>Ga0209148_1000005_pt1 | contig 1806504 bp, 1557 predicted proteins | sample AraplaCol_mMF_r2_2_FD_184288 | JGI IMG/M metagenome (GOLD analysis project Ga0209148, IMG submission 184288) | Arabidopsis root microbial communities from North Carolina, USA - plate scrape CL_Col_mMF_r2 (SPAdes) (version 2) | ecosystem: Host-associated > Plants > Roots > Endosphere | place...
GCGCCGCCATCGCTCCCACAGCAGGGTCTTCTCGCTATCAGTAAGGTGCCGCCGAAGTCTGGGTGCCATGCAACACTCCTTCCGCTTGCGCGTCTATAGTGTGTTGCGTTGACCGGCTGAAGTCGCAACCCATAGCGGACCTACCAGGGGAAAAGGGCATCAGATGGAAGTCGCAGGGGATGTTGCTGTTGAAGCCCAGTATTTGCTCCTAGGGGAGCTGATCGGCCTAGACAACGCCAAGCGTGCGGAGCGTTGGGCGGACGAGCTGATCGCCAACTCGGAGGCTCCCGGGATCGAGGTCATAGAGCTCTCAACTATCTCTTCTGGTGACAGGAAGGGCTTGATCGCTGCTCTCGAAGCTCTGGGCCGACCAGTGCGTAACTCTCGTCGGCTTACTGACGCACTCATGGTGAGGTTGCGCGATGAGATGGCTTCTGCGGCTCTTGCTCCTAGACAAGTCGCAGAGATGCTTTATTACTTTCGAGGACAATGCTTAGTTCTCACACCTGCCGAGCAAGCGGAGTTTTCGATAGCCACGGACAAGCTGGAAGTTGCCGATCGGTATACTGGGAACCTGGAGCAGGCCACCAACGAGTTTTCGACGTTCTTGGCACGATACCGCTAAGGTCCGCTCCCGACCCAAAGCGGACCTTGCCAGCCAGCTAGGCCCCTTGCCTGCTAGCCGGCCATATCTGAATGGTGACTGCTGACAGCAGGGTGGCAGCAGTCACCTTGTACAAGACCTCCTCGCGATTCCAATCGAGATCGATAAGGAGAAGTTCCATGAAGTTTGCATCCACCCGGCTAATCGCCCGAGACATTCAGGCCGTCGTTGGTTTCTATGAGAAGTTGACCAACGGAAAGGCGGAGTGGCTTGGACCCGTATTTGCTGAAATAGTAACGAAGGGCGCCACGCTTGCGATTGGCAGCGTTGAAACAGTTGCACTTTTTAAAGAAGGCACGGTTGAGCCAGCTGCCAACCGCACGGCCATCATTGAGTTTCAGGTGGACGATCTGGAAGCCCAGTTCTTGCGACTGAAAGATGAGCTGGAGGTGGTCCTTGAGCCGAAGATGATGCCCTGGGGCAATCTCGCGGCGCAGTTTCGGGACCCCGAGGGCGCCATCGTTGGCTTGTACACTCCGATAACCGAAGCAGCCAAGAAGCGATTTGGCTCGCGTTAGTCGAAAAGTGACGGCGTGGGACGTGGCGACTCCCTTTCAGGAATACTGTCCGCTACCGACCCGAAGCGAACATTTCCCCTAAAGTGGACATGAGTCCTGGCCAACGTTGGACTCAAAAGGAAAGAGGACATGGCGACTCTCGAACGCGCAATAGAAATTGCGGCTGCGGCACACGCGGGCCAGGTCGATAAAGGTGGAGAGCCTTACATTCTCCACCCGCTTCGCGTAATGCTTCGAATGCAGTCAGTGCCTGAAAGAATCGTCGCTGTGCTTCACGATGTTGTCGAGGACTCCGACGTGACACTGGAGATTCTCGGGGCGGAGGGGTTTTCGCCTGAGATCCTTGCTGCTGTTGATGCGCTGACGAAGCGTAGAGGCGAATCCCGATTGGATGCGGCTCGCAGAGCAAAGAATGATCGTATTGCGCTTGCCGTAAAGCTAGCCGACAACGCGGAGAACATGGATCTTTCGCGGATCGCGGCGCCGACAGAGCGAGATTATGTAAGGCTTGAGGAATACAAAGTCGTCCGGGCAATGTTGCTTGGAACGGCGGAGTGAATCCGTCGAAAACGTAAAACGGAGTCAGGCTCACTTTTATCGATGGCCTTCCATCTGAGAGGTGAGCCTCAACCCGTTTTTGGTCGGTTACGTATGCGGGTATTGTTAGCGACTGACAGCGCCTTCAACGAGAGATGGTGCTAGGGGCAATTTCGGAAAGCCCTGGCCGCAAGATCGGCCCAGCCAGAATTACCCCTGACACCTTTTCCGGGCGCTAGCTCTTCGGCGACTTGGCCACGATCTCCGCGATGAAGCTCTTCGCGCAAAACGCGGGATCCATCGAGATGCCAATCGCGATCCGGACGCCATCCGCTTCATGCGTCAGGTATCGGCGCGCGTGGTCGGCGGGTGCAAGGGGGACGTCATACAGGCCGTCCGCTGTATAGCGCGTCTGAAGGGGAGTGGCATCGATGCAGCCCGATGGGTCGGTGACGACTTCCACGAATTGGGGGACGCCTGCCTGGGTCGTTGCGACACGAATCTGACTCACGTTGACGCCCATGTATGTGCCGGCTGGAAAGGTGGTCTGAGTGCCATGTGAAGATCCCGGTGAATCACTCCCCAGGCTGGAGGCGATTTCTGCCGCAGACATGACCTGGCGACCTTTGACCATGTCTGCCGCGCGGTCAAACAGATCGGTGCTGGCCGTGGGGGCGTTGCCCGCCAGGGCGGCGCTGGTAAAAGCAGCCCCGGCCGTGACGGCCATCATCCATCGCTTGACTGAAAACATAGGCGCTCCGTTCTGCGAAAAGCCGCAGGATACCGGCAATGGCGGTCGGATACCGCGCCCGCATCGCTGCCGTTATCCAAAATGGTGGCCGGCCAACGGGAGGGCGCTGGTCTCGCCGACGTTGTCCCGGTGTTTTGTCTGGCGCAGGCCCGCCATCGCTGGCTGATGAGCCGAGCCATCTCCGGTGCGAAGTGACCGAACGCACAAGACGCGCCGCAAGTATTTGCACTCACCGCAACGTCACCGCGCTGACATGCGCAATGACTAGGTTCCCCGCACCACTCTTCTGGGGAACAACATGTCACGCGTTGGCTCTTGGCTGTTTGCGGTCTGCTTCTTCGTTTCCGGCGGTGCGTTTGCGGGCACGGCCTGTCCGAATTTCTTTGTCGCGGGCAAGGCGCCTGCGTTGGATGCTTCGCTGTTGAGTCGTACGACGGAGGTGTGTCATACCGAGTACGTGTTGTTTGCGTCGGGCGTGACGAAGGGTCCGTTGTATTCGGCGGAGCATTTGACGGCAGCGCAGATTGCGGGCGCCAACTCGATCAGTCGCGATGGTTCCTGGCATCAGGAAACCGGCATCCCGACGGCGGATCGTTCGCAGTCATCGGACTATACGAACAGCGGCTACGACCGTGGCCATATGACGCCGGCGGGCGATCCCTCGACGATTGCGTCCGAGGACGAGACGTTCTCGATGGCGAACGTGGTGCCGCAGCTGCACGTGTTGAATGCGGGCGAATGGGAGAAGATCGAAACCTCCGTGCGCAATCTCGCGACGCAGCTTGGCGAGATCTACGTGGTGACGGGCCCGGCGTTCGCGACGGATTCGGTGCCGACCATCGGCAAGGATGCGGTGGCCGTGCCTGCGTATACGTGGAAGGCCGTGTATGAGCCGGGCGTGGGTGCGGCGGCGTTCCTGTGCACCAACGTCACCAACTACACCTGCGCCGTGGTGTCGCTGGATGACGTGAAGACCATGTCCGGCGTGGATCCCTTCCCGTCGCTGTCTTCGTCGATGAAATCGAATCCGATCCATCTGACGCTGCCCTGATTCCTCAGGGATCGCAGCAGGCCAACGGAGCGGGGCGAGGCGGTTTGCTCGCCCGCTTGCGTTGGTCACCGTGCAGGCGTGGGCACGCGTGCGCCAAGCCACCAGCCCAGCGCCATGGTGAGCACCAGCACCCACACCGATGCGTAGCCGCCACTCAGCGATGCCAGTGCCGGCCCCGGGCAGTAACCGGCGATGCCCCAGCCGATGCCGAACAGCAGTGCGCCGAGCACCAGGCGGGTGTCGATGCGTGTTGCGTCGGGCACATGGAATGCGTCGCCGAACCATGGGCCGGAACGGCGCCACACCAGGCGATAACCAATGGCCGTGGTGAGCACGGCGCCGACCATCACGAACAAAAGGCGAGGGTTCCAGACGCCGGTGATGTCCAAGAAGCCGAGCACAACGGAGGGCTCGGTCATGCCTCCCAGGCTGAGGCCCAGTCCAAACAACAGGCCGGCGAGCAGTGCGGTGCTCATCTTCATGCGCCCACGCCTCCCAGCAGATGTCGAATGACGAAGACGGTGGCCATGCCGGCGACAACGAAGAAAACCGTTGCCAGCAGCGAGCGTCGCGACAGCCGGGCCACGCCGCACACGCCGTGACCGCTGGTGCAGCCGCTGCCGATGCGGGTGCCGACGCCAACCAGCAATCCCGCCGCTGCCATCCAGGGCCACGAGACCACCGGAGCGCCGATGGCACTCTCGCCTCGCAACAGCGATAGCAACCACGGCGCAGCAACAAGGCCCAACAGGAAAACGATGCGCCAGCCCTGGTCGCGCACACCTGTGAGCAGGCTGCTGGCGATGCCACTGATGCCGGCAATGCGACCCATCGACGCCATCAGCAACACCGCGGATAGCCCGATCATCACGCCGCCAATGAGGGAGGAGATCCAAGGGTGCATGCGAACACCGTCACGGGGATGTGCGATGCATCGAATATAGGCCGCTGCGGTGCCGGAATGCCAGTCGTCGACAGAACGTCGGCCGGGCGCCTCGGCTTGAGCGCTCCAGCCACGCGTGCCACGATCGGAAGGTGACCACGTCCACCGAAGCCCAAAACCTCCGCGACCTGGCCCGCCTCCGCCGCGTGCGCGACCGCATCGACCGCGAGTATGCGCAGCCGCTGGACGTGGAGGCCTTGGCGCGTGGCGTGCATATGTCCGCCGGGCATCTGAGTCGGCAGTTTCGCGCGGCGTATGGCGAGTCGCCGTATTCGTATCTGATGACGCGCCGCATCGAGCGGGCGATGGCGTTGCTGCGGCGGGGTGATCTCAGCGTTACCGACGTCTGTTTCACGGTGGGTTGCGCGTCGCTGGGTACGTTCACCACGCGGTTCACGGAATTGGTTGGGATGTCGCCGGGTGTCTATAAGCGGAAGGAAGCGCAGGCCACGGCAGGTATTCCATCGTGCGTGGCCAAGCAGGTGACGCGACCGGTCAGGAATCGAGAAGTATCGGCGGCGGATGCCGATCTAGACTGAGTTCATGGATTTCACCACCACTGAGAGGCACGCCATGGACATCACGATTCACTCCAGCTTTCTGCCACAGAACAACCCGGACGCGGCGCTGGCCTTCTATCGCGACACGCTCGGTTTCGAGGTGCGCAACGACGTGGGCTACGGCGGCAAGCGCTGGATCACGGTGGGGCCGGCGGGGCAGCCGGGCATCAACGTGGTGCTGTATCCGCCGGAGGCGAGCCCCGGCATCACCGATGACGAGCGCCGCACCATCGCGGAGATGATGGCCAAGGGCACCTTCGGCATCATTCTGCTGGCGACACACGATCTGGCTGGGGCATTCGAGAAGCTGCAGGCGAGCGATGCGGATATCGTGCAGGAGCCGACCGATCAGCCGTATGGCGTGCGCGATTGCGCGGTGCGCGATCCCGCCGGCAACATGATTCGTATCCAGCAGCTGCGCTGAAACGCAGGCAGCGAAACCACGATCGGGAGCATCCCATGAATCCATCGGAACGCATTGACGAGCTGATCGAAGGCATCGCGGATTGGCGCAGCAAGACGCTGGCCGACGTGCGCAAAGCCATCCTCGATGCCGACAAGGCCATCGTGGAGGACTGGAAGTGGATGGGCAGCCCCTCGTGGTATCGCGACGGCATCATCGCGGTGGCCAATGCACACAAGGAGAAGGTGAAGATCACCTTCTCGCATGGTGCAAAGCTGGACGATCCGGACAAGCTCTTCAACAACGGTTTGGGCGGCAGCACATGGCGCGCCATCGATCTGCTTGAGGGCGACAAGGTCAACAAGGCAGCGTTGAAGAAACTGGTGAAGGCGGCCATCGCGTACAACCAGGCGAAGCTCAAGAAGAGCGCGCCTGCGGCGGCTCGGAAAACGGCGAAGCCGGCCGCCAAAAGTGCGCGCAAATCAGCGAGCAAATCAGCGAGCAAATCAGTAGCCAAGAAGGCGGGCAAGCGCACGGCGTGATGGTTGTCCGCTGTCGTGAACGGGCATGGAGTGTGGCTTCGAACCCGCTAAGTAGCGGCGAATTCAGGCGCCGAAGCGCGCCGCAAGGCATTGGAGTGTTTCTCTCCGTGCGGCTTTGCGGATGGAGCCGCGTCGTGTCTGATTGCTCCGCGCAGGAATAAAGCGCCCCACGCGCCGGTATTCACCGGGTACGCCGCGTGACGCCACGCCGCAGCATGTTTGGCGTGCGATTGGCGCCGCTCCATGCGATCATCTCTGGAGCCTACTCAAGGGTTGGGAAGCAGTTTGAATCGGGGCAGGACATCACGGCGTTTGGTGGCATGGTTGGCAGTGGCCGCCATGTGGCTGCTGGTGGCCGCGCCCACGGTTTCCCGCGTGCTTCCGAGCCTGCTGTCGTCCGATCTTGGCGCCTGGTGCGTTGGGCACGGTGCCACGGAGAACCATGCGTCCATGCCTGGCATGGACGAGATGGCCGACATGCCCGACATGCCCGGCATGGTTCATACCGCGGGCATGCCCGGCATGCCGGATATGCCGGGCGACCCCACCCAGCACATGGACCAGTGCGGCTACTGCGTCATGCTGGCGCATACGCCGCTGCTGTCGGGCGCGGTGGTTGCTCTTCTTCTTGCTGCACCGTTGCCGGCCGTGGCGCCGGTGTCGCGCACCAGCGTAGCGTGGCAGGCGCAGCCTGTTCTCAGCGCAGATCCGCGGGGACCGCCGTCCATCCAGCTCGGATGACGGCTTGATGGCGGGCGCAAGCATTGCGCGCCTGCCCACATCGACGGCAATCACAGGGGATGGCGTGTGGCGCGCGGGATCGCGTGGCCGTGCCAGCGTTCCCGTGCTTGCCTGTTCCCCAGTCATGCGTCGCGTGCGGCGCTGATCAAAACGGATTTCTTGTCATGCGCTTTTCTCTCCTGCGCGGAGCGGCCCTTGGATGGCCGCTGACGCTGCTTGCTTCATCCATCGCCTGGGCGCAGAGCGGGCCCAGTGCTCCACCGGACGCGCCGATTCCGGAAAGCGACGTCACCAGCCTCGGTGCGGTGAAGGTCACCGCCGCTGCGCAGCAACTGGCGGCGCCGGGCTTTCCCGCCACGCTGGTCTCGGTGCCTTCCGAGCGGGTCGAGGCCACGATCAATGCGGTGGACGTTGAAGATGCCGCGAAGTATCTGCCGAGCATCTTCATCCGCAAGCGCAACTACGGCGACACGCAGCCGGTGCTGGCCACGCGCACCTGGGGCTTGAATTCCAGTGCACGCACGCTGGTCTATGTCGACGACATTCCCATTTCGGCGTTGATTGCGAACAACAACACCATTGGCGCGCCGCGCTGGGGCATCACGTCGCCCGAGGCCATCGACCACATCGACATGATGTACGGGCCGTTCTCGGCGGCTTACGCGGGCAACTCGATGGGCGGCGTGATGCACATCGTCACGCGCATGCCCGAGAAAACCGAGGTGACGATCAAGCAGACCGAAGCGGTGCAGTCGTTCGACCTGTACGGCACGCACGACAACTTCAGTACCAGCCAGACCAGCCTCACGGCGGGCGGGCGCAGCGGCAAGCTGGGTTGGTTCTTCGGCGCGAGCGCGATGAACAGCTTCAGCCAGCCGCTGTCGATCATCACCGGCAGCAACACGCCGGCCGGTACCAGCGGCACGGTGCCCGCGTTGAACAAGATGGGGCAGGCGGCGAACGTGTACGGCGCCGGTGGGCTGCTGCACACGCGCATGCTCGATCTCAACGGTGAGCTGAGCTACGACATCACGCCGCAATGGAAAGTCACCTACCTGGTGGGCTACTGGAGCAACCACGGCGAGTCGAGCACCGATACGTATCTTACGAATGCTGCCGGTGATCCGACCTACGGCAAGGTGGCGGGCTTCGCCAGCAACACTTACCAACTCAGCGCGCATCACCTGATGCAGGGGCTATCGTTGAAGTCGGATACCAAGGGCGACTACGACGCGTCATTCGTCGCCACGCACTACGCCTTCCTCAAGGACAACCAGTGGCAGCCGGCAGGCGTCACCACAGGCACAAACGTAACCACCAACGGCCGGCTTGCGAGCTACGGTGGCACGCAGTGGTCCACGGCCGATGCCACCGGCATCTGGCGTCCGTTCGGTATTGACGGTGGGCAGGAAGTGTCCGTCGGCGCGCATGCCGACCAGTACGAGCTGGCCAACCCCACCACCAACCTCAGCAACTGGCAGGACCCGGACAGCCTCACCACGCTGTTTTCCACCGGTCGCGGCAAGACGCAAACGCAGGCGCTGTGGCTGCAGGATCAGTGGTGTTTCGCGCCACAGTGGATGCTCACGCTCGGCGGTCGCTACGAATGGTGGAAGGCCAGCGATGGCTACAACTTCAGCGGCAAGACGGCCGTGCAGCAGCCGGTGGAGAAGGCCGACGGTTTCTCGCCCAAGGCCACGCTGCAATGGAACGTGGCCGCCAACTGGCGCATCACCGGCTCGCTGGCCAAGGCCATCCGTTTCCCGACCGTGGGCGAGCTTTACCAGCTGGTGTCCACCGGCTCCACGTACAGCGTGCCCAACCCGGATCTGAAACCGGAAACGGCGCGCAGCGGCGAACTGGCCGTGGAGCACGCCATCGACCAGGGCATGCTTCGCGTGTCGCTGTTCCAGGAGAACACCAAGGACGCACTCGTTGCGCAAACGTCCTCGCTGCCCAACGTGGCCGTGCCGGTGACCTACGTGATGAACGTGGGCGAGTTGCGCAACCGCGGCATCGAGCTGGTGGCGCAGAAGGACAACGTGCTGGTGAAGGGCCTGGAGCTTTCGGGCAGCGTGACGTTCGTCGACTCCACCATCCTCTCGAACGACAGCTTTGTCAGCACCACGGGCACCAGCTCGCAAGGCAAGCATGCGCCGTACGTGCCGCGCTGGCGTGCCACGGCAGTGGCAACGTATCGACCCGATGCGCATTGGGCGTTCACGCTGGCCGGGCGTTACAGCGGGCGGCAGTTCTCCACGCTCGACAACTCGGACAACACGCCGCACGTCTTCGGCGCGTTCGACAAGTTCACGGTGTTCGACGTGCGCGCGCACTACCAGATCAACGAGCATCTCGCGGCATCGTTCGGCATCGACAACCTCACCAACGAGAAGTACTACCTGTACCACCCGTTTCCGCAGCGCACGTATGTGGCCGACCTGAAGCTGAGTCTTTGATGTTGGCGCTCCTGCCGCTTGGATGAGTGGCAGGGGCGCTCGACCTCAGTGGCAAACCAGCACGGGCACGTCGGCGCGCAACAGCACCTTGTGCGTTTCGCTGCCCAGCAACAGGCGGGTCATGCCGCGCCATCCGTTGGAACCCATCACGATGAGGTCGGCCTGCTTGGCTTTGCAGGTTTGCACGATGGTGTCGTAAGGCTCGTCGCCGAATTCGGCCACGCCTTCGAACGGTACGCCGGCGGCATCGGCCAGCACCTTCACCTGTTCGATATAGCGCCCTGCGTTGGCCTTGGCTTCCTCGTTATAGGCGAACTCGGTGGCGGCCAGGATGGTGCCCATGTACGAGATGCTCCGGAACGGTGAAATCACGTGGAGGGCCGTGACTTTCCCCTGGGTCAGCTTGGCCTGTTCGATGCCTACCTTCGCGGCGCGCAGGGACAGTTCCGATCCGTCGACGGGAATGAGAATGTGCTTGAACATGGGTTCCTCGCTAGGGCGGCCGATGCCGCGGATGAAGGCGATGGCGGAAGCCAGGGGAGTGTGGCGTGCGGCCTGTGGGGCCTGTGTCACGGGTGATGCATACCCAGCTTAGGCCGATGCCAGGCGGTGTAACTGATCGGCGTCAATCCGCCGCACGGTGGGTGCGCCTGGCTCGGGTCTTTTGCACGCCACGCGCACGCGGCGGGACTACACTGGTATCAGGAATCCAAAGGAGGCCTGGCGATGTTCAAGAACATTCTTCTGCCGGTGGATGGTTCCGAGCGTGCACTGAAAGCCGTGGAGACAGGCATTGAACTGGCGGCCCAGCTCGGGGCGAAGGTGTTTGCGGTGCATGTGATGCCGCCGTTGTCCACGGTGTCCTTCATGTCCGAACTCCTCCAGCACAGCGCTTGCCACAGCGACGTCGCCAAGGCACATGCACAGCAATACCTGGACGAAGTGGTGCAGCGCGCCAAGGCGGTGAACGTGCCGTGCGAAACGGAATACGTCTTCGACCTTCGCCCTTACGCAGCCATCGTGGCCGCCGCCGCGAAACATCATTGCGACCTCATCGTGATGCGCTCGCGCGGCTCCGAAGGGCTAGAGCGTGTATTGCTCGGCAGCGTGCCGCACAAGGTGATGAGCTGCTGCAACACACCGGTGCTGGTGTGCAGTTGAAGCGCGGCTACTGCACCCGCTAGTCAGATCTGGTCGGCGGGCGGAACGAGGTGGTGCTTGACCTGGATGGCGTCCAGCCGGTCGCAGACCCAGGCGCGGTCGTTGGGCGGGGCGCGATCCTGGATGGCCTGGGCCATGCTCGTGAAACTCGCCCAGAACTCGCCGGGCACCGGTTTGCTCCGCACCAGGCTCGGCACCGACGTATCCAGTGCGTCGAGCATCTGGTCGAGCTGGGCGTGTGAAATGGTCATGGCGCGAGCCTACGCCCAGGGCACGTCAAGACGGCGCAAAAGTCTTAGCCAAAGTGTCACGACGCGTTAACGGCGTCAGGGGCAATTTTGTATCCCACCCGGGAAAAAGGCGGTGCCTGTATGGAATGGGATCGCGACAACGACCTGCTATCCCGCGCCTGCGACGAGCTGATCGAGCAGAACGCATTGCTGCAGCAGGAGATCGAGCTGCTTCGCGCCCAGCTGCGCCGGCACCCGACCGGCGAACTCCAGATCCGCGAGGCACGCCGCCAGATGGACGAATGGCTGGAAACCGCGCACGGGCATACGCCGTTGCCTTCGGCGCCGGAAGCGGTGGTCGCTTACTGAGATCTACACTTCCAGCACGATCTTGCCGATGTGCTGGCTGCTCTCCATCGCCCGGTGCGCATCCGCAGCGCGGGTGAGCGGGTAGGTGGCGTGAATGATCGGCAGGCAGCGGCCCTGCGCCAACACCGGCCACACGTGTTCCCTCAAGGCGGCCGCAATGGCCGCTTTTTCCTGTACCGAACGCGGACGCATCGCCGAACCCGTGACCACGGCGCGCTTGGCCATGATGGTGCGCAAGTCGACGTGGTCCGCCACGCCGCCGCCCAGGAAGCCGATCAAGAGCAATCGGCCATCGCGCGCGAGGGTGGCGAGGTTGTCGTCGACATAGGCGGCGCCCATGATGTCGAGGATCACGTCCGCGCCGTGTCCTTCGGTGCGCGCCAGCACCACTTCCACGAATGATTCCTGCCGGTAGTTGATCGGCTCGCCGCCCAGCTCGCGGATGGCTTCGCATTTCGCTGCGCCGCCGGCCGTGGCGAACGCGCGGATGCCGAACTCGCGGCACAGCATGAGCGCCGTCGTGCCGATGCCGCTGGTGCCGCCGTGAATCAAGGCGACTTCGCCGCGACGCGCATGTCCCAGCTGGAAGAGGTTGGCCCACACGGTGAAAAACGTTTCCGGAAGGGCGGCGGCCTGCGTCATCGAGACGCCGCGCGGAATCGGCAGTACCTGTCCTTCGGGCACCACGCAATATTCCGCGTAACCGCCACCGTTGGTGAGCGCGCAAACCTCATCGCCGATGGCATGCATGGTCACGCTGTCGCCGACGGCAGCCACCGTGCCGGCCACTTCCAGCCCGGGCGTGGGGTTGGCGCCGGGCGGAATCGGATAGTTGCCTGCGCGTTGCAGCACATCCGGGCGATTCACGCCGGCGGCGCGCACATGGATCAGCACTTCGCCGGGTTTCGGCGCGGGTACCGGCACGTGCCGTGGCTGCAGCACGTCGGCCGGGCCGGGCGCGGTGATCTGGATTTCCGTCATGACGGCGGCGAGCGAAGGACGCATAAAGCGCTCCGATATTCACGTTCGAGGGTGGCCGGCGCGGGCGTGGCGCCGACGTTTGAACCACCAGCGTAAGGAGAGCGCGATGATGATCAGGAGAAGAATGCCCACCACGCTGATCACCTGCAACATGCGCGCCTGGCTGTACATCACGAAGCGGCCGGACTGGCTATAGAAGCCGTTGAACGAAGCGAGCACCTGTGGAAGTTGCGCCAGATCGTCCTTGCCTAGCGGCAGCGGCGCTTCGTCGGGATGCCAGTTCGATCCCATTGGCTGGACCTGGCCGTGCTTGTCCAGCTCGACGTGGCCGCCGAGCACATAGGTCACGGGTTTGTCGCGCAAGAAGTTGTTGATGCGCACGGCGCTGGCGCGGTCCGCCGCCGTATCGTCGATGATCAATCGGCCCGGCAGGAAAAAATCGCCGGTGAAGACGAGCCCTGTATTGCCGTCGTAATACGAGACGTGCGACGGATAGTGGCCGGGCGTGGGAATGACATCGACCGTGCGGCCGCCGAGTTCGACATGCGCGATGTCATCAGGCCATTGATGGAAGCCGAAGCCGTCGATCACATGCGCAAGATCGGTGCCGATGATGGTGACGTTGGGCGCGGAGGCGAACTGCACGTCGCCGGAACGGTGATCGAGATGCCCATGCGTGTGAACGACGAGCAGCGGCAATCGCTGGCCGTTCACGGTCGGCAGCAATCCAAGCACGGTGGAAGCCAGAGGCATCTGCTTGGCATCCGCCACGTCGCCGGTGTCGATGAGCAGGGCGCGCGTCGACCCGATCAGCAGATACATGAACGGGCCTTCGTAGGTCTGGCAAAGGCTTTCGCGCAGGATGTACGTGTGCTCGTCGTATCGATGCACCTGCAGGCGGCGCTGCGGATAGGCCTGGCAATCGGTGGCGCCGGCGTCCCATTGGACCTTCATGTCGCCCGGCAACGGTTGGGCGACGGCGGGCATGCCCCATAGCCCGGCAATGCAGCACAGCACGATCAGCGCGACTTTCATCCTTGCCTCGACGGGTCGGGGCGCGACCGGTGCGGCGCGCAGACGGTCGCTCAGATGCGGATGGAGGCGCGAAGGTTTAGGCCGCCGCCCTCCGGCGGCGGCCTTCCGTTCAGGGTTGGTTGACCGGCATGGCAGGGATCGACGGATCGATCGATGAGGGGTCCAGGCGGCCGTCGAGCCAATGAACCACCGTGCCGAGCGGGCAGATTTCCTGTCCTTTGCACGGCGCCAACGGCAGCGTGTGACGAACCAGCGCGGCGTCATCGCTGAAGTCGGCCTTGCGCAGCGCAGCGAGCGTCGGCATCCAGGTGGATACGCGCACGGCGTAGCCCTCCTTCTGCTTGAGCAGGTCGAACACCAGGGCGCCGCCGGGCGGATAGTCGTCGGGTTGGCGTTCGTCGTGCCAGTCCACATCGAGCACGCCGGCCAGGTTGGCGAGGTTGGTGTCGTGTCCCACCAGCAGCACGGTGCGCGTCTTCGCTGGCGCCAGCGGCGCCGCATCGGTGCTCACGCCGGCCGATTGCTGCAACGTCGCCACGATGTGCGCGAGCAGGTTGGAGCCAGCCTTGGCCGCAGCGGGCATGCTCTTCTTGGACAACGCAAACTGCTGGTTGTGCAGCGTGATGATGCGGCCGATGGTGGCTGCATCGCCCTTGCTCCATGCCACCTGCGCCAGGGGAAAGCCTTGCGCGTATTCGAGCATGAGATTTTCGCTGAGGCTGCCCGCGGTCTTGAGCGACTTCGCGTGCGCGGCGTCATCGTCATGCGCGGGATCGATCAACAGCTTGCGGCTTTGTTTGGCGGCATCCTGCAGGCAGATATCGCCGCGGCATCCCAGCAACACGAACTGCAATTCGGGCAACGCGGAGGGCGGCCACGTCGCCGGTGCAACGGCGGCGTCTTCCTCCTTGGCGCCACTCTTGCCCACGAAGTGGAACAGCGCATTGTTCTGCTCCGGTGCCAGCGCGAGATAGCCTGCGTGACACGAAGGCTGCAAACCCTTAACGAGTGCCGCTCCGCTGGCACGGTTGCGCGGCGTGCTGTCGGCAATCACCAGCCACGCGTCGTCGCACTGGCCGCGACCGAGCCCATCGGCCACCAGCATGCGCTGCATACGCTGGCCCAGCGCCGTGATGCCTTGCGCGCCGTGTTCGGTAAGCACGCCGGGAGCGACGGGCCATGTTGTCCACGGACGATTGGCGTAGGGCGCCAATTCGTCCGGCGAGCTGGTGGGCGAACGCACGCCATGACGCAGCACGATTACGCGCGCCGCCACCTCCTCGCTCTGCGCCAGCGTCGGCAAGGTGGCCAACGCCGTGCCGAACAGGCACGCACGCAGCAGCCATGAACGTTTCATGCTCATCGTGCGCCTCACAGTTTCACCGAGAGGTCGAGGAACACGCCGCGACCCGGCAGCCCGAAGAACAGCGGCGCGCCGCTGACCGACTGCGTGCCCGCGTAACCCGTGATCTTGTGCACGTTGAACAGGTTGTTGATGTCCACGCTCACGGAGTACCCCTTGGCGCCCCACGGGCCGGAGGCCGCGCGATAGCCCAAAGCGGCGTCGGTGGTGAAATAGCCGCCGATGCGCTGGCTGTTCTGGAACACGGTGTTGCCGTTGCTGTCGGTCACGTTGTCCACGCCGTACTGCTCGCCGGCGAACTTGCCCATCAGCGAGCCGAAGTAGCCGAGCGGGCTGCTGTAGAGCAGGCCCAGCGCAGCGGTGACCTTGGGCGTGGCAGCCACCTGCACGTCGGTGTTCTTGTAGGTGGCCTTGTTGTAGCTGGCGTTGCCGTACAGGCTCAACGTCTGCGTGAGCGCGTAGGTGGCTTCGGCTTCCGCACCCTTGTAGATGGCGCCGCCGGCATTGATGTACGTGCTCTCGTTGCCGTTCGACGTCGCCACCTCCGTGGTGGTGAGGAAGTTGGAGAAGTCGATGTAGTAGACGTCGGCGCCAAAGGTGAATTCGCGCGTGGCGTAGGCCGTGCCGAGCTGATAGTTGAGCGTCTGTTCCGGCTTCAGGCTGCGCGAGCCGTTCACTTCGATCACGTCGATGGGCGGCGCGAGGAAGCCTTTCGCCACCTGCGCATAGGCGCTCCACTCGTCGCTGATCTTTTCGTGCGCGCTCAGCGAGGGCAGGGTGGAGTGATAAGTGGCCTCGGCGTACGACGGTACCGGAGGCGACACCTTGTTGAGCGGCGCATTGAGCTGGCGCGTCACTTCCGAATAGCGCACGCCCGGGCTCAGCGTGAAGCTGTCGCTGACGCGCCAGTCGTATTGCAGGTAGGGCTGCACGGTGTCGGTGCGATCGTCCAGCAGATAGTTATACGCGGGACCGTACTTGGTGCCGCTCAGCTGGCCGGTCGTTTCGTCGATCGGATACTGGTAGCGCGCATCCAGGTTGCGCTCCAGCCACACGCCGGTCTGCAGCTCGCCCGGGCCGAGGTCGCGCGCGAGGCGCAGCACATCGCCGAAGGCATGGAAGCCCGAGTCCGAGAGCTTGCCCGGCACATCCGTGGCGACCTTCTTCAGCTTCTTGCCGTTGGCGTCGTAGAACGTCACGCCGTTGTCCGCCGGGTTGTTGTCGCTGGCGTCGCTGGTCTTGCGTGCCCAGTGATCGAAGGTGTTGAGGTAGACCTTGTTGTCCACGTCCCAGTCGCCGAGACGGCTGGTGATGCCGACATAGGTGAAGCTCGAATAGTACGCGGCGTTGTTGTAGCCCTGGTACGACTGCAGCGTGGGGTCGTTGGTGAGGCCGTAGCGCCAGCCGAACTCGGCGATCTCGTCCTTGGTCGCTCCCTGCACGGTGTTCTGGTGCTCGCGGTTGTAACTGGTCACGAAGGTCAGCAGCGTATCGGCGCCGAGCTCGGTGATCGTCTTGACGAAGATGTGTTCGCGCTTGTCGTCGGTGCCCTTGAGGTAGGTATCGCTGGATTCCTTCGACACGTCCGCGAACAGCTTGGTGTGGTCGCCGAGTTGCTCGTCTGCGCTCACGCCGCCGGCACGCGTGTTCCAGCTGCCGAGGGTGAGGTAGGGCGTGATGCCCGAGACATCACTGGGATCGCGCGAACGCAGGCCCACGGTGCCGCCGAACGTGGCGTTGCCGATGGTGGAGCCGCCGCCCGGGCCGCGATCGATTTCCGCCTGGCCCAGCACGTGGTTGTTGAAGTAGGCCGAGGTGGTGTGGTGCAGGTCGCTGGCATCGCCGAACGGAATGCCGTCGAAGGTGATGTTGAACTGGCCATCCTGGAAGCCGCGGATGCTGATGCCTTCGTTCTTGCCCAGGCCGGGGCCTTCCGGCGAGGTCACCGTCACGCTGGGCGCGTACTTGATGATGTCGTCGAAGTTGGCATTGAAGCGCAGGCCGTCGCGAATGAAACGCTCGTCGATCACGGAGGTCGGCTGCGTGGCATCCAGCGGTGCGGCGCTGGGCGCAAGCGTATCCACCGCGTTCGCATGCACGCTGATCGGCGCAAGATCGCGCGTGCCGTCGGTGGTGTTGATCGGCGGCAGGCCGCGCGACGCATCAGCGTCCGCGGCCAGGGCCTTTCCCGCGTTGGGGTCCCGCACGATGGTGACGGTGGTCGGCGTCACGAAGCGGTAGCCCAGCCCGGTGCCCTTGAGCAGTTGCGTCAGCTGCTGCTTCGGCTCGAGGCCGGCGGGAGCGCCGCTGCTGCGCAGGCTGTCGGCAACGTCGGGGCTGTAGACCACCTGCAAGCCGGTGCTGCGCGAGAATTGGTCCAGTGCCTGGTTGAGCGGCATGGGTGCGATGGCGGGCGTGGCGGCAGCGGCCGGTGCCTGCGCGAATGCATGGGCGGGGAGAGTGCTGCCGAGCAGCAGCGCGATCTGGAGAGCAAGCAGTTTCCGCATGGTGCGTCTGACCTTCGAGGGAGTGACATGGGGCGGCGAGGAAGTCACTCCTCGCCGCGGCATGACTCACTACGAGTGTCGAGCGGAGCCATTGGGTACCGTTTTCTTCATGAATTTTTTCTTACAGCGCGAATGTGCGAAAGCGTGGTGGCTGCACGCACCACGCGCACGTCGTCCACGCTGCGGATGACTTGCACGTCGGGCAGCGTGAGCAGGTACGCCACGAACGAATCCATGTCGCGTGCGTGGAAGCGTCCGGAAATCAGCGTGGCGCCGATGCGCGCATCCTCGATCACCAGCGGGCGGCTGTTGTAGGCATTGAAGCGACGTGCCACGTCGGCCACGCTCGCGCTTTCGAAATGGATGTCCGACGGCAGCCAGTGAGTGCTGCGTGCCAGGTCGGCGTGGTGATCGACCACGTCGAGCGAGCCGTCCACGTGCATGGTGGCTTCTTGGCCCGCCGTGAGTTGCGTCAACGACGTGCGGCGCTCGCCGAGGCCTTCGGGCGCCCAGGGCTTGTCTTCGCGCTGCCACACTTCCACCTTGCCGCTGACCACGGTGACGCGACCGCCATCCGCGGATCGATGCGCGTCGAAGACGGTGCCGATGTCCTGCAGGTCGTTGGCGCCCAGGCGAACACGCAAGGGGCGCGCTGCGTCGTGCGCCACGTCGAACAGCGCGCCGCCGTGCAGGACGTCGATGCGGCGTGCCGTGTCGCTCATGCTCACCACGATCACGCTGTCGCGATCGATCTGCACGTCGGTGCCATCGGCGAGCGTAGCGCTGCGCACAGCGTCCGGTGCCGAGGCATAGCTGTCCCAGACTTGCGGCGTGGCCTGCAACCAGGCCGTCGCGCCCGTACCCAACACCATCACCACGGCGGCCGCCTGTGCGAGCCATGCGAATCGATGCGGCCGTGCCGGCGTGGCAAGTGCCGGCTCCGACGTACGCGGCACAGGCAGCGCGACGACCGACGCATCGTCCACGGCGAGCTTGCACAGTTCCGCCTCGCTCAGCGGATCGAGCGCACTGGCTGCTCCCAGGTCGCCATGCAGATGGGCAATGGCGAGATATTCGGTGACGTGCAGCGGCGACTCGCGCAGCCATGCCATGAATTGCGCCTGCTGCGTTTCATCGAGACCATCCTGCTGGTCGAGATACCAACTGGCGGCGTCCTCGGTGGCGCGGCGCTGCCGCTCGGCCGCTTCGCGGTGGCGGGCGAAATCAGTCATAGCGCGCCATCCCGACGCGGCACACGGCCAGCGCCTTGACGATGTACTTCTTCACCATGTGCGTGGAAATATTCAGTCGCTCACCAATGTCTCGGTAGCCCAGTTCGTCGCGGTAATGCAGCACCAGCGCCGCGCGGCACTTGGGCGTGAGTCGCGCAATCACTGCCGCCAGTCGTTGACGGCGAACGTCGCGGTCCACGCCGGCAGCGGCATCGCACGGCGTGAACAGGCGTTCCAGCGCATCGTTCACTTCCTCGCCGGTCCTGGGGCTGCGCTGCTTGCGCGCGGCATGCTCCTTCACCAGGTTCGCCGCCACGGTGAACAGGTAGGCCTCGGGCTTCTCGATCGTTTCGGCGGCGGCGCGATCGGTGCGCAGCAGGCGCAGGTAGAGTTCCTGCGCCAAATCCTGCGCATCCCAGGGATGCGCCGTGCGCTTGAGGAAATAGCGATTGAGCGTGTCGTGCTGTTCTTCGAACAACTGCGCCAGCCCGGAGGTGGAATCGGCGGTCACGTGCACTCGCAGCGCCGTCGACGCTGTCGTCGGCAGATGAGCCAGGGTTTGCCGGCAACCTAGCGGGACTATGTGACGGATTCGTGAAAGCGATGAACGGATAGTTACTGATGCGAGAAAAGCATGGCGTCGTACGCGCTTCAGGCACTTACTGCTCGTGCACCGACTAGGGCAGAGTCGCTCGGCTGGCGCGGTGTCGTTCGGCATCCGCCAGTGGTGACCGCTCTTGATCGATGCCAGAAGGCATCTTGGAATAGGGGATCAACTATGGAGAGAAAGCATATGCACCATGCATCGAGTCGTGGGGTTCGCGGGTGGCTGTCTCTGGGTGTACTGGCGATGTCGTTGACATCGATGGGCGCCATGGCCGCCACCGGCCTGCCGTCGACGGGCCTTGGCCAATCGTGGCCCAACGCCACCGACGTCAGCACCAGCCCGCACTGGCACGTGTACCTGTTCCAGCGCGATGGCGTGCGTTATGTGCAGATCAACGATCTCAACGGCAAGGTGCGTGCTGCATTCGCCGCCGCTTCCGGCACCTTCCTGACGCTGCCGGTCGGCTCGGATGCCGCGCAGGTCGCGACACCGAGCGAACCGCTGCCGGTCACGGGCAACACGGCCGGCGACATCGTCTATCAGGACGGCGCGTTGAAGGTGCTGGTGGCGCCGCAGGCCGACGGCACCGCGAGGACGTTTGTGGCTGCAGGCAAGTGCACGGACCCGGTCGAATGCAGCTCGCGTTTCAACACCGCGGCCAACGTGGCGCCGCAAACGATGACCGCGGCGGGCAAGTGCACCGATCCGGTGGAATGCAGTTCGCGTTTCAACACCACGACCAACGCGACGCCGCAGACGGTGACCACGGCGGGTAAGTGCACCGATCCGGTGGAATGCAGCTCGCGCGCCAATTGATGGTGCGGTAAACCGCCACCGGGGCGCTTCTAGCGCGAAGCGCTCCGGTGGATCGCCGTGGTACGCAGCGAGTCATGCAGCAGCAGCGTCACGCTCACGCTAGGGCTGATCTCGCGAAGATGCACGTCGCCGCCGTAGATGTGGGTGCGGTCGCGGATCGAGGAAATGCCCAAACCGCTGGCGCCAAGCAGCGTCATGGCGTGCTTCCAAGGCTCATCGTCCAGGCCCGGTTCGGCGGCGGTCGAATAACCGGTGGCGCGCTTTCCAGTCAGGCGCATCACCACCCAGCGACGCCCGCGCGTGTGTCCGCCGCGCAGTTGCAGATGCACATCCTGCATGCGTCCGCGCGACAACACGTAGACCAGCACTTCGCAAGCGAGCCGGTACAGCGCCATATGCACGTCGGGCGCGAGCTGGCTCAGCCCGCGGCCGGAAAGCTCGCATTGATACGCGGCACCCGCGATGTGGATGGCTTGCGCAAACGGACCCTCGCGCAGGGTGGCCGGCACGCCGCGTTCGCGCCATCCGCGTGGATAAAGCGCGTTGGCCAGGCGATGCATTTCATGCTGGGCGAGGGCGACCTGCCTGGCGTAGGTGTGTTCTTCGTTCGTGGGCAGCACGTGTCGAAGACGATCCAGCAGGCGGTTGTGGTTTTCGCGTATCGTCACGCCGATGTGTTCCAGCGTATCGGCTGCCTGGCGCAGCCGCAGTTCTTCCAGGTAAAGGCCTTGCTGCGCGAGCTGGAAGCCGCGCAGCGTGTCCATGTGCGTGGCGTGCTCGGCGTGCGCCTGGTGCGCAATGCGCGAACCCAGCATGAGCAGCGTGGTGATGGCGAAGGCGATGAGCGCCTGCGCCTGGATCACGCCCGGGTCGCGCACCACGAACGAGGTCATGGTGACCGCGAGGCTGGCGAGCGTGCCGCCCAGCGCCGCGCCTTGCCAGCCGTGTCGCGAGGTGAGCCACACCACCGGCAGGAACATGGCGATGCGGAACACCTGCATGCTGTCGCCCTGGCTGCTGAACACCAGGCCGATCAGGGCGAGCAGCGGCGTGACGACGCCGATCAGCGTGTCCTTGGCTAGACGGCTGCGCCACAGCTCGATGTCGTGATGCAGCGCAGGCGCGCGCATCTGCCGGAGGTAGATCGCGATCACCGTCGGCGCAATGGCCAGCGCGCCGAGATAATTGCCGAGGAAGTAGCCAAAGATGATCTGGGCATCGATGGGTGGATACGCTTCGCCCGGCGGTACCTGCACCGCCATCAGCACGATGGCGTTGCCCGCGGCCGTGAGCACGGCGCCCGCCAGGATGACGCCCAGCAGCATGCCCATGTTGATCTGGTGAGAGCCGAGCAGCAGGCGCGCATGGCGGCGTGTCCAGGCGACCACGCCCATGAGTGGCAGGATGGGCGGCACGGCCGCCAACGCCGACCAGCGCCAGCCGAAATCATCCGCGCAGTGCCACGCGTGATAGTCCACCGGAATCATTTCGCCAATGAGCAGCGCGGGCCAGTAGCGATACGGAAACAGCAGCAGGCAGGCAACGCGCAAGCCCGCCGGTAGATTCCAGTGTGAAACGGAGATGTCGCGGAGCAGCGCATAGCTGAAGGCGTATGCCATGCAGACAGCCACATGACGGCCCCAGGCGCGTGGCGCGAAAGCTTCCCCCATTGCGTTCTTCCCCATGGCTGCCGTGACTCCCTCCGGCTCACGTGGGCCGGAGGTCATGTGGTCGGCGTGACATCGTCATTCGCCGCCACCCCCAATCATCCAGGTCGGGCATCGGCATTCCTGCCGGCGCATCTCCGGGCCATCCTGCCGCCCCGAACCACCTGTTGGGCTGCGCCACTTTCACCCTGCCACCAGGCGCAACCTTGTTACACCGGCGGGGACTTTCGCATAAAAGCCGGTGACGTTCTGGTGAAGGTGGCTGCATGGTGAAACCATGCAAATACTTGCGATGCAGGTCACGAATTTTCGCGCGCAAGTCCCCCCGCATCAGGCTTCTGACGGTGCGTCCCCGCGGCGGCTGGCGATCTCCACGCCCTCGCGCATGGCCTTGGTAACCGGTGTGTTCGCCACGATTTCGAGCAACCGGTTCCATTGTTCGTCGGTCAGCGGACCCGAGGCATGCAGCGTGCGCATCACGTGCAGCCGGCCATCGTCGTCGCGATAGAGTTGCAGCTCGGCGCGGAATTCGCCCAGATCCCAGCCCTTGCGTTCGGCATACATGCGCAACGTGATGGCTGTGCATGCGGCAAGCGAGGCGAGGTAGTAATCGAACGGCGCAGGCGCTGCGCCCTGGCCGCCGAGCTTCACCGGTTCATCGGTGTCGAGCTTGAAGTGCGCTGCCTCGATGTGATGCAGGTAGTGGGCATCCGTCGAAACGATGCTGGCAGAGGACACTTTGGGCATGTGCGATGACTCCTTGCGTGGCATGACGATGTGCCCGTCGATGACGAGCGCCGCCGTGCAGCGTAAGCGCGGTCGAACGCTGCGCCAAGCGGCGATGCCTGCACCATCGATATGGCAATTGGACAAAAGTAGGCCTCGTGCCTGGGTTTTCGGCGGTGCGCAGCGCTGCGCGTCGTCGACATGCGGCGATATAATGGCCACACCGATACGCATTGCCATGCGTGGCGAAGTGGTTCGCGCCGAGCCGTCGCCGTGTCGATGGTGCGCCGTCGGCCATGCGCATCTCAGCGTTTGACTTCCGGATGATTCCCATGCGTTCCCTCTCCCTTTCCGCCGCCATTGCCCTCAGTCTCGTGCTCGCGGGCTGCGTCACCAGTCGTGGCCTGCACACCACGGGCACCATCACCGAGCCGGGCAGCCTCAAGTCCGAGCAGAGCCTGGCCGATGTGCAGCTCAGTCCCACGGCGTGGCCAGCGCAGGACTGGTGGGTGAGTTACGGCGATCCGCAGCTCACGGCGCTCATCGAGGAAGCGTTGAAGAACAATCCCAGCCTCGACCAGGCGCAGGCGCGTGCACGCCAGGCGCAGGCCGTGGCGGACAGCGTGAATGCGGGGCGTCTGCCGCAGTCGAACTTTGACGCGGGCATCACCGGCGCGTACCTGTCGAAGAAAAACCCGATCTATCCCGAATACGCCATCGGCACCTTTGCGTGGAGCAAGGCGCTCACCGCGGATTTCTCATGGGACCTCGATTTGTGGGGCGGCAAGCGCGCAGCGTGGGAAGCGGCGCTCGGGCGTAGCCGCGCCGCCGATATCGAAGCGCATGCTGCACGCATCGAGTTGTCGGTGAATGTGGCGCGCGCCTATGTGCATCTCGCTTACGCCTTCGCCGAAAAGGACGTGGCCGATGCGGAATTGGAGCGTGCCAGCCGTTCGCTCGACGTAACGCGCAAGCTGGTGAAGGGCGGTCTCGACACGCCGCAGCAGGAACACCTGGCCGATTCGCAAGTCGCCGGCGCCGAGCAGCAGAAGGTGGCCGCCGATCGCGCCATCGATGCGGCACGCAGCAGTCTCTCCGTGCTGTTGGGGCAGGGGCCGGATCGCGGACTGAGCATCGAGCGCCCGCATCTGGTGGATCGCGGGCCGGCCGTGTTGCCCGACAAGTTGCCGGTGGACCTGCTTGGTCGTCGAGCCGATCTGGTCGCGGCGCGCTGGGAAATCGAGGCGGCCAATAAGGAAGTCACCTCCGCCAAGAAGGATTTCCTGCCCAACGTGAGTCTCTCCGCCATGGCCGGCTTCATCGCGGTGGGCGGCAGCACCAGCGTGCTGCAGTTGCCTGCACGCCAGTATGTGTTTGGCCCGGCGTTGAGCCTGCCCATCTTCGATGGTGGCCGCCGTCGCGCGCATCTGGCCGTGGCCGATGCGGAATACGACGCCATGGTGGCGCGCTACAACGGCCTGCTCATCAGTGCGTTGAACGACGTCTCCGATCAGGTCTCGGCGCTCACCTCCGTGCGTCAGCAGATCGTGCTGGAGAAACGCTCCGTCGATGACGCGCAAAAGAGCTGGGACGATGCGATGACGGCGTATCGCGGCGGTCTCAAGGGACCGCTCACGCCGCTCACCAGTCGCCAGCAACTGCTCACGGCGCAGCAGCGCCTCGCCTTGCTGGAAAGCCAGCAAGCGGATATTTCGATCCGCCTGATCGAAGCGCTGGGCGGCGGTTTCGATGGCGCCGGCGACGTTGCCGAAATCAACCAGGCATCGAGCGTTCCGCCGCAGGCATCGACGGCACAGGATGGTCCGCATTGATGCGCTACGAGCTTCACGCCATCGAGACTCCCAGCGCCGCTGATCGCGAAGCAATTGCCGCGCCGTTGCGGGCGTACAACCTCAGCAAGGTCGCTGCGATCGAGATCAAGCCGCTGGTGATTGCGCTGCGTGATGCGGACGGTCACACCATCGGCGGCCTGTGGGGCGAGACGGCGCTCGACTGGTTGCACATCGATTTGCTTGCCGCGCCCGAATCGCTGCGTGGCCAGGATGTGGGCACCGCGTTGATGCAGCGTGCCGAAGCGTTGGCGCGCGAGCGCGGTTGCGTGGGAGCGTGGCTGGACACGTTCGCCTTCCAGGCCCGTGGTTTCTACGAAAAACTCGGCTACAGCGTGTTCGGCGAAATTCCCGACCATCCGCTGGGCAGCGCGCGCTACTTCCTGCGCAAGCGTTTCTGACCCGGAAGACTGCGGCGGTTCTGGCACGAAGGGTGGAAAAATGCCCTGAAGCCCTTACATTGACCTTGGACGCCTCAAAGGAGGCGGCACGAGCAGTATCGGGAGGCGGGCCATGGCAACGGGTTGGGCCGGCGACGGCGCCGTGCAGGATCAGATCGACGCGACCGTGGAAGACGCGGTGAAGCGTGCGCGCAGCCGCATGCAGAAAGGCCCCAGCCTGACGCATTGCGAAGCGTGCGATGCCCCGATTCCCGAGGCGCGGCGCAAGGCCGTGCCGGGTGTCCGCTTTTGCGTGAAGTGCCAGGAAGCGCACGATCAGGAAGAGGCGGCGTTCAGCGGCTACAACCGTCGCGGCAGCAAGGACAGCCAGCTGCGCTGAACCGCGGCTGGATCGCTGCACCATTTCACCTGCTATCCACAACCAGGGGCGCGCTCCACGACGGCTTCGCTATTGACACGCAGCGCCGCGGCGAGGGTCAATGCTTCCTTTGAATTGAAGCAGGATGTGCCCTCGCATGACCACGTCTTTCCATTTGCGCCAGCCCGTTGCCTTCATTGCCAACGAGGTGCGTCGATGAGCCGCCTCAGTCCGCTGGCCGGCAAGCAGGCCCCGGAGTCGCAGCTGGTGGATGTGGCGCGTTTGCGTGACGCCTATGCCGATCTGCGCCCCGACGTGGGCGTGCCCAGCCAGCGCGTGGCGTTCGGTACGTCCGGTCATCGCGGCAGTTCGTTCGATCGCAGCTTCAATGAATGGCACGTGCTGGCCATCACGCAGGCCATCTGCGAATACCGCGCCGGGCAGGGCATCGACGGTCCGCTGTTCATCGGCATCGACACGCATGCGCTCTCGCAGCCGGCGCTTGAAAGTGCGCTCGAAGTGCTTGCTGCGAACGGCGTGGAGACCATGGTGTCCAAGGGCGGCGAATACACGCCGACGCCGGCCATCTCGCACGCCATCCTCACCTACAATCGTGGGCGCACGAATGGCCTGGCCGACGGCATCGTGGTCACGCCGTCGCACAATCCACCGGACGGCGGCGGCTTCAAGTACAACCCGCCCAACGGCGGCCCTGCCGATACCGACATCACGGGCTGGGTGCAGAAGCGCGCGAACGCCTTGATCGAAGACGGCCTGCGCGACGTACGACGCGTGCCTTTTGCGCAGGCCAAGCGTGCATCGACCACGCATGAACACGACTTCGTCGATGCCTATGTCACCGACCTGGCCAACGTCATCGACTTCGATGCCATCCGCGGCAGCGGCGTGCACCTGGGCGTCGACCCGCTGGGTGGTTCGGGTGTGCATTACTGGGCGCCGATTGCGGAACGCTACGGCATCGACCTCACCGTGGTGAGCGACGCGGTGGATCACACCTTCCGTTTCATGAGCGTGGACTGGGATGGCAAGATCCGCATGGATCCTTCCTCGTCGCATGCCATGCAGCGCCTGATCGGCTTGAAGGACAGTTACGACGTGGCCTTCGCCTGCGATACCGATCACGACCGCCACGGCATCGTGACGCGCAGCACCGGCCTGTTGTTGCCCAATCACTACCTGTCCGTGCTGGTGGATTACCTGTACCAGCATCGACCGCACTGGCGCGGCGACGCGGCGGTGGGCAAGACGCTGGTGAGCACGGCGCTGATTGATCGCGTGGCGAAGCGGCTGGGTCGTCGGCTCTATGAAGTGCCGGTCGGTTTCAAGTGGTTCGTGGATGGCCTGTTCGATGGCTCGCTCGGCTTCGGTGGCGAGGAGAGTGCGGGCGCATCGTTCCTGCGTCGCGATGGCGGTGTGTGGAGCACCGACAAGGACGGCATCGCTGCCGCGTTGATGTCTGCCGAAATCACCGCGCGCATGGACAAGGATCCGGGCGAGCTGTACCGCGAGATGACCCGCCAGTTGGGCACGCCTGTTTCCGAACGCGTGGATGCGCCGGCGAATACAGAGCAGAAGGCGAAGCTGTCGAAGCTCTCGCCCGACCAGGTGAAAAGCACGCAGCTCGCGGGCGAGAAGATCGAGGCGGTGCTGGATCGTGCGCCAGGCAACGGCGCTTCCATCGGCGGCATCAAGGTGGCGTCGGCCAATGGCTGGTTCGCCGCGCGACCGTCAGGCACCGAAGACATCTACAAGATCTACGCGGAGAGCTTCAAGGACGAAGCGCATCTGCAGCGCCTGCTGGAAGAAGCACAGGCGATGGTGGACGCGGCGCTCAAGGCGACTTGATCGGTTCGCGTGGCTGCGAAAAAAAAGGCGCGCCAGTCACGGCGCGCCTTTTTTGTTTGGGACATCACACCGGCAGCGGATTGCGCTCCTGGAAGCCGCGCTGGTGCCAGTACGGATACACCGGCGTCACGTCGCTGGCCGCATCGAGCTTGGCGACTTGTTCCTTGGTGAGGTTCCAGCCCACAGCGCCGAGGTTCTGCTTGAGCTGCTCCTCGTTGCGCGCACCGATGACCACGGTGGACACCGTCGGGCGCTGCAGCAGCCAGTTCAACGCAATCTGCGGCACGCTCTTGCCGGTTTCGGCGGCCACTTCGTCCAATGCATCGACGACGCAGTAGAGATATTCGTCCGACATCTGCGGGCCCACGTCGCCGGTCTTGTGCAGGCGGCTGGTGGCGGGCAGCGGCTGGCCGCGGCGAATCTTGCCAGTGAGGCGGCCCCAGCCCAGCGGGCTCCACACCACGGCGCCCACGCCCTGGTCCAGGCCCAGCGGCATCTGTTCCCATTCGTAGTCGCGCCCGATCAGCGAGTAGTACGCCTGGTTGGCGATGTAGCGCGAATAGCCGTAGCGATCGGCCACGGCCAGCGACTTCATCAAGTGCCAGCCGGAGAAATTCGACACGCCGATATAGCGGATCTTGCCCGCGCGCACGAGATCGTCGAGCGTCGACAGCGTTTCCTCGACGGGCGTGAGGGCGTCGAAGCCGTGCAGCTGGAACAGGTCGATGTAGTCGGTGCCCAGGCGCTTGAGCGCGGCATCGCAGGCCTTGAGCAGATGGAAGCGCGAGGAGCCGACGTCGTTGGGATCTTCGCCGGAGCGGAAGGTGGCCTTGGTGGAGATGAGCACGCGGTCGCGGCGGCCCTTGATGGCTTCGCCCAGCACCGACTCGGCAGCGCCGTCGGAATAGATGTCCGCGCTGTCGAACATGGTCAGTCCCGCGTCAAGGCAGACATCCACCAGGCGTTTGGCCTCAGCAACGTCGGTGTTGCCCCAGGCGCCAAAGAACTCGCCCTTGCCGCCGAACGTGCCGGTGCCGAAGCTCAGTACGGGCACCCTGAAACCGGAAGCGCCCAATTGCCGATATTCCATGGAAGGAACCTCTATGCGTGTGTGAGGGAGGGTTTGGATGTTCTAAAGTTCGAAGATACGGAACTAAGATGAGTGAGGCAATGCGTGGGCCGAGATACTCGCCCGACGTTCGCGAGGTTTTCGTGTGCGAGTTACGCGGGCCGAAAAGCATGCTGGGTACGCGGCTTGCGCTGGCCCGGGTGCCGGATTGCTTGGCGGGGCGTTGGCGATGTTTTGGCCGACGCGGATCTTTTTTGCATTGCAGCAAGCATCCCGGCGCAAAAGCAGGTTAAAGTCCACGACAGGCACAAGTCGCGGTCATCCGGGGAAACGGGTCCATCTTCGTGGCCTTTTTTTAGATGACGAATTTAGATCGATCTAAATATGTGAAGAGGGCCGTCACGGCGGCCTTTTTGGGGAGAGAAGGCATGGGGCAGGGCTTGTCGGCAAGGCAGGGGCTTCGTCGCGCGTGGATCGCGGCGCTGGCGTGTGGTGTTTCCATGACGGCGGCCATGCCGCTGCTTGCGCAAGGTGCGAACTCGCCGGCGAGCGAGGTCAATCCGTTGATCGGCAGCCGCCACGGCGGCAACACCTATCCTGGCGCGGTGCTGCCGTTCGGCATGCTGCAGTGGAGTCCCGAGAACACCCGCGGCAAGCACACCCGCACGGCGTCGCCCAGCGGTTACCTGTATGACTCGGCCCGCATCCGCGGTTTTGCGCTGACCCATATCTCCGGCGCCGGCTGCGCCGGTGCGAGCGGCGATGTGCCGTTCATGCCGGTGACGATGGCCGTGAAGGGTTCGCCGTCCGCCGATCTCACCGATGGCACCTACGCCAGCGACTTCTCGCACGACAACGAACAGGCCACGGCCGGCGCGTATCGCGTGCGCCTCGCCAACGGCGTGCAGGTGGACCTGGCTGCCGCCACGCGCAGCGGCGTCGGCCGCTTCACCTTCCCCGCGGGTCAGCCAGCCAATCTGCTGATTCGCGCGTCCGATTCCGAAGTGGGCAGCAGCGATGCGAACGTCACCATCGATCGCGCGGCGCACACGGTCAGCGGCTCGGTGACCAGCGGCAATTTCTGCGGCTATCTGGCCAAGGCCGACCAGCGCAGCTACTACACGCTCTACTTCGTCGCGCAGTTCGATCAGGCGTTCAACGCCACCGGCGCATGGCACGACGGCGAAGTGCAATCGGGCAAGACCAGCGCGCAGGGTGGCACGGGTTACGACGCGAAGGGTTTCCCCACGGCGGGCAAGGGCTCAGGCGTGTGGGTCGGTTTTGATCCCGCGAAGGGTCCGGTGCAGGTGCGCGTGGGCATTTCGTATGTGAGCCTGGACAACGCCAAGGCGAATCTCGCGGCGGAGATTCCTGCGCAAGCCGGTCTCGAGCAGGTGCAGGCCAAGGCGCACGATGCCTGGAACGAAGCGCTCGGCAAGGTGGCCGTCACTGGCGGCACGGCCGATGAGCGAACCACGTTCTACACAGCGCTCTATCACTCGCTGCTGCATCCGAATGTGTTCAGCGACGTCAACGGCGAATACCGCGGCTTCGACCAGCAGGTGCATCGCGTCGACGGCAAGCAGCGCGTGCAGTACGCGAACTTCTCCGGCTGGGACATCTATCGCTCGCAGCTGCAGTTGCTCACCTGGCTGTATCCGGACGTGGGCAGCGACATCGCCCAGTCGCTGTTCAACCAGGCCAAGCAGAACAATGGCGAGTGGGATCGCTGGACGCACAACAACGGCGGCACGCACGTGATGAGCGGCGATCCGGCCGTGCCGTCGCTGGCAGCCATCGATGCCTTCGGCGGCCACGATTTCGATCTGCATGGCGCCTATGCCTCGCTGGTGAAGGCGGCCACCGAAGTCACCAAGAACGATCTCTCCGACGACGGTTGCAACGTGGAGTGCGTGGGTCAGCGTCCGTCGCTCGACCAGTGGCTCAAGCTGCACTACATCGCCACGCAATCGCATGCGTGGGGCGGCGCGGCGGAAACGCTGGAAGACGTCACCGCCGATTTCGCGCTGGCTCAGCTTGCGGCGCGCGTGGGCGACAGCAAGGGCGAGCACGAATTCCTGACGCGCGCCGGCTACTGGCGCAACCTGTTCAATCCGAAGGCTGCGCCGGATGGCGGTTACATCCAGAACCGCAATGCCGACGGCAGCTGGCCCGCGTTCAAGCCCGATGCCGACGATGGCTTCGTGGAAGGCAGCGCGGCGGTCTACCTGTGGATGGTGCCGTTCGACGTGCGCGGCCTGTTCGAGCAGATGGGCGGCATCGCCAAGGCCTCCGCGCGACTGGACAAGTTCTTCCACGACGACAAGGGACAATGGGCACTCACCGAAGCCGGCCCGATGCATGCCGAGCTCAACAACGAGCCGTCGGTGGGCACGCCGTGGCTGTACGCCTTCGTCGGCCAGCCGTCCAAGACGCAGGAAGCCGTGCGCATCGTGGTCAACACGCTGTGGAAGAACACGCCCGAAGGCATTCCCGGCAACGACGACCTGGGCGAGATGTCCTCGTGGTACGTGTGGTCGGCGCTGGGCATGTATCCGGCCATTCCGGGACGCGGCGAGCTGATCCTTGGCAGTCCGCTGTTCACCCACGCGGTGATTCATCGCACACAAGGCGACGTGGTGATTGCCGCACCATCGGCCTCGACCAAAACGCCGTTCGTGCAAGGCTTGACGGTGAACGGCAAGTCGCATGACAGCCCGTGGCTGCCGGCCAGCTTCGCCGAACACGGCGGCCAGCTGGAATTCACCCTCGGCGCACAGGCCAACAAGTCGTGGGGCAGCGATATCGCCAAGGCGCCGCCGTCGTTCCCGCCGCCGAAATCGTAAGTAACGGCGAGCGTGGATGAGCCATCATTGGGTGCACAGGCGTTGCGGAGAGAACAGATGAGCAAGCGATCAGTCCTTCATGGCATCACGTCGTCGCGTGACCTGCGTCGTCGCGTGATGAGTCTCTCCGTTGCCTTGAGTCTTGCGGCGGCAACGCATGCAGCGACTGTGCCCGCCCAGGGCTTTTTCACATCGTTCGAAACGGGCGATGCCCAACCTGAATCGGCCAGCGTCAAAGGCTGGCGAATGAGTGTGGTGTCCGGCCCCGGCAAGGAGGAATCCCTCACCTCCAAGCCGGGTGTCGGTTTTACCGGCACGCGCGCTCTTCGTTATGACGCGGATGCGGTGAACGAAGCGCACGAGCGCCGCACCGTGCTGTACCGCACGAAGCAGCCGGTGTCGGCGGCCTCGCATCTCTCCTATGTCGTGCTTCCTGCGGACGCTTCCGGCGAGGCTCGCGGCTTTGCGCAGTTCGTGGCGGTCGACCTGGTGTTTACGGACGGCACGCGTCTATCCGCGCTCAATGCCTTCGATCAGCACCACGTGCGCGCCAGTGCGCCGGCACAGGGCGGCGCCCGCGTGCTGCACGACAACCAGTGGAACGCCATCGACATCGATGTTGGCGCCGTGGCTGCCGGGAAGACGGTGGCCGCCATCGAGCTGGTGGAGAACGCACCGAAAGGCGTCGAGGCGTTTCACGGTTATCTCGACGACCTGCGTTTCGCGGATGCGCCGGCGGCAGCCGATGCATCACCCAACATGTATGTCGACACGCGTCGCGGCAGCAATGCGAACGCGCATTTCTCGCGCGGCAATAATTTCCCCGCCGTGGCGATGCCGCATGGCTTCAACTTCTGGACGCCGACCACGCAGGCCGGCTCGGACTGGATCTACCAGTACCAGGACCGCAACGGCCCCGACAACCATCCGCGCATCCAGGCGTTCGCGCTGAGCCACGAGCCCAGCCCGTGGATGGGCGATCGCCAGACCTTCCAGGTCATGCCCGCCGCCGTGGAGAGTGGCGCGCCGCCGCTCGATCGCGACGCGCGTTCGCTGAGCTTCACGCACGATCACGAGACGGCGCGTGCAGATCTTTATCAGGTGACCTTCGACAACGGCATCACCACGGCGATGACGCCCACCAGTCATGCCGCCATGATGCGCTTCACCTTCAAGGGCGAGCGCTCGCAGCTGGTGTTCGACAATCGCAATGACAAGGCCGGCATCGAGCTGGATCCGTCGCACAACAGCATCAGCGGTTATTCCGACGTGGCCAGTCATCTGTCCACCGGTGCTACGCGCCTGTTCTTCTTTGCCACGTTCGATCAGCCCGTCACGGAAAGCGGCCGGCTGACGACGCAGGGGCGCGAGCACGTGGGTGCCTGGTTCGGATTCAACACGGCGCTGAACAAGACGGTGACGATGCGTATCGCCACGTCGCTGATCAGCCTGGAGCAGGCCAAGCGCAACCTCGCGCTGGAGATTGCCGCCGACGACACGTTCGACAGCGTGCAGGCGCGCGCCGCCAGCCGCTGGAACGAGATGCTCGGCCATATCGAGATTCCGGGCGCCGCCGCAGGCGACAAGGTCACGCTGTACTCCAACCTCTATCGCCTGTTCCTATATCCGAACGAAGCCTACGAAAACGTGGGCACCACGCAGAAGCCCGACTATCGCTACGCCAGTCCGTTCTCCGCGGCCACTGGCACGAATACGCCCACGCAGACGGGCGCGCGCATCGTCGCCGGCAAGCCTTACGTCAACAACGGCCTGTGGGATACCTATCGCACCGCATGGCCGGCGTATGCACTGCTGACGCCCACGCAGGCCGGCGAGATGATCGACGGCTTCGTGCAGCAGTACCGCGACGGCGGCTGGATCGCGCGCTGGTCGTCGCCGGGCTATGCCGACTTGATGGTGGGCACGAGCGCAGACGTCGCCTTTGCCGATGCCTGGAACAAGGGCATCCACAACTTCGACGTGCGTTCGTTCTACCAGGCGGCGTTGAAGGATGCGACGGTGGTCAGCGACATTCCGGGCGCTGGTCGCAAGGGCATCGAGCGCTCGGTGTTCAACGGCTACGTGGACAACAGCACCGATGAAGGCCTGTCGTGGTCAATGGCCGGCTACCTCAACGATTTCGGCATTGGCGAACTGGCGCAGACCCTCGCTGCCAATCATGAGTCGGGCGATGCGTACGGCTCGCACTATGCCGACGATGCGCGCTATTTCCACAGCCGCTCGCTCAACTTCGTGAACCTGTTCGATGCCGCCGTCGGCTTCTTCGTGGGCCGCAAGCCGGATGGTTCCTGGCGCATCGATGCGGAGCATTTCGATCCCCGCGCCTGGGGCGGCGACTACACCGAAACCAATGCCTGGAACATGACCTTCGACGGCGTGCAGGACGGGCGGGGACTGGCGAACCTCTACGGCGGCATCGACGGACTGGCGAAGAAGCTGGATGCGTTCTTCGACGCCGGCACCGAATTCAACGTGGGCGAATACGGCGGCATCATCCACGAGATGCTGGAGGCGCGCGATGTGCGCATGGGCCAGTACGGCCACAGCAACCAGCCGTCGCATCACATCCTCTACATGTACGACCTGGTCGGCCAGCCGTGGAAGACGCAGGACAAGGTGCGCGATGCGCTGTCGCGCCTGTATGTGGGCAGCGAGATCGGCCAGGGTTACCCGGGCGACGAGGACAACGGCGAGATGTCGGCGTGGTGGGTGTTCAGTGCGGCCGGCTTCTATCCGCTGCGCATGGGCACGCCGACCTACGCCATCGGTGCGCCGTATTTCCCGCACATGATCATTCACCTGGACAACGGCAAGAGCATCGACATTCGTGCCTCCGGCGTGAGCGATCGCAACCGTTACATCCAGGGCATGACGCTCAACGGCAAGCCGTACGACCGCAGCTGGCTGGCGCACGCCGATCTCGCCAACGGCGCAGTGCTCGACTTCCGCATGGGCGATGCGCCTTCCCAGTGGGGCAGTGCCGATGGCGATGCACGCTTGCCGTCGCAAACCTCAGGCAGTGCCGCACCGTCGCCGCTGGTCGACGCCGCCGACGCCAAGGGTGCGAAGGTCGTTGTGCCGGGTGACGACAAGGCTGCGCGTGCATTGAGCGACAACACGTCCGACACCGAAGCCCAATTGCGCGGCTCGGAACCCACCGTGCAGCTGGATCTGCAACAGCCACGGCAGATCACCATGTACACGCTCACGTCGTCCGCCAAGGCGGGACGTGATCCAAAGAATTGGAAGTTCGAAGGTTCGGCCGATGGCGTTCACTGGGTGACCCTGGATGAACGTCGCGGCGAAGCATTTCCGTGGCGTCGACAGACGCGTGCGTTCGGCGTTGCGCATCAGGGGAACTATGCGCATTACCGCTGGCGTGCGGAGCATGTCGACGGCTCGCAAGGGGTTGGGTTGTCGGAGATCGAGTGGCTTGGGTTAGCGCCTACGCCCTGAGTTGATGCATTGCTGAGAAGTCGGGGGCCGCAGAAACGCATTTCTGCGGCATGGGGAGTTTTTGCGTCTTCATATTGCCCGCCGGGGATCACGGCGGCGAAGAAGCGTCATGGCAAGTCCGCCGCGAGGCGGCAAATTGAGCACATTCCGGGGAGAACCGTTGTTCATGAAAACCTATGTTGCAAGTGCATTTGCAGTGAGTTTGTTGGCCTTGTCGATCGGCCAGGCGCTGGCCGGCGAAGCCGATGCCGCGTCGCCGGCGCCCGTGGCGCAGTCGACGCAGGACAACAGCGCGCCCGCGCCGGTGGCCACCGCTACCGATGAGAAAACCGCCAAGACCAAGAAGCTCGAAGCGGTGACGGTGACCGGCTCGCTGATTCCACGCGCGCAGATCGAAGGTCCGTCGCCCATCACCACCATCACCGCCAAGGACATCGACCAGCAGGGCTTTACCGATACGTTCGATGCGCTGCGTTCGCTGCCGATCGCCAACGGCTCCGTGCAGGATCCGCAGTTCACCGGTGGTTACACGCCCGGCGCCAAGACCGTCAGCCTGTTCGGCCTCAATCCCAGCTTCACGCTGACCCTGCTCAACGGCAGGCCGATGGCGAGCTATCCGCTGGCGTACAACGGCAACAACAACATCACCGACATCGCCAATATCCCGGTGGGCCTGATCGACCATATCGATGTGCTGACCGGCGGCCAGTCGTCCATCTATGGTTCGGCGGCCATCGCGGGCGTGGTCAACATCGTGATGAAGGACCACATCGACGGTACGCACGTCAGCTTCCGCTACGGCGACTACAGCGATGGCGGCGGCGCCAGCAAGCGACTGCAGCTGAGCTCGGGCCACACCTGGGGCGATTTCGAATTGAGCGGCGGCCTGCAGCTGTCGAAGGAAGACCCGATCTGGGCCTACCAGCGCAGCTACATCGACTCCTATAACGATGATCCGACCGGCAAGCCTGGCGTGCCCTCGCGCACCTTCCTGCGCCTGGCCGAAGGCGACAACCCGCATTACGTCGATCCGGGTGCGGCCACCTGCGCACCGCTCAGCTATCTGTACAACGGCACCACCGCGTACAGCTATCGCGCCGGCTCCAACCTGGGCTACTACTGCGGCAGCCCGAACAACGTGAGCTATGCCACGCTGGCCAACAAGAGCACCGACGCCAACGGCTCGCTGTTCGCGCGCTACCACCTCAACGACAGCACCGAGCTGTATGCGGACATGCTGTACAGCTACAGCAACCCGACCTACAACGGCGGCAGTCCGTTCTGGAACAACACGTTCTACAACCAGACCAGCGGCCAGTACGAGGAATGGCAGCGCATCTTCGCGCCTGAGGAAGTGGGCTCGGATGCGCAGGACCAGCACGTGTTCACGCGCACCTACAACGTGAGCCTCGGCGTGCGCGGCAGCATCGGCAATTCGAGCTGGAACTACGACGGCTACTACAACCGTTCGCAGTCCAACGTGACGCGCAAGTCCACCGACTTCCTCGCCGCCAACGGCATCGACGATTACTACCTCGGGCCGCAGCTGGGCACTGATCCGAATGGCTACGCTATTTTCGCGCCGAATTTGGATCGATTGTATCAACCGCTGACGCGTGCCCAGTACGACCAGTTCACCGCGCCCAACATCTCCCACTCGATGGCCTGGACGCAGAACGAGACCCTCACCGCCAACACCACCTCGCTGTTCTCGCTGCCTGCGGGCGACGTGGGTTTCGCTGCCATCGTGCAGAACAGCAACGAGCGTTTCGACAACAGCTCGGCCAGTCCGGCCGCCGCCGAGGGCTACTATCGTGGCGTGACCGGCAGCACCACCGCAGCGGGCAAGCGCAGCCAGTACGCCTTTGGTGGCGAAATGCGCATACCGTTGCTGGAGACGCTGGTCGCCAACGTGTCCTCGCGCTATGACAAGTACAGCTATGCGGGTACCGGCAACGGCAAGGCTACCTACAAGCTCGGCCTGGAATACCGCCCGATCGACACGCTGTTGCTGCGTGGCAGCTACGCCACCGCGTTCCGCGCGCCGGACATGTTCTACCTGTTCTCCTCGCACAGCAGCGGTTATTCGCAGTCGACCGACTACTACAAGTGTCGCCAGGAGGGTTACAACTCGCAGACCTACGACAACTGCGCACAGTCGGGCACGTCGATGCTGGCGGTGTCTTCGGGTAACACCAACCTCAAGGACATCACGGCCAAGTCGTTCACCTATGGCTTCGTCTGGTCCACGGCGGACAACAACCTGAGCTGGTCGGTGGACTACAACGCCATCCGCATCTCCAACGAGGTGGTGACGCTGAGCAGCGACGAAATCCTGCAGCAGGAAGCGAACTGCCGCCTCGGCACGTCCGAGAACGGCGAGCAGGCGTTCGACATCAACTCGCCGACCTGTCGCGAAGTGCTGGGCGAAGTGAAGCGCCTGCCGTCCACCGATCCGGTGAATCCCGGCGGCATATCGGAAGTGGATACCTATCCGATCAACGTGGCCACGGAATACCAGACCGGCATCCAGTCCAGCTTGAACTATCACCTCAAGACCTCGTCGATCGGCAGCTTCCTGTTCAGCCTGGACTACTACGACGAACTCAAGCACACCTATCAGGAAAAGGCCGGCGATCCGGTGACCAACTACCTGTGCTGCGCCAACTCCAACGAGTTCAAGAGCAGGGTCAGCGGTACGGCCACCTGGAACATCGGCAAGTGGAGCAGCACGCTGTTCGGCATCCGCAACGGCAGTTCCTGGAACTCCATCGGCACCGCCAAGGACATTGGTCCGTGGATCACCTTCAACGGCAGCGTGAACTACAAGGTCCTGCCGAGCACGACGATCTCGCTGGTGGTCAACAACATCGCCAACAAGCGTCCGCCCACGGACACGACCAACGGCAGCTGGCCGTACTACGACGTGACCCTGTACAACGCATTGGGTCGCTCGGTGTATTTCGAAGTGGGCTACGACTTCGGCAAGTAATCAGAAACGTCGAAGGAAAAGAAAACCCCGGCCTGTGCCGGGGTTTTTTCTTGCCCATGCACCGCGATTGGGCCGCGTGCAGCACGTTCCGCAAAAGATGACGGAGTCGTGAAAGGCCTCGGCGCCGATCGCATGGAATGCCGCCGCGTGTCGGCATGACACGGCGATTCGTCCGCGCGACGACGATGGCGAAACCACCGATTGCACGTTCGGTTCACGGGCAACATTTGCTAATAGCGCGGCGGCAGTTTTCCACGCGACGGAGCAAGCATATGAACAGGCGTGCGTTGGGCTGCCTGGCGGCGCTGATCACCGGCCAGGCCATGGCGTTACAGGCAATCGAACCTCCCCAGCCCGTGTCACAGGTCCACTCATCCGCCGATGCCCAACTGCAGGCCGCGGTGCGCAAGGCCATCGAGAACGATGCCTCGCTGTCCGATGCGGGCCACCATGTCACCGTGATCGTGGTGGACAGCGCGGTCGTGTTGCGGGGCGTAGCCAAAGACGACAAGGAAAAGCTGCGCATCGAAACGGTGGCCCGGCAAGTGGGTGGCGTCAAGGAAGTGACCAACGAGCTCGACGTGAAACCGTGACGCAACCAACGCGCCGCGCGACGGCGGCGTGATGACGGCGCCTGCACGCATCGGCAGGCAGGATCGGGCGATCACGTCCCGATCATAAGGATGCGCGCCATGCCGTCACTCGATCCGGTCCTGAGGGACAGGATGCACCGCTACTGGAACGCGGCGAATTACCTCACCGTCGGGCAGATCTACCTGCGGGACAATCCGCTGCTCGAGGTGCCGCTGACGCTGGATCACGTCAAGCAGCGTTTGCTTGGCCATTGGGGCACCACGTCCGGGCTCAACTTCATCTACGTGCATCTCAATCGCGTCATCCGGCAGCAGGGCCTGAACATGATCTATGTGATCGGTCCGGGGCACGGCGGCCCGGGACTCGTCGCGAACAGTTATCTTGAAGGTTCGTACACCGAGATCTACCCGCATGTGGGTCGCGATCGCGAAGGCATGCGCCAGTTGTTCCGGCAGTTTTCCTGGCCGTACGGCGTGCCCAGCCATGTGGCGCCCGAGACGCCGGGCTCGATCCACGAAGGCGGCGAACTGGGTTATTCGCTGTCGCACGCGTACGGCGCAGCGTTCGACAATCCCGACCTCATCGTCACCTGCATCGTCGGCGATGGCGAAGCGGAGACCGGCCCGCTCGCCACCAGCTGGCACTCGAACAAGTTCCTGAACCCCGCGCGCGACGGTGCCGTGCTGCCCATCCTGCATCTGAACGGCTACAAGATCGCCAACCCAACAGTGCTGGCCCGCATCGGCGATCGTGAGCTGAAGTATCTGCTGCAGGGCTATGGGCACGAACCCGTGTTCGTGGAAGGCAGCGATCCGGCCGACATGCATGCGGCATTCGCTTCGGCACTCGATATCTGTCTCGCACGCATCCGGCGTATCCAGCGACGGGCGCGCAGCGCAGGCGCCGGTGCGGCAAAGCGACCGCGCTGGCCCATGATCGTGCTGCGTTCGCCCAAGGGATGGACGGGGCCTGCCTTTGTCGATGGCCTGCCGGTGGAGGGAACGTGGCGCGCGCATCAGGTGCCGCTCTCCGACATGGCCAAGCCGGGTCATCTGGAAATACTCGAACGCTGGATGCGCAGCTACAAACCGCAGGAGTTGTTCGATGGCAACGGCACGCTGATCGAAGAGCTAAGCCAGTTGCCGCCCACGGGCCAGCGGCGCATGAGCGCGAACCCGCACGCGAACGGTGGCAGCCTGCTCAAGCCGCTGCGCATGCCGGACTTCCGCGTGCATGCGTTGAACGTCGAGCAGCCTGGCGCACTCAAGGCAGAGGCTACGCGCAATCTCGGTCGTTGGCTGCGCGACGTGATGGCGCTCAATCGCGACGAGGCCAACTTCCGTCTGTTCGGGCCGGACGAAACCGCCTCCAATCGACTGGAGGCGGTGTACGAGGTGTCGCCCAAGGTGTGGATGGCCGAGACGGTCGATACCGACATGAATCTGGCGCCCGACGGTCGCGTGATGGAGATGCTCAGCGAGCATCAATGCCAGGGTTGGCTGGAAGGCTATCTGCTCACGGGAAGGCATGGCTTGTTCAACTGCTACGAGGCGTTCATCCACATCGTCGACTCGATGTTCAACCAGCATGCGAAGTGGTTGAAGGTGACGCGCACCATGTCATGGCGTCCGCCCATCGCCTCGCTCAACTATCTGCTCAGCTCGCACGTGTGGCACCAGGACCACAACGGCTTCTCGCACCAGGACCCGGGCTTCATCGATCACGTGGCGAACAAGAAGGCGGAGATCGTGCGCATCTATCTGCCGCCCGACGCCAACTGCCTGCTTTCCGTGGCCGACCACTGCCTGCGCAGCCGCCAGTACGTCAACCTGATCATCTCCGGCAAACAGCCCGACTGGCAGTGGCTGGATATCGAAGCGGCGATTGCGCATTGCACGGCCGGTGCCGGCATCTGGCATTGGGCGGGCCACGGCGATGACGATCCCGATGTGGTGATGGCCTGTGCCGGCGATGCGCCCACGGTGGAAACGCTGGCGGCCGTCACGCTGCTGCGCAAGGCCATTCCCGATTTGCGCATCCGCGTGGTGAACGTGGTCGACCTGCTGACGCTGCAAACATCGGACGAGCATCCGCATGGCATGGACCACGACGAATTCGATCGCCTGTTCACGCGCGACCGTCCGGTCATCTTCGCCTTCCATGGCTACCCCGGCATCATCCACAAGCTCACCTATCGCCGTCATAACCACGACAACATCCACGTGCGCGGCTACAAGGAAGAGGGCACCACCACCACGCCGTTCGACATGATGGTGCTCAACAACCTCGACCGCTTCCAATTGGCGCTGGACGTGGTCAACCGTGTGCCGAAACTCGCGCACCTGCGTGCCGAAGCATCGCAGCGCTATTGGAGCGACATCGAGCGCCATCGCCTTTACGTGAGCGAGCACGGCATCGATCTGCCGGACGTGCGCGACTGGCAATGGCAGTCCGCATGAATGTGTTGACCCTGAATGTCGGCTCCTCGTCGCTCAAGTTCGGCATCTATCGGGTGGAATCCAGCGAGCCGCGAGAGGTCACCGAAGGTGAGATCGAGGTACGCGGTGAGCACTGGCAGTTGCGTTATGGCGAGAACGCCGGCGCGGCGAGTCATGAGCTGTCGGGCGACAGCGACGACGCCGCGCGCGCCGTGTTGCAGAAGCTTGCCGCGGATACACCCATCGACGCCGTGGCCCATCGCATCGTGCATGGTGGCCCGTGGCTGCGCGAACACTGCCTGATCGACGAGGGCGTGACCAAGAAGATCGAGGCGGCGGCAAGCTTCGCGCCACTGCATGTGCCTGCGGCGCTCGATTGGATCCGGCATGCCACCAAGGCCTTGCCGCACGCGCGCCAGGTCGCGTGTTTCGACACGACGTTCCATCGGCATTTGCCGGACACGGCCCGTGTCCTGCCGTTGCCGCACGAGCTGCTGGCGAAGGGCGTGCAGCGTTACGGATTCCATGGGCTCTCGTGCGAGTCCATTCTTGGGCAGATGGCGGATGTCCCATCGCGATTGGTGATCGCCCACCTTGGCAGCGGCGCCAGCCTCACGGCCGTGCGTGACGGCCAATCCGTCGATACCAGCATGGGCATGACGCCGACGGGCGGCATCATCATGGGAACGCGTCCGGGCGATCTCGATCCCGGCGTGATGCTGTTTCTTCTGCGCGAAGGGCATGCGGATGCACGCGCGCTGGAGGATCTGCTGGAGCACCGCTCGGGTCTGCGCGGCATCTCGGGTGTGAGCGCGGATGTGCGTGAGTTGGCGCGTGCGACGGAGAACCCCCTGGCCGCATTGGCTTTGGAACAGTTCGCCCTGTCGGTGGCCAGGCAGGTCGCCGGGATGGCCGTGGTGCTGGGCGGCGTGGACCTGCTGGTGTTCACTGGTGGCATCGGAGAGCACGACGCGGCCACCCGAGATCGCGTCACCGCGCTTCTCGCGCCCTGTTTTCAAGGACTGCAAAGCCGGGTACTGCCTTCGCAGGAAAACCGGGTCATGGCAATCCACGCCGCATGCCTGGCAACGCCATAAGCCGGTGCGGCGCGGGTGCCTGACGCATTGACGCTTCCTTACGCGTCGCGGTGTCACGCTTGCGTTTTCCGAACAGCGTGAGCAGCCATCATGACCCAGCGATTCGATGCCATCGTGGTTGGAGCGGGGCAGGCGGGTCCTTCCTTGGCACAGCGCTTGAGCGCCGCCGGCCGCAAGGTGGCCCTGATCGAGCGGAAGTTGATGGGCGGCACCTGCGTCAACACGGGCTGCATTCCCACCAAGGCCATGGTGGCGAGTGCGTACGTGGCGCACACCGGTCGCCGTGCTGCGGAGTATGGCGTGGGTACGGGCGATATCACCGTGGACATGGCGCAGGTGTGGAAGCGCACGCGCGGCATTTCCGAGCGCTCGCGCAGCAGCGTGGAAAACTGGGTGGCCGGCATGCCCAACGTCACCCTCCTGCGCGGGCATGCGCGATTTGAATCGCCGCGGACCATGCGCGTGGGCGATGAGCTGATCGAGGCGGACCAGATATTCATCAACGTCGGCGGCCGCGCCGTGGAGCCGGATTTTCCCGGTGTAAAGACCGTGCCTTATCTGACCAATGTCGGCGTGATGGATCTGAAGGAGCTGCCAGACCACCTGGTGATCGTGGGCGGCAGTTACATCGGGCTGGAATTCGGGCAGATGTTTCGCCGGTTCGGCGCGAAGGTGACCATCGTGGAAAAGAGCAAGCGCCTGTTGCCGCGGGAGGATCCCGATGTATCCGAGGCCGTGGTGGACATACTGCAGCGCGAAGGTATCGAACTGCATCTCGGCGCCGAATGCATCGAGCTGCAAGGCGAGGAAGGCAGGATCTGCGTGATCGCCGAATGTGCGGAGCCGCGCATGGCCGTGCATGGCACGCATCTTCTCTTGGCGGTGGGACGCCGGCCGAACACGGACGACCTGGGCCTGGATCGCGCGGGCGTGGAGATGGACGACCACGGCTACATCGTGGTGGACGACCAGTGCCGCACCAATGTCGAAGGCATCTGGGCGATGGGCGACTGCAACGGGCGCGGTGCGTTTACCCACACCTCGTACAACGACTATGAAATCGTCGCGGCCAATGTGCTGGACAACGAGCTGCGCCGCATCACCGATCGCATTCCCGCCTATGCGCTCTACATCGATCCGCCGCTGGCACGTATCGGGCTTACCGAAACCGAGGCCCTGAAGCGCGGCTACGACGTGCAGGTAGGCGTGCGGCCGATGACGCGCGTGGGGCGCGCCATCGAGCGAGGCGAAACCTTGGGTTTCATGAAGGTGATCGTGGATGCGCAGAGCGAACGCCTGCTGGGCGCCGCCATCCTCGGCGCCAGCGGCGACGAGGCCATCCATTGCCTGCTCGACGTGATGTATGCGGATGCGCCGTATCGCACGGTGACGCACGCCGTGCACATCCACCCGACCATCGCCGAACTGTTGCCTACGACGCTGCAGGATCTGCACAGCGTTACGCCGCAGGCGGCGCCCGCCACTTAGGGCGGGCGCGTTCGATGGCGAACGGTCAGGCCTGTTCGCTGGCCGGCTTGCCGAAGCTGGGCGGACGATCGGCCAGGGCCGAGCCGAACGCCGGGTTGGGCTTGTCGCTCATCTGGAAAAGCAACGTGCCTCCGGCGGTCAGCTCGGCGTGACTGATCCAGCTCTTGCTCCACGGCTTGCCGTTCCAGCTCACCGACTGGATGTACGGACGGCCCTTGCCGTTGCCCTGCGTCTGCACCACCAGTCGCTTGCCGCCGGCGAGTTGCACTTCCGCGCGCTCCAGCAGCGGACTGCCGAACACGTAATGCGTGCTCACCGGATCGACCGCGTACAGGCCCAGCGCGCTCATCACGTACCACGCACTCATCTGGCCGCAATCCTCGTTGCCGGGCAGGCCATCGGGCTCAGGCAGGTACATGGTTTCCAGCAGCATGCGCACGCGCGCCTGCGTCTTGTGGTGCGCGCCGGTATACGCATAGAGGTAGGGCATGTGATGACCCGGCTCGTTGCCGAAGGCGAACTGGCCCACCATGCCGGCGATATCCGGCGGCGCATCGGCCGGCAGTTCGGAGTCGGTGGTGAACAGCTCGTCCAGCTTCTTCTCGAAGGTATTCGCGCCACCGAACATCGTCATGTACGAATACACGTCGTGCTGGTTGAGGAAGGTGGCCTGCCACGCATTCGATTCGGTGAAGTCGCGCCACTTCTTGGAATGGCCGATGGCGCGCGGATCGAACGGCTCCAGCCATTTTCCATCGCTGCCGCGCGGCCGCACGAAGTTCACCGACTTGTCGAACACGTTGCGGTAGTTCTGCGAGCGCGCCTTGAGCGCGACAGCGTCGTCGTGATGGCCGAGCTTCTCGGCGTAATGCGCCATCACCCAGTCGTCATACGCGTATTCCAGCGTCTTGCTCACCGCTTCGTTTTCGACGTCGCTGGGGATGTAGCCGCGCTTGCGATACTCGGGCAAGCCGAAGTAATCGTCTTCCATCGCTCGCTTGCGGAACACCGGCCACGCAGCGGCGTAGTCGATGCCGGTGAAGCCCTTGGCTTGCGCTTCGGCAATCACCACGGCCGAGTGATAGCCGATCATGCACACCGTTTCGATGCCTTGCAGCGGCCACACCGGTGGACCGGCGGGGCTCTCCTGCGCCATGCGCACCAGGCCGTTGACGAGGTCGGGCACGCGCTCGGGCTGATACAGCGTGAACAACGGGTGCTCGGCGCGGTAGGTATCCCACAGCGAATACGTGCTGTAGTTGTGCTGGCCCTTGGGCAGCTGGTGCACCTTCATGTCCATGCCGCGATAGCGGCCGTCCGTGTCGCTGAACAGCGTGGGCGCGAGCATGGTGTGATAAAGCGCGCTGTAGAACGTGCGCATGATGGCATCGTCGGACGACTCGATGCGGATCTTGCCAAGCTCGCGTTCCCACGCGGTTTCGGCCGCCGCCTGCACGCCGTCGAAATCCCATGCGGGAATCTCGGTCATCAGGTTGCGCAGCGCGCCCTCGATGTCCACGCCGGAAATGCCGACCTTCACCAGCAGCGGTGCGTCGTCGAGCTTGTCGTAGAACAGGGCGGCCTTGAGGTTGATGCCCTTGGCCTGCGTGCTGCCGTCGGCCAGCGCCTTGTCGTCGGCATACAGCGTGCCGCGCTTGAACGGGCGTGACACCTTCAGCGCGAAATAGATGTGACGTCCATCGGCCCATTGATGCACACGACGCGAACCCACCAGCGTGTCATTGCCCACCAGTTTCAGTTCGGCGTCGGTAACGCGGGCCGGCTTCTTCGGATCGTCGTGGAAGCCGTGGGCGAAGTCGACCAGCAGATGAGCCTCGCCACTTTGCTGGAAGGTGTAGCGATGGATGCCGGCGCGATCCGTCGCCGTCAGTTCCGCGAGCACATGGCTGTCGGTCAGCTGCACGCGGTAATAGCCGGGGCGCGCCTGTTCGCCCGTGTAATGCGAGCGATAGCCCTTGATGCCGGTCTTGTAGCCCTTGGGCTTGGGGCCGCTGCCGGCATGCACGCCGTCGTAGCGCGAGGTGTAGTTGACGCCGTCATAGTCGCGGTCGCCCGGCTGCAGCAGCACCGGTCCCATGGCGGGAACGACCAGCACGTCCAGCATGTCTGCGGCGCCGGTGCCTGACAGGTGCGTGTGCGAGAAGCCCATGATCGAGCCGTCGCCCTGGTGATAGCCCGAGCTGCCGTCCCATTGGGAGTCGTTGGTGTCGGGGCCGAGCTGCATCATGCCGAACGGCATGGTCGGTCCGGGAAACGTGTGGCCGTGACCGCCGGTGCCCACGAACACGTCGACGTGACGCGACACGCCTTCGGCAAGCGTCGTCTTCTTGCCCGCAGCGGCCGGGAACGCCGGCAGCGCGCTCGCGCTGCTACCCAGAACAGTGAAGGCGGCCATGCCTTGAAGAAAGCGGCGACGCGTAACCATGATCTGACTCCTCGAAAGCAAACGTGGGCGGCGATATCAACGGAATGGAAAACGACGACTAAGCCTTGCGCAAAATGCCTGGATGGCTGCCGGCGAGCTTCACCACCAGTTCGCCGAACAAGGTGTTGGCCCACGCGAACCACGTGCGCGTGAATTTGGCGGGATCGTCCTGATCGAAGCTCTCGTGCATGAAGCCCGTGCCGGCATGCGTGGACTTGAGCCATGCAACGCACTGGGCAATTTCCGCCGTGTCGTTGCTGGTGAACGCGCGCATCATGATCGACATCGGCCAGATCATGCGCAGCCCTTCGTGCGGTCCGCCGATGCCTTCCGCGGCGCGCCCCTGGAAGAAATAGGGGTTGCGCTTGCTCCACGCCTGCGAGCGCGTGCGCTGGTAACGCGCATCGTCCTGCGCGCAAATGCCGAGATAGGGCAGCGACAGCAGGCTGGGTACGTTGACGTCGTCCATGAACAACTGGTTGCCGTAGCCGTCGACTTCATACGCCCAGTAATCGCCACGGTCGCCATGGATGACGCCGTGTGCCTCTGCTGCGGCCTGGATTTCATTGGCCAGTGCGATGCAGTCATCCGCCGTGCCGCCGTCGTGCTTGATGGCGCGCAACATCTCGGCCAACTGGCGCAGGCTCACGACGGCAAACAGGTTGCCCGGGATATTGAACGGATAGACCGTGGCATCGTCCGACGGACGGAACATCGCGTGGATCATGCCCACGGGCTTTGTGGGATTGCCGTAGCCCTGCAGGAACTGCGATTCGGTGGGGTTGGGCGAGGTGCGCTGGAAGTGATACGGCCCCGCGCCGTCCTTGCGCTGCTGCTCGCGGAAGGTCTTGAGCACGACGCGCATGGCGGCGTGCCAGTCGTCGTCGAAGGGCGTGGTATCGCCGGTGGCCTGCCAATAGCCGTGGGCCAGGCGGATGGGATAGCACAGCGAGTCGATTTCCCATTTGCGCTCGGCGACACCCGGCTTCATGTCGGTGATGTCGTGCTGCGCCCAGTCCAGGTTCGATGTTGCCGTGGGGTCGGGCATGAATGCATTGGCATACGGGTCGATGCTGATGCATAGCGCATGGCGATGGATCAGCCCGCGGAACAGTTGCTGCAGTGCCTTGTCCTGCCGCGCCAGTGGCACGTACGGCCATACCTGGGCGGAAGAGTCGCGCATCCACATGGCGTCGATGTCGCCGGTGACCACGAAGGTATCGGGCTTGCCGCGCAGCGTGCCCACCTCGACGGTGGTGTCCAGCGTATTGGGAAAGCAGTTCTCGAACATCCACGCCAGTTCGGGGTCGCCAATGCGCGCCTTGGTCTGCGTGAGCAGCTTCTCGACCGCGGGACTGGTGAACTTGCGCTTGGCGAGCGGCGGACGCTGGCTGACGAAGCTTGCCTTGCTGGCCGCGCCGAACACGCCCTCCGAGAGCAGCGCGGCGGTGGGTGCCAGTGCCATCCATTTCAGCAGGTGGCGGCGGGTGGTCATCATTTCTTCGTCTCCGGCTGCACCGCATCGACCAGCGAGGTGAGCTTCAGTGCGCTCTTGAGCGCGGGCAGGTCGGCGTTGCTACGCACCGTGATGTCCACGTGTTCGCCCGGCAACAGGTCGAAAGCATTGTTGGAGAGTTCGGCATCGAGCTTGCCGAGGTCGATCCACACGCCGCGCGCGAGTTGCTTCGTGCTGATGCGCAGCACGGTGCCGTTCTCGCGCCAGCTCGCTTCGAGGCCTGGCTGCTTCGGCAATGCCAGCGTCTTGGCGAGGCCGAAGTAGAGCAGGTGATGCGCTATCACTTCACCGTTTTCGATGACATCGAACGAGGCGACGCTGCGCCGCGGATCGGCGCCATGCAGCAGCTCCGCATCGCTGAACTCGCCAGCGTCGGTGCTGCTGAGTGCGGCGGCATCGATGGACTTGCTGTGCTCGCTGAGCTGCTTGCCGGCCATGTCGTAGACGCGCGTGCGCAGCGTTGCGCTGAACGGCGCGGTGCGGTCGGAGACGAGGTGCAGCGTGGTGTGTCCGTCGCGGCGGATCGGCACCACGTCCACCGGCGCATAGAAGCGCTTGGCGTGGAACTGGAGCGCCTTCCAGCGGCCGTAGTAGTCGATGCTGGACCACGACGGCCCTGGCCACACGTCGTTAAGCTGCCAGTACAGCGAGCCCATGCTTTGCGGGCGCGAACTGCGCAGGTGCTCGGCCGCCAGTTCGATGCCTTCGGCCTGCATCAACTGGCTGAGATAGACGAACGAGGCGAAATCCCTGGGCTCGCCGTAGTTCGCGCGGATGTAGAGCAGCAGGCGATCGTTGCCGTTGCCATTGGCGAACTTCTGGTGCGCGCGCATGACCGGCGAGTTCGGCGACATGTCGGCCGGCGCGGCAAAGCTCTCGATGGTGGACATCACCGGGAACGACTGCAGGCCGTACTCGGACTGGAAGCGCGGCGTGACGTCCAGGTAGTGCTCGATCGGCTCGGAGCCGGACCACACCTTCCAATAGTGGTAGTCGCCGTCATTGAGCACGTTGGCTTCGCCGTCGAAATCCGTGCTCGGCGAGCTGGCCCAGTACGGCACGTCAGGATCGTTGGCCTTCACCACGTTGCGCAAGGTGTTGCCGAACAGTTCGCGCATGCCGTTGTCGATGCGCTGGCGTTCGTCGGCACTGATGGACTTCTTGAAGTCCTCGCGATCGGGCCAGGATTCCCAGCCCGTCTGCACTTCGTTGTTGCCGCACCAGAGCACGATGCTGGGATGGTTGCGCAGGCGACGCACCTGCTCTTCGGCTTCCACACGCGAATTGCCGAGGAACTCATGGTCGTACGGCGTGATGGCGCCGCCGAACATGAAGTCCTGCCAGATCATGATGCCCAACTGGTCGGCCAGGTCGTAGAACGCATCGCTCTGGTAGTAACCGCCGCCCCACATGCGCAGCATGTTCATGTTGGCGTCGCGGGTGGAGGTGAGCAGCTGCTTGAGCTGTTCGGGCGTGGTGCGTTCGGGGAAGCTGTCGGTGGGAATGAGATCCGCGCCCTTGGCGAAGATCGGCACGCCGTTCACCACGAAGGCGAAGCCACGTCCCCACTGGTCGCGATCGCGCCGCAATTCGACGCTGCGCAGGCCGGTGTTGCGGTCGGCGCTCACCAGCGTGCTGCCGGCGCGAGTCACTTCGACATGGAAATGGTAGAGGTTCTGCGCACCGTAGCCGGCGGGCCACCAGCGTGCGGGCTTGTCGATGGCGAACGGTACGTGCAGCGTGTTGTCGCCGGCCTTGATCGTCACATCCTGCGCCGTCTGGCCGGTGCTGCCATCCGGCGCGGTCCAGTTCACGGTGACGTGGGCCGGCCCGGCCTTGCCCGCTTGAAGCGAGACATCCGCCGAGAGCTGTGCGCTGTCCGCATCCACGTGCGGTTGCGCGATGTGGAAGTCGTCCAGTCGCGCATCGGTCCAGCTTTCGAGCTGCACCGGCTGCCAGATGCCCATCGTGACGAAGCGCGGGCCCCAGTCCCAGCCGTACTGGTAATTGGCCTTGCGCACGTAGTTGGAGGTCTGCTTGCCCTTGGGCTCGTCGCCGAACGACGAGTCGAATTCGCCGGGCAGGGCGTACGGCTGCATCAGCAGCCAGGGCTGCAGCTTGGCGATGGGCGAGTGCAGGCGCACGGTGAGCGTGTTGCTGCCGGCATGTAGCACGTTCTTCACCGGGATGCGCCAGCGGCGGAACATGTTGCCGGTCTTCAGCAGCGGCTTGTCGTTGACGACGATGTCGGCGAAGGTGTCCACGCCGTCGAACACGAGGTCGACGTGGTCCTGCTTCAGCGTGCCTGCATCGACGTTGAAGGAAAGCTGGTAATCCCAGTCGGCCAGGCCGATCCATTGCAGCTGCGCTTCGTTGTCGCGATAGAACGGATCACCGATGTTGCCCGTCACCAGCAGATCGGTCTGCACGCTGCCCGGTATGCGGGCGGCGGTCCAGCTCGTCTGGTCAGGGTGCTGCGCGGCCAATGCCGAGTTGGGCGCCAGGCGGAACTGCCAGCCTGTATCCAGTGGCGCGACCGTGGCGGCGCTGGTGGCGCCGGCGTAGGCGAGGGCGGCCAGCAGGCCGATGGAAAGACGGGTCAGTGAGAACAAGGCTAGGCACTCCGTATCCAGCTGAAAGGCTTGTTATCGCACAGGCGAGTGAAACGGTCATCGGCCCCCAAAAAAATCGGGCGCTACGAGAGCGCCCGGAAGTGGGGGGACTTACAACTTGAAGCCGAGATTGAGCGTGTAAGTGCGCCCATTCTTGTAGGCGTTGAGCGGTTCGGCCGGTGTGTTGTTGTAGACGTAATAAGTTTCGTCCAGCAGGTTCGTGCCATCCAGCGACACGCGCAGGTGGTCGTTGATCTGGTAGCCGATGGAGGCGTCCAGCTCGCGGAAGATGCCTGTGATCTGCGACGACTGCAGCTGCGCGATCTGCGTGAAGTACGACGAGCGCCAGCTGTAGGTCACGCGCGCGCTCCACGGGCCGTTCTCGTAGTACGGCGTCAGGTTGAACGCGTTCTTGGAGTTGTACGGCAGCGGGAACGCATTGCTGGTGTCCGCGTCGGAGTAGGTGTAGTTGGCAAGCAGGCCGAAACCGTAGGCGTAGTTGCCCTGGTAGGTCAGCGATACGCCCTTCACCTTGGCCACGCCGGCATTCACCGGAATTTCCATCGAGTAGCTCGCGTCCTGCAACGTGGTCAGGTCGAAGTGCGTCTGCTGCACGTTGGTATTGAGGATGTAGCCGGAGATGCGGCGGTAGAAGAATTCCGCGGAAAGCAGGCTGTTCTCGCTGAAGTACCACTCGGCCGACGCATCGTAGTTGGTCGACTTGTACGGCTTGAGGTCTGTGTTGCCGCCCGAGCCGGTGAGCGTGCGGTCATCCAGCGCCACGTACGGGGTCATCTCCTGGAAGCGCGGGCGTGCAATCGTCTTGGCTGCGGCGAAGCGCAGCGTCACGTCTTCGATCGGGTCGTAGGCAATGTTGAACGAGGGCAGCCAGCCGTTGTAGCTGCTGCGCTTGTCCACCGGCGTGTACTGGTTGTTGCCGATGGAGTTGTAGCCCGTCACGGTGTCGCGCGTGTGGTAGTAGCGTGCGCCGAAGTTGCCGCGATAGTTGTCGCCGGCGAAATCGCCCTGCACGTAGAACGCGCGGTTCTGCTCGGCGATGGCGTAGGTGGCCTTCGGGTCCATCGGTGCGCTGGTGTACAGCGACTGCACGTAGTTCTTCAACGCACCCGGGTCGATCTGCGTCCAGTTGCTCATGCTCGGCGTGGCATTGAGGCCGCTGAGGTAGCCGCCGGGCGTATTGCCGCCATCGAGGTCGGCCAGCGAGACGCCCGAGCCATCCGGCGACGGAATCAGCGCGGCATAGCCGGTCTGTCCGTTGTAATGGTTGCTTGCCTTGACGCCGAACTCGACTTCATTCAACGGACCCCAGTTCAGGTCGTGGTTGAAGTCCGCCTGGAAGTAGCGCTCCTTGTCGAAGCTGGGCGCGTAGCTGAAGCCGGCGCCATGGGCCAGCATCTGGCTCGGATCATTCGGCGAGTTGAAGTTGATCTGCGGATTCTGCCCGGCCAGGTTCCAGTTGTAGCCGCCAAAGCCCTGGAACTGCACGTTGTAGATGCCCTGCGAACCACCGGTGGAACTGGTGTAACCCAGCTGGCTCGATGCGTTCCAGCCGTTGCCATGCCAATCCGCGCGCAACTGGGCGGTGCCGGTGTTCACCTTGGAGAAGCGCTCGTAGCCGTCGAGATAGGTCGGCGCATTCGCACCGTACGAGCCGCTGGTGGCCACGCCATTGGTGAAGTTGAGCGCCGTGGCATCGGGCGCGCTGCCCGACCAGTCGCCGTAATGGCTCTGGTTGAAGTTGTTGAACTTCTCGGTGACGTACAAGCCGGTGAAGTTCAGCTCGAACGCTTCGCTCGGCTTCCACTGCAGGTCGGTCGACACGCCGTCACGCTTGCGCTCCTGCTCGAACAGCGCGGTATTGATGGCCGTGGGGTAGACGCCCGTAGTGCCCGGCGGCACGACGTTGGGCGAGAACTGGTGATTCGGGTCGGTATCGGTGGGATCGTTGGCGCGCTGGTAGCCGAAGATCTCGGTACCTTCGCGCTGGATCGTGCGATCGGAATGCATCACCGAGCCCAGGACGCCGAAGGTGCTGTCGCTGTTCTTCCAGCTGTACAGCAACGAACCCTGCGGCTCGCTCTTGTCCGCACGGTCGTTGTACTGCTCGCTAAACGTGCCGGTGAGCGTGTTGGCCTTCAGGTCGAGCGGGCGACGCGTATTGATGATGACCGTGCCGCCGATGGAGCCTTCATCGATGCGCGCCTGCGGCGTCTTGTAGACCTCGGCCGTGCCGATGATTTCGGAGGTGAGCAGGCTGTAGTCGAACGAGCGGCTGTCCGGGTTGTTCGGATCGGACGTCCAATTGGTGGATGCCAGCGTCTGGCCGTTCAACAACAGGCGATTCAACGCGGGGTCGGTGCCGAGGATGCTGACCTTGTCGCCTTCGCCGAAGTTGCGATCCACGCTGATGCCAGGCAAGTGCGAGAGCGACTCGGCCACGTTGGTATCCGGGAACTTGCCCACGTCTTCGGCCGAGATCGCATCGACGATCGAATCGGAATTGCGCTTGAGGTCCAGCGACTTCTGCAGGCTCGCACGGATGCCGGTAACGGTGACGCCTTGCAGTTGGGTGGCCTGCTTGGGGTCCGCTTCTTTCGACGGGGTGTTGGTGGCCTGCTGCGCGGTGCCTGGTGCCTGGCTGCCGGTGTTGGCGTCCTGGGCCATGGCGGATGCGCTGGCGATCAACGCGGCGGCCATGGCTGTCCAAAGTGCGCTCTTGCGATAAATCACGCCTTTCTCCCTGCAACGACTTTCTGTTCGGTGGGCTGCGGAAGGGCGACAGGCATGAGCACATGCGCCTTCCGTCGAATTTCTCCGGACGAAAGCGCCCGCACTGCCTTGCGGCAGAGGTCGTGTTCGTCACGGTGATCGGGTCTTGATGCCAGCGAGGCGGAGTCAGTACATCCGTCGGGTGGGGGTGATCCGCCGCTGGATGGCAGTGCCACGGGGCGGCTGCCAATGACCGTCATTCTTGAAGTCAGCTGATAACGTTGTCAACAAGAAATTTCACTCGATCTAAAAATTCTGGGCTTTGTCTAAGCTGTTGATATAGAGCGAAAAAGTGATCTCAAAAAATATTGCATTGCAATAAGAAAGGGCTGCCACTTGGATCGATTCAAGACAGCGGCATGACAACTGGAAGTCAGTCGTCGGCCGACAACGCAGGCGGGGACTGCATCTGCGCAACATGCAACGCATCGGCCGGCGCGCATGCGGCGCGCATCGGGCGCGTTGTTGCAACGCACCCAAAGGTGTTGCGTCATTGACACACCTGCGAGCACGCCGATCGCCGCGTCGTTTGACTTGCATGCGTCATCGCGCCGGTGTCACCGGACACGCGCGTTCCACGGCGCTCAGTTGGCGCATACTCAAGGCGCGTCGTGCGGCCGGGGATCAACGAATTCATGTACCCACAGAGCACTTCCACCGAGTACGTGTGGCCGCCGTCCGTGGCTGGGTTCGACATGCCATCGCCATCCGTCGATGGCGAAAACGGAACAGGGCCACTGATGATCGCCTTCCTCAGCGCGCGGCCCGACCACTACTGGATCGAAGCGTTTGCATCGGAAGTGGCCGAGTTCAAGGCGCAACATGGCTTGCTGGATGTGCGCATCGATGCACGGCAACTGGTGGTGACGGGGGAGGCGGCCCAGTTGCGCAGTCTCACCGTCGACCTGCGCGATTTCGTGCATCGCGTCTCGCGCATCAGCCTGCAGCGGCGTGTGCTCGAACGATTGGCGCCGGGTTTCACCTCGGCGGCGGCCGAGCATGCCGCGGCGGCGCGCGACGTGAACCTGGTGGCGCGCATGCCTGGGGTGGCGTCCATCCTCGAGGCGGTGTCGCGCGAAACCGGTATGCGTTTCGCCACGGTGGCGAGGGTTTCCGATACGCGTTGGACGGCCTGCGCGGTCTACGACACGATCAATTTCGGGCTGCGCGCCGGACAGGACCTGGTGCTGGAAACGACGATCTGCAACGACATCCGCCAGCATGGCCAGACGGTGACGTTCAGTCACGCCAGCACGCATCCGCAATTTTCGAAGCATCCGACGCCGGCGCTGTACGGCTTCGAGAGTTACATCTCGGTGCCCATCTATCGCGCGGACGGGCAGTTCTTCGGCACCTTGTGCGCCGTGGATCCGCAGCCCAGGGATCTGGACGAAGCCACGGTACGCGTGGTGGAAAACTTCGCCCGCGCCATCGGGGCGGAGATCGATGCGCAATTCAGGCGCATCGATATGGCGTGACCACGCCAGCGCGATCATGACGAAGGCGCGGTTCGCGCCGGCCTTCGTTTTTTTTCAGCGATCAGAAATCGGTGGAATGAGCGAGCTTGCGCCAGTCGGAGAGTAGTTCGCGTTCGACGAATCACCTCACGTCAACGTCTCGCGCCGCAGATCGTCCGGGTTGGCGGTGTGGAAGTGCCGCTTGAACGCCACGTCGCCCGTTGCCGGTTCTTCCAGTTCACGCGCGTAGCGGTGACCTGCATACACCGCGTGCGCGATCAGACCGGGCGCTTCGGCGTCGCCGATGCAGCGCACGGTGCGAATGCCGGCATCGGCCCAGTCGCCCTGGCGTTGCAGCAGCTCCTGATACAGCCTGTCGTCGGGCAGGCGCGACGTGACGGTAACGACGGCATCGCAGGCTCGTTCGGTTCGCTGCTCATCCCAGGTGTTTTCCAGCGTCAACGTTGAACCGGCGAAGTTTGCGATGTTGTGCGACACGATGGCCTCGATGCCGAGCTTGGCCATGCGCTTGCGGATATGGCGGTAGTCGAGCGTGTTGACGCTCCATGGGGCGATGCTGTCTTCCGGCGTCACGTAGGCCACGTCGCAGCCGCGCTCGCACAGCAGTTCGGCGGCGACGCTGGCGTAATAGAAGCCGTCGTCGTCGAACACCACCACGCGGCCTTCGGGCAGGCGGGCGTTCATCAGGTCATCGAGCGTGAAGACGCGCGGATTGTCGGCGAGACCGGGAACGCCAAGCCCATTGCTGCGACCGAAGCCATCGCGCCGCCAGTGACAACCAGTGGCCAGCACCACGTGTTCGGCACCGAAGTCGAGTACGTCCTGCGCCGTGAGCAGCGAATCGAGATAGACACTCACATTGTCGAGCTTGCCGATCTGCCCGACGCGCCAGTCGCGCACGCGTGCCCACTCGGCCAGGCCGGGCAGGCGTGCTTCGCGCGTGACACGGCCGCCAAGCTCGCGGCGCGATTCGGCGAGGCTCACGTCATGGCCTCGCTGGCCGAGCGCGCGCGCCGCTTCCAGTCCCGCCGGGCCGCCGCCGACCACCAGTATGCGGCTGGGTTCGCGCGCAGGCTGGATGCGTTCGGGATGCCAGCCCTTGCGCCACTCCTCGCCCATGGTGGGGTTTTGCGTGCAGCGGATCGGCGAGATGGTCATGTCGCCGGAAACGCAGATATTGCAGCCGATGCATTCGCGGATATCGTCGGCGCGACCTTCCTCGATCTTCCTGGGCAGGTAAGGATCGGCAATGGACGGGCGCGCCGCGCCGATCAGGTCGATCACGCCGCGCCGGATCTGCGACACCATGGTGTCGGGCGAGGTGAATCTGCCCACGCCCACCACCGGCTTGGTGGTGGTTTTCTTGACGAAGTCGATGAAGGGTTCCTGCGCGCCTTCGCTGGCGAAGCGCGACGGCACCGAATCGTTGTACCAGGCAGCGAGGTTGACGTCCCACAGATCGGGCAACTCGGCCAGCATGCCGACGATGTCCTGCGCCTCGGCCAGTTCGACGCCGCCGGGTCCCAACAATTCTTCGGTGGCAAAACGCAGCGCGACGGCGCAACTGTCGCCGACGGCATCGCGGGTGTCCTGCAGCACTTCGCGCAGCAGGCGCACGCGGTTTTCCAGCGAGCCGCCGTATTCGTCGCTGCGCTGGTTGCGCCGGCGTTGCAGGAAGTGCATGGGCAGCGAGAGATCGTGCGCAGCGTAGACATAGATGATGTCCATGCCCGCGCGCTTGCCGCGCAACGCAGCCTCGCGATGCCAGCGACGGTACTCGCGGATGTCGTGCAAGGTCATCGCGCGCGCCTGCGACGGATAACCGTACTTCGATACCTGATGTGAAGGGCCCAGCAACACTTCACGCGAATACAGGTTCGAGGCGGTCGGGCCGTTGTGCGAAAGCTCGAGCGCAGCGAGCGCGCCGTGCGCGTGCACCTTGTCGCACATGAGCGCGAGGGCGGGAATGTCGCGGTCGTCCCACAGTCGCGCTTCGACGTAGGGTGTGAGGTCGCTGGTGGGATGGATCTCGCATTCCTCGGTGGACACCACCGCCCAGCCGCCTTCGGCCTTGATCTCGCGCATCGCCGCATGGGCAAGCGGCATCGCATGACCCATGCCGTTGCAATGCGGCACCTGGAAGAAGCGGTTCTTTGCCGTGACGGGGCCGATCTTTACCGGCGTAAACAGAATGTCGTAGCGAGGATCTCTCATCGAACTCACACCTTGGCCTGTGCCGTTGTCCGATGCGGCGATTTGCGACGCAGCCGCATGATGGCGTAGAGGGGAAGCCCCGCGGCGATCAAGCCCATTGCCAGCAGAAACGGTTCGCGACCGCTGCCGATGAAGGCGAACACGGCATAGATCGCTCCGCCCATGGCGACCAGCAACACCTTGCGACCCATGCCGAAGCCGGCGTTGCGACGCCACACCACCGCCAGCGCGAGCGAGCAGCTCAGATACAACGGAAGGTTCGCCGCCGTGACCACGCGGGTGAGGAAAGTGAATGCCGCCACCAGCGATTGGCTGTAGCTCATCCAGGTCATTACCGAAGCGAGCAGGCCGGTGACGATCAGCGCGATGGCCGGTGCACCATGGCGATTCTGCCGCGCGAACACGGCCGGCAGCGAGCCGTTGTTGGCCATGGTGCGGGTGAGTTCGCCCATCAGCAGCGTCCAGCCATTGAGCGCGCCGAGCCCGCTCACCACCACGAACAAGGCGAGCCATCGACCGGAGCCGGCCGCCGCGAAGCGATCCATCAGCAAGGCGAACGGGGCATCGGCATTGGCCAGCTCCTTCTGTTCGATCAACAGCAGCGGTACCGCCGAGACCACGATGTAGACGACCGCGACAAGGATGGCGCCGGCCATGGTGGCGCGCGGAATCGTGCGCCCCGGGTTGTTGACGCGTCCGGCGGGCACGCTGGCCGATTCGATGCCGAGCATCGCGTACAAGGCGATGGTCGAGGCAGCCAGGATGCCGCTGAAAGTGATCGGTGTGGTCGGCGGGTGAACCACATAGCTTGCAGGCGAGGTGAGCAAGACCCAACCACCGAGCAGCGCGATGGCGACCATGGGCAACAGCTTCAGCACCGAGGTCACGATCTGTACGGCGCCTCCCGAGCGCACGCCGAACATATTGATGATCACGAACAGCCACAACAGACACAGCGCGAACAGCGCGGGCTGGATCACCGCCAGTTGCGGCATCACCACCGTGATGTAACCGACCACGCCGGTGGCGAGCGCGGCATTGGTGAGCCATAGCGAGACCCAATACGCCCACAGCGCCATATAGGCGGGCAGGTCGCCGAGCGTGCAGCGGATGTACTCGTAGGGACCATCGGCGCCCGGCAGCGCCTTCGAGAGATGGGCGAACACGCGGGCCAGGATCAGGCAGCCGACCAAAGTCAGCAGCCAACCGATCAGTGCGTTGAAACCGTAAGGTGCGAGCGAGGAGGGCAGGATGAAGATGCCCATGCCGATCACGTTGCCGACCACCAGGGCGGTGCAGGTCCAGAAGCCGATCTTGTCGCTTTTGTTCACGTCTGCACTCATGGGGTTTAGTCGATGGAAACCGTCTCGCCAGCCTTGATCACGCCTTGCACCCGGCGCAGGCACTCCACGTCCTGCAGTGGATCGCAGGCCACTGCGACCAGGTCGGCGGCCTTGCCGGGCGCAATCGAGCCGAGTTCCTTCTCTTTCCCCATGAGCCGCGCCGCATCGATGGTGGCCGAGCGGATCGCCTGCAGGGGCGTCATTCCATACTTCACCATGTACGCGAATTGGCGGGCGTTGTCACCGTGCGGATACACGCCCGCATCGGTGCCAAAAGCGATATGCACACCCGCTTTTACTGCTTTGCGGAAACCCTCGCGCTGGGCCTCGGTGGTCTCGATGTTCTTGCGCAGGGTTTGCGCGGACCAGCCCTCGCGGCGACCCACGCTGTCGATGTAGTCGCCGTTGTAGATGTCCGCCACCAGCCAGGTGCCGTGCTGCACCATCAATGCGATGCCTTCGTCGTCGATCAGCGAGCCGTGTTCGATGGAGCGCACGCCCGCCCGCACGGCGCGCTTGATGCCTTCGGCGCCATGCGCGTGCGCAGCGACGAACTTGCCGCGCTTGGCGGCCTCGACCACCGCAACGTGGATCTCTTCCTCGCTGTACTCCGACACGCCCGGCTCGGTGTTATCGGCGAGCACGGCGCCGGTGGCGATCACCTTGATGTGGTCGACGCCGTGGTCCAGCAGGAAGTCGACATGCTTGCGCACGTCCTCCACGCCTTTGGAAACGCCGACACGGAATTCCGGCGGCACCACCGTGCCGGGCGGTAATCCAGTAATTTCGCCGCCGCCACCGGGAATGGTGATGTACGCACCGGCAACGAACATGCGCGGACCCGGCACGTAGCCGGCGTTGATGGCATCGCGCAGCGCTATGTCGGCAAAGCCGCGGAAGACGCCCACGTCGCGCACGGTGGTGAAGCCGGCGCGCAACGTGTCGTGCGCATTCTTTGCGCCAATGAAGGCGTCGCGTGCGGGATTGCTCTTGAGCGCGGCACCGTAGTCGGCGCTTTCCATCTCATCGGCCAGGTGCGTGTGCATGTCCATCAAGCCGGGCACTACGGTGTACGCTGACCAGTCCTTCACCGTGGCGTCGTTTCCAATGGCAGCCGACCATGGCCGCACGGATACGACATGGCCATCCACGATGGTCACCGCCTGGTCGCTGAGCAGCTTGCCGCTATCCACGTCGAGCAGATGGCCGGCGTGCACCACGGTGCGTCCCGTGCCGTCAGCATGAGCGACGGGCAAGGCGCATGCCGCCGCGATGGCGCACAACAGAATGGACAGCTTCATCGTCATGCAGGTTCTCCCGCGCCTTGGGCATAGGCCGTGCGCAACAGGTTGTGGAAATGCCAGACGCCGCCTTCGCGCTTGGGGCACAGCCGGCCAGGCTCGTAGTAACCCGATGCAAGGCCCTTCTGCACGGCCTCGCAGATATCGATGTCTTCCTGCTGCACTTCGTCGCTGAAGGATTGGTCCGCGGCGATGCGCTTCTGCGCGGCGTCGTCCTGCGCGTAGTAATAGTCGAACTCCACGCGGCAGCGGCCCGGCCCCAAGGGCAGGATGCGATTGGTCTGCAGGCGCCCCGGCATGATGTTCAACATCGCGTTGGGATAGATGAAGTAATAGAACGCCTGGCCGTCGCCATAGATGTCGGCGCTGTTGCGCAGCGGCGAGGATTGCAGCGAGTGCCACGGGAACAGCTCGGTGTCGTAGGCGCGATAGTCCAGCACGCGCGACAGGCCCGGATGCACGTGGGGCAGGTGGTAGCCCTCCAGGAAGTTGTCGATGTACACCTTCCAGTTGCAATCGATGTCGTAGCTGTCGCGCCGCAGATAGCGCATCGCAGAGAGATCGATGGGCGCGATGCGCTCGGCGATACCGCCGTAGACTTCATCAAAGCCTGGCGTGTTTTCATCCAGCGCCACGAACACCAGGCCCTGCCACTCGTGCACGCGCAAGGGCAGCAGGCGGATGTCTTCCACCTTGAAGTCGCAGGCGTCCTGCATTTCCGGTGCGCTGCGCAGCTGGCCTTCCAGCGTGTAGGTCCAGCCGTGGTATTTGCAGTGCAGGGAGCGCGCGCCCTTGCCGTTGCACAGCGCCAGCGGTCCCGCGCGGTGACGGCAGACGTTGGGGAAGGCGCGCAACACGCCGTCCTGGCCGCGCACGATCAGCACGGGCACGCCGCCGATGTGTTCGACCACGTGGTCGCCCGGGCCGGACAGCTGTTCCTGATGCGCCACCAGCTGCCAGCTGCGTGCGAATACCGCACGCTGTTCCATTGCAAGCATCGGCTCGCCGAAGTAATAGCGCGGGTCGAGGGCGCGGGCGCGGGTGAGGTCGGTGATCTTCGTGTCAGCGTGCATGCGTGGCTGGTTTCCCGGGATAGACTGATGCAACAAACGGTCGAGCTCTGGAGTGCCCATGCCCCGCTGTCGTCTTGCGTTTGCGTTGTATGTCCTGTGCGGCGTCGCCTCGGCGGCCGAACCCCGCGCCAGGGATCTTGGTATTCCCTTCGATGGCACGCCCGGCGCGCTGAACGCGATCACCGACGTGGCGGGCGTGACCGTGGGCCAGGTCACCCTGATCGAGGATCTGCCGAACGGGCACAAGGTACGCACGGGTGTGACGGCGATTCTTCCCCGCGGACGCGACAGCTTCGACATCCCTACGTTCGGCGCATCGTTCGCACTCAACGGCAACGGAGAGATGACCGGCACCGCATGGCTGGAAGAATCGGGTGAACTGGAAGGCCCGGTGATGCTGACCAACACGCACAGCGTGGGCGTGGTGCGCGACGCGGTGATTGCCGAGCGCGTACGCGCGGGTGGCGCGGATGCATCGGGCTACTGGTGGTCGTTGCCGGTGGTGGCGGAAACCTGGGATGGCGACCTCGACGACATCAACGGGTTCCATGTGCGCCCCGAGCACGCCGCGCAAGCGCTGCGCGATGCGAAGAGCGGCCCGGTGGCCGAGGGCAATGTCGGCGGCGGCACCGGCATGATCTGCCATGAATTCAAATGCGGCATCGGCACCGCGTCGCGGCGCGTGCATATCGGCGACCGCGACTACACCATCGGCGTGCTCGTACAAGCCAATTACGGCTTGCGCGACAGTTTGCGCATCGCGGGCGTGCCGGTGGGCAAATACCTTCGCGATGACCGCGTGCGTGGTGCAACCAACGCGGCCGCTGCCGACACCGGCTCGATCATCATCGTGGTGGCCACCGATGCGCCGCTGTTGCCGCAACAGCTCAAGCGCATCGCCAAGCGCGCGGGCATGGGGTTGGCGCGCATGGGCAGCTACGCCGGCAATGGTTCGGGCGACATCTTCGTGGCGTTCTCCACGGCGAATGCCGACGCACTGCACGACAAGCCGCTGCAGCAGATGAGCTTCATCGGCAACGACCATGTGGACCCCTTGTTTGAAGCCACGGCGCAGGCGGCCGAGGAAAGCATCGTCAATGCGATGATCGCCGCGCGCGACATGCAGGGCGATGGCGGGCACTATGCCAAGGCCCTGCCGCAGGCGCAGCTGATTCCGCTGCTCAAGCGTTTCGGGCGTTACGAGCCAGCGCATTGACGTTGCCGTGTTCAAGGATGGGCGGCTCCCGTTTTCAGGAAGCGGTCGTACCAGGCCAGGTTGCGTTCCATCCGGTCGCGCAGGTAGCTCGGCACGGTCAGTCCGTGATGCTGGCCGGGGTACATCACCAGCACGGTGGGAATGCCTTGCGAGCGTAGCGCCTGGTACATCTGCTCGGCGCCGATGCAGGGCACGTTGAAGTCGCGCTCGCCGCACTGGAACATTGTCGGCGTCTTGATCCGATTCGCGTGCAGGAACGGATAACTGGCGCGATCATAGGCCTCGCGGTTGGCCCAGGGCGTGCCGAGTTCGATTTCGTATTCGCGCGCGTATTCATCGTCGCCGTACATGCCATACATGTTGCCGGAGCCCGCGCCCGCGATGGCGGCCTTGAAGCGCGTGTCGCGCGCGATGATTTCGTCGGTGAGGATGGCGCCGTAGCTCCAGCCGCCAAGGCCAAGGCGGTTGGGATCGGCAATGCCCAGCGCTACCGCTCGGTCGACGCCGGCGAGCACATCCTGGGTGTCCTTGTTGCCCCAGTCGGCATAGATGGCCTTGGCGAAATCGAAGCCGCGGCCCGAGCTGCCGCGCGGATTCACGGCGAGCACGGCGTAGCCCTGCGCCGCGTAGACCTGCCAGTCCGGCATGAATTCGTGACTGAACTGGTACACGGGGCCGCCGTGCACGCGCACGATGGTGGGGTAACGACGGCCCGCGACGTAGCCCACGGGTTTGACCAGCAATGCGTCCAGCGCCGTACCATCGGCGCTTTGCAGGTGCAGCGTTTCGGTGGTGGCCAGATGTTTTCCATCGAGCCACGCGTTGTGATCTTCCAGCGGGCGCAGGTGGTCCTGTTCCAGGGCGGACAGGCGCGCGGGATGCGTATCGTCGCCACCCAATACCACGATGCGACCGTTGGGTGATACGTCGAGGTCCGCATCGAAGCGTTCGCCGTGCGTCAGTTCGGTGATCTTGCCGCTCGGCAGGTCGATGCGCGACAGGTGCGTGACCTCGGCTTGCTCGATCAGCGCGTAGACACTGCGCCCATCCGGCGACCAGCGTGGCTTGGTGAAGCAGCGATCGATCGGCGCTGGCAGCGTGGCCTTGCCGGTGGCGACATCGATGATCGCGAGCTGCCAAGGGGCGTAATAGATCCACTTGTCCTCGCCGCTTTGCAGATAGGCGATGCGCGTGCTGTCGGGGCTCCATGCCGGACGCGTTTCCCAGTACGGGTCGAGGTCGGAGCCGGCGAACGTGGTGAGTTGCCGCTCCTTGGCGCCGGCCTGCGGAGCGATCACATAGATGTCGTAATTGAGGTGACGATCAGGATCGGCGCCGCGCTTGGTGACATAGGCGATCAGCTTGCCGTCGGGCGACCAGGCCGGCAGTTGTTCGTCGTGGGCGCCCGAGGTGAGCGGCGTGGCCTTGCCGCTGGCGATGTCCACGATATAGAGATGCTTGTGGCGGTTGCCGAGCCAGCCCGTGTCGTCGTCCTTGAACTGGAAGCGATCGGTGACCACGGGCAGCGGATGCTTCGGCTTCTTGGTGCCGGGCGGATATTCCGGGTCGAAGGCGATCGCCGCGAGTTGCCTGCCATCGGGCGAGAGCACGAAATCCTCCACGCCACTGGGCATGTCGGTGATGCGGCGCGCTTCGCCGCCATCGGCCGGCATCAGCCAGACCTGGGTCTTGGTATCGTCGTCGCTGACTTCGCCGTCGACTTTGCGGTCCGCAAGAAAGGCAATGAACTTGCCATCGGCGGACCACTGCGGACGGCTCTCACTGCTGTCCGGCGTATGGGTGAGTTGCACGCGTCCGGTGCCGTCATAGCGCACGCGCCACAGGTCCGACTGCGGCTCGTCGCGCTCCAGGTTGGCCGTGGTCACGGTGTAGACGATGAAGTTGCCGTCGCGCGAGAGTGCCGGCTCGTCGACATGGGCGATGCGATTGATGTCGGCGGCGGTAAAACGATTGTCGTCGGCATGGGCCGCGACGGGCCCGCTCAACAGCGTCATCAGGATCAGGGGCAGGCGCGTGCTTCGTTTCATCGGCTGCTTCGCGTGGGTTCGTTGGATGTCTGGTTGCCGGCCATGGCGCGATAGGCCTCGCGCGCCTGGCTGAGGTAGTCGAGCGTCGCGCGCTTTTCCTCGGCGGTGTTGTAGTCATCGCGGGCGGTGGCCGCCTCGATGGTTCGCGTCAGCCAATCGGCGAACCAGGCGGCATCGTCATGTGCGCTTGGCGTGCGCTCACGGTCGCCCAGCCACACCGGGTTGGTCGTGGCGTAGGGATAGATGTCCAGCACCTGTGGATCGGCGCCGTCGTTCCACGCGCGAAGCAGCAGCCAGCCGCCGTCGAGATCGATGTCCCCTTCATCGTCGAAGGTCTGGTGGTTGCTGCCGAGTTCGAAGACTTTGACCACCTGGCCGTTGTGCACGAGTTCCAGGTGCTCCACGGCTACCGGCGAACGCAGGGCGACGCGATAGTGATGCCGGCCCGTGGTTATCGTGTCGCCGGGCTTGGCATCGTCGAGCAGCAGGCCGAGCAGCGGACCATTGCTGGCGAAGCTGCGACCCGCCTTGAGTGCCGCCATGGCCGTTGCGGCGTCGCGTTTGCCGCCGGCATCTAGAAACACACGATTGAGACCCACCGGTCCGCGCAGCGAGGTGTAGTTGGCCATCGCGTCCGTGCCCGCGCCGGTAGGCAGGTGGAAGCCAAGGTTGAGCAGTCGATACCAGACCTGAGCCGTGGCCTTGTGGTCGGAGAAACCGATCACTTCGATGTAATCCACCTTGCCGTTGATCACATCCGCCGGCAACTCGTTGCTCAGCACGGCGTCGTGCGCAGGATCAGGCAGTGTGTCGAACGGATGCACATAGCCGACCAGGCCACCCTGCGCGTGCGCAAGGTCGGCGATCACGCCATTGTGCGGATAGGGGCTCGCCATCGCGGTGTGCCGGTACGCGGAAAAATCCGGCGTGATGAAGTGGTCGCCAAGGTTGAGCAGGCCAAGATGGCCCCAGAAACTCGTGTGGTATTCCTGGCCGTGCAGCACCAGGCTGCGAGGCAGGCTCGCCGGATCGGCGTCGGTGCGGAACGCGGCAATATCGGGAATGCGCTCCTCCTTGTTGACCACCAGGTCGTAGGCGAGATCGAGATCTTCGGCGCGCGCCTGCCGTGCGAGGTTGGCTGGCGTGTTGCGGTAGTGCCCACCGTAGTTCATGTGGATATGCAGGTCGGCGCTGATCCAGTCGCCGAACGCTGCGGGCAGCCGCTGCGGAATCAGCGCCGCGCGCAATGACACATCGCGGCCGGCGGAGACGTTCACGGTCCTGCGCCATGGTGCATAGGCAAAGCCGTGTTGCACCCAGAGCGTGACGGGGCCGGCCGGCACATCGAGTGCGCAGGGCGGCGCGCAATGGAAGTAGTGCGTTTCGGTCGATTGCAGCGCTCGGTCAAAGCCGTCGTCGGCGTGCATCCACGCATCGTCTGGCGCGTAGGCACGCCCGTCGCGACCGAGCACGGCGACGCGTGCGGGTGTGCGTTCGCCGTGTTCGTCGACGATGTCGAGCACAAGGCGGGTGCGGGGCGTCTTGTAGTGTCGATGGATCGGCTGGATGGTGGTCGTTGCGCCGCCAAGCGCGGTGACGACGCGCAGTGCCGTATTGCCGACATCGACACTGCCGGGCTGGTTGTCGACGTAGGCGATGCGTTTCCCATCGGGTGACCAGCGCGCATTGCGACGATCGAAATCGCCGAAGGTCAACGGCAGCGGCGCGGCACCTTCCGGCGTGGTCAACCAGAGTTGTTGCCACTGCCGGCCGTGATAACTGGTGTAGAGCAGGCGCCTGCCATCCGGATTGGATTCCGGCCGCGCGTTCCAGCTGGTTTCCTCGCTGAGCACCTTGGTGCGCTTGCTCGGGTCGGTCACCGGCACCGACCACAGGTCGCCCGTGCCCCATGCGATCTCCGGGTTGCTGACGTAATAGATGGTCTTGCCGTCAGGCGACCAGGACGCATTGATGGCGTGGTCGAACGCGGAATAGTAGTAGCGATCGAGCGTCGTCTTGCGCTCGCCGAGCAGAGGGCGCGCATGGTGCAGGCCGTTGGCATCGATGTCGGCGATGAACAGGTTGAAGTGGCCGGTGCCCTGCGTCGACACCCAGGTAATCTGTCGTGCATCCGGCGACAGGCGCGGTTCGAGATTTACCGCGCCGCCCGTGGTCAGTACGTGTTCGCGCCCGGTCGTCAGGTCGAGCTGCCACAGTTCGATGGCGTTGCCGTCGTAACGGGTGAATACCGCGCTGCGCCCGTCGCGCGCGACGTCCGGCTGGTTGTCGTAGGCGCGCGGCGCATGAGTCAGTTCCGTGGCGGTGTCGCTGTCGATGCGCTGCCGCCAGAGCGAACCGCCCATGCTATAGATCAGCGCGTCACCCTCGGGCGTGAAGCTGGCGAAGTCCGGGCCCGTGGTGAGTTGCGGCACGTAGAGTTCGCGCCAGTAATAGTTGTGCGGCAGGTCCACCTGCCTGAGCACGCTCTCGCGCGCCGCCTGCGCCGCGCCAGCGCAGGCAAGCAGGGCGAGTGCGAGGGTCGCTCGGCGCGTCATCGGCTCAATGTCCTGCCAATGCCTGATCGAGACTGGCGCGCAGCAGGACCATGGCCTCGTCGATCTCGCTGGTGCTGACGCTCAGCGGCGGCATGAAGCGCACCGTGCTGGTGCCGCAGGAGAGCAGGAGCAGTCCGTTGTGGAACGCGCGCGTGACCACGGCATCGCACAACGCGCGGGCCGGCGTGCGCTCGGCATCGGCTTCCACCAGTTCCATGCCGATCATCAAGCCCTTGCCGCGCAACTCGCCGATGCAGGGATAGTCGCGTGACAGCTCATGCAGCCGCGCCATGAAGTGGGCGCCCATCGCTGCCGCGTTGTCGGCAAGCCCTTCCGAGACGAGGTCAAGCGTGGCATTGGCTGCCGCGCAGGCAAGCGGATTGCCGCCGTAGGTGTTGCCGTGCGCGCCGCGCTTCCATTGCGACATCAGTGATTTCTTCGCGACCACGGCGCCGATTGGCAGGCCCGAGCCCAGGCCCTTGGCCAGCGTCATGATGTCCGGCACCACGCCGGTGTGCTCGCACGCGAACATCTTGCCGGTGCGGCCCACGCCCGATTGCACTTCGTCGAAGATCAGCAGGATCCCGTGCTCGTCGCAGAGTTCGCGCAGGCAGGCAAGAAAGCCCTCGGGCGGCACGATGTAGCCGCCTTCGCCCTGGATCGGTTCGACCAGGAACGCGGCGACTTCGGAAGCTGGCACGCTGCGCTCGAACAGCATGCGGATGTAGTCGAGCACGGCCTTGCCCTGGTCGGCGCCGGCGAACAGCGGGCGATACGGATTCGGGTACGGCACGTGCGTCACGCCAGGCATGGTTGGCGCGAAGCCAAGCTGCTGCGTGTACTTGCTCGAGGTGAACGAGAGCGAGCCCATGGTGCGGCCATGGAAGCCACCGAGGAAGCCGATATAGCGCGGTCGCCGCGTCACGTAGCGCGCGAGTTTCAGTGCGCCTTCCACCGCTTCGGTGCCGGACTGGCAAAGGAAGCTCATCGCCGGTTCGCCGGCGAGCGTCAGCATCGGCGCCACGCGCGCGAGACGTTCGCCCAGCCCCAGCATCTGCGCGTGCCAGTAGTCGCTGGAAATATGCAGGAACTTGTCCGCCGCGCACTTCACTGCTTCGACGACGCGCGGATGGGCATGGCCCGTTGCGCATACCGCGATGCCCGCGGCGAAATCGAGAAAGCGGTTGCCGTCGACGTCCCACACTTCCGTGCCACGACCGTGCGACATCGCGAACGGGTAGTCACGCGGATACGAGGGCGAGATCACTTCGGCATCGCGGGCGATCATGGCAGCGGCCTTCGGGCCGGGCAGCGCGGTCTTGATGTGGGCGGGATTGGGCACGGTCATGGTCACGGCAATCCTTCGGGTGGAAGCGGAATGTGGACAGGGCGCGAGTGCGCCTCACGGGTACGTGCGTTGAGTGCGCGCAGGGTGTCGAGTTCGTAGGCGGTGGGTGGGGCGATTGTGTCGAGGCTCTCGGTAACGCGCAGTGGCCAGCCGATCGCGGCGTGCGCTTCGTCGATGCTGGCATCGGCGTACAGCGCCACGAGCTGCAATTCGTCGGTCTCGGGGTGCGGTGCGAGCATGCCGACGTCGGTGATCACCGCGCGAGGTCCACTGCCAGGGGTGCCGGTGCGTGCTCGCGCACCATGGCCATCGAGGTAGCCGGCGCTGGTTCGAAAGTCGAGATGTTCGACGAAGCTGCGCGGAGTCGCCTTTGCCATCACGAACACCTGCTTGGCATGCAGCGCGATTTCGGGTGCGCCGCCGGCGCCGGGAAGGCGCGTCGTTGGCGCGTCGTAAGGCCCAATCACCGTGCTGTTGAGGTTGCCGTGGCGATCGATCTGCGCGGCGCCAAGGAAACCCACGTCCACGCGCCCCGCCTGCAGGTAGTAGCTGAAGACTTCCGGCAGCGATATGACGCAGGCGGCGGTCTCGGCCAGTTCGCCGTCGCCGATCGACAAGGGCAGCACATCGGGCCGTGTGCCGATGGTGCCCGATTCGTAGATCAGCACGATTCCTGCGGCGTGCGTCAGCCGCGCCAGATTGCACGCCGCACTTGGCAGCCCGATGCCGACGAAGCAGACCGAGTGGTTCTTCAGCAAGCGCGATGCCGCGATGGTCATCCATTCGTCGCGGGTGCAATCACTCATGGGGCGGCCTGCTGCAGGCCGGCGAGGAACGTGCGGTGATCGCGTGTGCCGATCACGTGTGCGTTCATCCAAGCCTTGAAACTGTCCCGCTCGCGCGCAATCGCATCCCAATGTTGGTAGAAGGCGTTGTCGCGCGTGTAATGGCCTTGCGCATAGGAGGGATACGCGCCACCGGGGCAATGCACCACGGCGCTGACGATCCAGTACGGCAACACGATGGCATTCATCGCCGGCGGCAGTTCGTCGACGATCTCCTCCACCGTGACGATCAGCGTTTGCGCCGCCAGTGCCGCTTCGCGCGCTGCGCCGATGATGCCGTCGATGGCGACATTGCCTTCGCGGTCCGCGCGCTGTGCGTGCAGAATCGTCACGTCGGGATTGATGGCGGGGACGGCGGCCAGCGATTCGCCGGTGAACGGGCAGGTGACGTGGCGGATATTCGGATTGCGCGCGGGCAGGTCCGTGCCCACATAGCCGCGCAGCACGCCGAACGGCAGTCGCGATGCGCCGGCGCAAAAGGCCGTGGCCATGCCTGCGTGGCTGTGCTCATCGAGCTCCAGTGCATTGGGCCACTGGCGTTCCACGGCGTCTCGCAAGCGGTGCAGTGAGCCCACGCCAGGATTGCCGCCCCAGGAAAAGGTGAGCTTGCGCGCGCAGCCCATACCTATCATCTGGTCGTAGACCAGGTCGGGCGTCATGCGGATCAGGTGCAGGTCGCGCCGGCGCTGGCGGATGATTTCGTGGCCCGCCGCAAACGGAATCAGATGGGTGAAGCCTTCGAGCGCGATGCTGGCGCCATCGGCGACGAAGTTCTCGATCGCATCGGCAAGCGACAGATGCATGGACTCACTCCACCACGGTGCGCGATTGCTCGCGCAGGTATTGCGCAAGGTAATAGAACGAGGCGATGGCCTTGCCGGTGGAGCCCGAACCCTTCCAGCCGCCGAACGGCTGGTAGCCAGGCCACGCGCCGGTGGTCGCGCCTTGCGGGCGGTTGGCGTACGTCACGCCGGCTTCGATGTTGTCGTGGAACCACGGCACTTCGGATTCGCTGCCAAAGAATCCCGCGGTGAGGCCCATGGGTGAATCGTTGGCCAGCCGCATGGCGTCGTCGCGATCCCGGTATCGGTGCAGCATCAGGATGGGAACGAACATTTCCTGTTGCCACAGCGGATGCGACAGCGGTGCTTCGGCAAGCAGGGGTTCGACGTAGTAGCCGTTGGCGAGTGCCGGATCGGCTGCATGATTGCCCAACTGCGCGCCGCCGCTGATCACGCGCGCGCCACTGCTGCGAAGGGCATCGGCGTATTGCCGGTAGTTGGCGTACGCCGTTGCGTTGACCACGGGGCCAAGCCAGTTCTCCCGCCGACGCGGATCGCCGACGCGAATCGCGGCGATCTGCGCCTGCAGGCGTTCGATGAGCGCATCGGCGACACGCTCGTGCACATAGAGTCGCGACAGCGCCGAGCACTTCTGGCCGCCCATGCCATAGGCGGAACGCACGATGCCGGCCGCGGCACGGTCGAGGTCGGCGTGTTCGGTGACGATGCACGGATTCTTCCCGCCCATCTCCGCGATGCAGGGGCGCGGATACGCGCCGCTACCCATCTGCTGCATCAACTGCCGGCCCACGGGCACCGAACCGGTGAAGGTGATGCCTGCGGTATGCGGATGCCGCACCAGCGCTTCGCCGACGTCGCGTCCTGCGCCGGAGAGATAGTTGAAAACGCCGTGCGGCAGTCCTGCGTCGCGGATGCAGTCGGCCAGCAGGCGGCCTGCCCACGGTGTATCGGTGGCGCCCTTGAGCACCACCGTATTGCCGGTCACCAGCGCGGCAGCGGTGGGTCCGCCCGCAAGAGCAAGCGGAAAGTTGAACGGCGCGATCACCACCCACACGCCGTAAGGCCGCATCACGCTGGCGTTATGCGATGCCGCGCCGTCGATGGGATCATCGGGAAGCACGTTGACGTAACCTGCGTGGCTCTCGAAATCGTCGGCGTAGTGACGGAAGAAATCGACCGTCTCCTGCGTCTCGCCCAGGGCTTCCATGCGGTTCTTGCCCACTTCGAGCGTGAGCGCGGCGGCGATGTCGTACACGCGCGCCTCCATGATCTCGCCCACGCGACGCACCAGGCGGGCGCGCTCGGTGACGGACGTGGCTCGCCACGCCGGGTAAGCGGCGCGTGCCGCTTCCATGGCGGCATGGGCATCGCCCGCGTCGGCCAGTGCGAAGTAGCCGAGTCGCAAGTGGCTGTCGAACGGTGCGCGGCGCTCGACGTATTGCGCGGCGTCGCGATCCGCGCCATCGATGAACAAGGGATGGCGCGCGCCGGTGGCGGCCTCGACGCGCGCCATGGCCTCCTCGAAGCGCTCGTGCATGGCTTCCGGCGGGTTGTACATGGTGGCGTACGTGAGACGGAAGCTCATGGATGTTTCCTCACGGAGCAGAAGGGAAGAAGAGCGTGAGCAGGCGATCGAGCAGGATCAGCGCGTCGGCCAGGTCCTGTTCGCCGATGACCAGGGGCGGCGCCAGCAGGATCAGGTTGCCGCGACAGGCGAACGACACGCCATCGGCCATCGCCGCATCGACCAGCGCATTCAGGGCGTCCGGCGTCCTGGGCCAGGGCGACAACGGCTCGCGCGTGGCGCGATCGGCGACCAGTTCGATCACCGCGAACAGGCCGTGCCCGCCGCGCACGTCGCCGATCACGCTGTGACGCGACTGCATGGCCTGCAATTCGGCGAACAGGGTCTTGCCGAGCGTGCGCGAACGTTCGATCAGGTTTTCCTGCTCGTACGCACGCAGTGCTGCAAGACCTGCCGCGCATGACAGCGGGTGCCCGCAGTAGGTCAGCCCGGTGTAGAGCATCTGATGTTCGAGGCGGGCGGCGATGTCTTTCGACAACACCACTGCGCCCAGCGGCAGATGCGCGCCGGTCAGTCCCTTGGCCAGGGTCATCAGGTCCGGCTTGCCGGCGTCGCCGTAACGCTGCCAGGCGAACCATTCGCCGCAGCGGCCAAAGCCGCTCATCACTTCATCGGCGATCAAGGCTACGTGTCGTGCACGCGTCGCTTCGCGCAGACCGGGCCAGTAGTTGTCGGGAGCGACGATGCCGTTGGTGCCGGCGTTGGGCTCCATCATCACCGCGGCGACCTTCTCTGCGCCTTCATGGTCAATGGCCGCCGCCACGGCTTCCACTGCACGCTCGCCGCAGGTCACTGCGTCGTGGCTGCCGAATGCACCGTGATAGGCATACGGAGGCGGCACGTGCAACACGCCGAACGACGCGGGATCCGCCTGCGCCCGCGTGCGTGCGTCGCCGGACAGCGCCATGCAGGCATAGCTTGCGCCGTGATAGGAGCGGTCGCGCGTGACGATGGCGCCGTGCGGTTTGCCGCTCGCCTGGCGGGCGAATTTCACGGCGTTCTCGTTGGCGTCCGCGCCGGCCAAGGTGAAGAACACGCGTCCGCCGTCGAAGCCTGCTTTCTCAAGGATGGCCTCGGCCAGTTCGGCGCGCGGCTGCGCACCCCAGGCCGAAGTGACGAAGCACAGCTGCTCGGCCTGTTCGCGGATTGCCTGGACGATGGCGGGATGCTGATGGCCCAGGTTGCTGCACTCGGCCAGGCTGCTCATGTCGAGGATGCGCCGTCCATCGGCGAGTTGCAGGTGCGCGCCGCTGCCGCCGACCACGGTCGGCGCTTGCCATTGTGACTGCACGCACCAGCTGTGCAGGACGCTGTCGTGTTCGCTTGCCAAGCCTCTCCCCCCGGATGCAGCTTGTTCGATTATCGAACATAAATTCGTATTGCGAACTCATTGGAATCCTTCTAGGCTCGCCCTGTCAACGGACACCTGCGGCCTATGGCATCGGAACCCTTCGAGGACACTGCTGACTACGTGCAATCGCTGGCCCGCGGCCTGCAAGTGTTGCGCGCCTTCAGCCACGATCTGTCCAATCCCAGTCTTTCCCAGGTGGCCGAACGCGCTGGTCTGTCGCGCGCGGTGGCGCGTCGCCTGTTGCTGACGCTGCAGCATCTTGGCTACGTGGGCAGTCGCGGCCGCAGCTTCTATCTCATGCCGCGCGTGCTGGAGCTTGGCTACAGCTACCTGTCTTCGCTGGACTTGACCGAACTGGCGCAGGAGACGCTGATGTTGCTGTCCGAGCGCGTGGGCGAGTCATGCTCACTGGCGGTGCTCGATGGCAGCGACATCGTCTATGTGCTGCGTGTGCCGGTGCGGCGCGTGATGAGCGTGGCGCTCGGCGTCGGCGCGCGTTTGCCCGCGTTCGCGACATCGCTGGGCCGCGTGGTGTTGGCCGATTTGTCCGACACCGAACTCACGGCGTGGATGCGCGAGCAGAAATTCCGCGCGCTGACGCCGCATACGCTTCACACCATGACGGCCCTCAAGGCCGAGATAAAACGCGTGCGCGAACAAGGCTATTCGATCGTCGCGCGCGAGCTGGAAGTGGGCCTGTGTTCGATCGCCGTGCCGATCCACGCGGCCGACGGGCGCGTCGTTGCCGCGCTCAACGTAGGCATGCCGTATACCGACGATGCGCCCGCGCGCGCCGTCAAACTGATCCTGCCCGCCTTGCATGACGCACAGCGTTCGATTGAACACGCCATCCAACGCGGCAACTGGCAGCCGCACATGGCCCTGACGAGGGTCTATGAATAGCGCCTTCCTGGTCGACGCCACGCGCACGCCGTTTGGCCGGCATGGCGGTGCGTTGTCGGGTGTGCGTGCCGACGATCTGGCGGCGTTGCCCATCGCGGCCTTGATGGCGCGCCACCCGGGAATGGATTGGGCAGCGCTGGACGAAGTAATGCTGGGTTGCGCCAACCAGTCGGGCGAAGACAACCGCAACGTGGCGCGCATGGCCTCATTGCTCAGCGGGCTTCCAGCGAGCGTGCCCGCGGTGACGGTCAACCGCCTGTGCGCGTCGGGGCTGGAATCGATCGGGCAGGCCGCGCGGGCCATTGCGTGCGGCGAGGCCGACACCGTCATTGCCGGCGGCGTGGAGAGCATGTCGCGTGCGCCTTACGTCATGGCCAAGGCGCATGGCGCCCTGGCACGCGACCAGAAGCTGGAAGACACCACGCTGGGCTGGCGCCTGATCAATCCACGCATGCAGGAAACCTACGGCGTGGATTCGATGGCGCAGACGGCCGAGAACCTTGCGCGCGAACACGGCATCGATCGCATCGATCAGGATGCCTATGCGTTGCGCAGCCAGCAGCGCGCCGAACATGCGCGGCAGCAAGGCTGGCTGGCCGAGGAAATCACGAGTGTCCAGGCGCCGACGGCGAAGCAGATCATCGCTATCGATGCCGATGAACAGCCGCGCCCCGGTACGACCCACGAACAGCTCGCCGCGCTCAAGCCGTTGCTCGGCACAGGCACGAGCATCACGGCCGGCAATGCGTCCGGCCTCAATGATGGCGCCGCCGCTGTGTTGCTGGCGTCCGAGCGAGCCCTGCAGAAGTACCGCCTTGAACCGCTCGCACGCATCACCGGCATGGCGTCGGCAGGTGTTGCGCCGCGCGTAATGGGGCTGGGTCCGGTGCCGGCGATCCACAAGCTGCTTTCGCGTATCGGTCTTGGCCTGGCGGACTTCGATCGCATCGAGATCAACGAAGCCTTCGCCGCCCAAGTGCTGGCGTGCACGCGTGCGCTGGGCTTGCCCGACGATGCCGCGCAGGTCAACGCAAACGGTGGTGCGATTGCGCTCGGCCATCCATTGGGTGCCAGCGGCGCACGGCTGGCCATGACCGCTGCGTTCGCCTTGCGCCGCCATCGGCAGCGCAGGGCCTTGATCAGCCTTTGTGTCGGCGTGGGCCAGGGGCTGGCCCTCGCGATGGAGCAAGCATGAATCGAGGGATGGCCGTCACGCTCGCTATGGCACTCGCCTTGCTGGCTACGGGCTTGCATGCGGGTGATGCCGCCATCGATGCGCAGAACACCCTGGGACGTGAGCTGCTCAACGAGCTGGTCACCACCGATACGACCTCCGAGCACGGCAGCACGACGGTGGCGGCAGACCGGCTCGCCAAACGTTTTATCGCCGAAGGTTTTGCGCCGGCGGATGTGCAGGTAGTGGGTGATGATCCCAAGCGTCGCAATCTCGTGGTGCGGTTGCGCGGTCGTGGCGAGCGCGAACCGGTATTGCTGCTGGCACATCTCGATGTCGTCGAGGCGCGGCGCGAGGACTGGCATGTCGATCCCTTCGCACTCACCGAGCGGGACGGCTACTTCTATGGTCGCGGCACCATGGACATCAAGGGCGGCGGGGCAGGGTTGGTCACTGCGTTGCTGCGCCTGCATCGCGAAGGCACCAAGCCCAAGGGCGACTACATCCTCGCGCTCACCGCGGGCGAAGAGGATGGCGTATCCAACGGCGTGCAATGGTTGCTGGCGCATCGGCCGGATCTGATCCGTTCCGCCTATTCGATCAATGTCGACGGCGGCGGCCCCGAAATCCGCAGCGGCAAGCCGGCTGTGCTCTCGGTGGAAACGGCGGAAAAGGTTTTTCTCAGCTACACGCTCACCGTGCACAATGCGGGCGGGCACAGCTCGCTGCCCACGCCCGACAATGCGATCTATCGGTTGGCGAAAGGGCTGGACCGCCTTTCGTCGTTGCAGTTTCCGCTGCGTACCAACTCGGCCACGCGCGGCTATTACGCCGGACTGGCCACCTTCTATACGGGCAAGACCGCAGCCGACATGCGCGCCGTGGGCAGGGAGCCATCCGATCCGGCCGCGCTGGCACGGCTTGCCGCATCGTCCACCTATAACAACTCGCAGCTGCGCAGCACTTGCGTGCCCACGCTGCTGCAAGGCGGACATGCGGAGAACGCGCTGCCGCAGATGGCGCGCGCCACCATCAATTGTCGCTTGCTGCCGGACGAGGATCCGGACCATGTCGACGCCATGCTCACGAATGCCGTGGCCGACGCCGGCATCGAGATACGCCGCGTCGCTCCGCCCCAACCGAGTCCGCCCAGTCCGGTGAACACGGTGTTGTTCGCGCAGATCGCAAGCGTGGCGAAGGGTTTGTGGGGCGACGTTCCGGTGTCGCCGATGATGTCGGCGGGTGCATCCGATAGTGTGTTTCTGCGTGCGGCGGGTATGCCATCGTATGTCTTCAATGGCGTGCCGTATGACGTGGATGATGACCGGTCGCACGGACAGGACGAACGCATTCTGGTGAATTCGTACTATCAATCGCTAGAGTTCAACTACCGGTTGCTCAAGGACCTATGAGGAGCGTGTGCCGCCTTATGCCCAGTGCCGTCTTCATGTCGCGCCACCGTATGCACCGCATGCCGCGATGGGCCTGCGCGCGATGACGGCTGGCGACGCCAGCGGCACGCTGGAGCAGGCGCTGGCACATGCCGCGCGCCTGCTGGAGAGCAACCCGGCGATGGCTGCCGAACAGGCCACCGAAATCCTCAAGGTGGTCGAGCACCAGCCCGTGGCCTTGCGCCTGCTTGCCGCGGCGCACGCCGCGCAGGACGACATGCAAGGCGCCGTCGATATTCTCCACGCGCTGGTGCTGAGGCAGCCGAACTGGGCATTCGCGCATCTTGATCTGGGTGTTGCCCTTGGCCGCAGCGGACGCGGGCAGGAAGCAATAACGACACTGCGCAAGGCGGTGGCGTTGAAACCCGACCTGCCGCAGGCGTGGCGTGCGCTGGGCGATGTCCTGATGGCGTCGGGCGAACACGCCCAGGCGGATGCGGCTTACGCCCAGCACGTGCGCTGTTCGACGCGTGATCCGCGTTTGCTGTCGGCGGCCACGGCGCTGGTCGAGAACCGCATTCCCGAAGCCGAGGCGCTGCTGCGCGAGCATCTGAAGCAGGCGCCGACCGACGTTGCCGCGATCCGCATGCTCGGGGAAGTGGCGGCTCGCCTGGGACGTCTCGAAGACGCGCAGCATCTGCTTGCGCGCTGCCTGGAGCTTGCACCGAGTTTTCATGCCGCGCGTCAGAACTATGCGCTGGTGCTGCACCGGGGCAACCAGCCGGAGCGCGCGCTGGTGGAGATCAACCAGCTGCTCGCGGTCGAACCGAACAACCTGGGGCACCTCAACCTCAAGGCGGCCGTGCTGTGTCGCATCGGCGACTACGAGCCGGCCATCGGCATCTATGGCGACCTGGTGGCGCGCGACCCGCGTCATCCCAGCGTATGGATGAGTTACGGCCATGCGTTGAAGACGGCCGGCCACACCGCGCGCGCCATCGATGCCTACCGTCGCGGCGTGGAGCTGCAGCCCTCGTTCGGCGAGATCTGGTGGAGCCTGGCCAATCTCAAGACCTTCCGCTTCAGCGCCGATGATCTGGCCATCATGCGCCGGCAACTGGCCCGCGCCGATCTGGGTGAGGACGATCGCCTGCATCTGGCATTCGCCATCGGCAAGGCGTTGGAGGATGCAGGCGAGTACGAGCCGTCGTTCGCCCATTACGCGCAAGGCAATGCGCTACGTCGCGCACAGCTCGACTACAGTGCCGACGAAACGACCGCGCGCGTCAACCATATCCGCCAGCGCTATACCCGCGAGTTCTTCGACGCGCGTGCCGGTTGCGGCAATGCCTCGCGCGATCCGATCTTCATCGTCGGCCTGCCACGCGCCGGCTCCACGCTGATCGAGCAGATCCTCTCCAGCCACAGCATGGTGGAAGGCACCATGGAGCTGCCCGAGGTCACCTCGATCACGCGCACCCTGCGCGAGCAGGCGGATGCCGCCAGCGAGATGCCGTACCACGAGGCGCTGGCGTCGCTCGATGCGAACGCCTTGCACGAGTTGGGCGAACGTTACCTCGAACACACACGCATCCAGCGCAAGACCTCGGCACCGTTGTTCATCGACAAGATGCCGAACAACTTCATGCACATCGGCCTGATCCACCTGATGCTGCCGAACGCCAGGATCATCGATGCGCGCAGGCATCCCGTGGCCTGCTGCTTTTCCGGCTTCAAGCAGCACTTTGCGCGCGGACAGAGCTTCAGCTACAGCCTGGAGGATCTGGGGCGCTACTACCGCGACTACGTCGCGCTGATGACGCATTTCGACGAGGTGCTGCCGGGGCGCATCCATCGCGTCATCTACGAACACATGGTCGAGGACACCGAAGGAGAGGTTCGGCGTCTGCTCGACCATTGCGGGTTGCCGTTCGAGGAATCGTGTCTGCGGTTCTTCCAGAACGAGCGGCCCGTGCGTACGGCCAGTTCGGAGCAGGTGCGTCGGCCCATCTACCGGGAAGGGGTGGATCACTGGCGGCACTACGCGCGTTGGCTTGCACCGCTGGAGCAGGCGTTGGGACCGGTGCTCGGCAGTTATCCCGAGCCGCCGGGGAGGGAAGTCTTGTAGCAAGCACTCATAAATCGTCGTCACTACCGGGGAGGGTAAGTCGATGCAGAGGGTCAGGCCTAGACAGCCAATACGTACAGACAGGGTGCGACTAGCCAGGCTGCCGCTTGCCGCGGCGATCTGTCTTGCCGTGGCACCAAGCGTTTTCGCGCAAGACAACAGCCAGGGCCAGAGCCAGAGCCAGAGCCAGGGGCAGACTCCACCCGCACCGCCAGCCACACCGTCCAAGCCCAAGACGCTGGGCACGGTGACGGTGACGGCGCAGAAGCGCGAGGAAAATCTTCAGAAGGTGCCCATCAGCATCGACGTGTTGGGCGGCGAGCAGTTGCAGGAACTTCACGTCAAGAGTTTCGACGACTACGTGAAATACCTGCCCAGTGTTTCCTACCAGACGTTTGGTCCCGGCTTCGCATTGATCTACATGCGCGGCGTGGCCAGTGGCGGCGACGGCAACCATTCCGGTTCCTTGCCGAGCGTGGGCGTCTATCTGGACGAAGAGCCGGTCACCACGATCCAGGGGCCGCTCGACATCCACATGTACGACATCGCCCGCGTCGAGTCGTTGTCGGGCCCGCAGGGTACGCTCTACGGCGCCAGTGCCGAAGCGGGTGCGTTGCGCATCATCACCAACAAGCCCGATCCGAGTGGATTCGCCGCCAGTTACAGCGTCGGCACCAACTCGGTCGATCATGGCGGCATCGGCTACGAGGCCGACGGCATGATCAACATCCCGTTGTCGCCGAGCACGGCGATCCGACTCGTGGGTTGGCATGAACACGACGCGGGCTATATCGACAACGTGGTCGGCGAGCGCACCTTCCCAACCTCCGGCATCACCGTGAGCAATGCGAAGGGATGCCCGAATACGCCGGATCTCGTGTGTACCGGCGCGGCCAAGAAGAACTACAACGACGTCGACACCAGCGGCGCGCGCGCGGCGTTGAAGATCAACCTCAACGACGAGTGGTCGATTACGCCCTCGCTCATCGGGCAGCAAACGGTCGCCAACGGCAACGTGGCTTCCGATCCGCAGGTGGGCAGCCTGGCGATCACGCACTTCTATCCGGAAAAGACCAACGACCGCTGGATCCAGGCGGCACTGACGGTGGAAGGCAAGATCGGCAACTTCGACCTGACCTATGCTTACGGCCGCCTCAAGCGCAACCAGGAGGAGTACAGCGATTACAGCGACTACTCGTTCTGGTACGACACGCTGGCCGGCTACGGTGCCTACATCTACGACAACAGCGGCAAGCTGATCAATCCCTCGCAGTTCATCCAGGGCAAGGACCATTACACGATGAACAGCCACGAGCTGCGCATCGCCTCGCCCAAGGAAGACCGCCTGCGCGTGGTGGGCGGCCTGTTCTGGCAGAAACAGGTGCACGACATCGAACAGGCCTACATGATCAACGGCCTGGCCGATTCGCTGGCGGTGCCAGGCTGGCCCAACACGCTGTGGCTCACCGAGCAGCAGCGCAACGACCGTGACAAGGCGGTATTCGGCGAGCTGTCTTACGACTTCATACCGGAGACCTTGACTGGCACGATCGGCGGGCGCTACTTCAAGACGGACAACAGCCTGCAGGGCTTCTACGGATTCAGTGCCGGCTATTCGCCGTCATCGAGTTACGGCGAAGCAGGCTGCGTGACGCAAACGCCTTACCACGGCGCGCCGTGCTCGGACTTCTTCAAGACCACCCAGGAAACCGGTTCGCTCGGCAAGGCCAACCTGACCTGGCAGATCACGCCCACCAAGATGATCTACGGCACCTGGTCCGAAGGCTTCCGCCCCGGCGGCATCAATCGAAGGGGCAGTCTGCCGCCGTACAAGTCGGACTATCTGACGAACTACGAACTGGGTTGGAAAACGACGTGGTTTGAGAATCGCCTGTCGTTCAACGGTGCCGTATTCCGCGAGAAGTGGAAGGACTTCCAGTTCAGCATCCTCGGCGCCAATGGTCTTACCGAGATCAAGAACGCGGGCCAGGCGCGCATCGATGGCCTGGAGTCGGATCTGAACTGGGCCGCCACCTACAACCTCACCATTGGCGCGGGCATCGCGTTGTACAACGCCAAGTTGACGGAGAACTACTGCGGCTTCACGGATACCAGCGGCACGCCGATCACGTACTGTCCTGCGGGCACGGTCAATCCGCTCACGGGTGACGTGGTGACCGGACCGCAGGCACCCAAGGGCACGCAGTTGCCGGTGACGCCCAAGTTCAAGGGCAACCTCATCGCTCGCTATGCTTTCGACGTGGCCGGCATGGAGGCCTTCGTGCAGGCTGCCGTGGTGCACGTGGGCGAGCGCACGTCGGACCTGCGCATCCTGGAACGCGGACTGGTGGGCAATCTGCCTGCGTACACGACCGCGGACTTTACGGCGGGCATCAAGAAGCATGGCCTGTCGGTGGATATCTACATCAACAACGTGTTCGACAAGCGTGGACAACTTTACCGTTACACCGAATGCGCGGAATCCGTTTGCGCGGCCCACGACGTGGTGCCGCAGTATCCCAACGGTCAGGTGTATACCGTCATGACGCCACCGCGCACCATCGGCATTCGTTTGAGCCAGGAGTTCTAGCTCGGGAGCCTGGGCGTCAAGCAAATCTGTCGATGTTGCACTTCAAAGCCGGGCCCCGTGGGGCTCGGTTTTTTTTCGCGATTCAATCCAGCGGCCTCACCCAGATATTGCGAAAGCTGATGGCCGCTGATGGATCGCCATGCGCCTGCAGCTTGATGGCGGCGTCCGCGTATGGCTTGTATTTCGGCTTGCCGATGTAGAACGTTTCCCCGGCCAGCTGGGTGTGGTTCTGCACCAGCACGCCGTTATGGAACAGCGTGACGTAGCCTGGCGATTTCAGCGAGCCGTCGGCGGCGAACACCGGTGCCGTCCACACCACGTCATAGGTCTGCCATTCGCCGGGCGTCCGCATGGCGTTCACCAGCGGCGCGGCTTGCTTGTAGATGCTGGCCGCCTGTCCGTTGACGTAGGTCTTGTTGTTGTACGAATCAAGGATCTGAATCTCGTAGCCCTCGTCGCCAGGACCGGTCGAGGCGAGGAACAAGCCGCTGTTACCGCGCGCCTGACCTTCGCCGGTGATGTCCTTGGGCACTCGCCATTCCAGGTGCAGCTGATAGTTGCGGAAATGCTGCTTGGTCTGGATGTTCCCGCTCGTCTTGTCGACCGTCGCTATGCCGTCGTGCACCTTCCAGTGTGCCGGCGTGTGGTCTTTCGATGCCTCCCACTGGCTGAGGTCGTGGCCGTCGAACAGCACGATGGCATCGGAGGGTGCCGCTGCATCCTGCTTGCCGGGCGTTACCACCTTGGGCACGGGTTCCCACTGTTCGGTGGCCTTGGGGTCGGTAGGTTCCGAAGCCTGTGCGTGGGCCGACGATGGTCCGATGATGGCGGCGGCCAGCAGGGCGAGGATGGTGGTGTTGAGTTGCTTCATGGAAATGTCCGTGGCGGGTTCATACCGTGCATATCCGCACGGCATCGGCGAAAGAGGCGAAAGGATCGGGGTTGGCGGGAACGAACTCGTGCGCGATGTATCCCTGGAAGTCGGCATCCGCAATCGCCTTGGCAACGGCGTGGTAATTCAGCTCCTGCGTGCCGTCGATCTCGTGGCGACCCGGCACGCCGCCGGTGTGGAAGTGGCCGATCCAGGCGATGTTGTCGCGAACGGTACGGATGACATCGCCCTCCATGATCTGCATGTGATAGATGTCGTAGAGCAACTTCACGTTCGGTGAGTTGATGCCCTTCATCACGGCCACGCCGAACGCGGTGCTGTCGCCCTGATAGCCGTGATGATCCACCTTGCTGTTGAGCAACTCCACGCAGAGGGTGATGCCGTTCTCCGCGGCGTAGGGAGCGATCTTCGACAAGCCGGCGATGCAGTTGTCCCGCGCCTGTTGCTCGTCGATGTCGGCGCGACGGTTGCCGAACATGGTGATCAGGTTTTTCACGCCGGCCTTCCTGGCCAGCGGAATGGTGTCTTCCAGTTCCTTCAGCAGCACGGCGTGGTTGGCCGGGTCGTTGAAACCCATCGCAATGAAGTTATCGCGTCGCGTGGGATAGCCCATCGACACCGCCAGCCCGTGATCGGTGACGACCGACCACTCATCCACGTGCACCAGGTCGAGCCCGCTGAAGCCCATGGTTTGGATGCGGCCACACAGCTGCGGCAGCGGTTCCTTGGACGTCCAGCGACTCAGCGATTGCTTGAGGCGCCCGGCGGGCAATCGCTCCGGCGACGTTTTGCTTGGCGATGCTTGTGCAGAGACCAGCATGGACGTGGCGCCGAACGCTGCCGCCGCCGCGATGCGTCCCAATGCAGCGCGGCGAGTGAGGCCCAGGGATTGGTCGCTCATGGCTTAGTCGATTCCAAGGAGCTGGCGATTGAACGCCGGGTCCGCATCGGTGGCAACGAAATCGTCGAAGGCGCGATCGGTCACCGGGATAATGTGATCGCGAATGAAAGCCGCACCTTCCTTCGCGCCTACCTGCGGATCCTTCAGGCAGCACTCCCATTCGAGCACGGCCCAGCCCGGATAGTCGTACTGCGCGAACTTGCTGAAGACCGCGCGGAAATCGATCTGTCCATCGCCCAGCGAGCGGAAGCGTCCGGGGCGATCGATCCAGCTCTGGTAGCCGCCGTAGACGCCGGCACGTCCGTTGGGGCGAAACTCCGCGTCCTTCACGTGAAATGCGCGGATGCGTTCGTGATAGATGTCGATGAAGGCCAGATAGTCCATCTGCTGCAGGACCATGTGGCTGGGGTCATAAAGAATGTTGGCGCGCGGATGATGATCCACCGCATCGAGGAAGCGCTCGAAGGTGATGCCGTCATGCAGGTCTTCGCCCGGGTGCAGTTCGAAACAGACATCCACGCCTGCATCATCGAATGCATCGAGGATCGGACGCCAGCGCTTGCCGAGTTCCGCGAACGCTTGATCGATCAGGCCAGCCGGGCGCTGCGGCCATGGATAGAACAGGTGCCAGGCGAGCGCACCGGAGAAGGTGGCGTGCGACGACAGTCCAAGATGCTGGCTGGCCTTCGCCGCGAGCTTGAGCTGCGCCACCGCCCACGCCTGCCGCTCCTGCGTGTTGCCGCGCAATGCGGGCGGCGCGAAACCGTCGAACAAGCGGTCATAGGCGGGATGCGAAGCGACGAGTTGGCCCTGCAAGTGCGTGGACAATTCGGTGACGACCAAGCCGTGCTCAGCCAGCGTGCCGGCGATATCGTCGCAATACGTCTTGCTTGCAGCGGCCTGCTCAAGATCGAACAGGCGGCGATCGTTCGACGGAATCTGCACGCCGACAAAGCCCAGCGAGCCAGCCCATCGCGCGATGTCGGGCAGCGTATTGAATGGCGCCTCGTCGCCCGCGTACTGGGCAAGGAAAATACCGGGACCCTTGAGTGTCTTCATGCGTGCTCACCTGGCAATTGCGTTCGACTCATGGATCAGAGCGTCAGGACGGTTTCGACGGCCCATGCCTTGCCGTTGCCGGCTTTGGCCAGCGGCAGGTCGGCGTGGTAGGCGCCTGGCACCGCGGCATATTGCAACACCTTCGTGCAGCCCGGTTCGGACATGAAGAAGCCGAGCATGGCCAGCTTCTTGGTCATCAACACGAAGTTGGCGGCGGATGCCGATGTGGCATCCGCGGGTTGGCCCAGCGCCTCTTTGTGCAGCCTGGTGACCAGCGCCTTGCGTTGCTTGTCGTCGAGCTGCAGATAAGGCTTGCTGCCGGCGCGGTCGAATGCTGCAAGCGACGCCAGGTAGCGTTCCTGTTCTTCCTTGGTGTAGACGCTGGTGAACATCTGGTCGATGAAGGCCGGAACGCCGGCATCGACTGCACCCGGCGTGGTGGTGCGGGGAATGATGATGTCGACGACGGACGTGATCAGCCCGCTTTGAGGTGCGCTGAAGAACGTTGGCGCGTAACCCGGCGCGCGTGCCGTGGCGTAGGCATCCAGGGTGGCCAACAACGATGGCGCGGCAACCGCGCCCACGGCCAGGGCGGAAACGCATTTCAACCATTCACGACGGTTCATGGCGATGTCCTCATATATTGCCGCGCTTGAGTTCTTCCACCGCGTGGCTGGCCGCGCGGGCGGTGAGTGCCATATAGGTGAGCGACGGGTTCTGGCAGGCGGACGAGGTCATGCACGAGCCGTCGGTGATGAACACGTTCTTGCACGCATGCATCTGGTTCCAGCCATTGAGCACTGAGGTTTTCGGATTGCGCCCCATGCGCGCCGTACCCATCTCGTGGATAGCGGCGCCCACGTTCGCTTCGACCTGGTAGGTGTGCACGTCACGATAACCCGCAGCCGTCATCATTTCCGCCGCATCGCTGAGGATTTCCTTGCGCATCTGGATTTCGTTGTCGCCATGCGCCACGTTGAAGTTGAGCACGGGCAGGCCGTACTTGTCCTTGCGCGAGTGATCCAGCGTCACGTAGTTGTCGTGCGAAGGCAGCATCTCACCGAAACCGGACATCGAGATCTGCCACGGACCCGGTTCTTCGGCCGCGCGCTTGAGCTCATCGCCCAGCAGCGGCTCATCCACCAGGCGCGACCAGCTGCGTCGGCTCGCGCCGCCCTGATAGCCGAAGCCGCGCAGATACGAGCGCTTGTCATCGCCCACGTTGCGATAGCGCGGAATATAGAAGCCGTTGGGTCGCCGGCCGGAGTAGTAGCGATCCTCATGGCCATCCACGGACGCGGTGACGCCGCCGCCAAACAGGTGATCCATCACGTTGTGGCCCAGCTCGCCGCTGTCGTTGCCGAAGCCATTGGGAAAACGGCTTGAGGTGGAGTTGAGCAGGATATGCGTGGTGCCGAAGGTCGATGCGCACAGGAAGATCACGCGTGCGAAGTACTCCGTCTGCTTGCCGTTCTCGGCATCGAGCACGCGCACGCCGGTGGCCTTGCCGCGGGCGTGGTCGTAGATCATTTCGTAGACGATGGCATTGGGCACGATGGTCATGTTGCCCGTGCGCTCGGCTGAGGGCAGTGTCGACGAATTACTGCTGAAGTAGCCGCCGAACGGACAACCGCGCATGCACAGGTTGCGGTATTGGCAGGTGGCGCGCTGCGGGCTCTGGTCGTGCTTGAGTGGCGCGGAGAGATTGGCCGTGCGGCCGATGATCAGCTTGCGGCCGAACGTGTCGGCGAGCCGGCCGCTGAATTCCTGCTCGACGATGTTGAGTTCCATCGGTGGCAGGAAGTGTCCATCGGGAAGCTGCGCAAGCCCTTCGGTGGAGCCGCTCACGCCGATGAAATTCTCGACGTAGTCGTACCAGGGCGCGAGGTCGGCATAGCGGATCGGCCAGTCCACGCCCACGCCCTCCTTGCCGTTGGCCGCCAGATCCATTTCGCTGAGGCGATAGCTTTGCCGCCCCCACATCAGCGAGCGTCCGCCGACGTGATAGCCGCGGAACCAGTCGAACGGCTTGGTCTCCACATACGGATTGTCGAGATCATCGACGAACCAATGCTTGGTCGACTGCGTTATGCCATAGAACGAAGGCCGCGTGTGCACGGGATGACGACGAATGTCCTCCTGCGTGGGTTCGTCGGCATAGGGAAGCTCCCACGGCGCCTTCATGGCGGTGGGGTAGTCGCCGTGCTTGACCATGGGGCCGCGATCCAGCACCAGCGTCTTGAGCCCTTTTTCGGTGAGTTCTTTCGCTGCCCAGCCGCCGCTGACACCGGTGCCGACAACGATGGCGTCGTACGTGTTCTTTTCCATGAGGTTCCCTGGAAACAAGAGTTCGGTCAGTGAGGATGCGCTGCTCAGCGCAGCGGACGCAGATAGGCGTAGTCGACACGTGCCGCTTCGAGCTGGCTCATGCGATTGAATGGGCCTTCTTGCTCGACGAAGCAGTGTTTCAGGCCTGCGGCGTCCGCGGCGGCCATGATCGGCTTGTAATCCACCGTGCCGCGGCCCAGCTCCGCGCCCGGAAACTCGTTGGGAGAAGGCGAGGGGAGGAAGTCCTTCGCATGCATCAAGGGAATGCGGCCGGGATTGGCCTTGAAGTAGTCCGCAGGATTCTTGCCGCCCGCGTGCACCCAGCCGCAGTCGAGTTCCAGCTTGACGAGGTTCGCGTCGGCTTCCTTGAGCAGCACGTCGTAGAACGTCTGCCCGTTGCCGACGTCGGTGAACTCCAGATGATGGTTGTGATACGCGTATTGCAGGCCTGCCTTCTTCGCCTTCTCGCCGATCTGGTTGGCGAATTCAGCGGTGCGCTTGGCGTCGTCGCGCGTATAGGTTGCCTCGGCCTTGCCGCCTTTCATCTTCGCCATGAAGGACGGCAGCATGCTGCTGACGAAGTACTGCGTGCCGAGCGTGTGCGCGGCTTCCAGGCCCGCATCGATGCCGAGACTGTCGAAGTGCATGCTGGGACAGGCGAGGCCGGCGTCATTCAACTGATCGCGCAGCGTCTTGGCTGTCGTGGTGATGATGGCCTCGATCTCGGTGTAGCCGATGGACTTGAGCGTCTTCAGCGTTCCCGTCGGGTCGTCCTGGTACGCCTTGAGCACCATGTACAACTGGATGCCGAGCGATTTGCCGGCCGCTGCGGCGAGAAGCCTGCCGGGAGCGCCGGCCGCGAGCCAGGCGGCGCTGCCCAGTAGTGCGGATCGAGCCAGGAACTGCCTGCGGGTCATCATGGAACGAATCTCCTGAAGGGCCGAACGGGGATGAGGGGTGGATCAGGTTGTGGCGACAGCGGCGTCAGTGGCGACGGCCCTGCGTTCCTTGAACAGCGCTACGAACAGGACGAGCACGAAGGCCGCGCATCCACCGGCGATGACCCAGATGCCGTGCCAGTCGTGCATGGCGACGCCTTGCGCACCGGCTTGCGCGTGCGTGTCGACCACCACGCCCGACAACCACGAGCCGACGAACATGCCCAGGCCGTAGGTCAGGAAGGTGATCAGTCCCTGCGTGGCGGCGCGCAGCGCGGGCGGAGCCTCGCGATCGATGTAGATCTGTCCCACCACGAAGAAGAAATCGAAGCAGATGCCATGCAGGATGATGCCGAACCACAGCATCCACATCAGTTGATCGGCATTGCCGAAGGCAAACATTGCATAACGCAGCACCCACGCCAGCATGCCAACGGCAAGCATGTACTTCACGCCGAGCCGGCGGAAGAACCAGGGGATGAGCAGCATGCACAGCAGTTCCGACATCTGCCCGCCAGTCATCTTGCCGGCGGCGTTGACCACGCCGATTTCATTGAGGAACAGGTTGGTGAAGGCGTAATAGAACTGCAGCGGAATGCAGATCAGGAACGAGGCGAGCGCGAACACCGCCATGGAACGCCCGCGCAGCAGATGCAGCGATTCCAGTGGCAGTGCATGGCGCCATTCGAAACGCTGATGGCGCGCCAGTGGCGGTGTGGCGGGCAGGGTGATGCAATAGAGGGCCATGACCACGGAGAGTCCCGCCGCCAGATGCAGCGGCGATGCCGTGGCTTCCACGCCCCAGGTGCCGACGATCAGGCCCACGACGATCCAGCCGATGGTGCCGAACACCCGGATGGCGCCGAACTCCTCGCGCGGATCGTCGATATGTCGCATGGCAAGCGACGTGGTGAGCGCCAGCGTCGGCATGTAGCAGAGGCTGTAGACCAGCAACACGGTGTAGAGAATCGCAAACGCCTGCTGTTGCGCCGCCACCACGAGCAACGCAGCGCCCGCAAGGTGCAGTACGGCCAGTACGCCGCGCGTATCGAACAGGCGGTCGGCGAGCAGGCCGACGAACAGCGGCGAAATCATCGCGCCGATGGCGGTGGTGCCGGCGATCGCGCCGATCTCCTGGCCGCTGAAGTGCAGCGTCTTGCCGAGCCAGGTGCCGACGGTGACGTACCACGCGCCCCAGATCGCGTACTCGAGCAGCATCATCAAGCGAAGGCGCCACTTCATGCCCGTTCCCCTGTGTTGAGTTGCGATGCGGAATCGTCGTCGACCTGCTGCCACGCGCCACCGGACGCATCGCTGCGAAGCATGGCCTCGATCACGAGGCTGTTGTGGTAGCCATCGGCGAAGGTGGGCAGGGCGGAAGGTTTGCTCTGTGGCGTCGCGCCCGCGCGAATCCACGTATAGGCGTCGGCGATGAGGTTGCGGAATGCATCTGCCCAGGATTCCGGATGGCCAGCAGGCAGATGCGCGTACCCGCGCGCGGATGGATCGAGCTGAGCGGGATCCCGGGTGATCACTGCATTGGCCTGCGCGTGATGACCCATCCACAGATCGTTGGGCTGCTCCTGTCGCCACGCGACGGATGCCTCGCGGCCGTTCACTTCCAGGCGCAGATCGTTCTTGTGTCCCGGCAGCACCTGGCCGACCACGAGACAGCCGCGCGCGCCATTGTCGAAGCGCAGAAGGACGCTGGCGAGATCTTCGCTGGTGATCTTCACCTCGCGCCGCTGTGCCGTTGTGGACGCGTCGAAGGCTTTGGTGGCCGTCACGGGGGCATGGCGGACGGGCACCGTCGTATGCAGATCGGCAAGCACGGCCACGATCCGCGAACCGGTGACGTGTTCGGCGAGATCGCACCAATGCGAGCCGATATCGCCCAGCGCAGAACTCGCACCGCCCAGGCGGGGATCGAGACGCCAGGAATAACTGCGCTCGTCGGTCAGCCAGTCCTGCAGGTAGCAGCCATGCACGAACACGGGCGCGCCAAGTTCGCCCTTCGCAATCATGGCGCGCGCCTGCTGCACGAGCGCGTGTCCGCGGTAGTTGAAGGTGACGACGTGGGCGAGCCCGGAATGCCTCGCGGCCTCGAAGAGTTCGCGGCTTTCCTGCGCGCTGCTCGCCAGCGGTTTGTCCGAGATCACATGTTTGCCGGCGCGCAGCGCGGCCAGCGACACCTCTTTGTGGAGATGATTGGGCGTGGTGTTGTGCACTACCTGCACGGCCGGATCGTCAAGCAACTGTTGATAGCTGTCGTAGGCGCGTCCGGCGCCAAGTTCGTTGGATCGGCGGCGGGCCGACTCGGCGCTCGATCCGGCGATGCCGACGATGTCCACGTCGCCCAGGCGGCGGACGGCGTCGATGTGGTGCGCCGCAATGAAACCGGGGCCAACGAGGCCCATGCCCAGCCGGCTCATCGCACCTTTTCCGTTGAAGCAGGGCATTGAGATGAGCGGGATCGCGCACGCATGGCGCCCGGCGCCTCGCTGGCGATGCACGACACGGACCGTCCCCTCATTACCCCTCCGATGCGATGCTGCGATTGAAAATGTATTCGATTACATCCGCGCAAACATTGGGTCTTTCGATTTTCGCCTGGCCGGTTGTTATTGACGCAACGGCGGCCATCACCGCAAAGCGGCGGGTTTATGTAACAGATGTGCAAACGCTGGCGCAACGCTTTCATGTAATCCATTACATTGCAGCGCACCAAAGTGCGTTAGACTCTGCGTGGAGATGGCGCCAGCAGGCGCTTGCGGGCTGGAAGCCAGTGGTATCGTCCCGGACACGGCGGCTGCGAAGGAGATCGGAACTCGTGAGTGCGGATGGTTCCAAGCGCAAGGGGCAGGGCCGCAAGGGCGCAAGCACCGACGTCGCGAAGCAGCCTGTGCGCGGACGGACGGTGAAGGAAATTGCCGCCGCCGCGAATGTTTCCGTGGCCACCGTTTCGCGCGCGCTGCAGCGCCCGGAGATCGTCAGCGAGATCACGCGCCAGCATATCCATGATGTGGTTCGTCGATTGGGATACACGCCCAACGCGCTTGCCCGCAACCTGCGCACGGCGCGCACGCGCCTGATCGTGGCGTTGCTGCCCGATATCGCCAACCCATTTTTCTCCGAAGTGATCCGCGGTATCGAACAGGTGGCGCACGAAAGTGGTTACTCGGTGTTGCTGGGCGAAACCCAGGGCAGCCTGGTTCGCGAGCAGGCATATGCCGACATGGTCGCCGCCAGGCAAGCCGACGGCATTATCACCATGTCCCCACGCGTGCCATCGATTCCGATCCAGGGCAGGTTGCCCGTGGTCAACGCGTGCGAATACGTCAAGGACGCGCAGATCTCCAGCGTCTTCGTCGACAACGTCAGCGCTGCGGGTGTCGCCGTCGACTACCTGGTGATGCTTGGTCATCGCGACATCGCTTTCATCGCAGGCCCGCCGGCGAGCCCGATCTGCGTGGATCGCGAGCAGGGTTATCGGCAGGCGCTGCGGCGTGCGGAGATAGCAATCAATCCTGCACTGACCGCTGCCGGCGATTTTTCCATCGAGGCCGGAGAGCGGGCCATCGAATTGCTGTTGTCGCAGGGGCAATCGTTCACTGCGGTGTTCTGCTCAAACGATGAGATGGCGATCGGCGCCATGCGCGCATTGAATGCGCGTGGCTTGCGCGTGCCGGATGATGTCTCCATCGTCGGTTTCGACGACATTCGTTTCGCGCGATACACCACCCCGGCGCTAACCACAGTTGCCCAGCCGAAGAACGCGCTGGGACGCGAAGCCATGGGCATGCTCATCGAATTGCTCAACGATTCCGACGTGCCACCGCGCAAGCGCATCCTCTCCGCGGACCTGATCGTGCGCGGCACTACCGCGCCGCCATCGCGTCGTCGATAGCCAGGGTGTACTCTCGCTGATCGCTGGCCATTGCGCGCCGGATACGTAAGCGTTATGGCCTAGCGACATCCGCTCTTCACTACTCAGTGAGAAGGCTCCCCATGACGCCATTAGACAAACCGCTACGCCGCGAACTCACCATCGAAGGGCAGGCTTACACGCTTGCAATCGATCCGAACGGGCTCAAGTTGACGCTGCGCGGGCATCGGAACGGTGTGGAACTGTCGTGGAAAGACATCGCCAACGGCGATGCGGCCATTGCTTCCGCGCTGAATGCCTCCGCGAGCCACGGCGACGGGTGAGCGAGCGCACGCCCGGGCGTCGCAACGCGTGTGTTTGTGTGCGACGCCTGCGAGCTGCGGCATCGTCGCTTGAAGAACGTGCCGGCTTGAATCCAGAAGCCGGCGACCAAGGGTGCGCGCAACCACAGCTTCTCAACGCGTTCGATGGCCTGAGGCGCACCCCTTCGCCATCGCCTTTTCTTGTCCCAGCTGGCGCGACGGCGACCGACATCCCAATCACTCCTTGCGGAAAATCCATCGGTTCGGCGCCACGTTTTTGCGCCGCAGCGTGACAGCTTGCGTGTTTGAGCGCACTAATGCCCGTCACGGGGGATTAGATCGATCCAAGTTGCGTGAGATTCGAATGACATCGCGAAAGCGAAGGATCTGACGGGCTTGGGCTTGGCCGGGGAGGAGAGGGACGAGGGGCGCGCGTGTCATGCGCGGCCATGTCTCGCTGTTTCCCTCCAGACCGATTGAGGGAGTGAGAAGCCGTCCCATGGCAGCAAATACCGCCCGCATTTCCGTCATTACAACGCCGCGCATCGTCCGCAAGCTCGCGGCCCACGTCACTGTCGTCCCTGGCCAGTCTCATGGCCACCGTCTTTCCGCTGCCAGCGCGGAAGGCAATCAGCCTGTCGATCGATGCGTGTCATCCATCGACCAGCGATCGCGACGACGGCAAGCCCGCGGAAAGCCGTGGGGTTCGTACACGGCGCGTAGCCGCGCCGCGGTGGCGAGCGTCGGTCTAAGCCTTCTCATCTGCGCTCTATGGGACTACTCGGCGTCGGGAGCGCCGGGGCGGGCAGCGGTGCGCTGCATTTGATCCGATAGACCCGCGCCTTCGCAAAAGCCACACGAGGTTTTGAAGTCGTCGCCGCTGACGGGATGAGGGCGCTGCTGCGGCCAGAAATTTGGATCGATTCAATTCATGAAGGAGGACCACGCCTGCCGCAATAAATCGCGCATCTGCAGCAGTGATCAAACGGGGGATCACCGCGCCGACTCCTTGAGGGCGCATCACAAGTTTGGGGAGAAACATGACTTACCTGCCACACGTGTTCACGCGCAAGCCGTTGTACGCCGCTCTCGCCATGGCGACATTGTCGTTGGGCGGCTATCTGGGAACGCCCGCGATTGCCTTTGCGCAGACATCTGCGCCGGCACAAGCGACCGATGGCTCAACGACGAAAAAGGACGACAAGGACAAGAAAACCGATACGGAGAAGAGCGGCGACGCCAAGACGCTCGATGCAGTGGTTGTCACCAGCTTTCGACAGTCGGTCGACCAGAACATGCAGGACAAGCGCGATTCCAATTCCATTGTGGAAGTGATCAACGCGCAGAATATCGCGCAGTTTCCCGCCAAGAACATCGCCGATGCGCTGGCGCACGTGCCAGGCGTGGTCATCACCCGTGAGTCGGGCGAAGGCAAGACGGTCAGCATCCGAGGCCTTGCTCCCGAGCTCACGCTCACCGAATTGAACGGCAACTACGTCGCCTCGGCGGACACGTCGGCCGGACTGTCGCGCTCGTTCAACTACACGCTGATGCCGGCCAACATGTTTTCCGACATCAAGCTCTACAAGAGTCTGGAGGCTCGCCTGGACGAGGGCGGCATCGGCGGCAACGTGGACCTGCGCACGCGCCGGCCGCTGGAGATGAAGGCCAATGATGGCTTCGTGTCCATCAATGCCGCCGGCTCCGACAACAGCAGCAAGGTCACGCCGCAAGGCTCGGCGCTGTGGTCGTGGAAGAACAAGGACGAGACGTTCGGCGTGCTCGTCGCCGGCTCGTACCAGAAGCGCCGCGACATCGATTACATGGCCAACGCATCGAGCTGGCATTGGTGGTCCAACGACTGCACGGACCAGTCGACGTGCACGGTGCCGCCGACGGATGTGCATGGTCACCAATACGGTGCGGACGTGGCGCCCAATCTCGCGCTGTGGCCCGGCGGCGGCGTCACCGATCAGAGCGGCAAGAGTTATTCGGGCTACTGGATGCCGCAGCAGTTCGCGACCAGCCGCAACCAATTGGACCTGACCACCAAGGGTGCGCAGGCGACCATGCAGTTCAAGCCCAGCGATCACTTCCTGATGACCGGCAACTACTTCCGTTTCCAACGGCAGCAGACGCAGATCACCAATACGCTGGAAGTTCCCGAGTGGGGATTGCCCACCGGCAGTTACGCCGATCAGCAGGGCAGGTTGCTCGCGGCCAATGGCCTGTCGTTCGACCCGTCGCGCACCGTCGTTACGGGTGCGAACTACGTGCTGCCGCCGGCGGGCACGGGCTGTAATTCGCTGACCAATCCCGTCACCGGTGCGGTGCGGCAACCGGTCGACGTGTGCTCCACGGAAATCCCGTGGGTCACGGGCAACTACTCGGTCGAAAAGGCCACCTCTCAAACCATCAATCTTGAAGGCGAGTGGGACAACGGCGGCGCGCTCAGCGGCTCGTTCAACGTCGGTCGCACCTGGGCCACCGGTGGTCCGTCGGTCGAGCTGAGCATGGCTGCGAAGCCGCGCAACTTCGTCAACGGCCAGTGGGTGGATGGCAGCAATGGCGCGGCGTGGACGTTGAACGGCAAGCCCACGATCACGGCATCGCCGAATGTGCTGCAAAACATGCTCGCTGGCGAAGGGCAGGTCGATCTTGGTTCCACCGGCTCCAACATGGTCAATACCAGCACCTCGCAGAATTTCGCGCAGGCGGACTTCACCTGGGCCTTCGAGGACAGCTGGATGCAATCGCTGCAGTTCGGCGTGAAGTATCGCGACAACCACGCCGAGCAGCAGAACAACGAATTGCGCTGGTACTGCAAGGGCACGCAATTGCAGTTCCAGACCTGCGACCCGAATGCCGGCCAGCTGCCCGCGGGATTTCTCCAGCCGAACTCGCTGGACGGCAACACCGAGGCCTACAACGACAGCATTTTCCCGGCGATCAACTTTCCGGCGTACTACAACTATCTCAATTCCACTTACGACCGGGTGCTGTACAACCATCCCGAAGACAAGTCGTCGATCCAGGAAAAGATTTCGGCCGCGTACGTGCAGGCGAATTTCGACACGGGCTCGCTACGCGGCAACGTGGGCCTGCGCTTCGTCAGCACCAAGCAGGATCTCACCGTTGCCGATGAGATCACCACCAACAACGCGGTGTACTACCACGACGGTGGCGGCAACATCCTGATCTGCCCGGCCAGCGGCTTGAACGTGGCGGGCGGGCCGTGCGCGCCGGGCGACTTCCAGTATCTGCCGCGCGAGCAGGCGGTGATCGAGACGTTCTCCAACGCCTCCTCGCACAAGCAGTACAACAAGCTCCTGCCCAGCTTCAACGTCGCGTGGACGTTCGCGGACAACTTCGTGTTGCGCGCCGCGGGCTCGCAGGCGATGGCCCGCGCCAACTACACCGACCTGGCGCAGCTGGGCAGCCTCACCAACAACACCCAGGCCTACTACGACGACCGCAAGCAGTTCGGCGCACCGCTTCCCGGCTGGTACGGCAGTGGTGCAAACCCGGACCTGAAGCCGTTCACGGCCACCCAGTTCGACCTGGCGGGCGAGTGGTACTACGCGCCCGAATCGGTGGTTGGCGTGGATCTGTTCCAGAAGAAGGTGAAGAACTTCGTCGTACCGGTAACCGTCAACAACATGACGGTGGACGTGAACGGCACGCCGACGCCGTTCATGCAGTACAGCACCAACGCCAACGGACGCTCGGGCACGTCCAAGGGCGTGGAACTCTACACGCAGCACACCTTCGACATGGGCTTTGGCTACATCGCCAACTACACGCTCAACAAGACCAACGAAACGCCGGTCTCACTCGGTGATACGGAAGTCGGCAAGTCGGAGCTGATCGGCAGTGCCAAGTATGCGGCGAATATTTCGCTGTTCTACGAAAAGAACGGACTGCTGCTGCGCGCCACCAGCAACTGGACCGGTCGCACCATGCAGGGACTTTCCTCCGGCCTGCCGATCTACACGGAGCCGTACAACCAGATCGACTTGAACGGCGACTACGAGTTCACCAAGCACCTGATGGTGACGGCATCGATCATCAACCTGACCAAGTCCACGCCGCGCCAGTACCTGGGCGGCGATACCACGGCGCGCCTGTATCAGTACGAGTACGCCGGGCGTCAATACTACGTGGGCCTTACCTACAAGTTCGGTGATGGTGGTTGAAGGAGCATGAGCGGGATCGGGCGCGCCGCCTGATCCCGTGATCGGCCAGCTCATTGCCGCTCTCCTTCTTTCACCCTCCCCGGGAAAGGAGGGCGGCGATGACCTGCTTGGCACATGGACGTGCTTTCTTTGCGCACAGGAAGAAAACATGATGCTGTCTTTCGAACGTTTTCGTCGCTGCACTTCATCGATCTTCAAGCGGCACGGCGCCGCTGCCATCGTGCTCGCGATCTTCGCCGTCGGCAGCATGGGCGCTGGTCGTGCGCAGAATGGCCGCGCGTCGTCCGCCGTGTCGTCCGTCGATGAGGCCAATCCGCTGGCAGGCACGGCGCCGCTGGATCGACCGGAACTCATCGGCAATTCGCCGCCGCCGGGCGAGCCGCTGTATTCGGGCATGACGTCGCCGGGCGCGAGCCTGCCGCAAAGTGCGACCGAGGCTACGCCGGTCAACCTCAATGTCGACCTCAGCTATCCGGCGGGCGTCGGCATGTCCTACTACTACACCAATCCCACGATGATCGCTTTCACCGGTGGCGGTTCGACCTATGGTGGCCGCGCGGCGCCCATGATCATGCCGGTGGTGGGCGACTGGACCGTGCCGCCCGACTACACCCAGTCCTATTACGACAAGGCGAGCGAGAAGGCATCACCCGGCTACTACGCCGTCGACCTGGCCACGTTCCATACGCGCGTCGAACTGACGGCCACGCAACGGACCAGCCTCATGCGCTTCACCTTTCCGGCGAGCCATCGCTCCAACGTCATCTTGAATCTGCGCCGCCCTGACGGCGACGTGGAGGTGGTCGGCGACCACACCATTCGCGGCGTCACCAAAGGCGGTCATTTGCGCGACGATTCGGAAGGGCCGTGGTTCGTCGCGAAATTCTCGCGGCCGTTCACGGCTTTTGGCACGTTCCGCGCGGATCACCAGCACGAAGGCTATGGCATTGGCGATGCGGACGTGCAGGCCAACCGGCGCGCAGTATCCGGCAGCTATGCCGGTGCCTATGTCAGGTTCGACACCAAGGCCGGCGAGCAGGTGTTGGTGAGGGTCGCCCATGGCCATAGTGCCGACGAAGCCGAACAGCGACTGAGTGATGAAGACCCGGACAGCAATTTCGAACGCGTGCACGCGCAGGCACGCGCTGCGTGGGCGCAACTGTTCGATCGCGTCGAGGTTACCGGCGGCACGCCGAAGCAGCGCATGCTGTTCTACTCGACGCTGTATCACTCCTTTGCCAGCCCGCGCCTGGTTGCGCGCAAGGGCGATCATTTTGCGGGCGAGGATGGCAAGGTCCAGGTTGCCGCTTACGATCGTTATGGCCCGGTGCCCTATTGGGATACCGGTCGCAACCAGATCACGCTGCTGATGCTGCTGGAGCCGAAGGTGGTGCAGGACATCATGCGTTCCGAACTGGATCGCGCACGCGAACGCGGCTACATGGATACCTCGTTCCATGGCGACCATGCGGTGTTCCTCTATGACGGCGCATGGCAGCGCGGCATTCCATTCGACTACGCCGCCGCCTATGAGTATTTGCGCAAGAACGCCACCGATCCAAAGGGTCCGCGCGGCTATCTCGCCGAATACATGAAGAACGGCTGGATCGCCGACATCGTGCCGCCGGGAAATCCCAGCCCGCCTTATGCAGGCGGCAAGGCGGGCGCCGCCACCACGCTCGAATACGCGTGGGACGATCATGCGCTGGCCGACGTTGCGCAACGCCTCGGCAAGACCGACGATGCGCAGATGTTCCTGCGCCGCGCCGCGAATTACCGCAACGTGTTCGATCCGTCGGTGGGCTTCGTGCGTGGTCGCACGGAAGACGGCAAGTGGATTTCGCCGTTCGATCCGGGCGAGCCTTACTACAACTTCATGATGAAGGAAGCCTCGGGCTGGTCCACGCTGTGGCTGGTGCCGTACGACGTGCGGGGGCTCGCGAATCTGCTCGGTGGGCGCGATGCGTTCAACGCCAAGCTGGACGCATTCTTCTCCACGCCGTATACGGCCAAAGGCATTTGCCGCGACTGCACGGGCCTGATCGGTCAGTACGTGCAAGGCAACCAGCCCGATCAGCAGGCGGCCTATCTCTATGCGTGGAGCGGCCAGCCCTGGAAGACGCAGGCGCTGACGCGCCGCATTCTGGCCGACATGTATGGCAGCGACGCCAGTGGCTACGCTTTCCCTGGCATGGACGACCAGGGTTCGACCTCGTCGTGGTATGTGCTCAGTGCGATGGGCTTCTATCCGGTCGACCCGTCCAGTCCCGACTACATCATGGGCAGTCCGATCTTCGACCGGGTCCGGCTGCACATGGGCAACGGCAAGATCTTCGAGATTGTCGCGCAGAACAATTCCGCAACGAACATGTACATCCAGTCAGCCACGCTCAACGGCAAGCCGTGGAACAAGCCCTGGTTCAGCCATGCCGATATCGCGAACGGCGCAACACTGGTGCTGACGATGGGGCCCGAGCCGAACAGGGCTTGGGGCGCGGACCTGCGCGATGCGCCGCCATCGATGTCGGCGCAGTAAACCGGATAGCTGATGAGGAAGAGCGAATGAAAGGAAATCGTGGAGTGCGTGTTGCCCGCACCTTGATGGTTCTATCCATCGCGATGAGTTTCGCCACGACCGTGATGGCGGCATCAGAGCAGACGGCAACCTGGAGCGGCAAAGTGGCGCCGCTGGCAACGCCGTGGAGCGCGGAAGTGTCGCCGAGCAACGCATTGCCAGAGTATCCGCGACCGCAATTGGCGCGCCCGTCGCTCGATCATCCCCAATGGATGAGCTTGAACGGGCTGTGGCAATACGAGCCTGGCGAAGGGGAGAGTGCGCCGCCGTTCGGCAAGACACTGAACAGCCGGGCGCTGGTGCCGTATCCCATCGAGTCCGTGCTCTCGGGCGTGCAGAAGCATTCGGACTTCATGTTCTACCGTCGGATGGTGGACATCCCGGCCAGCTTTACTGCGGGCGGAAACCATGTGCGACTAAACTTCGGTGCGGTGGCCCAGGACGCCACGGTGTACGTCAACGGCAGGCAAGTGGCGCAACATCTGGGAGGCTATACATCGTTCGGCGCCGATATCACGTCGGCGCTGCGCGGGCGCGGCCCGCAGGAGATCATTGTTGCCGTGCATGCGCCGGTGGACAGCGCCAATGTGATGGTCGGCAAGCAGCGGCTGAAACCCGAGGGCATCTTCTACACCGCGGCGTCGGGCATCTGGCAATCGGTATGGCTGGAGCCGGTGCCGGCCACCAGTCTGGCGCAACTGAACTTCACGGCGGCGCCAAGTCTGGATGCCTTCACCGTCACCGCCAGGATCGAAGGTCAAAGTGATGCAGCCACGCTGCACGTCGTCGCCTATGCCGATGGCAAGTCGGTAGGCGAGGCAAGCGGACCGGCTGGTGAGTCCCTGCATCTGGCCATTGCGCAGCCGCATGTGTGGAGCCCGCAGGATCCCTTCCTGTACACCTTCAAGGCGACGCTGACGCAAGGTAGTCAACGCGACCAAGTGACCAGCTACGCCGGCCTGCGCACCATCGCCATAGCAAGGGTGGGCGGCCGCAACCGCATCGTGCTCAATGGCAAGCCGACCTTCCTGCTTGCCACGCTGGACCAGGGTTACTGGCCCGACGGCATCTACACCGCGCCTACCGATGCGGCGCTCAAGTTCGATATCCAGAAAACCAGAGACCTGGGCTTCAATACGATCCGCAAGCACATCAAGGTAGAGCCTGCACGGTGGTACTACTGGGCCGATCGCATCGGCCTGATGGTGTGGCAAGACATGCCGGCGCTGCCGAATGGGCGCAACGATCAGCTCAACGATGCCGACAAGGCCCGCTTCCGCGCGGATGTCTCGGCTATCGTCGAACAACTTGCCGGCGAGACCTCGATCATCGGCTGGATTCCATTCAACGAAGGCTGGGGCCAATGGAGCATTCCGGCCGCCGCCGAGCTGGCGGCGCAGATCAAACGGCTCGATCTCTCGCGACTGGTCGATGCGCGCAGTGGTGCCAATTGCTGCGATACCAAGGGCGATCCGCACGCTGGCGACGTCTACGACGTGCACGACTACCAGGGGCCGGGCCTGCCCAGTCCGGATGCGCAGCGCGCTGCCATCGACGGCGAGCACGGCGGCCTCACGCTGGGTATCGCCGATCACGTCTGGCCCAACACGCCGATCAATCCCTATGGCGCCGTCAAGGACCAGCTCGCGCTGACGGCCGGCTACGTCGCCAACACCGCCGTACTTCGCGACAAGGGCATGGCCAAAGGCATGTCCGGCAGCGTCTATACCCAGATCACCGACGTCGAAGGCGAACACAATGGCCTGTTCACCTACGACCGCAGGATCGAAAAAGTGGATGAAGCGCAAGTACATGCGATCAATGAAGCGACGATCCGGGCGGGCGAACAGCCGTAGGGATCGTGAGACCCCGCGCGGGAAAGGGGCGTTCTATGGGCGCGTCACCGAAAGTGGCGGCGAGCCGCGGCGCGAGTTGGTTTCCCGGGATGAGCAAGATATTTCGAACGACGACTTCGTTGATTTAGACGTCTAAACGGAAAACCGTTTCCGCACGTGAATGCATGCATGGCGGGTTGGCCTGGCTCCGGGATGGTGGATAGCCCGCATGAAACCTGCGTGCGCTGTTAGCGCTAAAGTGGATCGTGGCAAGTGTGATGAGCTTCATGTTTAGCTCGTGGATTGCCACTCACAAAGTTCATCTCGTACTGGCATGCTCGGACGGCGACAGCCGTACGCGGGTCTTGAAACAGTTCGGCCTATGGCGATCGAGAAAGCACGGTAGCGTTGGCTGGACGTAGGGACGTCGCACCAGCAGAACGAAACGAATCAGGCTGATTCCCCCTTGGCCATGCCGTTTCGTTTTAGTCCTCGACACAAACAGGGGTGTGCAGGTTCTTAGTAGCCGAGCGCGTCGACTCGATTCCTGACGTTTAAAGAAAACGTTCATGCGAATGCATGAGCGCAGGGGTTCATCGTCCCTGTGCTCGCGCTGGCGCGTGCGCGATGGTCGAGTGCGCCCGGAAACTTTGTCCTGATCGCATCCCTGGTGCCAAATCAGCCACAAGGGAGTTGGGTATGAACAAGATCTATCGCAAAGTCTGGAGCCGCGCGCTGAATCAGCTCGTGGTGGTCTCGGAACTGGCGTCGAGCCAGAGCGGTGGCGGACAGACCGTGAAACGTTCGTCGCTGCGACATCCGCGTTCGGGGATCTTCATCGTGCTGGCAGCAGCAGGTGGAATCGGATGGGTCTTGCCGGCGCACGCGCAATCGGTGGATTGCACCGCCGCTCCCTTCAATGCCTATAACAGCACCGCCTCATGCATGGGTTTCGGAGCCACCGCCAATGGCGTCGGGGCCACCGCGCTGGGCGCGACGGCGAATGCGTCCGTGCTCGGCGCGCTGGCGGTTGGTTATGCAGCGCAAAGCACGGGGCAGAACGGCGTGGCCGTCGGTTTCCAGGCGTACGCCAACGCCATCAATGCCATCTACATCGGTGCGCGTACCGCGCCTACTACCGGGGCGCTCGCCGCCAGTGCCATTGCCATCGGTACCGACGTCACGGCCTCTGCCAACAACGCCATTGCCGTGGGCTCGACATCGAAGGCAACAAGCCAGAACGCGGTGGCCATCGGCACCAATACAAATGCTTCCAGTGGCACATCCGGAGGGTTGACCATCGCGCTGGGCGCGGGCGCCTCTGCGGTCGCCGCCAATGGCGGCTCTCCCATTGCCATCGGCGGTAATGCCAAGGCCAACGGAACCTCGGGCGTCGTGCTTCCCGATGGCACCACCACCACGACCTTCGAAGCCGTTGCGCTCGGCAACCAGGCGACCGCCAGCGGCATGCAGGGTGTGTCCATCGGCAACTTGACCGGCGCCACCGGCATATGGAGCACGGCGGTCGGTTCGATCGCCAAGGCATCGGGCGGAGAGTCCACCGCGATCGGCCAGATGGCGCAGGCCACGGGTTCCTATGCCACCGCACTTGGCGTGGGTGGCACAGCCGCCGCTTCCGCGGTGAGGGCATCGGGCGCAGGCGCGCTTGCCCTCGGTGGCGATGCCATAGCGGGCGCGGCGGCGGCGGGCGACAACGGTATTGCCATCGGCGGTGAAACCACCGCAAGCGCAGGCGGTGCCGTGGCTATTGGCCTTCGCGCGAACACGAGCGGAGTGAATGCGCTGGCTGCCGGTGTCCTGGCGACCGCATCCGGTGCAACCTCGGCGGCGATGGGCGTCAGCGCAAACGCTGCCGGGCAGAGTGCGGTTGCGGTCGGCCCGCTTTCCAGTGCCTCGGCCAATTTCGCGCTGGCGTTGGGCAATCAGGCCATTTCCAGTGGTATTGGCGCAGTGGCCGCCGGTTCCGGTGCGCAGAGCACGCAACAGTCGGCTGTCGCGCTGGGCAACAACGCGGCGGCGACGGCCACGCGTGCATCGGCACTGGGTGCGGGTGCGGCGGCGAGCGGCCAGGATGCCGTGGCGCTGGGCGCGCTTTCGCAAGCCACGGCACTCAATGCGACGGCCATGGGCAACGCCGCGCAAGCACTGGCCGCGTCTACGGTTGCGTTTGGCGACGGCAGCATCGTCGCGGCAGCCGCGGGAACGGGTTCGATCGCGGGTGGCCACAATTCGCAGGTGACCGGCGGCACGGGCGCGGTCGCGCTAGGTGAAGGGCAGATAGCCAACGGCAATGGTGCCGTGGCCATCGGCGATCCGAATTCCGCGACGGGTAATGGTGCGGTGGCAACCGGCGCCAATGACACGGCCAATGGCGATGGCGCCGTGGCCATTGGCAACAACAACAACGCGCAGGGCATCGGCTCGGTCGCGCTTGGCAACGGCAGTAGCGCGTTGGCTGCGGGTGCGGTGGCCTTCGGCAACGGGGCGGCCGCCAATAATGCAAATGATGTTGCGCTCGGCTCGGGCTCCACCACGGCCGTCGCCGTACAGACCGCGAATACCACCATCAATGGCACGACCTACGCCTTTGCCGGCACCACGCCCACCAGCACGGTGAGCGTGGGTGCATTGAACACCGAGCGCACCATCACCAACGTTGCGGCCGGGCGCATCAGCGGCTCCAGCACGGATGCCATCAACGGCTCGCAGTTGTTCGCGACCAACCAGGCGGTGACTGCGGTGGGCACCACGGTGACCAACCTCGGCAACACCGTCGCCACCAGCATTGGCGGTGGCACCACGTACAACCCGGCCACCGGTGCGGTGACCACCAGCATCAGTTACGGCGGCACCACGTACAGCTCGCTGCAACAGGTCTTCAACCAGATCGGTGGCGCGGTCAACGGTGCGGGCATCAAGTATTTCCACGCCAATTCCATCCTGGCCGATTCCAACGCTGCGGGCGCGGAGAGCGTGGCGATCGGGCCGGTGTCCACCGCAAGCACGACGAACGCGGTATCGATCGGCAATGGCGCCACCGCCGGCGTCAACGCGGGTGATGTGGCGCTGGGCGCCGGCTCCGTCACAGGGGCGGCCGTGGGTACGGCGAACACCACCATCAATGGCACAACCTACGCCTTCGCCGGCACCACGCCGACCAGCACCGTTAGCGTGGGCGCGCCGAATGCGGAGCGCACCATCACCAACGTTGCTGCTGGCCGCATCAATGGCGGCAGCACGGACGCGGTCAATGGGTCGCAGCTGTTCTCCACCAATCAGGCGCTCAATACCGTGGGCAGCACGGTGACCAACCTGGGCAACTCCATCGCCAACAGTTATGGCGGCAGCACGACCTACAACCCGGCTACCGGCGCGATCAACACCAGCATCAGCTATGGCGGCAGCACGTACAGTTCGCTGCAGCAGGTGTTCAACCAGATCGGCGGCGCGGTGGATGGCGCGGGCATCAAGTATTTCCATGCCAACTCCATCCTGGCCGATTCCAACGCCGCCGGTGCGGACAGCGTGGCGATTGGGCCGGTGTCCACCGCAGGTACAGCCAATGCGGTGTCGATCGGCAATGGCGCAACGGCTGGGACGAACGCGGGCGATGTGGCGCTGGGCGCGGGCAGCGTGACCGGCGCTGCGATTGGCACCGCCAGCGGCACCATCGCTGGCCAGACCTATGCCTACGCCGGCACGACACCCACCAGCACGGTCAGCGTGGGCACGACGGGCGCCGAGCGCACGATCACTAACGTCGCGGCGGGCCAGGTCAATGGAGGCAGCACTGACGCGATCAACGGTTCGCAGTTGTTCGCTACCAACCAGGCCGTCGACAACCTGAGCAACACCGTGACCGCCAACGCGACGCACTACTACAGCGTGAACGACAACGGCACGAATGGCGGCAACTACACCAACAACGGCGCGACCGGCATCGACGCGTTGGCGGCAGGCGTGGGCGCCACGGCGGCAGCCGACAATGGCACGGCCCTGGGTCAGAATACGGGCGTTTCCGTGCTGGGCGGCGTGGCGCTGGGTTCGGGTGCGGTGTCTGATCGTGCCATCGCACCGAGTTCGGGCTCGATCCTCGTCGGCACCAATGTGATTCCCTACAACACCACGGATCGCACCTTGCTCGGCGCGGTTTCCGTAGGCAATGCCACCGATTTCCGCCAGATCACCAACGTGGCGGACGGCACGCAGGATCAGGATGCGGTGACGTTGCGTCAGCTGAAAGGTGCGATGAGCTCGTTCTCGGTTACGCCGATCAAGTACTTCCACGCCAATTCCGCCGCGTCGGATTCGCTGGCGGCAGGCGCGGAATCGGTGGCCATCGGTCCGCAAACCACGGTGAACGGCGACAACGGCATCGGCATGGGTAATGGCGCCATCGTGCAGCAGACCGCGCCGGGTGGCACGGCGATTGGTCAGAACGCCACGGTGAATCTCGCCGACGGCGTGGCGCTCGGCACCAACGCCACATCCAATGGCATCCAGGCGTTGGCCCTGGGTGCGGGGTCGCAGGCTGCCTTTGCAGGTAGCGTCGCCCTCGGTTCCCAGTCGCAGACCGATGCGGCCGTGGGTACTGCCTCAAGCACCCTCGGCGGCGTCACGTACAACTTCGCCGGCACGACGCCGGGATCGACGGTAAGCATAGGCAGTGCAGGTGCGGAGCGCACGCTTACCAACCTGGCGGCGGGTCGTATCAGCGGCAGCAGCACGGATGCGATCAACGGCTCGCAGCTGTATGCCACCAACCAGTCGTTGAACTCGTTGTATACGCAGTTCAACAACCTCACCAGCGTAGTCAACAATCTGCCGCCGCCGACGAGTGGAGGAGGCGGTGGCACGAACGCCGCGAACAATACCTACCAGACCAGCACCGACAACACGTCCTCGGCATCAGCCACGGGCAACAACGCGACGGCGGCCGGGGCCGGCTCCAGCGCATCGGGCAACAACAGCACGGCGATCGGTGGCGGTTCCTCCGCAACCGGTGACAACAGTGTTGCCGTTGGCGCGGGGTCGGTGGCGTCCACCAGCAATTCGGTATCGGTGGGTTCGGCCGGTCACGAGCGCACGGTGACCAATGTTGCGGCAGGCGTGAATGCCACTGACGCGGTGAACGTCCAGCAACTCAACACAGGCATCCAGAGCGCGGAGGATTGGGCGAAGAACTATACCGACCAGAAGCTCGAGGGTATTCATCAGGACATCAATTCCGTGTCCAACCGTGCAAATGCGGGCATTGCCGCGGGCATCGCGATGTCCAGCCTGGGCCAGGCCTACCAGCCGAACCTGAGTACGTTCGGCGTGGGCGTGGGTTCGTACCGCGGTGAAGCTGGTTTGGCAGTGGGCCTCTCCACCATCAGCGAAAGCGGCCATTACATCTTCAAGCTCGCTGCCTCATCCGACACCCGGGGCGACCTGGGCGTGGGCGGTAGTGTCAACGTGGCTTGGTGAACACGGGAGTCCATGGATATGAAGCACACAAAGAAAATGCAGGTGTTTGCGCTGGCTCTGCTGGCACTGGGCATGGGTGGCTGCGGAAACGTCAGCCGCAACGTGGCGAACGATGGCCATGCGGCCGGCGAACTCGTATGGCCCGCGCCAGAAGCGACAACGCCGATGCACAAAGGCGGTACGTTCCCCAATCCGGCAGACCTTCGACAGGTGCATGCCGGCCTCAACAAACAACAGCTGTCGGCGTTGATCGGCTATCCCCACTTCAGTGAAGGCGTGTGGGGCGTGCGCGAGTGGAACTACCTGTTCAACTTCCGCAAGGCTGACACCAGCGAAGTGACGGTGTGTCAGTACAAGGTGCTCTTTGACGAAAACAAGCTGGCACGCAGCTTCTACTGGAAGCCCGAGTCCTGCGCCGCCTTGCTGGAACAGGCATCGCCAGTGGCCGCCGCGCCGACCGTGCCGGCACAACAGAAGCGTGTGCTTTCCGCGGACGCCGCATTCGCTTTCGACAAGGGGAGTGTTGCCGATATTTCGCCCGTGGGGCGCGACGAGCTGGACAAGCTGGCAAGTCAGTTGCGTGACGGCGACGCGAGAATACACATTGCGGGCTACACCGACCGGCTTGGCGCCATCGCACACAATCAGTCCTTGTCGCAGCAACGTGCTGATGCCGTGCGTGACTACCTTGCAAGCAGAGGCGTCTCCGCCAACCGCATGACCTCGGAAGGCCGGGGTGAGGCGTTCCCTGTGAAGGAATGCCCCAATGGTCCGCGGGCACAGCTGATTGCCTGCCTGGCACCCAACCGGCGCGTGGAGATCACTGTTCGGGAATGAGTATGTTCCGGTGATATTCGGATTCGCCACCAGCCCCGGCAGACTCGTCATTCGAGTTTGCCGGGGCTTCTTTCATAGGAATGAGGATGGGTGGAAACTGGGTTCGATTTCCATTCCATTCCATTCATCGCGCCGCGCGAGATAACGGCGCCTCCTTCACCAGCGCGACCACTGGCGACCATCGAGTCGATTCTCCGTTGCGCGGAGTTTTGGCTTGCATGCATATGCAAATGCGATATGCCTCGCGACTCATGGCTACTGAGTCATATTCAGTAGATCCAGCGAAGTAATCATCCCGTGCGCGACTGCGTCGAACATCATCATCCATCCGATTTATACGGAATGGATTTGCGTATTTAGATGTATAGATGTCCAAATATATTCGATCATCACGATGATTCACGTCATCTTGATTGGCGGCAGCACAGTATCGATTAAAGATTTTTAATAATTACTCCAAGTGCTGTGTGCGTAGGGGCGGTGCATTTCAAAAATCGATTGCCGGTCGTTTCGGCCGGTCACTCGTGTTCGCGTGGCAAGTCCTGGCAACTCCAGAATTCGGAATCGGGAGGCGATGATGGACGGCACGAAGAAGATGAGCATGATCCAGCTGACCGTACTCGTCGCGGTCAACATGATGGGTTCAGGCATCATCATGCTCCCGGCAAACATGGCGCAGGTGGGTGCCATTTCCTTGACCTCGTGGGTGGTGACGGCCCTGGGATCCATGGCCATCGCCTACGGCTTCGCCCAGGCAGGCCTGCTTAGTCAACGCGCCGGCGGCATGGCGGCCTACGCCGAAGAGGCGTATGGAAAGGGCGGCTATTTCCTCACCTTTTTCCTCTATTTCCTGTCGCTGGCCATCGGCAACGTGGCGATCGCCATTTCGGCGGTGGGCTATCTCGCAGCTTTCTTCCCGTGGTTGTCGTCGACGCCTGCTTCGACCTGCATCGGCGTGATCCTGCTGATCTGGCTGACCACGCTCGCGAACTTCGGTGGCCCAAGAATTACCGGGCGTATCGGTTCGATCACCGTGTGGGGCGTCATCGTGCCGGTGGCAGGGCTCTCCATCATCGGCTGGATATGGTTCAAGAGTTCGACGTTCTCAGCAGCGTGGAATCCGCACGGCCTGAGTTTCTTCAAGGGCATGGATTCGAGCATCGCGCTTACGTTGTGGGCCTTCCTCGGCATGGAGTCGGCCGCGCAGAACTCCGATGCCGTCGAGAATCCCAAACGCGACGTGCCCATGGCCTGCATGCTCGGCACCCTGGGTGCTGCCGCCATCTACATTCTGTCCACCACCGTGATCCAGGGCATCGTGCCCAACGAAGAGCTGGCCAAGTCCACCGGCCCGTTTGCGCTGGCGTACTCGCAGATGTTCAATCCGACGGTGGGTTCGATCATTCGCGCGCTGGCCATCCTTGCATGCCTGGGCTCGCTGCTCGGCTGGCAGTTCACCATTGCGCAGACGGCAAAGACGGCCGCCGAAGGACGCATGTTCCCGGCCTTCTTTGCCAAGACCAACAAGATGACTGCACCCATCATCGGCATGATCGTGATGGCGGTGGTGCAGAGCTTGATGGCGTTGTCCACTGCATCGCCTAGCCTGGGCGAACAGTTCGCGGTGCTGGTCAACCTTGCCGTGGTGACCAACGTCATTCCCTACATTCTGGCGCTGTCGGGCCTGATGATCATGATGCGCAAGGCATCCGTGCCTCAGCACACTTATCGACTCAATGCGTTTGTGGTGATCGTGGCGATGCTCTACAGCACCTATGCCATCTACGCATCCGGCACGGAGGCCGTGCTTGGTGCAACCATCGTCATGGCGCTCACCTTCCTGATCTATGGGTTCCTGGCACCTCGCTTTCCTCCCCCGATCGCTGCGGAGCCCCTGCGCGGATAGCTCGCCATGACGGATCAAGGCTTTCCAGGAGAGAAGACATGTCACGCATGAATGATGTTGTGCGTAACAGCCTGTTGCGTTGGGCGTTGCTCGGGCTGCTGGTGGTGTACGTGCCGGCCATCCTGGCGCAGGCGCCGACCGGAGGGCAGGGCAGCGCAACGCTGGAGCGCATACGCGCAAGCGGCAAGTTCACGATTGGCTACTATGCCCAGGCGCGTCCCTTCACCTACGAGGACAAGCCCGGCTCCGCCGATGGCTATGCGATTGCCCTGTGCCGACAGATTGTCAGCGCAACGCAGGAAGCCTTGCACGCACCGAATGTCACCACGGCATTTGTCGCTGTCGATGCGGCCGATCGCTTCAAGGCCGTCGCCGAGGGTCGTGTCGACCTTTTGTGCGGACCATCCGTGCCCTCGTTGAGCGGCCGGGCCGAGGTGAGTTTTTCCATTCCGATCATGAGCAGTGGCGTCGGCGTCATGTTGCGCAAGGACGCTCCGGTCGCGTTGCACGATCTGCTTGAGACCGGGCAGTCCGGCGGCCGGCCGATTTGGCGAGGTTCGCCGATGCTTGCAGTGCTGCAGCAGCGCAACTTCGCGGTCATCGCCGGTTCCGTTTCCGAAAAGCTCCTCAAGGAGCGCCGCGACGAACTCAAGGTCAACAGCGTCGTTGTTCCTGTTCCCGATCTCAATGCCGGCCTCAAGGCGCTGCTCGATGGCCGCGTCGATGGATTCTTTGCCGAGCGCAATGTGCTTCTCGATCTTGCCAAGAGCGACACCTCAGGCCAGATCGTCGTACTGAACCGAGTGTTCGATTACGAACCCTTGTCGTTGGCGTTGGCGCGGGGCGATCCGGATTTTCGTTTGTTGGTTGACCAGGTGCTGAGTCGGCTCTATCGCACCGGGAAGATCGACGCGGTCTACGAACAATACCTGGGCAAGCCTGATCCGTCGGTCGAGGAATGGTTCCGCCGGACGGCGCTACCCGAGTAAGGCGAAGGGCGCGCCGGCGAAGGCGTGCTGGCTGCTGTCACCTCATGCTGATTGGTTGAGCTGATGTCATTGAAGCGTTGGGATACCGAGCGCGTGTCCGGCACCAGCTTCCCGTTCAGTTCTACTAAGTTGACTGGAGGCACCACCATGCATCGGCCATCCCTCGGTTTCATGCGACGGCAGACGCTCTGCTGCGCGCCACTTCTCCTGAGCGGTCTTGTTGCTTTCAGTCCCGAGGTCATGGCGCAATCGTCCGAGACCGCGGAACTCAAGGCGCAACTGGAGCAGGTCAAGGCGCAGATGCAGGCGCAGCAGCAGGTGATGCAGAAGATGCAATCGCGCCTGGAGGAGCTGGAGGCAAAAGAAAAGACGCAGGAGGCCACTGCCAAGGCGCAGCCAACGGCACCGCCGCTGACGAGTCCGGCGACGGCTGCGCCTTCACCCACGCCCTCGGGGCCGCCACCTTATCGGCCGCCTTCGTCCATTGCCGGTGCGTACGAACCGCTCCCCGACGGGTACGTGCGACTGGGCGACACGGGCAATCTGCTCAAGGTCGACCTGATCGCCCAGTTGGATGCGATGGCCGACAGCACTTACATGGGCGCGGCCGACCTCTTCGTTCCGTCGTCGATTCCCGTGCGCGGACAGCCTTTCTACGACAGCGGGCGGCGCTCCAACATGAGCGCCAAGCAAAGCGTGTTCCGCATGGATTTCCAGCGCCAGACCGATTACGGCACGCTCAAGGTCGTTTACAAGAACAACTTCTTCGGCAGCGGCACCGGGGACATGCCGTACAACCTGCAGGCCTTCTACGGCGAACTGGACAACGAGCATTACTCGCTGCTGGCCGGTTACAACATCTCTGCGTTCACCGACATCGACGTCTTCCCCAATACCCTCGATTACGAAGGTCCGAACTCGTTCACCTTCAAATACGGGCCGCAGATTCGCTTTGCGCCGGTGCTGTACCGAAGTGGCGAGAGCGCCTTGACCCTGCCGATGTCGCTGGAAAAGCCCAATGCGGACATCAGCGTCATCGAGGGCTTCAACACCTATTCGCGCCGTCCCGACATCACGCTGGGCCTCAGGTGGCAGGCGCCCAGTTGGCACATCCAGTGGGCCAATATCCTGCGCGACCTTCGCGTGGAAAGCGCCACGGCGCGCACGCGCAGCACGACGGGTTATGCGACCCAACTCACCGGCACAACGGCTCTGTTCGAACACGACAGCGTCCAGGGATGGGCGAGCTACGGCAAGGGCTACGCCAATTTCCTGCAGGACATTTCCGGGCTGGGACTGGATGCTGCCTTTACGCCTGAAGGTGACCTGCGCGCGATTCGTGCGAGGGGATTCGGCGCCGGCTACACGCATGCATGGCACGAGGACCTGACCTCGAGTCTTGCTTACGGCTATCTCAGGATCAGCCCCCAATCCAACCTGCTGATCAGTCCGGACCAGCCCAAGAGCACCAAGTTCGCTTCCATCAACCTCGCCTGGAAGTTCAGCGAGCGGGCGATGGTTGGCGTGGAATACCTGTGGGGACAGAACATCGCGCTGACCGATCTGCGCGGGCAGGGACAGCGTCTGCAAACAACGTTTCGGTATGACTTGAATCCCTAGTGCGCTGCCGTGCGCCGGGTGATCGGTGGTATCGACAAGGCCTGAACAGCATTGGAGTACGCACCTCATGTCGATGAATCATCCATGGATTCTCTTCGTCACTACCGATTTGCCGGACGAGGGTTCGGCGTTCCGTCTTGCCTTGTCCCGCTTGGGCAAGGCCATCGAGGAGCGCGGCATTGCGGTGGTGCAGGCCATGAATGGCGAGGACGGCCTGGCGATTGCACGCGGCAAGCCGTCGTACTCCGCCGTGGCGATCGACTGGGACCTTGGCGAAACCAGCTCGATGGCAGAAAAGTCCGCGATGCGGATCGTTCGTGCCGTGCGCGAGAAGTCGCTGAAGGTGCCGATCTTTCTGCTGACCAAAAGCATCCAGACACCAGACTTGCCGATGAGTCTGGTCGAGGAGGTTCGCGAGTACGTGAACGTCGGCAGCGAGACGCCGGAGTTTTTCGCGCGCCGCCTGCAGTTCGCCATTGACGATTATCACAGCGGCCTGCTTCCTCCCTATTTCAAGGCACTGAAGAAACTGACGGAAGAGGGCGCCTATCAATGGGATGCACCGGGCCACATGGGCGGTGCTGCCTACCTCAAGCACCCAGCCGGCGCGGAGTTCCACGAATTCTTCGGCGAGAACATCATGCGTGCGGACATCGGCATCTCCAACGCCGAACTGGGTTCGTGGCTCGACATCGAAGGCCCGCCGGCCGACTCGCAGCGCATGGCCGCGAGGGTGTTCGGCGCGGACTGGACGTTCTATGTGCTGGCCGGCTCGTCAGCTTCCAATCGCATCGTGGTGCAGGCCTGCATCGGCAAGGACGAGATGGTCATTGCCGATCGGAACTGCCACAAGTCGCTCAACCATGCGATGACGCTGTCGGGCGCGCGGCCGGTGTATTTCCAGCCCAGTCGCAACGGCTACGGCATGATCGGCCTGATTCCGCCCAAGCGCTTTTCGCACGCGCACATTCAAGGCCTGATTGCCGATTCACCGTTGTCGGCGAACGCCAAGTCGAAGGAGCCTGTCTACGCCGTCGTCACCAATCCCACGTACGACGGCCTGCTGTATCACGTCGACAAGGTGGTGGAGATGCTTTCGACCAGCGTTCATCGGGTCCACTTCGATGAGGCCTGGTACGCCTACGGCAAGTTCCATCCGCTCTACAAACATCGCTACGCGATGGGCGTGCCGCGCGACATCAAGAATCGTCCGACGGTGCTGGCCGTGCAGTCGACGCACAAGATGCTTCCGGCATTCTCGATGGCGTCCTACATCCATGTGAGCAACAGCAAGCGCGGCGAGCTCGCCATGGCGCCCGTGAAAGAAGCTTTCATGATGCACGGCACCACTTCGCCGTTCTATCCGCTGATCGCGTCGCTGGATATTGCCTCGGCCATGATGGACGAGCCATCCGGACCAGCGTTGTTGCGCGAAACGGTGGGCCTGGCGGTGGCGTTCCGCCGCACGGTCGCGCTCGTTGCCCAGCGGCTGCAGGATGACGGCCAATGGTTCTTCTCGCTGTTCCAACCGCCACGTGTTCCCGTGAAGGGAAAACAGGTTCCTTTCCACGAAGCGCCGCTTGATGTCCTGGCCGAATCGACAGCGTGCTGGACCTTGAGGTCGGGCGACGCCTGGCACGGTTTGCCGGACGATGTGGTCAAGGATGATTTCTGCATGCTCGACCCGACCAAGGTCACCATTCTTTGTCCAGGCACGGATGCCAAGGGCAAGCTGGCCAAGCGCGGCATACCCGGCGCGGTGCTGACCAAGTTCCTCGATGCGCGACGGCAAGCCATTGCACGCACCGGAGACTACACGGTGCTGGTGCTGTTCTCCGTGGGCACCACGCAGGGCAAGTGGGGCACGTTGCTGGAGACCTTGCTCTCCTTCAAGCGGCTTTATGATCGCAACGCCACCCTGGAGGAGGCGCTGCCTGATCTGGTGCATGCCTATCCCGATCGCTATCGCGAGATGACGCTGCCGCAACTGTGCGACGAGATGCACGAGACGATGAGCGAGCTGGATCTGCAGGCGATGGCGAACAAGGCCGGCGAAACGCTTTCCGAGCCTGTGCTGACACCTGCCGAGGCGTACCAGCACCTGATTCATGGCGATACCGAAGAGGTGCGCATCGCGGACATGCCGGGCCGCGTCGCTGCCTTGATGATTGTTCCGTATCCGCCGGGCATTCCCGTGCTGATGCCGGGCGAGCGCATGGATCCCAAGGGCGGCCCCATCTTCCGCTTCCTGCAGGCGGTGGAAGCCTATGGGCGTAAGTTCCCTGGCTTTGCGCGGGAAGTGCAGAACATGCATGCGGACGCCAACGGCGATATGTGGGTGCGCGTCATCGTGGACAAAGACGTTGCGGCCAAACCGGCAAAGGCCGCACGAAAGAAGTAATGAGCGCCGAGTCGGTCCGACAACGGGGCGACCAGGACTTCACAACATGAGCTTCAGGTGGTGGCCGCCGCCCCCAGGCGGCCAACGAGGAGAATCGCCATGCTCGAGCGTCGCAACCTGCGCCAGAAACTACGCGTGCTGTTGGTTCACTCCAAGGTCGGCACCGACAGTGCCGGCGGAAGAGCCTGCCGAACGCTGGAGCAAGAGTTTGCCGAGCGCAACATGGAAACCACGTCAGCCTCCACGGTGGATGACGCGCGTTCCTCGATCATCTCCGATGCGGCCATCCACGCCATGCTGATCGACTGGTCGCTGCCCGATGGCGATGGCGTGGAGCGGAACAATGCAGCGGCCATCGAGCTGATCAGCCTTATCCGTTCGCGCAACGAGAACGTGCCCATCTTCCTCATGACCGAGCCGGAGAAGGCGCAGACACTGAGCGTGGAGACGGTGCAGGCCATCAACGAGCTGATCTGGCTGTCGCAGGATTCGGCCACCTTTGTGAGCGGCCGCGTGCACACGGCCATGCGCATCTACCTGGCGACGCTATTCGGGCCGTTGACCACCGCGTTGGCCAACTTCAACGAAGTCCACGAATACTCATGGCATACGCCGGGCCATACGGGCGGCACCGCGTTCCTCAAGCATCCTACCGGCCGCGCCTTCTACGATTTCTACGGCGAGCACATCTTTCGCACGGACTTGTCCATCAGCGTGGGCGAGATCGGCTCGCTGCTTGACCACACCGGGCCGATAGGCGAGAGCGAGAAATACATTTCGCGTATCTTTGGCTCGCATCGCAGCTATACCGTGACGAATGGCTCGTCCACCTCCAACCGCATCATCTTCATGGCCTGCGTGGGGCGCGACCAGGTGGTGCTGTGCGATCGCAACTGCCACAAGTCGATCGAGCACGGCCTCACCATGACCGGGGGCGTTCCGCATTACCTGGTGCCATCGCGCAACCGATACGGTTTGATCGGGCCGATCTACCCCGACAAGTTCAGGGAGGCGAGCGTTCGCAGCGCCGTCGCCAACAACCCCTTGTCGAAGAACCTGCCAGACCAGCAGCCGGTGTTCGTGGTGGTGACCAATTCCACCTATGACGGCCTTTGCTACAACACGTCGCGAGTGCTTGACGAAGTGGGCGGTTGGGTCGATCGCGTGCATTTCGACGAAGCCTGGTACGGCTACGCGAGGTTCAATCCGCTTTACTCGGGAAGGCTTGCGATGCACGGGCCAGCCTCCGAGCACGACGCGAACGGCCCCACCGTGTTCACCACGCATTCCACGCACAAGCTGCTGGCCGCGTTTTCGCAGGCGTCGTATATCCATGTGCGCGATGGTCGCAACAGCATTCCGCACGCACGCTTCAATGAATCGTTCATGATGCATGGCTCCACCTCGCCGTTCTATCCGATCATGGCGTCGAACGAGGTTGCCGCATCCATGATGGATGGCCTGGGCGGCTTGAGCCTCACGCGCGAGTGCATCGATGAGGCCATTCATTTCCGGCAGATCGTGGGACGTTTGCATCGCGACTTCAGCAGCAAGGGCTCGTGGTTCTTCCGCACCTGGAATCCTGACGTGGTGACGGATCTCAACACCGGCGCCAAGATCGATTTCGTCGATGCGCCACCGGAATGGCTGGCGACGGATGCCAACGCGTGGGTGCTGCATCCCGGCGACAACTGGCATGGCTTTGGCGATCTGGAGGACGGCTACTGCATGCTGGACCCGATCAAGGTGTCGGTGCTTACACCTGGCGTGCAGGACGATGGCTCGCTGGGCGAAACCGGATTCCCGGCAACGCTGCTCACGGCCTATCTCGGCGCGCGCGGCATCGTGGTGGAGAAGACCAGCGATTTTGGCGTGCTGTTCCTTTTCTCCATCGGCATCACCAAGGCCAAATGGAGCACGCTGATCACCGCCTTCCTCGACTTCAAGCGTGACTACGACGAAGACCGGCCGCTCGAGCGCGTGATGCCGGAACTGGTGGCAAACCATCCCGACCGTTATGGCAGTCTCGGCCTGCGCGGACTGGGCGACCAGATGTTCGCGGAGATGAAGCGAACGAATCAGACACAGCATCTGCAGCACGCCTATTCAAGCCTTCCCGATGTGCGCATGTCGCCGGCGGATGCCTATCAGCAGTTGTTGCGCGTGCAGGTCGAGCGTGTGGCGCTGGCCGATCTCGCCGGGCGGACGCTGGCAACGAGCGTGGTTCCTTACCCGCCGGGCATTCCGATGCTGATGCCGGGCGAAGTGGCCGGTCCGGCGGATGGCCCGTATGTGGGCTATCTGAAAGCACTGCAGAGCTGGGACCACACCTTCCCCGGATTTGGCCATGACACGCACGGCGTGGAGGTGGAGGACGGCGAATACTATCTGCAGTGCTTGAAGTCCTCCTGACGAGGACGCTCATGAGCACAGGCGGCGGCAAGAAAATGGGGCTGATGGGGGCGTCCTCATTGGTCGTTGCCAATATGGTGGGCACGGGCCTGTTCCTGTTGCCGTCGAGTCTTGCCAGCGTCGGCAGCATTTCCATCCTGGGCTGGATCGTTGCGGCGCTGGGCGCCAGCGCGCTCGGTCTGGTCTTTGCGCACCTGGGCATGGTCGAGCCCAAGGCGGGCGGTCCGTATGCCTATGCGCGCGATCACATGGGCGCGTTTCCCGCTTTCCAGACCAACTTTCTCTACTGGGTCGCGAACGTCATCGGCAACGTTGCCATCGCCGTCTCGGTGACGGGTTACCTGGCCGTGTTCTTTCCGGTGCTCAAACATCCCTGGATTGCCAACGCATGTACCGCCGGCGTCATCTGGCTGTTCGTGTGGCTCAACACGCGGGATGCTCGCGCGGTGGGACACTTCACGGCGATCAGCACCGTGGCCGGCATCCTGCCGATTGCCTTTGTCGGTCTGCTCGGCTGGTTCTGGTTTCGGCCCGATGTGTTCATGGACAGCTGGAATCCGGAGGAGATGCCGACCATGACGGCGATCGGGCGCAGCGGCGCCATCGCGCTGTGGGCCTTTCTTGGCGTGGAGAGCGCCGCCGTTTCCGCGGGCGTCATCGAGAACCCGAAACGCAACGTGCCGCTGGCCACCATCATCGGCTTGCTGATCTCGACCGCGATCTATATTTCCTGTTGCACGGTGTTGATGGGCATCATTCCCGGTTCCCAGCTTCGCATCTCCGGAGCGCCGTTCGCGGAGGCGGCGCAGGCGATGCTGGGGCCGTGGGCGGCCGTGATCATTTCGCTGGCGGCCATCCTCAAGGCATCCGGATCGCTGGTGGGTTGGATACTCATCGTGGCCCAGTCCGGCGAGGCAGCAGCCCGCGACGGCATGTTTCCGCATCGTTTCTCACTGACCAACAAGCACGGCATGCCGGTTCAGAACCTCGTCATCACCGGCATCATGATGACCTTGATGTTGCTCATCACGACGTCGCCTGACCTAGCCACGCAGTTCGCCCACATCACCGACGCCACCGTGGTGCTGATGGTGTTGCCGTATCTCTATTCCGTCGTGGCCATGTGGCGGCTCAATCGCGACATCGACATGTCGACGGCCAAGCTTCAGTTCTATGTGGTGATTGGCGTGATGGCCTGCCTCTATTGCCTGAGTGTGGTGCTGGGGCAGGGCGCCGAACTCGGTCGCAAGGCGCTGCTCATCCTGCTCATCTCGGCGCCGCTTTTCGCGCTCATCAAGAAACGATAGGCGCGGTCGTCCTGGCTGCGGCCGCAAGCATGAACCTGCTTAGAGGAGCAGTGTCATGAACCAAGCGAAGAGTCCCGCAGAACACGGGTCACCCGTGGTTGCCGGATCCGGACTGGACATTCTGGCGCGCGTGTCGGAGATGTGCTTTGGACTGCTCATGGCACTGACGTTTGTCGGAGCCGTGTCCACCGTGGGGCCGGACCAGGAAACGCCATCCACCATGTGGCGGGCTGCCCTGGGCTGCAATCTCGCCTGGGGCTTGGCCGATGCCATGATGTATCTCTTGCAGACACTCATCGGCCGCGGCAATCGGCTGACGCTCGCGCTCGATACGAAGAATGCACCCGACGTGGCCGCCGGCATCGGCGTGGTTCGCAACGCGCTGCCGCCCCTGATCGAGATCCTCGTGTCGGACGCCGATCTGGAGCCGCTCAGGGCCAAGCTGGTCAACCTGAAACCCTTGCCGGAGCGCCCGCGGCTCTATCTCATCGATCTGTTGCGCGCGGCGCGTGTGTTCCTGATCGTCGTGCTGTCCACGTTCCCCGTGGTGCTTCCTTTCATGCTGCTCGATGACGTGCCCAAGGCGCTGTTGATTTCGCGCGTGCTCAGCCTGGCCATGCTCTTTGGTGGCGGCTTTGCGCTGGGCCGCTATGCGGGTCTTGGCGCCTGGCGAGCAGGCCTTGGCATGACGGTGATCGGGGTGTGCCTGACCATGGCGATCATCGCCCTGGGCGGATGATCTGCGACGCCTCCCGCCAGTGCATGGGCGATGACGTCAATTGCCCAGCGATGGCGTGGAGCGATGGTCCAGCGCCTCGGACACGTCGTTGGCTGCCTTGATGAGCAACTGGGTGGTGGTCGCCATGGTCATGTTGGAGCCGCGCCGTTCGATGAAGGGAATGGTGATGGCGCAGATGGCGCGATCGTGCTGCATGACCGGCGCTGAAATGTCGGTGACGCCATCGACCACCTGGCTCGCAATGGTGGCAACGCCCACGGTGCGAATGTCGCGGATCGCCTCTTCGATGGGTGCGCGGCGCAGCTGCGGCTCGTGAGCCATCATCATGGTGAACCAGCGTTCGCGGGTGTCGTCGTCCTGCCATGCCAGCAACACGTAGCCGGAGGCGGAGTGGGAAATCGGGCGACGATGGCCCACGCGAACCACCAGCCCGATTTCGCCCGGCGGATCGACGCGCGCGATCACCACGATCTGTTCCTGTGACGGCACTACCAAATGGCACGACTGGTCGATGTCGTCCGCGAGCCTGTGCATGATGGGCAGGGCTGTTTCCACCAGGCTCTTCACCGGCGGCTGTTCCATGCCCAGGCGGAAGAGTCGCGGCGTGATCGAGTAACGACCCTCGCCATCCGGGCGACTGATGTAGTCGCGTTCTTCCAGCACCTGCAGCATGCGGAAGATTTCGCCACGCGAACGACCCACGCCTTCGGAGATCTCCGCGATGGTCAGCGGCGCCACGGCGCGTGCCAGCAGTTCAAGGATGTCCAACCCCTTGTCGAGGGCGGGAGCGCGGTATTTGGGAGACTCAGCAGCCATATGCGTCCGTGTTATTGAGTGGCTCGTCATGCAGCCAATGGCGGGTTCTTACGAGTTGATTCCAGCCGGCTCACTACCCGTCATGCTGCGCCGCACCTTGTGGTACATATAAACTATAAGTTCATATTTGCACAATTGTTGCGTCCGTGCCGATGGACGCCCTCGCCAACGGCCGGAGGATGACGTTCATGCACCCACAAGCCGCGCCGATCACGGCGGGTGGTCGCTTCCGGGACGGCGTCCCGCTCTTGCCCCTGGTCTTGATCGTAAGTCTTTTTTTTCTCTGGGGCGTGGCGAACAACCTCAATGACGTATTGGTAGCGCAATTCAAGAAGGCTTTCACGCTGTCCGACTTCCAGGCGGCGCTGGTGCAAAGCGCGTTCTACCTCGGGTATTTCGTCATCGCGCTACCTGCCGGAGCGTACATGCGGCGGTACGGCTACAAGTCGGCGGTGGTGCTGGGGTTGGGCCTGTATGGTGTGGGCGCGCTGCTGTTCTGGCCGGCCGCGGCCTATGCGACGTATGCCATGTTCCTTGCGGCGCTATTCGTCATCGCGTGCGGACTGGCTTTCCTCGAGACCTCGGCCAATCCCTATGTCACCTTGCTGGGGCCGGCATCGTCGGCAGCCTCGCGGCTGAATCTGGCGCAGGCGTTCAATCCGCTGGGCTCGATCGCCGGCGTGCTGATCGGTCAGCAATTCATCTTTACCGGTGTGCAGCACTCGTCTGCGGAACTCGCCGCCATGAGCGAGGGTGCGCGCGAGGCGTTCATGAAGAGCGAAGCCGCCGCCGTGCAGATGCCTTATCTGATCATTGGCCTTGGCGTGATTTTCTGGGCGGCGCTGATCGTGCTGACGCGCTTCCCGTCGGTGGGCGTTCGCGCGGAAGGCGCGCCCGTCGAGCGGGGCGTGTTGAGGCGCTTGCTGCGCGATGGTCGTCTCCTGGGGGCGGTCGCCGCGCAGTTCTTCTATGTGGGCGCGCAAGTGGCCATCTTCAGCCACATGATCCGCTATGCGGAGGCGACGATGCCGGGCACGGCGGACAAGACGGCGGCCAGCTTCGTCACGGCAGGACTGGTGTGTTTCATGGTGGGCCGTTTTGCAGGCGCGCTACTGATGAAGCACCTGAAGGCATCACGCGTACTGGCGTTGTTCGCGCTGGCCAACGTGCTGCTGATGGCGGTGGCGGCGCTTGATCCCGGACGAATCGGCATCTACGCATTGGTGGCGTCGAGTTTCTTCATGTCGGTGATGTATCCCACCATCTTCGCGCTGGGCGTGGAAGGCCGTAGCGACGACGAGCGCAAGTTCGGCGCGGCCCTGCTGGTGATGGCCATCGTTGGTGGCGCGGTACTCACGGCCGCGATGGGCGTGGTATCGGATCGGGTCGGCATCGCGCACGCCATGCTCGTGCCCGCCGTATGTTTCGTGGCGATCTTCCTGTTCGCGCAGCAGCAGTGGCAGCGTGCGATGGCGAGAGTGCCCGCATGAGCTGGCAATGCCTGGCGCTGGACCTGCGCGACGATCCCGCGCTCATCGCCGAATACGAACGCTGGCATCGCCGCGAGAACATCTGGCCGGAGATCGTGGCGTCGATCCGCGCGTCGGGCATCGAGGAGATGCAGATCTTCCGCACCGGCACGCGGCTGGTCATGCTGATGCGGGTCGGGGCCGATTTCGATCCGCAAGCCAAGGCGCTCGCCGATGCGGCCAGCGAGCGCGTGCAGGCGTGGGAAACCCTGATGTCCACGTTCCAGCAGCCGCTGCCATGGGCCGGGGCAGGGCAGAAATGGGTGCCGATGCAGAAGATCTTCGATCTGGCCGAATGCGCGGATTGATCAGGCCTTGCGCCACAGAATATCGCGCGAGATGCGCGTAGCGTCGCGCTGCCCGGTCAGCGCCATGGTGACGCTCAGCTCGCGACGGATGAGCTCGATGGCCTGCGTTACGCCGGCTTGCCCGTTGGCGCCCAGCCCGTAGAGAAAGGCCTTGCCGATCAGTCCGGCGCGCGCGCCCAGCGCCAGCGCCTTGATCAGATCCTGGCCGCTGGTGATGCCGCTGTCGAACAACACCTCGGTGCGGCCGGCCACGGCATCGACGATCGAGGGAAGTGCATCGATGGTGGCGGGAGCGCCATCGAGTTGTCGTCCGCCGTGATTGGAAACCACGATGGCATCGACGCCGTGCTCCACGGCCAGGCGTGCATCCTCCGGATCGAGAATGCCCTTGATGATCAGCTTGCCCGGCCATTCCTCGCGTATCCATGCAAGGTCATTCCAGTTCAGCGTGGGATCGAACTGGTTGGCGATCCACTGTGCAAGCGTGGTCAGGCTGTCGGCCCCTTGGATGCGCCCATCCAGATTGCCGAACGAGCGGCTCGGCGCCTTGAGCACGCTCCATGCCCAGCGAGGCTTGCTCATGATGTCGAACAGGTTCCGCAGCGTCACCTTGGGCGGCACGGAAAGACCGTTCTTGATTTCGCGATGACGCTGGCCCTGCACGGTGAGGTCAGCCGTGAGCATCAGGGCGGAGCATTGCGCGGCGTGGGCGCGGCGGATCAGTTCGCGGGTGAAGCCGCGGTCGCGCATCACGTAGACCTGGAACCAGAACGGCGTGTCGCAGGCGGCGCGCACCTGCTCGATCGAACAGATGGACACAGTGCTGAGGCAGAACGGAATACCCGCTTCGGCCGCTGCACGCGCACCGAGGATCTCGCCGCTGCCGTGCTGCAGCCCGGTCAAACCCGTGGGTGCAATGGCCAGCGGCATGCTGACCGGCGAGCCGAGGATGGTGGTTCCCAGCGAGCGATGGTCGACGTTCTGCATCACGCGCTGGCGCAGTTGCAGGCGTTCGAACGCGCGTCGATTCTCGCGCAGCGTCACCTCATCGTAGGAGCCGCGATCAGCGTATTCGAAGAAGGCCCGCGGCACGCGCCGGCGAGCGATCTCGCGAAGGTCGGCGATATTCGTCACGGGCGTTTTCATGCTTCACCCCGCGGCCGTCTTGGCTGCGCTTTTCCACACGATGCCGTCAGGGTAGAGATGATTGCGGATCGAGGCATCATGCATGCGCGCGGAGAAGCCCGGTGCCGTGGGCACACGGTAGCGCCCTTGCGCGATTGTCACGGGCTCCACGAAATGCTCGTGCAGGTGGTCGACGAATTCGATCGCACGATCCTCCTTCTTGCCGGTGATGGCCACGAAGTCCGCCATGGCCAGGTGCTGCACCAGTTCGCACAGGCCCACGCCACCGGCATGCGGAAAAACGCGTGTACCGAAATGCGCGGCCAGCAACAGGATGGCGAGGTTCTCGTTCACGCCGCCCACGCGCGCCGCATCGATCTGGATCAGGTCGACGGCCTGGGCCTGCAATAGCTGCTTGAACAATACGCGGTTTTGCCCGTGCTCGCCGGTGGAGATGGGAATGGGGTGGACGCCACAGCGGATGGCCGCGTGGCCAAGCACGTCGTCAGGATTGGTCGGCTCCTCGACCCACGCGAGGCCAATGTCCTTCAGCGGCTTGAGCCATTCAATGGCCGTCTGGACGTCCCAGCGTTGGTTGGCGTCCACCGCGATGGCGATGTCCGGGCCCACGGCGTCGCGCGCGAGACGGCAGCGTCGCAGATCGTCTTCCATGCGCAGCCCTACCTTGAGCTTGATGGTGCGGAAACCATCCGCCACGGCTTTCCTGGCGAGGCGCTGCATCTTCTCGTCGGTATAACCGAGCCAGCCGGGCGAAGTGGTATAGGCGGGATAGCCTTCTGCCTCCAGCTGCGCGATGCGTGCCTGCTTGTGTGGCTCGGCTTCTTGAAGGATCGCCAGTGCACGCTCGGGCGTCAGCGCATCGGTGAGGTAGCGGAAGTCGATCTGCGCCACCAACTGCTCGGGCGTCATGTCCGCAATGAAACGCCAGACGGGCTTGTTCGCCTTGCGTGCGGCCAGATCCCACGCGGCGTTGATCACCGCGCCGATGGCCATGTGCATCACGCCCTTCTCGGGGCCGAGCCAGCGCAGCTGCGAGTCGCCGGTGAGCTGCCGCGCGAACGCGCCCAGGTCGCTGACGATGTCGTCGACCGCGCGACCGACCACCATGGGGCGCAATGCCGCGAGTGCGGCGGTCTGGATGTCGTTGCCGCGGCCGATGGTGAACACCAGCCCGTAACCGGCGAGGCCATCGGACACATCGGTCTTGAGCACCACGTAGGCGGCGGAGTAGTCGGGATCGGGATTCATGGCATCCGAGCCGTCGTGCGCCAACGACGTGGGGAAGCGCACGTCGAACGTTTCCAGGGCGGTAATCTTCACCATCGGGCCGGCCTCCGGTGCCGGTGACTCAATAAGAAACGGGACATCGCTCACGCGGATGAAGCAGGATGGGCGAGCACGTCCTGTCGCTGTCGACCCAGTCCGTCGATACCCAGTTCGATCACGTCGCCGGGCTTGAGGTAGGTGGGTGGATGCAGGCCGAGGCCAACGCCGGCGGGCGTGCCCGTGCTGATCACATCGCCCGGCATCAAGGTCATGTAGCGGCTGATGTAGCTCACCAGTTGCGCCACGCCGAACACCATCGTGCGCGTGTTGCCATGCTGGTAACGGTGGCCATTCACTTCCAGCCAGAGGGTGAGCTTTTGCGGGTCGGGGACTTCGTCCTTGGTGACCAGCCAAGGGCCGATCGGCCCGAAAGTGTCGCAGCTTTTGCCTTTCACCCACTGGCCGCCGTGCTCCAGTTGGAACTCGCGCTCGGAGACATCATTGATCACCGCGTAGCCGGCGACGTGATCGAGTGCGTCGCCGACGGAGACATCCCGCGCGACCTCGCCGATGATCACGCCCAGCTCCACTTCCCAGTCGGTTTTCACCGAGCCGCGCGGAATCACCACGGCATCGTTGGCGCCGCCGATGGCCGTGGTGGCCTTCATGAAAAGCACCGGCTGCTCAGGCACGGGCGCATTCGTTTCAGCGGCGTGGTCGGCGTAGTTCATGCCCACGCAGAGCATCTTGCCCACGTGCGCCACGGGCACGCCGTAGCGTGGCATGCCATCGATGCGGGGCAGGGTGGAGGGATCGATGGCCATCAAGCGGCGCAGGCCGTCACGGCTGAGCACGTTGGCGCCGATGTCGTCGATCACGCCCGAGAGATCGCGCAATGCGCCATCGCCGTCGATCATTCCAGGCTTTTCGGCGCCACGTTCCCCATAACGGCAAAGTTTCATGCAATGGCTTCCATCAGTTCGACCAGCCGCCATCCACGACATGGATGGTGCCGGTGGTAAAGGACGATTCGTCGGAGGCGAGATAGACGGCGAGCGCGGCGATTTCCTCGGGCGTGCCGAGGCGGCCCATCGGCTGGCGCGCGGTAAAGCCCTGCCATGCCGCCTGCTCGTCGCCGCCCAGCGCGCGCACGCGTTCGGCGAGCGATGGCGTCTTGACCGTGCCCGGGCAGATGGCATTGCAGCGTATGCCGGCCGACACGTAGTCGGCCGCGATGGCGCGCGTCAGTCCGATCACGGCGGCCTTGGTGGCGCCATAGGCGAAGCGGTTGGGCACGCCCTTGATGCTCGATGCCACCGACGACATGTTGATGATGCTTCCCGCGCCGTGATTCAACATGCCCGGAAGCAGCGCACGGCACAGGTGGAACATGCTGTCCACATTGATGGCGAACGAGCGCCGCCAACTCTCGTCATCGGTGTCGAGGATGGTGCCGGCATGCACGTAGCCGGCGCAATTGAACAGCACGTCGACGCGCCCGGTCGCTTTCGCCAACGAGCGGATCGCCGCGTCGTCGGTGACGTCGAGCACCTGGGTGCTGATCGAAGGATGGCTCCATGCCAGTGATGACAGGCTGTCCTCGTGGATGTCGGTGGCCAGCACAGTCGCGCCAGCTTCGGCAAAGGCCAATGCGGTCGCGCGCCCGATGCCCGCTCCCGCCGCCGTGACGAGCGCATGCTTGCCGGACAATCGGCCGCTCATCCGAGGCACTCCACGTCATTGGATGGGCGATACGTGAAACGGGTTGTCATGACATTCCCTCCGATGCAGGCGCCGGCACGGGTGTGGCGAGTGAATAGATCGTCGCGGCGTTGGCGCCAAACACCGCCGCCTCGTGGTGCGGGGCGAAACGTCGTGTGAGTGTCTGCGCGCGGGCTTTCCATTGCTCGTAGGTCGCGTGCGTGGTGAGCACGGGCCAGTCGCTGCCCCACATCAGGCGTTGGCCGCCGAAGCTTTCGAAGAGGTGCGCCGCATAGGGCTCGATGGCTGACGCGTCGCCATCCGCATCGATCAATGTCAGCAGGCCCGACAACTTGCAGGACACATCCGGCACCTGCGCGACGCGTGCGATCGCGCCGGCCCACGAGGCGAATTGCCCATCGGCGATGTTCGGCTTCGCGCCGTGATCCACCACGGTGACCAAGCCCGTGTGCCGCGCCAGTCGCTGCGAAAGCGCGCGCAAGTGGCGGTTGTCCACCAGCGCATCGAAAACCAGGCCGTGATCGCGCAGGCAGTCGAACGCGCGGTCGAGCGAGGGGCGCGCCAGCCATTCCGTATCGGGAATGTCCTGCACCATCGGGCGGATGCCACGCAGCAGTCCTTGCCCTTGTTCGGCAAGCGCGGCGATGCGTTGCGTCGCGTTGTCCGCTTCCATGTCGACCCAGCCGATGACGCCGAGCACGCCATCGGTGCGTCGGGTGATGTCGAACAGGAACAGCGTTTCGCGCTCATCCGGTGCGGCCTGCACGAGGATGCAGGCGTCCGTCGCTGCATCGAGATCCGGCGGAAGAAAAGCGCGCTGCAGCGCGACAGGGGCGTGCGCCAACCAGCCGTACTCCAGGCGCGAGGGATCCCAGTAGTGGCGGTGTGCGTCGATGATCATGGCGTGGGCACGCCTTGATCGATCAGGCCCTGTTCGATCAGCAACGCCCAGGCTGCATCGGGAACCGTGGCCTGCATGCGTGCGACGGCATCATCGACCTCGGACCCCGAGCGCAGCCCGCACACGACGTTCGACACCGCCGGGTGTGCGAGCGGAAATTGCAGTGCGGCCGCGCCGACGCTTGCACCCGCGCGAGCGCAGACGTCGTAGAACTGCTGTGCACGGGCCTTGATGGCCGGCAATGCGGGAGCGTAGTCGTAGGTATCGCCGGGGCCCGCATCTGCGCCGAGCAGGCCGGAGTTGTACGGGCCGGCGATCAGCACCGACACGCCATCGGCTTGAGCGCGCGCCATGACGGATCGGCTGTGTGCCTGTTCGAATAGCGTGTAACGGCCGGCCAGCATGATCGCGTCCAATGGAAAGCGATCCATCACGTCCAGGCAGACGGCTTCTTCGTTTACGCCCAGGCCGATGGCGCCCACCACGCCCTGGTCGCGCAATTCGGCCATGGTCGGCAACGCCTCGTCGAGCGCTTGCGCCAACACTTGCGGGTGGCGGGACCCATGCGTCAACGCGCCGATGTCATGCAGCAAGAGCAGGTCGATGCGATCGGTGCGAAGCCGCCGGAGGCTGCTATCAAGGCTGCGCAGGATGCCATCACGCGTGTAGTTGAAATGAGCGCGGCGGCCATCGACGGCGAAGCCGTCGCTGCGGTCCGCGCGATCTACGTCCACATCGATGAGCCGGCCGACCTTGGTGGAAAGCGTGTAGCTGGACCGCTCGATACCTTCCAGCGCTTCGCCGATGCGCGCCTCGCTGAGGCCGTATCCGTAATAGGGCGCGGTGTCGACATGCCGTATGCCTTGCCGCCAGGCGTGCGCGATCGCTTCCCGGGCCGCCTCGTCGGATACGCCTGCATACAGGTTGCCCACCGGCGCTCCACCAAAGGCGAGTGACGCGAGTCGGGCAGTCGCCCGATCCGGCCTGCCTGGCGAAACCTGGTGTTTGTGCAGACCCGGCATCAACCCCCCCAAAACCGCTTTCTGATTGGCCGTGTGACGGCGCGACGGTGCGCGACTGCCCCGGCCGCGAGGCCTTTCGGGCATCCTACTACTTGTGCATAGATAAAAACTAGGTTTATATGTGAGCGGATGGGCGGGCCGCCGATGGTCGAGCCGACAAGCTCAGGCATCGCGATGGCCTTGCCGCCGAACAGATGGAAAGCGCCTGTTCGTCTACCAACGAACGTGGTTGAGGCATGCACAGCACCGGGGTGGTTGATGGCGCCGTTGTCGGATAAGGGGACCGAACCCCTGCATATGGATCGCCTTCGGGACAGAGGTGGCCAGATCGTCGGCACCATCGGGCGGCAGTCGCACCTGGTGCCGCCTTTTCTCGCGGCAGATCTCGGTGGCACCCATGCGCGCATCGGCCTGGTGGTGCCCGACGCCGCGACAGGCAAACCGGAGATCGTCCTCTACAAGGTTTATCGCTGCGCCGAGCACGCCTCGCTGACGAGCATTCTCCGCAGCTTCTGTCGCGAGCACGACGTGTATCCGGACGTGCTGGTGCTGGCCTGCGCGGGATTCGTCGAGCAAGGCGTCGTGATCAATGAGAGCCTGGCCTGGCCCGTCCTGCTGGAGGATCTGTGCATTGAAGGCGGCTTCGCGTCCGTCGACGTGCTCAACGACTTCGAAGCGTTCGCCCATGCTGTTGGTGATTTCGGGGAACAGAACAGCACGGCCATTGTGGATGGCGTTGGCAATCCCGATGGCGCCGTGGCCGTGATCGGTCCCGGAACGGGGTTGGGCGCCGCATTGTGGCTGCCGGGCCGACCGGCTCGCGTGCTGCATACCGAAGCAGGGCATATGGAATTGGCCGCTCGCCCTGGCATCGAGCAAGCCATTCGCGCGGTGCTGGGGCCGGCAGATGGTTACGTGCCATATGACCGCGTGCTCAGCGGGCCGGGCCTGCTCCGCCTCTACCGCGCTCTCGCGGTGGTGCAAGGCATGCCGGCGACGCTTACGGACCCCAGCGAGATCACCGCCCTGGCGCTGGCCGGCATGGATACGCTCGCCACGCAAACCGTCGATCAATTCTGTCGCTGGCTCGGCGCGTTCTGCGGCGACGTGGCCATCGCCTTCAACGCGAGCGGCGGCGTTTGTCTCGCCGGCGGTTTTCTCGCGCGAATCACCAGCATCCTGCGCTCCGGGCCATTCACCGAACGGTTCCGGGACAAGGGCGTGATGCGCGCGTTCTTGAACAACACGCCCGTCGTTGTCGTCGAGCACGGACGGCTGGGCGTTCTGGGTGCGGCGAACTGGCGACTGGGGCGCTGATACAACATCTTCCGCCGGGTTCATGCCGACGAAGCAGGGGCAGGGAATGAGATCGAGGTTGCATCGCGTGCGGATGGTGCTGTGGTCGATGTTGCTGTGGTCAGTGGCCAGTTACGCGCAGGTGCGCATCGACATGGATCACGATTGGCGATTCCGTACCGATGCCGCCGACGCGGGCCTCGCCGCCGGCTGGTCCGCCGCGACGCCGGCGGAAACGCGGCTGGTGGACGTGCCGCACACCTGGAACATCGGCAAGGACGACGACTACGAAGGTGTCGCCTGGTATTTCAAGAGCTTCACGGCGCCTGCGTCGATGCTTGCGTCGCATGTCGAACTGCACTTCGGCGCCACGTTCTATCGCAGCCGCGTCTGGGTCAATGGCGTGGAAGTGGGTGGCCACGAGGGCGGGCACACGGCATACGCGCTGGATATCGGCAAGCAGTTGCGCGCGGGAGAAAACCTCATCGCTGTGCGCCTGGACAACCGCCCCGGCGAGGCCACCATTCCCGGTTACGCCATGCGGCAGGCCGGCAGCGGCAGTGTGTGGTACGACTGGTGGCATTACGGCGGCATCGTGCGCGATGTGTGGCTCACCGTTTCCGATCACGCGCTGATCCGGCGGCAACGCATCACGAGCAAGCTTGGCGGCGATGCAGCCAGCGTGAGTAGCGAAGTATTCGTCGAAAACGTCGATGGTGGCGACAGTCGTTATAGCGTGACTGCCAGCATCGTCGATCCCGATGGCAAGGCGGTGGCCCAGGCGCAGCGTGACGTCACGGCAAGAGCAGGACAGCCCGTCGCCGTCACGCTTGCCGTCAACCTGCCGCATCCTCAGTTGTGGAACGTCGGCGACGCGCGGCTCTACCAATGGGTGACGCAACTGCACGCTGCCGACGGCACCGTGCTCGACTCGCGCAGCGAGTCGTTCGGGCTGCGCGACATCGTCATTCGCGACCGCCGCCTTTACGTCAACGGCAAACCGGTGCGACTGAGCGGCGTCAGCCGTCACGAGGATTCACCGTGGGAAGGGCTGGCCGAGTCGACGGGAACGGTACGCCGCGACTGGTCCGACATGGCCGCCCTGCACACCACGCTGACGCGGCCGGTGCACTATCCGCAGAATGACGCCGTACTCGACTTTGCCGACCGGCACGGCATCCTGTTGATACCGGAAATCCCGGTCTGGCAATTCAGCGAGGCGCAGCTCAAGAACCCGAAGCTGCTCGCGCTCGCCAAGGCCATGATGCGCGAGATGATCGAGCAGGACGGCAACCACGCCAGCATCTTCGCGTGGAGCGTATGCAACGAAAGCGACGCCTCCATGCCCGGCGGCCGCGCCTATGTGGATGCGATGGCCTCGCTGATTCGCGAGATCGACCCGGGCCGCTATGTGACCTTTGCCGATGCCGACATCAGCATCAAGCCATGGAAAGAGGCGCCCGTGATGCACGACGTCGACTTCATCATGGCCAACGCCTATTTCGGATCATGGAGCGGTTCGGGCGGCGACGTGGAACCGTGGCTGGATTTCGTCGACCGCACCTATCCCGACAAGATGGTGATCATTTCCGAGTTCGGCTATCCCGGCGTTTTCTCGCATGACAGTGCATCGGCGGACAAGGCGCGCAGCGAGAACCTGCTCCAGCAGATGGATGCGTTCCAGCGCCGCAGCTTCATTGCCGGTGCGATCTTCTGGACGTATCAGGATTACAAATCCCATCGCAATCTGTGGCCGGGCCAGACGGAAGGCTATGTCGACCACGGCCTGGTCGACGAGAACAGGCAGCGCCGGCCGTCTTACGCCATTTACGAGGCACGCAACGAACCACTGTCGGTGGCGACGCAATGGGAGGTCGATGCCGACGGGCTGCGCGGATTCAAGGCCACGGTGAGCGGCTATCCGGCCACGCATCTTCCCTCGTATTCCATGCGTGACTATGTCGCCCACTGGCGTGCCATCGACGATCGCGGCCATGAACTCGCGCACGGTGATGAAGTGCTGCGCGATCTCGCGCAACCCGCCCATATCGAGGGCGCGTGGCCGGCTGCAGGCAAGGGCGCTGCCGTGCACCTTGTGGTGGACATCGCCCGGCCCGATGGCGTGCGCGCGGGCGGTGTGGCCAGCGACTACCACCCGTTGAACATCGGCAGCGCCCACTTTCTTCCGAACAAGGACGAACAGCCATGATGAAACCGGCCGCGCGCTGCGCGCTCGTTGCAAGCTGGCTGCTGTGTGCATCGGCGTGGGCGCAGTCGGCCACGGCACCCACGGCGGATACCTTGCCGCCCGCTGCGCAGGATCAGGCATGGCAGCAGGCCAGCGCCAAATTCGCGCCGCAACGAAAGGCGATACTCGATCGCGTCGCCAAGGCGGCGAGTCAGGGGCCGTTTCGCAGCGACTGGGCCTCGTTGCAGAAATATCGCTCGCCCGCGTGGTACGACGATGCGAAGTTCGGCATCTTCATTCACTGGGGCGTGTATTCGGTTCCCGCGTTCGGCAGCGAGTGGTATTCGCGCAACATGTACCAGCAGGGCACGAAAGAGTTCGCCCATCATGTCGCCACCTACGGCCCGCAGTCGACCTTTGGCTACAAGGACTTCGTGCCGATGTTCAAGGCTGAACGCTTCGACCCGAAGGCGTGGGCGCAGCTGTTCCATGACGCCGGTGCGCGCTATGTCGTGCCCGTGGCGGAACATCACGATGGCTTCGCCATGTACGACTCGGCGCTGTCGGACTGGACGGCAGTGAAGAAGGGCCCCAAGCGCGACGTGATCGGCGAACTGGAGCGCGCCGTGCGAGGGCAGGGCATGCGCTTTGGCGTGTCCTCGCATCGCGCCGAGCACGACTGGTTCTTCGATGGTGGGCGCCGGTTCGATTCAGACGTGAACGATCCGCGCTATGCGGAATTGTACGGCCCGGCCGTGGCGCATCTGAGCAAGGAAGACGAGAACCTGGCGCAGGACTGGACCTACGTCTCCCAGGCGTGGCTGGACGACTGGCTCGCGCGCACTGCCGAGCTGGCCGACAAATACCATCCGGACCTGATCTATTTCGACTGGTGGATCGGTCACCCGACGTTCCGCAACACGCTGCCCACGCTGCTCTCGTACTACTACAACGAGGGCGCGAAGCGCGACGGCGTGGTGGTGAATTACAAGCTGGGCGATTTCGCCGATGGTGCGGGCACGCTGGACATCGAACGTGGGCAACTGCGTGACATCCACGCCGCTCACTGGCAAACCGACACCTCGATCAGCAACGACTCCTGGGGCTACATCGAGCACGACACGTACAAGTCGCCGACCTTCATCATCCATCTGCTGGTGGACGTGGTCAGCAAGAACGGCAACCTGATGCTCAATGTCGGGCCGCGCGCCGACGGCACGATTCCCCAAGGCGCGCAGGACACGCTGCGCAGCATCGGCCGCTGGCTGAAGACGAACGGCGAGGCGATCTATGGCAGCAAGCCGTGGCGCACGTTTGGCGAAGGTCCCACCGAAGTGGTGAGCGGCACCTTCCAGGACACCAAGACCAAGCCATATACCGCCGAGGATTTCCGCTTCACCACCGGCAACGGCAAGCTCTACGCCATCGAGCTGGACTGGCCGGGCAACGCCCAGGCCACCATTCATTCGATCAAGCCGGACGACAAGGTCGCTCGTGTCGAATCCGTGGCCGATGGCCGCGTGATTCCGTTCACCCAGGATGCCGGCGGCCTGCACCTGCGCCTTCCTTCCCGGCCGATCGGCAGCGATGCGTACGTCTATCGCATCACCTTCTCCACTCCCCGTTCACTCAAGGCTGCGCCATGAAACGATGGATGTCCCTGGCCCTTTCGCTGTGTCTTGCATGCGCGTCGACCGGCGCCTTTGCAAAAGCGCCAACCGCGCTCTTCTACATGATCGAAGTACAGAAATCGATCAACTCTTTCGAAGCACACATCGACAAGGTCGATCTGCTGGTGCCCACCTGGTTTGGCGTGGACGAGAACGGCCTGGTTTCGGGTGCACCGAACCTCTATGTGCTCAAGCTCGCCAAGGCGCACCATGTGCCGGTGATGCCCATCATTTCGGCGGGTGGCGACCGCAAGAAGTTCCACGAGTTGTTGATCAATGAAACCGCCAAGAAGGCGATGATCAGCGGCATGATCGAACAGGCGAAGCTGTACGGATTCACCGGCTTCCAGTTCGATTTCGAGAACATCGCCTGGACCGATCGCGACGCACTGACACTGCTGACGCAGCAGACGGCCGAGGCATTGCACAAGCACGGCCTCAAGCTTTCCATGGCTGTGGTGCCGAACGCGCCGGGTTACTCGGGCCGCGGGCCCTTCGCCAAATGGATCTGGGAATACTGGAAAGGTGCGTACGATCTCAAGGCGCTGGGACAGGCGCTGGATCTGGTTTGCCTGATGACGTACGACGAGCACACGCGCTGGACCACGCCGGGCCCGGTGGCGGGCATGCCTTGGGTGATGGCGAACCTCGAATACGCCCTGAAGGTGGTGCCGAAAGAAAAGCTTTCGCTCGGCATCGGCCTTTACGGCTACCACTGGTTTGCCGGCGACCCCGTGGGCGAGGACGGCAAGGAACACTCCAATATCTCCGCGCAATACATTGATGCGGACGAATCGTTCCCGCTGGCCAAGCAATTCAACGCCACCATGCAGTGGGATCCGGTGGAGCACGAGTCGTGGTTCTACTTCTATCGCGACCAGATGCGCGAGTGGGTGTTCCTGCCGGATGCGCACGCGTTTCGCGACCGCTACGACGTGGTGAAGCAATACGGCCTGGAAGGCTTCTGCGCCTGGGTGATTGGTGCCGAGGATCCGCAGATCTGGGAGGCGTTGCCCGATGCGGTGCGCTAAGCGTGGATTGAAGGCAACGATGGCGCTGGCGTTGGCCAGCCTGTTGGGGCTCGCCGTCGATGCCCATGCAACGGCTGCGCCATCCATCATTCCACTTCCCGCGCAGGTCAGCCTGGGACAGGGCGGTTATGCGATCAGTGCGACCGCCGTCATCCATGTCGCGCCGGGGGATCGCGCGGCAGGCGAAGCTGCTCGATATCTGGCGGACCTGCTCGCGCGAACGCGCGGGCTTTCGCTGCCGGTGATAGAGGATGCGGTGGCCACGACTCGCGACGGCATCGTCATCCGCAGCAATGCGTCCGCCAGCGTCACTCAGGCGGAAGGCTATGTACTTGACGTCGACGCGCAAGGCATGCGCATCACCGCGAGGGATGCGGCAGGGTTGTTCTACGGCGCGATCAGTGCATGGCAGTTGATGACGCCGGATGCGGCCAGGGGCGCCGTCTCGGTGCCTTCGCTGCATATTGCAGACTGGCCGCGATTTGCATGGCGCGGCCTGATGCTCGACTCGGCGCGGCATTTCCAGCAGCCGGCGGAGATCAAGCAACTGCTCGATGCGATGGCGCAGCACAAGCTCAACGTCTTCCACTGGCATCTCACCGACGACCAGGGCTGGCGCCTGGAAATCCGCCGCTATCCCAAGCTCACGCAGATCGGTGCATGGCGTCGGCCGCCGGGTGATGGCGACAGCAAGTACGGTGGCTACTACACCCAGGCCGAGGTGAAGGACATCGTCGCCTATGCCGCCGCGCGTCACATTACCGTGGTGCCGGAAATCGACATGCCTGGCCATGCGCAGGCCGCCGTGGCGGCTTACCCGGACATTGGCGTTACCGGCGCGCGGCCGCCAGTGTCGATCGACTGGGGCGTCAATCCGTACCTTTTCAACGTCGACGAACACTCGATCGATTTCCTGCATAACGTGCTGGACGAGGTGATGGAATTGTTTCCCTCGACCTTCATCCACGTGGGTGGCGACGAAGCCATCAAGGACCAATGGAAGGCATCGGCCGCCGTGCAGGCACGCATGCGCGCGCTGGGCATCAAGGACGAGAACGCGCTGCAGAGCTGGTTCATCGAGCGCATGGGGCAATACCTGGCGCAGCATGGACGTCGACTGATCGGTTGGGATGAAATCCTTGAGGGCGGCGTGCCGCCGTCCGCTTCGGTGATGTCCTGGCGCGGCACACAGGGCGCCATTGATGCGGCAAAGCTGGGGCATGACGTCGTGCTGTCGCCGGCACCGACGCTCTACTTCGACAACCTGCAGAGTCACCTCGACGACGAGCCCTCCGGACGGCTGGGCGTGCAGACGCTTGCCAGCGTCTATGCGTTCGAAGCTGTGTCGCCCAAGTTGTCTGCCGCGCAGGCGAAGCACGTGCTGGGTGCGCAGGCCAATATCTGGACCGAGTACCTCACCGCGCCCTGGCAGATTCAGCATGCGGCGTTTCCGCGACTGGACGCCCTGGCCGAGGCCGCCTGGACACCGGTGAACGAACGGCACTACGACAACTTCATCGCAAGGCTTCCCGCGCAGTTCGCCCGTTACCGGGGCATGGGCATCGACTACGCCGACAGCGCGTTCGCCGTCGATATGCGTGCGCAGCGCCTGAATGAAGCCGGCGACAAGGTTCGTGTCACGCTTGCCGCGCAGGAATCGTCCGTCACCATCCGATACACCACGGACGGAACCATGCCGGTGGCAAGCTCGCCTGCCTACCACGAGCCAATCGAAGCGACGCTTCCCGTCACCATCAGCGCGACGACGTTTGCCGCTGACGGAACGCCCTTGGCGCGCGTACGCGCGCAACGCTTCGACGCGCGGACGCTTGCGAGCTATGGCGATCGTGCGCTTGAGGGTTGCCCGAAAGGTGACCTGGGCCTGCGCGTGCCGCTGCTGCCCGACGCCACTTCGCCTGCGCCGGTCTACGACGTTGATGTGATGAACAGCTGTTGGCGCGTGGCGAAGGTGCCGCTGGACGATGTCTCTTCGATCGACATCGATGGCGCATGGCTCGCCCGCAACTACGGCCTGGCACATGACGCCTCGAAGGTGGTGGCGCGTGCATCGCACACGGCAGCAGGCGAGCTCGAAGTTCACCTCGACACCTGCGATGGTCCGTTGGCGGCGAGCATGCCTCTACCTGCGAAGGCCGTGCCGGGCAGCACCTACCATGTGGCCGCTTCCGTTGCTGCGCAGGGCGGTACGCACGACCTGTGCATCTTCTCGACGGCGCCGATTCAAGGGCCGATGACGGGCGTCAGTCGTGTCTCCTTGAGTTCTCCCGCGTCGCTTCGCGCAACACCATGAGCTGGCGGAGCACATGCGAATGAAGCGATGGCATCGGGCCTGTCGGCTGGCGACGCTCCTGTTCGGCGCGTCGCTGGCGACTTCCGCCTTGGCCGATGAGGCGACGGACCGCGCAAGCAGCCTGGTGGCGCGCATGACGCCAGCGGAGAAGATCGCGCAGTTGCAGAGCGCCGCGCCGGCGATTCCGCGGCTTGGCGTTCCTGCGTACGACTGGTGGAGCGAGGGGCTGCATGGCTTTGCGCGTTTTGGCGAGGCGACCGTGTTCCCGCAGGCGATCGGTCTTGCGGCGAGCTGGGATCCGGCCTTGCTTCACGCCGTGGGCGGGGTGGTCGCAACGCAGGCGCGCGACAAGTTCCTCGCCACGGGGTTTGACAAGAATCATGGGCGCTACAACGGCCTGACGATCTGGTCACCCAACATCAATATCTTCCGCGACCCTCGCTGGGGGCGTGGCCAGGAGACCTATGGCGAGGATCCACGCCTGACGGCAACGCTTGCCGTGGCCTTCATCGAAGGGCTGCAGGGCGACGACCCGGCGCACCCCGCGGTGATCGCCACGCCAAAGCACTTCGCCGTGCACAGCGGCCCGGAGCCAGGCCGTCATGGCTTCGACGTGGATGTGTCCGCGCACGATCTCGAAGACACCTATCTGCCGGCATTCCGCGCCGCGGTTGTCGACGGCCGTGCGGGCTCGATCATGTGTGCCTACAACGCCATTCATGGCGTACCCGTCTGCGCCTTGCCATGGCTGCTTGGCGAACGCCTGCGCAACGACTGGGGTTTCCAGGGTTTCGTCGTGTCCGACTGCGATGCGGTGGACGACATGACGATGTTCCATCACTACCAGAAGGACAACGCGGGCTCGGCGGCCAGTGCGTTGCGCGCAGGCACGGATCTCGATTGCGGCTCGGCTTATGCGGACCTGCGTGGCGCACTCGCAGACGGCAGGATCAACGAACACGAGCTCGACGTGGCAGCGACGCGGCTGTTCGCCGCGCGCTATCGACTTGGCATGTTCGACGCGTCCGCGCCAACGCCACGGGACGATGCCGAGGCGGATCGCGCGCTGGCATTGCGCGCGGCAGGCGAATCCATCGTGCTGCTGAAGAATCGCGCGAACACATTGCCACTGAAACCCGGCGGCCGCATCGCGGTAGTGGGGCCCAACGCCGATGCCTTGTCCGTGCTGGAGGCTAACTATCACGGCACGGCGCGGCAGCCTGTGACACCACTCGATGGCTTGCGCGCGTTATGGGGCGAACAAAACGTGCGCTACGCGCAGGGCGCCACGCTCGCCGAGGGCGTGACGGTTCCGATTCCCGAGACCGCGCTGCGAGGCGATGGCGCGCATGCCACGCCCGGCCTCAAGGGCGAGTACTTTCGCGATGCACGCATCTCCGGCAAGCCGGTGATCACGCGTTTCGACAGCAAGGTGGACATGGATACGGATCACGCGCCGCCCGCGGCCGGACTCGATGCATCCCGCTACGCGGTGCGCTGGACGGGGCAGCTGTTGCCGCCCGGTGCAGGCGATTACACCCTTGCCGTGCGGATGGATCGATGCTTCGACTGTCGCGGGCACGATCCTGTGCGTCTTTATCTGGATGATCATTTAATTGTTGGCAGCACGGGTGGCGATGAGCCGCCTTCGGTCAAGCTGCATTTTGACGACACGCATCCGCACGATCTGCGCCTGGAATGGGAACACAGCGGCGAGGATCAGGGCATCCATCTGGAATGGATGGCGCCCGCGGATGCGCAGCTCGCCGAGGCAGCAAGTGCGGCTGCCGACGCCGACGTCGTAGTCGCCTTCGTGGGCTTGTCGCCGGGCGTGGAGGGCGAGGAGCTGAAGGTCGATGTGCCAGGTTTCATGGGTGGCGACCGCACCGATATCGGTCTGCCTGCCTCGCAGCAGAAACTGCTGGAAACCGTTGCGGCCAGCAAGAAACCGCTGGTGGTCGTCCTGATGAGCGGCAGTGCCGTGGCCTTGAACTGGGCCAGCGAGCATGCGGATGCCATCGTCGCGGCGTGGTATCCGGGCGAACAGGGCGGGCTGGCCGTGGCGCAAACGCTTGCCGGCATCATCAATCCTGCGGGCCGCCTTCCGGTGACGTTCTATCGCGACGTGCGCGATCTTCCGCCGTTCATCGATTACACGATGAAGGGCCGCACGTATCGCTACTTCAAGGGCGAACCGCTGTATGCGTTCGGCGATGGCCTGAGCTACACCACGTTCGCCTACGATGCGCCCGAGCTGTCCGCGCAAAGCCTGAAGGCGGGTGACTCACTCGACGTTGCAGTAAGTGTGCGCAACACCGGAACGCGAAGCGGCGATGAGGTGGTGCAACTCTATCTTGCATACCCTGACGCGCCCGATGCGCCGCGCCGGGCGCTGGTGGGGTTCCGGCGTGTTTCACTCGCAGCAGGCAAGCAGCGGACCGTGTCGTTCCATCTCGATGCGCGCGCACTGAGCCTGGTGGATGCCGACGGCACGCGTGCCGTCAGGGCAGGGCGCTACGCATTGTTTGCGGGCGGCCATCAGCCCTCGGCGGGGCAGCTACCTGCAACGTTCGCCGTGACGGGCCACGCCGACGTGCCACGCTGAGCATGCCGATGAATGGCATGCTCGCTGCGCAATGTTTGCTCTTGTGGCGGCTGCCGCGCAGGCGTCGTGGTCATGCCGCATCGGGCGCGCGTTCGGCGTTGCGGGCCGGCCGCCCTTCAGTTCGAAGGGAGCGGGCCGGCGTTGAACACCTGAAACTCGCGGATGGAAGCATCGCCAACGCTGGAGAGTATGTTCAATCGCACGCGCTGCGCGGTGACGCGCGGAAACACGTCGATCTTCATGTGGCCGATAGCTTCCGCGCTCGCCACCGCATGCCACGCCTTGCCGTCGAACACTTCGATGGCGTACTTGCGCACGTGCTGGCCGTCATCGAGCCATTCCATGGTGAGCGTACGGTCGAACGTCACCGGGTGGCCGAAATTCACTTCGAGCGTGGCATGCCGGGAGCCCGCCGGCGCGGACCAGAACGTATTCTTGTCGCCATCCAGCGCTGCCTCGATGTTCTCGTCCGTACCCACATGGTGGCGCGCCAGGTTGCTGGCGTCGCCATAACGCGCGCGCAGTGCCTTGCCAAAGGCTTCGAGGCGAGCGACGTCAGCGTCGGGGAGTCGGCCGTGGCGATCCGGCGCAATACCCAGCATCAACTGGCCACCGCGTCCGACGCTGTTCTCCCAGGTATCCACGAGCTTGGCCACGCTCTTGAGTGTGCCCTCGTCATTCGGATGCCAGAACCAGTGCAGGTCGTGCAGCGGCGTGTCGACTTCCACCGGGCGCCAGCGCCGGTAGCCGTGGCGATCGATCACGTTCCAGTTCTCGCCTCGGATGTAACCATCCTCCTGCCCAACCCAGCGAAGGTCGCCGTACTCGAACAAGCCCATGTCGGCAAACACCATGGCATTGGGCTGGTAGGTGCGCAGCGTTTCGATGTAGCGAGGAAAATCGTAGACATGGCCCGCGCTGCCCGCGCCGTCCAGCCACCATTCGACGAGCGGCCCATAGTGCTGCGCCAGTTCCTCTACCTGCGCGCGGTAATACGCATCGTAGGCTTGCGGCTCCGCATAGCGGGGCTCATGCCTGTCCCACGGCGACAGGTACACGCCGAACTCCAGCCCTTCAGCACGAGCGGCGTCGGAAGCAAGACGAACCAGGTCGCCCTTGCCGCCCATCCACGGGCTGCTTTTGACCGAGTAGTCGCTCTGCGCCGTTGGAAACAACGCAAAACCGTCGTGGTGCTTGGCCACCATGACCATGTAGCGCGCACCCGCCGCGCGACTGGCTCGCGCCCACTGCAGCGCATCGACATGGTCGGGATTGAACACCTTGGGATCGGCGGTGCCGTCGCCCCATTCGCGATCCAGGAAAGTGTTCGTGCCGAAATGGACGATTACGCCGAACTCCAGGTCCTGCCAGTGAATCTGCTGGGGCGAGGGCGTGATGTCCGTTGCGTCTTGGGCCGACGAGACGGTCGATGCGAAGGCCATGGCGAGAGCGGCGCCGAGGGCGGCTGGTAGAAAGCGCTTCATGCACCACCTTTGACAGAAAGTGTTTGGACGTAAAGACGTCCGTGAGTGGAGATGCATTAAAGGGCAGTGATCGTTTCGGTGTCAACGACATAAAGCGTCATCACGCAGGAGAAACTTGCACGAGTTTCTCTCCGTTGTGGCTTTGTCTTTTTGTGGCGTCGCGCTGGCGCCAAAGCCACGCTGGCACTGCGATGCACGCTACGTCGCAAGAGCTTGCCGCCCGTCGCTGCCCCGCAACGCCGCGACCCATTGGGAGCGAATCTGTAAGCATCAAGACAGCTTCAGCCGAGCGGCCATTCGCCTCATATCCAAGCGAAATCATTGCCTGGGCAGTTGTTCGGCATTTGCTTGTTGCAATGCAACTTGCATCGATCTAGTTTCGCTTTATAACGGTATTTCCAATCAAATATGAACCTCTAGTTCGTATATAAATTCTTTCTTGCGACGGGAGCGGCGAGACCGATGCGGAGTGGGGCAGCAAGGGCGTGCAGGCATGCGGGGGCATGAGTCTGCCGTGGTGTTGGCGAAAGCACTTGCGCGACAGCGCAGGTCCTTATCCAGGCTGGGCTTGTGCGGTTCCAGCGACTTGAGGGAACGCAACGCGCGCGGGGATGGCACGAGGGCAACAAAGGGTATCGCGAATGGACGGCCTGCAGAAACGTCGTCAGGCCATCGCGCAGCGTCATCACGAGCAGGACGGCATGAAGCGTCTATTCCGGATCAGGGACCGCGAGAGCGGACCGGCGCAGGCGAGCGAATACAGCGCACAAAGAAGTGAATAGAGCAGGCGAGCGCAAGGCTCAACAGCAATCACAACATTGAAGCTTTTCGGGGAGAGTCAACCATGAACAACATTCGTTTGCGACGCAGCGTACTCGCCAGTTCCCTGGCGCTGGCCCTTTTCGCGCCGCTCGCTTTCGCACAATCCGCGGCGCCCGGTGCTGATCCGTCATCCGCGCAGCAGTCGTCATCGGGCGCGCAGTCGTCCAGCAAGCCGGACAAGACGGTCGACCTGCAGGGCGTGACGGTCACCGGCTCGATGATTCCGCGCGCGCAAGTCGAAGGCCCGGCGCCCGTGGTCTCCGTCACGGCCGAGCAGATCAAGGACCAGGGCTTCACCACGCTGTGGGAATTCCTCGATTCGCTGCCGCAGGTGGGCCAGCAGACGTCGGACCCGGCCTCGTGGGGTTCCAGTTCGGTCAATGCGCGCTCGGTCAACCTGCGCGGCGTTGGCCCCGGTTTCAGCCTGCTGTTGATCGATGGCCATCGCGTGGTGGATTACCCGCAGCCGTTGAACAAGCAGAGCAACTTCCAGAACTACAACAACCTTCCCATCGGCATGATCGACCATGTCGAAATTCTCGCTTCCGGCGCTTCGTCCATCTACGGCTCGGATGCGGTGGCGGGCGTGATCAACGTGATCCTGAAGAAGAACTACCAGGGTGACGAACTGCAGATCACCGGCGGCGGCGCCACGCGTGGCGGCCGCAACTACGGCGACATCAATTTCTTCGGCGGCAAGTCCGGCAGCAACTGGCACATTCTCTACAACCTCGAGCAGTCCAACCGCACGGCGCTGTGGGGCAAGGATCGTCCGTATCAGGATTCGGTGTCCGATGCAGGCTACGGCGCCTGGGGCCCGGCATCGCGCATGTTTGGCTATCAGTACGACGCGGCTGGCGCGATTGCGCTCTCGGCGACGGATGCCAACGGCATGTACATCACGCCGCCGGCCGGCACCTGCTCGAAGTTCACCAACTCGCAGCTGAGCCAGTCGCACTCGGTGACCACCAACGGCACGCAGATCGCCAGCGTGACCAACAACGGTTACTACTGCTCGCAGCCCGCGCTGTTCCAGAACTGGGTGCTGACGCCCGGCAGCCGCAGCCAGAACGGTTATATCGCCGGCGAGTACGACTTCAGCAATGGCTTGCAGCTGTATGGTTCGGCCGCTCTCTACGACACTACCGGCATCTCCAACACCCAGTTGCCGGTGGAAGTGACCGGCCAGTTTTACGATCAGAGCACGGGGCAGGTGATCAACCAGGCGATCCGCCAGTTGACCGCGCAGGAGATGGGCACGGCGGCCAATACGCATGACCGCGAACAGAACTGGAACCTGCAGGTTGGCCTGAAAGGCACCCTGTTCGACAACCGCTTCAACTGGGATTTCAATCTCAACAGCCAGAAGTACACGGTGCGCGAAGACTATACGGGCATCAACATCGATGGCATGAACAACTTCTTCCTCGGCAAGCAGCAGGGCACCACGGCCGATGGCCTGCCGATCTACAACATGAACTGGCAGCAGTGGTGGAATCCGATCACGCCGCAGCAGTACGGCCAGTTCGCGGTCAACGGCGAAAACACGTCGTCGTCGTGGCTGGACCAGGCGCAGTTCCGCATCAACGGCGATCTGTTCAAGCTGCCGTGGGTGGACGAGTCCGTGGGCTGGGCAGCCGTGTTGGAAGCGGCGCACAACGGCTTCCTGCTTTCGCCCGACCCGCGCTCCGCCGATCCGAGCACGTTCCAGAATCCGTTCGGCGCGTATCTCACGGGCGGCGGCACGCGTCAGCGCTTCTCGCTGGGCACCGAGTTCCGCGTGCCGATTCTCGATTCGCTGACCTGGACCATTTCCGGTCGCGGCGACAAGTACAACGATGCCAGCAAGGCGGACGTGGCCAAGACCTGGGGCACGGGCCTGGAGTACCGTCCGTACGACGGCCTGCTGCTTCGCGGCAGCTACGGCACCAACTTCAAGGCGCCGGACATGCAGGCCATCTACCTGACCGGCTCCACGTCGCCGGTGGGTGATTACCTCGATCCCCTGCAGTGCATCAACGCGATCAAGTCCGGCGTATCCAACAGCACGTGGTGCAGCCTGGTGCAGCGCCCGACTTCGCAGTACTACAACTTGAACACCAACGGCAGCCGCCTGCTGGAGCCGCAGACCGGCCATTCCTGGACCTATGGTTTCGTGTGGCAGATTCCGGGCGTGCAGGGTCTTTCGGTGTCGGCCGACTACTGGCACATGGGCGTGGACAACGCCATCGAGTACCTCGACAAGGACACCGTGCTGGTCGACGAAGCCGGTTGCTTGACCGGCCTGCAGGCCAACGGCACCTCGGCGTTGTCGCCGTATACGGCGCACGTGCCGGGTTCAGCGTATTGCCAGATGGTCACGCAGATGGTTACGCGTAACGCGGCGGGCCAGATCATTTCGGAGAACTCCGGCCCGATCAACGAGGCATCGCTGTACGTCAGCGGCATCGACGCGTCGCTGGATTACAAGATCCACACCGACGATTACGGCAACTTCCGCGCCGGCATCAACTACACCGACAACCTCTCGTACAAGCAGCGCGTGCTGGCTTCCGATCCGTTGCAGAACACGCGTTACAACAACGTCGCGAGTCGCATGACCTGGATCGCCGACTGGACCAAGGGCGACTGGGATGTGTCGATCTCCGGCGTGCGCGACGGCAGCATGCGCGCTCCGAACTACGCCGGTTGCGTCGTGTTGCCCAACGGCATCCAGCCGGGCATGGTCAACGTGCAGAACGGCAGCGAGTCGATCAGCACGGGCGTGTGCCAGGTGACGCAGGATGGCAGCCCGGTGACCGTGGATTCCGCCACGTACCGCGGTCGCACGCCGGTGTGGATCACCTGGAACACCGCGATCGGCTGGAAGATGAACCCGGATACCACGCTGAAGCTCACGGTATCCAACATCTTCGACAAGGTTGGCGCGATTCCGTACTACGCCGGCGGCTTCGAGTTCGTCACCACCGGACAGACCGCCGATGAATACAACGGTCGCGAAATCTTCCTGACGTTCGACTACAAGTTCAAGTAAGGCCGTGTTTCCCTGCCTGTCTCAGGCATGACTCCCCCCGGGTCTGACGGGACGGCCTCGGTACCGCCGAGGTCGTCCCGCTCAGGTTCGCAAGGGCAGGGGAGGCGCACTCCGCACGACTGGCGCCTTCCGGTGTGAATCAAGGAGTGGGGCGTATGCCGTTCCGGAAGAAGTACTCTCGCGAAAACACCGTTTTCGCTGGGCTTGCGCGTTTTGCCAGACCTTCCTCCGTGTCACGGCGTAACCACCGTTGGCTAGGTGTGGCTTGCGCGCTATGTGCAACGGCAGCCATCGCCAGCGATCCGCCATCACGTTTCATACCGCCAGACGCAGCCACGATCGAGCGCCAATGGGTGGAAGCGAACCGTCCTTTCGATGGCGCGCGTCAAGCCGTGCTTGCGCAAACGCATAAGGCGGCCTGGCAAGGTCCCATGTCGCCGGACTGGAAGAGCCTGACCGCGTATCGCACGCCATCGTGGTACCAGGATGCGAAGTTCGGCATCTTCATCCACTGGGGCGTGTATTCCGTGGCGGCGTACAAGGGCGAGTGGTATCCGCGCCACATGTACGAACGCAGCGGCGAGTACGCCAATTACTACCAGCACCAGGTGAGCACGTATGGAGCGATGCCGCAGGTCGGCTACAAGGATCTGATTCCACGCTTCAAGGCAGAACATTTCGATCCGCAGGCGTGGGCCGCGTTGTTCCACGCGGCAGGTGCGCGCTACGTGGTTCCGGTGGCCGAACACCATGACGGTTTCGCCATGTACGACTCCAAGCTATCCGGCTGGACGGCCGTGAAAATGGGGCCGCATCGCGATGTGATCGGCGAGCTCGCCAAGGCCATTCGCGCGCAAGGCATGAAGCTTGGCTTGTCGTCCCATCGCGCGGAACACGATTGGTTCTACGAATACGGCCGCAGCTTCGACTCGGACGTCAACGATCCGAAGTACGCCGCACTTTATGGGCCGGCGCATCCCACCGAAGGAGCCAAGGGTGCCGACGGCAAAGACGTCGACTGGACCTTCGTTTCAGACGCCTATCTCGACGACTGGCTCGCACGCTCTTCCGAAATCGTGCAGGACTATCACCCGGATCTGATGTACTTCGATTGGTGGGTAGGCCAGCCGCGCTTTCGCGGTGCGCTCGCCGAGTTTGCCGCGTTCTACTACAACCAGGCCGCCTCGCGTGATCAGGGCGTGGTGCTCAACTACAAGCTCGACAACATGATGCCCGGCACCGGCACGTTGAACATCGAGCGAGGGCAGGCCGCCGACATCCTTGCACAGCCATGGCAGACCGAAACCTCCGTAAGCCCGGACTCCTGGGGCTACGCCGAAGGCGACACCTACAAGTCACCCGACGAAATCGTGCAGCTGCTCGCCGACGTGGTGAGCAAGAACGGCAACTTGCTATTAAATATCGGCCCCAAAGCCGACGGCACGATTCCCGACGAAGCCAGGAACATCCTGCTGGCCGTGGGCCAATGGCTGAAGACAAACGGCGAAGCCATCTACGGCTCACGTCCATGGCAACGCTTCGGCGAAGGCCCAACCCAGGTCGCCGCCGGCACCATGCAGGACACCAAGACCAAACCCTATACGCCCGACGACTTCCGCTTCACCACCCACGACGGCCACCTCTATGCCATCGAAATGGAATGGCCCGCGAACGGCCAGGCGCTGATTCATTCCATCACGCCATCCATGGCGGTTCGAAAAGTAACCTTGCTGGCTACAGGCACATCGATCGCATTCCAGCAGAAAGCCGATGGTTTGCACCTTGAGCTGCCGAAGCGTCCGCCCGGGCCGCGAGGCTACGTGTATCGCATTGAGATAGCGGGAGTCGGACGGTGAAGCGGGCAACTACTAGCCCCGTGCCGGAAGCCGATTTGCGTATCCAAGAAGCAGGGAATGCCGCGTTGCTGATGCCGGGCTCAGTCTATAGGCATGGAGAATTGATGCGCTAGACAGAAGTCACCAGATTGACGATACAAATCAATAAATTGCAATCAACCCTTGCCAAAGGTTTCTTGCACTTGCAGTAAAAAGGCTTAAGACGTTCACCGTTTCTCGAGTGGACTTTCAAATTTGCACTTTTCCTCTGGGCGCGATGAATTGGTGGCGACGAAGAGAGGATCCTTATCCAGCGCCATCATTGATCGTTGGTTCGTGGATCCATAATCTAAGAACGATTGTAGAGCGTCGGGTCGTTCAAGCCCTGGGGTGGCGAAGCCTCGAATGCACTCGCGGTTCATGTCTACGATCGTTGTCCAACTGAATCTTGGTCCGGAGGCGAGGCGATGGACGCCATACAGTGCCTCAGCACTGTTCAAGCGATCCCAGAGCACGCTCGAAAACTGCAGAAATCCGTCACGGCACCTTGAAAATTGGAGGCGGTCCTTGCGTAGACCTTCAAGGGCACCTTGAGAAACGACGTTCCAAAGTCTCGAAGCAATCGTTGAAAAATAGGGGCTCACAGAATGGAAGCAGAGCGCCTGAGCGAGAGCACATCCAGCGTCAAACGCAGCGTCGCAGTCTCTTTCATGACCCGCGAGGCGAATAAGCGCGACTAGCGCACCGGTCGTTCGGAGTTCCGCCAGTCGGTCCGTCACTTCGAGCGCACGGCCAGATAGGAGGCTGTACACGATGCCCTCCAACTCTTCTCGTCCGAATGCCATGACTATATTCCTGCAGGTTCCGAGATCAGTCTTGGGTGACAACGCTTCCCATAAGACGCTGTAAAGCGCCTGGCGGCTGGCGGGGGCGTGCTTGGCGACGTCCTCTACCGTGCGGTCATGTGGATGGCGCACACCTGCTAGGTAGGGGTTCTGGCGCGATTTAGATATGGCCCACCATCCTTCGCATGGAAGGGTAAATTTCGCCGGGCGTGGATGAGAGTTGAGGTATTGGCGTCGAAGGTCTGTCCGCCAAGCTTCGCAATCGGCGTTAGCAACGGCAGCCCAAGTGGCAGTCCGCACTTGTCGAATCTCGCGAAGATATGCGGGTCCAAGGCGAGCGGCCCTTTTCTCCATCATGCCGGAAAATCGCGACATCGCCATAAAAAGCCGTCAATCAATGAGTTAGGTGGCTGATTTCGTCAAAAAGGGGGCTTCCATTTTGATTTACGCCCTCTCACTCTCTTACTCAGGAGTAATCCTCCTAATGAGAGGAGTTTTTTTGGCCCAGCGCAGATATGACAAGGCCTCGGTGCGGTAACACCGAGGCCCATGCACAGCGAGTCAACGTGAGCACGTGACACGCCTAGCTTCGCCCCGATTCGCGCCGATTGTCAAGCGTGACGGGAGGTTTGCGCCCGGCCTCCAGCCGAGAAAAATTACTGGAGGTAAGTCATGACCGAAGCAGCAACCACGGCGACCATCACACGGGTGGTGCTTGAGCCAGGTGATTATGTACGTTGGGCGAGTCGCCCTTATGAAATCGTCCGAATACTTTCATTGCAGTACTTGGTACTGCGTGACGTAGTCACGGGCTCTGAGATCCAAGCCAAGACTGGCGACATCACTCCGATGATCTTGCCGAGCTTGCCCAAGTCGCCGTTCGCGGATCGGATACCCAAGAGCTATCTGGAGCAGGCGGCGATACGGGAGCGGGCTTTGCGTCCGTATACCCAAGGTTTGGCGCGCCTGACCCGAGCGGCAATGGATGGTCTGTGCGAGACACTGTCGCTCAGGCCGCGGAGGATTCAAAGCCTTATCAAACAACTGAAAAAATGCCCACGGCCCGCCGCTATCGCCAGTCGTCCACGCGGCCCATCGAAAGGCAAGCTGAAGCTTGACCTGGCAGTTGAGCGTATTGTGCAGGAGGAGCTAAAGAAGAGAATCCGTAGCAAACGGGCATCTGGAATCAAGCCTATCTACGAAGCCATTGCGCTGGCCTGCCATAACGAAAAGCTCCAAGCCCCGTCACGCGAAACGATTCGGCAACGGGTTGAGCTCTACGCGCGCGAGCTTGCACTGAGGGCGCGACTTGGCGTCAAGCGCGCAAGAGAGAGGACTTCGGCGAAGGCGGGGACGATTCGCACCACGGCTGCCTTGGCTCTTGCGGAGTGCGACCATACACCCCTGGATATTTTCATCGTCGACTCGGAGACGCGGCAGAACATCGGAAGGGCGTTCTTGACGGTAATCATTGACTGTCACACTCGAGCCATTCTTGGCTTTTACCTCTCCTTGGAGTCGCCTTGCGAAACAAGCGTGGCACTCGCGATCCATCATGCCATTCTTCCCAAGGACCAATGGCTTGCCGAGCGCGGCCTCGGGCATTTGTCTTGGCCCATGTTTGGTGTCTTTAGCACTCTGCAGGTCGACGGTGGTGCTGAATTGAATGGCACAGCTGTTCACGCTGGTTGTCAAGCCAACGGCATTGAGCTGAAAACTCGCCACCCAGGAAACAAGGAAGAGGGCGGCATCGTAGAGCGCAGTATCGGAAAGATTCAATTTGCCGCGGCCGATGAGCCGGGCGCCACTGGCAGTAGCCCCAAGTATCGCCGGGAGTACGATCCGGCGAAGGATGCCCAGATGACCCTTACTGAAGCGGAAATTTGGGTGGCGACACAGACAATTTGTTTCTTTCACAAGGACTGGCACGAGACTATTCAGATGTCTCCGGATAAGGCATGGGACCTCGCGCACACCACTGAAGATGGAGTTGTGCTGCCTGAAGTGGTGTGCGATGCCCGTCAACTCCTCCTTGACTTCCTGCCGTACAAGGAACGCTCCATTAGCCCGAATGGCATTCATATCTTTGCTGAGCGCTACTGGACGAGCGAGTTAGCGCCATATGTCGGTGCTGGGCGAAAGTTTCGGGTGAAGTACGATGCGCGCGACATTTCGCGGCTCTTCGTCGAGATCGCTGACGGCCGCTATGTTGATGTGCCGTTCGCGGATCCATCAAAAGATCATTTGCCTCTCTTTGAGCACGAATACAGGCGACGTGAAGCAAGACGCATTCACCGCGAAGAATTCGATCATGAGGCACGATTTCAAGCTCTGAAAGACCGTGAAGACCGTCGCGCGGCATCGAAGAAGGCCACTCGAGTGATTCGGCGGTCGGAACGCCTTCGGCAAGCAAAGATGGCAACCAACGCTTTACATCCCGTCACAACGAATCGAGCCGAGGCATCCACCAAGAGCGAATCGACGACACCTCGGATCAACTACAGCGCCCCTCCTGTTGTCGACTGGGCTGAAGGAGATGTGTAATGCATGCATCGCACACTCATCCAAATATTCAGTTCCTCCTTGACGGCACGCCGGAAGAGCGCGTCACTTACATACGCCAGGATCGATTCATACCCTACACGCGCGGCAATGCCGTTCTCTCTGAAATTTCCGTAATCATGGCGACGCCTGCTGGCGTTAGGCCGCAGTGCGTTTTGGTTATCGGCGCGCCTGGTACTGGTAAGACGTCACTTCTCGAATTCGCAGAGAGAAGCTTCAATGATGGGTCGCAAACCCGACCTATGCGATGTGCTTTAGTGCGCATCAACCTCCCCCAGATAGTCAATGATCTTAGGCTATTTTACGCTCGCATTCTCAAGCAATTAGGTGTTCCATTTTCCATCGCTGATAAGCCCGAGTTTCTTCACGAACAGACCGTTGACGCATTGCGCGACTTGGAGACACGAGTACTTCTTGTGGATGAGTTCCACAATTTTCTCGGGCCAAAGGTGGCGCATTTACGTGAGCGCATGGTGGCTATTCGAGATATCGCGAACATTCCCATTTCCATCATCGGAGCAGGCACAAAGTCGGTGGAGTCATGCGTTCTGGCTGATGATCAGTTGGAGCAGAGATTTACACGGCATTGGCTAACGCCTTGGGAGGAGACCGAGGAGCTCCGTAACTTCTTGGCTACGCTGGAAACGCGTCTACCTCTCAGGCAGTCGTCCGGACTTGCGGGTTCCGAGCTTCTTCCGCTCTTAGTCAGATTCTCCAGTGGCCATATGCGACGCATGATCAATCTGATCAAGGTGGCGGCCGAGGGAGCGGTGATTACTGGGGTTGAAAGAGTGACGGCTGACCTCCTGCGTTTGGCATTGCAGGAACTCAGTGTCACATCGGGACACTACCCGAAGCCGGCGCAGCATACCGTTTCAAGCTCAGGGCCTGTGGCCGGGGGAAGGGCCCATGCGTGAGGAGGCAATGGGCCGCTTTCCGCAAAAAGACGAAGCTCTTTCATCTTGGCTGGCTCGTCGATTGTGCCAGCTAGGCCTTGAGAGGCGTGTATTCGATGAGACCTTAAGCCAGCGGTATCCTAGTGTGGCCGCCGCCTTCGTCAAGGATCCGGATTTTCCGAAGGGGCGGTTATGGCGCGGCGCTATGGCGGGCCTCCTGGGCGTATCCGTCAGCTCGCTTCAGGGCATCGGGTCGCCATCGTCGCCGTGGTTTCTGATGCCTGGCTGTCGACGAAGCGCCTGCCTCGCCTGCCTGGCCCAGGCGCCATATGTCACTGCTCAGTACGTACGGGAGCAGTGGCTGCAAAGTTGGCGGACTATTTGCAGCGTCCATCATCTTCCGCTTGTGGAGGTTCCGGCGGTCGGCGCTGCCTGGGCGCAGCTACCACGGGCCACTCGAAAGATGCATGGTCGCTCCATGAGGCGACCCGATCATAATGCGAGCTGGTGGGGCGGCATTTGGATGTCGATGCCCTCCCATATCCGGGAGGCAGTAATTGGTGCTGAGATGCGGATCGCGGATGCTTGGCGCGAATACTTCATTAACGGGCCCGGTGAACTCAGCCCATCCGGCTCGATAGTGGTTTGGCGCGACCTGTTGGCCTTCAGTACGTCGTCATGGGACACCGTGACAGCACCGCCGGTCGCAACCCAGGTTCTACCGCCGTATTTTTCAGGGTTGGAGCCCGTCTTTTTTCGCTTCCCAAATGTCGCCCCGTGCACTGAGCCCGATTTTCACATGTTTAGGGCATTAACAAATCCCGCGACTCGTCGCGTTTGTATGCTGGCCGTTATGGAGGCTATGCACGATGTTCTCAGTAGCGGGTACATCAGGCCGATGCAGCGTCAAACATGGGGCTGGCGTTGGGTGTTATCACGCATCCCTGGTGCGGCCCGAGACTGGTTGCAGCGGAAGTCGGAGAACTGGCCCGACTGCTGGCGCGCCACAATGGAACGATGGCTGTCCGATGGTTCACTTCGGAGGTAGGTCCTGGGGATGGCTAATCACCATTCCGCTCTGAAATTCGCGTTGCCGTGCCGTACCTCATTGCGCCGCCTTGCGGCGATGGCGCCGTTCTTTGAAGGTGTCGGCATACCTATTGATGAATTCCGACATCGCACCGCGATACCGAAGCGCCTCGGAACCTAGGGACAGACCAAGCTCTCGAGTTATCGCGGTCGCGTACTGCACTTGAGCCTCCGTCGGTGGTTTGAGGTCGGGGTCTAAACACTCCGCCAGACTGTTAGCAAAGCTGTGTGCCAGACGTGTCCGTAGGGCTTCGGTCGATCCTTCAAGCAAGGCTCGATCAAGCTGCAGCTGCCAGGCCTCCTGCACACTGTCGTCCATGGGAATAGGGATGCAGTCTTCGTTATCGAGTAAGAGCTGAAGGGACATGTTCGGGCGCCTTGGCGGTCAACGGCAACGACTTGCAACTGATACTACGAAACTCGTAGTATCGCGTGCAAGGCAAAGTTACGAATCTCGTAGGCGCCACCTACAAGGTTCGTGCCATGCCGCGCAAGACCGACATCCAGGCGATCTTTCAGCACCGTCTCAAAGCGGCGCGGGAGCGAAAAGCCCTGTCCCAGAAGCAGCTTGGCATTCAGGCAGGAATGGACCCGTTCGTGGCCAGTACGCGTATCAATCGCTATGAACTGGGCGTTCACCAGCCTGACTTGGCGACCGTTCAACGATTGGCGGACGTGTTGGAGGTGCCGACGGCTTACCTCTTCGCGGGCGATGAACGGCTGGCACGCGCGATTTTGGCATTTGACCAACTGTCCATCGCGGAGAAGGACCTGCTCCTGAAAAAGCTCGAAGCGCGATAGATCGCTTTCTTGGGCCTGGATAGCGGAGGTCTGCCTCGTTTTGCCGCCCCAGAAGAGAGCTCGTCGATGACAACGCGATCGCAGTTGCAGGAGTTGCTGAGAGCTGTTCGGAACAATCCTCTTGCCGAACCGCAGTTCTTCGAGGCCTTGCTGACTGCCACTGTCTACGCTCATGTCCCTGTACATCAAGTACCAGGGCGTATTCGTTTCATACAGTTCAATCGGCCGGACAACGGACAGACCGTGCTGCCTTTCTTCTCTGACCAGGCGAAGGCTCAGCGTGCTTTGGGCTCGAGCAAGCAAGTGAGTGTCATCGCATTGGATGGGCGCCAGATGTTTGAGCTGACCCAGGGCGCGACTCTGATGCTGGATCCCAATGATGACCAGGTGATGTTGTATCCAGAGGAAGTCGCTGCCCTGTTGACTGGTCAGCCACTCGTGGCGTTCGGGCGAGAGGAGCTTTCATCGCCCGAAACGGTGGCGGTCCGCGTACCTAGCGTTCCCGTAGATGAACTGATCGCTGTGCTAAGGGCGTTTTGCGAAATCGACTCGGACGTGACGGCTGGCTATATTGTGGAAGTCCTGCGTGGCGACAATCAGCAGGACGCGTCACTCTTGGTGGCCATTGCCGCTCCAAAGCGGGTAGCGGAGCGCGTTAGCCGAACGAGCATGCAGCGCGTCCGTCCGCACATAGACGACTTGGCGCTTCCGCTAATAATGACGGTCATTGAGCCCGAAGAGGGGGCTTCGCGATTCTATCAGCGGGCCATTCAATTCTATGGAAAACCTTAACGCCGTGAGGGTTGTCATGCCCTGATGGCCTATGCATGGCCTGACTTGAGGATTGCAGTTTAGTCGTGGAGTGCCAAACGCGCGCAAGGCGCGAGCCTATTGGTTGACTGGCTCGATGAAGACTAGAGCCTCCTATCAACCACCGCCTCAACCACGGCGTTCCGTCAACATTGCCGGCCGAGTAAGGCGATTAGGGATCGTTATCGGGGGTAGGGGAGGAAGTTTTTTCCTCGCCCTCCGCTAGGGAGAAAGATGGCGAAAATGTTCCTGCAGAATCCGATCAGCCTGGTCTCTTGACGCAGCCAGCGCCTCGGGACCAAAAGCTGTGCCCTGAACCGAGAGAAACGTCAAATCGCGCAAGCCAATGATGGCAAACACAGCCTTCAGGTACGGAGTGAGGGAATCCGGCTGGCGCGTACCATCCTCGGAGAACTTTCCGCCGGAGGATACGGCGACGAAAACGGGCCGATCGCGAAGAAGAGGGACCTTCCCATGATGTCCGACGTTGAAAGTCCGGCGCACGCGCACCACGTGGTCTATCCATGCCTTTAGCCCGGAAGGCGCCGTGAAGTTGTGCATGGGGGTACCAATGACGACGATATCCGCGCCTTCAAGCTCCCTGATCAGTTCGGCCGACGTCGCGGCTGTACCTTCCTGGGAAACGTCCTCGGTAGAGTGCTGGGATATCGCGTAATCGGCATCGACATGAGAAAGCGAGCCGTCACCGACCATTCGGTCCACCACCGTCGCGGCAGGATGCCTTGCCAGCAAGAGGTCCACGATCTTTCGCGAAAGCCTGTGGCTTTCGGAGGCCCGCCCATGGGGGCTGCTACTGATGTGCAGAATCTTCATGCCTGGAACCCTGGAGTGTGTAAGAGCAGCCTCAATCCTACAAACGGCGTGACCCGTATCGAAGGTCCATAAATGGAACTTTCATATGGTCCATAACCACGACGTCGTCTGACCGGCACAACAGTCCGTTTCCGCTTGTCGTTGCTGACTCCCCCTAAGTGCCCCCGATTTCCGGAGGTACACTCCATACCTCAATGAACTGCAAGATCGGCTAGTCCATGAACGTGACCCGAAACAGCAGGATGTCGCCGTTGGACCCCACGGCTGACGAACCTTTCTATCGGCAGATCTACGACCGTTTCCGCAGCGCCATTGCCAATGGCTTGCTCAAGCCTGGCGACCGCATACCCTCGGCACGCGCGCTGACCAAGGAGCTTGGCCTGGCCAGAGGGACGATCGAGACAGCCTATTCGCTGCTGGCTGCCGAGGGGTACATTCAAGCCCGCGGCCAGGCGGGAACCATCGTGACGCCGGGACTGGCGCCACAAATCGCGAAGGCTGGCGTGGCGCCTCGTACGGAACGCGTCGCTGTAGCAAGCGATTTCCGTCCCGACTCGATCTTGCCCTTTCAAATGGGTTTGCCCGCACTGGATGCGTTTCCCAGAAAAATCTGGGCCCGGCTGGCCGCGCGCTGCATACGTTCGACGCAGCCGTCGGACATGGTTCATCCTTCCGTATTCGGCTTGTACGGCTTGCGCGCAGCCATTGCCACCTATCTTCAAGTGTCACGCGGCATCGACTGCTCAGCGCCTCAGGTCTTCGTCACATCGGGATATCGTCATACCCTCGAGCTGATCGCACATGCTTTGTTCAAGCCGGGAGATCGCGTCTGGATCGAGAATCCGGGCTACCCACCCACGCGGGACTTGCTGGGGCTGATGCACATGACGTCCGTGCCGGTGCCAGTGGATGCGGACGGTATGATTGTTTCTGAGGGATTGAAGCTGGCTCCCCGGGCCCGTGCCGCTGTGGTCACGCCGGGTCACCAAAGTCCGCTGTGCGTGTCGCTATCGCTTCCTCGGCGCTTGGCGTTGCTGGACTGGGCAGCACGAAGCCAGGGCTGGATTATCGAGGACGACTACGACAGTGAATATCGCTACGTCGGCCGCCCTCTGCCTGCATTGAAGAGTCTGGACCGGGATGGGCGAGTGCTTTACGCAGGCAGTTTCAGCAAGGTGCTACTGCCGGCGCTTCGGCTTGCTTACCTTGCTGTGCCGCCAGAGCAGGTACAACGGTTCGAGGACGTCAGTCGCACCTTTGTCGGCGGCAGTCCCCAGCTTACGCAGGCCATCGTCACGGCATTCATCACGGAAGGACACTTCGCGCGTCATATCCAGCGGATGCGCAAGCTTTATGCCGAACGTCGGGAAGCGACCGCAGCCGGGCTAGAGAGCGTGCTACACAAACACATACGCATCGATCCCCAGCCCGGAGGGATGCACCTGATTCTCCGGCTCAAAGGAAGGCGGTCGGATCGCCGGCTCGTTGCGCGCATGTGGGACGAAGGCCTGTACGCAGAGGCGCTGACGGATTGGATGGTGGGCAGCAGTGGCGCTTCGGCCTTGTTACTCAATTTCACCAATATCGGCACTCAGCGTGGTGCTGAGACGCTTGGCAACCGCATCCTGAAGTTGGTGTAGCTCAATCGAGAGCGCTCACCAGAAGTGGGTAAACAGTCTTGCGTCGAGTCGATCGACACCCCATCAATTAGGGTACTCCCCGCACGCGCTAGCCCTTCCGCTCATCGAAGACCTGTTAGCGGTCGCGAGATTGTGCCCTCCGTACCTTTGCACGCGACGAGACCGGTGTCTCCGATTGAGAGATCATGGTCCATAGGAAATCACCATTTATGGCTCTTCATGAGTGATCCAAGTTGCAGGACGATGGAACCTTCCAACAACAAGTGAAGGGCTACATCATGAGCAACCGTATCGACTACGCCAAAGCCTCACCCGAGGGATACAAGGCCTTCGGTGGCGTGTATGCGTCTCTCCTGAAATGCGGACTACCGCAAGAGCTGATCAATCTCGTGTACCTGCGGGTTTCGCAGATCAACGGGTGCGCGTACTGCATCGATATGCATACTCGCGACCTGATCAAGGGCGGCCTTAGCATCGACAAACTGGTCCTGATACCGGTTTGGCGTGAAGCGGGCAGGGTGTTCACAACCCGCGAATGCGTTGCGCTGAGCTGGGCGGAGAGCGTGACGCGCGTCGCCGAGAGTGGTGTTCCCAAGGCAGCCTATGAAGAAGCCGCCGCCGAGTTCACCGACAAGGAGCTGGCGGACCTCACCTACGCGATCGGCCTGATGAACGCGTTCAATCGTTTCGGCATCGCATTCCGCTCGACGCCGGCAGCTGCCGCGGTCGCGTGAGTCGCTCCATGAGCGAAGGCTAGGCACGGAAACGCCTGCCTTTCGGCACGCTGTTCATGGTCTGGTCTGGCCTGAGATCTGGCGCCACCTTCAACCAACGGCCTGGAACCTGAGCGGCAGCTCGGCCCGCCAGGACTCACCGACTACTTCGTCGGGCCATAGCGCCCGGCGAATCCACGAAGAGACCTTTATTTGTGGCATGGCTACTGCTCACGATCGCTGGCGTCTTCGAAATCGCCTTTGCACTTTGCATGAAATGGTCCGACGGATTCTCGCGACTGTGGCCGGCATCGCTGACGGTCATCACCGGTCTGTTCAGCGTGTTTCTGCTTTCGTACGCACTTCGTACGCTACCGGTAGGGACCGCATATGCCGTTTGGACGGGCATCGGAGCGGCCGGCACGGCCATTCTTGGGGTCATTATCCTGGGGGATTCCATGGCGCCGATGAGAGTGCTTTGCATAGCTTTGATTCTGACCGGGGTCATCGGACTCAAGCTCGCCTCCGGAAACTGAGCCAATTGCCTCGCGAGACGGTTTTCCCATCAGCGCATTACCTGCAATGCCGCTCGAGTGTGAGCCCATACGGCACTCGCCTAGTCGATTCGCCCGCGTCATCAGGTGCGGAAATCGCTACGAGGCCAAGAACCAATTCTCGGATCCAATGCAACGTTGATCGCGGACCTTTGGCCGAGGTTTAAAAAAAGGCGCCATTTGATCTGCAGTGCACTGTGGCGATCGAGGTCGTCGGCGACACCCAAAAAGACATATATTTGCCCCTTGCGCCAGCCTGTCGGGAGGCGCTGATGCCAATGGGGGAATCTAGTGAACCGCGTATACCAACTCGTTTGGAACGGCGCCCTGCGCGTCGTCCAGGTCGCGTCCGAGCTTTCGTCGTCGAACCAGGGTCTCGCTTCGGGTGGCGAATCCACCGTGCCACGCCCGCGACTACTGTGGGGCGCTATGCTTGCCACGGGACTCTTGGCCGTCGGAAGTCCGGCTCTGAGCCAGGTGTGCCAGCCGACGGACACCCGTGCATGCAGCGCACAAGGCGGCGCGCCGACGAGCGACGGGCGAGGTGGTGCGGGCGGCGCCGGTAACGGGCAGGGTGGCAGCGCGGTCAATATCTCTGGATTCGCGCAGATACCGGGCGCCTTGTCGAGCATCGGCAATGGTGGTGCGGGTGCGACCGGCCTGGACGGAACCATCGGCGGCGCGGGCGGCGGTGGCGGTTTACTCGGCACGAATGCTGCGGGTATCTGGGCAGGAGGTCGCGGCGTCGATGGCGCCGATGCGTCACGGGCTCCCGGCAGCGGTGGTGGCGGCGGTGCAGGTGTGTGGACGGCCACGACATCCCTCAATTTTGTCGCAGGCAATGTGGCTACCGGCGGCGACGGTGGCAACGGCGGCGGCCCCGGCGCTGGCAGTGCAGCGGGCGGTGGCGGCGGCGGCGGTGGCGGCACCGGCGTGACTGACACCGTGGACGACGCTCAGGTAACGGTTGCCTCGGGCGCGTCCATCGTCGGCGGTGCCGGCGGTGCGGGCGGCTTTCAGACCGTCGGTCTGACCTTCGGTGGCGGTGGTGGTGGCGGTGGCGACGGCATGCTGCTTTTCGGTGCCAATGCGAACGTCATCAATGCGGGCACCATCCGCGGTGGCGCGGGAGGGGCGGGTGGCGTCGGTAGCGGCGGCGGTTTCACCGGCAACTCGGGCGCGGCCGGTGCCGCCATCAATGCCTTGAACACCGGCCTCGTGGTGAGTAACGGTTCCGGCGGCATCATCGAAGGTGGTGCGAGCGTCGGCAATGGCGCCGCAGGTCTAGGCATCATCACGCAGGGTGGAGCTTCGCTGACGAACGCAGGCACGATCGCGGGTGGCCTGGTTGCCGGTGGCGGTGGCGCGCGCGCTTCCGCCGTGTTGTTCAATGGAGCAGGAAACCAGTTGCACTTGCAGACTGGATCGATCATCGAGGGCGCGCTCGAGGTGGCCGACGGCGGCGCGGCGGAGGTCATCTCAGCGGCCAGTAATTCCATCGATGCCGTGAAGCTCGATGGCAATACCGTTGGTGCGCAGGTCACGTTCGAGACGGATGTCAGCAGCCCGGGCGCGTTGGAGGTCAAATCGATCACCGGCACTGGCGATGTCAGGAGCCAGGGCAACAATGCGCCGTTCACGTTCGACCATATCGACATCGATGGCTCGGTGATCTTGAATCATGTGGGTGTCACGGGACTCGACGGATCGATCATCTCCACGGGGTCGCAGGCGTTTGTCGCGCGACTCACGTTGCTGGGTGACAGCTCCCTGCAGAGCCAGTCGACCATCGGGGTCTCGAGCACGATCGACGGCGCGCATTCGCTGGTTGTCTCCACACCAGCCGCGTTGACGTTGAATGGCAACATCGGTTCCCTGGCGAGGCTGACGAACCTGACGAGCAATTCCGCCACGCTTGCCATCAAAGGCGCGCGCGCCGGTGCTATCGACCTGACCACGACGGGCGGCGCCATCACGCAGGGCGGCGTGTTCGACATCACGGGAACGAGTGCCTTCGACGCTGGCACCCACGACGTGCTGTTGTCGAACGCGAACAGCTTCGGCGGGAATGTCACGGCGACGGGTAACAACATCGCCATCCACGCCGCGAGCGACCTGTCGATCGGAGGCATCACCCACGGGGCGGCGGGCAACGTCAGCCTCACCAGCGACGGCATCCTCATCCTGCCCACGAGCCTGGCGACCACGGGGAGCATCTCGCTCGCTTCGAACGGAGGGGTGCTCGCGCCGACCGCGCAACTGCAGGGCGGATGGATCACCCTTACCGGCAGTGCCGGTGTCACCTTGTTGAACAGCATCATCACGCCGGGCGCGCTGACGCTCGATGCGGGGACCAACGGCAACGTGTTCCAGGTTGGCAGTGGCGTCAGCGCAGGCGAGCTTGTCGCAAATACGTCCGGCACACTGGACCTCGCCTCCGCGTCGAATGCGATCCAGACATTGGGTGACATTTCGGCCAATACCTTCGTGTTCACCAATGCGATTGCCTCGACGGTGACGGGCGGCGTGTCAGCTCAGTCCATCCAGTTCAACGCGCCGCAGGGCCTCACGGTCACCGGCTCGGTCGACGGCGGCACGGGCGCGGGCACGCTTCTCGGCTTGTCGACCTCGTTGACTGTGGGCAACGGCGGCACCACCGGTACCTTAAGCGGGAACGTGACGGACAATGGCGTGCTGGCCTTCGACCGCTCGGACACGGTCAGCTTCGCCGATACCCTCGCAGGTTCGGGGCAACTGCTGCAGAAGGGCAGTGGCACGCTGCTGTTTGACGGCAATGGTTCGACGTTCGCCGGCAGCACGCTGGTGCAGGCAGGCACGCTGATCGTCGGCAGTGCGGCCGGCAGCACAGCAGAGCTCGCCGGGAACGTCGACGTGGCTGCCGGCGCTGCTCTGGGTGGACATGGCAGCATCGATGGCAACGTGAGCATGGCCAGCGGTTCGGTGTTGTCGCCGGGCCACTCCGTCGGCACGCTCAGCGTGAACGGTGACCTCTCGATGGCGCAGGGTAGCTCGATGGACGTCGAGCTGGGCACGGCAGGCGTCGGCGATCTGGTAGCCGTGAATGGAAACCTCGCATTGAACGGCGTGACGCTCAACGTCAGCAACGCCGGCGGGATGGGGCCGGGTGTCTACACGATCTTCTCCTATACCGGAGCCTTGACCGAAACCAACGGCGGCCTGGCGTTCGGGGCGACGCCCGCGGGGCACACCCTGCAGCTGCTCACGCTCCTCGGGAGCAAGCAGATCAATATCCTGGACGCCTCGAACACCACGCTGAACTTCTGGAACGCCAACGGTCTGGCCAGCGGCGCCCAGATGGGTGGCGGCGACGGCACGTGGTCCACCACTTCGCCACACTGGACCGACGCGGTCGGCAGCATCACCGGCGCGATGTCGCCGCAGCCGGGTTTCGCTGTATTCGGCGGCGCGGCAGGCACGGTTACGGTGGACGACACCAGCGGCGCGGTATCGGCTAACGGTGTGCAGTTCATGAGCGACGCTTACCATTTGACGGGCGACGCGCTCACGCTCACCGGCGTGAGTGGTGCAGCACCTGTGCTACGTGTCAGCGGCGGTGCCACGGCCATCGTCGACAACGTCATCAATAGCGTCAATGGCATCGACAAGACCGATGCCGGTACGTTGGTGCTGACGGGGCAGAACATCTATCAGGGCAATACCGTGTTGAGCGGCGGCGAGCTTTCCGTGTCGTCGGACGGCAATTTGGGAGTGACCGCCAACGCGCTGGATTTCGAAGGCGGCATGCTGCAGGTCACGGGTACCAGCTATCGCGCCACCAATCGCAACATCTTCTGGGGCAGCGGCGGCGGCTTCGATATCGCCGACGCGGGCAACACGTTCACCGTGTCGCAAAACCTGGTCGGCTCGGGCAGCCTCTACAAGACTGGCGCAGGCATGCTTGTACTCAGTGGCACCAATAGCTACACCGGCGGCACTGTCATTGGGCAGGGCACGCTTCAGGGCGACGCCGCCAGTCTCGGCGGCAACATCGTGAACAACGCAACGCTGGTGTTTGATCAGTCGACCGATGGCACGTTCAACGGCGCGATCAGCGGCACGGGTCAATTGATCAAGAACGGTGCAGGACGCCTGGTGTTGAGCGGAGCCAGCACGTACACCGGCGGCACGCTGGTCAATGCGGGCAACCTGCAGGGCAACACCGCCGGCCTGCAAGGCGCCATCGTGGATAACGCGACGGTGACCTTTGCGCAGGATACGGACGCCACCTTCAACGGCAACCTCTCCGGCAGTGGACAGCTGGTGAAGGCCGGTGCGGGCACCTTGACGTTGGCCGCGGGCAATACCTATAGCGGCGGCACGATGATCGACGGCGGCGCGCTGCAGGGCGATACGAGCTCACTGCACGGCGCCATCACCAACAACGCCAAACTGATCTTTGCGCAACAGACGGACGGTGTGTTCGATGGAGCGATCAGCGGCACCGGTCAATTGATCAAGAACGGTGCCGGTACGCTGACGTTCAATGGCACCGACGCTATCAGTGGCAGCACTGAAGTAAGCGCGGGCAAGCTGGTGGTGGGGGATGATACGCATGCGAGCGCGTCACTGGGCGGCACGGTAACAGTCGATCAAGGCGCAACGCTGGGGGGTATCGGCAGCATCGGCGGACTCGATCTGTCCGGCACGCTGACGCCAGGCAATTCCATCGGCACGCTCACGGTGAACGGCAATGCTGTGTTTCGTACCGTTTCGAGCTACCAGTTAGAAGTGTCGCCTGACGGCACAAGCGATCGCCTGGCGGCAACAGGCCATGTTTCCATTCTTGGCGGCTCGGCCCTGGCGCTCGCCAGCAACGGGAACTGGGCACCGCAGACGCAGTTCCAGGTGATCACGGCCGATGGTGGCGTGAGCGGCACGTTCGACAGTGTGACCTCGAACCTGGCCTTCCTCACGCCGCAGCTGATCTACAGCGCTCAAGACGTGACCTTGCAGCTTGAGCGTAACGACGTGAGCTTTGCTTCGGTGGCGCAAACGCGCAACCAACGCGCGGTGGCCGCGACGCTGGAGTCGCTAGGCATGACCAATCCGCTTTATCACGCATTGGTTGGCCTGGATGCCGGCACGGCACGACAGAGATTCGACGCGCTTTCGGGCGAGCAATTCGCGAGCACCCGCAGCGCGCTTGTCGACGATAGCCGGTATGTGCGCGATGCCATCAATCGTCATCTGCTTGGCCTGCAAGACGAAGGCGCACAAGCCACCGACGCCCACGGCGTGACGGCATGGACGAGCGCCTGGGGTCATTGGGGCGACAACAACAGCGATGGCAATGCCGCACGCCTGCAGGCCAACGGCAGCGGTCTGCTGGTGGGCGCAGACCTGGGCATAGATAGCGATGCACGCCTGGGCGCCGTGGTCGGTCATCGGCAGGCGAGCATGCGCGTGGACGATCGCGGTTCCAATGCGCATGCCACCGCCACGGACGCCGGCATCTACGGCGACGTGGCGTTCGGTGCGTTCGCGCTGCGCGGCGGCCTGGCCTATGCGTGGCAACAAATCGACGAGTCGCGCCAGGCTTCGTTCGGCACGTTCGCCGAGCGACTGGACGCGCGCTACGACGCCAATGTCGCACACGGCTTCATCGAAGGCGGCTATCGCTTCCAGCCCAGCGCAGGACAGCAGCTTGAACCCTTCCTCAATATCTCACGCGTGCAACTGCACACCGACGGCCTACACGAAAACAATGGCGTGGCGGCATTGGCCGTGGCCGACAACAGCGATGCCGTGAACTTCGCGACGTTCGGTCTGCGCGACTCCTGGTCTCTTGTCGCGCAAGGCGGCCTCAATGCACACATCGCCATCGGTTGGCAGCAAGCCTGGGGCGATGTGTTGCCAGTGAGCCGCCTGCGCTTTGCCGGCAGCAACAGCTTCGATGTCGCAGGCACTCCCATCGCCCGCCACGCGGGCGTGGTGGATGCGGGCCTATCGTTCGCGGCCACGCGTAACGTGTGGTTCGACGCCAGCTATGTCGGCCGCTACGGCGACGGCAGCAAGGATCAGGGCGCGCGACTAGGTGTGACGGTCCAGTGGTAGTGGTGTGGTGTGGCTGTGTGCGAAGGTCAGTGCCAGCGCAAAAAATCGGGGCGGCATCCTGCCGCCCTAAATTGCCATGGCGTGAAACGGACCGGCAACCGAGTTAATGGGTCTTTCTTTTACGCCGCCTGGTTCTGGAGGCGGCGCGGCCCAGCCTTGGCGTTGTCGTCCGTCCCGTTGGGTATCTGGCATGGCTTCAGGGGGCTGACTGAGCTCAGTCGTGGCCACCTAGCAAGAGAGTTTCCACGATGCGCCGCACCCTCATATCGCGTTTTTTGATGACCGGGCGACGCTGGAGCGGGTCATTGAGCCCGTGCGACTCGCCGAGCTGCGCCCCGAGATATTAGGCATGACCATGGCCTACGAGACGATGGTTGGCGATATGGGGTCTTTCATCGCAATGAAAAAGGGGAATTCCGTTTGCGGACTCGGTCGGGTCGAGGTTCGGCCACCATGCGGCGTGGCCGTAGCTAAAACAGTCAGCGGTTGTGTTCAGTCGCGGCGCTCTCGCGATGTCGGAGTTAACGTCGATTCTTTCTAAATGCGCGCAGAAAACTTGCGTCAGTGTTATCGGACCAGCGGTCGCATTGGGTGGCTGACGGGCGCGAGTCGGGATGAGTCACGCACTGCATCTGCGCTTCGCCTAGCACCATATTCAAAAAGAGCGAAGCTGCTGCATCACGCCCCTTTAGGCGAGGTCCGATTGCGCGCCCACCCACGAGCAAGGCCGATTTTTTGTAGATGCAATGGATTTCACCATGGAAAAAGTACGGGTGGCGCTAGTATTTAATGGCGAAATTCCTATCTTGTAAGCACCCATGGATGCTTTGTCTTTGCTTCTTTTATTGGTGCGAAATCGCGGCATAGGTGCTTCTCCGCTGGATAAAAAGCACCGTGACTTGGGGTGATGATGCAGCGTCCAAGACCCGCTTCGGGATTAACGCGGTCTGGCGAAAAATGGCAGCACAATTCGCAAACGATCATGATGCTCGGTCTGGCTATGATGGTTGTGGGTCTTCGTCGCGCTTCGCTAAGCGGGCCGCCACTGTGCGTTGAAGGGAGGAATGCCGCGAGCCAGATGACTTACATCTGATTTTGCTATCCGGATGTCACGGACCGACTGCTTGGGGCGCTTATGGACGATGATGTACAAGATGCCCTCGTGCGCCGTGACGGTGATTCGGTGAGGGTCGGCGCTGGCTGGTAGGCTGAAGCTCCGGTGGAAGGCGCCACACGCCCGCTCAATACGCAAGAAAGAATCTCGGCAGTCCTGGGATTCAGTTTTTCGTTCCCCCTTGATGGTCAGCGCGCCGTGGGCCATGTATGCCTCGATTGCACTAGGCGCAACGCCGGGCGCATCTAAATAGAGAATGAACCGGTTTGCTTCCTCCTTGATATCTACGTGGGGTATCCATTGGCGGGTGGCCGCCGAAGGGCTGACAATAGAGACATTGCGACGCGATGGCCCCTCAAACACCCGGTCAAAAAGTTGTTTGACTGGATCATCCGGCTTCATGTTCGGCCAGTCAGAAGGCCGCATCATGTTTTCTTTCATGGCGAAACTTCCAGAGCAAGCATGGTTAAGGCAATCGGAGGGAGGGGTGCGTATTCACCCTCCCAGAACAAGTCGGCTATCTTTGCGCGTTAGTGTCCATCCGCTCCGGTCTTGCTCACTCGTATGCGGCGTGGCGTGGTTTCAGGACGTTTTGGAATAACGATCTGTAGTACCCCATTCCGACCAGAAGCTGTGATGCCTTCTGGGTCGGCACTATCAGGTAGGGCGAAGCGCCTATGAAACGCCCCATAGGGACGCTCGATACGCGTGAATTGCTCGGTGTTCTCCTCGACGTCGGCTTTGCGCTCCCCTTTGATGGTGAGCATACCCTTGTCCATCTGGACCTCGACCGAATCCAACTCAACACCTGGGATGTCCGCGTATAGTACAAACCGACGAGCCTCCTCTTTGATGTCGACACGAGGAGCCCAGTGGCTGGTGACGATCGACGAATCATCAGCTGAATTGCGTGAAAGAAAGCCTCCCTCGAACATCCGGTCAAACAGTTGCTTGATTGGATCTTGTGCCGGCGCTTGGCCCGGCCACTCCGATGTACGTAGCAATTGGCTGTTCATGACAAAGACCTCTGTGGTAGGTGGTCATCACGAAGAAAGGGCCTGCACAGAGCGACGGGCGCATGCACAGGCAAATGCGTATAAGCTTCATCACTACCAGTGCGGTGGAATAGAGGGGCTAAGCAACCCGCTGCTCGATCTGCCGAACTTTCGTTAGGACGATGTCACTAGTGCTGATCTCGATCCGCCTCGGCTTCATCGCCTCAGGCAGTTCTCGCTTAAGGCTGATCGTCAGCAATCCATCGGCAAGCTGGGCATCGCAGACTTGGACGTGCTCCGCCAGTTCAAAGTGACGGATAAACGCTCGGTAAGCGATGCCGCGATGCAGGTATTCGCCTTCGGTATCGTTTTTGCGTTCGCCTTTGACGGCAAGCAGGTTTTCCTGCACGGAGATATCGATCTCATCGCGCTTGAACCCGGCTACCGCCATCGTGATCTGATAGCGGTCATCGGAAAGCTTCATGGTGTCGAAGGGAGGCCAGTTGTCAGACGTTTGTGCCTGAGCCGCTTCGAGCAGACCGAAAATCCGCTCAAAACCAATGCTGGAACGATGAAGAGGTGAAAAATCAAGAACAGTGCGCATGGCCATTTCCTCGTAAGAGCAACATGGAAAAGAAACCATTCGCCGCGCCGCAAGGGTCGCGGCAAGCTGAGCCCGGAGCGCCCAGTGGCCGAAATTTTATGCACCGGAATCCACTTTTCAAGCCCTTACTTTCAGCATTTGTTTAGCCTTCTAAATGGCTGAAAACGAAGGCTTTTCATGAGATCCAGAGTGGATTCTGGCGAGACGAATCATCCATTCCATTCCAGTCCAGGCTGTGAACTCCCGCAGGTCGGTCCAAGCCCTCGATCCTCCTTGGTAATATTGCCCTTCACTCTCAATGGTGCCCGGCGTACACGGTGCGCGCTACAAGGCCAACCAAGGAGAGCCGTTTCATTTACCGAATGAGTGGCGAGGTTGTCTGTCTTCTCATCGGGAGGGAATGTGCAGAGACGTTTGATGTGCCTCTTGGCACTACTTGCGGCGAGCGCTTGCCACGCCGGTACGCCGGGAACACTTAAGGGAACAAATGCGGCGGGCAGGCGATTCAAGTTAAGCCTGGATGCCGAACCACAGGTCTACGGTGGAGAGCCCAGGATCTGGCTACTTCAGGAACTATTCCCGCACGGACCTCGAGCGTGCAATATCCGAGGCCCCGCTGTGGAACCCTGGCGCGCAAGCTGGGCGAATTGTCAGTTCTGCATGGCCAGCGCCTGGCGCCGCCCCTCAAGTTTGGCGGCCTTATCGGCCTGCTGCTCATCGGCGAAGTTCGCCGTGATGCCGTTCCTGAGAGGCCTTATTTCGGCGTTCTCCTCCAAGTCCGGGCGCTGATCGTAAATGAACCATCGCCCGTACCACTCGTCGCTTTCCCGGGACACAGGAAGCGTTACGACAGAGACCCACAAATTACCAACCGGCATGGGCAACGACATGCGTGAATCCCCCACCCTTAGGAATGGCCCAAAGGTCGCCACCGATAAGGTGGCGCGCAACCTATAACGATCCCGCCACCAGAATGGCTATCGATTGTGCGTTGCCAAGCGCCATCCGCTCGTTCGGTTGGAGGTCCGTGTCTCCGTAGCGCACGGGGGCATCGCCGCGACTCATCGGAAGCGCATAAATCGACCACGTTCCCACCCATCCTTGCACCCCCGGCAGGTCGATCTTTGCCGCGGTGAGGTGAATGACCACGTCTTGAAGCAGAATTTCTCGACGAAGGGGGATGACCATGCGTAAGCGCCCGATCCTGTTTTTGACTCCCATAGTCCGCGCCATCCTCGACGGGCGCAAGGCGTGACGGGTCATGGTTAATTTCTAGTTCAAGCGCATTGAGGAGGAGAGGAATTCGGGGCCGCCGATTTACATATTTTCGACCAACGCCATTGTAGATTTTTGCATCGCAGGGGCAGGTACTTTGCGAGGTGATTTTGCAATGGGCGACGTCGTAGGGTTGCATCAGGGGATTCACTACGAGGCGACGTACCGCGAGCAGGGCGACTCAGCCCTCTGGAGCGCCACTTTGGCGCGCGGTAACGAACTGATGCTCGCCGAGGGATCCGTTTCAACCACCGGCACTGACTGCCTGGACGTTTCCGTGCTGGTCCATTTTGCCGTGCAGCGCCGGATAGAAGACTTCTTCCAATGGATGCCGGCGGCCGGCCATTGGCCGCGGCAGCACGCGAGCGGCGGATAGAAAGAGGGGCAGCCCGAGGATCACAGGCTGCCCCGGCGCCCGCCCATTGGCTACGACGGCGCAGGAGTTTTGGCCATAGGCCAGGAACGAACACCGAATGGGCGGGCGCGAACCAAGGCTATTTCAGCCCGGCTTAGCGTGCGGTCAGCGCATTGTCGAAACCATCATCACGGGGCGGCTCACAACCGCCTGGCACTCACCGCTTGCCCAGAGCCTTAGCCACGTCCCTCGCCATGACGCCGGCCCGCCTCACGGCGTCCTTGAGTTGCGCCTCTGTGACGTCCCATTTCTGGGTCCAGTAGCGAACCTCATAATCCTCATTGACGTTTACGCGATCGGCATCGCGCGGCCCGCGGTTGGTTTTGTCGTCTGACATGGCAACTGCCCTCCTGGTTGGGTCCCTACGAATCGCATGGGGTAGGTCATCGCGTGGTCAAGGTCATGCGACGTAGGTGCGGGTCCGGCAAGCGGCGCCCATGAAAAAGGGGCGGCGGCTTGAGACCACCGCCCAAAATGCCAGGGAGTGAAACGGAGACGTAACTACGTTGGGTGATTGCTTAGGCTGCTTGGGTCTCTAAGCGACGGGGCTCAGCCAACGCCTTATCGACCTTGCCAATGGGTATCTGGCGAGGTTTTAGCGCTTCGGGAATCTCGCGCTTGAGGTCAATCACGAGAAGCCCATCGCGCAGATCCGCAGAGACCACCTCCATGTGTTCTGCAAGCTCGAAGCGGCGGGTGAACGGCCGATTGGCGATTCCGCGATGCAGAACCTCGCCTACATGGTCCGTGCGGCGCTCGCCGTTGACGGTGAGCATGTTGTCCTGTAGCGATATCTGCAGGTCGTCGCGAGTGAACCCGGCAACGGCCATCGTGATTCGATACTGATCATCGCTGACCTTTACCGAATCGAAGGGCGGCCAGTTGTCCGGCTGCGGCGTCCGTGCCGCGCTCTCAAGGAGTTCGAAGACGCGTTCGAAGCCAATGCTTGAGCGGTGTAGTGGTGAAAAATCGAGCACAGTGCGCATAGCCATATCCTCTGGTAAGCAACATGGATTAGGGACTGTCACCGCGCCGCGGGGCGCGGCCGCCGCCGATCCCGTAGCGATCGGCGGCGAAGAAAGATACTCATCGCCAAACGCTTGGCAAGGGGGCGGTGGGCTCCGTTTAGCATTTATTCCTATTGCCGAAACTGCGCGGCGCCGGCAAAAGCCGAGCCCCTGCTAGGCGCGAAGGGTGGAGGGGACGCGTATTTCGAGGATTGACGCTGATAGATTGGCATCTTTAGGCATCAGCGTAACGTCCGCTTCCGACCCGAAGCAATGAGATGGACTCCTCCCCCGTCTTCGGCATCGAGCGCCAGACTGGAAGCGATAGAACCAGTCACTGGCGAAGAGGAGTCCACCCGTGAAGCTTACGCGCATCGGAGTAGACGTGGCCAAGCAGGTCTTCCAGGTCCGCGAGGTTGATCGACACGAGCAACCGATATGGCGTCGCCGCCTGTCACGAGATCGTTGGCTGAAGGCCGTGCAGGAGGTGGCCGAGCCGGGCTGCGAGATTGGCATGGAGGCGTGCGGCGATGCGCACCACTGGGCACGACAACTGCAGGCAAAGGGTTATCGCGTGAAGCTGAGCGCGCCGCAATTCGTGAAGCTGTATGTAAAAGCGATGCCAAGGATGCCGAGGCCGTCTGCGAGGCGATGAGCCGTCCGAGCATGCGCTTTGTCAGCGTGAAAAGCGTCGCGCAGCAAGATCTGCAAGCCATGCACCGCGTGCGTGCGAGCCTGGGAGCAGCGCACCGCTAAAGGCAATCAGATTCGCGGCCTCGTCGCCGAGTATGGCTTGGTCGCAGCGAAGGAGATGTCCTCATTGCATGGCACGATCCCGAGCTGGCTGGAAGATGCCAACAACGGTCTGAGCATGAGCTTCCGATATTTGCTCGAAGGTCTGTGGCGAGATTTACGCTCGGCAGACGAGCGCATCACGGAATTGGATGGCCAAATCAATGAAGCGGCCAAGGCCGACTCTGATGCGCGCCGGCTGCAGCAGTTGCGGGCGTCGGCCCCATAGTGGCCACCGCCTTGGTCGCCTGCGTCGGCGACGCCAGGCAGTTTGCGAACGGCCGACAGATGGCCGCATCGCTTGGCCTTACACCAAGGCAGTGCAGCTCAGGAGGCAAGGACCGCTTGCTGGGCATCAGCAAGCGCGGTGACGCCTACGTTCGGTCATTGCTGGTCCATGGTGCTCGCGCCATGTTGCGAACTGCACCGCGACACGACGATCCGTTGAGTCGATGGGTGACCCGACTGGCGTCACGATCTCACCCCAACGTGGCCTGCGTGGCGATGGCCAACAAGACGGCGCGGATGGCCTGGGCCATGCTGCGTCATGGCACGAACTACCAACCGGCGCTGGCGGCCGCCTGAGCGAACCACCGAAGAAATCCCTTCACGATTGCGAAGCACCTGAAGTGATGGGGCAGAACCCTGAAATGTCCGTGTGCTCACGAGCACGCCAAAGCGATTGGGAGCCAACGCGCCTCATCGTGGCCCAGCACCGCCTGACGGTGCAGCGACTAGAGGCCGGATATACGTGTGCAGTCGACACGAACGCCAGAGCTAAGAGATGCTTGGCAAAGGGGAGGAGTCCATATACGGACATCCAACGCATCAATTCCACATCCGGTAGTTAGCCAGTTAATTAACCGCTGGAGGCGCGGAGCTTGGCTATCTGGGTCTCAAGGTCCGCGATCATGAATGGCTTACTAAGTCTTGCCGTGTCCGGGGGGCAAGTCAGCCAGCGATCCGCTGTCATGACTAGTGACAACGACCATCATCATGTCCGGACGAAGCCGTCGAACTGCGGCGGGCAGTGCAGCTCCGCCCATTGCGCCAAGCATGGGGCCGGTGGGAACACGCGCTGACCTGATCGCGTTTCGTGACATGCTTGTAGCCGTCCGAAAAAACGTGGCAACGCTTAAGCAGCAGGGGAAATCGCTTGACGAAATCATCGCAGCCAAGCCGACTGCCGACTTCGATGCTCGATGGGGACATTTCGTGATCGATCCGACGCACTTCACTAAGCTGGTTTACGCGGGGCTCTAATGCAGTCGCTGCGTGCCGACATGACAATCTCGGCCAGAGCAGGACTGGTTTCGCTTAGCAACGGCTCAAGGAATACGGACGCGCGCTCGGTCCACAGACGCGCCAATGAGCTGGCCGGACTGCAGCGCTAAAAATCGACTTCGAGGCCTACGGCTGCTCACGGATTGGATCAATTCGCGCCGCCAGTAAAAGTTGGTCCTGTGCCGTTTATTCACTTGGAAAAACGGGCAGCAGAGCCCGTGGCGACTCCGCCGCCGTGCGCCGCTTCCGCAAGCCGCACTAGGTTCGCGAGGAGATCCCGAGCCCGTCCACGCAAGCCTCGCCGGGACTAAGGATTGCACAGTGGACAATGCGTGAAGTGATGTGACTGTTTTCGCCATTCGAAGGCTGGCGGTTAAGGAAATGGACGGCCAATCCGTTGCATGATTGCGCTGCAGGGAAGGTGACGCCAATGATCTATACACGAGAAGAACTGGCGGAGATATTCCGCCAACTTGATTCTGAGCTCAGGAGTTTGGCATCGTCAGACGTGCCGGAGGAAGAGCGCTGGCAGGTCGTGGAGGATATAGCTCACATTCCGGCCTCAGCGGTTTCCGAGGAGGACCGTCTTTGGTGGTGGCAACAGCTCTATGATGCGCTTGAACGACACGGCCTCACCGAGCTTGGCGCCATCGCCCGCATGAATGAAGAAAACCCCTAGCTCAAGTTCGCGACTGGGCCGCGCTAGCGATGCTGTCTGATCAAATGATCCAGGTGCTCACATGCGATGGAAAGCTTCGTCTCGTCCGCCGTGGCTACGCCAAGCAGCAGCCCCGATTTCCGCACGCTGCCGGACGCGAACCAGGGTGATAGCGGTTCAGGCGCGAGTCCCAATGCCCGGGCTTCTTTCGCCACAGCGACATCGGGCAACTCGTCAGGCAGGTGCACGATGGCGGCCAGCCCGCCGATCTGCACCTGGTAGCCCTTGCGCTCCATCGCGATTTGAAGCGCTTCACCTCTCGCTGAGTAGACACGCTTCATTCGACGAAGATGCCGCATGTAGTGCCCTTCGCTCATGAATCGTGCGGTGGCCTGCTGCACGGCGGGGCCGGGGGACGACCCTAGGCACATCACTGCTTCGTTGAACCTGTCTACCAGGTCCGCGGGCGCGACAATGAAGCCAAGCCGCAGCGAGGGACTGATGGTCTTGCTGAAAGAACCGATGTGGATGACGCGACCGTGGCCGTCCAGCGACGCGAGCGCGGGCGCAGCGCGGCGACGGAGCTGGAGCTCACCCAGGTAATCGTCCTCGATGACCCATGCACCGGTACGCGCCGCCCACTCAATAAGCGCCACTCGACGGCTAAGCGATAACGTTCCGCCAAGCGGCGCCTGTTGGCCCGGCGTCACCAGGGCAAGCGTCGCGTTGGGAAAGTGCTCCACGCCGTAGGCAACGTCCATACCCTCGTCGTCCACCGGTACCGACGCGGATACAAGCTGAGCGAGTTCCAGCGCCCGGCGGCTGTGGAAGAACCCTGGATTTTCCATCCATGCCGTGGCACCCGTCGCCACGCGCAGGACTCGGAGCGTGATCTCCAGCGCACCGGCGAAACCGGCCGTGACGAATATCTGCGACGGGCGGCATTCGATACCCCGTGCGAGCGCGAGGTGTGCGGCGATTTCCCGACGAAATTCCGATTCCCCGCGGGGGTCGGGATATACCGCCGGTGCGGCGACCTCCCGCCGCGCGGCGTGCGCCCGCAAGCGGGCAAACAAGCTTACGGGGAAGCAGTCGGACGCGGGCACGCCCATTTGGAACATGGCCGATCCGACGAGCAGATGTTGATAAAGCTCGGGTACGGCATCGGAACCGGCTGCCTGCGCGACCCGCGCAGTCGCGGGATGGTCGGCCACGCGCGTTCCACCCGGTCGCGACGAGACAATGACTTGTTCGTCGGCCAGCCGTTCGTACGCCGATTTGACCGTGCCGCGAGCGACGCCCAGCTGTGCAGCCAAGGCCTGCCACGACGGCAACCGTGCGCCCGGTGCGAGGGCGCCGCTGCGGATGGCCGCCAGAATGCCGAAGCAAATCTGCTCCGTCAGCGTCGATGCGGCAGACCGATCGATTCGGATATCGAGCGCGTACGGCATGCTTTCATGGTACAGCGAAAATATCGATTTCTGGTTCTTTGAAGTAAACCTAGGCAGGCGCAAGATCGCGCCAATCCGAACAGGAGCACGCCATGCCCATCAAACGCCTGCTTGCCGCTCTGCTAGCCACCGCCGCATTCGCCGGAACTGCCTACGCGCAAGCTCCTGAGGCGACGGTCAAACCCAACTTCGCGCAAGCGATCCCGAACCTGCCGGGCAAGTCGCTTGTTGCGGTCGAAGTGAGCTATCCCCCTGGCGGCGCCTCCACGCCCCATCACCACGCCCGTTCCGCGTTCATTTACGCGTACGTGGTTTCCGGGGAAATTCAGAGCCAGGTCGACGATGGTCCCATGCGGACCTACCGGGCCGGCGAGTCCTTCTACGAAGCACCGGGCGCTCATCACCGCGTCAGCGGCAATGCAAGCAAGACCCAGCCCGCCAAGCTGCTTGCTGTGTTCGTCGTCGACACTGGCGAGCAACCCCTCACCACTCCCGACAAATAGGTCCTCCATGTCCCCCCGCATCGATTACACGCATGTCGCGCCGGACGGCGCCAAGGCGCTCGGCGCTATTTACGCCTACGTCATGCAGTCCGGCCTCGACCCCATCCTGGTGGATCTGGTCTACCTGCGCGTAAGCCAGATCAACGGCTGCGCGTACTGCCTCGATATGCATACGCGTGACCTGGTGAAAAAAGGAGTCGTGATCGACAAGCTCGCGCTCGTACAGGCCTGGCACGAGGCCGGCAAGGTCTTTAGCGAGCGCGAGAAAGCGGCTCTTGCTTGGGCCGAAACCGTGACGCGCGTTGCGGAGACCGGCGTGCCCGATCGTGACTACCAAGCCGCTTCGGCCGTTTTCAGCGAAAAGGAATTGGTCGACCTGACGTTCGCCATCGGCCTGATGAATACCTACAACCGCCTCGCCATCAGCTTCCGCAATCCGCCCAAGGCAGCGCTCCAGGCAGAAGGCCGATAACCGGAGAAACCATCGTGTCGACACCACAGATACCGGGTATCCAGATCCCCGACAGTTTGATCGCCCGCGAAGCCACCGAGCTCGTTCGCGATACGGAAAGCGAACTGCTGTTTCTGCACTCAATGCGCGTCTATGCCTGGGGCGCGCTGGCAGGCATGCGCCAAGGTCTGAACTTCGATCCTGAACTGCTCTACGTGGGCGCGATGTTCCATGACCTTGGTTTGGCCGAGCGCTTCCATGGAAGTGCGCTGCGTTTCGAAGTCGACGGAGCCAACACCGCCCGCGACTTCCTGCGTAGCCACGGCCTGCCGGAGCAGGAGATTGCCAAGGTGTGGAGCGCGATCGCGTTCCACACGACGCCCGGTATTCCGCAGTTCATGCATCCGGAGGCCGCGTTGCTACACATCGCGGCAGGCATGGACGTGGCCGGCCGCGCCTACGATCAATTCACCGACGCCGAACGCGATGCCGTGACGGCTGCGTGGCCGCGCGAAACCGACTTCAAGCACGCCATTATCGATACGTTCTACGAGGGCCTAAAGCTCAGGCCTGACAGCACCTTCGGAACGTTCAATGATGACTTCCTCGCCTTCAAGGACCCAGCGTTCCGGCGAGGGGATATCTGCAGCGTTATCCTTCATTCGGCTTGGGCCCATTAGCGCGCCCGTCGGTCTTTACAACGCACCGAATTCGTCGCCCATGGCCGATGCCCCGGCTCGTGTTTGATGTGGCAGTGTTGGGTAAGGTGCCTCCCGCTGGAAATATCTATGTCTTCTCGTACGTTCCTCATCACTGGCGCAAGTAAAGGTATTGGTCGCGCTCTGTCCGAGCGGCTGGCTCGCGACGGCCACCGTGTCGTCGGAATCGCGCGGCAAGGTGGCGATGCCAGCTTTCCCGGCGAACTCGTCGCCTCGGACCTTGCCGACCGCCAGGCCACCGAGCGCACCCTGCGCGATTTGAGCTCGCGCTATGCCTTCGACGGTGTCGTCAACAACGTTGCAATGGTTCGCACGCACCGCATCGGCGAAGTCGATCTCGACGATCTCGACGCCACGCTCGCACTCAACCTTCACCCAGCCGTGCAGGCCGTGCAAGCGCTGCTGCCAGGCATGCGAGGGCGCGGTTGGGGCCGTATCGTCAATATATCCAGCCTGACGATCCTGGGCATGATTGAGCGTACTGCCTACGCGGCCGCCAAGAGCGCCATGGTGAGCTTTACCCGCTCGTGGGGACTGGAGCTAGCTCGTACCGGCATCACCGTCAATGCCGTTGCGCCCGGTCCGACCGAGACTGTCCTGTTTCGCGAGAACAATCCGCCGGGCAGCGACGGTGAAAAGCGATACCTTGCCTCGGTCCCCATGAACCGCTTTGGCAAGCCGGAAGAGCTGGCAGCGGCGATCGCCTTTTTCCTATCGGAGGAGGCGAGCTTCATTACGGGGCAGACGCTTTACGTCGATGGCGGCGCCTCGCTCGGCAAGCTGCCGTTCTGATCAAGCTGCTACAAGCTGGTCGTCAACTGGCCCGACCTGAGGAAGAGGGAGGTTCCAATTGGAAGAAAGGTCTTCTAGCAGCCGGACGGTAATGTCGTGGGTGGAAAGCATCCATATATGGACTCCTCCCCTTTGCAAAACCCCGTGCTCTGGCGTCCGTGACGACTGCACACCTATAGCAGACATTAGGGCAGGGCGATTAGGACAAGTTATCGCGAGTGCGGCAAGTCTCAGCTTTGGTCAGCTTGATCTCGGAAGTCCCAAGCAGCCGGGGAGTGTTATGACCTCCCATTGTTAGGATGGCAGCCAAAGGGGGCTTTTCCAGGCTCTTAGATAGTCAAGAAAGACTTTGACCTTCGTTGGCAGGAAGCGACGAGTCGGGTAAACGGCATGAACGAGGATCTCTGGCGAGGACCACTCAGGAAGTACACGTACGAGTTCCCCGCGGGCTATGCGGTCGTCGCAGTAGTTATATGGAAGGAACCCGATGCCATGCCCCTGGTTGGTGAACGCGCTCACTGCGTGGAAGTCTCTCGCTGAAACAGGGCCGGTGACATGAACCTTCGCGGATCGCCTGCCGCTCACCAGATGCCATTCGGCTTCGTTGTTTCGTCCATTGAGTACCACGCATTGGTGGTCCGCCAGGTCTTGAGGCCGCGAGGGAGTCGTGTGACTCTTCAGGTAAGCGGGCGATGCAACAAGATAGCGGACGCTTCGCCCCAGCAACTGGGCGACAAGACTGGAATCGCGCAGCTGTCCGTAGCGTATCGCCACATCGACGTTCTCCGCGATCAGGTCCAGATAGGTGTTCGTAAGAAAGAGATCCGCCCGAATGCGAGGTTGGTCTTTCAGGAACGATGACATGAATTCGTAGAACGATTCCTGGCCGAGAAGGACTGGCCCAGAAATCCTCAATGTTCCTTCCGGCTTCTTTTGAACCTGCGTAATAGCCTGCTCAGCGTCCAGCATGTGGTTAAGAGGCTCACTGCAGAGATCGAAATAGGTCCGGCCTTGGCTCGTCAAACTCAGCTTGCGCGTTGTTCGCTGGATGAGAGTCACACCCAGATGTTCTTCAAGCGCAGTGACCTTTCGGCTCACGGTCGACACAGGCATGCCCAACGCACGCGCCGCCCGACTAAAACTCTCGAATTGCGCTACTCGGACGAAGACGGCTACGTCGTTCAGATCGGTTGCGGAGACCATGACTCACCTTTCCATTTATGGGAAAGAGATTACACATATTCCAGTCTAGTCAAAAATCAGGTGCGAGAACACTATTTGCGCACCAAATCACTCCGACTGGAGAAAGCTCATGAATAGCAAGGTCGCAATCATCACAGGTGCCTCGAGCGGCATTGGCGAAGCGACTGCAAAACTACTCGCCGCCAAAGGCGTGACTGTGGCTCTCGCCGCCAGACGCGTGGATCAGCTAAAGCGCATCGCAGACGAGATTCAGGCCGCTAGTGGCAAGGCCAGCTTCCATCAGGTGGACGTCACCCAGCAGAACCAGGTTGAGCAGCTTGTTGCGGACGTCGTCAAGCAAAACGGCCGTCTCGACGTGATGGTCAACAACGCAGGCCTGATGGCTATCGCTCCCCTGTCGCTTCGCAAGACGGACGAATGGGATCGGATGATCGACATCAATATCAAGGGGCTCCTTTACGGCGTCGCGGCAGCTCTGCCGGTCTTCGAAAGCCAGCAGTCCGGTCATTTCGTGAACGTCGCGTCGGTTGTTGGCATCAAGGTCTTCAGCCCTGGTGGCACGGTGTACTCAGGGACAAAGTTCGCTGTTCGTGCGATCTCTGAAGGCCTTCGCCACGAGGTGGGTGGAAATATCCGCACGACCGTCATCTCGCCCGGGGCGATTGATACCGAGCTGAAGTACGGCTCTGGTCACGAGGACAGCCGAAACTTCGTCGTCGACTTCTACAAGATGGCCATTCCGGCGGAATCGATCGCTCAGGCCATCGCCTATGCCATCGAACAACCAGCATCTGTCGACGTCAATGAGATCGTCATTCGCCCGACCGTTCAGGACTTCTGAAAACGGGTGGTGACAAACCATAGGGAGGAGGGGCGATAGTACGCATTTTCCAGTGGACTCATTGGCAATTGCGGCTGCCGCCACCGGGGGCCAGTGTCGACCCATTCGGCGACCGCTGAGCACCCTCACAAGCATTTCCAACACCCAACGACGATGAAAGCGCTTTTGGGCGGAGCGCAAGAAAGACCTCGCCGCAGGGCACCGCATACCCATGTAGGAGCACGAAATGAGCAACGTAACAAAGCAACAGTTCAAGCGCGTCTGGTTTATTACGGGCGCATCCCGTGGCTTCGGCGCTTTGATCGCCAAGGCTGCTCTCGCAGATGGCAACGCGGTCGTCGCAACGGGGCGCAATGTTGATGCAATTGTCGATCGTCTGGGCGCTTCCCCATACCTCTTGCCCGTTGCCCTCGATGTCACCAATGAGGCTCAGGCAATGGACGCGGTTGAAGCCGCTCTCGCGAAGTTCGGCCGCATTGATGTATTAGTGAACAACGCCGGCTTCGGCCTGCTGGCAGCGGTTGAGGAGTCAAGTGACGCTGAAGTACGGCGAATCTTCGACACAAATGTCTTCGGCCTACTGAACGTCACGCGCGCTGTTCTTCCTGTGATGCGAAAGCAGCGCTCGGGGCACGTGATCAACACATCGTCCATCGTCGGCTACAGTGCGTTGCCTGGTGTAGGCGTGTACAGCGCGACGAAGTTCGCAGTCGAGGGCATCACCGAAGCACTGCGGGCGGAGCTGAAGCCACTTGGTATTCACGCAACCGTTATCGAGCCGGGGTTCTTCCGGACGGACTTTCTGGACGAGTCGTCGCTGCAGGTCGGCAAACAGATTATCGACGACTACAGCGAAACGTCGGGTCAGCTTCGCCAGGCCGCGGCGAGCATCAACCATAATCAACCCGGCGACCCGGAGCGACTGGCAATCGCCCTCGTCACCCTGGTTGATGCAGAAACGCCACCGCTGCGCATGCCTTTTGGCACGGACACGCTGAAGGCGATCAAGGAAAAGAATGACTATGTGGTGACGGAGACACTGGCATGGGAGGCGCTTTCGGGGTCCACTGACTTCCCGGCCTGAAGGTTTTTATGGGTTGGTGAATCGACGAGGTAAGATCCAGCGGCGCTGTTACAACAGCAAAAGCAACGGCGCCGCTTCGCTTGGATTCTTCTATAGATGGCCTAGGGCGACCTCTAAACAGGATGCTGGGCGACACCGAGGTAAAGGTTCTTGCCTCGTCCGATTCGCTAGCGGACTTAAAGTCCACAACCTGCGCAGTTTGGGCTGGCCTTACGCCTTGGCGCCGGGCAGTCAATGGCGCCAAGACGCCTCCCAGGAAAGGCGATAACAGCAGCCACGACTAGGGCAGACAGGCCAATCCGCCCACCTGCGACTCCGATGTCACGCAGACCGATGGCGTCGATGGCCTTTCCGCCGACAACCGCTCCCATGCCAATGCCCGCGTTGAAGATCGATACATTGAGTGATGCCGCTAGCTCCTGGAGCTCGGGCGGAGAAGAGCGAATCGTGCGAACGTGGTTTGTGACGAAACCGGCGGCGTGCGCCCCTCCCCAAACGACGAGCACGACCATCGCCGCGACGTGATTCCCTAGCACAAAGGGAAATACGCTCATGAAGGTGGCCGAAATGGCAATCGCGGCAACTGCGGCGCCGAGTGGGCGTACGTCAACATATCGACCTGCGATCGAATTGCCGATGATGCCGGCGACGCCAAACCCCATCAAGATCCAACCCGTCCATGCAACACTGAATTGTCCAACCCGGGTGAGCAGGTCAGCTAGGTACGTATACGAAGTGAACATGGCGCTCAGCGCTAGGAACGACATGGCGAGATTGATCAAGACCAAGGGACAGGTGAATATCCTCATCGGCTCGGTTGTTGCTTCATCGGAAGATGGCGTAATTCTCGGGAACAGGACCAAAAACAGAACGGCTATCGCGGCGCAAACCACGCCGCTCGCGGCGAAGGCCATTCGCCAGCCGAAGGCATCAGCCAAAATCGTTGTAATTGGCGAGCCGACGACGCTAGCGACCGCAACCCCGGAAAATACCGTGGCGAGTGCCCGACCCGCATTCTCAGGACCGGCGATTTTTACAGCTGTCGAAGTGGCCATGCTCCAGTACACGGGAAGTGCAAGCGCTGAGAGAATTCGCCCAGAAGCCAACAATGCATAGTTGGGTGCCATCGCGGCTATGGCGGCACCGACAGCGGTGATGCTCAGGACGCTCGTGAATAGCCGCCGTCGCTCGATATGACGAAGCGCAAGCGTAAGAAAGGGGCCCGTGATCGCGACCGTGAAGGCAAACGCGGTCACTAGCAGGCCGATCTTCGACACGGGTGCGCCCAAATCGTGGGCGATGAGGTGGATGACCCCGATGATGTTGAACTCATTGGTCAGCATGGCAAAGGCAGCAGCCGCCAAGAGGGGAGCTGCGAGTTTCATGATCGAAACCTCACGCACTATATTGCCCTGAATTAGGGCGTCACATCCCGTCGAAGTTCAGAACCCTAGCTCTCGAGCTTTCTTGCCAGATCAACGAGATCATCCGCCATGACGTCGATGTAGCTTTCTGGCTTGCGATCTGCGGCGTGCCCAGGTCCGAGCTCCAGCGGCCGCGGGACAAATGCTGTACGAAATCCAGCTTGTTTCGATGCCTGCAGATCCCATTTGTGCGCGGACACCATCAGAAGCTGATCGGGTTCGAAGCCCGTATAGTCGACGGCCAACTGGTATACCTTGGGATCTGGCTTGAACGCATGACTCAACTCGCCGGTCAAGATCTCGTCGAACGGCAGCTTGTTGTTCTTCACCATCGCTGTCATTTGCGACATAGAAGCGTTGGTGAGGGTGGATATCGTGTAGCTGCGGCGGAGCCGTGTAATGCCTTCAACGGCATCTGGCCAGGGGACCATCTTTCCCCACTGGCTTAGCAGTTCATCTCTATCGTCATTCGAAAGGCGGTCATCAACGCCCCGTTTGACCAAGAGTGGCCTTAGTGCTTGGTGATAGACCTCGGTATTGGATATCCAGGGCCGTCGCCCTGCCGAGATATCGACGATAATGTCATGTGCACCTCCGCTCCAGTCGCCTGGAAGCGTTGCCGCCCAGTTGTCGGACAAACCTTGCTTTCGACCTATTTCGCGAGCAACCTTCACGATGGGGTCGTAAAAGTCAAAAACTGTGCCCTGCATGTCGAAGGTCAGAGCTTTGACGCCCGCCAGACCCGGTGTAGCGGTGGCATCCATCCAGGCAAGCACAGGCCGTGTGGCCACAAATGCTGCAGCGGCAAAGCTGCCAATCAAGAACGAACGACGTGAGGGAATCATGTCGCTATCGGTCGGTTCTACGCTCACATCGCACCTCCCATGATTACGCGCTGTCGAACGCGAGTTCGTTCGCGCATGGATGGACCGGTCGGGCGCTACCTTAAGGTGGCGCCCGACAATCATCGTGCAGTCAGATTGTTCGCTCCCACATCTCTTGTCCGGCAGAGAGCGCCCAGTCAGCAGTATCCTTAGGAAAGATGTTCCGAAATGGCCCGGTCTTTTCAGGGATAAGTTCGACCATCTTCCCAATCATGTCGTTGGGATCCAGGCGCATCTCTGGCTTGTCAATAAAAGCGTCGGTCTTTGCCTTGTAAGAAGCGCGGCTCGTAAAGTTGACGTCGTCATCAAGCCAGCGGAGCGCAGCCTCTATCCCGCGTTCGTTGAAGCCGGTGAAGAATGGTCCAGGATTGATGGTCTGAACCTGGATGCCGAAGTCCTTCAGCTCCTCCTGCATCGCTTCGGCAACAGCCTGTAGGGCGTGCTTGGTGGCCGAGTAACTGCCGATCCAGGGCGGGCTAACAAGGCCGACGATCGACGATATGAACACCACCTTGCCTTTGACCTTGTTCTTCACCCAGCGACGCACAACCCGTTGTGTGAGATCCAGCAAAGAAAAGAAGTTGACCTCGAAATTCTGTCTGACGAGGTGCATCGGTATCTCTGCTATGGGACCGGCCTCAGAAATGCCGGCGTTGTTCACTAGTACATCGAAGTCAAGCTTAGCTGCGCGTGCGACATCATATTCATCCAGCATGTTCAGCCGGGTGACGGTGAGGTTTGACAGGCCCATCGAAGCCACTTTGTTGCGAAGTGCCGTCACCTGCGGCCACGACTCGGCCGTGGCAATGACGTTATGCCCCTTTTGGGCGAGACCGATGGCGGCGCCCTCGCCGAGTCCCGAGCCCGCTCCTGTGATGAGGATAGTTCTAGCCACGTCACTTACTCCTCTTCTTGGTGGTGCCAGTTAAGAGGTGGCGATCAGCCACCGTAGTGGTACGTCCACCCGATCGCCGCCGCCAAGGTAAGAATTGAAAATATGGTGCTTGCGATAATGGTGGAGTTGCCTTCCTCCGACAGTCGGTTGTAGTTGTTTCCGAAGAGGATTCCGAAGAACCCGGAAGGAAGAGCGGCCATGATCACCGAGAGCTTGGTGATCTCGACGGGAGCCCCTACGGCACGGCAGATCAAGAAGGCGAGAATCGGCTGAACGACATTCGAGACGATGACGCCAATCGTGGTGTTCAGCGTTAGCCGAAAGGCGCTTTGAGACAGCACGAGGCCCGTAACGAAGAGGCCCATGCCCCCCGCGGCCACGCCAATCTGACGCAATGAAGCAGCCACCACATTGGGCAGCTGCCAGCCGCTGAGCGAAACGAGCATCCCAAACACCGGTGCCAGCACAATAGGCTTGGTTAGGGCGTGGCCAGAGGCACTCGCGATTTGACTAAAACAAGCACCTTTCGACTGACCACTGTTCTTATCAAGTTCGAGTAGGGCCAGCGTGAGGGGAGATGGCAGCAGTGTTCCTACGGCGATGCCGACAGCGACAGTCGAAAGGTGGTCTGCACCAAATAGTGCGGTGATAACCGGATAGGCTGCGGCACCGAAGTTGGGTTGACCGACCGCCAGTGCCTGAAGTGCTGACTCACTGGAGCTCTGCTTCCTTGCCAAGCGTTCGTAGAAGTACCAAAGAAGGTAAATTCCCATCATGACGATCGCTAGAGACAGCAGGATCGGCCATTGTGCAATCAAGTCAGACCACTTTGATGTTGCTGTAGCAACGAAGAGTGATGCCGGCAGGCAATAGCTCAACACAACGGTGATGAGCTCGCTCACGTGCATGTTATTCATGTGGCCAGTCCTACCGGCGCCGTAGCCCAGCAACATGACAAAAAAAGTAGGCGAGAGGGCGAGGGATAGAATCGAAAGCATGCGTGGATGTCGACATGTTTTGTGGTCAGGGAAAACTGAGTGCGTAACTCCATTGAAAAGGTTTTTCGATCAAACCAACCGGCGCGCACAGACGTAGGCCATCGCTTAAATGGTTCCTAGTTCCGCCATATCGGCTTCAGGCGCATATCAGTACTCTGGCTTCTGGCCAGACTCTGGTATGGACGTTGCGACCCCTGGTGTTCCCGAGTAGGTGATGATGAGAACCGTAGGCTCCTTGCCGCTGACTCCTCGATGCACATCGTTCACCGATTCCGTAAAGGCTTCGCCGGTTCTGAACGTCTGCCTCTTGCCGCTTGCCTTGTCTTCGATGGTTAGCTGTCCGGAGAGCACATAGCCTGCGTTTGGAAAGGGATGGGTGTGCCAAGGAAGAGCCGTATTGGCGGGAATCGTTACCTTGAGCACAGTAAGCTCGGGCATTCCCCGGGGATAGGCATCGTAGGTCTTGCCGTTCCAGGAGCTTGTGCCTTTGGCAAGAACGTCCGCGTGCGCCGACTGGACCGACTGTGCACTGGACGCCGTCACCAATGTTGTGGAGACGGTGAACATCACTGCCGTAGTTATGCATGGATACTTCATGTCCCGACCCTCAGTCCTATCGCCTGCCAAGTATTTGAATCGAGATCCGTCTAACGACCGGCTGATATGAAGATCACTGCGCGCTTTGCAGTGCGACCTTCTTTTCGTGCGGATAAAACGGACGGATCAGCAAGTGTTGCGTGCCTCCGCCAATAAGGCCCCCAATCAGCGGCCCTACGATAGGCACCCACCAGTAGTTGACGACCCCAGGAAAGGCCGACCGATTCCAACCGAGGAGCCAGGCGAACACCCGCGGGCCGAAATCGCGCGCTGGGTTCAGCGCCCATGCCTCTAAGTAGCCGGCGGACGCCCCGATCACCGTCACATTTGGCTGCGCGCTTTTCATGGGAGGTCTCCAGGGGTTGTAGTGACAACCTCGGTGATCTACCGCGAGCAAGCTTCAAAGGCGATTGTTCCTTGGTATCAGTGAATACATCCGCCTCTGCCTCTATGTCGTCGCTGTGGGCGCGTTCGGACGGATCTGGGAGCCATTGAGTCGCAAATAGTTACGAGGCTCGAGGCTTGCAACACAGTCGTTATCGAGGGTAGGAAAGTCTTTAAGGAACAGTCGTATTGCAAGCGCAAGCGCGGCACCCGCACCTATTCCCGAAATGCGCAGCTTCAACGGCACATGGCGGCTGCGCTGAATACACCGGGGAAAGGTAGGCGCCGTAACTGCCACCCAGACGCTCAACTGCATGCCCTGGCGCTCTCGTTCCACTCTCCAGAACTTACCTCTCCAGAGGCTGAACCCGCCCTATTGAATTACGATCATAATTCTATATTATGATCGTAATGGTATCGCAGCAGCGCCCCTGCGCGGCCATGACAACCGCATATCACTCAGCTCTTGCGAGGCTTTATGAACACCATAACCGCCGCCACCAATATCTCCAGTGGCCCTCTGCAGTCAGGCTCGAGGAGCCTGGCTATGCTCGGGCTTGCCGAGGCCGCCGCCGCAATCCGCCGCGGCGAAATGACGTCCGAGGCTTACACGTTTGCTTTGTTGCAGCAGGCGCGAGCGCAGGCCGATCTCAATGCATTCATCAGCGTTGATGAGGCCCGCGTGTTGGCTGCAGCAAGGGATGCCGACAGAGCGCGCGCCGCAGGCTCGGCAGCCCCGCTCCTGGGTGTACCGATCGGCGTGAAGGACAGTTATTTGACGAAAGGGTTGGCAACGAGCCTAGGAATCGGCGGCCTCCGCCACTTCGTGCCAGAGGAGGATGCAGATGCTGTCCGCGCGATTAAAAATGCCGGCGCATTGGTACTCGGCAAGAACAACCTCGTTGAGATGTCCTACGGGTTAACGGGCAGCAACGGAGACTACGGCCAAGTAAAGAATCCACACGCGCATGATCGGGTGACCGGAGGCTCTTCGAGCGGTTCTGCCGCCTCCGTGGGCGCTGGCATCGTCCCGGCGTCCTTGGGTGGTGACACCGTTGGCTCGATCCGTGTGCCCGCATCCCTTGTTGGCGTGGTGGGCTTCAAGCCGACGACAGGGCGATGGCCACGCGCTGGCGTGGCTCCCATTTCTCATACGCTCGACACAACTGGTGTGTTCGCGCGCAGCGTGGAAGATATTGCACTGGTAGATCAGGTGGTGACCGGCGACCGCGACAGGGAGTCATTCAAGAACGGGCATGGTCTGACGGGCGTTCGTTTGGCTTACGCGCCGCGGCAATTTCTCGATCTGGTCGACCCTGAAGTCGAAGATCGCTTCCGTGAATCACTTCGCCGGCTGCGGCACACGGGTGCTGAACTGATTGAGGTGGACCTTGGCGACGACTACAGCGCCCTCATTCATTCCGCGACGTGGGGCATCTTCTTCCACGAGACGATGGGCGCGGTCTCAGAGTTTGTTCGCCGCCATCAAATCCCGACGACGTTTGAAGAGATTCACCAGGCTCTCAAGCCCGAACTACGCGATGTTTGGAGTCACATGGTGTTGCCCGGTGGCGGCGGTGCGATCTCTCACGAGGCGTATCAAACAGCACTCACGGTGAGTCGCCCGGAAATCCAGCGGCGACTGGACGAAGTATTCGTATCGCAAGGAGCCGCGGCTATTCTGCAGCCGACCACGCCTAGCACGGCTCCACGGATCGACCGGCAGACAAACTTCACTATTGGCGGCAAAGATGTCACCTATCTCGCCCTGGCGGCCAACACCATCTCCGCAAGCAGCGTGGGTTTGCCAGGCATCAGTTTGCCGATGGGACTGTCGCGAGATGGCCTACCCATCGGGCTTGAGCTTGACTCTTCTTTGCGGAGCGATCGCCACCTTCTGAGTTTGGCTCGCCACATTGAGGCCATTTTGAATGGCCAAGCGGCAATCGTTTGAAGCCCGGGCCTTTTTCCATAACGAAGCGGCCGACATCACCTCGAGCCATACATTGTAAGGATCTCTATATGTCTAATGCCACCTATGCAGCACGCACGATTTCAGTCGAGCACGTCACCATCAATTCTGCAAACCTGTTCGAGAACGTTCGAGCCAAGCTCTCATCCTTGGCTCCTCGTATTGACGATGGAATCTTCGTCCTCCTGCGCTATGGCGAGAGTCGGCGGGCCCTCCAAGAGCTGGAGGCATCCCCTGCATTGTCGATTTTCGCCCAGCGTGACCACGGCGCGTTGTTAGCTATCGCAGGACTCCAGCGCCGTTCCATTCAGTACGATATTGGAAATCCACTTACCGCTTCCAAGATGACCCGCCATCAACTGTCAGCGGGCCTCTATGCACCGATCCGCGTGCTGTTGCGCGAGGATACCGATGGCCAGGTCGCATTCGAATACGACCGGCCTGCGTTTGTTTTCCGGCAGTTTGGCAGCGGCGAAGTCGATGAGGTGGCGCTACAGCTTGATCGCGATCTCAGGGCTTTGCTGGAAGAGGCCGCAAGCTGACATCACAAACATATTTCAAGAGCGAAAAGAACGATGCGTTACGAAAAAGGTAGAAAGGAAACGACACGGCGCCAGATACTCGAGAAGGCTGCAATGTGCTTTCGACGTGATGGGGCGGCGGCGGCAGGGATCGCCGGAATCATGGGTGAGGCGGGCCTGACGAACGGCGCCTTTTATGCCCATTTCGAGTCCAAGGAAGAACTGATTCGTGAGGCATTGACCGACTCGCTTGAAGGCCAGCAACGTCTCCTTGAGGAAGATCTGCGCGCCGGCTTCGATCTTGAGAGCGTCATCCGCAGCTATTTGAGCCGCGATCATCTTGAAGCACCGGAAAACGGTTGTCCTTCTGCGGCACTACTGCCTGAAATAGCTCGCCAGCCTGACTCAACCCGAAAAGCCTACGAGGAGGGGCTACGCAGCTATGTATCGCTGCTGGCGAATCTACTCCCGGACGCTGACACTGTTGATGCTCAGCGCCGTGCGACAGCCATCTTCGCACTCATGGTAGGAACGCTCGAGTTTGCGCGCGCAGTACCTGACCCTGTAAACGCACAGCAAATATTGGAGGGCGGCATCGATGCGGTGCTGATTCTCGCTAACGCGCCGTCCGCATCGCGATCCAAGCACGCGACACCAACGCACTCCCGTAGATCACGAAAGAAATGAATGCACGTAGGTGAAGGAACGCGAGCACGGCAGGACGCTGCTCGCTAACAGCCATACGCTCACATGACGACACTAACGCCTATGACAACGATCTCTGAAGACGAAGGACTAATAACCTTCATCAATGTGTTTACGGTAAGCCCAGATAATCAGCAGAGACTCGTCGAACTGCTGACGCAAGCCACCGATCTATCCGTGCGCCATGCAAGCGGGTTCGTGTCGGCCGCCCTCCATCAAAGTTTTGACGGTACGAAAGTGACAATGTATGCCCAATGGCAAAACATGGAGGCCTATCAGGCAATGCGCGAAGATCCTGCCGCCGCGCCCTATCTGGCCGAAGCTCTAGCTATCGCTACCTTTGAGCCTGGCGCATACAGCGTCGCAAGAACATTTGCGCCTGAGCAGGACGATTAGCCCGTGTTATCGGGGGTAGGGAAGGCACTGCTTTTGCCCCCTCCCGGGGGCATTTCTGCCTGGCATCGCTGCTGAGGCTCTTGATATGCTCGGACGGATCGCAGCGTTCTTTGCTTCCCTTTGCCGCTATCACAACTCGACCGCCGATAGCCCGTAATCAATATGTGCTCAGTTGTGCCAGACTTGGAGATAAGCGACGAGGCAGGGTGGCCATGCGGTACAGGCCACGTTTTAGGGGGCAATCGTTCGCTTCGAGCCTTCTTCCCAGGCTGACGTCTGGGGTCCCATAGTGAATGAGGACGGTATCTGAGCGACATGGACGAAGCTTCTCATCGAACAGCCATTTTCATTTCGCACGCAACACCGGAAGACAATGCGGTCGTGCGTTGGCTCGGCGCCAAGTTGTCCGCCCTGGGCTATGAAGTCTGGGCAGACCTGTTCGCACTTCATGGTGGGGTGGACTGGTCTCGAAGGCTGGAAGATGCTCTCCGCAATCGCGCCCTCAAAATGCTATTGGTCTGCACTCCGGACGGCTTGGAGAAGCAAGGTGTTCGCAACGAGATCGAAATCGCAACAGCAGTGGGAAGGTCGATCTCCGATCCTGAGTTCATCATCCCGCTGCGGCTGGCTTCCTACGACGCCCCTTTCCGAATCGCCCATCTTCAGTACATCGACTTTTCTCATGGATGGGCTAACGGCCTCATTGAGCTTTCTGATTTACTTTTGGCAAACAAGGCCATTCCACGTGTCGGCCCCGGCAATGCCTTGGATCAGTGGCTAACCGATCAAACGAACGGCGCTGCAAAGCTTGTCAAGCGCACAGAGTATCTGGTTTCGAATTGGCTACGGATCAAGTCGCTTCCCGAGATGCTGTACTACTGCGAGCCGCCATTCGGGTTCGATATCCAGCAATTCCAGATGCGCGGTGTCGAGGCCTACCCGCTCGTCCCATTCAAGAGTGGAGTCCTCACTTTTGCCTCCCCGAATGCTGACGATGAGTTACGCCCGGGCATCCCCGCACGTGTTGTTGGAAAGATATCGCTATCGAAGTTTCAGGCCGAAGGATGGCCGGAGCAAGGAATCGAGCGATATGTCGCAGGTCGGCACTTCTCAGACCTCGGCAACCAAGCCTTCGATCTGTACATGCAGCGGCTTGGCATGTCAGCTCTCGCCTATCAGAAAGGCCGGCGCATATGGTGGGCGGACATACGCGTCGCCCCCAAGACGAAAGTTCCATTCAACTGGAAGCATGTGAATGGAGCGCGCCAGATCATGGGACAGTCGGCGAAGCGAAATGTGTTTTGGCACTACGGCCTGAACGCACAAACCCGAGACTATCCGAAGCCTCATATCCGCCTATCACCTCGCTTGCTGTTTTCTACGAATGGCATGGACATTATCGACGACCCGAAAAAGGCTCATCGCCTGAGAAGGTCTTTCGCTGCAAGTTGGCGGAACGCACGCTGGCGCGACATGCTGCTCGCTTACCTGTGGTGGGTGTCAGGTGGCACAGACGAGATTGCTTTTCCTGTATCGCCAACTGAAAACCTGGTTGTGTCGCTTCCACCTTTTGCGCCCGTCGCGAAGTTCGGTGTGCAAGAGGTCGGAGACGCAGAGGTTGATGAAGATGACCCTGATATCGACTATGGCAATTGGTATGAAGATGAGGGCGAAAGTAATGAGGAATAGGCGCCTTGAACTCGGCCTCTTGCACATTGAAGAACCCGAACTTGAGTTTCGCTTCGGTCAGCGTGTGACCTATCCCCGCGATGGCCTCTATCTGTTCGGCCCCGTTGATGCGGGCGCAGTTCCGCGCTCGATTCGCTACGGCTTCATCGGAACACCTCAATCGTTCGAGTGCTTTCAAGAATGGGCGTCTCTGATATCCGGTTACATCCCCATTCCGGCACGCGGAAGAACATCCAAAGAAAGCACGCCTCATCACGTTCCGTTTCCGGGCTTTGCTGAGACGTTCTTCTCCCATTGGTCAGCGGCACCCACCTGCGCAATCCGCGACCTGTCTGAAGATGATCTCAGACGCAAAGCACACATCGGGAACCGGCACGAGGCGATTAAGGAACTGGTAGATACATACGTTGATAGGCTTATTGCCGAAACCAAGCGTCTCGAAGATCCGCCTCAATTCTGGTACGTGGTCATACCCGAGTTTGTCTACGAGCTTGGTCGTCCCCAGTCCACAGTTTCAAAGGCAGATCGAGTGCCAGGCAAGATCCTCGTGAGCGAGAAGCAGGCGTCCAAAATGAGCTATCAAACGTCGCTCTTCGCTCAGGACGAAAAGGACGCTGAGATCTACCACTACGAGAAGAACTTTCGTCGCCAGCTAAAGGCTCGTTTGCTCGATCACAAGATCGTGACTCAGATCGTTCGAGAAACGACACTTGCGCCTGGCCGATTTCTCAAGGCCGGAACTGATCAGCCGAAGCGGCGCGTAGAAGACCCGGCCACGATCGCATGGAAGCTATCGACAGGCTCCTACTACAAGTCTGGTGGACGACCTTGGCAACTGGCCGGTGTGCGCCCGGGCGTGTGCTACGTGGGCCTCGTCTATAAACAGCAACCGCAAGGCGAGGATCACCGCTACGCATGCTGTGCCGCCCAGATGTTCCTCGCTGATGGTGAGGGCGTCGTCTTCCGCGGAGCACTGGGCCCTTGGTATAACCCTGAGACAAAGCAGTATCACCTGGACGCCGAAGCAGCCCATCGACTGGCATCTACTGTAATCGCAGAGTACAGGAACAAGCATGGTCGTGAGCCTGCGGAACTTTTCATACACGCGCAATCACGCTTTGACGATGGTGAATGGGAGGGGTTTCGCAGCGCATGCGACGGCAAAACGGATCCCGTAGGTGTCCAGATTGCCGATGCCTGGGACGATCTAAAGCTATTCCGTTCTGGAGACTATCCGGTGATCCGGGGAACCGCCCTCATTATTAGCGAGCGCGCCGGCTACGTCTGGACCTCGGGCTACGTTCCTCGGCTGGACACCTACATGGGGCCGGATACGCCCAACCCGTTGCATATCACCATTCGGCGTGGCAATGCGTCGATCCAAACGGTAATGGCCGATGTGCTCGCCCTGAGTAAGATTAATTTCAATAGCTGTCTATTCAACGATCGCTTTCCGGTCACGCTTCGATTTGCGAATGCAATCGGCGAAATTCTTGTCGCTGCGCCACTTCATTCAGAGCCAATGCTGCCTTTCAAGCATTACATCTAGGAAGTGCCTTCTCTTGATCGAGAGCGCCGACCTGTCAGCAATGCATTAAGGACGACATATGAAGTTGCAACGGCTGCATTTATCCGGATTCCAGTCCTTTGCCCCGGATGCCGCACCTATCTCACTCGAGCCGATGAGTTTTCTCATCGGTCCGAATGGTGCGGGCAAAACGGCCGTGCTCTCGGCTCTCGGACGGATGTTCGGGACGGATCCGTCGCTTCGGCAGATTGTTCGCTCCGACTTCCATGTACCAGCCGGTGAAGAGTGGGTCGACGGAACGCCGGCGTCCCTGTGGCTGGAGGCGGAGTTTGCTTTTCAGGAGGCCAGGGACGGTGAGGATCCTGGCGTCACCGTTCCGGCTTTCTTCCTACACATGCGTCTTCAAGAAGAGGAGGGGATACCTCGCATGCGGGTCCGGCTTAGCGCCGAAATCGATGAGATGGGCGAAGTCGATCAGCGCCTCGAGTACGTCTTGCTTGCCGATAAGAACGGCGAGCCCGTGCAGAAGCGGACGATGTCACGCGCCGAACGCCAGGCCATCCAAGTTCACTACTTGCCTGCCCGCAGGGATCCGGTCACCCATATTTCCTATGCCGCCGGTTCTATTCTGGGGCGCATGCTGCGGTCCGCCGACTGGTCGACCCAAAGGGCAGCCGTGGCCGGGCTTGGTGTCCAGGTCAGCGACGTACTCGCCGAGAATGCCGGCGTTCGGGCTGTCGTCGACGCGCTCAAGGATAGCTGGGGCGCACTCCACAAGGGCCACTACTACCAGACCCCAGCCCTGAGTTTTGCGCGCGGGGAACTGGAAGAGGTGCTCCGCCACGTTAAGGTGACTTTCGGGCCTGGGCCAGGCGAGCCAGCGGTCGATTTTGCGCGACTCAGTGACGGACAAAAATCCTTGCTTTACTTGTCACTGGTGCTTGCGGCCCACGCGGTAGGCAGGAAAGCAACTGAGGGAAGAGGAGCCCAGTTCGACATAGAGACGCTCCGCCCCCCTGTCTTTACGCTCTTTGCGATGGAGGAGCCGGAAAACAGCCTATCTCCCCATTATCTGGGTCGGGTTGTCGATGCACTTGAGACGCTATCAGCATCGACCGGCGGCCAGGCCGTCGTTGCCACGCATGCCCCGTCAATGCTTAAGCGCGTCAAGCCGGAGCATGTCCGATATCTGCGCCTTGATGCCCGGCGCCAGAGTCAGGTTCGGGAGATCGTCCTACCAAAGGATGATGCTGAGGCGGCAAAGTTTGTACGGGAGGCCGTGATGGCTTTTCCCGAGCTCTATTTCTCCCGCTTGGTCATCCTCGGGGAGGGCGATAGCGAGGAGATCGTCCTGCCCCGGTTGCTCGCGGCGCGTGGAATAAATGCAGACGGGGCGTCGGTGTGCATTGCACCTCTTGGTGGTCGACACGTCCAGCACTTCTGGCGACTCTTGTCGGTACTTGAAATCCCTTTTGTCACCTTGCTTGATCTAGACCTTGGTCGGCATGGCGGCGGATGGGGTCGCGTCCGTGTGACGCACAAGCACCTCAGGGACTTCTCTGCGGGAAAGCCTACGAAGACAGCTGCCGTCACCAATGCATTCCCGAAATGGGGAGATGCAGGGATGTCACAGTTGTTGCGCGATGAACTCAGTTTCCTGGAAACAGCGGACGTGTTTTTCTCGCGTTCCATCGACCTCGATATGGCGATGATTCGTCACTTCCCCGCTGCATACGGTATCGATAAAGACGAGTTGGAGCAGCCCGACGCCGCTACTGTGCGAGCCGTCCTTGGCAAGAATGGGAAGATTGAGCTCGTTAGCAATGTCGAGATCAAGAGTTTCTTCGAGCCGTATCACGAGAATTTCAAGCTCGCTAGTAAGCCAGCGACGCACATCAAGGCTTTGGCCAAGCTTGAAGACGATGAGCTGAGCAACGACATGCCCCTGAGCTTCGCTCGTTTAATTGACCGCGTGGAAGCACTGCTCGCAGAGATCCCCGAATGATTGCGCCCGATGCATGGACAGAGGTCGGCGGCCTCACGCTTGAGGGTCCAGCAAGAGATGCAGTTACACTGGAAGGCCGCAATGCGCTGGTGACAGCGGGGCCAGGCGCAGGAAAGACGGAGCTTCTCGCCCAACGGGCAGATTTTCTTTTCGCCACAAGCCTATGCCTGTATCCAAGGCGCGTGCTGGCCATCTCGTTTAAGGTAGATGCAGCTCGCACCCTCGGTGACCGGGTTCGCCGTCGTTCGGGGCTTGACCGGTCATCGCGGTTTGACAGCTTTACCTTTCACGCCTTCGCTCGTCGCCTCATCGAGATTTTCCGGCCGCTTCTGAAGGGAAAGTACGCCCTCAATCCGGGTTTTCGTATCGGAGAGAAACGAATTGGTCGGGACCAGGCCGCATTCGATGACCTCGTGCCGTCGGTGCTGTCTCTCATCGCTGCGGACCCGATGATTGTCCGTACCGTTCGTCTAACCTACACGCATGTATTCCTTGATGAGTTCCAGGACTGCACGGGGACGCAGTACGATCTAGTACACGCGCTGTTCGGTGGCTCTGATACCCATGTCACGGCGGTTGGGGACATGAAGCAGCGCATCATGGGGTTTGCGGGTGCGATCGCAGATGTCTTCGACCGCTTCACGGTCGACTTTGCCGCCGAGGACATTACGCTCTTTCACAATTATCGCTCTTTGCCCCGCCTTCGTCGCATCCAGAACGCTATGGTCGCCGATATGTCGCCCCACTCAGTGCTGCCAGCGAAGGCCCTCGCTGGGTCTGGCGGCGAGGCAAATGCGGTCGAGTTCGCAAACTGCACTGACGAAGCCAGCGACATCGCCGACCGGATTGAAGGGTGGCTCGCTGAAGGCGTTCCGGGCCACGAAATTGCCGTGTTATTCCGTCGGCAACCAGGCCAACTGGCTCAGCCACTCATCGCGGAACTTGATCGACGCGGCATCGCTTCTCGCAACGAGAGTGAGCTGGTGGACTTCGCATCTGAGCCCCTAGCCATGCTGATGGTGCACTTTCTGCGGGTACTCGGGGACACGCCTGCGCCAGATTCGTTCGCAGCATTGATGGCGACCCTTTCCGGCTTCGATGAAGAGGGCAAGGAAGGCGCCTGGATGCGGTTTATTGATGAATCGCGTGCAACCATGACTGTCAATGACGCCAAGGCAAAGGTGCGTGCACTGCGTCGACTCGTTCGTGCGATGGTCTCACGGTGCGGTGAAGCCAACATCGCCTCGTTGTCCCCAGAGTACGCTGATGCCGATTATGTCCGGGAAGTGGTCGACTCGGTCATTGAACCCATCGCTGACTTTCTCGCCGAGACCGGCGACCTCACTGCGAGCCTTGGGCGGTTTGCCGCTGAGGGCGCCGTGCGTATTATGACCCTGCACAAGTGCAAGGGCATGGAGTTCGAGGCGGTGGTAATGCCTGCCACCGAAGACCAGGAGTGGGGTTGGGGTGGCAGTCTCGAGGATCGACGAAATCTGTTTTTCGTTGGTGTATCCCGTGCGAAGTCGCGTCTTGTTGTAACAGCAACCCGACGGCGCGAGAAACCCATAGGAGCGCGCAACAACTGGGACCTTGATCGCACGCCGCGTCAGACATTCATGGCGTACGTTCGGACCCCGTGAGCGGGCAAACTCCAGTGCGCGAGCCAGGTCGCGCTCGGACGCATTCACTACGCGCTGTCGCGACGACTGCTCAGGTCGCTCGACGCTCCAATCATTCGCTAGTTAGTCGTCCTCCAGAAGGCGGGCGGCGGGATTGTCCACCGCTCCGCCTGACTGGAAGTATCCCATCACGCTGGATACCGCCCGGTGCTCGGTCATCGCCATGATCGCCGGCAGAGAGACACCCTGGCGGCTCGCCTCGGTCACGAACCCCGAACGCAGGCTATGCCCACCAAAGTTACCCTCAAGACCCGCCAGCTTTGCTCGCCGCTGCACGATCTCGCCCACGGCAGCCGGGGACAGGGCAGGGCCGACCCGCTGTTTCCACAGCCGACGAAAAATCGCCCCGTCAGTAAGCTTGGCCGCGGTCAGCCACGCCTCCAGCGCCTGCGCCGCCCGATCCAGCACCGGTTTGTCCGGCGTCGAAGTGGCGGTCACGCCGGCCTGCTGGGTCTTGCTGTGCTCCAGCCGGTAAATAAAACCCTGCGGCCCGATCCGGCGCAGGTCGCGCAGATTCGCGGCGGCGACCTCGCTGCGTCGGCGCCCGCCGCTGGCAAAGCCAAAGCAGAGCAGGGCGCGGTCGCGTAGGCCTTCGAGGCTGTCGTCACAAGTGGCCAGCATCGCCTCCAGCTCAGCGAGGGTAATCGCGGTCTTCTTGCGCGGTCGCTCACCACGTTTGACCGCGGCGCGGGCGGCCCGGCTGAGCACGGTGCGGATCGCCGGCTGCTCGCACGGATTGGTCACATGCTTCAGTCGATGCGCCGTGGACAGTACGGCAACCCGATGCCGGACCGTCGCCAGCGTCCACGGGCCAAGCTTGGCCTTGAGGCCGGCGGCTACCAGGGCTTGGTCGACGGTCGGCGGCAATTCCCAGGCCAGCTCGCCGTCGGCCGAGCGGCGCACCACATGGTCGACCACAAACTGCAGCACGATGGCTTCTGGCACCGGCAGCGCGAGCTCCATGCCGTAGCGCGCGGCATGCCAGCCGGCCCAGTAGCGCAGGGCACTGGCGTAGCTGCGGGTCGTGTTGGCCGCGGCCGCTTCCGCGAGCAGTTCGCGTACGGCGTCCGCCGCTTGCTGCGCCAGCTGGATCGGCAACACGAGGCTGGAGGCCGGTTGGGCGAGGGTTGGAACTAGTGAAATATCTTTCATAATATGTAATGTATACTACGAAAAGGGCGCCTACCCACGATAATCATCACTTATCGTGAGTACGAATCCAAGCGAGTAGGGCGCCGAACGAGGAGAGCCATTTCATGGCACGAGGCATCACCCAAGACCAGGTCAATCGTGCCGCGGACACCATCCTGGGTGCCGGCGAAAATCCGACCGTGGAGAAAGTGCGCGCGGAACTCGGGACCGGCTCCCCTAACACCATTACGCGCATGCTTGATGCGTGGCGCGGCCAACTCGGGGAGCGATTGCGACAACTGAATACCCTGCCCGACGTACCCGACACGGTGGGGCAGGCGATGATTGAGCTGTGGCGCCTTGCTACTGAGCATGCTGAGGGCGCCATCGAGCGCCGTTTCGAGATCGCACGGGCTTCGCTAGAGGCGGACCAAGCCCGGCTGGCGACAGAGCGCGAAGACTGGAAGGCTCGACTGCAGGCGGCCGAAGCTAATGCCGCACACGCGCAGGCCGCCCGGGATCTCGCCGAGCACGCTTGCGCCACTCTCGACGGCCAGCTGCAGGACAGTCATGCGCTGCGCGTGGATCTGGTGCAGCAGCGCGATCGTCTACAAGACCAGTGTGATGCTCTATCTGCACAAGTCCAAATGCTTCGAACCCAGCTGGACGAGAATCAGGTCGTTCTGCGGACAGAGCGTGAGCGACAGGAGGCGTATATTCGCGCTGCCGAAGACCGTGCACACCTAGAAGTCGATCGTGCTCGACAGGAAGCCAAGCAGTGGCAGCAACGGCACGAAGGCGCGGAACGGGTTCATAAAGATGTTGTCGCTGCCATGCAGGGCCAGCTCAATTCAGTTGCCGCCCAGTCGCGTGACCTTGAACAAGAGACTGCGCGGCAAGCTGGCCAGATCGCCGGATTAGAAAAGGCGTTATCGGAAGCCTATGCAGCGACGGCAAAACCCAAGCGTCCGCTTTCTCCGAAAGCAAAGGCGTCCACTCGCGCTCGGGCACCAAAGAAGTCGCCGGTAGGGCCAGGTCGCAAATAGGTCGGCGTAAAAAGACGACCGAATAAGCGGACATGACACGATTAGCGGACAAACGACAGAATTAAGAGGACAGCGACACCAGGAATGGTGCAGACAACCGCTGGTCACGGCGAACTAAAGCCCTGGGCTTGGCGCACTTAAGTTCTGGGGGGCGCACTTATTCGCTAGTCGTGCAGACTCAGGGCTTGAGCCACTACATCTATAATTTTACATAATATACATTATGCGAAGGGCTGGTAATTTTGGTTCTGTTGCGTCAATGGCTTAGCACTTGGCAAATGACCAGAATCCGCTCTAAGTTTCTGGTCATCACCCTTGTTGCCTACCGCCAACAAACTTCTTGGCCGCAGTCAAAACTTGAGCAGACCGTGCCAAAGTTTTGTGCCAAAGCGATCATGTTGGTTGGGCCAGCCGAGCGATCAATCCGCCAAGATTCTTGGCGAGACCGGCATCGTTGTCGATCTTACCTTGGCTGCGGCGCTCGGACATCGCGCCAGCCCCTCCATCCCTGGCTCCTACCTTGACCATTCGGTATTTCGGCTCTAAGCGGGGGGATATTGCCGGCCGTGATGAGGAGCGGTCGCCTATCGCTCCAGTCTTCTCACTGATTCGCCAACGGCGGGATAAAAGTGCTAACTACGGCGTAAGCACCGGACTCAAAAGTCGCGATTGTCAGCGCCTCGGTGAGATATGGGCTTGCAACTGGATTCCCGCGCATCGCCTGATAGTCTTCCATGCTTTGCCATTGGGCATACATCGTGACCTTGGTGCCATCGAGGCTCCGATGCAGAGCAGACGAAACGAAACCTTTGGCATAGCGCACCGACACATCAGTGGCTCGCGTGAGAAGGTCAATAAGCCTCTGCTGATTTTCCGGGCTCACCGTAAACACGTTGATGAAAGTCAGGAGTCCTGCTTTTTCCGAGATGGTTGTCATTGTCATGGTCGCCGTCAAACAAGCATAGTGCAGGTAGGCCAAATTCTAGGCAGCTCAACCACGATCGACACCTACCCTCAATGACTTACTTGCAGGTCTTAACACTCGGAACCCCGTCAATTTGGTCGGTCGGCCTGAAAAATCTCCAGCTGGCTTAGAGAATATCTATCACGCGAGCATCTTGTCGAACATCGCCGCCCTGCCAGCGCGCGGCGAACTGGGGCGCCACCTCAATGGGCTGCATTGAGAGGAATTCAAACAATGCCGTATTGTCACTCGTCTGCGATTCTTGGGGCGGTAGTTTGCCCGCGCGGCGGGAACGCCCCACCGCCAATAGAGTGGGCCCGCGAGAGCTTCTCTCATCTACCCACCATCGTTAGCAATCATAACCCGCGACAACGTGGGCAAGTCGTCGCGCTCTTCTGCGACCAGGCGCCATCGCACGCGATTGGGCAGAGCCTGTTTTGGGACGAAAGCGGACCGTTGCAGGGCTAAGCCGACGGGTAACGCCAACCGGAAGATCCGTCTCCGAAGGCCCTAGGCCGGATTGCGCGGTGGTGAGTTCGCGCTCGTATTGCCACGACGCCCCGAAAGCAGCCGCCGAGCCTCGGTCCTTCTCGGCACCATACTTCGTGAATCCTTCCAATTGAGTCCAGCCCTCCACCACATTACGGCGAGAGAAGTTGGTCCTGGACTTTGAAAGCAACGCATGACGACAGGCCCGACTGGAGTGCTAGTGCGCGGGCCGGTCACCGGGGGCGTTCTAGCCACACGTCATGCGCTGATGGCGGCGCCGCACTCCGCCTCCCCGGCAGCCTCGCCCTTCCTCGCGGACGCCAACGCGACGGCGTCCGCGCCAGCGGCGAAGCGCAGTTGTCCCGTCGAGTCGTTGGCCGCGCGCCACACTTCGAGGGCTACGTCCGCTTCGCGGGTTACTGCGTGATTGCCGCCCAGCGACGAGAACACACGATGAGCAAACGTTTCGTAGGCAGCGGGGATCAGCCCCTGCATCCGTTCCTGCCCATTGGCGGTGAAACGGGTCGATGGACCATAACCGGGTTCTACCAGTTTGACGCGCACGCCAAACGCATCGAGTTCGTGCCCGAGGGACGCCGTGAAACCTTCGATCGCCGTCTTGCTGGCCGTATAGGCTGCCACGAGGGGAAACGGAGCCAGTGCAACGCTCGAGGTGACGTTGACGATAATGCCTGCGCCACGCGTGCGGAACTGCGGAATGATCCCCTGGCACATGGCCATGACACCGAACGTATTCGTCTCGAAGACCTCCCGCACCGTCGCCATGGGCGTGGCTTCGAAGGCACCGAACAAACCGATGCCTGCATTGTTGACCAGCACGTCGATGGGGCCAGCGGCCTCCAGCGCCTGCCCGATACTCTCGGCGCAGGTCACATCGAGCCCGATGACGCGCAAGTTGGCCGACGGGGGAAACACGCCATCGCGGGGCGTGCGCATGGTGGCGATGACCTTCCAGCCTAGCGCGAGAAAGTAGCGCGCCGTCTCCAGGCCATAGCCCGAGGAACAACCTGTAATCAGTACCGTTTTCATTTATCTCTCCAGAGGTCAGGGCGGTGTGGAGAGAACGATAAGCTTGGCGAGTGGGACTTTCGATAATTGTTAGTCCTTGATTATTTCGCTAAAGTCCAGTCATGAGCGACCCACTGTCCGAAGTCGTAAGGCTGCTGCGTCCGCGCGCCGTCTTCGCCAACCCCATCAGCGGCAAGGGGAGCTGGGCGGTCCGCTATAGCGACTTTGGTGAGCCGAGCTTTTGCATCGTCCTGGCAGGTGGCGCCCATCTCGCCGTCGATGGCTATGAGCCCATCGACCTATTGGCTGGCGACTTCGTGCTGCTGCCCACTACACCCGCATTTACCCTTTCCAGCCACGCTCCCGCACCGCCGGTGCATCTGGACCCACACCAAGTGGCTGGTGGCGCCTCCGAGTTGCGTTACGGCGAGCCACACGGCGAGCCCGATATGCGATCGCTGGGTGGCTCATTTGTGTTTGACGACGCGAACCCGTCACTGCTCGTGTCCCTGCTTCCCAGGGTTGTACATGTGCAAAGTTCGACACGCCTGTCGCAACTGGTGCGGATGGTCGGCGAGGAAGTCGCGGATCAAAAACCGGGAGCCGACTTCGCGCTGTCGCGACTCGTCGAACTTCTGCTGGTGGAAGCCGTGCGCGCGGTCTCCAGCACCAATGCACCGCCCGGCATGCTACGCGGACTGGCTGACGAACGACTCGCCCCGGCCCTTCGGCAAATGCACGCGCGCATCGACCAGCCGTGGAGCATCGAACAGCTGTCGAAGGCTGCCGCGCTTTCGCGTTCCGCGTTCTTTGAACGCTTCAATCGGCTAGTCGGCGTTGCGCCTATGGAATACCTGCTTGCGTGGCGCATTGAAGTCGCCAAGCGGCTCCTTCGCGACCGAGAGTTATCCGTAGTCGAGATCGCAAGCCGGGTGGGCTATGCATCAGCAAGCGCCTTCAGCGTGGCCTTCAACAGGCGCGTAGGCATGCCTCCCGGAAAATACGCGCGATCAACCTAGCGGATGATTGGTACGGCACGGTGGTTGGATTGAGGAGGCTCCCCTCCGCTGGAAGAGCGACATCTTGGCTTCTAAATGTCTGTTTGGGGCTGCGGATTTAGCCGGTCGTTGCAACACACAGAAGACTGCGCGAGCAGCAGAAGTGTTGCAACGATCGGCTCAATCCGCAGGCTGAAGTGAACGCTACATTGATGGCAGAGTGATATCCGCAAACTGTCGCAAAAGGTTGTCAGTATCGAAGGTCGCCGCCTGAGCGCCCCCCGGATCGAGGGTTGTATAGGTAGGAGTCCTGGCATCACTCGCGCCGGATGGCGTTTGCTTCCCCAAATCTGACAGATGGTAAGATGTGAGCACGCTGCCAAGTCTTAGGTGTCGCGTCTGCGACGGTTGTGCGATGACCAAAGGTCCAAAAAAGACGTTCCCTGCTGTGCACAAGCAGCGCACGCGGGCTGGCTGGTCATCCCCGCACGTCTTGCAAGGCAGAGACAAGGACATCGCTCTGATCGATCATCTGATCGAACGGATCGATCAAGGCGGATCGGCGCTCGTTATCAGCGGAGATGCAGGTATCGGGAAATCTGCGCTGCTCGAAATTGCCAAACACCGAGCCAAAGAGCGCGATTTCACCGTATTGAATATGACCGGCGTCCTCGCCGAAGTTCAATTGCCATACGCCGCACTTGAACTTGCCCTTCGCCCATTGACGAGGCAGATTGCTAGCCTGGTTCCTCGGCAGCGATCTGCGTTGTTGTCTGCCTTTGGCATGCAAGATGACGGCGGAGCGCCTGATCTCTTCCTGGTCGCACTCGCGACGTTATTTGTGCTGAGCGAGAGGGCCACGTCCGCGCCCATCTTGTTCATTGCTGACGACGTGCAGTGGCTTGACCAGGCAACTTATGACGTCTTGTCGTTCATCTCGCGCCGCCTCAGTTCGGACCCCATCATTCTCCTGGTGGCCATACGCGATGGTTTCGATCGTCCATTCGGAGACGCCGACACTTTGCGGCTCAGGCTGTCGGAACTCGACGATGCCAACGCCGAGCTCTTGCTCGACACCCATGCTCCCGATCTGTCGCCAGACCTGCGTAGACGATTCCTCACGGAAGCTGCCGGCAATCCGCTGGCCCTGTTGGAGCTTCCTCGCGGCAAGCGCCCAACAGACGCAAGCGATGCGGCGTGGCTTCCATTGACGGAGCGTTTGGAGCGCGCCTTCTCGTCTCACTTGCCCGATCTTCCTGATGCTGCCCGCACTCTGTTGTTCGTGGCGGCGGAAAACGATGGAACATCGCTCCAGGAAGTTCTGTGCGCCGGCGAAGTCGTGCTGGGTGAGCCGGTGGAAGTCAATGCGTTGGCGCCGGCCATCGCCGCCAAACTGATCGAGGTTGATCGAACAGAGGTGCGCTTCCGGCATCCCCTCGTTCGTTCGGCCCTCCATCAGGTAGCCGATCCGGCGACGCGTCAACAGATTCACGCTGCGCTCGCGTCGACCATCCAGGGTCAGCTGGATCGCCGGTTGTGGCATCGTGCGGCAGCCATCATCGGGCCGGATGACGAACTCGCAGCCGAGCACGATCGAATGGCGGAACGCGCCTTGCGGCGAGGCGCGGTGGCGATGGCGATTGAGGTCCTGGAAAATGCGGCACGATTGAGCACCAGTGCAAGAGCAAGAAGCGCCAGGCTTCTGCGGTCTGCCGAACTTGCGGCGGATCTGGGGCAACCGGAAGTGTTGGAACGCCTGCTGCGCCAGGTCGACGTGGACGAGTCAGACAAGCTCACGCCCGTGCGCATCGATTGGTGTCGAGAGATCAGCAAGCCCCCGGCGGTTTATGACCCCGCCAAAGTCGCGACCTTGGTTGGCTTCGCCGCACAGGCCGATGCCGCTGGCGCGAAAGACTTGGCCATCAATCTTCTATGGCGCGCTGCGCAACGCTGCTGGTGGAGCAGTGCGAGTGGCGAGCTCCGCGCCAGCATTCTCGTTGCGGCAAGCCGATTAGGATTGCCTGACGATGATCCTCGCCTTACCGCCATATCTGCCTATGTCGAACCGCTTCGGCGTAGCCGCAGCGTGCTCCATGCACTGCAAAAGCTCTCGGCCATCGACCACAGCGATCCGGCGATCGCGAGAGTCATCGCGACCACCCCTAACATTATTGGCGCCTTCGATTTCAGCGTGAGCCTGCTCGCCGAGTTCAGTGCCGCGCTGCGCGCTCAGGGCCGGCTCGGCGAGCTCGCCCGCGTGCTTTTTGCCCGCGGCTGGGCCGAAATGGAAGTCGGCAACTGGGCGGGTGCGATGAGGGATGCCGAGGAATCCGCACGCCTTGCCGAGGAGACAGGCGGAACCCTATGGATGGCTGCGGCCTGCATCTTGAAAGCCAAGCTTGTGGGAATGCAAGGGAACCTGGACGAATCCGAAGCGTTTGCCGCGCAGGCGGAACGTCTTCTCTTGCCAGTTGGTGCCGGCTTCTTGCGAGCGCTGTTACAGATCGCGCGAGGTGCCTCTGCCATCGGCGCAGGCCAGCATTGGTTAGCCTACGAGCAACTGCAGCGCGTTTTTTCACCTGCTGACCCGGCCTTCAACTCAGGCCTCGAGTTTTTTGCGTTGGCGTATTTCACGGAGGCCGCTGTTTTTTCGGGCAATCCCGATGCGGCCCAGCGGGTAATCGACCAGATCGACCACGCCTCGGCCCCAACGCCGATGCCATGGGTCGAGACGATGCTCTATTACGGCAAGGCGTTGCTCGCTGCGCCCGCCGACGCCGAACATTGGTTCCTGTTGGGCCTCGGACCGGCTGCGAAGAACTGGCCATTCTTGCGAGGACGCCTGCTCCTGGCCTACGGCGAATGGCTGCGCCGTCAGCGCAGGTCTGCCAATGCAAGGGCTCCATTGCGTGAGGCCCGCGACATCTTCGATGCACTCGGCGCTGCTCCCTGGAGCCACCGCGCGCGCGAGGAGCTGCGCGCTTCGGGTGAATCCAGCCGCCAACGAACGGAGCGCATATGGGAGACGCTGACCCCGCAGGAACTCCACGTCGCGCAGCTCGCTGCCGAAGGGCTTTCGAACAAAGAAATGGGCATCAGGCTGTACCTGTCGCACCGGACGGTTGCGTATCACCTGCGCCGAATCTTTTCCAAGACCGGTATTACATCTCGGTCGATGCTGGGGCCCATGCTCGCTGGCGTTGAAAACCAAGCAGGTTGATGGCCGACCGGTCATCAGACTGGTCATTTGACGGAAGCGACCCTCCCCTCTCTAGGACTAGCCTTTCTCCATCCAATTCTTGGATGGAGAACGACCATGAAGCGCGTCTTTTCGCTCGCAACACTAGCCCTTGGAGCAGTCCTCATGACACAAGCCGCCTTTGCGGAGCCCGATGCCGCAACCGACCCCCGGATCGACCCCCAGGTCCGCGCCTTCTTGCGCGAAATCAACAAAGACTCGAGTCCATTCTGGGAGCTTCCTCAACCCAAGCCGCAAGAGATCTTGACTGGTCTGCAGAATAAAACCCATGTCGACATGTCCGGCGTGACCACGACCGAGCAGACCATCACCCAGGACGGTCAAACGGTGAAGGTCTACATCATGAAGCCCCAACAGGTGACCGGTAAGCCAGGTGTTCTGCTGTTCATTCACGGCGGCGTCTGGATCGTCGGAAACTTCCAGAACCATCAACGCCTTCTGCGGGACTTGGTGGTTGGCTCCGGCCAGATAGGTGTCTTCGTCGAGTACACATCCTTACCGGAAGCTCGCTTCCCCACTCAGCTCGATCAATCGTACGCCGTACTGAAATGGGTGGCCTCCCATGCGGATGAGTTTGGCGCCGACGGCAGTCGCATCGCGGTGGCCGGCAACTCGGTGGGCGGCAACATGTCCGCGGCACTGGCGCTCATGGCGAAGGACAGGCATGGACCCAAGATCAGCTATCAGGTACTGATGATCCCGGCTACGGACGCCAGCGTGGATACCGCGTCCTACCGAGAGTTCGGTACCGGACGGTTCCTGGCCCGCGCGTTCATGAAATACGGCTGGGATCTGTACGCGCCGGACAGCAAGACCCGCGACAACCCCTATGTGTCGCCGCTGCGCGCCAGCTTGCAGGAGTTGAGTGGGCTTCCGCCGGCCTTGGTCATCACCGCGGAGAACGATCCTTTGCGCGACGAAGGCGAAGCTTACGCGCGCAAGCTAAAGGAAGCCGGAGTATCGGTGATCGCCACGAGATACAACGGAATGATCCATGATTTCGTCCTACTCAATGGCCTCCAGGCCGATCCCGAGCCGCAGGCCGCGATCCGCCAGATGTCAGCCGAGATCAAAGCCCATTTGGCGCAGTGATTCAGGTCTGTGAAGCAGAAGGCGGCGCCTCGACGCCGCCTTCTTGCCTGAGCCTCGACGACAGCCAGAGGCGACGACGATCAGATCGTACCCATCAACGACTCGGCGCCCCTGGTCGTGACCCCGATCAGGCCTGGAACGCTCAAGATTCATCGGATCGTTCCGCGCGGGGTGACGCTATCGCCGCAGGATAAGTTCAAGCAGCACTTGTTGGACTTCGCTAGGTCGCCATCGAGAAAAGGCGCAGGAGCATTGAGCCTGCGGCCTTTTCACATCTCACTGCAGGCGCAATAGAAAACACCTGATCGCGGATTTCGTGCACAGAGTGTGTACATCACATCGGTAGGTCCACCACTGGCCGAAAGCGCCGGCGGGCTTTTGTTTCTCTGAATATTTTCAACGTTGGTATTGGACCGCCCATGAATACGAGTTCACGACGAAAGCAAGACACCGAAGCCAACGATAGGCTGCTTCTTGAGCGCATCGCCGATGGCGATCGAGACGCTTTGGCGAAGCTCTACTACGGTTACCACGAGAGGCTATGTGCGTTCCTGTATCGCCTGACCCGACACGCAGAAATCATCGATGAAGTAATCAATGAATGCTTCTGGATCGTCTGGCAAAAGGCATCAGGCTTTCGACAGGCATCACTCGTATCTACCTGGATTATGGGCATCGCCTATCGCGCGGGGCTGAAGGCGCTGCGTCGGCGTGGCAACGAACCTGTCGACGGGGATAACGTCATTCAAGATCTCATCCCTTCAACCGATCCCGAGGAGGTTCGCGAGTTGCGAGATTGGATCACCAAAGGCCTCGCCCAACTTAGGCCCGACCAGCGCCTGGTCCTCGAGCTCGTTTACGGAATAGGCCACAGCCTAGGCGACGTGGCCACTATCACGGGCGTGCCTTTGGGGACAGTGAAGGCGCGCCTGTTCCACGCCAGAGCCAACCTGCGCAACGTGCTGCCTGTCCTTGCTGGTGAGGCACCGCAGACGAGCGCAACGTAGTCATTGCGGCAGAAGGTTAGTGGCGCCGGAAACGCATGTGTAGCTGGTGTGCGAAATCCGTAGCTGTTGTCGTACCCCGTCTTTGCTTCGGCAATCACCTGATCGGACGAGTGATAGAGCGTCAGCGTCGCTGGTCGGGCTACAGGAAGGATAGGTCAGACGCCTTTACCTAGTCTTGCGATAGCCCGCCGATGTAGTGAACCCGAACAGTACGGGTGAAGGATCCTGCGGCGAGCCAATGTGAGCCTTTAATTCCCGGCACCGGTGACTTGCAGGGACGCTGCTTGCAGCCAACATGGCTTGCTATAGATCTGGCGCGGGCCTTGCCATCTCCTTGAGCGCCGACGCCGCTAAGCCACCTTGACGATGGTTCGCGGTCGGGCATCTTGAGGGCGTCCGATCGGTGAAACCGCCCCTTAGCTGGCAACGGTCCCATTTAGCTTTTGCCCACTTTTAGGTGGAGAGAAATAGTTCCGCCATCCAGGTGTGGGTTGCCGCGCTGGATGGACAGAGCTCGCCAATCGCACGGCAGCTGGACATCGAGCTTCCATCATCGCGGTCGATCCAGTTCTAATTTGCTTGCGGCGATAGTTTCAAAAAGGCTTCCTACCTCCAAGGCCGCTACAGAGCTCGTCTTGGTGGCCCAACTAACTTGGCGAAATCAATTCGCTGGCCCAACTAACTTGGCCAACGCGAATCGTTGGCACAACAACTTTGGCTAGTTGCGTCATTGGCCCAACTATCTTGGCGTGGAATTCGGCCAAGGCTGAATTCATGCTGGCCGTCGGACGCAGTATTTTCAATGACTTATACTGGCCCAACAATCTTGGCTGCAGTCAACGTGCCGCCAAGCCTGCCCTGAGCACCCGGGCGTGAGCCTTCGAACGATTCGGTAAATGGGACGCTGGCTAGCGTCGCATGCCATAGTCCGTCTGCAGCCATCCCCATGGTCCAGCCGAAGATGGTCCAGCCCAAGAAAGAGCGCTCGAAATTCCACGGAAATTTCCAGTTGCCCGAAGAGCTCTAGGATCTTCATCTCCACCGAGCCCGCGTCGCCCATCAACTTCAATAAGGCCATCGACCATCAAGCCGACCCTTGATCATTTAAGGCAGGCTTTACTGGCGCCGGCATGAACGCATCATCCACCCTCGGTAACACTGGCTGGCCGTCGCGCGCTGACTGTGGTTATCTCGTCGTTTCAGAGAGACCACCCATCGCGATACTCGCGGCGCAGAAACGCATTGGCACCCGGCATGTTGGTGATGCGCATGTTCTGTGCGTCGTACTCGATCCTGCCGCCCGCACGAAGGGACACGACGCCCAGCAGCATGACCTCCGTCAGCCGTGCGGCATACGAGAATGGCGACGATGCTTCCGCCCTCCCCTTGCAGGCATCCACCCAGTTCATCTCGTGCGAGGTCTTGATGCGCGCGAGTGTCTGGGGAGGTGTGCCCACCGAATCATGCAACGACTGTGGCAGCAGGCGCGGGTTCGCGCCGTAGGTTTCGTGGATGAGCTTGCCCTTGTCCCCAACGTACAGGACGCCGCCATCCTTGCTCATCTGACCGGCTCCTAACGCTTGGAGCCCTGGCGGCAACAAGGCGCCGTCATACCAGGTGAGCTTCACCGGCGGCCTGCTGCCACGCGCGGGGAAGTCGTAATACGTCATTGTCGCCACGGGATACGAGGCATCGTTGAATGGCGTGGAGACAGTCTCCACGGACGTCGGAAACCCCAGGTCCAGCGACCAGAACGGGGAGTCGATCAGGTGCGCTCCCATGTCGCCGATGGCGCCCACGCCCCAATCTACCCAGCCGCGCCAGTTGAACGGGTGATACACAGGGTGGTAGTCGACGACGGGACCAGGGCCAAGGAAGAGATCCCACGCCAGCCCTTCTGGCTTCGGATAATTACCGACCATGGCATTGGCAAGCCGATCCATCACCGCGCCTTCGTTCCAGTTCGCATCGTCCGGCTGCGGCCTGGTTTGCGGACGTGGAATTCCCTGCGGCCAGTACGCAAGCGGGCGATTCGTCCAAACGTGGACCTCGCGAACATCGCCGATCGCGCCGGCCGCGATGTACTCGTTGATCAGCCGGGCATCGTCAGTCGAGTGGCCTTGGTTTCCCATCTGCGTGACGAGCCTGGGATTGTCTTTCGCTTTCCTGGATAGTTCGCGGGCTTCGTAAATCGACCAGGTGAGTGGCTTCTGCAGATACACGTGCTTGCCGTGGCCCATCGCCGCGCTGGCGATCACGGCATGCAGATGGTCCGGCGTTGCAATGAACACCGCGTCGATGTCCTTCTGCTGTTCGAGCATCTGGCGGTAGTCGGTATAACGCTTGATCGAATTGAACTTGCCGGAAAGCAGTTTGGTCTGCTCGATCTCGTCTTGCAGTTCCTGGCGCTCTTTCGCGGTCTGCGCCTTGTCGAGGCGCGCCTGCATTCTTCCCAGGCCATCGACCATTCCGCGAAAGGACTTGTCCGTATAGCGCCAGTCCACATCGCACAGTGCAACGATGTTCTCCCCTGCCAAGGCGCGCATGTTGTGCATGCCCATGCCGCCGACACCGATGCCAGCGATATTCAATCGATCGCTGGGCGGCGTATGGCCGGGCCCGCCCAGGACGTGGCGAGGCACGATCATCAGTCCGGCTGCTGCGGCGATGGCCGTGCCCGCGAGAAACTCACGGCGTGAGATCTTGCCGCTTAATTCAATGCCGGCGATGGTTTCTCCGGCGCAGTTACCCTGATCTTCCTTCGTGACTTTCGATTCATCCGTCATGCGCGTTGCAATCCCGGTTTGGATATCGATACCCGATGCGCTGCATTCTGGCTGCAACGAGATCAGGGGATCAAGGCAACGACTTTGCGATGCCGATTTTCAGCGCGAGAAGCAAGCTTTCACGACGCTCTTGCGTGACTAGCGGTCTGCCCCCCAGATCACCAGACCACCGCGGATGGTGTCGCGCACGCGAGCGAAGGCGGTTGGATCGTTGGCCGGATCGCCATCGAGGAGCACGAGATCAGCGTCCATGCCCGGAGCAATGCGCCCCTTATGCGTGGCATAGCCAAAGCGAGAAGCCGGTGCGGCGGTCAACGAGGCCAATATCTGGCGCCAATCGAGAGCGCGCGACATCAAGCGATATTCCTCGGTGGTGTCATAGGCATCGGTGTAACCCACGTCGGTGCCGAACAGGATTTCTCCACCGGCGGCGGAAAAATCCTTCACTTCGGAGGTAATCAATTTGATTGTCTGCGCCATGATTTCCGGCTTCTGGTGGATTTTCTTCGCCTCCCACTCAAACAGCGTCATGGTGGGGGTCAAGGCCATGTTGCGGGCGCGCATGCGCGCGATAAGCGTGGGCGTCCAACCATAAGGATCGTGGCTGCCGTTTTCGGTCGCTGTGGTGTGCGCCAGGATGTCCACGCCGGCGTCGATAGCCACGTTGATGCCGGCATAGTTGGAAGGATGCGCGAAAGCAGGCTTGCCTCGCTTATGCGCTTCGGCCACCACGGCCTTGGCGATGTCCAGGCGCATGGGCAGCACGCCGATATCGCCGCCCACGATAGCGCCAGCGAATATCTTCACCGCGTCCGTGCCGTGGTCGAGCTGTCGAACCGCACGATCGGCAGCTTCTTCCGGCGTCGAGACTTCCTCGTTGGCCCAACCGTGATCAGCCAGGTATTGCCGTACGTAGATCGGGGTGCCACCTTCGGGAAAGAACGGATCGCCACACGTAAGAATCATGGGCCCGGCGATCTCGCCGGACACAATGCGCTTGCGCAATGCCAACGTGTTTTCAGTCGAAGACCCCAGATCGAAGACCGTGGTGAAGCCCCAGTGCGTCAGCATCGCCTGGATGCCGCCTTCGAGCGCCGCCGCCTTGGCTGTCTTCGCGCCCATGAGGTCTGAAGGCATGATATGAACGTGGCTGTTCCAGAAGCCTGCAGTGAGAACAGCGCCATGCGCGTCGATCACTCGAGCGGACCTGGGCACCGAAACCTCTGACCGGGTGCCGACTTTGACGATCTTGCCGTCCTGCACGAGCACTACGCCGTCGTGTATCTGGGGAGCATTGGGCGTCGGATAGATCTCGGCATTCACGATAGCGAGCGGCTTCGCAACGGCCTCCCCCGCTAGAGCAAAGACAGCGACCGTCATCGCGGCCACGACTTTGGCGATGGCACTCATTGTTTTCTCCGTGAGGAAAAGGATTGAAGGCAATGGAGGAGCTGGGCGCGAAAGAGCATCCGGAACTGTTTGTCGCTGGAAAATCGGTTGGCGCGCTGCATGGAGACCAGCCCCTGCGCCAGGCTTGCGAGCGCCAAGGCAATATCCACCGCCGGCGTGTCGCCGAGGCGTCCGTCCGCTTTAGCCTGATCGATCCTGATCATGATCATCGCTATGACCGGAGAACGGCCTGCGACGAAGTCATCGGGATAGCGCCGTGCCTCGGGCGCAGGAAGGAAGAAAGCGGCATCGAACCTGTGCGGCTGGCTAAGGGCGAATTTGAGGAAAGCCTCAGTCACAGCCTCCAGCCACTCCATCGGGTCGTTGGCCCGGATGGCGCGGACGATCTGCTCCCACGCAGCGAGGCCGTCGTCCATCAGTGCGTTCAAGAGAGCGCCCTTGTCGGCGAAGTGTCGATACATCGCCATGGGCGAGACGCCGGCGCGCGTGGCAACTTTGCGCACCGTAAGTCCTGCGACCCCCTCGTGGTCGTGAATGGCTCTGGCGGCGGCGAAGATGCGATCCTTGCTCATGTGTACAGCGTACGCGTTAAAGCGTACGCTGTACACCGCAAATTCAGCATCCGCAATGCGGCCTCCGGACGAGGTCAAGCTTGACGTGCCCGCCACGTCGAGGACTCGAGGCGCTGCTCAAGAATGCAGCCAAGCACGCCGGCGTCATGGCCAGGGCCTCAAACTTGCCCTCATCGCCCTGCCCAAAAGCATGTACTGGATCCCTGCGGACCGACCCAATCAGCGACAGGTCCGTCAGATGGGCGCCGAAACCGCACCCACGAGAGCGAGTGGCAACTACCGGGTAACTAGAGCAAGCCCTCGATAGGAAGCATGCGCAGCAACGTCACTTCGGCGCGCCGCTTCGTGGTCGCCCCGGGATCGTCCTGATAGGTCACTGGCTTGCCTTCATCGTCGGCTTCCCAGATGAGCCGATGGGAAGTGGGCGCAATCTCCACCCTGTAAGCGTTGGAGGGCTGTGTCGCCGTTTGGAAGAAGTCGCTGATGGCCTTGGCCAAACCGGGCGAATCCACGATGACGCCCATTTCAGTGTTCAGTAGCTTCGAACGCTGATCCATGTTGAGCGAGCCGATGAAAACTTGACGGCTGTCGACGACAATGGTCTTGGCGTGCAAGCTGATTCCGGACGATTGCCCCAGTGACGTGGATGGTTGGCTCTGACCCGACGATGGCTTGAGCTCATAGAGCTCTACGCCGCCTGAGACTATCGCCTTGCGATAATGCACATAGCCCGCATGGGCCGCTGTTTCGTCGGTGGAGGCGAGCGAGTTCGTAAGTATCTTGACGGTGATGCCACTCTGCGCCAGAGATACGAGGTGCTTTGTACCAGCATCACCCGGGACGAAGTATGGTGTCGTCGCGAGTATTTCATGCTGAGCGCTATCGATCATGGTCTTCAGTCGTGGGCCGATGCGCAGCGCAGGCTCATCGTGCTTTGCCTCGATCTTTTCAGGCTGGTCGGCCACAAGTTCGGCATCTCCCCAAAACCATGCGCCGCGCTTGTCGGCCGTTGGTCCATCAGGCAGCTCGTCCAGCACAGACTGCGCGTAGTCGGATTGTGCGAACGCGCGCACGTCCTGTTGAAGCAGCTGCCGCGCGGCAACGAGCTTCTGATCGGAACCGTCTGTCTTCTTGAGCTTGTTCAGCGGATACGCAGCATCGCAATTCCAATAGCCATCGAATGCTTCGGACGCCTGTTGAACTACGGGACCGATGGCCACCACATCGAGGTCGCGAAAATGTGTATCGCTCCCGGCATCAAAGTATGGATCGCCGATGTTGCGCCCGCCCACGATGGCCACGTCGTTGTCGACGATGAACGATTTATTGTGCATGCGCCGATTAAGGCGGCGCCACTCGAGCATGAACTGGGTGAATCGTGACACCAGGCTCGGGTTGCGTGTCTGAAAAGGGTTGAACAGCCGGATCTCGATATTGGGATGCGAGTCCAATGCCTCGAATAGATGGTCCTTGTCATCGAAGTTATTGTCGTCGATGAGTATCCGCACGCGCACGCCACGATCGGCCGCAGCAAGGAGGTGCTGCAGCATCAGATGCCCCGTCATGTCATTTGCGAAGATGTAGTACTGCAAGTCGATCGAGTGCGTCGCATGATCAGCGAGCGCTACGCGACTGAGCAGCGCATTCGTACTCAAGGTCAACAGACGGAAGCCCGATTGGTGTTGGTGCTTGTCTACTTCCGCATGTGTGTACCGCGCCGATGCGGTATCGGTGGCAGGCGGCAGGTGATGCGTCTGCTCCTTATCGTCAACCGGGGGCAGCGTGGAGCACGCCTGAAGGAAGTGGCAAATGATGGTGAAGGCCAACACGACCATCCAGCGATATCCAGGCATCTTTCTACCCTCGCGTCGCTCCAGGCGTTAACGGATCATGGGTTCGTTCCCATGCGTCATTCATTTAGCATAGCCAATGCCTATCCTTGCTGACTGTCGGCAGGCTCATGGCCATTGATTGCCATCAGCGTCGCTCCGCATTCAGAAATCCTTTTCGGACGCGTTACGACACCGCTCGACAAGCACCGCAGACTCCTTCCGATCAAAGGCATTGACGCCAAAGCCATTCGCATGCGCCTAATACCTGCGGGCCGTGCATGCATCCACTGCATCACATGCCTCATCCATCGGTGATGACGCCATGAAACATTCTCAATTGCTCGCAAGTGTCGCCCTGCTGGCCGCGTTACAACTCGCCTCCACCGTTGCGCGTGCTGAGCTGGACGCTCAAGGTCAGCGCGAGGTGGCGGCCTTGCTTTCATTTGTAGGCCAGAGCCGCTGCACGTTCATCCGTAACGGCAAGACCTACCATGCCGCGGATGCGAAGAATCACCTCGAGCTAAAGCTCAAATACTTGATAGAGCAAAACAAGGTGAGTTCAGCAGAAGAATTCGTCGAGAAGGCTGGCACGCAAAGCAGCTTCAGCGGCAAACCTTATCTGGTGGACTGCGATGGCAACGTACAGACCTCGGCAGACTGGCTGAAGGACGAGCTTCGTCTCCTGCGAAAAGTGCAGCCGTAAGCGGGGTGTTCTCCCGGATGGGTCGCGCTCGGTCCTCCATTGCCAGGCGCTGTATCTTTCCGAATTGGCATGAGAAGGCGTATGTTGGGCCGTCGCCTCTATCACCTGGACCCAGCTTCTCGTTACACGGGAGTCTTGCCATGTCACCCTTGAGCGATATCGTGAACGCCTCTTGGCCTGCCCTCCCCTATGAGGAATTTGCGGGCACGCAGTACCTTCTACACATGGGTCTGCAGGCCATAGGCAAGTTGAAACTGAGGGAGCCATTTCAGCCGCAATGGTCTGGTTTGCCATTGTGGGTCGATGCTCGGGGTCTGACGACGGGGCCCTTGTCGCACGGCGGCGGAGCCTACGAAGTGCGGGCGGACTTTATCGAGCACGCCATTCGCTGCAATACGAGCGCTGGATTTCATGGCCACTTTGAACTTGGCCCCATGGCCGTCGCCGAGTTCGTCAAGCGACTCTTTGAGCTGCTTCGTGAAGCGGGTGTTGATGTTTCCATCAACCTACGCCCGCAGGAAGTTCCCAACCCAATACCCTTTGACCAGGACACAGCACAACGCCCTTACGATGCCCGATTGGCGAACGCATGGTGGCGCATTCTGTTAAGCACACAGCGCGTCATGCAGATTTCACAGGGGCGGTTCCAGGGAAAGATGCAGCCAGTCGGCCTCATGTGGGGGACGCTGGATATCCGGGACGTTCGCTACAACGGCAAGCCTTCGTCCCCTGGACCTGCCAACGCAGACTACATTCGTCGCAATGCCATGAACGCAGAGCTCATCGAGATGGGTTGGTGGGCTGGAAGCGCCGCATATCCGAGAGCAGCATTCTACGCGTTCACGTACCCGCAGCCGGCCGGCATCGAAAACATGCGAATCAATCCGCCAAGTGCCCGCTGGGATTCAGCCATGGGCGAATTCATTCTGGACTATGACGACTTGCGTGCGTCGACAGATCCGGATGGCGATCCGCTCGCATTTTTTGACTCCACATATGAGGCAGGCGCCGCATGTTCTGGCTGGGACTCCACCCTGATTGGAAGTGCAAAGCCGCTATAAGGGAACACAAAACGCCTCATCGGCAATGGCGCTTACTCAAGGCAACTTACCCCAATCGCAGTTCTGTCCAGGAAACGAGCAGTCACTCATCCCGAATTTGATTTCCAGTTGGGTGCACACCCCAATCAAGCGCCGTGTCAGGGCAAGCCAAGCCCGTGAAGAAACCCGTCCACGGCGTCGGTATAACTACCGGGCTCTCCCAGCGTTGCATTTATCTCAGCGTGAGTCAGCGGCTCCATGAGGACGTCAGCGTGCACGCCAAGCTCATGAGCTTTCGTTGCGTAGGCGCGGTTGTGGGGACACGACTCGATCCGCTTGCTCGAACACACCAGCAGAATGGGCAGGGCATCGCGCTCCAGGCGATCCATCGGCGACGCCTGCTGCCATTGCGCCTGGTCCTTGCCGAACACGCGATCGTAGAGGCCTGCGTGCGGCCCATTCATGATGCCCGGCACGTCGATGGCGCCGCTGTCCAGCGACACCGTGCCCAACCAGCGCTTGGCGCCGCGCGCGGTGGCGACGGATGGCGACGAGGACAGCAACGACACCAGGTGTGCGCCAGCGGAGTGGCCCATCAGCACAACCCGTGAAGGATCGGCGCCCCATTCGGCCGCGTGTGCCTGCACGTAGGCCAGTGCATCGGCAACATCGTTGGCTTGCTCGAGCGGACCCGCTTGCGGGAGCAGGCGATAGTCAATGGAGACAAAAACGTAGCCCGCTTGTGTCCAATGCAACGCCTTGGGCTCCACCACACCGCGACTCGTTTTGTCGCCGAACATCCACGCGCCACCATGCACCATGACGATGATGGGCGCCGCTCGTGTCTTCGCTGGCAGATAGACATCCAGGCGCTGGGCGGGCACCCGGCCGTAGGCCAGGTCATGCCGCACGTCCATTGCCCGCGCGACACTGAGGCTACCTAGCAGCAGTCCCACACTCAACCACCAACGCGCCATCGTCATCACCCTCTCCTCATGATCTCTCTGCTCAGGGACAGGTAATTGTCTGTCCGCTGGCGTTCGTACAGTTGCCCGTGTGAGTCACGCCCGTTTTGCTCACGGTCGTCTCGCCGTTGTACGTGTTGCCGTTAGCACCGGTTGCCTGTGTGGTATGCGTCACGCCTTGACCGCTCGCACCGCTGGTTGTGCCGTCATAGGTGCCGCGTGCGCCATTGGCGGTCGTCTGCCGCGAGAAGTTGGCGTCGCCCTGTCCATTGCCGCTGGCGCTGCCCTGGCTGTGGATGCTGCCGCCATCGGGGCCATGGGCAGCGAACCCCGATTGATGCTGCCACGAGCCGTCTCTGTTGCGTGTCGTTTCGCCGGAACGCGCGGCTGTGCCGCCGTTCGGACCCCGCCAAGCGCCGCCGCTGGCAGTGGCGGCGTTGCCCTGCCCGTCAGTTACCGTGCGTCGACCATGGATGCCTTCGGCACCGTTGGCGCCGCGAAATCCTGCGACATGGCCGCTTGCGACGCCGCCATTGGACTGGGCCAGCACGCCGCGAGCGACGAAACGGCCCGCCGCCATGGCTGGCGCAAGCGTTGCGGCATTGAGGAGCAAGGCAATTCCGGTTGCCACGATGATCTTGTGCATGGTGCTCTCCGGTAGTGGAAGAAAGGCCGTGGGCCCAGCGCCATGCTCCTACCGCCCCGGCCAGGCAGGCGTATCGGAACCGCGAAAGAGTGCAACTGGATATTGCCAGGAGCGCCACCGGAAACATCCTGTTACAAATAGGCTCGCGGCAATCGTCCCGGCACGGCAGAATCACGCCATGAACACCGCCGCCGCTCCACACGTGCTGATCGTCGACGACGACCGTCGTCTGCGCGAGCTGTTGCAGCGCTATCTCCAAGAGCAAGGTTTCAACGTACATGTCGCGAGCGATGGCCGCGAACTGGACAAGGAACTGGCGCGATGCCATATCGACCTGATCGTGCTGGACTTGATGATGCCTGGCGAGGATGGCCTTTCCATCTGCCGGCGCCTGCGCGGACAAGGCACGGAAATACCCATCATCATGCTCACGGCACGCGGCGACGAGATTGATCGCATCGTTGGATTGGAAATCGGTGCCGACGATTACCTGCCCAAGCCGGGCAACCCGCGCGAACTCGTAGCTCGTATCAACGCTGTTCTGCGCCGTGGTCGCCAACCGTTCGGCGCACCGCAGGATGAAGGGGGCAGCGTTCGTTTCGGCGCGTTTGTGCTGGAACTGGATACGCGCCGCCTGCTCCGCGATGGCGAGGTGTTGCGGCTCACCACCGGCGAATTCGCGGTACTCGCTGCGCTGGTCAAGCGCCCACGCCAGCCGTTGACCCGCGATCAGCTGATGAGCCTGGCGCGCGGCCGCGAGCACGGCGCGTTCGATCGCAGCATGGACGTAATGATGAGTCGCTTGCGTCGCCTGATCGAAGACGACCCGCGCCAGCCCCGCTGGCTCCAGACGGTGTGGGGGCACGGTTACGTGTTCGTGCCTGACGGGGCGCTTCAATGAACGCGCCCGCCAGTGGTTTATTCACCCGACTGGTATGGCTGCTGATTGGCACGGCATGCCTGGTGCTGGTGATCGCCGTGTTTGCGCTGCGCATCACCGGCGCAGGCTCTGCTGCCGACTACACCGCGCGCGTCCTCATCGTGCAACTCGCTTCGGCCGACGCACTGCTGCAGGAGGGCCGCAGCGACGCCGCCCTGGCCGCACTGGGTATCGAACATCGAGCCTCGCCGCCCGCCCGTCGTGAACCGAACATGCCATTGGCAAGGCACGTGCGTGATGTACTGCATGCCCGCCTTCCCGGCCGCAACATGCAGATCTCCGGCCTGCGCGAACCGATGCTTTGGGTTTCCGCACAAGAGCCCAGCCAGGGCTGGATCGGCATCCCATTCGTGGACCTGCGGGCGCCGCTCCTGCGCAGCACGCTGCTGACGGTGTTGATCTCGACGCTGGTCGTGGTGCTTATCGCGGCAGCCTACGCGCGCAGCCTCACCCGGCCGCTGAGGCGACTCGCCGATGCGGCGCCCTCCGTGGTCGCGGGCACGCCACCGCCGGAACTTCCGGGCAGCGCAGCACGCGAGCTTGTGGAACTCAATGCAGCACTCGGCATGGCTGCTGCGGATGTCCGTCGCGCCGCGCGCGAACGCGATGTGTTGCTTGCTGCGATATCGCATGATCTGCGCACACCACTCGCCCGCCTGCGACTAGGCCTGGAGCTATCCAGTGCGTCCATCGATCCATCATTGCACGGCGGTTTGGTTGCCGACATAGAGGCCATCGACGCCCTCAGCGCACAGTTCATCGCCTATGTGCGCGATGGCAGCGAAGAAGCCGCGAGCAAGGTGGATCTGGCCAGTCTGCTGCGCGATCTCGCCGCGCTGAATGACGTGGCTGGCCGCGCATGGGAGGTGAAGGCGCCGGACAAGATGCCACTGACCGCTAAGCCAATGGCCTTGCGCCGCGCCATCGACAACCTCATGCGCAATGCCATACGTCATGGGGCTTCACCTTTCCGGGCGTCGCTCGTGGTGACCGGCAATGAATTGCGTTGCGCGATCAGCGACAGCGGCCCAGGCGTTGCGGAACACCTGATCCCGCGATTGGGCGAACCGTTCCTGCGCGGCAACGAAGCACGAAGTGATGCCATCGGCAGCGGCCTGGGCCTTGCAAGTACACGGCGTATCGCCACGCAACATGGCGGGCGACTGGTACTGCGCAATCTCCCAGGGGGCGGCTTCGAGGCGACACTGGTGCTGCCCCTGCGTGACGACAAGCATTGACTCAGCAACAAGCGTTCACAACTCATCGCCAAAACGACAAACCTTAAAGGGCGCACCCGCCTTATCGTTCCGGCCACTTCCCCAAGCCGGACTCAATCATGCGCAACTATCTTTTCGTCCCTTTCGCCCTGTCGTTGATGCTCGCCCTGCCCGCGTGCGCTCAAAGCAAGCTAAGCACCGACCAGAAACAGCATCTGGCGGACGCGATGCAGCGACGTTTCACTGCAGCCGATCGCGATGGCGACGGCATGCTGACTCGCGATGAGGCCAAGGCCATGCCGCGCATCTCGTCGCACTTCGACGAGATAGACACCAACCACGACGACAAGGTCACACCCACTGAGATCCTTGCCTACTTTGCAGCGCAACGTGGACGGGAATGACGAGCCGCATGGGCATCCGCACCCTTTCCATATTTCTGCTGTTGCCGCCGCCCATAGTCGCGATCGTGGTGGTCATTGAAGGCTGGTATCTGCAACGCCACCGCGCGCAGCGCTACGACTGGCGAGCCTACTTCGCATAGCTTGCCGATCTGGCCGGCCGTATCTTGGTTGGCCGCGTGCTTGGTACAAGGCTGGCGGGTGTCGTGCTGGTGGTCACCTATCGTCATCGCGCCACCAACATCGGCATGAATTTCTCGGATGAAAAGAGCCGGTAAGGTCGAAATGGCTCGATGTGTTCAAGCCATCAACCCGAGTTTGGCGGCACGACGCCGCGTGCCTCCACTCCATGGAGTGGATCAATCGCGAAGAACTCAAGGGCGCAGCAGAACGCGACCCAAAGCCTTCCGTTCAAGCACGTATCGATGCGCATCGGCCGCCTCGGACAGGGGGAACACCTTGTCGATAACGACCTGAAGCTCGCCACGTGCCACCTGCTCGATCAGGCTTTGCACCATGGTGTGGACGCGATCGTGCTCCAGATTCAGCGAGCTCGGGAAATACACCCCTTGCATGCTGTTATTGCCGCGCCATAGAGAAACCGGATCGGGGCGTGATTCGTCACGGCCCGATACGCCGACGCTGATCACCCGACCGCGATAGCGCAGCGCCTGGATGCTTCGAGCCAGATTCTCGCCACCGACACTGTCGATGACGAGATGCACCCCTTTCTCCTCCGTCGCGGCGCGCGCAGCAACCACAAAATCCTCGCGGGTGTAGTCGATGCCGACATCGACACCATAGGGAAGCAGGCGCTCCAGCTTCGCAGCGCTTGAAGCCGTCGCGAGCACGCGGGCACCGGCCCGCTTGGCCAGTTGTACAGCGGCCAGCCCAAGCGCACCGGATGCGGCATGGATCAGCACCGACTGACCCGCTTGCAATTGGCCGAATTCGAACAGGCATTCGTGTGCCGTACCCCAGGCGATGGGTATCGCGGACGCCTGGTCGACATCCATGCCTGCCGGCAGCACCCACGTGTCCTTGGCGGGCGCCACGGCAAATTGTGCGTGCGAACCCCAAGGAAGAATGGCGACGACACGCTGGCCTATGGAGCGATCCGTAACGCCAGCACCCACCTCGACAACGGTGCCGGCGCATTGATAGCCCGCGATATGGGGCGTCCGGGCCAGTGGTCGGATTTCCCGATTGACCAGGTCGCCACCCTCAATGGACGCGGCCAGCACTTCAATCAGCACCTCATTGTGCTGGCAGACGGGCGTAGGGATTTCCTCGAAGCGGAAAACCTCTGGACCACCATTCTCGTAATAGACAGCTGCTTTCATGGCCGACTCTCTGTCGCTGTGTGGGTGTTGATTGAGCGAAACGGGTGCAATCATGGCCGGCGGCGCATGGCGAAATCATTGACCAAAAGGCCGATGATCGCTTCGCTCTCGGCGGGTCGATCACACTAAGCCGGTGTCGTATCCACAGACTTACGTCATTGGGCAGGCACGGGGACAATCGATGTGATGCGCCATCCGTCGCTCGTGCGCACCGCAAATTCGTTGACTAGGAAGCGATAGGTCGCCTCATCGCCTCCCGCGGGCCCGGCCGTAATGTGGGTAGGAGCGAAGATATGAGCGACATCCGCGCTGATCGGGAGCACCTTGATTTCCTCCACTTCAGGCTCGAACCGCCACGTCCCGGTAAAGACGCTTCGGAAATGTTCGAGTACCGCTTCGCGTCCCCAAAATCGGTAGGCTCGTGCGACAAAATTTACCGGATCGGGCTGCCCTGGCTCGGCTTGCGCCAAAACAGCCTCCATGCCGCCAATGTCATGCGCCGACTCGGCGGCTGCCTGGCGAAGGAATAGCGCGCGAATCTCTGCCACGTCTTTCGCCGTGATGATGCTCTCTTTCATCTTGGTTCCTTGGTTTCTCTATTGTCCGGAAAAATGAAGCACGGGACGCGGCTTGCCCGCCTTAAAAGCGTCCACTGCCGACTTGATGCCAGCCTGCACATCGCTTGTTGCGAACAGCGGCATCGCTATATCGAACATCGCCTCGTCGGCCGCGCTTATGCCGCCCACTGCCCACACGCGCAGCAAGGCCTTATGAGCGGCGTATGCGCGCGTGGGGCCTCGCGCGAGATCCTCGACAAATGCCCTTGCCTCGCGGGCAAGATCGCCATCGGCAATCACGCGATTGACCACGCCGCCCTGTTTCATCTCGCTAGCCGATATGGGCTTCGAAGTCATTGCCCACTCCGATGCCCGTGCACGCCCTGCTCGCTCGGCCACGCGATAGATGCCGCCCAGTAGCGTCACGATTCCCAGGGTTTGTTCTGGATGCCCGAACGTCGCGCCATCGCCCGCAAAGATCACATCGGCACGCAGCACAAGTTCAAAGCCTCCTCCAAAGCAGAGGCCCTGCACGGCGGCTACCACCGGCATCGGAAGACGCTCGAACCGGTTGAACACATTCATGTATCGCTCAAAGCGATCCCGCAGCTCGTTCGCCGGAGCATCCGGCCACAGTTGAATGTCTCCACCGAAACTGAAATTGTCGCCATCGGCCTGTAACAGGACAGCGCGTGCGCCGCTGGTAGCGATGGCGTCCAGCGCTTCGTCAAGCTCGTCGACCATCTGGTCGTCAATTCGGTTTTGCGGTGGATGCTTCAGCGTGATGGTTGCAACGTCGTTCGCGATGTCAAACGTCAGGTGGTGCATGATGTCCTCTCAAATTCGCGCAAGGTGTTCTTTGAACCACTCCAGCGCAGCCGCTCCCGCGCCATTGAACTGCGACAGGTACGGATCGAAATGCCCACCCGGAATGGTTACGAGCTTCTTGGGTTGCAGTGCGCGCTCATAAGCGGCGAGTGCGAGATCTGTCACGGTGATCGTGTCGTTCAATGCCACGACCATGAGTAAAGGCGTGGGGGACACGCGTGCGACCCAGGCGCCGGGTTCGTACATCCGGGCCGCTCGCGTCGATCTCAGCGTAACGTTGTTGTCCCATGCGGCCTGGGCGGCCTCTAGCAAATAGAAGTCGGCCGCCTCCTGCGTCCTATAAGCGGCTGGCGTGTTCGGGTTCAGGCTGACTACTGCCTGGCGAGCCGGTGGCTCACCCCGTAGCTGTGCACGCTCATCCTCGGCAAAGGCCTCCTCGATGGCCGACACTGCCTCCGGCGCAATGCGCCGCAATCCTTGCTCGAATCCACTGATGGTTGGCACCTGGGACACGACGCACTTGAGGCGCCGATCCGTTGCGCCAAGAACCAGCGCATGTCCTCCCGCATAACTAGTTCCCCACAAGCCCATGCGCTGTGGGTCAACCTGGTCCAGGCTTTCCAGAAAACTGATGGCACGTCGCCAGTCCGCGATCTGCCTCCACGGGTCGATGTCCTGCCGGGGCATGCCTTCGCTGGCGCCGAACCCTCGGTGATCGTGCAGCAGCACGACGAAGCCATTTTCCGCAAACAACTGTGCGAAGCGCTCGATGCCATGCTGCCGCGTGCCCGCATAGCCGTGCGCCATGGTGATGGCGGGAAGTCGGCTGTGCATGTCCGCGGGCGTATACAGCCACGCTCTTAGCCTGATGCCACCGTCACCGATGAATTCAACGTCTTTGCGCGCTATCACTTGCTTCTCCTCGCCGTGCCGCGTCAATTAGTCTTATATGCACGTATTTAATAAGGCTGATGACGTCGTGTCATCAGGCGACCGCGAGCTTTCCGTCGGGCTCGACCAGGCCCAGCCTGGCAATTCGATACATGGTTTGCCGCATGGCGAGCGCTTCGTTCTTGCCGAATTCCTGCTCGAATAATGCCTGCGCTCTATCCCAATACGGGCGGACCTCCGCTTCAACACGACGCCCCTTGTCGGTCAGCTTTACTTCGCGCTCACGACGATCAGTCTTGCCCACCGTGATCGTCAACAGCCCATCACGCTCGAGTGGACGCAAGTTGTGGCCCAACGTCGCGCGGTCCAGTATCAAAAGTGACGTCATTTCACCCATCGTCATCGGGCCGTGCAGCACCAGATTGGCCAGCACCGTGTACTGGTTCGTACCCAGGCCGGTGCTTGCCAGATGCGCGTCGTAGAAGCGCGACACGTGCCGTGCAGCCTGGCGCAGCGACGTAAAATTGCATCGAAGTGCATCTTTGCGCCCTTTCGTGCCGACACCCATGACATGCGCCCTCACTGCGTCAATGGAAGACAACATAGTCTTATATAAGACTTATTGCAAGCGCCGTCTTGGCCGGCGTGATATCGGCGGCGCCGTGTTGGCGCCATGACGGCGAAGCGCAGCTTCGCAGCCCTCGATGCCTTGCCCCGGGCGCCACCACTTCCCCTCTCCCGCCGCCAGCCATGCGTATCGGACGGTCCATCATGGATTCCGGAGGTTCCGGTATGGCTGGTTTTTCTTAAAAACCTAACCTATGCCTACCACGCCGGCCTAGCCGCCACGAACCTCAAAAAACAGGAATCTTCCCCATGAAACTCGCTCTCGCTGCCTTCATCACCTCCGCTCTCGCCTTCGGCACCAACGCCATGGCGGCAGAAAAGCCGCCGATCGTGCTGGTCCATGGCGCGTTCGAAAACGCCTCGGTCTGGGGCCATGTGACTGCCAAACTCGAAGCCGATGGCTACAAGGTCGTGGCAGTCGATCTGCCGGGTCGCCCAGGAAACCCTGCTGCACCCGACAAGGTCAGCCTGAACCTCTACGGCGATACCGTGGTGGGCGCGCTGACGAAGCTCAACCGCCCCGCGGTCGTCGTGGGCCACAGCTTCGGCGGCATCGTCATCGCCGACGCAGCCGAAAAGGCGCCGGCGAAGATCAAGACCCTCGTGTTCACGGCCGCCTATTTGCCTCACGATGGCGACTCGCTGGTGTCGATGGCCAACAAGGACGCCGATGCAAAGATTGGCCCGCACCTGCAGATCAACAAGGAAAAGGGCATCGCCTCGATCGAGTACGCCGCGCGCGCCGACCTGTTCGCCAATGGCGCCCCAGAAGGCTTGCGCAAAGCGATTCCCGACTTGATCCTGGACGAGCCGCTCGCGCCGCTGGCCACGCCCGTGCACGTCACTGCCGGCAAGTTCGGCCAGGTCGACAAGGTCTATATTCATACGGCCAATGACCAGGTGATCAGCCCGTCTTTCCAGGCCCAAATGGTCGCCAGCACACCGGTGCGTCGCGAATTCACTTTGCAGACCGGCCACACGCCGTTCCTCACGGCACCCGATGAACTGGCCGCTGATATCGAAGCCGCTGCCGCCCGTTGATACGGTCGTCCCACCTGGCAAGCATTCGGCACGCACAGGGCGACCAAACGTATCGCCCTGTGCGTGTGCAGATACACACCATCCAGCGACTCAACACTGCTCGCTCATCTCGCAGGAGCTACACATGAACCGCGATATTGAACACAAGCCATTCAAAGGCGTGCGCATCGAAGTTGCCACCTCGGTGAAATTTGACGAGGTGCTGACGCGCTTTCGCTCCCTGATGGGACACGTCAATCCATCGGAGATCGTGACCCTGGCGCAATCGGGTATCACTGAAACGGAATTCGTCCGCGCCGTGCAAGAGCGGTTCGAAGGTGAAAGCGGCTTCATGCTGTTTGCCGAGATCGACCATGGCGGCTGGCTATCGACCTTCCAGATCAACCGGCGCACCGTTCGCTGGATTCTTGGAAATCCGCTCATCGCCGTCACGATGATTCGGCACGACATCACGGCCGGTCTTTTCGCACCCGTCGAGATCCTGGTCACCGAGACCGAGGACCGTCAAGGCACGATGGTGACGTACGTCCGCCCTTCTTCGCTGATGGTGATCGAGGAGAACCCTCCCCTGCTTGCCATGGCGACGCTGCTGGATGCCAAGTTCGATTCGCTTATCGCGCGCGCCACCCAGCCGTAGGTGAATGGCGTCCGACAAAGCTCGGGATAGCGCTCCGACGAGAGCGCTGCCCGGCTGAAGACGCCTCAAACTGCCGTTTGCTGGATCTTCGCCTCGCTGGGCGCGTATCCGAAGTGGCTCTTGAATGCCCGACTGAACGCGGCGTCGGAGGCGTAGCCAGTCTTGTAGGCGGCCTCCGTGACCTTGAGCCCACCGCTTCGAAGCATGTCCGCCGCGATGGTCAGGCGCCACCGCGAAAGATAGCGCAGTGGCGGCTCGCCGACGGCGGCGGTAAACCGTTCGGCAAATATCGAGCGGGACATCGCCGCCACAGAGGCAAGCGATTCGACCGTCCATCGCTTGAACGGATCGGCGTGCATCGCCGCCAGCACCCGCCCGATGCGCTCCTCAGCCAGACCTCCAAGCCACCCCACGCGATTCGCTTCGCTGGCCGCCCAACTGCGCAGCGTGCGGATCACCAGCAGGTCGATCAGCCGGGAAATCATCAGCGACGAACCGGGATCCGGCCGCCTCGCTTCGTCGACAAGGAAATGCGAGATCGCGGCAAGCCATGGCGGCGCGCCCGCATCTCCCTTTGGCACGTGGATCAAGGCAGGAAGCGCCGACATCACCGCAGGCAGTGGGCTGCCCTCGAAGCTGAAAAAGCCGCAAACCAGCTGGCTTGTCGACCCCTCCCCGCCATGGCGGAGAACGAGCTTGTCGCGATCGAAGTGATCGGGAGCAATCGCATCGACGTTATCTATCGGCGAGTCCGTCGCATGAGCAATCGTGTGACCTTTTCCTAGCGGTAAAAGCACCAGGTCGCCGGCCTCGATCCATAGCGGCGGCTGGCCCGCAGGCGTCACCCAGGCGCCGCCGACCTCCACGAAACAAAAATGCGCAGGCCCAGGAGGAAAACGCAGGCCCCATGGCTGGCTTAGATGCGTTGTGTAAACAAGGTCCCCACGCAGCCTGATCAGGGTGAGCACCTGCGAAAGCACATCGGTGCGTGCTGCAGACATTCCGAAATCGGTGTTCACCGAGGCGACCCATCATGTAAACCGGAGGCCATGATATATCTCGCCGCCGGCACCCTGACTACTCTTTTCACACGGCATCAAGCCTGGCGCTGACACTAGAGAGAAGACGGTCGTCGAGTCTCCACCTCTACCGCGATACGGCAGTTCAGGCCTTGGGTGACGTCTCGTGTCCGGCGGTTCTCGTTGGCTGCGGCTTTGCCGGCATCATTATCGCCGCCGCGACCGAGCACCCGCTTCGGACCAGTCGCCTGCCGTTTCTGACGGACGTCGAGAGCCTGTCTCAGGCCATCGCGAACGCCATGACCTGAGGCGCACGTTGACCGACTGAAGCTGCGTCCGAAAGCGGCCATGGCAACCATGGCACAGGATCAGCCACGAGAAAATCAACGGCGCTGAACGGTGGAATGCACAAACGCCTCTCGCAGGGGATCAGCCTCGGGCAAGCTCGCCGCGAGTCGTTGGATGGCGGCGTCTCGAAGCCTCTCGTATTTCTCCGCCACGTCAACGGAACCTTGCAAACGTTGCAATGCCGCGGCTGACTGATAGAGGCGCCAGGACGCAATGGGTGCGCCCAGGTCATCGATGACGCGTTCGCCGCGTTCCACGAGAACCTGCGCATCGTCGAGATAACCCAGATCGATCGCCACGCGCGCTCGCAGCTCAAGCGCCATCGTCTGCCACGTTCCTTCTTCGGTATTGGCAGCCGTGCGCACCATTTCGTCGGCGAAGGACCTCGCCTCCTGCACCCGGCCGATCCTCAGCAGGGTGTCGGACAGCGTCCATAGCAGCAGGAATTGCCAGTACCAGTCCATGATCACCGGTCGATCCAGCATGTCCCTGCGCAACTGCAGGAGCGTATCGATGCCCGCCTCTGCGTTGCCGCGCGCGGCTTCAGCAGCGCCGGCAAGCAAGGTGCAATGGCGGATCTCATTGGGCAGCTGCAGCGTGTACAGCGGTGCGGGCGATTCGGTAGTCGCGCGTCCATAAAAGCCCAGCTTTTCGCAGATGCGCCTGACGCCCGAAAAATCACCTGCCAGCAGATGCAGCAGGCCGCGCAATGTCTCCAGCGTGCAGACGCTGTAGCGATTGGCGTTGGAGACAAAGAGAGCTTCACTGGCGTCGAACTCGCGCAGCGAACGCCCCCAATCGCCCCGCATGATATGGGCCCAGGGCCGCCCCAGGTGTGCCATCCATATGGCGCGGAACACGTTGAACTCCGGCCGGTCGGCGGCATGCTGCATGAGGATGTCGAGATTCTCGTCGATGGTCTCCAGCGCCTCGCCATAGCGGCTGGATACCAGGCAGACCATGCTGTATTCGATCATTCCCCAGGCCGTGATCTGTCGGTCGTCGCCGTTGCGCAGGTTCCTGAGATTGAGGCTGCATTGCTCGGACAGGTTCTTCGTCCATCCGGCCATCCAGATGCGCCACACGTTGCTGGCCAGGCGTATGCGCGCCCGCAACTGCGAGTTGGTCTGCCCTTCGGTTAGTGCGAACGCCGCTTCCAGATGACCGATGGCCGCGGGCACATCGGCCCAGCTTATGGCGAAGCCGCAACCCAGCTCGGCGCGCGCCTGGGCGTCGACCTGGCCCAGCGCCTTGGCGGTGTCGCGCAGCTGGGTGAAGACCTGCAGTGCGCGACGGTCATGGCTGGCGGCGTAGATGGACGCACGATCTTCCATCAAGTCCATCTCGATCTTCGCGCGCGACGCATCCGGCATGTGCGCAGCTGCCTGCTCGGCCTTATCCAGAATGATCAGGACGTCCTTGTGCGCGAAACGTTTCTTGGCCGTCTGAATGGCGATCTTGAGATAGGCGATGGCCTTGGACCAATCGTGCGCACTTGAAAACTGCTCAGCCAGGGCAAAGGGTTCATGCGAGTCACCCGCCGGCGTGTAGCTCGCTTCCAGTTCCTTGGCGATAAGTGCATGACTCTGCGCCAGACGCAGCGGCCCCTGGCGGGAGAGCAATACCTCTCGATACAACGCATGCCTGAACCGGTAGACGCGCACCGTCTCGCCGGACTCTGTCCGCTCAAGATGCTGTCGCTCGATGAAATCGCCGGAGCGGCTGAGCTCCTCGCAGATATCCTCGTAGCGCCGTGCGCTCATGCCGGCCGCCGTGGCGGGCACGAGCGCATTGAAGGTATCCCCTACCGCGCTGGCCGCCTCCAGCGCTCTTCGCGCCTGTTCGCTCAATCCGCCAATTTTCGATTCGATCAACTCGTTGATGGTGGGCGGCACGGCAGTGTCGCCGACAGACAGGCCTTCCCTCAGATGGCCTAGCAGGATGCTCAGGAAAAGAGGATTGCCGCCCGTGCGGCGCCTGAGGAAACCCGTCATGTCCGGAGCCCCGGGCATCACGTGCTGAGCGACATAGTCAGCAATGTCCTCTTCACGCAGGCCTTTCAGGTCGACAACGCTGCACAGCTGGTGCAGGTGAAGATCGTCCACGAGTTGCTTGAATGCGGGTGCCCGATGGAATCCGTTGTCCGACCGCGCCGTGCAGATCAACAGAACCTGGGCGCGGGATTGCCGACGCGACAGCGCAGACAGCAGGTCCAGCGTCGAGTGATCGGCCCAGTGCACGTCTTCCAGCAGCAGCACCAGTGGCCCCGCTTCAGCAAGGAATTCCAGCAGTTCGCAGAACTCGCCCAATGCACGGCCGCGAGCCATGACGCCCGGCAGGCGTTGCAGCAGGGCGCGGCGCTCGCGCGACATCAAACCACCCAGCAGCGACGCCCAGGAAGGCGCGTGAGACAGCAATGCATCCTGCACGCGCGAACCCTGGTCGCCTTTGACAAGGCGGGCCAGGCATTCGATGACGGGATAGAACGGCTCCACGCCGCCGAAACCTTCGATGCAGCGGCCGAAGGACATCAATGCGGCCTGCGCTTCGATTCCACGGCAGAAATGCTCGACCAGCGCCGACTTGCCGATGCCTGCATCGCCACGCACGAAGACGGTCTGCGCACGACGCTGCCGCGCCCACTCGAAGCAGTCGCGCAACTGCGCCAGCGACTCGCCGCGACCGACGAGCGTGCGCGTCGACAGCGGCGTTTCCACCGGCTCCCTGACCAGCGACTCGACGGGTGCAATGAAACGGTAGCCCCGCCCGCGCTGCGTCTCGATGAAGCGAGGATGCTGCGCGTCGTCCTGCAATGCCGTGCGTATGGCAAGCACGTGCCCCTTCAGCACCTCGGGCTGCACGGCCACGCCGTTCCACAACGCTTCCAGCAGTTCTTCATGGCTGATGAGCCGGCCGGGATGCTCCACGAAATAGCGCAGCACGTCGAATGCCTTGGCGGTTATCGCCACCGGCAGCGCCTCGCCCTGCTCCGTCACGCGGGACAGGGCGTGATTGAGGCTGTCGAGTCGAAAGGAACCAAATGCCCTCATGCTGGCGCGTCCAACGGCAAGCCACGACACGCGTCAGATGAGCCCCAGCTCGGTCGCCCGGGCAACCGCCTCGGCACGCGTCCGTGTGGAAAGCTTGATGAAAATTCGCTTGGCATGGGACTTGACGGTTTCCGGTGCGATGCGCAACTCGCGGGCGACGCTCTTGTTCGATAGGCCCATACGTATGAGCCTTAAGATAATGGTCTCTTTGGTGCTCAGCAATTCCGACTGATCGCGGCAGGCAAGCGATTTCTTTCGATCCGTTGGCGGTGACCCGGACGCCGAAAGGAGACTGGATATATAGGGATTGAGATGGCCCAGTCGCGCGCCGTCCGTGAGACGCAATGCGTGAAGGCACGGCGCGATGATGGGCAATTCATCGATGAATGTTCGATACAGTCCCGCGCTGGCGCCCAGCTGCAGCACGCCCAGCAACTCGGCCTGCGCTTCCTGTGTGCATCCGTCGGCAAACAGCGCGCCTACCAGCACGGCGGTCACTCGCGCGACGAGCGCCGGATGATTGATATGGAGCGCGGCATCTCGCAGGCGGGCGAGGCCCAAACGTGCCTGCGTGTATGCGCCTTGCGCCATGGCCAGACGGCAGTGTGCCAATTCCAGTGGCCAGGTCTCTAGCACCGTGAGCTTGTCGCCGTGGTGCGGAAACCCTGCTTTGGCATCCGCCCGGGCCAGCACGCGCTTAGCCAATTCCAGGTGCTGTTCGGCAACGAGCATGCCCACCTCCTCGGCCATGCATCGCAAGGTCAGCCGCAGCCAGCCGCGGCTGGCTCCGATGTCAGCGCCCCTTCGCCATGTCAGCAACGCCAACGCAGTGTTGCCGCGCGCATGAGCCACCTTGGCCGCCACGGCAAGGCCCCAGCAGGCACTTTCGATGGAGCCGTGTTGTTCGAGCGTGGGTATCCGGCCGCGGATGAGCAGATCGGCGTCGTCGATGGCGCCCATTTCGTAGGCAATCGTGGCCATGACACAGGTCGAAAGCAGTGCGACATGTGGATCGATGCCCGCGACGCGCGCGGACAGGTCAATGGCTTCGCGCGCCAGGCGTTCGGCCAGCTTGAAACGCAGCTGTTCGCCTTCCGCCGCGGACTCGATCGACAGGCACGCGACCCTTGGCGCGCAGAGTTGCGCCGATCGTGAATAAGGCGACGGCGGCAGTTCATAGAAGGCCTGGAAATCCCGCGTGCGCCAGTGGCAGAAGCGAAGCACGGAGAGCAGCACGGCATGGAGCCGGGGCGAGCGGGTTCGTCGAAGCAGGCTCGACGCGGCGCCCCGCGCCCTGGCAGGATCGTCGCGCCAGACATCGCCGATCACCAGCAGCACCCGCGCCTCGTCCGCGAGATCACCGTCCAGTACCCTGTCGTTCTCCAGCAGCGTTGCGAGACGCGCTGTCGCCGCCAGGACGTTGTCGGCATGAAAATTTCTCAGGCTGTCCCAGCATTCGTCCATTATTCGGCGCGCTGACGCCTGCACCGCGCCGGCGCCTGCTGGCATGTACAGCTGGATCTCCGCCAGATCGACCGACGCAGGCAGTGCCTCTTCGACGTTGAGTGCCGGCCTCAGGTTCATCTGCACTCCCTACTGCCGCAGATGCACTCGGTGGCGTCTCCGGCGTTCTTCTCTTGGGTGATCGCGATCCATCTTCGATGCACGGCGCCGGCTCCCTGGCGTCCGCATTCGTGCATGCAAAAAGCTAGGTCAGCACTCGATGCCTGTCGTGAAATCCAGGTTCCCTCCAGGTTTTTTCTCGGTTTTCCGCCGCGATGGCCGGGCTTCGCGCACCCCTGCCGGACCAAACGATCCGCACGCATCCTGAGAGATATCCCCCATCGAGGGGATGTCGCGCAGGCCGGCCCGCGTGGACCATGACGACGGATGCGCCCCTGCAGTGAGGGTGATTCCGGCATGCCAGCAAACGAGGGCGAATTCGTGGTCGATTGGCAAGAGGTGTACGCAGGCGGGTCTGTCGAGGCCGAACGCAGGCTGATCCAGCAGTGGGCGCAGGACATGCTGGCCATCCAACGGCGCGTCGCCCGGAAGACGAACAAGCCGGGCCATCGCACACTGCACGCGAAGATCATCGCTGGCTTCGACAATGCCCGATTGTTGGTCGACGATGCTCTGCCGACGGACCTCTCCACGGGCTATTTCCAGGCGGGACGCCAGTTTCCGGTGACGCTGCGCCTGTCCAATGCATCACCAGTGTGTGCTGGCGACGGGTTGCCGGACATGCGGGGCGCCGCCGTGCGCATTCACTTCAACAACGATGACTACCACGACCTGTTGATGACGAGCTTCCCCGCCTCGCACGCGCGCAATGCAAAGCAATTCGTCGAGGTCGCCAGGATTGCCACCGGCAAGCAATGGCTGATCGTGCCGCGCCTGATCCTGACCCAAGGATTTGCCGAAGCGTTGCGCATCATCCGCAACGTGCGCACTGGCAGCCGACCTTGCAACAGCGTGGCGACGCTCCAGTTCTGGAGCCGGGCGCCCCTGCTCTGGGGCGATGGCGGCCCCGTCCGCTATTCGTTGCGCCCTGTCGCCAGCGACACCAACGGCGCATCCATCGGCACGGACCCCGATTACCTGGAGGCCGAGCTTGCCTCGCGCCTCGCCAAGGGAGACGTGGTCTATCGACTGGCGGTGCAACGCTATGTCGATGACGCGCGCACGCCGATCGAAAATGGTGCCGCGCATTGGCGCGAATCGGATTCACCGATGATCGACATCGCCACGCTGACCATTCCGCGACAGGATGCACTGGGCGCCCGGGGCGTGGCCATGAAGCGCGCAGTCAACGCCCTGCCCTTCAATCCGTGGAACTGCCCGCGCCCTTTTCGCCCGCTCGGCAGCCTCAATCGCGCTCGCGGCCGCGTCTATGCGACGAGTGCCGAGGGCTGGCTTGGTGCGCCGCCACCGAGACCGAAGCGCGACGACGCGTAGCGCGACGCGTTCCGCCACGAATTACCCCCATCAGGGGGATGGGGCGGCAGGGACCCTCAGCGCAAACTTCGCTGCGGAGCCAGCAGAACGTCGCGTCCCCACGGCACGACACGCACGTCCCGTCGCGTCGCCTCTCAACCGCCATCGATCTCGTGACCGCAGCCTGGTCACGCCTTCATCCCCTGGAGTGAGCAATGGGCAAGAAAGTCGCCGAAATCATCGTTGAAGTTCTGGAACAAGCAGGCGTCAAGCGTTGCTACGGCATCGTGGGCGACACGCTCAACCTGATCGCCGAGAACCTGGACAGGAGCACCATCGAATGGGTGCATGTTCGCCACGAGGAGGCTGGCGCCTTCGCCGCCGGCGCCGAGGCGCTGCTGACCGGCGAACTCACGGCGTGCGCAGGTTCGTGCGGGCCTGGCAGCCTCCACTTCATCAACGGCCTTTACGAGGCCAATCGCAATCGTGCGCCGCTGGTGATCATTGCGAGCCAGGTGATGAGCAGCGAACTGGGTTTTGAATTCATCCAGGAAGTGGATTTCAAGAGCGTATTCAAGGAGTGCACGGTCTACTGCGAACAGATCTACACGCCAGAGCAGGCACGCAAGAAAGCCGTGGCCGCCTGCCAGGCTGCCTTGACGCAGAAGGGCGTGGCGGTGCTGATCGTTCCCGTCGATATCTCGCATGGCGAAGTGAAGGAAGACTTCCCCTATCGCGTGCACCACGCCAAGCCGGACATCCGTCCCAACCCCGATGAAATCGCCGAAATCGCGGCGATTCTCAACGCGGGCAACAAGGTCGCGATCTACGCCGGCTCGGGCTGCGAAGGTGCGCTGGAGGAAATAAAGGCCGTCGCGGAAAAGCTGAAGGCGCCGGTGGCGCACACCTCGCGTGGCAAGCAAGACCTGGCTTATGACAACCCGTATAACGTCGGCATGACCGGTATTCTCGGCAACGAAGCCGGTTACCACGCACTGCTGGATTGCGACACGCTGCTGCTGCTCGGCGCAGATTTCGCGTGGCGTCAGTTCTATCCCGATCACGCCAAGATCGTGCAGATCGACATCAAGCCCACGCATCTGGGCCGCCGCCACCACGTCACGCTCGGAGCCGTGGGCGACATCAAGCTATCGCTTCAGACCCTGCTGCCCCATTTGCAGGACAACACGGACGATGCGTTCCTGGTCGAATACGTGCATCGCTACGAAAAGGCCATGGCCGACTGGCAAAAGCATTTGAAGCCGGGACATGACGACACCATTCCCGCGTCGTACCTGATGTCGCGCATCAACCAGCATGCCGCTGACGATGCGTTGCTGGTGGCCGACGATGGTTCGCCGATCGTGTGGGCCATCCGCTGTTTCGACGCCAACGGCAAGCGCCGCATCTTCGGCAGCCTGCTCCACGGCACCATGGCATCGGGACTTCCCAGCGCCATCGGCCTGCAGAAGGCCGCGCCGGATCGCCAGGTCATCGCGTGCTGTGGCGATGGCGGACTCACCATGCTGTTCGGCGAGCTCATCACCACGCTGCAGGAAGACGTGCCGGTCAAGATCATCGTATTCGACAACGGCAAGCTGGGCTTCGTCGAGATCGAACAGAAGGCCGAAGGCATACTCGACACGTTCACCAAGTTGAAGAATCCCGACTTCGGCAAGGTCGCCGAGGCCATCGGCATGTGGGGCAAGACGGTGGACAAGGCAGCCGATCTCGATGCCGCCATCGAAGAGTTGCTCGCGCAGCCCGGCCCTGCCTTGCTCAACGTGCTGGTCAATCAGCTGGAGTTGGTCAAGCCGCCCATGATCGAGCTGAAGCCGGTGATGGGGATGGCGCTGTATTCGGCGCGCGCGATCCTGCACGGCCGTGGTGCCGATGTGCTGGAAATGATCCGCGAAAACATCTGACACGCCCGCCCGTCTTCCTGGCAGACATGCCACTCGGGCCACCCCTTGGGGTGGCCCGCTTTCTCTCCCGTCGTGCCGACTCCGAGCGTGCCGCACGCTATTCCGCCGATCGCATGCCGCAACCCAGGCAGCTCGCAGCCACCAACCCAGAGCCTCGTTTCAATGAAGACAACAAGCCGCCAGATGATGCCGGCGATGCAACGGCATCGATGGGGCCGCATGCGTTTCATGCTGCGAAGCCTGACATCCCTACCGGCCACGGCGCTGGTCACGGCCTGCAGCGAATCGCCATCACGCAACATTCTGGGTTCCTATTTCCCGACCTGGATGCTGTGCGCGCTGATCGGCGTGCTGGGCGTCGTACTGGTACGCGTGGTGCTGGTGCGAACGGGCGTTGACCGCGAGCTGCCCGTGCCGGTGCTGGTCTACCTGAGTCTCTGGATCGCCATCACGCTGGCCGTGTGGCTCGCATGGCTCGCATGAAAGAGGCGGCGCACATGTCTTCCACTCGCATCATCGGGCAAGCCGTGGCAACCGTGTCGGTCATCGCGGCCATCGTGCTGATCGTGGTCGCGGTGATCGTCGTCGACCGACGACCGCGCACCCACGACGCATACATCTACGCTTACAGCGCCTCGCTGACGCCGGAAGTCAGTGGCCGTATCGTGGCCATCAATATCCGCAACGACCAGGCCGTACGCAAAGGCGACGTGCTGCTTCAGCTGGATCCCGAACCGTTCCAGTATCGGCTGCAACAGGCGAACGCGCAGGTGCAGGCGCTGCAGGCGCAGATCGCGCTGACCGGCCGCCAGGTGACGTCACAGGGTTCGGGCGCACAGGCGGCGACACATCAGGTGGAACGCGCGCGCCAACAGCTGTCGCTGGCGCACGACACGCGCGAGCGACTCGAGCCGTTGTACGCCAAAGGCTTCGCCACCACGCAACAGATGGACCAGGCGCGTACGGACGAACGCAGCGCGCAGGCGCAGCTGGATACTGCGATCCAGCAGGCATCGCAGGCCAGGGAAGCCATTGGCGACGTCGAGAGCCTGAAAGCGCAGCTGCTTGGCGCGCTGGCCGCGCAGCAGCTCGCCGCACGCGATCTGCGCGAAACCTCGATCGTTGCGCCCATCGACGGACGCATCGCGGGCTTCAACCTGGCACTCGGGTCGTTCGCAACGGCGGGCCATCCCGTGCTGACGTTGATCGACGACAACCACTGGTATGCGGTTGCCAATTTCCGCGAGACCGATCTCGCGCATCTGCACGCAGGCGATCAGGCCGCGGTGTGGGTGATGGGACATGATGACCAGCCTTTGCACGGCGTGGTCGAAAGCCTGGGCCCTGGCGTGCAACCGGTGGGCTCCGTCGGCCCCGGATTGCCCCAGGTGGACCGCAACCTCAACTGGGTCGTGGTGGCCCAGCGCTTTCCCATATGGGTGCATCTACGGAACGGCGACGCGCGCATGCTGCGTGTGGGTGCCACGGCGTCGGTGCGGGTAACGCATGATCGCGCCGACTGACACGCGCTCCGGCATATGGACATCGCTGTGGCGACGCGAGCTGGCGCTCACGCCTGCGCGCGGGCGCGCCATCGCGCGCATCGCGGCCGCCAGTGCGCTCATGGTTGCGGTGGCCATGACGTTCCAGATTCCCCTGCCCGCCTACGCGGCTTACCTGGTATTCGTCGCGAGTCAGGAAGACGTCGCGTCCACGCTGATCACTTCGATCGGCGGCATCGTGGCAGCGAGCCTCGCTATCGGGTTCTCGATCCTGCTCTATGTGTTCGATGCGTCGGAACCGGCCTTGCGCCTGCCACTGCTCGCCCTCAGCGCGTTTGCCGGTTCGTTCTTCGCACGCACCAGCGCATTGGGGCCCATCGCTTTCCTTGCCGGCTACGTGCTAGTGCTCACGCAGACGCTGGCAGACGACATTCCAGCCACCGACCCGCTAGTGCATGAGGTGCTATGGCTATGGGTGGTCGTCACGGCACCGGTCGTGATCACCGCAGTGATGAACCTGCTGTTCGGCGAAAGTCCCGTGGCGCTGTCGCGCAGGCGCGCTGCAGACATCTTCGAGCGCGTGGCCAGCCAGGTGGAACATCCCGGCACCGACGATTCACAGCGGTTACGGGCGGAGCTGCTGGCGCTCGATCAGCTCAAGAACAAGGCATTCCTTTGGGACAAGCGCCTCAAGCCTCTTGCAACAGAAGACGAGGCCTTGATCGCCGCGCTGCTGGAAGCGCTGAGCGTGGCGCTCGTGCTCGATGATGATGCCATCGAGGTGCGTCGGCATGCGGCGGCATCCATCCGTGAAGCCGGACGCGTGTTCGCGCGACGTCGCGCAGGATCGACGGCTGCTCCTGCGAGCGCAGCCCCAACACCGACGCTTCAAGTGGGTGATGCGTCCGGCCTCGCGCTGCTGCAGGCGTCGGCACGGGTGTTGAACCATGCCCAAGGGTGCGATGCAACCCGTCCGCCTCAAGCTCCTGCTGCGAGGCACGGGTTCTTCGTGCCCGACGCTTTCAGCAATCGCGCGCACGCCCGGTTTGCGCTCAAGGTGATGATCGCCGTACTCGCTTCGTATGCCACCTATACGCTGCTCGACTGGCCTGGCATCCGCACGTCGGTGACGACCTGCTTCTTTGTGTCGCTCACGACGTTTGGCGAAAGCGTCCACAAGTTCACGCTGCGCGCCGCAGGCGCCATCATCGGCGGGCTCATCGCCGGCTTGTGCATCGTATTCGTCCTTCCGCTCCTGACCGACATCGGCGAGCTTTGCCTGCTGATCGCCATCGTATCCGCCTTTGCCGCATGGATCGCCACGGGCAGCGAGCTCGTCTCCTACGCCGGCATGCAGATCGCGTTCGCGTTCTTTCTCGGCGTGTTGCAGGGATACGCTCCTGCCACCGACCTTACCGGTCTGCGCGACCGCGTCGTCGGCATCCTGATCGGCAACCTCTGGGTGACGCTGGTATTCGCCTCGATCTGGCCCGTCAGTGCGGCGGAGCAGGCGGCTGTGCTACGTATCGCCGCACTGAAAAAGATCAGCCAACTGCTGCGCCAGGCCGAGCCGCCGACACAGGAACAACAGGTGGCCGTGAGTCAGGACCTTGCCCACGCTGATGTCCTGCAGGCGCGCGCGCAGTTTGAATGGCGGCGCCTTCCAACCGACTGCACGCGCCAAGCGAGTCCCGGCTCGATTGAACGCATTGTCTCGCATGCCTTTGCCCTGCTGCGCATCCGTGCATCCACGCCACCCATCGCGCCCTCGGATGGCATCGACGACGCCCTGGCCGACAGGATTGACGCGTTGTGCGAACCGAATCCATCACCACAGACGCGTTCGACTACTGACGCCACGCCACAGTCGCCGCTTGATCGCGCGCGCCAGCAACTTGAAGAGGATATTACCCATGCCGCGCACCCGACCTGACACACGGGCGTCGTCGTGGTGCTGGTTGGCCGCTTCGCTTGGACTCTCGCTTTATGCTACTGCCACGCAGGCGCAATCGGATGCGACGGAGGCCGCCCCGGCGCAGCATGCCAGCGACCCGGCGCCGCGACGCTATTCGCTGCAACAGCTCATCGAGTTGGCATTGAACGAGAACCCGTCGTTCCACGAGGCGGAACAGGGCGCGTTGCAGGCGCACCTTGAAACATCGCTGGTACGCAGCCAGTACGCACCCCAATTGAACATCAAGACCCTGGCCGGCAACGAACATACACCGCTGGCGATCACGCGCAATGTATCGCCGCGTGGCTACATCGTGTCGACCTCGCGCGAAATCATTCCTTCGCTGCAATTGAAATGGCTTCTGCTCGACTTCGGCCGCAAGAAGAATCAGGTTGAAGCGTCCATGCAGATGGCGCAGGCCGCCGACGCGAGCCTGCTCGGTGCCGAGGAGAAACTGGTCTTCGAGGTCTCCAAAGCTTACTTTGACGCCAGCGCCGCGCAGGGCAAGGTACGCGCCGCCGACAAGGCCCTGCATGCCGCGCAGCTGACGGAACAGGCCGTTATCGAGCAGCGGCAGCACGGTCGCGCCACCGTGGTGCAAGTGGCGCAGGCGCATCGGCAGACGGCAGCCATGCAACTGGCGCAGACACGCGCCACCGGTGACGCCCAGACAGCACTTGCCACCCTGGTGGCGACGGTGGGGCTGAGTGCGAACGCACGCGTCGAGCTGGACGATGCCGGCGATGTGCCCGCCGAGCCTGAAGCGCCCCCTGCACTGGACACGCTGATAGCGACAGCGTTGAATTCGCGGCCGGACATCATCGCCGCGCAAGCTCATGTGGCCGCCGCCGCGGCCGACGTCCAGGCCGCTCGATCGGCCTACCACCCCACGCTAAGCATCGAGGCCCAGGTCTTCCAGAACATCGGCAAGACCAGCAGCGACAACAGCCCGTTCTCCAGCATCAACATGACGGGCAACAGCGTATTCGTCGCCTTCGAGGTTCCGCTGTTCGATGGTGGCGGACGCGCGACCAAGGTGGCATTGGCACGCTCGAAGCGGGACGAGGCAGAGGACGCGCTTTCCGCCGCGAAGCTTGCCGCCACCCAACAGGTGACACAAAGCTACAACGACCTGAGAACCAGCCTGGCGAATCGCGAACAAGCACTCGATTACACCAGGGCGGCCGAACTGGCCTATCAGGCGTCGCTCGACGCGTATCGGCACGGCTTGTCCAGCATCACCGACTTGACGAGCGACGAAGCGGCACTGGCACAGGCACAGTCCAATCAGGAAGACGCAGACGCCGGCGTGCAGATCGCCCGTGCTGCGGTGGCACTGGCCGTCGGTCAGCGCACATCGCGTTGAGTTTTTCCACAAGAGTTCGAGTGAGGGTTGCGCGAATGGGCCGAGTGCCAGCCGCGATGACTTGTCCTGGTCATGCCGCCCCAGGGTTCCGCTAGGCATACGCGCCTGCAAACAAGAGCACGGTTGGCAACGACTCCTGGTGGGAAAGTTGCCGCGACGGCACCGGCGCGGTTTCCCGGCCGGTACCGTCGCGGCATGGATCACCAGCTGAAACCACCGCCTACACCGATGGACGACTCGGACCCCGATGCCGAGGCACCCACCGAAACGCTGGCGCGATGGTCGGCGAACGCGCGCTGATAACCAACGGCGATGGCCGAGCGGCCTCCGTAGTTGCCGGCACCGACGCCGACACGGTTGTCGCCGGCAAGGCCCGCTGTGTTGATGCTCATCTGCGACATCGCCGTGCCCATGGCGCCGACGCGATCCAGCCGGTCATTGACATGGGAGAACTGGTCGTTCACCTGGTTGCGGAATTGATTGAAGTCGGACTGGCTTACGGTGTTGGCGAACTTGCTGTCGGTATAGGCGTTAGCCTGATTCAGCGTCTTGACGTCACCCGCATCCGCATACGTCTTGGCTGTCGCCAGCGCCTCGTTGATCTGGCTCATGTTGGCAGCATCGGTCGGCGCCACGCCGGCAGCCACGTTGGTGATGCGACGCTGTGCGGCGGCGCTGCCCACCGACACCGTGTCCGCCTGATCGGCCACCGAGTTCGCGCCCAACGCCACGCTATTGGACGCCGTGACTTGGCTGCCCTGCCCGACCGCGGTGCCGGAGGCGGCGGTGACTGAGGTGTCTGCACCCACGGCAACGGCGTTGGTGGCGGCCGCGCTGATGGAAGCATTGCTGCCCAATGCCGTGCTGCCGTCGGCACCTACCGTGGCGCCATTGCCGATGGCCGTGTCGCGACCGTCCGTCGCCAGGCTGCTGTTGCCGACGGCCAGGCCATTGCCGCTGCCCATCGGAACATTCGGCGACGAGGGACCGGAACCCGATTGCTCGAGCAGACCCACGCGGCCCGTCAGTGCTGTCAAGGCGCCGTCGACGGCACTGAATGCATCGCCGACGTTGCCGTAGCTGCTGCCCTGGATCATGTATGCAGGCGCCACGAAGCCCTGGCCATCCCAGGTCGCGCCGCCGCCAAACGTGCTGGCAACCGTCGAGGCGAAGGCACCATCACCGGTCGCGGCTGCATCGATGGCATGGCGCAGCTGCAGCACATTGACGGCATCGTTGTCTTCCGTGCCCGCGGCCACGTTGGTGATCTGGCGCTGGAAGTTCACCGGATTGCCGTTCTTGTCCAGGCCCGATGCGCCCACGGAAACCGAGTAATCGCGGTCCGCGATGGATTGAACGCCCAGCGCGGTGGAATGGTCGCCATAGGCAAAGCTTTCGCTGCCGATCGCTTCACTGCTTCCCGAGGCCACGAAGGTGTTGTAGCCCAACGCGGTGGATCCATAGCCCCGCGCAAACGCGCTTGCGCCCAAGGCCGTGGCGTGATCGTACGGCGCAGAAGCAAGGCCGCCGACGGCGGTGCTGTGATCTCCCGTGGCGTACGCCGTGTAACCGAGTGCGGTGGCGTACTCGTTCTCGGCGTCGGCGTAATAGCCGAGCGCCGTCGTGCCCGTCCCGCTGGCATACGACCACGCGCCCCAGGCGTTGCTGTAATCGGACACGGCAAACGCATAGGCGCCAAGCGCGGATGATTCCACGCCACGTGCTTCAGCCAGATAACCCACCGCCGTACTGTTCTGGCCGATCGCAAAACTGCCGGCGCCTATCGCCGTGGTCTGCGCGCTTTGCGCCTGTGCACTGGCACCCAGGGCGGTGGCGGCAATGCCGTTGGCAAAGGCAGCTCCCAGCGGCTGGCCGGCAACGGTGATCAACGGGTTGCCCGATGCATCCAGCGCCTGGCCGCCCACGGCCACCGAACCATTGGCGGTGGCTTGTGCGCCGGCGCCGTAACTCACGGCCTGCGCACCCGCCGCAACGGCGTTGTAGCCAGCGGCAAGTGCGTAGTCACCATTGGTATTGGCGCCCGCTCCCAACGCACTCGAACCGATCCCGATGGCAATCGCGCCGCGGCCCGCGGCGACGGTGTCCTCGTCGAATGCCGTCGCGCCGTTGCCAAGCGCCACGCTGGTCTTTCCTTCCGCCACGGCGTTGCTGCCCATGGCGACGCTGCCGGCGCCATCGGCCCATGCATCGTCGCTGCCATCGGAGGCGCCGTCAGCCTTGAAATAATGCGATCCGTTGACGCCCGTGCTGGCCACCGCCGCGTGCAACTGATCGACATTGACCGCATCCGTACCTTCGGTGCCCGCCGCGACATTGGCGATCTGGCGATTGATGGCCGGATGCGTGCCGCTGCCATCGGTCCAGTCCGCGGCCGCACCCACCGACACGGTGTTGGGTCGATCCGCCACCGAGCCGTAACCCAGGGACACGCTGTTGGCTGCATTCACCACGCTGGACGCGCCCAGCGCCACGCCGTTGCTGCCAGCAACGGCGCTATCGCCCAGGGCGACGCTGTAATCGCCCCATGCCAGGCTGGCGCTGCCCAATGAGCTACTGTGAAATCCGGACGCATAGGCGTCCATACCCAAGGCAATGCCCCGGGTGCCCGGCGTGGATGCACCGATGCCGATGGCGGTGGAGAAATCGCCCGCCGCATTCGAGAAACCACCGATCGACGTCGTCGACGCACCCGCCGCCACCGATTGCCAACCGATGGCGACCGATTGCTCCGTCAACGCACTGCTTCCTGGGCCAAGCGCGGTAGCGTTATCGCCCAACGCAAAAGCGTAGTAACCCAGCGCAACGCCATCGGCGCCCACGGCCAGTGCTCCGTTGCCGATCGCGGCAGAACCTCCGCCAATGCCTTGACTGCCTGCGCCGACGGCGGTGGCGTAGATACCGACCGCCATGGCGTTGTCACCGAACGCAGCACTGGAATCCCCTGCCGCGAGCGACTGATGGCCGACGGCTGACGCATTGAAACCCACCGCATACGCCAGCGGACCCACGGCCATCGCGTTGTCGCTCACCGCATGCGCACCTGCGCCCATGGCGACGGAGAGGTTGCCATCCGCATGCGCACTCGCACCCACGGCCACACTTGCCATGCCCATGCCGGCAGCGGCACCGGTCACCGGGTTGCCAGCGAGATCCGTCAGCAGCGGATTGCCATCGGTGTCGACCGCTTCGCCACCCATGGCAACGCCGCCCGCACCAAGCGCTTGTGCGCCTGCGCCATAGGCGGCCGCATTGCGTGCGCTGGCCGTTGCGCCATAACCAGTCGCGGTGGCGTAGTCACCATCCGTGGCGGCCAGGCTGCCGATGGCCGACGCGCCCGTGCCGAGCGCGCTTGCACCCGCACCTACGGCCACGGTGTTGTCATCGAATGCCACGGCATTGGAGCCGATGGCCGTGCTTTCCTGCCCCAGTGCCGCGCTGGACGCGCCCGCAGCGAGTGCATGCTGGCCGGCGGCCAAGGCGTCCTCGCTGCCATCCAGCGCGCCATCTGCAGCGACGAAGTTGGTGACGCCGCTCAATGCGCCCTTCAACTGCGCAACGTTCACGGCATCCGTGTCTTCCGTGCCGGCCGCCACGTTGACGATCTGGCGATTGCCGGTGAAGCCGCCGCCGATGGACACCGTGTTGGCACGGTCAGCCACGGATGAAGCGCCAATGGCCACCGCGTTGTCCGCGTCGTAATTGACGTGGGCCGCGGCGCCCAGCACCGTGCTCTGCAACGCGTTGGCGGATGAGATCCAGCCCACGGCGGTGGAGAGATCCTGTGGCGCGTAGGTACCGGAACCGACGGCCACCGCACCGAAACCAAACGCTTCCGTGGCATGGAAGATGGTGTTGGACACACCACCCACGGAAACACTCTCGTTGCCGGTGGCAATGCTGAGGTAGCCCACGCTGGTCGCCGACGGACCCTGCGCCCGGGCGTATTCGCCCAGTGCGACGGTCTGGTCGGCCTCGGCCAGTGCGGACGTTCCCACGGCCGTGGCGTAGGCACCGTGCGCGGCTGCTTCTTCACCGATGGCCGTACTGAGGTAGCCATCGGCCGTGGAGAGATAGCCCACGCTGGTGGTGTAGTCATTGGACGCCTGACTGAAAGCACCCAGGGCAGCGGAATAGTTGCCTTCCGCCAGACTCATGTAGCCGTACGCGGTGGATTGCTTGCCCATGGCCTGCGAGGCAGCGCCGCCCGCCGTCGCAAACGAATCCGTCGCGCGTGCACCCGCACCGAATGCCGTCGCGCCCATGCCCGAGGCATAGGTCGGGCCATCCAGAAGCACCTCGCCAGTGCCCGGATCGGTGATGTACAACTGCCCGCCGACTGCCGTGCTCGACGGACCTTCGGCCAGCGCACTGCTGCCGCTGGCAAGGCTATTGAGGCCTGCGGCTGTCGCGTTGTAGCCAACAGCGGTGGCGTAGTCGCTCGCCGTTGACGCCAGCGAGCCGAGCGCGGAAGCGCCGATGCCAAAGGCATTGCTTCCAGCGCCCATCGCCGTCGTATTAGCGTCGAACGCCACAGCGCCAGCACCGTAGGCCGAGCTCTCATCGCCCGCGGCCAGTGCATTCGGCCCAACCGCCACACTCTGATCGCCGACGGCAACGGCATCGTCGCTGCCGTCGGCAGCGCCAGTGACCGAGACGTAATGCGATGCGGATGTGTCGTCGGCCGCGGTCACCGTGCCCGCGGTGTCGGCATCAAGCGTTGCAAGACGCTGGCGCTGGGTTGCGGCAGTGGTTTTCTTGGACTTCTTGACCGTGGTCCCGGCGGTATCGCGGTGTTGCGTAGTGCCGCTCGTCACCGTTGACTGCATGGCGGAAGCAGCCTGCTCCGGCGCACCCGCGGCCTCGGCAAGATTCGGCGCCAGCGCCATGCCGATGACGGCGGTCGCGCTCGCTGCCACGAGAGCACCACGATGTGTGCGCCCTGCCTTGCCGCGCGTTCGCGCCAGTTCGGATGCAACCACCAGCATGCCGAGCGATATATTCCAAACACGACTGAAAATCTTGTTCACAAGCGCCTCCCATCCGGCGCGTTGCGCCAGACACGGATGAAAAATGGACGGAATGACCGAAGGGCTGGAGCAGTCGGCCCGGCGGGGATCGCCGGGCCGACGCATGCGTTACGGAGCGGGATAGCTCGCCTGCACCGACAAGCCGCCGAATGCCTTCACGCCGGAGACCAGCAGGTAATACGTGCCGGCCGTCGGCCGCGTAATCGTCACCGACTCGTTATTGCCCGTGTGCACGGACGAGCGGTCATAGACGCTGGTGGTGGGGATGGCATCACGCTTGACGTACAGCGACACATCGCCCGTGCCGCCGTAAGTACGCAGCACCAGTGCGCTGGTATTGGCCGGTACGGTCACTTGGTAGAGCTTCGTGTCGCCGACGCCGCCGGAGATCCCGTTCAAGGTGTCGCCGTTGTTCAGCACCGTGGCCTCACCGCCGCCGCCATTGTTGCCGCCAATGGCCTGGTTCACCGCTGCCGCCGCATCCACGATGCCCGCGCCAATTGGCTGATCGGGAACCGTGGGGAACGAGCGCGACGTGGAGGTGAGCAGCGACTTGATGGAAGCAGGCGACATCGCAGGCAGACCCGCGGCGTTCAACGCACCGATGACCAAGGCCACCGTGCCCGACACGTGCGGCGTGGCTTGCGATGTACCAGCCATCGAGCCGTACACGTAGTCGTTCTCGTCGGGTGCAGTCGCACTACCGTTCACCGTCGACCACACCAGACCGGCCGACACCACCGAGCCGCTCGATGCATCGTTGGCGTAAATGCCGCCACCGGGCGCCGCGATGGTGACCGTGTTGCCAAAGTTGGAGTAGAACGCACGCTTGCCCGAGATGCCCACGGAAGACACGGAAATGACGCCGGGGCAACTGGCCGGCGTGTAGTTGGCTGCATCATCGGAACTGTTGCCGGCCGCCACCACCACCGTGGCGCCGCGACTGATGGCGTCGCTGATGGCGACCCCTGCAACGTCCGATGCCACGCAGATGCCGCCGCCGCCAAGGCTCATGCTGATGACCTGCGCCGGATTGGCATTGTCCGCCACGCCGTCCACGTGACCGCCTGACGCCCATTCGATGCCATCGGCGATGTCGGACATGTAGCCGCCGCAATGGCCCAGCACGCGCACCGGCAACACTTTTGCAGCATGCGCGGAACCGGCCAGACCCTTGCCGTTGTTGGTCAGCTCGGCAATCGTTCCGGATACGTGCGTGCCGTGCCAGGAGCTGTCCTCCGGCGGATTGCCGGAATCGGTGCACTCGCTCAGCCACGGATCCTCGGTCGTCCAGTCGCCCTGGTCCCAGCCGCCGGGCACGCGCTCATCGGTGGCGCGGCCTGAAATAAAAGCGTCGCTGATGAAGTCGTAGCCTGCATCGCCCAGCGAGGTATCGATATCCGGATGATGCGTGAGACCCGTGTCCAGCACGGCAACGGTGACGCCCAGGCCATCGGCCAGATCCCATGCCTTGGCGATATCCGCGCCGCCGCGATTGGCGTAGCTGCTGGTATCGGCGCCGACGGTCTGCATGGTGCCGTCGCCCGACTGGAAATGCCATTGGTAGGAGGCGTAGTACGGATCATTGGGCGTGAAGTTGCTGATCTTGACCGTGGAGCCGCGGAAATCGCCGATGGCGCGAACGCGGATATCCGGCTCGACGTGGGTCACCGACGGATCGGCGGCGATCTGCTGCATCAGCGCCGTTGCCTGCGTCTGGCTCAGCTTGCTGGTGCGCACGACATGCGCACCCGTGGCCAGTTTGCGCACGTACGCCACGCCGCTGCTGCCGATCGCGGCACTGGACGTTGCCACGCGGGACAGGCCCGCCTTGCCGATGGCGCCACTCACGCTCTGCAGCAGGGCCGTGCGCGTTGCGGCGTCCGTCGTGCCCGGCCGATAGCTCACGATGAACCGGTCGTACCTCTGGTTTGCGGCAAGGCCGCTGGCGTTGAGGCGTGACGTGTCCGCCGCATGGGTGGACGCGGGCGCCGTCAGGAGCACGCCGGAAAACGTGGCAAGGATGGCCGCACCGAGCAGCCGCTTGTGCAATGTGAATCGCATGATTGAGTCTCCCCAGACTGATGAATGGCAACAGGTACCCGTGACGACACGTCACCGTGTCGCCTTGCGCGGGCAAGCAAGTACAGGCAGCGACCGCTCCCCAGCGGGGCGCACCTGATGGGCCAAAAACTAGTCCGGCGCCAATTTTCCGTCACGCACGATTTCTCAGCTATCCTCGCAAAATGTCGCGAAATAAAGACGACACGGATACGCTGCAGAGACATCGACCCGTTTGATCAAGGCCGCCGTCATCATCGGCGCAAGGGAGCAGGCATCACCATGTGGTCAGGTTTCTCGCGTTGGTTGCAGGCCGCTCCGGTGGTCGATCCGGTGGAGCGCCGCAACGCGTCGTTCGTGCAGATGCTTTTCCTGTTCCTGGGCGTCGCGCTGCCCTTGAACAAGCTCTATGTGCTGGTCTATAGCGCCGGCTATCAGCATTTGATGGGCGAACATGGACTGAAGGTCGCCATCCTGGTGGACCTGCTTACCGACCTGGCGATGGCTGCTGCCGCCTGGTACGGCCTGCTGCTGATCCGGCGCGGACGATTCCACGCGGCCATCATCCAGTTCCTCAGCGTGGTTCTGGTTTCAGCGCTGCTGGCGTATGTCACCTTTGGCTACTGGGCCGTGTTCGGCGACCTGATTCCCATCATGGCCATCGCCCTGGGCGGGTTGATGCTCAGCCGGCGCGCGCTATGGCTGATTTACGGCACCGTGATGCTCGAATTCATCGCCGGCATGACGGCCGACCTGCTACGGCGCGGGGCCGCCCTGCAGGCAACCCAGCACGGTGGAACCCTGCCCAATGCATTCGTCGACCTGCCATCGCGCGCGTTCGGCTATCTGCTGATCGTGCTGATCCTGGACCGGGCCACCAGTGCGTTGCGCGAAAGCCTGGGCGAGGCCAACCGGCACAGAAGCCAGCTGCAGCAGGAAATGCTCATGCGGGAGCGGGCGCAAGAGCAGCTGATGCAGTCGCGCAAGATGGATGCGGTCGGCAAACTCGCCAGCGGCATTGCGCACGACTTCAACAACATTCTTGGAATCATCCTTGGATTCGCCCGGGAACGGTATCGGATCGCCGAGCCGCGCATTGCCAACAACGAAGACGCGCAAGCCATGGCGCACGCCTTGGGCGGCGTGGACACGGCGGCACGACGAGGCGCAGCGATCACGCGCAAGCTGCTCAACTTCGTCCGGCAGGACCCGGCGCACCGCGAAACGTTCGATCTTGGGCACAGCCTTCGCGAATTGATGCCGATGCTGCGGCAACTGTTGCCGGCCCCGTTCGTCGTTCACCTGGAGCTTGCCGACACTCCCTTGCCGATCCGTTTTGATCGCAGCCAGTTTGAACTCGCCCTGCTCAACATGGCGTCGAATGCACGCGACGCGATGCCTGATGGAGGACGCGTCACCCTGGCGACCGAGCTTCATGGCGATACCCATGCCCGGTTGCGCATCGAGGACACCGGCACCGGCATGGCGCCCGCCATCAGCGAGCGCATCTTCGAGCCGTTCTTCACCACCAAGCCAAGCACACAGGGAACGGGGCTCGGCTTGTCGGTTGTCTATGCCTTGATCGACGACGCGGGCGGCACGATCGAAGTGGACAGCGCGCCCGGCGCCGGCTCCCGCTTCGACATCCGCCTGCCACTGGCCTCGACGGGCAGCGAAAACAGCGCCAGCGATGACGTCTCGAAGGATGCCTGCGCCAAGCAACCCTTGCGTGTACTGCTCGTCGATGACGACGACGAACTGCGGGAGTTGCTGGCGCACGCATTGCGCCAGGGCGGATGTCACGTGGACGTGGCCGCGTCGGCCGCGGAGGCGTTGCGCATGATCGACGACCCTCCGCCGCATGTGCTGATCTGCGACAACCGCATGCCCGACATGGACGGAACCATGCTCCTGGCCGCCCTTCGCCCGCGCTGGCCCCAGATGCCCACCATCCTCATCTCGGCTTTTCTGGATGGCTACGACGAGCCTTTCGAACCTTGGGTTGTCCGCATGCCCAAACCCTTCAGCCCTGACGACCTGCTGGTGCGCATCAGGGAACTGGTCAAGCAATGCCAGGCCCGGCGCGAGCGTCAGGAAGTGACGAACACGTAGCCTTCGCCATGCACCGCGGTCAAGGGCAATGGCTCGCCCAGCGCATCCCTTATCTTCCTGCGGAGGCGATGGACGATGGAATCAAGCCGGTGCGGATCGAACTCGAACACGTTATCCGTCAGCAGTCCGATCAAGTCTTCCCGGGGCACGACGTTGTTCGGTGATCGCAGCAGCGCGGACAACAGGCGCGATTCGGTCTTGGTGAGCGATGCCGAGTTGCCCCTTGGTGAGCGAAGGGCCCAGCCGCCATTGTCGAGTGTCCACTCACGCCGTGACGTCACGGGTGCTGTGGCGGTAACCGGCGGCATGCGCAGTCGCCGGGCCAGGCTGTGCAGCGTCGCTCCCAGCACATCGACGTCCACGGGCTTGGTGAGATAGGCATCCGCGCCCTCACCCAATCCACGCACGCGGTCCACGCTGTCGCCTCTGCCGGTCAGCATGACAATGCCAATGCCGCCCTGGGTTGCCCTCAATTCGCGACTCACCGAGTACCCATCACGCTCCGGCAGGCCAACATCGAGTACCACGATGTCCGGGCGCCGCCCGGCGAAAGCGCTCCCCAGCTCACGCGGGTGGCCAATGGCCACCACATCAAACCCAAATCGGCGCAAATTGGGCGCGAGGATCTGATCGCGCAATACGTCGTCGTCCTCCAGCACGACGACATGCACCGAAGCGGACTCCGTCAGGGGCGAACTGGCCTGATTCGACAAGTACATCGAGCGACCCCAAGGTTTGGTAGGCGAGAAGCACAGCAACGGCAGCGCCGTGCGTTCTTACAACCTAAGGCAAAATCTTGCGCGCCGTCTATAGGATCAATATTCGGGCAAGCCCGCACGGAAAAACTCGACTATCTCGCGTGCCCACGACTGTCATCGGTCCGCCGCACACCCTTCGGTGACGTATGGTTGGCAAGCGCAAGGCAAGCCGACCTCTCACGACGGCGGCAGGGCCGTTCGGCAAGACAGGAAAGGCGCATCACCGCATTCACGATGCCGGGAGGCACCGAACGCGCCTCGCGCACTCACGCCGATCCAGTGATTCGAGTCAGCCAATCGAGCACGCCGCGGATCGAACGAAAATCTTCAAGGCTTCGCGCTGGAATCTCGGGATAGGCACCCGCGGCCATCTCGGCGAGCGCGCGACCGGGGCCCAATTCCAGAAAGGCCGTGGCGCCCGCCTCCACGCAACCCGCGAGGCATTTATCCCATTGGATGGCGTGCGATATCTGCAGAGCGAGTTTGTTGAGATCGCGGCCCGCGTCCAGCACGGGATCGCCATCGATGCCACTGAAGAGACGAGCCCGTGGCTGCCGTCCCGTTTGCAGGCGGATGTCCGCCAACGCACTACCAAAGGCGGAGGAGGCGTCGGCAAGCAGATAGGTATGCGAAGGCACCTTCACGGGAATCGACGAAACACGCAGCGCGCCACATTTGGCGGCCTCCTGGGCAATCATGTCCAGCGCGACTTTTCGGCCGCCGAGTACCCAGGCGTTTGCGGGATTGCAAATGGCGATGGCGGCTTCCCGGCCTTCGCATAATTGGTCGATGCTCGCCCTGTCCAGTCCGCGAATGAACAGCATGCCCTCGTCACCATGACTTTCCGCATCCATCAAGCGGGCGCGTTTGTCGACAAGGTCGAGTGTTTCAGTGGCCCCTATCAAACCTGCCACGCCCCAGGCCGCCACTTCGCCCACGCTATAACCTGCCAGGCAGCGACGGCCTGGAAGCGCGCTATCGAACAGCGCCGCGGCGGCCAACGCCTGCAGCGTGCACAGCAGTTGAGCCGTGCGATTGCCGTGGAGCACATCCGGATCGGCCTGCCTCACCAGGACGCGCGGATCGCCACCGAGTTGCCTCGAGACATATGCAAATAGCGACGCGGCTTCAGGTGCATCGCTCGTCAGGTCGAACATGCCGGTATGCTGGTTTCCCTGCCCTGAGCAAAGAATGGCGAGCGCCATGATCTATTCCACCTCAACGGTGGAATCATCGGACGGCCACCGCTCCAGTTCCATGGCGAACACGCTCATGGCAAGAAGGTCTGCCGAACCGCCCGGGCTGAGCCGACGCCGGACAAACGCCTGGTGAATACGCCCGGCACATTGCTCCCATGCCGGATCCCCAACGCCTCCGTTGTCGAGAAAGGCTTGCGCCGCCTGCCGCGCAAAGCGCAAACCTTCCGCGCCGCCGCGATGCAACAGGTTCGTGTCTTCGACAGTGGCGATCAGGGTAAAGCACGCCTGCACGCGCGCCGCCTCATCATGGCCCGGGGCCAGGCTTTGCGCATCGCGCAGCGCGGGTAGTCCGATCTCATAGACGCTGGGAAAACCTTGCGCGGCTTCCTGGCGCGCACCACCCGCACCGTAGCGCGTGCCGGCCATTTCGCCATGACTGTCGGGAAGTCGCGGGCCGGCGAGAATCTCCCTGCCCCATCGACGCCGCACCACGGCACCCAATGTTCCGCGCGCATCGACGAGACCTGCTTCGCGCAGACCAGCCGCCGCGCAAAGCAGGCCGACGCCAAAGATGGCGCCGCGGTGCGTATTCACGCCGCCGGTGGCCGAGAGCATGGCGCGTTCGGCGCGCAGGCCGATCTTGCGAAGCACGGTCATGGACGCATTGCGCATGCCTGCAGCGACCAGCGCGGCAAAGTAAGGCCGCAGCGCTATTGCGCTGCGCCTGAAGGTGTCGGCGTCCATATCGGTGTGGCTTCCAGTATCGACGTGACTCACCAGGCCGGGCTTGGGCCAGGTTTCGATTTCCAGTATCAAGCTGCGCTCCGCCCATGTCGCCACGCGGTCCGGGAACGAACACTCGGGCGACGGGCTGGCAACCGGGGAAATCGACGCGGCGGACATGCGTGCATTCATGAGGACAATCCAATAAACGATTCACGCCGACACAGGATCACGTCAGCCGCCGTTTTGATGACCAGTTCAGGCGCGCCCGAGTGCAATTCCCGCCAGTTCACGCCGGCGCCATCGGCACGTAGAAGTTCACCATCGATTCGTATCGGGGCGCGCGATTCGATGTCGACCAGATCCGACAGGAACCAGTTGAGCCGATTGCGCTGCGGAAACGTCCAAACGATATCGAGATCGGAGCCCGGACTCAGATACGCCAGGCCGGTCAACCGCTGCCATGCCAAGCTACCGAACACACGAGCCTCCACGCCATACGCGCTTGCGTGGGTCGCCAGTTCCCGCAGGCTCAGCCGCCAGGCGGCCGGTGCCGTATCGACGCACTCGACCAAGGTGGGAAGCGGAGTCGTGGAAATGATGTCGCCGGCCGCCATCTGTATGGCGATGCGTCGTTTGCCCGCCGACGGTGGCAGCGGAAGGCCAAGCGGCCAGCCGCTGCCATCGCCCGGCGCGGGGCGACGCACGATGAGCGGCCAGCCGCGATCCATCCAGCCGGGCAGCAACGGCTCGTTCGCCAGATCGCTGCGCGACGCGAGCCATGCGCTCCACGCGTCCGGACGAACACGAACCAGCTGGTGTCGTTGCAGCAGCCGATCAGGCTGAGGCGCATGCAAGTTCATGGGCACGCCTCGCCACGTCGGCAGCCTTGGGACGACCGTTGCGTTCTGCGCCGAGCTGGTCGCGGTTGTCATCGCGACCGATCGGTCGCGACAGTTGCGCCTGCAGTTGATCGGCGAGCGACGCGGCCGGGTCCAGCGTGATGGCCACGGCGCCGGTCTGGAACAGGTTATCCAGGCCAGGCGCAAAGACCGGCGTGGACTTGGCCTTCTCTTCAAGCACGTCGATGGACAGTTTGGTCACGCGTGACATGGATGGAAGATCCATCACCGCCGGCTCGGCACCCGGCAGCGCGAACAATGTGCGTGTTGCCAGCGCCGTGGCGATGAATGCACCCGCAGCCGTATGGCCATAGAGCAAGCCGACCGTGCAATGGCCAAGCTTGTCAGCGAGCATCAGGCACTTCGCCAGATGAGCCAGAAATTCGTTGATGCCGAGCAACTCGTCGCGCTTGCTCATGCGCTGGCTGCCGCTGTCGATCAACACCAGAATGGGCTCGTTGCCGCCCGACTTGATCACGTCAATCACATCGCTGGCGAGGCTGGCAGCCTCCTCCACACCGACCGGCGTTTGGCCTTCGACGCCGATCACGGCCATCGACCTGCCATCCGGCAAGCGACCGCGCCCGGAGATCAAGCCACTCTCGCACACTACGTTGTGGCCCGTGGGAAACAGTGATGCAAGAATTTTATCGAGCGTCATGACGAGGCTCCTGAAGTCGATTGGCCAGCACGACGAATTCCTCGTAGGGCATGGCGGGAATGCGTTCCGGCTCGGTCGCACCCAGCAGGCGCCAGACGTCGAGCGCATCCGCGCACGCGCCAAAGTCGTTGATGCGCTGTGCAAGACGAGCCTGCTCTGCCTCCAGAGTGTCGAGCGTCAGTGCTGGTGCAAGTTCGACCAGATAGCGGGCTGCGTCCCGGAAACTTTCGATGCTGTCGTCGGCGAACACTTCCGCGCCGCCGATCAGGCGTCGATGCTTGCCGCCCATGGTGCGCCATACCAGGGCGCGATCCTTGGAATCGAATTCCTCGACGCCGCGATTGGTTTCAATGACCTCAGGTCCGGACACGCTGATGCGCCCCTGTTCCGACGCCGCCAGGGCCGAACAGCAGCCAGCAATCAGTCCGCCGCCGCCGTAGCATCCCGAACGCCCGCCCACCAGCCCCACCACTGGCACGCCAGCGAAGCGCGCATCCAACAGGGCACGCATGATCTCGGCAATCGCCAGTTCGCCGGCATTCGCTTCCTGCAGACGCACGCCGCCGGTGTCGAACAAGATGAGCACTGGCATCGACGCGATGTCGCGGGCAGCGCGCAATAGTCCCGTCAATTTGGCGCCATGCACTTCGCCAAAAGCGCCGCCCATGAAACGACCTTCCTGCGCGGCAATCAGCACCGGCGCACCATCGATCGTACCGCGCCCTACGATCATGCCGTCGTCAAACTGCTCCGGCAGGTTGAATAGCGACAGGTGCGGACTCGTCTCGCGCAACTCCGGACCCAGGAATTCCACGAAGCTGTTCGCATCCAGAAGGCCGTCTACGCGCTGCCTGGCCGAGGCTTCGTACCAGCTGTCGGTGGATGCGAGCGGCAGGCGTTCGCCCTGCGCTTTGTCCAAGGCGGCCGCGTTCATGAGCGCTCTCCTTCCATGGCACTCACGGCCTGCGCCAATCGAAGTGCGACGGTGTCGGGTCGCGCGCCGCCATCGTTGATGGAGAGTTTCAGCCCTCCGGGCGAGCGGCGTTCGACGAAATCGGAGACCACCGCCTGCCACACGTCGCCGAAGCCTTCGGCGGCCGTGCGGATGTCCACTTCGCACTCACCGTCAGGAAGTATGCGTTCGGCCAGCACCTCCAGATTTCCGGAAGCCACCACGCCGACGACGACCTGGCGCCTCGTGCCCTTTGCGCGCTGCTGCGCCTTGTTGCGGTAATTGAGTGTTTCCATGATGGGGCTCCTCACCAATTTCTGAATTTGGACGGCGGCGCGTACAACTGGCCGGACCACTGCACGAGGTCCTTGATGGACCGCGCTGCCAGCAAACGACGATCGGCGTCCAGCGGATCGATGCCCAGATCTTCCGGCCGTCGGATCACGCCACGCTCCCGCAGCTGCTGCACCATTTTCTTGTCGCGCGCTCGTCCTACCTCGGTGTAGCCCGCGACCCCGCGAATGGCGTGCTCCCGTTCGTCATGGCTTCGGCACAGCAGGAGGTTGGCAATGCCTTCTTCGGTGACGATGTGCGTGACGTCGTCGCCATAGACCATCACGGGCGCCAGTTCCAGGTCGAGCTTCGCCGCCAGCTTCAAGGCATCCAGCTGCTCCACGAACATCGGTGCGTTCTTCTCGCCAAACGTCTCGCCAATCTGCACCACCAGTTTTCGACCACGACGCAGCGGCGCAGGACTATCGGGGTCCGCCTCCTTGCCCGCCAGCAGCCACGGCTGGCTGGGATGGCGCCGGCCGCGCGCGTCGCTGCCCATGTTGGGTGCACCGCCAAAGCCCGCCACTCGATCGGCCGTGATGGTGGATGAATTGCCCTGCAGATCGATCTGCAAGGTGGAGCCGATGAACATGTCGCACGCATAAAGGCCGGCGGTTTGGCTCATGGCGCGATTGGAGCGCAAGGATCCATCGGGGCCGGTGAAGAAGACGTCGGGTCGCGCCTCGATATAGGCATCCATACCCACTTCCGAACCGAAGCTGTGGATCTGCTTCACCCAGCCCGACTCGATCGCGGGAATCAACGTGGGGTGCGGATTGAGTGCCCAGTGGCTTGCCACCTTTCCCTTCAGCCCCAGGCGTTCGCCGTAGGTGGGCAGCAACAGCTCGATGGCCGCCGTGTTGAAGCCAATGCCGTGATTGAGGCGTTGCACGCCATAAGGCGCGTAGATGCCCTTGATGGCCAGCATGGCGGTGAGGATTTGTGTTTCGGTGATGGCGCCGGGATCCCGCGTGAACAGCGGCTCGACGTAGAACGACTTTCCGCTTTCGATGACGAAATTCACCCAGTCGCCCGGGATATCGACACGCGGCAGCTTGTCGACAATCTCGTTGACCTGCGCAATGACGATGCCGTCCTTGAACGCCGTGGCTTCAACGATGGCCGGCGTGTCCTCGGTGTTGGGGCCCGTGTAGAGATTGCCTTCGCGATCGGCGCTGACGGCAGCAATCAAGGCCACCTGGGGAGTGAGGTCAACGTAATAACGTGCGAAAAGCTCAAGATAGGTATGTACTGCGCCAAGTTCGATCTTGCCGCCGAAGAGCAGCTTGGCGATGCGCTGGGACTGCGGCCCCGAATACGCATAGTCGAGGCGCCTGGCGATGCCCAGCTCGAACACGTCCAGATGCTCGGGCAGCACCACGCCGGACTGCACCATGTGCAGGTCATGGATCTTGTTCTTGTCGACCGCAGCCAACGCGCTCGCCAACAGATCCGCCTGCTTCTGGTTGTCACCTTCAAGGCATACGCGATCGCCGGGCCGAATCACCGCCTCCAGCAAGGCCGTGGCATCCGCCTTTGCGACGCGTTTGCCCTGCGCGTACGGCGCGCCTGCACGTAACCTCTCATCGCGCAGACGCTGCGCGCTGTTCCAAACGGTCATACGACGTCCTCCGCGTATTTCAGTCAGACCTTTCTGCCGAAAGCGGAGGCGTTTGGAGTTACCACGCATCACGCTCGATGCAAGGATGCTAACTCACTGACCCGTTTGGATTTATGAAGTTACTAGAGAGGATTCAGAGGGATTCCCGATGAGAGTGCGCCAGCCCACGCGCATCAAGTGACAGCATGCAGCCTCAAGAGGGCTGCGCCATGAAATGGCCCGTCGGCTCGGCAACGGGCCATCTCGCAAAAGCTCAGTGCCTGGCGAGCTTTTCCAGCGCCTTGCCCTTGCAGGCATCCAGCGCAAGCACCGGGTTGCAGCGTGCCGCCACGCTGCCGGGCAAGCCCACCTGATAGCCGTGATCGGACGGTTCACCCGCGGGGTAGTCGGTGCTGATCATCTGCGCGCCGCTGTTGATGATGGCGTCGCGACGCGTGCCGTCATTGCGCTTGCCCTGCCCTTGCTCCGGATCGTCCGAACGCGTGCGTACCAGGTAACCGCGATGCACCAGTTCGTTGATCTGCTCTGCGCTGCACTCGTTGCACTCGGTGAAGGCCGCATCCGGCGCGCCCGGCGTGGCGTTGGTGAAGATCAGCCGATCCTTCAACACCGCATGTCCTTCGAGGTAGACGGGTTCCGCCTTGCGCTGATCGAGCAGGAACACCACCTTGCCGCGCGCCTTGGCCAGCGTCGGCCAGCCGCCGTCGCGCACGGCCTCGTCAAGCGTGGCATGGCTACCGCGCACCTGGTCGGGCGTGATGATCTCGTCAGCGGAGAACACGGAGGCGATCTCCTTGTCCAGCGCATCGAATACGGCAGGCGTGAACGGATCGGGCGTCACGCTGGGGATCTTCGCCTGCAATGCGCCCTCTTTCGTCTCGATCAGGATGAAGATCGGCACATGCCCCGGATGCGCCTTTGACCACATGCGCACTTCGGTGAGGCAGGCGGTGAACGGCTGGCAGGTGCTGCGCTGGTCGATGTCCTGGATGTGCATCACCTTGAAGCCTGGTTGATCGAACACGCCCGGCGCTGCAAGCGGCGGATCGTCAGGCAGGCCGGCCAGGTCGATCATGTGCGAGATCGACGGATGCGCGTACTTGCCGCCCTTGGGGTCGGCGAACACGTCCAGCTCGATCTGGCGCACGCCATCATCGAGCTGTTTGGTCAACGCAGGATGGCTGTAGTCGATGGCGGCGAGCGCCTGCGGCGCTTCCAGTTGCATCAGGCGCGTGGCGCTGGGCGCAAAACCCATGTGATAGCTGTTGTGCGTGCCGATGACCTGGATCTGGTTGATGCGCAGCGCATCGTCGGCCACCGCCGGCGACACCAGCGCCACGGCGGTGAGCGCGAACAGCGACCATGAAATGGTATGACGGAGAAGCATGGCGAACATCCTGGAATCGTGTGGAGACCGCGCCGGACTCGCCGGCGCGATACAGGGAATCAACGCTTGGCCGTGCAGAGCGAAAAGCCCGGATCGGACAGCGACGGCGGCGGCGTGGTGGTACCCCAGCGCGACGGCGTCGGCCCCATCAGCAGATGCAGCGTACCGCCCTTGGCGATCTGGCCATGACGGAACCACGCATTGTCCAGCGGCCGCCCGTTGAGCGTGGCTGACTGGATGTAGCGATTCACGCTGCGCCCGTCGAGGTTGTCCGCGATGATGGTGAAGATGTGGCCGCCGCCCAGATCGATGTCCACGCGTGGATACGACGGCGTGCCGATCAGGTACACGTCCTGCCCCGCGTTCGGATAGAAGCCCATCGACTGGAACGCATACCAGCTGGACATCGCACCGGAATCGTCGTTGCCCGGAATGCCGTCACGCGAATCCTTGAAGGCCTTGTGCAGATAAGTGAGCAGGCGGTCCGCCGTGCGATCCGGCCGGCCGGCCCACAGGTAGAGATCGGGTATCAGGAAACCCGGTTCGTTGGTGATGTCGAAATGCAGGCCGTCGAACAACGCGTCCAGCCGCTTCACGAAGGCCTCGTTGCCACCGGACAGCTGCACCAGCTTGCGCACGTCCTGCGGCGCGTAGATCGAATACGTCCACAGGTCGCCTTCGTAGTAGAAGTCCGGCCAGGTGCCGCGACGCACCAGGTATTGCGGCGCCCAGCTTCCATCGGCGTTGCGCGGACGCAGGAAACCACTCACGCCCTCCTGCTGCCACGAGGCATCCCACAGGTTCGCCCAGTTGCCGGCATGCGCCTTGTACAACTCGGCGTCCTTCGCATGACCGAGCCCGCAGGCCACTTCGGCGATGCCGAAATCGTCATAGGCATATTCGACGGTGCGCGAGCCGGCGCGTTCGGTGGGCTGCGCGATGTAGCCGAGCTTGTTGTACGACTCCAGGCCGCCGCGACCTTCCTTGCGCGCATCGGCGGGCGGCACCTGCGCATCCTTCTCCATCGCCTTCAGCGCCGCGGCGTAATCAATGCCGGCCAACCCCTTCACATAGGCATCGGCCACCAGCACATCGGCATTGCTGCCGCCCTGCGTGCGGCCGTTGTCGTTGCCCACGCGCGCATCGGGCATGTAACCGGCCTGTCGATAAGTGTCGATCAGCGAACGCAGGATGTCGCGCTGGCGATCCGGCGCAATCAGGATCAGCAGCGGCGCATCGCTGCGAAAGGTGTCCCAGATCGCCTGGAAGTCGTCGTAATACGGCTCCTTCGATGACCACTTCGGATTCTCGCCGGTGTGATCCGACGGCATCATCATGGTGTGGTACAGCGCGGTATAGAACTGGCGGCGCTGCGACGCCGTCGCACCACCGATCTCGATGCGGCCCAGCGCCTTGTTCCACTGCGCCACGGCCGCAGCGCGCACGTCATCGAAACGCCAGTCGCGCACCTCCTCAATGGCATTGCGATGCGCCTGCTGCGCGCTGACGAAGGAAATGCCCACCTTCGCCTGGATCGCCTGCCCTGCCGTGACGCGATAGTCGAGCGATGCGCCCAGCGGACGATCGGTGTCGGTGCTGGCCTTCGGCGCGGTGCTCAAGGTGTCGCCCAGCCACGCCTGCGCGCCTTGCGAAGGCGTGTCGGTGATCAGGTCGAAATACACGTCGTACTCGCCGCCTTCGTTCCAGCCGCCGATGTAATGGCCCACGCCGACGATCTCGTTCGGCGACACCGCTGACACCTCGCCGCCGAGAAAGCGCTGCGTTTCCGCGCCCGTTCCCTTCACCAGCAGATCCAGATCCAGCGTGATGTGCGCGTCGCCGGCCTGCGCGAAGGTATAGCGATGCATGCCGACGCGACGCGTGGCGGTGAGTTCGGCTTTCACGCCGTAGCGATCAAGGTTGACCGCGTAATAACCCGCACTCGCCTGCTCGCCGCTACGTGGCGAATGGATGTCCTTGGGGTTGAGCGCGCCCGTGACCGGTGCGACGCGGATGTTGTCGTACTTGCCGGAACCGCCGCTCAAGTGCAGATGGCTGAAGCCGCGGATATCGCCTTCGCTCTGGAAGCCCTTGCGGGCGCCGAAGCCGTGAATGTCGGGGCCGAGCTTGACCATGCCGAACGGCGTGGTGGCACCGACGAACACTTCGCCGAACCAGTCTTCGCCGATGAGCGGATCGACGTCCGCCGCATGATCGGCGGCCATCGCGGGAAGCGCGGGAACGAAGGTGGCGATGCCAAAGGCGGCCACGCGCAAGATGTTGCGCAGTTGTGGATAGCGTTTCATCAGGATCATTCGACTCTCTTCTTCAGAACGTATAAGTCGCCTGGACCGTGTAGTTGCGTCCGGACAGGTAGTAGAACGTGGGGTTGCTCGCCGCGCCGTTGCCCTGGATGACGCTGCGATGGTCGAACAGGTTATTCAACGAAAGTTGCAGTCTTAGATCAGGCAGGAATCGGTAACCGAGATTCAGGTTCGTATAGTTGTATGCCGGCAGCCGCGCGTTCGGGTTGTAGTTGGCACCGCTGGTCTCGCCGGTGGCCGTGTAGCGTGCACCCACGTACTTGGTCAGGAACGAACCATAGAACTGGCCGCGGTCGTAGATGAAGCCGACGTCGGCGGTGGAACTGGGCGCATTGGCAATCTGCAGGCCCGTGGTTTTCGAATACGCGCTGTTGAGGCTACCGTTGGCGGTGAAGCTGAAGCCCGAATGGCCCAGCACACGCGTGAGTTCGGCCTCGATGCCCTTGTAGATCACGCCGCCCTGGTTGAAGTACACGCTGATCAGCGAGCCGCCTGGGCCAATCGGTTCTTCCACGCTGTTCACCAGGTTGCCGAAGTCGATGTAGTACACGTCGATATCGGCGACCGTCTCCGGCGTCTTCCACACCAGGCCGGCCTGATAGTTCTTGGTGGTCTGCGGCTCGACCTGGCTGCCGTCGCCCTGCAGGATGGTCACCTTCGGCGCCTGGAAACCTTCCGCCCACTGCGCATAACCGGCGAGGTTGGGGCTGAAGCGATAGTTCACCGCCACCGCGCCAAGGTTGGTGCTGAAGTGGCCACTGCCACCCACCGGCAGGAAGTTGGAAACGCCATCGAGCGTGCGGTCGAAGTCCACGTGCTTGAGACCCGGCACCACGCTCAGGTTTTCCACCGGACGCCACTCCACTTCCACATAGCTCTGCGTGGTGTTGGAGTGCGCGTTGGTGTCGATGATCTGGTCGTTCGGCGTGCCGGCCAGCGTGCGCGGCGTCATGGTGGAAAGATCCACCGTCACCTCGTGCTGGCTCTGGTAGGCGTGCTCCGCCCAGATACCCGCGCGCAAGGTGCTGTCGAGCCAACCGCTGCCGAGATCCTTCTCCGCACGCAACATGTCGCCCCACGCACGATACGCACTGTGGTTGATCGCGCCGGGTACGCCACCGTGCGGCAGCAAGGCCTGGTTGGGTGTATTGCCCAGCAGGTCCACGCCGCCGGGGCCGCCGTCGCGCAGGCTGTACGTGTAGAGCTTGTTGTCCAGGCGCCAGCTGTTGTAGTCGCCATGCAGCTGCAGGTATTCGAAGTCTGCGTGGCGATCGTCCACGTTGTACTTGTAGAAACCTTGGGTGTCCGGATCGTGGGTGAGACCGCCGAAATCGATGCCGTAGCGATCGGTCTGCTTGCGCGGCTGCGCGGTGAAAGTGTTCCAGTTGACCTTGTTGTAGTCGGCAACGAGGGTGAGCGTGGTGTGCTCGCCCAGCGGCTGCTTGATCTTGAACAGCACGTTGTCTTGCTTCAGGCCGGCGTTGTCGAGCAGGCCGTCCGTTTCCAGATGGCTGTAGTTCACCGAGGCCTGCGTGCCGAGGCTGCCGAACGTGCCGGTGTTGCCCTCGCCCGCCACCTGCCAGGTGTTGCCGCTGCCGTACATGGTCGAGAGCTGGCCGGAGGGCTTGTCCGTGGTGGGCGCCGAATACAACGCCACCGTGCCGCCGAACGTTGCGTTGCCCAGATTGCTCGCCGTGCCCGGACCGCGATCCACCACCACTTCACCGAGTGACGGCGCGGGAAAGAACGCGGTGGTTGCATGGCCGAACGCACCCGGATCGCCGAACGGAATGCCGTCGAAGCTGACGTCATACTCGCCATCCTGGAAGCCGCGCACCGTGCCGCTCTTGCTGGAGAAGCCTGCACCGTTCGGCGACGCATTGATCGCCGATGGCGTGAGCTCGAGCAGTGCGAGGTAATCGTCCTTCGGCGACGCGATGGTCTGGATGTAGTTGCGGTTGAGGATAGACTGCGGCTCCAGTGCCGACAGGCTCGCCTGCGAGGGCGCCAGCGCGGAGGCCGTGCCCGGCGGCGCCGCGTTGGGATCGTCGACCGCGGCCGACACCGAAACACCTTGCAGATTGTGCGCATCCTGCGCGGCCACGCCGCAGGCGGCGGCTAGGGCAGCCACGCCCAGGCCGAGACGGATTGCTTGACGCATGAACGACAGACTCCTTTTTTGGCACGCAGCCACCCGCCACGGAGCCGTGATGGCCCGGGGATCGTGTCGAAGGCCTTGACATGTGCGACGATGGAAAAGAGTAGCGAAAACTATCGTTCAGTCATGACAGCACGTTGACGCTCATGTGGCGACGCAGCCGGCACGCGAACACGCCGATGCATGCGCACGAATATTGAAGACTGCTAATGTCGCCGCTCGCCACGTCATCGACCACACGCGCTCGACCAACAAGGACCACCCATGGGCACCGGCAACGCCGCGAAAAAAACCGCCAAGCGCGCGGCAAAGATCAACCTCGACACCAAGCAGCAACCGGTGCAGCAACGTTCCGTGGAAACGTTCGAGCTTATTCTCGACGTGACCGCGCAGCTGCTCGGCGACGTGGGCGTGGAGCGTCTTTCCACCAACATGGTGTGCGAAAAAGCAGGCATCAGCCCGCCGGCGCTGTATCGCTACTTTCCCAACAAGTACGCCATCCTCAAGGAACTCGGTGCGCGCCTGATGGCATGCCAGAACCGCGCCTATCGCGAGTGGCTGGAAGCGGAGCAGCAACTGGCCTACGACGGATCACGCGAGGCCAGCACGCGAGGCCTGCGCGACATGCAATCGCGCATCAATGCCGCCACCATGGCCTTCCCCGGGGCGGCATGGATCATGCGCGCGCTGCGTGCGGTGCCCACGCTGCGGCATATCCGCCTGGATTCGCACGAGTCCGTCACCGAGACCAGTTATGCGGCACTGCGCGGCCGCTATCCGCATGCGGACGAGGCAGAGTTGCGGCTGTCCATGCGCCTGTCCACCGAAGTGATGTACGCCGCCACGGAAATGGTGATCGACAACCCGCAGCTCGACGGCGACCTCATCAATGCCGAAGTAGCGGACATGGTCGTGCGCTACTACGACAAGTTCGTGGAGAACGAAGAAGCATATGCGGGCGCACTGAAGAAGCGGGTGGCGGCGAAGAAGCAGGCGAAGCCGAAAACGACGCCCGCCGCTCGCAAGACGCGGCGACGCTGATCGCGCCCGCCCGCATTCAATGCGTTCGCGGCGCGGAGTAATTTTCGCCGGGAACGATCGTTGTCACGTAGCCGCCGCTCCAGTCGCGATCAAAAATCGATGTGAGCGTGCTTGCCGGCGATTTTCCATTCACGCGAACCGACACATCCACGGCGGCATGGAAATAGCTCCATTCCCAGTTGCCCGTGCCGATGAACGACTTGTCGTCGTCCGCAACGGCGTACTTGGCGTGCTCGACTCGCGCATAAGGGATGAATCCACTTGGCGATGGCGGAACGCGGCTGAACTTCACCGTGATGTTCGGTAGCGAGGCAAGGCTTTTCAGGTAGGACTGCGTAGGCTCGCCGAGAGACCAGTCGCCGACGATGATGCGCACGTCCACGCCTCGGGCTGCAGCGTCGCGAATGGCGGTATCCAGATTGGACCACCAACCCTTGGCGCCATACTGCTTGATCGCCGAAAGCGTCATGACCTGTATGCGCATGACATGCTGACTCGCGTTGATCATATGGATCAATGCAACCTCTTCGCCGCTGACCCACGCAGGCATGAGCGATGAGGGGCTGAAAGCAGGAAAAGCCGTGATCGGAGAAGCGCCGCCATCATTGAGAATGACCGGATTGTCTTCGGTCACGGGCGTGAAGTCGGGCGACGCCTGGGCTGCCTGGGCCGCCTTGGGCAAATCCGGATGGCCGGCCAATTGCCAGTCGAATTCAAAGGACGCTTCCACGGTCTTGGCAAAACGCTCATTGCGGATGCGCGCGCCTATCTCGTGGATCTGTTCAAGTGCTCGCCAGTCCCAGTTCTGGCTGCCAATGAACACCGCCTCATCGTCGATCACCATGTATTTGGCGTGCAGCACGCCACCCGTCAACTCGTCCACGGGAAGCACGCGGATCGTGATGCCAGGGACTTGGCGCAGGCGGTCCACGCCTTCCTGGTTGTTCTTGAGAAACGTGTGATCCACCAGCACGCGCACGGCGACACCTGCCGATGCGCGCTCGGCCAGTGCGTCCAATACGGGCGAAAGTTCCCCGCCGCCTGGCTTGTCGGAAATGTAGAACGCGGCCACATCGATGCTCTTGTGGGCCGACCGTATCATCTGCAGCCAAATGGCCTGCGTACGCGGCACGCCGGGCTCGCCATAGGAGGTTGCCTCCGGCACGCTTTCAACGATCTGAAAGTCAGCCTCGGGTGAACGCGGAACAGGCTTTGCCGCAACGATCGACATCGCGGAAAGCCCAAAGCCCATGCATGCGCAGGCTAGCTTGAGAGTGGCTGATCCTACGCTTCGCGGCCTAGGGAGGCCCCAACAGAATGGCTTCTTTGTCTGAGACTGTTTCATGCGATGGCTCGTGATTCTTCCCGAGAAGCGAAGTGAGGGTATCGGTGTGAGTGGGTTCGGCTGCGATCGCGCATTGGTGATCCTCCAACTCCTCGGCGCTGCCGCGGTTGCCATGGTCAAAGGTCGCCTTGATGCTGAGCAGGATGAAGCCCGGACGGCCATCCGGCGATCGCGCTCCGACCACGGCCAGGCCATGACGATCCATGGCGTCCCCAGCCGGAAGTGCTGCCGCCAGGGACTTGAACGGGTCGACGGACAACGATTCGCCATCCACCCAGCGGGCGTCGTAGACATGCCCAGACGGAGGCAGCGGCTGAGGCAGCTTTCGCCACTGCTTGCCCACGGCGGGAAGCAGGCGCTGCAGAACCTGATGGACATCCGTCCGCACGCAATCGATATGGATGTGGAGCTGATCCTGTGATCTTCCGTATCTGGAATTCACCGCGAGCATCAACTGGTCACGCGGACGACGGCCATGCAATGCGGCCTCCACATAAGACCTCGCGTCCCAGGCGCGCGCAAAGTAGTTGGGCGTGCGTTTCGCCTGCAGTGCCGGATCTTCCACGCCGCTGATGCGCTCAAGAGGAATCACCAGGTACTGATAGCGTCCTGCCTGATCCTTGAAGATGGCGTAGCCGCCATGGGCGCCATCCCCGGGAACTCTGATGCAAGGCGATGGTGGATGCGCGCCAGGGGCCGCAACCGGCACGCAGACTTGATCCATCTTCTTCCAAAGCGCATCGCGGTCTTCGGCATTGGCTTCCTGCGAAAAGCCCGCCATGACAAGAGTGAGGCAAACGAAGCGCAGCCACCTCTTCCACGATGCGCGAGCCATCATGGAGCGCATGACCCGCCGCCTTGCGGCCGCCCGCATGCAGCGCCTGCTGGTCATGCCCGCTCGCCTCGCGCCAGCAGCCACATGGACACGACGCCAGCGGCAATGCCGATGGCCGGCGCCAATCGCGCGCTACCGCTTGCCTTGAGCCACGCCGCGGGAAGGATGTCCGCCAGAGCCACGTACAGGATGGAGCCGGCGGCAAACGCCGCGGTCAACGCGGCCACCTTCGCCGATGGCAACGTGGCGGCCACGACAATCGCCCCTGTTGGCACGGCGACGGCCATGGCGAGCGACAGAAAGAAGGCGCGCCGCGGATCGTAGCCGTTGGAGACCAGCACGCCGGCGCTGGCGATCTCGCGCGGAATCTCGTGGATCGCGATAGCGGCTAGCGCAGCATATCCGGCCGTACGACTTGCCAGGAAAGCGCCGGCCAGGATGATCCCGTCGACCGAATGGTGGATGAAATCGCTGGCGAGCGTCATCCGTGCCGCAGGCGCCACCACGCTTGCATCGAAGCGGTGGACGCGCACGGCGTTTTCGACAAAGGCCAGAAACGTCGCGCCAATGACAAACGCAAGCATGATCTTGCTCAGGTCGTCATGCGATCCCAGTGCGTGAGGCAAGAGATGCAAAAGGCTGTCGCCGATGAGCAGGCCCACGGCCATGGCCTGCAGCCATGGAAGCCAGTGAGTGCGTATGGCGCCCGGCATCCAGACGACGACACGAGAGAACAAGGACGTCGCCCCGAGCACGAGCGACGCCAAGACGATTTCGATCAGACGAGCATGCACTGATACGTTCCGATGAGCCGCTGCTTGGCGACATCCATAAACACTGGTTACGCCGATGCCTTCTCAGGCAGCGCCAGGCTTTGATGTTATGTTATAACATAATAGTGCCGCGTCAATGCGGCGGATGCAGCCCTGTCGGTAGTCACGACAACCTGGCGAGGCAATGGCGATGAGGTCTCATGCAGGAAGCCTCAAACGCATAGTCCCGCGGAAGGCGTGGACGCCGTTGTTTAGCGGGAAGACATGCAGGCCAAGTGCCATTGCATGTGCGAAAAAGATCCGCGTCGAATGACCGTCCTCGATCGGCCAAGTGAGCATAGAATCGATGGCCGACATCGACGAGGGAAATTCCCATGACACGCATCAGAGCTGGTCTGCTTTTGGTCGCACTGGGAACGATCCTGGGCACGCTGCCGTTCTCGGCGATAGCCGCCGACGACAGCCGCTCGATGGAGTCGGTCGAAGCCATGCCCGCCGGCTACCGCGACTGGAAGCTGATTTCCGTGGCGCATGAAGAAGGCAGCCTCAACGATATTCGCGCCATTCTCGGCAACGAGATTGCGGTCAACGCGTATCGCAACGGGGTGCTGCCGTTCCCCGACGGCGCGATTGTTGCCCGGCTCGCCTGGCGATACATCCCGTCCGAGGAGAACAACAAGGCATTTGGTCGCGCGCAATCCTTCGTTGCGGGTGAGCCGACCAACGTCCAGTTCATGATCAAGGACTCGAAGCGGTACGCCGCTACCGGCGGATGGGGTTTCGTGCAGTTCAACGACGGCAAACCGGCGCACATGGACGCCAAGGCCTGCTTTGCCTGTCACGTGCCCGTCAAGGATCGCGACTTCCTTTTCACGCGCTATTCGCCTTGACGGCTTGCGCTTGCGTCACGCCGAATAACGCGAGCGGCCATCCTGGTCATGAGACTTGCAGAGCGCGCCGTGCGTCAGATGCCCGCATACCATTCGTAACCCTGATCTTCCCAATAACCGCCCTGCCCGTCGCCGATGTCGTCGAACGAACTGACCAGTTCGATGCGTGCCAGGTATTTCGCCTGTTTGTAGCCGAGTTGACGTCCGATGCGCAGGCGCAGAGGTGCGCCGTTCGGCACGGGTAGCGGCTTGTCGTTCAACGCAAAGGCCAACAGCGTCTGTGGATGCCTTGCCTCGGCGATATCGATGCTCTCGTAGTAAGGCGTGTCTTCGTCCATCTCGTCGAAGCAATGGAACACGACGAAGCGCGCCCGTGGATCCACGCCCACATGGTCGAGCACGGCGGAAAGCACCGTTCCCTGCCATTTGCCGATGGCACTCCAACCCTCCACGCAATCATGCCGCGTGATTTGCGTACGCGTGTCGAGGCGCTTGAGGTCGTCAATCGAAAGCATGGCCGGCCGACTCACCAGACCGTCCACCTGAAGCTTGTAATCGCGAAACTCGTTGGCCATCAGGGCCTGATAAGCCGGCGTGGCCGGCATGGTGGTGCCATTGGGATGGAATACCGGCGATATGTCCGCCTCGGTGTATTCCCTGGCCATGCTGCTTGATGGCGACAACAAGGCCTGCACGCGACGATTCAAGCCTTCCGCCTTGCCGAGCACCTTGGGCCCCCACACTGTCTGCGAAATCTGGTCGCAGCCCGCCACCAGGATGCCCGCAACACCCGCCAGGGTCATGCGCAGAAACGATCGACGGTTACTCATGGGGGCGCTCCTCGGCAGGCACGACATCGTCGTGTGTACGCTGACTTGGGGAGTCCGGATCAACCGGCGTCATGTCGATTGCGTAGCGCCCGGTGATCATGCCTCTGAGCTGGTTGAACACCCCGCTGATCAGCACTTCGAAAACGTGGATCAGGACAAAAACGACGAAGCCCCAGGCGATGATGAAATGAATGGTCCGCGCCGACTGCCGACCGCCAACGGCTTCGACCATGGGCGAAAGCACGGCATCCATGCGCGGCGACATGGCCAGCCCCATGAGCACGATGCCCGCGCCAAACACGAAGATGACGGTCAGGTAGGCCAGGCGTTGCAGGATGTTGTAGCGCAGCGCCTCTTCGCCATGCGGATGCTTGAAGCGCACATGATCGATGATCGACCGCCCTATCCCGCGCCAGTCTGCGCGGGTTGGCCACAGGTCGCGCTGCAGGTGTCGCGTGGCCAGGGCGTACCCGACATAGCAAAGCCCGTTCAACACGAATACCCACGCAAAGAAGAAGTGCCAACGCCGCCCCATGGACAGCCATTGCGGGCCAGGCACGGTGAGCCAGGACGGAAAGCCCCTCACCTGCGCGCTGCCGTCTCTTCCGCTCGAGACGCCCAGAACCCCGGTGGTGATGAATTCGTGCTGCCCGATGCGCGTCACGCCCACCAGATTTCCGGCGCCATCCTCGCGGGCGCCGAGCTCCAGGATTTCGGTCCCTTTGTCCGATCGATTTCCCCAGTACAGGCTCGGGTGCGCATTGAATATCTGCAAGCCGCTGAAGAACATCAGCGTCAGCGCAAGAACGTTGGTCCAATGCATGATCCGAATCGGCAACGGATGCCGATAGATCACCCGGGTCGACGGCGGAGCCGCCCTGGGGATGGGAGCGGAGACGCCAGCATCAAGACCTTCCGTACTCATGGCCATACTCCGAGTGGCAGGACAAGTCGAACCATACGCCGGTTAGCTTACTCTCGCCCGCTCCTGGCGCGCCGACTTCTCGCACGACCATGACGCTTCGTTCGAGTGGCGCTACATCCGATAGGTTTTCAGCTTGTACCAAAGCGTGCGCTCACTGACGCCAAGCAGACGCGCGGCAGCAGCCTTGTTGTTGTCGCTGCGCGCCAGCGCGGCCTCGATGAGCTGGCGCTCCAGGGTCTCGACCCGATCTTTCAGTGCCAGGGGTCCGTCGAGCGATGGCGCGGCGTGTTGCGGTGCTGCCCGTGCTTCCCTGGAAAGTTCAGCGGGCAAGTGGCTCGTATCCACCTCGCCATCACGGCAAAGCACGGCGGCCCGTTCCATCAGGTTTTCGAGTTCTCGCACATTGCCCGGCCAGCTGTACGCCTCCAGCCGTTCAAGAGCGGCCGGCGAGAGTCGTGGCGTAGCGCGCCCCAGCTCCAGCGAATATTTGTTGAGAAAGTGATTGGCCAGGATGGCCATGTCGCCATCGCGGTCGCGCAACCTCGGCACGTCGACGCGCACCACGTTGAGCCGGAAATAGAGGTCGCGCCGCAACAGTCCTGCTTCGAGCGCCTCTTGCGGATCACGATTGGTGGCCGCCACCACCCGCAGGTCCACCGGTATCGACGCATTGGCACCGAGTCGTTCGATGCGCCCCTCCTGCAGGACACGCAGCAACTTTGCCTGCAGGCTCGTCGGCATCTCCGTGATCTCGTCGAGAAAGATGGTGCCGCCACTGGCCAGTTCGCACTTGCCCACGCGGTCGCGCAAGGCGCCCGTGAAGGCTCCTTTGACGTGGCCGAAGAGTTCGCTCTCGAGCAGTTCCGTGGGAATGGCAGCGCAATTGATCGGCACGAACAGGCCTTGCCGGCCGGATGCCTCATGGATCGCGCGCGCAACCAGCTCCTTGCCGGTGCCGGTTTCTCCGACGATGAATACGTTGCTGCGCGTCGGCGCCACTTGGCGGATCAGGTCGTAGAGCGCCTGCATGGTCGTGCTGACGCCGACGAATTCCCCCCAGCCACGCGATATCTCTTCACGCAGAAAACGGTTCTCGCGTTGAACGGCCTGCATGGCGAGTGCGCGCGCGACCGCCATCTCGACGGTCTCCATTTCGAATGGCCGGATGATGTAGTCGATCGCGCCCAGCTTCATCGCAGCCACGGCCGTCTCGATGGTGGCGTAGGCCGTCATGACGATGACCGGCACATCCTGGTTTCGCTCGCGCAGCGCGGCGAGCAGTGCCATGCCGTCCATCCGGGGCATGCGCAGATCCGTGAGCACCAGGTCGATGGCCTGCTTCTCGATGATGGCCAACGCTTCCACGCCGTCAGCTGCCTCAAGAACGGCATGCCCCATCGATTTCAGGGATAGCTCGAGGATGCGACGCATCTTCGCCTCGTTGTCCACCACGAGTATCCGCCTGGCGTTCATCGCTTCTGTCCGTCCACCACAAATTGAAGGTTGAAGGATGCACCACCCCAGGCACTCTCGCCTACGGTGATCTCGCCTCCATGGACATGCACGACCTGCTGGACAATCGTGAGCCCCAGACCGATACCTCCTTCGCGACGACTGAAGAAAGGATCGAAGATCGCCTGACGCAAGGCTTCAGGCACGCCAGGCCCGTCATCCACCACGCTGATCGACACCACGGAGGCATCGGAACGGGTAAGCACCTGCACTCGTCCGTGCTCGCCCACGAATGCCAGTGCGTTCAGCACGAGGTTGAGCAGCACCTGCATGAGCTGCTCGCGATCGCAGGAGAAAACCAGTTCCTGCTCCGCAAAACTTCGACTGAGCGTCACGCCGGCGTTTTCGGCCCGTGATTCAAGCAGCCCCAGTACGCTGTCGATGATGGTATGCAGGTCGTGCGGGCGAAAATCCGGCGGCGTTGGGCGTGCGCACTCAAGCAGCAACGTCACCAGCCTGTTCAGTCGTTCGGTCTCGCTGAAAATGAAACCGATCAGCTCATGCTCGCGTTCGCCCAGGTGCGGCTGCCGCTGCAGCAGTTGGGCGGAGCTGCGCAAAATACCCATGGGCGTTCGCACTTCATGCGCCATGATGGCAGCCATCTCGCCGACGACCGCAAGCTTGCCCGCGCGCACCACCTGTTCGCGCGATCGCGCCAGGGCATCGATCATCTCCGCGTAAGCGCGGTGCAGCTCATGGATCTCGGAGATATTGGTGGCCGGCAAATGCGGTAGCGCCGCGTCGCGCTGGCGGAAGCTGCGCGTAAAGTCGGTCAGCGCCACGATGGGGAGCGCAATGCGATTGGCCAGTCGCGACGAAATCCACAGCCCGACGAGCAAGGTCAGCACCAGCACGGCCAGCACGACCCACAGCAATCGCCAAATCGGCCCAAAGGATACCGAGGTCGGCTCCATCATGACGATGTGCCAGCCCAGCCCATGGAATTGCTGATAACCCGCGGAGGTGGCGACACCCACCAACAGGGTGCCATAGCCAAGTGCGCCGCCATCGCGCACATAGGATGCGGCGCCCTGTGCCGGCAAAGGCCAATCCAGTTTCAGACGCGCTACGTTGGCGCTTTCGCGAAGGGCGGCGGAAGCGGCAATCACGTGACCACTAGCGTCCACCAGCAGGAGACCTCGCGCACCATGATCCACTGCCTCGTCCAGCAATGCCTGCACCGCGCGCCAGTCCAGCACCACGTAGAGATAGCCAATGTTCCCCGCGCTGAAGGCATTGGGCACCGGCGTGCGCAACATGACGCCCTGGCCATCGGCATCCCAGGCCTGGGCAATGGATACGCCGCCAAGACGGGGCCCTGAAATGGCTCGCCAGACACCCCAGGCCGGCGCTGCCGTTCCGATGAGCGAAGGCTGGCTGGCGGCGACGACGCGCCCATGCTCGTCGGTACACAGGAGCGCCGCATAGGCGTTGCCCTGTCCGGCGTGCAGATCGGAAAGGAAATGCGAAAGGCGCTTGTCCACGTCGTTGACGCGAATGTCCTGCATCACCTCCAGCCCGCTCCATACGCGCATGTTTTCGATATGCGAAAAGAGCAGCGTGTCGATGCGCTGCATCACGGTACTGGCGCCAAACTGCAGGTTGCCTGCAATTTCCGAGCGAAGCGCGCTGCGGAACTGATAGAACGACAACGCTCCCACCACCATGACCGTGCCAAGCAGGGTCAGGAACAGCAGGCGGAACAGGGCCGATCGTGTCGTCAAGGTGGTGCCGTCCCGTTGGAGGTAAGAGTGCGTTGCCGCTTCGGTTGGCTACCGTGCCTTTGCGGCCGCCCCTGCACTGTCGCAGAATCCGCAGCAGCGGCGAGTCCTTTCGAGGGAATGCTCGCACGCGAACCTGTCGTCTTGATGTGCCTGCCGCCTTTGATCCATGCGTGCCGGCTTCGTTCCATTCCCTGCTGGTAGGCATGATCGATGAACAGGCACATGCGTCGCCTTCTGCATCCTGGCCTGGCCACCCTGCTGGTTGGACTGACCCTTGCCTCGCCCGCCCTGGCCGCCGATGACGGTGACGGTGACGGCGGCTGGAAGCCGGCCCCTTATACGCTGGGCCAAGGCCTGTATTTCCCGGGCCAGGGTTTGCGGGTCGGCGGCTATGCCGACCTCAATTTCTACAGCGTCCAGGGCACCAAGACCAGCTACAACGTACGCGACCTGAGCCTCTTCATTACTCAGGACATCGGCACCCGCTGGCAGCTGTTCACCGAGATCGAGGCCACCAACCCCGTCAACAGCACCGGGCGCACCGATGATGACGATGCCGAGCTCGACATCGAGAGGCTTTACGCCGACTACCACGCCAACCAGGCCATCACGTTTCGATTCGGCAAGTTCCTCACGCCCGTGGGCGAATGGAATCTGGTGCACGCCGACCCGCTGACCTGGACGGTGTCGCGCCCCTTGTCCACCTCGGCCGCCTTTGCGCGTCATGCCAACGGCGCCATGATGTTCGGCACGTTGCCGGTCAGCGGGAACGATCTGGACTACTGGGTGTTTGCCGACGACAGCAAAGACCTCAACATCGGCCGCGACCAGGACAACGCATACACCAACTTCGGCACCACCGAGACGCTGCAGAACAATTTTCGCCAGGCCATCGGCGGCAGGGTGCTCTACCACTTGATGGGCGACTCACTCAGCGTCGGCGCCTCCACGTTGAACTACGAGCTGGAATCGCCACGCGAGAAATACTGGCTCAACGGCATCGATTTCAGTTGGACAAGCCGTTACGTGAGCCTCACGGGCGAAGGCATCTATCGCAGCAGCACGAGTAACCAGCCCGATGAGCGCGGCGGCTTCGTTCAGGCCGAAGTGCCGCTGTGGCGGAGGCTGTACTTCATTGGCCGTTATGAGCGTTACCGATCGTCGACACCCGCCCAGACGAGCACCATCCGAACCACGGCACTCAACTTCAAGCCGATTGAAGGCGTGGTCCTCAAGCTGGAGTATCGCGACGGGTCGCACAATGAGCTGCTCGCGCCGACCGGCTGGCTGGCCTCGGTCGCGGTGCTCTTCTGAACATCGCCCCCATGCACGCACACGGCCAGCCATGGGCGAGGTTGCTGCTGATCGGCGCGCTGCTGATATTGGCGCGTGCGTCCGTGGCCGCGCAGTCGCAAATAGCGATCATCACGTCACCGGATGGGCTGCAGCTGACCCTGGATCAGACCACGGTGCGCAACGTGTATTTGAAAAAGATCTTCGTGGATGGCCAGGGGCGGCGCCTGACGCCTGTCAATCTTCCCAGCAGCGCGCCATTGCGCGAGGCCTTTTCGCGTGCAGTCCTGCACATGGACGGTGTCCAGCTGCAGGACTACTGGGATCAACAATACTTTCAGGGCGTGAGTCCACCGTATGTGCTCGGCTCGCCCGACGCCGTTGTCCGCTTTGTGGCAACCACGCCGGGGGCGATCGGCTACGTGGCCAGCTGCCAGGTGGATGCAAGCGTGCGCGTGGCGTTCACCATCACGTTGCCTGCGCACGCGGCCGACGATTTGCCTGCGTGCCCGGAACATCCTGCGCCCTGAGCCAACGCGCAGCCTGCCAATAGTTGCAGACAAAGTTTGCACTCTGCAGGATGCGTCGGATGGCCCGCACAACGTCGAAAACGTCTTTGTACCGAGTCATCAGCCACTTGCGGAAGTGGCACGGATTTCGCAGCACGGCACCTGCCCCGCTGCGAACCGCCCATGCCCTGTTGCTTATTCGTCAACTTCTTGCGCCCGCCCTTGGACGCCGAGTATTGGCAAGGAACAGCACAGAGGTCAGCACGCACCGGAGCGGATATTGCCAATGATCCCCTCACGCCTATCGGTGCAGCTTGAACGAAACCAAGACACCCCACTGCAACGAGCCGCTGCCTCGCAAAGGCATCTTCCGTATCCTGGTTTGCCGTCCCAACCATCGCCTTGGCAACACCATCCTGCTCACGCCGTTGATCACGGAGCTTGAGCGGCACTTCAAGGGAGCGGAGATCGACGTGATCTCCGAAGGAGACATCGCCGAGGAAGTATTCGCGACGTTCTTCAGCGTGAGGCATGTCTTCTGCCTGCCCAGGCGCGGATTCAAGCACCCCCTGCCTTTCCTGCGCCTGCTCCATGACGTGCGCCGGCGTGGTTACGATCTGATCATCGACCCATGCCTTGGCTCCGGCTTCAGTCGCGCCGTTACCCGACTGCTCCATGCCACCTATAAGCTGGGCTTCAGTGATACGCCGCAGCACTCGGGCCTCACGCATGCGGCCCCCACAAGCATTGCCATGCAACACATGGCCAAGCGCCCGATCAACTTGCTTCGCTGGGCACTCTGCCAGGAGCATGCCGACGAGCTGGGCTATCCTGCGCTGGATATTCGACTGACCGATCTCGAACTGGCTCACGGTCGGCGCGTCGTTGCAGAGCTGCTTTCGGTATCGCGACAGACGAGCTCGCCCCCGGTCGTTGGCGTTTTCGCCAATGCCACGGGCGCCAAGCGCTATCCCATGGAGTGGTGGCGCGAGTTCATCGACACCTTCAAGACGCTGTGCCCGACAGCGAGCATTCTCGAATTCATTCCCATGCATGGCCATTCCATGCTCGGCTCCGAGTGGCCCGGCTACTTCTCATCGGATATTCGCCGCATGGGCGCCGTCATGGCCGGCATGGATCTGATGATCACGGCAGACTGCGGCGTGATGCATCTCGCGGTGGCATCACGCGTGGCTACGGTGGGCATGTTCAGCGTTACCGACGCATCGGTGTACGCCCCTTATGGCCACGGCAATTCCTCGCTTCCCACGCAGGGCCTGTCTGCGCGCGAAGTGGCCTGCCGCGTCGTGGCGGCGCATCCTGATCTGCTCGGCCGCCACGTGCCCGCGTCGTCCGTCGAGGAGTTGCAGTCCATGCGCGGCGGCGATCTGTTCTTCTCCCAGGCATGGGCGCCATGACGGAGCCGTATCGCATGCCTGGCAGGCCTGCCGCCGAGCGAGCCGACGCCATGCCGTTGAATCGACATCACCCTGAAAGCAAACCGCACGATGACGCGGCCCCGGCATGGCCGCGCGAACGCCTGGAACGCTGGCTGCTGATGCTGGGTGCGTTGCTGTTGCTCGCAGCCGGCATTGGCCTGCGCGGGCCCACACCGTCGGATGAACCACGTTTCGCCCTGGTGGCGCATCACATGGTGGCATCGGGGAACTGGCTGATTCCCCGTCGCGGCAGCGACTGGTATTCGGACAAGCCGCCGCTATTCATGGCGGCGCAAGCATGGTCGTACACGCTTACCGGCAACTGGTCGATCGCTTTCCTGCTGCCCTCGTTGCTCAGTTCGCTGGGCACCTCGTGGCTCGTGTATGACCTCGGGCGACGGCTGTGGGGTCACCGTGCGGGCTTGATGGGCGCTCTCGCCTTGCTTTGCACAGTTCAATTCGTGTTCCAGGCCAAGCGCGGACAGATCGACCCAACCGTTACCTTTTTCATCACGCTGGCCAACGCCGGCCTGCTGCGGCATTTGCTGCTGGGTCCGGACTGGCGCGCGTTCTGGCTCGGCTGCTTCGCCGCGGGCCTGGGCGTCATCACCAAGGGCGTCGGCTTTCTGCCGCTGATGCTGCTGTTGCCATGGCTTGTTGCCATACGGCGTCGATGGCTGTGGATGCCGGCGGTCACGGGGAGCGGTGCGCAATGGACCGGTGGGCTGCTGGCTTTCGCCATGGCCATCGCGCTGTGGATGGTGCCTTTACTGCTCTACGTGCACCTCCATCAAAGCAACGAAGCGCGCGCCTACCTTCACGACATCTTTTTCAACCAGACCGTCAACCGCTACGTCCATCCGTGGAACAGCTTCCAGCCACCGTGGTTTTATCTCACGGTGATATTCACCTCGTGGCTGCCCCTTAGCCTGGCATTGCCCGGGCTGGTGCCGGCATGGATGGAGCGGCTTCGCGCACGCGATGCACGCATCCTTCTGCCCCTCGGCTGGATCGTCATGGTCATCGTGTTCTTCAGCCTCACCCGGGCCAAGCGCGATGTGTACATCATGCCGGCACTGCCGATGCTGGCACTCTGCGCGGGCCCGTATCTGGAAGATGCATTGCGGCAACGCATGCTGTCATGCGTGGCCAAGGGCTTTCTGCTGCTACTCGGTGCTGCGGCACTTGGCATCGGCGTGGCGGCGCTCGGGTTTCACCCTGACGTGGCCGAGCGTTTCGCTGCCGCTCGTCAATTGGGCAAACAGACATCCCTGTGGTGGAGCCTGTGCATCGCGCTAGGTGCCTGGTTGCTGCTGCAGGTCGCGATATTTCGTCGCCATCATGCGGGCGCAGCCGTGCTCGCCGGCATGGCGGGCGTCTGGGTGATATGGGGGTTTGGCATGGCGCCTTTACTCGCGCGAGCCAGCTCTCCCGCCGCGTTGGTCGATCGCGTCGAACGGACCATCGGCCCACACGCCGAACTCGCCCTGGTGGCATGGAAAGAAGAGCTGCCATTGGCCTTTACGCGACCTCTCGTCGACTTCGGGTTTGTCACGCCATGGCACCAGCAGCTGGCGTCGGCCATCCGGTGGCAGGCACAGGCGCCATCGCAACGATGGGTGCTGGTGCTGGCCGATGTGATGGCGCCATGCATCATCCCCGCAGCGACGGTGGATGTGGGCGTCACCAGCGGGCATGACTGGCGGCTGTTCCGCAGCGATGCCGTGGCTACTTCATGTCGTGATGGCCGGGTACCGACGGGCGCGCTCGAGGACTGGGGAGGTATCGACAGTCGCCGTTGATGCCTCCTGAATTTTTGACGCCACGCTCCCGAGCCGACTGTGTTCTTCCCTGATACCCACGACCCATCCACTCGCGCCATGTCCTACGCTCGGCTCGCGCCGTTCCTGCGCTGGGCGTGGCTGCCGCTCTGGATCGTGGCAGCGCTTGTCGCGATATTCCAGCACGGCCCCATGCCGATGTACTCCACGCGAACCCTATCGGTAGCGTGGGAAATGTGGACGCACCACAGTCTGCTGGTGCCCTATCTCAACGGCCTGCCCTATAGCGACAAACCACCGTTGCTGCTGTGGCTGATTCAACTGGGCTGGGCCGTTGCGGGCGTCGGTGACGTCTGGCCGCGCCTGCTCGAAGTGATGCTCGGTGCACTGCAGCTGATCCTGGCGTGGCGACTGGCGCGCCGATTGTTCCCACGAAGCGCATGGATCGCACACGGCACCGCCTGGATCCTGCTCGCCTTCAGCTATGGCTTTTTGTTTGGCCTGCAGGTCATGTACGAGGTGCTGTTGGCCGATTGCGTGCTGGCCGCGCTGCTTTGCCTTGCGCCTTCCGCGCATGGAGAGCCGCCGCGTATGGGCGGGTTTGCGCTGGCGCTCAGCCTTGGCTTGTTGACCAAGGGGCCGGTGATGCTTCTGCACGTTGGCCTGCCCTGGCTGCTCGGCCCGTCATGGAGCGAATACGCCCGGCGCGATGCGCGACGGTGGTATGTGCGTGGTGGTGGCGCCTGCCTCGTTGCCTGCAGCGTGCTGCTGGCGTGGGCCCTCCTGGCGGCATGGAGTGGCGGCGAAACCTATCGGCACATGCTTCTCGTGCACCAGACGGCGGGCCGCGTCGTCGATGCCTTCGCTCATGCGCAACCCGTGTGGTGGTATCTCCCCATGCTGCCGTTGCTCGTGTTTCCCTTCGCGCTATGGCCGCGCGCCTGGGCGGCGCTGAGCACATGGCGTCGTCCGCTCGAACCCGGCGTGAAGTTTCTGTTCGCGTGGCTTGGTTCCGTACTCGTGGTGCTGTCCATGGTCAGTGGCAAACAGGCGTACTACCTGTTGCCCGAGTCCGCAGGCCTTGCCCTGCTGATCGCAGCGTCGCTGGCACGCCTGTCAAAGGGCGATGCGGGCGGTAGTCGCTGGTTGTCCCCGTGGCCGCTGGCGCTGTTGCTCGCGGTTGGCGGCGTGCTGCTGATTGCCATGGATTGGCTGTTGGCGCATGGGCATCTTGCCGACCCCATGTTTGCATCGCTGTCTGCGCACAGCCAGCCGTTTGGCGCCCTGTATCTGGTTCTGGCAGCGGCGCTCACCGTGTCACGCAAGAGAGAGTTGCAGCGCATCGCCGTCGTGAGCCTGCTGGCCGTGGTGGCCGCGAACGGTCTTTTCAGCATGACGTTGTGGCCCGCTTACGACTTCGCGCCGGTTGCCCGTCTGCTCGCCCATGCGCAACAACAGGGGCGCCCCATCGCCAATCTCGAATCGAACGACGGCCAATACACTTTCCTCGGACGCCTTACTCAGCCCATTACGGAACTGCACAGTCTTCGCGCCCTGAGAGCGTGGGCAAGCCATCACCCCGATGGCCTGGTGGTCATCTATCCCAAGCGCCTTGGCGATGCGGATCGCGTGCACGCCATCTATACCCAGCCGTTCCGCGGCATATCGCTGGCAGTGTGGCCCGCTGAAGCGCTCGTGCAGGCGCTCCCGGAGGAACGCCTGTGACGTCGCGCGCGCGATATCCGCACAAGCGCGGCCTTTAAGCCACGCATGCGTTCCTACATTTTTTGCAAACGAAATTTGCAGAGTGCAGGTTTTGCATGGCTCCACCGACGCACGGCGGATTGCGAAACATGCACGCACTCAGCCACTTAGTCATATGGCATGGAATTGGCAAAAGGGTAAGCAGACCCTAGCCAACGCAGAGCCTCATCCATGCCCGCAACGGCCGGCACCGCCCCGGATCGGTTCCACGCAACGCAGCCTCATCACTCGCCGCTCCACCCCGGGAGCGAACGCATGAGCATTCAAAGCAGCCCATGGTGGATTGCCGCCCCGAGCGACCAACCCGTTGGCCCCTCGTTACGCGCTTCACAACGACACGCCTGCACGCGCCTGCGGGGTAGCACGGCCGTCATGCCTGCACGGAACGCACGCATCATCCGCGTGGCTCGCGCGTCAACATTTGCTTGCCGCCGCCTGCCCCCAATCGCGGGCAAAGCGGCATCACCTCTCGCACCGCCCATGGGCCGGCGCGCATGAACAGCAGCTTGAGCATGCCTGCCAAATCGGTTCGGGCAAGCACGCGCATCCACGCAAGCTCATTCCTGTGGGTGTTGTTGCTTGGCCTGCTCCTTGGCCTGGCGTTTCAGGGCTCGCGAGGACTGTGGAGCCCGGACGAAGGGCGCTATGTGGGCGTGGCGTTGCAGATGATGGACTCCGGCAACTACCTCGCGCCCGCCTACAGTCCTGCATCACTCAATTTCTCCAAGCCCCCATTGACCTATTGGGTGATCGCTGCGTCGCTTCATGTGTTCGGACGCAATACCTGGGCGGCGAGATTGCCCTACGCAGTCGCCTACCTGGCCACGTTGGCGCTGCTCTTTGCGATGGGCAGGCGAGCCAGCCCGCGCAAGCCCTGGCTTCCGGCGCTGATCTACGCCACCAGCCTGTTTACGTTCTTCAGTTCAAACATCATCAGCACGGACGTGTTGCTCACCCTGACCGAGGGCCTGGCGATCGCTGGCTTCATCGCGGCCACCTGGCCTGAAACCGGCATCGAGCAACGGTACGGCCTATTCGTGATGTGGCTCGGCTTTGGCTTGGCCTTTATGACCAAGGGCCCTCCGGGGCTGCTGCCACTTCTTTCCGTCGCGGTGTTCACCAGCATCTGTGGCGGCTGGCGTGAGGTCGTTCGCCTGCTGCATCCCGTCGGTGTTGCGATATTTCTGCTGGTGGGGTTCACCTGGTATGCCGTCGTCATTCTTCGCTACCACGGCTTGCTTCACTACTTCCTTCATCAGGAGGTGTATGGCCGCATATTCACCGCCATGCACAAGCGCCACGCGGGCGCCTTCGGATGGGCGGTGGCGTTTCTCCCTGTACTGCTGCTCGGGACGGCCCCTTGGTGGCGCGGCCTTGCTGGAGCGTGCCGCGACCTGGCAACGCCCTCCCGCTGGGCCCTTTGGCGGAAAGAGCATTCGATACAACTGTTCCTCGGCCTGTGGTTCGCCATTCCTTTCCTGATCTTCTGCCTGTCGCAGTCACGACTGCCGCTATATCTCCTGCCGTTGTTTCTTCCCCTCGCGCTGCTCGCCGCATCGCGCATGCAACACACGTTCGACATCAGTCGACCGCGGACCGCTGGCCTGTTGGCTCTATGGATCGTGCTGCTGCTTGCCACCAAGGGCTTCGCGGCCCACGGCTACGGCGCGACCGTGGACAACCGCCGTGCGGCGAAAGAGATCGCTGCCGCCGTGGATTCGTCCGACTATCACGCACTCATCTTTCTGGAAGAAGCCACGGACACCTATGCCGTGGAAGAGCAGACGCTCTGGGGCCTGCGGCTTTATCTCGATCGCCCCGTGTATGGAGTCTGGTGGCATAGCCCGGACGCGGGCGCGCAGATCTGCGCCGCCATCAAAACGCAAGGGACATCCCTGCTGCTGCTCGACCGCGACATTCCCAGTGCCAAGGCGCAGGCACTGCTCACCGCATGTGGCGCCTCCGCCAAGCCCGTCGGCCTCTGGCGAAACAACATGCTTTTCCTCGCCCAGGGTCTTTCACCTTGATAGGAGGGCGTATGTCCAGTCGACGATCAGCAGCCTTCGTCCTCATGCTCGCCTGCAGCCCCTGCTGGGCTGGCAGCGGCATTCTTGGCCTTGACCACACCGTGCCGTACGACGACAGCGGCATCTGGAAACGCAGCAATCAGGAAGCGCTGATCTATGGCTCCATCCTCACCGTGGGAGTCGGCGCGCTCTGGCTAGGCGACGACAACAAGCTCGGCGACACCTTCTGGCGGTCGGTGGATTCGATGGCCGTGAGCGCCGTGAGCGCACAGGCGCTCAAGTGGACCTTCCAGCGTGAACGCCCCTCGCAAACCGACAACCCCAACAAGTGGTTCCAAGGTTTCCACGCGCAAAGCTTTCCGAGCGGAGAGGTAGCGACCATATCCGCCGCCGTCACGCCCTTCATCGTCTCTTACGGCAGCGACCATCCGGCGGTCTACCTGCTCGCACTCCTGCCTGCCTACGACGCCGTGGCTCGCGTGAAAACGCATGGGCACTGGCAGAGCGACGTACTCGTTGGCGCCGCCCTCGGCGTGGGAGTGGGCCTATGGGCATCTCATCGCGACTCACCGTGGATTCTTTCGCTACTCCCCGGGGGCTTCCAGGTTGGATACGTTCATCACTTCGATTGAATGCGCGAACGGTCGCAGTGCGGGAACGCGTCCGCGCGGAGTCGGCAGGTTTAAATGAGATCGCTACTGACGCCGGGAGTCATCCCGTGCGCAAGCCCTGATTTCGTCGCAAGAAAAATAATCTACGAAAGCGCGGCCATCGGCCATTGCACGACATAGTCTGACTTGCCGGCGATCGGTGTCATAAGGCCGGCTAACAAAACCGCGCAGCCCGCATCAATCGTCATGCACAGAATGGCAATGACACGTAGCGGCCAATAACGCGCCGTCAGGACAACAGGCGGCCATAGCCGCGCTTTCCATCACGCAGAAACTTCCTGCCATCACCAAACTCATATTCTTCTGGCGCGCCGCTGGGCTTGCGCCACCAAAACCGCGCCTCGGCTCAATGGACCCAGGACGCTGAACCCCGGCCGAAACCATCTCGTGGCACGACTGGACTTATAGCCAGCTTATTAAATCGCATTAGTGAATCTTAGATTTACCTTAGTAAATATATTTCACAAATCTTATGATTATCTTAGCGAAAATAAATACGATTATTCTCCAGATTATCGAATAATCCTTTTGTTGCCAAACTGTCATTTGCCGTGACTACGGTGTAGCCCAAGTCGCCTTTCCCCAAAATCAACAAACGGGCACACCATGACACGGCATATTTCGGCGCTATTCGGGCGCTCTCGCACCACGCTTGCTCTTTGCCTGGCCGCCGCGATCGCCGCCCCCGCATGGGCCGGCGACAACACCGCCGCCGACACCAGCGCCACGCCGCAACAGGCCAAGAGCCTGGATGCCGTGCAGGTGACCGGCACCGACACGGTGACCAATATCGCGCCTTCACAAGCGTCGATGGTGGCCACCGAGCCGCAATCGATCATCGGCCGTGTCTACATCCAGGAAAATGTTCCACCGACGGGCGATTACACCGACATCGCAGCCATCTCGCCGAGCGTGTACACGGTGACGCCGAACGGCTCGGGCCTGATGGAGGCGCCGGTCGTCTCCATTCGCGGCTTCCAGGACGGCCAGTACAACGTGACGTTCGATGGCATCCCGTGGATGGACTCCAACGACTTCACTCACCACTCCACGTCGTACTTCACCAACCAGCAGACCAACTCGGTGACGGTGGATCGCGGCCCGGGCACCGCCGGCACGCTCGGCAACGCCACGTTTGGCGGCACCATTTCGGTGGATTCGCTCAATCCGCAGAAGCAGTTCGGCATCAACCCGTACATCAGCCTGGGCAGCTGGGAAACGGCGATCGAAGGCGCAACAATCAATACGGGCGCCTTCACCAGCAGCGGTACCAGCGCGGTGATCAACCTGCAGAACAGCTCGTCGGACGGTTACCTCACCTTTGCCGGCCAGCGTCGCCAGACCGTGTTTGCGAAAGTGGTCCAACCCTTGGGCGAGAACACCACGCTGACCTTCGTCGCCATGGCGAACGAGTTGAACCAGTATGTGCCGTTCGGCGCCACCAAGGCGCAGATCGAGCAGCACGGCGTCAACTATGGCTTGAACGACGACCCGACCAGCCAGGCCTACTACCGCTACAACAAGGACGAGATCAATACCAATCTCGGCTACATCGGCCTGCATTCGGCGTTCGACGGCTGGACGATCGACAACAAGGTCTACACCTACGGCTACAACCACTTCGGTTTCAACGGCCTGGATCCGAATGGCGAAACACCGAACGGCACCTTTTATAGCGCCACCGATGTCCCGGGCCAGCACATGCGCAACACGAACCGCTCGTGGGGCGATATCTTCCGCGTGGGCAAGGAACTCGGCCCAGGCGAATTGCGCGCCGGCGTGTGGTACGACCACCAGGACGACATTCGCTGGCTCTATGAATTCGACGACACGATCAACCAGCTCAATCCGGTGATCGCGCCCGGCGCGCCCTCGCTGGCGCTTGCTTCGGCGGACCGGCGCATGAACGACACGCTGATCACGATCCAGCCATTCGTCGAGTACCAGTGGAACATCACCGACAATGCGTATGTCATCGGCGGCGTGAAGTACAACAACTTCGAGCGCGACCTGGACGCCACGGTCAACCAGAAGACGGAAACACCGCTCACCTATTCCAAGAAGTGGAATGCCACCCTGCCCTCGGCCTCTTTCCACTACAACTTCAGCGCGAACTGGACGGCGTATGCGCAGTGGGCCAAGGGTTACCTGGCGCCCAACCTCAACCTGCTGTACGTGCCCAATCCCGCGGTTTCCGATAGCGCCGTGGCGCCGGAAAAAACTACCAACATCCAGCTCGGCACGACCTGGACCGACGATCGCCTGACGCTATCGGGCGATGTGTACAAGATCGACTTCAACAACTTCGTCCAGAGCCAGAAGGTCGGCGGCGTCACCGAGTTCTACAACGGTGGCGGCGTGCACTACAAAGGCCTCGAACTGGAAGGCACCTACCTGCTCGGCGCCGGCTTCAGCGTCTACGCCAACGGCTCGCTCAACCGCGCGATCCAGACCACGGACAACCAGTGGAATGCGAACACGCCCCACAAGACCGCCGCCCTGGGCTTCGTCTACAGCGACGGCCCCGTCTACGCATCGCTGTTCGACAAGTTCGTCGGCAAGACCTATTACACCGCCAACGTCGAAGATGACACGCCGATCGGCGGCTATGCGATCACCAACTTCGCCGCCAGTTACAAGTTCGATCCCCACATCAGCGATGTGAAGGACATCAAGGTGGGCGTGCAGCTCAACAATCTGTTCAACAACACCCACATCAACGCCCTGGCCGGCGTCACGGCAGCGGATAGTACGCCGCTGTACTGGACCATTCCGGCACGCAACTTCAACTTCACCATTTCGGCGGACCTGTTCTGATGAAACGCCTTGCGTTCTTGACGTTGATGTTGCTCATCGCCCAGTCCGCCCTGGCCGACGGCGGCAGCCCGAATCATGCGGACATTGAACTGTCGAACCTGTTGCCGCCTCCGCCGGCAGCAGGTTCGGCGGCGGACAGGGAGGATCTGCGCGCCGTGCTTGCCGCACAGCGATCGCGAACGGCCGCCGAACAGTTGGCAGCCAAGGCGGATGTGGAACGTTCCGTGTTCCGCTTTGCGGACGTGCTCGGCCCGTCCATGCAACCGGCGACGTTGCCGAAGACAGCCGCATTCTTTGAGCGCGTCGCCGACTTGGACAAGGCCGAGGTGAAGGACGCCAAGCTTTACTGGCGACGTGCCCGCCCATCGGTGATGTCCGACCAGGTGCATCCGCTGTCCAAGGAAAAGCCGGACGACTGGAGCTATCCGAGCGGACACGCCACCTTCGGCTATACCACGGCGGTCTTGCTGGCCAACATGCTGCCGGAAAAGCGCGCGGAGATTTTTGCGCGCGCCGACCTGTACGCACAGCATCGCGTGGTAATGGGCGTGCATTTCCCAAGCGACGTGGAAGCCGGCCGACTGGCCGGAACCGTGATCGGCGCGCAGTTGCTGCACCAGGCCGACTGGCAGGCGGACTACCAGGCGGCGTGTGCGGAACTTCGAACGGCACTGCACTTGCCCGTTCTCCCCGCGCCCACACCTTGATGCCGTGGTGGCGCGGAGCGTTACTGGTGCTGACGTCCGCTCGATATCAGACACGTACGTCGCACCGAGATCTGCGCCAGGACGATCACGGCGCCAACCTTCCTTGCCGCGTACTGCCCGTGGAGACCTTGGAGAGGTCATCGGCGCTCCAATCGCCGCCGATGGCCTTGATCAAACGGATGTCCGATTCCAGCTGACGACGCGACAGCTCGACGTACACGCGCCGCTGATCGAGGCTCACGCTTTGCGTGGTCACCACTTCAAGATAGTCGGTGGCGCCCGCCTTGTAGCGTGCAAGCGCCAGCTGCTCGGCGCGACCAGAGGCAACGACCGCGCGCTGCTGCGTGCCGGCCTCCTCGCTCAATACGTGCAGCGAAGACAGGTTGTCCTCGACATCCTGAAAGGCCGAGAGCACCGTCTGCCGATAGTCCGCCGCAGCGCCACTTTCCCGAGCCTCGGCCTGATGCAGCTCCTGCTTGCGGCGACCACCGTCGAACAGCGTGCCCACGAGTGCCGGCCCGATCGCCCAGAACCGGCTGGGCAGCGTGGCCAACTGGGTGAATCGCGATGCCTCGACGCCGCCGGATGCAGAGAGCAACAGATCGGGAAAAAACGCGGATGTCGCTTCACCGACATCGGCATTGGCGGCAGCCACCCTTCGCTCGGCAGCGGCGATGTCGGGACGCCGTTGCAGCAAGGTCGAAGGCAGGCCCGAAGGGATGGCCGGCAAGGCGATCGCGGCCGTGGACGCGGGAATGGACAGCTCGGACGGCGCCACTCCCATCAGCATGGCGATGGCGTGTTCGTAACGCGCGCGGCTCTCGCCGAGATCCACCAGTTGTGCGCTGGCTACCTGCAACTGCGTTTCCGCCTCGGCCAGATCCGATTCCGATGCAATGCCGCCGGTGAAGCGCACCTGCACCAGATCGCGCGCCTTCGTGAAGTCGACCACGGTTTGCTGAAGCAACGCCGTCTCTGCATCGACGCCACGCAGATCCACGTAGTCGATGGCCAGTTCCGCATGCATGGCCAGGCGAATGGAAGCGAGGTCCGCTTCACCAGCCTGGTAGCGCGCCGTGGCCGCGTCGACCTGATGGCCGATGCGATCGAACAGATCGGGTTCCCACGACACATCCAGTCCTGCGGCATAGTCGGAGACGGTTTTCCCAGCCAATGAGCGCCCCACCACATTCTGCGAGGTGCGATAGCGACTGGCATCGACACCCGCGGTGACGGTGGGGTAATACGCGGCACGCGCTTCCTTGGCCGCGGCCTTCGCGGCCTGCAGGTTGGCGAGTCCCTTGGCGATGGACTGGTTGCCTGCATCGACGCGCGCTTCCAGCGTGTTGAGCGTGTCGTCGTTGAACAGCGTCCACCAATCGCCGCGTAGCGCCGTGTCGCGCGGATCGGCCGGAACCCAGCCTGGCTGCGCCTCGGGCGCCGTCACGGCCGCCTCCTTGAATTGTTGAGGCACATCGACCGTTGGCCGCACATAGGCGGGGCCCGGCGTACACCCCACCATCAGGGTCGTTCCGATGGCGATGGCGAGCGCGCAAGCCGCGCGGGGAAGAGATGAGTTACGCATGGCTGTGTGCTCCTCGCTCAGGTTGCATCGGCAGGGTGTGCATTGATGCGCACCAACTGTCCGTCGCCGACGGCATCGCCCGGATTGACGATCACACGCTCGTCGCCCTTCAGGCCCGCGCGAATTTCCACGCGCGTGCCGAAGTCCCGACCCAGCGTCACCGGCATCAATCGCACCAGGCCCTTGGCATCGACCGTGGCCACCTCCACGCCCACCGGTCGAAACAGCAACGTATTGGCAGGCAGCGACAGCATGGCCTTGGCGGACGCGAGCATCAGCGTGACCTGGGCATACGCACCCGGCGGCACGGCACCATCGGCGTTGTCCATGTCCACTTCCACGCGCAGCGTGCGGCTGGCCGGATCGATCGCGCCGGCGGTGCGCGCCACGCTTCCCACGAACGACCGCCCCGGATACTGCGGCAAGGTCAGCGTTGCGCGGGCGCCCACGGCCACGTCGGCCGCATCATCCTGCGGCACGTTGACGAAGACGCGCAGCTTGTCCGTTTCGGCGAGCTTGAAGAGTGCCGCCGGCGTGCCGCCGTTGCCGGCATCGATAAGCGCACCCACATCGACATTGCGCACCGTGATGACGCCATCGAACGGCGCATAGACCTTTTCGAAGGACTGCAGTTGCTGCAATCGATCCACGTTCGCCTGTGCGGCGGCGAGCATGGCCTGCTTGGCCTTCATGGTGCTCACGTTTTCCTGGCTCGATTGCTGGGACACGGCGTTGCTCTTGAGCATTTCCTCCCAGCGATCCGCGGTGACCCTGGCGATCTGATAATTGGCCGAGGCAGTCGCCGCATCGGCGCGGGCCTGTGCAAGCTGTGCATCGACTTCCGGCGATTCGATCTGGGCCAGCAACTGGCCGCTGTGGACGTGCGTGCCGATGTCGGTCAGCCACTGACCGAGGTAGCCGCTGGTGCGTGCATAGATACTGGCCTCCTGGAAGGCTTGCACGTCACCTGGCAACACCAGCGACTGTTGCAGCGGCTCGCGGCCGGGAGCGACGACAGCCACGGTAGGCGTGCCGAGCGCTGCGGTTTGGCGCACCACCGCGGCGTGTGCGGACAGCCGCGGCAGCCCGCCGATGGCCAGCGCGAGACACACGGCAGCCACGGGCAGCACGACAAGAAGGCGCGAGCGTGAGGATGGCGGAACTGGAGTGAGCGCGTTCATGGTGACTCTCCCGTCAGGGAATCGGATTAGGGGAAGGAAGTGCCGGCAACGCCGGCTGGCGACGGCCAAGCCATGCGTGCACGGCGGCGAACACCACCGGCACGAACACCAGCGTGGCCACGGTGCCGAACATCAGGCCGCCGATCACCGCGCGGCCCAGCGGCGCGTTCTGCTCGCCGCCATCGCCGAGGCCAAGCGCCATCGGCAGCATGCCGATGAGCATCGCAAGCGCCGTCATCAGTACCGGGCGGAAGCGCGTACTACCCGCATCGAACGCAGCCTGCAGCGGCGTGGCGCCTTCATCGATGCGATCGCGTGCAAAGCTGACCACCAGGATGCTGTTTGCCGTGGCAATGCCGATGCACATGATGGCGCCGGTGAGCGCAGGCACGCTGACGGTAGTGCGCGTCACGAACAACATCCACGCCATGCCGGCCAGCGCACCGGGAAGTCCGCTGATGATGATCAGGGGATCGGTCCACGACTGGAAGTTCACCACCATCAAGGCGTACACCAGCAGCACCGCGAAGGCGAGCCCGAGCAGCAATCCCTTGAACGACGATTGCATGGTCTGCACTTCGCCACGCACGGCGATGCTGGAGCCGGCGGGGAGATGCGCCCGCGCGGCAGCCACGAGGCGATCGATGTCGCCGGCCACTGCACCGAGGTCACGTCCCTGCACGCCCGCAAAAATGTCGATGACGGGCTGCACGTTGTAGTGCGACACCACGGCGTCCTGCGCAGTGCGGCTCAGCGTGCTCAACGACGCGAGGATGGGCGGCGTGGCCTGCTTGCTGCCGTTGCCGGTCGTCAGCGGAATATTGCCCAGCGCCTGCAGCGAATCGATGGTGTACTGCGGCGCTTCCGTCATCAGCGGATAGCTCACGCCATTCTTTGGATTCAGCCAGAAGTTGGGCGATGTCTGCGAACTGCCGGAAAGCGCGATGAGCAGGTTCTGCGCAATCGTGCGTTGCTGGAAGCCTGCCTCGATCGCCTTGACGCGATCCACGTCCACGTTGATCGACGGCGCATCGTTCGGCTGCTGGATACGCGGATCCACCAGGCCATCGACGTGACGCAGCTGGGCCAGCAGTTCCTCGGCGACCTTGCGATTGCCTTCCTTGTCGTTGCCCACCACTTGCACGTCGATGGGCGACGGCAGGCCGAAGTCCAGCGTCTGGCTGATGATGTCCGCCGGAAGGAAGGAGAACGTCACGCCCGGAAACTCACTGTTGAGATGATCGCGCAGCGCGCTGACGTACTCTTCGGTGGGACGGTGACCGGCCTTGAGCGAGATCAGGATGTCCGCATCCGCCGAGCCCACGGGCAACGACGAATCGTAGGTCATATTGATGCCGCTCACCGGCAAGCCGATGTTGTCCAGCACACTGCCGAGTTCGCGCTGGGGAATGACCACGCGAATGCGCTGCTCCACCAGGTCCACCAGACGGGCGGTCTGCTCGATGCGCGTGCCTGTGTGGGCCCGCATGTGCAGGCGGATTTCGCCGGTGTCCGAGGTGGGGAAGAAATCGCGTCCAAGGAACGGGATGAGCAGCAACGATCCGCCACACACGATGGCAAACGTCACGGCCAGGCGGCGCGGGTGTGCAAGCACCGTCCGCAACGCGCCCTGGTAACGGGCATGGAAGCCTTCGAAGCCGCGCTCGAAGCGCTGCTGGAAGCGGCCCAATGCGCCTGCCCGGCCCTTCTCCTTGCCTTCAGCAGCACGCTCGTTGCGGAGCATGTACATGGCCAAGGTGGGAATGAGGGCGCGCGAGAAGAAGTACGAGGCCAGCATCGCGAACACCACCGCTTCGGCCAGCGGCACGAACAGATAGCGCGCCACGCCCGACAGCAGGAACATGGGCAGGAACACGATGCAGATGGAAAGCGTCGAGACCAGCGTGGGCAAGGCAATTTGCGCCGAGGCGTCGATGATCGCGTCGTGCAGCGACTTGCCCATGTCGCGATGGTGACTGATCGCCTCGATTTCCACGGTGGCATCGTCCACCAGGATGCCCACGGCCAGCGCCAGACCACCCAGCGTCATGATGTTGATGGTCTGCCCCAGCACGGAGAGCGCAATGAGCGAGGTCAGCACGGACAACGGAATGGTGATGGCAATGATCAGCGTGGAACGCCAGCTGCCAAGGAACAGCAGGATCATCACGGCGGTGAGTCCCGCCGCCACCAGGCCCTCGCGGACCACGCCCGCCACGGCCGAGCTGACGAAGACCGACTGATCCGACACCGGCTTGATGTCCAGCGCCTTCGGCAGGCCCGCGGCGATCTTCGGCAGCAGACTCTTGACTGAGGCGATGATGTCGAGCGTCGACGCATCGCCGGATTTCTCCACCTGCAGAAGCGCGGAGCGGGTGCCGTCCACACGCACGATGTTGGTCTGCGGCGCAAAGCCATCGCGCACCGTTGCGACATCGCGCAGATAGGTCACGCCGCCGTCCGTCGCCTTCACCGGCATGAGATTCAGCGCGTCGACCGTGGTCGGGCTGCCGTTGAGGTTCACGTTGTACTCGAACGCGCCGATCTTGGCGGTGCCGCCGGGAAGAATCAGGTTCTGCGCATTCACCGCGTTGACCACATCCAGCGGCGAAAGACCGTGGGCCTGCAAGGCCTTCGGATCGATGTCCACCATGATCTGGCGCACCTTGCCGCCGAACGGCAACGGGATGGCAGCGCCTTGCACCGTCGCCAATTGCGTGCGGATGAAGTTGTTGCCAAGGTCGTACAGTTGCTGCTCGGGCAGCGAATGACTGGACAGCGCCAACTGGAGAATCGGCACGGTGGAAGCGTTGTACGAAATCACCAGCGGCGGCAGCGTGCCCGACGGAAGCACCCTGAGAATCGACTGCGCATTGGCCGAGGCTTCCGCAATGGCGCGATTGATGTCCGCGCCCTCGTGGAAATACACCTTGATCACCGCCACGCCATTGACCGTCTGCGATTCCACGTGCTCGATGTTGTCCACGTCGGAAGTCAGCGCACGCTCGTAGGGCGTGGTGATGCGGTTGGCCATGTCGTCGGCGGAAAAGCCGTTGAACGACCACACGATGCTCAACACGGGAATGTTGATGTTGGGGAAGATGTCGGTCGGCGTCCGCAACACCATGAGCGGGCCGGCGATGGCCAGCAGCAGGGCGAGGACAATGAAGGTGTATGGTCGCCGCAGCGCCAGTTGGACAATCCACATAGCAGGCTCCCTCTTGGACAGATCAGGTCAGGCAACAGGCTAGATTCCCCCTGCTTGCCCACCCCTGACGACTTCCTGACAAATCTGTAATCACGCCCGCCCGGCGCCCCGCGTATCATCGGTTCAGGCATTACGCGAGAGTTCCCATGCGCCTGCTGGTTATCGAAGACGAGAAAAAGGCCGGCGAGTACCTGAAGAAAGGGCTCGAGGAATCCGGCTTCACCGTGGATGTGGTCGCCAACGGCATCGATGGCCTGCACCACGCGCTGGAAGAGAGCTATGACCTCGTCGTGCTCGACGTCATGCTTCCCGGCATCGACGGCTGGGAGGTGCTGCGCCGCCTGCGTGCCAAGAAGGACACGCCCGTGCTCCTGCTCACGGCCATCGACGAGCTGGAAGAACGCGTGCGCGGGCTGGAACTCGGCGGCGACGATTACCTGGTGAAGCCGTTCGCCTTCGTGGAACTGCTGGCCCGCATCCGCACCCTGCTCCGCCGCGGCCCGCCGCGTGATATCGAGCATGTCCATATCGGCGACCTGGAAATCGATGCCGTGCGCCGCCGGGTGCGCCGCAGCGGACAGCGCATCGACCTGACGCCCAAGGAATTCGCGCTGCTGCAACTTCTGGCGAGACGGCGCGGCGAGGTGCTGAGCCGCACGCAGATCGCGTCCTACGTGTGGGACATGAATTTCGACAGCGACACCAACGTGGTCGAGGTCGCTATCCGTCGCCTGCGCGTGAAGATCGACGACGGCCACGACGTCAAGCTGATCCACACCGTTCGCGGCATGGGTTACGTGCTCGACGAAGAACGCGAGGCCGGCTGATGCGCAGCCTTTCGCTCAGCACACGCCTGACGGCCACCTTCGTGGTGATCACGGCGGTGTGCTTCATCCTGGTGGGATGGCTTTTGTACCGGGCGGCCGAGCAGCGCATCTATGCGCAGGACGAAACCAACCTCGTGCTTTCCGCACGACACCTTCGACGGTTTGTCGCCGAGCTGGATTCCGTCGCCGACCTGAAGGCGCATCAGGATCGCATGGTGGTCAGCGTGCTGGGCGATCCCAGCAATGCGCTGCGCATCGTCGATGCGTCGGGGCAGATCATTGCCGATCACAATCCCAGCGGCTTTCCGCTGGAAGTCCAGGCCGCGGTGCCCACGGGTCAACGCGTCCTCGCCACCATGCTGAGCAGCTGGCATGACGATCACGGCCTGCCCATTCGAGGTCTGTCGGTGATGGGGCAACTGCGCGATGGCACCCACGTGACCATCACCGTGGCACGCTCGCTCGCCGATCGCGAAGCACTGCTGCGGCGCTATCGGCGCGACATGGCGCTGCGCCTGTTGGCCGGCCTGATCGCCGCGATCGTGCTCAGCCACCTGCTGGTGCGCCGGGCGTTGCGGCCGTTGCGCTCCATGGCCACCGATGCGGCCACCATCCATGCACAGAGCCTGCACAAGCGCCTGACCGTTGGCAACGCGCCCGCAGAGTTGCATGCGCTATCAGGCGCACTGAACGACATGCTCGACCGCCTCGAAGGCGGCTTCGCGCGCGTGTGGCAGTTCACGGTGGATCTCGCCCACGATCTGCGCACGCCCATCGGCAACCTGCGCGGCACCAACGAGGTGGCGCTGGCACATCCGCGCACGGCAGCCGAATACCAGGCGCTGCTCGGCTCCAACATCGAGGAGTGCGACCGCGTGAGCCGCACCATCGAAAGCGTGCTGTTCCTGGCCCGCGCGGACAACCCTCAGTTTGCGCTTCAGCGAACATCCCTCGATGTCGGCACGGAGCTGGAGCGCCTCACCGAATACTTCGAAGGACTGGCTTCGGAAGCCGGGGTCAACATCCAGGTGCAAGGACACGCGACCGTTCACGCCGATCGCGACCTCTTCCGACGCGCGGTGGGAAATCTGCTGTCCAATGCCCTGCGCTATACCCCGACCGGCGACACCATCACGCTACGCGCCGAGCAAACCGACGCCGCCGTGATGATTGCCGTGGAGAATCCCGGCGATGGCATTCCGGCCGAGCATCTGGAAAAGCTCTTCGACCGCTTCTACCGGGTGGATCGCTCCCGCAACGACTCGGCGAATTCCACTGGCCTTGGCCTGTCCATCGTCAAGAGCGTCATGGAGCTTCACGGCGGCCGCGTCAGCGTGGAAAGCCAGCTGCAGGGCACGACCCGTTTCACGCTCTGGTTTCCGGTTCGCCAAGCGGAGCTTCACTAGCCGAAGCGCTGCTTCATGGCTGTATCGATGTCCTTCACGGACATCGCGTCGGAAGGCGCTGCCGCGGGACGAAGCTGGACGTGAGGCCAGTCCTTCAGTGACTTCCAATGACCGCCCGCGGTAAGCCCCAGCTTCTCGGCCTCGTCGGCAAGCACCTGATATCCGTTGAGGCCATTGATGAGCCGGCGCGTCGACCACTCGGCAGCGCCGCGCACCACCCAGAAACAATCGACGGCCTCGTCCCATTGGTGCCAGGAGAACCCCGGCGGCGCATGGGTCACCAGGCTTCCCGATTGCGGGCCAACCTGGTCGATGCACTTGGCCAGGAACGGGGCGCCGGCCGCCTTGAGCGTGTCGATCTTCTTGGTGATCTCTTCGATCGACCGCGACTGTCGCCACAGCTTGGCCTGATCGAAGGGGCTGCGCCGCGCCATGCAGGGCCGCAGTTCGCAGCCACGTCGCGCGCACGCATCAATGAGGCTGCCGACCTTCGCCCTGAACGGCTGCACGAGTACGCTCAAGTCTGCCGCCATGATCGCTCTCCTTGCCTCGTGGAATGGGATGCAGCTGTTGAACATACGCACCCATACTTTGGTCTCAACAAGCCAGTTGGCCTATGACGTGCCGCACCGCGGTATCTCCGTCCCGACGGCCGTCGGCTTGCGTCCAAAACAGCCCATCCGGCGGCTCCGAATATTTACCGAATGGCATTACGTAGAATCACCGTAGCCGCCGTGGCATGCCGGGCGCACGCTGATACGGCGACGACTCCATCTCAACATTGATGTGCGTATGCTGAGAGTCGGCGAGTGGCGGCGAAGACAGAAACGCTCGGACACATTGGCGCTGCCGGAACGGCAGCCCGGAACGGCTGAGCGGTCGCCAACGGGGAGTCGAGCAGTGCTTCCTTGGTGGAGGATGTATGCGCCGCAACAGTCGTATGTATCTGGCACTTGCCCTGCCCTTGGCCCTGACGTTCCAGACCGTCCGCGCGGACGACCATCCGATGCTCGACTATCTGTCGGTGAGCATCGGCGGTTTCGCCAACAACAATTCGGCATCGATGCGCGCCGACGGCCACGTGAAGAATTCGGGAACGCGACTGGATTTCTCGCGTGACCTTGGCCAGGGCGGCACGCGGACGCTGCCGTATCTCTCGGTGACATGGCGACCGTGGGACAGGCATGAGTTCGAGTTCACCTATTACCACGACTCCACCGACAGCACTCGCTATCTCAATCGCACGCTCCAGTTCAACGGCAATCAGCTTGACGTGGGCGCGCAACTCCATTCCCGCTTCACGCTGGACGCGGGCTCGGTGGGTTATCGGTATTGGGCCTGGATCGGCGAGCGCGGCGCCTTCGGTGTTTCGGGCGGCCTGCAGTTCTACCGCTTCAGCCTCAAGCTCTCGGGTAACGCCTTTGCGGCCAACGGCAGCGGTTCGGCCACCGCGAGCGGCAGCCGCACGGCGCGGGTATCGAGCAACCTGCCCGATCCGTCCATTGGCGTCTCGTATCGCTACCAGGCGGCGAGCTGGGTTCGCATCGTGGCCGATGCCGGCGCGTTCAAGGCCAACATCAACCAGATCGATGCACGGCTTTACAACGCACGCGTTGGCGCCGAGTTCTATCCGTGGGAGCACTTCGGCATCACCACCCAATACGCGTTCAACAAGATCGATGCGGACGTGAACAAGTCAAACTTCAACGGCAATGTGAATTTCAGGTTCAAGGGATTCCAGTTGCTGGTCAGGGCTCGCTTCTGATCAGCCGTGGCTTCGCGCCAAGTACGTTGAAGCAGGTTCCATTGGCGTGGCAGCGGTTCGCACCCCGCGCGCCATAGCCAGCCCGTAACCAGCCAGGGGAACGTATGCGTGTGAGGGCGTGCGCGTCGGTGGGACTGGTGATGTCAGCGCTGGCCTGCTTCAGTACTTCGGCATATGCAACGGAAGGCGCCGGCGGCCTCTACCTTTTGGGAAGCCAGGCACTGGGGGCTGGATTGGCGCCCGCACCCGGCTGGTATGTATCGAGCGCGGTCGCTCAGTACAGCGGCGCCGTGGGCAGCACCTCCGTGGGTGGCGTGACACTGGTATCGCTGAAAAAGCGCGTCGACAGCATGGGCGTCAACCTGCTCTATGCGCCGGCCACGCCGATTCTCGGCGCCCAGGCCGCCATCTCCGTGACGGCACCCTACGCGTATCTTCGCCTCACTGGCGAAATCACCGGAACACGCCAGGCGAGCGGCTCAGTCAGCAATACGAACCTGGGTGACATGGCCGTCAATGGACGCCTGGGCTGGAAGGTCAACGACTCGTTCTCGCATGCGATTTCGTTGACTGTGTGGTGTCCCACCGGGGATTACAGCAAGGGCTTCAACGCATCCATCGGTCACAACCGCTGGGCAGGCGACGTGCTCTGGGCGATGACGTATCTATCGCCAACATCGCGTCTGGAACTCTCGGCCGCCGTGGGCTACGGCATCAACGGACCCAACGACATCACCCACTACCGCAGCGGCAACGAGGCCCATATGGAGCTAGCCGTCGGCAAGCGCTTGTCGCCGCACTGGGTGGTGGGCCTGGCGGGCTACGCTTATCGACAAGTCACTGCCGACACGGGCCGCGGCGCGAATCTCGGCAGCCTCGAAGGGCGCGTGTTGGGCGCGGGGCCGGCCGTGAACTACGGCACGCGAATGGGAAGCCATGCCCTGGCCGTTGGCCTTCGCTACTACAGGGAATTCGATGCCCATGACCACTTCCACGGCGATGTGGTGATCGCATCGGCCACGTTCCGCCTGTAGCGCAAGCGCGCACGGCCTCGTCTTTGCCAGAAAATTTACGCCGCAACGCCCGTCCGTTGTAGCACCTTTACGCCCGATCGACGCAGCATGACGCTACCGCTCGACGAGCGATGAAAGGCAACGAAAGCGTGAGCATATGGATCGTTCATGGACCGCATGCAGCCAGCGGCTCCTTCACCCAGGACGTGCACCGACAACTTCAGCAACAAGCCGATGCCGCGGGGCGCACACTGGAACTGCGCGAGTGCAGCAACTTGCGGACCTTCGTTGGCCATGTATGCGCCGCCAGGAATGACGACACGGAGTTCGTCCTGCTCGACCCCGGCGAACTCGCATCGCAAGTGCGTGAACACCCCGAGGCGGGCCTGACCGATGCGCTCGACAGCCTGGCTGCACCATATATCGAGGTTCACGAGGCGTGTGACGCCGAACTGGAGCACGAGGTCGGCACCCACAAGGCCCCTCTTGCCACCGTGATCATCAACGGCAACATCGGCAGCGGCTATCGCATCGGCCTCGGCATCGCGCTGCGGCAACTGGGCGAGGCGCACCGTTCCGAGGAAGGCGGCACGTCTCCCGCTCCCCTCATTGCTTAGTCATTCGATGCCATGCAAACGTTCAGGCCGCGCCGTGCCGCTTGTCACCGACAGCACCCGTCGCCTTGGTTGCCGGCTTGTGCTGTATGAAGAAAGCCGCACTCACGCCGCTCAGCAAGGCCAGCACGGCTGACAGCCCCACCACCCAGCGAAAGCCGGTGACGAAAGACAATCCGATGGCGTGTTTCACCGCCGCCGTCAACTCGGCTGGATAACCGGACGGCACGACGATGCCGGCGAGTTTTTCGCGCTGCGCAAGAACCGACTCCACCAACGCCGAAGGTGCATGCAAATCATCCAGGCGCTGGCCCAGCGTCTCATTGAAACTCAAGGTCAGCACCATGCCGAACAACGCAATGGCCAGCAAGGGGCCGGTGCGCGACACGGCGTTGTTCACGCCGGATGCGGTCCCTGCCCGTTCCTCGCCCACGGCATTCATCACGGTGGTGGTCAACGGCGCAACAGTGATGCTCATGCCCAGGCCAAGGATGCAGATGGCCGGGAAGAACACCACCCAATAGCTGCCACCGATGGATGGCCACGCGAACAGCGCGAAACCCGCGGCGGCGATCAATGGACCCACGATCAGCGGCAGGCGCGAACCAAACGTATCAACCAGACTCCCCGCCCAGCGCGAGAGCGCAAACATGATCGCGATGAACGGCAAAAGGGCCGCACCCGCCTCGGTAGCACCATACCCCTGCACCTGGATCAGGTTCAGCGGCAGAAAAAACAGGCTGCCACCCAACGCCGCGTAGAGCAGCAAGGTAAGCACATTGGCGCCCGCGAAATTGCGTTCGCGAAACAAGGCCAGCGGCAACATCGGCCCCGCGCTGCGTGCCTCCACGCGAACAAACAGCAGCAGCGCGAGTACGCCAATGGCAGCCGCTATCCATACCAGGCTCGAAGACCAACCTTGTGACGGCGCTTCGATAAGCGCGAACACCACGCCCGCCAGGCCCAGCGTGACCAGGGTGGCGCCGAGCACGTCGATCTTGTTGCCCACCTGCCCGCGGCTTTCCGGCACTTTCCTGGCGCAGATCCGCAGCAGCGCAATGCCCACCGGCGCGTTGACCAGGAAGGCCCATATCCACGAATAGTGATCGACCAGGAAGCCGCCGATCACCGGCCCGATGGCCGCGGTGATGCCGCTGCAGGCCGACCACGTGCCAATGGCCGCGCCGCGTTGCGACGTCGCGAAGTTGGCGCTGATCAAGGCCAGGCTGCCGGGCACCAGCAATGCTGCGCCGATGCCCTGCAACGCACGCGCGACAATCAACGGCATCACTGCGCCGGCATACGCGCAGGCGATGGACGCCGCGGTGAACAGCGCCGTGCCCATCATGAAAATACGGCGACGCCCGTAGCGATCTCCCAGCACGCCGCCCACCAGTAGCAAGGACGCGAGAAACAGCGCATAGGATTCCATCACCCACTGCGCATCGGCCGTGGTGGCGCCGAGCTCCCGCTGGATCGACGGCAACGCCACGTTGACCACCGTGCCATCCATGAAGGCCATGCTGGTGCCAAGAATGGAGGCGAGCAGGATCCAGCGCTGCGATGCCGCCGCACACGGTTGCGACGGCGCTGCACTCAAGATCACGCCGCTGTCGCAGGGAGGCTTTCCGATCTGGCTCATGGCACCGTTTGCGGAAGCGGACTCCGCAAGAGCTTACAACGCTTTGCACGAGATACAGAAATCGTTGCCCGCCCGAATCGATGCAGCACGCATGTTTGCTCCCACTCTCACGAGAACTTGCCTGCCGTGCGCTCACCGTGCACGCTTGCGCCCCTGTGTGTTAACCATACTCGCTGGAAGGAAGCACCATGAAACTCGGCATGATCGGCCTGGGCCGGATGGGAGCCAACATGGCTCAGCGTCTGATGAAGGGCGGACACCAGATCGTAGGATTCGATCCGCAAGCGGCCGCGCGGAAGGATCTCGAAGGCAAGGGCGCGCAAACGGCGGATTCGCTCACCGCACTCGTTGCCGCCCTGCCCTCGCCGCGAACGCTGTGGCTGATGGTGCCGGCCGGCGAAGCCACCGACGCCAACCTGGATGCGCTGCTGCCGCTGCTCGCCGCGGGAGATACGATCATCGACGGCGGCAACTCGTTCTACAAGGACAGCATGCGTCGCGCGAAGCGCTTTGCGGAGCGTGATATCGCGTACGTCGACTGCGGCACCAGCGGCGGCATCTGGGGCCTGGACGAAGGCTACAGCCTGATGATCGGTGGCGACGAAGCCGCGGTCGAACGCATGCGTCCGATCTTCGAATCGCTGGCACCTGCCAAGGATCGTGGCTGGGCTCGCGTGGGGCCGGCAGGCGCAGGCCATTTCGCCAAGATGGTTCACAACGGCATCGAGTACGGCATGATGCAGGCCTACGCCGAAGGCTTTTCCATCCTGCGCCACAAAGCCGAGTTCGACATGGACCTGCAGCAGGTGGCCGAGATCTGGCGCTACGGCAGCGTGGTTCGCTCGTGGCTGCTCGATCTCACCGCCGACGCACTGAAGAAGAATCCGGACATGTCGGGCATCGCGCCGTATGTCGCCGATTCCGGCGAGGGTCGATGGACAGTCGACGAAGCCATCGAATTGAATGTGCCAGCGCCGATCATCACCCAGTCGCTGATCGAACGGCTGCGCTCGCGCGACAAGGATTCTTTCACCGACAAGCTGCTGTCGGCCATGCGCAACGAATTTGGCGGCCACCCCATCAAGAAGGCATGAGGACAGCGGCGATCGGCCAAGATCGCCTATCATGGGCGCATGCCCAATCTCGCTGACCTGCCTGCGTCGCCGCTTCTCAACGAAGTGCGACGCGATGGATTCGCCTTTGCGCCCGCCGACACCATGCGCCCGCTGCTGACCTCGTCGGGCGGGCTGTCGGACTGGAACGATTTCGCCAACAGCTGGAATCAGCTGGAGCCCGATCCATACCTGGCCGCCAAGGGCCGCTTTCGTCGTCGGCGCCACGCCACCTTCTCTGCGCTTGCCCATGGCGACGTGACGCCCGAGCCCCATCAGCCGCATTTTCAGGCGCTGCAGTACAACGCGCTGCAGGGTGGCATCGAGCGCTGGTTCGAACCCATCGTCGACACTGTTGTGCACGGCAACTCGCTACGCACCATTCTCGATTTCTGCCACGCCTTCTTCGGTTCGCTGGCGCCATCCGTCGAACGCTGGCACATCGAGGTGCATCAGTTTCGCATCGAGGCAACGGCTGGCACCGCGGGCGAGCCGACGCCGGAAGGCAGTCATCGCGATGGCGTGGATTATGTCCTCGTGCTGCTGGTGAACCGCCACAACATCGCCAGCGGCACCACCACCATCCATGCGCCGGATGGGCGGTTGCTGGGTGACTTCACGCTCACGCATCCGCTGGATGCCGCACTGATCCACGACCCCAGCGTCTTCCACGGCGTCACGCCGGTGCTGCCGCTGGTGGCCGACGAACACGCGTTCCGCGATGTGCTGGTGGTGACGTTCCGGGCATCGCCCGCCGCGGCCGACTGAGCGCAGATCGCACCGAAACCCGCGCTACAGCACATCCTCCGATGCTGCGTCGTCCGCATCGTTGGCGGCGCGCGCCGTGGCGCTGTAATGCCTGGGCGAAAGCCCCACGATGCGCTTGAACGCATGACTGAATGCGCTTTCCGACGCGTAACCCAAGGCCTCGGCTAGCGTCGCCAGCGGCGCATCGCCATGGCGCAAGGCGTGCTCGGCCAGACGCATGCGCCAACGGGCCAGATAGGAGAGCGGCGCTTCACCAGCCACGGCCTTGAAGTGCAGCGCAAAACTCGTGCGCGACATGGCACACGCCTTCGCCAGCTGATCCAGCCGCCACGCACGACCGGGCTCGCCGTGGATCAATCGCAACGCCGGTGCCAGACGTGCATCGGTTGCCGCGCGCAACCAGCCTGCCCGCCACGACCCACCCGCCGCCAGATGCGCGCGCAAGACCTGGATGAAAAGCAGATAGCCAAGCTGCGTGGTCGCCAGCCCCGATCCCGGCAGGTCGTCGCGCTCGCGCACCAGTTGATCGAGGATCCAGCGCAAGGCGTGCGCCTCGGGCGCGCTGCCCTGTACGTGGATGAAAGGTGGCAGCACATCGGCCAGCAACGCACCGTAATCAGGATGCAGGCGCACGTGGCCGCCGATCTGCAGCACCTCGGCATCGGCGCGCGTCGCACCGCCCACGCTGACGATGGGATCGATACGCCCCGCGAACAACGCATGCGCTTCCACGGGAGTTGATTCGAGACTGCTGGCCAAAACGAAACTGCGCTGGGCCGACAGCAGGACCACATCGCCCGACGCCATGCGGATCGGTGTCGCTTCATCGTCCAGCTGAAGCCAGCAGGCGCCGCGCACCGCGGCAAAGAACTTGATCTTGTCGGGCGCCGGAAAGCGGATGGCCCAATCGCCGGACGCCGCGAAGCCGCCGGACATCAGCGACTGCACGTCGGCCAGCTTGAGAATGTCGGAGAGAGGGTCGTTGACCATGCTTGAACGATTGAGCATGAATGGTGAATTTTCAAGTATTCATCGTACGCCGCCGCAGGCTTAGGCTGGTCGCAACTTCCCCAGGAATCTCTCCATGCCTTCCCTGCAGACTCCCCTTGGCTCCGGTTTTGGCGCAGCAAGCACGGCACGCGAGGTGCTCGCCGGCATCGATCTCTCCGGCAAGACGGCCATCGTCACCGGCGGCTACTCGGGCATCGGCACCGAGACGTCACGTGCGCTGCGCGCTGCGGGCGCGCGCGTCATCGTACCCGCACGCGACGCACAAAAAGCACAAGCCGCACTCGGCGGCATGGATGTGGAACTGGCGGCCATGGACCTGGCGTCGCCCTCCTCCATCGATGCCTTCACGGCAGCGTTCGTGGCGTCCGGCGAGCCCTTGCATATCCTCATCAACAGCGCAGGCGTGATGGCTTGTCCGCTGACGCGCGATGCACGCGGCTACGAGTTGCAATTTGCCACCAACCATCTCGGTCACTTCCAGCTCGCGGCGCGCCTGTGGCCTGCGCTTGTCCGTGCACAAGGCGCGCGCGTGGTTTCGCTTTCGTCATTGGGTCATCGCTACGCATCGGTCGACTTCGACGACCCGAATTTCGAACGGCGCGAGTACGACCGCTGGATTGCCTACGGCCAGTCCAAGACGGCCAACGCGCTGTTCGCCGTGGGGCTGGATGCGCGCGGCAAGTCGCATGGCGTGCACGCCTTTTCGGTGCATCCGGGTCGCATCGTCACCGACCTCGCGCGCCACATGAGCGTGGAAGAACTGCAGAAGATCGGCGCAGTGGACGAACACGGCCAGCCCGTGATCGATCTGGCCCGCGGCATGAAGAGTCCGCAACAAGGAGCGGCGACCAGCGTCTGGGCCGCCACCAGCGCACAACTCAATGGCTTCGGCGGCGTCTATTGCGAGGATTGCGACATCGCCGCCCTGGCGCCGGAGGAAGATACGACGGCACCAGGCAGCGCAACCCTGGCCTCGGGCGTACGCCCGTGGGCGGTCGATCCCGTGGCTGCCGAGCGCCTCTGGGTACTCAGCGAACGCATGACGGATACGGGCATCTAGTTGCCGCGAGATATTGCGTCTTCACGTCCGCGAGAGATCGGCTCCGGTACCAAAGGGCAATGTTCTTCCCACCCCTCTTGTGACTAACTGATCGTCTGCCCATCGCCGCCCCGGCGGCGATGCGCACGCGAAACACAGTGACGCCATGATCACGTATCGCACGACCCAGGTTCAGGGCCTGACCATCTTCTATCGCGAAGCTGGTCGCTGCGACGCGCCATGCGTTCTGCTGCTGCATGGATTTCCCTCGTCGTCGCGCATGTACGACAGGCTGATGCCGACGCTTGCGGAGCGCTACCGTGTCATCGCTCCCGACTACCCGGGCTTCGGCCACTCCGATGCACCGAGCCCGGACACATTCGCCTATACGTTCGATCACATCGCATCAGTGATGGATGCCTTCGTGGATGCCTTGAACATCCGGCGATGCACGCTGTTCGTGCAGGACTATGGCGGGCCCGTCGGATTTCGCCTGGCGCTCATGCGGCCCGAACGCATCGACGCCATGATCATCCAGAACGCCGTTGCTCACGAGGAAGGCCTGGGGCCGCTATGGGAAACACGTCGCCAGTATTGGGCCGATCGCGCGCCCTGGGCCGACAAGCTGCGCGCGAACCTGATCTCGTTCGACGCGGCAAGACAGCGTCACCTGGGCTCCGATCCTCATCCGGAACGATACGATCCCGACCTGTGGACGGATGAATCGGCCTTTCTCAGTCGCCCCGGACAGGATCGCATCCAGGAAGATCTGTTCTACGACTACCGCACGAACGTGGCCTCGTATCCGGCATGGCAGGCCTTCCTGAAACAGCACAAGCCACCGCTGCTGGTGGTCTGGGGAAAGTACGACCCGTCATTCACCGTGGCCGGCGCGTGGGCGTACAAACAAGATGTTCCCGACGCGGAAGTCCACATTCTGGATGCCGGCCATTTCGCGATGGACACCAAGGTCGATGAAGTGGCGACGCTCGCACTGGGCTTCCTCGATCGCCACCACGCCAACGCAACCGCGCCGGGCGGCATCGGCGTGTCATGAACGCCGCACATCACACGACTACGAACTCACGGGAGCGCACGCCATGTCTCTTTGGAGAATCATCCTTCCCGCAATCACCGTCGGCATGGCCTGCCTGATGCCCATGACGGCCGTCGGTGGTGGACTGCCGGTGAAGAGCTTCGGTTCGGTGCTGCCGGAAAACATCGAATGGGCGCCGTTTCCGGCCTTTCCTCCCGAGGCACGCCTGGCCATCCTGGTGGGCGACCCGAAGAAGCCCGGCCCGTACGTCGTGCGCGTCAAGGTGCCTGGCGGCGTGAAGCTCATGCCGCACACGCATCCGGAGGACCGCATCTACACCGTGATCTCGGGCGTGTTCTACATCGGGCTCGGCAAGACGTTCGACGATTCCAAGCTGGTCGCCTACGGTCCCGGCAGTGTCGTCGTGCTTCCGGGGAATACGCCGCACTTCCACTGGGCCAAGTCCGGCGAATACGTGACCCAGGTGTATGGCTATGGACCGCTCGGCATTGACTACGTCGACCACAAGGACGATCCGCGCAGCCACTAGCGAGCTGCTTCCATCGTTCATCGCCGCGCGATGCTGACGCGCCTGCAAACACGCCTCAAAGATGGTCGACGTCGATCATCGCTTTGGCGAATGCCTCCGGCGCTTCCTGCGGAAGGTTGTGGCCGATGCCGCCCTCGATGAGCCGGTGCGCATATTTTCCCGAGAATTTCTTTGCGTAGGCGCCGGGCTCGGGATGTGGCGCACCATTAGCGTCGCCTTCCATGGTGATGGTCGGCACCGCGATCACAGGGGCTTCGGCGAGCTTCTTCTCGTACTCGTCGTACTTGGCCTCGCCATCCGCCAGGCCGAGACGCCAGCGATAGTTGTGGATGGCGATGTCCACGTGATCGGGGTTTTCGAAAGCCGCCGCCGAGCGATCGAAGGTGGCGTCGTCAAAATTCCACTTGGGCGAGGCAAGCTGCCAGATAAGCTTGGCGAAGTCATGGCGGTATTTGTCGTAGCCCGCCTTGCCGCGCTCCGTGGCGAAATAGAACTGATACCACCACTGCAGCTCCGCCTTGGGTGGCAGCGGCATCTTTCCTGCAGCCTGGCTGCCGATGAGGTAACCACTCACCGAGACGATGGCCTTGCATCGCTGCGGCCAGAGCGCCGCGAGGATGTCCGCCGTTCGCGCACCCCAATCGAATCCACCGATGGTGGCCTTGTCGATCTTCAGGGCGTCCATCATGGCGATGGTGTCCACGGCCAACGCCGAGGGCTGACCGTTGCGCATGGTGTCGTTCGACAGGAATCGGGTCGAGCCGTAGCCGCGCGCATACGGAACAATCACGCGGTAACCGGCGGCAGCCAGCAGTGGCGCCACGTCCACATAACTGTGGATGTCGTACGGCCAGCCATGCAGAAGCAGCGCCACCGGTCCCTTGGCGGGGCCGGCCTCGGCGTATCCGATGTCCAGCACGCCCGCCTTCACCTGCTTGAGCGTCGTGAATGATGTGTGCGTTCCCGCTTTTGCTGCCGGCATGGCGGGGCTCGCAGGGCCCTGCTGCCCATGAGCGACGGACGCAACACCCAGCTGCGCGGCAGCCAGCGTCATGGCGGCCGCACCCACGAGATGGCGGCGGCGCTGGTCGATGTCTTCGGGTAGCACGATCTTGTCCATATCCAGCCTCATGAACTCGGCGAACGCAGGCGGTGATGCGGAATCAGCCAAACGTGAACACGAATGCCTCGGCGCCCGGATCGAGAAATTCGATGTCGAACTCGCGGTCGGAAACAGGCAGGGGCTGACGTATCAGTTGATACATGCGCGGCTCCGACACCGTGCCATCGCCCTGCTCGTCCACGTCGATGCCATGGGCGACGCCGGGCGGCTTGCCGTCGATGGTGACGCGAAACCGCACGGGCACGCCGGGCTTGGCCGGACCCATCACGAGATGAAGGTCGCGGGCGTGAAAGCGGTAGACCAGGTGTCCACCCGTCTTGTTGAGTACTGCAGACTGCTTGCCCACCGTCCAGTCGCCGACGAGCGCCCAATGATTGAGGGTGAGTCGTGCAGGCGCGGCATAGTCGCTGCGCCCGCTGAATACGCCGCCTCCGGTGGAGGCAAAGTTGGCGCGACGTTCGGTACCGACATAGGTTTCGGGCGACTGCATGTCTTCCCAATCGGCAGCGGCTTCGACGCCACGCGGATCGACCGCGACCAGGTCACGACTCACCTTGGTCGCGCCAGCCTCGACGAGCAGCTGCTGGATGACGCGCTCGGACGTGTCGTACTCGCCTTCGCCAAACACATGGTGCCGCAGTTGCCCTTTGGCATCGACGAAATACAACGCCGGCCAGTAGGCGTTGTTGAAGGCCTGCCAGATGGCATGGTGACTGTCGACGGCCGTCGCCACCGGTGCGCCAAAGCGCAGATCCTTCACCGCCTTGGTGACGTTGGCGAGGTCGCGCTCGAAGGCAAACTCGGGCGCATGCACGCCGATCACCACCAACCCCTGGTCCTTGTACTTTTGCGCCCAGGCGCGGATGTACGGCAGCTGGCGTATCGAGTTGATGCACGAATACGTCCAGAAATCCACGAGCACCACTTTTCCGCGCAAGCCTTGCGGCGTGAGCGGCGGCGAGTTGAGCCATGCAATGGCTCCGTCGAGCGAGGGAAGCTTGCCCTCCCGAGGCAACTCGATCACGCCGGCGGCCGGCGTGGATGCACTCTTGTCTCTCGCGTACACGGTGAGCGGGGCTCCCATGGTCAAGGCAATGATCGCGACCAGCACGAGCCGCTTTGTCTTCATGATGTTCGCCTTCCCAAGCATGGCAAAAGCAGGTTCGAGGGCACGCGTCGATCGCGGGGCCCTCGAACCTTCATCGACACACGCCCCGTGCCGATGCAACCGTTGGCACCTTCCGCTATTTCATGATGCTGAGCAGCGCCTTCGCCGTTTCCGTGGATGAGGCAGGGTTCTGGCCGGTGATGAGGCGTCCATCGATGATGGAAAAACTCACCCAGTTGTCTTTCTTCTCGAACAGTCCGCCAAGGCGCTTCAATTCGTCTTCGACGAGGAAAGGCACGACATGGGTCAATTGAACCTCTTCCTCTTCCGTATTGGTAAAGCCGGTCACGCGCTTGCCCTTGACGATGGGCTCGCCCTTGTAGGTCACATGGCGCAGCACGCCCGGCGCATGGCAAACCGTCGCCACCGGCTTGCCGCTGTCGTAGAACGACTCGATCAGCTTGATCGACACCGGATCTTCCGCGAGGTCCCACATGGGCCCGTGGCCGCCGGGGTAGAACACGGTGTCGAAATTCTCCGAGGAGACCGAGTCGAGGCGCCCGGTATGGGCCAGCACTTTCAGGGCGGCCGCGTCCGCCTTGAAGCGCGTCTGTGCAGGCGTCTGATTGTTGGGATCGTCGCTCTTGGGATCGATCGGTGGTTGCCCGCCCTTCGGGGACACCACGGTCACGTCGATGCCTTGGTCGGTAAAGACGTAATAAGGCGAGGCAAACTCTTCCAGCCAGAAACCGGTCTTGCGCCCGGTGTTGCCGAGGGTGTCGTGGGAAGTGAGGACCATGAGGATCTTCATGCGCTTTTCGTGCCTGCCATCATGGAAATAGCCATGCTTCGAATCACGGCGAACCTGCCGGGCACGGGGTTCATGCCCCGATGTCCAACGAGCGTGCACCCGCGGGCAAGCCAGCGTCTATCCAGCTTTGGTATCGGTTTTTCTTGCATCGAAAGGGCGATGGCAAGCGCGGACAAAGCGCGCGACACGCCCGGCGTCACTCGCAAGTGGCGGCAGCAAGAAGCATGCGGAAAAAAGTGCAGCACGTTCTTTCGGACGCGATGATCATCATCGATGCAATGACGATGACGATGAGGCGGCGGCGAATCGCCTCCGCAGCGCATGATCCCAAACCTCGTAGGTTAGCTCGCACTAGGTAATCGCCACGTCAACGTCTGCACAGCCACGTTCCGCACGACACGCAGCAACGACGTTCACCCCATCCGCACCTTCACAGCGGCATCATGTACTTCCGTAGATGTACTGAAAGTCGTATGGCAAAGTCGATATTCCATGCGTCGCATGGAATATCGATGATGACAAGACCACGCATGCATTCATGGGGAAAGCGTGCGCTTACGGCGAACGGCAACAAACCGCCTCGCCGACTCGGCCGTATCGCCATCGCCTGCGCACGGGCCTGCGCTGTCGCAGCAACACCCAAGCACCATGGACGGACCTCTGAAGATCAGCGCATAACTTCGAGGAAGACCGCCGTGGAAACCGAGTTGACCCGGATCTTCGATGCACTGCCCGTCATCGCATGGATAGCGTTGCCCGATGGCCACGCGGATTTCATCAACCGATGCTGGTGCGATCTCGCCGGACGCGGCACGGAAGAGATATCGGGCCAGGGATGGATGGCACTGGTTCATCCGGACGATCTTCCCGCGATGCTGGCAAGCTGGCATGCCATGGTCGCTTCCGGCAAACCGGGCGAGTTGCGCGTGCGAATGCGCCACGGCGACGGCAACCATCACTGGCACCTGTTTCGGGTCGGCCCACTGAAGAATGCCTCCGGACATGTCACCCGATGGTATGGGATGGATACGGGTACCGGTGGACGACAGCAGCCCGCAGAACCCTCGCCCGCAAGCGAACTCGATGCACTCCTCACGATCGACGCCATGCCGCTTCCCGTCGCGATCACGGCACCGTCGGGCGAAGTCAGGCGCGTCAACCGGCATGCGTTGCACTATTTCGGAAGGAGCTTCGAGCAACTGAAGCGCTCGAAGGCGTCGGAAGTCGTTCACCCCGAAGACCTGCCGTACATCATCTCGGCGCAATCGAAAGCCTACGAAACCGGCTCGACATATAACGTCCAGAGCCGTCACCGTCGATCCGATGGCGTGTATCGCTGGTTCAACGTGGTGGGCATGCCGCTACGCGATGCGCAAGGACACATTTCCTGCTGGATGCACCTGCTGATCGACATCGACGATCAACGGCGTCCCGAAGAAGCGCTGCGCACGACCGAACGCAAGCTCCGGTCGATCATCCATACCATTCCCGCCCTGGTGTGGTCGGCACGCATCGACGGCTCGGTGGAGTTCTTCAACCAGCATTACCTCGACTACGTGGGACTCTCCGCGGAACAGGTTGCCGACTGGGGATGGAAGGCGGCCGTACACCCCGACGACCTCGATGGCCTCGCCGACTCGTGGCAACTCATCATGGCATCGCAGGCGCCCGGGGAAACCGAGGCCCGGTTGCGCCGCTTCGACGGCGAGTACCGATGGTTCCTGTTCCGCGTGAATCCGTTGCGGAACGAAGCCGGCCATATCATCAAGTGGTACGGCATCAGCATCGACATCGATGACCGCAAACGCACGGAAGAGCAACTCCGGCGCAGCGAGGCGTTTCTCGCCGAAGGCCAGCGCATCAGCATGACGGGCAGCTTTTCCTGGTGCCTGGACGACAATGAGGTCATGCTTTCCGATGAGCTCTATCGCATCTTCGGGTTCGACCATGACACCACCGTCACGCTCGACCGGATCGCCGGCCGCATCCATCCCGACGACGCCACCCTGCACGCCGACAAGAAGAGTGATGCGCGCGAAGTCGGCTCCGACCATGACTATGAAATTCGCCTGCGCATGCCGGACGGGTCGGTCAAGCACGTGCACGTGGTTTCGCATTGTGCGCAAGGGCGCGATGGCCAACGCGAGTACATCGGCGCCATCCAGGACGTCACCCAGCGCCGCGCGTCGGAGGAAACGCTGGGCGCACTCCGCTCCGAGCTCGCGCGCATGGCGAAGATCAACAGCCTCGGCGCCCTGACCGCGTCGATTGCGCATGAAGTGAATCAACCGCTGTCAGGCGTGATCACCAACGCCAGTACCTGCCTGCGCATGCTCGCCGCGGATCCGCCGAATATCGAAGGCGCCATCGAAACGGCAAGGCGCGCCATTCGCGATGGCCATCGCGCATCGGATGTCATCACCCGGGTGCGCGCGCTCTTCAGCAGGAAATCCTCGAACACGGAACGAGTGAACTTGAACGACGCAACGAAGGAGGTGATCGCACTGTCACAGAGCACGCTCAAAGCCAGCCGGGTCACGTTGAAGACGGACTTTTGCCAGGACATTCCGCCCGTCACTGGCGACCGCGTCCAGCTCCAGCAAGTCATCCTGAATCTGTTGCTCAATGCCTCGGAGGCCATGAATGGCGTGGATGACCGGCCTCGCGAAATTCTCGTCCGGACCGAAGTGGATGAGGACGCCCGGGTAAGACTCACCGTGCAGGATTCCGGCGTGGGCTTTGAATCGGAAGGCCTGGGCAAGATGTTCGAGACGTTCTACACGACCAAGAGCAGCGGCATGGGCATCGGGCTGTCCATCAGCCAGTCCATCATCGAGCGGCACCAGGGAACACTGCGGGCGCAGGCAAACAACGGGCCGGGAGCGACGTTCTGGTTTGCCATTCCACGCGCCGGCAGCGACATGCGAACGACCACCAGCGACAGCGATGCGACGGCACCCTTGCTGCGCGCAGCGCGTGTCGCGGGAAGTTTGTGATTGCGATGCGTCCGCTCGTCACCGTGGTCGACGACGATGAATCGATTCGCGAATCGCTGCCCGATCTGCTCATGGCATTTGGCTTTTCGGCCAGGGCCTTCTCGTCCGCGGAGGAGTTCCTCACCTCCGATTGCTTTGGCACGGCCGGCTGCCTGATTCTCGACATGGCCATGCCAGGGATGTCGGGGCTCGAACTCCAGCGTGAATTGGACTTGCGCGAACGGCACATCCCCATCGTCTTCATTACGGGGAGCAGGAATGAATCCGTTCGCGACCTCGCCATCGAGCGGGGAGCCGTCGATTGTTTGTTCAAGCCATTCAGCGAGTCGGTGTTGTTGGCCGCATTGAACGCGGCGTTTCATTGAATCGAGCGGCCGGGGCGCTCTCGTTTTCGGAGACAGTCATGCGATTGTTGAATGAATCTGACCGTGAATCCATTCCCCCTTCCCTTTCGCTTGCCGCGCCAACGGTGTTCGTTGTCGACGACGACTTTTCGGTGCGCGAAGCGCTCGACGCGCTGATCCGCTTTTCGGGCTGGCAACCGGAAACGTTTGCGTCCGCGCGGGCCTTCCTGGCGCGACCTCGGGTGTTTGCGCCGAGCTGCCTGATCCTCGATGTGTCGCTGCCCGATCTCAGCGGCCTGGATCTGCAGAAGCTCATCGCCGTCGACCGCATCGACATGCCCATCATCTTCATCACCGGCTATGGCGATGTGCCCATGACGGTGCAGGCCATGAAGGCGGGCGCCGTCGAATTCCTCACCAAGCCGTTCGACGACGAGGTGCTGTTGCAGGCCATACGCAACGCCATCGAGCGCAGCCGCTGCGCGCTCGAGCAAGAGGCGCAGATGCGCGTGCTCGAGGATCGCTACGAATCGTTGAGCCGACGCGAGCGCGAGGTCATGGCGCTGGTGGTCGCCGGCCTGTTGAACAAACAGGTGGCAGGCGAACTCGGTATCAGCGAGATCACCGTGAAGGCCCATCGAGGACAGGTGATGCGCAAGATGAAGGCCACGTCGCTGGCCGACCTGGTGCACATGGCGGCTCGATTCGATCAGTTGCCTGGCGTCAAGAGTCTTGGCCCGGCGGGCACCTCGGCGGCCTGATTCGGAGGGGCCTTGCGGGTCAACCTCAAGGCCACTGCAAGGCACGTTTCGCGCTGCCGCCTGCCCACGTGAACGCGTGGCGCGTTCGCCGGGTTCGGGGTCGGCAGAAAGGCGACGCCGCGCGGGAGGCGCAGCGCCACCTCTTTCTGACTTACGGTGCCTTCGGGCCCTTCATCTGCTCGACGATGGCGAGCGACTTGCTCACGTGCTCGTTCGGATGCAGGTGGTCGGTCTCCGAGGAAAGCACGGAGGCGATCTTGCCGTCGCGGCCGATCACGAAGGTGGTGCGCTCGATGAAGCCGTGATCGATGGTGACGCCGCGCACGTCCACAGCCTTGGGATCGGCGGCGGTGACCTTCAGGCCGTACGACGCAGCGATCGTGCCGTCAGGATCGGATGCCACGGCGAACTTGCCGGCGCAATAGTTCGGGTCGGACGAAAACGAGTTGAGGCGCTGGATGCTGTCTTCGGACACGCCGATGATGGTGGCGCCGGCGGCCGCGAACTTCTCCTTCTCAACCGCAAAGGTGTGCGCTTCGATATCGCAGCCGCCCGTATAGGCGGAGGGGAAGAAGTACACCACCACCGGGCCCGACTTCAGGGCGTCGGCCAGGGAGAACGAAATGGTCTTGCCCGCCTGGCTGGCCTTGGCGGTGAACACGGGTGCGGCTTCGCCCTGGCTGGTGGCTGCAAACGCCGGAACGGCAGCGGTGAAGGCAGTAATCGCCAATGCGCGCAAAAGGAAGTTGTTCATTGCAGTGGTAGCCCTTGTTGGAGGTGTTTCAGATGGATGCTTACCGAACGAGCCAATGCGTAGGTGCGCCGTCGACGACCGAAGGTTGCCCGCATTCGTGGCGGCATGGCGGTGGCCGGCGAAGAATAAATGACTTTAGATATATTCTTTATTATGTTGAATAATATGCATTTAATTTTGTAGATTGGCCGCCAGCAGCGCCCGCAAGCCGCTCCTTGGCCGAACCGACGGCTATTCAATCATTCGCTGATCCACATCCACGGTTACCTCGACTTCGTCACGCCTCACAGATCAACCCGGCGACCGGGTCGCGCGCTATGCGACAGGGAGGGATCGATGCCGCGGCGATACCAGTTGCACCGCGATCACCACGAGGATGTTCAAGGCCAACGCCGCCAGGCCCGTATACACACCGACATGGCTCTGGCCAATCGTCCAATTGTGTACGGGCTTGAGACCATCCATCCACGCCACCCACGTGCCAGCGACCAGGCCTGCGGCCCAACCGGCAAACAAGGCACGCCCACTCAACCACGACACGAACAAGCCGAACACCACGGCCGGCAGCGTCTGCAATATCCACATGCCGCCCAGCAACTGCAGGTCGAGCGCGAATTGCGTGGGCAGCAGCAGGATCACCAGCAGCGCCCCGATCTTCACGATGAGCGATGCCATCTTGGCGATCTTCGCCTCGCCCTGGGGCGTGATGTCGGTTGACACATAGGCTTTCCAGAAATTGCGCGTAAACACGTTGGCTGCGCCAATGCTCATCACCGCCGCAGGCACCAACGCACCAATGCCCACGGCAGCGAAGGCAAACCCCGCAAACCAGCTCGGGAACAGCGCCTTGAACAGTGCCGGCACCACTTCATTGTTGTTGTTCAACTTCAGGTGCGCCGCATGCCCCATGTAGCCAAGCAACGCCAACAGGCCGAGCAGCAGCGTATAGGCAGGCAGCAGTATCGCGTTCTTGCGAATAGTGTTGCCGCTCTTGCTGGCAAACACGCCGGTAAGCGTGTGCGGATACATGAACGCCGCCAGCGCCGAGCCCAGCGCCAGCGTGGCATACGGCACCAACTGGTTGTCGGCGAGCAGGATGCTTCCCGCGCCCTTCGCCTTGAAGTCGGCGTCGGCGGCCTGGAACACGGCCCCGTATCCGCCCAGCCTGGCAGGAATGAGACCCACGGCGACGATCACCACGATGTAGATCATGATGTCCTTCACGAAGGCGATCAGCGCGGGCGCGCGAATGCCCGACGAATACGTGTAGAACGCCAGCACCAGGAACGCGATGATCAGCGGCATCTCGCCCTTGAGCCCCATGGCGCCAAAGACAGCCGCCATGCCCACGAGTTGCAGCGCGATATAAGGCATCGTGGCCACTACCGCCGTCAACGCCACGGCCAGCTCCAGAGGGCGGCTGCCGTATTGCCCGTAGACCACGTCCGCGGCCGTGACATAGCCATGCTTCTTGGCGCAGTTCCAAAGCACCGGCATCACCATGAAGACGAACGGGTAAACGATGATGGTGTACGGCAACGCAAAGAAGCCGTAGGCACCCACCGCATACACCAGCGCCGGCACGGCGATCACCGTATAGGCCGTATAGAAGTCGCCGCCCACGAGAAACCAGGTGATCCACGTGCCGAACCGCCGGCCGCCCAGACCCCATTCGTCAATGCTCGACTTCACGTCCGCCTGCTTCCAGCGCGCCGCCAGGAACCCCATCACCGTCACCAGCAGGAAGAAGAACGCGAACACGCCTATGGCGACATAGTCCAGGTCAGTCTTCATGGTGGGTCATCCGGTAGACAAACCAGATCAGCAACACCGTGATGGGAACCCACAGCAGCTGGTACCAATAGAAGAACGGAAATCCGAACAGCGCCGGATCGCCCTTGTTGTACGACGGCACGTACAGCAGGCATACGAAGGGAAGCAGAAGCAGCAGGCGTGTTCCCGTGGCTCCAGTTCGACGTTCCATGAAACATCTCCCGGGCAAGGCGCATCCATCAGGCTGGCCGCGCGACGCGCCATCCATACGTCGCGGTATCGCAGGCGCTGGCAGGCCAGTGATCGTTCCGATCGATCAGGCAGGCACCATCCACACCATCGCGCTCAGCCTATACCTGCCGACCGAAAGCGATGATGAAAGTCGTGGCGCGAACCATTGCGACGAGGCCGGACGTTACGAAGGAAGCTCCAATGCAACGGCCGTGGCCTCACCGCCGCCGATGCAGAGCGATGCCACGCCGCGCTGCACGTTCGCGCGGCGCATGGCATGAACCAGGGTCACCAGCAGACGCGCACCGGTCGCGCCGATGGGATGGCCCAGCGCGCAGGCGCCGCCGTGGACGTTGATCTTTTCGCGCGCAATGCCCAGCTCCTTGGCCGCGATCATCGGCACGACGGCGAACGCTTCGTTGATCTCGAACAGACCCACGCTATCCGCCGACCATGCAAGCTTCGTCAGCAGCTTGCGGATCGCCGGCGCAGGCGCGGTCGTGTACCACGCGGGTTCCTGCGAATGCGTGGCGTGGCCTTTGACGACGGCCAACACGGGCCAACCGTTTTTCTCGGCCACCGAGCGGCGCGCCAGCACCAGCGCGGCCGCGCCATCGGCATTGGCCGAGGCGCTCGCGGCCGTGATGGTGCCGTGCTCGCGGAAGGCTGGCTTCAGCGAAGGAATCTTTTCCACGGATACGCGCTGCGGGTGTTCGTCATCTTTCAGCGTGACGGTACCCGAACGATCGCGCAGTTCGATGGGCACGATTTCATCCGCAAATGCCTGCTCGCGCGCAGCCGATTGCGCGCGCTGCAGGGTCTCCATGGCCCATGCATCCTGGGCGGCGCGATCGAACCCGTAGCGTTCGGCAGCCATCTCGCCGAAGTCGCCCATGGGCCGGCCTTGTTCGTAGGCATCCTCCAACCCATCGAGCATCATGTGGTCGAAGATGCGGTCGTGGCCCACGCGGTAGCCACCCCTCGCCTTGGCGAGCAGATAGGGCGCATTCGTCATCGACTCCATGCCGCCGGCAACCACCACGTCGGCCGAACCATCGCCCAGCAAGGCATGCCCCAGCATCACCGCCTTCATGCCGGAGCCGCAGACTTTGTTGATGGTGGTCGCGCCCACGCTGGACGGTATATCCGCGCCCAGGGCGGCCTGCCGTGCGGGCGCCTGGCCCTGGCCCGCGGGCAGCACGCAGCCCATCAACACTTCATCGATGGCGTCGGGGGACACGCCTGCCTGCGCCATCGCCGCACGTATGGCAATGCTTCCCAAGGCATGACCGGAGAACGGTGACAGCGCGCCCTGGAACCGCCCCTGCGGCGTGCGTGCAGCGGCGACGATAACGACGGGATCGTAAGTGGACATGATGGAATCCGGCACGAGCTGCGAAGGAGCCATAAATTTATATTATCTACATCATATAAAAGTTAAACCGCATGAAAGAAGGGCTTAATCGTCGGCATGCCGACTGACTTTCCCCAGAGCTTCCGCAAAACGGAAACGCCTGCAGCTCCCGCGATTCCGGACGACAACCGCACGCCTGCAGCCATCAACCACACACGCGCGCGTTATCCTGATCGCCCCTCCACCGAGTGGCCCGACATGACACGCCAGCGCCAGCTTCCCGTCATTCCCGCCAGCTTCTTCGGCATCGTTCTTGGCCTCGCCGGATTGGGCAATGCCTGGCGAGCCGCACACCGTGTCTGGTCCCTGCCTGTCGTCATCGGCGAATCGCTGCTAGTTCTCGCCACGCTGGTGTGGATCACGCTCGTGGCCTTCTATGTGGCCAAATGGATCTATGCCAGTCATCACGCACGGAGCGAACTTTCCCATCCGGTGCAATGCTGTTTCGTGGGACTGATCGGCGTGTCGGGCATGTTGATTGCGGGCGCGATCCTTCCCTACTCACGCGGGGTGGCGCTTATTCTGTTCGTCGTCTGCGTGATCTATACCGTGCTCTTCGCTGCATGGCGTACCGGCACCTTGTGGCAAGGCGGCCGCGAAGCCGCGCACACCACGGCCGTGCTTTACCTGCCGACCGTGGCCGGCTCGTTCGTGACCGCCGCCGTCGCTTCCGCGCTGGGTTATGCGGATTGGGGGCAACTGGCGTTTGGTGCCGGCCTGTTTTCATGGCTGGCGATCGAGTCGGTGCTGATCCATCGGCTCTATACCGCCGAGGCCCTGCCCCTGCCTATTCGCCCCACGCTCGGCATTCAACTGGCGCCGCCCACTGTGGGCGCCATCGCGTACCTGGGCATCAGCAGCGGGCCGCCCGATCTGTTCGTCCATGCACTGCTTGGCTATGGCCTGTTGCAGGCCCTGATCCTGATTCGTCTGTTGCCCTGGATACGGGCGCAGCCTTTTTCCGCGGGCTATTGGGGTTTCACGTTCGGCCTCAGTGCGCTGGCGAGCGCCCCTTTGCGACTGATCGAACGCGGGGAGACCGGCCCCATCGCTTTGCTTGCACCTTATCTTTTCATCGGCGCGAACGTGATCATCCTGGCCATGTCACTGGCGACCTTGAACCTGTGGGCCCGAGGAAAATTGCTGCCGCCCGTGCCTGCGCCCGCAGCAAGCTGAGCTTGCGCGTGGCTCCGCCGAAGCCCAGGCCCGGCGGAGCCACACCATCGATCAGGCGAGATCGAACCGGTCGAGGTTCATCACCTTCACCCATGCCGCCACGAAGTCCTTGAGGAATTTCTCCTTGCCGTCTTCGCTGGCGTAGACCTCCGACAGCGCGCGCAACTGCGCGTGCGCACCGAAGATCAGGTCGACGCGCGTACCGGTCCATTTCACCTTGCCCGTCTTGCTGTCGCGCCCCTCGAACACGTCACCCGAGGTCGACTTCCACTCCACGCCCATGTCCAGCAGGTTGCGGAAGAAGTCGTTGGTAAGGGTTTCCGGCTTGTCGGTAAAGACGCCATGCGCGTCCTTGCCCGCGTGCACATTGAGCACGCGCAAGCCGCCCACCAGCACGGTCATTTCCGGCGCGGTCAGGGTCAGCAACTGCGCCTTGTCCACCAACAGGTGCTCGGCATTGATGGTGAACTTGCCCTTGAGGTAATTGCGGAAACCGTCGGCGAGCGGCTCGAGCATGCTCATCGACTCCACGTCGGTCTGTTCCTGCGAAGCGTCCATGCGGCCCGGCGAGAACGGCACCGTGATGCTGTGCCCGGCATTCTTCGCCGCCTGCTCGATGCCCGCACCGCCGGCCAGCACGATGAGGTCGGCCAGCGAAATCTTCTTGCCGCCGGACTGCGACTTGTTGAAATCGGCCTGGACGCCTTCGAGCACTTTCAACGTCTTCGCCAGCTCGGCCGGCTGATTGACCGCCCAATCCTTCTGTGGCGCGAGGCGAATGCGCGCGCCATTGGCGCCACCGCGCTTGTCGCCACCGCGGAAGGTAGAGGCAGAAGCCCACGCCGTGGTCACGAGTTGCGAGACGGACAATCCCGACGAAAGGATTTTCTGCTTCAGCGCAGGCAGGTCTTTCTCATCAACCAGCGGATGATCGACCGCGGGAAGCGGATCCTGCCAAAGCAGTTCTTCCTTCGGCACTTCCGGCCCGAGATAGCGCGCACGCGGACCCATGTCGCGATGGGTCAGCTTGAACCAGGCACGCGCAAACGCATCGGCAAACTGGTCGGGATTCTCCATGAAGCGCCGCGAGATTTTCTCGTAGGCCGGATCCATGCGCAGCGACAGGTCGGTGGTAAGCATCGATGGACCGATGCGCTTGTCCTTGTCGTGTGCATGCGGCACCGTGCCCGCACCTGCGCCACCCTTGGGTTGCCACTGATTGGCGCCGGCCGGACTCTTGGTCAGCTCCCACTCGAAACCGAACAGGTTCCAGAAGAAGTTCTGACTCCACTTGGTGGGCGTGCTGGTCCAGGTCACCTCCAGGCCGCTGGTAATCGTGTCCGCGCCCTTGCCGGTGCCAAAGCTGTTGCGCCAGCCCAGGCCCAGATTTTCGATGTCCGCACCCTCGGGCTCGGGGCCAACGTTGTCCGCCGGACCGGCACCGTGCGTCTTGCCGAAGGTGTGGCCGCCCGCGATCAGCGCGACGGTCTCTTCGTCATTCATCGCCATGCGACCGAAGGTGTCGCGGATATCGTGCGCGGCGGCAACGGGGTCGGGATTGCCGTCCGGGCCTTCCGGGTTCACGTAGATCAAACCCATCTGCACGGCACCCAGCGGATTTTCCAGGTTACGTCCACCATCGGTGCGACTGGTCTCACTGCCGTGCAATTCGGCCTCGGCCACGAGCACGCCTTCCTTCTCATGACCGGGCGCGCCCTTGCCGTAGCGGATGTCGCCGCCCAGCCAGGTCTTCTCGTTGCCCCAGTAGACGTCCTGATCCGGCTCCCACGTGTCTTCGCGACCGCCGGCAAAACCGAAGGTCTTGAAGCCCATGGTTTCGAGCGCGACGTTGCCGGTAAGTATCATCAGGTCGGCCCAGGAGATCTTCTGGCCGTATTTCTGCTTGATCGGCCACAGCAGGCGGCGCGCCTTGTCCAGGCTCACGTTGTCCGGCCAACTGTTGAGCGGCGCGAAGCGTTGCTGGCCGCGTCCGCCACCGCCGCGTCCATCGCCAATGCGGTAGGTGCCGGCGCTATGCCACGCCATGCGGATGAACAATGGACCGTAATGGCCAAAATCGGCGGGCCACCAGTCTTGCGAATCCGTCATCAGTGCCGCCAGATCTTTCTTCAACGCTGCCAGGTCGAGGCTCTTGAATGCTTCGGCGTAGTTGAATCCCTTGTCCAGCGGATTGGACTTGCTGGAGTGCTGGGCGAGCAGGTCCAGCCGCAGCTGCTTGGGCCACCAGTCGCGGTTCGTGGTACCGCTGCCGGCGGCATGGTTGAACGGGCACTTTGCTTCGGTTGTCATGCGCTCTCTCCTTGGAAGGACGAACCCACTACTCGTTCTGCAATAGCGTCAGGTGTCCATGCCACACTCGAGAGGTAACCGCTGTCGGTCACCGAGGCGCATGATCCTGATCCGATGGAGGTGTCGTGACGCGAGCCGGCGGGTTTTGGCGCGCGTCGACATGCCCCGCAATCGTCGAGGTTACGCCGATCGTGGCGAAAGTTCCGTATTCGATGCGGCATTCCGCATCGCTTCGCGATTGATATTTCCTAACGTCGCCATAGGCGTTTTCTATCAGCGCCATGCCACCGCCACGCATCGCCGGCATGGTCTTGCGTGTCGGAAGAGAGAGCATCGGATGCCTGTCGAACCTTCGCACAACGCGCCGATCAGGTAATGGGATGGCGCCACGCACATCCTCATGTCGCTGGTGGTGCTGCTCATGATTGCGGCGGATATATGGAAACACGGCCTGCATGCGCCGCATCATCCCGACGACACGGCCGATCACATCGCGCAGCTGCTGATGTTCGGGCAGATCATCACGTTCCGGTTCGCAGCACCCGGGTGTTATCCGGCGCGGCGCACTCTACCCACGCTCGCCTTGCAGCTTGCGCCATGGGTGACCACGTTTGTGCTGACTGTCGCCCTGACCTGGATGGCGCACGCGGCCACACGCAGGCACCAGGTGAAGCATCGCGATGCGACGACGAGCAGGAGGCTTTGCACCATCCCGGCCGCCGCATCGCGAGCCGTCGTGCTTAGGCTTTCTTCTTGCCGGCCGTCTTTCTGACGGTGCGCTTCACGGCCTTCTTCGCCACTTTCTTGGCAGCCTTGGCACGCTTGGCGGGTGCAGCCGGCTTGGCCGAACCGTCGATCAGCAGATCCTGTTCCGACACGCCGCGACGCTTGAGCGCCTTCACGAACCAGGTCGGCTGACGGCCGCGTCCCGACCAGGTCACGGACGGATCGGAAGGATCACGATACTTCGGCGCTACCGAACCGGTCTTGCCCTTCACCACCTTCTTGCCGCGGACAGGATAAAGGTCCTGCAGGCTCAAGCCGCTCTGGCGGAGCAAGGCCTCGATCTTTTCCTTGACGGCCTGCACTTGCGCGGTGCGCGCCTCATGCATGTGAGCGCTCGCATTGGCGATAAGCGCTTCGAGTTCTTTAGGGGAAAGGTTCTTCAGATCAATAGCCATCGCTTTACCTATGTGGTGGAATCGGGCCCAGTCTAGGGCATTAAAGGCGCCAAGCCATCCTTATCGCTCTTTAAAAGTCCAATTCGCTGATGATGGACGGGCTTTGACCCGGCAAACGATACGATTGGCGACAGATAAAAGAAGGGTTCGGCTTTTCGGGACGCGACACACCCACGCGCATGCAAGGGAAACCTCATGAAGATCGAAACGCTGGCCATCGTGCTTTTCGCGGCATGGCTTCTATCCGAAATGTTGCTTCTTCGCACTACCAACGACCGCAGCGGCGCCAACGTGGATCGCCGATCCATGCTGATCCTGGCTTCCAGCAATCTGTTTATTCCGTGTGTGTGCATGGCTCTTTACCTATTCGGCATCGGAGCCAATGCATTTGCGCCTGCGATCAAAATGATCGGCATTGCGGTCATGCTGTTCGGTTTTGGCATCCGCTGGGCCGGCATGTGGACCTTGCGGAAATTCTTTTCGGCGAACGTTGCCGTGCAAGCCGATCATCGGCTGATCGTCCAGGGCCCTTACCGGTTCGTTCGCCATCCGGGCTATTTCGGCGGATGGCTGTCTTTCGTGGGCCTCGGGCTCGCGCTCGGCGATTGGCTTGCGCTGCTCATACTCGCCTTCCTCACGGTACCCGCATTCCTTTTTCGCATCCGCGTCGAGGAAAGCATGTTGCGCCATGCCTTCCCCGATTATTCGGCGTACGCCGTGAAGGTGAAGCGGTTCGTGCCGTTCGTCTGGTAGCTCGCCCTCAACGATGGCGCATCGTCAGCGGCGCTTGGACACTTCAGTCGCCGTGAGTTGTCCTTGCTGTCCGCCAAAGTGATTCACCACATAGTTCGACAGCGCCGCAATTTCCGCGTCGGAATAGGCGCGGCCAAACGACGGCATGAAGATGCGCTGGCCACTCACGTCGAGCTGGGTGCCATGCAGGATCACCTGGGTCAGGTTGGTAGCGTGCGGATCGCGCACCGATCGCAAGCCGGTGAGTGTCGCGTATTCCGTCTGACGTCCCTGGCCGTTGTCGAGATGACAACCCGCGCATGCGCCGACGAACAATTGTTCGCCAAGGCTGGCGTTCGCCGTCGATGCCATGGCGGCGGGCGCCGCGTTCGCCTGCGACGCAGGCACGCCACCTTGCTGCGGCGGCACATCACGCAAGTACGCCACCAGCGCCGCGAGATCCGACGGCGTCAGATACTGCAGGCTGTGTTCCACCACTTCGCCCATGGGGCCGGATGCGGTGCCGCGGCCTGCGGCATGACCCTTGGAGAAGTAGTCGGTCAGCTCCTGATCGCTCCACGCGCCGACGCCGTGCTCCTTGTCCGAGGTGATGTTGTACGCCTTCCAGCCCTCCAGCTCGGCGCCAGCCAGCGCATCGCCGCGCTTCATCGCGAACGCCACGTTTCTCGGCGTGTGGCACTCGCCGCAATGGCCCAGCGCCGTCGCGAGATAAGCGCCGCGATTCCATGCTTCCGATTTGCCCTGTTCGGGCTGGAAACGCTCCTTCTTGAGGAACAACGCATTCCAGAGGCTGAGCGTCCATCGCTGATTGAACGGAAACGACAAATCGTTCGTCGGCGGCGGCGCATGCACCACCGGCAGACTGAACAGATAGGCCTTGATCGCCAGGATGTCGTCGCGACTCAAGGCCGTATAGGAGGTGTACGGAAACGCCGGATACAGCGGATGACCATCCTTGTCGACGCCGGCATGCAGCGCGCGCACGAAATCGTCGTCGCTCCAATTGCCGATGCCGGTTTCCTTGTCCGCGGTGATGTTGGACGAGTAGATCGTGCCGAACGGCAGCTTGAAGGGCACGCCTCCCGCATAGGCCGCGCCGCCGGGCACGGTATGGCAAGCCACGCAATCGGCCGCACGCGCGAGATATTCGCCGCGCGCCATCTGCGAGGCCATATCCGGTGGCGTGCCGGCACCGACCGGCTGCCCGGCCTGCTCGTTGCCACTGTGCGTGACGGTGAGCAACGCATAGCCCGTGAACGCTACTCCCGCCAGCACGACGACGCCGACGATCCACCCGATGGCACGTCCGAGTTTCATGTCCGCCTCCTCGCCGATGCGGCAGGCCCTTCCGATACGGAAGAATGATCCGGCGTGGTCGCCGCCATGACGGCGTCGAGTGCCTGCTTGTCCTGCACGAGCGCCGCCTTGTCGATGGGAAGCGATCGCAGGCGCACGCCGGTCGCCGCGAAAATGGCGTTGGTCAGGCTCGGCATCGCCATCACGGTGCCGGTTTCACCGATGCCGCCTGGCGTTTCCTTGCTGGGCACGAGGTACACCTCGGTCGGCGGCGTCTGGTTCATGCGCAGCACGCGGTAGTCGTTGAAGTTGCGCTGCTCGACAGCGCCGTTCTTCAGCGTGATGCCGCTGTAGAGCGCCGCACTCCAGCCGAACACGAGGCCGCCCTGGATTTGCGCCTCCACCGTGTTGGGGTTGATCACGGTGCCGCAGTCCACGGCCGCCACCGCACGATGCATGATCACTTCGCCCTGCGGCGACACTTCCACTTCCATCACCACGCAGAGGAAACTGCCGAACGGCGCGGCCAGTGCAATACCGCGGCCGTGGCGCGCAGGCAGAGTGCTTCCCCAGCCCGACTTCTCCACGGCCAGATCCAGTACGCCACGGGCGCGCGGGTTGTCGCCCAGCATGTCGCGGCGATAGGCCACCGGATCCTTGCCGGCGGCATGCGCCAACTCATCGACAAAACTCTCCACCACGAAGACGTTGTGCGTCGGCCCCACGCCGCGCCACCAACCCACGTGCAGACCGCTGGGCATGTCGTGCCGCACCCAGTCCACACGGAGATTGGGAATCTCGTAGGGCAACTCGGCCGAGCATTCCACCAGGTCCGGATCGAGGCCGTTCTTGCCCATCGCGCCCGGCGCGAATGTCGCCATCACGGAGGCGCCGGTGGTGCGATCGGTCCATGCCACGGGACGGCCCTGGTCATCCAGCGTGGCCGAAATGCGATCGTAGTAAGCAGCACGGTAGCGGTCTTGCGCGATGTCTTCTTCGCGCGTCCAGATGATCTTGACCGGATAGTTCACCTGTTTGGCGATGGCCACGGCCTGCTCGACGGAATCCTCGAACAGTCGCCTGCCGAAGCCGCCGCCCATGTACTGGTTGTGCACCTGGATGGCTTCCGCAGGCAGCCCCGTGACCTTCATGGCCACATCGACGCAACGCGCCGGCACTTGCGTGCCCACCCATATTTCGCAGGCGTCCGGGCGCACGTGCACGGTGGTATTCAACGGCTCCATGGTGGCGTGCGCCAGCATGGGCAGCTGGTAAGTGGCGGAGACGACCTTGCCTTTCGCATTACCCACCTGCCCGACTTCGCGACCAAGGATGGGCGTGCCGTGCTTGGAAGCCTCGGCCAGGTCCTTGAACAATTGTTCGGTGGTGAAGTTGCCATTTGGGCCGCGATCCCAACGGATGTCCAACGCTTCCAGACCCTGCTTGGCGGCCCAGAAATGTTCGCCGACCACGGCAACGGCATCGTCCAGCTTCACCACCTGGAGCACGCCGGGAATCGCGCGGGCGCGCGTATCGTCCACCGACACCAGCTTGCCGCCGAAGGTGGGGCTGGCCTGCACCGTGGCCACCTTCATGCCGGGCACGCGGATGTCGATGCCAAATGGCAAGGTGCCGTCGACCTTGCCTGGCGTGTCCACGCGACGCAACGGCTTGCCAATCAGCTGGAAATCCTTGGGATTCTTGAGCGGCGCCTTCTCGGGCGGCGTGACCTTGGCGGCAGCATCGGCCAGCTCGCCATAACCCAGCGTGCGCCCGCTGGCGGTATGCGTGACGACACCGCGTGCGACCGTGCATTGGTCGGGATCCACCTTCCATCGCTGTGCTGCGGCCGCGATCAACATGAAGCGCGCCGCGGCGCCGGCGTCACGCAGTGTGGTCCAGCAAAAACGGATGGTGGTGGAGCCGCCCGTCGCCTGGTCGCCCAGCAACGGGTTGGAATAGAGCTTGCGGTTCGGCGGCGCGTGTTCGACCGTGATCTGGTCGAGCCCCACATCCAGCTCCTCGGCCAGCAGCGTTGCCTGCCCGGTGTAGGCGCCCTGCCCCATTTCGATGCTCGGCATCACCAGTTGCACGCTGCCATCGCGATTCACCCGAACGAAGGCATTGGGTGCGAACTCGGGATGATCGGCATCGATGCGCGCATGCTCGATGAATCCCCACGCGCGCCCCGCACCACCCAATGCCATGAAGGCCACCACCAGGCCGCCGCGCTTGAGCCATTCGCGCCGTTCGGGGTTCTGCAGCCCGATCTCTTCCGGCACTCGATCAACCTGGGCTTGATCAACACGAAGCATCATGGCGAAGTCTCGACAGTCAGGCAGTGGACGGAACGACCGATTCTCAGGCGATGGTTTGCGGAAGCGTGACCTGGCCGGTGGCGGCCTGCTTGATCGCGGCGCGGATGCGCACATAGGTGCCGCAACGGCAGAGGTTGCCGGACATGGCCGAATCGATGTCCGCATCCGTGGGCGTCGGCTTCTGCGCCAACAACGCGGTAGCCGTCATGATCTGCCCGGTCTGGCAATAGCCGCACTGCGCCACCTCGATGCCCAGCCACGCCTGTTGCACGCGCTTGCCGATGTCGGTGGCCCCGATGCCTTCGATGGTGGTGATCTTCTTGCCCACCGCGCCAGCCACCGGCAGCACGCAGGAACGCACGGCCTGGCCATCCAGATGCACCGTGCAGGCGCCGCACTGGGCAATGCCGCAACCGAACTTGGTGCCATACATGCCAAGGACATCGCGCAACACCCAGAGCAGCGGCATATCGTCGGGGACGTCGACCTGCGAGTCCTGCCCATTGATGGAAAGAACGATCATCGGGATATCCCTTGCAAGGCGAAAGCACGGTGGCGATATGGCTGCCGGCAACACCCTCTGCGGCGACCGCATCGAGGCGCTCCAAGCGGAGTGCGGTGATCTTCCTATGGAGAAAAGAAAGAGCGAGTGAAGACGGCCACCGGTCTTGACGCAGTCTCCACGCGGTTCGATGCTGACTTCATACCATGAACGTGACGCAGGAATTCGAACCCCTCTACCGCGCCGCCCGGGCACTGGACCTGCGCGACGGAACGAGCCCGGCCGCGCTGGTCACCATCACACGCACGCGCGGCTCCACCTTCCGGCGGGCTGGAGCCAGCATGCTGGTGCAGCGCGACGGCCCACTGGTGTGCGAACTGTCCGGCGGTTGCCCGCAGCGCGACATCGTGCTGCGCGCGCAACAGGCTATGGAAAACGGCCAGCCGGCCCTGGTCGCCTACGGTCGCGAAAGCAATTTCGACGTCATGCTGGAAACAGGCTGCGGCGGCGAACTGGAGGTGTTGATCGAGCCCTGGCGCCAGCCCGACGACGTGCACTTTCTCGATGCCATTGCGCAGCTGCGGGAACGACGCCTGCCCGGCGCCATGGCATCCGTGTTCGCCAGCCATGGCGACCCGCTGCCGCCACGCACGCAAAGGCTGGTGCATAGCGAGCAAACGGTGTGGTCCAACATCGGCCATGCCGCCTTGAGCGCGCAGATTCTTGCGGAGCTGACCACATCGACGATGGAAGGAACCGCTGCCATCGCGCGTCCCGTGGAAAGCAGCGGCCAGCGCTACGACATCCTGCTGGAATCGCTGCGCCCGCCGCTCGCGCTCGTGGTCATCGGCGATGGCATCGGTGCGGAGGCGCTGGCGCGACTATCCCTGCAGCTTGGCTGGCACACCACCCTGGTCAATCATCACGAATCCACTCGCGAGAGGATCGACGGCATCAGACAACTCACGGCGTCGCCGCGCTCGCTGGTCAGTCGCGTCACGCTCGACAGCATGACGTCGGTCGTCGTCATGACCCATCGGCTGGAACACGACCTGGCCTATCTCGGCGAATTGTTCGATACGCCCGTGGCGTATATCGGCGCCATCGGATCGCGCCAACGGGCCGAACAGATGCGCGCCAGCCTGCCTCGCCTCGATCCACGCCTGCACGCGCCCGCAGGCTTGGACGTGGGCTCGGAGACGCCCGAGGAAATCGCACTGGCCATCGCCGCTGAAATCCTGGCGACACGCAACGGCCGCAGCGGCGGCTCGCTCGTGCATTCACAGGCGCCCATCCACCCATGAGCCGTCGCGACCTGCACGTAGGCGCCATCATTCTTGCGGCCGGCAGCGCCAGTCGCTACGGCGCACTCAAGCAGGTCATCGCCATCGATGGCGAACCGATGGTCCGCCGCATTGCGCGAAACGCACTGGCCGCGGAGCTGCATCCGGTGGTCGTGGTGGTCGGCGCCCAGGGCGATCGCGTCATCGACTGCCTGACCAACCTGGATGTCGTTCCCGTGGAAAACGTCGAATGGGCCACCGGCATGGGCAGCTCGCTGGCCGAAGGCGTCAAGACGCTGCTGGCCCATCCGCTGCCGCTGCATTCGTTGATGGTGCTGCTGGCAGATCAGCCATCGATCCGCCTGGACGACCTGGAAAACATGCTCGACGCCCACGCCAAGGCGCCCCAGCGCATCCTTGCCTGCGGGCGCCAGGGCACGCCCACGCCGCCCTGCATCTTCCCCATGGCCTATGCGCAGGAACTCGCTGCCCTGCAGGGCCCGGTAGGCGCACGCGCGCTGCTGCAAAGGCATGCCTCGATGGTCGATGCGTTTGACCTGCCCGCCGCGCTGCTCGACATCGACGAACCCGCCGATTACGCGGCCTGGGAAACTCGGCAGAACAGGCCGCCCACGGCTGAAGACCTCTAGGCAGCCACGGGTTCCGGCCCTCGATTTTCGGCCGCATCGCCCCCATTTCCTGGGTCAGTCCCATGCCGTGACCCAAGTCCTCCCGTGACGCAGTTTTCGCTGTTCTCCCAAGGCCCGCTCGTGCTGCTGGACGATGCCAGCGGCCGGATCGTCTATGAGGAGAACGTCATCGGCGACGACGAGGCGGCCGCCTGGCTCGCGCACCTGCTGGAGAGCCCGATCTGGCGGCAGCAGCGCCGCGTGATGTACGAACGCGAGCTGGACGTGCCCCGCCTCACCTCGCATTTCGACGCCGACGCCGACGACTTGCCGTGGCCACTCGATGTGGCGCTCGAACGGGCACGCACCGCAACGCGTGAATCGTTCAACAGCATTGGCCTGAATCTGTACCGCGACGAACACGACAGCGTGGCGATGCACAATGACCGCCTGGGCGACCTGGTCGAAGGACGCCCCATCGCACTGATCTCACTGGGCGAGACGCGCCGCATGCACATCCGCAGCAAGAAACAGGTCGCGCCCCGACGCCTGGATCTCGACCTTGCCGCAGGCAGCCTGCTGCTGATGAGCTGGGGCACGCAGCTGCACTACGACCATGGCATTCCCAAGCAGAACCATCCAGTCGGTCCGCGCATCAGCCTCGCCTTCCGGACGCGCAAGCCTGCATGAGCCTGCGCGCCTGAACGGGCGACGTGCCACTCACGCGGATACGACGCGGTGTAGAAGGCGGCAGCGACAGCCTTGGCCCAACTCCCATCGAGTGTGGCAACCATGAGCGACGAGAAGAAAGGCAAGCAGCAGCCTCACCAGCCGCCGGGCACCTCGGGCTATCCCGAGCCGCAACCGACGCCCTCGAAAGGCAAGACCATGCCCGACGAACACACGCCGCATGAGCCGCAGAACAACCCGCGGCAGAAGCCCAAGTCGTAACAGTGTCAGGCCGCGAGGCTCTGGATCACCGCATCCACGAACGCCGGAATATCGTCGGGCTTGCGGCTGGTGATGAGCTGGCCATCGCGCACCACCTCGCGGTCTTCCCAGGTGGCGCCGGCGTTTTCCAGATCCTTGCGCAGGGACGGCCAGGACGTCACCGTGTGGCCATTCACCAGTCCGGCGTTGATCAATGTCCAGGGTCCGTGGCAGATCGCGGCGATGGTCTTGCCGGCATCGCCGAATGCCTTGACGAACGCCACCGCTTTCGGCAATTGCCTCAGGTTATCCGGATTCATCACGCCACCCGGCAACACCAGCGCATCGAAGCTCTCGGCCTTCACCTGATCGAGTGATTGGTCGACGGGCACCTTGTCGCCCCAATTCTTCTTGTTCCAGCCGGTGATTTCCTGCTTGCCGTCGGGCGCGATCACGGTGACCTTGGCGCCGGCCTCTTCCAGCAGGCGCTTGGGCTCCATCAATTCCGACTGTTCAAAACCGTCCGTAGCGAGCATGGCAATGCGGCGACCCTTGAGTGTGCTCTGTGTCATGACGTTCTCTCGTGGAAGTGAGTGCGTGATGCTGCAGAACACCTCATACGACGCGCGTCGGTTTTGCGTGCGCAGCGCGTGACGGGGTCAGCGGCGACTCAGCTGTGCTGCGAAATCACGCGCATCGCATGGGCGAGGCTCTGCTTCATGGATGCCATCTCACTCCAGGGATCGCGACGCAGGCGCTTCAATCGCGCCACGGTGCTCCGCAGATCGAACGCGGCACCACCGGCAAGCTTGCCCAGCTCCTCCCAGCGCAGCGGCATCGCGACCGGCGCACCGTCCCGCGCGCGCAACGAATAGGACGCCACGCTGGTCGCGCCACGCCCGTTGCGCAGATAATCGATGAAGATGCGCCCGCGCCGACGGGCCTTGGCCGAGACGGCCACGAACTCCTCGGGCTGCGCCTGTGCCATGGACATGGCAAACGCCTTGGCGAAGGTCTCGACCTCCGTCCAGGCCGCTGCCGGCCGAAGCGGCACCACCACGTGCAATCCCTTGCCGCCCGTCGTGCGCACGAAGGACGCCAACCCCAGACGCTCGAGCAGACGGCGTGTCGTGCGCGCGGCGGAAACCACGCGCTCCCACGGGACATCGTCCGCGGGATCGAGATCGAACACGATGCGATCGGCCTTGTCGGGCGACGCGGCCATGGCGCCCCACGGATGGAACTCGATGACGCCGAATTGCACCAGTTCGATGATGGAGGCCGCATCCGTGGGACACAGATACGCACGCTTCGCGCCCGAGCCCTCTTTCAGCATCACTTGCTCGACATGCTTCATGCCGGCCATGGGATGCTTCTGGAAGAAACACGCCGATTGCGTGCCCTCGGGGCAACGAAGGATGGACAGCGGCCGCCCACGCAGGCCGGGCAGAAACCAGTCCATCACGGCGTCGTAATACTGCGCCACCTGCAGCTTGGTAATGCCCGGATAGACCTCGCGCTCCGGATGCGTGATGGTGATGCCGCGAACGCTGGGTGGCTCGTTCGCAGGCTTCGGCCTTGGCTTCGCCGAACGCGAGGCACGATCCGCATCGCGCAGACTGGCGACCGACTTGTCCTCGCGCCACGTCTTGAGGCTAGGCTGTCGAAGCAGGCCATTCCCGCCCATGCCGCGGTAATACACCTCCACCACCGCCCTGGGCTTGATCCAGCGCGCCTGGCGCAACAGGGGATCGACGGTGTCCGCGTGCACCGTGGGTTGCGTGCCGCCCTTTGCACCATCGAGCGCCTTGCCGATCTGCTTGAGCTGGCTGTCGGTGAAACCGGAGCCGACGCGTCCCGCATAATCCCAGCCACCCGCTGCGGCGGGCCGCCCCAGCAGCAGCGAACCGAACCCCTGCCGGCTGCCCTTGCCTTGCGTGTAACCCACCACAGCGAACTCATCGCTTTCCAGGCGCTTGATCTTCAGCCAGTCGCCGCTGCGCCCCGCGTGGTAAGGCGACGTCGTACGCTTGGACACGACGCCTTCAAGGTTGGACTTCATCACCATGGCCAGCATCTCGTCGCCATGGCCAACCACATGTTCGCTGTAACCCAGCAGCTTGGCGTGAGCCGCCTTCGTGCGCCCCACCAACGCCTTGAGCAAAGCCTTGCGCTCCAGTAACGGCGCCTGATCGATGGCTTCGCCGTTCACATGGATCACATCGAACAGCATGTAGGTGAGCTCGCCGCGACGCTCACCCGAGAGCGTCTTCTGCAAGGCGGCAAAATCGCTGCGCCCTCCCTCCATCACCACCAGTTCGCCATCCAGGCGCGCCGAACGCAAGCCGAGCGAGCGCACCGCGTCGACAATGCCGGGGATGCGCCCGCTCCATTCCAGCGCATTGCGCGACCAGCAGCGCACCTCGCCATCGGCCACCGCCGTCAGGATGCGATAGCCGTCCCACTTGATCTCGTGTAACCAGTCGTCGCCCTCCGGCAATCGATCGCGCAACTGCGTGAGCGCGGGCGAAAAGAAACCCGCATGGATCGATTCCTTGCGCCGCTCGCTGATGCCGCGCAGTGATGGCGCCTTCCCTTTGGCCGCCACCATGCTCTTCGCTGGCGCTGCCGCTTTCTTCGTCGGGACCTTGCGTTTGCTTGGCGGCGCGGCGGCGTCACTGAGCAAATCGTCCGCCTCTCCATTGCCTGCATATTCGTCCTGCGCCTTGATGAGAAACCATGCGGGCTGTTTCTCCTTGCGATGACTACGCACCAGGTGCCAGCGTCCATGCAAGCGCTTGCCATGGAGAACGAATTCAAGATGCCCCTTGCGCAGTTGCGCAGCGGCGTCGCCATCCGTCGACCAGATGCCGCGATCAAAGCAGTCCACATGTCCCGCGCCATAGTTCCCGGCAGGAATGTCGCCCTCGAAATCCGCATAGGACAACGGATGGTCTTCCACCTCCACGGCGAGCCGCTTCACCGACGGATCGAAACTCGGCCCCTTGGGCACGGCCCAACTGCGCAGCACCTTGCCCACCTGCAGGCGAAAATCGAAATGGCGCCGACGCGCGTGATGCAGCTGCACCACGAAGATGGGGCGTTTGCCCACGGCGCGGGTCGACGGCGCGGGTTCGCTGGTTTGTGAGAAGTCGCGCTTGCGGCGATATTCGCGCAGGGCCATGGCGCTATCCGTTGACGCAGCTCGAATTCAGGCAGAGCGCCGTGACGTGCGCTTGCGAGCCGGCGCCTTCTTCGCCGCCTTGGCCGGCGCGCGCTTGCTCGTCGATCCGGTCGCTTTCGTCTTGGCGCGCGTCGCGGTTTTCTTGGCCGGCGTACGCTTCTTGCTGGCGAGACTCTTCTGCAGCAGGGCCATGAAATCCACCACATTGGTGCTGGCGTTCTCCGGCGTCTCCGATTCGTCCTCCACCAGCGGCGTCACCACGCCCTTCGACTTCATGCGCTTCTCGATCACCTTGTGCAGGCGGTTGCGGAATTCGTCGCGATAATCGCCCGGCTTCCACTGGTCAGACATGGAGTCGACCAGCTGCTCGGCCATCTGCATTTCCTTGGGCGTAATGCGATAGCTGGCCGTCTTGCCGGTGGGCAGCGCATAGTCGTCCACGTCCACCAGCTCCTGCGGGTAGCGCAGCAGCACGAGCATCAGGCTGTCTTCCTTGGGAATCACCGCCGACAGATATTCGCGGGTACGAATGACGACCCTGGCGATGCCGATCTTGCCGGTGCGGCGCAATGTCTCGCGCAGCAGCACGTAGCCTTTCTCGGCCTTCTTGCCCGGCACGAGCACGTACGGCTTTTCGTAGTATTCCGGCCCGATGGATGCCGCGTCGACGAAGGCTTCCACCTCCACCGCTTCACGCCCTTCGGGCGAGGCGGATTTGATGTCCTCCGGCCGCAACACCACGTAGCTGCCTTTCTTGTATTCGTACGCCTTGACGATGTCCTTCCACGGCACTTCCTCGCCGGTGTCGGCGTTGACGCGTTCGTAGCGGATGGGCGTGTTGCTGCGGCTGTCGAGCATGCGGAAATGCAGGTCCACGCGCCGCTCGGCCGGCATCACCGATACCGGTACGTTCAACAGGCCAAACGACAGCGTTCCGGTCCAGATCGGGCGAGCCATGTCGGGGCTCCTGATGGGGCGAACCGTGAGCAGAAGCCTTGCGGCGTGAGTCCGCGGTGAGTCGTGCGTGAAATCGCCGGAGGGCGTGTCCGCCTAGGCGTGCTCGCTGCTGCCGTCCTTGATCGCGGCCAGCAGTTCGCGACCCAGCTCCACCATGGTGAACGGCTTGCTGATCAGGCGCACGCCCGGATCGAGAATGCCGTTGTGGACGATGGCGTTGCGGGTGTAACCGGTCATGTAGACCACGATGAGTTCCGGATAGAGCTCCTTGGCGCGGGCCGCCAGCTGCCGCCCATTCATGCCGGGCATCACCACGTCGGTGAGCAGTACGCTCACGTCGGGATGTTCTTGCAGCTCCCGCAGGGCCGCTTCCGCGCCGGCGGCTTCCACTGCCACATAGCCGATTTCGCGCAAGGCATTGACCACGAACAGGCGAACGTCCTGGTCATCCTCCACCACCAGCACCTTGTGCTGCGCCTGGATCGCCTCGTCGTGGTGCACGTTGACACCTTCGTCCAGGGCCTCGGAGAAGTCGCGCGGCAGATAAAGCTTCACCGTCGTGCCAACGCCGACCTCGCTGTAGATCTTGATGTGCCCGTGCGATTGCTTGACGAAGCCATGCACCTGGCTGAGCCCCAGGCCCGTGCCCTTGCCCAGCTCCTTGGTGGTGAAGAACGGGTCGAACGCCTTCTGCAGCACGTCGGCCGTCATGCCGCCGCCGGTGTCGGTCACGGCCACCATGACGTACTGTCCAGCGGTGACCTCCAGGTGCTGCTGCGCATACGCGCGATCGAGCACGGTGTTCGCCGTTTCGATGGTGAGCTTGCCGGCACCGTTCATGGCGTCGCGGCTGTTCACCGCCAGGTTGACGATGGCGCTTTCCAGTTGCGCACGATCGACGAACGCCGGCCACAGCCCGCCTGCCTGCACCGTTTCGATCTTGATGTTTTCGCCCAGCGAGCGACGCAGCAAGGCCGACATGTCGCGGATGCACTGGTTGATGTCGGTCGGCTTGGGTTGCAGCGCCTGCTGGCGCGCGAAGGCGAGCAGCTGCTTGGTGAGTTCGCCCGCCATCATGGCGCCGTTCAAGGCGTTGTTGGCCGGCCCCTGCACGCGCGGATCGTCGCCCGGCAGCCGGCGCAGCAGCAGCTCCAGATTGCCGATGATGATGGCCAGCATGTTGTTGAAATCGTGCGCCACGCCGCCGGTCAACTGACCGATGGCCTCCATTTTCTGGGCCTGGCGCAACTGCGCTTCCACGTCTTCGCGCTGCTGGATTTCCTGCTCCAGCGCCTGCACGGAGCGGCGCAGCGCCTCGGCATGCTGCTGTCCTTCGCGTATCACCATATAGGCGAGCGCGGCGGCCAGGCCAATGGCGAGCACGATGGCGATCATCAGCAGCAGGCGCTGCGTATCCATGGACGCACTACGCCCACGCAGCATCTCCTGCTCGCCCTGGTCCATGCCCATGACGACGCTGCGGATCTGCACCATCAGCTGCCGACCTGCATCGCCCCGGACCAGATCCAGCGCGGCGTCGACCCGGCCGTTGTCGCGCAACTGCACGGTGCGGCCCAGCTCGTCCATCTTCGCGGCAATGAGATTGAACAGCTGCGCCTGCTGTACTGCGCGCTCGGGACTGAGCGCCACCATGCTACGGAGCTTGCCTTCACGCACGGGCAACTGCGTCTTCGCTTCCAGGAACGGCGTGAGATAGGAACGATCGCCGGTGAGCAGATACCCGCGCTGCCCCGTTTCGGCGTCCTGTACCAGGCTGAAGAGCTCCCACGTGCTTTGTTGCAGCTCCAGCGAATGCTGCACCCAGCGTTCAGCGCGAAAACTGGAGGCCACCGCAAACACGATCAGCACGCACGCCACGCCAAGCAGCGCGAAGCCGCCGACGATACCTCGCCGCATGCGCGAGCGAATAGCCACCGTTTCCATCGAACCCCCTCGATACCGCCCGGCCCCAATCACGCGACACGGGTGAGTGACTTTCACCACGTCGCCGCATCACGATTCCCTAACGTAGTGTGCGCGATTTTCGCGGGGCTGCAAACGCCGCCCGCCCGGCATTTCACCGTGCCGCGCGACTGAATTCCGTCCACACGTTTTCTTGATTCCGTCATCACCTCCCTCGTCGCTACCATGCCTTCACGCGCCACGTGGCGCCGGGCTGGGGAAAGTGGAATGCGCACGATGGCCACGCGGGAACGAAGCATCACCTCGCTCGGCGAGCGGGCAGCCTTCGACGAGGCCATGGCCATTTATCTCCGGAAAGTGGCCGACTGCCGGCGCAGACGCCTGGGGGCGGACCTGCTGCTGGTATTGGCCTGCGTGCTGCTCGCCAGCAGCGCACTGGCACCACCCGCGCTGCGCCTGGCGCTCTTGCCGGTCGCCTTTGGCGTGGCATGGGCAGGCGTACATATGGGCGAGTGTGCGGCACGGGCGCGCGCACGCCTTCGCTGGTGAGCTGAGCCGACCGTTTGGAGACGCCGTCAAGCGAGCGCGGCAGCGCACCGGATTCATCCCTGTCACCGATCGGGTGACTGAAGGCCAGCCATGAACGCTTCACCGTCGAGCTTCAGCAACGCCATTCCAGGATGGATGGGCGAAGCCTTCGGTCGTCCCACGGCGGCGGAAGCCATGCAATGGCTGCTCGAAACCATCTGCCAGCAGCTGGGCGCGGAAGCCTGCCTGGTGGTGCGCATCAACGGTGCGGGCACGCATGGTTCCGTGGCGTCCTCTTATGGACAGTCACTGCAGACGCTGCCGCGCATGCCGCACCCGCTGGGCGGCAGTGCGCTTGAACACGTACTGGCCGCACCTGCGCCGATCGCCCTGGAAATGGCCAGCCTGGGAACGGACACCTGGTTCGCAAACCTCGGCATCACCGGCGGCGCCATGGTGGCCCTGCAGCAGGGCCCGGTGAAATTCGGCTCGCTCGGCGTCTACTTCATGCACGACAACGCCGACATCACCGACACGCTCGCCTTGCTGGCGGAAATCCGCATGCTGCTATGGCCGCTGCTGTGCTGGCAGATCCTTGGCGCCGAAGTGAACGACAACGACGATACCCACCACGCCGCCATGGCCACGGTGCATCGCGCCAACAACATCCTCAGCAACATCGTGCTTTTGACGGATCTCGCCCTGGACATGCCGTGCGGCCGTGAGGACGAACGCATGCGCACCGTGCTCCAGCGCATTGCGGGCGAAAGCGTGCGCTGCGCCGACGTGCTGCGGGAAATTGGACCCGGCTGAAACCCCATCAAGGTAGGGAAGCGACGCCCTGCCGGGCGCCGCTCTCCCTGATGGAGCACTCGATGGTCAGTGGCGCTTGTCCTCGTCGCGCTGACGATCGTGCTCCTTGCCGATTTCCTTCTGCACCTTGCCAGCGTTCTTTTCGATATTGCCTGCCACTTCCTTCGCAGGGTTGTTGGTGACCTTGCCGACGCCTTCCTTGATGGCGCCCTTCACTTCGTGCTTGGTGCCTTCAACGCGATTCTTATCCATAGCATTCTCCTGCGCCGCGAATTGCGGCGTGTCGTTTTTAGGAATCGCGCAGTGCCTTCGCTGTGAAATTAAAAGAAAGCATCACCTTGATGCGAGCGCATCGTCAGCACGAAGCGTGAGTTGTTAGCAGCGCGGCAAGGACGCATGCGCGGGACGTGCGCGTTCACGCATGAGTCGGCGCACGCTCAGTCGAGCATGCTGCGCACCTTGGTGAGCAGCTGCTCGATCTCAAACGGCTTGATGAGGATGTCCATGCCTTCATCGAGCAACTCGTTGCCGGTCAACGTGCTTTCCGCGTAGCCCGTCATGAACAGGATGGGCAAGGCCGGCCGCCACGCACGCGCCGCCTCGGCAAGCTGCCGCCCGTTCATGCCCGGCAGGCCTACGTCGGTCAGCAGGAGATGGATGGCGCTATCGCCGCGCAGGGCGCGCAAGGCCGCATCCACGTCCTCGGCCTCGGTGCACTGGTAGCCGGCATCGGAAAGAAACTCGCGCGCAAGCGCGCGCAACGAGGTGTTGTCCTCGACGATGAGAATGCTTTCACCCTGGCCCAGCGCCCAGTCGATGGCGACATTCGACGCCTCTTCCACCTGCGACTGCCCGCGCGGCAGGGTCAGCCGCACTTCCGTGCCCACGCCGTTCTCGCTGCAAATGGTGACGCGCCCGCCCGACTGCCGCGAGAACCCGTAGATCATCGACAGGCCGAGCCCGGTGCCCTTGCCAAGCGGCTTGGTGGAGAAGAACGGCTCGAAGACGCGCTCGAGCACCTCCGGCTCGATGCCGGTGCCGTTGTCGATCACGGCCACCTGCACATAGTCTCCATCGGGCAATTCCTTGTCGCCGTGCAGAGCGATGGTGGAGGTGAGCACGCGGATCTCGCCACCATCGGGCATCGCGTCGCGGGCGTTGATCACCAGGTTGATGATGGCGTTTTCCAGCTGGTTCGCATCGACCGTGGCGATGCCGGTACCTTCCATCAGGTCGAACTTCAGCTCGATGTGCTCGCCGATGGTTCGCCGCAGCAGGTCGCCCAGCGAACGGACGAGCTGGTTGATGTCCACCGGCTTCGGGTCGAGCGGCTGCTGCCGCGCGAAAGCCAACAGGCGATGCGTGAGCGACACGGCGCGACGCGCCGAACCCAACGCCATGTCGGCAAAGCGCTGCACGCCCTCGACACGCCCTTCCGCCACGTGACGACTCATCAGGTCGATGCCGGTGATGATGGTGGTGAGCAGGTTGTTGAAGTCGTGCGCGATGCCGCCGGTGAGCTTGCCCAGCGCGTCCATCTTCAGCGCCTGGTGCAGTTGCGATTCGGTGCGCTCGCGCTCGGCAATTTCCTGGGCCAGCTTGGTATTGACCGATTCGAGCGCCGCCACATGGCGTTGCTCACGGCGCCACTGCTCGGTGACATCCTCGACGAACACCAGGCCAAGGTCAGGAGCGCGATATGGTGCGATGCGCCACTCGATGCGGCGCACCACCTCGCGCAGGCGCATGGAAAACGTGCCACGCCAGCGCTTGCGATCCGCAAGATGCGTGCGCAATTGCTCCAGCTCGTCGCCCTGGCCCGGCTCAAAGGCAGCCGGCAGCCTTCCTGCCTCGACGGCGCCATCCAGCAGCCGCACAAAAGCGTCGTTTGCCTCGTGGATGACGAAGCCTGAGTCCATCACGGCGATGGGCGCGACGGCACTGGTGAAGATTTCCCGGAAACGCGCCTCGCTTTCCAGCAACGCGTCTTCCGCGCTTCGCACGCGCAACAGCGTGCGCAGCGTGGCGAGCAGTACATCCGGGTCCACCGGGTGGACGAGATAGGCATCGGCGCCGGCGTCCAGTCCCGTGATGAGATCACCCGTTTCGATCGACGCGGCCGACACATGGATCACGGGCAGCAAGCGTGTGGCGGGCTGGCTGCGCAGGTAACGGACAATGTCGAAGCCACTCATGTCGGGCAGGTTCACATCGAGCACAAGCGCTGCAACCGCTTGCTGCTCCAGCAACACCAGACCTTCCGCCCCCGTACCCGCCTCCATGACCGCATAGCCATGCCGTTCCAGCACGCGACGCATCGAATAACGGGTGGCCGTGTTGTCGTCAACGATCAGCAGCGGACTAGAGCGTGGCATCGGCAGTGCCCTCGGGAAGCGTGCGCGGAAGAACCACGAAGAACACCGAACCCTCGCCCGGCTTGCTCTCCATGCCCACGTGGCCGCCCAGCAACTCCGCGTAGCGCTTGCACAACGAGAGACCGAGGCCGGTGCCGCGCAGGCGCTTCTGCATGGGCGATTCAAGCTGACTGAAATCCTTGAAGAGATCCTTCTGCAGATCGCCGGGAATGCCGATGCCAGTGTCGCGCACGGCGAAACACACCGTACCGTCATCCTGCAGGTGCGCCGATACCTTCACGGTGCCACGCGGCGTAAACTTCAACGCATTGGAAATGTAGTTACGCAGGATCTGCGCGAGCTTGCGATCATCCGTGTAAAGCTTCGGCATGCCTTCGGGGTCTTCGAAGATCAGGTCCGCTTCCGTCATTTCGGTGATCGGACGGAACGTGCCGCGCAGCGCGGCGAACAGGTCCACCATGTCGAACCAGGCTGGCGAGATGGTGATGCGGCCGGCCTCGATCTTGGCCAGGTCGAGCAGATCGTCCACCATGTCGCTCAGTTCGCGCGCCGCCACCGAGATGTACTTGACCTGGCGATGCTGCTCGGGCGTGAGCGGCCCGTCCATTTCGTCGGAGAGGAGCCGCGCAATGCTCAGCACGGAACCCAGCGGCGTGCGGAATTCGTGGCTCATGTAGGAGAGGAAGCGGCTCTTGAGTTCCGACGCCTCCCGCAGCTGCTCGGCCTGCTTGTCCAGTTCCGCGTATAGCGCGACGACGCCCTGGTTGGTTTCATCCAGCTCGGCACGCAACGCCTGCGTCTCGCCGCGCAGGCGCTCGAGCTCGTTCTGCACAGCACCTTCGGGCTCGTTGGATTCAGCCATGCGCGCGCTCCAGGGCGACAACCATGACGGTGGCATCGTCGCGATTCCGGTTGAAGTCGCGATGCAGCACCGCCGCGATGACCGCCGGGTGACGATGAAGCAGGCCGGGATAGTCCGCCATGCGCCAACGTGACTGCAGGCCATCGCTATGCATGATGAGCAGCTTGCCGATGATATCGCTGAAATCGAAGGCCTGGGCGCGGCGGAACTGCACCCCCACGATGCCCGGGTGAGAGGCAAGGCCGCGCACCGACTCGAGCGAGACGAGGCTTGCCGAGATATTGCCGATGCCGGCAAAACGGAGCGAACCCTGGGCCGTATCCACCCGGGCAATGGCCGCCGCCCCGCCGCGCGTGCCGGTCATGGCACGGTGCAATTCCTCCATCAACGCGCCCGGCTCTGCCACCGGATGGGCGGCAAATGCGTTGACCGCCGCTTCCGCGGCCTGCGAGGCCGCCTCGCCATGGCCCAGGCCATCGACCATCATCATCGACAGGGCCGCGCCCTCGATGGCCAGCGCCCAACTGTCGCCGCAGAAGCGTTCGCCATGCAGCGCCGTCTGGCTCACGCCGAAACGGATATCGTCATCGTCGCGCGGCCGCGGATAAAACCGAGCCAGCACCACCGATCCGCGTTCGTCCGAATAGACGTCCATCACCTGTGATTGCCGGACCGCGGCGCCCAGCCCGATGCCCTGTGTGCCGCCGGTGGAGAACCCATCCGGCAGGCAGGCTGCCAGATGGAATCCCGGCCCGCGATCCACCGCGATGATCTCGATGCCACGCGCGCTCCGCCCTGGAATCTCGCGCAGGTAGATGACGCCGCCCTTGCCGTGCTTGACGACATTGCTGGCCAGTTCCGTTGCCACCAGCGCCACGCGTCCACCGTCCGATGCCTCGAAGCCCGCATCGCTGGCAAGCTGCTGCGCCATGCGACGAGCCTGCCCCACCTGCGTGGCCTCGTCGATGATGATGTCGATCGCCAGCGTGCCTGGCAGCGTCAGTTCCATTTGGTGATCGTGACGCGCGTGCCCTGCCCGGGCGCGCTTTGAATGTCGAACTGGTCGACCAGCCGTTTGGCGCCGGCCAAGCCAAGGCCGAGGCCGGTGCCCGAGGTCCATCCATCCGTCATGGCCTGCTTGATGTCGGCAATGCCGGGGCCGTTGTCGCGGAAAACCACTTGCACGCCCTTGCGCGCGCCTTCCTCCACAATGGCCCAGTCCATGTCGCCACCGCCGCCGTAGATCACCGCGTTGCGCGCCAGCTCACTCACCGCAGTGACCAGCTTGGTCTGGTCCACCAGCCGCAAGCCACACTCCTGCGCCAGCTTGCGCACGGCCTGACGACCGAGCACCACGTCCTGCTCGGACCGAATGGCGAACGTGCCGTTACGGATACTGCTCATTGATTCAGCACACGCTCGCGCAGCAATTTCATGCCGCGCTCAACATTCAACGCCGTGCTTACGCCCTGCAGCTTCAGGCCCAGCTCCACCAGAGTGATGGCCACGGCCGGCTGCATGCCCACGACCACGGTTTCCGCGTCCATGATGCGCGACAGCCCCGAGATCATGCCGATCATCCGGCCAATAAATGAGTCGACGATGTCCAGCGCCGAGATATCGATCAGCACGCCCTTGGCCGAGGTCTCGCTGATCTTGGCCGACAGATCGTCCTGCAGCGTCATGGCCAACTGGTCATGCATGTCCACCTGGATGGTGACAAGCAGGAAGTCGCCCATGCGAAGGATGGGGATGCGATCCATGGGTCAGCCGGCTCGCGCCACGATCAGCCCCGAGCGCTTGAGCGCCAGTGCGAGCGCATCCGCCAGGTTGGCCTTGGTGACGATGCCGCCGAGATCCAGGCCCAGATGCACGATGGTCTGCGCGATCTGGGGACGGATGCCGCTGATGATGCAGTCGGCGCCCATCAGGCGAATGGCCGTGACGGTCTTGAGCAGATGCTGCGCCACCAGGGTGTCCACCGTGGGCACGCCGGTGATGTCGATGATGGCAATCTCCGAACCGGTTTCTACGATGCGCTGGAGCAACGACTCCATCACCACCTGCGTGCGCTGCGAATCGAGCGTGCCGATCATCGGCAGGGCCAGCACGCCATCCCAAAGCTTGACCACGGGCGTGGACAGCTCCAGCAACTCTTCCTGCTGACGCAGGATCACTTCCTCACGCGACTTCTGGAAGGCGCGGATGGTGTGCATGCCCAAGGTGTCGAGCAGCTCGGAGATGGCCCAGAGCTCGTTCGACAGCTCGACGGGATCGGCGACATAGGTTTTCTGCAGCAGGTCGAACAACGGCCGCTTCAGCGAGAAGATGAAACGCGCCGTATGCTGCGAATCCAGTCCGCGCACGGCGCGGCTGCGTGAGAGCGTTTCCAGGAACTGCCGCGACTCGGCCCATTCGGCCCGCGACAAGTCGGCCGCATCGCCCACCGCCGAAGCAGCCACCAGCACGCGAAGAAAATCCCTCGCCTGTCCGTTCACGTCGTCGCGACTGATGCGGTTGTCCGACAGCGAACCCTCTTGTTCCAGGCTATTCATCCAGCCAGCCAGCAAGGCCGACTCGTTCTGCTTGATGGCGTCGATGGTCGCCTGCTTGAGAATCGACATGAGTGCCTCCCGTAGGAAATCGATTCATCATCCGGGAAGGCGGCAGGCATTGGAATAGCTTAGAAAGAAAACTTCCGAGCTAGCGGGAATTTGACACCGCATTGACATGGCCGTCTCTACACAGAACTGTTGCGACTCGCCGTCACGCAAAGCAAAGACATGAACTCCGACCGCGTTCTCACCATTCTCCTCGTTGAAGACGACGACGGCATTCGCACCATCGCCAGCGTGCTCCTGGAGTCCGAGGGTCATCACGTGCATGCCGCAGCCACCGGCGAAGAAGCCAACGCGTGGTTGGCGCAACACCAGCCGGACGTGCTCTTCGCCGACGTGAACCTGCCAGGCATCGGCGGCGCGGAGGTGGCTCGCCTGGCCCGGGAAGCCCACCCGGAGCTTCGCGTCCTGCTGACTTCCGGCGAGGCCATGCCCGATCCCGCGTGGCTCGCATCGGGTGTTCGCTATCTCAACAAGCCTTATGACCGGCGCGCACTGCTGGCTGCCATCGAGTCCACCGCCAAAGCCGCGGCCTGAGCCTTTGCTCACGATGTCGCGGGCGGCGGGGCGCCCATGCCCACCTCGGCCACCATGTGGCGAATGCGGTGCAGCGCCCACTCGTGATCATCGTGCGCCGCGTCGCGCAGCACTTCTTCCGCCAGGCCTGAAAACTCCTGCCAGAACAGTTGCGGCTCCGGATATTTGCGGGCCAGCGCCTGCGCGTAGCCCTGCAGCCGCTCGAGATCGCTATCGAGGTTCTCGCGATTCTTGGTCATGGGAGCCTCAACGAATCCGTCTGACTAGGATGGCCGCACGCACACAGGCTACCCACCTTGTAGCGACAGCATGTGATGCATGACGTCGCGAACATGTGGTCTGGGCGTGATGCCTTTCGCCACCGGACCACACACTGGCAACACCGGCCAAATGCCGCGGCGCCCACGCCGCGCCGCTTCGGATGTTTCACATTTGAGCGGCAGTGCACTCACGACCGGGACGGCATCGTCGTCGCACATCCCACGACGAGGTTATTGCCATGAGTCAACATGCCCATGAGATCAAGGTGCTCAACGGTCTTATCGAAACCACCATCGACAGCGTCGATGGCTATGCGGAAGCCGCCAAGGATGCGGAAAACCCGCAGTTTCGCGAGTTGTTCCTGACCCGCGCGGCCGAACGCCGCCAGATCGCCTCACGTCTGCGTGAAGCAGTGCGTCGCGAAGGCGGCGAGCCTGCCGACGACGGCACCGTGCTCGCCTCGGCCCATCGCATGTTCACCGGACTGCGCAGCTCGATGAGCCACGGCGACAAGGCCGTGATCGACGAGGTGGAGCGCGGCGAGGATCACATCAAGGCGAAGTATGACGAGGCGCTCAAGGACGAAAAGCTCTCGCTCTCGGCGCGCGAATCCATCCAGCAGGCTTATGCCTCGGTGCGCCAGGGCCATGACCAGATGAGTGCCATCAAGCGTTCGATGCACTAAGCGGCGCTTTCGTACATCGCAACGCCACGACGGGATCGTCCTCGCACGATCCCGTCGTCCTATCGGCTTCCGCGATTGCGCGCGGGAGGGGTGAATGGCCGCCCGCTACATGTGCGGCTGCTGATCCGGCGGTGGCACGGGATCCTTGATGGGAACCGGCGGCGGCTCGGGATCGGTCAACGGTGGGCGCGCCGGCGTGGGCGGCACGGGCTCCGGTTGCGCAGGCGGCTCTTCCGGCTGGAGCGGTGCCGGCGGCTTCACCGGATCCGGTGTCGGCGCGGGCACTTCGGCGTTCGAAACATGCATGGTGTATTTCTCGATGATCATCGTGCGACTCCTGTTCGAGCGAGTTCATCGTCACGACCGACCATTGAACAGCGTGCACGAAATGCGTTAACGACAGTATTCCCGCCATGGCGTACCGGAACTGTTCATGCGCGCGTGCACGCCGCCGTGATGTCAGCAACCGCAGCTGACTTGCGCCACTGAAATTTGACCCACTGGTCACTTTTTGGGGCGTAATTCTCCATGCGACACCCACAGAGGACAGTCGCATGAAAACGCATGCCATCACTTCCCTGGCCCTGATCCTGGCGATGGGTACAGGCGCGAGTTTCGCGCAGACCTCGCAGCCCCAGACGCGCACCGTGTGCGAAGACGTGCCGGTGAAGCAGGTCAATTCCAGCGACACGCATCGCGTGGCCGGCACGGCCATCGGCGCCGTGGCCGGCGGCGTGCTCGGCAACCAGGTCGGCGGCGGCAAGGGCAAGACGCTTGCCACGGTGGGCGGCGCTGTCGCCGGCGGCGTCGTCGGCAACCAGGTACAGAAGGCGCATCAGGACAACAACGCCACCTACACCACCGAACGCCGCTGCCACCAGGAACAGTACTGATCCTATGCATGGCCGCCTGATGGCGCCGCCCCGAATCGCGAGACGTCGAACCGAGCCAAGGAGACTGTTTGCATGAATACCTCTGTCTATTGCATGGCCCGCACGCCGGAGCAAGCCGAAGTGATCCTGCAGGAGCTCAAGCAGGCGGGCTTTACCAACAACGATATCTCCGCCTTGCTGCCCGATCGTCGCGGCAACAAGGATTTTGCCCATGAGCACAACACCAAGGCGCCGGAAGGCGCGACCGCAGGCGGCATCGCGGGCATGGGCGTGGGCGCCGCATTGGGCTGGCTTGCCGGTGTGGGCGCGCTTGCCATCCCGGGCGTCGGGCCGTTCATCGCGGCTGGCCCCATCATCGCTGCCCTGAGCGGCGCGGCCGTGGGCACGGCCACTGGCGGCGTGGTCGGCGGACTCGTGGGCCTGGGCATGCCGGAATTCGAAGCGAAGCGTTACGACGCGAAGATCCGCGAAGACAACATCCTGATCTCCGTGCACACCGAGAGCGGCAAGCAGAAGGACGCAGCCAAGGATGTGTTCAAGCGCAACAACGCCGACGATATCGCCACCGCCTCCGAAGCGCGCGTCCACTGAATCCGCACTGGATGCGATGCCAGCTGACTCGCGTCAGCAGCGGCAACGAGGTTTTCACACGTGACTCACGATGGGAACGCTCTGATTCGGGGCATTCACCACGTACCGCACAGTGGGGCAACGACATGCACGCCAAGAAACGTCGATCCGGTTTCGTCATACTCGTGGAAGACAATCGCCAGAACGCGCAGGCCACCGGTGAATACCTCGAAAGCCAGGGCTACACGGTGGACTATGCCTACGATGGCATCACCGGCCTGCACCTTGCCTCGTCCAACGATTACGACGCCATCGTGCTGGACGGCATGCTGCCGGGCATGGATGGCCTGGAAGTCTGCCGCCGCCTGCGCGACGAGAACAAGGTGGGTGCGCCGATCCTGATGCTCACCGGCCGCAATACGCTGGACGACAAGGTCGCCGGCCTGGATACAGGCGCCGACGATTACCTTTGCAAGCCCTTCGATCTGCGCGAGCTGGAAGCCCGCCTGCGCACGCTGATCCGTCGCGAACGCCGGCAGGTGTCGCGGGAGATTCTCAGCGTAGGCGACCTCACCTTCGATACCGGCACGCTCAGCGTGATCCGCGCCGAACAAGAACTCACGCTTTCGCCCATTGGCCTGCGCCTGCTCGCCATCCTGATGCGGGAATCACCTCGCGTGGTCAGCCGCTCGCGCCTGGAGCGCGAAGTGTGGGGCGAGTCGCTGCCTGATTCGGACACCCTGCGCTCGCATCTCTATATCTTGCGGCGCGCGATCGACAAGCCGTTCGCCAATCCGCTGATGCATACCCTGCCGACCGCGGGTTATCGTCTCGCGGATCTCTCGCCCAGCAACAAGGGCGCGACCGCGAAAGCGTCCGATTCGACTCTCGCTACCGTCTGATACGCAACACACACTGATTTTCCGAGGGCCGCAGGACATCTGGCGGCCTTCTTTTTTGCGCGCGTGATGCCGTCACACATGGTTTGCACGCAGACTCCACTTATGACCACGCAGAGTGTGGGGGAACGGACGCAGCACCGCCCCGCGCCACCGCCGCCCCCGAATCGACGCACACAGCCGTCGTGCTCGGACACGTCAGGTCGATCGCCAGGCAACGACGAAGGGATGCACTCTTCCACCAATGACGCCATGTGGCGACATTCGGGCCCCAGCGAGGTGACCGTGCGTATCGCCCAGATCTCTCCCCTCTATGAAGCCGTGCCGCCCAAGTTGTACGGCGGCACCGAACGTATCGTCGCCTACCTCACCGACGCACTGGTCAAGCGTGGACACGATGTCACCCTGTTCGCAAGCGCCGACGCGCAAACGCATGCGCACCTGTGCGCCACGCGCGCGCAGTCGATACGACTGGATCCATCGCCACTGAAATCCGATCTCGCCGCGCATCTCGCGCAACTGCATGAAGTGCAGAAGCAGATCGGCCGTTTCGACGTGCTGCATTTTCACATCGATCTGCTGCACCTGCCCGCATTCGAAGCCGTGGCATCGCGCACCATCACCACGCTGCACGGCCGCCTGGACCTCACCGATCTTTCGGATGCGTATGCGCGTTGGCCGCAGTATCCGCTCGTTTCCATTTCACGGCAGCAGCGCGCGCCACTGCCGAACGCCTCGTGGATAGCCACCGTGCCGCATGGTATTCCCTCCGACCTCTATCGCGCACACACGCAGGCGGGCGAAGGCTATCTCGCCTTCCTAGGTCGCATTTCGCCCGAGAAGCGTCCTGATCGTGCCATTGCGATTGCGCGACGCGCGGGCATCCCGCTGCGCATCGCGGCCAAGGTCGACGCGGTGGATCAGGCGTACTTCCACGAGCACATCGCTCCGCTGCTCGACGATCCGCTGGTGCAGTACGTGGGCGAGATCAGCGACGCGCACAAGGAAGCCTTCCTGGGCAACGCGCGCGCCCTGCTCTTCCCCATCGACTGGCCCGAGCCGTTCGGCCTGGTGATGATCGAGGCCATGGCCTGCGGCACGCCCGTGATCGCATGGAACTGCGGATCGGTGCCCAGCGTCGTCGACGATGGCTTGACCGGCTTCATAGTAAATACCGAGGACGAAGCCGTCGACGCCGTGATGCGCCTCCCTCGCCTCAACCGCAAGAGTATCCGCAGCGTCTTCGAACGACGCTTCACCGCCGACGTCATGGCGGCCGCCTACGAGACGGTCTATCGCCAAGTGATGATGCCGCCGGCCGATCTTCGCGCGGTGGGAACATGAGGGCAGTGGATGAACGACGACGCGCTTGCACCCAGTGAGTTTGCACCCAACGAGATCATCGAGAACCTCACCGTCGGCGAAACGCGGGCCATGTTCGCGCTCAAGGCGGCACACAGTTTTGCGGTGAGCGATGCACGCGGCGACATGCTGGGCGGCGCCGAGGGCATGTTCCGCAACGATACGCGCGTGCTCTCGCACTGGATTCTCGAACTAGGCCATGCGCGCCCTTCGCTGCTGAGCGGCGCGGTGAGCCATGACAACGTGCTGTTCACGGCCGACCTCACCAACGAACCCTTGCCGCCCACCGGCGGCAAGGCTGCGCCTGCCGGCGTGATCCACGTGCAGCGCACGCGGCTACTGTGGGACAACCGCCTGTTCGAACAGATACACCTGCACAACTTCGACGACAGCGACCTCACCGTGCTGGTGACCCTGCGCTTTCATGCTGACTTCCGCGACATCTTCGAAGTGCGCGGCATGACCCGCGAGCGGCGCGGCGAAGCATTGCCCGCGCGAATCGGCCAGGATCACGTCCTGCTGGCCTATCGCGGACTCGACGAGGTGATGCGCCATACGGTGATCTCCTTTTCGGCGACGCCGAACCACGTGGCCGCGCAGCGCGCCGAATTCCAGATGGATATTCCACGGCTGGGCAGCACATCGCTCTACATCGAAGTAGGCGACGAACACATTCAACCCTCGCGCCAGCGTTACCGCAGCGCAGCGGCCGCGGCGCGCGCGACCATGCGCCGGCGCCGCCATCGCGGGGCCAACCTGAGAAGTAACGCGCGCCTGTTCAACAACTGGCTCGATCGCTCGCGCGCGGATATCGCGCTGCTCGTGGCGGACCTGCCGACCGGCCCCTACCCCTACGCTGGCATCCCCTGGTTTTCCACGCCGTTCGGGCGCGACGGACTGATCACCGCGCTGCAGACGCTGTGGGTCGATCCCAGCCTCGCCCGCGGCGTGCTTGGCTATCTCTCCAGTCGCCAGGCCACGGAAAACTCGGCCTTCCGCGATTCGGCGCCGGGCAAGATCATGCATGAGACGCGCTCCGGAGAAATGGCCTCGCTGGGCGAAGTGCCGTTCGGCCTGTATTACGGCGGCGTGGACAGCACGCCGCTGTTCGTGATGCTGGCCGGCGCCTATGCGCAGCGCACGGCCGACTACCGCTTCATCGATCAGCTGTGGCCCTCGCTCAAGGCCGCCATGGGCTGGATAGAGATGACCTGCGGCGCCAACAGCCATGGATTTCTCGCATACGCACGCGGCGCCGAGGGCGGCCTGGTGAACCAGGGCTGGAAGGACAGCAACGATTCCGTCTTCCATGCCGATGGGCGTATCCCGCAGGGCCCCATCGCCCTGGTTGAAGTGCAGGGCTATGTGTATGCCGCGCTGCGCAGCATGGCCAAGCTCGCCGAGCATCGTGGCGAAGGCGAATGCGCAACGCGCTGGCGTACACGCGCCACGCGATTGCGACACGCGGTGGAAGAACTGTTCTGGGACGAGGACATGGCCAACTACGCCATCGCACGCGACGGCGACGACTCGCTGTGCCGCGTGCGCGCCTCCAACGTGGGACACCTGCTGTATACGGGGCTGCCACGGAAGAAACGTGCGCAACAGGTCATCCGCCAACTGTCTTCGGCCGCCTTCGACGGTGGCTGGGGCATACGCACGCTGGCGCACGAGCAGGCGCGCTACAACCCCATGTCATACCACGATGGCTCGGTGTGGCCGCACGACGTGGCCATGGGCGCCGCAGGCATGGCGCAATACGGCGAGCGCGCCGATGTGGTGCGCCTGGTGGGCGAAACCTTCGAGGCGGCCACGCACTTCGGCATGCGCCTGCCAGAACTGTTCTGTGGTTTTCCGCGCCGGGCGGGCGAACCGCCGGTGGCCTACCCCGTCGCCTGCATGCCGCAGGCGTGGGCGGCCGGCACCATGTTCATGTTGATGCAGGCCTGCCTTGGCGTGGATATCGATGGTCGTCGCGGCATCGTGCATGTGCGTCGCCCGCGACTGCCGCCCGGCATCGACCGCCTGGTGGTGCACGGCCTGGACGTGGGTGGCGCACAGTTGGACGTGGGCTTCGAACGCATCGGCGGGCGCGTGGTGACCTTCCGCGACCGCGGCGCCAACGACGTACGCATCCAGGTCGAGCAATGACCGCTCAGAACATCGGATAGCGGCCCTCAACGCCGTGCGTGGCCAGCATGGCGCCGATGCGCGCGGTCAGCCAGTCCTGATCGGTGCCGCCACTGCGCTGCATCAACTCATCGGCAAGCTGGGCAAAGCGCGGCCAGAATTCCGTGGCCGAAGGATGCGCCTGAAGCAACGAGGATACCTCGATGTCCAGTACGTCGAGGCTGCGTTCGAGGCGTAGGCGAGTGCGGTCCATGGACCAAAGCCTAGGCCGGGATGCATCACGGCGATGTGGGATTTTTGCGAGTTCGACGTCCAGCCTCAAAGCCGCCAGTACCACGCCAGCACGCGCTCGGGAAACAACGCCGCTACAGGCAGGCCAACCGCCTCGCACGCATCCATCACATAGCGCAGCGAACGCGCCGCCTCACCCCGTTGCGATTCGGGCGGCACATTGAAGGCCTCGTACTCGATGGCCTCGAGCATGCGCAACGACCATTCGTAAACGCCATCGCCCTGGCTGCTGAACCATTGACGCAGCCAATCGCGCAGGCTGTGCAGCGCAAGGCCCTCCCGTGCAGCCACATCGCGCAGCTCCAAGGTCACTTCGGGACAAACGCCGCGAAACCATTCGCTATAGCCTGCCGCTTCGTCTGGAATCACCAGGGGTGCGGGCGAGCGCTGCCCGGCATGGCGAACGATGAGGTCGCGTTCGACCTTGCGCGCCTGCGCCAACCGCTCGGTTTCCAGCAGCAACCCGCGATCCAGGTCGAACACGTCGAAGAAGCGTCGATGCAGGGTGCGCAGGCGAACCAGCGGCTGGCGCGAATAACCGACCTTCAGCAGGTCCTGCTCGCGCCACGGCAGCATGTAGACAAAGGTGCGCCCCTTGCCGAGCGACCTTGGCATGACGAATTCGTCCATGCCGCGCATGGTCGCACAGCCTTCGCGCATGCGATGGTCACAAAAGGCAGTCAGGCGATTCACGCGCGGCATGGAAGCCTCGCTGCATGAGCGGAGACATGCCGTGAGTACACGCAAGACCAGGCCCGAGCGCGACGCCGCGGCGGAAGGGCTGGTTTACGTGAGCGACGACCAACCCGGACTGCATCGGCGCCGTCACGGCAAGGGCTTCGTGTATCTCGATGCGAGGGGTCGCCGCATTACGCGTAGCGCGGTGATCGATCGCATCCACCAGCTCGCCATACCGCCGGCGTATGCGGATGTATGGATCTGCACCAATCCACGTGGCCATCTGCAGGCCACCGGCCGCGATGCCAGGGGACGCAAGCAGTACCGTTATCACCCGCGCTGGCGACGCGTGCGCGACGGCGGAAAGTTTTCGCACATGGCCGAATTCGGCGAGGCTTTGCCGCGCATCCGACGACGCGTGCGCGGCGATCTCGCTCTGTCGGGTTGGCCGAAGGAGAAGGTACTCGCGCTCGTCGTGCGCCTGCTCGACGAAACGCTCATTCGCGTGGGCAACGAGGTCTACACCGCCGACAACGGCAGCTTTGGACTCACCACCTTGCGGTCGCGCCATCTGCACGTGGAGGCGGGTGCACTGCGCCTGAGCTTCCGCGCCAAAAGCGGTCAGCGGAGCGACGTGACGCTGGAAAACAAGCGACTGGCGCACCTGCTGCGACGCGTGCAGCAGCTTCCGGGACAACGCCTCTTCCAATACCTGGACGAGCAAGGCCAGCGCCACGCCATCGATTCGGGCATGGTCAACGACTATCTGCGCGAGGCAGCCCAAGGCAACTTCACAGCCAAGGATTTCCGCACCTGGGCGGGCACCGTGCAGGCGGCGGGCCTTCTCGCCGGCACTCCCCTGCCCGCCGATGCCACGGAGCGGAGCATGCAGGAGGCGATCAACCATGTCGTGCGCGAGGTAGCCACCCTGCTCCGCAACACGCCGAAAGTCTGTCGCGCCTCGTATATCCATCCAAAGGTATTCACGGGATTGGCGAGCGGCGAACTGCACCGCCTCGTACCGGCCACCAGCGCGCAACATCCAAGAGCGCTAGAGCGGGCCACGCTGCGCTTTCTGAAACACCGCCCGCGCACCGGGTAACGAGCGTCTTCAGCCTTCCGTGACAAGCGCCGGACGATGCATGCGCCGGTAGTCGGCTGGCGTCACGCCGAGGCGACGCATGAAAGCGCGACGCAAACCGTTGACGTCGGCATAGCCGCAGAGGCTTGCCACGCGCTTGGGCGCTTCCTGTCCGATTTCCAGCAGGCGGCGGGCCGCTTCCACACGCACTTGTTCCACGTATTCCGCGGGTGGCACGCCCACTTCCTGATGAAAGACGCGTGCGAAATGGCGTGGACTCAAGCCCGCACGCTCCGCCAGCGCAGCAACCGAATGGTCTTCGCCAGGGCTTGCGCCAATCCAGCGCTGCAACTCCTGGATGGCAGCGTGCCCCACCAGTTCCGCCTCGCCGTGCCGGCTGAACTGCAATTGGCCGCCCGGACGCTTGAAGAACATCACCAGCTCGCTGGCCACCTGCATCGCGACGTCGCGGCCAAGGTCTTCTTCCACCAGGGCCAGCGCGAGATCCATGCCTGCAGTGACGCCGGCCGCCGTGCATACCGGCCCGTCACGCAGGTAGAGCGCATCGGGCTCGACGTCGATACCCGCATGACGCTCGCGCAACGCGTCCACCACGCCCCAATGCGTGGTGATGCGGCGACCTTCGATCAATCCACTGGCCGCCAGCACCAAGGCACCATTGCACACGGAACCGTAGCGCCGGCTCCGCCTGGCGGCACACCTCAGCCAATCGAGTGCACTGAGATTGGCTGGCGCGTTCGCCATGCCGGGTGCGCCGGCCACCAGTACGGTATCGAAGCGCGGAAGCGGCTCGCGAATGGTCAGGTCCGGCATCAGGCGCACGCCCGACGAACTCTCGATGGCGCGCGTGGACGTGCCCACCACCATGGGCCGATAAACCGTCTTGCCCATGCGCCGGTTCGCTTCGGCAAATACGTCGAGCGGGCCGGACACGTCGAGCAACTGCACGCCCGGCAAAGCAAGGATGGCCATGGTCCTGGTCATGGGCGCCTCCAACGCGCGTCCGTCCCGGCGACAAAATGGCATGATTTGACACATCAGGTCAAATCACGCCATGGCCGGCACGCGATGAAATAAGCAGCAGGGAGGGCATGCACCGTGCCCGCCACGACGGGAGTCATCCACGTGACCGCAATTGCAGGCATCACCATTCCGGACAGCCGGCTCGCCAGGGAAGTCACCGACCTGGTGCGGGACACCGAAACCGATCTGCTCTACCACCATTCGCGCCGCGTCTTCCTGTTTGGCGCCCTCACCGGCCAGAAGAAACAGCTCCGTTACGATCCCGAGCTGCTCTATATCGCCGCCATGTTCCACGACATGGGGCTGATGCCCGCGCACAGCAGCGCGGACAAGCGCTTCGAGGTGGACGGCGCCAACAGCGCCGCGAATTTCCTGCGCCGCCACGGCATTCCCAACGACGCCATCGAGCTGGTGTGGACTTCGATTGCGCTACACACCACGCCGGGCATCCCGGAATTCATGCGGCCGGAAATTGCACTGCTCACGGCGGGCGTGGAAATGGATGTACTGGGACTTGGCTTTCCCAATGTGTCCGACGACGATCGCGCCTCCGTCGTTGGCGCCCATCCGCGCAGCCCGCAGTTCAAGCAGGACATCATCAACGCGTTCTACCAGGGCATCCGCCACAAGCCCGACACCACCTTTGGCAACGTGAAAGCCGATGTCATCGCCCTGAAGGAGCCGCATTTCCATCGTGGCAACTTCTGCAGCGTGATCCTGCATTCGGCGTGGCCGGGTTGAGCCCGCGATGAACCAGTCTTAGTAAAGAGTGGCCAACGCCGGGCATGCATCCTCGGTGTTGGTTGAGGCGTCACCGAAGACGCGCCTGGGTGCCTGCGCCTAGCCTTCCTTTCCAAGGCGCAGATCGTTGAACTTGCGCCGCTCGATCAGCGCGGTGATCTTGCCGCGCCCGTCGCGCTGGAAGACCAGCAGGTTTCGCTCATCATCCGTGCCCATGAACACATCCTTCGCCACGGGCTGTAGTGTGTTCACCGGGCCACCGGCGTGCGTGACATAGCCGAGCACACCGTGATCCACAGACACCGTCCACGCGCGAGTCGGCGCAAAACGATACGTGCCGGCGTAGTCGCCCAGCACCAGGCCAGGCACGTCGATTTTCGGCGGCGCCGTGGGAATGGTGACATCTTCGAATCCCGCCACTTTCCATTGGCCAGCCTGCTTCACGAAGGTGAGCAAGGCACGGTAACGCACCACGAACGACTGTCCGAAGTAGGTCTCGCGCTCGTATTGCTCCACGCTCAGCAAGGCGCTGTCGCCGTGGATCCAGGCATGCGGGTCGCGCATTTCCATGCTGCCTGTGATGCCCACAGGAAAAGGATGCAACGATGCGATGGTCTCCGCCTTGCCGGCCACGCGACCGAATTCGTCGATGATCACCGCGTCGTCAGTGACCGATGTTTCCCAGATGGCCTTGTCGCCCGTCGGCAGCGCATCCATCAACTTCTGCGTGGTCTGTACCAGTTCGTCCCGCAAAGCGGACGGCGCTTCAGCGGCATGAAGCGGCAACATCGCCACTGCTGCAAACAGCCCCGACATGATGGATCGCTTGAACATGGCATCCCTCCGGCAATGAGCGCAGCATGCGCTGGCTCACCGGAGCGCACCCGTGCTTTAAGTCATTGGATGGCCCGCGATTCACGGTGACGTGCGACGCATGCGGCAATGCGTTCCATCGACCAGGGTGGCACGGCGGCCCAGAATCTGGCGCCACCGAGCGGCCTCATGCCACAAGGCATGGCGGCGCCGGAGCTAAGGAGTTCACCTCATGTCGCTTTTCCCCACGGCAAACGAGATCGGCATTGCCACGCTGGTCGATCGCTTCTACGACAAGGTGCGCGCGGACACGGCGCTTGGCCCCGTCTTCAACGCAGCCATCCACGACTGGACCACGCACAAACACGTGTTGCGCGATTTCTGGTCGTCCATCGTGTTGCGCACGGGGCGATACCACGGCAACCCGATGGGCATCCACCGCGCTTTGCCGCCATTCCCACCGATGCTGTTCCATCGCTGGCTGGCGTTGTGGCGCGAAACCGCCCGCGAAGTGTTTGACGCGCCCGTGGCGGAGCTTTTCATCGGCACGGCCGAACGCGTGGCACAGGGCCTCAGCATGGGCATTGGCCACGGGCGCCTGACGCTCGAACACCCCTCGCGGATACTGGGCCCGCTGCACATCGCCTCGTGACGGCGCCCCGAACGCAGCGTTTGCCTGCACGAACGACGCGAGGCCAATGATGGGAGTACACTTCACAGATGAGAATGAATCGCATTTGTGACGTACGATACACACTCCCGCTCCTGATCCTTCTGCTGGGACTGGCGTTGCTGCCAGCCCATGCACAGTCCGGCTCCAACGATCCCGCCTCGAGCGTGCCGCAAACGTGGCAGATGCTCGATTACCTCGCGGCCGATTACGCGGGCGCGGTGAAGCACGGCGAGGTGGTGAGCGCCTCCGAATACGACGAGATGCGCGAGTTCGCGCGCCATGCTCGCGATCGCGTGGAGGCGTTGCCGCCCACGTCCGCCACGCCGGTATTGCGCCAGCAGGCCGACAAACTGGTCGAACTCATCGATGCAAAGGCGCCCCAAACCGACGTCGCCCGTCAGGCGCACGCGCTCACGGACACGCTGCTGCAGGCCTACCCGATTCCCACGGCTCCCGCCAGGGCACCGGATCTCGCCCGCGGCGCCGCCGTCTATCAGGCACAGTGCGCCGCGTGCCACGGGGCCACCGGACATGGCGATGGTGCTGCCGGACTTCAGCTGTCGCCGCGGCCGATCGACTTCACCGACGTGTCGCGCGCCGACCAGCGCAGCGCGCTGTCGCTCTACGAAGTGATCACGCAAGGCGTCGCCGGCACGCCGATGGCCAGCTACGCGCAGACGCTCTCCGGCGACGACCGCTGGGCGCTTGCGTACTACGTGGGCACGCTCGCCTACCCCGCGGCGGCCACGCAAGGCGAACAGGCATGGCGCACCGACCAACGCGCCCGCGGCGCCATCGCATCGCCCAGCGAATTGGCGCGCGCACGCGTTTCCGGCCTGGCCGATGTGATCGGAACCAGCCAGGCACGCATCGTCGTCGGCTATCTGCGCGCGCATCCGCAGGCCGTGCATGAGGCACTCGCCGGCATTCCGCTGGCGCGCACGCGTGTCGCCGACAGCGTGCAGGCGTATCGCCATGGCAAGGCCGAGGAAGCGCGACAGCTCGCGCTATCGGCCTATCTCGATGGCGTCGAACCGATGGAAGCCCAGCTCGATGCGCGCGATGCGGCGTTGCGTGCACGCATCGAAACGGCGATGGGCGCGTATCGCACATCGCTGTCGCAACCGGCGACGGGCGACGCCGTGCCGGCACAGGCTCATGAGGTGGATGCCCTGCTCGCACAAGCTCAATCGCTGCTCACGGCAAGCGCGGCAAGCCCGATGACCACCTTCGTCGGCGCGCTCACCATTCTGGTGCGCGAAGGGCTGGAAGCATTGCTCGTGGTCGTGGCGCTGCTGGCATTCCTGCGCAAGGCGGACCGGCATGATGCGGCGCACTACGTGCACGCAGGCTGGGTGCTTGCGTTGCTCGCGGGTGCCGCCACGTGGGCGGTGGCGAGTTATGCCATCTCGATCAGCGGCGCCAGTCGCGAGCTCACCGAAGGACTCTCGTCGCTGTTCGCCGCCGCCGTGTTGCTCGCGGTGGGACTGTGGATGCACCAGAAGAGCATCGGCGGCCGCTGGCAGTCGTACCTGAAGGCAAAGATGGCCACGGCACTCGACCGTCGCTCGGCCTGGTTCGTGTTCGGCCTGACCTTCATCTCGGTCTATCGCGAAGTATTCGAAACCATCCTGTTCTATACCGCACTGTGGAACGAAGGACAGGGACAGGGACAGTGGCTGCTCGCCGGCATCGGCGTGGGCGCAGTCATCCTGGGCTTCATCGCCTGGCTGCTTCTGCGCACCAGCCAACGCCTGCCGCTGGGCCTGTTCTTCTCGGTCAGTTCGCTGGTGATCGCCCTGCTGGCGATCGTGCTGACCGGCAAGGGCATAGCCGCGTTGCAGGAGGCGGGATGGGCGGGTGTCACTGTGGCACCCGTGCCCTCCATCGACGTACTGGGCATCTACCCCACCTGGCAATCGCTGCTGGCGCAGCTTGCGGTGGCGCTGATGCTTGCCATCGGCTTCGCATACAACCGCTGGCGGGCGCGCGCGGCGTGATGCCAGGCGAGCGCCGCGTCACTTGATGCGGCGCTCAATGGAAATCGCGCGAACGGCTGTCGAGCGAACCGAGCAATTCGCTCAGGTCGATGAGCCGATGCGCGATGAGATGGCTCACGCCATCGGCGTGCTCCCAGCGGCCATCCACGCCCAACAGGCGCGATTCGAGAAAAATGCGCCGCTGGCGTTCGGCCACGTGGCTCCACACCACCACGTTGATGGGCCCGAACTCGTCTTCCATGGTGATGAAGGTGACGCCGCTGGCCGTCTGCGGCCGTTGGCGCTGCGTGACCAATCCCGCCGCACGCACCAGGCTGGCATGCGGGCGATGCTGTAGGCTTTTTGAATCCAGGCAGCGCGCGGCGCGCAGGCGCGCACGAATCTGCTGTATGGGATGCGGCCCCAGGCTGAGGCCCGTGCGCGCGTAATCCGCCAGCGTGTTCTCGCCTTGCGACGGCGGCGGCAAGACCACCTCATCCTCCACGGGACTGGTGTTGCCGAACAGCGGCAGCTGCGCCTCGATGCCGGCCATGGCCCAGCGCGCGCGATGCCGATGCCCGGCGAGTCCACGCAAGGCATCGGCTTCGGCCAGCGCTTCCTGCTGATGTTTGTTGAGCCCGGCACGCGCGCACAGGTCGGCCACGTCGTCGAAGGGCATGCGCGCACGTGCTGCCATCAATTGCAGCATCACTTCCTCGCGGCAACCGCGCACCTGGCGGAATCCCAGCCTCAACGCATAGCCGCCATGCGACGCGTCATCTCGCTCGAGCGTGTTGTCCCAATCGCTGTAGCGCACGTCCACCGGGCGCACCTTGATGCCATGGCGTTGCGTGTCCTGCACGAGCTGACTGGGGCCGTAGAAGCCCATGGGCTGCGCGTTGAGCAGCGCGCACATGAAGGCCGCGCGGTAATGGCACTTGAGCCAGCAGCTCGCATACACCAGCAAGGCGAAACTCGCCGCATGGCTTTCGGGAAAGCCGTAGGAACCGAAGCCCTTGATCTGCTCGAACAGGCGCGCAGCGAACTCCTGCGTGAAGCCATTTCTCAGCATGCCTGCCATCAGTTTCTGGCGATGGATTTCCATGTCGCCGTTCCGTCGCCACGCGGCCATGGAACGACGCAACTGGTCCGCCTCGCCGGGCGTGTAATCGGCGGCCTCGATGGCCAGCTTCATCACCTGTTCCTGAAACAACGGCACGCCGAGGGTGCGTTCAAATACGCTGCGCAGCTTTTCCGAAGGAAAGGTGACCTTTTCTTCGCCACGCTTGCGGCGCAGGTACGGATGCACCATGTCGCCCTGGATGGGCCCGGGTCGCACGATGGCCACCTGGATCACCAGGTCGTAGAAGTTTTCCGGCCGATGCCGCGGCAGCATCGCCATCTGCGCGCGCGATTCGATCTGGAACACGCCGATGGTGTCGGCCGCCTGGATCAATTCGTAGGTCCTGGAGTCTTCCTTCGGCATCGATGCCAGCGTTTCCACGCGGTCGTGATGCTTCTCCAGCAGCGCGAGGCATTTGCGGATGCAGGTGAGCATGCCCAGCGCCAGGCAGTCGACCTTGAGCAGGCGCATGGTGTCCAGATCGTCCTTGTCCCACTGGATGATGGTGCGGTCCGGCATCGAGGCGTTTTCCACCGGCACCAGATGCGACAAAGGTTGATCAGAGATGACGAAGCCACCCACGTGCTGGGAAAGATGGCGGGGAAAATCCATCAACTCGTAGGTCAATGCGATCACGCGCTTGAGCAGTGGGCTCTCGGGATCGAAGCCGCGCTCACGCAGGCGGCCATCCAGCGGGTCGTCGCCGTCGTTCCAGGAGAAGGTGCGCGACAGCAGGTCGATCTGGTCCGAAGGCAGGCCGAGCACCCGCGCCACATCGCGCACGGCGCTGCGGCCGCGGTAGCAGATCACCGTGGCGGCCAGTGCGGCACGCTCGCGGCCGTATTTCTCGTAGATGTGCTGGATGACTTCTTCACGGCGTTCGTGCTCGAAGTCGATGTCGATGTCCGGTGGCTCGTCGCGTTCCGCCGAGATGAAACGCTCGACCAGCAGCGTGGTGGTGGCCGGGTCCACGGCCGTCACGCCAAGCGCGTAGCACACAGCCGAATTCGCCGCTGAGCCGCGCCCCTGGCAAAGGATGTCCTTGCTTCGCGCGAAGGCCACGATCTCCTGCACGGTGAGGAAGTACGATTCGTATTTCAGCTTCTCGACCAGCGCGAGCTCGTATTCGATCTGCTTCCTGACTTTTTCCGGTTCACCTTGCGGCCAGCGCCAGCGAACGCCCTCTTCCGTCAACAGCCGCAGCCAGGTGGTTGGCGTGTGCCCGTCAGGCACCAGCTCAGCCGGATAGCGGTATTTCAGATCCGTCATCACGAAATGGCAGCGCTCGGCAATGCGCACGCTTTCGGCCATCAGTTCCGCGGGATAGATCGCCGACAACGCCTCGCGCGTGCGCAGGTGACGCTCGCCATTGGGGAACAGCAGGTCGCCGGCATCGGCCACGGTGCGGTGATGACGAATCGCCGTCATCACATCCTGCAAGGCACGGCGGCGACGCACGTGCATGTGCACGTCGCCCGTGGCGACCATCGGCAGCGACAATGATTCGGCCAGCGCCTGCAGCGCGGCGAAGCGGCGCGCATCGTCAGGACCGTGATGCAGTGCCACCGCAAGCCAGAGGCGTTCGGCGAACCGCGTCTTCAGCCAGGCGCCATGCACCGGGTCCAGCTCGGCCTGCGGCAGCCACAGGGCCAATGTGCCGGGCAAGCCATCGGCAAAATCCTCGCGCATCACGCGATACGTGCCCTTCTCGGCCACGCGACGACCGCGCGTGATGAGCGCACATAACGACGTATAGCCCTGCAGGTTCTCGCACAGCAGCACCAGCTTCGGGCCGTTTTCAATCTGGAATTCGGCGCCGACGATCAGCTTCAAACCCGTATCGCGGGATGCCTCGTACGCACGCACGATGCCGGCCAGCGAGCATTCGTCGGTGATCGCCAGCGCGCGGTAGCCGCATTCCTTCGCCCGCTCGAACAATTCGCGCGCGCTTGATGCGCCGCGCTGGAACGAGAAGTTAGACAGGCAATGCAGCTCGGCGTAGTCGTTCATGCAAACCACCCGTGCAACATCCAGTTGCCCTGCTCGCCCGGCGCGCAGAACACCCAGGCACACTGCCCTTGCGAGGTGCGCACCACGTAGTAGTCGCGCCGCACGTCGCCACCGTCCCACCAGCCGGTTTCGATGCGCTCGGGACCGGCGAGCACGTCGGGCACCGGTCCGCGCAAGGGACGCGGCGATGCCAGCAACCAGGTCGGACGCGGCAAGGTTTCGGGCGATGTGGCTGCCTTGACATGCGCTGCATCGGACTGCGCCTTCTCGGGGCGAGGATCGACCGTGCGATGCAGATGCTGGATGGCCTGCTCGCCCAGCCGTGCGCGCAGGCGCTCGCGCAACTGCTCCAGCGGCACGGCGTTCACGGGACGCGTATCGAACAGGTCGCGCCCCGCCGGCACGAACGGTGGCAAATCGCTCGCCACCAGGCGCATGGCCAGCACTGGTTGCGGCAATTCGAGACGTTCGAGTCGCCCGCGCGCGCAGTCGAACAACAACGTGGCATCGCGGGCAGCGGCCAGCATGCCCACCGTCACGCGCGTCGGCGGCCCGCTGCGATGTTCCAGTTCCAATTCGAAACGCTGCACGCCGCCATCGCGACCGGCAAGATAGGCGGCCAGATCACCGGTGAGTCGACGCAACGGAAACACCAGTGCCTCGACGTGCTCGATCTCGTGCGTCCATTCCATGCGCTGCTCGAACGCATCGGGTGGACGGTAGCTGTCCATGGGCGTGGGTTCGTCGCCAGTGAGGCGATCGAGCTGCGCCACCAGCTCCGCGCCAAAGCGCCGCTGCAGGCCGGCGCGCGGCAACTTGAACGCTTGCCCCAGCGTGCGTATGCCCATCGACGGCAGGCCTTGCGCTGCCTCGATCGGCAACCGTGCGCGCGCAATCGGCACGGGCGACAGTGCCTCGCGCAGAATCTCCGGCGACATCACCGCGATGCCATCGTGCATGCCGGCCAGCACATAGGCCGCGTGCGGCGTCGGTGCGAGCGCGATGCGATGGCGAAAACCGAGTTCCTGCAGGTCATCGCGCAACAACGATTCAAAGCGCGGCCACGGTCCGAACAGGTTGAGGCTGCGGCTGACCTCCAGCACCACCGCGTGCGCATACAGGCCAACCTCGGCGCTGTAGCGATACGCCCAGGCCGCGAGCAGGCGATGCCAGCGCGCCTCGTCTTCCGCGTCGTGTTCGACCATCGTGAACTGCTGCAGCAATGCCTGCGCGGCCACCAGCCGCTGCCCGCGATAAATGCCTGCCGCACGCGCCGATGCATTGGCCGCGTGCACGATGCGCGCCTGCGCGGGGCCGCTCACCAGCACCAGCGGCTCGTCCGATGGCGGACGCCGCCGGAGGACACCGTCCAGCGCCAGTTGCGGCAACAAGATGCAGGCCCAGAGCATCGCGGCGCTCCTTCACGACCAGCCGGAGGCGAGTGGCACCGCCTGCACCGGCGGGTTACCGCCACGGCATTTGCGCACGCGCACCTGCCACGTGGGCGTGCCTTCCAGTTCCAGCCGCAATGCGGCCGGTGATGCCTGCACCGCATGGCGGCGATCGCGGAACACGAAGGCCAATGCCTTGCCGGTATCGGCAGCCACCTGCAATCGACGAAGTGCACGATCATCGGCATGCACCGGCCACGCCAGCACGGCCGCGCAACTGGCCGAGCGCAGGCATTGTTCGGCGGCCCACAGCACATCGCGTTCGTCCGCATGCACGATATCCACGTGCGACATCACCACGCCGCGTGCTTCCCATCCCGCCACGTAAGGCACGTATGGCGGTGAAATCACCATCACCGGGCGAGCTTCGCGGGTGAGGCGTGCCAGCGTGGGCAACAGCAATTGCAGCTCGCCCACGCCATCGGTGGGCAGCAGGATCTCCGTCATCGCATGCTCGGGCCAGCCACCGCTGGGCAGCGCGGCATCCAGCGTGGGCCAGCCCGTCGGCTGACTGCCCGATGGCTGTGGCGCCGCACGCCCCTGCCAGACCTGGCGGCTGTGAAAGAGCGAATCGAGTGCGACGACCTGGCCCATGGGAGCATGGCTCCGATTCAGCGCAACGTGCGCAGGCTGCGCGTGACCACGCCCCACACGCTGAGCGTCTCGCCTTCGCGGAACACGATGGGCTTGAAGTGCGCGTTTTCCGGCAGCAGCGCAATGTGCCCATCCACCTTGCCCAGTCGCTTGATGGTCAGTTCGTTGTTGACCATCGCCACCACGATGTCGCCCTGGCGCGGCGCAAGCGCGCGATCCACCAGCACTTCGTCGCCGTCGAAAATGCCGGCGCCGATCATCGACCAGCCCGACACGCGAATGATGAAGGTGCTCGGCGCATGGCCGGGCAGCACCAGGTGCTCGTTGAGATCGACCACGTCGTCCACGTCGGCATCGGCCATGGAAGGCACGCCGGCCGGTACGCGGCTGAGGAAGGCCGTCAGCGCGACCGTCGATGGATCCAGCGACAGCGGACGCGGCGCCTCCAGCGCGGCCGGGCTGCGGTAGGCCTCCAGGTAGGCCAGCACGCCCGGCACCTGGCTTTCAGGGACGCGAATGCGCTGACTGGGTTCGCCGGCGGGACGACCGGCTCCCGGGCGGCGTCCACCGTGGTCGGAAGGAGGCATGGGGCGACTTGATTACTGGGACGGCAATCAAGATAGCACGATGGCATTCTCACGGGCCGAGATTCAACAGCCTGCCAGAAAGAAAATTCAAACGATTGATTTAAAAGGCGATTCAGCCGCCCACGCCGTACACCCGCCCCTTCCACTGGGAGCGCACGCCACGCCAGTAGCGCAGCGCCGAACTCCAGGTCATGCCGAGGTACAGGGCCGCCCCCAGCGGCAGCAGCAGCGCCCACCACAGGGGCATGCGGTAGTACCTGAGCATGGGCAGGTAGCCCAGCATCATGGCGATCCAGGCCAGCCACGCCAGCGGCCACACATGCGGCGTGCCCAGCAGCATCAGGGGTGCGCCGTAGGCCAGCAGGAACAGCGCCGTCACCACCAGCAGCACCGCGGCGGAATAACCCAGCTGGGTGAATGCCGAGCGCGCCACCATGCGATGGATCGAATCGAAGTTGCCATAGGGCCGCAGGCTCACCACATCGCGACTCAGCCCGATCCAGGTGCGGCCGCCTGCACGCTTCACCTGACGCGCCAGTGCACAGTCGTCGATCAAGGCATCGCGCAAGCTGGCGAAGGCGCCGATGCGCTCGAGCATGCCCGTGTCCACCAGGATGCAGCCGCCTGCACCTGCTGCCACCAGCTTCGAACGCGCATTGGAAAGTGCGAACGGATAAAGCAGCTTGAAGTAATAGACGAATGCCGGCAGCAACAGGCGATCCCAGAAACTCGTGCGGCGCAGGTCCGCCATGATCGACACGAACTGCCGTTGCTCGCGCTGCTTGTACAGCAGCAACGTGGCCAGCATGCCGGGACGCAGTTCGATATCCGCATCCAGCAGCAAGGTCAGCGGCGTGCGCACATGCTGCCGGCCCTGCTCCAGCGCCCACAGCTTGCCCGCCCATCCTTCCGGCAACGGCGCGCCGGAAATCACGCGGACATTCGGGTAGGACCTCGCCACACTGGCCGTGCTGTCGTTCGACTGATCGTCGATCACGATCACCTGCAGCCCATCGCCCTGCGCCTGCAGCGCACGCAAGGTCGTGCCGATCACGTCGGCTTCGTTGCGCGCGGGAATCAATACAGTGATGTCGTCGAGGCGAACGCTGGCCGATGGATCGGCTTCAAGATGCTCGCGCGTACTCCACGGACGCCATGGCACGAGAAGCAGCCCCAGCCACATCACCGCCGGGATGATGGCGCAAACGAGTAGCCACATGGGTCAATGGCCCGCATCCGCCCCCGGCGACGAACTCCTGCGCTGGATGGCGCTGATGGGAATGTGGATGGCCGTGGCATCACTGCGGTCGCCGTACATCACCGGAAGATCCGGTGCCATCGCGCCATCGACGCGCGGCCCGAACGTGGCCACGCGCGCCGCCTTCAGCGGATGCGCAAACGTATCGTCCACCGCCGTGCCTTCAAAGCCGCAATGCGCCATGCAGTTGTCGCACTTGGGATTGATGCCGACGCCGTACTTTTCCCAGGCCGTGTCCTCCATCAGCTCCTTGTACGAGCTGGCGTAGCCTTCGTCGACCAGCAGGTAGCACGGCCGCTGCCAACCGAAAATGTTGTACGTGGGATTGGACCACGGCGTGCACTGGTAACTCTGGTTGCCCGCAATGAAGTCCAGGAACATCGACGACTGGTTGAACACCCACTTGCTCTTGCGCTGCTTGCCGATGCGGAACACGTCGCGGAACAGCTGCTTGCTTTCGGTGCGCCCGAGGAACACATCCTGTCGCGGCGCATGCTGGTAGCTGTAGCCCGGCGACACCGTGATGCCCTCGATGCCCAGCGACATGGCGAAATCGAAGAACTCGGCAATCTCCTCGGGCTGCTCGTTGTTGAACAGCGTGCAGTTGATAGTGACGCGGAAACCGCGCGACAACGCCAGCTTGATCGCCGCCACCGCCTTGTCGAACACGCCTTCCATGCATACCGATTGATCGTGCCGTTCCTTCAGGCCATCCAGGTGGACGGACCAGGTGAAATACGGCGACGGCGTGTACTCGTCGATGTGCTTGGTCAGCAGCAGCGCATTGGTGCACAGGTAGATGAACTTCTCGCGCGCGATGAGGCCCTGCACGATCTGCGGCATCTCCTTGTGGATCAGCGGTTCGCCGCCGGGGATCGACACCACCGGCGCGCCGCATTCGTCTACCGCGCGCAGCGCGTCTTCCACGCTCATGCGCTTCTGCAGGGTCTCTTTCGGATGATCGATCTTGCCGCAACCCGCGCAGGCGAGATTGCACTGGAACAGCGGCTCCAACATCATCGCCAGCGGATAGCGCTTCTGCCCGCTGACTTTCTTGCTGATGATGTAACGCGCGATCTTGGTTTGCTGAATAAGAGGAATGCCCAACGGAATCTCCTCATCGCTGATCGATGGATCGTTCTGCGTCGCGCCTCACGGCGCGGTCGCCCATAGTCCGGTCGTACTCATCGCTGAACCGAGTATAGCCACCTGGCAACGTCGTGGCGTTCAGGACGCCAGGCTGGCCGGCGGCGCAAATACATGCGCATGCTCGCGTCGCAATCGATCCCATTCGATCCTGAACCATGGCGTGAAACGCTCGGGATGCGCGGCGATCTCGCGATCGAGTGCGTCCGGCGCGATGTAGCGCAACGCGGCGATCTCAAGCATGTTGGCGACCGGCGATGCGTCCGTGCGACCCGCATACACCCAGCAAAGTTCATGTTCCGCGCCTTCGGCATCGAACTGCGCCTGGTACTGGAACTTGAACTGGAACTGGAATTCGCACTGCATGCCCAGCTCTTCGACAAGGCGGCGATGAATGGCGGTCTCCATCGTCTCGCCGCGCCGGGGATGGCTGCAGCAGGTGTTGGACCAGTATCCCGGCCACAGGCGCTTGCCTTCGGCGCGTTGCTGGAGCAGCAGTTCACCGTTCGTGTTGAACACGAACAACGAGAACGCCCGATGCAGAATGCCCTGTCCGTGGTGTGCAGAGGCCTTGTCGAGAAATCCGGTTTCGCGGTCGTGTTCATCGACCAGCACCAGGGGTTCATCCTGGAACGAAACCACGTTCTTCGACCAGACTCCTTCGTTGTCATCCAACTCGCGGCTAGCCAAGGCTCAAACCTCTCTCTTCCGGCGGACGGCGGCGGTACACGCCCGGTCATCACATCTTCGTCACATATGGCGCGACGCACGTTCGACCGTCAAACGATTGCGCACTCAGGCTAGCAAGGATGAGCGACGTCGAGTAGCCCCTTGCACGTTCACGCGATGATGAAGACCGATCAATTCGTCGCATGGACACTGCCTGCGGGTGCGGGAAACGGCTCGTGCGTGCGCGTCCATTTCGTGCCTCCACCGAGCAGCGTGATGCCGATATAGCCGCGCAGCACCAGCGTGTCCGGCGACGGCACGTGAACTTCGCAGTGATATTCCTTGCCGTTGTCGGCGTTGTACACGTAGCCATCCACCCAGGCGCGCGCATCGGCGTCATAACGCAGCCCCCACAACAGGCGCAGGCCGGTCAGCGGGCGCGAACGCAAGGCGGGATTGGGATTGTGGCGGTCCGTGACGATCTTGCCGCTGAGCTCGGGCCCATCCTCGGGGCCATAGGTGTCGTGCAGCTGCCATACGATGGTACCGACGTAGACGCCCCCGTCCTGTTCGATGCGGATAATGGCGTCACGACTCTCCACCAGCCAATCGCCCTCGATGGCGCTCGCCGGCGAACCGTCACCCGAGGGCGTCTGCGCGATCGCCGTGACGCAGAACAGGCACAGCAACGCGATCCATGCACCGCGCCGCCAAAGCCGTCCGCAGTAGGCCTTCACAAAGCGCATGCATTAACTTTGGAACGAATGGTGGATCGCGTCCGAACCGAGCTCATGCCCACGTTCTCCAATTCATCGCTGCTGTCATGGATCGGCCTGGTGCTGGCGCTGTGCGCGACGGCCTATGCGTGCCTGAGCCTTTGGGCCTGGTTCCGCTGCGCGCGCCGCAATCAGCATCCGCGAGCGCATGTGAACGATCAGCCAAACCAGCCGGTGAGCGTGCTCAAGCCGCTGCATGGCGCCGAGCCCGGCCTCTACGAGAACCTGAAGGGCTTCTGCACGCAACAGTACGCGCATTACGAAATTCTTTTCGGCGTGCGCGACCCGGAGGATCCGGCCGTTGCGATCGTGCAACACCTGCAACGCGAGTTTCCCGACCTTTCCATGGCGCTGGTGATCGACCCGGTAGTGCACGGCGCCAACCTGAAGGTCAGCAACCTCATCAACCTGATGGCCCATGCACGGCACGACTGGCTCGTATTGGCCGACAGCGACATCCGCGTGGCGCCGGATTATCTCGCGCGCGTCACGGCCCCGCTGGACGATCCGCACGTGGGCGTCGTCACCTGTCTTTATCACGGCGTGGCGCGCAACGGCATCATTGCGCGCCTGGGTTGCCTGTTCATCGATGACTGGTTCGCGCCTTCCGCCCGCCTGGCCCATGCCTTCGGGTCTTCCCGCTTCGCGTTCGGCTCCACCATCGCCCTGCGACGCGACACGCTCGACGCCATCGGTGGCTTTGAGGCGTTGAAAGACACGCTGGCCGACGATTTCTGGCTGGGTGAACGCTCGCGCCAACAGGGTTTGCGCACCGTGCTGAGCGACGTGATGGTCGGCACCGACGTGACCGAAAGCCATGTCGTCACCCTGTGGTCACACGAGTTGCGTTGGCTGCGTACCATCCGCGCGATCTCGCCCGCCGGATTCGCATTCAGCTTCATCTGCTTCACCTGGCCACTGCTGGCGCTTGCGCTGCTGCTTTCGCCCACCATGCCCTGCCTGATCGCTGCGCTATGTGGCGCCACGGCGCGCCTGTGGCGCTACCTGGCGGCCTGGCGCAGCACCGCAAGATTCCGCCGTGGACAGGATCTCTGGCTCACCCCTTTTCGCGACGCACTGTTGCTGCTGGAATGGGCGGGCGCGCTGCTGCATTGGCGCGTTCAATGGCGTGGACACGCATTGCATGCACGCGACCACGCGCCATCGCGCTATCCTTGAGCAAGACGTGACTAGTGTGTTGAACAACTCATTGCGGACACAGCTGCAGGAGCTTGGCAATTCATGAAGACGCTTTTTCTGCAAGCCCCTTCGTTTGACGGTTTCGACGGCGGCGCGGGTTCGCGCTACCAGGCCAAACGCGAGATCAAGAGTTTCTGGTATCCCACCTGGCTGGCGCAGCCGGCGGCGCTGGTGCCGGGATCGCGCGTGCTCGATGCGCCGGTGGAAGAATTGTCGGTGGAGGAAACCCTCGACATCGCCGCCGAATACGATCTGGTGATCATCCATACCAGCACGCCCTCGTTTCCCACGGATGCGAAATTCGCCGAGCTCATCAAGCAGCGCCGCGCGGACATCCTCATCGGCATGGTAGGCGCCAAGGTGGCGGTGGAGCCGGATGCGTCATTGCTCGCATCGTCCGCAATCGATTTCGTCGCCCGCGAAGAATTCGACTACACCTGCAAGGAAGTGGCCGAAGGCCGCGCCTTCAAGGACATCGCCGGCATCAGTTACAAGCTGATCGATGGCAGCGTGCAGCACAACCCATCGCGCGCCACCATCGAGCAGATGGACGACCTGCCCTTCGTGTCGCCCATCTACAAGCGCGACCTGAAGATCGACCGGTATTTCATCGGTTACCTGCTGCACCCGTACGTGTCGATCTACACCGGCCGCGGCTGTCGCTCCAAATGCACGTTCTGCCTGTGGCCGCAGACCGTGGGCGGCCATCGCTACCGCGTGCGCTCGGCCGCCAACGTGCTGGCCGAGGCGAAGTGGATCAAGGAGAACATGCCGGAAGTGCGCGAGCTGATGTTCGATGACGACACCTTCACCGACAGCTCCAACATGGAGCGCGTGCACGACATTGCGCGCGGCCTGCACGCCATGGGCTGGACGTGGAGCTGCAATGCCAAGGCGAACGTGCCGTACGAGTCGCTGAAGATCATGAAGGACAACGGCCTGCGCCTTCTGCTGGTGGGCTACGAGTCCGGCGACGACCAGATCCTGCACAACATCAAGAAGGGCTTGCGCACCGATATTGCGCGCACCTTCACCGAGAACTGCCGCAAGCTCGGCATCACCGTGCATGGCACCTTCATCCTCGGCCTGCCGGGCGAAACCAAGGAAACCATCGCGCGCACCATTGCCTACGCCAAGGAAATCAATCCGCACACCATCCAGGTGTCGCTGGCCGCGCCGTATCCGGGCACATCGCTGTACAAGCAGGCCATCGAGAATGGCTGGCTGGAACACAACACGGCGGCCAACACGGTCAACGACAAGGGCGTGCAGCTGGCGATGATCAGCTACCCGCATCTGTCCAAGGAAGAAATTTTCCACGGCGTGGAAACCTTCTACCGCAGCTTCTATTTCCGGCCGTCGAAGATCTGGGAGATCGTGAAGGAAATGGCCGGCAGCTGGGAGATGACCAAGCGACGCTTGCGCGAAGGCGTGGAATTCTTCCGCTTCCTGCGCGCGCACGAGGCGTGACCACGCAGCCCATGCGTCACCGATGACTGCGTCACCCGCCTCCGCCTCCACGCGCCCGCGCCTGATCGTGACGGCCGACGATTTCGGCCTGCACCCGGCCGTGAACCAGGCGGTGGAACGAGGTTTCCGCGAAGGCGTGCTGCGCGCGGCCAGCCTGATGGTCACGGCGCCCGCCGTGGCCGACGCGGTGGTGCGTGCCAAACGCATGCCCGGCCTCGCCGTGGGACTGCATCTGGTGCTTGCCGACGGACTGTCCGCGCTGCCGCCCTCACGCATACCCGATTTGGTCGACGCGCGCGGCCGCTTCGGCGACGATATGGTGCGCGACGGGTTTCGATTCTTCTTCCTGCCCCATGTGCGCAAGCAGTTGGGCGCGGAGATCCGGGCGCAATTCGGAGCGTTCGCCGCCACCGGTTTGCCGCTCGATCACGTCAACGCCCATAAACATTTCCATCTTCATCCGACGGTGCTTTCCTTGATTCTTTCCATCGGGCGCGACTACGGCCTTCAGGCCGTACGCTGGCCTTCCGAACCTGGCTCCGGCCCGTGGCTGAAACCCTGGCTTGCGCTGATGCGCCGCCGCCTGCGCCGCGCGGGCGTGCGATCGAACGACCACGTCTTCGGCATCCAGGGCACGGGCGCCATGGACGAACAGGTGTTGCTCGACGTGGTGGAACACCTGCCTGATGGGTTGAGTGAGCTGTACCTGCATCCAGCCACCCACGGCGAACTCACGCCCGGGATGGCGAACTATCGCCACGCCGACGAACTGGCCGCACTGCTGTCGCCGCGCGTGAAGCTAGCCGTGGCCCAGCACTGCCAGCTTTGTCATGGCTTTGGCGATCCGGCGGCGACATGAAATATTTCGTTTATCTCGCCGGCCTGCTTGGCCTGATTGCCGCGATCATCCTGGTCACTCACCAGAATTGGTCGGCCATCAGCGGCGCCTTCGATCATGCCGGCTGGGCGTTGCTGTGGCTGCTGCCGTTCCATGCGCTGCCCCTGCTGCTGGACGTGATGGGATGGCGCGCGCTGCTGGCGCCCAGCGATCCGCAGCGCCGAGCCGGCACGCCGTTTCTGTTTTGGGTGGCCACGGTGCGCGAGGCGTGCAATCGACTGCTTCCCGTGGCCAACGTCGGCGGCGAAATCGTCGGCATCCGCCTGGTCAAATGGCGCGGCGTCGAAGGCGCACCCGCGGCAGCGAGCGTCATCATGGAAGTGCTGCTGACCCTGGTCAGCCAATACATCTTCGTGGCACTGGGCCTGTTGTTGCTGATCGGCATGGCCGGGCACATCGGCACGCTCAACTCGGTGATCTGGGCGGTGATCGCCACGTTGCCATTGCCGATCGGGCTGGCCTGGTTGTTCCGTCACGGGCAGGTGTTTTCCCGGCTTGAGTCCTTTGCGGAAAAGTTGCTGGGCGGGCCCTCTCGATTCACCGAATTGCTCGATGGCGCGCGGCTGGACGACGAAGTACGCAAGCTGTACGGCAAACCCGCGCGCCTTACCGTGGCCTGCGCGTGGCAGGTGGCGGGTTTCGTGGTGGGCAGCTTCGAAAGCTGGCTGGCGCTGCAGTTGCTGGGTTATCCCATTTCCGTATGGGATGCGATTGCCATCGAGGCCACCACGCAGGCAGTGCGGCATATCATCTTCTTCGTGCCTGCGGGCCTGGGCGTGCAGGAAGGCGGCCTGGTGCTGTTCGGCAATATCATCGGCCTGCCCGCCGATGCGGCCATCGCGCTGTCGCTGGTGAAGCGCGCCCGCGAGGTAGGCTTTGGCGTGCCGGCACTGTTGTCGTGGCAATGGGCGGAAGCGCATCGCCTGCACCGTCGCTGGCTGTCGCGCCGCAAACCGGCGCTGGCCGAGGCACCGGACCGGAAGTTGTCGTAATCGAACGAGGTGAGCTTGTGTCCCATGACGCCGTAGCCGCTGCCGACCACACCATGCGCCACTGGGATGGCGGCGAACCGGGACGCATCAGGATCGGCTCGGACGCCCACAAACGGCTGTTCTGCCGGATGATCCTGGACACGCATAACCCATACAAGCCGGCCGTGATCGAATGGCCGGCATTGGATGCCGACACACTGCATCGCATCACCTCGCTGCCGATCTGGGACATCGCCGTGCAGACCGAGGGCAAGGCCAAGCTGCGCGTGGCCACGTACACCAACACCATCGCCGATCCGCTGCTGCGCGAAGCACTCACCATGGACGGCGACGAGGAAGCTCGCCACAAGGTGGTGCTCAGCAAGATGGTCGAGGCGTACGGCATCCCGCTGGCGCCGGAGCCCGAATACGAAGTGCCGAAAGATCCCGAATGGGGCTGGCTGGTCACCGGCTACAGCGAATGCATCGACAGCTTCTTTGCCTTCGGCTTGTTCGAGTCGGCCAAGCGCACGGGATATTTCCCGGCAGAACTGGTCGAGACGTTCGAGCCGGTGATGCAGGAGGAGGCTCGCCACATCCTGTTCTTCGCCAACTGGGTGGCCTGGTATCGACGCCAATTGCCGTGGTGGCGACGACCGGCATTCGAGTTCAAGGTGATGCGCGTGTGGCTGTTCCTCATCTGGGAACGCATCGGCATCGCCAAGGGCCTGGACAACAACGGCGAGATGCAGGACGCCAACTTCACCATCACCGGCCATCAACAGATTGGCCTGGACCTGAAGATCAGCGAGCTGCTGGACCTGTGCCTGGCGCAGGACAGCTTCCGCATGGGCGGCTATGACGAACGCCTGCTGCGCCCCACCTTCGTGCCGCGCATGGCACGCCTGGCGCGCCGCTTCATGCGCTAGCGATGCAGGCTGAACCAGGCCACTGCATCTTCCAGCGCAAGCCGTACAGGGCCCGCGGCATAACCGAGTTCACGCTCCGCCTTGGCACTGCTGAAGAACATGCGCTTGCGTGACATACGCACCTCTTCCACCGTGGCGATGGGCGGTTTGCCGCTGAGCCGCGCCCATCCTTCCGCCACATAGGCCACAGGCATCACCGCCGCATGCGGCAATCGCCAGCGCGGCGGCGGGCGGCCCACGATGTCGGCAATCTCGAACAGGAGTTCGCGCAGGCTCACGTCGGCGCCGCCCAGGATATAGCGCTCGCCCACCGCGCCTTGCTTGAACGCCAGCCAGTGCCCGTCGGCCACATCGTCCACGTGCACCACGTTGAGTCCCGTGTCGACATAGGCCGGCATGCGGCCGGTCATCGCATCGCGCACCACGCGACCGGTGGGCGTGGGTTTGATATCGCGCGGTCCGATCGGCGTCGAGGGATTGACGATCACCACCGGCAACCCTTGCGCCGCATAACCGGCAACCACTTCTTCGGCGAGGAACTTGGAGCGCTTGTAGTGACCGACCATGTCGCGCAACGACACCGGTGTCGTCTCCGTGCCGGGCGTACCATCTTTCGGAATGCCCAATGTCGCCACGCTGCTCGTGTAGACCACGCGCGGCACGCCTGCGCGGCGCGCGGCTTCGAGCAGGGCGCGCGTGCCTTCGACGTTGGTCTGATACAACTCCTGCGGCCGCGGCGCCCAGAGGCGGTAATCGGCGGCCACGTGGAACACCGCATCGCAACCCTCGCAAATCCTTGCCAGCGAGGCGGCGTCGGTGAGGTCGCCCTGCACCACCTCCACGTCCAGACCTTGCAGGTTGCGTCGATCGGAACCGGCGCGCGCCAGCACGCGCACGTGATGATCCTCGCGCAGCAGGCGCCGCACCACGGCAGACCCCACGAACCCTGTCGCGCCGGTAACCAGTGATTTCACGGGGGCAATACCAAGGTATGCCCCACCATCGCCAGCGTGGACCCTGGACACATAAGGTTGTCGTTCCTGAACCCGGGGAATGAGTTGAGTTTCATTATGGTCGAACGACACGCGCGGTGGCGCACGCGCTCACCGTAGCCGTTCCGCCGCAGGGCGCACCAGTGCCTGCCGGTCGAATTCTGCTTTCCCCGAGCTTTCATGGCATTCCATCGCGTCTCTACGAATCGAAGACATTCGCTTTGGTGTTATGGCTGCGTCTCTCACGGACAGGGTGATACCATGCCAAGGCGCTGGTTTCTCTGTATGTGAATACTAAGAAGGCCGAGGCATGCCAATGTTCGATGCAAAACACGCTGCTGCGATTGCCCCCAACAACGCCAGCGCTTACCAGGAAGCCATTCTTCCGAAGGTGTCACGAACGTTTGCCCTGACGATTCCGCAATTGCCGCCGGCATTGCGCGACGTCGTCGCCAATGCGTACCTGCTGTGTCGCATTGCGGACACCATCGAGGACGAGCCCGCCTTCAGCGCGGAAGAAAAAGGCCGCTACGAAACTGCGTTCGTCGATGCCGTGACCGGACGCATCGATGCGCGCGAGTTTGCCGCGCACATCGCGCCGCGGCTTTCCGACGCCACCTCGGAAAGCGAGCGCGACCTGATGTTCCGCCTGCCGCTGGTGCTGGAAATCACCGAGACGTTCAACCCCACGCAGCATGAAGCCATCGTCGAGTGCCTGCGCGTGATGTCGCAAGGCATGCACGACTTCCAGCGCGTGGTCGGCCTGCAAGGGCTGGATACGCAAGGCGACATGGATCGCTACTGCTATCACGTGGCCGGCGTGGTCGGCGAAATGCTCACCAAGCTGCTGATCGATTTCGAACCCGAACTGATACCGCAAACGCGAAATCTCATGCGCCTGGCCATTTCGTTTGGCCAGGGCCTGCAGATGACCAACATCCTCAAGGACCAGTGGGAAGACCGCAGCCACGGCGTCTGCTGGCTGCCGCACGATGTGTTCGCGCGCTACGGCGTGGAACTGAGGGATCTCACCGCCGGCCAGCAGGATGCGCATTACGCCGACGCGATGATCGAACTGATCGGCATCGCGCATTCGCACCTGTGCCGCGCGGTGGAATACACGCTGATCGTCCCCGCCCGCCACGCGGGTTTCCGTCGCTTCTGCCTGTGGAGCATCGGCCTGGCCGTGCTCACGCTGCGCAATCTGCAGGACAGGCTCGACTTCTCATCCGGCACGCAGGTGAAGGTGTCCCGCGCAGCCGTGGCACAGACCATCGGCCTGACGCGCCTCACCGACAAGTACGATCCGGCCGTGCGCTTCCTGTTCGGCGCGGCAGCGCGCAAGCTGCCGCTCACGCCGCTGGCGCCGGAGTGGGACGTTCCGCAGGCGCGGTCGGCGTGGCCGTGGCGAAGGTCATCGCCGTTGAAAAACGCGCGCTCGCTATGACGGATTCCTCAGCCACCGTCGTCGATTCCGCCCCGCCCTCCACGCATCAACCACCCAACGATGCCAGTCGCATCGACCGGGCTATCGACCGTGCGCGCCAGGCGTTGATGCAACGGCAGCGACCGGATGGCCATTGGTGCTTCGAATTTGAAACGGACTGCACGATCTCGTCCGAATACATTTTGATGATGCACTTCATCGACGAGATCGACGATGTGCTGCAGGAAAAGCTGGCGCGTTACATCCGCCTCAAGCAGCGCCTGGACACGCATGGCGGCTGGCCGCTGTACCACGACGGCGCGCTCGACCTGTCCTGCACAGTGAAGGCGTATTACGCGCTGAAGGCGGCCGGCGATTCGCCCGATGCGCCACACATGCGTCGCGCGCGCGAGGCCATCCTGGCCAAGGGCGGCGCGGCGAAAAGCAACGTGTTCACGCGCATCCTGCTCGCCATGTTCGGCCAGGTGCCGTGGCGGGCCGCGCCGTACGTGCCGGTGGAAATCATGTTGTTCCCCCGCTGGGCGCCGTTCCATCTCGACAAGGTGTCGTACTGGGCGCGCAGTACGATGGTGCCGCTGTTCATCCTCTGCACGATGAAGGCGAAGGCGAAGAACCCGCGCGCCGTCGGCATCGCCGAATTGTTCGTGACACCGCCGGATGAAGAAAAGCATTACTTCGCCACCACCACGTTCGTGAGCAAGCTGTTCCTGGTGCTGGACAAGGTGGGCCGCGCCTGCGATCCGCTGATACCTTCGTCACTGCGGCGCAAGGCCATCCAGAAAGCCGAGCAATGGTTCCTGCCGCGGCTCAACGGCGAAGACGGCCTCGGCGCCATCTTTCCGCCAATGGTGAATGCACTGGAGGCGATGGACCTGCTCGGCTACGCCAAGGATCACCCTGCCCGCGCCACCTGCCTGAAGTCGCTGCAGAAGCTGATCGTGCATCGTGACGATGGCACGGCGTATTGCCAGCCCTGTGTGTCACCGGTGTGGGACACAGGCTGGGCCGCGATAGCGCTGCTGCGCGCATCACCCGATGACGCCACGCAAGCCACCGTGACGCGGGCGATGGCATGGCTGGCGCCGCTGCAGGAACTCGAACGCAAGGGCGACTGGGCCGTGCAGGCGCCGGACCTGCCGCCGGGCGGCTGGGCGTTCCAGTACGCCAATGCGTACTACCCCGATCTCGACGACACGGCCGTGGTTGCCGCGCTGCTTCACGTTGCGGTTCGCGGCACGCCGCGCGAAGGCATGTATCGCGATCGCATCGAGCGCGCCGCGGACTGGCTGGTCGGCATGCAATCGGCCAACGGCGGCTTCGCCGCGTTCGACCGCAACAACACGCACTATCACATCAACGAGATTCCCTTCGCCGATCACGGCGCGATGCTCGACCCGCCCACGGAAGACGTGTCGGGTCGCGTGCTCGCCTTCCTTGGCATACTGAACCGGCCGCAAGACAAGGTCGTCATCGAACGCTGCCTTGCCTACCTGCGCAGCACGCGCCTGCCGGATGGCTCGTACTGGGGCCGCTGGGGCACGAATTACATCTACGGTACGTGGTCGGTGCTTGCGGGCCTCGCGCTCGCAGGCCAGGACATGCAGCAGCCGTGGATACGCGAATCGGTCGACTGGCTGATCGCGAAACAACACGACGACGGCGGCTGGGGCGAAACCAACGACACCTATTTCGACCCTGCACTGCGCGGCACCAACCACGGCGTGAGCACGCCGCACAGCACGGCGTGGGCGCTGCTCGGCCTGTTTGCCGCGGGCGAGCACGCGTGCGAGGCGGCGCATCGCGGCGTGCGTTGGCTGCTCGATCATCAGCAGTCCGCCGGCGAGCCCGAAGCCGATCTCTGGTATCACCCCAGCTTCAACGCACCAGGATTTCCCCGCGTCTTCTTCCTCAAATACCACGGCTACACCGCATACTTTCCGCTATGGGCACTCAGCCGTTATCGCCAACTGCTTGCGAACTCGCGCCCGACGCCGTGACACCGGGCGCCGTGGGCATCGTGACCGCGCTTGCATCGGAAGCGCGCGCTTTGACGCGCCGCTCGCTGCACGTGCGCACCGCGTTGCCGCTCGGCCAGGGTGGTGCGTTGTGGCTGTCCGGCATGGGCCAGGACGCGGCGCGACAAGGCGCGCTCGCACTCATCGAGGCGGGCGCCACGGCGCTGGTGTCGTTTGGCGTGGCGGGCGGGTTGGCACCGGGACTGCGCAGCGGAACGCTGTTCTGCCCCTCCTGCGTGCTCGACGAACGCAGCCATGACTACCAGCCCGATGCGTCATGGCGTGGCGCGCTCGTCCGCCGCCTGGCCACGACGCATCTGCCGCGCGTGGACGAAGGCACCTTGCTGAGCCTTCCCGCGCCATTGCTCAGCGTGGCCGAAAAAGGCGCAATGCGCGAACGCCATCAGGCACTCGCCGTCGACATGGAAAGCGCGGCCATTGCCGCGGTGGCCAGCGAGTACCGCATACCGTTCATCGTGCTGCGCGCCATCGTCGACGAACGCGAGGACAACGTACCCATCGCATTGCAGGCTAGCATCGACGCCTGGGGACGTCCGTTTGCCGGGCGCCTGCTCGTCACCCTGCTGAGGCATCCAGGCTTGCTGACGCACCTGCCCGGACTGGCCATGCGCATGAACAAGGCCACGCGCGCCTTGCGTGCGGCGGCCGGCGCGGCAGGCATCGAACTGGGGCGCGAAGCATTGCAGCCCTGCTAATCTCTAACCCTTGTTTTCGGATGTCAGGCCTGGCCTCGACGCACGGCCGGCAGCATCGAAGTCTGGAGGTCCGGCGGCGTGTTCAGAGCGATCCACAAAGGCCTGGTCTGGATGGTCGACCGCAGCGGTCGGCATCACCTCATCGTGCTGCTGCTCGCGGCGCTGTTCGCCGTGCTCAGCCTGTGGGGTGCACACAGGCACCTGAGCATCGACACCGATGCGGATCATCTCTTCTCCGACAAGCTCGCCTGGCGCCAGCAGAGCCAGGCTTTCGCTCGGCAGTTTCCGCAGTTCAGCGACACGCTCACCGCCGTGGTGCGCGCCCCCACGCCGGAAGAGGCGCGCATCGTCGCGCAAGCGTTGAACGTCGAACTGCAGGCCGACAAGCAACACTTCCACTCCTCGTCCACGCCGGGCATCAGCCCGTTCTTCAATCGCGAAGGACTCCTGCTGCTGCCGCAGGATGAGCTGGAAAGCACGCTCGACAGCATGCTGCAGGCACAGCCGCTGCTTGGCCCACTGGCCAAGGACACCTCGGCGCGCGGCCTCTTCAACGGCATCGACCTGATGGTGGAAGGCGTGCGACGCGGCCTGGCGAATGACTTGTCGTCGTACGACGCGGCGCTCGGCAATGTGGCGCAGACCATGGAAGCGTCGCTGGCCGGCAAGCATGCGCCGCTCTCCTGGCAGGCCTTGCTTACGCCCGATCTGGTGAATAGCAATGGGGGGCAGGAATTCATCCTCGTCCATCCCGTGCTCGATCACACCGCACTCGAACCGGGCGCAGAAGCCACCAAGGCCATGTTGCGCCTGGCCGACGAACTGCCGGAGGTGAAGTCCGGTCGCGTGCACGTGAACTACACCGGCTCCGTGCCGCTGTCGGACGAGGAATTCGCGTCGTTGACCGATCGCGCCGGCCCCATCGCCATCGGCAGCAGCCTGCTGCTGGTGTTCTGGCTGGTGCTTGCGCTGGGCACGTGGCGACTGATCGTGCCGGTGATCATCACGTTGATCGTCGGCCTGATCTATACGCTCGGCTTCGCGGCCTTTGCAGTGGGTCGCCTCAATCTCGTCTCCGTTGCCTTTGCCGTGCTGTTCGTTGGTTTGGCGGTGGATTTCGGCATCCAGTTCGGCGTGCGCCTGCATGCACGCCAATACAGCGACCGCACCTTCGACGACTCGCTGCACGAAACCGCGAATCGCGTCGTCAGCCAGGTGGGCCTTGCCGCGCTGGCCACGGCCTGCGGCTTCCTCGCGTTCGCACCGACGGATTTCACCGGCGTTGCCGAGCTGGGCATCATCGCGGGTGTCGGCATGCTGCTGGCCCTGCTGTGCACGCTCACCGTGTTGCCGGCGTTGCTGCGCCTGCTGGCGAAGGGCTCGCCGCACGCGGAAGTCGCCCTGCCCGGCGGCGCTGCGGCCGATGGCTGGCTGGAACGCCATCGCAAGGCGGTGCTGGTGGTCTTCGGCGTACTCGGCGTCGTGGGCATCTGGTGCGCCATCACCATTCCTTTCGACGCCAATCCGCTGCACACCAAGAATGCGAACAGCGAGGCGATGCGCACGCTCAGGTCGCTGATGGAAGATCCCAACACCAACCCGTTCACCATGGACATCCTGGTAAAGGATCTGCCGGCCGCCAAGTCACTGAGCGAGCGCCTGGGCAAGCTGCCGGAAGTGGCGCAAGTGGTTTCGGGCGTCGACTTTGTTCCCACCCATCAGGAAGACAAGCTCGACCAGCTGCAACAGGCGTCCGACCTGATGTACGCGGTGCTCAATCCCGGCGAGAAGACCACGCCGCCGAGCTATGCGCAGATGCGCGACGCCGCCAAGGACACCAGCGATGGCATTGCCAGCGTGGCCGACAAGCTGCCTGCCAACTCGCCGTTGCGTCGCATCGGCAAGGCACTGGCCGGCCTGGCGCATGGCACGGATGAGCAGATGGCCATTGCCAACCAGGCGCTCACCCAGTTCCTGCCCTATACGCTTCACCAACTCGCCGACTCGCTGTCGGCCGAACCGATCACCATGGAAAGCCTGCCGCCCGAGTTGAAGCGCGACTGGTTCGCCCCCGATGGACGGGTACGCGTGCAGGTGACGCCAACGGTCAAGGCGCAAAACACCATCGGCCTGCGCCAGTTCGTACAGGCCGTGCAGCAAGCAGCGCCCGACGCCGCGGGCTCCGCCGTCGACACCATCAAGGCGGCGGACACCATCCTCATCGCATTCCGCGAAGCGGCCATCTACGCCACCCTGGCCATCGCCATCGTGCTGATGCTGGTGCTGCGCCACACCAGCGACGCCGCGCTGGTGCTGGCCACCTTGCTCATGTCGGCCCTGCTTACGGCGTTGTTCGCGCGGCTGTGCGGCATCTCCATCAACTTCGCGAACATCATCGCGCTGCCGTTGCTGCTCGGCGTGGGCGTGTCGTTCAACGTGTACTTCGTGATGAACTGGCGCCACGGCATGCAGCAGTTCCTGGGTTCGCCCACGGCGCGCGCCATCCTGTTCTCCGCACTCACCACGGGCACGGCGTTCGGCAGCCTGGCCATCGCACGCCACCCGGGCACGGCCAGCATGGGCACGGTGCTGTTGCTGAGCCTGCTCGCGGTGCTGCTTTCCACCTTCGCCTTCCTGCCTGCGATGCTCTATTCCACCGGGCGCTGCAAGCAGCCCCTCAACCCGTGACGACCTGACCTCTCGCCTTGCGGAATCGACCCATGCTTCCAGCCCGTCGTATCGTTATCGCCGTGTTTTCCCTGCTTTTCAGCCTCAACGCCAGCGCCCACGCCATCCTTGTCGATAGCTCGCCCAAGGCCAACGGCAGCGTGCCGGCCGGCCATCTGACGCTCGCGCTCACCTACAACAGCAAGATCGACCAGGCCCGTTCGCGTCTGGTGCTGATCGGTCCCGACAAGAGCGAAACGCCGCTCGCCATCACCGCCAACGGCGACAAGCCGAACGAGCTGGACAGCACCGCAGACGTGAAGCCCGGCGCTTATGTCATCCGCTGGCAGGCGCTGGCGTTGGATGGACACATCACGCGCGGCGACCTGCCGTTCTCGGTGACGGCCGCGCCGTAAATCGGCACCGCTGTATCGCGTTCACTCGACAACATTCCATACCGGGGGATTCGTGGCCCTCCTCGTCGACATCTTTGGCTACCTGAGCGTCATCCTGCATGGCCTGGTCGTCGTCGCCCAATCCATGACGCTGGGCGGCCTGCTGTTTCTCGTCTTCCTGCTGCATCCGCTGGCTCCGCAGTTATCGCAAGCTGCCGATCTGGAGCAACGCGTGGCGCGATTGACGCGCTGGAGCGCGTGGGCACTTCTGCTCACCGAGCTGGCAACGACGGCGCTTCAAGTGTCGGTGCTGATGTCGACCGTGGACCTGCCTTTCGCCAACGTCATGCAGGCGTCGTTCGCGGTGGCCGCCACCATCAAGATGCTGTGCGCCGCGGCGATGACAGCGTGTATCACGCCACGCACCATCGCATGGCTCCCTGGGCGCGGATTGCTGTTGCTTGTCGCGATCATCGAACTGGTCGCCGCAACGATGACCACGCACGCCTATGCGCGACTGGACCACAACGCCCTGCTGATGGTGGTGGAAGGCCTGCACCAGTTCGGCGCCGCCATCTGGATCGGGGCCATTCCCTGCTTCGTCCTGGTGCTGAGGCGACTGAGCGAGGCCCATGATCTGCGCCTGGTGGGCGCGCGCTTCTCGCGCATGTCGATGATCGGTGTCGCCTGCATCCTGGCCTCCGGCATCACCATGTGGGTGTTCTACGTGGGCGACGCGCCAGGTTTCTACGGCACGGCCTATGGCGTGATGGTGGGCGCCAAGGTGGCCATGTTCATCGGCTTGCTCGGGCTGGGGCTTGGCAACTTTCTGGTCACGGAACGGTTGCGCCACGGGCGCGATGCCTCGGTGATCCGCCTGCGCCGCTTTGCGGAAGTGGAGATCGGCATCGGCTTCACCATCTTCTTCGCGGCGGCCTCGCTCACCTCCGTACCGCCCGCGGTCGACCTCACCACGGATCGCGTGACGCTGCACGAAATCGCCGAACGCAATGCACCTACGTGGCCACGCTTGAATTCGCCCGATCACGACACGCTCGCCATTTCTCGATTGCAGGCCAAGCTCGACCGCGATGCCGAACGCGATCACCAGATCGCCGAGGCGGCCACCATTCCCGGCTCCGGCATTCTCCCGCCGCGCAATGCGCAGGATATCGCCTGGTCGGAATACAACCATCACTGGGCTGGCGTCTTCGTGCTGTTGATCGGCTTCCTTGCGCTGCTCGGTCGCTCGGGCGTGGGCTGGGCAAGGCACTGGCCACTGTTGTTCCTGGCCATGGCCGGGTTCCTGCTGGTCCGCTCCGATCCGGAAGTGTGGCCATTGGGACACGAAGGCTGGTGGGTGGCCTGGCGCGACGTGGAAGTAGCGCAGCATCGATTCTTCGTGCTGCTGATCATCCTGTTCGGCGCGTTCGAATGGTCGGTGCGCACGGGACGCCTGAAAAGCGAACGTGCCGCCCTGGTGTTTCCGCTGCTCGTTGCCGTGGGCGGCGCCATGCTGTTGACCCACAGCCACCAGATTTCCAACGTGAAGGACCAGATGCTGATCGAGTTGACGCATACGCCGCTTGCACTCGCCGGCGTAGCGGCGGGCTGGGCGCGATGGCTCGAACTACGCCTACCCGGGCGCGGCGGCCGCATCGCCGGCTACGTGTGGCCGGCGTGTTTCATGCTCATCGGTGTGATCCTGCTGTGGTACCGCGAGGCCTGAGCATCAACGGATGCGATGCACCACCATGTCGGCCAGCTCGTGCAGGTGCGTGGCGCGCTCGCCCAGCGGCGTGAGCGCTGCGCGTGCGCGCTCGCCCAGTTCTTCGGCAAGCGTGCGTGAGGCATCCAGGCCGAGCAGCGACACGTAGGTGGGTTTGTTGTCCTGCGCATCTTTGCCTGGCGTCTTGCCCAGCGTGGCCGCGTCGGTAGTGACGTCGAGGATGTCGTCGACCACCTGGAACGCCAAACCCACGGCACGCTGGTAGCTGTCCAGCGCGTCATGCAATTCCGCCGACATCGGCGAAGGCCCGCAATGCGCGCCCATGAAGATGGAGGCGCGCAACAAGGCGCCGGTCTTGAGCCGGTGCATCTGCTCGAGCTGCTCGCGCGGCAATACGTGGCCCACGCTCGCCAGGTCGATGGCCTGCCCGCCGACCATGCCCAGCGAACTGCTGGCGCTGGCCAATTCCTTCAGCAAGGCCACGCGTTGTGCAGCCGTCGCCGGGAGGTCGCCGATCAACGCGAATGCCTGCGCTTGCAAACCATCACCCACCAGGATGGCCATGGCCTCGCCATAGCGCACGTGCACGGTGGGCAATCCGCGACGCAACAGGTCGTTGTCCATCGCAGGCAGATCGTCATGCACCAGCGAATAGGCGTGGATCATTTCGATGGCACTGGCGGCGCCGTCGAGAATGGCGGGGTCCGCATCCACCAGCTCACCCGCTGCATGGCACAGCAGTGCACGCAGCCGCTTGCCGCCGCCCAGCGTGGCGTAGCGCATGCCGTCGTGCAGGGTGGTCGGCACCATGTCGCCGGGTGGCAGATAGCGCTCCAGCGCCTGTTCGGTGCGCTGCATGATCCGCGGCGTCCAGGTGCCCAGCGGCTCGACGCTCGCGGAGGTTGAGGACCACAGCTGAAAAGCTTCGCTCACGGAAACATCTCCACATCACATCAATGAACAGCGACAACGGCGGCGCGACTGGTCGGCAATTGCGTGATGAACTGACGCGCCATGGCGCGTGCGAGTTCATCAGCCGCAAGAATATCTTCCAGAGCGGCGGAGCCGGCGAGCGGCGGCAGGCTTTCCAGCGTCTTTTCAACCACGCGCGAGATATCGGTGAATCGAATCTGCTCATGCAGAAAGGCATCGACGGCGATCTCGTTGGCCGCGTTGAGCGTGACGCTGGCCGTGCAGCCATCGCGCAACACCTGCAAGCCAAGGCGAAGGCATTGGAAACGCGCCAGGTCCGGCGCATGGAAACTCAGGTTGGCCATGCGCGTGAGATCCAACGGCGCCACGCCCGAATCGACGCGCTCCGGGTAAGCCATCGCGTGGGCAATCGGCGTGCGCATGTCCGGGTTGCCGAGTTGCGCGAGCACCGACTGGTCGGCATACGCCACCATGGAATGGATCACGCTCTGCGGATGGATCAGCACTTCGATGCGCTCCGGCGGCATGTCGAACAGCCAGCGCGCCTCGATGACTTCCAGCCCCTTGTTCATCATGGTGGCGGAGTCGACGGATATCTTCCTTCCCATCACCCAGTTCGGGTGCTTGCACGCCTGATCGGGCGTGACGTCATCGAGCGTGTCCAGCTCCCGATGCAGGAACGGACCGCCCGACGCGGTGAGGATGAGTCGCTCGACACCCGCGCCCGTGCATGCATTCGTGCTCAGGCACTGGAAGATGGCGTTGTGTTCGCTGTCCAGCGGCAACAAGGTGGCGCCGTGCTGGGCGACGGTGCGCATGAACAGTGCGCCCGACATCACCAGCGCCTCCTTGTTCGCCAGCAGGATCTTCTTGCCCGCGCGCGCAGCGGCCAATGACGAAGCCAGGCCCGCGCCGCCCACGATGGCAGCCACCACCGTGTCGCACCCAGAGGCACTCGCCACCGCGCTCAAGGCCTGCGGCCCATAGGCCACTTCCGTGGTCAATCGCGCCGCGCGAAGCTTCTGTTCGAGCTCGGCAGCGCCTTCAGCATCGCCCACCACGGCCACGTCCGGCAGGAACGCCAGGCACTGTTCGAACAGGCGATCGATACGGCGATGTGCCGTCAACGCAAAGATGCGGAAGCGGTCGGGATGGCGCGCCGCCACATCCAGCGTGCTGGTGCCGATGGAGCCGGTGGAACCCAGAATGGCCAGGCGTTGCATGCTCATGACACGGCCTCCACGCGACCGACTGTCTCAACCGAGCGCATCGCCCTTGCGCACACCACGTGTCGCCGGGCGAGCGCCATCTTCATCACGAACGCGCCTCGCGCGCCACCGCGCAGCTTGGCTTGGTGGCCAATACCTTGTCGGTGAAGCGCTGGATGGAGGCACGAATGCCGTCGGCATCCAGGCCATAGTGATTGAGCAATGCCGCCGGATCGCCATGCTCGATGAATTCGTCGGGCAGGCCCAACCGCAGCATTGGCACGCTGATGCCGGCGTCGGAGAGACACTCCAGGCAGGCCGAGCCGGCGCCACCTTGCAGACACCCCTCTTCCACCGTGACCAGCACGTCATGCGTCTGCGCCAGCTGGCGCACGAGCGCATCATCCAATGGCTTCACGAAGCGCATGTTCGCCACCGTGGCATCCAGCGCCTCCGCCGCCGCGAGGCTGGGCGGCAGCATCGAGCCGAAAGCGAGAATCGCCACGCGATGTCCGGCGGCATGCCCGCCATGGCGGCGCACTTCGCCCTTGCCGATGGGAAGCGTCGTCATCTCCGCTTCCGTGGGCACGCCCGGCCCGGTACCGCGCGGATAGCGCACCGCGCATGGACCATCGTGACTCACCGCCGTGTGCAGCATCTGCCGGCATTCGTTTTCATCGGAGGCGGCCATCACCACCATGTTCGGCACGCAGCGCAGGTAGGCCATGTCGAATGCGCCCATGTGCGTGGCGCCATCCGCGCCGACGATGCCCGCACGATCGATGGCAAAGGCCACCGGCAGGTTCTGCAACGCCACGTCATGGATCAGCTGGTCGTAACCGCGTTGCAGGAAGGTGGAATAGATCGCGACCACCGGCCGCAGGCCTTCCGTCGCCAGGCCCGCGGCAAACGTCACCGCATGCTGCTCGGCGATGGCCACGTCGAAGTAGCGCTCGGGAAAGCGCTTCTCGAACTCCACCAAACCGGAACCTTCGCGCATGGCAGGGGTGATGCCGACGATGCGCGGATCCTGCGCCGCCTCGTCACACAGCCATTCGGAAAACACCTGCGTGTAGCTCTTGCGCGCCGCCTTGGCCGCGGACACCAGTCCCACCTTGGGATCGAACTTGCCGGGGCCGTGGTACTGGATGGGATCGGCTTCCGCCAGCTTGTAGCCGTGCCCCTTCTGCGTGATCACGTGAAGGAACTGCGGGCCGCGAAGCTTCTTGAGGTTCTGCAATGCGGGAATCAACACATCGAGATCGTGACCATCGATGGGTCCGGTGTAGTTGAAACCGAATTCCTCGAACAGCGGCGCCGGCACCACCATGCCCTTCATCTGCGACTCCAGCCGCGACGCGAGGTGGCTGATCGGCGGAATGGGCCGAAGTGCGTAATGCACGCCCTGTCGCGCCTGCTGGTAGAAGCGGCTGGAGATAAGGCGTCCGAAGCAATAGCGCAGCGCGCCGACCGGCGGCGAGATCGACATGTCGTTGTCGTTGAGCACCACCAGCAGCGGCGAGTCTTCCGACACGCCGGCGTTGTTCATGGCTTCGAAGGCCATGCCGGCGCTGAGTGCGCCATCGCCGATCACCGCAATGCTGTGGCGCTGCTCGCCGAGTATGCGCGCCGCGTGCGCCATGCCCAGCGCGGCCGAAATCGAGGTGCTCGAATGGGCGGTGCCGAACGTGTCGTAGGCCGATTCAGTGCGTCGAGGAAACCCGGAAATGCCGCCCCATTGCCGGATGCCGCCCATCGCCTCGCGACGGCCGGTGAGGATCTTGTGCGGATAGGACTGGTGTCCGACATCCCATACCAGGCGATCATCCGGCGTATCGAACACGTAATGCAGCGCGATGGTGAGCTCCACGCTGCCCAGGTTGGAAGACAGATGCCCGCCGGTGCGGGACACGCTCTCCAGGATGAAGGCACGCAACTCGCCTGCCAATCGATGGAGTGCCGGCATGTCCAGCGTGCGCAGCTGGGCCGGTGAATCGACAGTTCGCAGCAAATCGTACACGACGGACTCTCCTCGGGGCTGCCGGAGTCTCTATCTCGACGTTTAGCACTTATGCCTACCGTGGCCGCTTCCGACACGTCACCGCGTTGCCACCACTAATCAGCGATATCGACCAGGGGACGATGCACGCCGCCGTCAACATCACCACACGCATACTGCATCCTGCTCGCCTGCATTCACCTTTCGACGAACGCACGCTCGATCACGTAATCGCCGGGCTCGCGCGTGCGCGGCGAGGCCTGGAAACCGCGACCATCCAACAAGGCACTGGTGTCATCCAGCATGGCCTGGCTGCCGCACAGCATCACCCGGTCGGTTTCCGGGTTGAGCGGCGGCAGCCCGGCGAAATCGCTCATGCGCGCATCCACGATTGCATCGGTGAGACGTCCACGATGGCGAAAAGGTTCACGCGTGACGCTTGGGTAATAGACCAGCTTGTCGCGCACCAGATCGCCGAGGTAATCGTGCGCGGGAAGCTGCTGCTCCAGGTATTGGGCAAACACCAGGTCGCTGATGCGGCGAACGCCATGCGCCAGCACGACCTTGTCGAAGCGCTCGTAGGTCTCCGGGTCGCGCACGATGCTCAGGAACGGCGCGAGGCCCGTGCCGGTAGCCAGCAGGTAGAGATGCTTGCCAGGCTTCAGGTCGTTCAGCACCAGCGTACCGGTAGGCTTGCGGCTGACGATGATGGGGTCGCCGGGCTTGAGATGCTGCAGGCGCGAGGTGAGCGGCCCGTCCGGCACTTTGATGCTGACGAATTCCAGGTGCTCCTCGTAGTTGGCACTGGCAATGGAATACGCGCGCATCAGCGGCTTGCCTTCCACTTCCAGGCCAAGCATCACGAAATGTCCACTGTCGAACCGAAAACCGGGGTCCCGCGTTGTGCGAAAACTGAAAAGGCTATCGTTCCAGTGATGAACCTCGATCACATACTCCGTCGCCAATGCCACCATCACAACCACCGTTGCCAAGTGAAGAGATGCTTGCAAGCGACCAGACCATTCGACGCGTGACGAGCCTGGCTCACGTCGAATGGCTTGACCGTCACTGCCTTGGTACAAGTTTCCGCAGGTCGAAGTCAATCCTGCTTAGTGATGTTGTTCGACGCTTGCCTCGTTCGCAAAAAATCGTCGCGATTCCCGGCAAATCATCACGTACTTCTCACGTTGCGCCTGCTAACCGCGAACGTTTTTTTCAAGGCGAACGCACGCGTGCCATGCGTGGCACTTTTCATGTCGGGGACGATGCCATGCGGCGTGCGATCCGCGCGCAAGCATCGTGCTTGCGGGAGCGAATCGACGCAGCGCCTTGCATCGCTCGCCCATGCCACCACATCTGCACGGGCGGCACGGCGGCCGGCACGAAACGAGGCCCCAGGCCGGGTGATCATAGCCAAGCTCAATGACTATGATGCCAACAATCAATTAGACCTATGGCGTCAAACCCCGTAGTCTTGCCATTCAACCAACCACAACCAACGGAAAACAACAGATGTCGTTGATCAATACCGAAATCAAACCGTTCAAGGCCCAGGCTTACAAGGATGGCCAGTTTGTTGAAGTGACCGATGCCACCTTGAAGGGCAAGTGGTCCGTGGTGGTGTTCTACCCCGCCGACTTCACCTTCGTCTGCCCGACGGAGCTGGAAGATCTGGCCGATCACAACGAGCAGTTCCAGAAGCTGGGCGTGGACATCTACGCGGTCTCCACCGACACCCACTTCGCGCACAAGGCATGGCACGACACGTCCGACGCGATCAAGAAGGTGAAGTACACCATGATCGGCGATCCGACCGGCGCCATCACCCGCAACTTCGACGTGATGATCGAAGAAGAAGGCCTGGCCCTGCGCGGCACCTTCCTGATCAATCCGGAAGGCCAGATCAAGCTGTGCGAAATCCACGACAACGGCATCGGCCGCGACGCTTCCGAGCTGCTGCGCAAGGTGAAGGCCGCCCAGTACGTCGCCTCGCATCCGGGTGAAGTGTGCCCGGCCAAGTGGCAGGAAGGCGACAAGACGCTGAAGCCGTCGCTCAGCCTGGTTGGCAAGATCTAAGTTCATCGTTGTCCTGTCTTGCGGCCCGCTGCATCGGGCCGCCTTGGACCCGGCACCCCGCCGGGTCCGCTTTCCGAATATCCAGACGCCCGCAACGCCCGGCCACGACCGCGGCGCCAGATGCGCTCACCCCGAATAAAGGATGAAGTCACCATGTTGGATGCCGATCTGAAGTCCCAGTTGCAGGCTTATCTCGAAAAGGTCGTGCACCCGATCGAGCTGGTGGCCTCGCTCGATGGCGGCCAGAGCTCGCAGGAGCTGAAGGAACTGCTGGAGGACATCGCGCCGCTGTCCGACATGGTATCGCTGCGTCTGGATGGCACCGATGCACGCAAGCCTTCGTTCGCGATCAATCGCACTGGCACCGATGTCACCGTGCGTTTTGCCGGCATTCCGATGGGCCACGAGTTCACCTCTTTGGTACTGGCGCTGCTGCAGGTGGGCGGTCATCCGTCCAAGGCCTCGCAGGAAGTGATCGAGCAGGTGCGCAACCTCGATGGCGAATACCGCTTCGAGACCTTCATGTCGCTCTCGTGCCACAGCTGCCCGGACACCGTGCAGGCGCTGAACCTGATGAGCGTGCTCAATCCCAACATCTCGCATGTGGCGATCGATGGCGCGCTGTTCCAGGACGAAGTGAACGAGCGCCAGGTGATGGCCGTGCCCACGGTCTACCTCAACGGCGAGTTCTTCGACACCGGCCGCATGGAGATCGAACAGATCGCCGCGCGCCTGGACACCAATGCACATGCCCGCGACGCCGAACGCCTGAACCGCAAGGCGCCGTTCGACGTGCTGGTGGTGGGCGGCGGCCCAGCCGGCGCCGCGGCAGCCATCTATGCAGCACGCAAGGGCATCCGTACCGGCGTGGCCGCCGAACGTTTCGGCGGCCAGGTGCTGGACACCATGGCCATCGAGAATTTCATCTCGGTGCCCTATACCGAAGGCCCGAAGCTGGCGGCCTCGCTGGAACAGCACGTGCACGAATACGACGTGGACGTGATGAATCTGCAGCGCGCCGAACAGCTGATTCCGGCCACCACCGAAGGCGGCCTGCATGAAGTGCGTCTCGCCAATGGCGCTGTGCTGAAGTCGAAGACGGTGATCCTTTCCACCGGCGCGCGCTGGCGCAACATGAACGTGCCCGGCGAACAGGAATACCGCAACAAGGGCGTTACCTATTGCCCGCACTGCGACGGCCCGCTGTTCAAGGGCAAGCGCGTGGCGGTGATCGGCGGCGGCAATTCGGGCGTGGAAGCGGCGATTGACCTGGCCGGCATCGTGGGTCACGTCACCCTGCTCGAATTCGACGGCAAGCTGCGTGCGGACGAAGTCCTGCAGCGCAAGCTGCGCAGCCTGCCCAACGTCGACATCATCGTCAGCGCGCAAACCACCGAAGTGACGGGCGATGGCCAGAAGGTGACCGGCCTCAACTACACCGACCGCAGCACGGGTCAGCCGCACTCGGTGGCGCTCGAAGGCGTGTTCGTGCAGATCGGCCTGCTCCCCAACACGGACTGGCTGAAGGGCACCATCAAGCTGTCGCCACGCCACGAGATCGAAGTGGACGTGCGCGGTGAAACCTCGGTGCCGGGCGTGTTCGCCGCCGGCGACGTTACCACGGTGCCGTACAAGCAGATCGTCATCGCGATGGGCGAAGGCTCCAAGGCATCGCTGAGCGCTTTCGATTACCTCATCCGTTTGCCGGTCGAAGAAACCGAACAGGAAACCGTCGCCGCCTGACGGAGTCGTTGCACGCCCGGTCCTGCGCAGCCGAATCCCCTCTCGGCGCGCAGGGCCGGGCTTTTTTTATGCGCGAATATTCTTCCACACGCACGCCGCAGCCCAATGCTGACGCGGCTTATAACCGCGTGTGATGCCGACATGAGAAATGCTCATCTGTCGAAGTCTTTCAATCGTGCAAACCCCGGGTTTTCATAGCGCCATAGCCATCGTCACCAGCGCTGCGCGCCGGCGTCGTCGAGGCACCGGGAACCCCATCCCGGTCTAGGGGCTTTCTCAGAACGCTGAGGCCGAGCGGGATGCATTCCCGCGCTGCGCACGGATGCGCGCGGCATCAGCACTGTTTTCGGATTATTCGGGTACCGACTTTGAACAAGCACGTTTCTGTTACTCCGCGTCCACTCGCGGCCGCACTGTTCGCACTGCTCGCCGCGGGCGCCGCACCGGCGTTTGCGCAATCCACCACCGGCAGCATCTTTGGCCAGGTCCCCGCCGGTCGCGGTGAATCGGTCTTGATCAAGAGCAGCACCGGCATTGCACGCACGGTGAACATCGACAGCCGCGGCCGTTACAGCGCGTCGGAGTTGCCGCTGGGCACATACACCGTGTCGCTGCTGCACGATGGCAGCGTGGTCGATACGCGCAACGACATCTCGCTGCGCGTGGGTTCCGGCACGGAAGTATCGTTCGAAGCAGTGGCGGCAAAAGAACTAGCGGGCGTGAGCGTGTCGGCCAACACCACGCCGCCCATCGACGTGACCACCACCGACTCGCGCACCGTCATCACCGCAGACGAACTCGTGCGCCTGCCACTGGGCCGGTCAGCGGAAGCCATCGCCTTGCTGGCGCCGGGCGTCACCGGCAACAGCGGCGGCTACACCGGGCCGACCGGACAATCGCTGGTGAGCTTCGGCGGCTCGGCCGCAAGCGAGAACGCGTACTACATCAACGGCTTCAACACCACCGAACCGCAGCGCGCGCTTGGCGGCCTCACGCTGCCGTACGGCGCCATCGAGCAGCAGGAGATCTACACCGGCGGCTACAGCGCGCAATACGGACGATCCGACGGCGGCGTGATCAACATGGTCGGCAAGCGCGGCACCAACGAGTGGCATTTCGGTGGACAGGTGCTGTGGCAGCCGGCGTTCGCGCAAGCCGATGGCACCAACACGTATTACACCAACGGCCTTCCTGCCTCGCCGATCGCCGGCAGCCTGTACGACCCCAACAGCAAGAATCGCCAGTGGACCACCACGTACGACGCCTACCTCGGCGGCCCGCTGATCAAGGACAAGCTGTTCCTGTTCCTGGCAGCCGAGGCCTCGCGGCAGGAAGGAAGCACGGTCAATGACGTGACCAACGCCAAACCCTATGTGAGCTACAAGTACGACTCGCCGAAGTGGTACGCGAAGCTGGACTGGAACATCACCGACAGCAACATCCTCGAAGTCACCGGCGCGTCCAGCAAGTACCAGACCTCGGGCTCGATCTACGATTACGACTACAGCACGCTGTCGCGCGGCAATTTCGTCAACCTCGACGACAACATCAAGACGGGCGGCGATCTCTACACGGCCAAGTTCACCAGCTACATCACCGACGCACTGACCTTCTCTGCCATGTACGGCAAGATGAAGACGATGAACTACGACGTGCCGGGCGACTACGACGGCAGCCTCACCTACGTCACCGACATCCAGAACCAGAACCCGTCGTACGTTGGTGGCAACCCCATCGGCAACAGCCAGGTGACGCAGTCGCTGTACAGCCCGAACCGCCACAACACCACCAACAACCTGCGCATCGACCTGAGCTACCAGCTCGGCTCGCATACGATTTCGGCGGGCATCGACAACCAGAACTCACGCGCTATCGACCAGGGCAGCCAGACGTCTGGCCCGGGTTACTACTGGGGCTATGCGTACACCACCACGCCGAACGTCGCGCTGATTCCGAACCTGGGCGTGGGTGCGCCGGCCAATTATCCCAACGGCGCCTCCGGCTATTACGCGATCCAGTACGTCAACAGTTCGATTGCCAGCGTGCGCTCGGGACAGCGCGCGCAGTACGTCGAGGACAAGTGGCAGGTCACCGATCGCTGGCTGCTGTCGCTGGGTCTTCGCAATGACCAGTTCACCGACTGCAACGCGAACGGTGATGCATACATCCGCCAGCGCAGCGCACAGTGGGCGCCGCGCCTTGGTTTCAGCTGGGACGTGAACGGCGATTCGAGCTTCAAGGTGTACGGCAACGCAGGCCGCTACTACCTCGGCCTGCCGCTCAACCCGGCGCTCAATGCCGCGGGTGCGTACGTGGCCACGCAGCAGTACTTCACCTATGGCGGCATCGCAGCCGACGGCACGCCCATCGGCATCGTGCCGTTCTCCAACCCGGTGTCCTCGAACAACACCTACGGCGTGCTGCCCGACCCGAAGACGGTGACGGCGCAGAACATCAAGCCCGAATACCAGGACGAATTCATCCTCGGCTTCACCAAGACGCTGGGCACGAACTGGGTCTATGGCGCCAAGCTCACGCAGCGCATCCTGCGCAACGCCATCGACGATTACTGCGATGTACCCGCCATCGAGAACAAAGCGGCATCACTCGGTTACGACGTGAGCGCCACCAACAGCTGCTACCTGATCAATCCGGGGCGCTCCAACACGTTCACGGTGATCGACACCGGCGGCGCCTATCGCAGCGTCTCGCTGAGCAACGACGAGATGGGCTTCCCGCCGCTCAAGCGCAAGTACTACGCGCTGGAGACGTTCCTGGAGCATCCGTTCGACGGCCACTGGTACGGCAAGATCGACTACGTGTTCTCGCGCAGCTACGGCGACACCGAGGGGCAGCTTCGTTCGGACATCAAGCAGACGGCGGCGTCCACCAGCATCGACTGGGATTTCCCTTCGCTGATGGTCAACAGCAACGGTGCGCAGAGCAACGATCACACGCACCAGATCAAGGCGTTCGGCTACTACCAGATCGATCCGGAATGGCAGGTGTCGGGCAACCTCTCGCTGGTATCCGGAAACCCGCGCAATTGCCTGGGCTATTACGGCCCGAACCAGACCGATCCGAACGGCTACGGCAGCTACTACCACTGGTGCGGCGGCCTGCCTTCGCCGCCGGGCTCGCATCGCCTGCCGTGGAACAAGCAGGTGGACGTGGCCGCTTCGTACAGTCCGGCGTTCGCCGACCACAAGCTGGCGTTCTCGTTGAGCGTGTTCAACCTGTTCAACTCGCAGGCCATCCTCAATGCGTATCCGTACTACCAGATTTCGCCTGGCACGCCGGACCCGCTATACGGCTCGGCCGTGGTTCGCCAGCAGCCACGTTACGTGCGCCTGAGCGCCACCTACGACTACTGACGATGCCGACTTGATGCAGGCAACCCCTCGGGCCTGCGTCGGGAGGAGTGGCCCACAAGGCCATTCCTCCCACCCTCCTCATTCACACGCGAAACAGGAATACGCCACCATGCCCAACGCTCTCCGTCGCACCAAGGCTCCGCTGTTGGCCGCACTGCTTGCCACCCTGCCCGCCTTCGGGCTGCATGCCGCCGAGGCGAAGACGCCTCTCACCATCGACGAAGCCTTGCAGGCATCCGCCGAACAGCATCGTCCGGTGCTGGTCGATTTCCAGGCCGTATGGTGTTACTCGTGCTACTACATGGCCAGCCATGTGTTGACGGGCGCCGAATGGAACGACGTGCAGCGCAAGGCCATCGTGGTGGAAGCCGATGCCGATTCGCCGGACGGCCAGACGTGGATGAAGAAGCTCAACGCGTCCTTCCTTCCCAGCTATGTCGTGCTGGACGAGCACGGCAACGAACTGGGGCGCATCTCCGCCGAACAGCCGCGCGAGAAGTTCTATCCGAAGATCAACGCCATCCTGGCCACCGGCAACACGCTGGACCGCCTCAGGCAGAAAGCCTCTAGAGGCGAACCCAACGCCGTGGCCGAGGTGCTGGAGGCGTATCAGGCGCGCTCCGAAGGCAGTGAAGGCCTCCGTTGGTTCGCTGCTTTGCCTTCGTCGCAGCAACAGGGTGCGCGCAAGAACGCTCGCGTCAATCTTGCGCTCGATCAACTCGCGCTTGCCAAGGCCCTGGCGGCGGACGACAACGCGACCGTGATCGCCAACGCGCAAAAAGTGCTGGCGCAGGACATCGGCTGCCAGCGCCCGTACGTGCTCGACAATCTGCTCGACGCCACCGGCAAGCTGCCTGCGGACGAGCGCAAGACGCTGCTTGCTGCGCAACGTCAGCCGCTCGATCACTACGTCGACACGCAGGTATTGATTGCCAAGCCTGCGTGCGCGGACCAGCGCAGCGCCGTGCTCGCCAGCGCCAACCTGGATGACGCCGTGGGCGACCAGGCGGCTGCATCCGCCATCCTCGATCGCGCCATCACGCAAACGCGCCAGCGACTGGGCAACAACCTCGCCAGCGATCGCAATCTCGCCGACAACCTGCGCATCTATCTATTGCGCGCCAAACGCACGGCGGAACTGGACGACTACCAGCGCAAGCTGATCGCCGCCTATCCTGACGACTATGTCTACGCCTATCGCTACGGCCGCAACCTGGTGGAGACCGGCAAGCCAGCCGAAGCGCTGCCCTATCTCACGCAGGCCGCCGACAAGGCCTACGGCGCCAACCGCCTCGCCGTCGCACTGCAACGCGTGAAGGCGCTGAAGGCTCTGCATCGCGACGACGAAGCGAAGAAAGTGGCGAGCGATGTGCTGGAAACCAATGGGCCGTGGTTTCCCAAGCAGGCCAGTGCGTTGAAGGCCGCGCTGAACGTGTGAGCACTCGCGCAAACGCCCGAGTCATTCGTTGCGCGCCGGCGCATTGGTTCGTCCCGCGCCATCCATGGTGGCTGCCGCGCCGCACGGCGGCGGCCACGCTTCATGCCCTTCGATATGCCATGCGAAGAACTCGCCCGACCTCGGCTCACCGGTGTCGCGTGCGAACACCAGCGTTTTTCCCGATGGCGAGAACAGCGCGCCGATTTCCGAGCCGTTGACGTTGATGTCCGGCCCCAGCTTGATGCGCGGCAACCAGCCGTTCGAGCTGAGGCGTGATTCGTAGAGTCCACCGTCCGCCATCACGATCAGGCGCTTGCCATCGGGCGACGGCAGTGGCTCGTATTCGTCGCCGGCCGTGTTGATGGCGGGGCCCGCGTTTTCGACGATCCATTGCCCCGGCTTGGTTTCGCGCGCACGCCAGATGTCGTTCTTGCCGAGGCCACCCGGACGGTTCGAGCCGAAATACAGCCATCCATCCGGACCCACACGCGGGAACCACTCGGCCTCATCCGAATTGACAGGCGCAGGCAGCCGCACTGGCGCTTTCCAGCGGCCGTCGGCGGCGCGATCGGCACGCCAGATGTCCAGGTCCTTGCTCTTCATGCTCCCGGTGGCGCGGGTGGAGATGAAGTACACGCTACGGCCATCCGGCGTAAACCACGGATCGGCCTCCGCACCGGGCGCCGCAAACGACGCGGGCACCGGATTGCTCCAGCGCCCGCCATCGCAATGCGATTGAAGAATGCGCCATCCGGAAAACGCCTTGGAACTGCGGACGAAGTAGAGCTCGCCGGTGCGCGGATCGAACGCCGGATGCGACTCGAACAGGTCGCTGGATACACCCACCGGTGTCCATGGCTGCACGGTTGATGACGACGCGGCGGCAAGCGCACCCAAGGGCGCGAAGGCGAGGCAGAGGGCGAGAACGCGAGGCTTCATGCGCATGGGCATCGCAACGCTTCCGGGAGATGGTCCGATGGTAGCCCAGCCATGACAGCCACTGTGCTTGACCAAAGGCACCTGACCGCATGGCTTACGCCATGGAAGAAGCGCGCATAGCGAGCCGGCTGCATTCGCCCCAAACCGCGAGGGACGCACGACCACACCGCGCATGACGGATGCGCGGTGTATCGGCCAGCACGCGCCTTGCGTGCGCTCAGTGACGCAGTTGCTGCAGCAATTGCTCCAGTTCGCTGCGCAGCTGCTTCACCTGCGACACCGCCTCGTCACGCTCGCGCATCACGTCGTGATGCACCGAGAGCGACACGACGTGTGCCGACAAGGTCTTTTTCCTCGCCCGATAACGGCGAGCGCGCTCCGCCGCCGTCAAGGCATTGGGCTTGCGCGGACGGCCGCGCGGACGCTTGAAACTCAAGGGCAAAGCAAGCGTGCCCGGATCTAGTGGGTCAACCATGGCGCATCCTCCTCGTTTGCGCTTATTTTACGTGACGTCACATAAAATACAAGAAAAATCTCACGAAAAAACAGCCGGAAAGGCGATTTTTTTCATCTGAAACGAGTGATTCCGGTTGTCGGCCAGCACGCGCGTCGCGCGTTCACGAGACGAGGAGATTCCTGTCGCTACCGTGCAACACGCGGACTGCCGGAGGACGCAGCCGCGTGGCGCCGGGGCGAGCCAGCCCACCGAGCAGAAGAAGAAAGGAAAACCGAAGATGGATTCGCTCTACGAGCTGTCATCGCGGGCCATCCGCCGTTTCTACGACGCTCGCATCAACACTCCGCCCGTCTTGGCCATCGACACCTACTTTCACGACGGCCATCGCTTCCACGACGCGTGGGAGGTGATTCGCGGCGAGGCCATGGCCATACTCGAAAGCGCCCAACCCATTCCGCGCTTCCACGAGATCATGCCGGCGCAGGCCGATATCTCAGCCACCGACGGGCGCGACTGGCGCATGTTCCTGCTCAAGATCTACGGACAGGACATCCGCGCAAACCAGGCCCACTGCCCCTTCCTGTCGGAGCTGCTGGCGGCGTGTCCCGATGTGCTCTCGGCCACGATTTCCTTCCTGGCGCCGCACAAGCACATACCGCGTCACACCGGCCCGTTCCGCGGCATCCTGCGTTACCAACTGAACCTGGAAGTGCCGCCGGCCGAGGATGGACGCCCTGGCACCGTGCTATGGCTGGCCGGCGACGAGCATCGCCTGGGCAACGGCGAGCAGCTGTTGTGGGACGACACGTATCCGCACGAAGTGTGGAACCGCAGCGAGCACACACGCGTGGCGCTGCTGCTGGATGTGCGCCGCCCGGACATGCCGCTGGACCTGCGCCTGCTGTCGAGCGCCGTGACGCGCGGCGTCGGCATGGTGGCGCGCTGGCGTGGTTTTTCCTGAGAGACCCTCGGCCGACGCGCGGCGCTTCATCCGCACGCCATCGCGCCGCCGCTCGATCAGGCAGTCGCCTCAGTCAATGATGCTTGTGGGGTCGAGCTGCGATAAACGGCGACACCGGATCGCTGGCAGGAAACGTTTCTTCCAGCGCCTCGTCCTGCAGGGCCTGGCTATGCAGCTCGGCCTCTTTGCGGGATAAGCGCTTTGCGGGACTTTCCGGTCGATGGCGACGAGGGTCGTCGGCATGGTTGGAGGGAGTTTTGTTTCGACGGGACATGACGTGTCCTCGGCAAGCCCGAGCACTACAACGCGCGCACATGCGCAGCCTCACGACCCACTTCGCGCTCGTTCCGCGAGGCACGCGCGTCGCGGAACGGAATGCCCGTGACCAGCGGATGCCAGCCACGGGCTTGCTGCATCAGGCGTGACGGCTGGTCTCGAACAGGAACCACACGCGGCGTTCGGCCTCGTCGATCCAGTTCTCGAGCAGGCTGGCCGTGGCCACGTCCTTGTACTCGTCGCAAAGCTCATGCGTGGCGCGCATGTAGCCGGCCAGGCGCTGGTTGTCTTCGCGCAGCTCGGCCAGCATGTCGTCCGGCGTCACGAACTCGGCGTCGTTGTCGGACAGGCGCGCCAGCCGCTTGGCATGGCCCAGCGAACGCAGCGTGGTGCCGCCCAGCTTGCGCACGCGCTCGGCAATGGGGTCCACCGTGGCGTAGATCTCGTCCGACTGCTCGTCGAGCAGCAGGTGATAATCGCGGAAGTACGGGCCGGACATGTGCCAGTGGAAGTTCTTGGTCTTCAGGTACAGGGCCAGGATGTCCGCCAGCAGAGCATTGAGCTCGCCGGAAATGTCACGCGTCGCCTTCTCCCCAAGCGCGGAAGGCGTGTTAAGCGCCGCCTTCTGACGGGTCTTGGCGGCACTGGTGTCGCCCTTGGCCTTGCTGGTCTTGCTCATTGAGGTTTCTCCGCTGTTGGCCCTACGAGTATGGACCCTTAAATGTCATTTCGATGTCGCCACGGGCGAGGCATCGGCGTGGCGCATCAGCGCAGCCACGGCCAGCAGTGGCGGCACGGCAAAACACCACATGCTGCCGAAAGCATATACCAGCGCACCGACCGCACAACCGATGGCAAAGGCCAGCACGGCGACGCTCATGCGCCCCAGCCGGTGGTCGATGACGGCCCTCTGCTCGTCGGGTACGCCGCAGAGGCGATCGGCCACGTCCAGCATGATCTGCGTGGTGGTGCCCGTCATCAGGGTCGACGGCGGGTAGCCGGCCATGTGCACGCGGTGCAAGGCGTTCTGCACCGCCATGGCACCCACCAGGGTCATGCCGGTGAGCGTGGCGACCATGCTGTCGCCCTGCGGAAACGGTCCATAGCGAATGGCAAGCACCATGGCCACGAGGAACAGCGCCAGATTGATCGCCAGCAGCGACCGCACCACCGGCTGTCCGACGGCCATCAGGCGATAGCGCAACAGGCGCGCCCCAATCACGAACACACAGAACACCGGCAACGCGAGCAGCTTGGCCACGATGCCCGAGGTGCCGTTGACCAGCGCCGCGCCGATGGTCACGAAGTTGCCGGTCACATGCGCGGTGAACAAGCCGTGCAGCGCAAGAAAGCCGGCGGTGTCGACGTAACCTGCCATCACGCTCAGGATGGTGGGCAACCAGGGTTTCTCAGCCATGCCTTTGCGCTCCTGCGGAATCAGGCTCGATGATCGAGCGCGCACCCCATGTATTTCCCCTTGATGTCGGCCGCGCGAGGAGGGATCGCGTTCGACCGATCCGTCACGCCGCGAGCGCGGAACGCTACGCGGCGTGACCGTCGAGGCGGTTATTTCGACTCTTTCTCCATCAACGTATCCACCAGGTTGGCGGGCACTTCCTCGTAATGGTCGAACTCCATGGTGAAGGTGCCGCGACCGCGCGTGGCCGAGCGCAGGAAGTTGATGTAGCCGAACATTTCCGCCAACGGCACGAAGCCTTGCACGAAGGCCTGCGTGCCCTTCTGCCCCTGGTCGCTCACCGTGCCGCGACGGCGATTGATGTCGCCGATCACGTCGCCGAGGTAATCGGCTTCGGTCACCACTTCCAGCCGCATCACCGGCTCCAGCAACTTGGGCTTGCTCAGCTTCTGCGCTTCGCGGAAGCACTGGCGCGTGGCGATTTCGAACGCCAGCGCGGACGAGTCGACGTCGTGGAACTTGCCGTCGATCAGGCGCGCCTTGAAATCCACCACTTCGTAGCCGGCGATCTGTCCTTCGCGCGACTCCACGTTCACCGCGTGCTCCACCGCCGGAATGTATTCGCGCGGCACGCGGCCACCGACGATTTCATCGGAGAACACCACGCCACTCCCCGATGCCTGCGGCTCGAAGATCATGGTCACTTCGGCGAACTGGCCCGAACCACCCGACTGCTTCTTGTGCGTGTAAGTGTGTTCGACCGTGCGACCGAACGCCTCGCGGAAACTCACCTTGGGCTTGCCCATGTTGGCATCCACGCCCAGCTCGGTGCGCATGCGGTCGATGGTCACCTCCAGGTGCAGCTCGCCCATGCCCTTGAGCACCGTCTGGCCGGTTTCCTTGTCCATTTCCAGGCGCAACGACGGATCGGCCTTCACCATCTTGTAGAGCGCCGACGACAGCTTGTCGATGTCGTTGCGGCTCTTGGGCTCCACCGACACGCTGATCACCGGATCGGGGAAGCGCATGCGTTCGAGCAGCGCCGGATGCGCGGGATCGGACAGCGAGTCGCCGGTTTCCGTTTCCTTGAGCGACACGAAGGCGCAGATGTCGCCCGCGCGCACCTCGTCGATTTCCTTGGTGGCATTGGCTTGCACTTCGACGATGCGACCGATGCGCTCCTTCTTGCCGCGCGTGACGTTCTGCAGCGTGTCGCCCTTCTTGATCACGCCCGAATACACGCGACAGAACGTGAGCGTGCCGAACTGGTCGTTGATCACCTTGAAGGCAAGCGCGCGCGCCGGCGCATCGTCGATCACGCCCTGTTCGCCGGTGATGTGGCCATCTTCGTCCACCAGCGCAATGCCGCCGTTCTCGCCGGGATAAGGCATGTAATCGATCACGCCATCCAGCAATTGCTGCACGCCCTTGTTGCGGTACGACGAGCCGCAGAACACCGGCACCAGCTTGCCGGACACGCAGCCCTTGCGGATGCATTCCTTCAAGGTTTCCTGGTCGAACTCGCCCGTTTCGATCAGGCGATCGAACGCGGCATCGTCCATGGCCAGCGCGTATTCCAGCGTTTCCTGGCGCAGCTTTTCGAGATTGTCCACCCAGGCCTGATCCGCCGCCGTGGTGAATTTCACGCGGCTGGCGATTTCGTTGAGCGGCACGGTGTCCCAGGGGCTGTCCTTGTCGTCGCCCTTCCAGATGTAACCCACGCCGGCCACCAGATCGGCCATGCCGATGAATTCGTCGTGGCTGCCCAGCGGCACCTGGCACAGCAGCACGCTGGCGCCAAGGCGCTCGCGGATGCCCTTCACGCAATGCTCGAAGTTGGCGCCGGTGCGGTCCATCTTGTTGACGTAGCACAGGCGCGGCACGTTGTACTGGTCGGCAAGGCGCCAGTTCGTCTCGGTCTGCGGCTCCACGCCCGCTACGCCGTCGAACACCACCACGGCACCGTCGAGCACGCGCAGGCTGCGATTCACCTCGATGGTGAAATCGACGTGGCCCGGCGTATCGATCAGGTTGATCTGGTGGCCTTTCCATTCGGTGGACACCGCCGCCGACTGGATGGTGATGCCGCGCTTGCGCTCCTGCTCCAGGTAATCGGTGGTGGTGGAGCCCTTGCCGTCCTTCGTGTCGTGCACGTCCACGATCTGATGCTTCCTGCCCGTGTAGTACAGGATGCGCTCAGTGGTCGTGGTCTTGCCGGCATCGATGTGCGCGATGATGCCGATGTTGCGATAGAGCTCAAGCGACTTCTTGCGTGCCATGACGTCCCGCCTTGATGAAAAGTGCAATCCAGCCAGGCACGCGACCCACAACGACAGCCCGCCCGGCGCTCCGCCCAATATAGGGTCGTTCAGCCAAGCATCAATGTCGCGTGAAATCCTTTCAAATCAGCCACTAAGAAAATCGAAAATTCAAGGCTGCGTGAAGGACGCGCCCGGCGCAGCCTCCCTTTCTGCCACCCCGGTCACGCCATGAGCCGCCGCCGAGGCGGCATGCTCATGACGTCACGTTATGAGCTGACAACCAAAGTTCATTGGACATGTTTGGACGTCTATACGTCTGTTGACGCGAACTGACAAAGGCCACTAGCCTGCAATTGCTGCATCGCGTCACAGCATTTCAGACTGGGGAAAACCACCACATGCATAAGAACTCCGTCGGCCTCAAGGCCGCGCCTGGCGTCCTCGCCGTTGCACTTTTTTCGATCCTCTCCCAGGCCTCCGCACAGGACGCCACCCCACCCCCGCCCTCCACCGAAAACGCCAAGAAACTCGGCACCGTGATCGTCACCGGTACGCGCGTGGACAACCGCACCGAAAGCAGCTCGCTCACGCCCATCGACGTGGTCTCTGCGCAAACGCTCAAGCAGACCGGCACCACGGAACTCACCACGGCGCTCGCCCGCATCATTCCGTCGCTCACCTTCCCGCGCCCCTCGGCAGCCGACACCGCCGACTCTCAGCGTCCCGCGCAATTGCGCGGCCTGTCGCCGGACCAGGTGCTGGTGCTGGTCGATGGCAAGCGCTGGCATCCGGGCGCGATCCTGCTCACCAACGGCGTGCTCGGCCGCGGTTCGCAGGCGGTGGATCTCAACACCATTCCTATCGGTGCCGTGGATCACATCGAAGTGCTGCGCGATGGCGCATCCGCCCAGTACGGCTCCGACGCCATCGCCGGCGTGATCAACATCGTGCTGAAGAAAGGCGCGCAAGGCGGCGAAGTGGATGTCACCGGTGGCCAGTATTCCGCGGGAGACGGACGCCAGTGGCAGGGTTCGGCCAACTTCGGCATTCCGCTCAGCGACAAGGGCTGGATCCGCTTCACCTTGCAGGACGGCAACCAGGATTACACCAACCGCGCCGAACCCAATCGCACGCGTCCCTGGGAAGGCACCACGCAGCGCTACGGCGATCCCGCGGTGCAGGATCACAACCTGTTCCTCAATTCGCAGTTCGACCTCACGCCCAACGTGCAGCTCTATGCCTTTGGCCACTACAGCGAGCGCAACACCACCTCGCCCGCGTTCTTCCGCAACCTGGCCAACAGCAACTCGGTGCCGTCCCTCTATCCCAATGGCTACCTGCCGCTGGAACACGCCGACTCCACCGACCGCGCGCTGGTGATCGGCATCCGCGGCAAGACCGAAGGCGGCTGGCGCTGGGACGTGAGCGGCAACTACGGCGGCAACCGCGTGTCGTATGCCACCGAGAACAGCGTGAATCGCGCCTTCCTGCATGACTTCGGTTATAGCCCCACCGAGTTCCACGACGGCATTCTCAACTCGTCGCAGCAGTCCTTCGACGTGGATATCGCCAAGGAGTTCTCCACCAGCTGGCTGCCCAACCCGGTGACGCTGGCCTTCGGCGCCGAATACCTGCGGCAGACCTACGAGATCGACGCCGGCGACCTGACTTCCTGGTACACGGGTACGTCCGGCGTCTCCGGCGGCGCGCAGGGCTTCGGCGGCTATCAGCCCACCGATGCCGGCTCTTACAGCCGCCACGACGTGGCCGAATACGTGAGCCTGGAATCGAACCTCACGGATCGCTTCAGTGCGTCGGCGGCGTTGCGCCATGAGGATTACAGCGACTTCGGCAACACCACCTCGGGTGCGCTCGCCGGCCGCTTCGACTTCACCGACCGCTTCGCCTTGCGCGGCAGCGCATCCACCGGATTCCGTGCGCCGTCGCTGGCGCAGCAGCATTATTCGTACACCTCATCGCTCTATTACGGCGCGGGCAATTCGCTGCAATTGCCGCCGGGCATCTACAACACCGGGCTGGTGCCGGTGAACAGCACCGTCGGCACCTTGCTGGGCGCGCAGCCGCTGCAGCCGGAGAAGTCGCACAACTACACGTTCGGCGCGGTGTGGAATCCGCTCGATGCGCTCAACCTGAGCCTGGACATCTACCAGATCACCATCGACAACCGCATCACGCTGTCGAGCAATCTCGCCACCACCTCGCCCGCGGTGCAGGCGTACCTGGCGGCCAACGGCGTCACCAACACCAACTACAGCGGCATCGCCTATTTCACCAATGCCGTGGATACACGCACGCGTGGCGTGGACCTGGTGGCCAGCTACCTGAGCGACTTCGGCTCGGCCGGTTCGTTGCAGAGCACGCTGAGCTACAACTACAACAAGAACAAGGTGACCGACATCAAGGCCAACCCGGCCATCCTCAACCAGCTCGGCATCAACCTCAAGCGCATCGACCGCCGCGACCAGTACGGCCTGCTGGCCGATACCACGCCGCGCAGCAAGCTCATCCTCAACGAGGTGTACAACCTCAGCCGCTGGAGCTTCAACGGCACGCTGACGCGCTACGGCAGCTTCGCGTCGTACAACTCCACCACGGCCACGCTGGACCAGACCTTCGGCGCCAAGTGGATCCTGGACCTGGCGGTGAACTACAACCTCGACCGCTGGACCTTCACCCTCGGCGGCGACAACGTGCTCAACACCTACCCCGACCGGGTCATCCACGCCAACGACAACAACGGCACCATGCCCTACTCGGTGTTCTCGCCGTTCGGCTTCAACGGCGCCTATGTCTACGGCAAGGTGGCCTACCGCTGGTAAGTGCGTCGCGCCGGCCGGGCCTTGCCCGCCGGCGCGAGCTTTCTTCACCACGCACGAACGAGGCGTATGCCATAGCTAGGGGATGATCCATCCGAGGGAATCACTACCATGGCCGAGCAGTCGCACCTCAGTCCCGAGTTCATCGCCCAGCAGCGCAAGCGCCTGGAGACCCTGCGTAAACAGGTGCTCGGCGGCGAGTTGAACGTCAACGCGCGCAAGCGTGCCTACACCGAAGAACACGGTGACGAGCCCGAAGAGTTCGAGGATTCCGCCCAGGACCTTGCGCTGGAGGAAGTGCGCCAGGCGCAGCATGACGTGGACGAACAACGCGTAGCCGACATCGAGCGCGCCCTGCAGAAGATCGACGAAGGCAGCTACGGGCTGTCCGACGAAAGCGGCGACCCCATCCCCAAGGCGCGACTGGAAGCCACCCCCGAGGCCGTGCTCACCGTGAAGGAGGAGGAAGCGCGCGAACGCGGACGGCAAACCCCTTGAGCCACGCGCCGGCGCCCCGATCTTGTGGGAAGCCGGGCATCCGCTCCGAGATGTTCGCCGAGGAGAGCAAGCCGTGAACCAACGTCCCACCTTCGACCTGTCCCCTCCCACCCCTCTGCAATTCGATGCGCTCGCGGCGACCTTGACCGCCGACGAGCGCCAGGTGCTGCTCGATCACGGCACCGAATCGCCGTTCTGCGGCGTGCTGCTTACCGAGAAGCGCGCAGGCGTGTATTGCTGCCGCCTGTGTGGCCTGCCGCTGTTCCTCGCCGGCAACAAGTTCGACAGCCGCACCGGCTGGCCGAGCTTCACCACCCCCTTCGACGAGAAGCACCTCGCCTATGTGCGCGACACCAGCTACGGCATGGTGCGCACCGAGATCCGCTGCGTGCGCTGCGGCAGCCACCAGGGCCATGTGTTCGACGACGGTCCGCCGCCGACGCATCAGCGTTACTGCATCAACTCCGTCTCGCTCGAATTCGTGGCATCCACCGACCCGCTGCCGGACAAGCTGGAGCGTGGCGCGCCCGAAGGGGCGGTCTGGAACCTGTTCGCCTGATCCATTCCATTTCGCCGTCAGGACACTCTCATGACCCTGAAGTCGCGTTATAGCCAGCCGGTCTGGCTGGCCTCCGGCGTGCGCACGCCGTTCTCCAAGGTGGACGGTGCGCTGGCCTCGCAGGACGCCATCGCATTGTCGGTGCCGGTGGTGCAGCACATGCTCGCCAGCCTGCCGGAGGGCAAGCGGCCGGATTTCGCGGCGTGGGGCGCGGTGGTACCCAACCTCACCTGGAGCAACATCGCGCGCGAAGTGCTGATGGATGCCGGCGCGCCGGCCACCATTCCGGCCTTCTCCACCATCATGGCCTGCTCCACCAGCATGATCGGCATGATCGAAGCAGCCGGCATGCTGGACAACGACAGCCTGCAGCTGGCCCTGGTGGGCGGCGTGGACAGCCTGAGCCGCGTGCAGCTGGGGCTTCCGCAAAGCCTCTCCGACTGGATTCGCCAGTTCCAGAAGGCGCGCTCGGTCGGCGAAAAGGTGTCGCATGCGCTCACGCTGAAGGCCGGCGACGTGCGCCTGTACATTCCGGGCATCGTCAATCGCACCTCGGGCCTGAGCATGGGCGAGCACACCGAGATCACCGCGAAAGACTGGCATGTGCGCCGCGAGGACGAAGACGCCTGGGCGCTGGGCAGCCACCAGCGCACCGTCGCGGGATGGAACAGCGGCTTCTTCGATGACCTGGTGATACCCGTGGGCGACTTCCGTCGCGACAGCATTCCCCGCGCGGATAGCTCGCTGGAAAAACTCGCCAAACTGCCGCCAGCCTTCGACCGCACCACCGGGCAAGGCACGCTGACCGCGGGCAACTCCTCGCCGCTTACCGATGGCGCGGCCGGGCTGTGGGTATCCAGCGAGAAAGGCCTGGATCGCATCCCCGCGCACGTGCCGCGCGTGAAGCTGGTGGACTGGGAAATCGCCGCCGTCGACTTCCGCGTGGAAGGCCTGCTGATGGCGCCCGCGTTTGCCATACCCAAGCTGCTGGCGCGTCACAACCTGCGCTATGACGACATCGCGCTGTGGGAAATCCACGAAGCGTTCGCGGCGCAGGTGCTGTTCCACATCGCTGCGCTGGAAAGCCGCGAGTTCCTCACGCGCAAGGCCGGCGTGGACCGCGACTTCGGCCCGTTCCCGCGCGATCGCGTGAACCCCAACGGCGGCAGCCTCGCCATTGGCCATCCGTTCGGCGCCACCGGCGCGCGCATCCTCAGCCAGGCAGTGAAGGAACTGGCGGCGCAGCCGGCCGGCACGCTCGCCATCGTCAGCATCTGCGCCGATGGCGGCCAGGGCACGGTGGCCTTGCTCGAAGCGGGTTGATCCGGCGACGACGCTGCTTGCTACGATGCTCCCCACTTTCACGAGGGGGAGCACCATGGCATTGCAGCGTTCGCTTTTCACCATCGCCATCGCCGGCCTGCTGTCCACCGCCAGCGCATGGGCGGCCGACACCAAGCCGCCCAGCGACAAGGACTTCGTTGCCTACGATCAGCCGCTGATCGCCTTCACCCACGCCACCGTGATCGATGGCACCGGCGCCAAGGCAGCGCGTGACCAGACGCTGGTGATCGACAAGGGCCGCATCGTTGCGCTGGGCAAGAGCAGCAAGGTGAAAGTACCGCAGGACGCCAAGGTCATCGACGCGAAGGGCAAGACGCTGATGCCCGGCTTCGTGATGGTGCACGAGCACATGTTCTATCCGGCCGGCGGCGTCGAATACAACGAGATGAGCTACAGCTTCCCTCGCCTGTATCTGGCCGGTGGCACCACCACCATGCGCACGGCCGGCTCGATGATGCCGTATGCCGACCTCAACGTGCGCGACGCCATTGCCGCGGGCAAGGTCGTCGGCCCCGACATGGATGTGACCGGCCCTTATCTCAACGGCCCGGGCCTGCCCATTCCTGCCGTGCACGTGCTGGGCGGGCCGGACGATGCCGAACGCACCGTCAACTACTGGTCCGACGAGGGTGTCACCTCATACAAGGCGTACATGCAGATCACGCGCGACGAATTGAAGCGCGTGATCGACACCGCGCACGAGCGCAAGGCCAAGGTCACCGCGCACCTGTGTTCCGTCACCTATCGCGAGGCGGTGGACATGGGCATCGACAATCTGGAGCACGGCTTCTTCGCGTCCAGCGATTTCGTCAAGGACAAGCAGCCTGACGTTTGCCCCAAGAGCCCCGGCGTGAACGATTCGCTCGCCGCCGTCGATCCGAAGTCCGCGGACGTGAAGCTGCTGATGCGCGACATGATCAACCACCACGTGGCGCTCACCTCCACGCTCACGGTGTTCGAAACCTTCGTGCCGAACCGGCCCAAGGCGCCGCAGGGCGCGCTGGACCTGATGCTTCCCGAAGTGCGTGCGCAGTACGAGGCCACCTGGGACAAGGTGCAGAGCAGCAAGTCGCGAATGACGCCCGAGACCTACCTCAAGCTCGCCCGCATGGAGAAGCAATACGCCGATGCCGGTGGCCTGCTGCTCGCCGGCACCGACCCCACCGGCTACGGCGGCGTGGTGCCGGGCTACTCGTCCAAGCGCGAAGTGGAACTGCTGGTGGAAGCCGGCTTCGGTTTCGAGCAGGCGGTGAAGGTGGCCACGTCCAACGGCGCGAAGTATCTCGGCCGCGATGCCGACGTCGGCACGCTCGCCGTCGGCAAGCGCGCGGACCTGGTGCTGATCGACGGCGATCCGGCCAAGCACGCGGCGGACATCGAGCATATGCCGTTCGTGTTCAAGAACGGCGTGGGCTACGACACGCAGAAGATCTTCGACGCCACGCGGGACAGCGTGGGCTTGCATTGAAGCTTCGCCATCGACGCCCATTGCGGGCGTCGATGGCGAACCTCGCACCTCTGCTCGTCATTCCGGCGCACGCCGGAATGACGACCATGGGAGTCAACGCAAGGTTGAACAGACTTAGAAATAAACCTGTGCCCGCACTTCGAAGATGCGCGGATTCACTTTCAGGTTCCCACGATCGCTGAACGCCCACACATAGTTCGTCTGGAACTTCAGGTGCTCGCCGATGTACCAGTTGGCGCCCACTGTCCAGTCGTGTTCCCTGCCGCCGGTGATGGCGCCATCGTTGAGATCCAGCTCGCTGTAGCGCAACGCGAGTTCCACGGCGCCCCAGGCATGGGTCGGTCGCACCGCCTGCAGGTCGCGGCCGTTGTAACGGCGATCGGCCACGTTGCCGTCACTGTAGAAACGCGACTCGCCCGTGAGCGTCCAGGTGGTGAACACGTAGAAGCCGTTCACGTCCACGTTCGGCTTGCCATTGGTGCGATCTACCTGCGCCTGCAGGTACTCGCCCTGCAGCGACCACGGCCCGCGTATCCACAAGGCTTCGAAGCCCTGGCGTTGCACGCTCTTGCTGTAGGGAAGATTTCCCGTATCCACCAATCGCACCGGCGAGAGGCCGTCCTCGGGACGTGAGCGCAAGCGCGCTACCGAGGGCACCGAGCCTTCATCGGCCCAATCGAGCTTTTCGCGCGAAGCCGATACTCCAAGATGCAATACATCGCCCGGCTTGTTCAGCGGCATCCACGCCGCGCGCATGGCCCAGGTGCTTCCGGGGTTATTGCCGTCGAAATCCTTGCGCCAGAAGTAGTCGCCGATATTGATGATGAAATGCGGCCGCACCAGCGCCCAGTCGAACCCTGCGCGACGCCCTTCCCAGATGGCCTGCGTCGGCAACGCCGCTTCAATGAAGGTGGTGGCGGAGGTACTGGTGACGCCTTCGAACCCCACCGGCGTCTTCGAGTAGCCGAAGCGGAAATTGCCCACGTCCTTGCCGAAGACGCCGGCGCTGCGGAAACGCACGAACGCGTCGGCCCATTGCTTGGCCTGGAAGTCGTACTGCGCGATGGCGTCGTACACGCCCGGCTTACGCAAATAGAAACCGAAGTAGCGACGCCGGTTGGTGTTGGCGTCTTCGAACTTGCCGGCGTCATTGGAGAACTGGTTGATGTCGTACTGGTAGAGCACGGCCAGGCCGAAGTCGGTGCCGTCCGCGGCAGACACATGCGTGGGCCAGTTGCTGTAGAAATCATAGTTGTCCGCCAGACAACATACCGGCCACGCGCATGCGAGCGCCATCGCGACGAATGCGCGACGCCAGGTGACCACGATGCCTGCGGACGTGATTGTGTTCATGGCCTCGCCTCCCAACGAGTAACCGCATGCTGTCCAATCGTTGCCGGGCCAGGAAATGACTTTTGTGCATATGCACATGACCCGAGTCCCGCGCTGCACCCTGGCCAATCTACCGGTTCATTCGCCGGGCGATTTGACCCCACTGCTTGACACCGCCCAGGCGCAGTCACGAAAGCTAGACGCCCGCCAAAGCAACCTGATCGCCGTAGCGGATTGGCAACAAGGCGATGCCCATGGCCGTGTACCCGACGCTCATCGTTCACAACGCGAAGATCCACACGGGTGTCGCGCAGCGGCCCGAAGTGCAGGCGCTCGCCGTGAACGGACGTCGCATCGTCGCCGTGGGCACCAACGGCCAGATACGTTCGCTCGCGGGCCCCGCCACGGTGGTGATCGACGCGGGAAAGCGACGCGTGATTCCAGGACTGATCGACGCAAACCAGCATCTGATCGCCACGGGTCTGGACTACAACCAGCAACTGCGCTGGGACAGCGTACCCACGCTGGCGGAAGCGCTGCGCATGCTGGCCGAACAGGTGGCACGCACGCCAGCGCCGCAATGGGTACGCGTGGTGGGCGGTTTCTGCGAACACCAGTTCGCCGAACGACGCCTGCCGACACTGGAAGAACTGAACACGATCGCGCCATCCACGCCGGTCTATGTCCAGCACCTGCAGGATCGGGCCCTGCTCAACGCCGCCGCCATCGCTGCCTGTGGTTATGACGGTCAGACCGCCGATCCACCGGGCGGCCATATCGAATGGGATGACGATGGTCGGCCCACGGGCTTGTTGATCGCGACGCCAACGCCCGAAGTATTTCGCCAGACGCTCGCCCACGCCCCCATGTTGCCGCACGAATACCAGGTCAACAGCTTGCGCCAGACCATGCGCGAACTGAATCGGCTGGGCATCACCAGCGTCATCGATGCCGGCGCCGCGCATCTGCACTATCCCGACGACTACAAGGCCATGGAAGAGTTGGCCCAGCATCATCTGCTCACCGTGCGCGTGGCCTATCACCTGGCCGCGCAAACGCCGGGCGGAGAAACCGGCGACTTCCTGCACTGGTGCACCATCAACCATTACGGCGACGGCGATGAACTGTTCCGCTTCAACGGTGCGGGCGAAGTGCTCGTGCATGCCGCCATGGACTACGACAACTTCCGGCAGCCGCCACCGCAGCTCACCGCCCAGACGGCGGTGGACCTGGAAGACATCGTGAGGCGGCTGGTGGCGCGCCGATGGCCGTGGCGCCTGCATGCCGTCTACGACGACACCATCGGCATGGCCTTGGATGTCCTCGAACGCGTCGATGCGGACATGACCTTGCGCGCCCTGCCCTGGTTCTTCGACGGTGCGGAGACCATCAGCGCGCGAAACATCGAGCGCGTCGCGCGACTCGGTGGCGGCATCAACCTGCAACCGCGCATGGCGTACCAGGGCGAATATTTTCTGGAACGTCACGGTACCGACGTTGCCTCGCATACGCCGCCGATTCGTCGCATGCTCGACGCCGGCCTGCACCTGGGCGTCGGCTCGGGCGGCACCACGGCCGCCGGCCTGGATCCATGGGCTACGCTCTACTGGCTCACCACCGGCCGCACGCTGGGCGGCCAGACGCTCTACCCGCCCGAGGACCGACTGGATCGCACCAGCGCACTCGCGCTGCACACGCAAGACAACACCTGGTTTTCCGGCGAGGGCGGCAGCAAGGGCCAGCTCGACATCGGCGAGTACGCCGACTTCGCCATCCTCTCGCAGGATTACTTCAGCGTGCCCGACGAGGACATCCGCCAGATCGTCGCCGAGCTCACCGTGATGGATGGGCGCGTGGTCTACGCGCAAGGCGATTTCCGCGCTTTCGATCTGCCGCCGCCCATGCCGTTGCCGGAATGGTCGCCCGTGAATCACGGCAGCGGTTGCTGGCGGAAACGGCCTGGCGAGGAAGAAGCCGATACGATAGCGTCGTCTTCGCGAGATGGTGGCCGCGCGCAGCGATGAATACGCTGCCGCCGTGTCGCCATTGAATAAAAAACTCCACGCTTGCCACTCGTCATTCCGGCGAAAGCCGGAGGCACTCTTCAACAGCCGAGTGGCTGGTCATCCAGCAACTTTTTGGCAGTGACCGAAGATTACAGGCCCTGGATTCCGGCTTTCGCCGGAATGACGATGAGGCAAATCGATGCGGGGCGAGATTTGAACAGACTCGTGCCTTGACGGTTATGCATCGTCGCCCGCATGACACGATGGCGTGATAGGCAAGCACTACAGGGGCATCAAAGGGGCACTTGAAGAACTCCCGCAGGACGTTCGATGCCATCGAACGTGTTCATCGGAAACGTGGCACGGCAAGGCCCACGCTGGCGCGCAGCATGGCTTCATCAACCACACACCCTCAAGGGAACACGCCATGAACCGTTTCAACGACAAGACCATCCTCGTCACCGGCGGCAACAGCGGCATTGGCCTTGCCACCGCACAGGCGTTCGCCGCGGAAGGCGCGCGCGTCATCATCACCGGCCGCGATGAAGCGGCCCTGGAACAGGCCCGCGCCTCGATCGGTGCGCAGGCCATCGCCATCCGCAACGACGCCAGCAGCGTGGCGGGCGCCAAGGAACTGGCCAGTGCACTGGGCGCCAAGGGCATCCGACTGGACGGCATCTTCCTCAATGCCGGCATCGCCAAGCTCGCGCCGTTCGAGTCGGTGGACGAAGCCCTGTGGGACCAGACCTTCAACGTCAACGTGAAGGGCCCCTACTTCCAGATCCAGGCGCTGGTGCCGTTGCTCAACAAGGGCGCGTCCATCGTCATCAATGGCTCGATCAATGCGCATATCGGCATGCCGACCTCGTCGGTATACGCGGCCAGCAAGGCCGCGGTGATTTCGCTGGCCAAGACGCTGTCTGCCGAACTGCTGCCGCTGGGTGCGCGCGTGAACGTGGTAAGCCCGGGCCCGGTGGAAACGCCGCTCTACGGCAAGCTGGGCATGGATCAGGCCACGCTCGAAGCCACGGCCGCGCAGATCCAGTCGCAGGTGCCGCTGGGCCGCTTCGGTACGTCCGCTGAAATCGCCTCCACCGTACTTCACCTCACCGCGCCGGAATCGGCCTTCATCGTCGGCACCGAGATCATCACCGACGGCGGCATGAGCCAGCTGTAATCGCCTCGCCCGGCCGCCGCCTGCGGCCGGGCACTTACAGGAGTTGATCATGAAGACCTTGCAGTCGATACGCCGCCTTGCGGTGGCGTTGCTCGCCTCGCTCGCCCTGCAGGCCGCGGTGCACGCGAACACGCCCGCTGTGGAACAACACACAGCCAGCGTCAACGGCGTGCAGTTGCACTACCTGCAGGCCGGAGCAGGTGCGGACACGCCCGTCATCCTGTTGCACGGCTACGCCGAAACCAGCCACATGTGGTTGCCGTTGATCGCCAAGCTCGACGACCGCCGCGTGGTGATTGCTCCCGATCTGCGCGGCGCAGGCGATTCGTCCATGCCAGCGACGGGCTACGACAAGAAGACCATGGCGCAGGACATCCACGCCCTGGTGCAAAAGTTGGGCTACCACAAGGTGAAGATCGTCGGCCATGACATCGGCCTGATGGTGGCCTACGCCTATGCCGCGCAATATCCCGATGAGGTGGAGAGCATCGTGTTGATGGATGCCTTCCTTCCCGGCGTGGGCGATTGGGAGAAAGTGTGGCTGCTGCGCGACAAGTGGCATTTCAATTTCTACGGCGAAACGCCGTTGAAGCTGGTCGACGGCCGCGAACGCATCTACTTTGAGCACTTCTGGAACGACTTCGCCGCCGATCCGAAGCATTCGATGTCCGAGGCTGACCGCCAGTACTACACCCGCCAGTACGCACGGCCGGGCCGCATGAAGGCAGGCTTCGAATATTTCCACGCCTTCCCGCAGGATGCGCAGGACTTCGCGGGCTTCGCACAGAAGCCGTTGACCATGCCCATGATGGTGCTTGCCGGCGAGAAGGCCTCGGGCGACTTCCTCATCACCCAGGCCAAGCTGGTCGACACCCACGTGCAGGGCGTGATCGTGAAGGGTTCCGGCCATTGGCTGATGGAAGAAGCACCGGAGCAGACCATCCCCGCACTGGTGAGCTTCATCAACAACGGCGCGCCGGCACAGGCCACGCACTAAGCCAGGGCAAGACGCGTGCGGCCGGCACCTGCCGGCCGCCTTCGCCCTGCCGCGTCTCACCCGACGGCCCCTCCACGCCAACCGCGATACCGGCTGTTTTCTGGGAAAATGGCCCCATATCGCTGGCACGGCCAGTACGGCAACCGGGTGAACAAGTGATTGAACTGGTAGGTTTCGACGGCGACGACACGCTGTGGCACAGCGAAGGTTATTACCAGTCGGCGCATGGTGAATTTGAACGCATCATCGGCGAGTACATCGACCTCGCCGACGTTCGCGTGCACGACCGCCTGCTCGCCACCGAGCGGCGCAACATCAAGCTGTTCGGTTATGGCGCCAAGGGCATGACGCTGTCGATGCTGGAATCAGCCATCGACATCACCGGGCAACGCATCAGCGCCACCGACCTGCATCGCATCATCGAACTGGGCAAGCAGGTGCTGGCGCATCCGGTGGATCTGCTGCCCGGCATCCGCGCCGCCGTGGAAGCGGTGGCGCAGCACCATCGCGTGGTGCTCATCACCAAGGGCGACCTGTTCCACCAGGAACAGAAGGTGGCCAGCAGCGGCCTTGCCGACCTGTTCCACCGCATCGAGATCGTTTCGGAGAAGGACGAGCGTGCGTATCGCACCGTGCTCGATGAATTCCAGCTCTCACCCACGCGCTTCGCCATGGTGGGCAATTCGCTGCGTTCGGATATCGCGCCCGTGGTCGACATGGGCGGCTGGGGCGTCTACATGCCTTATCACGTGACCTGGGCGCACGAGACCGATACGGACTTCGTCGATCACGGCTCGCGCGTGGTGCAGGTGGAACATCCCGGCGGCATCGCCGCCGCCATCGAGGAGTTGCAGGGCCGTGCCGTTGCCTGAGTTCGCCATCGACACATCCATCGACACCACGGCGGGAAACGTCGAATGGGACCGCGCACGCCTGCGCGAGTTCGTGGAAGCGCATCCGCGCCTGTTCGTGTTGACCGGCGCCGGCTGCAGCACAGACTCGGGCATTCCCGATTACCGCGACGCCAACGGCGGCTGGAAACGCCCGCAGCCGGTGACCTACCAGGCCTTCATGGGCGAGCAGGCCACGCGCCAGCGCTATTGGGCGCGCAGCCTGGTCGGTTGGCGTCGCTTCGGACGCGCGCAACCCAACGCCACCCATCGCGCACTGGCGCGGCTGGAAGAGCAAGGCCGCGTCACTACCCTGCTTACGCAGAACGTGGACGGCCTGCATCAGGCCGCCGGGCATCGCAACGTCATCGACCTGCATGGGCGACTGGACGAAGTGCGCTGCATGAGTTGCGACGCGCGCCTGCCACGCGACACCTTCCAGCACATGCTGGTGGAATCGAATCCGACCTGGGCCTTGCTCGATGCGGGCGATGCGCCCGATGGCGATGCCGACCTCGAGGGCCGCGACTTCTCGCGCTTCGACGTGCCGCCCTGCCCGCATTGCGGCGGCATCCTGAAACCCGACGTGGTGTTCTTCGGCGAAAACGTACCCCGTCATCGCGTTGACGCGGCCGTCACATCGCTGAACGAAGCCGACGCCATGCTGGTGGTGGGCTCCTCGCTGATGGTGTTTTCCGGCTATCGATTCGCTGCCGCGGCGGCCCGCGAGGGCAAGCCCATCGCAGCGGTGAACCTTGGCAAGACGCGGGCCGATCCACTGCTCAGCCTCAAGATCGAACAATCGTGCGCCGAGGCGCTCGCCTTCGTGTCATGAAGACGCGGTCGGATGCCGCTCGCGCATTGTGACCATTTGATGCAGAGTAGACATCCCGGTCGTCTGGAATCACTGCATGAATGCCAGGCTTCAACATCGCGCCACGCCGTCGCGCGCTTCTTCCGCCCGCGCCAAGGGCGGGCCGAGGAAGCCATCGGAGTTCGACCGCGTATGCGAGGCGCTGGACGGCTATTTCGCCAAGGCATTCGATGCGCGCAAGCGCCTGCTTGAACAACCCTACGAACCCAAGCTGCTGCATGCATGGCGCGTCAACCTGCGCCGCGTCACGGCCACGCTCAACGACCTCACTGCGCTTTCCGATGACGATCTGCGCGACGTGCTGGCTTATCTGAAGTCTTGCCGCGAAGCCACCGGACAATCGCGCGACCTCGACATCCTGGCACAGGAGACCCTACCCGCCTTCCTGGACAAGGATCACGCTCAGCTTCCCGGCGTGGATACCGCGAACAAAGCGCTGTCCGAACGGCAACAAGAAGCGCACAAGCAGGCCGTTGTCGAACTCAAGAAGCACAACCTTGCTGCGTCGTTGCAGTCATGGCGTCACTGGGTGCAAACGGTTGAGCCGCCGACTGACAATCAGATACGCAAGTTGGCAGCCGCCGCCATCCAGCAACGCTGGGACACGCTCAAGAAGCGCGCCGCCAAACTGGATGGCGGCCAGAAACGGCTGCATCGCCTGCGCAGCGCCACCAAGAAGATGCGCTACAGCGTCGAGCTGTACCAGCATGCGTTTCCGAAGCAGGCCACGTCCGCATGGCTCAAGCAACTGGCCGACCTGCAGGGACACCTGGGCCTGGCGCACGACCGCATGACGGGCCGTACGCTGATTCGCGACTTCCTTGTCGCGGAAGATACGCAAACCCTGCTGAAGCCGTTTCGCGGATGGGGCAAGCGCACGGCGTTTCACGCCTCGGAAGAGGCCATGCATTCGCTGGCGAAACTCGAAAAATTGAATCCCTATTGGCGCAAGGCTGCGCATTAATTCGTAGCAAGCGATCGACATTCGGAACCAACGTCGATTTCCCGCATCGTCATTCCGGCGCAGGCCGGAATGACGACGAGGTATCTACATCGCCTGCGAGATTTCAAGCAGGCCTTTAGCGCCGGGCGCGGAAAAACTCGCGCAGCATGGTCGATGCTTCTTCGGCCAAGAGGCCGCCCTCCACGGTCACGCGATGGTTGTGGCGATCGGAAATCAGCGTATCGAACACGCTGCCCGCGGCACCGGTTTTCGGGTCGGTTGCCCCGTACACCACGCGTCCGATGCGCGCGTGCACCAGCGCCATGGAACACATCGCGCAGGGCTCCAGCGTGACGTACAACGTGGCGCCCGGCATGCGGTAATTGGACAGTTTTTCGCCTGCCGCCCGCAGCGCCATGATTTCCGCGTGTGCGCTGGGATCGTTGAGGGTGATATTGCGGTTCCAGCCCAGCCCGATGATCTCGTCGCCCTGCACCAGCACGGCGCCGACCGGCACTTCGTTTTCCGCATCGCGCGCATGCCCGGCGAGCTGCAGCGCACGGCGCATATAGGCCTCGTCCTCGGGGGAGAACGTTGGCATCGGAGGCGAAAGATCGTCGGTCATCACATCGGCAAACAAGCGGCGGGGGTTGGCCATTCTATCGTCCACGGCAACCGCTAGACCGCTGCCGTGATGGCCACGACGAAATCGAGGAAGGCGCGCACCTTGGCCGAGGGGTGGTGGCGCGAAGGGTAAAGCGCGTAGAGCGGAAAGCGTTCGTCCGGCCAGTCGGGGAACAGATCCACCAATTTCCCGCTCGCCACCAACGGCGCGGTGGCCACGGCCATCACCTGCGCAATACCGTAGCCCGCCACGCAGGCACTGTGCATGGTGCCGCCATCGTTGACCACCAGCCGGCCCGAGGTCTTGATGGCGAGCCGCTTGCGTTTGCGATGGAACTCCCACGGAAAGGTGTGGCCGGTGGCTGGATCGCGAAATTCGATGCATACGTGGCGGTCGCCTTCCAGTTCCTGCGGATGCTGGGGCCGGCCATGCCGGCGCAGGTAGGCGGGCGATGCCACGGTCAGGATGCGCGTTACCAGCAGCTTGCGCGCCACCAGGCTGGAATCGGGCGGTTCGCCGAAGCGCACGGCCAGGTCGAAGCCATCGGCCACGATGTCGCCCAACTGGTCACGCGTGGCCAGCTCCACCTGTAGCTGTGGATGGGCGTCCATGAATTCACCGATGCGAGGCGCCAGCACCAGGCGCGAGAACAGCGGATCCATGTGCACGCGCAGGCGCCCACGCACCATCGTGGCGCCCTCCGCCGCGCTCGATGCGGCCTCTTCCAGCCCGGCCAGCAAAGGCATCACCTGCGCGTGGAAGCGGCGCCCTTCATCGGTCAGGCGGACCGAGCGCGTGGTGCGGTCAAACAGGCGGATGCCCAGCCGCGCCTCCAGCCGCGCAATGGCCCGACTGACGCCGGGTGGCGACATGTCCAGCATCTCGCCGGCCGCGGCAAAGCTCCCGCCGTCGACCACGGCGGTGAACACGCTCATGCCGTTCAACATGCGCTCGTCGAAGGCCATCGATTCGTGCCCTTTTGTCACTTATCCATTGTCATTGATGTTATCGCGAAACGAGTGGCTGACGCCCAGAATCCTCGTCCGGATGCGGCCGGTGCCGCCGATATGAGGAGTTGCGAACATGTATGCCGTAATGGGTGTGACGGGCCAGGTAGGTGGCCAGGTGGCAAATGGGCTGCTGGACGCAGGCCAGCGCGTGCGTGCGGTGCTGCGCGACAAGGCCAAGGCTGGCCCGTGGGCCGAGCGCGGCTGCGAGATTGCCCTTGCCGGGAGCGATGACGCGAAGGCGCTGGCAGACGCATTCAACGGCACCGACGGCGTGTTCCTGATGATTCCGCCGGACTACGACCCCGCGCCAGGCTTTCCCGCCGTGCAGAAGGTGATCGCCGCCGTTCGTCGCGCGGTCGAGGTGGCGCGTCCGGCCAAGCTGGTGTTCCTCTCCACGGTGGGCGCGCACGTGGAAACGTTCTCGCTGTTGAACAACTCCCGCATGGTCGAATCCGCCCTGCGCGAGCTGCCCATTCCAACGGCCTTCGTGCGCGCGGCGTGGTTCATGGAAAACGCCTCATGGGATGTCACCGCCGCGCGTGCCGGCCTGATCCCCAGCTTCCTGCAGCCGCTCGACCACCCCATTCCCATGGTCGCCACCGCCGACATCGCCCGCACCATCGCGGCGACGTTGCAGGAGCATTGGCAAGGCAACCGCGTGATCGAGTTGGAAGGACCGCAGCGCTACTCGGCCATGGACATCGCCAACGGCTTCGCCAAGGCGCTTGGGCACCCTGTGCGCACCGAGGCCGTGCCGCGCGACACGTGGAAACACCTGTTCCTCACGCAGGGCATGCAGCATCCCGAACCGCGCATGCGTATGCTCGATGGCTTCAATGAAGGCTGGATCGACTTCGAACACGGCCAGCCCGGCTCGCTGAAGGCCGGCACCCCGCTGGACACCGTGCTGCGCAAGCTGGTCGAACGCACCTCCTGACTGTCGATGACGAGGCACCCATGACACCGAAGCCGCAAACCGCATTCATCGTCGGCGCCTCGCGCGGACTTGGCCTCGCATTGGCCGCCGAATATCTCAAGCGCGGCTGGCGCGTCATCGCCACGGTGCGTGGATCGGCACGCACCAAGCTGCACGACCTGGAAGCATCGGCGGGCGATCGACTGAAGATCGAGCATCTGGACATCGACGTTCCCGCCGAGGTCGCCGCCTTGCGTCAGCGGTTGAAGAACCAATTGCTCGACGTGCTGTTCGTCAACGCCGGCGTGGCCATTGATCCGGACAAGTCGATGACCGAACTCGATACCGACGCCTTCACCCGCATGATGGTGACCAACGCACTCAGCCCCATGCGCATCATCGAAGCCTTCGACTCGATGGTGGCGCCAAGCGGCGTCATCGTGGCCATGTCGTCGGAGCTAGGCAGCGTAGGCGACAACACCGACGGCGGCTGGGAGGGCTACCGCGCCAGCAAGGCCGCGCTCAATACGCTGATGCGCAGCTACGCGGCCCGTCAGGGCACAAACTCACGCACGCTGCTGCTGATCGCACCGGGCTGGGTCCGCACGGACATGGGCGGCGCAGGCGCACCACTGGAAGTCAGCGACAGCATTCCGCGCGTGGTGGATGTGGTCACCGCGCAGACCGGCCGCAGTGGCCTGCAATACCTCGACTACCGGGGCGAGACCGTGCCTTGGTAGACGTTGCGTCACGCAAAATAAAGCCATGATTATCAGGCGGTTGAGAGACCTTCCTGACAATCATGGCTTTCGCGATTCAAGCCAGACTCACTCCCACTCAATGGTCGCGGGCGGCTTGCCACTGATGTCATAAACGACACGAGAAACACCGCGCAACTCATTGATAATACGATTGGATACCTTGCCAAGGAAGTCGTACGGCAAGTGCGCCCAATGCGCCGTCATAAAGTCGATGGTTTCCACCGCACGTAGCGCGATCACCCATTCGTAGGCACGGGCGTCGCCCACCACGCCCACCGACTTCACCGGCAGGAACACGGCGAAGGCCTGGCTGGTCTTGTCGTACAGGTCCCAGGCGCGCAGTTCTTCGATGAAGATGGCGTCGGCACGGGCCAGCAGTTCGGCGTATTCGGGCTTCACCTCGCCCAGGATGCGCACGCCCAGGCCGGGACCGGGGAACGGGTGGCGATAGACCATGGCGCGCGGCAGGCCGAGTTCCACGCCGATGCGGCGCACCTCGTCCTTGAACAGCTCGCGCAGCGGTTCGACCAGCTTGAGCTTCATGTGCTCCGGCAGGCCGCCCACGTTGTGGTGGCTCTTGATCACGTGCGCCTTGCCGGTCTTGCTGCCGGCGGACTCGATCACGTCGGGATAGATGGTGCCCTGCGCCAGCCACTTCACCTGGCCGTGGCCGGCGTTGGTGACCTTGGCGGATTCCTCGTCGAAGATCTCCACGAACAGGCGGCCGATGATCTTGCGCTTGGCTTCGGGATCGGCCACGCCTTCCAGCGCGGTGAAGTAGCGCTCGGCGGCGTTGACGCGGATGACTTTGACGCCCATGTGCTCGGCCATGGTGGCCATCACCTGGTCGCCTTCCTGGAAGCGCAGCAGGCCCGTGTCGACGAACACGCAGGTCAGCTGGTCGCCAATGGCGCGATGGAGCAGCGCGGCCACCACGGAGGAATCCACGCCACCGGAGAGGCCCAGCAGCACGTGGTCGTTGCCCACCTGCTCGCGCACGCGGGCGATCTGGTCTTCGATGATGTGCGCGGCGGTCCACAACGTCTGGCAGCCGCAGATTTCCGTGACGAAACGCTTGAGCAGGTTGGTGCCTTGCTTGGTGTGCGTCACTTCCGGATGGAACTGCACGCCGTACCAGCGCTTGTCCTCGTTCTCCATCACGGCCACCGGGATGCGGTCGGTGGTGCCAGTGATGACGAAACCCGGCGGCGCCTTGGCGACGTGATCGCCATGGCTCATCCAGACGTCCAGACGGTGCGCGCTGTCGTGATCGCTCAAGTTGGCAAACAGACGACTGGTCGACACGATGTCCACTTCGGCGTGGCCGAATTCGCGCGCATCGGCGGCTTCGGTCGCGCCGCCCAGCTGCGCGGCCAGCGTCTGCATGCCGTAGCAGATGCCCAGGATCGGCAGGCCCGAATCGAACACCTCCTGCGGCGCCTTGGGTGCGCCAGGGAGCGTGGTCGATTCCGGGCCACCCGAGAGGATGATGCCCTTGGCGCCGAACGCGGCGATCTCGGCCGGGTCGTGGTCCCACGCCCAGATTTCGCAGTAGACGCCGATCTCGCGCACGCGGCGGGCGATCAGCTGCGTGTACTGCGCGCCGAAGTCGAGGATGAGGATTTTGTCGCTATGGATGTCGGTCACGGTCCGGCTCCGGTGCGCGGCAGGTTTGCCCTGCCCTGCGCTTGAATCGTTGAATGCGAAGGCGACGCGCGCAGGCGTCGCCTTCCGTTGAAACGAATGCGCCGGCCATCAGGCCGGCGCGTGTCCATCAGGAATTGAGCCGGTAGTTCGGCGCTTCCTTGGTGATCTGGATGTCGTGCGGGTGCGCTTCGGTCACACCGGCACTGGTCACCTTCACGAACTGCGCGTTGTTCCGCACATCGTCGACGGTGGCCGCACCGAGGTAACCCATCGAGGCACGCAGGCCGCCGATCAGCTGGTGAATGATGTTGCGCAGCGAACCACGGTACGGCACGCGACCTTCGATGCCCTCGGGCACCAGTTTGTCGGCGTCGGCTTCGTCCTGGAAGTAGCGGTCCTTGGAACCCAGCGCCATCGCGCCCAGCGAACCCATGCCGCGGTAACTCTTGTACTGGCGACCCTGGAACAGTTCCACGTCGCCCGGCGATTCTTCGGTACCGGCGAACATCGAACCCAGCATCACGGTGGATGCACCGGCGGCAAGCGCCTTGGGGATGTCGCCCGAGTAGCGGATGCCGCCGTCGGCGATCAGCGGAATTTCGTCCTTCAGCGCGGTGGCGACGAGGTCGATGGCGGTGATCTGCGGCACGCCCACGCCAGCGACGACGCGCGTGGTGCAGATGGAACCGGGACCCACGCCCACCTTCACCGCATCGACGCCGGCATCGAGCAGCGCACGTGCCGCTTCGCCGGTAACGATGTTGCCGGCGATCACCTGCACCTGCGGGTAGCGCTTCTTCACCCAGCCGGCGCGTTCGATCACACCCTGCGAATGGCCGTGCGCGGTGTCGACCACCAGCACGTCCACGCCGGCATCCACCAGCGCTTCCACACGCGCCTCGGTGTCGCCGCCCACGCCAACGGCCGCGCCCACCAGCAGACGCTCCAGGCGATCCTTGGCGGCGTTCGGGTTGTCGCGTGCTTTCTGGATGTCCTTCACCGTGATGAGGCCGCGCAGCTGGAAGTCGTCGTTGACCACCAGCACTTTCTCGATGCGGTGCTTGTGCAGCAGCTGCAGCACTTCGTCCTGGCTGGCGCCTTCACGCACCGTCACCAGCTTCTCCTGGCGGGTCATGATGTTGCGCACGGGGTCTTCATGCTTGCGCTCGAAGCGCAGGTCGCGGCTGGTGACGATGCCGACGAGCTGCTCGCCATCCACCACCGGCACGCCGGAGATGTTGTGCGCGCGGGTGAGCTGCAGCACTTCGCGAATGGAAGTATTCGGGCCGACGGAAATGGGGCTGCGAATCACACCGGCTTCGAACTTCTTCACCAGGCGCACTTCGGCGGCCTGCTGCTCGGCGGTCATGTTCTTGTGGATGATGCCGATGCCGCCCTGCTGGGCCATGGTGATGGCGAGGCGGGCTTCGGTGACCGTGTCCATGGCGGCGGACACGATAGGAATGTTCAGGCGCAGGTTTCGGGTGAGCCGCGTGGAAGTGTCTACGTCACGTGGCAGAACGGCCGAATGGGCCGGAACGAGGTAAACGTCGTCGTAGGTGAGGGCCTCGGCGAGGATGCGCATGCGTTTTGTCCCGCTGCAAAGAGGAGATTATACGCAGAAGGCCTAGGCCTCGCCACTCTCCACATGAATGAAAAGTCGGCCAGACCCCTGCGGCAAGGCACTTTGCATGTGGTTTGACGTCGCAGTTTCAAGGCCCGCGGCGAAACGCGCGGGCTTTCTTTCGCGGGGCGATGCGATCAGCCGCGATGCGCGGCGTCGCGCGCGTCGGCAGCTTCGAGGGTGTTTTCCAGCAGCGTCGCCACCGTCATGGGGCCCACGCCACCCGGCACCGGCGTGATCCAGCTGGCGCGTTCGGCAGCGGTGGCGAAATCCACGTCGCCCACGAGGCGGCCGTCTTCCAGGCGGTTGATACCCACGTCCACCACCACGGCGCCCGGCTTGATCCACTCGCCCTTGACCAGACCCGGACGACCGACCGCGACGATCACGATGTCTGCCTGGCGCACGAAGCTTTCGAGATCGCGCGTGAACTTGTGGCAGCACGTGGTGGTGCAGCCGGCGATCAGCAGTTCCAGCGCCAGCGGACGACCCACGTGATTGGACACGCCCACCACCACGGCGTGCTGTCCGCGCACCGGGCGATCGGTATGACCGAGCAACGTCATCACGCCGCGCGGCGTGCACGGGCGCAGGCCGAAGCGGCGCAGCGCGAGACGACCGACGTTGACGGCCTGGAAGCCGTCCACATCCTTGTTCGGATCGATGCGGTCAACCAGCGCATCCTCGTCGATGTGATCGGGCAGCGGCGACTGCACGAGGATGCCGTGCACGGCCGGATCGGCGTTGAGCCGGTCGATCAGTGCGATCAACTCTTCCTGCGTGGTGCTCGACGGCAGGTCGAAGTCGAACGAACGGAAGCCAACCTGATGGCAGGCTTTGCGTTTATTGCGAACGTAGACCGACGAGGCTGCGTCATCGCCCACCAGCACCACGGCAAGGCCGGGAACATCCTGACCCTTGGCCGCGCGCTCGGCGACCCGGCGCCCGATGCGGTCCATCAGTTCCTGCGCGATGCGTTTGCCGTCGAGGATGCGTGCGCTCATGATCGGGACCGTCTACAAAGAAACGTATTATCCCGGCTCGGCCGCACGCATACAAACGACATCGCATGGCTGACACAACCCACCCGATTGCCCCTCTCGAACTGGACGCGCAAGGCATTCGCCTGCGGCCGTGGCGTCCGGACGATGCCCCGGCGCTGTTCGAGGCCGTGCGTGAGTCAATCGCCTCCATCTCGCCGTGGCTCCCCTGGTTGCATGACGACTACGACCTGGACGACAGCGCAACGTGGATCGCCGACTGCCAGGCCGGCCGTGAGCGCGGCGATACCCATGCGTTTGGCCTGTTCGACGCGCAGGGGCGTGCGCTGGGTGACGTGGCGCTCAATCGCATCGATCCCAAACGAGGCAGCGCCAACCTTGGCTACTGGGTGCGCGAGTCGGCCCAGGGCCGGGGCGTGGCCACGCGGGCGGCGCGCGCCATCGCCGACTTCGGGTTCGACGTGCTCGGCCTGATCCGCATCGAGATCGTGGTCGCCGTCGACAACGTGGCCAGCCGTCGCACCGCCGAACGCCTTGGCGCCCATTTCGACGGTATCTCGCCCAACCGCATTATCCATCGCGGCGAAGCCGCCGCCGGCGCGGTGTACTCGCTGTTGCCACCCGAACGTGAAGACACGCCATCAGGACCGGTGCTGGAAGAAGGCAACCTGAGGCTTCGCCCGTACCGCCCTTCGGACCTGCATGCATTGCACGCCGCCCTGCACGAATCGATGGATACCATTGGTCGCTGGCAGGGTTGGTGCACGCCGGCCTACAGCCTGGACGATGCCCGCCGCTGGATCGCGCAAACCCGGCTCGCCTGGCGCGGCGTGGGCGACGAATGCGCCCTGGTCATGGCCGATCGCGCAAGCGACGAACTCATGGGCAGCATCGCGCTCAATCATTGGTTACCCGAGTACGGCATGGCGAACCTCGGCTACTGGGTGCGACAAACGCAGCAGGAGCAAGGCCTCGCCACCCGCGCCGTGCGCCTGCTGGCGCGACATGCGCTGCGGGCGACGGATCTGCGTCGACTGGAAATCGTGGTTGCCGCAGACAATCAGGCCAGCCGCCGCGTGGCGGAAAAAGCCGGCGCACAGCTCGAAGGCATCGCGCGCAACCGCCTCATCCTGCGTGGCGAGCCGCTGGATGCGGCGATCTATTCGCTGATCGCGGTCGACTTGCGCTGATCAGCCTGCCGCAGCGCAGAGCTGCACCAGATCCTCGTAACCCTGGAACGTGGCGCCATCGCCGCAGCCGGGGCACTCCGAATCGCGCGGCAGCCGTGTCTCGCGAAAGCGCATGCCCAGCGCATCGACATGCAGCAGGCGGCCAACCAGCGGTTCGCCAATGTCGAGGATGAGCTTGAGTGCCTCGGTGGCCTGCAACAGGCCCACGATGCCGGGCAGCACGCCAAGCACACCGGCCTCGCTGCAATTGGGCGCATCCGCCGCGGCAGGCGGTTCGGGGAACAGGCAGCGGTAGCACGGCGAATCCGCACGACGCGGATCAAACACGCTCACCTGGCCGGTGAAGCGCTCCACCGCACCGTAGACCATCGGGAGCTTCAGACGCTGCGAGGCCGCGGCCACCAGATAGCGCGCGGGGAAATTGTCCGCGCCATCGATCACCAGGTCGTGATCGGCCAACAATCGCTCAACGTTGTCGGCCTGCAGGCGTTCGTTGCGAATTTCCACGCGCACGCGCGGATTCAGCGCTGTGAGCGCGATCCTGGCCGACTCCGTCTTGGCCATGCCAACGCGCGCATCCGCATGGATCACCTGCCGATGCAGGTTGGAACGCTCGACGCGGTCGTCGTCGATCAAGGTCAGCTGCCCCACCCCCGCGGCGGCCAGATACAGCGCCGCCGGTGCACCGAGACCGCCGGCACCGAGCAAGGCCACTCGCGCCGACGCAAGCTTCGCCTGCCCCGCCTCGCCGACTTGCGGCAACTGCAGCTGGCGCGCGTAACGCTCGGCGGCGTCGCTATCGAGTGCACCCAGCGCAACCGGCAACCCTTCCGCCTTCCATTGCTGGAACCCACCGGCCACCGAGGCCACCTGCTGGTAGCCCATGCGTTGCAGCGCCTCCGCTGCCAGCAGCGAGCGCTGGCCGCTGCCGCACAACAGGAGTACGGGTTCGCTGCGATCCGGCACGAGCTGCTCGATACGCAGCTCAAGAAAGCCACGCGACAAACCGACGGCGCCCAACGGCGTGCCGCTGGCTCGTTCGCCATCCTCGCGCACATCGATGAGCACGTTGCCCTGCGCCTGCCGGGTCAGTGCCTCGGCGGGAGAAATCTCGGGAATGCTGGCGCGCAGAGAGGCCAGCCAACTGTCGCGGTTGAGGCTCGTCATCGCGCTAGTTTACTCCAGCGCACCCCGTACCCTGTAGGAGCGCACCAGGTGCACGCCCACCCGGCAGAACCGATCAGCGATCGCGCTTCTTCATCTCGCGGATCATGCGCTGGCGCTTGCGCTTCTGGCTGTCGGTGAGCACGTTCTTCTTGCCAGCGAACGGGTTCTCGCCATCGCGGAAGGCAATGCGTATCGGCGTGCCCTCCAGCTTGTAGCGCTTGCGGAAGAAGTTCTCGAGGTAGCGGCGATACGCTGGCGCGATGTGCTTGGTGCGACTGCCATGGATGACGATGGTCGGCGGATTGCTGCCACCCGGATGGGCAAAACGCAGCTTCGGCGCATGACCGCGTACCAGCGGCGGTTGGTAGCTCTCATAGGCCTGCTCGAGCGTCTTGGTCAGCTCGGACGAGCCCAACTCCTTGGTGGCTGCACGGTGCGCATTCACGACCGCCTTCATCAGCTCGCGCAGACCCGAGCCGTGCAGCGCGGAGATGAACACGGTCTTGGCCCAGTCGACGAACTGCAGGCGACGCTCCAGCGCACGCTCGCATTGCTCGCGTGCATAGCCGTCCATGCCGTCCCACTTGTTGACGCAGATGACCAGTGCCCTGCCCTCGTCGACGGCATGACCGATCAGCGTGAGGTCCTGGTCGGCCAGGTTTTCGCGCGCATCGACCATCACCACCACGACCTGCGCAGCGGCCATCGATTGCAGCGTCTTGATGACGCTGAACTTCTCCACCGCTTCCTCGACGCGAGCCTTGCGGCGCACACCGGCGGTGTCGATCAAAGTGTATTTGCGGCCGTCGCGCTCCAGCGACACGCGGATCGGATCGCGCGTGGTGCCGGCCACGTTGGAGACGATCAGGCGATCCTCGCCCAACAGGCGATTGATCAGCGTGGACTTGCCTGCATTCGGACGGCCAACGATGGCCACGCGGATGCTGTCGGCGTCGCTGGGATCGACTTCTTCGTGTTCTTCTTCAGGCAGCAAGGTGATCGCCGAAGCGACCAGATCATCGGTGCCGCGGTTATGCGAGGCAGCGAGCGGCAGCGTGTTGGCAATGCCGAACACGGCAAACTCCGCCATCGCGTTCTGCAGATCGAGGCCGTCGGTCTTGTTGACGCCGGCGATGATCGGCTTGCCGCTGCGACGAAGCTCATCAAGGATGGTGCGGTCCTGCGGCAGCAGGCCATCGCGCGCGTCCACCACGAATACCAGCACGCTGGCTTCTTCGATGGCCAGGCGCACCTGTTGCGCGGTCAGGCCGTCGATGCCTTCCTCATCGCCGGACAGGCCGCCGGTGTCCACCACCACGAACGGACGCGTGCCTGTGCGGCACACGCCGTAGTGACGATCTCGCGTGACGCCTGGCATATCAGCCACCAGGGCGTCACGACTGCGCGTCATTGCGTTGAATAGGGTCGATTTACCGACATTGGGGCGACCGACCAGGGCAACGACGGGCAGCATGATTCAACAACCTTCTTTAGCGGCGATCAGTGGCCGCCGAGACGGTAAGCGCCGATGCGGCCCTTCACGTCTTCGACGTACACGATGTCACCGACGACCAACGGCTGGGCACGGATGGCCTTCTTCGACAGGCGCTCGCGTGCGGCCAGCGCACCATCACCCGTCTGCAGGAAGTGCACGTAGCCCTCGAGATCGCCGACGACGACATAGTCGCCCAGCACCGCGGGCGCGGTGAGCCAGCGGTACTTCAGCGCGTCGTTCTTCCACATGTCGGCACCGCCGCTCTTGTCGAAGGCCCACACCTGGGACTCGTCGTTCACGCCATAAACGGCGTTGTCGCTGATGTCCAACGAGGTGAAGGTCGAGAACGGACGTCCCCACAGCGGGCGACCGCTGGGGCCGTCGAACGCGGCGACGTTGCCGTGATAGGCGGCGCTGTAGAGCGTGGTGCCCTGGAGCAGGATCGAACCGTCAGCATCGGCCAGGCGATCGATTTCGGTACGGCCTTCGCCGCTGGCGAGCGTCTGCTCCCAGAGCTTCTCGCCGTTGTCCAGGCGCAGCGCGACGAGCTTGCCGCCATCGTTGCCGTAGAACACCACGCCGTTGGCGACCAGCAACGGGCCATTGCCGCGCAGGCTGAGCAGCGGCACGGAATCCTGGTCGTACACCCAGCGACGTTCGCCGTTGGCGCTGTCAAAGCCGTACAGACGGCCATCCTGCGTGCGTGCAATGACGAGGTTGCCGGAGATGACCGGCGAGGAAATCACTTCGGAATTGACGACCGATTCCCAGCGCGGGCTGCCGTCCTTTGCATTGATGCCGTATACATGGCCGTCGAGCGTGCCGACCACGAGCAGGTCGCCCGAGACCATCGGGCCGCCGGCGTACAACGCATCGGCGCGCTTCTTGTCGCCCCAGCCGAACCAGCCCTGGGTGCGCGAACTCTTCGACCACAGCGTCTTGCCGCTGGTGGCGTCGATGGCGGCGATCTTGCCGTCGGTGCTGCAGGCGTAGAGCACGCCATCGGCAAAGGCCGGGCGCAAGCGCACGCCGCTGTCGCCAGCACCGTCACCCACGCTGGTGGTCCACAGCTTGGTCACCTGCGTGGTGGGCTTGAAATCCTTGGCCAGCGGAGTCGGCGGCTGGACGTTTTCCTTCTTGAACGAATGACAGCCGGCCAGGACCACCAGAGAGGTCAGCGCCACCAGCCAAACGCGCTTCATCGCACCGCGCTTCTTCACTTCAGGTTTCATGCACCCTGCTTCCCGGCCACGGCCAGATCATCGATTTTCATCTGCACGCTTTGCGGCGCGTTCTCGCCCATCGCCGCCTTGGCGGCTTCGTATGCCTTGCGGGCATCGTCTGGGCGCCCAAGCTTGACCAGCGCATCGCCGCGTAGTTCCTGCGAGATGCCTTCGTACGTCTTGGGCGGCATGCGATCGAGCGCGGCAATGGCGTCAGCGCCCTTGCCCTGGCCCAGCAGCACGCGCGCAATGCGCATCTGCGACAGCGCCTTCAGGTTCGGATCGGACGCATGGTTCTCGGCCCAGCCGAGCGATTCAATGGCCTTGTCCAGCTGCTTGGCCTGCACCTGGCGTTCCGCGCGATCGCTCACGGCGAATACGGCATAGGTCGAATCGGCGTAATCCTTGAGCAATTGCTCCGTCAGCGCGTCGGCGTTGTCGGTCTTGCCCGACGCCGCGGCGACCTGAATCTGCTGGTAAAGGTTGGCGGCGTCGGCCTGATGCTCTGCCTTGTGCTTGTTCCACTGCTGCCAGCCGAAGATGCCGACCAGGCCAATCGCGATGCCGACGACGATGGACAGGCCGTTCTGGCGCAACCACTGCTGTACGCGTTCGCTCTGTTCGTAATCGTCGTACGCTTCAAATGCCATGCAATCACCCTTGGGGAACCGCACATCGAAGGCACCTGGCGGCGCCCGTCATGCGGAAAAGAAATCAGCCCGACTTGCCCGCTCGCTGCCGAGCGGATAATGGGCAAGCATAACCGATTGCGCCAGGCCGCACAGGCCCGGCGCGAGACTCAGGCGCCTGCGGGGGCGGCCTTGCCGTCGTGCATCTCGATGCGGAAATGCGCGACATTGGAACGGCGATAGCTGTCCAGCGCCATGGGCTGGCCATCCAGCATCACCTGGGCACCACCGGCGTTGCCGATGCGCACTTCCAGCGGCTGGTCGCTGTGGTAGGTCTTGGAGCTGCCGGCCGGCAGCAGGCCGTATTCGAGACGCGAGCCGTCCTTGCTGGTGACTTCCACCCAGCTGGCGTTCTGCAGGTTAAGCACCAGGCTGTGGGCGCCCGCGCCCGTCGACGCGCTTGCCACCGGAGCAGCGGGCTGCGGCGCGGCGTGGCTGTCGCCAAGGTTCGGGAACGGCGTCATGGACGCCATCAACGGCTGTTCCTGCGCAGGCGCGGCGGCCTGGGTGGAATCCGGCGCAGGCGTTGTCGCCGTGCCGGACGTACCTTCCTGCGAATTGGGTACGGAAGCGACAGCGGACGACGCTACGGTACCGCTGCTCACCGGTGCATCGATCTGGGCCACCGGCGCGGCATCCAGCGGCGCCAGATGACTGACATCGCGATCCAGCGTGCCACGCACGCCGAGCCAGATGGTCGGCACCACGATGGCGGCGGTCAACACCACATACGTTGCGGCGCGTGCGTAGTTCTCGAGCAGGTAGCGCGAATGCGAAATACCACCGGTGGCCACCAGCGTGGGCTCAGGCGTCCTGATGCGATCGAGCTCGACCTTGACCTCGTCCTCGTCCACGCCCAGATAGCGCGCGTACTTGGTGAGGTAGCCGCCCAGATACACATGATGGTCGATGCCGCCGTACTCGTTGCTCTCGATCTGCTTGAGCACGCGGGTCGGCAGGCGCAGCGCATGCGCACAGGTTTCGACATCAAGCCCGCGAGCTTCGCGCGCAGCGCGCAAGCGCCCGCCAAGGGTACCCTTGATCGCGTCCAGCGAGTTGTGTTCGGTTTCCATGGTGGCGTTGGGCGCTTGGGTAAATGGAAATTCTCGGTTGCCGCTATTGGCCGAATTTGACTGCTGAGAGGTCATTGGCGTGCGGTTGCGTCGAGGGCGCGGGCCTGCTCCGAATCCGGGAACTGGCTTTGCAGTCGCCTGCTGTATGTGAGAGCAGCATCCTTGTTGCCCAACCGTGCTTCGATATCGTGCCCCAGCTTCAGCGAAGCCGCGGTCGGCTGACCCAGCGCATCGAATCGCTGGATGAAGGCACGAGCGCGGAACGCATCGTTCTGAAGATAAAGCACATTGGCGAGCTGATACAACGCCCCGCCGTTCTGCTGGTCGATTTCGATGGCCTTGCGGAAGTCCGCCTCGGCCGACGCCATGTTCTGAGCCTTGGCCTGGCAGATGCCGGCGTTCGTCCAGGCCAGTGAAGGCGTCTGATAGAACGGATCGGCCACCGCCTTCATGAAATACGGCTGGGCTTCGGCCGGCTTGTCCTCGCGGTTGCACAGGAACCAGCCGAGGTTGTTGTTGGTGTCGCCTTTGTCCGGCGCCAACGTGGCAGCCTTGCGGTAATGCAGCTCCGCGTTGGGCATGTCGTTGATGCGCTCGTAGATCACTGCCGCGACGGTGTGCGCCGGCACGTAGCTCGGGTCGAACTGCAAGGCCTTGTTGATCTTGACCAGCGCGTCTTCCAGGTCGCCGTTGGCCATGTACTGCTGGGCCAGCTCGGTGTGGATGCGCGCGCCTTCCTGCTTCTGCTCGGCCTTGGACTGACGGGTGATCTTGCTCCCCTCGGTCGAGCCGTTACCGGTCTTCGATACCGGCACGCACGCCGCCATCGTCATGGCCACGCACGCACTCAGCACAATTCGATCAAGCCGCATGACTCGCCCCTTCGTCCAGACGCTTGCGAAATTCGGCCTGGCGACGGGTGCGGTCCAATACCTGCCCTTTGAGCTGGCCACATGCCGCATCGATGTCGTCGCCGCGGGTACGGCGCAACATGGTCAGCACGTTGGCATTGAGCAACTGGGTCTGGAAGGCGCGGATGGTCTCGGCGTCGGAGCGCTCGAAACGCGTGCCAGGAAATGGATTGAACGGAATCAGGTTGACCTTGCACGTGGGCATGCGGCGCATCAGCTTGATCAGCTGGCGGGCGTGCTCGGGCTGGTCGTTCACACCCTTCATGAGGGTGTATTCGAAAGTGATCGAGGTGCGCGGCTTGCGATCCAGCCAGCGCTGGCACGACGCCATCAGCTCGGCGATGGGATAACGCTTGTTGAGCGGCACCAGTTCGGTGCGCAGCTCGTCATTCGCGGCATGCAGCGACACCGCCAGCGACACGTCGATGGTTTCCGAAAGCTTGTCGATCATCGGCACCAGGCCGGCGGTGGACAGCGTGACGCGCTTGGAGGCCAGGCCGAAGCCCAGGTCGTCGCGCATCAGGCTCATCGCCTTGGTGACGTTGTCGAAGTTCAGCAGCGGCTCGCCCATGCCCATCATCACCACGTTGGTGATGCGGCGGTTCTGGTGCGTGATGTTGCCGAGGTATTTGGCCGCCACCCACATCTGGCCGATGATTTCGGCCGTGGAAAGGTTGCGGTTGAAGCCCTGCGTCGCGGTGGAGCAGAACTGGCAGTTCAGGCCGCAACCCACCTGCGAAGACACGCACAGCGTGCCGCGGGTGGGCTCGGGGATGTACACCGCCTCGACGGCGTTGCCGCCGTCCATGCCGAGCAGCCACTTGTGCGTGCCGTCGGCAGCGCCCTTGTCGAACATGGTCTTCGGTGGGCCGACATAGCAAGACGCTTCGAGCTTCGCCCGAAGCGTCTTGCCCACGTCGGTCATGTTTTCAAAGTTGTCTTCCAGGCGGTGGTAGATCCACTTCATCACCTGCTCGGCGCGATACGGCTTCTCGCCAAGTTGCGCAAAGAAGTCACGCAGGCCCTGTCGATCGAAATCGAGCAGGTTGACCTTGTCGGTGGTGATGGTGGGTACGGCCTGGTCAGTCATCTTGAAATTTGCGGCTCATCGCCGCCCTCTGGTCCTTTCGCTCTTCGATGGAACGCGATGTCTTTTGAAACGTGCGGCCCTGCGGCCGCTTTTGACGTTCGCGTTCCCCGAAGAACGCTTTCATTCATTACCGCGGATGAACTTCCGTCGTCGCGAAGAAGTACGCAATTTCGACAGCAGCCGTGTCGGCAGCGTCGGAACCATGCACAGCGTTCGCATCGATGGAATCGGCGAAGTCGGCGCGAATCGTGCCCGGCGCGGCGTCCTTCGGATTGGTGGCACCCATCAGGTCACGATTCTTCAGGATCGCGCCTTCGCCCTGCAGGACCTGGATCATCACCGGGCCGGAGATCATGAATTCGACGAGCGCGTTGAAGAACGGACGCTCCTTGTGCACGGCGTAGAAGCCTTCGGCTTCGGCGCGCGACAGCTGCTTCATCTTCGAAGCGATGACCTTCAGGCCAGCCTTTTCGAAGCGTGCGTAGATTTCGCCGATCACGTTCTTGGCAACAGCGTCGGGCTTGATGATGGAAAGGGTGCGCTCCAGCGCCATGAGGGTCTGCTCCGGAAAAAACTGGTATCTGAGTGGGCGGGCCGGTCGTTACCGGCGAACTTACGCCAAATCCTGCCTAGATATGCGGATTTAGCTCACGAAAGTTTGACAGATTCTACCTGATACGCAAGCCGCACGCTGGGATTTTGACACCCCCTTGAAACGACCGTTTGACGGGCGCAAATCGTCCCGCGTATCCTCAAACGATCGTTTGATTCCTGCCCCGGGGTTGCGGACCATGTCAGTCTCAAGTGCTTCCATGCCCACCAAGGAACGCATTCTCGGTGCCGCGGAGGAATTGTTCGCCCGGCACGGCTTCGAAGGCGCCTCGCTGCGCCAGCTTACCGCGGCTGCGGGCGTCAACCTGGCCGCCGTGAATTACCACTTCGGCTCCAAGGACCGCCTGATCGAAGAGGTGTTCCGCCGCCGCCTGGACCAGCTCAACGGCCGCCGTATGGCCGCCCTGCAGAAGATCGCCGGCGAGCCGGACACCACCATCGAGGACGTGCTGGCCGCCTTCATCGTGCCTGCACTGGAGCTTTCCCACGATGGCAACGGCTCGCTGTTCATGCGCGTGCTGGCGCGCGCATTCGCCGAGCACGACGACACCCTTCGCAAGTTCCTGTCGGACAACTACGGCCATGTGATGCGCCAGTTCACCGCCGAATTCGCCCGCCTGCTGCCGCACCTGAGCAAGGAAGAGCTGTACTGGCGCGTGGACCTGGTGACCGGTGCCCTGACGCACGCCATGTCGGGCTTCGGCATGATCCAGCGCAAGAGTGACGTGCCCGAAGAGCGCCATCGCGAGCAGACCGCGGCGCACCTCATCCGCTTCGCCGCCTCGGGCCTGAAGTCCCCCTGATTTCGTCACACCCATTCCCTTCGGCCGCCACGGCCGTTCGTCTCACCACCAGCGTTTCGCATTACGGAGAAGCCAATGACCGCTCCATCCACCCCCAAAGCGCTACGTATCCGCAAGGCTGCGGTACTGGGCGCCGGCGTCATGGGCGCGCAGATCGCCGCGCACTTGAGCAATGCCGGCGTGGAAACCGTGCTGTTCGACCTGCCCGCCAAGGACGGTCCCAAGAGCGGCATCGCGCTGAAGGCCATCGCCAACCTGCAGAAGCTCTCGCCTGCCCCGCTGGCCGACAAGAATGTCGCCGCAACGATCATCCCGGCCAACTATGACGAGCACCTCGATCATCTGAAGGACGTCGATCTTGTCATCGAAGCCATCGCCGAACGGATGGACTGGAAGCTGGATCTTTACAAGAAGATCGCTTCGCATCTGTCGCCGACTGCCGTAATCGCGTCCAACACCTCGGGCCTGTCGATCAACCAACTGGCCGAAGCGCTGCCGGAAGAGATGCGCCACCGCTTCAGCGGCGTGCACTTTTTCAACCCGCCGCGTTACATGCACCTGGTCGAATTGATTCCGACCAGGCTGACCGACAAGAACGTACTGGAAGGTCTCGAAGCGTTCCTCACCACCGCGCTTGGCAAGGGCGTGGTGTACGCCAAGGACACGCCGAACTTCATCGGCAACCGCATCGGCGTGTTCTCGATGCTGGCCACCATGCATCACACGCAGCAGTTCGGCCTGGGTTTCGACACCGTCGACGCGCTGACCGGCCCGGCCGTAGGCCGTCCGAAGAGCGCGACCTACCGCACCGCCGACGTCGTGGGCCTGGACACCATGGCGCACGTGATCAAGACCATGGCCGACACGCTGGCCGACGATCCGTGGCATGAGTACTTCAAGGCACCGGTGTGGCTCTCCGCCCTGATCGAAAAGGGCGCGCTGGGCCAGAAGACCGGCGCGGGCTTCTATCGCAAGGCCGGCAAGGACATCGTCGTGCTCGACGTGGCCAAGCAGGACTATCGCCCGTCGGAACAGAAGGCATCCGACGAAGTGGCAGCGATTCTTGCGATCAAGGATCCGGCCGAGAAGTTCGGCAAGCTGCGTGCGTCGAACGATCCGCAGGCGCAGTTCCTGTGGGCGACGTTCCGCGACCTGTTCCACTACTCCGCGTATCACCTGGCCGACATCGCCGACACCGCGCGCGACGTCGACTTCGCCATCCGCTGGGGCTATGGCTGGAAGCTCGGTCCGTTCGAGACCTGGCAGGCCGCCGGCTGGCAGCAGGTGGCCGGCTGGATCGCCGAAGACATCGCCGCCGGCAAGGCCATGAGCAAGGCGCCGCTGCCGGCGTGGGTCACCGACGGCCGCAACGGCGTTCATGGCAAGAACGGCTCGTACTCGGCCAGCGCCAACACCGACAAGCCGCGTTCGCAGCATCCGGTGTACCAGCGCCAGTTGTTCCCCGATCCGATCCTGGGCGAGAAGTTCGACCAGGGCACCACGGTGTGGGAGAACGACGGCGTGCGCCTGTGGACGCTGGGCGACGACGGCGTGGGCATCATCTCGTTCAAGACCAAGATGAACACCGTCAACGATCACGTGCTCGACGGCGTGCAGCAGGCGATCGACGTCGCCGAGCAGCAGCTCAAGGCCGTGGTGATCTGGCAGACCGGCGAGCCGTTCTCGGCGGGTGCGGATCTGAAGGGCGCGCTGGGCCTGCTGCAGGCCGGCAAGTTCGACGACTTCGAGAAGATGGTCGCCAACTTCCAGGCCACCAGCATGCGCATCAAGCATTCGCTGGTGCCGGTGGTGTCGGCCGTGCGCGGTCTCGCCCTCGGTGGCGGCTGCGAATTCCAGATGCATTCGGCACGTACCGTCGCCGCGCTGGAAAGCTATATCGGTCTCGTGGAAGCGGGCGTGGGCCTGCTGCCGGCTGGTGGTGGCCTGCATGAATTGGCCATCCGCGCGGCGAAGGCGAATCCGGAAGATCCGTTCGAAGCGCTGAAGAAGGTGTTCGAAACCGTTGCCATGGCGAAGGTGTCGGGCAGCGCGATGGAAGCCAAGCAGTTGGGCCTGCTGCGCGACAGCGACATCGTCGTCTTCAACGCCTACGAACTGCTGTACGTCGCCAAGAAGGTGGCGCTGTCGCTGGCCGAGAGCGGCTGGCGTCCGCCGATGATGGCTCGCAACATCCCGGTCGCCGGCGATGTGGGCACGGCCACTTTCCAGGCCTCGCTCGCCAACCTCGCCGAAGGCTACTTCGCTTCGCCGCATGATGTGGCGATCGCCACGCGCATCGCGGACACGCTGTGCGGCGGCAAGATCGAGCGCGGTTCGCAGGTGGACGAGGAATGGCTGCTGCAGCTGGAACGCAAGCACTTCGTGGAGCTGGCCAAGACGGAGAAGACCCAGGCCCGCATCGCACACACCATGACCACGGGCAAACCATTGAGGAACTAGTGAGCGCGCAAGCGCGCAGGAGTGAGAAGTGAGAAAGAGCTGTGTTTCCTCTCACTACTCGCTCCTCTCCCCTCACTACTTATCCATCCTCGCCTGATATCTGGAGTTCCCAATGACCAAGCAAGTGCAAGACGCCTACATCGTCGCCGCCACCCGCACGCCGGTCGGCAAGGCGCCGCGCGGCGTATTCCGCAACACCCGTCCGGACGACATGCTCGCCCACGTGATCCGCGCCGTGATGGCGCAGGCGCCGGGCATCGATCCGCATCGCATCGAAGACGTGATCGTCGGCTGCGCCATGCCCGAAGCCGAGCAAGGGATGAACGTGGCACGCATCGGCGCCCTGCTCGCCGGCCTGCCGTATACCGTGCCGGGCGTCACCATCAATCGCTTCTGCTCGTCGGGCGTGCAGGCCATCGCCATGGCCGCCGATCGCATCCAGCTCGGCGTGGCCGACCTGATGATCGCCGCCGGCACCGAGAGCATGAGCATGGTGCCGATGATGGGCCACAAGGTGGCGATGAATCCCGCCATCTTTGCCAACAAGGAAGACGTCGCCATCGCCTACGGCATGGGCATCACCGCCGAGAAGGTGGCCGAGCAGTGGAAGGTCACGCGCGAACAGCAGGATGCGTTCGCGGTGGAAAGCCATCGCCGCGCACTGGCCGCGATCGCTGCCGGCGAGTTCAAGGACGAGATCACCCCGTTCCAGCTTGATGATCATTACCCCAACCTCGAAACGCGCGGCATTGTCACCGACAGCCGCGTGATCGACACCGACGAAGGCCCGCGCGCCGGCACCACGCTGGAAGTGTTGGGCAAGCTGCGCACCGTGTTCCGCAACGACAAGTTCGGCGGCTCGGTAACGGCCGGCAACTCCTCGCAGATGTCCGACGGCGCCGGCGCACTGCTCCTGGCCAGCGAAAAGGCCATCAAGGAATTCAACCTCACGCCGATCGGCCGCTTCGTCGGCTACTCGGTGGCGGGCGTGAAGCCGGAAGTGATGGGCATCGGTCCCAAGGAAGCCATTCCGAAGGCGCTCAAGCAGGTGGGCCTCACCAAGGACCAGCTGGACTGGATCGAACTCAACGAAGCCTTCGCCGCGCAAGCGCTGGCCGTGATCGGCGATCTCGGCCTCGACCCGGCCAAGGTCAACCCGCTGGGCGGCGCCATCGCGCTGGGGCACCCGCTGGGCGCCACCGGCGCCATCCGCGCCGCCACGCTGCTGCACGGCATGCGCCGCCGCAAGCAGAAGTACGGCATGGTGACCATGTGCATCGGCACCGGCATGGGCGCGGCGGGCGTGTTCGAAGCGCTTTGATTCGACGCTTCATGCAATATGCGAAAGGCGCCGTAGCGATACGGCGCCTTTTTTTCGTTCACTGCACTGCAACCTCACCGCGACACCAGCACCCTCTCACCGTCATTCCTGCGAAAGCAGGAATCCAGCGACTTTAAGGTTTCCCTGCACCGCAAGAAAGGCACTGGATTCCTGCTTTCGCAGGAATGACGGTTTCTATGGGCTTGCCAATACCATGAGGGTTTTCGCGCCACCGAAAGCACCTGTGGCCATTCAACTCAGGGCCGCAAGCTGCCGCGCCACGTAAAGCGTGAGGAAGATGGCCATCACCACCAGCAGCACGGCCATGCCGCGTGCCGTCCACGAGTCGCCGTAGATCGACGTATCGGCCGCCTCGATCGCCTTGCGATTGCGATAGAAACGCACCGTGGCGCCCACGATCATCAACGCCCCCACCAGCAGCAAGCCCAGGCCCAGCCACTGCGAGGCGCGCGTGTGCAGCGTTTGCGTCACGCCGGCGACCGCGCGCGACGTGAATAGCAAGAAGATGTCGAAGCGTTCCAGCAGGAAGCCGAACGCCATGACCGAGATCGCGGTACGCACCCAGGCGAGATAGGTGCGCTCGTTGGCCGAATGGTCGGTGAAATGGGGTATCACGGCACATCCTTTGGTGAGGAGCCCTGCCGGTGAGCATCATGCCATGACCTGTCTCACGGGACCGCAGATCGAGCCTGGCCTGAGCCGCGCTACAATCACAGGCCACGTTTTCCGGACGCTCCACGCATGCGCAATCCCCTGCAGGAACAGCTACTCAAGGCCGGCCTCGCCAAGAAGGGCAAGGTGGACCAGATTGCGCGCGACCAGGCCAAGCAGCGCCAGGGCAAGCCCGCGGCCACCGAAGCGGCCGAGAAGATCGATACCCAGCGCCTGCAGGCCGAACGCGCCGAGCGCGATCGCGCCCTTGCTGCCGAGCGCAACGCGCAGGCCCATGCCCGCGAGATCGCCGCGCAGGTGCGCCAGATCATCGAGGCCAACAAGGTGAAGCGCGAGGGCGAGATCAGCTATCGCTTCACCGACGGGGACAAGATGCAGAGCGTGCTGGTGAATGAAGCGCTGCGCACGCAACTTGCTAAGGGCGCCCTGGTCATCGTGCGGCTGGGCGACGGCTACGAGTTGGTTCCGCGCATCGCCGCCGAGAAGATTCGCGAGCGCGACGCCACGGCCATCGTGCTCGATCACGGCCAGAAGACCGAAAGCGCACCGGCCAGCGAAGACGACGAGTTCTACAGCCAGTTCAAGGTGCCTGACGATCTGATCTGGTAAGTGCGCAAGAAACGGAGTGTCACCGCTGTCGCTGCCGTCTAGTTTTCGAGGTCTCGCCAACTGACGCGCCGACCATGCACGCACGACTCACCGAATCGCCAAGCCCATCCATCGCCTCGCGCATCGACGCCATCGACTGGCCGGGGCTTCTGTCCGATCTCGATGCGCGCGGCAACACGATCATTCAAGGCTTGCTCGACCCGGCGTCGTGCCGCGACATCGCCGCCCAGTACGCCAACGAATCGCTGTACCGAAGCCGCGTGGTGATGGCGCGCCACCACTTTGGCCTGGGCGAATACAAGTACTTTCGCTATCCCCTGCCCGCCCCCGTGCAAGCCTTGCGCAGTGCGCTCTATCCACGCCTTGCGCCGCTCGCCAACCAGTGGAACGTGCGCATGGGCATCGATGTTCAATATCCAGCCACGCACGAGGCTTTCCTCGCGCGATGCCACGACGCCGGCCAGACGCGTCCCACGCCTCTGCTGCTCAGGTACGGCGCCGGCGACTACAACTGCCTGCATCAGGACCTTTACGGCGAACACGTGTTTCCGTTGCAGGTCGCCATTCTGTTATCCGAACCGAGCGTGGATTTCACCGGCGGCGAGTTCGTGCTGACCGAGCAACGCCCACGCATGCAGTCGCGCGTCGAAGTCGTGCCCTTGCGCCAAGGCGACGCTGTCATCTTCGCGGTCAACCAGCGCCCCGTCGCCGGTACGCGCGGCTCCTACCGGGTGACCATGCGCCATGGCGTAAGCCGCCTGCGCAGCGGACAGCGGCACACACTGGGCGTGATCTTTCACGACGCCCATTAGCCAGGACTGGCCGCCATCCCTTAGGATGATCTCTTTCGTATCATCGAAAGGATCGTGTCGCCTATGCAGAACCACGAACCGACCGTTGCGACGGAGTCGCCGGAACAGCATCACCTGCAGCGAAACCTGCGAAACCGCCACTTGCAGTTGATCGCGATCGGCGGCGCCATCGGCACCGGCCTGTTCATGGGTTCGGGCAAGACCATCAGCCTTGCCGGTCCATCGGTGATCTTCGCCTACGCCATCATCGGCAGCGTGCTGTTCTTCATGATGCGCGCCATGGGCGAGCTGCTGCTGTCCAACCTGAACTACAAGTCGTTCGTCGACTTCAACTACGACCTGCTCGGGCCTTGTGCCGGATTTTTTACCGGCTGGACGTACTGGTTCTGCTGGGTGGTTACCGGCATCGCGGATGTGGCCGCCATCACGGGCTATATCCAGTTCTGGGTGCCGGGCGTACCGCTGTGGTTGCCGGGAGCGGCGTGCATCGTCCTGCTGCTGAGCCTCAACCTGCTGACGGTGAAGTTGTTCGGTGAACTGGAATTCTGGTTCGCCCTGGTGAAGATCGTCGCCATCGTTTCGCTCATCGTCATCGGCATCGTGCTCATCGCCATCGGCTTCACCTCGCCGTCGGGCGCCAAGGCCGCGGTGTCGAACCTGTGGACGCAAGGCGGCTGGTTCCCGCACGGTGGCAGCGGGTTCATGGCCGCATTCCAGATTGCGGTATTCGCCTTCGTCGGCATCGAACTGGTGGGCACGGCATCGGCTGAAGCGCGCGATCCGGAGAAGACGCTGCCCAAGGCGATCAACTCCATTCCCATCCGCGTGATCGTGTTCTACGTGCTCGCGCTGCTGGTGATCATGACGGTGACGCCGTGGAACCAGGTGGTGCCGGACAAGAGCCCGTTTGTGAACCTGTTCATGCTGATCGGCATCCCGATCGCGGCGAGCCTGATCAACTTCGTGGTGCTGACCTCGGCGACATCGTCAGCCAACAGCGGCATCTATTCGACGGGCCGCATGCTGTACGGCCTGTCGGCGGGCCGGCTCGGCCCGAAACCGTTCGCGCGGCTGAGCCGCAACAATGTGCCGGCCAACGGCCTGGCTTACTCGTGTTTCCTGCTCTTCATCGGCGTGTTCCTGCTTTACCAGGAAGGCAACGTCATGAAGGTCTTCACCATCGTCACCACGATCTCCAGCATCTGCTTCATCTTCGTGTGGTCGCTGATCATGATCGCCTACATGCGCTACCGGAAGCTGCATCCGGAGCGTCACAGCACCTCCATCTTCAAGATGCCCGGCGGCGTGGCCATGTGCTGGCTGGTGCTGGCGTTCTTCGCGTTCGTGCTGTGGGTGTTCGCGCAGAAGGAAGACACGCTGCAGGGTCTGATCTACACGCCGATCTGGTTCGTGTGCCTGGCCATCTGCTACCCGTTCTATCGCAGGCAAGCGATCGAGCATCGCAAGCAGACGCATTGATGAAATCGCCGCTGCATCCACTCGCGAGGTTGGATGCAGCGGCCGAAACGACGGCTTGAGAGATGGTAGCTCCCGTGCCGATCACACCGTTGGCGGAACGACGCCTTTGAATTCGTTGCGACGGATGACGACCTTGGTCGTCCTCGTCATGAATGCATCGGGCGCGTCTTCCCAGTCAGCGACCAGCGTTGCGACCTTGAGAGGGTCGAAATGCCCTCCCCGCACGAGCTCGATCACGCTGGGAATATCCCGCCGAGGATGCGACAGGCCGACATGCAACGTGGTGCTGCTGGCATACATCTGCATCAGCGGCAGACCCGTCTTCTTGGCGAAGTAGAAACCTACCGCGGTACATCTGCCACCTGTTGAAAGAGAGCGCAGGGCATAGCGCAGGCCAGCGGCGGTGGAACTGGCCTCCACAGCAGCCAGATATGGGCCACGCACGCGCGGCGCATGGCGATCGAACCATGCCGATCCACGCTTGGTTTCGATGACGCGCGCGCCGAGCATTTCGGCGATGCGCAGTCGTTCGGGATCGTAATCCACGTAATCCACCCGCGATGAGCCTAGCGCAACGGCCATGCCCGCCGCATAAAGCCCAATGCTGCGCGCACCGCCGCCCACGACCAGGATGGGTGCTCCTGGATGCGCTTGGAGCACCGGCCCGACGCCGCGCCATGCATCAGGCATGTTGTCGCTGGCGCTGGCGAGCTTGAGCGGATCGATGTCGCCCGGCACAGGGACCAACATCGCATCGGCGAACGGAACGCGCAGGAGGTCGCTCACCATACCGCCCCACGGGCCCAATGACGCGCCGAATCCATATCCTGAAAGAAGGGTTTCGCCCGCCTCGCTGCAGTGGGACGTATGTCCGCCGTGACAGGTCGGGCAGCTGCCACAGGAAATGGACCACGGCACAATGACGAGTTGCCCCTTGCGGATGTGCTGTACGTTCTCGCCGCATTCCATCACTTGGGCAATGCATTCGTGGCCGATCGCAAACGGCTTCCCATAGGGCGACGCACCGAAGACGTCGGGCAGTATGGGGTCGAAATAATGCAGCGCGATTCCGGCACGCAGGCCAGTGCTCACATGGTTGAAGATCGGCAGGTTGTCGCCATCGCATCGGCTTGCGATCACCGGGCGCACCAAGGCTTCGAGTGGACCATCCAGGCGAGGCTCCGCGACCGATCGCCACTCGACGCGACGAGTCTTCATATAGGCAAGTTCCCGCATTCGGACCTCCGTGTTGCCTGCGCGGGACGCCTATCGTGGCGGACCGTCAACGGCTTGGTTAGTGAATGCGCGGTAGTCTAGAGTTGGGACCCGAGCCCCAGGTCAAGGGGCTGACGACAATTATTTGAGAGGCATGCATGAAGACAGGGATGTTGATAAAGCGCGCAGGCATCAGCCGCGACACGCTTCGTTACTACGAGCGCGAAGGCGTGATCACGCGGCCGGCCCGCGCCGCCAACGGGTATCGTGACTACCCGGAACAGGTGCTCACGGAAATTCGCTTCATCCGCCTCGGCCAGTCGGTGGGTTTGCCGCTGCGTGTCATTCGCCGCGTTATTCCTTTCCTCGCCTCGCCCGTGCCCGGATGTCCCGAACTACGGGCCGTGCTCGAGGCGCAGATGGCAGCCATCGAGAATCAATTGCAGAAACTCCACGACGCAAAGACCCGGCTGGAAAAATGGCTGACCAACCATCGCGCCGCGGCGCTTGTCGGGGTCTGAGCAAACGGTGATTCAATCCGTAACGCCCTGAGCGCATCGGCTCCATCGAGCCGATGCGAACGCGCACTGCCTTCGCTGACATCTGCCAGATGCAGGCCGGCCTCAGGCAACAAAAAAGCGGCCCTGGGGCCGCTTTGAAGTGTTGATCGCGATGCATCGATCAACCGAATTTGGAGCGGGAAACGAGACTCGAACTCGCGACCCCGACCTTGGCAAGGTCGTGCTCTACCAACTGAGCTATTCCCGCATCGGAGTCGCGCATTGTAATGGCTAATGCGCGGCCGTCAAGCACCTGTCACAAAGAAATTCAGTCTTCGCTGCGGGGCAAGGGGTGGCCCGAGCCGTCGCCCTTCAGGCTGGGCCAGGCGGCGCGCAGGTAGTACAGGCCCGACCAGATGGTGAGGATGCCGGCGATCACCAGCAGCCCCTCGCCGATGTGATACAGGCGCAAGGCCTCGGCGTCCTTCTCGTGCTGAACGATCAGCACGATCAGCGCCACCATCTGCATGGTGGTCTTGAGCTTGCCGATGAAGGCCACCTTCACCGTGGCGCGCATGCCGATCTCGGCCATCCATTCGCGCAGGGCCGAGACGCTGATCTCGCGTCCCACGATGATGGCCGCCGTGACCGCCATCAGGATGCCCGGCCAGCCGCCGCGATGCGTTTCCACCAGCAGGAACAGCGTCACCGCCACCATCAGCTTGTCGGCCACCGGATCGAGGAAGGCGCCGAACGCCGAGGTGAGATTCATGCGGCGGGCGAGATAACCATCCAGCCAGTCCGTGATGGCCGCCAGCATGAACACCACGGCCGCCGTGATGTTGTGCCCCGGAAACTGCCAATAAAACACCACCACCATGACCGGCAACAGCAGTACGCGGAACAGGGTCAGCCAGGTGGGCAGGTTGATGTGCATAAATCCTTTCCGGTTGAAGCGTTCAGCAGAGGGATGCAGAGATCATCGAAGCAACCGCCTGCGATTCACATCGTGGATCATGCGGGATTTTGGCTTTCGCCGGAATGACGTGGAACACTCAATTTCCGGTCGATCAACCATGGAGTGCAGCATAGATGCGTTCGGCCAGCCCGCGATCAATGCCCTTCACGCGGGTCAGCTCTTCCACACCAGCCGCTTCCACGCCCTGGAGGCCGCCAAAGGCCTTGAGCAGGGCCGAACGGCGCCGTGCGCCGACGCCCGGCACATCTTCCAGCACGCTGCGTTCACGCGCTTTCTCGCGGCGCTTGCGATGGCCGGTGATGGCAAAGCGATGCGCCTCGTCGCGCACCGCAGCCACCAGATGCAGCGCGGGCGACGCCGGCCCGGGATGCAGATTGCGGCCGGAATCGGCCAACACCAGCGTCTCCTCGCCCGCGCGCCGGCCCGGCCCCTTGGCCACGCCCACCACGTGAATGCCGGTGATGCCGAGCTCCTTGAGCACATCGAGCGCCTGCGCCACCTGCCCGCTGCCGCCGTCGATCAGCAGCACATCGGGCTTGGCGCCCTCGCCCTCGGCCACCTTGCGAAAACGGCGCACCAGCGCCTGGTGCATGGCCGCGTAATCGTCGCCACCGGTGATGCCGGTGATGTTGAAGCGGCGATAGTGCGATTTCTCCGGCCCTTCCGGACCGAACACCACGCACGACGCCACGGTGAGTTCGCCCATCGTATGGCTGATGTCGAAGCACTCGATGCGACGCGGCGGCTCCTGCAATTCCAGCAATTTCTGCAGATCGTCGAAACGCGCGCCCAGCGTCTGACGGCTGGCGAGCCTGGCCGTGAGCGAGGCCTGCGCGTTGCGCTCCGCCATCTGCAGGAAGCGCGCGCGTTCGCCGCGCACGCTGGACTTCAGCTCCACCGCATGACCCGACTGCTGCGCCAGCATCTCGCCAAGGATCTGCTGGGTCGGCAGCGTCTCGCCGAGAATCAGTTCGCGCGGCACCGGGCGATCGAGGTAGTACTGTGCAATAAACTGCTCCAGCACGTCGGAAGGCTCGGCATCCAGCGGCAGGCGCGGGAAGAAATCGCGCGTGCCCAGGCTGATGCCATTGCGGAAGAACAGCACGCTCACGCAGGCCATGCCCGCTTCGATGCAACACGCGAGCACGTCCATGTCCGCACTCGCGCCCTGCACGTGGTGCTCGGCCTGCAGCTTGCGCAGCGCGGCCACCTGATCGCGGAACGACGCAGCGCGCTCGAATTCCAGCGACTTGCTGGCGTTCTCCATCTGGCCGGCCAACTCGTCGATCACCGCGCTGCTGCGGCCTTCGAGAAACATTTCCGCGTGGCGCACGTCATTGCGGTAATCGTCCACCGTGATGAGCTGCACGCACGGCGCCGTGCAACGCCCGATCTGGTGCTGCAGGCAGGGACGCGAGCGGTTCTTGAAATAGCTGTCCTCGCACTGGCGCACCTTGAACAGCTTCTGCATCAGGTTGAGGCTTTCGCGCACGGCGAACGTGCTGGGGTACGGCCCGAAATAGCGACCCGGCATGTTGCGCGCGCCGCGATGGAAGGCGAGGCGCGGATAGTCCTCGCCACCGGACAGATAAATGTACGGATAGCTTTTGTCGTCGCGCAGCAGGATGTTGTAGCGCGGCTTGAGCGACTTGATCAGCTGCGATTCCAGCAGCAGCGCCTCGCCCTCGGTGCGCGTGATAGTGATCTCGACGCGCGCGATCTGCGACACCATCGCCGCAATGCGCGGCTCCATGCGCGGCTTCAGGAAATAGCTGCCGACGCGCTTCTTGAGGTTGCCGGCCTTGCCCACGTACAGCAGCTCGCCGTCCTCGTCGAAATAACGATAGACGCCGGGCGAAGTGCTGAGGTTTTTGACGAAAGCCTTGCCGTCGAAGGCTTGCGGCGGCGGTGTGGACTGCATCGTGTGATTCTATCCGTTCACTGGCGCTGCAGGCGCGCGATCAGGCCATCCACGCCCTGCTCCGCCAGCGCCACGGCGCGGTGGAAGCCGTCCACGTCGCCAAAGTACGGGTCGGGAAACTCGTCCGGTGCGGCGACGCCTGCCCAGGGCAGGAACAGGGTCGGCTCCGTGCCGCTGCCGCGACGCAAGCCTTCCAGCGTTTCCAGGTTGTCCTGGTCCATGGCCAGCACCCAGTCGAAATCCCGGAAGTCGGAGGCTCGTACCTGTCGCGCCCGATGCGGCGACAAGTCATAGCCAGCATCCGCCGCCGCACGGACCATGCGCGGATCGGCGCCCTTGCCCACATGCCAGTGTCCCGTGCCGCACGAGGCCAGCGTCAACGCCAGACCGGCCTGCGCGCTGCGCTGGCGCGCCACCGCCTCCACCAGCGGGGAACGACAAATGTTTCCCAGGCACACGAACAAAATGGATGGCTTGTCCACGGCAGTCATCAGGATGAATGTCCTCATCGGAACGGGTTGACGATCGCCTCTGGCGAAACGGTTCGCGCACGGGCGCGGACCACGGCTGACGACATCGCATGAACCCACGAAATGGCTGCGGCATGGCGCGCAATCAAGCCCTCCGACAATGACCAAAGTCACGATTGTTGTGTAACGCGAAGTCTGCCTATGCTTGGGCGGTCCACAGGGAGGAGAAAGGAAGTGAAGCGCAAGCTCGTTACGATCACGGCGGCCGCCGTTGCCATATTGCTGTGCCAGGGCGCCATCGCCGAAACCACCGACCAGGACGCAGCCGCAGCCAACGCCTCGCCTGCCGCAAGTCCCAGCGGCAGCACCGCTGGCGATCGCCCGGCCAGCGTCGACGAAGACCGCCCCCAGCCGTCTCCTCGTTTTTCCGCAGCCATGAAGAATTCCGCCGGCACCGGCACGGTGGTGGTGATGGTGCAGGTGGGGCCTGATGACAAGGCCAAGTCCTTCCACGTGATGATGTCGTCGGGGTCCAAGGCGCTGGACGACGAGGCCATTCGAACGGTGAAGGGCTGGTCGTACAAATCGGCCATCAAGAACGGCACGCCCAGCGATGGCTACGTGCAGGTGCCCATTTCCTTCAACAAATAATCGCCGTCTCCAGGCGCGGATGACGCGCGCTGGCGAACGCAGGGAACGAATGGAGAAGCGCTGGTGGGCTGCCTTCCACTCCCCATCCTGTTCGTACTGGGCTTTCTGATCGGCCGTGCCGTCGCCGGTATCAACGGCGCCCTGTGGGGCGCTGGCATCGGATTGGTGGTCGGTCTGGTGCTGGGCGGGCTTTTCGTGATGCTGCTGCGCCGACGACGCTAGCGCTCAGCGACCGGCCAGCCAACGCTCCGCACGTTCGAGATCGGCTTCCGTATCGATGCCCGGCGGAAACGGTTCGGGCGTAAGACGGGCCGCAATCGGAAAGCCGTGTTCCAGCACGCGCAGCTGCTCCAGCGACTCGGCCTGTTCCAGCGGCGTGCGCGCCAGCGTGGTGTATCGCTTGAGGAAACCGGCCCGATAGGCGTAGATGCCGATGTGTCGCAGGAACGGCACGTCGCCGGGCAACGCGTTTCGGTCAAGCGCAAACGCATCACGCGCCCACGGCAAGGGCGCACGGCTGAAGTACAAGGCGCGACCGGTCGCCGAGCGAACCAGTTTCACCACGTTCGGATCGAATAGTTCGTGCGCGTCCGCGATGGGCGTGGCCAGCGTGGCCATGGGCGCATCGTCTTCGGCGAGTGCGAGCGCCACCTCACGAATGCCTGCGGCGGGTGCGAACGGCTCATCGCCCTGCAGGTTCACCACGATGGCGTCATCGGGCCACGCATAGCGCTCGGCGCATTCGGCCAGGCGGTCGCTGCCCGAGGCGTGATCGCTGCGCGTCATGCACACATCCACGCCCTTCCCTTGCAGCGCGTCGGCAATGCGTTGATCGTCCACTGCCACTACCACTTGCGACGCCCCCGCCTCAAGCGCACGCTGCGCCACGCGCACCACCATGGGCACGCCGGCAATGTCGCGCAGGGGCTTGGCCGGCAGGCGCGTGGAACCGTAGCGGGCGGGAATGGCGACGATGAAGGAAGGCGTGGCAGTGGGCATGGCGACCTCGGCGTGAAGCCTCAAGGTTACCTGCACGATCCGCAACGAGCGAGATGCACGAGCGCACCCCGCTTCGGGTGCGCTCCCGCCATAGCGATTCTCAAGCCGTTTTCAGCTCGAATCCGCAGCTGTTGCCCAATTCGAAGAAGCCCGGGAACGAGGTCGCCACATTGGCGCAATCGTTGATGCGCACCGGGCCACTGGCGATGAGGCCGGCCGCGGCAAAGCTCATGGCGATACGGTGATCGCCGTGGCTTTCGATGGTGCCACCGTGCAGCGGGCCACCGTGGATGGTGGCGCCATCGGGCGTTTCGTCGACCACGGCGCCAAGTGCGCGCAGGCCCGTCGCCATCGCGGCCAGGCGATCGGATTCCTTCACGCGCAATTCGGCTGCACCGCGAACCACTGTCTGACCCTTGGCCGCCGTGGCGGCGACGAACAGCGCGGGGAATTCATCGATCATGTCCGGCACCAGCGCCTCGGGCAGTTCGATGCCGTGCAGCGGTGCATGGCGCACCACCAGATCGCCCACCGGCTCGCCACCGCTCTCGCGTTCATTCTCGATGCGAATATCCGCCCCCATCAATCGCAGCGCTTGCAACAGGCCGGTACGGCGCGGGTTGAGTCCTACTGACGGCAAGCGCAGCTCCGAGCCCGGCACGATGCTGCCGGCCACGAGGAAGAAGGCCGCCGATGAGAAATCCGCGGGCACGTCCACGTCGGTAGCGCGCAGCGTGTGTCCGCCGCTTAGCCGTGCACGACCCGGCGCAAAATCGATGGGCCATCCGAAGGCGGCCAGCATGCGTTCGGTGTAGTCGCGCGTCGGATGCGGCTCGATCACTTCCGTTTCGCCCTGCGCATACAGGCCAGCGAGCAACAGCGCCGACTTCACCTGCGCGCTGGCGACCGGCAGCGTATACGCGATGCCATGCAGCGCCTGGCCGCCACGCACGTGCAGTGGCGGCAAACCATCCTGCGTCTCGATCGTCGCGCCCATGCGGGCAAGCGGGTCGGTGACGCGACGCATGGGGCGCTTGGACAGCGATTCATCGCCGATCAGCGTGCTGTCGAACGCCTGCCCCGCGAGCAGGCCCGCGAGCAATCGCATGCCGGTGCCAGCATTGCCGCAGTCAAGTTGCTGCGTGGTTCCGCGCAGGCCGTGCAGGCCCACGCCATGCACTACACGCTCGCCATCGGCGGGCGCATCGATGCGCACACCCAGCAGTTGCAGAACGGCGGCGGTGGCGCGCGTGTCTTCGCCCTCCAGGAACCCGCGAATGCGCGAAGTGCCTTCCGCGAGTGCGCCCAGCATGAGCGCGCGGTGCGAAACGGATTTGTCGCCAGGCACACGCACGCTGCCCTTGAGCACGCGGGCGTGGTGACTGGTCCAGTCAAGTCGGGTCACGATGAATTCTCCAGCGGCCGCACGCGGCGGCCAGATACCAATCAGGGCAGCGCCACCGGGTACGAGCCGAGCACGCGCACCTGCGCGGCGGCTTCACCCATTTCCTTCAATGCGGCCTGCATCGGTTCGTCGTTGATGTGGCCGGATACGTCGATGAAGAAGGCGTATTGCCATTTGCCCGAATGCGCGGGACGCGATTCGATGCGGTTGAGGCTGATGTCATGCGCGGCGAACGGCTTGAGCACGTGATAGAGCGCGCCCGGCTTGTCGTTCACCGTGATGAGCAGTGACGTGCGGTCGTTGCCCGATGGCGGAAACAGCGAGCGGCCGATGACGAGGAAACGCGTGGTGTTGTCCGCGCGATCCTCGATGGCCTGCGCCACCGTCTTCAGTCCGTACACGCGGCCAGCCGTTTCACCGGCGATGGCGGCGACGTCGTCGGCATGACGCGCCAAACGTGCCGCTTCGGCATTGCTGCTCACGGCCACGCATTCGACGCCCGGCAGATTCACGCGCAACCACGTCTTGCACTGCTGCAATGACTGCGCATGCGCATAGACGCGCTTGATGCCTTCCAGTTTTCCCTGCAGCGAATGCAGGCACTGGTGCACGCGCAGTTCCACCTCGCCGCAGATAGTGGCGTCGGAGGTGAGGAACATGTCCAGCGTTACCTGGATCATGCCCTGCCCGGAATTTTCCACCGGCACTACGCCGAAATCGGCATGGCCGGCCGCGACTTCCTGGAACACTTCCTCGATGCTGCCCAACGGCAGACCGTAAGCGGCATGGCCGAAATGCTTGCGCACCGCCTGTTCGCTGAAGGTGCCCTCGGGGCCGAGAAAGCCGACCTTGAGCGGATCTTCCTGTGCGAGGCACGAGGACATGATCTCGCGAAACAGCCGCACCATTTCCACGTCGCTGAGCGGACCGTTGTTGCGATCCACCACCATGCGCAGCACATGGGCCTCGCGCTCGGGACGGTAATAATCGATCGCCGACAGTCCTTCGCCCTTCACGCGCGCTACTTCCTGCGCCCAGCCGGCGCGCTCGGAAATCAGCTGCTGGATCTGCTGATCGATGCTGTCGATGCGTTCGCGCACGTCGGAAAGCGAGGATTTCTTATCGGTCATGTCGTGAGGCTGCGGAAGCAAAGAAGTCCACTTGGGGAATCACCGATAGTCCTTGATCGGCGACCTATCGTGCAACGGTTTCATCCGTGACGTTTGGCAAAGTCCTTCATGAAACCCACCAAGGCCTGCACCGCTTCGAACGGCACGGCGTTGTACAGCGACGCACGCATGCCGCCCAGCGCCTTGTGACCTTTGAGTGCAAGCAGGCCGGCGGCTTCCGATGCCTTGAGGAAATCCGCATCCAACGCGCTGTCGTGCAGCGTGAATGGCACATTCATGCGCGAACGCGAGTCGTGCGCCACCGGGTTGCGATAGAACCCGTCGGAGTGGTCGATGGCGTCGTACAGCAACGATGCCTTCGCCGCATTGCGCTCGCCGATGGCGGCAAGCCCGCCCTGTTCCTTCAACCACTGGAACGTGAGGCCCGCCAGATACCAGCCCCAGGTATTGGGCGTGTTGAGCATGGAGTCGTTCGCCGCATGATCGGCGTAGCGGAAGATGCGCGCCATCGGCCGCGTGGCGCGTTCGAGCAGGTCGCGACGAATGATCATCACCACCAGGCCCGAAGGACCGATGTTCTTCTGCGCGCCGGCGTAGATCAACCCGAACTTCGTCACGTCGATGGGGCCAGACAGGATGTCCGAGGACATGTCGGCCACCAGCGGCACGTCGCCGACCTGCGGAATATCGTGGAATTCCACGCCGTGGATGGTTTCGTTGGGCGTGTAGTGAACATAGGCGGCACGCGGATCGAGCTGCCACGTGTCGCGCGGCGGAACGCGCAGGTAGTGTTCGCCCTTGCTGCTCGCTGCCACGTTCACTTTGACGTACGGCGCCGCTTCGCTGGCCGCCTTCTCGCCCCAGTGGCCGGTCACGACGTAATCAGCGCTGTCGCCCTCGCTCGCCAGGTTCATCGGGATCTGGGCGAAATGCTGCGTGGCGCCGCCCTGCAGGAACAGCACGGCGTAGTTCTCGGGAATCGTCAGCAGCTCGCGCAGATCGGCTTCCGCCTGCTGGGCCAGGCCCATGAAGAGCTTGCCGCGATGGGACAGCTCCATCACCGAGGCTCCGCAACCCTGCCAGTCCAGCAGTTCGCGCTGGGCGCGCTCCAGTACCGGTTGCGGCAGCGCGGCCGGGCCAGCGCTGAAATTCCAGAGTCTGCTCACTAATGGCGCCTTGGAAAGAGAGGTCGCCGCATTATGCCGCGTCGCAGCAACACGGCGTCAACCCAACGCGGGACGCCTCGATATCGCCCTCGCGATGCCCTAGAAACGCACCAGCAAGGCCACGGCAATGCCCAGCGCGAGCACCGCGGCGGTGGCAATGAGCCACCACACCTCACCGCGAGGGCCGGCGTCTTCTTCCGGCAGATGCGGTCGCTCGGGTTCCGGATGCGGGATCTCGGGCTCCGGCTCCAGCCCTGGCGCATCCACCACGAAACGATGCATGCCCAGGCCCACCTGGTCGCCCGGACGAAGGGCTGCCTGCACCACCGGCACGCCATTCACGCGCAGCGGGTAGCGCTCGGACTGCTGACCGGCCTCCAGCATCAGTTGCCCCTCGCGCCAGAACAAGGCCAGCGAGGCCGTTTCGCCCTGCGGCAGCTCGAGCGGAATGCCGCCGTGCGGACCCAGTTCCAGCTTGTCCTGCAGCGGCAGCACGCGGCCCGACAACGGCCCGGCGACGGCGCGCAGCGCCACGGTGCAACGGCCTTCGGCGGGCACGGTCACGGGCAGGCTGTGTGCAGGCTCCTCGTCGGCACGCAGCAGCATGCGACAGTCGCCCACGCTAAGGATGTCGCCGGGGCGAAGCAGCGCCTTTTCGCGCACCGGGCGCGCATTCACATAGATGCGGTTGCCCTGCGGAAGCATCTGCAGCACCCACCCGCGGCGATCGAGCTGGATGCGCAGGTGGTACGCGCCCGCCTGATGCGATGCCAGGATCAGATCGTTGTCAGGCGCGCTGCCGATGCGCAACACGGGGCCGTCCCAGTGGAAATCCTCTCGGGGCGAATTGGGAAACTCGATGCGCATCAGTGAACCAGTCGATGGACGGCGGGACTCTAGCAGATGCCTACGCCTTTAAGCGCCTGTTACCGGCCTGAAACGGCACGATGCGCGACGGATAGGCCGAGCTTGGCCGCGTGACATACCATGTCACTTTTGCCCTTGCAGGAGTTCGCCCGTGCCCAAGATCGACATCCGCCGCCCTCACCAATTGTCCATCGCCGAGGCACGTGCCGTGGTCGACAAGGTCGCCGCACGCATGCAGGAGAAGTTCGGCATGGAGGGCCAGTGGCAGGGCGACGTGCTGCGTTTCTCCCGTCCCGGCGTGAACGGCAGCATTGCCGTGGCCAGCGACGCCATCCAGGTCACGGCCGAGCTGGGCATGATGCTGGCGCCCCTCAAGGGCATGGTGGAACAGGAGATCCGTCGCAAGCTCGATGAGCATTTTGGCTGATGATTCTTTAACCATCGGAACTTCCGTGGCATAATCGACGGATTAAGCAGCCACGACGGCTGCCCTGCCCCCACGGAACGCATGGCCAAAGACGACGTCATTGAAATGGAAGGTACGGTCCAGGAGACCCTGCCCAACACCATGTTCCGCGTGCAGCTGGAAAACGGCCACGTGATCACGGCCCACATTTCCGGCCGCATGCGCAAGCATTACATCCGCATCCTCACCGGCGACAAGGTGAAGGTGGAAATGACCCCCTACGACCTCACCAAGGGTCGCATCACCTATCGCATGAAGTAAGCGAAGGCCGGGTTTTGCGGGCCCGTATGGGGCCACGCAACCGATTGATGGCATTGAATATGAGGGGCCGCGCGAGTGCGCGGCCTTTTCTTTTGTCCCGTACCGGTGTGCCACAAAAAAACGGCGCCGTATCGCTACGGCGCCGCCTCTTCCGGTAAGCGAAGACCGGGACTTACCAGACCATACCCGCACCAATGCCCGCGCCCCCACCGCCGTGCTGCGAACCGGTGGCGCTGAACTTCACGATATAGCGACCGCTTTCCGAGATGGCGGACATACCCACGGACACCGCGTTCTGACCCTGGTAGGTACCGAAGGCCACGCCCACGCTGTTCTGGCTGGGCTGGTACGCCTGCGGCAGGCTGGCGACCGCGATGGCCGAGGCACTACCGGCACGCGCCTGGCGGCTCACATTGGTGACCGCCTGATCGGTGTAGTTCTTCGCCCAGTTGGCCGTCTGCTGCATGGCATCGTTCACCTGACCCACCGTGGCCGCGTCCGAGGACACCCGACCCGCCGCCACGTTATGGATGATGGTCGGGTCGCCACCGGAATTCAGCGTGACGCTGGCAGTACCGTCGGTGTTGTTGTCATAGGTGACGGCCTTGTTGGTCGAGCCATCGCCATTGACCACGCCCGCCGACTTCAACTGCGACACGTTCACCGCATCCGTATCGGCCGTACCGGCCGCCACGTTGGTAATCTGACGCTCCTTGCCTGCCGAACCCACCGACACCGTGTTGTCGCGGTCGGCCACGGCATCAGCGCCGACTGCCACGCTGTTGCTGCCCGTCGCCTGTGCCCCGTTGCCCACAGCCGTGCTGCTGCTACCCGACGCCACCGAGCCGTTGCCACCTGCCGTGGCGCGCTGGCCCGACGCCACCGGCTGCGTACCGTTGCTGTCGGCGCTGACCTGGAACATGCCGCTCTGACCATTCGTCACATTGTTGGTCATGTTGGTGACCGTATTGGTGACGTTACTGAGACTGTTCTCGACGTTACCCACGCGGCTGTCGAGCTGGTTCACCGCCTGGTTGGTCGCATACAGCTGGCTGCCATTCACTGCATCCGTGCTGGTGGAAGACACCTGGCCTGCTGCCACATTGGTCACCGTGCGCTCGCTGCCGGCACTGCCCACGCTCACCGTTCCGGTCGGTGTGCCACCTGCATAGGTATAGCTGGTTCCTGCAATGGTGCCACTCGTAGTCGCCGCAACGGCCGACGTCTTCGAACCCGAACCCAGTGCCACGCTGTTGGCCTGCGTGGCCTGAGCGCCGCTACCCACCGCTACCGCGTTGTTGCCCGACGCCTGCGCGTTGCCGCCCGCTGCCACCGCATTCGCTCCGCTAGCCATTGCATCGGCCTGCGTCGAATTGGCGTGGAAGTACTTGATGCCCGCGCCGTTGTTGGTGATGTTGTTGATGGTCTGGCTCAGATTCGAAATGGCCGTGGTGTTGCCGGCGATATCGGTGGTGTTCTGTGCAACTTGCTGGTTGGTCGCATAAAGCTGAGACCCGTTGACCGCATCCGTGCTGGCGGCCGACAGGTCACCGTTCTTCACATTGGTCAGCTGTACCGGCGTGCCGGCCTTGCCGAGGGTCACCTTGTCGTGCGCGGACGAGTCATACATCACCGCATCGGCCAGCTTGCCGTTGATGGTGGTGATCGACGCCGTATTGCCTGCAATGGCCGTGGCGTTCTGGGAAACGCTAGTGGCGAGGTTGTTGATCGATGCGGTGTTGCCAGCAATATCGCTGGTGTTCTGCGTCACGTTGGCATTGGTCGCATTGAGCTGCGACATGTTCACCGCGTCAGTGTCGGCCACACCGGCGGTCACGTTCTTGAGTGTGCGCGTAGCGCCGCTCTTGTCGGCGAAGTCAACGGCCGCGCCGTCGGTGCCCTTGCCCACCGTGAGATCCGCACCGGCGGCCGTCTGCTGCACCAGACCCACCGTGCCGTTATTGACCTGGTTGCTGATATTGCTGATGTCGGTGGTGTTCTGCGCCACCTGCTGATTGGTGGCGTACAGCTGCGAGCCGTTCACCGCATCGGTGCTGGCCGCCGACAGGTCGCCGTTCTTCACGTTGGTCAGCTGTACCAGCGCGGTCGCACTGGCACCACCCAGGGTCACCTTGTCATGCGTGGACGAGTCGTACATCACCGCGTCGGCCAGTTGGCCATTGATGGTGGTGATGTCGCTGGTGTTTTGGGCCACCTTGGTGTTCAACGTGTTGATTGACACGGTGTTACCGGCGATATCGGACGTGTTCTGTGCGACGTTGGCGTTCAGCGTGTTGATCGCGCCGGTGTTGCCGGCAATGTCGCTGGTGTTCTGCGTCACCTGCGTATTGATGGCATTGATCGACGTGGTGTTGCCCGCGATATCGGCGGTGTTCTGCGTCACGTTGGCGTTGGTCGCATTGAGCTGCGACATGTTCACCGCATCGGTGTCGTTCACACCGGCCGTGACGTTCTTCAGCGTGCGGGTATTGCCGTTCTTGTCGGCAAAGTCCACCGCTGCACCATCGGTATCCTTGCCCACCGTCAGGTCGGCACCGGCGGCCGCCTGCTGCACCAGACCCACCGTGCCGTTATTGACCTGGTTGCTGATATTGCTGATGTCGGTGGTGTTCTGCGCCACCTGCTGATTGGTGGCGTACAGCTGCGAGCCGTTCACCGCATCGGTGCTGGTCGCCGACAGGTCGCCGTTCTTCACGTTGGTCAGCTGCACCGGAGCGGTCGCGCCAGTGCCGCCCAGGGTCACCTTGTCGTGCGTGGACGAGTCGTACATCACCGCGTCGGCCAGTTGGCCATTGATGTTATTGATCGACGTGGTGTTGCCGGCGATGTCGGACGTGTTCTGCGTCACCTGCGTGTTGAGGGTGTTGATCGACGTCATGTTGCCCGCGATATCCGAGGTGTTCTGCGCCACGTTAGCGTTGGTCGCATACAGCTGCGATCCGTTGACCGCATCGGTGCTGGCCGACGACAGGTCGCCGTTCTTCACGTTGGTCAACTGCACCGGCGCCGTGGCGCTGGCGCTGGCGCTGGCGCCACCCAGGGTCACCTTGTCGTGCGTGGACGAGTCGTACATCACCGCATCGGCCAGTTGGCCATTGATGGTGGTGATGTCGCTGGTGTTCTGGGCCACGTTGGTGTTCAGGGTGTTGATCGAGCTAGTGTTGCCGGCGATGTCCTTGGTGTTCTGCGTCACCTGGGTGTTGATGGTGCTGATCGACGTCGTGTTGCCCGCGATGTCGGCGGTGTTCTGCGTCACGTTGGCGTTGGTCGCGTTGAGCTGCGACATGTTCACCGCGTCAGTGTCGTTCACTCCGGCCGTGACGTTCTTCAGCGTGCGGGTATTGCCGTTCTTGTCGGCAAAGTCCACCGCTGCACCATCGGTATCCTTGCCCACCGTCAGGTCGGCACCGGCGGCCGCCTGCTGCACCAGACCCACCGTGCCGTTGTTGAACTGGTTGCTGATATCGACCACGGATTGGTTGACTGCGCCCAGTGCGGCATCGACCTTGTCGAAGGCCTCGCCCACGTTAGAAGCTGCACCGCTGGACCCCGCGATGGCGTTGGCATGAGTCAGGCCAAAACTGGTTTTCGACAGCGCGCCCGTCGCCGGATCGTAAGACGTGCCACCACCCAGAGCTGCAGCCGCGGTTGCACCAAGCTGGTCAGCCTTGCTCTCCACGCGCGTTACGTTGGCGTTGGTCGCATTGAGCTGCGACATGTTCACCGCGTCAGTGTCGGCCACACCGGCGGTCACGTTCTTCAGCGTGCGGGTGGTGCCGCTCTTGTCGGCGAAGTCAACGGCCGTGCCGTCGGTGTCCTTGCCTACCGTGAGATCCGCACCGGCGGCGGCCTGCTGCACCAGGCCCACCGTACCGTTGGTGATGTTGTTGGTTAGGTTGGTGATCGCCGTGGTATTGCCGGCGATGCTGGTGGTGTTGGTTGTGATGTCACTGGTGTTCTGGGCCACGTTCTGATTGGTGGCATACAGCTGCGAACCGTTGACGGCATCGGTGCTGGCCGACGACAGGTCGCCGTTCTTCACGTTGGTCAACTGCACCGGCGCGGTCGCACTGGTACCGCCCAGGGTCACCTTGTCGTGCGTGGACGAGTCGTACATCACCGCATCGGCTAGCTGACCGTTGATGGTGGTGATGTCGCTTGTGTTCTGGGCCACGTTGGTGTTCAGGGTGTTGATCGAGCTGGTGTTGCCGGCGATGTCGTTGGTGTTCTGCGTCACCTGGGTGTTGAGGGTGCTGATCGACGTCGTGTTACCCGCGATGTCGGCGGTGTTCTGCGTCACGTTGGCGTTGGTCGCGTTGAGCTGCGACATGTTCACTGCGTCGGTGTCGTTCACTCCGGCCGTGACGTTCTTCAGCGTGCGGGTATTGCCGTTCTTGTCGGCAAAGTCCACCGCTGCACCATCGGTATCCTTGCCCACTGTCAGATCGGCACCGGAAGCCGCCTGCTGCACAAGGCCCACCGTACCGTTGGTGATGTTGTTGGTCAGGTTGGTGATCGCCGTGGTGTTGCCGGCGATGTTGGTGGCGTTGGTTGTGATGTCGCTGGTGTTATGGGCCACGTTTTGATTGGTGGCATACAGCTGCGACCCGTTGACGGCATCGGTGCTGGCCGCGGACAGGTCGCCGTTCTTCACGTTGGTCAACTGCACAGGAGCGGTTGCGCTTGCACCGCCGAGGGTCACCTTGTCGTGAGCAGCCGAGTCGTACATCACCGCGTCGGCCAGCTGGCCGTTGATGTTGTTGATCGACGTCGTGTTGCCCGCGATGTCGGCCGTGTTCTGCGTGACGTTGGTGGTCAGCGTGCTGATGTCAGACGTGTTCTGCGCGACGTTGGTGTTCAGCGTATTGATCGACGACGTGTTGCCAGCAATATCGCTGGTGTTCTGCGTCACGTTGGCATTGGTCGCATTGAGCTGCGACATGTTCACCGCGTCAGTGCCGGCCACACCGGCGGTCACGTTCTTGAGTGTGCGCGTGGCGCCGTTCTTGTCAGCAAAGTCCACCGCCGCGCCGTCGGTGCCCTTGCCAACCGTGAGATCCGCACCGGCGGTCGCCTGCTGCACCAGGCCCACCGTACCGTTGGTGATGTTGTTGGTCAGGTTGGTGATCGCCGTGGTGTTGCCGGCGATGTTGGTGGTGTTGGTTGCGATGTCGCTGGTGTTCTGGGCCACGTTCTGATTGGTGGCGTACAGCTGCGAACCGTTGACGGCATCGGTGCTGGCCGACGACAGGTCGCCGTTCTTCACGTTGGTCAGCTGTACCGGCGCCGTGGCGCTGGTACCACCCAGGGTCACCTTGTCGTGCGTGGACGAGTCGTACATCACCGCGTCGGCCAGTTGGCCGTTGATGTTGTTGATCGACGTGGTGTTGCCGGCGATGTCGGACGTGTTCTGCGTTACCTGGGTGTTGAGAGCGTTGATCGACGTCGTGTTACCCGCGATGTCGGCGGTGTTCTGCGTCACGTTGGCGTTGGTCGCATTGAGCTGCGACATGTTCACCGCATCGGTGTCGGCCACACCGGCGGTCACATTCTTCAGCGTGCGGGTATTGCCGTTCTTGTCGGCAAAGTCCACCGCTGCACCATCGGTATCCTTGCCCACTGTCAGGTCGGCACCGGCGGCCGCCTGCTGCACCAGACCCACCGTGCCGTTGGTGATGTTGTTGGTCAGGTTGGTGATCGCTGTAGTGTTGCCAGCGATATCGGACGTGTTCTGCGTCACCTGGGTGTTGAGGGTGTTGATCGACGTGGTGTTGCCCGCGATGTCCGTGGTGTTCTGCGTCACCGCCTGGTTGGTCGCGTACAGCTGCGAGCCGTTCACCGCATCGGCGCTGGCCGACGACAGGTCGCCGTTCTTCACGTTGGTCAGCTGTACCGGCGCCGTGGCGCTGGCACCGCCCAGGGTCACCGCATCGTGCGCCGAGGAGTCGTACATCACCGCATCGGCCAGCTTGCCGTTGATGTTATTGATCGACGTCGTGTTGCCCGCGATGTCCGTGGTGTTTTGAGCCACGTTGGTGGTCAGCGTATTGATCGACGTAGTGTTACCAGCGATGTCGGACTTGTTCTGCGTTACCTGAGTGTTGAGCGTATTGATCGATGAAGTGTTGCCGGAAATGTCGCTGGTGTTCTGCGCGACATTGGTCGTAAGCGTGCTGATATCGGACGTGTTCTTCGTAACGTTCGTATTGAGTGTATTGATCGACGTCGTGTTACCGGCTATGTCGGCAGTGTTCTGGGCAACGTTGGTATTAAGCGTGCTGATATCGCTGGTGTTCTGCGTCACCTGCTGATTGGTCGCATAAAGCTGCGAGCCATTCACCGCATCACTGCTGGATGCCGACAGGGCGCCGTTCTTCACATTGGTCAGCTGCACCGGCGTGCCGGCGTTACCCAACGTCACCTTGGCGTGCGTGGAGCTGTCGTAAACCACGGCATCAGCGATCGCGCTGTTGGTGGCGAACAACTGCGAGCCGTTCACCGCGTCGGTGCTGGTCGCGCTAAGTTGCCCCGCGGCCACATTCTGGATCTGACGCGGCTTGGCGCTCGAACCCACGCTGATGACGTCGCCAGCAGCAGGTGCGCCGCCAGCGAATGTGTAGACCTTGCCGCTGATGGTGGCATTCGGCGTTGCGGTAGCGGCACTCACCGTGGAGCTGTTGCCCAGCACAACGGCGCCGTCCAGGCCCGTCGGGAGGGTGACGTTGTTGCCGAGAATGAAGGCGTTGTTCGCACGCAGAATGTTGCTGTTGCCGAAGGCATAGCTGTTGGTGCCCGACACCAGCGTGGTGACCAGCGGCGAATCCACCGAATAGGAACCAATCGCGCCGGAACGGTCACCCGTCACGCTGGAAATGTTGCCAATGTTGATGGACATGAGGCCACTGGACACGACCCCGCGCCCGATCCCCACGGCTTGATAACCGTTGGCCGAGCTGCCCATGCCCATGACCATGCCGCCATTGGACGACGTGGATCCGGCGCCAAGCACGATGCTGCCAATGCCGGTCGCCTGTGCACCACTGCCCACGGCAACCGCGTTGCTCTGGCTGCTGTTGGCGCCCGCGCCCCAGGCGACGGAAGTGGTGCCGCCAGCGATGGCCCCCACGCCACCGGCCATTGCATTCAAACCGGTGGCGCCGTTGTTGGTGTAATTGCCGCCTTGCGTGCCGTTGTCGTTGACGCTGTAGTAATGCGTCTGCGCCGCGGCCAACTGACTGCCGTTCACGGCGTCCGTGCTGCCTGCGGCCACCGTGCCCGCAGCCACATTGGTGATCTTGTTGCCGCCCATGCTCACACTCTGGCCCGCACCCACAGTCAAACCGCCGTTCGCAGTGACGGTGCCGGTAAACGTGGGATTGGCAACCACGCCGTAAGCGATGGTGCTGCCGCTGCGCGACACCGTCGCGTTGGTGCCAGCGGCGTACTGCACCGTGCCACCCGGGGCGATGTTCTGGCTGGTAGCGCCGCCATCGGTGCTGATGTTGAAGCCCTTGTTGGCGATCGTATTGACCTTGCCCAGCGCATTGTCGATGTCGGTGAGCGCACCACTGACCGTGGTGTACGGCCCTGTGCCGCCAGCGATGGCATCGGCATTGGACAAGGTGTAGCTCGGACCGGTGACAACGCCCGTGGTCGGGTCCAGCGCTGCATTGCCACCCAGCGCATTGACCACCGGCTGGAGCTGAGAAACGTTGACCGCGTCGGTGCTCTGCGTACCGGCAGACATGTTGACGACCTGGCGCTGCTGCGTCGCGTTACCGACCGAAACAGTGTTGGCGCGATCGGCCACCGAGTTGTGGCCCAGTGCAACGGCTTCGGACGCCGTGACATTCGTCGTACGGCCCAGCGCCATGCTCGAATCCGCGTTGACGTCCACCGAGGCGCCGCTGCCCAGGGCGACCGCGCGATTACCCGCTGCAGAGGTGTTGTAACCGAGAGCGGTGCTCATGGCTCCGATCCCCTTGGCAGTGATGCCCAGTGCCGTCGAATAGTCTCCACTCGCGGCAGCGGTGTAACCGACCGCCGTACCATAGATGCCGCTCGCTTGCGACGAGGTGCCAATCGCAACCTCGTAGGAGTTGCTAGCGGTGGCATTCAAGCCGATCGCGATGCTGTTTGCGGCGGCGACGTTGGTAGAGGCGCCATAACCCATTGCGACGGAGCTTTGGCCCATCGCCGCCGCTGTGGGACCGATCGCCGTCGCATTCACGCCCGTCGCTGAGGAATCCGTCAGCGTCGAGTTGGTGTGGAAATACTTGATGCCGCCGCCGTTGGTAACGTTCGTGACGAAAGCGGTGTTGTTCGCGATATTCGTCGCGTTCGTAGTCACCTGCTGATTGGTTGCAAAAAGCTCGCTGCCGTTGACGGCGTCCGTCGAGGTTGCAGAGAGCTGACCGGCCGCGACATTCTGAAGTTGGCGCGGTGCGGTGGAGGAACCGATGCTCACTACGTCGCCAGCTGCCGGCGCGCCGCCCGCGAAGGTGAAAGCATTGCCGCCGATGGTCGCACCCGGCGTTGCCGTAGCCGCAGCCACTGTCGAATTGTTACCCAATACAACAGCACCATTGAGGCCAGTGCCAACGTTGACGGTGTTGCCCATGACGAAGGCATTGTCAGAACTGATCGTATTGTTGTTGCCGACGGAGTAGCTGTTGTTGCCGTTGATCGTGCTCGGATCGCCATGCGCGCCGGAATTATTACCGTTGACCAGGTTGCCCGTGCCGATGCTGATGCTGCTCGTGCCGGAGGCTTGCGCGCCATTGCCCATGGCAAGGCTATTGACGCCAGTGGCAGAAGTATTTGCGCCGAGAGCCATCGCATCTGTGTTGCTCGCGATGGACTTTCGGCCCATTGCAATCGATTCGGTGCCGGAGGCCCAGGCACTTTTGCCCTCGGCAATCGAATAATTGCCGGAGGCCACAGATGCCTCGCCGGCTGCGAGCGAATAGCTGCCCTGCGCCAACGTTCCACCACCGAGTGCCGTCGCTCCCCCCGCAGTGGCACTGGAGCCCAACCCGAAGGCAGTAGAAATGGTTGCGGTTGCATTCGCACCGGAGCCGAAAGCGACACCACCCATACCGGCAAATGAGTTACTACCGATGGCAGTCCCAGAGCCCACAAAGGTGACAGATGAGCCGTCGGGTCTGGGCGCGATTACAAGACTGGTGCTCCCTGTTGCAGATGCGCTCTGGCCGATTGCGATTGAGCTGTTGCCTGTTGCGCTGGCCTGCGCCCCCACAGCGACAGCCCCCGTTGGAGAGCCTGTCCAGCCACTGCTGTTCGCAACAGCGCCGGCGCCAATCGCGGTGTCATACATAATGTTGGCTGTGGAGTTTGCGCCCACGGCGGTGGCATAGTTTCCATACACGGCACCCCCTGGTGTCGATGCGCCCGCGCCGATTGCGGTGTTGTATGTGCCAGTGGCCGAGGCGCCATTGCCCATGGCCATGGAGTTGGCGCTACCAGCAGCGGTCGAGGCGCCCACGCCGACAGCGATCGAACCGATGCCAGCCGCACCGTTGTTGGTGTAGTTGCCCCCCTGCGTGCCGCCATCGTTGATGCTGTAGTAGTGCGCCTGCGCCGCATTGAGCTGAGAAAGATTGACCGCGTCGCTGGCCAGCGTGCCGTTGGCCAGATTCGTGATCTTCTGGCCGCTCATGTTGACGGCACTATGGAAGGTGGCGGTCTTCCACACGTCGAGGTAGCCGCCCAGGTTCAGCGAGTCCTCGCTGCCGTTGGTCAGGTTGGAGGCGTAAAAGATGGCGTTGGCACCAGGATTACCCTGGCCGCTGGCCGAGGTTCCGCTCGGCACCAGACAGTTGGCACCGGTGATGACAGTCCATGTGACGCTGCCGTCGTCAGAGGTTACCTTGCAGCTGCCCGTAGTTTCCTGCGGATTGCCGTTCACGCCGACGGCGGCATGCGCCGTGCCCGAAAGACCGCCTAGCATGCCCGTCGCCAGTACGGCGGCGACAGCCATGTGCTTACTGCTACCGGACTTCCTGCGTCCCTTGGTCAGTTCTGAAGCCACGACCCAATTGCCGGCAACTGCATTCCAGACGATGCGATAAACGGTATTCATGAATGGCCTCAGGAAACGATGTCAGACAGTGGGCGAACGATTCGTTCGCTAATGACTGGACATACTGATTTTTTGAGCCAATCACTTACATCGGAACATTCCTATGCCGCACATAATTTATGGAGTCGCCATTCCAATGGCGCACTTTGCGCTTTCAACGTCTACCTGAAATCCATGGGCGCTGGCGCCTTTTCGTAGCGCCGCGCATCGTTGGTCGGTATGAACAAAAGCAAAAAGGCCGCGCAAAGCGCGGCCTTTTTGCTGGCGTCCTCCGCCATTACAACAGGTGAATCAATTGATCGTTGCGGGCACGGCTTCAGTGGCCTCGGTGGTTACCGCCAGCTCGCCATCGGTCACGCTCAGGTGCACCTTGCCGCCTTCGGCCAGCTTGCCGAACAACAGCTCGTCGGCCAGCGCACGCTTCACCTTCTCCTGGATGACACGCGCCATCGGACGCGCGCCCATCTGCGGATCGAAGCCATGCTCGGCCAACCAGCGGCGGGCATCAGCGTCGACGTCCAGGCTCACATGCTTCTCGCTGAGCTGGGCTTCCAGTTCGATGAGGAACTTGTCCACCACGCGCAGGATGTGATCGAAGTCGAGCGCGTTGAACTGGATGATGGCGTCCAGGCGGTTGCGGAATTCCGGCGTGAACATGCGGCGAATCACCTCCATCGCATCCATCGAGTGATTCTGCTTGACGAAGCCAATGCCGCGACGCGATGCCTGCTGCGCGCCCGCATTGGTGGTCATCACCACAATGACGTTCTTGAAGTTGGCCTCGCGACCGTTGGTGTCGGTGAGTACGCCGCGATCCATCACCTGCAGCAGGATGTTGTACACATCCGGATGCGCCTTCTCGATTTCGTCCAGCAGCAGCACCGCGTGCGGATGCTTGGTGACCGCCTCGGTAAGCAGGCCGCCCTGGTCGAAGCCGACGTAGCCCGGAGGCGCACCGACCAGGCGCGACACCGAATGCGCTTCCATGTACTCGGACATATCGAAGCGGATCATCTCGATGCCCAACTGCATGGCCAACTGCTTGGTCACTTCCGTCTTGCCCACGCCCGTGGGGCCGGCGAGCAGGAAGCAGCCGATGGGCTTGGCCGGATCGGCAAGTCCCGAGCGCGCCATCTTGATCGATGCCGACAACGCCTCGATGGCCTGGTCCTGTCCGAACACCACCATCTTGAGGTTGCGCTCGAGGTTCTTCAGCACATCGCGATCGGAAGCAGAGACCTGCTTGGCCGGAATGCGCGCCATCTTGGCGACGATGTATTCCACCTCAGGCACGTCGATCTTGCCGGTGCGCTGGTCGATGGGCAGCAGACGCTGACGCGCGCCGGCTTCGTCGATCACGTCGATGGCCTTGTCCGGCAACAGACGATCGGGAATGTGCTTCACCGACAGATCCACCGCGGCCTTCAGGGCCTCGTTGGTGTAGGCAACGTTGTGATGCTCCTCGAAGCGAGAACGCAGACCCTTGAGGATTTCGAGGCTGTCGGCCACGGTGGGCTCGACCACGTCGATCTTCTGGAAGCGACGCGCCAGCGCGCGATCCTTCTCGAAGATGCCGCGGAATTCCTGGAACGTGGTGGAACCGATGCAGCGCAGCTCGCCCGACGCCAGCATGGGCTTGATCAGGTTGCTCGCGTCCATGGTACCGCCCGAGGCGGAACCGGCACCGATGATGGTGTGAATCTCATCGATGAACAGGATGGCGCCTGGCTGCTTCTTGAGCTGGCCGATGACCGCCTTCAGGCGCTTCTCGAAATCGCCGCGGTACTTGGTGCCGGCCACGAGTGCGCCCAGATCCAGCGACCAGATGGTGGCGTTTTCCAGCACTTCGGGCACGTCGCCGTCCACGATGCGCTTGGCCAGGCCCTCGGCGAGGGCCGTCTTGCCTACGCCGGCTTCGCCCACGTAGAGCGGGTTGTTCTTGCGGCGGCGGCACAGCACCTGGATGGTGCGCTCGATTTCGTCCTGGCGGCCGATCAGCGGGTCGATCTTGCCTTCCAGCGCCAGCTCGTTGAGGTTGCTGGCGTATTCGCTGAGCGGGTTGCCCTTGGGCTCGCCGTCTTCGGCTTCACGCTCGGAACCGGGCATGCTGGTGGACGGCTCGTCGCCGATCTTGGCGATACCGTGCGAAATGTAGTTGACCACGTCCAGACGCGTGATCTCCTGCTGGTGCAGGAAATACACGGCGTGCGAATCCTTTTCGCCGAAGATCGCCACCAGCACGTTGGCGCCGGTGACTTCCTTACGGCCGGAAGACTGCACGTGGTACACCGCGCGCTGCAGTACGCGCTGGAAGCCCAAGGTAGGCTGGGTATCGCGCTCGTCCCCGTGCGGCAGTACCGGTACGGTTTCGGCAATGATCTTTTCCAGCTCACGCGTCAGGCGCGGCAGGTCGACGCCGCAGGCGCGCAGCGCGCCGAGGGCCGACTGGTTTTCGGTAAGGGCAAGCAGAAGGTGTTCCACCGTCATGAATTCATGACGCTGCTCGCGGGCCTGCTTGTAGCACTGGCCGATGGTGACTTCGAGATCCTTGCTGAACATCCGGACCTACTCCGCTGTGTGGCTGGGCGCCGCGCGCCCCGATAGCTACGAAATGGGGGTGCTGGAAAGCTCTTCAATATCCATGCCAGAAGGCGCCGGGAACGAGGGGGAATGTGTGAAGGCTCCCAAACCATCCGCAAAGGCAGACCGGCAAGCCGCGGTGTACTGCTGCTTAGGGACTACCTTGGGCCGGCTTCGTTTCATCCCTCGGCGACCTCGTCATTTCACTCGATTCTGCCGCTCAGAGCTTTTCCATAGTGCACAACAAAGGATGCTGATGGGCACGTGAATATTCGTTCACCTGGGTCACCTTGGTTTCCGCGACTTCCCGGGTAAACACCCCGCAGACTCCCTTTCCGCGTGTATGGACGTGCAGCATCACTTGCACCGCACGTTCCTGGTCCAGATTGAAGAAGCTTCTCAGCACTTCGACCACAAAATCCATCGGCGTGAAATCGTCGTTCAGCAGCACCACCTGGAAGAGCGGCGGGCGTGCCACTTCCGGTCGGGAAGTTTCCAGCGCCAGGCCGTGACCGCTGCCTTGTTCGTGTTCGGGTTCGTGAGCCATGGTTCTACGTAAGTTTTCCTTGGGGGAAAGTATAGCGCCGGGCACCGGGGATGCTCCCGCGGCCACCGGCGAAGGCAGATCGCCTTCAGGTGATGGCACAATGGCCGCTTTTCCAGTGCCTGCTTCGTCGCCATATGTCCCCCATGGCCGATTTCTTTCCGATTCCCCTGCAAGTCTGGTGCCCGCATGTGACCGTGGCCTGCGTGGTTGCCGATGGCGACCGCTTCCTCATGGTCGAAGAGGAGGTCAACGGCCGCCTTGCCTATAACCAGCCGGCCGGTCATCTGGATGACAAGGAAAGCCTGGTGACCGCCGCGGTGCGCGAAACGCTGGAGGAAACCGGCTGGACGGTGGCCGTGGAGCACCTGCTCGGTGTCCACCAGTGGCGCAGCACGGAGCACGGCGACGGCGTGGTGCGTTTCAGTTTCGCCGCGCGGGCGGTGGCTCACGATCCTTCACGCGGGTTGGATGAGGGCATTCGACGCGCCCTTTGGCTCACCCGCGACGAAATTGCGGCACTCGGTGACACATTGCGCAGCCCGCTGGTGCTGATGAGCATCGACGCCTGGCTATCCGGCCAGCGCTACCCGCTGGGTATGCTGCACAGCCTCCTTGCCGAGGATCGTTACCCGTGAAAGTGATGCTGGGTGTCTCCGGCGGCGTCGATTCCTCGGTGGCCGCCCTGCTGCTGCAGGAGGCCGGGTACGAGGTCGAAGGCCTGTTCATGCAGAACTGGGAAGAAGACGACCGCGACGGCCCCTGCACCACCGACGTGGACCGCAAGGACGCCCTGGCCGTGTGCGGCCGCCTGGGCATTCCATTCCACGCGCGCAATTTCGCCGCCGAGTACTGGGCCGGCGTGTTCGAGCACTTTCTGGCCGAGTACCGCGCCGGTCGCACGCCGAATCCGGACGTGCTGTGCAACCGCGAGATCAAGTTCAAGACCTTCCTGGACGAGGCACGCTCGCTCGGCGCCGACAAGATCGCCACCGGCCATTACGCCCGCGTGGATTTCCACGAGGGCAAGTACCGCCTGTTGCGCGCGGTGGATGCAGCGAAGGATCAGACGTACTTCCTTCACGCGCTTGGCCAGCAGCAGCTCAGCGCCACGCTGTTCCCCGTGGGCGAGATCGAAAAGCCACTGGTGCGCCAGATGGCCCACGACGCCGCTCTGCCCACGCACGCGAAGAAGGATTCCACTGGCATCTGTTTCATCGGCGAGCGGGATTTCCGCAGCTTTCTCGCCCAGTACATCCCGGCGCAGGCCGGCCCCATGCGCACGCCCGAGGGCGAAACCGTGGGCGAGCATCAGGGCGTGATGTATTACACGCTGGGCCAGCGCAACGGCCTGGGGATCGGCGGTCGCCACGGGGCCAGCGGCGACGCCTGGTACGTCGTCGGCAAGGACGTGGCCGGCAACGTGCTGTATGTTGCGCAGGGTGGCGAGAACCACTGGCTCTATTCGCGTCGCTTGCACGCCGAGCCGCCCACCTGGGTAGCCGGTGAGCCGCCGGCGAAACACTTCCGTTGTACCGCCAAGACCCGCTATCGCCAGGCGGACCAGGCTTGCGAGGTCTTTGTGCGCGATGACGGGCTGGAAGTGGTGTTCGATGAACCCCAGCGTGCGGTCACCCCCGGCCAGTCGGTGGTGTTCTACGACGGCGAGGCCTGTCTCGGCGGTGCCGTGATCGACCGCACCGACGCTCCCTTCGGCGGCTGGAATGATGCCGCTGCTCCCCTTCTTTCAGAGTCCCTCACCGGTGTTTGAAGTTTTCGCCATGAACGAAGAGCGCGTGCTGGCCCTGGCAGGTTTGTTCCAGGCCACCACGCTCGCCCAGCAGTTGGCCAACGACGGCCGCTGCGACGACATCGCCATGGCATCGAGCATGGCCAGTGTGTTCCGCATCGATGCGCCGTCGGTGGTAGGCGTCTACGGCGACGTCGCCGCCGTTCGGCTGGGCCTGCGCCAGCTGATCACCCTGCTCGACGAAAACAACCGCGATGTCGCGGTGACGCGCATGGCCTTCACCGTGATGCGACTGGAGCGCAGCCTGTCCCGCCGCAGCGATCTGTTGGATCGCCTGCAACAGGGCATCGTGGCCGCGCAGCGCCAGGTGGAACACTTCGGCGCGGACTCGCCGCAGGTGGTGAAGCGCCTTGCCGAGCTCTATGCCAACACGCTTTCCACGCTGAAGCCGCGCGTGATGGTCACCGGCAATCCGCAACAACTGCAACAGCCTGCGGTGGTGGAAAAGGTGCGCACCAATCTGCTGGCCGCCGTACGCTCCGCCGTGCTGTGGCGGCAGCTGGGCGGTCGTCAATGGCAGATGCTGCTCTATCGCAAGCAGTGCAGCATGCTTGCGCGCGGCCTGTTGACCGGGTCGACCATCAACAACGCCTGAGCGCGCGGCGTGGCCGCGACGCTTATTCAGTCGTCAACGCGGCCCTGCCCCGTCCTTTCACCAGCAGCCACACGGCCACCGCCACGCCAACCGCCGCGGTGATGGTGACGTAGTGGGCTGCCGCCATTCGCCCCGACGTTCCGGCGAGATAACCGATAAAAGTCGCCGTGCTTGCGCCGAACACGGCATAGGCCACGTTATAGGCAAAGGAAATGCCCGAGAAACGGATCGGCGCCGGAAACGCAGCCACCATGATGGTGGGCACCACGGCCACCGTGCCAACCAGGAACCCGGTGAGCGCATACAGCGGCAGGAAATGCGCGCCACCTGCCGCCAAGTCGCCGAACATCACGTAGGTGGCGATCACCAGCGCCACCGAGCCGGCAATGAGTGCCCAGGCCGCGCCGATGCGATCCACCAGCCAGCCGAATGCCACGCATCCCAGCCCCAGGCAGAACGCCGCCACACTGTTGCCGAGGAAGGCCTCGTCCGCGGGAATGCCGAACGATTTCTGCACCAGGTTGGGCAGCCCCAGTATCAATACGAGAATGGCCGCGGTGAGCATCCACGTCACCGCCATGGAGATCGCCACGCTCACGCCATGACCGGCCAGCACGGTGCGCAACGGCAATCCTTCGCTCAAGGCCTTGCGAGCATGCAGCTCGGCGAACACCGGTGTTTCGCTCAACCAGCGGCGCAGCCACACGGCGATGAAACCGAACACGCCGCCCAGCAGGAACGGCAGGCGCCAACCCCAGCGCAACACATCGGCGGGCGCGAGGTGATGGTTGATCCATGCCGCCGTGAGCGAGCCGATGAGAATGCCAACCGTGAGGCCCGAAGTAAGGCATGCACACGCAAAGCCCACGCGTCCGCGCGGTGCGTGTTCGGCCACGAAAACCCAGGCGCCCGGCACTTCGCCACCAATCGCCACGCCCTGCACCACACGCATGCACAGCAGCAGCAACGGCGCCAGCAACCCCACCGACGCGTACACCGGCAGCAGACCGATGGCCAACGTGGGTAGCGCCATGAGGAACACGCTCAGGGTGAACATGCGCTTGCGCCCCTGGCGATCACCGAAGTGCGCCATCACGATGCCGCCCAACGGCCGGGCCAGATAGCCCGCGGCGAAAATGGCATACGTCTGCAGCTGCGCCAGCCATTGCGGCGTGTCCGGCGGAAAGAACAGATGGCTCAGCGGCAACGCGAAGAACACGAACACCACGAAATCGTAGAACTCCAGCGCACCGCCCAATGAGGCAAGCAACAACGTCTGGATATCACGCGGCCCCATGCGACGATCAGGGGAAGCCAGGGTCGGCGTGGTCGGGAAAGCTTGCGTCATCGAAGGATCCTGCAGTGCCAGACGAGAGCGACGGAGCAGCATACACAAAGGAAAAGGCTCTTCGGTACGTCAGCCTTCACCATTCCCAGAACTTGGCAGCACTACCCTGCCGACCAACTTTGCTAGCCTATGGCCACTCGAGCCATGCACTAAGAACCTGTTTCACATCAGGATCGTTGTGGAAGTCACGCATGGATGCGCTCGAGCCATTCCCTGAAAACCCGGCAAGGAGAGTCCCAATGAATATGGGCAAGCGTTTGGGAGCAGAGCTTTTCGGCACGTTCTGGTTGGTGTTTGGTGGCTGCGGCAGTGCGGTTTTCGCTGCAACTTTCCCTGAATTGGGCATCGGTTTTGCTGGCGTCGCCCTCGCCTTCGGCCTCACCGTGGTCACCATGGCGTACGCCGTGGGCCATATCTCCGGCGCGCACTTCAACCCTGCCGTGACCGCAGGCATGTGGGCCAGCGGCCGCTTCCCCGCCAAGGATGTGATCCCTTACTGGATCGCCCAGGTCGTGGGCGGCATCGCAGCGGGTGCCACGATTTACCTGATCGCCAGCGGCAGGCCGGTGTTCGATCCGGTTACCGGCGGTTTCGCCTCCAACGGTTATGGCGAACATTCGCCAGGGCAGTATTCGTTGCAGGCCTGCATGGTCGCCGAGTTCGTGCTCACGGCGTTCTTCCTCATCGTGATCAACGGCGCCACCCACAAACTCGCACCCACCGGCTTCGCGCCGCTGGCCATCGGCCTCGCGCTCACCCTTATTCACCTCATTTCCATTCCGATCACCAACACCTCGGTCAATCCTGCCCGCAGCACGGCGGTGGCTGTGTTCCAGGGCAGCTGGGCCATGGGTCAGCTGTGGATGTTCTGGGTGATCCCGGTGATTGGCGGCGTGGTGGGTGGCCTGATCTATCGCCACCTGCTGGATTGGCACGACTGAGCGGCCATCCATCGTTGAACCTCGAAAACCAGCGGCGTGAACAGCCGCTGGTTTTTTTCTGCGAGAGGTTTACGCCTCATACAACTCGATGGGCAGCCCGTCCGGATCGGCGAAGAAGGTGAAGCGCCGATCCGTAAACTCATCCACGCGCACCGGCTCGCACGCCACGCCGCGCTCGCGCAGCGTCGCGATGACGGCGTCCACGTCCGGCACCGCAAACGCGAGATGGCGCAACCCCTGCGCTTCCGGTCGCGAGGGACGCGCCGGCGGCGAGGGAAACGAGAACAGCTCGAGGCTGACGCCAGGCGATACTTCCAGGTCGAGTTTCCATGAGTCGCGTTCGGCGCGGTACACCTCGCGAATCACGCGAAAGCCCAGCGTCTGCGTGTAGAACGCCTTGGATCGCGCATAGTCCGAACAAATCAGCGCCACGTGATGGATGGCAGGCAACAAGGTCGACGTCATTACGCCTCCGCAAAGGGAAAAGTGAGCACGTCGGCGATAGCGTCCGTGCCCACCAGGCACATCAGCAGACGCTCGATGCCGAGCGCCACGCCGGCGCAATCGGGCATGGCATCGAGCGTGTCGAGCAGATTCTCGTCCATCGGAATCACAGGCTGGCCGCGTAATCGACGCACCTCGTTGTCGCGCTCGAAACGACGACGCTGTTCCGCGGCGTCGTTGAGTTCGTGATAACCGTTGGCCAGTTCGTAACGCCCCAGATACAACTCGAAGCGCTCCGCCAGCGGCGGATCGCCCGGCCGCACTTTCGCCAGCGCGCATTGGGAGGCGGGATAGTCGTGAATCACGGTGATGCGGTTGGCGGGAAACGACGGCTGCAGCCGATGCGTGATGAGCAGGTCGAGCCAGTCATCGCGCGTCAGCCCGTCGGGGTTGATGTTGAATTCCTCGAGCGGCACCTGCAGTTGCGCGATGGGCGCATGCGCCGGATCGATGCCGAGTTCATCGATGAACAACTGGCGATAGCCCTCGATCCACACTTCGGCCCGCGCGCCCGTCATCGCCAGCGCGGCCTCGACGAGTGCGATGGTCTCACCCATCAACCGGCGGTGATCCCAACCCACGCGATACCACTCGAGCATGGTGAATTCGGGATTGTGGCGGCCGCCCGCTTCGCCATTGCGGAACACGCGCCCCAGCTCGTAGCAGTCGCCAACGCCCGCAGCGAGCAGCCGTTTCAAGGGATATTCCGGCGAAGTACGCATCCAGCGCGTGCGCGCGCCGGCATCCACGTGACCGCTGAAGACCGCGTGGAAACTTTCGATGTTCGGATCGGTGTTGCCTGCCGCCGACAGGATCGGCGTTTCCACTTCGAGCACGTTGCGTTCGGCGAAGAAGGCACGAATCAGCGCATACAGGCGCGCACGCAGATGCAGGCGTCCGGCCATGTGCAGATTCATGCCCCGCCCTCATGCGTGGCGAGCAGTTCGAGCAGGCGTGCTTCGTCCCACACCTCCACGCCCAATTCCTGCGCCTTGTCAAGCTTGGAACCGGCCGCCTCGCCCGCCACCACGAAACTGGTTTTCTTGGACACGGAACCGGAGACCTTGGCGCCAAGGGCTTCCAGCCGCTCCTTCGCTTCGTCGCGACTGAGCGAGGCGAGCGTGCCGGTGAGCACGATGGTCTGCCCTTCGAGCGGCAGCGCCGCAGTCTTGGTGGTCTTCGGAATCGCGTCGAGCAGTTCCCACATGGCGGCATCTGCATCGCGCAACTGCTGCAGGTTGTCCTTGTCGGCCAGGAACGCTTCCAGATTGGTCGATGCCGCCGATGGCAGGCCGGCCGTGACCCAATGCGCGGGACCGGCCGCGACCAGCTTGTCCAGCGAAGGAAAGTGCTCCGCCAGCAGTTTCGTGCTCTTGGGGCCAAGCTTGTTCACGCCCGCCATGTCGAGCAGCACCGCCAGGTCGAGCCGCTGGCGCAGCTTGGGCGACGGATGGGTCTCGTCGGAAAACACGATGCCAGATGCGAGCAAGGCATCGACCACTTTCTGGTTGCCTTCCTGCGCGAAGAAGCCCGCGATGGACTTGGCCACTTCATCGCCAACATCCGGCAGCACGCGCAGCAGCGCCGCCGGCATGCGACGGATCACGGCCAGGTTGCCCAGCCATGCGGCCAACGTCTTCGCCGTGCTTTCGCCGATGTGCATGATGCCGAGCCCGAACAGGAAACGCGGCAAGGTGGTGTGCTTGCTGGCCGCGATTGCCTCGATCAGGTTTTCGGCCCACTTGGTGGCCACCTTGCCCTGCTTGACGGTTTCCGGCGTGGTGCCGTCGCGCTCGTCCGCGCGGCGCTTCATCTCCAGGAAATCGTCCAGCGTCAGCGAGTAGAGATCGGCTGGCGTGTGCACGTAACCGAAATCCACCAGCGCTTCCACGAAACGTTCGCCGATGCCGTCGATGTCCATGGCGCGTCGCGCGGCGAAATGGATCAGGGCCTCCTTGCGTTGCGCGGCGCAGATGAGTCCGCCCGAGCAACGCCACACGGCCTCGCCCTCCTCGCGCAGCAAGGCCGAGTTGCACACCGGGCAATGCGTGGGCATCTGCCAGGGCTGCGTGTGCGGCGGACGAAGATCCAGCATCACGCGCACGACTTCGGGAATCACATCGCCGGCGCGTCGCACGATCACCGTATCGCCCACGCGCACATCGAGTCGCGCCACCTGGTCGGCGTTATGCAAGGTGGCGTTGCTCACCGTGACGCCGCCCACCTGCACGGGTTTCAATCGCGCCAGCGGCGTCGCCGCACCGGTACGGCCGATGTTGATCTCGATGGCTTCGACCGTGGTGGTCTGTTCCTGCGCCGGGAACTTGTGCGCAATGGCCCAGCGCGGCGCGCGCGACACGAAACCCATCGCGCGCTGGCCTTCATAGTCGTCCAGCTTGTAGACCACGCCGTCGATGTCGTAAGGGAGCTTGTCGCGCTTGGCGCCGATGCGGCGGTAATAGGCCACAAGGCCGTCGAAGCCCTTGGCCGTATCCACTTCGGGCGACACCGGAAAACCCCAGTCGCGGAGTTTCGCAAGGGTTTTCGAATGCGTCGACGGCAACTCGCCGTCCTGCACGTCGCCCACGGCGTAGGCGAAGAAGCTCAGCTTGCGGCGTGCGGTGATGGCCGGGTCAAGCTGGCGCAGCGAACCGGCGGCGCCATTGCGTGGATTGGCCAGCGTCTTTTCGCCGTGCTCGCGGGCATGCGCGTTGAACGCTTCGAAATCCTTGTGCAGCATGATCACTTCGCCACGCACTTCCAGCACACGCGGCCAACCCTCGCCGCGCAGGCGCAGCGGAATCGCGCGCACGGTGCGCAGGTTTGCGGTGACGTCTTCGCCGGTTTCGCCATCGCCGCGCGTCGCGCCCTGCATGAACACGCCGTCTTCGTAGCGCAGGCTGATGGCCAGGCCATCGAGCTTCGGTTCCACAGAGAACACGGGGTTGCGGCGATCCAGCGTCTGTTCGATCCGTCGCTCGAACTCGGCCACTTCGCGGAACCGCTCGCGATCGCCATCGCCTTCCTGCTCGAAGGCGTTGTTGAGCGACAACATGGGAATGACGTGACGCACCTCGGCGAAACCGCCCTGCGCCCGCGCACCCACGCGCCGCGTGGGCGAGTCGGGCGTGGCCAGTTCCGGATGCGCCTGTTCCAGGGCTTCCAGCGCGCGCATGGCGCGGTCGTACTCGGCGTCCGTGATGTCGGGATCGTCGAGTACGTGGTAGCGGTAGTTCGCGCGTTCGATCGTGTCGCGCAGTTCGGCGGCCTGGGCGCGCCAATCGGTGGCCTGACTCTGGCTCATGCGGGTGTCCTCATGAGCGGAAGTTTACCCAGTCCCGGCTCGCTTCTGACCACTCCGTCGCAAATGGTGCCCACGTCGTGAAGGGCGCGTGCACGAACCTGCGCGGATGCCCTCAGCGATGCAGATCGCCGGAGGATTCAGGCTGGTATTCGATCTCCAGCACGCACAGCTGGCGTCGGCGGCCATCCGGCGTGGGCCATTGAATGTGCTGGCCCACGCGCAGCCCGAGCAACGCGCTGCCTACCGGCGCAAGAATGGATACCGTGCCCGGCACGCCGGCGCCGGACGGATACACCAGCGTGATGGTGACTTCGTCGCCGGAATCCTCGTCCTTGAAGGTGACCACCGAATTCATGGTGACGACGTCCGCCGGAATGTCTGAGGAGTCCACCACGTCCGCTCGATCCAGCTCGCTGCGCAGTCCCTCGTATTGCGCCACCTCCACGGGCGGCATGCGTTCCAGCAGCGCTTCGATGCGATTGAGATCGAGCGAGGAAATGACGATGGGTGGCTTGCTGCTCATGTTGACTCCTGTCGTGTGGACGCGGGCTGCGTCGATCCGCGTGCTATCGCAAAAGACGACGCGCCGGGACGGTGCCGCCCCAGCGCGCTCGTTTCATCGCTGTTTACGTTCATCTCCGCTCGTGAAACCGTTGCCCGCTGCCTTGCGGTTGACGTGGCGCGCACATGCGTCGCCCAAAGATGAAACGCAGCCGACTCTGGACGCAGCGATCATCAAAAGCAAGCTGCCATAGCAGCTATCATGGAGGGACATGCCAGAGACCTTAGCCGCCACCGAAACCAACCTTCCCGTGCCCCCGCCGGGTGAGGAGGCGCCGGTTCCCGCGCCGCCGGAGGAATCCTCCCGCGAGCGTTATCGCGGCTTGATATGGCTGGTGGCAGCCGCGTTCTTCATGCAGGCGCTGGACTCCACCATCGTCAACACGGCGGTGCCCGCCATGGCCGAAGCGCTTGGCGTCACGCCACTGGGCATGCGCACCGCGCTCACCAGCTACGTGCTGACGCTGGCCATCTTCATTCCGGCCAGCCCGTGGCTGTGCGATCGCTTCGGCACGCGACGCATTTTTGCGCTGGCCATCGCCACCTTCACCGTGGGTTCGTTGTTGTGTGGCATCGCGCAGACATTGCCGCAACTCGTGGCCGCGCGCGTGCTGCAAGGCCTGGGCGGCGCGGCGCTGATGCCGGTGGGTCGCTACGTGCTCGTGCGCAGCATCGACAAGCGCGATTTCGTGAAAGCCATGAGCACGGTGGCGACGGTGGGCCTGCTCGGTTCCGTGCTCGGCCCGTTGCTGGGCGGTGCACTGGCGCAATACACCTCGTGGCGACTGATCTTCCTCATCAATGTGCCGGTGGGCATGGTCGGCATGTGGATGAACCGCCGCGACATGCCTGACTACCGTCTCGACGACGTGCATCCGTTCGACCTGCTGGGATTCCTGCTGTTTGCGGCGGCGTCGGCCATGTTGCTGACGGCCTCGGAAGTGGCCAGCGGCGGTGGCGGCCAGTGGGTGCGTATCGCGATCTACGGCGTGTTGGCCATCGTGTTCGGCGCCACCTATGTGTGGCACAGCCGCCGCAACGATCATCCGGTGGCCGACCTCAGCCTGCTGCGCGTGCGCAGCGTCTGGGTGTCGCTGGCCGGCAACCTGTTCACGCGACTTGGCGTGTCGGGCATGTTCCTGCTGCTGGTGCTGTTCCTGCAGGTGGGTTGCGGCTGGTCGCCGTTGATGGCCGGCCTGATGATGGTGCCGCAGGCGCTGGGTTCGATCACCGCCAAGTGGGGCATCAATCGCATGCTTCAACGCTTTGGTTATCGCAAGCTGCTGTTCACCAACACGCTGGTGGTCGCCGTGATGCTGGCGGCGTTCGCCTTGCTCGGCAAGAGTTCGCCGATGTGGGTGATCGCGCTGATGGTGTTCGTCTACGGCGGCTTCATGGGCATGCAGTACACCGCCATGAACACGCTGATCTACAACGACCTGGACGTAAAGTACGCCTCGCAGGCCTCGTCGATGGCGTCGACGGCGCAATACCTGTCGATGAGCTTCGGCATCGCGCTCGCCTCGCTGCTGATGGAAGCGCTGCTGCAAGGCCACGCGCACGACGACTACATACCCGCCTTCCGCTGGACGGTGCTGTTGCTGGCCATCGTCACGGCCACGGCCAGCTGGGTGTTCAGCCGCCTGCGTGCCGACAGCTCGCCACGCTCACCACACACCACCGACTGAACGCACGCCCCGTCCCAAGCATGTAGCATGCGTGGCATCCGACTGCCGCCGCGTTCCTTCGCATGCATCACGCCAGCGACATCCTGCTCACCCTGTTCATCGTCTTCATCGCTGCGCAGATCGGCGGCGAGATCGCGCAACGCCTGAAGCTTCCCGGCGTGGTAGGCGAGATCGCGGCAGGCTGCGTGGTGGGCCCTTCCCTGCTTGGCTGGATCACGCCTGACCAGGTCGCGTCGGGCACGCCGCTGGACGTGCTGGCGGAGATCGGCGTGGTACTGCTGCTGTTTTCCGTGGGCCTGGAAACACGGCTCGAGGATTTGAAGAAGGTCGGCAAGGTCGCCTTCATCGTCGGCGTGCTCGGCGTGTTGCTGCCGTTCGGCATGGGCGGCGTGTGGGCGCATGCCAGCGGCTTCGACTGGAGCCGATCGATGTTCATTGCGGCAGCTTTCGTGGCCACGTCCGCGGGCATCACCGCGCGTGTATTGCAGGAGCTGGGCGTACTGCAGCGCATCGAGAGCAAGGTGATTCTTGGTGCGGCCGTGATCGACGACATCCTGGCCATGCTGCTGCTCGGCGTGGTGGTGTCGGTGCAAGGCGGCGAAGGCGTCGACGTGGTGCATCTGTTGGCCGTGCTGGCGGGCGCGATAGGTTTCATCGCGGTCATCGGCATCGGCGGCGCGCGCGTCATGCGCTGGAATTCCACCTGGCTGGACAAGCCCGCGAGCCCCCACTCCGCCCTGGCCATCGTGTTGGCGCTTTGCCTTGGCCTGGCCTATGTCTCGACGCTGTTCGGCCTGGCCGCCATCATCGGCGCGTTCCTGGCCGGCATGATCGCCTCGGAGACACGCCAGCAGCACTCACTGGAGAAACAGACGCAGCCGCTGCTGGCCTTGCTCACGCCGTTCTTCTTCGTGATCACCGGCAGCAAGATCGATCTGCACCAGCTGGCCAATGGCGAAGCGATCATGATGCTCGTGGTGGTTACGCTGATCGCCATCGCCTCGAAGCTGATCGGCGGCTTTCTCGGTGCGCTGCCGCTGGGCGCTCGCAGCGCCACGGTGGTGGGCTTCGGCATGGTGCCGCGCGGCGAGGTGGGTGTGGTGATCGCCAGCCTCGGCCTGTCCGCGGGCGTGTTCACCGACCGCATCTACGCCATCATCGTGGCGATGTCGCTGCTGACGGCCATGGTCACGCCGCCGGTGCTGGCATGGATGCTTCGCCGCGCGGTGCACTCCGCCGACGAGGCGCGCTGACCTACGCGTTGCGCATGATGCGATAGGCATCCAGCGCGGCCTGCCGTGTTTCACCCAGGTCGATCATGGGCGCAGGATAACCGCTACGTTGCAGCAGCGATGCATCCTTCCACGGCTCGTGCAGCAACGGCAGCGGTGCCGAGGCAAGCTCCGGTAACCAGCGACGCAGATAGTGCCCTTCGGGATCGAACTTCTGCGCCTGCGTCACCGGATTGAACACGCGGAAATACGGCGCGGCATCGGCGCCGCTGCCGGCCACCCACTGCCAACCCATGGTGTTGTTGGCGAGGTCGGCATCCACCAGCGTGTCCCAGAACCAAGCCGCGCCGTGGTGCCAGTGCTGCCTGAGGTTCTTGCACAGGAAACTGGCGACGATCATGCGCACGCGGTTGTGCATCCAGCCGGTATGCCATAGCTCGCGCATGCCCGCGTCCACCAGTGGAATGCCGGTGCGACCCTGCTGCCAGCGTTCGATGGCCTTGCTGCTTTTTCGGGCCCAGGGAAACCGGTCGAACTGCTCGTTGAAGTTGTCGATGGGCGTCTTGGGAAAGTGATACAGCAGGTGATGCGCAAATTCGCGCCAGCCCAGTTCGCGCAGATACGGCTCGATGTCCGGGCGTCGGCGGGCATCGGTATCGGCGACGCGATCGGCCAGCTGGCGATGGATTTGTCGCGGCGATATCTCGCCGAAATGCAGATGCGGCGACAACCGCGACGTGCCGTGTCGCGCAGGCAGGTCGCGCGCGCGGGCGTAATCGCTCACCGCATCGTCCATGAAGATGTCCAGCCATTCCTGCGCCCCCTGCGCGCCCGGCGGCCAGGTCTCCTGCATGCCGGTGTCCCAGCGGATGCGCGGCAGCAAGGCGAGTGCATCGAGCGGCATGCTGCCAGCCACGTCGATACCACGCAGGGACGATGGCACCGGCAAGGGCCGCGGCGTTTCAAGCTGCGGTCGCAGGCTGCGCCAGAACGGCGTGAAGACGCGATACGGCCCTTGCTGCCGGGTTTCGATCTGCCATGGCTCGCACCATAGCGAGGCGTTGAAGCTGTGCACGTCGATGCCCTGCTCGCGCAAGGCAGCCTTGATGGCGCTGTCGCGCGCAATGGCCTCGGGTTCGTACTGGCGACTCCAGTACACCGCTGTTGCGCCCGTTCGCCTGATCAACTCACGAAGAACGTCGAGACTGTTGCCTTGCGCGAGATGCAGCGCGTTGCCGTGTTCGCGCAGCTGGGCGTCGAGCCGCGACAACGAGTGATGGAGCCACCATCGACTGGCCGCGCCCGCAGGCCAGCGGCCATCTTCGTGGGGCGCATGAATGTAGAGCGGGAGGAGGTGTTCGTGCCCCTTTGCGGCGGCACAGAGTGCGGGATGGTCGGCGAGGCGAAGATCGCGGCGGAACCAGACGATAGCGGTGCTCATGGCGGCAGCTTAGTGAGAGCGCACTGCCTTGTATGCCTCGTCTTTGGGCCATACCGGACGCCGTCGCGACGACGGCATCCGGTGTCGTGGGCTTAGAGCTCGACTACGTCGAAACGACGATCCGGGTTCACGTCTTCCTCGTAGTTCACATCGTTGCGGCCAAAGCCGAACAGGTGCAGGAAGTCGCTCTTGTAGCCGGCGTAGTCAGTCAGTTCGTTGAGCGTCTCGGTGGTGACCGTCGGCCACAACGCCTTGCATTCCTTCTGCACGTCCTCGCGCAGTTCCCAGTCGTCGAGGCGGATGCGGCCGTCGCTGTCCGTTTCCGTCGGCTGGTGATCCTTGCGATACATGCGATCGCGGAACAGGCGGTTGATCTGCTCGATGGTGCCTTCGTGAATGCCCTTTTCCTTCATCACGCGGAAGGAAATGGCGATGTACAGCGGCAACACCGGAATGGCCGCGCTGGCCTGCGTCACCACCGACTTCATCACGCCCACGTAGGCGTCGAGATGATCGGCCTTGTGTTCGGCGACCAGTTGCTTGGCGGTGTTGTCCAGATGCTGCTTGGCCTGGCCCAGCGTGCCGTGCCAGTACATCGGCCAGGTGATCTCGGTGCCGATGTAGCTATAGGCCACCGTCTTGGCGTGGTCGGCCAGCACGCCGGCCTTGCTCAGTGCGTCGATCCAGAGCTTCCAGTCTTCGCCGCCCATCACGGTGACGGTGTCCTTGATCTCCTGCTCGGTCGCCGGCTCCACCGAGGCCTGGATCACCGTGTCGCGGTTGGTGTCGATCGAGTTGGCGGTGAAGGTTTCGCCGATGGTCTTGAGCGAGGAACGCACCACTTCGCCGGTGTCCGGCAGCTTGCGCACCGGCGAGGCCAGCGAATAGACCACCAGGTCGATCTTGCCGCCCATCTCGTTCTTGATGATCTCGATCGCGCGCTCGCGCGTTTCGTTGGCGAACGCGTCGCCGTTGATCGAACGGCTGAACAGGCCCGCTTCCTTGGCGAACTTATCGAACGCGGCGGAGTTGTACCAACCCGCGGTGCCGGTCTTGGTCTCGCTGCTGGGCTTCTCGAAGAACACGCCCAGCGTGGCCGCGCCATAACCGAAGGCGGCGGTGATGCGCGAGGCCAGGCCGTAGCCGGTGGAGGCGCCGATCACCAGCACGCGCTTGGGACCCTCGCCCAGGTCGCCCTGCGCCTTGGTGGTGTTGATCTGATCGAGCACGTTGCGCTCGCACCCGACCGGATGGGCCGTCACGCAGATAAAACCACGCACCTTGGGGTTGATGATCACTCGAGGACTCCTGGGAGGCATTGCAAACCGCCATATTAACCCGCGTGCCCCGCCATGCGCTCCCGTAGGGAATCGCGGCCCGTCACGTCGCCGCGACAGTAGTTTTTCGGAGGCGGAGCCACGGATGGGGGCCTCACAATCCCTGCACGATGCATGGGCGGCCCGCCAGGCCACAGGCGCCGAGCGGGCATCACGCCCACGCCGACATGGAACACGGGAACCTTGCACATCATGGCCACCCGGGAGCGCAGAACGCTGTCCTGCCATGCGCGCACCTGGCTCGCAGCGAGCATCAGCTGCGCCGTGGCCTGCGGCTGCGTCCATCAGCCGACCAGGCCGGCGGACACGTCAAGCTCGCCGGCGGCATCGACCCCGGAGGAAACACCCGCACCCGCAAGCTCGACGGGCGGCGACAGCAACGCCGCGCTCAATACCCTGCGCCGGATTTCGTTGATGCGGCCCTTCGAGGGAGGCATCGAGACACCGGTCATCCACAACCAGATCAACGGCTACGTGATGGTCGACGCCGCCAACAACGCCGGCGCTGCATTGAACGACACGACCCTGGCCGTGCGGCGCGCCGACATCAGCGTCCAGCACATGTTTCGTTTCGACTGGCTGTTCTACGCCGATGCCCAGCTGGTCGATGGCCGACTCGAATTGAAGGATGTCTACGTGCGCAAGCAAACCCGCTATTTCGGTGTGGTGACCATCGGCAACCAGCAGGAACCCTTTGGCATCGAGCAGTTCGGCAGCTTCCGCAACACCACCTTCCTCGAACGCGCCACCACCAATGCGCTGGCGCCCAGCCGCAGCGTGGGCATCACCTCCAGCGATTTCCATGGGCCGTGGATATGGAGCTACGGCTTCTACACCGCGGGCAGCAAGGACGAGGGCCGCACGCAACGCGGCGTGGCGCTCACCGGGCGGCTGGCTTACCTGCTCACATCCGAAAACGGCCCCTACCACTTCGCCGTCGACTACTCCACGCGACGCGCCGGGCCGGACAACGACCAGCACTTCCAGTCGGCACCCGAAGTGGCGCTTTCTTCGGATGACTATTTCCTCGACACCGGAACCATCACCGGTTCGAACAAGGTGCAACGTTACGGACTGGAAGTGGCCCACGTGGCCGGCCCGTTCTCCTGGCAGGGCGAATACATGGAAGCCCATCTGCAACGCGACAACGGCCTGCCGCCACTGCGCTTTCGCGGCTGGTACGGCTACGCCAGCTGGATGATCACCGGCGAAAGCCGCAACTACCGCGAGAGCAACGCCACCTTCGGTCCGGTGGTTCCGCATGCCTCATGGAACGGGCACGGCGGCGGTGCGCTGGAAGTGGGCGTGCGCTTGAGCATGACCGACCTCAACAACCGCGACGTGGTGGGCGGCAAGGAAACCAACGTCACGATCGGGGTGAACTGGTACCTGGACAAGTCGGTGCGGCTGTCGGCCAATCTCGTGCACGCGATCGATCTCAACAAGCCGGGCAATCCGGATGATGGCAAGCATCCGACGGCCATCGTCGGTCGCTTCCAATATCAGTTCTGAGCATCCCCGCGATCGCGGCAAAACGGCGCAAGAAGGCCGATTCCGCCGCCGATGCGGTTGACAGCGCCGTTATCAAATGAGAATAATTCTCAACATGTAAGCTCCGCAAAGACGGTTTCAAGGCGCCGACGTGATCACCCTTTTTGCCCTGTTGTTGACCCTGTCGGGCGCCGTGCTGGTCTACCTGGCCAGCGCGAAGCAGCGGCTGCGCGCCTCTTCATTGGCGGCCTTAGCGAGGCTGGCGGGTTGGTTGCTCGTGGCGTCCGGCACCGGCAGTTGGTGGTACGACGCCGGCGTGGGCCCGGGTATCACGGCGGCGCTGACTACGCTGATGCTCACCTGGGTGCTCCTGCCTTACCTCGCATGGTGGCGCACCAGCGCGAAGGAAGCCGGCGAATCATGATCGCTCGCTGCCTGGCCGGCACCCTGCTCGGCTTTCCGCTCGCCGCCCTGCTGCTCGCACTGCTGCTGTATGTGTTGCCGGCGCACGGCGAGGCGTTCCTCATTCCGGCGCTCATCCTGTTCTTCCCGTTGTGGACGGCGTTCATGGCCGGCGCCTACGTGTTTCGCAATGGCACGCGCGCCTGGCTGGTGATGGGTGGCGCCAATGTCGTTGTCTTTGCCGCGCTGTGGCTCATGCGCCTGCCCGGCTGATACAGGGAAGTTCCGATGAAGCCCGCCACCATCCGCACGTTCCAGACAGTGCACACCTGGACCGGCCTGCTCGCCGGTTTCGCCTTGTTCGTCGCGTTCTACGCCGGCGCGCTCACCGTATTCCACGACGACATCGCCGCCTGGCAGAACCCGCCGTGGCTTGCAGCGGCCGACGCCAAGGCCTCCAACGACGCCTTGATCGAACGCCTGTTGAGCCATCATCCCGATGCACGCGCGGACTTCGGCATCGTGTTGCCGCGCGACAGCTCGCATGCCGCCTATGCGTATTGGGAAGCCAAGGACGGCAGCCGCTTCGCCACCGCCAGCCAGGTGGAAGCGCCCCGCACCGATGCCGCGGAGAACGAGCTGGCCGACTTTGTCTATGCGTTGCACGACTCGCTGGGATTGCCGGTGATCGGTCTGTACCTGATGGGCATCGTCAGCGTGATCTACGGCCTGGCCTTGCTCTCGGGCATCCTCATTCACCTGCCGCAATTGGTGAAGGATCTCTTCGCCATGCGCGTGGGACGCAACCTCAAGCGGCTCTGGCAGGATGCGCACAACGCCATCGGCGTGATCAGTCTTCCGTTCCATGTGATCTTTGCAGTCACGGGCGCGCTGTTCTGCCTGTTCGGCATCACGCTGGCGGCGCTCAACACGGTGGCGTTCGACGGCAAGCTGTTCGACGCCTTTGGCAAGGCCACCAACACCACGCCGACGGTGACGGTGAGCGGTACGTCCGCCAGCATGCTTTCCACGGAAGCCTTGATCGAACGCGCACGTGCCGAAGCCCTGAAGAGCGGCGTGACCACCTTCGAGCCCGACTACATGCATTTCGTGCACTACGGCGATCGCAACGCGGTGGCCGAGGTGCGCGGCCTTTCGCAGCACACGCTCGGTTCGTATGGCACCGTGGCGATGTCCGCGCATGACGGCACCGTGCTGGCCACGTACGTGGGCAACCGCTACAGCCTCAACGGCATCAGCTACGCCGCATTGTTCGGCCTGCACTTCGGCAGCTTCGGCGGACGCACGGTGCAATGGCTTTATTTCATCCTCGGCCTGGCCGGTGCGTTCCTGTTCTACTCGGGCAACCTGCTCTACATCGAATCGCGCCGCAAGCGACGCCACGCCGACCAGCCGCGCAAGACGCTGGTGATGGCGCGCGCCACGGTGGGCGTATGCCTCGGCACCTGCCTGGCCATTTCCGGCGCATTCGTGGCCACATGGATTGCCGTGCGCATGGGCGTGGATGCGGGCATGCCGCAGCGCGCGGCCTGCTACGGCATCTTCCTTGCCGCCTGCGCGTACGCGTGTCTGCGCCCCATCGCGAAGGCGACCATCGAATTGCTGTGGGCGACCGCGGCCTTGACCATCGCGATGGCGCTGGTCGATCTGGCGGCCAACGCATCGGCGATGACGCACGAGTGGTCGCCGCTCGCGTGGCGCGTGATCGGCGTGGACCTTACCGGCATCGCCATAGGTGTTGTCTTCGCGCTGTTCGCGCGCGCCGCCACGCGACGCGCGCACTCCGGCGACGCCAACAGCGTGTGGGCGATCAGGCCGACGCGCCGCGTGGCGATCGGAACCGAGCGTCCTTAGCCGTCTGCTCAGTAAGCCATGCGCACCGCGTTGATGCGCGCCGACACCGGTGCATCGCTCAGCAGCGCGATCTCGTCCCACACCGTGTCCGCCTCGCCATCGGCAAGCAGCTCGTACGCGGTGCGTCCGTCGAAGGCATTCTGGTGGCGGCACATCCAGCGCACCGCACGCTGGCGATCGCCAAGGCTCTGCACCAGCATCGCGGCGAGCGTATCGTGGCGCTGCTCGAGCATGATGAAGGCGCGCTCCATCACGTCATCCCGCAACGCGTTGATCTGGGCTAGTTCGGTGGCGACGTCCTGAAACCTGATCGTGACCTTGCGCATGCGTTCGCTCCCTTTCCCCCACGCCGTCCGGTGATGTCGCCCGGATCGCCCTGCCCGCTGCGCGGGAGAACGCCTGGACGCCTGGCGCTCTTCCCTGAGCCCGTCGTGCTCGTTGCGCGGCGCCATCCCTCGAATGCCCACCGCACGACCCGATCATGCTCAAGCAAATGCTGAATTTGCGTGAATTCGCAGGGCCCGGCGCATAAGACTTTTGGGTGGTAACCGAAAGACCAGGGTCGCTTTCAACGGGGTGCAGAGGCGAGCAAGGAAGCCAACCGTTCCATCGAGGCATGAATGTCTTCCACCGGCATGTCGCCATAGCCGAACAGAAGCCCTTGCCGCGGGTGGCGTCCGGCGTAGAACCCGCGGATGCCGTAGAGCGCGATGGAGGCGGCGCGTGCGCGGGCGATCACGGCGTCCTCGTCCATGTCTTTGCGCAGCATCGCCACCAGGTGGATGCCCGCGGCCGGCACGATGGGTTCCAGCCACGCCGACAACGGCCCGCGCAGATGCTGCACCAGGGCTTCGCGTCGTTCCGCATAGTGTTTCTGCACCCGGCGGATGTGACGCCCGAACTCGCCGTCGAGCATGTAACGGCCCAGCGCGGCCTGCGTAAGGCTGCAACCGTGCCAGTCGTTGATCTGTTTCGCCTTGAGGAAATCCTCGGTCAGCGACGACGGCGGCACTACGTAGCCGGTGCGCAGTTCGGGAAATATGGTCTTGGAAAACGTGCCTACGTAGGCCACGACGCCGTTGCGGTCGAGACTCTTGAGCGATTCCACCGGCCGCCCTTCAAAGCGGAATTCGCCGTCGTAGTCGTCTTCCACGATGAGCGCGCCACGGCGCGATGCCCAATCGAGCAAGGCCATGCGCCGATCCAGGCTCATCGGCATGCCCAACGGAAACTGGTGCGATGGCGTGACGTAGACGAGTCGCGCGGTGTCGGGAAGCTCGTCCACGCGCAGGCCTTCCTCGTCCACGCGCACCGCTTTCACCCGCGCGCCCATCGCCAGCATGCTGCTGCGCGCCGGCGGATAACCGGGTTCTTCCACCGCCACCACGTCGCCCCGATCTACCATCACACGGACGGCCAGATCGATGGCCTGCTGCGCGCCCTGCGTCACGATCACCTCCTGCCAGTCGCACGCCACGGCCCGGCTGAAACCGAGGTAGCGCGAGATGGCCAGGCGCAATTCCTGTTCACCGGCAGGATCGCGATAGATGCCGCGACCGCGCGCCTGCGTACGCAGTGCATGCGCGATGCATTTACGCCAGGCATCGGCGTGGAACAGCGACTTGTCGGTGACGCCGCCCAGGTAGTCGTAGCGCAGCCGCTCGCCTGGCCGTGGCATCGCCAGCGCGGCCGGCACGCGCTGCCAGACCTTGGCGGCCCTGGGCGACACGCTGCCGCGCGTCTTCGCGCGCGACGGCATCGCCGTGAAGCCTTCGGCCACAAAGGTGCCGTCGCCCTGTCGACCGACCAGAAAACCCTCGGCGCCCAGACGCTCGAACACTTCCAGCGTGGTCTTGCGCGACACGCCCAACTGGCTGGCCAGGTCGCGCGAGGATGGCACGCGCGCACCGGCGACCAGCCGCCCATCCACGATGGCAGCACGCAGCTGTTGGTATAGCTGCCCGGCAAGGTCGCGCCGACCGGAAATGGTGAGCTGGATGTCCATCAGTGGTCACCTCGATTCTCTTGAAAATGGATATTCAAGAAGGCCAGTGGGGAGTCTAGCCTGTTCCCACCTTCACCGAATCCCTCATCGAGGATCAAGCCATGAGCCAGCGTATCGACTTCTACAAAGCCAGCCCCGACGCCATCAAGGCGATGATGGGCCTGGAGCAGCGCATCAGCAAAAGCGGTCTGGACAAATCCCTGGTCGATCTCGTCCGCCTGCGCGCCTCGCAGATCAACGGATGCGCCTATTGCATGGACATGCACACCGCCGATGCCCGCAAGGCCGGCGAAAACGATCGTCGTCTAGCCACCATCAGTGCATGGCGCGAAACCAGCTTCTTCACGGACCGCGAACGCGCCGCGCTCGAATGGACCGAAGCGCTCACCCTGATCGCCAACAACCACGTTCCCGACAGCGTGTGGGAAGCCGTGCGCCCGCACTTCTCCGACGAAGAGCTGGCCGATCTCACCCTGCTCGTCATCGCCATCAACGGTTGGAACCGCTTCGCGATTTCCTTCCGCAAACTGCCTGCCTGAGCGAGGCGGCCGCCATGAAAACCTCGCTCCCCCGCGTTGCTTCTGCCCTGCTTTCGTTGGTCGTGGCGTTCGGTGCCGCTGGTGCGGCGCGTGCTCACGATGGTGGCGAAGAGAGCGTCCAGCCACTCATGAAGCAGTCGCTGCCCGATGTGCCCGGCAAGAACGCGATGATGGCCACCGTGACGCTCGCGCCGGGCCAGAGCGCTGCGCCGCACCTGCACCCCGGCTCGATCTTCGCGTACGTGCTCGAGGGCGAAGTGACCTCGCAGCTCGAAGGCCAGGATGCGAAGACCTACACCGCAGGCCAAAGCTGGTACGAACCGCCGCGTGCGCACCATCTCGTCACCCGCAACGCCAGCACGACCAAGCCGGCCAAGTTGCTGGTGTGGGCCATCGTGGGGCCGCAGGACCCCATCAAGCTGCCCTTGCCGCAGACCTCGTCGATCAACCCGTCATTGCCCACGCTCGTCGCGCAATAAGCGTGCATCAGGGCTGGCGAAGTATCTCCAGGATCTTCGCCAGCACTTCATCGTTGAGATACAGCTTGTGATTGCTGTCGACGATAGTGGTGGACGTGGCGCCGGGAATCAGCGCGCTCTGCAGCGGCACGAAGCCATCGCTGGGCGGGTTCGATCCGCGCAGATTGCCCGCCAGAGTGTAGTAGCGCACGCCTGGCACGGGCATCAGCGACTGCGCGGCATGACTGACCGGTTGCCCTGCGCGCAAAGTGCTGATGCTGGTGAGACCTTTGCGCGAGTAATCCTGGGCGAGCAAAGGATTCTCATGAGCACGATTTTCCTCGGCCACCCGACGCAACGCATCAAGCTCCGGCGCATGCGCGTGCACGAAACGCAGGGCGAGCCTGCCGAGGAAACTGTCGGCCGTGGGACTGCCCAGATGCGGTGAGGCCAGGAAAATCGCCCGCGTCACGCCGGGATAGGCGCGAAAGCGGAACAGCGCCTCGATTTGCGCGATGTCTTCGGGCGAGCCGCGCAATACATCGGGCGGCACATCGAATACGGTGTTCCAGATGACGTTGCCGCTGTTGGACACCATCAGGCGCGAGATGACGCCGCCCATGCTGTGGCCGATCAACACCATGTCGTGGTGCGCAGGCGCGGTGCCGTCGGGATCGAGAATGCGCCATGCGCGATCCATCATGCGCTGCAGGTACAGGCGATTGAGCAGCACCGGCGTGTTGGTGGGATAGATGATGTGCCACACCTGGTAACGCGCGCGCAGCTCCGGCGAGCCATCAATGAGGTTGGTCAAGCGGGCCCACACCATCGGGCTGCGGCCCAATCCATGCACCATGATCAAGGGCGTCTTGGCCGGGTCGTAGTCCTCCAACAGGTACAGGCCCGCACGCAACGCGAACTGGCGACCACCGATGAGATTCCATACGGCCAGGCGATTGATGCGTGTGCGATCGAACAACGCGGCATACGCAGCCGAGAAATCCGTCGCCAGAGGTACGCTTCGTTGGCCGATGGTGATCTCGCTGCGTTTGCGTGTGCCGGCGACCACCAGTTCCGCCACGCCGTCTTGCCCCGGCTCGACCCACGCCGTGAGCGCGCGCGTGATGCCATCCGGCGGATCGAGCGCGCAGATCGGCTTGTCATGGCATTGCGCCTGCCAACCCACCATCGACACGCCATAGCCCGGCGAGGTGTAACGCTCGCCCATCACGGCCGGAATAGTCACTTCGTCGGCGCGGACCAGGGCGATGGGGCCATCGTAAAGACTGTTGGGCAAATCGCGAAACACCACGCGCAACGGTTGGCCCGCCACGCTGAGCGTGCGCGGCCGCCAGAGCGCGGGTTCTTCATCCAGCAGAAAACCCAGCAGTTCGTGCGTGCAGCTGTCGGCGATCGATTGCGCTTCGGCCTGCCGCGCAGCCTGATCGGATTCTGCCGCGCGATAGGCCGCCACGGCGCAGCGCATCCAGCTGCGCGCGGCGAGACCCTTGCGCGGCATTTCCGCCGCATCGCGCCAAAGATGCCGTGCATTGACGAGCGGGTCGCCGTTCTCTCTTACTGTGCCGCTACACGCTGCCAGCAAACCGAGGCAGGCCAGCCCGACCAGGCGGCCTGGACGGCACGAACGCGTTTTGCCAGGAACACGTGAGCGGCGCATGCAGGCACTCGTCGCCAGACAGGTTGCAGACCAGGCAGGCCGGTTCGGATAGGCCCGCAGCCGAGGGAACGCCGCGCCACGCTACGCCATTCACTTGACGGACGCACTACTCCTTTGGGATGTCCGCCCCTCAGGCCCGCCCTGCCATCGCCAGGATGTCCGGGCATTCCAGTATCGCCTTGGGCACGCCGTGTCGCGCCACCGACAACATCGCCTGCCCGATGATGACCGTGCTGAGGATGTGCTTCGGAAACAAGGCCCGCAGCAGGGGCACCAGCGGCCGCGAGATGGTGTAGACCACGCGGGACATCGTGGTCTTGGAGCGCTCGCCGTGCACCGGCTCGATAAACCCCGGGCGGAACAGGTACACCGCGCGAAACGGCAATCGTTGCAACGCATTCTCGGTGCGTCCCTTTATCCGCGCCCACATGCTGCGTCCCTGTTCGGTGCTGTCGGTGCCGGCGCCCGATACATAGGCGAACACCATCGCGGGGTTGAGTCGCACCAATGTCGTCGCTGCCGCCAGGGTCAGGTCGTACGTGAGTCGGGTATACCGGGCCTCGTCCATGCCGGCCGCGCTGACGCCCAGGCAGAAGAAGCAGGCGTCGTAGCCCAGCAGCTCGGGTTCGATCGACGTGTAGTCGAAGAAATCCTGATGCACCACTTCGCGCAGCCTGGGGTGGGTGATGCCGAGCGTGGTCCGTACCACCACCAGCACTTCATCCACGTCGGACGCGGCCAGGCATTCGCGCAGCACGCCCTGCCCGACCATGCCGGTGGCACCGAAGAGAACGATCTTCATCTCAGCACCTCATTCCTTTCTCAGGATGCGGGAAACGGGGGCATCGCGCCCGCGTCGTAATCCGTTGAAAGGCTCACGTCGCGCCAGCGTTCGGCGGCACTGACACGCTCGCCGTCGATCATGCCGAAGTAATGCAGTGAATCGCTGCCCAGCAGCAGATGGCGTGGCGGTTGTTCGTGATAGCCCATTGCCAGCACCACCTGGGCCACGCGCGCCGGATCACCCGCCTGCTTGCCCATCGCGTCCTTGAGCCGTTCGCGGAACACGCCGACGGAAGCCTGATAGTCGGGCAGCAGATCGCCCAGCGTGCTGTTGGCTTCGGCCGCCCAGTCCGTGCGCATGCCGCCCGGCTCCAGCGAACAGAGCTTGATGCCCAGATGCTGCACTTCCGCCGCCACCACTTCGGTGAAGCCGCCCACGGCCCACTTCGCCGCCTGGTAGGCGGACAGGCCCGGCGTACCGATGCGCCCGCCCACGGAGGAAATCTGCAGGATGTGTCCCGAGCGCTGCGCGCGCATCACCGGCAGCGCAGCGCGCGTCATGTTCACCACGCCGTAGAAATTGGTCTCGATCTGGGCGCGGAAACCATCTTCGTCGGTCTGTTCGAATGGCTGGGCGTTCCCATAACCGGCGTTGTTGACCAGGACGTCCAGACGTCCAAATGCCTTGACGGCTTCGTCCACCGCTGCGCGGCCAGCCGCCGGATCGGCGACGTCCAACGCCACCGCGCGGACCTGGTCGCCGTAACGCTCGACCAGATCGGCCAGCTGTTCAGGACGACGCGCCGTGGCCACCAGACGATCGCCATGGGCCAGCACCGCTTCGGCGATATCGCGGCCCAAGCCGCGCGAACTGCCTGTTACCAACCATACCTTCGACATGATGTTTCCTCTCTATTGAGTGATTACACACTCATTTAATGGCAACAAAAAAATCAGGCCTTGCCGATGGCGTTCCAGAACGCCTCGAAGCCCGCCGATCGATAGTGCTCCGCACGCCCCGGGTCGCGAGCGATGAAATCCATGGTGGTTTCCGCCAGGGCCGTCAGCAGCGCGCCCACAAAGGCCGGGTCCAGATCCTTCAGCACGCCCTTGGCCATGGCCTCTCGCAACATGCCCTGGATGTCGCCAAAGGGCGCCGAGCCGGTGACCTTGGTTTCGGGGGAGATGCGCTCGGATACCGTGAGCTGCGCCATCACCTTGCGCCCTTCTGGATGCGCCACGCCCCAATCGATGTAGGTGCGCCATACGTGGCCGGCGCGCTCGCGGATGCTCGCCCGACGCGGGTAGCCCGTGAGCATGGCCTCGCGCATGTCCACCTTCAGTTCCAGGTACAGCTGGTTGAGCAGCGTGTCCTTGCTGTCGAAATAGGTGAACAGCGTGCCCTCGGCCACGCCCGCGGACCGCGCGATCTTCGCGGTGGGCGCACTGATCCCCTGCTCCGCGAACACTTTCGTGGCGGCGTCGAGGATGGCGTTGCGCTTGTCTTCGCTGCGGGGGCGAGCCATGGAAGAATCAATAATTGAGTGACCACTCAATCATAGGGCCGCCTACCCCAGACTTCAAGGGCCAGCTCAGAGCAGGCTTTCAATCGGCAGCAGGCCGCCGGTGTTGACCTTGAAGCGCCGCCACCAGCTGGTTTCTGGCGCATGGTCGTAGCGGACCTCCGGCTGGCCGGGCTCTTTGGCCTGCCAGTACACACTGCCCTTGTCGTCCAGCAGGACCTGATAGCTGTGTTCCGGTTTGGTGGCGTCGGCAAAGATCGCCAACAGCGCTTTGGCAAGGGCGGGTGAATCCACGATCACGCCGTCCTCGGTATTGATGTGCACCGAGCGCGGATCGAGGTTCATCGAACCGACAAAGGCATGCTGCTCGTCGACCACCATGGCCTTCGCATGCAAGCTGTTGCTGCCGGAGGACGAGCCGAAGAAACTGCTGCCGCCACGCCCGCGCCGGGCATCCGGCTTCAATTCGTACAGATGCACGCCGGCCTTCAGCAGGCCCACGTGATAGGACGCATACGCCACGTAGACATTGCCGGCATCCGTCGACGCCAGCGAGTTGGTGAGGATGGATACCTCGACGCCGCGGTCGCACATGCCCTTGAAGTAGGCCACGCCCTTGTCGCCGGGCACGAAGTACGGCGAGATCAAGGTGAGTCGTTGCTGCGCGCCATCCATCCACGCGCGGATCTGCGGGGCCATGTGCAGGTCTTTGCCGTCAGCCGCGGGATTGCCCTTCTCCGGATCGTCCGCCAGATAGGTGGCCGTGCCCCAGGCCCAGGCGGTGGCCGGCGCCTCGTGCGCCAGGTCGCCGACGCGGGCGACAAGGCTCTGCGCATAGCCGCTCTCGCTGAACTGGCGCGCGCTCGCCCCCATGGTCTTGCGCAGCTGAGCCAACTTCTCGGGGCTGGGCGTCTTGCGATGGAACGCCCCGATTGGAAACGACTGCTCGCTGTTCCAGTAGCGATCGAACACCTGCCCGACCTCGGCCACCACCGGACCGACCGTCAGCACGTCCAGGTCACGGAAATTCACGCTGTTGTCGGCATCGAAATACTCGTCGCCGATGTTGCGCCCACCGACGATGGCCATGGCACCGTCGGCAATGAACGCCTTGTTGTGCATGCGGCGGTTGAGCCGCGAGAAATCACCCGCGAACTGCTTGCCCACGCCCCACATCGACGAATTGCGTTCCAGGAAGGGATTGAACAACCGGATCTGGATGTTCGGATGGCCATCGAGAATGCGCAGCACGTCATCGTTGCCGGCCACGTGCAGGTCGTCCAGCAACAGGCGCACGCGCACGCCGCGATCGGCGGCCGCCAACAGGCGCTGGGCAAGCAGGCCGCCGGTCGCATCGGAGTGGAACATGTAGTACTGCAGGTCGAGCGAGTGCACGGCGCGATTGGCCAGCGCAATGCGGGCCAGCAAGGCATCGTTGGAATCGCTGATCAAGCGCAGGCCGCTGTCGTTGCCGTGCTGCGCGGTAATGCGCGAGGCATATGCCTCCAGCGGCGCATCCGACTTCACCGGCAGCACCGTGCTGGGAACGCGAGGGTAATCGGGACGAAAATCCGAATGGGTGCAGGCAGCCAGCGCCAGCAAACCCAGACAGGCAAGGCGACGCAACAGGGTGCAGGCCATGTTCCCTCCTTGGAGGGGACTCTGTCCGACGCGTTGATCCGGCGCAAGCCCCACGTTTGGCTACGTGGGGATCCGGTTCACGCTGGTGCAGCGCCCGACCCGTGACGGTCCGGCATCATCAACGGCCGAAGGTGATTTCCCTGCCTTCGTGGTCGCGGTCCCAGCCGCGCAGCTCGTCGCGGATATGCGCCACGCGCTGGCGACCCAGCGCATTGCGTTCCTCGTCCAGCACCTGGCCATCGAGGAGCTCAGCCAGTCGCTGTGCGGTGGGCAACATGGCGTCCCAGGCGTCGAGTGCCGGAATCGGCGCCGGCAGCGTCATGAAGAAGCTCAGGCCCGGCGTGCGCATGGCATCCACGCGGCTCAGGTCGAAGTTGCCAGGCTTGACCATGTTGGCCACGCTGAAGATCGGACCCAGCTCGCGCTTGCCGTCCACCAGCCGGTGATAGATGCCCATGTCGCCGAATTCCAGGCCCGTCTTGTCGGCGGCCACGATAAGGTCGGCGCCGTTGAACACGTTGCCTTCGCGGGCCACCACGAACAGCGTGACGATGCGCTCCACCGGCATGCGCTCCGGGCGACGGCCAACGTCGGAGCGCGGCGGCACGCGCGGCGCCTCCGGTGCCGGCGCGGGAGCCGGCGCAGCGACCGGTGCGGGCGCGGCAACCACCATCGGCTCGGGCTCATGCACGCGCGGTGCGGCGACCTGATCAGCCCCCGTGGCCTGAGCCAGGCTCTGCTCGAACTGTTCCGGTGGCGCACGCAGCGCATCGACGATGGAAGCGGCCATGCCCTGCGGGCGACCGACCGGCGCCGGATCGACGCGATCCTTGCCGCCACGATCCTTGCCACCGGCGAGCGTCGCGCCCAGACGTTCCAGTTCCTCGCGGAAACCAACGTCGAGCTCGCCCTGCTGCGGCGACTGGCGAGCATCGAGTTCGTCCATGTGGAAATTCTCGCGCGCACTGAACGAGGGCTCGTCGGACGTCTCGCCTTCGGTGCCGAACGTCGGCTCGCGGCGTTCGCCCGACGCCATCACCACCACGCGCCGCTTGCCCTGCTCCTTCTTCGGCTGGCCGAACAGCCACATCGCCGCCAGGACGATCAGGCCAAGGATGAGCATCGGGATGCCAACAGCGGCATTCCAGGCGAAGGCGAGTACGGGTTGCGCGGTCATACGTTAGATCCTCAAGCTGCGCCCGCAAGTTTAGCTGCTTCGGCGAGATCCACCTGCACCAGGCGCGACACGCCCGGCTCACGCATGGTCACACCGCACAACTGGGAAGCCGCCTCCATGGTGGCCTTGTTGTGGCTCACGAAGATGAACTGCACCTTCTCGCTCATCTCCTTCACCATGTTGGAGAAGCGGCCCACGTTGGCTTCGTCCAGCGGCGCGTCCACCTCGTCCAGCAGGCAGAACGGCGCGGGGTTGAGGCCGAAGATGGCGAACACCAGCGACACCGCGGTAAGCGCCTTCTCGCCACCGGACAACAGCGTGATGTTCGATACGCGCTTGCCGGGCGGGCGCGCCATGATGGCCACGCCGGTGTCGAGCAAGTCGTCGCCGGTGAGTTCGAGATACGCGTGGCCGCCACCGAACAGGCGCGGGAACAGTTCCTGCACGCCGGCGTTGACGCGATCGAAGGTTTCCTTGAAGCGCTGGCGCGTTTCGCGGTCGATCTTCTTGATCGCCGCTTCCAGCGTTTCCATGGCGCTGACCAGGTCGGCCAGCTGGTTGTCGAGGTACGTCTTGCGCTCGCTCTGCTCGGCGTGTTCCTGGATCGCGGCCAGGTTTACCGGTTCCAGGCGAACGATCTTCTGACCGATCTCCACCAGTTGCGTGCGCCACTGGCTGGCGTCGGCGTTCTCCGCGAGTTCGGCCAGCAGCGGTTCCAGCTCGAGACCCGACGCGGTGATGGCTTCGGCCAACTGCTCGGCACGCAGCTGCAGTGCCTGCGCGGCAAGTCGCTTCTGCGAAAGGTTTTCGCGCAAGCCCTGCAGCAACTGCTCAATGCGCTGGCGTTCCTGCTCCAGGCGGCGGAATTCGCCGTCGCAGTCTTCCAGCGCGCGGCGCGCCTCCACCAGTTGCTTGTCCACCAGCAGGCGCTGGTCGAGATAGGTCTGGCGCTCGGCCTCCAGCTCGGCGATGGGATCGGAACCGGCCGCCAGCTGTTCGGCGATTTCGCTGCGACGCGCATCGATCTGTCGCAGTTGCGTTTCCATGCGCGCCAGCGACTGCTCCAGCGAGGTGAGCGAGGAGCGCTTCGATTCCATCGACAGCGCCAGCGCATGCGCCTGGTCGGCTGCCTCGCGCGCGTTCATGCGCGCTTCTTCGCGCGCTTCGAGCAAGGCGCGACGTTCGTTTTCAAGCTCGCGGCGATGATCTTCCAGATCGCCCATATGGCCGACCGATTCATCCAGGCGCGCACGCGCATCGCGCGTCTGCGCCTGCAGTTCGTCGAGCTGGGCCATCAGGTCGTTGAGTTCGCCGGTGACCTTTTCCGCGCGGGCACGCGCGGTTTCCATCTTGCCGCGATGGCTTTGCACCTGGCCGGCGAGTTCCGACTGGCGACGATGCGCGTTGTACAGCTCGCGCTGCGCATCGTCGCGCGCACGTTCGGCCTCGAACTTGCGCGTGCGCAAATCGTCCAACGTGTTGGTGGCTTCCTCGATGCGTTCTTCCAGCGCAAGGATCTGCTCGCCCAGCGTGCGCATCTCGCGCTCGCGGGCCAGCACGCCTACCTGATTGCCTTGCGCACGACGCACGCGCGCCCAACCCGGACCCAGCCATTCGCCGTTGCGCGTCATCACCGACTGGTACGGCGCCAGCGCCGAGAGGCCCGCAACGATTTGATGCGCGTGCTCGATGGAGTCGGCGGTGAGCACGTGGTTGAGAATGGACAATGCCGCGGCCGGGCCGCGCACATGCGCGGCCAAGGTGCCGGCGGTGTTCACGCCACCTTCGGCGGCGTTGACCAATGCCACGTCGGCATTTTCCAGCGCACCGAATTCGGCGGCGAGCGCATGCGATTCGTCGACCAGCACGGCATCGAGGAAACCGGCGAGCGCCGTTTCCACCGCCGTTTCCCAGCCTGCTTCCACCTGCAGCGATTCGCCGAGGCGACGCGACTTGTCCAGACCCAGGCGGGCGAGCCAGCCGCTGGCAGCGCTTTCTTCCTGCCCCAGCGCCGCATGCTGCAAGGCCTCCAGCGAGGCCTGACGACCGCGCGCCGTCTGCAGCTGCTGTCGCGCCTCGTTGAGCGAAGACTGCACCTGGCGCTCTTCGTCGAGCACCTTCTCGTGGGCACTCTTGTGCTGATCCAGCAGGGTGCCCAGCGATTCAACGCGTTCGCGCTGCGTGTCGTGCTCGACCAGCAGTTGTTCGGAAGCGGCATCGAGCGCGGCGATATCGGTGGCCTTCTGCTCGGCTTCCAGCGCTTCGCGACGACGCGACAGATCGATGCCCTGACGATCCAGGTAATTGAGCTTGGTGCGTTCCACTTCCGCGGCGCGGTTGGACTCGCCGGCCGTGCGCGTGTGCGAATCCCAACGCTGCTGCCAGTCGGCCAGCTTGGTTTCGGTGTCGCGCACGGCTTCGGTGGTGTCGTCCTGCATCTGCTGCAGGGCTTCGAGCTTGGGCTCGCCTTCGGCCAGCGCCATGCGCAGGGTTTCCACCTGCGTGCGGTCGTTGGCGATGTGTTCGGCCAGCTCCGCGTGTTCGCGCTCGGTTTCGCCCTGCGCGCGCTGCAGGCGGTCGGCGGTCTCGCGGTTGAAGCGCACCTGCTGCTCGACGCGCGCAATCTCGGCGCCGACCTTGTAGACCTCGGCCTGCACTTTGTTCAAGTGATCGGTGGCGTCGGTGTGGCGCTCGCGCACCGTCTCCATCGACGCCTCGTGATGGCGCTGCGTGGCGACGTGCTTTTCGATCTCGATCTCGGCGGCAGTAAGGCCCGAGCCTTCGTTGTCGTGCTGGCCCTTGAGGCCTCGGTATTCGAGCGCGCGCAGCTCGGCTTCCTTGCGCGTCTGCTCTTCCTTCAAGGCCTTCCAGCGTTCAGCCGCGCGGGCCTGGCGGTTCAAGTGCTCGAGCTGCTTGTCCACTTCGTCGCGCACGTCGCGCACGCGGTCGAGGTTTTCGCGGGTGGACTTGATGCGGCTCTCGGTTTCCTTGCGGCGCTCCTTGTACTTGGAGATGCCGGCGGCTTCTTCCAGATGCATGCGCAGCTCATCGGGCGCGGCCTCGACGATCTGGCTGATCATGCCCTGCTCGATGATCGAGTAGCTGCGCGGGCCCAGGCCCGTGCCCAGGAACAGGTCGGTGATGTCGCGACGGCGGCAGCGCGCGCCATTGAGGAAGTACGCCGACTGCCCGTCGCGCGTGACCTGGCGCTTCACCGAAATCTCGGCGTACTGGCCGTACTCGCCCTGGATGGTGCCGTCGGCGTTGTCGAAGATCAGCTCCACCGTGGCCTGGCCCACCGGCTTGCGCGCGTTGGAGCCGGAGAAGATCACGTCGGTGAGCGAGTCGCCACGCAGTCGGCTAGCCGCGCTCTCGCCCATCACCCAGCGGATGGCATCGATGATGTTGGACTTGCCGCAGCCGTTAGGCCCCACCACGCCCGTCATGTTGGTCGGCAAATGAAGCGTCGTCGGGTCCACGAAGGACTTGAAGCCGGCGAGTTTGATCGTAGTCAGGCGCATGCGGGCATCGGCGGCAAAAGTGGATAAGCCCGGGGGCGCCCGGGCGATGGGTCACTGTGCCAAACGCCGGCCCCTGCCGCAATGCGTTCTGGCTACAGGTTTCACTTTAACACTGACGTATAAGCCAATGTTACGAAAGAGTTTATTTCTTGCCTTGGATCGTCATTCCCACGAAAGCGGGAATCCAGTGCCATTGAAGGATGCTTGCCAACGCAAAGTCATCGGGTCCTGGCCTTCGCTGAGACGACGGGGATGGAACCGGCGCCCTTACTCGCCCGGCGCCTTCGCGTCGATGGACAGCGCGTGGATGCCGTTGTCCATCAGGCCTTGCAGGGCCGCATAGACCAGCCGGTGGCGCTTGATCGAAAGCTGGCCCGCGAAGGCCGCGCTGACGATGCGCACATGGAAATGCCCCTTCCCTTCGTTGGCATGCCCGGCGTGCTTATAGCCCTCGTCCAGCACGTCGAGCGTCGAAGGATCGAGCGCCTGCTCCAGGCGCTCGCGGATCTGTTCGACCATGGACGCGCTCATGCCTGCGGCAGCGCCTTGATGAACGGCTTGACGCTGACGCTGGCGTAGACGCCGGCGTCCACATAAGGGTCGACGCCTGCCCAGGCTTCCGCCTCGGCCTGCGACGGGAACTCGGCCAGGATCAGGCTGCCGGTGAAACCGGCCGGGCCGGGATCGTTCGAGTCGATGGCCGGGAACGGACCGGCGACCAGCAGGCGGCCTTCCGCCAGCAACTTCTTCAGGCGCTCGACATGCGCCGGACGCGCGGCCATACGCTTCTCAAGGGAATCGGGCACATCCGTGCCGACAATCGCAAACCACATGGCGAACTCCTGAACGGTCTAGCCCACCATTCTAGCGCGCTGCGGGCAAACCGCCTCGTGGAACGGCGGGATCGCGCTGCGGTCAGTCGATCGGCTGGAACTCTCCATCCGCCCGATCCAGCGCATCGGTGATGAGCTGGTGGCTGGCGCGATCCAGCTTGAACGAGAACAGGCGCGTCGCAACGCCCGGGTCGCCGCCGCAGCTGTCGTCATGCTTTTCGCGCACGTCGATGTCGATGACCTTGCCGCCGTTGTCCTCGACCATGTAGCTCAGGCATTGCTCGGGCAGGTCGGTGAGCTTGTGCTTCTGGATCGCGGCGTTGACCAGCTCGACCACCGCGTCTTCGCTCAATGCCGCCTGCGCTGGCGCAGCGCCACTTGCCGCGGACGCGGGCGTCGCCACGGAACTCGTCTCTGCCGGGGCCGCCGTCGTGTTGTCCTGCCCATCGGCGGGCTGCGACGGCGAACAGGCGGCGAGCACCAGCACGATCAGGCCGGCGCCCATGCAGCGCCGCGTTTTCGTGCCGGTGGCCGCAGCGCGCAACTCAGGCTTCCGGGCGCATATACGGGAACAGCAACACGTCGCGGATCGACGCCGAGCCGGTCAGCAGCATCACCAGTCGATCGATGCCGATACCCAGGCCGCCCGTCGGCGGCAGGCCTACTTCCAGTGCGCGGATGTAATCGGCGTCGAAATGCATGGCTTCGTCATCGCCACCGGCCTTGGCCTCCACTTGCTTCTGGAAACGCGCGGCCTGGTCTTCCGGGTCGTTCAACTCGGAGAAGCCGTTGGCCAGCTCCTTGGCGTTGATGAACAACTCGAAGCGGTCGGTGATGCCGGGATTGGTGTCGCTTTCGCGTGCCAGCGGCGAGACCTCGACCGGATGATCGGTGATGAAGGTCGGCTGGATCAGCGTGTGCTCCACCGTCTTCTCGAAGATTTCCAGCAGCAGTCGGCCCCAGCCGAAATCGGCCTTCACCTGGCAACCGAGGCGCTTGGCGTGCGCGGCCATGGCGTCGCGGTTGCGCAAGTCATCACGCTTGATCTCCGGGTTCAGTTCGAGCACGGCGTCTTCCATGCTCCAGCGACGGAACGCCGGACCCACGTCGATCTCGTTGCCTTCCCACACCAGCTTGGTGGTGCCGATGACGTGCTTCGCCGATTCGCGGATCACTTCTTCGGTGATGTCCATGATCTCGGTGTACGTGGCATACGCCTGGTACAGCTCGAGCATGGTGAACTCGGGATTGTGTCGCGTGGACACGCCTTCGTTGCGGAAGTTGCGGTTGATCTCGTAAACGCGGTCGAAGCCGCCCACCACGAGGCGCTTGAGGTAAAGCTCCGGCGCCACGCGCAGGTAGAGATCCATATCAAGCGCGTTGTGGTGCGTCACGAACGGACGCGCCGTGGCGCCGCCCGGAATCACGTGCATCATCGGCGTTTCCACTTCCATGAAGCGGCGCGGCTCGGCTTCCAGCCACTTGCGGATGAAGCCGATGATCTTGGAGCGCTGCGCAAACGTGCGGCGCGCTTCCTCGGTGACGATCAGGTCGACGTAGCGCTGGCGATAGCGCTGTTCCACGTCGGCCATGCCGTGATGCTTGTCCGGCAACGGGCGCAGGCTCTTGGTGAGCAGGCGCAGCTTCTCCACCTTCACCGACAGCTCGCCGGTGCGCGTGCGCATCAGCGTACCTTCGGCGCCGACGATGTCGCCCATGTCCCAGCCCTTGAACGCCTTGTACGTCTCTTCGCCCACCGTGCCCTGGTGGATGAAGAGCTGGATGCGGCCGTTGAAATCCTGCATCTGCACGAAGGCGACCTTGCCCTGGTCGCGCTTGAGGATGACGCGGCCGGCCACCTTCACTTTGCGGCTTAGCGCCTCGATGGCTTCGGCCGTCCACTTCTCGACATCGGCGAACTCGGCCTGCAGATCGCCCGCGAAGGCGTCCATCTTGAAGTCGTTCGGAAATGCCACACCCTGCCCGCGCAACGCTTTCAGTTTCTCGCGGCGCTCGGCGATCAGCTTGTTCTCGTCGATGGGCTGGATTTCGGTCGGTTCAGTCATGAGGTTTCCGTAGCTGCCGGCGCTCGCGCCGTTCGGCGAGTGCATCTTTAGAGTTTGTCTTTCCGGTGTCGGCGTGGCGAGCCGGTGTCTTCCCGCCATGCCGACGATCAATCGTCCTTGCCGAACACGTGTTTCACCGCGTGTTTGGTGGCGTCCCAACCTTCTTTGGCGCCATGGCCGATGCCTTGGCCTGCTTCTTTCGCGCCATGCCCGACCGTGACAGCGGCATCCCGCGTACCGTGGCCCACCGCCACGCCCATGTCTCGCGCGCCATGTCCTACGGACACGGCGGCATCCTTGGTGGCGTGCCCGACGTCGCGGCCGGCATTGCCGACACTCTTGCCGGCGGAGCGTGCATCTTCCTTGATGCCCTGACTCGCGGAGCCGTTGTCCTGCGCATTTGCCACGCCCTGGCATGCTGCCAGGGCGGTCCACACGACCAGAATCGGGAAAGTCTTCCTGCTGTTCATGCGGACAAGGTCTCCATGGGCAGTCTCGATGACGCTCGGTCAGGCATCCACGCGCTTGGCACCCGCATCCAGGCCGGACTTGAGGCTCGCCTCGATGAACTCATCGAGATCGCCATCCAGCACCTTCTGCGTATCCGAGCGCTCGATGCCGGTGCGCAGATCCTTGATGCGGCTCTGGTCCAGCACGTAGTTGCGGATCTGGCTGCCCCAGCCGATGTCGGACTTGGAGGCTTCCAGTGCATCCTTCTCGGCATTGCGCTTTTGCAGTTCCAACTCGTACAACTTGGCCGCGAGCATTTTCATGGCGCGGTCGCGGTTGGCGTGCTGGCTGCGCTCGGTCTGGCAGGCCACGACCGTGTTGGTCGGAATATGCGTGATACGCACCGCCGACTCGGTCTTGTTGACGTGCTGACCACCTGCGCCGGACGAGCGATACACGTCGGTGCGCAAGTCAGCCGGATTGATCTCGATGTCGATGTCGTCATCCACTTCCGGCGACACGAACACCGAAGTGAAGCTGGTGTGGCGGCGGTTGTCCGAGTCGAACGGGCTCTTGCGCACCAGGCGGTGCACGCCGATCTCGGTCTTGAGCCAGCCATAGGCGTAGTCGCCTTCCACGCGGAAGGTGGCGGACTTGATGCCGGCCACTTCGCCGCCGGAGACTTCCAGCAGCTCGGTTTTCCAGCCGCGCGATTCGGCCCAGCGCAGGTACATGCGCAGCAGGATTTCGGCCCAATCCTGCGCTTCAGTACCGCCGGCGCCAGCCTGGATATCCACGAAGGCGTTGTTGGCGTCCATCTTGCCGGAGAACATGCGCTGGAATTCCAGCTTGGCCACCTTGGCTTCGAGGCCGGCCAGGTCGGCGACCACCGAGTTGGCGGTGTCCTCGTCGTTGTCGGCAGCGGCCATGTCCAGCAACTCGCCGGCATCGGTGAGACCGGCCGTCAACGAGTCGATGCCGCTGACGATGGTGTCCAGGCGGGCGCGTTCGCGGCCCAGTTCCTGCGCGCGCGGCGGGTCGTCCCACACCGTGGGGCTTTCCAGTTCGCGGCTTACTTCTTCGAGACGCTCACGCTTGGTGGCGTAGTCAAAGATACCCCCTAAGCGACTCGACGCGGCCCTTGAGGTCCGCGATCTGCGCAAGGATCGGATTGGTCTCGATCATCTGGTTTCAGTTCCGGATATTCAGCCTTCTAGGATAACAGAGGTGCTCCGCAAGCCGGTACGCGCCCTCGACGTAAACCCCCACGGTGAATACGCGTTCACATGCAGCGGCGGCACGGCTTCGCCCCGTGCCATGGGAATCGCATCGCGACAGGGAACGGCGCATGGGGAACAAGCACTCGCGTGGGTGGACGGGTCTGGCGGGCATGCTGCTCGCGGCCGTCTCAAGCGTGGCCAGCGGCGCCACGGGCGACATTCGCCCTGCGCTGCCCGGCAGCGAAAGCGCGGCACAGGAGAACACCGACCTGCAGGCCATCCTGAAGGCCATGCAGTCGGCCGATGCGGAGGCGCTGACCAGGCTCTACAAGGAAAGCCAGGACCCGGTGATCCATGTCTGGTCGGCCATGGCGCTGGAGCGCGTGCGCTTCAACCTCGACGCCGCCAGTGCCGACGCCAGCACCTGCGAGAACGCGCTGATCGACGTGCGCCCGGGCATCGCCCTCTCGTGCGGCCAGTTCCGCGTCGGCAACCTCCAACTGGCCGGTCGCTGGGCCGATTCCCACCAGGTCGAAAGCGAGCTCATCGCGCGATTCCGCGGCCACGGCGTGGACAAGCGACTCGACAACATGCAGGCCTACCTCAATGGCATTGCCGGGCAGCCAGCGCTCTCTTACGACATGCCTGCCGGCGACGTGACGCTGAAACTGGAGCCGAGGGCGAAGTCGAAACCAATGCGTGAAGAGGTATCCACCATTCCCCGTTTCACCGTGTCCGCCAATGGCCACGAGGTGGAGGCCATGCTCGACACCGGCGCCAGCGACATGATCCTGGGCCAGGAAGACGCCGAACGCCTGGGCGTCACGCCACTCGACAGGCAAGGCCACGTCAACGGATGGCTGGCCAAGGACGTGCCCACCCAGGCCGGGCGACTCGACACGCTGGCGATCGGCAGCATCACCCTGCACAACGTGCCGGTGACGGTGGTGCCGCGCCCCATCGTGCTGATCGGCGGCAACCTGGTGGCACCGCTGGGCACGCTGAAGATCACCCAGAGCGACATCCAGATCTACGGCAAGGATTCACTTGTGCCCGCGTGCGATACGCCCATGAGAGTGAGCACCGCCCTCTGGGGCAACAGCCTTCGACTCTATCCGCAGTTGCTGGTGAACGACACGCCACAATCGGTGATGCTCGATACCGGGGCGCAGAGCTATTTGATCGGCACGCGTGCCGCGCTGGACGAAGTCACTCCGCTGCACCGCATGAAAACAAGCATGAAAGACATCGGCGGTAGCCGTGCTTTCGTCAATGCCGACGCCGCCAAGGTCAAGCTCACCATCGCCAACCAGCCCTTCGACATGACCTTCGAGGTCTACACCGATGCGGACAACATCAAGCACCCGATCACCCTGGGCGCGGGTGCGTTGCGCGACATGGACTTCCTGCTCGACTTCCGCCACCAGCGTCAGTGCTTCCTGCTGCATTCCAATCTACGTTGAACGCGCAGGCGACTGCCGCGCATCGACAGTCGCCACACGCATCACACCAACGCCTGCTGATGCACGCCGCGTACCGCGCGTCCCGATGGGTCGGCCGCCGCCGCGAACGACGGGTCCCATGCCAGCGCCGCGGGCGATGAACACGCGATCGATTTCCCGCCCGGCACCGTTTCCGCGCACGCCTGCCCGGGATAGAAGCGCTCGAAGATGCGCCGATACAGATACGCTTCCTTGGTGGCCGGCGGGTTGTGCGGAAAGCGCGTGGCCGCCGCGGCAAACTCGCGATCGCTCACCGCCTGCTCGGCATGCGCCTTGAGGCCGTCGATCCAGCCGTAGCCCACGCCGTCGCTGAACTGCTCTTTCTGGCGCCACAGGATGTCGTCGGGCAGCGCGCCCTGGAAGGCCTCGCGCAACACGGCTTTCTCGATACGCCCCTGCCCCGCCATCTTGTGACGCGCATCCATGCCCATCGCCACGTCGAGGAATTCCAGGTCCAGGAACGGCACGCGCGCTTCCACACCCCACGCCATCATCGACTTGTTGGCGCGCAGGCAGTCGTAGCTGTGCAACGCATCGAGCTTGCGCACGGTTTCTTCATGGAAGGCTTCGGCCGATGGCGCCTTGTGGAAATACAGGTAGCCGCCAAAGATTTCATCCGAGCCTTCACCCGACAGCACCATCTTCACGCCCATCGCCTTGATGCGTCGCGCGAGCAAGTACATCGGCGTGGAAGCGCGAATGGTGGTGACGTCGTAGGTCTCGATATGGCGAATCACTTCCGGCAGCGCGTCCAGGCCTTCCCAGAAGGTGTACACAAAACCGTGATGCACCGTGCCCAGCGCATCGGCGGCAATCTGCGCGGCAGCCAGATCGGGCGAACCTTCCAGGCCGATGGCGAAGGAATGCAGGCGGGGCCACCATGCCTCGGCGCGGTCGTCGTCTTCCACGCGATGACGGGCGAAGCGCGCGGCGCACGCGGCGACCAATGACGAATCCAGGCCGCCGGACAACAACACGCCGTACGGCACGTCGGTCATGAGCTGGCGATGCACGGCCTGCTCGAAGGCGTGGCGCAGCTCGGGCAGCGGCACGTCATGGCCTTGTGTGTGCGCATAGTCCCGCCACGGCTTCCGGTAATAACGGCGCAGTTCGCCATCCGCGCTGTCGTACACGTGCCCGGGAGGAAACGGCGCCACGTCGGTGCACAGGCCAATCAGCGACTTCATTTCCGACGCCACGCACAAGCGCCCTTCGCCATCGTGCCCCCAGTAGAGCGGACACACGCCGATGGGATCGCGGGCAATGATGTAGCGCGACTCGATGCTGTCCCACAGCGCAAAGGCAAAGATGCCATTGAGCTTGGACACCCACGCCACTGGCGATTCGTGCTCTCGATACAACGCGTTGATCACTTCGCAATCGGAGCCCGTAGTGAAGTCGTAAGCGCTGGATGCGCGAAGATCGCGATGGTTGTAGATCTCCCCGTTCACGGCCAGGGCCAGCGCACCATCGCGCGAGCGCAGCGGCTGCGCGCCGCTGGCCGGATCGACGATGGCCAGGCGCTCGTGCACGAGGATCACCCCCGCATCCACGAAGACGCCGCTCCAGTCCGGGCCGCGATGACGCTGGCGCTGGGAAAGCTCCAGCGCCTGCTGGCGTAGCGCAGCCAGATCATCGCCGGGCTGCAGATCGAACATGCCGAAGATCGAACACATGACTTGGATTCCTGGTTTGCCTTTCACGTGACGGAAAAACAAAAAGGCCCGCTGGGAGCGGGCCTTTTTGCGTGTGTAATGTGTTGCTGCTGCTTACACGCCGGCCCACCCGTGGTTCCGGGTATTGTTATTGGCGTTGTTATTGTTCAGCGCGCGCGCATGCTCGGTCGCCGACGCGGAAGCGGCGGTCATGGCGACGAGGTTGGCGTGGATGCTGAACATGGTCCTGACTTCATCACATGTCGCGCCGGCTGACAAGCACGACAAAAGGTTTCATTTGTTCCCATCGTCATCGACCGGCCGCGGCTCGCTGATCCACGCCATGGCCTCGTCAAACTGCGCGTTGTGGAACAGCTTCAACTCCGCCGGCACGGCGAACCCCATGGCCGTCGCCGTCACGCGCATCCAGGGCACGTCGGTGACCAGCGCCACCCGATCCCATCCGCTGAAATGGCGAAAGCCCAGCTGCGCGTCTTCCCACATGGCGCCGGCATCGAAACCGGTGAAGTCGGGACCGACGTGATAAAGCAGGCGCAGCTTCCGGTTGATGGCGAAAGCCGCTTCGATATCCGGCACCAGCACCTGCGAGTAATCCGTGGCGGTGACCTGCCCGCTCGCGCGAAACCCCAGCGCGCCTGCCGGCAATCCTGGAATCTGTTCGATCATGATCGACGTCCCGTGGGTTATGGACGTCTGTATCGCAAAAGGTTTGTTACGGAGGCGTCATCGCTGCAACAAAACCCGGCGCGCGCTACGTAAGTAGGCTCGGGTGCAGCAAGCGCTGCAGCCCAAGCGAAGGCGCCTACGGCTTCGCCTGCGCGTGCGCGTCCAACCAGGGCGCCAACGGAATGTGCCAGATGTTGTACTTGCCGTTGTCCCAGTCGGCACGAACGGTACCGGGCGCAATATCCGCCATCCGGTCGCTGGCGAAATAAAGCGTCTGATGATCGGGACTCAGTCGCGCCTCGGCATCGGAACCGGCGCTGTTCACGCCGTTGCCGAGATGAATCGGCGTGCCCCATTCGCCGTTGTCGCGAAACACGATGAACAAGTCGATCTGCCGAGCCGGCGAACGACTCGAACCGAACACCACGAACGATTCATCGGGCGCCACCGCAGGATCGACATCGGTGACGTGGCCATCGCTGAAAGGCAACGCCTGTGGCTCGTCGTAACCGTTGCGATGCCAGCTCGCACGGAACAACTGGAAGTGTTTGGGATCGGCCGCCGGATGCATGAAATAAAGACTGCCATCGGCCGCCACGCTGGGCGCGAAGGTGGAATCGCTGCGGTTCACCACGTCGGGCAAGCGCACGGGCGCGCTCCACTTGCCGTTCTCCCACACTACCTTCCACAGGTTGCCGCCATGCTCCGGAAAACTGCGGCCCATGAAGAATCCATCGAGCGGCTTGCCGCCAGGCGTCTTCGGTCGATTGGAAACGAACACGAGGAAACGCCCGTCGGGTGACATGGCGGGTTCCATATCGCTCCATTGTCCGGAGAACGGCGCGGTGACCGGCGCAGACCAGCGTCCATTGTCGAGATGGCTGACGAGAATGCTCGAATTCGTGCCTTCGCTGCGCGTGAAATACACGGTGCGCCCGTCCGGCGTGAAAGCCGGCGCGCTATCGTGCAAGGGCCCCGAGATCACGCCGGGCGCGAAGATGGTCGGCGTAACATCCTGCGCGGCGGCATCCGCACAGACAAAAGCGAGCACGGCAACGAACGCGTAGCGCAGCATTCCGATACCTCGTGAAAGGAGTGCCGGATGCTAGCGCCCCAGCGAGCGCGGGCAAAGTGTGCTTAGTCCGGCGACGACGCTTTCCGGCTGACACGACGCTTGCGCGGTGCCGACTCTGCCGCGGCAATCAGGCCCTGCAGATACGCAATGCCTTCCTCTTCCGGGAAAAAAGCCACCACGTCGGCCACGCTCAAGTGGTAGCGCTCACGCAACGCAAGGAACTCGCGCCGAGCGCGCTCCATGGGCTTTTCGTTGGCATCGTGGCGACGCGCCTGCTGTTCCTTGTCCAGAGCGGCCAGTTCTTCCTGGAACTGCCGATAAGCGTCTTTTTGGATAGCCATCGCAAGAAAGGGTCGCGGCGATGCGGGGCGGGCATTGTCGCACGTCATTTCAAGGTCGTGGAAACCTGCGCCGCCGCAAGACCTTCATCCGGCGACGGCCACGCGACGGCATCGTCATGAGAACGTCAAATGGCGCTCGATTCCTAGGAATTTCATAAGAATTGCGTTCGCCGAAATCCACGTTGGCTTTAACCGCACACGAACGACCCGCTCGATAGGCTGACCTTCCCACGCGACAACCCACAGGAGTGCATATGGATCCGATGACCCTTGATGCGCCGATTGCCAGCGCGGAACACGACGCCAGGCGCGTATCGCCGGAGCCCGCCGAGGGCTATGTGCTGGACCCGTGGTCCGGCCTCTACACGGAAACGGAAGCGGCTTATCGACACCGGCTTCAGTCCTCCGCAATCCGTGCCTGACACGAGAAACCCCGCCGCGGCGGGGTTCTTTCTATCCGTTGGGAAATTCCAGGTATTGCGGCAGATCGTCGGTAATCTCGAACCACGGCGCCTTCGAGCCCACGAAGATGTGCTTGTTGGGGCGGATGGAAGGCGCATCCACCAGCGTGCCCATGGCCACGTGCACAAAGGCACCGTCGCGCACCACGGAATAAAGCAGCGAACCGCAGGCCGCGCAATGCGCGTCATGGCCATCGGGCTCGCCCACGATCAGCAGCCCATCCGCGCCCTGCACCACCGCCAGCTTCTCGCGCTCGATGCCAGCGAACGGCTTGAACGCCGAACCCGTGGTGCGGCGACATTGCGAACAATGGCAATTGGCGGCGTATACAAAGGCATCGCGCACCTGATAGCGCACCGCGCCGCAATAACACTGGCCCGCCAATAGCCGGCCGGCTTCCGTCGAACTCATCGCCCCGCTCCTCGCCCCTGCGCTCGGCTGATCTTAGCGGAGCCATACCGGGCCGTATTGGCGGCCCGCGATGCAATGGGTCAGTTACTGCCCCTCACCGTCAGCATGTGCGCGAATGCCTCGCAGCATGATTTCCGCCTGGATATGCCCCGCAATGGCCGCTTCATCGGCCGCATGGCCATCCAGCGTCTCCAGCAGCGTGGCAAAACCATACAGCCACGCCCGCCAATACACGGCCTCGCCCCGCTCGAAGACCTCGCAAAAGACCTCGACAGGCTCGCCCTGCTCATCAATCAACGTGAAATTCATTTCCATGGCAGCAACCGCTTGTGGGAAGCACAGCCGTACCCAACCGCGAGACAAGGCGGTGCTTCGCGGGTACGAAACTCAGTGCGGGGACAACGCTGTTGTTTTCTTGCTCAGGAGAGAATCAAGGAGCGTGCCAGCGGCGGCGATTTCCTTCCCGATACACCGGGATCCGCCCCCTTCGGCAACTAAAAGCTGGGACGAACGCCGCTCAACTGCTCCACACGGTCATTGCGACCACGCTCGACGCCATCAGTGTTGCGTGAAGGATGCACGCCACATTCAGCATGCCCAGCGGAGCCTCCGCCCTTTGTCGACTCATGGCTCGTTCCACCACGCCGAATACCAGGCAGATGAATGACGTTGTCACAAGAACAACGGTCAGTATGAAGGCCGCCATGAATCGCGACATGTCCTGCCAGCCATCGCCATGCGTGATGGTGAAGTCGACAATGAGAGTTGCCGTGGCAACCAGGATTTCAATACAGAAGACGGCCAGAAGTCCCCGGCCGTGGGGCGGATTCGTACGATTCGTCATGCGGCAACCACAATGAACTCGCTTACGGGAAGCGCGAGGCGCCATCTCGAATTTGCTGTTGATGCTTTCGCAGCTCGCGAAGCCGATGGCGCTTCTCCACTGCGCGCAGCAGAGGGCGATCAATGGCCAGCACGACCAGAAGCGTCAGGCACACACCAGCGAGCATCGCGGCACCTAGCGGAAAGGAAGGGTGGCCCCGTCCCTGGGGCCGGCCGATCCAGCGAGCAGATCAACGCTTATGCGTTTGGTCGCTCGACTTCCTCATTGAATCGGCAGAGCCATGGTAGGTACGGCCACACCCCGCAACCATCAGACAATTCCTACTATGGAGATCCCATGTCAGGCACGCACAAATACGGAAAGACTGTGCCTTGAAAGGCGGACATCTCTTGCCTAAAAAGGAAAGGCGCGCCCAGCCCTGACTCGCTGTCGGGGGACAGTTCGATAAGAGAAAGAGAAAAGGCTCAGAGTCGTTCTTTCTCACACTCACTGCAGCCGGCTTGGTTCTGCGGAATGTATTGGCGTGAACCCGTTCGCTTGTGAACACACTGATCTAGCCGCCCCAGGGGAGGCCTGACCGCAACCCGATCGCGGAATCTCGGCGCCACGCTGGAGATTCTCGATGAGCCGATCAATGACTGTCACGGGCACGAGCTGTCGAAAAATCGGACGACGAACAAACCCGCTCGCAACGTGGACGCTGGCGGCTTTAAATCCGCCCTTCGTTCGATACTTAAGCAAACACGCCCATGGCGACACGGCATTTTTTCTGGTGTTACCGCTACACCCGAAGACTTATGCCGTCCAGCGAATGGACTCGCCCGGTGACTAGCGTAGCGTGCCGTCGCACATTCTTTCGGCGCACGTGGCCACGGGAGATGGATGGCCGAAGGCGTCCCATCAAGGAGAGCAAGCATGCGCTTCAAAGCTATAGGACTAGCGATTGCCGTTGCCGCAATTCTTTGCACCGCGAAGGCACAGACCATCGGCCGGACACAGGAACCCCTTGTAAGTCCGACGCTCACTTCACTGGCCGATCAGGAAAAGTTCGGCCTGGTGACACTTCCCGGTTGCAGTGGAACCTTGATTCGAAACGATTGGGTTATTACGGCCGCTCATTGCGTCGAAAACGCGGGGGCAGCCGTGTCGCCTGGCTCAATCACCGTCTCCGCCAACTTTGGCGGCGGCCAATCCCATAAGGGAATGCAGATCATCCGGTTCAGGCCCGCCGACATAGCGATCGTGCAGACCGACCGGCCATTCACCGTTCACGGTTCAACCGTTGGCGTGCAGAGGCAACTGGACACATTTGGCATATACCCCAAGGACATTGGCCAGCAAGTGATTGTCTTTGGCCGAGGTATCGATGCGTTTGCAACGCGCCAAGGCGGTGCCGACGTGCCGGCCCACTCGGATGGCCAGTACAGGCAAGGGACGTCAACCATCGCCAGCGTCAAATATCAGGTTTTCAGCGTTGCCAACGGAACAACGCCCCACGCCGCGGGTGACAGTGGAGGAGGCATTTTTCGCGTCAGCGATGGCGAGCTCATAGGCGTACATTCCAGCTCTACGCGAACCTGCCTGGCGGGACATGCGTGCGGCAATATTTCCGGCGATCCTATTTGGACAACCGGCACCAGCAACTCGGTGGAAGTATCAACCAACGCGTTCTACGAGCCGATAGTGCAAACCATGAGGGCAAGCAAGTTCTCGCCCCAGAGCATGACAAAAGTGAGTCGCGGCAAGACAAATATCTACAACCACCCTGTGGTCAGGTCCGAATACGGCGTAGATCTCCCACTCGATTATTGCCTGAACTTTGGCGCGAATTGCGGCCAGGCGGTTGCCAATGCCTTCTGCCATCAGACCGATCCGGACCGCACCGTTGCTCAATTCTCCGAAGCGATCGACATAGGTCCGACCACGCTCATATCCGATGGGCAGGTCTGCCGCGATCACGGCTGCGATGGCTTCAAATTCATTAGCTGTGGCACACCCATCACCAACAACGACATCATTCGCGCCAGGGTTGCTGAGCACTAGATCGGCAGCTCAATTTGAAGAAGAAGCATCCGCTTTCAAAATACTGAGGTCTCGGAAAAGGCGAAAATACCCTGAGCGATGCGTCTGATCGCCTAGCAATCAGGAGACAAAAGCGAAACAAAAAACCGCCATCAGGCGGTTTTTTGTTTTTCCTCGGCTTATCACCATCGAGGCCGGGCATCGGCGACCACGATCAGGGGTCCACTAAATCCTGGCAACGCCATGCTGACCCTGGTTTTGGTTTTCGCGCCCAGTTTTAGCGGGGCAATGCATGGAGCATGCGTACACGTTATGGAGAACGCACACTGCCTTCGGCTCCGCTAAGGGAATGCTGCTGACATTCCGTCAGCCCAGCGCCGTCACGCACCACCCCGCACAAGTGGACACCCATCTCGCCGATCCCTGACAGACGATCCAAACCCTGCTCGTTAGGGTCGGTTTGTCATTCGCGCTGTCGTGTTCCAGGGCTTCGCGAATGACCATGACGACCAAGTCATAAGGCGCGGGCCGTGAGTGCTAGTAACACCCACGACCCGCTAACCATCACCAACTCATAGGAAGTTGATCATGGCTATCCACGATCATACGTTACGCATTCGCCCGTCCGTTCCCCCTGACGACACCTTCGCTCTTCCACTTGGCGACCCGTCACGCACGCGTGCGGCGGAGCCCGAAACCCTGCGTTTACGTACGCTACGCACACGCGGTGACATCGCCTTGGCGGTTCTCGCGCTCACACGCTTGCGCGTCGACAGCGAGCAATGCAGGAACGCGCAGGCGCAAGGATTCCCCGGCAGGCCGCTGCCATGGCCGCTTCCCGTGGCCGTCACGGCCAGTCTCGACACGGCCATCCACTGTCTTCAGCGGGTCGCCCGCCAGCTCGGTGACAAATCTCGAGTGACCATCGCACGCCTCCGATGATCGCCGTGGCGGTGCATCGGCCGGCAAGGCGATGCGCCGCTCTCGGGCGACCACCGACGACGCTGCCAAGCATTCACTGACACGGAGCGCTGTAAGCGCCTATCCGCCGCGCGGCCGTGCCCGACAAGGGAAGACCACCATGGAACTGATCCAGCTCACCCCGTATTCGGACGTCGACCCCTCGCAACCCCTGCGAGCCCCCGGCGACATCCTGCTGCACGCCTACCTCATCCCCAACGCCCTCAACCCCGCCCGACTCGCCCGCCGCACCGGCATCCCCGCCACCCACATCAAAGCCTTCATCGCCAACACCCACCCCATCACCCCCAAAATCGCCCTCCGCCTCTCCCTCGCCTTCGACACCACGGCCTTCTACTGGCTGGCACTTCAGGCGCGCTATGACTTGGAAAAGGCGAAGCCCGTGGTGCGCGCTTATCGTCCTCTCGTTGATTAAGGACAAAGGCACGACAAACGGGATGGAGATAATTGAGCCTCACCGCCATTGCTCGAATTAATTACCCCCGTCCCGTTTGCTATCACTTTTTGTCGCTCAGCCACCGCGCATGCGCCGCAATGCTGATTCGACGAAAAAAGTGCACTCTGACCAAGGTTCTTCCTGGTTTTCTAATGCATTCATCGCTTACTGGCAGATTTCTGAGGCATCCCATCAACTATCGCAATTTCGGATGCCACCAAGCCGTCTTTCAAGATTGAAGAACGGGCTTCTGAAAGGCCACGCATCTTTTGCGGTGTCAAGCCGCCAACATCAATGACGATGTAGTGAGCAAGCATCGTACCCTCAGCAACCCTGTATGCATCCAACTGCTTCGTATAGGCATCGACAAGCTTGGAGTTCGTCGAGCGCTTCAGTTCAACCAGAACCTTAGATCTACCGCCAGCCGAAACTTTGAAGTCAACCGGTCCAGCGCCAGCATCAGACTCGGGTGAAATGTCTAGATGGTTTGCATCGCAATAAGCCGTCGCAACAGCATAGAACAGGCGCTGCATAGCCTTCTCAAGACGGGCGCTCTGATGCTTCTCATCCCAAAGTTCTTTCCAAAGTCCTTTATTCTCGACGAGAGATTTGAACTGCCGAATGATAGCTTCCACCACAGCGTCGACCTCAGCGAGATCAAGAGGCCGTTCGCCATAGCGGCTAAGGTCAAGCGGCTCTCTTCCCGCTATCTGTCGCCGCAACTCGGCGGGATAGATCTCGCCTCGATGGTCATTCTTTATGTCGTAAGACTCGTCTGCCGCGTTCCTCAAAACCTCTAACAATACCTCGAAGGACTCCTTGCTACGCAGCGCATTGTCAAGGACCTCCCTCTTATCCTTCCGTGTCTTGGCCCGCCAGATTTCTCCAATGTGCTCGTTTACTCGATCTTTAAGATCCTGGGTTTCCTGTGCCGCCGTAGCCACTGAGCCCCAGTCCGAAGCAATTGGTAAGTCTCTAACAATGTCACTGGGGACAAGAAGGAGCGGTTCCTTGCGCTCCAGTGGATTTGCTGGAAGCATGTATTCGCCTTTCCCAACTTTGAAAGGCATAACCTCTATGCCCAATAGGTGACAAGTAGCAACCGTAAATCGGGCCAAGCAGTCGAAAACGATATTCGTTGTCATATCGCTGATGCGATCTGCGCCAATACCATCCTCAAACAGCGCTAGTGCAATAAACAGATCTGGGTTTGAAACGCCTAGGTCGACGACCTCCTTGGCCGTCACTAGAAGATTTCCACTTAAAGTTCGACCGAAGCCAGAGCCGGTTGTCCCAGATGAATAGCCAAGATGGGTAAAAGGGACCTCATGAAAGGCCAGCCTTTTCTCGGCGCCTCTCCAAGCTGCGTCGCCAACGGAGTTCGAGGCTACGAGGAGCTTGATCAATAGGGTAAAACGCTCCTCATAGGCGGAGCTAGCGCAGTCCCTAAATTCGGCATTGGCTGCCTCTGCCAAAAGAAGAGGATCAATGAATAAATTTGTGTCACAGTTTAACGTGACGTCAATGGCACCCGCCTTCAAAATGGCATTGGCATCCAATCCCCAAGCCATTGAAAGAGTGATCGGCTCATTTGTACTCACGCCCCCTCCTATCCTTGTCTGGTGTGATGTGTGGTCTTAGATCTGTGGCTCCCAGCTCAACGCATAGACTTGGAACAGGAAAATTGGGCCGGATTGGAGGCAAAGTGCACTTCCTGTCGCAAATTAGGCATGCTCTGCACCGCCGACGCTGTCAGAAGAAAATAAGTACACTCTGACCCCAGTTTCGTAAGCTCTAGGGATCAGCCCACACCCGACTGATCAGCCCTCGTTTCAAATCTTGCCAAGCGCCTTCCAGCGATCAATTGCCCACTTGCTCATCTGACTGGTTCTAGCGTCGATATGTGTGGCAGCCCAGCTCTGCTTGCTGGCGAGTTGCTGTGTCGACTTAAAATTGGACCCCTTGAATCGCTCTCTCTTCTCATTCCAACCCTGATCTTTCAGGCTCTTGTTCTGTCTCTCGCTGAGAGCTGCAATGTTGCCAATAAGCCGAACTGTTCGGAGATGCTCGCTTCCGGAAACCGCCTTCGCCCAATGCTTGCTTAGGTTCTTGGGGAGAATATGCTCAATTGTCCCCTTATCCAGGGGGGCGGGGTCATACTTCTTGCTTGCAATCAGATGACCTTCGAACTCCTGGAGGAAGTAAGGGAGTATTGCGCGAGTGTCGCTTGGCTCCTTCTTTAGGAAAGCAAGAAGCTCTTCGTCGCTTGGACACGTAACCGTACGCGTGATGATCTTCTTGATCACCTCCTCGGGTTCTCCGCCTGTCTTCTCCCACAGTGATTTGAAAACAGCATGGAGGCCCGTCGGTTCTTGCCCACACAGGGCCCGCCGCACAAGGAATGACTCGACAATCTTCAGCGACCTGAGAGCGTTCTTTGCTGCCAACTCTCCATCAGAGGCAGCCCGCAGAACCTGAACAAGAAAAGGCCAGGTCACGCGAGTTCTAGGCATCCTAGATAATCGCTCAACCTGATCGTTGATAGGCTTTGACAGCGATGGAATGGACCGATAATCACTTAGGGCCGCCACAAATGGCGAGTATTTCTGCAGATTGCTGACGATAGTGTTGGGCTGCTTATTCTTCCATAGCTTTTGAAGCTCCGCGAAAGCGGATGCCTTCGTCACTTTTCCATCGAAAACGATATGCGCATAAATTGGGAAGAATGCGCTCAACGCGTCAGCGGGAATGGACTTCTCAAATGGCTGCCACGTCTTTTCGAAGAACGCGTCTGCCTTGCTAGTATCCTTTGGGCCAAACTTGCTAAACACTTCGTTGCGTACAAGGTCCGCTAGCTCCAAATCGACACCCTTAGCATTCAAACGACTGAAAATAGCGTTCGCGTCGTCGTGTTGCTCTAAGGTAATGGCAATGAGTTTTTGATCCTCCTGGACCGTCTTAAGTAACAGATCGAACTTTGCCTTGCTGAAGTCATCAGCGGCTGATCCGGTAACCGCCGATACGTGTTTCTGAATTCGCGCCCACTGGTCACGCAATTTTGTCGATGGTTGGGGATTTGCGTCTTCAGGATCTTCCTTCGTTACCCAACCAGCGTTAGGCAACGCTTGATTTAGTATTCTGTAGAAAGTGTGCCGATCCTGAAGCGTAGGCACGAGCTTGGGCCATCCGTGATAGGCCGGACTTTTAACCTCTGCCAAGTAGTTTTGCCAAACGTACGCCGAGTCGTTCGGATGACCGTTGTCGTTCGCTTCCTTAGCCAGTGCCAGGAAGAGCAAATAGAGTGTGGTGAGGCGCTGCTGACCATCAATTAGTAGATAAGTCGTGGGTGAAGTTGGCCCGGAGGGCCGACCGAGATCCTTCAAGACTATCGCCCCTAGGAACTGCCCCACATCGGGATCGGTAGTCTCGAGATCTTCTGCCAACCCCTCCCATTCCTTCCTTCCCCAGACGTAATAGCGCTGGAAGATGGGCGCCTTATATCGAGCGGACTCTTTAAAAAGCTCACTTGGCGTGACGATTTCTGGCTCTTTCATTGCTCCCCCTAATCCTTGCACTCAGAACCGAACCAGCTTCGCGCGGCTTACAGCGCAAAAATACGCTCCACTGAGCGCCGCTTCTAGATTGCTCCTACAAAAAGCAGCGCGAATGCTCATGATGCCACTTGAAATAAGGCGCCGACTCACGGTTCCAAACGAGGCATTGTCTCTCAACAAGCGCACTAACCACCTACCCCAGCTGTGAGAGCATCAAAAACCGGGGCCAGAGTGCACTTTTTTCGCGCATCTAAACATGGCTTTGAACTAAGCCATGCGATGTATTGACGGAAAATCGTCCGGCCTTAGTGACTTCGATTAATCCAGCAAACGTCGTGCCGCTCCAGCTCAATCTCACCAAGCGGCTCCCAACAATCGCTCGCTAGTTCAAAGAACGCATTGGATGCCTCCATCGAGAAGGTCGCACCCCTCTCCCTATTCCCTTGGTGCACTCGTTACTGTCGCACATCACATGGCGTGTCGAGCAGATAGATGCTCAGCTCATACCCGGCACTCTCAACCAACGAATAGAACCGATTGCGACTAGCAACCTCGACTAGCCCGAGTTCGAGCACAACGTCCTGTCCTGCGCTAAGTATGTCCAATGCAGTCGCCCACATCTGGGCCAGGCAACGCTCTTCCTTTCTGCATACCAGCGCATCAGACCATCGGTAAGACGACCCGGGCTGTATAGCCAGACGAACCAAGCGTCGAGATGGATAGACTCCTTGCAGGGCCGGCGTCTGAAACGCGTGCACAAAAAAACCGCCGAGTGGCGGTTTTTTGTTTTTTTCCGATATCGACGCTTGTGCATCGCTATCTTCGATTGGTGCCCAAGGGGGGACTCGAACCCCCACGCCTTACGGCGCTACCACCTCAAGGTAGTGCGTCTACCAATTCCGCCACCTGGGCAGGTGTCTTGCTTAGTTTTTCTTTGCCGGTTCCGTCGCGGCTGGCACGTCGCCCGAAGACTTGGCCGGAGCCGTGGCAGCGGGAACGTCACCCTGTGCCGGCTTGGTGGCCTGCGGGATTTCCGCGTTGGCCGGAGCGGCGGGCTGCGCATTTTGCGTTGCAGCCGGCTTGTTGGCAAGACCGGACATCACACCCAGGTCGCTGCCGTTATCGGTCTGCGCCTTGCCGTTGTGGCCCAGGTAAATACCCATGCCAAGGCTGAGTGCGAAGAACAGCGCTGCCAGCACCGCCGTGGAGCGGGTGAGGAAGCTGGCCGAACCACGTGCACCGAACACGGTTGCGGACGCGCCGCCACCGAAACCCGAGCCTGCGTCGGCACCAGCGCCGCGCTGCATCAGGATCAGCACGATCATCGCCGCGGCGATCAGAATGTAGAAGACGCTGAAGATGACGAACATGGTTCTGTTTAAGAGTCCGTAGCGCTCAATGCGCCGCAGCGCAGATTCCCAGGAAATCGGCTGATGCCAGCGAGGCGCCCCCGATCAATCCACCATCCACGTCTGCTTGCGCGAACAATTCCGCAGCATTCGCCGCTTTGACGCTGCCGCCGTAAAGCAGCCGGGTCAGACGGGCAATCATAGCATCTTCTTTTTCCAGTTGGCTACGGATGAACGCATGAACGTGTTGCGCCTGCTCGGGCGAGGCGGAGTGGCCGGTGCCAATGGCCCAGATGGGTTCATAGGCGATCACGGCGGTGTCGAAGCTGCCGATGCCGTTCACTTCCAACACGGCCTTGAGCTGTCGCGCCACCACTTCTTCGGTTTCGCCGGCCTGGCGCTGCGCCAGCGTTTCACCCACGCAGAGAATGGGCGTGAGGCCGCCGGCGCGCGCGGCGGCGAATTTGCGCGCCACCTGCGCGCAGGTTTCGCCGTGATATTGGCGACGCTCGGAATGACCCACGATGGTCCATTGCGCACCCACGTCCGCCAACATGGCCGCGGAAACTTCGCCGGTGTACGCGCCCTGCCCGTCATGCTCGCTCACGTCCTGGCCGCCGAAGCCAAGGCCCGAACCGGCATGCTGCCCGGCCAGTTCGCCGAGGTACGGGAACGGCGGACACACCACCACGTCGACGGCGGTTGGCAGGGCCGCGACGATGTCGCTGATCAGAGCCGTCGCCATGCTGCGGCTACCATGCATCTTCCAGTTGCCGGCGACGAGTTTCTTGCGCATGCGCGTATTCCATTGCGTATAAACCCGAAAGCTTACCGATCGACCATGCCACTGGCAACGTAATAAAGACAAACCATTGCCGTTACGGAAAAAATCGGTCGGACCACAAGGAGACCACTTTTATGCCACCAGCCCGTCCCCTCAGCCTGGTCACCGGCGCCTCTGCCGGTATCGGTGCCGCCTTTGCGCGCGATCTTGCGGCGCGCGGCCACGATCTGGTGCTCACTGCCCGGCGTGTCGAGCGGCTTGAAGCACTGGCTCAAGAGTTACGCGACCAGCATAAGGCCAGTGTGACGGTGCTGCCTGCCGATCTGGCCGACCCAGCCGCGGTGCCCCAACTGTGCGAGGCGCTGGATGCGCGTGGACTTAGGGTGGACTGGCTGATCAACAACGCCGGTTATGGCGTACCCGGCACGTTCGAGGCGGTGGATTGGCCGGTGCACGAGGCCTTTATCCGCGTATTGATGACGGCACCGGCCGAACTGGTGTGGCGCCTGCTGCCCGGCATGCGCGAACGTGGCTACGGCCGCATCATCAATGTGGCCTCGTTGGCCGGGCACGTGCCGGGTTCCGTCGGCCACACGCTTTATGCGGCGAGCAAGGCTTACCTGATCAAGTTCTCGCAATCGCTGGCGCTGGAGAACCGCCATCGTGGCGTGAACGTATGCGCGCTCTGCCCGGGCTTCACCTGGTCGGAATTCCACGACGTCACCGGCACGCGGCAACTGATGAACAACCTGCCCGGCTTCATGTGGCAAAGCGCGGAAGACGTGGTGCGCGAAGGTCATGACGCGGTGGAACGCGGCGACGTGGTGCATGTAACCGGTGGCGTGAATCGCTTCATCAAGGCCTTGATGAAGTTGCTGCCGGACAGGTTCACGCTGTGGCTGTCGGCGAAGGAATCGAGGCGTTATCGGGATCTGGGCGAAGCTTCCTAGGCCATCGCCAACACCCGACGCCCTTCCCTCAAGGGATGCGTTGCCTCGCACAAGGCAACGCATCCGGCGCATCGCGCTCAATCGCCGCCGATATACTGCGCGTGTTCCATTTCCCGCAGCACCTGTCGGAGATGTCGATGAGCTTCAAGGATCATTTCTCTGGGCACGCCTCGATCTATCGCGAGGCACGCCCTTCTTATCCCGATGCGTTGTTCGAATGGCTCGCGAAGGCAACGCCTGCGCGTGATCTTGCGTGGGATTGCGGTTGCGGCAACGGGCAAGCCAGCGTGTCGCTCGCGGCGCATTTTGCGCGTGTATTCGCGAGTGATCCGAGCGCGAGCCAAATCGCCAATGCCGAACCGCGCGCAAACATCGAATATCGCGCCGAACCTTCCGAGCATTGTTCGCTGCCCGACGGCAGCGCCGATCTGGTGACCATTGCGCAAGCGCTGCACTGGTTCGATTTCGATGCGTTCTATCCGGAAGTGCAGCGCGTGCTCAAGCCTGGCGGCGTGATCGCGGCGTGGTCATACGCGGACTGCCACATCACGCCGGCCATCGAGGCACTGAAGAACCGCGTGTATGTGGATCTGGTCGGCCCGTACTGGCCGCCGGAGCGCGCGCTGGTGGAAGCGGGCTATCGCACGATTCCTTTTCCGTTCGCGGACATCCAGGCGCCGTCGTTCGAGATGTCGGCGCACTGGAAGGTCGATCACTTCCTCGCCTATCTGCGCTCGTGGTCGGCAACGCAGCGTTACGTGAAAGACAAAGGGGAAGATCCCGTGGCGCTGGTGGAAGCGGAGCTTCGCGCGGCGTGGGGAGAAGGTGTGCGCGAGGTGCACTGGGATTTTTATATGCGATGCGGGCGCGTCTAGGGCGAGATAGAAACGTTCCTGCGAGAGCACCCGCCCCTCGCCACCGTAAAGGTGGCAATGCCCCAACCCTCTCCCCGAAGGGGAGAGGGAGGAACGCGCAACGTCAGATCAACTTGATCTCACGCAAGCGCTCCAGCAGATACTCATGCGAGGTGATGCTGGTGTTGTAGCGGCTCGGGTTGTCCGGCGTGATCGTCTGCGGCAGCGGGTCGAGCACCACGTCCGGGTTCGGATGCAGGAAGTACGGCACCGAGTAGCGCGGCTTGCGGGCGTTGTCGTTCTGCGGGTTCACCACGCGGTGCGAGGTGGACGGATACACGTGGTTGGTCAGGCGCTGAAGCATGTCGCCGATGTTCACCACAATGGCGTCGCCTTCGGTGGTGATCGGCAGCCACTCGCCTTCGCGCGTGAGCACTTCCAGGCCTTCGGCGCTGGCGCCGACCAGCAGCGTGATGAAGTTGATGTCCTCATGCGCACCGGCACGCACGTTCGGAATGTTTTCCTCGGTGATCGGCGGGTAATGGATCGGGCGCAGGATGGAGTTGCCCTGGTCGATCTTGTCGTCGAAAAAGTGTTCCGGCAGGTCGATGTGCAAAGCCAGTGCGCGCAGCACGCGCGAGCCGAGCTGGTCGAGTGCTTCGAACAGGCCGTAGCCGTTCTGCTTGAAATCCGTAATTTCTGCCGGCCAGATGTTGGGCGGCATCACGTCGGCGAATTTCGAATCACGCGGGATTTCGCGGCCGACGTGCCAGAACTCCTTGAGGTCGGCGAACTTGCTGTCCTTGGCCGTCTCCACCTTGTACGGCGTGTAACCGCGTGCGCCGCCGCTGCCAGCGACGTGGTACTTCATCTTGGTTTCGTTGGGCAGCGCGAAGAAGCGCTGGAATGAGTCGTAGGCGCCGTCGATCAGTTCGCGCGGAATGCCGTGACCGCTGATGCAGCAGAAGCCGTATTCACGGTAGGCGTTGCCCAGTTCGGCAACGAATGCGGCACGGTCGGTGTCATAACGACGGATGTCGAGAGTCGGAACTTTCTTCATGATCTGTCCACAGGTTGTGCGTGCGGTCCACTTGTCAGTCCGCCACCGCAGGGGCGGGGCACGTCGGGCCAATCCTTGGCGACCTGGGTAACAAAAACGCTTTACAGGCTCACGAACGTTCTGCGGCCGATTTTACGACACCTGCGAGCTGTTCGGCCAACTGGCGCACTTCGGCCTCGTCGGCCGCTTCCACCGTCACACGCACCAGCGGTTCGGTGCCCGAGGCGCGCAGCACCACGCGGCCGCGGCCGGCCAGGGTCTGCTCAGTCTCGGCCAGCGCGGCGCGCACGGCCTCGCTGCCCAGGGCTTCGCGGGCACCATCGGCGCGCACGTTGATCATGATCTGGGGCATCTTGTGCAATCCCTGGCGCGCCTGGGACAGGTCCGCACCGGCCAGCGCTTCGAGCACGGCCAGCGCGGAGACGATGCCGTCGCCGGTGGTGGCGCGATCCAGGCACAGGATGTGGCCGGAGGTTTCGCCGCCCAGGTTGCCGCCGTGCTCCTTGAGCTGCTGCAGCACGTAACGGTCGCCCACGTTGGCGCGGATCAGCTTCACGTCCAGCTTGGCCAGCGCCAGTTGCAGGCCGTAGTTGCTCATCAACGTGCCGACCACCGGGCCAAGCAGCAGGCCCTGCGCGTGCCAGGCGTTGGCGAGCACATAGAGAATGTCGTCGCCATCGGCCAGCTTGCCGTGGCGGTCGACGAGCTGCAGCCGATCGCCATCGCCGTCGAAAGCAATGCCGATGTCCGCGCCCTGCTCCACCACCGCGTGCTGCAGCGACTGCGGATGCGTGGAGCCCACGTCGCGATTGATGTTGAAGCCATCGGGCTTGTCGCCCAGGGTGGTGACCACGGCGCCCAGCTCGGCGAACACCTTCGGTGCCACCTGGTAGGTCGCGCCGTTCGCGCAGTCCAGCACGATCTTGATGCCGCGCAGGTTGAAGTCTTCGGACACCGTGGATTTGCAGAACTCGGCGTAGCGCGTCACCGCATCGGCGATGCGGATGGCCTTGCCCAACTGCTCGGACGGCACTGTGGCGAAGTCCAGCTCGAGTTCTTCCTCGATGGCCAGCTCCACTTCATCGGACAGCTTCTCGCCGTTGGCGGAGAAGAATTTGATGCCGTTGTCGTGATGCGGGTTGTGCGAGGCGCTGATCACGATGCCCGCGTCCGCACGCAATGAGCGCGTGAGGAAAGCGACGCCCGGCGTGGGCATGGGACCGAGCAGCGACACGTCTGCACCAGCAGCGACCAGGCCAGCCTCAAGCGCGGACTCGAACATGTAGCCGGACACGCGCGTGTCCTTGCCGATCACCACCTTGGGGCGGGCGCGGCCGTTGCGCGCGAGCACCACGCCCAGGGCACGCCCCAGGCGCAGCATGAAGTCCGCGCTGATCGGCCACTGCCCTACGAGGCCGCGAATACCGTCGGTGCCGAAATATTTCCGTTGCGTCATGGTCGTGCTCCTACCGGGTCGGCGCATGCGTGCGCCCGACATCCTGGTCTGTATGGTTTATTCGTCGTCCGGCCAACGCGGCGCGGAAGGTTTGTCGTCGCGGCGCGCCGGCGTGTCGCCTGCCTGCACGGCATGCCATACCGCGAGCGCGTCCACCGTGGCCGCCACATCATGCACGCGCACCATGCGCGCGCCACGCTGCACCGCGATGACGGCGGCAGCGATGGAACCGGCCACGCGGTCCGCCGCAATCTTCCTGCCGGTCATCGCGCCGATCATCGACTTGCGCGACATGCCCACGTACACGCCGCTACCGAGGCTGGCGAAACGCTCCAGCGCGCGCAGCAGCGCGAGATTGTGTTCCAGGTTCTTGCCGAAGCCGAAGCCCGGGTCGACCATCACCTTGCGGCGGTCGACGCCGGCCAGTTCGCATGCGAACAGGCGATCGGTGAGGAAGCGATGCACGTCGCCCACCACATCGTCGTACTGCGGATCGTCCTGCATGCCGCGCGGCTCGCCCAGCATGTGCATCAGGCACACCGGTACGCCGAGTTCGGCGACGGCGTCCAACGCGCCTTCGCGGCGCAGCGCGTAGACATCGTTGACCATGCCCGCGCCTGCGGCCACCGCGGCGCGCATCACTTCCGGCTTCGAGGTATCGATGGCGAGCGGCACGTTGGTGCGCGCCGCCAGTTGTTCGATGACCGGTACGACGCGGCGAAGTTCTTCCCCCACCGACACGTCCTCCGCGCCGGGGCGCGTCGACTCGCCGCCGATGTCGAGCATGTCCGCGCCCTCTTCCACCATGCGCAGGCCGTGCGCCACGGCATCATCCAGCGAGGCGTAGCTGCCGCCATCGGAGAACGAATCGGGCGTGACGTTGAGAATGCCCACCACGCGCGGGCGGTCGAGCGTGAGCGGCCGGCCGTTGCAGTCGAGCACGGTGGCAAACAGATCCGCGATCATCATCATTCCTCGACGGCGGTAACGAGCTGTGGCGAATCGAACAAAGCGCTGGGCGCGATCACCGGCTCATCGAGAGGCGGCTTGCCGTGATAGCGCTCCTGCAGCTTGCTGCGAACGATGGGATTGTCCAGGCGGAAATCGCGCAACCTGGAGAGCGGAGCCAGCTCGATGCCGTAAGCCCGCTTGTAGAGCTTCCAGACCAACTCGGAGCAATACATGCGCTGGTCGGACCAGGCGAAGGCCGCATCGTAGGGCTTGCCCAGCATGGCGCGAGCCTCGCGCTGCAGGCCGGCCTCGGCGACGGTCGACTGGAGCGGGCGAACATCCCGCAAGCGGCGCACGGTGTAATGCCCGCCGCGGCCACGCGCCACCCAGCGATCGAGCTCGGTATAACGCACCGTGCCTTCGGCCTCCAGCACGTACGGCTTGCCCTGCCGATACACCACCACGCCCACGTGGCTCCAGCGCGACCCCGTGGCCAGTTGGATGGCCTGGCTCTGCGACGAGGTCGACGTCTGGAAGATCAGGTCGCCGTCACGCAGCGCAGCGGGCGCCGCCGCCGCCGCGCTGGCGCAGATCAGCCAGAGCAGTCCGAGCGACACGGACCCGATGGTCCTCATACGTCGGCGACGACCATGCCGCTGAGCGGACCCATGTGCTGGCGGTAATAGCGCAACTCGTCGATGGAGTCGCGGATGTCCGACAACGCCGTGTGCGCCGATTCCTTGGCGAAGCCCTTGCCGATGGCGGGCGCCCAGCGGCGCGCCAGCTCCTTCAAGGTCGACACGTCGAGATTGCGGTAGTGGAAGTAGCGCTCCAGGCGCGGCATCTGGCGATGCAGGAAGCGGCGATCCTGGCAGATGGAGTTGCCGCACATCGGCGACTTGCCGGGGGCCACCCAATCCTTGAGGAAGTCGAGCGTGGCCTGCTCGGCGGCGAGATGATCGTCGGCCGAGGCGACCACCTGGTCCCACAGGCCCGAGCGGCGATGCTGGTTGCGATTCCACGCATCCATGCCTTCCAGCCGCTCCAGCGCATGGCGGATCGCGAACACCGGGCCTTCGGCGAGAATGCGAAGGTCCTTGTCGGTGACGATGGTGGCGATCTCGAGGATGGAGTCGTTGTCCGTATCGAGCCCGGTCATTTCCAGATCGATCCAGATCAGATTGTCTTCGTTCGCTTGGCTCATGCGCCCTCCTGGACGCGAAGTCTAACAGCAGCTTGCCGGGCGCAACCCTGATTTTCGGCAAGGCTCTCAGGCCGAACCCTCACCGGGGGTGCGTGGAGCACGCATGAAGGCCGTGCGATGATCGCTGCATGCAGACCTTCTTCTGGCACGACTACGAGACCTTCGGTGCCGATCCATGGCGCGATCGCCCCGTCCAGTTCGCGGGCATCCGCACGACCATGGAGCTGGACATCGTAGGCGAGCCGGTGATGTTCTTCGGCAAGCCCCCGCGCGAGATGCCGCCTCACCCCGATGCCTGCCTGATCACCGGCATCACCCCGCAGCAGGCCGAGCGCGAGGGCGTGATCGAGGCCGACTTCGCCGCGCGCGTGCATGAACAACTGGCCCAGCCCGGCACCTGCGGCGTGGGCTACAACTCGCTGCGCTTCGACGACGAGATCGGCCGCCAGCTGTTCTATCGCAACATGTTCGAGCCCTATGGCCGCGAGTGGGAGAACGGCAACTCGCGCTGGGACCTGATCGACCTGGTGCGCATGTGCCAGGCGCTGCGGCCCGAGGGCATCGAGTGGCCCAGGCGCGAGGATGGCTCGCCGAGCTTCAAGCTGGAACACCTGGCCACGGCCAACCACCTGCGGCAGGAACGCGCGCACGACGCCTTGTCGGACGTGTACGCACTGATCGATCTGGCGCGGCTCATCCGCGTGCGCCAGCCGCGCCTGTGGGACTGGTACTTCAGCCTGCGCCGCAAGCAGCGCGTGTTCGAGATGCTCGACGTGGTGGCGATGACGCCGGTGGTGCATGTGTCGTCGCGCTATCCGGCGAGTCGCCATTGCCTTGCCGTGGTGGCGCCGCTGGCCGCGCATCCGAGCCGGCCCGGAGAGATCATCGTCTACGACCTGGCCAGCGATCCCTCGGAACTGCTCGCGCTGGACGAGGACGAGATCGCCGACCGCGTATTCACCGCGCGTGCCGACCTGCCCGAAGGCGTCGAGCGGATTCCCTTGCGCACAGTGCGCGCCAATCGCGCGCCGGCACTGGCGCCGCTCTCCACGCTCAAGGGCGTGGACCTGGAGCGCCTGCAAGTGGACCTGGATCGCGCACACGCTCATCGCGACATGCTCGCTTCCGCCGATGGGCTGGCCGCCAAGCTACGCCGCGTGTTCCAGCGCGCTGCTGATCTGCCGCCGCCGCAGGATCCGGAACTGGCCCTGTACAGCGGCTTTCTTCCCGATGCGGACAAGCGTCTGCTCACCGAGATCCGCGGCACGCCGCCAGCGCAACTGGGGCAGCGAGAATTTCCCTTCCGCGATCCGCGTTATCCGGAGCTGCTGTTCCGCTACCGTGCACGCAATTGGCCGGACACGCTGAGCCTGGACGAACAGGCGCGCTGGCAGGCGTTCTGCCGCGATCGCCTGACCAAGCCCACGCCACTGACCAACCTCACCCTGGACGACTATTTCGCGCGCATCGCTGCGTTGCGTGCGGACGATGCGCAGCAGGGCAAACGCGACATCCTCGATCAACTGCAAGCCTGGGGCGAGATGCTCGCCTCCGAGGTTGCCCCCATCAGCGCCTGACAACCGACACCATGGCCAAGACCTATTTTTCGCCCGCCACCTTCCGCTTTCTCCGCGCGCTCGCCAAGAACAACAACCGCGAATGGTTCCAGGAGCACAAGGACGATTACGAAACGAACGTGCGCGAGCCCTTCCTTGCGCTGATCGGCGACATCCAGGCGCCGCTGAGCAAGATCAGCAAGCATTACCGCGCCGATGCGCGCAAGAACGGCGGTTCGCTGTTCCGCATCTATCGCGACACGCGTTTTTCCAACGACAAGCAGCCGTACAAGCCGTGGCAGGGTGCGCGCTTCTTCCACGAGCGTCGCCACGAAATTCCGGCGCCCTCGTTCTACGTGCATATCCAGCCGGGCGAATGTTTTGCCGGCGGCGGCATGTGGCATCCGGAGCCCGACGCGCTCAAGCGCATCCGCGAATTCCTCGCCGACAATCCCGAGGCCTGGAAGAAGGCGACGCGCAGCAAGGCGTTCCGCGATCACTTCGAGTTCTGGGGCGAAGCGCTGAGCCGGCCGCCGCGTGGATTCGATCCTGCGCATGAGTTGATCGACGACATCAAGCGCAAGGATTTTGCGTGCGGCGAAGGGTTCGACGAGAAGCTGGCGTGTTCGGCGGAGTTGTTGCCGTGGTTGGTGGATACGTATAAGCGAGTGGCGCCGATGGTGGATTATTTGTGTGCGGCGCAGGAGTTGGAGTTTTGATTTTTTCGTTTGGCCTTTCGCTGAAACCGTTGCGATATGGCCAGCTTGCCGCTTCCGCAGCGGGCGTTTCGGACGGCTGCCGCCGCCCGAGTCACTTTTCTTTTGCTGGCCCAAAAGAAAAGTAACCCAAAGAAAATGGCCTTAAGAGCTGGCAGCATCGTGTTGAATACAAGCGCGAGCGCTAGAGGAACGTCCCATGGGATCTCCATGGGAGGGTACCCCAGGCAGAGTGTAGTGACGCCGCGCAACGCGCCCGAATCGCTGAGGACTTAAAGCGGAGGCTCGCTGCGCATGCCTTTGCTGTGTGGATTTTCGCGTGGCACCGCACTTCTCCCTCTCCCCTTCGGGCGATCCGAAGGTAGCCCCCTTTTGGGGAGAGAGAGCCGGGGTGAGGGGCAGGTGCGCGCGGGAAGGTTTCTAGTGAAGCTTCAATCGGCTTCGCTCAACACCTTCAACCCCGGCCGCTGCTTCGCCAACTTCCGCAGCAGCGCCGCGAAATTCTGTAAGTCCGCATGCCACGGCGAAGCCTCACGCCAATACAACGCCATCTCGCGGCCGGGCACTTGCCCCTTGAGCTTGGCGAGCACCACGTTGGGCATCGACGCCAGTCGCTCGTGCGCCAGCGCCGGCACCAGCGCGTAGCCGCCGCGCAGTTCCACCAGCGCGGCGAGGCTTTCCAGGCTCACGTCCTGCACGTGTCCACCGCCGAGCACGTCCTCGCTATGGCTTTCCATCATCAAGGTGGCGTCGCTCGCTTCCAATTGCTCGATCGCCACACTGCGCTTGCCAGCCAAGGCATGGTCAGCGCGAAACATCACTTCCCACGGTTCGAAGAACAGCGGACGCATGGCCACGCCGCTGACGGGCGGCACGCGCGGCGCGAGTACGGCGTCGAGCTCGCCTTCGTTCAAGCGGCGCAGCAACCCACGCGGCTTGCCTTCGGAAAGGCTCAGGCGCGTGCCGGGAAAGTGCTGGGGAAACGGTCCAATCAAATGCGGCAGCAAGTACGGGCCAAGCGACGCGGGAACGCCAAGACGAAGCTCGCCGCCGAATGCCACCTCGCCCGCACGCGCGACTTGCTGAAGGTGCTCGGCCGAGGCGAGCACGGCATCGATCTGCTCCAGCAGACGTTGGCCGCCTGCGGTGGGAACGATGCGACGACCGCCGCGCTCGAACAACGGCGCGCCTAGCGCCTGTTCCACTTTCTGCACCTGATGCGAGAGGCCCGACGGACTGATGTGCATCGCACGCGCTGCGCTGTTGAAGCTGCCATGGCGACGCACCGCCTGCACCAGCATCAGGTCGCGGAGCGAGACTACCGATAGGTGGGAAGAGATCATCCGCTGGGTGCTGCTCTGGCCTGTGACGGAGCGAAGCATAAACGACGACGCCCCTGTTCGCCTCAGACCGTCATTCCCGCGCAGGCGGGAATGACGGTGAGGAAGATTTCCAAGCTTCAACAAAAGTACTGACGCAAAAAGAAAGGGCGGCTTTCGCCGCCCTTTCCTTGCCATCATGCGATGACCTACCGCGCTCAGGCAGTGACCGTGTTGGCCACGTCCTGATAGTCGGCGATCTGGTCGAAGTTCAGGTACTTGTAGATCTTCTCGCCATTGGCGTCGATCACGCCGATGTCCGTCATGTACTCCGCCTTGGTCGGGATGCGGCCAAGACGCGAGCAGATCGCGGCCAGCTCGGCCGAACCCAGGTACACGTTGGAGTTCTTGCCCAGACGGTTGGGGAAGTTGCGGGTGGAAGTGGAGAACACCGTGGCACCCTCGCGCACCTGCGCCTGGTTGCCCATGCACAGCGAGCAACCCGGCATTTCCATGCGGGCGCCGGCGGTGCCGAGCACGCCGTAGTGGCCTTCCTCGGTCAACTGCTGCTGATCCATCTTGGTCGGCGGCGCAACCCACAGCTTGGTCGGGATATCGCGCTTGCCTTCCAGCAGCTTCGACGCGGCACGGAAGTGACCAATATTCGTCATGCACGAACCGATGAACACTTCATCGATGGTGGCGCCGGCCACGTCGCTGAGCGTCTTCACGTCGTCCGGGTCGTTCGGGCAGGCCACGATGGGCTCGTGCACGTCGGCCAGGTCGATCTCGATGACGGCGGCGTATTCGGCGTCGGCATCACGCTCCAGCAGCTGCGGGTTGGCGAGCCAGGCTTCCATCGCGGCGATGCGGCGCTGCAGGCTGCGCGGATCCTTGTAGCCCTGCGCGATCATGTACTTCAGCAGCGTGATGTTGCTGTTGATGTATTCGATGATCGGCGCCTTATCGAGGTGCACCGTGCAACCGGCGGCGGAACGCTCGGCGGAGGCGTCGGACAGTTCGAACGCCTGCTCCACCTTGAGATTCGGCAGACCTTCGATTTCCAGGATGCGGCCCGAGAAGATGTTCTTCTTGCCCTGCTTGGCGACGGTGAGCAGACCGCTCTTGATCGCGTACAGCGGAATCGCGTTGACCAGGTCACGCAGGGTCACGCCCGGCTGCAGTTCGCCCTTGAAGCGCACCAGCACGGATTCGGGCATGTCCAGCGGCATCACGCCGGTGGCGGCGGCAAACGCCACCAGGCCCGAGCCGGCCGGGAAGGAAATGCCGATCGGGAAACGCGTGTGGCTGTCGCCGCCGGTGCCGACGGTGTCGGGCAGCAGCATGCGGTTGAGCCAGGAGTGGATCACGCCATCGCCCGGACGCAGCGAGATGCCGCCACGCGTGCTGATGAATTCCGGCAGCGTGTGGTGGGTCTTCACGTCCACCGGCTTCGGATAAGCGGCGGTGTGGCAGAACGACTGCATGACGAGGTCGGCCGAGAAACCCAGGCAAGCCAGGTCCTTCAGTTCGTCACGGGTCATCGGGCCGGTGGTGTCCTGCGAACCCACCGAGGTCATCTTCGGTTCGCAGTAGGTGCCCGGGCGCACGCCCTGGCCTTCCGGCAGACCGACCGCGCGGCCGACCATCTTCTGCGCCAGCGTAAAGCCCTTGCCGGTATCGGCCGGCTGCTGCGGCAGGCGGAACAGCGTGGACACCGGCAGGCCCAGCGCTTCGCGCGCCTTGGCGGTAAGGCCGCGGCCCACGATCAGCGGAATGCGGCCGCCGGCGCGCACTTCGTCGAACAGCACGTCGGACTTCACCTGGAACTCGGCGATCACTTCGCCGTCCTTCAGTGCCTTGCCTTCGTACGGACGCAGCTCGACCACGTCGCCCATGTTCATGCTGGACACGTCGAGTTCGATCGGCAGTGCGCCGGCATCTTCCATGGTGTTGTAGAAGATCGGGGCGATCTTGCTGCCCAGGCACACGCCGCCGAAGCGCTTGTTCGGAATGAAGGGGATGTCTTCGCCGGTGAACCACAGCACCGAGTTGGTGGCGGACTTACGGCTGGAACCGGTGCCGACGACGTCGCCGACATAGGCCACGAGGTGACCCTTTTCCTTCAGCGATTCGATGAAGGCGATGGGGCCGCGCTTGCCGTCTTCTTCCGGCTGGAACGGCGCGCCGTCGCGCTTGTTCTTCAGCATGGCCAGCGCGTGCAGCGGGATGTCCGGGCGCGTGGTGGCGTCGGGTGCCGGCGACAGATCATCGGTGTTGGTTTCGCCCGGCACCTTGAACACGGTGATGGTCAGGCTTTCCGGTACTTCCGGCTTGCTGGTGAACCATTCGGCGTCGGCCCAGCTCTGCAGCACGGCCTTGGCGTTGGCATTGCCCTTGTCGGCCTTGTCCTTGACGTCGTGGAAGGCGTCGAACATCAGCAGGGTGTGCTTGAGCGCGTTGGCGGCGACGGTGCCGATCTGCGCGTCGTCGAGCAACTCGATCAGCGGATGGATGTTGTAGCCGCCGAGCATGGTGCCCAGCAGTTCCGTGGCCTTCTCGCGCGAGATCAGCGCGTTCTTCTCGGTGCCGAACGCCACGGCCGCCAGGTACGAGGCCTTGACCTTGGCCGCGTCGTCCACGCCAGCCGGCACGCGGTGGGTGATCAACTCGACCAGGAAGGCTTCCTCGCCAGCCGGCGGGTTCTTCAGCAGCTCGATCAACTCGGCGGTCTGCTGGGCCGACAGCGGCAGCGGCGGGATACCCAGCGCGGCGCGCTCGGCAACATGTTGGCGGTAGGCGTTGAGCATGTGGTCTCGTCCGGTGAACTTCGATCAAAGGGGCAGCGGGCGGTGGCTTGCGCCATCGCAGCGGAGAATCGCCCGAGGGGAGAGGTTCCGCGTGGCCGCTGCCGGCGTCCGACAAGGCGCAAGGCCTTGTCGCCATGCCGTTTTTGGCGGCATCACAGCCCGCTATTTTGCCAGCCGGAACCCTTGCGCCGCAACGCAAGACATCGCTTCCGGGAGCGTTCGAAATCTTGCAATGCGAATGTGCGGGAATGCCCGATCGGGTCTCTTGCAGGGCTGGGGTTTTGGCCCAAACTGAATGGCGTGCATGGAAATGGAGCAATTCCTGGTCCCTGTCCTCATCGCTCGCCAGTCCGGCGACGACGAGATGACGAGATCAAGGGCTTTGAAATTCCCCTCACGTTTCCTGCTCTAGGATCACCGAGTTACGCGTCCGCGCGTTCGCAGACTCACGCAACAGGAGTTAGCCCCATGCTGGATTCATTCGCCACCCGCGACACCCTCACTGTCAACGGCAGCCAGTACCAGATCGCCAGCCTGACCAAGCTCGGTCAGCGCTTCGACCTCAAGACCCTCCCCTACTCGCTCAAGATCCTCCTGGAGAACCTGTTGCGCCACGAGGATGGCGTGAACGTGACCTCGAAGGAAATCGAGGCCATCGCCAACTGGGACGCCAAGGCCGAACCCGATACCGAAATCGCCTTCATGCCGGCCCGCGTGGTCTTGCAGGATTTCACCGGCGTGCCCTGCGTGGTGGACCTTGCCGCGATGCGCGATGCCGTGGTGAAGCTCGGCGGGGACGCCAAGCAGATCAATCCACTGGCGCCGGCCGAACTGGTGATCGACCACTCCGTGCAGGTGGATGTCTACGGCTCCGAATCCGCGCTGGAGAAAAACGTCGAGATCGAATTCCAGCGCAACCAGGAACGCTATGCCTTCCTGCGCTGGGGCCAGAAGGCGTTCGACAACTTCAAGGTGGTGCCGCCGCGCACCGGCATCGTGCATCAGGTGAACCTGGAGCACCTGGCACGCGTGGTGTTCACCGCGAAGAAGGACGGCACTGACTGGGCCTACCCAGACACCGTGTTCGGCACCGACTCGCACACCACCATGATCAATGGCATCGGCGTGCTGGGCTGGGGCGTGGGCGGCATCGAGGCTGAGGCGGCCATGCTGGGCCAGCCTTCGTCGATGCTGATTCCGCAGGTGGTGGGCTTCAAGCTCACCGGCAAGCTCTCTGAAGGCGTCACCGCCACCGACCTCGTACTCACCGTGACGCAGATGCTGCGCAAGCTCGGCGTGGTGGGCAAGTTCGTGGAGTTCTTCGGCAGCGGCCTCAAGCACCTGGCGCTGGCCGACCGCGCCACCATCGGCAACATGGCGCCGGAATACGGTGCAACGTGCGGCATCTTCCCGATCGACCAGGAAGCGCTCAATTACCTGCACCTGTCCGGTCGCAGCGAAGAGCAGATCCGGCTGGTGGAGGCCTATGCCAAGGCGCAGGGCCTGTGGCACGACGAAAACGCCATCGAGCCGCGCTTCACTACCACGCTGGAACTCAACCTCGCCGACGTGAAGCCATCGCTCGCGGGCCCCAAGCGTCCGCAGGATCGCGTGCTGCTGGAAGGCGTGCAAAAGAGTTTCCATGACGCCGTGGGTCCGCTCACCGCCAACCGCAAGCCGCGCACCGAGGAAACCTCGGCCTTCATCGCCGAAGGCGGTTCGGCGGCGATCGGCAACCCGGCCAACGACATCACCGATAGCGGCGTGCGCGTGGACAAGGACGGCGAGTCGTTCAAGCTGGGCGATGGCGCCGTCGTCATCGCCGCCATCACCTCGTGCACCAACACCTCCAACCCGAGCGTGATGCTGGGCGCCGGTCTCGTGGCGAAGAAGGCCGCGGCCAAGGGCCTGAAGGCACAGCCGTGGGTGAAGACCTCGATCGGTCCGGGCTCGAAGGTGGTCACCGACTATCTCGAAAAGACCGGCCTGCTGAAGGAGCTGGAAAAAGTCGGCTTCTTCATCGTCGGCTATGGCTGCACCACCTGCATCGGCAACTCCGGTCCGCTGCCGCCCGAAATCAGCAAGGGCATCGCCGAAGGCGATCTCGCCGTGGCGTCGGTGTTGTCGGGCAACCGCAACTTCGAAGGCCGTGTGCATCCGGAAGTGAAGATGAACTACCTGGCCTCGCCGCCGCTGGTGGTGGCCTACGCGCTGGCCGGCACGCTCGACATCGACCTCAGCAAGGATCCGCTGGGCACCGGCAGCGACGGCAAGCCGGTGTACCTCAAGGACATCTGGCCGACCAACCAGGAAATCTCGGACATCGTGGGCAGCGCGCTCAATCCGGAAATGTTCGAGAAGAGCTATGCCGATGTGTTCAAGGGCGACACGCGCTGGAACCACATCGCCTCGCCCGATGGCGACGTGTACAAGTGGGACGACTCCACCTACATCAAGAACCCGCCGTACTTCGAAGGCATGAGCAAGGACCCGGGCTCCATTGAAGACGTACACGGCGCACGCGTGCTCGGCCTGTTCGGCGACTCCATCACCACCGACCACATCTCGCCGGCCGGCTCGATCAAGAAGGACAGCCCGGCGGGCCGCTTCCTCATCGGCAAGGGCGTGGAACCGAAGGACTTCAACTCCTACGGCTCGCGTCGCGGCAACGACGATGTGATGGTGCGCGGCACCTTCGCCAACATCCGCATCAAGAACCTGATGCTCGATGGCGTGGAGGGCGGCTATACGCTCTACGTGCCGAGCGGCGAGCAGATGGCCATCTACGACGCGGCGATGAAGTACAAGGCCGACAAGACGCCGCTGGTGGTGCTGGCCGGCAAGGAATACGGCACGGGCTCGTCGCGCGACTGGGCGGCCAAGGGCACGCTGCTGCTGGGCGTGAAAGCGGTGATCGCCGAGAGCTTCGAGCGCATCCACCGTTCCAACTTGGTGGGCATGGGCGTGCTGCCGCTGCAGTTCGAGGACGGCCAGAACGCACAGTCGCTGGGCCTGACCGGCAAGGAAACCTTCGACATCACCGGCCTCAACGGCGGCGAATCGAAGACCGCCAAGGTCACCGCAACGAGCGCCGACGGCAAGAAGAAGGAGTTCACCGTGAAGGTGTTGCTGCTCACGCCGAAGGAGCGCGAGTTCTTCCGTCACGGCGGCATCCTGCAGTACGTGCTGCGCCAGCTGGCCGGAAAGAAAGCCGCCTGATCCTCGTTGCAGGCCGCTTTCGGCAAGGAGAAGACGCCGCCGCTGGGCGGCGTTTTCTTTGGAGGAACCTTACCCCGCGGACGTCCACGTGGCCGAATAACAGCGCCACTCGCTCCCTTCCTTCCGCCATGCCGTCTCCACCTGATATACGCCGATCTGCGCGGGCAGCATCTTGCCGCCGCTGGTCAAGGTGAGAGTGAAGCGCGCGATGTAACGCTCGCCGCGAGGCTCCACCTCAATCGGCCCGCTCAGGGCGTGGATCGTCTCGCCGCGAAACCGGGCGGCGTGCAGCAACCCGAGGATTTGCCGGCGCTCCATCTCGCCGTTGTTGCCGCTGAAATCCTCGCTCAGCAACGCGTCCAGCGACGAGGCATCCGCCTGTTCGGCCGCCCGCTCGGCCATTTCGATGCCTTGTCGCACCCGACTTTCATCGGGCGTACGGTGACAGGCCGCCAGGCCGATCGCCAGCAGTGCGCAAAACAGTGGATTTACAAGCAGTTTTCGTGGCAAAGACATGGCGAATTCTCGTTGCGGCGCGGCTTGCTGCTATACGCGAGCGTATGCTCCAATGCCTCGCCATCATCTTGCCCTACGTCAATGGCGGGCCGATACATACAGGAGCGTTGGATCCAACATGAGCATTGAGCGTCCGTGGCTGGCCCATTACCCGGAAGGCGTTCCCGCGCAGATCGACATCAACCAGTACGCGTCGCTCGCCGCCGTCGTTGAAGAAGCCTTCGAGCGCTTCCGCCATCGCCCTGCGTTTTCCAGCTTCGGCAAGGTGCTCAGCTACGGCCAGATCGACGAGATGAGCCGCCAGTTCGCCGGCTATCTAACTGGGGAACTCAAGCTCGGCAAGGGCGATCGCATCGCGATCATGATGCCCAACGTGCTGCAGTACCCCATCGCCCTGTTCGGCGCCTTGCGCGCGGGCCTGGTGGTGGTGAACACCAACCCCATGTACACCGCGCGCGAACTCAAGCACCAGCTCGAGGACGCCGGCGCCAAGGCCATCGTGGTGCTCGACAACTTCGCCGCCACGCTGCAACAGGTGGTGGCCGAGACGCACGTCGAGCACATCGTCACCACCGGCATCGGCGACTTGCTGGGCGCCAAGGGTGCGGTGATCAACTTCGTGCTCAAGCACGTCAAGAAGATGGTGCCGCCGTACTCGCTGCCGCATGCAGTGCGCTTCACCGACGCCCTCTCCAAGGGCACGCCGCACCCGCTGCCCAAGGTGCAGCTGGATCACGAAGACATCGCCTTCCTGCAATACACCGGCGGCACCACCGGCGTGGCCAAGGGCGCCATGCTCACCCACGGCAACATGGTCGCCAACATGCTGCAGGCCGGCGCGTGGATCGGCAGCAACGCCAAGCAGGGCGAGGAAGTGATCATCACGGCGCTGCCGCTGTATCACATCTTCTCGCTGACGGCGAACGGCCTGGTGTTCATGCGCCTGGGCGGACTCAACTGGCTGATCACCAATCCGCGCGACATGCCGGGCTTCGTCAAGGAATTGAAGAAGTCGAAGTTCACCGCCCTCACCGGCGTCAACACGCTGTTCAATGGCCTGCTCAACACGCCCGGTTTTGCCGAACTGGATTTCTCGCGCCTGCACCTGTCGCTGGGCGGCGGCATGGCCGTGCAGCGCGCGGTCGCCGAGCGCTGGAAGAAGGTCACCGGCTGCACGCTGGCCGAGGCCTATGGCCTCACCGAAACCTCGCCCGCGGCCTGCATCAATCCGCTGGATTTGAAGGACTACAACGGCTCCATCGGCTTGCCGATTCCGTCCACCGACGTTGCGATCTGGTCCGAAGAGAACCAGCCGCTGGCCATCGGCGAAGTGGGCGAACTGATGGTGCGCGGCCCGCAGGTGATGAAGGGTTACTGGCAGCGTCCGGATGAAACCGCGAAGGTGCTCGGTTCCGATGGCTGGCTGCACACCGGCGACATCGCCCGCATGGACGAGAATGGCTACGTCTACATCGTCGACCGCAAGAAGGACATGATCCTCGTGTCCGGCTTCAACGTGTACCCGAACGAAGTGGAAGACGTGGTGATGCAGCATCCGGGCGTGGCCGAAGTCGCCGCCGTCGGCGTGCCGGACGAACACTCCGGCGAAGTGGTGAAGCTGTTCGTGGTGCGCAAGGACCCGAAGCTCACCGTGGAAGAACTCAAGAAGTTCTGCCACGACAATCTGACCGGCTACAAGCGCCCCAAGATCATCGAGTTCCGCGACTCGCTGCCCAAGAGCAACGTAGGCAAGATCCTCCGTCGCGAACTGCGTGACGAGAAGAAGTCTGAGAAGGCGGGAGTGAGTTGAGAAGAGTGGGAAGTGGGAGTAGAGCTCACTCCGACCAACAAAAAGCCCGGCGACGTGCCGGGCTTTTTGTTGGATTACGTGGGCGATGAGTATCGAGTGATCGCTCTCGCTTCTCACTCTTCTCAACTCACTCCTCTCCCCTCAGTCCTTCCACAACTCCAGGATATCCGCATACCCGCCCAGCAGGTTCCACAACGGCACCTGCTTGTCTTCGGGAATACGGGTATAGGCAAAGCCCAGATGGCGATCGGAAATGCGCGCCACCTGCGCTTCCAGATGGATGTGCAGGTCATGGCCGAAGATCATGTCGAGGATCCAGCTCTGGCCCTGCTCGCCATGCCAGCCCAACGGGCGGCGCAGCAGCACGCCGGTCGCAGAAATATCCACCAGCTCCGTGGAGTGCGACTCGTCGCCCCGGCTCATCAGCACGGTGGTCTCGATCCGCATGCGCGCCGGACGCAACTGCTCCGGGTCGGAGCCGTTCCTGGCCTTGTCTTCTGCTCTGCTCATCCTGCCCATTCTCCCCACGTCAGACGCTCGGGCGCCGACCGCTTCATCCTGAAGAACACTCTCATCGTTCGATGTGGAGTGTCTCCGTGCAACTTCAATCCTGCTCCCGCGTCCTTAAAACACCGGCGCGGACCAAACTCCCCGACCCAAAACGCGAATTGATCCTGTCCTGCACCTGGTCGGTCACTCGCCGCTCGGCCGAGCTGTCGAACAGGTCTCGCTGACGTTCGGCCGCGAAACCCGAAAGACTCACGCCCAACAAGCGCAAACGTGGCCGTTGTTGCGACTTCCACCAGGCGTAAAGCAAGCCTCGTGCCAGCTTGTACAGCTCGCTCGCCGATGCACTCGGCGCGCTCAGCTGCGCCTGGCGAGTATGGGTAACGAACGGCGGCTCGCGCAGCTTCACGGTAACGGTTCGCCCTTCCAGGCCGCGCTGCCTTGCTCTGGCCGCAATGCGCTCGCAATGGCGCAGCAGCCAGGCCTCGGCCAAGGCGAGTTCAGCCACGTCGACGTCGTAGGTATGTTCCGCGCCGATGGATTGCTCGGCCTGGGCAGGTTCCACGCTGCGGTCGTCTTCACCCCTGGCGAGTGCCTGCAGCGCATCCACCTGACGTCCTAGCGCACTCGCCAGACGCGCCGTGTCACTTGCTGCCAATTCCCCCATCGTGCGAATGCCCAGCCGGTGCAAGGCCTGCTCGGTGACCTTGCCCACGGTCCACAAGCGCCCCACCGGCAAGGGCGCCAGTTCCAGCGCTGCGCGTTCCGCCCTGATGCGATGGAAGCCGTTCGGCTTGGACATCTCGCTGGCCAGTTTCGCCAGTAGCTTGTTCGAGCTCATCCCTACGGAGGCATGGAGCCCGGTGCGTTCGCGGATGGCGTCCTTGATGCGCCGCCCGATGGCCTCGATCGATCCCAGCAGGCGCAGGCTGGCGGTGACGTCGAGGAAGGCCTCGTCCAGCGACAGGCCCTCGACCAGCGGCGTCACCTCGTGGAAGACCTCGAACACGCGGTCGGAGACCTCCTCATAGCGCGCGATATCGGGCCACAGGTAGACGCCATCGGGACAAAGCCGCCGCGCCTGCGCCGTGGGCATGGCCGAACGAACCCCGAACGGCCGCGCCTCGTAGCTGCAGGTGGATACCACGCCGCGCGGGCCCAGTCCGCCCACGATGACCGGCAGGCCGCGCAGCTCGGGACGGTCGCGCTGCTCCACGGACGCATAGAACGCGTCCATGTCGACGTGGATGATGGCGCGGTCATCGGGCAGCATGTCCCTGTATTTTGCCGGTACGGGCACATCGGGTGTACTGGACTTGCCCGTCTGCAACGGCTAATCTTGGTCCCGCTTGGGTCATAAGGGTGCGCGCACGATCGGTAAGATCGACCGCTACGGCACCCGTCCCGATGCACTCAGCCGACCGATTGAGAAGCCAGTGACGCAGGTTTCGTCACGTTGTGGCTCGCGTCCCATGTCGTGTGGTCCCCACATGCCTTCAGACGCTCAAGGGTCGCTCACGGCCAGCCTGATCGAAACGCCAGACGCGCGATTTCATCATGCATGTCCGCGACGGTGGCGCCATGCGCACTGGCTAGGCATCGCGCAAGTTAGCTTCAACGGATCGCGCCTGCGGGCCACGGTCCGGGCGGGGACATTCGTCAACCGAATGCCGGTGGGATCAACGTTTCCTAACGTGATTAAACGCAGAGCAAGCCGTCTTGAACGGCCCAACGACATGCATTGATGAGCACTGAGCCAGTCGAGCCTCAGGCGGTCGCCGCACCGCAAGACGCGTTTGCGTCGGTACCTCAACAGCAGGAAATGCCGCTGGCCATCGTGCGCGGCGAACCGATGTTGCAGATGCCGCAGGACCTGTACATCCCGCCGGATGCGCTCGAGGTGATCCTCGAGGCCTTCGAAGGGCCGCTAGATCTTTTGCTGTACCTGATCCGTCGGCAAAACCTGGACATTCTCGACATCCCTGTCGCCGAGATCACCCGGCAGTACATGGACTACATCGAGATGATGCGCGACGTGATGCGCCTGGAACTGGCCGCCGAATACCTGCTGATGGCGGCCATCCTCGGCGAGATCAAATCGCGCCTGTTGCTGCCCCGGCCGCCGGCCGAGGAAGGCGTAGAGGAAGACCCCCGCGCCGAGCTGGTCCGCCGACTGCAGGAATACGAGCGCTTCAAGCGGGCCGCGGAAGACATCGACGCCCTGCCCCGCATGGAGCGGGACATGGCGCCGGCCCACGCGGACGTGGGCGAGCGCAACGTGATCAAGCTGCCGCCGCCGCTCGACCTGAAAGAGATGCTGCTGGCGCTGAAGGACGTGATGCGTCGTGCCGAATTGTTCGGCCACCACGCGATCAAGCGCGAAGCACTGAGCGTGCGACAGCGCATGGGCGAACTGCTCGGCCGCCTGACCGACCAGACCTTCCAGCGCTTCGAAACGCTGTTCGATGTCACCGAGGGCCGCCTGGGCGTGGTGGTCACCTTCCTGGCCATGCTGGAGCTGGCCAAGGAAATGCTGGTGGAGATCGTGCAGGAAGAACCGCTGGCACCGATTTACGTAAGGGCACGGGCAGGAAGCGCGGAAGAAACCGCCGCCGAACGCTATGCCGATGACGAGCCGGCCACCGCGGCCGAATAAGCCGCGCAGCCCGCCCCATTCACCGCAGCATCCGCATCCGATCCGAGGCCATGCAGATCGAGCAACTCAAACCCATCATCGAGGCGGCATTGCTGGCATCCACCCAGCCGATGACCATTCCTCAACTGCTGGAACTGTTCGGCGAAGAGGACGAAGTCGGCCGCGAAGAGATCGCCAAGACCCTCGAAGCGCTGATGGAAGACTGCGCCAGCCGCGGCGTGGAGCTGCACGAGGTCGCCTCGGGCTTCCGCTACCAGGTGAAGCAGAGCGTGCACCCGTGGATCTCACGCCTGTGGACCGAACGACCCAGCCGCTACTCGCGCGCCCTGTTGGAAACACTGGCACTGATCGCCTACCGCCAACCGATCACGCGCCCGGAGATCGAGCAGATCCGCGGCGTGGTGGTGTCGTCCAACATCATCAAGACGATGGAAGAGCGCGAGTGGATCCGCGTGGTCGGTTACCGCGACGTACCCGGCAAGCCCGCGCTGTTCGGCACCACGCGCGCCTTCCTCGACTACTTCAACTTGAAGTCGCTGGATGAGCTGCCGCCGCTGTCGGAAATCCGCGACATGGAAGATCCGCAGATGAGCATCGCGCCGGAGCCGCTGCCCGCCCGCGTGGCGCGCGACCTGCCGATCGATCCGGACGAAGAAAACGAAACCCTGGTGGTGGCCGGCGAAGAAGACATCGACGCCACCATCACCGAACCCGCCGGGCATGACGCCTTGGCCGAGAACGAAGAAAGCCAGGCCGCCGATGCCATCGACGAGCCCGGCCACGAAACACCCGAGGCGATGGAAGTCGCCTCCTCCGAACCCGGCGATGCGCTGCACGCCGAGACCCATGTTGACACTGCCGACGAGGCAGCGACCCACGCGGACGCCGACCAAGGCGACGCCACGCAAGACACCGAGGAGTACCGCGCATGACTGCGCCCCAGAAATCCGTTTTGACCCTCAAGCGCACCCCGCGCGACGAAACCACACCCGCCATCGAGGAGCGCCTGCACAAGGTGCTCGCCAATGCCGGCCTCGGCTCGCGCCGCATGCTCGAGCAGCGTATCCAGGCCGGTGAGGTCGAACTCAACGGCACCCCCGCCACCATCGGCGCGAGCGTGCACGCGGGCGACCGCGTCGTGCTCGACGGCAAGCAGTTCGTGGTCGCCACCGACAACCGCGACGAAACCGAAGTGCTGGTCTATCACAAGCCCGAAGGCGTGGTGACCACCCGCGAAGATCCCGAAGGCCGCCCCACCGTGTTCGAGCAGCTGCCGCGCCTGAAGGGTGCGCGCTGGGTCGCCGTGGGTCGCCTGGACATCAACACCACCGGCCTGCTGCTGCTCACCACCGACGGCGAACTGGCCAACGCGCTGATGCACCCCAAGAGCGGGCTCGAGCGCGAATACCTGTGCCGCGTGCACGGTGAAGTGCCCGACGAAATCATCGAGAAGCTCAAGGCTGGCGTGGAGCTGGAAGACGGCCCGGCCCGTTTCGACGAAATCGCCGTGATCAGCCGCGGCGGCAGCCACAGCTGGTTCCGCGTGGTGATCCGCGAAGGCCGCAATCGCGAAGTGCGCCGCCTGTGGGATTCCCAGGGTTTCCTGGTGAGCCGCCTCAAGCGTATCCGCTATGGCAGCGTGGAGCTGCCGCGTGCCCTGCGTCGTGGCGATTGCGAATCGCTGGGCGAGGAAGCCGTCAAGGATCTGCGCAAGACCACCGGCCTGGGCGCGCCGCAACCGGTGCTCACGCTGAGCCCAGTGCTGCATCAGCGTCGCGCACCGCGCAACGTCACCGAGTACCGCCCCGAACGCGGCGCGGCCGGTGGCTGGAGCAGTGCGCACCAGGACGAGGCGCGCGAGCTGCGCGCTTACGACCGCATTCGCGAAGAACCCGTGCGCGGCAAGCAGCAGCGTGGCCGTCCGGGTCGGGAAGTGAACGGCAACGTCGCTCGTCCGGAACGCCCGGGCGGCGGCGGTCAGCGCAAGAATCGCCGCGGCGTGGCGCCGGGCCAGGAGCTGCCGTCGGTGCGCACCTGGTTCGCCGGTGAATCACGCGAAGGCGGAGCCGGTGGCGCCGCCCGTGGTGGTGCGGCGGGCAATCGTCGTCCGGGTGGCGGCAAGCCCTCGTTCGGCAATCGTGCCGGTGGCGCCGAAGGTCGCAGCGGCAGCCCCTACAGCGGTTTCGGCGGTGGTGCCGGCGCCGGTGGCAACCGTGGCGGCAAGCCGGGCGGACGTCCCGGTGGTCGCCCCAGCGGTCAGGGTGGTCCCGGTGCGGGACAAGGCGCCCCGGGTGGTCGTCCGCAGGGCCGCGGCGGCAATCGCCCGCAAGGTGGCGGTGGCCGTCCGCAAGGCGGTGGCGGTCGTCCCCAGGGTGGCGGCGGTCGCCCGCACGGCGGTGGCGGCGGCAATCGCGGCGGCGGCCGTCAAGGCAATCGCTGAGGCCAGCGTCCATGTCCGTTCGCATCTATCACAACAACCGTTGCTCCAAATCGCGCGCCACGCTGGCGTTGCTGGAGGAGCGAGGCGTCGTCTGTGATGTCGTGAATTACCTGGACACGCCGCCGAGCAGCGCCGAGCTGATGCAGTTGCTCGACATGCTTGGCATGACGCCGCGCGAGCTGATGCGCACGGGCGAGACCGAGTACACCGAACTCGGCCTCGACGATCCTTCGCTCGACGACACTACGCTCATCGCGGCCATGGTGAGCCATCCGCGGCTGATCGAACGCCCCATCGTGGTCTCCAATGGCAGGGCCGCGATTGGACGTCCACCGGAAGCGGTGCTGTCCATTCTCTGAGTGCACGCATCCTCGCCTTGCGCGGGGATGCGTCGCCATCGCTCAATCGTTCTGTTCTTCCTCGTCCGGCACGTAGGCCAACAGGTCGCCCGGCTGGCACGCCAGGAATTCGCAGATCTTGCTCAGCGTTTCGAAACGCACGCCGCGCACGTGGCCGGACTTGAGCAAGGACAGATTGGATTCGGTAATACCAACGAACTCGGCGAGTTCGCGCGAGCGCACCTTGCGCATCGCCAGCATGACATCGAGTCGGACCACGATCGCCATCAGGACCTCACACGATCGAGCGCTGGTCGTCTTCGAGTCGCGCTGCCTCGTCGAACAGGCGCGCCACGAAGAAGAACACGGCCACGGGCAACAACGACAGCAGATCGTCGCCGCTGAATTCCAGGCGGGCGGCACCGGCACCTGATCGCCACGCCAGCCAGAGTGAAACGGCCGGAGGCAGCAACACACGGAGCGCCGCAGCCACCATCAGCAGGCACGCGAAGCGTCGGAAGCGTTTCGTCACTGCAGAGGAAAACAGCGCATCGGGCGCCACGCGCCCCAGCATGCGCGCCAGTTCCACCAACGCCGCGCAGGTCACCAGCGCAAGAACGGCGGCGATGCCCGCCGCCCACGCGCGCGGAAGGCCATCGGTCGACAAGCTGGCCACCACCGCAGCGTCTTGCTTAGCGCCATCGGCCCAGATACCCAGCGCCGTGACCAGCAGACAGGCCAAGGCCCCCAACCAGCAGGCCGCGGCCAGCGCACGTGCCGCCCGCACGATGCGCCGCGCTGTTGTATGATCATTTTTTTCTGTATTACGATAATTTTTATTCGTCATACGGGCACCATACCATGAAAAACGGACCGCTGATCTGGCTTCATCTCTGTGCATGGGTGGCCGCCCTGGCCTGTCCGGTCCAAGCCACCGAGGTGATATCGACGCCTATTTCGAGCCAGCAGGCTGAAGACGCCCTGATCGATGCCGCTGGCGGTGAGGTGTTTCACCTGGCCAGCGTGCTTCCCCGCATCGAGGATCCAGGCCTCGCATGGCTCGCCCGCGCCAGGTTGGCCGCGGCAAGGCTGGATGCCGTCGAAGCAGGACAGCTCGTCGATCGCTATTTGGCCGATGGCAACCGCACACCCGCCCAACGCGCACTGGCATGGCCTATCGTGGCCGATGCCAGCTTTGCCGTTGGCGATTACCACAAGGCGGCCGAGGCTGCGCACGCATGGGAACAGGCGCTCGCCGCGGAAGGTGCGGCGGCAGACAAGCGCGCCGACGCGCTCCAAATGGCGACACTTGCCGACCAGCTCGCCAGCGCCACCGCACAGCATGTAGACGTCTATACGCCCAAACCCGAGGCGGTGAAAAGAGACAAGGTCGGCCTGCCACGCTCGCTGGCCCGCATCAATGGCAAGCCGCAGGAGGTCGTACTGGACACCGGCGCCAATCTTTCCGTCGTTTCACTTTCCACCGCCCACAAGCTTGGCCTTCGTCTGCTCGAGGGCGCGACCAGCGTGGGAAGCGCCAGCCGCCAGGCTGTGGCTTCGCGCATCGGCGTTGCGGATCACCTGACGTTCGCCGGACTCTCTTTGAGCCATGTGGCGTTTCTGGTTCTCGACGACCAGCAACTGAACATGCCGGTGCCTGGCGGTTACCAGATCGACGCGATCCTCGGCTTTCCGGTGCTGCGCCAGTTGCAGCGCCTGGAGTTCACTTCCGACGGCAAGCTGTTGCCATCGCATAGCAGCGCATCGAAGCCTGGCGAGGGCAATCTGCGCATGGCGGGCAGCGATCTCTACGTGGAGGTGATATTCAATGATCTGCCCGTGGCGATGCACCTGGACAGCGGCGGCGCGTTCTCGTCGCTGTCTTCGCGTTTCGCATCGGAGCATCCCGACGTGGTGAAGGGACTCAAGTCGCGGCAAGACCATATTGCCGGCGCGGGTGGCGCGCGCGCCCGCCAATCGGCAACGTGGCCGCAAGTGCGCGTGCGCATTGGCGATCAGCAGACCGTGCTGCCGGCGATGACGATCTCGCTGAGCGACGCCGGCAACGTCAAGGAGCCGAACGTGCTGGGCGGCGACATCCTGCAGTCGTTCGATCACTGGACGATCGACTTCCCGCGCATGCAGTTCGACGTAGGAAAGCCGTTGTCGCACGCCACGACAAAGCCGCATGCGGGTTGACCGCACGCGGCAAGCGGATCAACCCGGATCGAGCGTGAAGCGGTCGGCATCCATCCACGCCGGGAAACGCTCGCGATGCGCAAGCAGCGGCGCAGGATCGATGGTGACGGTCACCACCTGCTCCTGCGGGCCGAGCTCGACCAGCGGTTCGCCGATGGGATCGAGCACCGCGCTGTCGCCGGCATAGGGCAGATCGTTGCCGTCGACGCCGACGCGGTTGAGGCCGATCACATAGCTCAGATTTTCGATGGCACGCGCGCGCAGCAGCGTGCGCCATGGCTGGCGCCGCGGCGCCGGCCAGTTGGCCACGAAGATGGCGAGGTCGTAATCCATGCCGCCGGTGGCTTCTTCACGGCGACCATTGCGCAGCCACACCGGGAAACGCAGGTCGTAGCAGACCTGCGGAAGAATGCGCCAGCCCTTGAGTTCGACGATGAGCCGCTCGTTGCCGCCGCCGTAGCGCGTGTGCTCGCCGGCCATGCGGAACAGGTGGCGCTTGTCGTACTGCGCGAAGCTGCCGTCCGGCCGCGCCCAGATCAGGCGGTTGTAGACCGTGTCGTTTTCGCGGATGGCCAGGCTGCCGCACAACACGGCGCCCACGTCCTGCGCGAGCGCACGCATCCATGCCACGCCCTCGCCTTCCATGGTGTCGGCGCTGGCACGCGTATCGTTGCTGAAGCCCGAGAGAAACGTCTCCGGCAGCACGACCAGATCGGTCTGTCCCGCAACACGACGCACCAGCTCGCCGTAATACTCGCGGTTGGCGGGCGCATCGTGCCAACGCGTGGCGCCCTGGATCAGGCTGACCTTCAAAGCTTGCATAGACGCTCCGCGGCGGCTTCCATCGTGGCATCGCTCTTGGCAAAGCACAGGCGCAGGTAATGGGTGCCCGGCGCCTTGTCGTAGAACGGCGTGAGCGGAATGGCCGCCACGCCACCTTCCTTCACCATCCATTCGCAGAACGCCACGTCGTCCTTGTCGCTGATGGCAGAGTAATCGACCAGCTGGAAATAGCCGCCCGGTACGTCGAGCAGCTTGAAGCGCGACGGCTTGATCAGCTCGCGGAAGCGATCACGCTTCTCCTGGTAGAACGCGGGCAGTTCCAGATAGTGCTCCGGCGTGCTCGCCATGAACTCGGCAAAGGCAACCTGCGCCGGATGGAAGGTGCAGAACGTGAGGTACTGGTGCACCTTGCGGAATTCAGCGGAGAGCGCTTTGGGCGCCACGGCGTAGCCGAGCTTCCAGCCGGTGCAGTGATACGTCTTGCCGAACGACGACACCACGAAGCTGCGTGCCGCCAACTCAGGATGGCGCAGCACGCTCTCGTGCTGTGCGCCGTCATAGACGATGTGTTCGTAGACCTCATCGGAGAGCACCACGATCTCGGTGTCGCGAACAATCGCCGCCAGCTCGTCCAGATCAGCCGCGGAAAGTACGGCGCCCGTCGGATTGTGCGGGCTGTTGATCAGGATCATGCGCGTCCTGGGCGTGATCGCGTCACGCACGCGCTGCCAGTCGATGCCGAAGCTGGGCGCCAGCAACGGGATGTGCACGGCACGCGCACCCTGCAGCTCGATGGCCGGCTCGTAACTGTCGTATGCCGGGTCGAACACGATCACTTCGTCGCCCGCGCGCACCACGGCGGCGATGGCGGCGAACAGCGCTTCGGTCGCGCCGGAGGTCACGGTGACTTCGGTGTTGGGGTCGAATTTGTGGCCATACAGACGCTCGGTCTTCAGCGCGATCTGCTCGCGGAGCGGCTGCAGACCGATGCCGGGCGCGTACTGGTTGCGGCCTTCGGCCATGGCGCGCGTGATGGCGTCGCGCAACGGTTGCGGCGGTTCGAAATCGGGGAAGCCCTGGCCGAGGTTCACGGCCTTGTGGTCCAGCGCCAGCTGGCTCATGACGCTGAAGATGGTGGTTCCAACTTTGGGAAGCTTGGTCTCGATCTGCATGGTCCGGATGTCTGGAAGGCTAAACGATGATGCTAACACGAGGCGTGTTGCGTGCCTGCTTCAAAGGTATTTGCCGCACTGCGCGTGCTTCTCGCGTACGGTATCGGGCAGCTTTTCCGCAAGAAAATCCACGAAGGCGCGCACGCCGGGCAACAGGCCACGGCGGCTGGGATAGACAAAGTGCATGGTGCCTTGCGGCACGCTCCATTCGGGCAGCACCACCTCCAGCTCACCGCGCTCGATGGCCGGACCACAGACGAACTCCGGCAGCAGGGTGACGCCGATACCGGCCTTGCAGTTCTGCAGCAGTGCGTTGAAGTCGCCACAGATCAGGCGCGGCTGGATGTCCACCAGCACGCGCTCGCCGTTGCCGTCCAGCAATTCCCAGCTCTGCGCTCCCTCATGTTCCTGGTTGGTGAGCGCAGGCAACTGCGACAGGTCGCTCAGTTCCTTGGGATGGCCGTATCGCTTGAGCAGGTCGGGGCTGGCCACCAGCAACACGCGCGATTGCCCGAACGTGCGCACCACCAGCGTGGCGTCGGTATCGAGCTTGCTGCGCACGCGGATGGCCACGTCGAAGCCTTCGCCGATCACATCGACACGTCGGTCGGTGGCGTGCAGGCGCACCTGCATCTTCGGATGCAGCGCGAGGAATTCCGGCAGCATGTGGCCCACCACGGTCTGCACCAGCGACACCGGGCAACTGACGCGCACCAGCCCGCGCGGCTCGGAGCGCACTTCTTCCACTGCCTCCTGAGCCGCCCTCGCCTCTTCCAGCACCGCGCGGCAATGGCCGTAGAAGCGTTCGCCCACTTCCGTGACCACGAAACGGCGTGTGGTTCGCTGCAGCAGGCGCACGCCTAGGCGCTCTTCCAACTGTGCGATGCGCTTGCTGAGGCGCGACTTGGGAATGCCCAAGGCGCGGCCAGCGGAGGAAAAGCCGCCGTGCTCAACCACCGCGGCAAAGAAGTAGAGATCGTTGAGGTCCTGCAGGGCGCCGTCCAACACCGTCATCGTCGTTTCCCATTTTGAACGATACGTTCGAGTTTACCCGTCTTATCGGAAGATTGTCCGATGAGTACCTTAGTTCCGTCGCCGGTTGGTCCGGCCCGTCAACTGAGGAAATACCATGAAACTGCTGCATCTCGACGCAAGCGCCCTGGGTAGCCACTCCGTTTCGCGCGGCCTCACCGCCGCCATCGTCGCCGAACTGAAGGCCAACAACCCGGCAGCGGAAGTCATCTACCACGATCTGGTTGCCAACCCGCTGGCCCACTGGACCCCCGTGGCCGACGCCAGCGATCCGGTTGCCGTGCAGGCCAGCCAGATGATCGACGAGTTCCTGGCCGCCGACGTGGTGGTGATCGGCGCCCCGATGTACAACTTCTCGATTCCCAGCCAGCTGAAGGCCTGGATCGACCGCGTCGCCGTTGCCGGCAAGTCGTTCCGCTACACCGCGAATGGTCCGGAAGGCCTGGCCGGTGGCAAGCGCGTGATCATCGCCTCGTCGCGTGGCGGCATCTACAGCGAAGGCAGCGCCGCCCAGCCGATGGACTTCCAGGAAACCTACCTGCGCGCGCTGTTCGGCTTCCTCGGCGTGACGGACATCGAGTTCGTGCGTGCCGAGGGCGTCAACTTCAGCGAAGACCACAAGGTTGAAGCCCTGAAGTCGGCCCACGCCTCCATCGGCGTGGCGACCCGCAAGGCTGCGTAAGCCACATCACGCTCCACCGTCCCCGGCAGACGCCGCACCTCAGGGTGCGGCGTTTGTCTTTTCAGCGCGGTAAACCGCCTTGCCATCCACCCAGGTGCTGAGCGGCTTGAGGTCGGCGATCTGCCGCGGCGATACGGTGAGCAGATCGCCACTGAGCACCACGAAGTCGGCACGCATGCCGGGCTTCAAGGCGCCGACCTGGTCTTCCATGAAGGACGCATACGCCGCGCCGCGCGTGAAACCGGCCAACGCCTGGATGCGGCTCACGCGCTGATCCGGCAACCAGCCGCCCGGCGGCTGTCCGTTGAGATCCTGCCGCGTCACGGCCGCATAAAGGCCCAGCATCGGATTGACCTGCTCCACCGGGAAATCCGAGCCGAACGCCAGCGGCACCTTTTCCTGGATGAAGCGCTGCCAGGCATACGCCCCCTTCAAGCGCGCCGCACCGAGACGTTGTTCGGCCCACGGCATGTCGGAGGTGGCATGCGTAGGCTGCATCGAAGCGATCAGGTGCAAGGAAGCAAAGCGCGGGATGTCGTCGAGCGCCACGATCTGCGCATGCTCCACGCGCCAGCGATGATCGCTGTCGGCGTGATCGCCCAGCACGGCCTGATAGGTATCGAGCACGTTGCGGTTGCCACGATCACCGATGGCGTGCGTGGCCACCTGCACGTGGCAGCGATACGCCTTTTCCACGGCGGTGCGATAGGCCTCGGGCGAGGTGACGAAGATGCCCTTGTTGCCGTGGTCGTCGCTGTAATCAGCCAGCAAGGCCGCGCCGCGGCTACCCAACGCGCCATCCATGTAGAGCTTCACTGTGCGCATCTGCAGGCGGCCGCTCGCATCGGCCCAGTGACCGCCCTGGCTGCACAGCCAGTCGAGTGCCTGGTGATTGCCGTCGGCCATCTCATAAAGGCGCAGCGGAATTTCACCGGCTGCGGCCATTTCCTGCAGCACCTTGAAATCCTCCAGGCTCACGCCCGGATCGTGCACACCGGTAAGGCCGGCAGCGACAGCATCCGCGAACGCGGCCCTGTAGGCATCGCGCGTCTGTTCGTGCGTCAGTGGAGGAACGGCCTGGCCAACCAGGGCCTGCGCACCATCCACCAGCACGCCCGTCGCCCTCTTGCCGACGCGCTCGATGCGACCGCCCTCGGGTTGCCAGTCGCCATCCAGCGACCTGGTCGCGTGTTTCATCGCGGCGGTGTTGGCCCAGGATGCATGACCATCCACGCGCTCGAGGTACACCGGGCGATCGGGAAACGCTGCATCGAGATCAGCGGCGCTGGGAAAATGCTTGTCGGCCCAGCGGTTCTGATCCCAGCCGCGACCGATCAGCCACGTACCCGGCGGCAGCTTGGCGGCAGCGGCCTTGAGGCGCGACACCACTTCCGCTCGCGACGTGCTGCCGACCAGATCCACCTGGATATGCGTCATGCCCAGGCCGAGCATGTGCCCGTGGGCATCGATCAGGCCGGGAATCACAGTGGCGCCCTTGGCGTCCTCGATCGTGGCGTCGGGATACTGCTTCTTGAGGTCAGTCGTATCTCCTACGGCAAGTAGGTGTCCATCGTCCTTCCAGGCCAGCGCCGTGGCTTCAGGACGCGAGGGATCCATCGTGTGGATGTGGGCATTGACCAGCAGTGTGGTCGCCTGGAGCGGCAGCGCGGCAAGCGCGAGCAAGGCAATCGAAGAACAGCGTAGCGGCAGGTGCATGGACGAATCCCAGGCGGAAGGATGCCGCGACTTTGCCCAGCCCGGCCATGACACACAAGCGGCCATGCAACATGTACGTACCCAGGGCGCCCCTTCGCCCCGGATACAAAGGACTTACGCGGCCTGTTCCAGCACCGCTGCCGGGCGCGCGTACTGCGCCAGGCGAATGGAAGTGTCGGTACCCGGCATCTCCACGCACACCGAACGCCCGGAACGCAGGTGTTCATCGCGCGCCACTTCGCGGGCGAGCTTGATGGCGCTGCCAAGCCGCAGATCACTGAACAAGGAAAAGCCGAGACGGCACACGCACCACGAACCGTCCGGAGACTGCTTGAGTGAATAGGTGACCATGTTCCAACCCTGTGGGGAAAAAGAGTTCCTGCCACCAGCTGATCGTGTACGCATCCCGCGTGACGATCTGTCCGTTACGGACTAAAAGAGCATGCCTCTGTTACACCTTCCATCCTATCGGCACCACACCTAAAGTCGCGTAGGAATACGACTACGACAATGGGAATAGTGGTGGCTCCGCATGTGTTTCACGATGGATACACATGCGCTTGCCATCCATGAACGCCATGGCAGGCCAGTGCCGTCGGTCGCAGAAATCACATCGATACGTCACCCGTCGTTAACTGTCACGTCGTCAAGTTCGGAGACCCGATCATGGAGTCTTCCGATGACGGACGGCACGCAAGAATTTCACCTGCCCTTGCATGAGGCGTTCGAGGAATTGTTGCAGCTCTATCGCATGCTCGAACTGGAAAACGAACTCCTGCGCGGACAGCTACGCCGGCATCCGGTCGGTGAGCTGCAGATCCGCGAAACGGAGCGCAAGATGATGGAACTGCGCGGCGACACGCCGGCAGCCACGCCGGGCCGCCTGACAGCACTGCTTGCCGCTCGCACCGAATAAGCACGCAGCTATTTCGAAACATCGACATGAGAGCGCCCATGGCGACGAATGAATTCCACGGTGTGATGGTGACGCATCCCGAGCGCGTCGTATTTCCCGACGACGACATCACCAAGCAGGACGTAGCCGACTATTACGACGCCGTCATGCCATGGTTCCTGCCTGGCGTCGAAGGGAGACCCACGTCGGTGTTCCGCTTTCCGGAAGGACTCGCCCAACCGGGCTTCTTCCAGAAGCATCCCATGCGCGGATTGCGGCACGTCGGCCACGTTCGACTGCGCGAGGAAAGCGGCGACCTCGACGACTACCTTTGTCCTGGCGATGCAAGCGCCATGATCGAACTGGTCCAGTACGGAACAATCGAATTCCATCCATGGGCGTCGAGAGCCGATGCATTGGAAGAGCCCGACTATCTCGTGTTCGATCTCGATCCCGGCACGGGCGTGGCGTGGCACGACGTGATCGACGCCGCGCGCTGGTTGCGGGACCGCCTCGCCAAGGTCGACCTCAAGAGCTTCGTGCGAACGACCGGAGGCAAGGGCCTGCATGTGCTCGTTCCGCTGCACTCGGCTTGCCGCTGGGAGGATGCCAGCGGCTTCAGCAGCGCGTTCGCACATCAGCTTGCTAGCGATCGTTCCGACGGATTTACCGCGGCGTCGGTGATGAGCGAACGCAAGGGACGCATCTTCATCGACTATCTGCGAAATACGCGCGGCGCCACCAGCGTGGCGTCGCTCTCGCTGCGCGCACGTGCCGGCGCACCGGTGGCGATGCCGCTGCGTTGGCAAGACCTGGGCCGCTGCGCCAGCGGAAACGCGTTCGACCTGCGAAACGCCAGGCAGCGGATTGCGCGCCTTCGTGCCGATCCATGGGAGGGTTTCGCCACGATGCGGCAAAGCCTCGACAAGGCGACACGCACCTATGGCACATCGAAAGACCGGGACTAGCCTCTGGATGGCGACTGGTCCAGCAGTGCCTTGAGATGACCCATCGCAGGCGAGAGGAAATAGCGGCCGTCCAGCACCTGCTTCAGCGCATCCACGAGTTCGTCTCCTGCCGAGGCCTTCAGCACATAGCCTTTGCCAAGACTCAGGGCTGTGCGAGCCAACGTGGCATCGTCATGCATGGTGATGAAAACCACCGGCAGATCGGGGCGGTCGGCAAGCAGTTCGCGCGCCGCCTGCAAGCCATCCACGCCAGGCATGCTGATATCGGTCACCACCACGTCCGGGCGAAGACGACGCACTGCCTTCACCAAGGCTTCGCCATGCGCGACCACGGCCAACACGTCGAACTCCTCGCCGAGCAATTCACGCAACTCCTCGGCGACCGGCACGTGATCCTCGGCCAGCACGAGCGTGGCGCGTTTTACGCTGGTTTCAGGCGATTTACTGGGCATCGAACGCAGGATCGTCCAATGCAAGAACTTTCGCCACCGAAAGAGAACGCGTCCTCGCTAAGTAAAACTACCCATCACGGTATCCGGCATCGTGCGCGGACGTGCCGTCGTGTCAAAACAGCAAGCCGAGATCCTGTGCGCGCCGCACCAACTCCAGCGTGGAATGCACGCCGAGCACCTGCATCATGGTGTACTTGTGCGCCTCCACCGTGCGCACCGACAGGCCCAGCTGCAACGCGATCTGCTTGGAGCGCAACCCTTCGCCGACCAGACGCAGCACCTGCAACTGCTTGGAGGTGAGGTTGCGCATATCGGTCATCTGGCCACTGATGTAGCGCGCACCCAGCGCCGGCGTGACATAGGTGGCCCCCGCCATCACCTGCTGCGCTGCATTGCGCAGATCTTCTCCCGCCGAATTCTTAAGGATGTATCCCCGCGCACCCGCGCGCAGCGCCGCCACGGCCAGCGCCGGTTCCATGTGCATGGTGAGGAACACGAAGCGCGTATCGAAGCCGGCCTGGCGAAGCCGCTTGAGCGCATCCATGCCGTTGCAGCGCGGCATGTTGATGTCCGCAACGACAAGATCCGGTTGCAGCCGCTGCACGGCGTCGACCAGCGCATCGCCGTCGGCGACGATATCCAGCAGTTCGAAATCCTCGTCGAGGATATGCTGCACGCCCTCGGCCACCATGCGGTGATCGTCGGCGATGATGAGCTTGGGCTTCAGGTTGGCCCGTGGGCTTCTAGCGGAATTCGTATGCATAGCTCAGTCCCTTTTCCCAGAGTTGATTGCAAGCGACAGCTGCCACTGAGCAGCTTCGTGCGTTCGTCGATGCTCATGAGTCCCAGCCCTCGACGCCCCTCTCCTTCCGTGACAAATCCCTTGCCGTTGTCAGTGATGGTGAGATCCACCTGGTGGTGCGCAATCTGGAGCGCCACTTCGATGCGCTGCGCATCCGCATGTCGAAGTGCATTGCCAAGGCCTTCCTGTGTCACGCGATAAAGGCAGAGCGCCACGTCTTCCGGAAGATCCTTGGCGTGCGGCGACACCCTCAACTCGATCACCGGGCCGCATCGACGCCGCAGGTTCTGGCACAGCCCTGCCAGCGCCGCGGTGAGGCCGGTCTGCGTCAGCATGCTGGGATGAAGATCGTGCGACAGATGACGCACGTCCTCTGACAGAGCGATCAGGTCGCTTTGCAGCTGGCTCACGTCCTGCTTGTTGGTGTCGTCCACCTTGCGCCGCAGGGCACTCAACCGTATCGACGCCACCGCGAGACGCTGGTTGATGTCGTCATGCAGATCCCGCGCGATGCGTGCACGCTCCTCTTCCTGCGCCACGATCAGCCGACCCGCGAGTTCGCGCACTTCCGTGCTGGTAATCGCCAGATCCCGTTGCGTGGCCCGGCGCTGCTCGACCAAGGCGGCGAGATAAAGCGACGCGATGGAGACGGCCAGCATCCACAGCTGCACGCTGATCGTGGTGAGTTCGGACTCCGGCTGCACAAACGGCCCCTCATGCGACAGGCTGAGCTCGATGGCCATCAATCCGACAACGAGATTCACCGCGCAGGCGCCGACAACCTGTGCGCGCAGGGCCACGAAGATCGCCAGCGGCACCGGCGCCAGCAACAGCAGCGGACGTATGGTGGCGATTCCGCCCAGCTCTCGCCATCCCACCCAAAGCAGCACCAATGCGACCAGCGTGATGAGCGGCATGTTCCATCCCGGCAGCGTGTCACGCCGCAGCGACGAGCCCGGATTGAGCAGGCTGAGAATGGCCGGCGTCAGCACGACATAACCCAGCGAATCGGCCAGGGCCACATGCCACCATTCCCTGGACAGCCACGAAGGCAATTCAATCAGCGCGGACAAACCAAATACCGCAGTGCCTGTCGCGACGGGCAACGCCACCACCGCTACGACAAGGAAGAGCAGAAGCTGCAGAAAATTGCCGGTCGATTGATCCTTGCGCAGCTGACTGAGCACCCACGCAGCAGCGTTGATGAGTAAAAGCACGCACACCGTCACGGTGGCGATGCCCTTGGCAGGCAACCCCATCAGCAGCGACAGTGACAGCATGCCGGTCGCCCAACCCACACCGTAGGCAAGCCAGTATCTGTAGGACGAACACAGCAGCAGGGCCAGCAACAATGGCCCGGATAGCCAAATCACCTGAAAATCGAGGGTGTGATCCCACAACGCCAGCGACAGCCATTGCGCCGCCATCGCAGCCAGGCCTGCGCCTATGCCACGCGTCACGTGTTGAGGCAAGGCACCGACCGGCGCTTTGCCACTGATGATCCCCTCTGCTCCGTGCATCCTTTCGCCCCGCTGTGATCAACAGCTGCAGCCCTTGCGACACGTCGCTGGACCATCGAAGCCAAGGCGCATTTGCCCACGATGGCCGTCATTGCTCCGTGATGGTCTAGGTAGTTCTACGAATGGCGTGGCAAGGCCATCCAGCCCTGCATTTTTCACTGGATGTCGCGTCCGACCTATTGAATCGATGCAGGTGGAATCGCGACGCGGAGAGTCGACGCCAAAAGCTCCGCTGGCCCCGAAATTTCACGCCATCTTCAGTAAATTTACGTGCCCTGTTTGAGTGAAAGTTCGCTTACCAAGCAGGCGTCGAAAGCCCAAGCTGGCCCAAGGACAAACAGCGGCTCGGCGGGGATCAGACCGATCATGAAACCGAAGTGTCCTCGGCCCCGGTGCGGCGGCTCGGCCGAGCGCCAACGCGGCTTTGTCGCCGCCAGCGCGCTTCATGCGCAGCGGCAAGCCACCTTGCGCTTCGTCGTATGAAGGCGAACGCGCGCGCAGCCTCCAAGAGCACCCGCAAGCTTCGCGTGCTGCTGGCGGACGAGCATCGCTGCGTCGCCGAAGGCCTGGCGGGCCTGCTCGCCAAGCGCACCAGCTCGGTTCTCCTGGTGCACGACGGGGAAGCGCTGGTGGATGCCGTGCTGGATGGCCAGGTGGATCTGGTCATCACCGACATCGCCATGCCGCCCTTCAGTGCCTTGCAGGCGCTGCAGCGATTGCGGCGGCAAGGCAGCGCCATTCCCGTGGTCGTGCTGTCCACCCATAGCGAACCCTTGATCGTGCGCGAAGCCATGCAGGCCGGCGCGAACGGTTACGTGCTCAAGCAATCACCCAGCAGCGAACTGTTCAACGCGATGGCGGAGGTCTGCGCAGGCAATCAGTTCATCAGTCCGCAACTGATGGCCACGCTGCTCGACGCGCCTGAGTCCCTGCATCGGCTCACCCGGCGCCAGCGGGAAGTGATCGAATCCATGGCCAAGGGCAAGCGGACCAGCGAAATCGCGGCGGAACTCGGCATCTCGGTGCGCACGGTGGAAAGCCACCGCCAGTCACTGCTCGACCTGCTTGGTGTGCACAGCGGTGTCGCGCTCATTCGCGAAGCGGAGCGACTGGGTCTGATTCCGGTTGCGCCTTACGAGCTTGACTTGGCGGCGGAGGACGAGCCGCTTCAATAGACGGTGAATTCCATGGCGGGCATCGCATCCGCCAACGTAACGGGGCTAGCGCAGCACGCGCGGCCGCTTTTCTCAGGTTGCCAGAGGGAGCACACATGAACATCTCAAGCCTGCGAAACACCGGATGGGCACTCGCCTTCATCGCTGCTGCCACATCGGCCCAGCAACTGCCCGCCACCTACCCTGCCAACGGACAGGATGCCAACCAGCAGCAGGCCGACAAGAACGCCTGCATGTCGTGGGCGCAGACGAATGCACCCACCCAGGCAGTGCCGCCACCGCAAACAGGCCCTGCGGTCGGCGGCGGCCAGCGCGTGGCCGGCGCCGCACGCGGCGCGGCTGCCGGCGCCGTCATCGGCGGTGTGGCCAATGACGATGCGGGGCATGGTGCGGGCGTGGGCGCCGCTGCAGGCGTGGTGGCCGGCGGTATGCGGGCGCGCGAACAACGCCGTCAGCAGAATGCCGCGTCGGCCGCGACGCAGAATCAGAACGCCGCCAACCTCGGCCAGGCGTACAGCGCCTGCATGAAGGGCAAGGGCTATACCGTCGGTTGAACATCGTGGCGCGATGGGCAACGCTGCACGCCGCGCTTTCGCGGCGCTCATCGCCACGCGCTGCCGACCTGGATGTAGTACGCGTGGTCGCCTTCGCTCCATGCCCAGTCGAGGCCGGCATAGAGACCCAGCGTGCGCGACATCAGATAGCGAAAGCCCACGCCTTCGGCCGTGTGCGTACTCGCGTCGCCGAAATCCAGACGTCGCCCCCATGCCCTACCCGCGCCGCCAAAACCCAGCAGCGCCCAGCGCGGGAGGAAATTCCAGCGCAACTCCGCTTCCAGCATGCCCACGTTCTGGTCCTGGTATCGACCGTACGCGATGCCGCGCAAGTCGATGGACGGCTGCTGATAAAACGGCACGTCCCCGCGCACGGCGCGGTAGTCCACGCGCGTGCCCAGCACCCAATCGCGGCCGAACGGAAAATAGCCGAACGCGTGCGCCCGATAACTCTGGAACGTGTTGTCGCTGCCAAAGGCCGGCGCGTACTGGGTGGCTTCCAACTGCCACAACCATCCCTTCGATGGCGTGAGCGTGTTGTCGCGCGAGTCGTAGCCCAATCCAAGTCCCACACCGGAAGCGCGCTGCGCGAATTCCCTGGGCTGGAAATATTGCTCGTCGCTGGCCACGTTGAGCCGGCTGTCGAAATCCATGTAGATCCACCGCGCCGAGACGAAGAGATCGGTTTGCCCCAGCCGGCGCGCCACCTGTTGATAGGAGAAGATGCCGTTGAGGTTGTAGCCGATCTTCTTCGGCGCGAGCAACAAGCCTTGCGTGTAGTAATCGAGATTGACGTAGATCTTTCCCATTGCACCTTCGTAACGCCAGGTGTCGTCCTTGAAGTGGAACGAACCGCCCAGGCCGGTACCCCACGTGCCGTTCTCCGTCTTGAAGGCGGCGACGCCATAGATGTCGGGTGGAATGCGCAGCCCGCTTTCCTTGGATGCTTCCGATTGCTTGGGCGCATGAAAGAACACCGCCGCCAGCCCTCCGCCGTTGCCCACGGCAGGCTCGGTGATGATGATGGGAACGAACAACGCGCCCTTGTGCTGGAGCAGCCAGCGCGACATATCCAGGCTGCCATCCTTGGGATCGCGGAACTTGCTCAGCCATGAGGCCTTCTTCTCATCCTGCGATGCTGGCGAAGGCCCGTCTGGCGATAACGACGTATCGGGCGCGTTCTTGTCCTGCACCGGTGTCTGCGCATGCAGGTCGGCTCCGCCGAGCCACAGCCCCGCGACCATGAGCCAGCATGCCATCGTGAGGCACGACCTCATCACGTCTCCATCGTGCAGGCATCGTGGCGAGGCATCGACGATGCGACCTTGCCGAATCATCGTCGCGGCGCACAGCGCAAACACTCCGCGATGCGCCAGCTAAAAGCACCTGGCGAAGCGACTCCCGGGCCGACGCGACCATCGAGGCCATGAAGCATGGCGGGCTCGATCAGTTGGCGGGAGGAACGTCCACTTCCTTCCAACTGCTGTCCGGATCGAACGCCTTCATCGACTGCGCCACCGTCGCGCCGTTCTTGCCGAGGTCCTTTTCGAAAACCTGGCCATCGTGGCTGACCATGAAGCTCATCACGCCCGTTTCGCCATACTGTGCAGGCCACGCAATCAGCGCGAAACCGTTGGTCATGCGCTTGCCGACGAGGTAGTTGTAGGCGCCTCCGGGAGCGGAGGGGCCTTGCGCCGTGAGTATCCGATAGTGATACCCGTAGTACCCCTGCCCCGGCACCACGTTGGCGAATTTCGGTCCCAGCGGACTTGGCGGTTCATCGCCCGTCGCCGGCCAGTACAGGCCGTCGTGTTTGCCGGGCGAGCTAAGCAGGCGCTGCGCGTACTGCAGCACCTTGTCGCCATCGCGGTCCTGCGATGCGTAGTCGCGTTGCGCATCGTAGTAAGCCAGCAACGCCTGTTCCACGGCCAGCTCGTTCTGGCCGATCTGGCGCGTGCGTATCTCCTGCTGCGCGCCCGTCATGTCGAAATGCCAGCCGCCTTTTCCCTGCACCATCGGCAGCGGCAACACCCAGTTATCCTTGCCGACATCCAGGTGTGCCTTGCCCTCGGCCGTGTCGATGCGGTGGCCTTCGTCGTAGCGTTTCAGGAACAGGTCCACGTCGTCCTTGTCGATGTCCTCGGTGGGAACGTAGTCCTTCCAGTTGTTGCCCAGTACCTTGGCCAGGGCCGGCTGGTCATGGGTGCGGATGGCCTGCACGAGCGCGTTGGCCGCCTCGTCCGCCGACGCATAAGTCGCCTGCTGCGCCAGTGCGAATCCTGAGAACAAAATGCAGCCCGCGCACAGCATCGTGCTCAGCACAAGGCGACGAATCTTGGGAGTGCGATTCATGATCAGGCTCCTCAACGACGATGGAATCCGCCACCTGCCCGGCTGGGCGCAGGTCGGGACATCTGACGGCCGGCGCCGGCGCCGGCGCCACGGGATTGGGACATCGAGCGTTGACTGGCTTGTCCACGATCCATCTGCGTGCGCGCCGAGCCCGGCGATTGCCCGCCACTGAACGCGTTGTTGCGCTGCCCACCGGAACCGCGATTTTCGAAGGAGGGATTCGCCCGTGTCTCGCCGCCCAGATTGCCGTGTGTCTGCCCACCGAGATTGCCGCGTTCCACGCCGCCGCCTTGCCCGCCCGGCCGGTTGCCACCGGTGGGACGATTCAGCGCAGCTCCTGATTCGCCCGCCGAACGTCGCGCCGCCATCGATGAACCGTTGCCAGTGGAACGATCGAAGCTTTGCAGCGCGCGCTCCCGATTGGCATCGTTGCCGCGGAACGCCTGTCGCTCGTTGGCGCCACCCACGCCCTGTCCATAGCGTTGCCGGCTGCCCTGGTCACGATAGGGCGTGCCACGCCGATTGCCGGGATTGTGGTTCCACGCCACGTTGCCGTTGCCGCTGATGCGGTTGTTGACGTTGATGTTGTTGTAGCGATTGACGTTGATGTTGACGTCGTTGTGTCCCCAATCGAAACCACCCCACAGCGAATTGGCAATCGCAATGCCGGTACCAAAGGCGAGGCCTGCCGCCAGGCCGCTGGCGATGGGATACGCATATCCCGGCGGCGGCGGCCAATAGGTCGGCGGATAACTGGGATACGCCCACGCGCCGTACACCACGGTGGGATTGTACGTGGGCACATACACCACTTCCGGATTGGCCGGTTCGATCTGGATAACGGTAGTGCTTGGCGCGCTCGCTCCAGCAGGGGCCGGCTCCACCACCACCTTCTGTTGCTCGGTGGACTTGAGGTTGCCGGCTTTCTGCGCCTGCGCGCGAAGGCGCTGCACCGACGCCATCACGTCGTCCGGCTGCGCAAGAAACGCATCGCCCACGTTCTGCACCCATTCGGGCTGCTGCTTCATCTGCGCAAGCACCTGGGGAAAGGCCACCAGCGATTGCACGCTGGGGTCCCAGCTTTGGCTGGACACCTGCTTCACCGCATCGTCGCCCTGTGTCTTCGGGTGCGACGCAGACCACGCCGCTGCTTCGGCCACGCTGCTGGGATAAGTGCAGGCCATGAGCACCTGCGACAACAAGGCATCGGGATACAGCGCCACTGGCGCGAGCATCTGATCGAGCTGCTGGTTGTTGTAGATCTTCTGCCCGCTGCCCTGCGCAGCCGGTGCACTCTGTGCGCTTTGCGCAGCCACAGGGCCGGCGATCAGCAAGGGCAGGCACAAAAGGCAAAGCAGGCAGAACCTTGGAAATCCGTCGAGCCTTGTCATCTTCATCGTGCCGCTCCCATGCAGCTCCCGCGCTCGCACCAGCTTGATACTTCGCGTGACGGCTTGGACACTGCATTTATTCGGAAGCGCACTCAGTAAAACTACCTAGCGGGACAGCCATGCGACAGCGTAACGCCTGCTCTCCGTAGATTTACCACGGAGGCCTTAGGTAGTAGTTCGCTGTGCCCCGAGCCCGCGGCGCACGACCATATCCCCTATTGCCCACTCCCAAGGACAGCCGCCATGCGCCGCACCACGCTCCCGGGCTTTCGCTTGTCTCGTACCGTTGCTGCCATCGCATGCCTGGCAGCGCTGGCTGCGCCCATGGCAAAGGCCGATACACCGGATTATTGGGACGGCGACTGGCACGGAAGCATCCAGCCGTATGGATGGCTGCCTGGCATCAGCGCGGAAACACGCTTTGAACTGCCTAACAACGGCGGCACCGTCGTGCAGAAGTCTGACAACAACATCTTCGACTACCTGAGCGGCGCACTCATGGTCGACGGCACGATACGCAAGGGCAACTGGGGCTTTTACGGCGACTTCGACTGGGTGAAGTTCACCAATGAAGAAGGCCGCTTCACCAACGTCGGTGGCGACCGCATCAATGCCAATGCCAACCTCGACACACGCTGGGGCATCAAGGGCGGCATGGTGAATTTCGCCGGCCTCTACACCATGGCGCACGGGCAACAAGGTTACATCGATCTGGTGTTCGGCATTCGCTATCTGTGGATCAAGGGCAATCTCGACTGGAACTTCAACCTCGCGGGCACCGGCGGCCGCGTCAACCTCAGCGACAGCGGCCATCTGAACAACCAGACGCACGTCACCGACGGCATCATCGGCATCCGTGGCCGCTGGTCGCCGTTTGCGGACAGCAACTGGTTCTTTCCCTATTACGTCGACGTCGGCGCGGGCAGTTCGGACAGCACGTACCAGTTGATGGTCGGCGTGGCCTACGGCTTTCACTGGGGCGACGTCGCGCTCAACTATCGCGATGTGGAATACGAGCAGAACAGCAGCGACAAGTTCCTCAAGCGCATGCAGTTGAGCGGACCGGCGATCAGCTTCACCTGGCACTTCTGAGTCACGGCTCGAGCGATGACGGAACCGGCCACCAGCATCTTCGAGGAACCCAAGCACGTCGCCGTGCTGCGACGGTTACGCCTGATCAAGCCCGAACACCGCACCCAGGCGTTTCGACGCGTACTCATTTCGGTGGCCTTTGCCTGGGTTCCGCTCGCCGCACTCTGCGCATTGCAGGCGCTCTTTTCAGGCCACGGCGAATTGCTGCATGCGTTCTTCACCGATGTGGCCGTGCACGCGCGCTTCCTGCTGGCCGTACCCATCCTGATCCTTTCCGAATACATCATCCTCCCGCGCCTGGACCTGACCGCGCGGCACTTCGTCACCTCCAACATCATCGACGAAGCCGACCGGGAGCGCTTCGACGAAGCCATCGCCTCCACGCGTCGTCTTAGCCTGGGCGTGTGGCCATCGGCCGCCATGACGATCATCGTGTATGCGTTCGTCATCACCATCGCGCTCACCGTTTCACAGAGTTCGCTGCCGATCTGGCACTACGCACCGGAGTCGTCCCGCCGCTCGCTCGCCGCCTGGTGGCACATGCTGATAAGCCTGCCGCTGCTGCTTGGTCTTCTGCTCAGCTGGGTGTGGCGCGTCGGCGTGTGGACGCGTTTCCTCCACCAGGTATCGCACATGGGGCTGCATCTGGTTTCGTCCCACCCCGACAGGGCGGGCGGATTGCTGTTCGTGGCGTTTTCGCCACGCATGTTCACGCCACTCGCGTTGGCCATAGGCATCATCATTGCGGGAACGTTCGGCAATGAAGTGCTCCACATGGGCTTGAACCCCATCGACCATCCCGCCACGCCCATCGCCACGGCGATCATCGTGATGGTCCTGTTTCTCATCCCGCCGATGGTTTTCGGTCGCATGTTGTTGATGGCATGGCGACGCGGGATATTCGAGTACGGCGCACTGGCCAGTCGTCTCGGCACGCAGTTCGAAAACAAATGGATCGGCCCCGGCAGCGTCGTCGACAAGGAGTCACTGGAGAAGCCGGACTTCTCCGCCACCACCGACCTGTACAGCGTGACGGCCAACGTCTACTCCATGCGGCCCGTCCTGTTCGATCCGCGGGCCGCGCTGTCACTGGCCGTGGCGGCGTTGCTGCCGTTCGCGCCGATCTGGCTGAGCGTGATTCCGGCCAAGGTGATCCTGACGCAGCTGTTGAAACTGGTCGTCTGATCACTCTGTTTTGCTCATTGCGTCGAAACCCATCGTGCGTTTCGACAAGGAACGTGCCGCCAGGAAAACCTGCCTGCACGCGCTCCGCGAACATTCTGGCCAACGGTCACCGGCGCCTCACCGCGTGACGTGAATGTTCGGGAGATGCCGTCCATGAGTCGCATATACGTCGACGATGTGCTGTGCACCCGCTGCGGGCGGGTTTATGAAGCCACCCGGGGTTGCCCTGCATCGGGCATTCCCGCCGGAACCGCCTGGGCGCTTGTGCCGATGGATTGGCGCTGCCCGGATTGCGGCGCACCCAAGTCATCGTTCGAATCCGTGGATGTGATCTATCAGCGGGCCTATTGCGTGATCACGGGATTCTGAGCCGCACCCTCGCGCGGCTACGCAAGACACTCGCGCTGAATCACAATGACGCTCGGCGGAAGAGCGGAGCGATGCCTCCATGAAGGCAATCTCGGTGCGCGAGCACCTGCGTGGCGTCGTCGGAGGCATGCTGGACGAGCTTCGGCTCGTTCGCCTTCACGGCGACCGCGCTGCGCTGTGCCTGCAGACGGTGCTGTCCGTCGTGCTGGCCGTGGCCGTGGCCGATCTGCTCGACCTGAGGGATCGCTGGTGGGTGGCACTGAGCGCCTATGTGGTGTTCCGCGCGGACCTGCCGGTGATGTTGCGCCGCTGCCTGGAGCGCATGGTCGGCACGCTGGCCGGTGCCGCCGCCGGTGTTGCGCTGGCCGTGTTCCTGTTGCCACATGCGGGCCTGATCGTGCCCACACTGGCGGTGATCGCAGGCATCGGCATCTACAACATGATCGGATCGCCCCGCGCATACAGTTGGGTGCTCGGTACGGTAACGGCGTTGATGGTGCTTGGCGAAGCGGCGCACGCGCCTTCCCTGCCAGCGCTGGCGCTCGATCGCATCATCGACGTGGCCACGGGCGTGGGCTCCACGCTGGCAGTCGCCACCATCTATCAGGGTCTTGCACGGCTGCGGCGACGCACGCTGGAAAAACCAGGGCAGCCTGCGCACGCAGGAGCACCGACGCTTGCGCCCGCAAGCGGCCTGCGTCGACTGAAAGCCTGGCAGGCATTGGATGGCGCGGCAGCGGTAGCGCTACTCGCCGGCATCGACCGGCTTCATACGTTGCCGAGCCTGTCGCAAGCCATGGTTTCCATCGTCGCCGTGCTGTTGGTGCCGCTGCCGGCACTGTCGCAGGGCACCGCCACGATGGAAGTACAGCAGCGCATGCTCAATCGCGTGCTGGGTTGCTTTTGCGCCGCGCTCATTGCCGCACCGCTGCTTCCCGTCATCGGTCATGTGCCCGCGCTGTGCATGCTGGTGCTGGCGGCCGGGGTGTGGCTTGCAGCGCATATCCAATCGGGTTCAGCGCGTGTCAGCTACATCGGCACGCAGTTCGGCGTGGGGTTCATCATGGTCTTCGTGCAGGACCACGGCTGGTCGCCCGATGCGTCCGCCGCGCTGCGCCGACTGCTGGGCATCGTGCTGGCCCTGGTCGGCCTTTCCGCGGTGATCGCCGTAACGTCCTGGTTGAAGGGCCAACGGCAGATTGGCCACGCGCCGAATGGATAGTTGCCGCGAACGGCGTTTCGAACAGACGCCAGGCGGCACGCTGCAGCCATGCCGCCTGCTTCCGCTCACTGCGCAGGCGCCCATCCATCCTGCAGGTCGTAGGCCTTGATGGACGTGGCGGCCTGACTCGTTGCCGCGCCAAGATCCTTTTCGTACAGCACGCCGTCGCGGTCGATCAGGAAACTCATGATGCCGGTATCGCCATATGTCACCGGCGTGGCCAGCACGGCGAAGCCACCGGTCATCTTTCCGTCGACGACATAGCTCCTGCTGCTCTTGCCGCTCTGCCGCGCATCGAGAATGCGGAACACATAGCCATCGAAGATCTGGCTGCCGTCCGCGCACGATGCGCAGGCCGGCATATCGCGCAGATTGCCGAGCGGGCTTTCGGGTTCGTCCTTTGCCGCTGACCAGTACAGGCCGTCGTGCGTACCGGGCTTGCTGATGATGCGCGAGGTGTACTGATGCTCGCGCTCCTTGTAGCCCTCTTCCGCCAACGCCATGGCATTGGCGGCGTCCATGGCGAGCAGCTCGTGACTGCCGATGCGGCGCGCCTGGATCTCGTCCGTGCCTGCCAGCCCGTCGAAACGCCAACCGCTGGCGCCGTCCTTCTTCAACGGAAACGGATAGGCGTAGTTGTCGGCGCCGACGTAGAGAATGTCACTGCCGTCGGCGAGCGTCGCCCAGCGATGCATCACGTCGTATTTGCGCACGAAGGCCTTCTGCGCATCGGCATCCTCGGTCGTGTCGCCGCTGGACAGCGCCGACGCGCCGTCCGGACCAAGGATGGATGCCAGCGCCGGATCGTCGCCTGCGCGCACCGCGTCAACCAGGGCTTGCCCGGCTTGTTCCGGCGTGGCGAAGTATTGCGGCATGGACTGCGCCAGCGCGGTACCCGATTGCATCAGGCCAAGCGCAGCGGCGGTGGCCATGGCGAGGCCGCAGAGCATGCGCGAGCCCAGCGTGCCCGTGCGTGACAGGGAAAGTACGGTGATCATGGTTTACCTGCGAATGAAAGAGTGGAGGTGATGCGATGGCTGCGCCTCAACGGCGGCGGCCGCCACCCCCGTGGAAGGACGGCATGCGCGCATGCGCCATGCTGGCGTGACCGCGGAAGCTCTCCGCGCGACTGGACGCGCCGTTGCCGCTCCAGCCCGAATGCGCGCGATTGCCGGCGAAGGAATTGAAACGTCCGTCGTCGCCACGATCGAAGTTGCGCGGTGCGGCTTCTGCGTCATGGCGATAGCCGTCGCCGTTGGGGCCGAAACCCTCGCGCGCAGCGCCCATCGGTCCGTAGCCGCCACGCCTCCAGGTGTCGCCGCCGTCCGCGGGATAGCGGTTGGCCATCTCGTTGTCGTAATGACGCATGGCCGGGCTGCCGGGCGCCCACGGACCGGAGCCGCGCGGGCCGTAACCATCGTTGCGCCAGGTGTCGCCGCCATCGGCGGTGTAGCGATGCGCCAGATAGTTGTCGTAGTGCTGCATGCGGGCGCTGCCCGGTGCCGGTGGGCCATACGGGTGCGGGCCATAGGGCCAGGGGCCATGCGGGCCCGGGCCCCACGGACGGTAGCCGTTATACGTGTAGTGGTTGCCGTGCCAGATGTTGTTGTTGATGTAGGTGGTGTGGTTGTAGATCACCGTGCCGCCGCCACCGCCGCCCCAGTTGACGTTCCATGCATTGAAGCCCCAGTGGAAACCGCCACCGCCGCCCACGATGCCGACCCCGGCGCTGAAACCCGCACCGATGAAGACACCGCCGCCGAACGTGATCACCGGTGACGGGGCCACGAATACGGGCCGGTAGTACGGCACCACATAAGGCACGCCATACACCACGGCCGGGTTGTATTGCGGCACGTACACCACCTGCGGATTGGCCGGCTGGATCACGATGGTCTGCGGCGACTGCTGCACCACATTGATCTGCGGCGTCGACTTGAGCGTGCCGGCCGCCTGCGCCTTGGCGCGCATCGCCTGCACGGCCACCATCACGTCCGTGGGCTGGTTGTGATACGCCTCACCCAGGCTCGACGTCCACGAGAGGTTCTGCGCCAGGTTCGACAGCACGCTGGGAAACTGCGTGAGCGCCTTGACGCTGGGGTCCCACGGTTGCGCATTCACGGCCGACGACAACGCCGTGCCGGTGAGATTGCCGTGCCCGCTCAACCAATCCTGCGCGATGGACACCTGATCGGGAAACGTCGCCGCGTTGAGGCACTGCGCTACGAGCGCATCGGGATACAACGCGATGGGCGCGACGAGCGAATCAAGCTGACTGGACGTCATGGGCGCCGTGACCGGCACACTCGGAGGCGGCGCCGGTGTTGCAGAAGCGGCGTCGTCGGCTGTCGCATGCAGCGAGGTTATGGCGAGCGCGACCGCGCACGCCATCGCGGTCAGCGCATGGGTTGTGCTCTTGTTGATCATGTCGAAGTCCCGAGGAAGTGAGCGATTCCGCAGGCTCTGGCCGTCGATGCGACAACAAGCGGCGACGGCGCCAGTGCGGATGGCGTGCAGTCTTCCATCGGCAAGGGTCACGGGTTTTCCGGAACGCACCCGCTTTTTTGGCTACGCAGGATTCCTTTCGAAATCGAACGGTCGCGTGGCCGTTTGTGGCTCGGCCGGGGCGGCCTGAGCCAGCCAGCCGCTCGTTTCGGCGAGGGGGCATCGCCCCTTTGAGAGCGAAGGCGCCCGGCCGCATGCATACAATTTTCAAGGCTTTGCCCGCATATACTCACGGGTATGCAACGCTGAAACGGTCGGGTTTTCCGGCTATTTCAAAGCCAAAACAGACGTTTGAACGGCACCGGCATAGGCCAAATTTCGAGTTGACTTCCCAAAATTGTATGCATACGATCCGCAACTTCTCGCAACATTGATCCAGTCAATGACGCGGGACAGGCAGGGGTTCCGATGGCTTGTCCACCTTGGGAGGAAGGACAGATGCATCAGCTCTACGCAGGAAGGGCGCCGCTCAGCTCGGGCAGGCACCGACACTCACGCCATGCGGCGACATCCGCGAGCCGTCACGCCCTGGCCGTTCATGGCGAACGGGCCTGGCGCCAGCCGGATCTCGATCTCGAACAGGCCGGCCGGCCCGTGGTTGCATCGCATTGGTCCGATCACCGCGCCACGCCGCGCGAACATACCGCGCAGAGTCCGCGCGGCTACTACGTGGCGAGCATCTTCATGCGTTCCACGCAGCTGGCGCTCACGGCCGATGCGCACGATGTGCATTGCGGCGAATGGCGTGCGGGCAGTTTCCACCTGAGCGCACCGGGCCAGCAGTTGCGCGCGCGTTTCGAGTCGCCTTGCGACATCCTGCATCTGCATCTGTCCGAAGCCTTCGTGCGTCGCATGGCCGTTGCCGCGAATTCGTTGCACCTGATGACGGCGCCCTCGCCTGCTCACGTGGCGCAGGACACCGTGATCGAGCAACTGGCGCGCGCACTGCTCGCAGCCGACGACAAGATGTGCGGTTGGCAGTACGCCGAGCGCGTAGCCGCGCCCATCGTCACCCGTTATTTCCACCTGCTGGCGCAGGCGCATTTGAACAGCGATCAGCCGCGGCGCATTGCCTTGCCGCGCTGGCGACTGCAGCGCGTGCACGACTACGTGAACGCGAACCTGGGCGGCGCGGTGACGCTCTCGGACATGGCCTCGGCCGCAGGTTTGTCACCGATGCATTTCGCTGCGCAGTTCCGCGTGGCCACGGGCCAGCGTCCGCACGACTATCTGCTCCAGTGCCGCATCGACCGCGCGAAAACACTGCTGGCCACCAGCAGCCGCACACTGATCGATGTGACGCTCGAAGTGGGCTTCTGCACGCAGGCGCACTTCACCACGGTGTTCAAGCGCTTTACCGGCACCACGCCGAACCTGTGGCGTCGTCACAACTTTCATCCGCTCGACGCGGAAGAAGGCGACGCCGAGACGCTGCGCACCCGCGCCACCGTCCACAGCTTGCACGCGTCGTCGTTCTAAGGATTCGCGTCGACGGTCATACGACGGTCGACGACATCATCGGCAGCTGCGTCAGCAGATCGGCCGCCATGCCCAGCCCGTTGCGCAATTGATCGCGCGTGGCCGACGCACCCAGGGCGATGCGCACCGCCTCGGGCGAGCTGCCCACGCTGAAGGCCTCGCGACCCACGATGCCCATGCCGGCATGGCGCAAGCCACCCACGAATTCGCCGCTGGTCCACGGCTCGGGCAAACGCAGCCATACGTGGAAACCTTCGGTGGGCATCACCAGCTGCGAGCTCGGCAACATGCGCGCGGCAATCGCCAGGCGCTCCTTCGCTTCGGCGCGGATGGCCTGCACCACGCGCTCGGCCGTACCGTCCTCGATCCAGCGTGAGGTGACCGCTGCGCTCAACGACGACACCGTGCCCGAGGTGGCGCGCATCACCGAGGTGAGCCGCGCCGCCGACCATGCATCTGGCGCCAGCACATAGGCCACCACCAGCGACGGCGACAGGCACTTCGAAAGGCCAGCAATGTGGTACGTGAGATTGGGTGCCAGCGCGGCCAACGGCGTGGGCACCTGAGTCGGCAGCGAGCCGTAATCATCGTCTTCGATGATGGGCAGGTTGTGGCGTTGCATCACCGCCACCACGGCCTCGCGCCGCGCCAACGGCATGGTGGTGGTGGTCGGGTTGTGCAGCGTGGGCATGCAGTAGAAGGCCTTCGGACCTTCGGACTGGCAGACTGCATCGAGGGCGTCCGGATCCACGCCGTGTTCATCCATCGGCACCGGCACCAGACGAATGCGCAGAAGTGCAGCGAGCGCGCGCACGCCGGGATACGTCAACGCTTCCACCGCCAGCGTGTCGCCCGGCGAAAGCAACATGCTCAACACCGAATGCAGGCCACCTTGCAGACCGGCGCACACCAGCACGCGATCAGCGGTGACATTCGCCATGCGCGAGGACAGCCAGCGCGCGCCCATCTCGCGATCGATTGATGTGCCGCCCGGTGGCTGGTAGCGCATCAGCAGATCCTGGCCGCGCTCTTCGACGCTGCGGAGACCCTGCCACATGCGAGCCAGCAAGGCCGCATCGTTGAACTCCGGCGGATGATTCATGCTCATCTCGACCGCGCCCACCGTGACGGTGCGCGGCGGCGGCAACGGGCGTTTGCGCACGAAGGTGCCGCGTCCCACTTCCGCATCCACCAGGTCGCGCCGGGCCGCTTCGGCATAGGCGCGCGTGACCGTGGTGAAGTCGATGCCCAGCCATTCCGCCAGCGCGCGCATGGGCGGCAGGCGGTCGCCCGGCGCCAGCGTGCCCGCCTCGATGTCCTCGCCAATCGCATCGGCGATGGCCAGGTACATGGGGCCGCGATTGGCCGGCAATCGGGGCTTCCAGCTCAGTTGGCGAGGCTTGGCCATCGACCGTTTCCAATGTATGGATCCATTGTTGCATTGTATGCATGCCCGGGATCAAGTCCACTCCCGGCAAAAAGCCGGCGCCCGCCGTTCGATTTGGAAAGGACCGCTGCAAACCGGAAACGCCCCTGCCCGCTCCGTCGCCACAATGCGCCGCCATTACCGCTTGCGGCCACGCCCATGAACACGTTCCGACGCACGCTCCCTTCCGCAGTGGCTGCTTGCGAGCAGCGCAGCGCGCGCCGTCGTGCGCTCGACGACGACATCTGCGTGCACATTTTCACGTCCTCGTCCGTCATGGTCGGCGTGTGCCTGACGGTGGTCGGCATACTTCGCGTCGTAGTGACGCTGCGCAGCGAAGACGTGCTGGGCGACGATCTGCTCACCATCAACACGATGGTCTACCTGATCTCTGCGTTCCTTTCCTATTGGGCGCTTCGCACGCGCAGCATCAAGCGCAATCACCGATTGGAATACGCGGCCGATGGGTTCTTCCTGCTCGGCATGGTGTTCACCGTGATCAACACGGCGTTCATCACCTGGGCGATGACGGTTGGATGAGCAGCATGTCGAACCGTCGAGGAAAAATCGCCACGGCCGTCGCGCTAGTCGTGCTTGGCGTAGCCGGCATGTCCATGTGGAGCGGCGTCGGCATGCGGGATGCGCGAGCGGATGCCGCGTTCTACAGCATCGACGAGGCGCAGGCGATGGGCGCGCCCGGCTCCATCATCCGTCTCGAACCCATGAACGGCGCGCCGCTGGGTGCCAGCGCATATCGCGTGCTCTATGGTTCCGTGGGCGTGCATGGCGAGCCCATCGCCGTATCGGGCGTGATCGTCATTCCGCCGGGAACTGCCCCCGCGGGCGGTCGCCCCGTGGTGGCCTGGGCGCACCCCACCACCGGCGTCGTACCGCGTTGCGCACCTTCCGAAGCGCGCTTCGTATTCCAGAGCATGATGGGTCTGCGCGACATGGTGCGCCACGGTTACATCGTGGCGGCGACGGATTATCCGGGACTGGGAACCCCGGGCCCACATCCTTACCTGGTCGGCGCCAGCGAAGCGCACGCAGTCATCGACATCGTGCGCGCTGCGCACCAGTTGCCAGGCGCCGACGCAAGCGCAAGCTACGCCGTCTGGGGTCATTCGCAAGGTGGCCAGGCGGCATTGTTCACCGGCATGCTGAGCAAGAGCTATGCGCCGGAACTGAACCTGGTCGGCGTCGCCGCCGCCGCGCCCGCTTCGGACCTGCAAACGCTGCTCCGCGATGATGCCGACACCGATGGTGGCCGCAATGTCACCGCGATGACCTTGTGGTCGTGGCAACGCGTATTTGGCGCTCCCATCGACCAGGTCGTCGCACCTGCCGCCATGCCCGCGGTGGACGCGCTTTCCAACGAGTGCATCGAGTCGCCGCTGGACATGGTGGAACGACACTACTCACAGCGTCCGCTCGAAGAGCAATTCCTTTCCGTGAAAGACATCACCGATGTCGAACCATGGAAGTCGCTGCTCGCGCAGAACGAGGCGGGCACCCTGCCGCCCGACCTTCCCGTCTTCATTGCCCAGGGCGCCGCAGACCGCCTGGTGCTACCCACGGTCACGCAAGCCTACGTGCAGCGACTGTGCGATGCCGGCAGCCGCGTCGAATACGTGGAGCTGCCCGGCGTACACCACGGCTTCATCGGCAGCGACAGCGCACTGCGGGCCGTCGGATGGATGCGCGATCGCTTCGAGGGCAGGCCCGCGCCAAGCAGTTGCGTGGCGACACCCCGTTGAGTGAGCTACAACAGCAAGCCGATGTGCGCATGGATAGTCCGAGCAACGGAATCGTGCGCTCCGCCAGCGCCATAGCCATCTTCAGAGACAACGCGTGATCGAAAGAACTGAGAAGTGCACTGCGTGAGACTCACGTTGGAGCAGATCTGCCAGTAGCCGTGTACGCTACTGTCATATTAATGTCTCACTCTACCCACTGTAGTTTTTTGGCAATGTCAGTCATGAACAAGCTTTCCGACCCCGCCGATTCCGAACACGGCGCGGCCATCTATAGCGATCGCGTATTGAGGATCTACGACCGTTGGGTGCTCGGCTTTTCCAACGAATACGCGTGGAAGTGTCCGACGAACGCCGTGCTGCTGCCTTTTTTCCGGCAGCATTTGAGTGCCAACCATCTGGATGTTGGCGTGGGATCGGGCTACTACCTTGCGCATAGCTCGGACAAGCCCGGGCAGAAAGTCACCCTGCTGGACCTCAATGACAACAGCCTGAGGGCCGCCGGTTCGCGCATTGCACATCTGCAGCCCACGCTGGTCCGCGACGACGTGCTGCAACCCAGCGGCGCACTCGGCGACAAGAGGTTCGATTCCATTTCCCTGTTCTATCTCCTGCATTGCCTGCCGGGAAACATGGCCGAAAAGGCACGCACGGTATTTTCCACGCTTGGTCCTCACTTGGTTCCAGGCGGCGTGCTCTATGGCGCGACGATCCTCGGCGACGAGGCCAGGCACAACTGGATCGGCCGTCGCCTCATGAAGCTTTACAACCGCAAGGGCATTTTTGGAAACCGTCACGACACGCAGGCAAGCCTGGAGTCGGCTCTTGCCGAGCACTTTGCCAAGGTGGCCGTATGGCGCATCGGAAAGGTTGCGTTGTTCAGGGCCGAGGTGCCCTAGTGCAGTCCGGTTAGCGCGCAGCAGACAAGCACCGAACGCGCGGACCATCGGCTCGGCAACGCAAATAGCCGGCCATCGTCCCATGGGCCTGCGCGCTAGTCTCCGTCGTCAGCAAGTGCTCTGACGAAATAAAAGGTGTCCGACATGAGACGGACGCCACAAAACCACGTTTTGCCTTCTTTACGGCTATCGCAAGAACGTGCGCACATGCCTCAAGATGCCCTGGGCTCCCTCCCCCACCCCAGCCCATCACCGTATCAGTAGAGCGACTCACCGGATGACGTCACCGGAGGGCTTCTATTCCCCTGAATATTTGCAATGCCGGCATGAGGTCATCCTTGAAGACCTGTTCCCACCGAAAGCAGGATACCGATGCCACGGACAGGCGCCTTCTCGAACGCATCGCCCATGGCGACCGTGCCGCGCTGGCGACGCTCTATCACAGCTATCACGAGAGGCTTTGCGTGTTCCTGTATCGCGTGACTCGACGCAGAGAAATCATCGATGAGGTCATCAACGAATCTTTCTGGGTCATCTGGCAAAAGGCAGCCGACGTTCGACAGGCATCATGGGTGTCCATCTGGATCATGGGCATTGCCTATCGCGCTGCAATGAAGGCGCTGCGACGGCGTGGGGCCGAAGCTTTCGATGAAGACAACCTCACTCCATATCGAACATCTTCGACCAACGGCGAGGAAGTTCCCGAGTTGCGGGATCGGATCACCCATGGCCTGTCCCGCCTCACCTGCGACCAGCGCCTCGTGTTCGAGCTGGTTTACGGCATCGGCCATAGCCTGGACGACGTGGCCACGATCACTGGCATACCTTTGTGCACGGTGAAGGCATGCTTGTTACAAGCCAAAGCCAAATTGCGCAATGTGCTGCCCTTCCTTGCCGTTGAGGCACCGAAGACCGGGGCGCCGTAATCGCGGTAATGGAAGGCTGGATACCAGGACACCTCCGCAGGCAGCGCCTGAAACGCGCTGACACAACCAAGCCGAGCCACTGCTGAAGCCCGGGGCCACCGATCTTGCCCCGGGCTCCTCGTGCAACTGTCGCTTAGTGGATGGCGGTATAGCTGGCCGGAATCCAGGTATAGCCGTTGTTGCCCGCAGCGCGGATGTGGCCCACGCCGGGGAACGACAAGTGCGCGCCGGCGATCCAATACCCTTGCTTCGCAGCATCGGCAAGCAGCTTCAGACGGGCTGCCTCGGCGGACTTGCTGTCGGCATCGAAATGGATGGTGACCGTGGGCTGGGCAAACTGCACCGCGCCCACGTGAATCACGTCACCCCAGGCCAGCAGCTTCTGGCCTTCGCTCTCGATCATGTAACCCGCGTGACCGGGCGTGTGACCGGGCAGAAGCACGGGCCTGATGCCGGGCAACAACTCCGCAGTGCCATCGAACGGCTTGTACTTGCCGGAATCCACATAGGGCTTGAGCGCAGCTTGCGCACCCTGGAAGAAACCCTTGTCGTCCTTGCCGGCCTTGTCCAGATTGGCCTGGCTCAACCAGAAATCGCCCTCGCGCTTGTCGGCGCGCACGATCGCGTTGGGGAACACGGCCTTGCCGTTCGCCACCAGGCCGCCAATGTGATCGGGATGCATGTGGGTGATGTAGATCTCGTCCACCTGCTCAGGGGTATAGCCGGAAGCCTTCAGCGCATCGACCATCTTGCCCAGGTTGGCCCCGAACATGGCACCTGCGCCCGTATCGATCAGCACGAGCTTGTCGCCGGTATTGATCAGGAACGCATTGAAGTTCATCTCGTAAGGCATGCTGATGTAGTTCGCCGCCAGCGCCTTCTTCACCTGCTCGGGCGTGGTCTGCGTCAGCAACTGGTCGACCGGCAGCGGCGTGGTGCCATCGGAGAGCGCGGTGATTTCGAACTTGCCCAGCATGAAACGGTAATACGCACTACCGGACTTCTTGATCTGCGCAGCCGCCGCCTGGGCCTGCTGCACCGGTGCTGCTACCGCACCCAAGCCAAGGATCACGGCCATTGCAAGGCCGGCACGCATCAACATACCCGAAGATTTCATTCTCGTGACCTTATTTTCTAAAGGAAGACAACGTGAGTGCCTCGCGGCATTGCACCGGCGAGGCGGGGAACGAAGCGGGATTTCACATTCTGGACTGAATGGTCCACAATATATCCGCACGCTGTCAAGGTGAGGACGTCATGTCAAAAATCGTGTCCCGCGCCGGCCGGCCTCGATCGTTCGATCAACAGGTGGCTCTGGGCGACGCCCTGGATGTGTTCTGGCGAAAAGGCTACGAAGCCACGTCGCTGGACGACCTCACCGAAGCCACCCAGCTCAGCCGATCAAGTTTCTACGCAGCGTTTGGCTCAAAGCGTGAGCTTCTTCTGCACGCCTATCGGCGCTATGCCGATGCGTTCTATGCCGATATGAAGGCTCTGGCGGATGAACATGAGGATACGGATGCCGCCCTGCGCGCCGTGGTAAGAGCCCTGGTGGACACCCGCCCCGATGACCGCGGCTGCTTTTGCGTGAATGCCATCGTGGAGCTGGCCCCCAGCGAGCCGGAGCTGGCTGAACTTGGGCGTGCGCACATCCAGCGCATGTGTGCGCTGCTCGAAGAACTCATCATGCAGCGCGGCACCCGGCGGCCGGTGGCGCGCGCCCAGGCTGCCACGCTCATGACATTGACCATGGGCAGCGCGGTGTTTCGCAAAGCCAGCGTGGACGAAGACACGCTCAAATTTGTGCAGAAACAGGCGCTGGGTCTGCTCGACCTGGCTTAGGCCGGGCATGTTGGGGTTCCATCAAGCCCGCTCTAGGGCGTAAGCAGACGCTCCCGCCTGCCTCGGTCGCCGAGCATCTTCGCCGGAAGCCACTTTGGCAGCGTGCGCGTCACACCGCTTCTAGCGCGATAACTCACAGATCCAATTGACCTCCCAGTGCTTGCCGCCATCGGGAGAGAACGATTGCTCCATGCGTGCGGATTTGGGCGAGATGTTCAACCACATCCAGCGCACCAGAACGACGCGCCCTTTCCACGTCTGGTGGTTGTAGAACTCGCCGGTATTGCCATGGAATTCGCCCACCACGGGCGCGTCGAGTTCACCCTTGTCCAGGTCAAGGCCGTAGATGCTCCATTGATGCGTTTCCGGGTTGTACATGCGCAGGGTCTGCGCCTTGATGTGCAATTTCCTGTCCGGACTGGTGACGTCGAACTGCTCGAAATTGGCATTCGTATCGAGCAACTTGTGATGATTGGAAATGCCGTCGTATACGTCCCAGGCCTTGGAGTTGTTCAGGCGATCGGGCAAGCGGCGAACATGGGCCTTCCAGTCGCCGATGAGGAAGTCGAAATCGTGGGATCCATCGCGCGGCGAGGTGGCGAACACCGCCGTCGGATTTGCCGGGGCCTCCGTCACAGCGTCGGATGCCGTCGAGCCGGTTGAGCATGCCATGCCGACAAGCAGCGGGACGGCCAATCCAAGTGCAATCCGTTTCATGCGGGACACGCTGACCTCCTGTTGAGTTCATGCAGTGACGCGGTGAAGTTATCGAACGTCTTTGGCCTGGCTCAAGATCACAATCGCCCTATCGGGCACGAGTGGCCTCAGGATCATACGCGACCGCCATGCGGCAGACCTTTTCCGGAACGGACCGATCACCACCAGCCCTGGGCATGACGACCAGACTCGTGAATGGACTCGGTATAAATACGCATTTTGAAATTCCTTGTATCAGCCATGAAACGTCTCAACAGTGATCCCATTGGAGCCCTGCGAAAGGCGGCGTATAAGAACCGATGGGGTTCATGATGTTTCATTCCTCACGCCGCCTCGCCTATGGCGGCGATACGACCCTGCGCAACGCAACCAAGTCACGCGCTGTTCGACGCAGAAACGAAACCGTCCTAAATCACTGTCATTAAGGGAGTGCTGATATGGCAACGCGCCTTAATTCCGTGGAAAAGGCCGCACCCGGCTTGCTAGGTTTCGATGCATCCGTTCCCGTGAGCGCCAAGGCGGCCAAGGAATTCAGCCGAAGCGGCTATCGATACTGCATTCGATATCTGTCCCGCTCCACGCCGCAACCAAGCGATGACCTCACGGCCGGCGAGCTCAAGGGACTGTTGGCTGGTGGACTGGCGGTGATGGCCGTGCAGCATGTGATGCGCGAGGGCTGGATTCCTTCGGGCGACCGAGGGACGCAGTACGGAGAGGCCGCGGTTGCCAACGCAAAAGAAGTGGGACTGCCCAAGGGCGTGACCGTGTGGCTCGACCTGGAAGGCGTGCATCACGGCGTGAATCGCACCGATGTCATCGCCTATTGCAACCACTGGTTCGATGTCGTCGCCAACGCCGGCTATGAATCGGGCGTCTATGTGGGCGCCAGTTGCGGCCTGGACGGTGGTGATCTCTATTGGCAGCTCAAGACGCGCCACTACTGGCGCTCTGGCAGCAAGGTGCCCGATCTCCCGCATCGGGGCTACCAACTGGTGCAGCGAATCACCAGCGAACCGGACATCGTTAGCGGCATCGAGATCGACCGGGACGTGACCTACGTCGATGAATTCGGAGACGCCGTCACTTGGCTCGCCCCGTGAGCCTGTTCCAAGCCTTGACCTCATCACCGCCTGAGAACGGAGACCACCATGGGAATCGGCAAGAACAACTTCGACCAGCTCAGCCAGTACCAGAAGGCCGTCGACGACTATCCCGATGCGCCACGCGCCCTGTGCTTCGGCGATTCCTGGTTCCAGTACGTTCCGCATCCGACCGATCTGAACAAGCAGCTCGCGCGCATCTTCAAGAACACCTTGTTCCTCAACGAAGGCGTGGCCGGCCGGGATAGTGCGATGTGGAAGATCGGGCTGCCGCGCATCAAGCGCGAGATCGCCAGCTACTCGTTCAAGGCGATCCTGCTGTCGAACGGCGGCAATGACATCGTGGGCAACGAGATGCGGGAGTTCGTCAAGGAGGCGGATCGACCGCAGTCGCCCGGCTCGTTCGACTGGGGCGTTATTCCACCGCAGGTAATGGATCACATTCGCCTGTCCACCTTCCAGTGCGCCATCCAGTACGCGATCGAGGATCTGGCCGAAGTGGTGCAGCTGCGCGACCTCTACTCTCGCGACTCCATCATCTTCGTGCACACGTATGCGTACATCTGGCCCAGCGGCGACGCCTTCAAGCTTGGCCCCTTGAAGCTCGGGCCATGGGTAAAGCCTTATCTCGATGCGGTGGGCGTCACCGACATCAAGGATCAGCGCGTCATCACCTGCTGGCTGATCGATCAGTTCTATCGCCGACTGCAGATCCTGGCGTCGCAGCATCCCAACGTTCGCGTGATCGATTCCCGTGATGCGCTGCCGGACCGGCGTCAGTGGGAGAACGAGATCCATCCCACGAACACCGGATTCCAGCGCATCGCCAAGGATTACTGGGTGCCTCAACTGACCGGCATTCTGAAGTAGCTCAGGCGGGGTGTCGGTGACGACGCCCCGGCGTTGAAGGAAAATCATGCAGGGAAACAGGCCGCCCTTGCCTGCTGCTTTGTGTCATGATTTTCCCAGGCGGCATGCGGGTAGCTTCTCCATGAGGCCAGCCGCGTGCCAACCGTCGTGAATACCGTCGGGGCCGGTTTCGGGGGATCCGTGCTCCAAAGGGGCCGAGCGTGCTGCTGCGGATCAACCTGATACTGCTAATCGCATTCGCGCTCGGCATGATCGCGATCTCCCTGGTCGTCACATCGACCCTGCAGGAAAACGCAACGCGCGAAGTACTCGCCCAGGCGGGCTTGATGCTCGACAGCGCGGCCGCGATCCGCTCCTACACCGATACCGAAATCGTGCCGTTGCTCGACGACAAGATGGCCAGCGCGTTCCGTCCGCAGAGCGTGCCGTTCTATGCGGCCACGCAGAACTTCCTCACGCTGCACAAAGAACACCCCGACTACGCCTATAAGGAAGCCACGCTCAACCCCACCAATCCGCGCGACCGCGCAACGGACTGGGAGGCCGACATCGTGCAACGCTTCCGCAACGACAGCACCGCCCGCGAAGTGAGCGGAACGCGCGACACACCGATGGGAAGAACCCTCTACCTCGCTCGCCCGATCCGCGTCGATGCCGGCTGCCTGGGTTGCCACAGCCTACCTTCGGCGGCGCCCGCGACGATGCTGGCACGTTATGGAAGCGACAACGGATTTGGCTGGCAGCCCAACGAGGTGGTCGGCGCGCAAATCGTTTCGGTGCCGTTCGCCAGTGCCGAATCCAGCGCCACGCGCGTGCGACGCGACGTGCTCGGCGCCATCGCCGCGATGCTTGTGTGCGTGCTGCTGATCGTGAATGTCTCGCTCTATGTGCTGGTGATTCGTCCCGTGCGCCGCATTGCGCGCATCGCCGACCAAGTGAGCCTTGGCGACCATTCGGCACCGGAATTTCCCAGTGGTGGCGGATCGGAAGTGGCCGCCTTGTCGGCGGCCTTCAACCGCATGCGCAAGAGCCTGGACAAGGCGCTGCGATTGCTGGGCGGCTAGGCCATGGCACACGACCTGTTCGTCAGCTATTCGCAACCGGACCGGGACACCGCCTTCGCTCTGGTGCAACGCCTGGAAGCCCGCGGCATCCGTGTGTGGATCGCGCCGCGCGACGTATCCCCTGCTGCCGACTGGGCCGCCGAAATCATCGATGCGATTTCCAGCGCACGGCTGATGCTTCTGGTCTTCTCGGGCAGCAGCAACGAATCGAACCAGGTGCGACGCGAGGTGGAACGCGCCGTGCACAAGCAGCTCTCGATTCTTCCGTTTCGTATCGAGAATGTGCTGCCATCCAAGAGCCTCGAGTACTTCCTCAGCACGCAACACTGGATGGATGCGTTTCCGCCACCGCTGGAACCGCACATCGACCGCCTGTGCGATTACCTCGACACCGTGCTGGCCAGAGTCGCCATCCACGATGGTGTCGCGGAACACCGCCCGTCGCGCGACAACCGAACTACGGATGCCATCCAGCCGACCACCCATGTCGATGCGGCGCACCTACGGCTGCTTGAGGTGGAACTCGCCAGGCGCATCGGACCTGTGGCCGGGCACTTGGTGCGTCGGGCCACGCAGGCGGGTGGCGACCTGGATGTTCTTGCCAAACGCCTCGCCACGGAAATTGACGGCGAACAGGAACGGCGGATGTTCCTTGAAGCCTGCTGGCGGATCGGCAAGAACACGTAGCGAGCCCGAAGGTGCGGCGAGCAGCGCTGGGCATCAGACGAATGGGAGGCCAGGCTTATCGCCGAGGCACTATTTCCTGTCACCAATTGCCGCTAGTGTGATGGCCGCATACCGCAAGCCGTTGCATGGGCTCCAGGCAGGCTTGAGGCGTACTCGTTCGCACCGACCCACCCTCTTCATGCGAGAGCCCATGACGCAAATGACGACCGCTTCTGGATTGCTGGGCGACACGCCGTCGCGCGACTACACCGGCAAGCTCAGGCTGTTCAACGCGTTTGCGGAACCGGAGATTCGCCAGGCTATTGCGAGCCTCGCCTTGCAGCCCGGCATGCGCGTGCTCGACGCCGGTTGTGGCACGGGCGAAGCCTTGCGTTGGCTGGCGGAAGAAGTGGGACCGAGCGGCGAAGTCATCGGCATGGACCTGGCAACGCCGCATATCCATGCGGCGCGCACCATTGGCGATCGCCCGCTGGTCATTCAAGGCAACATCGTCGATCCACCGATCGCTCCGGCAAGCGTCGACCTGGTCTGGTCGGTGAATGTGATCAACCATCTCCGTTCGCCCATCGCGGGTCTCCAGTCCCTGATGAGGCTGATTCGACCGGGCGGTCGTGTTGCGCTGGGCCAGAGCTCGCTGTTGCCGGATATGTATTTCGCCTGGGATTCGCGGCTGGAACGCCTGGTCAATGAGGCCGTGCGCCAGTACTACCGCGATCGCTACCAGCTCGACGAACGCGAACTGACCTCCATCCGCGCCATTGCCGGCCTGCTGCGCGAGGCCGGACTGCGGCACGTGCGTGTGCGCACCTTCATGATCGAACGCCTCGCGCCGCTGCGCGGCGAGGACGAGAACTACCTGCTGGAAGCGATCTTTCGCGGCACCTGGGGATCTCGACTGCAGCCGTATCTATCGAGCGGCGATCACGAGGAAGTGATGCGCCTGTGCGATCCGAACGATCGCGACTTTGCATTGCGTCGTCCCGATTTCCATTTCCTGCAGAGCTTCACGCTGGCGGTGGGCGATATCTGAGCTGGACGCGAACGTGCGCTTGGCGACGCATTACTGCGGAGCGACGTTGGCGGCGGCGACACCGGGCAAGTTCAACGATGCATCCGCGTCCATGCGCGTGCGTTCTTCACCCATTTCGCGCGCCATCGCGGCGAAGCGCTCCTGCATGGCGGTAGGACGCCAATCGCTGCGCCGAACCATGGCCATGCGCCGACGCAATACGCCGCCCTCGATGGGTATTTCGGCCAGTGCGCCGGCCTGGCGTTCGAACAGGAACTGATCCAGCGACATCAGCGTCAGCCAGTCGCCCTTGAGCATGAGTCCGCGCGTAACCAGCACCGAACCGCATTCGATGCGCGGCGTCGGCGGTTCGACGCCGTGCGTGCGAAACAGGGTTTCCCAATTGCGCCGCATCGGTACGCCCAGCGCCGGCACGGCCCAGGGATAGGCGAGCAGATCATCGATGGTGACGCGATTCTTGTGGCGCAGCGGATGCTCGCTGTTGCCGACGATGAAGAGTTCGTCATTGAACAGGCCTTCCTGGTCCACGTCATTGGCAGGCGCCGGGTAGCGCATCGCGCCGCCGATCACCAGATCGATATCGCCATGACGCAGTGCCATCAGCAACTCGCCATAAGGTGCCTCGCGCACTTCCATCGATGCGCCGGGATGTTCCAGCGCAAAACGAGCCAGCAGGTCGGGAAGAAATACCGCACGCGCCATCGGCAGCGTGCCGATGCTGATGCGGCCGCCGCCGTGCTTGCCCGCGGCGATTTCATCCAGCCCGGTGCGCAACTCGGCAAGCATCAAGCGCACGAAGCGCACGAAACGACTGGCCAGATCCGTAGGCCGCACCGCGCGGCCTGCGCGCACGAGCAGTTCGGCGCCCAGCGCGTCCTGCAGTTCGCGCACGGCGCGGTGGACGGCCGGTTGCGATAGCCCGATCTGCTCGGCGGCCGCGGCATAACTGCTGCAGTTCTCCACCGCCACCAGCGCGCGCAGTTGAACCATGCTCACGCGCCGCTCGATGTGGTCCAGCGGCGCGAGTCGCGCCGAGCGACGCACCAGGCGAACACCGTGGATGAGATAGCGCAGCGCGTGTTCCACGCGAACGATCCAGGCGAGCCCCGTTTCGGTGGGACGCATGCCCATGGCCTGGCGCTCGAACAGGCGCGTGTCGAGATGGCGCTCCAGTTTGCCGACGGCTTGGGCCAAAGCCGGCTGGGAGAGACTTACCTGCTCTGCAGCGGCACTCATGCTGCCAGCGCGCGAAATCACGCTGAGCGCTTCCAGATGCCGGAGATTGAGGGCGTAAATTTTATCCATAGACAATCAATAGCATTTACTTATAGGCGGATAATAAAACGAATTTGGCAACACCAGCGTTTTAGCGCAACTTCCGTTCCCGACACGCGAAGGGGCGAAACGCCCTATGACAGTCGATATCAAAGTCGAAAGTCCTAAGGTAACTTTTCTTTGCGCAACGCAGCATAAAAAGTCATCCATTTGGCACCCACCTCGATTTGTCGATTGCTGCGACGCAAGAAAGACGCCGCTGGCGCCTGATACCGCAAACCTTGGATCCACTCGACTCATGCACATCATCGACTCCCACCTGCACGCCATCGCTCCCGACACGGTCACCTACCCGAAGAACCCCATCGGTGGTCATCAATCCGAATGGTCGCAAGAGCGTCCGGTGGATGCGCAAGGCGTCATCAAGGCGCTGGATGAAGCCGGCGTGACCAAGGCCGTGGTGGTGCAGGCGTCCACCGTGTACGGACACGACAACCGTTACGTGGTCGACGCCGTGCGTGCTTATCCGGATCGCCTGGTGGGCGTGTACTCGATCGATGCACTCGCGCCCGATGCGGTAGAGCGGATCGATCATTGGGAAGCCCAGGGCCTGCACGGCTTTCGCCTGTTCACCACCGGCACCACCATGCCCGGGCAGTCGGATTGGCTGGGTCACAAGGATTCGTATCCGGCATGGGCGCATGCGGAAAAGAAAGGCATTCCCGTGTGCCTGCAAATGACCATGCAAGGTCTGCCGACGCTGCGCACATTGCTGGAACGCTTTCCCAAATCGCGCGTGCTGCTCGACCACTGCGCCCGCCCGAACCTGGACGATGGCGCGCCGTACCAGGCCGCACAGGCGCTGTTCGAGATGGCGCAGTACGAAGGCGTGCATCTCAAGCTGACCAACCGCACGCTCGCTTCCGCCGCGCAAGGACATTCCACGCCGGCCGCGCTCCTTGAAAAACTGGTGAACACCTTCGGTGCGCAACGCATTGCCTGGGGCTCCAATTTCCCGGCCACCGAAGGGTCGCTTCGTCAGTTGCTGACATCCGCACGCGAGGCGCTCTCCAGCCTTCCCGAACAGCAGCAGGCGATGATTCTCGGCGGCACCGTGGCACGCATTTATCCGGCGCTGGCGGGAGTGGCGGCATGAACCAGCCCGTGCATCTCCATGCGGTGTTGAAGACCACGCCGCTCACCGCACCGCTCAAGGATGGATCGCTCAAGAGCGACGACGTGGCGCTGGACTTCACCGAGATCAACCCGATCCACCAGGCCTTTGCGCCGATGGTGCGCGAGGCAGCGTTCGACATCTCGGAGCTGGCCATCGTCACCGCGCTACAGGCCATCGCATACAAGCGTCCGGTAGTGCTGTTGCCGGTGGTGGTGGCATCGCGCTTCCAGCGCGGTTGCCTGATTTCGTATCGCCCGCGCGGTGACGTGAAACCCGAGCAGCTGCGCGGCAAGCACGTGGGCGTGCGTTCGTACACGCAGACAACGGGCATGTGGGTGCGTGCGCACCTGGTCGAAGACTACGGATTGGCCACACCCGACATCCGCTGGGTCACGCATGACCCTGCGCACGTCGAGCAATACCGGGATCCATCGTTCGTCGAGCATCCCGCGCACGGCAAAGGTCTCATCGAGATGCTGCACGACGGCGACATCGATGCAGCGATCTTCGGTAACGACCTGCCCGAGGGCGATGACTACGTTCCCGTGATCGCCGAAGCGAAGGCCAGGGATCTGGGCTGGGCGCAGCAGCACGGTTTCGTGCCGATCAACCATGTGGTCGCTGCCAGCGCCGACATCTGCAAGCGCCAACCTGCCGCCGTGCGCGCCGCCTACGCATTGTTGGTGCAGGCCGAACGCCAACAGGCTGCGCCCGAAACCGGGCCTCGCAAGACCTTGTCGGGCTTCGATGCATTGCGAGCGCCGCTGGCCTGGATCATCGACGCCTGCGTGGAACAGGCGCTGCTGCCGCGAAAACTCAGCCTCGACGAGGTGCTGGGTCCAGCCCATGCCTTGCTGACGGGCGAAACGGCCTGACATCACCAACGGCCAAGTACACCAAGCGCTGACGCAGCCTCTGCCGAGAGTTTAAGTTCCGTCATGACCCGACCGGTTAATCTCCAAGCCCACATGATTTCGCAACGGCGACCGCTCTATCGAGACCTGACCTTCCAGGTGGTGGCCGGCATCGTGCTGGGCGTGCTGGTCGGAGTGCTGTGGCCGGATGTGGGCGCGACGCTCAAGCCGCTGGGCGACATCTTCATCCGCCTGATCCAGATGGTGGTGGGGTTGATCATCTTCTGCACGGTCACCCACGGCATCGCCAGCGTGCGCGACCTGGGCAAGGTCGGCCGCATCGCGCTCAAGGCCATGGTGTATTTCGAAGTGGTCACCAGCGTGGCGCTGGTGATCGGGCTGGTCGCCATCAACCTGCTCAAGCCCGGTGTGGGCATGCATGTGGACGTGGCTACGCTCAAGCACGGTCTGGACTCGATGGACCAGGGGGCCGCGGCACCGCATGGCTTTGGCGAGTTCCTCACCAACCTGGTGCCGACCTCGGCCGTGGGTGCGTTCAGTCAGGGCGACATCCTGCAGATCCTGCTGTTCTCGGTGCTGTTTGCCTGCGGACTGGCCAGCCTCGGCGAGAAAGCGCAACCGGTGCTGCACGTGGTCGACGTGGTACGCGACACCCTGTTCTGGATCATCCGCGTCGTCATGAAGCTGGCGCCCATCGCCGCCTTTGGTGCGATTGCCTTCACCACGGCCAAATTCGGCGTCGGCAGTCTGGTGCCGCTGGGCAAGCTGGTCGCCGAATTCGTGCTGACTTGCGTGGTGTTTCTGCTGCTGGTGCTTGCGCCGATTTCGTACGCATGCGGTTTCAGCCTGTTCCGCCTGATGCGTTACTTCCGCGAGGAGCTGGTGCTGGTACTGGGCACCAGTTCATCAGAAAGCGTGTTCCCGCAGCTCACCGAAAAACTCGGCCGGCTCGGCGTGGACGAATCGGTGGTCGGCATGGTGCTGCCCACCGCTTACAGCTTCAATCACGACGGCACCTGCCTGTATTTCGCCGCGGTAACGGTATTCCTGGCGCAGGCCACCGATACGGCGCTGGGCTGGCAGGCGCAGTTGGGCCTGCTGCTTATCCTCTTGCTGACTTCCAAGGGTGGTGCCGGCGTCTCCGGCTCGGCCATTGCGGTACTCACCCTCACGTTGGCGGCAACCAAGACCATTCCTGTGAGCAGCATCGCCTTGATTCTCGGCGTGCATCGCATCCTGTCGGCGGCATTCGTGTTCGTGAACATCGTCGGCAATTGCGTGGCCACCGTGGTGGTGGGCCATTGGGAGAAAGCGGTCGACCGCGACAAGCTTCAACGAGAACTACGAGCGGGCTGACGAGACGTTCGATCACGCCCTCAAAAAACCACGTTTGCCCGCGGAGCCTATCGGCACCGCGTTGGGGAGGTTTGTGTCAATGAAAAGGCTGTTCGCTCGACAAAAAACGCTGTATCTGGGTCTCCTCGCCGCACTGATGGTGACCTCCTTGCACGCGCAAACCACGCAGGACGCACCGGACAGTGGCCCGAGTGCGAACTGGGCTGATACGTACACGACCTCGCAGCAGGACAACAGCGCCGCGGATGCGTCGGGCGCTTCGACGACGCCCAGAGCAACGTACAAGGAACCGGCGCTTCCCCGCCCTGACTGGGCGCAGAGCCTGATCGACGATGGCATCAACATTCGCGCCAGCCTGGTCGACCAGTACGCCAAGAACACCACGGGCGGCGTCGCCCAGGGCAGCCACAACGTGGGCCAGTTCTACGTCGGCGCGGATCTCGATCTGGCCAAGATGCTGGGATGGACGGGATCGACCTTCCATTTCACCGTGTATCGCGATTACGGGCTGAGCCTCAATGCGCTCGTCACCGGCACGTATACCAAGCAACAATACATCTACAAGAACCCGTATACGCGCTGGCACCTGGGCTTGTTCTCGTACGAGTACAAAGGCCTCGATGATCGCCTGGATATCCAGGTCGGCCGCCTGGGCAGCACCACGTACTTCGGCCACCTGGTGGTGAACTGCCAGTTCACGTCCGCCAACAGCTGCGGCGAGCCGCGCATGCTGGTTTCCGAAACCGGCCTCAGCCTGCTGCCTTCGGCCACCTGGGGCGGCAACGTGAAATACAAGACGACCGAGAACACCTATGTCGACGTGGGTGCGTTCGAGGTCAATCCCACCGTGCAACCGAGCAATGGCCTGAACTGGGGCATTGAACATGCCACCGGCTATACCGTGCCCGTGGAATTCGGTTGGGTGAAGAGCGACCCGCGAGTCGAGCAGTTTCCGTTCGAGCTGAAGGGCGGCGCGTATGTGAGTACCGCACCCTTGACCGACATCAACCTCAACACGCGCGGCCAGCCGCTGGGCATCAATGGCGGCACCGCTGCCACCGATCATCACGTGCGCGACGGCATCTACCTGATGGGCGACAAGGTCATTTGGCGCCCCGATCCGAATTCGCCGCGCAGCTTCAACGTGTTTGGCGGTTGGGTGCAGCAGCTGGAGCAGCAGGAAATCATGCGCCAGCAGATCTATGCCGGCTTCGTCATGACCGGTCCGTTCGCGTCGCGTCCGTACGACACGCTGGGCCTCAATGTTTCCGAGTTCGAGTTGACCACAGCCGAACGCGCGTTTCTTGCCGAAGAGCGCGCCAAGCTGGGCGGCAGTGGCTGGAATGCGCGCCATCAGACGGCGGCCGATCTCACCTACAGCCTGCATCTGGTCAAGGGATTCGAGCTGATGCCGAGCCTGCAGTACATCGTGCATCCGGACAACTCGGCCATTCCCAAAACGTCGGTGCTGCCGAAGAACCTGCTCGTGTACGCCATTGGCCTGCGTGTGGACATCGGTGTGCTGATGGGCTTCAAGCCGGCAGCGGCCAACGATTGATGATGTGAAGAGGATTGACTATGTCCGTCGTGGTAACCCGTATCGAACGCGCTGACGCCAGCGTCATTGATGGCCTGGCCCACGCCGGCGTGGCCACCGTGCATGAAGCGCAGGGGCGCAGCGGCCTCATGCATTCCAGCCTGCGACCGATCTATAGCGGCGCGCGCATCGCGGGCTCGGCGGTCACCGTGCTCATGCCGCCGGGCGACAACTGGATGATGCACGTGGCGATCGAGCAGTTGCGCGAAGGCGACCTGCTCATCGCGGCCACCACCAGCCCGTGCGAAGACGGCTACTTCGGTGACCTGCTGGCCACCTCAGCCAAGGCACGCGGCTGTCGCGGACTGGTCATCGATGCGGGCGTGCGCGACGTGCGCGATCTCACCACCATGGGCTTTCCCGTGTGGAGCCGCGCAATCCATGCGCAGGGCACGGTGAAGGAGACGCTGGGCTCGGTCAACGTGCCGGTGGTGTGCGGCGGCGCGCTGGTCAATCCGGGCGACGTGGTGATTGCCGATGACGATGGCATCTGCGTGGTGCCGCGCGCTACGGCGGCTCTCACGCTCGGAAAGGCGAAGGAGCGCGAAGCGAAGGAAGAAGAAAAACGCCTGCGCCTCGCCGCCGGCGAACTGGGCCTGGACATCTACGACATGCGCGAGCGCCTGGCGTCGAAAGGGCTCACCTATGTCTGAGCGGGCCCCGTTGATCATCGATTGCCATGGTCACTACACGACCGCGCCGAAAAGCCACGATGACTTCCGCGCGGCGCAGCTGAAGCACTACGACGATCCGTCGCAACCGCTGCTGCTGTATCCCGACATCTCCGACGACGAGATCCGCGAGAGCGTCGAAGCCAACCAGCTGCGCCTGTTGCGCGAACGCGGCGCGGACATGACGATCTTCTCGCCGCGCGCCAGCACCATGGCGCATCATCTAGGTGACGAATCCGTCAGCCAGGTATGGACGCGACACTGCAACGACCTGATTGCCCGCGTGGTCGCGCTGTATCCGGAAACCTTCATTGGCGTGTGCCAGCTGCCACAGTCGCCCGGTATCACCATCACGCATTCCGTCGCCGAACTGGAGCGCTGCGTCAACGAACTTGGCTTCGTGGGCTGCAACCTCAATCCCGATCCGTCGGGCGGACATTGGAACGGGCCGCCGCTGACCGATCGCGCCTGGTATCCGTTCTTCGAAAAGATGGTGGAACTGGACGTGCCGGCGATGATCCACGTCTCCGGCAGTTGCAACGCGAATTTCCACGCCACCGGCGCGCACTACATCAATGCCGATACCACGGCCTTCATGCAGTTCCTGGAAGGCGACCTGTTCAAGGATTTCCCGAACCTGCGCTTCGTCATTCCGCACGGGGGCGGCGCCGTGCCCTACCACTGGGGCCGTTACCGCGGCCTGGCCGACATGCTGAAGAAGCCGCCCCTGGGCGAGCACGTGATGAAGAACGTCTACTTCGATACCTGCGTGTATCACCAACCGGGCATCGATCTGCTGTTCCGCGTGATCGACATCGACAACATCCTGTTCGGCTCAGAAATGGTCGGCGCCGTGCGCGGCATCGACCCCACCACCGGCCACTACTTTGACGATACCCGCCGCTACATCGACGCCTTGCCCCTTGCCGCCGAAGACCGGCACAAGGTCTATGAAGGCAATGTTCGCCGCGTCTATCCGCGCCTGGATGCGCAGCTGAAAGCGCGCGGCAGGTAAGTCGTACGTGCTGAAATTCGGCGTTCCCGATGGCTGTCTCGGTGGGCGCGCGGCATTGCGCGCGCCATCGAAGCGTTCTACGTGATCAGTGCCTGGCAAGCGTCCGGCGACAGAAAGGCCTCGATGTGGCCCACGAACTCATCGGGGGATTCGATATTCATGAGATGTCCCCCTGTGACGATCCTGAGTAGCGATCCCTCGACTCCTTCGGCCAGTTCCTTTGCGCCGGCAAGCGGCGCTAGACAGTCCTCATCGCCGCAGATGATCAACGTGGGCGCGTCTATTTCGGAGAGGCGCTCGCGCCCGTCAAATGCAAGAAGCGCGTCAAGCAGACGAAGCCAGTCTTCGCGGGACTGCTCTCCTTCCTGGTCTTCCGGATAAGCCACGTAGGGCAAGGAACGCGGATCGGACAGGAAGGTCATGGAGAACAACCACGGCAACACGAGGCCATAAAGTTGTTTCGCGGACGCACCGTCCCGGTAGACCGATCCGATCGCCTCGAGGAAGAGACGCGCCTGGGGATTGGTCGCTGCAAACGTGGCAGCCAGGACAAGACGCTCGACGCGGTCCGGCGCAGCGAGTGCCAGCGCCTGGGCCACGACGCCTCCCATGGAGAATCCGACCACATGCGCCGACGCTACCTTGGCATCGTCGAGCACCGAGATGATGTCACTCGCGAGGTCTTCGATGGAGAACGGCGCCGACGCACCGGGAGACCGTCCGGAACCTCGAAGGTCGACCGCCAGGACCCTGAAACTCGCGGCAAGAGCCTTCTGCTCCACCGCCCAGAACTGCGCCTCGCCACCGAGGCCATGGATAAGCACGACGACAGGTGCGCCGACGGCGGGACCCTCTTCGATCCAGTGAATGCCTTTTCGAGAAGTGAATGAACGGGGCAAGTCATGTCCTGAGTGAAATCGTTGAACCAACCGTGTCGCCGCGAGCCGCGAACATGACACGGGAAAACGTGATCGCCGCCAGCAGCAGCGGGCGCGTGCGACCACGCTTGCGGTACCTAGCCGAGGTAGTCATCGGGCGGCTATCTCGGTGGTGGCTGGAACCGGCTGGCCCGGCCGCGCCACGGCGTACATCTCCCAAGCCATCTGCTTCAGCAGCGCGTTCGGGTCATTGCCCTGTGCGTACAGGTCCATGTGCGCCTTGTTGGGAAGAAAGCGGATATCGGCGTGTGCATGCAGGCTGTCTAGCACGAGCTTGAACTTGTGCACGGCGCCATCCAGATACCAGGTGTCGTCCGTGCCCACCGCAATGTGGATCTTGCCGTCGAGATTGGCCTTGAGCGCTGGCCAGTTGGCTTGCACGTAATGCGCCATATCGTAGTGCGCCACCCAGTAGTCGCGCACCTGAGGATCGACCTCGCCCGTATCCCGATCGAACAACTTCATGGGCGTGCCATCGACATTGCGCGGCGAGAACACCCATTCGTAGGACGACAGTTGCCCGCCACACGGACCAAGCACCTGCTCCAGCCGCGCGGCATCCGCGAAGGAGCCTTCCGCATGGAAGTGGACACGATCGATGGGCCATGGCGTGCCATCGGGCCGATGATAGAGGTTCACCTTCGGCGCGTAGAGGTTGACGCCGGAAAAGTCATGGAAGTCCACCGGATCGGGCGACGTGGACCAGGTGCCGCCGAATACCGTCGGGTAATGCGTCTGCAACCACAGCGTGGCCCATCCGCCCGACGAGTGACCGGTGAGAAAGCGGCCCTGCGCACGGCCGTCCATGCGATAGCTCGCTTCGAGATAGGGAATGAGTTCATCGACGAGTGCGTGGCTCCACGGCCCGTTGTTCACCGAGTCGGCAAACTCATGCGTACCCGTGGGGCACGATTGGTCCAGGAACACCCAGATCATCGGCGGCATGCTGCCCTGCTTCATCGCAAGATGCACGTTGACCACGTCGTCGACCAGCGTGTTTTCGTCGCCACCGTAACCGTGCGTGACATACACGGTGGGATAGCGACGCGCGGGCGACGCGTCGTAACCCGGTGGAAGCAGCACCCATCCGCGCATGGTGATGTCGCGACCCCAGAATGCCGACAGCAGCGCGCTCGTGCGCTCCAGTTTCACCGTGTGCTTTCGCGCGTCGGCCGCATCGGCGCGCACGGCCGGGCTCTCCCATGGCAGGGACCAGGGCTCGTCGCGCGCATGCACGGCCACTAGCTTCAGCACGGCCGGCGTGATGGCGGGAAGCGTCACGCTCACCACGGGGCTGATGAGATCGCCCGTATCGCGCCCGCTGTAGTTGTAGTTGTGATCCTGATCGAGCACCGCCTGCAGCAGGTATTCGCCCGGCGGCAGATGCGAGAAGCCGGTGGGAAAAGCGAGGGCGTCGGTATCGATTTCAACTGTTTGCCCGGGCGCCAGCCGCTCGATTTCGCGAGCCGCCACGGCGGCCTTCGTCGGATGCCAGGCATCCGCATCGACCGACGTCACCACACCGCCGGGCGCTTCTGCTCGCGCCACCTGCGCAGGCGCGGCGAACAACAGCAAGCGACCCGACACCGGCTGGGTGGCGGCGCCATCCAGCTTCACCAGGAAGATGGGCGGCTTGCTGCGGGCCTGCCATTCCAGTGCCTCACGCACTGACACCATGGCCACCACGATGAGTGCGATCAGGCTGGCCGCCAGGATTCTCCAGCGCTCTCGCCACCATGCCAGTGCGCCGCTTTGCTGTGCAGGGATGCTCATGGTCAGGACATCAGCGAGGCGACGCCATGCAGGGAGTCGAGCAGGCCCGACACACCACTCCAGAAGATCTGCACGCCGATGCAAAAGATGACGAAGGCGAACAGCCTCATCACGACCTGGGTGCCCACGTCGCCAAGAAAGCGTTGCAGTCGACAGGCATAACGCACACAGAAGTAGATGCAAAGACTCAGCAGGATCAGCGCCACGCCTACGCCTGCCACGTGTACGGGCAACGGCCCTTCCTTGGGTGAGCCGGTGCCCAGCGCAATGGCCACGGCGATGGCGCCCGGCCCCACGGTGAGCGGCAAGGTCAGCGGGTAGAAGGCCTGCATCCGCAAGGTCATGCTCCCGCCTTCCATGTCCTCGCGGTCACGCGCGTCGTCATCGCGCGACTGCAACAGCTTCCAGCCGGCTACGGCAACGATGATGCCACCCGCCACGCGCAGCACCGGAATCGAAATGCCGAAGAATGCCAGCACGTAGGCACCCAACAGCAGCGAGAGGGTGAGGAGAATCACGCTGTTGAGCGTGATGTTGCGCGCCAGTTCTGCACGCTCCATCTCGGTGGCATGCGGCGCCATGCTGAGCACGATGAAACCCACCACCGGCGGATTGATGATCGGCAGCAGGCTGGCAAGGATGAACAAGGTGGTCTTGACGAATTCCTGCAACATGGCAGCGGCAACGGTAAGGATGTGTCGCCATACATGCTGAGGTGTCCGGCCCGCGGGGGCTTTCCGGTTGCCACGCGGCCTTTCGAAAACGAACGGTGGGTGCGCTCGCGTCGTGTGTCGAACGCATCAAGGGCGGGCTTCTCGTGCGAATTGGAAAAGCTGCGTGCAGACAGGAAAGGAGGCGAGAAGCGCGATGTCTAACCTGTGCTCGCAGGCCATCGATACGCAGGCGGCAGCCTTCATGCGCGGCCGCGCGAACATCCCAGGCGACAAGGCGAATCGTTCGCCGACATTCCTCCGTTCAGCCATCCACACGAGTTCATCATCATGAAGAAAGCACTGTTCATCGGCATCATCCTGGGTGCCGCCTCCACCTTCGGCTGCGCCACCATGGCCCAGCAAGGCGCTCCTTATGTCGACATCGGTTACCGCCACGGCAACCTGCGCAATGCGCAGGAGCACATCGTGCAGGCGTGGCAACTGGTCAGCGATGCGCAGGTCGACAACGACTCCCGCCTGGGCGGCCACGCCGCACGTGCCAAGGAACTGCTGAGCGACGCGAACGAAGAGCTTCGCCTGGCCGCGGACGTCGCCAACGAGCACGGTCGCTAAGGCAAAGGCATCCACGCGAACGCCCGGCACATGTCGCCATGTGCCGGGCGTTCGCGTGTGTGGGCTCTGTCGATGCAACAAAAAACGCCGCGTCGGCCGGGGCGGACGTGGCTTTGCTTCGTATCAGGCGGCAGCGTTCAACAGGTCCTCGAGCACGATGCCGTTCTTCGCACGCGTGAGCTGGTCGTCGGGCACATGCCCACGCCGTTCCAGATCCACCAGCGCCTGGTTGATGTCCACGAAAGGCCGCATGCGCTGCTCGTACGCAGCGAAAGCCCGGGCGACATCATCCGGCGTCCGACCCAGCTCACCCGCCAGCACCAGCGCACCGACCAGCGCGAGACTGGTGCCCTGCCCCGAGAATGGCGATGCACAATGCGCAGCATCACCCGCCAGCACGACGCGGCCCTGCGACCACGACGGCATGTGTATCTGCGCCAGCTCGCCGTAGTAGAACTGCGAGGTGTCGCGCATGGCGTCGATCAGCGGCAGAAAGATGCCGCCAAGATGTGCCGACTTGGCCGCGACCGCGGCTTTCTGCCCAGCCACGTCGTCTCGCCCTACCTGCACGCCCTCGCTGCCGAAGCCCACGCTCACACGCAACTGCTGGTGATCGAAGCTGGGATAGATCACGCAGCCCAGGCTCTCTTCGCGATGGATGAGCTGCCAATGGTCGAGGCTGATGAGGTTGGGGGTGGTGAACAAGGCGAGCACTACGCCCAGTGGCTTCACGCATGCATCCTCATGACCAAAGGCGAGCCTGCGTACGTTGGAGTACACGCCATCGGCACCGATCACCAGATCGAAGCGACACTCGGCTGCGTGCTGGAACGACACGGTAACGCCATCGGCATCCTGCGTCAGCGCGCGAACGCTGTCGCCCCATATGTATTCGACGCGGCTGCCGGCCTTGTCCATCAGCAGCTGGCACAGGTCGTCGCGAAAGATCTCGATGTCGGCGCTGTCCAGCCGCCCGGCGCTGAAAGTGCGCTCCTCGGTGCGTTCGATCTCGTTGCCCTGGCTGTCGACGGTCGACATGCCACGCAAGCGCGTGCGTCGGTCGGCAATGGCATCGCGCAGGCCCATGGCCTTAACGACGTCCAGCGCCACGCCACGAATGTCGACCGCCTGGCCACCCGCCCGCCATTCGGGCGACCGCTCCACCACGGTGACGCGAAAGCCCGCGTTGGTCAGCCAATACGCCAGCGCCAGACCGGACACGCCGCCACCTGAAATAAGTGCATGCTTGTTCATGGTTCACTTGCCTCGCATCGAAGGGAAGTTCTTTTGCGGGAATCGATCAGCCGGGATATTCCAGGCGCCTGCGGCGCCATTGCATCGGCGTCACCTGCTCCCAATGCTTGAACACCGTGGTGAAGTGCGCCTGGGTGCGGAAGCCGGCACTGAGGGCCACATCGATGAGCGTGCGTGACGCGTCCATCAGCAAGGTCTTCGCATGCTGGATACGACACTGCAGCAGGTAGTGATGCGGACGCAGGCCGGTGGCGGCGCGAAACTGCGCGGCGAAATGCATCGGCGACATACCGGCCGCCGACGCCATGTCGGCCAGGCTGATGGCATCGGACACGTGCTCCCGCACATAGGCGATCACACGGTGCAGGCGCCAGCGCGGCAAGGTGTTGCGTGCGCTGGCCAAGGGCGTGTCGCGCGAACGCAGCACGCCGATGCGCGCCTCGATCACGTCCACCATGTGACGAAAGAAAGCGGTGTCCGACTCGCCTTGCGCGGAATTGAGCAGCATCTTGGTCAATTGAAGCAAGGTTGTGTCCACCGACGCATCGAGCAGCGGCATCGCCGTGGGCGATGTTTGTTCGCTCGTACGATGACGCCACCGCGATGCCGGAATGCATAGCACCAATCCTTCGTGCGCAACATGCCATTCCGTGCGCACGATCTGCTGCGCATGGCTCACATGCATGCCGCCCTCGACCATGTCGCCCAGGCTCACCCATTGCGTGCCCAACAGCACGGACAGCGAACAAGGCGCCAGGAAGATGCGCACCATCACGGTGTGCGCCGGTGTCTGCTCGACCTGCGCGTTCGGCGTGTCCATGCCCTGGCGAAGCATGAGCGCAGTGACTTCGTCCGCGTTTCGCGGCGCGACGACATCAATCTCGGGCGAGTCCACTGCCGGGCCCGACCATGTTGAACGGGTCGGCGTAGCGGGTAGCTTGGTTATAGCGGGCGATTTCAGCGCGGTGTGCATGTCGGTCTCCCCACCGGCGGAAGGGGCCGGTGACGCTTTCTCGGGTCGGATCGTGCCTTGGCGAGGGATGGTGGAAGCGGTGGTGCGACCTGCTCGGCGGTCGCCAATCTTTACGTTGTCTAGATAGGCTAGAAGCGCCGGAAGCCCTTGTCAAGAAAAATCTTTACAGTGGTAAGATGCGCCTCATGAAAGCGACCCCGTACCACCATGGCGCCCTTCGTGACGCCCTTCTCACCGCGGCCGAGACCATTCTTCGGCGCGACGGCCTGCTCGCCCTCACCTTGCGTGCCGCCGCGCGCGAGGCAGGCGTGTCGCACGCGGCCCCGGGCTACCACTTCGGCGACCTGCCCGGCCTGCTCACCGAACTGGCGGCCATGGGTCTGCGGCGCCTCTCCGCGCAACTGAGGGACATCAAGAGTTCGCCTGAGCGTCGGGTATGGGATGCCGCCCGCGCCTATCTTGCGTTTGCGCGCGCCAACCCCGCCCTGTTCCAGTTGATGTTCCAGTCCGACCGGCTGCAAATGGAGAGTCCGTCGCTCCTCGAAGCGCGCACCGAAGCGATGCAGCAACTTGCCCTCACGCGCGGCATCGAGGACGCCAGCCCGACGCTGGCGCAACTGGGTTACGTCACCGGCGGTTGGGCCATCGTGCATGGGTTCGCCATGCTGTTGCTCGACGGACGCCTTACGCCGTTGCTCGCCGGCATGCCGCCCGGCAGCACGCCGGAAGACCTGTTCGAAGCCATGCTCGCTTCCGCGGAAAAAGGCCTGATTGGCTACAGCTGATCATGCGCTGCGTGCACCGAATGTCGCCATTCGATGCATGCGTGCACAAAGGAAGCACGCCACCCGCATTCCTGCGTCGCGTTCCGACGGTCAGGGGAGAAATCCGCGGTGGTGCGAACGTGCGCGTGGCGCGTTGCACGATGGTGCGGATGCATGCAGTAGCGATCCTTCGAGCGACCGGGATCGGGGTGAAATCCCATGGGGGCAGATCGTCTCGAGAAATCGCGCGGGCCAGCCAATCCGTGTGCCAGGCCCCTGCATGCACGTTCGCGCAGGAATGCGGTGGGTGCATGCATAGCGTGACGAAATGATCATCTGCTGGATTTTCGAATCGCACGACCCGCTTTCAAAATGAACGATCACGCGATCCTTTGATCAGGTCGAACGCGACGCATGCTCTACGCCCAGGCCATGGCGCTCCAGAATGGCGTACAGGTGCTGCCACCAACAGCGACGGTCGGCGGCACTATCCAACGGCGACGGCACCAGCGGCAGACATTCGAACGCCCGCCACACGTCGTCCGGCGTTGTGCCATGCAATTCCAGCAGGCTGAGGCGATTGTCCAGCTCGCTGAAGGGCGAAAGCTGGCACGGCGATGTCTTCTTCATGCGACCCATGGCACGGCTCCCTATCGAAAGGTGGGGCCACGTTAAGGCGCGCGCCGCGTGCCTTCTTTTCAACGCCCGCACCGTTTTGTCGATTGGCACGATCGCGTGCTGACTACGTCATGCACCACAGGCGTGGCATTCGAGAAATCGCGTTGCGAACGTGGAAAATTTCTCCAGCGCATCGCGCGACCATCGCATCGACGCACGACAACCACCGTGCGCGAGGATCACGTATGTCCTGGTATAGGGTGTTCAGTGGCGACCTGCTGATCGGCTGGTCGATGCTCGAAGCCGGTGATCGCCTGAGAGCCACGGCGTTCGGCAACTTCGTGGCCTCCCAGCACTACAACCGCCTGCAGCCGGATTTCATCGCCTGCCGTGAAGACGATCAGGTGCTGATGGGGCTTCACGTCGTCGGCAATGATGGCAAGTTGCAGGCCGTCTCCGTGCACATCGCCGACTACAGCGACTACGGCGAAGGCATCTCCATTGCGGTGTACGGCATCTCGGAGCCGCCCTTCGATCAGCTCTTCCCCTGCAGCTGATTCGGCCGTCCGAACGTCCGCTGTTTCGTAAAGGCACGATGGCGTACTGCCCAACGGTGGCGCCTGCCCGTGACAGCCCCGATAATTCCTGCATTCGCACAGGGCGCCTGCTGAGGTGCTTGGCCATCGACAGGAGCGCCATCGTGCAATTCCGGCATTTGCGCTATTTCGCCAGGATCGTGGAAGCGGGAAGTTTTTCCCGCGCGGCAGCGCTCATCCATATTGCCCAGCCCGCGCTCAGCAAACAGATTGCCGAACTGGAAGACGAATTCGGCGTCACCCTGCTCCACCGCAGCGCTCGTGGCGTCACGCCCACCGCGGCCGGCGAGGTGCTTTACCAGGAAGCGATCAAGCTGATCCGGCAGGTGGATGATCTTCCCGCCGTGGTGCGTTCGGCGCAGGGCGATATCCAGGGCGTGGTGTGCTTCGGCATGGCCTCCACCATGGCGCCGGCGCTCACCGGCAAGATGATGGAGATCTGCCGCGCGACCTTGCCCAAGGTGACGCTGCGCTTCATCACCGGCGACAGCGAGACACTGCGCGACAAAGTGGCTTCCAACGCCATCGACCTGGCCATCGTGTTCGAGAACGCGCCGGAAGCCGGCTTCACGCGCGACGTGCTGTTTCGCCAGCGCCTCTATCTGGCCAGCCGCAAACAGGGCAAGGCGGAGAAATCCACGTCGCTCGCCAGGATCACCCAACTGCCGCTGATGCTTCCCACGCCCACCAATGTGTTGCGCAAGGCGCTTGATCGCGAACTGGCTGCGGCAGGCCTGCACGTCGAGCCCGTAGCCGAATCGGATCTGTTCGACGTGGTGCTCTCGGCCGTCGAAACCGGGCTAGGCCACGCCATTCTTCCCAAGGGCGACTTCACCGACATGCCGGGGCATGCGGACATCGCCACCACGCCGATCGAGCCGCCGATCTATCTCACCGCATGCCTGATCACTTCGCGCGACAAACCGCTGACGCGTGCGGCCGCCGCCATCGAGGCCCAACTGCTGGGCTTTCTCCGCAGCCAGGCGGGCCAGTCCGCGTTCAAGGGCGCCGAATGGGTGGACGCCGAGCCATAACCGCCGGATATGCCCGCATAGCGAAACAGTATTTTCTTTCGACGCGGCACAAGCACACACTCTGCTGCAACGCACAAGCAAGGCCCTAGCCGCACCGCTTCCGCTCGTCCTCTCTCCTCCGGAATCCGCCTGCCAGGCGCTTCCCGACCCTTCGATTCCTCTCATTCGAACCAGCCCTTCCTCGGCTGGAACGGAGAAGTCATGTCTACCGTTGCCCCCACCCGCAGCTTGAACAAGGCGCTCGCCGCCAAGGCCCACTCCGCCACTCGCGCCCTGTTGGACCGCTGCGCCAGCAACGCCAGCTGGAAGCAGACGAGCCTGCTGGCCGATCCCTCGACGATGCAGGCCAGGGCGTCCGTCTGGACGCACGAGGAACCCACGCCGATCACGTGGGAAGCCACCACGCCGCAGAACTCTTATGCGGTGTTGCTGTTGCTCGACGACGCACGCCTTTCGCTGCGCAGCGATGCCCACGCCTTGCAGGAACGCGCCTGCGATGCCGGCTCCTACTACGTCAGCCGTCCCGGCGAATCAGTAAGCGTGCATTGCCCGGGTACGTGCCGTGCGCTGTACGTGGCTGTGCCGGTGCAGTTGTTCTGGTCGGCCGACGAAGCGAGCCGCGCGTGCTTCTCCATCGGTCCCGCCTGCGATGTCCTGCTGTTGCAGCTTGCCCGCACGCTGCTGGAGATGCATGGCGAAAGCCGCGAACAGGCATCGGCTGCGCAAGTGATGGAACTGTTCGTGGATCGCCTCCGTCACCTGCGCGCGGCAGCCGCACCGCTGGCCTGCGCCGTCAAGAAGACCGTGCTCCCGCATTGGAGACTGCAGCGCGTCGACGCCTACGTGAAGGCGCATCTGTCCGAACACATCACCTTGAACGACATGGCCGCCGCCGCGGGTTTGTCGCCGATGCACTTTGCCGCGCAGTTCCGTGCCGCCACTGGCTTTCGTCCGCATCACTACCTGCTGCTGTGCCGCATGGAACACGCCAAGCAACTGATGGCAGACATGCCACGCTCCATGCTGGATGTCGCTCTCGAAGTGGGTTTCCACACGCAGGCGCACTTCACTACGGTATTCAAGCGTCTCACCGGCAAGACACCCAGCCAGTGGCGCTGCGATGCTCTGCGGTCGCAACACGTTTAGACGTCCACGCGACACCGCCGTCGTGCGAATCGGAAAAAACCACGGTGCAACGGAAAAGGTCGCCCGAATCGCACGCCTAACATGCATGCATCGGCCGTCCCCACGGCGGCTCCCCAACCCCAAGGCATGTCGCCATGAACACGTCACTCGCGCCGCGTCGCAAGCCGCTCATCCGGCGCGTCACGCGTCCGGCACGCAACACGCTGAAGCGCATTCGCGAACGTATCCTGGACAAGGTCTGGCGCCGAAGCATGACGCGGCGCGGACATGCCTGGCTCGGCGATGCGCTAGCCGCCGCGGCACCGTTGTGTCCGCACGCATCGGTGCCGTACCGCTCAACCACCGCGGCGATGGGCAGCGACGATCCCGAAGGCGCCATGCTTATGGGCACCGGCAGCAACCTGGCGGCCCAGCTCGACGCCATCGACAGTCACTTCGTGAAGGACATTCTGGTGCGGCGCGCCGCCTGCGCCATGGCATCGCTCCATCATGACGGCGGCTATCTCGGTTATGCGCGGGCCGAACACATGGAAGTGATGGGCAACGAGGTGGGCTTCGCGGAACTGGACTGCGATGCCTGCGATGCGCTGGACATCGCCACCGCGCAAACGCGCGACTGGTGGCTGTTCACCGCCAGCGTGGCACCGCACTACGAAGAGCGCGCCAACGACCTGGCGGCCATTCTCTTCCGCGCCATGCGCGCGTTGCCGGAAGCGTCCACCGAAGCACTCCGCCAAACCGCAGACAGCCTGGTCGCACTCGAACATCCGTGGTGCAGGTACCTGGGGCGAAACGTCAGGGCCATGCATACCGCCGTACTCGCCATCCGCGTTCGCCATGCGTGGAAGGTTGCACCGCCCTCGTCCGTGCATGCGCTGTCGGCGCGTCCCAATCACGCCTTGCTGCGTTACCTGGACCTGCGCTGAGGAACGCGCCGCCGCGCCCTGCACTTCACCAACAAGTCGTGCAAACTTTCAAACCGGCTCGATGTAGCGCAGCAGCAAGCGAGCGCTCTCCCTGCCCTGCCAGTCGTTGATGACCAGTTCGTATGCGGCACGCAGCACGGCAGGCGGCGGCGTGCCTTCGTAGGCGTTGAACATCACGGCGTCGTGCACGGAACCATCGCGCGGATCGCGCAGGCTCAAGCGCAGGTGGCGTTCGCCCATCACGCGCCAGGTCGCGCATTCGAATACGTTGTCGAACACGGGTTCGGGAAATGCCTGCCCCCACGGGCCGGCCGCACGCAGCTGACGCGCCAGTTCCAGCGTTGCCGCACCGGGCGGCAGTTCGCCGTCGGTATGCTGCACGGCCTGCAGGTGGTCGTCGTCCAGCCATTCGCGTGCGATGGCGTCGAAGGCTTCGGCAAAGCGCGGATAGTCCTCCGTACGCATGCTCAAGCCTGCCGCCATCGCGTGACCACCGAAGCGTGCGATCAGGCCGGGATGACGCGCGTCGATCATCGCCAGCGCATCGCGGATATGAAAACCGGCAATGGAACGTGCGGAACCGCGCAGTTCGTCCGGCATGTCTTCACTGGCCGGCGCAAATGCGATCACCGGGCGATGCAGCCGCTCCTTGAGCTTGGATGCCACCAACCCAACCACGCCGGCATGCCAGCTCGGTTCGAACAGGGCCACGCCCACGGCATCGATGTCCGCCGTGCGCGACACCATCACTTCCGCCTCGGCCACCATGGCGGCCTGCAGTTCGCGGCGTTCCTGGTTGATGGAGCTGAGCAGGTCGGCGTAACGACGGGCTTGCACCGCGTCATCGGTCAGCAGGCATTCCACGCCGATGCGCATGTCTTCGAGTCGACCGGCCGCGTTGAGGCGCGGACCAATCGCATAGCCAAGATCACTCGCACACAGTGCCGACACGCTGCGTTGGCTGGCTTCCACCAGGGCGACCACGCCGGCGTGTCCACGCCCGCTGCGGACGCGACGCAGACCTGCCTCCACCAGCACGCGGTTGTTGAAATCCAGCGGCACCAGATCGGCCACCGTGCCCACCGCCACCAGGTCGAGCAGCACGGAAAGATCGGGCTCGCTACCAGCGGTAAATACGCCCTGCTCCCGCAGCGACGCGCGCAACGCGAGCAGCAGGTAGAACATCACGCCCACGCCCGCCAGCGCCTTGCTGGGGAACGTGTCGCCGCCAAGATTGGGATTGACCATGGCATCGGCGGTGGGCAGTTGTTCGCCCGGCAGATGATGGTCGGTGACGATGACGCGGATGCCGCGCGCCTGCGCAGCCGCCACGCCAGCGATGCTCGCCACGCCGTTGTCCACGGTAACGATGAGTTGCGGCGTGGGCTGCAGCGATTCGACCAGCGCCGGACTCAAGCCATAGCCATGCACGAAACGATTGGGCACGGCGTAGTCGACGCGGCGAGCACCCAGCATGCGCAATCCGCGCACGGCCACGGCGGTGCCGGTGGCGCCGTCGCAATCGTAGTCGCCGGCGACCAGGATGGACCAATCGTCGCGAATCGCTTCCGACAACAAGGTGACGGCCTGCTCGATGCCACCCAGTTGCTGTGGCGCGAGCAGGCGCGCCAGTCGATACTCCGCACCCAGCGGCGACAACACGCCACGCGCCGCGAACACCTGCTGCAGCACCGGATGGACGTCCATTCCCCAACCATCGGGCTCGCCATGCGGCACCCGTCGACGCAGGTTCACGCGCTTCATGCGCCGCTCCCGCGCCAGAAACGCAGACGGTGCCATGGGCGATGCAGCCAGCGCTCGCCACTGGCGAAGCCGAGTTCGAGCGCGTGCTGCCTTGCCACCGCGAGCAGGCTGGGCATCCAGCGCTGTGCGATATCGTCCACCGGAAGATCCTGCAGATCGATCAGCATGCCCGGCACGGCGGAGGATACGGACGATGTCGAGCGCTCAACCGCCGGAATGCCCGCCCGCTTAGCCAATGCCGTCAGCAAAAGATCGTCGCCGATGACGCCCGTGAGCGACGTGTGCACCGAGGCCGGCAGCACGCCGCCGCCCCACAGCCACAGGTGATTGACCGGCGGCAAGCCGCGCTGGCGTCGCTCGGCATTGAGTGGATGCTGGTGCAGGATCACCTGCACGTCGTTGAGCAGGATGCGCCAGCGCCGCCCTTCCGCGCCTTGCGGCAGGTGGTAGTACAAGTCTTCGCCCAGCGCCTGCTCAGGCGCAGCGAATTCAGGCACGGAAACATCAGCCGGCAAACGCACATGCCAATGGTCAGGTGAGGACACCATCAGCGCCATGCCGGCTTCGTCGAACAAAGACATCAAGGGTTCGGCCAGTGCCTGCGCCTCCTCCATCGACAACTGCATCTGGCCGCAGGCGAGCAGGCGCGCACCATTGAGGTCGGGCTGCACCCAGGCAGGATCGGCGCACAACCACGGATCGCTGCCGGCATCGCCCGCGATCAGTTCGCGCGTGAGGGCGCCGGCAGGCAGCGCGTGGCGAAGATCAAAACGTTCACCAAGGCCCGCCATGTAACCGCGCGCGCCGTCGGCCAGGCGATCGGCCTTACGCAGCAAACCATGCATGGGATGATCGGGCGCGAATCGGGCGAGGTTCGGCAGCCAGACATCGATGGCGTGATGAGCCGGACCGTTCATCGCTGCGCTCATGCCTCAAGCTGTTCGTAGAGTTGCAGCCACTCGACTTCGAGCGTTTCCTTCTCGCCGCGAAGTTCGGCCTGGCGCTGACCCAGTCGCATCATCTCCGCCGTGGGGCCGTTGTAGGTGGCCGGATCGGCGAGCTTGGTTTCTAGCGTAGCCAGTTCGCCTTCCAGCGTGGCAATGCGCGTCTCGATCTTTTTCACGCGCTGACGGGTGGCCTTGTCGTTGTCACGCTCGGCAGCTACGCGGCGGCGGCGCTCATCGGGCGTTTCCACGCGCTCGACGGGCTTGGCTTCCTTCTCTTTGTTGCGAGCCTTCTTCGCTTCCGAGCCGCGGCTGCGCAGCCAGCGCGCGTAGTCGTCGAGGTCGCCATCGAAGGCCTCCACACTGCCGTCGGCCACGCGCCAGAAACTGTCGCTGACCATGCCGAGCAGATGGCGGTCATGCGACACCAGCACCAGCGCGCCGTCGAACTCGGCCAATGCATCGGCGAGCGCTTCGCGCATGTCGAGATCAAGATGGTTGGTCGGCTCGTCGAGCAGCAGGAGATTGGGCTTGTCCCAGGCAATAAGCGCCAATGCGAGTCGCGCGCGCTCGCCGCCGGAGAAGCCGTCGACCGATTCGAACGCGCGGTCGCCGGCGAAATTCCACGAGCCCAGGAAGTCGCGCAGCGACTGCGCAGCGACGCCGGGCGCCTTGTCTTGCAGATGATCGAATGGCGAAGCGCCTTCGCGCAGGCTTTCCACCGTGTGCTGGGCGAAGTAGCCGATCTTCAGGTCCTTGTGCGACTTGCGCTCGCCAGCCAGCGGCTGCAATTCGCCCACCAGCGTTTTCACCAGCGTGGATTTGCCGGCGCCGTTGGGACCGAGCAGGCCGATGCGCTCGCCCGCTTCCAGGCGGAAACGCACGTTGCGTAGGATGGTGGTCGGCGCGGCGCCGTTCTCGCCTGGATAGCCGGCGTCGACGTCTTCGATCTGCACCATCGAATCGGGCAGGCGATCGGGTACGGCAAATTGAAAACGGAACGGACGCTCGGCACGCACTGCTTCGGTGCCGGCAAGTTTCTCCAGTCGCTTCACGCGCGACTGCGCCTGCTTGGCCTTGCTGGCCTTCGCCTTGAAGCGATCAACGAACGATTGCAGATGCGCACGCTCGGCCTGTTCGCGCTCATGCGCAATCTGCTGCTGGCGCAACTGCTCGGCGCGCAGGCGCTCGAACGCGCTGTAGTTACCGGTGTAGAGCTTGGCGCCGCCATCGTTGAGATGCAGCGTGTGGGTGATCACGCCATCGAGGAATTCGCGGTCATGCGAAATCACCAGCAAGGTGCCCTGGTAGCGGCGCAGCCATTCTTCCAGCCACAGCACCGCGTCGAGATCGAGATGGTTGGTGGGCTCGTCGAGCAGCAACAGCTCCGAGGGCGCCATCAGCGCGCGGGCCAGGTTCAGGCGCACGCGCCAGCCGCCTGAGAATTCCTTCACCGGCGTCTCGTGCGTCTCCGCCGCAAAGCCCAGGCCGTGCAGCAGACGGCCGGCGCGGGCCCGCGCGTCGTAGCCGTGCAGTTCTTCAATGCGATGGTGCGCGCGCGCCATGGCTTCGGTGTCGCCGCGTGCCTGCGCATCGAGTTCGTCGCGCAATGCCTTGGCCAGTTCTTCGTCGCCACCCATCACATATTCGATGGCCGGGTCCGGCAGCGACGGGGTTTCCTGGGCTACCGAGGCCATGCGCAGCTTGGCCGGCAGGTCCAGGTCGCCGGCGTCGGCTTCCACCTGGCCCTGCAGGGCGGCGAACAGGCTGGACTTTCCGCAGCCATTGCGCCCGACCACGCCCAGCCGCCACCCGGTCTGGATGACCAGGTCGATGTCGGAAAGCAGCAGTCGGCTGCCACGGCGGAGAGCGAAGCGACGAAACGAAATCATGGAGGGAGCCTAAAGCCTGTTCATTGCCGTTATACGGCCTGCGCGGGGCAGGCTCGTGGGACCGGGCCTCATGCCCGCAGCCGCCCATGATAGCGGCCCGCGCGTTCTAATCCTCACGACGAATGCCCACGCCGTCGCAATCGCCGCAGATTCGCATGGATAAGGCCATGCAGTTCTGCTACAACGACGCGGCAACGCCTTGTGCGGAGAGGGGAACCGTGAACAAGTACGGAATCAGCAAGTTCAGCATCAGCCTGTCCATCGCCCTGCTGGCCGCCAGCTTTGGCGCACCGGTGGTCGCCCATGCGGACAGCCTGCTCGTCAACCGCGTGCAGCAGGAAAAGGATATGGACCTGCCCGGCCGCGGCATGAGCATGGCCGAGGTGGAGAAGAAGTACGGTGCTCCGCAGCGCAAGCTCTCGCCCCGTGGCGGCGACAGCGACAAGCATCCGGTGATCAACCGCTGGGATTACGCGAATTTCATCGTGTATTTCGAGAAGAGCCATGTGATCCACGCCGTGCTCAACACGCCGGCAGGCAACAACACCAATCCCGCTTCGGTCAACTGACCGGCGCGAACGTTTTGTCGACGCGGCTCGTGGAAACACGGGCCGCGTTCTCTTTTCCGCCCTGTCACGTCGCATCGTTTACACTCTGCGCCCTTCATCGCCTGCCCCAGCGGCCTGGCGACTGTCCCCGCTGCAAGAGAGCCGCCTACGATGATCGACCACAGCCTTCGCCTTCCGGCGGAATGGGAGCCGCAATCGGCCGTTCTGATCGCCTGGCCGCACGCCGGCACCGATTGGGCCGACCGCCTGGCCGACGTGGAAACCACCTATGTGGCGTTGGCCGCCGCCGTGACGCGCTTCCAGCCGCTGATCATCGTGGTGGCGGGCAACGAATTGCGACTGCGCGTGCAGGCGTTGCTCAACGGCGAAGGCGTGGATCTTTCCAAGATCCGCTTCGTCGAGCTGCCGTACGACGACACGTGGCTGCGCGACTCCGGCCCGATCACGCTACGTGGCGACGGCGGCCAGTACCAGCTCACCGATTTCCGCTTCACCGGCTGGGGCGGCAAGTTCGGCGCCGAGCAGGATGACGCGCTGATCGCCGGCCTCGTGCAGGAAGGCGTGTTCGGCAAGGCCAAGCACAAGCGCATCGACTGGGCACTGGAAGGCGGCGGCATCGAGAGCGATGGTGTGGGCACCGTACTCACCACCTGGCGCTGCCTGACCCAGCGCCACCCGGAACAGTCGCGCGAGCAGATGACCGAAATCCTGAGCGACAGCCTGCATGCGCAGCGCGTGCTGTGGCTCGACTACGGTTACCTCGAAGGCGACGACACCGATGCGCACATCGACACGCTGGCGCGCTTCGCGCCCGGCGACCGCATCGTCTACCAGGCGTGCGACGACAGCAGCGATCCGCACTACGACGAGCTCAAGCGCATGGGCGAGGAACTCGCCGCGCTGCGCACGCCCGAGGGCAAACCGTACACGCTCTATCCCCTGCCCTGGGCCAAGCCCATCGTCGACGAAGGCCGCCGCCTGGCCGCCTCCTATGCGAACTACCTGATCGTCAACGATGCCGTGCTGGTGCCTGCCTATGGCGACATCGCCGACAACGAGGCGGCACGCATCATCGGCGAAGCCCACCCGGGCCGCGAGGTGGTGCAGGTGCCCTGCCGCCCACTGATCTGGCAGAACGGCAGCCTGCACTGCATCACCATGCAGTTGCCGGCCGGCATCGTCTGAACGCCGGGCCGGTGGAAACTGGCCCGAGGCACACCATATAGGTGAATCGTCGCCCGCCCCGGAAACCGGGTCGGGCGGCCGTATCCGTTAGACTCTGCGATCTGCTCCCCGGCAGCCTTTTTCCGAGATCCCACGATGACCCGCAAGACCCTCAAAGTCGCCCTGCTGCAGGAAACCGACCGCGGCAGCCGCGATGCCAATCTCGACGCCATTGAGGCAGGACTGCGCGACGCCGCGGCCCAGGGCGTGGAACTGGTGCTGCTGCAGGAACTGCACAACGGACCGTACTTTTGCCAGCGCGAGTCGGTGGACGAGTTCGACCTGGCCGAGACGATTCCGGGCCACAGCACGGCGCGCATCGGCAAGCTGGCCGAGGAGCTGAAGCTGGTGGTGGTCGCCTCGCTGTTCGAAAAGCGCGCCACCGGCCTGTATCACAACACGGCCGTGGTGTTCGACCGGTCGGCCGCCATCGCGGGCAAGTACCGCAAGATGCACATACCCGACGATCCGGCGTTCTATGAGAAGTTCTACTTCACGCCGGGCGACATCGGCTTCGAGCCCATCGACACGTCCGTGGGCCGCTTGGGCGTGCTGGTGTGCTGGGACCAGTGGTATCCGGAAGCCGCGCGCCTGATGGCGCTGGCCGGCGCCGACCTGCTGCTCTATCCCACCGCCATCGGCTGGGATCCGCAGGACGACCAGGCCGAGAAGGATCGCCAGCGCGAAGCCTGGGTTACCGTGCAGCGCGGCCACGCCGTCGCCAACGGCTTGCCGCTGCTGTCGTGCAACCGCACCGGCTTCGAAGCCGACAAGGCGGGGGTCACCAACGGCATCCAGTTCTGGGGCACCAGTTTCGTGGCCGGCCCGCAGGGCGAGTTCCTGGCGCAGGCCGGCGTCGATGGCCGCGAGTTGCTGATCGCCAAGGTGGACATGGCGCGCAGCGAACACGTGCGGCGCATCTGGCCGTTCCTGCGCGATCGCCGCATCGACGCGTACGCCGATTTGCTCAAGCGTTTCCGCGACTGAAACCCACAACGGCGCGACGCCGTCGCGCCCATGCCTCTCCATGCAGTCTTTGCCTGCGCGACACCGACACCACGCATGAGCCAGACCGATATCGCCGACTCCCTGCCCGCCGTACTGCACGACCAGCCGATCGAGCGCGTGACGCGCGACGGCGTGGAATACGTGGTGCTTGGCACGGCGCACGTATCACGCACCAGCGTGGAAGCGGTGGAAGCGCTGCTGGCGCATGAAACCTTCGATGCGGTTGCCGTGGAGTTGTGCGACAGCCGCGCGCAGGGCATGCGCGATCCGGATGCGTTCAAGCAGATGGACCTGTTCCAGGTGATACGCCAGGGCAAGGCCGGCATGGTGGCGGCCAGCCTGGTGCTGTCGTCGTTCCAGAAACGCCTTGCCGAGCAGTACGGCATTCAACCTGGCGCGGAAATGAAGGCAGGCATGGATGGCGCCGATCAACGCGGCGTTCCCGTGTGGCTGGTGGATCGCGAAGTGGGCACGACGTTGCGCCGCGCCTGGCACAGCGTGGGTTTCTGGCAACGCTTCGGCCTGATGGGCGGCCTGATCGCCAGCGTGTTCGAACGCGAGAACATCCAGGAAGCCGAGATCGAAAAACTCAAGCAAGGCGACATGCTGGAGAGCGCCTTCAGCGAATTCGCCACCAACTCCGCGCCGCTCTATCGCGCGCTGATCGCCGAACGCGACGCGTACATGGCCGCGCGCTTGCGCGAACAGGCCACGCAGGCCGGCTTTGGCGAAGGTCGCCGTGTACTGGTGGTGATCGGTGCAGGCCACCTCAAGGGTTTGTGCGAACAATTGCGCACCCAGCAAGGCGATCCTGCAGCGGAGGCGGCAACGCTCTCCGCCGCACCGCCGAAAGCGGCATGGCCGAAGTGGCTTGCGATCGGCCTGGTGCTGGCCGTGTTCGTCGCCATCGGCTTCGCCTTCCATCGCAGCCCGTCGTTGGGCACGGCCGCGTTGCGTGACTGGGTGCTCTACACCGGCGGTTTCTCCGCCATCGGCGCCATCATCGCAGGCGCGCATCCGCTGAGCGTGCTCGCCGCATTCATTGCGGCCCCCATCAAGCCGTTCCGGCCGGGCATTCCCTCCGGCGGCATCAGCGCGATGGTGGAAGCGTGGGTGCGACGCCCACGCGTGGCCGATTTCGAAACACTGCGCGACGACATCGGCCACTGGCGCGGCTGGTGGCGCAACCGCGTCGCCCGCACCCTGCTCAACTTCTTCCTGGTGAGCTTCGGCACGATCATCGGCGAGTACACCGCCGGGATTCATATCGTGAAGAGCTTGCTTTAAGCGCTAACTGAGCGTTCCCGCGAGCACCCGCCCTCTCCCACAAGGGGAGAGGGAGAGGTGATGTGCACCGCGAACAGCGGCTTTAAGTCCTCAGCGATTCGGGCGCGTTGCGCAATGTCACTACGCGCCCCTGGGGTACCCTCCCATGGAGATCCCACGCGACGTTCCTCTACCGTTCGTGCTCGTATTCAACACGATGCTGCCAGCTCTTGGGGCCATTCTCTTTGGGTCACTTTTCTCTTGGGCCAGCAAGAGAAAAGTGACTCGGGCGGCGGCAGCCGTCCGAAGCGCCCGCCGCGCAGGCGGCATGCTGGCAGCAGCGCTGCAAAAATAGCGACCAGCGCACCGCGACAATCAAATGCAAAGTCACTGGATTCCTGCTCTCGCCCCCCCTTTGGGGGTTCGCAGGAATGACGAGCAAGTGATGGCACTGAGGTGGTGAGCGAAAGTCAGTGCTTGCCCAGCGCCTCATCCAGCACCCCCAGCAACTCCTCATTCCGATCCAAACTCTGCTCCCAATACATCACCCCACCCAACCCCTTAGCCTTCACGAAGGCAGCCTTCGCGCGCAGCGATTCCGGGTCCTCGTAAGTCACGAACGTGCGCGTCTTCGCATTCCACAGATACGGCGCCTGCGCCTTCGCATCCCAGTGCCGCACATAGCCGTTCTTGTCGATATAGCTGGCCACCAGCTCCTGCCACGACGGACTGCCCGCGTACTTGGCGTACTTCTGCTGCAAGCCGTCGTGCGCGGGATCGACGCCGGCAAATGCACGCCCGTAGAACGCCGCTCCGAGATTGAGCTTCTTCGCCGGCACGCCGGCCGCAAGGAACTGCGCCACCGCCTTGTCGCCCGCACGATCATCCGACGGAGCGATGTCCGGCAGATGCAAACCCGCATGATGGCCGGTGGTTGGCGTCAGGCTGTTATGGAAGTCGTAGGTCATCAGGTTGATCCAATCGAGCGAGCGCGATGCGCGTTCTAGCTCGATGCCCGACACGAATTCGCCGTCGGCGGCAGCGATGGTCAGCAGATAGTGGCGGCCCTGGTGCGCGGCGCCCAGCTTGTCGAGGCGAGCGCGCAGCGTTTCCAGCAAGAGGCTGAAATTGCGCTTGTCCTCGGGACGGTGGCTGATGCCGGGGCCAGGCAGCGTGGGATATTCCCAGTCCAGGTCCGCGCCGTCCACGTCATATTTCTCGATGAAGGCAGCCACGCTATCGGCCATGTGCTCGCGCGTAGCAGCCGTAAGCGCCACATCGGAAAAATAGTCCGCGCCCCAGCCACCGATGGAAACGATGATCTTGAGGTTGGGGTTGATCTTGCGCAGCCCAGTGAAGGTGGCGAGGGTCTCGTCGGCGACGGGGCTGGGAAAAGACACGTCCCCCTTGGCATCGACTTTCGCGAAGGCGTAGTTGATCACGTCGAGCTTCTGTGCGCTCACCTTAGGCAGCGGCTTGGTGTCGCCCACGTATCCGACGATGCGGTAATCTGCCGCAGGGGGTGCGGTCTGCGCCCCGGCGATGTTCCATGCCGCGCCAAACGCCATCGCGACGGCCAAGGCGATCTTCCATCCACGGCGATTTCCCGCTTTGCCAAGCCTTTCTTTCATGGTTTGCCCTTTGCGTGTGTCGTTGCGCATCGCCGGTCCGCACATGCGCCTGCCCCACCACTTTGAGGCCTTGCACTGATGGGAATCAGTGGCTTGCGACATGTTGTCCGTTCGTGAACGCTACGACTATACTTCTTCGGACTTTCACCATGTACCAGCCGGAATCGTGGGGACGATGCTGATGACTCGACTGCAACTGCTTGGCCTGACCGTGGCCGCAGCTCTTTTCGCCACTGCCAGCGTGCATGCCGAGGGTGATAAAGCTGCCGGACGCAAGTTGATCTATACGTGCAATGGTTGCCATGGTGTGCCCGGTTACGCCAACGCGTATCCGAACTATCCGGTGCCGCGCATCGCCGGCCAGAACCAGCAATACATCATCAGTGCACTGCACGAATACAAGGCCGGCGAGCGCAAGCATCCGACCATGATGGCCCAGGCACAGAGTCTGTCCGACCAGGACATCCAGGACATCGCCGCCTACCTGTCCAGCCTCGCCAAGTAAGCCAAGGACCCGAACGCATGCATCGTGCACTCACCCTGCTTTCCTTCGGCGCCGTCCTGGCGTTCGCTTCCACCCAGTTGCTGGCCGCAGGCAACATCGAGAACGGCAAGCAGAAGGCTGCCGCATGCTTTGCATGCCACGGCACCGACGGCAACTCGATCGATCCGCAGTACCCCCGCCTGGCCGGCCAGTACAACCTGTACCTCCAGCAGGCCCTGAACGAGTACAAGACGGGCCAGCGCGACAACGCCATCATGAAGGGCTTCGTGGCGCAGCTGTCCGACCAGGACATCCAGGATGTCGCCGCCTACTTCTCCAGCCTGCCGACCAAGCTCGATACGCTGCAAGGTCATATCCAGGGCGACAAGTAAGCGCCACCGCCGCAAACAGAAAAGGCCCGCATCATGCGGGCCTTTTCGTTTGGACGTCCAGACGGCTGTCGATCAACCCAGCGCGGACTGGCCTTCCTTCTTGCTGTAGTACGGATTGCTGCCGCCGCTGTGGTCGGTGGCGTCGCGCACCTCGGTGATTTCCGGCACGCGTTCGCGCAGCGTTTTCTCTATGCCATGCTTGAGCGTCACATCGACCATGCCGCAGCCATGGCAACCGCCGCCGAACTGCAGGATCACCACGCCGTTGGCATTCACTTCCAGCAGGCTCACGCGACCGCCGTGCGAGGCGATCATCGGATTCACTTCGGCTTCGAGCACATAGCGAACACGTTCGATCAGGCCGGCTTCCTCGCCGGGGATCTCGCCCTTGATACGCGGCGCGCGGATGTTGAGCTGGCCGCCCGTGGCGTTCGGCTCAAAATCGATGCTGGCGCCTTCCAGCCAGGGCGCGCTGTCACCTTCCACGTTGAAATCGAAACCATCGCACACGATGGTCCATTCCTGCCCGGTCAATTCATCGGGCTCGGCAAACTCCAGCTCGCAGTTGGCCGCCGGCGTACCCGGCGACGTCACGCGCAGGCGAATGCTCAAGCCTTCGATGCCCTGCTGGGAAAGCAGGCGCAGGAAGTGCCGTTGCGCGCGTTCTGAAATGTCGATCATGTCTACTCCAGCTGAAACTCCGGCCTGGCCGGCAATACAGCACCATTTTAGTCCTAATTTGACTCGTCTGCCCGGCTTTGACTTTTCCGGGCGTAGCTTCGACGCTTCGCACCTTTCTCTCGCCACGGACGTTTCGCCATGAACCTCAGCCAACTCGCCAGCCAGCACTGCACGCCGCGCAAGGGCAAGGAACACGCGCTGGACGCCGCCCAGCTCAAGGAACTGCTCGCTGCACTGCCCGGCTGGAAAGTCACCGACGATGGCAAGGCCATCGTCAAGGATTTCAAGTTCCCTGACTTTCACCACACGCTCGGCTTCATCAATGCGGTTGGCTTCATGGCCAATCAAGAGGACCACCACCCCGATCTGGAAGCGGGTTACGGCCATTGCCAGGTGCTGTGGTCCACGCACGACGTGGGCGGGCTGTCGATGAACGACATCATCTGCGCGGCGCGCGTCGACGTTTTGCTCGAACGTTGAGCGTGCCACGCGCCACGTTGCGCCTGCTTCCCGTTGCGGGTTTCCTCGCAGCGGTGGCGGTGTTGATGTGGTGCATGGGGGCGCTGTCGGGCTGGATCACGCGCGGCCAGCTGATTCATCAAGCCAGTCATGATGTATCGACCCTGCGCGGCGGCAGGTCGCCATGGCAGTGGCAGCTGCGGCGCCCGTCCGATCTGGTCGCCAGCCGCGTGTTCGGCGCGGCCGATCTGACGGCCACGCCCGCTGGTCTGGTCATCACCAGCCGGGACGGCACAGCGTTTGAAGTCGGCTTGCCGCTGGCAGCACCCGTCGACCTTGCGCACTGGCCGTTGCTTCGCATCGATATGCAAGGCAATCGCGACGGCGTGCTTGGGTTGATCTATCAGCCGATCGAATCGGGAGCGGCCTGTTCGGCCGATCGCGCCGCCAACGTTTCGCGCAACACGGTATCGCTATCCATCGATCTGGCCAACCTGTCGTGGCGGACCGTCGACGGCGCACCCTGCCGCGCCCCGGACGTCGTGGTCTATATGTTGCGCCTGCGGGTAACGATACCGGCCGGCTCCACGCTGGCCCTGCGCTCGGTCACGCTCGCGTCGCTTGAACGCACCTCGCTGCCACCGGCCATCGACCGGCAGATGGCCGACATCCGATTGCTCGGCGCCGAATCATCGGTCTCGTGGACACCCGACTCCCGGGAGCTTGCCCGCTATCGGGCGCCGATGGTCCGACTGCCGGAGGGTGCCTCCTCGGAAGCCATGCTCCTGTGGCGCGATCGGGTACATCAATACTGGCCCGCCGCCATCGTTCTTCCCTTCGGACAAGCTCTCCCCACCGACGCGGCCAGCCACATGCCCACCTGGCTCGATGCCGGCGTGTGCGGGCTCTATCTGGCGTGGCTGGTCTGGCTGGCCGTCCGGCAACGCCCTAGCGTGGTGCGGCCATGGACCGAAGTCGCCGCCATTGCCTTTGGACCGCTTTGGCTCATCGCCGGGCTGCGCTGGGGACCTGATCCCTCCGTTGCGGGCATCACCGCCTTTCTGGCCGCGCTCATCTATGGTGGCCAAAGCGAATGGCGACGCCGGCCGGTGGAATGGAGCTGGTGGGGGCGAACCTGGCTGGACTGGGTTTACCCGCTGGTTCCCCTGCCCGTCGCCGCTGCGCTGACCTTGGCCGACGGGCACCACCTCCTTCATCTGGATGTCCGTCACATCCTCATGTACGTCGGCTGGGCCCTGCTGCAGCAGTGGGCCATGCTCGCGCTGGTGATGGGCCGCCTGGAACGCACCGGCCTGCCCCGCGCGGCCATCATCCTGGTCACGGCTGGCTTGTTCGGCCTGCTCCACACCCCTAACGGCGCGCTGATGCAACTGTGCCTAGCAGCCGAGCTGTGGTGGGCGTGGAGTTTCATGCGCGCGCCGCGACTGGTACCCATCGCCATCGCACACGCGGCCTGCGCACTGCTGGTGGAAAGCGGCCTCACTGGCCACCTGCTGCGATCACTCGAGGTGAGCGCGCGCTTTTTCCAGTAGACGACGGATCCTGTTGCCCTTTACGGCCAGAACGTCGAGGAAATCCTTCAGATCGTCCGGCATCGGCGCCGAAAAGCTGTACGAACGCCCGTCGAGCTCAAAGCTCATGTGCGAGGCATGCAGGAACAGGCGATTGAGGCCCAGATCCTTCATGGCCTTGTTGATTTCCTTGTCGCCGTACTTCGGGTCGCCCGCGAGCGGGTGGCCTATATGAGCGGCATGGACGCGAATCTGGTGCGTGCGGCCGGTTCCCAGCGTCGCCTGCATCAGGCGGCCGCCCGGGTACTGCTCCATTTCCTGGAAAAACGTGAGCGATGGCTTGCCGTTATCGGACACTCTTACCATCCGCTCTCCGCCCTGCAGCACGGATTTGAGCAACGGCGCGTTCACGCTGAACTTGGCTTTGTTCGGGTGGCCCACCATTAGGCAGAGGTATTGCTTGACCACGGAACCGTCGCGGATGGCCGCCTGCAGCCCGGTCAGGCCCGCACGGGTCTTGGCGAACACCAAAACGCCGCTGGTGTCGCGATCGAGTCGATGGACCAGCTCGATATGCTCGTTCGGCCGTGCCGCACGCAACAACTCGATGGCGCCATGACTCACGCCGCTGCCGCCGTGACTGGCGATGCCGGTGGCCTTGTCAATGGCCAGGAAGTGCTTGTCTTCGAAAATGATCGAATCAGTGATGGCTGAGACCATCCCCGCGGACGGCCCCTTCGTCTCGGCCTTTTCGGCCACGCGAACAGGTGGAATGCGCAGCATATCGCCGGCCGCGAGACGCGTATCGGGCTTGGCGCGCTTGCCGTTCACGCGCACCTGTCCCGTACGAAGAATCCGATAGATCATGCTCTTCGGAACCCCCTTGAGCAGCGTCATGAGCGCATTGTCGATGCGCTGACCGTCCCGCTCGGGTCCGATCTCGACTTGACGCACACCTTGAGGTGCGTCGGGGGAAGTTACCGTCTGCATTGAAAAAAACCTGGCGAAATAGGATACTCGGCCGGCGTTTGGTCTTGCCCCTGCCGAAGTTCGGATGGGTCGGGACGCCCACCCCGTGACGTCGGCGAGGATAGCGCCGGTCGCCTCTTTGGCAGCCGGTTGCTGCTCCCTTACATCGTAACGGTTCGGGTTGCTGTTTGTCCGGTTTCCAAGGGAACCCGGGGCGGCGGGCGCAGCCTAAGAATCATCCCGGCACCGAGAACGATGCCGTCATTTGCCGCTTAACCGCAGCGGCGCGATCCCCGGCAGGCCGCCGAAGTGACTGGCGCCACCGAGGCACGCGACGCGCGGCAAGCCGAGGAAAAATTACAATGAAACGTATGTTGATCAACGCAACTCAGCGTGAAGAGTTGCGTGTGGCCATCGTCGATGGTCAAACCCTTTACGATCTCGACATCGAAATCCCTTCCCGCGAACAGAAAAAGGCCAATATCTACAAGGGCCGCATCACCCGCGTGGAACCGTCCCTTGAAGCCTGTTTCGTCGACTACGGCGCGGAACGTCATGGCTTCCTGCCGCTCAAGGAAGTGGCCCGGGAGTATTTCACTCCTGGCCTGGACCCCAACAAGGCCAACATTCGCGACCTCATCAAGGAAGGTCACGAAGTGGTCGTGCAAGTAGAGAAGGAAGAGCGAGGCAACAAGGGTGCCGCGCTGACCACCTTCATCAGCCTCGCCGGCCGTTACATGGTGCTGATGCCGAACAACCCGAAGGCGGGTGGCGTTTCGCGTCGCATCGAGGGCGAAGACCGCCAGGCGCTGAAGGAAGCGCTGGAGCATCTCAACGTTCCTGACGACGTGGGCCTGATCGTGCGCACCGCCGGTCTCGGCCGCGACGCCGAAGAACTGCAGTGGGATCTCGATTACCTGCTCCAGCTGTGGAAGGCCATCTCCGGCGCCGCCCAGGCACAGAAGGCCCCGTTCCTGATCTACCAGGAATCCAAGCTGTTCATCCGCGCCCTGCGCGACTACCTGCGCAGTGACATCGGCGAAATCCTCATCGACGAGGAGTCGCTGTACAACGACGCGCGCGAGTTCATGCAGCAGGTGATGCCCAACGCCCTGCGCAAGCTCAAGATGTACCGCGACGACACCCCGCTGTTCTCGCGCTACCAGATCGAAACCCAGATCGAGAGCGTGTTCGACCGCCAGGTGCGCCTGCCCTCGGGCGGCTCGATCGTGGTCGACCAGACCGAAGCCCTCACCGCCATCGACATCAACTCGTCGAAGGCCACCAAGGGCAGCGACATCGAAGAAACCGCGTTCAACACCAACCTGGAAGCGGCGGTGGAAATTGCCCGCCAGCTGCGCATCCGCGATGCCGGCGGCCTGATCGTGATCGACTTCATCGACATGGACAGCCCCAAGCACCAGCGCGAAGTGGAAGAGCGTCTCAAGGACGCGCTGAAGCTGGACCGCGCCCGCGTGCAGATCGGTCGCATCTCGCGCTTCGGCCTGCTGGAGATGTCCCGCCAGCGCCTGCGCCCGAGTCTCGGCGAAGCCACCCAGATCGTGTGCCCGCGCTGCGAGGGCCATGGCCATATCCGCGGCGTCGAGTCGCTCGCCCTGTCCACGCTGCGTCTCATCGAAGAGCACGCGATGAAGGACAACACCGGCCAGGTGCTGGTGCAGGCGCCGCCGACCGTGGCCAACTTCATGCTCAACGAGAAGCGCGCCAGCGTGGTCGAAATCGAGCTGCGCAACAAGGTGCACGTGGTCATCGTGGCGGACGACAAGCTCGAGACGCCACACATCGAGATCCAGCGCATCCGCGAAGCCGACATGGGCGAGCACAGCAAGCCCAGCTATGAGCGCCTGACCGCCGTCGAGGCCTCCGCGGTGCCGAAGATGGGCCAGGCCCTGGGCAGCAGCGAGCAGCCAGCCGTCAGCGGCATCGTGCCGTCCACGCCCGCGCCGGTTCGCGAGGAAACCGCTGCCGCCCCGGCACCGCAGGCACCGGCCGCTCGCCAGCCTGCCGCCTCGCCGGCTCCGGCAGGTGGCGTCATTTCGCGCCTGCTTGGCTGGTTCCGCAGCAGCGCCGCGCCGACCGCGCCCGCTCAGGCGCCCAAGTCCGAGCCGGCCTCGTCGGGCCGCAACAACAATCGCCGCGATGAGCGTGGGCGCTCCGCTCAGCGTGACCAGCAGCAGGGCAACCGCCAGCAGCAGCGTCGTGACCAGCCGCAGCAGGGCCAGAAGGGCCAGCAACCGGCCAAGGGCAATCGCCAGCAGCCGCAGCAGCAGGGTCAGAAGGGTCAGCAGCAGGCTCCCAAGCAGGAGCGCCAGCCGCAGCCGCCGAAGGAAGCGCAGCAGGCCCAGGGCGAACGCAAGCAGCAGCCACCGCGCCAGGAACAGCAGCAACGTCCGCCCCGCCAGCAGCCGCCGCAGAACCAGCAGACACAGCCCGCTGCAACTGCCGCCGCCGCAGCGCCCGCAGCCGCTCAGCCGCAAGCCGAACGCCCCGCTACGGCACCTGATGCGGAGCTGATCAAGAACATCGTGGCCCCGGTCGAGACCACCGGCGAAGTCATCACCGCCGATACGGCTCCGGCCGTCGCGGGCGCAGCAGAAGCCGAAGGCGGACAGTCGCGTCGTCGCCGCGGTCGTCGCGGCGGCCGTCGCCGTCGTCGTCACGAGGACGGCACGCAGACCGGCGCACAGAGCTCTGAATCGGCCGACGATCAGCATCTCGATGATCTCGACGATGAGGATCGGGTGGAGGCAGCCAGCCCCGCCGCACCGGTGACCTCGGTCTCGGCCGCACCGGTCGCCACCGCTGTCGCTGCCACTGCGGCAATCACGGCCGTGACGCATGCGACTCGCGAAGAACTGTATGCGTCGTCGGCCGATGTTGCGGCGACCAAGGCGGATGATGTGGCTCCCGCCGCACCACCCTCGGCGCCCATCCAGGCTCCCGAGCAAGTGCTGAGCGCCGTGGCGCCAACCACGTTCAACCTGCCGACGCTGCCGCCGATTCCGGAAACGGATGTCGTCGTGGAAAACGTGGTCGAGCACATCCACGTCGACACGTCGGCCGTCGTCGAAACGTTCAGTGCGACTGTGTCGCATGAAGAACATGTAGCCGTGGTGACTCCCGCGGTCATCGAAGCCGCAGCAGTGACACCTACCACCGACGTTTCCGCCAGCACGACGCACGCCCCAGAAGCCACGCCCGCTGTTTCCGACGCTGCGCCTAACGAAGGCAGCACGACCATCGATTTCCGCGCCCACTTGGACGTGTCGCCGAAGGTCGAGCCAGTCACTGAGCAGACCGCATCTGCGGCTGCTGCGGAACCTGTCGTTCCGGCCGTTGCCGAGAATGACGTGGCGGTGAAGGCGGAACATCCAGCTGAGCAGGAAGCAACCCCGGTGGCATCGCCCACGCAGGGCGATCTGCTGGCCCATGCCGGACTGTCGCAGGCGCAGGCGGTCCAGCCGACGACGCCACACGCGGTCGACGAAGAAAATGCCGACGACGTGAAGAAGGACGCTTCCTCGCACGGTTGAGGACGCGTCGCTGTCGCACAAAAAAAAAGCCGGACGCATGTCCGGCTTTTTTTATGGTCCACGATAGGGAACGTCAAACGCTAAGTTGATTGTTCCCCACCTGGTTGTTATGCGTATCCAGCAGCCCGTGGATGGTCATCAAATGCGCGAGGCTGATCACGTGATCGACCTGCAACTTCTCCATCAGGCGCTGCTTGTACGTCGAGACGGTCTTGGGGCTCAGGTTGAGCTGCTCGCCGATCATGGTGAGCGCCTTGCCGCGCACCAGCATCATGGCCACCTCAAGCTCCCGACTGGACAGAGCATCGAACGGTGAGCCTTCGCCATCCAACGTGGCCAGCGCGAGCTGCTGCGCCACCGCCGGAGCCAGATAACGTCGGCTCGAGGCAACCTGGCGCACGGCATCAAGCAATTCGTCCGACGTGCAACCCTTGGTGAGATAGCCCAGCGCGCCCGCATCGAGCAGGCGCTTGGGAAAGCGTGCGTCATCGACCACGGTGACGATGATGATGTGCGTGGGAAGCTTGGACCGCGACACGCGCTCAGTAAGCTCGATGCCGCTCATGCCGGGCATATGGACATCCACCAGGGCAATGTCCGGCGCCTTGGCGCGGATCAAGCGCAGCCCCTCTTCGGCGGTTCCTGCCTCGCCGCAGATCTGAATATCCGGCTGCTGCTGCAGGATCATCCTGAACCCTGTACGCACCAGCTCGTGATCGTCAATCAGTACAACCTTGATCACCAGTCGCCCTCCTTGGGTGTGTCAAACGAACATAGGCCGCCCCATGGCCTAATGCAAGTACCTGATGAAAATTAAGAATATTCCCACAAATACCCCCTACGAGAGCTGGTGGAATTACCTTACGCAGCTCATCACTGGAGTGCTGACGAAGCTACTCGATGCCGGTTGACCAATTCCTCAGGCCCACGGCGTCGAGATCGAAATCCTCGACTATCACCGTCATCACATGTCCCGCATCATCGGACCACTGCTGCTCACCGATGCGCCGAAAAACACCGTGGACGAGCGCGCCCGGCTCGATTCCTCCATCGCCTTTGCAACTGCCCACGACGAAGCCTTCGGGCAGCTCTGCCGCGACGCGATTGTCGTAGGGTCCGAGAAATCTGATGCCACTCATGACATCCCTCGAAGGGGGGGAAACATCGTACGTTGGTGCCCGGAGACGGAATCGAACCGTCATACCCTTGCGGGTGAGGGATTTTAAGTCCCTTGCGTCTACCAGTTTCGCCATCCGGGCCGAATACGGAAGGATGCGCATCCTAGCATGCGTGCGCTGCGCTCCCGCAGTGGCGCAGACAAGAAAAAGCCCGCCTTGAGGCGGGCTTGATCGGTTCGCAATGGAGGCCTGGGTCGGAATCGAACCGGCGTACACGGCTTTGCAGGCCGCTGCATGACCACTCTGCCACCAGGCCATTGCGCACGGATCGTAACCTGAAAGGGTCACCATCCGCTTGAAAAAACAAAACCCCGGAATGCCGAGGTTTTGCTGAAAACTGGAGCGGGAAACGAGACTCGAACTCGCGACCCCGACCTTGGCAAGGTCGTGCTCTACCAACTGAGCTATTCCCGCATCGGAGTCAGAAATAATAGCAGAAAGAGGCCATTTGTGAAGAGTCTGGAAGGACTTTTTTCACGGTGCCGCGTACAGGTCTGGCGACACCCGAGGAACCCTGCGCGGGGACATCATCGCGCGCGGCCCACGCGACGTCGGGCAACCTCGACAACCGATACGTGTATTTCAGGCAACAGTCCGTTCGGTTTGCAATGACTGGTAACTACGCCGCTGCGACTTATCTTGTCGCAAGGCGCTTGCAGAGCGCTACCCACATTCAGGAGTGCAGCATGATCGACCGTCGACCTTTCCAGAGCCTGGGCGGAGCCAACCACGGCTGGCTCGACGCCAAGCATCACTTCTCCTTCGCCAACTACCACGATCCCTCGCGCATGGGCTGGGGCGCGTTGCGCGTGTGGAACGACGATACCATCGCGCCGCAGACGGGTTTTCCGCCGCATCCGCATGCGGATATGGAAATCATCACCTATGTTCGCGAAGGCGCCATCACGCATCAGGACAACCTTGGCAACAAAGGCCGCACCGTGGCGGGCGACGTGCAGGTGATGAGCGCGGGTTCGGGCATCACGCATGCGGAATACAACCTGGAAGTGGGGACCACCCAGATCTTCCAGATCTGGATCATCCCGGACCAGCACGGCAAGGCGCCATCGTGGGGCACCAAGCCGTTCCCGATGGGTGACCGCTCCGGCCGTTTCGTGACGCTCGCCAGCGGCTTCAAGGAAGACACCGATGCCCTACCCTTGCGCACCGATGCGCGCGTACTGGGCGCCACATTGAAGGCCGGCGAAACCGCCGTGTATGAACTCGATGCGAGCCGCTTCGCGTATCTCGTGCCTGCGAAGGGCAAGATCGAGGTCAATGGCGTGCAGCTCGATGCGCGCGATGGTGCAGCGATCCGCAACGAAACGAAACTCACCGTCAAAGCGCTGGACGACGCCGAGCTGGTGCTGGTCGATTCGGCGGCGTAATGGCGCCGCCCGACCAAGGTGGGGAGTGAACCCTCACGGCGGCCTTGCTAACCTCGCCTGATTCCACAGCGCGAGGTTGGCGATGAATCACGGCATCCATACGATCGATACGGGCTTCGTTCGCCCGCGCTTCGACGCGGCGTACTTGCTGGTGGAGAACGGTCGCGCGGCATATATCGACTGCGGCACGAACCACGCTGTGCCGCGCATGCTCGATGCACTGAAGGATGCGGGTCTTGCACCCACTGATGTCGATTGGCTGATCCTCACGCACGTTCATCTCGATCACGCCGGTGGTGCCGGCGAGCTCATGGCGCAATTGCCGAACGCGCGTCTCGTGGTGCATCCACGCGGCGCGCGTCACATGATCGATCCCAGTCAATTGTGGGCTGGCGCCTCGGCCGTGTATGGCGACGAGGTGATGGAAGCGACGTATGGTCGCCTGCGTCCCATTGCCGTCGAGCGCGTCGTCGAAGCGCCCGATGGTCACGTCGTCATGCTCTCGGGCCGGCCGTTGCTTTGCCTGGACACGCCGGGTCACGCGCGCCATCACCTGAGCGTCTACGACGAACGCGCGAACGTGTGCTTCACCGGCGATACGTTCGGGCTGTCCTATCGCGAGTTCGATACGGCAAACGGTGCTTTCATCCTGCCGACAACATCGCCCGTGCAGTTCGATCCCGAAGCATTGCATGCATCGATCCGGCGGCTGGTCGAACTGAAGCCCGCGGCGATGTATCTCACGCACTACGGCCGTGTCGAGGAAGTCGAGAGGCTCGCGGATGATCTGCATACGCAGATCGACGCCATGGTGTTCATCGCCCAGTCGGCGCAGTCCACCTCATCGCTTGCCCAAGAACGCCATGACGCGATGAAAGCCGCGCTGACGAATCTCTACCTGTCACGGGCGCACGCCCACGGCTGGCACGGCGACCATGCTCAGTTGCTGGAGATTCTCGGCATGGATGTGGAACTCAACGCGCAAGGCCTTGGCATCTGGCTGGACAACCAGTATCGCCGCACTGGCTGACGCTTACGAGAGCGACGCGTCGATCAACTGATTGGCGATGTTGACCAGCGATTCTGCCGGGCCGTGCGATCCGAACATCTGGCCCGAGGCATAGGTGCCCTCCAGCAACAGCAGCAGGCCGTCGGCGAGAAGCACCGGATTCTTCGCACCCATCGCGGTGGACAGCTCAACCAGGCGCGTGCGCAACTTGCGCTTGTGCTCCTCGGCAACCTTGCGCGCCGGGTGATCGTCACCGGGATATTCCACGACCGCGTTGGTCAATCCGCAGCCGCGATAACCCGCTTGCGAGGCACGCTGCGACAGGCCTTCGAAGTACGCCATCAACTGCGCGCGTGCGTCGGAGGGATGGGTTTCGGCACCCGCCTCGAACACCTTCCAGAACGCGACTTCGTAGTCACGCAGGTATTCGGCGGCGAGTTCGTCCTTCGAGGCGTAGCTGCGATAGAGGCTCGGCTTGGTGACACCGGCGCGTGTGACGATTTCCTCCACGCCGATGGCTCGGATGCCTTCGCGATAGAACAACTCGCGCGCCGTGCGGCGAATGCGTTCGGCTGCCTTGGGCTTTTCTTCGGCGGCCGGCTCGGCGGGATGGGTTGGCGGGCGTTTGGCGGGCATGGCAAGTCACGGGTTGACAGTGTTACCGATCGGTACGTACGATTCGCGAACCTAACGTACCGATCGGTAACATGACTATACCGCGCACCCGCCCCTTCGGCCAGAAGTACGCCTTTGTCGTGGCCGGCGTGATCTTTCTCGCCCTGCTGGCCGCCGCCGGCGTACGCGCCGCGCCCGGCGTGTTGATCCTTCCGCTGGGCAAGGCCTTCGGCTGGAGCCGGGACACCATTTCGCTCTCGGCCGCCCTGGGCATCTTCCTTTACGGCATGGTCGGCCCCTTCGCCGCGGCGCTCATGCAGGCCGTGGGTGTACGCCGCACCCTGGTGGGTGCGCTGGTCTTGATGACCGTGTCGATCTCCGCCAGCGCGTGGATGACGCAGCCCTGGCACCTGATGGTGACGTGGGGACTGTTCTCCGGCATCGGATCGGGCTGCGTGGCCATCGTCCTGGGCGCCACGGTGGTGAACCGGTGGTTCGTCACCCATCGCGGACTGATGATGGGACTGCTCACGGCGAGCACCGCCACCGGCACCCTCGCCTTCCTGCCCGCGTTGGCAGCCATCGCCGAACATGGTGGCTGGCGGCCGGTGGTGTGGACCGTCGCTACCGGCTGCGCCGTCCTGATTCCGCTGGCTTGGTGGCTGCTGCCGGAACGGCCTTCCGATATTGGCTTGCGTCCCTACGGTGCGACGGAAGACGAGGTCGACACCGCACCGCGTCGCAACTTGCTCGCTATCGCACTGGGTACCTTGGCCACCGCCACCAAACAGCGCACGTTTTGGTTCCTGTTCGCCACGTTCTTCATTTGCGGCTTCACCACCAACGGCCTGATCGGCACGCACTTCATCGCGATGTGCGGCGATCACGGCATTCCCGAAGTGCGCGCGGCGGGCCTGCTGGCCATGATGGGTGCGTTCGACCTGATCGGCACCACGCTGTCGGGTTGGCTGACCGATCGCTACGATCCACGCAAGCTTCTATTCGTTTACTACGGCCTGCGCGGACTCTCACTGATCTGGCTGCCCTATTCCGATTTTTCGTTTGCCAGCCTGTCGTTGTTCGGCATGTTCTACGGCCTCGACTGGATTGCCACGGTGCCGCCCACGCTGCGCCTTGCCACCGAAGCGTTCGGCGATCGCGATGCACCGGTGGTATTTGGCTGGGTGGCCGCGGGGCATCAGATCGGTGCGGCCAGCGCAGCCTTCTTCGCCGGCGCCTTGCGCACGCAGAGTGGTGATTACCTGCAGCCGTTCGTGGTGGCGGGCGTGACCGGCCTGATCGCGGCGGGACTGGCGCTGATGATCGGTCGCCGCCCGCAACTTCAACCGGCGCTGCAGGCCGGTTGATCAGGCCAGGCGCGTGCCGTTAGGCACGGGGCGCTCGATGGCGGTGAGCACCACGCCTTCGTCGGTGTGGAAACCGGTAAGCAGGAATTGCGAGCGATACGGCCCGATCTGCTTCTCCGGAAAGTTGATGACGCCGACGATCTGCCGGCCGAGCAGATCCTCAGCGCGATAGAGATTCACGATCTGCGCGCTGGTTTTCTTTTCGCCATACGTGCCGAAATCCACCCACACTTTCCACGCCGGCTTGCGCGCTTCGGGAAACGGCTCGACGCGCGTGACGGTGCCGGCAACGATCAGCACCTTTTCGAAATCGGCCCAGCTGATTTCGTTGACTGCGTTTGCTTCTGTGCCTCTCATCCTTCCAACCTCGTCTTGAACCAGTCCTTGCTCTGCTCCCACCAGTAACTTGCTTGCGCGCCCAGATACCCAAACGGCCGATACGTGCGTTCCAGGCCGTACGGTGCAAATTGTTTCCAGCGGTCATCGCCTTCCGCCAGTGCGGAGGCGAGCAGATCGCCCGCTGCGCACGTCGGCGCCAGACCGTGACCGCCAAACGCCTGCGCCCACCACAAACCATCGCCGCTGGTGCCTATCTGCGGCATCTGGTGACGTGCATAACTCATCAGGCCCGACCACGCGTAGTCCACGCGCACATCTTTCAGCTGGGGGAATACGCGCAGCAAATCGCGCAGCAGCAGGCGTTGAACCGCACGTGGCGAGCGGTCACGCACCGAGATGCGTCCGCCCCACAGCAGACGGCTATCAGGCAAGGGGCGGTAGTAGTCGAAGGCAAAGCGCGAGTCGTAGACGGCCGAGCGCGTTTCCAGGCAATCGTGCAGGCGATCGCCCAACGGCTCGGTGACCATCACGTAGGTGGCGATGGGCAGGATCGCGCGGTCCACCTGGCGGCGCAGTCCGGCGAGATAACCGCCGCAGGCCAACACGACCTGATCGGCGTGCACCGAACCCTGCGCCGTTTCGATACGCCAACGCGTGCCCTCACGACGCAACTGCCACACGTCGGTGTCTTCATGCACGCGCACGCCCTGCGCGGCTGCGGCACCGGCAACGCCAATGGCGAAGTTCAATGGATGCAGGTGCAGCGCATCGCGTTCGCACAAGCCGTCGTAGTAGCGCGTGGTGTGCACGCGGGCGCGCAGCTCGTGTTGCGGCAACCACTCCCACGACACGCCGTAGTGGCGCGCCAGCAATTCCTGTCGCTGGCGCAGCACGGCGGGATCGCGGAACCAGTTGGCCCAGATGACGCCTTCGTCCACCACGTCGCACGGAATGTCGTAATGCGAGACGCGTTGGCGAATGCGCGCGACAGCTTCCGTGGTGAGGCGAAACAAGGCGACGGCGGCATCCTGCCCTCGCTGGTCGAGCAGCGATTGCTCGCCCAGCGAATAACCACCGAACACGAAACCGCCGTTGCGGCCCGAGGCACCAAAGCCAACTTTCTCCCGCTCCAGCAACACCACGTCGCGCACGCCGCGCTCCGCCAGGCCGAGCGCCGTGTGCAGGCCGGCAAAGCCGCCACCGATGATGGCGACGCGCGCATCCGTCTGTCCCTGCAAGGGAGCGAACGGCGCATACGGAGTGGCCGTGGCGAGGTAATAGGAAGCAGCCGGTGACGACGTCATGCGGTGGGCGTGTGCTTGTCGCGGGTCAGGCCAGCAAGCATAGCGCAGCCCCGGCGCTCCATTCGGGCATGACGCCTGGCAGGTTCGATCAATCGACCACGTTCACGCCCAGCGGCCTGATGTCGCTGCGCCCGCGGTCGTCGACCACGCGCACCTCGTAGTTGCCTGCACTGGCAGGTAACCAGAACATCGACTCGCCGGGCGCGCTGCGTCCCACATAGGCGTCGTTGACGAACCAGTACATCTCGCGCACCGATGCATCGGCGTTGGCGCTGAAGGCGATGCGGTCCTGACCGGTCGACTTCAGGCGCATGGCATAAATGCTGCCGCGCAATGGCGAGGTGATCGAAGGCGGCTCGCCGTCCACGCCGGTGAGCACGCAGGTGTCATTGCGCGGTGGCGTGCGACGCGGGATGCCTGCCTGCACGAACACACGTTGCAGTTCCGACGGCCAGAATTCGTAGACCTCCACGTGCGTACGCTTGCCGGCATACGGCGGACAGGCCGGTTTGCCGGTGTCGTCATCCATGACCACCGGACGATGCACCTGGCTCACGCGGATCGGCGACTTGCCGGGAATGAACCACGTCATCCCGCGCTGTGGGCACCACTGGTTCGGAAGGTCGCCGCTGGCGAGACAGATTTCCACACGACGCAGGTGCGCGGGCATGTGCCGCACGGGTTCGGTCATCTGCGGCTGGGCGGCGCGCAAGGCGTCCACCATCTGGAAGAACAACGGCGCCGCCGCATCCACGCCCACGAAGGCGGGATTGCTGCTGCCGTCGAAGTTGCCCACCCAGACAACGAGCACATAGGGCCCGAAGCTGCCCGCCGTCCACGCATCGCGAAAGCCCCACGAGGTGCCGGTTTTCCAATACACGGGCAAACGTTCGGGTTGTGCGCCCGTGGTTTCATCAGGCCGCGGGTTCTGGCGCAGCATATCCATCACCATGAAGGTGGCTTCCTCGCTCAGCAGGCGCGTGCCGTTGCCATGCGTATCGCCGGCGAGCAATCGTAGCGGGCGCAATTCGCCGCGATTGGCGAGCATGGCGTACAGGCCCGCCAGCTCTTGCATGGTCACTTCACCGCCGCCGAGTACCAGCGCGAGCCCATAGTGCTTCTCGCTCGCCAGCCGACTGATGCCCGCATCGCGCAGGAACTGGTAGAACGATGGCTGCTGAAGCTGCGACGCCACCCACACCGCGGGAATATTGCGGCTGCGCACCAGCGCTTCGGTAGCCGTGACGGGCCCGAGGAAATGGCCGTCGAAATTCTCCGGCGCATAAGGGCCGAACGCTGTCGGCACGTCTCTCAATACCGTCTGTGGATGAAGCACGCCCTGGTCGAAACCCAGCGCATAGATGAAGGGCTTGAGCGTGGAACCCGGCGAGCGCTTGGCAAGCGTGCCATTCACCTGCCCCTGGATATCCGCATTGGCGTAATTGGCGGAACCGACCAGCGCCTTCACGCCCATGTCGCGCGTGTCCACGAGCAACGCGGCAACGTTGCGGATGCCGCGCCCGCTGTTGCGTTCCACATAACGATCCACCTGCCGCTCCAGCGCGTGTTGCAGGTCAAGGTCGAGCGTGGTCGTGACTCGGCTGTCGGTGTCGGCCGAAAGAACCTTGCGCTGCGCCAACACCTGATCCACCGCATGCGGCGCCTCGAATGGCAGCTTGGACAACGGCCTCAGACGCAACGGCAGCGTGAACAAAGGTTGCAGACCGGCGTCGGCCGTGTGCAACGTTTTCCATTTGGCGTAAAGGCGGTTGCGGGACGTGCTGAGCTGGCGACTGATGACATCCGGTTCATCCGCGCCCGCCTGCAGGCGACGGCTTGGATCCTGTGGAACCACCGCCAGCGTCAACGCTTCGGGCAGGCTCAGCGCGTCGGCTGGCTTGTCGAAATAGGCGAGGCTCGCTGCACCCACGCCCTCGACATTGCGGCCGTAGGGAGCGAAGTTGAGATAGGCCTCGAGGATCTGATCCTTCGAATAGAACAGTTCCAACTGCACGGCGCGCGCGATCTGCTGCAACTTGCCCATGGGCGTGCGCGTATTGAGCCGCCACAACAACCGCGCGAGCTGCATGGTGACGGTGGAGCCACCCTGGCGGTTGCCGTGACTCACGTAGGTCACCCAGGCGCCGCGCATCAAGCCGTAGGGATTGAAGCCGGGATGCCAACGATACCAGCGGTCCTCGTGCAGCAGTACGCCATCGACCAGCGACGGCGACACATCCTTGAGCGGCACCCAGAGGCGATAACGTTGGTCGCTGGCCAGCGTGAGGCGCAGCAGTCGGCCACGCACGTCGTAGACCGCCGTCGATGACGGCAGCCAACTGCTGAGCGGTCGATGGGGCCACACACGCAGGCCCACCAGCACCACGCCCATCAATGCCGCACCGACCAGCCAATTCTGCCAACGCACGATCCAGCGTGCGAAAGCATGGCTACAACGGATGATCAGTGCGGACAGTTTCATGCGAATGGTCGAAAGGCGCGCCCAAGCAGCGGGCGCGCCTTTTCGTTCAAGGCTGACGGACGACGTCCAAGGTCACACCACCGGCCGTGCGTGCCTGCACACGACGGTCGTACAGCGATTCACCATAGGCCGGCGGCACGATGAACTTGCCGGCGTTGGTGGCCTTGATGCGATAGACGAACTCGCCCACGTTCGATGTGGCTGCTCCGTAGAGCACGACGCGGTCCTCGCGGATGTCGGCGTAGTCGAGCTGCCAGGTCGACTTGCCCACACCGATCGGTGAACGCCAGGCACTGGCCTTGACCTCGCTGTCGCCACCGGTATCGTTCTGCGCACTGCCGTCTTCTTGCTGATCCGTCACGGCCGGCGGCGGTTGGATGACCGGCTCAAAGCCACCGGGCAGCAGGTCGACGACGGCGATATCGTCGTAATCGCTGCCATCAGTGCTGCGGATCTTCACGTGCACGTCGATCTCCTGCCCCACCGTCACCTTGTCGATGGCCTTGCCGTTGGTGTCGGTGTAGTCGCGGGTGATTTCCAGTTTCTCCTTGATCGCCTTGGCCGGCTGGTCACGGTCATAACCACCCTGGCTGACGACGCGCCATGCAGCCAACGCACTGTCGTTGGTGAAGCGCAGGCGCTTGGCGTCGCTTCCCCAGGTGCCCGCGACCAGCAGATTGCCTTGAGGCGCGGAGATGGCCTTGACCGAGCCGTCCGCATGCACTTCGTCGACGCGCAGCTTGTCCAGGTCCAGGTTGTTCTGCGTGGCATACGCATCAAGTGCCAGCAAGGTCATGGACGAGGACAACGTGTTGTACCAGCCCTGCTCCATCGGCCAGGTGATGTTCTCCATCACACGCGGCGACAGTGACTTGGCGCGGTCCGGGAAGTGCTTGCTCAACAGGTAGAGCGTGGTCGCGTCGCGCGTCAACGCGTCGTAGTAATAGCCATAGGTATAGTCGTTGTCCTTACCCGAACGCTCGAGCAACTTCTGCGGGCCGGCGATCAACTGCGCGGCCGGCTTGTCCTGCTTGAGCAACTGGTAGGAAGCTGCCAGCCAAGCGGCTGCCAGGTCGTTCTTCCACTCCTTCGGCGCGGTTTCTTCCAGGCGCTTCTGCACGGCCGCCAGATCATTGGTGGTCACATTGCCCTGGCGAGTCAGCAGATACACGGCGTAGGCGCGCTGGCGCAGCATGTCGATGCCATCGAGGCTGTCGTCGCTGGCCAAGGTGTGCAGGTATTTGTTGCCCGCGTCGAACATGTCGCGGGGAACGTCCATGTTGCGGTCACGCGCCTCGATCATGAAATGCATGGCGTAAGTCGATACGAACGGATTGGCATCCGGCGTCGCCGTCCACAAGCCAATGCCGCCCTCGCCGTTCTGGCGCGAGTGCAGGATATCGAGCATCTGCGACAACGCCTGCTCGTTGGTGAGCTTCTTGTCGCCCAGCGCCGGCTGCAATGCGTCGGCAAACACCTTCACCTGCGGCCACTTGGACAGCACCAGTCGCGGCATCGCCGAGCTGAGGATCTGCTCGCTGCACATGTGCTCGAAATTCACCAGGTACGACGCCAGCCCGCTGCTCAACACCACGGGGATGTTGGAGAACGCCGTGGTGCGCGACGCGTATTCGGTGTACAGGCGGCGCAGTTCCGGCTGATCGGCCTTGCTGCCTGCATCCACGCGGCCCACGTCGACCTGGGTGCGATAGGCGGACGCCGGGCGCACGGAGACGTCCACGCTTTGATGCGCGGATTTGTCACCATAGGCTGCGGTGAAGCTGAAATTGCCCGAGCCGAGCTTGTCGGTGGCCTTGACGCGGAAGGTGACAACGCCTTCGCGCATCTCGCCCAGGTTGAGGCTCTGGTTCGACGCACCCATTACTTGCAGCTGCGGCCCGGTCTTCAACGTCACCGCCACCGGCACCTGCTTGCCGCCAAGGCCGGTGAGGTTGTTGGCAACGCCTACGCTCACTTCGACCTCGTCACCCGGCGCCAGCGTCGTGGGGACGTTGGGCGAGAGCACAAAATCGCCGCGCACGGTGGTGGCACCTTCGAACGTGCCCACACGATCGGCCGATACCGCCACCGCCATCACGCGAAGCTTGCCGTTGAAGTAATCCGGCACCTTATAGGTGACTTCCTTTTCGCCGTTCACGTCCACGATGCCGGACCAGAATGCCACCGGCTTGTCGCGCTTGCGCTTGAACGGATTCAGCTGGCGACCGATGGCACCATCGGCGTCGCCACCAGGCGCGGCCATCGCCATCAGCTTTTCGAAGTCGGGCAGGATCAGGTCGAGGATCTGCGACGTGCCCACTTCCAGCATGCGTTTGCGGAAGAAGAACTTCAGCGGATCGCCCAGCTTGTAGCGCGCCACCTGCAGGATGCCCTCGTCCACCGCGAACACCACGGCGCGCGTGGGCTGCGGTGCGCTCAGCTTGAACGTCACGGTGTCACCGGGTTTCACCAGCGCAGGCGAATCCACCTTGATGGCATTACGACGCGCATCCAGGTTCACCGAGAACGGCACCACGCCATAGCTGAGTGGGCTCATGAAGATTTCATCCGACGATGGATCGCGGATGTACTGCACGTTGATATAGCCGTTGCCTTCGAAATCCGCCGGCACGGTAATGTGCTGCACGGAGCTGCTGGTATCGGCGTGGAACCACGCGTGCGCATAGACCTTGTCACGCTCGATGGTGATCAGGCCGCTGCCCGCGTAAGGCGCGCGGATGGCGATATCCACCGACTCACCGGGCGCGTAGTCCTGCTTGCTCAGGTTGAGCTGCAACTCGGCATTGCGATCCAGCGAGCGCGACACATTCGCTGCGCCAGCCACGGAGTACTCCACGCGATTCACTTCCACGCCGTCGCTGCTGCGCACGATCACCAGCGCATAGTTGCCGGGCTTGTCGGTCGGCAACGCGTAGTCCATGCCGTTCGCCGGTATCGACAGCGGCTGCTCGTTGAGCGGCACTTCCTTGAGCTTGGACTGGTACTTGTAGACGCCCGAATCCTGCTTGGTCAGCACCGAGATGTAGCGACGCTCGATCAGGCGCGCCTTGAGATCCTTCAGCGCCATCGACTTGGCGGTGTGATCGATGGCCACCAGATGCACGCTGCGCGGTGCATCGCGGTTGATGTAATCGAGATTGTCGACCGACTTGTATCCGACCAGCCAATCGTTGCTCGACACCAGCGTTTGCGCCGCCGCAGCCACACTGCGACCGCCTTCGGGCTCGTAAGCCTTGGCCAGGAAGTACAGCTGATAGGTGGCGTCCGCGTATTTCTTCAGGTCGAGATCGAACTCGGCATGGCCTTTGTCGTCGGTCTTGCCATCCTGGAGCTTGTCTTCGTAGCCCTCCTTGGCGCGACGCACGTCGTAGAAGTGATAGTCGGGCCAGCTGCGGAAGGCCGGCCATGCCGGACGCAAGGTGAGCGATGCTTCCACGCGGCGATCGGCCGCCGGCGTGCCGAACAGGTTCATCACGTCCACGATGCCCTTGATCTGGTCGGGCTTGACCCAGCCTTCGGGCACCTGCCCCGCCAGCTTGGCTTCGACCTTCATGCGATCGGGCAGGAACTCCTTCACCTGCACAGTGGTGCTGCCAATCTGCGCACCGGCCTTGCCGTCCTTGACGATGTAGAGGTTCACCGTCCACGTGCCGGTGGGCGCCGTTTCCGCCGGCGCGTATTCGAGTTCGCCAAAACCGGAGGCGTCCATCGACATCGGCAGTTGCTTCACCGTCATGCCACGCGGATCGACGATTTCCGCCTGCAGCGGCACGCCCACCACGCTGCGCGTCCAACTGGCCGCGCGCACGATGAGCCCCACGTGGAAGGTGTCGCCGGGGCGATAGATGCCGCGATCGGAGAAGAGGTAGGCCGACAGCTGCCCCTCGTTCGTCGCATTGCGTTCGCCGCCCACGTCGAAGCGGGAGAAGTCGAGCTTGCGGTCGTAGCTGCTGTAGCCACCGATGGGCAGGAACGAGAGGTCGTCGCCCTTTTTCACCACATACAGCGTCGGCTGCTTTTCGCGCTCCAGGCCCTTGAACGTCGGGAAATGCACCACGCCATCGGCCGACGTCGTTTCGTTGAACAGCGTCTGCCCGTTCACCGCCAGCACGGACACTGAAGCACCGCCGACCGGCGCGCCCGAGTGAATCGACTGCACGAACACATCCTGGCTGCCATCGAGCGAACGCTTCACCAGCATGCCAAGGTCAGTGACCACGATCATGCGCGTATCGGACGGCGGCGGTGCGCTGCCGTCGTCGCTGCTATCGGACATCTCGCCCTGCTCGCCTTCGCCCTCGTCCGATTCGCCATCCGACGCATCGTTGGTCGGCGCGGCTTGCGGTTCGTTCTCCGCCGCCTTGCGCGCTTCCTCGCGCTTCTTTTCCGCTGCAGCGTCGTAGCTAGACAAGTGCAGCAGGAACACGCCGCGCTTGCCTTCCTTCAGGTACTGGCCAAGATCGAGGCCTTCGTAGTGGGCCTTGGCCGGATCGTCCTTCGGGAAGCTGCGCTTCTGTTCGAAGCGCTCGACGATGTGATCCTCGCTGAAGGCGTAGCTCAACTCCGGGCGCGCGTACGAGCCCTGGTTGAGGCTGACGAGATGCTGGAGCTGGTCCGGCAGTACGCGGCCAATCTCCACGCGCATGCCGGGCAGATTGCGCGACACCACCGAGATGCGCTTGCTGCCCGACATCGAGAGCAGCGAGCCATCCGCCATGAAACGCAGCAGCTTGGGATAGTTGGGTACGGTGACGACGGTGGTGTACGGCTTGCCGAGGATGTAGCCGCCGAACGTCTTCAGTCCCTTGTCCACGCGCACGTAGACGCGCTGGCCCAGCGATGCGTGGAACTTGAAGCTCTGCACGGCTTCGTAATCGTTCTCGGTCGACACCAAGTCCAGCTTCAACGGCTGGCTCTGGCGCAGTTCCGCTTCGCCGACTTGATCGGCGCTCCAGTCATATGGCGGCGCATCTTCCGCCTGGTCTTCGCCTGCTTTGCGCGCAGGCAACACCCACGCCTTGATCAGGCCGGCCAGTTCCGTGTCGCGCACGGTGCCGCCGACGTTGACCAGCAAGACCTGTTCGGGTTCGTACTTCTCGTTGTCGACCAGCGTCGGCTCGATGCTGTCGATGGTGAGGCTGTAGAGACCCGGCACGCGCACCTGCGTCTTGAGCTCGGAAGGGATACCGTCGCCACCGCGTGTGCTGCGAACACCTTTGGCGATGGTGTAGGCCACGGCGCTTTCATCGCGCGGCAGGGAAAGCGGCTGCGAGTGGATCCAGGCGTGCAACTTGTATTGGTCGTAGGTGACCGTGTACTTCAACGGCACATCACGCCCGGCACGCTGCGCCAGGCCCACCTCGATGCGCTTCTCGAAATCGGCGGTATCGACCGGATAGTTGAAGGTGACCGGCAGGATGGTTTTCTTCGCGGTGGCGTCCTGCGGGTCCTGGTAGAACTCGCCGTTTTCAGCCTTCGCTTCGAAGGCGGGCGTGTCGAACTCGAAGTGGTCATCGGCCATCAACACTTGCTGCGCGAATGCCTTGGCGACGTCGAAGCGCACCTGGTAGTGCTTGCCTACCGGCCAGTCTTCGGCGGGAACGAAGCGCAGCGTACGGTCGTCGACCCAGCTCCACTGCCCCTTCACCGCGGGCTGCACGGCGATGCCGGCCGTCACCGGCTTGCCGACCTGTTCGATGGGCGCGGCGGAACCCGAAAAGCTCACCATCAGCGGATTGATGACGATGGGCTGCTTCGTATAGTCGGTGATGGTAGGCGCGGAGGCGGTCAGCGTGATGCGCGAAGGTTCCACCGGCTTGGGCCGGTTCTTGTACCACTGCCAACCGAACCAGCCAGCGCCGGCCAGCACGAGCGCGGCGACCAAGACGCCAGCGGCATGCATGGGACGTCGCCGAATCCAGCCGCCCGTGGTGGGTAGCCAGGTCGGTGCCGACCAACTCATCTGTCCAACGAGCGGGCGCAGTATCAGGCCGAGGCCCGCCAGAATCCCGCGCAACAGGCGCAGGGGCAGCAACAGCAGAAATCGCAGCAGATCCATGATGCCTTCCCGATTTTCATCCAATGAACACGACGACGGCCAAGTCGATCCTGGGAGCCAGGTGCGCCAGAAGGCCCGCCTCTTGCGAAGCGGACTCAAGCAAACACCGGCTTATCCCACGCACAGCTTGCTCGCCAAAGATGGCAAAGCGCGGCAAGGATTCTGGCATGGTTGCGCCAGCGACGCATGGGCATCCGTTGCCCTCGGGAATGTCCCTACAGCACGCGGCTAGGCCCGCTCGAGGCACCGGCAGGAGCCGGTACCTCGACAAGGGTCACAGCGTGGCGATGATCTCGCGCACGACCGGCGCAAGCTTGGGATCCTGCAGGGCCATGTGCATGGTGGCGCGCACCAGGCCTGCCTTGTTGCCGCAATCGAAACGCGTACCTTCGAAACGGTAGGCCAGCACGTTGCCCTGCTCCTTGAGCAGTGCATCGATGGCGTCGGTCAGCTGGATTTCGCCGCCCGCGCCGGGCGTAGTCTGCTCGAGCAACTGGAAGATGCGGCCTGGCAACACGTAGCGACCGACCACGGCCAGATTCGACGGCGCATCTGCCGGCTTGGGCTTTTCCACCATGTGGCGGATCTTGGCGCTGCGCTCGTCCACGCGCGTGGCGTCGACGATGCCGTACTTGTCGGTGTCGCTGTGCGGCACTTCCTCCACCGCGATAACACCGGCATTGGCTGACTCAGCGAGTTCGGCCATCTGGCGCAGCGCGCCCTTGCCCTTGTTCCAGATCAAGTCGTCAGGAAGCACCACACCGAACGGCTCATCGCCCACCACCGGCTTGGCGCAGAGCACCGCATGGCCCAGTCCCAGCGCTTCGGGCTGCGTCACGAAGATGGCCCGCACGTGCTTGGGCAAGGTGCCCTGCACCAGCGCAAGCAATTCGTCCTTGCCCTTTTCCTGGAGCTTCGCTTCCAGTTCGTAGGCCTTGTCGAAGTAATCGGCGATGGCGTGCTTGTAGCGGTTGGTGACGAAAATCAGCGTGTCTGCGCCAGCATCCACCGCTTCATCGACGGCGTACTGGATCAAGGGACGATCCAGCACCGGCAGCATTTCCTTGGCCACCACCTTGGTTGCCGGAAGAAAACGCGTGCCGAGACCGGCCACAGGAAACACGACCTTGCGCAACGGCTTACTCACTCACTTCTCTCCTGATTCATTGCGGCGCAGCGCCACCACGTTGTCCGTCTGCACCGTTTCGCTCCAGCGGAACGATGGCAGCAGGTTCGAAACGCACTGACGCAACATGTCCTCGTCGTAGGCCACCACAGCATCCGCTGCCTTGGCCATCTGCGTGTTGAGCAAATCCCATTTCACCGGACGGTATTGCGCAAGGAAGATCTTCGCGTGCGTCGTCTCGATGTAGTTCTCGAGCGGGTGGAACAATTCTTCGAACAGCTTCTCGCCCGAGCGAAGACCGGTATAGACGATGGGAATCTCCGTGCCCGGCTTGCGGCCGGCCAGGCGGATCATCTGCTCGGCCAGGTCGCGAATCTTGATCGGCTCGCCCATGTCCAGCGCGAAGATCTCACCGCCCTTGCCGATGCTGGCCGCCTGCAGGATCAGCTGGCAGGCCTCGGGAATGGTCATGAAATAGCGCGAGATTTCCGGGTGCGTGATGGTGAGCGGACCGCCGTTGCGGATCTGCTCGCGGAACAGCGGCACCACGGAGCCGGCCGAATCGAGCACGTTGCCGAAACGCACGGTGATGAAATGCGTGTTGGAATGCTCGTTGAGATTCTGGCACCAGATTTCCGCCAGACGCTTGCAGGCACCCATCACGCTGGTCGGGTTGACGGCCTTGTCGGTGGAAATGAGCACGAAGGCTTCCACCTGATGGCGGTCCGCCAGATCAGCCACGTTGCGCGTGGCCAGCACATTGTTGCGGAACGCGGCGCGCAGCTGCCCCTGCAGCATCGGCACGTGCTTGTAGGCCGCGGCGTGGAACACCACTTGCGGCTTGTACTCGCTGAACAGCTTGCGCATCGCGGCGGCATCGCCGCAATCGGCCAACACGCCGTCGAAGATCAGCTCAGGGTACTCGGCGCGCAGTTCCTGCGAGATCCGGTAGAGATTGAATTCGCAGTTGTCGACCACGCACAGCGCCTGCGCACCGAGGCGCGCCACCTGGCGACAAAGCTCCGAACCGATGGAACCGCCGCCGCCCGTCACCAGCACGCGGCGACCGGTGAGCGTCACGCGAATAGCCGTCCAATCGAGTTCGACGGCGTCGCGGCCGAGCAGGTCCTCGATGGCGACTTCCTTGATTTCGTTGAAGTGCGCGCGGCCGGAAACGACGTCTTCCAGCTTGGGGACCGTGCGATACGGCAGGCCGCTCAGGTCGCACAACTCCACCACCCGACGCATTTCCTGCGTGGAAGCGCCGGGCATGGCGATGAGCAGCATCTGCGCCGCCACTTCGCGCGCCAGTTCGGGAAGCTGGTCGATGCGACCGAGCACCGGACGACCGTTGATGCTGGCGCCGCGCAGGCTTTCCTTGTCGTCGACGAAGCCGACCACGGTGAAGCCGTTGTCGCGGTGCAGGTCGCGCGACAGCGCTTCGCCTGCGCGATCCGCACCGACGATGAGCACGCGCTGCGAGGGCTTGGCCTGGAACAGGTCGACCCGGCTGTCCTTCCAGAACCGGTACGCCAGGCGCGGCGTACCCAGCAGCACCGAGAGCACCACCGGATACAGCAGCAGCACCGAACGCGGCACGTCAGCCAGGCGGTTGTAGAGGATGAGCACGGCCGCGATGGCCAGCGCGCCGATGATCGCCGCGCGCAGAATGTTCCAGAGATCCGGCAGGCTGGCGAAGCGCCACACGCCCTTGTACAGGCCGGTCCAGCTCAGCACGGCGCCCTGCACCAGCAGCACGAGCGGGAATTCGAGTGCGTGGAAGCCGATCGCCGCGTTGTCGATCATCGCGTAGCGAAGGGCCTTGGCCACCCACCACGCCAGCGCAGCCATCAGCAGGTCGTGGAGTACCACGGCCGTTCGCGGATGAATGACACCGACCCATTTACGTAGCGACATGACGACCCTTGTCCCAAACGCGCCGCAAACATCGACGCTTCATGAAGATCCAAACGGCGGTCGCTATCAGGTAGGTACCGATGAAAACCGGTACCGACCACCCTGGCCTGGCCCATGCGAGGAGCGCGAGCGGCGCTGCCACCAACATGTTCCACGTCAGATAGCACGCCCCTCCCGTGGCATGCGTGAACCCACTGCGCACCATCCACTGGTACAGGTGTTCACGATGTGCAGTGTACCAACGACGGCCACTCACCATACGTCCCAACAGGGTAAGGGTAGCGTCCGCTACAAAAGATGAACTGAGGATCAAAGCAGGCCACAGTAAGTGCCCATCCACCTGCCAGAGCGTTGCAGTCAGGGCAAAAATCAGCAGGCCCATGGTGCCGCTGCCCACATCTCCCATGAAAATGCGGGCCCGGGGCCGGTTGAAGTACCAGAAACCCAGGGCCGCGGCGGCCAGGCAGGTGCAGGCCGTGGCCAGCGCCGGCTGAGCCGCGGCATGCGCAAGCAGGGCTAGCCCCAGCCCCACGAAGATCACCTGCTGCGCCAGCAGGCCATCGATGCCGTCCATGAAGTTGTGCAGGTTGATGCTCCAGCCACCTGCAAGCACCAGCACGGGGACCCACCACCACGACATGCCCGTCATCGCCAGCGCTGCGGCAAGCAATCCGGCGGACAGCAGCTGGATGCCGAAGCGTGGCAGGATGGGCAACGAGCTGTGGTCGTCCCACCAGCCCACGGCGGCGACGAGTACCGAACTCGTTGCGAGCGCGGCCACGACGATGAGAGGCAAGGCACCAGGAAGAACGGCCAGCGCGACCGGCATGGTCAGCAGCGCGGCCACGACGATGCCGATGCCGCCGCCGCGAGGCGTGGGAATGCTGTGGGAGCGACGTTGCCCCGGCATGTCCATCATGCCGCGGCGATGCGCATAAGCGATGGCGCTCCGCACCACCACCATCGCTATCACCAACGCGGCCAGCACCATTCCTATGGCCAGCGTAGTGGGATTCATCCGCGCCTCATTCGTTGGCCACGCCATGAATGGGACGTATCGTGCTCCAGTTCTTGCAACTCGGGCATTGCCAGTGATGCGCCTTGGCGCCGAAGCCGCACCGGCTGCAGCGATACATGGCCTGCCCTTCCAGGAGCTTCTTGGTGAGATCGCGCAGGATCAGGAAATTCTCGCGCGCCTCGCCTTCCATCTTGTCCATGGTGGCGTCGATCAACGCCATCAGTCCGCGCACCGAAGGGCGCTGGCGAAGCTGGGAGGTAAGGAAATCGATGGCCGCGCGTTCGCCATCGCGCTGTTGATACAGGCGCGTCAGGGCGAGCACAGGCGAGATGCCGTGATAGCGCTCGAGAATGTCGCGCAGGAAATGCTCGGCATGCTCCATCTGCTGCGAGCGCGCATAGCTGTTGAGCAACGGCGGCAGGATTTCAGGCACGAACGCGATGTCCGCCTCCACCGCATGCTCATAGGCTTTGGCGGCCTCGGCGTGCTGGCCCTCTTCCGCATATAGACGTCCAGTCAACATGAAAGCGCGCACGCAATCGGCCTGGCAGGCGAAGGCCTGGCGCAGGTACTCACGCGCTTCTTGTCGTGCACCATGCTGCCGCGACTGCTCGGCCAGCTCGCAATAGAACTGCGCGATCATGCCGGCCTCGTCTTCACCGGTCATGGCTTCCAGGCGGCGCGCATGCTCGATGGCCTTGTGCCAGTCGCGTTCGTGCTGATAGATCGCGATGAGATGGCGCAATGCCGACGGCGCATGCGCGTCCATCGCCACCAGGTCGGAGAACAGGGTTTCCGCGCGATCGAGAAGGCCGGCGCGCATGTAGTCTTCGCCAAGCTCGAGCAAGGCGACGGTCTTCATGGCATCGGACAGGCCGGGCCGCGAGACCAGATGCTGGTGCAGGCGGATCGCACGATCCACTTCGCCGCGGCGACGAAACAGGTTGCCGAGCGCGAGGTGCGTTTCAACCGTATCGCGGTTGTATTCGGCCAGCTTGAGGAACACCTCGATGGCCTTGTCCTGCTCTTCGTTGAGCAGGTAGTTCAGGCCGCGGAAGTAATCCGAGGAAAGCTCGCTCACCTGTGCGCCGGAACGCCGCACGCCGGCCCGGCGGGCGGTCCACCAGCCACTGGCGAATGCTGCGGGTACCAGCAGGATGAGTACGTAGAGAAGCGCGCTCATGCACCAGCCGGAGAGGTCTTGGCCTTGCCGGCCTGGCCTGCCGCCTTGCGACGCAGGCGGCTCTGCCGGGCGCTGACGCCCAGCCACGCAGTGAGGCCACCGAGCAGCCAGCCGATCACCAGCGCCAGCAACAACGCCGCTCCCTTGGGCACGGAAAGACGCACGAAGCCCAGGTCGTAAGCGACCAGGTCGGCGTTCAGTGCGCCGAGCACGATGCCGGCCGCGATGAAGAGCAGGAGAATCAGCGTAACGATCAGTCGCATAGCGCGACTTTACCCGATTGCCGGGGGCCATCACAGGCGGCCATTCGGCCGTTCTTCATAAACTGGAAGACAGATCCCTTTCTTGCGCTTGCGCCACCCGGTCGCAAAAACCATGACGCAAAAAGAAGGCAGGATCGGCTTGCGCCGCCTGCCTTCCAAAACACTCCAAAGCGATGCCCGTGGCCGGGATCACTCCAGGTTCAAGTTGACGCGCTCGCGCAATTCCTTGCCCGGCTTGAAATGCGGGACATGCTTGCCCGGCAGGGCCACTGCGTCGCCGGTCTTGGGATTGCGTCCCATGCGCGGCGGACGATAGTGCAGCGCAAAGCTGCCGAAGCCTCGCACCTCGATGCGCTCACCATTGGACAAGGCATGGCTCATCTGTTCGATCACGCTCTTGACCGCCAACTCCACGTCGGCGAACGCGAGATGGGTCTGACGCCGTGCCAGCGCCTCAATCAATTCGGATTTGGTCATGGGTCCCCAATGTCCGTGACGTGTAACCGCGGGGCGGCTGTCGCCGCCCCGCATTCCTGCTTTGCTTGGTGCTTAGTCGGCCTTGTTGAGCTGCTCTTTGAGCAGCGCGCCAAGCTTGGTCGTGCCGCCGGAAGCGGACGAGTACTCAGCCATGGCATCGCTCAGCTCTTCTTCGTCCTTGGCGCGGATCGACAGCTGCAGCTGGCGGCCCTTACGGTCCATGCCGGTGAACTTGGCTTCGACCTTGTCGCCCACCTTCAGGTGCTGCGTGGCATCGTCGATGCGCTCCTTGGCGATGTCGTTGGCGCGGAGGTAACCCTCGACGCCCTCGCCCAGGTCGATCACGGCGCCCTTGGCATCCACTTCCTTCACGGTACCGTTGACGATGGTGCCGCGCGGATTGGTGGCCATGAACTGACCGAACGGATCCTGCTCCATCTGCTTGATGCCGAGGGAGATGCGCTCGCGCTCCGGATCAACGGCCAGCACCACGGCTTCGATCTCGTCGCCCTTCTTGAAGTTGCGAACGAGGTCTTCGCCGGACGCCTGCCAGGAGATGTCGGACAGGTGAACCAGACCGTCGATGCCGCCGTCCAGGCCGATGAAGATGCCGAAGTCGGTGATCGACTTGATCTGACCGGACACCTTGTCGCCCTTCTTGTGCATCGCTGCGAAGGCTTCCCACGGGTTCGAGCGGGTCTGCTTGATACCCAGCGAGATGCGGCGACGCTCTTCATCCACGTCCAGCACCATCACTTCGGTCTCGTCACCGACCTGCACCACCTTGGCCGGGTTGACGTTCTTGTTGGTCCAGTCCATTTCGGACACGTGGACCAGGCCTTCCACGCCCGGCTCGATCTCGACGAAGCAGCCGTAATCGGTAACGTTGGAGACCTTGCCGAACAGGCGGCTGCCGACCGGGTAGCGGCGAGCGATGGCGACCCACGGGTCGTCGCCCAGCTGCTTGAGGCCCAGCGACACGCGGTTACGCTCGCGGTCGTACTTCAGCACGCGGACGTCCAGCTCGTCGCCGACATTGACGACTTCGGACGGATGACGCACGCGCTTCCACGCCATGTCGGTGATGTGCAGCAGGCCGTCGATACCGCCCAGGTCCACGAACGCGCCGTAATCGGTGAGGTTCTTGACCGTGCCCTTGACCACTGCACCCTCGGTGAGGCGCTCAAGCAGCTTCTCGCGCTCTTCGGAGAACTCGGTCTCGACGACGGCGCGGCGGCTGACCACAACGTTGTTGCGCTTGCGGTCGAGCTTGATGATCTTGAACTCGAGGTCCTTGCCTTCCAGGTAAACCGGATCGCGGACCGGACGCACGTCGACCAGCGAGCCCGGCAGGAATGCGCGGACGTCCTTGATGTCGACGGTGAAACCGCCCTTGACCTTGCCGGAGATCTTGCCGGTGATGGTCTCTTCCTTGTCGAAAGCCTGCTCGAGATCGTCCCAAACCATGGAACGCTTGGCCTTCTCACGGGAGAGCTTGGTCTCGCCGAAACCGTCTTCCAGGGCGTCGAGGGCAACCTTCACCTCGTCGCCGACCTGCACTTCCAGCTCTCCGCTCTCGTCCTTGAACTGCTCGATCGGGACGATGCCTTCGCTCTTGAGGCCAGCGTTGATCACGACGACGTCGTTGCGGATTTCCACAACGATGCCCGTGACGATCGCGCCCGGCTTCAGCTTGGAGATAGCCTGTTGGCTCTGTTCAAACAGTTCGGCAAAACTTTCAGTCATGTTGATTCCAGAAATGAGAAAAGGCCTTGAGTCCTTACGCGCCGTCGGATGAAAAGCGCACGGACTATCGGCCCACCGGCTATGGGTGTCTTCGGGAAAAAGCTCCCTGGGCACCGTTGACCAAAACCCCTACCGCGGTAGAGGCACCAACGGCTATCTGCAGCCCATCAGGGCCGCACGACAGCCAATACTTTCGCGACGACAACGTCGATGCCCATGCCGGTGGTGTCGATAAAAACCGCATCTGCGGCCGGCTTGAGCGGCGCGACGGTTCGTGAGGCATCACGTTCGTCGCGCGCTTCGATCTCGCGCTGGAGAGTAGCAAGTGTAACGCTCAGCCCCTTTTCCTTCAACTGCTTATAGCGCCTTTTCGCCCGTTCGGCGGCGCTGGCGGTGAGGAACACCTTGAAGGGGGCCTCGGGGAAGATCACGGTGCCCATGTCGCGCCCGTCGGCCACCAGGCCCGGGGCCTTGCGGAAAGCCAGCTGCATGTCCACAAGTGCCTGACGTACCGAAGGAATCGAGGCAATAGCCGAGGCCGCGCCGCCGGCCGTTTCGGTGCGCAATTCGTCGGTGGCGTCGTGCCCGTTCACCATCACCCGGGTGTCGCTGCCGTCGGTGGCGGCCACGAAGCGGATCTTGGTGGTCTGGGCGCAGCGCGTGACCGCCTCGGCATCGGAGAGATCCAGCCCCTCCATGCCCGCCGCGTAACCCACGGCACGGTACAGCGCGCCGGAGTCCAGCAGGCGCCAACCAAGTTTCTCAGCGACCATGCGACTGATGGTGCCCTTGCCTGACCCCGAGGGTCCGTCGATGGTGAGAACGGGGACGGACGAGGACGAAGTCATGGGCGCTCCTGACGGCGACGGAAGAAAACGCATATGCTATCGCGTTGGTCCTCGCACGGAACGCGGGATATCCACTCGCCTTCCTTCAGTCCGTCAGACCATGCAACTTCACACCATGACCGATCTGCGTCGCGAATTCGATCAAGCCGCCGAAGATATCCAGCGGCTTGGCCAGCGACCGGATAACGACACGCTGCTCAAGCTCTACGCCCTCTACAAGCAAGGCTCCGAGGGCGACGTGCGCGGCGACCAGCCGGGCTTCTTCGACTTCGTCGGCACCGCGAAGTACGAGGCCTGGGCCAAGCTGCGCGGCGTTTCCGAAGACGAAGCGATGCAGCGCTATATCGAGCTCGTGCAGGAATTGCTGAGCTGAGACTCGCCCGCTTCTGGGCGATGCCCAATCACTGCGCCATCCACGCAGCTCCCGGCAAAAGCCGAGGGCTGGCCCCCCTCCTGCGCGTTCGATGGTCCGGCTGGACCACCGACGTTGGCCGTTGCCCGCAGGACGAACTGAGCCCGGTGACAAGGATGCCGTTGCACCGACCCTTGCTTTCAAACGCATCAAGCAGGCACATTCATACGATCGTTTGAACCTCGTCGACGGTCCGCATGAACTTCCCTCGCCTGTTCTCCCCGCTCGACCTTGGGCATACCACGCTGCCCAATCGCATCCTGATGGGCTCGATGCACACCGGGCTGGAGGACAAGTCCAGCGACTACGACAAGCTCGCCGCCTATTTCGCCGAGCGCGCGCGCGGCGGCGTCGGCCTGATGGTCACCGGCGGCATCGCACCCAGCATCCAGGGATGGCTGAAGCCGTTCGGCGGCCGGCTGACGATGCCCTGGCACGTGGCGCGACATCGCAAACTCACGCACGCGGTGCATGCCGAGGGCGGCAAGCTCTGCATGCAGATCCTGCACGCCGGCCGCTACGGTTATCACCCGCTGTCGGTGGCACCGTCCAAGATCAAGTCGCCCATCACGCCGTTCACTCCGCGCGCGCTTTCTACGCGCGGTGTCGAGCGCACCATCGGCGACTTCGTGCGCTGCGCCAAGCTCGCCCAGGACGCCGGCTACGACGGCATCGAGGTGATGGGTTCGGAAGGCTATTTGATCAACCAGTTTCTCACCGCGCGAACCAACCAACGCAGCGATGAGTGGGGCGGCGATGCCACGAAACGCATGCGTTTTCCCGTGGAAATCGTGCGTGGCACACGCGAAGCCGTGGGTCGCGATTTCATCATCATCTATCGCCTGTCCATGCTCGATCTGGTGGAAAACGGGCAGGACTGGAACGAGATCGTCACGCTCGCCAAGGCCATCGAAGCGGCTGGCGCCAGCATCATCAATACCGGCATCGGCTGGCATGAAGCTCGCGTTCCCACCATCGTCACCAGCGTGCCGCGCGCGGGCTTTGCGTGGGTCACGAAGAAGCTCAAGGGCGAAGTGTCGATTCCCTTGATCACCACCAACCGCATCAACATGCCGGAAGTGGCCGAGCAGGTTCTCGCCGCCGGTGAAGCGGACATGGTGTCGATGGCGCGCCCCCTGCTGGCTGATCCCGATTGGGCGGTGAAGGCGAAGGCGGGACGCAGCGAACGCATCAATACCTGCATCGCCTGCAACCAGGCCTGCCTCGATCACGTGTTCAAGAACCAGCGCGCGAGTTGCCTGCTCAATCCACGCGCGTGCCACGAAACCGAGTTGCGCATCGAACCTGCCACGGCGCGTAAGAAGATTGCCGTGGTTGGCGCCGGGCCAGCCGGCCTGGCCTGCGCCAGCACGCTGGCCGAGCGCGGCCATGCGGTGACCTTGATCGATCAGTCGAGCGAGATCGGTGGCCAGTTCAACTACGCCAAGCGGATTCCGGGCAAGGAAGAATTCCACGAGACGCTGCGCTATTTCCGCCATCGCCTCGACGACACCGGCGTCACCGTGAAACTGGGCCAGGCCGCCAGCGCATCGACGCTGGCCGCCGACGGACACGACGAGGTCGTGGTCGCTACCGGCATCACGCCGCGACGCGTGCACTTTCCCGGCAGCGACGATCCTCGGGTGCTGAGCTACCTAGACGTGCTCGCCCACAACAAGCCGGTGGGACAGCGCGTGGCCATCATCGGCGCCGGCGGCATCGGCTTCGACGTGGCGGAGTTTCTCGTCGAACATGCGCCATCGGCCACGCTCGACGTGGCTCGCTGGACACGCGAATGGGGCGTGGACATGCAATTGGATACGCGCGGCGGCCTCGCACCTGCCAAGCCGGAAGCGCCCGCTCGCCAGGTATGGCTGCTGCAACGCTCCGAGGGGCGCCCCGGCGCACGCCTCAACAAGACCACCGGCTGGGTACATCGCGCCACGCTGAAGGCCAAGCGCGTCAGCATGCTCGGTGGCGTCAGTTACGACCGCCTCGATGATGAAGGACTGCACATCACCGTCGATGGACAGCCGCAGCTGCTGCCGGTGGACAACGTGATCATCTGCGCCGGGCAGGAGCCGAATCGCGCCCTGGCCGACGCCCTGACCGCGGCCGGCATCAAGACCCATGTCATCGGCGGTGCCGACGTAGCCGCCGAACTGGATGCCAAGCGCGCCATCGACCAAGGCACGCGCCTGGCCGCTACGCTCTGACCCCGCCCTTCCCCCCAAGGCCTTGATCACAAACGACAACGCCCGGCTTTAGGCCGGGCGTTGTGCTGAAAAGAAAGCGCCCCGCTAGACGACGCGTCGATATGGGTCAGGGGGGAGGAGACCAGATATCGCGGGGATAGCGTCGTAGCGGGGCGAGGGTCGCCGCCACCTGGGGGGAGGGGACGGTGGCGGGACGAAAGGAATAATATGATCGACGGGTTATAGAAACAAATATATATTTAGGCGCTGACTTAGTCGAAAATCGTCTTAAAGCCCTCCCCATGTTTGACTTCCGTCAGCTTCGTTACTTTGTAACGGTCGCAGAGGAGCTGAGCTTTACACGCGCAGCCCAGCGGCTTTATATCTCCCAGCCCCCGCTTTCTCAGCAGATACAATCGCTTGAGAATGATCTAGGTGTGCGCCTCCTGGAGCGGAACAAGCGCAATGTGTCGCTGACCGAACCGGGCAAGCTGTTCCTGGAGCAGGCTCGCCAGATCCTGGACAAGGCCGAAGAGGCCCGCGCACAGATGGCCGATGCCGCCACCGGGTTCAGCGGCAAACTGCGCCTCGCCTACACGGTGTCGGTGACCTTCCATCCCGCCCTGCCCCAGACCCTGCTGCGCTACCGCAGCTTTGCGCCGCAGGTGCGGCTGATCCTCAGCGAGATGTACACCGAGCAACAGTACGCCGCGCTGCTGGCAGGCGAGGTAGACGTCGGCTTCGTGCGCGATGAACCTGAACACCCCGGCATGGCCCGCCTGCTGCGCCTGGACGTGATCGACCGCGAGCCCCTGCTGCTCGCCCTGCCCGCCAACCACCCCCTGGCCGACCGCGAAAGCATCTGGCTGCGCGAGGTGGCTATGGAGGCCTTCGTGGTCCAACCACGCGAACTGGCCGCTACCCTCTACGACCGCCTGGCCCAGATCGCCGCCAAGGCCAACTTCCATCCGTTGATTCGCCAGCATGCGCAGCAGATCAATGGCCTGCTGGTACTGGTGGCCGCCGGCATGGGCCTCGCCCTGGTGCCTGCATCCATGCGCTCGGTCAGCCTGCCCGGCGTGAAGTACCTGCGCCTGGAAGACCCGGACGCCTATATGCTGCTGGCCCTCGCCAGCCGACTCGACGAACCCTCGCCGGTCGTGAGGCGCTTCCTCAGCGCGATGACCGAAACCGATTGAACCTTTGGTCGCACGGCAAGGTGGTGAACGGCCAATTGGCAGGCGATCCAAGGACTTGTGCGACGTCAAGAAACTGTTTAAGATTGCCGTCTTGTATTTTTTCTTTCGATAGTTTCAGGAGCTGGCCGTGAAGGTGCTTTCCTCTTTGAAGTCCGCCAAGGCGCGGCACCGTGACTGCAAGGTTGTGCGTCGTCGCGGCAAGGTGTTCGTGATCTGCAAGAGCAACCCGCGTTTCAAGGCTCGTCAGCGCTAATTCCTAGCTGCGACGTGTCGTGAAAAAGGGCCGCGAAAGCGGCCCTTTTTTATTGTCCGGTGAAACATCGGAAGGGCTTCGCTCTCGGCGGGCATATCCGTCGCCATGGAACGATGAAGCGCCAAGGTCAAGGTGAGCTCCTACACAGGAGTTCGCTTCTGCAAGCCAAAAAAAGGGCCGCTCGTGCGGCCCTTTTTTTGCCGGAGAACAGAGACTGCGCTCCAGCATGTTTCATCAGGTCAGGCGTAACGCACGCCCACAATCGCATAGCTCTTCACACCATTGGGCGCGGTGAACTCGAAGCTGTCGCCTTCGCTCTTGCCGATCAGGGCGCGGGCAATCGGCGAGGACACGGCGATCAGACGCTGCTTGATGTCCGCTTCCAGGTCGCCAACGATCTGGTACGTCACGGCTTCGCCGCTTTCTTCGTCTTCCAGATCCACCGTTGCGCCGAACACCACGCGCGAACCCGCCGCCAGGCGACTGACGTCGATCACTTCCGCCGTGGACAGCAAGGCTTCCAGCGCGGCGATACGCCCCTCGATGAAGCTCTGCTGCTCGCGTGCGGCGTGGTACTCCGCGTTCTCTTTCAGGTCGCCATGCGCACGTGCTTCGGCGATGGCCGCGATGATCTGCGGCCTATCGGTGCCTTTCAGCTTTTCCAACTCGTTGCGAAGACGCTCCGAGCCAGCCTTGGTAATGGGTGCACGACTCATGCTTTCAGTTCCTTGTGCAGTTCCTGCAGGCTGTGCACCGAGCCGTCGCCGTGATAATCCAGCGAATGCACCAATGCGCGGGCACCTGCCACCGTGGTGGAGTACGTGACGCGCTGCTGCAGGGCCTCGCGTCGGATCGAGAACGAGTCGGCGATGGCCGCCTTGCCCTCGGTCGTGTTGACGATATAGACGATCTCGCCGTTCTTGATCAGGTCGACGATGTGCGGACGGCCTTCGATCACCTTGTTGATGCGCTCGCAGGCCACGCCGTGCTCGGCCAGATACTTGGCCGTGCCTTCGGTGGCAACCAGGCTGAAGCCACGCTCCAGCACTTCGCGGGCAACCGGCAGCAGGCGATCCTTGTCGGCATCGCGCACCGACACGAACACCTTGCCCTTCGGCGGCGTCTTGATGCCGGCTGCATCGTGACCGCGTGCGAAGGCGGCGCCGAAGCTGCGGCCCACGCCCATCACCTCACCGGTGGAACGCATTTCGGGGCCGAGGATCGGGTCCACGTTCTGGAACTTCAGGAACGGGAAGATCGCTTCCTTCACCGAGTAGTAGCTCGGAATGACTTCGCGCGTGGTGCCCTGCTCGATCAACGAACGGCCAGCCATCGCACGCGCGGCGATCTTGGCGAGCGGCACACCCGTGGCCTTGGACACGAACGGCACCGTGCGCGAAGCGCGCGGGTTCACTTCGAGGATGAACACCGTATCGCCCTGGATGGCGAACTGCGTGTTCATCAGGCCGATGACCTTCAGTTCCTTCGCCATCGCCGTCACCTGGCGACGCATTTCGTCCTGCACTTCCGGCGTCAACGAGTACGGCGGCAGCGAGCAGGACGAGTCGCCCGAGTGCACGCCCGCTTCCTCGATATGCTCCATGATGCCGCCGACGAGCACATTGCCTTCGGCGTCCGCGATGATGTCCACGTCCACTTCAACGGCGTGATCGAGGAAGCGATCCAGCAACACCGGCGAATCGTTGGAAACCTGCACCGCATCGCGGATGTAGCGCGAGAGATCCGCATCGCTATAGACGATTTCCATCGCGCGGCCGCCCAGCACGTAGCTCGGGCGGACCACCAGCGGGTAGCCGATCTCGCGAGCCGACGCCAAAGCTTCTTCCGGCGTGCGCGCGGTGCGGTTCGGCGGCTGCTTCAGGCCGATCTTCTCGATCATCTGCTGGAAGCGCTCGCGGTCTTCCGCCAGGTCGATGCTGTCCGGCGAGGTGCCGATCACCGGTGCGCCCGCCGCTTCGAGTGCGCGCGCGAGCTTGAGCGGCGTCTGGCCGCCGTACTGCACGATCACGCCCTTGGGCTTTTCCAGGTCCACGATTTCCAGCACGTCTTCAAGCGTGAGCGGCTCGAAGTACAGGCGGTCGGAGGTGTCGTAGTCGGTGGAAACGGTTTCGGGGTTGCAGTTGACCATGATGGTCTCGAAACCATCCTCGCGCAGTGCGAGTGCCGCGTGCACGCAGCAGTAGTCGAACTCGATGCCCTGGCCGATGCGGTTCGGACCGCCGCCCAGCACGATGATCTTGTCGCGGTTGGTCGGGTTGGCTTCGCACTCTTCCTCGTAGGTCGAGTACATGTAGGCCGTGGTGGTGGCGAACTCGGCGGCGCAGGAGTCCACGCGCTTGTACACCGGGCGCACGCCCAGCGTGCGGCGCAGGTGACGCATGGCCGCTTCGTTGGTGTCGAGCAGCTCGGCCAGGCGCGCATCGGAGAAGCCCATGCGCTTGAGTTCACGCATGCGCGCGGCGTCGAGCGCGGTGACGCCCTGCGCCTGCACGTCCTTCTCGGTGAGCACGATGTCTTCGAAGGCGGCGAGGAACCAGGGATCGACGCGGCTGAGACCGTACACGTCTTCCAGCGACAGGCCTGCGCGGAATGCATCGGCGAGATGGAACACGCGATCCGGACGCGGCTCACGCAGCTCGCGCTTGAGCGCGTTGATGCCTTCCTCGGAAGTGAGATCCAGACCGGTCGGGTTGAGACCGTTCTTGCCGATTTCCAGGCCACGCAGCGCCTTCTGCAGCGATTCGTGGAAGGTGCGGCCCATCGCCATCACTTCGCCGACGGACTTCATCTGCGTGGTGAGGCGTGCATCGGCCGACGGGAACTTCTCGAAGGCGAAACGCGGAATCTTGGTGACGACGTAGTCGATGGTCGGCTCGAACGACGCTGGCGTGAGGCCACCGGTGATGTCGTTCTTCAGTTCGTCCAGCGTGTAGCCGACGGCCAGTTTCGCCGCGATCTTGGCGATCGGGAAACCGGTGGCCTTGGATGCCAGCGCCGAGGAACGCGACACGCGCGGATTCATCTCGATGACCACCACGCGGCCGTTCTCGGCATTGATGCCGAACTGCACGTTGGAGCCGCCGGTATCCACGCCGATCTTGCGCAGCACCGCGATGGAAGCATCGCGCAGGCGCTGGTATTCCTTGTCGGTGAGCGTCTGCGCCGGCGCGACGGTGATCGAGTCGCCGGTGTGCACGCCCATCGGATCGAGGTTTTCGATCGAGCACACGATGATGCAGTTGTCCGCCTTGTCGCGGACCACTTCCATCTCGAATTCCTTCCAGCCGAGCACGGATTCCTCGACCAGCACTTCGCCCACCGGCGACAGGTCGAGACCACGCTTGACGATTTCTTCGAACTCTTCGCGGTTGTACGCGATGCCGCCGCCGGAACCGCCCAGCGTGAAGCTGGGGCGGATGATGGTGGGGAAACCCACCTTCGCCTGCGTCACCAGCGCCTGTTCGAAGGTACGAACCACTTCGGCCTTCGGGCACTCCAGGCCGATCTCGGCCATGGCGACGCGGAACAGCTCGCGGTCTTCGGCCATGCGGATGGCTTCGCGCGACGCGCCGATCAGTTCGACGTTGTACTTCTCGAGCACGCCGTTGTCGGCAAGGTCGAGCGCGCAGTTGAGGCCGGTCTGGCCGCCCATTGTCGGCAACACCGCGTCGGGGCGCTCCTTGGCGATGATGCGCTCCACCGTCTGCCAGTTGATCGGCTCGATGTAGACGGCGTCGGCCGTCTCCGGGTCGGTCATGATCGTGGCGGGGTTGGAGTTCACCAGGATGACGCGGTAACCCTCTTCCTTCAGCGCCTTGCAGGCCTGCGCGCCGGAGTAGTCGAACTCGCAGGCCTGACCGATGACGATCGGACCGGCGCCGATGATGAGGATGCTCTTGATATCGGTGCGCTTAGCCATGCGTGCGGGCCTCCTGCATCAGGGCGGCAAAACGATCAAACAGGTAGCTCATCTCGTGCGGACCGGGGCTCGCTTCCGGATGACCCTGGAAGCAGAACGCCGGGCGATCGGTGAGCGCGAAGCCCTGCAGCGAACCATCGAACAGCGAGGTGTGCGTGACGCGCACGTTCGCCGGCAGCGTGGCCGGGTCGACCGCGAAGCCGTGGTTCTGCGAGGTGATCAGCACGCGGCCGTCGTCGAGATCCTTCACTGGATGGTTCGCGCCGTGGTGGCCGAACTTCATCTTCAGCGTCTTGGCGCCCAGCGCCAGACCCATGATCTGGTGGCCCAGGCAGATGCCGAACAGCGGGATCTTCGCGTCGAGGAACTGCTTGGTCGCTTCCACCGCGTAGTCGCAGGCCGCCGGATCACCAGGGCCGTTGGAGAGGAACACGCCGTCGGGCTTCATGGCGAGCACGTCGGCAGCCGGCGTCTGCGCGGGCACGACCGTGATGTCGCAACCCTGCTCGGCCAGCAGGCGCAGGATGTTGTACTTCACGCCGTAGTCGTAGGCCACGACCTTGAAGCGTCGGGCCGGCTGGTTGAACGCGGTGCGGTCGAGGTCGTAGACGCCCTCGTTCCACGTGTACGACTCGCCGACGCTTACTTCCTTGGCCAGGTCCATGCCGTTGAGGCCCGGGAAGGCGCGCGCCTTCGCCAGTGCCGCTTCGACGTCGATCTGTTCGCCGGCAACGATGCAGCCGTTCAATGCGCCCTTGTCGCGCAGGATGCGCGTCAGGCGGCGCGTATCGATGCCGGCCAGGGCCACGATGCCGTGACGCTTGAGGTAATCGGGAAGGCTCTCGGTGCTGCGCCAGTTGCTGGCTCGACGCGGCACATCGCGCACGATCAGGCCCGCGGCGTGCACCGAAGCGGACTCTTCGTCCTCGACGTTGACGCCGGTATTACCTATGTGGGGATACGTAAGGGTGACGATCTGTTTGGCATACGAGGGATCGGTGAGGATCTCCTGGTAGCCGGTCATGGCGGTGTTGAAAACCACCTCGCCGACGGTTTCGCCAGTCGCGCCAACGGCGTAGCCGTGGAACACGCTGCCGTCTTCGAGGGCAAGCAGAGCAGGAATAGGCATGGGAGGACCGCCTTTTAGGTGCAGCAAGGTCCGCAAGCCGCACCAAAGCAGGCTTGAGGACCTTAGTCGAGGAATGTTGCAGGGCGGGTCGCAATGATAGGTGCAAGCCCCTTTGGTGTCCACCCAAAAGAGCTGAACGCAGCCCCGGGAAAGACCCTTTGCCGCCCTGCCCGAGCGTTACACTAGCGCGGTCTCATCCATGCTCGGACGTCCATGAACTCAGCCGCGTTGCTCGACCCCGCCCGTCTCGACCGACCGGACACCGACATCAGGGCGGAACCGTTTCCGTTCCTGATCGCGCACGGTCAGCTGCCAGACGAGGCACGAGGCGAGCTGGAGCGCGATTTTCCGCGCTACGCGAGTGCCGGGTTCTTCCCTTATGACGCCAGTGACTGCGGCCCGTCGATCAACGCCCTGGTCTCGCGCCTGAGTTCGGCCGAGTTCGCCCGCGCCATCGGCGAGCGCCTGGGCATCGACAACCTGGGCCAGTACCCCACCCTCATCACGCTGTGCCGGTCGCTCAACAAGCGCCACGGCACCATCCACACCGACAGCAAGTCCAAGGTGGCCACGGCCCTGCTCTACCTCAACAACCTGTGGCCGGACACCAGCGACGGCTGCCTGCGCTTCCTGGGCAGCGTGGACAACATCGACGACATCGTCGCGCCCGAACTCAAGCCGCTGTACGGCGAATTCGCCGTGTTCAAGCGCTGCGAAAACTCGTTCCACGGCCACCTTCCCTTCGAAGGCGAGCGCCGCGTGATCCAGGTCGCCTGGCTCACCAGCGAGGAAGAAAAGCTGCGCAAGACCAAGCGCGGCAAGTTCGCTCGGGTATTCAAGAAGATTTTCGGCTCGCTGGATCGCAAGCTGGGCGCCGACCGCGACCGCAACGCTTCGCATCCCGACTGAGTCGGCGCCGCCAGGCCAGGCGGCAACCCCATCGCACGTCAACATCACGGAGGAGTGACATGCCGTTCGTTTTTTTGCTGTCCATCGCGTTGCAGGTCGGTTGCGCCGTACACGTCGTGCGCAGCGGCCGCCCGCTCTACTGGATCTGGCTGCTGCTGATCGGCTCCTACCTCGCCGTCGCCGTGTACGTGCTGGTCGCCGTGATTCCCGACATGCGCCACGATCCACGCGGTCGGCAGGTAGCGCGCAAGGCCATGCAGACCATCGATCCGCAGCGTCGACGCCGCGAATTGCAGCGCAAACTGGAACTGGCCGACACGGTGCAGAACCGCAGCCACCTCGCCGCCGAATGCCTCGCCATGGGCGACTACGAGAATGCGCGTGAGCTCTACCAGGGCTTGCTGACCGGCCTATACAGCACGGAGCCGGATTTCATGCTCGGCCTGGCGCGCGCACAGGCGGGCAGCGAGGACTACGCCGCGGCGCGAGTAACGCTCGATGCCTTGATCAAGGCCAATCCCAACTACCGTTCCAGCGATGGGCACCTGCTATACGCGCGCTGCCTGGAGGAGCTCGGCGAATACGATGCGGCGCTCGACGAATACCGCGTGCTCGCCGATAGCTATCCCGGCGAAGAGGGCCGCTACCGCTACGCCGCGCTGCTGCGAAAACAGCAGAAGCATGCGGAAGCACGCGGTGTGCTGGAGTCATTGCTCAGCCGGGCCAAACTGATGCCCGGCTATTACCGCCGCAAGGAACAGGCCTGGCTCAAGGCGGCACGCTCTGAGTTGGCGAAGCTGGGCGAATCCTGAGAAACGCCAGGCTTCCGTGTGCTGTCAGCTTGTCGCTATCTTTCCGCCATGCCCTCAACGTGTCCGGCGCATAGAGTGACTCATCGCTGATCTCATCGATGTGTCATGCCGTTCACCGTAAGCCACATAGCGGCCGTGCTGCCATTGCGACGCCATTGCAGCATGGACGTCTTCGCTGCCCTGGCCATAGGCAGCATGATGCCGGACATGCATTACTTCCTGCCGGTGCTGCGCGAGCACTGGCCGCTACCCAGCCACCACCTCATCAGCCTGCCGTTGTTTTGCTTGCCGGCAGGCTGGTTGCTTTGGCGATTATGGCGGCCCTTGTGGATGCCTGTTTCCACGGTCGACGGCCACGAACCGCCCGTGCCAGCGCCATGGCGCGTGATGATTGCGCTGATCGTCGGTGCGCTCACCCACTTGGCGTGGGATGCGTGCACTCATGCCAACTACGGCCTTGGGCTCTACCTGCCCGCGCTGGGGCAACCTTTGTTCCGGGTTGACCACGCCGCGATTTCCGCCGCCAATCTCCTGCAATACGGAAGCAGCGTTGCGGGGTTGCTGGCGCTGGTCATGGCGGCATGGCCTGCACGACAGCGGTTCGTGCACGGCATACGCGAGGGCGTGGCGGTGAGCTGGTTGGTGGCTGCTTTGTTTGCCGTCGCCATCCTGACTGCATTGCTGACGTTTGCCCTCACCTGGAACATGGGCGAAAACGTCAACCAACTGCGCCATACGCTTCGACTCACGGCGTGGAATGGCCTTTCCATGCCGCTGCTCATCGTCATGCTTTATCCGTTGATCTGGCGCCTTCGCCAACGCAAAGCCATCCACACCAGCGATCAGCTGCCGTAGAAGTGCCACGCCACGTAGGCAGCAAACACACTGTACAGCGCACCCACCGGCACCAGCCAGCGTGCGTCCACGCGCCCACGGCGGAACATCCACCACAGATAGATCACCGCGATACCCGTGAGCACGCCCGCCACCATCAGCGGCGCGTCGAACAGCCAGGGTGTGGCGAATAGCGCGAGTGAGCTGGGAATGGTCGCCTGGATCATCATCGCGCCCGAGATGTTGGCCAGCGCGAGGCGCTCCTTGCCCTGGCGCACCCAGATCAGCGCGTTCATCGTCTCCGGCAACTCCGTGGCGACCGGGCTGAGCACCAGGGCCACCAGATGCGGCGAGAGGTTCAACGCGATGCCGATGGCCTCGATCTGCTTGACGAAGGTGTGCGAGGCAAACGCAATCACGACCAGTGCCAGCGTGGTCTGCGCGACCACCCACCATACCGACGGATCGGCCGCCTTCGGCTGGAACTTCAGCGGCTCGATTTCCTCTTCCTCGGGCGCGGTGTCGGACGACTTCAACTCGCGCCACACGTACAAGCCATAGGCGGCGAGGAAGAGCACGCCCAGCCATGGCTTGAACGCAAACGCGATCAGGCCCAGCCCGCACTTCACCACGAAGATCGCCAGGAACCACGACTGGTCGCGGGCCAATCGCCTGTGCTCCACGCGCACCATGGCGTCCGCACGTTGCAGGCGTCGACGATTCATCCACAAGGCCACGCCCACGACCGCGTACGCAATCGTTGCCAGCACGAGCGGACCACCGAGAGCCGCGCCCACGCCGATGTCTTTTTGCTCCGGTGTCTTGCCGAGGATCACGGCGACGAACGTCACGGCGCTCTCCGGCAATGCCGTGCCGAACGCCGCCAGAATGGTGCCTGTGGCGGTGGCGCCCAGGTTGAGCTTCTGGCCGAACCACTCCACGCCGTTGACGAAATATTCGCAGGCGAGATAGATCGCACCAGCCGAGAGCAGGAACAACAGTGCAGTGAGCATGCTTTTTCCAAGGCCGGGCGAGCAGAAAACCATTGGCTCAGCGACGCAAGCTCGCCCGGCCGGGTAAGCGCGTCGTGGCCAAAGGTCTCGCCGGGCTGTCGATACCGATGGTATCGATGAACCATCCACGCCATGAAGCCGAGGCTTCAAGTCTGTTGACGCGGATTCCTCTGGAATCGCAACCGATGACCGGCTGCGAGGGGGTGAGGATGGCTACTCCCCAATGACAATCGCAATAAGTTTAGAGGCCCGAGGGGCCTCGGGCAAGCGAACGGGCCTGAATTGCGGCGCGCGCTACACCATAACGGTTCAACGCGACGAACGATCCGCCAGCATCGCGTCGAGATCGTAGTCGCCGGCATCGCGGCCGCTGAGCCAGTGTGCGGCTTCGAGTGCACCGCGGGCGAAGATCGAGCGATCCGTCGCGCGATGCACGAGTTCCAGACGCTCGCCCTGCCCCATCAGCAGCACTTCGTGTTCGCCCACGATATCGCCGCCGCGCACCACGGCAAAACCAATGGTGCCTTGCGCGCGAGGTCCAACGCGTCCTTCCCGGGCGTACACGGCGCTCTCGCGCAGCGAGGTGCCGCGTGCCGAAGCGGCCGCCTCGCCCAGCGCCAGCGCGGTGCCGGACGGCGCATCTTCCTTGCGGTTGTGGTGCGCCTCGACGATGTCCATGTCCCAATCCGGCAAGGCCGCGGCAGCCTGGCGAAGCAAACGCGTCAGCACCGCCACGCCAAGGCTGAAATTGGCGGCCCGCAACAGCGCTATGCGGGCCGCCGACGCGCTGAGGCGCTGCGCGAAGGTGGCATCGAGCCCGGTGGTGCCCGTGACCAAGGCCACGCCGTTGGACTCGCAGTACGTCAGCGCTTCGGCGAGACCGGCCGGACCGCTGAAATCCACTACGACATCCAACGCATCGGCCGCCGGCCATTCGTGCGTGAAACTCAACGAGCCCTCGCAGGCGTCGACGGCCTGACCCAGCTTCGAGGAACCGGGCGACGCAATAGCCGCCACCAGCATGAAGCGAGCATCGTCTTTCACCAGTGCGAGCAGGGCCTGCCCCATGCGACCGGTGGCGCCGTTGATGGCAAGGCGGACGGGCTGGGTCATCGGTGGATTCCTTCCTGGGGCGGGGCTGGCACGGGAGAGGCGATGCTACCGCCTGCGGGCGTCGTCGTGCACAACCCGCGTGAATCGCGCAAAAAACAAAGCCCCGGCTTTGAGCCGGGGCTTTGCAGCGACACGTGTCGTGCGAACTTACGAGGTGACGCGCGACCAGAATTGCTTGACGCCATCGACCCAGGTCTTGGCGCGCGGCGTGTGCTTCTCTGCCTCGCCATCGTCGAAGGTGGCCTCGAGTTGCTCCAGCAGATCGCGCTGCTGCTTGGTGAGGCGCACCGGCGTTTCCACCACCACGCGGCAGATGAGGTCGCCCGTGCGGCTGCTGCGCACCGACTTCACGCCGCGCCCGCGCAGCCGGAACATCTGCCCGGTCTGCGTTTCCGGCGGAATATTGATCGGCACTTCGCCTTCGAGCGTGGGCACCTGCAATTCCGCACCCAGCGCCGCCTGCGCGAAACGAATCGGCAATTCGCAATGCAGGTCGTTGCCGTCGCGCTGGAAAATGCCGTGCTCGCGCACGCGCACTTCCACGTAGAGATCGCCCGCTTCGCCGCCGGCCGGGCCGGCTTCGCCCTGTCCCGTGAGGCGGATGCGGTCGCCGTTGTCGACGCCCGCGGGAATGTTCACCGACAGCGCGCGCGTTTCCTCCAGGCGGCCTTCGCCATCGCACTGCTTGCACGGCTTCTCGATCGCATGGCCGCTGCCGCCGCAATGCGGGCACGCCTGCTGGATGGAGAAGATGCCGTTCTGCATGCGCACGCGGCCGTGGCCCGCGCAGGTCTTGCAGGTCACCGTCTTGCCGTCGGCCGAACCGCTGCCGTTGCAGTGATGGCAATTGACCTGGGTGGGGATCTCGATCTTCTTCTCGGTGCCGAACACGGCTTCCTCAAGATCGAGCTCCATGATGTAGCGCAGGTCGGAGCCGCGACGCGAACGACCGCGTCCGCCACCACCGCCCATGCCGAAGATGTCGCCGAAAATATCGCCGAAGATGTCGCCCATGTCGCCGAAACCACCGGCGCTACCGCGACCGCCCATGCCGTGCTCGAAAGCGGCATGGCCGTGCTGGTCGTACATCGCGCGCTTCTGCGCGTCCGACAGCACTTCGTAGGCCTCCTTGGCCTCCTTGAATTTCTCTTGCGCATGCGGATCGTCCGGACAGCGATCCGGGTGGTACTTCATCGCGAGTCGACGGAACGACTTCTTCAGTTCGACCTCGGTGACGGTGCGCTCCACCCCGAGGATTTCGTAGTAATCACGCTTGCTCATCGTTGCATCCGGCATGGACCGCTCTCTTGCGACACGGATCAGGCGACCCGTGTCCTATCAGCAAAACAGCCCGCGCCTAGGTGTCGAGTCCCGGGCGCGGGCTGCATCAGATCGGCAGCGCCGACCGGCCCATATTACTTCTTGTCGTCCTTGACTTCAGTGAACTCGGCATCGACCACGTCGTCCTGACCGGCCGAGGAGCCGCCCTGCGCACCGGCGTGGGCACCGGCGTCAGCCTGCGGGCCAGCACCGCCCTGGGCCGCTGCGTACAGCGCCTGCGCGACCTGCTCGAGCTTTTCGATCTTCGATTCGATGGCGCCCTTGTCGTCGCCGTCCTTGACCTTCTCCAGATCGGACAGTGCGCCCTCGATCGTGCTCAGCTGATCGGCCGGCACCTTGCCGCCGTGATCCTTGAGCGCGCTACGGGTGGCGTGCACCAACTGGTCGGCCTTGTTGCGCGTGCCGACGAGTTCGTGGAATTTCTTGTCCTCTTCCTTGTTGGCCTCGGCGTCGGCCACCATGCGGTTGATCTCTTCCTCGGACAGGCCCGAGCCGGCCTTGATTTCGATCTTCTGTTCCTTGCCGCTCTTCTTGTCCTTGGCCGACACGTGCAGGATGCCGTTGGCGTCGATGTCGAAGGTCACTTCGATCTGCGGCATGCCGCGCGGCGCCGGGTCGATGCCCTGCAGGTCGAACTTGCCCAGCGACTTGTTGGCGCTGGCACGCTCACGCTCGCCCTGCAGCACATGCACGGTCACCGCGCTCTGGTTGTCGTCGGCAGTGGAGAACACCTGCGAGGCCTTGGTCGGCACGGTGGTGTTCTTCTCGATCAGCTTGGTCATCACGCCGCCCATCGTCTCGATGCCGAGCGACAGCGGGGTGACGTCGAGCAGCAGCACGTCCTTCACGGTACCGCCCAGCACGCCGCCCTGGATCGCGGCGCCAACGGCGACGGCTTCATCCGGATTGACGTCCTTGCGCGGCTCCTTGCCGAAGAAGTCCTTCACCGACTCCTGCACCTTAGGCATGCGGGTCTGGCCGCCGACGAGGATGACCTCGCTGACGTCGGACACGCGCAGGCCGGCGTCGTTCAACGCGGTGCGGCACGGCTCGATGGTGCGCTTGATCAGGTCTTCCACCAGCGCTTCGAGCTTGGCGCGGGTGAGCTTGATGTTGAGGTGCTTGGGACCGGACGCATCGGCCGTGATGTACGGCAGGTTCACTTCGGTCTGGTGGCTGGACGACAGCTCGATCTTCGCGCGCTCGGCGGCGTCCTTCAGGCGCTGCAGTGCGAGCGGATCCTTGCGCAGGTCCATGCCCTGGTCTTTCTTGAATTCCTCGACGAGGTAGTCGATGACACGCATGTCGAAGTCTTCGCCACCCAGGAAGGTGTCGCCGTTGGTGGCCAGCACTTCGAACTGCTTCTCGCCGTCCACTTCGGCGATCTCGATGATGGACACGTCGAACGTGCCGCCGCCGAGGTCATACACCGCCACCTTGCGATCGGCGCCCTTCTTGTCCAGGCCATAGGCCAGCGCGGCCGCGGTCGGCTCGTTGATGATGCGCTTGACGTCCAGGCCCGCGATGCGGCCGGCGTCCTTGGTGGCCTGGCGCTGGCTGTCGTTGAAGTACGCCGGCACCGTGATCACAGCTTCGGTGACGGGCTCGCCGAGATAGTCCTCAGCGGTCTTCTTCATCTTCATGAGGACCTTGGCCGAGATCTCCTGCGGCGCCATCTTGCGGCCGTCGGAGGTCTGCACCCAGGCGTCGCCGTTGTCGTGCGCGATGATGCCGTAGGGCACGATGTGCAGGTCTTTCTGCACTTCCGCGTCGGTGAACTTGCGGCCGATAAGGCGCTTCACCGCGTAGAAGGTGTTCTTGGGGTTGGTCACGCTCTGGCGCTTGGCCGGCGCGCCCACGAGGACTTCGTTGTCCTTGGTGAAGGCCACGATGGACGGCGTGGTGCGATCGCCTTCCGAGTTCTCGATGACCTTGGCGGTGGTGCCGTCCATGACGGCGACGCACGAGTTGGTCGTGCCCAGGTCGATACCGATGATTTTACCCATGTTGTCTACTCCCGAATTCTTTAAGCGACCCCTCGGCCGCGACTGGTTTTCAGATGGGGTTTCGCGCCCGGCATCTCAATGCCGACAAGACCCCCCAATGCCTTGCACCGTTGCCGGAAGGGGACGCCATTCAGGCGTCCTCGACCACCGGCGCAGGTGTCATTCCTTGGCGACCGCCACCAATGCGGGGCGCAGAAGCCGATCGTTCAGCACGTAGCCCTTCTGGAGTACGTTGACGACCGTGTTGGGGGCCGCGCCCGGGGCCTCCACCATGCTCACGGCGTGATGCCGATCCGGATCCAGCGGCTGGCCCACCGGATCGATCTGCACCAGGCCATTGTTCTCGGCGATCTTCAGCAGCGACTTGAGCGTGAGTGCGATGCCCTCGCGCACGCTGGCCACGTCGCCGCTTTCCACCTGCAGGCCGCGCTCCAGGCCGTCGTAGACCGGCAGCAGCTCGTTCAACAGCTTCTCGTTGGCGAAGCGGCGAGCCTGCTCCACGTCGCGATGCAGGCGACGACGCTGGTTCTCGATTTCCGCCTTCTCGCGCAGCACCGTATCGCGCAGCTCCACGTTGGCAGCTTCCAGTTCGGCGATGCGGCCCTTCAGTGCTTCCAGTTCGGCGTTGGGCACGGTGCCCTCCACATGGCCCTGCGCCTCGTGGGGCGCCGTGGGATCGTTGCTTTGCATAAATAACTCCAAGCCTTATCCATGGCCGGTGCGTTACGCACCAACCGTCAAACACTTGCGGGCAAATCCCGCCTCCCGAGCGCGTTATAAGGTCGTAGCGGCGCGATTCAAGGCGTCGCTGAGCAAACCGGCCGTTGCCTGCACCACGGGAATCACCCGCTCATAGGCCATGCGGGTGGGTCCGATGACCCCTACCGCGCCTAGCACGCGGCCCTGTGCACCATAGCTGGCTGTGACCACACTGCAACCATCCAGTGCCGCAAACCCCGATTCTTCCCCGATGAAGAGCCTCACGCCAGGGGCCTTGGCGCACACTTCCATCAGCTGCAATAGCTCGTTCTTCTGCTGGAAGGCCTCGAACAGCTCGCGCAGGCGCTCAAGGTTCGCTAGTTCCGAATAACCCATCAGGTTGGTCTGGCCGCTCACCAGCACGTCGTCGCTTTCGCTCTGCGGGGCGAACGAGGCCGCTGCAAGTTCTACTGCGCTGGACATCAGCCGGTTGAGTTCGCCGCTAGCCTCGCGGAGCTCGCGCAACAGATGGGCGCGGATGTCGTCCAGGCGCAGGCCGGCAAAATGGCCATTGAGGTAATTGGCGGCCTGCTCCAGCTCGCCGCCTTCCAGCGGCTTGGCCAGCTGCACGATGCGGTTCTGCACCTGATTGTCCGAGAACACCAGGATCACCAGCACGCGTGCGTCGGGCAGCGCCACGAAGTCGATGTGGCGCAGTGGAAAGTCCGCCTGGCGCGGCACCGTGACCACACCGGCGAAGCGCGTCATGGCCGAAAGCAGCGTGGAGACGTTGCCGAGCAGGTCGCGCGTGGTGGTGGGCCCCGGCGGCAATTCGCGACGAAGGCGGGCCATCTCGTCCTGCGGCAGCGGCTGCAACTCGATCAGGCTGTCCACGAACAGGCGCAGGCCACGCGGCGTGGGCACGCGGCCCGCCGAGGTGTGCGGCGAGGCGACCAGGCCCGCTTCTTCCAGGTCCGCCATGATGTTGCGGATGGTGGCCGGGCTCACGTCCAGGCCGGACGAACGCGACAGCGTGCGCGACCCCACAGGCTCGCCATCGGCGAGGTACTGGGCGATCAATGTGCGCAAGAGGCGTCGCGCGCGGGCATCGAGATGGGCGGCTGGCATGCTGTAGCAATCCGTGAGACACGAAAGAAATAAGGTCTGGCGGGAAAGTTTGCAAGAAATGGGGATGCGGGGCTGGTGGCGGGGGCGCCAAAAACGGGTGGTCGGTCATGCACCGGATGCCAGAGCGTGAGCCCCCACTATCCGTTTCCCATGCCCCGCCCCTTACAATCCCCCGACTCCAACACGCCCTCGCCCATGCTCACCTCGCTCTACGTTCGTCATTTCGCCGTCGTCGAAGAAGCCGAGATCGCCTTCGGCCCGGGTCTTACCGTGGTCAGCGGCGAGACGGGTGCGGGCAAGTCCCTGCTCGTGGATGCCCTGATGCTGCTGGCCGGCGCCCGTGCCGACAGCGGCATGGTCCGCGCCGGCAGCGACCGTGCCGAGCTCACCGCCGAGTTCGACCTGACCCACCTGCCTGAAGCCCGCGAATGGCTGCGCCGCGAGGAGCTGGACGAAGAGGACAGCTGCCAGCTGCGCCGCGTCATCCGCGCCGAAGGCAGCTCACGCGCCTGGATCAACGGACGCCCGGCCAACGCCAGCCAGCTCGGCGAACTGGCCACGCTGCTGGTGGAAATCCACGGCCAGCACGAACACCAGGCGCTGCTCTCCCGCGCGCACCAGATGGAACTGCTCGATGCCTACGCCGGCAACGAAGCCCTGGTGGCGCAGGTCCGCGAACTGGCCCAGCAATGGCGCGAGTTGGGCAACCGCATCCGCAAGCTGAGCGGCGGTGATGATCGCGAACAGCGCATCGAACTGCTGAGCCATGAACTGGGCGAGTTGGACAAGTGGGCACTGCCCGCCAGCGAACTCACCGAACTGGAAGCCAGCCACAAGCGCCTGGCCAATGCCGGCCGTCTCGCCGAAGGCGCGGGCGGCGTGGTGGAACTGCTCGATGGCGAAAGCGAATTCGCGCTGCGCCGCGCACTGGGCCGCGCGCAGCTGGAAATGAGCAAGCTCGCCGCGCTGGACGATCGCCTCGCGCCGCTGCTGGAACTGCTGGACAACGCCTCGATCCAGCTCAGTGAAGCGGCCGATGGACTCGGTCGCTATGCGCTCGACGTCGATCTCGATCCCGATCGCTATGCCGAAGTGGATACGCACCTCACGCGCCTGCACGAACTCTCGCGTCGCCATCGCCTGCCCGTCGCCGAACTGCACGACAAGGCTGCCACGCTGCGCATCGAACTCAGCGAACTGGAAGGTGCCGGCGACGCGCTGGAAAAACTGGCCAGCCAGCGCGCGCGCCTGCAACAGCAGTACGACGAACATGCCGCCAAGCTCAGCCACGCTCGCCAGCAGGCCGCCGAACGCCTAGGTGGCGAAGTGAGCGTGCTGATGGGCGAACTGGGCATGAGCGGCGGTCGCCTCGTCGTCGAACTGGAATCGACCAGCGAAAGCGATCCCGACGCACAAGGCCGCGAGCGCTGCGAACTGCTGGTGAGCGCCAATCCCGGCCAACCGCCGCGCGCACTGCGCAAGGTGGCATCGGGCGGCGAACTGGCACGCATCAGCCTCGCCATCGAAGTGGCCACGCTGGGCAAGGACACCATCGGCACCATGGTGTTCGACGAAGTGGATACCGGCATCGGCGGCGCGGTAGCCGAAGTGGTCGGCCAAAAGCTGCGCGCACTCGGCGGACTGCGCCAGGTGCTGTGCGTCACGCATCTGCCGCAGGTCGCCGCGCAAGGCCACGCGCATCTTCGCGTGAGTAAGGAAAGCGATGGCGAATCCACCCGCACGCGCATCGAGAAACTTGATGCCAACGGCCGCCGCGATGAACTCGCGCGCATGCTGGGCGGTGTGGAGATCACGCGCGAAACGCGGGCGCATGCCAAGCAGATGCTGGAGCGGGCGCAGGTTTAAGGATCTGCTTCGCTCACTACTTTGTCCGTGACGTCAGCTCACCGCCACCTCACCTACGTCATTCCGGCGCGAGCCGGAATCCAGTGGCGTTGTGCGAGGTCGTCGCGACTCCTGTAAATAAAGGCCATCGCGAAAACGGAAGCTTTCTTTATTGGATTCCGGCCTGCGCCGGAATGACGAACGAGAGCGCAAGGCGTGACGCGTCCCGCAGGAACCCGTCAATTCTTCCGCGGCAACAACCCGCGCTCGGTGGCCATGCGGTAGAGATCGAGTTCCGACCCCGCACCCAACTTGCCCATCAAGCTCGCGCGATGGATGTAGACCGTCTTCTGGCCAATCCCAAGCTCACCCGCCACCTGCTTGGGCGCGCGACCCGCCGCCAGCAAGAGGAACACTTCGCGCTCGCGCGCGGTGAGCCGATGGATGGGATCGCGCGATTCGCTCGGACGTTCGGCGCGGCGCTTGCGCAAATCCGAACTGAGAAAACATTCGCCCTGCATCACCGCGCGCAAGCCGGCGACGAGTTCCTCCGGCGCCACGCCCTTGGTGACGTAGCCGCTCGCACCGCGACGCAAGGCTTCCGATACGTAGGGCTCGCCGTCGTGCATGCTCAGCACCACGATGCGGGTATCCGAGGCGACGCTGCGCAAATGCTCGATCAACGGCAGCCCGCTGCCATCGGGCAGCGAGAGATCGAGTGCCACGAGATCGGGACGACACGAGCCAACCGCTTCGACCGCATCGTCGGCGCTGCGGCATTCCGCAACGACCTCCAGATCCGGTTCCAATTCGATCAGCCGCTTGAACCCCTCTCGGACAATGGCATGGTCATCGACCAGGACAATGCTGTACATGCCGCATGTATAGCAGTCCCGGAGGCCGTTGACGATCTCTGCGCGCATGTGGCCGAAAGAGCGCGCACGGGCGATGGCGTCAAAGTGCCCGGACGGCCGTCTGGACCGCTGCCCGACGCCATGTAACATCGGCCGCATGCGACTCAAATCTTCCGCGCTCCCCGGTTCCAGCCTGCTTCTGGGTATTGGCTATTTGCTGCTCTGGCTGCTGCTCTGGCCCACCGAACAACCCTATTGGATGCTTCCCTACGGCCTGCGTTTTGGCGCTTTGCTGCTTGCGCCCACGCGCATGTGGCCCTGGCTGCTCGGCGCCGAATTCGCAGCGACCGGGCTGATCGCGTCCGTCCATCCGCTGCCGATGGGCTGGTGGGGCTTCCTTATGGGAGAACTGCCCGAGCCCCTGGTGGTTGCCGTCTGCCTCTGGCTGATGCGTCGCGCCAACCTGCACGCCAGCCTGCGCGACCCGGAAGATGTGGCTCGCCTGCTCCTGTCGGCCGCCTTTACGGTGGCGGCCACCACGGCGACGGATGCGGTGCTGCTCGCGCTGGTCCACGCCAGCCCCACCACCGAGCTGATGATGCAGGCCCTGGGCCAGGATCTGCTCGGCAACTACGTGGGCGTGCTGCTGGTGGTGCCGCTGCTGGTGATGATGCTGCGCGCACGGCTGGACAAGCGGGCGCTCGGACGCCTGTTGATGGATGGCATGCTGGTGCTGCTGCCGTCACTGGCGATCCTGCTGGTGCTTTCGTCGCACGCGGCGCCGCAGCCGCAGTTCGCTCGCGTGTTGTCGCTGGCGCCCGTGCTGTTCTTCGCATTTCGGCATGGCTGGCGCGGCGCCAGTCTCGCCATGCTGATTTCCAGCCTGGGCATGACGCTGGTCGATCATCTCTCAGGGCACGGCATTCCCAGTGCAGCCGGCGAACTGTTCCTGGCCGTGGCGGGCACCGGCGCGCTGATGCTTGGCTCAGCCACCGATGCGCTTCGCCGCAGCAGCGAGCGCGTGGCAGAACAGAACGTCTATCTCGCCGCGGTGAATCGCCGCCTCGATCATCTCGCCCGTCAGTTGCGAGACGCCGCACGCGGCAACCTGCGCACCGAGGAAAACCAGCGCCGCCACATGGCTGCGGAACTGCACGACGAACTGGGCCAGAACCTCACTGCCATCCAGACGCATCTGAAGCTTGCGCAATCGCGCCTGACGCAGGCCGGCATGGACGATATCGGCGTCTCCATCAACGCCATCCTGGGCCACATGCGCCGCGCCCTGCATCGCCTGCTGGATGATCTGCGCCCCGCCGTGCTTGATGAATTCGGCCTGCTGCGCGCGCTGGACGAGGGCCCGATCCGCGACCTGCTCAGCGCGGCGGGCGTGGCCTACCGCACCGAACTGCACGGCGACCCGCGCCTGCTCGACGACGACACCCGCACCGTGGTCTATCGCCTGGTGCAGGAAAGCGCCACCAACGCCGTGAAGCACGCCCACGCCGACACCTTCCAGCTGCGTCTGCGCATCGGCGAGCGCCAGGGCGTGGCATTGGCCCTGCTGGACATCCGGGACAACGGCATCGGCCTGCCCGCCCGCATGCCCCGGGGCGGCCGCGGCATGCAAGGCATGCGCGACCGTGTGACGTCACTGGGCGGCCTGTTCAGGGTCCGGCCCGAGGCCCAGGGCGTTCATCTTCGAATATTGTTGCGCAGCAACACACAAACTGGTGACGTAGCTCGCACTTAGGATCGTTACATAGGAAATTTTCCGATACCCGAGGTGTGAAGGGTTCGTTACGCTGGATTCATCGATGTGGGGGAGCCACCATCGCAAGATGGTGAGCCATGCCAACCGTGGGGACGGTGGGCATGAAGAACGGCAGGATGCCGTTCCGCCGGAATCGGTGGCCATACCGGGACGCGCGAGCAACTCGCCCTCCTAGGAGCCATCCGGTAACGGATCAAGCCGCAGGGCGGACAGGAGTCCTCCCGCGGCTTTTTTTATGGGCGAAGGTTTTGCATGCCGCCCTTCCGGCCACGAAAAAGGCCGGCAACGTTTCCGTCACCGGCCCGAGGATTTCGCGAGGATTTCGCTTACTTGCCGCCCTTCTTGGGGCGCACGTACAGCACCAGGCTGTGGTCCTCGATGACGTAGCCGTGGCGGGCGGCGATCTCGGCCTGGAGCCGCTCGATCTCCTCGCTCACGAACTCGATGACCTTTCCGCTGTCCACATCGATCATGTGGTCATGATGCTTGCCGCGGTCCAGTTCGTAGACGGCCTGGCCGCCCTCGAAGTTGTGCTTGACGACGATGCCCGCCGCCTCGAACTGGGTCAGCACCCGGTAGACGGTGGCCAGTCCGATGTCTTCCTGGTGGGCGAGCAGGCGTTTGTAGATGTCTTCGGCGGTGAGATGGTGGGCCTCCTCATCTTCGAAGATCTGGAGAATACGCATGCGGGGGTGGGTGACCTTGAGCCCGGCTTTGCGCAGTTCTTTCGTTTCCTGTTCCATAGCAAACTCCACGCACACGGCGCCACGAGGCCGTTAGTGTATCATCCGACACCTTTACGATCCGGACGCAACACGCATGCATAAGCTGATTCGCACGCTGGGTTTTGCCATGCTGGCACTGTCGCTGGCCAGCTGCCGTCTCATTTATACCCCCGACGTGCAACAGGGCAACCTGCTCGACAAGAAGACCGTGGATCAGCTGCAGCCCGGCATGACCAAGCGTCAGGTATTGGTGCTGATGGGTTCGCCCTCGGTGAATTCGCCCTTCAGCCAGAACGAGTGGGCTTACGTTTCCACCCAGCAGCACCGCGGTGGCGACATCAAGGTCCACACGCTCAAGCTCACCTTCAACAACGATGTGCTGGTGCGCACCGAAGGCGACTTCTTCGCCGAAGACGCGCAGAAGCTCATCAACGACACCAAGAAGTACCACGCCAGCTATCCGGTCGACGAAACCAAGGGTGACAAGAACACCGGCGGTGGCGGCGACAAGGGTGGTGACAACGGCGGCGGTGGTGGTGGCGGCAACGACGGTCACTAAGCCCGTGCGGCCGGCGTCAACGCTCGTGGGCGCGGCGCCGGCGTGCTTCTTTTGGATCGAGCGTGAGCGGCCGGTAGATTTCCACCCGGTCGCCCTCGCCCACCACGTGATCCGGCGTCACCTTGCGGGAGAAGATTCCCAGTCGCGCCGGATCCACGACGAATCCTGAAATCTCCCGCGCGATGCCTGAAGCTTCGATGGCCTGCGCCACGGTACTTCCCGCAGGCAGCGTGACTTTTCGCAGCCAGCGTCGCGAGGGTTCGGCAAAGACCACCTCGACGGTGACCTGCTCAGCCATAGGTGCGCTCCGCCTCGCGGCAGAAATCGTCGACCATGCGGCTCGCCAGCCCCTGGAAACCCAGCTTGATGGCCGCGCCACCCAGCTTGCCCGCATAGTCGAAATCCAGCGCGAAGGACACCTTGCAGCCGGCGTCGCCCAGCGCGATGAATTCCCACAGCCCGTCCAGGCTGCGGAACGGACCATCGACCAGGCTCATGTGCAAACGGCTGGGACGCACGGTGCTATTGCGCGTGGTAAAGCTCTGGCGAAACCCCATGTACTTGAGATCCAGCCGCGCCACCAGCACATCCTCGCCACGCTCCAGCACCTGAGCGTCGACACACCAGGGGAAGCGCTTTGGGTATGCTTCAACGTCATTGACCAGATCGAACATCTGGGCCGGCGAATATCGCACCAGGGCGCTGCGGCGGATCTCGATCACTTCAGCCTCTTCTTGAGCATCATCTTCAGTCCCTCCACGGACGGGACCATCACCAGGGCAATGAGCCCGAAGTTTAACGGACATGGCCAAGCCTAAGGACAAAGACAAAAACTCGGGCGGCACCATTGCGCTGAACAAACGCGCGCGCCACGAGTACCACATCGATCAACGCTTCGAGGCGGGACTCGAGCTGCAAGGCTGGGAAGTGAAGTCGCTGCGTGCCGGCCGCATCAATTTCGGCGACAGCTACGCGGTGGTGCTGAGAAGCGAGATCTTCCTCGTCGGCACCTCCATTCCGCCGCTGATCAGCGCCTCCACGCACGTGGTGGCCAACGATCGCCGCACTCGCAAGCTACTGCTCCACCGGGAAGAGATCGACACCCTCATCGGCGCCGTCGAGCGCAAGGGCTACACCCTCATTCCCATGGCCCTCTACTGGAAGGGCAACAAGGTGAAGGTGGAAATCGGACTGGCCAAGGGCAAGCAGGCGCACGACAAGCGCGATGCGGAAAAGGAACGCGACTGGCAGCGCGAAAAGCAGCGCACCATGCGTTCGCACAACAAGCTAGCCTGACATTCTCCGCCACGAGCCTGGCTCGCCTTCGGAAAGCCCCACCGCATCCTCGCGCAGCGACATGTTCATGGCATCCACCGAGGTGCCGAAACCGAACCGCTCATAGATGCAATGCGCGGCGCCGGTGGAGTGCAGGTTGAGCGAATCGACATCCTGCGCCCTCGCCGCCGCCCCCAACGCCGCGAGCAAGGCCGAAGCCAGGCCCTGGCGCCGATGCGTGCGTTTCACGAACATGTTCAGCACATACCAGCCCACGCCGCGACGGAAATAAGCCGAAGGCAAGTGCGTATACGGATGCACCATCACGCAACCGGCTGCGCGCCCTTCCACCTCGGCCAGCCAGGCCAGCAGGCGGCCTTCGGGCATGGCTTCCTCGATCCAGCCGCGCAACTGGTCGGCAAAACCGTCCGGCAATTGCTGCTTGAGCTCTTCTTCCAGAAACGCACAACGCAATTCCGTCAACACACCTGCATCGTGCAACACCGCCTGACGTATCCGGACCATGGCCGTTCCTTTCGGTGGTGATGGGTAAACCATAGCGGCGTCATGCCAGCTTGTAGAAATGCCTTCCGGCTACATATACTGACTGACCAGCTACTGTTTCAGTTTCCCCGGGGGTGTCATGGCTTCGACGGGGGTAGTGAGATAGCTTGGTGCATGCCGAGGGGGCAGCTTTCCTCGTTAATCCAGCCGCAAACTTATAGTTGCCAACGACGACAACTACGCTCTGGCCGCTTAAGGCCTAGCCCCGAACCCACTTGTGCTCGTGCTCGTGGATGTAGGGTCATTATCACGAGATCGCCCGAAGCTGCCGCCTGTCGGTAAGGGCTAAATCAAGCAGGCTGGTCCTTCGATGCGCTTCGCACGCTGTGCTGTCGCGGGATGAGATCTAACGGCGAGCTAAGCATGTAGTACCGGGCGTCAAACGCCTTCGGACGCGGGTTCGACTCCCGCCACCTCCACCAATGACGAAAAAGCCCGGCGATCACTCGCCGGGCTTTTTTTGTCCGCAAGAAATGACTGCGTCGAAGTGAATCTGCTTTTTCTCCCTCCTCTTCTGACTGACCTGGATCCGAGGGAACCCTGATTGAAAAAACCTGTCTAAACAGGCTTGTCGCAACACGCGCCAACGGCACGCGCATGTTTCGTGTCAGTCATTGGCGTGATTTAGGGGTGTGATGAAGCGTTCCGGACAGGTCCGACATCGACAGCAGGGGGACAGTGCGCGCGGTTTGGCATGGCTCGACAGCGAAACGCGCGAGACCTTGGGGCGCAGACGTTGGCGACAACCGCCGCTGACGCGCCCAACGCTGGTGCTTACGCTGATGTTGGTAAGCGCGCTGCACGTGCTGTTCGCACTGGCACTGTGGTTCGAGATGCAGCCCTCGTCGAAGCACCCGGCGGTCGTGAATACCGATAGAGGTCAAGCGCTGATCGTGCGTCTGATCGATCATCCCAGCGTGGCGCGCGCCGCGCAGCCATCCGCACCAGTTTCTCCGACCGAAAAGGCGGTGCCGCCGCAACCATCGTTGCCTACCCGCAGCACCCCAATCGCGCACGAAAAGCCGCGTCGTGATGCCATGGTCGTGCAGGATCATGAAGCGACGCCTGCGCCGGCGACCTCCATAGCCGCACCGTCCGCCACAAGTCTGTTTGCGAAAGACGGTTCGGTGCGACTGCCGTCCACGACGGATGCCACCTCCGCAACAGCAAACGCCAAGGCCGAACCGCCAAAACCTGCGGACGATCGTCAGATCATGCAGCACGACAGCAACCGGATGCAGTACAAGGCCACGCGTTTCGAAAAATATTTCCCGCCACCGAACGAGACCGCCGGTGGCGCAGTTGGGCGCCACATAGGCGATGCCATCAAGGAAGTCGTCAAAAGCGTCTGCGATCCCAGCAAGAGCAGTACAGCTTCCAACCTGCTTTGCGGCTCACCGCCGCCGCCCGCCTCATCCATGGATCGCGACGAACGCCTCAACCTGCCGCCAGCATCCCTGGCCGACAATCCCAATCCGACCAAGGCGCCGGCGCTATCGAGTTGTATTGACGAGTACAAGGCGGGCAATCCGCTGTCGTCCGGCTGCCCGGTGAACACGCCTGACCTGGCCTTCAAGGCCGAGATGCGTGAATGCATTGATCTGTTCCGCGCGGGCAAGCGGCTCAAGACATGGTGTCCGCTCGATACTCCCCAGCGCGCGGCGGCGGAATCGTCGGCGCCAGCGAATGCGGGGAGCCCCGGTGAAAGTACTCCTGTCACCGGCGGGCACTAGGCGCAGCAACGCTCGGCCTTGGTCCTGTCAAGGCCACTTTGTATCTGCGATGCCGTTTGGGCACGAGGCAGGCGAAGCATCAAAGACTTCTGCGAAGATGGCTCACCGCTTGCTTGGCCATGCTTCACCTAGCCGTGAGCTGCGCTGAAGCATGTTGCCATCCATAGCAACGAGGGGAGTGCGCGGCATGAGCTTTGTGATCGATCATCCGTTGGTGTTATTTGTCGTATCCCTGGTTTCGCTGTGGCTCGCCGGCCGCATCGGGGTGGGCCTGTCGCGATGGCACCGCCCTGCCGAATCCGATGTGCGCGAAGCCTTCAACGTGGTGCAAGGCGCCACGCTGACCTTGCTGGCGCTGATCATCGGCTTCAGCTTCTCCATGGCCATCAACCGCTATGACCAGCGGAAGAATTACGAAGAGGCCGAGGCAAACGCCATCGGGACGGAATACGTGCGTCTCGACCTGCTGCCGCCGGCGGATGCAGCGAAAGTGCGGCCTCTGCTTCTGAACTATCTCCAGCTCCGCATCCGGTTTTACGAGACCACCGACCGCAGCCAGCTTCCCCAGATCACGGCGCGCAAGAACGAACTGCAGTCGAGTCTATGGAGCGCATTGAAGGCCCCGGCCGATCAAAAACCCAGTCCGATCACCGCCCTGGCAGTGGCCGGCATGAACGATGTGCTCAATTCGGAAGGCTATACGCAGGCAGCGTGGTGGAATCGCATACCCACCGCCGCCTGGATGCTGATGGGGATCATCGCGCTGGGCTGCAACCTGCTCGTGGGTTTCGGGGCGCGCAAGCTGACATCCGAACCGGTGCTGATGCTGGTGCTCCCGTTGGTCGTCGCGGTGTCCTTCATGTTGATTGCGGACATCGACAGCCCACGCGGCGGACTCATCCGCGTCGTTCCGCAAAACCTGAAGTCGCTGATGGCGTCCCTGCCCGCTTCTTGAACCTACTGCGGCCCCTCGACCGCCAGCACCATCGCGGAAGAATCCACCTCGCAGTGATAGAGCGCGGTGTTCGCGTTGTAGTTGGCGGCGAACGTGAACTGCTTTCCGTGGGTGCTGGGCTGCTCGCCGATGAGGCGCCATCCATCGATCTCGCCCTGAAGTCTGGGGCGAAGTTCCGCCTCGCAGGAGGCGACCTGCCGGTCGTGGCGCGCCGCTGCCGCGACCGCCGTCTCATCCAAAGGCTGCTTCCAACGATGCCAGCAAGCGGCGGCAACCAATAGGCCGACGGCCGTCGCCGTGAGCAGTGTCCGAAGGATGCGTCGCTTGTTTCGCCGCTTCATACGCCCTGTCCGTTACGCATCGACCAGCACCGCGGATGATCAAGACTCGTCGTTGGCGCTGATGCCCATGTTCCGCTTATAGCCGTTGGCACGCGTGAGTATGGCCATCGCCTCGCGGAAGATCATCGGCACCGGGGCCGGCAAATCGCCTTGGGCACGGGAGGCTTCGAAGTCGCCTTCGGCACCGGCGAGCAGTTCGTCGATGAGGCCGGGCTCCTTCATGTCCATGCGTTGAAGCAGGCTGAGCAGAATGTAGGAGCACGCATGGGCCTTGGCTTCCGCCCGCGTAAATTCGTGAGCCATGATCTGCACCTTCGAGCACATGGAGGGGTGGCTTCGAATGTACCGCCGAAACGCAACATGTGCGATGACACAAACGCCACATCGTTGCGGCGCCATGCGATGCACCGTGCCTCGATCCAGGCGGGGACGCCGCCCCGCCCACAAGACCGTCACGAGCGGGCGCTGAAACTGTGCGCATCGAACGGGGAAACGCGGGTGCCACCGTTCCGCCGCCGCGAGACGGACGGATTGGCGCCACGGCGCCTTCCCCACAGGCACAAACTTCTGGGGCAGCACGCATCCATGCCATTGGCGGCACCCACCGGCGATTCCCTCAACCGGCGCTTCCGGTACATCGTCACCGCGCTGTACGTGGTGGTGGTGGGGATGTTTCTGTGGCAGGTATCCCAACAGTGGCGTGGCTACCGGGACGCCACGGAGGCGCAGAAGGATTTCAGTGTCGTCAGGGCGGCGCTGCGGGCCATGGCGAACGTGTCGAGCGAGCGTCGCCCCACGGTGGCGGTTCTCATGCTGCGCGATCCAGATACTCAGCGGTGGCTCGACGTGTTGCACTCCGCACGGCAGGAAACCGACAGGCGCATGGACGAATTGGGCGCGGCCTTGCGCGACCCTGATTGCGACGAGTGCGGGACACTCGTTTCCTCGTGGGAGCGCGCGCGAACCCAGCTCATCGAGGCCCGGCAACACCTCGATGCCATGCCAGGTCCAACCCATACCGACGAAGACATCATCGACGGCTTCAACCAGATCGTCGGCGTGATTCCCCGCCTGTCGTCGATCGCGCAAACCAGTGCCACCGGCGTCATCCGTGAAAATGCAGACGTGCAGAGCTATCTGCTCGTCGCGCGCCTTTCCGGCGTGTTGAGGGAACAGGCCGGCCTGATTGCGCAGCAGTTCGCGCCCGCGCTCGTAAGGCGCCGGGCATTGACCGAGCAGGAAGCGCTCGACATCGCCGGGACCATCGGCAAGATCGAACAGCTAAGGCAATTGTTGTTGCCGAGCGTGCGCGTGCTTCCGCCGGACCTTCTCCAGGATTACACCGAAGTCGAGCAGCGCTACTACGGTGAAGGCCTGGATCTTCTCAACGACCTTCGCCACCAAGCCGCCCGGCCTATCGGCAGCGACGTCACCCTGATGCAGCTATCGGACCGCTACGGTCCACTGGTTCGCCCGATCGACCGGCTTCGTGACGACGCGCTGGCGCTGGCCGGGGAAACCATCGACAAGAGTCTGCGCAGGCACCTGGTCGCCCTGCTCGTCAGCGCTGTCATCGCAGTGGCGCTGACAGCATTATTGCTGGTCATGGTGTGGCGCTTCCGGGAAAAAGTGATACGCCCGTTCTACGATGCGCAGCGATTCATCCTGGCCGTGGCGTCGGGTGACAGCACCGCAAAACTCCCCGGTGGGCGCTATGGCAAGGAAGTGCTGGACCTCTTCGCCGCGCTGAACGTACTGAAGGAGAACGATCTCAAGCGCCATCAATTGGAGCTTGAGCGCAATCGCCTGATCGGTGAACTCCAGACCATCGCTGAAACCGATCCGCTCACCGGCCTGCTCAATCGTCGCGCCTTCGAGAGCCGCGCACATGTCCTTCTGTCGGACAAACGCAGCGCCGATCCAGTTGTTGCGCTGATGATGATCGACATCGATTTCTTCAAGCGCGTGAACGATACCTATGGCCACGAAACCGGCGACACCGCATTGGTGACACTCGCCACCTTGTGTCGAGAAACCGTGCGTTCGGAGGATATCGTGGCGCGTTTCGGTGGCGAGGAATTCGTCATCCTCCTGCGCGTGCAGGTGGGTGCACAGGCGCTGGAGCTGGCCGAGACATTGTGCCAGCGGCTGCGCGGAACGAAGGTCACGGCTACTGACGGACAGGTGTTCGGCTTCACCGTCAGTGTGGGCATTGCCTTCGGCGATCGCGCCAGCGCAAGCACGCTTCACGTGGACGAACTCTTGCGCGACGCGGACACCCTGCTCTATCGCGCCAAGGCGAACGGGCGCGACCGCATCGAGGTCGAGCCGAGCGGCTGAGCCGTCAGCGATCCTCGGCCGGAACCGTGTCGGGATAAAGCACGCCGGCAAGCAGCGGCCAGCGCTTCATCGCGGCCAGCCACACCTCCCTGGCCTGGCTGTCGTAATAGCGCGCAGGGTCGATGCCCTGCACGTAGTTTGCATAGGTCTCGATATCGCTGGGCGACATGCGGACCCGCGGATCCTGCGGCGCAGCCATCACTTGCCCTCCATCCACACGCCATCGGGTGTGTGGATCACGTAACCGTTGGCGACACCCATGGTGACGGTGTTTTCGTTCTCGCCCACCATGCGCGTCTGCGGCAGGTCGCGCGCATATTGATCGAGCGCCGGCGCGTCGGACTTGAACGGGCTATTGGCCACCAGGTTGGACATGAGTTGCGCGAGTGCGAGATAGCTCGTCGGCGTGTCGATGGACAGCGCGTGGCCCGGGAGTTCCTTCCCTGCCGGCAGTCCAACCAGTTTCACCCCAACGGGAACTTCGATGATCCGCGGCGTGGGGATTTCACGCAGGCCCGAAATCTGTCCCGCATCGCCTCGCAAGGCGGCACCGTGCTCAGGCACGAAGATCACCACGGCCTTGCGTCCGGAGTGCGCAATGACATCGACGAAACGATCGATATCGCCCAGCAGGCGCGTCAGGCGAATGGGATAGGACTGCAAGCTGGTGAGGTTGCTGTTGGGCAAGCGGTTGCCGTCGTGCAGGCTCACCGAGTTGTAGTACAGCGCGATGGGGCCGCCGCCCATCGCGGTGCGGTCCTGGTACCACTTGGCCAACGCATCGTAGTCGTCGACCAGTGACGAACCATCGAATTCGCGCATGAACGGCGGCAGGCCTTCGATCGATTGCGGCTGGATGCCCGGTCGGCCGATCTCGCGTTCCACGATGCCGCGGAAATCGTCGAAACGCCCGTTGTGGTTCATCAGGAACTGCACGTCGTAGCCGGCTGCAGCCAGATCGGCAAACACATGGCATTCCTGCGGCGCGGCGCTGTAGAGTTCCTGGTGGGCATCCTGCCCGCACGATGCACGCAGCAGGCGAATGGCCGCCGGCCCGCTGTAACTGGCCGCGCTGCTGAAATGCTTGAAGACGTAGTCGAATTTTCCGAACAGTGGGTTGTCCCGCATGTTGGCGACCTCAAGGTCATCCCACGATAGCGAGCAGATGTGGATGACGATGATGTCGAACTGCGCGGCAGCGTCCGTGCTCATGGGGAAGAACGCCACGCGCCGGCTCTTTTCCGTGTGATGGAAGGCAGCCAGTTGTTCGTCGTAACTGCCGGTCGAGCTATCCGCACCCGCATTCGCGGTAGCGGCGGCGGCCCTCGGGTTCACCGCGTACGTCGCAGCGGAATTGGACTTGGCAATCAACGTTCCCATGCCCTGCCACAGCGGGAAGATGATGAGCGCCAGCAGCACGAAGGTGGTCACGCGCACCCAGCGATTGACGATGGCGTAGATCGCCACGAGCAGCAGCGGGATATAGACCATCGCCGGTTTGAACACGCGGCGGGCCAATTCCATCATGTACGTCGGCGAGAACGAGGCGAGCGCGGGAATCTGCTTGAGCACGTAGCCGAACGGCGGCAGCTTCGATTCGTGATAAAGCAGTGCGGCGCCCACCAGCACCGCCAGCACTTGCCGCGTCACGCGCTGCCAGCGCCGTTGCAGCGGCACCAACAGCGCCAATGCGAACAGCAAATTCAGCCACCATGCCGGCTGGATGCTGCCCACCGAAGCCAGGTAGAGCTTCGCGATGAAATAGAGGTTCCACAGTCCCATGCGTTACTCCATCAACCCGACCGGCGCGGTCGGCGCATCACGGTAGCCTCGACGGCATCCAGGCCGGCGTCGAACAACCGCAGCACGCCCTGGTAGCCCATCTCGATCACTTCCACAAAGCTGTGCAGCGGCGCATCGGGCACCAGCTCCTCTTCCCAGCGCACCCAGGCGTCGGCGCGCCCGAACGTGCACTGGATCAGCTGCGTCTCCTTCTCGTGCGACCACTCCTCGAACTTCAGGCCAAGGTGCACGCCGCTGTTGCGCGCCACCACGGCGGGAAAGTAGTAATCGATATCGCCGCGCGACAAAGCCACGCCCAAGGCGCTACCGCGTTCCATCGCCAGCGCCTCGGGCAGCACCACGCCCAGGCCGCCGGTGGAATAGTTTTCCGTATGGCAGGCCAGCGTCTTGCCGTCGGGAAGCACCAGCGTAGCCGGCACGCACAGAGGCACGTGATGCGACACGCGCACTTGCCGCGCCTCCTTCGCCACGCCCACCGCCGCACCTAGCATCGCCACATTGAACAAGGCCCACACCATGTTCATCAGCACGGTGGCCGGCTCGTCGCGCTGCGTGGTGAACATGCGAACGATGCCGGCCACCAACGCTGCGATATTCACCGCCAGCAACCACACGTATGGCTTGGAGGTGGACCAGTCCAGATACTCCTGTTCGATCAGTCCGCCCTTCGCGGTGACGTTGAACTTGCCCTTCTTGGGGTTGATGAAGGCAATCGTGGTGGGCAGCACGGTGTACCAGGCCAGCACCGACTCGTAGACCTCGGCCCAGAACGAGTGCCGGTATTGCCCCTGGATGCGCGAGTTCGCCAGCCCCGACACGAACAGATAAGGCAACACATACGCCATCACCGAGATCGCATCCGCGCCGAACACGTGCAGGCCAAAGAACAGATACGCGCACGGCATGAACAGGAAGATCAGGCGCGGTATGCCATAGAAGAAATGCAGCATCGCGTTGCTGTAGCAGATGCGCTGGAAGAACGTGAGCCCCTTGCGCAGCCATGGATTGTCGATGCGGAAGATCTGCGCCATGCCGCGCGCCCAGCGGATGCGCTGGCCGATGTGTCCCGACAGGCTTTCCGTGGCCAGGCCCGCAGCCTGCACGATGCGCAGGTAGGCCGTGCGATAGCCGCGTCGATGCATCTTGAGCGACGTGTGCGCGTCTTCCGTGACGGTTTCGATGGCGATGCCGCCCACTTCCATCAGCGGCGCGCGACGAATCACGGCGCAGGACCCGCAGAAGAACGTGGCATTCCAGAAATCGTTGCCGTCCTGGATCAGGCCGTAGAACAGGCTGCCCTCGTTGGGAATGCGCAGGAAGGTGTCGTAGTTGCGCTCGAACGGGTCGGGCGAGAAGAAATGATGCGGCGTCTGCACCATCGCGCACTTGGGGTCCGCGATGAACTCGCCCATGGTGGTCTGCAGGAAGGAGCGCGTGGGAATGTGGTCGCAATCGAAGATGGCGATGAACTCGCCACTCGTCAGCGCCAGGGCATGGTTGATGTTGCCGGCCTTCGCGTAACGGTGTTCCTCGCGCGTGAGATAACCCACGCCCACCTCGTTGGCGAAGCGATGGAATTCCTCGCGACTGCCATCGTCCAGCAGGTAGACGCGCAGCTTGTCGCGCGGCCAGTCCATGCTCTTGGCAGCCAGTACCGCGGGGCTCACGACCGTGAGCGGCTCGTTGTAGGTCGGAATATAGACATCCACCGTGGGCCAGCTGTCCGTGTCTTCCGGCAACGACTTGGGCTGACGGTTCAACGGCCACGCCGTCTGGATATAGCCGAAGAACAGCACAATCCACGTATAGATCTCGGCCGCGAACAGCAGGCAGCCGAAGATCGCCTCGATGGGCGTGGCGAAGTTCAACGTCTGCGTCATGCGCCACCACATGTAGCGCCCGGTCATCAGGATCGACAACGACACCATCAACATCGTCGGCCAGCGGCCAGGAATGCGCCGCGCGATGATCATCACCACGCAAACCGCCAAGAACAGACGGAACTGGTCGGCAATGGGCAGCGGGGTGGTCCAGAACGCCACGGCCACCAGGAAAGCCAGCAGCAGGACGACGGGCTTCAGGTGCGGCACGCGATCCAGGCCGGACGACCAGACATTCACGCGTTCGCCCACGCGCGCCCACGGCACCGTGGGTATGCGAGACGATACCGCGTGCCCTGCCCGGCCGACCACGCCGTAAGCCGGTGCCAGCCAGTGACCGATACGGCCCAGCAGCATCGAACGGCGACGCGCGCCACGATGATGCCTCGCGCTGCGCAGATTCGTCGCCAGCCGCACGCGCCGACGCGGCGGCCGGAAGAACAATCGCTTGAACCAGGTAGCGACGCTGTCGCCTTCTGCCACGGCCAGCTCGAAACGCAGGTAGTGACCCAGGCGCTCCGTCCACCACGCAGGCCAATCTCGTTGCCCTGGTCGCGGCGCGCGGAAGACCAGTCGCAGCAACCAATCGCCGCGACCGGCGGCGGCGTCCACTCCCAGCCGTTGCGCCAGCGAACGCTTGATGCCCAACCACCTCGGCATGAACGCGACCGGCTTCATGCGGAATGTCCTGCCGCCGGCGCGGTGCGCTGGTAGGCGTGACGAATCCAGTTGGAAAGCCACGAGGCCAATCCATGCATGTCATGCGCTGCCTGCGAATGCGGCGCGACGTGCACGAAGTTCTCGTCGCGCGCCAGCGCTTCGGGAATGCCCGAGTCCGCATGCACGCGATAGGCAGACAACGCGGTGCCGAGCGTATCGCGCAACAACGCCAGGATGTCGGTGTGCAACTGCGACGCCGGCGACACAGCGTTGGCCACGTACAACGCCTCCTTGCCGAGCGCCTTCAGTTCGCCATGCAGGCGCGGCAGCGTGGCACATGCCAACGGTGCGGGCGGAAGAACCACCAACACCAGATCGGCGGCAGTCACCGCCTGCGCCGCATGTACCGATGGCCAGGTTGGCGTGTCGACCAGGGCCACGCTGTGTCCGGGCAGATCAATGCGTGCCAGCAGATCCCGCAACCACGTGTGCTTGTCGTGCAACGCCACCGCGACGGCAGCTTCGGCATCGGGTTCGCGACCTTCTTTCCGGACCCCGCCCCATGGCAGCCAGAGCACGCCATCATCGGTTTGCAGCGCAGCCTCGCTCCAGTCGTCCGTGGATGAGAGCACGTGCGACACCAGGCCTTGCCGTGCCGGCGTGCGCAGGCCGCTGTAGAAGGTGAGCACGTTGCGTGGGTCACATTCCACGGCCAACGCTGCGTGCCGACGCTCGCTCAGCAGGCCTGCGAGCGTGGCGGTGAGCATCGTGCGCCCAGCGCCGCCCACCGGGGAAATGATGGCAATCGTCTTCATGCCTTTCTCCCGCGGCCTCCCTGACGTTTGCCAAGAATCACCAGCCCTTCCAGCTGCGGCGGCAACTGCACGGAGCGGCGGCGCAGCAGCGACCACACACGCCATAGCAGCGAGCCCAGGCGGAATCGCCACCACAACCACCACAGCGGCGCCGCCAGAATCAGGCCCCAGATGAAGTAGCCGAAGAAGGTGTTCATCGCCTCACCCCTGTGCTTTCAGCGGCAGCGATGCCGGGCGCGCGGGACGTCGCGTGGTGGCTGGCGCTATGTCAGTCGTGTCGGATGCGGCAAGCATCGGCAGACTGCCCGGTGTTGCGTTGCCAGTGACGTCACTTTCCGCCCCCGGTTCGGCGACCGCCGCGGGCATGAGAGGCGCAACGGGTTCGGCCGGCGCAACCAGACCGGTGTAATCGGGCGGCGGCAGTTCGGCGATTTCCTCCGCCAGGCCGTCGAGCGTGGAATAGATGGTTTCGCGATCGCCGCAACGCAGCTCGCCGCGAAACAGTTCGGACAACGGCCGCTCGAACACCTTTTCCATGGCCTCGCCCGCGTTGTCCACATGGCAGGCAAAGAAGAACACGTACAGGCTGTCGCCACTGGCCGTGCAGATATCGCCAGTGCGCCGGATGCGACACGCCTGCAGTGCATCGATGCCGGCCACGTCGCGTTCGAGCGGCAATCGCAGCAGCACGTTGGGCAGGCGAATCGGCCGGCTGCGCTCCACTGCTTCGCGCACCAATTGGATGAAGCGATGCGCGGGCACGTAGCCGGTGGTGGAATCGCGCATCGCGGCCGACAGCGCGCTGTGGTAGTCGTCAGGCACCGGGCGCGAGAACAACTGCCCCTGCACGCTGTCCACCGCTATCTCCACCTGCGCCATGGGCATGCTGCGCGCGATGATGCCGTTTGCACCCAGCGTGAGCATGAGCAATTCGTAGCGGATGCTGACGTTGTCTTCGCGGATGAGGATCTTCAGCGCCTTGCCGCACTGGCGGCGCAGGAAGTTCACCTGCTTGGCGAGCGTCGCCAGGCTTTCGTTGATGCCGTAATGCAGGATCACCGTAGCAGCCACCGCGCGGCTGGCCGTGGACACCAGCGCGTCGTTGTCGGGCAGCACCTGCCAACCCTTGGGCACCACGCGTTCGCGGGCTACTGCGTCTTGGGACACCATCACCACCGATTCGTCGGGCGCGAGCATGCCAATGCTTTCGCTGCCTTCCTGGTCGGCATCGAGCACGGCCACCAGCCGGTGGTCGTGACCGGAGAATCGAAGCGGAATGGACTCGTTCGCCGAAAGCGCGCCGCGGTTGTCACGCCAGAACGCCACTTCCCAGCGGAACTCGCCCTGCTCGTGCACCAATTGCGCCGCGCCGGCAAACTGGATCTGGAAATCGGCGAGCGGGCGGAAATCACCGCTGTGCTCCACCAGCGGCGGCAGCATCACCAGCAGCACCGTGTGCCGCGTCTGCGCGCACCAGCCGGCCAGCGCCGCGCCCTGTCGAATCAGCGCGGCGCGATCCTGCCAGGCGAAGCACGCCGCCACGCCTTCCACCAGGAACTGGCTGGCCGGTGTGGCGCATTGCGCGGAGAGCGCCTGCAGCGATTCCATCAGCGCATCGCAGCCATCCCGATCGGGCGAAAGATGCAATGCGCATACGTTGGATCGGGGATGCACCGCGCCGGCGTGATCGATGTCCATGCCGTGCTGGCGCAAGGCCTGCGTCACGTCTTCGGCCGAACGCGTGGAAATCACCGTCACCGGCGTCAGCAGCGCGTTCGCCGCCGTCTTCCAGAACAACGCATCGCGTGCCGGCGAGCGACTGGCGTACACCGCATATACCTGCCCCGTGGCCAGCGCCGACAAGGAGGAAGGCAGGCCTTCGATGGCGAGCGACTGGTTGAGGCGCAGACGTGCGCGCGGTATCGCACGGTCGGTGGATTCGGAAGAGGAAGGAGGAAGATTCGTCACAACGTGCGTCCCTGGGTTTCGGATCACCGGTTCAGTACGAGGAGTACGGTCTGACCGGGTCGGGCGGGTACGGCACCGGCAGCCGCTGCCGATCGAAGAAGTAACGCAGGTAGATCGTGCCAAGGTTGGGTGCGTAATCGCGTGAACGATCGAGCTTGAAGCGCGTGCCGATCACCCAGTGCGGCGTGAGCCGGTATTCCAGCGCCGCCGCAACGGTGTAGCTGAAACCACCGCCCGAACCGGTGCCGAAATACGGCGTGCCCAGATCCGCCGCGGCCATGCGTGCGACGGCCTGCTGTTGCAGGTCGGGGCGCGTGGGGAAGTAAGGCGCATCGTCTTCGCGCGTGGAGGAATGGCCGAGCGACGCCTCCACTTCCCACGCCCAGCGCTCGTGGCGCCCGCTCCAGTCGAGTGGAATGGACGCCGAGAAGTAACGCCCGGGGCTGTAGTAGCCGCCGTTGCCGAACGTGTAGAAGTGCTGGTTGTTCGCGTAATGCCAGTAGTTGATCACCAGGCCGCTGGAGAAGCGCTGGTCGATGCCGACATACACCGGCCAGTCGATGCCGGTGCGCACCTTGAACTCATGGTTGGTCTCGGTGTTGTCGCCGGTGAGCACGCCAAAGCCCACCGATGCGAACAAGGTGGTGCGGCCCACGTCCTGCGCACCGCGCACCGTGACACCACTGCGCACCACACCGCCCCAGACTTCACCGGTCACTGGATCGCGCGCACCGGCATACGACACGAGGCTGCTGGTGATCGGACGGCGTGACACATCCACCGTCACCGACGAACTGTAGAAATCGTGCCGGTAGAGAAAGCCGCCGAGAATGTTGTTGACGGTGAAGCCCAGTGGCGAGCTGCCGATGTCGGCGCGCCAGCTGTTGTCCGCGCCGTTGAAGTCGTAGCCTGCGGCCAGCGCCACGCCCTTGTCCGTCTGGTCCAACGGAGGCAGGCCTGCGTTGCCGAGTGCCGCGATCTTGCCGAACCTGCACGCCGGATCGAACCGGTCCGCCGGCAAGGTGCCGGCGTTGAGCAGCACGGTGTCGGCGTGGAAGAAGTAGTGCCCGGTATAGCCATCCGGTATGCGCAGGTAAACCGATATCTCGGTGGCATGCAGCCGGGACATGCCGCTGCTGCCCGATTCGTTGGACTGAATGGCGCCGATGGCGACCTGTCCTTGCCGGCGATCGTCCAGCCCTTGCAAAGCACGTTGCGCGGAGGTGAGCCCATCGACCGGACTCGGCGTTTCTCCTTCGCCCTGTTCCTGCGTCAATGCGGTGCGATAGAACTGCGCGGCATCGTTGTACTCACCCTGCGCTTGCGCGACGCGGCCCGATTGCATGGTCACGTCGGAACGGTCGGGATATTGCTGCCGCAGCGGATCGACCACGGCGCGCGCCTGTTCGTTGCGCCCAATCGCGGTATAACGGCGCGCGATGGCCAGCCGCGTATCGATATCGTCCGGCGGCGTATCGGCCAGCACCTGATCCACGATGTCTTGCGCCGCCTGGCGATGCCCCATGCGTTCTTCCATCCGCGCGATGGTGAGGCGCGCGTCGGCATCGCCGGGATGATCCTCCAGCACCTTGCGCGCCAAGCCTTCGCCGCCACGGTAGTCGCGATGCGCCTCGCGCAGGTCCGCCTGCGCGAGCAGCCAGCGCTTCTCCTGCTTGCTGGCCGGTGGCACGTCGTCCAGCGTGCGGTCTGCGCCGGCGAGATCGCCTGCATCGATCTGTCGCGCCGCCTTGCGCATCGACAGGCGCAGCAACTGATCATCGAACTGCGCCTGCTGTTCGGCGGTGACGCCTGGACGCGCACGCGCATCGGCAATCCACGCGCGCCACGCGTCGTCGCGGTTCGCCGCGCCCAGCAATTCGCCGTAGCGCAGGCGCACGCCGATGGCCGGATCGTCCGGATGTGCGTCCAGCCAGTCGCGCACCAACTTCAATCCCTTGTCGGGATCGCCCAGCGCGATCCATTCGCGCCCAACGCTGGCGAGCATCTGCGGATCGTCGCGCACGTCGAGGGCAATGCGATCGAGCAGCGCTGCGGCTTCCTGCCGCCGACCCTGCGCCTCCAACTGGCGAACCTCGCGCAGGTCACGCTGCGCCTTGAGATTGACGGCGAGTTCGCGCATGCCCTGCGAGCGCTCGCTGGCCGGTATCTGCGCAAGCACGCCGCTGGCCGCGTCGATGTCGTCCAGCGAGTTGAGATAGAGCGCGGTGGCGTAGCGCATGTCCGGCGTGGCCGCGTTGCGCAGTCCGTCTTCCATCACCGAGCGGCCCAACGCCGGCAGGCCGAGGTCGCGGTACTGACGCGCCAGCGTATAGCGCAGCCAGGCGTCCTTCGGCACAAGGCGCACGGCCTCTTCCAGTTTCAACACGGCGGCACCGCTCTTGCCCTCGGCGATCAGCTGGTCCGCTTCGATGGAAAGCAGCTGCGCGCGCAGCGACACCATCGCAGCGCTGGAACCCTTGGTGCGTGGCTCCACCTGCGTGATCAGCGGCGTGATTTCTTCCGTGCGATGCGTTTCGATCAGCAGCTTGGCCAGCAGTTCCAGCGCATCGATGTCCGGGTTCGCGGCTTCCACCAGGGGGCGCAACAAGGCTTCCGCCTCGGGCCATTTCTTTTGCGCCATCAGCGAGACGGCAAGCACTTTCCTGGCGTCGCTTTGGTTCGGTTGTTGGCGCAAGGCGTCGCGGGCCAGTGCCTCGCCTTGCTGCGGCTGTCCCTGTTCGTTGGCGGCGCGGGCCTTGGACAACGTGCCCCAGAAATGGGCGGTGGCCATCAGGCTGCGCCACTTGCCGGCGTTGTCGGGATCGAGCTTGAGCGCGCGGGCAAACAAGGCGCGCGCTTCGTCGTGCTTGCCTTCGCGCAGCTTGATGAGGCCCTGTTCGCCCATTGCTTCGCCTTGGCGAGAGGTGGCTGACTGGGCCGACGATGCCGGTGAATTCTCCACCGGTGGCGTCGTGCCCTTGGGTGGCGGCACATAGGTGGCGCCACCCTTCCTGGCCAGCGTGGCCAGCGCCTGCTTGGCGTTGTCGTCATCGGGCACTTCCTTGAGATAACGCTGGTACCAGACGTAATACGCGGGGTCGTCGCTGCCCGCGCTGTTGAGCGCGCGTCGCCACAGCTCAAGCGCCTGCGGTCGATTGGCGTCCTGTCGCTGGTATACGTGATAGATGATGTCCAGCCCTTCCAGACGCGTGGACGCGCGATCCGTGAGCATGTCCGCCAGCGTCAATGCCAGGCCGAGATCATCCGGGTTCCGCCGTACGCGCTCACGCAATTCGTTCAACGCCCTGTCGCGCTGCCCTGCCGCGGACATCGCACGGTAGTAGTCGCTGGCAAACACACCGCTCGGGGCGCCGCGTGGAAACAACGCCTGCATCCTCTGCCACGCTTCGGCGGACTGACCTGCGCGCATGGCAAGACGCGCCTGCGCCAGCGCGGTCTTGTCGGTGGTGGCAAGGCGGTAGGCGTCGGCCAGTTCCAGCGTGGCTGGATGCGTGGGATAGAGCTTCTGCAACTGCTGCAACAACTTCGCCGCTTCAACGGGATGGTTGGAGCTGAGCTCGACCTGCCCCATCAAGGCCAATGCCTCAGGCTGCACGGGATCGATCAGCAAGGCTTTTTCCACGATGCCGCGCGCCATGTCCGGCCGATTCTTGGCTTGCCACACGCGCGCCGAGTCGAGCAGTTGTTTCATCGGCGGACTCAAGGCGTGCGCGTTCGCCTGCGCCAACACCATGCCTGGCATCGCGCCGCCGGCTACCAGCAGCACGATGGCGGGTGCAAACACGTCGCTCAGCGCACCGCGGGGCATGTCGACGTCCATGCAGGAACCAGCGCGCCGTTCGCATCGAAGCGATACAGGCCGTCGAGAAAGCCAAGCCCGAACAACGCCAGCACCTGGCTGTAGTAACCCAGCGCGGACTGCGCCGCGAGCGTACGGGTGCGCTGCGCCTGCGCTTGGGCCAGATCGTTGCGCCCCAGTGCAGCGAGATAAGGCGCCACGGCGGCGGAAAAACCGGCATTGCCTTCGTTGCTGCCGGCCGTGCCGGTTTGCGTGTCCACGCGCTCGGGTGGAAAGCCATGCGCAGCGACGAAATCGGCCAAGGGAACGAATGTGTTCAACACGGAGGAGCGTGCCGGCGCATCCGTCGCAAGCATGCCCGCCCACAGGTACACGCGAATCGCGTTGTACGCGCTTTCGGCCTTGGTCTGTTCGTCAGGGCCAAAGCCCTTGTCGCGTCGATAGATCACCCAGTCCGGCGAGAAGCCATGCGGTGCGGTATCGGTCACCAGCCTGGTCGAACTGTCGAGCAGGGCCTTCCATTCCGTTTGTTGCGGCAGCGCGTTGGCCAGATGACGCATCACCTGCAGCGGTACGTAGCTGGGATTGAGCCGCCACATATCGTCCTGCGGATGAAAGCCCATGGCACCGGGCAGAACGGTGCGACCCAAGCCCGGCAGCACGGCCGTCTCCTGCGCCACGATGGCGCGCGCGAGCACCGTGCCCAGCGCGGTATAGCTGCGTTCGTGCCACAGGCGACCGGCTTCAAGCAGTGTGTACGCGATCCAGAGGTCGGCATCGGAAGCCGGGTTGCTGTCCAGCACGCCCCACGCAGGCGATGCGTCTTTGTCGTCTCCCTTCGCTTCGTGGTGCCCCCACTGCCATGCGGGCAAATGCCTGGTGAGATCGCCTTGCGCGAGATTGTTCTGCGTCCAGTCGAGCACGCGGTCAAAGGTGGGCCGGTCATTCGCGACGAGGGCGAAGAACAGCGCATACGCCTGCCCTTCGGAGACAGTGATCTGCTGCGGCGTGCTCCTATCGATGACGCGGCCATCGGCGCTCAGCGTGGTCTGCTTGAAATGTTCCCAGTCGGGCCAGGCACATGACGAAGCCATGGCGCTGCCGGATGCGAACATCACGGCAGCGACCAGCAGCACGCGCAACAGAGGGATCGATGCTCGACGCATGCATCACCGCTCAAGACGATGCGCGGCGAGCCGACCCAGCGCCCAGAACACCGTCAATGCCACGAACAGCCCCGCAAGAATCCCCGCGATCGCCATCAGCGCGGGATACCTGGAAATATGTACCCACAGCCACGCGTACCACGGCAGGTGACCCACGTAGTAGGTGTCGCCCACGGCGAGTCCCACCACCACTTTCTGCCTTACCACGGTGAGGTCGCCGCGCACTTCGCTCACCTTGGCATCATCGGCCAGCACATCGAGCAGATCGCCCAGCCGATCAGATGCATTGGCCGCCAGCGCCACCACGCTCCTGCCCTTGGTGTACGGCGACTGGAAGCTGACAAAGGCCGTGGTGGGACCATTGACGCTCATCGCCGCGCGGGCCACCGGCCCCTGGTCCTTGGGACGATCCGTCGGCTCACGCACCGACAGATCGTTCTCGCTGCGTTCGATCAGCATGGGCAAGCCCTTGCCCCACTTCGCCATCAACTCGCTGGCGCTGCCGGTGCCGATCACCAGCAAGTCGCGATCGCGCACCGATTCCACCGCGCTGGCTGGCACCAGCGACACGCGCAAGGCAGGCAAGCCGCTCCAGCGTCCCATCTGTCCCAGCATGGTGAGCAGCGCCTCCTCGTCGTGCGCGTCCGGCGCGTCCGGCATCACCACCGCGGTGTCGGCAAGATCAGCCATGCGGGTGAACGGGAATCCGCTGGTGGCGAAGAAGGCGAGGTTCGGCATCACCGTGTAGTGCACGAACTGGCTGAAGTCGATGGTGGAATCGGGATCGACCGCCGCGCGTGCGCTATCGGTGGCGGCCGATACGCACAGCCCCGTCTTCTGCGAATCCATGTGGAACTGCAACTGGAACTGGTTGGTGCTGCCGATGCGCAGCGCCGGCACGCGGATCTCTTCCGCACCGCGTGCTTCCGAGCCCGACAACAGCGGCACATTGAACTGCCGCTCCACGCCGGACGGATCGGCCGGGCGCAATCGCACCGAGCGCAGCAGTTGATCGTTCACGCCGATGTTGAGCACCGAATCGTTGTAATTGGACGGCGCCGTGTATCGGTAATGCACGTTCAACGGCACGCTGTGACGCGCCCACGCAAACAGGTCCGGCGGCAGCCGCATGTCGACGCGAATCGGCGGCGGATTGAAACCCGCCGCCTCGAGCTGCGACGGATCGGTGACCAGCTCCTTGAAGCTCACCGGGCGGTTCACCGGCGCCCAGTTCGGCGCATCGTAAGGACGACGTTCGGGGCCAAGGTCCACCGATTTCACGATAGCTTCGTCACCGGACATGCCAACCTGGCCAAGCACCAGTGCGTTCGCCGCTTCCTGCAATTCCTTCGTGTCGCGCCCCGCCAGCACCAGCAATTTGCGACCCGATTCCGGCGGGCTTGCCGGGTTGGCCATCACGATCACCGCGGGGCCCTTGATCTCGTCCAGCTTCACGCCTTCAGGCATGGCGTTGGGCAGCGCGAAGGCGATGGCATGCGCGTCGGCCGGCGGCATCTGCGCTACCGGGAAACGTGCACCACGCCAGCCCGCCAACGCGCCGAACCACGAGGACACCACGCCTGCCGCGCGCAGTGTCGCCGCATCGGCATGCGCCGGCAGAACGAACGGCAGAGTGAGTTGCCGATTGTCGCGGCGGTCAAAGAACGGCGCAGGCAACAGCGCGAGGCTGTTGGGCAACGCGATGCTCGAGGTAGTCAACGTCAGCACGGTATCGGGGCTGATGTCGGTCCACAGCGCGGTGTGGTACGGGTCTTCGCAATGATCCAGCGTGTAGTGCGCGATCATCTGCACACCGATGCGGTTGAAATCGGTGAACAGGCGCGGATCGAGCACTACCTCTTTGGAGACCGTCTGCCCCGCTTGCTCCTTGTCCATCGGCAACGTGGCGACCACCTCGCCGTTGAGGAACACCTTGAGGTGCGAGAGCGCGTAGATGAGCGATGGCGAGTAGGTGTAGACGAGCCGGAGCTTGGCGCCCGTCACCACCTCGTCGTTGCGCACGGCCACGTTCAAGGTGCCGCTGGGGTCTTGTCCACGCAACTTGATGGGACCGTACACGCCCATTTGCTTCAGCGTGAGATCGCGGGCAATGCCGGCGGGTGCGCCGGTCGATATCGTAGCGTCCGTGCTCTGCGCTGGCGCCGACGAACTCGACGCCGCGGGTTGGGCAGCAGGTGATTGAGTTCCGCGAGCTGGCTCCTCGGTGGGCAACGCGTTGACACTCTGCGCCACCCAGCCGCCCAGCAGAAGTAAGCCCCAACAGACGTGACGAAGTAACCGCATGCAAAGTTGCCTTGGGTCAATGACGGAACGTCGGGAACGAGCCGGCCGGTAACGCAAGCCTCGTTCCCGCGGTCCAGCCTCTACCAATGAACCCGCACGATCCGCGGAAACCCCATTCGCAACGTCCATGCACCCCGCACGCTGCACGTCTCCACGCCCATGCCCCTGCCGACAATGGCTCTATCCCCGCTAATTGCACCCCAACCGCGCACCGACAAGCATTCCGTGGCCCAGGTGGGCAACGCATGAAGTCATGGCGATCCACCGGCTTCATGCCTTGCACAGCAAGACATCGTCATACGGCCGTGACGATTAAAGAAACCGGCATAAAAGAAACGTGAATAGTGATGGTATGCACATTTTCGGCAAACACGCCGACACAAGCGTCATGCAGGGAATCGAGGTGCTGGTGCCGCGCATGAACGTGCGAGCGACGGAGATGGGAGCGTCATTCGCAATCAGATACGTCCGAAAGACCGTAGTGCCGGCGACATTGGCAAGAGTCAGAGCCGAGCTGCGTCACGTCCAAACGAGGCATGAAACGCATCACCTTCAAAAACGGTATGGACGTCTTTACGTCTTCATCTCCGCGATGCCGAAATTTCCCCTATTGCGGCAAAGCCATCAAGGCACACCGGTCTTGCCACCATCCATGGGAATCACCGCACCCGTGACATAGCTGGCAAGCGGCGAAGCAAGGAATACCGCGACGTTGGCGATCTCGCGTGGCTCGGCCATCCGCCCCATCGGGATTTCCTCCAACTGGTCGGCGAGCACCTCATCGACGGAACGGCCACTGGCGCGCGCCATCGCTTCCAGGCCTTCCTGCAAACGACCCGTGCGCGTGGGGCCGGGATTGATCACATTCACGCGCACACCCTTGGAGGCATACGCATTGGCATAACCCACGGAAGCGAGCATGAGCGCTGCATTCGCCGCTCCGCCGCCGATATGCACCGTGCTGACCTGTCTGCCACCCTGCCCGACCACGTTGACGATGCTGCCCTTGCCGCGCGCAGCCATGCGGCGGATCACCGGATCGATCACGTGCATATAGGTGAAGTATTTCGCCTGCATCGCCGCGTGCAAGGCGTCGGCATGGAGATCGGAAACAGGCGTGCGGCGCGCGGCGCCGGCACAGTTGACCAGCACGTCGATGGGACCGAATTCGTTCTCGATGTAATCGATCACCATCTGCGCGGCAACGATCTCGCGCAGATCGGCAGCGGCAACATCCATATGCAGGCCTTCGCGTTGCAGGTCGTGTTGCGCGGCATGCAAGTGCGCGAGATCGCGCGAGATGCCGACCACCTTTGCGCCCTCGCGAGCGAACGCCATCGCGCAGGCCAGGCCGATGCCTTTGCTTGCTCCCGTGATCACCACTACCTGCCCAACCAGACCTGCATCCATGAACGCGCTTCCTTCTGCGCAGCGGTAGGCCATTGAAGCACGGTGCCCGCGGCGCGGGCGTGCAGGTGATGCCTGTCACCTGCGATGGCTGATGAGCGGCCCTGCCCGCCGGTGGTCGCTGCGCAGACCATAAGCGCCAGCTTCCGGGCCCCGGCCTGCCCCGGACCTCGTTCAGGCTTATAGGCCATCAGTCATGTTGCGAATTTCGATCCCACCTATTGACGGTTCCGATTATGGTGTTATAGTTCACTACAACACCGGTCCACGAGAGCACTACAAGGAGAACGCCATGAAAGCGAATAACCTGCTAGCACTGACCGCCGCCGCCCTGTTCACTACGGCTGGCCTGGCCGCCATCAACTCCAATGTTAAGAGTCTCCCCGTGAGTGAGATCAACGGCGTCAAGGTCATCGACCTGGCTCCGGTCACGGTCCGCCCCACCGCCGAAGACATGCGCGCCGCCGCCATGCTGGCCGACGCCAACGTCGCCACCTTGAGCGCCGCCCCGCTGCTGTCGGCTGAGGCCACCTCCAACGTGGTGCTCGGGAGTCAGCTGGCCATGCCCTACTATTCATTCGGTAGCACGAAGTTCGGCCGCATCAGCAAGGAATAACCGTATGACCATTACCTGGAACGACAGCGTCCCGATCTACCGCCAGCTCCGCGAACGCGTGGTGGCGATGATTCTGGACGGCGCCTTGAACGAGGGCGACCCGCTGCCGTCAGTACGCCAGGTTGCCGCGGATTTCCAAATCAATCCGCTGACCGTCTCGAAGGCGTACCAGGAACTGGTCGACGATCAACTGGTGGAAAAAAGGAGGGGATTGGGCATGTTCGTCATTGATGGAGCCAGGGAAGCGCTGCTCAGGTCCGAACGAGAGCGCTTCCTGCGGGAGGAATGGCCCGCGCTCTACGCCCGCCTGCAACGCCTGGGGCTGGATCTGAAGACACTGCTGCGCGAGGCGCCTGAAAGCGCCACGGGCAACGAAGGGAGCCAGCCATGAACGCGGTCGTGACGGCCACCGGTCTGAACAAGACCTACAAGAATGCGCACGCGCTGAACGACGTGAGCTTCCGCATCGAGTCCGGCCGCATCGTGGGACTGATTGGTCCCAATGGCGCGGGCAAGACCACCGCATTGAAGGCCATTCTCGGCCTCACCGATTTCAAGGGACAGCTGAATGTGCTGGGCTTCGACCCGCGCACGCAGCGCGACCAGCTGATGGAACAGGTGTGCTTCATTGCCGACGTGGCGGTGCTGCCGCGCTGGATCCGGGTCAGCGAGGCCATCGATTTCGTGGCCAACGTGCACCCGCGCTTCAACCGGGCCAAGTGCGAGGCCTTCCTGGCGCGCACCAAGCTCACGCCCAACCAGCGTGTGAAGCAGATGTCCAAGGGTATGATCGTGCAGTTGCACCTGGCGCTGGTGATGGCGATCGACGCCCGCCTGCTGGTGCTGGACGAACCCACGCTCGGCCTGGACATCCTCTACCGCAAGCAGTTCTACCAGAGCCTGCTGGAAGATTATTTCGACGAGAACAAGACGATCATCGTCACCACGCACCAGGTGGAGGAGATCGAAAACATCCTCACCGACCTGATGTTCATCCGCGATGGTCGCATCGTGCTGGACACCGACATGGACACCGTGGGCGAACGATTCGCCGAAGTGATGGTGAGCTCGGACAAGGCTGCCGCCGCCCGCAACATGAAGCCGCTCGATGAGCGACAGGTGTTCGGCAAGAGCATCTTCCTGTTCGACGGCGCCGATCGCGCCACGCTGGAAAGCATGGGCGAAGTCCGCCGGCCCACCGTCAGTGACCTCTTCGTCGCTACCATGAAGGGAACCTACGCATGAAAACCTTCTACTGGTTGCTGAAACGCGAATTCTGGGAGCACCGCGGTGGCTTCCTGTGGGCCCCGATAGTCACGGGCGGCATCTTCCTGGTGCTCAACGTGATGGCCATCATCACGGCCGAGGTGCTGAGCGCGCGTCATGGCGTGCACTTCGGCGGCGGTGCCGACATCCAGTCGATGATGCGCCATGCCGATGCGGGCGATCTGGCCCAAGTGGGCGCCGCCGCCGATGTGGCCATGATCTCCTCGATGGGCATGATCGGCATCGTGATGGGCATCGTGGTGCTGTTCTACTGCCTCGGCTCGCTCTATGACGACCGCCGCGACCGCAGCGTGCTGTTCTGGAAGTCGCTGCCGATCTCCAACACCAACACGGTGTTGTCCAAGGTCGCCAGCGCCGCCATCGTCGCGCCGGTCATCGCGGTGGTGGTCAGCATCATCTGCGGCCTGCTGCAGCTGCTCATGTTCGCCATCGTGCTCTCCTTCCACGGCATCAACGTGTGGCAGTTGCTGACGCTGAGCCATCCGCTGCGCGCCGTCGGTTCGCTGCTGAGCAACGTGCCGCTGTACGCCCTGTGGGCCCTGCCCGCCATCGGCTGGCTGATGCTCTGCTCGTCCGGTGCACGCAGCAAGCCGTTCCTGTGGGCGGTGGCGGTGCCGGTGGTGCTGGGTCTGCTGGTCAGCTGGTTCGGCATCATGGGCCTGTTCAACCTGCCGACGGCGTGGTTCTGGGGCAACGTGGTGCAGCGTGTACTGCTGAGCGTGTTCCCGGGTTCCAACCTGGTGTTCGACAAGCACAGCGCGCTGAACATGGGTGACATGAGCGACAACGATCCGCTGGCCGTGCTCTCCCCCGCTCACACCTACGGCCTGCTCGCCTCGCCCAACCTGTGGATCGGCGTGATCGCCGGCCTGGCCCTGATCGCTGGCGCCATCTGGTTCCGCCGGGTTCGCGACGACAGCTGACGGTCTTGCCCCGTCTGCACCTTCCGCAAGGATGCGGGGTGCAGGCGGGGCAAACTTTTTTCGCCGCCGATGTAGATGCACACTTCAACTTTCCCGTCCTGGAGTGCCGACATGTACTTTCGCTACCTGCCTTGCATTCTCGCCCTCGCCGCACTGACGTCCGCATGCAGCGGCTCGGGTGGCGACATCCAGATCTTCGGCGGCGATACCGACGTGGTGAACGGACAGATCACACTGCACGACGGCAGCGTGGTCATCAAGGCGCCCGGTGTGCCCGATGCCACGGTCGATCAGAACGGACGGTTGGCCATCGATGGCCACGACGTCACGGTGACCGATGCGCAGCGTGCCCTGTTGCAGCGCTACAACGCCGCCGCCAGGCAGATGCGGGAAGACGCCATCGCCACGGGCAAGGCCGGCATCGCCACGGCCACCAAGGAAATCGGCGCTGTCACGGGCAAGATGACCGGTGCCGACTCCGCGCAGGAAACCAGCCAGAAAGTGGAAGAAGCGGCCGCCAACGTCAAGCAGGCCGCCGCCAAGATCTGCGAGGACCTGGCCGACATGAAGTCCGCGCAGGACACGCTGGCCACCCAGCTCGATGCATTCAAGCCTTATGGCCAGGCATTGACCGACAGCAACGTCGAGAAGTGCCGCAAGGGCACCAAGCACTGAAGGTCATACCGAATGGGAGTGTCTTCTGCACTCCCATTCGATCACCCTGAGCGAGCGGATCAACCGCCTCCGCCACCGCCGCCGTGAATGCCGCCGCGCGTGAGCGTCATCGGATCGAGCAGCTTCTGCAGCTCACTCTTGGAAAGCCCGGTGGTCTCCAGCGCCACGTCCAAGATTGGACGCTTTTCCTTGTACGCCTGCTTGGCCGTGGCCGCGCCCTTCTCGTAGCCAATCACCGGATTGAGCGCGGTGACGAGGATGGGATTCTTGTCCAGCGCTTCCTTCACCCGCGCCGTATTCACCTTGAAACCTGCGATGGCCTTGTCCGCCAGCAGCACGCTCACGTTGGCGAGAATCTCGATCGACTGCAGCAGGTTGTGCGCCACCAGGGGCAACATCACGTTGAGCTGGAAATTGCCGGACTGGCCGGCGATGGTGATGGCCGCGTCGTTGCCAATCACTTGTGCAGCCACCATCGCCGTGGCCTCCGGGATCACCGGATTCACCTTGCCCGGCATGATCGACGAACCCGGTTGCAGCGCCGGCAACTCGATCTCGCCCAGGCCGGCGAGCGGACCGGAATTCATCCAGCGCAGGTCGTTGGCGATCTTCATCAACGCCACTGCAAGCGCTTTCAACTGACCCGACAGTTCAACCGCGGCATCCTGCGCGGCCATGCCTTCGAAAAAGTTTTCCGCCGAATCGAAACGCACGCCGCTGAGTTTCTTCAGCTCGCGCGCCACGGCAGCGCCAAACTTCGGATCGGCATTGATGCCCGTGCCCACGGCCGTACCGCCGAGCGGCAGGCGACGCATGCGCTTGAGGCTGTCCTCGATGCGCTCGATGGCGCTGCCGATCTGTGCAGCCCAGCCCGAAAGCTCCTGGCCGAAGGTCACCGGCATGGCATCCATCAAATGCGTGCGGCCCGTCTTGGGCACGTTGCGCAGTTCGCGCGCACGGCGATCGATGGTGCGCTTGAGGTGCTTGAGCGCCGGCAGCAACTGTTCGCTGGTGGTGAGCGTCGCGCTCACATGGATGGCAGTGGGGATGACGTCGTTGGAACTCTGCCCGTAGTTCACGTGGTCATTGGGGTGAATCCTGCCGCCTGCCTTGCTGGCGAGATGCGCAATCACCTCGTTGGCATTCATGTTGGTGCTGGTGCCGGAGCCGGTCTGGAACACGTCGATGGGAAACTGGTCGTCGTACTCGCCCTGCGCCACCGCCAGCGCTGCCTTGCGAATGGCGTGCGCCTGGTTCTTCTTCAGATGGCCCAGCAGGAAATTGGCATCGGCCGCGGCTGCCTTGACCAAACCCAATGAGCGAATGAAGGAGCGTGGCAGGCGCATGCCGGAAATCGGGAAGTTGTCGACGGCGCGTTGCGTCTGGGCACCGTAGAGCGCCTTGGCGGGCACCTTCAGCTCGCCCATGCTGTCGTGTTCGATGCGGAACTGGCTCATGTCCTTGCGATTCCTCGGGGGGATTTGGGGAATATAGGTCGGGGCGCGTTAGGGTGCCGCCAAGGGGCGCTGTGTTTATTTTTGCTCTTCCTTTGTGGGACACACAGGGAGGAACGAGACCTGGAGGCGTTTTGCAGCGTGGAGTTGATCGTCCGGTTTTTGGTTTTTGGGTCGCTCGGTTGTTGCGATATGGCCTGCGTGCCGCCTACGCGGCGGGCGTTTCGATCGGCTGCCGCCGCTCGAGTCACTTTTCTTTTGCTGGCCCAAAAGAAAAGTAACCCAAAGAAAATGGCCTTCAGACCAAAGGCTCATAGCGTTCTGTGGGATACGAGCCTTGAAGGTTTGGGAGCCCGGATCGGCACGATCTCGCTAATCAACGATGCGGCTACACCGCAACGCGCCGACGCGGAGAGGACTTAAAGCGAAGCCTCGCTTCGCTTTGGCTTTGGCTTTGGCTTTGGCTTTGGCTTTGGCTTTGGCTTTGCTCTTGGCTCCTGTGGGGTCCCCGTATGACAGCGGCGGGCGGGTGGAGGAGAAGCCCGCAGGGTGGCCCGCATGGATGCGGGCCAGTTTTTCGCCAGGGCAGGAAGCCCTGTCGAAAAACCCCGGAGCCCGACCGCGAACCTGGAGGGCTGAAAGCCCGGAAGGCGCGTCATCCGGGGTGCCTTTTCTTTTGGCATTGCCACCATCTCGGTGGTTACTTTTCTTTGGGCAAGCAAAGAAAAGTGACCCGGCCTGCGGCAGCAGGTCGGAAGCCCGCCGCAGGCGAGCCAGGTCGCCATAACGTGACAACCAAGCCACGCAAGAACCAACACCAAACCTCTCCCATCATGCGAAAGCAACCAAAACCACCGACCCAAACCCGCCCCTCCCCGCCCCTGTTGTAAAATTCCCCCTTTCCCGTCTCCGGAACACCCCCGATGTCCTCCCATGCCCTGACCGCCCTGTCGCCGCTGGACGGCCGCTACGCCAGCAAGGTCGAAACGCTGCGCCCGATCTTCAGCGAATTCGGCCTCATGCACCGCCGCGTGCACGTGGAAATCGAGTGGCTGCTGGCGCTGGCTGCGGATCCTGGCATCGAGGAACTGCCGCCGTTCACCGCCGACCAGGTCGCCAGGCTCAAGGGCATCTCCGCCGACTTCAGCGTGGACGACGGCGCACGCATCAAGACTATCGAAGCCACCACCAACCACGACGTGAAAGCGGTGGAGTACTTCATCAAGGAACGCATCGGTAACGACGCATCGCTCGCCCAGGCCAAGGAATTCGTGCACTTCGCCTGCACCAGCGAAGACATCAACAACCTCTCCTACGCGCTGATGCTGCGCGATGCGCGCGACCAGGTGCTGCTGCCCGCGTTCGACGGCATCATCGCCAGGCTGCGCGAACTGGCACACGCCAACGCCGCGCTGCCGATGCTCTCGCGCACGCACGGCCAGACCGCCTCGCCGAGCACGCTGGGCAAGGAACTGGCCAACGTCGTCGCGCGCCTGGAGCGCCAGCGCAGGCAGCTCGCCGCGGTGGAGATCCCCGGCAAGATCAACGGCGCCGTGGGCAACTACAACGCGCACGCCATCACTTATCCAGCACTGGATTGGCGCGGCTTCTCGCAGCGCTTCGTGGAAAGCCTGGGCCTGGACTACAACGCATACACCACGCAGATCGAACCGCATGACGGCGTGGCCGAATACTGCGACGTCGTGCGTCGCGCCAACATCATCCTGATCGACCTGGCCCGCGACATCTGGGGCTACATCTCGCTGGGTTACTTCAAGCAGGCGCTGAAGGCCGGTGAAGTGGGCTCCTCGACCATGCCGCACAAGGTCAACCCGATCGACTTCGAAAACGCCGAAGGCAACTTCGGCCTCGCCAACGCCCTGCTCGGCCACTTCGCCGAGAAGCTGCCGATCAGCCGCTGGCAGCGCGACCTCACCGACTCCACCGTGCTGCGCGCGCTCGGCACCGCGTTCGGCCACACCATGGTGGCGCTGGAATCGCTCAAGAAGGGCCTGGGCAAGCTCACCGTGAACGCCGACCGCCTCGCGGCCGACCTCGACGCGAGCTGGGAAGTGCTGGCCGAAGCCGTGCAGACGGTGATGCGCCGCTACGGCCTGCCGGAGCCGTACGAACAGCTCAAGGCACTGACGCGCGGCCAGGGCATCACCAAGGATTCCATGCGCACCTTCATCACCGGTCTTGATCTACCCGCCGATGCGAAGCAGCGCCTGCTCGACCTCACGCCGGGCGGTTACATCGGCCTGGCCGAGCCGTTGGCCAAGGACATCTGACACATGTGAGCCGGCCCGCCGGGCCGGCATGATCCGGTGCATTCAGAGGAAGGAGCCTCTCCATGCATTTCGGACCGCAACGGATGGCCGGCGAACCCGTGAGCGCCTTTCGTTATCGACAGGCGCGCTATTGCTGGCCCTGGGCATGGGCCGCCGCACCGGTACTGATGGTGTCGATCTACGCCCTGAAAACGGGGCTCGATGGCCCGCTCTGGGCAAGCATGGTGTTCGTGATGCTGCTGGCCGGCACCACCTTGGGCATGGCCGCGGTCGGTGGCCTGGGCCTCTCGCTGGGTGCGGGTTGGGCGCGCCTGTGCGAATCCTCGGCAAGCGTTGCGCTGGGCTGGGAGCGAACCCGCTATCTGCTTTCCAGCATCATCCTGGTCGCGCTGTGGCTCTGGGCGTTTTACTGGACGTTTGTTGCGATTACCCAGCAGCACATCATCGCGGGAAGACCGGCAACCATCGTCCGGCTTGTCGACAACCCCGCGCGATTTTTCCTCTCGCTGACCGTACACGCCTCCCTGCTCGTCAGTATTCCCACGTACCTGATGAGCGAGGCGGGCAAGACCTTTGCGCGCCGCAGGCGAAGCATTGCCACCCGGCCCCGCGCGGATGCGATTGGCTTCGAACCGGAGCGGCGATCACTCCCCGAACCTGAGCCTCGCCGCATGTCCCACCAGCGCGATATCGAACCGTGATGCGGAACGCGCGCTCGCTGGTTGGCCGGGCGCGCGTTTCCCAAACATCAAGCCGCTTTGAGCAGCCCTTCCGCCCGCAACGCCGACTGCACGTTGGGTCGCGACGACACGCGCTGCTGGAACGCGCCGATCGCCGGGAAATCCGACAGATCCAGGCCCACGTGCTGCGCCCAGTTCGTCACGGTGAAGAGATACGCATCGGCGGCGGTGAACTGGTCGCCAATCAGCCAGTCATGCTTGGCCAGATGCTGTTCCAGCAAGGCATAGCGCTTGCGCAGATAGTCCTTGCGCTCGTCGCGCACGGCGTACGGCGTGTCGGGCTTGAACAGCGGCGTGTACGTCTTGTGCAGCTCCGAGTTGATGTAGCCCAGCGTTTCCTGCAGGCGGTAACGCGCGGTGGAACCGTTGGCAGGGGCAAGCCCGCTCTCGGGGTTGAGATCGGCCAGGTACTGCACGATGGCCGTGCCTTCCGTCAGCAGTTCGCCATTGTCGAGTTGCAGCGCCGGCACGTAACCCTTCGGGTTGATCTGCCAGAAATCCTCGCCGTTGGCCGTGCGCTTGGCCTTGGTGTCTACCTTGACCAGCTCCACGGGAATGCCCGCTTCCAAAGCAACGATGTGCGGCGAGAGCGAACAGGCGCCGGCGGCGTAATAGAGCTTCATGGTGTTTCTCCATTGGGGAACAGGATCGACGCGATCCGGGCTCGCGAAGGCCACCGATCCTAGCCACCATGGTTACTGTTGGATACCACCTAACCGCCCGTAACCTCTAAAATCCGGTAACCGCCGAGTTACCGGACTTCTCCCAGGAACACGCTGATGGGCCTGCCCGTACGCAAGAGCAAAGTCTGCCCGCCACCCACCTGCCCGCTCAGCGAAGTGCTGGGATTGCTGCGTGGTGCCTGGGCGCCCAATGTGATCTGGCAGCTCAGCGGCGAGCCCCGCCGCTTCGGCGAACTGCGCCACGACATGCCGAAGATTTCCGCGCGCGTGCTGAGTGCGCGGTTGCGCGAACTGGAAACGCGGGGACTGGTGACGCGCCGCGTGCTCGATACGTCGCCGCCCTCGGCGGAGTACTCGCTCACCTCGCTGGGACGCGAGTTGCTGCCGGCGATCGATGCGCTGGCGGACGTGGGAAGGAAGTTGATTGAGGAGTGGGAGATGCACCAGCGCAAGGTGGCGTCGCGCTGACCGGTTGAAACGGCGCTCAAGGCAGGCCGCCATCGGTTGCCGGACTCCGCATACCGCGATCCGACGAGGCATCCTCGAACGTGTAGTTGACTAGGAAACCATACCGATATAGTTTACTAGTCAACTCCATTTGGCGCTTGCCCATGCCCCGGGTTTCCCAGCTCACGACGCACACTGGTTATTGGCTCCGAATGGTCTCCAATGCGGTATCGCAGGAGTTCGCTCGAAAAGTGGCTGACCAGGGAGTCACCGTGGCGGAGTGGGCATGCATGCGCGCAATGTATGACGAGGAGGCGGTTGCGCCTTCCGCACTCGCCGAAAAGATGGGAATGACCAAGGGCGCCATCAGCAAACTGGCTGACCGGTTGGTCGAAAAGGGCCTGGTCGAGCGTTCAAGCAATCCCGAAGACAAACGCGGACTTTCCCTCTGCCTCACACCGGAGGGGCGTCGGAAGATTCCCCGGCTGGCCAAACTCGCCGACCAGAACGACGCCGAGAACTTCGCCGTGTTGACCACGGATGAGCGCGAGTCGCTCGACCGCATCTTGAAGGCCTTTGCCCAAAGGCGCGGCTTGAAGACGACGCCCGTGGATTGACGTCCCGGGAACACCAATCACATCGACGGTAAGGAGTCTGCCCATGCATGCAGATCAGGTTCTTGTTGCCAAAAAATGCCTGGGTGGCGCGCACGACGGCACCATCAGCTTCCCCGAAATCCTCGGCCAGTTGCACGGTGCGGGCTTCGAAGGCTATATGGTCGATTATCGACGAAGCCTCCAGACGTATTATTTGCCTGACGGCGACAGCGTGACACTGGACATGCCGGGCAAGCCCGGCGCTGTCGCCGCGACGTTCGAGCCATTGCAGATCGAAGCACTGGTGCGTTGGGCGCAGAGGAACGAACCGGACTATAGCTACCGAAGCTTCTGTGAAAGAGCGATAGCGGCGGGGTGCGCCGGCTATCTCGTGTCGATACTAGGCCGTCGCGTGGTGTATTTCGGGCGCACCGCTGAAACGCATGTCGAGTTGTTCCCGCAGTGACGCGTCCGCTGCCACTGTAGTTTTCCCGCCGGGAACGCGTATCGCCTGTATCGTTGCATTGGGCGGCGCGGAGGCCCGGCGAATCGAAGTCATTGAGCATTCGCGATACTGGAAAGACAGAGCAACCTGCTATCTGGAGTAGAGATATGGGTATCCTGCTTGCGTTCGCGCCATTCATCGTCTTCGCCGTTCTTGATCGCTTCGTCGGCCCGGTGTGGGGTCTTGCCGCCGGCACGGCCGTTTCCGCCGCGCTGCTGTTGCGCGACCTTCTCAGTCCCGTACGGCAGCCGAAGCTCCTAGAGATAGGCACCTTCATTCTCTTCGGCGGTTTAACCGTCTATATGCTGCTCAGGGGTTCCAGCCTTTCCGTCATCGGCGTCAGGGTGTGCGTGGACGGTGGACTGCTGCTCATTGTCCTGATGTCCATGGCGATTCGCCGCCCCTTCACCCTTCAATACGCAAAAGAACAAGTTCCCGCGGCGCACTGGAACACGCCGGAGTTCTTGCGCACCAACTATGTGATCAGTGGCGCATGGGCCATCGCGTTCGCCCTGATGGTGCTGGCGGAGCTTGCGTTGCTCTACGCACCGCAAATCCCTCATCGGGCCGGCGTGATCGTCATCGTGGCGGCCCTCGTGGGAGCGGTGAAGTTCACGAGCTGGTATCCCACGAGGAACGACATGCGCTGATTCGTCATGGATACGCAAACGCAGCGCCACAGCGGATCAAGTTCTTAGTGATGATCCACCGTGGAAAGATCGCCGACGGTCACGTGGCCGGTCCAGCCATCGAACACGTTTGCGGCTGCCTTGTCGATCGCCATGGCCATCTTCTCCGAAGCCATGCAGTGGGCGTTGTCGTTGGGATCGGCGCCCAGGTTCTGCTCGCCCGCCAAGCAGGAAATGCCGTCGCCACGGGCGGCCGCCTTGTTGAAGCGCGCCATGCCATCGGCATAGCGACGTTCGGCGCGTGTGGCTGCGACGGCGTCGCCGTAGGTGGAGCGCATGGTCTTGAGCAAGTGTTGCGCGTGCTCGCGTTCGTCTGGCGTGGCTGCTTGGAAGGCCGCCTCATAGGCCTGCCGGAAGCTGGAGTTGGGACGCTCGGACGCCAGCGCCAACCAGGCGATGCCCAGTGATCGATCGACCGGCTGGTGGTCGCCGTTGAGCGCCATTACACCCAGTACGTATTGGGCCGGCTTGCTCGCCCAACTGGCCGCTTCCTTGAAGAAGCGTTGCGATTCGGCAACGTCACCGTGACCGTAGGAGCGCTCGGCAATGCAGTAGAAGAAGTCGCCGGGCAGGATGCGTTCCTCGCTGGGAACACAGACGGTCCTGGCCAGGTCGGCATCGGAAGGCACCGCTGCGACCGACGCTGCCTGTGCCGGCATATCGCCCGCCATCGCGGGTGCAGCGATTACCAAGCACGTGATCAACCACCAACCCATGCGACGAATTCCGTGATTTCCTTGCATATGCCTGCCTCCATGGAACGGTTCCGATCGGCGCGATCGTAATCTTCCTATCGCTGGTTGGCGGCAAATGGGGTCATGAAGATTTCTTCATCCATGGCGCAAAACAAAAGCCACCCCGATGGGAGCGGCTTTGCGAGGTTAGCCTCTGGTGGCAATGCCACCTTGAAGGTGGCAATGCCACAACCCTCTCCCCGTTGGAGAGAAGACCTCATTCCACCTCGTCGGAACCTTCGTTGACGCCCTCGAACAGGAACGTCGACAGATATCGCTCGCCGGTGTCCGGCAACATCGCCAGCAGCACCGCGCCCTCCGGCGCATCCTTGGCCACCTGCAGCGCGGCCGCCAACGTCGCGCCCGCAGAGATGCCGACGAAGATGCCTTCCTTCTGCGCCAGAGCACGCGAGGTATCGCGCGCCACCACATCGTCGATCGGCAGGATCTGGTGCGCCACCTCGCGGTTCAGTACCGCAGGCACGAAATCCGGCGTCCAGCCCTGGATCTTGTGCGGTTGCCATTCCTTGCCCGAGAGCAAGGCCGCGCCAGCGGGTTCGCTGGCGATGATCTTCACTTCCGGACGTGCCACCTTCAGCACCTCGCCCACGCCCGTGAGCGTGCCGCCGGTGCCCCAGCCGGTGACGAAGTAATCCAGTCGCTTGCCGGCGAAATCGCGCAGGATTTCCGGTGCCGTGGTGTTCCGGTGATAGGCGGGGTTGGCCGGGTTTTCGAATTGGCTGGCCAGGAACCAGCCATGCTTGTCGGCCAGTTCCTTGGCCCGGCGCACCATGCCGCTGCCGCGTTCCGCCGCTGGCGTCAGCACCACCTTGGCGCCGTAGGCGCGCATCAACTTGCGGCGCTCGATGGAGAAGGTTTCCGTCATCACCGCCACGAAGGGATAGCCGCGCGCCGCGCACACTGCGGCCAAGGCCACGCCCGTATTGCCTGAGGTGGCTTCCACCACCGTCTGGCCGGGCTTGAGCACACCGCGCTGTTCGGCGTCGATGATGATGGCGTAGGCCAGGCGGTCCTTCACCGAACCCGCCGGGTTGAACGCCTCGACCTTGGCATACAGCGTCACATGCTTCGGCGCCAGGCGATGGATGCGCACGATGGGCGTGTTGCCAATGGTGTCGAGGATGCTGTCGTAGATCATGGAATGGCTCCGGGGCTCGGCAGGGATGAAAGGCACAAGGCGCGATGGTGCACCCGCAAGGGAAAAGGTTGTGTCAAGCCGCCGCGCTCGCCAAGGCCGGGCCTGTCGAGGCGATGATGCCCAACGGGGCGCTACCGAACCACGACAAGGTCGTGGCGAGGCTGGCCACCTCGCCGATGATCAGCAACGCCGGCGACCGCACGCCATGCCGTTCCGCCTGCTCCACCAGGTTGGCCAGCGTGCCGACCACCACCCGCTGTTCCGGCCGTGAACCGTTTTCCACCAGCGCGAACGGCGTGCTGGCCGCGCGCCCGTGATCGATCAGCTTCTGACGGATCAGCGGCAGCTCGCTCGTGCCCATATACACCGCCAGCGTCTGGCGTTCCTGCGCCAAGGCCGGCCAGTCGAGCGTATCGACGGAGTTCTGGCAATGCGCCGTGACCAGTCGCACCGCCTGCGCATGGTCGCGATGCGTGAGCGGCACGCCGGCATACGCGGCGCACGCCAGGGCCGCCGTGATGCCGGGCACCACTTCATAGGGAATGCCGTGACTGCGCAGGAATTCGAGTTCCTCGCCACCGCGTCCGAACACGAACGGATCGCCGCCCTTCAGGCGCACCACGCGACGTCCCGCTGCCGCATGCTCCCGCATCAAGTCGTGGATCTGCGCCTGCGTGGTGTGATGGTTGCCCGCCTGCTTGGCCACCTCGATGCGTTCGGCATCGCGCCGCGCCAACGCAAGCACTTCCACGCTCACCAGGCGGTCGTGAAGAATCACGTCCGCTTCGTTGAGGGCGCGCAAGCCGCGCAGCGTGAGCAGGCCCGGATCGCCCGGCCCCGCGCCCAACAACACGACAGAGCCGGTCGGCGCGGCTTCGGTAGCGTCGAGCAGGCGTTCGGTGGACGCTTCGGCCAGCGCCCATTGCCCACGCCGCAACAGGCTCTGCACGGGGCCGTGCAACACGCGCTCGTAAAAGCGACGCCGCAACGACACATCGGGCAGGCGCGCGCGAATACGTTGACGCATCTGCGCAAGCAGCGTCGCCACGGAACCGATGACCGGATCGATCGCCACTTCCAGCCGTTCGCGCAACAGCCGCGCCAGCATTGGCGCGTGGCCGCCGCTGGAAATGGCGATGGTGACGGGCGAGCGATCGATCACCGCGGGCACGTGGAAACTCGATTGCCCCGCGTCGTCGACGACGTTCACGAAAACACGCCGCGCCTCGGCGAGTACGGCGATATGGCGATGCAGCTCGCTGTTCGACGTGGCCGCAATCACCAGCCACACATCATCGAGCCACGCATCTTCGAAGCTGCCGCGCAGCCATCGCACGCGGCCGGCGTTCACCCAGCCATGCAATGTGGGCGTGATGTCGAGGGCGCCCACCGTCACTCGCGCGCCTGCTTCCAGCAACGCGGCGGCCTTGCGCTCACCCACCACGCCACCGCCCACCACCAGCACCGGGCGGCCGGACAGATCGGCGAACAAGGGGTAGAGCTTCATCGAACCTCAGGCTCCGTGAGATGCAGTGTTGACCTCCCACGCTAGGCACGCCGCCCGGGCCGCACAAATGATTTCTACGGCAACAGACATGCTCCGCCGTTATAAGGCGATTCGAGCTACCGGCACGACGAAGTATTGACGCAACGCAGCAACCGCTGTATAGACGTCTAATTGTGATCTCTCCGTTACGGTAATTCATGGACCATCATCGCCATCGGCTGGAAACCGCCCCGACCGCCTGCAAACGCAGCGCATCGGCGGAAAAGCATGCGCGATGTATCCGCAGCGCGACACCGAGTCCCTCTTCTCTCGATTGCCTGTGGAACCCAAGCCATGACGCTGACCCAACTTCGCTACCTCGTCGCCATCGCTGATGCCGGCCTGAACATCACCCTCGCGGCCGAACGCGTGCACGCCACGCAGCCCGGCCTGAGCAAGCTCTTGCGACAGCTCGAAGACGAGCTCGGCTTCCAGCTGTTCCATCGCAAGGGACGCAGCCTGCACGCCATCACGCATGCCGGTACGCACGTGCTCGAACGCGCACGCACCATTCTTGCGGAGGCGGCCAACATCCGCTCCATCGCGGCCAACCTGCGCAATGAATCGCGCGGCACGCTGCGCATCGCCACCACGCACACGCAGGCGCGCTTCGCACTGCCTTCGGCGGTGGCGGTGTTGAGCCGCAGCTATCCGCAGGTGAGCGTGCATCTTCAGCCGGTGAGCGACTCGGATGTGATTTCACTGCTCGACGGCGGCCAGGTCGACCTGGCCATCGTCAGCACCGCCGCCGGCGCCCCGCCGCCGAACGGCATCGCCCTGCCCGCCTACCGCTGGAACCGCAGCATCGTGGTGCCCAAGAACCATCCGCTGGCGCGACAGAAACAGGCGCCCACGCTGGAGCAACTCGCCGCGCATCCGCTGATCAGCTACGACTCATCGCTGAAGCCGGAGTCTTCGTTGATCCGCGCATTCCAAAGCGCGGGGCTCGATCCGCAGATCGTGATGACGGCAAGCGATGCCGATTTGATCAAGACTTACGTACGCGAAGGCCTTGGCATCGGCGTGCTGGCCGAGATGGCCTATCAGCCGGATCACGACACCGATCTGCGCGAACTGGGCGCGGACAATCTGTTTGCTTCCTGCACCACGTGGATCGTGTTGCGCCGCGAGAGCGTGTTGCGCGAATACGCGCTGGATTTCATTGGTGTGTTTGCGCCGCATCTGGAGCGTCGCGCGGTGAGTCGCGCGTTGGCTTCCGGGGGCACGGGTACTTCACAGTGGCCGGGTGTGCCGCATTGGCGGGAGCGGCGGGTGCCGGTGAAACTGGTGGAGCCGTTGGTGGAGGCGCAGTGAGGTTTTTGGTTTCGCTGGACGTGGTGGTTCCGACTCCGGCCTATGGGTTGTCGCGCAGGTAGAACGTTCGGATACCTTATTTGATTTTTAGCTCGTCATCCCGACGCACCCCCAAAGGGGGCGAGGGCCGGAGGCGCTTTTCAACAGCCGAAGGTTGGTCATCCAGTGACTTTGCACTTGGTTATCGCGAATCCTGTGCTCGCTCTTATGCGGCGCTTCCGCGATCAGGCCGCTTACGCAGCGGGCGATTCGATCGGCTGCCGCCGCTCGAGTCACTTTTCTTTTGCTTGCCCAAAAGAAAAGTAACCCAAAGAAAATGGCCTTCAGAGCAAAGGCTCGCAGCATCGTGTTGGGATAAGCCCGAGCGCTCGAGGATGGTTGTGGCGGGACCCCCATGGGAGGCCACACAGCGGGTACTTCGTAGCGCTGCGCAACGCGCCCGAATCGCAGAGGACTTAAAGCGGAGCCTCGCTTTGCATCGGCCTTTGCTTTGGCTTCGCTCTTACGTTCTCTCCGCGCCCCCACTTCTCCCTCTCCCCTTGTGGGAGAGGGTTGGGGAGAGGGGGCGGGTGCTCGCGGAACAGTCTCTACTTCGCGCTTTGGCTCTTGGCCCTTCGGGGTCCCCGTATGACAGCGGCGGGCGGGTGGAGGAAAGCCCGTAGGGTGGCCGCAGGGATGCGGCCAGTTTTTCGACAGGACACGGATGTCCTGTCGAAAAACCCCGTAACCCGCCCGCGAACCTTCCGTCCAACGGACGGAAGGCGCGTCATCCGGGGTGCCTTTTCTTTTGGCATTGCCACCATCTCGGTGGTTATTTTCTCTTGGGCAAGCAAGAGAAAATGACCCGGCCTGCGGCAGCAGGTCGGAAGCCCGCCGCAGGCGAGCCAGGTCATCGAATCGCGACAACCGAGCGCGAAGTCACTGGATAACCAGCCTTCGGCTGTTGAAAAGCGCCTGCGGCTTTCGCCGGAATGACAAGCAAGAAAGCGCCACACTCACCCGCGCAACAAGCCCCTCTGCTCCAGCAGAGACACAATATGCCCCGCCAACACCAACGGATCCCCGGCATTCCCGTCAATTCGCAACTCCGGCTGCAGCGGCTCCTCATACGGATCGCTGATTCCCGTGAAATGCGTAATCGCCCCCGCACGCGCCTGCGCATACAACCCCTTGCGATCACGCGCTTCGCAAACATCCAGCGCCGTCGCCACATGGATCTCGATGAAATCGCCGTGCGCCTCCACCAGTGAACGCGCCTCGGCGCGTGCGTCCGCATAAGGTGCAATCGGAGCGCACACCGCCACGCCGCCGTGGCGCACGATCTCACTGGCCACGTAGCCAATGCGTGTCACGTTGGCATTGCGATCCTCGCGCGAAAAGCCCAGGCCTCGTGAGAGATGCTTGCGCACTTCGTCGCCGTCCAGCACGGTCACCGCGCGACTGGTGCGCTCCAGCAACTGCGCCACGACCGCTTGCGCGATCGTCGACTTGCCCGCACCGGAAAGCCCGGTGAAGAACAGGGCGAAACCACGCGAAGCCTGCACCGGATGCCGCTCTCGCAGGATTTGCACCACCTCGGGAAACGAGAACCACGCAGGAATATCGCTGCCTTCCTGCAGGTGGCGACGCAGCTGTGTTCCTGAGATGTCGCGCACCTCGTCGTCGGGTTGCACTTCGTTCGATGGCAGGTAGGCGTCGCGGTTGGCCACGTACACCATGGCCGGGAACGGCACGATGCGGATGCCCAGTTCGTCCTGATGACGCTCCAGCAGATGCTGCGCATCGAACGGACCATAGAACGGCTCGCCGTTGGCGTCATTGCCGGGGCCGGCGTGATCGCGGCCCACGATGAAGTGGCTCGCCCCATAGTTCTTGCGGATGATGGCGTGCCACAGGGCCTCGCGCGGACCACCCATGCGCATCGCCAATGGCAACAGCGACAAACGCGCGCTGTTCGCCGGGTACTGCGGCAGCAGCGCCTGATAGCAGCGCACGCGCGTGTAGTGGTCGACGTCGCCCGGCTTGGTGCGTCCCACGGACGGCTGCACCAGCAGCTTGGCGCCTACTTGCTGCGCGGCGCGCAGCGTCAATTCGCGATGCGCGCGATGCATGGGGTTACGCGTCTGGAAGGCGACGATGCGATGCCAACCCTGCGACGTGAACCAGTCACGCAGGCCACGCGGCGTGTCCCGCAGCGCGCTGAAGTCGTAGTGCGACGGCGCCTGGATGCCGCGTACGCGGCCGCCAAGGTTCACCGGACGATAGCGATCCAGCAACTCGGCCACGCCGGGGTGCGTGCGGTCCGTGGTGCCGAACACTTGTTGCGCCTCGTGAGCGCGGTCGGGTCGATAAATGTCTTCCACTTCCAGCACCGCGATCGGTACGCCCTGCACGTCGCGCAGCGCGACTTCGCTGCCTGGCACCAGGCGTTCTGCGAATGCTTCGCTGACGTCCAGTGTGATCGGGATGGGCCACAGCGTGCCGTCCCCCAGGCGGGATTCGGCCACTACGCGATCGTAGTCGCGTTGGGCGAGAAACCCTTCCAGGGGCGAGAACGCGCCGTTGAGCAGCAGCTCCAGATCGCACAGCTGGCGCGTATCCAGGTCGATGCCCGGCAAGCCCGCGCTGCGTTGCTTGAGCACGGCGGCTTGGTCCGCCGGCAGATACAACTCCTTCAGCACGCCGCCGTGCGGTGCAATCAGCGAGGGAGCTTCATCATCGGAAAGCGCAGCAGCGTTCTGCGCGAGGGCACTGTGGCTCATGGTGTGGTTCTTCTTGTCGGGGCGGTGGCCGGCGTCGTGCGCCGGATTGGTTCTTGTGGTGTTCGGTCAAGCCAGACCGTGAAGCCCGCATTCGCGCTTCAGGCCAAAGAAACGAGTCGCGTCGATATCGGTGCCGGGCTCCCAGCGATGCGTGGTGTGCACATCGCCGATGGAGATGTATCCCTGCTCCCACAGCGGGTGGTAAGGCAGGCCGTGCTTGTGCAGGTACAAGCCGACGTCGCGGTCGGTCCAGTCGGCGATGGGATGGAATTTCCAGCGGCCATCGCGACGTTCGGCAAACGGAATGTCGGCACGCGTGCGTGCCTGGCTGCGGCGCAACCCCGCGAACCAGGAGCCCGCGTGAAGTTCATTCAACGCACGCTGCATGGGTTCCACCTTGCGCAGTTGGTTATAGCGGTCGATGCCCGCCACGCCCTGCTCCCATAACCGCCCTTCCCTCGCCTCCAGCCAAGCGGGACTTTCCAGCGCGCTGTACACGCGGACATTCAAGGCAAGGCGATCGCGCAATTCCTCGATGAAGCGATAGGTTTCAGGAAAGAGATAGCCGGTATCGACCAGCACCACCGGAAGATCCGGCCGCTGCCGCGTCAACAAATGCAATGACACCGCCGCCTGCGCACCAAAGCTCGACGACAACACGTGCGTGCCCGGCGCATAGGCAAGCGCCCAGACCACGCGCTGCTCGGCCTCCAGATGGCCAAGCCAGATATTGAGTTCCTTCAGCGCCCGGGCATCGTGTTGCGCATCCTCGAGCAGCGTCTGCTTCATGCCACGACCTCCGCGGGAATCCGCCGGGTGTTGGCGTTGATCACGCCGGTGCGCACCAGGAAATCGCCGAAGCCTTCGTCGGTCGCGCGTTCCGACGCGTACCGCGCGAACAACGGCGACAGCGCCTCGAGAATGGCCGGCTCGTCCACGTTTTCCCGATGGATCTGGTTGAGCCGCTGACCGCGGAAATCCGCGCCCAGCCGCAAGTCGTAGCGACCGGGCCCGCGACCGACCAGCGCAATCTCGCCCAGGTACGGGCGCGAGCAACCGTTGGGGCAACCGGAAAGTCGCAGCAGGATGGGCGCATCGCGCAGGCCATGCGATGCCAGCAACGCTTCGAGCTTTGGCAACAGGTCCGGCAGATAGCGTTCGCTTTCCGCCATGGCCAGGCCGCAAGTGGGCAACGCCACGCAAGCCACGGCGTGACGACGAATACCGCTGTCGGTGCGATAGCCATCGAGTCCATGCGCCGCCACGATGGCGTCGATGCGCGCGCGATGTTCTGCCGCCACGTTGGCGACGATCACGTTCTGGTTGCAGGTGAGGCGGAAATCGCCCTCGTGGATGCTGGCCAGCTCGCGCAAACCGGTGAGCCAGCGGCGCTCGCCCACATCGGCAAGGCGGCCCGATTCGATCTGCAATGTGAGATGCCAGCGTCCATCGTCGCCTTCGATCCAGCCGTAGCGATCGCCGTTGTGGTCGAAGTGGTAATCGCGTTCCGGTTCCAGCGCAAAACCCAGGCGCTGTTCCAGTTCGGCCTTGAAGGTGTCCAGGCCGCGATGGTCGATGGTGTATTTCAGGCGCGCGTGCTTGCGCTCGCTGCGATTGCCCCAGTCGCGCTGCACGGCCACGATGGTTTCGGCCGTGGCCAGCAGGCGCTCCGGCGGTACGAAGCCGATGACGCTGGCCAACCGTGGATAGGTGCTCGCATCACCATGCGTGGCGCCCATGCCGCCGCCGATGGCGACGTTAAAGCCCTTCAGCTCGCCCTGCTCGATGATGGCGATGAGCCCGAGATCCTGCGCGAACACGTCCACGTCATTGAGCGGCGGAATGGCCAGGCCGATCTTGAACTTGCGCGGCAGATAGGTGCGACCGTAGAGCGGTTCCTCGTCCTTGGGTTCGTCCACCAGCGGTTCGCCGTCGAGCCAGATCTCGTGATAGGCGCGCGTGCGCGGCGACAGTTCTTCCGACAGCCTCGTGGCCCATGCATAGGCGAGCGCATGCGCGCTGGATTCCACCGGATTGGGCGTGCTCACCACGTTGCGCACCACATCGCCGCAGGAGGCAATCGTGGTCGCCAGCGCGTCATGGATGGCGGCAATGGTGGGCTTGAGTTTCCGCTTGATGATGCCGTGCCACTGGAACGTCTGGCGCGTGGTGATGCGCAGCGTGCCGTTGGCGTAGTCGCGTGCGAGGCGATCGAATACCAGCCACTGCGTGGGCGTCACCACACCGGAAGGCAGGCGCGCGCGCAACATGAAGGAGAACGCGGGCTCCAGCTTCTGCTTGCGACGTTCCTCGCGCAGGTCGCGATCGTCCTGCTGGTAGCTGCCGTGGAATTTCAGCAGCTTGTTGTCGTCGTCGCTGATCGCGTTGGTGAGGGGGTCGCGCAGTCCTTCGACAATGGTGCCGCGAAGTTGCCGGCTGGCCGCCTTGATGCGTTCGAAATCGGAGAGAGGTGTGCTCATGTCAGTACACGTCGCGGGCGTAGCGGCCCTGCTGGAGAAGATCGGACAGCCATTCCTTTGCTTGCTCGTGCGACTGGCCGCCGTGCGCCACGGCCACGTCGATCAGCGCGGCATGCACATCCTTCGCCATGTGGTTGGCATCGCCGCACACGTAAAGGTGCGCGCCTTCCTGCAGCCATGCGTAGAGATCGCGCCCCTGTTCGCGGATGCGTTGCTGCACGTAGACCTTGGCGTCGCCGTCGCGCGAGAATGCCAGGTCGAGCCGATCCAGCGAGCCATCGCGCAACGCTGCCTGCCATTCGATCTGATAGAGGAATTCGCTGCTGAAATAGCGGTTGCCAAAGAACAACCAGTGGCGTCCACGCGCCGCAGTTTCGCGGCGCTCCTGCACGAAGGCACGGAACGGCGCCACGCCGGTGCCTGGTCCGATCATGATCACGTCGCGGCTATCGTCCTTGGGCAGGCGAAAGCGTTCGTTCTCTTCGATGAAGACCGGCACGCCCCGCTCGTCCATCGATGCGCCAAGGAACGAAGAGGCCGCGCCCCAATGGGGTTCGCCATGAGCCTGGTAATCGATCACGGCCACGGTCAGGTGCACTTCGTCGCCCACCGCCTTCTGACTGGACGCGATGGAATACAGGCGCGGCGTTTGCGGGCGCAGCGCGGCGACCAGTTCGTCCGCCGACCATGCGGCTGGATGACGTCGCCACAGGTCGATGGGTTGCAGGTCGGCGAACAGCGCAGCGAGGCGCGACGATTGATCGGGACGAAGCAGGCTTGCCAACTCCTGGTCGCCGCTCACGTCGGCCACCGCGGCAATCAGCGGCCGGCTCAGTCGCGTGAGTTCGCGCTCGTGCGTCAGCCAGCGACGCAACGGCAGTTCCCTGCCCTCGTGATGCACGGCGTGTTCACCATCGAGCTTGAGCAGGCTCAGCCATTGATCGACCAGCGCAGGCGGATTCTCGGGCCACACGCCCACGGCATCGCCGGGTTGGTAATGCAGACCCGAGCCTTCCAGCGAAAGCTCGATGTGACGAATATCGCGGCCGGCATCGCGCGCCACGATGGTCTGGTTGTCGAGCACCGGCGCGGCGAACGGGCGTTCCCGATGATGCGTGGCGCGCGACGGCACCGGTTGCAGCGTGGCCACGCGTGCTGCCGGCTGCGTGGCGCCAAGGGCTTGCCTCGCCTGCTCCAACGCACGTTCCGTCCATGGCGTGGCCACGGCGTCGATATCCACGTCCGCTTCGCCCAGGGGCGCAAGGCGTGTGCCGCCGAGTTCGGCGAAGCGATCATCGAGCTGGCGACCGATCGCACAGAATTGCGGATAGCTCGAATCGCCCAGTCCCAACACGGCATAACGCAGGCCGGGCAACTTGGGCGCGCGCTTGCCGAGGATGAATTCCACCAGGCCGCGCGCATCGTCCGGCGGTTCGGCGTCGCCCTGGGTGCTGATCACCACGACCAGATGCGTTTCCTTCGCAAGATCACGCTGGGCATAGCCGTCGGCGCGCACCAGGCGAACGGCCAGGCCGGCGGCTTCGGCGCGCGCGCTCAGTTGCGTGGCGATGCGCTTGGCCTGCCCGGTCTGGCTGCCGTAGAGAATGGTGAGCCGCTCGCCGACGGCCTTGGCAGGCTGCGCGGGAAGAATGCCCCGCTGCAGCTGGTCGGCGCGTGCGGCGCTCCAGGCGGCGATCCAGTAGAGCTCGGCGGGGCCGAGTCCGTCAGCGAGTCGCTCCAGCGAGGACAGCCTGTCGCCGTCGAGGGAGGCAAGACCGGTTTGCGTTGCGACGACCGCGTTCACTGTCCACCTTTGGACGTCCATACATCTGGACAGCCAAAGTAGTCATCGCTTTATGTCATGTGAAAGGACGTGTTGGCATAACCATATGTCCGCAGGCTTATTTCCCTTGGCAGGGACCCACCCCGTAGACTGGCCGCGTTTCCACTGCGTTTTGGTTCATGCCCACGGATTTCCTCACTTCAGCCGTCATCGGCGTGCTGGCACAGCTGGTCGACGGCGCCCTGGGCATGGCTTATGGCGTCACCTCAGCTGCGATGCTGCTGGCCCTGGGCGTCCCGCCCGCCATGGCGAGCGCCAGCGTCCACTATGCGGAAACGCTGACCTGCGGCGCTTCCGGGGCCAGCCATCTGATGGCCGGCAACGTGATCAAGCGGCTGTTCTGGGCACTGGTGATCCCCGGCGCCATAGGCGCCACCGTGGGCGCCTATGTGGTCAGCCACGTCCCGGCCGCCTGGATGAAGCTGGCCCTGACGCCTTATCTGATCGGCATGGGCCTGTTCCTGCTGTTTCGCCCCTTGCGCCGCCAGCGCCTGCATGAGGAAACACCCGCCATCAGCCGTCCGCTGGGGCTGGCGGCCGGTTTTGCCGACGCCGTGGCTGGCGGCGGCTGGAGCGCGCTCACCGTGACCACGCTGGTGGCGCGCGGGGTGCGGCCGCGCATGGTCATCGGCACGGTGCACTTGGCCAAGTGCGTGGTGAGCGCCGTGGCCAGCATCAGTTTCTTTGTCCATGTGGGCTTTCCGCATGGCGCCTCGGTGGCAGGCCTGATCGTGGGCGGCGTGGTGGCCGCGCCGCTCAGCGCCCTGCTCGCCCGCCGCATGCCGCCCCGCGTCGCCACCGTGCTGGCGGCACTGGCCGTGCTGGGCATCGGCATCAACAACATCGCGCACACGCTGCTGCACTGACGGCGATCAACGGTGCCGTCATCGCGTTCGCTTAGAATGGCGGGATGACCAAGTCCCCTGTCCTCCCCATCGAAGTCCGCGGCAGCGCCAAGCAGCCGCTGGGCATGAGTCCCGCGCAGTTCCTGCGCGACTACTGGCAGAAGCGCCCGCTGCTGATTCGCCAGGCGTTTCCCGATTTCGTCTCGCCGATCGAACCGAACGACCTCGCCGGCCTGGCGATGGAAGACACCGCGCTCTCGCGCCTGATCATCCACGACGAAACCCGCGACCGCTGGAAGGTGAAGACCGGCCCGCTGACCGAGAAGGATTTCGCCAGCACGCCCAACAAGAACTGGACCCTGCTGGTGCAGGACGTGGACAAGTGGGACGCGGACGTGGCCGCCCTGCTGGAAGACTTCAACTTCCTGCCCAGCTGGCGCCTGGACGACATCATGATTTCGTACGCCGAGCCCGGCGGCGGCGTGGGTCCGCACGTCGACCAGTACGACGTGTTCCTGCTGCAGGGCCTGGGCCAGCGCCATTGGGCGATCGACACCAACCCCGATGCACCCACTGGTTTCCGCCCCGACGTGGAACTCAAGCAGCTGCAGGTGTTCGAGCCCGACCACGAATGGATGCTCGAACCCGGCGACATGCTCTACCTGCCGCCCGGCGTGCCGCACGACGGCATCGCCTTTGGCGGCCCGTGCCTCACCATCTCGGTGGGCATGCGCGCGCCATCGCAGGCCGAGCTGACTGGCGACCTTGCCGACTATCTGGCCGAACGCCTGCCCGATGAACTGCGCTACGCCGATCCCGATCTCACCCCGGCCAAGTCCGCCGGCGAAATCGACCGCGCGGCGCTCGCCCGCCTCAAGCAGGCGTTGCCGTTTGCCGCAGCGCTGGACGAAGCCACGCTCACGGACTGGTTCGGCCGCTTTATCACCCGCTACCGCAGCGCCCAGATGCCGGTGCCCCCGGAAAAGGAACTGTCCGAGGCCGCCCTGCGCAAGCCGCTTGACGCCGGCGCCGCTCTGCTGCGCCATCCGTGGGCGCGCATGGCCTGGGCGCGTGCCAAGCGTGGCGCCACCCTGTTCGTGAACGGTCATGCCTATCCGACGTCGGTGGATCTGGCCGAACGTCTCTGCGCGGCGCGCGAACTCGTTCCGGGCAAGTCGTTGCCCGACGCCGAACTCGCCTTGCTGCTGGCTCTGGTCAACGACGGTCACCTGATCGTCCACAAGCCGCGCCGCCGATGAGCGACCGCGACGTCCGCCCGGATGCACCCAACGCTGGCGAGAATCCGACCTTGCCGGCCGGCGATCGCACCGAAGTGGCCGCCGCCCGCCTCCGGCTGCTGAGCGAAGCACGACGGCGCATCGCCATCTATCAGCCCGCACTTTCCGATGAGGTCTACGGCAGCACACTGGAACTGGCCGAGCTTCGACGCCTCGCCACGTCCGGGCGCGGTGCCGAGATCCGGCTGATCGTGCACACACCCGAAGATGCGCTGCGCGACAACCATCGGCTGGTCGCCCTCGCCCAGCGCTTGTCCAGCGTGGTGCTGGTGCGCACACCGCTGGAAGAAGTGGACCTGGCCTACGCCTCGTCCTACCTGCTCACCGACCAGGGCGGCTACCTGTTCCAGCCCGACGCACGCCGCGCCGACGGCCGCGCGTCGCTGGCCGACCGCGCCGGGCAGGCGCCGCTGATGCAGCACTTCAACGAGGTGTGGGAGCGTTCGGCCCGCGCCAGCGTCTGGTTGCCGCTCGATCTCTAGCCGCCGGCTGAACGGCGGGCATCTCGGCGCAGGCCTTGCCCGCATCGGCGCAAACGCGTCGTTCGCCGGGCAAATCCGCGCTCTACGACGATGGTCGGTACCCGGAAACTCGAAATATCGTCGATCGACCCCATCTAAGGTCGGAGTTTTGGGTTGCCGCGTCGCAGCACCCCAAGGCTATAATTAACGGGATTTTTCCCAGCCATCCGGCCAACCCCGGCCGGAGCAGCTGCATGCCTCCTTTCCTCACCGGTGGTGACGTGAGCACAAATCTGATCCGCGAGTTTTTCGACTCCTCCCAACTCGCCGGCGGTAACGCCGATTACGTTGAACAGCTCTATGAATCGTGGTTGGCGGACCCTTCGTCGGTCGAGGCTACCTGGAGCAAGTATTTCGAGACTTTCAAAGGCCGCGAGTCGGGGGACGTGCCCCACTCTGCGGCCATTGCGCGTATAGAGGCCGCACAAAAGCAGCGTCGCAACGGTGTCGCCGTGGCCGCTGGCCCGGTCGACGACGCCCACGCCCGCAAGCAGGCCGGCGTGCTGCGCATCCTCACCGCCTACCGTTCGCGCGGCCACCTGGCCTCGAACCTCGACCCGCTCGGCCTGGCCGAGAAGCTGCCGGCGCCGGACCTGGAGCCCTCGTTCCACGGTCTGTCCGATGCCGACCTGGATACCGAGTTCGACTGCGGCAACTTTGCCGGCGGTGGCCAGCGCATGAAGCTGCGCGACCTGATTGCCCGACTGAAGAAGGTGTACACCAACACCCTCGGCGTCGAGTTCATGCACATCAGCAACCATGAACAGCGCAACTGGATCTACACCCGCCTGGAGCAGGCCAACGGCACCGCCGGCCTCGACGCCGCGGGCAAGAAGCGCGTGCTCGCCGAGCTCACCGCGGCCGAAGGCCTGGAGCGCTACCTGCACACCAAGTACGTCGGCCAGAAGCGCTTCTCGCTGGAAGGCGGCGACAGCCTGATCCCGATGGTGGACGACGTGGTCCGCGCCGCGGGCGACAACGGCGTCAAGGAAGTGGTGATCGGCATGGCCCATCGCGGCCGCCTCAACATGCTGGTCAACATCCTGGGCAAACCGCCGCGCACGCTGTTCAACGAATTCGAAGGCAAGTGGGACCATCCGGATGATCCGGCCCACTCGGGCGACGTGAAGTACCACATGGGCTTCTCCGCCGACGTCAAGACGCCCAACGGCGGCACGCACGTGGCGCTGGCGTTCAACCCCTCGCACCTTGAGATCGTCAACCCGGTGGTGGCCGGCTCGGTGCATTCGCGCCAGGTCCGTCGCCGCGACACCGAGCGCAAGCAGTCTCTCGCCGTGCTGGTGCACGGCGACGCGGCGCTGGCCGGCCAGGGCGTGAACATGGAATTGTTCAACATGTCCCAGGCGCGCGGTTTCAAGATCGGCGGCAGCCTGCACATCGTGGTGAACAACCAGGTGGGCTTCACCACCTCCAACCCGCAGGACGCCCGCTCCACGCTGTACTGCACCGACCTGGCCAAGATGGTCAACGCGCCGGTGTTCCACGTGAACGGCGACGACCCGGAAGCCGTCATCCAGGCCACTCGCCTGGCGTACGACTTCCGCAAGCAGTTCCGCAAGGACGTGGTGATCGACCTGGTGTGCTACCGCCGCCACGGCCACAACGAAGCGGACGAGCCGGCGGCCACGCAGCCGGTGATGTACCAGATCATCCGCAAGCGCCCGACCACGCGTGATCTCTACGCGCAGGAGCTGGTGAAGCAAGGCGTGATCGCCGACGGCGACGCCCAGAAGATGTTCGACGACTACCGCGCCCGCCTCGAAGCCGGTGCGCCGATGACCGAGCTGACCACCTCGCTGGTCAAGGACATCGAAGTCGACTGGGAGAAGTTCATCGGCGGCAAGCTCTCCACCGAGACGAGCACCGCGTATCCGAAGCAGCGCCTGGTGGAACTGGCCAACCAGATCCTCAAGCTGCCCAAGGACCTGACGCTGCAGTCGCGCGTGGCCAAGATCTATGAAGACCGCGCCAAGATGGCCGCCGGCGAACAGCTGGGCGACTGGGGCTTTGCGGAAAACCTCGCGTACGCCACGCTCATCGACGAGAACTACAACCTGCGCCTGGTCGGCCAGGACGTGGGTCGCGGCACGTTCTTCCATCGCCATGCCGTGCTGCATGACCAGCAGACCGGCTACACCTACATGCCGTTGGCCGACGTGCGTTCGGGCGCCGACGTGGAAGTCATCGACTCGCTGCTCAGCGAAGAAGCGGTCATGGCGTTCGAGTACGGCAGCGCCACCACCGACCCGTACACCTTGCACATCTGGGAAGGCCAGTTCGGCGACTTCGCCAACGGTGCGCAGGTGGTGATCGACCAGTTCATCAGCTCGGGCGAAGCGAAGTGGAACCGCCTGTGCGGCCTGGCACTGTTCCTGCCGCACGGCTACGAAGGCCAGGGTCCGGAGCATTCCTCGGCCCGCCTGGAGCGCTTCCTGCAGCTGTGCGCGCTGGACAACATGCAGGTGTGCGTGCCCACCACGCCGGCCCAGGCGTTCCACATGATTCGCCGCCAGATGGTGCGCCCCACGCGCAAGCCGCTGATCGTGATGACGCCCAAGTCGCTGCTGCGCCACAAGCTGGCCGTGTCCTCGCTGGACGAACTGGCCACGGGCAGCTTCCAGCTGGTGATTCCGGAACATCGCGAACTGGCCGCCAAGAAGGTCAAGCGCGTGGTGCTGTGCTCGGGCAAGGTCTATTACGACCTGCTGGAAGACGCCGAGAAGCGCGGCCTCACCGACGTCGCCATCGTGCGCGTGGAGCAGCTGTATCCGTTCCCGCGTCCGCAGGTCACGGCCGAACTGGAAAAGTATGCTTCCGCCAAGGAAGTGATCTGGTGCCAGGAAGAGCCGATGAACCAGGGCGCGTGGTTCCAGATCCGCCATCACCTGCAGGCCTGCGTCAACAGCAAGCAGAGCCTGTCGTATGCGGGCCGCGCTCGTTCGCCGGCACCGGCGGCGGGTCACCTCAATACGCACGTCGCCGAGCAGGCGGCACTCGTGGAGCAGGCACTGGTGGCGCCGATCGGCACCGACCACGCGGCAGAATAGTTCTCTCATTGAAGAGTGCGGCCATGGATGGCCGCTTTTTGACTTTGGCGTTCACGGATGGACGCACTAAAATTTGAGAAGTGCGGCCAGGGATAGCCGCTTTTTGACCTTCGCGTTCAGGGATGAACGCACTAATCAAAGGATATTTATGTCTATCGAAGTCAAGGTTCCCGTCCTGCCCGAGTCCGTCTCCGACGCCACCATCGCTACCTGGCACAAGCAGGCCGGCGAAGCGGTGAAGCGCGACGAAAACCTGGTCGACCTCGAAACCGACAAGGTAGTGCTCGAAGTGCCGTCGCCGGTCGACGGCGTGCTGAAGGAAATCAAGTTCCAGTCCGGCGACACCGTGACCAGCCAGCAGGTGATCGCGGTGATCGAGGAAGGCGCTGCCGCCGCTGCGCCGGCTCCGGCCGCTGCTGCTCCGGCCCCCGCCGCCGCGCCGGCTGCTGCCGCTCCGGCCAAGGCTGCCGCCGGCAATGCTGATCTCTCGCCGGCCGGCCTGCGCGTGGCCACCGAACAGAACATCGATGCCTCGAAGGTCGCCGGCACCGGCCGCGACGGTCGCGTGACCAAGGAAGACCTGCTCAACGTCGGCAAGGGTGGCGCCGCTCCGGCCGCTGCTGCGCCGGCCGCCAAGCCGACGCCGGGTTCGCGTCCGGAAGAGCGCGTGCCGATGACCCGCATGCGCGCCCGCATCGCCGAACGCCTGATGCAGTCGAAGAACTCCATCGCCATGCTCACCTCGTTCAACGAAGTGAACCTGGCCGAGGTGGTGAAGATGCGCAAGGCGCTGGGCGAGTCGTTCGAGAAGGCCAATGGCGTGAAGCTCGGCTTCATGAGCTTCTTCGTGAAGGCGGCTGCCGAAGCGCTGAAGCGTCATCCGCTGGTCAACGCCTCGGTCGACGGCAACGACATCGTCTATCACGGCTACCAGGACATCTCCATCGCCGTGTCCACCGACAAGGGCCTGGTGACGCCGGTGCTGCGCGACGTGCAGGACATGAGCTTCGCCGACGTCGAGCGCGGCATCGTCGACTACGCCAAGAAGGCGCGTGACGGCAAGCTGGGTCTGGACGACCTGCAGGGCGGCACCTTCACCATCACCAACGGCGGCACCTTCGGTTCGCTGCTGTCCACGCCGATCGTGAACCCGCCGCAGAGCGCCATCCTGGGCATGCATGCCATCAAGGAGCGCGCCATCGTCGAGAACGGCCAGGTGATCGCCGCCCCGATGATGTACCTGGCGTTGTCCTACGACCATCGCATCATCGACGGCAAGGACGCGGTGCTGTTCCTGGTGGATATCAAGAACCAGCTTGAGAATCCGCAGCGGATGCTTCTTGGTCTCTGACCAAGAAGCTAGTCAGGCACGGAGCTCTGGCGGCGAGCGTTGACGTTGAATCCACGCTCGCCGCACACATATCCCGCTTCATAAGTGACGTGCTTCCCCAGCGCGCACACCGTAAGGAAAAACCATGAGCGAAAAATTCGACGTCATCGTCATCGGCGCCGGCCCGGCCGGCTATGTGGCCGCGATCCGCGCCGCGCAGCTGGGCCTGAAGACTGCGTGCATCGACGCCTTTGTCGGCAAGGACGGCAAGCAGGCGCTCGGTGGCACCTGCCTCAACGTGGGCTGCATTCCGTCCAAGGCGCTGCTCGATTCGTCCAAGCAGTTCTACAACATCGCGCACAACCTGCCGGTGCACGGCATCACCGTGGAAGGCGCCAAGGTCGACCTGGGCACGTTCATTGGCCGCAAGGACAAGATCGTCAAGCAGTTCACCGGCGGCATCGGCCAGCTGTTCAAGGCGAACAAGGTCACGCCGTTCTTCGGCAAGGGCAAGCTGCTGAAGGGCAACGACGTCGAGATCACCGGCAACGACGGTTCCAAGCAGACCATCAGCGCCACCAACGTGATCCTCGCTTCCGGTTCGGTGCCGATCGAGCTGCCGTTCGCCAAGTTCGACAACAAGTTCATCGTCGACAACGCCGGCGCGCTCGACTTCACCGAAGTGCCGAAGCGTCTTGGCGTGATCGGCGCCGGCGTGATCGGCCTGGAGCTGGGCAGCGTGTGGAAGCGCCTGGGTTCGGACGTGACCGTGCTCGAAGCGCTGCCGGACTTCCTCAGCGTGGCCGACGCGGACATCGCCAAGATCGCCTTCAAGGAATTCGGCAAGCTGGGCCTGAACATCAAGCTCGGTGCCAAGCTCACCAAGGCCGAGATCAAGGGCAACGAAGTGGCCCTGACCTATGAAGACAAGGACGGCGCGCACGAACTCACCGTCGACAAGCTGCTGGTGGCCGTGGGCCGCCGCGCCTACACCGACGGCCTGCTGGCCGCCGATACCGGCGTGAAGCTGGACGAGCGCGGCCGCATCGTGGTCGACGAGCACAACCACACCGGCGTGAACGGCGTGTGGGCCATCGGCGACGCCGTGCGCGGCCCGATGCTGGCCCACAAGGGTTCCGAGGAAGGCGTGGCCGTGGCCGAGTGGATTGCCGGCAAGGCCGGTCACATCAACCTCGACACCGTGCCGTGGGTGATCTACACCGAGCCGGAAATCGCCTGGGCCGGCAAGACCGAGAAGCAGCTCAAGGACGAAGGCATCCCGTACAAGGTGGGCACCTTCCCGTTCGCCGCCATCGGCCGCGCCGTGGCCATGAACGAGGCCATCGGCCAGGTGAAGATGCTGGCTCACGCCGAAACCGACCGCATCCTGGGCGTGCACATGGTGGGCCCGGGCGTGTCCGAGCTGATCGCCGAGTGCGTGGTCGCGATGGAGTTCAAGGGCTCCTCCGAAGACCTGGCCCGCATCGTCCACGCGCACCCCACGCTGTCGGAAGCCGTGCACGAAGCCGCCCTGTCGGTCGACAAGCGCGCCATCCACAAGGGCAACTAAGAGCGGGAGTGAGTGGAGAGGAGTGAGAAGTGAGAGAGGGCCGTATGGCATTCTCGCTTTGACACGCTTCTCTACCGCCCGCCGGCTCTAAATGGGCCCGCTCATGGCAACATGGGCGGGCTTTTTGTTGTAGAAACGGTTAACGGTTATCCGAAAACATCGGCCAAACCGCTCTACTCTCACTTCTCACTTCTCACTTCTCCCCCTACTTTCCAGCTCTATGCCTACCGCCCTTTGCGTCTATTGCGGCTCCAGCAGCGGCAATCATCCCGAATACATCGAACAAGCCCGTGCCTTCGGCACGGAAATGGCCCGTCGCGGCATCGCGCTGGTCTATGGCGGCGGCAAGGTCGGCCTGATGGGCACCGTGGCCGATGCGGTGCTCGCCGCGGGCGGCAAGGTGATCGGCGTCATTCCGCGCCAGCTGGTGGACCTGGAAGTGGCGCATGCCGGCCTCACCGAGCTGGTGGTGGTGGACACCATGCACCAGCGCAAGACGCGCATGTTCGAGCTCTCCGACGCCTTCGTCGCCCTGCCCGGCGGCTACGGCACCATGGACGAGATGTTCGAAATGCTCACCTGGGCCCAGCTCGGCCTGCACCGCTATCCCTGCGCTTTTCTGGACGTACGCGGCTACTACACACAGCTGCGCGCCATGATGGACCACATGGTGGCCGAACGTTTCGTGCGCCCCGAGCAGCGCGAGAGTGTATGGTTCGGACAGGACATGACGCAGCTGTTCGACTGGATGGACAGCTACCAGGGTGTGTACACGCCCAAGTGGATCGACCGCAGCAGCGTCAAGGCCTGACCCCGGCGCGACGCGTAGAGTTAAGGATTGGCCATGAGTACACCCGGCGCCTTTCGCGCTTTCCGCATCCACAACGACGCCACCGGCTATCGCGGTAGTGTCGAGACCCTCGCCGCCGATGCGCTGAGCCCTGGCGAGGTGCTGGTGCAGGTGGCCTATTCGTCGATCAACTTCAAGGACGCGCTGGCGGGCACGGGCAAGGGCAAGATCCTTCGCCAATACCCGCTCAACGGCGGCATCGACGTGTCGGGCACGGTGGTCGCCTCCACCGACCCCGCCTTCAAGGAAGGCGATGCGGTGCTGTGCACCGGCAGCGGCCTGTCGGAAACGCGTGATGGCGGTTACGGCGAATACGTCCGCCTGCCCTCGGCGTGGACCATTCGCCTGCCCAAGGGCCTGAGCCTGCGCGACAGCATGATCATCGGTACGGCCGGCTTTACGGCTGCACTCGCGCTTCTACGTATGGAAGACAATCGCCAGACACCGTCGCTCGGCCCGCTCGCCGTCACCGGCGCCACCGGCGGCGTGGGCATGCTGGCCATCGATATCTTCTCGCGCGCCGGTTACGCGGTGCATGCGATCAGCGGCAAGGCCGCGCATTTCGATTTCCTGCGCGACTTGGGTGCCGCCGAGTGCATCGATCGCCACCAGCTCGTCTTCAGCGGCAAACCGATGGATTCGGCCCGTTTCGGTGGTGCGCTGGACAACGTCGGCGGCACCATGCTGGCCGGCCTGCTGCCGTTGATTGCGCCTTATGGCAACGTCGCCATCTGCGGCAATGCCGGCGGCATCGGTTTCGAAAGCACCGTGATGCCCTTCATCATCCGTGGCGCCAGCCTGCTCGGCATTGCCTCGGCCGGCACGGCGCGGGACATCCGCGACCGCGTATGGGAACGACTCTCCAGCGACTGGAAGCCGCAACACCTTGAGCGCATCGCCACGCGCGAAGTCACCTTGGAGCAGATGCCCGACGTGTTCGCCCGCATGCTGGCGGGAGATTCGTTTGGCCGTACCGTAGTACGCGTGGGTGGCGCAAGCTGAGCTTACGCTCAGCTTGGAAGCGTTGCGTCAGCGTCATAGAATCCAACGAAACAACAAGGGGAACTCCACCTTATGGCACGCATCCTGATCGTCGACGATTCGCCGTCGCAGCTGTTGGGCATCAAGCGCATCGTCGAAAAGCTCGGGCATGAAGCGCTGACTGCCGAGGATGGCGCTGCGGGTGTCGAGGCTGCCCGACGCGAACGCCCCGACCTGATCCTGATGGACGTGGTGATGCCGAACCTCAACGGCTTCCAGGCCACGCGCACCATCAGCAAGGATCCGGACACCCAGCACATTCCCGTGGTACTGGTGACCACGAAGGACCAGGAAACCGACAAGGTGTGGGGCCTGCGCCAGGGCGCGAAGGCCTACGTCACCAAGCCGATCAAGGAAGAAGAACTGGTGATCACGCTGAAGGAACTGCTGCCGGCGTAAGCGCCGAAGCAGGCTTCACGAGAAAACGGCGCCCGCAGGCGCCGTTTTTCGTTGGATTGCAGGCTCAGCGACGAGGATCGTAGTCGCCAAACTCCTCGCGCAAGGCTTCGTACGCTTTCTTCTGTGCATCGGTGTCGGCCAGCGGCGCGCGAATCGACAGTTCCACCAGTTGATCACCCGGATGCGCACCCGGCAGCCCACGCCCCTTCAGACGCAGCTTGCGGCCCGATTGCGAGCCTGCGGGAATGCGCAGATCCACCGTGCCCGCCAGCGTCGGCACCGGCACCGTGGCGCCAAGCGCGGCTTCCCACGGCGCAATGGGCAAGGTGTGCAGCACGTTTCGGCCGTCCAGACGGAAACGCGCATCGTCACGAATCCCCACTTCCAGCAGCAGGTCACCGTTGGAAGCGCCGCCCGAACCACTGTGACCCTGCCCGGCCAGGCGGATCACCTGCCCCGGCTGGATGCCGGCCGGAATCTTCACCTCCAGCACGCGCTCGCCGCCGCTGCCATCCTGCAACGCCAGGCGCGTGCGGCCCCCGTCGAAGGCGGTCTGCAGGTCGATCTGCACGTGCGCGTGCACATCACCGCCGCGACGTGCGCGCGGCGCACCGCGCGGGCCGGCGCCGGCCCCACCGCGTCCGCCGAACAGGCTTTCGAAAAAGTCGCTGAAATCACCGCCGCCATCGCCACCGAAATCGAAACCGTGGCTCTGGTTCCAACCCGGCGGCGGTCGGAACTGCTCGCCGCCGCGGTAACCGCCAGCGCGCAGCTCGTCGTAGGCACGACGTTTTTCCGCGTCACGAAGCACTTCGTTGGCTTCGTTGATCGACTTGAATTTCTCTTCCGCTCCCGCGTCTTTGTTCTTGTCGGGGTGATATTTCCTGGCCAGCTTGCGGTAGGCGGCCTTGATGTCCGCCTCGCTGGCATCCGGCTTCACGCCCAAGATGTCGTAATAGTCTTTGAATTCCACTGCCACTCCCCGGCAATCCATCCGCCCGGACCGACGGAGCGGAAATCACGGTTTCCGCCCATCGGCCGGCAAGGTTCGCCCGACTCGTATGGGTGATGCATGGCGATGCTCGCCACCCTCTCTATGGTCGACCACATGGGTGCGAAAATGGCGTGATTCAAGGCGACAAGCGGCCGTCGTAGCGCTAGCATCGCCTCCTCCCCATACCTCAGGCACCTTCCCATGAGCATCCAGGTCGGCGACACCTTGCCCGACGTCGAGATCCGCGTCGTCAGCAACGGCATCGAAGAAGCCCGCACCGGCCCCCTGTTCGCCGACCGCAAAGTCGTGCTGTTCGCCGTGCCGGGTGCATTCACGCCCACCTGCTCCAATCGCCACCTGCCGGGCTACGTGCAGCACCTCGCACAGTTCCAGGCGCGCGGCGTGGAAGTGATGTGCCTGGCCGTGAACGACGCCTATGTGATGCAAGCCTGGGCGGCCTCGCAAAACGTGCCGCCGGAGCTGCTGATGCTTGCCGATGGCAATGGCAACTTCACCAAGGCCATGGGCCTGGAGCTGGATGGCAACGCCTACGGCATGGGCCTGCGTGCTCGCCGCTTTGCGCTGTATGCCGAGAACGGCGTGGTGAAAGCGCTGCAGGTGGAAGCACCTGGCGAATTTCGCGTGTCCACCGCCGAGGCGATGCTCGAAGCGCTCGCCTGATGGCGGCGACGCCGACCCGGCACCGCCATGCGTTGAACGCCAGCGTTTTCGTGGTCGTGCGTCGCGGCGACCACGTGCTGCTCCTGCGGCGAGCGAACACCGGCTGGAAGGACGGTCAATGGAGCCTTCCTGCCGGCAGCCACGATGGCGGCGAGACGCTGGAGCAATCCGCCGCACGCGAACTTCGCGAGGAAACCGGGCTCGATGCGCAGCCGCATGACATGCGCCTGATCCATCTGCTGCATGCCCGTGCTGGCGACAACGGCGGCGAATGGCTGGGCGCGTTCTTCCTCGCCACGCATTGGCAAGGCGATGCGGTGATCGGCGAGCCGGCCAAGCACGATGGCCTCGACTGGTTTCCGCTCCATGCGCTGCCCGAGGAACTCATTGCCTATACCCGGCAAGGGCTTGAGCTGGGCCTGCACGGTACGACGTACTCCTCGTTCGGCTGGTAAGCCACGCCGCAACATCGGCTGCACTCTTTCTTTTCACGAGAGCGAGTAGCGTCTTGCTCTTACTTCCCATGAAAGCGGAGCCATGCCATGTCCAGCCAAGCCCAGCGCATCCCCGGTCCCGATCATCCGATCGACGTGACGCCCAGCAAGGATCACGTGGTGGTGCGCGTCGCGGGCCGCGTGGTAGCCGATACCCGACGTTCGCTGAGCCTGCAGGAGGCGAACTATCCCGTCGTGCATTACATCCCGCGCGAAGACGTGGACATGTCCCTGCTGGAACGCACGAATCATCAAACCCGCTGCCCCTACAAGGGCGATGCGTCGTACTACAGCATTCCTTCGGCCGGCGAGCGCGGCACCAACGCCGTATGGACGTATGAGCATCCATACGATGCCGTGGCCTCGATCAAGGATTACCTGGCGTTCTACGGCACGCGCGTGGATGCCGTCGAGGTGACACCGGGCTGACGGCAGGCAAAAAGAAACCCGGCCGAAGCCGGGTTTCTCTTGACCATCGAGCGAGGATCACTCGCCGTCGGCGGGTGCCTCCGGAGCGGCATCGACAGGGCCTTCTTCACCCTCGCCTTCGCCGTTCTCCGCTTCCGCATCGAGACGCACCACGCTCACCAGCTTCTCGTCGGAAGGCAGGCGAATGAGCGTAACGCCCTGGGTGTTGCGACCGAGCTGCGACACTTCCGCCACGCGCGTGCGCACCAGCGTGCCCTGATCGGAGATCAGCATCAGCTCGTGCGCTTCGGTGGCCTGGATGGCCGCGACCAGTGCGCCGTTGCGCTCGGAACACTGGATGCCGATGACGCCCTGCGTGCCGCGGCCCTTCTTCGGGAACTCGTCGAGCATGGTGCGCTTGCCGTAGCCGCGTTCGGTGGCGGTGAGGATGTCACCCTCGGCGGCCACGATCAGCGACACCACCTCGGCGCCATCGCCGAGCTTCATGCCGCGCACACCCGTGGCGGTACGGCCCATCGAACGCACTTCGGATTCATCGAAGCGCACCGTCTTGCCGTTCGATGCAAACAGCAGCACATCACTGTTGCCGCCGGTGAGCGCGACGTTGACCAGCGCATCGCCCTCGTCGAGGTTGATGGCGATCTTGCCCTTCTGCAGTTGGAACGCGAACTCGGTGAGCGGCGTCTTCTTCACCGTGCCCTGGCGGGTGGCGAAGAACACGAACTGGTCTTCGGTGTATTCGCGCACCGGCAGCACCGCCTGCACCTTCTCGCCTTCGCCCAGCGGCAACAGGTTCACCATCGGCTTGCCGCGCGAGTTCGGGCCCGATTCCGGCATCTGGTACACGTTGAGCCAGTACACGCGACCGGTGCTGGTGAAGGTGAGCAGCGTGTCGTGCGTGTTCACCACCCACAACTGCTCGACGAAATCCTCGTCCTTCAACGCGGAAGCCGAGCGACCCTTGCCGCCGCGACGCTGCGCGCGATACGTGCTGGCCGGCTGGCGCTTCACGTAACCGGTGTGCGACAGCGTGACCACCACGTCTTCCGGCGCGATCAGGTCGAGTACGTTGAGATCTTCCTGCGAATGCTGGATCTCGGTGCGACGTGCGTCGCCGAACTCTTCCTTCACCGCTTCCAGTTCGTCGCGGATCACGGAAAGCAGGCGGGCGGGATCTTCCAGGATTTCGATGAGGCCACGAATGGTCTCGAGCACCAGGCGATATTCTTCGGAAAGCTTTTCCTGCTCCAGGCCGGTGAGGCGGTGCAGGCGCATAGCGAGGATTTCCTGCGCCTGCACTTCAGACAGTTGGTAGCCATCGGGCTTGAAGCCGTCGCGCGGGTCCATGTCTTCCGGACGCGACGATTCCGCGCCGGCTGCTTCCAGCAAGGTGGCGACCATGCCTGGCTGCCACTTGCGCGCCAGCATGCGCTCGCGCGCTTCGGCCGGCGACGCAGAGGTGCGGATCAGCTCGATCATCTCGTCGATGTTGGCCAGCGCAACCGTCAAACCTTCGAGAATATGCGCGCGGGCACGTGCCTTGCGCAGGTCGAAGATGGTACGGCGCGTCACCACTTCACGACGGTGACGGATGAAGGCCTCGAGGATGTCCTTGAGGTTCAGCAGGCGCGGCTGGCCGTCCAAAAGCGCGACCATGTTGATGCCGAACGTGACCTGCAGCTGCGTCTGCTGGAACAGGTTGTTGAGCACCACGTCGGCCATCGAGTCGCGACGGATCTCGATGACCATGCGCATGCCGTCCTTGTCGGACTCGTCGCGCAGCTCGCTGATGCCTTCGAGCTTCTTTTCCTTCACCAGCTCGGCGATCTTCTCGATCAGGCGAGCCTTGTTCACCTGGTACGGCAGCTCGTGGACAAGAATCGTCTCGCGACCGTTCGGCTCGGTTTCGATCTCGGTGCGCGCCCGCACCAGGATGCGGCCACGACCGGTGCGGTACGCCTCGATGATGCCCGACGAGCCGTTGATGATGCCCGCGGTCGGGAAGTCCGGACCGGGGATGTAGTGCATCAGGTCGTCGATCGACAGCGACGGATCGTCGATAAGAGCGATCGTGGCCGACACGACTTCCGTGAGGTTGTGCGGCGGCACATTGGTAGCCATGCCCACGGCAATACCGGCCGAACCGTTGATGAGCAGGTTCGGCACGCGGGTGGGCAGCACCAGCGGTTCGTGCTCGCTTTCGTCGTAGTTGGGGCCGAAGTCGACGGTATCCTTGTCGATGTCGGCAAGCAGTTCCTGCGTGAGGCGCGACATGCGCACCTCGGTGTATCGCATGGCTGCCGCGTTGTCGCCGTCGACCGAACCGAAGTTACCCTGGCCATCGACCAGCATGTAGCGCAGCGAAAACGGCTGCGCCATGCGAACGATGGCGTCGTACACCGACGAATCGCCGTGCGGATGGTATTTACCGATGACGTCACCGACCACGCGGGCCGATTTCTTATAGGGCTTGTTCCACGCATTGCCCAGTTCGTTCATGGCGAACAGAACGCGACGATGTACCGGCTTCAAGCCATCGCGCACATCCGGAAGGGCGCGTCCCACGATCACGCTCATGGCGTAATCGAGGTAGCTCTGACGCATTTCGTCTTCGATGTTGACGCGAATGACTTCTTTGGCGAGTTCTGCCATCAATCGGCTTCCATGATGAGATAGAGGGCCCTGCGCGCTCCCCCAGGAACGTAAGCGCGGGCAACCTTGAGATAACCCGCGAAGTGTACCACGTTTACCGTGGGATTCACAGTATTTTCACTATATGAATCAATAACTTACACAGACGTTTTGGCACCCTTGAAAAGCATCAGGCGTGCCGTCGAGAAATTGAACACGGCGGCGACGAAGGAGCCGCCGGCCGTGGCGATGGCGGGCCAGCGATGCAGCATCGGAAAGGCCATCAAAAGCGCGGCGTACGTGCCGTAGTTGACCAGTGCGCCCACGCCCATCAGCGCCATCCAGTGCAGCCATTCGGAGAACAGGCCACGCCCGCTTTCGTGGTGCTTGAAGGTGTGCCGGCGATTCCACAGCCAAGTTGCGGTGGCCGCCACGGGAATGGAAAGCAGGCGCGCGTAGTACGCATTCCAACCACACCAGCTCACCAATGCCTGGGCGAGGCCGGCGTCAACGACAAAGCCGATGACGCCGCCAATGGTGAAAAGAAGGAATTGCCGGGATAGCTTCATCGGCCAAACAGGGCCTGCATGGCCTTGGTGGTCGGGCGCTCGATCACGCCGCGCTCGGTAACGATGGCATCGATGAGGTCGGCAGGCGTGACGTCGAACACGGGGTTCCACGCATCGGCGCCTTCCACCACGGTGCGGCGACCGGCCACGGCAAGCAGCTCGGCCGAATCACGCAGCTCGATCTCAATGTCTTCGCCCGACGCCGTGGCCATGTCGACAGTGGACGACGGCGCCACCACCATGAACTTCACGCCGTGGTGGCGCGCAGCAATGGCGAGCTGATAGGTGCCGATCTTGTTGGCCGTATCGCCATTGGCGGCGATGCGATCCGCGCCCACGATCACCCACTGCACGGCGCCCGAACGCATCAGATGCGAGGCAGCCGAATCGGCAATGAGCTTGGCGGGAATGCCATCGCGCACCAGCTCCCACATCGTGAGGCGTGCGCCCTGCTGCCACGGGCGCGTTTCGCCAGCAAACACCTGCTCGATGCGGCCACCGGCCACGCCCGCGCGGATGACACCCAGCGCCGTACCAAAGCCGGAAGTGGCCAGCGAACCCGTATTGCAATGCGTGAGCACGCCCGAGTGAGGTGCGATCAAGGCCGCACCCAGTTCGCCCATGTGACGGTTGGCGGCAAGGTCTTCGTCCTGGATCGCCTGCGCCTCGCGTTCGAGCGCCGCAGCATCGGCGCCAGCGGCAATGCGTGCCCTCATGCGATCCAGCGCCCACATCAGGTTGACGGCGGTGGGGCGCGCGGCGCGAAGCATGGCCAGCGCCGGTTCCAGTCGCTCGCCCTGCCTGGCGGCCAATACCACGCCCCACGCGGCAGCAATACCAATGGCCGGTGCACCGCGGACCGCGAGATCCTTGATGGCTTGCGTCACATCGGCAGCATTGGCGCAGTCGATCCAGCGTTCTTCCTGCGGCAGCAGGCGCTGATCGAGCAGACGGAGATGATCACCCTGCCACTGTACGGCACGGATGCGGTCGTAACGGTCGTAGTCCATAGAACACAATGCCAAGCGATGAAAACGAGATCGGCAGCGCGAAACGCGCCTGCCGCTGATATCAGGGGCCGTCGGGCATGACGAGCCAAAGGATGAGGTAAGCCACCACGCCCGAACCGCCCAGGAAAGTGAGGACGATCCAGAGCACGCGCACCAGCGTCGGATCCCAGCCGAGGTACTCGGCGATGCCGCCGCAGACGCCGGCGATTTTCCGGTCCGTCAGTGATCGATGCAGACGCTTTTCCATGGCCATGCCCTGTTTGAGTGCCTGGTGGATGGGCTCAGTTTCGCGTACTGAGCCATTGATGGATAGCCGGCGGCACTTCGCGCTGCGCGCGCCCGGACACGTAGATGCCGATGTGGCCGCCCTTGAAGGCAATCTGCGTGTAGTCGGTGCTGCCCACATGGCGCTCCAGCGCACGCGATGCATCCGGCGGAACGAGATGATCCTGCTCGGCGAAAATGTTCAGCACGGGATGCGTGATCATCCCTAAGTCCACCGGCTTGCCGCCGATGATCAGGTCGCCCTTGATCAGCTTGTTCTGCTGATAGAACTCCTTGATGAATTCGCGGAAGGCCTCGCCTGCCTGATCGGGCGAGTCGAAGATCCAGCGTTCCATGCGCAGGAAATTCTGCAGCTCTTTGGGATTGTCGAGGATGTCGACCAGGCCCACGTATTTCTGCTGGGTCAGGCGCACCGGCTTCAGCGTGAGATAAACCCAGTTGAGCAGCTCGGCGGGAATATTGCCCATGGTGTCGACGAACAAATCGACGTCCATATGCTGCGACCAGCTCGAGAGCATGTTGTCGGGCGTCCGGAAATCGACCGGCGTCACCATGGTGATGATGTTCTTTACCTTCTCGCCATGCGTCGCGGTGTAGCAGAGCGAAAAGGTGCCGCCCTGGCAGATGCCGAGCAGGTTGATGGCATCCACGCCCGCGTGCTTGCGCACGGCATCCACGCAGCGATCGAGATAACCGTTGATGTAGTCGTCGAGTCCCAGCCAGCGATCGGCCGCATCGGGATAACCCCAGTCGAGCAGGTAGATGTCTTCGCCCTGCTCGAGCAGGTTGCGCACCATCGAGCGGTCTTCCTGCAGGTCGGTCATCCACACGGTGTTGACCAGCGCGTAGACGATCAGCGTGGGCGTTTTCGCGGTGGGCTTGCCCTGCCCCTTCATGCGCCACACCGAGAGCTTGTCCTCGCGGTACACCAGCTCGCGCGGCGTGTTGGCGTATTCGGGTTCCAGCTGGTGCTTGAGGTTGTCCATGCCCGCCGCCAGCTTGCGCTGGAAGGCAGTGATTTCGCCCATCAGGGCGGCTGGATCAAGGCGAAGCGGGGGATGCATGTGTACTCCTTACTTGCGCGTGCGCTTGACGTTGCGCGCGACGGCCTTGCGTGCAGCCACGGCAGCCGTTTTCTTCGAACCGCCCACGTTGATGCTTTCCGCGGCGCGCTTGGTGCTGCGCGACGCCGGCTTCTTCTCCACCGGCTTAACCGTCTCGGGCTTGCCCGCCAACTGGCGCTTAAGCGCCGTCACTTCGGCGCGCAACGCGGCCACTTCATCGTTGCCCTGTGGCGCATGATTTTCACGCACTTCGCGACGCAGCTCGTGCATGCGCTTGCCGAGCGCGTTCACTTCGCTGCGCGTGGGCAGGCCCATGTCGCGGCAAAGCGCATCCAGCTGCTGTTGCTGCAACTGGCGCACGCGGCCCTGCGCATTCACCATCTCGCCATAGGCGTGGCGGAATTCTTCCGACAGGGCGATCTGCGCGTAGGCCTCTTCCGCCGCATCCACCCACAGGTCGTAGAGCGCCTTGAGCGACTCGATCTGCTTGGATGAATCGGTGAAGTCGACCAGCTTGGCCTGCAGGCGCTCGAAGCCTTCGGTATTGGCTCGCTGGATCAGCGACTGGTACTTGCCCGCCCACTCGACGTAATCCTGCATCGCGGTTGCCAGGGCCTGCTGTAGACGTTGGCGTTCGCGCGTGTAGCCAAAGGCGGCCATGTGTTCGACGTCGAATTTCGCGCCGCCGAAGCTCGGCGGATTGGACTGCATCCAGCCCTGCCACAGCTGGGCGAAGCTCTTGGCCGCTTCGCTGTCAATGCTGGCGAAGGCATGCGCGAACGGCTGGCCGCCCAGGGTTGAAAAAAGTTGCTGCAGCGATTGCTGCCAATCGGCCGGCCCCTGCCCGAGGCCGCTGCTGACGGCGCCCTGTAGCCAGTCGCCATAGCCCTTGAGGGCGGCCATGCTGCGCGCCATGAAGTCGTCGCTGGTGCCGGTCGAGCCAAAGGTCGAAGCGCTCGCTCCGAAGGGCGTCGAGGAGGCCGTTTGCTGCTGCAGGTAACGGGTCCAGGCATCCCAGGATTGCTGCGCCATCGCCTGGTAATCCTTCAGAAAGTCACTTGCCTGGTCGGCCATGCCCACGTCCTCTTCATGCTCAAGCCATCGTAGCAAAAGCATGTTGCGACAGACGCAAAAAGCGCATTAGTCCGTCACGAATACAGGCGAAATCGCAGCGCAGCATCAGCCGGCAGTCATGCAGCGCCCCAAAAACAAAAGCCCGGCTTTCGCCGGGCTTTTGCTTGTTCGTCGGATCGACGACTTAGACGCTGGCGCCTTCGTCCTCGGTCACGGCCTTCATGGACAGGCGGATACGGCCCTGCTTGTCCACTTCGAGCACCTTGACCTTGACGATGTCACCTTCCTTCAGCTTGTCGGAGACCTTTTCCACGCGCTCGCTGGAGATCTGCGAGACGTGCACCAGGCCGTCCTTGCCCGGCATGATGGTCACGAACGCGCCGAAGTCCATCAGCTTGGCAACCTTGCCTTCGTAGATGCGGCCCGGCTCGACGTCGGAGACGATCTGCTCGATGCGCGCCTTGGCGGCGTTGGCAGCCTCGCGGTTCACCGAGGCGATCACCACCGTGCCGTCATCGGTGATATCGATGGTGGTGCCGGTTTCTTCGGTGATCGAGCGGATGGTGGCGCCGCCCTTGCCGATCACTTCGCGGATCTTGTCCGGATGGATCTTGATGGTGAGCAGGCGCGGAGCAAACTCGCTCATCTCGGTACGGGCGGTGCTGATCACCTTGGCCATTTCGCCGAGGATGTGCAGACGACCACGCTTGGCCTGTTCCAGCGCCACCTTCATGATCTCTTCGGTGATGCCGTCGATCTTGATGTCCATCTGCAGCGCGGAGATGCCATCGGCGCTACCGGCAACCTTGAAGTCCATGTCGCCGAGGTGATCTTCGTCACCCAGGATGTCCGACAGCACGACGAAGTCGTTGCCTTCCTTCACCAGGCCCATGGCGATACCAGCCACCGGAGCCTTCAGCGGCACGCCCGCGTCCATCATGGCCAGCGACGAACCGCACACCGAAGCCATCGACGAGGAACCGTTGGATTCGGTGATTTCCGAAACCACGCGCACCACGTACGGGAACTCTTCGATGCTCGGCTTGACGGCCTGCACGCCGCGCTTGGCGAGACGGCCGTGGCCGATTTCGCGACGCTTCGGCGCACCGAAGCGACCGGCTTCACCGACCGAGAACGGCGGGAAGTTGTAGTGGAACAGGAACGGATCCTTCGACTCGCCTTCCGGCGCATCGATGATCTGCGCATCGCGGGTGGTGCCCAGCGTGGTCACGACCAGCGCCTGCGTTTCGCCGCGGGTGAACAGCGCCGAGCCATGGGTGCGCGGCAGCACGCCGACGCGGATGGTGATCGGGCGAACGTCGTCCAGGTTGCGACCGTCGATGCGGATCTTCGTCTTGAGGACGCCGTCGCGCATGGTGCGGTATTCGAGCTCGGCGAATTCCTTCGACAGCTCGGCCTTGTCCCAACCCTTGGCTTCGACGTCGGCGGCCAGCGAGGCGAGCACGTCGCTCTTGATGGCGGCGATGGCGTCACGGCGCTGCAGCTTGTCGCGCACCTGGAAGGCAGCTTCGAGCTGGTTGCCCACGGCACCCGTGAGGGCGGCGACGAGCGATTCGTTGCGGGCCGGAGCCGACCATGCCATGGACGGGCGAGCCGCCTCGGTGGCCAGTTCGGCGATGGCGCGGACGGCGACCTGCAGCTGCTGGTGACCGAACACCACGGCGCCGAGCATCACTTCCTCGGACAGCAGCTTGGCTTCCGATTCCACCATCAGCACGGCGTTGGCCGTACCGGCGACGACCAGGTCGAGCTCGGAGGTCTTCAGCTCGGTGGCGGTCGGGTTGAGCAGGTACTTGCCGTTGGCGTAACCGACGCGGGCGGCGCCGATCGGACCCTTGAACGGGATGCCGGCGAGGCTCAGAGCGGCCGAGGCACCCAGCATGGCCGGGATGTCACCGTCGATTTCCGGGTTCAGCGACACGACCTGTGCGATGACCTGCACTTCGTTCTTGAACTCTTCCGGGAAGAGCGGACGCACCGGACGGTCGATAAGACGCGAGGTGAGCGTCTCCTTCTCAGTCGGGCGGCCTTCGCGCTTGAAGAAGCCACCGGGGATGCGACCGGCCGAGTAGAACTTCTCGACGTAGTCGACCGTGAGCGGGAAGAAGTCTTGACCTTCCTTCGCCTTGGCGTTGGCCACCACGGTGACCAGCACCACCGTGCCGCCCATGCTGACCATGACGGCACCGGAAGCCTGGCGGGCGATTTCGCCCGTCTCCAGTGTGACTTCGTGATTACCGAACTGGAATGACTTGGTTACTTTCGCCACTGTCTTTTCCTGAATTGGGAAGTGCGGCCCGCGAAGGCCGCTTTTTGATTTTCGCGTTCACCAACGAACGCGAACATCAACACTTAGCGACGGAGGCCGAGGCGCTCGATGAGGCCCTGGTAGCGAGCCAGGTCACGATCCTTCAGGTAGGCAAGCAGACGCTTGCGCTGGTTGACCAGCTTCAGCAGGCCGCGGCGGGAATGGTGATCCTGCTTGTGGGCCTTGAAATGGTCGGTGAGGTGGTCGATGCGGGCCGACAGCAGGGCGACCTGCACTTCCGGCGAACCCGTGTCGTTCGGCACGCGGCCAAAGTCAGCGATGATCTTGCCGGTCTGTTCTGCGGTAAGGGACATGTTAGATCTTCCTAAAAAAACGGGTGCGAAGCTTGCGCAACGTCACGCCATGACGTTGCGCAAGCTTCGCCTAGATGAATGAAAACTCTGGAACAAGCTCCGTATTGTAACGACCGGAGCCCTGTGACAACAAGACCGTCATAGTTGCCGTTTATCCCGGGCATCCGCCGGCAGGTTAAAACCGCGCACGATGCACAGCTTTCCGTCCACCGCCTCGCCCAGGATGAGCAGGCGACCGTCGTCGGCGAACACGGCATGCCGGCCGCCCAGGGCCGGGGCCACCGGAATCTGCTGCCCCTGTGAGACGGCCAGGCTCTGTGCGGCGTCCAGGTGCATGGCGGGCAGATCGGCCAGGGCCGCGGAAACCGGCAGCAACATCGGCAGCAGCGCGTCGTCGCCCTGCTCCAGCGCCGACTGCAGCTGCTCCACCGTCACCATGGCCGGCTCCCGGAACGGCTCGACCCAAAGCCGACGCAGCGCCGTCAGATGGGCGCCGCAACCAAGGTCTTCGCCCAGATCGACGGCAAGGCTGCGCACATAGGTGCCCGAGCCACATTCGACGTAAAGCGTAAGGCTGGTTTCGCTGCGCGACACCACGTCCAGGCGGTAGACCTCGACCTCGCGCGAGGGCACATCCACCGCCTCGCCGCGCCGCGCTTTCACATACAGCGGCTCGCCATCGATCTTGATGGCCGAATACACAGGCGGCACCTGGGTGATGCGCCCGCGCAGCCTGGCCAGCGAGGCGTCGATATCGGCGTCGGAGAGAGACGGCACCGGCCGCTCCAGCACGATCTCGCCTTCCAGATCCGCGGTGGTGGTGGTGGCGCCCAGGCGGCATTCCGCCAGGTAGGCCTTGCGCGAACCGAGCAACATGCCGGCCAGCTTGGTGGCTTCACCGAAGCACAGCGGCAGCAGTCCCGTGGCCAGCGGATCCAGCGCGCCGGTATGGCCGCCCTTCTCCGCCCGGAAAATACCCTTGCGAACGACCTGCAGGGCCGCGTTGGAACTCAACCCCAAGGGCTTGTCCAGCAAGACGATGCCGTGCAGGTCGCGAAAACGGATACGACGCTTCATCAAGACGGGTTAGTCCTTGCTACCTTCGCCTTCCTGGTCCGCAGCGGGTGCGCGCTCCGCATCCTGCCGCAGCAGGCTTTCGATACGCTCGCCCTTGTCGACCGAGTCGTCGTACTTGAAGCGCAGTTCCGGCACGCGGCGCAGGCGCATGGAACGGGACAGCTCACGGCGAAATTCCACCGCCAGCTCCTTCAGCGCCTTCATGGCCTCGGTGGAACGTTCCGGCTGCAAGGCCGTCACCCATACGGTGGCCCAGTCCAGGTCGCGGGTCACTTCCACGTCGGACACGCTCACCGACGGCAGGCCGTGGTCGCGCACGGCGGCATGGACCAGCAGGCCCAGTTCGCGGCGCAGTTCGGCGCCGACGCGGTCGGTGCGCTTGAAATCGCGTGAAGGCATGACGCTCTCCTCTTTTTTGCGTTCATCCGTAAACGCGAAGGTCAAAAAGCAGCCATCCAGGGCCGCACTTCTCAATATGTACCCACTGCCATCGCGGGTCCCGAAAAACAAAGCGAGCGATGTGGGTATCCACACCGCCCGCCGATAAAACCACCACTGAGGTGACGGCCCGATTCACGGACCGGCCACCGTTACAGCGTGCGGGCCACCTCGATACGCTCGAAGCACTCGATCTGGTCGCCGACCTTGACGTCGTTGTACTGCTTCACGGCGATACCGCACTCCATGCCGTTGCGCACTTCGTCGACGAGGTCCTTGAAGCGACGCAGCGATTCCAGTTCACCCTGGAAGACCACGGTGTTGTCGCGGAGCACGCGGATCGGCTTGCTGCGCTTGACCGTGCCTTCGATGACCATGCAACCGGCCACCGCGCCGAACTTGGAGCTGCGGAACACCTCGCGGACCTGCGCCACGCCGATGATCTCTTCGCGCACTTCCTTGCCCAGAAGGCCGGAAGCGGCCTGCTTCACCTGGTCGATCACGTCGTAGATGATCGAGAAGTAACGGACGTCCAGACCCGACGTATCAATGACCTTGCGTGCCGAGGCATCCGCACGGACGTTGAAGCCGATCACCAGCGCCTTGGAAGCGGCGGCGAGCGTGGCGTCGGATTCGGTGATGCCGCCGACGCCGGCCGCGATCACGTTGACCTTCACGTTCTCGTTGCCGATCGCGCTCAACGACTCGCGCAGTGCCTGCACCGAACCCTGCACATCGGCCTTGACCAGGATGTTGAGCGTCTGCTGCTCGGCACCCTGCGCCATCTGCGCCATGATGTCCTCAAGGCGGTTGGCCTTGCTGACCATGCGCGTTTCACGACGCTTGAGCTGGCGCTCGGCGGCCACTTCACGGGCGAGGCGTTCGTCAGCCACCACCACGAAGTCGTCGCCGGCTTCCGGCACGCCGGACAAGCCCAGCACCTGCACGGGAATGGACGGGCCGGCTTCCTGCACGGTCTTGCCGTTCTCGTCGATCAGCGCACGCATGCGGCCGTACTCGATGCCGCAGACGACGAAGTCGCCGCGCTTGAGCGTGCCCTGCTGCACCAGCACCGTCGCCACCGGACCGCGACCGCGGTCGAGGCTCGATTCGATCACCACGCCCGAGGCGGGGCCGTCTTCCACGGCGGTCAGCTCCATCACTTCGGCCTGCACCGAAATGGCGTCGAGCAAATCGTCGATGCCCATGCCGGTCTTGGCCGAGATCGGCACGAACGGCGTGTCGCCACCCCACTCTTCCGGAATCACTTCCAGATTGCCGAGACCCTGCTTGACGTGGTCCGGATTGGCGTCCGCCTTGTCCATCTTGTTGAGGGCGACAATGAGCGGCACGTTGGCGGCACGCGCATGCTTCACGGCTTCGGCCGTCTGCGGCATGACGCCGTCGTCGGCCGCGACCACAAGCACCACGATATCGGTGGACTGGGCGCCGCGGGCACGCATCGAGGTGAACGCCGCGTGGCCTGGGGTATCCAGGAAGGTAATCACGCCCTTGGGCGTTTCCACGTGGTACGCACCGATGTGCTGGGTAATGCCACCGGCTTCGCCCGAGGCGACCTTGGTGCGGCGGATATAGTCGAGCGTCGAGGTCTTGCCGTGATCGACGTGGCCCATGATGGTGACCACCGGCGGACGCGGCTTCTTCTCGCCCTCGAGTTCGGCGTTCTGCGTGTGCGCAGCCAGCGCGGCTTCGGCGTTGTTGTCGCTTGCCGCCACCGGCGTGTGGCCGAGTTCTTCCACCACCAGCACCGCGGTGTCGTGGTCGATGGTCTGGTTGATGGTGGCCATCACGCCCATCTTGAAGAGGGCCTTGACCACTTCCGAACCCTTGACCGCCATCTTGTTGGCCAGATCGGCCACCACGTTGGCATCGCCGATCACGACCTCACGCACCACCGCAGCGGTGGGACGGGTGAAGCCGTGCGGACCGCTGGACGCGGGCGAGCTCGAACGCGAGACGTCACGGCTCGGACCACGGCCTGGCTTGCCGCGCTTGTTGTTGGAGCGGCGCGCGCGATCGGCGTCGCTCAGATGCAGCTCGCCAGCCACGAAACGCTTGCCGCCAGGGCCTTCCTCGCGCTCGCGGGCATAACGAGTCTTGTTGTTGCTGCCGGCTGGCGCAGCAGCGCCAGCAGCACCCGGGGCGGCGCCTGCGGCACCGGCGGGGCGAGCCGCACCGGGAGCGGGACGAGCCGCACCCGCGGCAGGAGCCGCCGGAGCCGGAGCCGGCGCCGGAGCGGCCACGACCACCACCTTCTTCTCGCGGCGACGCGGTTCATGGATGGTCGGCACGATCATGCCCAGCGAGCTGTGATCGATGCGCTGCACCGGCTGTTCCACGGGCACCTGCTTTTCGGCAGGAGCGGCGCTCACCGGCTCGGCGGACTCGACTTCGGCAGGCGCCGGAGCTTCGGCCGGGGCCTGGCTTTCCTGCTGCTCCTGCGCGCGCGCGGCGGCCTCAGCCTCGGCCTGCTGGCGACGCTGTTCTTCTTCGGCTTCGCGCTGGCGCTGGGCTTCTTCGGCGCGCTGCTGAGCTTCTTCCTGGCGGCGGCGATCCGCTTCCAGGCGCTCGGTTTCCTCGTGATCGCGCTGCGTCTGCGATTCCTGCAGCTTGCGCACGGCGTCTTCGCGCTCGACATCATTGCCGGCTTCTTCGGCGATGACGCTGCGCTTGACGTAGGTGCGCTTGGCGCGCACTTCGACGTTGACCGTCTTGGCGCTGGCCGCGGCACCGCGGCCGCCCGGCGTGGCGACTTTCAGTTCGCTGACCTTGCGACGCTTGAGGGTGATCTGGCGCGGCGAGCTGTCGTCCGCTTCCGCGGGACTGATCTCGGTTTTGCCGTGGGTACGGCGCAGAAAGCCCAGCAGCTTCACCTTCTCGGTGCTGCTGATGATCTGCTCCGGATCGGAGAATTTCATGCCGGCCTCGGCCAGCTGCCCAAGCAGCCTGTCCACCGGCATGCCAAGTACCTTGGCAAGTTGTTTGATCGTTACGTCCGACATCGTGTTCTTTCTCCGCCGTTCCCGCGCTTAACGTCCGTGCGGCTTCGCCTGCACAGCCAACCCATCCCTGGTGGAAGGCATCTCAGCCTTCCTCGGCGCGCTCATCCCGAGCGCTGCCGCCCGCGGTTAGCCACCTTTCTCCAGACGAGCGATCATCGGCGCGCGTGCTGCCATGATCAGCGCCGCAGCGCGTTCCTCGTCCATGCCATCGATGTCGATCAGGTCATCAACCGCGAGGTCGGCCAGATCGTCCACCGAGACAATTTCACGCGAAGCCAGCGCAAATGCGGTGGCCTCGTCCATGCCCGGCAAGTGCAGGAGTTCATCGGACGGCTGGTGCTCGTCGATGCCCTCTTCCACGGCCAGCGCTTCAGTGAGCAGCGCGTCGCGGGCGCGGGCGCGGAGCTCTTCAACAATGTCTTCGTCGAAGCCTTCCACGGCCAGCAGCTCGGCGCTCGGCACATAGGCGATTTCTTCGACGCTGGAGAAGCCTTCCTGCACGAGGATGTTGGCGATCTCCTGGTCCACTTCCAGCTTTTCCATGAACAGCTGGCGTGCGGTTTCCTGTTCGGCCTCGCTCTTGGCGGCGACCTGGTCCTGCGTCATCACGTTGAGCTGCCAGCCGGTGAGCTTGCTGGCGAGGCGCACGTTCTGGCCACCGCGACCGATGGCCTGGGACAGCTTGTCCTCGGCCACGGCGATGTCCATGGAGTGCTTCTCTTCGTCCATGATGATGGACTGCACTTCGGCCGGCGCCATCGCATTGATGACGTACTGCGCCTGGTTCTCGTGCCACAGGATGATGTCCACGCGCTCGCCATTGAGCTCGTTGGACACGGCCTGCACGCGCGAACCGCGCATGCCGATGCAGGCGCCGATGGGATCGGTGCGCGAATCGTGCGCCACCACGGCGATCTTGGCGCGGTCGCCCGGATCGCGGGCGCAGCCCTTGATCTCGACCAGGCCCTGGCCCACTTCCGGCACTTCGAGCTTGAACAGCTCGATCATGAATTCCGGCGCGGCGCGCGACACGAACAGCTGCGGGCCGCGGGCTTCCGAACGCACCTCGTAGAGGTAGCCGCGGACGCGGTCGCCGACGCGGGCCGATTCGCGCGGAATGGTCTTGTCGCGCGGGATGAAGGCTTCGGCGTTGCTGCCCAGGTCGAGATACACGTTGCCGCGCTCGACGCGCTTGACGATGCCGGTGACCAGCTCGCCCACGCGCTCGCGGAAGGCGTCGACCACCTGCATGCGCTCGGCTTCGCGCACGCGCTGCACGATCACCTGCTTGGCGGCCTGTGCGGCGATGCGGCCGAATTCGGCGTTCTCGATCTGCGTCTCGATGTACTCGCCGACTTCGGCGCCTTCGCGCTCGTCGACGGCGTCCATCAGGCGCACCTGGTGGTACGGCGATTCCATCTCACCGTCGTCCGCGATGATTTCCCAGCGACGGAAGGTTTCGTAGTCGCCGGTGTGACGATCGATGACCACGCGGATGTCCGGATCTTCATCCGGATAGCGCTTCTTGGCGGCGGACGCGAGTGCGGCTTCCATCGCCTGGAAAATCACTTCACGCGGCACGCCTTTTTCATTGGCAACCGCGTCAACCACCAGCAAAAGTTCTTTGCTCATTGCAGCAACTCCGTAGACGCCGCCGGCGCCCCATCGGTTTCGATTGATTTACTTCGTGGCCTTCTTGCCCGGCTTCTTTCCCGGCTTGGGCTGCGGCACATAACCGAGCGCCACCCAGTCGGGCACCACGCGCGCGCTTTCCACGGCGTCATGGTCGAACTCAAAGGTCTTGCCTTCGGCTTCCAGCGAGATCCGCTCGCCTTCGACCGACATCACTTTGCCGCGCAAGCGGCGACGTCCTTCCAGGGGCGCCTTGAGCAAAATCTTCACTTCCGTGCCTGCCACCTTGGCGAACTGCGCCGCGGTGAACAGCGGGCGATCGATGCCCGGCGAGGAAACTTCCAACACGTAATGCCCCGGAATCGGATCTTCCACGTCGAGCATCGCCGAGATTTCACGGCTGGCCGCTTCGCAATCTTCGACGTTGACTTCGCGGCCCTCGACGTCGAGGAAGACACGCAGGGTACTCTGCCCCTGCGACGGGGTGAACTCCACGCCGATGCATTCCAGGCCGAGATCGGCCAGAACTTCCGTAAAGCGTTGAGCCAGTGCCTGCGTATCCATGATTTTTTACCGTTACCAATCGCCAGAAACAAAAAATGGGCTCAAGCGGCCCATTCCATGCTCTCCAAAAAGAGCGTCTCGCCGATGTCCCGACCCATCCAGACTCTTTCGGGGCACCTTGGGCGCAGCCAGCATCTAAGCGGCTTGTGACGCACGTGCGACGCTTCCTTGCGCCCAACAAAAAAGCCTCACGAGGAGGCTTTCTTGTTCTAAGAAAGATCTGGTAGCGGGGGTAGGATTCGAACCTACGACCTTCGGGTTATGAGCCCGACGAGCTGCCAGACTGCTCCACCCCGCATCAGAGTCCGCAAAGACTAGCGAGATGGCCGAATTCTTGCAAGCCTTTTCGCTAATTAATTTCACATCACTGACAAGAAAGCGTGACGGAAATGCGGCCGTCACGCCCGAAAATCAACCGGCTATCAGCCGACGAAAACGCTCTGGCACCAACCGAACAGTGGGCCCCAGACGATGCCCAACACCAGCAGCGCCAGCACGTTCAACGACAGTACCAGGCGCACCGAGACGTCCTTCTGCAGGCTCACCTCGGTGCCCTCCACCGGCTTGTCGAAGTACATCACCTTCACGACGCGCAGGTAGTAGTAGAGACCGATGATGGCGAACACGGCGCCCACGATGGCCAGCCACAGGAAGCCTGCGTGGATGGCGGCCTGGAACACCAGCAGCTTGCCGAAGAAGCCAAATAGCGGCGGCACGCCAGCCAGCGAGAACATCACCAGCATCATCAGGAACGCGGCCCACGGCGAACGCTGGTTGAGGCCCTTGAGATCGTCGATCTCCTCGCACTCGAAGCCGGCGCGCGCCAGCGCCAGGATCACGCCGAACGCCGCGGCGCTGGTGATCGCGTAGCTGATCGCATAGAACAGCGACGAGGCATAGCCTTCCGGACCGGCGTTGACCAGGCCGACCAGCAGATAGCCCATGTGCGAAATGGTCGAGTACGCGAGCAGACGCTTCAGGTTGCTCTGCACGATGGCCACGATGTTGCCGATCGCCAGCGACAGCACCGCAAGGCAGGCCAGCATGAGCTGCCAATGGTGGGACAGGTCGCCCAGGCCCGACGCCAGCAGGCGATACGCCATGCCGAACGCCGCCAGCTTCGGTGCGGAACCGATGAAGATGGTCACCGCCGTGGGCGAGCCCTGGTACACATCGGGGATCCACATGTGGAACGGCGCCGCGCCCAGCTTGAAGCCGATGCCCACGATCATGAAGATCAGGCCGAACACCAGCAGGTGCGGCATGGCCGTCTGCGTGGCGGCCATGTGCAGGTGCGCCAGGTCCAGCGTGCCGGTGGCGCCGTAGACCATCGACATGCCGTACAGCAGCATGCCCGAGGCCAGCGCGCCCAGCACGAAGTACTTGATGGCCGCTTCGGACGACAGGCGCGAATCACGGTTGAGCGCGACCAGCGCATACGACGACAGCGTCAGCAGCTCCAGGCCCAGGTACACCATGATCAGGTTGCCGGCCGACACCAGCAGCATGATGCCGATCACCGCGAAGATGGTCAGCGTGTAGAACTCGCCCACGAACAGCTTGCGGTCCTGCAGGTAGGGCTTGGCGTAGACGAACACCAGGATCGTGCTCAGCAACGCGAAGACCTTGAGGATCTCCGAAACGCCGTCGCGAATGAACATGCCATTGAAGGCGGTGACCGCCTGGCTCGGCTGGCCGGCCACGACCAGGTAGACGCCCACCAGCAGCACGAGGATCGACAGCCAGTGCAGCATCGGTCGCTGCTCGGGCTTCATGAAGGCATCCAGCAACAGCAGCAAGCACGCCGCCGCCACCAGATAGAACTCCGGCAACAGGATCAGAATGTCATTGAAATTCGGCATGATCGGTCCTGCTTAGATCTTGTGGTTGGCAAGCTGGGTCACCAGCTGCGTCACCGACGAATCCATCAAATGGATCAGCGGTTGCGGCCAGATGCCCAACACCAGCGTGGCGGCGGCGAACGCGGTCAGCACGAACCACTCGCGGCCGTTGATGTCCTTCATCTCGGCCACATGCGGATTGGTGATGTCGCCCCACATCACGCGCTTGACCATGTACAGCGTGTAGGCCGCGCTGATGATCAGGGTGAAGGCGGCGAACAGCGCGATCCACGGGCTGGCCTGGAAGGCAGCCAGAATCACCTGGAACTCGCCCACGAAACCGCTGGTGCCCGGCATGCCCGTGTTGGCCATGGCGAACAGCACGTAGAAGAAGCCGAACCACGGCATCACGTTGATGACGCCGCCGTAGTCCTTGATCTGGCGCGTATGCAAACGGTCATACAGCACGCCGATGCACGAAAACATCGCGCCCGAAATGAAGCCGTGCGAAATCATCTGCACCATCGCGCCCTGCATGCCCAGCTTGGCGGCATCCAGGTTGTTGGAACCGCGCACCAGCATGAAGGCGATGAAGATGCCCAGGGTGACGAAGCCCATGTGCGCCACGGACGAATACGCCACCAGCTTCTTCATGTCCTCCTGCACCAGGGCCACGTAGCCGATGTACACCACGGCAATCAGGCTCAACGTGATCACCAGCCAGGCGTACGCATCGGCGGCGTCCGGCGTGATCGGCAGCGAGAAGCGCAGGAAACCGTAGCCACCGATCTTCAGCATCACCGCGGCCAGCACCACCGAACCGCCGGTGGGCGCTTCCACGTGGGCGTCCGGCAACCATGTATGCACCGGCACCATCGGCACCTTCACCGCAAAGGCGATGAGGAAGGCGAAGAACAGCCAGGTCTGCTCCTTCATGGTGAGCGGCAGCGCAGCCAGCGTGGCCAGATCGAACGAGCCCGCCTTCAGGTACAGGTAGATCAGGCCCACCAGCATGAAGATGGAGCCGAAGAACGTGTAGATGAAGAACTTCAGCGTCGCGTACACACGACGCGGACCGCCCCAGACACCGATGAGGATGAACATCGGGATCAGCATGGCTTCGAAGAACACGTAGAACAGCAACGCGTCGGTGGCGCAGAACACGCCGATCATCAGGCCTTCGAGCACCAGCATGGCAGCCATGTACTGGTGCGGGTTGGTCTGGATGACCTCCCATGCGCCCACGATCACCAGGATGCCGACGAACGAGGTCAGCAGGATCAGTGCGACGGAGATACCGTCGACGGCCAGGTTGTAGTGGACGCCCAGCGAGGCGATCCACACATGGCTTTCGGCGAGCTGCTTGGTGGTGTCCGCCGCGTTGTACAGCGGCAGCATGTAAAGGCTGAGCACGAAGGTGATGACGGCCACCGCCAGCGCGATCCAGCGCGCGGCGTTGGGACGTCCGGACCCGGCAAGCAGCACGGGGATGGCGCCCACCACGGGGAGCCAGATCAGCAGGCTGAGCAAATGATTGAACATGGAGCAGGTTCCCTTATTGCCCGACCAGCCAATACCCGCCAAGCAGCAGGATTAGGCCAAGGATCATCGCGAAGGCGTAGTGATAGAGATAACCGGACTGCAGGCGACGCACGCCACCGGCGATGCGATCGACCAGACCCGCCGAACCATTGACCATCACACCGTCGATGAGCGCGGCATCGCCGCCCTTCCACAGGGCGCGGCCCAGGGCCATGCCGCCGCGTGCGAAGACGATGAAATACACCGCGTCGAACCAGTACTTGTGGTTCAGCAGGTTGTAGATCGGCTTGAGCGCGTTCTTGATGCGCTCGGCGAGCGCCGGATTGAACAGGTAGATATAGGTCTGGATCGCAAACGCGGTCAGCACCAGCAGGAACGGCAGCTGGAAGAAACCGTGCAACGCCATCGGCAACGCACCGTGGAACTCCTTGCCGAGTTCGCCCAGAACGTTGTTCGCCTCATTGACGTGGATGGCCGAACCAAACCAGTCGCCGAACAGCGTCGGCGCCACCGTGAAGAAACCGACCAGCAACGACGGGATCGCCAGCAGGATCAGCGGCAGCGTCACCACCCACGGCGACTCCTTCGGCGTCTCGTGCATGATGCCCGGCTCGTGATGGCCATGGTCATCCTTGTGCGAGACGTGATGGTGCTCGTCGTGTTCCGCGTGGGCATGATCGTCGTGGCCGTGCGCATGACCGTGGCCATGATCGTGCACCACCACGAAGCGCTCCTTGCCGTGGAACGTCAGGTACATCTGGCGGAAGGTGTACAGCGCGGTGACGAAGGCACCGGCCATCACGCAGAAGTAGGCGTAGGTGGCACCGGCGCGATGGGACTCGCCCACCGCCTCGATGATCGCGTCCTTCGAATAGAAGCCCGCGAAGAACGGCACGCCGCACAGCGCCAGCGAACCGATCCACATGGTGATCCAGGTGATCGGCATGTACTTGCGCAGGCCGCCCATGTAGCGCATGTCCTGCTCATGGTGCATGGCGATGATCACCGAGCCCGCACCCAGGAACAGCAGCGCCTTGAAGAACGCATGCGTCATCAGGTGGAACACGGCGCCGGCATAGGCCGACACGCCCAGCGCCACCGTCATGTAGCCCAGCTGCGACAGCGTGGAGTACGCGACCACGCGCTTGATGTCGTTCTGCACGATGCCGATCAGGCCCGTGAACAGCGCACCGGTGGCACCGATGATCATCACGAAGCTCAGCGCGGTTTCCGACAGCTCGAAGATGGGCGACATGCGCGCCACCATGAAGATGCCGGCGGTCACCATGGTCGCGGCGTGGATCAGTGCCGAGATCGGGGTGGGGCCTTCCATCGAATCGGGCAGCCACACATGCAGCGGCACCTGGGCGGACTTGCCCATGGCACCGATGAACAGGCAGATGCAGATGACGGTGGCGGCATCCCAGTGCGTGTTCTGGGTGATCTGCAAGGTCAGGCCCGCCAGCTTCGGCGCGGCGGCAAACGCGGTGGCGTAATCGAGCGTGCCCAGGAAATACAGCACGCCGGCAATGCCCAGCAGGAAGCCGAAGTCACCCACGCGGTTGACCAGGAACGCCTTGAGGTTGGCGAAGATCGCCGTCGGGCGCTTGTACCAGAAGCCGATCAGCAGGTACGACACCAGGCCCACCGCTTCCCAGCCGAAGAACAGCTGCATGAAGTTGTTGCTCATCACGAGCATCAACATCGAGAAGGTGAACAGCGAGATGTAGCTGAAGAAGCGCTGGTAGCCCGGATCGTCGGCCATGTAGCCGATGGTGTACACGTGCACCAGCAGCGACACGAAGGTCACCACCACCATCATCATGGCGGTGAGGCGATCGATCATGAAGCCGACGTGGGCGCTGTAGTTACCGATGTCGAACCAGGTGTAGATGTTCTGGTTGTAGACCGGTGCACCGCCCGCGGTGAGCTGGTACAGCACGTAGAACGAGAGGCCGCAGGCGATCGCCACACCGAGGATGGTGACGGTGTGCGAACCCGCGCGACCAAGGAAGCGACCAAGGAAGCCCGCCAGCAGGCAACCGACGAGCGGTGCCAGGGCGATGGTCAGCAGAATGGAGGTAGACAATTCCATCGGGTCAGCCCTTCATGCTGTCGATTTCGGCGACGTTGATGGTGCTGCGGTTGCGGAACAGCAGGACCAGGATCGCCAGGCCGATGGCGGTTTCCGCCGCAGCCACGGTGAGGATGAAGAACACGAACACCTGCCCCGCCACGTCGCCCAGGAAACGGGAGAACGCGACGAAGTTGATGTTCACCGCCAGGAGCATCAGCTCGATCGACATCAGCAGAACGATCACGTTCTTGCGGTTGATGAAGAGACTGGCCAGCGCGATGCAGAACAGCACGGCGCCGAGCACGATGAAGTGCGAAAGCGTGATCATGGGGTGGTCTCCTTGCCCGGTGCCGGCTGGGTCGGTGCGGCAACTTCCGCCGCCATCTTCACCACGCGCACGCGGTCACGTGCATTGACGCGAACCTGTTGCGATGCCTGCTGGTGACGCACGCCGGTGCGTTGACGCAGGGTCAGCACCACGGCCGCCACCACGCCCACCGTCAGGATCAACGCAGCGATTTCGAACGGCAGCAGGAACTGCGTATAGAGCGCGTTGCCCAGCCATGCGGTGTTGGACATGCCGGCAGCAGCGGCCGGATCGGCGCCCATCACCGCCTGGTGCATCGCGCGCACGCCGATCAGCCCGAGCATTTCGCCCAGCATGACCAGGGCCACGATGATGCCCACCGGCAGGTACTTGATGAAGCCTTCCCTCACCTGCTCCTGCTTGATGTCCAGCATCATCACCACGAACAGGAACAGCACCATCACCGCGCCCACGTAGACCACGATGAGGGCGATGGCGAGGAATTCGGCTTCAGCCAGCAGCCAGATGCAGGCGGTGCTGAAGAAGGTGAGCACCAGCGACAGCACGGCGTGCACCGAGTTGCGCAGCGTGATCACGCCGAGCGCAGCCACCACCGTGACCGCCGCGAAGGCGTAGAAGCACACGAGTTGGAACATGTTCGAATCAATCATGATGTCCCGTCCTCAACGATACGCGGCGTCTTGAGCGCGGGCGGCCGCGATGTCCTGCTCGAAGCGGTCGCCGATGGCGAGCAGCTGCGGCTTGGTCACCACGTTCTCGCCACGCTGCTCGAAGTGGTACTCGTGGATATGCGTTTCGACGATGGAGTCGACCGGGCAGCTCTCTTCGCAGAAACCGCAGAAGATGCACTTGAACAGGTCGATGTCGTAACGCGTGGTGCGGCGCTGGCCGTCGCTCTCGCGCGGGGCGGAGTCGATGGTGATGGCGAGCGCCGGGCACACCGCCTCGCACAGCTTGCACGCGATGCAACGCTCTTCGCCGTTGGCGTAGCGACGCAGCGCATGCAGGCCACGGAAACGGTTGGACTTGGGGATGTGCTCCATCGGGTAGCGCATCGTGTACTTCGGGCTGAACATGTAACGCATGGTCAGGCCCAAGCCCTTGAACAGCTCGATGAGCAGCAGGCTCTTGAAATAGTGAGTTACGCGGGACATGTTTTCCTTAGCCTCCCGTGCCGACGGTGACCCAGCCGAAGTACTTCATGCAGCCGGCGACGAGAACCCAGGCGATGGCGATGGGGATGAAGACCTTCCAGCCCAGACGCATGATCTGGTCGTAGCGGTAGCGCGGAAAGCTGGCGCGGAACCACAGGAAGAGGAACGCGAAGACGAACACCTTGACGAACAGCCACAGGATGCTCGGCTGGCCGATGAGGCCCCAGGAAGCCGGGAAAATCGACAACCAGCCGCCGCAGAACAGGATCGATGCCAGGAAGCTGACCAGGATCATGTTGGCGTACTCGGCCAGGAAGAACAGCGCGAACGCCGAGCCCGAATACTCCACGTGGAAACCCGCGACGATTTCCGACTCGCCTTCCGCCACGTCGAACGGTGCGCGGTTGGTTTCGGCCACGCCCGAGATGAAGTAGACGACGAACACCGGCAGCAACGGCCACATGAACCAGTCGAAGATGCCCTTGCTGCCGGCCTGCGCATGCACGATGTCGGTGAGGTTCAGCGAACCGGCCAGCACCAGCACGCAGACCAGGCACAGGCCCATGGCCAGTTCGTACGAGATCACCTGCGCGGCCGAGCGCATGGCACCCAGCAGTGCGTAGCGCGAATTGGACGCCCAGCCGGCGAGGATGATGCCGTACACGCCCAGCGAGGTCATCGCCAGCAGGTACAGCAGGCCCGCGTTGACGTTGGCCAGCACCAGCTTGTCGTTGAACGGAATCACCGCCCAGGCCGCAAGCGCCGGCACCAGTGCGATCAACGGCGCCAGGTAGTACAGCGTCCTGTTCGCGCTGGTCGGAAGAATCACTTCCTTGATGAGCAGCTTGGTGACGTCCGCGAAGGCCTGCAGCAGGCCGAAGGGACCGACCTTGTTGGGTCCCATGCGCACGTGCATCCAGCCGAGCACCTTGCGCTCCCACCACACGTACAGCGCCACCGTGATCACCAACGGCAGAACGATGCACAGGATGTAGATGACCGGCATCACCACCTGGTTGAAAATCTGTTCGCCCATGTGCTTACGCCTTGCTCAGGGTGAGGGCTGCGCCGTAAGGCGGCAGCGAGACGGTGTCTTCGTGCGCGGCTTCGATCCAAGCCGCACCATCGGGCACGGTCACATCGATCACCAGCGGCAGCATGGCGTCGGCAACGCGCACCGCACTGCCCTGCTCCAGACCCAGGCGCTTGGCTTCATCCGCATTGACGCGGACAGCCGGCGCGCGGTTGAGCGGATGCTTGCTGAGCGCGGTGGCGCGGCGAAGCACGGCATCGGTGCGGTAGATCGGCCAGGTCGCCAGGCGGGTGACGCCACCGGCGGCAGGACGCGAGGCCAGTTCGGCGCGCGGCTGATGCGCACGCTCGTTGATGCCTTCGCGCAGACCGGCGAGGTCGTCGAACTCGAAGCCCGCGATGTTCATCACGCCACCGAGCGCACGCAGCACCTTCCAGCCCGGACGTGCATCGCCCGGCGCCTTCGCACCGGCCGCCACGCTCTGCGAGAGGCCATCGACGTTCACCAGCGTGCCGTCGTTTTCCGGCAGCAAGGCGATCGGCAGGATCACATCGGCCACGTCGCGCAGCGCTGCGTTGGCATAGGCAGTGAACGCGACCACCTTCTGTGCGCCCTTGAGCGCCTTCAGGAACGCTGCGCCATCGGCCACGTCCTGCGGCTCGACGCCGTACAGCACATAGGCCTTGCGCGACTGCGAGAGCATCGCCTGCGCATCGAGGCCGCCATTGCCCGGCAGCACGCCGACGCGGCCCAGGCCCACGGCGTTCGCACCCACCGGCAGTTCGTTGTAACCCGCGCCCGTCGCCTCGGCGATGAACTTCGCCACGGCGCGCAGCCATGAGGCCTGCGGATGCGTGACGGCGGCTTCGCCGAGGATGACTACCGCGTTGCCGCTCTTCAGATCGGCAATCGCGTCCTTGTCGCCCTCATCGCACGACGCGCCATGGATGGCATCGGCCAGTGCGGCGGGTGCGGTGGCGCCGGCTTCGACCACGCCCTTGGCCAGCGACAGCAGCGCATCGACCAGCGCTTGCGGCGCCACGATGGCTTCGCCTGCGAGGCGATAGTTGAAGTTGAAGCTGGCCGGATTGACGGCATAGACCTTGGCGCCCTTCTTCACCGCCTGGTGGATGCGGTGATTGAGCAACGGCATTTCGTGGCGCAGGTCCGAGCCGACCAGCAGCGCGGCCTTCACCTTGTCCAGCTCGGCCACCGGCTTGGCGAACGGCGTCGCAATCGCGTTGTCGGCGAAGTCGAGCTGACGCACGCGGTGATCGATGTGCGCACTACCCAGGCCACGCGCCAGGCGCACCAGCAGGTCGCCTTCTTCGTTGGTGGTGGCCGGATGCACCAGCACGCCCAGGTCGCTGCCCGGTACCGTCTTCAGTGCTTCGGCGGCGGCACCGAGGGCGTCGTCCCACGTGGTGGTGACCCACTGGCCGTTGCGCTTGACCTGCGGTGCGCCCACGCGATCGGCGGCGTACAGGCCCTGATGGCTGTAGCGGTCGCGGTCGGAGAGCCAGCACTCGTTGATCGATTCGTTGTCGCGCGGCACCGTGCGCAGCACTTCACCGCGGCGCGTGTGCAGCCACAGGTTGGAACCGAGCGCATCGTGATAGGCGACGGACGGCTTGGCGATCAGCTCCCAGGCGCGCGCCTGGAACTGGAACGGCTTGTTGGTGAGCGCGCCCACCGGGCAGACGTCGATGATGTTGCCCGATAGTTCCGTCTCGATGGTCTTGCCGATATACGTGCCGATCTGCAGGTTGTCGCCGCGGCTCATGCCGCCGAGTTCGTACGTGCCGGCGATTTCGCTGGTGAAGCGCACGCAGCGCGTGCACTGGATGCAGCGCGTCATCTCGGTGGCGACCAGCGGGCCGAGGTTTTCGTCGGCGATGGTGCGCTTGCGTTCGGTGTAACGCGACACGCTGCGGCCGTAGCCCAGCGCGACGTCCTGCAGTTCGCACTCGCCGCCCTGATCGCAGATCGGGCAATCCAGCGGGTGGTTGATCAGCAGGAACTCCATCACGTCCTTCTGGAACTTCAGGGCGGAGTCGGAGCGCGTGGTGACCTTCATGCCTTCGGCCACCGGCGTGGCGCATGCCGGCTGCGGCTTGGGCATGGGCTTGCCGCCCATTTCCACTTCCACCAGACATATACGGCAGTTGGCGGCGATGGGAAGCTTGCGGTGGTAGCAGAAGCGCGGAATGTTGATGCCGATGGCATCCGCCGCTTCGATGATCATGGCGCCCTTGCGGATCTGCGTGGGCTTGCCATCGACCTCGATGTTCACGAGGTCAAGGTTGGGTGCTGCGGGCTGCGCACTCATGCGGCGGCTCCAAGCTTGTCGTCGACGATGGAGCGACCGTTGACGATGTAGTACTCGAATTCATCCCAGAACTGGCGCAGGAAGCCCTGCACCGGCCACGCGGCGGCTTCGCCGAACGCGCAGATGGTGTGGCCTTCGATCTGGCCGGCAATGGCCTTGAGGCGATGCAGATCGTCCATCGTGCCCTGGCCTTCCACGATGCGGTCCAGCACGCGGTGCATCCAGCCGGTGCCTTCGCGACACGGCGTGCACTGGCCGCAGCTTTCCTTGTGGAAGAACTGCGAGATGCGGCGGGTGAAGCGCACCGTGCAGACGGTATCGTCGAGCACCACGATGGCGCCCGAGCCGAGGCCCGTCTTGAGGTCACGCAGCGTGTCGTAGTCGAACGGCAGGCCCTTCAACTGTTCGGCACGCAGCACCGGCATCGACACGCCGCCGGGAATCGCACCCTTCAGCGTACGGCCCGGACGCAGGCCACCGGCCATTTCCAGCAGCTCGTCGAAGGTGGTGCCCAGCGGCACTTCGAAGTTGCCGCCCTTCTGCACGCAACCGGAGACCGAGAAGATCTTCGGGCCGCCGTTCTTGGTCTTGCTCTGCGCCAGGAACCAGTCCGCACCCTTGCGCAGGATGGCCGGCACCGAGGCATAGGTTTCGGTGTTGTTGATCGTGCTGGGCTTGCCGTACAGGCCGAAGTTGGCCGGGAACGGCGGCTTGAAGCGCGGCTGGCCCTTCTTGCCTTCCAGCGATTCCATCAGCGCGGTTTCTTCGCCGCAGATGTACGCGCCGGCCCCGAGCGCGCCATAGATGTCCACGTCGAGGCCGGTGCCCTGGATGTTCTTGCCCAGCAGGCCGGCAGCATACGCTTCCTTCAGTGCCTCTTCGAAATGCTCGAACGGCTCGTGATGGAATTCGCCACGCAGGTAGTTGTAGGCCACCGTGGAACCGGTGCAATAGCACGCGATCGCCATGCCTTCGATCACCGCATGCGGGTTGAAGCGCAGGATGTCGCGGTCCTTGCAGGTGCCCGGCTCCGATTCGTCGGAGTTGCAGAGGATGTACTTCTGCATGGTGCCCTTGGGCATGAAGGACCACTTCAGGCCGGTCGGGAAGCCTGCGCCGCCGCGGCCGCGCAGGTTGCTCTTCTTGATCTCGTCGATCAGCGTGGTCGGGTCGGGCTTCTCGGCGAGGATTTTCTTCCACGCTTCATAACCGCCGACCTGGGTATAGCTGTCCATCGCCCACGGCTTGTCGAAATGCAGCGTGGTGTAGACGACCTGATGTTCTTGGGGTGCGGGTCCGTAAGCCATTGCGCCCTGCCCTTACTTGAGACCGTCGAGAATCTCGTCGATCTTCTGGATCGAGAGACGCTCGTGGTAGTGACCATTGACGGTCATCGCCGGCGCGCTGGCGCAGGCGGCGATGCATTCTTCTTCGCGCTTCAGATACACGCGGCCATCGGCGGTGCTTTCGCCCAGCTTGATGCCGAGCTTCTGTTCGCAGTGCTTCACCAGGTCGTCGGCACCGTTGAGCCAGCACGAGACGTTGGTGCAGATGGCGACGTTGTTGCGGCCCACCGGCTTCGTCTCGAGCATCGAGTAGAAGCTGGCCACCTCGTACGCCCACACGGCGGGCAGGTCGAGGTACTTGGCAACGGCGGTGATCAACTCATCGGTGAGGAAGCCGTGGTTCTGCTCCTGCGCGGCAAACAGCGCCTGGATCAGCGCCGAACGCTTGCGGTCCGGCGGAAAACGGGCAACCCACTCCTCGATGTGATGACGAGTGTGTTCGTTGAGTACGACGAACGGGTCGACGTTCTTGACCTGCTCGTAATTTCCGGTGGCTTTCATGTGTTGGCTCCCGTGGGCTCAGCGATCGACTTCGCCGAACACGAGGTCATAAGTACCGATCATCGCCACCACGTCAGCCAGCATGTGGCCGCGCACGATGGCATCCATCGAGGAAAGGTGGGCAAAACCCGGCGCGCGCAGGTGCACGCGGAACGGCTTGTTCGCGCCGTCGGACACGAGGTAGCAGCCGAACTCGCCCTTCGGCGCTTCCACCGCCGCGTACGTCTCGCCTGCCGGCACGCCGTAGCCTTCGGTGAAGAGCTTGAAGTGGTGGATCAGCGCTTCCATGTCCTCCTTCATGTTTTCACGATGAGGCGGAGCGACCTTGTAGTTCTGCACGATGACCGGGCCGGGGTTGGCCTTCAGCCACTTCACGCACTGCTGGATGATGCGGTTGGACTGGCGCATTTCTTCGACGCGCACCAGGTAACGGTCGTAGCAGTCGCCGCCCACGCCCACCGGAATGTCGAAGTCGACTTCCGCGTACTTGGCGTACGGCTGCTTCTTGCGCAGGTCCCATTCGATGCCCGAGCCGCGCAGCATCACGCCCGTCATGCCCCAGGCCTGGGCCTTTTCCGGCGGAATCACGCCGATGCCGACGGTGCGCTGCTTCCAGATGCGGTTGTTGGTGAGCAGTTCCTCGTACTCGTCCACCTTCGTCGGGAAGTCGCTGGTGAACGCTTCCAGGTAGTCGAGCATGGAACCTTCGCGCCAGCTGTTGAGGCGCTTGAGGTCGTTGCCCTTGTGCCAGGGCGACTCGCGGTACTGCGACATGTGGTTCGGCAGGTCGCGGTAGACGCCGCCCGGGCGGTAGTACGTGGCGTGCATGCGCGCGCCCGATACGGCCTCATAGACGTCCATCAGCTCTTCGCGTTCGCGGAACGCGTAGAGGAATACCGCCATCGCGCCCAGGTCGAGCGCGTTGGAGCCGATCCACATCAAGTGGTTCAGGATGCGGGTGATCTCGTCGAACATGGTGCGGATGTACTGCGCACGCTCCGGCACCTCGATACCCAGCAGGGTTTCGATGGCGCGCACATAGGCGTGCTCGTTGCACATCATCGACACGTAGTCGAGTCGATCCATGTAACCGATCGACTGGTTGAACGGCTTGGACTCGGCCAGCTTTTCCGTGCCGCGGTGGAGCAGGCCCACGTGCGGATCGGCGCGGACGATGGTTTCGCCGTCCATCTCCAGCACCAGGCGCAGCACGCCGTGCGCAGCGGGATGCTGCGGGCCGAAGTTCATCGTGTAATTGCGGATCTCTTGCATGATCAGTTGTTCCGCCAGTTATCGGCCGCTTCGGCCTTGGCCTGCAGCAGGTCGGCGTCGTCACGGATGACGCGCGGCACCAGCACGCGCGGTTCGATCGACACGGGTTCGTACACCACGCGCTTCTGCTCGGGGTCGTAGCGCACTTCGACGTTGCCGATCAGCGGGAAGTCCTTGCGGAACGGATGGCCCACGAAGCCGTAGTCGGTAAGGATGCGGCGCAGGTCCGGGTGGCCGTCGTAGATGATGCCGTACAGGTCGAACGACTCGCGCTCGAACCAGTTCACGCCCGGCCAGATGCCGGTGAGCGAAGGCACGATCGGCAGCGAATCATCTTGGCAGAAGACGCGCAGGCGCAGGCGCTGGTTGTTCTCCAGCGACAGGATGTGCACGATCGAGGCAAAGCGGCGCGGCGACGATTCGGCATGCGGACGGTCGGCCCACTTGAAGCGACCCATCGCCTCGCCTTCCACGCCACGCGAGAAGCCGGTGCCGGACACGGTTTCGGTGTCCCACTCGGTCTGGCCGTAGCCGAGGTAGTCGATGCCGCAGACGTCGATCGGCACGCCGAAGCGGAACGGTGCCTCGTCACGCAACGCGGTGGCCACCGCGAGCAGGTCGGTGGCAGCCACTTCGGCGGTGACTTCATTGCGGACCACGCTGATCGTCAGCATGTCGCCGAATCGCGCGGCAAGGCGCTCGGCCAGCGAGTTGAAAGAGGTATCAGTCATGCTCAACTGCGCCTTTGTCAGGAACGCGCGATGGTGTTGGTACGGCGGATCTTCTTCTGCAACTGCAGGATGCCGTGGATCAACGCTTCGGCCGTCGGCGGGCAGCCCGGCACGTAGATGTCCACCGGCACGATGCGGTCGCAGCCACGCACCACGGAATACGAGTAGTGGTAGTAACCGCCGCCGTTGGCGCAGCTACCCATGGAAATGACCCACTTGGGGTCGGGCATCTGGTCGTAGACCTTGCGCAGCGCCGGCGCCATCTTGTTGACCAGCGTGCCGGCCACGATCATCACGTCGGACTGGCGCGGACTGGGACGGAAGACGACGCCGTAGCGGTCAAGGTCCAGACGCGCAGCACCCGCGTGCATCATTTCCACGGCGCAGCAGGCGAGACCAAACGTCATCGGCCACATCGAGCCGGTGCGCGCCCAGTTCATCAGGGCGTCGACGCTGGTGGTGGCGAAACCGCGCTGCATGACGGGGTTGTCCTCGGCCGGACGAAGAATGTCGTCCACGAGGTTCAACGGCTGCGGGTTGTGCATCACCCGGTCAAGGGACGAGATCACTCCCATTCCAGTGCTCCCTTCTTCCACACGTAAGCAAAACCGATGACCAGCAGCAGCAGGAACAGCGCCATCTCGATCAGGGCGACAAGGCCGATCTTCTGGAACACCACGGCCCACGGAAACAGGAACGCGATTTCCAGGTCGAAGATGATGAAGAGGATCGCCAGCAGGTAGTAGCGCACGTCGAAACGCATGCGCGCGTCTTCGAAGGCTTCGAAGCCGCACTCGTACGGCGAGAGCTTCTCCGATTCGGGACGACGCGGGCCGGCCAGGAGGCCAATGACCAGCAGGACCACGCCAAGGCCGGCGGCAACGCCGATGAAGAGCAGAATGGGCCAGTATTCGGCAAGCACGGTGAAACGTACCTCCGCGCCGTCATTGGCGCATCAGTGACCGTCGGGGAAACGGTCCGCGGAACTTGGGTTCGGCATGGCCCGCAAAGGCCAAGGGCTAGGCGCCACGATCACGTGCATTGGGGGCAGCGAGCGTCCGACTTCCCTCGATCTGAATCGAGGGATCGCGACATTGTATCAGTGCGCTTAACAACAACAAGCCTTGACGGCTATTTGCTGGGCGATTTGCAGGGCTTTGGTGAACCCGCTCGGCATGGCCTCGCAAGCCATTGCGACCAAGGTCTTACATGGTGTGCGTGGGACGCTCGGAACCGGTCAGGCCAGCGAGGATGTTCTCGATGCGTGTGCGCGCCACTTCGCCGTCGGTCGATTCGTTGAACTGAACACCGATGCCAGCCGTGCGATTGCCCTGCGCGCCAATGGGCGTGACCCAGACCACCTTGCCGGCCACGGAGAGGCGCTCGCCCTCATCGGTGAGGTTGATCAGCAGCACCACCTCGTCGCCCAGTGAGTATTTCTGGGCCGTGGGGGCGAACAGGCCACCGTTCTTCAGATAAGGCATATAGGCGTTATAGAGCGACGCCGTGTCCTTGATCTTCAACGAAATGATGCCCTGGCGGGCGGCAATGGCCGGATTCATGACTGCTCCTGTACGCCGCTGATGCAGCGCCCCTCGGCCGCATCGTAGCGACCGGCCGGCCCCGGCCACAAGCGAGATGTCGACGGAATGTGACGGAGCAACGAACTCAGAGCTCGCACCAGCCCCATCGATCGAAGATCCAGGGCGACGGCAGGTTCATGTGCAGCTTCAGGAAACGTGGACCGGTGGCAGCAGGGTCGAGCCCATGCAGGACGTGACGACCCTGCCCGTCCATCGCCAGTGGCGCCTGGCGCCATGGCCACTGGCGCACGCCCCGTTCATCGACCAGGGTCAGGTGCAGCCAGCGCTGGAGCAGCGGTGCCGGCTGCCAGGGCAGCACGGCCGATTCCGCGGCGTCATGTACTCGCCGAACCCATCGATACCGCTCGGCCCGATCGGCCAGGCGACGCATGCGCTTGCCGCTGAGGGCCATCTGGCTCTGGTGACAGGCCAGCGCAGCCATCTTGTTGGCGTGCAGGCCCACGGAAGAATCGAGTTTCACGCGGCCATTGGCCACCGGCTCGTGACCATGGACCAGATACGAAAGCATTCGCGGGGCGCCTTCGTTCCAGCGGGCCACGCCCAGCCGGGTCAGCACGTGCGCGGCACTGTGGTCAGGGTGGTGATCGCCGAGCGAAGGCAAGGCCACCAGGGTGGGACGAAACGTCACGATGCGGTCGGTGATGACGGCCACGCTGGCATCCAGCGCATCGCGCAACCGGCCAGTGATGCCCATGTCGGGCCAGCCCTGCGGCTGCAGCGCCTGCGCATCCACCCCGAGCTGGGCCAGGGCACGCGTCACCTCAACGCGGCGACGCTCGCCCCAGCGACGGCGCTCATCCGCGCCGATCCGCAACCGCCGCTCCACCCAGCGCTGCGGCCAGGGATTGTTGTCGCCGTTGGTGAGCAGCAGGATCTGCACCTCACCGCCCGCCTGACGCACCTGCTGGATCAGCTCGCCGGTGGCAATCGATTCGTCATCGGGGTGCGGCGACACCACCAGCAGGCGCGTGCCGGCATTCAAACTCAATGCCATATCAGCCACCTGTGACAGGCGGCGCGGGACGCCAACCGCGATCGAAGGCCTGCGACCACACGAAAGCCACCGGCGTGCCACCGCTCACCACCAGATGGTGAGTTCCGCGGCTGAGGAACCAGTGATCCGCCACCGGGGCGCCATCGAGGCTGCCATTGAGGCGACGGCTTCCATCGGTCACGACATAGTCTCCGGGCACGTTCACATCGATGGTCTGGCTGGGCTGGTGATCGGGAAGCATACGTCCCGCGATCCAGATGTCTCCGGCGGCCTGCACATAATTGAGCATCACGAAACGCGCGCTCGATGGCGGCAGGCGGCGCAGCAGCACCAGCATGGTCCGGTGATTCACCAGGTCATCGGCGATGGTGTCGGCCATCTGCCCGCGACGCAGGCGCCGCATGGCCAGGCTTTCCAGCACCGGGTAATAGGGACGGTTGCGGAAAATCGCGTCGCCCTTGGGGTCCATCACCGTGTCGCTTTCATTCGTATAGCGCAGCACGGTCGACAGTTCATTGCGCTGGGCGGCGAGATCGTCCTGCCACGGCGGCGCCTCGGCGAACACGGCAGCCAGCTCCGCCATCAGCAGCACCATCAACAGCGCACCACGCAGTCGCGGGCGCGAGCCCAGCCATCGCCAGGTGGCCGCCCAACCGGCGCCAGCGATGACGAGCGTCGGCACCACGGGCAGGAAATCCTGCTTGGTGATCAGCGGCCAGATGAACCAGATCAGCAGCAGGTACAGGCCGCCCTGCAAGGCGAAGAACACGGTCCAGTCGAAACCACCTTCGGAACGCTGGCGCGCCTCGCGTATGCACATGACGACCAGCGCGGCCGCAAGCAGCAGGAACCACAAACCTTGCTGCGCCGCGTGGCGCTTGTTGGCACCACCCACGTTGTATTGGGCCAGCCCGTACCACGCGTCATCCAGCAGGCCATGCGTCGCCAACCAGAGGGTGAAGATGGCTGGCACCACCAGCACGCCCAGCAGCGCAGCCATCCAGCAGCGCACGCCAGCGCGAGGTGCGTTCGAGGGACGCAGCAGGCGAACCACGCCGGCAGCGACCACGGTCGTCACGAGCAACACCAGCGTCTTCTGCGATACCGCCAGGGCACAGCCCATGGCCAGGCCGGCCACGAAATAGCGCCACAGGCGTGGCGGCGCTCCCGCCACGAACGCCAGGCCCAGCAGCCACATCGCCATCCACATGTCGTCCGTGCGGAACTGGCCGCTAACGACGAAGAAACGCGGGAACAGGCCGGCCACCAGCACCACCACCGCGGCCACGCGCCAACCGTAGAGGCGCTGCGCCATCCAGCCCGCCGAACCGAGCGCGATCACGTACCAGAACTGCATGGCCAGGCGCAGCCAGGTCAGCACATCGGGACGGTTGTCCAGCCACTTCAGCAGGGGCGAATGCAGCCAGCCGAACAGCGGACCATGGTTGTCGAACACATCGCGGTAAGGCAGCAGTCCCTGCGTCCATGCCCAGGCCACATGCGCATGCTGCGCTTCGTCCGAATTGAGCGTGTACGCATTGAGCCATGCCAGTCGGAGGACCAGCAGGAACAGGAGGGAAATCCACGGCCAAATGGGGAGATGGCGTTGGGAAGCAAACTTCATCGTCAAAGCGTAGGCAGGCGGCCTGTCAGCCGGCTTTCCCACCCGGGAAATGCCAGGACGGCCGCCCGGTTGTCATGGCCGGCTCAATGCCAGCGCGCGAGCAATTCCAGCAGGAGCAGGTCGCCGCGCAAGGGACCACGCAAGGATTCGCGCGTGCGGTTCGCCGCCATGTACCACTGGTCGAGACCCTCCGCGTCGAGCTGGCTCGACAGCGGGCCTTGCGCCGCCGTGGCACGCGCCTTCATTTCTTCGGCCGCCGCCTGCGCAGCGAACCACAGGCGTTGTTCCGGTTCGTTGTCGAGCCAGCGGCGCGCCACCTCCATGGCTTCGCCACGGCCAGCGGCCAGTGCGCCGAGATCCTTGCGAACCTCCTGCCTGCGCGCCAATGCGCCCTCTTCCGCCCACGCTCGCGCCAGGCCGGGATTACCGCCTGCCGCGTCGAGCGCCACTGCGGCGTCCTTCACACCCTGCTGCTGGAGCCAGGCCAGCGCTTCCTCGCGCGGAGGCAGATGGAATTCGATGCGCTGGCAGCGACTGCGGATGGTCTGCGGCAACCGCCAAGGCGCATCGGCCACCAACATCAGCAAGGTCTGCGGCGACGGTTCTTCCAGCGTCTTGAGCAGCGCATTGGCTGCTGCCGCATTCATGGCGTCGGCCGGATCGATGCACACGATCTGCCATCCGCCGAACTGGCTCGACATGGACAGGCGCGCGGACAGGTCGCGGATTTGATCGACCACGATCTCGCTGCGCTGCACGCCGTCCTTGCGCAGGCCGAAACTCAGCGTGGCGAAATCCGGATGCGTGCCTGCCGCAAACAGCAGGCAGCTACGGCATTGCCCGCAGGGTTCGCCGTCGTTCGGATGCTGGCACAGCAGGCCTTCGGCAAAACGGCGCATGAAATCACGCTTGCCCAGACCTTCCGGACCACACAGCAACAGCGCATGCGGCATGGCATCGCGCGCGCGGCGGGCCTGCAAGCGCGCCCAATGCTCGGCATGCCACGGCATGGCGTTCATGCCTTGGCTCCAAACAAATGATGCGTGGCATCGATGGCGGCCGCCAGCACATCGGCGGGCGTCAGCGTGGCGTCGATGATGCGGAACCGGTTCGGCTCGCCCGCAGCGCGCACACGATAGGCAGCACGCACGCGCTCGAAGAAGCTGTCGCCTTCCACTTCGATGCGATCGGCTTCGCCGCGTCCGGCGGCGCGAGCGCGCCCGGTGGCCACAGGAAGATCGAGCAACAAGGTGAGATCAGGCGTCAAGCCTCCGGTGGTCCATTGCTCCAGCGTGGCAATGCGTTCGTTCGGCACACCGCGGCCACCGCCCTGATACGCATAGCTCGCATCGGTGAAGCGATCACACAGCACCCACTGCCCGGCCGCGAGCGCAGGCTCGATGCATTCGCGCACCAGCTGCGCGCGCGAGGCAAACATCAGCAGCAATTCTGTTTCCGCGGCCATGTCGCGATGTTTCGGATCGAGCACGATGGCGCGCACCGCCTCGCCCAGTGGCGTACCGCCAGGTTCGCGCGTCTGCACCAGATCGACGCCCTGCGCCAGCAGGTGCTGCTGCAAACCTGCCAGCAAGGTGCTCTTGCCGGCGCCTTCGCCGCCTTCGAGCGTGATGAGTTTTCCGCGCGTCATTGGCATCGCTTCAGTTGGAAACAGGCCACGTTGCGATTGTGTTCGTCCAGCGTACTGGAGAACACATGCGTGCCGTCGCCACGCGCCACGAAGTACAACTCCGTACCCGACGCCGGGTGCAGCGCCGCCTCAATGGCGGGCTTGCCCGGCATGGCGATGGGCGTGGGCGGCAAGCCGGCACGCGTATAGGTGTTGTACGGCGTGTCCGTGGTGAGATCGGACTTGTGGATGTTGCCCGTGTACGCATCGCCCATGCCGTAGATCACGGAGGGATCGGTTTGCAGCAGCATGTGGCTCTGCAAGCGGCGGATGAACACGCCGGCGATGCGCGGCCGCTCGTCGGCGCGACCGGTTTCCTTCTCCACGATCGAGGCAAGGATCAGCGCATCGTACGGCGTGGCCAGCGGCACATCCTTGTCGCGCTGCGACCACTGCGCATCGAGCATCTTGGTCATCGCGGCATGCGCGCGGCGCAGAATGTCCAGATCGCTGTCGCCTTTCACATAGGCATAGGTCTCCGGAAGAAAGCGCCCCTCGGGCATCTCGCCAGGCACGCCGATCTTCGCCATCACGGCCGCGTCGTCGAGGCTCGCGCCTTCCTGTTTCAACTTGTCAGCCTTGGCCAAGGCCTGGCGCAGCTCGCGGAAATTCCAGCCATCCACGATGGTGAAGTTCCGTTGCAGCACCCTGCCCGCTGCCATGTTCAGCAGCAGGTCGCGCGGCGTCATGCCAGCCGTCAGCGCGTATTCGCCCGCATGCAGGCGGCCGGCGACGCGCAGCTGCTCGGCCAGCACGCGCCAATAGAGTGGGCGGCTGTTCGTCGCGTGCTGCTGGCGCAACTGATCGACCACGTCGCGCAGGCTGCTGCCCTTCGCTACATCGACACTTGGCGCCTCAGTCGACGCCGCCAGCGGCGTGCCGACGAAGCGCTGGTAGCCCATCCAGCCGTAGACGAGGCCGCCGGCGATCGCCAGCAGCACCAGCACGACCAGGCCGCGCCAGAACACCCGTCCCTGCATCTTGTGTCGACTCATGCCTGCTCCATCGGAAAACCCAGGCCGCGCCAATGCTGCTGCAAAGCGCGGGTGACCGGCCCGGGAACATACACGGTATCGCCCACGGCCTGAACAGGCAAAATGCCTCGAACGCTCGAACTGAGGAAAACCTCGCTGGCGCGAGCCAGATCGGTCGGCGATAGCTCGCACACGCGTGCTTCCGGCCTGCTGGCGAGAATTTCCGCACGCGCCACGCCCGCCACGCCGCAGCGATCCAGCGCCGGCGTCACGAGCACGCCATCGAGCACAGCAAACAGATTGGTCATGGTGCCGGAGATCACATGTCCATCCGCATCGCAGACCAGTCCTTCGCCGATCGAGGGATCGGACCACTCGGCGCGCGCCAACACCTGCTCCAACCGGTTGAGGTGTTTCATGCCTGCCAGCAGCGGTTGCGCAGCCAATGGCGTGTCGCACCAGCGCACGCGGAGGCCCGCTGCATAGGTATCACCCGCCATGGCAGGCGCGTCGAAGCCGGCCACGATGCGGGTCGTCACTGGCGTTTGCGGCAACGCGTAGCCGCGTTCTCCCACGCCGCGCGTCAGCGTGATGCGGACGACGGCATGTTCCATCCCGTCGATCACCACAGTCGCTTCATGCCGCAAGGTTTCCGCATCAGGCAGTGGCAATTGCAAACGGACGCAACTCTCGCGCAGCCGATCCATATGTCGCGACCAGAGCGGCGCCGCGCCACGCACGAAACGAATCGTTTCAAACAGTCCGTCACCGTAGGACAAGCCGCGATCGAAGGCCGACACGGTGGTCGACGGCGAACCGTTGACCAGCACGCGGCCGGACATCAGCCCTGCACTCCCAAGGCACGCAACAGGCCGCGTGCCTTGGCGCGCGTCTCGTCCAACTCCTTCTCCGCCACCGAATCGGCCACGATGCCCGCGCCGGCACGGAAGGTGACGTCGCGGCCAACGAGCGTGAACGTGCGAATGAGGATATTGAGATCCAGATCGCCATTGCGATCCAGATAACCCAGCGCGCCGGTATAGGCGCCGCGTGGCGCATCTTCCAATGCGGCAATGATTTCCATGCAGCGCACCTTGGGACAACCGGTGATGGTGCCGCCAGGGAACGTGGCGGCGATCACGTCGCCCGGCGTCACCTCATTGCGCAAGCGGCCACGCACGTTCGACACGATGTGGTGCACGTGCGCATAGCTTTCCACCACCATCAACTCGTCGACCTCGACCGTGCCCGGCACGCATACGCGACCCAGGTCGTTGCGTTCCAGATCGATCAGCATCACGTGCTCGGCGCGCTCCTTGGGATGCGTGCTGAGTTCGCGGATGCGCGCAACGTCGTCGTCACCCGGGGTGCGTGGACGCGTGCCCGCGATCGGCCGCGTCTGCGCCAGGCCGTCACGCACTTCCACCAGGCGCTCTGGCGACGAACTCACCACCGCCCAATCCGGTTGCTGGAACAAGCCGGCGAATGGCGCGGGATTGGCCTTACGCAAGGACTGATACAGCTGCGGCGGCGCGGGCGGCGTCGCGTAATGCGCGTGCCATGCCCGCGAGAGATTCACCTGGAAGATATCGCCCGCATGCAAGTGCTCGTGGATGCGCGCCACGCCGTCGAGAAACAGCGACGGTTCGTCTTCACCACAGGTCGCAGGCGCGGGAAGCGCAGCAACCTCGATGCCTGCCTGAAGATCGGCCTCCATCGCGTCGAGCAGCGTCTGATGCCCCTCCTCCGCCACCAGCACCGTGCAGCCGCGCACGTGATCGACGATGACCGCGGCGGGACAACGCAAGGCCATCGCTGTCGGCAAGGCTTCCGACGGTCGCAGGCGCAGGCGTGCCTCGATCTCGCCGACCAGTTCGTAACTCAACAGCAGCAGCCAGCCGCCATGGAACGGCAGCTCGCTGGACGCATCGCGCGAGGTGTGCGCGTCGCGCCATGCATCATCGAGCGCATCGAGAAAGCGGCCTTCGCGCACGTGCCCTTTGCCATCGACGAGGCGGCCATCGGCCAGCAGCGAAAGCGAATCCTGCGGAAACGCGAAAAGAATGTCGTAGCGAGCCTGCGGCGTGCCATGCGTCACGCTCTGCAACAGGCCCGGATAGCGTTCCGGAAATGCAGCGGCCGGCGCGAGGAGATCGCGCCGGCCGTGCAGGGTCTTGCGATGGAACGTGGTCACGCCGCTCAAACGCGACGGAATGCCAGCGTGCCGTTGGTGCCGCCAAAACCGAACGAGTTGGAGATGGCCACGTCGAACTTGGCTTCGCGCGCGGTGTGCGGCACGAAGTCGAGATCGCAGCCTTCGCCCGGCTCGTCCAGGTTGATGGTCGGCGGCATCACCTGGTCGCGCAGCGCGAGGATGGTGAAGATCGCTTCCACGCCGCCAGCCGCGCCGAGCAGGTGACCGGTGGCCGACTTGGTCGAGCTCATCGCCAGCTTATAGGCGTGGTCGCCGAACACGCGCTTAGCGGCCAGCACTTCACCCAGGTCGCCTAGCGGCGTGGAGGTGCCGTGCGCGTTGACGTACTGCACGTCGGTTGGGTTGAGGTGACCATCCTTCAGCGCCGTTTCCATGCTGCGCGCCGCACCTTCACCGCCTTCGCTGGGCGCCGTGATGTGGAAGGCGTCGCCGCTCATGCCGAAGCCCACGAGCTCGGCGTAGATCTTCGCGCCGCGCGCCTTGGCATGTTCGTATTCTTCCAGCACCAGCACGCCGGCGCCGTCGGACAGCACGAAGCCGTCGCGATCCTTGTCCCACGGACGGCTGGCCTTGGTCGGCTCGTCGTTGCGCGTGGACATGGCCTTGGCCGAGCAGAAGCCCGCCATCGCCGTGCCGGTGGTGGCGAATTCGGCACCGCCGGCGATCATCACGTCGGCATCGCCGTACTGGATCATGCGCGCGGCCAGGCCGATGTTGTGCGTGCCCGTGGTGCAGGCCGTGACGCAGGCGATGTTCGGGCCCTTCAGGCCGTACATGATCGACAGGTGACCGGACACCATGTTGATGATCGAGCTGGGCACGAAGAACGGCGACACGCGACGCGGTCCCTTGTCGTGCAGTTCGATCGACGTATGTTCGATGGTGTGCAGGCCGCCGATGCCGGCTGCCACGGCCACGCCGATGCGCGGTGCGTTTTCATCCGTCACTTCCAGGCCGGAATCGCGCAGGGCTTGCGTGCCCGCGGCGATACCGTAGTGGATGAACGGATCCATCTTCTTGATCTCTTTCGGGGCGATCCAATCCGCCGGATCGAAACCCCGTACCTGACCGGCGATGCGCGTGGCATAGGCGGTGGCGTCGAAATGGGTAACCTCACCGATGCCGCTGACGCCCTTGAGGATGTTGTCCCAGGCGGTAGCGATATCGTTGCCGACCGGCGAGATGATGCCGAGTCCGGTTACAACCACACGTCGTTTGCTCATGCTGATCTTCCCTCGTGTTTCCGTGGTCTATCGATGGCGGCAGGCGATCTGCGTCATTCGTGGCCACGTCGTCCGGGCCGTGCAGCGCGCTGGGCGCACCATACGGGATCGGACGTTGCAAAATGCAGAAACGAAAACTGCGCCAATGTGGCGCAGCTTCCGGTATCGCTAGTGGACAGACGCATGATTCGAATGCGTCGTCGCAGCGGAGCGATCACTCCTTGGTGTGGGCCTTGATGTAATCAACAGCCTGCTGCACCGTGGTGATCTTCTCGGCTTCTTCGTCCGGAATCTCGGTCTCGAACTCTTCCTCGAGAGCCATCACCAGTTCAACGGTGTCCAGCGAATCAGCGCCCAGATCGTCCACGAACGAAGCGTTCGCCGTGACTTCCTCTTCCTTCACGCCCAGCTGCTCGATGACGATTTTCTTGACGCGCTCTTCGATGGTGCTCATGTTGCCAATACCTCCCAAGGAGTAGTTACCTGTCAACGCCGGCCTGTGGCCGACATATGGCCGGCGGATTGTAGTGGGTAAGCCGCGAGGCCGCCATGATCCGCCAGCAATGCCGATACGCAGGCCACGGGACCGGCGCGAAAGAAGCAATTGTCGCCTAAAACGATGTAGCTTGCGACAACTGCTTGTTAAGCCGGCCCGTGCCGGCGCACCAAACCGCCTGCCAGCAGGGCTGACAGGCCGTCCGGTCGTTTCAAACAATGAAGGACGCGAGAAGGGCTTGCGGCCCTTTCTTCACGACTTACGGCATGTACATGCCGCCATTCACGTGCAGCGTCTCGCCCGTGATGTAGGCCGCTGCCGGCGATGCCAGGAAGCCCACGGCCTTCGCAATATCGGTGGCCTGGCCCAGGTGACCGAGCGCAATCTGGCCCAGCAGCGCCTGGCGGGCGTCTTCGGGCAGCGCACGCGTCATGTCGGTGTCGATGAAGCCCGGCGCCACCACGTTCACGGTGATGCCGCGCGAACCGATCTCGCGCGCCAGCGACTTGGAGAACGCAATGATGCCCGCCTTGGCCGCCGCGTAATTGGCCTGGCCGGGATTGCCGGTGACGCCGACCACGGAGGCGATGGAAATGATGCGGCCCTTGCGTGCCTTCATCATGCCGCGCATCACGGCCTTGGAGGCGCGGTACACGGAGGTGAGATTGGTATCGAGAATGGCCTGCCAATCCTCGTCGCGCATGCGCATCAGCAGCTGGTCGCGCGTGATGCCGGCGTTGTTCACCAGGATCGACACCGGGCCGAATTCCTTGGCGATGCCGTCGATCAGCGCGTCGATGGAAGCGCCGTCGGTCACGTTGAGCATGCGGCCATGGCCGCCGTGCGCAGCGAGCCGCTCGCCGATCGCCGCCGCGCCGCTGTCGCTGGTCGCGGTGCCGATGACGGTGGCGCCCTGCGCCGCCAGTTCGTCGGCAATGGCGGCACCGATGCCGCGGCTGGCGCCCGTGACGAGGGCGATCTCACCTTGCAGTGTCTTGCTCATCTGTCATTTTCCTTTGGATGGCTAGACGTCGATCCGTCCAGCCGCATGATTCGGGGAACGAGCGGGGATTCAAGCCCACTCGGCGCGAGCGGCTTCCAGCTCCGCCGGTGTACCGATGGCGCGCGCTTCCACACTCTTGTCGATGCGCTTGATGAGGCCGGCGAGCACCTTGCCCGGGCCAGCTTCGGCGATGCGGGTCGCACCGCCTGCGACCAGCGCCTGCACGCATTCGGTCCAGCGCACCGGCAGATACAGCTGGCGTTGCAGCGCGCCGCGAATATCCTCCAACGTGCCATAGCTGCGCGCCTCGGCGTTCTGCACCACCGGCACCGAGGGCAGCGTCCATTGAATCGACGCCATGCGCTCGCCCAGGCGATCGGCGGCATCACGCATCAGCGCGCAATGCGAAGGCACCGACACGGCCAGCTTGATGGCCTTCTTCACGCCCTGCTCCGCCAGCTTGGCCAGCGCGCGATCCACGGCCTCGGCATTGCCCGCGATCACGAGCTGGCCGGGCGAATTGAAGTTGGCCGGCGATACCACCTGGCCTTGCGCGACTTCCTCGCACACCGCGGCAATCTGCGCGTCATCACCACCGAGGATGGCAGCCATCGCACCCACGCCCGGCGGCACGGCGGCCTGCATCAGGCGACCGCGCTCGGCGACCAGCGACGCGGCGTCATGCAGCGACAGCGCGCCAGCGCACACCAGCGCGCTGTATTCGCCCAGGCTGTGACCGGACATCTGCGCTGGCGTGACGCCACCAAGCTTCTGCCACACGCGCCACACCGCCACGCTGGCGGCGAGCAATGCCGGCTGCGTGTTCTCGGTGCGATTGAGGTCTTCTTCCGGCCCCTGCTGGCTGAGTGCCCACAGGTCGATGCCCGCGCCTTGCGATGCCTCGTCGAACGTAGCCTTCACTTCCGGATGCACAGCGGCCAGCTCGGCCAGCATGCCAACGGATTGCGAACCCTGGCCCGGGAAAACGAAAGCGAGCGTAGCGGCGGTATGGGTCATGGATGAGGGTTTTCCGAAATCGAAAAAAGGAATGGTGCCAGCAATCAGCGCCATACGCAGCTGTTTGGGCTTTTTTACCTGTCATTCCTGCCCGCGCCGGAACGACGAGCAAAAAAAAGCCGCCCGGAGGCGGCTTTTTTTCTGTCTTGGCGCAATCAGTAACGCAGCAGCGCCGAGGCCCAGGTGAAGCCGCCGCCAAACGCTTCCAGCAGCAGGTTCTGGCCGCGCTGCACCTTGCCCGAACGCACGGCATAGTCCAGTGCCAGCGGCACCGAACCCGACGACGTATTGGCGTGCTCCTGCACAGTGACCACCACCTGCTCCATCGGCATGTTCAGGCGCTTGGCCGTCGCTTCGATGATGCGCAGGTTGGCCTGGTGAGGAATCAGCCAGTCGATCTGCGAAGCTTCCATGCCGGCGGCCTGCAGCGTTTCGTCGACCAGGGAGTCGAGCGTCTTCACCGCAACCTTGAACACTTCGCGGCCGGACATGTTGATGCGAACGCCGTGATTCGGCTCGTCCTTGAAGCCGGCCGAGACGCCCACCGGGTTGTACAGCAGATGCTTGAAGCCGCCATCGGCGTGCAGCAGCGTGGCGTAGATGCCCGGCTCTTCCGAAGCCTCAAGCACCACGGCGCCGGCGCCATCGCCGAACAGCACGCAGGTTTCGCGTTCGTTCCAGTCGATCATGCGGGTCAGCGTTTCCGCGCCGATCACCAGCACTTTCTTGGACTGGCCGCTGCGGATGAACTTGTCGGCAATGCCGAGCGCGTAGACGAAGCCGGAACACGCAGCATTGACGTCGAACGCGGCGCAGCCATTGGCGCCCAGGCGGTGCTGAACGAGGCAGGCGGTGGACGGGAAAATGATGTCCGGCGTGGTCGTGCCGAGCACGATCAGGTCGATTTCCGACGCCTTGACGCCAGCGGCCTCAAGGGCACGCTCGGCAGCCTCGGTGGCGAGGTCACCGGTGGTCTGGCCCTCGGCGGCGATATGGCGGCGCTGAATGCCGGTGCGGCTGACAATCCATTCGTCACTGGTTTCGACGATCTTCTCTAGATCGGCGTTGGTCACCACTCGCTCGGGCAGTGCGCTGCCGGTGCCGGTGATGCGGGCGTAGATCTGGGCCATTAACTTTCCATGCGACGGGTTGGGACGAAGCGGCTGCAAACGCTCAAGCCAGCTTCCAAACCGCCAACGTTACGTGGGTGATCGCATAAACGCAAAGCGGCGCGAAATCGCGCCGCCGTGCGGAACCGTATCCCTTGCGGGAACGATTAATCCTCTTCGACCACCGAAGCGTTGGTGGCGATGACCTTCTTGCCACGGTAGTAGCCATCCTTGGTGACGTGATGGCGCAGGTGCACCTCGCCACTGGTCGGATCGGTGGCCAGCTGCACGGTCTTGAGCGCATCGTGCGAACGACGCATGCCGCGGGTGGACGGGGTCTTGCGGCTCTTGGCAACGGCCATGGCGAATCTCCAGCTAAATCAGGTTTTCTTGAGTTCGCGCAAAACCGCGAACGGGTTATCGGAACGCCTTTCGCTGGAGATTTCCTCCGGCGAAGGGCCAACTACTTCTTCAGGCAGCGTGCTGTCCGGGTTCACCGGGACCAGCGGCAGTGCCAACAACAATTCGTCTTCGATGACGTCGACCAAGCTCAGCTTGCCGTCGTCGGCGATCAGCAGCGGCTCGACCTGCGGCGGCAACGCCGCCTCGTCACGCTCGGAGCGGATCAACCCGAGCCGGCTATCAACCGCCACAGGCAAAACAAACGGCTCCAAGGAGCGCTGACAGGTCAGCGTGAGCGGGGCCTGGACGCGGACATCGAGGTACGCCGTACCAAACTCGTCCCGACCAAAATCCAGCTCGTATCGCGCCGTTCCTTCCGTGCCGGCCAGGGCACCGCCCAGTCGCTTCATGGCGACCACGGGCAATTCACCTTCAAACGAACGCCGCGCCGAGACCATGCGCCAAGCGTCCACGGACTCTGGCAGTGTCACGGACATAGACCCGAAATCTTAGAATTACAACACGTTGAAGTCAACACGCTGGCCGCTTTGAGACTGGCGTACATACCGGTTTTGCCTGAACGGCCCTGGTACGGCAGACTTTGGACCACACTTCCTGCGAACCGGCCGCCCCGTGAATCCTTACCTGATCCTCGGCCTTGCCGCCTTGATCATTATCGCCGCGGCCCTGGTCGGCCTGACCCTGGCGTATCGGCGCCGGGCCGATCGCCGGGCCCTAGCCCTGCATCAGCTGCTTGAACTGGCCGACCGGGTGGAAGGCGATCTCAAGACCTGCCGAGCCGGCCTGCAGCAGGCCCATGCGGTGATGTCGCTGAATCCGGATCTTCCCGCCAGCAGCGAACAGGAAGCGCGCCATGCCATCGACGCCGGCCTGCGCTCGCTCCTTCAGCAACGCATCTGGATCCGCGATGCCGCCCCTGCCGCCTCGCAAGAGGAACTGGATAAGGCCGTCGCGTCCATGAATGATACCCGTGATCGCCTTCGCCCGCTGCTGGCCGCACTGGATCGCGCCCAGCACGACCTGGACAGCGCGATGCGCGAGCACCTGCGCCGGGAGCACGACGCGTGAGCCTGCCCACGCTCGTGCTGGGCTCGACCTCTCGCTACCGCGCTGAGCTTCTCCGCCGCATCGTCGCGGATTTCGAACAACGCGCGCCAGGCACGGACGAGGCACCGCTTCCCGACGAAACCCCGCGCGATCGCGCGCTCCGCCTCGCCATCGCCAAGGCCCGCGCAGCGGCGGACGGTTTGTACGACGCCCTGGTCATCGGATCGGACCAGGTGGCTGAACTGGGCGGCACGGTGCTCGACAAGCCCGGCACACCGGAGCGCGCACGCGCGCAGCTGGCCGCGAGCTCGGGGCGCGAGGTCCATTTCCACACCGCGTTATGCCTGCACGACACCCGCTCGGGCGAAGACCGCGTGCATGTCGATCACACCGTGGTGATGTTCCGCAGCCTGAGCATGGACGAGATCGATCGCTACATCGAACGCGAGCAGCCGCTGGATTGCGCGGGCAGCTTCAAGTGCGAAGGGCTCGGCATCAGCCTGTTCGAACGCATCGACAACGAAGATCCCTCGGCGCTCATCGGCCTGCCGTTGATTGCACTGTGCCGACTGTTGCGCGAAGCAGGCATCGCCCTACCCTGATCGAGCTCATCGCGGCTGCTCTGCCTCAACGGCGCGGCGCCATATCGGGCAAGCCTCGCTGGTCGTTGCCGCTACAGGCAGCGACGACGGCACCGCTCCCGCATAGAAGGCGATACGCCGACGCCCATCGAACAGATCGAGTCGGGACAAAGGCGCTGGCTGCACGATGCGTCCACACAGCGTCTGCAACCAGCCCTCGCGTTCGTGCACACGCAAGGCCTTTTCATCGACCGCCAGCAACATCGGTTCGCCGCCATGCAGTCGTCGCAGCGCCGCTTCATCGCGCTGCCAGATCGCCAGTTGCGGTGCACGACCGTGCTTCACGTTGAGCGGATTGTCGAGCGCGTAGACCGGCACGCTGCCGCCGAGCTGGAAATCGATTTCCGCGGCAAGCATGAAGTTGTCCGCCACCAACACGCCCGGATGCGACACCCGCAGTTCGCGCGCCATGTCGCCGCTTTCGCGCCAGCCGACGAAACGCGCCGGAAACGCCTTGAGACCGGCCAGCAAGCGCGCACCGTTGTCGCTTGCCGCAAGGCCCAGATAGGCAAGGCCGCCCAGTTGTCCTGCGGCTGCCAACGCAAACGTCGCCACCAACCAGCCGCGCCGCCACGGCAAGCGCTCGCGCAACAGCACCGGCAATGCGGCCAGCAACGGCAGGTATCCAGGCAAGGGCCAGTGCGCGCGAAAGCGTACGTCGTCCGCAAACAGGCCGAGCACGAAGTAGACCGCGATGAAACTACAGGACGTGATGGCGATGAGATCCCATGGCCGCCCTTCGCCGCGACGACGCCAACTCACCCACGCCGCCCATAGCAGCAGCGCATACAGCAACGGCGTGCATGCCAGCGCCTGCTCCAGCGGTTGCACCAGCGCGTCGGCGTGGAATTGCCAGGGATTGCGCTCCATCACCTGGAAGGCCACGCCGGCGCCATGTTGCTGCCAGTTGGAAACCAGCAACGGGATCAGTCCGCACGCCGCGACTACTAGGGCCAGCCATAGCCCAGGTCGACGCCACAGGGTGCGGCCGCGGCGCGTGAGCAGGCAGAACAACAGGCCGGCGAGCATCGGCATGGCGGCACGGTAATGCGTCAGCCAGCACACACCCAGCGACACACCGAGCAGCAGCCAGGCGTGCAGTCGATCTCGATCCACCGCCCGCGCCAGCGTCACCAGCGTGCACATGATCGCCACCGTCAAGGGCACGTCCGGCAGCGCCAGCACGCCCAGGCTGCCGCCCAACGGCAACGCCAGGCAAAGCAGCGCCGCCTGCCAGCCGGCCCGCTCATCGAAGGCGTCACGGGCAAACACGCGCACCAGCCATGGCAGAGCACCGCCGATGACGAGGAAGGGCCAGCGCATGCCGAACACGCCGTGGCCGGCGATGCTCTCGCCCAGGCGGATCAGCAGGGCCGTGAGCGGCGGCAGGTCGCTGTAGCCCCAGGCGAGGTGCCGACTTTCCTGCCAGTAGAACGCCTCGTCACCAAACGGCGACAGCGTCGCGGCAAGCATGAGCTTGAGGATGCACAACAGCGCGAAGGCGATCACGAACGTGGCTCGCCAGCGCGCAAGACCCGCAGCTACACTGCGGGCGTCACGCATGAGCTCTGCCCCGCATCGCCCTTCCCCGCTGCCAGAAACCCATGTCCGTCATTACTCCGCTTCACGATGAATCGCTGCGCACGCGCCTGGAAGCCAGCATGGCCCAGGTCAACCGCGTGCTGCTGGGCAAGCCGCGCCAGGTCAAGCTGGCCTTCACCTGCCTGCTCGCCGGGGGCCATCTTCTACTGGAAGACGTACCGGGCGTGGGCAAGACCACATTGGCCCACGCACTGGCCGCGAGCTTTGCGCTCGATTTCCAGCGCGTGCAGTTCACCAGCGACCTGCTGCCGTCGGACATTATCGGCGTGAGCGTTTACGAGCGCGAGACGGGGCAGTTCCGCTTCCATCCCGGCCCCATCTTCACCGGCCTGCTGCTGGCCGATGAAATCAACCGCGCCACGCCCAAGACGCAAAGCGCCTTGCTCGAAGCCATGGCCGAAAGCCAGGTTACGGTGGATGGCCAGACGCACATCCTTCCGCAGCCATTCTTTGTGGTCGCCACGCAGAATCCGCTCGATCTTGCGGGCACCTTCCCGTTGCCGGATTCGCAGCTGGATCGCTTCATGCTGCGCGTGTCGCTGGACTACCCGGACGCTGCCGCCGAACGCGCGCTGCTGACGGGCAGCGATCGCCGCGACCTGCTTGCCCAACTCACGCCGCAACTGGATGTGGCCGGCCTCTCGACCTTGGCTCGGCAAGCGCAAACGGTAACGGCAAGCTCCGCCCTCCTTGACTACCTGCAGGCCTTGCTTGCCGCCAGCCGACGCCATGCCGATGTACGCGTTGGCCTCTCGCCTCGCGCGGGCCTGGCGCTGCTGAGCGCGGCGCGTGCATGGGCGATGCTGAGCGGCCGTCAGCACGTGTTGCCGGAAGACATCCAGGCGCTGTTCGTGCCTTTGGCGGCGCATCGCCTGGTCACTACGCGCGGCGCAAGCGGCGACAGCCTCGCGCGCAGCCTGCTCGCCGACGTCGCGGTGGACTAATGCTTCCCGCGATTCGTCGCGTGCAGACCTGGGCGGAGCAGCGCCTACCCGCACTGACGCGACACAAGCGCCCGGAAAGCCTGCCCATCGTCCTGCACCGGCGGCGCGTCTACATCGTGCCCACGGCGTTCGGCGCGGCGTTCACCGTGCTCCTGCTGATCATGCTGCTGGGCGCGTTGAACTACACGAACAACGCCGCGCTGATGCTTACCTGCCTGCTCGGTTCGGCGACGTCCGCGAGCATGCTGATCGCGTTTCGCAGCCTCAACGGCCTGAAGCTCACCGGCATCCGGCAAGGCCAGGCCATCGCCGGCGAGCCCATGGCCGTGTACCTTGTGTTCGCCGGCAGCGAGCATGCACATGCCTCCTTGCATGCGGACATGAACGAGCAGGCCGAAGCCTTTTCCATCGCCGCCCATGGCGAAACCGTCGTATGCCTGCACCTGGATACGCATCGTCGCGGATGGCGGCCCATGCCGCGCATCAAGCTCTGGAGCAACTGGCCGCTGGGCCTGTTCCACGCCTGGAGCTGGCTTCATCCGGACCAGTCGGTGCTGGTGTGGCCCCACCCTGAAACGGGTGGCCCACCGCCCGTATTTCCTGGTGAGGCAGGCCGCCAGCAACGCCTGCACCAGGGCGAAGACATTGCCGCGTTGCGCGCCTATCGCGCCGGCGATCCCCAGCGGCATATCGCGTGGAAGCACAGCGCGCGCCATGAAAACCTGCTGGTGAAGGATTTCGAGCAGCCCGAGGCGCAGGAGGAATGGCACCTGGACTGGCGCCAGCTCGCCCAGCTCACGCCCGAGGCGCGCATCTCCCGCCTGGCCCGCTGGCTGGGTGAAGCCGAAACGGTGGGACGCCCCACCAGCCTGTGGTTGCCCACGGAGGAGATCGGCCTGGGCCATGGCCGCAGTCACTACGCGCATTGCATGAATGCGCTGGCACGGCTGCCATGATCGGCCTGCGTCTGTTCCGCCACAAGAACCAGATGCCGCTCGAGCGGCGACCTTTCGACCTGCTTTGCATCACCGTGGCCGTGGTGCTCGGTGTGCATGCGCCGCACCTGCCTGTCTGGCTGAGCCTGGCGTTGGCCGTCATGCTCGGACTGCGCTGGTGGCAACGCCGGCATCGCAACGGCCGCGCGCCTGCGTACCTGAAATTGTCGCTGCTGGCCATGCTGACCGCCGCCGTAGTGTTCCACTACGACACGCTGTTCGGCCGCGAGCCGGGCGCCGCGCTCGTGGTGGGACTGCTGGTACTGAAGCTGTTCGAAACGGAAACGCCGCGGGATGCGCGCGTTGGCGCGGCATTCTCGTGCTTTGCCCTGATGACGGCGCTGCTGTTCGACCAGGGCATGGTGGCAACCATCCTGGTCGGGCTTGGCCTGCCTCCTGCGTTGGCTACGCTGCGCGCGCTGCAACCGGCGCGACCGGAAACCTCGCTTCCTCGTGAACTGTTGCCGGCGCTCGGCCTGCTTGGCGCATCGCTCCCGCTGGCCTTGTTGGCCTTTGTATTCGTGCCGCGCCTGAGCTCGCCGCTGTGGGGGGCGCCCAATAGCGCGCAAAGTCGTAGTGGCTTGAGCGAGGACATGTCGCCGGGCGACTTCTCCGAAGTCCTGTTGGACGACCGGCCCGCCATGCGCGTGAGCTTTGTCGGCACGCCGCCAGCGAACGCGCAACGCTATTTCCGCGCCTACGTGCTGTGGAATTACGACGGGCGCACATGGAATCGCAAGGAGTTGGATGGCGCGCCGGCTGCCGTCGAGCATGGTCCCACCGTTCAATACACCGTCACCCTGGAGGCCACCGGCCAGCGCGTACTGCCCGTGCTCGATGTGCCGCTGAGCGCACCCGATTCGGCGCACATGGGGCCGGATCGCGAGGTGCGCGCCGATCGCCCGGTCAACGACCCGCTGGTGTATTCGCTGCAATCGGCGCCCACCTATCGCCTGCAGGGACAGTTGAGCGAACGCGAGCGGCGGCGCGCCCTGCAGTTGCCGCCCGGTTTCGATCCACAGGCGCATGCACTGGGTCAGCGGTGGCGCGCGCAATACGGTGACGACGACGCGGCCATCGTGCAGGCCGCCATGTCGCTGTTCCATGACGGCGGCTTCGCTTACACGCTGGCTCCGGCGCCGCTGGGCCGCAACGTCATCGACGATTTCCTGTTCGGCACGCACGAAGGATTCTGCGAGCACTACGCCTCTTCCTTCACGGTGCTCATGCGCGCCGCCGGCATTCCGGCACGCGTCGTCACCGGCTATCAGGGCGGCTATTGGAACCGCATCGGCAACTACTTGCTGGTGCGTCAGGCGGACGCCCACGCGTGGAGCGAAATATGGCTGCCGAAACGTGGCTGGGTGCGCATGGATCCCACGGCCGCCGTGCGACCTGAACGCGTCAGCCAAGGATCCGCGGCAGCCAATGCCACGGCATCCGCCTGGGCACCCAACCAATGGTGGCTGTCATGGCGCAACCGCTGGGACATCGTCAACCAGTGGTGGAACCAAGGCGTTATCGGCTTTGACACGCTCCGTCAGCACGGATTGCTGACGCCGTTTGGCGTGCACGACACCAGCGTGGGCATGCTGGCGTTGCTGCTCGCCATCGGTGGCTCGCTGTTTGCCGTAGGCGGTTTGCTTTGGGCCATATGGAAACGCCCGGAGGCAGATCGGGCACTCACGGTCATGAAGCAACTGGAAAAACGATTGGCTTCGGCGGGTGTTGCCCGTCGACACAGCGAAGGACCGCAGCACTACTTCAGCCGCGCCGCGCGGGCCCTCCCCAGCCAGCGTGTCCAGCTGGAACACCTGATGAGGACCTATCTGGAACTGCGTTACGCGCACGAAGAACCGCCAGCTGACTTGCTGAGAAACTTTCGACAGGCGGCGCGGGACTTTCGGCCGCGTCGCGTGGTCAAATGATATTGAACCGTGGATGCACCGCATCCACCACACGATGGAGAGAAGCGTCATGTCCATGTACAAGCCGTTGATTCTCGCGACCGCAGTGGCCACGCTCGCGGCCTGCGCAACGGTGCCGCAACCGCTGCAGGGCACGTACACCCAGGTCAATTCCGTTGCCGCCCAACAGGAAGCCAACGGAGCCGCCGGTGCCCAGGTTCGTTGGGGCGGCCAGATCATCGAAACGAAACCCGGTCCGCAGGAAACCTGCTTCTACGTGCTGCAGCGTCCGCTGGATGACCAGGCGCGTCCGGAGTCGTCGAGCTCGGACGGCGAAACGCAGGGCCGCTTCGTGGCCTGCCGCGCCGGCTTCTACGATCCGGAAGTGTTCACCACCGGCCGCGACATCACGGTTACCGGCGTCATCCAGGGCACGATGTCGGAGAAGGTCGGCGAGTACAACTACGCCTACCCGCGCATCGAAGCCAACGTGGTGTACCTGTGGCCCAAGCGCGTGGTCGTGAACTACGGCCCGGGCTACTACGACCCATTCTGGGGTCCCTACTGGGGTCCGGGTTGGGGGCCGTGGGGCTGGGGTGGCTGGGGCGGTTATTACGGTGGCTACGGTGGTTACTACCGTACGCGAGTGATCGTGCGTCCTCCGCCGGCCCCGCATCACTGACCACTCTGAAAAAAACGCCGGCTTCTGCCGGCGTTTTTTGTGGGCACGTGTGGGGTCAGTTCAGCCCGGCGGCCAATGCATCTGACGCCCGCCCAACAGGTGCACGTGCAGATGGAACACCGTCTGGCCACCGTGCTCGTTGCAATTGATCACCGTGCGATAGCCCTCGTCGGCCAGACCCTCGCGACGTGCATACGCGGCGGCGGCGAGCAACAGCTTGCCCAGCAGCTCGGCATCGGCCGCCGTGGCGCCATCGAGCGTGGCGATGGGTTTCTTGGGCACGAACAGCACGTGCACCGGCGCCTGCGGATTGAGGTCGCGGAAGGCCAGCACGTCATCGTCCTCATAGACGATATCGGCCGGAATTTCGCGGCGGATGATCTTGCCGAAGATGGTGTCGCCCATGTCTGATTCCTTTGCTCTTATGACAACCGCAACAGCATACCCTGCGCGCCCGGCGTCACCAGCTTGAAGCCAAACTTTGCGTAGAGCTCGTGCGCCGTGCCATCCGCAATCAGCGCGACCATGGTGCGCGCCGGAGCGCGTGCGCGCACTTCGTCCATCAGCGCCTGCATGATGCGTCGCCCGAGGCCCTGACCCTGCCAGACTGGCGCCACTGCGATATCGACCACGAACAGGAACAGGCCACCATCGCCCACGATGCGTCCCATGCCGATCAGTTCGTCTTGATGGCGCACGCACACGGAGCACCAGCTCGCGGGCAAGCCGATGGCGGCGCCCTCTTCCGTCATGACGCTCAGGCCGGCCGCGCTGCGCAGTGCGCGATATTCCTCGTTGCCGGGAACGGCCAGCGTGAGCGTTGGCGTCACGGCCTTCAGTCCAGCGACTGACGGCTGCCGAAGGCATGCGCCAGCGTGCCGCGATCGACGTATTCCAGCTCGCCGCCCAGCGGCACGCCGTGGGCAAGGCGCGTGGGCCGCACTTTCGCCGCGCGCGCCAGCTGCGCCAGGTAGTGCGCCGTGGCTTCGCCTTCCACCGTGGGATTGGTAGCGATGATCATTTCCTCGATCTCGCCCTCGCCCAAGCGTTCCGCCAGACGATCGAGGCCGAGTTCTTCAGGGCCCAATCCGTCGAGCGGCGACAGGCGACCCAGCAGCACGAAATACTGCCCGCGATAACCCGTGGCCTGCTCGATGGCTGCCAACTCGGTGGGCGACTCCACTACGCACAGCACCTGGCGATCCCGGCTGCTGCTGGAGCAGAGGTTGCACACCGGGGTTTCGCTGAAGTTGCGGCAGCGCGAGCAGTTGCCGATCTCGCGCATGGCTTGTTCCAGCACCTGCGCCAGGCGCTGGCCGCGCTCACGATCGCGCTCCAGCAGATGAAAGGCCATGCGCTGTGCACTCTTGCCGCCCACGCCGGGCAGGCAACGGAGCGCTTCGATGAGATCGGTGAGGAGCTTGCTCATGAATCCAGGATCACTGTAGGAGCGCACCCGGTGCGCGACCGCGAATACGTAGGCTGTCGCGCACCGGGTGCGCTCCTACAGGAAAGCGTCAGAACGGCATCTTGAAACCGGGCGGCAGGTTCATGCCCGAGGTCACGCCGCCGAGCTTGTTCTTGCTCACGTCCGCCACCTTGTTCACCGCATCGTTGATCGCGGCGGCCACCAGGTCTTCGGCCATTTCCGGATCGTCGGCAAACAGCTTGCGGTCGATCTGCACGCGGCGCACTTCGTGCACGCCCGTCATCAACACGGTGACCAGGCCGCCGCCGGCGCTGCCGGTGACTTCGAGCTTGGCGATCTCTTCCTGCGCACGCTTCATTTCTTCCTGCATGCGCTGGGCCTGCTGCATCAGCTGACCGATCTGTCCTCTCATGGCGTAACTCCGCTATCTCTTTCAGTGTTCAAACGGCTTGATCGACTGCGGCACCACTCGCGCGCCGAATTCGCGCTTGAGCGATTGCACCAGGGGATCTTCCTCGATGGCCTGCTCGGCCGCCGACTGGGCGGCCACGCGGGCGTTGGCGGCGCGTGCCGCAAGGGTTTCACCGGCCGCGCCGTGCTCTTCGACGAAGCGCAGCTTCACGCGTTCGCCCAGTGCCTGGCTGACCCGCTCTTCCATCTGTCCAACCATGGGCTCCACGGCCAGGTGCATGTGGATAGGTTGCAGCGCCAGCACCAGCGTGTGGCCTTCGCGATCGCGCAACACGGCGTTTTGCGCCAGCTGTCCCAGCGGACCGCGGAAATTGGCCTGCTCGATCAGGCTGTCCCAATGCGGCAGGCCGCGCGCATCCACCGCCACCGGCGCACGCGGCGCAGGCGCTGCTGCCGCCGCCGGTGCGGCCGCAGGCTCAGCGGCGGGCGCCGCACGTGCTGGTGTCGGCGCTGCCACGCTGGCCATATGCATGCGCTCATTGGCCACCGGTGCCGCTGAACGCGGCGCCGGCGCGGCTGGGCGAGGTGCGCTGCTTGCGGCCGGACGTTCCGCATGGGAGGAACCGCCGCCATCGGCGGGACGGAATGCCAGCATGCGCAGCATGGCCATTTCGAAACCGGTGCGCGCATCGGGCGCCAGCGCGAGATCGCGGCGACCCGTGGTGGCGATCTGGTAGTAGAGCTGCACGTCTTCCGGCGCCAGCTGTTGCGCAAGCTCGACCAGCTCGCTGTCATCGCTGCCGTTTTCTTCCGGACGATAGCCCGGCACGAGCTGGATCAACTGGATGCGATGGAGCACGCTGGAAAGATCGTCCAGCACGCCACCGAAATCCGGCGAGAAGGAGGCGATGCGCGTGCATTCCGCCATCAGCGATTCGCCATTGCCTTCGGCCAGCGCCTGCAACAACCCCAGCACCTGACCGCGCGCCACGCTGCCCAGCATGGCGCTCACGTCATCCACCTTCAGCGAGCCACCGCCATAGGCGATGGCCTGGTCGAGCAGCGACAAGCCATCGCGCAACGAACCATCGGCGCCGCGCGCCAGCTCGGTGATGGCGGCGTCTTCGTACGAGATGTTTTCCGCGCCCAGGATGTGGCGCATCTGTCCGGAGATCTGCTCCGGCAGCAGGCGCTTGAGATTGAACTTCAGGCAGCGCGACAGCACCGTCACCGGCAGCTTCTGCGGGTCGGTGGTCGCAAGCAAAAATTTGACGTGCGGCGGCGGCTCTTCCAGCGTCTTGAGCAAGGCGTTGAACGCCGGCTTGGAAAGCATGTGCACCTCGTCGACCAGGTACACCTTGAAGCGGCCCCGGGCCGGCGCGTACTGCGCGTTCTCGATCACCTCGCGCACGTCGTCCACGCCGGTGTTGCTGGCCGCGTCGATTTCCAGCAGATCCACGAAGCGGCCCTGGTCGACCGCCGTGCAGACAGCGCACTCACCGCAGGGATCGGCCGACTCGCCGCGCTCGCAGTTGAGCGACTTGGCGAAGATGCGCGCAATGGTGGTCTTGCCTACGCCACGCGTACCGGTGAACAGGTAAGCGTGGTGCATGCGACCGGTGTCGAGTGCGTTGGTGAGCGCGCGCACGACGTGCTCCTGCCCGACCAGTTCGGCGAACTTGCGGGGGCGCCACTTACGCGCGAGTACCTGATAAGACATACCGTGCCTATCTTTGGGCGAATGTCGATTGTGCCAAGTCACCGACGGCAAGTCAGTAACGCGCGGCTCATCCTGCAGTATGACGCGGGGCGGCGCCGCAGCGAGGCCCGAAAAGGCGGCGGCCCTGCCAGCCACACCCCGGCACCCGAATCATTCGCTACCGTTGCTCCCTTCCGGGCCTGGCGGAGTTTACGAACTATCGTCGCGGGGGGACCGACAGGGCCACCATAGAGACGTACATTGTGCGTCGGCTCAAGGCCGGCGCCCGGTTTCACTCACTGGCGGAGAGGGCGGGATTCGAACCCGCGATACGGGGATAAGCCGTATACACACTTTCCAGGCGTGCTCCTTCAACCACTCGGACACCTCTCCGCAATGGTGAAACCGCTTGCCAGGCCATCAGGCCCCGGCAAAGAGGCGAAAGGATAGCGGGACGGGGCCTTTCACACAAGATAGCCGCCCGCCGCCGGGCTTATTCCTGCGGCACGTCCCGCAGGAAAACCGGCAGGTCCGTGGCCGGCGGCTTCACCGGCACCTGATAGAACATGTCCGCCACGAAACCGCGGTGATAGGTGGCGTGATTGACCACGTGCAGCACCATCTCCTCGCGGCTCATACGCCCTTCCCCGCCACCAATGAACTGGAAGTCGACCATCTCGGCGGCCTGCTCCGGCGTGAGCGCGCTGGCGTATGCCAGGTACCACGCATTCATGGCCTGCTGGCGCGTCCACAACTCATCGAAGGACAACGGCTCGGGCGTGATGCGACTGGCGTAACCATGCGCTCGCCCTTGCAGATGGGCCTGGAAGATGTCGTCGACCACCCAGCTATGGGTGAGCGTGCCCAGCATGTTGCCGAATATGGTGGCGTGCGGCGCCGTCGAGGCGCCTTCCGGCAGGGCGGCGACCGCGTCGTAGATCCGCTGATCGGCCCAGGCGCGATAGCGCAGCAGCTTGCGAAGATGGAGCGTGGACATGAATCGTCAATCCAGAAGTGGCTATCAACCGGCGTCGGGGCGCGTCGGCATGGGCCGTGGCAGCGCGATGCGTTCGCCCGTGCGCGCCACGGTGTAGCCCCGCGATACCAGTGCCTGTCCATCCGCTTCGCTGCCGTAGTGATACAGCCGGAGGCGGGAGCGCCAGGCTTGCGGATATTCGCGCTCGATGTCGTCGATACCGGTATGCGAGGGGTTACCTACCAGACCGCAGTCGTGGGCGATGAGTTCCGCGCCATCGGCCACGCGCGCAAGCACTTCGGGTATCGGCCGCGTGTCGCCGGTGTAGGCAAAGCTGCCTGCCAGGGCCACGCCGTAAGAAGTACCGGCCATGTGGTGGCGCGTACCGAATACGTCGAACCACAGGCCATCCAGCCAGAAGCCGCGCGTGCACGGCACCAGCCGAAACGCTTCCCAGAAATTGACACCGCCCTCGGCCAGCACGTTCGGATAATCCGCCACGCGCGCCTGCAACCACGGCACCAGCCCGGCATGCACGAACACCTGCGTGCGTCCGCGCCATTGTTCGTCGAACCACAGGCGGAAGAACAGGCGCTCCATGCCTCCGATGTGATCCATGTGCGTATGGGTGATGTACAGCGCGCGCGGCGGCTCGCCGTACGCGGCGACGTAGCGATCCAAAGTGTCGGGGCCGCAATCGATCAGCAGCAACGGCTTGCCGTCGCGCTCGAGCACGACGGCCGAGGAACCCAGTTCCACAGCATGCGCCGCACCCACACCCAGGAAATGCAGGGACCAGTTCATGCTCTCAGCGTACGCTCGTAGCGGTAGGCAAGGGGTTTCCAGAGGCTCTCTTCGAACGCGGCCTCGCCTTGCGCGGCTGCGCCCAACTTCACCAGCGAACGACGCAGACGCAGGAGATTGGCCTGCTGCCAGCTGTCCGCCGGATCGCGTTGACGGCCGCGGTCGAAATCGATCAGGTAAAGCTCGTCGTTCGTCACCAGCACGTTGTGGGCGTTGAGATCCGCATGCCAAATGCCCGCCCGATGAAAACGCGCCACCAGCGCGCCCACCAGCTCGGCCATCTCGCCATCGAGTTGCCCCGACGCCAGGCATTCGGCCAGCGTCTGCGCGTTAGCGATGCGGCGCGTGATCAGATCAGCCGTGTAGAACAACCCCTGGCGAACGTAACGACAGGCCACGGGCAGCGCACTGGGCAGGCCCAGCGAGGCGATAAGCGCCAATAGCCGGAATTCGGCGAAGCTGCGCGTGTGGTCAGCGCCGCTCCAGAGATAGTGGTCGCCCATCAGCTTGGCCACCATGCCACCGCGTCGGTAATGGCGCAGCACACACTCGCCGGCCGGCGTGTCGATGATGGCCACGCCGCCACGACCACCCGATTGCTGGCGCAATGCACCGCGTTCGCGCCACGCTTCGGGCTCGAACCAGTCATCCTCGACTTGTGGCGACACCGCGGCGTCGAACAGAATCGCACCAGCGGCGCCTTCGCGAATTCGTTCCTGCATCGCCATCGTTGCTTCAGACGCCCGCCCAGAGCCCTCAGTTTGGTGATTCTAGCCTAATGCCCACGCCTGCCTCGATCTGCCTGCTGCGCACCTCCGCCATCGGCGACGTCACCCATGTCGTGCCGCTGGTGCGCACGCTGCAAGCCGCGTGGCCGCAAACCCGCCTGACGTGGATCGTAGGAAAACTCGAACGCAAGCTCGTGGGCGACTTGCCCGAGGTGAATTTCGTGACCTTCGACAAGGGCGCGGGCTTCGCCGGCATGCGCGCCGTGGGCGACGCACTGAAGGGCCAGCGCTTCGATGCGCTGCTGCAGATGCAGGTCGCCTTGCGCTCCAACCTGCTCAGCCTGTTCATCAAGGCCGACCAACGCATTGGTTATGACAAGGCCCGCGCCAAGGACGGACACCGTCTGGTCGTGAACCAACGCATCCCGGCACGCACCGGCGAACATGTGCTCGACGCCATGGGCAGCTTCTGCGAACCGCTGGGCCTGAAGCAAACGCAGGTGCGCTGGGACATTCCCATTCCCGATGAAGCCCATGCCTGGGCCGCCGAACAATTGCCGGGCGAGCAGCCGACGCTGCTGGTCAGCCCTACCTCCAGCCACGTGCTGCGCAACTGGCGACCGGAACGCTATGCCGCCGTGATGGACCACGCCGCGACGCGGGGTTGGCGCGTGGTGTTGGTCGGCGGGCCGTCGGAACTGGAGCGGAGCCTGGCGGACGCCGTCATCGCGGCCTGTCGCCATGCGCCGCTCGACCTGACCGGCAAGGACACGCTGAAGAAGATGATGGCCATGCTGGTGCGTGCGCCGATGCTGCTCACGCCCGACTCCGGCCCCATGCACATGGCCAACACGGTGGGCTGCAAAGTGCTGGGCCTGCACGCCGCCAGCAATCCGAACCGGTCAGGCCCCTACTCCGACCGCCGCTGGTGCGTGGACAAATACGACGAAGCGTCGCTGAAATACCTGGGCAAGCCCACAAGCGAGATTCCGTGGGGCAGCAAGATCGAAAGACCCGGCGTGATGGACCTGATCCCGGTCGATGAGGTGATCGATCGCTTCGAGGCCTGCGCCGCGCACCTGGGCCTGGCCTGAGCCGTCACGCGGAAGCGCAACACTGCGCTCCCGCGTGACCCGGCACGGGATTACTTCGCGCGGTAATCCTGGTACGACTTCTCTTCCACCAGCTGCGAGCCGAGCTTCACGTTGATCTCGCGCTTCACCGCCGCACGCTCGTCGTTCTGGAAGTACACCGAACGGGCCAGTTCGATGAACTCGGCGTCGAAGGCCTGCGCCTTTTCCTTGAGGCGGATGCGGTCCTCGATGTCCCACAGCGCTTCGTTCACGGCCAACAGGCGCGCACGCTCGGCGGCAATGTCGGTCTTCGATGCCGGATGACCGGCCCAGGTGGCGTTGAGCAGGTCCAGCTCGGTGCGCACGTTGGCCACCTTGGCAGCGTCGGTGATCTGCTTGGACTTGATCTCCAGGATGGTGATCTTGTCGATCAGCTCGCCGTAGGAAACCGGAACTTGGATAAGGCTCATGACAACTCCGAGGGCTTGGCCTTCGCATCGTGCCGGAACGGTCACGGTGGCTGGCCGGAAAAGTGCACATGATAGAGCGTCTTTGGCGGATCATTCAGTCCGCCATTCAGTCTGCCTCGCTAGACTGGTAGCGCAACATTTCCCAATGGAGAGAGAGTCCATGTTCACCCCCCGTATTGCCGTGTTGTCCCTGGCAGCCCTGCTGGCCATCAGCCCCTTTGCCGCCAGCGCCCAGCAGGCGTCGCGCAACGGCGTGCTGGTCCGCAACGACGGCATCTACCTCCGCTGTGACCAGTGCGGCACGGTGGAATCCATCGACCAGAACATCACCCAGGGCAACGACCACAGCATGGCCGGCACCATCATCGGCGGCATCGCCGGCGGCGTGCTGGGCAACCAGGTCGGCAAGGGCAAGGGCAACACCCTCGCCACGGTGGCCGGCGCCGTAGGCGGCGGTTACGCGGGCAACCGCATCGGCGCCAACAGCGGCCGTCCCACGGCCAGCTATAGCCTGCGCATCCGCATGGGCAACGGCGCCTACAGCAACGTAACGGTGCCGGACGCCAGCGCCATCCGCACCGGCGACCTGGTCCAGATCGACCCGCAGGGCAACATCGTCCGCATCCAGTAACGGGCGGGCCTGAGGTTCAAAGAAAAAAGCCGACCTGCGAGGGTCGGCTTTTTTCGTGGCGAGATCAGCGCTTCGCGCGCTGCACGCGCGCTTCGACATCGTCAAAGAATGCCGACGGCAACATGGCCCGAACTGGCACCGACCACCAATGCGGCTGGGCCAGCGCACGGCATTTCACGGCGTCCTTCTCGGTCATCAGTACCGGCCTGCCGTCGTTGAACGAGAGATCGCTCGCCACGAAAGCGTGATGGTCCGGAAAGGGATGCTCGATCACCTGCAGCCCTTGCGCGCGCAGGCTCGCAAAGAATCGCAGCGGGTTTCCAATGGCGGCGACCGCGTGCACGGCCTGCCCGGCGAAATCGGCCAGCGGCTGGGTGTGGTCATCGACCAGCGCTCGCACCGTGCCGCCTTTCAGCTCCATCGGAATATCGCCCGGCGCCACCACGCCGCCGTTGCACACGCGGTAGTCGACCTTCTGCAGGCGGGACATGGGTTCGCGCAGCGGACCAGCCGGCAGCAGTCTGCCGTTGCCGAAACGGCGAACACCGTCGATCACGCAAATTTCCAGATCGCGCGCGAGTGCGTAATGCTGCAGGCCGTCGTCCGCGATCACGACATCGCAACCTGCCTCAATCAGCAGCTTCGCCGCAGCCGGCCGGTCGCGCCCCACCGCCACCGGCACGCCGCTGGCGCGAATCAGGCAAGGCTCGTCGCCGACCAATGCGGGATCGGGCGATGCATCCAGCAACACGGGAAGTTTTTGCGTGCCGCCATAACCGCGGCTCACCACACCCGGCGTGTAACCGCGCAGGCGCAGCCCTTCGGCCAACGCAATGGTCAACGGTGTCTTGCCGGTGCCGCCCACGCTCAGGTTGCCGATCACGATCACCGGCGTCGACAAACGCACGCTGCGCAAAACGCCCATGCGATACAACAAGCGTCGCAACGCGATAACGCCGCCGTAGAGCCATGAGAGCGGCCCCGTCCACCACGGCGCGCGTGCCGTGCCGTACCACGCCGATTCGAGGCGTTCGGCCAGCGTCATGCCGCGGCCTCAGTCACTGGCCTGGCTGTGGAACTGCATGCGGTGAAGCGCCGCGTAGTGGCCGCCCACGGCGAGCAGCTCGGCGTGCGTGCCGCGCTCGACGATGCGGCCTTGGTCCATCACGGCAATCTGGTCGGCGTGTTCGATGGTGGACAGGCGATGCGCGATCACCAGCGTGGTGCGGTCCTTCATCAAGCCCTGCAGGGCCTGCTGGATCAGCCGTTCGGATTCGGTATCGAGCGCACTGGTGGCTTCGTCCAGCACCAGGATGGGTGCGTTCTTGAGGATGGCGCGCGCAATCGCCAAGCGCTGGCGCTGGCCGCCCGACAGCAGGTTGCCGCCCTGGCCGATGACGCTGTGGATGCCCTGCGGCATCTTCTGGATGAACTCCCACGCGTTCGCCGCCTTCGCTGCGGCGATCACGTCGGCCTCTTTGGCACCGGCGAGTTCGCCATAGGCGATGTTTTCCGCCACGGTACCGTCGAACAGCACCACGCTCTGCCCCACCCACGCAATCTGCCGGCGCAACGACGCCAGCGTGAAGCTCTCGTAGTTGGCACCGTCGACCAGAATGCTTCCGCTGGTGGGTTCGTTGAAGCGCGGCAGCAGGCTGACCAGGCTGCTCTTGCCGCTGCCCGAGCGGCCGACGAGCGCGGTCACCGTGCCTGGCGCGCAATGAAGGCTGATGTCGCGCAACGCTTCGAACTCGCCCCGCGGATACACCAGGCCCACATGCTCGAAACGGATGTCGCCCTGCGCCCTTTCCAGCACGCGTTCGCCCGCATCCACCTCGGGCGACGTATCGATGATCTCGAACAGATTCTCCGCCGCCGAGATGCCGCTCTGGATATTCGACTGGATATTCGCCAGGCGCCGCAGCGACGGCATCATGCCGCCCATCGCCGTGAGCACCGTGACGAACGTACCGGCCGACATGTGCTGGATCTCGAACGGTCGCGTCGCCAGGAACACCATCACCGCCAGCGCCAGCGCGGCGACCGTCTGGATGGCCGTACTGGACTGTGCGTTGGTGGAGGCAATCTTCAGGTTGAGGCGACGGGTGTTGTCGGTCACGTCCTTGAAGCGCGCTGCGGCCTGCACCTGTCCGCCATAGACGCGGATCTCGCGGTGCGCCTGCACGGATTCCTCCACCGTGCCGGTCACCGACCCCATGGTGCCCTGGATGCGCCGGCTGATGCTGCGATAGCGGCGACTGACGACGCTGGCGATCAGCGCGATCAGCGGCACCATCACGAACAGCGCCAGCGTCAGGTAGGGGCTGGTATTGAGCATCACGTAAAGCATGCCGATGACAGTCACGCCTTCGGTGACGACCACCTTGATCGCATCGGTCGACGCTACCGCCACCTGTTCGCTGGTGTAAGTGATGCGCGAGACCTGGTGGCCCGAGTGTTCGCCGCCGAAGAACGTTGCCGGCAAACGCAGGTAAGCGGCGAACACGTCGCGCTGGAGCGCATTGACGACGTTGCGGCCGATGTAGGCCACGCCATAGCTGCTTGCAAACGTGCCCACGCCACGCACGAGAAACACCAGGATGATCCAGATCGGCATCCAGAAGATCAGCACCGGATCCTTCTCGACGAACAGCTTGTCGATCATGGGCCGGAGCAGCTGCGTGAAAACCGCCAGGCCACCGCCATCGATGATCATGCCCACGATGGCCACGACGCCGACCACCCAGAATCGCTTGGTGTAGTTGAGCAGTCGCTTGTAGACCTGGAGCGTCTGCGCGTCCCAGATCTTTACCTTGCCGTTGCTCACTGGGCGTTGTCCGCCTGGCTGGGCGTCGTCGCAATCGACAGCTTGGTAAAGCCCAGCTGCCCGAGCGCGTCCATCGCGGTAACCACGTTCTGATGCGGCGTCATGGCATCGGCGCGAATGGTGACCTGACGCTCGCGGTCGTCGCCGGCGACATTGGCGATGGCCTGCTTCAAAGGCTCCACGCCTTCGCCGCGCACTTCATCGCTGCCCACGAAGAAATGGCCGTCGCGATCCACCACCACGGTGAGCGCGGGCGCCTGCATGTCGCGTTCTTCCGCGCTGGCCTTGGGCAACGTCACCTGCATCCGCGAGTGCTGGATGAAGGTGGTGGTGAGCACGAAGAACATCAGCAGGGTAAGCAGCACGTCGATCAGCGAGATCACGTTGATCTCGAAATCGTCTTGCCGACGGTCGTTGCCGATACGCATGCGTCAGCTCGTGCTCGACTCGGTGGTGGCGGCCGTCGCACGCGGCGCGCGGGTGCGCGGGGCTGGCGCGGGCTGGTTCACGGTCAGCTCGTCGAGCAGCTCGGTGGCCTGCTTCTCCATCGCCACGCAATAGCCAGCCACCTTGGAACGGAAGTAGCGATGCAGCACGTACGCAGGAATGGCCACGATCAAGCCGGTAGCGGTACAGATCAGCGCTTCGCCGATGCCGCCGGCCATCTTCATGGGATCGCCCACGCCGCCGCGCATCACTTCCATGAACATGCGGATCAGGCCGATCACCGTGCCCAGCAGGCCGAGCAGCGGACCGATCAGCGCGATGGTGCCGAGCGTGTTGAGGTAGCGCTCCATGCGATGGACGACATGGCGGCCGGTATCCTCGATGCGCTCCTTGATGAGCTCACGCGGACGGTTGCGCACGGCCAGCGCCGAGGCCAGCAGTTCGCCCAGCGGCGAACCGTTCGCCAGGGTGTTCAGATGGTTCGGATCGAGCTGGCCCGAACGCGCCCAGTTGCGCACTTCCTCGCCCAGGCCGGGCGGTAGCACCGAGCTACGGCGCAGGGTCCAGCAACGCTCAAGCACGATCGCCAGTGCGACCGCCGAACAGATCAGGATGGGCAGCATCGCCCAGCCACCAGCCATCAAGATATCCAGCACAACGACTCCGAGCCACTTCGATCGTCAGGGAGGCCGCATCATAACAGTCTCGCCCGGTCGTTCCGCGGCACCGGTGGCAGTTGCGGAACGCACTGCCGGGGCCGCGAACGGCGTCCGGCAAGGCCCCTAGTCTCATTCGCGCCAGTAGCGAGACTGGCGTTGCCGCCAGGTGGCCGCAACATGAGGCGACCGGTCCGGCCGCGCGTCGATCTGGATGGCACCGGTAACCGCGGTATTCAGCCATGGCACCCCGGCCTCGTCATAGCGCTTCATCACGAGCGCGGTTGGATGATGGAAGCGATTGCGCCAGCCCGCGGACACGAGGGCCAACGCGGGCAGGCTCGACTGGATGAAGATGGTGCTGGATGACGTCTTGCTTCCGTGATGGGGAACGGACAGCACCAGCGGCGGCCCCGGCGACAAGGCCGCTGCCACCGTCGGCTCGACGGCCGCCGTGATGTCGCCCGTCAGCAGCGCGCGGCCACCCGTGCCCTCCACCAGCAACACGCAAGAGCGGTCGTTGGCCGGCCCGTCTGCCGGGCCAGAAGGCAGCACGCGCACGGTCACGCCATCCCATTGCCATGTCTTGCCGGTCTCACACGCCGCCATCGCGATGGGCAATCGTTCCGGCTCGCCCGAGATGCGTTCTGCTTCCGGAAACATGGCGGCAACGGCGGGTATGCCGCCTGCATGGTCGTTGTCGGCATGACTGGCGACGAGCAGGTCGAGATGTTCGATGCCGAGCGCGTGCAACGAGGGCAGCACAGCCGCCTCGCCCAGATCGAAATCCGATGGGTAGCGCGCACCCGCGTCGTAGACCAGCGCGTGATGCCGGGTGCGGACCACCACCGACAAACCCTGCCCCACATCCAGCATCCACAATTGAAAGCCGCCCTGCGCGGGCAGATCGCGCGACGGAAAAAGCAGCGGCAGGAACAAGAGGCCGCCCAGCCAACGCATGGGCACGCCGCGCGGCGCGAACAGCCACAGCGCGCCGCAGGTAGCCAACCCCAGCGCCCACCACGTGACTTCGGGCAGATACCAGTGCGCGCCCGGCCAAGTAGCCATCCTTTCCAGCAGCCACCATTGCGCATGCGCCAGCCACGCCGCGCACCAGAACACCGGCTGCGCCAGCGGCGGACAGACTCCCAGCAGGATCATGCCGACCAGCGTGACAGGCACGATCACGAAGCTCACGAATGGCACCGCGATCAAATTCGAGAGCGCGCCCACCAGGGACGATTCGCCGAAGAACCAGATCGTCAACGGCAACAAGGAAAGCGTCATCACCAGCTGACCTGCGCTCAGCTCATGCAGAAAGCCACGCAGCCCTTTGCCCCGCGTCGTCATGCACACCATCAGGAATGCCACGCCGATGAAGGACAGCCAGAATCCTGCCGACAACACCGACAAGGGATCGACCAACAGCACCGCAAGCAGCGCCAGCGAGAGTGTCTGCGTTCCCGACGGATGCCGCCGCGAGCAACGCGCCAGCGCCACGATGGCGATCATCAGCAAGGTGCGCACGGTCGGCAGTCCAAAACCGGCCAGCGCGCTGTACACACCAGCCACCACCAGGGCCGCCATGGCTTGCGCCAGTTCCCTGGGAAGTCGCCATCCCAGTCGCGGAAACAGCAGGTAGATGAGTCGCGCAAGCCACACGCCAAACAAGGCCGCCACGCCCACGTGGAAACCCGAGATGGCGATGAGATGCGGAATGCCATTGGCCCGCGCCACCTCCCAGTCATGCTGGCGCAGTCCTCGCGTGTCACCCACGGAAAACGCTTGCAGCAAGGCGGCATCGTGCGGATCGCTCACACGCGCAGCAATGCCGCGACTGATCGCCGCTCGAACGGCGTTGATGCAAAAACCCGCGCTTCCAAGCGGCACATTACCCGCGCCATCACGCACATAGCCTACGGCCACGATGCCGCGTTCGAGCGCGCTGCGTTCGCTGTCCGCGCCGCCGGGATTGATCATTCCGCGCGGACGCCTGAGGCGCAGGGTGAGTTGCCAGCGGCTGCATGGCAATACATCAGCGGCGCCGTTGTACCAGCTCACCCGCACGCGCCCGTGCAAGGGCACCGGCGTCCGGCCGAACGAAGCGTGCTCGATGCTGAGCAGAAAACCGGTGGCGTCCTCGCGCGTTTGCGGCAGATCGCTCACGCGGCCGACGACAGTGATGTCCTGCCCTTCGCGTTCACGCGGCAGGCGCGCATCCATCGCGGCGCCGCCGCGCCAGCACGCCCAGGCGATGCCCAAAAGACACCACGCCAACGCACGCCCGTACCTGCCAAGGCAAAGCACGACACAGGCGACCGCAACGAGCACGCCGCAGGCCCACGCCGGCGGCAGCACCACCAGCCATTGCACGGCGAGCACGCCGAGCAGCAGCATGATCGCCGGCACGAGTGCACCGTCCTTGCGCACGTTCCGTTCCCTTCCCTGCGGAAAGCCAACAGGTTAGTGCGAGCGACACAACGACGACGCCGAAAAACGTGTAGGCATGAACGAGAAAGGCCGCCTTGCGGCGGCCTTCGTCATCACGCGTGGATTTTCTCTATGAGGCTGCCGTTGTGCAGCTCCAGCGTGCGATCCATGCGCTTGGCCAGGCGGTTGTCGTGCGTGACCAGGATGAAGCTGGTGCCGATCTCCTGGTTGAGTTCAATCATCAAGTCGTAGACCTGCGCTGCATTGGTCTCGTCGAGATTGCCAGTGGGTTCGTCGCCCAGCACCACGGCCGGACGCGTCACCAGGGCTCGCGCCACGGCACTGCGCTGGCGCTCGCCACCGGAGAGTTCCGCCGGCTTGTGATGCAGGCGCTGCGCGAGCCCCACGCGACCGAGCAGCGCTGTCGCCTGACGCTCCGCCTCGCCGATGGACACGCCACGTATCAGCAGCGGCATGCACACGTTTTCCAGCGCGGTGAATTCCGGCAGCAGGTGGTGGAACTGGTAGATGAAACCCATCGAGCGGTTGCGCACACGGCCGCGTTCGGCATCGGAAAGGCTGGACAGGTTGCGTCCATCCACTTCCACTTCGCCACGCGTCAGCGTGTCCAGGCCACCGAGGATGTGCAGCAGCGTGCTCTTGCCCGAACCGGAGGCGCCCACGATGGCCAGCGTCTCGCCGCGATTCAGCGTGAAACTGACGTCGGAGAGCACATCCGTCTTCAAGTCGCCTTCTTCGTACGTCTTGGCGATATGGCTGGCACGCATCACCACGCCGTTGGCGGAATTGTTCGGCTTATTCATAACGCAGCGCCTGCGCGGGCTGGGTGCGCGACGCGCGCCAAGCGGGATAAAGGGTGGCCAGCAGCGAGAAGATGAAGGTGACCAGCGCCACCCAACCCACGTCGCCCGCATCGAGCTTGCTCGGCAGCTCGCTGATGTAATAGACGTCCGGCGACAGGAAGGTCACGCCCGTGACGTGTTCGATCCACTTCACGATGCCGGGCAACTTCCACGACAGCAGCGAACCCAGGCCCACGCCGAAGCCGATGCCCACGAAGCCCACCAGCACGCCCTGCACCATGAACATGCCCATGATGCTGCGTGGCGTGGAACCCAGCGTGCGGAGGATGGCGATGTCGGCCTGCTTGTCCGTCACCAGCATCATCAGCATCGAGATAAGGTTGATCACGGCCACGAGAATGATCAACGAGAGGATGATGAACATCACCTTCTTCTCCATCGAAATGGCGGAGAAGAAATTGGCGTGGCTATCCATCCAGGTGTCCACGCGATAGACCTGGCCCAGTTGATCGGCCAGCTCGCGCGCCACTTCGCGCGCGTTGAACATGTCGTCGAGCTTCAGGCGAATGCCCGTGGGCCCGCCAAGGCGATTGAGTCGTTCGGCATCGGTCATGTTGACCAGCGCAAGACCCGAATCGAATTCCTGCATGCCCATCTCGAACACGCCCGACACGGTAAAGGTGCGCAGGCTCGGGACGCTGCCGGTAATCGGCGACGACTGGAACGATGGCACCGCGACGATGACCTTGTCGCCCACCGCCACGCCCAACTGCATGGCAAGCTCACGGCCCAGCACGATGTTCCAGCTACCCGGCACGAGCGTGCCGAGCTTGCCTTCGACCATGTGCTGGTCGATGTCCGACACCTTCGGCTCTTCCGCCGGTTCGATGCCCCGCAGCAAGCCGCCGGTCGAGCGGCGCGCCTGCAGGAAAGCCTCGCTCTCGACGTACGGCGCGGCGCCCAACACGTGCTTGTTGGCACCGGCAATCTTCACCGCGCGCGGCCAGTCCTGCACGGCCTCGCCCGGCATGCCGGAAACCGTGGCGTGCGAAATGGCGCCGAGGATGCGCGAGCGCAACTCGTCATCGAAACCGTTCATCACTGACATCACCGTGATCAGCGCAGTCACGCTGATGGCGATGCACACGATGGAAACCGTGGAGATGAAGGAGATGAACTGGTTGCGACGCTTGGCGCGGGTATATCGCAGGCCGATGAAAAGCTCTAGCGGTCGGAACATTAGGGCGGTCGCTTGTGGGATCGAAGGGGCTGGCCGCCCGAATGGCGTGGATTATCGCCTGTAACGCGGCTAAACCGTAGGACCGCGTTCAGCGGCCAGAGTGCCCGAGGCCTGCACCTGGGCCAGCCGCATGCGCAGACGGCGGCGGATATCGGCGTCACTGTTGTCCGGCGCTAGCAGCAGCGCGACAGCACCACGCCCAGGAATCGACAGGCGCAGCCACAGGGCGCTCTCCCCGATCACACGGAACGACGCCAGCGTGGCCGACGCGTCTTCACCTGCCCGCATCCGCAGGCTCCAGCCGCCATCGCGGCCCCACCCCGCCGCTTGCACTGGCGTGCTCGACCAGCGAGCAAGCGCCCGCCACAAGGCGATCAGCATGATGATGGTGACGACAAGCTTGGCCAGCCACGGAATCGCACTTACCCAAGCAGCGATCGCGGCTAGCAGGGAAACGAGCAGCAGCAGGCGGCCCAGCCAGCGCGAAGGCCGGTATTCAAAGCCGATGGCGGGCGCGGATGTCATCGATGATGGCCTGCCAGTCCGGGCGGGTCGCCTTGGCGTGACCCATCACCCAGTCCCACAGGTCCGGGTCCTGCACATCGAGCAATTCATCGAAGGCCTGGCGCTGGGCCTCGTCGGCGCTGGCGAAGCGTTCGTCGAGCCAGCCGCCGAACAAGGCGTCCAGCTCGCGGGTGCCGCGGCGGGTGCGCCAGCGGAGGCGCTTGATGCGGGCTTCGTCCATTGCGACACGCCTCCTGGCTTCTACTTCCTCTCCCCTCCGAGGAGAGGATTGAGGCATTGCCACCTTTACGGTGGTGAGGGGTCAATCTTGCCTCAGTTTATCTAGAGCGAGATTGGAAGTTCTTTCTCGAGCACCCGCCCCTCACCCTACCCTCTCCCCGGCGGGGAGAGGGAAAAGAGAGCATCAGGTCCGACGCTCGACGATCAGCTTCTTGATCTCCGCAATCGCCTTCGCCGGGTTCAGACCCTTCGGGCAAGTACGCGCGCAGTTCATGATCGTATGGCAGCGGTAGAGCTTGAACGGATCTTCCAGATCGTCCAGGCGCGCACCGGTGTCTTCGTCACGGCTGTCGATGATCCAGCGATAGGCCTGCAGCAGGATCGCGGGGCCGAGGTAACGGTCACCGTTCCACCAGTAGCTCGGGCAGCTGGTCGAGCAGCACGCGCACAGGATGCACTCGTAAAGACCGTCGAGCTTCTTGCGGTCTTCCGGCGACTGCAGGCGCTCCTTGTCGGCCGGTGCCGGGCTCTGCGTGCGCAGCCAGGGCTTGATCGAGGCGAACTGGGCATAGAAGTGCGTGAGATCGGGCACCAGATCCTTCACCACCGGCATGTGCGGCAGCGGGTAGATCTTCACGTCGCCCGAGGCGCAATCCTCGATCGCCTTGGTGCAAGCCAGCGTATTGGTACCGTCGATGTTCATCGCGCACGAACCGCAGATGCCTTCGCGGCACGAACGGCGCAGCGTGAGCGTCGAGTCGATCTCGTTCTTGATCTTCAGCAGCGCGTCCAGAACCATCGGGCCGCACGACGCCATGTCGACTTCGTACGTATCGATGCGCGGGTTCTGGCCGTCGTCCGGGCTCCAGCGATAAATGCGGAACGTGCGCGGCTTCTTTGCGTCATTGGCCGGGAAGTGCTTGCCCGGCTGGACCTTGGAATTCTTGGGTAGCGAAAACTCAGCCACGTTTGCCTCACTGATCTCGTGCTTGTCTCAACAGCTCGTCTAGCGAGCGCCGGTACAACAATGAAAGAACCTCTCGGGCACAGGGCCCGATCAGTAAGTGCGCTTCTTCGGCGGCACGACGTCGACGTCTTTCGTCATGGTGTACATGTGCACCGGACGGAAGTCAAAGTTGGCCTTGCCGTTCTCGTCGACGGAAACCATGGTGTGCTTCTGCCAGGTGGTGTCGTCGCGATCCGGGAAGTCTTCACGCGCGTGCGCGCCGCGGCTCTCGTGACGCTGCTCGGCCGAGTACATGGTGGCCACGGCCTGGTCGAGCAGGTTCGCCAGTTCCAGCGTTTCGATCAGGTCGGAGTTCCACACCAGCGAACGATCGCTGACGCCCACGTCCTTGAACGACTCGCGCACCTTGGAGATCTTCTCGCAACCTTCCTTCAGCGACTCGCCGGTGCGGAACACGGCCGCGTCGGACTGCATGGTGCGCTGCATTTCGGCGCGGATCTTCGCGGTCGGCAGGCTGCCCTTGGCATTGCGCAGGCCGTCGAAGCGGGCCAGTGCCTTGTCCAGCACGCTGGCCGGCAGATCCTTGTGCGGCGTATCCGGCTTGACGATCTCGGCGCAGCGGTGCGCCACGGCGCGACCGAACACCACCAGGTCGAGCAGCGAATTGGAGCCCAAGCGGTTGGCGCCGTGCACCGACACGCAGGCCGCTTCGCCGATGGCGAACAGGCCCGGCACGACGGCGTCGACGTTGTCGCCGCGCTTCTGCACCACTTCGCCGTGATAGTTGGTGGGGATGCCGCCCATGTTGTAGTGGACGGTCGGGATCACCGGGATCGGCTCCTTCGTCACGTCCACGCCGGCGAAGATGCGCGCCGACTCGGCGATGCCCGGCAGGCGTTCGTGGATCACATCCGCGCCCAGGTGCATCAGGTTGATGTGGATGTGGTCCTTGTGTTCGCCCACGCCGCGGCCTTCGCGGATTTCCATCGTCATGGCGCGGCTGACCACGTCGCGCGAAGCGAGATCCTTGGCGTTCGGCGCATAGCGCTCCATGAAGCGCTCGCCGTTGGAGTTGGTGAGGTAACCGCCTTCGCCACGCACGCCTTCGGTAATCAGGCAACCCGAGCCGTAGATGCCGGTGGGATGGAACTGCACGAACTCCATGTCCTGCAACGCGAGGCCCGCGCGCAGCACCATGCCGCCACCGTCGCCGGTGCAGGTATGCGCCGAGGTGGCGCTGAAGTACGCACGGCCGTAACCGCCGGTGGCGAGCACCACCGAGTGGCCACGGAAGAAGTGCAAGGTGCCTTCGTTCATGTCCAGCGCGAGCACGCCGCGGCACACACCTTCTTCGTCGAAGATGAGGTCGATGGCGAAGTACTCGATGAAGAACGTGGCGTCATGCGCCAGCGCCTGCTGGTACAGCGTGTGCAGGATGGCGTGGCCGGTACGGTCGGCCGCGGCGCAGGTGCGCTGCGCGGTGCCTTGGCCGTAGTGCGTGGTCATGCCGCCGAACGGACGCTGGTAGATCTTGCCTTCCTCGGTACGCGAGAACGGCACGCCGTAGTGTTCCAGCTCGATGATGGCCGGAATCGCCTCGCGGCACATGTATTCGATCGCATCCTGGTCGCCGAGCCAGTCGGAACCCTTGATCGTGTCGTAGAAGTGGAAGCGCCAGTCGTCCTCGCCCATGTTGCCGAGCGCGGCCGAGATGCCACCCTGCGCCGCCACCGTGTGCGAACGCGTGGGGAACACCTTGGTGATGCACGCGGCCTTGAGGCCCTTCTCGGCCAGGCCGAAGGTGGCGCGCAGGCCCGCGCCACCGGCGCCGACCACGATCACGTCGTACTTATGCTGTTGGATCTTGTAGCTTTCCATCGAATCAGGCTCCCAGCGCCACGCGCAGCACGGCCATCAAGGTGGCCAACGTGCCGAGCACTGCAATGAACTTCACCAGCACCAGGAGGGATACCTCCACCCAGCGGGTATGCACGTAATCTTCGATCACCACCTGCAGGCCCAGCACCGCGTGCCAGCACATGGCGAGCACGAAGGCCACCAGCAGCAGCGCGTTCCACGGCTTGGCGACGATGGCGCGCGCGGTGGCGTAGTCGGCATGCAGTGCGCCCAGCACCGTCACGACGAACCAGATGCTGAGGAACACCAGCGCCGTCGCGGTGACGCGCTGCGTCCACCAATGGCCGACACCGGACTGCGCCGAGCCAAGGCCACGGGCGCGCTTCAGGGGGTTGCGCAACTCCTTGCGCACGTCGTACTGCGGACCGTTGGCGCTCATGCGGCACCTCCGGCGGTCAGCACATAGGCCCACACGATGATGGTCAGCACGACGCTGCCGATGATCGAGGCCCAGCTGGAACGGATGAACTGCGGAATGGCGTAGCCCATGCCGCCGTCCTGGAACAGATGACGGATGCCGTTGCACAGGTGATAGAAGAGTGACCAGCTCCAGCCCAGCATGAGGATCATGCCGATTGGGCTGCCCATGCAGATCTTGAACTGGTTGTAGCTGTCTTCGCCGCTGGCGAGGGAGAACACACCCCACAACACGAGCAAGGTTCCGACGGAAAGGGCAATGCCGGTAGCGCGGTGCACGATGGAGGTCACCATCTGCACTTGCCACTTATATATGCCCATGTGGGGAGAGAGCGGTCGTTGCGTGTCTGCCATGGCGGCTATCCTGGGTGGAATCGCTGATGCCCTTTACCGCCCTTCCCGTTTCCGACGACGCCGGCGCAAGCTGCCGGCGCGGCGAATCAGAAGTCGATACAGCGCCCGTTCTTTTCCCAATCGCCGTAGCGCGTGGGGTCGGGGGCCGGCCGCTCCGTCGAAGTCTTTTCCGTTTTTGCCGGAACGGCAGGCACGGGAACCTGCTCCGCGGGAACGGAAGCGGGCGTGGACTCAGTTTGGGAGGACGTATCGGACATGGTGTATGAAAGCCGTAAAAGCGTAATACCTGCGTTAATGCAGTACAACCTTGACGACAGTGCGCTCGTCTGCCAGTAGGGCCCGGCCGCACTTGCAACCCGTTCGCCTCGCCCCCAACTCCCTTCCCTTATGACGACAGACCACCCGGCCCAGATCCTGTTGCTCGAAGGCACGGACGCCATCGCGTTTGCGCAAGCCCAGTTCAGCAGCAACGTCCCGTCGCTCGCCGTCGGCACATGGCAGTTCGGCGCATGGCTCGATGCACAGGGCCGAGTGCTTGCCGTGTTCCATCTTGCGCGACTCGCCGATGACACGCTTGCATTGCTGTTGCGTGGCGGCGATGCCAGCGCCATGGCGCAATCGCTGCAACGATTCGTGTTCCGTTCCAAGGTCAAGTTGACCGTGCCCGAATCGCTCCCCCTCGGCACGGGCGACGCCGTGGAGACTTACGCCGCCTATCGTGAAGGTGACGCCTACGTGTTCGGCTGCGGCGACCACAGCATGATCGCTGGCGCTGCACACGCCGACGATGCATGGCGACTGCCGCAAGTGCGCGCGGGATGGCCGTGGCTTCCGAACCATGCGCTTGGTGCATTGCTTGCGCCGGCGATATCGCTCGAACGACTGCAAGCGGTTTCGTTCGACAAGGGTTGTTATCCGGGACAAGAGATCGTTGCGCGGCTGCACTATCGCGGCGGGCTCAAGCGGCATATGCATTGCGTCGTATTGTCGCAGCACATCGCCGGGGGCACCGTGCTGCACCGTAAGGGTGATAGCAACATTCAGTTGCTCGACGTCGTGCATGGCGATGCAACCTTTCAGGCGCTCGCAGTCATAGACGATGGTCTAATGAATTCGCTCGAAGACGCATCACGCATCGACACGGATGAAGGCATTGCATTACACGTGACACAAAGCTGGTCAGCGTGATGAAACAAATCAACGCAAAGATTCACGATGCGAGACGGCAATGTGAGCGTGACGTGAACCTGAACCGCCAGGCACTTGCCAGATCGGAAATGCGCCACTAGTCTCGCCAGCCAATTCGACGACACCACCGAGCCCACAGGTGTCGACATACGCGACGAACCGGAGGGGTCCGGATCGGCGCGACCCGACAGAGATGTCGGTGTACACACCGCCCTTGGCGCGGTTGAAGTTGCAGGCACGCGGTCGTAGTACCCGAGCAATGCCTTTGCAGCACACAAGTTTTGAGCGGCACCGGATCAGCCGTTCGACTGGCCACAATCCCGTGGCAAACCGCCTGACCACAAGTTTCGGTCGCGGCGATCAATCCAGGTGGAACGGCCTGCCCGCCCGTCCACCGCAACGGCGCGCGAAGTCAGCAGTAACGACCTCACGCGTACAGCACGTTGGAGGCAGACTCAATGAAACTTTCCATGCTGTTGTGGTTAGCGTCCGTGCTACCCCAGCCCCTCGCGGACCAGACCTGCCTGGCCACGACGGTGTATCTCGAGGCACGCAGTGAATCGACCATCGGCCAGTACGCCGTGGCCGAAGTTGCTCTTCGTCGTCGCGACCGCGGCACCTGGGGCGATAGCGTTTGCGAAGTGGTGACGTCGCCGCGTCAATTCGCGTTGACCACCACCGCAAGCACATTCGAAGTGACCGATCTCAACTCCTGGACCAAGGCGTGGAAGATTGCTGGCGATTCGATCAGCAATTGGAGCCTGCCGAAGGGAGAGCGCACCGTGTACGTGCCGCAAGCAGATCATTTCGCCACGCTGGCCGTAACCACCACATGGTCGACGAAGCGCGTAAGAACCATCGGTGAACACGCGTTCTACGCCGTCAGCAACTAACCCACACCCACCCCATAAAAAAGGCCCTCTTTCGAGGGCCTTTTCATTTGGACGTCCAGACGTCTTTACGTCAGAGACGATACACAAGGTTGTTGCGGATCTGCACGTAGTCGCCAGGACGAACCTGCGGATCGGCCGCCTGCGTCACCGTGGCATAGCGGCCGTCGTCGAGCTTGACGGTGACCTGCCATGCGACATCGGGGCCACTATTGTTCTTGCCGACCTGGTTGCCAATGGCGCCACCCGCCACCGCACCAGCCACGGTGGTGAGGGCCTTGCCGCTGCCACCACCGAACTGGTTGCCGATCACGCCACCGGCAATGCCGCCGATGACCATGCCCAGCGGCGATGAATCCTTCTGCGTCTGAATCTGACGGACGTCACTGACCACGCCACACTGTTCACAACGATTGGAAGCGCCGCTGTAAACCACCTGGCGCTGCGGTGGCGTTTCGCAACCGGAAAGTAGCGCTACAGCGGAAACAAGTCCTACGACAGCCAAATGTCTAAGCAGTGTTTGCATGGCGTGAATCCTCAGTGAGCGTCGGAAACGGCTACCACACCTTCCTGTACCTGCAGCCTGTCACCCGGATCGTGATCCATTCGTACAGTGCGGGTCACGCCGTTGTACTCGTAACTCACATCGTACGCCACCACCTTGTCGCCGCCATTGCCGGCCACGGTTTGGCAGCGACGCTGCGTGCTTTGCTGGGTCGCGTTCTCCTGGTGGTTCTTCTGGATTTCATGGCCCGCATAACCACCGCCCACGGCACCGGCGACCGTTGCCAGCGTGCGCCCCTTGCCGCCGCCGACCTGATTGCCCAGCAGACCGCCGGCCACGGCACCAATGGCCGTGCCAGCGATCTGGTGCGTGTCCTGCACCGGCTTGTGCGTGGTCACGACCTCGTCATGGCACACCTGCTGCGGTGCGCTGGCGGCCTCACGGACGGGCGTGACGCTCACGACGCGCGCGTACTTCGCTCCATCCGAAGAAGCCCCTTGCTGCTGCGCGGCAGCGCCCACGCCACCGTCGGCATTCGCGTCCCGATTGCACGCCGAAAGACCCAAAACCAATGCACCGGCGAAACCGACATGCAGCGCCGAAACGACCAACCTGTTCATAATGCTCTCCTGTCTGGATCAGGGGAGCGCCCCCGCTCCCGCTTGAATTCGATCTCAGCGCAATCATTGAACCTCTAGATCACTGAATGTTCGCTTAGACCGAAGCCAGCCATTTTTCCAAATTCAGGATGCCCAATACTGTGCTCGAACTCACCGACAGCCACGCGCACATCGATGATGCGAGCTTTGCGTCCGACCGCGAGGCCATGTTCCGGCGTGCGCATGAGGCAGGGATACGGCACATTGTGGTACCGGCGATCGACCAGGCATCCTGGCCAGGCATTGCCGAACTTTGCGCCGATCACGCCCAAGCCCTTCCCGCTTACGGCATGCATCCGATCTACATCGACCAGCATCGCCCGGAACATATCCAACAGCTCGTCGCGTGGCTGAAAACGCATCGCGCCGTGGCCGTCGGCGAGATCGGCCTGGATTATTTCCTGCCCGAACTCGATGTCGAACGGCAGCGCGAATATTTCCTGCAGCAATTGCACGTAGCCCGCGATTTCGACCTTCCTGTGATCGTTCACGCACGACGGGCCATGGACGAAGTCACCTCCACCATGCGCCGCATCGGCGGCCTGCGCGGCGTGGTGCACAGCTTCTCGGGCAGCCTTCAGCAGGCAGAGCGCTTATGGGAGATGGGCTTTCATCTCGGTATCGGCGGGCCCGTCACGTATGAGCGCGCGCAACGTCTTCGCCACATCGTCGCGACCATGCCGACCGAGCGACTACTGCTGGAAACCGATGCGCCGGACCAGCCTGGCGCCTGTCATCGCGGCGAACGCAACGAGCCTTCAAACATCGTCGAAGTGCTCAACGTGATCGCCGAGCTTCGCGGCGAAAGCCCCGAGGCCATCGCCGCAGCCACCACCCGTAACGCCCGGAACCTGTTCCGGTTCGATTGACTCTTGCGGGCCGTTCGAGACCAGTGCTAGCCTAATTACTTCACTGGCGAACTATTCTTTGGTGAAATGAAGCGCATGCACGAATGCCTCGACCACATGGACGAGGGAATTGGCCGCGTCAGCGAAAACTTCCCGGAGCTGCCCCTCCAGGAAGTGGTGCTCACGCGCCTGTTGTTGCTGGTGGGCGGAACCCTGCTGAGCGAGCTCGAACGCCATCTCAAGCCGCATGGCTTGAACGACAGCGACTTCCGCACGCTGATGATGATCTACAGCAGCCCCACCGGCAGCGCCACGCCCACCGAGTTGTGCGAATACGCGCAGCAAGGCGCGACCAACATGACGCGCATTGCCAACGTCCTTGTGAAGGCTGGCCTGGTGACGCGCGCCACCAGCGCGGAAGACCGCCGCCGCATCGTGTTGACCATCACCACCGCCGGCAAGCGGCTGGTGCGAAAGATTCTTCCGCCCCTGTTTCCGAACGTGCACGGCGCATTCGCATCGCTCAGTGCCACTGACAAGCGCACGCTCGATCGCCTGCTGCGCCAGGTCGCCGTCAACATCGATTCGCTCACCCAGCAGGACGCCCGTCCATGACCCCACGCCCTCCCTTCCGCAGCGGACTCGGCCGTCGCGCGTTGCTCGCCTGCGCGGTCGCCATCGCCGTGGCGGGCTGCTCGATCCCTGCCAAATTGAATCGCCCACCGGTTCGCGACGACGTGCCGCTTGCCGGCCTCGATACCGGCCATCGCGCCGGCTGGCCCGACGCCGCGTGGTGGAAGCAATACAACGATCCGCAGCTCGATCAACTGATCGAACTGGCAACGAAGGATTCGCCGGATATCGCACAAGCCAGTGCGCGCGTGGATTCGGCCCAGCAGAACATTCGCGCGGCAACAGCGCAGGCGGGCCTGAGCGTCAACGGCAGTGCGCAGGTCGCACGCCAGCGACTGAGCGAAACCGGCTTGATCCCCCCGAAATTCCTCGGCTTCACCTGGTACAACCAGGGCGATATCGGCGTGCAGGCGCAGTACGACTTCGACTGGTGGGGCAAGAAGCGCAACTCCATCGAGGCAGCGGTTGACCAGGCACATGCGGCGGAAGCCCAGCACAGCGCCGCAGCGCTCGCCATCCAGAGCAATGTGGCCGACACCTATTTCGGCTGGCTGGCGGACGAGTCGCGCATCGCCATCGCCAAACAGGCCGTGCAAACCGCTGAGCAGCTTGAACAGATCGCGCAGTTGCGCGTGAAGCAAGGCGTCGATCGTCCCGACACGTTGCAGTCCGCCAAGGCGCAAACCGCGTCCGCACGACAGATGCTGGTGACCATCGAAAGCTCCGCACGCATTCGCCTGGCTGCGCTCGCCAGCTTGTGCGGCGTGGCGCCGGCCCAGTTGCCAGCCTTGCAGCCGCGCGCATTGCCGGACGTCACCACGGGCCTGCCGGACAACGTCGGCGTCGACCTGATCGCGCGCCGCCCCGACATCGCTGCCAGTCTCTGGCAGGTCGAGTCCGCGTTGCGCCAGACCGACGTGGCTCGCGCAGAGTACTTCCCCGACGTGAGCATCAGTGCGATGGCGGGCTTGTCGAGTATCGATCTGGACAAGATGTTCAACTCGGGCAGCCGCGTGTTCGGCCTGACGCCGGCCATCCATCTGCCGATCTTCACCGGTGGCCTGCTCGATGCGAACTACGGCGTGAGCAAGGCGCAACTGGGCGCCGCCGTGGCGCAGTACAACAGCACCATACTCAGTGCCGCGCATGACGTGTCCACGCAAAGCCTCACCGCCGACCAGATCCAGGGCCGGCGCAAGGAACAGGCCCGCGAAATCGCCGCCAACCAGCAGCTGCTCGCCAATGCGCAATCGCGCGCGCAGCGCGGCGTAAGCGATCGTCGCGAAACGCTCGGCGCACAGGCGCAGTTGCTGCAGGAACAGGACAGCGACGTGAGCCTGCAGGCGCAGGCGCTATCCACCGATGTCGCGCTGATCAAGGCCCTGGGCGGCGGCTATCGCACCAGCACGCCGGAACAGGCTTCCACTGACCACCCCTCTTCCCCTTTGAACCTTTCCGGAGACGCCTCGAATGAGCGCCACTGAGTCCGACGTCAAGAAGAACAACAACGACGATAGCGGCATGGCAGCGAAGGATCCGGCCAAGCGCCGCCGCGCACTGTTCATCGTCACGGCCGTGTTCGTGCTGGCAGCGGTCGCGTGGCTGCTGCTGTGGCTGTTCGTGTTCTCCACCCGCGAGAAGACCGACAACGCCTATGTGGGCGGCAACCAGGTGGCCATTTCCGCCCAGGTGCCCGGCATCGTGACGTCGATCCTTGCCGACGACACCCAGCGCGTGGAAGCCGGCCAGGTGTTGGTGAAGCTGGACAACACCGATGCCGACGTCCGCCTGCAGCAGATGAGCAGCGCACTCGCACAGACGGTGCGCCAGGTGCGCCAGCAGACGGAATCGGCCACCAGCGCGGATGCCCAGGTTGCCAAGGCCCGCGTGGACCTGAAGAAGGCGCAGGCGGATCTTGCCCGTCGCGCACCGCTGGTCGCCGCCCAGGCCGAAGCGCCGGAGACCGTGCAGCATCTGCGCGATGCCGTCGACCAGGCACAGGCGTCGCTCGATGCCGCGCAGGCACAGGCGGCCGCGTCGCATGCCGCCATCGAAGGCACGCAGATCGCTACCAATCCGGCGGTGGAACAGGCGCGCGCCAATTTCCGCTCGGCCTGGATCGCAGCACAGCGCAACAACATCTACGCGCCGGTCACCGGATACGTCGCGCAGCGCAGCGTGCAGGTGGGCAACAGCGTGCAGCCCGGCCAGCAGCTGATGGCGGTGGTACCGCTGCATGACTTGTGGGTGGATGGGAACTTCAAGGAAAACCAGCTGCGCCACATTCGCGTGGGCCAGCCGGCCAAGATCGAGGCTGACGTCTATGGCGGCAGCGTCGAATTCCACGGCAAGGTGATTGGCCTGGGCGCCGGCACCGGCAGCGTGTTCTCGCTGCTGCCGGCGCAGAACGCCACGGGCAACTGGATCAAGGTGGTGCAGCGCGTGCCGGTGCGCATTGCGCTCGACGACAAGGAACTCGACCAGCATCCGCTGCGCGTGGGCCTGTCCACCGACGTCACGGTCGACATTTCCGATGACAAGGGCGCCATGAACGCGGCGCCAGGCAATGGCCAGCCGATCGCGCAAACCTCGGTCTACGACCAGATGGCCAGCAAGGCCGACGAGGAAGCCGAGAAGATCATCAAGGCCAACCTCAGCCAGCGCGACGCGAACTGACGAACCCGCCCATGGCCAATCCCACCGAAGACAAGCCGCTACCGCCGTTGCACGGTACGGCGCTGGTCCTGCTGACCATCGCCGTCGCCTTCAGCACCTTCATGGAAGTGCTGGACATGACCATCGTCAACGTGGCCGTGCCGCATATCGCGGGCAGCCTGGGCGTGAGCGCGAGCGAAGGCACCTGGACGATCAGTTCGTACTCGCTCGCCAGCGCGATCATGCAGCCGCTCACCGGCTGGATCGCGCGACGTTTCGGCGAAGTGAAAACCTTCGTCGTCTCCGTGGGTCTGTTCGTGGTGTTCTCCATGATGTGCGGCCTCGCCACCTCGATGCCGATGCTGGTGTTCGCGCGGCTGATGCAGGGCGCCGGCTCCGGCCCGATGGTGGCGTTGTCGCTGACCCTGTTGCTGGCGAGTTATCCGAAAACCAAGCAAGGCATCGCGCTCGCGCTATGGGCGATGACGGTGGTGGTGGCGCCGATCTTCGGCCCCATCCTCGGCGGCTGGCTCACCGACAACTTCTCGTGGCCGTGGATTTTCTACATCAACCTGCCGGTGGGCATCCTGGCCGGCGTGATCACCTGGACCCTGCTGCGCAAGCGCGAAACCAAGACCTTCCAGTCGCCCATCGACGTGATCGGCCTGGTACTGCTGGTGGTCGGCGTGGGCTCCCTGCAGTTCATGCTGGACAACGGCAACGACCACGACTGGTTCTCCTCGCCGATGATCATCACGCTGGGCCTGATCGCACTGATCTGCCTGGTGTTCCTGGTGGTATGGGAGCTGCACGCCAAGCACCCGGTGGTGGAGCTGGGCCTGTTCAAGGAGCGCAACTTCACCGCGGGCGTGGTGGCGCTGTCTCTGGGCATGTTCGCCTTCTTCGGCATCAACGTGGTGTTCCCGCTATGGCTGCAGACCACGCTGGGCTACACCGCGACCTGGGCGGGCCTGGCGACGGCACCGGTGGGCATTCTCGCCTTCCTGCTCTCGCCCATCCTCGGCCGCAACATGCACAGGCTGGAACTGCGCGCGGTGGTGACGTTCGCCTTCGTGGTGTTCGCCGCCACCTCGTACTGGTTCTCCACCTACGACAGCTCGGCCTCGTTCAATTCGCTGGTGTGGCCGCGCTTCGTGATGGGCATTGCCATCCCCTGCTTCTTCATCCCGCTCAACCAGATCTACCTCGCGGGTCTGCCTGCGCACGAAATTGCCAGCGCCAGCGGCCTGGCCAATTTCTTCCGAACCCTGGGCTCGAGCGTGTCGACGGCGGTCACCGTGACGCTGTGGCAGCACCGCGGCATCCTGCACCACGCCACGCTGACCGAGAACGTGACCAGCGCCAGCCAGCCGACCACGCAGGTCCTTTCGCAGCTGACGCATGGCGGCAGCAGCCAGACGCAGGCGCTGGGCATCGTGGATCAGCTGGTGAACCGGGAGGCGCTCACCCTGGCCGTGAACGACATCTTCCTGCTCTGCGCCATCCTGTTCATCGTGCTGATCCCGGTGATCTGGCTTGCCAAGCCGCCGTTTGGCTCCGCAGGAGGCGCCGCCGGGCATTGACCCTGTGCCGGAACGTTTCCAATTCGGCACAAACCGGCAACAACAAGCAGGTATTTGATCTAACAGGAATTGCTGCAACTGGCCAGTGCAGCAATTAATACCACTTGGGCGACTGGTGCGCCGCAATACCTTCTGTTAGTTTGTGTGCATGGCACAAACGATCCGCACCATCAAGAAGTATCCGAACCGTCGGCTCTACGACACGGAAATCTCCAGCTACATCACGCTGGAGGAAGTCCGTCAGTTGGTGCTGGACGGCGAAACCTTCGAAGTCCGCGACGCCAAGAGCGGTGAGGATCTCACCCGCTCGGTCCTGTTGCAGATCATCTCCGAGCACGAGGAGAAGGGGCAGCCGATGCTCTCTCCCCAACTGCTCAGCCAGATCATCCGCTTCTACGGCGACTCGCTGCAGGGTTTCATGGGCCCCTACCTGGAGCGCAGCCTGCAGGTCTTCCTCGACCAGCAGCAGCAATTCCGCACCCAGCTCAACAGCCTGCTGGGGCAGACGCCCTGGTCCATGCTCAATGATCTGACCGAGCGCAACATGGATGCCTGGCGCAACATGCAGCGCGGCCTGATCGACGCCGCCACGCAGGGCCAGCCGCCGCGCGCCGGCACCACCAGCCCCAAGAAGCCGGGCTGATCCCGTCCGGCCGGCGTTCGCACGCCGGCCACCCTTACGTCTCATCCGCCGCTGCAGCACAACACGTGCTGCCCTGCGGCATGTGCACGAGTCCTTCACATGAATTCGCAGCATCGCACTCCACGCGTCGCCATCGTCACGGGCGGCATTGGCGGTCTCGGTACCGAGATCTGCCGCCAGCTGGCCCAGGCCGGTCGGCAGGTCATCGCGGTTGACCTCTCTGGGCGCGAAGAAAGGCTGCACGCGTTCCAGCAGGAACTGGCCAATCTCAACGGTGCGGTGAAGTTCGAACACGCCGACGTCAGCCAGTTCGACAGTTGCGCCGAGCTGATCGGGCGCGTCGAGCAGCAGCACGGCAGCGTGGACATTCTGGTGAACGCCGCCGGCATCACCCGCGACACCAGCCTGCGCAAGATGACGCCGCAGCAATGGCATGAGCTGATGCGCGTGAACCTGGACGGCGTCTTCAACATGTGCCGCAACGTGGTGGAAGGCATGAGCACGCGCGGCTTCGGCCGCATCGTGAACCTGAGCTCGGTCAACGGCCAGACCGGGCAGTTCGGCCAGACCAACTATTCCGCCGCGAAGGCCGGCGTGCACGGCTTCGGCATGGCGCTGGCGCGCGAAACGGCGCGCAAGGGCGTGACCGTGAACACCGTGTCGCCCGGCTATTGCGATACCGCGCTCGTGGCTGCCGTGCCGCAGGACATCCGCGACCAGATCATCTCGGACATTCCCGTGGGCCGCCTAGGCTCGCCGGGCGACATCGCCCGCGCGGTGACCTTCCTCACGGCCGACGATGCCGGCTACATCACGGGCGCCAACCTGCCGGTCAACGGCGGGTATTTCATGAGTTTTTAGGGTGCTGTTCGGCCCTCCCCTGCTCGTCATTCCGGCGCGGGCCGGAATCCAGTAGCGATCACGTTGGGTTTTCGCGACGGGGCGTCCATGTGTAATGCCTCGCGAAAACCCCAAAGCGCGTCTACTGGATTCCGGCATGCGCCGGAATGACGGAAAGGCTGACGCCACCACCTGCGCCGCTAATGCACCAAACGTTGCCGCACTGCGCATCGCCCGCCTCCCTTGGACCCGCTACTCTTGGCGTTTTACGCGGTTGCCACTCACAGCGGGACTCCATGGCGAAGCACATCACTCTTATCGGCGGCGGCCTGGTCGGCGCCTTGCTGGCGCAGCAATTGGCGGGACGCGGTTTCGCCGTCGACGTCTACGAAAAACGCCCTGACCCGCGCATCGCCGGCTTCACCGGTGGTCGCTCCATCAATCTCGCGCTGGCCGAACGCGGCCTGCAGGCGCTGCGCAAAGCCGGACTCGCCGACGATGTGCTGCAGCGCGCGGTGATGATGCGTGGCCGCATGGTGCACACGCGCGACGGTCGCTCCGGCCTGCAGCGCTATGGCGTGGACGACAGCGAAGTGATCTGGTCCGTCTCGCGCGGCGCGCTCAACATGTTGCTGCTGGATGCGGCGGAAGCGGCGGGCGTGAACTTCCATTTCGGGCAGTCGTTGGACCATGCGGATTTCGATCGCCAGCGCATTCGCCTGGTCGACGAAGATGGCGTATCACGCGAAATCGACGCGCCCATCGTGATCGGCGCCGACGGCGCGGGCTCCTCGCTGCGGGCCGCGATGAACGCGTACTCGCCGCTGGGCGAGCGCGTGGAATCGCTGGGCCATGCGTACAAGGAGCTGGAAATTCCGCCGGCCAGCGGGCTGGCTGCGGAACTGATCCAGCGCAGCGGCGGCCACGACCAGTTCGCGCTGGAGCCGCACGCGCTGCACATCTGGCCGCGCGGCGGCTACATGTGCATCGCCCTGCCCAACACCGAGGGCAGCTTCACCGTCACCCTGTTCCTGCCGGCGCAGGGGCCTCATCCCAGTTTCGCCACGCTGGGCGACGCCAACCACGCGCGGGCATTCTTCCAGGAAGATTTCCCCGACCTGCTGCCGCTGATTCCCGATTTTGCCAGCGACTACGACGGCCACCCGGTCGGCACGTTGTCGACGCTCTATCTGCAACGCTGGCATCTGGATGGTCGCGCACTGCTGATCGGCGACGCCGCGCACGCCATCGTGCCGTTCCACGGCCAGGGCATGAACTGTGGTTTCGAAGACACCGTGGTGCTCGCCTCGCTGCTGGCCGAATCGCCGGACGACACGGCCGACGTGTTCTCCGAATTCCAGCGTATCCGCCAGCCGAACAGCGACGCCATCGCGGCGATGGCGCTGGAAAACTACGTGGAAATGCGCGACTCCGTGGCCGACCCGCACTACCTCGCCAAGCGTGCGCTGGGCGCCCTGCTGGCCGAGCGCGCGCCCGAGCATTTCATGGCGCGCTATCGCATGGTCACCTTTACCCATCTGCCCTACGCGTATGCGTTCGAGCGTGGCCGCGCGCAAGACGTGCTGCTCGAACAATTGCTGCGCGGTTCGACCGACGCCACCTCGGTCGACCTGACCGCGGCCGTCGACGCCTTGCGCGCCACGCTGCCCGCCCTGCCCGACCTGCGGCATGGATGAGGCGCTGCTCGCCGCGTACCGGGCCACCGAGTATCGGGTGCGCCTGGCGCGCGGCGGCTGGGCTGTTATCCACGTCGATCAACCGCTGCCGGTGGAACTTCACCCGCTGGCGCAAACGTTGCCGTGGGGCTTCATCACGGCCTGGAACCCTCGATCCGAACTCGCGCCGCGCGCGACGAACCGGCAGGCTCAACACGCATTGCTAGCCCACCTGCGCGCCTTGCCCGAAACCATGGCCATACGGCCGGGCGTGGGCGTGAGCGGCGACGGCGGTTGGAAGGAACCGAGTTTCTGGGTAGTCGGACCCACCGCCGCAACACTCGATCCAATGGCTCGCCGCTTTGGACAGCTTGGCTATGTGCATGGCGAAGGCGCCTCGCCTGCGCAGCTGCGGCTCGCCCCGGCCGCCTGAGCTGCACATGCCCGGAACAGATCGACCCACTCGCCAACCACCTGTTTCGACTGGCGGCACAGCGCCGCATGGACAAGCCCGTCGGGCTTTGCGGACAATCGGGAAATGACTGCCTCCATCGCCGTCGCCCCACCTCTTCTGGAGGCCCGGGCGCTCACGTTTTACCGCCAGGACGAACCCGTGTTCGGTCCGCTGGACTTCTGCCTCCACGAAGGCGAAGTGGCCTTGGTGGAGGGCGACAACGGCAGCGGCAAGACGACCTTGCTGCGCATCCTTGCCGGTTTGCTGCATATCGATGAAGGTTCGCTGGATTGGCGCGGCCAGCCATGGCGGCGCGACGATCATCTCGGCGACACGCTGTTCCTGGGCCATCACCTCGGTCTCAAGGCCGATCTCAGTGCGCGGGAGAACCTGGCAGTCGCCGCCGGGCTTTACGGCGCGCGCGACGGTTACACGGTGGATGGCGTGCTGGCCGACGTCGGTCTCGCCGGCTACGAAGACGAACCCGTGCGACGGCTCTCCGCTGGCCAGAAAAAGCGCGCCGCCCTCGCGCGCCTGCTGCTGTTGCCGGCCACCTTGTGGCTGCTCGACGAACCGTATGCCAACCTCGATCGCACCGGCATCGAACTAGTCAACCGCCTGCTCGCCCAACACGCCGCCCACGGCGGCGCCGCGCTCGTCACCAGCCATGGCGCCGTGAGCTTCCTCAACGGCGAGCCGAAACGGGTGCGCATGCACGCATGAATCACGCGCCGCTCGGTTCCGCCTGCGTCGCCGTGCTGCGCCGCGATCTCACCCTGGCCTGGCGTCGCCGTGGCGACATCGTCATGCCGGTGCTTTACGCGCTGATCGTCGTCACCCTGTTCCCGTTTGCGCTGGGGCCGGAGGAGGCGCTGCTGCAGCGCATTGCCGGCGGCGCCGTGCTGGTGACCATGCTGCTGGCCATGCTGCTGGCGCTCGATGCGATGTTCCGCAGCGATATCGAAGACGGATCGCTCGAACAACTCATCCTTTCACCCCAGCCGCTGGCACTCATGCTTGGCATGAAAATACTTGCGCACTGGATCACCACGGCATTGCCGCTCATCGTCATCGCGCCGCTGCTGGCGGGAATGCTGCATTTGCCGACCGCGGTGATGCCCGTGCTGGTGTACGCCTTGCTGCTGTCTACTCCGCTGCTGAGCCTGCTTGGCGCCGTGCTGGTGGCGCTGACGGCCGGTACGCGACGCTCTGGTATGCTGCTGGCGCTGATGCTGCTGCCGCTGTGCGTACCCGTGGTGATCTTTGCCGCAGGCGCTGTCGCCGCGGCTCAACAAGGGCTGCCGTGGCTCGCGCCCATCGCCTGGCTCGGTGCCGCGCTGGTCATGGCGCTGGTGCTGGCTCCGCTGGCTTGCGCCACCGCCCTCCGCATAGCCTTGGACGCATAAGACGATGGCCAATTGGATCCCACTCTGGGTTCACAAGCTCAGCTCGCCACCGAATTTCTATCGCTTCGCCGGCGCGGTTCGTCCCTGGGCCCTGGGCTTCGCGCTGTTGCTTGGTGCCATCGCGCTGTACGGCGGCCTGGTGCTGGCGCCCGCCGATTACCAGCAGGGCGATGCGTATCGCATCATCTTCATCCACGTGCCATGCGCTTGGATGAGCCTGTTCGTCTATGGCCTGATGGCGGTCGCTTCCTTCATTTCGCTGGTGTGGCGCATCAAGCTCGCGGAAGTGGTGGCGATGGAATCGGCACCCATCGGCGCCGCTTTCACCTTCGTGACGCTGGTGACCGGTTCGCTATGGGGCAAGCCGATGTGGGGCACCTGGTGGACCTGGGATGCCCGCCTCACCTCCGAGCTGGTGCTGCTGTTTCTGTATCTCGGCGTGATCGGCCTTTATCACTCGTTCGAAGACCGTCGCCAGGGTGCGCGCGCCGCGGCGTTCCTCGCCATCATCGGCATCATCAACGTGCCGATCGTGCATTTCTCGGTGAACTGGTGGAACACGCTGCACCAGGGTTCCACCATCCGCATCCTCGGCCCGTCGAAGATCAGCGGCGCCATGCTGTGGCCGCTGCTCACCATGATGGTCGCCACCAAGTTCTATTACGTTGCCAGCCTGTTTGGCCGCGTGCGCACCGATCTGTTGTCGATGGAAAGCGGCAAGGACTGGGTTCGCCAGATTGCGGAGAAGGAGAGCCGCCCATGAACGCGGAACACTTCTTCGCCATGGGTGGATACGCCATGTACGTGTGGCCGGCCTACGCGGTGTTCTTCATCGTGCTGATCGCCGACTACGTCAATCCGTGGCTGCGTCGCCGCCGCAACCTGCGCGAGTTGCGCGGGCGCCTGGCGCGCCAGGCGGCACGGCAGCAACGCAACCCTTCGGCACCGTAAGGCGCACTTACACGAATGAGCATGAACCCCACCCGCAAGCGCAGGCTCACCATCGTTCTTCTCGTCGTCGCCGCAGCCGTGGTCGCGATTGGCCTGATCGTGTTCGCCCTGCAGCAGAACATGAACTACCTGTTCACGCCGAGCCAGGTACAGACGGGTCAAGCGAGCAGCTACAAGACGTTCCGTCTCGGCGGCATGGTGAAGTCCGGTTCCATCCAGCGCAGCAACGATACGCTGAAGGTCACTTTCACCGTGGTCGACGCCAGCGGCTCGATGCCGGTGGAATACAACGGCATCCTGCCGGACCTGTTCCGCGACAACCAATCCGTGATCGCCACCGGGCACATGGACAACGCGCGCTTCATCGCCACCGAAGTGCTGGCCAAGCATGACGAAACCTACATGCCCAAAGAGCTGAAGGACGCCATGGCCAAGGCCCACCAAGGCAAGAACGTGAACGAGGAAGCCGGACAGGACAAGCCGCAATGACACCCGAACTTGGCCAACTCGCGCTGATCCTCGCCCTGCTGCTCGCGCTTGCGCAGGGCGTGCTGCCGCTCATCGGCGCGTGGAGCGGCAATCGTGCACTGATGTCCATCGCCCGCCCCGCCGCCGCGGGACAGGCCGTGTTCGTCACGCTCGCCTTTGCCTTGCTGACCTGGGCGTTCCTGTCGTTCGATTTCTCGGTGCAGTACGTCGCCGACAATTCCAACCTCGCGTTGCCGTGGTACTACCGCATCGCCGCCGTGTGGGGCGCGCACGAAGGTTCGCTGCTGTTGTGGATCTTCATCCTCAACCTCTGGACGCTCACCCTCGCCACCTTCAGCCGCAACTTGCCGGAAGTCTTCGTGGCCCGTGTGCTGGGCGTGCTCGGGCTGGTGGCGCTGGGCTTTCTCGCTTTCATCATCTTCACTTCCAATCCGTTTGCGCGCCTGTTGCCGATGCCGCCCGATGGCGGCGATCTGAACCCGGTGCTGCAAGACCCGGGCATGACGTTCCATCCGCCCGTGCTCTACATGGGTTACGTCGGTTTCTCCGTGGCGTTCGCGTTCTCCATCGCGGCATTGCTGGGCGGCGAGCTGGAACAGGCCTGGGTACGCTGGGCACGTCCGTGGACGAACGTGGCGTGGGCGTTTCTTTCCGCCGGCATCGTCGCGGGCAGTTGGTGGGCCTATGCGGAACTCGGCTGGGGCGGCTGGTGGTTCTGGGATCCGGTGGAGAACGCGAGCTTCATGCCGTGGCTGGTTGGCGCGGCGCTGATTCACGCACAAGCCGTGACGGAGAAGCGTGGCGGCCTGCGCGCGTGGACCATCCTGCTTTCCATCTTCGCGTTCTCGCTGTCGCTGCTGGGCACCTTCCTGGTGCGCTCGGGCGTGCTCACGTCGGTGCATGCGTTTGCCTCCGATCCACGCCGCGGCCTGTTCATTCTCTGCTTCCTCGCCGTGGTGGTCGGTGGCTCGCTGCTGCTGTACGCCTTGCGTGCGCCGAAGGTGGCGGGTGGCAAGCCGTTCGCGGTGGTGTCGCGCGAAACGGCCATCCTCATCGGCAACCTGATGCTTACCGTGGCCGCGGCCATGGTGTTGCTCGGCACACTGTTCCCCCTGTTGGGCGATGCGCTGAACCTCGGCAAGATTTCCGTGGGTCCACCCTACTTCGGTTTCCTGTTCACGCTGCTGATGATGCCGGTGGTGCTGCTGTTGCCGTTTGGCCCGTATCTGCGCTGGGGCAAGAGCGATGTGCCGGCGCTGAAGAAAGTGATGTGGCGTGCCGGTCTTGCGGCAGTCGCCTGCGCCATCGTCGCAGCGCTCGTCACCAGCGGCGAAACCAAGGCCATTGCCGGCACGGCCGCCGCCGTGTGGTGCGGTTTCGGCACCCTGCTCTACGTGTTCAAGCGTTGGCGCGAGATGCCGGCGGGCCGGCGCTATCCCGCCGAGATGGCCGGCATGTTGCTTGCGCATTTCGGCGTGGGTGTATTTCTCGCGGGCGTGCTGCTCACCAATGCGCTCAGTGTGGAACGCGACGTGCGCGTGGCGCCGGGCGAGACGCAAAGCATCGGCGGCTACGACTTCCGCTTCGATGGCGTGCAGCACACGCAAGGCCCGAACTGGCAAGGCGACCAGGGCACGGTAGTCGTCATGCGTAACGGCAGTGAGGTTGCCGTGATGCATCCGCAGAAGCGCACTTATCTGCGTGGCCAGGTGCAGACGGAATCGGCGATCAACCCCGGCCTGTTCCGCGATCTTTACGTCGCACTCGGCGAACCGATGGATGCGAAGCAGCCCGAGGGCGCGTGGGCACTGCGTCTCTACGACAAGCCCTTCGTGCGCTGGATCTGGGCGGGCGGCCTGCTCATGATGCTGGGCGGATTCTTTGCCGCCGCCGATCGCCGCTTCCGCACGAAGCGCGTGGCCGATGCGGAAACGCTGCCAGCCACCGCGCTGCAGGAGTCGCGTGCATGAGCCGCCTGCTTCCCTTCTTCGGTTTCCTGCTGCTGGTGGCGTTGTTCGGCTTCGGCATCTGGTGGAACACGCAGCACGATCAGCGTGAAGTGCCGTCGCCGTTGATCAACAAGCCGGCGCCGGCGTTCGTGCTGCCGAAGCTGGATGATCCCGCGCAAACCGTGAGCCGCGACGCGCTGCTCGGCAAGCCTTATCTCATCAACGTGTTCGCCAGCTGGTGCATTGCCTGCGGCGAGGAACACCCCGTGCTGATGAGCCAAGGCAAATCCATCGGCGTGCCGGTGATCGGTTACAACTACAAGGATGCGCCGGACGATGCCAAGGACTGGCTCGCCAAGCACGGCAATCCGTACGACATGATCATCGTGGATCGCGAAGGCCGCACCGCCATCGACTTCGGCGTGTATGGCGCGCCGGAAAGTTTTCTGGTTGATGGCAAGGGCGTGATCCGCTACAAGCGCATCGGCCCGCTCACGCCAGAGGCGATCGAGAAGGAACTGAAGCCGGCCATCGCCGCGCTGGCGAAGGAGTCGCCATGAAGCGCGCGCTTCTTCTCGCCTCGCTGTTCCTGTTCGCGTGCATCGCCTTCGCACAGGCCATCGACCCGCTGCCGTTCAAGGATCACGCGCAGGAAGTGCGTTTCCAGAACCTCACACGCGAGCTGCGCTGCCTGGTCTGCCAGAACGAGAACCTTGCCGATTCCAACGCCGACCTGGCGCGCGACCTGCGGCACGAAGTGTTCAACCTGATGCAGCAGGGCAAGAGCGACGAGCAGATCAAGCAATACCTCGTCGACCGCTATTCCGATTTCGTCTTGTACGACCCGCCGGTGAAATCCAGCACGATGCTGCTGTGGTTCGGGCCGCTGCTGATCTTGCTGGCTGGCGCGGCTGTGGTGGTGGTGACGGTGCGTCGACGCGGTCGCGCGGCGGCGGGCATAGCCAACGAAAAGCCGACCGATGAAGGGGATGACTGGTGAGGCTGGCTTTTTATCTGATCGCCGCAGCGATGATCATTGCGGCGCTGCTCCTGGTATTGCTGCCGCTGGTTCGCCATGGACGCCGACAAGGTCGTCCACGCGGCGTATTTTTGTTGGCGATGATCGTGGCGTTCTGCCTGCCGCTGGCCGCTATCGGGCTGTATCTCGCCGTGGGCACGCCGGTGGTGCTCGATGGCGTGCCCAAGTCCGACGCGGGCATGAGCATCGACCAGGCCGTGGAAGAGTTGAACGCACACCTCGTGCAGAAGCCCGACGATCTTCAGGGCTGGATGCTGCTGGGCCAGACCTACAGCGTGATGCATCGCGCCGCCGATGCGCGTCATGCGTATGACGAAGCCTTGCGCATCGACCCGGACAACAGCGTCGCCATGGTGGGCTGGGCCGAATCCGATTCCCTGCTGCGCGACGACCATCGCATCGACGGTCGTGCGCAGGAACTGCTCGAACGCGCCGTGAAAATCGACCCGCAAAGCCAGCGCGGCCTGTGGCTACTCGGCATCAGCCAGTTCCAGCACGACGACTACGCGAAGGCGGCCGCCACCTGGCGCCAGCTGCAACCGCAGCTCGATCCGGATTCCAACGTGGCCAAGGCCGTGGCCGAACAGATCGCCGTGGCCGACGCGCGGATCAACGGCGCCGGCAAGACGGCCCCGGAAACGCCCGCCGCCGAAGCCACGCAGCCCTCGCTGCAGGTGCAGGTGGCGCTCTCGCCCACGCTCACCAGCAAACTCGCCAAGGGCGATACGCTGTTCGTCTATGCCCGCGCCGAACATGGCCCGCCAATGCCGCTCGCCGTGGCCAAGATGGACGCCAACGCCCTGCCCGCTACGGTGACGCTCAACGATGCGATGGGCATGACACCGCAACTCAAACTATCCTCGGCATCGCGCGTGTTCGTCGGCGCCCGCATCAGCAAGAGTGGCCAGGCCATGGCCCAGCCGGGCGACCTGGAGGGCGATGCCGGCGTGGTCGACGTGAACACGCACGTGCCCATCAAGATCAGCATCGACAAGGTTCACGAATGACACATGACGCCCGCCGGTACTGCGCCCTTCCCTCGCCCTTTGCGATGAAACGGGGCGGAGCACTGCGCGAGGCCCGTGTGGCGTACGAAACCTGGGGTGAGTTGAGTGCAGCGCGCGACAACGCGGTGCTTATCCTCACTGGTCTCTCGCCGAGCGCCCATGCGGCGTCCAACGCGGAAGATCCTTCCGAGGGCTGGTGGGAAGCGATGATCGGCCCCGGCAGGGCCATCGACACGTCACGCTGGTTCGTCATCTGCGTGAACTCGCTGGGCAGCGACAAGGGCTCGACGTGCGCCGCGTCCATCAATCCGGACACGGGCAAGCGCTATCGCCTCGACTTTCCCGAACTGTCGCTGGAAGACGTAGCCAACGCCGCGCACGTGGCCGTGAAAAGCCTCGGTATCGATCAACTCGCCTGCCTGATCGGCTGCTCGATGGGCGGCATGAGCGCGCTCGCGTACATGGTGTTGCACCCGGGCAGCGTGCGCGCGCATATCAGCGTGGATACCGCACCGCAGGCGCAGCCGTTCGCCATCGCCATTCGTTCGCTGCAGCGCGAGGCCATTCGCCTCGATCCGCACTGGAACAAGGGCCAATACGCGGACGATGATTATCCCGTCGACGGCATGAGCATTGCGCGCAAGCTCGGCGTGATCACCTACCGCTCCGCGATGGAATGGAACGGACGCTTTGCACGCATCCGGCTCGATCCCGAGCGGCGCGACGACAACCCGTTCGGTCTCGAATTCGAAGTGGAGTCGTACCTCGAAGGCCACGCGCAACGCTTCGTGCACACCTTCGACCCCAACAGCTACCTCTACCTTTCGCGCGCCAGCGACTGGTTCGACATCGCCGAGTACGGCAACGGCAACGTGATGGAAGGCCTCAAGCGCATCAGCGTGGAAAAGGCCATGGTGATCGGCGTGAGCACCGACATCCTGTTTCCGCTGGAGCAGCAGGAGCAGATTGCCGACGGCCTGCGCGCCGCCGGTGCCGCCGTGGATTTCGTGGCGCTCAATTCGCCGCAGGGACATGATGCATTTCTGGTCGACATCCCGAACTACAGTCGTGCCATAGGTGGCTTCCTCGGCGGACTCTGAACGGGTTGCCTGCGCCTCCGGGCCGGCGCTGCTAAGATGGCCCGGCAGCACGAACTTCGAGAAGACCATGCTTACCCTGGATTTCCCCGGCTCCCGCAAGCTCATCGACGCCATCGATGCCGCCGTGTCTCAGGACACCACGCGCGCCGTTACCGATAGCCTCCGCAACAGCCTGTGCAGCCTCATCCGCAGCCAGACGGTGAAGCTTCCCGACTGCGTGTTCGAGACCGCCGAAGGCCGCTACGCCCGCCGCGAGCTCTACCGCAGCGAAGATCACGGCTACTGCGTGGTGGCCATGACCTGGGGCCCAGGCCAGGGCACCCCCATCCACGACCATTGCGGCATGTGGTGCGTGGAAGGCGTATGGAGCGGCGCGCTGGAAGTGGTGCAGTACGAGCGCCTTGCCGATGAAGACGGCAACTATTGCTTCCAGCCCGTGGGCTCCATCCAGGCCGGCCCCGGCTCCGCCGGCAGCCTGATCCCGCCGCACGAGTACCACACCATCCGCAACCCCAGCGACGATGCGGTAGCCGTGAGCCTGCACATCTACTCCGGCGCCATGACCCACTGCGCCGTGTTCCAGCCCCTGGGCCACAACCAGTACCAGCGCACGGACCGCCAACTGGGGCTCGACCCGGTCCACTGAACCCGGCATAATGTGCCGCTGCAATGCCGGTGTGGCGGAATGGTAGACGCGGTGGACTCAAAATCCACTGGCAGCGATGTCGTGTAGGTTCGAGTCCTATCACCGGTACCAGGTTTCAAAAAGAAAAGGCCCGACTATGTCGGGCCTTTTTTTGTTTGCTTGATGCGTTCGCCTGGAGTTCTCCTTCCAGGACTCCGGAATCGCTGGGGCAAAAGTGCACTCTGACCCCAGTTCTCTGACCCCAGTTCTCCGTTCGCTAGCGCGCCAAAGAAAAGTGCACTCTGACCCCAGTTTTGCCAACCCCAGTTTTGCCAGTTTTGCCAGTTTTGGACCCCAGTTTTGGCTTTCGAATCCGAATAGAAAACTACGTATAGGAAAATCCTCTTTCCAAGTAAGACCCAAAACCCAGAAAGATGCTCCTTCGGCCTTCCACCGCGGGGCGACCGTCGCGTGCCTAAAGGCCAAACCCGCCTAGCCATTTGGGGTAATTGCTAACTCCCAAGGCCTGAGTAAATTCCCCTTTCATCATCATGGGGATGATGTATGAGATTTTCTGCCCTTTTTGCGGCGGCTCTATTGAGCCTATGCCCTTGGTCTGCCTCGGCCCAAGCCGCGCAGAGCCATGCCCTTTACCGATGCACAGCCAGTGACGGAAGCATTGTATTCACCTCAATGCCTCAAACTGGTTGCGTGGTCATCGCCGTTGCCCGCACTCCAGGCAACCAGCAAACCTCCACTTAAAGTGCCAAGCCAGATGCCACACTGGTGGAGCACGGCGGTTATACGAATCACGACGGTGTAGCAATCCATCGACCAGCACATACCGTTTCCGGCTCAGCGCCGGCAGGAGCGAGCGCCCAATGCCGCGACGGCTCCTACAGCTTTAGCACCCACCACAGCGGAACATGCTCGCATCACGGGGGCGTGGCGCAGTGGCTTTGAACCCAAATTCAGGCCGATCAGAATCAATTACTCTGGGAGCGCTAGCAAAAATGTCGATCCTTATTCGCATGATGGTCGCCGCAACCTCGTTCGCGTCCGCCGCAGTTCTCGTTGGATGCTCCCCGGCTCCTGCCGATACCACTGCGGCCAACAATAAGGTTCAGGCGCTAGAAGCGCAGGTCACCTCCCTACAAGCACAGGTCCAAACACTTCAGAAAAGCTTTGAGGACGAGAAGCAGCGCCAGACATTTGCAACTCTAATGGGCAATGCAGAGAAGATCGCCTACCTGACTCCCGGCACAGATGGATATTCTGTGATCCACTACGATCTTGGGACGCTTACCGTCCAACTGGCGGATGTCGAGCCCTACGCCAACGGCTCAAGAGTGATACTGAGGTTTGGCAATACGATGGCAGCCGTTGTAAACGGTCTAAAGCTCACTGTGGATTGGGGAGTCGTCACCGAACAAGGTCCCGATAACCAGCACCAGCATTCCAAAGAAATTACCTTTTCGGAGCAACTGCGTTCGGGTGCTTGGACTTCGGTGCCAGTCGTCTTGGATGGCGTACAGCCCGCCCAACTTGGGTTTGTGAGAGTGCACGATGTGGCCCACTCGGGAATCGTCTTGCTGACTAGATAAGCAGTGAGCCTAAAGAATTACACGCGTTAGCGTCGATCCGGTTGAGCGAAAAACGGGGCCATCTCAGGTTCACTTCTCGTCCTCTAAGAAGTGCCCACCAGTGAAAGGTGCCAGGGACAATTTCATGGGTCTGCGTGCACGTTTTTGAGAGCGCACACTGCTTTCAGTTCTTCAAAGGGATGGTGCTGACATTCGGTAGGCATAGTGCCGTCATGCTCACCCGCAGCCCGGCTGACACTCATCTCGCCCAACCCTGGTAGACGATCCAAACCCTGCTCGTTAGGGTCGGTTTGTCATTCGCGCTGTCTGTCTGATGGGCTTCGCGAATGACCATGACGATCAAGTCATGAGGCGCGGGCCGTGAGTGCTTCGAACACCCACGACCCGCTAACCATCACCAACTTACAGAGAGTTGATCATGGCTATCCGCGATCATACGGTACGCATTCGCTCGTCCGTTCCCCCTGACGACACCTTCACTCCGCCGCTTGGCGACGCAGCACGCACGCGTGCGGCGTGGCCTGAAACCCTGCGCTTACGCACTCGTGGTGACATCGCTTTGGCGGTGCTCGCCCTCACACGCTTGCGTGTCGATAGCGAGCAGTGCCGCGACGCGCAGGCGCTGGGATTTCCCGGCAGGCCGCGGCCTTGGCCGCTTCCTGCGGCCGTCGCAGCGAGCCTGGGCACGGCCATCCACGGCCTCGCCCGCCTGCTCGGTGACGAGCCACGAGTGACCACCTCACGCCTCCGATGATCGCCGTGGCGGCGCATCGGCCAACAGCGCGATGCGCCGCTCTCGGACGATCACCGACGACGCTGCCAAGCATTCACTGACACGGAGCGCTGTAAGCGCCTATCCGCTGCGCGGCCGTGCCCCACAGGGAAAAACCATGGAACTGATCCAGCTCACCCCGCATTCCGACGTCGACCCCTCGCAACCCCTGCGAGCCCCCGGCGACATCCTGCTGCACGCCTACCTCATCCCTAACGCCCTCAACCCTGCCCGACTCGCCCGCCGCACCGGCATACCCGCCACCCACATCAAAGCCTTCATCGCCGACACCCATCCCATCACCCCCAAGATCGCCCTCCGCCTCTCCCTCGCCTTCGACACCACCGCCTTCTACTGGCTGGCCCTTCAGGCGCGGTATGACTTGGAAAGGGCGAAGCCTGTGGTGCGCGCTTATCGTCCGCTCGTGGATTAAGCGCGTTGGGCAACAGGGGCCACGCGTGCGCGAACGTATAAAACACGGCCAAAGTCGAGTTATGAAAACGGGCTCAGGTTTACTTCTATCGACGGCCTTCGAACTGAGAAGTGAATCTTGCCCTTTTTTCCCTTTTTTTAAACCACATTTATTTCAAAGTCGATCACCCCTTATTTCTCGGACGATTTAAACCGCCGCGAACAATGAAGGCGTCCAACAACAAAACAATCATCCACAGCAAAGCTGTGCGGCCACCATGGACCGCACAGCTCTACATCATCAGATCGCGTTTATCAGGCCTTTAAGGCGTCGACAGAGCGATTTATTAGCGGGCCAAGCAGATTATAAGAGCGCCGCATGAATAGCATCCGCCTGGACCAGGGTTGCCGCACTCCGGCGGGGGCGGCGGCGGGTTTTGTCCGCTATCGGAAAGCGGTGCTCGCACTCCCTGTGCAAACACAGCCGTGGGAGCAGTGAGGCTGCCAACGGCACAAAGAACTGCGATGAACGCGATATTCCGTAAATTCTTCACTGACATATCCTTATGGCGCGGCGCAGATGCCGCTCCTTTTTGATAACGCACCGACCGCCGTCAAAATGAGATGTTAATCACAAGACAAGCATGGCCTGCGTCGCAATACGCTTTGCGCAACCGTAATGTAGGGAAATTCGTTGCGTTATTAAATACAGGCCATCAAGCATCGTCGCAATAGCTTTCGAAATCGGTGCCAATACCTAGCATCCAAATAGGCGATGCGTCAGCACTGGCATCTCTCTTTGCCAGGTTCAAAGAAAGGGGTCCAAAGAAAGGGGGCAGGTTCACTTCTATCGATGGCCTTCGAGCTAAGAAGTGAACCTGACCCCGTTTTTGCCGTTTTTGGATCGTCCATAGGAAATAGCGATCTCTCCTTTCTTCCTCTGCGCGGGAGCCTATGGGACGAGCTCAGGACCGAGTTTGGGGACGTGGAGATTGATCGACATTTTGCGCGGCTGCCGGAGACGTTTGCGGCGTTTGAGGCCCTACTTTTCTGAATGATGGAACGTCCGCTTCCGACCCGAAGCGGACTTAATGGATGAGCGCCCCAAGAGGCTAAGAGTGCCAGCATGACCTTCAGTACCGTCTTCAAGCACCGCAAAAGAAAAATTGCATTGATACTAGGGTGTGGACTGGTTGTCGCGTTACTGCTATCCCGATGCCACGTGCATTTCGGCTATTTTGCGGAAGACAGAGCTGCGGCCGTGCAGGCCGAAACCGTGGTGATGCAGCGCTTCAATGCAATGCAGTTCGACAAGATCTACGACGATTCTTCAGAGGCGATGAAGGGCGTCGTTACCCGTGATCAAGCTGTCCAGTCGATACGTGCCACCTTCGAAAGATTTGGAACGATCAGCGAAGACAGAGAGGCTGCCATTACCTGCTTCCCGAATCAGGTTCGCATGGTGCGTTGGCTGAAATCGTCCCGGGGCGATGAACTCACCCAAACTAGCGCTTGGGACACGCCGGGAGGAGAGGCGAAGCTCATCATGATGCAGATCTCGCCCGGACACCAAACTGTGGACCTATCACTGGTCAACAAACACCCGTGCAACTCCGGCTAATGCCCCCTTCGACCCACAGCGGACCTAACCAAGGTGGTAACTATGTGATGGAGTCGGAATGGTCCTGAAATGCGTGAAAATGCCTCGAAATGGCAAGTCAATTTCCGTAGGCATGGGAGATTTTGAGCTCCTGACCCCTGATAGCGAGCACCGTGTCCAGATTTGGTATCGCGGCGAGCCGCCTCACGGCGATTCGTTTCATGAGATCGCCATTGATGATGGCCCGAGCCTTCCTGGCAACGCGTGGGGCTGCAATTTCGCTTGCACCGAGGACGGGCGGTATCTATCGCTCAGTTGGATGGCGCAGCGCTTCGAACGCAAGACAGCCGGCATCGACATGGCCAAGAGGGAGTACCTCGTTCTGCCAACTTACATTTACGACTTCACGTTCTGTTGGCCTCGACTGGAAGGCATTGGTAGACAGTCGGCCGGCCTATCTTTCGAATTCGTCGGCCGCGAGCACTGGATACCCTTCTGATCAATGGTCCGCTCCCCACCCACAAATGAACCATGAAGGGCTTGCGATTGCCTGCAAGCCCGGCAGAAAACGGGCTCGGGTTAGCTTCTATCGATAGCGCTCGCCTGGGCTCGCTTCTCCGGCACCACTCCCGTGGTTTATCGCCGAACCGCCTCCACCCTCCAAGAAATTCACGCGCCCCAACTCGCAAGAGAGTAGTGTGAATTCGCACGAGTTGCGGAGGGCTTCATCATGGCTGACGTCGCCGGGATGACCAGTAATGGTTTCAACTACACGGCCGAGTACATGGCTGCCGTGCATGACAGTGTGTGCTGGGCGGCGACGTTCCGCCTGAATGGTATTTACCGGGGCATGCGCCACGGCAGGGTTTTCGATGTGGCGGCGCTGTCGACGACGGAGCTTGAGCTGGCCGTGCAGGACGATATCGAAGACACCTGGGTCAATGAGCACTGACGGCCAGCACGCTCTTATTCCCGCCATGCAGCCGGCTCGGATTAGAGCAGCGCTGACGCCCCTTCCCTTTCGCACCCAGGCGCACCATGGCCACCATGTGGACGTGCATCCGCTGTAAAACCGAGTTGACGACGAAGGACGCGCTGCCGTCCATCGACAGCTTCGGTGGCTATGTGATGTGCCCCGTTTGCGGCAGGCGGAATGGTCTTCGCAGCATCAGTGATCGTCGTGGTGACGTTCCCGTGGTGCTTGAGCAGGTGGACGAGCCGGAATGATCGCGGCGCGTTCGATCTGCCTGAAGTGATGGCGTCGATCAATGCAGGAAGGCGAACTGCCTTTGCTCGCGCCACCGGCGATTTTCGCTCACCAGCAACGACATCGTTTCGCACCAGCCATACACGGGGCCGTGGTCGGCCAGTCGCGCTTCCAGTTCGTTGATGACGGCGGCCTTCTCGTGTTGCACGTGACGCGCCACGGAAAGATGCGGAACGAAATCGGGAAACGCGCCGCCACCCTTGGGATGGTCGGGAAACGCGCGTTCCAGCGCGGAGGCGATCTGGATGATGGGTTTGGCCGGTTCGGGGGCCAACCACACGACGGAGGGAAAGGTGTCTACGTGCGCGAGGCGGAACATCGGCGCGGGCATGTCGGCCACCACGTCGCGCAGACGCGCCAGCAGGCCGGGCGTGAGCAATTCGCTGTCGATGAAGGGATAGATGAGGGTGATATGCGCGCCAAGTCCACGGCGCGCCGAGGGGTCGTATTGGTCGCGGAAGCTGCCGACCACGGCTTCGGCCTCGGGCACCATTAGCGCTAGCAGGGTACGCGCCATGGTTGGCCCGTCGCCTTCCTCCGGTTCGGCCGCTGGCCGTGCCTTGCCATTATGGCGCTGCCGATGAGGGTGGTGACACTCGACGAACGGCCGGGAAAAAACCGCTTACCGTGTGCGAGGGCCGGACTGCCTGAAAGCCCGGCAGATGGTCAGCGCCAGCCGCCCGCGCGTTTGAGCGGCTGCGGCATGGCCAGCGCCACGTCGGGCCAGGTCACGGGCTCCAGGCCATCGTCGCCTTGCAGTTCACGGGCGAAGGCAACGCCCGTGTCTTCACCCGCCTGCATGGCCGGCACGGAGGATTCGAAGATGGCCGAGGCCTCGCCGCTGGTCAGTGCTTCCCAGTCGGCGCGATTCATCAGCGGGGAACGGAACAGCGTCCATGTTCCGGTCCAGAACGTCTTGCCCTCGCGCACGATGTCGAACGCGCCGCCCTGCACCAGGTAAATGCCAACGAGTACCGCCATGAAGAACTCCCTTTCGCTCTCTGCGCCATGCGGGGAACCGTCGGTGGGGACGCCGATCGGCAACATGGAACGCTGAAGGCCCTCTAGGGGACGCAGCTTACGGAGAGCTGACGGCAGGTGAGCGTGGCAAAGGTCATGCTCCACAACCGCATGAATTTGCGATGTTTTTGCCCCGGGAGAACGGCCCCATCATCCGAGGACCACGTCGGACGGTGCCGACCATTCGCCTTCCTGCAGCGAATGGTCTTCATGACGCGGCTCTCCGGGACATCAAGGTTGGGCACACCTTCTTCACGGCAGGTTGAGCACCTCGGCACCCTGCTCCCCAAAGAACACCAGTCCGTCGCCTAGCATCGCGTAGCCCTGCACCACGGCCATGTAGTGCGGTGAGGCGTTGGCGATGCGATCGACATAGCCGGGGGTAAAGATGCGCTTCCATTGCGCAGTCAATTGTTTGGCATCGCGCACCTGCTCGTGCCTGTCCGGGCCGTGATTCACGCGCAACGGGAAATGCACGTAGCGCGCGGCCTGCACACTGTCGCCGTTGATCACCGCATCGCGAAACCCTTTCGCGCGGGCTTCGAATACCTCGTCGGTCTGGTCGGTGATGGACGCGTACCAGTGATCCTTTGGTGCTGCCGCGAATAGACCGCCACCCTGCAGCTTCACCGGCAACGTCTGCTTGCCATCCGTCCAGGTACCTTCAAGGCCAATGCTGTTGTCGAAGTCCAATGGCTGGTCGTGCTCGCTGCCATTGCCCACGAAATGCAGGGTCATGGTGGCGCCCTGTTCGTGCAGCACGAACGTGCCGTCGTGGCGCTCGCCGGTGAGTGGAATATCGGTGAGATGGCGCAGGTAGTAATAGCGGCTGGGCGCCACGTGTTCGCCTGCCATGTCGAGGATGAGCCCGATGCGTTGCGTGCCGAGCGTGCCGGCGTAGGTGGCCTGTCGCCATGCATCGGCCATGGCGGGATGCCACGCTGCCAACCAGAGAACACCGCCCAGCATGAGGCTGGTCAGCCAGCGGTTCGGGTGTATCCGCATGCGTACGTCCCTGCTCGGCGCATCGAGGCGTTGATAGCGCAGCCTAACGCGCGGGCTGTTGCGCCGCATGCAACGCGATGCGCCCGTTCGTGCGTGATAGCGCAATCACCTGTCGCATGGCCCGTGGCACGTTCCTTGATTGTCTATGGCCCGACACTTGGCGCCTCGAAGAACAAGAACGACTCGATGAGGCCTGGGTGATGGCATTCCCCGTCACCATTCGTTTGACCGTTTCGCGGGCGTCAGGGGCGCTCACGCATGAATATGAACTTCTGTGTTGTGGACGAGGCAGAGCACGAACTTCAGGTGCTTTGTGAAGTTGACCAACTGCCGGGGCGGGTTGCCTGGCGTGCCCATATCTATGGCACTGTATCGCTGCAGGAGGAACTCAGCGGCGAGGCGGTGGACCAGGATGCGGTCGCCGGACACGTACAGGCCGAGGTGCTCGACAGGGGCATTTTCGCCAAAAGCTGACCTACAGCGTCATGGCGCTGACGAGGAACGACATTCCGTCCTTCCACCCGCATAGGGAGTGTGCATACCGACTTGAGCTGCTGCATGAGTGTGGTGATGGCTTTTTCGACAGAACGCATCGTGCTGGCCTGGGTGGAGGACTTGGAGCAAGGGCTCGAAGAACTCTCGCGCAGTCACCGACAACTTCATCAGGACGCATTGCTGAAGGATCTGCTGCAATCGGCCTGCGGTCTGTTGGCACTGTCGCAGACCGAACTTCGCGAACTTTCAGGTGCCGATGTCCGCTTGCTCGACAACGGCGCCGGCAACATCACGTCAGCACAAGACATCAAGCAGTTGTGCGCTCGCATCCGCCACGTTTTCAGGGCAGGCACCGGCGATAACGCCTGCGAGTCGACTGACTGAAGCCTGCCCGGCGCCGCCATGGCGCTACTCAACCACCCTTCGGACAGAGCGCCGCCAGGCACAACCGGGAGATCGCTCCCCCGCCGCCGCCCCCCCCGAAACGCAAAAGCCGGCGTCGCTGCCGGCCTTTGTGCATGTGAGCATTGGTGCCCCTGATACGAGAAGGGGATGACTCAGTCACGCCATTTGTGCGGCACGCCCGGAATTTCTGTACCCCCTCCCAAAAAACCATCCCTTCAAGCTCCGCACCGAGTCACCCCGAGAGTGCCCAACTTTCGAGACAAGCTGCAATGATGCGTCGCTCAACGCTCCACCTGCACCGGCCTTCTTGCGCGTCAGGTACAGCCCGTGATGACTGATCAAATTGTGCAGATCGCGCCCTCTGGAGCGGAGATTGGCGAGCCAAGTGTCATTGACTCGGCGCTTGCTAGAATCGGCGCTTGCTAACCAATTGATCCGGCCACGATGGCCATCCAGTGGTCAAGCGGCCTGCCACTCACGTCACCTGTTTCCAGTCGACTGGTGGCGATTCGGACATGTAGCTAACGTACGATGACATCGCCTCACTTCTCCGGATAGAGTCATCGAGGCCATGACAGAACTCGCCGACGTCACATCCAAATCCGCTATCTTGATTCCGAAGACGTAACAACCAGAGGGGATACCTGGGCGATGGAAAAGACCAAGTTCGATAGTTACGCATCCAACTACACCGCTGTTCACCGTGACAGCTATCGCCTTGCAGGCGAAGACCCTGACTATTTCGCTCTTTATAAGATCAAGTACTTATCCAGCCATTTGAGGAAGTCGAACGTCAGGCCAGAGGAACTGCTGGATTTTGGTTGCGGCATCGGGAGCTGCCTCACGCACCTTGTACCAACTTTCCCGAACTCGACGATCCATGGCATGGACGTGTCGAGTGCAAGTATCGAGGCAGCCAAGAAGCGCGCTCCATCCGTGCGAACGGCAGTGATCGGTGACACACTACCGCTCGGTGATGAAACAATCGATGTCGCCATGGCAGCGGGCGTTTTCCACCATATCCCGCCAACTGAACGCTTAAAGTGGATGAGCGAGATACGCCGAGTCATACGTCCTGGCGGCCGCTTCTACCTCTTCGAACATAACCCGGTAAATCCGGTGACGAGGAAGATGGTGAGGGACTGCCCCTTCGACGATGACGCGATACTTCTTCCGCGACGGGAGTCGGCAACCCTAATGCGTGAATCAGGATTTAGTTCGGTATCCGTCGACTATGTGATGTTCTTTCCTCACATGCTGGCCAAACTACGACCATTTGAGCGTTTCATGACCCGTATTCCTATCGGGGCGCAGTACGTAGCCTGTGGTGTGGCTTGATGGCTTAGGTCGAATACGTCTGCGATTCTCCTCCGATGCCGTGACAGCATCATGCAACCCAGCATCCGAGAAAAACTCGGCAAACTGTGACGCCCGTGCCCCCGCATCTGTGCACATGATGGCTGGCATGTGCATGGCGCGCGACCGACCAAGACGGTGAGATAGCCGGCCGTTTCGAGATGGCGGCGCTCGCCCCCGAAAGTTGGCGCAGTTTCTTCGTTCATGTCGTCATGCCTACGCCGACTGAGTCTAAACGATTCGGATCGGTGGCTAGCCCAAGGTTGCCAAGGCGTATCGAGGCAGCCTAGAGGTAAATTATCATCAGCTGATGAATATGCCGAAGTCAAAGAATCAAGATATCCAAGTCTTGCGCTCAGTAGCGATATTGCTCGTGGTTATGCAGCACTACCGGAATCGTCTTCCGACACCTAGCGCCTACGGCAAGATGTTCGACCATGTCCAATTTTGGCCAGGAGTGGACATCTTCTTCGCGATATCCGGGTTCTTGATCTATCGGTCATTTATCCGTCAGAGCTCTATCGCCCATACAAAGGTCGAAGCCTTGAAGGGCTTCTGGTCGCACCGCTTACTTCGTCTCTACCCGGCGCTGCTCTTTTGGGTAGGCGTTTCTGTCGTCATCGCCGCTCTGTCGACGCATCTTCCCTTCGCATCCGCCTCAAAAGCGGCCGTGAGCGGAGCCGCGGCGTTGGCGGGCGTATCGAACGTTTATTGGTCTGCGTGCATACCGGACTTCGCTTTGTGCGGGAATCCGGATTTTAATGGCGTAACTTGGTCACTCTCCCTCGAGTGGCAACTGTATGCTGCGCTATCGACCCTGATGGTTATCTTTGGAGGGAAGAGATCTGTCGCGCTACTGCTGGCAGGTTCAGTCGTCATGTCGTACCTCAATGCTCCATTCTGGTCTTTTCCTTGGGCCCTTCGCTTTCAGTCTTTCGCCCTTGGAGCGTTGCTGTCGTACTTGGTGACCGAAAAACTCGTTCAGCGCCATCTATTTTCGACACTTACTTCTAGATGCATTCTCGCGACTGGCGTCCTCATCACCATCCTAGCTCCACTTCACGTCCCGCAACCACTAACTCTTCCTGCTATTGCCCTAGGATCACTCCTATGTCTCACCTCATCCATGAAAGGCGATAGCTATTCGGGCAGCCTCTGGTCAGCCACATTTGAGTGGATTGGTGAGCGGTCATACTCGATCTACCTATGCCATCTTCCGGTCATTCTGGCAGTCAGAGAGTTACTCGCTAGAACATCGCATAGTGAACCAACTGCCGGCAACGCGATAGCCGCGCTGGCCGCTGCAGTCACCCTTATTGGAATGCTTTCCGATCTATCGTACAGGCTCATCGAACTACCCTTCCAGAATCTCCGCAGATCAGGTTTACCGAGCGTGCTTTCTGCCGGTGAAGCTAATACCCCATCGCTTTAAATCCAGTCCTGTTGTGCCCAAGGATTCACCTCACCGACACCGGTCTGGATGAGCGTTCCATGGATTTAGAGTGAACCTTACCGAGGCACTAGAATCGCCTCTGCTTGACTATGAGCGACGAAGAACGAGCGATGGATGTAGGTGTCAGAAACGGAAGTGCGCTGTCGTACATCAGGGGCCTGGATGGGCTGCGTGCCATTTCGGTCCTATGGGTCATCGCGTTCCACTACCTCTCATACTTCCGGAAGGAGCTCGCCGCCCTGCCTCTGTCATCGAGCATGCTCCGCAACGCGCTCTCAGAGGGATGGGTGGGGGTAGACATCTTTCTGGTGATTTCGGGCTTCCTGATCACCAAGATCATCCTCAAGGACCCAGTGCAAACCGTCAGCTATGCCCACTTTATGCGCCGACGCGCATGGAGGCTTCTGCCAGCCTACATCTTGGTCTTGGCGACGTTCACCGCCACTGCATTGATCATCGACCCGTCAAGCAAGGTGATGGGGAACTCGTGGTCGCTATGGACCCTGACGTCCAACCTCTTGCTGTCATTTGGCGACCGGACCGCATTGATGGACGACCATTTCGCGATGTACCACCTGTGGTCGGTCGCCATTGAGTGGCACTTTTACGCGATCATGCCGTTCGTCATACGGAAATTTCAGACACCTCAACGTGCTGCGGCCGTCCTCATCGTGGCAGCCATCGCTTGCCGCACAGCTTTTCACTTTTTGGAGGCGTCCGACAATGCCATCTACGCGTTCTCGCTCTGCCGGATCGACGCCTTTTCGATTGGCGCGCTCGTGGCCGTTGCGAGGCCGCTGGCCACTCCAGGTCGCATGATGGTCATCGGCGCAGTCGGTGCCGGTTGCTTTGCCCTAATCTTGTCATCCATTGCGATATCAAACGAACCGTTCAAGGCGATCGTCTGGGTACAGACAGCTGGTTACACGTTGATCGACGCAGCCATCGGGCTGGTCGTCTTTTTCGTCGTGCACGCCAATGCGGCTTCGTTGCCCATTCGATTGCTCGAATCCCTCCCGCTACGATCGATAGGCCGTGCTAGCTACAGCCTTTATTTGTGGCACATCCCGTTCTTTCCGCTCCTTGTCCTATTCGCACGGGACAGGTTCCAAGACTCGATTGCCGCATTCTGGTTTTCATCGATCAGCGGGCTGGCATTTACCGCCCTTGCTGGAACGCTGTCCTATTGGTTCGTTGAGCGCAGATATATGGCTTCACGCGCGAGCCGAACTGATGCCGTTGCAGCTGCGGGCTAACTCTCCACCGGTGGCGTAAAGACGCGATCGGCATGAGTCCATGCCTTGCTGCGGCTCGGGCGTGACGCGCAAGACATCAATCCAAACCACTGCGGGATTTAACATCTCCGTAATGTCATCGTCGGTCGTCAGCAACTCCAGGACGACGCCCCGATCCACTCGCGCATACGTTTTCGTCGGGCTGATCACGAATCCAGGGACGCCGCTTGAGCCAGCCGCTGCTGAATCTGCGTCACGCCATCGCCATCGCCATCGCCATCGGCATCGGCATCGGCATCAGCTCGAAGCCTACACCTCCCGTGCGGATGCCTCCTGCTTAATGCGGAAGGAAGACGAGTCGCACTTGCCTTTTACATAGACCTTGCTGCCCGGTTTCTGGATCCTCGCCATGAGGGCACATGGGGAAATCCTGGGGAGTTCATCCAGCTGGATGGGGAAATGGACGGGCAGACGCGTAGATACGAAAACGCCCGCAGACCCAGTAGCGCGGGCGTTTCGTGGCACTCACGGGCAGATAGACGAATCGCCTGGAAAGTGGATTGGTGCCCCCGATACGATTCGAACGTACGACCTTCCCCTTAGGAGGGGGACGCTCTATCCAACTGAGCTACGGGGGCAACGGGCGGAATTCTGACATGGAACGGGGGCGGCGCGAACCCGTTTAACAGCCCCCTGCTAGAATAGTCGCTTTCTTCCCGGCGCCCTTGCGGCGCCACGGTCTGGAGTGAAGCATGTCCCACGAAATCCTCACCGCCCTTGGTCTGGGCCAGTCGCATTCGGGTACCTACCTGGGCCAGGGCGAGTGGTCGAAGACGACCGACGCCGGCACGATCAACCCGGTCAACCCCGCCACGGGCGAGGTGATTGGGGCGGTGCACGCTTCCAGCGCAGCCGACTACGACCTGATCGTCAAGCGCGCGCAGGAAGCCTTCAAGGTGTGGCGCACCACGCCGGCGCCGCGCCGCGGTGAAGCGGTTCGCCTGTGCGGCGAAGCGCTGCGCAAGCACAAGGATGCACTGGGTTCGCTGGTGGCGCTGGAAATGGGCAAGATCAAGCCCGAAGGCGACGGCGAAGTGCAGGAGATGATCGACATCGCCGACTTCGCGGTGGGCCAGAGCCGCATGCTCTACGGCTACACCATGCACTCGGAGCGTCCGGGCCATCGCATGTACGAGCAGTACCAGCCGCTCGGCCTGGTCGGCATCATCAGCGCGTTCAACTTCCCCGTGGCCGTGTGGGCGTGGAATGCATTCCTCGCTGCCATCTGCGGTGACATCTGCATCTGGAAGCCTTCGCCGAAGACGCCGCTCTCGGCCATCGCCACCATGAAGATCTGCAACGAGGCGCTGAAGGAGGCCGGCTTCCCGGACATCTTCTTCCTGTTCAACGATGCCGGCACCGAGCTTTCGCAGGCCTTCGTGGACGATCATCGCATTCCGCTGATCAGCTTCACCGGTTCCACCAAGGTGGGCCGCCACGTGGGCGAGCGCGTCGCCAAGCGCATGGGCCGTTCGCTGCTGGAACTGGGCGGCAACAACGCCATCATCGTGGACGAAACGGCCGATCTTAAGCTGGCCATTCCGGCCATCGTGTTCGGCGCCGTCGGCACCGCCGGCCAGCGCTGCACCACCACGCGCCGCCTGTTCGTGCACGAGTCCATCATCGGCGACGTCACCGACAAGCTGGTCGCTGCGTACAAGCAGGTGGAAGGCAAGATCGGCGATCCGACGCTCGCCACCACGCTGATGGGTCCGCTCAACAGCGCCGACGCGGTGAAGGCGTACCTCGCTGCCGTGGAAAAGGCCAAGGCCACCGGCGGCAAGGTGCTCACCGGTGGCGCCGCGCTCAGCGACCGCAAGGGCAACTTCGTGCTGCCGACCATCGTCAGCGGCGTGAAGAACAGCGACGAAGTGGTGCAGACGGAAACCTTCGCTCCGATCCTCTACGTGATGCCGTTCAAGACGCTGGACGAAGCCATCGAGCTGCAGAACGCCGTGCCGCAGGGCCTCTCCTCCGCCATCTTCACGCAGAACCTGAAGTCGGCCGAGCAGTATCTGTCGGCGGCCGGTTCCGACTGCGGCATCGCCAACGTCAACATTGGCACGTCCGGTGCGGAAATCGGCGGCGCGTTCGGCGGCGAGAAGGAAACGGGCGGCGGTCGCGAGTCGGGTTCGGATGCATGGAAGGTCTACATGCGCCGCCAGACCAACACCATCAACTACTCCAACTCGTTGCCGCTGGCGCAGGGCATCAAGTTCGATCTGTAACATGCAACAACCATGCATCCCGGTGAAGGCCGGGATGCATGCGGCACGGAAGTAGCTGCGCGTATCGGCATCAACAACAGGGGATGTGATGATGGAAAACGCTCACGTAGTTTCCGCCACGCCGGAATTCAGCACGCCGGCCATTTTCAGCCTGATCTTCGCCGTGCTCGCCTGGACGGTCCTGCCGTTCATGGGCATGCTCATGGCGACCATGAGTCCGGTGAACATGTTCGGCATGCCGCTGACCGGGTCGGTGATTGCATCGGTGTGTGCCTGGATCGCGCAACGAAGGATCCGCCGCTCAGGAGGCACGCTGCGCGGTGCTGGCCTGGCCAAGGCGGCGCGCATCTTGACCATCACCCAATACGTTCTGTTCGCGATCGTGCTGCTATTCGGTGGGCTGTCCCTGTGGACGAACCCTGTCCTTGAACATCATGTCACGGTGTCCATACCTCGATGACGAGCTCACCTGCCGCCCTTCTGGATTTTCGCGATTACCGCGTCGTCGTGGCGGGTGGCAGCAAGGGTATCGGTCGCAGCATCGCGTTGGCATTCGCGCAAGCCGGCGCCTCGGTGTCGGTGTGCGCGCGTGGCGAGACGGCGCTCGACGCCGTGCGTCATGAGCTGGCCTCGTTCGGCGTCACGGCGCATACGCGATCTTGCGACCTTGCCGATGCCGCATCCATAGAGGGCTACATCCGCGAAGCCGCCGAAACACTCGGCGGCATCGACGTGCTGGTCAACAACGCCAGCGGCTACGGTTTCAGCGACGACGACGAAGGCTGGCTCGCTGGGTTCAACGTCGACCTGATGGCGGCGGTGCGCGCATCGCGCCACGCCCTGCCCCATCTCAAGAAGTCGTCGCACGGATGCATCCTGCACACCTCGTCGATCGCCGCGTTTCATCCCGGCGTGCGCGGCCCGGCCTATGCGGCGGTGAAGGCGGCACTCAACCAGTACGTTACCTCGCAGGCCTTGCAGCTTGCCGAGTACCGCATTCGCGTCAATGCCATCGCGCCCGGCTCCATCGAATTTCCGGATGGGCTATGGGACCGACGCAAGACCGAAGCGCCGGAGCTCTACCAACGCACGCTTGCCAAGATTCCTTTCGGCCGCTTCGGCACGCCGGAGGAGATCGCGCACACCGCGCTATTCCTCGCCTCGCCATTGGCCAGCTGGATTACCGGCCAGACACTGTGCGTCGATGGCGGACAATTGCTCACGGGCTAACGTCATGACCGACCTCAAGTCCACCGAACGTTTCAGCGACCGCGTCGCCGACTACGTGCGCTTTCGACCCGACTATCCCGTGGCCATGCTGCAATGGCTGCAGAGCGAATTCGGCGTGACGCCGCAGTGGCTGGTGGCCGATATCGGCGCAGGCACCGGCATTTCCAGCAAGCTGTTTCTGGACGGCGGCTACCACGTGATCGCGGTGGAACCCAATGCACCGATGCGGGCGGCAGCCGAGAGCTGGCTGGGCGATGACGAACGCTTCAAGGCCATCGACGGCCGCGCCACCGCCACGGGCCTCGACGATGCCAGTATCGATCTCGTCGTTGTCGCGCAGGCGTTTCACTGGTTCGACCACACGGCCACGCGCGCCGAATTCCAGCGCATCCTGCGCCCCGGTGGACTGGCGGCGATCATCTGGAATTCGCGTCGGCTGGTCGGCACGCCGTTCCTGGAAGGCTACGAGGCCTTGCTCAAGCAATACGGCACCGATTACACCAGCGTGGCCGAACGCTACGGCGACGAACCGACCATGCGCGCGTGGTTCGGCGAAGGCTATCTCGGCATGGGTCGCTTCGACCACGGCCAACGCCTCGACTACGAAAGCCTCAGCGGGCGGCTGCTTTCTTCATCGTACGCGCCGCGAGAAGGCCATCCCAACCATGAGCCGATGATGCACGCGCTGCGCGAGTTGTTCGATCGCAGCGCGGTCAACGGGCGCATCGGCTTCGACTACGACACCGTCATCTACGTGGGCCAACTGTCCTGACTATGTACGACCTCATCCGCCCATTGCTGTTCGCGCTCGATGCGGAAACGGCGCATCGCGCCACGCTCTACGGCCTCGACGTGGCCCACCGCAGCAACTTCCTGTATCTGGTGGCCAAGCCGCCGGAGGAGCTGCCCACCACCGCATTCGGCATTCGTTTTCCCAATCCAGTCGGCCTCGCCGCCGGGCTGGACAAGAATGCCGATCACCTCGACGCGCTGGGTGCGCTGGGCTTCGGCTTCGTGGAAGTGGGCACCACCACGCCGCGGCCGCAGCCGGGCAACGACAAGCCGCGCATGTTCCGCCTGCCGAAGCACGAGGCGGTGATCAATCGCCTGGGCTTCAACAACGCCGGTGTCGATGCGCTGGTGCGCAACGTGCAGAAGTCGAGCTATCGCGGCGTGCTCGGCATCAATATCGGCAAGAACAAGGACACGCCCAACGAGAAGGCGGTGGACGATTACCTGTTCTGCCTGGAACGCGTCTACGCGCTGGCCAGCTACATCACGGTCAACATCTCCTCACCCAACACGCAGGGCCTGCGCGACCTGCAGGAAGAGGCCACGCTGCGCCGCTTCATCGAAACCCTGCGCGAAGCACAGGAATGCCTGGGCTCGCAGAGCGGCGCGCGCAAGCCGATGCTGCTGAAGATCGCGCCGGATCTCAGCGAGACCGAACTCGATGCCATCGCCGATGTATTGCTGGCCGCGAAGGTGGACGGCGTGATCTGCACCAACACCACCATCGATCATTCCTCGGTGGCCAGCGACCCGCATGGCAACGAAACCGGCGGCCTTTCCGGCAAGCCGCTGTTCGAGCGCTCCACGTCGGTGCTGCGCGGCATGCGCCAGCGCGTGGGCAACCAGCTGGGCATCGTCGGCGTGGGCGGCATTCTCGACGGCAGCGATGCCGCGGAGAAGATGAGTGCCGGTGCGTCGCTGGTGCAGCTCTATTCGGGCATGGTCTATCGCGGTCCCGCGCTGATTGCCGAATGCGTCAACGAGATCCGCCGCCAGCAGGAAAACATCCATGCCGCTTGAACGTATCGACATGGGAGGCTACACGCTGATCGAACATGCCTCGCTGGCGTCACGCAACACGCTGCGCGTCAATGCGAAGGCCCGGCTGCTGGCCGAAATCCACGACGCATCCAAGCTCACCGAACTGCTGGATTTCCCTGCCGTTCGCGACGGCAAGCTGCTGGTGCTCGGTGAAGGCAGCAACGTGCTGTTCACCGGCGATGTCGACGGCACCGTGCTGGCCATGGCCACGCGTGGCGTGCAGGTGGAGCAGGATGGCGAGGTCGCACGCATCGCGGTGGCGGCAGGCGAACGCTGGGACGATTTCGTGCGCTGGACGCTGGGCCAGGGTTTCGCAGGGCTGGAAAACCTGATCCTGATTCCTGGCACCGTGGGCGCCGCACCGATCCAGAACATCGGCGCGTACGGCACGGAAGTGGCCGAGTTCATCGAAAGCGTGGAAGCGTGGGACACCAAGGAGCGTCGCGTTGCCGTGCTCGATCGCGCCGCCTGCGCCTTCGCCTACCGCGACTCGGTGTTCAAGCACGAACCGGGACGCTACATCGTCACCGCCGTGCGTTTCGCCCTGCCCCGCTCCCGCGAGTTGCGCCTGGACTATGCCGGCATCCGCGAAGAACTGGCGCGGATGGGCGTCGACAAGCCCGCGCCATTCCACGTGGCCGAAGCGGTGATCCACCTGCGTACGAAGAAGCTGCCCGACCCGGCGGTCATCGGCAATGCAGGCAGTTTCTTCAAGAACCCCATCGTCGACGCTTCCCTTGGCGAGGCGATCAAGCGCGACCATGCCGAACTCGTGTCATGGATCGGCAGCGACGGACGCTGGAAGCTCTCGGCCGCGTGGCTGATCGAAAACAGCGGCTTCAAGGGTGAGCGCGAAGGCGACGCGGGCATTTCCAACCGACACGCCCTGGTGCTTGTGAATCACGGCCGTGCCACGGGCGGCCAGTTGTGGGCCTTTGCGCAGAAAGTGATCGATGGCGTACACGCGAAATTCGGCGTGAGGCTGGAGCCGGAGCCGGTGGTCGTCTGACCACCGTTCGCCGACGCGCTTCATCGGCGCGTCGTTCTTCCCGAAAAATTTTCTGATGCGCTAGCCTCGGGAACATCTCCCTTGCCGGATGTCCCGCATGCGCATTCGCCATCTGCTGGTTCGCACCGCTTTTGCCATCACCTTGGCGTTTGCCGCCGCCGCGCAGGCAGGTAACCCGGTGTTTCCTGGTTGGTATGCCGATCCGGAAGCGGCGATTTTCCAGAACCAGTACTGGATCTACCCCACGACGTCCGAGCGTTACGCCGAGCAGACCCGCTTCGATGCGTTTTCCTCCAGCGATCTCGTGCACTGGACGAAGCACGAAGGCGTACTGCGCATGGCCGACGTGCCGTGGGCGAAGAAGGCGATGTGGGCGCCCGCGATGGCGCAGAAGGACGGCAAGTACTACTTCTTCTTCGCTGCCAACGACATTCAGAGCGACAAGGAATTGGGCGGCATCGGTGTGGCGGTGGCCGATCATCCGGAGGGCCCCTACAAAGACCTGCTCGGTCATCCGCTGATCGATGCTTTCCACAATGGCGCGCAGCCGATCGATCCGTTCGTGTTCCACGACGATGATGGCAGCTGGTACATGATCTACGGCGGCTGGAAGCACGCCAACATCGTCAAGCTCAAGCCCGATTTCAGTGGCGTCGAAACCATGCCTGACGGCAAGACCTATCACGAGATCACGCCCTCGCCGGAATACGTGGAGGGCCCGTTGATGTTCAAGCGCAACGGCAAGTATTACTTCATGTGGTCCGAGGGCGGCTGGACCGGCCCGGACTATTCGGTGGCCTACGCCATCGGCGATTCGCCCATGGGTCCGTTCAAGCGCATCGGGAAGATCCTGCAGCAGGATCCGAAGATCGGCACGGGTGCGGGGCACCACTCTGTGTTCCATGTCGCGCGCGACGACAGTTGGTTCATCGTCTATCACCGCCATCCGCTCGGCGATACCGATGGAAACCATCGCGAGGTGTGCATCGACCGCATGGTGTTCGATGCGGATGGAAACATCCTGCCGGTGAAGATGACCCGCGAGGGCGTGCCGCCGCACGCCCTCTGATGTCTCAAGCTGCCTTGCGTTCGAGGTTGGGCAGGAAGGCGGTGATGATGCCGATCAAGGGCAGATAGGCGCACAGGCCGTACACGTATTCGATGCCACGCGCATCGGCGATGTGTCCCAGCACGGCGGCCCCGATGCCGCCCATGCCGAACGCGAAACCAAAGAACAGGCCCGACACCATGCCCACGCGGCCGGGAATCAATTCCTGCGCGTAGACCAGAATGGCCGAGAACGCCGAGGCCAGGATCAGGCCGATGATCACGGTGAGTAGGCCGGTCCAGAACAGGCTGGCATGCGGCAGGATCAGCGTGAACGGCGCGACGCCGAGAATCGACGCCCAGATCACCCACTTGCGGCCGATGCGGTCGCCCACCGGTCCGCCGATCAGCGAACCGGCCGCCACGGCGAACAGGAACACGAACAGGTGCGTCTGCGCGTTCTGCACCGACACGCCGAACTTGTGGATCAGGTAGAACGTGTAATAGCTGCTGAGGCTGGCCAGATAGAAATACTTGGAGAAAATCAGCAGGCCCAGGATCAGCAGCGACCACGACACCTGCGCCTTGGTGAGCACCATGTGCGAGGCACGCTTCGCCTTTGCCTTGCCGCGCACGGCGTGGTGATCGCGATACCAGCGGCTCACCTGCAGCAACACCACCATGGCAAGCAGCGCCGCCAGCGAGAACCACGCCACGCTGCCGCGCCCGTGCGGCACGATGATCCATGCAGCGAGCAGCGGGCCCAGCGACGCGCCGGCATTGCCGCCCACCTGGAACAGCGATTGCGCCAGACCATGGCGTCCGCCGGAAGCCATGCGCGCCACGCGCGAGGATTCCGGATGGAACACGGACGAACCGGTACCCACCAGCCCCGCAGCCACCAACAGCATGGTGAAGTTCGGAGCGGTGGCAAGCAGCAACAGGCCGCACAAGGTGAAGCCCATGCCCACCGGCAGCGAATACGGCATTGGCTTCCTGTCGGTGACCAGGCCTACTGCCGGCTGCAGCAGCGAGGCGGTGATCTGGTAGGTCAGCGTGATCAGGCCGATTTGCGCAAAGCTGAGGTTGAAGCCGCTCTTGAGGATCGGATAGATCGCCAGGATCAACGACTGGATCATGTCGTTGAGCAGGTGCGAGAAGCTGATCGCACCCAGGATACGGAATTCGGTGCCGTGCTCGGCGGTGGTGTCGGCGCGGACGCTGGACGGCGCAGCCAACGGCATGTCTTCGACGCGGGTTTGCATGGGGACTCGCAGGGGCGGATGTGGCAAGACGACGCGGTTGCGCCGCCAGGATGCACACCTTAAAGTGGCCGATGTCGGCCCGCAAACACCATTGGGTCAGTTTCTGTCGAAAATGGGCCAAAGCCGTGCGTAACGCCCGCGCCGAAACGTATGACCGCACGCCCCGTGACGTGATCGCCACGGGCAACGAGTATCCCCCACACCACGTGCTTCCGCCGCACTCGCACCGCCGCGGCCAACTGCTTTACGCCTCCACCGGCGTGCTCACCACCATCACCGGCGAAGGCAGCTGGGTGGTGCCGCCTCGTCGTGCGCTGTGGATTCCCCCTGGCGTATCGCACGAAGTACACATGAGCGGGCCCGTCTCCACGCGCAGCGCATACGTGACGCCGGAAGCCGTAGCGCAGGCCGGACTTTCCTTGCGCTGCCAGGTCATCAGCGTCTCTCCCCTGCTCCACGAGTTGCTGATGGAAGCAGTGGATCTGCCCGCCGAATACGACCTCGATGGTCGCGACGGTCGTGTCATGGCGCTGCTGCTGGATGAAATCCGCCGCATGCCGGTGCTGCCGCTCAGTACGCCGCTGCCGCGCGAGAAGCGCCTGGCCATGCTCTGCCGCGATCTGCTCGAACAACCGTCGCAGGAAGTGAAGATCGATGACATGGCGCGGCGTGCCGGCATGAGTCGGCGCCACTTCACGCGCACGTTTCGCGAGGAAACGGGCATGAGCTTCACCGCCTGGCGGCAACAGGCATGCCTGCTCTCGGCGCTGACCCGACTGAGCAACGGCGAGGCAATCACGCAGGTGGCGGTGGATCTTGGCTACGGCAACCCCAGTGCGTTCACCGCCGCCTTCCGCCGCGTGCTCGGCATGGCGCCGAGCCGTTATCTGGCGACGCCGCTGACCTGAGCGGGCACGCCCACCACGCATGAGCTGCATCACGGCCCCATAACATTCGTGTATGCACTGTCACAGACTCGTCAGATGCGGCGGGCAACATGTCGAACATGTGACAGCGCACATCCGCGCTTTCCTGCCATGGCCCGGTCGCAATCGGCGGCTTACCATGCTTTCCATTCGCGGATAGCGCTGCCTTGCGCGCGCCCGCCCATCGAACGGTGAAACGATGAGTACCGATGTTGTCCGAACCAGCGCAGAGCGCGACGCCTCCCTCACCGACAAGGCGCCTGTCGCGCACGTCGAGGCGCCCGCCGCCAGCGTCCCGCCAGACCTGAACGATCCGTCCCTCTACATCAATCGCGAGCTGTCGCAACTGCAGTTCAACATCCGCGTGCTTGAGCAGGCGCTGGACGAAAGCAAGCCGATCCTCGAACGGCTGAAGTTCCTGCTGATCTTCTCCAGCAACATGGACGAGTTCTTCGAGATCCGCGTGGCGGGCCTGAAGAGCCAGATCGCCTTCGATCACGAGATCGTAGGCTCCGATGGCGTGGCGCCGCGCAAGGCGCTTGCCGAGATCAGCGAGATCACGCACAAGCAGATCGAGCGGCAGTACGCGATCCTCAACGACAAGATCCTGCCGGTGCTGGCCGAGCATGGCATCCGCATCGTGCGTCGCAACGAGTGGTCGCACAAACAGAAGCTATGGGTGCGCCGCTATTTCCGCCATGAAGTGGCACCGCTGGTGACGCCGATCGGCCTGGACCCCACGCACCCGTTCCCGCTGCTGGTCAACAAGAGCCTCAACTTCATCGTGCAGTTGGAAGGCACCGATGCGTTCGGCCGCGATTCGGGCCTGGCCATCGTGCCGGCGCCGCGCGTGCTGCCGCGCCTGATCCGCCTGCCCGACGATGTGTGCGAAGGCGGCGACAACTTCGTGCTGCTGTCCTCCATCATCCACGCGCATGCCGAAGAACTGTTCCCCGGCATGTCCGTGCGCGGCTGCTACCAGTTCCGCCTCACCCGCAACGCCGACCTCACCATCGATCCGGAAGACGTCGAGGACCTGGCACGCGCACTGCGCGGCGAGTTGTATTCACGCCGCTTCGGCGACGCCGTGCGCCTGGAAGTGGCGGACAACTGCCCGGTCGAGCTCACCGATTACCTGTTGAAGCAGTTCGGCCTCACTGCCGCCGAGATGTACGAGGTGAACGGCCCGGTGAATCTGGCGCGCCTGTTTGGCCTTGCCAGCAAGATCCAGCGACCGGAACTGCAGTACCCGCCGTTCACGCCGTCCATTCCCAAGGCGTTGAAGAAAGCCGAGGACCTGTTCCAGGTGATCGGTCGCCAGGACGTGCTGCTGTTGCACCCGTACGAATCGTTCGCGCCGGTGGTGGATCTGCTGCATCAGGCCGCGAAAGACCCGAACGTGCTGGCGATCAAGCAGACGCTGTATCGCAGCGGCGCCAATTCCGAGATCGTCGACGCGCTGGTGGACGCTGCACGGGCCGGCAAGGAAGTCACCGTGGTCATCGAGCTGCGCGCGCGCTTCGATGAAGAGTCGAACCTCTCGCTCGCCTCGCGCCTGCAGCAGGCCGGCGCCATGGTGATCTACGGCGTGGTGGGCGTGAAAACGCACGCCAAGCTGATGCTCATCCAGCGCCGCGAAGGGGAGGAACTGGTGCGCTACGCACACCTTGGCACCGGCAACTATCACACGGGCAACGCGCGCCTCTACACCGACTACAGCCTGCTCACCTCCGACCAGGCGCTATGCGAGGACGTGCACAAGCTCTTCAGCCAGCTCACCGGCATGGGCAAGCTGCTGCAGATGAAGAAGCTGCTGCATGCGCCGTTCACGCTGAAGAAATCGCTGCTGGAAATGATTGCGCGCGAGACCGCGCACGCGGCGGCGGGCAAGCCGGCGCAGATCATCTTCAAGATCAATGCGGTCACGGACGCCAAGATGATACGCGCGCTCTACAAGGCCAGCATGGCCGGGGTGAAGATCGACCTGATCGTGCGTGGCATGTGCTGCTTGCGTCCCGGCGTGGCGGGCATCTCGCACAATATCCGCGTGCGTTCCATCGTGGGACGTTTCCTGGAACACAGCCGCGTGTACTGGTTCCTCAACAACGGCGATGAGCAATTCTATCTGGCCAGCGCCGACCTGATGGAGCGCAACCTCGACCGTCGCGTGGAAACGGGCTTCCCGGTGGAAGGCAAGAAACTGCACAGCCGCCTGAAGAAAGAACTGGAGCTGTATCTCTCGGACAACACCAGCGCGTGGTTGTTGAACGCCGAGGGCCGCTACTCGCGCAGCCGCCCCGCCACGAACCAGACGCCACGCAATGTCCAGACGCAGCTGCTGGAGAAACTCTGCGGCTCGGGTGCCGGCGGGGACGTGTAGTTCGCGGACATCGCTCTCCGATAGTTCCTGTAGGCCTATTCGCAGAAGCGGCGACGAAAGCCGCGCAGCGATTGTAGTGGTTCACCTTCGTTGTCGAAAAACCTTCGCCTACTTCGCCGCCTGTAGCGGATTCGTATGGTAGCTCCGATATCCATTGGCCAACCCGGCCAGCATCTTCGGAGCTTTCCATGCGCAAGATCATCGCAGCCATCGTCATGACCGGCCTGGTCGGACACGCCTTCGCACAGAATCAGCCGCAGGCCGATCAGGATCAGAACAAGAAAGGGGCTGCAGCCGTACCTTGCACTGCCGGTGGCGCCGGTTCTCGCCAGGACGACCAGCAGCAGAATAACGAAGATGATCGCCGCCGTGGCGGTGCCGTCCTGATGCCATGCGAGGGCGCAGCAGGTGCCAGCGCAGCCGCCGTGGGCAACCTCACGCCGCTGTATATCGGCGCGGGCGTGGTCGGCGCGGCCGTCATTGCCGGCGCGATGAGCGGCGATGGCCACAGTCACAATGACCGCCCCCCGGCCGGTGGTGGCGGCGGCACCGGCGGTACGGGCGGAACGACCGGCACCACCGGCACGCATTGATTCCCCACCGAGCACAAGGTCCCTCGGTCGAGAATGGTTGATCCCCCATCACCGACCACACCCTGAGGTGCACCTGGGCCGCATGCGCCGACCCTGTCCTGGCAGGGTCGGCGCATGATGTTTGATAAAGCCATACCGTGTAAAAGCTAGCCGTGTCGCCTTACCCAGGCGACATAGCGATCGACGAAATCCTGCAGGAATTTCGCAGTGCCCTCGTTGCCGATCCTGCCATCGGCGTCGAACAGGCCTTCCTTGTTCTGGATGAACACTTCCGGCTGTGCGAGCGTGGAAACGTCGAGATACGCCAGCACATTGCGCAGATGCTGCTGGGCCAGCGCCGTGCCCTGCGCCCCCACCGAAACGCCGATCACGGCCGCCGGTTTGCCCGCGAACGAATTGGTGCCCCACGGGCGCGAGGCGATGTCGATGGCGTTCTTGAGCACGCCGGGAATCGAACGGTTGTATTCCGCGGTGACGAACAACAGCGCATCGGCGGCTTTGATCTCGTCTTTCAGCCGCTGGCATTCCGCGGGATAGTCGGGATCGAAATCCTGGTTGTACAGCGGCAGGTTGTCGATGCGGACGTGGTCGAAACTGAAGTCGTCCGGTGCCAGCCTTTCCACCGCGCGGGCCAGCTGACGATTGAACGAATCCTTGCGAAGGCTGCCGACCAGCAGCGCCACTCGGATCTTGCTCATGCCTCTCTCCTGGGAACCCATGGGGGCGGGGAAAGGGGGAGGATGGCATCGCAGGCAGTGAAACCCTCGTGATAAGGCCTATCACACGGGCGCATCGGCCTTGTGGCATGCTGGTCCCCTAGCCTTCCATACGGCTCGACGTAAATCGCGTCATCTGATCCAGCGAGGCGGGCCGCGTAGGCCCATCTCGACACAAGCAAGGACGACGCCCTGCCCGCGCTACCGGTAACGCGGGTTTCTGCTCACAGGGACGACCGGATCGGCCATGAAGCTGCGCATGCCTCCAGGACAGGAGCCGTGCGAAGAAGGGGGACCGGTAATGGTTGGGGCTATCGCGACCACCGCGACGCGTGGCGTCGGGCGGATGCTGGGCATCCTCGCCCTGGCGTTGCTCGCCTTCGCGGCGCACGCCGGTACGGCCCTGACCGGTGCCTCGCGTGCCGTCGTGCCAGGCGATACTGCGCAGTCGGTGCTGGACGCCTACCGCCGGGGCGAGTTCGCCAGCTTCGATCCCAATCTACTTCAGCGTTTCTCCCGGTCTGGACTCGGTACCTGGGTGGTGCTGCAACCGCAGCCGCCGCTGGTGAGCGAAGAGCGGGTACTTTCCGTCTATCCGCCGCCGCTGGCCGCCGTCACGCTGTTCAACGCCGATGGCACCTCGCTGCGGATGTCGCTCGACGACTTCGTCGCCAGCGCCCACGGCAATGGCCGCCTCGCCTACCGAATCACCGTCGATACGCCGGCATCCGCACCGATCCTGCTGAAGATCGAGCCGGGAGCGATCACCCATGCCGTGGCGAGTTTCCACCTGCAGTCGTGGAACGAATACCTGCAGACCGATTCGCAATGGCTCGCTTTCGCCAGCGCATGTTTCGCAGTCATGGTGGCCATGGCGTTGATGGCGCTGTGCCTGGCGCTGATGCTGCGCGACAGCACCTTCGCCTGGTATGCCGGTTACGTGCTGTGCTACGCGTTGATCCAGGGTGTCCAGACGGGGTATCTGTTCCATCCGCTGGAATTGACCTGGCTATCTGGCGCTGCCGCCATGATCAGTTCGTCGGCCATGGCGCTGTCGCTCGCCTTTGCCGCCATGTTCGTTTCGCGCTTCTGCGAATTGCCGCGCTACGCACCGGTGCTACAAACCCCCATCGTTGCGCTTGCCGTCGGCATGCCGCTGGTGGTGGTGCTCGACAACAGCCAGGTCGCGGTGTTGCAGCAAACGGCGCAGGTGCTGGTGACGCCGCTGCTGGTCATAGGCACGTTGCTGCTGCTGGGTGCCGCCATCGTCGCAGCCGTGCAGGGTTCGCGGCCCGCGTGGTTCTTCCTGGTGGGCTGGACGCCCTTGCTTGCCCTCACCGCGCTGTACAGCTCGCAGATGACCGGCGTGCTGCCGGACGTCACCTGGCTGGGCGATGCCTGCCTCGCCGCGGGTGCCTTCGAAGCCATCGTGCTGTCGCTGGGCCTCGCCGATCGTGCGTTGATGATGCGGCGCGATCGCCACATGGTGCAGGAACTGGCCGATACCGACGCCCTCACCAACGTGCTCAATCGCCGCGCGTGGACCGAAAGCATGCGCAAGGTCCTTGCCAGCGCAGGCTCGCAGCCGATCGCGCTGCTGTTCCTCGATCTCGATCACTTCAAGATGCTCAATGACCGGCAAGGCCATGCCGCGGGCGATCGCGCACTGGTGGCCGTGGCCGAGGCCTTGCGCAACGAGCTGCGCCCGCACGATCTGCTGGGGCGCTATGGCGGCGAGGAATTCGTGGCCATGCTGTTCGGCGTGGCGCAGAACCAGGCGATGCAGGTGGCCACGCGCCTGTGCCGTCGCGTGCATCGGCTGGATATTCCGGTGAACCAGGACGGCCTGGTGCTCAGCGTGAGCATCGGCATCGCCATGCATACGCCGGAAGACACGGTCGATTCGCTGGTCGAGCGCTCGGACCTGGCCATGTACCGGGCCAAGCTGGCCGGCCGCAACCGCGCCAGGCTCGATGAAAAGCTGGAGCCCCCCATTCGCCGCAGTTGGCCCCGCGCGGTGGAAAACGACCGCACGCCCTGACTGACTCGGAAAATCGACAAGACACGGCCACGGCACGGGCTACGCTGTGAGCATCCTCGTCCACGGAGCAAAGCCATGAGCACGCCCCGGGTTTCCGGCAGCACCATCATTCCCTGTCTGCGCTATCGCGACGCGCACGCGGCCATCGACTGGCTGTGCAAGGCCTTCGGTTTCCACAAGCAAGCCGTCTATGACGATGACAAGGGCGGTGTGGCGCACGCGCAGCTCACCTATGGCAATGGCATGCTGATGCTGGGCTCGGTGAACGACAACGACTTTGGTCGCCGCATGGTGCAGCCCGACCAAGTGGATGGCCGCGAGACGCAATGCCCCTGCGTGATCGTGAAGGATTGCAGGGCGCACTACGAACAGGCCAAGGCCGCCGGCGCCACCATCATCGACGAGTACGCCGAAAAGGAATACGGCGGCGCAGGCTACAGCTGCCGGGACCTCGAAGGGCATCTGTGGTGGTTCGGCAGCTACGATCCATGGGCCGAGCAGGCGGACTGACCTATCTCCCCATGTCGCACGGCGAGACCGGCAAATAGACGTCCGCGCGCAGGACGGCTTCCGGTACTTCTTCGGGATCATCGAAGAAACGGCGGAATGGAAGTACATCGCGCAGCACGTAGCCGCTATCCGGCAACCACTGCTCGATCAGGCGATCGGACAACGCAGTGAGATGGTCGTACGGACCCACGTGGCGCCAGCGCGCCCACAGCCCGCCACCGAGTTGCAGGGGATAGGCGGATCCATCCACATGGCCGTCGATGGCACCCAGGTCGAGTGCGCAGTCGTAGCTGCCCAGGCCGGGTACGGCGTCCAGCGCGTCATCGTGCGGGATGCCGTAGATGCCCGCCAGCCGCTCGAGCAAGGCATGATCGGCCGCCCAGGCATAAAGACGTCCATAACTTTGCGCCAGCTCGCGGTAGTCGCCTTCGTGACGCGTGGAGATCACGCGGAACGGTTCCACCGAGACCACCTCCACCTGAAATGCCGGGGCCGCCGCATCGGCATCCACGGCGGGCCGCCGAAGTCGGTGCATCGCGGCATCCAGTTGCTCCTTCTGCCCACGCAACTCGCTCGGCGTCGCGCCGAGGGCCTGGCGGAACGCGCGCGCGAAAGCCTGGGGCGTTTCGTAGCCTACCGACAGCGCGGTCTCGGTCACCCGTTCCGCCGGTTCCGCGAGCAGCCGCAGGGCGCGCAAGAGACGCAGCCGCGCCACCGTCTGGCCCACCGTCTCGCCCGAAAGGGCGCGATAGATGCGGTGAAAATGGAACGGAGAAAAATGCGCGACGGCCGCAAGCTGCGACAGCTCCGGCAAGGGGCCGCCCTGCTCCACCGTCGATTGCAACACCGCGACGACGCGGTCGATGCGCTGCAAATAATCCTGGCGTGTATTGGCTTTCATGGCTCGGCTTCCTGGGGGAGTGGGAGCCAGTGTGGCCGGCGAGTGGGATGGCAACAGTCCCATTCTTGCGCAATCGGGCGTATAGGCAGGAAGTCATGGTGGGAGCCCGGAGGCCGCTCGCTTACAGTCCCTTGTGAACCACCCACCCGCTTCACTCACCGGAACGGCCCATACCTGGCCGTTTGCCTGGAGGATACATGTCCATTCGCCGCACCTTGCTCGCCGTCGCCACCTTCAGCGCCTTCGCTGCCACGCTTGCGCACGCGCAGACGGCACCGCTCACGCCTGATGTTCCGTCCAAGGCCTTCGTTGCCGATACCGCGAGCTACGACTACGTGAAGCGCGAGGTGATGATCCCGATGCGCGATGGCGTGAAGCTGCATACGGTCATCGTGATTCCGAAGAACGCGCGCAACGCGCCGATCCTGCTGACGCGCACGCCGTACGACGCGAGCGGTCGCGCCGAGCGCTTCGTGTCCCCGCACATGGATGCCACGCTGCCGCAGGGCGACGAGGTATTCGTGCACAGCGGCTACATCCGCGTGTTCCAGGACGTGCGCGGCAAGTACGGCTCCGAGGGCGACTACGTGATGACGCGGCCGCTGCACGGTCCGCTCAACTCCAGCGACGTGGATCATTCCACCGACGCCTACGACACCATCGACTGGCTGGTGAAGAACCTGCCCGAATCGAACGGCCGCGTGGGCATGCTCGGTTCCTCGTACGAAGGCTTCACCGTGGTGATGGCGCTGGTCCACCCGCATCCGGCGCTCAAGGTGGCCGCACCGGAAAGCCCGATGGTGGATGGCTGGATGGGCGACGACTGGTTCCACTACGGCGCGTTCCGCCAGACCAACTTCGACTACATCTACGGCCAGACCGCGCAGAAGGGCAAAGGCGGCAGCATGGGCCGCGCGGGCTACGACGACTACACCAACTTCCTCAACGCCGGTTCCGCAGGCGACTACGCGCGCAGCCGCGGCTTCGAGCAGCTGCCGTTCTGGCGCAAGCTCGACGAACATCCGTCCTACGATGCGTTCTGGCAAGGCCAGGCATTGGACAAGGTGATGGCCGAGCAGCCGCTCACCGTGCCCACCATGTGGCTGCAGGGCCTGTGGGATCAGGAAGACATGTGGGGTGCCATCCACAGCTACGCCGCCACCGAATCCAAGGACAAGGGCAACGACAAGAACTACCTCGTGATGGGTCCGTGGCGCCATAGCCAGGTCAACTACGACGGCCGCTCGCTGGGTCCGCTGCAATGGGATGGCGATACCTCGCTGCAGTTCCGTCGCGACGTGCTCAAGCCGTTCTTCGATCAATACCTCGTGGCCGGCGCGCCCAAGGCCAACACGCCGCCGGTGCTGATCTACAACACCGGCGAAAACCATTGGGATCGCTACAAGTCCTGGCCGCTCAGCTGCGACAAGGGCTGCGCGAACAAGCCCAAGTCGCTTTACCTGGGCGCCAACGGTGCGCTCTCCTTCAATGCGCCAGCGACAGATGCGCCGAAGTACGATGAGTACGTCTCCGATCCCGCCAAGCCCGTGCCCTACCAGCCGCGTCCGGTGCATTTCGCCGACCACGACGCCTGGACGCGCTGGCTGGTCAACGACCAGCGCTTTGTGGATGGACGTCCGGACGTCCTTACCTATGTGAGCGAACCGCTGACCGCGCCCGTCCACATCGGCGGCGCGCCGCAGGTGAACCTATACGCATCTACCAGCGGCACGGACAGCGACTGGGTGGTGAAGCTGATCGACGTGTATCCGGACACGGTGCCTTCCAACCCGGAGATGGGCGGCTACGAACTGGCCGTGTCGCTGGACATCTTCCGCGGCCGCTACCGCACCAGCTTCGAACATCCGCAGGCGCTCACGCCCGACCAGCCGCTGCTCTACAGCTTCGGCCTGCCCACCACCAACCATGTGTTCCAGCCGGGCCACCGCATCATGGTGCAGGTGCAGTCCAGCCTGTTCCCGCTGTACGACCGCAACCCGCAAAAGTACGTGCCGAACATCTTCGACGCGAAACCCGGCGACTATCAGAAGGCCACGCAGCGCGTGTGGCATACACCGGGCACGGCCAGCTCCATCAGCCTGCCGGTGGTGCCTGGCGGCTGAGCTTCAACCCATCGCTTGGTTCCAAAGGCCGGCCTAATGCCGGCCTTTTTCTTTAGCTTGTTTGTCCGTCATTCCGGCGCAGGCCGGAATAACGAGCCAGGCCCCACCTCGCACTGGCCGCAAGCGGCTCCGAATCCCACATCAATCTCTTTCACACCAATCACTTGCAAATTAATTAAAGCTATGATTAATTAAAAGGCATGACGACCAAAACCACTCCCCCGAAGCCCGCCAAGCGCCGTTCCCCCGGGCGTCCCACCACGGACAGCCCCGACTTGCGCGCCCGCCTGATCGAAGCGGCGCTCGCCTGCTTCGTGCGCGACGGCATCGCCGCCACCTCGTTGCGCAGCATTGCCAAGGAAGCCGGCGTCACACCCGCCATGCTCAATTACTACTTCGGCAGCAAGCTGGCTCTACAGGACGCGGTCTTCGCGGAACGCCTGCTGCCCGCGGTAATGACCCTGCGCGAGATGGTGGCCGGCGTGGGCGACGACGTGCACGCAATGGCACGGCAATTCGTGCAGGGGGTGTTGGGGCTGGTCGATATCTTTCCCTGGTTTCCCTCGCTGTGGGTCCGCGAAGTGCTGTGCGAAGGCGGCGCGCTGCGCGAGCTTCTGCTCTCGCGCATCGGCCCCGAATTGCCGCAGATGCTGGCCGGCCGCTTTGCGCAGGCGCAGCGGAACGGGCAGCTCAATGCCGCGCTCGATCCGCGCCTGCTGGTGGTGTCGCTCATCGGGCTCACGCTGTTCCCTGCCGCCAGCGCACCGATCTGGCGGCAGATCTTCCAGGCGGACCTGGGCACGGAGGTCTTGGTTCGCCACGCACTTGCCCTGCTTGGACACGGCATGGAGCCCGCTCATGAAAACTGATCGCCGCTTTCGCCTCGCTTTGATCGCCGCACCACTGCTGCTCGCGGGATGTCACAACGCGCCACCCGACGTGCTCGGCACGGTGGAATTCGACCGCATCACCCTGCCCGCGCCCGCCGCGGAGCACATCGTGAAAATCGATGTGCGCGAAGGCCAGTACGTCCCCGCCGGCACGCGCATCATGCAGCTCGAAACCACGCGCACGCAGGCGGCGCTCGACACGGCGCGCGCCGACCTGCAACAACAGCAACAGGCCTTGCTGGAACTCCAGCGCGGGCCGCGCGAGGAATTGATCCGCCAAGCACGCGCCAATCTCGTGGGCGCGCAGGCGCAATCGCGCGATGCGAATGCCTACTACCAGCGGCTTGCCGCGCTGGGCACGCGACAGTTCGTCGCCGCAGCCGACCTCGACCGCGCCAAGGCTTCGGCCGGCAATGCCGACGCGACCGTCGCCGCCGATCGCGCCGCACTCGATCAACTGCTCAACGGATCGCGCGTGGAAGACGTGGCACAGGCACGCGCCGCGGTCGCTGCGGCCACGGCCAACGCCGCCTCCCGAGCGGTCGACCTGGACAAGCTCGACTTGACCGCGCCGCGCGACGTGCGCGTGGACAGCCTTCCCTACAAGCTGGGCGACCAGGCCCAACCGGGCACGCCGCTGGTCATCCTGCTCGCCAGTGACACGCCGTATGCGCGCATCTACGTGCCGTCTTCGCTGCGCCCGTCGATCAAGGTGGGCGACAAGGCGGTCGTGCGCTTGCACGACGGAACGCGGCAGTTTCATGGCACCGTGCGCATGATCCGCAGCGAACCCACCTTCACGCCCTACTACGCGTTGAACGGCGAGGACGCCACGCGACTGAGCTATCTGGCGGAGATCGCCCTCGACACCGATGCACGCGATCTTCCGCAGGGCTTCCCGGTCGCGGTGGCATTCCCGGGCAAGAGCAGTCATGACTGAGTCTGCTATCCACGTGCGCGGATTGACCAAGCGCTTTGCTGCGCTGGTCGCCGTGAACGGTGTGAACCTGGACGTGCCGCGCGCCTGCGTGTACGGCTTCCTAGGCCCGAACGGTTCGGGAAAATCCACCACCATCCGCATGCTGTGCGGCCTGCTCACGCCGAGCGAAGGCGACATCGACGTGCTCGGCCTGCGCATTCCCGAACAGGCCGAAGCGTTGAAGCGACGCATCGGCTACATGACGCAGAAGTTCTCGTTGTTCGATGATTTGTCGGTGCGCCAGAACCTGGAGTTTCTCGCTACCGTGCAAGGCCTCTCGCGCCACGACACGCGCACGCGTGTCGACGAGTTGTTGAAGCGCTACCACCTGGACGATCGGCAGGAACAACTGGCCGGCACCATGAGCGGTGGCCAGAAACAGCGCCTGGCGCTCGCCGGCGCCATCGTGCACAAGCCCGAGCTGCTGTTCCTGGATGAGCCGACCAGCGCGGTCGATCCCGAATCGCGCCGCGATTTCTGGGAAAAACTGTTCGAACTCGCCGATGCAGGCACCACCATCCTCGTCTCCACGCACTACATGGACGAGGCTGAGCGCTGCCATCGCCTCGCGTTTCTCGACACCGGCAACCTCGTCGCCGACGGCACACCCAAGGAGCTCACCGACAAGCTGCGTGGCCGCACCTTCGTCATACGCGCCCAGTCGCCTCGCCAGGCCAAGGCAGCGCTCGATGGCCATCCCGACGTATTGAGCGTGGCCCAGATCGGCAACGAACTGCGCGTGCTGATGCGCAAGGACAACGTCACCGTGGATGAACTGCGCGGCGCGATGCACGACGTCGATGCCACGATGGACATCGAAAGCGTCACGCCGAATCTCGAAGACGTCTTCGTCGTCGCCACGCGCAAGCATGCGCAACGCGAGGAGCAAGCCGCATGAACCTCCGACGGCTGTGGGCCATCATGGTGAAGGAGCTGCGCCAGCTTCGGCGCGACCGCATCACGCTCGCCATGATCATGGGCATGCCGATCCTGCAGCTGGTGCTGTTCGGCTACGCCATCAATCTCAACCTCCGCAACCTGCCGGCCGCCGTGGCCGACCAGGCACAGACCACCGGGTCGCGCGCCGCCGTGCAGGACTTGCTGGCCAGCGGCGTCATCGCACTGACCGCCAACGCGCAGTCTCCGCAGGAGCTGGTCGACCTGCTGCGCGAGGGCCGCATCAGCGTGGGCATCGCCGTTCCGCCGGATTTCGAACGCCGCAAGCTGGATGGACGCGAAGCCATCCAGGTGATGGTCGACGGCAGCGACAACGTCGTGCAGTCGGCAGCCGCGCAACTGGCGCAATACCCGCTCAACCAGCCCGACAATTTCCATGCGCGCGCGCAAACGCCGATCAGCGTGGTGAGCTTCTACAACCCGGAGCGACGTTCGCCGGTCAACATCGTGCCGGGACTCATCGGCGTCATCCTCACCATGACCATGGTGCTGTTCACCGCCGTGGCCATCGTGCGCGAAACCGAGCGCGGCAACATGGAATTGCTCATCACCACGCCGCTCAGCCGCACCGAACTGATGATCGGCAAGGTGCTGCCGTATGCGGCCATTGGCCTGGTGCAGACCACGGTGGTGCTGTTGCTGGGCGTGTGGCTGTTCCGCGTGCCCATTCGCGGCAGCCTGTGGGACGTCTACATCGCCTCCAGCCTGCTGATTCTCGCCAACCTCTCGCTTGGCCTGCTCATTTCCACGCGGGCACGCTCGCAGTTCCAGGCGATGCAGATGACGTTCTTCGTCTTTCTGCCGTCGATCCTGCTCTCGGGTTTCATGTTTCCCTATGCCGGCATGCCGGAGCCGGCGCAGTGGATTTCCGAGGCGCTGCCGTTGACGCACTTCATGCGCCTGATACGCGGCATCATGCTGCGCGGCGCCGACATCAGCGATCTGTGGCACGACGGGCTCGCGCTGGTCGCCTTCATCGCGATCATGCTGACGTTGGCCATTCGCCTGTTTCATAAGCGTCTGGACTGAAGGGCAATCGTCAGAGCGTGTTTACTCGCGATCCCTTCGAGCTAAAAAAAAGCCCGCCTGAGCGGGCCTTTTTTTGAGCGCAACGGCGTCCTACTGCGTACACGCCTTGCCGTGATCCGCGTGATATCCCTTGGCCTTCGCGTCGGCCTCGCTCATGTACGCGCCGGCCTTGGTCTTGCCGTACCACTTGTCACCCTGGCAGTGATAAACCTTGCTGCTGTCGTTCACCCACACCATGCCCGGACCACCACCCGGCGCGGCATTCGCCGGCGGTTGTGGACCCGCGGGCTTGGCGGACGCAGCCGGTGTTGCCGCTGCGCTCTTGCTGGCGGGAGCAGCGGCTGCCGCGGGAGCTGCCGCAGGCGCCGCTGCCGGTGCGGCGGTGGCTGCCGCGGTGTACCACTCCTTCACGCCCTGGTGGCCAGAGCACGCGCCCTTCTTGGTGGCGTGATTGGTGTAACTGCCGTCCTTGCACTGTCCCGTCGAACCGGCGGGCGCCGCGGACTGCTGTGCGTAGACGGCCGGTACGGCCAGAAGACCTGCAAGCAAGACTGCGATCAAACCATGCGATTTCATCTTCGATCCCTCCCGTGCGATTCGCCTGCCCCGTGGGGAACATGCCTGCCTGGCGGGAATGTTCCCCTTCGTGCCATCCGCATCGACGAATGCATCGCGAGTGCGTGGCACTTCCCAAGCGCCTCGGCGCCTGCGCGCACACTATGCGCCGGCCTCGTGACGCTTCATCACGCTGCCGCACGCGGCGTTTATCTGGCGTGATGCCATTTCGCAACTTTCTACGACGAGGCCGCATCGCGCCGTGCGGGCGATGCGGCCCGGGCGATCAGTGGTTGATCACCAGGTCAGCGATCACGCCGGTAGCCACGGCAACCAGCAGGAAATCGCCGGTATCGCTGCGCACCCATACGTGCTCCGGCGGCGGCGGTGCGAGGTGATAGGCGTGGTAGTCCACGTAATAGCGGCGGTCGTGGTAGTACTCCTCGGGCACGCGCCCGCCACGGTGATACCAGCCTTCGTGATTGCCGCGGTCATGCACGATCACGTAGTCGTGGTGATCGCGATCGTGATCGTAGCCGCGGTCGTGGTCATGGCCCTGATCATGATGATCGTCGCGGCGATCCTGATCGTGCTGGTCATGATGGTCGTCGTACTGAAACGGTGCCGCTGCGACGGTGGACGAAGCCATCACGGCGCCAAGCATCAGTGCGAACAAAGTCTTCTTCATGCGAACTCTCCATGGGGTAGAGCCGTAGCTGGGCGCGCCCCCTGGCGCACTTTTCCACGGCGGCGCCATGATGTGATTCGCAACGATGCACGATGAGTGAATTCCCTCGCAAAACGATGCGCTAGCCGCGCGTAAGTTCATGCGTTGATGCGGCGTTTGGTTTGGGTGATGCGATGCACCAGCCCAGCCCCATGTGCCACGCAAAGTAAAAGCCATCCCTGGCCATCCCCTGTTCCATGTTCGTCAAAGCAAGGGTTCATCCAAACACGTGGGATCAATGCACCATCTGGCTGCCAAGGCGCTCCTTGAGCGGCGCGGCATCGAGCAGCAGCAGCGTGCGCTGATCGGGCAGTTCCACCACTTCGCGCATGTCGTTGCGCAGCGCCAGGTCGAGCTGGTTGCGCAATACGCCCGGCACGCCGATCTTGTCGCCGGCGTCGATGGTCACGATGTTCTCGATGGCATCCACGATCAGCCCGAACTTTTCCTCGCCGTTCTCCACCACCAGCACCTTCGCGCCTTGCAGATCCGCGTAGCCCTTCATGCCATAGAGCGCACGCAGGTCGATGATGGTCACCAGCTTGCGGCGGAGGTTGAGGATGCCGCGCACATAGTCGGGCGCACCCGGCGGCTGCATCACGTCGGGCGGAAAATCGATCACCTCGCGCAGCTGGTCGATACGCATGCCCATCAGCTGATCGAGCTTGAACGTGACATAGGTTTCGCGCACGCCACGGCGACGCTTGCCCTGGCCGCGATCCGCCACGGACTCGATCGCGTACAGCTCGCGGTGCCCCTGCGTGAGATCGGCCACAGTGGCGTCACTCAACAAGGCCGATTCGTTGATCAAGATGATATCCGGCGCGCCTTCGCGACTGATGCAGCCGGTGAACAGCTGCGGGCGATCCGCATTGAACGACGGGATGGCCAACAATTCCTCATCGCGATAGCCGACGATGCTCTCCACATCATCCACCAGCAAACCGAAGTCCATCTCCTGCTGGCGAATGACCACGATGCGCCGCGCATCCTCGAAATCGCCGATGCACGCCGTCGTCGATGCCGTGCACGGCAAGCCGAGGAAGCGGGCGAAATCCACCACCGGCACGGTGTTGCCGCGCAGGTTCAGCATGCCCAGGCACAGGTCGCTTGCGAGCACCGACTTGAGCAACTCCGGCACGCGGATGATCTCGTGGATGGCGCCCATCGGCAGCGCAAGACGCGTGTCGCTCACGCGAAAGGATACGCCCTGGCGGCGCTGTCCCAGTGCGGCGCGCCGCGCGGCCGGTTCCTGCGCTTGCGCATCCACCTTCGGTACCGGCATGTCGTGCAGCCGGCGCAGCGCATCCACGTTGAGTATCTGCAGAATGCGGTTGCCGCCATCGAGCTTGAGTGCACCGCCGATCATCGAGGCGCCTTCGCTGTCGTTGAAGGTCACTCTCTGCTCGGGCTGTATGCGCAGGATCTCGCCCGTTGCATCGAACAACAGCCCGATGCGCCCCTGGCGGAATTCCACGATGGCGATCTTCGAGGCCTCGCGCGCGCCACGGTCGGGCAACTGCAGCAACTGCCCGAGATGCACGATGGGAATCAGGCGACCACGCAGGTTGAACAGACCCAGCAGATAGCTCGGCGCCAGCGGCACCTGCGTGACCACGGACGGATAGTTCACCACTTCCTGCACGGCCGTCACCGGCAAGACGAGTTCGGTGTCGCCAAGGTGAAACGAACCGAACAATTCAGCGCCATCCTGGCGCGTCGGTGTAGCGATGGGAGATGCCATGGCCTTGCTCCGGATCACGTGGCGCGGCCAATCGTCTTGACCACGAATTGGTGTTGCGCGCAGTCGATCACGAGCTGGCGACCGCTGTCGCCGCCCACCTCGACGTGCACGACCTTGATGCGGGTCTGGGCAAGCAGCTGCAACGCCATGCGTGCGTTCTGTTCGCCGATCAAACCATGCCGCGGTGCCTTGGCGTGCTGCACCATGCATGCGCCGCCGGCAATCACCGCCTCCACTTCGTCCTGCCTGGCCCGATCGAGTTCCATCATCGACAGCAACGTGGGCACGGCGTCGGTGACGTATTTCGCGCCATCGCCAGGCGCTCCCTGTGGCGATTCGGGCAGCAGGCAATGCGCCATGCCGTACAGCCCGCGTCGACGCCACAAGAGGCCGATGCCCACGCACGAGCCGAGGATCGCGCGCAGCACGTCGTCGCCGCTGCCGATCTTCACTTCGCACATGCGCACCTGGATATCCGATCCATCAGGCATGCGCGCCTTCCTGTCGTCGATAGATCAGCGGCTGCTCGAAATCGAAGCCGACGTTCAGTCGCGTCAGCGATTCGGATTCGCCGATGATGAGCACGCCGCCCGGCGACATCGCACGACGCACGTTCTCCAGCACGTTGCACTGCCCTTCCTCGTCGAAATAGATGAGGACATTGCGCAGCAAGGTGATGTCGAAGCGCGAGGCGCCATCGAGCCGCTTGTGCAGGTGATGCTCGCGGAATAGCACATGCGAACGGAGCATGGGCGACGCCAGGTAGCCATCGCTGCTCGGCTGGAAGTACTTGGCCAACCACTCGGGCCGGGTACGCTTCAGCCCTTCGATGCTCTTGCCCTGATAGAAACCCGCCTTGCCTACCGCCAGCACCTGGCTGGCGATATCGGTGGCAAGGATCTGGTACTTGAACGCCGGATGATGCTCGCGGAATTCCTCGCACATCATCGCCATGGAATACGCTTCCTCGCCGGTGGACGCCGCGGCGGACCACAACTGCAAGGTGGCGCCGCGATGTTGCCGGAACCACTCTGGCAACAACTGCTGCCAGAAGTGGTCCCATATGCGCGGCGTGCGGAAGAACGAGGTCTCGTTGGTGGTCACCAGGTTGATGAAGGTGCCCACTTCCTCCGGCTGCGCATCCAGCACCGCGAGATAATCGCGATACCGGTTGAGCGCCAGCGCCTGCAGGCGACGGCGCAACCGCCCCTGCAGCAAGGTCCATTTGCGGTCCGCCATGTGGATGCCCGTATGGCGGCGCACCTTGTCCAGCAATGCACGCTGGGTTGCCTGGTCGATCTCGCTCTCGATGTCCATGGCCTTCCGTCCTCAGACCACGAACCGCTGGACCGTCCGGTTCAACTCTTCGGCGCCTTGCGTGAGCGCCGTGGTGGAACGGGCGATGGTGTCGCAGGCGCCGGCCGATTTCTCGGTTTCTTCGGCCACCTGCTGGATCGCCGCGCTCACTTCGCGCGCCGCCACCAGCTGTTCGTCCGCACCGCAGGAGATCTCGGAAATGGCCTGCGTGGTGCGGCCCACGCCGGCCACGATCTTCTCGAACGCTTCGCCGGCCTGCTTGGAGATGTCGCTGCCCTGCGCCACACGCTTCACCGATTCATTGATGAGCTTGGAGATTTCCTTGGTGGCCTGCGAGGAACGCTCCGCCAGCTTGCGCACTTCGTCCGCCACCACCGAGAAACCCAGGCCATGCTCGCCTGCGCGCGCCGCCTCGATGGCTGCGTTGAACGCGAGCAGGTTGGTCTGGCTGGCGATCTCGCCGATCACCTTGATGATCTCGCTGATGTCTTCGGATGACTTGTTGATCAGCTCCATCGCCTCGATGGAACGCGCGATGGCCTTGGCGCCGCGCTCGGCTTCCTGATGCGTGTCCTTGGCGAGCTGGTCGGCGCTGCGCGAATTGGTAGCGATGGAGTTGATCGAGGCGGTGAGCTCTTCGATGGACGCATTCATTTCTTCCACGGTGGCACCGAGCAACTGCGCGCCACTGGCGACGCCGCTGGCACGGCCGGCGATCTCCTGCGAACTGCCAGCGAAACCACCGGCGGAATCGACCACCTTGCCGATCACGCTGCGCAGGTCGCTCATCATCTGCTGGATGCCGTCGGCGAGCTGATCGATCGGATCGCTGCCTTCCACCCGTATTTCACCGGTGAGGTCGCCTTCCGCCGCGAGCCGCACGGTCTTGAGCAGCGCTTCGACCTTGCGCTGGTCTTCGGCGGCGCGACGCTTCACGCTCTCTTCCAGCTCCACCTGCGCGGTGACGTCGGTGGCGAACTTCACCACCTTGCAGAGGCGACCGTTGCCGTCGTAGATCGGGTTATACGAGGCCTGGATCCAGATCACGCGGCCGCCCTTGCCCACGCGCATGTAGCGGCCGGCGTCGAATTCGCCGCGATTGAGCTTGGCCCAGAAATCGGCATAGGCCGCGCTGGCCGCGTAACTGTCCGTACAGAACATCCGGTGATGGCGGCCCTGGATTTCCTCCAGTTCGTAGCCCATCGCCTTGAGGAAATTGTCGTTCGCGTGCAGCACGTGGCCGGCCAGGTCGAACTCGATCATCGCCTGCGCCTTGTCGATGGCGTTGACCTTGCCTTCGAACTCGGCCTTCTGCTGTCGGGTGGCGGTGACGTCCGTGGCGAACTTGATGACCTTGTATGGCTTGCCGTGCTCGTCGAACACCGGGTTGTAGGACGCATTGATCCACACCTCGCGCCCGTCGCCGCCGATGCGCTTGTATTCGCCGCGGTCGAGCACGCCCTTGCCGAGGCTTTCCCAGAACTTCTTGTACGCCGCGCTGGCCGCGTAAGCCGGCTCGCAGAAGATGCGATGGTGCTGGCCGCGAATGTCCTCCAGCGTGTAGCCCATCGCCTTGAGGAAGTTGTCGTTTGCGTGAAGGATCTTGCCCTTGAGATCGAATTCGATCACCGCCTGGACGCGGTTGAGCGCCTCATTGACGGCCCTGAGCTCGTGCGGCACGAGCTGCATATCCGGTGTCTCTTTTCCCATCGCCCTCTCCCCGTGATTGGGAACGCAGGTCACTACGTGCCCGTGAAATCCTCGCGGGAGGGAGATGGAGCGCGCTGCGCGAACAGCGCACAACCGACTGGCCCGCTCTTCCGACAAACCGAAGGCGCGCCGCGATACGGCCCCTTGCGTTCTCGCATGGGCTCGGCCGGCAACCGTGCATTTGTCCTCTCCCGCGTGAGGGATATCGGCGTGGCGAGGATGGCCTTAAGGCGTAAAAAACCCCGGAAAACCCGGGGTTTTCGCACGCTTCGTGAGATTCGCGCCTAAATCGATCCAGTGGCGTTGGTTTCACGAAAGTTGGATCGAGGCAGTGTGATGGGCGTCTCATAAAGTGACGTCTCATCACACCGGACAGCACCAACGGCCTATGGCGTAAGGCTTAGGGTGCAGCCACCCGCTTCAGCGTCGATTGCGGTCGCGCCACTGCATACATGTCCCACGCGATCTGCTTGAGCAGCGCATTGCGATCGTCGCCCACGGCGTAGAGATCGAAGTGCGTCTTGTTGGGCAGGAAGCGGATGTCCGCGTGCGCATGCAAGCCGTCGAGCACGCTCTTGAGACGATGCGCGGCGCCATCGAGGTAGAACGTGTCGGCCGTGCCCACGTAGAGATGGATCTTGCCGTCCAGGTCCGGCGCCAGTTGCGGCCAGTTGGCCTGCAGGCGATGGGCGATGTCGTAATGGTCGCGCCAGTAGTCGACCACGCCGGCGTTCACCTCGCCGGTGTCGCGATCGAACATGGCCAACGGACGGCCATCCGCGCCGCGCGGCGAGAACACCCATTCGAACGAGGCGATCTGTCCACCGTAGCTACCGAACACGCGCTCCATCTGCGCGAACTGCTGGAAGGTGGCCAGCACCTTGCCCTTGTCGCGAATCAGCGGGTACGCGGTGCCGTCGGGCTTGCGATAGATGTTCGCGTGCGGCGCATACAAGTCCACGCCGGTGAAATCATGGAAGTCGCTCGGGTCGGGCGAGGTGGACCACGTGCCGCCGAACACTTTCGGGTAGCGCGTCTGCAACCACAGCGTGGCCCAGCCGCCGGAGGAATGGCCGTTGAGGAACCGGCCCGTCGCCTTGGCGTCCATGCGATAGGTCGATTCCAGCTGCGGAATGAGTTCCTCGGTCAGCGCCTTGCCCCAGGGTCCGTTGTTCACCGAATCGGCAAACTCATGCGTACCGGTGGGCAGCGATTCGTCCAGCAGCACCCAGATCATCGGCGGCATCTGGTTGTTGGACATCGCCAGCCAGAGGTTGGCGATGACGCCGGCGAAATGATTCAGGCCGCCGGTAAAGCCGTGGGTGTAATACACCACGGGATACGTCGTGCTGCTCTTGGCGTCGTAGCCTGGCGGCAGCAAGACGCGGCCCCGCATATGGATGGGCCTGCCCCAGAACGCCGTGAGCGCAGGACTGACGAAGTCGATGTCCTGCACATGCTTGCGCGCTTCGGGTAGCGCCGCGCTTGCGGCAGGGTCGAACGAAGGCGGCAACGCCCACGGATCGGCGGGAGGCAACCGCGAAGCCAGTTTCAGCGACGGCAGGCCAGCCGCGGGCAGATGCACCTTGGTCACCTCACTGACCAGGTCGCCCTCACTCCGGCCGTTGTAGTTGTAGCTGTGGTTGGTGTCGAGTACGGCCTGTACGTAGTAATCGCCGGGCGGCAGCTGGCTGAACGCCTTGGGGAAAGACTCATTGTCCGCATCGATATCGACGCCCTGCCCCGCGACCAGACGATTCACTTCGCGCGCCGTCACGCTCACCTTGTCGGGCGAGAGTGGATCGAGATCCACCGCTTCCACCTTGCCGTTCTTCGCGCTGGCTTCGGCATCTTTGGCCGGTTCGGCGAACACCAGCAGGCGGCCGGACGCTACATCCGTACCGGCCACGGCCAGGTCCACATGGAAACGTGGTGCCGCGCAGTCCTGTTCGGTAGCTGCGCAAGTGGTGGCGGCCAGTCCAAGGCAAAGCAGGACGGCAAGCTTGAAGCGATGTGACACCATGACTCACTCCCGGTGGATGACCTCGTCCAAACGAACCTTCGGGCTAATCGCCGACAAAGTCCATCACCGGGCCTTCATCGCGCAGTCAGCGGATGCGCTGGCCGCTGCCATACGGTGGCGTGTCCTGCTGCCGGATCCCGTCCGAGAGCAACATGAAGGCGACGCGGCGATCGCGGCGCCCGCAAACGACAAGCACAGCAAGCCTGCAACAAGACGTTTCATGCAGAGAAACGCCATCGCGGGGACGCCGCCACTATAGGCAGCGCCCCCCACGCATCGCCCCCGCTATGGGTCAGGGCGTGCCGGAGGTCTTGGCCTTGCCTGGCGTGAGGCGCAGATCCTGGAAGTCGAAACTGAAATCGGTGAGCGGCGACACCGGCTGCATGCGCACATCGCGAATCTTGCCGTCGGCATCCAGCGCGTAGTTCACGAACGCATCGGCATTGAGCGCACGATCGTCCCAGCGCACGATGAAGGTGTCGTGCTGCCACGGTGTCATGGTGCCCACCAGTGCGGCGGTCTTGGAGAAACGCATGCGCAGCTTGCCGTTCTGCTGGCTCACCACGATGTCGCCGTACCACAGATCGTGGAACGTGCCCGCATAGCCCGACGGCGGCAGCGACGGCTTGCCGTTCTTGTCGCGCGCCGCCTCGTGCATCTTCCAGCTGTCGTCGGCGTTGCCTTCGGACTTCTTCACGGCAGCGGCGTAGGCGGCCAGCCAATCCTTCTTGTCCTTGCCCAGATAGGCATCGAGCACGCGATACGTCACCGCGTTGAACGCGGCGCCCGATTCCTGGCTGGTCAACACCACCACGCCGAGCTTGAGTTCCGGCACCAGCGTGACGCGCGACACCATGCCGGGCCAGCCGCCGGTGTGCCACACCAGGCGTTGCCCCTGGTAATCGGAGAGGAACCACCCTTCGCCGTAGCCTGCAAAGTTGGGGCGCGCGGCCTGCAGCTCCGGCACCGGCGGCTCGGAAATCTTCATGGGCGTGAGCATCGACCACATCTGCTTCTGGCTGTCTTCGGAGAACAGCGCCTTGCCATCAGGCAGCTTGCCGCCCGCGAGCTGCACGTTCATCCACTTCGCCAGGTCGTGCACGCTGGCGTAGATGCCGCCCGCGCCCGAGTTGTTCGACCACGCCATCGGCGGCACGGGCTTCAACTCGGTGAAGTTGAACTTGGCGTGGCCCATGGCCACGTCCATGCCGGGCTTGAGCTGCGTCATGTCGATCAGCGATTCGTCCATGCCTACCGGCTTGAAGATGCGCTGGCTGACGAAGTCGGCGTAGCTCTGGCCCGACACCTGCTCGATCACCAGCGTGGCCACGGCAAACAGGATGTTGTCGTAGGCATACGCGCTGCGGAAGCTGGTGGCCAGCGGCACGTCGCGCAGGTGCTGCACTACTTCCTTGGTGGAATACGACGTCGGCGGCCAATACAGCAGATCGCCCGCACCAAGGCCCAGGCCGCTGCGATGCGCGAGCAGATCGCGGATGCGCATTTCGCGCGTTACGTACGGGTCGGACATCTGGAACCACGGCAGATGATCGATCACGCGATCATCCATGTTGAGCTTGCCTTCCTCCGCCAGCATCTGCAGCGCCGCCGCGGTGAATGCCTTGGTGTTGGAAGCGATGGCGAAGCGCGTGCGCGCATCCACCGGTTCGGGCTTGCCGAGTTCGCGCACGCCGTAGCCTTGTTCCAGCACCACCTGCCCGTCCTTGACGATGGCCACGGCGATGCCCGGCACGTCGAACTGCTTGCGCACGGCGTCCACGTAGGCAGTGAAATCCTGCAACTGCGCTGGCAAGGCCGGCTGTGCGATGGCTGCGGCAGGTGCGGTGGAAGTCACCGGCGCGGTCTGGGCCCAGGCCGGCGCGGTCAGCGCCAACATCGCACAACAACCCACCAGGCGCGGGGAAAGGGTTCGCAGGAACATTCGGCGGCTCCACAACGGCAAAGCTCAGCACTATCGCGGCAAAGGCCTTCCTGATCCAGCACTGAAAGTCATGTTGCCAACCACCTCGACGCCAGCCGTCGCGATCCGGATCATGGGCCGCTGCATCGAGGAGTCTCAATGAACGACCTGGTCGAATGGATCGCCACGCACGCCTTGCCGATCTGGGCGGCGCTGCTGGTGGCCGCCCTGCTGGTGGGCGATGCGGCATGGCAATGGAATCGCCAGCATGGCCTGAAGACGCTTGCCGCCGGCCGCGAACCGGTGGCGATACGCGGCGTCACCGCCCTGCTCCTGCTGGTGTGCCTGTGCCTGCTGTTCGCGGCCATCGCCCTGGCGCTGAAGGAAGAAGCCATGCGCTGGCTGCCATCGTTCGACGAAGCGCTGGCCGAGGACCTGCGCGCGAGCATGCAGCCGGGCACGCTACGGCTCGTCGCTGCCGTCTCTCGCCTGGGCGATATGGGTTCGGTTGCCGCGATCACCGTGGTGGTCCTCGCCGTGCTGCTGCTCACGCGCCAGTTGCGGCTTGCCGCCTGCTGGACCGTGACCATGGCCGGCATCGTGCCCATCAACAGCGGCCTGAAGGCTGTGTTCGAACGACCGCGTCCGCTGCACAACCACGGCTTCATCGTGGAGCATGGCTGGAGCTTTCCCAGCGGCCATGCCTTCGGCGCCATGGTGTTCTACGGCATGCTCGCCTATGTGTTGCTGCGCCTGCTGCCGCATCGCTGGCATCGATGGATCGTCGCGGGCGCGGTGGCGATGATCAGCGTGATCGGTCTCAGCCGCATCGTGCTTCAGGTGCATTACTTCAGCGACGTGGTGGCGGGTTACATCAGCGGCATGGCGTGGCTGGTGGTGTGCATCGGCGGCGCGGAGTGGTGGCGATTGCGCGCGCCCGCCACGTCCTGACGCTGCAGCGCGACGATTTCAGTGCGGCGAATAGAGCTTCTGTTTCAATAGCTGCCTTGAGGCGTCGTCAGGCGATCCCAGCCAGATGAAGTCGTCGTTGGCCGGATCGTTGCTGTCCGCATCGTTCAAGGCATTGGCCTTGCGCCGCGCGAACAGGCCGGACATGGCGTGCGTGTTCTCGTCGTACAGGATGAGGATGCGTTCGGCAGGACAATCGTGCGGCTTGCACGCGGTGGCGAGCAGTTGCACGTGCCCGTTGATGGTCACCTGCTGCGCGGGCGTGGCGACGCCGCCCTGGCTGGCCCACGCGGGCAACTGGTCGGCGCCGTACAAGGCGGCGAAGGCCGTGGAGAAATCCGGGCGCTGCATCAGGTCGTAGAGGTAGGTGAGCCCGCTCGGGCTGCTCGCGCTGGTCGCGAGCACCGGAGGCGATGACACCGCCGGCGACGGCGCAGCGGATGTCGCGCCCTCCTCGTGCTGCTGCGAACACGCAGCACAGGCGAGCGCGAAACCCAGCATGACAACGGAACGATGATCCATGAAGCCTCCTCGCATGGCGGCAACGCCGTGCCCGATGGAGGCCAGGCGACGCCGGAAACCCGGCACCGCCATGCGTTCGATCAGGCGAGCTTGCGGGCCGCGGCGACCACGTCCGCATCGCCCGGCAACACCAGCAGCGCCGCGCCCGCGAGTGGCGTGTAGGTGTCGGCACCCACCACGCGCTCCAGCGGCGTGGCGCCACAACCGCCTTCGACAATGGCGGTGATGATGCCCTCGCCCACGCCCGCACTCTTGCGGCCTTCATCCAGCACGATGATGCGCTTGGCGGACTGTGCCTGCGCCGCGATGAAGGCATCGTTGAGAGGCGCCAGCCAGCGCAGGTCGACCACGCGCACCTTCCAGCCGAGTTCTGCTTCGATGGTGCGCGCCGCGCGCAGCGACATCGGCACGCCGTTGCCGAAGGTGAACACCACCAGGTCGTTGGCCTCGTCGTTGTACACGCGACCCTCGCCCAGCGTCATGGCCTCGCCCGGCGCGGGATAGCCGAACTGCCACTGGCCATCGCCGGCTTCGTACAGATCCTTGGTCATGTAGAGCGCGATGGGTTCGAGATAGGCGCACACGCGACCGTCGACCTTCGCCAGCGCCGTCATCGTGCGCAGCATGGTCGCGGCATCGTCGCCACGGCTCGGGCAGCCCACGACGAGGCCAGGAATGTCGCGCAGTGCCGCAATCGAGTTGTCGTTGTGGAAGTGGCCACCGAAGCCCTTCTGGTAGCCCAGGCTGGCCACGCGCATCACGATGGGGTTGCGGTACTGGTCGTTGGAGAAGAACTGCAGCGAGGCCGCTTCGCCGCGAATCTGGTCGCACGCATTGTGGAAGTACGCCAGGTACTGGATTTCCGGCAGCGGCAGCATGCCCATGTTGGCGTAGCCCTGCGCCAGGCCGAGGATGATGGTTTCATCCAGCAGCGTGTTGAACACGCGGCTGCCCTTGAAGGTCTTGTGCAGGCCCTTGGTGACGGTATACACGCCGCCCTTCATCGCCACGTCTTCGCCGAACAGCAGCGACTCCGGATACTTGGCCATGATGTCGTGCAGCGCCTGCCCGATCTGGATGGCCAGATGACGCGGCGGCTGGTTTTCCGGCAGTTTTTCCTCGCTGCCGAACGCGGCGAGGCGGCGGTCCTGGTAATCGGTGCGCTCGGCTTCCGCCTTCACTGCAGCTGGCGTGTACGGCGCGAGCGGCTTCATCACCTGATCCAGCGTGCTCAGGCGCGGACGGCGGTCGGCATCTTCCGCTGCTTCGAAGCAGCGCTTGCGCGTGGCCTCATACAACGCGAGCAGCGATTCCTTCGTATACAAGCCGGAGGACAACGCGATCTCCGCCGAACGCAGCAACGGGTCGCTCGCCTCCACTGCGAACAGTTCTTCCACGCTGCGCCACTCGATCTCGAAATCGGTGCCGGCGTGACCCATCACGCGCGTGGTGCGCAGATGCAGGAAGGTGGGGCGGCGCGTAGTGCGGCAGTGTTCCACCGCTTCCTGCACCTGCGCGTAGCCGTTGGCCAGGTCCAGGCCATCGGCATAGAAGTAATCGAGGTCGGCGCGATGACGGAAGTTGTTCGCCACCCAGCCGCTCGGCGTCTTCACCGAGATGCCGATGCCGTTGTCCTCGCACACGTAGAGCACGGGCGCGGGCAACTTCTGATAGGCCGTCCACGCGGCGGCGTTGAAGGCCGTCTGCGCCGTGGCGTGGTTGGACGAGGCGTCGCCGAACGAGCAGATGGCGATGCTGTCTTCGGGAATCGGCAGCTTGTGGCCGATGCGTCGCGCCTGCTCGATGGCCACCGCCGTGCCCAGCGCCTTCGGAAGATGCGATGCGATGGTGGAGGTCTGCGGCAACACCCACAACGGCTTGCTGCCCCACACCTTGTGGCGGCCGCCGGAGGCGGGATCTTCCATGCTGGCGGCGAAGGACAGCGCCGAATCCATCACCGGATCCATGCCCGGCAGCTTGCGGAAGCGCTCGGCCATGAAGCCGCCGGAGCGGTAATGCAGGAAGGCCGGATCGGTGTGACGCGTGAGGCGCGCCACCATCGCATTGCCTTCGTGGCCGCTGGAACCAATGGTGTAGAACACCTTGTTCTGCACGCGCAGCACGCGCGCCATCAGGTCGAGATGGCGGCTGATCAGCTGCGATTCCAGCAGCTCGCGAAAGCCTTGCGCATCGAGCGTGCTGCCGGGAAGCACCGGCGAATGGCCACCATGCGGCGCCTGCACGTCGCCCTGCCACAGCTGCACGAACTCGGTGAAGTTCTGGTCGACGATTTCGGCGCGGTTGAAACCCTTGTGGCGTGCCGTGAGGGAATACGGGATGGCAGTCATGATGGCTAGGTATCTCGTCAACGAACGAACGTCGGTGGATTCAAGGTTGGATGATACGAAGTGGCGCGAGGCTGATGGCGCGCAGTTTTGCAGCGCGCTGCACATCCTTCTCGCGTCCGAAACTTTCGAGGATGCGAATCTGCTCTTCCAGCGAAGGCACCGGCACGGCGAGACCGTTGAGGCCCACCAGCATCAGGCGTCCGGCGGTCACCGGCTTCCATCCGTCGCCCTGGTTGAGCTCGAGTCCGCCCATCACCTCGACCGGCAAGCCGGGAAATCGAAAGCGCGCGAAGTGCGAACGAAAGCGCTCGCCATCGGCGGGTTCGTAGATGGACTCGCGGCGCTCGGCCCAAAGCGTCATCAATGCATCGGCGTCGCCGCGCGACACCAGCAGATCGACGTCGGCCACGCCAACATCCGCGCCCGCCAGCAAGGCCGCCGCGCTGCCGATCACGCACCACGGCTCCGCGCAGTGCACGTGCAACTCAGGCACGATCTCCGCCAGCGTGGCATACAGCGCGGGCGTGACATGGCTCACGTGCGTCGCTTCCATTCGTCGCGCGTCTGCCCCCAGATGTCCACCGCGATGTTCTCGAACGGCTCGGGCAATTTGCCCGGTCCGCGCAAGGTGGAGCCAAGCTTGCGCGCGACGATCTGCGAGGGAATGTTGTCGGGAACGATGGAATGGATCACCTCGCTCCAGCCCAGGGTATCGAAGGCCCAGTCGATGGCGGCCGTGGCGCCTTCCGTCGCATAGCCCTTGCCCCAGGCTTCACGCACGATGCCCCAGCCCACTTCGGTGCCGGGCCAGCCTTCGGGCATCCACGGGCCAAGACGGCCGACCCAGCGGCCGGTGGATTTCTCGATCACCGAAAACATGGCGAAGCCCTGCATGGACCACGCGCCGGCCATGGTGAGAAAACCGCGCCACGCGATGGCGCGAGGTTGTGGACCGCCGATGTGGCGCGAGTTTTCTTCGTCGGCCATCAGCGCGGCCCAGCCTTCGAAATCTTCCGGCTGGGTGGGACGCAGGATGAGGCGTTCGGTTTCGATGCGGATGTTTTGCCAGTTCATGGAATGCATTCCAACGTCAACGTCCGGCCGCCTTCACCGTCATTCCCGCGCAGGCGGGAAACCAGCGCCTTCGCTTTGGAAGGAACGTCACTGGATCCCCGCCTGCGCGGGGATGACGGTGAGGAGTCATTTACCTTGACGGAATCCTGAAAGCATCATCAGAACGCATTGATCCCCGTCAATTCACGCCCCACCACCAGCTGATGCACCGTCTCGGTGCCTTCATAGGTGATGACCGATTCCAGGTTCAGCGCATGGCGAATGGCCACGTGCTCGGTGGTGATGCCGGCGCCGCCGAGGATGTCGCGGCATTCGCGCGCGATGTCGATGGCCATGCGGCAGTTGTTCCACTTGGCCAGCGAGACCTGCGTGGGCTGCATGGTGCCGGCGTCCTTCAGGCGACCGAGCTGCAGCGAGAGCAGCTGCGCCATGGTGATGCGGCGGGCCATCTCGGCCATCTTGATCTGCACGGCCTGGTTGGAGGCCAGCGGGCGACCGAACAGGATGCGTTCCTGCGTGTAGTTGAGCACTTCCTGCAGGCAGGCCTGCGCGGCGCCGATCGGACCCCAGGTGATGCCGTAGCGAGCCTGCGTGAGGCAGCCCAGCGGACCCTTGAGACCCTTCACGTTCGGCAGGCGGTTGGCCTCCGGCACGCGCACGTTGTCGAAGAACAGGCCCGACGTGACGGACGCGCGCAGGCTCATCTTCTTGTGCACTTCCTGCGCGGTGAAGCCCTTGCTGTCGGTGGGCACGATGAAGCCCTGGATGCCGTCCTCGGTCTGCGCCCACACGATGGCGATGTGCGCGACATTGCCGTTGGTGATCCACATCTTGGCGCCGTTGATGACCCAGTCGCCGCCGTCCTTCTTGGCATTCGTCTTCATGTTGGCCGGGTCGGAACCGCCGTGCGGTTCGGTGAGACCGAAGCAGCCGATGATCTCGCCCGCCGCCATCTTGGGCAGGTAGTGCATTTTCTGTTCTTCGGTGCCGTACGCGTAGATCGGGTACATGCACAGCGAGCTCTGCACCGAGGCGAAGCTGCGCAGGCCCGAATCGCCGCGCTCCAGTTCCTGGCAGATCAGGCCGTAGCTCACGCCGTTCATGCCGGCGCAACCGTACTTCTCCGGAAGCGTGGCGCCCAGCAGGCCCAGGCTGGCGATTTCCGGCACCAGTTCCTTGGGAAAACGGGCCTGGTCGAAACAGTCCCCGATGATCGGCAGCACGCGCTCGTCGACGAAACGACCGACGGAGTCCTGCACCATGCGCTCCTCATCGGAAAGCATCGAGCGGATGTCATAGAGATCGAGGGGATTCAGGCGAGCGGGCATGCTTGAAGTTCCGTGACGTTGGGGACAAACCGCCATTCTAGCCCGGCCCTTGGGGCGGGTCATGGCGGGGTGCAACAGGGCCGGGGTAGGCGCACGCGGCGGCCTGTGGGACCATGCATGCTCCCATCGTCCCAGCCCCGGCTGGGACGGAAGCGTCGCCTGCCCCGCCAGCCAGGCCCGGAACGACCGCAGCGGCGCCCCAGGGCACCTGCACGCGGCGCGCCGGACCCGGCCCACGCGGGCGCCGGGCACCCCGCTCCCCGCCGGACCGTCCATGTTCAAAGGTGTTCTCCTCGGCTTCGCCTGCTACGCCGCCTACGCCATCAGCGACGCGTTCGTGAAGTCGCTGCGCGGCACGCTGCCGGCCTACGAAGCGGTGTTCTTCGGCGCGGTGCTGATGCTCAGCGCCCTGCCCTTCATCAAGCACGCGGGCGATCGCTACGTCGAGGTGTTCCGCGCGCGCAAGCCGCACCTGTGGTGGATACGCGCCATCACCGGCGCGATCTGCAACATCTCCGCGGTGATCGCCTTCACCGCGCTGCCGATGGCCGAAGCGTTCGCGCTGATCTTCCTGCTGCCCATCTTCGTGACGCTGCTGTCGGTGATTTTCCTGAAGGAGCACGTGGGCTGGCGACGCTGGTCCGCGGTGATCGTGGGTTTCATCGGCGTGCTGGTGGTGTTGCGGCCGGGCTTTCGCGCGCTCGGCATCGGCCACCTGGCGGCCATGACCTGCGGGCTTTCCGGCGCCGTCTCCGTGGTGGCCTTGCGCATGGCGGGCCCGCACGAAAAACGCATCAGCCTGTATGGCGCGGGCGTCATCGGTCCGCTGGTGAGCGGTGGCGTGCTGATGCTGCCGAGCTTCGTGTGGCCCGACCTGCATCAATGGTTCCTGCTCGCCGGCTACGGATTGCTTGCCGGTCTTGCCGGCGTGCTGTTGATGCTCGCCACGCATCACGCGCCGGCCAATCGCATCGCGCCCACGCAGTACAGCCAGATGCTGTGGGCGATCTTCTTCGGCTACTGGTTGTTCGGCGACCAACTCGACTGGCCGATGCTGATCGGCATCGCGCTCATCCTCGGCTCGGGCCTTTTCACGCTGGTGCGCGAAGAAAAGGTCACGAGCTGGTGGAAGCGCACGCGCATGGTCTGAGCGGCCGTCGAAAACATCCCGTGTAGATGAATATTTCTTAATGAAGCGAACGCGGATGCGCGTGTTGCCGTGAGGCATCACTCGTCCGTGACGACGCTTGTGCCATCTCTTTTTCCCATGATTCGCCAACCCAGCGCCCGCGCGCACCTCCAGGGAAGGCCATGTCCGCGTATGCCTGTGACCGGGTCAACCACATGGACAACGGATCGTTAGAAGTCAGTCGACACGTTTCCGCCGCGAGCCATCGTTGCGGAAACGTTGCTGCGAACAACGATATGACTTGCCTGTCTTGTGAATTGCGCATTTGAGTTGCTGGGAGATGCTGGATGAGTGCCGACAATGCCCAAACGTCCGGGCATCCTCGTAGGAAGCGCGGCGTACTGATCGCAGCGGTGATCATCGTGCTTCTGGTGGTGTTGATCGTGGTCCACATCCTCACCGGGCAGAAGACGCGAACCGGCCAGCCGCCACAGGTGGTGAGTGCTGCCACCGCCTCGCTGGGCGACATGCCCGAAGTGCTCACGGCGCTCGGTACCGTGACGCCGGTGGCCACCGTGAATGTGTTGCCGCAATTGAGCGGCTACCTCATCGCGGTTGGCTACCAAGAAGGTCAGGACGTGGAGAAAGGCCAGTTCCTCGCGCAGATCGACCCGCGCCAGTTCGAGATCAGCAAGCAGCAGGCCCAGGCGCAGCTCGCCAAGGATCAGGCCACGCTCGACCAGGCGCGCTCCGACCTCGCGCGTTTCACGCAACTGCATGAGCAGAAGTCCATCGCCGAACAGACCTACGTCGACCAGAAGTTCACCGTGGCGCAGACCGAAGCCGCCGTGAAAGCCGACAAGGCCGCCATCGCGCAGGACGATCTCAACCTCATCTATTGCCACATCACCGCACCGGTGGCCGGGCGCGTGGGCCTGCGACTGGTCGATCCGGGCAACTACGTCACACAGTCGACGTCGCCTGGCATCGTCACCATCACGCAGATGAAACCCACCACGGTGCAATTCACCGTGCCGCAGAATTCGCTGGGCAAGGTGCTGCAACGCGTGAATGGCGGCGCGACGTTGCCGGTCACGGCGTACAGCAGCGACAACAGCAAGAAGATCGCCAGCGGCACGCTGTACGCGCTGAGCAACCAGATGGCCACCAGCACGGGCACGGTGACGCTGCGCGCCACGTTTGCGAACGACGACGAAGCATTGTTCCCCAACGAATTCGTCAACGTGCAGATGCTGGTCGACACGCTGCAAAAAACCGTGCTCGTTCCCACCGCTGCCGTGCAGAGCGGCGCGCCGGGCGATTACGTCTATCTGGTGAATGCGGACCAGACGGTATCCGTGCACAAGGTGACGCCCGGCCCCAGCGACGGCAAGGTCACCGCCATCCTCGCCGGCCTCTCCGCCGGCCAGCAGGTGGTGACCGATGGCATGGACCGCTTGAGCGACGGCGCGAAGATCCGCATTTCGCAGCCGCATCCGGCCGGCGCCAGCAGCGCGGGCGCGCCCGCCGCCGCGCACGGCGGCAGGCGTTCGCACGCTGCCAGCGCGTCGTCGTGAGTCGCAGGCGCGAGATCCAATGAATATTTCCCGCCTGTTTATCATCAGGCCGGTAGCCACCTCGCTGCTGATGATCGCCCTCGTGATGGTGGGCCTCGTGGCGATGAAGTTCCTGCCGGTGTCGTCCCTGCCCAACGTCGACTACCCGACGATCCAGGTGCAGACGTTCTATCCCGGCGCCAGCCCGTCGGTGATGGCCACCACAGTGACCGCGCCGCTGGAAGTGCAGCTGGGTGAAATTCCCGGCCTGCAGCAGATGACGTCGAACAGTTCGGCGGGCGCATCGATCATCACGCTGCAGTTCGACCTGTCGCTCAACCTCGACGTGGCCGAACAGAACGTGCAGGAGGCGATCAACGCAGCGAACAGTTTGCTGCCGAGCGGCCTGCCCGCGCCGCCGACCTATGCGAAGGTGAATCCGGCTGACCGCCCGATCCTCACGCTGGCGGTCACCTCCAACTCCATGTCGCTGCCGCAGCTGCAGGACGTGGCGAACAACCGGCTCGGCGCGAAGATCTCTCAGGTGCCGGGCGTGGGCCTGGTGACGCCGGCCGGCGGCAACGTGCCGGCGATCCGCATCGAAGCCGATCCGAAGAAGCTGGCCGGTTATGGCCTCAACATCGACGACCTGCGCTCGCTGATTGCCAACGTCAACGTGAGCCAGCCCAAGGGCAACTTCGACGGACCGGATCTCGACTACACCATCAACGGCAACGACCAGATCCAGAATCCGCAGGACTATCTCGACACCGTCATCTCCTACCAGAACGGTGCGCCGGTGTATCTGCGGGATGTGGCGCGCGTCACGCAGGCCGCGCAGAACACCGAGCAAGGCGCGTGGTTCAACAAGACGCAGGCCATCGTGCTCAACGTGCAGCGCCAGCCGGGCGCCAACGTGATCGCCACCGTCAACCAGATCATGAAGACGCTGCCGCAGCTGGAATCCACGCTGCCGGCCGGCATGAAGGTGGAAGTGGTGACGGACAGCACCGGCGTGATCCGTTCGTCGGTGAACGATGCCGCGTTCGAGCTGATACTGGCGGTGATCCTGGTGGTGCTGGTGATCTTCGTGTTCCTGCGCAACCTGCCGGCCACCATCATTCCCAGCATCTCCGTGCCGGTGTCGCTGATCGGCACGCTGGCGCTGATGTACGAACTCAACTATTCCATCGACAACCTGTCGCTGATGGCGTTGATCATCGCCACCGGCTTCGTGGTGGACGACTCGATCGTGATGATCGAGAACATCGTGCGCTACCTGGAGGAAGGCAAGACACCGATGGAGGCCGCGCTGGAAGGCGCCGGCCAGATCGGCTTCACCATCCTCTCGCTGACCGTGTCGCTGATCGCGGTGCTGATCCCGCTGCTGTTCATGGGCGGCGTGATCGGCCGTCTCTTCAGCGAGTTCGCGGTAACGCTGGCCATCACCATCGTGCTGTCGGCCGTGGTGTCGCTGACGTTGGTGCCGATGATGTGCGCGCGCATCCTCAAGGCGCAGCACGATCGCCACCCCAGCCGTTTCGAGCGCTTCAGCGAAGGCCTGTTCGACAAGACCCTGGCCGCATACAAGCGCGGCCTGCACTTCGTGATGGAGCGTCAGCTGGCGACGCTGCTGGTGTTTTTCGGCACGCTCGCGCTCACCATCGTGCTGTACATCGTCATCCCCAAGGGCCTGTTCCCGGTGCAGGACGTGGGCGTGCTGCAGGGCATCAGCGTCTCCGACAACTCGGTGTCGTACGGCGTGATGGTGGATCGCCAGAAGCAACTGGCCGACGCCATTCTCAAGGACGAGGACGTGGCCAGCCTCACCTCCTACGTGGGCATCGACGGCACCAACACCACGCTCAACAACGGCCGCTTCCTGATCAACCTCAAGCCGCGTGACGACCGCTCGTCCACTGCCGAGGTGATCGCGCGCCGCATCCAGCAGGAAGTGGCGACCATCCCGGGCATCAAGCTGTACATGCAGCCCGAGCAGGACCTGACGCTCGATACCACCATTTCGCCGAACCAGTACCAGTTCGTGCTGCGCGGGCCGAACCAGGAAGCGTTCCAGCAATACGTGCCCGATTTGATTACGCGACTGAAGGGCGTCAAGTCGATCACCGACGTCACCAGCGACCTCAACAACGACGGCCTCGCGGTGAACGTGGAAGTGAATCGCCAGTTGGCGGCACGCTACGGCATCACTTCCGCCACCATCGACAACGCGCTCTACGACGCGCTGGGCCAGCGCATCGTCTCCACCATCTTCGAACAGGCCAGCCAGTACCGCGTGATCCTGGTGGCGAAACCGGAAAGCATTCCCACCGTGGAATCGCTGGGCGATCTCTACCTGCCCAGCCAGACTGCGAGCACCGGCCAGGTACCGCTCAAGGGCATCGCCACCATCAAGGTGACCAAGTCGCCGCTGGTGATCAGTCACCTCGCGCAGTTCCCGGCCGTGACCGTGTCGTTCAATCTCGCCAAGGATGCCTCACTCAGCAAGGCGGTTAAGGAAGTGAACGATGCGGAAGCTGCCGTGCATCTGCCCTCCTCCATCACTTCCACCTTCCAGGGCGCGGCGCAGGCGTTCCAGGATTCGCTTTCCAGCGAGGTCTACCTGCTCATCGCCGCGCTGGTGGCCGTGTATATCGTGCTGGGCGTGCTGTACGAGAGTTTCATCCATCCGGTGACGATACTATCCACCCTGCCCTCGGCGGGTATCGGCGCGCTGCTCGCGCTGATGATCGCGGGCAGCGACCTGGATGTGATCGGCATCATCGGCATCGTGTTGTTGATCGGCATCGTGAAGAAGAACGCGATCATGATCGTGGACTTCGCCCTCGAAGCCGAACGCGAACACGGCAAGCCGGCGGAAGAAGCCATCTTCGAAGCCTCCCTGCTGCGCTTCCGTCCCATCCTGATGACCACGCTCGCGGCCATGCTCGGTGCGATGCCTATGCTGCTTGGCACGGGCACGGGTTCGGAACTGCGCCGTCCGCTGGGTTTGGCCATCATCGGCGGCCTGCTGCTCAGCCAGTTGCTCACGCTGTTCACCACGCCGGTGATCTATCTGTACTTCGACCGGCTGGCCCAGCGATTCGGCCGCAAACGCCAGCCTGAGGCGGCCGCCGGGGAAACGGCGTGAACATCCCCGGCCTGTTCATCCGGCGGCCTGTGGCGACTACGCTGCTGGCCGTTGCGATCCTGCTGTCGGGCATGCTGGCGTATTTCCATCTGCCGGTGGCGCCGCTGCCCAACATCACGTTTCCCGTGGTGGTGGTGCAGGCGAACATGGCCGGCGCCAGTCCCAGCATCATGGCGGCCACGGTGGCCGCGCCGCTGGAGCGTCGCCTCGGCACCATCGCCGATGTCACCGAGTTGACCTCCACCAGCACCGTCGGCGCGGCGCAGATCGTGATCCAGTTCGGGCTCAATCGCGACATCAACGGCGCCGCACGCGACGTGCAGGCCGCCATCCAGGCCGCACGCGCGGACCTGCCCACCACGCTGCGCAACAACCCGACCTACCGCGAATTCAATCCTGCCGATTCGCCCATCATGGTGCTCGCGCTCACCTCCAAGACGCTGACGCGCGCGCAGCTGTATGACTCGGCCGATTCGGTGATCCAGCAGCAGTTGTCGCAAGTCGACGGCGTGGGCCAGATCACGCTGGGCGGTAGCGCGCTCCCCTCTGTGCGCGTGGAACTGGAACCCGACCAGCTCAACAGTTACGGCATTGGCCTGGAAGACGTTCGCGCCGCCATCAGCGCCGCCAACGCAGACAGCGTGAAGGGGCACATCGACGAGAACGGCCAGCGCTACGAAGTGCTGTCCAACGACCAGATCAACAAGGCTGCGCCGTATCGCGACCTCGTCGTGGCGTATCGCAACGGCTCGGCCGTGCAACTGCGCGATGTGGCGCAAGTGGTCGATTCTGCGGAAAACCTGCGCAATGCCGGCCTCTACAACGGCCAGGACGCGGTGCTGGTCATCGTGTATCCCTTGCCCGGCAGCAACATCGTGAAAACGGTGGCGCAGATCCGCAAGACGCTGCCGTCGATCGAAGCCACGCTGCCGCACAACGTGCACGTGGGCGTGGCGGTGGATCGATCGCAGTCGGTGAACGCCGCGGTGAACGACACCGAGCGCACGCTGGGCATGGCCATCCTGCTGGTGATTGGCGTGGTCTACATCTTCCTGCAGTCGCCGCGCGCGGTGCTGGTGCCTGCCGTGGCGTTGCCGCTGTCCATCGTCGGCACGTTCGGCCCGATGTATCTGCTGGGCTACAGCATCGACAACCTCTCGCTGATGGCGCTGACCATCGGCACGGGCTTCGTGGTGGACGATGCCGTGGTGGTGCTGGAAAACATCGTGCGCCACGTGGAAGCCGGCATGGACGTGCGCGAAGCGGCCATGGTGGGCAGCGCGGAAGTGAGCTTCACGGTGATTTCCATGAGCCTCTCGCTGATCGCCGTGTTCCTGCCCATCCTGCTCATGCCTGGCATCGTGGGCCTGCTGTTCCACGAATTCGCGGTGACGCTGTCCATCGCCATCCTGCTGTCGCTGGTGATCTCGCTCACCATCACGCCGACCATGGCCGCCTACGTCATCACGCGCAAGACGCTGCATTCCAAGGCACGCTGGGCGGTGTGGTACGAGCGCCAGTTCGAGCGCTTCCGGCAGGCGTATGCGCGATCGCTCACGTTGGTGCTCGACCATGCCTTTGCGGTGGCGTTGACGCTGCTCGGCCTGATCGTGCTCAACGTGGTGCTGATCCGCCTGGTGCCGTCGACGTTCTTCCCCGAACAGGACAACGGCATCCTGCAAGGCCAGATCATCGCGGACCAGAGCATCTCCTTCCAGGCGATGCAGAAGAAGCTCGCGCAATTGCAGGGCATCGTGCAGAAGGATCCCGCGGTGGCCTCGGTGGCCGGCTTCACGGGGGGACGCGCGCTCAACACGGCAAACGTGTTCATCGAACTGAAGCCACTGGCCGAACGCAAGATCTCCGCGGCGCAGGTGGTGGATCGCCTGCGCCCGAAACTCAATGCGGTGTCGGGCGCCAAGTTGTTCCTGCAGGCGGCGCAGGATCTGCGCATCGGCGGCCGGCAATCGGCGTCCGAATACCAGTACACGCTGACCAGCGACGATCCGGAGGCGCTATACACCTGGGTGCCGCGACTGGTGACAGCGCTGGGCAAATACCGAGACCGCATCACCGACGTGAATTCCGACCTGCAGCAGAACGGCTTGCAGCTCTACGTGAACATCGATCGCGCCACCTCGGCGCGCTACGGCTTTGCGCCCAACCAGATCGACAGCGTGCTCTACGACGCCTTCGGCCAGCGCACCGTGTCCACCATCTACAACCAGTTGAACCAGTATTTCGTGGTGATGGAAGTGGCGCCGAAGTACTGGCAATACCCCGAAACGATCAACCGCATCCGCTTCAGCACGGCGGCCGGCAATGCCACCGGCACGCAGCAGACGCAGATGTCCCGATCCATCGTGTCGGGCGTCACCTCGTCGACCATGAGCAGCACCACGGCCAACACCAACTCACGCAACAGCGACGCCGAGGCCAACCAGCTCACCAACGCCATTGCCAATGCCAAGGGCGGCAGCTCCAGCGGCAGCGCGGACAGCACGGCGGCCGAAACCATGGTGCCGTTTCCCGCACTGGCATCGTACGTGAGCAATCACACGGCCACGCAGGTGAACCATCAGGGTGGTTTGGTCGCAGGCACCATCTCCTTCAATCTGCCGCCGGGCGGTTCGTTGAGCAACGGTCTGGCCGCCATCAACGAAGCGGCGCAGGAACTGGGCATGCCAGCGTCCATCCACGGCGCCACGGCGGGCGCGGCGCAGGTGTATGCGCAATCCATGGGTACCATGCCGCTGCTGATACTCGCGGCGTTGGCGGCGGTGTATATCGTGCTCGGCATCCTGTACGAAAATACCGTGCACCCCATCACCATTCTCTCCACCCTGCCCTCCGCGGGCATCGGCGCGACGCTGGCGTTGCTGATCTTCGGCACGCCGTTCTCGGTGATCGCGATGATCGGCATCATCCTGCTCATCGGCATCGTGAAGAAGAACGCCATCATGATGATCGACGTCGCGATCCACCTGCAGCGCGACGAAGGCATGGAAGCGCACAAGGCAATCCACGATGCCGCCGTGCTGCGACTGCGCCCGATCATGATGACCACTGCCGCCGCCGTGCTCGGCGCCGTGCCGCTGGCCATCGGGATCGGCCAGGGCGCGTCGCTGCGACAGCCGCTTGGCATCACGGTGATGGGCGGCCTGATTCTCAGCCAGGTTTTCACCTTGTACACCACGCCGGTGATCTATCTGTATCTCGACCGACTGCGCGCACGGCTTGCGCGGTGGTCGGAAACCTTGCCGTGGAACCGATCGGACGCAAGCGCATGAACAGGATCATTTCCCGCAACGTACTTTGCCTGTCATTGGCCACGATGCTAGGCGGCTGCATGGTCGGTCCGGACTACCACCGCCCGCAGGTCAACGTGCCCACGCAGTACAAGGAGTTGCCCGGATGGACGTCCGCCGCGCCCGCTGACGACGCGCCCAAGGGCGACTGGTGGACGGCCTTCAACGATCCATTGCTCAACGAACTGGAACCGCAGGTGGCGGTATCCAACCAGACCGTGGCGCAGAGCTACGCCAACTACCAGGCCGCCATGGCCGAGGTACAGGTGGCGCGCAGCGCGCTGTTCCCCACCATCGGCGTTACCGGTTCGGGCAGCAAGCAACGCTCGGCCGCCGGCAACGCGGGCAGCGGCGTCGAACATCTGCGGCCGGTAAGCACCTCCGGTTCATTGGAAGGCAACGTGAGCTGGGCGCCGGATTTGTGGGGCAAGGTGCGCCGCACCGTGGAAGAGAACAAGGCCAACGCGCAGGCCAGCCAGGCCACGCTGGCCAATGCCACGCTGTCCGAACAGATCGCGCTGGCCACGGCCGTGGTCGACCTGCGCGTGGCCGATGCGAACATCGACCTGTTGCAGAAAACCGTGGACGCAGACAAGGAATACCTGCGCGTGGTGGACAACCAGGACAAGGCCGGCACCGTCGCGCCATCCGATGTCATCACGGCGCGCACGCAGCTGGAAAACGCGCAGTCGAAGCTGATCGCGCTGGGCGTGTCGCGTGCGCAGAACGTGCACGCCATCGCCGTATTGGTGGGCAAGAACCCGGAAGAACTCGATATTCCGCACAACGCGACGCTGCCCACCTTGCCGCAAATACCCACGGGCGTGCCCTCGACCTTGCTGCAACGTCGCCCGGACATTGCCGTAGCCGAGCGTCAGATGGCGGCCGAGAACGCCGCTGTGGGCGTGGCGATTGCCGCGTACTATCCCTCGGTGACGCTGTCCGCCGCCGACGGCTTTGCCCAATCGCCGCTCGCGGGCCTGCTGCAGGCCGCCAACCACGTATGGTCGCTGGGCGCCAATGCGACGGAGACGGTGTTCGATTTTGGCGCACGACACGGCGACGTGGCCGCTGCCCGCGCAAACTACGAAGCGGCCGTCGCCAACTATCGCGGCACCGTGCTTGGCGCGTTGCAGAACGTGGAGGATGACCTTTCCGGCATCCGCATCCTTGCCGAGCAGGCGCAGGTGCTGGATGCAGCGGTCAAGGATGCCACGCGCGGCGCCGAAATCGCCTTCAACGAGTACCAGGCAGGCACCGTGGACTACACGACGGCCGCGTTGGCGCAGACGACGCAGTTAAGTACCCAACAGGACGCGTTGAGTGTGCAGCAGCAGCGGTTGCTGGATGCCGTGTCGCTGATTGGGGATGTGGGTGGTGGCTGGTCGGCGGATGAGTTGGCGCATGGGCCGGTGGCTTCGTCGAAGTGAGCTGGGTGGTGTTTTGATTTCGCTTGCCTGCTCTTTTTGCGACGCTTGTGCGCCATTTGAACAAGCGCAGAGCGTGCGGGATACCGAGGCTGATCTTCGATTTTCTGTTCGTTGTTCCTGCGGGGAAGGAGGCGCTCCTCCGTAGCCGAAGGCGGGTCTTTGCTCGTCGTTCCAGCAAGCCCGCGCAGGGGGCGAGAGCAGGGGGCGCCTTTCAGCAGCCGAAGTCGTCTTAAGCTCGTCATCCCGGCGAAGGCCGGAGGCGCTTTTCAACAGCCGAAGGCTGGTCATCCAGTGACTTTGCACTTGATTGCCGCGGCACCGCTGACTGTTCTTTTTGCAGCGCTTCCGCCAGCGTGCCGCCTACGCGGCGGGCGTTTCGATCGACTGCCGCCGCTCGAGTCACTTTTCTTTTGCTAGCCCAAAAGATCCCACGGGGACTAGCTTCGCTTCGAAAGTAACCCAAAGAAAATGGCCTTTAGAGCAAAGGCTCGCAGCATCGTGTTGGGATAAGCCCGAGCGCTAGAGGATGGTTGTGGCGGGACCCCCATGGGAGGCCACACAGCGGGTACGCCAAAGCGCTGCGCAACGCGCCCGAATCGCAGAGGACTTAAAGCGGAGCCTCGCTTTGCATCGGCCTTTGCTTTGGCTTCGCTCTTCACGCCCTCTCTGTGCACCGCACTTCTCCTTCTGCCCAAAGGGGAGAAGGCCGGGACATTGCCACCTTTACGGTGGTGAGGGGTGGGCGCTCGCGAAAACACTACTACTGCGAGCTTTGGCTCTCGCTCTGGGGTCCCCGCATGACAGCGGCGGGCGGGTGGAGGAAAGCCCGCAGGGTGGCCGCAGGGATGCGGTCAGTTTTTCGACAGGACACAAATGTCCTGTCGAAAAGCCCCGTAACCCGCACGCCTACCTGGAGGGCCGCAGGCCCGGAAGGCGCGTCATCCAGGGGGCCTTTTCTTTTGGCATTGCCACCATCTCGGTGGTTACTTTTCTTGGGCAAGCAAAGAAAAGTGACCCGGGCCGCGGCAGCGGCTCGGGAGCCCGCCGCAGGCGAGCCCGATCGCGATAAAGCAAAAAATAGGAGCTGGCGACAACCACCCCAGCTTGGCACACTGCCGCCTCTCCCTTCGTAACCAGCACCCATGACGACAGCGCCCCTCTCCCTCTCCCCCATCGTCGCCGGCCTCTGGCGCATCGTCAGTTGGCAACTCAGCGTGCAGGAGCGCGTGCGCTGGATCGAGCAGGCGCTGGAGCTCGGCATCACCTCGTTCGATCACGCCGACATCTATGGCGACTACCAGGCCGAATCACAGTTTGGCGAAGCGCTGAAAGCATCGGCGGCATTGCGCCAGCGCATGCAGCTGATCACCAAGTGCGGTATTCGTCTTCGTTCCGCACAGCGTCCGTACCGCATCAACTACTACGATACTTCGGCAACCTACGTGCGTGCGCAAGTGGAGCAGTCACTGCGAAACCTGCACACCGAACAATTGGACCTGGTGTTGATCCATCGTCCCGACTACCTGATGGACGCCGCCGCGCTGGCCGACACCTTCGCCACGCTCACGCGCGAAGGCAAGGTCGCAAACTGGGGCGTGTCCAATCACACGACCAGCCAGTTCGCCTTGCTGCATCAGCATCACCCGCTGACCACCAACCAGATTGAACTGTCGCCGCTGCAGATGAACGCGCTGGACGACGGCACGCTCGACCAGGCCCAGCAACTGGGCCTGCGTCCGATGATCTGGTCACCGCTGGGTGGTGGTCGCCTGTTCACCGGCGACGACGAACAGGCCATGCGCGTATGCGCCGAGATGACGACCATCGCACACCGCCATGGCATCACGCTCACCACGCTGGCGTTTGCATGGGCCCTGCGCCACCCATCGCGCCCGCACGTGATCACCGGCACCGGCCGTATCGAAGGATTGCGCGAAGCGGTGGCCGCGTTAAACGTGACGCTGGAGGTCGAGGACTGGTATGCGATCTGGACGGCGAGCAAGGGCCACTCAGTCCCCTGACGCCAGCCCACGCAACCGGTTTAGCGGTTGCTCACACCATGCGGCACGTGGCCCGTCGCCACGTGCTTGCGTGCGGACTCCACGTTCGCCGGTGAATCGTCGAAGAAGATGTCCGCGCCGAAGGCATCGAGGAACGGTCCCTTGTCGCGCCCGCCAAGGAACAGTGCCTCGTCGATGCGCACACCCCAGCGACGCAAGGTGAGGATCACGCGCTTGTGCGCCGGCGCGGAGCGTGCGGTGACGAGCGCGGTGCGGATGGGTGAATCTTCCGCTGGGAATGCCGCCTGCAGGCGATGCACGGCGGTGAGGAAGCCGCGGAACGGCCCCACGGAAAGTGGCTCGTTGGCGAGCTTGTGTTCGCTGCGATGGAACGCTTCCAGCCCTTCCTCACGCGACACGCGTTCGCCTTCGTCGCCGAAGATCACGGCGTCGCCGTCGAAGGCGATGCGCAACTGCTCGGTAGCACGTGGCGGCGCCGTGGAGGGAAGAATCGTTGCCGCGGCCACGCCCGCAGCCAGCGCGCGGCCCACGTCTTCGGCATTGGCGGAAAGGAACAGGTCGGCCTTGAACGGTGCGATGTAATCGGAGGTCGGCGCGCCGCTGGTGAACGCTGCGCGGCTGATTTCCAGGCCGTAATGCTGGATCGCATTGAAGATGCGCAGGCCGGTGTCGCCCGAATTGCGCGACAGCAGGATCACCTCGACCGGCGGCACGTCACCCGCCAGCTTGTTCAGGCCCAGCAGCTTCTGCACCAGCGGAAACGCCACACCCGGCTTGAGCAGCTCGTTCTCGTGCTCGATCTGGAAGGCGCGATAGGCATCCAGGCCCTGGTGCTCGAACAGTTCGTGGCTGTCGCCCAAGTCGAAGAGGGCGCGCGAGGAAATGGCCACCACGAGGCGGTTATCGCCGGCGGAGGAAGGGTCGTGCGCGTCGGACGCGGTGCGGGTCATGGGGGCAATTTAGCGCAAAAGGCGAGGAGTGAGTTAAGAGGAGTGAGTAGTGGGAGTAGAGCGACTCGGTCGCATGCCTTCTCTCACTACTCACTCCTCTTAACTCACTCCTGTTCTCTCAATCGGGCGCGAATTGCTCATCCAGAATGCGCTGCTCCAAATTGTGCTCGGGATCGAACAGCAGGCGCACGCCCTGCCCCGCCGACTGGCGGATTTCCACTTCGCGGATGTCGCGCACTTCGTGGTAGTCGGCGGTGGCGCTCACCGGGCGTTTGCCGGGATCGAGCACACGCATCGAGACCAGCGTGCGATGCGGCAGGATGGCACCACGCCAGCGACGCGGACGGAACGGGCTGATCGGCGTGAGCGCCAGCACGTTGGCATCCAGCGGCAGGATCGGCCCGTGCGCGGAAAGGTTGTACGCGGTGGAACCGGCCGGCGTCGACACGAGGATGCCGTCGCAGACGAGGTTCTGCAGCTTCACGATGTCGTTGAGCTTCACTTCCAGATGCGCCGCCTGGTTGCTCTGGCGCAGCAGCGACACTTCGTTGAAGGCGAGTGCGTGACACACCTCACCGCTGACATCGACCGTGCGCATTTCCAGCGGATACAGCACCGCGGCATGCGCGCGCGAAATGCGCTCTTCCAGCTCGTCGATACGATGCTTGTTCATCAGGAAGCCGACGCGTCCCAGCTTCATGCCGTAGACGGGTGCTGGCAACGCGCGATAGGCATGCAGCGTGCGCAGCATGAAGCCGTCGCCGCCCAACGCGACGATGACGTCCGATGCTTCCGGCTCCGCATCGCCGTAGCGATCGATGAGCTTGCGGCGAGCCTGCTGGGCGACGTTGGTTTCGCTGGCGACGAAGGCGAAGCGCATGGGGTCGGTCAACGGTCAGGGCGAGGACGCCAGTTGAGCGTAGATGGACGAAGGGCGCAAGACCGTTGCCGGTTTGCGCCCTGCTTGTCTCGTTCCCAAATACATCCATCCCCTCACCGTCATTCCCGCGAAAGCGGGAATCCAGTGCCTCTGATTTTGTCTTTAAAGGCACTCGTTGCGCTTTAAAGGCGCTGGATTCCCGCTTTCGCGGGAATGACGGAGAGGGAGTACAAACGGTAGTGAATCATCGCGCACCCTCAGTGGCTGCCCAGCAAAACCGGGCAGCCCTGAGCCAATTACTGGTTCACCGGCACCTGCGCCAACTGCGCCAGGCGACGGACGGCGACCGAAGCGATCGGGTAGTCCGCGTTCTGGGTGAGGATTTCCGCCAGCATGCTGCGCGTGTACTTCAGCGTGGCGTCGTCACGCTGCAGCCACGCCTGCACCGGCGAGATGTCCTTGGAGCTGCCGGTCATCGTCAGCACCTGCAGGGCCAGCGCGCGATGCTGGTGGTTGAGCTCGTCCAGCAGCGAACCGCGTGCCTGTGCGTGCCACGCACCTTCCACCGGCAGCGCTTCGATCTGGCTGCGCAGCCATTCCAGGTCGAGTGCCTCGCCCAGTTCGTAGAACACGCCGGCCACCTTGGCGATCGGCTGGCCGCCCTGCGTGGCCACTTCGACGATGTCGAGCATGGCGCGCAGTTCCGGCAGCCGCGCCATGCGCAGCGCGAGTTCACCCGGCATGCCCAGGCCTTCCCACTTTTCCTGGCTGGTGGCGAAGTCCTGCTTGCCGGTTTCGGTGAGGGCCACCGGCAACGCGGCGCGCAGTTCGGTCACGCCGGTCTGGTAGCGCGCCACGTTGGCGTTGATGTCGAGCGTGCCGCCCGGGCGGTTGAGCAACCAGCGCGTGGTGTGACGCAGCAGCGACCAGATCTGCAGGATCGCATCGATCTGCGTGTTCTCCGCCACCTTGCCGTCCAGCGCCTCGATCTGCGCCCACAGTTCGCGCGCATCGAGAATCTCGCGTGCAGCCGTGTACGCCTTGGCGATGGCCGCCGGACCCTGACCGGTATCCTCCTGCATGCGCATCATGAAGGTGGCGCCCATGCGGTTGATGGTGGAGTTGGTCACGGCCGTGGCGATGATTTCGCGCTTCAGGCGATGGCGCTGCATGTGCTCGGCGTACTTGCCGTGCAGCGGTTCGGGGAAGTAGCGCACCAGTTCCTTGGAAAGGTACGGATCTTCCGGCACGTCCGAATCGAGCAGCTGCTGGTACAGCTTGATCTTGTCGTACGACAGCAGCACCGAGAGTTCCGGACGCGTCATGCCGATGCCACGCGTCTTGCGCTCCACCAGCTCCGCTTCGCCCGGCAGGTTTTCCACCTGGCGATCAAGCAGGCCTTCCGATTCCAGCTGGCGGATGAAGTGCGCCATCGAACCGATGCGGTGCACCGACTGGTGTTCCATCAGCGTGATGGCCTGGTTCTGGCGATAGTTGTCCCACAGCACCAACTGGCCCACTTCGTCGGTCATGCTGGCCAGCAGCGTATTGCGCTGCTCGGTGGTCAGTTCGCCGCGCTGCACGGCGTCGCCGAGCAGGATCTTGATGTTCACCTCGTGGTCGGAAGTGTCCACGCCGGCTGAGTTGTCGATGAAGTCGGTGTTGAGCAGCACGCCGTGCTGGGCCGCTTCGATGCGGCCCTTCTGCGTGAAGCCCAGGTTGCCGCCCTCGCCAACCACCTTGCAGCGCAGCTCCACGCCGTTCACGCGCAGCGCATTGTTGGCGCGGTCGCCCACGTCGGCATGCGTTTCGGAACTCGACTTCACATAGGTGCCGATGCCGCCGTTCCACAGCAGGTCCACCGGCGCCTTCAGGATGGCGCTGAGCAGGTCGTTCGGCGCCAGCTGCGTCACGTCCGGCTTGAGGCCGAGCACTGCACGCACTTCCGGCGAGATCGGAATCGACTTGAGCGTGCGCGGATACACGCCGCCGCCCGCAGAGATGAGCGACTTGTCGTAATCGTCCCAGCTCGAACGCGGCAGCTTGAACATGCGCTCGCGCTCGGCGAACGAACGCTCGATGTCCGGATTCGGATCGAGGAACACGTGGCGATGGTCGAACGCGGCCAGCAGGCGGATGTGGCGCGACAGCAGCATGCCGTTGCCGAACACGTCGCCCGACATGTCGCCGATGCCCACGCAGGTGAAGTCCTGCGACTGGCTGTCACGGCCCAGCGCACGGAAGTGACGCTTCACCGATTCCCACGCGCCCTTGGCGGTGATGCCCATGCCCTTGTGGTCGTAACCGTTCGAGCCGCCCGAGGCGAAAGCATCGCCCAGCCAGAAACCGTGCTCGACCGAAATGGCGTTGGCAATGTCGGAGAACGTCGCGGTGCCCTTGTCGGCCGCCACCACCAGGTAGGGGTCGTCGTTGTCATGGCGCACCACATCGTGCGGCGGCACCACCTTGCCTTCGATCAGGTTGTCGGTGATGTCGAGCAGGCCGCTGATGAACATGCGGTAGCACGCAATGCCCTCGGCCAGCTGCGCGTCGCGGTCGCCGTTCACCGGCGGACGCTTCACGAAGAAGCCGCCCTTCGAGCCCACCGGCACGATCACGGTGTTCTTCACCATCTGCGCCTTCACCAGGCCAAGCACTTCGGTGCGGAAGTCTTCGCGGCGATCAGACCAGCGCAGGCCGCCGCGCGCCACCGAACCGAAGCGCAGGTGGATGCCTTCCACGCGCGGCGCGCTGACGAAGATTTCGCGGTACGGCACCGGCTTGGGCAGGTCCGGCACGCGATGCGAGTCGAACTTGAAGCTGATGTAGCTGCGGTACTGGTCGTTCCACTGCTGGAAAAAGCTGGTGCGCAGCGTGGCGCGGATCAGCGCCATGAAGCTGCGCAGGATGCGGTCGTCATCGAGGCTGGAGACGGTTTCCAGCAGCGTGCCGATGGTTTCCTCCACCACCGAGAGCTGCTCGGCGCGCGGCTTCGACAACGCCGCGACCAGGTCGTCGATGAGCGCCGGATGCGCGTGGCGCAGCGACTCGGGAATGAGCACCTGCATTTCGTTGCGCAGCAGGTCGCCCGCGCGCTTGAGCTCGTCGCTGGACAGCGATTCGCGGCGCGGATCGAACTTGGCCAGGAACAGCTCCACCAGCAGGCCGGCAATGGCCGGATAGCGGTTGAAAGCGTCTTCCATGTAGCTCTGCGAGAACGCCACGCCGGTCTGCAACAGGTACTTGCAGTAGCCGCGCAGCATGGCGATCTGGCGCCAATTCAACTTCGCGCCGAGCACCAAGCGATTGAAGCCGTCGTTCTCGGCGTTGCCGCGCCAGATCTGCTCGAAGGCGTCTTCGAACAGCGTGCCCACCTGCTCAACGCTGAAGGCGAGGCTGCCGGCGGTCTGCACTTCGAAGTCCTGGATGTACAGCACGGTGCCGCCGACGTTGATGTCGTACAGGTGCTCGGTGAGCACGCGCAGACCCAGGTTCTCCAGCTGCGGCAGCACTTCGGACAACGCAATGTCGCCGCCGCTTCGGTAGATCTTGAAGCGCAGTTCGTCCGGACGAGCGTCCGGGTGATAGAACGACATGCGCACCGCGTCGTCGCCCTTCAGCAACGACAACTGGCGCACGTCCTCGGCGGCGGCGGCGGGCGCCACGTCTTCGATGTAGCCGGCCGGCAAGGCCTTGCCATAGCGATTGGCCAGCACCACGCCGTCATGGTCGCCCAGTTTGGCCACCAGCGCGTCGCGCAGGTCGTCCTGCCAGTTGCGCACGATGGTCGCCACGCCCTTTTCGAGCTCGGCGGCGTCGAACTGCACGTGGTCGCCGATCTTCGGACGCACCACCACATGCAGGCGCACAAGCGCGGCCTCGCCCATCAGCACGGACGAATCCAGATGCTCGCCGCGCATCGCGTCGCGCAGCAGCGCTTCGATGCGCTCGCGCACCGAGGTGTTGAAGCGGTCGCGCGGCACGAACACCGTGCAGGTGATGAAGCGGCCGTAACGGTCGCGGCGCACGAACAGGCGCGTGCGTGCGCGCTGGCGCAACTCGAGGATACCCATCGAGACGCTGTAGAGCTCATCTTCGCTGGCCTGGAACAGCTCGTCGCGCGGCAGGATTTCCAGGATGTGGCGCAGCGCCTTGCCCGAGTGCGAATCGCGCTTCAGGCCGGAGTGATCCATGACGTATTCGAACTTCTGGCGCACCAGCGGCACGTTCTGCGGGCGCGACATGTAGGCACTGGACGTGAACAGGCCAAGGAAGCGCTGCTCGGCCACCGGCTTGCCGTTGGCGTCGAACTTGAGCACGCCCACGTAATCCATGTAACCCGAACGGTGCGCGTGCGAGCGCGCATTGGTCTTGGTGAGGATGATGGCGTCGGTCGAGCCGGACTGCGGCAGGTCGTGCGCCACCAGGGTGCGCAACGAACGCGGCGCCAGCGAACGCTCGCTCTTGTGCAGGATGCCCATGCCCGAGGCATCGTTGGCGCGCAACACTTCTTCGCCGTCGGCCTCGGTCACTTCGTATTCGCGATAGCCAAGAAAGGTGAAGTTGTCGTCGGCGAGCCAGCGCAGGAATTCCGCCGCCTCCTTGACCGAAGCGGCATCCAGCGGCATTTGGCGCGACGGCAGTTCGTCGGCGATGGCGATGACCGTGTCGCGCATCTTCATCCAATCGTTGACCGCCGCGCGCACGTCTTCCAGCGCGCCTTCAAGCTGCGCCTTGAGCTTGGCCTGCTCGGCCTCGTCCGCCACACGGTCCACTTCGAAATGCATCACCGATTCGGGCTGCCCGCCTTCGGTGCCGATCTTGACCAGCTTGCCGGCGGTGTCGCGCGTCACCTCCACCACGGGATGGATCACGGCGTGGATCTGCAGGTGTTCGGCCGCCACCATGGTGACGGTGTCGACCAGGAACGGCATGTCGTCGGTGACGACCTGGACGTAGCTGCGGCCGGCGTGGCCCGTTGCCGGGTTGACCACGCGCACCGAGGCGCGGCCCGGCTGGCGCTGCTGCATGAAGTCGAGCAGGTCGGCGATCAGCGCGGCCCACTCGGGTGCGGTATGGAGTTCGAGATCGCCGTCGGCGATACGCGCGAAGAAAGCGCTGATAAAAAATTGCGCCTCATCAAGGCGCCCGGTAGGAAATCCGCTTTGCTTCAGTTCTTCGAGAACAACAGTGGGGAACGAGCTGTTGCTAGCCGCACGAATCGCGTTCATGGCATCTACTGTGTTGGGGAGACGGATGAGGCTAAAAAAACCCTCAAAAGGATACGCCTCGCGTCATGCCTATTCCACCTTTGCGAATGGCGTACTTCAGCTAGCGGCAGGCCATGACGCCCGTGCAGCAATCGAGGCAGCGGCGGTTTTCGCGACGTTTGCGTGACAGCGCGGAACAGACCTGCGCTCGCATGCGGCGAAGAAAAACTTGCCGCGCTCGCGTGTTGCCCGCGCGATGCGCGCAGCACGCGCATCGATGCGGCTACGCAGTACCAGGCCGTATGTCGCCGTAGCGAGGTGTTCAAAACGTTGCAGCGCAGCAGATGAAATCGCGTTGTCATGGCGTACGGAAAAGGTGGCTCGCAACGCGGGCGTGGCCAACCGGTGGTCATTGAGCTTGTTGCAAGCAAGCGCGATTTCGATGCAACCGGACCATCGGCACAGGCTTTCCCCCGAGGTCGCTGGCACCATGCACGCGCTGGCCAAGGTCCGCATCTCGATGGCCGACACCCTTCCTTCACGGAATTCAGCCAAAATTAGTACCCACGATCCACGCGAGGGGTACAGCAACCAGGCTCCACAGAGCACGCGAAGCGCGCGGAGCGGCCCTGGAGGCCCAACCAGCGTGTCAGGGGTGGCTCTACAAATTGTAAACTGTACGGTATAGTCCAAGCTCGCTTGTCTGAACGAGCCATGGCTTCCCGGTCCCCGCCCATCCCGGTTTCCCGTCGTCGGGACCTCCGGATACGCGGGGTTGCTGTGTGTTCGTCGCAAGCCCCTTTTGTCGTCGCCCGGAGAGGCGCCGACGCGCTGCATCCCCCGACCACATTAAGAAGAATGGAGCCCACATGAAGTCCACGTCACTGCGCACACCTCTGCTGTGCCTTGGCCTGCTCTCACTGGCCGCCTGTGGCAAAGGCAAGGAACAAGGTCCGCCGCAGATGCCACCGCCCGAAGTCGGTGTCGTCAAGGCGCAGGCCCAGAGCACGCCGCTGGCCAAGGACCTCGTGGGCCGCGTGTCCGCCTTCCGCAGCGCCGATGTCCGCGCCCGCGTCTCGGGCGTGCTGGTCAAGCGCGTCTATCAGGAAGGCACCGACGTCAAGCAAGGCCAGGTGCTGTTCGAGATCGACCCGGCCGTCTACCAGGCCGCGCTGGACTCGGCCAAGGCCAACCTGGCCGCGGGACAGGCCAACTACGTGAACTTCCACAACCTGGCCGAGCGCGACCGCAAGCTGCGCCCGCAGAACTACATCTCGCAGTCCGACCTGGACGCCGCCGAAGCCAACGAGCGCAGCAGCGCCGCCACGGTGAAGCAATTGCAGGCGGCAGTGGAGAACGCAAAGATCAACCTGGGCTACACGCGTGTGGTGTCGCCCATCGACGGCCGCGCCGGTCAGCAGCAGGTGACCGAGGGCGCCATCGTCGGCGCCGGTGCCGCCGATACGGGCTCCAACTCCACGTTGCTCACCACGGTCGACCAGCTCGATCCGCTGTACGTGAACTTCACGGTCAGCGCGGCCGATCTCGATCGCCTGCGCGCCGCCCAGGCCGCCGGCAATGTGTCGCTGAGCGACCAGGCCAAGACCTCGGTGAAGGTCACCCTGCCCGACGGCAGCAAGTACGACCAGGACGGCGCGCTGGACTTCTCCGGCGCCACGGTCGACCCGACCACCGGCTCGGTGAACCTGCGCGCGTTGCTGGCCAACCCGCAGCGCCGTCTGTTGCCGGGTACGTACGTCACCATCACCGCCAACCTCGGCGAGCTGCACAACGTCTTCCTGGTGCCGCAGGCGGCCGTCCAGCGTGACGTGGTCGGCGCCTATGCGCTGGTGGTGGGCCAGGACGGCAATGTCGTCCGCAAGAACGTCAGCGCCGAGAACCAGGCCGGTCCGAACTGGATCGTCACCAAGGGCCTGAGCAACGGCGACCAGGTGATCGTCTCCGGCCTGCAGACGGTGCAGCCCGGCAAACCGGCCAAGGCGGCGCCGTTCCAGCCCGACCAGAAGCCCGGCGAGCAGGGTCAACCGGCAGCAGCGGGACATGCTGCTGGCGGCCAGCAGTAAAGGGAGTCGACCGACATGCCGAGTTTCTTTATTGACCGCCCCATCTTCGCGTGGGTGGTAGCCATCCTGATCACTCTGGTTGGCACCATCTCCGTGTTGAACATGGGTATCGAGTCGTACCCGAACATTGCGCCGCCCCAGGTGGTGGTGTCCGCGACGTACCCGGGCGCCAACGCCGACACCATGGAGAAGAACGTCACCCAGGTGATCGAGCAGCAGCTCACCGGTATCGACCACCTGCTGTACTTCAGTTCCTCGTCCAACTCCAACGGCACCACCTCGATCACGCTGAGCTTTGAAACCGGTACCGATCCGGACATCGCCCAGGTGCAGGTGCAGAACAAGGTGCAGCTCGCGCTGCCGCGCCTGCCTACCGCCGTGACCCAGCAGGGCGTGGTGGTGGCCAAGAGCAACCCGGACTTCCTGATGTTCGTGTCGCTGGTGTCCAACAACCCGGACATCGACGGCAACCGCCTGGCCGACGTGATTGCGTCGCAGGTGGCGGACCAGGTCGGCCGCATCCCCGGCGTGGGCGCCACCCGCCTGATCGGCGCCGAGTACGCCATCCGCATCTGGCTCAACCCGGACAAGATGCACGGCTACGGCTTGTCGCCCAGCTCGGTCTTTTCCGCCGTGGCGGCGCAGAACGTGCAGTTCGCCGCCGGTTCGCTGGGTGCCGATCCGTCGCCGAAGGACCAGGGCTTCACCGCCACGGTCTCCGCTGAAGGCCGTTTCTCCTCCCCGCAGGAGTTCGGCAACATCATCCTGCGCGCCAACAGCGACGGCACGGTGGTGAAGCTCAGCGACGTGGCGCGTCTGGACTTCGGTCCGCAGAGCTACGGCCTGGGTGCGACGTGGAACGGCCAGCAGGTCGGCGGCCTGGGTGTGCAGTTGCTGCCCGGCGCCAACGCGCTGGACGTGGCCGACGCCGTCAAGGCCAAGATGAATGAGCTTTCGAAGGACTTCCCCGAAGGCGTCACCTGGTTCGCCCCCTACGACACCACGCCGTTCGTGACGATCTCCATCAAGGAAGTGGTGCACACCCTGATCGAGGCCATCATCCTCGTCTTCCTGGTGATGCTGATCTTCCTGCAGAACTTCCGCGCCACGGTCATTCCGACCCTGGTGATCCCGGTGGCTTTGCTCGGTACCTTCATCGGCCTGGTGGCACTGGGTTTCACCATCAACCAGCTGACCTTGTTCGGCATGGTGCTGGCCATCGGTATCGTGGTGGACGACGCGATCGTGGTGATCGAGAACGTCGAACGCATCATGACCGAGGAGCAACTCTCGCCGAAGGAAGCCACGCGCAAGGCGATGGGCCAGATCACCGGTGCGGTGGTTGCCATCACGGTGGTGCTGGCGGCGGTGTTCGTGCCGTCCGCGCTGCAGCCGGGAGCGTCGGGCGTGATCTACAAGCAGTTCGCGCTGACCATCGCGGTGTCGATGGGCTTCTCCGCGTTCCTCGCGCTGTCGTTCACTCCCGCGCTGTGCGCCACGCTGCTCAAGCCGGAGCACGACCACAAGAAGAACATCGTCTACCGCAAGTTCAACCAGGTCTTCGACTGGGTCACGCACACCTACAGCGGCCACATCGGCAGTGCGACGCGTCATGCGCCGCGCTGGATGATCGTGTTCGCGCTGGTGGCGGTGCTTGCCGGCTTCCTCTATACGCGCCTGCCGACCAGCTTCGTGCCGAGTGAAGACCAGGGCTTTGCGCTGGCCATCGTCAACCTGCCGCCGGGTGCCACCCTGCAGCGCACGCAGGCCGTGATGGCCGAGATGCGCGAGCGGGTCAAGAAGAGCCCGTACAACGACGACATCATCGGCATGTACCAGATCAGCGGCTTCAGCTTCATCGGCCAGAGCGAAAGCACCGGCATGGCCTTCATCAAGCTCAAGGACTGGGACGCGCGAGCGATCACGGCCGATGACTTGATCTTGAAGTTGAACGGCGTGTTCCACGGTATTCGCGACGCGCAGATCTTCGTGGTCAACCTGCCCACCATCCGCGGCTTGAGCCAGTTCGGCGGCATCGACATGTATCTGCAGGCCCGTGCCGGCCAGACGCACGGCGAGCTGATGCAGGCGATGGCCACCACGGTGGGCAAGGCGAAGGACAACAAGGCCCTGTTCGGCGTGCGTCCCAACCAGCTGCCCGATGCACCGCAGTGGAACATGAAGGTGGATCGCGTGCAGGCGCAGTCGATGGGCATGTCGGTGAGCGACGTGTACACGGCCATCCAGCTCACGCTGGCGCCGGTGTACGTCAACGACTTCGTCTATGGCGGCCGCGTGAAGCGCGTCTACCTGCAGGCGGACCAGGCCTACCGCATGGGCCCCGACGCGTTGCAGCACATCTACACGCCCAGCAGCCTGGCGCCGGGCCCGGCGGCCTCGAACGGCTCGTCCACGTCCAGCTCCACGTCGACGTATCAGGCCACGGTCAATCCGTACAACATGATCCCGATCTCCAGCGTGGTGAAAACCGACTGGGGTATGGGCTCGCCCGCGCTGACCCGCTACAACGGCTACGCCGCAGTGGAAATCGTGGGTAACGAAGCGCCGGGGTATTCCACCGGCCAGGCCATGAACGCCTTGCAGGGCATCGTCGATCACGACCTGCCCAAGGGCTTCGGTGCGGACTGGACCGGCCAGTCGTACCAGGAAATCCTGGCGGGCAACTCGGCCACGCTGCTGCTGGCGCTGTCGATCCTGATCGTGTTCCTGTGCCTTGCCGCCCTGTACGAGAGCTGGTCGATTCCGGTCGCCGTGCTGCTGGTGGTGCCGCTGGGTCTGCTCGGTACGGTCGTGTTCTCGATGTTGCGCGGCTTGCCGAACGACATGTACTTCAAGATCGGCATGATCACGGTGATCGGCCTGGCCGCGAAGAACGCGATCCTGATCGTGGAGTTCGCGGTGGAGCAGCAACAGGAAGGCAAGTCGCTGTTCGAGGCCGTCATTACGTCGTCCCGCCAGCGATTGCGCCCGATCCTGATGACTTCCATGGCCTTCATCCTCGGCGTGTTCCCGCTGTTCATTTCCACCGGTGCCGGCGCGAACTCGCGTCACGCCATCGGTACGGGCGTGATCGGCGGCATGATCTTCGCCACCTTCCTGGGTCTGCTGCTGATCCCGGTGTTCTACGTGACGGTGCGCCGCGCACTGGGCGACAAGCTGGACGAACCGTCCCGCAAGATTCGCCCGGCACATGGCGGTACCGCCACCGATACGCCGCAGGGTGGCGGTGGCAATGGCGGTACGCCGAGCAGTGCCATGCAGCCGTTCGATTCGGATCCGCGCCGCGGCGCGTAATCCGAGTCTCCGGCAGTCAAACAAGAAAGCCCCGGTCGCGAGACCGGGGCTTTTTTCATGCGTCACTCGCGTCACCCTGCGTTTCCGAAAAGGCCGCGCGTGCCGGCTGCTGATAATGTGCGGCTACGGCCATCCCTGCTTTCGCCCGCATGCGCTCATTCGTTGACTGGCTCGAACAACGCGATCCCGGCACGCATCGCCGCATCAAGGGACTGCGGCTGGTCACCGCCTATGGCCTGGCGGCGGCGATCGGCACCTTGCACGATGTGGCGCATCCGTTCGGCAGCCTCGTCGCCGTTGGCTCGTTGGCAGCGAATATGGCGTTGTGGGCCAGCGTTTCCGAAGCGCGGCATACGCGCTTTGAATCCAGCCGCGATCTCGCCCTGCTCTGCCTGGCCGCCACGCTGGGCGCACTGATGCAGGCGATGCTGGTGCCGGCACTTTCTCCGCTAGGGCAGAACGGAGCGGAATTCACGCTGGTCAGCGGTGCGTTCCTCGCCAGCTATCTCAAGCGCTATGGCGTCACTGGCGCGGGCGTCGGTTCGCAGATCTACATTGGCCAGTTGCTGGCCTACACCATGCGGCTCGACACATCGGCATGGCAGGCGATCGTGATCGCGGGATGCATCGCCATGCTCGCATCCATCGTGCCGCGATTGCTGTCCGGTCCTGCCGAGCGGCCTGCGGAACTGGCCGTGCTTTCGCCGGCGGATGTGCCCGGACGCTGGCACCTGTCGGCGCCCTTCATCATGGGCGTGCAGGCCGCCGTGGCATCGCTGATCGTGGTGGCGCTCAATGCGCGCCTGCACCTGCCCGAATCGGCATGGGCGGTCACGGCGTGCACCTATGTGGTGGCCGGCAGCGCCACGGGCACGGCGCAACGCGTGCGCCGGCGCATCGTGGGCACGCTGATTGGCGTACCGCTGGGCCTTGCCTGTCTTCCGCTGGCCGAGCATGCGCCGCTGGTGATCTGGACGCTGGCCGCCGTGGCGATGGTGGTCTATGCGATGGCGTTGCCGGAACGCTATGACATTGCCTGCGCCGCGTTCGCCTTCACCCTGATCGTCACGCTTGCCGCGTCGGGCGAACACTCGATCATGTTCTTGAGCGCGCGCATCTGGCAGACGCTGCTCGGTGGCTTGCTCGGCCTGCTCGCCGCGCACCTGATCCTGCCGCTGCGCACCGCGGAATCACCCGCGGTGCGCGCGTGATACGTCAGTCGTCGCTGCTCACCGTGGTGTTGCGACCGCGCTGCTTGGCCTGATACAGGCGCCGGTCGACCAGTTCGAGGAACGACAGGCGCTCATCGCCATGCATCGGCACCACCGTGCCCGCGCCAATGCTCATGGTCAGCGCCTTGCGTGCCATGGAGCGTTCGTGCGGAATCCACTCGTGCTCGATCAACGCGTGGCAGCGCTCGGCCACCTCGCGTGCGGCGGCCGCATCGGTATCGGGCAGCACCAGCACGAACTCCTCGCCGCCGAAGCGCGCCAGGAAATCGTGTGAGCGACGCACCGCTTTCTCCAGCACCTTGGCCACCAGCTTGAGGCAATAGTCGCCCTGCACGTGGCCGTAGTGGTCGTTGTACTGCTTGAAGTAATCGATATCGAGCATCAGCAGCGACAGCGGCTTGCCACTGCGGCGCGCCTGCTCCCAGTCTTCGTCGAACACGGTGTCGAAGCGGCGGCGGTTGGCGATGCCGGTGAGGCCGTCCTTGAACGACAGCGCTTCCAGCTCGCGCTGCAATTCGATCAGACGCTGCTCGGTGCGCTTGCGTTCGCTGATGTCGAACATGAAGCCGACCAGCGCATCCACGCTGCCGTCGTCCTTGCGCACCACGTGCACCACGTCGCGTATCCACACGTAGCCGCCATCTTTGCGCAGCGCGCGATAGTCGGCTTCGTGGTCCACGCCGGCCTTCGATTGCGCCACGCAGAAATTCACCGCCCAGTCGCGGTCTTCCGGATGAATGCGCTCGGCCCAGTCCTGCACACTCACCCAACTGTCGGGCGCCCAGCCCAGCAGGTGCTCGATCTGCGGGCCGATATAGGAAAACGACAGGCTGTCCCACTGGATGCGCCAGGGAATGGCCTTGGTGGACTCCAGCAAGGTCTTGTAGACCATGCTTTCTTCTTCCAGCTTCTCGACGATATCGGTCATGGGCAGCTCGCGGTACGTGGCTTGGGACCTGACCGTGAAGCAACCATCGTGCCGCGGCCGGACGGCCGTTCGCGAAAGCGCCAACCAGCGCCACTGGACGCGCTTTTCTGCCATCAGGTGAGCAGGCGACCAGAGCGGCGCGTCACATCGAGATAGCCCCGCGCCGTCAGTTCCCGACGTGCCGGGACGAATGCATTCGCACGCCACGCGATGCAGGGTCGATCGGGGAGAAGGAAAGAAGTTCGCCATCCTTGGCGGGAGGGGTGGCCTGCTCCCTGGCTGATCGCAAGTATTTGCGATCGATCTTGCGGGAGTCAATCGAGTCGATGCCCGCAAATGAAAGCCCCCGGCCGCGACGCGACCGGGGGCTCTCATGGATACCGCTTAGCGCAGGCCGGTTTCGGCGCGCGCGATCACGATGCGCTGGATTTCGCTGGTGCCTTCGTAGATCTCGGTGATCTTGGCATCGCGGAAGTAGCGCTCCAGCGGCATCTCGCGGGAATAACCCATGCCGCCGTGGATCTGCACCGCCTGATGCGAAATCCACATCGCCGCTTCCGATGCCACCAGCTTGGCCATGGAAGCCTCGGTGCCGAAGCGGCCGCCGTTCTTTTCCGCCTCGCCCTTGGTCCATGCCGCGCGCAACGTCAGCAGCGTGGCAGCGTCGAGCTTGCACTTCATGTCAGCGATCTTGGCCTGCGTCATCTGGAACGTGCCGATGGGCGTGCCGAAGGCCTTGCGGTCGCGCGACCACTGCACCGACGCCTCGTACGCGGCGCGCGCAATGCCCACGGCCTGCGAAGCAATGCCGATGCGGCCGGCGTCGAGCAGGCCCATGCCGATCGCAAAGCCCTTGCCCTCCTCGCCCAGCAGGTTTTCCTTCGGGCACACGTAATCGTGGAATTCGATTTCGCAGGTGGCCGACGCGCGAATGCCCAGCTTGGGTTCGCTCTTGCCGGCGTGGAAGCCCGGCAGCTGCGTGTCGATGATGAAGGCCGACACGCCCTTGGCGCCGATGCCCGGCGTGGTGATGGCGAACAGGATGATGTAGCGCGCCACCATGCCGGAGGTGATCCAGCTCTTCTTGCCGTTGATCACCCAGTCGCCGTTGGCGTTCTTCGTGGCGCGCGTATGCATGGCCGAGGCATCGGAGCCCGACTGCGGCTCGGTGAGCGCGTAGGCGCCAATGCCCTCGCCCTGCGCAATGGCGCGCACGTACTTCTGCTTCTGCTCCTCGGTGCCGTGCTTGAGGATGCCGGTGCAGAACAGCGAATTGTTGACCGACATGATGGTCGCGGTGGCGGCGTCGGCCGCGGCGATCTCGATCATGGCCAGCACGTAGGCGATCGGGTCCATGCCCGCGCCGCCGTACTCGGTGGGCACCTCGATGCCCATCAGGCCCAGCTGACCCATCTCGCGGATGTTCTCCAGCGGGAACTCCCCCTTCTCGTCCAGCTCCGCCGCCACCGGCACGATGCGCTTCTGCGCGAAATCGCGAGCAATGGCCTGGATGGACAGCTGGTCGTCGGTGAATCGGAAATCCATGAAAGGCTCCAAGGGGATCAGGGAAGCCCTCCATTTTATCCCGGCTGGCCGCGCGACCTCTGTGCGGGTGCAGCAAGAGCCAGGAGCAAGCGAAGAGGAGCGAGAGAAACAGAGCCAGGCCTTCTCTCACTTCTCACTTCTCACTTCTCTTCTCTCACTTCTCACTCTCTCCCCTCACTTCTCGCTCCTTGACGCAGGGCGCGCCCAGTTCTAGCCTTATGTATCTCTGCATCGCGATATAAGGATAACGATGGACCTGGCTACCGCCTCCAGCGTGCTGCGCCTGCTGGCGGACCCCACCCGGGTACGTCTGCTTGCCTTGCTCGAACGCGAAGAGCTGACCGTGGCCGAGCTCGCCGCCGTGCTTCACCTGGCGCAACCCCGCGTGTCCACGCATCTGGCCAAGCTCAAGGAAGCCGAACTGGTGCGCGACCGCCGCGCCGGCGTTTCCGCTTACTACCGGGCCAACGCCGAAACCGACGAACACCTGCAGGTGCTGCTGCGCTCCCTGCGCGAGAACATCGACGACGCGCTGCTGCGCGAAGACGCCGCCCGCCTTCCCGGCGTGCTGGCCGAGCGCGCGCGCGAAGAAGGCTGGGCCGACACCGTGGCCGGCGACATGGAACGCCACTACTCGCCCGGCCGCACCTGGGAAACCCTGGCGCGCTCACTGCTGCAGCTGCTGGAAACCGGCGACGTGCTGGACATCGCCTCGGGCGACGGCATCACCGCCGAACTGCTGGCGCCGCACGCGCATTCCATCGTCTGCGTGGACAGCAGCGAACGCGTGACCGAAGCCGCCGCGCAGCGCCTCAAGTCCTTCGGCAACGTGGAAGTGCTCAAGGGCGACATGCACGCGCTGGAACTCGGCGACCGCCGTTTCGACCTTGTGCTGATGCTGCACGCCCTCACCTATGCGGAACACCCTGCCCAAGCGGTTGCCGAAGCCGCGCGCGTGCTGCGCAGCGGCGGACGCCTGCTCGCCGTGACGCTGGGCAAGCACGACCACCGCGCCGTGGTGGAACCGTTCGATCACCGCAATCTTGGTTTTTCTGCCGACGAATTGACCGGCTTCGCCAAGAAGGCCGGCCTCGAATCCATGAGCTGTACCCGGCTGAGCCGCGAGCGCAAGGCACCTCACTTCGAAGTGATCAGCCTGCTCGCACGCAAGCCGTAAAGACACATCCCATGTCTACGCATGCCACCCATACCCCTCACCGTCATTCCAGCCCTCGCCGTCATTCCAGCGAAAGCTGGAATCCAGCGACTTTCAGGCGTGACGGAACAGAGCGAAGGCACTGGATGACCAGCCCTTCGGCTGTTGATAAAGCACTTCCAGCTTTCGCTGGAATGACGAGCGAAGGGTGTCGAGCACTGCATCCATTTCCGCGTGAGGAATTCTCCCCATGAGCACGCTCCCCTGGCTCCACCCCGAACGCGTTGCCCTGTTGGAGCGACTGCTGCACGAACGCATCCTCATCATCGACGGCGGCATGGGCACCATGCTGCAGGGTCACGCGCTGGATGAAACCGCTTTTCGCGGCGACCGCTTCGTGGACGGCCACGACAGCGCGCACACCCACGATCATCCCGGCAGCTGCGACCTCAAGGGCAACAACGACCTGCTCACGCTTACCAACCCGGACATCATCCGCGGCGTGCACGAGGCCTATCTCGAAGCCGGTGCGGACCTGGTCGAAACCAACACCTTCAACTCCACGCGCATCAGCCAGGCGGATTACCACCTGGAACACCTCGCCTATGAGTTGAACCGCGAGGGCGCCCGCCTTGCACGTGCCGCCTGCGACGCCGCGGAAGCAAAGACGCCGGACAAGCCGCGCTTCGTGATCGGCGTGCTCGGCCCCACCAGTCGCACTGCGTCGCTGTCGCCGGACGTCAACGATCCCGGCTTCCGCAATGTCACCTTCGAAGAGCTGGTCGACAACTACGTGGAATCGGGCAGCGGGCTCGTCGATGGCGGCGCCGACCTCATCATGGTCGAAACCATCTTCGACACGCTCAACGCCAAGGCCGCGTTGTTCGCGCTCAGCGAGCTGTTCCGCCAGCGTGGCGCGCGCCTGCCGGTGATGATCTCCGGCACCATCACCGACCGCTCCGGCCGCACGCTCTCGGGCCAGACGGCCGAAGCGTTCTATTACTCGGTGCAGCACGCGCGCCCGATCTCCGTCGGCCTGAACTGCGCGCTGGGCGCGGCCGACCTGCGTCCGCACGTGCAAGTGCTGAGCAACACGGCGACGTGTTTCGTCAGCACGCATCCGAATGCCGGCCTGCCGAATGCGTTTGGCGAATACGACGAAACACCCGAGCAAATGGCCTCCGTGATCGGCGGCTTTGCCCGCGACGGTTTGCTCAACCTGGTGGGCGGCTGCTGCGGCACCACGCCGGCGCATATCAAGGCAATTGCCGAAGCGGTAAGCAACATCGCGCCACGCACCATCCCTGCCGAAACGCAGGAGGCCGCGTGAAACTCCCTCTCCCCTTGCGGGAGAGGGCTGGGGAGAGGGGGGCATTCGGCTCCATCCTCGCACCTTTAACCAGCGTTACCGCAAGCCCCGCCCCCTCACCTCAATCCTCTCCCCGCCGGGGAGAGGAGGACAACGCATGATGCCTCGCTACACCCGACTCTCCGGCCTCGAGCCGCTGGTCATCACGCCCGACCTGCTGTTCGTCAACGTCGGCGAACGCACCAACGTCACCGGCTCGGCGCAGTTCCGCAAGCTCATCAAGGAAGAACGCTACGAGGAAGCCGTGGACGTGGCGCGCCAACAGGTGGCCAACGGCGCGCAGATCATCGACGTCAACATGGACGAAGGCCTGATCGATTCGGAAGCGGCGATGACGCGCTACCTGAATCTGATCGCCGCCGAACCCGACATCGCCCGCGTGCCGGTGATGGTCGATTCCTCCAAGTGGACGGTGATCGAAGCCGGCCTGCGCTGCCTGCAGGGCAAGGGCATCGTCAATTCCATCTCGATGAAGGAAGGCGAAGAGGTTTTCCTCGAACACGCGCGCAAGGTGCAGCAGTACGGCGCCGCCGTGGTAGTGATGGCGTTCGACGAACAAGGCCAGGCCGACACCTGCGAACGCAAGGTGGAAATCAGCTCGCGCGCCTACGAACTGCTCACCACCAAACTCGATTTCCCGCCCGAAGACATCATCTTCGACCCCAACATCTTCGCCATCGCCACCGGCATCGAGGAACACAACAACTACGCCGTGGACTTCATCGAAGCCACGCGCGAGCTGAAGCGCCGCTTCCCGCATTCGCATGTGTCGGGCGGCGTGTCGAACGTGTCGTTCTCGTTCCGCGGCAACAACATGGTGCGCGAGGCGATCCATTCGGTGTTCCTCTACCACGCCATCAAGGCGGGCATGGACATGGGCATCGTCAACGCCGGCGCGTTGATGATCTACGACGACCTGCCGGAAGAACTGCGCGAGCGCGTCGAAGACGTGGTGCTCAACCGCCGCAGCGACGCCACCGAACGCCTGCTGGAAATCGCCGATCAGTTCAAGGCGAAGAAAGGCGAAGTCGTCGTCGAAAACCTCGCCTGGCGCGACAAGCCCGTGCGCGAACGCCTGAGCCACGCCCTTGTGCACGGCATCGACCAGTTCGTGGTCGAAGACACCGAAGCGGCGCGCCTGGAAACCTCGCGCCCGCTCGACGTCATCGAAGGTCCGCTGATGGACGGCATGAACGTGGTCGGCGACCTATTCGGCGCCGGCAAGATGTTCCTGCCGCAGGTGGTGAAATCCGCCCGCGTCATGAAGAAAGCCGTGGCCCACCTCATCCCGTATATCGAAGAGGAAAAGGCGCGTACCGGCGACGCCGGCAAGTCCAACGGCAAGATCGTCATGGCCACGGTGAAGGGCGACGTGCACGACATCGGCAAGAACATCGTCGGCGTGGTGCTCCGCTGCAACAACTTCGACGTGATCGACCTGGGCGTGATGGTGCCCACGCAGAAGATCCTGGAAACCGCCATCGCCGAGAACGCCGACATCATCGGCCTCTCCGGCCTCATCACGCCGTCGCTGGAAGAAATGAGCCAGGTGGCGCGCGAGATGCAGCGCCAGAATTTCCAGATCCCGCTGATGATCGGCGGCGCCACCACGTCGCGTGCGCACACGGCGCTGAAGATCGAGCCGCACTACAAATCGCCCACCGTATGGGTGAAAGATGCCTCGCGTGCAGTCGGTGTGGCGCAGTCGCTGCTCAGCAAGGAACTGGTCGACAACTTCATCGCCAAGGTGAAGGCCGAGTACGCCGAAGTGCGCGAGCGCCACAAGAATCGCGGCAGTGGAAAAACGCTGGTCTCGCTGGAGAAGGCGCGCGGACAGCGCTACACCACCGACTGGGCCAGTTACGAACCACCGCAGCCCAGGCAGCCCGGCATCACCGTGTTCGACGACTACGACCTCGCCGAGCTGCGCAAATACATCGACTGGTCGCCCTTCTTCAACGCGTGGGAACTGGCGGGACGTTACCCCGCCATTCTCACCGATGAGATCGTGGGCAAGCAGGCCACGGAATTGTTCAACGACGCGCAAGCGATGCTGGACAAGCTCATCGCCGAGAAGTGGTTGAGCGCACGCGGCGTGATCGGCTTCTGGCCGGCGTGTTCCAACGGCGACGACATTGTGCTTCGCCACGAGGATGGCGAAACCCGCGTGCTGCACCATCTGCGCCAGCAAGCCGACAAGCCGGCCGAACGCCCCGACTTCTGCCTCTCCGATTTCATCGCACCCAAGTCCGCGAAGAAGCAGGATTGGCTCGGCGGTTTCGCCGTCACCGCCGGCATCGGCATCGACGCGCACGTGGCACGCTTCGAAGCGGCACACGACGACTATTCCGCCATTCTGCTCAAGGCCCTCGCCGACCGCTTGGCCGAAGCCTTCGCCGAACGCCTGCACGAACGCGTGCGCCGCGAATTCTGGGGTTACATGCCCCAGGAATCGCTGGACAACGAATCCTTGATCGACGAGAAATACAGCGGCGTCCGCCCTGCTCCCGGCTACCCGGCCTGCCCGGACCACACCGAGAAAGGCATGTTGTTCAAGCTGCTCGACGCCACGCACAACGCCGGCATCGAACTCACCGACAGCTTCGCCATGTTCCCCACGGCCGCCGTATCCGGCTGGTACTTCTCGCACCCGGACAGCCAATACTTCGTGGTGGGCCGCCTCACCCGCGAACAGGTGGACGATTACGCCAAGCGCAAAGGCTGGACGCGCGAGGAAGCCGAACGCTGGCTGGCACCGAACCTCGATTACGACCCGGATTGATGAAAGACGTGCGACCGGCATACCGGTCGCACGAGATCCAGTCGATCAGACCTCGCTTTCCACCAGGTCCCTGCGCCTCACCTCGCGCATGTGCACCACAAGGTTGTAGATCGACACGAAGGCCGGGAAGAAATTGGACAGAATGCCCACCGAGTCGTTCTTGCCGAAGATGAAGTACGACAGCAGCAGCGCGCTGCCGATCACCGACAACCACCAGAAAGAAAGCGGCATCACCACGCGCTTGAGCTTGCGGGTGTAGTAAACCTGCACGAACCAGCGGCTGGTGAACATCACCGAGCCCAGCAGGCCCACCACCTTCCAGGGCGTGAGTTCGAAGCGGCGCAGGGCTTCGAGGACATGGCTGAGTTCGTGGGTCAGGAAGTCCATGGGCGGCGGGCCAATAGCTGAAAAGCCGACTATTGTACTCGTCCACCTTTCAATCGCCTGCCGTTCCGGACATTTTTTTAAGGTCCGAGGCTTGACCTCCCCGGCCGGTCCTCGTATATTTGCGCGCTCGGCGGGCGATTAGCTCAGCGGTAGAGCACTGCCTTCACACGGCAGGTGTCGCAAGTTCGATCCTTGCATCGCCCACCACCGAATAAACCGTTGTAACAACGGAACTTGAAAGGCTCCAGAGATGGGGCCTTTTTTGTTGCCTCTAGCGCGGAACACTCACACGATGCGCTCCGCTCGCCTAACAATAGTCATGAGCGACAGAACTGGGTCAATTCACCTGGCCTTGATGCCCATGTGGTTCATAAGACTCATCAGTTCATCAACGCGTTCTCTGGCACCATCCAAGACGTCACGACCGAAGTGTTGCTGTAGACATTTTGGATTGTGAGCTTCGCAGCCAAAGGTCTCTGCGAACTGCCGCTTTAGCTCGGCAGTAACGCCGTTCGCTGTATGACCGCAGATTCTTAGAAGCGTTGCTTCGAGGCACGGCGAAGACTCAACAACCTTGATTTTCGCCCTTTCTGCATCTCGGCGATCCTTCTCATCCCAATGTGCATCGTTGTCTAACATGACAACCGTTTTCATAAAATGGTAGGCGCGCGTCTCCCTGATCGCCAGTTGCAGCACTCGATGGCCGCCACCGCCATTTGAGTTCTTAACCGTAACCGCCCTTCCAAGCTCGTCGTGGTACGTCGCCTTGAGATGCCTGAGGAAGGCGATTTCAGCGTCCCCCTCTGCGACGATCAAGAGCGTCGACATTGCCCGCCGCTTCTTGGGTTGAGTCATAGATTCGGCACCGCGCCAAAAGCACCGCTCATGTACTTGGCGTACAAATTGTCCTGACTGCGGATACCGGCCATAGAATCCAGGCGCCACGCCTGACTCTCGCAGTTCACCTTCTCCACGAGCATGACCTGCGATTTGCCGAGCAGATTCAGAACCTCTGCCGCATGACACGTGAAAATTACTTGCGCCTGATGGGGGTTCGTTTTCGGGTTCGCGAAAAGCGCGAGAATTGGCTCAAGCATTCGAGGATGCATGTCGCTTTCGAGCTCATCAATGACAGCGAGTCCGCCCGATGACAAGACATCGAGAAACATCCACAGGTTCAGGAATGCAGATCGGGTGCCATTAGATTCCTCGTACAACGGCAACTCGTACTTCGAACCGTCCGCTCTCGTGTGAATGCCATATGCCCGATACATGGGTTTGGTACTCACATTGCCGGAAGACTTCTCATCCGTCGGCGACATAGGAAATTCTCGAATGTCGACAGCGGAAAGACCCATGTCCCACGATGCGAGCAGCTCTTCCATCCGCTGATGCAAGGCCTTGTTCTTATAAAAATATTCAGCGGCTTCGCTGCTAAACGGCTCGATGTACATTCGACCGCCGACGTTTATGTTCGTGGTCACATTCACGGTAGTCAGCGCTTTCGCGAGCTCAACACCGTACTGGGCTGCAGTTGAGATTAGTGAAGCATTCGGGCGTGTTTTCTTAGCTTCCGCAGCAAGAAAACCGAAGCCTTTTTGCTTTACGAAATAGCCGTCCGTTAGCTCATCGTAGTCTCTGATGAACACATACGAGAAACCCTTACTTCTAAGCGGCTTCTGATATAGAGCCTCGTGTAAGACCCGTTGTTGCGTGGCCTTCAATACATACCGCCAAAGCGTACCTTCACCATCGTCAGCCTCCAGCTCAAACTCGATAGGCTCATCGGGCTTCGCGAAGTGGGGCTTGATAGGCAATAGTTGGTCCGGGGCCGAGTTCTTGAACGAGTTCGAGATGAACCACGATAGGAAGCATAGGGGCTTTAGCAGCGACGTCTTGCCGCCTGCGTTGGGGCCGATAGCAGCCATCGCAGTGGTCAATCGCTGACCGGACGGTGATATGGCGTCCCAGCCCTCACTGCTGGCCTTCGGCGTCATCCGAAGCGAGACCTCGGTAAGGTCGGCGAAGCTCAGGTAGTTCTTGAACGAATATCGATGAAGCATGGCGGTGCCTTTGCGAGAGGGCTTTAGGCTGCCATAAAACAGAAGAAACGACAAAATTTTGTCGATTTTTCCGTTCTACGCGGAAATTGGCCCGATTTGCCCGTTCGGGAAAACGGAACCAAGTTCACTTCTAGAGCCCAAAGCCAAGACGTAAGTGAACCTGACTCCGTTCTGCATTGACTCCGTTCTGCGTTAGTTACCTCCGTCCCGTTTGTCGTGTGCTTACCCTCAATCAACGAGCGGACGATACGCGCGAACCACAGGCTTCGCCCTCTCCAAATCGTACCGAGCCTGAAGTGCCAGCCAGTAGAAGGCGGTGGTGTCGAAGGCGAGGGAGAGGCGGAGGGCGATTTTGGGGGTGATGGGGTGGGTGTCGGCGATGAAGGCTTTGATGTGGGTGGCGGAGATGCCAGTGCGGCGGGCGAGGCGGGCGGGGTTGAGGGCGTTGGGGATCAGGTAGGCGTGCAGCAGGATGTCGCCGGGGGCTCGCAGGGGTTGCGAGGGGTCCACATCCGAATGCGGGGTGAGCTGGATCAGTTCCATGGGGGTCTTCCCTTGTCGGGCACGGCCGCGCGGCGGATAGGCGCTTACAGCGCTCCGTGTCAGTGAATGCTTGGCAGCTTCGTCGGTGATCGTCCGAAAGCGGCGCATCGCCCTGCCGGCCGATGCGCCGCCGCGGTGATCATCGGAGGCGTGTGGTGGTCACTCGTGGCTCGTCACCAAGCTGGCCGGCGAGCCGCTGAAGACAATGGATAGCCATTCCGAGATTGGCCGTGACGGCGATGGGAAGCGGCCATGGCAGCGGTCTACCGCGGAATCCTCGCGCCTGCGCGCTACGACAGTCCTCGCTATCGACACGCAAGCGTGTGAGGGCGAGCACCGCCAAGGCGATGTCACCGCGTGTGCGTAGCGAACGTAGACGCAGGGTTTCGGGCCGCATCACAGGCGTGCGCGATGCGTCGCCAAGTGCAGGAGTGAAGGTGTCGTCAGTGGGAACGGACGAGCGAATACGTACCGTATGATCGCGGGTAGCCATGATCAACTTCCAATCAGTTGGTGATGGTTAGCGGGTCGTGGGTGTTGCACCACTCACGGCCCGCGCCTCATGACAAGGTCGTCATGGTCACTCGCGAGGCGCTGCAATTACGACAGCGCGAGTGACAGACCGACCCTAACGAGCAGGGTTCGCATCGTCTGTCAGGGTTGGGCGAGATGGATGTCCGCGTGGCCGCAGGCAAGCGTGAGTGATCGGGGCTGACAAAATGTCAGCGCCCTTTCCAGAAATGCAGAAATGGTCTCAGGGAAAATTGCCCCTGAGACCACTTCCGCTATCGAACATTCACGCGCGAATCTCGTGCCGCTGCGCACCCAGATGCGTGATGCCGCATTCAAGAACGTCGCCGACCTGCATGAAGCGGTTCTTGCCGAAACCCACGCCCGGCGGCGTACCCGTGGCGAGTAAATCGCCCGGCAGCAGCGTCATATGGGTCGAGAAATAGGCCAGCATGTCGTTGATGGAGAACAGCATGTCGCTGGTGTTGCCCTGCTGCTCGTAGTTGCCGTTGAGCTTGGTCCACACATCGAGCGTCATGCCGTCGATGCCGGTCGTGAGATACGGGCCCACCGGCGAGTAGCCGGGGCGCGACTTGGCGCGCACCAGATGTTGCAGGCCCTGCTGGTCGACCTGGGTATCGCGATCGGATACGTCGTTGATGCACACGAAGCCGAAGATGTAGCCGGGTGCTTCCTCGGCGGTGATATCGGTGGCTTCACGCCCGACCACGATCGCCAGCTCCACTTCCCAGTCGAGCTTCACCTGGGGATTGGGTCCGCGCGAGATCGGATCATCCGGGCCGGACAACGAACTGATGGCTTTCAGGAACACCTCCGGCTCGGTCGGCGGCGTCATCTTGAATTCCTCGATGTGCTTCCGATAGTTGAAGCCCGTCGCGGTGATCTGGCGCACGTCGGCGATCGGTGTGAGGAAGCTGAAGTCGCCCTCGACAGGCGTCAGGCCTCGGGTATCGACCTGGTTCAGGACGCCGCTGGCGATGGCGTCCGTCGTGATGTCGGACACGATAGGACGAAGGTCCAGGTGCTTGCCGTCCTTCAGGATGACGGGGACGACGCCGGTGCTGGTGAGAACTCGCGCAAACTGTTGCATGGTCAACTCTCCGCCGATCGATGGCTGCATTCCGCGCGGCGGAAGCAAGCGAGGCATGAAAGGTTTTGTCGGGGTGGTCGACGAAGCGGTTCGTTGCTCGTCTGGTGAAAAAGTTACGACGCTGGTCTATAACTGTCCAAGACCGATTTCTTAGCAAAGCCATAAGCTGGGGGTTATAGGTGACCATCCTCCGTCATGTCCGCTATCTCAAGGCCGTGGTCGATCACGGGAGCTTCACGCGCGCGGCGCAGGCGTTGCATGTTTCGCAACCGGCGCTGTCGCAGCAGATCAAGGAACTAGAAGAGCGCGTGGGTGCGCAGCTTCTCGATCGTTCCGGCCGCAAGATCCGCGCAACGGATCTGGGAACGATCTACCTTCAGCATGCGGGTCGCGCCCTGGCGGAACTGGAGCAGGCGATTCGGGCGGTTCGCGATGTGGAAGATCTTTCCACGGGCACGTTGCGCCTGGGCGTGACGCCCAGCGTCGCCAGCTACTTCATCGGCCCGGTGCTCCAGCGTTTCCGCAAACATTGCCCCGGTGTCACCTTGAGCGTTCGCGTTTCTTCGCAGGAAGCCATCGAGCCGGCGCTGAGGGACGATGAGCTGGATCTCGGCATAGGCTTTGGCGATCTTCCTGCGGAAGACATCGAGGCAACGCCGCTTCATGAAGAACGCCCGATGTTGATCGTCGGCAAGAAGCACAGGGTCGCGGGCAAGGCGGCAGTCACGGCGAAAGAACTGGCGCAGATGCCGCTGGCGATTCTGGACGCCTCGTTCTCCACGCGCCGGCTCGTTGATCACTACCTACGCAGCAAGCATCTTCAGGCGTCCATTGTGGTGGAGGCCAACTCGATCGAAGCGCTGACCGACATCGTGCGCCACACCGACCTGGCCACGATCCTGCCCGCCAACGTCATCCGGCCCGGGCTGGTGGCGATAAAACTCCAGCCCGCGATGGAAACACGCCGAGCGGCACTGCTGCGCCGTCGACATGCCTACTGCTCGGCGGCCACGCGCGCGTTCATCGCCATCGCGCAGGAAATGGCCGCTGGATTTCAATAAGCGCAGGAAAGCAGCATTCCATGGCCACGCTGCAACAAGGCCTGCACCAGGCCTTTGCTCGCCACTAATCCATTTGCAGCGTGCTCATCAACAGCTTCAGGACGGCATCGACTTTGACCAGGAGTCGACGACTGGACGGCCATACCAGATGAAGCGGCAGACCTTCGGCTTCCAGATGCGGAAGAATCTTGACCAAGTGGCCGCTTTGCAGTTCGTCCTGCACCAGCCAGGTCGCCAGTTGAGCCACGCCGCATCCGGCTTTTGTCGCGCTGACCAAGGCTTCGCCGCTGCCGACAATCATCGTTCCTTCCATGGTGCGTTGTTCGGCCGGGCCTTGGTGTTGCGCGATCAGCCAGGGGCTTGTGCTGCCATCGGCGCGGCCGTAGATCACGGCACTGTGTTGGTCCAGATCGGCCACTGACATCGGCTCGCCACGTCGAGCCAGATAGGCAGGCGAAGCGCAGAAAATGAGCCGCTCGGAACCGAGATACTGATGCCCTATTCCGTCCGGCCATGCATGGGCACCGCCGATGCGCACGGCGACATCGATGCCCTCGTCCACGATATCCACGAAGCGATCGGTGAACGACAGGTGTGGACGAAGACCCGGGTGTTGCTCGAAAAAAGGCAGCAGGATGGGCAGCACTTTTCTGCGCCCGAACGCTTCCGGAAGATCCAGGCGCAAGCGGCCGGTGGGCTCAAGATTTTGCGCTTCCAGCACGGATTCCGCTTCTTCCAGATCCCGCAGCACGCGGGCACAGGTGCGGTAGAACGCCGTGCCCGCATCGGTCAGGGACAGGCTGCGTGTCGAGCGATCGAAGAGGCGAACGCCCAGCCGCGCTTCCAGCCTCGCCACGCTTTTTCCCACCGCGGAATTGGTCAGGTTCAAGCGCTCGGCTGCCGCGGTGAAACTGCCCGCCTCCGCCGTGTACACGAAAACATCGAGGCCCTTCAGCCGTTCTGCGGGAGTCATTCGAAGCGGCCTATATGGAACTGAATTCCAGAATGCGCGGAATAAATACCATAAATAGGATGTCGGATCCGTCATAGAGTGAGAGGCTTCCCGCTTCTCCACTGGATCTCGTCATGTCATGCCTGCCGTCGACCGCGCCCATCGCAGCCCCAGCGGTGCGCCATACCGGGTCGATTGCCATTCTTGCGGTCGCCGCCTTCGTCATCGTCACCACGGAATTCCTGATCGTGGGGCTGTTGCCGGCACTCGCGCGTGGGCTTGGCATTTCCATCGCCATCGCGGGGCAGCTGGTGACGCTGTTCGCTTTCACCGTGATGCTGTTTGGCCCCCTGTTGACGGGCCTGCTTTCTCATGTGGATCGCAAGCGCCTGTTCGTCGCCATCATGCTGGTGTTCGCCGCCGCCAACGCCTTGGCCGCCATGGCCACCAACATCTGGGTACTCGGGCTCGCGCGCTTCATTCCCGCATTGCTGCTGCCGGTGTTCTGGGGCACGGCCAGCGAGACGGCGGGACAGCTGGCGGGACCGTTGCGCGCCGGACGCGCCGTGTCCACGGTTTATCTTGGCATTTCAGCCGCGCTGTTGTTCGGCATTCCGCTGGGCACGCTGGCTGCCGACGCCTTTGGCTGGCGTTGCGCCTTCTGGCTGCTCGCGGTGCTTTCGATCTCGATGGCCGCCTCCATGGCTGCCTTCATGCCATCACCGGAACGCCCCAAGCGCATGCGCCTGGCTGACCAGGCGCGCATCCTGAAAGACCCGCACTTCGTCGCTCACGTCGGTCTTTCGGTGCTCGTGTTCACCGCCATGTTCACCGCGTACACGTATCTGGCGGACACGCTCGAACGAGTGGCAGGCGTTCCCTCCGCACAGGTCGGCTGGTGGTTGATGGGATTTGGTGCCATCGGACTGATCGGCAACTGGCTCGGCGGCCGCGTGGTCGAGCGCTACCCCTTGGGTGCAACGGTGGTTTTCACCTTGATCCTGGCGGCGGGCATGGTGGCGAGCGCGCCCTTGGCCCAGCACCATGGCTGGTTCATCGCCTCGCTGGTGTTTTGGGGCGTTGCCTATACGGCGTTGTTTCCGATCTGCCAGGTGCGCGTGATGAAGGCCGCTTCGCACGCGCAGGCCTTGGCAGGAACCTTCAATGTCTCCGCCGCAAACGCAGGCATCGGCCTGGGCGCGATGATCGGCGGATTCACGATTGCGCACGGCGGCCTTCATGATGTCGGTTACGTGGCAGCAGCCATCGCCGTGCTCGCGGTGATCGCCACGCCGCTCGTCGCCCGACTCCATTCTCGATGATTGCATAGCAAGTAACTTGCGAAGATTTTACGCATCGGCACCGGTTCCAGCGTAGCGGCTTTACGGCATCTGGCTGCACCATGGCGCGTTCGCTCTGTGCAGCTTTGACGAGTGCGATGTCGTGAGTATTTTGATAGTCCGTGGGCCGCACGGTAGCGGCCATTCCCTCACCGCCGACCTGCTCTACAATCTTCAGCAACAGGCCTTCCAGGCGGGACGTACGCTCGAACTGCGCGCATGCGGCGCCTTGAGCGACTTCATTGCGCTGGTGTGCGCGGCAAGGTCCGATGCCACCGAATTCGTGCTGCTCGACCCGGGCGATCTGACGCCCGAGATGCGCGCACACCCCGAGGCAGGCCTGTGCGAGGCGATCGACGACCTGCGCGCGCCGTATATCGACGTGCATGACGATTTTGGCGATGGGATCGAGTGCTGCGCCGGCCTGCACAAGCCTCCCGTCGCCACCGTCATCATCAACGGCAACATTGGCAGCGGCTACCGGATAGGGCTGAGCCTGGCCTTGCGACGTCTGAGGATCGGATTGCAACGAGGCGAGCGCGTCGCCAATGACAGCCTCCGTGACCAGCGCAATGGCTGCGAACGGTAATCCACCGCTTTCGTCCGGGCAGGCGACGGGAATCGGACGGCTGGCTGCGCTTTCGCCGAAGGCCAAGGGCATCGACGCATGGCGCAGTCCAGTTTTTTCCACCCGTCCGTGAATCTAGACCGTCATCCACTGAAGCAGTCTCTCGGACACGGCGTGATGCGGAAAATAACTGGTGTGCATCACGCCGTCGGCGGGTTTCAGCACGAGCAGGTGTGCCGTCTGCAAGGGAAATCCGGTGGCGCCGTTGCTGTCCCATACGCCATCGGTGGGCACGACCAGATCGTTCTGCGCATTCTCGAACACCTGGTCGATGGCGCCATCGGCCGCGCCGGCGACGAGGCCTCGCAAACCGCTGTCCGTGGGTTCGTAGTTCGAGGTCATGCCGAAGTACTGCGTTGCCGTGGTGCTCGATGTATTGAGCGTGCTGAGAAACGCCCCGCCCGGTTGCATGCCCGCAATGCCCGGAAGCCCCTTCAGGAAACCGTGACTGATCATCTTGAGCACGGTGAGCATGGCCTCCAGCGTTTCGGTCACCGGTCCGGTGGGAAACAGCGTCAATGCGGTGGTGAGGCGATCGATCATCGACACCATGTGATCGGCGTCGGCCAGGGCCGTGCCCTGGTTCGGCACGCCGACAAAGGCGATGCGGCCCACCTGTACATGCGAGGCATCGAGTGCGAACGCGCTCAGTCGTTCGGCCAGCACGCGCGCCACCAGTCCACCGCGGCTGTGGCAAATCACGTCGATCGCCATGGGCGTGGCCGGCAAGTGCTCCAGCAACCAGCGCACGTTGTCTTCGGGCGCGGCAGACAGGCTTGGATGATTGAATGCCACTAGGCGTTGTCCATAACGAGCATGAAGTTGCTGCATCGTCTCGCGCGGCAATCCGCCGAACGCAGCGTGTGCGGTGCTGAAAGTGCCGTGCACGAACAGGAGGATCGGTCCTTGCGCCGCCATGGCGGCGATAGCTGCCGTATCGAGCAGCGGCACATCGGCGTTCTGGTAGTTGTCGGGAGTGAAACTGCGCAGGCCATACGGGCGATGGGTTGCTTCCCAATGCGCCGCGAAGAGTTCGCTGAGCTTGCCGACGATGGGATCGGTGATGGGATACACCAGCACCTTCAACAGGCGACGTGCCGCCGCGCCAAAAATGCTGCGGTTGGCGGTGCCGGGTTCGCCGGTCGAACCCGACACCACCGTCGCTGGTATCAGGAACCGCTTGCTGCCGCCCGCGCCACGCGATGCGGCCGTGCCGTCCGCGTCAGGCTCGGGCAGATGCCAGCGCACCGCACCTGCGTCGTCGATGGACAGCACCAGTTGTCCGACCTCGTTGCCCAGGTCGGGCACTTGCAGTTCGACGTTCGCCTGCGCGGCGCCGCTGCGCAGCGTCGCACCAGCGGCCACGCCGGGCACCGGTTGCACGGAGAGATCGATGCGTTTGACTTCGTCCACATGCTGCGCGCGCAGCGCTTCGTCGAGTGCGGCCATGCCGGCATCGGGCGCGGCGGCACGCGAGCGCGCCGTTGCATCGGCAGGTGGCAACAAGGTGGCTTCGCCGCGCAGGCCAGGCGCACGCAGTGCGTAGCCTTCGCCGAGGGAGACAGCCTGGGCCGATCCGGTGAGTCGTGAGCTTGGCATGAGGTGATTCCTCGATGGGCGTCATGAAGCGTGTTCAAGCGTGAGCCGCGGATGTCCGTAGTACACGTAGGCAAGATAAGTGGACACGGGCAACGCGCCGGCGCCGGCGACGAAGCGGGAGCGCAGGTCGCGCAGGATCACGCCCACCGCTTCGCCCTTCGCGGGTGCCGGTGGCAAGGCGCGCCGCCAGAATTCCAGTGCAATGTCGCGCGCCACGTCATCATCGATTTCCCAGAGTGCGCCAAGCACGCCGCCGAAACCGCCGCGCAGCGAATTGCCGGGAAAGCCGCCCATGTCGCCAAGCAACTCGCCACCGATGCCGAGCATGCACGCATTGAGGAACAACAGCGGTTGCTGCGCACCGCCGTAGCGGGCCGCGCGAAACTGGTTGGAGCGCATCGGCGTGCCATCGCCGAGAAACAGCGTTGAAGCATCGGGCCGCGTGGCGTCGAAATCGCCATGGCCGGCGAAGTGCGCCGCCTCCACGCCACCGATGCGGTCGAAGCCGTTTTCCAGCGACGCACCGAGGAATTGCCGCATCGATTGCGCCGTCGCCGCAAGCGCCAGCGCGCCGTGTTCGCTCACGATGGTGGTGGCTTCGGCTTCGGCCATGGGTAGCCGGCGCAAGCCGCTTGATGCCTGATACCACGCCGCCATCACCGCCATGTGACGCACCGCGAGTCTGGCGATCGGGTGCGTTGCGGGACGCGGCGCCTGCGACCCGTCCATCGCCGACGCTGCTGCATCGTTGTCGCGCAGCCAGCGTCCCAGCAAGGCCTGGCAACCGAGATAAGCCGGGAGCGCAGGATCCAACGGCGGCTCGATCCAGGCCAGTTCCCAGGGCACATACGGTTCCGCGCTGACGATCAACACGGCAGGCACGGCGGGCGACACCATCGTCGCCACTTCGCGCAGCGCCTGGAAGACCGGTGCCGGCAAGCGCTGTGCCACCAACCTGCCGATGCCCTCCAGCGTCATGTCGAGCAAGGGACTCTTGGCGAACAGTCGAACTTCTTCGACGATGGCGCCGGCAAACGTCTTGGCGTCCTGCCCCAGGTCCATCGGGAACGGGCCGCGCTCGCTCACCAGCGCGTGCAGCGAAAACAACTGGCACATGTATTGCCCGCTCGCGGCGTTGCGGTCGGGCTTGCTGATCTCGATGGTCAGGTCCGGCGCCTGGTCGTCCGCGGAAAGATCCATGGGAACGGCGGTGGCATGGGCCGACCACGCGTCGCCGCGCGCATCTTGCTCCGGCGGCAAGGTATCGCGCGAATGAAGAATGATGATGGGCTTGGACGCCGTACCGCAGACGGTTCCACCGACCAGATAGCGAAACTCGAGCGTGGTCAGCAGTGGATGCCACGCATCCATTCGCTCCTGCCCCACCAGGGTGAATCGCACGTTGGTGGCGGTCACATCGCTCAGGTTCACCCTCATCGTGCGGCTCCAGCCATCGCGCGACTGGATGCCGGGATCGGTCGACAGTTCGACCGTCACCTCGACTGTGCTCACACCGGGCGCGGCGCGCAGCACCACCTGGCCGCCGCTCACACCCGCCTGTGGCGCAGCGCCGAAACCCACGACAACGTCGAAGGGCAACAAGGCCGGCGTGTAATCCGGTGCATCGATGCGCGGCCATGCAGGTACTTCCGTGGGCGCGGATGGTGCAGCGGACGATGGTGCCTCCGCGGCAGAACGCGTCGTCATGTCGGCGGCAGAGCGAGGAATCGCCGCCGAGATGAAGGGCGGCGGCATCGGCGCACCGGAAGCCAGCGAAACGGCCACGGGTTTCCCGTCATCCATGACCACGCCGTTCGACAGCAGCGTCGACCGCCCTGTCGCCAACGGCAACGTGGGTGACGCATCGGTTTCATGCAGCTGCAGCACATCGAGCAGGGGTACGCCTGGCGGCGCGTTTGCGCATCGTTCCAACACCTCGCGCAGTTCGCGCACATACCACAGCACACGTGCGCCCCATTGCCGACGAATCGCCGCGCCATAGCCAGCGGCATCGCGCGCCAAGGTCTTGGAAATCTGATCGATCGTCAGTTGCGCACGGGTCGCAAGCGAGGCCAGTCGCGGCTGCACACCGGGATGATCCGCAGCGACCCAGAAACCGTTCATGGCGAGTCGCTCGATCGCGGCGCCCGCGGTCATGTCGGCATCGAAACTGATGGCTGGCTTGAGCATGGTCGTCGGCGATCACTCGCCCGGCTTCTGGCCGCTGACGAATTCACCCGCGATGGCCATCGCGCGCGTTCCCTCATCGGGCTCGATCAGCACCGTCGTGCGTATGCATTTGTTGCGGCCTGCACCGAACATGGACATCCAGCACGCCAGCGCCATCTCCTGGCTGGGAAACGAGGAGATGGCCACGCCGTCGTACTGGCCAAAGCAATAGAAGAAGCTGTGCAGCTGGCCGCCGAATGCCTCGATCGCCACGCGCACCACTTCGGCACGATCGGAAGGCTGGGTCAGGAAACGCTTCATCTGCCCATCCTTGTAGCTCCATTGCGTCATGTAGAACGGCATGGCCGTGCTCCTCATGGGACGAATTGGCGAAGGCTCTTGGGCACGAACTCCAGCAGATCGTCGCCGCCGGCCTCCTGCGGTCGCGGCGCGTCGCGTGCGCGCACCAGTTCCGGAATGAAATAGCCGAGCACCGCGGCAAACAGAAAACTCACGCCAAGGCCGACCAGCAAGGCCACCAGCGGGTCGGCGATGGGAACATTCGTCACCGCGCGATGCTCCGCCGAGAACGCGTTGCGCAGGATGATCAGCGACATCGAGACCAGTGACGCCGCCATCCACGCCACGCCCCAGCTCAGGGCGTCGTACAGGCGGCGACGCAGTCGCGACGTCACGCGCGACCAGCGATGATCCTGGATCAGCCACGCCACGACGGCGGCGGTGGCAAACAGGTACGGCAGGAACACCGAGCCATCCTGCAAACGCCTCAGCGCGCCCGCAGCGCCGCCGAGCAGTGCGCCGATGCAGAGGTTCACCAGCACGCCAAGCAACATCGCCGCCACGCCGGCACCGAACACGAACCACTTGGGCGTCTTCTGCCACAACCCGGAATTGGCAAAGCCCCAATGCCGCTTGGGTATCACCGCGATGGCGATGGCGCCGAAGAGGTTGAGCGTGATGACCAGGAACAAGGCCTTGGCCGGAATCGCCGCCTTCGCCGCCGGCATGATGTGGAAATAAAGCCACAAGCTGGCCACAACCAGCAAGGCCACGCGCGCCAGCAACAGGAAGGTGCCACGCCCTTCCTTGCGCGCCAGCCGGAAACCCATCGCGGCGACCATCGCATCGCGACCTTGCCGCGTGTTGCGCATGGCCAGCGTGCCGCGCGCAGCGATCAGGCAGGCATCAGCGTGGAAGGCATGGATATCCTCGAAGATGTCCGCGATCAGGTCGTTGAACAGCTTGCGCAGCAGATCGTCGAGCGGACGCGATTCGACCGATTCGCCGGCCTGCTGCAGGAACAGATGCCGCACGTCGCCCAGCCGCTCGATGGAAGCCAGCGTGCGCGAGACGCGGAACGACAAGCGATCGAAGCGATGCCTGAGCAGGTCGATGCTTTGCCGCGCATCCGTCACGAACTGCGCCGCCTGCGACGAAGTTTCCCACTGCCGTATGCGGAGGAATAGCGCGGTGGCCGACAACAATTGCTGCTGCGCCGATTCCACGGACGGCAACCAGTCGCCGCCGACATCGATGCCGCGCGCCTTCAGCAGTGCGCGCGCATCGTCATCGAAATCGCCAGGCTCGAAGCTGGCGCCGGCCAGCGCGTGGGCGAAGCGGTGTGCGCAATCGGGAATGTCCGCCCAGCCATGCGCCCAGCGCCGCACCCTTCTCGCCGCATACGGAATCGCACGCACGGCGACCATGACCAGCAGGGCGAGCCAGGCAAGCTGCGGCTTCACTTCCGACGCTTCCGACGGGCCCGGATCGGCGGACCACGCATACACACGCCACGCCAGTGCATAGATCGCCAGGAACGCCACGAGGTACAGCGCGATGTGCGCGCCATACGCGCTGTAGTAGCGCAACGCCGTGGTGAAGCTTCGCGACCAGCTCGGCTGGTTGAAGCCGATGCCCGCGAGCAGCACGACGATCACGCTTGCCAGCACGATGTCGATCGATGGCGCAGCGAGCATCACGGAAGCATCCCCCTCTTCATCCGCGGGTTCATGACGTCAGGAGAACAATCTCCGCAGTTCTTCGCGGGCGCGCAGGTTGACCGTGGGCGCGGCGGGCGGCGCGACAGCCGGCCCACCCTCCGCTTCGACGGGACTTGGCGCGGGCTCGACGTGGAACAGCACACTGGAACCGGAGCGGCTGAAAAGCACCGGCACACCCCATTCAAGGCTGGTCTTGGTGCGCATGAATTGCCGCGTGACGGTGATGGCGTGCTCGATCGATTGCCCACTGACCAGCGAGCGGTAGAACTTCCCGGCGAAATCGGCCGACGATCCGTTCGACATCGGAAACTGCATCGCCACCACCATCGGCATGCCCCAGCTCACCAGCGAGGCGCCGGCACTGGAAATCGCACCACGCGCGCCTTCGCAGCAATTGAGTACGGCAAGCTGCAGGCTGCCATCGCCCTGCAGCATCACGCCCAGCGACGAACCGTCGACCTTGACTGCCTGGCCGAGGCCATCCTGCATTACCACATAGCCGCGCGTGCTCTGCTCGCCCTCATCGCCGCTCACATACTCGTCGACACCGCCGTGGCCGATGAAGTGAAAGATGTGCCACGGACCTTCCTGCATGATGTCGAACAGATCATCGGTGGATCCACCGGGAACCCATTTGAAATCGACGCTGCCCTTGGGCACGCCCTTCAGCGCGGTCTCGATGCGTTCGCGCTCGGCTTCCACATCGAGCTTGGGCCAGCCGGTGACACCGGGGTTGGAGACCATGCCGAGAATCCTGAGCGGTCCATCCACCGGCAACTTGGTGGGCGGCCCTTCGACATCGAGAAAGCGCACCAGCGGCGAACGGTTGCGCAGGCACAGGTAAGCATCGTCGTTGCCCATGGCGTTGTCGAACATGAACTCCCACGGAAGGATGGCCAGCTCGGGCGAATCGGCATGCAGCTTCACGCGCAAGCCTTCGAGTTCGTCCGAACGCTGGCGCACCATGCCGAGGCTCGCTTCGAATTTCATGGCCACTGCAAACGCATCGCGAAACACCGCGCGGAAGATCTGGTCGCCGAACTCGCGCAGGATGCGTTCCTCTTTCGATGGCGGGAAGGCCCGAGGATTCGGGCCGCGCGTCACCGCGTCGGCAAGCCTGCGCCGCAACGCTTCCAGCGGCTCGGCGCCGAACTGTATGTTGATCTGCACTTTTTCCGATTCGCCCGCTGGCGACTGGGAGACTTTCGCGAAGTAGCGATCCCCCTCCTTCGACAGGCGTAGATCGAAATCCAGCAACCCCTTTTGCGTGGGCATGTCGACCTCTCATCGGGCTTGCGAGGCTAAGGAAATCAGCACGCGCTTCCAGGCGGCATCTGCCGGAGCCCATGGGAGAGCATATGCCTCGCCGGGACGCTTGGGATGAGTAATACGTGCTATGGCTTACGTCTTAAGTATGCTTACGCAACGAAAATCCATGTCACAGCGCATTCAACGCGGCTTTCCGGTCTTGCGCGCTCCTGTCTTCTTGACGGCCTTGGCGGGCGCGCGCTTGCTTTTCGCTGCCACGGCCTTCGATACCAATGTGGCGCCGCTCTTCTTGACCGCCGTCTTGCGTACCGGCGCGGCAGGCGCCACGACGGCTCCGCCATCCACCACGCGGCGATTGGCCGCCTGACCAAGCAAGGTGCACAGCGAATCGAAACGGCAGCAGCATTCGGTGTAGCCCATCTGCGGCCACAGCGTGCCAAGCACCGCAATGTGATGCATGCCGAACGACTTGAGGGCAGCACCTTTGTCGCCATCCTTGGGCCAGTCCAGTGTGCCGTTGCCGGCAACACGCGCGGGAATCAGCCAGTAGTCGCCGGTGGCATAGACGCCGCCCGGCTCGAAGCTGACTTGCACGCCGTCTTCCAGATCGATCGCCTCGCCTTCGATCAGCGCCACGCAACCGTGCGCGTCGAGCTGCAGGCTCTGGTCCCAGCGCCGCAACAGCGGATGCTTGGCCGCGCCGCCCACGGCGTACGCCGTATCGCCGGTCGGCACCGCCAGCGTAACGATGCCATCGGCGGCATCGATGGCGATCACCTGCATCAGCGGATAAGCCAGCTGGGACAAGGTGTAATCGTCGTCGACCAGTTCGACCCAATCCTTCACCGCGAGTCCCAGCCGTTGATCGCGCCCCAGCTTGGCCAGCGTCACCACCACCTGCATGGAACCATCCGACTGCGGATTGTTAGCTGTCTTCACGATGGGGAAGATCACCGAACCGTTCTCGCGTGACCATTTGAAGCTTGCGGCGGTGGGCGCTTCCGCCGTTCCCGCGAGTCCACCGTGATGCACTTCGACGCGATAGAGCTGGTTCTCGCAGCCACGGTAACGCGCATCGGCCGCGATCACGCAGGGATCGCTGTCGCTTTCGACCGGGCCGAGCATCGCGCGCAGGCGCGGCCAGGCATAGCGCGGCCGCACGGTCAGCACCTGGCGCAAGGTGGTGCAGATGTCGTTGCGGTTGGCTGTACCCAGGTTCGGCAGACTTTTGCGCAAGCCGTCCAGTTCGGCGATCGCCTGTTTCTTGCCGCCGTCGTCGCGGCCGCTGACGCCGATGGCGGCGCGGGTGTCCGCCAGCGATGCACCCAGGCGCTCCGCATCGAGGTCGAGCATGCGTATCTGCCACACGGTCTGCGCACGCGTGGCGGTGTCCACGCCCTGCAGCGCTATATCGGCGAGGCCCGGCGCTTCGATTGCCGACAGGTGGCGCTCCCATACGTCCACCCACAAGGCGAACTGCCGTGGAACATGCACCCAGTCGCCGGAGCCATCCGCCGGCAATGGCAGGTAGGGCTGGCTTGCCAACGTGCACGAGGTGTCGTTCTCGCAGAGGATGCCGTCCACGTAGAAGTGTCCTGGCGTTAGCGTCCAGTCCGCCATGTCGGGCTGCACGCCAACGGCGAAGCCTGCGCCGGCGGCCCAGCACGAGCCGACCAGGTCACGGATCAGGCTATGCAGAAGATACAGCTGGATGCTGGCCTGCTCGTTGCTGTCGGCTTCCAGCAGCACCCTTCCCTGCTGCTGCAATACCTGGGTGTAGTGGTGCGCCGGATTGAAGGTGACGCGTGCAAAGTCGCCTTTCATGGTCGATCTCCTAACTCGCGTAGAGAATGCCGGCGTCGGTATCGGCGGGCACGTACTCTTCCAGCCGCAACGCAAGGTTCGCCTCGCGCTGCGGCTCGTACAGGTGGTGGTAGACGCCCATGGCCGATTCGTCGGAGGCGCCCTTGCGGATTTCCTCGCAGCAGGCATCGGCCAGTCGCGCATAGTCCGGCGTGCCGTAGCGCAGGCTCCGGAACAGCGGCGTCACGCGCCACTGTTCCTGTGTGCGCTGCGCGGCGGGCACGGCCGACATCGCAAGATCGGGCTGACAGTGAAAACGCTGTGGCGTGCGTGAGCCCGGCGCGACGTAGCAGAAGCGCACGCATCCCTCCTGCCGGCGCAATGTGCGCACCGGGCCGGCGAAGATGCTGTCTTCGGCCAAGCTCACGCTGTGTAGCTGTACCTGGCCGATCACGGTGCAGCGGCTGATGCTCGCCGCCACATAGGCCACCGCTTCATCCGGCGCGCCGATCGCCACGCGCTCCACGTCCGTGGCATCCACGATGCTGTCGCACAGGCGCAAGGATGGCGGATCACCGCGGCGTGCCGGGCTGATCACCGAGATGGCGCCGACGATGCTGCGTTCCACCTGCAACGCCGCGCTCGTGCCATCCAGCGTGATGCTCGGCTCGCTGGGACGCTTCGGTCCGCAATCGCAATGCAGCGACCAACCCGGCACCAGGGTGCAATGGCGGATCACCACCTCGCATACGTCCTGCTGCGGTGACGCCGTGTTGTCGTCATCGGTGGGCCCGTGCACTTCCACGCCGCGCCCCACGATGAGCAAGCCGTCGAGCACCAGCCGGCTGCCCGCACCACCGCCAACGCTCAATGCATCGGGCTGGCTGGCGCGTACATCGAGCAGACGCAGCACCGGGCGCGTGCGCTCGGCCGCGCGCAACTGGATTGCTTCGCCTGCCGCCAGCTGCAGGTCGATGCTGCCCTCGTAGATGCCGCTCTCGGCCAGCTCGATGATCAACGCGCAAAGCGATGGTGTCGCCGTCTTGGCGGCCGTCCACGCCGCCAGTGCGTCGGCGATGCTGGCGTAATGTCCCGCAGGGAGTGCGGCCTTCGTCGGATCATGATCGGGCAGCGCGGCGTGCACGATGTAGCGCGTGGCGTCTTGCAGTTCAGGCGTGAGCCGCGGGTACTCGCCGCCGCCCAGGTCCGCGGCGAAACCGTATTGATAGGACACCCACACGCCATGCTTGGGTCGCTGATTCGCGGGGAACATCATGCGGCCGCGCTCCGCGTCCACTGCCACGCGGCCACGCGGCACCTGGTAGTGCCAGTCGGAAAGATCGGCTGGCATCAGCAGTTCGATAGGCACTGGCAGTCCCTGTCCTTTCGCCGGCCAGTCCGGCGCGCAGATCAGCACGCTCTTGCCTTCGCCATACAGTTCCGGCGATGCGCTGGCGTAGTCGGCCCTCGCGCCACGCTCCGCGAAGCGATAGCGCCGCAGCGGCACCGGCAGGTTGATCTCATTGGCGATGTGCGTGGGCGAAGCCTCGCTCACCGGACGCTGGAACAGCGGCGTGTCGTTGCCCAGCACACTGAAGGTGAAACAATGCGGGCCGCGTTCCTCCAGGCAATATGCCGGCGTGGTGCTCACCGGATAACTGCGCAGGCGGCAGGCGAACACGGCGACATCCGGAATGCCGAAGCGACCGCGCCGATGCTTGCTGCCCATGCGTCGCACATCCACCGCATGAGCCAGCGCATCGAACGCGCCGTTCGCCCAGGCGATGCGTTGCATCCGCCCCGGTCGGCGCACGTCGGTGGTACCGCCGCGATGAGGATGTTGGTGATCGAGATGCTGCATCCAGCCCAGCAGTCGATGAAACTCGACCGCACGAGCGGGCCAGCCGGCGGCATCGCGCGCGAGATCTTCCAGCAGGGAGAGCGTGCCTTTGCGGCGGCGCGCATCGATGGTGTTGGCCACGTCGGCACGCGGCGCCAGCACGCGACCGAGCGCGGCAGCATCGGCCTGCTCGCCCAGCGTGGCCGCTTCGGGCAGCAGGCTGTAGCCGAGCAGATCGCCGATGTACGGCACCACCCAGTCGTCGCAGGTTTCGATGAACCAGTTGTCGTACAGGCGCGTGATGTCCTGCTCCATCACGTTGGCCTGGCGCGACAGCACGCGCAGGAAATCGCGCAGCGGATAACCCTGCTCCGCATCGCGCATGCGATAAAGCATCGGCATCAGGTCGTACAGGCGATCTTGGTTGGCCGTCATGGCGTGGCCTCCTGCAAGAGCAGCGTGTCGGGAACGTCGGGCAGGAAGTACGCGAGCTGGGCCGGCAGGATGTTGCCGCTGCCGTCACGACGTGCGGGTTTGGCGCGCACGCGGTCGGGCACGGCATTCGATGCGAACGACGCCATGCGCAGGATCGAGCCATCGCCGTTGTTTCCGACCCCGCCATCGTCACCCTTGCCGGCAGCGCCGAAGCCGCTCAGCAAGGCCGCCTCGTCGAGGCTGCCGAACGCATCCACGTCGACCCATGCCACGCCACGCACGGCCTGGATGCAGGCGACGATCTCGCTCAGGTACACGTCCTGCGCCAGCGCGCGTTGCTCGAAGCCGAACGTTGCGAGCAAGGCGGCGCGTACCTGCGGCTCGATGGATGTCCACAGATAGTCGGGCTGCAAGCCCACTTTCGCGCTCAAGGTAAGCGCCACCAGCTCGCGCACGTCCAGCGTCACCGGTAAGGCAGGATCGCCGTACTGCCTCAATGCACTCAGAAGATTGCGATAGAGATCGGAACTGCGATCCACCGGTGCATCGGCCGCGCCGGCAATGGTCACCCATACCTGCGCGCCGGACTTCATGGCCACCGCCTTGCCCACACCGCCGAACGTTCGCGAGAAATCCGCGTAGTCGCTCACCGAGACCAGGCGATCGAGCGCCAGCACAGCCAGCGGCACGTTGCGCCGCGCCTGGTCGCGCGTCTCCGCATCCGCGCCGCCGGAAGCGCGCAGCGGGTTGATCACCTGCTTCACGCCCAGCGGCTTGGTGGTGGCCAGACTGATCTGCCCGGCATCGACATTGCCAGGCGTACCGATGCCGTTGCGATAGACGGCCGTGAGGTTTTCAACGCCCGTGGGCAGCCGCGCCCCATGCACGCCGTCGCCGAAGGTGATGCGGGTCTTGCCGCCATCGTCCGTGGACGTGACGAAACTGCGATCCTGCGGCCCGGCGAAACTGAGGTTGCGCACTTCGTGCCACAGCATGCCGTTCACGCTGACATTGAGCGTGCTCTGCACGCCATCCACGGTGGATGCCGACACATAGGTCAACGGCATCTGCTTGAGCGCGAACGAGGGCAGCGCCGTGGCGCCGTTGGCGTTGCCCAGCACTTCGTTGCGCGTTTCGCCGTGGGTGGCGCGCACCACGTTGGCGTAGATCTTCACGCTGCTGCGCACATAGGCATAGGCCAGGCCTTGGTTGGCGAAAACCAGGGTGCTGTGCACGGTGTCGCCGGAACGCTGCGCGTCCACGCCCTGCTCCACCGCAGAGAGCATCACCAGTTCAGCCGACGTCACCGCCTCATTGCCTGGCACGTCGGCGCGTGTGCCGGACACGATCACCCAGCGCCCGGGTTTCAATCCATCGATGGCCTGGTCGAGTGTTAGCCGCGTGGCTCCATCCGTGGGAACCAGCGGTGACGCGATGTTGCCGACCTCATCCACGATGATCTGGTCGGCCAGCGTCAAGGCTTCGCTTTGCGCGAACACCTGGGTGCCGCGTAGCAGGTCGATGTTCGCGCGGCCATGGATATCCCAGGCGGATTGCTTGCCCAGGGGCGCAAGAGCAATCTCGGTGGTCTTGCCGCTGATGCCATAGGCCGAGCGCGGATGCACCGACACGCTCTTCACCTGGGCCACGCGCGGATAACCGTCGCTGAGCTGCTTAGGCTGGATCACCACGTAACCTTCGGGCGTGATGCCGTCGTAGGCGTTGTCCAGTTGCACGACACCGGCCTTCTCGTCGGGACCGGCGGGCCAGTCCTTGCCCGGCGCGGAAACCAGTGGAATCTTGCCCACGGTAAGAGGATCCGGGTTGATCATCATCACCATCGGGACCGCGGCGTTGTAGCCGAACATGGGTGCCGCCAGATGCATGGCGAACACACCACTGAGCGCTGGCGACGGTTGCCCGTGCGGCACGCTGGTCCAGGAGCGATAGAACGTATTGGCCAGTCGCGATTCGAAATTCAACAGCAGCTGCGGACGCGCATCGCTGGCCACGCCCAGCGCCGTCGCCACGTTGCGCGCCAGTGAAAACCTGCTGGCCGGTTGCACCGTAGGCGCCAGCGTCAAGGCTTCGAACAAGGTGGTGAAGCGAATCGGCGGTGGCGTGCTGCCACCGGAATTTGAACCGAAGGCCTGATCGAGCGCGGCGCGATAGGCCGGGATGGGCGCCGGGTCGGTTGCCGGCATATCCACGATCGTGAAGGCGAGACTCAGCAAGTCATGGGTGTTGTCGGCGTGATCGCCGCCGAACAGCAGGTACTTGCGCAGGCCGATGAGTGTGATGAGCCACAACGCCACGTTGTTCCCGCCACCCTGCGCAGCCAGCGCATTGATGGCCACGTTGGTGGCGGCAAGAATCGTGACGCTGAGCGCCGCCAGCGGTTGCAGCATCACGCGTGCACGCGGCTCGCCGGGTTGGGCCTCGATGGAAGCGACGGTACGCAGTGCCTGCGTGCCATTCACCAGGTCGCCGAACAGGAACAACACGCGGTCGCCGGGCCTGAGGTTGCTGCCGTTGCCGGCGATCCACAATTCGGACAGGCCGGCGATGTTGTCGATGGTGATGTCCTGCGGCAGCGACAGGCGTGGCTGCAAGGCGTTCCATTCGTGGCGTGCATCCAGCGCCTCCGCCGTTTCGAAGGTCTGCATCTGCTCGCCCGGGGCGGGCACCGATTGCGCCTTGGCGCCACAGGGAATGGTGACCGGTCCGGCGTTGTCGTCGATGGTATAGGCCAGATACACGCTGGCCGACACGCCGGGACGCAGGCGATAGTCCAGCAGTCGGCCGAGTTGCAGCACCGAGCAACGTTCGGTCGCGGTGCGCAGATAGCCTTCGTTGGCGATGCGCTCCTGATAGAAGCTCAGCACGTCCGCGCCGATGGCCCACGCATCGAGCAAGGCCATCGATGCATCGTCGCGCTCGCGCGTGCGCAACTGCGCCAGCGCCGGCAGGGCCGCGTCGCTCAGGTCCATCTGCATGGTGGACTGGAAGTCCGCATACGTGCCCACGCGATAGCACAGGCTGGAAAGACCGGGCCGGTTGTATTCGGAACGTGGCGTGCGCGCGCCGGCGCCGCAGCCACAGGCGCAGGCGTGCTGGCCACAGGCGCTGCAGCAACTCATCGCCCACCTCCCAGCGTGAACGCGATGCTTCCGCGATCGGGATGATCCGGATCGTTGTCGACCTGCGCGATCTCCGCGGCGGCAAGCCACAGCACGCCGTCCGCCGGCACGTCGCCCGGCTTGCCTGCCTCCATGCGCGCGAGCGTGAGCACGTCGACGTGCGCCACGCCGGTGATGGCCTGCGCCTCGGCCATCAACGCGCTGGCGTAGACGGCCTGGCCAAGCTGCAAGCGATCCGGATGGAAGAAGCCGGGCATGCCGTCGCTGCGCAATCCGGCGCGGAAGCGATCCACCAGTTGCGCACGCACGTGCGCCTGCAGGAAATCGGGCAACACGCAGACATGCAGCTCGATCAGCAAGGGTACGTAGTGCGCACTGCGCACCGCCACGTCGTGACCGATGCGTCGATACGGATGCAAGCCTGCCGCGAGGGTGCGCGCGAGCGACGGCAGCAGGGTTTCGCGACCGAGCGGATCGACCACCACGTCGGCTTCGTACCAGCTGCCGTTCCAGGCCAGTGCGCAGGCGGCGCCTTGCAGTTGCGTGTTCTGCCGCGCGAACGCGGCATAGTCCTCGGCGATGATGGCGCGCAGCGGCCTGGCACGGAATGCGCCCGGCGCAAACAACTTCACCTCCGCCATGCTCTCGGCCGCCGTGCCACCCGTGGCCGGCAGCGGATTCCTCGGTACCAGCCCGGGCGGCACTTCGCCACCGGACCAGGCCAGCCACACGATGCTGTCGCGACCGACGTTGCCCACCGTGCCATTGCCAAGGCGCTGTCGCGCGCGGAAGAAATCGCCTGCCTGCGGCCGGCGTCCAAGTGCACCATCGCCGAAGCGAAGATGCGCGGCGGCATCGTCATCGATCTCGACCACGAAGTGTCGATCGTCGGGTCCGCTTTCGAGCAGATCCTGGCGTGCATCCCAGCGCCATTGCGCGTCGACGGGATCGCTCACCAGCACGTCGGCCAGATCGCCGCCATGGACGTCCAATTGCGGCATCGCCTGGCGAGGATCGCGCGCGAACAACCGGCATACCGGCGCATTCGCTTCCTCCGGCAACGGCTCGGCCCAGGTCAGCGGCGATCCGGGCAGCACGTGGCCGGTGTCGTCGGCGATGCGCAACACATCCTGCACCGCGCCCTCGCAACGGCAGCAGGTGTAGTGCGTGCTGCCGGGCACCAGCCAACAATCTTCCCTGAGCGCACCGCAGCGCGTGCAGGCATCGGGCACTTCGGCCAGGGCGCTGCCCAGTCCGGGATAGTCGTCGTTGTCGATGGCGTCAGGCGGTGCGCAGAGTGCATCGCAGCGGCATTGCCCTGGTGCGTAGTCGCCGTGATCGACCAGCAGCACGTTGCCGCGCGCCACGCTCACATCGCTCACCCACGAGCAGTCGGGCGACGGCATGCGGGTGGACAGGCACAGGTCGAATGGCAAGGCGTCGCAGGCATCCCAGCTCACCTGCAACAGCCGTTGCTGGTTGAGCGGATCGACCTGTTCTTCCACCGCCGTGAGGCGCACTGCATGCCGATGCGCGGGATTGGCGTCGGCCGGATTGCCGGTGGAAGGTCCGCGCACTTCCTCGAAGATCAACAGGTCGCCCGGCTTGAGCCGCAACGCGCGCTGCGGCGGCGTCGCGACAGCCGCCGCCTGCACGGGCGCGTCCTTGCCCGCTGCCGTTGCCTTGCCGCCATCGGTGACAGACGGCTGCGACGCAGGTGGTTCGTTCGGTACCGCGAGCGGCGCATCGACCAGCACGGCCTGCGTGCTGCCACGCGGCAGGCAGCACATCGCATCGCCCCAGGTGTAGAGGCGGATGGTGCTCTGCGCGGCGACCACCGTGATCGAGGTGGCGCCATCCAGCGGCATCGGTGCGTAGATCAAGGCGCCTTGCGCACGCGCCGTTTCCAATTGCGCGGCATCGATGGCGCCGGGACGTTCGTCGGGCTGACCCGCCGGCGGCACCAGCAGCAGGAGTTGGTCGAGATCGAAGGTCACTTCACCCGCGGGCAGCGACAAGGTCACCAAGGCACGCGCGTTGCAGCCTTCGTGCATGCGGTAATCGACCAGGCGTGCATGCCGGCGCACCGAGATGCGTCGCCGCGCGGTTGCCAGGTACGCTTCCGTCGCCACGGCGTCCTGGTAATAGCTGAGGTGATCGGCGGTATAGGCCATCGCCTCGACCAGCGCGACGCCGATGTCCGGCACGTGGCGTTCCCGCCATGCCGGCATGTCGATGGCGATGCGGTCGAAGAACAGCTGGCGGAAGCTGGCGTAATCCTTGGCCAGATAATTGATCTCGGGCGGCGCTGGCGGCGCCTCCACGCAGTGGCTCGCCGTGGCGCAGTCGGCATCCTTCGCGCAATCCAGGCGGAAGCGCAGCGTGGCGCAGGCGTAGCGTGGATCGAAACCAGGATAGGCCATCCAGCTGTTCGGATCGTTGCCGGAAGCAGCGTCCACCAGGCACAGGCAATACGGCGTGTGATCGCCTTCGCGATCGAGCACCACGCGCAGGCAGGTGTCGTCGTGCAGCTCGGGTTCGTGTTCCTCCTGCACGCTGATGACGCGCAGGCCGGTGATGCGGTCGCCGCCGCTGATGCGTACGTTGGCCACGGCCACATCGCTGGGAATGTCGCCGAACAAGTGCACGCACAGCGTGACGCCATCATCGCCCACTTCCACGTAATCGATGCCGTTGAGCGCACCGGAAAGGCGCAACTGTTCGCGCCGCTTCGGTTCGCTGCAGGCGGGCGGCAGCGTGCAGCCGATCAGGCCTGTTACACGCGGGCCGGCGGCGCTCATGACGCGCTCCGCGACAAGGTCTCGGTGCGTGCTTCACCGGTGGCCAGCACGGTGTAACTCAACGCCACCTGCAAGGTCGCGTCGTTGCTGGTCACCTGCAGGTCGTCGACACGGATCACGTCGCCCAGGTAACGCTGCAGCGCCGCTTGCACGGTGAACTGCAGGGCCGCGGCAATCTCCGGGCTGTTCGGGCCGAACACCATCTGCAACAGGCCGCTGCCGAAGTCCGGGCGATTCACGCGCTCGCCGGGACTGGTGAACAGCAGCTGCTCGATCATGTCGCGCACATGGTCGTCATCGTCGGTCGAGGCCGTGCGGCCGCGCTGGTCGAAGCCGAAGGGAAAGTCGATGTTGATCGCGGGGTCCATGGCATCCTCACATGGCGGTGACGCGCATCTGGCTGGCGACGATCAGCAAGGGCGTGCCGGTGGGTGCGCAGATGGCCTGGCTGTCGAAACACAGCAGCGGTTGTCCGTTGGAGGTGACGCGCGTGGCGGCGCTCACGAATTGCGCGGTGACGCACGGTCCGTTGGCAGCAATGGGTGGCGGCAACACGCAGCCGGCGATCAGCCATGGGCCCGGCATCGTCACCGTCGGCTGCCCGCTCACCGTCACGCGTGGATTGGGCACGCTGGCCTGGGCCTGCCCGGCATGCGAGCAAAGGACGGTGGCGCCGACATGGATGAGGAAGCCAGCCATCACGTCACCACCAGCGCGCCGTTGTTGATGGTGACGGTGGGGCCGGCCAGCACGATGGTGGCGCCCTTGCCGTTGGAGATGGTGATGCCGATGTCGTTCACCACGATCATCGCGCCGGTGGTGCTCTTGAGCATGATGCCGCCGGTGGGCCCGGGCACGTCGCTGATGGTGAGCGTGTTCTGCAGGATCGATGCGAGCACGATGCTGGGGCTCGCGGGATTTCCCGCCAATGCCAGCGTGGGCACTTCGGCGGCCACGCCCCAGTAGCCGCCCGTCCAGATCGGATAATCCGGATCGCCCTGTTCGAATTCGATCCACACGCCGGCGCCCACCTGCGGCACCACGTAGGTGCCGCTGAGCTTGCCCGCGATCGGCACGCACGGCATCGCCCAGCTGCTGGGCAACATGCCTGATACATCCGGCACCATCGCCTGGATCCGTCCCAATTGCTCAGGGTCCGCGTTCTGCACCACGGTGCCGCGGTATTTGCCGTAGTAGCGCGTCATGGCGGCACCAAGGGCAAGGTGGACAGCAAACCTTTGCGCGACAGCGTGAAGCTCTGCTTGTATTCGCCACGACGAATGCTGTGGCGCACTTCGCTCACGTAGTGCAGGCCATCGAACGCCGGCCCTACGCCACGCACGCCCACCAGTTGCCGCGGCCGCAGCACGCGACCGTAGCGCGTGACATCGAGACTGCCTCGGCCGGTGACGGTGTCGGCGGACTTGGCCGCCTCGGCCATGCCCAGCAACATCGCGCGCGTGGGCGAGTACTTCGCCGTTTCCGGTAGCGGACGAAATTTCTGCGGCGGCGGATCGATCAAACCCAACGGTGGATTGAGCGGACCGATATCGGGTATCGGTATCGGCAGCGGCACCTTGGTCTGCTGGTTCTGTATGTACACCACAGGCAGGCTGCGTGCATTGCCGTTGTAGCTGAAGCTGAGGTTGTCGACATTGCTGCCTGCATCCATGTCCGCATTGAGCGCCGGCTGCGGCACACCCACCTTGATCTTCGGCCCCCAATAGGCCGTGCTCATGCCCGGCGCCGGTCCCGGTTCCAGGTAGAACACGTAGCCCACGCGTTCGGCCAGCAAGCGGATGTATTCCAGGTCGCTACCCTGCTGCGTGGGAATGCGCTCGGTGGGAATGGGTACGTCGATGGCTATGCTCGGTATCACCAGCGGCACCACGCCGAGAAACGCGTACTTGGCCAGCAGCAGCGCGACGATGGCTTCGGCCGGCATGGCCGGATACGGCAGGCCCGGCAAGCCGGAAAATTCCAGCTTCTGCATCACCGTGGTGAGATCGTCGCCAGTCACCTGCAGGCTGGTGTGACGCTGGTCGGCGCCGGGTGAGACGTCGGTCTTGGTAACGACGCCGTCAATCAGGACTTGCGGCGTGCCGTTCACCGTGGCGATCACGATCACACGCAACAACGGCACCACGCTGCCGCCGCTCAAGAGGAACAAGGTATGCAGCGGCGATTGCACGCTCAGCGTGAACTGCAGGGTGAATGCACCGGCCGTTTCGTCCGGCTCCACCACTTCCACCTGGGTAAGCGCATCGAGCACCACCTGCGGAACCGGCACCGGCACCACGGGTCCGACCAGCAAGGTCAGGTGCACGCCCTTAAGCATGCGGCCCCCCCGGAATGCCTTCGGGCAAGGTGATGGCAAGGCGACGTCCCACCGTTTCGGTGAGTTCGTCGGGCCGCAGCGCGCGATTGGCATCGCACAGACGCCAGAACTGCTCGGGATCGCCGAGATACTGCGCTGCGATGCGATCGAGCCGTTCGCCCTGCACCACGCGATGCCATTGCAGCAGTGCGAAGTTTTCCGGCGCGGGCACGAAGCGACGCTTGAGATACGTGACCGGCGTGCCATCCGCACGAACGAAGGTACCCGTGGGCGTCAACGCATAACGACTGGTGGGAGGAAAGATCGCAGTCATCACGGCACTCCTGTCATGCCCAACGCGGACAGCGGCATCGCCGGCGCGGTGCCGGCCAGTTGTTCCTTGCGTTGCAGATAGCCCATGAACAGGCTGGCGGCCTTGTGGCCGGTCGGCACATCGTTCACCGACAGCACGCGCAAGCCGAGACTCACCTTGGCGCGAATCGGATTGAGTTCGATGTCGAACGCTTCCTCGGTGATGCTCAGCTCGGTCACGCGCACCGGCACGATGCGCGTCTGGCTCCACACGAACAGCGCCAGCGGCGTTTCCATCGGAATGATTTCCAGCGTGCCTATCTGGGCCAGCGCATCGTTCGCGTTCAACTGCGCCGTGGTGGGATAGATCAGGGTTTCCAGCGCGGCGAGCTGGGCGAAGATGCCCGACTGCGTCGTCACCGCGTTCTGGTCGGGAAACTCCAGTTGATCGGTCGCGTCAATCTCCGCTTCGAGCTTGATCGTTTCCACCGGCGGCCCTTTCAGGCGCAGGACTTCCGAACGGTCGCCACCATCCGCACTCACGCCCTGCACCTGCAGCGAACGCGTGAGCGTGTCCGGGTTGTACTGCAGCGCAATCACGCGCAGCACAGCCGAGCTGTCGGGATCGATCAGCACGAGCCCGCCCTTGAGGATGCGTGGCGTACCGGGGAAAGCGCTCATGGCCTGCCGCCCCCGCCTGTACCGCCGCTCGCCGGAGGCGGCCTTCCCGTGACAGCGGTTGGCTTGTCGGCTTTCGCGCCGCTGAGGCAATGCACGTACTGCGCCCAGGAATCGGCGGAATCGAAACCGCCGCAACCATGCTGGCAATCGAACACCACACAGTAACTTTCGCCGGGGTCTGCCTTGCCGATGCCCACGACATGAGCGGACTCATGCATCATCGTGCGCACCTGCTCCTCAGCGCCCTCGGTGAAGAAGTGAGGACACAGCACGATGGGCACGCGATGACCCGCGACATAGCCCGAACGGGTGCCGCAATCCGGATCGCCCGCACCCGCTACTTTGATGTCCGCGCCCGGCGCGAGCACGCTGATCATCTTGCCGACGATCTCGTCGACCTGATCCATATTGGGTGGATCCCAATCGAACATGCGCGTCGCCAGTTGTGTGGCCTGCTGCTTGCGTTCGAGCGCAGCCAGATCGTCGCGCCGGTCCGGTGGACTGGGGCCAAGGCCTGCCGTCTTGAAATGCGCCTGTTGAATGCGCACGGCCGCGGCGGCTCGCGCCTTTTCGATCACCCTTTGTTCGGTGGCGTTGGGAGCGCGTGGCCTCGGCGCCGGCGGGTTCGTGCCTCTGCCGGCCTGTTGGCGCATCACGCCGCGAGGACCTTGCGACGCGACACCAACGTGTTCCCCGGCATGGAGGCGCGATGCAGCCTGGTCGGCCTCGTGTTCGAGGTGCGCGTCTTCGCCCCCGCCGGAACCTGCCGATCCGCTGCGTTGTTGCACGACGTGCGCCAACTCGTGCGCCAGCAAGTGACTGCCCGATGACGTATTTGGCGCGTATTGGCCGCCGGCGAATACCACATGCGAACCCACCGTATAGGCTGCCGCATCGAGTGCCGCTGCCGAATGCGCGGCGACTGCATCGTCATGGACGCGCACCTGGCTGAAGTCGTGGCCGAAGCCGGCCTCCATCGTCTGTCGCGTTGCGCCGGGCAACGGGTGTCCCGACGAAGCCACCACCGCGTCCACCGACGCCGTCGAAGGCATGGCCGCCGAATGGGTGGCCGCCTGGCGTTGCACACGCTTGCTTGCGCATTCGGCGCATTCACCGCCGCCCGCGTGCGCGCCGCAAGCGCATTTGCGTTGCAGTCGCCAACTCGGCGCAGCGCTCCAGGAACGATGGGCGATCGATGGCTGACGTGTGCTGGTGTTCGACATCATGGTCATATCTCCGCCACGCAACGCGTCAGCCGTACCCAGGCCTCGGCATTGCCGGTATCGCCGCAGGCGTCGTTGCATTCGGCTGTGGCGAAATGTTTGTCATCGCTTGCGCCGCTGGCGCCGGCAATGTGGGAGGCCTCGCGCAGCGACGCCCCGCCCGGACTCGGACGTAACGCCGGCGTCACGCGCAAGCTGGCGGGATGCTCAGCCACGACGGCTCCCACGCTTGGTCGTGCTGCGCTTGGTGGTGGCGCGCTTGCGTGGCGCGGCGGTGGATTGCTTCTTCGCCTGCTTCAGCCGATCCAGGAAGTCCTGCAGCTTCGCCGCGTTGAGCATGCGTTTCTTCTTGGCGGTGTTATCGGGCGCGTCGATCAGGGTGTATGCCTCGTCGCAATACTTGGCGAGGAATTGCCAGCTCATCTGCTGCTTGCGGCCCCAGGTGACGCACACTGGCCCGGTCTTGGTGTATCCGGGCACGTAGACGTAGTGGCCGTTCTTTGGATTGGCCTTGCCGGACGCGCCGCTCACCACGGTCCAGGGCTTGCCTGCCGTGAATTGCTTGATCGCCGCATCGGGCAACAGAAAACCAAGGCCCACGCCCAGGTCCATGTACACGGCGCGCTTGATGTCCGTCGAGCGCGTGGGGTCGACTTCGGCGAAGGCCTTGATCTTGTAACGCTTCTTCGCCGCCACCCAGCCCTTGCTTCGCCACTCCTTGATGGAATCGAGCACCACCAGCCCGGTATCGGCGCCACCGGTTTCGCTGAAGTATTCGGTGAGCACGTCCTGGTCGGTGATCTTGAGCAGCTTCTTCCGCTCCACCAGTTCAAAGCGCAGCGTCTGGTGCGCGCGGCCCGCCATCACGCAGTCGCCGTAGGTGTCGTTGCCGAACATCGGCGTCGGCACGCCCTTGTGCTCCACGTCGAAGTCGTATTCCGCCGGCAGCTTCGGTGCGGCGCGCAGCAGAGAGGCAAACATCAGGTTGCGCGCATCGCGCTTGGCTTTCCGCTTGCCGAAGCGGATGAAGCCATCGGCGCGCGGCGGCGGTATGCGGACTTTCCTGGCAGTGGCCATGATGCAATGTCCTTGTGATGGTTCGCGGTTGGTCTCCGCCGCGACGCTACGGTTTGCCCGGGCACGCCCAGGCTTTCGGATCGACCTTCGGAAGACTCGCCATTCCTGCAGCGGTCTTGGGATAGTCCTGATGGCTTTCGTTCACGACAGCCGGACGCGTATAGGTCGAACCATCGGGGCGCTCGACCTTCGCTTCGCCGGTAGGAAGATGGTCGACGACGCGCTCGGTGGGCGCCCCGGATGCGGCACCGGAATAGCGGGACTTCACGTATGCCTCGATCTTCCCCTTGTCCGGTTCCTGTTGTTGCGTCTGTGGATTGGTTCGTTCCAGCGACTTGCGTCCCGGCAAGCCACGATCGATGAGCCACTGTTCCTCGAAGGTATAGGCATCCACTTCCACGTCGGTCGGGCTCAGTCCTCCCGGCTGGTTGTGGTGACGTACTTCATGGATGAGGTCGGACGCCACCTCGGCGCAGGTATGACTCTTCTTGAGCACGGTCTCGTTCCGGCCCGCGTTATGCGCCGCACCGCGCTCCCGCGTCTTGGCCTGCCACTGCTTGCCGTCGAATTCCCAGTAGTACTCGGTGATCGCATCGGTGATCTTCACCGTGGTCTTGGGTAACTGGGCCACCACTTGCCGGTCTTCCGAACAGAGGATGCCCAACACGCAGGGCACGTTCCATTCGGTGACGGCGCCGGGCATGTCTTCGGTCATCCAACTGCCCAGCATGGGCATCTGCTGCCCGTACGGCACAGGCAGACCTATGGGCTTGAGTGCACCCTTCAGCGCGCCTTCGTAGCCCTTCTCGAAACGCCGGTTGTAGAAGTCCTTGAGGCGATCCCACTCTTCGCCGTGGAAATCGGAATCCAGTCCCGCCACGGTGACGCCACCCGCGCCATAGATGTAGCTCAGCTCGAAGTTGTACGAGCGCTCCAGCAGCTCGAGGATGGCCAGCTCATCGTCGTCGCCGGTGAAGCCCGACTGCATCTCGCGGATCATCAGCGCCTTGCGCTTCTCGGTGAGCACGTACGGACTGCCGCCCCGCTTCCAGTCGCGCACGATCTGACGGCATTTGTCGTCGCTGTCGTCGTCGTCCTCGATGTCGCCGGTCTGGTCGAGCACGCGCAGGTAGGCCTGCAAGGTGTCGGGCGAGTAATCCCAGAACCGGAACAGGTTGCCGAAGAATCCACCGAAGGTGACGCCCTTGCGACGCACCGCACCGCTGGTGTCACGGCCGCCCGATTGCTGGACCACGTGCGTCAGCTCGTGCGCGATCAGGTGACGACCCTGCCAGGTGGCCGGCTGATAACTGCCCCGGCCGAACACCACGTCGCTGCCCGTCGTATAGGCCTGCGCATCCAACTCTCGCGCCGAAGCCGCGGCAGCGTCGTTGGTGTGTACGCGGATGCCGCTGAAGTCGTGACCGAAATGCGCTTCCATGAGCTGGCGCGTGGACGCGTCCAACGCCTGCCCCATGCCGATGCCAACCGGCGCCGCGGACGCATCCCGCGCAACGGGCGTGCGGCGCGGCGTATTCATCGGCGACGACGGTGCGGGCGTGGCCATCACGTGATCGGCCATGCGGTCGGCCTCGCGCTCGAACACATCGTCGCTATCCCCCACGCGCAGCTTGGCCTGCACACGTTTCTTCTGACAGTTCGCGCAGGGGCCGCCACCGGAGACATGCGCACCACATGCACACTTGCGACGCACCGTCGCGCCTTGCGCAGGCGACAGGCGCAGCGGCCGGGCGACCCGGCTGAGCGCGTGGTCAGCCACGTTTGCCTCCCGCGCACGAAGGCGACAGGCCATGCTGCACGGCGCGTGCGATGCGCGGCGCCAACCCTTCGCGCTGCTGCGTCGGTGCAGGCAACGCAACCGCTGGCATGGCGTCGACATGACCCAGCCCACGCAGCGCCTCGACCATGCCCGGTTGTGCAAGCCGCTGCTTCAATTCGCGCTCGATGGCCGCTCGCACGGCTCCCGCGTGCTCGCTGCCGAGCAGCGACTCGTCAAGCACCAGCCGCTCGATGTGCAGCACTACGCTCATGACTTGCCTCCGGCGCTTTCCAGCCAGCGGAAATCGGCTTCGTTGACGGGCTTGTCGAGCTTGCGGAATTCCGCGCGCGCAGCGTCGAGAATGAGCGGCATGGAAATTTGCGCACCCGACTTCGCCGCTAGGAATGCCGCGTTCAACGCGATGCCCTGGATGCTGCCGCCGGTAAGCGCCAGCCGCGCCAGACGTTCGATATCCAGCGCTGCGACGTCGGCCTTGGCGGGAAACACCGAACTCCAGATGGCCTTGCGCTCCGCCACGCCCGGAAACGGAAAATTGACCACGAAGCGGATGCGCCGCAGGAACGCGCTGTCCAGCGCGCCCTTCATGTTGGTGGCGAGGATGGCCAGGCCACGGAATGATTCAAGCCGTTGCAGCAGATAGTTCACTTCGATGTTGGCGTAACGGTCGTGGCTGTCCTTCACCTCGCTGCGCCGGCCGAACAAGGCATCGGCCTCGTCGAAGAACAGAATCGCACCGCCCTCTTCCGCCGCGTCGAACAGTTTGCGCAGGTTCTTTTCCGTCTCGCCGATGTACTTGCTCACCACGGCCGACAGGTCGATGCGATAGAGCGACAGTCCCAGCTCGCGCGCAATGACTTCGGCAGCCATGGTCTTGCCTGTGCCGCTTTCGCCGGCGAACAGCGCCGTGATCGACAGGCCGCGATTCATGCGATCGCGAAAGCCCCAGTCGTCGTACACGGTGGTGCGTTGTGCCACCTGGTCGGCGATCTGCCGCAGCAGTTGCTTGTCCGCGTCGGGCAGCTTGATGTCGTCCCAGCCCGCGGCCGGTTCGATGCGCTGCGCCAGCTGATCCAGCGCGGGCCGTGTCCGTGCCAGCGCGCCCTGCCACAGCGCCTGCCCCAGCGCCGTGCCTTTTTGTTCGACCGTGGCCAGCGCCGCCTGCGCGACCTGCTCGATCTTGCCCGGATTGAAATCGAAATGGCCCGCCAGCCACTGCGGGTGATCGCCTTGGTGATCGCCAAGCAGGTGTTGCCACAGGCTGCGCTGCTCGATCGGCGTTGGCTTGACCACATCCGCGCTCAGCGCGTTCAGCACGCCGCCGACCAGCGGCTCGCGCGCATCGATGAACGTGAGGCCGCCCGTGCGCCCGAGGAAACGTCTCACCTGCTGTGCGGATGCATCGCTGCGTTCGGCGTCCGCCGCATCGATGTATAGCGCGATGGGCAGCAATTGGCTTTCCCGCTGCCACAGGCGAATCAGGGTTTCCTGCTCGCCCAGGGCCGGGGGCAACAGCTCCGCCGACAATCGGTACGCCCGCGTGCCGAAGGCACCCGCCACCGCCTGGGCAACGGCCTGCTTGCTGACGCTGTCGCTGCCAATCAACTGCACGGCTGGCAGCGGCTCGCCGGCAGGCACGCTGCGCAAACCATCGATAATGTTGTTGGCGATGGTCTGTTGCGATGGCGGCAAGGCCACCGGTTGCAGTGCCGTCAGTAATGGCGTCAGCCTGTCGTCCAGATAATTCATGCCCTTGATGAAATTCACCACGCGCTCGTCGGCACTCAATGCCGCGCCAATCAGCGGCTGTGCGCCGGGCTGATGGATGTCGATCAATCGCCAGTAGCGCATTGGACGCTCGGGCGAAAGCGCATCCCAGCTCGGCTGGTCGAGCACGCTGAAGGCGAGCGCGAAAGTGGGCCACGGCTTGCCCGGATCGTGCTGCGCCTGCGCGCACAACGCAGGCATGCGCGTATCCAGCTCCATGGCCACGCAGAGCAACAGCAGGTCGCGCTCGAAATCGGACAGCCCAAGACGCCGGCTCAGCACGATCAACGCGGGCGTGGGTTCGCTCTGCGCACTGCTGGCCTCATCGGTATCGAAGACCATCGAGCTCTGCGGTTCATCGTCCGGGGGTGAGGCTTGCGCGTTGCTCTCTGGTTTCGCCGCTGCGGACGCGGCCGCCTCGTCCGCATCGGCTTTCTCGGCATCCGCCCGGCGCGCATGCTCTCCGAAGATGCGCTCCAGCAGGGAGGCATGCTGACCCTGAGCCGAAGTCGACGGCGCACCGCGCGGTGGCGTGGGCGTGACGCCTTGCGGCGCATCCACGGGACGCCGCGCATCCTGCTGCTGCGCCGCCGCTTGCAGGCGATCGCGCAACGCCGCCAACGCATCGGCGAGATAGCGGTCGTTGGCCACCTGCCAGGTGGAGTAATCGCTCATGACACCACCACCTGCTGGTCGGCCCGGAACGCCGGCACGGCGCCGCTGAAATCGACTGGAATGCTGTCCGCGCCATCCACGCGCAGACGCACCGTGTAGGTACCCTTGGCCACGTCAGGCACCTGGAACGTCAACGTCGTGGGTTTCGTCGTGTCCGCCGGATTGGTGAGGTTTTGCGGCGACACCAGCGCGTCGCCGAACAACAGGAACACGCGCTGGCCAGCGCCAATGCGCGGTGTGCAGGTGATGTTCAACGCGATCATGCCCGCCGTGCCGGTAAGCGGACTTACCGTGATGGTTGGTGCAAGCACCAACGGCAGCTCGTTGCTCAACATGGGCGGCAGGCCGGCTGGCTGCGTAACCAGCGCTACTGTGTAGACGCCCGGCACCCAGCGCGACATCGCCTGTGCATCGTCCGTGGCATTGGCCAGGTGCACGCGCAAGGTGTTGGGTTGATCGCCCGCAACGGGAGCGATATCGATAGGTTGATCCAGCCTCAGGCTGGTGAAGCGAGCCAGCGCGCCGGCAGCGGAAAGCTGGCTGCCAGTGAGCACGATATCCTCGCCAAGCTGCACGCCAACCTGGAAATGCGGCAACACCAGCGACTGCAACGAGGGCGCGGCGGACGCCTGGGTAAACACGCCACGGTCCTGCGAGCCACGCCGCAACACCGGCAGGCTTGCACGCACCGGCGACTGGCTGTCGATCAGCACCACGGTCGCCTCATAGGCTGACGACACGCGATAGTTGGTCTGGAACGCCGTCCAGAGCTTGGACAACTCGTCCACACTTTGCGGCAACGGCGCGAAGCGCACGCGTTCAATCTGGTCGGCCAGGTCGTTGTCGGGCAGCGCATTGCGGATGTCGTTGCCGTCCAGCACGGGGCGATCGTGCAGTGTGCTCATGGCGGCGGCGAGCACGCGATGGCTGATGGCATCGCTATCGCTTTCGCCACGACCCCAGGCAGTGATGAGGTAGTGCAGGTTCAAGGCGAGCGCAGGCGTCGCGGATTCGCCCGGCCGCACGCGACCGGGCATGTCCTGGTTGCGCCACGCAGCGTTGTAGACCACCTGATACAGGAACACGTTGAGCTGCGCCTTGCTGATGCCCTTGCGTGCGAGGTCCGGCGGTTGCAGCGTCACTTCCAGATCGCTGAGGTCGCCATCCAGCAGAGGCATGCGCGCCAGCAGCAGATTGCGCAGCGTTCGCGTGGTCGCGGCGATGGCCAGCACATTGCTCATGGCGAGGCCTTGTTGCGTTCGCGCAGGTAGTCGCCGAGGCGATCCACACGCGCGGCATCCTGCCTGCGCACCGTGGTTGCTGCCGGGCTCGATGCGCGCACTTCGATGCGACCGATGCTGACGTGTACGACAGGCTCGCGGGGCTCACTCTGCACCTGCGCAGCAGTGCCTTGGCCGCGTTCGGGCGACGCGTGTCTCGTCGTGTCCGCGATGGCAGCGCCGAACACCGGGTGTTCGGGCGGAAGCAGCACGCCGATGGCGTGGTCGGGCACGGCGGCGACGCGCGCCGTTGCGGGTGATCGCTCCGCTCGCTCGTGCGTTGATGTTTTTCTGCGCGATTCCCGCATCGGTCGATGCGCGGCGGGTTCAATCACCCTATGTCTGGCGGAGAGTGGCTGCACCGCTTCTTTCGCGGAAATCACCGATGCCCGGTCGACCCGATCAGGCCTTGTTGGCGTGGCCTGCGTCCACTCGCTGCGGATCTCCTCATGCGGCGTCTCGGATGGCGCAAGCGCGGTAGGTGTATCGAGACGAATCGCGCGTGCTGGCGCGGATGCTTCGTCATCGTGCGGAGAAGTATCCGCAGCCGTCACGCTCAAGGAATGTTCCAGCGACACGCTGGCCGGGGGTTGCGAAGGCTCGTACATCGACGGGATGCGCGGTGTCAGCATGGCTGCATCGCCACCGATGACGCGTGCCGCCACCCGGTCGAGGAAGTCGCTCACGACGCGCATTGCTCCAGGTAGGCGTGGCGGCGGCGCGGACTCATCGCCAGGATGTCCGCTTCGCTCCAGTGATAGACGCGCGCAATGGCGTCCACGTCGCGCAGCGTGCGAATCGCCCAGGCGTGCAGCTCTTGCCACAGGAACTGCGCGATATCAAACGCAGGCTGCCAGCGATAGGCACAGTCGGGACAGGTGAGGTCGAACTGAAGATCGGCCTGCGGATCGGCTGCCGCCATCGCCTCGACGAGTTCCTCCTGCACGTCGGCCGGCAGCGATCCCTTGGACTCGATGCCGCCGCCATGCGACACCTCGATCACGCAGCGCTCCCACAGACGCTGGCGCGCCACAGCGCGATCACTGCACGACTCGAGGGCGAGCAGGTCTTCGCTGTTGATGGCGCGGAAGCGGATGCGCAGGTCGCCCGATGGCGCCTGCCATTCGAGTACGCGTACGTCATCCGGAAGCCCATCACCCGCAGCGGGCTCCAACTGCAAGGCATCGACGTCAAGCGACGCTTCCACCGTGGCACCGCAAGCCGGACACTGCGCCACACTGTCGAGCCGGCCGCCGAACAGGTGACGGTGCAATTGCAGCAGCAAGGCATCGCGCTGGCCCAGCGGCATCGCCAGCAGGCGCCGGGCATCCAGTCCGTCGTAGCTCAGGCCGAGCAGTTCCATCGCGCGCACGGCGTTGGACGCCGTGCTCCCGTAGTCCCAGGCACGCAACAATTGGGCGGCGGTGGGCGTGCGCATGGTTTATCCGGCCGGCACGGTGAAGCTGGGTTCGGTGGGTTCCTGCACGCTGGTGTCGCGCTCCCAACCCTCGTTCTCGAGCTTGATGTGCTGGATGGCCACCGCGTTGGCGTTGGCATCGAGATCGGGCAAGGCCTGGTATTCCGATACCCAGCAGCGATAGATCTTGTACGCGAGCGCAAGCTGCCCGGCCTCGTTGTAGACCTCCAGGATCAGGTCCTTGCGGAAATCCTTCAGCGAAATCTCCGCGCCCAGGCCAGCACCCAGGTTGTAGATCTTGTTTGCCCACTTCTCGAATTCGAGATCGTGCGTGGCGCCACGCTCCAGCGTGATGGCGTCGTATTCGGTGCGGCCGGGCGACTTGCGACTGGTGCTTGGGTCGCCGCCCTCGCGGTGCTTGACCACTTCGGTGGTGCGCTTGAGTCCGGAAACCTTGCTTATGCCGGCCACGTACCGGCCATCCCACTTCACGCGGAACTTGAAGTTCTTGTAGGGATCGAAGCGCTGCGCATTGACGCTGAACTGAGCCATGTCGTTGTCCTCAGGTCTGGATCTGGCCGGCCATCTGCTGCAGCTGGATGACCACGAACTCGGCGGGCTTCAGCGGAGCGAAGCCGACCACGATGTTGACGATCCCTAAGTTGATGTCGTTCTGCGTGGTGGTTTCGCTGTCGCATTTGACGAAGTACGCATCGGTCGGCGTCTTGCCCTGGAAGGCGCCCTGGCGGAACAGGTTCTGCATGAAGGCGCCCACGTTGAGGCGAATCTGCGCCCATAGCGGGTTGTCGTTCGGTTCGAACACCACCCACTGCGTGCCGCGAAACAGGCTCTCCTCGATGTACAGCGCCAGGCGGCGCACCGGGATGTACTTGTAGTCGTCTGCAAGCAGGTCGGAGCCGCGCAGCGTGCGCGAGCCCCACACCACCGGACCGGCGAGCGGGAAACTGCGCAGGCAGTTCACGCCGAGCGGATTGAGCATGCCGTTCTCGGCATCGGTGAGCACGGTGGCGAGGCCTTGCACACCATTGAGCGCTGCGTCCAATCCAGCAGGCGCTTTCCACACGCCGCGCTGGGTATCGGTGCGCGCCATAACGCCGGCCACGATGCCGCAGGGCACGAAGGTATCGAGCTGGCCCTGGCGCGCCGGATCGGATTCGATCACGCGCGGGAAGAACACGGCCGCATTGCGCGCGGCGGGTCCGGCCAGGCCGAGATTGGTCAGCTTCTCGTTTTTGTTTTCAGTGATGGCATTGGCGCTGGCCCATGTCGTCGGTGCGTCGACGATCAGCAACGCTCGCCGATCCACGCAAAAAGCCATCGCGGCCTGGTACACAGTTGTCAGGGTGTCACCGCCGCGCACGTCGGGCGGAATGCACAGCAGGTTGAACAGGTCGACCTTCTTCAACGCATAGATGCCGGTCTTGTTGTCCTCACTGCCCAGATACTCCTTGTCATCGGTCAGCGCTGCGCTGTCGACCGCCTGCGTGCTGACCGGCTTCGACGTTTCGTCGTTGTCCCATAGCGTCTCGGAGCCGTCGGGGATCTTGTCGGCCATGGCGGTCGGTGGTTCGTCCGGCAGCTTCTGGTCGGCCGACAGGCGTAGCAACGAGGAGTTGGCCAGCAGCACGCGGTCCACCCGGCGCGGGCTTTCCTTCACGCTGAGGTTGAGGAAACTCTCCTGCTTGCCGCTGACCATGTCGCGCACGGTGAGGTTGAACAGGTCGGTATCGGCGAGGCCATACAGGCCGGCCACTTCCTTGGACACCTGGTTGTCGATGCGAACGCGCAGCTGGTTGGCCCAGGTGCCGGCCGAGGCGGCTTCCAGCGTCAGGTTGGAGAGTTTGAACTTGGCTTTGGCCTTGGCGGCATCGCCCTTGTACAACCGCACGATGATCGCCTGCGCGCCGCCGTTGAGATAGAAATCGCGCACCGCGTAACCCATCGTGTAGGCAGGATCGAGTGCGCCGAAGGTGCGTTCGTAGTCGCCATAGCTGTTGATGATCACGGGACCGTCAGCGTCGGCATCGATCGGCCCTTTCGCGGCGCGGCCGATGAACGCCGTGATCGACGTCGCCACACCGGTGATGGTGCGGACACCGCTGGAAATCTCCTCGATATAGACGCCTGGATAACTCAGGGTGGCTGGCATGACGTGATCCTCGGTCGTGGCTGCTGGTATGACGGTCAGTGCAATGGCGGCCTGCCGCTGCGGTTGAGCGCGTAGAGCACGGCGCCGCCGGGCAGGCTGTCGCGGCGCAGCTGTCCTCGTTCCACCAGGGCGCGCAGCACCTGCTCGATACGCTGGCGCTCGGTCTCGTAACGCTGCTGCGGCAACCACCAGCTGACGATGCCGTCGAGCGTGTCGGCGGCATCCGGGTGCTGGTGCAGATAGGCCAGCACCGCGCGCTCCACTTCATGCTCTCCGGCTTCGTCTTTGCGGGTCATGCGACACCTCCGCCTCCGTGGGATGCCGTGGCAATACGCGTGCCACGCTGCCGATAGCGCGCCGATGGCATGGGAGTGGCGTTTGCGCGCGCATCGCTCCACGCGCATCGCTACTGGGTGGGTCGGCGTTGCCCCGGTTACGCGGCGCAGGTGGGTCAGCGCAGACCCAGGCAGGCGCCGGCGAACGCATCAGGCGATGCGGCGTTTCCAACAGGAGTTCTGCAACCGCCGCAGCTACGCCGAGCGGAAACTGCGCGTCTGTATGCCGTGCTTCTTCAGCAGCTTGCCCAGTTGCCGGCGTTCCGTTCCGGAAAGACGCGCTGCCGCACTGACGTTTCCGCTGGTGCGCAGCATCAGGTTGAGCAGGTAGCTGCGCTCGAACATGCGGATGGCGTAATGCTTCGCCGAGAGATAGTGCAGTTGCGTGTCCGCCGCCGGCTCGGGCATGACTTCGACGGCGCCGGACATGGAAGTGTCCACCGATTCATCAATGGCAGCGGCATCGATCACGTCGCCGTCGGTGCGCATATACGCGCGCAGCACCACGTTCTCCAGCTCGCGCACGTTGCCCGGCCACGTACGCACGCACAGCGCATCAAGCGCATCGCCCGACCAGCGCTTGGGTGAGCCATCCAGCCGGCGCGCAACGCGGTCAAGGAAATGTTCGGCCAGCAGGGGCACGTCGCCATAGCGCTCGCGCAACGGCGGCAGGCGCACATACAGGGCGTTGAGTCGGTATTGCAGGTCGCTGCGGAACTTGCCTGAGGCAACCTGCGTATCCAGTCCGCTGTTGGTGGCCGCAATGACTCGCGCATTCGACACGCGCGCGGCGCCACCACCGACGGGACGGTATTCGCTGCTCTCGAGGAAGCGCAGCAAGGTGACCTGCGCCTTGCTGGAGAGCGTATCCACTTCATCGAGGAACAAGGTGCCACCTGCGGCACGATCGATCAGTCCGGGCTGCGCGTTCTTGGCGTCGGTATAGGCGCCGCGCTCGTGGCCGAACAGTTCGTTCTCGATCAGGTTGTCCGGCAAGGCGCCGCAGTTCACCGGCACGAAGGGACGATCGCGGCGCGCACTGGCGTAATGGACTTCGCGCGCGGCCAGCTCCTTGCCCGTGCCGGTTTCGCCCTCGATCAACACCGGTACGTCGCACGATGCATAGCGATGCAATTGCGTGCACGCCTGCAGAAAAGCCCGAGAATTCCCCAGCATGACTGGCATGTTCCCTCCCCCGTGGCCATCGCGGCATGGGTCGGTCATCACCCGCCTTCAGTGGGAAATCTTCAGTAGCGAATGGGCGGGCGGCAACGCAAGAAATTATGCGCGGCAGCATTTTGCCATCCCATCCGCCTAAAGAGATAGAAACTTGCGTTGAAGCGAAATCGGGAAGAACCCTACGACGTTCTCGCTAGGTCCTTTTGCGCTACGTAAAAATACCGGGTTCGTTCATGCGATGACCGCTTGCAACGCATGGCCCCTCGTCGAATCCGCAATGCGGATATCAACCGAGGGGCGTTCATCCATCAACGCCGATAACAGCGCGTCGCTCTCCTGAACACTCGTCAGAGTGCCATCCCACCCGACGCCTCGATGCGTTGCCCATTGACCCAGCGATGGCTCTCGCCCACCAGCGATGCAATGAGGGGACCGATGTCATCCGGCACGCCGGCGCGACCCAGCGCCGTCATATCGGCCACGCGCCGATTGAGCTCAGGGTTGTCGCGCACCATGCCGCCGCTGAAATCCGTCTCGATGGCGCCGGGCGCCACCGTGTTCACGGCGATGCCGCGCGGCCCCAGCTCCTTCGCCAGGTAGCGCGTGAGCACCTCGACCGCGCCTTTCATGGACGCATACGGCGCACTGCCCGGAATGGTGATACGGGTGAGGCCGCTGGACACGTTCACGATACGGCCACCGTCGTTGATCAACGGCAGGAGCTTCTGCGTAAGGAAGAACACGCCCTTGAAGTGGACGTGGTAGAGGCTGTCCAGTTCCTCTTCGGTGGTGGCGTCGATGGAGGCGTGATGCGATGTACCGGCATTGTTGACGAGGTAGTCGAAGCGCTCGGCGCCAAGGGCCGCCAGTGCATCGCGCACCCGGTTCACAAAGGCGTCAAAGCCTGCGGTGTTGCCCGTATCCAAAGCCAACGCGCGCGCCTGCTGCCCTGCCTGGGCGACCTGGTTTACCACTAGCGCGGCTTCGGCCTCGTTCGAACGGTACGTGAAAATGACGTCGACGCCACGCGCGGCCAGGGCGAGCACGGTGTTGCGCCCCAACCCCCGGCTTCCGCCAGTGACGATGGCAATCTTCTGTTCCGGTGTGCGTGTAACGGCGGTCATGCGTGTCTCCAACGTGAGGAATGCAGACAAAGCTTAGGCGCGCGGAGTCCGCCACCCCATGCCGGAACTGACCGCGTTCTTGCCCAATCCTGCTCGACACCGGCCGCACTGCAGGAAATGGCGATAGCATCAGCCTCCTACGCTGGGAGAACACCTCATGCCGGACACCTTGACCCATCTCGTCAAACGCTACACGGACGCACAACCCGGCCAGGGTCCGTTCGACACGCCGGTTCCGGGGCTCACCTTCCTGCGCTCCGATCACCGAAAGCATCCTTCGCACCTGGTGTTCAAACCCGCGCTCTGCGTGGTCGTGCAGGGCGCCAAATGGACCACGTTCGGCGGCAAGCGATTCGACTACAAGGCGGGACAAGCATTGGTGGTGAGCGTGGAAACGCCGGCACTGAGTCGCGTGGTGAAGGCCAGCCCCAGCGAACCGTACCTGGGCGTCATCGTGGAGTTCGACCTCACCGTGATGCGCGAGGTCATGGAGGGCCTCGAAGCGCCCCCGCTACCGACGGTCAACGTGCAGCACGGTGTTTTCGTCACCCATTTCCAGGGCAACATGGCCGACTGCGTGCATCGGCTCGTGCGCCTGATCGACACGCCGCAGGCCATTCCAGTGATTGCGCCGATGATCATGCGCGAACTCTGCTACTGGTTGCTCAGCGGGCCTCATGGCAGCGAAGTGGCCGGACTGGTGTTGGCCAATGGGCACGCCGAACGCGTCATCCGGGCGATCCACGCGCTGCGCGACCAGTTCGCCGAGGCGGTGCGTATCGAGGATCTCGCCGCGATTGCGCGGATGAGTCCTTCCGCGTTTCACCGGCAGTTCAAGGCGCTGACGTCGATGACGCCCTTGCAGTACCAGAAGCAGCTGCGCTTGCTGGAGGCGCGCCATCTGATGGTGAGCGGCGCCGCCAACGCCGAATCGGCCGCGTATCAGGTTGGCTACGAAAGCCCGTCGCAATTCAGTCGCGAGTACTCACGCATGTTCGGCGCTCCACCCCGGCGCGACGTGGCGACGTTACCGCCTGCGGCGGCGTGACGCGAGTGCTCAGGTTCGTCCGCCGCATCAGCGCAGTCCGCCCTGCTCGCGGTGACATCGTCATACCAAACGAAGTGCCCACTCCGCTTCTGACCACGCCTTAACCGATATCCCGCGGCCAGCCTATCGAACGGTCACAGTCACTTTCGGCGAACTACTTGCCAGGGTGCGACGTTGACCAGTTGAAACGACAGTTGAAAGCAGACACCACGAACGTGCCCAGTGTGGCGACAGGCGCTTACCCGGCGCCTTGACCCATGATTGCGCATCAATGCACACCCTGATCAGCGCGAGCCTTTCCTAGCAGTGCGCCGCGTCGCCCCGGCGCCTGGATCAATGCAGCGCCATAGGCATCGCTTGCCGCTTCCGGATGGCCCTGCAACGACAGCAAGTCGCCCAACTGCTCGCGAGCGGGAAGAATGGGGCCAGGTGTCACCGGGCGCTTCTCAAGGCTGTCTTCCCGGTCTGCAGCGGCTTGAAGAAGCAAGCGCGCCTGGTCGGCGTTACCGCTGGCCTGGCTTGACCATGCGGAAACCTCGTCGGCCAGTACGGCCGTCTGGACGGCCCAATAATCATCGCCTGAGTCGCGCAGTTGCTTTTCGATCCGCCGGAGCCGCGCGACTTCCTCGCGCGCCTCGCCCGCCCGATCGGTACGGGCGAGCCCCATGCCCTTGGACCAGATCGCAATCGCCTGGATGGAAGGCGATACGTTGGCCAATGCCTCCACCTTGGCCGCGTCGCTCCAGCGACCGCTCTCGACGGCCAGTCGTATCGGCATGGCAGTGGCCGCGTAAGCAATCGCAAACTCGTTCATGTCGAGGGAACGCATGCCCTTCATCTCTTCAACCACGAGCTGCGCCTGCCCATCCTTTCCCTCCTGCAGATAGGCGTAGACGAGATAGTCCATGGCATGAAGTTCGCCCATGGCATCGCCGTGCGCATGCGCGGATTGCTTCGAGGCGAGATTGGACTGGATCGAATCGTCCCACAGGCCCAGCCGCGTGAAGATGTGCGAAGGCATATGCAGCGCGTGAGGTGCGGAGGGCGCGATCTTGGCGTACGCGCGCGCAGCCGGCAGGCCTTGCTGAGCCAGTTCCTGGCTGTCACACGCGTGGATCAGATAGTGGGCGAGCCCCGGATGGTCAGGGTGCGCGCGAAATAGTGGCTCCAACACGGCGATGGCCTGCTTCTGTTTCGCGTGTGTCTTGTCGGTGGGCGACACATTGGAAAGCATGGCCAGGGCATAGAACACTTGCGACTCCGTATCGCTCGGGTTCTTGCCTGCCACCTGGGCCATCGCCCGCTCGTAGGCCTCCGTGCGCTGGCTGATGCTGATTCCCTGGCCCGCCTGGAACAACACGCCACCTGCACGGATAAAGTCCGCCTCACGATCCGATGTCGCACCCAGCCGGGCTGCGCGCGCCATGTTTCGCTGCGCCTGCCCAAATGCTTCAGGCGGCAGCGATGGTGACCACACGGGATGAAAATGCACCATCGCCATCCCCCAATACGCCATGGCGCAATGGGGGTCTTTCTGTGCGATCTGCTGGAATGCCCGTTCCGCCTCGGTATAGGCGAAAGAATGCAGAAGTGCCACGGCGCGATTGAACGGCTGTTGTTCCGCCGGATCGCACGAAATGGGAAAAGATACATCACCCAACGTCTCAGGCACGCCATGCTGATGAACTTCGTCCGCCAGCGCAGACGAAGCGACGAAGATAAGCCCATACAGAGTTCGCGACCATCGGGACATACGCACCTCCCCGGAGCACCCGGGTATTGTGCGCCAGAAGCTGCCGGAAGATCAGCCGAACCCGTCTGCCGTGGAAGGCACGAGCAAACCACCTTCGTAACGCGGGGAACCAAGGGGTGACTGGACCTTGCATATGCCTGGAGTCGCAAGTGGACCTTCCAACATTTGCGGTGGGCCATATGTCGCGCAAGGTCCCCTCGCGGTCCAGAGCACTGATGCTCCGTCCTTCGCCGCACCTCACTCAGACACCGTTATCGACACCCACCTGCCCTCAACATGGCAGTAGTTCACCTGGCTTGCCTCAGTCTCACCGATGGCAACGGCGTCATGCGGGCACATCAACCGCTCAGGCTCGTTCCCGGTGGCGGGGTATCTTTCGCCACGCTCGTATTTACCCGGCAGCGCACGACCTACAAATAAGCGGGACGCCAGCTTTGGCCAATCCAGCAACTCATCAAAGCGCCAGCCGGAGCGAGTCTTTCGCGCAACGACGATCAAGGCCGACTCGGCTTTCTCCTTTGATCTGAGCGCAACCACCCACTGTACGTTTCCGTCACCATAAAAGTCTCCGGATCCCACGCCAAGGCAGCCGCTTGCGCCGTGCTCGATCGCCCAACGCACGTCTTCAGTCAAGTTGTCGCCTTCTTGAGGAGTGCGGTATTCGTGGAAGCGTTTCGCCAAAGCAGAAACAAGCTCTGCGGGCAGCAGCTTCTTGCATGCATCATCGCCAGCCAATGCCGTCTGATGAATCGAGCACAGCCCCAGGAATAGCGCAAAGATAGCGGCCCTCGACGTCATCAGATCGCTCCCTCCGAACGCATGAAGACCCATATAGCCCGGCGCGTAACGTCCGCTACGGGTCGGAAGCGGCGTTGGCGACTTACTAGCCTGTGCCTGCCGCTGCACACCTGATATCGCGCTCAGGCACGATCGCATCTTTCTCAATGATCACAGAGCTTTTCCAACGCGCTTGCGACAGCGCCGCTATATTCAAGGCCACTTTCGCCAAATCGGTCGTCCACGTTGTACAAGTCGTTCAAGGCGCTGACGTAATAGAGGGCTGGCTTTGACCAGCGCAAGACATGATCGATGGAGGCCCTGCAGGAGACATACCCCTCTATAAAGCCTCGTCGAGCCTCGTCCTTATGAGCTCTCCAGAATTCATTTCCATACATGGGCTCGCGAGGGCTGGCAGTCTGTGTCTTCCCGTAGCGCTTGAATACGTCTTGAACAAGTTTCGACCCTTCGCCCGTCGAACGATAGAAGTCGTTGATTCGATCTACATCGCCAACCCAAGTGCCATCGAAATCGAGCCCTGGCTTTGCATCAAAGGTAAAGCAATCCTCAAGTGCATACAGGAAGCCAATTTTCTCGTCGTCTCCTGCCTTAGCCCACCAAACGCCATCAAACCGTTGCGCAGTCGAGCCGAGACTCGTCTCCTGACTCGACGCAGCGAACGGCAAGAGTGATATCACTGCTATTGCCAGCAGCGTGGACCTTGCCAACGTTGCGACCCCATATACCCGCCAGAACATAGCCCCATCTCCTTCATGTCCAGCAGGTAGCCCCCGCTGCGGGTCGAAAGTGGACATTGGCATCACCAAGACCGGACCGCTTCGCGGAACGTCCGCTAGCGGCCGAAGAGTGGTCATTGAAGATCCAACATCTACCACCAGAACCACAACTGCTCGCGATCCCCGACCGATCGATCTCCAGCGCCGGCTTGAATTCCCGAAAGACCTTCTCTCAGTGGGTTTACCCAGTTCGAGCCGAGCAATAGCGTGGCAGGCTCTAGGCCTGCAGGAAAATCCCAGTCTTCGGGCCTCGATGAAAGCGTGATGCGCCATCTATTCGGTGCCAGCCAAGCGGCAGCGCCGTTCCTGTTATTCGGCACGCGAAGCTGTGCGGATGTGGGCGGAGCCAAACTCACCGTGCGGGTGCCGACTCCATCGATCGTCAGCGCATCGAGCAGTTCCACCAGTGATCGACAACCGGCCGCATCAGCGTTGAGATTCCAGCCCGGGTAGTTGCGCTCGTTCTCAGTATATCGCCACAGCGAGACGCGGCCCGTCTGACGCCACTCTTTCACCAGCGATTTTTCGCGGGAACTCATCCGGATTTCCTTTGCCGGGGTGATGACCGCTATGGGTCGGTAGCGGACACTCCCACATCAAGCAGGGCTCGCGGTCCCAAAGTAACCCTCGGCTCTGCGCGCCAGATCGTCAAGCTGCCCTGCCTCAACGATCAATGAGGTCTCCGCCATCCACAAATGGGGGACATCAACACCCCTGAGGCAAATCCGCAGTCGAATATGCCCAAATGAGTCAGCAGCCTCCGCCTCTAGGCGCAAATGACCTTCCAAGGATTCGTGATCCTTGACACCCTGCCAGCCCCGCCAATGGGCGGCCAGATCCCTGAAAAAGGCAGCCCAACGGTCAGGCCTAATGTCGTAGACCTTCGTGACAGCGTTCAGCACGTGCGATGAAACGCTCGCTGAGAATGAGCAACCGTCATAGCCCGTCAAACCAGCGGGGATACTCCCCTCGAATCGAAAGGTGGTGCTGCTGTTTACGTCCTTGATGAAGAAGCCCGACATGTGCCCAGGTCCATGGTGTGTTTGTGGTTCGGTGGAACTGTCCGCTTCGGGTCGAAAGCGGACGTCTCAGTGGGGTGCAACCCTCACCGTTTTCAAGTCGTCCTTGTCTACTTTGTAGGCGATACCTTCGTCAATTACTGGTCGCCCATGAAAGGGCTTGAGCCCAAAGTAGAAGGTGTAAGAGTCGGGACTTTCTCTAACAACAAACGTATAGCTATCTGGCAAGGCGGCGAATCGCTGAAAGTCGTTCTCTGGGGGTTGGGCCTGCAGATCTTTGGCAAACTGCGCGAGCGCCGCACAACCCGCACGAAGCTCCTTTACGGGCCGTGCGCCTGCTTGTGCTGGAGGGGCATCGAGCCGATGACAAGATGTGACGCCCATGACGATCGCGATCGGTGAAAGCCAAAGCAGTGTTGCTATTCGATTCATCGCTACCCCATCCCTGCCTTTGCGATTTGGTCCGCTCCGGGTCGGAAGCGGACATTCACGCGCGAAAACCTGAATCACCGTATTCCATGAAGGCCGCGGCTTCACTATCCGTTAGCAAATGACCGCCGGAGCCGCCCGCCCTCATGCCCACTAGAAGAAGAACCACGCCAGGATCGCTGCGTTATAGCCCATCAATCAATTCAAGGATCTTCTGATATTGCTGCAGTTGATCAGGTGCGTTGATCATGTGCACCAACACCGACGCAATCGCTGCCTGCTTCACCATGGCCATACCGGTTTCCTGTGACACTCGCTGAAATTCGCGCAAGGCTCCCGCTACCGTGTTCATCATCTCCCGTGCCGCATGGGACCACGGGCCAGCGTTGTCAATTCCAAGTTTGTTCGGGGATTCGACTACTCGCTCGATCTTCGCCAAGGCAACGGTCAGGTCTTCTAGCGACTGCGCTGCGGCAGAGGGCTTATTTTCCTCGAGAGACGCGACGTTACCTGTACTGCCGATCGACAACAGTTGCATGACGGCTTGCGTCGTCGCCGCTTGCACCAAAATATCGTTCTGCTGCTGACAATTGACGGCATTCTGCGCGGCGTTGCCCAAGGCATGCGCTGTGGCCTGATAGAGGTTACCGAGCGCAGTGGCTGGTGCGCCTCCAAGGACCTGAGGGTTGGTTTGCGTTATGGAATCGGTAACTTGAGAGTCAATCTGGGTCGACATCGACATGAGCTCCTTCGAAGTGAGGTCACCTGATTGCGCACGATTTGGTCTGCGAAACAGGTCTGCGTATCTGTGGTTGCGTGGGATCCACAGCCTTCAGCACGCTCGCGCGCGCATACGGCAAGGCGTCAATTAAGGCGATCATTTCAACCGCTTCCAAGTAAATCCAAGAGCGCCTCGAAAATGTTGGAGGCAGTAAAATTTATTGATGCCACATATTTTCTGCACGTAGCCATGCAAAAAGTCGCAAGGCATGTCACTCCAATTGCCACCACACAAGTTTCGCCTCGGGTCGAAAGCGGACAATCCGCAATGCTCCCCGGCAGCGTCCACCCTCATTCAAGGTGGACGCTCCAAGGCCATCGCTTTATGGATCGAAGTGCTTCTCCACGCTAAGCAAGATCGATTGATTGTCGCGCGTGCTGCTCTCCAGCAGGTTCTGGTACTCAAAGCGGAGCAACCAACCCTTTAGCGATTGCCAATGGATGCCTGCGCCCAACAACGTGCGATTCTGCGATTGGCCAGGCAAGGAGGCCCGGTAGAACGGGCCGTTACTCAGATCAACGTAACGCATTACGGCAATGCTATCGCCCTGGAAGTCATGCTCATACTCCAGACGCAGCGTGGGTAGCCAGGTGCCGTGATCGTCCTTGATGGCCCATTGTGCGCGCAGACCGAGGTTGCCAGTGGTGGTTTTCACGGTCTGCCGCTGATAGCTCAGCGTATCGCCCATCTGGCCACGCTCGGTATAGGCGTCCAAATCGGCATGGGCGAGATCCAATCGTGCGTAGGGTGACAGCAGCCAGCCGGCTGTGCGGTGTTCGTAGCCCACCGCCAGGGAGCCAAACCACTGCGTACCGTCGCGGCTGCCGCTAACGGTGGTTCCATCGCCGGTGACGTAGCGGCGTGCATCGAAGGAAAGCCACTGGTAGCCGATCAACGCATCCGCATATACGTTGCTCCACGGAAGGTAGCTGCCGTAGAAGGCCAAGTTGTAGCTATTGGCGGTGCTGCGACTGTTGTGCTGTCCCACATCCGAGGCATCATGGCCGTAGCCCACGCCCACGCCCAGCGAGAGGTTGTCGCCAAAGCGCCTGTCCGCACCTACGCTCAGACCTGAGGTGGTGAAGTCGATGCCGTTGTCGCTGGCGCCAGGCTCGGTCTTGCCGAAGTTCACTGCACCGCCCGTCCAGACCGAGATGCCGCCAGGCATCGGCTGCGCACCGCTATTGGCCGGTGCGCTCACGGCGTCGTCCGGCTGCACGCGGTAGCGACGAGCCAGGCCACTGGCATCGGCGTTCAAGGCCTGCATGGGATCGCGGTTGAGCTGGCTCGCCGATGTCATGGTGATGCCATTGGTAAAGCCGCTGCCAGACGTCGCGTTATGCAGACTTTCAAGTCGGCTTTGGAAGTTGGTGATTTGCCCCTCGGCGAGGCGGCGTGTTGATTCCACCTGCGCGTTGAGTACCCCCAACACTTCGGCATCCTTCGACGGATCGGGTCGCGCCGTCACGGTGATGCTGACGCCGGCTGCCGCGGACGTGGCATACGCATTGGTCAAGGTATAACTCACCTGGGCCGTGCCACTGAAACTGGTGGCGGCAGTGAAATTGAGCGCGTAGCCACTGGAGGTGGTGCGAATGGTTGCGGTGCCCGCGGTGGCCGGCGAGATCGACACCACCGCCGCGCCAGTGAATGGCCCGCCATGCGCGGCACCAGTCAGGTCCACCTCCACCGACGAACCCGCGAGTACCTGCGCCGTCAGCGTTGGCGCGATGGGCAGCGGATTCACGGTGACGGTTGCACGCACAGGCATGGACACGCCGAACGCGTTGCTCAAGGTGAAGTCAAACGTTACCGTGCCGGTGGCGTCCTGCGTCGGTGTGTACACCACGTCGGTGCCGCTGACGTTGAGCGTGCCGGAGGAAGGCGGCGTGATCACCGTGAGTGCGGTGAACGGCCCACCGGTGGCGCCCTGTGCGCCATGGATGGTGACCGCCTTGCCTGCCAGCACCGAGACGGTCTGCGGCTGCGCTACCGGAACAGCCAGCGGCGTCACGCTCAAGCTCACCGTCGCAGGCGTGGATGTGCCGCCCGGACCAGTTGCTGTGTACGTAAAGCTGTCATTGCCGAAGTAGTCGTGCGCCGGCGTGTAGACAACACTGAGGCCGCTCACCACCGCTGTGCCATGGGCTGGGCTCTGTGCGATGGTGATGCTGGTGATGGGACCGGTGTCGTTGGTCGTTACCGCGATGGTGTCGCCGGTATTGGCCGCCGTGCTCGATGTGTCGTTGACCACCACCGGCACAGGCTGGGAAACGGCCACCGTGTATGCCTGGCTGCCAGTGAAGTTCAAACCATCTTTCACGGTCACGGTGAAGTTGAAACTTCCCGACGCCGTGGGCGTGCCAGACAACATGCCAGCGGTGCTCAGCGTGACACCCGGGGGCAGCGCGCCCGCGGAGATGCCATAGCTGTAACTGCCGTTGCCGCCACTGGCGCCCAAAGCCTGGTGGTATGGCGCAGCCGCCTGCCCGTTCGGCAAGGTCGTGGGGGTCACCGCGATGCTCGGTGCATTCACCGTGAGGGTGTAGTTTTGCGAGGCGGTATAGGGCGCGCCGGTGCCAGTGGAACTGTCGTTAGCGGTCACGGTGAGGTTGAAAACACCCGCCGCCGTAGGGCTACCCGACAACGTGCCGTTTGTATTCAACGTCAAACCCGCGGGTAACGCACCGCTGCTGACGTGGAACGTATACGGCGCTGTACCGCCGGATGCGGCGATACTCTGGCTATACGCCGCTTCGGCCGATGCTGCAGGCAAGCTGTTGGACGTGATGACCACTACTGGCGGTGCGACGGCCAGCGTGTACGGCTGCGAACCTGTGAAACCCAGTCCATCCGTGGCAGTGATGGTGATTGCGTAGCTGCCGACGGACGTGGGCGTGCCGCTGAATACACCTGCGCTGCTGAAAGTGACGCCCGCGGGCAAGCTGCCAGATGTCAGTGCATAGGTATACGTGCCGTTACCGCCACTGGCCGTGACGTTGGCGCTATAGGCCACGCCAACGCGCGGCGCAGAAATCGTGCTCGGCGTCAGTACCACCGACGGTGCATTCACCGTCAAGGTATAGGCGCGCTGGGCAGAGAACGGAGCACCGGTGCCCGTGCTGCTGTCGGTCGCGCGGATCGTGACATTGAACGTACCTGCCGCGCTCGGCGTGCCGCTGATTGCACCCGTGCTGGCCGACAAGGCCAAGCCCGCGGGCAACACGCCTGCTACCACGGCGTATGTATAGGGCGAGGTACCGCCGATGGCGCTTACCGATGAGCCATAGGGCACCTCCGCCGTCGCCGCCGCCAGCGTGCCTGGCGACAAATTCACGCCTGGCGCCGCAGAAGTGATGCTGTACGACGTCGAGCCGGTGAAGCCGTGTGCGTCGGTGGCGGTGACAGTGAAATTGAACGGACCTGCCCCAGTCGGGGTACCACTCAGCACACCCGAAGGCGCCAGCGTCAACCCAACCGGCAACGCGCCAGCCGTGACGGTGAAGGCGTACGGCCCAATGCCCCCGCTGGCCGAGAGCGTGGACGAATACGCCACGGCAACGGTGCCGGACGGCAACGAAGACGGCGTGACCACAATCGCCGCAGCACTGATGGTGAGCGTGTAGGCGTGTTGAACGCTGAAGGGTGCACCGGTGCCGGTGGATTGATCCGTTGCCGTCACCGTCATCGGGAACGAACCCGCTTGTGTTGGGGTGCCCGACAAAGTTCCGGTAGACCCATTGAACGTCATGCCCGAGGGCAACGTCCCGCTCAGTGCATAGGTGTAAGAGGGTGTGCCACCACTCGCCGCGAATGCCTGCGAGTACGCCTGACCGTAACTGCCGTTGAGCGCACCAGCCGCTGGGCTCATCGCCAACGAAGGTGCAGCAATGGTGATGGTGAACGCGCGGCTACCCACATAGGGACCGGCGCCCGTGCTCGAATCGGTTGCAGAAATGGTGACGTTGAAAGTACCCGCAGCCGTGGGTGTACCACTGAGCGTGCCACTGCTTGCCAGGGTCAGGCCAGCCGGTAAAGCACCTGCCGTCACGGCGAAGGTATACGGCGCAGTACCGCCGTTGGCCGTGACGTTCTGGCTATACGCCGCACCAACAAGGCCACCGGGCAGTGAGGACGTCGATACCGTCACGGTAGCTGCAGCGACCACCAGCGTATAGACCTGCGATGCCGTGTTGCTCGCGTTATCGGTGAGCGTGACGGTGAAGTTGAATGTGCCGCCCGCGGTCGCCGTTCCCGACAACGTGCCGTTGGACGCCAACGTCAGGCCTGCGGGCAGGCTGCCGGACGTCACTGCGAAGGAGTACGGCGCATTGCCCCCGCTGCCCGTGATGGCCTGACTGTAAGGAAGGCCGACGGTTGCCGAAGGCAACGATGGCGTGGTGATGCTGGGCGTGCCTGCGTTGACGGTGAGTGTATAGCTGGCGTTCGTGCTGAAGGGGCCGGTGCCTGTACTCGAATCCGTTGCCGTCACCTGGAACGAGAACGAGCCGAACACCGTTGACGTGCCATTGAGTACGCCTCCGCTGGACAGCGTCACGCCCGCCGGCAGAGCGCCACCGGTAATAGCGTATGTGTATGCCGGCGTGCCTCCGCTGGTAGTGATCGTTGTGTTGTATGCCGTTCCCTGCGTGGCTGCGGCCAGGGTGGTAGGGCTCATTACAAGCGTGGGCGCATTGATGGTGAGCGAATACGGCTGCGAACCGGTGGAACCGGCCGTGTCACTCGCCGACACAGTGAACGCGAACGTGCCACCAGCGGTGGGTGTACCGCTGATGGCACCTGTCGATGTGTTGAGGCTCAGGCCCGATGGCAGGTTGCCCGCGCTGATGGTGTACGTGTACGAACCGTTCCCGCCACTGGCCGCAAGGGACGCGCTATAGGCCGCAGCCACCTGCCCTGCTGCCACCGTCGATGGGGAAAGCGTAAGCGGCGGCAGCGCGTTGACGATCAACGTCACGCTTTGGGCCTGGCTATAGCTGCCACCCAACGACGAGGTGGTGCTGTCCTTCACGTGGTAGTTGATGGTGAAGGTGCCCGTGCTTGTCGGTGTACCGCTGAGCACGCCACCCGACGACAACGACACACCCGGAGGCAAACCGCTATCGAGGGTATACGTGTACGGCGCCGTGCCGCCGGTGGTGACCAGGGTCGCACTGTATGCGCGGTTGACCACACCACTTGTCAGCGTTGCCGACGAAGGCGCGAACACGGGCGCGGCGATGGTAAACGAGTAGGCCTGGCTTCCTGTCAGCGTCGCGTTGTCGGTGGCAGTCACTGAAAAAGTGTAGCTGTTTGCACCGGTTGGCGTACCCGAAATGACACCCGTGGCGGGATTAAGGGAGAGTCCCGGTGGCAGCGAGCCCGCACTGATCGAATACGTGTACGGCAACGAGCCGCCGCTCGCTGAAATCGTCTGGCTATACGACTGCCCAATGGATGGGACTGGCAATGTCGAGGGCGACACCGAGATCGGCGAGGAGCCGAGCTGAATCGTCACGATGAACGTGATCGGCACGCCGTTGTCGTCGTCGACGACAAATGTGTCCTGCGTCCCGTTGCCGTTGTTGGTGAAGTTGGTGTAGATCAACGAACCGGGTTCCGACAGCGAACCATGCGAAGGCGGCGAGATGATGGCGCCGAAGCCGAATGTGGCGCAGGTGAAGGTGACCGAGTTGCCGGCCACCACCGTTGCCGTCTGTGGCGACGTGCACGCCGCCCAGGCGGGCGAGCCCACCAACATCAGGCAACCCAGCAACAGCCACAGCCACGCTTGGCGCATGGCGCCGTACCGGCCACCCTTGGGCCGGTTCTCGGTGTTCCAACGCATATTCCTTTCCCCTGTTGCCCGCTGTCGCCTCAGCGATTTGCGGTAGAAATCCCTTGCTATCGGGCGAGAGTGCAAGCGCCAGCACAAGCCACGCATGCACGATGTCGGCAAACTGCTTGGCTACGCCACCATCGATCGCCCGACGTCCTCTTTCTATTGCAACAATATTTGGTGCAAGCCCGGAAGTGCCAAGACATACGCCAAATGGCCGAGTCGTCCAACTACCGTTTCATGACCGTGGGATGACCAAGCCACTTGTGCAATATGCGGCTTATCGACCAGAGTAAAGAAGGCAGTACATCCATCAGGGGGATTACGGTGTCTGACTATTTTCTCGGGCAGATCATGCTCACGGGGTTTGGCTTCGCGCCAAGAGGTTTCGCCCAATGCAACGGACAGTTGCTACCGACCAACCAGTACAGCGCACTTTTTTCGCTGCTTGGCGTGCAGTTTGGCGGCAATGGCTCCGCCAATTTCGCCCTGCCTAATCTGCAGGGAACCACGCCTCTCAGTTACGGCTCATCGCGCGATCCGAGTTGGCAACCGACGCCTTATCCCATGGGCGCGAATGGTGGCGTCGAATCGGTGACGCTGCAGCAAGGCAACCTGCCCATGCATTCGCATATGGGGGGCGCCACCACGGCGGCCGCCTCGGCACGCAACCCGGTCGGCGCCATTTACGGCGCACCGTCCAATGCCATTTTTGGACCCGCCAGCAGCAATCTCGTGCCTCTCGCTACCTCGGATGTGTCCCTGACGGGTGGTTCGCAGCCGCATAACAACATGCAGCCGTTCCTCGCCGTCAACTTCAACATTGCACTGACGGGCATCTATCCATCGCGCACTTGAGCGCGTCGGACGATTGCACCCTTCTGAGGAGCCAACACCATGACCACACCTTATGTGGGCGAAATTCGCTTGTTTGGTTTTTCCCGTGTTCCCACCGGCTGGTTCGCCTGCGATGGCAGCCTGCAATCCATCGCCGAGTATCAGACGCTGTATACCTTGCTAGGCACCACCTACGGCGGCGACGGCATAAGTACATTCGCTGTGCCTGACCTCCGTGGTGCCGTGCCGGTTCACCAGGGCACCGGCCCCGGGTTATCACCGCGACCGCTAGGCCTGTTCGGCGGCACGGAATCGGTGACGCTGTCCACCGATCAGATTCCGGCGCACCAGCACACGCCCAACGCCACCAGCAACAGTGCGAGCACCGTCACGCCCGGTCCAACCGTGGTTCCCGGCGCGCTCACCAACGGCGACGCGATGTATGGCACCGATCTCACCGGCGCAACCGCTGGCGTGATGGCCGCGGGCGCCATCGGGAACACCGGCGGCAGCCTGCCGCATGACAACACCATGCCTACTCTGACCGCCAACATCTGCATTGCATGGGCAGGCGTTTTTCCCTCGCAAACCTGACACCCCGACCGACCGCGCGAACCACGCGCGACGGCGTAAAGGAGATCTGTGATGACCCAGCCATATATCGGCGAAATTCAGCTTTTCGGCTTCAGCTTTTCCCCCTTGAACTGGGCGTATTGCAACGGCGACACGCTCATGATTCGGCAGTACACCGCGTTGTTTTCACTACTCGGCACGCAGTTTGGCGGCGACGGCACGACTACCTTCCAGCTGCCTAATTTTACGGGACGAGCGATCTGCAACCAGGGCCAGGGCCTGGGGCGCACGCAGCGCGTGATGGGCGAATCGTTCGGTAGCGACAGCGTAACGTTGACCACCAATGAGATGCCCGCTCACGGTCACAACATGACGCTGTACTACCAGCCAACCGGGTCGCTCCGTGCCCCGTCGCCCACACCAGGCAGCCACCTGATGCTGCCCGGCGCCACGCAACCGATGGTGCTGAACACGCAACCCAACACCACGTTTGCACCCAACATGTTCAGCACTGCGGGACAGAACTTGCCTCACGAGAATCGCCAGCCGTATCTCGCGGTCAACTTCTGCATTGCACTCGCGGGCAATTTCCCAAGCTTCGGCTGAGCTGGTGCGAGCACTGCACCCGTTTCCCCCGGGCCGCCCCGGGGGTTACCCGACACCCAGGCCGTGTGGAAGGCAAGTCTTCACGCTGCGCGGCGCGGCAACGGGCGACCTGCCTTTCCTGCGCGAACTCTATGCAGATACCCGCGCCGCCGAATTGGCACCGGTGCCGTGGCCTGATGCCACAAAACGCCATTTCCTCGACGACCAGTTCGCGCTGCAACACCAGCACTACGTGCTGCACTACGCCGATGCCGATTTCCTTGTAATCGAACTCGATGGTGTGCCGGTGGGCCGTCTCTACGCCATGCGACAGCCGTCACGTGATTTCTCCATCGTGGATATTTCCTTGCTGCCCGCGTGGCGTGGGCAGGGCATCGGCAGCATGCTGATCCGCGATCTACAACGCGAGGCAAGCGTCGCGGTTCGGCCGCTGTGGCTACACGTATCCATGCACAATCCTTCGGCAAGGCGCTTGTATGAACGCCTGGGCTTCAAGGACGATGGTTTCGAGGGCCCTTACCAACGCATGTGTTGGCGGCCCGATGGCCTTAGTTGAAAACGGCCTGATAGATAAAGCCATCGCGGTCGCGTGCCACCGGCACCAGGAAAATGCCGAACTGGCCCAAAGAACCATGCGTCATCGCATATACCTTCTGCGGCAGCAGGATGGCCGATTCGTTGCGGAATAGCAGCGAAAACGGCTCACGCACCAAGCCTGGCATAGCCGCGCCCGATGGCGGCAAGGGTCTGGCTTCGACAAGGACGAACGACGCGCGACCTTCATTGTCGAGCATCACGTCGAACGACTCGTTGAGATGACCGGCGAAATGATGCAGGCCAAAAAATTCCATACTCCCTCCCCCTTAGCGCTACAACGATCGAAAGAGTTTCGCACAACAAGGCACGCGTTAGCGTGGTTCCACATCATCCGGTCAAGGTTGGGCCGGATACTGATAATGCCCGGGTTAGAACTTGGACCCTTTGGTGGCTATTACTTGTTGAATCGATCGAGCGCCTCACCAAAAACCACCCTCACCAGGGCTGGGTCCCTGCCAATATCCTTCGCAGTCGTCCAACAGTGTCCTGCACCTTTTTTCAAGCGTGAGCTGTCCTCGGCAGCCACGACGACATCGTCGCTGTCGGAGACAAGAGCTTCTCCCAGATCTTCTCAGCGTCCGGATGCTCGGCGAGATCCATGATTTCGGCACACCGGACTTGCCGGGCCACTGGCCTTGGCACGTACCGTCCTACCAGTTCGTCCCACGCTTGATTGTCAAAGCAAGTCGGCATCGCAGATGCGATGCCGGTGTCTTCGTCGTACTAGTGGCCCCAGCAAGAAATCGACGGACAGATATTCTTCAAGCTAAGAAAGCATCGCCCCGCCCTTTCCATTGCGTCTGCCGTCCGTGGCGTCCAGCACGCAACTCGCCCTCAGACTGCACTTCGTCTGATATCCACTTCGGGTCGGAAGCAGTCACTGCTCGGGATGAAAGAAGCCCCAAAGAGCAAATAGCGCGAGCACCAGCGTAAACAGGGCAAGAAGAACGATGGCGCGATAGAAGCCCCAAGGTTCGGTCGCTCGGGAATAAGTATGGCCCGTGTCCGCAGCGGTATACATGCCGATCTTCCCCGTTCGGAAAGCGGTGATGATCTTGTATGTGTTGAACGCGACGAGCCACGCAAGGAACCACGGAATCCACTTCATCCCCTCCCCCCCAACTCTTGGCTTGATGTGGTTAATGTCGGCTTCGAGTCTAAGGCGGACCTTGCCTCATTCGACCCAAGTATGAAGCCTTCCGACAAGGCACCATCCCCGCAACACCACATAGCCACCACCCAGGCCTGTAAACGCGGTTACACCAGGCGGGGGGTGAGAGATGTTGTTATAGGCATAAATGTCGTCGCCCGGCGCCATGCGGTCGCTGATGACCGTCCAATCCGTGTATCCATGAAAATGGCTATCCATCCAAGCTTTGCTCGTGGGCTCGTGAGCGAGGCCAATGCCCGTTGGTAGGGGTACGCAATGAAGGTTTGGATCGGCGAAACTATCGCTTGGGTTCCCACAATTCGACCTTGTTTCCTTCCGGGTCCAAGATCCAGGCAAAGCGACCATTGGGGTCGTTGTCGTCACGTTTGAGAATTGCCACGCCCTTGGAGCGCAGCCGTGCGAGCAACGCGTCCATGTCATCCACGGCGTAGTTGATCATCAAGCCGCTCGTTGATGGCGCGAAGTCATTCGTGGTCGCGGGAAACGCATTCCACGCCAGTGCGGGAGGATGCTTTGGCGCGTCATAGCGGAGCGCCGCGCCTCCCCAGGCTTCCACCGGCATGCCAAGGACATCGCGATACCAGGCGGCAAGTGTCTTGGGGTCCTTCGCCTTGAAAAAGATTCCGCCGACACCGGTGATGTGTCCGGCCGGTGGTGCGGACGCGGCGGTCGCCAGGTTGGCGATGGCAAGCAGGGTAAGGCACAGCAAGAAAATCGATGAGCGCTTCATTCACATCTCTCCGTTGGTATGGTTTGCCACATTCTGGTGGGTGGCACGTTCGCTCTGGTTCGCAAGCGAACTTTCACAACGCGCCTTCCCTTCGTAATCGCAAAGAAATTTACCGGAATAATCTTCTAGGGCCATCGTTTTTCGCTTGGCCAAAGGCCACGCCGGCGACATCCACTTACCGATCGAACCAGTGGTACTGAACGGCCAAGGAAATACTCTTGTAGTCGCCACCGACGCGCGTCACCAGCCCGTTGGACAACGCGAGCTTCGCCGACCAGCCGCGGGCGATGGGAACAGACAAGGTCAAGCCGTATCGTGTGTTGGATTGTCGGTTGTCATCGTCGATGCCGTTCAGGCTTGTCCTGCCGCCTGACGCGGAACCGATGGCCGCGGCAAGCCAGAGCCCGGGGCCAAAGGTGTATCCGCCATTCAACTGGGCGGTGAACAACGGGTCCTGGCTGCGCGTGTTTCTGCCGAAATAATCATGATTGGAGGTGAAGATCCATGCACCGACCGACGCTTCGACGAACCAGTTGCCCAGCGGCTGCATAAGCCCTATCTCGGGCTTGAACGACCAGCGGTTGGTACCGATGTTCACCAGCCGGGACGACGTGTACTGCCCCGTCGGCGCGGACATGGTTAGGCTCACACCGATCGAGGTTTCTGGCGTGCGTTTGGCGAATTCCTCGGGAGTCATCGCCGGGCTGCCCACGAGGTTGAAGGCGAAGCGCAGGCGCAAATCGCCCATGCCTTCGCGGTGTATGGCGGTGGGCGCATCGATCACATTGCCGCTGAGGTCGCCGCTGACGCCAGGTAGCACGATGCCCAGCGAGGCGGTGTGATCCGCCAGTCCAAAAGTCCGAACGTAGCCAAGTGCAACCGTGTTGATCTGTGCCTGCACGTTGGAGATCGGAAGCGAAGGATCGAGCAGCACGTCGCCGGTGAGGTGGTTGTAGACCAGGCCAACGAAATTCGTGCCTATCGGTGAGGGTGAGTAGGTTCGCGGCTCCAGTTCCTGCGCGCGCGCCATGGCTGCATGGAGCAGCAACACGGCAAGGCAAGCCCGCAAGAGAGATGGAAGCATTCGCGAAGGCATCATCATGGATTCCGATGGATGCCATGCACCGCCAGCGGTAAGACCATATCCATGCTCTCCCCGTCCGATGTATCGCTAGGTGATCTTGCCGTGCGAACTACACGGCCGCTTCATGACCTGATCCAAGTCCCCCTCGGATAGGAAGCGGACACTCCCTAGATCCGAGTTACATGCCAAACGAACCGAAACCACCCGCCCACCAGAACAGTCTCCCACGTCCAGCGGCAGCCTGCCAAAGTCAGAGTCGCTTCTCGAAGAAACTATCCGCATAAGGGTCATCGTTGAAGCGATCGATCTCTTTCCATCCGGTCTTGAGATAGAGCTGTTTTGCTTCTGGCAAGGCGCGGTTGGTATCCAGGCGGAGCGTCTTGATGGACAACTCCCGTGCTATCTCTTCGGCTTCGGTCATAAGCCGCTTCGATAGTCCCATGCCACGCGCGGCTGGCGCCACCCAAAGTCGCTTGATCTCCGCGCCGCCGCGCCCGTCTCCCTTCAACCCCACGCAGCCAACGGGAAGATCGTCAGAGCAAGCCACGAGAAACGCGCCGCGCGGACGAGTCATTTGTGCAGCCGCTGGATCGCGCGAACGCGACACGTCGAAACCATGTTCGAAGCGGCTGCTGATTTCCTCGTAGTAGGCACCGAGGCAGTACGTGGCCAGCTCACCGCGAGGGTCCACTTCGTTGATCGTGACGCGATCGCGACCGAGCACGGACGCGACGAGATCCATGGCAGCCAACAGTTCGTCCGGTCTTGCATGGTGGGCGAGCATGTCTTTGGCCTGGGCATTGGAAAGCCGTTCGTACGCTCGAAATTCCGACACCCCGGCTTTGCTCAGATGCACGACGCGGCGACGTGCGTCCTGCGTACTCACCACGGTTTCGACCAGGCCCTCGTCCTCGAGGCCGCGCAAGAGTCGACTCATCAAACTGGTTTCGATACCCAGGTATGCCCTGAGCACCGCGACGTCCGTCCGCCCCTGCCCAATCGCATTGATGACCCGGGCAGACCCCAGCGGGCGGCCACGCCCCAGAAAGGAATCGTCCAGCGCGCCCACGGCGGCCGTCACGGCCCTGTTGAAACGACGAACACGTTTGATGGCGTCATCCATATACCTAACTTAAGTCAGGTAATTTGCCTCGTCAAGCGGACAGGCCCGGACGAAAGCGGAATGTCGGGACAAGGTCGGCGACCAGTTATGAAATGACCTGGTAATCACCATTCGCGCCATGGCGTTCCCGTTTCTGCCGAGCCGGTCGTCGTGTACGGCGCAGTCGTCCGGTCAATGTTCATTCTCGAAAACCCCTTCCAGAGCAGGCTCCAGCGCAAGCACGTGAGCCTCACCGAAAACAACGATGACACGATCGTACTTCTGCAAGGAGCTGCGAATCGCAGCAAGAAGGTAGCGGTCCCTCAATGTGTCTGAAGTCCGGGCAACGTCATTGAGACGCCCCATGTCGACAGTTGGATCCAGAAGCTGAGGATCCCAAGTCTTCGCAACCAACGGATGCCCAGTGACCCGGTGATATTCACGCAAGAACCCTTCCCATGTTTCCCAACCCTTTTGCACCGGAACTCCGTTCCCGACGACCTGCGCGCTAAAGAACGACGGATATTCGGCCGCATCCTCGCGGAGATCTGGATCTCGATAGCTCCCTACAAGACGCGTGGCAACCAAATAGACGAATACTTCGCTCACGGAATGACGCGCCAGCAGTTCTGCCATCTCTTCGCGGGCGGGTGCATCGCCGCTTTCCGTGGGTACACCTAATTGCCTTGCCAGCTGTACCGTAAAACCCAAATCCGCGCCGCGCCGGATCGCCTGGTCTCTCGTCTCCGTAGCGAGATCATCGGGCGCCGTACTCTCGTGAAGAATGTATTGCGGTCGAACCCGCTCGAATATGGCCGCCATACGTTGATACATGGAGGACCGTGGATCGAGCAGGTGGTATGTCCCGATGACAACGATGTGCTTCCGCCCTTTCGTGCGTTCCCACACATAGGGAACACTGCTGAGCTTTGGAGAATTCTTTAGACCCATGTAGTTGTCAGGCGCAGGCTGTCCGGAAAGATCACTTGCATAGCTCCGCACGGCACCTGATGTTGCAACCAGAAGGAGCAGCAAGTTCACCGCCATGCGCATCGAACTATTCATATGCCTCTACGATTCAATCGGGTACAACATCGGGATCTTTGCAATGTCCGCCATGGGTCGGAAGCGAACATCACCCATTTACCTGAGGGGCAGGCTGCAGGCGAGCCATCCGATTGATTGGCGGACGACATCAGCCCAGCCAAACAACGTCGAGCCCCTAGCCCACTGACTTTGATCCAGCCCCGAGGAAGCGTTCGACGACCTCCGGCAACATCGGATCCACGGCGAGCGTGTAGTGCGTGGTGTTCGGCACGATGGCGAGCTGGTTTGCGGGCCGCTGGGAGCCATCGATTCCGGCATCGCGCTGGCCGCCTCCCAACGCCTTCCAGAACTCGACCATGTGCTCGGGCCGGATGGCGTCAGCGTCGGCGAAAACCAGCAGTGTGCGTGCTTGAAGTTTCGTGACGTCAGCGCTCCAATCGAAGGGACGCTTGGTCATGTCACCGACCTTCCTGAAGAGGTTGATCCAATCGACATCGGGGTAGGCCTTCCCTAACGGCGACGACTTGACGGCGGGGCCGAACGTGGCGGCGTTGGCCTCCAACTGTTTGAAGGCAGCCACCCCCTCCGGATAAAAGCCGTCCTGCCGCATCGTCGAAGACACGAGCACAAGCCGGTCGATCACGTCCGGATGACGGATAGCGGCCTGCAATGCGACGCTGGAGCCCAGTGAGTAACCCATCACGTCAGCCTTGCCGAGGTTCAGATGGCCGATCAGCGCGGCAACGTCGTCGCCCAGTGTTTCACTGCGCAATGGCCTGTCGGTGTCTGGTGTGCGCCCGTGTGCCTGGAGATGGACTGCGATCACCTGCCGGCGTTTGGCCAGTTCGGCCAGATTGCCCCCGAAGCTGTCTGGGTTGATGCCACCGTGGAGAAGGATGAGTGGCTTGCCGGCGCCATGCACGCTGTAAAAGAGATGCTGGCTGTTGACGTCGGCGAAATGCTCGTTCGAACTTGTGGGAGCCTGCTTGGCTTGAACGGGAGAGACCGCAGTCAGCACTGCGGTCGCCAGGGCGGTCTTCAGGAAATCGCGTCTGAGCATAACGTCCTCACGCGGCGCCGAACCGGCCAGCACGGCCGGTGATTGTGCGTTTCATCGCCATCCCTTCCATGCGTCGGTAGGCGCGGTATGGTCACGACTTGCCTGCGAGCAACTCATCCAGTTGTGCGAACTGTTCGGGCAGGCCTTCCGCCGAACCGGCGAGGGCTTCGTCGAGTGCCGCTTCTGTCGGGTAAAGCTCGTGATAGGTGACCAATGTCTTGCCGGCATTTTCTTCGAACGTTACCGTGGTCAATGCGCCCTGGTCGCTATCTTCGTTCGTCCATACGAGGCGCCTGTGCGGCGTTACTTCTCTGTAGGTGCCGAAGAACGCCATCGGTTGATCGAAGGCCGGATGGCTGAACACGAGGCGATACGTGCCACCGGTGCGAACATCCATGTCGCACGAGACCAGCGTCATGCCCACCGACTTCGGAACCCACCATTGCTTGAACAATTCAGGCCTGCTCCACGCTTCGAAGACGATGCGCGCGGGGGCATGGAATGTTCGCCTCACGACCAGTTCGCGGTCGGACATGCGTTCCACGACGGTGCGGTTCGTGGCGGCGGGACTACCTTCTTTTTCGTTGGGCATCTGCCTTCTCCTTGGATTTCAAGTGCTCGACGAGCTTGTCCAGCGCATCGAAGCGAGCGGTCCACAGTTGGCGGTGCTGCTCGATCCAGGCGGCCTCTTCTTCCAGCCGGCGCTGTCCGAGCTTGCAGGTTCGTACGCGTCCGACCTTCTCCGTCGTCACGAGCCCCGCCTGCTCCAGGATGCTGACGTGCTTCTTCATGCCCGTGAGGGTCATGTGAAACCGTTGGGCAAGGTCGGTGATTGATGCGTCAGAACTCCCGAGCTGCTCCAGCACCCCGCGTCGGGTGACATCGGAGAGCGCGGCAAACGTGGCGTCGAGGCGGGCTTGATAGTGAACCATGTGGTTCACTGTAAGGCGCACACGGGAGATTTACAAGCGGGTGACGCCACATCGCACGCGGCCGCTCCGCAGCTCCGAACCAAAACGCGCAGCCGAGCGCAGGCAGAATTCCAGCTGGTGGCTTGGTGGCAGCCAGATCAAGACGTCGAGTTGCCCGTCTGGGATCGAAAGCGAGCCTTACAAATCCGATGAATTCCGATCGTCGGCCAAGGTAACGAATCCTTCGGCCCAGTGATCTTTGTCCAATTCGTACTCACCGATGTAGAAGCCGTCCTCTTCGTCGGTGATATCTGGATCTATGAGGTTGGGATGCCTGGAGAAACCAGACTGCGCCCCAAGCGTGCAACGCCACCTTGGCGGCATCCAGCGTGCGGTAGACACCGATCATCTTCACATCTTCGATGCCGCCTGGAAGCGTGTGACTGTGCGTGACGACGAACACCCTTTCCATCTTGCCCTGTCTCCACGTGGTTCCCGACGACAAGATATTTGCGTCACCAGCAGTGTCTGCTCCGGGTCGGAAGCGGACGTTAGACATTTGCCGTTACACGCCTCAGACCAGCAATTGCCAGATAGGTTTGGGGGCCGTCAGGAGACGATCCCGGTGCTCGGTAGCAACCTAACGCCCCTAGCTGGTGAACTGCCATGGCAGCCAACTCCCACGCCATCGCTTCGCCGGAAATCGAGAAAGTCCCATCGTTCCCGAATAGATCAAATCCGGTGAGGGCTTCGAGTCGCTTCAAAGGAAGCGCCTTTTCGCGAAGTTCGGGTGTGAAAGAGGGATTGCTCCAAGCCCACTTCCAGCTACTGGATTTAGAGGAAAAGCTTCCAATTCCGACGACGTCCGCTTCAGCAGCCAGTCTGTCGTTTCGATCAAAGAATTGAAGCTTGGCAGCCTCCTGCTCGAACCACCACCGCTTCATCTCTCCAAGGCCGTAGGTAGAGTTCAGCTCCGCCTGCTTCGATTCGAGTTCGTCGTTGACCTTCGCGAGGAAGGCATCGAATTCTTCGTCCGTCATTTCTCCCCCTGCGCCAGTCCGTCCCTAGCCGTCAGTGCAATGTCCGCTCCGGGTCGGAAGCGGACCTAACTGACCACCGCTGCAGGATAGAGAGACGCTGCCTCCGACGCACTCAACAACCGAGCGTCATGCAGTGTCTCGTGCCACAACGATCCGCATATGGAGCAGCGCATCAAGAAGGTCGGGCCTTGTTCGACAACGGCCATGCGTTCAAACCGATCAAACGGAGCGTGGTAGCCGATCTTGCAATCGGCGCACCGAACACCTGCCTGCGTTGCCATACATCTCCCTCGCTGAGCCGCCCTGTGGTGCAACGCTATTGTGTCCGCTTCGGGTCGGAAGCGGACCTTACTCAGCCGTAAGTTCCCCTGTTGCGACCCTGGAAACCAGCACCTCAGCCAAGAGCCTGTATACGTCCTCTGGCCCGGTGTCATTAGACACGTACCTAATGTGGACAGGGTGGAACTCAGTGCCATGTGCAGCATTGGCCGATGCAACCCCAGTCCTCACCGCAGCCTGGATCTTGGCCGGATCCAGTTTTCCGTGGTTGCAGCCTCCCGTTGCACGCAATTCGTCACAACTTAGGACGGACGGCGCGGTCGTGGATATCTTCAACTGCAAGAGATTGTGTGTCGGCCCGGTAATGCGGGCCACATAAAGGAACCCGTCTACGCTGCCAAATTGCATTTGTATCCCCCACTACTTTTCTTGGCCAGGGCGTCCGCTATGGGTCGGAAGCGGACGCAACAGTTCCCACAATTAGTACAAGGTCGCGATAGCCGCAATTGCTGGAACGGCAATCAATATCATCGCTAACAAGGAGCGCTTTCTAGCTTCCGTAAACGACCGACCGGAGAGCCAAAGCGAACTGATGGGGCAGATGACCCCGACCAATAAGACAGTGAGGGAGATATGCCTGTGGCTCTCGATGACAGAGCGAGGCACCGTAGGTGCAGGATCGCCAAGCTGGGACATGACCTCCGAGAGGAGCGGAAGATAACAAAGCCCCGACCAGGGATCGGGGCTTTGTTCGTCACGTGCCGTCAATCTTCAGTTCGGGACTGGCCTGTGTTTCGTGTCGTAGGTAGCGTGGTAGTCGGTCGCTACCCATTGGAAGCCGATGTTGGTGTTCATCAACGTCAGGGTCCAAGTCTGCGTCCAACCATCGTTCGTCACACCTACCGTGGCCGTGTCGCCAACCTGATACCCGTTCGTCCCTGGAGTCCAAGGGGGCGGGGGAATGTTCGGGGCGACCATGGTAGTGACGCCTTTCCCGGATGCGCTTTGATGCACAACCTGCACGTGCAAGGCATCGCCCAAGTTCGCCTGATCGAGATTGGACGGCGAGCCAACACGACTTCCTGTGCGGGTGACGGCATCAGCGAGCCACGACCGGACCTGCTCGTATTCCTGAGAGCCTCGGGGGATATCAAAATTTGTGACTGATTGGCCGCTCGACACAGTAATGGGAGCATTCGGCTGTGCGGAGACATTGACCGCTGAGACCGTCCAAAGACTTACTACACCGACAAAAAGCATGGTTTTCAACTTCATCGAACATTCTCCTTGTTCAAAGTTGATAACGAGCCACCTGCTAGGCCCTTGTCGTCACCGGCATTGCGCCAGCCACCAAACACGCACTCAAATTGAGTGTTACCGCAAGTGCCCCGTAAGTTTCGCGCGTCCATGCTCCCCCCCCCCTTTCTATGGCGAGCGTGCGGGGCAGCCTTCGGGCTGGCCGGTTAGTCATCCTTTACTCGAGTGTTTTATAGGCCTACTTGCCACCACTTCCACCTGCATGGCGCACTTTCAATTATGTCCGCTATGGGTCGGAAGCGGACATTTCGGATTCCTTCAATTGTGGCGGCTTTGGCTGACCAGAAAGTAGGCCGCTACCCCTCCGATCAACCACCAGGACAGCAGTGAGATCACGAGCACGACAGCGTGATGCGCCCCTTCTCCCGGTCCGACGTGACTGTACTCGCTGAGCCAACCAAAGAACTGGTTGCCCGGCCCGTACGCCAACCGACTCAGCCAAATGGTCGCCGATCCGACCGGCAAGATGAGGGGCGCCGCGAGCAGCAGCATCGAGCCAATCACGCCTAACCCAATCGCGGCCAAAATGCGCTTCATGAAGGAACCCCTCCCCGAGCCTACCAACGAATCATCCCGCAATGACCTGGCCTCATGGGGCCAGTGCGATGTCTGCTTCGGGTTGCGGATTCAGCCGGTCGTTGCAACAGTTTGATGAAAACGCTCCGCTGGCGTTTCGTAGTTTAGTGTTTTCCTTGGCCGTCCGTTCAAGCGTCTTGCCACAGCGTCGAGCTGCGCCTGTGTGAACCCGGATAGATCCATTCCCTTGGGAAAATACTGCCTCAGAAGTCCGTTGGTGTTCTCGTTCGATCCACGCTGCCAAGGGTTGTACGGATCGCAGAAGTAGACCTTGATGTCCGTCGCCAAGGTAAAGCGATGATGTTGAGCCATCTCCGACCCGCGATCCCAAGTCAGCGATCGATACAACTCGCGTGGCAGCTTGTCGGCGTGTTTGATCAACGCATTGACCACCGTCTCGCTGTCCCTGCTGTCCAGTTTTACCAGCACGACATAGCGTGACCATCGTTCCACCAGCGTGGCGATCTGGCTATTCCGGCCGCCAAACAAGAGATCGCCCTCCCAATGGCCAGGTACGGCTCGATCCTCGATATCGGCAGGGCGTTCGCGGATCGAGATGGCGCCGGTGATCTGCGCATGATCATCGCTCTTCTGCGTGTGATGCCGTGAGCGACGCATGGCTCGCGTGCGCCGAAGCTGCGCCAAGAGCTCTTTTTTTAGGGCTCCGCGCGTCTGAATGAAGAGGCTGCGATAGATCGTTTCGTGAGACACCTGAAGCGCCTCGTTCCCCGGATAGGTTCGTTTGAGGCGCAGTTGGCTCGATAACGGTCCGACCCGCCATTGCGTTGGATCTCCCGGCTGATCGTCGACGGTGCTCGGCCCAGCTGGGCCGCCACGCCGCGAATCGATTGGCCGGCTATCAGCGCCCTGGAAATCTCCTCGCGCTCGCCCAGCGTCAGCACCCGATCCGATCGGTGGCGCACAGTTGGCCGGATGCCACCGGTCTCGGCCAGGATCCGGCGGACGGAGGAGTGATGCCGGTCAAAAAGCTTGGCAATCTGGTGAAGTGATTCACCTCGCTGCCAGCGATCCCACATCAGACCAATCTGGGTGTCGCTGTAATGGATCGCAGGTCGTTGTGACATCTTGCAACACTCCCGCTGCTCGCGCAGTCTTTAGTGTGTTGCAACGACCGGCTGAATCCGCAGTCGGAAGCGGACGCTGAAATCAAATCCGTTCGATGTATAGAACCTGGCCGGGATGATGCTCCCTGATGATCTCTACGGCCCCTGCCACCGCGACTTCATTCACAGGTTCAATCCAATGCACGAAATCCGTTAGATCGAAGCCTTCGGCGCGAAGCCGTTTGATATCGGGTTCGTCCAGCAGACCCGGATTCATCCAAATCGCAGTCTTGCTACCCCTGGCAAGATTGAGCATCTCGACAAGACCTTGCTTCGTAAGTGCAAAGAAAACCAAGCGAGCCTCCATGTATTACCCCACCACACAGGTCCGCTGCGGGTCGGGAGCGGACCTAACGGCAATGCGCAGCACATGATTCCTCACCTCGACTTATCGAGGAAGTACCTAATCGCCACGCCTGTCGCGACCACTGGAACCGCACCCGAGACCAAGCGCATCAGCTCGCGCCCCAGCAGAAGATAGCCAGTGAGCATCAGAAAAACACAAACCCCGATAGCTAAAACAAAGGCCTGAATCGCCGCGGCCCACGTTCGCTTGCTCTTGTCGGTCAGCATCGCCCATCCATCTCCAATGTCTGCTCCGGGTCGGTAGCGGACGTTCTGTCATTTCAGGTTACCTGTGATTGCCGCCACCAATAGAGGGACGCCAACACACGCGAAAAATACCCCGATGGCGATGAAGCATTTCCGGCGGTAGGCCAATCCCTCGGACGTCAGCAACTGAGGATTAAGAAGGGCGTTTGCTGGATTCCACAGCGTTTCTCGTCCCCAAAGCCGAACTCCATCTTGCGTCCGGCGCACTGCTTTCACCGCAAAAACAATGGCGGAAAACCAGGCGACTACGGCCGTAAACCAAGCGGCAACGAACAATAAGAGCGCAATAGCGGCAAGGACTTTAGTCATGTGGGTAATTATGTCTGCTCCGAGTCGGAAGCGGACATGTTCACGAAACCCAAACGGGAAAGCGCATGAGTACCTTCCACTGATTTTTCGCATGGCGCAGATACACGTACTCTCCCTGTCCGCAAAGGGCTCCGCAGTGATGGGCCACATAGACAATCGCGATACCTCCGTCAGGGGAGTAACCCGGGAGACTGACGGACGTCCAACCGGTGGCCCCGGGGAAAGCCTCGAAGAGCTTTTTCCAGGCCTCGTCCAACGATAACTCGCTCCCTGATGTGGGATTCTGATCAAAGAATCGTCGGATCTCCTGTGCGCGATGCAACCTAGCCCCCTTGCAGGCGAGGTCCTCTGGCAGGGAGGTTGTCGAGCCATTTCTGCTTTTGAGATCTGCAAAAGCACCTGACTCATCGGCTTCACCTAGGTCGTCTCCCTCTCTGGGAGCGGCCGTTGTTGACGAGAGCAGGACGTAGCCGTCAGGGGCTTGGCACTGAGAGTCGAGGGACGCCCGCAAGACCGCCAAGTCTTCGTTCTGGAATGGCTGATTGGCCGGATCGGCCTGCACACAGAGGCACGGCAGAGTTATGAAAGTAATCACAGCGACGAGGCGTTTCAGCATCTCCCCCCCAAAGACTTCCGCTTCACTCTGATTAAAAGTCAACATTCTTAGCATGTCCGCTACGGGTCGGAAGCGGACCTTTCAGCGAAGATATTTCCAGACTACGGGTGCGCACGCCAGATATAGCGGCAGGAACAGATATCCTCGCCCTTCGAATAGAAGGTCAATGAGCCTGTTACCCATAAACGGCATTGCTGCGAGGGCGACAAACAACCAGAGGGCAAATACTGCTGCTTGGCATGCGAAGACGAACCTGACATACCACCAGAAGGTTCTTCGGCTACCGGATATCATTTCCGTTGCCTCTCCACGCTCCCTTTTCCGCGTTCCAACGAGCGCTCTTCTGCAACGCCCGCTTCGGGTCGGAAGCGGACGTTAGCGCCGTCGAACGCCAGCGCTCGAATGAACGACCGCCTTCGCAAAACACGCTGTAGCGAGTGTCTCGGGACAGGCTTGCCCGCCTACTTCGTATTCCGCTTCTTTTCCTGCTTGGCCGCTTTCTTTTCCTTCATGGTTTTGGCCGGCTTTTTCTTCTCGGATTTCTTTGAATCCATACCTTTGCTCATGTCACTTCCTCGGTCATGGTCATAGTCGTAGTCTGTCGGGAGCGTATCGTCCCCTGGTTACCGGGGCTTACATCCAAGTAGCACCTCACGAGCGGAAGGTCGCGCCAAGCTGCAAATCCATGACGCTTTGCTGGTAGGCATCTTCGCATCATCGCAAAGATCCCAGCCCCGCTTAAGACGAATTCCTCGATTCTCACTGGCACTGGCACTGGCACTGGCACGAGCACTACGGGAGTCTGAACTTGCGAGTGGCGCGTAGCGGCCAGACTGATGTGAAGCTGTTCCCGCCGACCACGCGGAAGCCTGCAGACACGCCGTTCAGAACGCCCAATCCTTCCAGAACATCTTTTGCGCGCCGGAAGGAAAGTCGTGGGTCAGACGCGAGCATGAAAAGATTGATCTCTTTTGGACTGACATCGTAGCCCTCCAATTCGACCGCATTGCCCAATGCCTCCTTCAACTTGCCCTCAATCGCCGCGAGGAAGGCTTCGTCGGCCAGAGACTTGCGCCAGAACTTGATGACGAGTTGATATTCCATTGGGTGATTGTAGGCCGAACTGGCCCATTGGACGGCCCCGGCGGAGGCAGTCCGTATCAGTACTCGCAAACTCACCGTCATTCGGGACGGGCCGAGACAGGAGGCCGCTTTTTTATTCTCAAACACGGGCCATGTCTGTACAACGACAGTGCGCGCTATTCTCAACGCTCTGGAGTGGAGATGTTCCATGGCCAAGCTCGTCTTCGGTATGAACCAGTCGCTGGATGGTTACGTCGATCATCTGGCATTCGCACCCGGCCCCTCGCTCTTTCGTCACTTCATCGCGCAAGTGCGCGGCTTGGCGGGCAGCGTGTACGGCCGCCGCATGTATGACGTCATGCGTTATTGGGACGACGACGATGCCCAGTGGAGCGCGGAAGAGCGCGACTTTGCCGTGGCGTGGCGTCGGCAACCGAAGTGGGTGGCATCGCGCTCGCTGACGTCGGTCGGCCCGAACGCCACGCTGGTCGCCGAAGATCTCGAAGCAACGATACGACGGCTGAAGACCGAGCTCGACGGCGAGATCGAAGTGGCCGGACCCGAACTGGCGCGAAGCCTCACCGACCTTGGTCTGATCGATGAGTACCAGATCTATCTTCATCCCGTCGTGCTTGGTCACGGCAAGCCTTATTTCGCGGGGCCGCGACCGCCGCTGCGCCTGGTGGGTAGCGATGCCATGGGCGAGAACGTGATTCGCTTGAGATACACGCCCGCTTGATCGCATGCCACGACGACCACGCACGCGCGTGGTTCTTGAGCGTCAGCCGTTCGGATACTTCAGCAGCAGCGCCTTGAAACGCGGGTCATCGCGCAGCGGATCCCAGATCGGGTCAATGCGGAGCAATGCACCCGACAGGATGCCGCCGGTAGGCATGGACAGCACGCGCTCGATCAGGGCGATGGCTTGGTCAGGCTGGCCCACGCGCGTGTACAGCTGCGCCTGGCACGCAAGCATGTCCGCGCCAGTGAGCACGTCCTTGCTGATCGGCATCAAGGCCACGGCACGTTCGCCTTCGGCGACCGCCTCGGCTTTGCGGCCGAGCCCGGCATAGGCGAATCCCAGGGCGAGATGAAGGTCTGCATCATCCGGCCGCTCGACGAGGGAGGCGCGCATGCGCTCCGCCACTTCGTTGTATACCGCCGTCGCCTTGTCCGTCTCTCCCGCTGCCTGCATTGCCCACGCCACGTACAGGCGTCGGGGCAACACGATGTTGTCGGGATCGTCCCAGTTCTCGACCTTGTCTGACTCGGCCACCTTGACGGCCGCAGCATGATCGCGCGCCAACGAGCGCTCGAAATACATGCCCATGACATTGCCGGCATACGCATTGCTGCCGGGCGTGAGCCCCGCAAGCGCGGCGCGCAGCGGCGCCACATCGCCTTTCCACATCAGCTGGTTGAAGGCCAGCGATACGCGTTCGCCCGCAGGGTTGCGACTCACCGCAAGCGCGGAGGTATAGGCTCGCTCGGCGTCTGCGTAACGACGCAGGCTCTGGTAGGTCACGGCGAGTTGGCTGAATGCAAATTCGCTATGGGGATCGAGTTCAGTGGCCGAACGAAACAGCGCCACCGCTTCATCCCAATGTCCCTGACGCCGAGCGACCGATGCAATGAGCAATTCAACCGTGGCACTGTTGGGCAAGGCCTGCCGGGCCAATGCCAACTGAGTGCTGGCAGCGGCGTAATCGCGATGGCCCCAGTAGTGATACAGCCCCAGCGCGTAGTGTGCCTGCCCCAGGTTCGGCTGCAGCGCCAGCGCACGATCGGCCGCTGCCTTCGCTTCGGCCAATCGCGCGTTCGTGCGATCGGGCCCGAAGAAATACATCTGCATGTGGGCGCGCGCCAACCCGGCCGCGGCCAGCGCAAAACGCGGATCCTTGTCCAAGGCCTGTTGATACAAGGGGATCGCCAGGGACAGCTCGGTCGACGACAGCACGGGATCGTCATATGCGCGGTTGGCATGCACGCCGGCTTGCAGATACAGGTCATAGGCGGCGGCATTCAAGGTGGGCGCCGTGTCGATGCGCGCGGTCTCGGCGGACGTCAGCTGCACCTTCAGCGCCTGCGCCACGTTCTGCGCAACCTCACCTTCCACATTGAAAACGTTGTCCAGCGTGCGCGTATAGGCTTGCGCCCAGAGATGGTTGCCGCTCTCGGCATCGATCAACTGCACATTGATCAGCACCTGGTCGCCCACCTTCTGCACCGTGCCCTCGAGCAGCGTTGCCACACCCAGCTGTCGCGCGATGGTTCTCACGTCTTCCGGGTGGCTCGGATACTTCTCGGTCGAGGTGCGCGAGATCACCTTGAGCCCACCGATGCCCACCAGTTCGGTGAGTATCATGTCCTGCATGCCGCTGGCGAAATACGCGTTGCCCTGATCGGTACTGAGATTCTCGAACGGCAACACCGCGATGGATTTCAGGTCGGCTGCCGATGCGGTCTCCATCGGATGGCGCGCAAGGGAGTGCCAGCCAAGCAGCACGGCCGCGAGCACGATCAGTGCCACGATCGCGGCGCCAATTCGCCGTCCGAATCGATGTGCGTCGCCAGATTTCACGAGCGCCGCCGGACTCTCCGTCGTTGCGACCGGCGGCGCGGCGACATCGCTGGCGAGGACGGTTACGGGTGCAACTTTCTTCGCCGGCAATACGATGTCCGCCAGCAATTCCTCGCGCGACGCAGCGAATCGCACGTCGGCATCCAGACGAAAGCCGACGCCGTGCACAGTATGCAGATAGCGGGTTTCTTCGCTGCTCTCGCCGAGCGCATGGCGCAACATGGCGATGACGCGGCTGAGCACGCCGGGCGTGACATGGCTATGCCCCCATACCACGTCGAGAATCTCGTCGCGGCTGAGCACCCGCCCGGGATCGCGCGCCAACAGCACCAACACGGCAAAGGCCTTGCGCTCGAGCCCGACCTCCTCGCCATCGACAAACAGACGATGCCCCAGGGGGTCGATTTCGACCGTGCCGAACGCGATCCACGCAGCAGAGGCGGTCTCTGCAGCCATTTGTTCGCCCTCCACTGCCGCACCTGCAGACCTTGAGGTTACACCAACTCTGCCGCAAGGCTCGGTATGGCCTGAGTGTGGATTTCGTTGTGGGCTGAACGGCGTACATGCGGTGTGAACAGGGCACCCGTGTCCTGCGCCGTTACGCGGGCTCCGGGAGCACGCGAAGCGGGAAAGCCCTTCGCCTCCAGCCGTCGGGAACCAGATCCCGATTGGGCTGCTGCTGCCTGAAACGATCCGCCACCTTCTGCACGTGAACACCCTGGAGCTCTTGAGCATCACGTTGAGATGCCGAATAGGGACGCAGCACGTTCGCCTGCGCTTCGCTCATGCGCAACAGAAAGACGAAACGGGGCACGCCGCCGATGCGCGCCACGCCGTAGCCACGCAAACCGGCCACCCCGAGCATAGATGGATGAATCCAAAGTGGTCCCGTTGCTCTTGGCGGCTCGCCTTCTGATTAGGTAGTTTGGCCAACTCACGATCTCCGGCCTCGCTTTTCGCTATGCTCCGCCGAACCTGGCCGTCGTGCCATCGGGAGAACTGCGCGTGACTTCCGTTCGTTTGACCGACCTTGCCCATGGCGGCGGCTGTGGCTGCAAGCTGGCACCTTCGGTGCTGCAGGAGCTGCTGGCCAACAAGCCTGCATCCATGCCGTTTGCCCATCTGCTGGTGGGCACGGAATCCAGCGACGATGCCGCCGTATGGCAGGTGGACGAGAAGACCTGCATCATCGCGACCACCGACTTCTTCATGCCGGTCGTGGATGATCCTTACGATTTCGGACGCATCGCCGCCACCAATGCGCTGTCGGATGTCTACGCCATGGGCGGCAAGCCGATCATGGCGCTGGCCATACTCGGCATGCCGTTGAACAAGCTGGACGTGGAAACCGTGCGCGCGATTCTGGCCGGCGGTGAATGCATCTGCACGCAGGCAGGCATTCCGATTGCCGGTGGCCATTCGATCGATTCGGCCGAGCCCATCTACGGGCTTGCGGTCATTGGCTTGTGCGCGCCGGGCAACGTGCGTCGCAACACCACGGCGCAGGCAGGCGACGCGCTGATCCTCACCAAAGGCATCGGCGTGGGCATTTACTCGGCGGCGTTCAAGAAGCAAGCGCTCCCGCCTGACGCGTATGCGGAAATGCTTGCCTCGACCACCCTGCTCAATCGCATCGGCTGCGAACTGGGCAGGCACGAGGAAGTGCATGCCATCACCGACGTCACCGGCTTCGGCCTGCTGGGACATGGCCTGGAACTGGCGCGCGGCAGCGGCGTGCGAATTCGCCTGGAGTCATCGCACATTCCCTTCTTCACGCAGGCCGAAGCGTTGGCACAGGCCGGCTACATCACCGGTGCTTCCCAGCGAAACTGGAACAGCTACGGCGATGACGTCACCCTGCCCGCCGATCTGCCGGAATGGCGTCGCGCATTGTTGACCGATCCGCAGACGTCCGGTGGCCTGCTGGTGGCGTGCGCGCCGGAGAAAGCCGAAGCACTGAAGGCCACCATCGTGGCCGCCGGCTATGCGCGTACAAGCATCATTGGCGAGATCACCGCAGGCACGCCTGGCATCGACGTGGCCTGAAGCCGCCGAGATGGCGGAAGAGAATGGGAGTCGAACCCACCCGAGACAGTCTTGTCTGCCTCACCCGGATTTGAAGTCCGGACGCCCCACCGGAGACGATTCTCTTCCTCAAGCCTTTTCACGGCGCGGGCCCGTACAAATCGAGGTACCGCGCCTGTACACGACGCAGCGTACCGCGATTGAGCGTGACGCCTTGCCGGTCGAAGAATTCTAGTATCTGGATGGCCACTTTTCGACCGCTGTCGATGCGATCGCGAAACTGCGCCGCGGTAAACCGGCCATCCGCCGCATGCGCCGCGATGTCGGCCGCGATCAGCACCATCTCGTGCATGGTCGGGCGCAGGAAGAAGTGATCGTGCGCCACTTCGTCGACCAGGCCCAGCCGCGCGGCAAACGCCATCAACTGCCTGATGTCCTGCTCCGGCCGCGCGAGCACACCGGCGACGTCGCGCACGCGCGGCGGACGGAAGCGCACCTCGCCACCCAACAGCGGCGCAACGCGCTGCCATAGCGCCTCGCGCTCCGGGCTCATTTGCAGGGAGTGACTGGCCAGCCGCACGAAGGCGCCATCGCGGACCACACGGCCGGCAACATCTGCATGCTGCAGCGCCAGGGCGAAAGCGGATGCGGGCAACTTCGGCTGCAGCGACACCCGCAGCTTTTCCCTGCCCATGCCTTGTACGTCAGGATAGGCCGCGTGGAAGGCGTCGAGGCGCGCGATCAATCCATCGACGAAGGATCGCCAGTGCGCATGACTGATCGCGATGATGTCCCCATCGGCATGAAAAACCATGGGTGAGAGTGCAGCGGCAATGTCGTCGCGCTTGCTGGCGGACAAGGCACGGTCGCGCGTGAACGCCGCGAGATCCCATGCGAACGGCGGCGCGTCGAGCAGGCTGGCAAAGGCTTCGCGAGGATCGGTCGTCGCCAGCGCAGCGCGTTGGGCCTCACGCGCTGGCGTGCGGCGTTGGCGCGTGGGTGCGCGCAGGTCGAAAAACTGTCCGCCACCGATGGTGCGCTGCGCGGAAACATCACGCAGCACGAAACGGTCGAGCGCAGCGGCGGCGATGGGTTTGTCCAACACCAATTGGACGTCCATCGCATGGCCAGGTTGCAGCTGGTCGCCATTTAGCAGCACCACGCGCGCGCCGACTTCGGCGGAGCCATGATGCAACCGGGCCGGGAACCACTGGCCGATCGGCTTCGGCTCGCCAGGCAGCAGCTGCAGCTTCGCGTCGATGCGATCGGTCGGCGCGTGCAGGAACGGATCGACCACCATATCGCCTCGATGGATCGCCTCCTTGCCGATGTCTTCACCGGCCAGGTTGAGCGCGCAGCGGTCGCCTGCCCTGCCCGTTTCCACCTCGCGGTTCTGCGCATGCACCGAACGCACGCGCGCACGCAATCCCGACGGACTGATCAGCACCTGATCCTTGACGTGCACTTTGCCGGACAACACCGTGCCGGTGACCACCACGCCGATACCGGCGAGGGTGAACACGCGATCGATGGCCAGGCGAAAGCGATCGTCGGCCGCGCGCCCGCTTATCGCATGCGCCTCGGCCACGAGACGCTCGCGCAGTGCGTCGATGCCCAGCCCGCTGACGGACGAGACCGGGAGGATGGCCGCGCCATCGAGCACGGTGCCTGCAACGGCTTCGCGAATCTGCGCGATCACCTCGTCCAACCGCTCCGGCGTGGCCAGATCGGCCTTGGTGATCGCGATCAAGCCGCGACCAATGCGCAGCAAATCGAGGATCGCCAGATGTTCCCGCGTCTGCGGCATCACGCCATCGTCCGCGGCCACCACCAGCAATGCGATGTCGATGCCGCTGGCACCGGCCACCATGGTGTGCACGAAGCGCTCATGGCCTGGCACGTCGATGAAGCCGAGCGTGGAGCCGTCGTCGAGCGGCAGAAAGGCGAAGCCCAGGTCGATGGTGATGCCGCGGCGTTTCTCTTCCTTGAGTCGATCGCCTGCGACGCCGGTCAATGCCTTCACCAGCGACGTCTTGCCGTGGTCGATGTGGCCCGCGGTGCCAACGATCATGAAATACGCGCGGCCAAGGTGGCGTGGTCGAGTTGTGCCAGTGCCGCCAGGAACGGAGCTTCGTCGGCCTCCGCCAGGCAGCGCAGGTCCAGGCGAAGCGCGCCATCGGCCACGCGCCCGATGATGGGACGCGACAAGGCGCGCAATGCGGCGGCGAGATGTTCCAGTGCGCTCTGGCTGTCACGCGCACGGATCACCAGCGCGGCGCTGGCGAGCGTGTCCAGCGGCAGTGCGCCCGAACCCACTTGGCTGAGGCAGTCGCCCGTGTCGACGATGAAGGCGTCGCCCAGTTGCGTCGCCACGGTGGCTTGCAGGCGATGTGCCTGCGCCTGGATGTCGGCCTTGCGACGCGCAAGGAAACGCAGCGTGGGCAGGCGATCGGCAAGACGATCGGGATCGCGGTAAAGATTGAGCGTGGCCTCGATCGCGGCAAGGCGCAGCTTGTCCACGCGTAGCGCACGCTTCAGCGGGTTGCGGTTGATCTGTTCGATCAGCGCGCGATCACCCACGATGAAGCCCGCCTGCGGCCCGCCCAGCAATTTGTCGCCCGAAAAAGTGACCAGGCGCGCACCGTCGCGCACGGCTTCGCGCACGGTGGGTTCCTTGGCCAGCCCATAGCGGGACAGATCCACCAGGCTGCCGGAACCCAGATCGTTCAACAGCGGCACGCCCGCGGCATCGGCAATGGCGGCCAGTTCCTGTCCGCTGACTTCCGCCGTGAAACCCTGGATGCGGTAATTGGAGGTATGCACCTTGAGCACGAGGCCGCTGCGTTCGCCGAGGGCGTTGCGGTAATCAGCGGCATGCGTGCGATTGGTGGTGCCTACTTCCACCATGTGCGCGCCGGCACGCGCCATGATGTCGGGCATGCGGAAGGCGCCGCCGATTTCGATCAGCTCGCCACGCGACACCACGGCCTCGCGTCCCAGCGCGAAGGTGTTGAGGCAAAGCAGCACGGCCGCGGCGTTGTTGTTGACCACGGTGGCGTCTTCGGCGCCGGTCAGTTCGCGCAGCAGCGAGCGCAGGTGGTCATCGCGTTCGCCGCGCACGCCGTCGTCGAGGTCGTATTCGAGAGCGACCGCGTGGCGCATCGCGTCCACTGCGGCGTCGATGGCGACATCGGCCAGCACCGCCCTGCCTAAGTTGGTGTGAAGCACGGTGCCGGTGAGATTGAACAAGGGACGCAAACCCGGCGTGCGCGCTTCGAGCAGGCGGCCGGCGCGCTGCGCAAGTTCTGCGGCCGTGGGAGCAGCAGCGCCGGCAGCGGCGCGCAAGGCCTCGCGTGCCTCGTCGATGGCCTGGCGAATGGCGTCGGTGGTGGCAACGCGCCCGTAGCGCTCCAGCCACGGCGCCGCTTCCGCCGTCGCCAGCACGGTGGCAACGGCAGGCAGGTGACGCAGGGAGACGACCTCGGGTTCAGCCATGGCGCTCATCCAGTGACGTCGCCGAACACCCGTGGATGCATGCGGGCACGCGGCGACGAAGACGCGGGTTGGTGCCCTATGCTGCGGTGCGGACGAGAGCCGGTCAAGGCAAACCACGCGGCCGTGCTGTCGACCTGCACGTCGCATTCACGATGGATGTTCGCGCGAAGGGGAACTACTCGGCCACCGCCTCACCATCGCCCACCAGCAGCAGCGGATTCGGCGCATGACGGGCGAAGCCGGCCTCGGCGACGAGGAGATCCAGCCCCAGCGAGGCAAGGTCGTCCGCATACGGATCGACCTGCGTGTCCTTCAGCTGGTAGAGCAGCTTGGTGTAGGTGTGGCATTCGCCGCAGGTCTCGGCCTTGACCACGCCAGCATCGTCTTCGATGCCCTGCACGGATAGCTTGCGCGTGCCACCGCAGGTGACGCAGACCGCGCGCACGTGATTCCACGCGGTGGAACACAGCGAGCAATACAGATAGCGCGTGCCGGGCGTGATGCCGGTGGCGGTGATCAAGCCGGAAACCGAGGGCGAACCGCAACACGGGCAAAGCGAGCGCTCTTCCAGCAGGCGCAGGTCACTGGCGGCGAGCCGCGCCGCCGAACCGCTGAAGTAAACCTGCAGCGCCGCCACCACGAACACCGCCACGCCCGCGTCGGCATGTCCCAGGCCGCCGCGCAGGAACGCGTCGGCCAGTTTCTCCAGCGTCGCGTCATCGCTGCTGCGCAATAGTTCGATGGCCTCCTGCACCGCCGGTGGCCATTCCCTGCCGTCGATGCTGTCGAGCAGCAGGGCGAGCCCGTCGCGCCATGACGCATCGCGACAGTGACCATCCGCCGCAAGCGGTGGCAGGCGCGCTTCGACGGCGCGCGCCACGTCGACTTGGTTGAGCGCGACTGCCGGCGCCAGCGTCGTCGCCACCGTGTGCTGTGCCTGCGCCAGCGTCGCCATGAAATACAGCCACGCTTCCATCGGGTGCCCGTCCGCCAGTTTCGACAGGCGACGCGCCGTGGACGCGAAGCGAACCGTGGGGTCGGCGATCACGATGGGTTCCGGCGCCTTGACGCCCGCGTGCGACGGGCCGGTCCACTTGGCGTCGGGTGGTGCCTCGCCCTGCCTCATGGACGCTTCCTGATGGCCGTCTTGTCATTCGGGTCGGCGGCCAGTTGCTCCAGCCACTTGCGATGGTGGCGCCAGGCCCAACCCGGCGTCACGTAGCCCTGCATCATCGCGCGCATGGAATGACGCACCCAGATGCCCGCATAGACATGGACGATCCAAATGATGATGGCGAGGAACGCCGCCGTGCTGTGGATCAGCACGGCCGCGCGCTGCACGGGGATCGAGGTCGCCTCGCCGAAATACACTTCCCAGATCACCAGCCCGGTGAGGAACAAGGTGGGAATCAGCAGCGTCATCGACCAGAACACCAGCTTCTGGCCCGCGTTGTTGTGGCCCACGGCGGGAATGTGTTCCTCATCGTCCTCCACCACCGCCGGGATCGACTTCATCCATGTCGAGTCTTCCTTGCGCCAGAGGTTCGCGCGCCAGAACTGGATGATCATGCCGATGTAGCTCGCCATCAGGATGCAGCCCATCCACGGATGCAATGCCCGCGTCCACTGCCCGCCACCGAACAGGTTGGACAGCCAGAACATGATCGGATGGAACATCGAAAGACCCGACAGCACCATCAACGTGAACACGATGGCGTTGATCCAGTGGTTGACCCGCTGGGCGGTGGTGTAACGGACAATGACGGTCTTGGAACGGATCATGGCGTCTTCTCCGCTTCTTCCTCCAGCACCCGCTCGCCCCGCGCCTCGTCTTCGTCGGTCACTTCATTGGGGCCCTTCACCACGTAGTGGAAGAAGCCCACCACGGCGGCCAGCGCGATGCCCACCGTGGCCAGCGGCTTGGCGATGCCTTTCCACGCCTCCACCGCCGGACTGATACGCGGATGATCGGGCAGGCCCGAGTACAGCGAGGGCTTGTCGGCGTGGTGCAGCACGTACATCACGTGCGTGCCGCCAACGGCCTGCGGGTCGTACAGGCCCGCGTTCTCGAAGCCGCGCGATTTCAGGTCGACGATGCGCTCGCCGGCCCACTGCGTCATGTCGGCCTTGGTGCCGAACATGATGGCGCCGGTGGGGCATGCCTTCACGCAGGCCGGCTCCAGGCCCACCGACACGCGGTCGGAACACAGCGTGCACTTGTACGACTTGTGATCCTTCTTGCTGATGCGCGGAACATCGAACGGGCAACCCTTCACGCAGTAGCCGCAACCGATGCACTTGTCGCTGATGAAATCGACGATGCCGTTGGCGTACTGCACGATGGCGCCAGGCGCGGGACAGGCCTTGAGGCAACCCGGGTCTTCGCAATGCATGCAGCCGTCCTTGCGGATCAGCCACTCCAGGTTGCCCTGCTCGTTCTCGTACTCGGCGAACTTCATCAGGGTCCACACGTCGGGACTGAGGTCATTGGGGTTCTGGTACGAACCCTCGAAGTGACCCACCTCCTGCCGCAGATCGTTCCACTCCATGCACGCCGACTGGCAGGCCTTGCAGCCAATGCAACGGCTGACGTCGATGAGCTTGGCCACCTGTTCCTCGGCATTGCGTGCCGAGGGTGGCGTCATCGTGGAGGCGGAGCGCCGGATGTAATCTTGCGATTGCAGATCGGACATGACGGCTTCCTCAGGCGGCGACCGGTGCGCTGGTCTTTTCGATGTTGACGAGGAACGCCTTGAATTCCGGCGTCTGCGTATTGGCGTCGCCTACCGAAGGCGTAAGCGTGTTGGCGCCGTAGCCTTTCCTGGCCTGCCCGGTGAAGCCCCAGTGCAATGGCACGCCGATCACGTGGGTCGGCTTGCCGTCGACGATCAGCGGCTTGATGCGCTTGGTCACATAGGCCTTGCAGATCACTTCGCCGCGCTTGGACGACACCTTCACCCAGCCGCCCTGCACGATGCCTTTTTCCTTGGCCAGCACTTCGCCCACTTCCACGAATTCCTCCGGCTGCAGGATGGCGTTGATCAACGCGTGCTTGGTCCAGAAGTGGAAGTGCTCGGTGAGGCGGTACGTGGTGGCCACGTACGGGAAGTTCTTTGGACTGCCAAACGCCGCGCGGTCATCGGCGAACACGCGCGCTGCCGGGTTGTTCTGCACCTTGGGATGCAGCGGATTCTCCACCGGCGATTCCAGCGGCTCGTAGTGCTCGGGGAACGGACCTTCGGCCATCAGCTTGCGCGCGAACAGGCGGCCCAGGCCTTCGTCGTTCATGATGAAGGGGCTGGCGCCGGCCGAGGGCGCCAGCGTCGGCGTGTAATCGGGCACGTCGATGCCCACCCACTTCGTACCGTTCCACGAGATCACCGGCTTGGCCGGATTCCATGGCTTGCCTGTCGGATCGGCGCTGGCGCGGTTGTAGAGAATGCGCCGGTTCGCCGGCCACGCCCACGCCCAGTTCGGCGCAATGCCTTGCTCGCGCGGATCGGCGGCGTCGCGACGCGCCATCTGGTTGCCCTTCTCCGTGAAGCAGCCGGAGAAGATCCAGCAGCCGGACGAGGTCGTGCCGTCATCGCGCAACTGCCCAAAGCCATCGAGCAGCGTGCCGGCCTTGGTCACCACTGTATTCGTGGCGGGATCGGTCAGGTCGGCCAGCGCGCGGCCATTCATTTCCTTGGCCAGCTCTTCCGGATCGGGGCTGATGGGATCGGTGTACTTCCAGGTGACGTTGAGGATGGGATCGGGGAACGCACCGCCTTCCTTGCGATAGAGCTCGCGGATGCGATGGAAGATGCCGCTCATGATCCAGATGTCGGACATCGCCACGCCAGGTGCATCCGCCGCCTTCCAGTGCCACTGCAGCCAGCGCGCGGAATTGACCAGCGAGCCGTTTTCCTCGGCGAAACAGGTGGTGGGAAGCTGGAACACCTCGGTCTGGATCTGCGCCGAATTGGCCGGGTTCTGCGGGCCGAAATCCTGCCAGAAGCGCGAGGTTTCGGTGTCCAGCGGATCCATCGTCACCAGGAACTTCAGCTTGCTCAGGCCACGACGGATCTTGCCGCGATCCGGAAACGCCTGCAGCGGGTTGAAACCCTGGCAGATGTAACCCGTTATCTGGTCGTTGTTCATCATCTCGAACGCCTTGATGATGTCGTACAACGGGATGTCGAGCTTGGGCAGCCAGTCGAACGCCCAGTTGTTTTCCTGCGTGGCGGCGTCGCCGTAGAACGCCTTCATGAAGCTCACGAACAGCTTGCGGGTGTTCTGGTAGTAGCTGATCTGGCCGGGCCGCAGCGGCTTGAACTGCCGCGTCGACATGTAGATGTCGAAGTTGGTTTCCTTGTCGGTGGGCAGGTTCATGTAGCCCGGCATCTGGTTGGAAAGCAGCCCGACGTCGGTCAAACCCTGGATGTTCGAATGCCCGCGCAAGGCATTCATGCCGCCGCCCGCCACGCCGATGTTGCCCAGCAGCAGTTGCACCATCGCCATGTTGCGGATGTTCTGCGCGCCCACCGAGTGCTGCGTCCAGCCCAATGCGAACAGGCTGGTCATCGCCCGGTCCGGTGTGGATGTGCTGGCGATCAGCTCGCACACGTGCAGGAATTTGTCCTGCGGCGTGCCGCAAATGCGCGACACCATTTCCGGCGTGTAGCGCGAGACATGGTGCTTGAGCAGGTTGATGACGCAGCGCGGGTCCTGCCAGGTGTCGTCGGATCTGGCGAAGCCGTCCTTGTCGAGGTCGTAATCCCAGGTCGACTTGTCGTAGGTACGCGTTTCCTCGTTGTAGCCGGTGAACAGGCCATCCTGGAAATCGAAACCGTCCTTCACGATCAGGCTGGCGTTGGTGTACGAGCGCACGTACTCGTGCTGGATCTTGTCGTGCTCCAGCAGGTAATGGATCACGCCGTTGAGGAAGGCGATGTCAGTGCCCGGGCGAATGGGCGCGTAATAGTCGGCCACGGAAGCCGTGCGCGTGAAGCGCGGATCGACCACGACGAGCTTGGCGCCGTTCTCGATCTTCGCCTCGATCACCCACTTGAAACCGCACGGATGTGCCTCGGCGGCATTGCCACCCATCACGACGACGACGTTGGCGTTCTTGATGTCCTGCCAGGTGTTGGTCATTGCACCGCGACCGAATGATGGGGCCAGACTGGCCACCGTCGGTCCGTGTCAGACACGCGCCTGGTTGTCGAACACCACCATGCCCATCGAGCGTACGGCCTTCCACGTGAGGTAGGACGTTTCAGTCGATGAGGCCGACGCCGCCAGCATGCCGACGCTGGTCCAGCGGTTCACCGTATCGCCGTTGGCATTCTTCGCGATGAAGTTCTTGTCGCGATCGTCCTTCATCAGGCGGGCGATGCGATCGAGCGCGAAGTCCCAGGAGACTTCCTTGAATTCGGTGCCGCCCGGAGGTCGATAGCGCGGTGCTTTCAGGCGCGTGGGCGCATGCACCACGTCGAGCAGCGCCGAGCCTTTGGGGCAGAGCGTGCCGCGATTCACCGGATGATCCGGATCGCCTTCGATATGGATGATGTTGGAGCGGGCATTCTTGGCACGGTCGCCCATGCTGTAGATCAGAATGCCGCAGGCCACCGAACAATAGGTGCAGGTGTTGCGCGTCTCGGTGGCATGGGTGAGCTTGAAGGGCCGCACGGCGGCGGCTTGAGCCTCGCCGGAGGCGCCAAAGCCGAGCACGCCGAGGCTGGATGCTGCCAGCCCCAAGCCGGTGAACTTGATGAACTCACGGCGAGTCATGGGCATTGCGTTTGCGCTCCCGGAAAATCTGGCTGGACATACCGCCCGATCGATGGGCGTGAACCTGGCTCGACAATCTCCGTGGCGACGGAATTCACCCCGCTGCCTGTTGAAAAATGTAGCACAGATGGCCGCGCGCGGAAGGAAAGGTTCTTGCGATGTCACACGTCCCCAGTCCCGACTTTTCGGCGAGTGCGCCGCGCGCGAACAACACGGGTGCAAGCCGCGGCGTGATGCGCTTTCCTCCACTGCGGAGCGGGCTCGATCACGTCATCGTCACGCTCGCGCTGACCCAGCGTCCGGGTCGTTTGTGACCATTCCGTTGCAGCCATCTGGCCATCAATGGCCTGGCCCGGTCACCCGCGGCAGCGGTATCGCCGGCGCGTCGCCGCCCTCGAAGTAATCGAGCCGCACCACCTGGCCCGATGCATCGCGAACGGGCACGAAGTAGCTCAGCTCGTCCGGCACGAAGTACAGCCGGTGGTCGGCAGTGAGCTGCAGCGGCACGGCATGATGGCCGGTGCGCTGCGCGTAGAGCTGATGATCCTTGACCGTCAGCGTCTGCGATGTCTTGTCGTCCATGCGATAACTGCCCTGCAACGCGGCCAGGGATTCGTCGCTGGCCGCCACGGCCACGGGCCTGGCATACGGCTGGCCAAGCGCGATGGCGGCAAGACGGCGACTCATCGTCCGGGCGTCGAAATTGTCATCGTTGGCCAGGACCACCACCGTCACGTCCTGCCTGGGGAGATACGCCAGGGCCGACGCGAAACCGTCGATCTGGCCGGTATGCCCGACCATGTCGCTGCCGCGCACCCGCCACAGATACATGCCCATGCCGTAGCGATGCGCGGGCGCGACGCCCGGCTCGGCCGGTACCGGCGTAATCATCTGCTGGAAGCCCTTGGCGCTCACGATGCCGCCATGGGCCAAGGCGTGCATCCAACGCACGAGGTCGTCGGCCGTGGCCACGAGTCCGCCGGCCGCAGCGGGAATGCTCATGCTGATGAATGACGCGTTGTCGACCTGATGGTTAGCGTTGTCAGTGGTGTAGCCGGCGACGCGCCCTGCAATGACGGCGGCATTGTCGCCGTAGCGAATCTGCTTCAGGCCCGCCGGTTCCAGCAACAGCTTCGTCGTCGCCGTGTACCAGGGCTCGCCGGTGACTTTCTCGATCACGGCGCCCAACAGGATGTATCCGCCATTCGAATACGCCCATTGCGTGCCCGGTGCGAAGGCGGGCGTACGCTTGCGGATCTCCTCGATGAGCGTGGCCGTGTCCACGTCGCGCTTCATGAAGCCCGGCTGCGGATCCTTGGTCTTGTCCGAGATGCCCGCCGTATGGTTCAGCAGCTCGCGCAACGTGATGTTGCCGCCGTTGGGAATGTCAGGCACATAGTTCGATAGCGGATCGTCGAGCGAGAGCTTGCCGAGTTCGGTCAGTTTTATCACCGTCGCGGCGGTGAACATCTTGGTGACGGAGGCAATACGAAACACCTGGTTCGTATCGAGCGGCACACCCAGCTCGATGTTTGCGCGCCCCACCGCCCCGCGAAACAGCACCGTGTCGCCCTGCGCGATGATCGCCACCACGCCGGGCCCTTCCTTGCTGGCCGCGCTTTCCAGCGTATCCTGCGCCGCCCTGGCGAGAGGCACCGCCGGTGTCGATGACGCGGCGTGCGCAATCAACGAAAGAGCCAAGGCACACGCCGCAACGCCGATCCGCCAACGCATCGCCCCACTCCCTATGTCGCGCGGACACCCCGTGGCACCGTCGCCTGTGCGCAAGATATGACACGGGGCATGACAGGCCCGCAACATGGCTTCCACGCCTTGGCCAATGCCACCGTGCCGTGGCTGAGCCGGCTTGCGCCTAGTCGTGTGCGATGGAGGACGCTTGTTCCAGGCTGGCCTGTCCGGCCGGAAGATCGGACAGCGACAAGCTGGCCAGGTCGGCGATATGCGCAATGGTCTTGTCGGGCGCGGGATCGATCACCAGGCTTTTCGCCTCGTGCGCATAGTGGCCCTGGCGCACGAAGATGGTGGTGAGGTGCTCGCCGAAGATCCGCTTCATCGCCGCGAGAAGCTGCGGCTTGTCATCGACCATCACATAGTGCGTGGCGGGGAACGCGCGCTGGATCGCCTCCGTCATGCGCTCCTTGTGCACGTACACCAGCACGCGGCCATCCACGGCCTGCGCGATGCCCGACCGGGCGATCTTGCGCGGCTGAAACACGATGTCGCCATCGGAGAGGATCACCGTGGAGCCCAGCGTTCCCAGGTGAGCCAGGGTCTCCAGCGCGCCGGGGTAAAGACGTTCGGCGAAGGGATACTCGAGCAGATACGAGGCGAGCGACTGCAGCGCCGGGTGGTATTCGTGGCCCACGCGGAATTGCTGCAGCGTGCCGAGATAGTCGGCATAGCCCAAGGAGTCGCGCAGCTTGTTGTAGATGGACCAGTAGCGCTCGCGCTCCATCGCGCCGAAATCGCGATCGAGGCGCGCGGTGAGGTCGGCCGCAAAGCCATCGTTGTCGAGCAGGGTGTTGTCGACGTCCAGCAAGAACACCAGTGACGCAGGGTTGAGCACGGTGATGTTTCCTCGTTTTCCTTGATCATGCCGACGGCCATCGTCGGCTGCCTGCGCACTCGCCGGGCATCGCTTCGCGGACCCGTGAGCTTCACTTATGGGGCGTTAAATCCAGGCATCAAAGTCATGGGATTGACGTGACGCCGCTCGTGGATTCTTGCGCTTGATGCCGCAACGGAAGGCGCATTCCATCACACACGCCTGCATGCAGGCGCGTGTGATGGAACGATACGACGAAACGGTCAGCGCATGCCCAGCGCCGACGCGATGGCTCCGGCAAGAACGCCAAAAGCCACCACCGAGAGCGCAATCGTCACCAGCAGTCGCAGCGGGAACGAGCGCCCCAGCATCGTCAGCGACGGCAGGCTTACCGGCGGCAGTGTCATCAACAGCGCGGCAGCGGGCCCAACACCCAGCCCCAGCGCCAGCATGGCCTGCACGATGGGCACCTCGCCCGCCGTCGGTATCACGAACAGCATGCCGGCCACCGCCAGCCCGACGATCCAGAACCATTGATCGCCGATCTCCGGACCGATATGGGGAAACATCCACGCGCGCGTGGCGCCCAGCAGCAGCACGATGATGATGTATTCGGGAATCAATCGAACCGTCATCCGCACGAAGATGCGCGCCCACAGCGTGATGACCTCGACGAACGAGCGCGGCTCCGGCTCGGATGCCGGCAACACCAGCGCGACGGGCTGGCCCGGCCCGGTCAACCGATTCGCCAGGTGGCCCAGGCCAAATACCATCGGTATGCCAAGCGCCAGACGCAACAAGGTCCAGTGCCAGCCGAGCACGAAACCGGTGAATACCAGCGTCGCGGGATTGAGCACGGTATTGCCCAGCCAGAACGCGATGGAAGCGCCCGGTGCCGCCTGATGGCGGCGCAACCCCACCACCACCGGCGCTGCGCAACAGGTGCACATCATGCCCGGCACGGCCAGCAGGCCACCGGCCAACACGCTGCCGAAGCCACGACCGCCGAGCGCGCGCGCCACCCAGTTCGCAGGCAACAAGGCCTGTACGCCGGAGCCCAGCAACAGGCCCAGCACCATCGCCTGCCAGATGGCCTTGCCATAGGCCAGTGCGTAGCCGAGCGCGGCACTCCATGATGGCGCGGGCGCGCTCGCCGCATCGCCCATGAGGATGGAATGGCCGATGGAATGCTGCGCCGCTGCCGTGAAGGCGCGCCCGTAGTACGGATGCCACTTCACGTAGAACAGGCCGGCGACGGCCAACAACAGGAACACGAAGAAACGCGCAGTACGCGACGTCTGCAATGCGGCGGGCATCGGAGCCTCTCCGAACAGCGTGGGACGTTACGGCCCTACAGGGCACGAGATTGCCCACCAGTCACCGCAGGCCGGGTGCGCTGCGGAGGGGCAAGATGTTCGAACCATTGCGGCTTCAACCGCTGCATCAGCATGCTACGGCCTTCGCGCAAAGTCACTAGGGCCTGGGACGTATGCGACACGCTTCGCGCACTACGGCACCACCTGCGCGAGATGGACGGCCAGACACTGTCTCGGCCATGAAACAACAGGACTTGCGTGCAGCCATGCAACCCGCTCAGGGGTACAACGAAAGCTCGCCTTCGATCTCCACCGGAATATTGAACGGAAGCTCGGCCATGCCCACGGCGCTGCGCGTGTGCGCACCGCGCTCCGATCCGTACAAGGCGAGGATGAGATCGGAGAATCCGTTGATGACCTGCGGCTGCTGGATGAATCCAGGCGCCGAGTTCACCATGCCGAACACGCGATGCCAGGCGCCTACGCGATCGAGGTCGCCGATGCTGCGCTTGAGACTGGCCAGCATGGAAAGCGCGACAAGTCGTGCCGCCTGATAGCCCTCGCTCATCGACAGCTCCGCGCCCACCTTGCCGAAAGGCCCTGCCATCGAACCATCCTCGGCTTGCGGCCCGTGCCCCGATATCAGTACGCGCGTGCCGTGTACCTGCACGAACTGAAACGGCAGGGTCAATCCGCTGGGTACCGGAAACGGCGGCGGAAGAGTCAGCCCCATCTCCGTCAGGCGCGTTTCGATGTCACTCATGGGCAAGCTCTCGTCATGGTGGATTCGCCCGTGATGGGCGAACGCGATCCTATAGTGTTTCCGGCGGAAGCGTGGCCCGTCGACGTTTCGCACGCGTTGAAACGTGATGACATCGTGGAGATGCCACCATCGTCGCCTGCCATAGCGGCCACCACGCCGTTTTCCAGCGCGAAATCGATACCCAAGTGCAATCGACCGGCACCTCCCGGGCATCTAGAGTGAACACGCGTCATGGATATTTCTTTCCGTCGTGCCATCGACACGCGCTGGTGGATGACCATGCATCTCGTCAAACCGCATTCGTCCCCCGCCACCATGCCCGCGGCCCGAGGCAGAAGCGGGCCATCGAGAGCAAGCGATGCGCCTGATGTTGTTGCACAGCATCGACTGGTACGGCTGGCCAGGATGATCGAACCGGACGATGCGCGCATTTCGGAATGGCGGCGGCACACGCCCATCGCCGAATTCGGTGGACTGACAGCGGACGCCCTGGTCTCGCACGGCATGCAATACCTCGTGGAAAAATTCCTGCTTGCCATTCTGTCGGGTGAACGCGGCTGACCTGCCCTTCGGGCCCATCGTGGAATACCGGCCGTCAGGGAGTCGCCGTGAAGGATCCGTGGTTGCGAGAGCGCGTTCATGCACGACGCCCTCGAACGCTGCCGATGTTCGTACTGCTCGCAGGCGGCAACGTCCTGGCCTGGGCGTGGGCGCTGTCGGAAGCACATAGGGAGCCCATGCTGCTCGGCTCGGGCGCCTTGGCCTACGCCTTCGGCCTGCGTCACGCCTTCGACGCGGATCACATCGCCAGCATCGACAACGTAACCCGCTCGCTGGCGCGCGATGCATCGGCACCGGCAACCGTGGGCCTGTGGTTCGCGCTCGGGCATTCCACCGTGGTCATCGCGGCGTGCACGGCGATTGCCATGATGACCAGCACGGCACACCAGTGGTTGCCGCGACTGGCGACATGGGGCGGGCTTGGCGGCTCGATCTTCTCCATCTCCTTCCTGCTGGTGGCCGCCGGCATCAACGTGGCGTCGCTGTCAGGCCTGATGCGGGCGTGGCAAGGCAGGCAACCAATGAGCGTTGCGCCGTTGCAGCCACGCGGATGTCTTGCCGCCATCCTTGGTTCGCTGCTGCTGGCTGTGCGTCGCCCTTGGCACATGCTGGCGATCGGTTTTCTGTTCGGGCTCGGTTTCGACACGGCCAGCGAGATCGGCCTGCTGGGCCTGTCGGCCGAAACGGCGCTGCGCATGCCCTCGCATGCGTCGATCATGCTGCTGGCGGTGCTGTTCACCGCGGGCATGTCGCTGGCCGATGCCACGGATGGCGCGATCATGGCGCGTGCTTATGGCTGGGCGCTCGAACGGCCGCGCCGACGACTGACCTACAACCTGGTCGTCACGGGCATCTCGATCATCGCGGCGCTCGCCGTGGCCGCGGCCGAACTCGGCAACCTGGCCAGGGAACAATACGGCTTGCACGGTGCCGCTTGGCGCGCGGTAGCGTGGACGGGCAATCATTCGGGATTCGTTGGCTGCCTGATGGTCGCCTTGTTGCTCGGCTGCTGGATGATCGCGTTGTTCGGACGGCCAAAAGCCGTTGCGATCCATGCACGTTCCGCAACGACTGCGGTGGAGCGAGCCCGTCGCAGCGAGCTGGACATCGATGCGACCTGATGCAGGCGCGAGCCGCCGCTTTATTCGCGGAAAGAACCTCTCATCGCCTCGCGCATATTCCGCCCTAGCGCCACCGTCTTGCGCATCACGGTGCCCAGGGCGCCGTCCGATGCGTAGGCCGTGCGAAGAAAGTCCATCAGCTGGTCGCGGCAAAGCACCAGGGCGACCAACAGCTGCACTTCCAGCAGCATGAGAAACACGTCGATGCCCACGGAGTCGATGAACAGTGCGGTGGGCGCGGTTTCGGGCTGGCACAGCAACATCAGCACCACGGTGGCGGTGATCACGCCAATCAGCCACTTGCGCATATCTTTCCGCCGCCACTCGGCAGCCAGCGCTTCGGGCGTAAACCACTGCGGATCCAGCCAGGCCATCTCCCCTCCTTGTCGTCGGCCAACAATGCCAACGCAGCCTGTCGCGCCCTTCCTATGGAGGCGCATTGGGGGAAACAAAAGGGCGGACCGGAAAGAACCGACCACGATTTGTATCGTCATGTATCCGCCCGATTCGCTGATACACGAGCTTTCAATTCCGGGACGTCTCCACACAAAGGAGACACGTCGAAATGGTCTTCTACGGAGGTCCACCCACCAGCCAGGAGATGCACCATGTCGGACCCGATCAACCAGCAGCGCCGTTCCTTCCTTGGCGCAACAGCCCTGGGGCTCGCCGTGGCGCCGTTCGGCCTGGCGACGCTAGCCCACGCTCAGACGACAAAACCGGCAGCTTCCACCGGGAAACACGTAGCCGTAGGCGGCCATACCTCCTTCAAGCCGCTCAAGCACGTGAAGGCTGGCGTGCTCGACGTGGCCTACGCCGAAGATGGTCCGGCGAACGGCAAGCCGGTGTTGCTGCTGCATGGCTGGCCGTACGACATCTACAGCTTCGTGGACGTGGCGCCCCTGCTCGCTGCCGCCGGCTATCGCGTGATCATTCCCTACCTGCGCGGCTATGGCGACACGCACTTCCTCTCGGCAGACACCAAGCGCAACGGCCAGCAGGCCGCACTCGCTGTGGACGCCATCGCGCTGCTCGATGCACTGAAGATCGACAAGGCCGTCGTCGCCGGCTTCGACTGGGGCGCACGCACCGCCGACATCCTGGCGGCGCTGTGGCCGGAACGCTGCAAGGCGCTGGTCTCGGTGAGCGGCTACCTGATCGGCAGCCAGGAAGCGAATCGCGCGCCGCTGCCGCCAAAAGCCGAGCTGCAATGGTGGTACCAGTTCTACTTCGCCACCGAACGCGGCGAAGCCGGCTACGCGAAGTACACGCACGATTTCGCCCGCCTGATCTGGGAACTCGCCTCGCCGCAATGGGGCTTCGACGACGCCACCTTCGCGCGCTCCGCCGCGGCGCTGGACAACCCCGACCAGGTCGCCGTGGCCATCCACAATTACCGTTGGCGCCTGGGCCTGGCCGAGGGCGAATCGCAGTACGACGCGCTGGAAAAAAAGCTCGCCGCCTTGCCGAGCATCGGCGTGCCCACCATCACATTGGAAGGCGATGCCAACGGCGCGCCGCATCCGGAACCCGGCGCCTATGCCAAACGCTTCACCGGCAAGTACGAGCATCGCCTGGTGACCGGCGGCATCGGCCACAACCTGCCGCAGGAAGCGCCGGAGGCATTCGCCAAGGCCGTGATCGACGTCGACCGGTTCTGAGGCCTTCGCAGGTAGCGATGGCGAGTGCGTGGCAAGGCACACACTGCATGCGCCCGCCATCGACATGCGGCACGAGCACCGTGCTGTCGAAGAAATATCTATTTCGGGAACAGCAACGTGATCACCGCGCGATAACCCCATCCATGCGGACTGGTCGCGCTGCTGGCAGCCCAATAACGCACGCCTGCGGTGAAGCTCACCGGCACCGTGCCCACCTTGGTGAGCTTGGCCACCGTGAGGTTCACCGGCACCGCCGCCTGGTGCGCGTGCCAGTCGTAGGTGGATTCGGCGTTGATGCCATACGTCCATGCCGTGGGCGTGGTGTAGGAAAGAAAGGGTTGCAGGAACAGGCTGCTCAAGGGCGCGCGATCGCGGTTGTTCTTCACGCTGGCGACGGACCATATCTGGTTCGTGAGAAAGCCATAGGTGAAGCCATGCGATTGCTTGAGCACGACCACCGTGGGGCCTAGCCCCCACTTCTTCGCGCCCAGCAGATCGTCCGTCGCCGTCGGCAACAGGAAGGCCGGACCCGCGCCCCAGATGATGCCGCCGGGGCCAGGTGCCTTGGGCGAGAAGAACAGGCTTTGCGTGATGTCGCCGATGCCCGACTGGCTTCCCGAGCCCGGTGAAATATCTGCCTGCGACGTTACCGGAAGGATGGTGCGCGAAATCATGTTCCAGTCGTCGCTGATGGCAATGGGTACCACCGGCTGCACGTTCATGGTGAGCCGATGGCCACGCTCGTCCGGCCCGATCTTGCTGTCGTCGTTGAACTGGAACGGCGCGCTGATCAGCGACGCCACCGGGTTCGACAGCTTCTGGGCCAGATCGGCGGAATCGTTGCCCGCGCCGCCATCGGTCGCCGATTGCGCGTGCGCAGCAAGAGAAAGCAGCCAGCATGCTGACAGCAACATTCGAAATCGCATGCGCATTTCCGCTCCGTGGCACACCCCCTCCACTCTCCATCGCCCATGGCGAGAAGTACATGCGAAGAACTACGTGGCAGGCCACCGTGTTCTTACTTACGTGTCGACGAAAGAGCCCGCATCGATGGTGGAATCATCGGTGGCGCAACCCGGCACTACGCTTCGGTTCGAATCCGGTGCGGCGGACCCAGATAGGGAAATTCCACGAGCAGATCCGTATGCGGGCCCACCCTGTCGGTGGGTACCTTGCCGTTGGTGATCAGGGGAAGGAACACATCCATCACGTCGTCGGTCAGCGTCCGTCCATTGGCCGGATACGATGCCGGCTGCCGTGGATCGTAGCGAAGCACGTCCGGCAGCAGCGATGCCGCCACCTGCTTCGCCTCTTCCGGGGAGTAGCCACCGATGTGCTCCAGCGAATGGGCGAACACCGGCACGAAGCGCGCATCGTCCGTGGGTTCGCCGGTGAGATATGCTGGCTTTTCGTCGCCCGTCAGGAACACGCCTTGCGATGGCCGCGCCGCGCGATCGGCCTGCACCCAACGCCCATCCACTTTTTCCAGCGTGCGATGCCACAAGCTCATGGCGCCCGTTCCCAAGGCCGCGTTGGGTATGTCGAGCACGATGCTGCACACGTCGCCCATGGTGAAGAAATCGGTCCCGGTGAACTGCAGGTTGTTCACCGCACCCAGGGTGTCGAAGAAGAACGGATCGCTGCGCCAGCCCGCGAAGAAACGATGGTCACCCGCTTCCGTCACCCGTGCGCTCGGGCCGGTGGACACCGGCGCCTGATCGATGATGACTTTGCCGCCTTCGCCCATGCCCGCCGCCTGCGCGCCTTCGTGCCGTGTCAGCGTGGCGTTCAATGCCCAGCCTTGGGTCGATGAAAAACGGATCTGGTACGAAATGTTGGCGACCGCATCGCCATCGGTATCGATCTTGAGTTCGTAGATCGCGTCGGCCGAGAACGGTTCGTCCGTGGTGGGCCCTGGCGGAACCAGGCTCACGCCGGGATGCACGTTCATCACCACGATCGAACGGTCGGCGCTCCCAGGCTTGGGGAAGGCATACAGATCGGTAAGGTTGAGACGGGCATCGCCGTGTGGAAATCCAAAATCGGGGCCCGCGTAATGATGCGACATGGTCGCGCTCCTTCTCGTCGTTGCATCGGACAGCTATGCCCATGACAGCCAGTGAGGCTGGTCGAACGGATCACTGCCGCGGCAGCGAATCATTGGGAAGCTGCGCCGTATGCCGCGCCACCGCAATTGTGCCGAGGTATCGATGCAATCCATGTCGCAACGTTGGATGCGACACGCGCATGTACGCCGTCAACCGTTTCATCGTTGCAACACACCCTCAATGCAAGCCCCGGAAAAATGAGGGGACGCGCGGTGCAAACTGGGGGAAAGCCCCGATGTCGCCACGCATGCGTCTCCGTAGCCTGTGCTTGCAGTTCAAACACGAGCTGCCACGTCCTACGAGGAGACTGTCATGCCGCGCTATATCGTTGAACGCCAATTCCCCAATGGCCTTTCCCTGCCCACCAACGCCAGTGGCGCCGCCAAATGCGTTGAAATCGTGAACACCAATGCCGAAGAAGGCGTGACCTGGCTGCATTCGTACGTGAGCGAAGACAAGACGAAGACGTACTGCGTCTACGACGCGCCCACGCCAGAAGCCATCCGCCAGGTCGCGCGCCGCAACGATCTGCCAGTGGAACAGATCACCGAAATCTCCGTACTCAATCCCTATTTCTATTTGAGTATGGCGGGAGCCAGTCGTGCATCGGCGAGCCGAACGGTTTATAGAGCACCGTGGCGTCCGTTTCGTTACTTCCTCTAACGGAGCGCTGAGACGCCAGGTTGCCGCCCTTCCCCGGGGCAAGGCACATGTCGGACACGCGTTGAGGGTGGAAGTTTGGAACTGGTCGAGCGTGACTATGCCCTGCAGCGTCTTCGCGACGCACGCGCACTCGCGCAGCAGGGTACCGGCCGCACCGCGCTGGTCTATGGCGAGGCGGGCATCGGGAAGACATCGCTCGTGCGATGCCTGGCCTTCGAACATAGCGAAGGCCGCGTGCTGGTCGGCGGGTGCGAGGCGCTGTTCTCGCCCCGCCCGCTGGGGCCCTTCTACGACATCGCCGATGCATTCACCACGCGGACGAGAAACCTGCTCGGCCGCGAAGGCCGCCGCGCGGAACTCTTCGCCTCCCTGCTGACGGATCTCCAGGAGCTCGATGGTACGACCCTGCTCGTGCTCGAGGATCTTCATTGGGCCGATGCCGCCACACTGGATCTGGTGAAGTACCTGGCGCGCCGCATCGAGCGCGTGCGCGCCTTGCTGGTGCTGACCTATCGCGACGACGAGCTTGATGCGAGACATCCGCTGCGACTGCTGTGTGGTGATCTGCCCAGCGATGTGGCCGTACGCGTGCCACTGCTTCCGCTCACGGAAACCGCCGTGGCGAACATGGCCCGGCAAACGGGTCGCTCATCGGAAGGCCTGTTCGCCGCCACCGGCGGCAATCCCTTCTTCGTCACCGAGGCACTCTCGGGGGAAGGCTTGCCCGCATCGGTGCGTGACGCCGTGCTGGCGCGCGCCGGGCGACAGACACCCGCCGTGCGCGAACTGCTCGATCTGGCGGCCATCGTGCCGGCGCGCATCGACGTATCGCTGGTGCAGGCGCTGCTCTCTCCACGCGACGAAGACGTGGCCGCCGCGCTCGCCTCCGGGCTGCTGTTTGCGCAAGACGGCACCTATGCCTACCGCCACGAACTGGCACGCATCTCGATGGAGCAGGCGCTGCCCGCACCGGTCGCGTCCGCATTGCATGCACGCCTGCTGGGCCATCTCGAATCACTGGGCGACAAGATACCGATGGCGCGACTGGTGCATCACGCGGCGGGCGCGGGCGATTGCACTTCCGTCATGAAATACGCACCCAAGGCGGCCGCCGATGCCGCCGCCCACGGCGCGCATTGCGATGCCGCGTGGCTGTACGGCGAGGCGCTAGCGCATGCCGGCGACCTGCCCGACGCCGCTCGCGCGGATCTGCTGGAACGTTATGCGTACCAGTGCTATCTCACCAGCCAAATCGACACAGCGATTGCATCGTGCCAGTCGGCGCTGGCGATCTGGCGCAAGCTCGAGGACAAACGCCAGGAAGGCCACCTGCTTCGCTGGTTGTCGCGCCTGCATTGGTTCATCGGGCGCAACAGCGAAGCGGACGCATATGGGAACCTCGCGGTGCAGTTGCTTGAATCCATCCATGCCGACGACGAACTGGCATGGGCGCTGAGCAACCGTGCGCAGATGCATATGCTGGCCGGCCGAACGGCCGAAGCGGTAACGTGGGGAACGCGCGCCATCGCGATGGCCGAGAAGCAAGGCAATACGGAAGTGCTGGCGCATGCGCTGAACAATGTGGGCACCGCGCGTTGCGTTCGCCGCCACGCCGATGGCAAGGAGATGCTCAAGCGCAGCCTGGAGATCGCCATCGCCCATGGCTACGGCGAGCACGTGGCCCGCGCGTACGCCAACCTCACCAGCAGCGCCGTGACCACGCGCGACTATCCCGAAGGACAGTGGTACATCAGCCAGGCCGCGGCTTACTTCAACGAACGCGATCTGGATTCCTGGTCGCAATACGTCGTGGCGTACCAGACACGACTGGACTTCGAACAGGGGCGCTGGGACGCCGCCGGCCAGCTCGCCAGCCAACTGCTCACGCGCTGCGACGTGACGCCGGTGGCGCGCATTCCCGCCTTGACCGTGCTCGCACGCATTCGCCTGCGCCGCGGCGATCCCGGTGCAAACGACCTGCTCGAAGAAGTGACCGAACTGGCCTGCGCCACAGGCGAACTGCAGCGTCTCGCACCCGTGGCGTCCGCGCGCGCCGAGGCCGCGTGGCTGCGCGGTGATGAGGTGGACGACGATTCCATCGTCAGTCACACATGTCGGTTGGCCGAAGAACTCCACGATACGCGCGCCTTGGGTGAACTGTTGTTCTGGCGTCACTGGATGGGCGAGGACTGGCCGGAAACGGCCGACATCGAAGCCCCTTATGCGCTCCAGCGCAACGGCCAATGGCAGGACGCCGCGTTGGCGTGGCAAAGCGTCGGCTGTCCCTACGAGCGTGCGCTGGCACTGATGGAAGGCGACGAGTACGGCATCAACGAAGCACTGGCCACGCTGTCGGCGCTGGAGGCTTCCGCAACCATCAAGCGCTGTCGCGACACGCTCCATCGCAACGGCGTGCGGGGCATGGCACGCGGCCCGCGCGCGAGCACCAGCGCCAACCCCGCCGGCCTGACCTTGCGCGAACTGCAGATTCTCGCCCTGCTCACGCAAGGTCTGTCGAACACGGAAATCGCGGGCCGGCTTGCGCGTTCGGAGAAGACCGTGGAGCATCACGTGTCCGCGGTGTTGCGCAAACTCGATGCCCGCTCGCGTGGCGAGGCCGTTGCGCAAGCCGGCCGCCTCGGGCTGGCCCAACCGCACTGAGCAAAGCGACGCCTTCCAGGTACATCGGCGTGCGATCGATGCAAGGCCGTTGATCGTTGCGCGACGCCGTCGACCTTCATTCGCGACCCGGAGCATGTTGCATGACCGAATCGTCACCACCGAACCACCTGCCGCGCTATCGCCTGCTCACGGGCAAGGATGACGCCGCGTTCTGCCAACGCGTTTCCGAAGCGCTGGAACTCGGTTACCGCTTGTACGGCTCACCTGCCGCCACGTTCAATGGCGAACATGTCGTGGTTGCGCAGGCTATTCTCTGGCCGACGAAGGAATAGCCGCCTCCGTCAGAAACACGCTTGATCCTGACACTGGATCAAGCGCTGACGAGAGCGATGGCGAAACTCACGACTGTCTGCCGCCACGCTCAGTGCGCATATCTCCGCGAGGTAAGCCGATACATGGATGGCGAGACATCGCCATTTCATCGCACGCGATTACCCCCATGCTATCGGCTGCAACCGTCGCGACTTGATAGCCCGCGATAAACCACCTGGCATGGCCACCAAAACGGATGTCCAAACGCGGTACGGCCAAGGTTTTCCATGGCGATATGCCATTTGTCGCGCCGCGCGTAAACCAATCATCCATGGCCTCCTGCATGCCATATCGACAGGCAGCAGCAAGGGAGGGCGTTTTCTCAATTTTCCCATCGCCAAGCCGATAAAAAACGAGCGCGGAGTGATTGGCTCCGTATCTCGGAGCGAACATGTTGGTCCTCATCGGAGCGGTGGTGGTTCTTGTGTGCGTGCTCGGCGGCTTCGTGCTGTCGCACGGGCAGATTCTTGCGTTGTGGCAACCGTACGAACTGCTGATCATCGGCGGCGGCGCGGTAGGTGCTTTTCTGTCGGCCAACCCGGCCAAGGTAGTGAAGGCAGCCCTGCGTGACGCCATGGGTTTGCTGAAGGGACCGAAGTACCACAAGCAGGATTACGTCGACCTGCTCTCGATGCTCTACGACATCTTCAGCCTCATGCGCAAGGAAGGTTTGCTGGGCCTGGAGGAACACATCGAGGATCCGCAATCGAGCTCGCTGTTCTCCGCGTATCCGCGCCTGCAGCGCGAACACCACCTGATCGAGTTCACTACCGACTGCCTGCGCCTGATGGTGGGTGGCAGCATGAATCCCATCGAGCTGGAACAGCTGCTCGAAGTGGAACTGGAAACGCATCACCACGAGGCCGTCGCGCCAGCGCTGGCAGTGACCAAGCTGGCCGATGCGCTGCCCGGCTTCGGCATCGTGGCGGCGGTGCTCGGCATCGTCACCACCATGGGCCAGCTCGATGGCGACACCTCGCGCATCGGCATGCACATTGCCGGTGCGCTGGTGGGTACGTTCCTCGGCATCCTGCTTTGCTACGGCTTCATCGGCCCGCTCGGTGCGGCCATGGAGAACCGCGTGCAGGAAGACGGCAAGGCGTTCGAGTGCGTGAAGATCGCCCTGCTCGCCAACCTGCGCGGCTACAACCCGAAGGTGGCAGTAGAGTTCGCGCGCAAGTCGCTGGGCACGCATACGCGGCCCGGCTTCCAGGATCTGGAGGATCACCTCAAGTCGCCGCGCGCAAAGGCGGCAACGTGAGCGAACAAGGTGAACCCACACCCATCGTGATACGCCGCATCAAGCGGCGCGGGCACGGCCATCATGGCGGCGCCTGGAAAGTGGCCTATGCGGACTTCGTCACCGCGATGATGGCTTTCTTCCTCGTCATGTGGCTGATCGGCGCGGGCACGCGCGAGCAACGCGCGGCCATCTCGGAATACTTCAAGAACCCGAGCATGGCGCAAGGCACCGCCACGATGGCGCCGCCGGGTCGCATGGGTCCGGGTGGCGCCAGCACCAGCATGATCAAGATGGGCGGCGCGATGGATATGCCGCGCGGTCCGGGGCATGATCGCCTGGGCGCTGCAGCCGCCAGCACCGATCCCAAGGACATCGAAAAAGAAGCGCGCAAGCAGGAGCGCGCGCGGCTGGAAGATCTCATGCAGCAACTGCAGGCGGCGATCGAGAAGAGCCAGGCACTTGCTCCGTTCAAGGATCAGCTGCTGCTGGACATCACGCCCGAAGGCCTGCGCATCCAGATCGTGGACAAGCAGAACCGTCCCATGTTCGACCTGGGCAGCGCGCAGTTACGGCCGTATACCACGACGATCCTGCAAGAGCTCTCGGGCTTCATCAATCGCGTGCCCAATCGCATCAGCCTCTCCGGTCACACCGATGACGCGCCTTACACGAGCGATCATCACTACAGCAACTGGGAACTGTCCGCCGATCGCGCCAACGCGGCACGCCGCGCGTTGCTCTCCGGTGGCCTCGCCGAAGACAAGATCGCACGCGTGGTGGGGCTGGCTGCATCGGTACCGTTCGACCGCGCCAATCCCGGCGACCCGGTCAATCGCCGCATCAGCATCATCGTGATGAATCGCCAGGCAGAGGCCACGTCCCTCTCGCAGGAAAGCGGCATCGTCGAGGACAAGGCAACCACGGCGCTGCTCCCCACCGTCGCGCACATCGCACCTGCTACGCCGGCCATCATCGCTGTCTCCGCCGCGGCCACGGAAGATGGCAGCACTGGCGACAGCACCGCGCCGGCTCGTCCCAACTCGCCCTGACCTGTCCGAGTTGTCCGCTGCCTTGTCCGCGGACACGCTGTGTCATCGGCAAATGGCGGAGTACCGTGGATGGATCGCCTTTTGCTTGCCTAAGGCAAACACCAGGAGAGGTGGCCCGTGGCCACGACCGCGAGGAAGCTGAGGCAGACACCGCTGCGCGAAGGCGTCACGCCGTTCGACCGCCTTCCGTGGGGACTGCAGGGTTTTGTCGTCGATTTTCTGCGTTGCCACCAATGCGAGGTGACGCCGGCAAACTGCCAGGCGGTGGCCGATGCCGTGGAGCAACGACTGAAACGCGGACCGTTGTGTCGCGCCCAGCTCTTGGTGCGGCTTGAAGACGATGTGTTCTTCGATTGACGGTTGCGCTGCACATTCGGCTCCGAACCAATGACCCATTGCGGCCTGCGCAAGTCACCGGCAAGCTGGTGGCCTCGTTTGCATGCATCGATCGCCAACAGGCAAACGGTTCTCGCATCGCTCAACGTGCCTGCCAGGGAATGACCAACGAATGATTCGCAACGCAGCGGTGGCGCTTCTGTTTGCCTTGTCCTTCATGCCTTCGGCATATGCCGAGGAAACCTGGGCCCCAGTGGAAGCACGCGTGCCGTTCGCACCCAGCGCCTTCGTGGGCAGCGACGGCCTGACGCATCTGGCCTACGAGCTGCACGTCGCCAACTTCTATGGCGACTCCGGTGCGCTCAAGCCGCTAGGCTTGAAAGTGTTCGGCGACGATGCCGCCGCGCCGCTGCTGGTGCTCGATGCGAAGGCGCTCGCGACCATCGTGAAGCCTGCGCCAGCGGAGCAGAAACCCGTGGCCATCGCGCCCGGCAAGCGCGCAGTCTTCTTCGTATGGCTGACGCTGCCCGCCGGTTCGCCGGTGCCCCATCGCTTGCGTCATCGCATCCAATTCGCCGCCGACAAGCACGCGACGTCCGTGCTCGACGGCGCCACTGTGCAGGTAGGCGACGCGAAGACGCTGACCATCGGCGCGCCGCTGCGCGGTGGCCGCTGGCTGGCTCACGAAGGGCCGGGCGCCGCGCAGTCGCACCATTGGGGCAGCCTGGTGGCGGTGAATGGCGCGCTCACCATTCCGCAGCGCTATGCCCTTGACCTGGTGGGCGTCGACGAGGCGGGACACGTGATGCGCCCCGGCGTGAAGGACATCCAGAAGTCCACCTATGGCGACTGGATTGGCTACGGCGCCGATGTACTCGCCGTGGCCGACGGCGTGGTGCGAAGCACGCGCGATGGCGAACAGGAACACTCGCCATTGAGCCCGCAACCCGAGCCCACCTCACTCACCACCAACGGCCTGTTCGGCAACTACGTGGTGCTGGAAATCGCGCCTGGCACGTTCGCAAGCTACGCACACCTGCAGCGCGGAAGCATCAAGGTCAAACCCGGCGACCATGTGCATCGCGGGCAAGTGCTCGCGCAGCTGGGCCAATCCGGAAACTCCGCCGCGCCGCATCTGCATTTCCAGCTCTCCAACGCCGCCACGTTCGAGGGCTCGGAAGGCATGCCTTATGCGTTCGACCGCTTCGACTACCTGGGCCCCGAATCGGAGGCGCAGCTGTTCGGGCAGGGCGAACCGTGGAAAGCCGCCACCGTCGAGCACCGTCAGGCGCAGATGCCGCTCAATGACGTGGTGATTCAATTTCCCGATTCATGACGCAGAAAAAAAGGGCGGCCACATGGGCCGCCCCTTTCGTCATGCGTTCGTTACTGCGCGCGCCTGGGCAGCTTCCAGTCCGGCCGCGGGAAGTGGCAGGTGTAGCCGTTGGGAATGCGCTCCAGATAATCCTGGTGTTCCGGTTCGGCCTCCCAGAACGGGCCGGCGGGCGTGACTTCGGTGACGACCTTGCCGGGCCACAGGCCGGAGGCGTCGACGTCCGCGATGGTGTCTTCCGCCACCTTCTTCTGCTCGTCGCTGAGATAGAAGATGGCCGAGCGGTAGCTCATGCCCACGTCGTTGCCCTGACGGTTCTTCGTGCTCGGGTCGTGGATCTGGAAGAAGAACTCCAGTATCTGCCGATACGTGATCACGCTGGGATCAAACACGATCTCGATCGCCTCGGCATGCGTGCCGTGGTTGCGATACGTGGCGTTGGGCACATCGCCACCCGAATAGCCCACGCGCGTGGACACCACGCCCGGGTAACGCCGCAGCAGATCCTGCATGCCCCAGAAGCAGCCGCCAGCCAGGATCGCCGTTTCGGTTTTCGTGCTCATGTATTGGTCCTTCCCATCAGTTGAGAGTGGCGCGTTGCGGGGTTGTCGTGCCGGGCGACAAATTCACGCCCCATCTTCTCTACGGAGTGAACATCCGGCATACGGCGTCCAGCGTCGAAGCTCCCCAACGCAACTGTGCTCGATGTGGTGCCGGGAGCCACCATTCTCAAGCCATTCGGCGCTGGAAACAGCTGTTTTCCGCAGAAGACGGCCGAAACCTGATCACCGGGCACACCTGATACATTCGCTCCAGCGACCGCCAAAGTTACTCTCCGAATAGCCGACCGAGGGGGACAGCATCGTGCCCACCACCCTGGAAAAACACGACGTGGCCACTCGCCTGCTCGACCGGGCCATCCGGATGTACTTCGACGGCGAAGATGCGCTTTTCACACTGAGCCTGGCCCACCCGGCGCATCTCATCCTGAAGGACCTGGCCGAGCAGAAGTTCCCCGGGCAAAGCGCCATGCGGCAGGTGCATGACGGGCTCGTCGCCGAAGGAAAGACCTTCACCGAGGATGGACTCGCCGTCGATCAGCTCAAGGACTTCCTGAACTTCCTGCACAAGGTGCCGAACGCCGCCAAGCATGCTGACCGTGGACAAGAGACGCATGTGACCTATGACGACGAAAACGCGCTCGCCATCATGAACGTCGCGTGCGCCCATGCGCAGCAACTGGGCCTCGACACGCAAGTGCACTTCCTCTTCAACGCCTGGCAGATCGCCATGGATGCGAGCGTCGAACCGCCGGACACCATGAAGACTTTCGCTGACGCGCTCTTCCCCGGCATTCAACATCTGTCGCACGAGGCGCAACTCGCCATGGGGCGGCAATCCCTTGCCGACGCAGCCAAGTCATCGCGACCGGAATGACTGGTGGCGACGCGTTGAAGGCAAGCGCTCAATGATCATGAGCGCACCGTAGTCCCACTCCTACGACACTAGACCTGTGCCGCATGTGGAATGGCGCATTCACGGCGCCGGGCGCACCCTTCAGCACGCTTCTTTGGAGCCAACGTCCGTCACTTCTTTTGACGCACGAGAAGCCGGCGTCAGCAGATACGCGCTGATGCCCGGCCGCGACACTGCATGTGCCTATACCCGGGGGTTGGGTGCGTGCGATCGCCGCGTCGACGCCGGGTACCGCCCTTATCGCACACGGATATCAAGGAAGTTTTGCCGTCACGGAGGTCAGCCATGCGGCGCGTGCACCGCATGGCTTGGCACCATCGCGCAAGCGATCAACGCGTGCCGGTCACCGCCAGCTCGTACTCCTGGGCGCCAAAACTGTCGAGCTCGCGTCCTTGCCTGATGACGCCGACCGCCTCGTGCCACGTGAGACGGGCGCGCACGCGCCGGACCTGAGATAATGACCGATTGCCCTCAAGCGCAGCCTCTCATGCACATCGGCATCGACTTCGGCACCAGCTATTCGGCCGCCGCGGCCATCATCGGCGGCAAGCTCACCCTCGTACGCTTCGGCGACGCGGAGCAGTTCCGCACGGCCGTGTACTTTCCCGAGCTGGTGCCCGACCCGAACGACTTCGAACTCACGCCTGAACTGGAAGCGCAGATGGAAGCGCACATGCGTTCGGCTCGCCTCGCACTGCGCCGGCAGGCCGGGGCCGGCAGCGAGGTGTCGCGTTCGGATGAGGAACTGCGCCGCGATGCCTTGCGCGTGGTGCGTCGCCAGTGGATGGAAGAACAGGCGCGCGCCGCCACGGCCTCGGTGGCCAGCTTCCAGCATGCGCTGTTCGGCGAAGATGCGGTGGAAGGCTACCTGGAAAGCGGCGGCGGCAATCTCATCGAATCGCCCAAGTCGATGTTCGGCTACCGCCTGGACCCGCAGGTGCGCAAGGTCATCGTGCACATCGCCACGCACATCCTCGAACACATCCGCCTCACCGCGAGCCGCCAGTTCGGCGAACCCGTGCGCGGCGCGGTGATCGGGCGACCGGTGGAATTCCGCAGCTCGATGGGCGCGGCCGGTTCGGAACAGGCCATGGAGATCCTGCGCGAGGCAGCGGCGGCAGCGGGCTTCGACGACGTGAGTTTCCTCGAGGAACCTGCGGCCGCGGCGATGCACTACCACAAGAGCCTCGACGACCGACAGCACGCGTTGATCGTGGACATCGGCGGCGGCACCACCGACGTGACGCACGCGGAACTCGGCGGCAACGATTCGCCGTTCATCGCACGCAACTGGGGCCTGCCCAAGGGCGGCACCGATCTGGACGTGGGCATCAGCCTGCACAGCTTCATGCCGCTGATGGGCAAGGACATCGTGCGCATACCGCAGCATCAGTTCGTGGAAGCAGCGAGCGTGCACAACCTGCCCAAGCAGCGCGAGTTCCGCAAGCAGAACTACCGCCTCGTTGCGGCACCTTACGGCCCGCGCCTGCGCGCCCTGCAGGAACTGGGCGCCACCACGCGCCTCAATCAGACGGCCGAACGCACCAAGATCACGCTGAGCAGCGAAACCCGCCATAGCGCCCCGCTCGATTTCATCGAGCCCGGCCTCGTGGTGGACGCCACGCGCAGCGATCTGGACACCGCCATCGAACCCTTCCTCAGCCAACTGGAACGCACCCTCACCACCGTGCGCGACGACCTCGCCGCCCTGCCCGCCAGCGTGTTCCTCACCGGCGGCACCTCGCGCTCACCGCAGGTGAAGGCGCGCGTGCAGGCGTGTTTTCCCGAGGTGCCGCTGGTGCACGGCGACCCGTCGCTGGGCGTGGTGTCCGGGTTGGCGGTGGCGGCGAGTGAAGTGCCCGCCTGACAACGCGGGATAACCTGTGCGCGAACGGCGCCAGCCCGACCTGCCGCAACAGTTCACGCGCCAGGCCTGGATGGAGCAACGCGCAGGCATGCGTTGCTCCATCGTCATCATGATCCCGGTTCGTTACGCTGCATTCGCCTTACGCAGCGGCGTGACGTTGGAAGCATCGCCCTTGCCTTCCAGGTCGGGCTCCGCCGAGATGAAACTGGGCCGAGCCTGCATCACCTTCATCGCACGCTGCACGTTGGCGTACTTTGCGAGCAACCCCGGGCCTTCCGGCATCTGCGACAGCGAGTAGAGCAGCGGCGCGGCGAGATAATCCGCGATGCAGGGCGCATTGCCGACGAGGTAGTCGCGCTTGCCGTAGCCCGCATCCAGCGTGGCCAGCACGCGGTCGATGTCGGGCAAGGCAGCATCGATGACCGCGCGATCCGGCTCCGGCCCCACCGGGAACATGTACTGCAGGATCAAGCGATTGACGATGGCATCGTAGCCGTAGTCGTCCAGCACGCTGTACCACTGCTCCGCCCTGGCGCGCGAAGTGACGCCACTGGTCGCCAGCAGGTCGGGGCCGTCGAAAGCCTCGTCGATATAGCGAAGGATGGCGCGCGTTTCGTAGAACTGGAGTGGGCCGTCGTACATGGCCGGGATGCGACCAAACGGATGGATCGCATCGACCTCGGGCGAGTGCGGCGCCTCCGGCTTGAGCGAGTAGGCAACGCCCTTCTCCGCCAGCGCGATGCGCACGGCGCGCACGTACGGGCTGATCGGGTTGCCCACCACCACCACGGAGCCGGCCGAACCATCGGGATCGAGGTAATCCGACAGGCGATTGAACACGGACGTCCAACCCTGGTTGTGATCGTCGCGAATGGCGACGTCGGGGAAGCCGGTGTGGCGCATGTGCAGATGCGTGCCGCCGTCTTTCTCGGTGAGCGTCACCTCGATGAGCGTGGTGCGCGCGGCGATGTCGCCCTCGCCGTCCCATGCCCACGTATAGGCGAGGAACGATGGCCGCTCGATCGCCTGATAGGTGCCGCTCGAGCCGTGGACGGTGCCATCCTTCTTCACCATGGTGACGCGGTAGTGGCCGCCGACGCGCGCATCGGTCGCCGCGCTGCCCACGTGCAGTCCGCGCGGGCAATGCCACGCGGCGAGCGCGGCTTCGTTGATGAATGCATCGAATACCTTCTCCCGCGGCGCGCGGATGAAGCGGGTCATTTCCAGCTCGAACGTTGCGGCTTGGGTGCTCATGGCTTTTTCCTCGGTACGCGTGGGGCGCCGTTGCCACGCTTCTTCGCATCGGCGCGATGGGTCTGTTCGACAAACTCGACCAGTCGATCCAGGCTCTCTTCCCAATGACGGCGATAGGCTTCCAGCCAGTCGTGTGCGTCGTGCATGGGTTCGGCCCGGAGACGGCAAATACGCCAGCGGGCGTCCACTTCCCGCTCGATCAACCCCGCGCCCTCCAGCACGCGCAGGTGCTTGGAAATGGCGGGCGCGGAGATGTCGAACGGTTCGCCCAGCTCGCCCACGGTGGCGTCGCCCCTGGCCAGGCGGGTCAGGATGGCGCGTCGCGTGGGATCGGCCAGCGCGGCGAACGTGATCGACAAGGTGTCTTGGGTATTTGCCATGGACGTCAATTAACTACTTGGTTAATTGAGAGTCAAGTGCCTATGTATCGCGACTTTGTGAAGACGCGACGACGGGGCCAGAACCAAGGAGGCGCTCGGTGGCGGCATCGACGCGCCGCCACCGCAGCGAAGATCAGAACTTGTACGAGATCATCAAGCGGTTATACGTAAACGGCTCATTGCCCGGATTGAGATTGGCAGTGCCACCCACGGAACGCTCCCAGCGATCGCGCAGCTGCAGTCCTTTGAGCACGCTGTCCATGTTGTAGATGATGTCGAAGTACAGATCGTGGCTGTCGCCGCGCTCGAGCGACGTGTACTTGGCATATGCGGCAACCAATTGCAGCTTCTTGTCGAAGAAGTTGTATTGCGCGCGGGCCTTCCACGCATGGCCCGGACCGATTTCAACCAGGCCACGGATCATCGAGGTGGTGAACAGCGGATCGGTGGCGTAGTTCACGGTGTAGGGAGAAATCAGCGCGCCATTACCCACCGCGCCGGATTCGCCCTCGAGCTTGTTGTATGAAAAGTCGATGCGGCCGTCGTAGATCGACGTGCCCACATCCGCGCCCCATGCCTGCGCCTTGACGCGATCGCCAGCCACGCCCACGAGTTTCGCCTGGGTTTGCACCAGGATGTTCTCGGCGTCGCTACTGCTGTTGTTTTCAGTCAGCCCCTGCACGGCGATGAAGGGATTGAACGGCGAGCCGGTATCGAACGTGTAGCTGCCGTTGACGTAACCCATGCGCGCGAAGCGCAGGAAGTCGTAATACCAGGCTTCAGCCTTCAGGCCACCCTGGACGTACGTCGTGCCGGCGGCCCAGGTGCCATTCGCTTCGGGCGCGGTGAGCGGCAGCGCACCGTTATTGCCGTACATGGAATCGCTGTTGTACTTCGACGGGTAGTACAGGTTGTCGTCGTACATGCCGTTGGAGGTGCGGCTCTTCCAGCTGAAGGTGCGGATGGCGTAGATGTTCCAGTCCTTCACCGGCGTGATGTCCACCAGCGCCGCGTTGTACGACGAAGGAATCACGCGCGAATCGTTGCCGCCCATCCACGGCGTGTTGAGGTACTGGTAACCACCGCGAAAGAGGAACCAGTCGCGCTTGTACTGCAGATAGGCCTGGCTCCACGCACCCACCGAGCTGTTCGGTCCCATCAACGACGTATCGATCTTGGCAGGGTTGTCGTCCTTGGTGCCGAGCGCATTGGCCGTGACGAACGATGCGCCAATGCTGAAACCGCCAAGAAAGGCGCCCGTCTGCGCATTGATCAAAGCAGCCAGCGAGAGCGCGTGCGCATCCGGCGTGGTGGGCGTGTCGTAGATTCGGTTGAAGTTGTACAGGCGCAACTCACCATCGACATGGCCGTTGGTGAAAATGTCGTTGAAGCTGTCGCTATCGGCATGGGCACCGGCAGCACATACCGCCAGAGCCAGGGCAACGGCCAGTTTGCATCGCATACATGTCTCCCCACGTGAGCGTTCGGAATGTCCGGCACACGCAGCCGCCCCAGCCGGTCGGCGTGATCGTCCGAACATTGTAGTCAGTTTATGACAACTGGATGACAACTCCGCAGGCGCCGTTATGAGGGTTCGCCATGACCTCATGGAGACAAGGTTCTGAGGTCACTCACGCAGTGATGTGGCGCAAGCGATGCCGCCATTGACCGGCCAAATGCGCGTGCCGCCCATCGCGATTCCGATCGCCATTTCGCAAGAATTCGCGCTCGACGCCGGTGTCCAGGCACTGCCGTGTGTCGTTGGTCCAAGACCCCACGCGAAAAATTTGCGCTCCGATCTTTTACGCGTTCTATATGGCGCACTCGGCCTTGCGATATCGCTTCTTTACGAGGCGACTGCCGACAATGGCGGCATGGAGACACACACGAATCGGTCCTTCGGCATCGGATGGCGAACGGTCGGCATCATCCTGTCGGCGTTGCTCTTCGTACTATCCCTCGTCGAACTGATGCTGCGCCCGGACAGCGACGCCGCCATCTGGCGCGGGCTCGCACTTTCGTCGCTCTACCTGACGATGTGCCTCAGCCAACGTCGCCTCTTCGTTCCTGCGAGAGCGCGCGACAACCGGCGAGGCCGCTGGTAGGAACTCACGTTGTAAGCGGATCGACGCGATCAACGTTCTCGTTACGAGACCTGTTGATGGTGTCGATGCGCATGCGCATGAGCGAGATCAGGAAGGCTTGCAGCCGGGAAGCCGCAGGTCGGGTGAGCGGGCAGCAACCCTGCACCTGCGGCACCGGTTGCAAACCTTCCTGATTTCCCTGCGCTGCGATCTGCAGCGCGGTGGCGCAGAGGATGCGCTCTTGCAGACAACGCCGTGCGGCTCGACGGGTCCAGCTAACCCTCGGCGAGACGCAAACCCCCGGCGTTGTCTTCAAGAGCGCAACGGCAAGCAACGTCCGCCTGGTGCCATCAGCCCAGCGTGTACGGACCGCCTCGCTCCAGCGCACGCTGATAAGCCGGGCGCCGCTGCACGCGCTTGACGAAGGCAGCGATGTGCGGAAGCTTGTTGCGCAAACCACTGCGCGCCATGGCCGCTTCCATCGGGAAACTCATCTGGATATCAGCCGCACTGAATTGGCTGCCCACGAACCAGCCAGTCTGCGCCAGCTCGTTGTTGACGTAATTGAGGTGCAAGGCCAACTGCGGATCGACGAACGTCGACTGCAGCTTGTTTGCGATCTGCCGTGCCACCGGCTTGGCGAAAAACGGCATCGGCGCCGTGGCGATGCGCGAGGCCACCAGCTTGAGCAACAACGGCGGCATGGCCGAGCCTTCCGCATAGTGCAACCAGTAATTGAAACGCAGGCGCTCCGGCATGCCCGGCAACGGCGCCAGCAGTCCCGTGTCATAGCGGTCGACCAGATACTCGATGATCGCCCCCGACTCCGCGATCACCTGCCCTTCGTCCTCGACCACCGGCGACTTGCCCAGCGGATGGATGGCACGCAACTCCTGCGGCGCCAGCATCGTCTTGGGATCGCGCTCGTACTTGCGGATCTCGTAGGGCACCTCCAACTCCTCTAGCAGCCAAAGCACGCGTTGGGAGCGGGAGTTGTTGAGGTGGTGGACGGTCAGCATGGGCTACGCCTGCGCGATGGATAGCGGAGGCTAGCACGGGCCGCGCGTCAACTTTATGGACGGCTTAACACTCGCAGCGCCAGGCCAAAAGGCCGTGCCCACGCGTTGCCGGATCAGCCTACGCAGCGGCAGCCAGCGGCCATCGTTTGATCACGACGTGCTGATGCTTTCGCACGTGACTGCGGATCAGCACGAACTCGTCCACATGCCAGTCGATGGACTGGCCGGAATGCGCGGGCGGCTCCACATCATCCGCGTAGTACAGCGTCACATGAGGCGACAGCTTGCCTTTGTCCCAGCCGAAGCCATGGTTGAAAAGCGCTTCGCCAATGGCGTCCTTCAACGCCTGGGCGCGGGCGCCGGTTTCTCCGTCGCTGCGCAGGACGAGACAAAGCTGCCCATAGCCGCCGGTGAATCGTTCGAAGCCGTCCAGACGCAGGCCGAATGCCGCGGCGGTCACGTCGTCGCCCGCGCGCTTGAGCGACTCTTCGAAAGGAGCGCGCAGCCGCTTCAAGCTCTTGGGCGTGCACAACGTCAGATGCAGGCGGTGATCTTCGACCGGCACGAGGCGCGGTGATTGCGCCTCGCGAACGGCATGGGCACGCCGTTCGCCGATCTGCTGCAAGGCGACGCCTGCCGGCATCAGCGCAAAGAAATAGTTGCACTCAGGCTCCAGGCCTTCGTCGCCTGATAGTCCAAACAGATCACCGCCAGCCATCGCCCACTCCGTTTACATATTGCGGCGATATTCGCCGCCCACGTCGTACAACGCGTGGCTGATCTGCCCAAGCGAGTTGTACTTCACCGCTTCCATCAGCTGCTCGAAGACATTCTTGCGATCGCGTGCGGTGTTCTGCAGCGTCTTCAGGCTTTCGGGCACCAACGCGTTGCGCGCCTTGCCGAAGGCAAGCACGTTTTCGATCTGCTGGCCCTTTTCGCCTTCGGTGGAGCGGATGAGCTCGATTTCGGTGGCGATCTCGCCGCCGTGGTCCTTTGGCAGGAAAGTGTTCACGCCGATCAGCGGGAGGCTGCCGTCGTGCTTCTTCTGCTCGTAGTACATCGACTCTTCCTGGATCTTGCCGCGCTGGTACATGGTGTCCATCGCGCCGAGCACGCCGCCGCGCTCGCTGATCGCCTCGAACTCCGTGTACACGGCTTCTTCGACGATGTCGGTCAGCGCGTCCACGATATGGCTGCCCTGCCAGGGGTTCTCGTTGAAGTTGAGGCCCAGTTCCTTGTTGATGATCATCTGGATCGCCACCGCGCGACGCACGCTTTCCTCGGTCGGCGTGGTGATGGCTTCATCGTACGCGTTGGTGTGCAGGCTGTTGCAGTTGTCGAACAGCGCGTACAGCGCCTGCAGCGTGGTGCGGATGTCGTTGAACTGGATTTCCTGCGCGTGCAGCGAACGGCCGGAGGTCTGGATGTGATACTTCATCATCTGGCTGCGTGCGCTGGCGCCGTAGCGCTCACGCATGGCGCGCGCCCAAATGCGGCGGGCGACGCGGCCGATCACGGTGTATTCCGGATCCATGCCGTTGGAGAAGAAGAACGACAGGTTCGGCGCGAAATCGTCGATGCTCATGCCGCGCGCGAGGTAATACTCGACGATGGTGAAGCCGTTGCTCAGCGTGAAGGCGAGCTGGCTGATCGGGTTCGCGCCCGCCTCGGCAATGTGATAGCCGGAGATCGACACCGAATAGAAGTTGCGCACCTTGTGGTCGACGAAGTACTGCTGGATGTCGCCCATCATGCGCAGCGCGAATTCGGTGGAGAAGATGCAGGTGTTCTGCGCCTGGTCTTCCTTGAGGATGTCCGCCTGCACCGTGCCGCGCACGGTCTGCAGGGTTTCTTCCTTGATGCGCGCGTAGGTTTCCGCATCCACCAACTGGTCGCCCGTGATGCCAAGCAGGCCGAGACCGAGGCCTTCGTTGCCCTTGGGCAGATCGCCCGAATATTGCGGGCGACCGTTCGGGAACATCGAGGCGATTTTCTTTTCTGCTGCAGCCCAGCGCGCAGGATCTTCCTTCAGATGCTTCTCGACGTTCTGGTCGATGGCAGTGTTCATGAACATCGCGAGGATGATCGGCGCGGGACCATTGATGGTCATCGACACGGAACTGCTCGGCGCACTCAGGTCGAAACCCGAGTACAGCTTCTTCATATCGTCCAGCGTGGCGATGTTGACGCCGGAGTTGCCGATCTTGCCGTAGATGTCCGGACGCGGTGCCGGATCTTCGCCGTACAGCGTGACCGAGTCGAACGCGGTGGACAGACGCGTGGCCGCGCCGCCCTGGCTCAGGTAATGGAAGCGGCGATTGGTGCGCTCGGGCGTGCCCTCGCCCGCGAACATGCGGGTGGGATCTTCGCCGGTGCGGCGATACGGATACACGCCACCGGTGTACGGATAGTGGCCGGGCAGGTTCTCGCGCATCAGGAAGCGCAGCAGGTCGCCCCAGTCCTTGGTCTTGGGCGGCGCTACCTTCGGAATCTTTTGATGGCTCAGCGATTCGCGGTAATTCTCCACGCGGATCACCTTGTCGCGCACCTTGTATTCGTTGACCTCATCGGTCACCGACTTGTAGCGCTTGGGCCAGTCGTGCAGCAGGTGGATCGCTTCGTGGCTGAGCTCCTTGATGGCCGCGTTGTAGCGCTGGCGCAGCGTGAGCAGCGTGCGGTCGGCGCCTTCCTCGTGCAGCGCCTCGGATTCGTAGCGCGCCAGTTCACGCGGCAGATGCGTGTCGCCCAGTTCCTTCAGCGATTCGTAGTAATGCTGCGCCTTGCTGGCGAATTCGGCTTCGCGCTCGATTTCCTTGTTGATGCCGCGGCCTTGCTCGGCGATCTCCGCGAGGTAGCGCACGCGTGCGCCCGGGATCAACACGGTGGCGCGCGGTTCCTTGAGCGTGGTGTCGAGGTTGGGCGTCCATTTCTCGGCGGGTAGGCTGAGCTTTTCGCGCAGCAGGCGGCACAGGTTGCTGAACATCCAGGTCACGCCCGGATCGTTGAACTGGCTGGCGATCGAGGGATACACCGGCACCTGTTCGTCGGTGAGCGTGAAGGCGGTGCGGTTGCGCTTCCACTGCTTGCGCACGTCGCGCAGCGCGTCTTCCGCGCCGCGCTTGTCGAACTTGTTGAGCACGATCAGCTCGGCGAAGTCGAGCATGTCGATCTTTTCGAGCTGGCTGGCCGCGCCGTAGTCGCTGGTCATCACGTAGGTGGGGAAATCCACCAGGTCGACGATTTCCGAATCGCTCTGGCCAATGCCGGCCGTTTCGACAATGACGAGGTCGTACGGCTGCGCCTTGAGGAAATCAATGCAATCGCGCAGCACCGCGCTGGTGGCGGCGTGCTGGCGACGCGTGGCCATGGAGCGCATGTAGACGCGATGGCTGCGCAAAGAGTTCATGCGGATGCGGTCGCCCAGCAGTGCACCGCCACTGCGGCGACGCGTGGGGTCCACCGCCAGCACGGCAATGCGCATCTCGGGGAACGCGTGCAGGAAACGCAGCAGCAGTTCGTCCACCACTGAGGATTTACCCGCACCGCCCGTGCCGGTGACGCCGAGCACGGGCGTCTGCTTGCCGGCCATCTTCCATTGCTTGCGCAGATGCTCAAGCTCGGCTTCGCTCAGCTCGCCCTCTTCGATGGCCGAGAGCACGTGGCCCACGGCAATCTCGTTGCTGATGTCGACCATCGGCGTGACCGGCGAAGACTGTTCGTCCTTCGCGCGTTTCACCGCCGCGGCGCGCGTGCGATGCATCACGTCCTCGATCATCTCGGTGAGGCCGAGCTTCATGCCGTCGTTGGGGTGATAGATGCGCTCGACGCCGTACGCCTGCAGCTCGCGGATTTCTTCCGGCGTGATGGTGCCGCCGCCACCGCCGAACACGCGTATGTGCGAGGCATGGTGTTCCTTCAACATGTCGACCATGTACTTGAAGTACTCGACATGGCCGCCCTGGTAGGACGACAGCGCGATGGCATCGGCGTCTTCCTGCAAGGCCGCGCGCACCACGTCTTCCACGGAACGGTTATGACCGAGGTGGATCACCTCCGCGCCCTGCGACTGGATGATGCGGCGCATGATGTTGATGGCTGCGTCGTGGCCGTCGAAGAGGCTGGCGGCGGTGACGAAGCGCAACGGGCGGGTCTCCGCATGGGCGGCGCTGGCGGAAACGTGCTGGGCGGGGGAACTCATGGGGACTCCGGGGACTGCGGTGCGTCGGACTCCCGATTTTAGTGGATGGTTGCGTTTGGAACATGTTGCGGCGCGGGGAATTTCCTCAGCGGGTCGCTGTTGGCGCCATCGCCATCCATCCCTCGTCCCGGTGATCAGGCCAACCCAAACGGCAAATTCGGCGACGACACCACACGTTCGCCGACGTTCTCGCCGCGCAGGAAGGCCAGCGATGCATCGATCACTTCCGGCGCGTCGAGCACACGGTGGTGGCCCAGCCCTTGCGTGGTGAACAGACGCGCGCCGTGCCAGTGCCTGGCGTAGCGCTCGCCCTCGGCCCAGGGCACGTCGTGGTCGTCCATGTCGTGCACGATCAGGGCGGGCTGTCCCAGCGATGCCAGGTGGCGATGTACCTGCAGGTCGTGGATGTTGATGCCGGTCAGTGCTTCAAGGTTGTCGTGCAGGCGGCCGCGCAGGTGCTCGCCCAGGCGCACGAATTGCGTGAAGCGATGCGTGGCCGCCACCGGATCGGCTGCTGGCGCGATGAGGATGAGTTTCTGAGCCTGCCACTCCTCGCCTTGTGCCAGCGCGGCGGCAGCGCCGCCCAGCGAGTGCGCGATGGTAAGTGCGGCGTTGCCGAAATGGCGCCCCACGTGGCGCACCGTCTCGATGAAATCGGGCAGCGTGCAGTGACGCCCGCCGCTGTTGCCGTGGCCGGGCTGGTCGAAGGTCACCAGGGCGTAACCCATTTCGCGCAACGGCTTGATCCACGGCAGGTAACGCAAGCCGAAACTGGACCAGCCGTGCACGAGCAGCACATACGGCTGGCGCGCGGGATCGCCCCAGGTGTACGTGGCGATGCGCCGGCCGTTGATCTCCAGTTCGCCGCGCTGCATCTCTTCATCCGGCTGAGCGGCCTGCGCACGCGCACGACTGCTGGCAAACGGCGTGATGAAGATGCGCAGCGCGCGCTCCACCGCACGGGCGGGCGCAATGCGGCTGCCCAGCGCGAAACCGGCACGCACCACGCCCAGCTTGATGGCGCTAGGTCCGCGATGATGTTTGGCAACGGGTGTCGTTTGACGGGTCATGGCGCAGCCCTCCGCTGCGGGCTATAGCTGGTGACGAGACGCTCGAAGCCTGCCAGCGTGTGCCGCCCCGCTTCGTCGAAACCGAACAGGGCCGCGTCGTGGTGCAGGCCCAGCATGAGTGCGTAGATCTCGAAGGCGAGCTGTGATGCGTCGGTGTCGTCGCGCAGTTCGCCGTTCTCCACGGCGTGGCCGATGGCGCGGCACATTTCCTGGCGCCAGCCCGCTTGCTGCTTGATCACCACATCGCGCAACGCACCTTGTCGACCGTCGTATTCGCTGGCGGCCGTCAGCAGCACGCAGCCGCTCTGGTATTCGTTGGCCCACGCCACCCAATTCGTGACGATGGCCCGCACCCGCGACAAGCCGCGCGGCAGTTTCAGCGCAGGCCATTTCACGCGCTGAAGGAAACGAAGCTGCCCTGTTTCGAGCACCGCCAGCTGCAGCTCTTCGCGCGAACCGAAATGGGCGAACAGGCCACTCTTTGACATGCCGACGTCCTGTGCGAGCGAGCCGATGGAAAGGCCTTCCAGCCCGTCGCGACGCGCCATGTCGTAGGCGTGGTCGAGGATGAGTTCGCGTGTGGCGGCGCGCTTGCCGAGGGTTGCCGTGGTCATGGCGAAGAAAATAGCACGACCGTTCGTTCTTTTCTCGTCAAGAAAACTGAACGGATAATCGCCACAAGCCCGCACGAACCTGAACGAGCCGGCCCACGGCGGTCAACAAGGCAAGGAAATGCGCCGTTCTCCGACACGAGGCCGCGGGGTGCGGCCGATAACCAAGGAGACGTCACCATGCTGAGCATTACCCGCAAACTCGCCCTGCTCGCTGTTCTTGGCATCGCAAGCGCGGGCGCCATGAGCTATGCCCCGACCGCATCGGCCGGTGTGGATGTCTCCATCGGTATTGGCGTCGCGCCGCCGGCGCCGCGTTACGAGGCCGTGCCGCCGCCGCGCGCGGGCTATGTGTGGGCCCCGGGTTACTGGCGCTGGGACGGCGGTCGCCATGTGTGGGTCGGCGGCACCTGGGTACGTTCCCGTCCGGGTTACGTCTACCACCAGTCGCGCTGGGAACATGCGCGTGACGGCTGGCGCTTCCATCAGGGTTATTGGGGCCGCTGATCCCGCAGCTCTCTGCGGCAGAGCGGGCGGCGCAACAGTGCCGCCCGCTCTCGCGGAGCCAGCCGAATCAAGCATCTATGCAAGGGGACCGGGCGCGCATCGCACCTGGCTCGGCAGTGATCCGCAAGTACTTGCCGTCAAAGAAAATATTGCCGCTCGCAAGAAAGGTGACGCTCAGCCAGCCGCGTCATTGTCCCGCGCCGCACCTTCCTTCATCCAATAGAGGCCATCTCATCCATGTCGATGTCTACGTCGATTCGTCTCGCTGCGCTTGCCGCCGTCACCATGCTCGCCAGTGGCTGCGTCGTCGAGCAGCCCGCTCCCCGTCGCCACCCTGTTGTCGTGGAGCAACCGGCACCGGGATACGTTGAAGTGATTGCCCCGCAGGCACCGCCGACCGTGCTGGTGGAAGAAGAGCCCGCAGCACGCCCCGGCTACGTCTGGGCGCGAGGTTATTGGCACTGGAACGGCCGCAAGTACGTTGCCATGCACGGTCACTGGGAACCGGCGCGCCCGGGCTATCACTACGTGCATCCGCACTATGTGCAGCGCGGCGATGGCTGGCATCTCAACGTGGGTGTGTGGGTCGCCGGCTAAACCGCGCGTCTAGCGCACGTTTCATCCAAGGCCCCGCCGGCGCAACCGGCGGGGCTTTTCGTTGGGCATCAGGCCGTGAGTGATGCGACGGTATCGCGGCGCTCGCGGCCAGGCGCCGTGGCGATGGCGCGGTAATCGCGCGGCGTCATGCCCACCGTGCTCTTGAACTGTCGCGCAAACGCACTCTGATCGGCGAAGCCGCAGGCCAGCCCGATCGAGGCCATGCTTTCGTTCCCCTGCAACAGCCGCATGGCCGCCTCGATGCGCAGCTTGGTCTGCACCTGCTGCGGCGTCAGCTGGAACACGCGACGGAAATGTCGCTCGAGCTGGGCCACCGAAAGATCAGCCAGTTCGGCCAGCGTCGCCACGCGTACGCCTTCGGCATAGTGTTCCTGCAGATAGGCCAGCACGCGGCGCAAACGCACATAGGTGGGATGGCGACCATCCGGTTTGCCGAGATCACGCGAGATGCCAACGATGCCTCGTACCGCATCGCGCATGCGCAAGGGGCGCTTGCAGGTCAGGCACCAGCCCGGTTCGCGGTTGGGGAAAATATGCACTTCCAACTGGTTCTCGATCACCTCACCCGCCAGCACGCGATGATCCTGCGTGGCGTAGGAACCGCCCAGCGCCATCGGAAACAGTTCCGTGACGTCGTGCCCGATCACGTCCGCGCGACGCTTGAGTCCCAGCCGACGCACCAGCGTGAGATTGGCGTGCGTATAGCGACCGTTGCTGTCCTTCACGAAGAACACGACATCGGGCAACGCATCGAACAACGCCTCCAGATCATCGGCTGAAATCTTCATCTCGAACGACACTCCCTGCGCCGCGCCAGTCCTTGCTGCAGTTGCAGCATAAGGCGATGACGCGACTTTGCATTGTGCTGATTTCCGCATCGGCGGGCGGCAAGCATTTCTAGACCGTCACGCTCGCCCGGGGCGAGCATAGGCCCATGCATACCATAGACGTGATCGACTCACACACCGGCGGCGAACCCACTCGCGTGGTGATCGCCGGCTTCCCCGATCTCGGCGGCGGCTCGCTGATGGAGCAGCGCGAACGCTTTCGCCGCGACTTCGACCGCTGGCGCAGCGCCATCGCCTGCGAGCCGCGCGGATCAAGCACGGTGGTCGGCGCGCTGCTGCTGCCGCCGCAGTCGGAAGGCGCGTGCACCAGCGTGATCTTCTTCAACAACGTTTCCTATCTCGGCATGTGCGGCCACGGCACCATCGGCGTGGTGCGCACCCTGCAGCACATGGGGCGCATCGGCCCGGGCAGGCACCGCATCGACACGCCGGTGGGCACGGTGGGCGCGCTGCTGCACGAGGACGGCCGCGTCACCATCGACAACGTGGAGAGCTACCGGCACGCGAGCAACGTGAGCGTCGACGTGCCGGGCTACGGCACCGTCACCGGCGACGTGGCGTGGGGCGGCAACTGGTTTTTCATCACCAACGACACACCGCTGCCGCTGGAGATCCACCACCAGCGCGCACTGACCACATATACCGAAGCCATCCGCTGCGCGCTCGAAGCGCAAGGCATCACCGGCGCCGATGGCGGCGAGATCGATCACATCGAAGTCAACACGACGTCGCCGGTCGCCGGACTGGACGGCCGGAACTTCGTGTTGTGCCCCGGCCTGGCCTACGACCGTTCGCCCTGCGGCACCGGCACCAGCGCCAAGCTCGCCTGCCTGGCTGCCGACGGCAAGCTGGCGCCGGGCGATACGTGGAGACAGGAAAGCATCCTGGGCAGCGTGTTCGAGGGGCGCTACACACCGGCCACGCGCGGCGTGCTGCCGCAGATCACCGGCACGGCCTATGTAGTCGCGCGAAGCACGCTGCTGTTCGACGAGGAAGACGCCTTCACGTGGGGTTCCGGCGCGGAATGAATACCACTGCCACGTTCGATCTGATCGTGATCGGTGCCGGCATCATCGGCGCCAGTTGTGCCGATGCGGCCAGCGCCGAGGGCATGCGCGTGGCCATGGTGGAACCCGGCCCCATCGGCGGCGGCGCCACGGCGGCGGCGATGGGACATCTGGTGGCAATGGACGACGATCCGGCCGAACTCGCCCTTGCGCGCTATTCGCTGCACCACTGGGAAGCGTTCGCCGAATTGAAGGAAGCGGAATTCAGCCGCTGCGGCACGTTGTGGGTGGCACGCAACGACGACGAACTGAGCGCGGCGTCGACGCGCGCAACACGATTGCAGGCTGCGGGCATCGACGCACGCCTTGTCGATGCCGCCACGCTCTACGCACTCGAACCGGCGCTGGCGCCCGGATTCGCAGGCGGCATGCTGGTGCCGCAGGAAGCCGTTGTCTATCCGCCGCGCATCGCCAACCATCTGGTGCATCGCGCCGTGGCGCGCGGTGCACGGTTGTATGCCGGACAACGCGTGCGTGCGCTGCTCAGCGGCGGCGCACTGCTGGACGATGCGACGCGACTGTCGGGCCCCGTGCTGGTGGCCACCGGCGTCGCGGTACCCAGCCTGTTGCCCATGTTGCCGATGCGCGGGCGCAAGGGGCATCTGGTCATTACCGATCGCTATCCTGGTCTCGTGCGTCACCAATTGCTGGAACTGGGCTACGCCGACAGCGCCCACGGCGATGCGGACAGCAGCGTGGCCTTCAACGTGCAGCCGCGTCCCACGGGGCAGATCCTCATCGGCTCGTCGCGCGAATTCAGTGCCACCGATGCCGCGGTGTCGCCGTCGATGGTGCAGCGCATGCTCGCCCGCAGCTTCGCCTTCGTGCCCGCACTGCAATCGCTGCAGGCCTTGCGCATCTGGACCGGCTTTCGCCCTACCACGCCGGATGGACGTCCATATCTCGGCGCGGTTCCTGGCGCCGTCGACCAATGGGTTGCCGCCGGCCACGAGGGCCTCGGCGTCACCACGGCCCTGGGCAGTGCGCGCCTGATGATCGATCTGATCCAGGGTCGACAGCCGGCCATCGATCCCATGCCCTATGCGCCACAGAGGATGGCGGCATGAATGCACGCACGCGACTCAGCGTGAACGGTCAGGCCGTGGATGTGCCCAGCGGTGCGAGCGTGGCCGCGGCCATCGCGACCATCGCCACGCGCTTTCGCCGCTCCGTGAACTGTGAGCCGCGGGCGCCGCTGTGCGGCATGGGCGTGTGCTTCGAGTGCCGCGTACGCATCGATGGCGTGGCGCAACTGCGCGCCTGCATGACGCCCGTCCGCGAAGGTATGCAGGTGATCACCGATGAATAAGCGCTACGACGTGCTTGTCGCCGGCGCCGGCCCCGCTGGCCTTGCCGCTGCTCGCACGGCGGCCGCGAACGGTGCGCGCGTGGGCCTGATCGATGCGCAGCCGCAACCCGGTGGACAGGTATGGCGACACGACGTGCGCGCTGCGCCGCCCAGCGCGGCACGCAAGGCCATCGCGTCACTGCGCAGTGTCGACGTACTCACGCAACACAGCATCGTCACGGTGGAATCGTCTTCGTTGCGTGTGGAAACGCCCAATGGAACGCAGCTGCTGTCGTACGGTTCGCTGATCATCGCCACCGGCGCACGCGAATTGCTGCTGCCCTTCCCCGGCTGGACGCTTCCCGGCGTCACCGGTGCAGGCGGATTGCAGGCGCTGGCCAAGCAGGGCTGGCCAGTGGCGGGCAGGCGCGTGATCGTCGCCGGCAGCGGCCCGCTGCTGCTTGCGTCTGCTGCCACGCTGCGCAAGCACGGTGCGAAAATCGTCGGCATCTGCGAACAGGCCTCGGCCGATGCCGTGCGCGCGTTCGCCATGCAATTGCGCCATTGGCCTGCACGCGCTGCCCAGGCCGCGGCGTTGCGTCTGCGCCTGGCAGGCGTGCCTTATCACTTCGGTTCATTCGCCTGCGAAGCACATGGCGAGGAGCACGTGCGCGCGGTGGACATCGAAACGCCGCACGGTCGTCAAAGCATCGATTGCGATCTGCTGGCCGTAGGTTACGGACTCGTGCCCAACACCGAGCTCGCGCAACAACTCGGCTGCGCGCTGGATTATCGCGGCGTGCACCCATTCGTGCACGTGGACCCACTGCTGCGCACCAGCGCCAGTGCAGTCTATGCCGCCGGCGAATCCTGCGGTGTGAGTGGCCTCGCAGTGGCGCAGATCGAGGGTGCGATGGCGGGCCACATGGCCATCGGCCAGACGTCCGCCGCACAGGCGTTGCTGCCGCGGCGCGATCGCGAACGCCGCTTCGGCGACCTGCTCGCCCGGCATTTCGCGCTCGATCCACGCCTGCGCACGCTAGCCGACGCAAGCACCACCGTCTGCCGCTGCGAAGACGTCACCCTCGGCGCACTCGACGGCTTTACCGATGCACGCGCCGCCAAGCTCGCTACGCGCTGCGGCATGGGTGCATGCCAGGGGCGCATCTGCGGCACGGCGCTGGCGGAACTGGGCCGCTTTCCACGCAACGGCGCACGGCCGCCGCTCTTTCCGGCCCGCCTGGCCACCCTGGCCGGGCTGGCTTCTTTTCCTTCTGATGATGCATATCGAGGTAGCTGATCATGAGCAACGCTTCCATCTGGCGCGGCGTCATTCCCGCCATCACCACGCCGTTCACCGCCGATGGCCAGGTCGACCACGACTTCCTCGCCAAACATGCGCGCAGCATGATCGACAGCGGCTGCACAGGCATCGTCCCGCTGGGTTCGCTGGGTGAAGCGGCCACGCTCACCTTCGATGAAAAACTCGCGATCATCCGCACGCTGGTGAAAGCGCTCGACGGCCGCGCGCCGGTGATCCCAGGCATCGCCGCACTCTCCACCGATGAAGCCGTGCGCCTGGCGCGCGAGGCGAAGGCGCTGGGCGCTTCGGGCCTGATGGTGTTGCCGCCGTACGTGTACTCCACCGACTGGCGCGAAATGGGCGCGCACCTGCGCGCGGTGATCACCGCCACCGACCTGCCGTGCATGCTCTACAACAACCCGATTGCCTACAAGACGGATTTCTCGCCCGAACAAATCGCCGAACTCGCCCACGCCTACCCCAACGTGCAGGCGGTGAAGGAATCCTCGGGCGACGTACGCCGCTTCGCCGCGCTGCGTTCCCTGCTGGGCACGCGCCTTGAATTGCTGGTGGGCATGGACGACGCCATCGTCGAAGGCGTGGCCATGGGCGCGCGCGGCTGGATCGCCGGCCTGGTCAACGCCTACCCGAAGGAATCGGTGAAGCTGTTCGAACTGGCTCGCGACGGCGGTGCGGATGCCGCAGCCGAACTCTACGCATGGTTCCTGCCGCTGCTGCGTTTGGACACCGTGCCCAAGTTCGTCCAGCTGATCAAGCTGGTGCAGGAGAAGGTGAACATGGGCAACGAACGCGTGCGCGCGCCGCGCATGGTGATGGAAGGCGCCGAGCGAGATGCGGCGCTTCGCGTGATCGATCACGCCATCGCGCATGCGCCGGTGATCTGAGATGACCACGCAGCCGCTGTTGATCGGGGGTGAATGGCGCGAAGCACGCGAACTGCTCGGCGCGTTTCGCGCGGAAGATCCCACCACGGGCGCTCCCATCGGTCCGGCCTTCCCTCTCTGTGGCGCGGCGGATGTGGAAGCGGCGCTGCAGGCCGCGGCGGCCGTAGCGGACGAACTCGCCGCCGCGCCGCCCGAACGTATCGCCGCTTTCCTCGATGCCTATGCCGCAGGCATCGAGGCCGACGCGGAAGCCCTCGTGGATGTGGCCCACGCAGAAACGGCGCTGCCCAAACAGCCTCGCCTCGCCAACGTGGAGTTGCCGCGCACTACCAACCAACTGCGCCTTGCCGCCAAGGCCGTGCGCAGCTATGCGTGGACGCAGCCGGTGATCGATACGGCGGCCGGCTTGCGCACGCATCGCGCGCCCTTGTCGAAACCGGTGCTTGTGTTCGGACCGAACAACTTTCCGTTCGCCTTCAATGCCATCGCCGGCAGCGATTTCGCCTCGGCCATCGCCGCGCGCAATCCGGTGATCGCCAAGGCGCATCCGTCGCATCCCGCCACCAGCGAACACCTCGCCCGCATCGCCTTCGCGGCGCTGGAGCAGTCGGGCCTGCCGCTGGCGGCCGTGCAATTGCTCTATCACTTCGACTACGGCGTGGGCGCGCGGCTCGCGGGTGATGCAAGTCTGGGTGCCATCGGCTTCACCGGCAGTCGCTCAGGTGGCCTTGCGCTGAAGGCCGCCGCCGATGCTGCGGGCGTTCCGGCCTATGTGGAACTTTCCAGCGTGAATCCGGTGTTCCTGTTGCCCGGCGCGCTCGCCGAACGTGGCGAGGCATTGGCCCAGGAATTCTTCACCTCGTGCACCATGGGCAGCGGGCAGTTCTGCACCAATCCCGGTGTGGTGATCGTGCCGCGGGACGCGGCGGGCGATGCATTCGTATCCGCGGCGACCGCGCATTTCGCGGCCGCCGCGCCCAGCGTGCTGTTCTCGCGCGGCGTGCTGGATCATCTGCAAGCGGGCGTGGCCACACTGCGTTCCGCCGGCGCGGAAGTGCTCGCCGGTGGCGCGACGGGCGAGCACGGCTATCGCTACGCACCCACGCTGCTCAGCGTGAGTGCGGAGACGTTCCTGCAGCAGCCCAAATTGCAGACCGAAGCCTTCGGCCCCGTGAGCCTGCTGGTGCGCGCTCGCGACGTGGCGCAGATGGCACAGGTAGCCGCGTCGTTCGAAGGCAACCTCACCGGCACGCTCTATAGCGCCAACGATGGTCGCGATGCAGAAGCATGGTCGACGGTTGCACATGTCCTGCGCCCGCGCGTGGGACGACTGATCGGCAACCGCATGCCCACCGGCGTGGCGGTAAGTCCGGCAATGAACCACGGCGGCCCGTATCCAAGCACGGGCCATCCCGGCTTCACTGCCGTGGGCATGCCGGCCGCGATCACGCGTTTCACCGCGCTGCATTGCTACGACAACGTGCCGGAACAGCAGTTGCCGACTGAACTGCGCGATCGCAATCCCGGCGGCGTCACGCGTTGCGTGGATGGCGTGTGGCGCAACGACGATCTCGGAGCGGCATGATGACGGCGACGCAGATTGGCGGTCTCGACATCGCACAGGCCCGCGCCACGCTCGCGCCCTGGCAGGACACCGCGGCACCCATTGGCGCCGAGGAGTACCAGCAGCGCCTGGAACAGGCACGCGCACTGATGCACGTGCAAGGTATCGATGCCTTGCTGATCACCGCGGGCACGTCGCTGCGTTATTTCAGTGGCGTGCCGTGGAACGCGAGCGAACGTCTGGTGGGCATGCTGCTCACGGCACGCGGTGCGCCCATCGTCATCTGCCCCGCCTTCGAGGTGGGCTCGCTCGAACGCGTGCTGCGCATTCCGGCCCATGTGCGGCTGTGGGAAGAACACGACGATCCGCAACAGCTCGTTGCCGATGCGCTGCGCGAGCGCGCCGCCGGCAGCCTGGCGCTCGATCCGGCGGCGGCCTACGTCATCGCCGAACGGCTGCGCGCCGTGCTCGGCGGCAAGCCGCTGTCCGATGCCAGCGCCATCGTCGATGGCTGCCGCATGTGCAAGTCGCCGAGCGAACTGGCGTTGATGAAGCAGGCCACGGCGATGACCTTGCAGGTGCACCGCCTCGCTGCCGGTTTGATGCGCGAAGGCATCAGCCGCACGGAACTTGTGCGCTTCATCGACGAGGCGCACCGCGCACTTGGTGCCGACAACGGGTCGACCTTCTGCATCGTGCAGTTCGGCCAGGCCACGGCGTATCCGCATGGCGTGCCCGGCGAGCAATACCTGCAGCAAGACGAACTGGTGCTGATCGATACCGGATGCACCGTGCAGGGCTATCACTCCGACATCACGCGTACTTACATTTTTGGACGTCCGAACGCCGAACAGGCGCGCATCTGGGAGCTGGAACAGGCCGCGCAACGCGCTGCCTTCGACGCCATACGCCCAGGCGTAAGCTGCGAATCAGTGGATGCCGCTGCGCGCGCCGTGGTGGAGAAGGCGGGTCTGGGACCCGATTACCGTCTTCCGGGCATTCCGCATCGCACCGGCCACGGTTGCGGCATGAGCATTCATGAGTCGCCTTATCTCGTGCGCGGTGACCGCACGGCATTGCAGCCGGGCATGTGCGCCAGCAACGAACCGATGATCGTGGTCCCCGACCGTTTCGGCGTGCGCCTGGAAGACCACTTCTACGTCACCGACGACGGCGCGGCCTGGTTCACGCCGCCCTCGCCCGCCATCGATCAACCCTTCGCATGAATCTCGCCACCGGCCACCGCAGCGCATGGCATCTCCGTACTCGCCGAGCACTACCACGCGACATCACAAGGACCGCGTCATGAAGAGTTTCCTCCTCGCCCTCGCCTGCACCACTTGCGTGGCCACGGCATGGCCCGCCCGCGCCGATGGCGACGCCACCGCGCGCTTCCACGAGATCTACACCAAGGAATGGGCGTGGCGACAGGCGCAGCTCAAGGGCGCGGACGATGAGGACAGTCACAACAAGTCGCTGGCCGATCATCTGCCCAAGGTGGATGCCAACACCCAGGCCATGCGCGAGACATACTGGGCCGACGTGCTCAAGCAGCTCGACGCCGTGTCGCCCAGCCAGTTGCAGGGCGATGATCCGGTCAACTATGCGATCTATCGCAACCAGATCGAAGTGCTGCTCGCGGACGAGCGCTTCCACACCTGGGAAATGCCATTCAACAGCGATACGGCCTTCTGGACCAACCTGGGCTTCACTGCGCGCCGCACCTTGCGCACCGAGGAAGACTATCGCCACTACATCCGCCAGCTGCAGGACATTCCGCGTTACTTCGACGAGCAGACGGCCAACATGCGTGCAGGCCTGGCTCGCGGTTTCAGCGTGCCGCGCGTGACCTTGACGGGACGCGACCAATCCATCGCCAACGTGGCCGATGCCAAGGGCGACGACAACCTGTTCTACACACCGTTCCGCAAGATGCCATCGACCATTCCGGCCGACGTGCAGGCGCAATTGCGCGCCCAGGGCCGCGACGCGATCCGGCAATCGGTGATTCCCGCCTACGCCAAGCTCCTGGACTTCATACGCAACACCTACATGAAACAGGCACGCACCACGCTCGCTGCCGAAGCCATGCCGGACGGCAAGGCGTTCTACCAGTCGCAGATACGCCAATTCACCACGCTGGACATGACGCCCGATGCCATCCACGCGTTGGGGCTGAAAGAAGTGGCGCGCATCCGCGGCGAGATGGACGAGACCATACGCGACAGCGGCTTCAAGGGCAGCTTCCCCGAATTCCTGCATTACCTGCGCACCGATCCGAAGTTCTATCCGAAGACGCCCGATGAATTGCTCAAGGATGCGGCGTGGATCGCCAAGCGGGTGGACGGCAAGATCGGCAACTACATCGGCCGCCTGCCGCGCGAACGCTTCGCGATCGAACCGGTCTCGCCCGATCTGGCGCCGTTCTACACCGCCGGTCGCGGCGGCCCGGGCGTGTACCTTGTGAACACCTACGACCTGCCGTCGCGCCCGCTCTACTCGCTCACCGCGCTGACGTTGCACGAATCGGCGCCCGGCCATGCTTTCCAGATGCCACTCGCCGCCGAACACGAAGGGCTGCCGGATTTCCGTCGTTACACGTACATCTCCGCCTATGGCGAAGGCTGGGCGCTCTATTCCGAGCGCCTGGGCGTGGAGATGGACATGTACGACACGCCATACGACCGCTTCGGCTATCTCAGCTACCAGATGTGGCGTGCCTGCCGTCTCGTGGTGGACACCGGCATTCACCACAAGGGCTGGACGCGCGAACAGGCGCAAGCCTATATGCGCGACAACACGGCGCTGAGCGAGCACGAGATCGAGACGGAAGTGGATCGCTACATCGCGTGGCCGGCGCAGGCACTCTCGTACTACCTGGGCGAGCTGGCCATCGTCGATGCGCGGACGAAGGCCGAGAAGGCATTGGGCGCTCGATTCGACCTGCGCGCATTCCACGACACCGTGTTGTCGCTCGGCTCGGTGCCGCTGCCGGTGCTGCAGCAGGAAGTGGACAAGTTCATCGCCGGTGGCGGCAAATCGCCGTACGCCAAGCAGTAACGCCGGACACGTTAAGCAACAGGAAACATCGACAAGAAAAACGCGGGAACGGTCGGTGCGCCTATCGCGCAACGTTCCCGCCACGATTCGAAGCACGCAGCATGGGGAGAAACCGATGGGTCTGATCAACGACATGCTGCGGCGCAAGTCCGTGGATGCACTGCAGGGCGAAGCCGCCAAGGGTGGCAGCGGCCTGCGTCGCGTGCTGGGGCTGTGGCAACTCACGGCGATCGGATTGGGCGGCATCATCGGCGTGGGCATCTTCGTGCTCACCGGCACGGTGGCGGCGACGCAGGCGGGGCCGGCCGTGCTGGTGTCCTTCATCATCGCGGGCATCGCCAGCGCGGCGGCGGCACTGTGCTACGCCGAGTTCGCCGGGCTCATTCCCGTTTCGGGCAGCGCGTACACCTATGGCTATGCCGTGCTCGGCGAATTCGCGGGCTGGATCATCGGCTGGGATCTGTTGCTGGAATACGCACTCATCGCCGCCGTGGTCGCGGTGGGCTGGTCGGGTTATGCGCAGGCGCTGCTCGACGCGGCTGGCATTCCGTTGCCGGTGTGGGCGCGAGGCGCGTGGGGCACGGCGCCCGGTTGCGTGGTGAACCTGCCGGCCATCCTGATATCGCTGGGCATCACGGCCCTGCTTGCGGTGCGCATGGAATGGGGTGCGCGCTTCAACACACTGATCGTGTCGATCAAGATCGCCGGCGCCGCATTGATCGTGATCGCCGGCGCGGCTTATGTGAAACCCGAGCGCTGGCATCCGTTCATGCCGTTTGGCATGCATGGCGTGGTGACCGGCGCCGCCGTGGTGTTCTTCGCCGTGTTCGGCTACGACATGCTGACCACGGCGGCCGAGGAGTCGCGCAACCCCCAGCGCGACCTGCCTCGCGCGGTGCTGCTGTCGCTGGGCATCGCCATGGTGCTCTACATCGCCATCTGTCTCGTGCTCACCGGCATCGTGCCCTACACCACGCTGGACAACGCCGCGCCCGTGGCTGGTGCATTCATCCGCATCGGCCTGCCGTGGGCCATGGTGGTGATCTCGCTGGCCTCGGTATGCGGCATCACCAGCGTGATCTTCGCCAACCTGATGGCCGGTGCGCGCATCGGCTTCAGCCTGGGTCGCGATGGCCTGCTGCCCGGCTGGTTCGCCGGCGTGCATCCGCGCTGGCGCACGCCGCACCGCTCGACCCTGCTGCTGGGCGGCGTCACCACCGTGGCCGCAGGGCTGTTCCCGCTGGATGAACTGGCCAAGCTGGTGAACATCGGCGTGCTCGGCGCCTTCATCGTCATCTGCACTGCCGTGGCGGTGTTGCGCTGGCGTCAGCCGGAGCTGCATCGGCCGTTCCGCACGCCGCTGGTGCCGTTGGTGCCGCTGATCGGCGTGGGCTTCTCGTGCTGGTTGATCTGGGGTCTGCCGACGATCACCTATCTGCGCTTCATCGCGTGGCTGTTGATCGGATGCGTGCTCTACCTCTCGTACGGACGCCATAACAGCCGCTTGGCGAAGGCATGACGCGCTTGCGCCATCATGCTGTAGGCAACGCGCACACGGTTTGTCCGACTCCAGCGATAGCCAAATCGTCGATTCATCACTGTGCAGAATTCCGCATGCGATACCCGCAAATGACACAAGACGACCTGCCCGTGTGACGGCAGGATGAAACAGCGCTTCGGGGGACGCGCATCATAGGCATCGCCATTGGCATGGCATGCTCCAACCGGTCGGGGAGACCAGATGTCTGAAGGCGTCGATCACCGCAGACGATTCCTCAAGCGCGCCGCGACTGCATTGGCGTCGCTGTCGGTATTGCCCAAGGCCATGGCCTTGGCACCCGATGTCGCCGACACCGCTACGCCCGCTGCCGCTGCATCAGGCACGGGCACGCGCGAACAGCCCGTGCGGCGTATGCAAGCGTTCGGGCTGGGCCAGGTGCGCTTGCTGGACAGCGATTTCTCGCACGCCGCGGCCATCAACCAGCGCTACCTGCACACGCTACCCGTCGATCGCCTCGCGCACAGTTTCCGCGTGCAGGCCGGCATCCCCTCCTCCGCCCAAGCATTCGGCGGCTGGGAAAAACCCGATTGCGAACTGCGCGGGCATTTCACCGGCGGCCACTACCTCTCCGCTGTCGCGCTCACCTATGCCACCACCGGCGATGTGCAGCTCAAGCAGCGCGGCGATGAACTGGTCGCGGCGCTTGCCGCCTGCCAGCAGCCGAACGGTTACCTCAGCGCGTTTCCTCCCAGCTTCTTCGACCGGCTGAGCAATGGCGAAAAAGTGTGGGCGCCGTTCTACACCATCCACAAGATCCTCGCCGGCATGCTCGATATGTATGAGCACACCGGCAACGCGCAGGCGCTGCAGGTGGCCATCGGCGTTGGCAACTGGACGGTGCGCTGGCTCAACGGGTTCTCCGATGCGCAGATGGCGCATATCCTCAAGACCGAATACGGCGGCATGAACGACGGGCTCTACGAGCTCTATGCCATCACCGGCAACGAACGCTATCGCGAGGCAGCGCATCGCTTCGATCAGCCTTCGCTGTTCGAACCGCTGGCGGCGCATCGCGATGAACTGCAAGGCCTGCACAGCAACACGCAGATACCCAAGGTGATCGGCGCCGCACGGCGCTACGAGTTGACCGGCGAGCCGCGCTACCGGCGCATCGCGGAGTTCTTCTGGGAAACCGTCACGCGCAACCGCAGCTACGCCACGGGCGGATCGAGCAACGACGAGTTCTGGAAGACGCCACCCAGCGATCTCAAGGGCCAGCTCGGCCTGTACAGCGCAGAGTGCTGCGTGGCCTACAACCTGATGAAGCTCACGCGCCACGTGTATGCGTGGAACGGCGACCCGCGTGCGTTCGACTACTACGAACGCACGCTCTACAACGCGCGCCTGGGCACCCAGGACGGCGACGGCATGAAGCTCTACTACTACCCGCTGCAACCCGGCGCGGCCAAGTTCTACAACTCACCCACCGATTCGTTCTGGTGCTGCACGGGCTCGGGCGCGGAGGAGTTCGCGCGCTTCAACGACAGCATCTATTTCCGCGACGACAACGATCTCTACGTCAACCTGTTCATTCCCTCCGAACTGGATTGGCCCGAGCACAAACTGCGACTTCGCCAGGACACCGCCTTCCCGCGCGAGCCGGTCACCCGGCTGCGTTTCACGCTTGCCGCGCCGGCGACATTCGCGCTCAACCTGCGCGTTCCCGGCTGGATCGCGCCGGGCGCGCGCGTGCGTATGAATGGCGAGGCGCTCGATGTGTTCGCCTCGCCCGGCAGCTACCTCACGCTCAAGCGCGAGTGGCGCGATGGCGACCGCGTCGAGATGGACCTGCCCATGCGCTTGAGCTACGAAACCCTGCCGGGCGATGACGGATTGCAGGCTGCGCTTTATGGGCCGCTGGTGCTGGCCGCGCGATTGGGCGACAAGGGCCTGACGCACGACATGCAGTACTGCGGCTACGACGCAGCGCCCAAGCCCGAACCCAAGCCATGGCCGGCGCCGCGCGTAACAGTGGACCGCAGCGGTGACATGTCCTGGTTGAACGTGGCGTCGGCGCAAGACCTGCGCTTCGAAGCACACACGCACGATGGCAAGCTCGCCGTGGTGCCGCTCAATCAGATCCACGGCGAACGCTACGCCGTGTACTGGCAATCGGAAACCGGCGCGATCGGCAGCGGCTGAGAACGCCAACCTGCCCGCCGCCGCTGTGGCGGGCAGCGATGGAGCACGCCGGCCCGCGCGCGCCGGCGTCTCCCACAACGGCAGGCGAATCGGTTGGGCATCGCCCGACACGGGTTCGCTTGGCCCGAAGCACGTGCTCCTGGACTACCGCCCCCAGCTGATGACGTCATGCGAGGAACGCCATGCATCCCACTTACGCCCCACCCGTCAAACATCGTCTTTGTCGATCCCTGTCCGTTGCCATGATCATGGCCGCAAGCGCTACTAGCCTTGTGATGCTTCCTCATACCGCGCGCGCGCAAGAGACCGCACCACCATCCGATGGCGCCGCGCCCAGCATCGACAAGGCCAAGACGCTCGAAGGCGTCACCGTCACCGGTTCGCGCATTCGGCGCGTCGATGTGGAAACGGCCAATCCCGTCGTCACCGTCGATCGCACGCAGATCGCCGCCAGCGGCAAGGCCACGCTCGGCGACATCGTGCAGGAACTGCCGTCCATCGCCGGCAATGCCACCAATGCCAACACCAACAACGGCGGCGGCACCGGCGCGGCGACCATTTCGCTGCGCGGCATGGGCGACAAGCGCACGCTGATTCTCGTCAACGGCGTGCGCCTTGCCTATAACGACGTCAACAGCATTCCGGCGAACATGATCGATCGCGTGGAAGTGCTGAGCGACGGCGCGTCGGCCATCTACGGTTCCGATGCCATCGGCGGCGTGGTGAATTTCATCCTGCGCGACAAGTTCGACGGCGTGCAGCTATCCGGCGATTTCGGCGAGAGCAGCCACAGCGATGGCTTCCGCCGCCACGTCTCGCTCACCGCGGGCCATACCGGGCAGCGCGGCAGCATCGTGGCGGGCATCGACCACCAGAGTCTCGATGCGGTCTCGGCCAGCGCACGCGCGTTTTCGCACGACGCCCTCAACCTCTCCAATGGACAGGTGATCGTAAGCGGCTCCTCCGCCACGCCGGCGGGATCGATCACCTTGCCGCGTTCGGTCGCCGGACGGATCGGCTGCGGCTCGCGGGTATCGCTCAATCCCGGCGTGGGCGGCACTACTTCGCTCAACGACTATCACTGCTACACCAATGCGGATACCTACAACTATCAGGGCGACAACATCCTGCAGACGCCGCAGCAGCGCGACAGTGTGTTCGTGCTGGGCAAGTACAAGCTGACCGATGCCGTCGAGGCCTATGCCAACCTGTACTACACGAAGACGGAGTCCGATTCGCAGATCGCGCCGGTGCCGGTGTTCGCCAACGGCGACAACTTCATGGTCTCCGCGCGGAGCTACTACAACCCGTTCGGCGTGAACTTCGGCACCGATCGCGTCACCGGCGACAGCTACGGCGACTTCAACACGCGCTTCACCACGCTGGGTTATCGCACCTACACCTACAAGACCTACAACCTGCAATTCACGCCAGGGCTACGCGGCAACTTCGGCGACAGTTCGTGGCAATGGGATGCCAACCTCAACTACGGCAAGGTGAGGCAGAAGTCGGTCAACAACGGCTTCCTCGACTACGCGGCCCTGCAACAGGGCGTGGGCCCGTCGTTCCTCGACGGCAACACCGGCAAGGTGACCTGCGGCACGCCGGGCAACCCCATCGCCAATTGCACGCCGATCAATATCTTCAACGTCAACGACCCCACCACCATCGCCGCGCTGCGCAACATCCAGCGCAATCCCACGGCCACCAACGACTACATCGTCAAGCAGTTCGAGGCGAACGCGAACGGCAATCTGTTCGCGCTTCCGGCGGGCGAAGTGAGCCTTGCCACGGGCGTGTCATATCGCAAGGAGAGCACGACGTCCTGGGCCGATCCCCTGGCGGTGGGCGATGCCAACGGCCTGTGCGGCGTGGTGGAGTTCTGCACCACGGTGCTCTCGGGCAGCTTCAACGTGAAGGAAGCCTATGCCGAAGCGCTGCTGCCTTTGCTCGCGGACAAGCCATGGGCGCAGGCGCTGAACATCACCATCGGCTCGCGCTATTCCGACTACAGCACGGCGGGCAGCAACACCAGCAGCAAGCTGGCGCTGGAATGGCGCCCGATACAGAACCTGCTGCTGCGCGGCACCGTATCGCAGGTTTTTCGTGCGCCGAACATCAACGAGCTGTATTCGGGCATCGCCAACGACACGCCGACCGTCAACGATCCCTGCAACTTCTACACGGGCGGCCACGCCTCGGCCTGCGCCAACGTGCCCACCGACGGCAGCTACCAGCAGGCCAACCCGCAGATTGCCGCCAAGACGTCGGGCGCCGTCGCCGCCGGTTCGCAGCTCAAGCCGGAACAGGGCAAGTCGTTCGACTACGGCGTGGTGTACGACCCGCAATGGCTGCCGGGGCTGTCGCTGAGCGCAGACCTGTGGCGCATCAACCTCAACGACACCATCACCGCCATCTCCGCGCAGACGGTGCTCAACCAGTGCTATGCGAATGCGGGCAGCCCGTTCTGCGGATTCATCCATCGCTTCGACACCGGCAACATCAATTACGTGGCCGAGCCAACGGTGAACCTGGGCGCGCTGTCCACCAAGGGCGTGGACGGCACCGTGGCCTACCGCTTCGACGAAACCCGCTTCGGCCGCTTTGCGGCGAGGCTCGATGCCACCTACGTCGCCCGCTACGACGTGAACCCCGATCCGGCAGACCCGACCGCGGTGACCATCCACAACGCCGGCAAATACACTTACGCCTACGGCAATTTCCCACGCTGGCGCGGCCTGGCCACGCTGAACTGGACGCACGGGCCGTGGAGCGCGAGCTGGCGCATCCGCTACATCGGCCGCACTCAGGTGGGCAGTGAAGATGCGGAACAGCAATTGTCTGCGGATCTGTCGATACCGGCCGTCGTACGCAAGGTGGGCGCCTATGCGTACCACAATGTGCAGGCGGGCTATGACATCGCCGCCTGGCACACGCGGCTGGACCTGGGCATCGACAACCTCGGCGACAAGCAACCGCCGCTGCTGTACCAGAACAATGTGACGAACTCGAATACGGACGTAGCGACTTACGACGTGATGGGCCGTTACTACTGGCTGCGCGCCACGCTGACGTTCTGAGCCCGTCGGCGCACGGGGATGGCCTATTTATCCCCGTACGCCAACGACTTGCGGCGTCGCAGCAACCGTTCCGCCGGGGACGTACTAAACTATCGGACTAAATTCACCGCCCCGACCACTCGTCGGGGTTTTGACTTTAAGGCTTTTGTTAGTACGCCCTGGCGGGGCCGCACTGGATCGAACCCCGCCTCCATCCTGTGGATGTCCGTCCCCGCGGCATCGCCAAATGTGGAGTCACCGTTCCAATGATTTTCGAAACCATCGCCAAGACGGGTCACGAAGAAGTCGTCTTCTGCCATAACAAGGACGCCGGCCTGAAGGCCATCATCGCGATCCACAACACGGTGCTGGGCCCTGCCCTCGGCGGCCTGCGCATGTGGCCGTACAAGAGCGAGCAGGACGCGGTGAACGACGTGCTGCGCCTGTCCCGCGGCATGACCTACAAGAACGCCGTGGCCGGCCTGAACCTGGGCGGTGGCAAGGCGGTGATCATCGGCGACCCGAGCAAGGACAAGTCCGAGGCGCTGTTCCGCGCGTTCGGCCGCTTCGTCAACTCGCTCAATGGTCGCTACATCACGGCCGAAGACGTCGGCATCGACGTCAACGACATGGAATACGTGTTCCGTGAAACCGAATACGTGACCGGCGTGCACCAGGTGCATGGCGGTTCGGGCGACCCGTCGCCGTTCACCGCGTTCGGCACGCTGCAGGGCCTGATGGCCGCACTGCAGGTCCGTCACGGCAACGAAGACGTGGGCAAGTACAGCTACGCCGTGCAGGGCTGCGGCCACGTGGGCAGCGAGTTCATCAAGCTGCTGCGCGAACAGGGCGCCAAGGTGTTCGTCACCGACATCAACAAGGATGCCGTGCAGCGCTGCGTGGACGAGCTGGGCTGCGAAGCCGTGGGCCTGGACGAGATCTACGACGTCGACGCCGACGTGTACTCGCCGTGCGCGCTGGGCGGCACGCTCAACGAGCAGACGATTGACCGCATCAAGGCCAAGATCATCTGCGGCGCGGCCAACAACCAGCTGGCCACCGACGCCATCGGCGACGAGTTGCAGCGCCGTGGCGTGCTCTACGCTCCCGACTACGCCGTCAACGCCGGTGGCGTGATGAACGTGTCGCTGGAAATCGACGGCTACAACCGCGAGCGCGCGATGCGCATGATGCGCACCATCTACTACAACCTGGGTCGCATCTTCGAAATCTCAAAGACCGAAGGCGTGCCGACCTACAAGGCGGCCGATCGCCTGGCTGAAGAGCGCATCGAAGCCATCGGCAAGATCAAGCTGCCGAGCATGGGCCACCACGGCCCGCGCTTCGCTGGCCGCATGCGCGGTCAGTAAGCAACCTTGTTCATTCGACGGAAACGCCGGCCCCAGGCCGGCGTTTTCTTTTGCGGATGCCGCCATGACGAAGCCGTGCGTACCGACGGGAACGCGGCCATCGTATGCTCACACCATGCTCACTTCCCTCGCCTACCGCTGGCGCCGCCTGCGCGGCTCCGATCGCTACGCCGAATGCCTGCGCGTGCTGCTGGCCCTCGGCGGAGCCGTGGCATGGTGTTTCGGCACCGGCCGCATCGACGCGGTGGTTTCGGTGCTGCTCGGCATCATTGCCTGCGCGCTCGCCGAAACCGAGGACCACTGGCGCAACCGCCTCACCACGTTGCTGCTGACGCTGGCCTGCTTCACCATCTCCGCGTTCTCGGTGCAATGGCTGTTTCCCTATCCAGCAGTCTTTGCCGTCGGCTTGACGCTATCGACCTTCGCGCTGGTGATGCTGGGCGCCGCCAGCGAGCGCTACGCGACCGTGGCAGGCGCCACGTTGCTGCTCGCCGTCTACACCATGATCGGCGCCGATCAGCCGCAGGTCGGCTCCTGGTGGTATCAGCCTTCGCTGCTGCTGGCCGGCGCAGCGTGGTATGGCGTGCTGTCGCTGTTGTGGAGCGTGCTGGCGCCGCAACAGGCCGTGCGCCTGTCGCTGGCGCGGCTGTTCGACGCGCTGGCCGATTACCTGGAAGGCAAGGCTGCGATGTTCACGCCGGTGCACGGCGTGGATCGCGAAGCCATGCAGTGGTCGCTGGCCATGCAGAACGAACGCGTGGTGGACGCACTCAACGACACGCGGCTGGTGCTGGTCGACCGCATCGGGGCCCGCCGCCCCCGTGGCGCCACCGCCGAACGCCTGCAGTTGTACCTGATTGCGCAGGACATCCACGAACGCATCAGCTCCGCGCATTACCCGTACGATGAACTGGCCGAAGCGCTGTTCCACAGCGACGTGTTGTTTCGCTGCGAACATCTGCTGCGGCTGGAAGCGCGTACCTGTCGCCAGCGTGCCGATGCGTTGCGCATGCACACCACGCCGGCCGCGAATGCCACCAGCGAGGCGACCATGGCCGACCTGAGCAGTGCGCTGGACGCCTTGCGCGAACAATCCCATCCGCCGGCGGCACACCTGCTGCGCGCGGTCGACGCCCTGGTGCGAAACATCGGCGCGATCCAGCAGCAACTGGCGGGCCAGGTTCCGCACGAATGGCGCGGGCGGCAGGCCGGGCTGCTGCAAGACCCGGGCCCCCAATCGCTGCGCGATGGCTGGGATCGCATTCGTATCCAACTGACGCCACGCTCGTTCCGCTTCCGCCACGCGCTGCGTTTGTCATTGGCGCTGCTGGCGGGATATGTCGTGCTGCACGCGATGCATCCACGGCACGGCTATTGGATACTCCTGACCACGCTACTGGTCTGCCAACCGAGTTACGGCGCGACGCGGCTGCGGCTGATGCAGCGTGTGGCAGGCACGGTGGCGGGACTCGTGCTCGGCTGGGTCACGCTCAAGCTGCTGCCGTTTGGCCCGTGGCAGATGCCGTTGGTGGTGTTCTCCGGCGTGGTGTTCTTCGCCGCGCGACACCGGCGCTACACCATCGCCACCGCCGCCATCACGCTGTTCGTGGTGCTGTGTTTCAACCAGGTGGGCAGCGGTTACGACGTGATGCTGCCGCGTCTGCTGGACACCTTGATCGGCACGGCCATTGCGGCGCTGGCCATGCGCCTGGTGCTGCCCGACTGGCAGGGCCGCCGTTTCGACGACGTGCTGGCAGACACCGTGCGCAGCGACGCGCGCTATCTGGAACGCATCCTGGGCCAGTACACCACGGGGCGCCGCGACGACCTGGACTATCGCATCGCCCGTCGCGACGCGCACAACGCGAACGCCGCACTGAGCGCCGTGCTCGCCAACATGTTGCGCGAACCTGGTCAGCATCAACGCGGCACGGAAACGCTGCTGCGTTTTCTTTCCGCCGCCCACGCGCTGCTGGGGCAACTTTCGGCGCTTGGCGCCAACCGCCAGGTCATTGCGTCTCCCGCGGCTCGCGATGCGGTGGCGCACGCGGGCACCGCCACCGTCAACGCGTTGGCCCAACTGGGTGATGCGCTGGCCAACGGTCTCACCGCGCAAGCCACCACGGACGACACGGTGTTGCTGGAACCGTTTATCGCCAGCGCCGATGACGACACGGCCCGGCTCGTGCTGGGCCAGCTTTCGCAAATGCTGGTTCAACGTCACCGGCTTGCCGAACTGGCGAACGCGCTGAGCGCGTCCTGATATTCCTGCCGCGATTTTCGGGCCTTGTGCGTCGCGCAACGGCTTGTTAAGGCCCGCGCGGTACCATGGAGGCCTTCTGCAATGGTGGAGTTTGAAGGCATGCGTCCGTTCCCGCTGGGTGAAGAGATCGATCTGCTGCGCGACACCGTGCACGCGTTCGCCGAGAAGGAGATCGCTCCTCGCGCCGACCACATCGACCGTGAAAACCTGTTCCCGGCCGACCTGTGGCGCAAGTTCGGCGACATGGGCCTGCTCGGCATCACCATTCCGGAAGAGTACGGCGGCAGCAACATGGGTTTCCTCGCGCACCTGGTGGCGATGGAGGAAATCTCGCGCGCGTCCGGTTCGGTCGGCCTTTCCTACGGCGCGCATTCCAACCTGTGCGTGCAGAACATCTTCCACAACGGCAACGAAGCGCAGCGTCGCAAATACATTCCCAAGCTTTGCTCGGGCGAGTACGTCGGTGCGCTGGCGATGAGCGAACCCGGCGCCGGGTCCGACGTGGTCGGCTCGATGAGCTGCAAGGCGGAGAAGAAAGGCGACGTGTGGGTCGCCAACGGCTCCAAGATGTGGATCACCAACGGCCCGGACGCCGACGTGTTGCTGGTCTACATGCGCACCGCGCCGCGCGTGGCAGGCAGCCGCTGCATGACGGCCTTCATCGTCGAGAAAGGCATGAAGGGTTTCAGCACGGCGCAGAAACTCGACAAGCTTGGCATGCGCGGTTCCAACACCTGCGAGCTGGTGTTCGAGGATTGCGAGATTCCCGAAGAGAACATCGTCGGCGAAGTCAATGAAGGCGTGCGCGTGCTGATGAGCGGCCTCGACACCGAGCGCCTGGTGCTCTCGGGCGGCCCCATCGGCCTGATGCAGGCCGCGCTGGATATTTCCCTGCCCTATGTGCGAGAACGCAAGCAGTTCAACGCGCCCATCGGCACCTTCGGCGTGATGCAAGCGAAGATCGCGGACATGTACACCGCGCTGCAGAGTTCGCGCGGCTTCGCGTACATGGTGGCGCAGCAGTTCGACAACAACGTGAAGTCACGCATCGACCCCGCCGCCTGCCTGCTCAATGCCTCGCAGAACGCGGTGAAGGTGGCACTGGAAGCCATCCAGACGCTGGGCGGCAACGGCTATATCAACGAGTTCCCTGCGGGTCGTCTGCTGCGCGATGCGAAGCTGTATGAAATCGGTGCAGGCACCAACGAGATCCGTCGCATGCTGATCGGGCGCGAGCTGTTTCACGGCAAGGCGTGATGGATCGCACTTCCGAAAAAGCAACGACGTACTTCTAACGCCAGTCGCAAGATTGGCCCTTCACCACCATCAAGGTGGCATTGCCCAAATCCTCCTCTCCCGTAGGAGAGAAGGAGAAGTGCTATGCAAAGAAAAGTGACTCGATCGGCGGCAACCGATCGAAACGCCCGCCGCGCAGGGCCAGATCGCGAAAACGCGACTACTGAAGACCGATCAAGCTATGTCCCGGCCCTTACCTGAATAACTCGCGAAAGCAAGCTCAGAACGAGAGTCGATAAGCCAGCGTATCCATCTTCCCGTGCTCATGCTCGGCGACGTACTGATCCATGCCCAGCGACAAGCTGGAACGCCGCGATATCGTCCAGTCCAGGCTCAGCCCGGCCTCGCCGCCATAACGCGACAAGCCGATGCCGCTCACCGGCGCCCACTGGTTGAGCATCGCAAAGCTGGCATCGAGCACATCGCCGCGCATGCTGAAGGCGCGTTGCCATAGCAGGTGGGCCTGCACGCTCAGATGGCTGCCACCGGAGAACGACCAGTCGCGGCCCGCGCGCAAACCGGCGCCGCCCTGCCAGCGCTCGATGTTCTGCCCATCGGCCTTCAATCCGAAACCGGCGCCGCCGAGTTCGTCGAATCCGTCGGTGCGGATGTTGGCGTACTGCAGGTTCACGTACGGCGTGATGTGCATGCCGCCCCACTGCATGCGGTAGCCGCTTTCGCCGTAGGCGATGTCGTAGGTGCCGTTGGTGTTGCTGGCCACGCTTTCCACGTCGCTACCCAGTTCAAGGTGGCGACGCATGTCTTCGCGATACGAGCCCATGCCCAACCGGCCCATGGCGTACCACTGGTTCTGCACGACGCCACCGTACAGCATGCCTTCCACGGCTCGGCTGCGTCCCTGGTCGGCGAATTCGTCCAGGCGTCCCAGATCCTGGCTCTGGCTGACCGCAAAGCCGACGACACCGTTGCCGCCCAGGCGGCGATCCTGTCCCACCATCCAGCCGTTGAGGTCGTAGCCCACGCTGTCGTAGCCGCTGCGATTCATGCTGCCGTAGCTGCCGAGCGTCTGCGTCCACGCGCCTGCGCCATACACGTCGCCCAACTGGTCGAAACGCTTGGACAGTGCGCGCGTGCCGGCGTCCATGGCATCGAACGTCATCGCCGCGCTTGCGGCATGCAGTTGGCCCGAGAGCGAACTCAACGACTGCTGCAGCGCGCTCACTGTCGCCGTCTGCTGCAGGCTCGCTGCGCCGTTGATGAAGGATGTCGGCAACGGGCCGCCCGTCACCGTCGCGCCCGAACCCACCTGCGCGTTGATCTGGTTGAACGCGCCGTCGATGCGCTGGGCCGCGCCGAACGATGCCGGCGTATACGTCATGCCCGTCACCGCCGAGGCCTGCACCTGGCTCACGTTCAACCAGGCCTCGGTGCTGCTGTAGCCGAACGTCGCGCTAAGCAGCACACCCGTCGCCACGTTGAGCGAGGAAAACGTACCCGAGAGTCCGGCGTTGGCCGTCAGCACATCGGTATGCGCATTGGCCGCGTAACCCTGGTTGATACCCGTGACGTAAAGGTCGCCGCCCGTGAGCGCCGCCGTGCCGTTGACACGCAAGACGGATCCCAGGGACACCGCAAGCCGACCCGCACCCTGCTGCGTGTAATTGCCGCCGACGGTGACATCGGCACCGGCCACCGCCAGCACGCCGGCGTTGGTCACCGAGCCGCCGATCGACGGCGTGCCGCTCAGCACGCCCTGCGCGCCGATGCTCACGCTCGATGCCAGCGACTTGGCCACCAGCATGCCGCCCTGCACCTGCGTCAATCCGGTGAAGCTCGATGGCTGCGTCAGCGTCAGCGTGCCGGTGCCTTGCTTGATCAGCCCGCCTGCGCCGGAGATGGGATTGTTCCAGCTGGAGCTGCCGCTGAAGCTGACGGTGACGTCGCCCCAGTTGAATTGCTGTGGTCCATTGACCGCCTTGCCGACATCGAGCTCGCCGTAGCCGAACGTGGGGTTGGGTTGCGAGCCGCCCAAAGGGTCAGCCGTACCCAGCAAGGTCTGGCGCACCAGGTCGTTGGTGAAGTACGGATAGGCCTGCCACACCAGCGCTGCTGCGCCGGAAACCTGCGGCGCCGACAATGAGGTGCCCTCGACGATCCAGTAGGTTTCGTTGGCGGTGCTGGTGTCGCTCTTGCCGCTCACGATCACGTCGCCCGGTGCAGCCAGGCAATAGTTCATCGCGATGCCGCACTGGTTCGAATAGCTCTCCAGTTGCGTGGGTGCGTTGCTGTTGGTGGCCACCACGGTGAGCCAGCCCTTCTGCAGGTCGGGCGCCAGGCTCGGCAGCGCAGCGATGGTGCTGGGATTCGCCTGCGAATCGTTGCCCGCGGCAAACACCACGAGGCCGCCCCAGCTGTTGATGAAGGGGCTGTATGCGTCGTGGAAACCCTTCGTGGTCGCTGTGTCGCTCGAACTCCAGCTGATGCCGCCCCACGAGTTGTTCATCACCTTCACGCCGCTGTTGATCAGGTCCGCGTTGACCTGGCCCAGCGGTACCGCGTCGGACGAAGTGACCGGCGCCGGCGGCGTGGAGCCGTTATCGTCCGGCGCGCTGTCGCTGATGATGCGCGCCGACACGATGTTCGCGCCGGTGGCGATGCCGCCCACGAACTGGCCGAACGGTTTGCCCGCCGCGATCTCGGCTACGTAAGTACCGTGGCCGTTGACGTCATCGACCTTGAGGTTGTTGGTGGTCGGATTGACGTAGGTCAGCTCCTGGATCACGCGCCCGGCCAGGGCTGGATGCGTGGAGGTGACGCCGGTATCGACGATGCCGATGGTGACGCCCGCGCCGGTATAGCCCGCCGCGTGCGCTGCGTTGGTGTTGGTGAGCGTCAACTGGGCATCGATCGGCGGCGGAGGCACCGTGGACGATGACGGTGGCGGCGGCGGAGCCGGTGGTGGCGCCGGCGGTGGCGAGGGGCGGGTATTGCCTCCGCCGCCTCCCCCGCAGGCAGCGAGCCCCAGCGCCAACCATACCAATACCGCACCACGGCGGTACCGCAGACCTCGCATCACCGTATTCATTAGGCCCCCGCCCGTTGAACTGCACGCTTCATAACGGCCACGCGCGCGACTCCCCTGGCATCGGCCGCGCGCGCCTCCATATTTGCACAACGAAATCGCAACTAAATACCGCCAGGATCCTGCTGTAGGCGCAAAGGCGGCCGGTTTGCCCCGGTTGATGGGGGGCTGCGATAATCGATGGACTAAACCGGGGCGTTGCCCCATCAAGTACTTGCGGAGATCTCCATGTCGGACGTCAGCGTTGTCATCGCCGGTGCCAAGCGCACCGCCATTGGCTCCTTCCTCGGCCAGTTCACCGGCGTACCCACCCCCACGCTGGGTGCCACCGCCATTCGCGCCGCGCTGGAGCAGTCCGGACTGGCTCCCACCGATGTAAGCGAAGTGATCATGGGCTGCGTGCTGCCCGCCAACCTCGGCCAGGCCCCTGCCCGCCAGGCCTCGATCGGCGCCGGCCTGCCGGTCGCAGCTGGTTGCACGACCATCAACAAGGTGTGCGGTTCGGGCATGAAGGCCATCATGCTGGGCCATGACCTGATCAAGGCCGGCTCGGCCGCGGTGGTGGTTGCCGGCGGCATGGAGTCGATGACCAACGCGCCGCACATGGTCAACGCGCGCTCGGGCATCCGCTACGGCGACGGCACGCTGGTGGACCACATGGCGTGGGACGGCCTGACCAACCCGTACGACGGCAAGGCCATGGGCGTGTTCGGCGAACTGTGCGCGGACAAGTACCACTTCACCCGCGAAGAGCAGGACACCTATTCGAAGGAATCGGTGGACCGCGCCAAGGCCGCGCAGGAAAAGGGTGCGTTTGCCGACGAGATCGTTCCGGTCACCGTGTCCAGCCGCAAGGGCGACATCAAGGTCGACACGGACGAGCAGCCGGGCCGATCGGACACCAGCAAGATCTCCTCGCTGAAGCCCGCCTTCCGCAAGGAGAACGGCACCATCACGGCAGCCAGCTCCTCCAGCATTTCCGATGGCGCCGCCGCCCTGGTGTTGCTGTCGGCTGACGATGCCAAGAGCCGCGGCCTCCAGCCGCTGGCCCGCATCGTGGCGCACGCCACCCATTCGCAGGAGCCGGAGTGGTTCACCACGGCACCCGTGGGCGCGCTGCACAAGGTGCTGGAGAAGGCCGGCTGGAAGGTGAGCGACGTCGACCTGTTCGAAGTCAACGAAGCCTTCGCCGTGGTGGCCATGGCCGCCATGCGCGAGCTGGACATTGCGCGCGACAAGATCAACGTCAATGGCGGCGCCTGCGCGCTCGGCCATCCGATCGGCGCCAGCGGCGCGCGCGTGGTGGTGACGCTGCTCAACGCACTGAAGACCCGCGGTCTCAAGCGTGGCGTGGCATCGCTGTGCATCGGCGGCGGCGAAGCCACGGCCGTGGCCATCGAACTGCTCTGATGCTATGGGTCGGCGGCCATCCATTGGCCGCCGATGAAAGCCGGGTTAACCGGTTTTTGGCCGTTTCAGACAAAGATGTGGCGCATTTCCCGCGAAAGCGCTATTAATACGCCCGCCAAACGGCATTCCACGGCAAAGGAGATTCAACATGAAGTTCACGCGTACCCTTCTCGCCTCTGCGCTCGTCGCGCTGCTGGCGGCTTGCAGCAACGGCGCGCAGGATTCCGCGCAGGACGCTCAGAAGTCGGCTGACCAGGCTCAGCAGGCTGCTGACCAGGCTCAGAAGGCTGCTGCTGCTCCGGCAGAGCAGGCTCCGGCCGCAGCTCCCGCTTCGACCGCTGCTGCTCCGGCCGAACAGCCGGCGCCGACCCCGGCTTCGACCGCTGCTGCTCCGGCTGCTGCTTCGACCGCTGGTCACTAAGTACCCTCGTGTACTTCTGAAAACCGGCCGCCTCTGGCGGCCGGTTTTTTTGTGCTCATGAAAAGCAGCGGCCTTCTCTGGAGGCCGGTTTTTTTGTGCTCATGAAAAGCAGCGGCCTTCTCTGGAGGCCGGTTTTTTATGCTCATGAAAAGCAGCGGCCTTCTCTGGAGGCCGGTTTTTTTGTGCCTGTGAAAAGCAGCGGCCGGCTCTGGCTGCCAGTTTCAGCGCCTCGATATGTTGCGACGCCGATTTAGCCCTCGATCACGGGCCGCTATCATCGACGCTCCCCACGAACGGCAGCCTTAGCCCATGAGTGTCATCGCGTCGCAGATCGATCCCCGCGCTACGGACTTCCAGGCCAGCAGCGCGCAGCTGAAGGGGCTGGTGGACGACCTGCACCGCGAACTGGCCCGCAGCGCCGAAGGCGGCGGCGAGAAGGCCCGCGAGAAACACACGGCCCGCGGCAAGCTGCTGCCACGCGAACGCATCCGCGCCCTGCTCGATCCCGGCTCGCCCTTCCTGGAACTGTCGCCGCTGGCCGCGCACGGCATGTACGACGACGCCGCGCCTGCCGCCGGCATCATCACGGGCATCGGTCGCGTCAACGGCATCGAAGTGGTGGTGGTCGCCAACGATGCCACCGTCAAGGGCGGCACCTATTTCCCGATCACGGTGAAGAAGCATCTGCGGGCGCAGGAAGTGGCGCTGGAGAATCGCCTTCCCTGCATCTATCTGGTCGATTCGGGCGGCGCCTTCCTGCCGTTGCAGGATGAGGTCTTTCCCGACAAGGAACACTTCGGCCGCATCTTCTACAACCAGGCGCGCATGTCGGGCCTGGGCATTCCCCAGATCGCCGTGGTGATGGGTTCGTGCACCGCCGGCGGCGCCTATGTGCCGGCGATGAGCGACGAGACCATCATCGTGCGCGACCAGGGCACCATCTTCCTGGGCGGTCCGCCGCTGGTGAAGGCCGCCACCGGCGAAGTGGTGGACGCCGAAGCGCTGGGCGGCGCGGACGTCCATACGTCCGTGTCGGGCGTGGCGGACCACTATGCCGAGAACGACGCACATGCGCTCTCCATCGCGCGCGACATCGTGGCCAGCCTCAACCGCAAGAAGGACATGCCATTGGCGCTGCGCGCCCCGTCCGAACCGCTGTACGCGGCTGAGGAACTGTACGGCGTGATTCCGCAGGACATTCGTCGCCCGTTCGACATCCGCGAGGTGATCGCGCGCATCGTCGACGGCTCGGAGTTCCACGAGTTCAAGGCGCGCTACGGCAAGACGCTGGTGTGCGGCTTTGCGCATATCCACGGTTACCCGGTGGGCATCATCGCCAACAACGGCATCCTGTTCTCAGAGTCCGCGCTCAAGGGCGCGCACTTCATCGAGCTGTGCAACCAGCGCAACGTGCCGCTGGTGTTCCTGCAGAACATCACCGGCTTCATGGTGGGCAAGAAGTACGAGAACGCCGGCATCGCCAAGGACGGTGCGAAGATGGTCACCGCCGTGGCCTGTTCGCACGTGCCCAAGTTCACCGTGGTGATCGGCGGCAGCTTCGGCGCCGGCAATTACGCCATGTGCGGCCGCGCCTACGGCGCGCGCTTCCTGTGGATGTGGCCCAACGCCCGCATCAGCGTGATGGGCGGCGAACAGGCTGCCTCGGTGCTGGCGACCGTGCGCCGCGACGGCATCGAGGCCAGCGGCAAGTCATGGAGCGCGGAGGACGAGGAAGCGTTCAAGGCGCCGATCCGCGACCAGTACGAACGCCAGGGACACCCCTACTACGCCAGCGCGCGCCTGTGGGACGACGGCATCATCGATCCGGCCGATACGCGCCGGGTACTCGGCCTGGCGATCTCTGCGTCGCTCAACGCCCCGATCGAGCCGCAGCGCTACGGCGTGTTCCGCATGTAAGCACAGGCGCTTCGCCTGTTCATGCAGGCGAAGCGCTCAACCAGGGGAGTTCAGCGCGGAACGCGCAACGAGGACTCGCGCAATGCGGTCTCGTGATCCACCTCGTCGTGCCCGGCGATGTCGAGGGTGTCGGCCACGTTGTGGCCTGCCGGGTGGTGCACATGCGTGGGCGATGTGGTGACGTCGGAGAGATCGCCGTCGGGCACGGCCGTCTCGGTGTTGGGCGTGTGCTGCATGGGTGGCTCCTGTGGGATCGGCGGATTCTAGCCGCGAATCGTCTCAGCCGTGCTGGGCCGGCCCCGGGCAAGCGTGTCAATTCCGCGTGTACACTCCGGACAGATTTTCAGGGGCGTCAGGAATGATCGTCGGCATCGATTTGGGCACCACCCATTCGCTTATTGGTACCTATGGGGAAGACGGCCCGCGCCTGTTTCCCAACGCACTGGGAGAAAGCCTCACCCCCTCCGTGGTGAGTGTCGACGACGAAGGCCACGTCATCGTGGGACGTGCCGCGCGCGACCGCATGGTCAGCCATCCCGAGAGCAGCGTGGCCACGTTCAAGCGCTGGATGGGCACGGCGCGCGAAACGCGCCTTGGCGAGCACACCTTCCGGCCCGAGGAACTCTCGGCGCTGATCCTGCGCTCGCTGATCGCCGATGCGGAAGCCGCGACCGGCGAGAAGGTGACCGAGGCCGTCATCAGCGTGCCTGCGTATTTTTCCGATGCGCAACGCAAAGCCACGCGCGCCGCCGGCGAACTGGCCGGCATCCGCGTCGAACGCCTGATCAACGAACCCACCGCTGCCGCCCTCGCCTACGGCCTGCAGGAAAATCGCGAAGGCTCACGCTTCCTCGTGTTCGATCTGGGCGGCGGCACCTTCGACGTGTCGGTGCTGGAAATGTTCGACGGCGTGGTGGAAGTGCATGCCAGTGCCGGCGACAACTTCCTTGGCGGCGAGGATTTCCTCGACGTGCTCCAGACGGCATTCTGCGCCGAACACCAGTTGTCCGCCGATGCGCTGACGCCGCAGGAGCGCGGGCAACTGCGCCGGCGCCTGGAACAGGCCAAGCGCGAGCTGGGCAGCCATGCCAGCGTCGCCGTCGAATGGCGGCAGGGCGAACGAACGCTGAGCTGGCAGATCGACGAGGAACGCTTCGCGCGCCTGGCCGAACCGCTGGTGCACCGCATGCGCGCGCCGCTGGAACGCGCCATGCGCGACGCGCGCCTGCAGCCGACGCAGCTCGACGAGATCGTGCTGGTGGGCGGCGCCAGCCGCATGCCGCTGGTCGCGCGGCTGGTGTCGCGCATGTTCGGGCGGCTGCCGCTGCGGCATGTGAATCCCGACGAGGCCATCGCGCTGGGCGCGTGCGTCTCGGCCGGATTGAAAGCGCGCGACCAGCGCCTGGATGAAGTGATCCTCACCGATGTGTGTCCCTACACACTCGGTACGAAAGTGTCGCACCGCGATGAACAGGGACGGGAGCAGGCCGGTTTTTTCGCACCCATCATCCACCGCAATAGCACCGTGCCGGTGAGCCGCGAAGGAACGTTTCAGCCTTTCCGCGACAATCAGACCGAGCTCACGTTGGAGGTCTACCAGGGTGAACACCCCATGGCGAATCACAACATCAAGCTGGGTGAATTGCAGATCCCCCTCACACCGCATCGCCGCGCGAACGAAAATGCGGTGAGCTTGCGCTTCACCTACGACATCAATGGTGTGTTGCAGGTCGAGGCGACGATCCTGGCCACCCACGAGCGCCACGAGCTGGTGCTTGAACAGAATCCGGGATTGCTCTCGCCGGCGGAGATACGTTCGCGCTTGCAGTCGCTGGCAAGCATCAAGATTCACCCGCGCGAGAAGCATGAAAATATCGCCATGCTCGCGCGTGCCGAACGACTTTATGAGGAATACATCGCTGCGCGTGCGCAATTGCAGCAATGGATTGCCAGGTTCCGCAGCGTGCTTGATACGCAGGATGATCACCTCATCCGCGAACATCGCCGCCAGTTGGGCGAGGCGCTCGACATGTTGGAAGCACAGGCATGATCACGCCGCTGGCATGGTTCGGCCTGCCTGAAAATGCGGACGAAAATGCACTAAAGCGCGCCTATGCGAAACGACTGAGGGATACGCGCCCCGATATCGACCCCGAAGGCTTTCAGCATTTGCGGGAGCGATACGAGGAGGCACTCGCATTCTGCAGGCGTGATGTACCCCGCGACGTCACACCAACGACTGGCGTACAGACATCGCCTGCCGCAACGACCGAGAAGGACATATCGCCTCCGCCCATACCGCTCACCGACCCGGCGTGGCACGTCGTGCACTTCGACGAGGCGCACGCTGCTGCCGTGCAGGCGCCTGCACCGTTCGACGCCGAAAACTTTGCGAGCGCGTGTCGCGATCTCGCCATGACCACGGACGCAGCGACCCTGTCCCTATGGCTACGCGAACAGCCCGAGCTGTGGTCGCTGAGCGTGCAGCAGGAAGCTGGACAGCACGTGGTTCGCATGCTGTTCCGCGATCAACCGCCGGTCAGCGCTGATGGTTTCGACGCGATGCTTCAATTCTTCGGTCTTGACCACGCCTTGACTGGGCTCGATCCATTTCAGCTTCAACAGTTACGCAAGAGCCTCGACGAGCGGCATGCGCTGATAGCTCGGTTCGAGCCTGCTGTGGCTGCATGGAACACCGAGTCCGCGGACGTCAATGCCGAAACGGTTTTTCGATGGTTTTGCGCTTTTGCGCGCGACCATGCGCCTGAACCCGTCGTTGCCGCTCTTCACGCGCAACCGTCATTGCGGACCTGGAAGGTACGAGAGCAACTCGCACAAGAGCTGCTGGAACTGGTGGTGCGCGAACGACCACCCATACCTGCAGGCTCTGCCTTGACGCTGTTTCACTATTTCCGGCTTCCGGAATTGGCGGCAAGTCGAGGCGTTTCTTTGCAAGATCTGCCTAACCAGCTCGAAATTCGCTGGCTGATGCTCGCGGAGAATACGCCCAAGCTCGCCATCCGCGTGCGTGATGCCAAGAAGCCCTTTGGCGAAGTGAAGAAAGCCGAGCGGTACCTTCGCTGGGTACAGCGCCCCTTTCACGGGTGGTGGATCGTGCTTGCGTCACTGATGCCAGGCCTACCCACGGCGCTTGGCCTATTTCTATGGCGCCTGTCCGACGCCAGCCCGGCCCGACTTCCGCTAACTATCGATCCGAAACTCGTGCGCTTCTGCATCGCTGCAGCGAGTCGCCATCTCGTATCGGGTCCGCGCGTGCTAATCGGTGCCATCCGATGCGCGATCCTGCTGGTACTTGGCGCCTTGCTGGACGCGCTGTGGTTCGTCGTTCTTCAGGAACCCTATGGCGAACCGGGCTCAGCCAGTCTGCTCATAGCTGCGCTTGTTATCACTGCCACCTGGGCGGCCTACCTGCTTTTCGTCGCCCTATTGCTCTGGCAACGCCAACCTGAAGAGCCAATGCAGGCGCGCCCGTGGCTCCGCCTGCTCTTCGTGCCAGGTTTTTGCGGCTTCGGGCTTCTCGTGTGGTGGGCTGGCGGCAGCTCTGTCGCAACGGTGTGCCTACTCTTGCCTGCAGCATCGCTCGCCTATGGCCGTTTTCGCGGCCGCAATCCATTGCCTTCCAAGCAGGAGCGGTCACGCTGGTCTTCGGTGCCCGATACCATGTTTTTCATCGCCCTCTGGATATCGCTCCACTGGGCACCCTTGATGGCATTGCCCGCACTGGCCGCCTGGGTAGCAGATCTGTGGTGTCAACGTGAGCGACTGCGTCTGCGCCCGGCTCCTCGACCGACGCTCGCTTCCTCCGAGCATAGCTAAGGCATCATTTAACCGAACGGTTGACATTCATTGACCGGAAGCAGATATTCAACCACATGGTTGAATATCTGACGCCCGCACTGGATACCGTTTTCCAGGCCCTCACCGACGCCACGCGCCGCGCCATGCTGCGCAGCCTGGCCGAGGGCGACCGCAATATCGGCGAACTGGCCGCGCCCTTTGCCATGTCACTGGCGGCCGCCTCCAAGCACGTGAAGGTACTGGAGCGCGCCGGACTGGTGCGTCGCCTGGTCAAGGGCCGCACCCACGTATGCCGCCTGGAGCCCGCCCCGCTCGCCGCCGCCGATGAATGGCTGCGTTTCTACGAGCACTTCTGGAACCGCAAACTCGATGCGCTGGACGCCCTGCTCAAGGCCGACGACGGCGCCCCCACCGAAGGCAAGCCGCGATGACCACCGCTCTCCGCTCCCTGCGCATCACCCGCCATTTCGACGCCAGCCCGGAACGCGTCTTCGACGCATGGCTCGACCCCGCCACCGCCGGCCGCTGGCTGTTTTCCGCGCCAAACGGCGAGATGGTGCGCGTGGACATCGACGCGCGCGTGGGCGGCCGCTTCTGTTTTTCCGATCGGCGCGATGGCGAGGATGTTGATCACGTCGGCGAGTATCTGGAGATCGATCGTCCGCGGCGACTCGTCTTCACCTTTGCGGTGCCCAAGTATTCGGCGGCGACCACGCGCGTGAGCATCGACATCGTCCCGGCCGGTACCGGCTGCGACCTCACCCTGCTGCACGAAGACGTGCTGCCCGAATGGGCGGACGCCACGCAGGAAGGCTGGAGCGGCATCCTCGCGAATCTGGAACAGAAGCTGCAGCGCGCCCCTGCGCGCCAACTGCTTGCCGCCGACACCGTGCGCTTCGAACGCCTGCTGCCTGGCCCACTCGAACGCGTGTGGTCGTACCTCACCGAATCAGACAAGCGCGGCCAGTGGCTGGCCAGTGGCGCGATGGAGCAGCGCGTGGGCAGCGATTTCCAGTTGCACTTCCATCACACCGACCTGTCGCAGACGCCGACCTCGCCCCCCGAACGATTCAAGGCGCTTGCGGATGGCAAGACCACGCATCACCGCGTCATCGCCTGCGAGCCACCGACGTTACTCGCGATCAGCTGGGGCGGCATGGATGAACCGTCGGAGGTCACCTTCGAACTCGCTCCCGTGAACGAGCAGGTACGGCTCACCGTGACGCACCGCAGACTCAAGCCAGAGGATGTCGCCGGGGTCAGCGGCGGCTGGCACACCCACCTGAACATTCTTGCGGATCGTCTGGACGGCCATTTACCGCAAGCGTTCTGGCCGGTCTTCGGTCATCTTCTGGCACGGTACGAACAACTGCCGTCGCGTTGATACGGCGCACAAACCGACGAGGCGGCCCGTTTCCGGCTGGCTCCCTCGCAATTGCCCAGCGCCCGCATTGGGAGTAATTTCGTTTCGCTGCCTTACCCAAGCAGACGATGCGAGGTGTCGCCATGACCGTGCGAAATCACCTGATGCAGCTTCCGTTGTATGCGATGTTGCTGGCCGGGTGGGCGTTCTGCCCCGCCCTCCAGGCCACGGACACCACGCTGCCGACCATACCCATCGACACGCAGTCGCCGCCGCCGAAAGTGGTGAGCTACAAGGCGACGCCGGACGTTCCCACCAGCCGCACCGATCCGTTCAACCGGCCCGAAGACGATGGCCGCCCGGGCGAGTACTTTTTCTATCTCGGTGCGCTGGCCAACCAGAAGCACGACTACGAGCACGCCATCGCGATGTACAAGGTGTCGGCCTCGTGGGCTTACAAGCCCGCCGAATACAACCTGGGCGTGATGTATCTCAATGGCCACGGCTCGCCGGTCGACTTGCCTCGTGCGATGGCCTGGTTCGCGTTGGCGGCCGAACGCAACGAAACCCAGTACGTGTACGCCAAGCAGCTGCTGTATGCGCATCTGACGCCAGAGCAGTTCGAGCAGGCGAACGTGATCTGGCGCGAGCTGCTGCCGACCTACGGCGATGCCACGGCGCTGGTCCGCGCCAAGGCACGCTGGCGCGAGGTGCTCATTTCCGCCACGGGTTCACGCGTGGGCTCGGCTGCGCCCCATCTCGTCGTGGGCGGCACCACCGGCAGGAACAGCCACGAGTCGCCCCTCAACTACGATGTCGGCATCGGCGGCATGCAGGCCTTCACCGCCGGTGAGATCACGGGCGTGCACCAGACCGATGGCGTCATTGCCTACCAGCAGCTGCGTGCCAGCGATAATCCCTACGATCCCAAATTCGAGTCGTACCTGCTCTCGGGCACGGTGACGGTGGGCATACTCACGCCGGTGAAGCCGGGCGATCCACAGATGCGCAAGATCAATCCGCCGATGGATCTGCCACCGTCGGATCGTCAGTAAGCCACTCGCGTCATTTGCCGCGCGGACGGAATTCCAGGGGATGCACGTCGCGCGCGGCCGCTGGCGGCTTCGGGCCGCAGGCACCGCAGGTGTCGCAGCCATCGCTGCAGTTGCCGGTGGCCTGCTTGGGTTGCAGGCGGTGCGCGAGCGAGCGCTGCCACGATGCACTGTCCTTGCGGTCAAGACGCAGCGCCAGCGACGCCAGCCAACGGCTGGTCAGCTTTGGTGCCAGCTTGCGCAGCGTGATCCACGCGCTGATCAGCACGATTACGCCGATGACCACGTACTGCAGGAGCAAGCCGTTACTCATACAAGCCAACTCGTGATCTGGTACGTGAGGAAGGAGGCGATGTACGCCACCACGAACATGTAACCGAACGAGATGCCCACGTTGCGCCACGAGTTGGTCTCGCGGCGGATCACCGCCAGCGTGGACATGCACTGCGGTGCAAACGCGAACCACACCAGCAACGACAACGCACTGGCCAGCGAGAAGTTGGCCGCCAGCGCCTGCGCCAGGCCCGCACCCTCGGCACCCTCGCCGCCCACCGCATACACGGTAGCGAGCGCCGCCACGGCGGTTTCGCGCGCAGCGAACGCGGGAATCAGCGACACGCTGATCTGCCAGTTGAAGCCCAGCGGCGCGAAGATGAACTGCAGGCCGCGGCCCATGTAGCCGGCAAAGCTGTAATCGATGGCCGGGCCGGTGGCGCCGGCCGGCGGCGACGGAAAGGTGGAGAGGAACCACATCAGTACCGTCAGGCCGAGGATGATGCCGGTCAGTCGCTTGAGGAAAATCGTGCCGCGCTCCCACAGGCCGAGCGCAACGTCGCGCACCTTGGGCAGGCGATACGAGGGCAGCTCCATCAGCAGCGCGTGCTCGCTGCGATCGCGGCGCATCTTCTTCATCACCCAGCCCACGGCCATGGCGCCGAGCACGCCGGCCGCATAGAGCGCGAACAACACCAGGCCCTGCATGTTGAAGATGCCGAACACGCGCCGCGTGGGAATGAAGGCGCCGATCAGCAATGCGTACACCGGCAGACGCGCCGAACACGTCATCAACGGCGCCACCAGGATGGTCGAGAGGCGATCGCGCGGATCGGTGATGCTCCGCGTGCCCATGATGCCGGGGATGGCGCAGGCGAAGCTGGAAAGCAGCGGAATGAACGAGCGCCCGGTGAGGCCCACCGACACCATCAGGCGATCCAGCAGGAAGGCCGCACGTGGCAGGTAGCCCGATTCCTCCAGCACCAGGATGAAGAAGAACAGCACCAGGATTTCCGGCAGGAAGCCGATCACGGTACCCAGGCCACCGAACACGCCATCGACCAGCAGGCTCTGCAACGGCCCGGCCGGCATCCACGACGTGGCGTGCTCACCAAGCCAGCCGAAGCCGTCACCGATCAGGTCGGTCATCGGCTTGCCCGCCGCGTACACCGCCTGAAATACCAGGAACATCACCACGGCGAGAATCGCCAGGCCGAACACCGGATGCAGCGCCCAGCGATCGAGCGCGTCGTCGATCTCTGCCGTGGCACGCGGCATGGTTACGGTGGCCGCCATCAGCGCGCGAACTTGTGCGTGCAGATCAGCGCGGCTTTCGGCGTCATCGGCTTGCGCGGGAGAAGCCTGAGGAATCTCGCCATCCACCTGGGCGATCAGCGCCTTCACGCCGTCGCGCTTCACCGCGATGGTCTCCACCACGGGAATGCCGAGGCGACGCGCCAGTTCCGGCACATCGATGACGATGCCGCGGCGACGCGCGGCATCCATCATGTTGAGCGCCAGCACCACCGGACGACCCAGCCGCTTCACTTCCAGCACGAAGCGCAAATGCAGTCGCAGGTTGGTGGCGTCGGCCACGCACACGATCAGATCCGGCACGGCCTCGCCCGGATAATTGCCTTCCAGCACGTCGCGCGTGATCTGCTCGTCGGGACTGGTGGCATCGAAGCTGTACGTGCCCGGCAGATCAAGCAGTTGCAGCACGCGTCCGGAAGGCGCCGTGAAACGGCCTTCCTTGCGCTCCACCGTCACGCCCGCGTAGTTCGCCACCTTCTGGCGACCGCCGGTGAGCTGGTTGAACAGTGCGGTCTTGCCGCAGTTGGGGTTGCCGACCAGGGCAATGCGCAGCGTGCCCGCACTCATCCAGCGTTCTCCGCGTTGACCTGTACGCGCTCCGCCTCTTTACGGCGCAACGCGAAGCGCGTCGAGCCGATCTGGATCAGCAAGGGATCCGCTCCCAGCGGGCCCTGCGCCACCACGCGAACCGGCTCGCCCGCCACGAAGCCCAGGTCGCGCAGGCGCTGCGCGATCGGGTCGGAAGCATGAGCATCGTCCACTCGGTCCACCACGGCAGTAGCCCCTTTCGGAAGATCGGACAGGCGCACTGGCCACCAACTCAAATAAGAATGGTTCGCATTGTACATGAGCCATCCAGGGACTGCAGCGCGACCTGATGCCGCCGCCGTGCTCCGGATACCGCAAGAACATGGAGCTGAACCGCCATCATCGCTGCCGCCTTGGAACTGACGGCAGGCGCCCCGATAGCAATCAGGCAGCCCATCGCAGGCCGCCCTGCGATGACCAACCCCATCGATACCGAGGTCCACATGGCTTTATTCGCCCGACACGCGAACGGGTTACGGCTCGAGCGCATGCAAGCGTCCGCGCAATACGGCGGCGAAAGCTTCGTCAACACCTATCCCTCCAGCACGCCACGCGCGGAAGACGACAAACCTTCGCTGGTCGACTTCATCTTCCACGGGGAAGGACGCACGCCGCCCAAACCGCTGCCCTCCATCGACCCGCGCGCCGCCTGGACGCGCCCCGTCGATACCGGGCTGCGCACCACCTGGCTCGGCCATTCCACCGTGCTGTTGGAAATCGACGGCGTGCGCGTGCTCACCGATCCGGTATGGGGCGAACGCGCCTCGCCGTTCTCGTTCATGGGCCCCAAGCGCTTCCAGCCGGTGCCGGTGAACATCGCTGCGTTGCCGCCGCTGGATGCCGTGCTGATCTCGCACGATCACTACGATCACCTGGACTATCCGAGCATCCGCGAACTGGCCAAGCTGCAGGTGCCTTTCATCACCTCGCTTGGCGTGGGCGTGCATCTGGAAGCGTGGGGCGTGCCGGCCGAGCGCATCGTCGAACTGGACTGGTGGGAAAGCCACACGCTGCCACGCGGACTCACCCTCACGGCCGCGCCTTCGCATCACTTCTCCGGCCGCAGCCTGCATGATCGCAACGCCACGCTGTGGTCGTCGTTCGTGTTGCGCGGCGAACGCCACTCGGTGTTCTTCAGTGGCGACACCGGCCTCTCGCCGCATTTCAGCGAGATCGGGCAGCGACTGGGTCCGTTCGACCTGGTGATGATCGAAGTGGGCGCGTTCCATCCCTCGTGGGGCAGCGTGCACCTGGGCCCCGACAACGCCATCAGCGCGTGGCGCCAGCTGGGCAGCGGGCGTTTCCTGCCGGTGCACTGGGGCACCTTCAACCTCGCCATGCATCCATGGGCCGAGCCGGCCGAAGTGTTGCTGGCCCGCGTGCCGGAAGGCCTGGTGATGCCACGCCTGGGCGAAGTGATCGAGCCAGCGCGATTCGAGAGCGTGGAACCGTGGTGGCGCGAGATAAGCGCCGAGCGCTCGAAGGGCTGCGCGCGGCAAGCCGCGGAATTCCTCGTGCTTCCTGCCAAGGACTGAGCACGGCATCCCCGGCGCGCGCCGCCGGGGATGGTTGGGTTTACGATGGCGCTCCCCAGCCGGAGCTTCCCATGACCCGCAGCATCCAGATCGCCGACCAGGGCAGCGTTCGACGCATCGCGCTCAATCGCCCGCAGGTGCACAACGCCTTCGATGACGGCCTGATCGCGGAACTCACCGCCGCACTGGAGCAGGCCGGCAAGGACAACGCGGTGCGCGCGGTGGTGCTCACCGGCGAAGGCGCCAGCTTTTCCGCCGGAGCCGATCTGAACTGGATGCGCGGCATGGCCAGCGCCAGCGAAGCGGAGAACCGTGAGGATTCATTGCGCCTCGCCACGCTCATGCGCACGCTGCAATACCTGCCCAAGCCCACCATCGCACGCGTCAATGGCGCCGCGTACGGCGGCGGCGTGGGGCTGGTGGCGTGCTGCGATATCGCCATCGGCGTGGAGTCGGCACGCTTTGGCCTCACCGAAGTGAAACTCGGCCTCGTGCCGGCCGTGATATCGCCGTACGTGATCCACGCCATCGGCCTGCGCCAGGCGCGCCGCCTGTTCGTTACCGGCGAATTGTTCGATGCGCCCACCGCGTTGCAGATCGGCCTGTTGCATCAATGCGTGCCGGCGGAGCAATTGGATGACGCCGTCGATACCGCACTTGCCCTGCTCTCCAAGGCGGGCCCTGTAGCGCAGGCACAAGCCAAGCAACTGGCCTTGCGCATGGCCGGCGCCGACGAAACGCACGCCGAAGCGATCGATCGCGAGAACGCCGCGTTGATCGCGCGCCTGCGTGTATCGGAAGAAGGCCAGGAAGGGCTTGGCGCTTTCCTGTCCAAGCGTCCTGCGGCGTGGTCCACGGCGAGCTGATCGCACACACTTCACGGGGAGCGAAACGATGATCGACCACGTTGGATTATTGGTTTCCGGTTACGAACGCAGTCGCGAGTTCTATCGCACCGTGCTTGCACCGCTGGGCGGCGAACTGCTGATGGAAGTGACCGCCGAGCAAACCGGCGACGGTTCGCACGCCGGCTTCGGCATGAACAGCCGGCCCACGTTCTGGATCGATACCTCGCAGAACACTCACGCCAACGGCGCGGTGCACGTGGCGTTCACGGCGCCCGATCGGTCTGCCGTGAGGACATTTCATCGCCTCGCGCTCGAAGCCGGCGCCACGGACAACGGCGCGCCCGGCCTGCGTCCGCACTATCACCCGCACTACTACGGCGCCTTCGTGCTCGATCCGGACGGCCACAACATCGAAGCCGTCTGCCATTCGCCGGAATGATGCACGCCGCACGCGAATCCCACGCCACGGAGATCACGCCATGACGCATCCCATCATCAATATCGCCGATGTCGAATTGCAGCCGTTTCCGCCGGGCATGGGGCCTAGCGGCGAAACCGCCGAGCGTTTCGAGGCACACATGGGTCGCTTTTCCGCGCAGATCGGTGCGATGAAGCTGGGCTACAACATCACCGTCGTGCCGCCGGGCAAGCGCGCGTTTCCGCTGCATTGCCATCGCGTGAACGAGGAGATGTTCTTCATCATCGAAGGCAGCGGCGACGTACGCATCGGTGAGGAACGCTACCCGATCCGTGCAGGCGACGTGATCGCCTGCCCGCCGGGCGGCCCGGAAAAAGCCCACCAGATCATCAACACCGGCACCACCCCGATGCGTTACCTCGCGGTGAGCACCAAGGAATCGCCCGAGATCTGCGAATACCCCGATACCGGCAAGATCGGCATCCTCGCCGAATACCCGCCGGCGGCCGACGGCTCGCCGCGTGGCTTCCGCATGGTGACGCGCACGGACATGCAAGTGGGCTACTGGGACGAGGAATAAGCCACCTGCGCCCGCGCCAAAATGCTGCGCCGCGCATCGGCGGCGGCGCGGCAATCTGCTAGTTTTGGCAGCTTCGCATCATCCCCGGAAGCCGCATGTTCGAGCGTGTACTTATTGCCAACCGTGGCGAGATCGCCTGCCGTGTCATCCGCACCTGCCGGCGCCTGGGGATCCACACCATCGCGGTGTATTCGGAGGCCGACGCCGACGCGCAGCACGTGCGTCTGGCCGATGAGGCATGGCCCATCGGCGGCCCGCGTCCCACCGAGTCGTACCTGCGTGGCGACGTCATCCTCGAGGTGGCGCGCAAGAGCGGCGCGCAGGCGATCCATCCCGGTTACGGATTTCTTTCCGAGAACACGGCCTTTGCGCGCGCCTGCGCCGATGTCGGCATCGCCTTCATCGGCCCGCGCCCGGAAAGCATCGACGCGATGGGTTCGAAAGCCGCCGCCAAGGCGCTGATGGAAAAACACCAGGTGCCGCTGGTGCCCGGCTATCACGGCGAAGACCAAGCCGCCGACGTGCTCGCCGAGCACGCGCGCCGCACGGGTTTCCCGCTGATGATCAAGGCTGCAGCCGGTGGTGGCGGCAAGGGCATGCGCATCGTGCGCAGCGACGCCGAGTTCGCCGATGCGTTGGCGTCCGCACAACGCGAAGCGGCGAGTTCGTTCGGCGACACGCGCGTGATCCTCGAGCGCTACGTGGAGCATCCGCGCCATATCGAATTCCAGGTGTTCGGCGATACGCAGGGCAACGTCATTCACCTCAACGAGCGCGAGTGCTCGGCGCAGCGTCGTTACCAGAAAGTGCTGGAGGAAACGCCCTCGCCTTTCCTTGACGATGCGCGCCGCGCGGCCATGGGCGCTGCCGCCGTCGCCGCTGCCAGGGCGGTGAACTACGTCGGCGCGGGCACGGTGGAATTCATCGTCGCGCAGAACGGCGAGTTCTTCTTCATGGAGATGAACACGCGCCTGCAGGTGGAACATCCGGTCACCGAGGAAACGCTGGGCCTGGACCTGGTGGAATGGCAACTGCGCGTGGCCGCGGGCCTGCCGCTGCCGCTCGGGCAGGAGCAGATCAAGGCGCACGGCCACGCCATCGAAGTGCGCCTTTACGCGGAAGATCCCGATCAGAATTTCCTGCCCGGTTCCGGCAAGCTGGTGAAGCTGCGTTTGCCTGCGCCCTCGCGCCACGTGCGCCTCGATGGCGGCGTGATCGAAGGCGACACCGTCACCATCTTCTACGACCCGATGATCGCCAAGCTGATCGTGTGGGACGTCGATCGCCCACAGGCCTTGCAACGACTGCGCGATGCCTTGCAGGCCAGCGAGATCGTGGGGCCCAAATCCAACATCGCGTTCCTCGAACGCCTCTCGCGTCATCCCGTGGTGATCGAAGGCCGCATCGACACCGGCTACCTCGACCGTCACCTCGATGAGTTTCTCGCCGGCGACGCGGCACCCGCATCACAGGTGCTGTTTGCCGCCGCCGTCGCTTCGCTGATGCACGACGAGGGCAGCGTGACCTCCAGCGTCAGCGATCCGCATTCGCCGTGGTCGCGCGCCGATGCGTGGCGCGTGGGCCACGCGGGCAAGCGCATCGTGGCCTTGTCACTGCACGGCCAGCGCCACGAAGCGGAAGCACACGGCCATGACGGCGATTACCAGCTTCGCCACGGCGATGCGTCTTGCCATGTGAGCGGCGCACGTCTCGATGGCGATGCCTTGAGCGCGCGATTCGATGGCGAAGCCCTGCGCGCGCCAGTGCGCATCGACACGGCGCGCGTCACCGTGCATGACGCACAAGGTTTCCGCCATACCTTCGAGCGTGCGCCCGCGTTCGCATGGGCATCGAAGGAAGCCGCTGGCGGCAACCAGATCGTGGCGCCCATGCCTGGCCGCATCGTGCTGGTGAAAGCCCAGCCCGGCGACACCGTCGAGGAAGGCCAGGAACTGCTGGTGATGGAAGCGATGAAGATGGAGCTGGCGCTGAAGGCACCGCGCGGCGGCAGCATCGCCAGCGTTCACGCTACGCAGGGCGACTTCGTCGAAGCGGATACGGTGCTGCTGCGTTTCGCCGATTGAATGGCGGGATTGACGCCGCGTCCACAAGACAATCCCGACGCTTGACCCATCGCCCGGGCTGTTGCCCGGACCTGGGGAGAATCCATGCTCGCGCGTCTTCGCTCGTTGCAGTCGGCCATGTGGCTCACCCTTATCACCATCCCGTTGCTCACCGCGTGCGGCAAGCACGCCGGTGACGAAACATCGGCAAGCGGACAGGAAAGCGCTCAGGCCGACGAGGCGAAGCTGGCGCAGGAAGAGGCCGAATCCACCGCCAAATGCGCCGACAATCCCCTCGCGCAGGCGCTACCTCCCAAGGACGCCATTGCCGGCCTGCCGTTCCGTTCGTGGGACTGCACGCCTACCAGCATCCACGCCGTCTACGGCAACCGCGGCGGCAAGCAGGTCGACATCACCGTGACCGATACGCGTCCTTCCAACACGGGCGTGCAGCCGGGCATGGATGACGTCAATCGACGCACGCGCGACATGCAACGCTCCGTCACGCGATCGGCCATCGAACTGTTGACCACCATGACCGATCCCCTGCGAACCAACGCGGATTCCCTTCGCTCGCTCGGCGGCCCGGCTTATGCGCCCATCCTCGTGCCGACTTCCACGCCCGATGCGTTCGTCATCCATGTCACCGCCCAGAGCGAAGTGGGTCCAGCCGAAGCGGTGGCGCTGTTCGGCGATCGCCACGTCGTCACCCTGCAGTCCACTGACCATGGCAGCGCCCTCACCGGCCTCACCACGCCGCAGGCCCAGGCGCTCTATCTGCCCTTCATTCAGCAGTTCCATGCCGAGCGACTGCCGTAAACGGTGCGTTTGCGCCGTGCCCGGCGGTAACGCGCTATGCTGATCGACATGAGCACGAACCATGTCCGCATTGTCGAAGTCGGTGCGCGCGACGGCCTGCAGAACGAAAAGACGCTGCTGCCCGCCGACGTGAAGATCGCGTTGATCGATCGCCTCTCCAGCACCGGCCTCAAGACCATCGAAGCCACCAGCTTCGTCAGCCCCAAATGGGTGCCGCAACTGGCCGACGCCGCCGAGGTATTCCAGGGCATCCGCAAAGTGCCTGGCGTGAGCTATCCGGTGCTGGTGCCGAACGAACAGGGCTACGAACGCGCGCGCGCTGTCGGCGTCAGCGAGATCGCCGTGTTCACCGCGGCATCCGAAGCGTTCAACCGCAAGAACATCAACGCGTCGATCGACGAATCCATCGAACGCTTCCTGCCGGTGATGAAGCGCGCCAGGGAAGACGGCGTGAAAGTGCGCGGCTATGTTTCCACCGTGCTGGGCTGTCCGTATCAGGGCGAGGTGCCGGTCAGCGACGTCGTGCGCGTCGCGCGCCGCCTGCACGAGGTGGGCTGCTATGAAGTGTCGCTGGGCGACACCATCGGCGTGGGCACGCCAGCCAAGGCGCGCGCCATGCTGAAGGCCGTGGCGCAGGAAGTACCCATCGCTGCACTCGCCGTGCATTTCCACGATACCTACGGGCAGGCGCTGGCCAACATCCTCGCCTGCCTGGAAGAAGGCGTGCGCGTGGTCGACAGCGCCGTGTCCGGCACGGGCGGCTGTCCGTATGCCAAGGGCGCCACCGGCAACGTGGCCAGCGAAGATGTGGTCTACATGCTGCACGGGCTGGGCATGGAAACCGGCATCGAGCTGGACATGCTGGTGGCCACCGGCGCCTGGCTGGCCGGCCAGCTGCACAAGGAAACGGCCAGCCGCGTGACGCGCGCGCTCACCGCGGCCTGAGCCCTCGGCGCCCTCGCGGCGCCTGGACGGCCGATTTTCATCCCCGCCCCGGGCCGTTTCGTCGCCCGCAGGGCCGGTTCCGTCGAAAAACGCGCGCCAGCGGCAGACCGGCTGGTTATTCTCCGACGCATCCCACTCATGGATGTCCTCGTGATGAAGAGCGTGTTCTTCGTAGCCCGCCTGGTCGTGTTCTGGTTCTTCGTGCTGCTGTTCGTGGTGCTGCTGCTCGCCAACAGCCCGCCGCTGCGCTACAGGGACACGGCGTCGATGTTCGTGCTGATCATCTTCCTGATCCTGATGATGGTGGTGACGAGCGCGGTGACGCACCTGCGCCGCGTGCGCCTGATCGCCGGCCATCTCGACGACAGCACCATGGGCAACCGCCAGCGGCGGCAGATCGAGATTCCGCTGGAAGCCGGCGAAGCGTTCGATCTGTTGGATGCCGCCATCCGCGAGTTGCCGCGCAGCGAAGACGTGGAAAGCGCACGCGACAGCCTGCAGATCCGCGCCAAGGTGCAGCGTCCCAAGGCGTACGGCACCAATCCGTTCGAACGGCTCGATCCGTCGCTGTGGTTCGGCCACGTGCGCAACCAGATCTTCGCCACGGTGACACCGCGCGAGGGCTCCGGCAGCGTCACCCTGATCTGCGAACCGGAAGCCGGCGCGTGGACCGACTGGTTCCGTGTGGACGACGGCACCAACCTGGAGAACGCCGAAGCCATCACACGCGCCGTGACCCGCCGCATCGCCGAAAAGCGCCGACAGGAACAACGTCGCGCCGCGCAGACGGAAAGCGAAAAGGAACGCACCGTGGCACGCCTGAACCTGCTTCATGCACAGGTGGAGCCGCACTTCCTCTACAACACGCTGGCCAGCGCACAGTACCTCACGCGCACCGATCCGCTGCAGGCCGACCACATGCTCGGGCATCTGATCCATTACCTGCGCCATTCGCTGCCGCAACGCGACGATGCACTGTCGCTGCTGGGCGACGAGCTGGAACGCACCCGCGCCTATCTGGAAATCATGCGACTGCGCATGGGGCCGCGATTGTCGCTGCAGATCGACGTGCCCGATACGCTGCGCGCCATCGCCATGCCGCCGATGATGCTGCAGACGCTGGTGGAGAACGCCATCAAGCATGGCCTCGAACCCAAGCCCGGCGGCGGCACGGTGTGGATCCTCGCGCGCCGCGACGGCGACACCGTGGCCATCACGGTGGCCGACGACGGTCGCGGCTTCAACGACGCCGCCGGCGGCACCGGCATCGGCCTGAAGAATGTGCGCGAGCGGCTGCGCCTGATCTACGGCTCCGAGGCATCGCTTTCAGTCGTCAGCAACGCGCCGGAAGGCGTGGCCGCCACCATCACCATTCCCTTGCGCAACGACTCCACGGACAACGCGTCGTGACCACTGCCATCCTTGCCGAAGACGAAACCCTGCTGCGCACGGCGCTGCGCGATCTGCTCGCGCGCGTCTGGCCGGAACTGGAGATCGTCGCGGAATGCGACGACGGCGCAAGCGCGCTCGAAGCGATCAGCGAGCAACGACCTGACGTGGCCTTCCTCGACATCCGCATGCCTGGCTTGAGCGGCCTGGAAGTCGCTGCCGCTGCGATCGAAGCAAGCCCCGAAACGCAGGTCGTGTTCACCACCGCCTACGACCAGTACGCCATCGATGCGTTCGAACATGGCGCGGTGGACTATCTGCTCAAGCCGATCACCGAAGCGCGCCTGGTCGCCACCATGCAGCGCCTGCAGACGCGCGCCGCGCCGCGTACAACCGATGCCGCCGCGCTGTCCCAGTTGCTGCGCGAAGTGATGCTACATCCGGGCTCGCGCAGCGAACCGCTCACCTGGATCACCGCCAGCACGGGACGCGAGACGCGCTTGATCATGGTGGACGACGTCGCCTATTTCCGCGCCGACAGCAAATACACCGTCGCCATGACGGCCGAAGGCGAAGCGCTGTTGCGCAAGCCTATCCGCGAACTGGCGGCCATGCTCGATCCGAACGTGTTCAAGCAGATTCACCGCTCCACCATCGTCAACCTGCGCGCGGTGGCCTCCATCGTGCGCGACGACACCGGCAAGGGCACGCTGCGCCTCAAGCAGCGGCCCGAGACGCTGGTGGTGAGCCAACCCTTCATGACGCTGTTCCGGAACATGTAAGCCCCGGAGTCACTCACCTGCCGAGCATCACAAGAGGTCACCATGGAAAAGCTGATCCTTTTGTTCTACCTGTTGCTGTCCCTTACGGGCTGCGAGCGAACGCAAACGGTGGTCACGCACGAGCTGGACAACGGCGTGGACCAGATCTACAGCAAGATCCAGATCACCGCCGAACTGGCCACCTTCCGCTGCCTGCGCAGCCGCAGCGGCCTGTGCCACTACACCGTGCTGGAACGCTCGTGCAGCACCAAGCGCGTGAACTGCGATCCGCCGATCACCGTGTTCACCATGCGCCAGGGCGACACGCTGCTGCTGTCGCATCTTCCTGACGATTTCGCCACCTGCGTCACCTCGGTGTCGACGCCCGATGGCGCCTGCGCCCAGCAATTGGCCGGCACCGGACACCGCACGCCCTGAACCGCTCTCGCAGCCCGGCGCCGGGCCTCGCTAGAATCGGACGCATCGACGGCGGGAGAACGCGATGCGGTGGCAACAAGGCAAGACCTGGATCGGCATGCTGACGGCCCTGACCGTCGCCAGCGCCACGGCGGCGACGGTGCCAGCCAAGGGCGACGTGCTGCTGGTGCCCGACCGCGTATGGACGGCCGATGGCGATACCGCCCACGCCGGCTGGGCCGTTCTGGTGCATGACGGCGCCATCGCCGCAGTGGGACCGGTGGATAGCGTGAAAGCACCAGTCAACGCGCAACGCATCACCCTGCCCGGCACCACGCTCACGCCGGGCCTGATCGACCTGCACTCCCATGTGTTCCTGCACCCGTATAACGAAACCCTGTGGAACGACCAGGTGCTGAAGGAACCGCAGGACTACCGCACGCTTGAAGCCGCCTCGCATGCCCGCGCCACGCTGATGGCCGGCTTCACCACACTGCGCGACCTGGGCACCGAAGGCGCCGGCTTCGCGGACGTATCGGTCAAGCGCGCCATCGACGAAGGCATGATTCCCGGCCCGCGCATGTTCGTAGCCACGCGCGCCATCGTGGCGACGGACAGCTACGGCCCGGGCCCACGCGGCTTTCGACCCGACATCGACCTGCCCGGTGGCGCGCAGGAAATCAGCGGCGTGGACGAAGCCATCCGCGCCACGCGCGAACAGGCAGGCCACGGCGCCGACTGGATCAAGCTCTACGCCGATTACCGCGTGGGCACGGATGGCAGTACGCAGCCCACGCTTTCGCTGGCCGAAATGAAAGCCATCGTGGATACCGCGCATCTTTCCGGCCGCCCGGTGGCCGCACACGCTTCCAGCGACGAAGGCGTGAAGCTCGCGGTGGAAGCGGGCGTGGACAGCATCGAGCATGGCTACGGCGCCAGCGAAGCAACGTTCCGCCTGCTCAAGCAACACGGCACCGCGTACGAGCCCACGCTCACCGCAGTGGAAGCCACGGCGCAATATTTCGAACACTACGTGCCGGGACAGAGCGAACCCACCGCACGCATGAAGGAAGCTGAGCGTGCGTTCCGCACGGCGTTGAAACTCGGCGTCACCATCGGCAACGGCAGCGACGTGGGCGTGTTCACGCACGGCGACAACTGGCGCGAGCCGGCCAACATGGTGCGCGACGGCATGACGCCGCCGCAGGCCCTGCACGCTGCCACCAATGTCGCGGCGCGCATCCTGCGTCAACAGGACAAGTTTGGCCGCATCGCCCCGGGCCTGCGGGCCGACCTCGCCGCGTTCACGGGCGACCCGAGCACGCACATCGACGATCTCCAGCATCCCGTCTTCGTCATGAAGGACGGCTCCATTTTCCGCACACCACAAGCCACGCCATGAACGATGTTCTGATTCGCCCCATCGAAGCACGCGACAACGCCGCCGTCGCCGACATCATCCGCACCGTGATGCCGGAGTTCGGCGCCGACGGCCCGGGCTTCGCCATTCATGACGCCGAAGTCGACGCCATGTACGAAGCCTATGCCCGTCCACGCAGTGCGTACTTCGTGGTGGAACGCGGCGGCAAGGTAATCGGCGGCGGCGGCATAGCGCCGCTGGAAAACGGCGAGGCGGACGTGTGCGAGCTGCGCAAGATGTATTTCCTGCCCGAGGCACGCGGCATCGGCGCAGGCAGCGCCATGATGCTGCGCTGCCTCGATGCAGCCCGCGAACGCGGTTTCCATCGCTGTTACCTGGAAACGCTCACCGGCATGGATGCGGCGCAAGCGCTCTATCGTCGCCATGGTTTCCGCGCGATCTGTGCACCCATGGGCGGCACCGGACATTTCAGTTGCGACCAGTTCTATCTGCGCGATTTGTAGGAGCACGTCATGGCCCGCGATCACCGCATCGATGCCTACATCCTCGAGGCGCCGCCATTCGCCCAGCCCATCCTCGAACATTTGCGCGACCTGGTGCACGAGGGCTGCCCGGAGGTGGAGGAAGGCATCAAGTGGAGCATGCCGTTCTTCAGCGTCAACGGCTCGCCCATGTGCCAGATGGCGGCGTTCAAGCAGCATTGCGCGTTCGGTTTCTGGCGCCACAAGGAAGTGACGGGCAGCGACCGGCGAGACGGCATGGGCCAGTTCGGCAAGCTCAGCTCGCTGAAGGACGTGCCGCCGAAGAAGACGCTCATCGCGCTGATCCGCAAGGCCAAGGCCTTGAACGAAAGCGGCGTGAAGGTGGCCCGCCCCAAGGCCGCGCCCAAACCCGCGCCGACGCTGCCGGACGATGTCGCCGCGTTGCTCGCCATGAAGAAGCACGCAGCCGCCCGCAAGACCTACGAGGGCTTTCCACCCAGCGCGAAACGCGACTACGTCGAGTGGATCACCGAGGCGAAAACCGAGGCCACGCGGCAGAAACGCATCGCCAGCACGCTGGAATGGCTCGCCGAAGGCAAGCGACGAAACTGGAAGTACGAATCATGCTGAAGGCCCCTGCCCTGCACTTCGAGATCGACGATCCCGAAGCACCCGAGGTAGCGCCGCTGCTGTTGCAACTGGACGGCTATCTGGCCGAGCTCTATCCCACCGGCAACATCCAGCCGGTACCGCTGGCGGAACTGAAGCAACCGAACGTGACCTTCCTCACCGCGCGTGTCGACGGCAAGCCCGTGGCCTGCGGCGCCTTCGTGCGTCATCGCGACTATGTGGAAGTGAAGCGCATGTACGTGCTGCCGGCATGTCGCGGACTGGGCCTGGGCAAGCAATTGCTTGAGGCGCTGGAGGCGGAAGTGGCGCGCAGCGGCGGCACGCTCGTCCGCCTGGAAACCGGCACGGCGCAGGCCGAAGCGCTGGAACTCTACGAGCGCGCTGGTTATCGTCGCTGCCCGCCCTTCGGCGAACACTCATCCAACCCGCGCAGCATCTGCATGGAGAAAGTTCTCGCATGATCCGTATTGCCCATGCCGACGATGCCACGGCCGTCCACGAGATCTACACGCCCTCGGTATTGCACGGCGTGGAAACATTCGAAACCGAACTTCCCGGCGTGGATACGATGCGCGAGCGCATGCTCACGCGCCTGCGCCATTACCCGTGGATCGTCTGGGAGGAACACGGCCGCGTGCTGGCCTATGCGTACGCCAGCCGTTTCCGCGAACGCGCGGCGTACGACTGGATCGCCGAAACCTCCATCTACGTGCACACCGACGCGCGCCGCCGCGGCATCGCCCGCAAGCTCTACGGCACGCTGCTCGATGCGATGCGCCTGCAAGGCATCAACCAGGCGGTGGGCGTGATCACCCTGCCCGGCCACAGCAGCGTGACCATGCATGAGGCCATGGGCTTCACGCCGGCCGGCGTGTGGCGCAGCTCGGGTTACAAGCTCGATGCGTGGTGGGACGTGGGCGTGTGGCAGTTGGAGCTGCAGCCGCCGGAAAACCCGCCCCGGCGCGTGCTGCCGTTCGCGGAGCTGCGTGAGACCGACGGCTGGACCGCGTTGCTGCAGCGCGCCAACGCCTGAGCCATTCCGCCCCTCGCCCAGGCCCGCGCGGCCAGGCCCCGTCCTCGGCTACCATTCCGTTTTTGGCATTACCGAGGACGTTCCATGCAGCTCAATCAGGTCAAGGCGATCATCACCGGCGGCGCCTCCGGTCTCGGCCATGCGGTGGCACAGCACATCGTCGCCAACGGTGGCCAGGTGTCCCTGTTCGACGTGAACGAGGACAAGGGCCAGGAAGCCGCCAAGGCGCTGAAGGGGCATTTCTTCCGCACCGACGTGACCTCCGAGGAAGGCGTCTCCGCCAACGTCGCTGCCGCACGCGATGCGATGGGCGGCCTGAACGTGGTGGTGAACTGCGCCGGCATCCTGGGCGCGGGCCGCATGCTCGGCAAGGACGGCCCGATGCCGCTCAACACCTTCGCCACCACGGTGATGGTGAACCTGGTGGGCAGCTTCAACGTCGCCAAGGCCGGCGCAGCGCTGATGCAGAACAACGAAGCCGGTGAAGACGGCGAGCGCGGCGTGATCATCAATACCGCGTCCGTCGCTGCGTTCGAAGGCCAGATCGGCCAGGCCGCGTATTCGGCCTCCAAGGGCGGCGTGGTCGGCATGACACTGCCGATGGCGCGCGAGCTGTCGCGCTTCGGCATCCGCGTGGCCACCATCGCGCCCGGCATCTTCTGGACGCCGATGGTGGATGGCATGCCGCCGCAGGTGCAGGAATCGCTGTCGGCTTCGATCCCGTTCCCGTCGCGCCTGGGCAAGCCGGAGGAGTTCGCCAACACGGTGGGCTTCATCCTCGGCAACGTCTACATCAACGGCGAAACCATCCGCCTTGATGGTGCCGTGCGTTTGCAGCCCAAGTAAAAGAACAGGAGATAGTGGAGAGTAGTGGGGAGTGAGAAATGCTCCCCGCTCTCCGCTCTCCGCTCTCTCTCACTCCTCACTCCTACTCACTCACTCCTGACCCTATGAAAGCTTCCGACGTCAAGAAAGGCAACGTGGTCGAACACGACGGCACCGTCTACCAGGTGCGCGACATCGAGCGCAGCTCGCCGACGGCGCGTGGCGGCAACGTCACGTTCCGCTTCACCATGTATTCGATCCCCGGCGGCCGCAAGTTCGACCTGAGCCTGCGCGCCGACGACGATCTCAAGGAAATGGATCTGGTGCGCCGCGCGGCGAACTTCTCGTACATGGACGGCGAAGCGTTCGTGTTCATGGACAACGAGGATTACACCCAGTACCTGCTCTCGTCGGAACTGGTGGGCGACAACGCCGGCTATATCGTGGAAGGCGTCGAGGGCTACTACGTGCAGCTGATCGACGACGCGCCGGTCGGCCTACAGGTGCCCACCAGCGTAACGCTCACGGTGGTGGACACCGCGCCGGAACTGAAGGGCGCCAGCGCCACCAAGCGCACCAAGCCGGCCAAGCTCAACACCGGCATCGAAATCCAGGTGCCGGAATACATCACCAACGAAGAGAAGGTGTGGGTGAACACGCTGACCGGCGAGTTTGCCGGCCGCGCCTGATCACTGCCGCAGGTTCGTCACGAAAGCGCCGGGGAAACCCGGCGTTTTTTTTCGGCTTGACGCGGTGGCACGGCTGCGGCACGTTCGCTTCTTCCCGCCCAGGAATGAATGCCGTGTCGCGTCCCCACGCCCCGCATGCTCGTTTCTTTCGTGCCCGCCACCTGCTGACGCCGCTGCTGCTCGTACTGGCGCTTTCCGCGTGCGCGCCGGCGCCGGTGCACAACCCCATCGCGCAATGGGTGCCTTCGCCCAACGTCGACGCGCGCCGACCGGTGCTCATCGTCATTCACTTCACCAACGAGCATTCCGCCGAACAGGCGCTGCACACGCTGCGCACGGCCAACAGCGGCGGGCCGGTGAGTTCGCATTACCTGGTCGGCAACGATGGCCGCATCTACCAGTTGGTGGCCGACAGCGAACGCGCGTGGCATGCGGGCGCGGGACACTGGGGCACGATCACCGACGTGAACTCCGCTTCCATCGGCATCGAGCTGGACAACGATGGCGACTCGCCCTTTACGCAGGTGCAGATCGACAGCCTGCTGCGCCTGCTCGCCGACCTCACCGATCGCTTGCGCATTCCGCGCACGCAGATCATCGGCCACGAAGACCTCGCGCCCGGACGCAAGGACGATCCCGGCCCGCGCTTCCCGTGGCAGCAACTGGCGCAGGCCGGCTTCGGCCTGTGGCCGCGCGTGGCGCTGGTCGATCCGCCGCCGGGGTTCGATCCGTGGTCGGCACTCGGCCTGATCGGCTATCCGCTGGACGACCGTGCGGCCACCGTGCGCTCGTTCCACCACCACTTCCGCGGCATGGACGGCGACACGCTGGACGATCAGGACCTGCGCATCCTGTTTGCGCTGTCGCGGCAGCTGGGTGCGACGGGCGGCACCACGCCATCCGGCGGCTGAGCGTCGTGCCGTCGCATTCGCTTCAGGCGGACTGAGGCAGAATCACCGTATTGCCAAGGAGCTTTGCGCGTCATGTCCTCGACGGGTTATTCGCTGCGCGCCACGGTCGTCGACAGCCTGCTCACCGCCAAGCGGCCGGACGTACCGGTGCGCGTGGTCTTGCGCAATACCGCGGCGGTCATCCTGCCGCTTGGCATTGGCATCGCCACCGGCCATCCCGGCATTGGCCTGGGCATTGGCGCCGGCGCGCTGGATACCATGTTCTCGGACCAGCCCGGTCCGTATCGCCAGCGCATGACGCGCCTGCTGCTGGCCTCGCTCGCCGCGGGCCTGGCGTCGCTGATTGGCTTCCTGATTGGCGACCAGCTGATTCCCATACTGTTCGCCACGGCGGCGTTCGGTTTCTTCGGCGGGCTGCTGGTGGTGTTCGGTCCCGACATGGCCCGCGTGGGCATGACCAGCATGATCCTGCTGGTGGTCACCGCCGCCACGCCGCGTCCCTTGAACGAAGCGCTGGGCGCTTCCGCGCTGATCTTCGCCGGCGGACTCCTGCTGACGCTGTTTTCGGTGGCGGCGTGGCCGCTGCAACGCTATCGACCCGAGCGGCATGCGCTGGCGGCGGTGTATCGCGGCCTGTCGACGCTCGCGCGCCAGCAGGAACACGACGACGCCGACGTGCCCGCGCTCACCGATGCCATGACCACGCTGCAACACACGCTGCTGGGGCGGCATCACGCGCGCGGCCGTGCGATGGAAGCCTTCGGCGTGCTGCTGGAACTGGCCGAGCGCATCCGCCTCGAACTTACCGCCATGGCGGAGCTGCGCGCCAACCCCACCATCCATGCGATGTTCCGCGGCGACGCGGCGCGCGTGCTGGCCGCCATCGCGGATGCACTGGAAGCGGCCGAGTCGCCGCAGCAGGCGGAACACGCCTTGCAGACACTGCAGGCGAGCGAGAACGCCTTGCTCGGCGATGGCGGCAATGCGGACGGCCTGGCCACGCACATCCACGCGCTGTCCGGCCAGTTGGCCGCTGCGGTACGTAATGCGAACTGGGCAGGCAGCCGTGGTGAATTGCGCGCGGCGGACGCGGAAACGCCCCTGCCGGCGGCGCTGCGCAGCAGCTCGACGCGCGCCACGCTGCGCGCCAACCTCACGCCACATTCGGTGGCGTTCCGCCACGCCGTGCGCAGCGCGGTCACGCTCACCGCCACGTTGTTCGTGTCGCGCGAGCTTGGCCTTCCCCACGGCTACTGGCTGCCGATGACGGCGGCCATCGTGCTGCGTCCGGATTTCGCCGCCACCTTCAACTTCGGACTGCTGCGCGTGGTCGGCACCATCCTGGGCCTGGTGCTCACCACCGCCTTGCTGCACTTCACGCCGCACGATGCGTGGGCGCACCTCGCGTTGATGGCGGTGCTGTGCATGGGCTTTCGCTATCTGGCCACCGCGCACTATGGCGTGGCGGTAGCGGCGCTCACCGGCACGGTGGTGATCCTGCTGTCGTTCGAGGGCGTGAACTCCAGCGACGCGGTGCTCGATCGCGTGATCAACACCGCGCTGGGCAGCGGCATGGCCTTGATCGCCTATGTGCTGTGGCCCACCTGGGAACGTGCGCGTGCACGCGTGGCGCTGTCGGACATGCTCGACGCCTACGCCGATTACCTCAGCGCGCTGGCCCATCCCGAACGCCGCGACGGCCGCCGTGAGGCACGCACCGCCGCGCGCACGGCACGCAGCAACGCACAGGCTTCACTCGATCGCATGCGCGCCGAACCGGCCACGCCGGCCACGCTGCTGGAACTGGCCAATGCGCTGTTCGCCAACAGCAATCGCCTGGCGCGCACGGCCATGACCCTGGAAGCGCTTATCGACGACCACCACGACCTGCCCGAGACGGCGGAAATGTGCGCGTTCGTGGATCACTCCGCCACGGCCATGCATCAAATCGCCGCCGCGTTGCGCGCGCAACGCACGCCGGAACAGTTGCCCGACCTGCGCGGCCTGCAACGCACCCTGGCGACGCTGCTCAACATGGCCGAGGACCGCCAGGCCGCCGAACTGCTCACGCGCATCAGCGACCGCCTGGTGGACAATGTGAACACGCTGGCCCACATCACCGGCCGCAGCCACAGCAAGTCCGCGGCAACGGCCTGAAGGGTTCAGCGAGGGTCAGGCGCCGACGCTGCGACGCACGGCGTCGATGTCGCGCACGGCGCGTACTTCGATGCGGCCGGTGCGTGCCCACGGAAATTCCGCAGCGATGCGCACGGCCTCGTCCATGTCGGCCGCTTCGATCAGGTTGAAGCCGCCGAGGTATTCCTTGGCTTCCGCGAAAGGACCGTCCATCACGCTCATCTTGTTGTCGCGCATGCGCAGCGATTTGGCTTGCGCGGGCGATTCGAGCTGCATGGAGTCGAGCAGGCAGCCCTCGGCACGCAATTCGTCGGCGTGCACGAAGCAGCCGTGCATCATCGTGTCGAACTCACCCGGCGGCAGGGCCTCGAGCAGGGTGTCGTCGTTGTAGATCATGACCAGGAACTTCATGTTGCCTCCCATGGCAAACGGACGCCGTTGCGCCCGACATGATGCCGGTAAAACGTTACGGGATGCACGTTCAGCGTGGTATCGGTTCATGGGTCGGCTGGGGGAATCTCGCCATAGCTGAGCCAGGCGGCCGGCGGCGCCGGTTTACGCTGCACCGCGCCGAGACGGCACCCCGCCCCTGACTTACACTCGGGGCATGCTCAAAATCGACACGCATGCCCATATCCTCCCGCGCGACTGGCCCAACCTCGCCGCCAAGTTCGGCGACGAGCGCTTTCCCGTGATGATCCACAACGACGGGCGCCATCGCATCTACAAGGACGGCAAGTTCTTCAGGGAGGTGTGGGACTCGGCGTTCGACCCGCAACAGCGCATCGACGACTACGCGCGCTTCGATGTGAGCGTGCAGGTGGTGTCCACCGTGCCGGTGCTGTTCTCGTACTGGGCGCCGGGCTACCAGGCGCTGGAGCTGCATCGCCATCTGAACGACGAGACGGCGCGCATCTGCAACGACTACCCGCGCCACTACGCCGGCATCGGCACGGTGCCGCTGCAGTCGCCCGACCTGGCCATCCGCGAACTGGAACGCTGCATCGACGAACTCGGCCTGCAGGGCGTGCAGGTGGGTTCGCATTGCAACGACTGGAACCTCGATGCGCCCGAACTGTTTCCGTTCTTCGAAGCGGCGGCGGATCTGGGCGCGGCGGTGATGGTGCACCCGTGGGACATGATGGGCACGGCTTCCATGCCCAAGTACTGGCTGCCCTGGCTGGTGGGCATGCCGGCCGAGCAATCGCGCGCCGCGTGCTGCCTGGTGTTCGGCGGCGTGCTGGAACGCCTGCCCAAGCTGCGCGTGATGCTGGCGCACGGCGGCGGCAGCTTCCCGTGGACCATCGGCCGCATCGAGCATGGCTTCCGCATGCGCCCGGACCTGGTGGCCACCGACAACCCGCGCAACCCGCGCGAGTACCTGCAGCGCCTGTATTTCGACTCCTGCGTGCACGACCCGGCCGCCCTGCGCTATCTCCTGGATGTGACAGGGGTCGAGCGCGTGATGCTGGGGACCGACTATCCTTTCCCGCTGGGGGAACAGCATCCTGGCAGCGGCATCGAGTCACTCGGGCTCGACGACGTGGCCCGCGCGCGGCTCTTCCATGGCACCGCCCTGGATTGGCTGGGGCTGCCGCTCAACCGTTTCGAACCTCACACCCTTGCACAGGAAAAGGCATGAGCGTCTTCCGCAACATGATCATCGCCGCCGCCCTGGCGCTGACCGGAGCCGCGCACGCCGCCGACGTCAGCATGGCCGGCGGCAGCGTCACCTTCAGCACGCCCGACCAGTGGATGGGCATCATGGAAACGCAGGGCGACCCTGAGGTACGCGTGTTCCAGGTACCCGACCCCTCGCCCAGCGGCAGCAGCAGCCTGGCCCGCGTCACCATCACCGTGAAGCAGGTGGGCAGTGCCGGCGAATTCCAGCAATACGTTTCCGGCGCCATGGGCAAGGCCAAGGCGCTTACCGGCTACCAGGCCGTCAACGGCGGCGCGCCGGACAACTTCGTCTACACGGCGCAGGAAAACGGCGCGCCATACAGCTACAGCGAGCGTTACTGGTTCAAGGACAACCACGCCATCCAGTTGCGTTGCGTGCGTCCGGCACAGGGCCAGGCCGGCGCCGCGTGGCGTACCTCCTTCGACAAGGGCTGCGATGCCATTGCCGCGCGCCTGAAGTAAGTCGTCATCCACGTCGTGCCCCGCTGCGGGCACGACGCTTCTGCAAGAGATTCCCGATGTCCGCTCCGTTCGAAGCCACCCTCGCCTGGGCGCAGTCCCAGGATGCCGCCGATCCGCTGCGCGGCTTTCGCGATGAATTCCTGATCCCGAAGCACGCGGGTCGCGACGTCCATTACTTCTGCGGCAACTCGCTGGGTTTGCAGCCGCGCGCAGTGCGGCCAGCCTTGAGCGCCGAACTCGATTCGTGGGCGGACCAGGCGGTGGAAGGCCACTTCCGCGGCGACCTGCCGTGGATGGATTACCACGAGTTCGTGCGCGACGACCTCGCCACCGTGGTGGGCGCGCAACCATCCGAAGTGGTGGCGATGAATACGCTGGGCGTGAACCTGCACCTGATGATGGTGAGCTTCTATCGCCCCACGCCGGAGCGTCACGCCATCCTGATCGAAGCCGGTTCGTTCCCCACCGATCGCTACGCCGTGGAATCGCAGGTGCGCTTCCACGGTTACGACCCGGCCACGTCGCTGATCGAACTGCAGGGTGACGAAGCGAACGGCACGATCTCGATGGAAGCCGTCGAACGCGTGCTGGCCGAACACGGTTCGCGCATTGCGCTGGTGATGTTGCCGGGCGTGCAGTACCGCACGGGCCAGGCATTCGACCTGGCCGCCATCACGCGCCTGGCCAGTCGCCACGGTTGCATGGTGGGTTTCGACCTGGCGCACGCGGTGGGCAATCTGCCGCTGCAACTGCATGACGTCGGTGCGGATTTCGCTATCTGGTGCAGCTACAAGTACCTCAACAGCGGCCCGGGCGCGGTGGGTGGCGCCTTCGTGCATGAGCGCCATGCACGCACCACGCTGCCGCGCTTCGCGGGCTGGTGGGGCCACGATAAGACCAGCCGCTTCCAGATGGGGCCGCAATTCGTGCCCACGTATGGCGCGGACGGCTGGCAGCTCAGCAATCCGCCGATTCTCGCGCTCGCGCCGCTGCGCGTGTCGCTGGAGATCTTCCGTCGCGCCGGCATGTCGAAGCTGCGCGAGAAATCGTTGCGCCTCACCAGTTATCTGGAATGGCTGGTGCAAACGCAGCTGGGCGACGTGCTGGAAGTGGTGACGCCGAGCGATCCCGCGCGTCGCGGTTCGCAGCTTTCCATTCGCGTGCTCGGCGGCCGCGAGCGTGGCCGCGCGCTGTTCGACGACCTGGTGGAACACGGCGTCATCGGCGACTGGCGCGAGCCCGACGTGATCCGTATTTCGCCCACGCCGCTGTACAACCGCTACGCCGACTGCGTGGCCTTCGTGGAAGCCACGCGGCGCTGGGCGCAACGCGGCTGATCAAACAGCGCGGTTCAGGCCGCGCCGCGCCATCGCATCCACCACGAAGGCGAGGCCGCACAACGCAAGGCCGACGGCGCATACGCCCGTCCACCCCGCGGCAGCCCATGCACTGCCGGCCGCGACGGCGCCCGCGCCACCGCCGATGAAGAACACGCCGACGAAGAGTCCGTTGAGTCGGCTGCGCGCGGCCGGATCGAGCATGTTGATCGCGCGCCGTCCCAGTGTCTGGTCGCCAACCGCGCCGGCATCGATCACGATGGCGGCCGCTACAAGCAAGCCCAGCGCCGCGCGCGAATGCTGCGCGATATCCATGCCGAACCAGCCCGCGCCAGCCACGCCCGCCAGCACGAAGCCCAGCGTCGCCACCACATGCGCGATAGGCATGCCCACCACGCTGTAGCCACGATCGCCTGCCCTTCCCGCCAATGGCGCCACCACCGTACCGGCCACACCGGCGAGCGCGAACCAGGCCAGGCTGCGGCTATCCAACGAAAACGGCGCCTGCACCAGACGCAGCGCAACGCCGGTCCAGAAGGCACTGAACGCCGCCATCACGATGGCTGCCGAAATGGCGTAGCGACGCAGCACGGGTTCATCGCGCCATAGCGTCCACAGCGACGCGATCAATCCACGATAAGACGTGTGCACCGGCGGCTGCCGACGCGGCAAGGCAAACCACAACATCACGGCGAGCAACGCATCGAACACGCCGAGCAACCCGTAACAGGCGCGCCATCCCCACGTTCCTTCGACCAGGCTGGCGAACGGACGCGACAGCAGGATGCCCAGCATCACGCCGCTCATGACATTGCCCACGGCGCTGCCGCGATGCTCCGGCCTGGCCATGGCCGCCGCCAGCGGCACCAGGATCTGGATCGCGCACGAGGTCGCACCCGCCACGCACACCGCAAGCAACAACCACCATGCCTGTTGCGCCACCGACGCCGCGCACAGCGCCAGCGCACAGGCGAGCAACGTGATGGTGGTCAGGCGCCGGTTTTCGAACAGGTCGGCCAGCGGCACCACGAAAAGCATGCCCACGGCGTAACCCAGCTGCGGCAGCATCGCCACCAGGCCCGTGAGCGACGACGGCAGGTGCATGGCGCGAGCCACCGGGCCCGCCAGCGGCTGCGCGGCGGTGAGGTTGATGATGATCACGCCCACGGCAAACGCGAACAGCAGCGTCAGCGGCGTGGTCAGTTCTGCCTGCACCTCGTCTGCGACGGCGTCGATGCGGCGGCGGGAGGGATAGCGCATGGTTAGGCCTTGCCAATCGGTAGGCCAGCGATGCTAAATAGCCGATCATCATGATGACAGTGAATAATCATCATAGTTTTCATGCGCACTACGCATGCCATGCGGGACGATGTAATCATGAATACGCGAGATGTGAGGGCCTTCATTGCCGTGGTGGACACGGGCTCCATCGTGCAGGCCGCGACGCAGCTGCATCTCACCCAGCCGGGCGTGACGCGTCGCGTGCAAAGCCTGGAGGCCTTGCTGGGCGTGGAGCTGCTGGACCGGCAGTCCAAGCCGTTGCGCCCCACCGCCGCGGGGCGCGAGATCTACCAGAAGGGCCGCGACCTGCTGCACGCGGAAGCCGATCTGCTGGCCTTTGCGCGTACCGATATCGAGCCGGGCGGCGAATTGCGGCTGGGCATGCCGCCGTTCCTGGCCGACCGCGCGCTCACCACGCCCATCGACGCGCTGCGCTCGCGCTATCCAAACCTCGCGCTGCGCATTCTTGCGGCGTGGTCGCTCGGGTTGGTGGAGCAGGTTGAAAGCGGCCTGTTGGATGCGGCGGCGGTGGTGCTGTCCGAACACACACCGCCGCCGGCGAACATGACCTCGCACGCGTTCGATCGGCAACCCCTGCGCATCGTGGCCGCGCCTTCGCTGGGCCTGCGCGCGCGGGCCACGCTCAAGGATCTCGCCGCGTTCCCCTGGGTGCTCAGCCAGAACGGTTGCGGCATGCGCTCCACATTGCGGCGAGCCATGGAAGAACGCGGCCTGCCCTGCAACGTGGGCGTGGAAGCCTTCGGCGCCGATCTTCAGCTTTCCCTGGTGGCGCGCGGCGCGGGCATCGGCGTCATCACGCCCGACCTGCTTGCCGCCAGCAGCTATCGCAGCCAGCTGAAACTCGTCACCGTCACCGACTTCCAGATGGACATGATTGCCTGGCTCATCCACCGGGCATTGCCGCCGCGCTTGGAAGCCCCGGTCGCCATGCTGCTGGATCAGCTCAAGGCGGTGATGTCGAAACGGCCACGGTCGCGCCAAGCGTCTTGAATGGACGTCCATCCGCCGGGCGACGCGTGCGCAACGGGCAGGCTTGCCCCATGATGGACCCACCCAAGACAAGGAATGGCCATGCGCAACGCACTGCTTGCCCGACTGACCTGCCTGATCGCCCTGCCGTTCGCCGCTTGCTTGGCCCATGCCGAAACACCTGCCGCCATTCCAAGCGGCGATGAATTGACCCGTACCATTGCGTCGCTCGACACCAAGGTGTTCGACGCCTACAACCACTGCGACCTGAAGACCTTCGGCGAATACTTCAGCACTGACGTGGAGTTCTATCACGACAAGGGCGGGCTGATGACCTCGCGCGACGCCGTGGTGGAGGCCACGCGCCGCAACATCTGCCACAAGGTGCGCCGCGAACGGGTGGGCAACATCGAGGTGTATCCGATCAAGGATTACGGCGCCATCGAGATCGGCACGCACAAGTTCTGCCAGATCGACACAGGCAAGTGCGAAGGCATGGGCAAGTTCTTCCACATCTGGCGCTACCAGAACGGCCAGTGGCAGCTCACGCGCGTGATGAGTTACGACCATCACCCGATATCGCCCGCCAAATAATCACGCACGTCTTGCAGGTGCGCATTAATCCAGGCGACTTTCCGGGTGGCGCACCTGCCCTGCTCCACGCACCACGAAGCGCTCGATGGTCAGCGATTCCGCGCCCATGGGCCCGTAGGCATGCAGGCGTGTGGTGGAAATGCCGATCTCCGCGCCCAGCCCCAGCTGGCCGCCGTCGGAAAACCGCGATGAGGCGTTGACCATCACCACCGCTGACCGCAGCGACTGCACGAATCGCTGCGCCGTCGACTTATCGCTGGTGGCGATGACCTCGGTGTGATCGGAGCCGTAGCGGCGGATGTGTGCGATGGCATCTTCGACGCTATCCACCACGCGAATGGCGATGATCAGGTCGAGGAACTCGGCGGCGTAGTCGTCTTCGTCGGCGGCGCTTGCTTCGGGCACCAGCACCCGCGTTGCTTCGTCGCCGCGCAACGCCACGCCACGCGCGCCGAGCGCCGCAGCGGCTCGTGGCAGGAAGCTCGCCGCCACGTCGCGATGAACCAGCAGCGTTTCCAAGGCGTTGCAGACGCCTGGGCGCGACGTCTTGCCGTCGATCAACAGATTCAACGCCAAGCCCAGGTCGGCGGCGCGATCCACATACAGATGGCACACACCCTTGTAGTGCTTGATCACCGGCACGCGCGCATGTTCCGCCACGAAGCGGATCAACCCTTCCCCACCACGCGGAATGGCCAGATCGATGATGTCGCTCAATTGCAGCAAGGCCACCATGGCCTCGCGGCTGAGATCCTCCACCAACGTGACGGCTGCCTCGGGCAAGCCGTGCGCGCGCAGTGCCTCATGCAGCGCCGCAGCAATGGCGCGATTCGAATGAATGGCCTCCGATCCGCCGCGCAGCATCACCGCATTGCCCGCCATCAGGCACAGCGCCGCGGCATCGGCGGTGACGTTGGGGCGCGCTTCGTAGATCATCGCCACCACGCCGAGCGGAATACGCACGCGCTCCACCACCACGCCATTGGCAAGCGCTTCGCGCCGCGTGACGACGCCGACGGGATCGGGCAGCCCGGCCACGTCGCGCAGCGCTGTGGCGATGGCGGCCACGCGGGCGCCATCCAGTCGCAGACGATCCAGCATGGCGCCCTGCACGCCCTTGTCTTTCGCTTCCTGCATGTCACGGGCGTTCGCGGCGAGTACGTCGTTGACACGCCGTTGCAGGGAAACGGCCATGTCGCGAAGCAACGCACGCTTGGCCGAGGTATCGAGCGTGGCCAGCAGCGGCACGGCATCGCGACAGGCCAGCGCCAACGAACGGATGTCGCTCATGCGTCGATATCTCCGGTGGTCTCGATGTCGGCCATGGTGGCCAGATCATCGCGATGCACGATCTCGGCGCCGTAGCTGTAACCCAGCACCGCGTCGATGTCGCGACTGTGGCGTCCGGCCAGGCGCTTCACTTCACCGGCGCCGTACTGGCTGATGCCGCGTGCCACCGGACGGCCCGACCCTTCGATGATTTCGACCAGGTCGCCGCGATGGAATTCACCACTGACGGTGAGCACACCACCAGGCAACAGCGAGGCCTTGCCACTGGCAAGCGCGCGCACGGCACCCGCATCCACCTCGATGTGTCCTGGGGCCGCCGGAGCATGACGAAGCCAGTATTTGCGCGCCTGCATGCGGGTGCGGGCTACCGCGAAGAACGTGCCGTGCAGTTCGCCCTGCACGAGGGCACTGACGGCCACATCATTCCTTCCGCTGAACAGTGCCGTGGGAATGCCCGCCGCAGCGGCCTTGGACGCCGCCTCCAGCTTGGTGCGCATGCCACCCGTACCAACGGCGCTGCCGCTGCCGCCGGCCATGGCCAGCACCTCGGCGGTCAACGACTCCACGCGACCGATCGGAACGGCGTTCGGATCGCGGCGCGGGTCGGCGGTATAGAGCGCGTCGATGTCGGAAGCGATCAGCAGCACATCGGCATCGACCAAGGCCGCGACGATGGCGGCGAGGTTGTCGTTGTCGCCGAGCTTCAACTCGTCGACGGCCACCGTGTCGTTCTCGTTCACCACCGGCAACACGCCAAGCAGCAACAACTCGCGCAACGTGGCGCGTGCATTGAGGTAGCGGCGTCGATTGCGCAGGTCGTCATGGGTCAGCAGCACCTGCGCCACGGGACGAGGAACCAGCGACTGCCACAACGCGATCATCGGCGCCTGACCCAATGCCGCCAACGCCTGGCGTGCCGCAAGATCGCCACCACCGGGCGCGTGGGCGCGCAACTGCGCACGCCCCGCTGCTACCGCACCGGACGACACCAGCACCACTTGCCTGCCGGCCTCGTGGCTCGCCTGCATGAAGTGCGCGAGGGCGGTGGCATAGCGCGGCGTCAGACCGCCGCCGTCGGCAGCCAGCAGGTTGCTGCCCACCTTCAACACGGCACGTCGCCAGAGGGGCAGCGCCTGCGCAGGGGCGAGATGCGAGCGCTGCCCTTCCGTCATACGCGAGCGCCCTGTAGTGCTTCGGCGCGATCCACGTGATGACGGGTCGAAAAAAACATCAGCATGCGGAGATCGCCATCGTGGCCGCGCTGGCAAGGTTCGGCACTACGCTTACTGACGGTCCCCATGCCGGTCTCCGTTTAGCCGTCCAGATGGCTGAGTCTGTCGCGCAATAGATCCAGGCGCAAATCATTGCCGGAACCAGGCGACACGCGGGCCGCCAGGCTGCCCTCGGGCGTGCGCCCCTCGCCTGCCGACGCCGCGGCATCGGCTGCCGCGCGATACGCGTCGCGGAAGGGCACGCCCGCCGCCGCCTGCTCGATGGCCACGTCGGTGGCGTACATGGCCGGCTCGATGGCCGCACGCATGGCTGGTTCGTTCCACGCCATGCGGGCCAGCAGGTCGGGCACCAGCTCCAGTGCGGCCAGGCCATGACGGCAGCCGTGGAACAGCGAACCCTTGGAGAACTGCAGGTCACGCTGGTAGCCGGAAGGCAACGAGAGCAATTGCTCGATCTCGGTGCGCGCCGCCGCCACGCTGGCGTAGCTGGCACGCAGCAGTTCGACCACGTCCGGGTTGCGCTTGTTCGGCATGATGGAGCTGCCGGTCGTGTATTCGGACGGCAGCTTCACGAAGTTGAATTCCGCCGTGGTGAACAGCGAGAGATCCCACGCCAGTCGGCGAACGTCCAGCAGCGCGCCGGCAATCGCTTCCAGCACGGCCATTTCAAACTTTCCGCGCGAGAGCTGCGCGTAGATCGGCGACACCTGCATGCGGGCAAAGCCAAGCGCCTGCGTGGTGTGCTCGCGATCCAGCTTGAGGTTCACGCCGTAGCCGGCTGCGGTGCCCAGCGGATTGGCGTCGATCAGCAACGCGGTCTGCTGCGCGCGCAGCGCGTTGTCGATGAAACCTTCGGCGAAGCCCGCAAACCACATGCCGGTGGACGACACCACCGCGCGCTGGAGATGCGTATAGCCCGGCAGCGGAATGGCCGGCTGGGCCGCTCGATCAAGGCATACCTGGGCGATGGCGCGGCAATGCTGTTCGAGCGCGGCCAACTGTTCCTTCAGCCACAGGCGCGTGGCCACCAGGATCTGGTCGTTGCGGCTGCGGCCCGTGTGCACGCGGCGGCCTGCGTCGCCAAGACGCTCGGTAAGGCGTGCCTCGATGGCCGAGTGACCATCTTCATAGCGGTCGTCGAGCACGAAGCTGCCGACACGAAAATCATCGGCCAGCGTGTCGAGTTCGCGCTTGAGCGCGGCGGCTTCGTCGGCACTCACCACGCCGATATTGGCGAGGCCTTCCACGTGCGCCTTGCTGGCGGTGATGTCATGCAGGAAGAATTCGCGGTCCAGCAGCACGTCGTCGCCGGCGAGAAACGCCATGATGCGCGCGTCGATCTTGATGTCGGATTTTTGCCAGAGGGGTTGGGTCATATGAAAATCCTTGGAGAAGTACGGATATAGAAGTGAGAAAAAAGAGAAGGCCAGAACAGGCACTCTCACCACTCACTGCTCTTCACTCACTCCTCGCATCTAGACGGGAATCGCGGTGTATTCGTCCACGCCAATGGCGCGATTGATGTTCTGCATCGCCTGCGTCGCCGCACCCTTCAACAGGTTGTCCAGCGTCGCCACCACCACCACGCGCTTGCCGTCGTTGGATACCGCAAACCCGCCGATATCGACGTGATGCTTGTGCGCGATATGGCTGACCCACGGCGCCTCGTCCACGACGTGCACCAGCTTCTCGCCCTCGTACGCGCCGTTGAAGCGCTGGACGATCTCCTCGCGCTTCACGGGACGGGCAAGGTAGAGGTTGGTGGTGACGGTGAGGCCGCGGAAGTGCGGCGCCACGTGCGGCATGAATTCCACTGGCAGGTTGAGATGCCGGCTGGCTTCCTTCTCGTGCGTGTGACCGGTGAGCGAATACGGCATCAGGTTGTCGCGCAGCTTTTCCGGGTTGTTCTTGTCCGACGGCGTGGTGCCTGCCCCCGAATAACCCGATACACCGAAGCTCACCGGCGGCGCCGCCAACAGATCCTTCAGCGGCGCGATGGAAAGCTGGATCGCCGTGGCGTAGCAGCCCGGATTGCTGATGCGCTTTTCGCCGCGCCACAACTGGCGGGTGAGTTCGGGCAGACCGTAATACCACTTTTCGTTGAAGCGGTAATCGGCGGAAAGGTCGACGATGATCGTTTCGGGCTTGGCCTTATCGATCGCCTCGACATACGGCTCAGCCTTCCCATTGGGGAGCGCGAGCACGACGACGTCCGCCCGCTGGGCGGCCACGGCGTCGGCATCGAGGCTGGCATAGCGCAGTTCGCCGGTGAAGCCGTCGACGTTGTCGGCGACACGCTGTCCATCCAGCTCACGCGAAGAGACAAACGCCAACTCCAGCGCCGGATGCGCTGCCACCAGGCGGATGAGTTCGGCGCCGGTATGGCCGCGTGCGCCGACAATGCCGATGCGTTGTTTGGTCGTGCTCATGTCTCAGTCCACCAGGGTCGGCTGGCGCTGCGCGCAATGCGCGACGCAGCGGGCAATCGTGTCGAAATCTTCAAGGCCGTACCAGAACACTTTCCAGCGCGGCTGCTTGAGGCAGCCATCCGATTCGGCATAGTAGAAATGATTCACCGTATTGCCGTGGCGGGAGCGCCAGAACAGCTGCGGGTTCTCCTCGCGCATCACCTGCCACACGGCGCGACCGAGGCCTTCGCCTTGCGCGTCGTCCAGCACGGCAAACTTGTCGAGATACGGCAGGCCATCTTCCATGGTGAGGATCATCGCGGTGCGATAGTTCTCGCTCACATAGACGCGGAACGGCTTGGTGCGCTCGAAGTAGTCCGGCACCAGCGTGCGGCCGAAGCTGGACTCGATCAGCTCGCGCATGCGCGCCAGGTCGATGCCTTCCCACGATTCGAAGCGCTTCACCTTCTCGCCGCGGCGCACCAGCGTGCCCGAGCCCTTGTGCGTGAACAGCTCCTTCGCCAGCTCCGAGGGCTTGGTGATGGACACCGATGAGGTAAGCGGAAGATCGTTCAGCAGATCGGCGATCTGCTCGATCTTCAGGCGCATGCCGCCGTTGATCCACGGCTGCGACATCAGGTGCTCGAACTCGGTGCTGAGGTTGATCGAGTCGATGATCTTGCCCTGGTCGTCGAGCAGGCCACCGGTGCCGGTGAGGAACACGATCTTGTACGGCTGCAGCACGCGCACCAGCTCGTTGGCGGCGAAGTCGGCGTTGACGTTGAGGATCTGGCCCTCGTCCGTCTCGCCCAGGCTGGCGATCACCGGAATGGAGCCCGCACGCAGGCTGGCCTCGATGGGCGCAAGGTTGATGCTGCTGACCTTGCCGACCAGGCCATAGGTGTCGCGGTCCAGGTAGCTGGCCGTGAACACGCCCGAGGGCACCGACGTGGCGCGCGTATCCATGGTCTGCAGTGCTTCGACAAGGCGCAGGTTCTGCTCCTGGAACACCTTGCGCACGATGGACAGCGCCTTGGGCGTGGTCACGCGCAGGCCGTTCACCGTGTGCTTCTCGATGCCGGCGGCCGAAAGTTCTTCGTCCAGCTGCGGGCCGGCGCCGTGCAGCACGATGGGCGTCAGGCCCACCTGCTGCAGGAAGGTGAGCGACGAGGTGAGCGCCGGCAGATCGTCGCGCAGCACCGCGCCACCGACCTTCACCACGGCGAAGCGCTTGGCGTCGAGCTGCGAGAAGCGCTTGAGGTATTGCTGGATTTCCTTCGCGCTCCCCATGCTCGAAAGCAGGCGGACGATGGTTTTCCGGGTGTGCTTGTGGGCTTCCATCATTATCCTTTGCGCTCATCCATGATCGCGAGAGTCAAAAAGCGGCCTTCCCTGGCCGCACTTTTCATCGATGATGCGGTAGATGGTGTCGGCGTAGTGCTGCAATTGTTCGAGCGAGACCCACTCGTCGGCGGTATGCGCCTGCGCGATGTCGCCGGGGCCGTAGACGAAGCTGATGTAGCCGGCGGCAGAGAACAGCGCCGCTTCCGTCCAGAAGTCCACGGCGTTGCCGATGGGGATGTTCAGCTCGTCGGCCAAGTCGCGTGCGGCGAGGCGGCGCGCTTCGGCGGTGGCGGTGTCGCCGGCCGGCAGCGAATCGCCGCGGAACAGTTCCTCGAACTCCACCGGCTGCGGTTCCACCAGCGTGCGGAAGGTGTGCAGCAGCTCGTTCGGCGCCATGGTCGGCAGCGGACGGAAACCGAAGCGCACATCCGCCGACGGCGCGATCATGTTGGCCTTGATGCCACCATCGACGCGACCGATGTTGAAGCGCAAACCGGTCAGCCCGCCAAAGCGCTCATGCGCCTGCTTCTCGACATAGTCGAGCGCCGCTGCGCCCCAGCGCACGGCCTGGTGCACGGCGCTGTCGCTGGGCTTCTGCTCGCCCGAGGCATGGCCGGCGCTGCCCTTGAAGCGCATCTGCACCGAATGGATGCCGCGGTGCGCAAGCACGGCTTCACCCTTGGTCGGCTCGGCCACGATGATGGCGTCGTACGCTGGCTTGTCCTTGAGGAATCCAGCGATGCAACGAGGATCGTTGGCTTCCTCGTCGGTGGAAAGCAGCAACGCCATGTCACCCTTGGTCACGTTGGCCACGGCAACAAGCGCAGCGGCCGCACCCTTGATGTCGCAGGCACCCAGGCCGATGGCGCGGTCCTCCGTCACGCGCAGCTCATGCGGGCTGGCCGTCCAGTGCGGCGAGTCGGGCACCGTATCCAGATGCACGTTGAACAGCACTTTCGGCGTGCCGCGCACGGCGTACAGGGTCACGGCACCTGCGCCGTAATCGGTCACGGTGACGTCGAAACCCGGCAGGTTGTCGCGCAGGTAATCGAAGATGCCGCCGGTACCGATTTCGCGCGGCGGATTGCGCGTGTCAAAGCTGACCAGTGCGCGGAGATGTCGAAGGGTGTCGTCGAGAAGGGCGCTCATGCGATCCGGATGGTGAAGGGTTGCGTCAAGATTTCCTGAATCGTCATCCCCGCGCAGGCGGGGATCCAGTGACTTTCGCCGTGACGCCACTAAGGCGCTGGATTCCCGCCTGCGCGGGAATGACGAGCAAAGGAATCAGCGATTGATCTCAGCCCACAGCGTGCTGCTCATGCCGAACAGCTTGATGAAGCCCTCGGCTTCCTCCACGCCCCAGTCGGCCGATTGCGCGTACGTCGCGCCCTTGGCGTTGAGGATGTGCGGCGAGCGCACTTCCACGGCGGTGACCTGCGCGCCGGAGGTTTCCAGCACCACTTCGCCGTTGACCTGGCTCTGGCTGGAGCTCAGGTAGGCTTCCAGGTCGGTCTTGATCGGATCGTGGAAGAAGCCTTCGTACACCACTTCCACCCACTTGCGCGCCACTTCCGGCTTGAAGCGGTTCTGCTGCTTGGTGAGCACGGCTTCTTCCAGTGCACGGTGCGCGGCAAGCAACGAAATCAGGCCCGGTGCTTCATACACGATGCGGCCCTTCAAGCCGATGGTGGTGTCGCCGGTATACATGCCGCGACCCACGCCATACGGTGCAAACAGCTCGTTGAGTTTGGCCAGCAACTTGGCGCCCGGCAGCTTCTCGCCATTGAGCGACACGGCCTCGCCCTTCTCGAAACCGAGCGTGACGGTCAGCTTTTCGGACGGCCATTCGGCGCGCGGCTTGCACCAACCGCGCGCACCCTCGCCCGGCGTCTTCCAGTGGTCGATCTCGCCGCCGGACAGCGTCACGCCCAGCAGGTTTTCGTTGATGGTGTAACTCTTCTGCTTGGCGCGAACCTCAAAGCCGCGTTCTTCCAGGTACGCCTGCTCGTAGGCGCGCGTCTGCGTGTGTTCCTTCTGGATCTCGCGGATCGGCGCCACGATCTGGTAATCACCCAGCGCTTTCACGGCCAGGTCAAAACGCACCTGGTCGTTGCCCATGCCGGTGCAACCGTGTGCGATGGCCTTGGTGCCCAGTTCCTTGGCGCGCGCGATGGCTGCGTCCACGATCAGGTAGCGGTCGGACACCAGCAGCGGATACTGGCCCTGGTAGGCCTCGCCTGCCTGCACGAACGGCTTCACGAAACCGTTCCAGATCGCCGGGCCGCCGTCGACGGTGACATGGCTGGCCACGCCCAGCTCCTTGGCGCGCTGTTCGATGTAGGCGCGCTCTTCGGCGTCCACGCCACCGGTATCGGCAAACACGGTATGCACGGCCCAGCCGCGCTCCTTGAGGTAAGGCACGCAGAAGCTGGTGTCGAGGCCACCGGAGAAGGCGAGAACGATGTCTTTGCTCATGACTTGCGGATCCTGAAATGGATGGCTAAACGGATAGAAGTTTAATGCGATTCAACCACGATGCGCGGTTCCACGCGCACCGGGAAATTCACGGAATTGGCAATGAAGCAGCCGTGGTGCGCAGGATCGTGCGCGGCCTCGGCCTTGGCCGGGTCGCTGTCGGCCGTGATGGTGACCACCGGGTGCAGCACCACTTCGGTGAAGTGGCCGCCATGCACATCGGTTTCCATGCTGCCTTCGGCGCTGTCGGTATAGGCCGTCACCACCACGCCGGCGAGTACCGCCTGATGCAGGTACGACAGCATGTGGCAGGTGGACAGCGCGGTGACCAGCATGTCCTCCGGGTTGTACTTGCTGGCATCGCCGCGAAACATCGGATCGGACGACCCTTCCAGCATCGGCTTGCCGTCGATGCGGATCTCATGGCCACGGCCATAACCCTGATACGTCTTCGTGCCGGTACCCTGGTTGCCGGTCCAGGTGACGTCGACCTTGTAGTGGTGCTGATGCGTATGGCTCACGGGGCGCCCTCTTCCTTCGACATGAGATCAGCCAACTCGGCATCGCCGCGACCGGCGCGCTGACCCAGGCCCACCACCACGCCTGCACGATTCGCCACGGGGTGGTTCTGGTTCAACTTGAACTTGCCTTCGATGCGGTCGATGGAAATTTCCAGCCCGGCGATGGCACGCAGCATCTTCTCGATGTGCTCTTCCGGCGCATCGGAGACATGCCACGGAACCGGCTGGCCGGCTTCGTGGCGATCCGTGAGGCGCTCCAACAACTGGCGCAACCACGCGGCGTCTTCGATCACGCGCAGGCGGCCGTGCACATGCACCACGGCGTAGTTCCAGGTGGGCACTTCGCGATGGGTTTCCTGCTTGCTGGGATACCAGTTCGGGCTGATATAACCGTCCGGACCGCGGAAGATCACCATCACCTCGGCGCCGTCCATGCGCGACAGTTCATTGCCGCGCGCGACGTGTCCGTGGAGCTTTCCGTCGACCAGTTCCAACGGCAGGTGATTGGCATCCAGTCCGGCTGCGCCCTGCACCACCACGGTGGCGAACGGATACGCACGCATCAGTGCGTGCAGCTTCGCGCTGTCCGTCTCCTTGAAGTGCGCGGGCTGGTACATGATCAGCGCTGGCCGATCAGCGAGGCCATCACCGCCTTCTGCACGTGCAGGCGGTTCTCGGCTTCGTCGATGGCGATGCAGGCGGGCGAATCCATCACCGCATCGGTGGCCTTCACATTGCGACGCAGCGGCAGGCAATGGCTGAAGAGACCGTTGTTGGTCAGCGCCATCTTGGCTTCGTCCACGATGAAGTGCTTGTTGGCCTCGCGCGTCGGCTTTTCCTGCTCCCAGCGGCCGAAGAACGGCAGCGCGCCCCAGCTCTTGGCATACACCACATCGGCGCCGCGATAGGCTTCCTCGATGTTGTGGCTCACCTTCAGCGAGCCGCCGTTTTCCTTGGCGTTCTGGTAGCCGAACTCCATGTAGCGCTCATCGAGCACGTAATCGGGCGTGGGGCACAGCAGGGTCACGTCCATGCCCATCTTGGTGGCGATGAGCAGCGCGGAGTTGGCCACCGCCGTGTTGAGCGGCTTGGGGTGGTACGTCCAGGTGAGCACGTACTTCTTGTTCTGCAGATTGCCCAGGTGTTCCTTCAGTGCCATTGCGTGCGCCAGTTCCTGGCACGGATGGGTGATGGTTTCCATGTTGATCACCGGCACCGTGGCGTATTTGGCGAACGCCTTGATGACGTTGTCCTCGCGGTCCACCGACCAGTCCTGGAACTTCGGGAAAGCGCGCACGGCGATCAGGTCCACATAGCGCGACAGCACGCGGGCGACTTCGGCGATGTGCTCTTCCGTATCGCCGTCCATCACGGTGCCCACTTCGAATTCGATGGGCCACGCGTCCTTGCCGGGCGCCAGCACGATGGCGTGGCCGCCCATATGGAACGCGCCCAGTTCGAAACTGGTGCGCGTGCGCATCGAGGGATTGAAGAACATCAGCGCCACCGACTTGCCAGCCAGCTGCTGTCCGCGCGGGGAGCGCTTGAAAGCGGCGGCCTGCTCGAGCAGCGCGTCGATCTCGGCGCGGCTGTAATCCTGGGTGGTCAGAAAGTGGCGAAGCGTCATGATGAAAGTTGCCCTTGTCGAATCGTCGGAATCCGGAAACAAAAAAACCCGGCTGCTAGCCGGGTTTTGTCGTCGATACACATGAAACGCGTGCGACAGCCTACCCGGCCATAAAGCGGCACAGCGGTCGGCGAGCACGCGACGTCATCCCAGCGGCCATGCGGGCGCTAGTGAGGACAGTGGCGGTATAGACGGCTGCGGACATGGGTGTTCCGGGTGGTTGAACTTCAATCATGACGGGAATTTCGCTGCCATGCAACAAGGAACGATCCAAACGGCAGCCTGGATAGCAGATCGCCGCCCGAAGGCGGCGATCTGGGGCAATCTCAATCGGCGGGAGAAACACTGACCCGCACGCGCAGGCGTTCGCCGGGATCGTAATTGAGGCGCGAGAGGTACACCTCGCCCCGATAACGGTATTCCACGTCGTAGCCCATGATGCGGCGCTGCTCGCTTACCGCGGCCACCTGGCGGCAGTGCGTTTCGGTGGTTTCGTATTCGCCGCCGCCCGACTGGGTGGCGCTGTTGCCCACGGCGCCGCCAGCCACCGCACCGGCGACCGTGGCCGCCGTACGGCCATTGCCGTGGCCCACCGTGCTGCCGAGCACGCCGCCCACGACGGCACCCAGGATCGTGCCCGCCGCCGAGCCCTGGCTCGGTGCCTGGCGCACCACCTGCTGGTCATAGCATTCCTGCCGCGGCACTTCGGTGCGTGCCACGCCATAGACGGGATCGACGCGCAGCACATCCGCCCATCCATAGTGGGTGTTGTCGTCGTTTTGATTCTGATACCGCGCATCCTGCGCAAACACGCCAGTGGTCATCACGGACAGCACCAGCGGGAACAACCATTTGGTCATTACGACCTCCGCAGGAAGCAAGTCGGGCGCATCTCTGCACCAGATACCATCCATTGCAACAAATTCACACTGAATCGACGCTTAGAACTTTTCCTAAAGTCGCTCGATCGGTGGCCGTTATTCATCCATCTGGCAGCCTTCTGGTTGCCAACCGGCCCGGCCGACCCCGGACGCCTGCGGAGCTTCCTGCGGCTTGTTAAGATGCGCGACCGGCTTGCGCCCGCCCGGCGCCTGCTCCCACCGTCCGGACCCTCTGACCGATGCCGATTTCGCTCCACAACAGCCTGACGCGCCGCGTAGAAACGTTCACCCCGCTCGACCCCGACCGGGTCACCATGTATCTGTGCGGGCCGACCGTCTACAACTACGTGCACATCGGCAACGCGCGCGGCCCGGTGGTGTTCGACGTGCTGGTCAAGCTGCTGCGTCGTCATTATCCAAACGTGGTCTACGCCCGCAACATCACGGACGTGGATGACAAGATCAATACCGCGGCCCAGCAGCTGGGCGTGGGCATCGAGAGCATCACCAGCCGCTACGCCCTGGCGTACCGCGAAGACATGGCGGCGCTGGGCATTGCCGCACCGGATGTGGAGCCGCACGCCACGGACCATATTCCGCAGATCATTGCGATGATCGAGCGCCTGATCGCCAGCGGGCATGCCTATGCAGCCGAAGGCCACGTGCTGTTCGAGGTGGATTCGTATGCCGCCTATGGCGAACTGTCGGGCCGCGATCCGGAAGAACTCATCGCCGGCGCCCGCGTCGAAGTGGCACCGTACAAGAAGCATCCTGGCGACTTCGTGCTGTGGAAGCCCTCCACACCCGAACTGCCTGGCTGGGACAGCCCCTGGGGCCGCGGCCGCCCGGGCTGGCATATCGAATGCTCGGCGATGAGCGAAGCGCATCTGGGCGACACCATCGACATCCACGCCGGTGGCGTGGACCTGCAGTTCCCGCATCACGAGAACGAGATTGCCCAGAGCACCTGCGCGCACGGCGGCAAGGTGTTCGCGCGCTACTGGCTGCACAACGGCATGCTCACCTTCAGCGGCCGCAAGATGTCCAAGTCGCTGGGCAATGTGATGCTGGTGCACGAGCTGCTGAAGGAACATCCACCCGAGGCACTGCGCCTGCTGCTGCTGCGCGGCCACTACCGCCAGCCGCTGGATTGGTCCGACACCGCCATCACGCAGGCCATCAGCACGCTCGACGGCTGGTACCGTGTGCTGCGCGACCTGGTCAACGTCGAGGTGGACATCGATGCCCTGCCCGTGCCGGCCACCGTCGAAACGGCCTTGAGCGACGACCTCAACACACCGCAGGCGCTCGCGGAGCTCTCCCAGCTAGCCGATGCCGCACGCCAGGCCGGCAACGACGAAGAACGCCGTGCAGCCAAGGCCACGCTGCTCGGCGCTGGCGCCGTCCTTGGCCTGCTGCAACAGCATCCCGAAGCCTGGTTCAAGCAGGCCGGCGGCGCCACGGAAGTCGACGCATCGCGTGTCGAAGCATTGCTGGAAGAACGCCGCACCGCCCGCGCCGCCAAGGACTTCAAGCGCGCCGACGCCATCCGCGAAGAACTCACGGCGATGGGCGTTGCCATTGAAGATGGCGCGCAGGGCACGCGGTGGAGCGTGGTGAAGGGGTGAGATTGGGCTTCGTTTCCCCATCCGCTTCGTAGCAGTCCAGCCGCGAGTCCCCCCCCTCATCCCGACCTTCTCCCCTGCGGGGAGAAGGAGAAGTGCAGCGTACGGGGTGCGCTATTAAAACCGAAGCCAAAGCAAAGGCCGAGGCGAAGCGAGGCTCCGCTTTAAGTCCTCTGCGATTCGGGCGCGTTGCGTAGCGCTTCGGAGTACGCGCTATCTGGCCTCCCATGGGTGTCCCGCCACAACCATCCTCAAGCGTTCGGGCTTATCCCAGCACAATGCTGCGAGCCCTTGCTCTGAAGGCCATTTTCTTTGGGTTACTTTTCTTTTGGGCCAGCAAAAGAAAAGTGACTCGAGCGGCGGCAGCCGATCGAAACGCCCGCCGCGTAGGCGGCCAGATCGCTGCAGCGCGACATCCGAGGGATACAGCTACTGGATCCCGGCCTGCGCCGGGATGACGATCTGGAGCCGAACCCCGACAACCAGCGTCGATAACGCAAACGCGCGATAATCCCCCACATGAATGCCACCGCCCCCTCCACCGCCGAACAGGCGCAACAAGAAATCGTCGACGAATTTGCCTTCTTCAGCGACTGGACCGAGCGCTACCAGTACCTGATTGACCTGGGCAAACAACTCCCGGCATTCCCGGAAGAGCTGAAGATCGAGGAATACCGCGTGCACGGCTGCCAGTCCATGGTGTGGCTGGTGCCCAGCGGCGATGCGGACAACCTGCATTTCCAGGCCACCAGCGACTCGGCCATCGTGTCCGGCCTGATCGCGCTGGTGCTGCGCGTGTACTCCGACCGCTCGGCCCGCGACATCGTCGCCACCGAACCTCGCTACATCGAGGCCATCGGCCTGGCGAAGCACCTCTCGCCCACGCGTTCCAACGGTCTGGCAGCGATGCTGGCAAAGATCAAGGCGTATGCAGCCGCGGCCTTGAAGGCCTGACACGCTGGCCGGCGCCAAACCGGGCGCGTGAACCGGAACTCAGGGATGCCGACAAGGCCCCGGCACCGAGAGGCAAGCTCAAACGACAAAAACAAAGCCCCGCTCAAGGCGGGGCTTCGTCTTGATCAGGCGCCATGTGGCGAAGGATCAGTCGCCCATCTGCTTCTGCAGATGTTCGCGACGTTCCTGGGCATCCAGCGAAAGCGTGGCGATCGGGCGGGCGTCGAGGCGCTCCAGGCCGATTTCCTCGTCGGTTTCCTCGCAGTAGCCGTAACGGCCTTCTTCGATGCGACGAAGTGCCTTGTCGATCTTGGAGATCAGCTTGCGATAGCGGTCGCGCGTGCGCAGTTCCAGCGAGTTTTCGGTCTCGCGGGTGGCGCGCTCGGCCTCATCGCCCACGTCACGCACCTCGTCACGCAGGTTCTCCATCGTCTGGCGCGACTCTTCCACCAGCTGCTCGCGCCACTCACGCAACTTGTTGCGGAAGTACGCGAGGTGCTTGGGGCTCATGTACTCCTCGTTGTCGTTGTTCGAGGGGCGATAACCCTTGGGCAGGTCGATCAGAGTCGTGGAAGGCAGCGCATAGCGACCGTCTTCGCGGGTGATGCCATTGTCGAGAGTTGCAGATTTATTCATCGAGGACTGCTGGGCTTTCTGAGTTTTGATAGGGGTATGACGAGCGGTCGCGCTGGCCACCTTGCCCGTGAAGGGCGATGAGGCCGGCTTGCTCGGCTCCTTGTGGGGAACCGCGACCGCCTTGGGGGCCGGCGTCGCCTGCCTGGCAGCCGTGGGCTGCTTGGCGGGCGCGGCGCTGGCAACCGGCTTGGCGGGCGCTGCCTTGGCGGCCGTCTTGGCCGGTGCGGGAGCCGGCTTCACCGGCTTGGCGACCGACTTGGGCGGCTGCTTCTTGGCGGGCGCCGCCACCTTCTTGGCGGCCGGTTTCTCGATTTTCTTGGCGACCACCGGCTTCTTCACCGGCGCCGTCTTCTTGGCTTGTGGCTTGGGAGCAACCTTCTTGGCCGCGCTCTTGGCAGGGGCCTTGGCGACGACCTTCTTGGCGGCAGGCTTGCTGGCGGCAACGACCTTCTTCGCCGGCGCCTTCTTGGCGGCCGGTTTCTTCGCAGCAGCGGCCTTGGCCGGAGCCGCACTCCGCCCGGCGGCAACCTTCTTGCCGGCCTTGGCGTCTTTCACCTTACCAGCAGGCTTTCCTTTCTGCGGCTTGGTGGCTGAAGCACTACGCGTCGTTTTCGCCATTTCCCTTCACCATTTTGGCCTTGGCGGCCCGGTGTTATAGCCCATGCGGCTTACACCGGCAACCGTGCTTCTGGAATACTTGCGACACTACAAGCCGCAAGCTGTTTCGGCAGCGTCAAACCGTCGTGACCCGACTGATACTTTTACTGCTTGGCTTCTACAAGCGCTGGCTGAGCCCCCTGCTGGGTCAGCGCTGCCGCTTCCATCCCAGCTGTTCCGATTATGCACGGATTGCGGTTGTGCGCTTCGGTCCGATCAAGGGTGGCGCACTCACCGGCTGGCGTCTATTGCGCTGTCAGCCATTGTGCGAGGGCGGTGAAGATCCCGTTCCGGAGCACTTCACTTTCCGTCGTTGCCGCACTCCAGGAGAAGAACCCCATGTCCACTGACTGGCTGATCAAGAACGCCGAACTGGTCAACGAAGGCCGCCGTTTCCACGCGGACGTACGCGTGAAGCAGGGCCGCATCGACGCCATCGCCGGCGATCTGGATGCCCGCCCTGGCGAAAAAGTGGTCGATGCCAGCGGCCTGTGGCTGTTTCCCGGCATGATCGACGACCAGGTGCACTTCCGCGAGCCAGGCCTGACCCAAAAAGCCGATATTGCCCACGAATCGCGCGCCTGCGCCGCCGGCGGCATCACCAGCTTCATGGAGATGCCCAACACCAAGCCGCCTGCGCTCGACCGCGAGACGCTGGAAGCCAAGTACGCGCTGGGTGCGCAAAACTCGGCCGTGAACTACGCCTTCTACATGGGCGCCAGCAACGACAACCTGGAAGCCATCAAGAGCCTCGACCCGCTCGCCGCGCCGGGCATCAAGGTGTTCATGGGCGCCTCGACCGGCAACATGCTGGTGGACAACCCCGAGGTGCTGGATGGCATCTTCAAATACGCGCCTACGCCGATCATCACGCACTGTGAAGACACGCCGATGATCGACGCGAACCTGGCCAAGGCGCACGCGAAGTACGGCGACGCCATTCCGGCCTGGGAACACCCGCTGATCCGCTCGCGCGAGGCCTGCATCAAGTCCACGCGCCTGGCCATCGAACTGGCCCGTCGCCACAACAGCCGCCTGCACGTGCTGCACATCTCCACCGCCGACGAGCTGGCGCTGTTCGAGCCGGGCCCGCTCAAGGGCAAGCGCATCACCGCGGAAACCTGCGTGCACTTCCTGCATTTTGACGATCGCGACTACGAGCGCCTGGGCTTCCTGATCAAGTGCAACCCGGCCATCAAGACCTCGGCCGACCGCGAAGCGATCATCAAGGCGCTGGCCGAAGGCCGCCTCGACGTGCTCGCCACGGATCACGCGCCGCACCTGCTCGAAGAAAAGGAGCAGCTGTACGACAAGGCGCCGAGCGGCCTGCCGCTGGTGCAGTACGCGCTCCAGGCCGCCTTGCAGCGCGTGTTCGAAGGCAAGCTGACCCTGGAACGCGTGGTGGAGGCGGTGACGCATGCGCCGGCCACGCTGTTCGATGTGAAGGAGCGTGGCTACCTGCGCGAAGGCTATGCCGCCGACCTCGTGCTGGTCGACCCGAACAAGCCGCATACCGTGCACAAGGAAGAAGTGCTGTCCAAGTGCGGCTGGACGCCGTTCGAGGGCTACACCTTCAACAGCTCCATTGCGGCGACCTTCGTCAACGGCCAGCGCGTGTGGGACGGCAGCAGCGTGGATCCGAGCGTGCGCGGCCAGCGGCTCGGTTTCGCCCGATAACGCGAATCGGCGCGATAGCAGGCAAGGATGAAACGATGACATGGATGATGAGAGCGGGCGCCGTGCTCGCTCTGTGCGTGGCCGCCCTGCCCTTGGCGGCGGCCACCTTGCCGCAGGGCATGTCCCAGGGTGGCCTGGTGATCGCCACCGTGCCGGCGGGCGCCAGCGCCACGGTGAATGGCAAGCCCGTGCGCGTCGGCGCCGATGGCACGCTCGCCTTCGGCGCGGGCCGTGACGAAAAGGGACCGCTGACCGTGGTGCTCACCCTGCCCGACGGGCGTCGCCAGACCACGCGCATCGCCGTGACCCCGCGCGCCTGGCCGATGGAACGCGTCAATGGCGTGCCGCCCAAGACAGTGAATCCACCGCCCGACATCGCCGCGCGCATCCAGCGCGAGCAGGCGGAAGTGGCCTTGGCGCGCAAGCGCGACGATGACCGCGAAGGTTTCACGCACGGCTTCATCTGGCCTGTCGCCGGTCGCATCAGCGGCCGCTTCGGCAGCCAGCGCATCTTCAATGGCACGCCCAAGTCGCCGCATCCGGGCATGGATATCGCCGTTCCCGAAGGCACGCCGGTGAAGGCACCCGCCGATGGCATCGTCACCTTCGCCAAGCCCGACCTCTATCTCACCGGCGGCACCGTGCTGATCGATCACGGTTACGGCCTCAGCTCGAATTTCCTGCACCTCTCGCGGCTCGACGTGAACGTCGGCCAGCATGTACAACAAGGCGACGTAATCGGCGCTGCCGGCATGACCGGTCGCGCGACCGGGCCGCACGTGCACTGGGGTTTCAACTGGTTCGAGGTGCGGCTGGATCCGATGCTGTTGCCCGGCATCGAAGGTACGAGCCCGCACTGAGCGGACTCGCGGGTAGCGTTACGGCATGGCTTTGAGCGTGATGCTCACCGGACCATTTTCGCCCGAACGACCGAGCACACTGGTTCGCGTGTCATTGATGGCAAGCAGCTTGTCACCCTGCTGCAGGCGCACGCCAATGGCGAAATCCACGCCATCCTTCAGCTCGGCAGGGTCGTAGCTCAGCATGAAATCCACCGGCGACGCGCCCACGGGTTGGATGCGGTCTTCCGAGATCGTGCGGGCCGGTGCGTCCTGGCGGCTGACATCGACAAGGGTGACGATCAACACGGCATCGGCGGGTACCGCTTGCGGCAAGTCGTAACGCACGTCGCCCACGAGGGTGCGCATCAACGCCTGGTGCACGGGAGCCGGCGGTGCAGTCGTCGCGGCGGGCGCGTCTTCCTTGTGGTGGTGCGAGAACATCGAGCAGGCCGACAGCGCGAACACGGCGACGGCCAGCAAAGGAAGACGGAACGACATGCGAATCTCCATGGGGAAAGCCCTGCGACGGGCTTCCGCCATGCTATCAGGCCGCCGTTAAAGCGAAGCTCAGGCGCAGCCTTTGCCGCCGTAGCCACCTTCGACACCCTTGCTGGCATAGGCCACGGCGTCGTGCGGATGGAGGCTTTCCTGATGCTCCACGCGAATGTGGAAATCGCTCAGTGCCTTGTCGGCATCCAGGGCCTTCTGGATGCGACGCGCGGCATCCTCGCAGAACATCAGGTTGCTGCCATTGGCGAGCGCGAAAGCCTGTTCGTCCTCGCGCTTCACCGCGGTCTGCACCGGCGTGCCCAGCGCGTGCTCGGTGACATCGATCAGGTCGATGAGGTTGAACCCGGCACCTTCCGCCGGACGAACGCGCAGGCGCGCCACGCTACGCTGCGCATGCGGCGTGGCAACGATGCCCTTCTCGCTGCCCAGCCATGCCAGCACGGCGGCGTGATCGACCGGCTTGCCGGCCTCGAAATCCTTGGCGAACTGGTCCTGGATCAACTGGCGCGACAGCGCTGCGGACGCGGGACAGGTGGACGAATAGACGATCTCGGTGCCGAACTCGAGCAAAAACTCGTCACCCACCATGCTCGCTTCGATGGTCACCGGATACGAACGCCAGCCGCTGTTTGCGCTGCGCAGGGCGGGACGGCGTACGAGGTGCTCGAAACGGATGCTGACGCAGGCGCGATCGGAGAGATCCTTGTGCGACTCCAAGAAACCGCGCAGCAGATCGCGCAGCGTGTCGGTGCCGAGCGTCTTCGTGCTGAGCGCTTCCTCCACCTGCAGGTAGAGGCGCGACATGTGGATGCCGCGCTTGTCCGGACGGCGCAGGTTGACGAAGGCGCCGACGCGCGCGCTGGCGCGCTGCACATCACCGTCGCCGGCATCGAAACGCACCGGCACCTCGATGCCGTCCATGCCTACCCAATCCAGCTCGCCGACGAGATGCGGCTGGGCGTGGACTGCCACGTCGGGCAGCAGGCGGGCGGTGTTTTCCTCGGTGTACATGGGTCAATCCTAGGGTCCGACCGGCGGTCTCGCCGCCTTGAAGACCTCAATTTTGGGGCACCATCGGCGCCTCGCAATAGTGGCGCGCGGGAAACGCTGCGTCCCTGCCGGCTGATTCAACCGATCTGGCGTTGCCAGGCACGCGCGGCCTGCCAGGCCTGCCAGGTCACGCCCAGACCCTGCCTGCCTTGTCCCTGACGCAGCACGTCCAGCGGATGGGCTGCCTTGCGCGCCTTGGCGACCAAGGCACGCCCCTGGCGCGATTCCAGCCCACGGAAGGCGCTCAACGGGCCCGGCAAGCGCTCGGCTTCGCGCCAGGCGTTGTGCAGATCGTCCAGCTGCGCGCGGATGGCGTCGTTGCGCACCTCGGTGACTTCGCGCAATTCGTTGCGGCTCAGGCCGAACTTGGCCAGGCGCGACATGGGCAGCGCGAGGCGGTCGCGGTCGGCGTCTTCTTCCAGGCGCAGCAGCGCATACAGCAGATGCGAAAGCGTGGCCACGCGCGCCGCGCGTGTGCTGTCGGCCTTGTCGCCAAACCACCACGCCGTTTCCAGATCGGCAATGGCCCCGTGCAACAACGAGCCTGCCGCCATCTGTGCGGGAAAATCCGCCGCCGTGCCTTCTTCCAACTGGCCCATGGCGGCAAGCACCGGCGCGACCCAGCGCTCGGCGGCAATCTCGTGCGCGCGGTCGCTGTCGAACAGTACCTGCGTCAGCGGATGACGCCCGCCACTGGCCGCTGCACCCGACAATTCTTCGGCCCACCAGTTGAGCTTGGTGGCCGCCACATGCGGTTCGCGAATGCCATAGGCGGCCGCGAGCAGCTCCTGCTCCAGCGCCGCCAGCGCGATATGGCCGGGATAGGCGTTCTGATCGACGAACGCCAGGGCAATGCGCTGCTGCGGCTGCACCACCAGCCACTTGTCGATGTAACTCTGCAGCGCCGTGCCACTCATGCCGTCACCTTCAGGCGACCGGTGAGATCGGACGGATGATCGACCACCAGGTCCGCGTTCCACTTGGACGGATCGCCACCATCGAGGTAACCCCAGCGCACGGCCACGGTGTACAAGCCGGCCGCGGCGCCGGCCAGCACGTCGCGCCTGTCGTCGCCCACGAACAGGCAACGCGACGGATCGAGACCGGCCTGCTCGCACGCCAGCAGTACCGGTGCGGGATCGGGCTTCCTCACCGGCAAGGTATCGCCGGACACCACCGCCGCCGCACGCGGCGCCCAGCCAATGCGCACCAGCAGATCGTCGGTGAGGAAACCCGGCTTGTTGGTGACCACGCCCCAGCGAATACCCTGCGATTCCAGCGACGCGAGCAATTCGTCCACGCCATCGAACGGGCGCGTGTGCTCGGCCATCACCACCTGGTAAAGCTCGAGATAGCGCGGCACCAGCGCGGCCAGCGTGGCATCGTCAACGTCAGGAAACGCGCAACGCAGAATGGCGCGCGAGCCGCGCGAGACGACCTCGCGCACCATCGCATACGGCGGCGCGGGCACCTGCATTTCCTCGCATTGTGCCTTCAGTGCGCCGTAGAGATCGGGAGCAGTGTCGAGCAAGGTGCCGTCGAGATCGAACAGCACGCCCTGGATGTTTTCCGGAAAGGACGTCATGCCGGCTTGCGTGCGCTGATCAGATAGTTCACCGCGGTGAAGCGGCTCAGCCATGCTTTGCGGCTGATGGGGTTGTAGCCGAGGCCGGAAACGTCATCGACTTCGAGCCCGGCATGGCGCATCAGTCGCCCCAGTTCCGACGGCTTGAGGAACTGCGCGTAATGATGCGTGCCGCGCGGCAACATGCGCGTGATGTATTCCGCACCGAGGATGGCGGCGCCGAACGCAGCCGGCGTGCGATTGAGCGTGGACATCACCACCACGCCGCCCGGCTTCACCATGCGCGCCAGGTCGCCGACCAGCGCGGCCGGATCGGGCACGTGCTCGATCAATTCCATGCAGCACACGGCGTCGAAGCTTTCCGCTTCGGCGGCGGCGAGATCGGCCGAGGACCGCACGCGGTAGTCGATGTCGAGGCTAGGCGTTTCCAGCCGCGACTCGTGCATGTGCAGTTGCGCGATCTCGATCACCTTCTCGCCCAGGTCGATGCCGGTAACGCGGGCACCCGCCTTGGCCAGCGCCTCGCTGAGCAGGCCACCGCCGCAACCGACGTCGGCGACACGCGCACCACGCAGATCCAGCCGGTCGGCCACATAGGCCGCGCGCACGGGATTGAGGTCGTGCAGCGGACGCGATTCGCCATCCGGATCCCACCAGCGCGCGGCGAGCTTGCCGAAGCGGGCGATTTCCTCGGGACTGACATTGGTTGCGGCTTGCATCGGGAGATCCTTGAAGACTGAGCGCGAAGCTTAGCGCGCGTCCCATTCGTAGACAGTGATGTCCCAGCCGCCACTGGTATGGGCCGGGTCCTGATAAGCGATGGAAAGCGCTTCGTCCATGTCGGCGGCACGCATGAGATAGGCACCGCCGGATTTGTCGCCGAACGGACCGGTCATTTCCAGCCGACCGCCCGCGCGCAGGCCCTCAAGGAAATCCTTGTGTGCCTGCACTACGGCCGGATCGAAATGCGGGCGGCGCATGACCATCACGAGATAGCGGTTCATCGCGATGATCTCAGCCTGCGTCGATGGCGGCGATGCGCTCGCGCCATGCATGCGTCTTGGCGAGCACGGCATCGGTGTCGATGTCGGTGAGGATGCGACCGGCGAGCTTGCGCACGCCGTTGATCCACACGTCTGTGACCTGATGACGGCCCGTGGCGTACGCGAGCTGCGAAGCGATGTGGAACAGCGGCTGCGTTTCCAGGTCGGACAGGCGAACGGCGGCCAGATCGGCCTGCTTGCCCGCCTCGATGGAACCGATGCGATCTTCCAGACCCATCGCGCGTGCGCCATTGAGCGTGGCGGCGCGCAGTGCATAGGCGGCATCGAACGCGGCCGCGTCATTGGCCACGGCTTTGGCTAGCAGCGCAGCGGTACGCATTTCGCCGAACATGTCCAGGTCGTTGTTCGATGCGCAGCCATCCGTGCCCAGTGCCACGTTCACGCCGGCCCGGCGCAGCTTCTCCGCCGGGCAGAAGCCCGAGGCGAGCTTGAGGTTGGATTCGGGGCAATGCACCACGGAAACACCCGCTTCCGCACAGGCTTCGATTTCCGCGTCGGTGAGCTGGGTCATGTGCACGGCGATCAGGCGGTCGTTGACCAGACCAAGCTGCTGCAATCGCTGGAACGGACGCAGGCCAGTCTTGGCCTTTTCCTCTTCCACTTCATGCGCGGTTTCGTGCGTGTGCAGATGCACCTGGATGTCGAGCTGGTCGGCCAGCACGCGGATGCGCTCGAAGCTTTCGTCCGACACGGTGTACGGTGCATGCGGCGCGAACGAGGTACTCACCAGCGCGTCGCCGAGGAAGCTGTCGTGCACGTCGATGGCGCGGTCAAAATATTCGTCTTGCGTCTTCGCCCAGGCCGTGGGGAACTCGATCACCGGCAGACCCACCACGGCGCGGAAACCCATGCGGCGATACGTGGCGCCAATGACGTCGGGGAAGAAATAGTTTTCGTTGGCGCAGGTGGTGCCGCCGCGGATCATTTCCGCCACCGCCAATTCGACGCCATCGCGCACGAACTCCGGCCCGATCACCTGGCCTTCCACCGGCCAGATGTGCTTCTGCAGCCACACCATCAGCGGCAGGTCGTCGGCCAGGCCGCGCAGCAGCGTCATCGGATTGTGCGTGTGCGTGTTGATGAGGCCCGGGATCAGCACGTGCTCGCCCAGCTCCACGCGCTCGCGCGGCGCATAGGCGGCGCGCGCATCGGCGATGGGCAGCAAGGCCACGATGGCGCCTTGATTCACCGCCACGGCGTGGTGTTCGAGCACGACGGCATGCGGCTCCACCGGCACGACCCAGCGCGCTTCGATCAGGAGGTCGACGGTTTGCGGGGCGGTCTGGCTCATCCGTTGGCTCACTTTTTCAATATTGGATACGACATGGGGCGGATCACCTCGCGGTGGCCGCCCCATGGTTCACTATCGGCATGACGATTTTTCGCTCGTCATTCCAGCGGAAGCTGGAATCCAGTGACTTTGCTTTACGGAGTGCGAAAACGAAAGGAGTGCTTCGCACTACGTGTTTCACTGGATCCCGGCGTTCGCCGGGGTGACGAACTGGCAAAGGCGCGGGCGCAGCCCGCGCGCCAGTTCGTCACTTGCCGACGCGGCTGACGTATTCGCCCGTGCGGGTGTCGACCTTGATCACTTCGTCGGTGCCGACGAACAGCGGCACGCGGACCACGGCGCCGGTTTCCAGCGTAGCCGGCTTGCCGCCACCGCCCGAGGTGTCGCCACGCACGCCCGGATCGGTCTCGGTGATCTTCAGTTCGACGAAGTTCGGTGCCTGCACCGAGATGATTTCGCCGTTGAACAGCGTCACCACGCACTCTTCCTCGCCCTTGAGCCACTTCACGGCATCGCCCATGCCAGCCTTGTTGGCCTGGTGCTGTTCGAAGGTTTCCTGCTGCATGAAGTGCCAGAACTCACCATCGGAATAGAGGTACTGCATGTCGGTATCGACCACGTCGGCGACTTCGAAGCTGTCGCTGGACTTCATGGTCGACTCGCTGGTGCGGCCGTTCTTCAGGTTGCGGATGAAGATGCGGGTGAACGCCTGACCCTTGCCGGGCTTGATGAAATCGGCGTCGGTAATGACCCAGGGATCATTGTTGTGAAGGATCTTCATTCCCTTCTTGACGTCGTTGAGACCGGCGGTGGCCATGCTGAACTCCAGATGTGACGCCGCCGACAGGCAGCTAGAATAGGTGGATTCCCGGGCCCTGAGCCCGATTCAAGACCCATTATGATAACCGCAAGCCATGCCGCCCGCCTATCTCCGCCCGTCGCTGACTGGCGCACGCTATGGCGCGAGGCCGTTACCGACCCTCGTGAACTGCTTGATCTGGTGGACCTGGGACACCTGGCCGGCCGCCTTCCGGCCGACAACGCCGGTTTTGCGGTGCGCGTTCCGCGCGGTTTCGTGGCCCGCATGCGCCAGGGCGATCCGCAGGATCCGCTACTCCTGCAGACCCTGCCCCAGCTGGCCGAGCTGGAGCAGGTGCCGGGGTACGGCGTGGACGCGGTGGGCGACATGGACGCCCGGTCCGCCCAGGGCGTGCTGCACAAGTACGAAGGCCGGGCCCTACTGATCGCCAGCGGCAGCTGCGCCATCAACTGCCGCTACTGCTTCCGCCGCCACTTCCCCTACGGCGACGAGATGGCCGCGGCCGGCCAATGGCGCAAGGCGCTGGACCATGTACGCGGCGACAGCTCCATCAGCGAGCTGATCCTCTCCGGCGGCGATCCGCTCTCGCTCGCCACGGCCAAGCTGGAAGAACTCACCCGTGGGCTGGCCGAGATTCCGCACGTGACCCGCCTGCGCATCCACACGCGCCTGCCGGTGGTACTGCCCGAGCGCGTCGATGAAGCCTTCGGCGGCTGGCTGGGCGAGCTGCCGCTGCAGAAGGTGATCGTGCTGCACGCCAACCACGCCAACGAATTCGATACGGCAGTGGACGACGCCTGCGCGCGCATGCGCGAAGCCGGCGCCACGCTGCTCAACCAGTCGGTGCTGCTGCGTGGGATCAACGACGATGCCAATACGCTGGTCGATCTATCGGAGCGGCTATTCGCCGCGGGCGTGCTGCCCTACTACCTGCACCAGTTGGATCGCGTGCAGGGAGCGGCGCATTTCGAGGTGGACGACGCCCGGGCCGTCGCCCTGGTGGACACCATCCGTCAACGCCTGCCGGGCTACCTCGTTCCCAAGCTGGTCCGCGAAGTGGGCGGCGAAGCCTCGAAGCGGCCGGTGTAACAGAACCGCGGCACAGTTGTGGGCCGCGTCACTACCGGAACATTTCTGCTGGCAGTGACCGGAAGAATCCGTTACAACCACGGATGGCACGCGCCCTGCTGTCACGGCAGGTACCAACAGCAGCGGCGAACAACGGATAGCTCGACGAGCCCATGAAAACCGACCAGGTCATAAAGATCCTTTTCATCGAGAAGTCAGTCGAAGACGCGGAACAGATCATCAGCCTGCTGCGCAACAGCGGCATCGCCGTCCGACCGGCTCGCGCCACCAGCACCGAGCAAATCACCGCCGCACTCGACGAACTGGGGCCGGACATCGTCCTGTTCGATCCGTCCGTGGGTACGCTCGAACTGCGCGAAGTGTCGCGCATGCTCGACGCGCACGGCCGTGATCTCTCGCTGATCGCGCTCGTTGGCCAGGTGGACAACGCCACCATCACCGAGCTGTTCGTCAACGGCGCCCGCAGCGTGGCCTTGCGCCCGCAGCCCAAGCAACTGATGGCGGTGATCCAGCGCGAATTCGACGCGCTCAACGCACGCCGCCAGCTGCGCCGCCTGGAAGCCGCGCTGCGCGAATCGGAGCGCCGCTGCGATGCGCTGCTCGATTCGTCCACCGACGCCATCGCCTATGTGCACGAAGGCATGCACGTGCGCGCCAACCAGGCCTACCTCGATACCTTCGGCTACACCGAGTTCGATGACCTGCTCGGCCTGCCCGTGCTGGACATGATCGGCGCGAACGACGCCGATGAATTCAAGAACACGCTGAAGGGTCTTTCCAAGGGTGAAAAACCCAGCGGCGCCATCGAACTCCAGGCGCGTCGCGCCGATGCCAGCACCTTCAAGGCCAGCGTGGAATTCGCCCACGCCACCTTCGAGGGCGAGTCCTGCCTGCAGGTGGTGTTCCGCCGCCAGATGGTGGACGCCAACGTCATCGAACAACTGCAGCGCGACCCGGTAACCGGCCTGTTCAACCGCGCCCGCATGCTCGAATGCATCGACGAAGCCGTGGCGGCGGCCACGCAGGGCACCAAGGGCCAGTCGCTGTTGCTGATCGAGCCGGACAACTGGCAGACCATCGTGGCCGGCGTGGGCCTGGCCAAGGCCGACGAACTACTGGCGGCATTCGCCAACCGCGTCGAAAGCCAGCTCACCGCCCAGGACACGGCCGGCCTGCTGGCCGAGCACACCGTGGGCGTGCTGCTGCATACACGCAACGACGAAGGCATCAAGCAGTGGATCGCCGGTTTGCAGCAGGCCATTGCGGGCGGCATCTTCGATCTCGGCTCGCGCTCGCTCACCATCACCTCCAGCATCGGCGGCAGCCTGCTGGGCGAACGCAATGCCAATACCGAACTGCTGCTCAACCAGGCCAGCCAGGCACTGCGCAACGCACAGAGCCAGGGCGGCAACCGCAGCGACCTGCATGACCCTGCTGCTCGCGAAAAGGCCGACGAGGAGCGCGAGCGTTACTGGAAGGGCGTGATCAACCAGGCGCTGCTGCAGAACGAGTTCGTGTTGTATCACCAGCAGACCATCAGCCTGCAGGATGCCGAAGGCGAGTTCTCCGAAATCCTGCTGCGCCTCAACGGCCCGCAGGGCGAAGTACTTCCCGGCTTCTTCATGCCGATCGCCGAAAAGCACAACCTCACCCCCGCCATCGACCGCTGGGTGTTGAACCAGGCCATCGAACACCTGCGCACGCGCGACCGCATGGGCATGCCCACCACCTTCTTCGTCAAGCTCACCTCGGGCTCGCTGGAAGACAAGGACCTGCTGCCTTGGCTGGGCGAACGCCTGCGCCAGGCCTCGCTCAAGCATGGCCAGCTCGTGCTGGAAATGACCGAGAGCAAGGTGGTGACCGCGTTGCGCCCGGCCCAGGAATTCATCCAGGCCTGGCAGAAGATGGGTGGCCAGTTCGCACTCGAACAGTTCGGCTCCGGCCTCAGCTCGTTCCAGTTGCTCAACCACATCAACGCTGATTACCTGAAGATCGACCGCAGCTACATGGCCGACCTGCCGCAACAGCAGGAAAGCCAGAAAAAGGTGGCCGACATCTGCCGCCAGGCGCGCGAGCTCAAGAAGCAGACCATCGCGGAATGGGTGGAGGACGCGGCGAGCACGTCGCTGTTGTTCGCCTGTGGCGTGGACTTCGTGCAGGGTAACTTCCTGCAGGAGCCGCAGCGGTTGGCTTGATGGCTTTGGTTCTCTCTCCTGCGGGGGGAGTTGGTATGAAGGTTTTATCTTGCATGGCCGCTCCTATGGAGCGGCTTTTTGTTTGCTTGTCGCGTGGGTGCATCAGCGTCGCTCGGTAGTCGCGTGATCGCGACCTGGCTCGCCTGCGGCGGGCTTCCGTCCCGCTACCGCGGGCCGGGTCACTTTCTCTTGCTTGCCCAAGAGAAAGTAACCACCGAGATGGTGGCAATGCCAAAGAGAAAGGCACCCCGGATGACGCGCCTTCCGTCCGCTGGACGGAAGGTACGCGTGCGGGTTACGGGGTTTTTCGACAGGACGTCCCTGTCCTGTCGAAAAACTGGCCGCATCCATGCGGCCACCCTACCGGCTTTCCTCCACCCGCCCACCGCTGTCATACGGGGACCCGTAGAGCCAAGAACAAAGCGCGAATTAGCAGCGCTTTCGCGAGCACCCGCCCCCTCTCCCCAACCCTCTCCCACAAGGGGAGAGGGAGAAGTGCCGTGCACGGAGAGGACGTGAAGAGCGGAGCCAAAAGCAAAGGCCGATGCGAAGCGAGGCTCCGCTTTAAGTCCTCTGCGATTCGGGCGCGTTGCGCAGCGCTGCGGAGTACCCGCTGTGTGGCCTCCCATGGGTGTTCCGCGCCAACCAGCCTCAAGCGTTCGGGCTTATCCCAACACGATGCTGCGAGCCTTTGCTCTGAAGGCCATTCTCTTTGGGTTACTTTTCTCTTGGGCCAGCAAGAGAAAAGTGACTCGAGCGGCGGCAGCCGATCGAAACGCCCGCCGCGTAGGCGGCACGCTGGCGGCGGCGTTGCAGAGGAGCGAACCAAGGAATCGCGACATCCGCAAAGCAAAGTCACTGGATTCCTGCCTTCGCAGGAATGACGAGCGAGGGCGTCTTCGACTACTGAAGGCCCCGTCCTGCTCCTGCCTTTTTTTGGGGATTCTCGGGAATGACCACCAACGGCCAGAGCACAAGCTGCATTGGGAGAGCTAGCACGCCACCCACACGCCCCGCGCAACCAACACAAACAAAAACCCCGCGGATCGCTCCACGGGGTCTCGTCGAACCAGAACTAGCGCCGCGATTACTCGGCAGCAGCAGCCTTCTTCGCAGCCTTGGCGGCCGACACGGCAGCCACGTCTTCCTTGATGCGGGCAGCCTTGCCTTCCAGGTTGCGCAGGTAGTACAGCTTCGCGCCGCGAACCTTGCCCTTGCGCTTCACTTCCAGCGAGTCGATGGCCGGGCTGTGCGCCTGGAACACGCGCTCCACGCCGGTGCCGTGCGAGATCTTGCGCACGGTGAAGGCCGAATGCAGGCCGCGGCTGCGCTTGGCGATGACGACACCCTCGAACGCCTGGACGCGCTCGCGGTTACCTTCCTTCACCTTCACGTTGACCACCACGGTGTCACCAGGGCCGAATTCCGGCAGCTGGCGGGTGATCTGCTCGGCTTCGAACTGTTCGATGATCTTGTTCATGGCAACACCTGTCTAATTTCTGCGCCCTTAATGGGCCGTATCGTCGTGCCGCGTCTGCTGAGCATGCTCGCGGCGGAATTCATCCAACAGCGCTCGGGATTCTGCATCCAGCGCGCGCTGCGCCAAAAGATCGGGACGTCGCAACCAGGTCCGTCCCAGCGATTGCTTCAGGCGCCAGCGGCGAATGGCCGCGTGATCGCCGGAAAGCAAAACCTCCGGCACGTCTCCCAGTACGTCATGCACCGGTTTTGCATAGTGCGGGCAATCCAGCAGGCCATCCGAAAACGAATCCTGCTGCGCCGACTGTGCGTCGTTCAACGCACCGTCCTGCAAGCGGCCCACGGCATCGATGATCACCGCGGCGCCAAGCTCACCGCCGGACAGCACATAATCGCCGATAGAAAGCTCTTCGTCGACCTCGTGCGCCAGCAGACGCTCGTCCACACCTTCGTAACGCCCGCAGAGCAAGGCGATGCGCGGCAGCTTGGCCAGCGCTTCCACCCTACCCTGCGTCAACCTCGCGCCTTGCGGGCTGAGGTAAATCACATGCACCGGTTCCGGTGCGGCCTCGCGTACTGCCTTCAAGGCATCACGCAACGGCTGAATCAGCATCACCATACCGGGTCCGCCGCCGCAGGTGCGGCCGTCCACGGTGCGGTAATTGTCGGTGGCGAAATCGCGCGGGTTCCAGGTTTCCACCTGCAGCAGCTCACGCTGCTGTGCCCGCCCCACCACGCCAACGGAAGCACACTGACGCATGAAGTCGGGAAACAACGTGACGACATCGATGCGCATGATCCTCAACCCTTGATGCAGCGCGTGGCGCGCTCAGAATTCAGGATCCCAGTCCACCACCATGCGCCCGCCGGACACGTCCACCGAACGCACATAAGATCCCTGGATGAAAGGCACCAGCCGCTCGCGCGTGCCGTCCTTCACCACCACGACATCGTTGGCGCCGGTTGCGAACAGATGACTGACTCGCCCCAGTGCCACGCCTTCCGTGGTGACGACCTCGAGGCCTTCGAGATCGACCCAGTAATACTCATCCTTGCCGGGAGGTGGCAGCAATTCGCGGGAGACATGAATGTCCTGGCCCACCAATGCTGCTGCCGCGTCGCGGTCATCCACGCCAGGGAACTGGGCGACGAGCCCCTTGCCCTGCGGACGACCCTTCACTCCCGCGATCTCCGTTTCCGCGCCCGGCGCCGAACTCAGCAGCCAGGGTTGGTACGTGAAGATCTTCGTGCGGGGCTCGGTCCAGGATTCAATCTTGACCCAACCCTGCACGCCGTATAGCCCGACGATGCGTCCTACCAGGACGCGCCGACCGGCTGCCGTCATGCTCAGGCAGCCTGCTGCTTGCCGGCTTCCTTGACGAGGGCGGCGACCTTGTCGGTCAGCTGCGCACCCTTGCCAACCCACTCCTGCACGCGGGCAACGTTCAGCTCAAGGCGCTTGTCCTTGCCCGAGGCAACCGGGTTGTAGAAACCCACGTTTTCGATGCTGCGGCCATCGCGCTTGCTGCGCTGGTCGGTGACAACGATGTGGTAGAACGGACGGCCCTTGGCGCCGCCGCGCGAAAGACGAATCTTGACCATAAGTAAAAGCTCCAGAGTTGCCGGGATGCCGGCAGCACGCACTCAGCGGTGCGCGGTGAACGCGGCATTTTAATGAATTTTGAGGAAAAAGGAAGAGCTGGCAGGCAAATCCGGCCAGATTGACCGACCGGACCGTTCAGTCTCAGCGCATCGGGGGGAAACCGCCGCCCATGCCGCCCATGCCCTTCATGGCGCCGCGCATCTGACGCAGCAGACCCTTGCTGCCGCCCTTGGACAGCTTGGACATCATCTTTTCCATCTGCATGTACTGCTTGAGCAGACGATTGACGTCGGCCGGCTGGGTGCCCGAACCGCGCGCCACGCGGGCACGACGGGAGCCATTCAACAGGTCGGGATGACGGCGTTCTTTCTTGGTCATCGACTGGATGATCGCGACCATGCGCTTGATCTCACCGTCGTTGACCTTGGATTTCACGTTCTCCGGCAGCGCCGAAACGCCCGGCAGCTTGTCCATGAGACCGGCCAGGCCGCCCATGTTGCTCATCTGCTCAAGCTGGTCGCGCATGTCGTTCAGATCGAAACGCTTGCCCTTGATGACCTTCTCAGCAAGCTTCTGCGCCTTTTCCTGATCGACCTTGCGCTCCACTTCCTCGACCAGCGACAGCACGTCGCCCATGCCGAGGATGCGCTGCGCCACGCGATCGGGATGGAACGGTTCCAGCGCGTCGGTCTTTTCGCCGGCACCGAGGAACTTGATGGGACGGCCGGTGACATAGCGCACGGAGAGCGCCGCACCGCCGCGGGCGTCACCGTCGGTCTTGGTGAGCACCACGCCGGTGAGCGGCAGCGCTTCGGCAAACGCTTTGGCGGTGTTGGCCGCGTCCTGGCCGGTCATGGAGTCGACCACGAACAGCGTTTCGATGGGCGTGATCGCGGCATGCAGCGCCTTGATCTCGGCCATCATCGCCTCGTCCACGTGCAAACGACCGGCGGTGTCGACCAGCAGCACGTCCACCACTTCGCGGCGCGCGGCAGCGATGGCGTTCCTGGCGATGTCGACCGGGTTCTGGCCCGCTTCCGACGGGAAGAACTTAACGCCCACCTGCTCGGCCAGCGTACGCAACTGCTCGATGGCGGCCGGACGATAGACGTCGCAGCTCACCACCATCACCTTCTTCTTTTTGCGCTCGGTGAGGAAGCGCGCGAGCTTGGCCACGGTGGTGGTCTTGCCCGCACCCTGCAGACCCGCCATCAGCACCACGGCCGGCGGCTGCTGGGCAAGATTGAGTTCGGTGTTGGCGGTGCCCATCACCGCCGTCAGCTCGTCGCTGACCACCTTCACCAGCGCCTGGCCCGGCGACAGGCTCTTCATCACTTCCTGGCCGACCGCACGCACCTTCACGCGCTCGATCAGCGCCTGCACCACCGGCAAGGCCACGTCGGCCTCCAGCAGGGCAATGCGCACCTCGCGCAACGATTCGCGGATGTTCTCCTCGGTCAGGCGACCACGGCCGCGCAGGCGGTTGACGGTGGCGGAGAGGCGTTGGCTGAGGGACTCGAACATGGATCAGGCCGGTAGGCGGAAAGAGAGCGATTATAGCCGGGGTTTGGCGCCGGGTCGTGCGGCGCTCCGCGCGTGGCTATCCGCGGCCGGTTCTAAGCCATGGCGTGACGGGCCCGGCACCGCGTCGCTTCACCCCTCCCGCCTCTTCCGGGCCTATGCCACACTCGGCCGCTATGGCCGCCATCGTCCTCTTTGCCCTGCTCGCCATCGTGCTTTACCTCACCGCCGCGACGGCCTTGGCCCGACCGCTGCTGGGTGGCGGACAGCCGCTGAACCGTTCTGCGCTGCTGCTGGCGGGTGCCGCCGTGGCGATCCATGCGGGAACCCTGCTCACCGTGCACCGCGGTTCGCTGGACCTGCATTTCTTCTCCTCGTTGTCGCTGGTGGCGTGCGTGGTTTCCGCGCTCACGCTGGTGGTGAACATCTGGCGACCGGTGGCCGCGCTTGGCGTCATCGTGTTTCCGCTGACGGCGCTGCTGCTAGCACTGGATGTGTTCGCGGCGCCCACCACCGCGCCGTTGCCGCTGGAGTGGCAGATCAAACTGCACGTGACCGTGGCGCTGCTCGCCTTCAGCGTGCTGTCCATCGCTGCCGCATTGGCCATTCTTCTCGCCGTGCAGGAACGCGCGCTGCGTCATCGCCAAGTGGGTTCGTGGATGCGCGCGCTGCCGCCGTTGACGCTCACCGAAACGCTGCTGTTCCGCCTTATCGGCGCCGGCTTCCTGCTGCTCACGCTGACATTGCTCACCGGCATCCTGTTCGTGGACAACCTGTTCGGGCAGCACCTGATCCACAAGACCGTGCTGTCGATCATTGCCTGGCTGGTGTTCGGCACACTGCTGATCGGCCGCTGGCGACGCGGTTGGCGTGGACGCAGCGCCGTCAATCTCACGCTGGTCGGCATGGGCGTGCTGCTGCTTGCCTTCTTCGGCACCAAGGCGGTGCTGGAACTTATCCTTCATCGCACGCCATAGATCTCACGCCATGATCATTCCCGGCCAGTTCGTCCTGACACTCTCCTGTCCTGACCGCGCTGGCATCGTGGCGGCGGTGTCCAATCACCTCGCCGCACAGGGCGGCAACATCATCGAAGCGCAGCAATTTGGCGATGCCGAAACAGGCCGCTTCTTCATGCGCCTGGTGTTCGAAGATGCCGAAAGCGACCTGGATGCACTGAAGCAAGGCTTCGACACGTTCGCCCAAACCCTGGCCATGCAGTGGACCTTGCGCAACCGCGCGCAGCGCCGGCGCGTGATGCTGCTGGTGTCGAAGTTCGACCACTGCCTGGCCGACATTCTCTATCGCTGGCGCATCGGCGAGCTGCCGATGGATATCGCCGGCGTCATCGCCAACCATCCACGCGAGACCTATCGCCATCTCGATCTCGACGGCATCCCCTTCCACTACCTGCCCGTGGACCGCAACAGCCGGTCCGACCAGGAAGCTGTGCTGGAGGCATTGATCGAGCAATCGGGTACGGATCTAGTCGTGCTTGCGCGCTACATGCAGATTCTTTCCAACGATCTCGCGCGCAAGCTGGCCGGTCGCTGCATCAACATCCACCATTCGTTCCTGCCCGGCTTCAAGGGCGCGCGGCCGTATCACCAGGCGTATCGCCGGGGCGTCAAGCTGATTGGCGCCACCGCGCACTTCGTGACGGCCGAGCTCGATGAAGGTCCGATCATCGAGCAGGACATCGAACGCGTCACTCACGCCGATACGCCGGAAGACCTGATCCGTATCGGCCGCGACATCGAACGCCGCGTGCTTGCGCGCACGTTGCGCCTCTACCTCGACGACCGCGTATTGCTCAACGGCAGCAAGACCGTCGTCTTCCATTCCTGACGGAGGTTTTCGTGGAACTGATCGGCATGCTCGATTCGCCCTACGTACGCCGCGCGGCGATCTCGCTGCGCCTGCTCGGCATCCCGTTCGAGCATCGCTCGATGTCCGTCTTCCGGCATTTCGACGAATTCCAGCGCATCAACCCGCTGGTGAAGGCTCCCACGCTGGTGCTGGACGATGGCTGCATGCTCACCGAATCGGGCCTGATCATCGACTGGGCGCAAACAAAGAGCGACCGCCCCGCCCTGATGCCGACGGACGCCGCGCACCGACAACGCGCACTCCGCCTCACCGGCATCGCCCTTGCCGCCAGTGAAAAGAGCGTACAGCTCGTGTATGAAGACAAGCGCACGCCAGACAAGCGCGATGAAGGCTGGATCGCCCGCGTGCAAGGACAATTGCACGCGGCCTACGATCTGCTGGAGCGCGAACTGCACGGCGTGAACGGCTGGCTATTCGGAGCCTCGCCGACGCAAGCGGACGTATCCATCGCCGTCGCCTGGGGCTTCACGCAACTCGTCGTGGCCGACGTTATAGATGCAAAAGCTTATCCGCACCTCGCTGCGTTCTCGCAACGAGCGGAACAACACCCGGACTTTGCAGCGCTACCACCGGTGTAACGCACCAAGCGAAGCCCCGCCTTAAGTCCTCAACACCGCCTTACTCGCGACGTAGCCATACCGTGGATTGGAAAGATCGTGACGATCCGGGCTCCAAATCCTCCAGGCTCGTATACCGCAGTCAGTGTGAGTTCTTGAGGCCATTTTCTTTGGGTTACTTTCGACGCGAAGCTAGTCCCCGTGGGATCTTTTGGGCCAGCAAAAGAAAAGTGACTCGAGCGGCGGCAGCCGATCGAAACGCCCGCTGCGTAAGCGGCCAGGTCGCGGTAGCGCGGCACAAACGCGATCAAACGCACCGCGAAAACCACACGCAAAGTCACTGGATCCCGGCCTGCACCGGGATGACGGTGAAGTGGTAACGAAGGATGTCGCAAGAACAAACAAAGAAAACCCGAGGCGAGCACCCACCCGGTCACCTCCAACCCTCTCCTCAGCGGAGAGCGTAAGCAAAACTAACTAGCGACAAGCGTCGATAGCCTGCGACAAGCGCTCCACCGCCACAATTTCCATCTCCCCCACCTTCGCCTTCTTGGGCGCATTCGCCTTCGGCACAATCGCCTTCTGAAACCCGTGGTGCGCCGCCTCTTTCAAGCGTTCCTCACCATTGGGCACCGGCCGAATCTCCCCTGACAAACCCACCTCGCCGAACGCGATGGTCTTCTCCGGCAGCGGCCGATCACGTAGCGACGAAAGCACCGCCAGTAGCACCGGGAGATCAGCCGCAGTCTCCTGCACGCGAATGCCACCCACCACGTTGACAAACACGTCCTGGTCGTACGCGGCCACGCCGCCATGACGATGCAGCACGGCCAACAGCATGGCCAGGCGGTTCTGCTCCAGGCCCAGCGCGACGCGACGCGGATTGCCCAGCGAGGACTGATCCACCAGCGCCTGCACTTCCACCAGCAAGGGGCGCGTGCCTTCGCGCGTCACCATCACGGCGCTGCCGGACGTCGGACCGCTGTGCGCCGAAAGAAAGATTGCCGATGGATTGGGCACTTCGCGCAAGCCCTTTTCCGACATCGCGAACACGCCCAACTCGTTCACCGCACCGAAGCGATTCTTGAAAGCACGCAGCACCCGGAAGCGGCTGCCGGATTCGCCTTCGAAATACAGCACGGCGTCCACCATGTGTTCGAGCACGCGCGGGCCGGCGATGCCGCCCTCTTTCGTCACATGTCCTACCAGGAACACCGATGTGCCGGTTTCCTTGGCGAAGCGCGTGAGTTTGGCGGCCGATTCGCGCACCTGGCTCACCGAACCCGGTGCGGCTGTCAGCAGTTCGGTCCAGATCGTCTGGATGGAGTCGATCACGAGCACGCGCGGACGGCTGCTGAGCGCCTGTTCGATGATGCGTTCGATGCAGGTTTCCGCCAGTGCATGCAGCGGCGCCAGCGGCAGGTCCAGTCGCTGCGCGCGCGAAGCCACCTGGCCGAGCGATTCCTCGCCCGTCACGTACACGCTGGGAATCTGGGTGCCCAGCGTGCCCAACATCTGCAGCAACAGCGTCGATTTGCCGATGCCCGGATCGCCGCCGATCAGCACCACCGAGCCATCGACCAGGCCGCCACCCAGCACGCGATCCAGTTCGCCGATGCCGGTCAACGTGCGTGTTTCAGCATGCTGGGCAATTGCCGTCAGCGGCGTCACCTTGGGTGAGCCGGCGGCAGCGCCCGCGTAACCGGTGGTGCTGCGCGCCGCACCTGCCGACTTCACCGCCGGTTGCAGCACGATTTCGCTTAGCGTGTTCCACACGCCGCAGTCCACGCATTGGCCCTGCCATTTGGAATGTTCCGCGCCGCAATCGGTGCAGACATAGGCGGTCTTGGCTTTGGCCATGCGGATTTCCTGAAAAGGTGGCGCGAACGAGTGGCCAAGCTTAGCGGGCCTGCATCGCATACCGCGAGACATTCACCCATCACGGAGGGAGCGCTTTCAGCCCGCCAAGCGCAGGACGGCGCTGACGAGCATCCGCTCAGTCGTCGTCTTCCACGAACAGCACGCGCCTGGTCATGCCGCAGGTGAGGTCGTAGGAGATCGTGCCGGCTTGCGCGGCAATCTGCTCCACGGGCAACTCCGGGCCCCACAGCGTCACGCGGTCACCGACCTTCGCATGGGGCGCACCGCGAAGATCCAGCGTGATCAGATCCATCGACACGCGACCGATCAAAGGCACGCGGCGATCGCCCACCAGCACGGGCGTGCCGGCCACCGCACTACGCGGATAACCATCGCCGTAGCCCACGGCAGCGACGCCCACGGGCATGTCTTCCGGACACGTCCACGTGCCGTTGTAGCCGATGCGCTCGCCCTTGCTGATGCGGTTGACGGCAATCAAGCGCGTGCTCAGGGTCATGGCCGGACGAAAGCCGAAGTCCGCGCCGGTCTTGCCATCGACCACGGACAACCCATAGAGCAAACCACCGGTACGCACCCAATCGCCTCGTGCCTCGGTCCAACCGAGCACGGCCGCGGAGTTCGACAACGAACGCGGACCGAGCAGGCCCTGCGTGGCGTCGTTGAAGCGGGCGATTTGAGCCGGCGTCTCCTTCCCGTCGAACACTTCCGATTCGGCGAAGTGCGTGAGCAGGCCGATCTCCGGATCGATGCCCGGCATCGCCGCCAGCTGGCCGTGCACGAAAGCCACCGCTTCCGGCGCAAAGCCCAGGCGATGCATGCCACTGTCCACCTTCAGCCATACACGCGGCGGGCCACGCGACGGCGAGGCTTCCTTCAACCACTGCAGTTGGTCTTCGTGATGGATGGCCGCATCGAGATTCAAGCGCTGCATCTCGGCGATGTCGCTGGCGCGATCCGGACCGGACAACACCACGATGCGCTGGCGATGTCCTGCTGCGCGCAGGCGCAAGCCATCGCCCAGCGCGGCCACGGCGAACGCGTCGGCGTCGCCATCGAGCGCGCGCGCTACACGTTCGAGACCGTGACCATAGGCATCCGCCTTGACGACGGCCATGACCTTGGCCGGCGCAGACATCTGCTTGATGCGGCCCAGGTTGTGGCGCAAGGCGCCCAGATGGATGGTGGCGACAGTAGTACGACTCATGCCTGCTTGGCGCCCGCATGGGCGCGGTGAGGAAGGGCGGAAAAGATGGGCCGGATGGCCTAAGGACTTCGGCTGGAAGCTTACCAGTCTTGTCCGGTCATCCGGCCCGATGTGCCCAACCTAACCTTCCGGCCCGACACTCCCGGGGCGCTCCCGTGGCATTCCCCGGGCAAGGGCTACCCTCACCAGTAGCCGTACCCAACTCAGTGGTTGTCGCGGGATTGGCAGCGCTCCACGGCGACGCGGCGCGCCTTGTCGTACTCGTGCTGGGTCATCGCTCCGGAGGCCAGCGCATCCTGCAGATCCGTCATCTGCTTGCCGCAGGTGTCGTTGTTCTGCACGACGCGAGTAGTACTGCCGCAACCGGCCAAGGCCAGGCACGCGATGATCAGCGACGCGGGAATCATGGTTCGTTTCATGGCATCACCCTCACAGAACGCCCAATACCAGCAACACGATCAGGATGATGAGGATCAGGCCGAGTCCACCGCTGGGGCCATAACCCCATGCACGACTATACGGCCAAGTCGGCAGAGCGCCGAGCAAGAGCAACACGATGATGAGCAGAAGGATGAGCGACATGTGCAGTGCCTCGTCCGGAAAACCGATGACGAGGTTGCGCTGCCGCATGTGAATCCCGCACGGGATTCATGTGCACTTGGTGCATAGAACCGGCACGGTACAGGTTTTGTTCTTGTAACGGAACAAAACCTGTACGCGCCACATTGCCGCTTATTCGAATGCGCCGACGAACGAATCGGGCGCGTAATTCTCGAACTTGGTGTAGTGGCCGAGGAAGGTCAGCTTCACTGTGTCGGTCGGGCCGTTACGCTGCTTGCCGATGATGATTTCGGCCAGGCCCTTATCGGGCGATTCCTTGTTGTAGTACTCGTCGCGGTAGATGAACATGATCACGTCCGCGTCCTGCTCGATAGCGCCCGACTCGCGAAGGTCGGACATCATCGGGCGCTTGTCGGCGCGCTGTTCCAGCGAGCGGTTCAACTGCGACAGGGCGATCACCGGGCAATTGAGTTCCTTGGCGAGGCCTTTGAGCGAGCGCGAGATTTCCGAGATTTCCGTGGCGCGGTTTTCCTTCATGCCCGGCACCTGCATCAGCTGCAGGTAGTCGATCACGATAAGGCCTAAGCCGCCGTGTTCGCGATGCAGTCGACGCGAACGCGAACGCAGTTCCACCGGCGACAGGCCCGGCGTGTCGTCGATGAAGATCTTCGCTTCGGAAAGCAGCGCGATGGCATTGGTGACGCGCGGCCAGTCTTCTTCGGCCAGGTCGCCGTTGCGCAGATGCTGCGCATGGATGCGGCCCACCGAGGAAATCATACGGAAGGCCAGCTGCGAGGCCGACATTTCCATCGAGAAAATGGCCACTGCTTTCTTGCCACGCATGGCCGCCGATTCGGCGATGTTCACCGAGAACGCGGTCTTGCCCATCGAGGGACGCGCCGCGACGATGATCAGGTCGGACGGCTGCAGGCCCGAGGTGAGTTCATCAAGATCGGAGAAGCCGGTGGAGATGCCGGTGAGCTGGCCCTTGTTCTCGAAACGCTCGGAGAGAATGCGAAACGCATCCTTCACCGCCTCGCGCATCGACACCGTGTCTTTCTTGCCGCGCGCACCGGACTCGGCGATCTTGAAGACCGCCTGCTCGGCGCGCTCCAGCACTTCCTGCACGCCCATGCCGTCGGGCTGGTAGCCGTCTTCGGTGATGCCGGTGCCGGCGTCGATCAGCTGGCGCAGTACCGACTTCTCGCGCACGATTTCCGCGTAAGCGGCAATGTTCGCGGCACTCGGCGTGGTGTTGGCCAGTTCGATCAGGTACGAGGCGCCGCCCACCATCTCGGCCAGGCCGTTGGCGTCGAACCAGTCGCCCAGGGTCACCGCATCGCACGGCATGCCCTTGCCCGCCAGCTCGGTGATGGCGCGCCAGATCAGGCGGTGATCCTTGCGGTAGAAATCCTGCTCGCTGAGGCGGTCGGCCACCTTGTCCAGCGAATCCGGCGCCAGCATGAGGCCGCCAAGCACGGCCTGCTCCGCGTCGATCGAATTGGGCGGCACGCGCAGCGCATCGATGTTGGACGGAGGTTTGCGCTCGGAACGACCGCGTCGCTCGGGGCGGTCGGAACGATCGGAAACGAAGGACATCGCGATTCCTCGCAGCGATTGGCTGCATTGCCGGCGGCGGACGTTGGATACAGAGCATACGCGGCGCCATCTCAGGCGACGAGACCATAACTCTGTGGATAAGCTGTGGTTAGTTGTGGATAAGCACGCGGCGAACCCGGAAAAACAAACGGGCGCCCGGAGGCGCCCGTCTGGGACTTGCGAGCGACGGGACGGCTTACTTTTCGCCGACCACGATCACCTTGATCTGAGTCTGCACGTCGGCGTGCAGCGCAATCACCACGTCGAATTCGCCGGTGTGACGGATCGGGCCTTCGCCCTGGATCACTTCGCCCTTGTGCACGTCATGACCGGCGGCCTCGAGGGCCTCGGAGATTTCGCGCGGACCGACCGAACCGTACAGCTTGCCTTCCGGACTGGCGTTGGCGGCGATGGTCACCGTCACGCCTTCCAGCTTGGCCTTGCGGCCTTCGGCGCCGGACAGCTGCGAGGCAGCCTTGGCTTCGTACTCGGCGCGGCGCTTCTCGAAAGCTTCGAGGTTGGCGGCGGTGACCGGCACGGCCTTGCCCTGCGGCAGCAGGTAGTTACGGCCGTAACCCGGCTTGACCTTGACCTTGTCGCCCAGGTTGCCGAGGTTGCGGACTTTCTCGAGAAGAATCAGTTCCATGGGTATTCCTTTTCGTTAGCACCGGATGGGCCCGGCGCAGCCGTGGACGGTTGTCCGAAGAGTTGACGATGCGCCGGGCGTTGCCACCCGGCGCACGCCACGACTTAGACGTCGTGGTTGTCGGTGTACGGCAGCAGGGCCAGGAAGCGAGCGCGCTTGATGGCGGTCGCCAGCTGACGCTGGTAGCGAGCCTTGGTGCCGGTGATGCGCGACGGAACGATCTTGCCGTTCTCGGTCACGTACTGGCGCAGCGTGTTGAGATCCTTGTAGTCGATCTCTTTGACGTTTTCGGCCGTGAAGCGGCAGAACTTGCGGCGGCGGAAGAACTTGGACATGTGTGTGCTCCTGATCAGTCGTCGCTGTCGCGATCGTTGTCGTCACGCGCATCGTCATCGCGGCGGCGCGAGGACTTGGCGTCATCCTTTTCCTTGGACTTCAGGATGAAGGACTGCTCGGTATCGGCCTCGTCACGCTTGATGACCAGGTGGCGCAGCACGGCGTCGTTGAAACGGAAGCCCGACTCGAGCTCGTTCAGCGCGTTCTGGCTCACTTCGATGTTGAGCATGACGTAGTGAGCCTTGGCCAGGTTCACGATCGGGTACGCCAGCTGGCGGCGGCCCCAGTCTTCCAGGCGGTGGATCTTGCCGCCGTCGGTCTCGATCAGCGCCTTGTAGCGCTCGATCATCGCCGGGACCTGCTCGCTCTGGTCAGGGTGGACCAGGAACACGACTTCGTAATGTCGCAGGGACATCGTGTGGTAACTCCTTGTGGATGCGGCCTTTTTAGGGCCTGGCAGCCTCCCGCACTATGCGGTGAGGCAAGGTTCCATCCGCGCCTTTTGGGCGTGGACAGAAGCGGAAGTGTAAGGGATTTCAGGGATTTGGGGCAAGCGGATGACAACCGCTCGCGGGCACCAGGTCTCAGCCGACGGTGAAACTCTCGCCGCAACCGCATTCGCCCGTGGCGTTGGGGTTGTGGAAGACGAAGCTGGCGTTGAGGCCCTGGCGCTGGAAGTCGATCACGGTGCCGTCGACCAGCGGCAGGCTCTTGCCGTCCACGATCAGCGTCAGGCCATCGACATTGACCGTCTCGTCGCCCTCGCCCACGGCGTCCGCCAGATCAACCACGTAGCCGAAACCCGAGCAGCCCGTGCGCTTGACGCCAAAGCGCACACCCGCGGCACTGGGCGTGCTGGCGAGGAAGGAGCGCATGCGTTCGCTGGCGGCGGGCGTGATGGTGATCGTCATGGGGATTGCAACTACTTGGGGCTACCAATGGTCCGAAATCGGACATGAAGGGTCGAACCTGAACGATGCGTACATTATCATGCTCCGTTCGACTTACGTGCCGATATGCGGCACCCAGCAGGAGTTTCAATCCATGGCGGTGGTTAGTGTCAAGCAGGCTCTCTCCGGTTCTATCGTTGCCGGCAGTGTCGTCACGGTGCGCGGTTGGGTGCGCACGATCCGCGATTCCAAGGGTGGCCTCTCCTTCGTCAATGTCACGGACGGCTCCTGCTTCGACCCGATCCAGGCCGTGGTCACCGACAAGGTGGCCAACTACGAAAGCGAGGTGAAGCACCTCACCACCGGCGCCGGCCTGATCGTGACCGGCACGCTGGTGCCGTCGCAGGGCAAGGGCCAGCGCTTCGAGATCCAGGCCGAGTCGGTGGAAGTCACCGGCTTCGTCGACGATCCGCTGACCTATCCGATCCAGCCCAAGCCGCACACCATGGAATTCCTGCGCGAAGTGGCGCACCTGCGCCCGCGCACCAACCTGTTCGGCGCCGTGACGCGCGTGCGCCACACCATGATGACGGCGATCCATCGCTGGCTCACCGAGCAGGGCTTCTTCTGGATCAACACGCCCATCATCACCACCTCCGATGCCGAAGGTGCGGGCGACATGTTCCGCCTGTCCGCGCTGGACCTGGCCAACCTGCCGCGCACGCCGGACGGCAAGATCGATTTCCGCAAGGATTTCTTCGGTCGCGAGGCGTTTCTCACCGTGTCGGGCCAGCTCAACGTCGAGGCCTACTGCCTGGCGATGAGCAAGGTGTACACCTTCGGCCCCACCTTCCGCGCCGAGAACTCCAACACCCCGCGCCACCTCGCCGAGTTCTGGATGGTGGAGCCGGAAATCGCGTTTGCCGACCTCAACGCCAACGCCGATTGCGCCGAAGGTTTCCTCAAGGCCATCTTCAAGGCCGTGCTGGACGAGCGCGCGGACGACATGGCGTTCTTCGCCGAACGCGTGCAGCCCGATGCGATCAGCCGTCTGGAAGCCTTTATCGCCGAACCGTTCGAGCGCATCGATTACACCGAGGCGGTCGACATCCTCAAGAAGTCCGGCCAGAAGTTCGAATTCCCGGTGGCTTGGGGCATCGACCTGCAGACCGAACACGAGCGCTATCTCGCCGAGAAGCACGTGGGTCGCCCGGTGGTGGTGATGAACTACCCCGAGCAGATCAAGGCGTTCTACATGCGCCTCAACGACGATGGCAAAACCGTCGCCGCGATGGACGTGCTGGCGCCGGGCATCGGCGAAATCATCGGCGGCAGCCAGCGCGAAGAGCGCCTGGATTACCTCGACCGCCGCATGATCCAGTTCGGCCTCGATCCTGCCACCTACGGCTGGTACCGTGACCTGCGCCGTTACGGCACCGTACCGCACGCAGGCTTTGGCCTCGGCTTCGAACGCCTGCTGGTTTACGTGTGCGGCCTTTCCAACATCCGCGATGCCATTCCCTATCCGCGTGCGGCGGGAACGGCTGAATTCTGATCCACGGGTCCAACCATGCGCTCTCGACTGATCATCGCCACTGCCCTGCTCGCGTTCACCGTGCTGGTGAGCGGCTGCCACAGCGTGAAAGCGCTGGTTCCGCCCAACCTGCGCGCACCCGAAGACACCAGCGGCGGACTCAATCAGGCCAAGCAGGCACTGCAGCAGGCCACGCCGTGCTGCACCACCTTTGCCGACTTCTCCTACCAGGACGCCTTGCCCTGGCAGCCCAAGAAGTTCGCGCTCGGCCCGGGCAGCATGGTGGCCAACCTCAACGGCGACCGCAGCTACTTCCTCAGCTTCAGCCTGCCGCGTGAATCGCAGGTGCCGTATCGCGTTGCGGTGAAGTCGGAATTGAATGGGCGCTGGCTGCGCGCCAGCTACCTGTTCGCGCCGACCGTGGTGGTGCTGGATGAAGCCTTCCAGCCCATCGACAGCAAGGACGTGGGCCTGTGCGAACACATGGGCTGGACCGACGCCACCAGCGGTGCGTTCGGCAGCGTGGACATCACCGACAAGCGCGCGCGCTACCTCGTGCTGTACAGCTCGGCCAAGCAGCAGTCCAGCAGCACCTACTGGGAGCAGTCGCCTGCCGCCTTCTCGGCCGAAGCGCCGGTGAAGATGGCTGCGGCCGGCTCGTTCAAGGTGCCGCACGGCCCGGATGGCACGGTCTGGATCGGCATGATGGACAAGAGCTTCCAGGACGCCGTGAACAACGCGATCTGCGCCAAGCCCGAACAGGGCAATGGCGTGCTGAGCACGCTGCGCGAGGCGATTCCGCTGCCGGGCCTGGGCAACAATGCCAGCAAGTCCGATGCGACCAAGGCCACGGCCTCGCCCACCAATTCCACCAACAACGACGCTACGCCGCCGGCGACCACTTCGGCCAAGGGCTAAGTTCGCGTCGGCAGTGCGTCACCAACCCACAGGCACGGCATGCTCCAGTTCTATCTTTCGCTTCTTCTCGCCGGCATCGTCTGTTTCCTGCTGCATTTCGGCTCGCAGTACCGCATTGCGTCGCTGCTGCGCCGCCGGCATCCGAACGAGTGGAAGATCATCTCCGAGGCCGACGGCAAGCCCACCAATGCGATACGCACCTGGATGCGCCTTCAGCTGGCGCTGCGTTCGCCGGTGTTGCCCGCGCTGGAAGACAACGCCGTCACGCGCTGGCGAATGACTTGGCGCTACAGTCTGTGGGCGGCATGGTTGTGCTGGTTCGGCGCGCTCGCTGTGCAGTACACCGCCCGCTAATTCCAACGCCACTCAAGGAGCGTGTCATGCAGCTGGATTTGAGCGGACGTCATGCTCTGGTGTGCGGCGCCTCGCAGGGCATCGGGCGCGCCAGCGCCATCGAGCTCGCCGAGCTGGGCGCCAGCGTCACCCTGCTCTCGCGTTCTGCCGATGCCCTCAAGACGGCTGCGGATGAGCTGCCGCGCAAACACGGCCAGCGGCATGACTGGGTGGCGGTGGACATGGCGCAGACCGAGCGCCTGCACGAAGCGCTGGCGGACATCGTGGCGGCGCATCCGTTCGAGATCCTGATCAACAACAGCGGCGGCCCACCGGGCGGTCCTGCCCACACGGCGACCGAAGAAGCGTTCGAAACCGCGTTCCGCCAGCACCTGCTCGCGGGCCAGGTACTGGTGCAGGCGTTGCTGCCGGGCATGCGCGCGAGCGGTTATGGCCGCATCGTCAACGTCATCTCCACTTCGGTGAAGGAACCCATCGTCGGTCTGGGCGTGTCCAACACCGTGCGCGGCGCAGTGGCCAGCTGGGCGAAGACCTTGTCCGGCGAGCTGGCCGGCGACGGCATCACCGTCAACAACGTGCTGCCCGGCTACACGCGCACGGCGCGCCTGGACAGCCTGCTGGCCGCCCAGGTACGCAGTGGCCGCAGCGAGGACGAAATCGCCAAGGGCATGCTCGCCAGCGTGCCTGCGCGCCGTTTCGGCGAAGCGGCCGAAGTCGCCGCCGTGATCGCCTTCCTGTGCACGCCGGCCGCGGCCTACGTCAACGGCGTCAGCATCGCGGTGGATGGCGGCCGCACGCGCTCGCTGAGCTGACGATGTCGCGCGGCCTCACGCCGCGCATACGGCCGCGTCCGGTGCAATTGCAGGCCCCAGGCCTTAAGCTTGCGCAGATGCCTACCTTGCGCCTCGCCAACCTGATCGATGGCCGCCTTCAGGCGCCGCGTCTTGATCGCTGGCTGGACGTGTTCGAACCGGCCACCGGCCAGGTGTTCGCACACTGTCCCGACTCCACGTCCGATGATGTTGCCGATGCCGTGGCCGCCGCGCGCCGCGCTGCCGTCGGCTGGGCCGCGACGCCGGCCGAACAGCGCGCGAACCTGCTGCATCGCCTGGCCAACCTGGTCGAAGCGCGCATGGACGAGTTCGTGGCGCTGGAATCGCGCGACAGCGGCAAGCCGCTGAGCCAGGCGCGCAGCCTCGACATTCCCCGCGCCGTTTCCAACCTGCGCTTCTTCGCCGCCGCCATCATGGGCTGGAGCAGCGAATCGCACGCCATGGAAACCGGCGCCATCAACTACACGCTGCGCCAGCCGCTGGGTGTCGTCGGCTGCATCAGTCCGTGGAACCTGCCCCTGTATCTGTTCACGTGGAAGATCGCTCCGGCGCTCGCCGCAGGCAATACGGTGGTAGCCAAGCCCTCGGAAATCACGCCGTGCACGGCAGCGCTGCTGGGTGAGCTGAGCATCGAGGCGGGCTTTCCGCCGGGCGTGTTCAACATCGTGCAAGGCCGCGGCCCCACCGTGGGACAGGCCATCGTGGAACACACCGCGGTCAAGGCGGTTTCGTTCACCGGCAGCACCCGCACGGGCGCGCAGATCGCCGCCGTCGCCGCGCCGCAATTCAAGAAGGTGTCGCTGGAACTGGGCGGCAAGAATCCCGCCGTGGTGTTCGAAGACGCCGACCTGAGCGACGCCAACCTCGACACCATCGTGCGCTCAGGCTTCGCCAACCAGGGCGAGATCTGCCTGTGTGGTTCGCGCCTGCTGGTGCAGCGATCCATCTACGACAGCTTCCGCGAACGTTATCTCGCGCGCGTGAAGGCGTTGCGCGTGGGCGATCCGAACGACAGCGGCAGCGACCTCGGCGCGCTGGTGTCGCGCGAACATTTCGACAAGGTGATGGGCTGCATCGCGACCGCGCGCGATGAAGGCGGAAGCATTCTCTGCGGCGGCGAACCCGTGAACGTGGACGGCCGCTGCACCGATGGCTGGTTCGTTGCGCCGACGGTCATCGAAGGCCTGGGCAGCGATGCCACCACCAATCAGCAAGAGATCTTCGGACCCGTGGTCAGCCTGATTCCGTTCGACGACGAGGCGGAAGCGCTCGCCATCGCCAACGGCACGGGCTACGGCCTCGCCGCCTCGGTATGGACGCGTGACCTGTCGCGCGCGCATCGCTTCGGCGCCCAACTGGATTTCGGCATCGTGTGGACCAATTGCTGGCTGCTGCGCGACCTGCGCACGCCCTTTGGCGGCACGAAACAATCGGGACTCGGCCGCGAGGGCGGCACGGAAGCGCTGCGCTTCTTCACCGAGCCCAAGAACATTTGCATTCGTTATTGACGTGAGAGCGCCATCGTGAAAAGTCCCCTGCAGAATCTGCTCGACAGCAATCGCCAATGGTCCTCCGCCATGGTCGAGCAGGACCCGCGATTCTTCGAACGACTCGCCCAGCAGCAGGCACCGAAGTACCTGTGGATCGGTTGCTCGGATTCGCGCGTGCCCGCCACGCAGATCGTGGACCTGCCGCCCGGCGACATCTTCGTGCAGCGCAATGTCGCCAACGTGGTGTCGCACACCGACCTCAATTGCCTGAGCACCATCCAATTCGCGGTTGACGTGCTCAAGGTCGAGCACATCCTGGTGGTGGGCCACTACGGTTGCGGCGGCGTGCAGGCAGTGCTCGACGATCGCCGCCTCGGCCTGGTCGACAATTGGCTGCGCCATGTCGGCGACGTGGCGCAGAAGCACAAGCAGCTGCTTACCTCGATCGATCTGATGAACTTGCGCAATGCGCGCCTGTGCGAACTCAACGCGATGGAACAGGTGGTCAACGTGTGCCACACCACCATGGTGATGGATGCATGGGAGCGCGGCCAGAAACTCTCCGTGCATGCGTGGTGCTACAGCCTGTTCGACGGGCACGTGAACGATCTGGGCATGCACGTGAGTTCGCGCGAAGGGCTGAAGCCCGCGTACGAACACGCCATGCAGCGCCTGGGCACGATCCCCGAGTTCAATCGATGAGCCACGTCGTACGCACCGATCAGGCGCCGGCGCCGGTGGGCGCGTATCCGCACGCGCGCCGCGTGGGTGACCTGCTGTTCCTTTCCGGCGTCGGCCCGCGCACGCCGGGCAGCAATGCCATCCCGGGCAACGTCTACGACGACAGCGGCAAGCTGGTGAGCTACGACATCGAGGCGCAATGCCGTCAGGTATTCGCCAACGTGCGGGCCGTGCTCGAGGCAAGCGGTGCGCGCTGGGAAGACCTGGTCGATGTGACGGTGTTTCTCACCGACATGGCGCGCGATTTTGTCGCGTACAACAAACTCTATGCGGAATATTTCGAAGGTGTCGATGCGTGCCGCACGACGCTGGGCATCACGGCGCTGCCCACACCGATCGCCATTGAGTTGAAGTGCATTGCTGCGCTGAAGGTCTAATAGCCAGTTCAAAATCCCGCCTCGCCAGCCTTCCCCCGCCACGTCACTCCGGCGCAGGCCGGAATCCAGTAGCGATAGGTGTGGTCATCGCGATAGGGATGCATGCTCTATTGAAGCGCCTCGCGAAAACCTGAGACCGAAGCCACTGGATTCCGGCCTGCGCCGGAATGACGGTGAGGAAACGATGAGCGAACGGACGAGATGGCAGCACGCATTAAAAAGCCCCGGCATGCTAATGCCGGGGCTTTCTTGCAAAGGCAGCTTAGTGGCTGGCTTCGGTCTGCGGCAGCGTGGACTTGGCCGTACGCTTGGCGGACTTGCTGCCCTTGGGCTTGGGCTGGCCGTTGTTGGTGGACTTGTTCTTCTTGTGCTTGTGCGACGAGCTGGTCGCCGGTGCCGGCGTGGCCGACGCGGGCTTGGCTGCCGCGGGAGCAGCAGGCGCAGGCTGCGGGGCTGCGTCCTGAGCCAACAGGGAACCGGTGAAAGCCATACCCGCTACGAGCAGGGAAGCGATCGCGAACTTGCGCATGTGTGTGAGCCTCGACGTAAAGAGCTTGTTTCGTGCCGCGCGCTCCATCGGAACAGCCCGATGCGAGCGGCGCGACGACTAAAACATCGCACGTTTGAGGGCAGCCCGAAACTGGATTTTCCCCGCGCGCACGCGAGATTTCCGGCTCATGTGTCTTGACATTGCAAGACCCTAACAAGGGTCGAATGTTTTTGCGCTTACGCCACACAGAGCGCCAGCAGTCGCGCGATGGTTTCCTGCACCTGCACGGCGCTGGCCTCGGCATACGCGAAGCTGTCTTCGTCCATGTAGTTGATCTGCGACAGCTCCAGTTGCACCGCCTGCACGCCCGTGTCGGGCTGGCCATAATGACGCGTGATGTAGCCGCCCTTGAAGCGCCCATTGACCACGAAGCTGTAGCGCGACTGGGTTTCCAGCACGTCCTTGAGCTGCTGCTGCAGGGCTGCCGAACAGCTCGCCCCCTCGGCAGTGCCCAGATTGAAGTCGGGCAACTGGCCCTCGAACAACATGGGCACGCGGCTGCGGATGGAATGCCCGTCCCACAGCACGACACGGCCGTGTTCGGCGCGAAGACGTTCAAGTTCTTGCGACAAGGCATCGTGGTACGGACGCCAATACGCGTTTACCCGACGTTGTATTTCTTCCGCGGTCGGTTCAGCTCCATCGAGGTAAAGCGGCTCGCCATCGAAGCCGATGGTGGAGACGAGCCCGGTTTCGCGCTTGCCCGGATACAGCGCGTGACCATCGGCCGGACGATTGAGATCGACCACGTAACGCGATGCCACCGGGCGAATCACGCTGGCACCCAGCGCCTTCGCCAACGGTTCGTAGAGGCGCCCCACATGCCAGTCGGTATCCACCGAACGCCGTGCATCCAGACGCATGCGCGCGGCGATGTCATCGGGAATGAAACTGCCGTCGTGCGGCAGGCTGATGAGCAGCGGCGCAGTGCCGCGATGAAGCGTGTAGGTGGCAGTCATGCGTGAAGTTTACCGTGGCGCGGGAAAGCCGGCGTTGGCCCGCTCAGTTGATCAACACCAGCTCTTCGGCCGAACTCGGATGGATGGCGATGGTGTCTTCCAGATCCCGCTTGCGCAGGCCCATTTTCAGCGCGACCGCAAAGCCCTGCAGCATTTCGTCCGCGCCTGTGCCGAGCACGTGGATGCCAACGACGCGCTCGTCGTCGCCTTCGGTGACGACCTTCATCAGGGTCGGATGCTTTCGCCCAGCCACGCCCCACTTCATCGGCGTGAATTTCGCGCGGTGCACATGCACGCGGTCGCCGTGGAACTGGCGCGCCTGCGCTTCGGTGAGGCCCACGATCGCCAGCGGCGGCTCGGCGAAGACCACGCTGGGAATATTGTCGTAGTCGAGCCGACTGTCGGGCTTGCCGCCGAACAGTCGATCGGCCAGTCGCCGGCCCGCGGCCACCGCCACCGGCGTGAGTTCGGGGCGTTCGGTGACGTCACCCACCGCGAAGATGCCTTCGATATTGGTGGCCTGCCACGCGTCGGTGACGATGTGGCCTCCTTCGTCGACGTGGACGCCCGCGGCATCGAGATCCAGCCGGTCGCTGTTGGGTACACGGCCGATCGCCCACAGCACGGCGTCATACGGGCCGCATGGACCATTGACGTCGTCGTCGATCATCAGGTTATCGCCATCGCGATGCAGGCCCGTCACTTTCACCTGGTTGGTGATGCGGATGCCTGCGTCGCACATGTGCTGCTCCAGCGCATCGACCAGTTCCGCATCGAAACTGGTGAGCATGCGATTGCGCACGTGCAACGTCACCTCGCTGCCCAACGCGTTGAGCAATCCCGCGAATTCGATGGCGATGTAACCGGCGCCAATCACGGCGATGCGCTTGGGCAAAGTGCGCAGCTCGAAGATGTCATCGGACACCATGCCCAGATCGAAACCCGGTATGTCAAGTCGATGCGGACGGCCACCCGTGGCAATCACGATTTGCGGCGCGCGCAATTCTTCCCCGGCGGAGGTGGCTACCGTATTGGCGGACACGAACCGCCCCGTTTCGGTGAACACCTGGATGCCGCCTTCTTCCAGGCCCATCGCGTAACGATGGCGGATGCCATCGATGTAATGCTGGCGCAACTGGCGGAAATGTTCCCAGTCGAGCGCGCCGGGCGTGGACGCAAAACCATAGTCGACTGCGAGCCGTTGTTCCTGCGCCAGCTGGCCGGCAAACCAGAGTGCCTTCTTGGGCACGCAGCCGACATTGACGCAGGTGCCGCCCAACGCGTTGGGTTCCAGCAACGCCACGCGCGCGCCGTGACGGGCGGCGCGGAATGCGGTTGCCAACCCACCCGAACCCCCACCCAATACGATCAGATCGAACGTTTCCGCCATGCCGTTCTCCAGGTTGCGCCATTCAACTTAAGCGAACCTGCGAGCAGGCCGCGTCAAGATCACACGCCAAAACGCGCCGGCGCATAAGGCGCAGGATCGATGGCCGGCGTGCCACCACGCAGCATCGATGCCACCAGTTCGCCCGTAGCCGCCGACATGCTCACACCGAGCATGCCGTGCGCCGTGGCCAGCATGAGGTTGGACCATCGCGAACTCGGGCCGATGATGGGCACCTCGTCCACGCTCATCGGCCGCCAGCCCCACCACTCTTCTTTCAGCTCCGGCCCCTCGGGCACGTGCAGCCCTTGCGCAGCGCCGCGACGCAAAGCATCGAGGCGCGTGCGATTGAGGCCTTCCGCATAACCGGAGAACTCCATGGTGCTGCCCAGTCGGAACCCGCTTTCCCAGGTGGTCACGCACACCGCCGCTTCGCGCAATACCAGCGCATGGCGCGGCGCCAACGCGGGTCGCGAATAGGTGATCGAATAACCCTTGCCCGGTTGCATGGGCAGGCGAAGGCCCAGCGGCTTTGCCACCAGTGGTGACCACGCGCCCAGCGCCATCACCACACGGTCGCCGCGAAACACGCCGCGCGTGGTGCGCACGTGGTCGATGCGATCGCCCTGCATGCCGAACTGGTCGATGCGCGCGCCCGACTCGATCGTTCCCCCCATGGCCACCACGCGTTGCGCGAGTTCGGCGGCATAGCGATCCGGCCGCAGGCGCGCATCGCCCGGATGGAACAGGCCGCCGGCGACGCCGGGTTTCAAGGCGGGCTCGCGTGCCTCCACCTCGTCGCCGCGCAGGCGTTCCACCGCCACGCCGAGGCGATCGAGCACCTGCGCGTGATGGCGTTCGTCGGCCTGGAAGGCCTTGTCGTTGCGGTAGACGTAGAGCTCGCCTTCTTCGCCAAACTCGCAGTCGAATTGTTCATCGCGTACGAGGCCAGCCAGCAAGCCGCGCGAACGTTGCAGGATGGCCGACCGCGCATGCGCCGCGCGCTCGAAGTCGCGCCAGTTGCAGCGCCGCGCAAAGCCCAGCAGCCATCGAAAGCGCGGCCCGTCCAGGCGTGGATTGAGGTAGAGCGGCGCGTCCGCGCGCAGCATCGAGCGCAACGCGACGCCCAGCATGCCCGGCATCGCCAGGGGCGCCGCGTGGCTTGGGGTGATCGTTCCACAATTGCCGTGCGAACTGCCGCAGCCCGGGGTACCCTGCTCCAAAATGCGCACGGTAGCCCCGGACTTCAGCAGGTAGTAGGCACAGGCCAGGCCGATGACGCCGCCGCCGAGAATCAGCACATCACTGCGTGAAGCATCCATCCGGCTATTGTAGCGTTGCCACGGCTCGCTCCTAACCTCGAGGGATTAGTGCGATGGGAACGTCAGAGCAGTCCAGCAGGATGTTGGTCCAGTGGCGTTCCGCGATGGTGTTCGCGGCCATGCTGGCGGTTTGCGCGTCGGCCACGCAGGCACAGGAGGCAAAGCGCCCGGCGCCCGCGCAAAGCGCGCCGACGCCTGAGCGTCCGGCCACGGCATCGTCCGCCACGGCGGTGGATCGCGATCTTTTCTCCGAAACGGCGCATATCAAGACCGACCTGGCGCGCTACTTGTATCTGCGCGAAGTGATGCCGCAACTCACCAAGGAAGACCGCCTGATCGACCAGCAATTGCTGGCCACCGTGGAAGACGAGCTGGGCCTGTACGACGAGGCCATCTTCGACTTTCCCTTCGACAATCGCGTGCAGACCTCGGTCACCCTGCCTGCTGCCGCCGACTGGGTACCCGCCGACGCCGCGACCGAGATCGCCAAGCTGGCCACCAACCGGCGCATCGTGATGATCAACGAAGCGCACCACGACGCGCATACGCGCGAACTCACCCTGAGCCTGCTGCCGAAACTGCGTGCGGAAGGGTTCACTTATTTCGCGGCGGAAGCGCTGGTCAACAACGACACCCAACTCATGTCGCGCGGCTACCCCGTCGCCACCAGCGGCAGCGAGTACCTGCACGAGCCGCTGTACGGGCAGATCATTCGCGAAGCCATCCGCCTCGGGTTCAAGGTGGTGGCCTATGAATCGGAAGCCGATGCCCTGGCCGATCGCGAGTCCGGTCAGGCGCAGCTGCTCTACCGCCAGGTGTTCAAGAATGATCCCAAGGCGCGCTTGTTCGTGCATGCGGGATACGCGCATATCGACAAGGCCATCGGCAATCTTGGCAAGACCATCAAGCCGATGGCCATGCAGCTGAAGGAACTGACCGGCTTCGATCCGCTGTCCATCGACCAGACGCGCTGGCGCGATATCGGCCCAATGCCGAAGACGGACCTGTACAACCAGCTGTCCGCCGCGTTCCCGGTGGACAAGCCGTCGGTGCTGCTCAGCCGGCAGAACGGCAGCGTCTGGGCGTCCGATCCCGATCGCCACGACGTCGACGTGATCCTCCCGCGCTCCGGCCACCAGCGCCGGCCGCACTGGCTGGAACTGGGTGGCGCACGGCAGACGCGCGTGATTTCCAGTGAGATGTGCCAGCGTCAGTTCCCCTGCGTGGTGGAGGCGCGCTACGCCAACGAAAGCGATGACGCCATTCCCGTGGATCGCTACGTGCTGCTTGCCGACAACACCATCAACACGCTCTATCTGTGGCCCGGCGAATACAAGATCAGCAGCCGCGACCGCGAAGGCCGCAAGCTCAGCGAGCGCCGCGTGACGGTGGACAAGCCCGACTCATGAGCGCCGGAGACCTCACCTCCAGCAATCACTGAGAACTTTCTTCCAACTTATTGATTTGATAACCTCGGGCTCGTCTCAAGCAACGGGGGATAGAGATGCGCCTGAAGTTCGCCGGTCCTTCCGACCATCGGTTGGCGTTCTGGCGTATCGCGCGCCATCTCCCGCTGGTTGCCGCCGCGCTCCTGCTGGCGGCCTGCGCCAGCAACAGCCGACGCCCCGAGCCTACCTACAAGGATTCCCGCTCGTCGCTGGCCAACCTGCCTGCCCGTGCGCCCACGGGTGCCACGGGCACGGCCAACGACGTGCTGTTTCGCGCCATCGCCCTGGTCGGTACGCCGTATCGCTGGGGCGGCAATACGCCGGATGGCGGCTTCGATTGCAGCGGGCTGGTCGACTACATCTATCGCAACGCGGCCGGCCTGAGCCTGCCCCACAGCTCCCGCGAAATGTCGCAAATGAGCGGCTCGCGGGTGCGTCAGATGACCGACCTGATCAGCGGCGACCTGGTCTTCTTCGGTGGCTCGGGCGGCATCAGCCACGTGGGGGTCTACGTGGGCAAGGGGCGCTTCGTGCACGCACCCAACAGCGGCGGCACGGTGCGGCTGGACGATATCGACGGCCCGTACTGGCGCGATCATTTCGAGTTCGGCAAACGCCTGCTCGACTGATCCGGGCGGGCCCCCGCCTGCCTCAATCTCTTTCACGCAGCGCACGCCCGCGGGCCTCTTAGGCTCCGTCTATCGTCACGATCAGAAAATTGAATTGTACACAATTTAATTTTGCGCTTAGGATTTATCCCATGAAGCGGCAACCCACCCCCGACCAACTCCTGCTCGACCAGCAACTGTGCTTTGCGCTGTATGCCGCGTCACGTTCGGTGACGGGTCTGTACCGGCCGCTGCTGGAACCGCTGGGCCTTACCTATCCGCAGTACCTGGTGATGCTGGTGCTGTGGGAACAGGACGGGCTGACCGTCCGCGAACTGGGCCAGCGCCTGCAACTCGATTCCGGAACGCTCACCCCGCTGCTCAAGCGCCTGCAGGCGGCCGGTCTTGTCACCCGCCAGCGCCGCAAGGAAGACGAGCGCGAAGTGGACATCCGCCTTACCGACGCCGGCCTGGCCCTGCGAGACCAAGCCAGCGGCATCCCCGAATGTCTCGCGCAGTGCATGCAATTGCCGCTCGACCAAATGCAATCGCTGCGCGATGAACTGAAGCGACTCACCCAACTGATCCAACACTCCCCAAACGAGGACTGACCCATGAACATCAGCAAGATTCTCTACACCGCTACCGCCACCGTTCACGGCGGCCGCGAAGGCCACGCCAAGAGCGACGACGGCGTGCTCGATCTGCAGTTGGTCGTGCCCAAGGGCCTCGGTGGCCCGGGCGGCAACGGCAGCAATCCGGAACAGCTGTTCGCCGCGGGTTATGCGGCCTGCTTCGAAGGCGCCGTGCGCTTCGTCGCCCGCCAGCAGAACGTGACGTTGAAGGACGCTTCGGTGACTGCGCATGTGAGCATCGGTCCGCGCGAGCCGACGGGTTTCGGTATCGCAGTGAAGCTGGAAGTGAATCTGCCGGGCATCGACCGCGCCGTGGCGCAGGAGCTGGTGGATACCGCGCATCGTGACATCTGCCCGTATTCGCATGCGACGCGTGGCAATGTGGATGTGGAGATTACGTTGGTCTGATGTTGGTTCAGACGGTTGGAATGGCAACGGCACCGTGAGGTGCCGTTGTTGTTTGTTGTGTTGGTGATACGCGGCTGAGGCGCCCGGGAGCGATGGTTTTGCCTTGGTTTGTCGTTCCTGCGAATTCCTGAAGGAGGCAAGAGCACGCGGCGCCTTTCAGTACCCAAAGGCCTTCTTGCTCGTCATCCCGGCGGAGGCCGGAGGCGCTTTTCAACAGCCGAAGGCTGGTCATCCAGTGACTTTGCGCTGCGGTTGTCGCGGCAGCGTTTTTTTCGTTCCTTTGCAACGCTCCTGCCAGCGTGCCGCCTACGCGGCGGGCGTTTCGATCGGCTGCCGCCGCTCGAGTCACTTTTCTTTTGCTGGCCCAAAAGAAAAGTAACCCAAAGAAAATGGCCTGAAGAGATTCGAGCTCGTAGCGTTCTGTTGAATACGAGCCTTGGAGCCTTCGAAGCCCGGATCGTCACGATCTCTCTAATCAACGGTACGGCTACACCGCCACGCGTCGATGCGAAGAGGACTTAAAGCGGACTGCAGCAGGTCGGAAGCCCGCCGCAGGCGAGCCAGGCCGCGGTAGCGCCATAACCGAGCGAACAGTCACTGGATGACCAGCCATTCGGCTGTTGAAAAGCTCCTTCTTTCGCAGGAATGACAAACAAAAAAGCCGCTCCGTTTGGAGCGGCTTTTTTGCAACTTGCCTCACGGCACTCCCCTTCCCCAACGGAGAAGGGAACCAAGGCAAGTCAGTGCGCGTCCGCACCCGGCGGATGCGCATGACCATGCGCAATCTCTTCCTCGGTGCCATCGCGCACTTCATTGATGGTCACATCGAAATTCAGCGTCTTGCCCGCCATCGGGTGGTTGAGATCCACGTCGACGGTGGTCATGCCCACCTTCTCCACCACTACGACGCGGTGACCGCCTTCCTTCAGCGCCAGCACCGTGCTCATGCCGGGCTTGAGCTTGGCGGCCTGCTGGAAGTACTTCTTCGGCACGCGCTGGGTCATGCCCGGCTGGCGCTCGCCGTAGCCTTCGCCCGGGGCCACTTCGACCTGCAGGTTTTCACCTGCCTCGTGGTCTTCCAGCGCCTTTTCCAGGCCCGGGATCAGCTGGCCGTGGCCGAGCAGAACCCACAGCGGTTCGTTGCGGTCGAGGGAGCTCTCGACCTTTTCACCGTCCACCGTCAGCGTGTAGTGGAGCGAGATGACCTTGTCCTTGCCAGCCTTCATTGCGTGTCTCGTGATGGATCAAACGTCGAATTCTAGCAGCCTGCCCGGCTACTCGCCCGTGCCCGGCTGAGGGCGGCCGAACCGTGCCCCGCGGGCCTCGGGACCGGCCCAGGCCAGCACGGCCAGCAGCACGGCGACGGCGGCGATCCAGGCGGACATGGCGAACGCCAGGCTGCCGCCATGCTGCTTGGCGATCCACAGCTGGGCGTTGGCGGTGACCGCCGCCAGCAGGTTGCCGGTCTGATAGGCAAAGCCGGGCAGCGTGCCGCGCATGCCCTCGGGCGCCAGTTCGTTCAGGTGCGTGGGCACCACGCCCCAGGCGCCCTGCACCATCACCTGGATCAGGAAGGCGCCCAGCGCGAGCAGCGGCAAAGTGCTGCCGTACATCCACAAGGGAATCACCGGAATGGAAAGCAAGGCCGCGAGGATGATGGCCTTGCGCCTGCCAATGCGCTCGGACAGCGCGCCGAAGAACAGGCCGCCCACCAGCGCCCCAAGGTTGAGCATCGCCACCAGCATGAAGGCCGTGCCCGAACCGGTGGGCAGGTGCAGGCTCTCCTCTTCGAACGTGTGGTACAGGTCCTGCGAGCCGTGGCTGAACATGTTGAACGCCATCATCAGCAGCATGAGATAGATGGCGAGTTTCCAGTGGCCGCGCATGGATTCGAGCAGGCCCTTCTTGTCCTTGGCCGCACGTTCCTGTTGCCACACTTCCGACTCGGGCACGGTGCGGCGGATGTACAGCACCAGCAAGGCCGGCAAGGCGCCGACGATAAACAACCCGCGCCAGCCGATGTGATCCACCAGCAGCCAGTTCACCAAGGCGCCGAGAAAGAAACCGACGGGATAGCCACTCTGCAGCAGGCCGGACACCACGCCGCGCGCCTTCGGCGGAATCGATTCCATCGCCAGCGAGGCGCCGATGCCCCATTCGCCGCCCATCGCCACGCCAAACAGGAAGCGCAGCACCAGCAGCATGGTGAGCGAGGTGGAAAAGGCCGTGGCCAGCTCGAACAGCGAAAACAGGATCACGTCGAGCATCAGGATCGGCCGTCGGCCATAACGATCGGCCAGCCGTCCAAACAACAGCGCACCCAGCGGACGGGCCGCCAGCGTGAGCAACAGGCCGAACGCCACCTCCTGCTTGCCGACGTGGAATTCCTGCGCCACGCCCACGATCACGAAGGTCAGCAGGAAATAGTCGAAGGCATCCAGCGTCCAGCCCAGGAAGCTGGCCAGCACGGTGTGCCGCTGGGTGGTGGTGAGTTCCCGAAAGGGCGCGAACGGCGACATGTGCAACTCCATCCAGACCAAGGGTGACCGCCCGCGCGGCACGCAGGGCGCCAAGCGAACCATCACCGCCGCCGCAGCGCAAGCCGGGAGTGGCGCTCACCGATGTTTGAATGCATGCTCGCCTTCACATCACGCAGCCATGGAGTGGGCTCACATGTCGAACATGGATGCCGCCATGTACCGCATCGCCAACTCGTATGAGCACTGGCTCCAGCGCCGCTACGTGAAAGGCAAGCTGGCGATGGACCCTGCCTACGCGGCAACGGCGGCGCTGATCAAGCATCGACCGATGCCGCTGCTGGACATCGGCTGCGGCATTGGCTTGCTTGGCCAGTACCTGCATGCGCGAGGCATCGTGACGCGCTACCTGGGCGTGGATAGCGATCCGCGCAAGATCGAAGCAGGCAATCGCGCGCTACGCCAGGCGGGGCTGGATGGCGTACTGCAACTTCGCCAGACCGATGGCACATCACAACAACCGATACGCGGCCACGTGGCCCTGCTCGACGTGCTGCACTACCTGCCCCGCGACGGCCAGCACGCGCTGCTGGACAACGCCATCGCCCATCTCGCACCGGGCGGCCTGCTGGTGATCCGCAACGTGCTGCGCGAGCGCAGCTGGCGTTATGCCTATACGCGTGTCTCGGAGTTCTTCCTGAGCGCCAGCGGCTGGATGCGCGTGGGCGCGCAGCACTATCCCAGCGCCGATGAACTGCGCAGGCAGCTCGAAACGGCCGGTCTCACGGTCACCATCCGCTCCCTGCATGGAAAGACGCTGTTCGACAGCTACCTGCTGGTGGCAGCGCGGCCCAACTAGGCCAAATGCCTTGCTGTGGAAGGCTTCGCGCCGGGTTTCCGATGCCATCGATTGGCAAACCCGGCAGGTAATTCATATTTGCGCTATACTCCCCTGTCACGACATTCCGTCGTGCCTCCCCCATTTGATACTGCAACGCGGTTCGATTCGAACGCTCCGGGTTGCTCTGGAGCTTCCATGACTTTCGAATCGCTGGGCCTTGCGCCCGCGTTGTTGCGCGCGCTTGCCGACCAAGGCTACGCCGAACCCACTCCCATCCAGGCCTCGGCCATTCCCGTAGTGCTGGAAGGTGGCGACCTGCTCGCCGCCGCCCAGACCGGTACCGGCAAGACCGCGGCGTTCGCGCTGCCGCTCTTGCAGCACCTCTCCACGGCCGGCGCCACCATGACCCGTCGCCCCCGCGCCCTCGTGCTCACGCCCACGCGTGAACTGGCGGCGCAGGTGCATGACAACCTGCGTGACTACGGCAAGTACCTGCGCGTGAGCAGCACCACCATCTTTGGTGGCGTGAGCATGGGCCCGCAGATGCAGGCGCTGCGTCGCGGCGTGGACGTGGTCATCGCCACGCCGGGCCGCCTGATCGATCACATGCAGCAGCGCTCGGTGGATCTGTCGGGCGTGGAAGTGCTGATCCTGGACGAAGCCGACCGCATGCTCGACATGGGCTTCCTGCCGGCGCTCAAGCGCATCCTGTCCGCGCTGCCCAAGCAGCGTCAGACGCTGCTGTTCTCGGCCACGTTCGCGGGCCCGATCAAGGCGCTGGCGATGCAGTTCATGCATAACCCGCGCGAAGTGTCGGTGACCCCGGCCAATAGCGTGGCCACCACCGTCACGCATCACGTGCATCCGGTGGATGCCGCCAAGAAGCGCGACCTGCTGCTGCACGTGCTGTCGCAGGACAGTCGCCGCCAGACGCTGGTGTTCAGCCGCACCAAGCACGGTGCCGACAAGCTGGTGACCTTCCTGGGCGCTGCCGGCATGCGTGCCGCCGCGATCCACGGCAACAAGAGCCAGAACGCGCGCACGCGTGCACTGAGCGATTTCAAGACGGGCCGCGTGACCGTGCTGGTGGCCACCGATATCGCCGCGCGCGGCATCGACATCGACCAGCTGCCCATCGTGATCAACTTCGACCTGCCGATGGTTGCGGAAGATTACGTGCATCGCATCGGCCGCACGGGCCGCGCCGGTGCCGACGGCATGGCCGTGTCGCTGGTGAGCCACGACGAGTCGGGCCTGCTGCGCGACATTCGCAAGCTGCTCAAGCAGGACATTGCCGTCAGCGACGTGCCGGGCTTTGAGCCTTCGCATCCGCTGCGTACCGATGCCAATGCGCCCAAGCCGGTGCAGGGCCAGCGCCAGGCGCGTCCGGCTCGCCCGCAGGGCGGTCGTCCGCAGGGCTCGCATCGTCCGCATGGCCACGCCGGCCATGGTTTTGGCGGCGGCGATCGTCCGGCCGAAGGCAACCGCAAGCGCCAGCGCCGCGGTCGTCCCGCAGCCAAGGCGTAAGCCTCATCGTGAGGCCTCGCGTTCAAAAACGTAGAGGCCTCGCGAATATTTGAATCATCGAGTTTCCTGAACCGTGATCGGCGACGCCGGTCCTTGGCGTCGATGAAGTGTGCGAAGGTGTAGGCCGCCGCGCTGCGGTGAGACCGCCCTAGCGCTTTGACAAGTCTCTCACTCGCTGGCGACGAGATTTGTCCAACCATCGTCACGGCAAAGGAGAAGCGAGATGCGAGGCGAACGTTCCCGGCCTGTCATGATCGGTCTTGCGCTGCTCGCCATCGTGGCAGTGGTCGCCACCATCGCCATTCCTACCTGGCGCAATCACCGCGTTGCCGAACACCTCGACGAGGCGCTGCAGTCGGGCGAAGCGGCGAAACTGGTCGTGATGGAAGCCGCCACCGTGCGCGGCGGACTGAGCCAGCTCAAGCCCGGCGACCTCACCTTCAACGCCGCATCCTCGCTCAACGCCTATGTGTCGAAGATCGACGTGTCCGAAAGCGGACGCGTCACCATCGCAACGCGCAACACCGGTGCTGCGCCCGACCCCGTCTTCCTGCTCACGCCATTGGACAACTCGGCCACCGGCGGCAACGCACCGTTGATCTGGAGTTGCGACATCATCGCCGGCAACACCCAGTGGATGCCGACGCGCTGCGTGCGTCCCGCACTGCCCGCGCCGGCAACCACTATCAAGGGCTGAAACGTTCTGCCCTGTCGCAGCTACGGCTCGCGGATGCGAGACGTGAGCACGTGGTCCTCCCACACACCGGCAATCTGCAGGTAGCGCTTGGCGTAGCCTTCGCGCTCGAAGCCCAGGCGTTCCAGCAAACGGCCGCTGCGTTCGTTGCGCGGCATGTAGTTCGCCATCACGCGATGCATGTCCAACTTATGGAACGCCCAGGGAAGCGCCGTTTCCAGCACTTCCTGCATCAGCCCATGCCCCTGCCGCCGCAACGCGACGCTGTAACCCAGATGACAGGCCTGGAAGGCGCCGCGCACGACGTTGGCGAAGGTGAAGCAGGCAAGGATTTCCTGGCCTGACAAATCCATCGCGAAGAACGGATAGGCACGATCCAGCCGTACCGCTTCGCGTGATTCGGCCAACGTCTGCACGCAGTGGTCGAGCGTGTAGTACGCCTCGTCGCGCAGCGGCTCCCACGGCGCCAGATGCTCGCGATTGTGCTCGCGATAACGCAGCAGCTTCCACGCGTCGGCCACTTCCACCAGACGCAACACGGTGCGTTGCGTAGTAATGGGATGGAACACGTTCACAGCCGGCCCAGCGCCTCGGCGTGATGACGAAGATGGTCGTCGATGAAGCTGGTGATGAAGTAGTAGCTGTGGTCGTAACCCGCGTGTCGCCGCAACAGCAGCGCCTGGCCGCCTTCGGCGCAGGCCTGGTCGAACAGTTCGGGTTTCAGCTGCGTGGTGAGGAAACCGTCGGCTTCGCCCTGATCGATCAGGATGGTGCCGTCGAAAGTCCGCCGGCGCACGAGTTCGCAGGCGTCGTATTCCGCCCAGGTCGCCGTATCGTCGCCCAGGTAACGCGGGAAGGCTTTCTGTCCCCACGGCACCTGGCTCGGCGCGACGATGGGAGCGAAGGCCGACACGGAGCGGTACTTGTCGCGATGGCGCAAGGCGATGGTGAGCGCGCCGTGTCCGCCCATCGAATGACCGGTGATGCCGCTGCGCGCGATGTCCGCCGGAAAATGCTGCGCAACGAGCGCCGGCAACTCATCGACCACGTAGCTGTGCATGCGGAAACGCGACGACCATGGCGACTGCGTGGCGTCGAGATAGAAGCCTGCACCTTCGCCGAACTCCCAATCGCCCGTCGCGCCGTCTAAGCCGGTCTGGCGCGGGCTGGTATCGGGCATCACCAGGATCAAGCCCAACTCCGCCGCGAGACGCTGGGCGCCAGCCTTGATGGTGGCGGTCTCCTCGGTGCAGGTGAGGCCCGCAAGGAAATACAGCACCGGGCAGGCCTCCTGCGCCGCTTGCGGCGGCTGGAACAATGCAAAGCGCATCGGACCGCCGCAGTTGTCCGAGTGATGCCGGTAGAACCCCTGCACGCCGCCGTGGCAACGCTGCTCGGCGATCGTTTCTATCCCTGCCATGGTGATTCCTTCTGCCAAACCTGAACCCGCCAATGATAGTGCGACTGGCTCAGCGTTCCTGGTCGGTCGGGCGCATCAGCAATTCGTTGATGTTCACGTGCGCCGGACGCGACACGCAGAACACGATGGCATCGGCCACGTCCACCGATTGAAGCTGGCGCATGCTGTCGGCCCAGGCGTTGAGGTTGTCCTTGGTCGTCGCGTGGCCGATGTGATCGCGCAATTCGGTTTCCACCACGCCCGGCTCGATCACCGTGACGCGGATGTTGTGCTGGTAAACCTCGCGCCTTAGCGCTTCGGAAAACGCCACCACGCCGAACTTGGTCGCTGAATACGCCGCAGCATTGGGATTGGCCACGCGCCCCGCCGTCGACGAGATGTTCACGATGTGGCCGTCGCGACGCTGGCGCATGCCCGGCAATGCCGCCTGCGTGGATGCGATGAGGCTGAGCACGTTGAGTTCCAGCATGCGACGCCAACGCCCCAGATCGGCCTCTTCCACCGGCTCCAGGTACATCACGCCGGCATTGTTCACCAAGATGTCCAGGCGCCCGTAGCGCGCCTCGGTTTCCGCCACGATGCGCTTGGCCTCGTTCTCGTCGGCGAGATCGGCCACCAGCACGGTGGGATCGGCGCCCAGTGCCTGCAGTTTCGCCGCCAGAGCTTCGAGCCTGTCGCGCCGACGCGCGGCAATGGCGACCTTGGCGCCCGCCTCGGCCAGGCCCAGCGCCGTAGCTTCACCAATACCCGACGACGCGCCGGTAACCAGCGCGACACGACCATCAAGACGTCCAGACATGAATAATCCTCTCGATTGAGCCATCAGCTGGCACAAAAATCCCAGTGGGGCCGGGCCAGCCTGTTACAATAGCGGCATTCTCCCGCATGCCGTCGTGCATGCCATGTCGAGGTTCCCCATGTCCTCCCCGTCTTCCGATTCCCAGCCGGCAGCCGTCGGCTTTGCTGCGCTTGGCCTTCATCCGGAGTTGCTGCGCGCACTCACCGACGTCGGCTACGAATCGCCCTCGCCGATCCAGGCCGCCACCATTCCGCCGCTGCTGGAAGGCCGCGACGTGCTTGGCCAGGCGCAGACCGGCACCGGCAAAACCGCCGCGTTCGCGCTGCCCATTCTTTCGCGCATCGACCTGAAGCCCGGCAAGCCGCAGGCGCTGGTACTCGCGCCGACGCGCGAACTGGCCATCCAGGTGGCCGAAGCGTTCCAGCGTTACGCCACCTACATGCCGGGCCTGCAGGTGCTGCCGATCTACGGCGGCCAGAGCTACGGCCCGCAGCTGCACTCGCTCAAGCGCGGCGTGCAGATCGTGGTGGGTACGCCGGGCCGCGTGATCGACCATCTCGATCGCGGCACGCTCGATCTCTCGGAGCTGAAGTTCCTGGTGCTCGACGAAGCCGACGAAATGCTGCGCATGGGCTTCATCGACGACGTGGAGAAAGTGCTGCAGGCCACGCCGCCGGAACGCCAGGTGGCGCTGTTCTCCGCCACCATGCCGGCACCGATCCGCAAGATCGCGCAGCACCACCTGAAGGATCCGCGCGAAGTCACGATCAAGTCGTCCACCACCACGGCGGCGAACATCCGCCAGCGCTACTGGTTCGTGAGCGGCATGCACAAGCTCGACGCGATGACGCGCATCCTCGAAGCCGAGCCGTTCGACGCGATGATCATCTTCGCGCGCACCAAGTCGGCCACCGAAGAACTTGCCGAAAAGTTGCAGGCACGAGGCCTCGCAGCAGCCGCCATCAACGGCGACATCGCGCAGCAGCAGCGCGAGCGCGTGATCCAGCAGCTGAAGGACGGCAAGCTCGACATTCTCGTGGCCACCGACGTGGCCGCGCGTGGCCTGGACGTGGAACGCATCAGCCACGTGATGAACTACGACATCCCGTACGACACGGAAAGCTACGTGCACCGCATCGGCCGCACCGGCCGAGCGGGTCGCAGCGGCGAAGCCATCCTGTTCGTCACTCCGCGCGAGAAGGGCATGCTGCGCGCCATCGAGCGTGCCACGCGCCAGCCCATCGAAGAGATGAAGCTGCCGACGGTGGAAGCGGTGAACGACGTGCGTATCGCCAAGTTCAAGCAGCGCATCAGCGACACCATCGCCGTGGGCGAGCTGGAACTGTTCCAGCAGCTCATCGAACAGTACGAGCAGGAACACAACATCCCCGCCGTGGAGATTGCCGCCGCGCTGGCGCGCATCGCCCAGGGCAACCAGCCGCTGCTGCTGACGCCGCCGCCCAAGCGCGAGTTCGCGCCGCGCGAGCACGGTCGCGACCGTGAGCACGGCCACGAGCGTGGCGATCGTGATCACCGCGGCGAGCGTGAGCATCGCCCGCGCGACCGCGATGCCGCTCCGCGCGATTTCACCCCGCGTCCGGTGCGCGCGCACCACACGGAAGAAGGCAAGCGCACCTATCGCGTGGAAGTGGGCCATGAGCACGGCGTGAAGCCGGGCAACATCATCGGCGCCATCGCCAACGAGGCGGGCCTGGAAAGCGGCCACATCGGTCGCCTGAGCATCCGCGGCGAATACAGCCTGATCGACCTGCCCGACGGCATGCCGGCCGAAGTGTTCCAGCACCTGCAGAAGGTGTGGGTGAGCCAGCAGCAGCTGCGCATCAAGGAATGGGATGGCGATGACAGTGGCGCTGCCGATTCGGCGCCGCGTCGTCCGGGCGGCTTCCGCCCTGGCGGCTTCAAGAAGCCGGGTGGTGGCGGTGGAAAGCCGCGGCCGCATGGGCATAGTGGTGGCGGGAACAAGGGGCCGCGTCGCGGGAAGTAAGCGCGGCGCTGGTGCTATCGCGCCTCGCTGCTTGGTGGTCCTTGCGTAATCGGGGACCTAGCTTCCGCATCGCTTGATTTTCGCGTTCTCGCGATCTGGCTCGCCTGCGGCGGGCTTCCGAACCGCTGCCGCGGTCCGGGTCACTTTTCTTTGCTTGCTCAAAGAAAAGTAACCACCGAGATGGTGGCAATGCCAAAGAGAAAGGCACCCCGGATGACGCGCCTTCCGTCCTTTAGGACGGAAGGTACGCGTGCGGGTTACGGGGACCCCGAGAGCCAGAGCCAAAGCTCGAGTAGCAACGATTTCGCGAGCACCCGCCCCTCTCCACCGTAAAGGTGGCAATGCCCCGGCCCTCTCCCGCAAGGGGAGAGGGAGAAGTACGGTGCTTGGCGAAGACGGTGGCAGCCATGAAGTGGCGCAGTGACGTCCTGCTTTAAGCCCTCTTCGCCCCGGCGCGTCGCGGTGTAGCCGTACCGTTGATTAGAGAGATCGTGACGACCCGGGCTCCAAAACCTTCAAGGCTCGTATCCAGCAGAACGCTATGAGCCTATCGCTCTAAAGGCCATTTTCTTTGGGTTACTTTTCTTTTGGGCCAGCAAAAGAAAAGTGACTCGAGCGGCGGCAGCCGATCGAAACGCCCGCTGCGTAAGCGGCACGCGGGCGAGATCGCCGCATAAGAGCGAGCAACGGACTCGCGATAACCAAGTGCAAAGTCACTGGATGACCAGCCTTCGGCTGTTGAAAAGCGCCTCCTGCCTTCGCAGGAATGACGATCAAAAAGCTGGATTCCGGCCTACGCCGGAACGACGAGCTAGAGCGTCTTCGTCCACTGAAAGGCGCCTCTTGCTCTTGCCCCCTTTGGAGGGGCGCAAAAGCGACGAACCAAAACCAGGTCGCATGCTCGCGCCACACACCCCATCGTTCCACCCCAGTGACGCATCGTTCACCCCACGCACGCTGCAATCGCCCGCAAAATCCCTACCCTATGGTGGTCCCCTGAGGTAACCACCATGACGACCCTCCCCAGCCTCTACATCTCCCACGGCTCGCCCATGACGGCGATCCAGCCGCGTCGCGTGGGCGAGCGGCTGGCCGAACTCGCGCGAGAGCTGCCGCGCCCCAAGGCCATTGTGATCGCCACGGCGCATTGGCTCGCGCGCCAGCCACACGTGGGCGGCGCCACGCGTCCGGAAACCATCCACGATTTCTACGGGTTTCCGCAGGCGCTGTTCGATATCCAGTATCCGGCGAAGGGCGATCCCGCGCTGGCCGCGCATGTCACCGAATTGCTCGACAAGGCGGGCCTGCCCACCACGCTCGACCCGACGCAAGGCCTGGATCATGGCGCCTGGGTGCCGCTGCGACTGCTCTATCCCGAGGCCGACATCCCTGTCGTTCCCTTGTCCATCCAGCCGCAGCTGGGGCCCGCACATCAGTACGCCGTGGGTCGCGCGCTGGCGCCGTTGCGCAACGACGGCGTGCTGGTGATCGGCTCGGGCAGCATCACGCACAACCTCCACGATTTCCGCGAAGGCTACAGCGAGGAACGCGAGGCGCCGTACGTGCGACCTTTCATCGAATGGATCGAGCGCAAGTTGTCCGACGGCGATGTACCTGCGCTGCTCGACTATCGCAAGCAGGCACCGTTTGCCGAGCGCGCGCATCCCACCGACGAACATCTACTGCCCTTGTTCCTGGCGCTGAGTGCGGCGGGGGAAGGCGCGCACGCCCAGCGCATCGATGCCGGCATCGAATATGGACTGCTGGCAATGGACATCTACCGCTTCGACGGTGCCGCTACTTCACGATGACGGTGCCCACCATCATCGGATGGATGGCGCAGTAATACGTATACGTGCCGGGGTGATCGAACGTCACCGCGTAGCTGTCGTTGGTATCGAGCGCCTTGGACGGCGTGAACTGATTGCCCGCGCTCACCACGACATGCGGTTCTTCATCACGATTGGTCCACACCACGCGCGTACCGGTGGACACGGTCAGCGTCTTCGGCGCGAAGACGAAATCCTGGATATTCACCGCGACCGGCTTGGCCGAGGTCGTCGTTGCCACGGCATCCGCCGCCATCACGGGGGAAAGCGCTGCCGTGGACAGCACGAGCGTGGCAATCACCACCAGCATCCAGCTCATCACGTTCATGCAAACACCTCCTCGGTGACGGCGAGCGCATGGCTGCCCTGCACGTGGCGCACGTCGCGAATACCGAGATAGCGATGCAGATCGTTCGGCGCCACGTCCTTCATCGGTCCCGGCGCCGGTGCCGTGCCGGGCGCCGGTTGCGGATAGGCGGTGGAACGCGCGGTGTAGAAGGTGATGTTGCCTTCCACCTTCTGCTGGATCTGGTGGATGTGGCCGTTGAGCACGCTCACAGAGCCGAACCGACGCAGATAGCTCACCGCTTCGTTGCTGTCGTCCGTGCCCCAGCCCCAGTCCGGATACAGCGGCCATAGCGGCATGTGCGCGAATATCACCAGCGGCGTGTCGGGCGAGAGCGAGGCGAGATCCTTCTTCAGCCATGCCAGCTGATCGGCGCCAAGCGAACCGAGGCCACCGGCCTTCAGATTCAGCACGTTGATCAAGCCCACGAAATGCACGCCGTGGTGATCGAAGCTGTACCAGCCACCCGTTTGCTGGCGTTCGCCAAAACGACGGAAGAACTCGGTGCCGTTGTCGCCGATCACGTCGTGTTCGCCCGGCACGTAGAACACCTTGGCCATGCGCGCGTCCTGCATGATGCCCGACAGCGTGTCGAACTCTTCCGGCCGCGACAAATGCGTGAGGTCGCCGGTATGCAGTACGAAATCGGGCTCATTCTTCTGGGCGTTGATCATCGCCAGCGACTTGCGCAGCGTGCCGGCCACGTCCGCGTTCGGCGCCTTGTTGAAGCCGATGTGCGAATCGCTGATCTGCACGAAGCCGAAGGTGGCATCGGTGGCGATGGTGCCGCCTCCGGCGTTCAACGGTTGTGCCTTCAGCACGCCGCCGTGCATCAGCCACAGCGTGCCGGTGCCGGCCCACGCCATGCACTTGAGGAAATGGCGGCGGCCTTCGGTCTCGCGGTCTTCGATATCTTGCATGGTCGAATCTCCGGTATTGGCGGCAGGCACCTTGCCCACGGCCCTTACCCCAATACCCGGCCATGCACGCATCTATTCCCGGCACACGCGCCGAAGAATCGATTGGAATAAAGTGGCCGCAACCCGGGTATTCCCTCGTATGCCGACCGAGCCGAACGCCAGTCCCAAAGGAACCGATGTCGCCCGGAGCGCCCGCTTCGAGGCGCAGGTGGTGCCGTATCTCGATGCGGCCTACAACCTGGCGCACTGGCTCGCGCGCAATCCCGCCGACGCGCAGGACGTGGTGCAGGAAGCCATGCTGCGCGCACTGCGTTATTTCGACAGCTTCCATGGCGGCGACGTGCGCGTGTGGCTGCTCGCCATCGTGCGCAATACGTTCTACACGCTGCGCAGCCGCGCACCGCAGGACGCCTTGCACGACGAACTGGACGACGCGAAGCATCCGCTGGTGGACGACGGCCCGTCGCCCGAAACCCTCACCCTGCTCGCCGTGGACGTGGGCGCGCTGCAGGCGGCGCTGGAACGATTGCCGCCGCCGCTGCGCGAAGTGCTGGTACTGCGTGAACTCGAAGAATGCTCATACAAGGAAATAGCGGCCATCACCGAGCAGAAGATCGGCACGGTGATGTCCCGTCTTGCCCGTGCCCGCGAACGCCTGCGGGACGAACTCACCTGTCGGCCCAAGGAGGTACGTCGTCATGATGTGCGATGACGCCGGGCTGCTTCTGCACGCCTATCTCGACGACGAGCTGGATGCCGCCGACAGCGCGGCGATGGCTCGCCATCTCAGCGAATGCGCTGCCTGCAAGGCGCGCTACGAGACTTACGCCATCATGCAGAAGGCCCTGTCCGAACCTACGCTTTATCGTCGCGCGCCCGATGCGCTGCGCGCCCAGTGGACCACGCCACCCGCGCCTTCCACGCCCTCCACGGTGACGCCATTGCCGGTGCGGCGACGCTCGTTCGTGCCGTTGGCCGCGGCGGCCGGCTTTGCGGCGGCCATGCTGCTTTCCGTGCCCGCGTGGCTGCACTGGTTGCCTTCGCGCGGCACGGGCGATGCCATCGTTGCGCAAGCCATCTCCGGCCATGTGCGCTCATTGCAGGGCGAGCATCTGATGGACGTGATCTCCACCGACCAGCACACGGTGAAGCCGTGGTTCGAGGGCAAGCTCGATTTCTCGCCACGCGTGAAAGACCTGGCCGGCGAAGGCTTCCCCCTCGCGGGCGGCCGTCTGGATGCACTGGAAGGACACAGCGTGGCCGCGCTGGTCTACAAGCGCCGCCTGCACGTGATCAACCTGTTCCAGTGGCCGGCGGAAAGCGGCACGGCACCGCAGGTCGCGACGCAGGAACACGGTTACACGGTGATCCGCTGGACCGGCGATGGCATGCATTACGTGGTGATCTCCGACGTCAACGAAGCCGACCTGAAGCAGTTCGTGCTGGCCTTCCAGAACGAGGCCAATCCGCTGATGTCGCGCTGAGCGGCGAGTCAGTCGCCGGCAGCGGTCACCGGCCAGTCTTCCGGCGTGAGCACGGGCAATCCGTGTCCCAGCCGCGCCTTGTCGCATTGCGCGCTGGGACGTCCGAATTCCCAGGAGGGCTCCACCTCGCGGCACACCGAGGGCCTGCGCTCGTAGATGCCGCAATGCGCCGCCTCGCCCACCACGCCCTGCAAAGCCACGCAGCGTGGGCGCGATGCCTGCGTACCGCGCATCACCAGACGATGTGGATCGAGCGTTTCGGTGAGCTCCGGCGGCACCACGCCGCCCAGCGACGCGTCCGCCTCTGACCAATGAAAGGCCACGCGGAAAAAGGCGCAACAGGCACCGCAACTCAGGCAGGGATGCAACATGCAGATCGTTCGGGAGCGCCCGGTGGGCGCGCAGACGGGCATTCTAGAACGCCGAAGGCCCGCCATGGCGGGCCTTCGATGCTGCGTTTCTCACGGCTCGCCGGAAAACGTATTGCAGCTTGCAATGTCGCCGCTGTCGAAACCTGCGCGGAACCATTTCACGCGTTGCGCGGAGGTGCCATGCGTGAACGAGTCGGGCACCACCCTGCCCTGCGCCTGCTGCTGAAGCGCATCGTCGCCGATCTTGCTGGCCGCGTTGAGCGCCGATTCGATGTCGCCCGGCTGCAGCCATTGCAAGCGCTGCTGGCTATGGTTGGCCCACACGCCGGCAAAGCAGTCGGCCTGCAATTCCTGGCGAACGGAAAGGCCATCGGCGCCTTCCATGCGCGCGCCGCGGCGACGCGCCTGTTCCACCTGGTCGAACACACCGAGCAGGTTCTGCACGTGATGGCCCACTTCATGCGCAATCACATAGGCGCGGGCGAAATCGCCGGCCGCGTGGAAGCGGCTTTCCAGTTCCTGGAAGAACGCCACGTCAAGGTAAACCTTCTGGTCGCCCGGGCAATAGAACGGACCCACGGCGGTCGACGCCGCACCGCAGGCGGTATTCACGCCACCGCTGAACAGGTCCAGCTTGGGGTCGACGTACTGGCGCCCGTGCGCCGCGAAAATATCGCCCCAGGTCTTCTCGGTGGAACCGAGGATGGCGCTGACGAAATCCTTGGTCTGCGGGTCGACGTTCGCCGGCTGCCCGCTGGGCGCGGCCACCTGCTGGCCGCCGTTGTCCGCCTGTCCCAGCAACGCGGTGGGGTCCTTGAAGAACACGAAACCCAGGATGGCGAGGATGATGATGCCGCCAATGCCCATGCCGCGACCGCCGCCGAAACGGGGACCGCCGCCGCCACTGTCGACCTCGACGTTCTGGCTGCGTTCGCCTTTCTGCCAATCCATATGACGGCCCTCGCGTATCCGACGGTCCCATGACGATAGCGCCTCGCGCCCTCTCCCGCCATTGGCACGCGATGGCTACAGTGAGCCACCCTTTTCGGAGAACACACACATGATCCAGCACCTGCCCGCCGTCGTCGTCCTGCTCACGGTCCTGCTCCAGTTCGGCACCGTCTGGGCCACCAGCAACGCGCGCACGAAATACGGGGTCAAGGCGCCGGCCATCGGCGGTCATCCGGGCTTCGAGCGCGCCTGGCGCGTGCAGATGAATACGCTGGAATCGACGGTGATCTTCCTGCCCACGCTGTGGCTGGCCGTGCAGTACGGTTACCCGCTGTGGGCCGGCGTGGCGGGCCTGGTGTGGGTGTTCGCCCGCGTGTGGTACGCGGTGACCTATCTGCAGGATGCGGCCAAGCGCGGCCCCGGCTTCATGCTGGCGACGGCGGCCTGGGCGGTGATCCTGGTGTTCGGCGTCATCGGCCTGGTCCGCGCAATGATGGCCGGGTGAGCCAACGATGGGGCGCACGTCATGTGCGCCCCATGCGTCATTCGACCGGATTCACCTTCAGGCGCTCGATGCGCGCACCGTCCATCCCCACCACTTCGAACAGCAGGCCTTCGCTGGTGAACGTATCGCCCACGTTGGGCAAGCGTCCCAGCTGCTGCAACGCGTAGCCGGCAAGCGTGGAAAAACTGTCGTCGCCGGTCAGCTTGAAACCCAGCAGGTGCTCGACGCGACGCAGATCCAGGCTGGCATCGAGCAGCCAGGTGCCGTCGGTTTCCTGCACGGCGGAAGGGTCGCCACTGTCCTCGTCGGGAAATTCGCCGGCGATCACTTCGAGCACGTCGGTAGGCGTGACCAGGCCGAGCACGCTGCCGTATTCGTCCACCACCAGTGCAACCTGCAGCGTCGAACGGCGGAATTCCTCGATCAGGCGCAACACGCTCAACGATTCGAGCACCGTGAGCGGCTTGCGCACCACCTGTTCCACGTCGATGTGGCCGTGTTCCAGCAGGCTGGCCAGCAGATCGCGCGATGACGCCACGCCGACCAGTTGATCGAGATCGTCGCCCGCCACCGGCAGCCACGCATGGCTTGATGCGGTGACTTCGGCGCGAAGCTGCTCGGCGCTTTCGCGCGGGTCGATCCAGTTGATTTCCGGACGCGGCGTCATGATGGAACGCACCGGGCGATGCGCCAGATCCAGCACGCCCTGCACCATCGCCAGTTCGTCCTTGCCGAACATGGCAACGCTGCCTTCGGGATTCGCCGCCGTCGTTTTCGGCGCGGCGTCTTCGTCGTCGCCGGCACCGCCCAGCAGGTTCAGCACGGCCAAGGCGGTGCGATCGCGCAACGTGCGCGCACTGCCCAACAGGCTGCGCTGGCGATTGCGGCGCATCAACTGGTTGAACACTTCGATCAGGATGGAGAAGCCGATCGCCGCGTACAGGTAGCCCTTCGGAATGTGAAAACCGAAGCCTTCCGCGACCAGGCTGAAACCGATCATCAACAGGAACGACAGGCACAGGATCACCACCGTCGGCCGCGCATTGACGAAGCTGGTGAGTGGTTTGCTGGCGCTGATCATCAGGATCATCGCGATCACCACGGCAATCATCATCACCGACAGGTGATCGACCATGCCCACGGCGGTGATGACCGAATCGATCGAGAACACCGCATCGAGCGCCACGATCTGCGCCACCACCAGCCAGAACCGCGCAGGCGCGCGCTTGGCTGCGTCGCCGTGGTCGGCCGCTTCCAGGCGCTCGTGCAATTCCACCGTGGCCTTGAACAGCAGGAACGCACCACCCAACAGCAGGATGATGTCGCGCCAGGAGAGCGACACCGCACCCCATTCGACGATGGGCGTGGTGAGCTTCACCAGCCACGACATCGCACCCAACAGCGCGAGCCGCATGACGAGCGCAAGCGACAGGCCAAGCACGCGGGCCTTGTCGCGCTCCTTCGACTGCAACTTGTCGGCAAGGATCGCGATGAAGACGAGATTGTCGATGCCGAGCACGATCTCCAGCACCACGAGGGTGAGTAGACCTGCCCAGGCAGTCGGGTCGGACAGCCAGTCGAATGCAAACATGGGCTGGCGCCTGAGCGCCGATTTCCTCCTTGGAACGTCCCTTCACTATACAAGGCGATGCCGTGAACGCGATGACAGCCATGGGCTGCTCGGCGCCCGTCGCATGGAAGGCCTGCGCCGACCGTGCCAAAGGACAGGATTGGCACGCGCAACGCCAAGGTCTAGCGTGACCACATCGGCCGGTGAGCGCGAAACCTGCTGACGCAATTACTGCGCGCGCGTGCGCCCTGGAACGTTTTTGATGGATGCGAACCGCCTGACCGAGCTACCCGTTTCGCCGCCACACCCCGCTTCGCGCGCGCCTGCCCCGGGCCAGGCCATCGCCCTGATCGTGCTGTATTTCGCCCTGCAGCTTGCCGTGGGCAGCGTGTTCACGCTGGCGGCCGGCGCCGTCGCTACGCTGCGTCAAGGCGGCGGACTGGGCGACATCATTCCGCTGGGTCGCCACTGGCTCGGCCAATCGGATATGACGGCCGCTGCCGTGATGGTCACGCTGCTGATTTCGGCCTCGGTGATCGTGCATCTCGCCCGCCGCTGGTGGCCGCAGCAATGGGGCCAGGCCGAGCCGCCGGGCCTGGGCTTCACATCGTCTCCACACATCGCTTTTTACGTGACCGCGCTCGCGGCGGGCGTGATGATGCCGTTTATCGGCGGCGCACTTACGACGTGGCTGGCGCAGGGTCACGAAGTGAGCCAGGACATCAAGCAGCTCGGCGCGCATACGTCGTTGGCGCTGCGACTGCCGCTGGCGCTGCTGGTGATCAGCGTCGGCCCGCTGGTGGAAGAACTGCTGTTCCGCGGCGTACTGTTGTCGGCCATCGCGCGCTACACCGGCAATGGCATGGCCATCGTGCTGTCCGCCCTGCTGTTCGCCTGCGTGCACCTGCCGGACTTGTCGTTCCTCTGGTACGCGCTGCCCAATCTTGCGCTGCTTGGCCTCATCCTTGGCTGGCTGCGCGTGCAATCGGGTTCGATCTGGCCCGCCGTGGTGGCGCATGGCATGAACAACATGCTTGCCGTGGTTTCGTGGTTCGTGATCAGCAACAGCTGACGTACCTTGCGAAGAGCGCCGATCAGGCGCCGATCAGCGAATGCGCGCGCAGCAAGCGTGCCGTCTCGTAGATCGGCATCCCCATGACGCCGGAATGGCTGCCATCGAGATGCTCGATCAGCTTGGCGCCATGGCCCTGGATGCCGTACGCACCAGCCTTGCCAAAGGGCTCGCCGGTGGCGATATAGGCGGTGATGGTCGCCTTGTCCAGGGTTGGCATGGTCACGCGCGACAGGCTGGTATCGGACCATTCACCGGAACGCGTCACCAGCCACACGGTGGAAATCACTTCATGCACGCGGCCCGACAAGCGACGCAGCATGCATGCGGCATCTTCCGCATCGTCGGGCTTGCCGAAGACTTCGTCATCGAGCACGACTTCGGTATCCGCACCAAGTACGGCCGCACCGGATTCCTCAAGCACGGCCAACCCTGCCCGCGCCTTTTCGCGCGCCACGCGGCTCACGTAATCGCGCGGTGATTCGCCCAGCAAGCGCTGTTCGGGCACGTCGACATCGACGATGCGGAAGTTCACGCCGATCTGTTCGAGCAACTGGCGGCGGCGCGGCGACTGGGAAGCAAGATAGAGCATAGGAAGCAGCCCCGGTAACGGCAGGAAACCCTAAGGTCTCATATCGCCGCTGTCGAGGAAACGCTGATGCCACGAAAGTGCTTCCTGCAACAGATGTGGCGTGTGCTTACCGCGGCTGTGGTGCATGGCCCGATCGAAGTAATCCTGCAGCAGAGGCCGGTAGCTCGGGTGTGCACAGCGCTCGATCACCACCTTGGCACGCTGCCGCGGCGACAGGCCGCGCAGGTCGGCCAGCCCCTGCTCGGTGACGATCACGGAAACATCATGCTCGGTGTGGTCGACGTGGCTAACCATCGGCACGATGCACGACACAGCGCCATGCTTCGCCGTGCTCGGCGTGAGGAAGCAGGAGAGGAAACCGTTGCGCGCGAAATCGCCCGAACCGCCAATACCGTTGATGATGCTGGTACCGGCGACATGGGTGGAATTGATGTTGCCGTAGAGGTCGGTTTCCACCATGCCGTTCATCGCAATGCAGCCTAGGCGGCGCACCAATTCGGGATGGTTGGAGATTTCCTGCGTGCGCAGAATGATGCGCTGGCGGAAGAAGTCGATCTTGCCCAGGAAGCGTTCGATGCCAGCAGGACTCAACGAGAACGACGTGGCGGACGCTACCGACAGCACATCGTCCTCCAGCAGTTCGAGCATGCCGTCCTGGATCACTTCGGTGAATGCGCTCAGTCCGCTGAAGCCACCATCGCGCAAGCCGGCCAGCACCGCGTTGGCGATGTTGCCGACCCCCGATTGCAGCGGCAGCAATTGGGGAAGCAGCCGGCCCTTGGCGATTTCGTGCCGGAAGAATTCGATCAGGTGACCCGCAATCTGGCGCGAGCAATCATCCAGCGGCGCGAAGGCACTGTTGCGATCGGGCGCATTCGTTTCCACCACCGCGATGACTTTGGCGGGGTCGAGCCGAAGATATCTTTCGCCAATGCGATCATCGGGCTTGAGCAATGGGATCGGCTTGCGATGCGGCGGCAAGGCGGTGCCGTAATAGATGTCGTGCATGCCGTCCAGTTCGAGCGGCTGCCAGTGATTCACTTCGACAATCACCTTGTCGGCCAGATCGAGCCACGTCTTGTTGTTGCCCACCGAGGATGACGCCAGCAGACTGCCGTCGGGCATGATCGCCGCCGCTTCGATCACCGCCAGATCGATCTTGCCGAAGAAGCCGAACCACGCGTACTGCGCCACGTGGCTGAGATGGATGTCCAGATAATCCATCTCGCCACGATTGATGCGCGCGCGAAGTTCCGGATCGGACTGATATGGCAAGCGCAGGTCGATGCCATCGGCACGCGCCAGCGCGCCATCGAGTTCCGGTGCCGTGGAGGCACCCGTCAGCACGCGCACGCGGAAGGGTTCGCCGCGTTCGTGCGTGGCCACCATGCGCGCGGCGAGCGCCTGCGGCACCGCCTTTGGATAGCCCGCGCCGGTGAAGCCGCTCATGCCGATCGTCATGCCGTGATCGACTCGCTCCGCGGCCTTGGCTGCCGTCATGACCTTGGCGGCCAGTCCTGCATGACGAATGCGCTTGTCCACGGGGATGTCTCCTGCACGGCAATCCTCCAATGGTAACCCGCGAAAGCGTCAAACTCCTGGCAAGCTAGACGATGGTCGAGTGCATCAGAACCGCACGAAATACTCGCGAAATTCCTCGTCGCGCTTCCATCCCATCGACTCGTAGAGCCGCTGCGCCGACACATTGGCGTGAGCCGTGGCGAGCGTCATGCCGGATGCGCCGACCGCGCGCGCGAAATCCATCGCTTCGCGCATCAATGCCGCAGCCACGCCGCGTCGACGTGCGCTCGGTGCGACAAAAAGATCATTGAGCAGGTACATGCGTGACGTGCGCACCGACGAGAACATCGGGTACAGCTGCACGAAACCCGCGCCTTCGCCGTCGCCATCCATTGCCAGCAGCACCACGGAGTCGTGATGCTGAAAGCGTTCGCGCAGGAATTGCGTGGCGCGTGCGATGTCGGTCGGCTGGCCATAAAACACGCGGTAGGCGTCGAACAGCGGTGCCACGAGATCGAGGTCGTGAATGGTGGCCTGGCGTACCGTGATGGACATGCGCGCATCCCCGCAACAGCGTCGTTGACGCCAGTATGCGTGGCCGCCCCAGGCTCGCCTATGACCACTTCCCGGGAAAAACGCGCCGAGCCGGCACATGGGCAGACGCCATCGCCATCCGAAACAAGCCAACCGCGTCGACGCGCCCTTAGGTCATCGGTGCCTCACGCAACTACGCGCGATGGTAGGGATGTCCCGCAAGCAGGGTCGTGGCGCGATAGAGCTGTTCGGCCAACACCAGCCGCACCAGCATGTGCGGCAGCGTCAACGGCCCGAGCGACCAGGATTGATCAGCCCGCGCCAGCACGTCGGGTGCGTGACCATCGGGACCGCCGATGAGAAAGGCGAGATCGCGGCCGGACATGCGCCATTTGGCGAGTTGCGCGGCCAGCTCTTCGCTGGACCATGTCTTGCCACGACCATCGAGCGCGACGACGTGGATGTCGCGCGGCAAGGCCGCAAGAATCGCGGTGCCTTCATCCTGGATCGCGCGCGCGTCGTCGCGACCCTTGCCGCGGATGCCGGGCTTGAGCTCGATCAGTTCCAGCGGAAGCTCGTGCGACAGCCGCTTGCGGTATTCGGCAAAGCCTTCGGCTACCCACGCGGGCATGCGTTCGCCGACGGCGATCAAACGGGCGCGCATGAATCACGATCCAAAAATCGGGGAAACAAGGGGGAAGCCACGCGCGTTGGACAGCGCGCGGCATTCACCGCCGGTACGCGGGCCATCAGCCCGCGTTGGCGACTTCGGTGTCCATGTCGCGATCACCCACGGTCCACAGCCTTTCCAGGCCATAGAACTCGCGAATGCGCGGCAGCATGACGTGAACGATCACGTCACCCAGGTCCACCAGTACCCATTCGGCTTCGCGCTCGCCCTCCACGCCGAGCGGCATCACGCCCGCCTGTTTGGCGAACTTGACGACTTCGTCGGCGATGGATTTGACGTGGCGCGCGGAGGTGCCGGAAGCGATGACCAGCAGATCGGCGATGGAGGTCTTGCCGCGGACGTCGATTTCACGAACGTCCTTGGCCTTCAGTTCGTCCAGCGCGTTGATGACATGCTGGCGAAGGACCGCCGTGGTGGCGGATTTGGTGTTGCGCTTGGCGGTCTGACTCAAGTGCGTTTGCCTCGATGCGGGATCGACGCGCGGGATGGCGCAGCCGCAGTATACCGGACCACTTTGAAGCCCATGTCAAACGGGAAAACCGGGCCGGAGCAAGCAGGCTCGACCGAGATCGATCTGATTCGCGGGTCGAGACCCCTGCCGGCCCAGCGGCCCCGAGAGACAGGCTCCGTGCACTCCGGATGCCGTCCATGACAAGCAACAGCGGCGCACGAGGGTCCGCTTCTGTCGCTGGGGCAAAAAAAGAGGCCCTCTCCGCGCGGAGAGGGCCTCGTTCTTTTCAGCGCATCAATGCATCAATGGCCGGCAGTGGACGAGGAAGCGGGTGCGCCGCTCTTCTTCGTGTTGTGCTGCTTCTTGTGATGGGTCTGGGTGGCATCGCTCTTCATCGAGTCGCTGCTCATCGAATCGCCCTTCATCGCGTCGCTCTTCATCGAATCGCTGCTGGACTTCATGGCGTCCGAGCTGGACTTCATCGCGTCCTTGCTGGCGTCCTGGGTCGACTGCGGCGTGGTGCTCTGTGCCATGACCGGAGACATGGCCAGGCCAAACACAACGGCGGTCGCGAAAGCGAGTACGGCGTAACGGGAAACTTTCATGGTTGGGTATCTCCAGAAGCGGTGAGGTAACCGTGCGGTGAGGCCGCACTTCCATCGAACAACCGCTATCGTCCCTCCCGAACGACGACGGCAAACCGGTGGCGATCGTGTCGACTACCGGCCACGCCGCATCAGCCTTCCTGCCCGATGCGAACGGCCCATCCCTGGTCCGTCAAACCTCTTCATCCGATCGCCCATGCGACCGCCCCCTTCCGGTGCCAAAGCCTATACCCACGCGTGACCCACGAATGTGTCATGGCGCGATGGCCATTCAGTTGGAATATGGCGAGCGCAACAGCAATAATTTGCGATTGCTGCGGTGCGTGCGGCGCGGGGAAGCACGGCGGTTGATCCGCATGCATCGATGTCGCATCAGCGCTGATGTCGTCAGCCCGTGGCGACGGGCGGTCCGTTTTCGTCATGATTGCGTGCTGCGGCGCAGCACCCCATTTTCATCGCGCTGCACGCGTTCCATGCCTTGGTTTTGGGGACGCGTCCGGCGATGTGGCCGCCAGGAAAACCGTTACTTCAACGCAGGCTGCAGCAGGCGACCGCCCATTACGGCATTGGCCAGCACCACGATGGCGACGGCCATCGCGTGGGTCAGCAGGTCCGTGGCCGCAACGGCAAAGGCGTGGCAGATCTCGAGCAATGCCGCCGAGGCCGCGGCCGAGGCCAGGCCGATCATGATCGCCGCCAGCACCGGACGCAGCGGACAGGCACGGCGCAGCAGCCAGATCATCAGGGCCGACAAGGGCACCGAGAGACTGATGATGAAGATGAGGCAATCGCTGGCCTCATTGAACCGGGCGATATGCGCCGACGGTCCAAGCCAGTCACGCATGCAGCCCAACCCACTCGCGCCCACCCACAGCAACAGGCTCGGCAATGGCAGCCACACCCAACGCCAGGAACGTCCCGGCACGCCCAGGGCAAACGCCGCCCAGGCCGCGCTAACCGCCGTGATCACCGCACCCACGCCAGCGATGGCGATGTCCGGCGCCGCGACCCAGCGCTTGATCATGTGGCCGGCACCGTAATGCATCAGCAGGCCCGCCGCGATCACTGCCACCACCACCAACCAGCCGAGCGTACGCACCCACGGGGGCGGCAAGCGCCGCACCGGCGTGAGCTGATCGCCCAGCGATTGGATCAGTGACTCGGGGAGTCGCGGTTCGGCCATGATGCTCAGGGTTCTCCGTGGAAACGCGCACGCAGCGCCTTCAATGCGCGATGCAGATTGACCTTCAGCGCGCCGGTCTGTCGCCCCGTTTCGGCGGATACTTCGGACAGCGAACGCTCCTTCAATCCCAGCTGCTCGATGGCTTCGCGTTGACCGGGCGGCAGCGAAGCGATGGCGTCGTGCAGTCGCTGCGCCTCTTGATCGCGCTCCGCCGCTGCCGTGGCATCGTCCGCATCCGGATGCATGTCGTAGGCATGTTCGTCGTGCACCTCGCGGCTGCCGCGACGTCCCTGACTGCGCAGCGCATCGATGGCGCGCCGCCCCGCCAATGCCGAGAGCCACGCGTCATAGGAGCGCGCCGGATCATAGGTATGCCGAACCCGGTGCACGGTGAGCAGGGTCTCCTGCACCACATCGTCGAGCTGGTCCACGGCAACGCCCTGTCGCCTCGCGGCGACGCGAATCAGCGGCACCGACGCGGCCAGCACCCGTTCGTACGCCCGACGATCACCACCCTGCGCCGCAGCCATCCACGCGGCGCGCTGACGCTCCTGCGTGTCGCCGACGGGGGCTGCAGCATCGCTCACGATGGAATCGGTCCTGGCCCAGCGGGAAAGGACGATATCTAGACCTATCGTGTGGGGTAAGGTCAAGGTGGCGGTCATATTCGGGCGTCGAGGGTCCTTCTCCTCCATTCGATGCGACCCGGCATCGAGTTACGTCCTGTCGCCTTCAGCGCAGCCTTGGGAACACCGCTGGGTCCCTTGAATATCGTTTTTCGCGGGCTTTTCGGAATCTTCCGATGGTCAGCCCCGTCCCCTGGCTGGCCTAATGCCCGCCGAGTCTGCCTTCCCCAACAGACCGTTCGTTTCAATCGCAAGGAAAGCCCAATGAAAAAGATCCTGATCGCGATGGCGCTCGCCGCCGTCGCCGCGCCTCTTGCTGCCCAGGCAACCGACAGCAACGGCATCGGCTACACCTACGTGCAGCTCGACTACGTCAACGTCACTGGCTCTGGCCACGACGCAAGGGCGGATGGTGCATCGCTCAGCGGTTCGTACCAGTTCGCCAACAACTTCCAGGTGTTCGGCAGCTACACCGACCTGCGTTCGCCCACGTATTCCAGCAGCGATTACGCTTCGGGTTATACGTACGGCACGACCGACAAGTTCAAGGACCGTCCATGGTCGCTGGGCATGGGCTACGCCGCCTCCATCGGCTCGCAGGCCGACTGGGTGACCCAGGTGTCCTACACGCACGATCGCGTCAGCGACCATTACTGCGCCTGGGCTCGCTCGGCCACGGCCTCCGCCAGCCGCTGCGGCAACATCAGTACCGACGGCAATCTCTGGGCCGTCAATACGGGCGTAATGGGCCGCATCGTCAACAACCTCGTTGCCAACGCCTATATCGGCTACAGCAACGGTGGCCGTTACAGCCATGAGGGCCCCGGCATCCTGGGCAACGTGTATGCCGATTTCGGCCTGGTCTACAGCTTCAATCCGACCTGGGCCCTGCACGGCGGCGTGCGCGTGAACAATAACGGCAGCGAGAATGTCAGCGTCGGCGTCCGCGCCAGTTTCTGATCGCCGCCATCAGGCAAGCAAGAAGGCCCGGCCATGCGCCGGGCCTTTTTCTTTGGGCGCAGGTAACCTGAACCGTATCCGCGACGAATGATCCAGTGACATCCCTGTGGACCCCGTGCCCATGCTCGTGTTGATCGTCGCTTATCTCGGTGGCTTGGTGACCATCGTCACCCCGTGCATCCTGCCGGTGCTGCCATTCGTGTTTGCCCGGGCCGACAGGCCTTTCGCCCGCAACGGCTTGCCGATGCTGGTGGGCATGGCACTCACGTTCGCGGTGGTGGCGACGCTGGCGGCGGTGGCCGGTGGTTGGGCGATCCAGGCCAACCAGTACGGGCGCATCGTCGCCATGGTCGTGCTGGCGGTGCTGGGGTTGACGTTGCTTTCGACACGACTGGCCGAATGGATCAGCCGCCCGTTCGTGGCGTTGGGCAACAAGTTGTCGCAGCGTGCTGACAATAGTGATTCGATCTGGTCGGCCATCGGACTGGGCGTGGCGACCGGCCTGCTATGGGCGCCCTGTGCTGGCCCCATCCTGGGCGTACTGCTGACCGGTGCGGCATTGAACGGGGTTAGCTTGCAGACCTCGTTGTTGCTGCTGACCTACGCCCTGGGCGCGACGACGTCCTTGGCGTTGGCGCTATTGGTGGGCGGACGCGCCTTTTCGCTTATGAAGAGCTCGCTTGGTGCTGGCGAATGGTTGAAGCGCGCACTCGGGGTGCTGGTGCTGGCTGGTGTCGCGGCCATTGCAATGGGTCTGGATACCGGTGTGCTAACGCGCCTGTCTCTGGCTACTACTAGTGGCTTCGAACAGAAGCTGATCGACTCCATTCGCCCAGCACCCGCGCCAGCACCCGTGGTCAAGCAAGGCGAACCGTTGCCGGTGGAAGGCGAACTGCCATCGCTGCAAGGTGCCACCCAATGGTTCAACACGCCGCCGCTGTCGGTGCAGTCGCTGCGCGGCAAGGTGGTGCTGGTCGATTTCTGGACGTATTCGTGCATCAACTGCATTCGCGCGTTGCCGTATGTGCACGCGTGGGCTGACAAGTACAAGGATCATGGCCTCGTCGTGATCGGCGTGCACGCGCCGGAATTCGCCTTCGAGAAAGATCCGCAGAACGTCAGCAAAGCGATCAAGGATCTGGGCGTCGATTATCCCGTCGCGCTCGACAACGACTACGCCATCTGGAAAGGCTTCAACAACGAATACTGGCCGGCGCATTACTTCGTCGATCCGCTAGGCCGCATCCGTCATCACCACTTCGGCGAAGGCGAGTACGAGCAGAGCGAGGATGTGATTCGCCAGCTACTGACCGAAGCCGGCCAGAAGAATCTTCCCGGCGGCTACGTGCAGCCGGGCGCACAGGGTGCGGAAGCCGCGGGTTCGGGCGATGCGATGCGCTCGCCGGAGACGTACGTCGGTTACGCACGCGCCGAGAATTTCGCCGGCGGCCAGGTGGCGCACGACGATGTGTGGACGTATCACGCACCGAAAACCTTGATGACCAACCAATGGGCACTGGATGGCCGCTGGACCGTGCGCGACGAGAATGCACGTCTCGATGCCGCCAACGGCAGCATCGTCTATCGCTTCCGCGGACGCGACCTGCATCTGGTGCTGGGTCCGACGCATGACGGCAAGCCGGTGCGCTTCCGCATCACCATCGACGGCAAGACGCCGGGCGCCGATCACGGCATGGACACCGACAGCGACGGCAACGGCACGGTGACGTCGCAGCGTCTCTACCAGTTGGTTCGCCAGGCCAACGGCACCGGCGAGCGTACCTTCGAGATCACGTTCCTCGACCCCGGCGTTCAGGCGTACGCCTTCACTTTCGGCTGATTCAACCTCACGGAGGTTCTCATGTCTCGCACCAAGGACATCGTGAAACTGGAGCGTCGCCGCTTTCTGCGCGCGGCGCTGACAGGAGGAGCTCTTGCTGCCATCGGAGGCTTTGCATTACCCACGCTGTTGAAGCACGGCGCACTGAGCGGCGAGGCCATGGCAGCCACACCGCCTGCCACCGGCGGCGAAGTGCTGCTCATCTGCTTCGCCGACGACGGCCACAAGCTGGGGCAATGCCACGTGCCCAAGCTGGTGCTCAACGACGCGCAATGGCATGAGCGCCTCAGCGACGACGCGTACTACGTGATGCGTCGTGCCGGCACCGAGCGCGCCTTCAGCGGTGCGCACGACAAGCCGGCCGTGCCGGGTCTCTACCGTTGCCCCGCCTGCGACACCGCCTTGTTCGACGCCGCTACGCAGTTCGATTCTGGTACGGGCTGGCCGAGTTTCTGGCAGCCGATCGCGAAACAGAACGTGATCGAGATACGCGACACCACATTTGGCTGGGAACGCATCGCGGTGAGTTGCGCGGGATGCGACAGCCATCTGGGCCACGTGTTCGATGATGGTCCGCGCCCCACCGGCCTGCGCTATTGCATGAACTCGGTGGCGCTGCGGTTCGTGCCGCGCACGTCGTAAGCATGGGCGTGACTGCGACGCCGCGGTCACGCACCACGCCATCGCCTTACGGCAGCGGTTTGTCTCGATAAGGCGCGAGCACGGCGGGATCGTCGAACAGGCCGCACGGCAGCAGGTAACGCGGGTCGCGTCCTTCCGCCAGCAGTTCGCGCACGCGCGTCGCGGAAATTTCCAGCGGCGTCACGGCCAGTTCGATCACCTTGCCTGCGGGCAAGGTCTGCAGCAGGTCGGGATCGGTCACGCGACGCGGAAGGATTTCCACTGCCAGTTCCACCGACCAGGCTGCATCGATGCCGGGACGGTTGAGCACGCCGATGTGCGCGTGCTCGAACAGCTCGCGCCAGTGATGCCAGCTCGGCAGGTTGGCGAACGCATCGGCGCCCAGCAGCAGCACCAGCGGTCGATCGCCCTGCTCTTGGCGCAATTCGCGCAAGGTGTGGATGGTGTAGGAAGGCCCTTCGCGGCGCAGTTCGCGCGTATCGAGGGTGAGACGTTCCTGGCCTTGCAGCGCCGCCTTCAACATGGCGACGCGCTGCGCCGGCGTTGCGGTGGGAGCATGGCGATGGGGCGGCACGTTGGCCGGCATCAGGCGCACTTCGGCGTTGAGCAGTTCGGAGGCTTCCCACGCCACACTGAGGTGCCCCAGGTGCACCGGATCGAACGTGCCACCAAAAAGCGCCAGCGGCTTCATGCCAGTGCGCCGGAAGCCCGCGGTTCGGCAATGGCCGCGATGAGGCGCTCGGCTTCCAGCCATGCATCGCCCTGCTCGCGGCCTTTCGCCATGCGATCGATGCGCGCGGCGCGCGCCAGGCACTGCAGCCAGTGTTCGCGCGGTGCGCGGCGCAGCGCCTTGCGGAAGAGTTGTTCGCGCGCCGGCCACAAGCGCTCGGCGCGTGCCTGCGCAGCGAAGTCGTGGGCGTTGGCCAGTCGCAACGCAAGCTGCAGTTGGTTCACCAGCCAACCCATCAGGCCGATCAGCTCCTCGCCCTCGGCATGCAGGCCGGCGAGAATGCGCAGCGCGCGACCGCCCTCGCCTGCGAACGCGGCGTCGGTGAGCTTGAATGCGTCGTAGCGGGCGCTGTCGGCGACGAGGTTTTCCATCTCCTGCGCATCGATCTTGCCCTGGCCGTGCAATACGACCAGCTTGTCGATTTCCTGCGCCGCGGCAAGCAGATTGCCCTCCACGCGCTCGGCGAGCAGCGCGGACGCATCGGGCGTGGCCGAGAGCCCGCGCAACGACAGGCGTGCACCAATCCACGACGCCCATTCGTTCGGGCGCGGCGCATTGAACACCACCAGGGCGCCTGCGGCATCGAGGTTCCTGGTCCACGCGCCTTCGTGCTTGTTGCTCCACTCGGTGGCCGTGATCAGCAAGGTCACGTCCGGCGGCGGATTGGCGCAGAACTCGTTGATGGCCTTGGCGCCTTCGGTACCGGGGCGACCGGTGGGAAGGCGCAGGTCGAGCAGGCGGCGCGTGGCGAACAGCGACATGCCGGCCGCGGCGCGCGCCAGATCATCCCAGTCGAAATGGTTGCCGACATCCAGCACTTCGCGTTCGGCATAGCCGAGCTTGCGTGCTTGCGCGCGCAACGCGTCAGCGGCTTCCAGCACCAGCAATTCTTCGCCGGCCAGCAGATACACCGGCCGCAGTTGATCGGCGGCCAGCGATTTCTGCCATTGCATGGCGTTGAGCGGCATGAGGAGGCGCTTGCTTAGTGCGTGCTGCTGGCCGAGGCCGGCTGCGCTTGCTCCGCAGCCGCCGCGGCCGTCTGGCCCGGATGACGGCCAGCCGCCTGCAGACGGAACAGGATGGCCTGCACCATGTCGTCGTTGAGGCTGCCCTGGATCGCGTCGACCTGCGCCTGCGTACCCACGGTATTGGTGGCGTCGTAGCTGAATTCGCGCTGCAGGTCGATGCGCTGGTGCGGTACCAGCGGCTGGCCGGTACCGTCGTGCACGTCGAATTCCACGTGATAACGCACGGTGTATTCGGTCACGCGCGCCTGCCCGCTCACGGTCAGCGTATCGGTGCTGAATTGGGCAAGTGGAGCGCTAAGTTCGGCGACACCGGTGCCGGCATGCTCTTCGACCGTGATGCCCGAGCTCACCAGCGCGCGCTCAAGACCGCGCTGGAGGTTGGGATTGCCCGACGTCACGTGCACGCGCTGCATGGCAGGCGGCAACGCCACGTTCTGGCGCAGATGGAACCCGCACGCTGCCAGCACAACAGTGGACATCAACAGCAGCGAAGCTTTGAACACACGGCTCATGGATTTCATCCTGCGACGATGTTGACGATCTTGCCCTGGATCACGATCACTTTCTTGACTTCCTTGCCTTCCAGGAACTCTTGAACCTTCGGCTCTGCCAATGCAATCGTCTGAGTTACCTCGGGCGCCTGGATTGGAGGCACGGAAATAGTAGCGCGCACCTTTCCATTCACTTGAACAGGTAGCGTCACAAGGTCACGCACCAACGCCTCCGCGTCCACCTGCGGCCAGGGCTGGTCTTCCAGCACCGACTGCGGATGACCGAGCACCTGCCACAGCGCGTGACTCACATGCGGCACCACCGGGTTGAGCAGCAGCACCATCGCTTCGAGCGCTTCATGGCGCACGGCGCGCCCCTGGTCGCTCTGGTCGTTGAACTTGTTGAGTGCGTTGAGCAGTTCCATCAGCGCGGCGATGGCCGTGTTGAAGGAGTGGCGGCGGCCGAAATCGTCGCTCACCTTCTGGATGGTTTCGTGCACCTGGCGACGCAGCGTCTTCTGGCCGGCGTCCAGCGCCGACGGATCGACCACGGGATGATCCGGGTTGGCCGCATGCGTGGTCACTTCGCGCCAGAAGCGGCGCAGGAAGCGCGCCATGCCTTCCACGCCGGCCTCGCTCCATTCCAGCGATTGTTCCGGCGGCGCGGCGAACATGGAGAACAGGCGCACGGTGTCGGCGCCGTACTTGTCCACCATCGCCTGCGGATCGATGCCGTTGTTCTTGGACTTGGACATCTTCTCGGTGCCGCCGATCTTCACGGGCTGGCCGTCGTGCTTCGAACGCGCACCGATCACGCGCGCCTTGTCGTCGCGCTCGATTTCCACGTCGGCCGGATTGATCCAGTCCTTCGAACCATCGGCGTTGTCGCGATAGAACGTCTCGGCAATCACCATGCCCTGGCACAGCAGGTTGGTGGCCGGCTCGTCCGAATGCACCAGGCCCGCGTCGCGCATCAGCTTGTGATAGAAGCGGAAGTACAGCAGATGCAGGATGGCGTGCTCGATGCCGCCGATGTACTGGTCCACCGGCAGCCAGTAGTTGGCGCGTTCGTCGACCTGATCGTGCGCACCCGGGCTGGTGTAGCGCGCGTAGTACCAGCTCGATTCCATGAAGGTGTCGAACGTGTCGGTCTCGCGTTCGGCCGGACCGCCGCACTGCGGGCACGTGGTCTTGCGCCACTCGGGATCGGCCTTGATCGGCGACTGCACGCCGGAGAACGCGACGTCTTCCGGCAGCACGACGGGCAACTGGTCTTCCGGCACCGGCACCGCGTCGCAGGTGGCGCAGTAGATCACGGGAATCGGGCAACCCCAGTAGCGCTGGCGGCTCACGCCCCAGTCGCGCAGGCGCCAGTTCACGCGGCGCACGCCCTTGTGCTCGCGCTCAAAGCGCGCGGCCATGGCTTCGAAGGCCTGGCCGTAATCCATGCCGTCGAATTCGCCCGAGTTCACCAGGTAGCCGCGCTCGGTGAAGGCGCTGTCTTCCTGGATGCTTTTCTCGAAGTCTTCGATCAGCTGCACGGCCGCCGGGATGTTGTAGACATCGACGCTGCCGACGCCGAGCGCGGCGCGCAGTGGATCGGAACCCACGCCCTTGGACAGGTCGTGATTGATTTCGGCCACGGCATCGAGCACGGCGCGATCGACCACCACCATCTTGATCGGCAGGCTGTATTTCTTGGCGAATTCCCAGTCGCGCTGGTCGTGGCCGGGCACGGCCATCACGGCGCCCGTGCCATAACCCATCAGCACGAAGTTGGCCACGAACACCGGGATCTTTTCACCGGTGAGCGGATGCACGGCTTCGATGCCGGTATCCATGCCGCGCTTTTCCTGCGTCTCCAGCTCGGCCTCGGACACGCCGCCGTGCTTGAGTTCCTCAAGGAAGGCCGCGAGCTTGGCGTTGCCTTGCGCCGCCTTGAGCGCCAGCGGATGTTCGCCGGCGATGGAGACGAAGGTGACGCCCATCAACGTGTCGGGACGCGTGGTGAAGACGGTGAGCGGCTCGCTCTCGCCTTCCACGTCGAAATGGATTTCCAGGCCTTCGGAACGACCGATCCAGTTGCGCTGCATGGTCTTCACCGCATCGGGCCAGCCGGGCAGCGTGTCCAGGCCGTCGAGCAGTTCCTGCGCGTAGTCGGTGATCTTGAGGAACCACTGCGGGATCTCGCGCTTCTCCACCAGCGCGCCGGAGCGCCAGCCGCGGCCGTCGACCACCTGCTCGTTGGCGAGCACGGTCTGGTCCACCGGATCCCAGTTCACCACCGCATTCTTGCGGTAGGCCATGCCCTTCTTCATCAACCGCGTGAACATCAACTGTTCCCAGCGGTAGTAGTCGGGGCGACAGGTGGCGAATTCGCGGGTCCAGTCGTACGCGAAGCCCATGCGCTGTAGCTGGGCGCGCATGTGCTCGATGTTCTGGTAGGTCCATTTGGCCGGCGCGGTCTTGTTCTTGATCGCGGCGTTTTCGGCGGGCAGGCCGAAGGCGTCCCAGCCCATCGGCTGCAGCACGTTCTTGCCCTGCATGCGCTGGTAGCGGCTGATCACATCGCCGATGGTGTAGTTGCGCACATGGCCCATGTGCAGCGCGCCGGACGGATACGGCAGCATGGAAAGGCAGTAGAACTTGGGCCGCGAGGCGTCTTCCTTCACCTCGTAGGCGCGCTGGTCGCGCCAATACGTCTGAGCGGCGGTTTCCAGCGTCTGCGGCTGGTAGCCCTGCTCGTTGCCCTGGTCCTGGGTACCTTGATCCTGAATGTCCTGCATGTGTCCGGCGCCGTGAGTTTTGCGGGCTGCCACCGGCCTTTCCGATGGTCAGCTGGGAACGCGGCAGACTAGCAGAATTGGGGTCTGTTCCGCGCCAAACGGTCGCAAAACGGTGCCACGAAGGGCCTGGCGGGAGGCACGTTGCGCACTCCCGCTGGCCACGCGATCAACCCTGAGGGCAGCTGGTGCCCTGGCCGTTGGCCATGGCCGCGGCGGCCGCGCCGATCTGTCCGGCGAGGCGGTTGATCGCCTGCTGGTGTCCCTGCACCAGGGCGTCGTAGCCCTGGCCCACGGTTTCGCTGAGGCGGCTGGTGCACGCCACGCCATCGCCGCCCTTCAGTGGACGCACGCTCCACGCCGCGTCGATATAGGCATAGCTGCCCGGCACGGAATCGAAGCGGCGGATATCGAGCTTGATGCGCACCGCAGCGTTGCCATGGCTGGGCAAACCGGTCACGTCCTGGGCGCGGAAATCACGCGTGAGGTCGGCGCTGAGCGCACCGCGCACTTCGTCACCCAGCGGTGCGATCCAGCGCTGCCCCTGCAGCACGTCAACGCCCTGCCCGCCCTCGCGCACCACCATCTGCGGCTGGTCCACCTGCGCCGGCACCGTGACCGGCAGCAGTTCGAACTGGAAGGGCTGCGCCGTGGGCGCCACCGTGGCTTCGCCACCAGCCGGCGGCACCAGCGTGTAGTAGCGCAGCGGCGGCGCCGAACCGCACGCACCCAGCACCAGCGCCAGTGCGGCAATGGCCAGGTTCAACGTTCCCCAGCGCTTCATGGCTTGCTCCCTTGCGACGGTTCGACCGGCGGCGGTGGTGGCGGCGTCTGCGCCGGTTTGTCGTCGGCGCGGCGGCCACGCAGCAGCGCGTCCGGATGCGCGCCCAGATAGTCGGTCATGACGCGCAGCGAACGCGCGGCCCGCTGCAATTCCTGCAGCGTACCGCCCAGGTTCTGTTGCAGCTGCGAATCGGGCGAGAACATGTTGTCTGCATTGCCCAGCGTCTTCTGCGCGCCCTTGAGCGTGTTGGTGACTTCCGGCAGCACACCGCTGTTCACTTGCTTGAGCGTGCGGTTGAGCTCGGCCAGCGTCTGGTCGAGGTTGTTGCCGATGCTGTCGAACGGAATCTTCTGGATCTTGTTGACGATGTCGGCGATCTGCTGCTGGATCTTGTCGAAGTCACCCGGCGCCGTGGGGATTTCCAGCGGCCGGGCGCGACCATCGAAGGCCACCGTGGGCGCCTTCGGCAGGAAATCCAGCGCGATATAGAGCTGCCCGGTGAGCAGGTTGCCGGTGCGTGCCTGCGCGCGCAGGCCGCGATCGACCAGCTTGCCCATCATCATCGACATCTGCTCGTCGTCGCCCTGCGACTTGGCGATGGCCACGAGCTTGTCGTGCGCCTTGCCCAGGCGCGCCGGATACACCACTGCACCGACGATGGTCGGGAAGGTCTGCGTCTTGTCGTCGTAGTCAAGGTTGATGGACACCACGCGGCCAAACGGCACGCCCAGGAATTCCACCGGCGCATTCACCGCCAGGCCACGCAGCGACTGGTTGAAGCGCATGCGGATGTAGCGCGGCTCGCCATCGGGCGGCGCCATCGCCGTAGCCTGGTCGTTGAACAGCGTGAAGGCGTCGTTTTCCTGCGCGCGCGTGGCGTCGTGCGGCCCCGGCGGATCCTGGAACGCGACGCCGCCCGCCAGCACCGTGGCGAGCGATTGCGTGTTGACCTTCAGGCCGTCGGCACCCAGTGACACGTCGATGCCGCTGGCATTCCAGAAGCGCGAGGAGGTGGTGACGAACTCGTCGTTGGGTGCATCGACGAAGATCTGCAGCGTCACGCCCTTGCCGTCCTTGTTGAGGTGATAGGACGACACGCGTCCCACCTGGATGCGGCGGTAGTAGACGGGCGAGCCGATATCCAGCGAGCCGAGGTCATCCGAATGCAGGTCGAAGGTCTTGCCCGGCGCGCCATGCGTGACCGTGGGCGGCGACTCCAGGCCGACGAAGTTGTCCTTGGGTTCCTGCGACTGGCCGACATCGGCGCCGATGAAGGCGCCCGAGAGCAGCGTATCGATGCCGGACACGCCACCGAGCCCGATGCGCGGACGCACCACCCAGAAACGCGAATCGGCGGTGGCAAAGCCCTTGGCGGTCTTCTCCAGCGCCACCTTGGCCACCACGTGCGTGCGGTCTTCGCTGAGGCGCACGGTGCTCACCTTGCCGATGATCACGCTCTTGAACTTCACCGGCGTCTTGCCCGGATCGAGGCCTTCGGCGCTCTGGAAGCTGATGTTGATGGTGGGGCCCGCTTCGTACCACGCGTGGATCACCAGCGAGAGGCCCACCAGCGCGGCGATGACCGGCACCAGCCAGACCAGCGACGCATTCACCCGCGGCCGCTGGACCACGGGTTCGGGCAAGTCGTCGGTGAGCGTGTTGTCGTCAGTCATCGGAGTCCCTGCCATCCCAGATCAATCGTGGATCGAACGTCATCGAGGCGATCATGGTAATCACCACGGTGAGCCCGAAGAACACCACGCCAGGCAGGGGTTCCACCTGGCTGAAGAAGCCAAACTGCACCAGCGCCGTGAGCAGCGCCACCACGAACACGTCCAGCATCGACCAGTAGCCGATGAACTCGACCAGCCGGTAAAGCCTGCCCCGCTGGCGTTGCGCCCACTGGCTGCCGCGTTGCGAACTGATCAGCAGCAGCCCCAGCGCGAAGAATTTCAACACCGGTACCACGATGCTGGCCGTGAACACGATAACGGCAAGGTCGGGCGATCCCTTGACCCACAGCTCGATGATGCCGCTGAGGATGGTGTTGTCGTCCACATCGCCCAGGCTCACCGTGCGCATGATGGGCAGGATGTTGGCGGGCAAGTAGAACATGAATGCGGCGATCAGCAACGCCCAAGTGTACGTATAGCTGCGCGACTTGCGCTTGTGCAGCGGCGACCCGCAGCGCGGACACACCACATCCGGCGCCTTCACGTCACGGCACACCATGCGGCAGACGTGGCAGCCGATCAGGCCCAGGTCGCTGGCGCGGGGCAATTCACTCATGCCGGCGTTTCCTCGGTGATGTCCCACAGGCGGCGCACGTCGATGCTGGAGAACGCCGTGATGATCAGCATCAGCACACCGTACGCGAAGATGCCCGGATTGGCCGCCACTTCGAAATACATGTGCGCCTTCACGATGGCCACCAGGGCGCCGAGCACGAATACCTCGCTCATCGTCCACGGGCCCACGCGATAGAGCATGACCATGATCCAGCGGAAGCCCGGCGCACGGCGGCGCTGGCGCGCATAGGCCAACACCCAGAACAGGAAACCCATCTTCACGATGGGAAAGAAGAACAAGGTGAGCGCGGCAATCACGGCCACCACCTCCGCGTGGGAGCGCCACATGATCATGATGCAGCCCCACAGCGTGGCGCTGATCTGCTGGCCGTTGAGGCCCAGCGTCACGATGGGCCAGATGTTGGCCTGCACGAAGGCGATCATCGCGGTGATCACCAGCGCAAACATGCCACGCACGCCGATGCTGTGATGCCGGGCGAGGATGGCGTCGCAGCGCACGCAACGCGCCACCTCGCCGCGCGCCAGCTTGCGGCGGCGGTATACCGTGTCGCAGTGCTCGCAAATCCACAGCGTGGGGGGAGCGATAGCCGGTTTGAGGCCTTGCGATGGCATGGTCATGGGGGGATTTTCGCAAATATCCGTGTCTGCCGCCGCAGTGGCCGAACCAAGCGTTCACGCGGAGGCACCGTAAGCCCCTGCGACCTTGATATGCTGGCTGACGCCCTGATGTGAAGGGCATTCGTCAACGGGAGTTCCCAGTGAGTGCCACGACCGCCGATACGCATGTTTTTGACGTGCGCGAGGACAACTTCGAAGCCGAGGTGCTGCAGGCCTCGCTGACCACGCCGATCCTGGTCGATTTCTGGGCGACCTGGTGCGGCCCCTGCAAGACGCTCGGCCCGATGCTGGAAAAGCTCGCCGGCGAGTTCAACGGCGCGTTCCGGCTGGCCAAGGTCGACGTGGACAAGTCGCAACAGCTGGCCGGCATGTTCGGCATCCGCAGCATTCCCACCGTGATGCTGGTGAAGGACGGCCAGATCGTGGACGGTTTCCAGGGTGCCCTGCCCGAGGGCCAGCTGCGCGAATTCCTGCAGCGCCACGTGCAACCGCTCGATGGTCACGCAGGCGAGGTGGAAGCCACACCGGAATCGCCGGAGGAAGCAATCAATCGCATCCAGCAGGCCATCGCGGCCGAACCGGAACGTGCGGAGCTGAAACTCGATCTCGCCCTGGCCCTGATGCGCGCCGGCAACGCCGACGCCGCCGAAGCCGAACTGACCTCGCTGCCCGCCAACCTCGCCACCGATGCTCGCGCCGTGCGCCTGCGCAGCCAGCTCGACCTGGCTCGTGCGCTCAAGGGTGCGCCGTCGCTGCAGGAATTGCAGCAGCGCGTACAAGCCGATGCCGGCGATTGGGCCGCACGCGACCTGCTCGGCGTGCGCCTGCTGCTGGAAGGCGACGCGCCGGGCGGACTGGATCAGTTCCTCGCCATCCTCGAAAAAGCCCGCGACTGGAACGACGGCCAGGCGAAGAAGCGCTTGCTGGCGGCCTTTACCACAATCGACGACGCCGAGCTGGTGGGCCGCTATCGCCGCCGGATGGCGTCGCTGTTGTTCTGATCGACGTGGCGACGGGAATGCCCCGCCGCCAGCAACCGATATCACGGGCAAAGCCCATTCCCTCGCGGGAGTGGGCTTTGCGTTCTTCAGGGCGCGTTCGCCACCGCACCGTTGCTGCCGATGTTGCGGTCGAGGAACTGCGTGAGGCGCTCGAACAGCTCCACGTTGTTCTTCTCATCGTAGAAGCCGTGGCCTTCACCCGACTTGTACAACCACTCGTGCGGCACGCCCCGCTTGTTGAGCGCCGCATGCAGTGATTCGCCATGGATCGGCGGCACGCGCTCATCCTGCCCACCCACGATCAGCATCACGCTGGCCTTGAGCTTGTCGAGCTGGTTGATCGGCGAGCGGGCCGCCAGCATGGCCGGATCGGTGCCCAGGGTGTTGCGCAGGTAGTTCTTGCCGCTGATGCGATCGGAGATGTCGCCGTCGGTGTACATCTTGGCCAGGTCGTAGACGCCGACGTAGCCGATGGCGCAGCGATAGAGATCCGGCTCTTTCACCACACCTTCCAGCGCCGCGTAACCGCCGTAGCTGCCGCCGAAAATGCAGATGCGTCCCGCCGTGGTGATGTGCTGGTCGATGGCCCAGTGCGTTGCGTCGGTCACGTCGTCCTGCATGGCGCCGCCCCACTCCTTGTAGCCGGCGTGCTCGAAGCCCGCGCCATAGCCGCCCGAGCCGCGATAGTTCACCTGCAGCACCGCATAGCCACGCGTGGCCATCACCTGCACGGTGGGGTCGTACTCCCAATCGTCGCGTATGCCGAACGGACCGCCATGCACCATCACCACCAGCGGCAGTTGCTTGGCCTCTTCACGGCCCGGCGGCATGCTCAGGTAACCGCGAATGGTCATGCCGTCGCGCGCCTTGAACTCGATCGGCTGCTTGGAGGCCATCTGGCTGGGCTTGATCCATTCGGCGCGCTGAAGCAATTGCTCCGCTTTGCCGGTGGCGTTGTCCCACAGGTAATACGTGCCCGGATCCATGTCCGACGAGGCCAGCGCCACCGCCTTGCTGCCATCCTCCGTGCTGGACACCACGCGCACGCTTTCGCCAGGCAGGGCCTTGGTGAGCGCACTGATCACCTTCATGGTGTCCGAGCCAGCGACGAAGGCCGATGCGGAAGGCGTTCCGGGCATGGCGTATACGCCCACCACGTCACGTCCGTCCAGCGAACGCATGAGGGTGTCGCCGTCGGTGATGTCGTTGGTCCACACCGGCGCTTTCAGGGTCTTGCTGGCCACGTCCCATGGGCACAGCGCGCCAATGGCAGTCGTGCCGTGGCACGACATGTAGACCACCGAATCGTCGCGGTTGAACGCCTCCGGCCACGGCACGTCCTTCGTGGATGAGCCCTGGAACAGCAGCTGCCACTGCTGGCTTCCGTCCTCGCGGTAATACACCACCCGATACGCGTGACTGTCCGAGCCCATTGCGAAACGGGCCACGCCATGGTTGTCGACCACGAAGGAGGCATTGCGCAGTGGCGCCGTTCCCACCGGCCGCTTGACGCCGCTGTTCGCGTCCATGATGAAGAGCTGCGTGTACGCGCCATCGGCACCGCTGTCCCACGAGTTGGTCGCGATCATCACGTGGTTGCGATCACCGTTGCGCAGGATATCCACCAGCTCCCCCGAAGCGCGCTCCGATTGCGCTTGCTGGATATGCGTGCTGCCCTTGCCGCCACCTGCCCGGTAGCCGAACAGCAGGGCTGCGCCCGAACCATCGCCGTTCACGGCAAAGAGCTCACCCGTGGCGAAGGGCCGGTCCCAGCCACTTACCTGCGTGCCTTCGGTGTAGATCACGCGATGATCGTTGATCCACCAGAAATCCACGACCTGATTGCCCTCGCGCGGCTTCAGCATCGTGCCCTTGTGATTGACCAGATCGATCAGCGCCAGCATCGGCTTGCCCTTCACTACCGTGGTGGCAGCGAGGTAATGGCCATCGGCTGAGATCTTGATCTGGCTGTACTGTGCGTGGCGCGCCAGGTCTTCCAAAGACACGGTGGCGGCAAACAACTGGGACGACCAAAGACAAAGCACGCCGAAGACGGCGCACCAGATACGCTTTTCCATGCTATCTCCCCCAAGGAGCGGCACCCCATATGCCGCTGCCGGATCGCAGTATAGGCAAGTTGCGACCCGTTGATAGAGGCGGAAAGCGCCCATTCCGGAGTAGTGCAAAGACGCCCCGACATGGCGAGACGCCGGCACGAACCGGAGTGCGGTCCTTAGAACGAATCGCCCGGCACGCGCACCCAGCCTTCCATCAACACGCGCGCGCTGCGGCTCATGATCGCCTTGGTGACGGCCCAGGTTCCATTCACCAGCGTTGCCTCGGCACCAACGCGCAACGTGCCGGACGGATGGCCAAAGCGCACCGCCTGGCGCTCGCCGCCACCCGCCGCAAGATTGACCAGCGTGCCCGGGATGGCAGCAGCCGTGCCGATGGCCACGGCCGCCGTGCCCATCATGGCGTGATGCAGCTTGCCCATCGACATGGCACGCACGAGCAGATCGATGTCGCCCGCCGCCACCTGCTTGCCGCTCGAGGAGAGATAGCCGACGGGCTTCGCGACGAAGGCCACCTTGGGCGTGTGCTGGCGCGTGGCGATCTCGTCGAGGGACTTGATCAGACCCATGCGCAGCGCACCGTGCGCGCGAATGGTCTCGAATGTTTCGAGTGCCTTGGCATCACCGTTGATGGCGTCCTGCAGCTCCGTACCCGTGTAGCCGATCGCCGCAGCCTCGACGAAGATGGTGGGGATACCCGCATTGATCATGGTCGCCTTGAGCGTACCGACGCCGGGCACGTCGAGGTCATCGACGAGGTTGCCGGTGGGGAACATCGCGCCGCCGACGCCTTCCTCCTCGGCGGCGGGATCCATGAATTCCAGCTGCACTTCGGCGGCGGGAAACGTCACGCCGTCCAGTTCGAAATCGCCGGTTTCCTGCACGTCACCGTTGGTCATGGGCACATGCGCAATGATGGTCTTGCCGATATTCGCCTGCCAGATGCGCACGATGGCGACGCCGTCGCGCGGCACGCGCGAAGGATCAACCAGGCCACCCGCAATGGCGAATGGCCCCACCGCCGCCGAGAGATTGCCGCAGTTGCCACTCCAGTCGACGAAGGCCTTGTCGATGGCCACCTGGCCGAACAGGTAATCCACATCGTGATCGGCGCGCGCGCTTTTGGACACGATCACCGTCTTGCTGGTGCTGGAGGTGGCGCCACCCATGCCATCGATCTGCTTGCCGTAGGGATCGGGACTGCCAATCACGCGCAGCAACAGCGCATCGCGCGCGGCGCCCGGCACCTGTGCCGACTCGGGCAGATCGTGCAGGCGGAAGAACACGCCTTTGCTGGTGCCGCCGCGCAGGTAGGTGGCGGGGATGCGGATCTGGGGCTTATGGCTCATGAAAATCCCGTATCGATGCAATCTGGTGTTCTCCCCTCTCCCCTTGCGGGAGAGGGGCTGGGGGAGAGGGGACGCTTTTGGCGAGCTCTTTCAAAATGGCCTCAAGCACTGCTTCGATATTCTGCAATATCTCGTCATTCCAATAGTGCAGCACCGTGAAGCCTTGACCCCGCAACCATGCATCACGCACCGCGTCATTGGCACTGCCGTTGTGCTGCCCGCCATCGGCCTCGACGACCAAGCGAGCGCCGAAATGCACGAAATCCACGATGTAGGGGCCAATGGGTTGCTGCCGCCGGAACTTCTGATCGCACATGCGGTGGGCACGAAGGTGACGCCACAGTAGCTGCTCCGCGTCGGTCATGTTTTTGCGCAAAGTCTTGGCGAACTGTCGCTGATCCATGCCCCTCTCCCCAACCCCTCTCCCGCAAGGGGAGAGGGGCTTCTGGTCACGCCGCCTGCGAAGCCTCGAGGAAGTCCTGCGCAAACCGCTGCAACACGCCGCCGGCCTCGTAGATCGACACTTCTTCAGCGGTATCCAGGCGGCAGGTGACCGGCACCTCGATGCGCTCGCCGTTGCTGCGATGGATGACCAGCGTGAGATCCGCACGCGGCGTGCGCGTACCGATCACGTCGAAGGTTTCGCTGCCGTCGATGCCCAGCGTCTTGCGATTGGTGCCCGGCTTGAACTCCAGCGGCAGCACGCCCATGCCGATCAGGTTGGTGCGGTGGATGCGCTCGAAGCCCTCGGCCGCAATCGCTTCCACGCCCGCCAGCCGCACGCCCTTCGCCGCCCAGTCGCGCGACGAACCCTGGCCATAGTCGGCACCCGCAATGATGATCAGCGGCTGCTTGCGATCCATATAGGTTTCGATCGCTTCCCACATGCGCATCATCTTGCCTTCCGGTTCCACGCGCGCCAGCGAGCCCTTCTTCACTTCGCCGTTTACCACCGCCATTTCATTGATGAGCGTGGGATTGGCGAAGGTGGCGCGCTGCGCAGTGAGGTGGTCGCCGCGATGGGTCGCGTACGAATTGAAGTCCTCTTCCGGCAGGCCCATCTTGGCGAGGTACTCGCCCGCGGCGCTGTCGAGCAGGATCGCATTCGACGGCGAAAGATGATCGGTGGTGATGTTGTCGCCGAGCACCGCCAGCGGACGCATGCCCTTGAGCGTGCGCTCACCGGCCAACGCGCCTTCCCAGTACGGCGGACGACGGATATAGGTGCTCTGCGCGCGCCAGTCGTACAACGGCGCAGCGCTGGTGCCGGTGCTGCCCGTGCGCGCGAACATCGGATCGTAGACCTTGCGGAACTGTTCGGGCTTCACGCTGGAAGACACGATCGCGTCGATTTCCTCGTCCGACGGCCAGATGTCCTTGAGCGTCACCGGCTGGCCATTCGCATCAATGCCGAGCACATCCTTCTCGATATCGAAACGGATGGTGCCTGCAATGGCATAAGCCACTACCAGCGGCGGCGAGGCGAGGAATGCCTGTTTCGCATACGGATGGATGCGGCCGTCGAAATTGCGGTTACCCGAAAGCACGGCGGTGGCATACAGGTCGCGGTCGATGATTTCCTGCTGGATCTTGGGATCCAGCGCACCGGACATGCCGTTGCAGGTGGTGCAGGCGAACGCCACGATGCCGAAGCCGAGCTTCTCCAGCTCCGGCAGCAGCTTGGCTTCTTCGAGATACAACTGCACCGCCTTGGAGCCGGGCGCCAGCGAACTCTTCACCCACGGCTTGCGCGTGAGGCCGCGCGCATTCGCGTTGCGCGCGAGCAGCGCCGCGGCGATCACGTTGCGCGGATTGCTGGTGTTGGTACAGCTGGTGATGGCCGCGATGATCACCGCGCCATCGGGCATCTGGCCGTTGGCTTCCTGCGCCTGCGCGGCGTCGAAGTTCACGGCAATGCCGCGTTCGGCGAGATCCGAGGTCGGCAGGCGCTTGTGCGGGTTCGACGGGCCGGCCATGTTGCGCACCACCGACGAAAGATCGAACGTCAGCGTGCGCTCGTACTGCGCACGATCCAGCGTACCGGCCCACAGGCCCGCGACCTTGGCGTAGGTTTCGACCAGCTTCACCTGTTCGTCGCTGCGACCCGTAAGGCGCAGGTAGTCGGTGGTCTGGTTGTCGATGAAGAACATCGCGGCGGTGGCGCCGTATTCCGGCGCCATGTTGGAGATCGTTGCGCGATCACCCAGCGTGAGGCTGGACGCGCCTTCGCCACGGAATTCCAGATACGCGCCGACCACCTTCTCCTTGCGCAGGAATTCGGTAAGCGCGAGCACGATGTCGGTCGCGGTGATGCCGGGCTGGCGCTTGCCGGTGAGTTCGACCCCGATGATGTCAGGCAGACGCATCCACGACGCGCGGCCGAGCATCACGTTCTCCGCCTCAAGCCCACCTACGCCGATGGCGATGACGCCGAGCGCATCCACGTGCGGCGTGTGGCTGTCGGTACCCACGCAGGTGTCGGGATAAGCCACGCCGTCCTGCACCTGGATCACCGGCGACATCTTCTCCAGGTTGATCTGGTGCATGATGCCGTTGCCCGGCGGAATCACGTCGACGTTCTCGAACGCCTTCTTGGTCCAGTTGATGAAGTGGAAGCGGTCTTCGTTGCGGCGATCTTCAATCGCGCGGTTCTTCGTGAACGCGTTCGGATCGAAACCGCCGCACTCCACGGCCAGCGAGTGATCGACGATCAGCTGCACCGGCACCACCGGGTTCACCTTGGCCGGGTCGCCACCGCGCTCGGCAATGGCGTCGCGCAGGCCGGCCAGGTCCACCAGCGCCGTCTGGCCGAGGATGTCATGGCACACCACGCGCGCCGGGAACCACGGAAAATCGCGTTCACGCTTGCGCTCGATGAGCTGCTTGAGCGACTCGGTGAGGATCGCCGGATCGCAGCGGCGCACGAGGTTCTCGGCGAGCACGCGCGAGGTGTACGGCAGCGCGTCGTAGGCGCCCGGCTGGATCGCTTCCACGGCGGCGCGTGCGTCGAAATAGTCCAGCGAGGTGCCGGCCAGGGAGGTGCGATAAGCGGTATTCATGCGGTGAGAACCCTTTGCTGCGTTGTTCTGTGGCGTTATCCACACCGAGGCGCCATCAAGTCGCGCCTTGAGCCGCACATTCTAACGCACCCACTCTGGCCCACCCAGGCAACAACCCGCGTGGCCTCGCTCACGCGGCAACGCTCGTTTTTCTGCAGCGTTCCGCAATGCCCATGGACAAAACATACGCATCCGTATGTTTGAGGTATCCTAGGCCGCTCCTCCCCTGACCTTCCCGATATGCGCGCCTCCACTTTCCGCCGCCTGATGAACCTGTGGCCGCCGTTCCTGTTCAACAGCATCCGCGTGCAATACGTATCGGAAGACTGGTCGGAATTGCGCGTGGTGTTGCGCCTGCGTCCCTGGAACCGCAACTACGTGCGCACGCAGTTCGGCGGCAACCTGTTCGCCATGACCGATCCGTTCTGGATGCTGCTGACCATGCATCAGCTCGGCAACGACTACTTCGTGTGGGACAAGGCCGGCGCCATCGACTTCGTCTCGCCGGGACGCGAGGACGTATACGCACACTTCAAGCTGGAGCCATCGGTCGTCGATGAACTCCGCGCCGCTGCCGCCGGTGGCGAGAAGGTGCTGCGCTGGTTCGATGTGGATGTCACCACGCGCAGCGGCGAGGTCGTGGCCCGTGTGCGCAAGCAGTTGTACGTGCGGCTGAAGCCGAAGGCGCGCGTGGAGCCTGCCGAGCAACAAAGCAACGCCGCCTAGGACGACGCCAAGCCAGTCGCCATGGGACAATGCCGCGTCCCTCCCCGGCATTCCATCCATGAAACGTCTGCGCATCAAGCGTTACCTGTTCACCGGCCTGCTCACCTTCATTCCGCTGTGGGTGACCTGGGTGGTGTTCAAGTTCGTGCTGAGCATGCTCGCCGGCATCGGCACGCCGCTGGCGTCGGCACTGCTGACGACGCTGTCGTCCACCTCGCCACTCGCGGGCATGGCGCTCAACAACGCGTGGATCACCTTCGTGATCGCGCTGCTGCTGACGCTGGGCGTGCTGTACATCCTGGGCTGGCTCGCCAACCGCGTGATCGGCCAACGCCTGATCGACGGCTTCGACGCCCTGCTTGCACGCATTCCGCTGGTGCAGACCATCTACGGCGGCACCAAGAAACTCATGGCCGTGCTGCAGCAGAAACCGTCGGGCGTGCAGCGCGTGGTGCTGATCGACTTCCCACGCAAGGGCATGAAGGTGGTGGGCTTCGTCACGCGCGTGATGACGGAGGAAGGCACGGGTCGCGAAATGGCGGCCGTCTACATTCCCACCACGCCCAACCCCACCGGCGGCTATCTGGAAGTGGTGGCGGTGGAGGAACTCACGCCCACCGACTGGACCATGGACCAGGCCATGGCGTTCATCATTTCCGGTGGCGCCGTGGCGCCCGATACCTTGCCGGCCTCGCCCGCAACGGCACGCGCACTTGCTCAAGACAATGAATGAGGCCGGTGTGGAAGCGGGCTACGGCCTCTCTCACGCCACCACTTCAAACGGCCGCATCATCTCGTTCGACGCATGCTCCAGCAGATGGCAATGCCAGACATAGCGCCCGGTATAGCCGTCGAAGGTGATGATGTAGCGCGTCACCATGCCTGGATACACCTGTGCGGTGTCCTTCCAGCCTGCCTCGTGCGCCGGCGGCGGCTGCGCCGGACCGGTATAGCGGATGGTTTTTGATTCCAGGTAATCGTCCACGTCGAACGGACGACGATCGAGAATCTGGAAGCGCACCAGGTGCAGATGGATCGGGTGCGTGTCCTCGGTGAGGTTCACCAGGCTCCAGATTTCCGTGCTGCCGAGTTTTGGCTTTTCGCTCACCGGATCGTGCCAGTGCTTGCCGTCCAGCAGCATCAGCATCGGCGTGGCGACGCAATCGGCGTACTCGTCGATGGTGAGCACCCGCGTGTTCGTGGCGCTCGATTCGGCCACGCGCGGCACGTCGCGCAGCGTGGGCGGCACGCGGCTGCCATCGGCCACCTTTCCAGGCGCGACGTTGAACTGCATCAACGGCAGCGTGTCGTTCATCAGTTCGATGGCACTGACGTTCAAGGCGGCGAAATCCACGATGAGATCCGCACGCTCGCCCGGCGCAAGGAACAAGCTCGTCTGTGACACGGGCGCAGCAAGCAGACCCTGGTCACTGCCGATCTGCAGGAACGGCCGCTGGCCCCGCAGGCTCAAGCGAAAAAAGCGCCCGTTGGCGGCGTTCAATACGCGGAATCGATAGCGTCGCGCCTGCACGTCAAGGCGCGGCATCAATGCGCCGTTCACCAGCATGGCGTTGCCGAACACTTCCGGCACCCACGGCGCATCGCTCACGCCGGAGGTGGGGTAATACAAGTGCCCGTCTTCGGTAAGCAGGCGATCGGTCAACACCAGCGGCAACTCGTAGTCACCGTTGGGCAAGCCCAGCGACAACTCGTGTTCGTCGCGCAACAGGTACATGCCAAACAAGCCGGCGTAGAGATTCAGCCGCTCGATGCCCATGGTGTGGTCGTGGTACCAAAGCGTGGCCGCATCCTGCTGATTGGGATACGTCTGCTTGCGCACTTGGCCGGGCACGAGCCAGTCCGTGGGATAGCCGTCATCCGTCGCGGGCACGCGCGCGCCATGCACATGCACCACGCCGCGCACTTCCGGCTTGTCGGGCTCGGCACCGCAGACGTGGTGATCGATGGGCAGAAAGTGTTTCAGAGGAAGTTTGTTGCTCCATTCCACGTGTACCGCTTCGCCGCTGCGTGCCTCGATGGTGGGGCCAGGCATGCTGCCGCCATACGTCCACAGGCGCGTTGGCGCAAGATCGCGATGCAGGCGCTGCTCGCTTTCGCGCATGGCGATGCGCAGGGTCTCGCCCGCTTTCGGACGAAGCACTTGCGGCCGACGCAAGGGATCGACGAACGGCGTGAGCCGCGACGGGTCGAGCAACTTCGGCACGCTGGTTTGATCGGCCACGGCGTGCTTGCAAAGGCCACTGCCCTTGGCGGCGTGTGGCATGGCCATGTGCATGGGCGCACCCAACGCACGCAGCGCGCCCGTGCCGGCGACGAGGCCCATGCCCTGAAGAAAACGACGACGTGAGGGATGCAAGGTTCACCGCCTCCGTAGTGGAAAAACGAAACGCCCCGGACCGCTGTCCGGGGCGCGCCACGCATGGAAACTCAGGATATCAACCGTGCCAATGCGGCAGGCTCGCCCACGGCCACGGCTTGGGCTGCTTCACCGGCTGGCCGGTCTGCTCGTCCAGGATCAGTCGACGCTGTTCCGGGAACGGCTGGTAGAAATCGAACATCGGGTTCAGCGAACCCGCTACGCTATCGAACGATCCGCCACCGAGACGTTCGCTGCGCAGCCAGTTGTCCTCGATGAAGCGCGTGACGGACGACTGATCGGTCAACGTGTGATCGACATGGTTACTGCGCGCCCACGGCGAGACCACCAGCAGCGGCAGGCGCGGGCCAAAGCCGCAACGCCCCTGCACCGGCTGGCCCTTGCTGTTGGTGCCCGGCAGCGTGCCGCGCGCCTTGCACAGGCCCGCGCCGTCGAGTGCATCGGACGAGGTGCTGGACGCATTGATGCGCGGCGCGGCCTGGTGGTCGTACCAGCCGTCGGAGTCGTCATAGGCAATGACCACGGCTGTGTCGCGCCAGTCCGGCTGCTGCTGCAGGAAGTTGATCACGTGCACGATGAACTGCTGCTCGTCCAGGGGATCGGAATAACCCCCATGACCATCCTGGTAACCCGGTGCCTTGAGGAAGCTCACCGACGGGAAGTTGCCCGCCTGCACGGCCGCGTAGAAATCATTGATGTCGTACTGGTGATTGCCGGCATCGCCCTGATGACCGATGGTCTTGGTCGAGGTGGGGCGCGCATGCGTCGGGTTGGCCGTGCTCGGGTAATACTGGAACGGCTGATGATGCGGGATGTAGTCGCTCTCGTTCGCCTTGGTCACTGCCGAGGTGGTCTTGCGCGCGCAACCGGTGCTGCCGTTGGCGTTGACTTGCGTGAGATCAAAGCCGCCTTCGAAGAAGCCCCACGTCACGCCCGCCTGGTTCAGCAGGTCGCCCACGTTCTTGCCGCCGAACTGCACCTGGTTGCCCGTGGGCGAGGAGCAGACATCGCCGATGGGATCGGCATCGCCCACCAGCGTGAGACCGCCCTGCCCGTCGGCCACTTCATTGCCGGTGCCGTTGAGCGTCTGCGTGACGCCGTTGGTCTGGCCGGAGATCAGGTTGATGGCGCCCGGCGTGGACGGCCCGAAGGTGCTGCCGTAGCTGTTGTCGCTCAAGGCGAACGACTGTGCGTAGTTCCACAACGCGGTGACGGTATTGCCGTCGTAGTAGCCCATCACCTGGCCAGTGCCTTCCTCATCCGGCGTGGCACCCGGCAGCGTTTCGCCGGTACCGGTGTATTTCGGAAACAGGTCCATCGCGCCACCGTCGAACGCTTTCTGTTCGGGACCGTAGGCGTGGTCCTGGTCGGCCGTCGCGGCCTGCGCACGAGAGAGGCGGAACGGATTGATCGCACCCGTGCCGTTGGCGCTGTTCTGCTGGTTGGGATTGTGCGTGAGCAACTTGGCGTCGTAGCCGTTCACGCGCGGCGTGAACGGGCGCGCGTAGAACGTCGGCTCGCCCTTGCCGTTGGCGGCGTAGGGATAGGTGCCGAAGTAGTGATCGAAGGAGACGTTCTCCTGGAAGATCACCACCAGATGCTTGATCGGTGTGGACGTATGGACGTCCCCATTGCCGCCGCCGTGATGCAGGCTCGCATCGTCGACTGATTCGGCATGGACAGGAAGTTGGGCGAGGGATACGGCAGAAAAACTCAAAACGCACGCGGCAATGCAGACTGCGAGGTTGTTTCGCATGGAAGGCTCCCTACGGTCGCGGTGATGCGCTTCCCCTCAAGCGCTGATTTCTCCGACCATAGGCTCGATTGGTGACAGGCGAATAACAGCAGGCGTCGTATTTTCATGCGATTTTCGCGCTGTGACGTACACAACAAAGCAATGGATAACTTCGCACCCACGCGTCGGACCTAGAAGAAGAACTGACGCACACAGCATTTCTTCCAAGCAATACGAAACCAGCCCGGCTTTAAGTCTTCAGCACATCCTTACTCGCGATGTAGCCATACCGTTGATTAGGGAGATCGTGACGATCCGGGCCCGCAATCCTTCAGGCTTGTATGTCGCAGTCAGTGTGAGCTTCTGAGGCCATTTCTTTGGGTTACTTTTCTTTGGGCCAGCAAAGAAAAGTGACTCGAGCGGCGGCAGCCGATCGAAACGCCCGCCGCGTAGGCGGCCAGATCGCGGCAACGCGACAATCGCAGCCCAAAGCGAACGGGCTGCCGAAAAGCGCCTTTGGGCCCTTGCGCCAAAGCCCATCGCCCCCCTGTAATCGAATCCCACCTCAAGCCAAGCCCCCCCATTGCGCCCAAACCCCCTGACCTTTGACACTGTCTGGACCGTGACTTGCGGCCTAGCCTGAACAGTCGCACGTGCGATCCGGGGGAGCGGCAGGGAACCTCGCGATCGCGATCACCATCGGCCGTCCTGCGCGGCCAACGACACACAGAGGGAAATCCATGACCAAACCGTATATGAAGCCCATTGCGCTCGCCGTGAGCCTGGCCCTGTCGCTGAGCGCCTGCGGCAAGCACGAGGACGCCGAAAAGGCCCCGGCCGCCAGCACCACCGCGCCCGCCCCCGCCAGCACCGCCGCCGTGGCGGCTGCCGCGCCCAAGAGCGTGTTCGACGTCAGCGACCTGGACAGCAACATCCAGGCCTGCCAGGACTTCAACGGTTTCGTCAACAGCAAGTGGGTCGCCGCCAACCCGATCCCGAACGACCGCAGCCGTTGGGGCGCGTTCGACAAGCTGGCCGAGGACAGCCTCAACACCCAGCATTCCATTGTCGACGACGCCGCCAAGAATGCCGCCAACGCGCAGGCTGGCTCGATCGAGCAGAAGATCGGCTACCTGTTCGCCTCGGGCATGGACGACGCCGCCATCGAAAAGGCCGGCTTCGATCCGATCAAGCCCAAGCTCGACGCCATTGCCGGGCTGAAGAGCGGCAAGGACGTGGCCAACTACCTCACCCAGAACTTCACCTCGGGTGATCAGCTGGTGTTCCAGTTCGGCTCCGGCGCCGACTTCAAGGACGCCAAGATGCAGATCGGCTTCACCCAGCAGGCGGGCCTGGGGCTGCCGACCAAGGATTACTACACCGACGCGAAGTACAAGGAAATCCGCGACGCCTACGTCGAGCACATCACCAAGGTGCTGGAGCTGACCGGCGTGTCGGAAGCCGATGCGAAGAAGCAGGCTGACCAGGTCCTCGCGTTCGAAACCGAACTGGCCAAGGCCTCGCTGGCACCGGTCGAGCTGCGTACCCCGGAAAACCAGTACCACTTCGTCACCGTGAAGGAAGCGGACAAGATCACCCCGCACTTCAACTGGGAAGATTTCTTCAAAGCCCAGGGCGTGACCATCGACAAGGGCTTCTCGCTGTCGCAGCCGAAGTTCTTCGCCGAGTTCGACAAGCTGCTGGCCACTGCGCCGGCGGACCAGTGGCAGGCCTACCTGCGCTTCCACACCATCGACGACGCCTCGCCGCTGCTCAGCAAGGCCTTCCAGGACGCCCGCTTCGATTTCTACGGCAAGACGCTCTCCGGCCAGCCGGAACAGAAGCCGCGCTGGAAGCGCGTGCTAGGCGGCGTGAACGAGTCGATGGGCGAAGCGCTGGGCCAGCTGTACGTGGCAAAGGTGTTCACGCCGGAAGCCAAGCAGCGTGCCGAAGAGCTGGTCACCAACGTGCGCAACGCGCTGAAGGCTCGCATCGAAAACCTCGACTGGATGAGCGCCGAGACCAAGGAAAAGGCCGTCGCCAAGTGGAACACCTTCCTGCCCAAGATCGGCTACCCGGACAAGTGGCGTGACTGGTCGGGCCTGGACATCAAGCAGGGTGACTACTACGGCAACGTGATGGCCGCCGCCAAGTTCAACTACCAGTACGACCTCAACAAGATCGGCAAGCCGACCGACCGCAAGGAATGGGGCATGACCCCGCAGACGGTCAACGCGTACTACAACCCGACCGACAACACGATCAACTTCCCGGCCGCGATCCTGCAGCCGCCGTTCTTCTATGCCAATGGCGACGACGCGATCAACTACGGCGGCATCGGTGCAGTGATCGGCCATGAAGCCAGCCACGGCTTCGACGACGAAGGCAGCCAGTTCGACGGCGAAGGCAACAACGCCAACTGGTGGACCAAGGAAGACAAGGACAAGTTCGAGGCCCGCACCGCCAAGCTCGTCGCGCAGTTCAACGACTACGCGCCGATCAAGGACAAGCCGGATGTGCACGTCAACGGCCAGCTGACCCTGGGCGAGAACATCGCCGACCTGGGCGGCCTGAACGTGGCGTACGACGCCCTGCAGGAAGCGCTGAAGAAGAATCCGCAGGAAGCCGCCGCGAAGATCGACGGCTACACCGAAGACCAGCGCTTCTTCCTCAACTGGGCTCGCGTGTGGCGCGGCAGCGTGCGTGAGAAGGAAGCCCTGCTCCGCCTCAACACCGATCCGCACGCACCGGCCTCGCTGCGCGCGATGGGCGCTCCGTCGAACATGGAATCCTTCGCCGCGGCCTACCAGTGCAAGCCGGGCGACACCATGGTGCGTTCGGGCGAGAAGCAGGTGAAGATCTGGTAATGCCCGTCATGCACTGAGTCGCTCAGTGCAGTCGACGAACAAAGGGCGCCCATGGGCGCCCTTTGTTTTCGCTCCTGCCACAACCGGAAGGCTGTATTAGGCGCTATCTTGCAGCAACTGTTCCGCAGCATCCGCGTGACGTATTAGCTGAGCTGCGAGTGCGCGAACCTGGGCAGCAGTGCCATGCATGGTGACTTCCAAACCGGTATAGCCACTGGAATGCATATGCAGGTACACCACCGCACGAGGCCCGGAAAGCGCCTGTATGTCGATGTGAACGTCGCCCATGATGGCCACGTTGCGGGACGCGAGCACGGTCCTCACGCCTTGCGTGCATAGCGCGTTGTATTCGCCTCCATTGAATGGTTCCCTCGACAACGTCGAAGCAAGTTGTTCCATCATCTTTTCTCTCCCCTTCGCCACGACTGGATGTCGGCACGTCGATGGGCATGGTCGAACGCCTTACTCCGGAAGTGACATAGGCGCACGCCTGAATTGTTGTCGGCAGACTTCACCCGGCTGAGGTGACCAATGAACCGCCGCATGAATCGCTCAGGCCGAGCGTGAGCGTCTCACCTCATAAGCCTTCAGATGCGCGTAAGCGGTACGCAGCATGCCTAGCGCGTCGCTTTCATCGCCGCCGCGATGGAGCAAATCACCCACGATATGATCGGCCTCGATGGGCCCGCCCTGCTCCAGATCGCGCATCATCGACGCGCTCAATGCCGAACCCCGCTCGGTAAGCACGCCACGCGCGCGCGCCATCACCGCTTCGCTGGGTGCATGCGCGTTGTGTTCCGCGACGCGGCGGCATTCCTCCAGCAATTGCAGCGTGGCCTGCTCCCCACCTTGCGCCGCCATGATGTCGCCCACCGGCGCACGCATCAGGCAGGTGATGCCGGCGAGCGAGGCGAGGAAGACCCATTTGTCCCACATGTCCTGCAGGATGGTGGTGCTCAGTCGCGGCTCGAACCTGGCCGGGGACATCGCTGCAAGAATGCGTTCCACGCGCTCCGAGCGCGAGCCGTCGCGTTCGCCGAAGGTCACGCTGTGCGACTGGTTGAGATGGCGTACCGTGCCTTGCGCATCGAGCGTCGCCGCGATCACGCACTGGCCGCCGAGCACACGTGCGGCACCGAAGCGCGCATCCAGCAGATCGAGATGCCGCATGCCGTTGAGCACGGGAAGGATGGCCGTCTGCGGCCCGACGGCCGGCGCCATGTCCTCGATCACCTGCGGCAGGTGATACGCCTTGCAGCTCAGCAGGATGAGATCGAAGGTCTCGCGCAGCGCATTGGCTTGCACCGTCTTGGGATGCGGCAACGTGGCATCCCCCAGGCTGCTGCGAATCACCAGGCCGTGCTCGGCCAGCTGGGCGGCTCGCTTCTCGCGCACCAGGAAGGTCACGTCCTGCCCGCTTTCCAGCAAGCGTCCACCGAAATAGCCGCCGGTGGCGCCCGCGCCAATCACCAGAATCCGCATCGTTCGACTCTCCTAGAACCAGGCCGGAAAGGGTACGCCAAGCCGGCCCGCCTGCCCTCCCGACCTAGGTCGGGGCCGTCCCAGCCTCAAGAAGCTGCAATCAATTGCAACTCATTCTCATTACCAATAACATTCAGCAAATGTTTGCCGGCGGGTTCTTGCAGGTGATGGACCACCCGATCGAGCAACAACGCATCCCACGCATGTTTTCAGGACCTATGCCGCAATCGACGCCCGCCGCCGCCACTCGTCGACCTGCCCTGGCCAGCCTCGGCTGACCGCCCCTCACTTTGACGACGAGCCCCCCCATGGCGCACATCACGAGCCGCAAGCACCCCGTAACCCGCAACGCGCTGAGCGTTGCCACGGCCACCCTCATGACGGGCCTGGCCATGGCGCAGCCGACACTGGCGGCCGATGCACCGCTGGATACCGGCACCACCAACCCGGCAACGACCACCAACACGAACGCGCCGAAGAACCTGCCCGGCGTGTCGGTGGAAGCGTCGGCGGTGAGCGATTACAAGGTAGACAATCTCCAGTCGTCCAAGTACACGCAGCCGATCCTGGACACCACGCAAACCGTCAACGTGATCAGCAAGGACCTGTTCCTGCAGCAGGGTGCGACCACGCTGACCGAGGCCCTGCGCAACAGCCCGGGTGTGGGCACGTTCTACGTGGGCGAGAACGGCACCACCTCCACCGGTGATGCGATCTACATGCGCGGCTTCGATACGTCGGGCAGCATCTTCGTCGATGGCGTGCGCGACCTGGGCACTATTTCGCGCGACGTCTTCAATACCGAATCGGTGGAAGTGATCAAGGGCCCGGCCAGCACTGACAACGGGCGCACCGCGCCCACCGGCGCCGTCAACATGGTCAGCAAGCAGCCGGAACTGGGCAACGGGATCAGCGCTTCGCTCTCCTATGGCAGCGCCGACCAGCGCCGCATCACCGCCGATTGGAACCAGGCGGTGAGCAACACCAGCGCCTTCCGCCTCAACGTGATGGGCCAGGATTTTGGCGTGCCGGGTCGCGACAAGGTGGAGAACAACCGCTGGGGCATCGCGCCGGAGTTCGCGTTCGGCCTGGGCACGCCCACGCGCGTGTACATCGACTACATGCACATCAAGCAGAACAACGTGCCGGACGGCGGTGTGCCGACCATCGGCCTGCCCGGCTATACCAGCCCCGATCCGAAGCGTCCGTTCCTCACCAACGCCGCTGAAGTGGATTCCTCCAACTTCTACGGCACTACGGCCGACCATGACCACGTCACGGCCGACATGTTCACCGTGCGCCTCGAGCACGACTTCAATGAACACATGGTGTTCCACAACACGTTGCGCTGGGGCCGCACGTTCGAGGATTACCTGCTCACCTCGTTCATGGGTAGCGCCGCGAACCTGCTGACGCCGAACCCGAACGATCCGTCGACGTGGACCATCGCGCGCAGCAATCCAACGTTCAAGCACCAGTCGAACCGCATTCTCACCGATCAGGCCAACCTCACCTGGAACTTCGAGACCGGCGCGATCACGCACAACCTCAGCACTGGCATCGAGCTGACGCAGGAGAAGGCCACCACCATCGGTTACGTCGCACTCAACGGCACGACCTGGCCGGCGGCCAACCTGTACAACCCGAACTGGGACGTGAAGGGTCTCGTGTACGGCCAGAACGGCACCTATACGGACGGCCAAACGGATACGGCTTCCGTCTACGTGTTCGACACGCTGAAGTTCGGTGAGCACTGGCAGGTGAATGCGGGCGTGCGCATGGACCACTACGACACCGACTACTCCAGCGTCGTCGCGTGCGGTGCCCGCAACGCTCCCGTGTGCGGCACACTGCCCACCGGCTCGCCGGTTCAGGGCCTGACCACCACCACCGGCGACAACCTCTGGAACTGGAAACTCGGCGTGCTCTACAAGCCGGTCGAATACGGCTCGTTCTACGTCAACTACGCCGTGTCGGCCGAACCGCCCGGCGGCAACACGCTCACGCTCTCCAGCTCCACCAACAGCCTGGACAATCCGAACCTGGAACCGGAGCGTGCACGCACGTATGAAATCGGCACCAAGTGGGAGTTGCTGGACCAGCGCATCCTGCTCACTGGCGCGCTCTACCAGACCACGGTGAGCAACGACCTCGTGCAGGATCCGGTCACCCTGCTCTACTACCAGATCGGCAAGAAGCGCGTGCAAGGCGTCGAACTGAGCGCCGTAGGCAAGATCACCGAGAACTGGGCAGTGAGCGGTGGCTTCACCACCATGAATGCCAGCGTGTTGAGCGGCACCGCCGTGGCGCAGGACGGCTCGTCCGACCTTGCCTATACGCCGAAGAAAGCCTTTACCAGCTGGACCAGCTATCTGCTGCCCTTTGGCCTGACGATTGGCGGCGGCGCGCGCTACAACGGCGAGATGCTGCGCGGCACGGACGGCGCCATCGGCACGCCGGCGTACACGAAGGCGTATTGGGTGTTCGACGCGTTTGCGTCCTACCCCATCAACAAGAACTTCGATCTGCGCCTCAACCTCTACAACATCTTCGACAAGGACTATGTCGCGGCGATCAACAAGAGCGGCTACCGTTACACCCCGGGCACCCCGCGCTCGGCGATGATCACGGCCAACGTCCGGTTCTGATGGAACCTTTGCCGATCGCGCATTGCTGATCGAGCGCAACGTCACCGCCCCGATGGCAGTCGGAGCGGCGACGCCACACTCTCACGTCGAGGCACGCCATGCTGCTGCACACTCCAGGGATCCTCGACCAAGCACAGGTGCGTGCCATGCGGCAGGCACTCGATCAGGCCACGTGGACCGACGGGCGCGAGACCGTCGGTCCACAAGGTGCCAAGGTGAAACGCAACCTGCAGTTACCCGATGCTTCACCGTTGCGCGCCGAACTCGGGCGCATCGTGCTCGATGCATTGGCCAAGCATCCGCTCTATCACGCAGCCACGTTGCCGCTGCGCACGCTGGCGCCGCGCTTCAATCGCTATGAAGGCGGCGGGCAGTACGGCTTCCATGTCGATGGCGCGGTGATGTCACTGCCGCACGGCGAACAGTTGCGCAGCGACATCTCCTGCACGCTCTTCCTCGCCGAACCGGAGGAGTACGACGGCGGCGAGCTGATCATCAGCGACACCTACGGCGAGCACGACGTGAAGCTGCCCGCCGGCGACGCCATCATCTATCCCTCAAGCAGCCTGCATCGCGTGACGCCCGTCACACGCGGCGCACGCATCGCCGCGTTCTTCTGGGTGCAAAGCCTCGTCCGCGACGACGGCAAGCGCCGCCTGCTGTTCGAACTGGACGCCTCCATCCAGACCCTCACGCAGACGCAGGCCGATCCGCAGGCCCTGCTGCAATTGACCGGGGTGTATCACAACCTGCTCAGGCAGTGGTCGGAGACTTGAGAGCGAACGCTGGGTCGTGCCACGCAAGTTCGCAATAACTTACGACGCCAATCTTTGAACTCAATCACTTAACTGTGACGGGTGGTGGCGTTTTTCCGACAAGCGGCAATCGAAAGCCGACGCCTTTCATAGGAAAATTCCTCCAAGCCGCGCAGGTGTGCTTGCACGGTTCGGCGTTCTGCCCAGAGCAGGCGCCCGGCGTTTCGCGAAGGCCACCAGGCCGAGGCGAATCGCCGCCAGCCACAGGGGCACGGGAGCAATTGGGGGAAATACGATGCAAGTCATATCGCGTCAGCGAGGCGTCTCGCTGATCGAAGTCCTCGTGGCAGTCCTTATCTTCAGCCTCGGCCTGATTGGCATGGCAGGCCTGTTGATGATGTCCACGCGCTCGAATCAGTCCGCATACCTGCGCACCCAAGTGACCTTCCTTGCCAATGGCATGGCTGACCGCATGCGTGCCAACCCGGCAGGTGTCTGGGGCGGCAACTACAACATCACCGCCTTGCCAACGGCCACCCAGGATTGCAGCGGCACCAGTTGCACGCCGGCACAGCTCGCCAAGCACGATCTGGGCGCCTGGGCGTCACAGCTCAATACGTTCCTGCCTACGGCGACCGCATCCATCAAGTGCGATGCGACGAGCGCAGGCTTCACGCCCAGCAGCACCCAGGTTTCCATGAATCCGCCTTACGGCGGCAGCTGCACGATGGTGATCAAGTGGTCCGAGCGCGACGTGGCCGCCACGACCAATGCGAGCGGCAGCGCCACGGCGGTGGTCGGCAACGCGAACGGCACTACGACGCAGACATTCCAGTGGGTCTTCACGCCATGACGCATCTTGCCCTGCTTCGCCGCCAGCGCGGCTTTTCGCTGATCGAACTGATGATTGCCATGGTGCTGGGCCTGCTGGTAGCCGGCGGCATCATCTCCATCTTCATTTCAACGTCGGCCAGCAACCGCGTGCAGACACAGCTTGCCCGCCTGCAGGAAGAGGGCCGCTACGCCATCACGCGCATCAGCGGCGACATTTCCGCATCCAACAGCCAGTACTGCACCAACACCGGCGGCAACGCCCACCTGGGCAGCGGCGGCGTCTACCTCGACGGTTTGCGTGCGGCCACGGTTTACGCCGCAGGCAACGCCTTGATGGCGGCAATAAACGACAACACCACGCCATGGGGAGCCGGCAACTACCCGGCCATGCCGACGGCGCCGTATTCGTTGCCGGCCTTCCTTTCGATGCGCGGTTACGACTGCACCATCACAGCCTGCCTGCCGCTGGACCCGAGCACGGTGACGTTCACCAATCCGTTGAAGGGCCAGAGCCAGAACATCGGTGATCGTGTGCTTGGTTCGTCGATCCTGACCATGCGCTACATCAACCCGGCGGCCGGCTGGACGATCTACCCCACCGGCAGCGCCACGGGCAGCACCGTGGACATCAATGCCGCGGATGGCTCGCTCAAGGACATCAACCTCAAGCCCATCGGCAGCGAGCCGCCCATTACCAACGTCAAGGCCAACGACCTGATGATGTTGGCGAACTGCTCCAGCGGGCAGATTTTTGCCGTCACCGGCCAGGGTAGCGCGACTCTGACGCCCGCCACGGTAGGCAGCGGCAGCGGCTCCAATTTTGCGGTGCCCAGCGGTCAAGCGGGCATGGCGGCGCCGGTGCTGTTCGACCTCAACACCGATTTCCAGACGGTCACCTATTACCTTCGCGTTGTGCAGGGCAGCGACGGCGTGTCGAAGACGGGCGCACTCATTCGCCGCGTGAACGGCGTGGACAGCGACCCCATCGTCACCGGCATCGAACGCCTGAACTTCACCTACGGCGTGGAACTGCCCGACGGCACCACGAAATTCCTCGCCGCCAAGGACGTCGATGCAAGCACCAGCACCACGCCGGGCTGCTCTTCGCAAGTGATGAGCGCCGATACCACGGACAGGGGCTGCCTGTGGCGCGCGGTGAAGAGCATCGAAATCGATCTGGTGATGGACGGCCAGGTGCCGCTCTACACGCTGACCAACAACGAGCTGCAATACACGTATGCGTTCGATAACAAGCTATCGCTCACGCAACCGGGAAGCATGGGCGTGACGCCGGCGCAGCAAGGCTTTGTGAACCAGCTGATCCGTCGCGAATTCACCGCGCTGGTTTCGGTACGCAACTACAACCCCTGAACCATCACGCATGCGCCTTCGGGCGCATGCATCGGTGCCGCGCCAGGCTGATGCCGAAGCGAACGTTCACCGGAAACTGCACAGCGGAGCTCGTCATGACCACGTTTCCATCCGCACACCATCGGCACACGCATCGGCGCCAGCGCGGCGCGGTGCTGATTGTCGCGCTGGTTTTCATGGTGCTGCTGACTATTCTTGCCATCGGCGCATCGGGCCGCTCGCTTTTGCAGGAGCGAATGGTCGGTGGACTGCGCAGCGCACAGCAGGCGCAGATGAGTGCAGAGACAGCGCTGCGCGGCGCCGAGTGGCGTCTGTGGACCAGTACCAGCAACGTGGGCGGCCATCTCAATTGTCTTAACGGCAGCATTTCCTCGGACGACGGCTGCGTCATCTACAACCCCGGCAACCCGCCCTACGATGCGACGGGCGACGTCACCAAGTTCCGCACCAGCCAGGGCTGGGTCACCGGCGTTGGCTACACGTACAAGGGGCCGGGCAAATCGATCGACTACACCGCCAGCAGCCTCGGCAATGCCGCCGTGGCCCAGGCACCGATGTACATCATCGAGGACATGGGCCCCGAGCAGCCGCCGGGTGCGGGCTCACAGCATGAGGCCGGCGACACCGGCCCCAACAACGTGGGCCCGGGCCAGGTCAACACACACATCTTCCGCATCACCGCGCGAGCCACGGGTGGCAACCCGAACACCGTGCGCGTGCTGCAGAGCACCTTCGACGCCCAGGCGACCAATTGAGCCGGAGCACATACGACATGCTGACCCGCATTCCTTCTCAACGACTTCGCTTCGGCCTTACGGCCGTGCTGCTGACCCTGCTCAGCGGTTTCGCGGCGCCCTTCACACCGACGGTGGAGGCCGCGACCACCAACGGCTCGGTGGAACTGAGCCCCACGCCGCCGGACCAGACGCAAGCAGTCGGACCGAACATCGTGATGACGTTCGACGACTCCGGCTCGATGCAGTCCAACCGACTCAACGATGCGCCGCCCTTCAGCACGAACAACAACGGCAGCTTGAAAGCGCCGCCTTCGGGTTCGTCGAATAAGTCGTATGACTGGAGCGCCGGCCCGTGGCGTTGCGCTGGCCTGATCGACGCGGACTCCACCGACTCGACCAGCAAGACCCTGCGCGCGCTGACCATGAACGGCGTGTACTACAACCCCAACATCACCTACAACCCACCCATCGACGCCGCCGGCAACACGTTCGCCAATGCCGACGTCAAGCTCCTGGCCGTGCTGGTGGACGGCATCGCCGTGAACCGCCCGCTCAATCCTGCAACGGGCAACAGCACCGGCGCATACAACAACAATCCTGACCTTGACCTGCCCAGTACCGGTGCCGCCACCAACATGATGGGCACGCTGGCAGGCGCGTTGACGTATGGCAACGCGTTTGGCACGACCAGCCAGTGTCCAAGCTCCGGCACCTACAACCTTACGTGCACGCAGTTCAACTCCAACTCGTCCAAGAAGAACGGCACGACGACGTATTCGTACTTCACCTGGCAGGACGGCAATGGCAACACGCTGGCAGGAACCACCTGCCCCAATGGCGTGACCTGCGCGACCCAGTCCTCCACGAAAACGGCGTCCAGCACCTTTGCCACCTGGACCTACTACGCCGACAACCGCTGGATGTGCGGTACCGGTTCGGCGGCTGGCGGCGGTGGCGGTGACATGTATGCGGCGAGCAGCCCGATGGACGGCGCCACGCATACGCTGAGCGACGGCACGTCCTCGACCTATCCGAACGGCACGCCGTACTACTATCGCCTGAAGAAGGGCGTGACCGTCACGCTGAACCAATACGGCACACCGGCCACTCCCACGGATTTGGACACGCTCTACACCCCGAGCAACTGGGAAGCCGTGCCGGTACCGTCGTCGCAGTACCAGAACTTCGCCAACTGGTACGCGTATTACCGCACGCGCAACCAGATGGCGCGCACGTCGCTGTCGCGTGTGTTCGGTTCGCTGGGCGGCAAGACGGAATCGGGCGGCTACGGCAGCAACATCCGCGTGGCCTGGCAGAACCTCAATTCGGGTACGTACAAGCTCCCCACGGGCAGCGTCATCAGCGAGCTGCTCGATGACAAGTCATGTTCCGGGGTAGCCGCATCGGACAGCTCCAAGAGTCCATCGTCGGTGCAGGTAACCACAAGCAATACAGCGCAGCCCACCTGTTATCGCAGCGCGTTCTACAACTGGCTGTTCCAGGTACCGGCAAGCGGCGGCACGCCAACGCGCAGCGCCGTGGCGCGCGCAGGTAAGTTCTTCACCGGCGCTTCGGGCAAGGACCTCACGGACCCTTACTGGCAGCCCGCCTATATCGACCCGGTCAGCGGCTCGGCCATTGGCTCGTCGCACGAGCTGTATTGCCGCCAGAACTTCCACATGCTGGTTACCGATGGTTTGTGGAACGGTGGCAAAGACGGCCCGACTGCCACATCGCTGACACTACCACCGTCGGCCGGCACACTGGCTCTGCCCGACAATGTGGCGTTTCCAGGCACTGGCTCGGCCGGCGTGACGTCTATCTACGCTCGCGTTGATGACACCGCTGATACGGGCACGGACTCGAACAACAACTCGTACAACTACGCGTCGCTCTCGGATGTGGCCTTCCACTACTGGGTGACCAATCTCCGCCCTGATCTGTACAAGCCGGCCAACAACCAGATCGTGCCGCCCTACCTGCCCGACCAGACCACGGGCGTGGTGAATACGAACAACACGACGGGTTCGGTCGTCACCTCGACCAACATCAACAGCGAGATCTACTTCAACCCGAAGAACGATCCGGCCACGTGGCCGCACATGTCCGAATACCTGGTCGGCCTGGGCGTCAACGGCCAGCTCAGTTTCTCCAACGACACCGACTGCACGGCCAGCACGCCGACGAGCAGCTCCGATGCGTGCGCGCTGCGCAAGGGCATCACCAATTCGTCGACGAGCATCGGCTGGCCGGTGCCCAACGGTTCGGGCAGCGGCATCGCGGCCAACGTGGACGATACCTGGCACGCGGCGCTGGCTGGCCGCGGCCAGTACTTCAATGCCGGCAACCCGGCGGCGCTCATCACGCAGATCACCAACATCCTGACCAACATCTCTGCGCGCGCCGCGCAGCCGGTGGTGAGTGCGGTGAACGCGACAGTGCTGTCGCTGGGCTCCGTGACCTACAACACCGGCTATAGCTCGGTGGATTGGACCGGCGTGCTGCAGGCCGTGACGCTGAACTCCGATGGTTCGATCGGCGCGCAGCTGTGGGATGCCGGCGACATCCTCACCAACAAGACCGCTGCGGTGAACCGCCAGATCTTCACGGTGATGCAGAACAGCGGTGGCACCATGACGGCCATTCCGTTCGAGAGCAACGCCGGGTTCGACACGGCCGAACAGAACGCGCTGAATCTGCCCGCCTCGGCGGACAGCACCAACGATACGTTGCAGACCCGCGTGAGCTATCTGCGTGGCGACCGCACCGAGGAAACCGCCAACGTGATGCGCACGCGCAGCAGCCTGCTGGGCGCCATCATCAATGCCCAGCCGGTGTACGTGAGCTACCCCGCCAGCGGCTACAACAACAACTGGCCGGCGGGCTCCAATGAAGTGCTCTCGGGCGCAGAGACGTATGATGACTACGTCAGCACGCAGGCGTTCCGCGCCGGCACGCTTTACGTGGCCGCCAACGATGGCATGCTGCATGCCTTCGATGCCTCGCTGACCTGCTCCGCTAAAGACAGCAACAACAACTGCATCAGTCTGGGCACCACGCAGGCCGCCACCGCGGGCCAGGAGCGCTGGGCCTACGTGCCGCGCGCCGTCTACGGCAACCTTGGCAACCTGACCAGCAAGAACAGCTTCAAGTTCGCCCCCACCGTGGACGCCACGCCGATCACGCGTGACGTGTTCTTCTCGGACCAGAAGTGGCACACCATCCTCGTCGGTGGCCTGCGCCTGGGCGGTCGCGGTGTGTACGCGCTGGACATCACCAACCCCACCGGAGTCTCGGAAACCAAGCCCAACGTATTGTGGGAGTTCGATGCGGATACGACAGCCTTTGACGCCAGCCACCTGGGCTTTACCTATGGCCAGCCGAATATCGGCCGCCTCGCCAACGGCGAATGGGTGGTGCTCGTGCCGGGCGGTTACTTCCCCGACTGCAGCAAGAGCGATGCACCGCCGAACTGCACAAGCATCACCTTCCCCACGGATACCAGCTACACGTCGCTGTTCATTCTCGACGCGCAGACAGGTGCACTGGTCAAGGAGCTGAAAACACCGACCAACATCACGGGAGTAACCAGCTTCGGCCTGACCTCGCCGGTGCTTGGCGACTACAACAACGATCAGATCGACGACGTCGCGTATGCCGGCGACCTTGCAGGCAACCTGTGGCGTTACGACCTGACCGACACTTCGCCCGACAATTGGAAGGTGTCCCTCGCCTACCAGCCGCCCACCCAAGGCACGCAGCCGATCACGGTGATGCCGCGCCTGTTCCCTGACCCGGCCACCAATCGCTTCATGGTGGTGTTCGGCACCGGCAAGTACCTGGGTGCGAACGACAACACCTCCACGACCATCCAGTCGGTCTATGGCATCCGCGACCTGGTGTCGTCAGGTGCGACGGTGACGGTGACTCAGGACAAGCTGCTGAAGCAGACGCTGTCGGAGACCACCATCAACGATTCCACCAATGCCAACAACGGCGCCACGCTGCGCAGCATCACCAGCAACAAGATCAGCAACAGCTACGAAGGCTGGTATTTCAATCTCAATACGCTCGACAGCAGCGGCAAGCAGACCGATGTAGGCGAGCGCGTGGTGGTGACGCCGGCCGCGTTGTTCAACACCAACACGGTGGTGATCAGCACGCTGATGCCGGGCAACACCGACCCATGCAACCCGTCGGTGGTCGGCTCGATCATGCTGATCGATGCCACCAGCGGCGGCGCGGGCTCGGGCCTGTCCTCGCTCGGCGGCGTTCCCTACGTGGGCGCACGCGTGAACAACGTACGCACCAGCGGCACCATGCCTGTGACCACCACCGTCGGTGGCGGCAAGACGCTGTTCCCGGGCGTGACCCTGACGGGAACCGGCGGCGGTACAGGCCAGACCCTCACCGGTGACGCGCCGATCTGGCGTCGTCGCTCCTGGTCGGAAATCCATCCATGATCGCGATCAAGAGGCTTCCCATGACCCGCTCGCGCGGCTTCACCCTGATCGAGCTGTTGATAGTCGTGGCGATCATCGCCGTGCTGGCGGGCATCGCGATACCGATGTATCAGCGCTACACCTTCCGCGCGCGACGTGCGGATGGCCAGCAGCTGCTACAGGCCATCGCCACGGCCCAGGAACGCTACTACTCGACCAACAACAAATACACCGATCTGGCCACGCTCGGTTACGCCAGCCCCGTCACCTCGGAACATGGCTTCTATATCGCGGACATTCCGGCGAGCGCGTCCACCTCAGGACAGGCGTTCACCGTGGAAGCCATTCCGCAGACCAGTCAGAGCAAGGACGTCTGCAAAACACTCACCATCTACAGCAGCGGCAAGCGGACGCCCGATACCAGCGATCCCACGCTCAACTCCAACGGTCCGTGCTGGTGAGCGCCATGAATCGGACAGCCGCGAAGACACGGGGCTTCTCGCTCATCGAAATGATGGTGACGCTGGCCATCATGGCCATCCTGGCCATGATCGCGATTCCATCGTTCCGCAACATGACCCGCCGCAATCAGGTCACAACGTCGACCAACAGGTTGCTTGCCGACCTGAGTTACGCAAAGACGGAAGCCGTGAGCCGCGGCTTGTTCGTGTCCCTGTGCCCCAGCTCGGACGGCGAAACCTGCCAGACCACCACCACGTATGACACGGGCTGGATCGTGTACGCGTACTCGCCGGGCAACGCCAAGGCCAATACGAAGTTCGACAACACGTCGCCGACCACCAACCTGCTGCTGCGCTACACGCAGGCCCAGCAAGGCGTGTCAATCACGGGACAGGACAACAGCACCAACAACGACGTCATCAGCTTCGACTCCCAAGGCCAGCAAATGCCCAGCGCCAGCGCCAAGGAGCTGGATTTCGTGGTCTGCTACCGCGACGGCACCAGTGGCGTTGGCACCAGTACGAGCGCTGCCCAGGGCTCGGAGCTGGTCCTGATGGCATCCGGTGGCCTCACCACCAAGCCCTGGCCCGTGGGCAGCGCCTGCACGCCTTCCTGAGGCGTGTAGGCCTGCCTCTCCATGAGGCATCACGTACTTTCTCTAGGCATCCACAACCACTGAGCGGATAATCGACGGTCCTTGCAACTTGCGGATCGCTGATGTTCGTACCTGGTCAACGTTGGATTTCCACCGCCGAGCCCGAGCTTGGCCTTGGCACTGTGCTTCGCGTCGAAGGGCGTGGCGTGCAGGTGCTGTTCGCCAAGGCCGGCGTGCTGCGGCCCTACGCGATCGACTCGGCGCCGCTGGTGCGCGCGGAATTCCGCCCCGGTCAGCGCGTGGCGGGCAAGGGCATCGCGTTCCTGGTCGAGCGGGTGGAAGTGCGCGAGGAGCTGCTGGTCTATCGCGGCGAGGGCCGCGAGCTGGAGGAAGGCCAGCTCGACGACGAACAGAGCGTCAGCCAGGCTGATGACCGCCTGATCGGCGGCCGCACCGATCCCGTCTCCCATTTCGAATTGCGCCTGGAAGGCCTCAAGCGCCGCGCCGAGGCGCGCCGCTCGCCCGCATGGGGCCTGGGCGCCTCGCGCATCGGGCTGGTGCCGCACCAGTTGCGTGTGGCGGGCATCGCCGCATCGCGCCGCCCTCCCCGCGTGCTGCTGGCGGACGAGGTGGGCCTGGGCAAGACCATCGAGGCGGGCATGATCATTGCTCGCCAACTCGCCACCGGCCGCGCCGGGCGCGTGCTGGTGCTGCTGCCCGACACGCTCGTCTACCAATGGTTCGTGGAGCTGCTGCGTCGCTTCAACCTGAGCTTCGCCATCTACGACGAAGAACGTTGCGAATCGCTGGAGCAAGGCGGCGACACCTCCAATCCCTTCGAGGACGAACAGCTCGTCATCGCCGACTTCACCTTCCTGGAGCAATCGCCCAAGCGCGCGCAGCAACTGCTCGATGCGCGCTGGGATTTGCTGGTGGTCGACGAAGCCCATCACCTCGCCTGGGCACCCGACGCGGCCAGCCCGCGCTACACGCTGGTGGATCAGCTCGCCGCGGCCACGCCCGGCGTGATCCTGCTCACCGCCACGCCGGAACAGCTCGGACGCAGCGGCCATTTCGCCCGCCTGCGCCTGCTCGATCCGCAGCGCTACCACGATCTGGACGTCTATCTGTCCGAATCGGACACGTTCCACAGCCTGTCGAAAGTGGCCGACCGCCTGCTGGACGGCAAGGCACTGGACGATGCCCAGCTCGCCACGCTGCGCGAGGCCTTCGCGGGTGACGATGCCCTGCAGGCGCGCCTAGCTGACACCACCAAGCCGGACAACGCGCGCGAGATCCTCGCCGCGTTGATCGATCGCCATGGCACCGGCCGCGCGATGTTCCGCAATCGTCGCGCCAGCATCGGCGGCTTTCCCAAGCGCGCGCCGGTGTGGCATCTGATCGACAAGGACACGCTGAGCGAAGATGCGCGCCAGGCGTTGCTCGGTGAATTCCACGCCGATATCCAGCAGCCCTCGCCGGCCATCGAGATCGACTACGGCAACGATCCGCGCATCGACGCGCTGGTCGCCCTGCTCGACGCGCACCCGCAGGACAAGTTCCTGCTGATCTGCCGCAGCCAGGCCAAGGTACTCGCGCTGGAAGAAGCGCTGCGTACCAAAAGCGGCGTAGGCGTGGCGCGCTTCCACGAAGGTCTGGGCATCGTGCAGCGCGATCGCAACGCAGCGTATTTCGCTCAGCCGGACGGCGCGCGCTTGCTGCTGTGCTCGGAAATCGGTTCGGAAGGCCGCAACTTCCAGTTTGCCCATCGACTGGTGCTGTGGGACTTGCCGCTCGATCCGGATCTGCTCGAACAGCGCATCGGTCGTCTCGATCGCATCGGGCAGAAGCACGACATCAGCATTCACGTGCTCGCCGTGGCCGATAGTGCGCAGCACGTGCTCGCCCGTTGGTACGACGAAGGCGTGGATGCGTTCCGCTCCAGCCCGGCCGATGGCCGCGAGTTGCTGCGCCGTTTCGGCGATGCGCTGTCGCGTTTGGCCAGCGAACATGCACGCGGCGACGACAACCGTGACCAGGAACTGGACGTGCTGCTTGCGGAAACGCGCGGCGCGCACGAGGAAATGGCCGAGTTGATCCGCGATGGCCGTGACCACCTGCTGGAACTGGCCGCCAGCCGCGACCTGCATGCCGACGAACTCGCGCAGGCCTTCACGCGTGAAGACAACGATCCCAGCCGCGACGCCTTCATCCAGGGTCTGCTCGAGCGCTTTGGCATTCATGCCGAGGAACTGGGCGGCAAGGTGCTGCTGCTCGATCCGCAGTACCTGTCCACCGATGCCCTGCCCGGCTTCGCCGAAGGTCCGCAGGCTGTCACGTTCGCCCGTGACGTGGCATTGGCTCGGGAAGAGCTGCCGTTGTTGCGCCTGGATCACCCGATGGTGCTGGGCGCGCTCGATCTCACCTTGTCCAACGAACAAGGCAACGCAGCGTTTCTCGTCGACGATGCCCTGCCGCCGCGCAGTGCGTTGCTGCAGAGCGTGTTCCTGATCGAATGCGTGGCCGACCGCAAGCTCGACGCCGAACGCTTCCTGCCGCCGCAACCCATCGTGGTGACAGTCGACACGCGTCTTGCCGAGCGGCCGGATTTCCGCCCCAGCGACATCGGCCTGCGCAAGGCCGCCGACCGCACCATCGAAGTGGCGCGCTACCGCAAGTTCCTCGCCAAGCTGGTGCCGCCGATGCTGGAGAAGGCGGAAGCCATCGCCAGCGAACGGGCCAAGGCGAATGTCGACGAGGCCATGGCATTGGCCACGGATACGCTCGACGCCGAGCTGTCACGCCTGCTGGCATTGCGTGCGGTGAACCCGGCCATCAGCGAAGCGGAAATTTCGGCCATCGCGGACGAGCGCACGGCGTTGCTCAAGGCCTTGCCGGGTGCCCGTTTGCGTCTCGACTCCGTGCGTTTCGTCGTGAGCCCGGACTTCCTCGCGCTGCGGTAAGACAAGGCGCGTGTTGCAGATCGCCGCGGAGAAACTCTGCGGCGATCATGGCGGCACGAATTACTTCACGCCTTTATCCAACGCGAATGCCACGGCGGCTTCGGCGTGCAACGCAGCCGTGTTGAACAGCAGCAGCGACACATCGTCCTGACTGAGCAGCAAGCCGATTTCGGTGCAACCGAGAATGACGCCCTGCGCACCGGCCGCGATCGATTCATTGATGATGGTGCGATAGAACTCTCGCGACGCATCGCTGACCACGCCCGCGCACAGTTCCTCGAAGATGATGCGATGCACTTCCGCACGCTGCGGCTCGGAAGGCAGCAGGCAATGCACGCCGTAGTTCTTCTCCAGGCGTGATCGATAGAAAGCCTCGTTCATCGTAAAGGCGGTGCCCAGCAGCAACACCGAGTTCAAGCCCTTGGCGACGATGGCCTCGCCCGTAGGATCGGCGATGTGAATGAACGGCAGCGCCGTTGCCGCCGTGATCGCATCGGCCACCTTGTGCATGGTGTTGGTGGCCAGCACGATGCATTCGGCGCCGGCCCCTTGCAGTCGACGCGCCGATGCCGCCAGGGCCGCACCCGCCGCATCCCAGTCACCCGCGCGCTGCAGGGCGGCGATCTCGCTGAAATCGAAGCTGTCGAGCAGCAGCTTTGCCGAGTGCAGCGGCCCGCATTTGTCGCGGACGCTGCGGTTGATCCACTGGTAGTAGATCAAGCTGGATTCCCAGCTCATGCCGCCGATCAAGCCGATGGTGCGCATCTGAAGACTCCATGAGTTGCAGGGCAGAGCCTGCCTCTCGGGAGTCTAGCCGCGCTCGACAGCCTGCATGCTTGTCCTGACATCGAACAGGCGGTAGGTGATTGCCAGCAAAGCGACCCAGCTTGCGCCGATATAAAGCGCCACGCGCGTATCGGGACTCACGCCCAGCATCACCACCACAAAACCAAGAAACGCCAGGCAGACGATGCCGCTCAACGGCCACCAACGCAGGCGAAAACCCGCAGGCGCCTCGCCGCGTGCACGCAGCTGGCGACGGAAGCTGTAGTGCGCGAGCAGCACCATCGTCCACGTCCACACGGTGTTGAACGAGAGAATCGACATCATCATGCCGAACACCTTGGCCGGCAGCAGGTAGTTGAGCAGCACGGCCAGCAGCAGCACCGCCAGCGTCACCAGAATGGCGCGCACCGGCACGCCCTGCTCGTTCACCACGCTCAGCGACGCGGGCGCCTGTCCCTTGCAGGCCAGGCTGTACAGCATGCGGCTGCCGCTGAAGGTGGTGCAGTTGAAGCCCGAGAGTGCGGCGGTGATCACCACGAAATTGATCAGGCCGGCCGCTTGTGGAATGCCCAGCTTGGCGAACGTGGTGACGAACGGGCTGCCGTGCTCGCCCAGGCCCGTCCATGGATAGATGGCCATGATCACGAACAGCGCACCCACGTAGAAAATCAGGATGCGCCACAACACCGAATTCACCGCGCGCGGAATGGTGCGCTCGGGCTGCGCCGCTTCGCCGGCGGCAATACCCACGGTTTCCACGCCGCCGAACGAGAACACCACTACGGGCAACGCCAGCACCATGCCGAGCAGGCCATGCGGAAACCAGCCGCCGTTCGACCAGAGGTTCGACAATCCCGTGGGCTGCCCGCCATTGCCCCAGCCGAGGAAGATGATGGCCAGGCCGCCGGCGATCATCGCCAGCACGGTAAGCACCTTCACCAGCGTGAACCAGAACTCCATCTCGCCGTAGATCTTCACCGTGAGAAGGTTCAGGCCGCCGATCATCACCACGCTGCCGAGCACCCAGATCCAGCGCGGCCAATCGGGAAACCACTCGTGCATGTACGCGCCCACGGCGGTGGCCTCGGCCATGCCTACGCCCACCATCAGCAACCAGTAATTCCAGCCGGTGACGAAGCCCGCAAACGGACCGAGGTAACGCTGCGCGTAGACGCTGAAGGAGCCGGCGACCGGATCGCGCACCGTCATTTCGCCCAGCGCGCGCATGATGATGAAGATCATCACGCCGCCAAACAAATAAGCGAACAACACGGACGGACCGGCCAGCTTGATCGCGTCGGCGGAACCGAGGAAAAGGCCGGCGCCAATGGCCATGCCTAGCGCCATGAACGTGATGTGGCGCGGCGTCAGTCGACGCTGGAGATGCTGGGTCATGGGAACGGCCGGAAGACTGCGAATGTCGCGATCAGCGCCAGAGTTTGCGCTGCGGCTTGATCGGCAACTTGCCGCGCCAGTATTGGATGAGGATGAAACCACCGAGCATGCCGCCCAGGTGGGCGAAGTGCGCGATGCCCGCCTGCGTGCCGGTCACGCCCATGAACAATTCAGCCAGGCCGTAGAGGGTGACGAACAGCCAGGCGGAGATGGGGATCGGCAGGAAGATGAGGATCATCTTCTCGTGCGGGAACAACATGCCGAACGCCAGCAGGATGCCGAAGATGGCACCCGACGCGCCCAGCGTGGGATAGAAGCCGCCGGTGAACCAGTTCACCACCACCAGCTGCGCCAGCGCGGCCACCAGCAGGCACACGAAGTAATAGACGATGAAGTTGCGCGTACCGAACACGCGCTCGATCTGGCCGCCGAACATGAAGAGCGCCAGCATGTTCGAGAACAGATGCGTCAGGCTGCCGTGCATGAAGGCATAGGTGACCAGTTGCCAGGGGCGGAAGCCCACCGACACCAGTCCCTGCGCGCCCTGCGCCACCTGGTCCGGGCCCCACGGCCACAAGGCGAAGTAGGTCAGCAGCGTTTCGCCCATCACCTGCTGCAAGAGGTAGACCACCACGTTGGCGATCAGCAGGTTGCGGGTGACGACAGGAAGGTCAAACGGCATATCGGGACAAATCCGCGAGGCGATCTTCCCAAGCGTAACCGTAGCGGCGCAGCGCCGCCATGGCCGTCCGACCTGGAAACCAGCGTGTCGGAAACATGGGAGCAACGAAAAGCCGCCCTGCAATGGCAAGGCGGCCCGGGGTCAGCCGATGAACGCTGCCGGCTGAAGAATCTCGATCCAATAGTCGTCCGGATCACGAATGAAGGCGATGTGCTTCATCCGCCCATCGGTCAGGCGCTTCTGGAACGTCACGCCCATCGCCTCGAAGCGAGCGCAGGCTTCTTCCACGTTCGGCACGGAGACGCACAGATGGCCGAAGCCGCGCGGATCCGCGTTGCCGTGGTGGTAGCGGAACGCCTCGTCATGTTCGGTGCCGTGGTTGTGCGTCAGTTCCAGCACGCCCGGCTGGCCAAGCACCCACTGCAGGCGGGCGGCATCATCCTCGGGAATGACTGAGCGGTCCGGCACCAGCACCAGGTACACGATGGTGAAGGCCGCTTCGCTGAAATCCTGGCGATGGACGGGCGTGAAACCGAGCACGCGCGTGTAGAAATCGAGCGAGCGAGTCAGATCCTTCACGCGGATCATGGTGTGGTTGAACACGTAGCCACGGGTGGCGGCTTCGGGCGTCTGGACGCCCGGCATGTCGAGCAAGGGGGAAAGCGACATCCACTTCTCTTCCGGGAAAAACGAATTCTCAACATGGGGTTCATCCCGAACCAGGCAACCCTTCCGCTGCAATAACGATCATCGCCATAGAATGTCGCCATGACCACAGCGCCACGCCATGTCCTGCTTGCCGGTGCCACCGGGCTCACCGGGCGGAAGCTGCTCGCGCTGCTGCTCGAGGACGACAGCGTGGCGCACGTTTACGCACCCACACGCCATGCCTTGCCACCCCATCCCAAGCTTGAGAACCCGGTGGGCATGGTCAGCCACCTGATTGCGCAATTGCATGGCCAGGCCGACACCGTGTTCTGCTGCCTTGGCACCACCATTCGGCAAGCCGGTTCGCGCGAAGCCTTTCGCATGGTCGACTACGACTTGCCGCTGTCACTGGGCAAGCATGCGCGCGCCCTCGGCGCCAGCCACTATCTCGTCATCAGCGCGCTGGGCGCAGACCCGTCCTCGCGCCTGTTCTACAACCGCACCAAGGGCGAGCTTGAACTTGCGCTGCAGAAACAGGAGTGGCCGCGACTCACCATCGTGCGGCCGTCGCTGCTGCTCGGCGCGCGCCACAAGCCGCGCATGGGCGAGGTATTCGCCGCTCCTTTCTCACGCGTGTTGCCCGGCCGCTGGCGTGGCATCGAGGCAGGCACCGTGGCCACGGCGATGTGGCGCCTGGCCAAGGCGCCCGGTAGCGGCCTTCGCATCGTCGCCTCGGACGAGCTTCAACAGCTCGGCAGTTGAGGGCGGGCGCAACGCGCAGGCATAAAAAAAGGCCGCCCCATGGGCGGCCTTTGACTGACGGTGACGTCCAAATCAGCTGCGGACCAACGCACCCGGGCGCTTGGCGCCGGCGAAACGCTGTGCCCAGTAAGACTGGTCCAGGCTGTCCACGCGCACGGTCTTGCCGCGCGAGGGCGAATGGATGAACTGGCCGTTGGCGATATAGATGCCCACGTGCGAAATGCGGCCCTGGCCACGCTTGCCCGCGGTGCGGAAGAACACCAGGTCGCCCGGCTTCATCTCGCTGCGGTTGACCTGCAGGCCAGCCAGGAACTGCGAGGCGGAGTTGGTCGGTAGATCGAGGCCGACGGCATGGGCGAACACGTAGCGGACAAAGCCGCTGCAATCGAAACCGGTCGACGGATCGTGGCCGCCGCGCACATAGCGGATGTCGCGCAGCTGCATGGCCATGCCGATCAGGGTCTTGCGCAGATCGGAGGTGTCGTTGGCGAGCGCGGCGACTGCATCGACGCCGGAATCCGGCATGCCGTCGCCATCGGCGTCGTCTTCATCGACCGAGCCAGCCGACTTGTCGGCCGAGGCCTTGGTGGCGAGCTGGGCGGGAGCGGCGGACTGGGCGAGCATGGCGGCCGGCGAGAACAGCGACAGCGGGCCCATCAGGTTCGGTGTTACGGAGGCCGACGACGGCGCGGTGGCCGGAGTGGCGGTGAGCGGATCAGCGAAAAGCGGAAGGGAAGTAAGCAGTGCACCAGCAAGCGCAGCAGCGGCGAAAATTCGCTTCGTTGGCATGTGGGACAAATCCCTTTGCAGTTCGTGAGTTACGCCGCCGGTGGATTGGCGGGCCGTGATGGAGCCGTGAACTTAGCAAAGAGATATAGATCGTTTGTTCGGACGCGGTTAACTGTACCCCGTCGTTTCGAAATCTGGCACGACCTATGCTTGGTGCTTAGAACGTGATAAATGATTGATTTCTCAATGAAAACTGTGTCAAATTGGTTACATATTGATCAATTAGTAAACTAAATATTCAATTCGGTACCGTACGTTTCTGGGATGCGTCTCACACCAAAAATGGCGGTGCCGACACGAATTTCGGTCGCACCCTCGGCGATCGCGAGGGGGAAATCCCCGCTCATGCCCATGGAAAGGTGTGCCAAATCATGGCCATGGTCGCGCTCCGCATCGCGCAGCAGGCGTAGCTGGCGGAAGCAGGCGCGCACCGCCTCGGGGTCGTCCGACTGCACGGCCAGCGTCATCAACCCGCGCACCCGCAGGCGGTCGTACGCGCGCAACGCGTCAAGGAAGGGCGACAACTGATCGGCAGGCAACCCGTGCTTGCTCTCCTCTGGCGAGGTCTTCACTTCGATCAGCACGTCGATGGCGCGGTCTTCGATGTCCAGGCGTCGCTGCAACGCCTCGGCCAGCTCCAGCCGGTCAAGCGACTGCACTTCGCTGGCCAGGCGCGCCACGTCCTTGGCCTTGTTGGTCTGCAGGTGACCGATCACCACCCACTCGATCGGCTCGCCCGCCAGCGCTTCGGACTTGCTGCGGATCTCCTGCACCTTGTTCTCGCCGAAACGGCGAAGGCCCAGCGCCATGGCGGCGCGCACCACCTCGGGGCCAAAGGTCTTGCTCACGGGAAGGATCGATACCTCGGCCGGATCGCGCCCCGCCGCACGGCACGCTGCGTCGACGCGCTCACGCACGGACGCCCAGTTCTCGGCGAGATGGGAAATGTCGTTGCTAGGTTCGGACATCGCTGACCCCTGCAAAGTCCGCACGGGCATCGGTCCGGTCGTTACCGGCGTCCTGCGCGGACAGGAAACGCATCGCCCCGGCGGATGGCCGGGGCGACGATCACGGTCAGGCCTTGGCGCCCTGCGCGTAGTGATGAGCAACCACGTCGGCCACCACCATCGACACCTTCTTGCCGGTGGGAATGTGCAGGAACTCGTTGGGGCCGTGCGCGTTGGAGTGCGGGCCAAGCACGCCGGTGATGAGGAACTGCGCCTTCGGGAACTTCTCGCCCAGCATGCCCATGAACGGGATGCTGCCGCCCTCGCCCATATAAGCGGCCGGCGCGCCGAAGTAGGTTTCCGAGGCCTTGGCCACGGCTTCTTCCAGCCACGGCGACAGCTGCGGCGCATTCCAGCCGCTGCCGTCCTTCTCCAGCTTGAAGGTGACCTTGGCGCCGTACGGCGGATCCTTCTCCAGCAACTGCTTCACCAGTTGGCCTGCCTTGGCGCCGGACAGCGTCGGCGGCACGCGCAGGCTGAGCTTTACCGAAGTCTTGGGACGCAGCACGTTGCCCGCGCTCTCCAGCGGCGGCATGCCGTCCACGCCGGTCACGGCCAGCTGCGGGCGCCAGGTGCGGTTGAGCACGAGTTCGGTGAGGTCTTCGGTGACCGGGTGCATGCCTTGCACGAACGGGAACTTGTCGTAAATCGCCGTGCCGAGCACTTCGGCCGACTTCTTGGCCTGGTCGATGCGCTGCTGCGGAATGTCGACGTAGAGTTCCTTCGGCTTGATCGTGCCGGTCTCCTGGTCTTCCAGGCGGCTCAGCAGCTCGCGCAGGATGCGGAAGCTGGAAGGCACCACACCGGACGCATCGCCCGAGTGCACGCCTTCCTCCAGCACCTGCACGGTCAGCTCGCCGCCGGTCATGCCGCGCAGCGAGGTGGTGAGCCATAGCTGGTCGTAGTTGCCGCAACCGGAATCCAGGCACACCACCAGCGACGGGTTGCCGATGCGGTCGGCCAGATGATCCACGTAGTACGGCAGGTCGTAGCTGCCCGATTCCTCGCAGGCCTCGATGAGCACCACGCAACGTGCGTGCGGCACGCCCTGCTCATGCAGCGCGAGCAACGCGGCCAGCGAACCGAAGATGGCGTAGCCGTCGTCCGCACCGCCGCGGCCATAGAGCTTGTCGCCCTTCAGCACCGGCGTCCACGGACCAAGGCCTTCGGCCCAACCCGTCATCTCCGGCTGCTTGTCGAGATGGCCGTACAGCACGACAGTGTCGTCGCTCGTGCCCGGCACTTCGATGTAGATGAGCGGCGTGCGGCCTTCCAGGCGCACCACCTCGAGCTTGGCGCCGGGCAACGAGGACAGCTTGCCGCGCGCCCAGGTTTCCATCAGCTTCACCGCGGCATCCATGTAGCCGTGTTCCACCCACTTGGGATCGAACATGGGCGACTTGTTGGGGATGCGGATGTACTCGATCAGCTGCGGCACGATCTCGTCATCCCACAGTCCGCTGATGAAACGGTTAAGGCGAGCGGTATCCATGGACGACTCCTACAGCGGTGGGAAAAGGCCGCCATTGTATCAGCCGGGCTGAAGCGCCTGCGGCGGCACCAAGGCCCACGCACGATCACGCGCAATTCCAGCGCAGCCATTCCACCGTACCGACAGCGTGCGAGGTGGCGGCTGGAACACAGTCGTCGGGCGGCCGGGAGGCGGCCGCATAAACCATGGAGGAATCATCATGATCAAGCAGATCGCAGCAGCATTGTTGGCATTCGCGCTGGCCTGGCCGGCCTTCGCGTCCACGCCCGTCAACGTCAACACGGCGGATGCCGCCACCCTGGCCAACTCGCTCGATGGCATCGGCCCGTCGAAGGCCGCGGCCATCGTGGCGTACCGGGAAGAGCACGGCCCGTTCAAGTCCGTCGATGACCTTTCGCACGTCAAAGGCATCGGCCCGGCCACCCTGGAACGCAACCGCAGCGCCATCCTGGTGGGTGACGCCGATGCTGCGGCCAAGCCTGCTGCCAAACCCGCTGCCAAGGCCGCGCCAGCCAAGGCTGCGCCCAAGGCCGCCAAGTCCGCCGGGCAATAACCAAACCACGTCAAGTACTTGCGTACACAAATGGCATCCGGCCGGGTATGGAAACCCCGGCCGGATGCGCCTACACTCGCCCGCCTTGCCATCGGTTAGGGCTGCCATGATTGTTCCGCGTTACCGCATAGCCGCGTCGAACATCGCCGGCGCGGGTCAGGGGTTGTTCTTACTCGATGACGTTCCCGCCGGACAGATCGTTACGGCGCCGGACGCCATCGACCGCACCTATCGCCACGACGAGCTGGTGAGCTCGCCGGAGCTTTCGGCGCAGCTTTATGCCAGTGCCCGCTGGTTCGAGGACCGCTATACCGTGTCCCCTGACTGGCCGGACGAGTGTTACATCAACCACAGCTTCGAACCGTCGGGGCTGTGGCATCTGGGTTTCGTGTTTGCCGCGCGCGACTTGCCGGCAGGCACGGAGATGACAGTGGACTACCGCCACCTGTTGCCTCCGGGAGAGGAAGAAGCCTTCGTTGACGCTGCCACCGGGCAGAAAATCGTGGGCATGCCATGGATCGAAAGCCTTCGGACGAGCACTCACGCTTTGGCGACCCTGCTCGATGGCACCCGACTTGCTTGCTGAAGATCATGATCGACATACCTGTCATTGAAACCTCGCGACTGCGCCTTACCGCTCTGGCCGAGCGCCATTTCGACGATTACGCCGCCATGCTGGCCGACCCGGCCAGCACACGCTGGATCGGCGACGGGCAGCCGCTGGACCGCACCAACGCCTGGCGGTCGCTGGCCATGCTCATCGGCCACTGGCAATTGCGTGGCTACGGTATGTGGGCGCTGGAGCTGAAGGACACCGGCGAGTTCATCGGCCGCGCCGGCCTGATGCGCCCCGAGGGTTGGCCCGACCTGGAACTCGGCTGGATGCTCAAGCCCGACTTCCGTCACCACGGCTACGCCACCGAAGCGGGAAGCGCCATCCTCGACTTCGCCTGGCATGCCCTGGGCGCGCCGCGCGTCATCAGTTTGGTGAAGGTCGGCAACGAAGCATCGGACCGCGTCGCCGAGCGTCTGGGCGGCGAGCACATTGAAGACATGGATTTCTTCGGGGCGCACAACCACGTCTTCGCGTACTACCCGCCCTGCCCCGAGAAGCGTCGCGCCTGGGCATGAGCCAACTGCTCCGACTGCCGGCCGAAAGCCTCCGCGGCGCTCCCTGCGCCAAGGGCACGGCCGTCATCACGACCATTGCCCGCGGGCCAGATGACGACGCCTGGCAATGGCAGATGACGCTGATCGGCATGGAGCAGGAAGTCGACTTTCCAGCACATGCTGACCTGCGCCGGCACTTCGTGCCGCTGGACGCCCCGGTGGACATCGCCTTCGCCGATGGCCGCACCCAGCACCTCACCCGCTTCCAGATCGCCCAGTTCGACCAGCACAACGAACCGCAGGCCTGCCTGCCCACCGCACCGACGCGCACCTTCAACCTCAAGCTGCGCGGCGAGGCGCAGGGCGAGCTGATGGTCCGCCCGCTCAATGGCGCGATGGTGTTGCTGGCACCGTCGGGCTGGCGCTGGTTCCTGCTCTTGCTGTCCGGTCGCGCCAAGGTCATCGCCGACCATCGCTCCCAGCCATTGGAAGCGAACGACATGATGTGGATCGACCCGATCCCCAGCCACCCGGTTCGTATCGAAGGCGGCGGCGAGATCGTGCTGGTTCGTCTTCCCACAGCCTGAGAGCCGCCAACAAGACTTGGCGCCAACCCGCTCGTCATTCCAGCAAAAGCTGGAATCCAGCGTCTTTGGCACGCAACGAAGTCACTGGATCCCGGCTTCGCCGAGTTGACGGCAGTTTTGTCAGCGATTCCAAGTCCTCGTTCCTGCACTTCGGAAACGAAGTCGGCATTGGATATTTGCCAGATGCGCGGCCATCACCGGATCGTTGATGCGACTGATTGCCGCCCTACTTTCTGTTGAGAATTTCTCCAGCTCTCAACGCTTCCAAACCGAGAATCAGGTGCATCCGAATTCCGCGAAGGCCTGATCGAGCTCATGCGTCGTTATGTGGCGTTTGTCCATTTCGCTGGCGGAAAGGAATCGCGCCATCCGAACCTGACTACAGTTCAAGAACTTTCCGCCCTCTTGAAGTATCTGTCTCGGACTCGGTTGCTCTCCAACCGAAATCGTCTTCACTAACTCTCTATCGGCACTCCCTGGAAGACGCAGAGGCTCTTGGGTTGACGAGCCTCCGCGAACATCCTTGAGCAAGGGATTTTCGTACGACGAACCGCCGGAAATGGCTTCCCGAGGCAGGTCAACGCTTCTCGGACTGTCCGCCTCTCTCGCCTGTTGAGGCTCATCGGACCGTGGAGCATCCAACGCCTCGGGTACAGGCCTTCTCACAAAACTCCTGGACGGAGACAAGCGAAGTGTGGCGTGTATCGCCGCCGGATTTTCATGCAATAACGCGGCACTGCGAGAGAGCGGCGGCTGCGGCAGAAACACGAGCTGCAGTGCGCCAGTCCGAGTCAATATCTTCGCGCGATCTCTCGAATACTCCGGAGCCAGAGGCATCGTCAGGTACACGAGGATCAGCAGATGAAGCAAAGCAACGACTGCCAAAGTCGCGCCCTTTCTTAGAGCATGCTTCCAATGCCGCATCAGCCGCACTCCCTTCGCCCGCCTGTCGAACGACGCGATGGTGGAGTTGACACCTCATGGCCGGCGTTGGTTCCTGCGCTTGTGGACCTGCTGTCGCTCCCCCCTTCGTCCCTACAAGCTGGACCGCCTGCCCAAGCCCAGCGAGCGGCCAACATCCGCCAGCGCGAACAGACGTGCGATGCGCATCCATCCCAGCGCAACGACCACCCATTGGCTGAGCAGGAAGCCCCACACCAAGCCCTGCGTTCCCACCGATACCGTGTGCGCACGCAGCAACCCGAAGGCCAGCGCGATGGCAAAGCCCAGCGCCGTAATCAGCAGATAGGCGAGCAAGGTGGACAGCGGCCGGCGCACGAGCTGCAACAAGCCGCGCACCATGGCGACCGTGGCCGAACGCAAGCCGACATCCGCAATGAACGATGCACGCGCCGATTCCACCCATGCCTGCGCCAGCACGATGACGATGCCCGCCGCCCACCACGCCATGTGCTGCGCGTTGTCGGCCTGCGACTGAAGCGTGGCGAGGTCGCCGCGGTCGTCCGCGCGATCGAGCCCCAGCTGGATCAAGAAACCCGCCAGCGCATACGGCAGTGCCGACCAGAGCATCAGTCGAAACATGCGGCCGTACTCGGTCAAGCCACCCTGCAGAAGCTGACCGAAGCCAAGCGTGCGCCCCGCCCGGCCGCTCGCCACCACCATGCCGTTGAGCCATGGCAGCCAGAGCAGCATCAGGAGCACGCTGGCCAGTCCTGCGCCGTGCAGCGTGGGGTGCTCGTGTGACAAGGCCACGACGACATCACTGAACATCAGCCCGTCGAACTGTCGTGCCCACGCATGCGCATGCGTGGAGTGATCGAGCAAGGCACCCAGCGATTGCAGGAGCGGAAGCGCCGCCAGGGAAGTCGCAACAAGCGTTGCCAAGATCCACAGCAACAGCAGCCTCCACTGCAATGCTGCAAATGGCGCCAGCGCCACCGCGCCCACATCCACGCGACGAGAACTCTTGTAGGCCATCACAGCGTCACCAGGCATGCGTAAAGTGCCTGCAGCGCGGCCGCCAGGTCGGCGGTCCAGCGGCGCGAGGCGGAGGCATCGGTTTTCACCGTGCGGCTGTCGTTGAGCTTGTTCTCGTCGAGCAGGATGTTCCGGTCCGGATCGAGTTCCGCCGAAACCGCCGCCGTATCGCCGGTGAAGACGAAGCGCGCCCAACGACGGTCGTCGTCCCAGTGAACGTCGACATGCGAGCCGCCAGCAAACGTCACGCGCAGGATCTGCGGCACGGCCGCACCTTCGCGCACCACCGTCACCGTACTGCGTATGGGAAAAGCGCCCGCCTCGGTTTTTCCCGCGTGAGGGTGGGTTTTCTTCCAGGCTTCGTCCGCCTTCGCTACCTGCTCGTAGCGGTCGTCGTCCGTCAACTCGACGCGCTGGCCGTTCTTCATCCAACTGCCTGCTTCGGGCAACACCCTGCTGATATCGATCGATGCGACGCGATCATCGATGCGGGCCGTGCCATAGACGAACTGGTCGAATATCTCGTCGACCGCACGCGCGTTGCCCGAAACGTCGATCAACGTCGCGCGAAGATCCGCCACGGACGGATGGCGGAAATGCCAGCGCCGATAGTATTCGCGCATCGCGCGCGCCATCACGTCCTTGCCCAGGCGCTCTTCCAGATCATGCATCGCCGTGGCCGTGCGCGAATACACGGTGCCGTAGCTGGAACTGGAATAACGATCCCAACTGTTCTCGCCGAGCGGGTCGAACGGATGCGACAGCCCGGCATCCAGACGTTCGGACGTGAACACATCCATCGACGGCGTGATGCCCGCGCGCCGCAGCCAGGTGCTGGGCGTGAGCACGCGCTGGTTGCGGTCGCGCAGCATGCGTTCGTCCCAATACTCGTTCATGCCTTCGTCGAGCATCGGCTCCTCGAATTCGTTCGAGGCAAGCAGGCCGTAGAAATAGCCGTGGCCGAATTCGTGGATGGTCACGAAGTCGATGTTCCACTGGTCCATCGTGTCCTTGTCGATCTCCTTGTCGCCCTCGGCGGTGAAGAAGGTCGGATACTCCATGCCACCGGCCTCATCCGCATTGAAGGGCGGCACCACGGCCGTCACGGTGCGATACGGATATGGCCCCAGCGTGTCGGAGAAATAACTGAGCGAGTCCAGCGTGGCCTTCAACACGGGCTGCGCGCTGGCAACGTACTCGGGCGGATAGATCACGCGCACCGCCACGTGCGGACTGCCCGGCCCCTGCCAGCTACCGTCGAGCGTGCGAAAGCCCTTGGCGGCGACCCACGCGAAATCGTGCACGTCGTTCTGCACGAAGTGGTAGGTGGTCTTGCCGTTCTGTACGGACGGTTCGTCCTGCTGCGCGCCCACCGCACCCACGGTGTAATCGGAGGGCACCGTGAGCCGCACATCGTAGCTGCCGAAGTCGGCGTAAAACTCGCTGTTGAAATGGAACTCGTGCACGTTCCACTGCACCTGCGTGGCGCCGCGTTCACCCGGCAGTTCGAGCACGCCGATCTTGGGAAACCACTGCGCCACGAGATTGAAATCGCCCCACCAGCCAGTGCGCTCGATCACGCGCGGCAGCTGGCTGGTGAAATCGATGTCCAGCGTCAGCGTGCCGCCGGCCGGCACAGGCTCGGCCAGATCGATGGCCGCCACGGTCTGGTCGGTGGCCGGACCATCGTCGGGGTGCACGAAGCTCCACTTCAGCGCCGCGTTGCCCTGTTGCACGCTGACGAGGTCGATCCAGCCCCACTCGCCCTTCTTCGGAGCAGCGTTTCCTCGCGAGTGGCCGTGCGCGGTAAGCACGTTGCGTTCGGTGAAGAAGGTACTGCCTTCGTTCTGGAACGCGTTGAGGTAAAGGTGCAGGTAAATGCGATTGACCGGCTGCTGGCTGCGATTGCGCCAACGCAGTTGCTCGCTGCCTTTCACGCTGTGCTTGCCGGCATCCAGTTCGGCATCGATGCGATAACTTGCGACGCGATCGGAAAGCGTGGCCTCACTGCCTGTGCGTATGCCGCCCCATGCATCCGGCGCGCTGGGTTCGCGCGGTGCCGCAGCGTGCGGCTTGGCCATCGGAATCACCGCCGGCACGGTGGCTACGCTGCTCGCGGGTGCCGGAACATCCTGCGCATTTACCACGGCCGACAGCGTCAAACAGGCCAGCGCCAACCAAAGACGTGACGCGCCTTGCGTGCGTGTTCCCATGTAACCCTCCCCCGAAGGAGTGCCAGCCTGCGGCATCGGCGCATCGCACTCCTATAGGCCAAAGGTCACGGCAACTCAATACACGTCGCGACGGTAACGTCCTGCCTCGCGCAACTGCTCGACCGTCGCATCACCCAGGGCTTCGCGCAGAACGGCATCGACGCCAGGCGCCATGCCTGCGAGGCTGCCACACACATAGATGGCCGCGCCTCGTTCAACCCATGACTGCAATACATCGGTAGCGGCGCGCAGACGATCCTGCACGTAGACGCGCGACTCACCCTCGCGCGACCAGGCCAGATCGACTCGCTCGAGCCAGCCTTGCTGCTGCCACTGACGTATCTCGTCGCGATGATAGAAATCACGGGCGCACTCGCGCTCACCGAACAACAACCAGTTGCGTCCGCGCCCCGCTTCCACCCGTGCCTTCAACAGCGCACGCAATCCCGCCAGCCCCGTGCCATTGCCGATCAGCACCAGGGGCCGATCATCGACCGGCGCATGAAAGCAGGGATTGGCGCGGATGCGAAGCGCAATCTCGCTACCGACATCCGCATGCTGGGTGAGCCAACCCGAACCGATACCCGGCGACCCATCGTCCCGCTGCATGCGGCGCACAAGCAGGTGCACCGCGCCGTCCGATGGCACGGAGGCAATGGAGTATTCGCGATGCGGCAACGCCTGCAAGTTCGCCACCAGTTCCGTCATCGGGTTTTGCTGTACGTCACCAGGCTCCGGTAGATGGCTTGCCGACAACCACTCACGCAAGCACGCCCGACGCCCACTGTGTTCCACGACCGCATTACCGTCGAGTGCATGCGTTGCGAGCCATCGTTCGACATCGTCAGCCGCATGGCGCGGCCCGATCTCCACCAGATCGCCCGCCTGCCAGTTCGCCGTGCCTTCGAGCGGGCACAGCGCCAGATGGAAGCATGGACCACCCGTGCTGTGCGGATTGAGCAACGTACGTTCGATCAGTTGCCACCGCTGATAATCGGGGGCCTGCCAATCCGGCAACTCGCTCGCACCGGAAAGCAGCGCGAGGTGATGCTGCCAATGACGCAACGCCGCCGCGTCGCTGTTGTCCACTTCCACCGGATCGAACAGCGGCGTCGCACCGCTTTGCTGCAGCCAGTGCTGGAGCGCGCGGCCAAACCCGCAGAAATCGTCGTAGTCGCGATCGCCCAGTGCCAGCAGCCCGTAGCGAAGCGAAGCAAGCGATGCAGGCGCGCGCATGAATTGCGTGACGAAACGCGCGGCGCTGTCCGGTGCATCGCCCTCGCCGGTGGTGCTGACAACGAACAGCACGCGCCCGGCACCGACCAGCGTTTCCATATCCAGGTGACCGAGCTCGATCAGTCGCACCGACTCGCCCGCGGTCTGGAGACTTTGCGCCGTTTGCCGCGCCCATTGCTCGGCATTGCCGGTCTGGCTCGCAAAGGCGACGAGGATGGCGCTGCGCTCCTCGGTATCGGCAGACGCCACGCATTCGGCCATCCGTTGCGACTTGCTGCGGCGATGCCAGCCTAGCCACGCGGTAAATCCGGCCCATAACGACAGCACAAAGACCGCGCCCCACCAGCGTGACGTGCCCGGATCGTGCCACTCCCATTCGCGCGCATGCAGCGTCATCAACGCGACGATCAGCACGGCAAGCAAGGCGCAAAGCAGCACATTGCCCCAGGCGGGGCGCGTCGATGTCGCAGGCGATGCACTCATGACGCCAGCGCCGCCTCGAATGCCGGCGACAGGCGCTCTTCCAGGCCGTTCGCACCGTGCACGATGAACATCACCGCAAGGCCGCGCTCCCTGGCGTAAGCCATGCCTTGCTCCGGCCCCAGCACCGTCATCAGCGTGCCCATGGGATCGGCCTGCATCGCATCGCCAGCCAGCACGCTGACGGAGGCCACCGTATGCGGCACTGGCCAACCAGTGCGCGGGTCGATGTGATGGGAGTAAGTCACGCCATCGGCAGCGAACTGGCGGCGGTAATCGCCGGAGGTGGCGATGGCGCGTCCCGTAAGGCAAACCACCTGACTGAGCTGGTCGGCGTACTGCACGGCGCCGATCGCCGCACCGGGACGTTCGATACCGATGCGCCACGGCGAGCCGTCAGGCTTGTTGCCCTTCCCTTTCATCTCGCCGCCCACTTCGACGAGCCACGCGTCGAAGCCAGCACCATCGAGCAAGCGACCGACCAGGTCGACGCTGTAGCCCTTGGCCACCGATGAAAGATCCAGATAGATACCGCCGGGCTGATAGACGCTGTGCGTGGCGGCATCCAGTTTCAGATGCCACCAGCCGATGCGCTTGCGCGCGGCGTCGATGGAGGCGCGCGACGGCGGCTCGCGTCGCGCGCTATCGGGGCCGAAGCCCCAGAGATTCACTAGCGGGCCCACCGTGGGGTCGTACGCGCCGTCGCTGTCACGCGCCACCTGCAAGGCATGCCTCACCACCTCGAAACACTCGGCCGGCAGCACGTGCCACGTGCCGGCTGGCGCAGCGTTGAAACGCGACAGTGACGAGGTCGACTTGTACGTACTCATCTGGCCGTCGACCAGATCCAGCACGGCCTGGATGCTGCCCGCGTACGACGCCAGTGATAGCTCCGCCGGCATCACCGCGCGCACCGACCAGAACGTGCCCATGGTTTCGCCCTGCGCGGATTGCACGACGAGATGACTCATAGGCACCACACTGTTCCGATCGATAGCGCTTGCGTGAGGCATTACTGCGGCAGCACTTCCAGCGTGGCGGCGTACGAGAGGCGACGCACCTTGGCCTGCTTGATGCTGGACTTGTTGTCCTGCGTGCTCGCGTTCACCCAGTACATGCCGGCGTGCGGCCAGGTGATGCTGAACTTGCCGTCCTTGTCGGTGGTGACGCCGATTTCTTCCTGCGCATTGCGGTAGCGTGTTTCGCCGGGAATGGCCATCACCTTGAGGTTCGAGGCCGGCTTCCCGTCGATCAGCAGTTGGAACGTGGCCGCCTCGCCCGAGGCAAGATCGGTGACGTGCGTGACCGGCACCAGCTCCAGGCCCTTGCCGCTGGGCTTGAGCGCGCCTTCGCTCGGCTTGCCGTTGGTCACGAAGGTTTCCGTGCGGTTGATCGACTCGGAAACTTCCACGTTCTTCGCATTGGAAGGAATCGACTTGGCCAGGTCGGCTGCGTCGCCGCGCCAGCGCTTCTTCTGACCATCCACTTCGTAACTGGCAAACAGACCACCGTTCACGGCGGCGATCTTGTACGTGCCGGCTTCGGTCAGGTGCACGTCAAACACGCTGCGGTACTGGCCGGTGAACGCGTTTTCCGGTTTGGCCGTCTGGCCGTCCGGTTGGGTGATCACGACACGATCCAGTTGCACCGGCATATGGTCGGCGCAGAATAAATCATCGGACATGGCGGCATCGACCGTGACCCAGGGATCGTTGCCCGCCACATTCGAGGCCGACGGCAACAACCACAGCTTGTGCGCCTGCGCTGAGAGCGGCAGCACCAGAGCCAGGGCCAACGCGCTCCACTTCAACGAATGTCTGCTCATGAGGGTGTGCTCCTTCAATTACGGGGCAAGATCGACTTTGACGGCACCCAGTTCGCTACTGCCCTGGCCCGCCAGTTGCTGTGGTGCCGAGGCAGGCCAGGTGAAGGGCACGCGAACGACTTCGCGACCGCCCGATTCCCGGGCCGCTTCGACGACGAGGTCGTACTTGCCCGGCGCCAGTGCGTTGAGCGGCGCCTTGCCCTCGTGGAAGCTCAGCTTCTGGTCGCCTGCGGGGCGCGTGGCACCGGAGACGCCATCGACCGGCATCTGCAATTCACGGCCACCTCGACGCCACCACTGACGCAACTCGGGCAACCACTTGGTGCCGGCGCCTTCCTTCGAATCCTTCTGCGCGTACCACACAGCCAGCTGCGCCGCGACGGAATGGTCTTCGCGCTCCACCCACACGGCGGTGTACGGGCGGTGATATTCCGCCACGTTGAGTTGCGGAATCTGCACGGTGACATTGAGATCGGCCGCGGCGACCGGAGTGGCCAGCAGGATCGCGGGAAGAGTCAGGGAAAGGCGGCGCATGAGGTCCTCGGTAAGACGCGAGAAGAAGAATCGAAAACGTTTGAAAGCGGGATCGGCACACGACAGGCGATGCTCATCTTCATGCTCGTCCGCTCGCTTTCCATGTCAGTGGATGAAGATCAGCGCAAGCACCAAGGGCAGCACCAGGCCAAACGCGACCAGCGGCCAGGTGGCGCCGCGCTGCGCGGCGTGCATCTTCAAGAGGAGCAAGCCCGTGACCGAGAAGATCACGCAGGCCAGCGCAAACACGTCGATGAACCAGCCCCACGCAGGCCCTGCGTGGCGACCTTTGTGCAGATCGTTGAGATAGGCGATGACGCCGCGCGAAGTGCGCTCGGTTTCCACCTTGCCGGTTTCACGATCGATACTCAGCCACGCATCGCCACCCGGACGCGGCATCGAAAGATAGATTTCATCGGAGGACCAATCGCCGGCGCGGCCGGCCACGTCGATGTCGAGCGTGGCACCCACCCAGTCCGCCACGGCGGCGGGCAAGGCCACGCCCTTGCGTTCGTCATCGCCGCTCACGGCCTTGAGCAAGGCGGCGGGCAATTGGGCGGTGCGATGCACGGTGGCGGCCTGCGCCTCGATCTGGCCCGCATGGTTGAGCGTGAAACCCGTGATGGCGAACAGCAGCATGCCCACCAGGCACAGCGCGGAGCTGATCCAGTGCCACTGATGGAGCTGCTTGAGCCAGAACGCGCGGCTCGATCCCATCCGGTTGTTGTGCGACCGCGCCGCTGATTCCATGCCTGCCTTTCAGAGCCTTTGCATCATCTCTCTTGGATCAGCGCCAAACCGCGTGACGGGCCATGCAACCGACTCGCGCGCCCGCTGTCTCAACGTCCAACAGGGCGCTAAGCTTCCCATGGTCCGGGCAGCCTGCTCCTGATATAGAGCCAGAATGTTGCCACAAATGAGAATCACTCGCAATTCAATGATGATGGCTTGCGCGCCGACCCGTCGCCTTTTCCGGAAACCGATATGCGCATACTGATTGCCGAGGATGACCCCTCGATTGCCGCCGGCGTCAGCGCCTCGCTGCGCCAGGGCGGCCACGCGGTGGACTGCGTGACCGATGGCGCCAAGGCCGACGTCGCCCTGCGCGACACGCCGTACGACCTGCTCATCCTCGACCTGGGGCTGCCCAACCTCGATGGTGCCGACGTACTGCAACGTCTTCGCAAGCGCGGCACCGGCCTGCCCGTGCTGGTCATCACGGCCCGCGAAGGCCTGCGCGAACGCGTGCGCGTGCTTGATCTGGGCGCCGACGACTACCTCGTCAAACCTTTCGCACTCGCCGAATTCGAAGCACGCGTGCGCGCCCTGCTGCGCCGCTACACGTCGCAAGGCGCACCCGAGCTCACCATCGGACGGCTGCGGCTGGATCTTCCCGGTCATCGCGCCTGGATCGACGACAAGCCGCTTGAACTCACCGCCCGCGAATTCGGCCTGCTCGAAGCCCTGGCTGCACGCCCTGACCGCGTGACCAGTCGCGCGCAACTGGTCGAAGCGTTGTGCAGCTGGGACGAAGAACTCACCGACAACGGCCTGGACATCGCCATCTATCGCCTGCGCCGCAAGCTCGCCGAGTCGGGCACGCAAGTGCGCACCATCCGCGGCCTTGGTTACCTGCTGGAAGAAGTGAAGGAAGGCAAGGAAACGAAGGCATGAGCGAAACGGCGCGGAAGCAGGACGATTCGTGGCTCTATCGGATGATCGAGCCCGACGGCCGGCCCAGCCTGCGCCATCGACTGCTCTCCTCGCTGCTGGTGCCGCTGATGATGTTGCTGGTGGTGGAAAGTTTGATCACCTACGGCGGCGCGCTGATCTATTCCAACCACGTGCACGATCGCGACCTGGGTGACGATGCGATGACGCTCGCCCAGATGCTCAGCCAGGAAGACCTGGGCGGGCAGATCTCACCGCAGGCGCGCTTCCTGCTCGAATACGCGCCCGAAGGCCACAACTACTTCAACGTGAGCAGCCAGAAGCACGGCCTGCTGGCGGGTTCGCCCGAACTGCAGCCGGCACCGCTGAGCGGCGCCAGTTCCGACGGCGAGCCGGCGCTGTACACCACGTCGGTCTATACGCCCACGCAGAAGTACCGCGAACTGCGCGCCGCCACGGTGCGCATCCCGAACCTGCAGGACCCGAGCGACCAGCTCACGGTCACCATGGCCGAGACGTTTCATGACCGTCACCAGCGCGCGCGCGAAATCCTGCTGCTCAGCATTCCCGCGCAGGCCTTGCTGATCGCCAGCGTGTTCTTTCTCGTGCTCTACGGCGTGCGCGTGGGCCTGCGCCAGCTCGATCCCCTCACCGCGCGCCTCGCCTCGCGCGAGCACGATCTGGCGCCGATTGGCGATGCCGATGTGCCGGTGGAAATCCTTCCGCTCACGCGCACCATCGACGGGTTGTTCGCGCGCCAGCGCGGCATGCTCGCCTTGCAGGAGCGCTTCATCGCCGACGCCGCGCACCAGCTCAAGACGCCGCTGGCCGGGCTGCGCGTGCATGTGGAACGCGCGCAGATCGATCCCAGCAAGGAAACGGTGACCGATGCCTTGCAGCACATCTTGCGCCTCACGCAACGCGCCAGCCGCACGTCCAGCCAGTTGCTCGCGTTGACGCGCGCGCAATCGCCGGACCTCAACGAAACCGCGCCATGCGTGTTGCTCGATCTCGCGCAGGTGATTCCCGAATTGCTGGGCGTACGCGTGCACGACGCCATCGCCGCAGGCGTGGACCTGGGTTACGAAGGGCCGGCCGGCCCGGTATGGATCGATGCCGACCGCCTTTCGCTGCAGGAAATGCTCGACAACCTGATCGACAACAGCCTGCGCTACGCGGGCCGCGGCAGCATCCTCACCATCGGCGTATCGGTGCTGAGCGAAGGCCCATGCGTGAGCGTGGAAGACAACGGCCCCGGTGTGCCGCCCGCCTTCCTCGAACGCCTGGGCGAGCGGTTCTTCCGCGTGCCCGGCATGACGGAAGAAGGCACCGGCCTGGGGCTGGCCATCGTGCAGCGCATCGCGCAGCGCCATCACGCCAACGTGCGTTTCCTCAACGGCAGCAGCGGCGGTTTGCGCGTGGAAGTGGTGTTCCCGCCGGCGCGCACGTCGCGAACGCCGGACTGAACGCACGCGCCATCCTCCGCACAAAAAAATACGGCGACGCACAGGCGCCGCCGTTGTCACACTTCCCCTGCATGGGAACGACTTGAGACAAACCATAAAACGACGCCGCGGGTTTTCACCCGCGGCGTCGTGTGGATTACATCGCCTTCTTGGCCTTGGTCAGCAGCTGATCGAGCAGCGCGATGGCCAGGTCGATTTCTTCGTGCGTGATGTCCAGCGACGGCGCGAAGGTGATCACGTTCTTGTACCAGCCACCCACGTCGAGCACGAGGCCGATCTTCTTGCCGTTGTGCTCCAGGTCGCCGGCCAGGCCGATGTCGACCATCTTGTCGAGCAGCGCCTTGTTCGGCGTGAAGCCGTCGTCGGTGCAGATCTCCGCACGCATGGCGAGGCCGAGGCCGTCCACGTCGCCGATTTCCTTGTGCCGCTTCTGCAGGTCGCGCAGGCCTTCGAGGAAGTGCGCGCCCTTCTTCGGCACGCTGGTCTCGTAGTCCAGCTCGTAACCCATCTTGATCACTTCCAGACCCAGCGCGGTGCCGAGCGGGTTGGAATTGAACGTGGAGTGCGTGGAGCCCGGCGGGAAGATGGTGGGGTTGATCATCTCTTCGCGCGCCCACAGGCCCGACAGCGGGTTCAGGCCGTTGGTGAGCGCCTTGCCGAACACGATGATGTCCGGCGTCACGCCGAAGTGCTCGATCGACCACAGCTTGCCGGTGCGCCAGAAACCCATCTGGATTTCGTCGACCACCATCAGGATGCCGTACTGGTCCAGCACCTTCTTCAGGTCCTTGAAGAAGTTCATCGGCGGCAACACGTAGCCGCCGGTGCCCTGGATCGGCTCGACGTAGAACGCGGCGTACTCAGCCTGATTGACCTTGGGATCCCACACGCCGTTGTATTCGGTCTCGAACAGGCGCGCGAACTGGCGCACGCAGGCATCCGAATACTCTTCCGGCGTCATGCCCTTCGGGCGACGGAACGGATACGGGAACGGCACGAACATCGCGCGCTCGCCGAAGTGGCCGAAGCGACGACGGTAGCGGTAGCTGGAGGTGATCGACGAAGCGCCCAGCGTGCGGCCGTGGTAGCCGCCTTCGAAGGCGAACATCAGGCTCTTGCCGCCGGTGTAGTTGCGCACCAGCTTGAGCGAATCTTCCACCGCCTGCGCGCCGCCCACGTTGAAGTGCACGCGGCCCTTCACGCCGAACTTCTGCTGCGCGTCGACCGCAATGGTCTTGGCCAGCTCGATGCGGGTCTGGTGCAGATACTGCGAAGCCACCTGCGGCAGCACGTCGATCTGGTTCTTCAGCGTGTCGTTGAGGCGCTTGTTGCCGTAACCGAAGTTCACGGCCGAGTACCACATCTGCAGGTCGAGGAAGCGCGTGCCGGCGGTATCGATCATCCAGCTGCCTTCGCCGTGGCGGAAGATCTTCGGCGGATCGACGTAATGCACGGTGTCGCCAAAGGAGCTCCACTCGGCCTCATCGGCCAGCAGCTGCGCGTCGGGAATGACCACGCCAGCGGCGTTCTTGTCGTAAGCGTTCATCAGGGAAATCCGGAATCGATCAGAAAGGGGTGGAACGGGCGAGGCCCGTTCAGGGAATCGTGACGGCCAGGGCAGGTTCGCCCGGCGTGTGTTCGGCCAGCAGGCTGCCGTCGAGCAGACGGGGCAGCAGCTCCAGCGCATCCTCGAAGCCGGTGATCGGCACGTAGGGGATGCCGGCGGCGCGGCAGTGTTCGATCAGGCGGTGCTTGGCGAACACGAAATCGACGCGGTCGGCGGCACAGAAGTCCGAGGCACCGTCGCCGATCAGCAGCGTCTTGGTGCCTGTCTTGGCAGCTTGTGCCGCCACGGCGCACTTGCACGTACCGCTGCGGCAGCCGTCCGCCTGAAACGGCGAGGTGAGCTGCCACTGGCGCGGCGGCGTCGCCGGGGCCAGGTGATTGGCGGCCAGCGGCAGATCGTCCAGGCCGTAACGACCAAGGATCTTGTGGATGGCGTAATCGAGGCCGTCGCTCACCACGCGCAGCGGGGTCGACAGCTCGCGCGCCCTGGCCACGAAGGCCGGGAACGCGTGGTCGATCCACAGCGAGGAGAGATGCTTGTCCAGCTCGTCCTGGGTCATGTCCAGCAGACCCACTTGCCCGGTCATGCATTCGCGCGAGCCGATGCGGCCGGCACGCCAGTCCTGCTCAAGCGTTTCCCAGCCCGGACGGCCGAAACGGTCGAGCAGCGAGTCGATCACGTCCTCGACGGAGATGGTGCCGTCGAAGTCGCAGAGGATGGTCCAGCCTGTCACTCGGTGAAGCTCCGCTAATGCAGTGTGAGGACAAGACTAGGAAGACACCCCTTTCGGCCCCCTTTCTTTCCGAAAGATGCTGCGCAAAAAGAGGTACCCTGATGTCGGCCATTCAATAAGCTAGTTGAAGGCTTGCTCCGGTATGCTAGGGAACTCCCTGGCGTGCCGTTGCTCAAACCTCAGGAATTTCGTGCTTCAGCGTCGAAACAACCCGGATCTGCCGAACATGGAAGCTGTGCCTCGCCGGGATCGCCATCTGCTCGCCAGCGGCCTGTTGGCGTGTGGACTTGCGGTGCTGGCCGGTTGCTCGGTGGCCCCGCTGCCCGAGCTCAAACCGCCCGTCCCGGAAACCTGGCGCAATGCGCCGGCCGGCGTGGCGCCTCCCGCCGCCGACCTCAAGGGTTGGTGGACCGCGCTGGGCGACCCCGCCCTGGACGCCCTGGTCGAGCGCGCCCTCCAGAACAACCTGGACGTGGCCCAGGCCGCCGAGCGCCTGCGCGCTGCGCGAACCCTGAACCACCACGCCCACGACCCCTACCTGCCCAACCTGCACGGGCGCACCAACGACGTGATCGATCCGGACACCACGGCCTCGTATTTCGTCGTCGGTTTCGATGCGGTGTGGGAGCTTCCGCTGTTCGGCGCGTGGCAGAGCAGCAAGCGCGCGGCGCAGGGACAGGAAAACGGCGCGGCGGCCGCCTTGCGTGGTGCGCAGGTGTCGTTGGTCGCCGAAGTCAGCCGGCGCTGGATCGAACTGCGCTCGGCGCAGGAGCAGGCCCGCTTGCTCACTGCTATCCGCGATGCGCAGCAGGAAAAGCTGCGCCTGCTGCAGGTGCGCGCTGGGCTCAAGCTGGTGCCACCGGTCGAAGTCGCCAAGACCCAGGCCGAACTCGCCCGCGCCGAGGCTGCACTGACCGAACCCGAGCAGGTCATCAATGCCTGCGTGCAGCAACTCGCCCTGTTGGTGGGACAACCCGAGCCCGATCCGGGCTGGCTCACGCCCGGTCCGCAACCGCGCCTGGGCGAGTGGCAGCTGACCACCGCGCCCGCCGACATGTTGCGCGCACGCCCCGAGATCGCCAGTGCGGAAGCCGAAGTGCTGCGCGCCGCCGGCGAACTCGGCCTGAGCCGTGCGGACATCTATCCGCATATCGGTCTGGGTGCCTCGCTGCAGTGGTCGGCGAACATCTTCTCCAACTATCACGTGCACACGGGCGAGGCGATTTCCTCGTATGGCCCGATCATCGACGTGCCCTTGTTCGATTGGGGCCAGCGCGTGGCGGCGGCGCATGCGAAGGATCACGAACTGAAGGCTGCCGTCTATGCGTATCGCCAAGCCGTGCTGCAAGGCGTGGCCGAGGCGGAAACCGCGATGGGCGATCTGGAGCAATCGCGCACCCGCGAAGACGCATCGCAACGCGCCACGGTGGCGCTGGATAGCACCACCGCGGCCTTGCGCAAGCGCGCCGAACTCAACCTGGGCAGCAACCTGGACGTGCAAGAAGGCCTGATCGAAAACCAGCGCGCGCAACTCGAACTGGTGAGTGCCATCGCCGCGCGCGACCTCGCCTACGTCTCGCTCTACAAAGCGCTCGGCGGCGCTTCCATGCCTGCCCCGCCGGCACCGGCCACCGCGTCGGCCGCGAAAGGCACGGACTGATGGTCGCGCTGGCACGCAAAACACTCGTCTACGAATGGCGCCGCTTCCTGCCGGCGATTCTCGCCGTGGGTTTCGCTGGCCTGTTGCAGCTGCTGCAGGCCGCGCTGGTGCTGGGCATCTTCGGTAGCGCGAGCGTATACATCACCGGTTCGTCGGCGGATTTGTGGGCCGGCTATCCCGGCACACAGAGCGTGAATCTCGGCCGCTCGATCGACTCCGGTGTGGAAATGCGACTGCGCATGGACCCGTCCGTGACGGCCGTGGAACCGTTCCACTGGGTCGACGCCGACTGGCGCGGGCCCAGCGACACAGGCGGCGTATCGGTGTTCGTCTCCGGCATCAACGCGCGTCCGGACGGCATGCTGTTCGCACACGCCCTGCCACCGGCACTGCGTGCTCGCTTGAACGAACCGGACGCGGTGATCGTCGACCGCGCCGACCTGGACAGCCTTGGCGTGCACGTGGGCGACAGCGCCGTCATCAACGGCCATCGCGTGCGCGTGGTCGGCGTGAGCAGCGGCTTGCGTGCGCTCGGCGGCGTGAACGTGGTGGCCTCGCTGGCCACGGCTGCGGAACTGGACACCGACCCTTCCAACGCCAACCGCATGACGTACTTCGTAGCGAAGTTGCGCGATCCGGCTCAGGCCGATGAGGTTGCGGCGCGCCTGCGCGGCAACACCGCCTTCGGCAAGTACGACGTGTGGACGGCGCAGGACTTCGCCCGCCGCTCGCAGCTTTACTGGATGTTCGACACGGGCGCCGGCGCAGGCGTGCTGTTCCTCGCCGGCATCGTGTTCCTCGTCGGCGCGGTGATCACCAGCCAGACGCTGGTCGCCGCGGTGATCGGCTCGGTGCGCGAATACGCCACGCTCAACGCACTCGGCGTGGGCGTAGGTGCGTTGCGCCGCGTGGTCATGGAGCAGGCGTTCTGGGTGGGCGCACTCGGCCTGGTCGGAAGCACCGTGCTCGGCGCCATCGCGCTGGCCATCGCGCGCAGCCGCAGCGTGCCGGTGGCACTCGATCCGTGGACCACGCTGGCGTGCCTGGCGCTGGGCATGGGCCTGGCCATCGTCTCGGGGCTTGCCGCCATGCGCAGCCTGCGCCGCGCCGACCCTGCCACCTTGCTGAGGTAAGCGATGAGCGCGCAGCCCCATTCCGTGCCCACCGTTTCGTTGCAGGCTCGCAACGTGAGCAAGTCGTTCTCGTCCGGGCCGATTCATCACACCGTGCTGCACGACCTCACGCTCGACGTACGCGCCGGCGAACTCACCCTCATCTCCGGCCCATCCGGTTGCGGCAAGAGCACGCTGCTCGCCATCCTGAGCGGACTGCAGGCAGCCGACAGCGGCCACGTGATGGCGCTGGGCCAGGATCTGGGTGTGCTCGGCACGCGCGAGCTGGAGCGCTTTCGCCTGCTGCACACCGGTTTCGTGTTCCAGGGCTTCAATCTGTTTCCCGCGCTCAATGCGCTGGAACAGGTGGAGCTGCCACTGAGCTATCTCGGCCTTGCACCCGGCGAAGCACGGCGGCGCGCTGTGGCATCGCTGGAAGAAGTAGGCATGGGCCCGCGCATGGAGCTGCGCCCTTCCGAACTCTCCGGCGGCGAAAAGCAGCGCGTGGCGATTGCCCGCGCGCTCGCCAAGGAGCCCGGCCTGTTGTTCGCCGACGAGCCCACCAGCGCGCTCGATGCCGCGAATGGCCAGATCGTCATCGATATCCTGCACCGCATTGCCCGCACGCACGGCACCACCGTGCTGTGCGTCAGCCACGATCCTCGACTGGTGGGCCACGCAGACCGCGTGCTCGCCATGGAGGATGGCCGTATCCTTAGTGACCGTGTGCCCTCCCCGACGTCGACGCCGCCGTCAGGCCACGAGGAACCTTCCGCATGACCCTGCGTCCGCTTCATTCCCTGCTCGTGCTCGCACTCGTTGCGCCCCTGCTCGTCGGCTGCTCGCACGACGACAGCGGCAAGTCGAACACGCAGGCCGCACCCGCCACGCCGTATGCGGCCGTGGCGCGCGGCCGTGTCGACATCGAGGGCGGCCTGCTCAAGTTGAGCATGCCGCGCGAAGGCGTGGTGGCCGACATCAAGGTGCGCGAAGGCGATCATGTGAAGAAAGGCCAGGTGCTGGCTGTGCTCGACACCAAGCCTGCGCAGCTGGCCGTGAGTGCAGCCGAGGCCGAACAGAAACAGGCCAAGGCGCAAGGCAACATGCTGGATGCGCGACTGAAGGCAGCCCAGCAGCGCGCCACGCGACTGCAGGCCGCCGCTGCGGCCGGTGCGGGCGACGGCCAGAGCGCCGACGACGCCAAGGATGCGGCGAACCAACTGCAAGGCGAACTCGACAACGCACGCGCCGCCGAAGCCATGGCAGGACAGAAGCTGGAAGCCGCGCGTTACGAACTCGCGCAGCGCAGCCTGGTCGCGCCGGTGGATGCACAGATCGTCGAGCGCGACATCCAGCCGGGCGCCACCGTGTCGCCGCAAGGCGGCGCTGCCTTCGTGCTGCTGCCGGAAGGCGCACGCATCGTGCGCGCCGAACTCAACGAATCGTTCGTGAGCGCCGTGCACGACGGCATGCATGCGCAGGTCGTGGACGACAGCGGCAGCGGCGTGCCCACGCTCAGTGCGCACGTACAGCGCATCGGTACCGTGTTCGGTCCCAGCGCGCTGGAAGAAGATCCGCTGATCCGCGCCAACACCCGCACGGTGGAATGCGTGCTGGTGTTCGACGAAACGCCGCCGCCGTCGCTGCGCATCGGCCAGCGCGTGATCGTGCAATTTGCCGACCAGACAGGTGCGCGCGCCAAGCCAGGCGCGTGATGTCGGTCGGCATGTCGTTGCGCTTCACCTATCCCGCGATGCTGCGCACCGCCGCCCTGCTCTGCGCCTGCGTGCTTTCCTCCATCGCATGCGCGGATGACGCTTCTCCTGATGACCGCAACATCATTCTTGGCGCCGGTGTGCAACGCATGCCGGGATGGATCGGGTCCAAGGACCATCGCAATCAGCCGGTGCCCTATGTAGACGCCGAGCTGCCGTGGCACATCACGCTCTCCACGCTCGATGGCCTGACCGTGGATTTCATCCACAGCGGCTCATGGCGCGGCGGCTTCTACGGCAACTATCTGTGGGGCCGCGAACGCAGCGACCTCGGCCCCAACCTGGGTGGCATCGTGGACTCGCTGTCGCCCCGACTCAACGCGGGCGGTTACCTGGAATACCAGGCCACCAAGGCCTTCAGCGTGGGCGGCAACCTGGCGCACGACACGCAGGGTGCCGGCGCCTATCTCAACCTCTACGCAGACTGCGACCTGCCCGCCATCGGTTACTTCAACCACAGCGTGCAGCTGCAGTGGCAGGCCATGAACGGTCCCGCGATGCGTCGCTTCTTCGGCGTGACGCCGGAACAGGCCGCGAAACTCGATACGTCGCCATGGTCGCCAAGTGCGGGCAGCCAGCAGATCTCGTTCGAATACGACGCGTACATGCCCACCGGCGAACACACTGGTGTGGCCGTGGCCATCAACTACGCGCGACTGCTGGGCGATGCCGCCGACAGTCCGCTCGTGCGCCACTTCGGCTCAGCCAACCAGCTCACCACGACGCTGGCGTTCGTGTACCGGTTCTGACGAATGCGGGGAGCCGCCCGAAGGCCGCTCTCCATTTCTCCACACGTTGATGTGACGGCCGGCCTTACCGGTCGTCCCGTGTCCAGATCTGCCCATCCACTTCATGCACCGGGAAGCTGGCAATCGGCTCGTACGCGGGCGGGCACATGACGGCGCCGGTGCGCACATCGAAGCGCGCACCGTGGCGCGGGCATTCCACTTCGAAGCCATGCACCTGGCCGCCGGCAAGTTCGCCGCCGTCGTGGCTGCATACGTCCTCGATGGCGTAGAGATCGCCGTCGATGTTGTAGACGGCGATGGCGGTGTCGCCATCCCATACCACCTTGAATTCGCCCGGCAGCATCTCGCTACGCGTGCCCACGAAGACCCAGTCGGCGAGATTCATGCGAACACCTCGCCCAGCGGCTTGCTCATGCATACGAAGCGCAGATCGTCGCGACGCGGCAGGCCGCAGCGTTCGTCGCCATAGGGAAACGGCAGCGTTTCGCCGGTGAGCGCGTAGCCGCGGCGTTCGTACCAGGCGATGAGTTCGGCGCGTTGCTCGATCACCGTCATGCGCATCGCCGGCACGCGCCACGACGCATGTGCCACGCGTTCGGCCTCGGCGAGCAAGGCACGACCGATGCCGCCCATCTGCAAATCCGGATTGACGGCGAACATGCCGAAGTAACCGGCTGCGCCCTGTCGTTCAATGTGACAACAGGCGAGCAAGACGTCATCGCGCTCGGCCAGCAGGATGATGCTGTCGTCGCGGCCGATCAGCTCGCGCACGCTTTCCGCGTCGGTACGCTGGCCGTCCAGCAGATGGCTTTCGGTGGTCCAGCCACGCTGGCCGGATTCGCCGCGGTACGCCGATTCAACGAGGGCGACCACGGCCGGTATGTCGGCGACGACGGCCGCGCGATAGAGAGGGAGAGGCGGAATAGTCATGCCGTCATGATACCGCCCGGCTCTGGATCGCACCGCACAATGACCTTCGACACTGTCCTCTACCTGACAGCCCTGCCTAGCCTGTGGATTGGGGACTAGCGTCCCACGACCCGATGCGCGCGCCGCATTTCCATCCAGGGAGAATCCATGAAGAACCGCATTGTGAAACCGCTCGCGCTGGCCGTGGGCCTGGCCTTGTGCACCGGCGCGCTGGCCGCCCCCACAGGATCCTTCGATGTGAAGGAACTGGACGCCAGCAAGGGCGTCTGCAACGACTTCAACGGCTTCGTCAACGCGAAGTGGCTGGCCGCCAACCCCATTCCTGCCGATCGCACGCGCTGGGGTTCGTTCGACGCTCTGCGCGAGGGCAGCCTCAACGTGCAGCACAGCATCGTGGACAAGGCCGCCAAGGGCGCCGCCACCGCCAAGCCCGGTTCCATCGAGCAGAAGATCGGTTACTTCTACGCATCGGGCATGGACGAAGCCGCCATCGAAAAGGCCGGCTATGAGCCGATCAAGCCGGAGCTCGCACGCATCGATGCGCTGAAGAACAGCAAGGACGTCGTCGCGTACATCACCGACAGCTACGCCCGTGGCAACCCGGTGGCGTTCCGCTTCAACGGCAACGCGGACTTCAAGGATTCCAGCCGGCAGATCGCCTACACCAACCAGGGCGGACTGGGCCTGCCCACGGCCGACTACTACAGCAAGCCGGACTTCGAAAAGATCCGCACCGAATACGTGGCGCACATTGCCCGCACGCTGCAGCTGGTGGGCGTGAGCGAAGCCGATGCACAGAAGCAGGCAAAGGCTGTGATGGCATTCGAAACGCGCCTTGCCGCTGCGTCGCTGGTGCCCACGGAACTGCGCCAGCCGGAAAACCGCTATCACTACGTGAGCATCGCTGATGCCGACAAGGTGACGCCGCACTTCGAATGGGCCGCGTTCTTCAAGGCGCAGGGCGCGGATGTGAAGGAGGGCTTCTCGCTGTCGCAGCCCAAGTTCTTTGCCGAATTCGACAAGATGCTCGCCGACGTGCCGACGAGCGACTGGCAGGCCTACCTGCGCTTCCACGCCATCGACGCGGCATCGCCGTATCTCTCCACGCCGTTCCAGCAGGAAGACTTCGCGTTCAACGCGAAGACGCTCAACGGCCAGAAGGAAATGAAATCGCGCTGGAAGCGCACGCTCGACAGCGTGGAAGGCGGCATGGGCATGGCGCTGGGCCAGCTCTACGTGGCGCAGACCTTCTCGCCGGCGTCGAAGGCGCGCGCCGAGCAGCTCGTGGGCGACCTTCGCGCGGCGTACAAGAACCGCATCGAGAACCTGCCGTGGATGAGCGACGCTACCAAGAAGAAGGCGCTGGAAAAGTGGGCCACGTTTACGCCCAAGATCGGCTACCCGGACAAGTGGCGTGACTGGGCCGGCCTGGCCATTCCGGCCAGCAACAGCTACTTCCAGAACGTGGAAGCCTCCGACAAATTCAACTACGACTACATGGTCGCCAAGATCGGCAAGCCGGTGGACCGTACCGAATGGGGCATGACGCCGCAGACGGTAAACGCGTACTACAACTCGCTGAAGAACGAGATCGTGTTCCCCGCCGCCATCCTGCAGCCGCCGTTCTTCGACGCCAAGGCTGACGACGCCATCAACTACGGCGGCATCGGCGCCGTGATCGGCCACGAGATGGGCCACGGCTACGACGACCAGGGCAGCAAGTTCGACGCGCAGGGCAACAACGTCAACTGGTGGACCGACGAAGACCGCAAGGCCTTCGAAGCGCGCACCGACCTGCTCGCCGACCAGTTCAACCACTACGAAGCGCTGCCGGGCAAGTTCGTCAACGGCAAGCTGACCATGGGCGAGAACATCGGCGACCTCGGCGGCCTCAACGCGGCTTACGACGCGCTGCAGATGGCGCTGAAGCGCAACCCGGCCGAAGCGAAGAAGACGATCGACGGCTACACCGAAGACCAGCGCTTCTTCCTCAACTGGGGCCGCGTGTGGCGCGGCAGCATCCGTCCGGAAGCGCAGCTCACCCTGCTCAACACAGATCCGCACGCACCGGCTCAATTCCGCGCCATCGGTGCGCCGTCGAACATGCCGGCCTTCGCACAGGCGTTCCAGTGCAAGGCAGGCGACGCGATGGTGCGTTCGGCCGACAAGCAGGTGAAGATCTGGTAACGCTTCACGCCAGGTAGTAAAAACGAAAACGCCGCGGTCATGCCGCGGCGTTTTTTTGTTTGCGCTGCAAGGCTGCAGCCTTGCATCACATCAGCAGCTTGCGAACCTTCAACAGTGCGGTAATGAACGCATCAACCTCTTCGCGCGTGTTGTAGAACGCCAGGGAGGCGCGAAGCGTGGCGGGCACCTTGAAGAACTGCATCAGCGGATGCGCGCAATGGTGGCCCGAGCGCACGGCCACGCCCTGCAGGTCGAGCAGCGTGGCCAGGTCCGTGGCCTGTGCGCCTTCGATCAGGAAGGAGATGACCGGCTCCTTCTCCTTCGCCTCGCCGAACAGGCGCAGGCCGGGAATGTCGCGCAGGCGTTCGGTGGCGTAGCTCAGCAGCTGCTGTTCCCACGAATGGATGGCATCGAAGCCGATCGAATCGTAGTAGTCGATGGCGGCACCCACTCCGGCAAAACCGGCGATATTGGGCGTGCCCGCCTCGAACTTGTGCGGCGGCGCGGCGAAGGTGGTGCCTGAAAAGCTCACCTCGCGGATCATCTCGCCACCGCCGAAGAACGGCGGCATCGCTTCGAGATGCTCCTTGCGTGCCCACAGTCCGCCCGTGCCCGTGGGCGAGAGCATCTTGTGGCCGGTGAAAGCATAGAAATCGCAGCCCAGCGCCTGCACGTCCACCGGACGATGCGGCACGGCCTGTGAACCATCCACCACCAGCGGAATGCCACGCTTGCGGCATTCGCGGGCGATCTCGCGCACTGGGTTCACCGTGCCAAGCACGTTGGACACATGCGTGACGCAGGCCAGCTTCACGTCGGGCGTAAGCATCTCGATGTACTTCTCGACGATCAGCTCGCCGCGATCATCGATGGGCGCCGCCTTCACCGTAGCACCCGTGCGCGAGGCCACGATCTGCCACGGCACGATGTTGGCGTGATGCTCCATCACCGTGGTGAGGATGCTGTCGCCTTCCTTCAGGCGCGGCATCGCAAAACTGTAGGCGATCAGGTTCATCGCCTGGGTGGTGCCCGAGGTGAGGATCAGCTCGTTGCGCGAGGTGGCATTGATGAAGCGCGCAAGCTTGTCGCGCGCGCCTTCGTAGGCAGCCGTGGCTTCCTCGCCGAGCAGATGCACCGCGCGGGACACGTTGGCGTTGCGCAGCCGGTAATGCTGGTCCACTGCCTCGATCACGCTCAGCGGCTTCTGGCTGGTGTTGGCGTTGTCGAAGTAGATGAGCGGCTTGTCGTGCACGGTGCGCGACAGCAGCGGGAAATCGGCGCGGACGCGCTGCACGTCGAAGACGGTGGGGCTCGGCTGGGTCTGTGCGTTCATCGTGTTCGTTTCGCCTTGCTGTCGGGGCGCCGGTCAGGCGGAGGGCAATTGCGCCATCAGTCGTTCGTTGATGTGTTCGCGCAACCCTTCCTCGGGCAGCGATTCGAACACTGCGCGACAGAACGCCGCCGTGAGCATGGCGCGCGCTTCCGCCAACGGAATGCCGCGCGAGCGCAGGTAGAACAGCGAACGCTCGTCGAGTTGGCCCACGGTGGCGCCGTGCGCGGCCTTCACTTCGTCGGCGTAGATTTCGAGTTCCGGCTTGGTGTCGATCTCGGCCTGGCCGGAAAGCAGGAGATTCTTGCTGCTCAGGCTGGCGTCGCTGCCATCGGCGCCTTCGGCCACCACGATGGCGCCGCGGAACACGCCGCGCGAACGCTCGTCCGCCACGCCGCGCCACACGGATTCGGATGCGGTGTTGAGCGCCTGGTGGCGAATCGACATCTGCGTATCGACGTGCTGGCGACCACGCAGCGCAAACACGCCACGCGTATCCAGACGCGATGCATCGCCCGCCAGCGTCGCGTGCAGGTCATGACGTACCAGCGAGCCGCCAAGCTCCAGCGCATACAGCGCCGCGTGTGCTTGCGCATCCAACTGCACGCTGTCGTGGCGCACCAGCGTGCTGCCTTCGGAAACGTCCTGCAGCGCCACGTGACGCAGCTTGGCGCCCTGGCGCAGCACGATGTCGGTGACCTGCGTGCCCAGGTTCTGGTGCGCGCCGGCCGTGACGTGCTGTTCCACCAGCGACAATTCGGCGCCCTCGCCCAGTTCGATCACGTGACGCACGTGCCAGGCGAGCGCCTGTTCCGCCGTCGCACCGATGAAAAGCAGTCGCACCGTCTGCGTAATCTTTGCACCCGCTGCCACGCGCAGCACCACGCCATCGGCGGCAAGCGCCGCATTGAGGCGGGCGAAGACATCGCCGCCTTCGCGGTAGTGACGCGACAAGGCGAATCGCAGCGGCTCGGCATCACCCAGCAACGCTTTCGAGAGCGGCAGCAGGCTCAGGCCCGCAGGCAGCTGGTCGACGCGCGAGAGTTCCTCGCGGAACACGCCGTTGACGAACACCAGCAGCGGACCATCGATACCTGGCAGGGCAAAGCCATCGATATCGATGGCAAGCGTGGAAGCCTGCGCATCCGATGCAGCGAAGCGGCGCTGGCCAAGTGCGCGCAGGGCCGTGTACTTCCATGCTTCGGCGCGGCCATCAGGAAGGCCACCGCCCACGAAGGCATCGAGGTTCTCGCGGCGCGCGGCATCCAGCCAGCCGATACCGCTGCCCGGCAGCCGTGCCTGCGCGGCAGCTTCCATCAGCGATTCGACGAAAGGCGTGCGCTGGGCTTCGCTCATGCCGAGGCTCCGGTAAGCGCGGGATCCTTGTCGTTCACCCACGCGTAGCCCTGCGCTTCCAGCTTCAGCGCAAGCGTCTTGTCACCGCTTTCCACGATGCGGCCGTCGGCCAGCACGTGCACGAAATCCGGCTCGATGTAGTCGAGCAGGCGCTGGTAGTGCGTAATGACGAGGAAGCCACGCTCGGCCGAACGCAGCGCGTTCACGCCCTGCGCGACCTGCTTGAGCGCATCGATGTCGAGGCCCGAATCGGTTTCGTCGAGGATGGCCAGCTTCGGTTCCAGCACGGCCATCTGGAAGATCTCGTTGCGCTTCTTCTCGCCGCCGGAGAAACCTTCGTTCACCGCGCGATGCAGCAGCTCGTCGGAGATCTGCATGATCTTCAGCTTCTCGCGCACCAGCTTGAGGAACTGCATGGAGTCGAGTTCCTTCTCGCCCCGTTGCTTGCGCTGGGCATTGAGCGCGGCGCGCAGGAAGTAGGTGTTGTTCACGCCGGGGATTTCCACCGGATATTGGAACGCCAGGAACACGCCGGCAGCGGCGCGTTCTTCCGGTTCCAGCGCGAGCAGGTCGACGCCGTTGAAGGTAACCGAACCTTCCGTCACCTCGTAACCGTCACGACCGGAGAGCACGTTGCCGAGCGTGGATTTGCCGGCGCCGTTGGGGCCCATGATCGCGTGCACCTCACCCGGGTTCACGCTGAGCGTGAGTCCCTTGAGGATGTCCTTGCCCTCGACGCGGGCGTGCAGGTTTTCGATCTTCAGCATGACGGTTTCTTCAGTGGGCAACGCCGTAGCGCCGCGTGTTCAAAATAAGGATCGGATGCAGCGATGAAGGCGATCAGCCGACCGCGCCTTCCAGCGAGACTTCCAGCAGCTTCTTCGCTTCCACCGCGAATTCCATCGGCAGTTCGCGGAAGACCTGCTTGCAGAAGCCATCGACGATCATCGACACGGCGTCTTCCTCGCCGATGCCGCGGCTGCGGCAGTAGAACAGCTGGTCGTCGGAAATCTTCGAGGTGGTCGCCTCGTGCTCGACAATGGCGGTGGGATTCTTCACTTCCATGTACGGGAAGGTGTGCGCGCCGCACTTCTTGCCGATCAGCAGTGAGTCGCACTGCGTGTAGTTGCGCGCGCCTTCGGCGCCCTTCTCCACCTTCACCAGGCCGCGATAGCTGTTGCTGCTGCGGCCGGCGCTGATGCCCTTGGAGACGATCTTCGACTTGGTGCCCTTGCCGATGTGGATCATCTTGGTACCGGTGTCGGCCTGCTGGCGATGGTGCGTGAGCGCCACCGAGTAGAACTCGCCCACCGAGCGGTCGCCACGCAACACGCAGCTGGGATATTTCCAGGTGATGGCCGAACCGGTTTCCACCTGCGTCCAGGAAATCTTCGAGTCGTTGCCGCGGCAGTCGCCGCGCTTGGTGACGAAGTTGTAGATGCCGCCGACGCCGTTCTCATCGCCCGGGTACCAGTTCTGCACGGTGGAATACTTGATCTGCGCGCGTTCCAGCGCCACCAGCTCGACCACGGCGGCGTGCAGCTGGTTCTCGTCGCGCATCGGCGCGGTGCAGCCTTCGAGATAGGACACGTACGCATCGTCCTCGCACACGATCAGCGTGCGCTCGAACTGCCCGGTGTTGATGGCGTTGATGCGGAAGTACGTGGACAGCTCCATCGGGCAACGCACACCCTTGGGGATGAACACGAAGGAACCATCGGAGAACACGGCCGAGTTCAGCGCGGCGAAGAAGTTGTCGCCCACCGGCACCACGCTGCCGAGGTACTTCTGCACCAGCTCGGGATGTTCGCGGATCGCTTCGCTCATCGAGCAGAAGATCACGCCGGCTTCGGCCAGCTCCTTGCGGAAGGTGGTGCCCACGGAGACGGAGTCGAACACCGCATCCACCGCCACGCCCGCGAGCTTGGCGCGCTCATGCAGCGGCACGCCGAGCTTGTCGTAGGTTTCCAGCAGTTTCGGATCGACTTCATCCAGCGACTTCGGGCCAGACTTTGGCGCGGCGTAGTAGCTGATGGACTGGTAATCGATCGGCGTAAGGTTCAACTTCGCCCAGTCGGGCATGGGCATGGTGAGCCAGTGGCGATACGCCTTGAGGCGCCACTCGGTCATCCACTCCGGCTCCTTCTTGAGCGCGGAGAGCTGACGCACGATGTCTTCGGACAAACCGGCCGGCAGGTAGTCGGTTTCGATGTCCGTGACGAAGCCGGCTTCGTAGCGACGGCCCAGCGCTTCGGCCACTTCGGCGTTGTCGCGAAGTGTCGTGGCGGTAAGGTCGCTGCGTTCGGTGGTTTCGGTGGTCATGGTCGTATTCGTGTCGTCGTGGGCGGTCGTCATGGATGGCCTGCGGTCATCCGATCAGGTTGGCGTCGATGCGACGACTGGGTGGTTTGAGCATGTCGGACAGGCTGACGGCGCGAAGCGCGCTGTCGACCACGCTGTTGACGTGTTGCCAGTTGGAACGTACGCCGCACAGCGATTCGCGCTCGCACTGGCCTTCGGCAAGACTGCATTCGGTCATCCCGATGGGACCTTCCAGCGCTTCCACGATCTGCGCCAGGGTGATGTCCCCGGCCGGCCGCGCCAGGCGGTAGCCGCCGTTGACGCCGCGGAAGGACTCCACCAGCCCGGCGTGACCCAGCGACTTCAGCAGCTTGCTCACGGTGGGCAGCTCCAGGCGCGCCTCATCGGCGATCTGCGCCGTGCTGAGCACGTCGTCAGGATGGGCGGCGATGCAGGTCATCACCACGGTGGCGTAGTCGGTGAGTCGGCTGACGCGGAGCATGGGGGAATCGGCCAGGGAGACGGCGGGGAATCGGTACCAAAATGGTACTGATTAATGGCCGTGGGGTCAAACCGCGGCGATGCACCAAAAGCGGGATTTGAGAGACCGGATCTGCTCTTTTTCCGGGCAACGGCGCGACTATCGGGATCCCGAGCGATCCCCTCTCCCTACCGTCATCCCCGCGAAGGCGGGGATCCAGTGACTTTCGTTCTCCGCTAACTCGTTGAAAGGCGCTGGATTCCCGCCTTCGCGGGAATGACGGTGAGGGAGCGCGCAGAGCCTCGGATGGGCCATGGCACGCATCCTGCTGCACCGCGACATATCGACCGCACGGGGAGCGTTGGGGATGAAGTGGATTACGGCCATCATCAAACCGTTCACGCTGGACGATGTCCGGCAGGCACTGACCGAGGTGGGCGTGACGGGCATGACCGTCACAGAGGTGAAGGGGTTCGGTCGCCAGCATGGGCACACCGAGTTGTATCGGGGAGCGGAGTATGTGGTCGATTTCCTGCCCAAGCTGAAGCTTGAGGTGGCCGTGGCGGATGAGCAGCTCGAGCGGGCCGTGGAAGCCATCGTCGGCGCCGCGCGCACCGGCAAGATCGGCGACGGCAAGGTGTTCGTGAGCGAGTTGGAACAGGCCATCCGCATTCGCACGCAGGAGGTCGACGTCGATGCGCTTTGAGCTCAAGACCTCGCGTCCGCTGCTGACTTTCATCGGCTTGCTGGTCACCTCGCCCGCGTGGGCACAGGCCGCTGCGCCCACGCACATCGACAGTGGCGACACCGCGTGGATGCTCACCGCCACCGCGCTGGTGCTGCTGATGACCCTCCCTGGCCTCGCGCTGTTCTACGGCGGCATGGTGCGCGCGAAGAATCTGCTGTCGGTGCTGATGCAGTGCTTCGCCATCACGGCGATGGTGTCGGTGCTGTGGATGGTCTACGGCTATTCGCTGGCCTTCAGCACGGAAGGCATGCAGGCGGGCGTGACCAATCTGCACTCGTTCATCGGCGGATGGGATCGCACTTTTCTGGCCGGGCTCAAACCCGACTCGCGCTACCAGACGGTGCCAGAAAGCGTGTTCGTGATGTTCCAGCTTACCTTCGCCATCATCACGCCCGCACTCATCATCGGTGCGTTCGCCGAACGCATGAAGTTCAGCGCGCTGCTGTGGTTCAGCGGGCTGTGGCTCACCATCGTCTACCTGCCGGTGGCGCACATGGTGTGGAGCGGGCCCGGTTCGTTCCTTGGCGACCTGGGCGTGCTCGATTTTGCGGGCGGCACGGTGGTGCACATCAACGCAGGTATTGCGGGCCTGGTGGCGTGCCTGGTCATCGGCAAGCGCCGCGGCTACCCGAACGTGCCGATGCCGCCGCACAACCTCGGTTACACGGTGATGGGCGCGAGCCTGCTGTGGCTGGGCTGGTTCGGCTTCAATGCGGGTTCGGCAGTCGCGGCCAACGGCAGCGCAGGCATGGCCATGCTGGTGACGCAGATCGCCACGGCCGCCGCCGCGCTGGGCTGGCTGGCCATCGAATGGATCGTGCATGGTCGGCCCAGTGTGCTGGGCATCGTTTCCGGTGCGGTCGCGGGCCTTGTCGCCGTCACGCCCGCGGCTGGCACGGCCGGGCCGGGCGGCGCGCTGGTGCTTGGTCTCATCGCGGGTGTTGTCTGTTTCTTCAGTGCCACGCGCCTCAAGCACAAGCTCGGCTATGACGACTCGCTGGATGTGTTCGGCGTGCACGCCATCGCCGGCATCATCGGCGCCCTGCTCACCGGCCCGCTGGCCTCGCCCAAGCTCGGCGGCTTCGGCACGGTGGAATCGCTGTTCGGACAATTGTGGATACAGGCCAAGGGTGTGGGCTTCACCGTGGTGTGGAGCGCCGTGCTGAGCCTCGTGATCCTCAAGCTGATCGACTGGACGCTGGGCCTGCGCGTGGACGACGAGCAGGAGCAGGTGGGCCTGGATCTCTCGCTGCACGAAGAGAAGGCATACAACCTGTCGTAAACGTTGACCCGCTTCCTCTTCCGCAGGGGAGAGGAAGCGGGCCGCAGGAGCCGGTAAGCTGCGCACATCGCCACCCGCAGCACACCATGACCACCGCCCCTGACCGCGCCGCCGCTCGCCTCGCCTGGACCCGCTCCGCCCTCGGCGACGCCACGCTCACCCTCGCATCCGCCTCGTCCGACGCCAGCTTTCGCAGCTATTGGCGCACGCATCACGCCGGCAAAAGCTGGGTGGTGATGGATTCGCCGATCGCGCAGGAAGACCCGCGTCCGTGGCTGGCCATCGGTGAGCGACTCGCCGCTGCAGGCCTGCATGTGCCGGCGGTGTACGCCAAGGATCTGGAGCAAGGCTTCCTGCTGATCGAGGATCTCGGCACGCAGCTCTATCTGCCTGCGTTGAACGACGACAACGCCGATCGTCTCTACGGCGACGCGATGGACGCGCTGCTGCTGATGCAGACGCGCATGGACCACGCCGATCTGCCGCTGTTCGATCACCCGCGCCTGGTGAGCGGGTTGGAGGTTATGCCCGAGTGGTTCCTCGGCAAGCATCTTGGCTACACGCCGACGTGCGGCGAATGGGACGTACTGGAAGCCGCCTTCAGCGTGATCATCCGCAACGCGCTCGAACAGCCTCGCCGGTTCGTGCATCGCGATTACCACAGCCGCAACCTGCTCATCGTCGATAGCAACAATCCCGGCATCATCGATTTCCAGGGCGCACTCTCCGGCCCGATCACCTACGACCTCGCCTCGCTGCTGCGCGATGCCTACATCGTGTGGCCGCGCGAACGCGTGGAAGGCTGGGTGGAGTCGTACCGGCAGCGCCTGCTCAAGGCGAACGTGATCGATGAAAAAGTCGGCCGCGAACGTTTCCTGCGCTGGTTCGACCTGACCGGCCTGCATCGCCACATCCGCGTGCTCGGCCAGTTCTATCGCCTGTGGTATCGCGATGGCAAACCGGGCTACCTTGCCGACGTGCCGCGCGTGTATCACTACGTGGTGTCGGTGGCGGAACGCTATCCCGAACTGACGGATTTCGTGGCGCTGCTGAAGCAGCACGCGGAAGGTCGCGACCTCACGCAGGTGGTCGCTGCATGAGGCACGCCATGATCTTTGCCGCTGGCCTCGGCGAGCGCATGCGGCCGCTCACCGACCGCACGCCCAAGCCCTTGCTGGAAGCCGGCGGCAAGCGCCTGATTGAATGGCATCTGGAAAAACTCGCCGCGATCGACGTGCGCTACGTGGTGATCAACACCTCGCACCTGGCCGCTCAATTTCCCGATGCACTGGGCGACGGTTCACGCTGGGGCCTGCGCATCCGCTACGCCTACGAAGGCCCTACGCCGCTGGAAACCGGTGGCGGCATGCTCAATGCCCTTCCCTTGCTGGGCCCCGAACCGTTCATCGTGATCAGCGCAGACGTGTGGACCGATGCCGACTTCGCGTTGCTGCCTGCGGAACCCAGGGGCGTCGGCCATCTGTTGATGGTGAACAACCCGCCTCATCACATCCACGGCGATTTCGCGCTCGACACGCAAGGCGTGATCCACGACGACAGCAGCGCGCCCCGTCTCACCTATAGCGGCATCGGCGTGTTTCGACGCGAAATGCTGGACCGCTGGCACGACGTCGTCCGCGATACCGGCGCAGAACAGTTGCCTCCCCGCTTCAAACTGAGACCGTTGTTCGAACGTGCCATGGCCCAGGGCCAACTTACAGGCAGCCACTATCAAGGCGCCTGGACCGACGTCGGCACGCCGCAGCGCCTGCAGGAGCTCGACGAACGTCTGAGCCGCTGAGGCAGCCCGGCGAAAGGTAGCCTGCGCAAAATCCTGCCTGTTGGATGCGGCCGGATCACGGCGGTATCCTGAATTGCCCGGTTCCGTAGCGCCCCGCTCCACTTTCCGCCTGCAGAGCCGACTAGCAACCCGCAAGGTGTCGACGATGTCCGAACTGTGGTCCCATCTGGTCAGCTGGTTCGCCAGCCATGGCGTGCTGCCGGTGCTGCAGTTCCTGCACCTGGAAGGTCTCGCCGGCGATCCGAACGACATCTCCGCGTCGCTGCTGATCGCCGCTTTTCAGCTCTGCGTGATCGGGCTCATCTTCCGTCCGCTGGAAAGCGTGGTCCCAGCGGAAAAGTGGGAGCACCGCAAACTCACCAAGGTCGACTTTCAGTACACCGTGTTGATGCTGGTCGGCATCTTCCCGATCTTCAGCTATCTCATCCTCACGCCCATCGCCAATTACTTCGGCGGCCCGGATACCGGCCCCGGCGATGCCAGCGCCTCGCCGCTCGCCATCACCCACTGGGTGCCGTGGCTGAAGCAGCATCCGTGGCTGCTGTTCGGCTGCTACTACGTGGTCTACGACCTCGTGTACTACTGGATGCATCGCCTGCAGCACGCGCTGCCGTGGTGGTGGGCGCTGCACAGCATGCACCACAGCACGCGCCAGATGAGCTGCTGGACCAACGACCGCGGCAGCCTCATCGACGGCTTCATCCAGTCGATGATCCTCGCCACCGTCGGCATCGTGATGGGCGTGGACCCCGAACAATTCGCGTGGCTCGTGCTGATGGGCGAACTGGTGCAGAACTTCTCGCACGCCAACGTGCGCATCGCCTTCGGCCCCGTGTTCAACCGCGTGCTGGTCTCGCCCAAGTTCCACCGCCTGCACCACATGCTGGTGGACCCCACCCGGCCCAACCTGCACAACTGCAACTTCGGCCAGGTGTTCTCCATCTGGGACGTGATCTTCGGCACCGCGCTATACAACGAACCGCTGCGCCCCACCGGCGTGGGCGATCCGATGGTGGACGACGACAACAACCGCAATCTTGTCGGCCTGCACTGGAATGCGGCCAAGCGCTTCTGGGGCGCGGTGCGTCGACTCGAAGGCTGGAAGTTTGGCGAGGTGGCGTTTGGGCCGGACTATCGTCCGATTCCCGTCGATCAGTTGGACCTGCACGGGTTGGCGCATCACGTGATGCAGCCGGCGCGGACACCGGAGAAACCTACGCCCGGCGTTCCCGCTGCGAACGAATCTGCCGAACCGGCCTGATCTCTCTCGCCGCCGCTTATAAGATGGCCGCTCCGCGTGCTTGTTCCCGGCTTGCGCCGGGGGCGGTTATTGCACAGGTATCACTCAGGCGTAGAAGGATTCGGATGGAGCTCAAGTCGGAAGTCTGGGATCGTGTCATGGAGTTCGCATCCCTACTGGCGCAAGAAGACCAGCTCCAAAAGTTCTGGATCAACTACAACGCGCTGAAAGATTACTGTGAAGCCCAGAGCCGGGATGGCTATGACCATCCGTTCCTGTGGGAGAGTCTTGCGGATTTCACCATCGATGATCGCGCCGCTATACCGCTCTATACGCGGGCGCTCTCTCGAGCCCAGGGCGACGAAGCGCGCGCATATCGTGTTTCGATCAGGTTCGCGCTGGCAGAACGCCATAAAAACATTGGCGAGGACGAACTGGCGCGCCAATACGCCATCGAAGCTGATGATGAGGCTAAGCATATCGACGACCTTGAACTGCGTCGCCAGATAAGCAAATTCCTGCTTTCCGAGTAAGTCTCGCTTCGACTTGCTTTGGACAAGCCACGCGACGGTTCGCCGGTGCAATTTTCAGCTAGACGCGGCACAAAAAAGCCCGGGAAATCCCGGGCCTTTTTTATCCATCGATGCCACGCGCCGCTTACGGCCGACGCGCCAGCTCCGGATTTTCCTTGGTCTTGGGCATCAGGTCCTGCTTGGACACGCCCAGCCACAGCAGGATCGGGCTTGCCACGAAGATGGACGACAGCGTACCCACCAGGATACCGATCAGCATGGTGATGGCGAAGCCATGCACGGCCGGGCCGCCGAAGAAGTACAGCGCGGCCATGGTGATCGCGGTGAACAGCGCGGTGATGATGGTTCGCGACAGCGTGTTGTTGATCGAGCGGTTGAGGATCTCTTCCGGCTCGGCCTTGCGGGCCAGGCGGAACAGTTCGCGCACGCGGTCGAACACCACCACCTTGTCGTTGATCGAGTAACCGATCACCGCCAGCACCGAGGCAAGCACCGTCAGGTCGAACTCGCGCTGCATGAGCGCGAAGATGCCCACAGTGATCAACGCGTCATGTGCTTCGGTGGCAATGGCCGCCACCGCAAAACGCCATTCGAAGCGAATGCCGAGGTACAGGCCAATGCCCACGATCACCACGATGGCCGCCAGGATGCCGTCGCTGCGCAGCTCCTCGCCCACGGCGGAACCCACGTAGTCGCGGCTCTTGAGCTTGGCATCGGGGCGCGCCACCTGCAGCGTCTTGGTGACGTCATCGGCGATCTTGTCCAGGTTCACCTTGCCGCCGTTGTCGACGCCCGACTTCGGATCGTCCTTCGGCTGCAGGCGGATGGACACTTCCTTGGTACCGCCCAGGCTCTGCACCAGCGCGTGCTCCATGCCGCCCTTCTCAAGGGCATCACGCACTTCGCCAACCTGCACCGCGTTGTCGTAATCCACCACCAGCGACACGCCGCCGGTGAAGTCCAGGCCGTAGTTGAGTCCCTTCACCGCGATAAGCGTGATGGACGCGATCATCAGCAGGATGGCGATGCCCACGCTGATCTTCCTCATGCCGAGGAAGTTCACGTTTGCGTTGTGATTGAAAATTTCCATCTGTGTCTCTTCCTCAGACCGACAGCGTCTTGAGCTTGCGATGACCGTGGATCAGCGCGGTGATGGCATGCGTCACGGTGACCGAGGTGAACATCGAGGTCAGGATACCGATCAGCAGCGTCACGCCGAAGCCCTTGATCGGGCCTGAGCCCATCGTGGTCAGTGCGAGTGCGGCGATAAGGTGGGTGACGTTGGCGTCGAGAATGGTCGCCCACGCCTTGTCGTAACCGGCGCGGATCGCGGCGTGCGGCGAGGAGCCGTTGCGCAGTTCTTCGCGAATGCGTTCGCAGATGAGCACGTTCGCGTCGATCGCCATACCCAGCGTGAGCACGATACCGGCAATGCCCGGCATGGTGAGCGTCACGCCCACGGCCGACATCACCGCGATCAGGATCACCAGGTTGAAGAACAGCGCCACGTCGGCCACCAGGCCGAAGAGCTTGTAGTAGAACGCAGCGGCCAGCAGCACCAGCGCAAGACCGAGCGTCACGGCGCGCAGTCCCTTGGCGATGTTGTCCTGACCCAGGCTGGGACCGATCACGCGTTCCTCGACGATGTCCACCGGCGCGGCCAGCGAACCACCTTTCAGCAGCAACGCGAGGTCGGACGCTTCCTTCGGGCTGCGCAGGCCGGTGGTCTGGAAGTTCTTGCCGAACACGCCGTTGATGGTGGCGTAGTTGATCACTTCTTCCGTGACCTTCGGCGTGCGCACTTCCTTGCCGTCGACGATCTTGGTGTCGACCACGCGCTCCACGTACACCACACCCATCGGCTTGCCGACGTTGCCGGTGGTGAAGTCGAGCATCTTCTTGGCGCCAGCCGCGTTGAGCGTCACCGACACTGCCGGGCTGCCGCTCTGCTGGTCGAAGCTGGACGAGGCATCCACCAGCTGGTCGCCGGTGACGATGATGTTCTTGCTCAGCAGGTACGGGCGGCCGTCGCGATCCTTGTAGAGGCGCGCGTCGGGCGGAACGATGCCCGTGCGGGCAGCGTCCACGGCCTGCTGCGGCGTGCCGTAGCCGGAACGGTATTCCAGCGTGGCCACGGCACCGATGATCTTCTTGGCTTCGGCGGTGTCCTGCACGCCGGCCAGCTCGACCACGATGCGGCTGTCGCCCTGCTGCTGGATGATCGGCTCGGACACACCCAACGCGTTGATACGGTTGCGCAGCGTGCCAAGGTTCTGGCGAATGGTGTTGAGCGAGAGCTCACGCGCCTTGTCCGGACGAACCACCGCATTGAGCGGGAAACGATCGCCGGTGGGGCTCGCGTCCGTCACCGACAGGTCCGGATAGTCCGCGGCAATGGCATTGGAGGCAGCCACGCGGTCTTCGGCGCTCTTGAGCACCACCGACACGCCCTGCCCGCGCTGCGCGTTGCGCACCACCGAGTCGTAACGGATGTTCTTTTCGCGCAGCAGGCTGCGGATGTCGTCCGCATAGCGCGTTTCCTGCTTGTCGATCACGTCGTTCTGATCGACCTGCATGAGGAAGTGCACGCCGCCCTGAAGGTCGAGACCCAGCGGCATCGACTTGGCGCCGATGGCATTCAACCAATGCGGCACCGTGGACTTCAGGTTGAAGGCCACCGTGTAGTCGTCGCCCAGCGATGCCTTGATGGCGTCGGCCGCGCTCTTCTGCACGTCGGCATTGGCGAAGCTGGCGAGCAGATGATCGCCATTGAGCTCGACACCGGTGCTGGCGACGTTGGCCTTCTTCAGCGCGTCGGTGACCTTTTGTTCGAGCGCCTGATCAACCGTGCCATTGCGGTTGGCCGTGATCTGCACGGCAGGCACCGGCAGGAACACATTGGGCAACGCATAGACAATGCCGAGCACCAATACGATGGCGACCAGCGCATATTTCCAGCGTGGAAAATCACTCATGCCTTGAATCCGTCAAAAGCCGCGGCAGAGGCAGCCGCGGCGAGCAATGCATCGTGTGGAACCGGAGCCCCTCCGCCCCGGCAAGTCGTCAGGACGACTTCAGCGAGCCCTTGGGCAGGACCTGCTGCACGGCGCCCTTCTGCACCTTGATCTTCACGTTCGGGGCGATCTCGACCGTGATGAAGCTCTCACCGATCTCTTCCACCCGGCCGGCAATGCCGCCGTTGGTGACCACTTCGTCGCCCTTGGCCAGAGCCGAGAGCATGGCGCGATGCTCCTTCTGGCGCTTCATCTGCGGACGGATCATGACGAAGAACATGACCACCAGCAGCAGGATCGGCAGGGCCAGGCCCACCAGGGGATTTCCCCCGGGAGCGGCTGCGGGAGCGGCCTGGGCAATCACGTAGGACATCGGAAAGGTCATCAGCTCGTCTCGCAAGTAGCGGTATCGGCAGGGTTTTCTGCCAACACCTGATAAAAGATCGTGGATTATGCCACGCGCCCCCGGCCCCTGCATGCGCCGCAAGGCCCGCCCGTGAAGGGTTCTGGCGTCGCGAGGCGTGGATTGCAAGGGACTGGACCGGGGAAGGAGGGCAAGGTTCCCCGGATACCACTACGGCTGCGCCAACCGGTCGCCATTCCGGCACAGCCCGAAGGCACACGCTACTTCGTCATTCCGGCGCCCCTCATCGTCGAAGCCTCAGTCCGACACCCCACCCGCCCTGCGCGCATAAAACTCCGCCACAAAGTCCTCCAGCTTCCCCTCCGCAATCGCCCCGCGCAGCCCCGCCATCAAACGCTGGTAGTGACGCAGGTTGTGCATGGTGGCGAGCTGGCTGCCGAGGATCTCGTTGCAGCGATCGAGGTGGCGCAGGTACGCGCGGCTGAAGCCGTTGCTGCAGGCGTAGCAGTCGCAGCCTTCCTCGATCACGCGGGTGTCGAGCGCGAACTTCGCGTTGCGGATGCGCACCGTGCCTTCATCCGTGAAGAGGAAGCCGTTGCGTGCGTTGCGCGTGGGCATCACGCAATCGAACATGTCGATGCCGCGGCGCACCGCTTCCACGATGTCTTCCGGACGGCCCACGCCCATCAGGTAGCGCGGCTTGTCCTGCGGCAACAGCGGCACGGTGAAGTCGAGCGTGTGGTTGCGCTCGGCTTCCGGCTCGCCCACGGCGAGGCCGCCCACGGCGTAACCGTCGAAGCCAATGTTCACCAGGCCTTCGGCCGAGCGGCGGCGCAGGTTTTCGTACACGCTGCCCTGCACGATGCCAAACAGCGCGTTGGGATTCTTCAGGTCATCGAACGCGCGACGCGAACGCTCCGCCCAGCGCAGGCTCAGCTCCATCGAGGTGGAAGCCACCTTCTCCGTCGCGGGATACGGCGTGCACTCGTCGAAGATCATCGCGATGTCCGAATCGAGCACCTTCTGGATGCGCATCGATTCTTCCGGCGACAGGAACACCTTCGAGCCATCCACCGGCGACGCGAAGGCCACGCCTTCCTCGGTGATCTTGCGCTTGTGCGCCAGCGAGAACACCTGGAAACCGCCCGAATCCGTGAGGATGGGCTTGTCCCAGCCGATGAACTTGTGCAGGCCGCCGAACCGTTCCACCACCTCGAGGCCGGGGCGCAGGAACAGGTGGAAGGTGTTGCCCAGGATGATCTCGGCGCCGATCTCGCGGATGTCCCGCGGCGTCATCGCCTTCACCGAGCCATAGGTGCCCACGGGCATGAAGGCCGGCGTTTCCACCGTGCCGCGGTCGAACGTGAGACGGCCACGGCGGGCCGCGCCATCGGTGGCCTGGATGTCGAAAGTCAGGGAAGTCATCCGACGATTATCGCCTGTTTCGCGCTTTGGCGCTTTTTCGCTGGACGCGGGACTCCGCTGACGCCGGGCCGGTCTCACGTTGCTCGTCATTCCGGCGTAGGCCGGAATCCAGTGCGAGTGTGATGGCTTGTTGCGGAAAGCATATTCAGCCCTTCGCGATAGCCGGCTCCTGAGGCTCTGGATTCCGGCGTGCGCCGGAATGACGAGCGAAGAAACTCAGCCTCGCGGCAAAATCAACATCGCATCGCCATACGAGAAGAAGCGGTACTTCTGCTCCACCGCGTGCCGATACGAACCGAGCATGAAGTCGCGCCCCGCCAGCGCCGACACCAGCATCAACAGCGTCGACTGCGGCAGATGGAAGTTGGTCAGCAGTCCATCGATGCTGCTGAACTTGTAACCGGGGAAGATGAAGATCTGCGTTTCGCCCGCGAACGGCTGCAGCTCGCCGTCGCGCACGGCGCTTTCCAGGGCACGCACCACCGTGGTGCCCACCGCGATGACACGACCGCCCGCCGCACGCGTGCGGCGAATCTGCTCCACCAGGCTCGCGCCCACGTTGAGCCATTCGCGGTGCATCTGGTGATCCTTGATGTCATCCGCGCGCACGGGCTGGAACGTGCCTGCGCCCACGTGCAGCGTCACGTAGCCGAACTGGATGCCGCGCTCGCGCAGCGTCGCCAGCATCGTTTCGTCGAAATGCAGGCCAGCCGTGGGGGCGGCCACCGCACCAGGCTCGCGTGCGAACACCGTCTGGTAGCGCTCCATGTCGCTCGCATCAGCATGACGCGCGATATACGGCGGCAGCGGCATCTCGCCCAGCTTCAACAGCAGGCGCTCCAGCGGCTCGGGCGACTCGAAGCGCAGGCGGAAGAACGATTCGTCGCGCCCCAGCACCACCGCATGGCTGCCGTCGGCCAGTTCGATGCGACCGCCCTCTTTCGGCTTCTTGCTCACGCCCAGTTGTACGGTGGCTTCGTGCGCGCCGGTGACGCGCTCGATCAGGATTTCCACCTGGCCACCGGTGTCCTTGCGCCCGTACAGGCGCGCCGGCAACACGCGCGTGTCGTTGAAGATCAGCAGGTCGCCTTCGCGCAGGAAATCCGGCAGCTCGCGGAACATACGGTCCTGGCGCGATTGCGCATCCACATCGAGCACCAACAAACGGCTCGCCGAACGTTCGGCCAACGGCGCCTGCGCGATCAGCTCGGGCGGCAACTCAAAATCGAAATCGGTCTTCTTCACGGCGGGAGTCTGGCGTCGAATAGGCCATTATCGCGCAAAGTGCCGACCGGGGCCGGAAAAAGCAGAGGCCGCCTGAAAACGCAGCTTCTTGGCTACAGCCAACCCTTCTGCCGAGCCAGGCGATACGCCTCGATGCGGTTGGCCGCGCCAAGCTTGCCGATGGCTTCGGACAGGTAATTGCGCACGGTGCCATGCGAGAGGTTGAGCTGTGTGGCGATGTCGTTCGCCGACTGCCCTTCGCCGGCTAGGCGCAGTACCTGGCGTTCGCGGTCATTGAGCGGATCAGCTTCGGACCACGCTTCGAGCGCCAGCTGCGGATCGATGGCACGTCCACCGCGATGGACCATGCGCAGCGCTTCGGCGAGATTCTCCGCCGGCGCATCCTTCAGCAGGTAACCGGAGACACCGGCATCGAGCGCGCGGCGCAGGAAGCCCGGGCGCGCAAACGTGGTCACGATGATCACCTTGATCGGCAGCTCATGGCGCTGGATGCGCTGCGCCAGTTCCAGCCCGGTCAGTCCAGGCATCTCGATGTCGGTGACGAGCACGTCGGGTTTCACGCGTTGCAGGTCGCGCCATGCCGCTTCGCCGTCCGGCGCCGAACCAAGCACCTCGATGTCGCTTTCGAGGTTGAGCAGCGCGGACAACGCACCGCGCACCATCGCCTGGTCTTCGGCCAGCAATACACGAATCATGCAGCACTCCTGTTGTTCAACACGATGGACGGTTCCTCCTGCGGAAGCTCCGACGCTTTTTCCTTGCCCATGGGCACGGTGACCGTCAGCACCGTGCCGCGACGCAGCGGCGAATCGATCTGCAGGTTGCCGCCCAGGGCGCGCACGCGTTCGCGCATGCCGCTCACGCCGTTGCCGTGCGCGCTCAGGCCGCCGCAACCGTCGTCGCTGATCTGCATCTGGAAACTGTGCTTGTCGATGGTGAAGTCCACCCGCGCCGCGCTGGCCCTGGCGTGGCGGTGGATATTGGTCACGGCTTCGCGCAACACCAGCGCCAGGGGCGCTTCAAGTTGCGCGGAGAGATGAGCCTCGCACGGCAAGCTGCCGCTGAAGGCCACGCCCGAGGCCTCCAGCATCAGGCGTGCCGACACCAGCTCCGCCGCGAGATCGCCGCGCCGCATACCCGTCACGGCGGTGCGCACTTCCGCCAAGGCATGGCGCGCTACGCGTTCGACTTCTTCCATCTCGCGCTGCGCACGCTCGGGGTCGATCAGCGCGAGCTTGCGTGCGAGTTCGGATTTGAGCGCCACCAGCGACAGCGTGTGGCCGAGCAGATCGTGCAGGTCGCGACCGATGCGTTCGCGCTCGGCCAGCGTGGCCAGGCGGCGAACTTCCTCCTGCGACAGGCGCAGCGCCACGTCCCTGCGCTGATTGTTCATGCGCAGGAAATGGCCGAAGCCCGAGGTGAGCGACACGAAGCCGATCAGCAGCATGATCCACGGCGAGGCATGCAGCTCGTAGGCGACGATGGCCGTGGGGATGGCCAGGATCGCCAGCGCCGTCAACCAGCGACGCAGCGACGACAGATAGGCAAAGCACATCGCCGACGACACCACGTAGCCCATCGCCACGCCGTTGTACGGCCACACGAGCCAGCCGAGCACGGCGATGGCGGCGGCGTACCCGGCGAGGTAGCGATAAGGCGCCGTGTACACCTTGAAGTGGAAATACAGATACAGCGGCGCCGAGATCAGCGTGGGCACCAGCCAGCGCGTCCAAACGGCCTTGGGGTCGGCCATGGGACCGATGATCAATGCGGCGACCCACACGAGGTTCGCCATCGCCTCCCAACGCAGATAGCTGGGCGAGCCCAGCTTGCCGAGCAGGGAGTCGGGATGCGGCTTGAGCCAGTTGTTCATGTCGCGTGCCGCTCCTGTGGAGGCCAGCTTGCCGCTACCGCATCCGGTGCCTGCCCGCTCGCGCCCGCATCACGCAGCATCGGCCGCGACCGCAGCGGCACGGTGATGTGCAGCCGCGTGCCTTGACCCACTGGCGATACGACCTCCAGCGTGCCACCCAATGCACGCACGCGTTCGTGCATGCCCTTGAGGCCATTGCCATGCGCGTCGATGCCGCCGCGTCCGTCATCCTCGATGCTCAGCTTCAAGGCCTGGTTGCTGATCGCCGTGGACACGCGTGCGTGGCTGGCGCGCGCATGCCGGGCGATGTTGGTCACGGCCTCACGCAGTACCAGCGCCAGTCCGCGCTCCACATCCACGGGCAACGAAGGCGGCAGCGCGCTGCATTCGAAAGAGACCACCGAGGCTTCCAGCATCAGCCGGGCCGCCGCCAGTTCCGCGGCCAGATCCGTGGCGCGAATGCCGGATACCGCGATGCGAACTTCCGACAGCGCATGACGCGCCACGCGCTCGGCTTCGGCCATTTCGCGCTTGGCGGCTTCGCTGTCGCGGTCGAACAACTTGCGCGAGAGCTCCAGCTTCAAGGTGATCAGTGACAGCGTGTGCCCCAGCAGATCGTGCAGGTCGCGGCCGATGCGTTCGCGTTCGGCAAGCGCCGCAAGGCGTCGCACTTCGTCGTGCGAGAGGCGCAGCTCGGCCTCCTTCTCCTCGCTGAGGCGCTCCGCGTGCACCACCAGGCCCACGATGATCGACGTAACCGGAATCCACACCACCGCCTGCCACGCGTAATGCAACAGCGATACTTCGGCGATGAGCATGAGGTTGAGGATCACCAGCAGGCCCATATAGCTGCGCAGCGGCATGCGACAGCTGCGCAGCATGATGGTGCCGTAGACGAAATAGGTCAGCCCGCTGGGATACCAGGGCAACAGCAGCATCGACATGGCCACCAGCGTCAGCGCGAAATAGCGCGACCGCCGGCGCGAGGACACGCAGCACTGCGCATACAGCAGCAGGAACAGCGGATAGCTCAGCAGCGTCAGCAGCGCCCAGCGCAAGGTGTAGTGGTCGAACGCCGGGATCACGAACACCCAGACGGACCACAGCAGATGGATGGCATCCACCCACGGCGACTTGCCCTTCTGCAGCCCGATGGCCACCAGGGAGTCTGGCGCAGGCGTAAACCAAGCTCGTAGCCACTGATGCACCGTGCCCATCTCCCCGTGATCCGGCTGCCCGTGGTGCATGCTACTTCAACCGACGCGACGCAGGCGGCGTGCCGCCAGCAGGAAGAAGCCCGCGCCATAGGCCACCAATATCAGCACATGCGGCCAGGCCTGCGAACGGCCCAGGCCCAGCGAACCCAGGGCGAGCTGCTGCAGATGCGCGCTCGGCCAGATCGGCGCGATTTGCTGCAACACCGAGGGAAGCGCCGAAAGCGGAATCCACAGGCCCGACAGGAACGACATGGGCAGGTAGATGAGGTTGATCACGCCCGGCGCGCCCTGCCCTTTCACCAACGTGCCGACCAGCATGCCCATGGCGCAGAACGGCAGCACGCCCAGCATGCCGGTGACCAGGAACACCAAAGCATGCACTGCGCCAAGCTGCACGTGTGCCAGCGTCACCGCCAGCACGAGCAACAACAGCATCACTACGCCAGCGGCCAGCATCGCCATCACCATCTTGCCGAGCAGGTAGGCGACGGGCGGCATAGGCATCGCGCGCTTGAGCGTGAGCAACCCGTTCTCGCGTTCCAATGCCAGCGATACGCCGAAACCGAACAGGCCCGGACTCATCACACCGAACACGCCATAGCTGGCGAGCAGGTAGCGTGCCGTGTTCGCATCGGCGTGGTGGTTCATCACGATGCCGAACAACAGGTAGAACATCGTCGGGAACAGCGTCACCGGCAACAGGAAACCCGGCGAGCGGAAGTAGCGCAGGCATTCGCTGCGCGCTTCTGCCATGTAGGCACCCAGCAGCCGGCGTGGCGTCATGCGGGACGAAAACGTCATTTCTATCGCCGTAACAGACATCACGCTGCCTCCTTTTCCGTGGCGGACTCGCGGGTGAGTTCGGTGAACGCCTCGGCCAGGCCGGCGCGGCGCACTTCCAGTTCCGACAGCGCCGGATCGGCGTCGAGCAGGCGACGCAGCACGTTCTCCGGCGCATCGCTGTGCAGGTGGATGTGCGCACCATCGCGCTCTGCGTGCGAGACATGCGGCCATTGCGCCAGCGCCACCACATCGAGATCGCTGCTGCAGCGAATGCGCGTTACCGCCACGTGCGAGCGCAACGCATCCACGCTTCCTTCGCTGAGCACGCGTCCCTTTCCGAGCACCACCACGCGTTGCGCGAGCGCCTCGGCTTCTTCCAGGTAGTGCGTGGTAAGCACCACGGCACAACCTTCGGCAACGAGACGGCGAATGGCCACCCACAACTTCTGTCGCGCATCGATATCCATGCCGACGGTGGGTTCGTCGAGAAAAAGCAATTCGGGCCGGCCGCACAAGGCAAGCGCGAACTGCACACGACGCTGCTGTCCACCCGACAGCGCCGAGTAACGTCGCGACAGCAAATCGCTGACGCCCGCCATCGCCGCGCTCTCTTCCATCGAACGCGGCGCGGGGTAGTAGCTCATGGTGAGGCGTAACAGTTCCGATACAGTCAGCGTGGAGGGAAGAAACGCCGATTGCAGCATCACGCCGATGCGGCGGCGTGCGTCGATGTCCTGCGGATCCTTGCCGAACAATTCCACCTTGCCGGCATCCGCGCGCGTCAGCCCCAGCAACAAGCTGATGGCGGTGCTTTTGCCGGCGCCGTTGGGGCCCAGCAAGGCGAGCAATTCGCCGCGGTGCAGCATGAGGTCGAGACCGTCCAGCGCCGTTAAAGCGCCGTAACGTTTGATGGCACCAGACAGGCTGGCAACGACTGCGACAGACGGGGTCATGGCGGCTCCTCCTTACCCGCCATGCTAGGCACCGCAAGGGTTTGGCGTGAGTTCACCACGTCAACTGCTATACATGACAAGCGTCACCCGGGGTACCGGCGGCGACAGCGCCGCGCTATGCTCAGGCAGTCGTTGCGTTGCCACATCCGTGATGGATCGCAGTGCGACATGGCCCGCAGAGATTGGAAACAGGCTCTAGGGCCCGCGCAAGCGCTGAATGGTCACGCGCTTTCGCCTTTGCATTCGTTGACACGTCGGCACGCATGCCATCGGGACGGCAGGCAAGTCGACCTTGAAGGAGAAACCCATGGGCGTGATTGATCAGCTGCGCGAACTGCGCGAATTCGGCGGCGCACCGCAGACCAATGGCCTCGACGACGCCACCATCGAGCGCTTCGCCGCAAGCCATCCTGACCTGGCGCTTGCGATCAGCGACGCCGTGGCGCGTCACCGCGAACTGCGCAGCGAACTGGGCGACTTCCTCAAGCTCGACGAAGCCGAACAGATGGCGCAGGCGCAGAAGGCATTCGTCAATTTCTATCCGGACGACGCCATCAACCCGTACCTGCCCGCCGCCGCGCGCGGCCCGTGGGTGGTGAGCTTCAAGGGCGCCGTGATCCACGACAACGGCGGCTACGGCATGCTCGGCTTTGGCCACAACAACGCGGCCATCGACGCGGCGCTGGCGCGTCCGCAGGTGATGGCGAACGTGATGACGCCGAGCATTTCGCAGATGCGCTTCGCCAAGGCGATGGATCGCGAACTGGGCCGCCACCGCGGCAGCAATCCGTACGCGCGTTATCTCGCGCTCAATTCCGGTTCGGAATCGGTGGGCCTCGCCTGCCGCATCGCCGACGTCAATGCCAAGCTGCAGACCGACGCCGGCGCGCGCTACGCAGGCCGCACGATCAAGCGCGTAGCCGTGAAGGGCGCGTTCCACGGCCGCACCGACAAGCCGGCGCTGTATTCCGATTCCACCCGCAAGACCTACCTGCAGCACCTGGCCAGCTATCGTCACGAAGACACGCTGCTCACCGTGCAGCCGTACGACATCGCGCAGCTAGAAGCCGTATTCGCCGATGCGGACAAGAACGGCTGGTTCATCGAAGCGATGTTCCTGGAACCGGTGATGGGCGAAGGCGATCCGGGCCGCGCGGTGACGCCGGAGTTCTACCAGAAGGCGCGCGCGCTCACCGAGGCACACGGTTCGTTGTTGCTGGTCGACTCCATCCAGGCCGGCCTGCGTGCGCACGGCGTGTTGTCGGTCACCGACTATCCGGGCTTCGAGAAGCTCGCGCCGCCGGACATGGAAACCTTCTCCAAGGCACTCAACGCCGGCCAGTACCCGCTCTCGGTGCTTGCTGTGACCGAGCGCACCGCCGAGCTGTATCGCAAGGGCATCTACGGCAACACCATGACGGCCAACCCGCGCGCACTCGACGTGGCTCTCGCCACGCTCGACCTGCTCACCGACGAGGTGCGCAACAACATCCGCGAGCGCGGTAAGGAATTCGTCGACAAGCTCAACCTGCTGAAGAACGAACTGGGCGGCCTGATCACCAAGGTGCAAGGCACCGGCCTGCTGTTCTCGTGCGAGCTGGCACCGGAGTTCAAGTGCTACGGCGCCAACTCCATCGAGGAGTTCATGCGCGAGCGCGGCGTGGGCGTGATCCATGGCGGCACCAACTCGCTGCGCTTCACGCCGCACTTCCTGGTCACCAGCGACGAAGTGGACCTGGTGGTGTCGCACGTGCGCCAGGCCCTGCTGCAGGGGCCGCGCAAACTCAAGACGGTGAAGGCCGAAGCGGCCTGAGGAAGCGACATGACCGGCATCGTTCACGCCACGTCGACGATGCCGGTCACACTGCGGAACGCAAAGCGCTTCGCAAATTGAAGCGCTGCCGCAACTTCCTTCGCAAAACTGTCGCAATGGCTACTTAGCCTCTCCCTGTTGGGGTCCACCCGGACCCAGGAAGGGAGTGGTGAATGAAACCAGCGCACATTCGACGTGCCCTAGCAGTCGCACTGTTGCTCGCCCTGTCGGCAACCGCTGCGCAAGCGGCAGACCTCAGCATCAGCCAGTTTCGCGTCCGTGGTCCGGCCGGCGGTAACGACGAATTCGTCGAGCTGTTCAACAGCGGCAGCAAGGCGCTGGATCTGTCGGGCTACAAGTTCAACGCCTCCAACGTCAGCGGCACCACGGGAACGCGTCTCACGCTGCCCAGCGGCACGTCCATCGCGCCGGGCTGTTATCTGTTGCTGACCAACAGCGCCAGCAGCGGCTATTCCGGCAGCGTGGCGGGCGATTTCAAATACAGCACGGGCGTCACCGACGATGGCGGCCTCGCCATTCTCGACAGCTCGGGCCAGTGGGTCGATCAGGTCGGCCTCTCTACCGGTTCGGCGTATAAGGCCGGCACGCCGCTGGCTACGTTGGGCACCACCAACGCAGACAAGGGTTATGGCCGCAAGCCCACGGCGGCCGGCTTGCCGCAGAACACGGGTGACAACCAGGCCGATTTCAACGTCGCTTCCCCCACCACGCCGCACAACAGCGCAAGCACGTGCGTGGTGCTGGGCCAGGCGTTGTCCATCGCCGATGCAAGCGCCACGGTGCGCGGCGCAGCGGACGTCCAAATGCCGTTCACGATCACGCTCACCCAGCCGGCGCCCACCGGCGGCGTGTCCGTGCATGCAGCGACGTTGGATGGCACGGCCACGGTTGCCAATCACGATTACAACGCGCTCGATACCAACCTGAGCATCGCCGAAGGCCAGATGCAGGCGAGCTTCAATGTGGTGGTGCATGGCCGCACCACACCGAGCGACGACAAGGCCTTCGAGGTCAAGCTGAGCCAGCCCAGCGGCAACGTTCCGCTGTCGCGCGACACCGCCATCGGCGCCATCCTCTACGACATTCCGGTCGCCGCCGAAATCTGGCAGATCCAGGGTCGCGATCAGATATCGCCGCTACTGGGCAAGCCGGTGAAAACCACCGGCAACGTCGTCACCGCCGTGGGCCCGGCGGGCTTCACCATGCAGACGCCCGATGCACGCGCCGATGCCGATACGCTCACGTCCAACGGCATCTACGTATTCACGTCGAGCACGCCGACGGTTGCTGTCGGCGATGTGGTGAACGTGGACGCCAGGGTTTCCAACTACTACCAGTTGCCCGAACTCACCAGCCCGGTAGTGACGGTGACCTCGCATGGCGCGCGCCTGCCGAAGGCGGTGGTGTTTGGCGATGCGATTCCTTCATCCGACCCCGCCAAGCTGTCCTGCGGCGCGACCAACTTCCAGTGTTTCGTGGGCATGCGCGTGGTGATCGAGAACGGCATGATCAACACGGGCAACAAGCGTTTCAGCGGCGAGCCGTATGCGGAAGTGAGCATCACCGCGAACGGCCAGCGCTCGTTGCGTCTTCCCGGCGTGCGCTATGGCGTGCCGGTGCCTGATGGCGTGCAGCTGCCCAACTGGAGCGGCAACCCGGAAGTGTTCAAGATGAATACGGCGGACTTCGGCGCCGTACCGCTCAACACGCCGTTCATCGCGGGAACGACGTTCCGCGCCGAAGGCATCATCTCCTACGATTTCGGTGCGTACACGTTCATCCCAACGAAGATCACGCTCAAGCACGTCGCGGAAATGCCGCGCTCCGTTTCGCCCACGGCACCGCATGCACTGCGCATCGGTGCGTTCAATACCGAGCGCTTCTGCGACAGCAACTTCAACACCACCTTTACCTGCAGCGGCGACAGCAAGGAGCCGACGGCGGATGAAGTGGCGTTGAAGACGCAGCGCCTGTCCGCCTATATCGGCAGCGTGCTGCAGTTGCCCGACGTGCTGTCGGTGGAGGAAGTGAAGAGCCTGCCGCTGCTGCAGGGCCTGGCCACGCAGCTCAGCGACGACTATCGCGCCAAGTACCAGGCGTACCTGGTGCCCGGACACGATCCCAGCGGCATCAACGTGGGTTTCCTGGTGCGCAGCGATCGCGTTCGCGTGGTGTCCGTGCAACAGCTGGCCGCCGATGAAACGTGGGACGACAACGGCCAGACCGCCTTCGTGCACGACCATCCGCCGCTGCTGCTCACCGCCGAGGCGCGCGGCGTGCGCTTCCAGGTGATCTCGGTGCACATGAAGGCGCGCACCAACGTCGACGACAACGACGACAGCGCCGTGCGTGATCGCCAGAAGCGCTTCCTGCAAGCCAGCTCGCTGGCACGTCAGGTGCAGAACCTGCAGACCAACAACCCGTGGCAACCGCTGATGGTGGTGGGCGACTTCAATGCCTACCAGTTCAGCGATGGCTGGGTGGACGTGGTTGGTCTGGCCTCGGGCCAGTACAAGGACAGCGAAAACCAGCTGAAGCTGGGCAAGAACATCGTGCGTCCGGCACTGTGGAATGCGGTGGAATCGGTGCCGCAGAATGATCGCTACTCGTTCCTCTACACCGAGGAATTCGGCCCGATCCAGGGCTATACCGCCGCAGGCTCGGGCAACTCCGGTCGCGAGGTGCCCACGGTGCAGGTGCTCGATCACGCACTGATGAACGACGTCGCCCGGCTGCGCTTCGTGAAGATGCAATACGGCCGCGCCGATCTCGATGCACCGGTGCAGACGGAAGCCGACGCCGCCACCGCCACCGACGTGCGCAAGGCGATCGGCGTGTCCGATCACGATGGTTTCGTGGTGGATCTGTTTGTGCCGGGTTTGTTCGGCGAACAGGGGCATGATCATCACGATGACGATGATCACGGGCATGGCCATCACGACGACGATGACCAGGGCGAGGGTCACGGCCACGGTCACTGAGTGGTCGCTTCGCATCCACAGGAGGCCACGCCCGGCAACGGGCGTGGCCTTTCCTTTTGTGTCACCGCCGGGGCGATTCGAGCACCTTCTTCGAACTTGCTGAACGGCACGCTTCGCCGAGCAGAAATGCCCTCCCACGCGACCCGTTGGCGGGCATAGACTTGCGCCACCGGCACTCGCCGGTCATGTCATCCAGGAGGGTATCCGCATGTCTTCGCGTTTGAGTCTGATGCTTGCCGGCGTTGCGCTGGCCTTCGCCGCATCCACCGCGTTCGCTGCACCCCAGGACGCCGCCAGCGCGCCCGCCAAGAATTCGCAGCAACAGCGCATGACCGACTGCAATAAGCAGGCGACGGGCAAGACCGGCGATGAGCGCAAGGCCTTCATGAGCAGCTGCCTGAAGGGCGAAAGTGCTGCGCCGGCCAAGATGACCCAGCAGGAAAAAATGAAAGCCTGCAATGCCGATCCGCAGGCCAAGGCCCTCAAGGGCGACGCACGCAAAACCTTCATGAGCACCTGCCTGAGCGGCACGCCCAACGCGGGCCATTGATCGTTCAGTGCAAGTCACCAGGTGCCGGCGCATGCCGGCACCTTTTTTATGCCCTTGAAGAACATCGTGGGAAGTTGTGCATCGACCGATGCACCAGGCACGCGAGTGGGCGACAATCCCATCCATTATTCCGCGCGGGGTTGCCCATGAAGATCGTCGAAGTCCGCCATCCCCTGATCCAGCACAAGCTCGGCCTGATGCGTCGCGCGGGCATCAGCACCAAGGAATTTCGCGAACTCGCCTCGGAAGTGGCTTCGCTGCTGACCTACGAAGCCACCAAGGATCTGGAAACCGTCGAGCAGCGCATCGACGGCTGGGCCGGCCCGCTGACGGTGCACCAGATCAAGGGCAAGAAGGTCACCATCGTGCCGATCCTGCGCGCGGGACTGGGCATGCTGCCTGGCGTGCTCGACATGATTCCTGCAGCCAAGGTGAGCGTGGTCGGCCTGCAGCGCAACGAAGAAACGCTCGAACCCATCGCCTATTACGAAAAGCTCACCGGCCGCTTGGACGAACGCATCGCGCTCATCGTCGATCCCATGCTCGCCACCGCCGGCACGCTGGTGGCCACGGTGGACATGCTCAAGGCCGCGGGTTGCAAGCGCATCAAGGGATTGTTCCTGGTGGCCGCGCCCGAAGGCCTCAAGCGCATCGAGGCGGCGCATCCGGATGTGGAGATCTACACCGCGTCCATTGACGAGCGGCTCAACGAACACGGCTACATCCTGCCGGGGCTTGGCGATGCGGGCGACAAGATTTTCGGCACCAAGCAATTGCCTGCCGGCTGACCTTCACTGCCGCGCAATGCATGAAAGCCTCGCTCTTGTCGGCGAGGCTTTTTTCTTGATCAGGGGAATGCGAAGTGCAGCACGAAGGTCATGCAGGCGACATCTTCGCGTGCCATCTTTGCCGCGCTGCTCCGTCTCGACGGATGGCGAATAACAAGTTGAATTTCATGAGATTTATTCTGTTTTGTGGCTAAAGTTGCCGCGTGGTGGGCCGACAGCTCTTGCAGTTCCCTCACCCCGGACGTTCCCCATGTTCAAGCTCTTCAAGCCGATCACCGGATGGACGCTGCGCCAGCGTCTGTTGTTGCGCCTGCTGGCCATTGTGTCGCTACTGGCCATCACCTGCGTGGCCGGCGTAGTGCAGTTGCGTCGCGCGGATACGCGCATCCAGGGCCTGGTCGACGGTTCGCTGAGCCCGGTGGCCGACGTGGGTCGCGTGCAGAACGACTACAACAGCACGCTGCAGGTGCTCGTGCATGCCGTGATGTCCCAGCTGCCCTCGGCGGTGGAAGACGCACACACGCGCATCCACGCCGACCGTATCGATGCCGAGCGCCACTGGAAGACGCTGCAAAACAGCGAGCTGGCGCAAGAACAGGCACAGACGCTCAAGCTCACCACCGCGCACCGCGCCGAGGCCGACCGCATCATCGACGAAACGCTTGCCCTGCTCGACGCGGGCCAGTTCGACATCGGCGGCCTCAAGCTCACCACCGAAGTGCAGCCCGCCTACGAACCGTTGCAGAGCGACTTCGCCAACCTGTTCCAGTCGGCGCTGACCAAGGGCAACGAGCAGGTGGCCATGCAGCGTGCCGCCGACCGCGACGGCATGATCCTGCTGCTGGTGCTGCTGGGCGTGGCACTCGCCGTCACCATCGTGCTGGACGCCGCGCTGATGCACTCGCTGATGCAACGCCTCACGCGCGCCACGCAGGTCGCCCAGCGCATTGCCGCGGGCACACTCGGCGAAGCGGTGGAAACAGGCTCCAACGATGAACTCGGCAAGCTGCTGCGCGCACTCGCCTCCATGGATGCCCAGCTCACGCGCGTACTCGCCAAGGTGCGAGTGGGTGCCGAATCGGTAGGCGAACGCGCGCGTCGTCTGGCGCAAGACAACGAAGCGCTGAGCCTGCGCACGCAGGCGCAGGCCGCCAGCCTCGAACAAACGGCGGCCTCGATGGCGCACATGGCCGACACCGCCACGCAGGGCGCGAGCCACGCCGACGGCGCTGCGATGGCAGCGCGCGACGCGCTGGGCCACGCCGAACACGGACGTCACGTGGCGGGCGAAGCCATCGATTCGATGCAAGCCATCGAAAAAGCCAGCCGCGACATTTCCGAAATCGTCGACCTGGTCGACAGCATTGCGTTCCAGACCAACCTGCTCTCGCTCAACGCCGCGATCGAAGCCGCGCAGGCCGGCGAGCGTGGCCGTGGTTTCGCCGTGGTGGCGACGGAAGTGCGCCAGCTCGCACGCCGTTGCGTGGATGCTGGCAAGGACATTCGCCGCCTGGTGGAACGCAGCGGCGACGCGGTCGATACCGCACGCGAGCGCGTGACGCGTTCGGGCGAGGCGCTCGACGGCATCGTGCTCAGCATGGGCAGCGTGTCCGAGCGCGTCTCGCAGATTTCCGGCGCCACGCTGTCGCAGGTCAGCGGCATCAGCCAGGTCAATCGCGCGGTGATGGCGATGGACGGCATGACCCAGGCCAATGCCGACCTGGTCGAAGACATCAAGCACACCGGGCGTGCACTCACCGCCGATGCCGACACACTGATGCAGCAAGTCGCCTTCTTCCGCCTTCCCCCACAGGAAGGTCACCATGAGTCGCCGCATGATGCGGGGCTCTCATCCGCCATGACGCATTTATCCCGGGCCGCGGCCTGATATCGAACAGGGCATGCCAGTCAGACTCGCCCACCCTCATACACGGCAATCCATGCTGGAGCGCGCGCTCGCCGCGGGAAGCCTGCAACCGGTGTTCCAGCCGGTCGTGCGCGTGGACACGCTCGACGTGGTCGCGCATGAAGGTTTGAGCCGGTGTGCCTTCATGCCGGGCGAGCTGTCCATCCTCGACCTGCTCGATCTGGCGCGCATGGAAGGCAGGCTGGCCGAGCTGGAACTGCACGCCGCGCGCACGCTGTGCGGCGCGTACGCCGCCCAGGCCGCGCCGGGACGTCTGCTGGTGAACCTCAGCGCGCACGCCATCCTGCACGACTCGCTGCGGCCGGATGACGTGCTCGCGGCGTTGTCCTCCAGCGAACTGGACCCGGCACGCGTCACCATCGAGGTCACGGAACGCGACGTGGTGGAAAGCCCTGCCCGTCTTGCCCATGCGCTCGGTTATCTGCGCGCGCACGGCATACGCATCGCGCTGGACGATTTCGGCAACGGCCATTCCAACTTCGAATTGTGGAACGAGATCCACCCTGACGTGGTGAAGATCGACCGCTATCTCATCAACGGCGTGTCGCGCAGCGCGGGGCGACTGGCCATCGTGCGTTCGCTCTGCCAGGTGGCCGAATCGCTGGGCACTGACCTGGTGGGCGAAGGCGTGGAAGATCCGGCTGACCTGCGCGTGCTGCGCGATCTGGGCATTCCCTTTGCGCAAGGCTTCCTGATCGGTCGTCCCGCCGAACAGACCGTGCGCGAGGCAAGCGCCGAATCGCGGCAGCTGCTGCGTACGCCCGCCGTGCCCGTGTTGCCACGGCCACGCGGCCCGGTGACGCAGCGTCCCACGCAGGTGAGTCATCTGCTTATCGAAGCACCGGCCGTACAGCCGCGCCAGACCAACGAGGAGGTGATGGCGCTGTTCGTCGACCATCCCGAACTGCATGCGGTGGCGGTGGTGAAGGATGGCCAGCCCATCGGCCTGATCAATCGGCGCCTGGTCAACGAACGCATGGCGCAGCCCTTCGCACGCGAACTGCTGGCGCGAAAGTCATGCACCGCGCTGATGAACGGTGCGCCGCTGGTGTGCGACGAGAACCGCAGCCTGGAGAGTCTCGCCGACGTGCTGCGCGGCGAAGACCAGCGCTATCTCGCCGATGGTTTCATCGTGACGCGCAAGGGGCATTACCTTGGCCTGGGCACGGGCGAGGCACTGGTGCGCCGCGTGAGCGAGTTGCGCATCGAGGCCGCGCGTCACGCCAACCCGCTGACCTTCCTGCCCGGCAACATTCCCACCACGGAACACCTGGAACGCCTGATCGACGGCGGCGAATGCTTCACCGTGGTGCACGTCGACCTCACCGACTTCAAGCCGTTCAACGATCACTACGGTTATTCACGCGGCGACGAGATGATCCGGCTGCTGTCCGGCCTGCTGAGCGAGCACGTCGATCCGTCGCTCGATTTCATCGGCCACATCGGCGGCGACGATTTCGTGGTGCTGTTCCAGAGCGCCGACTGGGAAGTCCGCTGCCAGCGCGTGATCAGTGCTTTCAACGCGCGCGCGCCGCAACTGTTCGACGCGATCGACATCATCCATGGTGGCCTGCACGGCAAGGACCGTCGCGGCGAACCGCAATTCTTTCCCTACACCACGGTGGTGATGGGCGCGGTGGAACTGGTGCCGCCCTTGCCGCAGCGCGCGCAATCCATCGCCATGCTGGCCGCACGCGCCAAGCGTCACGCCAAGCGCGCGCACGTGAGCCTGCACGTGTTTTCCAGGGCGCTCGCGGCGACATGAAAAAACCCCGGCCGTTGCCGACCGGGGTTTGACAGGCAAGGACGATGATCAGCGGCCGAAGCGATCGGTGGCCTTCACCAGCTCGGAGATGTTGCCCGGCTCGAACGCCGAGTGGCCTGCGTCCTGCACGACGCGCAGGTCGGCTTCCGGCCAGGCGCGATGCAGATCCCACGCGCTGCGCATCGGGCACACCACGTCGTAGCGGCCCTGCACGATAACGGCGGGAATATTGCGGATGCGATCGACGTTGCGCAGCAGTTGGTCGTCGCGCTCGAAGAAGCCGCCGTGCACGAAGTAGTGGCATTCGATGCGCGCGAAGGCCAGCGCGAATTCGTCTTCGCCGCTGGACTGGATGTGGCCTTCGTCCTGCCACAGGTAGCTGGTGGCGCCTTCCCACACCGACCAGGCGCGGGCCGCTTCCACGCGTTCGATCGGGTCGCTACTGGTGAGGCGGCGGTAGTAGGCGCTCATCAGGTCGCCGTGCTCCACTTCGGGAATGGCCTTGAGGTACGACTCCCATGCATCGGGATACAGCGCATCGCAGCCCTTCTGGTAGAACCACTCCAGCTCCCAGCGACGCAGCATGAAGATGCCGCGCAGCACGAGTTCGGTCACCTGTTCCGGATGGGATTGCGCATACGCGAGCGCCAGCGTGGAACCCCACGAACCGCCGAACACCTGCCACTTGTCGATGCCCAGGTGTTCACGGATGCGCTCGATGTCGGCGACGAGGTTCCACGTGGTGTTCTCGTGCAGCTCCGCATGCGGCTTGGATTTGCCGCAACCGCGCTGGTCGAACAGCACGATGCGGTACACCGCCGGATCGAAGAAGCGACGGCACTTCGGATTGGTGCCGCCGCCCGGGCCGCCATGCAGGAACACCACCGGCTTGCCGTTGGGGTTGCCGCTCTGTTCGTAGTACAGCGTGTGCAGGTCCGAAACCTTGAGCATGCCGGTGTCGTACGGCTCGATCTCGGGATACAGGGTGCGAAGTTCCTGCGACATGCTCATGCTCCTGAAGCAAACGGGGGACGGCCTATAAGGCTAGCACGCCGCCCCTCGCGCCCCCTTGATCCAGCGGACCTCTCAGCATGCCGGAGACGCCTCAGGGCGTACCCACGGTCAACACTTCGAAGCTGTCCGGCACCACGTCTGGGCGAGCGCCCTCCTTCGGCGGCGCGGCCCACTTGGCGGCCGAGAGGTAGAGCCGGTGCAGCTTCGGATCGAGCGCCAGCGTTCGCGCGCTGGGTTGCGTGGCAATGGTGGCCACGACGTTGTAGTGATCCGCATCCTTTTCGCGCACGGCGGTGATGTCGCCGCTTTCGCCATTGGAGCTGTACACCATCGACGTACCTTCATCGAACACCACGGCATCCGGACCTTCGCCGATCGGCACCTGCGCCACCACCTTGCCGGTGTCCGCATTCGTCACGGCCATCTGCTTGTTGTCGCACACTGAGAACAGGCGATGCACCTTGCGATCCATGGCCAGGCCGGTAGGTGACTCGCAACTGCCTAGCGACCAAGTCGCCACCACCGTGTTGCTGGCGGTGTCGATCTTCACGAGCTGGGCGCTGTCCTCGAGGTTCACGTAGATATGCCCGGCTTCGTCGCTCACGGCAAATTCCGGCTTGCCAGACAGCGCCACCGTGCTGGTGACCGTGTTGTGCACAGGATCGATGACGCTGAAGGAACGCCCTTTTCCGTTGAAGGTAAAGACGTGCTTGGACGCGGCATCGTAAACAATGGCGTCGGGCTTCTCTCCCGTGCCGTTGATGGTGGCGACCACGGCGAGCGTGTCCAGATCGAACACGGTGACCGACGCCGCCTGCCCGTTGCTGGCGTAACCGCGATGCCCCGCTTGATCGAGCGCGACACCGTGAACGCCCTTCGTGCCGGGAATTGCGCCGATACGCTTGTTCTGGTCGACGTCCACCACGTCCACATGGTCGCCACGGGTCACGAAGAGATGCCGGCGTTGCGCATCGAAACTGAGGTAGTCCCAACCACCGGCGCCACCCAGGGGCAGATGGCCGATGACGCGGAAATCCGCGGGTGCCGGGGCCGCAGCGGCGTGGGCGGCGCAGGCCGTGGCGAAGGCGCCGATGAGCAAGCTAGACAAGGGACGCATGGTCGAACCTATGGGCGTGAGGTCCCCACAGCATCCACCTCCCGACTTAGGCTGCGCTTAGCCGGCGCCCGAGTGCGCCCAGACACTCACTCGAAAAGCTTGCCCGGATTGAGCAGGCCCTTGGGATCGAACACCTGCCGCACGCCCCGCATCAGCGCAATCTCGGCCGCGCTGCGCGTGCTGCCGAGGTAGGCGCGCTTCACCAGCCCGATGCCATGTTCGGCCGAGATGCTGCCGCCATGTCGCTGCAAGGTGTCGGCAAGCAGCTTGGTGACATGCTCGCACTGGGTGATGAAATCGGTATCCGACACATCGTCCGGACGCAGCACGTTGATGTGCAGGTTGCCGTCGCCGATGTGCCCAAACCACACCACGTCGAAATGCGGGTACTCGCGCCCCAGCAACGCCTGGATCTCGTGCAGGAAGGTCGGCAAGGCGCTGATGCGCAGCGAGATGTCGTTCTTGTACGGCCGGTGCGGCGCAAGGCTTTCGGTGATGCCTTCGCGCAAGCGCCACAAGGCCGCCGCCTGCGCATCGCTTTGCGCGATCACGCCGTCGCTGATCCAGCCCTGGTCCAGGCCGCACTCAAACGCCCCGAGCGCGGCGTCCTGGGCGGCTTCGTCCGCGTCGAATTCGGTCACGACGTAATACGGATGATCGCCATCGATGGCCCGCTGCGCACCGTGCGCCAACACATGGCGCAGCGCTGCATCGGTAAAGAACTCGAACGCCTGCAGCGTGAGGCGCGAACGGAACAGCGCGAACACCTCCATCAACGCATCCATGGTGGGCAAGGCCAGCAACATCACCTGCGACGGCGGCGGCGGATTGGTGAGGCGCAGCGTGGCTTCCACCACGATGCCCAGCGTGCCCTCCGAGCCGATCAGCAGCTGGCGCAAATCGTAGCCACTGGAATTCTTGATAAGCGCGCGATTGAGCTGCAACAGCTCGCCGTTGCCGGCCACCACGGTGAGCCCGGCAATCCATTCACGCGTGTTGCCGTAGCGGATCACGCGAATGCCGCCGGCGTTGGTGGCGATGTTGCCGCCGATGGAGCACGAACCGCGCGCGGCGAAATCGACCGGGTAGATCAGTCCATGCTCCCTCGCGGCTTCGTGCACGGCATGCAGCGTCATGCCGGCCTGCACCGTGAGCGTGCGATCCACCGCATCGAACGAGAGCACGTTCTTCATGCGCTCCAGGCTGAGTACCAGTTCGCCGTTCGCCGCCACGGCGCCGCCCGAGAGGCCCGTGCGGCCACCCGACGGCACGACCGCGACATCCCGCTCGTTGGCCCAGCGCACGATGGCCTGCACCTCGGCGACGTCGCCGGGCAGCGCGATGGCCAGCGGCGCGGGCGTCCAGCGACGCGTCCAGTCGCGACCGTAGTGCTCCAGGTCGGCCGGATCGGTCAGCAGGCGAAGATTGGGCAGGCGAGCGGCAAGCTCAGCCAGTCGAGCATCGGTCATGTCGCGTTCCCTGGGGTGCCCCGCAAGCCTGCCAGCGCAGCACCGCATCGTCCAGTGTTGCGACGCCGCAAAATGGCCTCAAGGTCTGGCATAGTGCAAGCGTTCTCCATCGTGCAACGGCCCATGAAGACCTCGTTCCCAAAACAAGACATCAAGGTACTCCTGCTCGAAGGCGTCAGCCGAAGCGCCGTGGAAAGCTTCCAGCGCGCGGGTTACAGCCAGATCGAATACCACGAAAAGGCCTTGCCGGAAGCCGATTTGAAGGCCCGCATCGCCGAAGCGCACATCGTCGGCATCCGCTCGCGCACGCATCTCACCGACGACGTGCTTCAGCAGGCTAAACGGCTAATTGCCGTGGGTTGTTTCTGCATTGGCACCAACCAGGTGGACCTGGGCAGCGCCCGCCGGCTGGGCGTTCCCGTCTTCAATGCGCCCTACTCCAACACGCGCAGCGTGGCGGAATTGGTTATCGCTGAAACCATCATGCTGCTGCGCGGCGTTCCCCAGAAGAACGCCCTGTGCCATCGCGGCGGCTGGACCAAGTCGGCCGCCGGCAGCTTCGAGGCACGCGACAAGGTGCTGGGCATCGTCGGCTACGGCCATATCGGCACGCAGGTCGGCGTGCTGGCCGAAAGCCTGGGCATGCGCGTGATCTTCCACGACATCGAATCCAAGCTTTCGCTGGGCAACGCCCGCGCCGCCAACAGCCTGGAAGACTTGCTGGAGCGCGCCGACGTGGTGACGCTGCACGTGCCCGAGACACCCGCCACGCAACTGATGATCGGCGCGCGCGAACTGGCCTGCATGCGCGAGGGTTCGCTGCTGATCAACGCCTCGCGCGGCACCGTGGTGGATATCGACGCCCTGGCCGCCGCGCTGCGTTCGGAGCATCTGGCCGGCGCGGCTGTCGACGTATTCCCGGTGGAACCCAAGGGCAACGACGATGCATTCGTGTCGCCGCTGGTGGGTATGGACAACGTGATCCTCACCCCGCACATCGGCGGCAGCACGCTGGAAGCACAGGACAACATCGGCATCGAAGTGGCGGCCAAGCTGGTGCGCTACAGCGACAACGGTTCCACGCTGTCGGCCGTGAACTTCCCCGAGGTGTCGCTGCCGGAACATCCGCGCAGCCGCCGTCTGCTGCACATCCATCGCAACGTGCCAGGCGTGCTCTCGCGCATCAACGAATTGTTCTCCGCCGGCAACATCAACATCGACGCCCAATTCCTGCAGACGGACAGCGAGGTGGGCTACGTGGTGATCGACGTGGCGGCCGACGAGAAGCAGTCGGGCGAGCTGCGCGATCGGCTTTCGGCCATTCCAGGGACGCTGCGCAGTCGCGTGCTGTATTGAGAGGAACCTGCACGGTCGCCTCAGTACAGCCCCTCCTCACCGTCATTCCTGCACAAGCAGGAATCCAGTGTCTTTGCACGTTGTCGAAGGGCCTGAAGTCGCTGGATTCCTGCTTTCGCAGGAAGGACGGGCTAGAGAGGTGTAAGGCTGAGTGCAGGAAAGCTTCACAAACAAAAACGGCGCCAAGGGCGCCGTTTTCATGTCTGTTGCCGAATTGGTCGGGACGGCGGGATTCGAACCCACGACCCTCTGCCCCCCAGGCAGATGCGCTACCAGGCTGCGCTACGCCCCGATGATCGGCAAGACGACAAGTCTACCAGCTTAGCCGGCAGTACCGGAAGTCGTCTTGAAAGCTTAGCGCCGCAGAAGCGCGAGAACTTCTTCCAGCTCCATGCGCACCTGGCGCACGATCTGGTGGGAAATGCTCGATTCCATGCGCGCCTGCGGGCCCTCCAACCGGGCGCGGGCGCCGGTGATGGTGAAGCCCTCGTCGTACAGCAGGCCACGGATCTGACGGATCATCAGCACGTCGTGACGCTGGTAATAGCGGCGATTGCCACGGCGCTTGACCGGATTGAGCGCGGGAAATTCCTGTTCCCAATACCGCAACACGTGCGGCTTGACGCCACACAGCTCGCTTACCTCACCGATGGTGAAGTAGCGCTTCGCCGGAATGGCGGGCAGCTCGGTGTTATTCCCTTGGTCCAGCATAGCCCTCGACTCGCACCTTGAGTTTCTGACCCGGTCGGAACGTCACCACGCGGCGTGCAGAGATGGGAATCTCCTCACCCGTCTTGGGATTGCGCCCCGGTCGCTGGTTCTTCTGACGCAGATCGAAGTTGCCGAAACCCGACAGCTTCACCTGCTCGCCCTTTTCCAACGCCTCGCGGACCACCTCGAAATAGGCGTCCACGAACTCTTTTGCCTCACGCTTGTTGAGGCCCACCTCGAGAAAGAGGCGCTCGGCCATCTCTGCTTTGGTCAGCGCCATCTTATCCTCGCAACTTCGCCTTGCATGCCATCTCCAACGCTGCGACTGCTTCACGAATGTTACGGTCAGCGTCGTCGTCAGTAAGCGTGCGTGAAGCGTCCTGTAAAATCAAGCCCATAGCGAGACTCTTTCGGCCTAGTTCGACCCCCTTCCCGCTATAGCGATCGAACAGGCGCAGCTCCTTGAGCTGGCTGCCCAGGGTCGTGCGAACCACGTGCTCAATCTGTGACCAGCTCACCTCTTCCGGCACGTCCACCGCGATGTCGCGGCGTACGGACGGGAAGCGCGGCACGGCCGTGGCCTTGGGCAGGCGGCGGGCCAGGACCGGGTCCAGCTCAAGCTCGAGCACATGGACATCGGCCCCCAGGTCCAGGGCTTTAGCCAGCTGGGGATGCAGCGCGCCAAAGTAGCCAACGGTCTGACCGTCGCGGGTCACGCGGGCGCCACGGCCCGGGTGCAGCCAGCCCGGCAGCCCGTCAGCATGGACGGCCCAACGGTCAGGCTCGCCGCCCCAGGCGATCAGGGCATCGAGGTCGCCCTTGAGGTCATGGAAGTCGAGCGTGCGCGAGGGTTCGCCCCACTGTTCCGCGTATGCCGTGCCGCTGGCCACGATGGCAAGGGACGGCGTTTCAGTGGGCGCGTCCTTGCGGGCGGCCGCTTCGGCGCCGATGCGGAACGTGCGGCCCAGTTCGAACAGGCGCACGCGCTCCTGCTGACGGGCGCGGTTGTGCGAGAGCGCCACGATGAGGCCGGGCAGCAACGACGGCCGCATGATGGCCAGGTCGGCCGACAACGGATTGGCCAGTGGCACCCACTGCTCGGTCATGCCCCAGCGCTGCAGCACGTCGCTGCCGATGAAGGCCAGGTTCACCGCCTCGTAGTAACCGCGGGCGGCAAGCTGCTCGCGCACGGCCAGTTCGTTGAGGCGCGCTTCCGGCTCGGCGGTGAGCGCCAGCGCACCGGCCGGCGTGTGCGTCGGGATGTTTTCGTAGCCATGAATGCGCGCGACCTCTTCGATCAGGTCTTCCTCGCGCTCGATGTCGAAGCGACGGCTCGGTGCCGTGACCTTCCAGCCATCGGCCTGCGGTTCCACCGTCATGCCCAGGGCCGTGAAGATGCGCGCCACTTCTTCGTCGGCGACGCTCACGCCCAGCACGCGGGACAGGCGCGCGCGCCGCAGCAGGATGGGCTGCGGCGAACGCAGGTATTCCGGCAGGGTGACGTCCAGCAACGGGCCGGGCACACCGCCGGCGATGTCGACGATCAATCGCGTGGCGTACTCGACGGCGATGCCCGGGAGCTGCGGATCAACGCCGCGCTCGAAGCGGTGCCCCGCGTCCGTATGCATGCCCAGCTTGCGGCTGCGGCCGATGATGGCCGACGGGACCCAATGCGCCGCTTCCAGGAAAACGTTGCGCGTGGTGTCGGTGACTCGTGTCTCCGAGCCGCCCATGATGCCGCCGAGCGCCACGGCGCGGGCGCCCTTGCCGCCGACGCTGTCGGAAACGACGAGGAAGTCATCGTCCAGCTCGACCGTGCGGCCATCCAATAGCGCCAGTTGCTCTTTGGCGCGCGCGGGACGAACGACGATGTCGCCTTCGAGCTTGTCCTTGTCGAACGCATGCATCGGCTGGCCAAGTTCCAGCATCACGTACTGCGTGACATCGACCAGGAAACTGATCGGGCGCAGGCCACTGCGACGCAGGCGTTCGGCCATCCAGACCGGCGTGGAGACACTCGCATCGACGTTGTCGATGACGCGCCCGGCAAAGCGCGGCACGCGCGCACCCGCATCGAGCACGACATTCATCGTGGCTTCGCTCTGCGCCGGCACCGGTGCGGCGTCCAGCGGAATGACCTGACCACCCAGCGCGGCAGCGACATCGAAGGCGATGCCGCGCACGCTGAAGCAGTCCGCACGATTCGGCGTGAGTTTGATCTCGATACTGGCGTCGGGCAGGCCGAGATAGGTCGCCAGCGGCGTGCCGATCGGCGCATCGGAGGGAAGTTCGAGCAGGCCCGACGCATCCGGATCGATACCCAGCTCCTTGGCCGAGCAAAGCATGCCGAACGATTCGACGCCACGCAGCTTGGCTGCCTTGATGGCGATGCCACCGGGCAGCGTCGCGCCGACGGTAGCCAAAGGCGCAACGAGGCCCGCACGCGCATTCGGCGCGCCGCAGACGATCTGCACGGTGCCGTTGCCCGTATCCACTTCACATACCTGCAGGCGATCGGCCTCGGGATGCTTCTGTGCGCTGACAATGCGCGCCACCACCACGCCGTCGAGCGAATTGCCCAGCGCGGTGACGTCTTCCACTTCCAGGCCAATGGCCGTCAGCGTCGCGGCGAGCTCGTCGCGCGAGGCGTTGGTCGGCACATGGTGGCGCAGCCAGTTCTCGGAGAATTTCATGCGTATCGGTTCCTGCTGCGTTTACGCGAACTGCTTGAGGAAGCGCAGATCGTTCTCGAAGAACGCGCGCAGATCGGAGACGCCATAGCGAAGCATCGCAAAGCGTTCCACGCCCAGGCCGAAGGCAAAACCGGTGTAACGCTCCGGATCGATGCCGCAATTGCGCAGCACGTTCGGATGCACCATGCCGCAGCCCAGCACTTCGAGCCAGCGCGTGCTGCCATCCTCCGCATCCCAGCGGATGTCCACTTCGGCCGAGGGCTCGGTGAAGGGGAAATAGCTGGGGCGGAAACGCATCTCGAAGTCGCGCTCGAAGAAGGCGCGGATGAATTCGGCCAGCGTACCCTTCAGGTCGGCGAAGCTGGAGGTTTCATCCACCAGCAGGCCTTCGATCTGATGGAACATCGGCGAGTGCGTCTGGTCCGAATCGCTGCGATAGACCTTGCCCGGCGCAATGATGCGGATGGGTGGCTGGCGTCCCTGCATGGAACGCACCTGCACCGGCGAGGTATGCGTGCGCAGCAGGCGGCCATCGCCGAAGTAAAAGGTGTCGTGCATGGCGCGCGCCGGATGGTGCGGCGGGAAGTTCAGCGCCTCGAAGTTGTGCCAGTCGTCCTCGATCTCCGGACCGTCGGCGCGCTGGTACCCCAGGCGCGAGAAGATCGCGGTGATGCGCTCGAGCGCTCGCGTGATCGGATGGATGCCGCCGCGTTCGCCGTTGCGGCCGGGCAGCGTGATGTCGATGGTTTCCGAAGCGAGGCGATGATCGAGCTCGGCCTGCTCAAGCACATGCTTGCGCGCGGCCAGCGCGTCGGCAAGACGATCCTTGATGCGGTTGACGTCGGCGCCGCGCGCCTTGCGCTCGTCCGGCGACAACGCGCCGAGAGCCTTCAGTGCGGCGGTGACAATGCCGCTCTTGCCCAGCAGGCTGACGCGCAGCGCGTCGAGCGCTTCGAGCGTGTCGGCCTTGCCGATATCGGCCAGCGCCTGCGAGGCGCGGCTATCCAGATCGTCCATCGATGCGATTCCGGGTTGAAAGTCAGAAACAAAAACGGGGAGGAGGCGTGTGGCCTCCTCCCCGCTAGCGTTGCACGCATCCTTTGAAGAGTGCGGCCATGGATGGCCGCGTCTTGATCTTCGCGATCAAGGATGAGCGCACAAATTACGCTGCCAGACTGGCCTTCGCCTTCTCTGCGATCGCGCCAAACGCCTTGATGTCGTGCACGGCGATGTCCGCCAGCACCTTGCGGTCGACGGTGATGCCGGCCTTGGCGAGGCCGTTGATCAGGCGGCTGTACGACAGACCGAACTGACGAGCGGCAGCATTGATACGAACGATCCACAGGGCGCGGAACTGACGCTTGCGCTGCTTGCGGCCGATGTAGGCGTACTGACCGGCCTTGATGACGGCCTGGTTAGCAACGCGGAAGACTTTGCGACGGGCGTTGTAGTAACCCTTCGCGCGGCCAATGATCTTCTTGTGACGACGACGGGCGGTAACGCCACGCTTTACACGAGCCATGGTTTATCTCCTCGCCTTACAAGTACGGCAACATGCGTGCTACACCCTTGGTGTCGCATGCCTTGACGTGGTTGGTCGCGCGCAGGTTGCGCTTACGCTTGGTCGACTTCTTGGTCAGGATGTGCGACTTGAAGGCGTGACCGGCCTTGAACTTGCCCGACGCGGTCTTGCGAAAACGCTTCGCGGCCGCCCGGTTGGTCTTGATCTTGGGCATGGGAATGCTCCTTGATGGGGTTCGCTTTTTAAGGAGCTGCCCCGGTTTCTGACTGATCTGGCGGCGGCCATCCGGCCACGCTTTCCGTCCTGCCACGATCGGTTCACGACCCGTCCTGGTGGGTCGAACCGGCGATTATACGGAGGGATGGGGGGTTTTGCCAGCGAAAGGATGGGCTTGCCGCTCTTGACTCCCCCTCCCCGAAGGAGAGAGGGAAATGCCTGCATCGGCCGGAAGGCCTCAGGACGCCGCAATACGCCAAAAGAAAAAGCGGCCCAGAGGCCGCTTTTTCAATCTTTTCCGAAGCTTACTTCTTCTTCGGGCCGATCATCATGACCATCTGGCGGCCTTCCAGGCGGGGGAAGGACTCGACCACGCCGTTCTCGCCCACGTCTTCCTGGATCTTCTTGGCCAGGTTCTGGCCCAGGTCCTGGTGGGACATCTCGCGACCGCGGAAGCGGATGGTGACCTTGACCTTGTCGCCTTCCTCGAGGAAGCGAAGCATGTTGCGCAGCTTGATCTGGTAGTCGCCCACGTCCGTGACCGGACGGAACTTCACTTCCTTGATCTCGACCTGCTTTTGCTTCTTCTTGGCCGCCTGGGCCTTCTTCTGGGCTTCGAACTTGAACTTGCCGTAGTCCATGATGCGGCAGACCGGCGGATCGCCGTTCGGCTGGATCTCGACCAGGTCCATGCCCGCCTCTTGTGCCAAGGCCAGCGCCTCGTCGCGGGTAAGAATGCCGAGCTGTTCCGAATCTGCGCCGATCACGCGTACACGGGGTACACGGATCTCAAGGTTACGGCGATTGCCCTTAGTGTCGGTGGTAGCGATACCACTATCCTCCAGAAGAGTTCTTGTTTATGCCGGCCCGCCGCTTAGCGACGGGTCTCGGCTTCCAGGCGCTCGATAAACGCGACCAGCGGCATGCTGCCAAGGTCCTCGCCCGAACGCGTACGCACGGATACGGCCCCCGATTCCTTCTCGCGATCTCCGACCACCAGCAGGTAAGGGACTTTCTGCAACGTATGTTCGCGGATTTTATAGCCGACCTTCTCATTGCGCAAATCGGCGTGCACGCGGAAACCTTTGTCGACAAGGGTTTGCGCCACTTCGCGAACATAGTCGGCCTGGGCATCCGTAATGCTGAACACCGCGGCCTGCACCGGCGCCAACCAAGTCGGCAGCAAACCGGCATGATGCTCGATCAGGATGCCGATGAAACGCTCCATCGAACCGACGATGGCACGATGCAGCATCACCGGGTGACGACGCTGTGAATTCTCGTCCACGTACTCGGCGCCCAGGCGCTCGGGCATCATGAAGTCCACCTGCATCGTGCCGACCTGCCAGGCGCGGCCGATGGAATCCTTCATGTGGTACTCGATCTTGGGGCCGTAGAAGGCGCCCTCGCCCGGCAGTTCTTCCCACTTCACGCCGGCGGCGTTCAGCGCGGCGCGCAAGGCGGCCTCGGCGCGATCCCACACCTCGTCGCTGCCGATGCGCTTGTCGGGACGCAGCGCGATCTTCAGCGCGATGTCCTCGAAGCCAAAATCGCCATAGACCTTCATGGCCTGCTGATGGAACGCCGTCACTTCGGATTCGATCTGCTCTTCGGTGCAGAACACGTGGCCGTCGTCCTGCGTGAACGCGCGCACGCGCATGATGCCGTGCAGCGCGCCCGAGGGCTCGTTGCGATGGCACGCGCCGAACTCACCGTAGCGAATCGGCAGCTCGCGGTAGCTGTGCAGATCGGTATTGAAGATCTGCACGTGACCCGGGCAGTTCATCGGCTTGAGGGCGTACGTGTGCTTCTCCGACTCGGTGAAGAACATGTTTTCCTGGTAGTTGTCCCAGTGGCCGGACTTCTTCCACAGCGACACGTCCAGCACCTGCGGGCAGCGCACTTCCTGGTAGCCGCTGTTGCGGTACACGCGGCGCATGTACTGCTCCACCTGCTGCCAGATGGCCCAGCCCTTGGGATGCCAGAACACCATGCCCGGGCCTTCTTCCTGCTGATGGAAGAGATCCAGCGCCTTGCCGATCTTGCGATGGTCGCGCTTCTCGGCTTCTTCCAGCTGGTGCAGGTAGGCCTTCAGATCCTTGTCGTTCAACCACGCCGTGCCGTAGATGCGCGTGAGCATCGCGTTGTTGGAATCGCCGCGCCAATACGCGCCGGCCACCTTCATCAGCTTGAACGCGCGCAGCTTGCCCGTGTTGGGCACGTGCGGGCCGCGGCAGAGGTCGGTGAAGTCGCCCTGCGAATACAGCGAGAGCTCTTCGTTGGCCGGAATGCTTTCGATGATCTCGGCCTTGTATTCCTCACCGAGGCCGCGGAAGAAGCTCACCGCGTCGTCGCGCGACTTCACGCTGCGCGTCACCGGCAGGGCTTCCTTGACGATCTTCTCCATCTCCGCCTCGATCTTCACCAGATCGTCGGGCGTGAACGGACGCTCGTACGCGAAGTCGTAGTAGAAGCCGTTGTCGATCACCGGACCGATGGTGACCTGCGCGCCGGGATACAGCCTCTGCACGGCCTGCGCCAACAGGTGCGCCGTGGAATGACGCAGGATGTCCAGCGCCTCCGGACTTTTCTCCGTGACGATTTCGAGGCTGGCGTTGTGGTCGATGGGGAAGCTGGCGTCCACCAGCTTGCCGTCCACCTTGCCCGCCAAGGTGGCCTTGGCCAGGCCGGCGCCAATAGAGGCAGCCACATCCTGCACCGTCACCGGATGATCGAACGGGCGCTTGCTGCCGTCGGGTAGCGTGATTTCAATCATGTTCGCACCTGAAAAAGACGTCCCAAGGAACGTGCTCTGTTTTTAATTTGAAGAGTCCGGCCATGGATGGCCGGTTTGTCCTTGCCTGCCTGGACGGCAGGCAAAAATAAAGAGCGCCACGCGCCCTTTGTGTGAAACAAGGCGTGGCTCGAATCAGCGTTGGAAAGTGGTAGTTGCCATGTCACACGCTCGACCGGCGCTTGAGGCGCGGGCCACCTTGTCTCCGGGTGGGTACATCCAGAACGCTAGTTTAGCCCATCGAGCGATGTCAAATCAGTCAGGGCCAACCCTGTCTCAATATCGGCAGCGATAGAATGCCTGCCCCGTCGAAGCTTGAGGTCTCCGCATGCGCATTCTCGTCACCGGCACGGCCGGCTTCATCGGCTCCGCCCTTGCCGAGCGCCTGCTGGCGCGCGGCGACGAGGTCTATGGCATCGACAACCACAACGACTACTACGACCCCACGCTGAAGGAGGCCCGGCTCGCCCGTTTTGCCGAGCATCCCAACTATACGCATCTGCGCGCCGACCTGGCCGATGCCGACGCGGTGAACCGGGCCTTCGGCGAATTTCGTCCGCAGCGCGTGGTGAATCTGGCCGCCCAGGCTGGCGTGCGCTATTCGCTGAAGAACCCGCAGGCCTACGTGCAGAGCAACCTGGTGGGCTTCGTGAACATCCTGGAGGCCTGCCGCCACGGCAAGATCGAGCACCTCGTCTACGCGTCCTCCAGTTCCGTCTACGGCGCCAACCGCAAGATGCCCTTCGCCATCGAAGACGCCGTGGATCATCCGGTGAGCCTGTACGCGGCGAGCAAGAAGGCGAACGAACTGATGGCACACACCTATAGCCATCTGTACGACCTGCCCACCACCGGCCTGCGCTTCTTCACGGTGTACGGTCCGTGGGGCCGCCCCGACATGTCGCCCATGCTGTTCGCCGACCGCATCAGCCGCGGTGAGCCGATTAATGTCTTCAATTACGGCAACCACAGCCGCGACTTCACCTACATCGACGACATCGTGGAAGGCGTGATCCGCACGCTCGATCACATCGCCCTGCCCGACGCCGCCTACGATGCCTTGCAGCCGAGCCCGGGCACGTCGAGCGCACCGTACCGCGTCTACAACATCGGCAACGATCAGCCGGTGCAGTTGCTGCGTTTCATCGAATTGATGGAACAGAACCTGGGCCGCACGGTGGAGAAACGCCTGCTGCCGATGCAACCCGGCGACGTGCCAGACACATGGGCTGATGTCTCCGCCCTGCGGCGCGACGTGGGCTATTCGCCGAACACGCCGATCGAGGAAGGCGTGGCACGCTTCGTGGCCTGGTACAGGGAATATTTCCAGCTCGGCGAATGAAGTGCGCCGCAGCCTTCCTGCGAAATGAGCTGCCGAGATCGCTCAGAACGGCTTGGCGATCACCAGGAACACGATGCCCAACAGCACCAGCACAGGCAGCTCATTCATGATGCGCAGCGTCTTCGACGAAGGCAGTGCCCCGCCCTTCTCGCTGCGCTTGAGCAGTCGGCCCGACCAGATGAAGTAGGCGAGCATCAACACCACGAGGGTCAGCTTGGCGTCAATCCAGTGGAGCGACGCCACCACGTTCGGCAACGCCTGCGGGAACAGGCGCCAGCCTTCCCACAAGGCCAGCCCGAACAGGAAGGCCATGCCGAACATGTTGTGCCCGAAGCGGTACAGGCGGCGCCCCATGAGCAGGAGCCGCGCCTTCACGGCAGGCTCGTCACCCACCTCGGCGATATTCACGAGGATGCGCGGCAGGTAGAACACCGTGGCCATCCAGGCAATGACGAATACGACATGGAAACTCTTGACCCAGAGGTACGTCATCGACTGGCTCCTTCGGCGCAAAAAGAAACGGCGTGACCCGAGGCCACGCCGTTTCGTCGGTATTGGTGGGCGGTACAAGGATCGAACTTGTGACCCCTACCATGTCAAGGTAGTGCTCTACCGCTGAGCTAACCGCCCGGAGCTCGCCCGGCATGCCGTGCGAGCCGCGCAGTATACGTGCTCCGGGTGCCGGCGACAACCACCCGGCCGAAAACCGGGCCTCAGCCAGCTCGCTCACGCAGCTTGTGAATCTGGTCGCGCAGGCGGGCAGCCTCCTCGAATTCCAGGTTCTCGGCGTGCTTGTACATCTGCGCCTCGAGCTTCTTCATCATGGCCGCCGCCTGATCGGCGTTGAGCGCCGCGTATTCGGCGCCCTTCTCCGCTACGGCCGCGCCCTGGCGCTCGCCGCGACGGCCGCGACCACGCGTCGGCGCCTCGCTGCGGGCACCCTCCATGATGTCGGCGATGCGGCGCACCACCGATTGCGGCGTGATGCCATGCGCTTCGTTGTACGCCTGCTGCTTTTCACGGCGGCGAGCGGTTTCGTCCATCGCCGCCCGCATCGAACGGGTGATGTTGTCGGCGTAGAGGATGGCCTTGCCACGCAGGTTTCGCGCAGCGCGGCCAATGGTCTGGATGAGCGAGCCCGTCGAGCGCAGGAAGCCTTCCTTGTCCGCATCCAGGATTGCCACCAGCGACACCTCGGGCATGTCGAGGCCTTCGCGCAGCAGGTTGATGCCCACCAGCACGTCGAACTCGCCAAGGCGCAGGTCGCGGATGATTTCCACGCGCTCCACCGTCTCGATATCCGAATGGAGGTAGCGCACCTTGATGCCGTGTTCGCCAAGGTATTCGGTGAGGTTTTCAGCCATCCGTTTGGTGAGCGTGGTTACCAGCACGCGATCGCCCATCGCGACGCGCTTGTGCACCTCACCCAGCAGATCGTCGACCTGCGTGCGCACCGGGCGCACTTCCACTTCGGGGTCGATCAGGCCGGTGGGACGCACCACCAGTTCGACCACGGCATCGCCCGACTTCTGCAGTTCGTAGTCACGTGGCGTGGCCGATACATAGATGGAACGCGGCGCACGCGCTTCCCATTCCTCGAAACGCAGCGGACGGTTGTCCATCGCTGATGGCAGGCGGAAACCGAATTCCACCAGCGTCTCCTTGCGCGAGCGGTCACCCTTGTACATGGCACCCAGCTGCGGAATGGTGACGTGCGACTCATCCACCACCAGCAACGCATCCGCCGGCAGATAATCGAACAACGTCGGCGGCGGTTCGCCGGCACTGCGGCGCGTGAGATGACGTGAGTAATTCTCGATGCCCTGGCAGTAACCGACTTCGGCCATCATCTCGATGTCGAAACGCGTGCGCTGATCCAGTCGCTGCGCTTCCACCAGCTTGTTGTCTTTGTAGAGCTGCTCGAGGCGTTCCTTCAGCTCGACCTTGATGGTCTCGATGGCGTTCAACACGCTCTCACGCGTACTGGCGTAATGCGTGCGCGGATAGATGGTGTAGCGCGGCACCTTGCGAATGGTTTCGCCGGTCAGCGGATCGAACAGCGCCATGCTTTCGATGTCGCCGTCGAACAGTTCGATGCGCAGCGCTTCGCTTTCCGACTCGGCCGGAAACACATCGATGACTTCGCCACGCACGCGATACGTACCGCGGCGCAATTCCATTTCGTTGCGCGTGTACTGCAGCTCGGTGAGCTGGCGGATCAGCTGGCGCTGGTCGATGTGCTCGCCCTTGGCAAGGATCAGGCGCAGCGAGAGATAGTCTTCCGGATCGCCCAGGCCGTAGATCGCCGACACGGTGGCCACGATGATCGAGTCCTTGCGCGACAACAGCGCCTTGGTGGCCGCCAGTCGCATCTGCTCGATATGGTCGTTGATTGAAGCGTCCTTCTCGATGAAGGTGTCCGACGCCACCACGTACGCTTCCGGCTGGTAGTAGTCGTAATAGCTGACGAAGTATTCCACCGCGTTGTGCGGAAAGAATTCCTTGAACTCGCCATACAGCTGCGCTGCCAAGGTCTTGTTGGGCGCCATCACGATGGTCGGCCGCTGCACCTGCTGGATCACGTTGGCGATGGTGTACGTCTTGCCCGAGCCGGTAACGCCCAGCAGCGTCTGTGCCGCAAGGCCGGCCTCGAAGCCCTCGGCAAGCTTGCGAATGGCCTCGGGCTGATCGCCTGAGGGCTTGTAGGGGGAGACGAGTTCGAAGCGGTCGGTCATGGCTCTCTACATGCGGTCGCGACGGGTCATTTTAAATTGCCCTGCTGACAGGGCCTGTCAGCAGGCTACGACACACCGCCCTGGCCCGGGAGGACTGGGCTGCCAACGGGCCATCGCTAGGCTGAACGCTTCCGTGACGCAGGAGGCGACGGTGGAAATACGCCCGGAAGGCTATCAGCCACGGCGAAGTGCCGGATTCACGCTGGTTGAAAGTGTCGTCGTGCTGATCGTTTTGGCCGTGCTCATTGGCGCTGCCGTTCCTGCCATGGGCCAGATGCTCGCCCGCTACCAGCTCACCACGGCCCAGCTCGACCTGATCGCCACACTCCAGTACACGCGAAACCTGGCAGTGATCAGCGGGCGCCCCAAATTGTTCTGCCCCATTTCCGCCAGTGAACAATGCGCCGGCGACACGCGCTGGGAACGCGGCTGGGCGATCGGCAACTACCGCACCGGCAACGCGGATCAATTGGATGGCCCTCCCACGTTGGTGAACGTCGGCTACAACCGGGTCGTCATCCTCAGCACTTCCGGACGCAAAAACATCCGCTTCCAGCCCAGTGGCAGTGCGGGCGGTAGCACCGTGACCTTCACGCTTTGCCGCAAAGGGCACGCGGAAGACGCGCTGGCGCTCACCGTCTCCAACGTGGGACGCGTAGCCAGCGCCAAAGCCAAACCCGATGAGGCCGCAAAGTGCGGAGCTGCCAACTAGAGGCAGGCCTTGGCCGCATCGCGATAGGCCCGCAAGGCCAGCACTTCCATGCGTTCGTACAACACCACATCGGCCCCCGCCGCCTTGCTGTGAATCACCAGCAGCTCCTCAATGTTGGTGGTGGCATTGCTCGCCACGACCTGCAATGCGATGGGTGTTTCGACGATTCGCGCCGTGGGCGATATCGCCATCCAACGCGTGTGTACGCAGGCGGCATAAACCGAATCGAGCTTGGCCGTGCTTGCCTGGAATGTAGGCTTGTCGTGCGTGATGTCGCCCGTGCTCGCGCATCCGGCGAGGCACAGGGTTCCGGCGATCAGCGGCCAAACGCGCATCATCAGCTCCAAGCCCCATCTGCGACGTGCGTGATTGTGCTCCGGTTGGCCCACTGAGAAAGAGCTCAAATATTGACCACTGCTGCAAGGGCCGCCCGTGCATGGCCAGGTGCCTCGGCGAGCCGCGGCGCCCTTGCATCGGGTGCCAAACGTCCCGCTTGCGAGACCGCGCCTCTTCGCCCATTCAAAGGACAAAAGCTGCTATCAGAGGGCATTGAGACCCCAGTCTGGCACAGGCATAAAAAAAACCCCGCCAAAAGGCGGGGTTTTCTCGAATATGGCGCCCGAAGTTGGACTCGAACCAACGACCCCCTGATTAACAGTCAAGTGCTCTAACCGGCTGAGCTATTCGGGCGGGGTGAGCTGAATAGTTTGAATATTCAGCTCCGGGCTGTCAAGACGTTTTGACCAACCGATGATGTTCAGGCGGCCTTGCTGGTGAGCACCCGATAGCAGGGGACGTAGGCCGTGCCGCCCGGGAGCTTCATGCGGTCCTGGGCCACGAAGGCCTTCAACAATTCGTCCAGCGAGGTCATCACGTCCGCGTCACCGTCGATATCGAACGGGCCGTACTTCTCGATGGCGCGCATGCCCTCTTCCTTCACGTTCCCGGCCACGATGCCGGAGAACGCGCGACGCAGGTCGGCGGCCAGCTCATGGCGCGGGCGATCGCGATGGATGGCGAGCGAGCGCATGGCTTCGTGCGTGGGACGGAACGGCAGCTGGAACGCGTAGGGAATATTGAGCGCCCAGTTGAAGAAGAACGCGTCCTTGGTGTCGAGGCGATAGTTGCGCACCTTGTCGATGCCACGAACCATCGCGCGCGCCACGGCGGCCGGGTCGTCCACGATGATCTGGTAGTGCTGCGTCACGCTCTCGCCGAGCGTCAGGCGCAGGAAGCGATCAATCTGCTCGAAGTACGCGGCCGACTGCTTGGGGCCGGTGAGGATCAGCGGGAACGGCACGCCGGCATTGTCCGGATGCAGCAGGATGCCGAGCAGATACAGGATCTCCTCCGCCGTGCCCACGCCGCCCGGGAACACGATGATGCCGTGGCCCATGCGCACGAACGCTTCGAGACGCTTCTCGATGTCCGGCATGATCACGAGGTGATTGACGATCGGGTTCGGCGATTCGGCCGCGATGATGCCCGGCTCGGTGATACCGATGTAGCGGTTGCTGCGGCGACGCTGCTTGGCGTGCGCGATGGTCGCGCCCTTCATCGGGCCCTTCATGGCGCCTGGGCCGCAACCCGTGCAGATGTCCAGGCCACGCAGGCCGAGCTGGTAACCGACCTGCTTGGTGTATTCGTACTCGTCGCGCGAAATCGAATGGCCGCCCCAGCACACCACGAGGTTCGGGTCGATCTGCGGCTTGAGGATGCGCGCGTTGCGCAGGATTTCGAACACGGCATGCGTGAGGCCCACGCTATCGTCCAGATCGAAATTGCCCTGCTCCATCTGCGTGGACACGTAGACGATGTCGCGCACCACGGCCACCAGCAGCTCGTTGATGCCGCGGATGATCTGGCCATCCACGAAGGCCTGGGCCGGCGCGTGGGTAAGTTCGATCTTGATGCCGCGGTCCTGCTGCAGCACCTGGATGTCGAAATCGGGAAACTGCTCCAGGATCGAGCGCGGATCGTCGCTCATGTTGCCCGAGGTCAGCACGGCCAGCGCGCAGCGGCGCAGCAAGGCGTGCAGGCCCGAACCACTGGCGTCGCGCAGGCGCGCCACCTCATTGCGGGACAGGATGTCCAGGCCACCGGCGGGCGAAATGCGCGCGCTCACGGTGGCGGGTCGGCCGGACTTTCCGGCTTGAATCTCATTCATTGAAGCATTCTCCTCGCCGCGCCCTCGCGGCTCGTACGTCCGTGCAAAACGCGGCGGACCGCGTAGCTTCCCGCGCCAGGCATGGCAGGGTCAAGTTGCAGGGTTTTCTTCCGTTTATAAAAAAGCCGGCGCCCAAAGGGCGCCGGCCTGAGATCAACATCGCAAACAACTACGTTTTAGAACGCGTACTTCACCGTCAACAGCACTGACCAACGCTGGGCGAGGTCGTCGTTGTTGTTGATGTAGGTCGGGATCGGCAGCGGATGGTAACCACCACCCTGGTTGTACGTGGTGCACGATGCCTTGCCACCGCAGTCGATGTTGTAGATGTACTTACCCGTCTTCGGATCCACACCGGCGTAGTCAGCCAGGGCACGGCCACCCGGGAACGCCACGCGCTTCTCGATACCCCAGTGCTTGTTCAGCAGGTTCGTGAAGTTGTAGACGTCGAAGCGGATGATGCCTTTGTTGCCCTTGAAGATGCCCGGGATTTCCTGGCTGAAGCTCAGGTCGATCTGGTTGATCCAGCCGGCGCGATCGCCATTGCGCTTGGCCACTTCACCCTGGTGATCCTTCAGGTAATCGTTCTTCTGGATGTTCTCCCAGAACTGATCGATCAACGCTTGGCTGGTGCCCGGACGGAACTGGACTTCACCCGGACGCGGGATGTAGACCAGGTCGTTGATGTAGCCGTCGCCGTTGGCGTCATTGCCGAAGGTCCAGCTGTACGGGGACGCGGAATGACCGTCGTAGAAGATGCTCGCGCTGGTGGCGTAGTCGCCCCAGAAGCGATGCTGCCAGTTGAGCGAGGCGATCACGCGACGCGGCACCGAGTAGTTCGAGGTGCTGGCCACGTTTTCGTTGGAGTTGTAGACGTAGTTGTTGCCGTAGTTCGAGTTGGCGACCGAGGACGTGCCCGGGTTCACTTCGGTCGAACGACTCCAGGTGAAGCCGACCATGCCCGACCACTCTTCCGAGAACGGCTTTTTCAGCGAGAGCGCGATGCTGTCGGCACTGCCCTTGCTGGTGTTGGCGAGGTTGATCATCTGGCCCGAGAAGGCCGAGTTGGCATGCGCGCGCGGGCCCGGCTTGGTCGTAGCCGGATCGGTGAATGCACCGTAGTACGTGTTGCGGCCATCCGGCAGCACACCCGTCGGAGTGCCCAGGTTCACGTTCTGGAACCAGATCGCATCGCGCTGGTCGATGTGCTCCCAGTCAGCCGTGGCGATCAGGCCATACCAGGGCAGCTCGCGGTCGACGCCGAGGCTGATCTTCCACGCGGTCGGGATGTTCCAGTCCTTGGAAATCGTGTTGACCGTCATCTGGCCAGCACCCACTGGACCCGGGTTCTGGTTATGCGGATCCGGGCTGAACGCCGGCAGATTGACGTTGCACGGCGGCGACTGGGTCGGACCACAGTTGTACTGCGTCTGGGTCACGCCGGAATTGGAGAAGATGTTGCCCATCCACACGGCCGGCTGGTTGGTCACGAACAGGCCCGCGCCACCACGCAGCTGCGTCATGCGCTCGGTGTTGAACGCATAGTTGAACGACATGCGCGGCTGCACCACGCGATGGCCGTTGATGGTGTACTGGTTGGTCTGACCGTAACCGCCCGTGGCCTGACCATTGGCCTTGGTCGGCCCCGGTGCTGCGGCGTAGGCAGCGTTGTACAGCGGCTTGTCGTCCATCAGCGGCACGTCGACGCGCACGCCGTACTGCAGCGACAAGTTGTTCGTCACCTGCCAGGTGTCCTGCAGGAAGATGCCCCACTGCGTGAGGTTGTAGTTCGCGGCGACATCGCCCAGGCCCAGGTTGCCGGCAGGACGGTTGTACCGGTACTGGTAGTACAAGCCCTTGGCGAAGTTATCGAGACCGGTGGTGTTGCCCGGGATTTCTTCGAAGGTGTAGCTGCCGTAGTAGTTCTGCAGGAACAGGTTGTAGTACTTGCCCTTTTCGTAATCGAAGCCACCCTTCACGGTGTGGTCGCCGAGGTACAGGGTGCCGGCCCAGGCTGCATCGAGGGTCTTCACCTTCAGCACGTTCGCCTGGCTGGAGTACTCCGTGCCGAACTCGATCGCCGGGCCGTTGAACGCCACCGGATAGACGGTGATGTCAGGCATCGCCACGCCGTTGTACGGGCCGCGGTTCTGGTCGAAGTTGGCGTACGACAAGGTGGTGTCGGTGGAGAAAATGTCCGACCAGTCGTCGTAGAAATGCAGCGCGTAGCTCTTGTTGTCGACGTTGGTCTTGTACCAGCCGCTGGACAGCACGAGCTTGGTGGTGCTGCCGGTGATGATCGGCTTCTCTTCCTTGGTCTCGCTATAGGTGAAGCTGGCGCGGTGATTGTCCGCGATGTTCCAGTCGATCTTGGCGAGGTAACGCTTGTCCTGCAGGTTGGAATTGCCGCCGCCCACCGAACCGATATCGGTCAGGCCGTACTTGGCGGCGATATCGCGCACCTGCTGCACCTGCTGGCTGGTCAGGTTCTTGATAGGCGTCGCAGCGCCGGAATCCTGCGGACCGTACGGGCTGCCCGAGCCGACCTGCTCGCTCTTCTCATACGACGCAAAGAAGAACAGCTTGTCCTTGATGATCGGGCCGCCAACAGTGCCGCCGGCCGTCCACTGGCGATTGAAGCCGGCGTACGGCTTGTCCTGCTCGTTGTCACCGATCATGTCGGTGTTCTGGAACGCGTAGTAGACCGTGCCGTGGAAGTCGTTGGTGCCGCTCTTGGTCACGGCGTTGACGTTGGCGCCGATGCCGCGACGGGTGGCCACGTCGTAGTTGGCCGTCGAGATGTTGTATTCCTCGATGGTGTCCTGCGAGATCGGCGTACCCAGCGTCGGCAGGCCGTTCGCGTTCAGGCCGAACGGATCGTTCGCGCTGACCGAGTCGACGGTGATGTTGTTGTAGCGGCTGTTCTGGCCCACGGCGGAGATTTCGCCGCGGGCGCGGTCGGTGATCACCACGCGGGGGTCAAGACGGACCACGTTCTGGATCGAGCGACCCGGGGTCGGCGTAGCTTCGAGCTCGCGACGCGACACGATGGTCGACAGACCCTTGTTGTCCGGGGTGAAGGTCTGCGACAGCGTGTTCGCCGAGACGGTCACGCCGCTGAGGTTCTGCGCGTTGGCCGTATCGGCGGAAACGCCCATGGTCAGGTTGACCGCCGTGTCCTGGGCCAGCTGCAGGTACACGTTGTCCTGCTCGCTCTGGGTGCCGTCCTTGGAGACCTTCACGTCGAACGGGCCGCCCACGCGCAGGCCCTGAGCCGAATAACGGCCGGCCGCGTCGGTGGTGGTGGTCTTGGTGGTGCCCGAGGGCTCATGCACGATCTGCACGGTGGCGCCGGCGATCGGCTGGCCGCTGCCGTCCACGATGCGGCCGCTGATCGACGACGAGGTGTCCTGGGCCATCACCGGGGAGGCCGCAAGCAAGCCTGCGATTGCCACCGGCAGCAATTTCGTACGCAAAGAATGGTTCATCGAGATTCAACCCCTTAAGAAAGTCGCAAAAAAGGCATGGGACCAGACCGAAGGAGTCCCATGCCCCCTCGCCACCGTCTTAAGTGACTGATTCCCTAAATTATTTTGACTCGCCCGGGACCGCCCTGCGGGGCCGTCGACCGCGACTCATCACGACGAATGTATCCGCATTATATTACAATTTCGTAACTTATTGACGAAATACTCACAATTCTTGCGGGCTCTTCTTACGCTTCGCGCAAGTTATTGATGGCTGAACATTTCCCCGGGCACAAAAAAACCGGCGCCTTTCGGCGCCGGTTTCGGGGTACAGCGAGTTCGTCTTCGGCTTAGAAGAACGAGATGCCGAAGGTGACCATGTAGGTACGGTCTTCCAGCAGCGAGTAGTACGGTGCCGAGGTGAACAGCGTGCCACCCGTGTTGACGTCCTTGATCGTGTTACCCGGGTTGCTGGCCAGGAACGCGCCGATGTTGTTGGCGTTGGTCAGCGCGCGCTTGTTGGTCAGGTTGAACACGTTGAGCTTGATGTACGGGTTGCGCAGCCAGGTGGCGAAGTCGTCGAACTTCCAGCCGGCGTTCAAGTTGAACACCGTGTAGCCGCCCACCTGTTCGGTGTTCGACCAGTCGCCCCAGATCGGACCGCGGTACTTGGCGTCCAGGCTGGCCCAGAACGGACCATGGTCGTAGCCAAGGCGCACGAAGCCCGAGTTCTTCGGCGTGTTGATGAAGGTCTTGCCTTCGGTCGGATAGGTGCCGTCGCCGAAGGTGTTGACGTTACCGTCGAGGATGGCCTTCTGGTACGAGTAGTTGCCGTACAAGGTCCAGTCTTCAGCGAACTTGTAGCTGCCTTCGGCGGTGACGCCGCGCATGTGCATCTTCGGCAGGTTCAGGTACACCGTCTGGCCGGAGTTCACGTCGTAGCCCGAGATCTGCTTGTTGACCAGGTGCGACTCGTACGCGTCGACGTTGGCCGAGAAGTGATCGGCATAGAAGCGCCAGCCCAGGTCGACCGTGGTGGCCTCTTCCGGCTTGGACTGATAGGTGCCGGCCGCAGCGTTGGCGAGGTTCTTGGGGTTGTCCGCCACGGCGACGTTCTGCAGCAGCGAGCCGTTGATCGGTGCACGGTAGGTGCGGCCGGCGCCGATGTAGAACTGGTTCTGGTCGTCGAGCTGGTACTTCACGCCAGCGGTCGGGCTGACCTTGTGATAGGTCGCTTCGGCCTCGCCGCCGAACTGGTTGGTCTTGGCATTGGGAGTGCTGTAGCTGCCCCAGTTCTCGTAGTCGTAACCGCTACGGTCTTCCCACAGGTACGCCGCGCCAACCGTGATGGTCCACTTGTCGTTCGGCGTCCAAGTGTTGGTGGCGAAGAACTTCTTGATTTCGGAGTTGGTGTACTCACGGTACAGGCGCTGGATCACGCCATTGGAGTAGCGGATGTAGTTGGAGTCGCCCCAGAAATCGGACGGCTCGCCGCCGACGGCCGGGTTGAAGACCTCCTGCTGCTGCTGGCGAGCACGCTCGTACCAGAAGCCGTACTCCAGGCTGTCGTCCATGCCGAAGTCCTGGTTCAACTTGGCGATGACACCCGGGCGGTAGGTGAAGGTCTGGCTGACGTCGTAAGCCACCGCGCTGCCGCCGATCTTGCCGTCGCCGTTGAGATCCTGGTCGGCCACGCCGATCACGTTCTGCGGCACGGTCGATTCGGTGAACTTGTAGCCGCCACCGCCGCCGCCGTTGCCGTACCAGAAGTACGGCACCACCGACAGGCGCAGGCTGTCAGCCAGCTTGAACTCGCCATCGAGGCTGGCCAGCCAGCTGGTGAACGGGTTGGTGTGGAGCTTCCAGTAGTAGGTATCGGTCGGGCTGTAAGCCTCGTCGTAGCTCTGGAAATAGCCGCCCGAACGCACCTGGGCCTTGGTCAGGCTGTCGTAGCTGTAGTTGCGCTCGCGGTTGTACTGGACCGAGCCGGAGATGTAGTTGTTGTCGTCGATCGTCCACAGCGCCTTGCCGTCGACCTTGGTGACGTTCAAGTCGCCCGGGCCGCGCCAGAAGTCGGAGGTGTTGTTCGAGTACGACAGCCACGCGCGCACCGGACCGAGGTCGCCGGTGTTGAAGCGCAGGAAGGTGCGGCGATAGTCGTGGTTGCCCAGGCTCTGGGCAAAGTCCAGGCCGGCCTTGTGCGACGGGTCGATGGTGACCCAGGAGATGGCGCCGCCGGCAGCACCGGAGATCGGCGTGTCGACGTCCGGGTAACCCTGCAGCACGGTGATGTCACCCATGTTCTCGGTGTCGCCGTACTCGGTCGAGTAGACCTTGTAGTTGCCGCTGTCGTTGATCGGCGCGCCGTTCACGGTGGTACCGATTTCGTCGCTGGTGAAGCCGCGGATCTGGTAGTTGCCGTTGGCCAGGCCGCTCACGTCATCGGTCGAGGCGTTCACGCCCGGGATCGAGTCGATCATCTGCACGAAGGTGCCACCCGGCGCCGCCTTGACGATGGCGTCGCGCGAGATGGTCGAAACCGCCTTCGGAGCCGTCTGCACCGACATCAGGCCGTCGCCGAGCGACAGGCTCTGCGCCTGCACCGTCACCGTGTCCAGCTGCTGGGCACGCTTGGTGTCATTGGAGGTGGTGGTGTTGGACGTGCTCGACGGGCCGCTGCGCGTGGCCGGTTCCTTGGTCTGCGGGCTGGTGGCCTGGCCGGTGGTGTCCTGGGCCGAGGCAACGCCGGCAGCCATGCAAAACACGACAGCGATGGCCATGGAAAGGTGGTTTCGTTTCATCATCGTCATTCCAGAATTGACAAAAATTTGGAGTCAGCCGCCGCCCGGAGGTCGCCAGCAAACAGAGAAGGAAAAGAGGCACGCCGCCCGGCAGAAAGATTTCGCGATTTATCGAAAAATATTTCGCAACCCACTGCTTCAAAACGCAATTTCATGCCATTTAACGTAAATTTAAACGTTTCCTCCGGGCGTAAAAAAGCCCGATCGGTAAAAATCGGGCGAAATTACGAAATCAGTTGAGACTGCTGGCCAGGGCAGCGACAAGCCCCTTGTGCTCTGGCCAACGACGTCAGCTTTGCATAAGTATTTTACAAGAAATTTACCGCACGATCACGCGATGGACAGCGTTCGCGTATTTACCTGCCCCGGCGGTCAATAAGTAACCACCTGAATGTGTGTAAGGCAACGGCCGATCGGCCTATGGGCGCTGATCCGCGCCCAGGACTTTGGCGCCGTACTCATTTCCCCAGATAGCGGGCCCGCTTGGCCGGCTTGAGCGTGGCCAGGTCCAACATCACTAGGCCATCGACACAGCCCGAGAAGCCCGGGTCTTCGCCGAAATCGAGGAACTGCACGCCTTCGGGTTCCACCAGATCCACATACTGGCGATACAGCACCGGCAGGCTTACGCCCAACGCATCGAGATGATGCTTGAGCTTGCCAAGGCCGGCAGCCGGATCGAGCCCCGCCAGCGCATCGCGCACCAGATCGATCACCGCCGGCGACACCACGAACGGCTGACGCGCCGACGCCAGGCCCGGCGCACCGAAGTAATGCTGATGTGCTGCCGCGATCCACTCGCGCGCCTCGCGCGGAAGGCTGACCGACATGCTCACCGGCCCGAACAGGTAGCGCAATTCGGGATGGCGCTGCAGATACAGGCCAATGCCTTGCCACAACTGATCGAGTGCACGCGAACGCCAGTACGCCGGCGCGATGAAGCTGCGGCCCAGTTCCAGGCCCTGCGCCAGACGCGATTCGAGCGCCGGCGAATAACTGAAGAGGCTTGAGGTATAGAGCGCCTGCATCCCGCGTTCGCTGATCAGGCGACCACCGTGTCCGAAGCGATAGGATCCGACCACGCGCAGCGCCTTCGGATCCCACAAGACCAGATGTTCGTAGTGCGGGTCGTAGGCATCGAGGTCGCGACGTGCGCCCGTGCCCTCACCCACCTTGCGGAACGTGAGTTCGCGCAGGCGGCCGATCTCGCGCAGCACGGCGCTGTCGGATGCGCCCTTGAACAACAAGATCTGCTTGCCGTCGTTGAGGTCGGCAAGCTTTTCAGCCTGCGACTGCAATTCCGCCACCACACGCTCCGTGGGCTCCGGATGCGCCAGCGGTGCCTGGCCGCCGAAGATCAGGCCCCGATGACGACCGACGCGATAGACATGGCGTCGCATCAGCTTGGCAGCGCGCTTGGTGGAGCCGCCGCTGTGTTGCTCGATCTCGTCGGCAGAAACGAGCTGGCCAACGCTGAAACCCACACGGCGACTCGTCGGCGAGATGGCTTCGCGTGGCAGCATCGCCGTGCTGAGCGGCTTGGCCAGCATCGACAGGCCATAGAACATGGCCGAATTGCGGGCCGAGATGTGGATGGGAAGCACCGGCACGCGGCTGCGCTGCGCGAGGCGCACGAAGCCATCGGCCCAGCGCCCGTCGCTCACGCCCGATGGACTGACGCGCGAAACTTCGCCGGCCGGAAAAACGATCAAGGCCTCGCCGTTATCCAGCGCTCGATAGATGTCGCGCATTTTCGAGGCCGCGCCCTTGCCGAACACGTCCACCGGCAACAGCAATTTGTGCAGCGGCTCGATCGACATCAACCAGTCGTTGGCCAGGATGCGCACATCGCGGCGCACCGAACCCACCATCTGCAACAAGGTCAGGGCGTCAATCATCCCTAGCGGATGATTGGCGACGATCAACACGCCACCTTCGACCGGAATGTTCTCGCGCTCGCGCGGATTGACGAAGTAACTGACGCCGAGCACATCGAGCACGCGCTCGACGAAATCGAAGCCTTCGGCCTCACCAGCGGCTACCAGCGTACGGTTGAAACCATCCTCATCGGCCAGCCGGCCCAGCATGCCGGCCACCGGCCGGCGGATCAGGGGATGTTGCGCCAACCACGGCAGACGTTCGGTGAGGGTCTGTTCAACGCTGAGCATGACCGCCTCCTGGGATTTACCCCAAATGCTGGTAGCGGATTATGACAGCAAGGTTATGCGGATAGGTCCGAAAGATCACGAGAGGGACGATGCCCACAGTTTCAAACGACCAGATGTAGATACGCGGCCACGCCGCCCATGAACATCTGCACTGACAGCGCGATCAGCAGCATGCCCATCACGCGCTCGAGCGCCGTCAGCACACTCTCGCCCAGCCAGCGAAACAGATAGGTGGAGCAAAGCAGGATCACCGACGTGGCTAGCCATGCACCCAACAAGGCGATGGCCCAATCGGCCGTGCGGCCCGGCTGGGTATTGGTAAGCAGTAACAGAGCCGCCATGGCAGAAGGACCGGCCACGCCGGGAATGGCCATGGGCACGATGAACGGCTCGCCCTCGCCCTGCTTGCCGAAGATGCCGCCGCCATCGGCCGGCGGAAACACCATGCGGATGCCGATCAGGAACAGCACGATGCCGCCCGCGATGCTGATCGATTCCTGCCGAAGCTGCAGCAACTTCAGGATGTGCTGGCCGCCGATCAGAAAAACGAGCAGCACGCCCAGCGCGATCAGCAGTTCGCGGATCATCACCTTGCGGCGACGCTTGGGCGCCACGTCCTTCAGCAGGCTCAGGAAGATCGGGATGTTCCCGAGCGGATCCATGATGAGGAACAGCAGGATCGCCGCCGACAGCGTGGTCATCTGCATTTCCATGTCAGCAAAACTCCAGCGTCATGGTCATGCCGATGTGCGCAAATCGAGGGCCGCGCCGCGCGCGTTCTTGCCCTGCGAGCCCAATAGATAGACGGCCGCCTCGGCGGCCGCATCCGGCAGCGGCTGGAGCATGGTGTCTTCGCCGAAATAGGCCGCACGTCGCAGCGTGGTGCGCATCGGTGCGGGCAGCAACGCATGCGCGCGAAGTGATGACTGCTCCGTTTCCTGATGCAGGATTTCGACGAGTCGCTCCAGCGCCGCCTTCGACACGCCGTAGGCGCCCCAGTGCGCGCGCTGCACGAGTTCGGGATTGTCCAGCACGAACACCACGGCGCTGTCCGACGCGCGCGACAACAACGGCATGCATGCCTGTGTGAGTGCGAACGGCGCCGACACGTTGACGTGCATCGCACGCAGCCAGTCGTCGGGCTTGTGCACGGACAGCGGCGCGAGTTCCTTGAAACTGGCGGCCGCATGCACGATGCCATCGAGTCGACCGAAGTCGCGCTCGAGGCCATCGGCCAGTGCTTCGTAATCCGTCGGCGTGGCCGCTTCCATGTCGAGCGGATGGATCACCGGTTCGGGCAACCCCTCACCGACCATCGCATCGTAAAGTTGTTCGAGCTGGCGCTTGCGGCGACCCGTGATCACCACCGTGGCACCGGCGCGCGCCGCGGCGCGCGCCACGGCGGAGCCAAGCCCGCCATAGGCACCGGTGACCAGCACGACGCGACCGGCCAGCGAGCCGGGCTCAGGTGCCCAGCCTTCCGGCAAACGAACCAGGGGAAGCGTCATCAGGAATCGGCTCCTGCCACGTCCGCCGCCATGCGGGCGAGTTCACCGGCCGCTTTCAGGTCTTCGATGATGTCGCAACCGCCGATCAGCTCGCCCTGGATGAAGAGCTGCGGAAACGTTGGCCAGTTCGCGTAATGCGGCAGCGCCGCACGGACTTCCGGATCGGCCAGCACGTTGACGGCGTGGAACTGCGCGCCCGCCTCCTTCAGCGCCTGCGCGGCGCGGCCGGAGAAGCCGCACATGGGGAACTGCGGCGTGCCCTTCATGAAGAGCACGATGGCGTGTTCGGCCAGTACCGCCTTGATTCGCTCGTTAACGTCCATAATTCGGCTGCTTCATCGTTACAATGCAATGAGATCGATAGTGTATCAGTCGTGCGCGGGTCGCCGTTCCTCGGCCATTCCAGCCCGACCTCTTTCCTCAGCCAACGCCCAGGAGCCATATCATGGCGATCGAACTCCCCCCCTTGCCGTATGAAAAGAACGCACTCGAGCCGCACATTTCCGCGGAGACGCTCGAGTATCACTACGGCAAGCATCACCAGGCCTACGTGACCAACCTAAACAACCTGATCAAGGGCACCGAGTTCGAGAACGCCGCGCTGGAAGACATCATCAAGAAGTCGTCCGGCGGCGTGTTCAACAATTCCGCCCAGGTCTGGAACCACACCTTCTACTGGAACTCGTTGAGCCCGAAGGGCGGCAACGAGCCGACCGGCAAGCTGGCCGACGCCATCAACAAGGCGTTCGGTTCGTTCGAGAAGTTCAAGGAAGAGTTCACCAAGTCGGCCGTGGGCAACTTCGGCTCGGGCTGGACCTGGCTGGTGCAGCGTCCGGATGGCTCGCTGGGCATCGTCAACACGTCCAACGCCGCCACGCCGATCACCGGCAGCGACAAGCCGCTGCTCACCTGCGACGTGTGGGAACACGCGTACTACATCGACTACCGCAACGCCCGTCCGAAGTACATCGAGGCGTTCTGGAACCTGGCGAACTGGGAATTTGCGGCCAAGAACCTGGCCTGATTTTCCGGGAATCCAGCCAATGAAAAACGGGGCCGTAAGGCCCCGTTTTTTTGCAGCGGCAATGAGCCCGCCGCTACTTGTTTTCCCTCAGCTTATCCACCGCCGGATCCGCCTGGTGATCGCGCCCCAAGGCATGCGCGATACCCGTCAGGCGTTCCACCAGACGACCGGCATCGGGCGCGCACACCGTGGCATGACCCACCTTGCGACCCGCACGCGGCTGCTTGCCGTAATCGTGCCAGTGCGCATCGATGGCTTCGAGCACGGGTGCCGCGTCGGGCAGCTCGCCGATCCAGTTGAACATGGCGGACAGTCCGCGTGCCGAGGTATCGCCCAACGGCAGGCCGAGCACGGCGCGCACGTGGTTTTCGAACTGGCTGGTGAGCGCGCCCTCGATGGTCCAGTGACCGGAGTTGTGCACGCGCGGCGCCATTTCGTTGCCGAGCAACTCGCCGTCCTTCACGAACAGTTCCAACGCGAAGACACCGACGTACGAAAGCTTTTCCGCCAACGTGCGCGCCAGACCGGTGGCACGCGCCTGCAGCGCCGTGATGTCCGATGCCGGCGCCAGGCTGAGCGAGAGCACGCCATCGGTATGCCAGTTCTGCGTGAGCGGCCAGATACGGAAATCGCCGTCGCGACTGCGCACGGCAATCACCGACAACTCGCGATCGAACGGCACGAACGCTTCGAGGATCAAGCCATGCGCCTGCGCCTGCGAACCCAGTGCCGCCCACGCGGCATCGGCATCGGCCAGCGTCTTGATGCGGAACTGGCCCTTGCCGTCATAGCCAAGGCGGCGCGTCTTGAGGATGGCCGGCGCACCGACCACGGCAAGCGCGCGGTCCAGATCGTCGCGCGTATCGACCGCCTTGAACTCGGGCGTCAGCAGACCGCATTCGCGGAACAGCGTCTTCTCGGCGAGACGATCCTGCGCCACGGCGAGTGCGCGCGGTGCGGGAAACACGTCGACGCGCTTGGCCAGCCAATGCGCGGTTTCGGCCGGCACGTTCTCGAAATCGAAGGTGACCACGTCCACTTCGCGGGCGAAGTGTTCCAGCGCGTCGTAGTCGGTCCAGTCCGCCACGACCAGCGGCGCGATCTGTCCGGCGCAGGCGTCGGCAGCGCTGTCCACCACCAGCGTCTTCACGCCGAGCGGGGCCGCGGCCAAGGCCAGCATGCGGGCGAGCTGGCCGCCGCCGAGGATGCCGAGCACCGGTTGACGACGGGCGGTCACGAGCGCGGGTCCGGGTTATCCAGGACGGTCTGCGTCTGGCGGCTGCGATAGGCGTCGAGCGCGGCGGCGATGGCCGGGTCGTGCAGCGCCAGCACCGAGGCGGCCAGGATGCCGGCGTTCACGGCACCGGCACGACCAATGGCCAGGGTGCCGACCGGAATACCGGCCGGCATCTGCGCGATGGAGAGCAGCGAATCCATGCCGTTGAGCGCCTTGGACTGCACCGGCACGCCGAACACCGGAAGCCGCGTCTTGGCAGCCAGCATGCCGGGCAGATGCGCGGCGCCGCCAGCACCGGCCACGATGACCTGGATGCCACGACCCACCGCTTCCTCGGCGTACTGGAACAAAAGGTCGGGCGTACGGTGCGCCGATACCACGCGCACCTCGTGCGCCACGCCGAGCTCGGCCAGCACGCTGGACGCATGCTCCATGGTTTCCCAGTCCGAGCGGGAGCCCATTACAACGCCCACGCGCGGCGGGAGGGAAGTCGAGGTCATGACCCAAGCCATCCAAAAGGGTTATTGTACGGACTTTCCGCGTCTCGGCACGACCCACTCCCCATGGACAAACGCCTGCTCGATATCCTCTGCTGCCCGGTCAGCAAGGTTCCCGTCCGCCCTCTCCAGCGCCAGGAGCTAGAAGCACTGAACAAGGCCATCGGGGCCGGCCAGGTGCAGAACGTCGCTGGTGCCGCCGTGGGCGCGCCGGTGACGGAAGCCCTCATCACCACCGACCGGAAGGTCATCTACCGGGTGGAGGACGGCATCCCCGTCATGCTGCCCGAGGAAGGCATCGGGACCTTGCAGCTCACTGACTTTCCGGCCGCTGCCTGACGGCTTTTCCCGGCCGGACACCCGCATGAACCTGCTTCTTGTGAACGTGTCGACATATATCGATACGACGAATGACAGCGCCCCATGACATCCCTTATCGTAGGCTGGCGTATTGTCGTATGTGGCTGTAGGCACGTCGGCATCACTTTCAGGGGGTGAAAGGCGATGAAAGACGCCAGTGAATCATCCAATATCGTCAGCCTGACCCAGCGCCTGGACCCATCCAGCGAGCGCGGAGGCGCCCTCTTGAACACCGTCCGGGACATTGCTGGCCGTCGCCTGCAGATCTTGATCAACGGCATGTTCGAGCATGTCGACGACGCCCTTTTTGATCTGGCCGAGAAGGCGGAAAACAACGCCGCCCAGATGCACTACTTCGATGGCATGCGCGAAGTGCGCAAGCGCCGTCCGATGGTGGAACGCAGCTTCCTTGCGCAGATCTCGCGCGAACTCACCGACTTCGCCTCAAGCTACCGCAACAGCACCGGCAACACCGGTGGCGTGTCGCTGCCCGTGGGCTCGGTGGAACTGTCGCTGGTCGCCGACAACGAGCTGGAAGAATCGCTGGCCATCACCAGCATGATCGGCAAGAACGAAACGCGCCTTACGCGCGACCTGTTCGCCGTGAACCAGCGCCTGTCCGTCATCTACGGCGGCATCAAGATCGACGATGCCACCAACCCGGTGGGCCCGGCCGCGCTGTCGCAAGCCTTCCGCCAGGCGATGCGCGAGCTCAGCGCCGAGATGCGCGTAAAGCTCATCATCTACAAGCTGTTCGACCGCTATGTGCTGGCTTCGCTGGACGAGCTTTACCAGGAGATCAACACCGAACTCGTGCGGGCGGGCGTGCTGCCGCAGCTGCGTCACGAGATCCCGCGCGCGGCCGGTGCTCCGCGTGGTGCCGGCCAGGCCGCGCCTGGAGCGGACACCGCTGGCGCTGCACAGGCCGAGGGCACGTTCCTGGGCGAAGACGAAAGCGGCAATGCATCCAGCGAGCTGATCCAGACGCTGCGCACGCTGTTCAGCGCACGGCGCACGGCGCCTGTGGTCGGCGGACAGCATCTGCCGGCCGGTGCCGTGCAGTTGCCGAGCGCCAATGAACTGATCGGCGCACTGAGCGTGCTGCAGAGCCAGGCGGCCATCAACCAGCACATGGCGGCGAGCGCCGGCAATGCGGTGGAGCTCGCCGGCGAAGTGCAGCAACTCAAGGAACACCTGCTCGCCCAGATCGGCTCCCTGCGCGGCGAAAAGCCGAGCCAGGTGTCGACCATCGACGAGGACACCATCGATCTCGTCGGCATGCTGTTCGAGTTCATCCTCGAAGACCGCAACCTGCCGACCGAGATGCAGGTGTTGCTGGCACGCCTGCAGATTCCGTATCTCAAGGCCGCCATCCTCGACCGCAAGCTGTTTGCGCACCGCCAGCATCCGGCGCGTCGCCTGCTAGACAGCCTGGCCGATGCCGCCAAGGGCTGGTCGGCGGAATCGGATCGCGACCACCGCCTGCACGACAAGATCAAATCCATCGTCGACCGCCTGCTGCAGGACTTCGACGATGACATGACCATCTTCGAGCGCCTGTGCGCCGAGCTGCAGGAATTCCAGGACATCAGCCGCCGCCGTGCGGAACTCGCCGAGCAGCGCGTGGCCGAATCCACCCGTGGCCGCGAGAAGCTCGAACAGGCGCGTCGCCGCGCCGCGCGCGAGATCCTCAGCCGTATAGAAGGCCATAACCTTCCGCCGCTGATCCACGGCATTCTGTCGCGCGCATGGGCCAACTACCTGGTACTCACCATTCTTCGCCAGGGCGAGGAATCGAGCGAGTTCCGCGATGCGCTGCGCTTCGCCAACGACTTCATCGACAGCACCAAGCCGGCCCGCACGCTCGACGAGCGCCGCGCCCTGCGCCAGATGCTGCCGGGCATCGAGCGCGCGCTGCGCCGCGGCCTGGGCAACGTGGCCTTCCAGGAAAGCGACATCGATCGCCTGCTGGCCCAGCTGCACACCTACTACCGCCACCAGCTCGGCGAAGCCGTGCCGGAAGCCGAAGTGCAGGCCGTGGAGGAATCCACCAACCTGCCCATTCCCGAAAGCATCCAGCCAATCGCCGAGTCCGAGGCGGACCTGGCCCGCTCCGAGCCCGAGCAGGAACCGGTGCTCGACACGCCGGAAGCGCTGCTCGTCGCCGAGCTCAAGCCGGGCACCTGGCTGGAGTTCGTCACGGGGCCGGAAACCATCGAGCGCGCCAAGCTCTCGTGGATCAGCCCCATGAGCGGTCGCTACCTGTTCGTGAACCGTCGCGGCCTGAAGGTGGCCGACTACGCACCGCACGAACTGGCCCAGGCACTCGCCAGCGGTACGGCGCGCGTGCTTGAATCCACCGCACTGTTCGACCGTGCGCTGGACGCCATCGTCGGTCGCCTCAGCCAACCGGCCACGTCCCAAGCACCGACCGAATGACTTCAGCACAACTTGTTTCCCCTTCGTCCGACCTGATCCAGGCGGATGTCGAACGCGCTTTCGCCGAAGACATCGGCGTCGGCGATGCCACGGCCGACCTGTTGCCGGGCAACGCCACCGCCAGTGCCGCCCTGACCTGCCGCGAAGACGCGGTGATGGCGGGCATCGATTGGTTCAATGCCTGTTTCCGCAAGCTCGATCCGCAGGTGCAGATCGAATGGGCGGTGCGCGATGGCGACCGCGTCGCGGCCGGCTCGGTCATCTGCCGCATTCGCGGCAACGCCCGCGCACTGGTAACGGCGGAACGTTCGGCACTGAATTTCCTGCAGTTGCTTTCGGGCACGGCCACTACCACCGCTGCGCACGTGGCCGCCGTGGCAGGCACGGGCGTGCGCGTGCTCGACACCCGCAAGACCGTGCCCGGCCTGCGCCTCGCGCAGAAATACGCCGTGCGCTGCGGCGGTGGCCATAACCATCGCGTGGGCCTGTACGACGCCATCCTGGTGAAGGAAAACCACATCATCGCCGCGGGCAGCATCAAGGCGGCGGCCGACGCGGCGCGCCGGCTGCATCCCAACCTGCTGCTGGAAATCGAAGTGGAAAACCTCGACGAACTGCAGCAGGCGCTCGATGCCGGCGCCGATCGCATCATGCTCGACAACTTCACCCTGCCGCTGATGCGCGAAGCCGTGGGCATCGCCAAGGGCCGCGCGGAGCTGGAGATTTCCGGCAACGTGGACCTGTCCACCATCGGCGAGTACGCCAGCACCGGCGTGGACTACATCTCGGTGGGCGCGCTGACCAAGCATGTGCGGGCGGTGGATTTGTCGTTGCGCTTGAAGCTCGACTGATCTGCTTGGGGGGCGTTTTCTCTCCTCATTCCAGTCCTTCGCCGGAATGACGAACAGAAAGCCTAAGGAACCCGTGGCCACTTTCACGCCGCGCCCCTTGCAAGCCACGCGCGACGCCTACACTCTCGCGGCATGAGCGAGCTTTCTGATCTGATCCTGTTGGTACTGCTTCTGGCCATCATCGGCTCGTGGCTCAAGCTTGCTCGCGGGCGCGAGCAGGCTACGCAGGAAGCACGCATGCAATGCCGCCAGCATGGCCTGCAATTGCTCGATGAAAGCGTCGGCCTGCGAGGCCTGCGTCTGCTGCGCCAGCACGGCCAGTTGCTGCTGGAGCGCTGCTACACCTTCGAAGTGAGCATCGACGGCAACGACCGCGAACCCGGCAAGCTGTGGCTGATCGGCCGCACGCTCAGCGGCATAAGCCTGCCGACCATCCAGAGCCACCTGCCCGGCCTGCTTTCCGAGCACGTGCCGCCGCCCGCGGAAGACAACGTGGTGCAGCTGCGTCCACGCCTGCGCAAAGACAACCAGCTGCACTGATACCGCAGATACCTGCATCGCGCCGACAAGGTCGGCGCGACGGCTGACGGCTTACTTCACCACGCGCAGGAACGGCGCGCTGCGCTTGGGCTTCTCGCCGGCCTCGCCCTCGGGCGTCGGCGGCGTGTCATCCGGATCGGGCGACGACGGCGGCGGCTGATCGCCACCCTCTTCCGCCGGAAACATCATGCCCTGCCCGTTTTCCTGCGCGTACAGCGCCAGCACGGCCTGCACCGGGATGTGGATGTTGTGGCTGACACCGGAGAAGCGCGCCTGGAAGCTGATCCAGTCGTTGCCAAGATCGAGGCTAGCCACGGCGCGCATGGCCAGGTTCAGCACCACCTGGCCGTTCTTGATGACCTGTGGAGGCACCCTCACCCCTTCCCGCGTGGCGTCCACGAGGATGTAGGGAGTCAGGTTGTTGTCGGTGATCCAGTCGTAAATCGCCCTGAGCAAATAGGGACGATTGGAGGACATCGGCGGGAGCTTGTCGTCGGTCATTCAAAAACCTATGGAGAGCGACGCCCCACGGGAGGCCCAGGGCGCGCCAGGTGGATCGTGCCAGTTTAATGCCAAGGCGACTCGAGTTGTCGCAGCACCGCCATAAAGCCTGCCCGGGCCCCCAGGAATCGATCGGATGCGGGGTCTGGCGGGGCGCACCGTCAGGGGCGCATGGCCTTCTCTTCGGGCGTCATGCTGCGCGCATAACCCTGACTGGCGAACAGGCGTTCGCCGTAATCCAGGATGGGCTTGCCCTCGCGGCCGAGGTCCACGCCCAGCCAGGGCAGGCGCCACACCACCGGGGCCACCAGGCAGTCGGTGAGGCTCATTTCCGGGTTGAGGAAAAACCGCGAGGCCTTGAACAGCGGCAAGGCGCCCAGCAGGTGCTCACGGAGCCGCTTGCGCGCCGCTTCGGCGGGACGGCCGCCCGCCCGAATGGTGTCCACCTCCGGCAGCCAGTCCAGCTCGATCCGCACGGTGGCCAGGCGCAGGCGCGCCCTGGACAGCGGATCGATCGGCATCAGCGGAGGGTGGGGATAGCGTTCGTCGAGGTATTCGCAGACGACCGCCGTGTTGTAGAGGGTCAGGTCACGGTCGACCAGGGTCGGCGTGCTGCCATAGGGGTTGAGATCGAGCAGGTCTTCCGGCGGCTTGGCGGGGTCGACGATCACCCTGTCGTAGCTCACGCCCTTGGCGGCAAGCACGAGGCGCGTCCGGTGGCATTGGATGCCATCCGCGGTGGTGTACAGGGTGAGTGCGGTACGCGAACGAGCGCTTTGGACCATGCGCGATCTCCCCATCGACATGAAGCATGCACGGCGGCCCCGGACCCTCTGAGAGGTTCGTCGGCCGCCGTACCGTAGGCGTTGGAAGGTGACGTCTTAGTGGACGTCCTTCCAGTACTCCTTCTTTAGCAGATATGCCAAGAAAGTGAAGCCTGCCAGGAAGAGGAGCACCCAGATGCCATAGCGCTGGCGCTGGAGGGCAGCCGGCTCGGCGGCGTACTCCAGGAAGTTGGTGAGGTCACGGGCGGCCTGCTGGTACTGGGCCGGCGTGAGCTTGCCCGGCTGCGACAGCTCAAGCTTCTCCACGTCGTCGCTGCCTTCCTTCTTCACGGCCGTCTGGATGCCCTGCAGCTCCCATAGCGGGAACGGCATGGAGGCATTCGGGAACACCGTATTGTTCCAGCCCACCGGACGGGTGGGATCGACGTAGAAGGAGTTGAGGTAGCCATAGACCCAGTCGGCGGTCTTGGCGCGCACTTCCAGCGAGAGGTCCGGCGGTGCCTTGCCGAAGAACTGCTGGGCCGAATCTTCCGGCATGTGCGAGATCACCACGTCACCGAACTTGGCGCCGGTGAAGTTGAGGTTCTTCATCACCTCGTCTTCGGACAGGCCCAGGTCTTCAGCGATGCGCGAATAGCGCACGTACTTCAACGAGTGGCAACCCACGCAGTAGTTGAAGAACAGCTTGGCGCCGCGCTGGAGCGAGGCCTGGTCGCGGACATTGGTGCCGGCCGAAGGCAGGTTGCCTTCTTCCTGGGCCATCGCCGCATTGGTGCCGACCAGCAAGCCTACGGTGAGTGCCAGCGTGGAAATGATCTTCTTCATCGGCTTCCGCTTACTCATGGTCAAACACCACCCGCTCCGGAACCGGCTTGGTCTTTTCCCAGCCAAGTCGCGTGTAGAACCACAGGAACACGAAGTACCCGAAGTAGAGGAAGGTCATCACGCGACCGAACGTGTTTTCCCAGAAGGTCGCGTCCGTAGGCGTCCACTTCGTGGTCAACTCGCCCACCACGCCGGCACCCACCAGGGCCAGGCCAATGAAGGAGGCCGCGAAGGTCATCAGCGCCACCTTGAAACCGGTACCGCGATAACGAATGGAGCGCACCTTGCCGGCATCGATCCACGGCAGCACGAACAGCAGCGCGATGGCGCCGAACATGCCCAGCACACCCCAGAAGGCCGTGCCGAAGAACGACGGGATCATGCGCAGGATCGCGTAGAACGGCGTGAAGTACCACGACGGCTTGATGTGCGACGGCGTCACCAGGTTGTTGGCAGCAACGAAGTTGTCGTGCTCAAGGAACCAGCCGCCGACGGTGGGCGCGAAGAAGATGATGAACGCCGCCATCGTCAGGAAGAAGCCGACAGCCACCAGGTCGTGCACGGTGTAGTACGGATGGAACGGAATACCGTCCGCCGGTTTGTTCGGATCCCAGCGGTTGCCCTTGGGTCCCTTCTTGATCTCGACGCCGTCCGGGTTGTTCGACCCCACTTCGTGCAGCGCGAAAATGTGCAGCACCACCAACAGCAACAGCACCAGCGGCAGCGCGATCACATGCAACGCGAAGAAGCGGTTGAGCGTAGCGTCGGCCGGCAGGTAGTCGCCCATGATCCATTCGACCAGCGAACCGCCGATGACGGGGATCGTGCCGAACAGCGAGATGATCACCTTGGCGCCCCAGAACGACATGTTGCCCCACGGCAGCACGTAGCCCATGAAGGCCTCGGCCATCAGCGACAGGAACACCAGCATGCCCAGCAGCCAGACCAGCTCGCGCGGCTTCTGGTACGAGCCGTACATCAGGCCGCGGAACATGTGCAGGAACACCACCACGAAGAACAGCGAGGCGCCGGTGGAGTGCATGTAGCGGATCAGCCAGCCCCACTCCACGTCACGCATGATGTACTCGACCGAGTTGAAGGCTTCCGCCGCACTCGTCTTGTAGTTCATGGTGAGGAAGATGCCGGTGACGATCTGGTTGACGAACACCAGCAGCGCCAACACGCCGAAGTAGTACCAGAAGTTGAAATTCTTCGGCGCGTAATACTCGGTCATATGCTTGCGATACACGGGCATGAGGCCCGGCGCACGCTCGTTGACCCAGTCGCCGATACGCGTGAATACGTTGGCCATCAGCCGGCCTCCTTCGGATCCACGCCAATCTGGATGTGCGTGTCGTCCGTGAAATGGTACGGCGGCACGAGCAGGTTCTTGGGTGCGGGCACGCCCTGGTAGACGCGACCGGACATGTCATAGCGTGACTTGTGGCAGGGGCAGTAGAAGCCGCCCTTCCAGTCCGGATCGAACGGCTCGGGCTTCATCACCGGCACGAAGTCGGGGACGCAACCCAGGTGCGTGCACAGACCCACCAGCACCAGCCACTCGGGCTTGATGGAGCGGGTTTCGTTCTGCGCGTACTTGGGCTGCTGCTCGGCCGAACCGCTGTCGGACTTGGCGTCGACCAGACGCGAGTCCTGGCTGGGCAACGCATCGAGCTGCGCCTTGGTGCGGTTGACTACAAACACCGGTAGACCGCGCCACGGGTAGGTTACCCGCTGGCCCTCTTCGATCTTGCTGATGTCGATCGTGACCGGCGCACCGGCGGATTTCGCCCGCGCACTGGGTTCCCACGACTTGATGAAGGGCACGACTGCCGTTACGACTCCCACACCACCAACCACTGCCGTGGTCGCTGTGAGGAAGCGGCGGCGGCCGTGATCGACGACTTCGTTCGCCATCAGGCTCTCCGGTACTTACATGCCATTGAGACGCGGAACTTAATAAGTTCCACGGGTGCTTGCCAAGCACGTCGATCAAGTTCGGCAGCAAGAGACTACATGCTGCGAACAGAAATTCCCCTAAGACTCCCCCTTAGAGAACAGCAGGCACGCGCAGTACCAGCACGATGAGCATGCAGCGAGAGCCACAGGCCTTCCGTTGTCGGGTACTTAGCGCACCGGGAAACCCCGGGACGACCCGCTTCGCAAGCGCCAGTGGAACTGACTCCCGCAAAATCGCGTTAGTGTAGCGTCAGGGCATGGCTCGTACAATAAAAGAGCGACGCCTGCGACACATGCGCGCACCCCTCACTAACGCCTTGCCACGAAACGCATTACGACATGAAACATGCCGCTGGCACGCTCGCATTCATCGCCCGCTTCGTGGTGCTAGGGCTGGCGGTTGCCTTCGTCATCAGCCTTGCATGGCCCAATGTCGGCAATCGCCTGAGGGAACGTTTCGGGGTCGCGCCAACGGCGAACACCGAGTCCGCCATCACCACGCCTGCCCCCACGCGCACGAGCGGCCCGATTTCTTACGCCGACGCGGTGGCCAAGGCCGCGCCCTCGGTCGTAAACATCTACGCCAACAAGATGGTGACCGAACAGGCCGTGCAGATGTACACCGACCCGGTGCTGCAACGCCTCTTCGGCGGTCGCCCCACCGGTCCCGCGTACAAGCGACGCGAGCAAAGCCTGGGCTCGGGCGTGATCGTGCTGCAGGGCTACGTGCTCACCAACAACCACGTGATTGCCAACGCCGACGACATCCAGGTGCTGCTCTATGACGGACGCGTGGCAAAGGCCACGCTGGTGGGCGCGGATGTGGAAACCGATCTTGCCGTGCTGAAGATCGACGCCGGCAATCTGCCGGTGATCCACATCGCCGACCACCACCCCACGCGCACCGGCGACGTCGTACTTGCCATCGGCAATCCGCTGGGTTTGAACCAGACGGTGACCATGGGCATCGTCAGCGCCATCGGCCGGCAGCTCAGCAGTTCGAGTCCGGAGGATTTCATCCAGACCGATGCCGCGATCAACCTCGGCAACTCGGGCGGCGCGCTGGTCAACACCGATGGCGAACTGGTGGGCATCAACACCTTGCTGATAGGCAAGGCCGCCAATGCCGAAGGCATCAGCTTTGCCATTCCCGTCGCCAGCGCCAAGCGCGTGCTCGACCAAATCATCGACACCGGCCACGTGGTGCGCGGATGGATGGGCGCCGACTACACCTTCGTGCCCGTCGCGGCCGACAGCGGCCTACCCGCCGCGGCACGCGGGGCACAGGTCACCGATATCTATCCCGGCGGCCCGGCCGCCACCGCCGGCATCCAGCCGCACGACATCCTGTTGCGCATCGGTTCGGAAGACATCGTCGATCCCGCCGATCTGCGCAAGCACGAGGCGGCGCTCAAGCCCGGCAGCAAAGTAGAAGTGTCGGGGCTGCGCAACGGCGCGCCGTTCCACACCGAAATCATTCTGGCGCAACGCCCGCCGACCACGCCCACGGCATCACTGGATAGCTGACAGCCCCGCCGCAGCCACCGACGTCCGACCACCGCCTGGATGGATGGCCAAGCCGTAGCGCTTGCGCAGCGTGCCCACGCGTTCCACATAAACTTGCGTTTCGGCAAACGGTGGCACGCCGTTGTAGCGCTGCACGGCGCCAGGGCCTGCGTTGTATGCGGCGGCCGCGAGACGTTCGTTGCCGTTGAACGTGCGCAGCAACAAGCCCAGGTAGCGCGCGCCGCCGCGGATGTTCTGCGCGGTGTCGAACGCATCGCGCACGCCCATGTCGTTCGCCGTGCCGGGCATCAACTGCATCAGGCCCTGCGCCCCCTTGATGGACAGCGCACGCGGATTGAATGCGCTCTCCGCATGGATGATGGCGCGCAGGAAAGCCTCATCGACGCCCGACTCATGACTGGCCAGCGCGATGATGTCGTCGTAGATGCCCAGGTGTAGCGCCACCGAATCCCAGCGAATATTGGAGTGCAGATTGCAGGCCACGCAGGTCGCGATGTAGCTGAAGAGCATCGTCACCGCATGCCCCTGCTCGCCCGCCGGGCGCAGATTGGTGTACTCCACGCTGCCGTCCTTGCGCACCACGCGATAGACCGCGCCACGCAGGACGCGGCTGCCGTCGGCATCGGCGTCCGCCACCGGCTTTTCCGGAACAGATGCACCATGCGCCGGGCTCGCCTCGCTGTAACTCCACTGCCCCGGCTTGCCCGCCGGTGCCTGCTTGGGCGGAACGACGCGAGCGCTGGTTTCCACCGAATCCTGGACCCAGGCCACGGAGGGCGGCTGCGGCGCGGGCGCGGGCGGAACCTTGCCCGCCGAGGTTTCCACCGAGCCCTTCACCGTTGCCAATGAAGGCGCGGCCGCGGGTTTCTTGCGAACCGGATCGGGCGCGCCGGCAATGCGGCTGCAGCCCTGATAACCCGCGGTGCTGCTGCTGAACACGACTTCGCCTGACGAACCGTTGCACCGGTAGAGCGCCCCCGCATGCGCAGGCACCGGAACGGACGCGGCGCCCGCCAGCAACGCAACGGCAGCCAGCAGACGTCGGATCGCCGTGGCGCCCAGCCGCGAGGGAGGCAGCCCGTTCACGGACTCCCCTTGGGCCGCCCAGCTTCGGCGGCGGCCTCATCCCGGTCAAGCAGCGACATCGCTCCCCCTCGTTCTTGCTTCCCGGTCAATGCTTTGCAAGCGCCGGGCCAGGCGGCAGTGTGCCTCCGCGCGGGCTGGTCGCCAAGCGGAAAAAGACCAATTCGTGCTGCAGTGCCTGTTTCGCCCCCCGTGAATGCCACGTTGGCGCGCAAGTGATTGATCCGGCAAGCCGGTTCCAGTGGCGGCTGGGCGCCTGGGCGCGTAAACTGCGCGGTTCGGCAAACTCCGCACCGCCTCCAAGAATCACGGTACCCAAAGCCATGACCGGCAAGCTTTTCATCAAGACCCACGGCTGCCAGATGAACGAGTACGACTCGGCCAAGATGGCCGACGTGCTCAAGGCCTCGCACGGCCTGGAGCTGACCCAGGACGAAGCCGAGGCGGACGTCATCCTGATCAACACCTGCTCCATCCGCGAAAAGGCGCAGGAAAAGGTCTTCAGCCAGCTGGGTCGCTGGAAAGAGCACAAGCAGGGCGGCAAGCCGGTGCTGATCGGCGTGGGCGGCTGCGTGGCCTCGCAGGAAGGCCAGGACATCATCAAGCGCGCGCCCTATGTGGACCTGGTGTTCGGTCCGCAGACGTTGCACCGCCTGCCCCAACTGATCGAGGCGCAGCGCGCCAGCGGCAAGCCGCAGGTGGACATCAGCTTCCCGGAAATCGAGAAATTCGATCGCCTGCCCGAGCCGCGCGCCGAAGGCCCGACCGCCTTCGTGTCGATCATGGAAGGCTGCTCCAAGTACTGCTCGTACTGCGTGGTGCCGTATACCCGCGGCGAGGAAATCAGCCGTCCGTTCGACGACGTGCTGGTGGAAGTGGCGCAGCTCGCCGGACAGGGCGTGCGCGAAGTGAACCTGCTCGGCCAGAACGTCAACGCCTATCGCGGCCCCACGCATGACGGCGGCACGGCGGATCTGGCCGTGCTCATCCATGCGCTGGCGCAGATCGAAGGCATCGGCCGCATCCGCTTCACCACCTCGCATCCGCTGGAGTTCTCCGACTCGCTGATCGAGGCCTACGCCAACGTGCCGCAGCTGTGCAACTTCCTGCACCTGCCCGTGCAGGCCGGTTCGGACCGCATCCTCACCGCGATGAAGCGCGGCTACACGGCGCTGGAATTCAAGCAGAAGATCCGCAAGCTGCGCGCCGTGCGTCCGGACATCTGCATCTCCTCGGACTTCATCGTCGGCTTCCCCGGCGAGACCGACGACGATTTCGAGAAGACCATGAAGCTGATCGAGGACGTGGGCTTCGACCAGAGCTTCTCCTTCATCTTTTCCTCGCGTCCCGGCACGCCGGCGGCGAACCTTGCCGACGACACCTCGCAGGAAGTGAAGCACGCTCGCCTCTCGCGCCTGCAGGCCAAGCTCAACGACAACGCGCGCCAGATCAACGAAGCCATGGTCGGCACCGTGCAGCGCGTGCTGGTGGAAAAGGTCAGCAAGAAGAATGCGAACGAAGTGACCGGCCGCACCGAGAACATGCGCTTCGTGAACTTCCCGGGCAGCACGCGCATGATCGGCCAGTTCGTGGACGTGGTGATCACCGAGGCGATGAGCAACTCGCTGCGCGGCCGCGTGAAGCTGGCTGAAGAAGACGTCGCGCTGGCCTCGTGACGGCGCCTGTTTCGATCCGGGAAATCGGCGCCGACGAGTTCACGCTGGTCTGGCCGTTGTTTCGCAGCGTGGTCGCGGCGGGGGACACCTATAGCTACCCGCCCGATCTCACCTTCGAACAGGCGCGCGACTGGTGGACCTCGCCGCCCACGCGCTGCTTCGTCGCCGAGCGCGAAAAGCTGGTGCTTGGCTGCTACATGCTGCGGCCCAACCAGCCGGGCCTGGGCGACCACGTGGCCAACGCCGGCTACATGGTGTCGCCCGCCGTGCGTGGGCAAGGCGTGGCGTCGGCCATGTGCGAGCACTCGATGACGCTGGCCCGCGACGCGGGCTTCACCGCCATGCAGTTCAACTTTGTAGTCTCGACCAATACGTCCGCGGTGCGCCTCTGGCAGCGCCACGGGTTCCGCATCGTCGGACAGGTGCCAGGCGCATTCCGCCACGCAGCCCACGGCCCGACCGATGTCTACGTGATGCATCGGCATCTTTGACAAAGCCCATGACCAACGGTCTCAATCAACGCGATTTTTCCCTTGAGCCGGAAGACAACGCCCGGCTGTCGAACCTCTGCGGTCCCTTTGACGAACACCTGCGCCAGATCGAGTTGCGCCTGGGCGTGGAGATCAACCACCGCGGCAACCTGTTCCAGGTGATCGGCGACGAAGGCGCATCGCGCGCCGCCGAAAAAGTGCTGCGCGCGCTGTACGCCGTCACTGAAAACGAATCGCTCAACGGCGCCAAGATCAACCTGCACCTTGCCGAATCGGGCATCGAGGCGATCGTCAACGACGCCGCGGAAAGCGCGCAGGAAGTCACCATCAAGGTGAAGCGTGGTGTGATCAAGGGACGCGGCCCCAACCAGGCGCGCTACCTGCACGCCATCACCACGCACGACATCAGTTTTGGCGTGGGCCCGGCCGGTACCGGCAAGACCTATCTCGCTGTGGCCAGCGCCGTGGAAGCGCTCGAAGCCAACCGCGTGCAGCGCCTGTTGCTGGTGCGTCCTGCCGTGGAAGCCGGCGAAAAACTGGGTTTCCTGCCGGGCGATCTTTCGCAGAAGGTGGACCCATATCTGCGCCCGCTCTACGACGCACTCTATGAAATGCTTGGCTTCGAAAAAGTGGCCAAGTTGATCGAGCGCAACGTGATCGAGATTGCCCCGCTGGCCTATATGCGCGGTCGCACGCTCAACGATTCGTACGTGATCCTCGACGAAGCGCAGAACACCACCGTCGAGCAGATGAAGATGTTCCTCACGCGCATCGGCTTCGGTTCGGTGGCTGTGATCACCGGCGACGTTAGCCAGGTGGACCTTCCGCGCAACGTGCGCTCGGGCCTGCGCCACGCCGTCGAGGTGCTGCGCGGCGTGGACGGCATCAGCTTCACCTTCTTCACCTCGCGCGACGTGGTGCGCCATCCGCTGGTAGCGAAGATCGTGCGCGCGTATGAAGCCTTCGAACAGGCTTCCGACGAGCCGCCGCGATGAGTGCGCCGGTGACGCTCTCCGTCGGCTATGCCGTTTCGCGCAAAGGCGTTCCTGCGTCTCGCAGCTTCCACCAGTGGGTTGAAGCGGCGCTGCGTGGCGCCAAGCGTCGCAAGGCGGCCGAACTCTCCATTCGCATCGTCGATGCAAAAGAAGGGCTCACGCTCAATCGCGACTACCGCGGCAAGGACTACGCAACCAACGTGCTGTCTTTTCCGGTCGAGCTCCCACCCGGCGTAAACCTGCCGCTCATCGGCGACCTCGTGATCTGCGCGCCGGTGGTGGCGCGCGAGGCGGCCGAGCAGGGCAAGCCATCTCGCCACCACTGGGCGCATATGACGGTGCATGGCGTGCTTCACCTTCTCGGATACGATCACATCGAGGACGAGGAAGCCGAGACCATGGAAGCGCTCGAAACGCGCATCCTCGCCGGACTTGGCATCCAGGACCCCTACGCCGTCGTCGACAGCGCCGACTGAGCGGATTCAATCGCTTCGCATGCTCTTGCGCGACAACTTGCGCGAACAAGAACCTGCACGAGAGAAACGGCGCGCAACTCATTGATCGCCGTCATCCAGCCATCTCATCGCCTGCTGCAATGCGTCAGCTCGATGTCACTCGCGCATGTCGCACGAGTGACGCATGTTCATTTTTTGAACTGATATCTAACTGTTCCTGAGCATTTTTCCGGCCGAAGACAGGCGAGGTTCATCGCCAAGGAACTATTCCTTGACGGGTCCGGTAACTGACGCATCGCATCAACCAGGAACGTCATCCGACGTCGCGGCACGTAAGCCACCCATCCTCCGGATTTCAAATCACTGGCCGCCATCTCGCTGAGATGCGCTTCCTTCCGCCCCGCTTCGGCGCACGGGCGCAGGCGTCTGCGCGACGTCGATTGCCAAAGGCTAACGTTTTGAAGACCGACCTCCTGCCCACCGAACGTTTTCCCCATACCGCGCCTGCGCCCACCGGAGAACTGGCGCCCAGGCGCAAGTCGTCCCTCGCCATCGTGCCGCGCCTGGCAGGCTATGGACTATTGGGATTCATCGCGTGGCTACTGCTGTCCACGCTGCTCGAGCCGTGGCTCTCCAACCGTGCCACGCGCGCCGTACTCAACGCCCCTGCCGTGCTCATCACCACACCCATCAGCGGTACCGTGAGCGAACTGCACGCGCAGAGCGGACAGCCCATCGAGCCCGGCCAGACGATTGCCGTCATCAAGAACAACACCGTGGCACGCGATGCGCTGACCACGTTGCTCACGCAGCGACTCGATCTGCAGAGCCGGCTCGATGACCTCGACCATCGCATCCAGGCGGATCAACGGATGCTCGAGTACGTCAACCACCAGTACGACCAGTATCAGAACGCCAACGTGTCCCAACTGAAGAATACGTATGCGTCGCTGCAGGCACAGCAAGACGCGGCCTCGTCCAAGCTGGAGGAACTGGACACCAAATACCAGCGCGCCATGACCTTGCAACGCGATGGCGCCGTAAGTGCCGCCACTGTGTCGGCGGCGCGCGCCGAGGCGGATGCCGCGCGCAGCGAAGCCGATGCGCTGGACAAGAGCGCCAGCGGTGTTGGCGACAGCCTCACTGCGGCAAAACGGGGCGTCTATGTTGCCGCGGGCCAAAGCAGCAACGATCAACTGACCCAGCTCTCGCAGCGGCGGGCCGACCTGCAAAGCAGCATCACCGGCGAGCAGGCCCAGTTGGACGCGCTGAACAAGCAGATGAGCGACCTCACCAACCTCGTCACGCACGAACAGGATCGCGTGCAGGCACTTTCCGATTACGCGGTAAAGGCGTACGGGCGCGGCGCGGCGCAGGACATCGTGGCGCCCGTCGGCACCCAGGTAACGGCGGGATCGACGCTGGTGCGCGCCACCGACTGCAGCAAGACAGACGTGGTGGCGGTTTTCCCGGCGCGGATGGCTGGACGGCTGAACGTAGGCACGCGGTTGCGCGTCCAAATTGAAGCATCGGGCCAATCGCACGACGCGCACATCTCGCAGATCCTTCCCACCGCAAACGAGGCGATGCAAAACAGCTATAGCGCCCCCTTCCCCTATGCCGAAGACGGCTCGGTCTATGCGCTAGCACAGTGGGATGCGCAAGACGGAGCGAACGCCGGCATACCGCCCTGCACCCCGGGCCGCAGTGTCATCGCGAGCCTGCGCTAACTGATGGAAGCCGGCATGTTGATACGACGACCTTGCTTTTTCGGCATCGCGCTGCTGTTGGCCATGGTGGCATCCAGCCCGGTGCCGGCCGCCGGCGTGACCCAGCAGCAACTTGCCGATAGCACATGCTCTGCCTTGCGCTCGGCGGCCACCGCCATTCCCGGACAGGGACCGATGTTGTTGCCGAGCTACCCGAACCTTCAGCCCGGCTCGATGAGGGCGCTGGAGAACGTGGCCTTCGTCTACGACAACGCACTGGCCGGCATCGCGCTCACCGCCTGCGGTGACGCCGCGCAGGCTAAACGCATCGCCGATGCGCTGGTGATCGCCGCCTCGCGTGACCCCAGCTTCAACGACGGCCGCCTTCGCAACGCCTATCGCGGCGGCGCGGTTACAGGCGAGAAGGCCGAATTGCCGGGCTATTGGGAGAGCAAGGGCAATTACTGGAGCCAGGACCCTTACCAGGTGGGCACGGCCACCGGCAATGTCGCCTGGGCGGCACTGTTGCTGCTGACCGTCTACGACAACAGTCACGACCGGCGATACCTCGATGCTGCCGTGGGACAGCTGCACTGGATACAGGCCCGCGCTTTGGGCAACGCACCTGCCGCTTACGAGGGCGGCGTGTTCGGCTACGACAACGCTCAGCGCCCACAGCACTGGAAAGCCACGGAACACAATCTGGACGTCTATGCGGCTGCGATATGGGCAGCGCGCGAAACCGGTGATGCCGCGCTGGCGCAACAGGCAAAGGTGGCTGGAGACTTCGTGAGGTCGATGTGGGATCCGACCCAGCACCGCTTTCTGGTCGGCACGCTCGACGATGGCAAGACGCTTTCGCGCGACAAATCCGGCCTCGACGCGCAGGTGTGGCCGTTGCTCGCCTTCAATCCGCACCCAGCCGACTGGAATCAGGTGTGGTCCTGGGTCGATTCGCAACATCGTAGCGGCGACGGCTACGGCTATCGCCGCCAACCCGACGGTGTATGGACCGAGGGAACGGCGCAGGTCGCCACGACGCTGCAGGCGAGCGGCAAGCCGGTGCCCGACACGCTATGGCAACTGCTAGCGGCACAACGCAGCACCGGCGGCATGCTGTACGCCACGCCACAGCCGCGTATCGCCACTGATTTCGCGATTGGCCCTACCTCCACCTACGCCGACTTCTTCTACTACCACCAGCCCCACCTCGGCGCGACCGCTTGGGCCGCCTTGGCCGCCAAAGGCTGGAATCCCTTTGTGGGTCACCCGATGGCCCACGCGGAGCAGGCGCCATGAGCTTTCCGTTCGACAACCTATCGATGCTCGAGGTGATCGGACTGACCTTGCTGTTGGGCGTGGGCATGGCGCGGTTTGCCAACCCGCATCGCCAATTTGACCGCCTGCTGTTCGGCCTGTTGGCCGGCGGGCTGCTGCTGCGCTACGCGCTCTGGCGCACGGCCGACACGCTGCCCGACTCCAGCCACGGTTTCGCCAGTGTGTGGTCGTACGTGTTCTACGTCTTCGAGATGATCTCCATCGTGTACACGCTGGCAGCCATTGCGGTGATGGTGCGTCGACGCGACAACCGCCCGCAGGCCGATGCCGGCGAAGCCCGCCTGCGCGCGGCCGGCACGAACGTGCCCGCGGTGGATGTATTCATCGCCACCTATAACGAGGACTGGCAGATCCTGGAAAAGACCATCGTCGCCGCCAAGGCGATCGATTATCCGCATGTCGCGGTATGGGTACTCGACGATACGCGCCGCGACTGGCTGCGCGACCGCTGCGCCCAGCTCGGCGTGAACTACACGCGTCGGCCCGACAACAGCCATGCCAAAGCGGGCAATCTCAACAACGGCCTGCGGCTCTCCGCGGGCCACACCAACGCGCCCTACATCCTGGTGCTGGACGCCGACTTTGCGGCGCAGAAAAACATTCTCTATCGCGTGCTTGGACTGTTTGCCGATCCCAAGGTCGCACTCGTGCAGACGCCGCAGTTCTACTACAACGCCGATCCCATCCAGCACAACCTGGGCGCAACCGATAGCTGGGTGGACGAGCAGCGCGTGTTCTTCGACGTGTTCCAGCCTTCGCGCGATGCGTGGGACTCGGCCTTCTGCGTGGGCACGTCGTTCGTGATTTCGCGCAAGGCGATCACCGACGCCGGCGGCTTTCCGACCGACAGCGTGTGCGAAGACATCCACACCACCTATCTGCTGCGAAGGAGCGGCTATATCACGCGATGGCTCAACGAGCGCCTTTCGGTGGGCCTGTCGGCCGAGGGACTGGTGGAATACATCAACCAGCGCGGCCGTTGGTGTTTGGGCACCATGCAGGTGGCCTTGCTCAAGGACGGTCCCTTGCGCGGCTCGGGCTATCGACTGATCGACCGCCTGCATTACATCCACGGCATGCTGCACTGGATCGGCAAACCGTTCCTGCTGATGATGCTGGTGGCGCCGGTCCTGTACTGGTACTTCGGCATCGCCGCGTTCTACACCACGCCGGAGCGCTTCCTGTTCTACGGCCTGCCCGCGCTGATCGGCTTCTGGTTCTACGGCCCATGGATCACCGAACGCAGGACGCTGCCCATCTTCACCGAAGTGACGCAGCTGGTGGCATCGTACGCGGTGACCCGAACCATCATCTCGGCCTGCTTCCGTCCGTTTGGACGTCCGTTCAAGGTCACCGCCAAGGGGCTGGATCGCAGCAAGGTGGTGGTGCACTGGCGGCTTGCGGGCTTCTTCATCGCACTGATGCTCTTCCTCCAGATCGGTGCGGCGAACACCATCATGAACGCCGACATGAGCGCTGGCACGGTATTCAACCTTGGCTGGACGCTGATTGCCCTGGTGCTCAACCTGGCGGCGATCATGGCGTGCGTGGATCTTCCGCGACTGCGCCAGGAAGAACGGTTTCCGTTCCGCCGAGCTACACGCTGGCGCGTCGGTGCGCGAGAAGAAAGCAGCCAATACATCGATATCTCGCTCAGCGGCGCCGCGCTGCGCCGGGGCCCTGGCATGCCTGCGCGCGGCGAGCGGTTGCGTGTGCTGGTTCCCGAGGTGGGCTGGGTGCCGGCGCGGGTCGCTCGCCACAGCAAGCGGCGCCTGTGCGTGCAGTTTGAAACCGACGAAGCGTTGCGGCATCGACTCATCGAACTGATCTTCAGCCAGACACCGCACAACGTTGCCATCAAGGCGCGGCCGTTGCGTGCCTTCCTTCGCCTGGCGCGTCTCGCCGGCCTGTCCTTTTCGTCGCGCTGATTCCGGAGATCGCCATGAAGTCCCTGATTGTTGCCGCATCGCTTACCACGTGCCTGCTGGCCGCCTGCACGATGGAGCCGGCGTATCAGCGCCCGACCATGCCGGTGCCCAACCGCTACCCCGAACAGGCAAGAACCACCCAGGCGGCGACGACGCCCGCATCGACAGCGGCGCCGGCCATGCCCGAACTGGAGTGGCGTGACTTCTTCAAGGACCCGGTGCTTCAGCGCCTGATCGAGATTGCATTGGACAACAACCGCGACCTGCGCATTGCCGCCGCCAACATGACCGAGGCGCGTGCGGGCTATGGCGTGGCGCGCGCGAATCTGTTTCCCGAAATTGATCTGCAGGCCTACGCCGGACGCCAGCGCTTGCCGGGGATGACGCAACAGCCGAGCAATGGGCTGCTGGGCCCGATCCAGAACAATCGCACCACCGCTGCCTCGTTCAATACCTTCCAGGTGCAAGCGGCCACGACCAATTACGAACTCGATTTCTTCGGTCGCCAGCGCGCCACGGCGCACGAATCGGGCAGGCTGGCGGAGGCCAGCGCCGCCGACTACCAGGCCGCCCGCATTGCCGTGATCGGCGAAGTGGCCGATGCGTATCTGGCGCTCAATGCCGATCGCGCCCTGCTGCAATTGGCCCAGCAGACGCTCGCCGCGCAGCAGCAACACGCACAGGTGATGCAGAACGCATTCCGCGACGGCGGCGTGTCGGAGTTCGACATGCGCCGCTCACAGACTCAGGTGAGCTCCGCCCAGGTGGACGTCGAAGACGTGCAGACGCGCATCGCCAAGGACATCAATGCCATGACGGTGCTGATTGGCCAACCGCTACCAGCTGGCTACGCCACGCCGAGCCAGTGGCAGGCACCGCTATTGACCGATGTGCCCGCTGGACTGCCTTCGTCGCTGCTGGATCGCCGCCCCGACATCGTCGCTGCCGAGGACAGGCTCCGCGCGGCCAATGCAGACATCGGTCGCGCCCGTGCCGCCTTCTTCCCGAACATCGCGCTGACCGCGGCGCTTGGCGCCCTGAGCGGCGGACTCTCCAACCTGTTCTCGGCCGGCTCGCTGGCATGGAACGCCGGTGCGTCGGCAGCCATGCCGCTGCTCGATTGGGGCAAGAACAAGAACGAGCTTTCCGCCAGCAAGGCCCGCTATAGCGGTGCCACGGCCGCCTATGAAGGCACCGTGCAGCAGGCCTTCCGCGAAGTCGCCGACGCACTGGCCGTGCGCGACCACATCGTGCCCGAGCTCAAGGCCCAGCAGGAGCTGGTGGACCAGTCGCAACGCGTCTATGGCATCTCGCAGGTCCGCTTCAAGGAAGGCATGGACGACTACATCGCCACCCAGGACGCACAGCGTTCGCTGTATGCCGCCCAGCAAAAGCTGGTGGGCCTGCAACTCGACCAGGCGGTGAACCAGGTCAACCTCTACAAGGCCCTTGGTGGTGGCTGGAATGGCAATCGCGGGCAGACGGCCGCTGGGGTAGCCAGGGCACCGTCGCCAGCGTCGCCCACGGCCAGCGCCCGATGAATTCACGGGCGTCCCGCGGCCGGAACCGGGGCCTGCTCCCGGTGTGGCCGCCCGCGCCCCGGCGCCTTGTTCCTGAATCGTCACGAATTTTCCGCTAGACTGACCATTCCGCCCGAGTTTGGGCAGCATCCGCACGAGTAATGAACGAGGACCCTGGCAGTACCAGCGGCCCGGCCCACCGCAGTTGGTGGGATCGACTGGGCCACATGTTTTCCGGCGAGCCGCGCAACCGCAAGGAGCTCATCGACGAGCTGCGCACCGCCCAGGCCAACGGCCTGATGTCCATCGACACCCTGACCATGGTCGAGGGTGCCATCAAGGTCACCGAGCTCAGCGTGGACGACGTCATGATCCCGCGCGCGCAGATCGTGATGCTTTCGGCCGAAGCCCCGCTGCACGACATCCTTGAAACTGTGGTGGAATCGGGCCACTCGCGCTTCCCCGTGCACGGCGAAGACAAGGACGACATCCTCGGCATCCTGCTCGCCAAGGACCTGCTCCGCTTCGTGGGCAACGGCGATCACTTCGACATCGCCAGCGTGCTGCGCCCGGCGGTGCTCATTCCCGAATCCATGCGCCTGAACGTGCTGCTGGCGGAGTTCCGCCACACGCGCAACCACATGGCGCTGGTGGTGGACGAATACGGCGGCGTCGCCGGCCTGATCACCATCGAGGACGTGCTCGAACAGATCGTCGGCGAGATCGACGACGAGCATGACGACGAGGAAGAACCCGAGCTGATGCACGAGCAATCGGGCGGCGGCTGGGTGGTCAGCGCCCTCACCCCGATCGCCGACTTCAACGAACAGACCGGCGCCAGTTTCTCCGACGAGGAATTCGACACGGTGGGTGGCATGTGCACCTCCGAGTTCGGCCACCTGCCGGAAGTGGGCGAGGAAATCGTCATTGGCGATTACCTGTTCCACGTCACCGAAGCGGACGACCGCCGTGTGCAGGCGTTCCGCGTCACCCGCCTGGAAAACTGATCGTGCATGGTCTTGGCAGGATGCCGGCGTCGCCGCGCATGAGTCGCTTCATCGCCAGCGTCGCCAGCCTTCTGCTGTGCTGCCTGCTTCTTTGGCCATCTCACGCTCGAGCTGGCGTCGCCAACGCGCCAGGCAGCAACCTCGAAGTGTCCTTGGTCACCTATGGTCCTGGCGACACCTACTGGGAGCGCTTCGGGCACGACGCCATCGAGCTGCGCGACACGGTGAGCGGTGAAGCTGTCACGTTCAACTATGGCGTGTTCGACTTCGACGAAAGCGGCTTCCTGCTGAATTTCGCCCGCGGCCAAATGCACTACCTGATGGACGCCGCGCCCTCCAACGTCGACCAGCACTATTACACCGAAGTCGGCCGCTCGGTGACGCGCCAGCGCCTCGCCTTCACGCCGGCCCAGGCCGCCGACATGCGCGACTATCTGCTGTGGAACCTGCAGCCGGAAAACGTGCGCTACGAATACGACTACTACGTGCGCAACTGCGCCACGCGCGTGCGCGATGCGCTCGACAAGGCGCTTGGCGGCGTCATGAAGCCGCAACTCGAAGCACGCGCCGGCGGCATGACGTATCGCCAGCAAACCGCGCGCCTGATGAGCCAGCAGGCGTGGCTGATGCTGATCCTAGACCTTGGCCTCGGCCCTTACGCCGACCAGCCGATGAACGCCTGGCAGGAAGCGTTCCTGCCGATGGAACTGCAGAGCGAAGTTCGCCACGTCACTGTGAGCAATGCGGACGGCCACGCGCACCCGCTCGTGCTGGACGAACAGGTGTTGTCGCCCAATCGCCTCGATGCGCCGCCGGCAACCGCGCCGGATCTTCGCCTGCCGCTGGCATTGGCCGGGCTGATCTTCGCCATCCTGTTGATCGCCGCCTACCGCTTTGCGCCCGTCGTTTACGCACTGCTGGGCTCGCTGTATCTGGTGCTCGCGGGCTTCGTAGGCATGGCACTGTTGATCCTGTGGACGCTCACCACGCACCACTCCGCGTGGGGCAACGCCAACCTGCTGCTGTTCAACCCGCTCGCCTTTCTACTGCTGGCTGCGCTGTGGCGCTCACGCAAGCGGTTGCCAGCCTCGCGCTTCGCCAACAGCGTCATCGCACTGCAACTGCTCGCCGTCCTCGCCGCCTGCCTGATGCATCTGCTACCCGGCGTGGTGCAACAGAACCAGCCGTGGCTACTTTTCGCGCTGCCAATCTGGCTGGCAATGGCGTGGTGTCTGCGTCGTCGCCTGCCGGCGAACGCGCCCGCGGCCTGATTCACTGTCGTTGCCCTGTCTTCGAGGGCGGCGCATCATTTACGCATGGACATGACCGCCTCCAAACCCGCAGCCCTCGTGCCCGCGCCTTCCATGGTCGTCAACTGCGTTGCCTATCGCTTCGATGGGCAGCGCATAGGCGACATCAGCGTCGATGACATCAGCGAAGTGCTGAAGCAACCCGATACTTTTGTCTGGGTGGGACTGCACGAACCCGACGAATCGCTGCTGCACAAGCTGCAGGAAGAGTTCGACCTGCATGATCTTGCGATCGAGGACGCGCAGGCCGCACACCAGCGCACCAAGATCGAGACCTATGGCGATTCGCTGTTCGTGGTGGTGCAAACCGCGCAGCTGGTCAGCGGCCATCTTGCCTTTGGCGAGACGCATGTGTTCCTCGGCCAACGCTATCTGGTGACGGTACGCCATGGCGCTTCGCTCTCCTACGCCCCTGCCCGACGCAACTGCGAACACACGCCGGACCTGCTCGCGCTGGGCCCCGCCTATGGCCTGTATGGCGTGCTCGACTACATCGTCGACAACCTGCTGCCCATCGTGCGCGACTTCCGCGAAGAACTGCAGGAGCTGGAGAAGGACATCTTCTCGGACACCTTCAGGCGCAGCACGATCCGTCGCCTGTACGACATGCAACGCGACCTGATGACCTTGCGCCTCGCGGTGGCACCGATGCAGGACATCATCAGCCAGCTGGTGCGGCAGCATCCGCAACTCATTCCCGACGAGCTGCGCGCTTATTTCCGCGACGTATACGACCACGTGTTCCGCGTCAACGAGTCGATCAGCGCCATGCGCGAGATGCTGGCCGCTGCCATCAACGTCAACTTGTCGCTGGTCACCTTCGGCCAGAACGAAGTGATGAAGCGCCTCGCCGGCTATGCTGCCATGCTCGCCGCGCCGACGCTGATCACGAGTTGGTACGGCATGAATTTCACGCATATGCCTGAGCTGAACCGGCCTTGGGCGTATCCGCTGGTGATTGGACTTGTGCTCGGAATCGTGACCACGATCTATATCATCCTGAAACGTAACCGCTGGCTCTAAATCCGCAGGCCACCTAACATGGGCCTGCGTCGTGGCCTTTTCCACGCGCGCCAAGAAACACCCAAGAAAAGCTGGCCGTGCGGGGGAGCAAATGCGAAACAGCCTGGTCTATACGGTCGCCGTAGCGACGGTGCTCGCCGTGGCGCTGGTCTACTGGCCGACGCTCCACGGCGATTTCGTATGGGATGACTGGCGCAGTTTTCACGACACGCCATGGCTGACACAGGGTGACCTCTGGAAGCACTACATTTTCCGGGACTTCAATTCCTGGACGTACTACTTCCGACCGCTGCCGCTTGCCTTGTTCACGCTGCAGGTGCGTCTGTTCCACGCCACACCCGGTCCGATGCACGCAGTCTCACTCGGGCTACACCTGCTGGATATGCTTCTGGTCGGCGCTCTGGCGTGGCGTCTGGGCATGCTGGCCAAACATGCACCGAAAGCCGTAGCGGGAATGGCCCTGCTCTGCATGCTCCTCTACGGCCTGCACCCTGCGCTCATCGAGCCGGTCAGCTGGATCGGCTGCCAGTTCGACCTCATCGCCACGGGTTTCATGCTCACTGCCCTGTTGGCCAATGCATGGATAGCGCGCACTTGGTTACGTGCAGCGACTATCGGGCTGGCATTCTTCCTGGCTGCATGCTCCAAGGAGTCGGCGGCGGCATTCCCGCTCCTGTTGCTGGTGTTTGACTGGGTCGGATATGCATATAAGGCCGGTGATGGTTTCATCACGCGCATCAAGGCGCTGCTGGCACGCAACCTTTCCGTCTACCTCACTGTACTCGCTGCAGGCGTGGCCTACCTGGGCTTTCGTTTCTGGGCGTTGGGTGGCATTACGAGTAGCTTTGAGGTCCATTCGGCGACACCGCTCGCTCGCCTTCAAGAGATCTGTTTTGTTTGCTTCAACTACTGGCGTGTATTGGTCTGGCCGGTCGCAGACATGAGCCCCATCCATCCCTATGAGACGCAGTGGTTCGCCCACGCTTCACCCTTGTTGATCTCGGTCGCGGCCGCCGTCATTGGCATCCTTGCCCTGAGCGTGTATGCCGCGTTGCGGCGCGGCTCGGTGACAGCGTGCATCGTGCTGGCAGCCACGCTGGCATTGCTGCCGGTATTGCACATCGTACCGGTGCAGTTTGAGCAGAGCCTGTACCACGAGCGCTACGCCATGATGTCCATCGCCATTATCTGTTCCATGCTGCCTTTGCTGCCATGGGCGTCACCTCAAGGCAAAACGGTGGCACGCATTGTCAGGCTACTTGCGACAACGACGTTACTGTTCTGGTTAGCGTTCGCCATCATCGACATCCGCCTCATCGTGCCAAACTGGGCCAGTGACACCCAACTCTGGAGCTGGGCGCTTTACCTCAAGCCGCATGCATCCCAGGCCAAGGATAACCTGCTGCACACGTACATGAAGAATGGCGACGCCGCCGCTACGCGCAAGCTCGGCGATCGCATCTTGGCAGACTCCATGCCATGCACGTATTGCACGCTGGTCATCGCAAAGCTGGCGCTGGATGAAAACGACCCTCTGCGCGCGCAGCTTGCGCTGGAGAAGAGCGCGCAATCGCCGCGCCTGTTCCAGGACTCTGACATGCTGCACGACTATTACCTCTACGCTGGACGCCTGCTTGCCATGCAGGGCCGTCACGAAGAGGCCGTCATCGCATTGCGCAAGGCGCTATTGCTGTCGCCGGGCGACACGGCTGCGCGAGGCCTGCTCCAGGATGTGATGCAGTTGCCGAGCCAGACGATCCGTTGATCCAATGACTATCAAACATCGCCCACAACCGTGTACACCGTGAACCTCCAAACCCCGATACAACTGGACGCCCGCCTGTTCCGCGTTGCAGCCCTGCTGGTGCTGGTGTTCACGGCATGTCTGTACGCGCCGGTCCTGGATGGCCAGTTCATCTGGGACGACTGGGTTAGCTTCAAGGATCTCCAGGGCACCCAATGGTTGCATTACGTTTTTCGCGACTTCAACAGCTGGACGATGTATTTCCGTCCGCTTGTCGTAGCATTGCTCGCGCTACAGGTGAAGCTGTTCAACGGAACGCCTGGCCCGATGCATGCCGTGTCGCTGGGTCTGCACCTGCTCAATACCGTACTGGTCGGCACTCTGACTTACCGCATCAGCGTAGTAACAGGGGCATCACGGACGCGCGCGCGCGGCATGACGTTGGTCGGCATGCTGCTTTTTGCCTTTCATCCGGCGCTGGTGGAGCCAGTGGCATGGATCGGCTGCCAGTTCGATCTGATCACGACACTGCTCACTCTTTCGGGCTTGATCGTAAACGTGGTCCTGTCTCGCGCATTGCCACGCGCGGCGATCCTATCCGTGATCTTTTTACTTGCCGCATGTGCCAAGGAAGCTGGCGCCGTCTTTCCAATGCTGATTGTTTTGTTTGACGTGGCGCTGTTCGCACGAGGAATGGATCGATCGCTGTATGGCATCGTCTGCGCGCTGCTACGACGCAACACGGCGGCTTACGCAGGCATGATCCTGGCAGCCTTCGCCTATCTGGCGCTGCGCCATTGGGCTCTGGACGCTCACGGTACGTCGATGGTGCTCGGCGGGGCGAACGGGTTTGCGCAGTTCCAGAAGGTTTGCCAGACCTACCTGTGCTACCTCAAGGTCATTGTCTGGCCCATGGCTGGCATCGGGCCATTGCATCCGGAGAACGACGCGCTGTTTCTCACTGCGACACCAGCATCGCTACTATCTTGCGTGGCGGCCATTGGCATCGTGGTGGGCGGCCTTTATCTCGCCATTTGGCGTGACCGCGCGCTGGGATTCATCATTCTTGCGGCGACTATCGCGCTCTTGCCAGTACTACGTATCGTGCCGGTCAACCTTGACCACAATCTCTACCACGAGCGCTATGCCACACTGGCCATCGCCATGTGCTGCGCCCTGTTGGCGCTTGTGCGATGGCCGGGCACAACGGTGTCGGGTAACCTCACGCGCGTGATTGGCCTGATGCAAACGACAGCAATCATCATCTGGCTGGTTGTGAGCGTAGTCGGCATCCAGGCCCTGCTGCCCCACTGGTCCGACGACATCCGACTGTGGCGTTGGGCCATCGATACTCATCCCGCATCAACGGTGGCCAGAGACAACCTGCTGCTTTCCTTCGAACGGCAAGGACGACTTGCCGAGGCGCAGGTGTATTCAGATGAGTTGCTTGCCGATCCGACGCCATGCACGACATGCATGCTGCATATCGCTCGCATCGCGGTGGAGCATGGCGACGCCAACCGCGCGGCGGCGGCGTTAATGCGCGCAAGCATGAGCGCGCTGGTTCGGCAGAACAAGGACTCGCGCCAGCTCTACTACCGCGAGCTTGGGCGCCTTATGCTGCTGGAAGGCCACGTTGCGAAAGCGCGAGAACTTCTGCAAACCGCCGTGGCACTGGACTCGAAAGACCCGGTGGCACAACGTGCCTTGGCCAGTGCGGGTGCCTTGCCCGCCCCTCAAGAACCGTGACCACATAGCCGCTGCGTGCCTGGTCGTACAGGCCAAGGGCAATGGCGATATGTGCTCAAGAAAACGGCGGCACTAGGCCGCCGTTTTTCTTTCCATGCTTAACTTACCTCGCAGGCCCGCCGCTGTCCTTCGCCGTCCACTGCTTCAACCACGCATTCACCGTCTCATGCCACTGCACGCTGTTCTGCGGCTTGAGCACCCAATGGTTCTCGTCCGGGAAGTGCAGCAGCTTGCTGGGAATGCCGCGGCGCTGCAGCGCCGTGAACGCGCCCAGGCCCTGGGTATCGGGAATGCGGAAGTCCTTGGCCGAATGCACGACCAGCATCGGCACGCGCCAGTCCTTGACGTGGTTGACCGGGTTGAACTTCTCGTAGTTCTCCGGGTGCTCGTACTGCGTGCCGCTGTTCTCGCGCTCTTCGAACCACAGCTCTTCGGTGTCGTAGTACATGGCACGCGCATCGAACACGCCGTCGTGATCCACCAGGCACTTCCACGGCTGATTCCACACGCCGGCGATCCAATAGATCATGTAGCCGCCGTAGCTGGCGCCGAGCGCACAGGCGCGATCACCGTCGAGGAAGCTGTACTTGGAGAGCGCAGCGCTCCAGCCGGCCTTCAGGTCTTCCAGCGGCTTACCGCCCCAATCGCCCGAAATCGAATCGGTGAACGACTGGCCATAGCCGGTGGAACCGTGGAAGTTGATGGTGACGACGGCGAAACCCTGGCCCGCGTACGTCTGCGGATTCCAGCGATAGCTCCAGCTGTTGTTCATCGCACCCTGCGGGCCACCGTGGATGATGAAGGCCACCGGATATTTCTTGCCGGCCTTGTAACCCACCGGCTTCACCACGTAGCCCTGCACCGTTTCGTTGTTCCAACCCTTGAAGGTGAAGAACTCCGGCTCGCCCATCTGCACCTTCTTCAGCGCATCGGCGTTGTAGTGCGTGACCTGCTTGAGGCCCTTGCCCTGCAGGTCGGCAACGTAGAGATCGGCCGAACGCTTCAGATCATCGCGCTGCACGAGCAGCGACGACTTGCCCAGCGAATAGCCGCCCACTTCGCCGTTGCTGACGAGCGCGGTGGCGTTGCCGCTGGCCACGTCGACGGCGAACAGCGGGTGCTGCCCGTTGTCGTCGGCGGTGACATAGAGCGTCTTGCCATCGGCCGACACCTGCATGCCACCCGCCGAACGATCCCAGCTCGGGGCCACTTCGCGCTTCTGCCCGCTGGCCAGATCCAGCGCCATGATGCGGAAGCGATCCGACTCGGACGCCGGCGTCTTCATGGCAAGGTAGTAGAGCGTCTTGCCATCCGGCGAGGGCACTGGGAACGCATCCCATGCAGGGTTTTCAGCGGTGAGGTTGCGCGGTGCAGCCGAGCCGTCGGTTGGCACGCTGTAGACATCGAAATTGGTCGACCACGGCTCGCTCTTGCCGGCGATGCGCACATCGAAATACACGGTCTTGCCGTCGGGCGAGAAACTGAATTCCGCATCATCGCCGAACGGCTTGCTCGGCACGTCGCCATCGATGCCACGCGTCAGCAGCGTCGGCTGTTCGGACGGCTGATCGAGGTCGGCAATGAACAACTGCGCGCGACGCCCGTCGGCCCACGTATCCCAGTGGCGCACGAAGAGCTTGTCGTACACCGTGCCGGACGCCTTGTCCTTCGCACGACCGTCGAGGCGCTCCTTCGTGCAGGCCAGATCGGCGCAATCGGTGAACACACCAAAGGTGAGCAACGCCTTCTTGCCATCGGGCGAGAGCTTGTAGCCGTCCACATCGACCGGCGCATGCGTCACCTGCACCGCGGCTGCCGAGCCGGCAAGCGGGCGACGCCACAGCTGCGCGACGCCATCCTTCTCGGCCACGTAATAGATGGCCGAACCATCCGGCGACCAACGCGGCGACGAGGCCTTCTCCACCAACTTGACCGCACTGCCCTTGGCCAAGTCGAGCACATAAATGGACGTGATGCCCTTGTTCGCTGCGTAGTCGGTGGCACGCACCGTATAGAGCGCCCGGCGGCCATCGGGCGACAACTGCGGATCGCCAACACGATCCATCATGACCAGGTCGCGGATATTGAAGGGGTGGGTGCCGTGGTTTTCGACCTCGGCCGCCACGGCAGAGGTACCGGCCAACGCAAGCGCCAGCGCGACAAACAAGGGTTTCATGGGTGGGGTTCCTGGGTGTTGCGAAAGAGGTGACGGTAAGAGGCCGGACGGCCCGAAGCAAGGCACAGCGCCGCATGGCCGGCATTGCCCCCGGGCCGAATCAATCGATGATCACGCCGGTGATAATCACTCCGCCCCTTGGCGGCGGAGCAGACGCCCGGACGTTCGCCGCGCTGGTCTCGTCGCTGCAGCGCCTTCGCCGCCAGCCGGAGAGCAAACCGCCCTTTTGGCAACCGACCATCCGGGTCACCTGCGTGACCGGCTTCACGGTTCGCCAGACTCCCTGCCACCCTGTCGGGATATGGATGGCCAAACCTGAAGCCTTGGTACGAAAGGTGCTCTCGCAGTCCCCAAGAAACCCAGGGGGAGTCTCAAATATGTCGCGCCCACGCTTACACACCACCGGCTTTACGTTGATCGAATTGATGATCGTGGTGGCCATCATCGCCATCCTGGCGGCGATTGCCATTCCACAGTACCAAACGTACACCGCCCGCACGCAGGTCACGGCTGCACTCGCGGATATCTCGCCCGGCCGCACCGCCTACGAGACGCTGGTGAATCAAGGCATCACAGACGGAAATACGTATGCCAATGCGAACAACCTCGGCCTGCAGTCGCCTACCCCGCGGTGCTCTCAAATTTCCGCAACCGTCCCTGTAAGTGGCACGGGCACTATTACCTGCATCATCGACGGCAGCACGGCCATCAAGGGAAAAACACTGGAACTTGACCGCAGCTCATCGGGGAGCTGGTCATGCTCGTCCGGCGATATTGATCCACGCTACCTGCCGGCCAGCTGCACCGCGAGCTAAAAGACAGGGCGAAAGGTGACAAAAAATGTCACCAGATGACCAATAGTGGCTTTACCGGCCCGGGTTCACAGTAGGCAACGCGATGGGCTTTGCAATAAACGCATATCGCACCCGAAACCCGCTTGTTGAGTAGTGCCAACCTCTGCACAATCCGATCACCTGCCCACCAGCAGGGGCCTGATGGGGCCGGAGGTGGCACACAAGATGCTGCAATCTGGCTCGAGTCACCTGGTCGTTCCACGCCGTTTGTGGGGGACCGGATCCGCCTAGGGGGTACGGGACCGGGGCTCAGGGGCACAATCAACGGTTAGCTAACCAAAAACAGAGGAACCACCATGAAGAACCAGAAGGGCTTCACCCTGATCGAACTGATGATCGTCGTGGCGATCATCGCGATCCTGGCCGCCATCGCCATTCCGCAGTACCAGACCTACGTCATCCGTTCGCAGGTCACCCGCGCCATCGGCGAATCCGGCGACCTGAAGGTGGCCGTGGAAGACTGCATCAACAACGGCCTGACCACGTTCTCGACCAGCACCAGCTGCGTCAACACCGGCACCTCGTCTGACCTTATTTCCGGCGGCTTGCCGACCGTCACCCTCACGCCTGGCTCGGAGTCGATTGCTGCCACCCTGGGCAACCATGCCAATACCAAGGTTGCCACTGGCACGATCACCTGGAGCCGCAGCCAGAGCGGCAGCTGGAGCTGCAAGACTGCCGGCAAGATCACCTCCGCTTACGCTCCGGCCAGCTGCCCGAACTAAGTTGATGGTTTGATGTTGTAGCTTTACACAAGGGCCGCCGTTTGGCGGCCCTTGTCTTTTCGCTCCCCTATTTAGACCACCGTGATGCCCAAGGCTTCTCTTTCGCTGATCCGCCCGTGGCTGGTTGCCGCCCTGCTGGCACTGGTGGCTATCGTCTATTGGCCCGCTCTGCACGGTGGTTTCATTTTTGACGACTACCCGATTTTCGCCGAGAACACTTCGATTCAGGTGCATGACTGGCATTGGCAGTCGTGGCAGGGCGTATGGCAGTGGTCGATCGAGAACATCGAGCGCCCCATAGCGATGCTCACCTATGCGCTCAATTACGCGATGGGCAACGGGACGTTTGGCTTCAAGCTCACCAACCTCATCATCCACCTGCTGAACACCTTGCTGGTGGTGATGCTCGTACAACGCCTCCTCCGAACCGCATGGCCCAAGCTGGAGGCAAAGGGCGTATTCGCCTGGACGATCGGCATTACTGGTGCCTGGGCCCTGCATCCACTCCAGGTGTCCACAGTGATGTATGTGGTCCAGCGCATGGAGATGCTGGCCTTTACCTTCGTGCTGCTGTCGTTGCTCGCTTATTGGCGTGGACGTGAGGCGCAACTGGGAGGCCGCCGGGCATGGCACTGGTTCCTGTTGTCGATGGCTGCCGTCGTGGCAGGTTACTGTTTCAAGGAAACAGCCATACTGGCGCCCGGCTATGCGCTGCTTGTCGAACTGACATTGCTTCGCTTCAAGGCTGCCGACGCATCGACGGGACGGCGCTGGCAAATTCTATACGGCGGTGGCGTGGCATTCGCCGCAATCGTAGCCATTGTGTACGTCTTCCCCCACTATTCGAACCCAGCGTACTACGTGGGCCGCGAGTTCACCGCGTGGCAACGGGAATTCACGCAACTGCGCGCACTTCCGCTCTATCTGGGCTGGATCTTGCTGCCACTGCCTCGCCATCTGACGTTCTATTACGACGACTACATTGCATCGACCGGCCTACTGCATCCCGCGACGACCCTGTTCGGTGGGCTGCTGCTTATCGCCCTGCTGATCTTCGCCGTACTTGTGTACCGACGTCGCCCGTTGATGGCGCTAGGCATTGGCTGGTTTTTCGTCGCCCATGCACTAACCAGTGCGCCAATTCCCCTCGAACTTATCTTCGAGCACCGCAACTATCCCGCGCTGCTAGGAATCCTGCTCGCGGTAGCGGACTTGCTCTACTGGCTGACCTGCCGCTCAAAATCCAGCGTGCTCACCATCATCGCGTGTGTGCTCGTATGCAACCTCGCTTTCCTGACAGCATTGCGTGCGAACGTCTGGAGCAGCCCCTTCAGGCTCGCCTCTGAACTAGCGGACGTGAACCCTCAATCGAACCGCGCCGCACTTGACCTTGCCCGTCGCTTCATGGCGATGTCGGCAGGAAACACCGACTCCCCGCTTTACACCCTGAGCATCAAGGAACTTGAGCGAGCCACGCGACTTCCAGACGCATCACCACTTGCCGAGCATGCACTCCTACTGGAAGCCGCGCGAAATCCCACCGTACAGGCGCAGCCATGGTGGGACAGCATCAAGCACAAGCTGGAAACGCATCCACTCATTCCTGACTCATATTCGGCTCTACACAAACTGGCCACCGCACGCCTGGAAGGGAACGCCGGCATCGATGCCCGGCAGTTGGCTGACTGCTATGCCATCGCCCTTCGCCGCAATCCCACGCGCGAAGTCATGCAGGCAGACTACGCAGAACTCCTGGGTGGCGTGCTGAATCAGCCGGCCGCGGCGATCGATCACTGGAAGCTGGCCCTGTCACTGGATCCCGATGCATTGACCTACGGCTCGCGCCTGGCAACCTATCTCGTGAGCCGTCATCGCAACGAAGAAGCCGTCGCCGTTATCGTCAAAACCATGGAGCTGAAGCCCGCCCTTCAACGTGATCGCGCCTTCCAGGCCTTGCTTGCGAAAGCCAGGTCGGACGATGCAGCCATCGACTCCATCCCCGCCCGACCAGTAGGCGGACCTTGAAAGGAAGGCCTGCCAGCGTCCAGTTTTTGTTAAATCTCGCTGGAAGTATCGAAGCGGCGTCCAGAAAGCCCCAAAGATGAGTACCGCAAACTATTGATGGAACATTCGGCGCTGGCGATCCGCAGTTACATCGATCTCGACAATCTGGAGAGCAGCTGTCCCGGCCCCATACGTTCGCCCAGGCTTAGCCGTATCGCTCAGACGAGGTAAGCTGCCGTTCTTCGAAATCTGCCGTGAATTCACCGTGGCACCTGACATCCTGCCATCACGCTCAGGTTGGCGAGTAATAGCGCTGGCCCTACTCGTTACCGCCCTGGTCTACTGGCCGGGGCTTTATGGCGGGTGGCTTTTCGATGATTACCCCAACATCGTCGACAACCACGGCGTACAACCTGCCGCGGGTGGCCTGACCACATTGATCAAGGCCGCACTATCCTCGCCGGCCAGCGACTTCAAGCGCCCGCTCGCCTCACTCAGCTTTGCCGCCAACTATCTAGCGACCGGCCTCGACCCGTTTCCCATGAAGATGACCAACTTGGTCATCCACCTATTGAACGGCCTCCTGGTGTTTCTCCTGGCCCGCACGCTGTTCCGGCTAGGTGCGCCGCTGTCGACGCTTCGCATGCAGGGCATCGCCGCTGCATTGGTCGCAACTGGCTGGCTGCTGCTGCCAATCAATGTCACTTCCGTGCTCTATGTCGTGCAACGCATGGAGAGCATGGCCAATGTCTTCGTACTTGCCGGCTTGATTGGCTACATCCATGCGCGCAAACGATTGCTCGAAGGCCGCCTTCCTTCCCTCGCACTTGCCGGATGCTCCGCCTCTCTTGCTGTTCCGGTCGCGGTCGGTGCGCTTGCAAAGGAAACGGCAGTGATGCTCCCGCTCTATGCGTTTGTATTGGAGTGGATTTTGTTCGACTTTCAGCGGCAGCCAAAAAGCTCTCGGCGTGACAATCGCATCATTGGCCTGTTCGTACTGGTTCTATTCGTACCGCTCGTTGTCGGCCTCATCTGGCTTATACCAAGCGTATTGCGCCCACAGACCTGGGCAACGCGCGAATTTACTTTGGGCACACGCCTCCTCACGGAAGGGCGCGTCGTACTCGACTATATTGTGTGGACACTATTTCCCCTGCCTCATGGGCTGTCCTTCTATCACGACGACTACGTCATATCGACGGGCTGGCTATCGCCGCGGACCACACTCACGAGCATCGTAGTTCTTGCCATCATGGTTGGTCTGGTGTTTTGGCTAAAAAGGCGCCAGCCGCTCGTTGCCCTGGGCGTCGCGTGGTTCCTCGCCTGCCAGCTGCTCACCGCCACGGTGCTGCCACTCGAACTCGTCTACGAGCACCGCAACTACTTCGCCAGCCTCGGCCTGATGCTGGCATTAGTGGCATTGCTTGTGTCGTTGCCGCGCAATGCGAGACCGCAGTTACGTCAGCGTCTGCAGTGGTGCGGCGGCGCATTGTTTGGCGTGCTGCTGATCTGGTGGACGACCTTGACCGCCACGACCGCTTACGCATGGGGCGAGCCGCTTTCGCTGGCCCGAGAACTCGCCGAACGAGGCCCTCAATCGCCAAGAGCACAATACGAGCTAGGCAGGACATACATCATCTATTCGCGCTACAAGCCCGAGTCACCTTATACCAAGGCAGCGTATGCGCCGCTGGAACAGGCAGCGGCATTACCGCGCTCTTCCATCCTTCCCCAGCAAGCGCTGATATTCATGAACGCGCGCATGGGCCTACCGACCAAGGATGCCTGGTGGGACAGCATGATTGCCAAACTTCGATCACGGCAGCCCGGGGTACAGGACGAAAGCTCGCTCATTGCGCTCAGTCAATGCATGCAGGATGCCAGCTGTGATTTGCCACACCCACGCATGACCCAGGCATTTGACGCGGCAGCGTCCCATCCGAACCCCACAGCGCGTCTTTTAGCCGCCTACGGGGAATATGCTTGGAACGTGGAGGGCAATCGGCAATTGGGCAAGCAACTGCAGCAACGCGCCGTGCAGGCAGCTCCCCGCGAAGTTGCTTACCGCATCACTTTCATCCGAATGCTGGTCGCGCAACAGCAATTTGGCGAGGCACGCCAACAGTTGCTGGCACTAGAAGCCCTGAACGTCGGCGGATACCTGGACGAAAACTTGCGCCAGTTGCACGCCATCTTGCCCAACAACTGATCCGGCCCGTCACATCCCACAAACGATGCCCCATCCAGCCGACTCCGCCCTCCGATGACCGGCAATTTCCGCGAGCAATACTTTTCATGGCGGCCGGGCCGCCTATTGCAGAACACGATGCATGCCGGCGGCTGGAACGTTGCTCGCATTGTGCTTCAGGCTGGAAGCCTGATCCTCCTAACGCGCACGTTCGGCGTCAATACGTACGGCGTGCTGGCTGGCGCTACATCGCTCTACATTACTGTCGCCCAGTTCGTTGGACTAGGGACCGGAATTGCCTTGCTTCGCCATGTGGTGCAACAAGGTCAGTCGCACAGCCGTCTACGCAGCACACAATGCGCCTATTTTTTTACTGGCCTCACGGCTCTTCTTGTCGCATGGCCGGTATCCATGATCGCTCTGCAGAGCCTGGCGTCGCCGCTCGCGCTGGCCTGCCTGGCTGCGGCCGAAGTGCTCGTTGCGCCAACGCTGATGCCCTACGCGTACCTGTTTCAGGCCGAGGAGCGCCTGTTTCTTTCGGGAGCCATGCAGACATTGGCCCCGATGGCGCGCATCGTTGCCGTCACAGCCGCGCTATTGTTGAACGTGCACGACCTGGACACTTACGCGCTCCTACACCTCTCATCAATCACGCTGGCCGTAGCAATTGCTGCATTTCTGGCACGGCGCAGGCCCGGCCAGAGCGCTGATGAACATTCGCCGCTGGCATTGACAGTGCGGGAAGGGCTGCCCTACATGGTGAGTAGCGCAACGATCACGGCAGGCAGCGAACTGGACAAGACGATTCTGCTTCGTGTGCAAGGCAGCGCCGTCACGGGCGTCTATACGGCCGCCTACCGAGTCATGCAAGCGGCCACGCTTCCGGTGAACTCCCTCATCCTCGCTGCCACGCCGCGCCTGTTCCGAAGCAGTCAGGGCGATAGCGCAGGGCTCGCCAGATCACTGCTGGTTGCCGTGCTCGCCTATTCGGTCACCGCCGCAGCCGGCCTTGCGGTGCTCTCGCCTCTGCTGCATCTGATACTCGGCAAGGCGTTCATTCCTTCAGAGCCGATCCTGCGCGCGTTCTGCTTTAATGTCGTCACCGGTTGCGTTCGGCAGCTCATCACCGGACGCCTAACCGCCTGCGACAAGCAGCGCGATCGCAATTTCATCGAGATTGCGGGGTTAATCATATCCATCACGCTGCTGAGCCTATCAACTCCCACCTTCGGCCCTTGGGGGGCCATCGCCTCACTGGCCATCAGTGACCTGGTGGTCATCGGCCTGGGAATTCGTCATTTGCGAACAGCCAACGCGGCCCGGCCCGAATCCACCAAGAACATATAATCGCTCGCACGCATTAGCCATCTCGAGCCAGCCGACAGCTCCTCACGCATGAATCCCCCCGGTCCACATCTCGCCATTTTTCTCCCTTCACTCGGTGGCGGCGGAGCCGAGAAGGTGATGCTCGCGTTGGCAAGCGAATTCACCCGTATGGGCATCCGTTGCGACATCGTCATCGCCATCCCGGAGGGGCAGCTGCTTTCGTCCGTGCCGCAAGGCGTCAGGCTGATCTCGCTGGACAAGAAAAAGACCCTGTCGGCAACAGGAGCGCTGGCGCAGTACCTTCGCAAGGAACGCCCGGATGTCTTGCTGGCCACCGTCTTCACCGCCAACATCACGGCACTGCTTGCATCTCGTTTCGTTCCGGCAACGCGAGTCGTCCTGCGCGAAGCCAGCCTGCCTTCGATCGACGTCATCACGAAAAGTTGGCTCGGTACGCAACTCAACAGGCTGGCGGCACGCCTGCTTTACCGGTTTACGGATGCATCCATCGCCTTGGCGGAGCGTCTTCGGCAGGACATCCTGGAGATGGGCCTTTTGCCCGAGGGAAAGATCCACGTCATCCCCAATCCGCTGATGGGGATTCACGAGCCTGCCCGGTGGGCAAAGGGTTCACAGCCACAGATCGTGGCATGCGGCCGCCTGGAGAAACAAAAGGACGTGGCGACGCTGATCACTGCTTTTGGCCTGCTACGTGAGTCCCACCCGGCCCATCTCACCATTTTGGGCGAAGGATCGCTCAGGGCGCCGCTCGAACAACAGGCCAGGGACCTGGGCCTCTCGGAGCACATCACGTTTACGGGCTTCGTCAAGGATCCGTCCCAGTACTTGCGGAGATCTGACGTCTTCGTGCACACGGCGATCTATGAAGGCTTCAGCAATGTTGTTCTCGAAGCCCTGGCTTGCGGATGCAGTGTTGTCGCCACCGATTGCCCTAGTGGCGTCCGGGAAGCACTCGACAATGGACGCTATGGGGCTCTCGTTCCGATGAAGGATCCCAGCGCGGTGGCGCAGGCCGTCGCGGCCATACTCCGTGGCGACCTCACCTTTCCCTGCCCGGAAGCACACCTCAGATCGTTTGAGGTCGCTATGATCGCCCAGCGATACATTTCCGTGCTTTTTCCCGATAGAACCCCATTAATCCCGGACAGAACGTGAGCCACAACTTTTCCAGCGTCAGGGCCCCCGATGGAGCCCCTCTCGTGCGTGAGGGCGACGTGCTCGTGGCCGCTTCCGGCCAACGCTTTCCCGTCATAAGAGGCATACCTCGCTTCGTCGGAACCGAGAACTACGCGGCCGCCTTCGGCGACCAATGGAACCGCTTTCCCAAGACCCAGCTTGACTCGCATACCGGACTGACGCTGACCGAAAGCCGTCTCGCACGATGCATGCAGGGAGAGCTTTCGAACATTCAAGGCAAGCGCGTGCTGGAGGCCGGATCAGGCGCCGGTCGATTCACGGAGATCCTGCTCAAGCATGGCGCCCTCGTCGACTCCTTCGATTATTCGGCGGCAGTCGAGGCCAACGCGGCCAACAACGGTGCCTCGGAACGCCTGACGCTAGTGCAGGCAGACATCCGCAAGATTCCCTTCGCGAGAGAAAGCTACGATTACGTCGTCTGCCTGGGCGTGCTGCAACACACCCCGGATCCGGAAGAGAGCATCCGCTCGCTTTGGAGCATGGTGAAACCCGGTGGCCGTCTGGTGATTGACCACTACCGCTGGAAACTCCGCAATTTCATGCCGCCTCCGCTAGGTGTGGCGGGCATCCTCTACCGCCGCTATTTTCTCGGCCTTCCCAAGGAGCAGCAGTTCGACGCCGTCAAGCGCGTATTCGATTTCTGGTTCCCATGGGTATGGCGATTCCGCGAATCAAAACTCATCCAGTTCGGACTCAGCCGCCTCAATCCCATCGTGAACTACTACCCGCATTTCGGATTGCGCGATCGCCAGATGTATTACGACTGGATGTTGCTGGACACGCACGACGCTATGACGGACGTCTACAAGCACCGTCGCACGCCCAGGCACATCCATAAGATGCTGCAGTCTCTGGGTGCCACGCGCATCACCGTTGCCACTGGGGGCAATGGCGTGGAGGCATACTGCGAAAAACCCCTTCAGGACAGTGCAACCGCATGTGCGGCATAGCCGGACTTCTCCGTGGCACCGGTTCTCATGCGGAAGCCACACTCTCTGCGATGCTCGAATTGCTCAGGCATCGTGGGCCGAACGACTCCGGCATATGGATAGATGAAGCCGGCCTCGCACTCGGTCATACGCGTCTGTCCATCGTCGACCTCAGTGCCGCCGGCCATCAGCCAATGTTGTCGGCAAGCGGGCGCTTCGTCCTTACCTACAACGGGGAAATCTACAACTTTCCCGCCATTCGGCGAGAGCTGGAAGCCGGCTCGCAGGCACCAAGATGGCGTGGACACTCCGATACCGAAGTGCTGCTTGCGGGCATTGAAGCATGGGGCGTCGAAGCCATGCTGCGCCGTTGCAATGGTATGTTCGCCTTTGCCTTGTGGGACAGGCGCGATCGCACCCTGGTTCTCGCACGCGATCGTATGGGCGAGAAACCTCTCTATTTCGGACGCGTTGGACCACACTTCGCCTTCGCCTCTGAATTGAATGCCTTGACCAATGTGGATGGCTGGGGGCCGCGCATCCATGGCCACGCGATCTCAGACTACCTTGGCACGGGATATATCCGTGGATCCCAGTCTGCAGTGGAAGGCATATTTCGACTGCCTCCCGGGTCGCTGCTCACCATAGGGTTCGACGACCTGCTGCGCCTCCGCTCATGGGACGACTTTGCAACGCGACTGACACGCTATTGGTCGATACAAGACGTCGCTTATGCCGCAACCACGCTCCCTGCGGCATCGGAGCAGGACCTCACCGAATCCCTGCACGATCTGCTTGATGAGGCGACGTCGCTGCGCATGGTGGCAGACGTTCCCGTTGGCGCTTTCCTTTCCGGAGGCATCGATTCGAGCCTGGTCACTGCTCTGATGCAGAAGAATGCGCGTCATCCCGTGCACACCTTCAGCATTGGCTTCAACGAATCCAGCCACAATGAGGCGCACCACGCGCTGGCGGTGGCGCGACACTTGGGCACTACACATACAGAGCTCTACGTCGACGCGTCCGACGCACTCGATCTCGTACCCAATCTGGCGTCCACCTTCGGCGAGCCCTTCGCCGATTTTTCACAGATTCCAACGATGATGGTTTCGAAACTCGCACGCCGGCACGTGACGGTCGCCTTGTCCGGAGATGGCGCCGACGAGTTGTTCGGTGGGTATGGCCGGTACTTTTCAATCCTCAACCTCTGGCGCGTACTAGGCGTCATCCCCCCGTCGATGCGAAAAGCCGCCTCTGGGATACTGTCCACTGCAGCCGGCATGTCTCAACCGTTCGCTTCTCGCGAAAGCGCGATTTCCAACCGACTTCGCCGCCTTGCGGACCGCGTGGCTGCCGACGATATCGATGCGATGCGTCTCGCTTTCTTATGTGGCTTTGGGGCACGAGACATCCAGCGCACCCCGCCCGCCCAGTTGCTCGAACATTGCCTGCCACCGACCGTTGTAGGCAGCCCTCTGCGCCGCCTTCTTTTTGGCGACCAACTCGATTACCTCCCCGACGACATCCTATGCAAGGTCGACCACGCATCGATGGCCTACAGCCTGGAAACCCGTGTCCCGATGCTCGACCACCGGGTCGTGGAACTTTCATGGCGATTCCCGGATCATTCGCTCGTTGATGGCACCGTCGGCAAGCTGCCTTTGCGCAAGCTGCTGAGTCGCTACGTTCCCTCCGCGCTATTCGAACGTCCCAAGCAGGGTTTCGCCCCGCCCCTGTCGCAGTGGCTACGCGGCCCTTTGAGAGAGTGGGCAGAAGCCCTGCTTTCACCGTCTGCCCTAAGGGAATTGCCTATGCTTGATGCAACGGCGACTCGCAAGCTATGGATCGAGCATCGCGAAGGACGCGTCGATGCCGAGCGGGTGCTATGGAACATCCTGATGTTGTCCGATTGGCGTGACCGCCTTGGAATAAGTTGCTGACATGCGGATCCTCGTCATTTCCGACCTGCCCCAATTTGTTACCGGCGGCGCTGAAATGCAGGCCATGCGTCTGATCGAAGCATGGGTCAAGCAGGGGCATGAAGTGATTTGCCTTGGACGCCGAATGGGCAGCGCCCCCGTGCAAGTTGGCTCCGGCCTGATAGAGACCCATCGGATTCATACGTTGTCATGGCTTGGCCGCCCCGGCCGCGCCCTCAGCTATGCCTGGTCGCTGGCCGTTATGCTAATCCGGTTTCGCCACCGATTTGACGTGGTTTATACGCGATTCCTCCATGAAGCCGCGTCGACAACCGCATTGCTCAAGTCGTTAAGATGGATCCGCGCTCCATTGATCGCCACGCCCGCATCAGTCCGTGGCGAAGGTGATGTGCGCGTGCTCCAGGCGCTGCCTCTTTCACGCAAGATCATCCGTCTCCTTGATCGCCATTGCGATGCAATCAACCTCATCGCGGACGAGATGAAGGAAGAGCTTACGCAGGCCGGCTTTTCTGGGAGAAATTTCACCCACATACCCAACGGCATTCACGTAAGGCCGCTCGAAGGGCGGCATGTCAACAGGCCAATCCGTTTCATTGCTGTCGGTCGCCTAGCCAAGCAAAAGGCTTACGACGTGCTGCTCGAAGCTTTAGCCAGCATTCGCACGCGACTTCACCCTGGACAGTTCACCATCATCGGCGACGGCCCTGAAAAGTCAGCGCTGCAGGACATGAGCAAAGCACTTGGGCTGTCTCCATACATTGTATGGAAAGGCGAACTTGACCAGGCCTCCGTGCAGCGTGAACTCGCCAAGGCACATGTCTATCTGCTGCCATCACGTTATGAGGGCCTGTCGAACGCTGGACTGGAGGCGATGGAGCGTGCGCTGCCCATGATCGTCTCGCGCGTAGGCGGCCTTGACCTTCATATCGATGCAGATATGGGATGGAAGGTCATTCCGGAAGACAGCGCGTCATTGGCTACGGCGATCACCGTAGCCATGGAAAGCACGCCTGAAGAGCTACTGGCGAAGGGAGCGCGCTGCCGCAAATTGATCGAATCCCAATTCGACATTGACGTCACATCGAACTGCTATGCGGAGCTGTTCGCCGGACTCCATCGCGCAGGGTGCGGAGAAACATGACTGACAGAGTGAGTGTGGTCGTTCCCGTCTATCGCGACTGGCAACGCGCCGCGCGGCTGATCGGCCTACTCGAAAAGCAATCGCTTCCTCCCGACACCGAGCTGGACCTCGTCATCGTCGACGATGGGTCGAACGATCGTGGCTCATCCATCCTACCCATGTCAGGGCGAACTCTACTGGTGACGCTGCCGGAGAACCGGGGACGCGCTGCTGCACGCAACGCCGGATTTCAAGCGGCAAAAGGCAGCCTCGTCATCTTCATGGATTGCGACTGCCTTCCAGGCGATGACGAACACCTCAACACCCATATCCAAGCCATGGGTCCGGGCGTTGTCGCCAGCACCGGGCATGTATTTGGCGCGGGCGATGGATTCTGGAACCGCTATCAGCAACGCGCGTCGCAACGCAGGGAGTCGCGCTATCGCGCGGGCCATACATGGATGGGCACCACCCAGAACATGGCTGTATCGGCGGAGGCATTTCGTGCCGTCGGTGGCTTTGACGAACGTTACCGTCAGTATGGCTTCGAGGACCGCGACTTGCTGTTGCGATTGAGCAGGGTCGGTCGCATTGCATGGAGTAACGGAACACCAGTCCAGCATACGGACGACCTGCATTTCGATGTCGTCGCACGAAAAATGATGGAAGCTGCACGCCATTCCGCGCCGCTGTTTGCGCATGAATATCCGGCTGCCTACCAGTCGTCGGGATACGCCAGCATCGACGTGGAACTTCACCGATGGCTACGCATCCCCGTGCGCGCCATCGGCCCTCTGGCACTGCGTGTCGCGAAGTGGAGCGACCCACTGTTGCATGCCATTCCGTTTCGGGTCGCTGCGCTGCTGGTGGCAAGCGTCAGCGCGCTGGCCTACATGCACGGCAGCGCCACGCGAGAGACAAAGAAATAGCCGTAGCCTCACTGCGAGTCGCGTTGGCAGCTCCAGGCCAAATCTCTTAGCTCGAGTTCAACCTGATACGCCATACCGCACGCCGCTCCATGTACAAAACAAGGCGAAGAACGCGTGACGTCTTCATTCCTGATCACGATGGCCTTGCTTGAGAAGACTCTCAAAGAGGTCGGCATAGCCTTTGGCAACGACATCCCACGAAAATTTCAATCGCACGGCTTCACGACGCTCCAGGGCGCGGGCGTGTGCCTCTGATGGATCGTCCAGCACGCGGATGATGGCCTTCGCCAGCGCGCCAGGATCGCGTTGAGGCACCACGCCATCACCCTCTGGGCCAAAGAAGTCGTGAACAGCCGGAACATCACCGACAAGCACAGGGCAAAGACAACCGATGGCCTCCGCTACGACCAACCCAAGCCCTTCCTGGTCACCGCTGGCGGCCTCGACAAACGGGGCCACGAATACCGCCGCAGACTGATAGTGCCGGGGAAGCTCGGGCTGCGGGACGGCGCCTAGGAAATTCACGACATGATCCAGCCCGAGCTGACTTACGCGTTCCGCGAGGCGCTCGCGTTCGGGACCAAAGCCCACGATGTCCAGCCTCGCTTCTGGATGAGCTTCCAACACCGTTGGCATCGCCTCGATGAGGTAGACGAGACCTTTCTTTTCGACCAGCCTGCCAACGGCCAAGATGACGCCCCGTGATCTGGTCACAGTGAGGTCATCCTTGAAGCGGCCCATCAGATCGACGCCCATCGGCATGGTGAAGGGTGTTGCATGAGGGCATTCCTGCTTCAACCGCTCGCGCATAACTTCACTAGCCACGGTAATTGCCGATGTGCGCGCAACCACCCAACTGCGCAGCAAACGAAAAAGCCGGCCCCTCAAAGCGAACAGGTCCGCCCCGTGGGAGGTCACCACCAGCGGGGTTGCTCCCGCACTCGCTGCGATGATGCCTTGCGGTAGCAGCCAATGCGCATGTACCACGTCAGGTCGCCAGCGGCGACGCAGGCGAAGCAGGGCCAGCCACTGCCCAAGCAGGAAGCTAGGCAGGAGCAGCCATTTCCAGGGATGACGCTCGAGGTTGCCGAGAATGCCGCCGTCGTTGACCAGCGTCTCCCAGCCTGCGGGAGCATAGCGATAACGGTGAACTTGCACCCCATCAAGTACTTCGTCGACGGAGGCCCCGCCTGCATGCGGGCAAAGAACAGTAACGTCAAAACGTGGAACGAGACGTCGGCAGAGTTCGTGCACAAATGCTGGTTCTGGATCGTTCGCCCACCGAGGGTATGTGGATGTCATCACGAGCAGGCGCAAGCGCGTCGTTGTCTCGTGCGGCATCGTCGCTACTTGATCAGGCGCCATGGATCAAAGCAGGGCATGCCATGGATGTACTTCAGCTGTCACGCCGGTAAGTCAGCGCGGTGATCTGTTCGGATACCAACCCGATCAGGAAAACAATCACTGCCGCGCTCCACATAAGCGTGCTGCCATTGGTCAGCCGGCCGTACGTAATGAACGTCCGCAGGTAGTTGCCGCAGCCTAACAGGAAGAACACCACGCTCGCCGGCGCAAACAACTTCAACGGCGAATACAGCGTTGCGATCTTGAAGATGATCAGCAAAAAGCGGATGCCATCCTTCAGTGGCTTGATATGGCTTTTGCCCACGCGCTGCGCTGCCTTGATGGGCAGGTAAGCCACCGGATAGGCGCTGCGGAAAAATGCCATCGTGCTAGTCGTCGGGTATGAGAACCCATTGGGCAGCAGGTGCAGGAATTCGCGAAATCTGTCCGCGCGCACGGCACGATAACCCGAGGTCAGATCCATCACCTCGTGGCCGGTCATGCGCGTTGCCAACCAGTTGTAGATGGTATTTGCGACACCACGGCCCACGCCCGCCTGGCTGCTCCAGTCACGTGCGCCCACCACCATATCGTAGCCCTGCCCCAGTTTTTCGAGCAGCCGCGCAATGTCCGCCGGATCGTGCTGACCATCGCCATCCATGAACACCAGTACATCGCCGCTGGCTGCACGCGCGCCGCGCTTGATGGCGGCACCATTGCCCATCGAATAGGGCGAGGACAAGCAGCTCACGCCGGCAGCAGCACAGATATCACGGGTATCGTCGGTCGAACCATCGTCCACCACGATGATTTCTGCCTCAGGCTGGACCAGACGCAGACGAGGCAGCAAATCTTTGAGCGCCGCCCCCTCGTTTTTGGCGGGCAGGATGATGCTTAGACGATTCAAGCGCGTGTCCCCGGAAGTAAGGCGGCATCATAACCTGAGCGTCGCGGCGATCCTTACCCCGCTCGGACCCATATGAAATTGCGGGCGGTCCATCACATCGCACCCGGCAGGGTTTCCCGCTTTCGACGGTGTTTCAAGCCTGGATGATCGAACGCACGGCTTCAATCACGCGCTCGGCATCCTCGTCGGACATCGCCGGCGACAACGGCAAGCTCACCGTCTGGCGCCCCAACCGCATCGCCACCGGCCACTGCTCGGGCCGCCAGCCGAAGCGCTGCTGGTAGTACGGGTGCTCGGGCACCGACAGGTAGTGGACGCCGGTGCCGATGCGCAGCGCGTTCATGGCCTCGAGGAACGCGTCACGCTCCAAGCCACAACGGGCGGCATCGATCATCACCGTGTAGAGGTGATAGCCATGGCGCGTGCCCTCTTCCGACGGCGCCGGCAGATCGATCGGCAGGTTCGCAAAGGCCTCGTCGTAGCGTTGCCAGAGCTGTTGCCGGCGCTGCCAGTTGCTTTCCACCCGGGCCAACTGATGAATGCCAATGGCGGCCTGCAGATCCATCATGTTGTATTTGAAGCCGCACTCGACCACCTGGTAGTGGCGGTAGCCCTGGTCGCCGAAGCGGTGCCAGGCGTCCTTGCTCATGCCGTGCAGGGCCAGGATGCGGGCCCGCGCAATGTTTTCCTCGTCGCGCCCCAGGATCATGCCGCCCTCCCCCGTCACCACGTTCTTGGTCACGTAGAAGCTGAAGCAGCCGAAATCGCCAAGGGTGCCCACGGGCTTGCCTTGGAACTCGCTTTCGATGGCATGCGCGCAGTCCTCGATCACCACCAGGCCGTGCTTGTCGGCGATGGCCATGATCCGGTCCATGGCGCAGGGACGTCCGGCGAAATGCACGGGCAGGATGGCGCGGGTCCGCGGGGTGATGGCCGCTTCGATGGCGGCCGGGTCGATGTTCTGCGTGACCGGGGCGACATCGGCAAGCACGGGCGTGAGCCCGGCGTGGAGAATGGCGTTGACCGTGGCGCAGAAGGTGAGCGGCGTGGTAATCACCTCGCTGCCCGGCTCCAAATTGGCCGCCACCATGCTCACGTGGAGGGCCGCCGTGCAGGAATTGACCGCGGCTACCTGAGAAGGCTGGACACCCCGCCACGCGGCGAAATCCCGCTCGAATTGCGCCACCTTGGGCCCCGTCCCGAGCCAGCCCGAGCGCAGGCAGGCCTCGACCTCGGCGATCTCAGCTTCCTCGATACGAGGGGCGCCGAAGACGAGAAAGGGCGGCTGGGTGTCAGGATTTGTCACTGATGGCGCTTCTCGGGGGCAGGCCGGCATTTCTATCCCAACGCCAGGGCGCGGTCTATGGCTAAAACCGGCAAGGCATGGCTGTTGCATGCAGCTACGGTGCATCCGATTCAGGCTGGTTCTGTGCGCCCGGTCACCCCAGGGGTTTCAAACCCTGAGCCCGTGGGATGACCAACCCCGTCAACTGGGGTAAATTCCCTTCTTATCAGGGGGCTGGGCCGTTTCACTATGTCAACGCTAATGCAACCATCGCTCGCGGGCCTCACCGGCCTAGCGCGCAGGCTCGTTTCGGAAGATGTGCTGCCGGAGACCGATGTCCGGCGGGCCGTGGCCGAGTCGACCCAGGGCAAGGCTTCGCTTGCCTCGTGGCTGCTGGACAACAATCTGGTCGACAGCGCCCGGCTGACCCGCATCGCCTCCGATGAATTTGGCATGCCAATGATGGACGTGGGCGCTCTGGTTCCCGCGAATTTGCCGCTGAACCTGATCAGCGAGGCGCTGATCAACAAACACAAGGCGTTGCCGCTGTTCAAGCGCGGCAAGCGCCTGTTCGTCGGCATTGCCGATCCGATGCAGTCGCACGCGCTGGACGAGATCAAGTTCCACTCCAACTGCATGGTGGAACCGATCCTGGTGGAGCGCGGCCAGCTGTTCCGCACCATCGAGACCGCGCTCAACGCGATGAGCAACGCCATGCCCGAGATGGGCGGCGGCGAATTCGACGAGCTGACGCTGGAAGGCGGCGATGACGAGGCCGAATCCACCGGCATCGACGCCAACGCGAACGATGACGCGCCGGTGGTCAAGTTCGTCAACAAGATCCTGGTCGACGCCATCAAGCGTGGCGCTTCGGACGTGCACTTCGAGCCGTTCGAAACCCAGTACCGTGTTCGCCTGCGCATGGACGGCATGCTCCGTGCCGTGGCCAGTCCGCCGATGAAGCTCGCTGCGCGCATCTCCTCGCGCATCAAGGTCATGTCCGGCCTGGACATCGCCGAGCGCCGCGTGCCGCAGGACGGGCGCATCAAGCTCAATCTCTCCAAGAGCCGCTCGGTCGACTTCCGCGTCAGCACGCTGCCGACACTGTTCGGCGAAAAGATCGTGCTGCGTATCCTGGACGGCTCCGCCGCAAAGCTCGGCATCGACGCGCTGGGTTACGAGGAATCGCAGAAGCAGCTTTACATCGACGCCATCCACAAGCCGTACGGCATGGTGCTGGTGACCGGCCCCACCGGCTCGGGTAAAACCGTGTCGCTGTATACGGCGTTGAACATCCTCAACACGGCCGAACGCAATATCTCGACGGTCGAAGATCCGGTCGAAATCCGCGTCGAAGGCATCAACCAGGTCCAGCAGAACGTCAAGCGCGGCATGACCTTCGCGGCCGCCCTGCGCTCCTTCCTGCGACAGGATCCGGACGTGATCATGGTGGGCGAAATTCGCGACCTGGAAACGGCCGAGATCGCCGTCAAGGCGGCGCAGACCGGTCATATGGTGCTGTCCACGCTGCATACGAACGATGCGCCGCAGACCATCTCGCGCATGATGAACATGGGCATTGCGCCCTACAACATCACCTCATCCGTCACGCTCGTGATTGCCCAGCGCCTGGCGCGTCGCCTGCACGATTGCAAGCGCCCCATCGAACTGCCGCCGCAGACGTTGCTGGATGCCGGCTTCACGCAGGAAGACATCGATGCCGGCCTGACCGTGTATGAGGCCGTCGGCTGCGACAGCTGCAACGAGGGCTACAAGGGTCGCGTCGGTATCTACCAGGTCATGCCGATGCTGGAGGAAATCCAGAAGATCATTCTTCAGGGCGGCAACACGCTGCAGATCGCCGAGGCCGCCAAGAAGGCCGGCGTGAACGATCTGCGCGCCTCCGCGTTGTTGAAGGTCAAGAAAGGCATGACCAGTCTGGCCGAGATCGACCGCGTCACTAAGGACTGACCCGTCCTGGCCTGTATGCTCGCCGAGGTGGGCTGTCCGTCGCACCGAAGTTGCGTCAGGTGCCACGAATTGGTCCCAGGGAATGACTTAAGCTGCACCGATTAGACGGTCGCCATCCTGAGGCGGCCCGACCGTACCAGCAGGGGGAAATGCTATGGCCGCGGCCACCGCTAAGAACGTCAAGTCGATAGGCGCCCAGCGCGCCGAAGTCAGCAAACTGACCACGTACGACTGGATTGCGCTCGACAAGCGCGGCAAGCGCATGAAGGGCGACATGGCGGCCAAGAACGCCTCGCTCGTCAAGGCCGAGCTGCGGCGCCAGGGCATGAACCCCCAGACGGTCAAGGAACGCGGCAAGCCGCTGTTCGGGGCCTCCGGCAGCACGGTCAAGCCGCGCGACGTGGCCATCTTCAGCCGCCAGATCGCCACCATGATGGCGTCGGGCGTGCCAATGGTGCAGTCCTTCGACATCATCGCCGACGGTCAGAAGAACATCCGCTTCAAGAACATCCTCACGGACGTGAAGCAGACCATCGAGGGCGGCGCTGCATTGCATGAGGCGCTGGGCAAATACCCCGTCCAGTTCGACGAGCTCTACCGCAACCTGGTGCACGCTGGTGAGTCGGCGGGTGTGCTCGACACCGTGCTCGATACCGTGGCCACCTACAAGGAACGCACCGAAGCGCTCAAGGCCAAGATCAAGAAGGCCTTGTTCTATCCCATCATGGTGATGGCGGTGGCTTTCCTGGTCTGCGTGATCATGCTGCTGTTCGTGGTGCCCGTGTTCGCGCAGACCTTCAAGGATGCCGGCACTGAACTGCCGGCACCGACCCAGGTGGTCGTAAGCGCGTCGGAGTTCATGAAATCGTATTGGTGGGCGTTGCTCGTCGGCGTGATCGGCAGCATCAGCGCGTTGGTCTTCTTCAAGAAACGCTCGCTCAAATTTGCGCATTTCCTGGACCGCTTCATGCTGAAGTTCCCGGTGATCGGCAACATCCTGCGCAACTCCGCACTCGCACGCTTCGCGCGCACGCTGGGCGTGACCTTCAAGGCCGGTGTGCCGCTGGTGGAAGCCATGGATGCCGTGTCGGGCGCGACGGGCAGCATCGTGTACGGCGACGCGGTAAAGCAGATGCGTGAAGACGTCTCCGTTGGCCATCAGCTGCAGCTCTCCATGCGCCAGACGGGCCTGTTCCCGAACATGATGATTCAGATGGTGGGCATCGGTGAGGAATCGGGCGCCCTTGACCACATGCTGTTCAAGGTGGCCGAGTTCTACGAGGAAGAAGTGGAGAACGCGGTCGACACCCTCTCCAGCCTGCTCGAACCCATGATCATGGTGATCCTCGGCGTGCTGGTCGGCGGCATGGTGATCGCGCTCTACCTGCCGATCTTCAAGCTCGCCAGCACCGTGTAAGCTCTCGCACGTCCAGGCCCCTCTCCTGCCGGGAGGGGGGCCTTTTTCATATCAAGGCTTCGGAATCGCGCATGCTTGAACTTCCTCTCTGGGGCTGGGTCGTCGCCGCCGGCGTGCTCGGCCTGCTGGTCGGCAGCTTTCTCAATGTCGTGATCCTGCGTTTGCCCGAGCGCCTCATGGCGCAGTGGCGGCTCGACGCGTTCGACACGCTGGCCATGGAGCCGGATGGCCAGGCGCTGCCTCCCGGCATCGTGCGCGAACCATCGCATTGCCCGCAGTGCAAACATCCTCTAGCGGTCCGGGACAACATCCCGCTGTTCGGCTGGCTGCTGCTGGGTGGCCGTTGCCGTTACTGCAAGGCGTCCATCTCCATCCAGTACCCGCTGGTCGAACTGCTCAGCGGCCTGGCCAGTGCGGTGATCGTGTGGAAGTTCGGGCCCAGTTGGGCCGCCGTCGCCGGGCTGGTGTTCACCTGGATGCTCATCGCGCTGTCCGGCATCGACTTCCGCACGCAATACCTGCCCGATCAGCTGAACTATCCACTGCTTTGGCTCGGCCTGCTGCTCAGTCTTCTTCCGGTGTTCGTGTCGCCGAACTCGGCTATTGTCGGCGCCGCCATTGGTTACCTCAGCCTGTGGAGCGTGTATTGGCTGTTCAAGCTGCTGACCGGCAAGGAAGGCATGGGCTACGGCGACTTCAAGCTGCTCGCTGCACTCGGTGCGTGGATGGGCCCCACGGCATTGCTGCCGGTGATCCTGCTCTCATCGTTCATCGGCGCCATCGTGGGTGGCAGCCTGATCGCGCTGCGCAAGCACGGCCGTGATATTCCGATGCCCTTCGGTCCCTTTATCGCTGCGGCGGGATGGGTGTGGTTCGTCGCGGGCGAATGGATGCTGCAGCAGTACATGCAGCTGACGGGGTTGCGTTGACCGCGCCACACGCCAGCTATGTCGTTGCCCTCACCGGCGGCATCGCCGCCGGCAAGAGCGCGGTATCCCGACGGTTCGAAGCGCTCGGTATCCATGTTTACGATGCTGACGTGGCGGCGCGGGAAGTCATCGCGCCCGGCTCGGAAGGACTGGCGGCCATTGCCGCGCACTTCGGAACGGATGTGCTCGACGCGAGCGGCCAGTTGGACCGTGCCGCGATGCGCCAGCGCGTGTTCGGCAACGATGCCGAACGTCGCGCGCTGGAAGCCATCACGCATCCGCGCATACGCACGTGGCTGCACGAACGCGTGCGGGCCGATCGCGGCCCGTACTGCATGCTGGCCATCCCCCTGCTCGCAGAGAATCACCAGCACTATCAGTGGGTCGATCGCGTGCTCGTCGTGGACGCGCCCGAATCGGTGCAACTGCAACGCCTGGTGCAACGCGATGGCATCGACGAGGCGCTGGCGCGACGCATGATCGAGCGTCAGGCGCGACGCGAACAACGCCTGTCGCTGGCGCATGACGTGATCGAAAACAGCGGTGACGAAGCGGCGCTCGACAAGGTCGTCGTCGAACTGCACGCGCGCTATTTGTCGCTCGCACAAGCCAAGGGTTAGGCCGGTTTCACCAGAACCCGCGTATGCCGGCCACGCCCTGCCCGCCTGCGTGGCGCGCAGCATCGCGCTGATCCAGCGTCATGCCGCCGAGGGCATAGACCGGCACGACCGACGTATCAGCCATCCGCGCAAACGCCTCCCAGCCCAACGGAGTGGCATCGGGATGCGATGCCGTCGGGGCCACCGGCGACAATGTGGCGAAATCGGCAACCTGCCCTGCGCGTTCAAGATCGCTCGCATGATGGCAACTGGCGCCCACCCACTGATTTACGGGCAAAGGGCGCGCTTGCCACATGGCCAACTGTGTCGACCTGAGCTGAACTCCGATGCCCTGTCCCAGCGCCAGCGCGCCTTCGACATCGCCGCTCAGCAGAAGATGGGCGCCATGAAGGCGCGCGTGATCCAGGAGACTGGCCGCCAGTTCCCTAACCTGCGTCGTCGTCCATTGAGGAAAACGCAGAAGCACCATGCGCTCGCCTGTCCCGATCGCGCGGTGAATGCGTTGCTGCCATTCGTCGAATGCCGTCGACGGGACATCCGCGGTGATCGCGTAACGCGTGGGCAATTGGAGCGCGCGCAGGATATGCCGATCAGCAGGCGCCAGCAGGCCTAGGTCGATGGATGTCGGTTCGCACCAGCGCAGCGCCTGGCCGTCCAGCGAGGCCGGCTCGCCCTGCCACTGGCGCACGATGCGCGCATCGAGCAACAGGGAGCGTTCGCCGTAACACCAGGGCACGCGTATGAGTGGCTCGCCGACCGTCGCCGCGATGCCCAATTCTTCATGGAGCTCGCGCACGAGACCATCGGCGGGCGATTCGCCTGCTTCCAGTTTTCCACCGGGAAATTCCCACAAGCCCGCCAAGTGCTTGCCTGGCGGTCGCTGCGCGAGCAGCACGCGACCGTGGTCATCGAGCATGACGCCGGCCATGACATGCATGGGGCCGGCCGTCGAAGCGGGCATGCGCGGGGCCGCTCAGTCGTTGCGGATGTACTCGACCATGTCGAAGTCGTACGCGTGGCTGCTGTCTTTCTTGTGATGCACGCGGGAGACTTCGGTCCAGTCGCTGAAATGCACGCCCGGGAAGAACGTGTCGGCGCCATCCACCGCGCCATTGACCCAGGTGAGGTACAGGCGCTTGGCCGCTGGCAGGGCTTCGCGGTAGATCTCGCCGCCACCAATCACCATCAAGCCGGTGCCGCCAGCACGCGCGGTGCCGTCAGCCAGCGAGCGCACGGTGATCTGGCCCGGAAACGGGGCCTCGTGCTTGCGGCTCATCACCAGGTTGGTGCGATCCGGCAGCGGGCGGCCGATGGCGACGGCCGTGTTGTAGCCCATCAGCACGTACTTGCCGAGCGTGAGCTCCTTGAACCAGCGCAGGTCGTCCGGCAGATGCCAGGGCAACTGGCCCTTGCGGCCAATAGCGAAGTTCTCATCCAGCGCGGCAATCAGCGAAATAGCCATGGAAATCCTTGAATCATCGACAGTATTGATTACCGCGCCGCCGCACAGGGGTCTGGCGCGGCGCCGATCTTAGCAGGACCGGACGCCGAACCCGGCATTGACGGCGCCCCAGGCCTACACGGCCACCGGCGCTTTGATGGCGCCATGCGGTTCGTAGCCCACGATGGCGATGTCCTCGTAGCGGAAGTCGAAAATCGAGCGAACCTCGGGGTTGAGTTGCAGCCTGGGCAGCGCCCGGGGTTCGCGGCTCAGCTGCAGGCGCGCCTGCTCCACATGGTTGTTGTAGAGATGGGCGTCACCCAGCGTGTGTACGAAGTCGCCCACGCCTAGGTTGCATACCTGGGCAATCATGTGGGTAAGCAGCGCGTAGCTGGCGATATTGAACGGCACGCCCAGGAAAATGTCGCCCGAACGCTGGTAGAGCTGGCAGCTGAGCTTGCCGTCCGCCACGTAGAACTGGAACAGCGCGTGACACGGCATCAGCGCCATTTTCGGCAGCTCGCCCACGTTCCAGGCGCTCACCACCAGGCGGCGCGAATCCGGGTTGCGCTTGATCTCGTCCACCACCCAGCGGATCTGGTCCACCACGCCGCCATCGGCCGTAGGCCAGGCGCGCCACTGCTGCCCATAGACAGGGCCAAGGTTGCCCTGATCGTCGGCCCATTCGTCCCAGATGCTGACGCCGTTGTCCTTGAGGTAGGCGATGTTGGTATCGCCCTGCAGGAACCAGATCAGCTCGTGGATGATGGACTTCAGATGCAGCTTCTTGGTGGTAACCAGCGGAAACCCTTCCGCCAGATCAAAGCGCATCTGCCAACCGAACACGCTGCGCGTGCCCGTGCCCGTGCGGTCGGCCTTCTCCGTGCCATGGTCGAGCACGTGCTGCAGCAGGTCGAGATAGGCGCGCACGGCTTACTCCTTGGTCGGCAGCGAAACGTTGTACAGGCGCATGGTGGGCGCGTTGCGCGACATCACCAGCAGCACCACGCCAATGACGATCAACGGCAGCGACTGGATCTGCCCCATGGTCAGCCATCCCCAGGCGAGATAGCCCAGCTGCGGGTCGGGTACGCGCACGAACTCCACGCCGAAGCGGAAGCAGCCGTAGAGCAGCGCGAACAACCCGGAGATGAGATAGCGCGGCCGCGGCTTGAGCGACACCAGGAACAGCACGGTGAACATCACCACGCCTTCGAGCAGCATTTCGTAGAGCTGCGACGGATGGCGCGGCAAACCGTTGAACTGCGCCAGCACGGCCTGCCATTGCGGATGCGTGGCCGCCCAATCCATGTCGGCGGAATGCGCGTTGGGGAAAATCATGGCCCAAGGCACGCTGCCCGGCTTGCCCCACAGTTCGCCGTTGATGAAATTGCCGAGGCGGCCCAGCCCCAACCCCACCGGCACGATCGGCGCGACGAAATCCACGGTGTCGAAGAAATGCATGTTGTTGCGACGCGACCACCACAGGCCCGCCGCCAGCACGCCGAGCAGGCCGCCATGGAAACTCATGCCGCCATCCCACACGCGGAACAGCGCCAGCGGATCGGTCCAGATCCAGTGGATGTCGGCGTAGAACAGCATGTACCAGATGCGCCCACCGACAATGACGCCCATCATCACGTAGAACGCCAGGTCGCCCAGCGCATCGCGCGACACCGGCAGGCGTCCGCGCTGGCGGCGGTATTCGGCAAGCAGCCAGGCACCCAGGAAACCGCCCAGATACATCAAGCCATACCAGTGGATCTGAAGTGGTCCCAGCTTGAAGGCAACGGGATCGAAGGCAACGATGAAGGGCTGCGTCATGGGCAAACGGGCGGCGATAAAGCGCCAGTGTAGCGGGCCGCGCCGCCGGAAAGCATCGAAATGAAAACCGGGCGCGCAGCGCCATGCCATGACCCGACGTGGCTCCCTTCGCGTGCTCTGACGCGAATAAAAAGAGCGCCGCCACGCTAAAACCATATATCAGCTGACTGTTTCAACAGGCTTGCACCTACACGTCACTTTGTTTTAACTTCGGGATTACATCGCCAGTCCCCCAAGCCCGGCGATGCCACGGCACGGACCCCTTCCCCAGGGCAGTACGCGCCATCCCCATACCCAGATGTCCAGCCCTCGCGTGCTGGCTGATGGCTATTTTTTGTTCGGAGTTCCAACAATGAAGCAAAAGACCCTGCTGGCTACTGCCATCGCCGCAGCGCTCGTGCTGCAGACGTGGTCGGTGGCGGCACAGGATGCTGCCCCCGCCCAGGACCAGTCCTCGGCCAAGAGCCTCGAAACCGTGACCGTCACCGGTTCGCGCATTCGCAGCGTGGACGTGGAAACCTCGCAGCCTGTCTTCACCATGGACAGGGCGGCGATCCAGGCCACCGGTTTGACCAACGTCAACGATATCCTGGCCCGCATGCCGTCCGCCGGTACTCCGGACATCACCCCGCAGGACACCCTGTCCTCCGGCGCTGACGTTGGCGGCCGCTACGTCAACATCCGCAACCTCGGTTCGCAGCGCACCCTGGTGCTGGTCAATGGCCGTCGCTGGAGCACCAGCCTCTCGGGCCTGACCGACCTGTCGACCATCCCCGTCTCGATGATCGAGCGCATCGACGTCCTCAAGGATGGCGCCTCGTCCATCTACGGCTCCGACGCCATCGGCGGCGTGGTGAACATCATCACCAAGGAGAAGTTCGACGGCGCCGAAGCCAACGTCTACTACGGCCAGAACGGCAAGGGCGACGGCGAGACGCAGAACTACGACTTCACCTGGGGTCACAGCACCGAAAAGAACTCCATCATCGTCGGCGCCTCGTACCAGAACACCGACCCGATGTGGAACAGCGAGCGTCCGGAGACCTCGTACGCACAGGGTCCGCGTCACCCGACGGCTGGCCTGGGCCTGGGCCCGTACGGCCGCGTGGTCGACCCGAACGATCCGGACAACCAGTACGTGTACAACCACGGTGGCCAGACGACCACCCCGGGTGCGCCGGCTGGCTATCACCTGTACGACCCCAACAGCGCTGCCGACAAGTACAACACGCAGCAGGACATGACCTTCCGCGCCGGCACCAAGCTGAAGAACCTGTACCTGCAGGATCGCTACAAGCTCACCGACAACATCACGCTGCACGCCGCTGCCAGCTACAGCACGCGCGATACGTCGAGCCAGCTCGCCGGCTACCCGTTCCAGTCGGGCGCGGCTGATCCGGAAATCGTGATCAGCGGCCAGAACGCCTACAACCCGTTCCCGGGCCAGGACGTCGAATTCTTCCGCCGCACGGTGGAAATGCCGCGCGTCACGGACACCCAGTCCAACCTTGCGCACATCGACCTGGGCGCCGAAGGCTACTTCCAGTTCCTGAACCACGATTGGTCGTGGGACGCTGGCTTCACCTACGACGCCAACCACATCAAGATCCAGGGCAACGGCAACCTCTACCTGCCGAATGCTCGCGCGGCCCTGGGCCCGACGACCATCATCGACGGCCAGGTCGCCTGCGCCAGCGCCGCTGATCGCGCCGCCGGTTGCGTGCCGTGGAACATCCTCGCCGGTCCGGGCGGTACTCCGCAGTCGGTGTGGAACTACCTGAACTACACCAGCACCGATCGCCAGGCCAGCTACACCTCCGACTGGTCCGCCAACGTGTCCGGCGGTCTGTTCGACCTGCCGGCCGGCACGGTCAACCTGGCCGTGGGCGTGGAGCATCGTGGCGAGAAGGGTGTGTTCCGTCCGGACGCTGCCGACTCCGCCGGCCTGACCACCAACCTGGCCAGCGCCCCGACCAACGGCGCGTACAACACCAACGAAGCGTACGCCGAGCTCGACGTGCCGCTGCTGCGTGACCTGCCGGGTGCGCAGGAGCTGGGCATCAACATCGCCAGCCGCTACTCGCACTACAGCAACTTCGGCAGCACCACCAACAACAAGTACAGCTTCCGCTACCGTCCGTTCGCGGACCTGCTGGTTCGCGGTACCTGGGCCCAGGGCTTCCGCGCTCCGACCATCAGCGACCTCGATGGCGGCATTGGCCAGAGCTTCGAGACGTTCCTCGATCCGTGTGATTCGGTCTACGGCGCCGCCGCGACCAACTCGCAGGTCAAGGCTCGCTGCTCCGCGGCTGGCGTGCCGGCGAACTATCGCCAGGTCGACCAGACCGGCGCGCAGGTTGGCAGCACCGCCGGTGGCCAGACGCCGGTGGCGTTCCTCTCCGGTTCGAACCCGAACCTGAAGCCGGAAACGTCCATCACCCGTACGCTGGGCCTGGTCTACAGCCCGCACTACGTGGAAGGCCTGGACTTCACGGTCGACTACTACAACATCTACGTGAAGAACATCATCTCGTCGGTGCTGGCACAGAACATCGTCGACTACTGCTACATCAACGGCGACCAGAACTTCTGCAACAACTTCCAGCGCACGCCGACGGCGACCTCGAACCTCGCTGCAGGCTCGATCTCCTCGCTCAACGAAGGCCTGGCTAACCTGGGCACGCTGAAGACCGAAGGCTACGACGTCGGTATCCACTACCGTCTGCCGGAAACCTCGATCGGCCGCTTCCGCATCGCTTCGGACAGCACCTACCTGACCAAGTACGAAGTGGTCAGCGGTCCGGGCGCCACGCCGCAGGATCTGGTGGGCTTCATGTCCGGTGGCACGGCAGGCGGCACGGGCGAAGACGGCATGTACCGTCTGCGTTCGAACCTGCAGGTGGATTGGGACTTCAAGCAGTTCGGCGCCAGCTGGACGGTGCGTTACTACGCCGGCCTGAAGGACAGCTGCTACACCGCGACGGTCGAGTGCTCCTCGCCGAACTACACCAACCCCTGGTGGGGCACCTACGGCATGAGCCAGAAGGGTTCGGTGGCGTTCAACGACGCGCAGTTCCGCTACACGGCTCCGTGGAAGGGTACGTTCTCCGTCGGTGTGAACAACATCTTCAACAAGAAGGGTCCGTTCTACTACTCGGTGACCACCTCGGGTACCGGCAGCGCGCCGTACAACCCGGCGTTCGACATCGACCGTTACTGGTACGTGTCGTACAACCAGAAGTTCTAAGCTCGAAAGAGTCGAACACTTCGAAAAGGCGGGCCTTCGGGCCCGCTTTTTTATGCCTGTGAGAAACGCAGCGATAAGGCGCCGTGCACTCCTCGGTCGCGCCTATCGCTCAGAGCAAAATCGGCCGATCCGGCAACTCGTCCGGCGCATCCTTGTCGTTGCCCGGAAAATGCCGACGCAGCAATGCATGCGCCTCGGCAATGCCATCCAGGCAGCCCTGCCGCCACTCGCCACGCGCGAAGCGCGCCAGCATATGGTCGCGAACGGCATCCCACTCGGCCTGCGTGACCACCGCCGCCACGCCACGATCGGCAAGAATCACCACGCGATGCTCGGCCATCAGCACGTAGAACAGCACGCCGCTGTTGTGCTGCGTGTCCCATACGTGCAGTTGCGCGAATACCTGGCGCGCACGGTGCTCGGCATTCATGCCGGCGAATACGGCTCCCGGCGCGAGACGCGATTCGATGGCGAAGCACACTTCGCCCCGATGGCCGCCTTCGCCATGGGCGATGGCCGCAGCCATCTCGTCCAGCAGGCTCTTGGGAAAGCGTCGGCGCAACTGGAACCAGCCATCGAACAGATTCATCAGCAGACGTTGCGTGCGCGACATGTCACCAGCTCCCCGATGAACCACCACCGCCGAAACTGCCGCCACCGCCGCTGAAGCCGCCACCCCCTCCGAAGCCGCCGCCACTGCCGCCGCCGAAACCTCCACCGCCGCCCCAGCCGCCGAACCCGCCGCCACCGAAACCGCCCCAACCGCCGCCGCCGATCGATCGCCCGCCCCCACCCGGCAGCAGCATCAATACGCCGCCAATGAGTGCGCCGAAGATGCCCGCGCCGAGCGAAGCGGCAAGCAGCCACACCAGGCCGCCGGTGATCACCGCGCCGACCGGCGTGCGCAACCAGACGGTGGTGCGCCCGAAGATGCTGCGCAGGAAGATGGCCGCGAACACGCCGATCAACAGCACGTGCCCGAAGTCGATGCCACGACGACGCTCGCGATTGCCACTTTCCACCGGTGGCGGCAGTGCCTCGCCGTTGACCAGCTGTGTGAGCGCGCCGATGGCGTCGTGTATGCCGCCGTAGTAATCATTGGTGCGGAATTTCGGCGCAATGTATTCGCGCGTGATGCGCGCCGTGGCCGCGTCGGGCACCGCGCCTTCCAGCCCATAGCCCACTTCGATGCGCACGCGGCGATCGTTCTTGGCGATCAGCAGCAGCAGGCCATCGTCGGTGCCCTTGCGCCCGATCTTGTTCGCTTCCGCCACGGCCAGCGAATACTCGGCGATGTCCTGCGGCTGCGTGGTCGGCACCATCAGCACCACCAGCTGCGCGCCCTTGGTCTTCTCCAGCGAGACGAGCTGCGCGTCGAGCTGGTCGATCTGCTGCGGTGTCAGCGTGCCGGTGAGGTCGGTGACATGCCGCGTGAGCGTGGGAACCGCTTCGTCCGCATGCAACAGCGCCAGCGGCAGCAAAGCCACCGCCAGCACGAGCAGCAGGCGCGTCACGCGCCGCATCACGTCAGCGCGCCGAGGCTGCAGGCGCCGGCGCGGCGTTGAAGTCGACCGTCGGGGCCGTGGAAATGGCCTTCTCGTTCTCGACGGAGAAGTTCGGCTTCACCTGATAACCGAACATCTTCGCGGTGAGATTGTTCGGGAAGGTGCGGATCAGCGTGTTGTATTCCTGCACCGACTGAATGTAGCGATTGCGCGCCACGGTAATGCGGTTCTCCGTCCCTTCCAACTGCGCCTGCAGGTTCTGGAAGAGACCGTCCGCCTTGAGGTTCGGATAGTTCTCGCTGACCACCATCAAGCGCGACAGAGCGCTGGACAACTCACCCTGCGCCGCCTGGAATTGCTTGAGCTTTTCCGGATTGTTCAAGTCGTCGGCGGTGATCTGTGCACTGCCCACCTTGGCGCGCGCATTGGTGACCTCGGTGAGCACGCGCTCTTCATGCTGCGCATAGCCCTTCACCGTGTTGACCAGGTTGGGCACGAGATCGGCTCGGCGCTGGTACTGGTTGAGCACCTCGGACCACTGCTGTTTCACCACCTCGTCCTGGCGCTGGATGGCGTTGTACCCGCAACCCGAAAGGACGGCGGCGACCAACAGCAAAACAAGGACTCGAAGAAGTTTCATGGGGGTGCTCCAATCCGGTGGAGGTGCCATTGCAGCATCCCGCATGTGACGGCGCAATCTTGCGAGGCCCTGGAACGGCGCCCCGCCCGCGGCATCAGCCCACCCAGCGCGGCCACAGGACGAGGCCCCAGCTGAGCGCCGTCATGGCCAGCAACAGGAACACCGCGGCCGACCCCATGTCCTTGGCCCGACCGGCCAGCTCGTGGAATTCCGGGCTGACCTTGTCCACCACCGCTTCCACCGCCGAATTGAGCAGCTCGGCCGAGAGCACCAGCACCGGCGGCAGCACCAGGGCAATCTTCTCCAGCGGACCATTGCCCAGCCACAGCCCCAGCGGCACCAGCACTACGGCGATGCAGACCTCAAGCCGGAAGGATGCCTCGTGGCGCCAGCCGGCCTGCAGCCCTTTCATGGACCACTTGAAGGCGTTCCAGATTTGGCGGGGCCCTCGGAAACCGCTTGCGGCCATGGTGTCGTCCTCTGTGAGATTGCGGCGTGGCCGCGCCCGTGCACGACGGGCATAAGACCTCGATTTTGCCATATCACCGGAAGGGCCGGCAGATCGCAGGTTCCTTCATGCGGCAGCGCAACGTCGCCTGAATGAATGTTGGGTTACGCTTGCCCACTTTGTGACCCGTCAGGGGTTACGCGAGCCGGCCGCCCAGCGCGGCCGTTGTCAGAACCGCAGTACGGACAATTGAATGGCAATCCAGAATCCGCCGGTCTCACAGACCAAGTCGTTTTACACGGTCTTCCTGATCGAGATGTGGGAACGCTTCGGCTTCTACGGCATGCAGGTGCTCATGGTCACCTACATGATGAAGAAGCTCGGCTTCATCGATACCAAGGCCAACCTCGTGTGGGGCGCGGCGGCTGCATTGATCTACGCCACGCCGGCCATCGGCGGCTGGGTTGGCGACAAGCTCATCGGCACGCGCCGCACCATGGTCACTGGCGCCGTGGTGCTCGCGCTGGGCTATGCGATGCTGTGGATTCCTTCGAACAACCCCACGCTCACCTATGTGTCGCTGGGCGTGATCATCGTCGGCAACGGTTTCTTCAAGCCCAACGCGGGCAACCTCGTACGCAAGATCTACGAGGGCGACGACGTCCGCATCGATAGCGCGTTCACCATCTACTACATGGCGGTGAACATCGGCTCGATGGTCTCGATGACGGCCACGCCGTGGATCCGCGACTATGTCGGCGAACACTACGGCGACGCCATGGGCTGGCACACCGCGTTCGGCGCCTGCGCCGTGGGCCTCGTGCTTGGCCTGGTCAACTACTCGCTGATGCGTCGCACGCTGGCCCATATCGGCTCGCCAGCGGATGAGCAGCCGGTGGCAGCCAATCGCGTGCTTGCGCTGATCGGCGCCTCGCTGGTGCTGGTGGTGGTGGCGGCCTTCATCCTGCAGAGCCTGCTGGCGGCGAAGATCTGCGTGTACCTGGCCGGCATCGTGATCCTGGGCATCTTCGTGCACCTGATCCGCAACGCCGAGAAGAGCGAGCGCGCCGGCCTGATCGCCGCCCTCGTGCTCACCGTGCAGACCATTTTCTTCTTCATCTTCTACGCGCAGATGGCGACCTCGCTGAACCTGTTCGCGCAGAAGAACGTGAACCTCTCGTTCGATGTGTTCGGCGTCCACGTGTTCAACTGGATTCCCGAGCAGTACCAGAACCTCAACGCGATCTGGATCGTCATCCTCAGCCCGGTGCTGGTGGCGATGTACAACGGCCTTGGCCGGGTGGGCAAGGATCCGTCGGTCGCCTTCAAGTTCGCGCTTGGCTTCGGTGCCGTGGCCGTGGGCTTCTTCATGTACGGCCTAGGCGCGATGAGCGCCGTCGATGGCCAGGTGTCCTCGTGGACGATGGTGTGGGGCTACGGCTTCTACTCGCTGGGCGAACTGCTGGTGAGCGGCCTGGGCCTGGCCATGATCGCCCGCTACGTGCCGGCTCGCATGGGCGGCTTCATGATGGGCGCTTACTACGTCGCCGTGGGTATCTCGCAGTACCTGGGCAGCGTGGTGGCCAACCTGGCCGCCATGCCCGAGAACATCAGCAGCCCGGTGGAATCGCTGAACATCTACGTGGGCCTGTTCAACAAGCTGGGCTTCGTCGGCATCGCCTGCACAGTGGTCGCCGTGGTCATGCTGCCGCTGATGAACAAGCTTTCGCGCAGCCATTCCGAAGCGCACACGCCGCTACCGGCCGTGCACAGCGAAGAAGTCTGATCGATACCACTCGCCCCGCTCGTCGGGGCGAGTTTTTTTTAGGGGCGTTCGGCCAGCGCAAAGTGACGCAGCGGCCTGCCCCGACAGCAGGCCGGCGACGCAAACCGGCTACCATCGCCGGCATGAAACGCCCTTCCACGCAGCAACGCATCGGCCCCCGCACCCTGTTCCGCAGCCTGGCCTGGCTGCGCATCTGCGCCATCGCCGGCCAGAGCGCCGCCGTCCTCGTCTGCGCGCTGTGGATGCGCATGGACATTCCGCTGCTGCCGCTCATGGTCGGCATCGGACTGCTGGCCGTGTTTGCCGTGTTCGCCGCGTGGCGACTCACGCAACCCTGGCCCATCCGCCAGTGGGAGACCATCCTGCACGTGGGCGTGGACACGCTGGTGCTCGGCTACCTGCTGCACTTCACGGGTGGTGCGAGCAACCCCTTCATCACCTTGCTGCTGATCCCCATCGCGTTGAGCGCGGCGGCGCTGACCGTCGATGCGGTACTGGTAGTGGCAGCGCTGGTGGGCGCGGCCTACGCCATCCTGCTGTTCTGGTACGTGCCGCTGCCAGTGTCGATGTATTCCACCGGCGACTTCTCGCTGCATGTGCTCGGCATGGGCGTGAACTTCGTGATCATGGCCGTGCTGCTGGGCTTCTTCATCAATCGGCTGGCTCGCTCGGCACGACTGCAGCAACTGGAGATGCAGCGCGTGCGCGAACGCGCACTGCGCGACGAAGGCATCCTCGCCATCGCCACGCAGGCGGCTGGCGCTGCGCATGAACTCAATACGCCGCTGTCGACCATGCGCACCCTGCTGCCGGAACTGCGTCGCGAGCATGCGGGCGATACCGCGCTGGCGGAAGACCTCGAACTGCTCGAAGGCCAGGTCGATCGCTGCCGCACCATCCTTCGCGAGATGGTGGCCTTCGGCAAGGCGCAGCTGTCGCAGGAACCCGAACAGCTCACCGTCGACAAATTCATCCACGGCTGCCTGGAACGCTTTCAACTCCTGCGCCCCGAAGCCGACCTGGCGCTGGCGCTGGACCAGGAAGCCGCACGCACCGTGCTGCGCACGCCGCCTGGCCTGCGCCACGCCCTGCTCAACCTGCTCAACAACGCCGCTGATGCATCCGCACTCAATCAATCGCAGGCCGTGGCACTCACCGTGCGCCGCGATGATGGCTGGCTGGAGCTGATCGTGGCCGACCATGGTCCAGGCTTCGCCGATCCCACCGGCGAGCTTTCCGAACTCGGCCGTTCGCACAAGCAGACCGGATTGGGCATTGGCCTGGCGCTCGCCGAGGCCACCGCCGAGCGTCTGGCCGGCGAGCTGATTGCCCTCAACACCGGCCACGGCGCGCAGATGCGCCTGCGCCTGCCGCTGGCGGTGATCGCCGCGCCATAATCGGCTGCGGCGGATAGCCACAGTGGCACATGGCCACATGTGAATGCGTTGTCGCAGCGGCGAAAATGCAACATCGGCATTGCGCCGAGGAGAAACACCATGAGCGACCAGCAACTACTCATCATCGACGACGACGCCACGTTTGCCCGCGTGCTCGCCCGCGCCCTCAGCTCGCGCGGCTTCGAAGTCATCACCGCCAGCAACGCCGACGAAGCCCGCGCACTCACCCGCCGCCACCAGCCGCGCTACTGCGTGCTCGACCTCAAGCTGGGCGAAGAAAACGGCCTGCGCCTGATTCCCGAACTGCAGGCACTGGTGCCCGAAATCCGCGTGCTGCTGCTGACCGGCTACGCCTCCATCGCCACCGCGGTGGAAGCCATCAAGCGCGGTGCCCACGACTATCTCGCCAAGCCGGTCGATGCCGACGCCGTGGTACGCGCCCTGCTCGACGGCGACACCACCGCCAGCGAAGACGACGTCATCGACGCACCGGAAGCACCGCTGGCCCTGCGCCGTTTGGAGTGGGAACACATCCAGCGCGTGCTCACCGAATGCGACGGCAATATTTCGGAAACGGCGCGCCGCCTAGGCATGCATCGCCGCACGCTGCAACGCAAGCTCAGCAAGCATCCGGTGCGCGAGCGCCCGGAGAATGAAGAATAAAAAATTGGGCTGAGCAGGTTGCCGCCTTCAACCTACCTCACCGTCATTCCGGCGAAAGCCGGAATCCAGCGACTTCATGTGAGGCCAGAAAAGGCACTGGATTGCGGCTTTCGCCGGAATGACGGTGAGGCAATTGCTTGGGACGGCTGGGTCCCAAGTGCCATCCAACCCAGCCGCTCAGTGTCTTACGGCTGGGACGCAGAGCCCGCGTCCGCCGGCAACGGTTCCGACGTACCGTCGTCCTCGTCACCGTAGATCGCCACATGCGGCACGCCGTCGGCGCCGATCCAGCCGCGATACATGCCATCGGTATTGAACGGCATCGACACCGTGCCGTTCGCATCCAGCGCAATGGCGCCGCCGTTGCCGCCCATCGACGGAATTTCCTGATTGATCACCTCGGCCGCCGCACGGCGCAGCGGCACGCGCATCTGCGTCACGCGCATGCAGATCTCATGCGCGGCCACGGTGCGGATGTAGTACTCGCCCCAGCCGGTGCCCGATACGGCACAGCCGGAGTTGGCATAGGTGCCCGCGCCAATGATCGGCGAATCGCCGACGCGTCCCCAGCGCTTGTCCGTCATGCCACCTGTCGATGTGCCGGCCGCCAGATGCCCCTGCGCATCCAGCGCCACCGCACCCACGGTGCCGAAGTGTTTGGCCGTCTCGACGTCCGAATGCTTCTGGTCGTTGGCGTCTTCCTTGAGCGCCTTCTGCAACTGCTGCCAGCGCTCTTCTGTGCGAAAATAGGCCGGATCGACCATCGTGATGCCCATCTGCTTGGCGAAGGCCTCGGCGCCGTCGCCCACCATCATCACGTGCTGCGATTTCTCCATCACGGCACGCGCCAGCAGGATCGGGTTCTTCACGCGATGCACGCCGGCAATGGCACCGGCTTCCAGCGTGAAACCGTCCATGATGGCGGCATCCATCTCGTTCTTGCCGTCGTGCGTGAATACCGAGCCCTTGCCGGCGTTGAAGTTGGGATCGTCCTCCAGCACGGTGATGGCCGCCGCCACGGCATCCACGGCGGTCTTGCCCGCCTTCAGTTGCGCGTAACCGTTCTGCAGGGCCTGGATCAGCGCCGCACGCACGGCTTTCTCCCGGGCGGGGTTCATTTCACGCTTGATGACGCCCGCACCGCCATGGATCACGAGCACCGGCGACGCTGCATGGCTCATGGAAACGATTCCCAGCGCCGCAACGGCGGCGACAAGACGGCTCGACTTCACGGACGGTACTCCCCACAGCGTTGGTGGGGAGTATAGCCAGCCACCTCACCATGCTCATCCGGATGTTGTCAGCAGCCTGCGCCGGGCGTGAGATCCATCTTGAGCGTCCGGTCTTCTGTCCGCCCATGCTCATCCGCGACCTTCTCGCCAAGTTGGATGGTCCCTGTTTGCCCCGGCGGCATCCGGATAGCGGGGTACACCGTTTTGTCCAAGCTGCCTCCGCTGATCTCGGCTTTCACCTCCAGCTGACCTTCGGCCGCCTCGGCCACGCCCAACTTCACTTTCCAGGCCGGAAGCGGATCCACGCCGCCCTGGATCGTTTCGTAGTGACCACCGTCCTTGAGACAGACATCGGCGTGAAGTCGTGGCGGTTTGCCATTGACGCCCAGCTCCACTTTCAGCCGGTGGCCCCTTTTCGCGGCCGAGGCCTGCTCCGCTGCGCTCGGTTGCGGCGCATAACGGCATTCCGGATGCAGGGACTGAATGGTGGGGATGTCGGCACTCGTGCATTTCCACGAATAATTTGATGCGGCATCGGGAACCGGAAAAACAAAGAAGTCGAGATGACCTGCATCGTTGCCACGCGCGTCGGCAAGCGCGAGCGCGAAGCCACCGCCAGCCTCTACATCGAGGCGTTTGACGGTCTTGCCGAACTGTCCGCTGTCTGCCGCAGGCAATCCCAGTGTGGCGTTGCTTGCACGACCCTTGTCGCCACCGCGCCGCAGGTAGGCGATGTAGGCCTCCCGTGCGTGCTGCCACGCGTGATAGGCGTCGTCGACCGTCGACTGAGCGGGCTGAAAAGTAGCGCTGTCATTGGCCGTGGCTGCGTATATGCCGCCAGAGAGAATCAGGACAATCATAGAAAGCGTGACACGACCCGCCACACGGCGCGCCCTTCCAGGCGGCAACTGCTTCAACATGGCGATGCGTTCCGTCATGGGGTGGCGAACGGACCAGCTGCAACCTATGGGCAGGCTCATGGATGTCGACTGCGTCTTCAACATGGCTTGTGCGTACGCACGATGTTGACCCGCATGCATGCGCAGCACGGCCGCATCGCAAGCCAGCTCCTGATCCAGGTGGAAGGCGCGCAGCGCGTACCACACCAGCGGATGGAACCAGCACAACGTCACCGTGAGCTGCGCGCACAAAGACCACCAGACGTCCCTGCGCGATGCATGGGCCGCCTCGTGGGCAAGGACCAGCGCCTGCTCGCGCGCGTCATATCGACGGTCAAAATCATGCGGAACGACAATGCTCGGCCGCCATATGCCCACCAGCGCGGGGCCGATGTCGTTGCGCGATGCACGGAGTACGTCCGCGTGAATCGCCGTGCCGATGATCGACGTTGCGCCACGCAGTTGCCGCCGATAGCGACGCTGCGACACGACCATCCGCGTCACAAGGAAGGCTATTCCCAATAGCCAGACCATCGGGATGAGCGCCTGCCATGTCCACGCGGACTCCACCGCCACCGGCGCCTGCCAGTAGCTTGCCGCCGACGTCATCGTCACTACGACGGCAGGCCATCCACTTTGCACGGCGCCGACCGCGTGCGGGAGCTGGCTGACCGCTACCGCCAGCCATGGAAGCCACCACAATAGGCAGGCGCGCTCGGCGCCGAGCCAACGCCTGCAGAGCCCGCGCAAGGCCAGCACCACGCATAGCCCCACCGTCAAGGCCAACAGCACTTTCCACATGGCGGAGATCAACTCAGGGCTGCTCATCGTCAAGCTCCTGCAGCAGTTTCTTGAGCTCGGCGATGTCCTTCTTCGACAGCTTCCGTTGCTCGGAGAAGTGCGCCACCAATGGCGCCACGCGACCACCGAAGAGGCGGTCGAGCAAACCCTTGCTCTCCTGCGACACGTATTGCTCGCGCGTGAGGCGCGGCGCATAGAGATAACGTCGGCCATCGCGCTCGGCCTTCACCGCCTTCTTCTTCAGCAGGCGATTGAGCAACGACTTGACCGTGCCTTCCTGCCAGCCCTGTTGCGGGCCGACTTCCGCGAGGATGTCCTCGGCGCTGCGTGGCGACGCCCGCCACAGCACGTCCATGATGATTGCTTCCGCCTCGCTGACTGCCATGACGTCACCGTTTACGCGTGTAATTGATCATTATGTTTACACGCGTAATCGAAAGGCGTCAAGCCTCGTCCGAACCGCCATGCTCGGTCAGCCAGCAACGTTGAAATCGCATCACGTGGCCGTTTCGGGGCCCTGCGACCTTCGCTAGGCATGAGCCGTCACCAATCCGTCGTATCCTTGGCAACTGGCTCTCCCCTGCAAGAAGGCATCGCAATGGACAAGGTTTATGCAAGCGCAGCGCAAGCCCTCGACGGCCTGCTGTTCGACGACATGACGATCGCCGCCGGCGGCTTCGGCTTGTGCGGCATTCCCGAGAACCTGATCGGCGCGCTGCTGGCCGCCGGTACGAAGGGACTCACCATCGTGGGCAACAATGCCGGTGTCGATGACTTCGGCATGGGTCCGTTGCTCAAGACGCGCCAGGTCAAGCGCGTGTATGCCTCCTACGTGGGCGAGAACAAGGAATTCGAACGCCAGGTGCTGGCCGGCGAACTGGACCTGCATCTGGTACCGCAGGGCACGCTGGCCGAGAAACTGCGCGCGGGCGGCGCGGGCATTCCGGGTTTCTACACGCGCACCGCGTTCGGCACCAAGCTCGCCGAAGGCAAGGAAACCAAGGTCTTCGACGGCAAGGAATACGTGCTGGAAGAAGCCATTCACGCCGACGTTTCCATCGTGAAAGCGTGGAAGGGCGATCGTCTCGGCAACCTGGTGTTCCGCGAAACCGCGCGCAACTTCAACCCGATGATCGCCACCTGCGGCAACGTCTGCGTGGCCGAGGTCGAAGAACTGGTGGAGGTCGGCACGCTCGATCCGAACAACGTGCACGTGCCGGGCATCTACGTCGATCGCATCATCCAGGGGCCGTCGTACGAGAAGCGCATCGAGTTCCGCACCATCGCCGGCGCCAACACCGGCAAGGAAAGCCCGATCCGCACGGCCATGGCGCAACGCGCCGCCAAGGAGCTGCAGGACGGTTTCTACGTGAACCTCGGCATCGGCATTCCGACGCTGGTGGCCAATTACATTCCGCCGGGCATGGACGTCACGCTGCAGTCGGAAAACGGCCTGCTCGGCATCGGCCCGTTCCCGGATGAAGCGCATGTCGATCCGGACCTGATCAACGCTGGCAAGCAGACCATCACCGCCCTGCCCGGTTCGAGCTTTTTCTCCAGCGCCGAGTCGTTCGCGATGATCCGCGGCGGCCATGTGGATCTGTCCATCCTCGGAGGCCTGGAAGTGTCGTGCACCGGCGACATCGCCAACTGGATGGTGCCGGGCAAGATGGTGAAGGGCCCGGGCGGCGCGATGGATCTGGTCAGCGGCGTGAAGCGCGTGGTGGTGCTGATGGAGCACACCGCAAAGGATGGCTCGCCCAAGATCAAGAACCAGTGCGACCTGCCCATCACCGGCAAGGAATGCGTGGACCTGATCATCACCGATCTGTGCGTGTTCTCGGTGGAGAAAGGCAAGGGCCTTGCGCTGATCGAATTGCACGATGGCGTGACGCTGGACGACGTGAAGGCGAAGACGGGCTGCGCATTCGCAGTGAGTCCGTCGCTGAAGCAGTAAGCCTGAAGGTGGCGGCATCCCGGTGCATACCGGGGTGTCGCGAACGTCGGTGGATTACACCGGCGCCGGCGTGGATTCCGGAAAGCGGATACGCGCGACGTGGCGACGCCCTTCGCGCGTCTGCAATTCAAGCGGCCAGTGGAAGCGCTCGCTGATGCGCTGCGCGATGGCCAGTTCGAAACCGTGCCGGTTCGCGCCGTGGGACGGCACGGCTTCGCCGCGGTGCGACACCGTCACCACGCCTGGCATCACGGTAACCACCACCGTGCCGCCTTCCGCCTGCTGGCACGCGTTGCGAATGAGCTGCCAGCACAACACCGCGAACACGCGCGGCGAACCGTGCAGCACGAAGCGCGCCGGTTCCTCCAGCTCCAGGTGGATGGGGCGACCTTCCAGCATCTCCATCACGTCGGGCAGTTCGTGGCGGATCACGTCGTTGACGACGAAGTCTTCCTCGGTGAGGCCGTTGTCCGATTCACGCGCCAGGATCAGCAAGGCTTCGACCAAGGCTTCCATTTCGCGGGTGGAACGCTTGATGCGCTGCACGGAACGCTGGCCGAAATCGCCCAAGGAGGCATCGTCCGCCAGCATGTCGGCGGACATCTTGATCACGGTGAGCGGGCTGCGCAGCTCGTGGCTGGCATCGCGCGTGAAGTTGCGTTCGCGCTGGTTGTATCCGGCGATGCGGTTGGCGAAACCGTAGAGGCTGCTGGCCAGCGTGGCGACGTCGGCGTCCGTGCGCCGCGGCAACTGGTCGGGCCGCCAGCCATCGAGGCCGCTGGAGTGCTCGTCCCAGTCGCTCACCGCCTGCGCCAGGCGACTCACCGGTGCCCACTGGCGTCGCGCGGCAAACCACGACAGCACGCTGATGATCACGATAAGCACCAGCACCGCACTCAAGGGCGCGACGTTGTAGAAGCCCATCAGGCACACGATCACGATGGCCAGCAGCTGCAAGCCAAAAATGATTGCCATGCGTCGATGATACAGCCCGCGCCGGAACGCCCGGGCGGGCTGTGAACTACCCCTGCTGGCCATAATCAACTCATGCGAACGCGATCATGCCGGCTGCGAGGCAGAAGCCACCTCCGACTCGAGATCGGCAAGGCGATAACCAGCGGAGTGGATGGTGTGTAGCAGCGGGCGCTCGAAGGGCTTATCGATAACGCGACGCAGGTTGTAGAGGTGTGAACGCAGGGTGTCGGAGTCGGGCAAGGTGTCGCCCCAGATTTCACGCTCGATGTCGCGGCGGCTGACCACGCGCGGCGATTCGCGCATGAGGATGGCCAGCAGCTTCAGGCCGATCGGCGACACGGTGAGCTCCTGTCCGCCGCGCACCAGGCGCAACGTGGCGGTATCGAGCGTCATGTCGCCCACGGTGAGGATTTCGGTGGAGACCTGTCGACGATCGCGACGGATCAGCGCGCGCAGGCGTGCTTCCAGTTCGCGCACTTCGAAAGGCTTCACCAGGTAATCGTCGGCGCCGGCTTCCAGGCCCACCAGCTTGTCTTCCAGCGTGTCGCGGGCCGTGAGCATGAGCACCGGGGTGGATTTCTTGGCATCGCGCCGGAGCTTGCGGCACACGTCCAGGCCATCCATGCCCGGCAGCATCAGGTCGAGCACCACCACGTCGTAACTGTTCGATACGGCCAAGTGCAGGCCGCTGACGCCATCGGCCGCGTAATCGACCGAATACCCCCTTCGCTCCAGAAATTCGCCGACCATTTCTGCGATCTGGCGGTTGTCTTCGACCAGAAGGATCAGTCCTGCTTGTTCGTCGCGCGAGCTCATCCGTACCTCCTGAAGCTGACTTCACAAAGGTGAACAGCTAACGACCGGCGTCGTGAGGGTCACGTGAAAGAACATGCGCCCGGTTCACACGCGGTTGTGATTATCCTCACGCTAACGCAACAGTGGCGCCAGTCCCTTCCACACATTGTCGAGCACCAGGGGCTCGCCGGGCGCCAGCGGGTGAAGGCCGTCGTCCTGCATCAGCTCGGGCTTGAGCGCCACGCCGTCGAGCAGGAATGGCACCAGAGCCGCGTTCCTGGTCTTGGCCAGGTCCGCGTAGAGGGCGCGCAGGCCGTCGCGGTATTGCGGGCCATAGTTCACCGGCAGCTCGATGCCCAGCAGCAGCACGCGGGCATGTGCCTTCTGGCCGGCATCGACCATGGCCGCCAGGTTGTCCTTCAGCTGGGCCAGCGGCAGGCCGCGCAAGCCATCGTTGGCGCCTAGTTCGATCACCAGCACGGCCGGCCTGGTCTTCTCCAGCAACGCCGGCAGACGATTTCGACCGCTCAACGACGTTTCGCCGCTGATGCTGGCATTGACCACCGTCCAACCCGGCTCCATCTTGGTGAGACGGTCGCCGAGCAGATGGACCCAGCCGGACTCGACCGGGATGTTGTGCGCGGCGGACAACGAGTCGCCCAGCACGAGCACGGTTTTCGGCGGAGCCGCCTGGGCGGTGCCGGCGACGGCACCCCACAGCACGACCAGGCAACAAAGGAAACGACGCATGAGTGGTAATGCCTCCGCTTTATCCGGGAGCCTGCAATCGGGCTCCAAGGGTGTCCTGTTGGACGCGGTCGATGTTAGCAAGTCGGTGCAGGGACCCGAGGGACGGCTCGACATCCTCACCGGTGTATCGCTGCAGGTGCGCGAGGGCGAGAGTTTCGCCATCGTCGGCGCCTCCGGCTCGGGCAAGACCACCTTGCTTGGCCTGCTGGCCGGACTGGACACGCCGACCAGCGGCCATATCGCACTCGACGGCAACGCACTCGAACGCATCGACGAGGAGGCACGCGCGGACCTCCGCCGCCGCCTCGTGGGCTTCGTGTTCCAGTCGTTCCATCTGCTGCCTGCGCTCACAGCCGAAGAAAACGTGATGCTGCCGTTGGAGCTGGAAGGCCGCGACGATGCGCGTGCCAAGGCACGCGAGGCGCTGGAGGCCGTGGAACTGAGCGCGCGCCGACGTCACTATCCGGCGCAGCTTTCCGGCGGCGAGCAACAGCGCGTGGCGATTGCGCGCGCCTTCGTGCACAGCCCGCGCCTGCTGTTTGCCGACGAACCCACGGGCAATCTCGATCAGCGCACCGGGCAGCATGTGAGCGACCTGCTGTTCTCGCTCAATCATGATCACCGCACCACGCTGGTGCTGGTCACGCACGATCCCAAGCTCGCGGCGCGTTGTTCGCGCCAGGTGACGCTGGACAGCGGCCGTGTGCTCATCGCACCGCGCGCTTCGGCGGTGGCGGCGCCATGAGCATCGAACGGATCACGGAGCGTCCCGCATGAGGTTGCTCACGCTTTCCTTCCGCAGCCTGCGCCGCGAATGGCATCTGCCCGAACTGCGCACGCTGGGTGCATCGCTGGTGCTCGCGGTGGTTGCGCTTGGCGTGGTCGCCACGTTGGCTGCGCGCATGGAGCGTGGCGTGCTCGCCAGCGCTGCGGAGTTGATCGGCGGCGATATCGGCATCAGCGCGCCGCAGACCTTGCCGGCGAACTTCGCCGACCAGGCGCGCGATCGCGGCTTGCAGGTCACCCGCGGCGCCAGTTTTCCCAGCGTGGCGTTCGCGCATGAGCAGAGCCAGTTGCTCGACGTGCTCGCCACCGACAATGCATACCCGCTGCGCGGCACGATGGAATTGGCGCAAGGATCGGCCGGCACCGTAGTCGGCCACGGACCGTCTGCCGGTACCGTCTATCTCGATCATCGCGCGCTGGTGGCGCTGGGCCTGAAAGTGGGCAACAGCGTGCAGCTGGGCGGACGCGACCTGCGCATTGCCGCGGAACTGGTACGCCTGCCCGACGGCGGCGAACTGGTGGCGATGGCACCGCGCGCACTGATGAACATCGGCGATGCCGAACAAGCCGGCCTGCTGGGCGTGGGCAGCCGTGCGCGCCATCGCCTGCTGGTGGCCGGGCAACCGTCGCCGGTTCAGGACTGGCGCTCGTGGGTGCAGGCGCAGACGTTGCCGCAAGGCGCGGAGCTGATCACGCCGGAGCAGACCCAGGAACGCATGCGCAGCGCATTCGACCGCGCCAGCGCGTTCCTGCGCCTCACGGCGTTGCTCTCCGCGTTGCTGGCTGGCGTAGCCATTGCGCTCGCCGCACAACGCTACGCACGCCGCAAGACGAACGAAGTCGCCCTGCTTCGCGCGCTCGGTACGCCGCGGCGACAGGTGTTGGGCCTGCTGGTGGGCACGCTGGGCCTGCTTGCGGTGCCATCGGTGATCGTCGGCGGTTTGATCGCGCTGGGCCTCGCGCAGATCACGTGGAGCTACGCCAGCCAGTTGTTCTCCGCGATTCCCACCACGTTGCCACTTGGCCCGGCCGTCGCGGCCGCCGTGATGGGCCTGGCGGTGCTCGCGGGTTTCGCGTTGCCGCCGTTGGCGCGTCTCGCCGAAGTGCCGCCCGTGGCGGTGTTTCGCGAGAGCGCGGCTCGGCGCGTGCGGCGATTCGATGCGCTGTATTTCGTTCCCGCGCTGGTGGCGCTGGTGCTGATCTGGAGCCAGAGCGGTTCGGCGAAGCTGGCCGGCATTCTCGCGGTGAGCCTGGTGGGTGTCGCCATCGTCGCGGCGCTGCTGTCGGCACTGCTGTTGTGGATCGCCCGGCGCGTGGCACCCGGCGCGCATCCCGCGTTGCGCCTTGGCCTGGCCGCGCTCGCACGCCGCCGTGGCATGAGCCTGCTGCAGGCCACCGCGTTGAGCCTTGGCCTGGTCGCGCTGTTGCTGCTGGCGATCGTGGCGCCGGCCTTGCTTGAAGGTTGGCGCAGCGAATTGCCCGCCGACACGCCGAACTGGTTCGTGCTCAACCTGCAGGACGACCAGCGCGATGGCTTCCAGCAAACGCTCGCGCATATCGGCGGCGAAAAGCTCAACATGCTGCCGCTCGCCGTTGGCAAGCTCACGGCCATCAACGGCCAGCCCATCGACCAGATGCACTTCCAGGACGAGCGCGCGAAAGATTGGTCCGACCGCCAGCTGCGCCTGTCCTGGGCCGCCGACCTGCCGCCGAGCAATGAAGTGATCGCCGGCCAGTGGCATGGCGATCACCCCGCGCAGGCGGAAGTGTCCATCGACACCATGTGGCGCGACATGTACGGCCTGAAGGTGGGCGACATGATGCGTTTCAACGTGGGCGAAGGCAGCATCGATGCGCGCGTGGGCAGCATCCGCAAGGTGGATTGGACGTCCTTCCGCGTGAACTTCTTCCTGGTCTTCGACCCCGCGCACGCGGCCTCGTTGCCGCACACGTGGATCGCAAGCTTCTACCTGCCGCGCGGACACGCCGAATCGCTGGCGCAGATGTCACGCGACTACAGCAACCTCAGCCTGATCGATGTGGACGCCATGCTCGACCGCGTGCGCGAGATTGTGAACCAGGTAAGCGGCGCCGTGCGCTGGGTGCTGGGTTTCAGCTTGCTCGCCGGTGCCCTGGTGCTCGCCGCGGCGCTGGCTTCCAGTGCGCAAGAGCGTCGCCACGAAGCGGCACTCTTGCGCACCTTGGGCGCGCGGCGCACGCAACTGCGCATGGCAGCCGCGTGCGAGTTCGCTTTGCTCGGCCTGGTGGCCGGATTGACCGCGGCGTTCGGCGCTGCGGGCACGGGCATGTGGCTGGGTCACGCGATCTTCCACATCGAGCACTTCGTGCCGCCGCTGGGTTCGCTGCTGCTGGCCGCGTTGGCCGCCGCTATCGTCGTGATGCTGCTGGGCCTCGCCGGCACGGCACGCGTCAGCCGCACCTCGCCCATGCGTTTGCTAAGGGAAAACTGAGTGCCCGCCTGGATCAAACGTCTCGCGCACGAACGCTTGCTCATCGCCTTCGCGCTTTTGGCGATCGCGCTCGCCATCATCGATCCACAGCCGTTGGCCACCCATCAGCGCTGGTTGCAGGTACCCACGCTGGCCGGCTTGCTGGGCCTGATGATCTGCATCCAGGGCATTCGCGACAGCGGTCTGGTGCAGCACGCGGCGGCGGCCTTGATCGAACGCGTGCATTCACTGCGCGGTCTGGGCGTGCTGCTGGTGAGCGCCACCGCGTTGTTGTCGATGGTGCTCACCAACGATGTGAGCCTGTTCCTGCTGGTGCCGTTGACGCTGGCCATCGGCAGCATCTCGAACCTGCCCGTGATGCGCACGGTGGTGTTGGAAGCGCTTGCTGTAAATGCAGGCTCCACGCTCAGCCCCATCGGCAATCCGCAGAACCTCTTGCTGTGGCAGTACACGCATCTGCCCTTTCTTGAGTTCGTGCAGAAGATGTTGCCGGCGTTCGGCGTGATGTTCCTGCTCGTACTGTTGCTGACGCTGGTGTGGATGCCGCGCGGCCGCGTGATCCTGCACGCCGAGGATATCGACGGTCATCCGGTATCGAGCTCGCAGGCCATCCTGTCGGTGCTGGCCCTGATCAGCATGGTCGTGATGATGGAACACAACCACGCCGTGATCGGTGCACTGCTGTTGCTGGTGCCGTTTGCCTTGCTGGAGTTCGGCACGCTGCGCCGCATCGACTGGCTGCTGCTGGCGACGTTCGCGGCGATCTTCCTGGGATTGGGGCATTTCGCAGAACTGGCGTCGGTGCAGCACGCACTGGCGAACATCAACTTGGAAAACCCGCTGACGCTCTATGCCAGCGGCATTCTTGCCTCGCAGGTGATCAGCAATGTGCCGGCCACCGTGCTGCTGTTGCGCCACGCGCCCGATCCCATGGCGTTGGCCGTGGCAGTGAACGTGGGCGGTTTCGGCGTGGCCATCGGCTCACTGGCCAACCTGATCGCGTTGCGCCTGGCGAAACAACCGCGCGGCATGCGGCTGCTGCATGCGGTGTCGATACCGTTCCTGCTGGTATGCGCGCCACTGGTTTATCTGGTGACGCGCTGGTTGACATAAGTCCGGCGAGCACTGGCTCGTGAACGCCAAAACGCTGTCCATGCCTGAAGTCCTTTGTTGCTCCCGACGCTAGAACATTTCAGACAAGCATCCACAATCCCGCAAGGATATGCCGACTAGTAGAAGGCCCTCTCTCTCGCGCCAGGTGGCGTTCATTGGCGTGAATACGAGCCACTAGCCGCTGTCGTAATTGTTTGCGATCAAATTAGCCTCATCCCAAGCCCCACAACAGCTGGCGGCGGGGAGAGCCAATGAACAAGTACATCAGCTGGTTTGCCGGCGCGACCGGGCTTGCCTTGAGTTTGGTTGCGATAGCGCAGACCAAAGTCGGCGAAGACTTCACTGAACTGACCAAACCCAGCACGGAAGTGCTGACTCTGGGGCCTGACCTATTTGGTGATCAGGTAAGCATGTACACCGGCACGGTCCGGTTCTCGGTTACCGATATCTCACTACCCGGAAACAACGCGCTGTCCGTAGCCCTTGGCAGAACGGTTACGCCCGAGCACTTCTTTACCAAAACACCAACCGGACAGCTCGGCAACTGGGAGCTCGATATCCCTCACTTGCACGGCGTTTTTGCCGCCAATCTTGGTTGGCAGACATCGGGCAACAATCCCAACCAGCGGTGTTCGGTAGATCGCTCAAACTATCTTTCGGCAACGCCGCCCAATGCCAGTGGCAACCCTGCCTTTCCCTTCGCCTCGGCTGAATATTGGGCCGGGAACTCGTTGTATGTCCCCAGCGAAGGCGACAAAAAGATGCTGGTTGTTGCGCCGGGCAATTCGAATGTCCCGAATGACGGACGTGGCTACTATTGGGTCACGGCAGACCATTGGGCATTTACTTGCCTATCTTCCACGGCCAACGGAGTCCCAGGGGAAGCCTTCCTAGCTAAATCTCCGAATGGCCTAACGTATACCTTCAATTGGTTCGCCGAGGGTCCCGCCGGCACGCTGTCCAAACCATACGCCGTATGTACGGTTCCGTGCACCAGTTACCTCGCAACAAAGGAAGTATTGATATTTCCCACTCGCGTCGAGGACCGCTTTGGAAACTGGGTCACTTATACCTACGATGCAAGTAATCCCCGATTGCTCAAACGCATCGAATCCAATGATGGCCGAACGATCAACCTCAGTTACAACACCAACCTCGGATACAACAACTCGGGCCGCTTAGTTAGTGCGGAAGCAGGGGGACGAGTTTGGCGATACGTCTACAGCACCTCAGGCTATCCTGACAGCTTGAGCGAAGTTCAGCTTCCCGACGGCAGCAAGTGGTCTGTCGACCCAATGCTGGGCAGCTTGGGGGCAACGACATATTCCAACGGTTCCGACTGTGGGACACCTCCGAGCCTGACGGCCACAAGTACGCGCATCGCCATGACCGGCCCCTCAGGAGCACGGGGCGAATTCACTTTCACCGTCCGTCGGCACGGCCGCTCATACGTGCCAAGAACCTGCTCGTATCTCATAGGTGGTGCTTCCTTTGTGCAGGAGGCAAACATCATTGACGCCATGTCGATCGACAAAAAAGTCATCAGTGGCCCCGGCATGACAGAATCTATGTCCTGGACGTATGAGTACGGCCCCGCCAACGGGAGCTTTGTCGAGAACTGTACTACTACGTGCCCCACCACCAAGACAGTCACAGTCACCAATGCGAGCGGCGCATGGGAAAAGCACACCTTCAGCAATCGCTACAGCCTGCTGGAAGGAAAGCTTCTTCAAAAGGAGACGGGCAGCGGCAGCACCGCACTTCGTACAGAAAAAATCACCTACGTCGTCGATGGCACCGGCAAGGCGTATCCAACGCTGATCGGAAAATCGCCGTGCTACCGCTGTGACAAGGACGGGCAAACCTACACCCCCATCAGCTCGCAAGTACTGACGCAAGACGGGGCATCGTTCACGGCCAACTTCGACGAATTCGATAGCTTTGCGCGCGCGACCAAAGCGACTGCTTCCAGCAGTCTCGGTTACGCGAAGACCGATACCACGAGCTTTGCGGACAACCGGACGCTATGGGTACTCGGACTGTTGAGCCGCCGCGTCGATGCCGACAACGGCGATGTTATCGAGCAAGTAGATTACGACACCAAAGCATCGCCCGTACGACGATACGTCTTCGGCAAGTTGAAACACTCGATGACCTACAACTCGGACGGAACGTTCGCATCGCTTGCTGATGGCGTCGGAAACACGACGATATTCCTAAGTTGGTTCCGAGGCACGCCGACGCAGGTACGTTTTGCCGATGGCACCACGGAGTCGGCTACCGTCAACGACGCCGGATGGATCACCAATTTCACCGATAGAGCGGGATACGCGACGAGCTACCTATACGACACAGCGGGGCGCTTGACGCGGATAACGTACCCCCCTGGAGATGACGTGGCATGGCGGCCCGTTCTCTTTACTTATCGCTTCGTGCCAGCGCCGGAATTGGGAATCGCCGCCGGTCATTGGCGTCGTGATCGCATAGACGGAAGCCGAACGACCACGACCTATTTCGACGCGCTTTTACGTCCCGCATTTACCGCGGATGTAGACACGGCGGATAGCAATGCCGGCAGCCAGGTCGTCAAGCGATACGACGGCATAGGGCACCTTGCCTTTGAGTCCTACCCCACACGCGGGATCAGCGACGTCAAGCAAGCCATACCTGGTACCGCCACCTCTTACGACGCACTCGATCGCGTCGTGGAGGTTCGCCAGGATGGCGAGACAGGCCCGTTGATCACCAAGACAGAGTACCTGTCCGGCTTTCAGCGTCGCACGACCGATCCGCGCGGCAACGCGATCACCGAACAGTTCCAAGCGTTCGATACGCCCGATGACAGCGCGCCCGTGCTCATTAACGCACCGGAAGCAACATCCACGCTGATATCCCGTGATCGCTATGGCAAGCCACTTGATGTGACGCGTGCCGGACCTAAAGGCTAGCACGCGATCACAAGCCCCCCTGCCTATTCCGCGGCGACACGCCCCAGTGGCGCCATTACAGGAGTTGATGATGGAAATGGAAGGAAGCGTATACGCAAATTCGTTTGGCTGGCGTGTGAGGCGACGTGTGAAACAATATCTCAGGCGTGCAGCTGCGTGGACAATACTCGGATGTCTGCTTATTTCGCTCATGGCGCCCTCGCGCGCACTGCCTTTCTCCGACACTCAAATTCAAGCGGGTTGTCAACCACCGCAATCGATGGGTGTTGCGCAGGACTGCAACATACCGCCACGCGTCAGCTTGACCGTCACTGGAGATCGCAAGGCTCCAGCCACCCTGATGCTCGATGTGGGTGCGGTGAGCTACGACGGGCCGATCATTCACCTGTGGATCTATAAAGACGGCAATACGCTGTTCGAATTGCACGGCTCCGATTTGACGCCATACAACGATGGCGGCACGTTCTCCTACACCTATGAGTGGAAGAACGTTCCGGCGGGGACGTACACGCTGTGGGCTGGCGTACAGAGCAATATGGGCTCCATCTCCAGCAAGATCAGCGTGACAGTTGATCCCGGCAGCGGCGGTGGCGATCCCACGCCGCCTCCGCCTCCGCCTCCTCCGCCGCCGCCGCCGCCGCCATCGACGGTGTCGCTCACTCGTAGCTTCGTCTACGACGCCCAACAGCAACTATGCAAGACCATCGACCCCGAAGCCGGCGCCACTGTCTATGCCTATGATGCCGCTGGCAACCTTGCATGGTCCGCCAGCGGCCTGAACCTCCCAGATCCCACCAACTGCAACCGCAACGAAGCCGCCGCATCGGCAAGCGTCGTCACGCGCAGCTACGACAAGCGCAACCGTCTCAGCCAACTTTCGTTTCCTGACGGCAGAGGCAATCAGAGCTGGGGTTACACACCCGACGGCTTGCCCGCGCAAGTCATCACCACGGACAGCGCGGCGGGATTCGTCACCAACAGCTATAGCTACAACAAACGTCGCTTGCTGGTATCGGAAAGCCGCAATGCCTCTTTGGCGAGTGTGCAGGTGAATTACCGGTACGACGTTTATGGCCATTTGTCGGGCTATGCCGATGGCCACGTGGACGTCGTCTATGCGCTCAACGGCCTGGGCCAACCGACCAGAGTTTCCAGCGCTGAAGGCACGCTTGCCTCCGGCATCCGCTACCACCCCAACGGCGCCATCGCCGGCTTCACCTACGGCGACGATTTCATTCGAACCGTGCAGCAGAATATCCGGCAGTTGCCCAGTCGCATCACCGACACCAGCACCCTCGATCTCGAATATCGCTACGACCCCAATGGCAACGTTAGCGCCATCCTCGATCAAGTGCGGGGCATCGCCTATCAGCGCCAGATGACCTACGACGGCCTGGACCGTCTGACTAGCGCCACCTCGCCGCGATTTGGCGGAAACGGCGTATGGAGCTACACCTATGACGGGCTCGACAACCTACGCAATGCAAACCTGGGCGGTGTCAGTGCCCGGAGCTACTTTTACGACGCCAGGAACCGCCTGACCAACCTGCGAGATGGCAACGACACCACTGTTATCAGCTTGGCGTACGACGATCGCGGCAACGTCAGCAGCAAGAACGGTCAACGATACCTCTTCGACATCGGCAACCGCCTGCGTGAAGCGGGCGCGCCCGGCGACGTAGAATCCTACCTCTACGACGCCTATGGTCGCCGCACGCGCACGCAGCGCGCCGGAAGCGTTGGCGCGCTGGACAGCTTTTACAACCAATCAGGCCAGCTGCTGTTGCGCAGTGATCATCTGAGCACCTCATCCGCTGGGTGGCGCGATACGTCGTATATCTACCTCGGCACGCAGCTGCTGGCGGCGGTGGAGCGCCCTTCTACTGGCCTTGCCACCGTGCGCTACCAGCACACCGACGCCCAAGGTAGCCCCGTGGCCGTCAGCCAGTTCATTGGCTTACGAATCCCCGCGGAAATCACCGAACGCACCGATTACACACCCTACGGCGCGGCCATTGGCAAGGTGGTGGATGGTGTGAGCTATACCGGCCACGTGATGGATGCGACCACCGGTCTTACGTATATGCAGCAGCGTTACTACGACGCGGAGATTGGGCGGTTCTTGAGTGTGGATCCGGTGGGAGTGAAGGCGACCACTGGCAATAACTTCAATAGATACACTTACGCCAACGGCAATCCCTATCGGTTTTTAGATCCAGATGGGCGATACAGCTGCACAAACAATGATCATTGCAATGATTTTGATACGGCCATGGATATCGCAAGAAATTCGGTCAAAAGCGATCAATTAACAGACGATGAAAGAGACGGCATTCAAACTGTTTTAGACTTTATCGGAACGCCTAACGACGGCAACAAGGTGCTCATAACCTTTGACGGAGATGGCTTAAAGGGAGGAAAAACATCATATAACAAGAACGACGGAACAACGACACTCGCATTGCGCCCAGACAGCGATTTGAAGAATTTAGCAAAGAATGCGATCCACGAGGGAAAACATGGCCTGACAGACAGCTTACGAGGAAGGACTGACAACAATAGAGGAGAACGTCTAAATAATGAGATCGGTGCCTATCGAACGCAAGCCTATTATCAAAAAGCGCAAGAATACTCCAGATCATCAAAAGATCCCTGGATGCCAGGACGGGGAATAGTTGAGGAAAATATCTTATACAACGCCGAGCAATCGGTTAAGGCAGCCTGTCAAGGCTACACGGGAGGAAGCTGTGGCAATTAAGCTAAGCGCCTTGAGCAGCATAGTCGTTGCACTTATCCTGATTACCCTCGTGAACTCATGCCATGCTGATGACGCAATTGACTCTCCTCCAAACCTATCTATTGATTTCAAGACAATTTACTTCCCAGTACGGAGACCATATCCCTACGAGTCTTATCTGGACATGGATAGGATTCTTGACAAGGAAGGAAGGCAGACACTATGGGAATTACTCGATGCTTTAAACAGATACCCCATCATTGGCGCGAAGGTCTATGGCTACGCTGACGTAGAAGAATGCGAACCAAGCGAGTGCCAGAATTTATCGCTACGTCGAGCCATAGCAGTTTACGAGTGGTTTCTAAATCACGGTGTGCATCCCGCCCAATTGGGAACACCTATTGGGGAGTCGATAAACTATCCGTTGTACAGAGACGGAAGCGAGGAAGGCAAGGCCTTCAATCGTAGGGTACAACTTGAGCCAATAGATGTGCCGACCCAAGAGAAACTCGGTGAATTCAACCTGGAGGCGCATCACCCGCCGGCATAAGATAGCTCAGGCGCGATGGTCCATGGCATTAAGAAGCTGATCACTACGCTTGAAATTTGAGATCGATGAGATTGGCACACTGCACAGGCAATTTTCGGCTTCCAATGGAGTACTGCTGGAGGGAACGCATGAGGACGGCATCGATCCAAAATAGCTGGCGATACGGAAAGGATGGTATTTACATCATTCCGTCAAGGCATGATCCATGAACAATTTGCGATCCGATATTGTCCTAAGCGCGAATCGAGCGTTGCTCGGACAAGTCTTTCCAGAGCTTGTTGCGGTGTCCTGCACCATGTACAACGAACGCAAGTTTGAGTTGACGTTTTTTGTTGACTCTGCGCCTCCAGCTTTCAGAGAGGAAGATATCTCTTGTATTGAAACGGAGGTTATTGCCGACTTCCCGGAAAACTTCGAGATATCGCACAGGATCGTGCTGTCTAAGCGGGCCGCTCTCCCTGCACCCGATGCTTTTTGGATATTTCTCAGAAAGCTTGTGTAAAGACGAGTCATGCTTTGTGAGAATCGAGGCCTGCTCATGAGGCTTGAGGTCACCAGGATGATGAAATTTTTTTCCAGAAACGATACTTCGACACGTTATTTAATAGCGAATATTTTCCGCCAATTACGCCGATGAAAAAGCCTTATGCGCAATGCTTCCTGAAAGGCGCGCTTTTATCTTCGCTACTTCTCGCTGCTTCCCCTTTGAGTGCTGCAGAAAATGGCGCTGAGGAAGTCACGGTCGCTTTGGAACGATCGGCATGTTTTGGATCGTGCCAAGCTTACAGCGTCACCATCCATCGCGACGGGTATGTTCTCTTTACAACGGATATATCCCCTATCGATGAGGTTGACACCCTGCACAAGCAATTTGCGGCTTCCGATGGAGTATTGCTGCCAGGAACGCATGAGGACGACATCGATCCAAAAGAGGTGGCGGTGCTGGTCAAACAGTTTGAAGCGGCCGACTTCTGGCGTCTGAAGAGCGAGTATCGATCCGATGTCCACGATGCGCCGACTCAGGTCATAACACTCACTCTAGGTGATCGAAAGAAAGTCGTGCTTGACTACGTGGGCACGCGGGCCGGAATGCCCAGGGCCGTAGAGGATCTAGAGATCGCCGTAGATCGTACTGCGGGTACTGATCGCTGGATAAAGGGAAGTCCAGGTCTTATTCCCTGGCTTGAGCGGACGAAGTTCGACTTTCATTCGGTCCATGCAGGTGAACTGGTTGTCGCGGCTGAAATGGGTGAGGCGGACGAGGCCACTGTCATGGCGCTCATCGATCATGACGCTCCCTTGGATCAGACGATCAACATCCCCGGAAGCTACCCCAGCCAGCCGGAGATGGCCGGGGTCACGTTGATAGAACATGCGATCCGGCGTGGGCATGCGGATGTATTCAAGCGCCTCTCAAAAGGGGGCTGGCTTGATCGACTGGGACGGACGGAGGCATCTCAAATCTTTGCCGAGTATGCTGCAGGATGCTCTCCTGCATTGGTTCATGCGGCAGCCGAATCGGGTGTTGATATCGACACTGCTGCCTTTCGAAAGACCGATGCCGATACAGAATCCCAAGGCAAGACTGCACTTGCGAACCTAGGGTCGCAGCACGTCTGCAGCCACGACGAGAACGCACGCGTTCTGACCGCGAAGGCACTTCTTGACCGAGGAGCAGATCCCAATCATCGGGATAGCCTCGGCAAGACGCCTTTGTACGGCGTGGAAAATCTTGATCTTCTAAACACCCTGCTCGCGCACGGTGCCGACGCGTCCGCGAAATCCAACGACGGAAGAAGCATGGTTTTCGGCAGTTGGAACGACGCCGTCGTATTGCGGCTGCTGGAGGCGGGCGCAAGCCCCGCCGGTCAATATGACTTTGGCGGCAAAACGCTAGCTCAGCAGGCCAAGGCCGGGGGCATGCCAATGGTGACACGATGGCTCGTTGCGCATCCGGAAGCGTACGAGCGATAGGCAGCTATCGGAGAGCTATTTCCATAGTTAGAGGAAATCGGCGCATCGCAAGATCGAATCTGCAGTAACCTCGACGCAGTCGTCTGAAACGAAAGTGCCCTCCTCCGGGCAAGGGCCATTGCGCCCGTCGTTATGCGACCAGAGCAGCCTTCAGCACAGGCTGCTAGTTCTCGCTCTCCTGATCAGCGAGCAGACTTGGGAAGCCTCGAATATCCAGCTCTTCCACTTCGCACCGATGACGAGGGAGAGCGTGTTTATTCGAGGTTCCCATTTGCGTCTATTGCGTGGCAAAGCGTCAATCAGTCGTCGCGATCGTGCGGCACGCTCACCTTGCCCTTGATGCCCGAGTGGCTCACGTCGCCGCTGCCCTTGGCGCCGAGGGTGAAGTCGCCTTGCACGTCGTGCACCACGAGGTCGCCCGAGCCGAGCGTGTCCACGCGCACGCTGCCGCCCACGTTGCGGATGCCGATGTCGCCCGAGCCGATGCTGCCCATGCGCGCATCGCCACGCACGCCGTTGATCTTCAGGTCGCCGGAACCGACCGAGCCGACGTCGAGGCTGCCCACGTCGTTCACGTCGATGTCGCCCGAGCCCACGCTCAGCGCGAACGGGCCGGAAATCTTGCTGACGTGCACGTCGCCGGAACCTACCTTGGTGGTCAGGCGCTGAAGGCTGGTCACCCACGCATCGCCGGAGCCCACGTTGAGCACCACCGGAATCTGCGACGGCGTCTGCATGTCGACCTTCAGGTCGGTGTAGCTGTAGCCGAAGGAAATGTGGGAGTGCTCATGGCCACCGATTTCCACCACGAGCCGATCGCCTTCGCGGTGCTGCGTGACGGTGAGATCGTCCAGCAGCTTGGGATCGGAAGCGCAGGCCTTGCCGGTCAGCGCACCCTTGCCGCCATCGCTGCCGCTGAGGTGAAGATCGTGGCTGTGCAGCTCCACCTGTACTTCGCGCACGCCGGCGAGGTCGAGGGTGAGGTCGCGCGGTGCCGAGTACTGGCATTGGTCGGCCGCGTGGGACGCCAGCGGGGCAAGCAACAGTGCGGCAAGCATGAGACGGCGCATGAATAGCTCCTTGTGAACGGGTCGAAGCTTGGATGGCGCCCCGCGGAAAAAGGTTTATAGCCTTCGCCGTCAACGTGTGTCCGCCCGCGGCGTTCTGGGACTTCACGAACCAACGTGGAGACCCGCTGCCATGCAATGCAAGACACTGCTCGCCTCCGCACTCGTCCTCATCATCGCCGGCGCGGCCACGCTGGTCATGGCCCAGGAGGCACCCCCTGCGCCCCCCGCCAAGGCCACGCAGGCGCAGGCACCCCGCAGCGCCATGCCGGGCCCCATGGATGGCCCCGGCTTCGGGCGTCCCGGTTTTGGCGGTCCCGGCATGCCGGGCATGGAGTCGCCGGTGATAGGCGACCTCACCGCACTGGAGCACCGGTACCGCGAAAGCGGCCGCACCAAGGAACTGCCGGCGCTCTACAACGAGGTGCTGTCCAGGTCACAGGACCCGCGCGTACGCACCTACGTGTACCACCAGCTCGCCCGAGTGCAGTCGGCGCCGAGCAATACGGACCAGGCCATTGCCACGCTCCGCAAGAGCCTCGACGAAAACCTGAGCAACGAGGCGAAGAAGCGCGCCGAATTCGACGAGATGCGCAGCAATTGGGAGCAGCGCCGTAACCAGGCGAAGCCCGCACCGCAGTCGTGACCCCATAACAAGAAAAGCGGCACTGTCGTCAGACAGCGCCTTGCCCTGAGGCACGGGAACCCCAGACCCCGTGCCTCTTTTTTGCCTTGAAACAGCCTCAGGCGGCCGTATCGTCCAGGCGCTTGGCGCGCTGCCAGAGCGCTTCCTGCGCGACGAGGTCATGCTCCGGCAGCGGCTTGCCATCGGTGCGCGCCATCTGCTCCATCGCGCGGAAGCGGCGCTCGAACTTGGCGTTCGCATGGCGCAATGCCTGCGAGAAATCCACGCCGGCGTGGCGCGCCAGATTCACCACCACGAACAGCACATCGCCGATTTCGTCCTGCAGGCGTTGCTGGTCGCGGCCGTTGGCGAATTCGACGCGCACTTCTTCCACTTCTTCGGCGAGCTTGTCGAGCACGGGTTGCTCGTCGGGCCAATCGAACCCCACCTTGGCCGCGCGTTCCTGCAATTTCAGCGCGCGCTTCCATTCGGGCAGGCCGCGCGAGACACCGGCCAGTGCGCTGTCGTCATGCTGCTCGCCCTTGGCAGCACGCTCGGCGGACTTGATGTCTTCCCAGGCCTGTTTCTGCGCGTCGAGGTTCTCGTAGCTTTCGTCACCGAACACATGGGGATGGCGACGAATCATCTTGTCGCTGATGGCATGCGCCACATCGGCGAATTCGAACAGGCCCGCTTCCTTGGCCATCTGCGAATGGAAGACCACCTGCAGCAGCAGGTCGCCGAGTTCGTCGCGAAGATCGGGCCAATCCTGGCGATCGATGGCGTCGGCCACCTCGTACGCTTCTTCGATGGTGTACGGCGCAATGGTCGAGAAATCCTGCTGCACGTCCCACGGGCAACCATTCTGCGGATCGCGCAGGCGCGCCATGATGGCGAGCAGGTCGGTCAAGTCGTGCTGCCGGGAATCGCTCATGACGCTTCCAGGTCAGCCGCCTCCAGGCGGGCCTTCCAGTCGATGGAGGCATCGCCCACGGCGATGAATTCCGGGTTGATCAGCGAATCGCCGCGGTTGTAGCGCAGCGGCTTGCCGGCCAGGTCGAGCACGGCGCCACCGGCTTCTTCCAGCACGCTCTGCGCGGCCGCGGTATCCCACTCGCTGGTGGCACCGCGCCGCAAATAGACGTCCGCATCGCCACGCGCCACCAGGCAGAACTTGAGCGATGAGCCCAGCGGCACCGATGCGTAATCGTCGCCGATCAACTGCTGCAGCAAGGCCACGCCCGAACCGCCATGCGAACGACTGCCGGCCACGGTGGCAGGCTCAGGCAAGTCGCGCGTGCCGATGCGCTGCCAGTCGGCACCGGCACTGCGCTGCAGCCACGCACCCTCGCCGCGCGCGGCGGCGTAGAGTTCGCCCGTCACCGGCGCCAGCACCACGCCGAGCACGGGCTCATGGTTTTCGATCAGCGCGATGTTGACGGTGAACTCGCCGTTGCGCTTGATGAATTCGCGCGTGCCGTCCAGCGGATCGACCAGCCAGTAGCGCTGCCATTCGCGACGCTGCGACCATGGCGCGGCGCGGGCTTCTTCGGAAATCACCGGCAGCGCGCCATCGAGCGCGGCGAGGCCGGCAGTGATCACGCGCTGCGCGGCGAGATCGGCCGCGGTCACGGGCGACTGATCCTGCTTGCGCTCGACTTCGAAATCCTGGCCGTAGACGACGAGGATGGCTTCGGCGGCATCGCGGGCAATCGCTGCGATCTGCTGCAGCAAGGGGGAAAAAGGGGCGTGGCTCATGTGGGCTGGAACCGGCCGGCGAGGTATTCGCGGGCCATGAAAAGTGCGGCGATGGAGCGCCCTTCGGTAACGTCGTCGCGGGCGACCAGCGTGTGCAGGTCAGCCAGCTTCCACGGCACCACTTCGAGTTCTTCGGGCTCGTCGCCTTCGAGGCGCTCCGGGTAGAGATCCTGCGCGAGCACCACGTGCGCCATGTGCGTCATGTACGAGGGCGACAGCGACAGGTTGTGCAGGATCTTGAGCTTGTGCGCGCCGTAGCCGATCTCTTCCTTGAGCTCGCGATCGGCGCCCTGCTCCACCGTTTCGTCGCGGTCCAGGCGGCCTTTGGGCAGGCCCAGCTCATAACGGCCCACGCCGGCACCGTACTCGCGGATGAGCAGCACGGTATCGTCGTCGATCATCGGCACGATGATCACGGCACCGAGCCCGCTGCCCTTCAACCGCTCGTAGGTGCGGTGTTCGCCGTTGGAGAATTCGAGATCGAGCTGCTCGACGCGCAGAAAGCTGCTGTCGTGCACGTCCCTGGTGGCATGGATGATCGGTGGCTTGCGCATCGGGCGATTGTAGCTCGCGCTTCAGCGCGGCGTGGAAATGGCGCTGCGGCGGCCCGTGAAGGCAGCCCAGATCAGCAGACCGAACAGCACAGCACCCAGCACGCTGGTACCGATGGATATGGCACTGATGGTGATGCTCAGCTTGGCCATGGGAACGCCGTTGCGCATCATGTGCGGAACATACCAGCCCGACATCCAGGTCGAGACGCCGATCAACAGCAATTCCAGAACGCACGCAATAAGCACCAGCTTGGCCGGTAGCGGTGCCTTCGGCCACCAGATGAGGGCCACCACCATGCCGGCCACGCATGCGGCGAACATCGGTCCGTGTCCGAGCAGCATGGTGTAGATGAGTGTGATGTCTTCCATGGTGTCGCTTCCTCAATGAGAAATCGTGAGCCGGTTAAGCGCCTGTGCGTGAATGGCCGGCGTGCCGGCGAGCACGCTCACCGTGTCGAGCGTGAGTGCCGCGCCATGGATATCGGTGAACACCCCGCCCGCCTCACGCACGATCACCGCCAGCGCGGCAATGTCCAGAATGTTCACGTCCGACTCGATGACGAGATCGAGCCCGCCGCGCGCAAGCAGGTGGTAATGGCAGAAATCACCGTAGCCACGGATCCGGTTGCTGTCGCGGATCATCTCGCCCAGCACATTCCAGCGCGCATCGCGCGTCAGGGTCTTGATGTTGCCGGTGGAAATTGACGCCTTCGCCATCTCGTCGGTGGCGGCCACGCGCACGCGTTCGCCGTCGAACCAGGCGCCGCCGCCCGCGCTGGCCCACATGGTTTCGCCATACACCGGCGCGCTCGATACGCCCAACACCAGCTCACCGCGATGCATGAGCGCGATCTGCGTGGAGAAGAACGGCGTGCGGCGGACGAAACTCTTGGTGCCGTCGAGCGGATCGACCAGCCACATCAAGTCCTGGTTGCTGTCGTCGCGCCCAAATTCCTCGCCGTAGATGGACGCCTGCGGCAAGGCCTTGTGCAGGATCTCGCGAATGGCGAGTTCGGCTTCGCGATCGGCCGCCGTCACCGGCGTGTCATCGCTCTTGAGCTCCACCGCCACGCCCTTGCGCCAGTAGTGACGCAGCACCACGCCGGCGGCATCGGCCGCGTCGCGCGCAGCCGCAAGGGCCTTGGACAGGTCCAGTTCGCTCATCGTTGTTCCCCGGGAAAGGCGGCGGCGAGACCGCCACTGTAATGGATGTGCGTGACGCCGCTGGCGTCCACGGTGCCAAACGCTGCAAGCCAACGCGACAGCGCCGGTTGCTGGCCGCGCGGCGCCGCGACGGCCGTGAAGCGGCGCGCGAGCGGGCTGAGTTGCAAACGGCCATCGATGTGCAGCGGGCCGTGGCCATCGTCCTGCAGATGCCCTTCGACGACGCCATTCACCGCGCGCAGGTCGGCACGCAGGTCGCCCAGTGGCAGATTTCCCTGCCGCGTGCGCAACACGGTGTCCTGCCACTGCACCTGGGTATCGAGCGTCCACGGCCAGCCGCCACGCAGCTGGAGGTTCGCCGCCGTTGCGCGCAACGTGCCCCGTGGCCAGCCGCCCAGCACCATGGGGCCGGCGCCGAGCACGTCCAGATCGATGCGCATCTGGACGTTCGTCCAGGTGGCTTCGCTGGCCTGTCGGCCCGTCATGCTGCCGATGAAATCGACGCGAGGGCCGTGCAGTTCCAGATGCAGGCGGTTGTCGCCGAACAACGCCATGCGCGAGAGCTGCCATTGCAGCGCGCCCAGGTTCTCGCCGCGAGCGGACAATACTCGCGCGGCCTTGCCGTTCCACACGAGGCCACTGACGTCCTGCAGTCGCACGCCATTCAAGCGCGCATCGAGCCATGGCAAGGCCCAGCGCGCCGGCAGGAACCACAGCAGCGCGAATGCAGCAACGAGTAGGGCCAACAGGCCCATCAATGCGGTACGCCAAACCTTCAAATCGGCTCCCTGGCTGGATGCAAGACTTGAGCGGGCATGCTCGAAACGCCGATCATAGCCGGATGAACACATTCCCCGCTGCCGACGCGCTGGTGCGTCGCGACCTGAGCCTGCTCTGGCACCCCTGCACGCAGATGCACGATCACCAGACGGTACCGATGGTGCCCATCGCCCGCGGCGAAGGCGCCTGGTTGATTGATACGAGCGGCCGCCGCTATCTGGACGGCATCAGCTCGTGGTGGACCAACCTGTTCGGCCACGCCAATCCACGCCTGGCGGCCGCGCTGGCCGAGCAGGCGAACACGCTGGAACACGTGATTTTTGCCGGTTTCACGCACGAGCCCGCAGTGGCGCTGGCCGAAGAACTGGTGCGCGTGACGCCACCGGGGCTGGATCGCGTGTTCTACGCCGACAATGGTTCGGCGGCGATCGAAGTGGCGCTGAAGATGAGCTTCCACTACTGGCTCAATCAGGGACACGGCGAGAAGACGCGCTTCATCGCGCTCACCGGCAGCTATCACGGCGAAACGCTGGGCGCGCTATCCGTAAGCGACGTGGCGCTCTATCGCAAGACGTATGCACCGTTGCTGCTCACGCCCATCCTGGCGCCCTCGGCCGACACGTACGAAGCGTTGCCCGGCGAAAGCCCGAGCGAGGTCGCCAAGCGTCGTCTCGACGAATTGCGCCAGCTGCTGGAACGCCATGCGCATGAAGTGTGTGCCGTGATCGTGGAGCCGCTGGTGCAATGCGCCGGCGGCATGCGCATGTATCACCCGGACTATCTCGCCGGATTGCGCCACCTTTGCGACGAATACGACGTGCATTTCATCGCGGATGAAATCGCGGTGGGTTTCGGCCGCACCGGCACCTTGTTTGCGTGCGAGCAGGCCAGCGTCGCGCCGGACTTCATGTGCCTGTCCAAGGGGCTCACGGGCGGCTTCCTGCCGTTGTCCGCCGTGCTCACCACCACGAAGGTGTATGAGGCGTTCTACGCCGAATACAGCGCCGGCAAGGCGTTCCTGCACTCGCACAGCTACACCGGCAATCCGCTGGCATGCCGTGTGGCGCTGGAAACGCTGAGGATCTTCCACGACGAACCGGTGCTGGAACGCAACCGCGTGCTCGCCGCGCATCTGCGCAAGCGCCTCGCGCCGCTACGCGATCATCCGAACGTGGCCGATGTTCGACAGACCGGCATGATCGCCGCCGTGGAACTGGTGGCTGACAAGACCCGCCGCACGCCGTTCCCGGCGACGGAACGGCGCGGCTTGCGTGTCTACCTGCATGGGCTCCAGCACGAAGCGCTGCTGCGTCCACTGGGCGACATCATCTACTTCATGCCGCCTTACGTGGTCACCACGGACGAAATCGACCATCTGGTCGACACGGCCGTGGCAGGCATCGAGCGCGCCGTGGCTTAGTGGCCGCCGCTCACGGTGATGCTGGGATCGAGCTGCTGCAGCGCCGGGCCGAGTGTCGGCGAACCGGTGTTCTGGATGTCCTGGCTGCTGTAGCTGCGACCGGCCACGGGCAGGCAGGTGCCGGGCTTGGCCGGAATCAGGCTGCCCGTGCTCTGCAGGCAATTGCGGTCGCCAGGTTGCGGCGGCTTCTTCGACACCGGCTGGTTCGCCATGTCCTGCTGACTTGTCTGCACCGTGGCGCCCGCCACGGCCGAGTTCTGCGCCATCGCCACCGGCATGGCGCCCAGCGCCACGACCAGTACGAGTAGGGATTTGCTGACCATGATCCACCTCCGGGGAATGAGGGATGTATGACATGCTGCGCCTGCGCCGTCCGGCAGGCAAATGCCACTTGGCTGGCATCTCTCAAGCGTTCAGGTAGCCTCGCGCAAGCCGCATGGGACGGGGCATCGCCGCTCCGCTATGCTTTTCGTTTCCTTCCCGTCATAACGCCTCATGCGCACCATCCGCATACATGTCGAACTGCCGCTGGCCGTGGGCCTGGAGCTGGCGCTGCCGGCCCAGGCAGGCGAGCACGTCGCGCGTGTGCTGCGCCTCACCGCCGGCTCGCCCGTCACCCTCTTCAATGGCGACGGCGTGGACTACCCCGCCGTGATCCAGGCAGTGGGCAAGCGAGAAGTCACCGTGCGCGTGGAAGCAGCCCAGCCGGTCGACAACGAGTCCCCGCTGCCGCTGACCCTGGCGCAAGGCGTGGCCCGCGGCGAAAAGATGGACCTGATCGTGCAGAAGGCGACTGAGCTGGGGGTGACGCGCATCGTGCCGCTGCTCACCGAGCGCTCGGAAGTAAAGCTCGATCCCGCCCGCGCCGAGAAGCGCCTGGCCCATTGGCAGGCCGTGGTAGCCAGCGCCTGCGAGCAGAGTGGCCGTGCCCGCGTGCCTACCGTGCTGCCGGCGATTCCCCTGGAACACTGGCTGCGCGAGCTTCCGCAGGATGAGGCCCTGCGCCTCGCCCTGCTGCCCGAAGGCACCCGGCGCCCATCCGAACTTCGCTTCACGGCGGCGGGTGGCGTGCTGGTGGTCGGCCCGGAAGGCGGTCTGGGCAACCGGGACACCGCCGCGCTGGCCGAGGCAGGCTTCGAAGGCCTGCGCCTGGGGCCGCGCATCTTGCGGACGGAAACCGCGGGCCTCGCCGCGCTGGCGGCCTTGCAGGCCCTGCACGGCGACGTCTAGCCCCAAAACGAAAACACGCCCGCGAGGGCGTGTTTCGAAGCAACAACGCGGCCGTGCCGTCAGCTCGCCAGTTCGAGCAATTCCAGCAGCTCGGCCTCGATGCCTTCCAGATCCGGAATCACGGCGATGTCGTCGCGCACCAGTACCTGCGCCCGCACACCCGGCGGCAACGGCGCGCCGTCGTGGGTGGGAATGATCAGTTCGGCGTTGAGCGTGGTCAGGCGGGGGAAGCCCTGCGTGACCACGGCAATGAACGGCAGGTCGTTATGACCGCCCAGCGCCTTCAGCACGGCCACGCGAACGGCCTGCTCGCTGTCGCCCTCGCCCGCACCGGCGAGCTTGTTGAAAGACACCAGCGGCACGCGCCAACCGCGCCAGGCGATGCGTCCCAACAGCCATTCCGGCGCGCTCTCCACCGGTTCGGGCGCCGCCGGCATCGTGATCACTTCGGCCACGGTGGCATTGGGCAACAGCAAGCGCAGGTTGCCAACCGGCACCAGGACGCAACGAATTTCACGCGGTAGTGGCAGATCACTCATCGCCGGCCCTCCATCGACATCTCTTCCACCAGGCGCGCCGCGAGTTCCGCAGGCGTGCCCGAATAACTGTGCAGGCGCTCGGCTTCGATGCCATGCACCATATCGGCAAACTGTCCGTCCGACGATTCGATCCACACCTGGCCGCCGCGATCGTAGATCGCCTGGCAGCCACCGAGCGCATCGTTGGCCTGGCCCGCGAACACGATGGCCTGCGCATTGCGGCCGAATACGTTCGCCGCCAGCGTGAAGCTGGCATCGATCGGCGAGCTGCGCACATCGCTGTTATCCAGCGACTGCAGCTCCACGCGACCATCGCGATGCACGCGCGCCTGCTGCCCGTCGGGCACCACCAACACTTCGCCGACACGGGCACGCACGCCGGTCGCGGCAACACGCACGGGCAGCTCGCTGTAGCGGGTCAGCGTATCGGACAAGGCTTCCACCGATTTGCCGCCCAGATGCTGGACGTGCAGCACGGCCGCACGCAGATTCGCCGGCAGCATCGAGAGGAACGAACACACCGCCTCGAGACTGTCCGCCGCCGCGCCGAGCACCAGCAGGCGGCTGATCGCGCTGTCGAGATCGTCGAGGATCATCTCGGTACCGCTGGCGTCGTATTCCTTCGGCGCCAGGGCTTCTTCCATCGACACCAGCTCCAGCTTCATGCCGGGCTCGATGATGGACGCAGCTTCCTCGCCACCTTCGGGCGCGAGGAAATCCGCAGCGCTCAATTTCTCGATACCGAAGCTGCTGGTCGGCGCAGGCGCAGCAGCCACCGGTGCGGGCGCCTCGCTTTCGTCGACCAGCGCCCAGGCGGAGGCCGAGCCAAGCAACGACGACGGCGCTTTCTCCGCGCTCTCCACCGTGACGGCCGACGGCATGAACGATTCGTCCAGCGGCGCCAGGGCAAGGTGATCAAGCTGGAACGGCGGTATCTGCCGCGCAGCAGCTTCCGGCGCCGGAGCGTCCAGAGGCGCGTGCCCTTGCGTGGCCAGCGTGTCGAGACCGAACGTGCCGTCGTGCAGCGGCGGCAGTTCGTCGTGGGCGTTGAATTTCAGCGAGCCGAATTCGTTCTCGATCGCCGCTTCACCTTCCAGCGTGCCGAAGTTGCCATCGTGCAGCTGCGGCAGTTCGTCGTCCGCGGCGAATTTCAGGCCGGAACCAAACTCGTCCTCGGCCTCGACCGGCAGGTCTTTCAGCGCGGCGAAGTCGTCGATGTGCAGCGGTTCTTCCGCAGCACGGAAAGACAGCTCCGAGCCGAATTCGTCTTCGGCCGGCGCCGGTTCGTCGGCGGCGATGAAGGCTTCCAGTTCGGCAGCCAGCGATTCGGATTGAACTTCGGTGGCTTCCACCGCTTGCGGCGTGATCTCCGCCGGGGCGATCTCGGTCGGCGTGACCGGTTCCATCGCGGCGACGAACGTCGGCGCATCAGGAACGACAACCGGCGCAACCTCGACGCTTTCCGCGAGCACCGGCTCGGCCACTTCGGGCACGTGCGGCGCGTCCTGCGGACGCGGCGGATCGAGATCGCCCTGCGCCATCACCTTCACGGCGAGATGGCGCGCCCAACGGGCACGATCCCAACCGTCGAGCGAGCGACTGGCGGCGGCATCGTTGAACACCACGCGCGGGCGGTCGCCGTCGATCACGTCGTAGAGGCGATCGAGATCGTCGTCGGCGTCTTCGTCCAGGTTCACCACCAGCACTTCCGCACCGGTGGCGCTGAGCATCTGCTTGTCGAGGGTGGACAGCGCACCTTCGTGCACGATCCTGGCCCCGCGTTCGCGCAACGCTTCACGCAGCTGACCGCCGAGTTCCACGTCATCGAACAACAACGCTACCGCGGTCGCCGTTTCAGCCATTGAGCGACTCCGTGGTGCGCTGCTCGAGCACTTCGCCGATCTGTGCCAGCAACTCGGCTTCCTGGTACGGCTTGCCGAGGTAGCGGTCCACGCCGATGTCGAACGCGCGCTGGCGATGCTTATCGCCGGTACGCGAGGTGATCATGATGATCGGCACGTCGCGCAGTCGCGGATCGGACTTCATCTGCGTGGCCAGCTCGTAGCCGTCCATGCGCGGCATTTCGATGTCGAGCAGCATCAGGTCGGGCACGCGCTCATGCAGCTTCTCGAGTGCGTCGACGCCGTCCTTCGCGGTGGCCACTTCGTACTCGTGACGTTCCAGCACGCGGCCGGTGACCTTGCGCATGGTGATGGAATCGTCGACCACCATCACCAGCGGACGCACGCGCTGCTCTTCGACCACCGGCGTGGCGACGGCGGTGAGGCCGTCGTCCAGGCGCTGCAGGCGACGGGCGATGCCATGACGCACCAGCGGGGCGAGATCGAGAATGATCAGCACCGAGCCGTCACCCATGATCGTGGCGCCGAGAATGCCCGGCACCGAACTGATCTGCGGGCCGACCGACTTCACTACGATTTCGCGCGAGCCGATCACGGCATCGATGCGGATCGCGGCGCGCAAATCGCCCGCACGCGTCAGCAGCAGCGGGATCTGCTCTTCGTCGTTCGCGTGCGCTGGCACGGCGCCCAGCAGCTCGGACAGGTTGTGCAGGTCGAAGTTTTCGCCGCCGTACGGGAACGTGGGTTCCGGTTCGGCCAGTCGCTCGGCCAGTTCCGCCGGGCTGATGCGCGCCACGCCCTGCACCGAAGTCATCGGGATGGCGTAGTTGGATTCGCCGATGCGAACCAGGATGGCCTGCGTCACAGCGAGCGTGAAAGGCAGCCGCAGCACGAACGTGGTGCCCTGGCCTTCCTTCGATTCGATCGACAGCGCGCCGCCGAGCTGCTTGATCTCGTTCGCCACCACGTCCATGCCCACGCCGCGGCCGGCGAGCTGGGTCACGGTGCTGGCGGTGGAGAAGCCCGGCTGCGTGATGAGCGCAAGGACTTGGTCGTCGCTCAGGCGCGTGTCGTTGCGGATCAGGCCACGCTCCACGCCGCGCTTGCGGATGGCATCGCGATCCAGGCCGCGGCCGTCGTCGGTCACGCGCACCACCACCTCGGTGGCTTCGCGTGCCACGCGGATGCGCACGGCGCCTTCTTCCGGCTTGCCGGCCTTGCGACGGTCCTTGGGCGATTCGATGCCGTGGGCCACCGCGTTACGCAGCATGTGCTCGAACGGCGCCTTGATGCGGTCGAGCAGGTTGCGATCCATTTCGCCGTGGGCACCTTCCACGTACAGCTGGGCGCCCTTGCCTTCTTCCTGCGCGGCCTGGCGCAGCGTGCGGCGCAGGTTCGGCACCATGGTGTCGAACGGCAGCATGCGCGTGCGCAGCAAGCCTTCCTGCAACTCAGAACTCACGCGCGACTGCTGGATCAGCAGCGTTTCTGCCTGGCGGGTCAGTTCGTCCAGCATGCCCTGAATGGACACAAGGTCGGATACCGACTCGGCCAGCGCACGCGAGTACTGCTGCAGCTGCGAGAAGCGGTCGAGTTCGAGCGGATCGAACACGGAGATGCCCGCTTCGCGATGCTCGCGCTGGAAGCGCGCGATGATCTGCGCTTCCGTTTCGATTTCCATCATGCGCAGCTGGCTGCGCAGACGCTGCACGGTCTGGTCGAGTTCGACCAGGTTGAAGCGGTAACCGGCCACCTGCTGTTCGAGGCGCGAGCGATAGATCGCCACCTCGCCCGCGTGGTTCACCAGCGTGTCGAGCAGTTCGGCGCGAACGCGGATCTGTTCCTGCGGCGTGCTCGGTGCATCTTCACGCTCTTCGGGCAGCAGTTCCGGCAACAGCTCCGGCAGCGGTGCCATGCGGGCCGGGAACGGCACCACGTTGGCCGCGTCCGTCGCATCGGCGGACACCGTCGAATGGCCTTCGCCGGACATGGCCAGGAAGCGATCGATGATGGCCTGCGGATAAGGCACAGAGCGGCCCTGCGACACCATCTGCACCAGACCGTGCAGCTTGTCGAAGCCCACTTCCAGCGCAGCGATCAGCTCGCCGATATGCGCCGATTCCGCGTGCAGCGGTTTTTCCAGCGCCGTTTCGATGGCGTGCGTGAGATCGCCCACCGGCACCATGCCGGCAATGCGCGCACCGCCCTTGAGCGTGTGCAGGTCGCGCTGGATCTCGGCCAGATGTTCGATTGCACTCGGCTCGGCACGCCACTGGGCGAGCACGCTGTCCGAATGATCGAGAATCTCGCGCGCTTCCTCGATGAAGATTTCCAGCAGGTCGGGATCGATCTGGCTGGGCAGCAGCGCGTTTTCGTCGACCGTTTCTTCGGCCGCGACGGGCGTTGCCGATGCTTCGACCGTCGGCGTTTCGGCCGCGGGCTCTTCGACAACGAGCTCCTCGACCACCGGTGCCTCGACCAGCGCTTCCGGTTCGTCGACCACGGGCGCTTCCAGCACGATCTCTTCGACCGGCGTCTCATCGGCCACGTGCAGCGCTTCGACCGGCTCGGCGTGTTCGACCACCGCCTCGGAAGCCTGTTCGACTTGCGGCGATTCAACATGATGCGCGACAGCTTCGGCTTCCACCGGCGGCTGCGCTTCCTCGAGTTCCACCTCGTGCACGGCCACGTGTTCAACAGTGGCGTCGGCATCGTCGCTGACCGGACCGATTTCCAGCGTCTCGGCTTCGTCGAGCAGGTCGGCGTAGGCCTTGCTGAATTCGTCCTCGGCAGCCTTGTCGATGACCGGCGTCGGCTCCAACGTGTGCGCGTTTTCATCTGCCGCGGGCAAGTGCGCATCGAGGTCGAATTCGCCCAGCGCCGCGAGCAGTTCGTCGGTGTACTTGTCGGTCTCGGACACGGCCGGCGGCGATGCCAGCTCGATGTGCTCCACCGGCAGCGACGCATCGGACAGCGCGTCGTCGAGCGATGCACCCAGCGTTTCCTCGTGCGCGGCGTCCGCCGCGTGCGTCGACGCATCGTCCGAAAGATCGGCCGGCGTTTCGAACAGCACGTGCGCCACCTGCGGTTCGGGCTGGCTGTCGCGCAGCTCCGTCAGGCGATGGATGAGGTTGGTCAGGTCCGGCAGCTGCGGCGACGGGACGTCGAACTGGCCCATCACATGATCGACCGCGTCGGCGCTCTGGCTGAGCAGCATCACACCTTCCGGCGAAAGCGGCAGGCCCGCGGCACGTAGGCGCTTGAGCAGGCTTTCCAGCGGCGACAGCAGCTGCGTGAGCACCGGAATGTCGACCATGGCGATGGCACCGTGCAGCGTATGCACGGCACGCAGCAGGCTGTCTTCGACGCGCAGTTCGCCGTCGACGCGATTGATCGCCGTGCGGATGGTGGCCAGGTACTGGGCCACTTCGCTGCGCAGGATTTCCAGCAGCACCGGATCGATCGGCGGCATCACCGGCGCATCGATGAAATCGTGCGTCGGCATCGACACCACCGGCTCCGCCGGCGACGTCTCGATGCCGGCAAGGCTGGCGGCGGGAATCGCTTCGGCAGAGGTATCCACGCGCGGCACGCGGCGACGCACGGTGCGGCGCACCGTTTCGGTACCGCTGGTCGGCGCGATGTCGGCAAGACGCGCATCGGCCTGGCCGGCCGACAGGCGCTCGGAGATTTCCAGGATGGCAAGCAACGGCGCCGTGACGGCGCCCTCGCCCATCAGTGCGGAACGCAACTGCGGCAGCGCATCGATGGCGGCGCTGACCACTTCCTGCACGCCCTCGTTCGGCGGGATCGACTGATCCAGCACGCGGTTGAGCATGTTCTCCACTTTCCACGCGAACTCGCCGAGCACGGTGGCGCCGACGAGGCGACCCGAACCCTTGAGCGTGTGGAAGGAGCGGCGGATGGGCGTGAGCGAATCGAGCTGCAGCGGATCGGCCAGCCACGTCTTGCGGGTGGCGTGCAGGCTGTCGATCTCTTCCTGCATTTCTTCCAGGAAGATGTCGCGGATGTCGTCGTCGATGCCGGCAGTGCTGGTCTGGAAGCTCGCGTCGACGGCGGAGGCGCCACTGGAAACGGGCACTTCCTCGACGATTTCTTCCTCGATCTCGATCCAGTCGTCTTCGCCCGCCTGCACGGGTTCCTGCGGCGTCACGTGTACGGTGTCGGCCAGGCGCAGGCCGGTGATTTCCTGCGGCTCCGGTTCCGGCGTTTCGCTGTGACCGACGATGAGGCCGGTGAGGTCGTCGCCATGGCCCAGGCTGACGCTCTCGGAGAGCGCCGGCTGGTTGGCGAGCGCTGCGGCCAGCGCGGCATCGGCAGCGCGTGCCACGTGCTCGGGCGGCGTGGCGTCCAGCTCATCTTCCGACGCGGCGCGGGCGGCCGGCGGCGGCCAGTAGCCCAGGCTGCTGAGGCTGTGCTCGGCCACATCCAGGATGTGTTCCAGGCCACCGCGATGTTCGCGCGCGGCTTCGAGGTAGTACTCGAGCGCAGCGAGTGCATCGGCGAGGTGATCCATCTGCGCGGTGCTCGGCACGCGACGATCGGCCAGCAGCTCATTGCCGACGAAGCGGCCGATGCCTTCGGCCAGTTCGGCCGGGCGCGGCGCGGACAGCATGCGCATGGCGCCGGCGACTTCGTCCATCAGCGCGCCGACCTCGGCGAGCTGCGTCGACTGCCAGCCCGATTCCACGTAGGCCACGATGGCGTCCTTCACCTTGCCGGTGTTGGCGGTGGCCTCGTGCATCAGCGTGGCAAGGATGTGGCGAGCCTCGCTGCGCGGCAGCATGGCGGTCGGCGTTTCGGTCGTGGTTTCGCCCTCGGCACCGAGGCTTTCGATGTGATCGTCGAGCGAGGCTTCCACGTAGAGCAGCGCGCCGGCGACGTCGAGCAGCAGCTCTTCGTCCGGTGCGCGCACGCGGCTGGCGATTTCTTCCAGCACGCGGCGTTGTTCGTTCACCACGCGACGCGGCACGCCCAGGGCAAGCATGCCCAGTGTGTCGCCCACGCGTTCGAGCACTTCGGTCTGGCTGGACAGTTGAGCCGGATCGGCGTCGGTCTGTCGCAGGAACAGGTCGAGCGATTCCTTCACGCGCAGCAGGTCGTCCTTCAACGCCTTGGCCACGGAGTCGAGCAAGGCGCGGTTGTGGCCCGCCATCGAACCACGCGCGTGCTCGATTTCGCTGGCCTCGGGCAGCAGCGCATCGAGCGAATAGGTCTGGCGCAGCAGCTCCATGCGCGGGCTGCCCTGGCGGACCTGGCCCACGACATAAAGCAGCTTGCGTGCAAGTTCATCGGCATCGCCACCGCGCAGGCTCGCTTCGCCCTGCTCTACCAGCTGGCGGATGCTGCGATCGACCTTGCCGATCAACTGGCGCACTTCGCCCGTCTGGCTCTTGAGCGCACCCTGTTGCACGCCTTCGAGCACGCCGGCTGCGATCCACCACAGGCGACGGCCCGGGATGGTGTGGCAGCGTGCGGTGATGGCGTCCAGCGTCTGGATCATGCCGCCCAGCTGCTGGTCGTTGCCCTGGCCGCGGAACCACGACAGCAGCTGCTGCTGGAAGCGCAGGCGCAGCGTGGTCACTTCATTGCGCTGGCGCTCCACCACCACATCGTGCGGCGGCTGCGGGGCCTGCGCCGGCAGCGCGATTTCCAGGTTGGGCGTGAACAGCGCCGACTCATGCAGCGCCTGCTGGCCACGACTGGAACGCAGGTCGTTGAGCAGCGGCAGCAGTACTACCGGCACGTCGCGATGACCGCCGGACAGACGCTCCAGGTAATCGGGTAACTGCATCAGGCCGCGCATCAGCGCGGCGTAGGCTTCCTCGCGATTGGCAACGTGGTCTTCGAGCAGCGAGATGGCGAGTGTCTCCATCTCCTCGGTGACCATGGCGGCGCCATACAGCTCGACCATGCGCAGCGTGCCGTGCACCTGGTGCAGGCTGTCGGCGCACGAACGCATCGCATCCCGGTTGCCCGGGTTGTCGACGTAGGACTCCAATGCCTCGCGGGCCAGGGCGAGCGTCTCATCGAGCTCGGGCTTGACCCACTGCAGGGTGGTGAAATCGATATGGTCTTGAAGTCTCATGCGCCCCTCTCAGCGGTCACGTAACGCTTTGTCACGCAACCGGCGAGGTTGCCCCCTGTGAAAATCGTTATCAGCCAACTGCTCAACCCGGCAGCTTGAAGTGGGCCACCGAACGACGCAGGTCGCTCGCCAGCTGGGCCAGGTAACCGATCGAGTCGGCGGTCTGGCTTGCGCCCTGCGAGGTCTGCGAGGTGATTTCCTGGATCGCGTTCATCGACACGGAAATATCGGTTGCCGCCGTGGACTGCTGGCGCGCTTGTGTCGAAATGTTCTGAATCAGCGCGGACAAGTCGTGCGACACGCGCTCGATGTCTCCCAGCGCGCTACCCGCGTCCTCCGCGAGTCGTGCACCGGCCACCACTTCGGCGGTGGTCTGTTCCATCGAGTTCACCGCTTCGTTGGTATCGGACTGAATCGTCTGCACCAGCGTTTCGATTCGCTTCGTGGCGCTCGCGGAACGTTCGGCGAGGCGCTGCACTTCGTCCGCCACCACCGCGAAGCCGCGGCCCGCTTCACCCGCGGACGCTGCCTGGATGGCGGCGTTCAAGGCGAGGATGTTGGTCTGCTCGGCAATGTCGTTGATCAGTTCCACGATGGAGCCGATTTCCTGCGAGGACTCACCCAGGCGCTTGATGCGCTTGGAGGTCTCCTGGATCTGGTCGCGGATGGAGTCCATGCCCGAGATCGTCTCGCGCACCACTTCGGCGCCGCGCGAGGCGATTTTCACCGAGCGTTCGGCCACGTCGGCCGATTCGGCGGAATCCTTCGACACGGTATCCATCAGGCTCGCGATCTGGTTGATCGCGGTGGTGGCCGTGCTGATGCGCTGCGCCTGGTTCTGTGCCGATTCGGCCAGGTGACGCGCGGTGGTCTGCGTTTCCTGCGCCGAGGACGACACCTGCTCCGAGGTCTCGTTGATCGTCGTCACCAGGGTGCGCAACTCGTCGATGGCGTAGTTCACCGAGTCGGCGATGGCGCCCGTGATGTCTTCGGTCACCGTGGTCTTGACGGTCAAGTCACCTTCGGCGAGCGAACCCATTTCGTCCAGCAGGCGCATGATGGCCTCCTGGTTACGCTGGTTGAGTTCGGTCGATTCCTGGAAACGGCGGCGTTGGTCGGCAATCAACTGCACGATAAGGACGGCCAGGAAGGCGGCCGCGCCGATGGCGCCGAGCACGCCCCACCACAGGTTCGGGAACAGGCGGCGGGTGGGCAGCTTGCCGATCTGGTCAGCCAGTTCGTTCGCGCGCAACAGCACGTTCTGCGAATCGAGCGAGGCCTGGTTGCCGGCGCGCTTCACGTCGCTGAGGTTGCCTGCGGCGCTGACCAGCTTGCCGACGGGATCCTGCAGGTTGTCCCACTGGGCCTGCATGTCGGTGAGGATCTTGCGTGCGTTGGTGTCGCCCATCGAGCGCACACCCACTTCGGTGTTGCCTTCGAGCAGGCCCTTGAGCACCGCGCCGTAGAGCTGGCCGTCGCGGGCCAGGCCGTCGGCGGCAGGCTGCGAGGCGTCGCCGCCCTGCAGCACTTCCTGCACTCGGCGGGTCATACGGTCGGCCAGCAGCATCTGGCGAGCAGAAGTGTACGTCTGCTCCGCGCTACCGCCGCGCTGCTGCAGGATGTTCACCACCTGCTCCATGCTGGAGTTCAGCAGGGGCAGTTCGCGGCCCAGGGTGAGCGCGCGCTGCGAGGAGTCCACCACCAGCGCCTTGTTCGACAGGATCTTGCCGATGTCCGTGTCCAACTGGCCCCAGGCGTTGCTGAGGGCGCTGACGGCACGACCGGCCGGGGTGGCGTTGTTGTCGGCGTACGGCTTCATGCCGCTCTTTTCATCGCCCTTGTTCAGGCGCTGAACGGCAGCATCGATGGTGTTGCGGTTGGTTTCGAGTTCCTTGAAGGAATCGACGTTACCGTCCGCGGCTTCCAGTGCAAGCTTCGCCGTCTGCTGCGACAACACCTGGATCTGGGTGGTGAGACCCGTCGCCTGTGTATCTTCGCGGCCACGCAAGGTAAGCATGGCGAAGTCGACACCCGTGAAACCGAACGCAATGACCAGCGCAATGATGAGGCCTGTATAACCTCGCTCCTTGCCCATGCCCCCTGTAGTGCTCATTTCGTTCACCTCGCCCTTCTACGCCTCGCCGCCCATGCCGGCGAAGGCGTCGGATCATCGCCCTGATTCCGGCCTTGAGCAGCGCCGGTCCCACTTATGGTTCTACGTTTGCGCGTCAGGCCGCAGCCTGACGGAAGTCCGGCGCACGGACCAGCTTGCCCATACTGAACACAGCCAGTCGCGAATCGCCTACACGATCATCCACGAAACGTGCCAAACGCGGATCGTCTTCCTGCTCCGCCTGGCGGCGCTGTTCGGCGTCCACCGTGCGCTGCCCGAAGACTTCATCCACCATCAACGCCACGCTGCCGGCACCCTGGCGCACCACGAGCAGTCGCGTGCGTTCGGTGGACTGCGTGCGTTCGCCAAACAGGAAACGCGCCAGGTCGATGACTGGCACCAGGTTGCCACGCACGTTGGCCACGCCCAGCAGCCAGGGCTGCGTGCCCGGCACCGGCGTCAACAAGGGCACGGCCAGCAGTTCGCTGATCTCGTCGATGCCGCTGACGAACAGGCGGCTGCCCGCGCGATAGCCAATGCCGCGCCACAGGCCCGGGGCCTCAAGGCTTTCCGGCGTGCCGGACGCGTGCGCCAGCGAAAGGCGCTCGTACCGGGCAAGGATTTCGAAGGGCGAGAGCGACGCGGTCTGGCTCATCGTCGCCTCACGCAGCGCTGGGCAGAAGATCGTTGATGCAGGCCAGCAAATCCTTTTCGTTGACCGGTTTGGTGATGAAGGCGCGCGCACCCTGGCGCAGGCCCCACACACGGTCGGTCTCCATGGACTTGGTGGTGATCATGACGATGGGAATGTTGGACGTCATCGGGTCGCGCGTGAGTGTGCGCGTGGCCTGGAAGCCATTCATGCCGGGCATGATGACGTCCATGATGACCAGATCCGGCTTCTGCTCGCGCACGCGCTCGATGCCTTCTTCAGCGTTGCCGATCGAATCGACCTGGTAACCCGCCCGCTCGAGCAGCGTGGTGAACACGCGCACGTCGGTCGGCGAATCGTCAATGATGAGAATATTGGCCACAGGCCCCCCTCAGACCCTGTAGTCGTCCGTCTTAGACCGTAACGACATGTCGATGGATTGCACCCAGCAGTTCGTCTCGCGTGAACGGCTTGGTCAGATATTGTTCCGCGCCCACGATGCGCCCGCGTGCCTTGTCGAACAGGCCGTCCTTCGAGCTGAGCATGATGACGGGCGTACCGCGGAACTGCGGGTTGTTCTTGATCAGCGCGCACGTCTGATAGCCGTCGAGACGCGGCATCATGATGTCGACGAAGATGATCGCGGGCTTCTGATCGGAGATTTTGGCTAGCGCCTCGAAGCCGTCCACGGCCGTGAGCACGTCGCAACCTTCTTTCTTGAGCAAGGTTTCGGCGGTTCGACGGATGGTTTTCGAGTCGTCGATAACCATGACCTTGAGGCCGGCCAAGCCATTTCCACTTATGTTCAAGTTCACAACACCCCCCTGCGACCCGCCCCTGGCTCAGGTAAATCGTGCGACCGCCAACCGGTGGGCTAGCGGTCCCATGTTGAGATACAAACCCGCACGTCGTGATGACGTACGGCAACCATTCAGCCGGCAGGCACTCGTGCGTAGCTGTTTACCGCCTGCCTGACGTGACGTCAAGCTGAAATCTTAGGTTAAGCGTCCTACGTCATTGAATCGAACGGTTTGCCGCCCTCGGGAGTCGATCATGGGGCTGACCGGCCATGTTTCCCTTCGGGGACCATCCGCACTTTCCCGCGCCGCTGGAAGACCACTTGATCGTCGTATCGATCAACGCAATCTCCCGGCTTCGGACGACATACACTGCCACGCTCCCGTCCGGCCGGCGCCGGGCGCGGAGTGTGAATAGGCACTACTACCGGAGAATGACGATGACCCTGAAGGTCGCCGTGCTGATGGACCCGATCGGCTCGATCAAGATCGCCAAGGACACCACCTTCGCCATGCTGCTGGAGGCCCAGCGGCGCGGCCACAGCCTGTTCTACATGGAACAGGGCGACATGGCCGCCCGCAGCGGCGAGCCCTGGGCACGCCTGGCGCCGCTGTCCGTGCGCGACGACCCCACGGGCTGGTACATGCTGGGCGAGTCCGAATGGCGCGACCTGCGCGAGATGGACGTGGTGCTGATGCGCAAGGACCCGCCGGTCGACCCGCAGTTCATCTACGACACCATGGTGGCCGAGCTGGCCGAACGCGCTGGCGTGCTGGTGGTGAACCGCCCGCAGGCGCTGCGCGACTGCAACGAGAAGCTGTTCGCCATGCACTTTCCGCAGTGCATGTCCCCCACCCTGGTGACCCGCGACGCCGCCGACATCCGCGCCTTCGTGGCAACCCACGGCGAAGTGGTGCTCAAGCCGCTGGACGGCATGGGCGGGCGCGGCATCTTCCGCGTGAAGGCCGGCGACAGCAATCTGAACTCCATGCTGGAAACGCTGATCGCTGCGGGCCCAAAGGGCGAGCACAAGCAGTTCACCATGGTGCAGAAGTTCATCCCGGAGATCACCTCGGGCGACAAGCGCATCCTGGTGGTGGACGGCGAGGCCGTGCCCTACGCCCTTGCGCGCATCCCGCAGGGCAGTGACTTCCGCGGCAACCTGGCAGCCGGCGGTCGCGGCGTGGGCGTGCCGCTCTCAGACCGCGACCGCTGGATCGTCTCCCAGGTGGCGCCGGAACTGCGCCGTCGCGGCCTGCTGTTCGTGGGCCTGGACGTGATCGGCGACTACCTCACCGAGATCAACGTCACATCACCGACGTGTGTGCGCGAACTGGATGCACAATTCGGGCTTAATATCGCGGGTCAGTTGTTCGACGTCATCGAACGCACACGAATCGAGACCCGCGCCGCGTGAGCCAACCTGCTGTCCGCACCGGCGCCGACATGTTCGGCGCCACGATGCTTTTCTCGCTGTTGCTGCACGGCGTAGTGATCCTGGGGATCACCTTCACCTATGTGAAGGCCAAGCCGAGCCTGCCGACGCTGGATGTGACCCTGGTGGACGTGGCCAACCGCGACGCACCGGACAAGGCCGACTTCCTGGCCCAGGCCAACAACAGCGGCGGCGGCGAAAGCGACAAGGCCGCGCGTCCGTCCCAGCTCGTCTCCGGCGCCCTGCCCCGGCCTACGGCAGGCGTGGCGCCGCAGCCCATTGAGGCCAGTGCGCCACGGCCGCAGGAAGCCACCAACGACAAGCTGCTCACCACCACGGGCAACAGCCACTACAGCGTCAGCACCGACAGCGCCAAGCTCGAACAGACGCCGCAGGATCTTCCCGAATCGCCCGCCGACATCAAGCGGCGCCAGGAGATGGCGCAGCTCGCTGCCGAGGTGCGCGACCGTAGCGAGCAATACGCCAAGCGCCCGAAGAAGAAATTCATCTCGTCCAACACCAAGGAATATGCCTACGCCGCCTACATGCGTGGCTGGGTGGATCGCGTGGAACGCGTGGGCAACCTCAACTATCCGAACGAGGCCCGACGCCGTGGGTTGCATGGCGACGTGCTGCTCACCGTCACGCTCAATCGCGATGGTTCGGTGAAAGGCATCGAGATCGTGCAAAGCTCGGGCCAGCCGCTGCTGGATGCCGCGGCACAGCGCATCGTGCGCCTCGCCGCGCCGTTTCCCTCGCTGCCCGTGGACAAGGAACGCATCGATGAGCTCAACATCACGCGCACCTGGCAGTTCATGCCCAACGACACGCTGCACAGCAGGTGAGGAGAGAGTGAAGGAAACGCGGCGGCAACCACCTCTGTTTCCTTACCTCTCTTAACCTAGACCTTGGTTGCACGGGCAGGCGGCAGCGACAGGGCTTACAATCCCCCCATGCCCGCTCCCCGCATCCCATCGCAGTCTCTCGCCGGTCAGTTTCTGATCGCCATGCCCAGTCTGGCTGAGCCGCCGTTTTCGCGCGGCGTCGCCTTCATCTGCCAGCACGATGAGGATGGTGCCGTCGGGCTGCTGGTGAACCAGCTTTCGGAATATCGCCTGGGCGACGTGCTCGCGCAGATGAAGCTCGAATGCAACGACCTTGAGCTTGCCGACGCGCCCGTGCTGATCGGCGGCCCGGTGCAGCAGGAGCGCGGCTTCGTGCTCCATCGCGAACCCGGCCACTGGGAGTCGAGCTATCGCATCAACGACGAATGGTCGGTGACCACGTCGCGCGACATCCTCATCGCCATGGCGCACGGCGAAGGTCCGCGCCTGGCCATGATGGCGCTGGGCTACGCCGGTTGGAGCGCGGGCCAGCTCGAGCAGGAACTCAAGGACAACACCTGGCTTACCGTCGAAGCCAGCGAGCGCGTGGTGTTCCATACGCCGCTCGAAGAACGCTGGAGCGCCGCCGCCGGCCTGGTTGGAGTCGATCCGCTGCAGTTGCCGGGTTACGCGGGACACGCATGAGCTGTGTGTTTGGTTTCGACGTCGGCAGCCGCCTGATCGGTGTTGCCGTCGGCAATCGCTACACGGGCAGCGCGCGCGGACTGGCGGCCATCGCCGTTCGCGATGGCGATCCCGACTGGTCGAAGCTCGACGCCTTGCGCAAGGAATGGTTGCCCGAAGCCCTGGTGGTTGGCTTGCCGCTGACCCTCGACGGCGAAGAGCAGCCGGCCAGCAAGGGCGCGCGACGTTTTGCAGATAAAGTCAGCCAACGCTACAACTTGCCGGTGATGCTGACCGACGAGCGCTATAGCTCGCAGGAAGCCGCGCAGCGCTTCGCCAGCGCGCGTGCTGCGGGCCTGAAGAAAAAGCGCGATGCTGCCACGATCGATGCCGAAGCCGCCGCGGTCATTCTCGAACGCTGGCTGGCTTCACCCGACACCACCGGACACTAAGCACGGACTTCCGCCCGCCATGAGCTCTCGCCTGCGCCACCTCACCACCCTGGAACACCTGCCCCGCGAGACCATCGAGCGCCTGCTCGATCGCGCCGAGTCCATGCGTGAGGGCTGCGCGCACGGCACGCGCAAACTGGACATGCTCTCGGGCCGCACCATCCTCAACCTGTTCTTCGAACCATCCACGCGCACGCGCACCTCGTTCGAACTGGCCGCGCGCCGGCTCAGTGCCGACGTGATCAACTTCGACATCGGCTTCTCCTCCACCAGCAAGGGCGAAGCGCTGTTCGACACGCTGCACACGTTGGAAGCCATGCACCTGGACGCCATCGTGGTGCGCCACAAGGTGTCGGGTACGCCGGAGGAACTGGTGCGCCACGCCATGAGCGGCGTCTCGGTGATCAACGCGGGCGACGGCAATCGCGCGCATCCCACGCAAGGCCTGCTCGACGTGCTGACCATTCGCCAGCACCGACCGGACTTCAAGCAACTCACCGTGGTGATCTGCGGCGACGTGAAGCACTCGCGCGTGGCGCGTTCGGACGTGCATGCGCTCAAGGCGATGGGCGTGAAGGAAATCCGCCTGTGCTCGCCCAGGGCGTTGATGCCGGAGGAATCGGAATTCCCGGGTTGCGTGATCACCGATGACTTCGATGCCGCCATCGAAGGCGCCGACGTGGTGATCATGCTGCGCCTCCAGAAGGAACGCATGGCCGTGACCGATCTTCCGGACGAAGCGGCCTATTTCCGGCGCTACGGCCTGGACAACCCTCGCCTGGCCCGCGCCGCCAAGGGCGCCCTGGTGATGCATCCGGGCCCGCTCAACCGCGGCATCGAGATCGCTTCCGAAGTGGCCGACGGCCCGCAGTCGCGCATCCTGGAGCAGGTGGGCAACGGCGTGTTCGTGCGCATGGCGGTGCTGGCCGAAGTGCTGGGGCGCTGAACCTGTTGAACGCCGGCGACGCTGGCGTTCGGCCACGGCCTGCTGAGGCTGTGGCTCACCGCGAGAGGCCGCGAATACAGGCATAATGCGCGGCGCAACATCACCTCACTCAAGGGATTAGACATGCGATCGACGAAGCGCATTGCCGCGCTGGGCCTCGCCGGCGTCCTGCTGGCTGCATGCCATCACAAGGACAAGGACGCCCCCCTCGCCTTCGTACCGGCCGACACGCCGTACGTGGTGGCCAACCTCGACGTGCTCGACGACGACACCCGCAAGGCGCTGCTGGCCCAGGCCGACTCCCAGCTGCCGTCGGAACTCGTCCAGCTGCGCTCGGCCGCCGACGAAATGGCGGAAAAAGATCCGGACCTGTCGCGCCTGCTCAAGGCCCTCATCGCCGAACTCGATGGCAAGACCATCGAAACGTTCGCACAGAACGCCGGCCTCAACATCAAGGGTCGCTCGGTCGTCTACGGTCTGGGCCTGTCGCCGGTCGCGCGCTTCGAGCTGGTCGACCCCAAGGCGTTCGATGCCTTCGTCGGCCGCCTGGAAGCGGCCTATGGCAAGCCGTTCGACACCGCCACCGTGGGTGGCCAGAAATATCGCAAGCACGTCACCACCGACGGCGGCTTGCAGATCGTGATGGCCGAAGTGGGCAAGCAGGCCGTTGCGGCCATCCTGCCCGCCGATGCACCGGAAGCCACGCTGCGGCTTGCCTTCGGCATGGATCGCCCGGAGAAGAACCTGCAGGACGATGGCCGTCTGGAAAAGCTCGCCAAGGCCAAGGATTACCAGCCCTGGGCCATCGGCCAGGTCGATTTCGCCCGCTTGCTGCCGCTCGCGGCCAGCGGCAAGGACCCGTTGTTCAATGTGCTGATCAAGGCACACGCCGAAGCCGAGTCGGTCAAGACCGGCGAGCCCGTGTCCAATCAGCTGAAGGTGTCGCCAGCGTGCGAAAGCGAAGCCACACGCATCGCTTCGCGCGTGCCGTCGGTGAGCTTTGGCTACACCAAGCTCGACGAGAAGCACCAGAACATCCGCTGGGATGTGGCCCTCGCCGACGACGTCACCAAGGCCTTCAGCGGCATGAAGGTGGAGTTGCCGGGTCTGGGCGCCGCAGGCACCGCACCGTTCGACATCAGCATCGCCGTGCCGATCGCCCAGCTGCGCACGTTCTGGGGCGCCCAGGCTGAAGCGGTGGCCGCCAAGCCCTTCACCTGCCCCTCGCTCACCGATCTCAATGAAGGCTTCGCCAAGATCGGCCTGATGACGCAGCAAGCCGCGGTGCCGCCGGTGGGCGACCTGCTCGGCCTGCGCGTGGCGCTGGACAGCTTCGACGCCGGCAGCGACAACGCCATGCCGAAGTTCAGCGGCCGCATCCTGATTGGCACGTCCAACCCCGCGGGTCTGCTCGCCATGGCGCAGATGGCTGCCTCGGGCCTGCAGCAGGTGAAGTTGACGCCGGATGGCAAGCCGTCGCCGCTGCCGCCCGAACTCACCGCGCCGTTGGGTGCGCCAGTATGGGCCGCGATGGGTCCGAAGGCGCTCGCGCTGGCCGTGGGCCAGGGCGAAGACGTGAAACTCGGCGAACTGCTCAACGCCGCCAGTGGCGACGCCGGCCGCCTGGGCCGCCTCAGCCTGAGCGGTGAGATGTACCAGGCCTGGGTGAAGGCCATGGGTCAGAAGGCCCAGCGCATCGCCGAGATGACTGCCGCCTCGCAGCCGGACGACGCGGAAGCGCAGGCCAGCGCCAAAGCCACGGCGGAGCGCTCCAAGGCCCAGTTCGAATCCATGGAAGCGCAGGCCGCGCGCATCAAGTCGCTCAATGGCGAGATGCACATGGAAAACAGCGGCCTGGTCATCACCAGCCAGACCGAACTGAAGTAAATCTTCCACCCCGCATGGAAACGAAAACGGGGCGCCAAGGGCGCCCCGTTTTTTTTGCAGCTCGACGAACCGGTCAGATCGACAACGCAGCACGGCGCTGCTGCCGCACGATGCTCAAGCCCAGCGCAAGCGCCAGCAGGATCACCACCACCACGAAGATGATCAGGCCCAGATGCTCGCCCTGCACGCCCTGCTCGAAACCGGCCGGCAAGGTGTCGCCCTGCATCAGCTCCATGGCCGACATGCCGGTGTAGTGCATGCCGCAAACCGCCACGCCCATCACCAGCGCGCTGCCCAGCATCTGCAGTTTTCCGCGCAGGTTGAAGGCCAGCCATAGCGCAGCCATGGACGCCACGATGGCAATACCCACCGACAGCGCCACGATGCCGCCGTCGTAGGACACCAGTGCCGACGTGAGCATCGCCGCCATGCCCAGATAGTGCATGCCCGCCACGCCCAGCCCCATCAGCACGCCCGCAAACAGCAGGTTGATGAAACGGAAGGTGCCACCGCCCACGATCGCCAGGCCCAGCGAACAGGCGACGATGGCGAGCAGCGCCGACACCATCGTCAGCAACATGTCGTAGGTCACCTGCGTGCCCATGCTGCAGGCGAGCATGGCGATGAAGTGCATGGCCCAGATGGCGCCGCCGCCCATCGCGGTGCCCGCCGCGAGAATCGCGGCCCAGCGCTGGCGGGCGTTCTGCGCCAGCGGAATGCCCAACGCGAACTGGAGTGCCGTAAACGAGCCCAGTACAGACACGGCATAGGACAACCCGACCAGCACCCAGTTGTAATGCTGATGCATGTCTTGCATGAAGCTTCCCCTTAGTTGACTACGGACGCCCAACGCCTGCCGCCGCACTCCTCCGGGTGGCAATCAATGGGATATGTCGAACACGCACATGGATGCACCGCTGCTGTGACAGCTGGTTTCGCGCACGAACACGGTTCGCGGTTCCACCGACTCGGCAAGCAGGCCCTCGATGAAACCGCAAAAGAAGCGGCCGCCCGACGCACCGCCAGGCTGGCAAAGCGGGCAACCACGCACGTGCAGCTGATTATCGTGATGCTCGACGGTGACCAACCCACGCAGTGCCGGCACGGCGATGCGTCGCAGCGCGTCGGTCATGCCCAGCTTGGCGCCGAGCGCGAAGTCGCGCTTGTACACCCAGGTGCCCGTACGACGGCCAGCAAGATAGAGCGACGCATCGCGCGCCTCATCGGCAACGGCGTACTCGAGGTTGATCAGCCACGGGAAAATGCGCGGGTAATCCCGGGCGAGGTTCGGCAGCATGCGCTCCACCCGCGCCACGTCCGCACCTGCCGTGAGCGTTGCGGTTTCGTGCGCCGGCGCTCGCGCCGGTGATGGCGGCTGCGCCGCCTCGACGGCAGGCGTCGGGCTGGCGGCGGCCACATGCGCGCTCACCGTCGCGGCGATCTCGCTCGCCGCGAACTGTGGTCGTGAGGATTCGAAGCTCAGTACCCGCGGATGCGTGCCCAGCGCCTCTTCCAGCGCCAACTGCCGATCGTCCGGCCCGCGCAGAAGCAGCGTGAGGCAGGCGCCTTGCGCGTCCTGCGCCAATCGTTGGCGAATGAGCACGTGCCCGTACTCCGTCACCACCCGGCCCAACTCCACCAGGAGTCCTTCCCTGCGCTCGGAAACAACCCGAACTTCCAATTCGGCCATGATTCCCCCCGAAATCAAGCCAGCACTGATTGTGCTTCGCCTCGCAAATCTGCCGTATAGCCGTCTATTTCACAAGGCGGATATTCGGTTTTCAGACGTAGTTCACAGACTCATCAAACCTTCACATCGTTCGAATTTGCGCTCACGTCAGCGCACAGAAAGCCAATACGCGTCTCTTCGCAACCGTCATTGTGATGGTCATCACAATTGCCACGATCTTAGCTACGGAAACACTCTCGCAACGCGTTCATGACATCGCCTTGGCATGCGTAATCGCGTGCTGAACGGATGCGCCTCCCAGCCATCCTCGATTCATCTCGAAACTGTTTGGATGCAATTACGGAGGCCGCGAAGAGCGGCACCCGTCTGTCTCTTGGACAGCGTTTCCCCACCACAGGAGATTCCCCATGCGCATGAACAACCTGTTTCGCAAGACGCTGATTGCCGCCGGCCTCGTGGCTGCCTTCTCGGCCGTGCCGTTCGCGCAGGTTGCCGCTCAGGACGCCATGCAGAAGTCCTCGGACAACCAGACGGTGCCAGACAAGACGGCCGACACCTGGATCACGACCAAGGTGAAATCGGAACTGGCCACCACCAAGAACGTGAAGAGCACCGACATCTCGGTGACCACGATGGACGGCGTCGTGACGCTCACCGGTACCGCCAGCAGCTCGGCTGAAAAGGCCAAGGTGGAAGGCGTGGCCAAGAAGGTAAAGGGCGTGAAGAGCGTCGACGCCAGTGGCCTGACCGTCGCCGATACCGCGAAGTAAACCCCGCGGGTTGAAACGAAGAAGGAGCCCTCGCGGGCTCCTTCTTTTTGCATCGTATCGACCGCGCTCAGCGATGCAGCAAGCCGCCGCCGAAATTCTGCGAGTCCTTGGTCTGCTCCAGCTCCACGCCGTCCAGGCCTTGCGACAAGGTGTGCGCGTCGCCGCCCTGCGCGAGCTTGATGCGCAGGCGAACTTCGTTGGAGCTGTCCGCGTGACGCAGAGCGTCCTCGTAGGAGATCTCGCCGGCGTGATAAAGCTCGACCAGGCTCTGGTCGAAGGTTTTCATGCCCAGGTTGGTCGATTCCTTCATCACTTCCTTGAGCTTGTGGATCTCGCCCTGGCGGATGTAGTCCTGCACCAGTGGCGTACCCAGCAGCACTTCCACCGCCACGCGACGCGCCTTGCCGTCCGGCGTGGGAATCAGCTGCTGCGCCACCACGCCCTTGAGGTTGAGCGACAGGTCCATGAACAGCTGCGAACGGCGGTCTTCCGGGAAGAAGTGCAGGATGCGGTCCATCGCCTGGTTGGCGTTGTTCGCGTGCAGCGTGCACAGGCACAGGTGACCGGTTTCGGAGAAGTTGATCGCGTGTTCCATCGTTTCGCGCGTACGCACTTCGCCGATCATGATGACGTCGGGCGCCTGGCGCAGCGTGTTCTTCAGCGCGTTGTCCCAGCTGTCGGTGTCGATGCCCAGCTCGCGCTGCGTGATGATGCAGCCCTCGTGCTTGTGCACGTATTCGATCGGGTCCTCGATGGTGATGATGTGGCCGGTCGAATTGGCGTTGCGGTAGCCGATCATCGAGGCCAGCGAGGTGGACTTACCGGTACCGGTACCGCCCACGAAGATGATGATGCCGCGCTTGGTCATCGCCAGCTGCTTGATCACCGGCGGCAGGTTGAGCTCTTCGATCGACGGAATCTTCGATTCGATGCGACGCAGCACCATGCCCACGCAGTTGCGCTGATAGAAGCACGACACACGGAAACGACCCACGCCCTGTGCCGAAATGGCGAACTGGCACTCGTGGGTCTTTTCGAACTCTTCGCGCTGCGAGGGCGTCATCACGTTCAGCACCATGTCGCGCGACTGCTGCGCAGACAGCGGACTCTGCGTGATGGGCACCACGCGACCCTGCACCTTCATGGACGGAGGCACGCCGGCCGTGATGAACAAGTCGGAGGCCTTCTTGTGCACCATCAACTTGAGGAAGGAGGTGAAATCGAAGTCGCTCATGGGAACCCCCGCAAATCATGAATAGCAAACAGCGAATAGGAAGAGCAGGAACCGCGCGGACGGTGGTAGCCAGCGTACGTTGACGGCTCCTTGCGTGCCCTTCCTCAACTTACCCCTTGAAGATGTCCTTGTTGCGCGCGTAGCTCATCGCCTGCTGGCGCGTCACCAGGCCACGCTTCACCAGGTCCTGCAGGTTCTGGTCGAGCGTCTGCATGCCGTACTGCTGGCCGGTCTGGATGGACGAGTACATCTGCGCCACCTTGTCCTCGCGGATCAGGTTACGGATGGCGGGGATGCCCACCATGATCTCGTGCGCCGCAATGCGTCCGCCGCCCACCTTCTTCATCAGCGACTGCGAAATCACCGCGCGCAGCGACTCGGACAGCATCGAGCGCACCATCGGCTTTTCGCCGGCGGGGAACACGTCGATGATGCGGTCGATGGTCTTGGCAGCCGAGCTGGTATGCAACGTGCCGAACACCAGGTGGCCGGTTTCCGCGGCGGTCAACGCCAGGCGGATGGTTTCGAGATCTCGCAACTCGCCCACCAGCACGTAGTCCGGGTCTTCGCGCAGCGCCGAGCGCAGTGCTTCGTTGAAGCCATGGGTGTCGCGATGCACTTCACGTTGGTTGATCAGGCACTTCTGCGAGGTGTGCACGAATTCGATCGGGTCCTCGATGGTGAGGATGTGGCCGTATTCGTTCTTGTTGATGTGGTCGACCATCGCCGCCAGCGTGGTGGACTTGCCCGAACCGGTGGGGCCGGTCACCAGGATCAGGCCCTGCGGCTGCTCGATCAGCTCGCGGAAGATGGCCGGCGCGGCCAGGTCTTCCAGCGTGAGCACTTCGGACGGAATGGTACGGAACACCGCGCCCGCGCCGCGGTTCTGGTTGAACGCGTTGACGCGGAAGCGCGCGAGGCCGGGAATCTCGAACGAGAAGTCGACCTCGAGGAATTCTTCATAGTCGCGACGCTGCTTGTCCGACATGATGTCGTAGATCAGCGAGTGGACCTGCTTGTGCTCGAGCGCGGGAATGTTGATGCGGCGAACGTCGCCGTCCACGCGGATCATCGGCGGCAGGCCGGCGGACAAGTGCAAGTCCGAGGCCTTGTTCTTCACCGAGAAGGCAAGCAGTTCGGCGATATCCATCTGGTTTCCCCTTGAACCCGATCATCTGGATGGCAAGCGCCCGGGCGGGAGGCGGTTTCCACCGGACGCGACCATACGGCGCGTGGGCGCCGAGCCGTCCGACAGGTCCATTCCCCGTTCCCAAGCTGCGGGCCGATACTACTCGCCGCGCGGGCCGGGCCACCAGTCTTTCCTTTGGCCGTAAGCCGCAAACTGCGGACCAGGTTGGAAGTTGCTGTCCGACTGGGTATCCATAGGGGCGGTTCGAAATCGCCCGTCGAGGTTCACTCTCCTCACCGTCATTCCCGCGAAAGCGGGAATCCAGTGCCTTTTGTTCGTGCATAGAGGCGCTGGATGACCGGCTTCGCCGTTGTACAGCGCCTCCTGCTTTCGCAGGGATGACAGTGAGGGGGAGTCATTGCCAGGAGATCTTGGCCGGGCTCCGAGATCACTTCCGCCACGGGACGGCCACCCCCGGGCTCCGGTAAGGTACGGACCCAATAGCGAGGACCCTGCATGACACGTATCGCTTTCATCGGCGGTGGCAACATGGCGCGCAGCCTGATCGGCGGCCTGCTCAAGACCGGCGTTGCCGCCTCATCGATCACCGTGGCCGAGCCCCGGGCCGAGGCACGCCACGAACTGGGGCGCGACTTCGGCATCGCCAGCTATGCCGAGAACCGCCTTGCCGCCGCCGAGGCCGACGTCCTGGTGCTGGCGGTGAAGCCGCAGATCATGCCGGCCGTCCACGCCGAATTGCAGGACACGCTGGTCCGCCAACGGCCGATGCTGATCTCCATTGCCGCCGGCGTACGCATCGACCAGCTCGAACGCTGGTTCGGCCACACGCTGGCCATCGTGCGCTGCATGCCCAATACGCCGGCCCTGATCGGTGCGGGCGCCACGGGACTGTTCGCCAATCGCCGCACCAGCCCGGAACAGCGCGCCAAGGCGCAGCACATCATGGACGCAGTGGGTATCACCCGTTGGGTCGAGGACGAAGCGCTGATCGATACAGTGACCGGCCTTTCCGGCTCCGGCCCGGCCTATTTCTTCGCCATGGTGGAAGCGCTGGAAGACGCGGCGTTTGCCCAGGGCATGTCGCGCGAGACGGCCCGCGCCCTCGCCGCGCAGACCTGCCTTGGCGCCGGCCGCATGCTGGCGGAGAGCGGTGAAGACCCGGGCGTGCTGCGCCAGCGCGTGACCTCCCCCAACGGCACCACGCAGGCTGCCCTGGAAAGTTTTGCCTCCGAACACTTCGCCCAGATCGTTGCCCGCGCCGTGGCCGCCGCCACGCGTCGCGCCGGCGAACTGGCCGCTGCCCTGGACAACTAATCGTGAGCTACCTCGTCAACGCCCTTTCCTTCATCGTCGAGCTGGCCTTTGGCGCCGCGGCCACGCTGTTCGTGCTGCGCCTGCTGGCGGAAGCCAGCCGGGTGGACTTCCACAATCCGCTCAGCCAGTTCGTCTACCGCACCACCAATCCGGTGCTGGCGCCGATCCGCCGCCTGCTGCCCAACTGGCGCCGCATCAACATTGCCGCACTGGTGATCGTGTGGCTGCTGATGCTGATCAAGCGCATCGTGCTGTTTGCGCTGCTGGGCCTGTTCCCGCATGTGCTGGGGCTGATCGTGCTGTCCATCGCCGACATGCTGGACTTCATCGCCATGTTCTACGTGGTGCTGATCTTCATCTGGTCGCTGATGAGCCTGTTCCAGGTGGAGACGTATCACCCGGTCTACCGCCTGGCCGGCAGTCTGGTGGCCCCGCTGATGCGTCCGCTGCGCGGCAAGCTCACGGCCGGTGGCCTGGATTTCGCACCGTGGGCGGTGATGATCGTGCTGATCCTCGCCCGCCTGTTGCTGGTGTCGCCGCTGACCGACCTCGGCGCACGCCTGGCGCTCGGCGTCTGACCCCTTTCCGCTCCCTTCGCGCGCAAGGCATCGACATGCATCGTCGAGCTCCGAGCCTTGTGCGGTTCATCGTCATGTCAAATCTCTCTTCTGGAGAACTCACCGCATGAAAGCGATCTTGCCCACCCTGCCCCGTCGTCTGCTCGTGCTGGCGCTTGCCGCTGCCTCCGTCGGTGGCGCCTATGCCGCCACTACCGCACCGGCGCCCACGGCCACCAAGCCTGACGTAGTGGCCGATCACATCGACACCTCGGTAAAGCCCGGCGACGACTTCTTCGAATTCGCCAACGGCGCATGGCTGAAGGCGCATCCGATCCCGCCCGAGGAATCGCAATGGGGCATCGGCCAGGTGGTGCAGGACGAGCTGTACGCGAAGCTGCGCAAGATCAGCGAGGACGCTGCGGCCACCAAGAACGCGGCTCCCGGCAGCGATGAGCAGAAGATCGGTGATTTCTGGACCACCGCCATGGACCAGGCACTGGCCGACAAGCTCGGCATCACGCCGTTGAACGGCGAACTGGCGCGCATCGATGCCGTGCACGACGTGAACTCCGCGCTCGACGAGGCCTTCGCGCTGCAATTGCTGGGCGTGGGCCCGTTCTTCGACTTCTCCGTGCAGCAGGATGAAAAGCAGAGTGACGTGATGGCCGTGCACCTGTGGCAGGGCGGTCTTGGCCTGCCGGAGCGCGACTACTACTTCAACAAGGAAAAGGGTGTTGCCAAGGTACGCGACGCGTACGTGGAACACCTGCACCGCACCTTCCGCATGCTTGGCAAGAGCGACGCGGAAGCGGCCAACAGCGCCAAGCAGGTGATGGCGCTGGAAACCGCGCTTGCCAAGGTCTCGCGCCCGCTCGCCGACTTGCGCGATCCCGAGAAGAACTACAACAAGATGGCGCCGGCGGATCTGACGACGAAGTACACGCCCGCAATCGCCTGGAACACACGCCTCGCCGGGTGGAAGCTGCCGGCCAGCACGGTGATCGTGGGCCAGCCGGAATTCTTCAGCGGCCTGCAGGCGCTGCTGGCCAAGACGCCGACGCCGGTGATTCGCGACTACATGCGCGCGCATCTGGTCGATACCTACGCCAGCTACCTCAGCGCGGATTTCGACAACGAGCACTTCGACTTCTACGGCCACACGCTCAACGGCCAGGCCGAGCAGAAGCCGCGCTGGAAGCGTGCGTTGCGCGCGGAGAACAAGGCGCTGGGCATGATCCTCGGCCGCATCTACGTCAAGGACTATTTCTCCGAAGCCTCCAAGCAGCGTTACAACGCGATGGTGGAAGCCATCCGCACCGCTTACGGCGAACGCATCGACAAGCTCGACTGGATGAGCCCCACGACCAAGGCGAAGGCACACGAGAAGCTTGCCGCCGTCACCAAGAAAGTGGGCTACCCGGACAAGTGGAAGGATTACTCCAAGCTCACCATCGGTCGCACCTCGTACGCGCAGAACATGATGAATGCCACGCGCTGGCAGACCGAAGACATGATCAGCAAGTTCGGCAAGCCGGTGGATCGCAACGAGTGGGAGATGACGCCGCAGACGTACAACGCGTACTACAACCCCTCGAACAACGAAATCGTGTTGCCCGCCGCGCAGTTCATGATCCCGGGTTTCGCCGACAACCAGATCGATGACGCCGTGGTCTACGGCTACGTGGCCGCCTCCACCATCGGCCACGAAATCACCCACGGCTTCGACGACGAAGGCCGCCAGTACGACGCCAAGGGAAACCTGGTCGACTGGTGGACCAAGGAAGACGCCGCCCGCTTCAAGCAGCGCGCCGACGTGATGGTCAAGCAGTTCAACGCGTACGAACCGTTGCCCGGCATCCACATCAATGGCGAAGCCAGCCTCGGCGAAAACATCGCCGACTTCGGCGGCATCATGATCGGCATCGACGCCTTCAAGAAAACCGAGCAATACAAGAAGGGCGAGAAGATCGCCGGCTACACGCCGATGCAACGCTTCTTCCTCGGCTACGCGCTGGGCTGGCTGTCGCAGGAACGCGAGGAGCAATTGCGCACCGGGTTGCTTTCCGATGTGCATGCGCCTGCAAAGTGGCGCGTGAATGGGCCGCTGTCGAATGTGCCGGATTTCTATGAGGCGTTCGATGTGAAGCAGGGGCAGCCGATGTGGCGGCCGGAGAATCAGCGGGTGAAGATCTGGTAATTGATGCTTTTGCGCCCTCTCTCCATGTGGGGAGAGGGTTGCGGTGAGTGCACGTACTTGTTGTTCTGGCGAGCTCCGGAATGGGGCAAGGGCCATGAGTCTGTTTTGCTCGTCATTCCTGCGAGCTCCCAATGAGGCAAGAGCAAAGGCGCCCTACAACGGCCGCCTCTTAGCTCGTCATTCCTGCGAAAGCAAGAATCCAGCTTTTGATCGTCATTCCTGCGAAGGCAGGAATCCAGTGACTTTGCTCTTGGTTCTGGCGATTCCATTGTTCGCACTTTTGCAGGGCCGCAGCCAGCGTGCCGCCTACGCAGCGAGCGTTTCGATCGGCTGCCGCCGCTCGAGTCACTTTTCTTTTGCTGGCCCAAAAGAAAAGTAACCCAAAGAAAATGGCCTTTAGAGCAAAGGCTCGCAGCATCGTGCAGGGATAAGCCCGAACGCTCGAGGATGGTTGGGGCGGGACACCCATGGGAGGCCACACAGCGGGCACTCCGAAGCGCTGCGCAACGCGCCCGAATCGTTGAGGACTTAAAGCCGAGCCTCGCTTCGCATCGGCTCTTGCTTTGGCTTCGCTCTTACGTCCTCTCCGCGCACCGCACTTCTCCCTCTCCCCTTGTGGGAGAGGGTTGGGGCATTGCCACCTTTACGGTGGAGAGGGGGCGGGTGCTCGCGAATGTGTTTCTACCCCGAGCTTTGGCTCCCGCTCTTGGGGTCCCCGTATGACAGCGGCGGGCGGGTGGAGGATCAGCCCGCAGGGTGGCCGCATGGATGCGGCCAGTTTTTCGACAGGACACGGATGTCCTGTCGAAAAACCCCGTAGCCCGCACGCGTACCTTCCGTCCAAAGGACGGAAGGCGCGTCATCCGGGGTTCCGTTTCTTTTGGCATTGCCACCATCTCGGTGGTTACTTTTCTTTACTCCGGGCATCCTGCCCTCCGCCCCTCGGGCCGGCTTCGCCGTTCGCACGCGCTCCTGCGCGTGCGTGGGCAAGCAAAGAAAAGTAACCCGGCCTCCGGCAGGAGGACGGAAGCCCGCCGCAGGCGAGCCTGATCGCGGCAACGCTAAAAAACCGAGCGCTTCACACGCGCCGCTTCGCGTTCCACTCCGCAAAAATCCCATGCATCGCATCCAGCCCATCAAACAACGCCGCCGGCCCCGGCTGCAAAATGATCGGCGACTTGATCTCATACAGATCGCCAGTGCGCACGGCAGGAATCGCATCCCATCCTTCGCGCGCCGCCACCCGCTCAGGCCGAAACCGCTTCCCGCACCATGAGCCCAGGATGATGTCCGGCGCCGCGCGCACGACGTCGTTGGGGTCGGCCAGGATGCGGTGCTTGGCCAGCGATTCGCCCGACATCTGCGGAAACACATCCTCGCCGCCGGCGATGCGAACCAACTCCGCCACCCAGCGGATGCCGGTGATCAGCGGATCGTCCCATTCCTCGAAGTACACCTTCGGGCGCCGCGTGAACGCAGCCGCCGCCGCTTCGATGCGTGCGATCTGCTCCTCCGCCTTGCGCGCATACGCGTCGGCCTTGTCGAACGCGCCGACCATCGCACCCAGGCGACGGATATACGCGAGGATTCCTTCCACGCTGCGGTGGTTGCTGATCCATACTTCCACGCCGGCCTTGATCAGCTCGCGCGCGATATCGGCCTGGATATCGGAGAAGCCCACCACGAAGTCCGGTTCGAGCTTGAGGATCTCGTCGATCTTCGCGCTGGTGAAGGCCGCTACCTTGGGCTTTTCCTTGCGCGCCCGCGGCGGACGCACGGTGAAGCCGGAGATGCCGACGATGCGGTGCTCCTCGCCCAGTGCATAAAGCACTTCGGTGGGCTCTTCGGTCAGGCAGACGATGCGCTGCGGAAAGTGATCGGTGTTGCTGCGAATCGTGCTCACGCCTTCAATGTCCCAACACGGTCACCGTGATCTTGCGCTGGTGCGGATCGAGCCGGTGTTCCCATAGATAAATCCCTTGCCACGTGCCGAGCTGCGGTTTTCCCGCATGCACCGGCACGACAAGGCTGACGCCGGTAAGAATGGCACGCACGTGTGACGGCATGTCGTCCGGGCCTTCCTCGTCGTGACGAAAAATCGTGTCGCCGTCAGGGACGGCGCGCGAAAACCAGCGTTCGAGATCGTCGCGCACGGCAGGGTCGGCGTTCTCGCTGATCAGCAGCGAGCAACTGGTATGCAGGCTGAAAACATGGGCGATGCCCGTGTGCACACCGCTGGCGGTCACCACCTCGCTCACCCTGTCGGTGATCTCGGTGAAGCCACGGCCGCGCGTGTGCACGACAAAGCCATTCTGGGCGACATGATCAGCGGGCGCTGCACGCATGCGGGAAGCCTCCGAATGGCCTCGGGTTGTCAGGGGTACAGCAGACGGCTCGTCCAGGTCTGGCCGTGACGGCTCCAGCGCACGCGTTCGTGCAACCGGAACTCGGCGCCGTACCAGAACTCCACCATGTCAGGCTCCACCACGTAACCGCCCCAGTGTGGCGGACGTGTCACGTCGCGGCCTTCGAATTCGTGTTCGTAGCGCGCATAGCGCTGCTCAAACGTGTCGCGATCGGGCAAAGTCTGCGATTGCAGCGACGCCCACGCGCCCAGCTGGCTCTCGCGTGCACGCGTGGCGAAGTACGCATCCGATTCCTCCGGCTGCAGCTTGCGCGCCACGCCTTCCACGCGCACCTGCACCGCGTTGCGCAGCCGCTTCCAGTGGAAGCACAGCGCCACTTGCGGATGCGCCTCGAGCTGGCCGCCCTTGTCGCTTTCGTAATTGGTGTAGAAGCGGAAGCCGCGCTCGTCAGCCCCCTTGAGCAGCACGATGCGCGAGCTCACGCGACCGGCCGCGTCGACGGTGGCCAGGTTCATGGACGTGGGCTCGGGTTCCCCCGCCGCAACGGCCTCGTCCAGCAGTTGCACAAAAGTGTCAAGAATTTCGGGTTTCAGCATGGGGGTCTTGAATCGTGGCTCGCGCGCGCCATCATGGCGAAATGTCTCCAGATGCTAGCACGCAGAATTCCACCCTGGCCGGCCATTTGCTCGACCAGTACGCCGGCCGCATTGCCCGCGCCCGGCGTCCCTATGTGCTTGGGCTTTCCGGCCTCCAGGGCAGCGGCAAGAGCACGCTGGCGCGCGAGATGAAGGCCCAGGCCGAAACCCGCGGCTGGCCCACCGAGGTGTTGTCGCTCGACGACTTCTATTATTCGCGAAGCGAACGTGAAGTCCTTGCTCACCAGGTCCATCCGCTGCTACGCACGCGCGGCGTGCCGGGCACGCACGAAATCGAACTGCTGCTCTCCGTGCTGGCCGCCTTGCCGCAAGCTTCCGACAAGCTGCCGGTGAGCTACCCGCGCTTCGACAAGGGCCGCGACACACGCGTGGCGCCATCGAAATGGCCCAAGGTCATCCGCCCGCCCAAGCTGGTCATCCTGGAAGGTTGGGCGCTGGGGCTGCGGCCGCAGTTGCAGTCGGCGCTGGAAGAACCGGTCAATGCGCTGGAACGCGATGAAGACCCCGAGGGCGTCTGGCGCCACTGGGTCAACAAGCAGCTACGCGCTTATCAGCCGTTGTGGCGCAAGCTCGATGCCTTGATCGTGTTGCAAGCACCCAATTGGGAAATCGTGCGCAAGTGGCGCAGCGAACAGGAAGAAGAGCTGCTGGCCCGTCACGCCCCGCTGGCGATGGACGCCGACACCATGGCGCGCTTCCTCGCCCACTACGAACGACTGAGCCGTCACGCGCTCGCCACGCTGGCCGAGCAGGCCGACACGTCGGTGGAGTACGACGATGACCGTCACGTCATCGCCCTCAACCACAGCTGAGCATCGGAACCTGTTTAAGGTCTCCGCCTAACCCGCGTTGTTCTTGATTGGCCTGCCGATGGTAGTGCGTCGTGTGACCACCGAGCGGCCACTCAAGAACAACCCTGCGGGCCGAGTCTGTTTGCCCACAGGACGGCGTCATCGCTCAGTCGTGTACGGACGTACACTCCTTCCCTCTTCCTCGTTCTGCGGCCAAACAGCTCTCGGCGCGGGTCACGCGGAGACCTTAAACAGGCTCCTAGCCGACCGGCTCTACCTGCACCGCCGTGCCATAGGCCAGTACTTCGGTCACGCCTTCGGCCACGTCGTTGGCGTCGTAGCGCATGCCGATCACGGCGTTCGCGCCGCGTTCCGCCGCATGGCGCAGCATCAGCTCGAATGCCTCTTCGCGCGCCTTCTCGCACAGCTCGGTATAGATGGTGATGTTGCCGCCCACCAGCGTCTGCAACGCAGCGCCAAGATTGCCGACCACGCTGCGCGAACGCACGGTGATGCCGCGCACGATGCCCATTGGGCGCACGATGCGATGGCCCGGCAATTCGTTGCCGGTGGTGACCATATGGAGCGATACGTTAGTGGGCATGAAGCGCTCTCCGGGGTGGGTTGAATGTCACGGCGATGGGATCTTCATTGATCGGCACGCCTGAATCGTGGCTCAAGCCTCGCCGTCCAGCAACGCGGCGTAGCCTTCGCGCGCATCGGGCCATTGCGGCACGAAGCCGCTGGCACGCAAGCGCGCGTTGCTCAGGCGCTTGCTGCCGACGCCGGGCGGTGCATCGCCTTCGGCAGGCAATGGCGCGTGCACGCGTCGCGCGAGATCGTCATAGAGAACGTCAAGCGGCAACGGCGTGCCGTCAACGCCAAGATAAAGCGGCGACACATCCGGCAGGAACAGCAGGTGCACGATGGCTGCTGCCGCGTCGTCCACGTGGATACGGTTGGCCCAGTGCACGTTCTTGCGTGGCACGCGCACCGCCCCGCTGCGCAGGCGCTCGATCAGCTGCATGCGACCGGGGCCGTAGAGACCGGCAAGCCGCAATGCCACCGACGGCGCGTTGTCGCCCGCGTAGCGCTCGGCCTCCAGCAGCACGCGACCGTTGAAGCCGGGCGGCGCCGGTGGCGTGCGTTCGTCGACCCATGCGTCGCCATGCTCGCCGTAGACTGCGCTGGAGGACACAAATAGCAGGCGCTGCAATGCCCGCGCGTCCACCGCATCCAGCACATGCCGCAGGCCGTCCACGAAGACCGCGCGATACAACGCCTCGTCGCGCGCATCGGGCGTTGGCAGGTACACGATGTGCGTGATGTTTGCGGGCAGCGATCGCAAGGTTTCGGGCCGGGTGAGGTCGCCCTGTATCCACCGGATGCCATCATCACCCGCGGGCACGCCGCGCCGCAGCGCCCACACCTCGTCGCCACGCGCCTGGAGCAGGCGCGCCACGCGCAGCCCCACATCGCCCGCGCCGGCAATCAATACGTGCGCACTCATGGCATGCTCTCCGGCCATTGGCACCACTGCGCGCTTTCGCGCCTGTTAGCATTTACCCATGAATCCATCGTGCAACCTGTTCATCGTCGGCCCCACCGGCGCCGGCAAGACGTCCATCGGGCGTCGGCTGGCGGACCATTATGGGCTGAGCTTCATCGATATCGACCAGGAGATCGAGCGCGTCTGCGGCGTGCCGGTGAGCACCGTGTTCGAAATCGAGGGCGAGGCGGGCTTCCGGCAACGCGAAAGCGCCTTGCTGGAGGAATCGAGCCAGCGCAGCGGCGTGGTGATGGCCACCGGCGCGGGCGCCGTGCTCGATCCGGCCAATCGCCGCCTGCTTGCCGAGCGGGGTTACGTGTTGTGGCTGCAGGCCACGCTGGAACAGCAACTGGAACGCCTGGCGCAGGATCGTCAGCGCCCGCTGCTCGCCGGCGCCGATCGCGCCGAGCGCCTGACCGCCATGGCGGAACGGCGCACCTCGCTGTATGGGGAAATCGCGGATCTCGCCATCCCCGGCGCGCACGAAACCGTACAGGCTGCCAGCGCGCGCAGCATTCTTCTGATCGACCAGCATTGGCAACGGTAGCCGCATGACCACGACCTCGCACGCCTCGCCCCGCACCATCGACGTCGCTCTCGGCGAACGCAGCTATCCGGTGTGGATCGGCCCCGGGCTGCTCAACGATCGCGCGCGCTGGCGGGCCGCCTTGCGTGGCCGACACGCGCTGGTGATCAGCAACACCACCGTGGCGCCGCTGTATCTGGAGCGTGTGGCGCATGGGCTGGACGGGCTCCAGTGGTCGTCGTTCCTGATCGACGACGGCGAAGCGCACAAGACGTTTGCCAACGTTGGCCGCGCGCTGGAAGCACTCGCGCAACTGGGTGCCACGCGCGACGCCTGCGTGGTGGCGCTGGGTGGCGGCGTGGTGGGCGATCTCGCCGGTTTCAGCGCGGCCTGTTGGATGCGCGGTATCGATTTCATCCAGATGCCGACCACGCTTCTGTCCATGGTCGATTCCTCCGTGGGCGGCAAGACGGGTGTGAACCTGCCGGCCGGCAAGAACCTGGTGGGTGCGTTCCACCAGCCGCGCGCGGTGATCGCCGATACCGATACGCTCGTCACCTTGCCTGAGCGCGAATACCGCGCCGGCCTTGCCGAAGTGGTGAAGGGTGCGGCCATCGGCGATCCGGTCTTCTTCGCCTGGCTGGAAGCGAACGCTGCTGCATTGAATGCACGCGAAACCGCGCCTCTGATCGAAGCCATTGCGCGCAAGGTGCAGTACAAGGCCGGCGTGGTCGCACGCGACGAAACCGAACAGGGCGAGCGCGCCCTGCTCAATCTCGGCCATACCTTTGGCCATGCGCTGGAGACGGCGGGCAAATACAAGGTGCTGCTGCACGGCGAAGGCGTGGCGGTAGGCATGCTGCTGGCGGCCCGATTGTCCGAACGGCTGGGCATGAGCGAAGCGGCCGATACGCAGCGCCTGCGTCGCCTGCTCGATGCCATGGGCTTGCCCACGACGATTCCCGCCGGCATGGACCCCGGGCAGTTGCTCGCGCTGATGCGGCTGGACAAGAAGAACCTCGCGGGCACGCTGCGGTTGATCCTGTGGCGTGGCGTGGGTCGTGCGGAAATCGTCGGCGGCGTGGACGAACACGATGTTCTTGCCGTACTTCAGGCGCATACCCGCCACACCTGACGCACGCCTGCGACCCCGTCGCGCTCGCTACCGGGCGTCTGGCCTTCTAGAATGCGAGGCTTGCGGCTCCGCTGCCCTTTTCCTCGAACCCGACCTCCATGCGCCTTTACCTGCAAGCCATGACCGCCACCGCCGAGGCGCCGCGCTATGTCCAGATTGCGCTGGAGCAGGATTTGCTGGGCGGCTGGACGCTGTATCGCGAATCGGGCGTGCAAGGCGGCAAGGCCACGCTCAAGCGCGAGCAGTTCCTGGAACGCGACGACGCGCTGGCTGCATTCGAGAAAGCGCGCGACGCACAAATCAAGCGCGGCTTCCGCGTGATGTTCAGCCAGGGCCAGGATGGCCCTTATGGGTAAGTAGTGAGTGAAGAGGAGCGAGAAGTGAGAGAAATGCCGGCCGCCTTTCGCCCTCTCTCACTTCTCACTCCTCTCCCCTCGCTTCCCCCTACGGACACCCCATGACCGAAAGAACCCTCCAGAACGACCGCTTCCTGCGCGCCCTGCGCCGCGAGGCCACCGACACCACGCCCGTATGGGTGATGCGCCAGGCCGGCCGCTATCTGCCGGAATACCGCGCCACCCGCGCCCGCGCCGGCAGCTTCATGGCGCTGGCGCAGAGCCCGGAGCTGGCCTGCGAAGTGACGCTGCAGCCGCTGGAACGTTTCGATCTCGACGCGGCCATCCTGTTCTCCGACATCCTCACCATTCCCGATGCGATGGGTCTGGGCCTGAGCTTTGCCACCGGCGAGGGCCCGCAGTTCGCCCATCCCGTGCGCACCAGGGCCGACGTCGAGAAACTCGGCGTGCCCGACATGGAGAGCGAGCTGCGCTACGTGATGGACGCCGTGCGCGTGATCCGCAGGGAACTGCACGGCCGCGTGCCGCTCATCGGCTTTTCCGGCAGCCCGTGGACGCTGGCCTGCTACATGGTGGAAGGCCAGGGCTCGCGCGACTTCGCCCGCCTGAAGGCCATGTGCTGGAGCGAGCCCGCGCTCGCCCACCAGTTGCTCGACACGCTGGCCCAATCGGTGGCGGCCTATCTGATCGCCCAGGCGTCGGCCGGCGCACAGGCGCTGATGATCTTCGACACCTGGGGCGGCCTGCTCGGCCCGGCACCGTTCCGCGAATTCTCCCTGCGCTACATGGCCCAGGTGGTCGACGCGCTGAAGGCACACCCGGCCAGCCGCGAATTGCCGGTGATCCTGTTCTCCAAGGGCGCCGGCCAGCACCTGTCCACCATGGCCGACACCGGCTGCGCCGCACTGGGCGTGGACTGGACCGTCGACCTCGCCGATGCCCGCCAGGCCGTGGGCGGTCGCGTGGCCTTGCAGGGCAACCTGGACCCGGCCATCCTGCTGGCCGACCCCGAGGTGATCCGCCGCGAGGTCCGCCGTGTGCTGGACAGCTACGGCAACCACCCTGGCCATGTGTTCAACCTGGGCCACGGGATTACCCCGGAAGTGAATCCGGAGCACGTGAAGGTGCTGGTAGACGAGGTGCACGCTTACGGGAAGCGCTAGTCAACGAGGAACAGGGGAGCAAGAAATGGCACGGGTAACCGATACAAACGAAGAGAACCTCTACCGGGCTCCGCAGAGTTCGGTCGCAAAAACGGTCAGTGGGAGGACCGACTACGTCTATCGCTCGCCACGGCGGTTGGCCAATGTGGTTCGAGGCATGATCATCGGCCTGATCGTGCTCACGCTGGGCCTGGTGGTTGCGCAGGGCAATCAATGGCACGTACTGCAACAGATGGCCGACAAGGCATTCGCATCGCGTGAGGAGATGCTGGCAGCGGCCACGCAAAGCGACCGCATCGTGGCCTTGCTGGCCGGCCTGTTCGGCATTCTGCTGCTGGCAACGTATATCCCTGCAGGCATGTGGATCTACCGCGCCGCATGCAATGCACGCGCCCTGGGCGCGCAAGGCCTGGACGACTCGCCCGGCCTGGCGGTGGGCTCATATGCCATTCCGTTCGTGAACCTGGTGCGGCCATTTCGCGCGATGTCGCAGATCTGGCGCGCCAGCAGCCTGCCGGGGCAATGGCAGAAGAAAACCCGTGTACCCGCGCTGCTGCGCTGGTGGTGGGGATTCTGGCTGCTCGACAATTTTGTCGGCTACGCCAACTTCCGTACGGCCAAGTCCACCGGCAGCATCGAGTCGCTGATTCAGCAGACCCAGCTCTCCATGGGGTCGGAGCTATTGGGGATCGTCGCCAGCTGCCTCTTCCTGTCTGTTGTCTTGGGCCTCACCCGCCTGCAGGAACGCCAGCACGCCAACCCGGAGCCGGCATCCACCGAGCGCGACGGCATGGACCTGTCCTGGCTGGATACCGCCCCCGCCATGACAGCCGGGCCCAAAGTCGGCGCCTGATCTGCGGCTCGACACGCAAGACGAACGGCTGAACACGCGTTGGCCGCCCGCGATCCGGGCGGCCCCGCTGCTGGCTGGCGCGGCCGCCCCTCGCCAAACGGCCACCTAAAGCGCAGCCGGAAAATCCGGCTGCCATAGCTTGCTGGAATAGCGGGGAAAAGGGCCTCACGGGCCCTGAGCGGCCGAAAAATGGCACCCCAGCGCCCCCGCCCGTACAATCGACCCTTTACCGACAATCCCCACGCGCCCACCCCGGCGCGCACACGCGAGCCCCCGATGGACAAGAGTTTCGAACCCGGCCAGATCGAATCGAAGTGGTATGCCGCCTGGGAAGCCAGCGGCGACTTCAAGCCGTCCGGCCAGGGCGAGCCCTACTGCATCCTGCTGCCGCCGCCGAACGTCACCGGCACCCTGCATATGGGCCATGCGTTCCAGCAGACCGTGATGGACATGCTGATCCGCTACCAGCGCATGCGTGGCATGAACACGCTGTGGCAGGTGGGCACGGATCACGCCGGCATCGCCACGCAGAAGATCGTGGAGAACCAGCTCGCCGTTGAAAACAAGACGCGCCACGACCTGGGCCGCGAAGCGTTCGTCGAGCGCGTGTGGCAGTGGAAGGAAGAATCCGGTTCCACCATCACCAACCAGATGCGCCGCATCGGCGCTGCTGCGGATTGGTCGCGCGAACGCTTCACCATGGACGAGGGTCTGTCGGCCGCCGTGCGCAAGGTGTTCGTGGAGTGGTTCCGCGCCGGCCTGATCTACCGCGGCAATCGCCTGGTGAACTGGGATCCGCTGCTGGGCACGGCCGTCTCCGATCTGGAAGTGAACAACGTGGAGCGCGACGGCCATATGTGGTCGATCCGCTATCCCACCGCCGACGGCAAGGACAGCGTCGTGGTAGCCACCACGCGTCCGGAAACCATGCTGGGCGACGTCGCCGTGGCGGTGAATCCGGAAGACGAGCGCTACACGCACCTCATCGGCACCACGCTGCGCCTGCCGCTGAGCGGCCGCGAGATTCCGGTGATCGCCGACGACTACGTCGATCGCGAATTCGGCACCGGCTGCGTGAAGATCACGCCCGCGCACGACTTCAACGACTACGCCATCGGCCAGCGCCACCACCTCGCGCCGATCAACATCTTCACGCTGGACGCGAAGGTCAACGAGAACGCGCCCGAAAAATACCGCGGCATGGATCGCTACGAAGCACGCAAAGCCGTGCTCGCCGATCTGGAAGCCGAAGGCCTGCTCGTCGAAGCCAAGGCGCACAAGCTGCAGGTGCCGGTGAGCCAGCGTTCGGATGCGGTGATCGAGCCGATGCTCACCGACCAGTGGTTCCTCGACCTCACTAGCGAGAAGGGCCGCAAGGAAATCACCGAACCCGCGCTCGACGCCGTGCGCTCGGGCGAAGTGAAGTTCGTGCCGGAAAACTGGAGCACCACGTACACCCAGTGGCTGGACAACATCCAGGACTGGTGCATCAGCCGCCAGCTGTGGTGGGGCCATCGCATCCCGGCGTGGTACGACGAAGCCGGCAACATCTTCGTGGGCGAAGACGAAGCCGATGCACGTGCGCACGCCACCACCGCGCCCGTCGGCGCGCTGCGCCAGGACGACGACGTGCTCGACACGTGGTTCTCCTCCGCGCTGTGGCCGTTCTCCACGCTGGGCTGGCCGATGGACGGCCCGGTGAAGGACGAGCACGGCAACGTCGTCGCCAACTGGGAACACGACAACGTGTTCCTGCCCAGCGCCGTGCTGGTCACGGGCTTCGACATCATCTTCTTCTGGGTCGCGCGCATGGTGATGGCGACCAAGTACTTCACCGGTCGCGTGCCGTTCAAGCACGTCTACATCAACGCCATCGTGCGTGATGCGGAAGGCCAGAAGATGTCCAAGTCCAAGGGCAATACGCTCGATCCGCTGGACCTGATCGACGGCATCGAGCTGGAACCGCTGGTGGCCAAATCCACCAAATCGCTGCTGATTCCGCAGGTGCGCGAGAAGGTGGAAAAGCGCATCCGCAAGGATTACCCGAGCGGCATTCCCGCTATCGGCACCGACGCGCTGCGCTTCACCTTTGCTGCGCTCGCCAGCTATAGCCGCACGATCAACTTCGACATCAAGCGTGCCGAAGGCTACAAGGCGTTCTGCAACAAGCTGTGGAACGCCGCGCGCTTCGTGCTGATGAATCTGCCCGAAGGCGAGTTGTCCGCGCCCGCGAACGGCCCGGCGACGGAAGCGGAGCGCTGGATTCTCACGCGCCTGAAGCAGACTCTCACCGACGTCGAGCAGCACTTCGCCAGCTACCGCTTCGACCTGCTCGCGCAGGCGTTGTACGAGTTCACCTGGAACGAGTTCTGCGACTGGTTCCTGGAGCTTTCGAAGCCGGCGCTCAATGGCGATGACGCCACCGCCGCCGCATCCACGCGCCACACGCTGGTGGTGGTGCTCGAAACCATCCTGCGCGCGCTGCATCCCATCGTGCCGTTCATCAGTGAAGAGATCTGGCATTCGGTCGCACCGAAGCTCGCATTGAGCGAGAAGTATTTGCTGGAGCGTCCGTGGCCGAAGGCGGAGGACATCGTCGCCGATGATGCCGCCACCGCTGAAATCGAATGGTTCAAGAATGTGCTGAGCGGCATCCGTCGCATCCGTGCGGAAATGAACATCGCGCCGGGCAAGATCATCCCGCTGCTGCTCGCCGACGGTGATACGGGCGATCGTGCCCGCGCGGCCAAGTTCGCTGCGCAGATCAGCTTCCTCGCTCGCGTGGATGCGCCGCAATGGATCGAGTCGGGCGCTGATGAACCCGCCGCTGCTGCGGCCGTGGTGGGTTCGATGCGCGTGCTGATTCCGCTTGCTGGCCTGATCGATCTGGGCGCGGAGAAAACACGCTTGTCCAAGGAAATCTCGCGCATCGAAGGCGAGATCAAGAAGTGCGAAGGCAAGCTGGGCAATGCCAACTTCGTGGCCAATGCGCCGGCGGAAGTCGTCGCGCAGGAGCGCCAGCGCATCGCCGACTGGGGCGTGCAGTTGACGGCCCTGCGTGAGCAGGCTCAGAAGCTGGGTTGACCCGGCTGCTGTAACACCCAACGCGAACGTATAGCCCTCCCTCTCATCCACGTCGATGAGAGGGAGGAGAAGCTCGCACGCCACGCTCCGTTTACAACAACCCGTCGCGTTTTACGGACAGATACTTTTCCACCAGCGATCCGGCCAGCTGGTCGCACATCACGTCCAGCACCATCACGCCGTGGCTGCGCAACGCCTCGTGCGCCGCGCGACGTTGTTCCAGATATTGCGCAATGGAGCCCGCGCGAATCGCGGCGCCCATGTCGTCCACCGGTTGCGACAGCGCACTGTCCAGGGCGGACTCGCGCAGGCTCGCCACGCAAACCAGATGCCGCTTGCGCAGCATGTCGACGGCCGCAAGCAGGTCGTCCATGTCCTCGTCGCGCAGATTGGTCACCAGCATCACCAGCGCCCGGCGCCGCTGACGCAGGAACACTTCCGTCGCCGCCGCCAGGAAATCCGTGGCTACCGGTTGCGGCTGCAATCCATAACTCGCGCGCAAGAGTTCGTCGATCGCCGTGACGCCGCGGCGCGGGGGAACCCATGCCCCTGCCCCGCCACTGGCAAGCAAGCCCACGGCATCGCCTTGGCGCAAGGCCAGATATGCCACTACCAGCGCCGCATCGAGCACATGGTCGAAATGAGCCAGCTCGCCTTCGCGCGCCATCAGTCGGCGCCCGGTATCGAGCATCAGGATGAGCTGCTGGTTCTTTTCGTCCTGGTATTCGCGCGAGATGAGGCGGCGCACGCGCGAAGTCGCCTTCCAGTCGATCTGTCGCAGGCTGTCGCCCACCCGATACTCGCGCATCTGATGGAAATCGGTACCTTCGCCACGCCGCCTCTTGACGTGCGCACCGACGATGCGCGACGCCTGATCGGCGCTGAACATGGCGAACTTGGCCAGCGGAGCGAAATTGGGGAAGACACGCACGACCTGTGCCGCACCGCTCGTGCGCCGCTGCCGCCACAGTCGCCAGGGCGAATGCAGACGCACATGGGCGCCATCAAAAGCGAAGTCGCCGCGCTCCTTCGCGCAGAGGTGGTAATCGAACGACATCACCTCGCCGCGCTCAAGTCGCAGCTGCCGGGGCAAGCCGCGCATGCTCCAGCCACCCGGATGCAGATCGAATACGTCCACGCGCTGACGCCGCATGCTGCTTTGCAGACTCAAACGTACCGGGCGCTCCACGCCGATCGGCCAGGTATCCGCCAGTTCGCGTTGGACATCCGGCGTCGCGCTTCGCATCAAGCGCGCACCATCCAGCATCAGCACCGCAAGCAGGCAACCGCCTCCTGCCAGCCAGACATCCGCCGGGAGCACGTCCAGCGCCACGACGAATCCCAGCGCCGCCCATGGCACCAGCAGCGCCAGCGCCCACGATGAGGGGCGCGGCAGGCTTCGCTGGCGCGGCGATGCGGGATGGACGCGGGCGTTCACTGATCAAGCCTCGGGAGCATCACTTGCGGGGCGCTTCCACTTTCGCCAGCAGTGCATGCAGCACGGCGTCGGTGGTCTGCCCTTCGATCTGCAACTCCGGTGCGAGCGCGATGCGATGCCGCAGGGCCGGCTTTGCGATTTCGCGCACGTCGTCCGGCGTGACAAAGTCGCGGCCCGCCAAAACCGCCTGCGCACGCGCGGCGCGCACCAGGGCAAGGCTGCCACGCGGCCCGGCGCCCATGGCGATGCCCGGGTGCTTGCGCGTAGCCGCCACGATGCGCACGGCGTAGTCGATCACTTCGTCGTCCATCGTCGTCTGCGCGGTGCCCAACTGCATGGCCACGATTTCCTCCGGCCGCACGACCTGGCGGATCTGCGAGAGATCGAACTCCGACGCACTGCCCCGGCTCACCGTCGCCACCATGCGCTTCTCGTCGGCGTGCGAGGGATAGTCGATCAGCACCTTGAGCAGGAAGCGATCGAGCTGCGCTTCCGGCAGCGGATAGGTGCCTTCCTGCTCCACGGGATTCTGCGTGGCCAGCGTGAGGAACGGCGGCGGCAGCGACACGCTCTCGCCTTCGATGGTGACCTGCAGCTCTGCCATGGCTTCCAGCAACGCCGACTGGGTCTTGGCAGGCGCACGATTGATCTCGTCCGCGAGCAGCAGATTGGTGAACACCGGGCCGCGCCGAATGGTGAAGGTTTCGGTTTTCGGATCCCACACCGCATGTCCGCTGATGTCGCTGGGCATCAGGTCCGGCGTGAACTGCACGCGTGCATAGCCACAATCAAGCGCACGCGACAAGGCGCGCACCAGCAAGGTCTTGCCCAGGCCGGGCACACCTTCGATCAACACATGGCCGCCGGCCAACAGCGCGATCAGGATCTGGTCGAGCACGTCGGCCTGTCCGATGAAGACCTTGCCCACCTCCTCGCGCACGGCTGCCGCACGCTCGGTCAACTCGGCACCAGTCATCGGAACAAGAGGTTGTGCGATATCAAGTTTCATAGGCGGGGCTCGTCAAGGCTCACATGAAGTCGGATGGGTTCAGCGCAGTTGATTGCGCAAACGGATCAGCAGCGCCACGCGCGTGCGGAACTGCGCGGGTTCGGGCACGGCCGTCGCCTCCAGCGCTTCCTGGATCTGGCTGGCGGACTCGCCACAACGCTCGGCCAGCCATGCCGCCTGCAACGGCGTGCCCAAGGCCGCCGTTTGCGGATCGCGCGCGCGCAGACGCACCAGGAAGGTATGGCGAACGGCGTCATACAAACGGTTCGCGTAACCGTAGCGATAGAGGTGCTGGCCGCTGGCATCGATATGCTCGAGCAGCGAACGACGCTCGATGTTCGGCGTCGGCAACAGCGGGCCAAAACGCTGCATCCGTTGCCAGAGCCAGCCCAACAACAGCAACAGCAATGGCGCCCATGCCATCCAGTATTCACGCCATAGCGTGCCCCAGAACGAAGGCATCGCCAGATCGTGAACCAGATAGACGGTGCCAGCCCCATAGTTCGGCGCCAACAATTGGCGAGCGAAGTCAGCGTTCAACGGCTGCCTGAGTGCAGCGGTGGTCAGAAACTCGAAGTCGGACACCACATCGACCGTGCCCTTGCCATCGGCGAGGCGCATATAGACGCTGCGACGGTCTCCATGATTCCCAACATCGTCCTCCCAGTTCAGCAAGGGCGTGGACTCCCCACCCCACCATGCAAAGCGTCGGCTGCCGCAGAACAGGGTCGAGGTCTCCTTGCCTGCAGCACGCAGGACCATGCATCGTCCCGCGCTACCGGCAACGATGTGCAGACGGCCGGCCAACGAGGAGTCGGTGGGCGATACAAGCGGAGCCTTCATCAGCAGGTGCCCTCCGCGTTCCACCCAATCCACCAAACGCTGGACCTGGGCGCCGGAAAGGCTGCTGGCGTCGTTGAACACAAGCACGGTGTCCTTGTCGCCCAACGCATGACGCTCGTCCCAAACCGGACGCGAGTCGTCCACCACCTGCACGTGATCGGCGCGCAAGGTCAACTTCAACCCGTAGAGTGGATTGTTGCGTGCCTCGCCCGAACGAGGCTTGTCGACCAGGGTTTCGACGCGCTCGTAGTTGGCGCGCCACCACACGATGAATCCGGCCACCAAGGCCACCGCCAGCAAGGCGCCGGCCCACCCCCACCAAGGTATGCGTGGGCGCGTCATCGGGTGGCCACCATGGGGCCGACGATCGTGGCCGGCGCGCTCCACGCGAAGCGTTGCATCAACTCGACCAACAGCGATTCAAAGGCCTCGGTCGATGGAAACGTCTGCGCGTAGGCCGCGTATTGCCACATGCGCACCACGCGAGCGAAGGCGTCGCGATCCTCGCTCACGGCCAGCTTGCGCGATGCGCGCAGGCATTCGGCTTCCGTTGCACCGGGCACCAGCATGACGTGCGTTTGCGCCACCATGGCGTCGACGGTGGCGCGATAAAACAGGGCAAGCGCTTCGCGCCGGCGTCCGCCGTACCACATGCGTCGAATGGCAACGGGTACGTTGTCCGGCAACGGCGCGATCTCTGGCGCTTCGCTGCGCAGAACGGCTTCGTTCTCCCTGGCCGCTTCACGCGGCAAGCCATCACGAAACCACGGCAGCCAGCGCTTGGCGGTGAGCGCCAGCGCAATCACCAGGGCGGCCAGCAATCCCCACAAGAGCAGCTTGCCCGTCACGGCGACCAGGCTGCCCAAGCCTGACAGATCGGGCCCCTGATACGGCGGCATCTCGGCCTCCTTTTCAGGTGCAGGGTGGCGCGGCTTCCAACTGACGATCTTTTGCTTCGGATTCAACGTCGGGTCGGCATACGCATGCTCGGCCGCGCGCTGGAATGCGGCGCCATCGGCCTTCTGCTCGCCGAAGATCTGCTGCATGTCCGTAGGCTCGGTGGTCGTTGATTGCGTCTTGGCGTATGCACGGGCGGACGTCGGTGCGATGGCGAGAGCTAGCGTCAGCAGACAGATCAACAGCGATGCCGCCTGCGTCAGACGCGTCCGCAAGCGCCGGAACACCAACTCGATATCCCACGCTTCAAGCTGAGTGCGCCGATTGATGTACAGGCCGAACCCGGCGCCGACGTAGAAGGGTTCGATGAGGCTCATCACCAGCCAGTACGTCACATTGATGATGATGATCAACAGCCACCACGGCGAAGCCTTCAGCACAGCACTGGCATGCTGAAACACTTCCGAGACGTAAACGTTGGGAATGAACAACAGCGCCGCACCCACCAGCCCCACTTGCAGCACGACGCTGAACAGGCAGCACATCAGCGTCATCAGAAAACTGATGCCGTAGATCGACGAACCCACTTCCTGGCGGCGCAGGCGCGCCCGCTCGGCGGTGCTGCCCTCCAGCAAGTCCACCGGGAGATACAAGGCACGCACCGGACCCAGGCGACGCACGGTCAGGTAAGACCACATCCACCGGCCGCTCCAACGCCGCTGCGCGAGCAAGGTTTGCCGGAGCGAAGGAATGTCGCCAAAGGTGGCGCGCGAGAGCACGTAGAGAGGCACGCGATCGAACAGCGGCTTCAGCCACCACATCAGCAGCCCCGCGATCCACCAGCGATGCAGCGCCCAACCCACGCCATGGGCCAGCAGCAGCACGGGGAACGTAAACGCCAGCCAGGAGGCCCAGATGACCTTGGCATAGCGCCGCGTCAACGCCATGCCAAGCTCGATCGCCTCCCAGGAGGTGCGAGGCCGCAGGGTGACCGTGAGCGCGTCGATTCTCACTTTGCCGCGCCCTCGCCTGCTGTTTCGTCATAGGCGTCGCCACGACCACCGCGCCACAGCCATAGTCCCACCGACAGCCAAAGCACGGCGGACACGCTGTATTTGATCCACGCCGGCATCCATCCGATGGATGACCAGAACGCCTCGATAAAAGCCGCCATCACCAACATGGCGAAGACACCTGCGCAAAGCAATGCACCACGACGTCCGCCGTCGATCAGTGCGTCCACGCGGCGGCGCTGTCCCGGCGCCATCAGGTTCAATCCCAGGCGCAGACCTGCGCCACCGGCAATGACGATGGCCGTCAGCTCGAAGGCGGAATGACCGGCGACGAAGCGCCAAAAGGGATCGCCATAACCTATCGCCTGCAGATGCCCAGCAACGCCGCCGATCATGACGCCGTTGGTAATCAGCACGATGACTGCGCCAATGCCTGCCGCCAGGCCGCTGGCAAACGTCTTGAATCCAATGCTGATGTTGTTCCAGATGTAGAACCCGAACATCGCCAGATCGGTTTCGCTGCCGCGACCCAGCGCGTGCGATGCGTCATGCGGGTCGTACATGGACTCGAATTTGTGCAGCGTCGAGGCATCGAACAAGGCGAAGGAAAGCTCCGGCCTGTACTGCGTGGCGATGAAGATGGCCACCAGCGGCAGCCAGAACAGGACGGCCGACAGCGCCATGCAGAACCGCTCTTCGCGCACCAGCCGCGGAAACCCGGCGAGCAGGAACATCACCAGGCGTCGCCAGCGCGGCGGCGCGGTGCGATACAGCAGCGTGTGGCCGCGCTGCATCAATTGCTGCAAGCGCTCCACCAGAACCGGGCTATAACCGCGTCGCCGCGCCAGCGCCAATTGCTGGCACAGGCGACGGTAACGTGCCGGTATATCGGTGTCGGCCAGGCCATGCCACTGGCGTCGCGTCGAGCGCGACTCTTTGGCGCTTTCCCCGCGCATGTCCAGCCAACGCTCGAAAGCGTCCCACTCTTGCTTGTACCGTTGGACGAAAAGCTCCTGCTTCATCTGCACGCGTCCCTGCGTTCGCCTTATTCGTTCCGGCCCAACAGGCTGTTGGCGAGGCCATAGAGTTGATGGACACCCGCCTCGCCGCGCAAACCCGTCAACGGTTCGGCCAGGTCGGCCAATTCCACACGTCGTGCCGGACTTTGCCTTGGCGCACGTTCGGCAAAGGCAATCAAGGCGGCCTGCTCGTGTTGACGCAACACCACCGTCAAGGGGATCGGCGTGGCGGCGGTGGCCTCCATCAATCCGCGCGGCGGAGCATCGTGCACCACCAGCGTATTAGCCACCATGTCACCAAGCCTGCGCCCCCATGGGTCAAGCAGGCAGGACACCAGGCCCGTGGCATAGAAGATCGGGAGCATGTCCACGACGCGCAACAGATCGCGCGTGAACGCCGCCTGCCATCCCAAGGGTCCGCCGTTGCCGGAGATCGCGCGCAAATTCAATGCGCGCTTGCCTGGCGTGCGACCTGACCATAGCGCTTCGAACACCACGGGATAGAACCACCACACCAGGAACAAGGCGATCAGGTAAAAACCCATGCCCGCCTTGCCGAGCACGCCGAACACCATGCCCGCCACCATCATGATGCCCATGCGTATCGCCACGTCGATCAGCCAGGCCAGTGCGCGCGGCACCGGCCCGGCAGGCCGCAACTGCAGGACCACGCCTTCAGGAGTGACGACTTCTCGATAGGTGTCGAGCATCAAGCGTTGACGACAACGGTATCGGCCAAGAGGTCGTGCACGCAGCGGCGCTCTTCACCAAAGATGAAAAGCGGGTCTGCCAGCACGAAGATCACGCCCACGAAAGGAATGCGGCCAATCAGGCCCGGCACGAACATGCGCAGCCAGAAGATGCGACCCAGGCCAGCACGCTCGCCACTGGAGCGCACGATGCGCACCTTCATCCAGCGCTTGCCCAGCGTCTGCCCCTCGCGGTTCAGCAGCACCAGATTGTAGATGAACAGGCAAAGGAAGGCCAATCCGCCGAGTGCCAAGACCGCCGCGAACATGCCCCCACTGCCCGCCGAACGCTTAAGGCCGCCCGTGACAGCAGCGACGATGAAAAAAGGAATCATCACACCGACGTAAACCAGGCCGTCCAGCAATACGGCGAGGAAACGCGTTCCACGTTCCGCCTTGATGAAATCCGCATCCGATGCCCGAAATCCAGGCGGCATCGAAGGTGCTGAAGGAGCTTCATACGGATTGCGTGTATTCGTATCTTCCATTGGCGCTCATCCTTGTCTGACGGAGGCCCTCTCCAAGCCGCAAGGACACCGCCCCCGCACGATGCCCAACGCCCTGCGCCCAGTCGCACAAACAGCACGCGCACGTAACGAACATGCGAGTGCGGCTTGCGCCACCGCGCCGATATGTTTCAGTCCACGATTCCCGGGAACAGCCCCCACGAGACACGGCACGGGAGGTCGATCCATATCCGGCCATGCATGCCGGCTACAGCCACCTCACCACGTCATCTCGCCCCCGCCCCAAACATAGCAGACCTGTTCGAAGGCATGCGACAGGTCACAAGGCCAGCTTGCGATGTACGGCCAAACCGAAAGCCGCCGAGGCATCCCGGCGAACGCGGACGAGAGCTATCAGGGGCAAGCCGCGCTCAGGGCGCCGGCAACAAATCCAGCGCCATCACGATGGCATCCTCGCGCCCATCCTTCGCCGGGTAGTACTTCGGCCGCCGGCCGATCTCCTCGAATCCCATCGATCGATACAGGCTCTGCGCCACCGGATTGGACGGCCGAACCTCAAGGAACACCCTGCCCGCTCCGTTCCAACGGGCGATGTCGAGCAGGCGGCGGAACAGGAAACGTCCCAACCCCAGGCCACGGTGATCCGGGCCCACGCAGACATTGAGCACGTGCGCCTCGCCTGCCGCCACCGACAGCACGCCGTAACCGGCGATCACGCCTTCCACCCACATCACCCAACAGGGATGCCCCGCCTTCAGGCAATCGCTGAAGATGCCGGCGGTCCAAGGGAAATCGTAGGAAGCGGCTTCCATCGCAGCCACCATCGGTACGTCGTCGCGACGCATGGCGCGGATTTCGGCGTGAGGACGGGCCACGGCGACCATGCGAGGGCTACTCCGCAGTAGAGGCCAATGCGCGACGCAAGCTGCGCAGCGCGTTCCATAAACGACGCTTGCCCGCGCCCGACCCGAGCACGCTCGCCGGTTCGTCGGCCAGCACGATATGCGCGCGGCTCAACGCCGCCGCCGGCAATTCGCGGCCCAGCGCATGGGCCTGCGCCTCGCCAAACACCAGATAGGCACGCGCTTCCGGCGCAGCCGGCAGTTGACCGTTGCTCACTTCAATGCGCGGCGCGCGCGCCATGGCGGCGCCGCAGGCCATCAGCGCGCGGCCGACCAGGTCCAGTTCGCGCGGCGAGCAGCCGGCGGGCAACACCACAATGCAATCACCGGACACCACGTTCGCCATGGCATCGACGGCAGGAACCTCGTTCATCGGCTCAACCGCAACCGCGCGACGCACCCAAGGCGTGACACCCAGCGCGCGAAGCACGCGTTCGCGGTGCGACGAGGCGTGCGCGAGTCCGGCCATCAGGCCACTCCTCGACGCCGACGATGCGTGGCGCGTCCCCACAGGGTCATCACCGGGCCGGACAGCAGGTACAGCGTGAACACCACGAACAACACGCGGGGTGGATCGATGAAGAACGGCACCAGCACCAACACGCCGATCAATACCCAGAGGAAGGGCACGCGGTCGCCCATCGGCAACGACTTGAAGCTGTAGTAGCGAAACCGGCTGACCATGAGCAACCCCACCACCACCGACATCACCATCGTGATGAACGCGACCTCGGCCCCGATCACGCCGAACTTGTCCATGCTCCATACGAAGGACATGCAGACCGCCGCGGCGGCCGGGCTGGCCAACCCCTGGAAATAGCGCTTGTCGATCACGCCCACCTGCGTATTGAACCGCGCCAGGCGCAGCGCCGCGCAGGCGGCGTAGATGAAGGCGGCGGCCCAGCCGATCTTGCCCCAGGTGGGGCCATAGTCCTTGAGCGTGGACAGCGACCAGGTGTACATCACCAGCGCCGGGGCGAGGCCAAAGCTGACCAGGTCCGACAACGAGTCGTACTGCACGCCGAACTCGCTCTGGGTGTTGGTGAGGCGAGCCACGCGACCATCCATGCCGTCCAGCAAGGCCGCCACGAACACGGCGATGGCCGCGGAACTGTAATCGCCGGCGATGCTGGTCACGATCGCGTAGAAGCCCGCAAACATCGCGCCGGTCGTGAACAGGTTCGGCAGCAGATAAATGCCCCGGTGGCGCGGGGGGCGGACGGGCGTACTGTCGCTCATGAATCAATCCGTGACGGAATGCGCGCAGTGTAAACCATCCTCCGCTTGAGTCCGGCTGGACGGGGTGCAAGGATGCTACGGCCTCACAGGGGGGCGTAGGCCGGCTCCGCCGGCGCATCGGGCGTAGCCCGGAAAGCCCCCGGAACAGGCCCGCTTTCCTTAACAAACGCGCACGCCGCCCCGGAGCCCACCATGCGTCGACTGTTGATTGCCACCGCGCTGTTGCTCGCCGCGCCCCTGGTCGCCGCCCAGGCCTACAAGTGGACCGATGCCAACGGCACCGTGCACTACTCCGATGCACCGCCGCCACAGGGCACCAAGTACAACAAGGTCACCACCTCGGGCTCGGTCGAGCCGCTGGCGACGCCGGCACCGGCAGTTACCAGCGACGGCAGCGCCGAGGTTCCCACCAAGCCCAACAACACCCAACCGGTGGCCGACACGCCCGAAAACCGCGCCAAACTCTGCTCCAACCTCAAGAGCAACATGGAAACGCTCAAGAGCCAGGGCCCTGTGGTGATGGACGACGGCGGCCAGCAGAAGGTCATGAGCACCGACCAGCGCAAGCAGCAGCAGGCTGCCGCCCAGTCCCAGTACCAGCAGTACTGTTCGGGTTCCTGAGCGTCGGTGGCGAAGAGCGCCATGACCCGCGGGTTTGAGCGCCGCGGGCCGCTATAATCGCCCTCTTTCTCCGCCGGATCCGCTCGCATGCGCCTCAGCCAATTCCACCTGGCCACCGTCAAGGAAGTTCCTGCCGACGCCGAAATCGCCAGCCATCGCCTGATGCTGCGCACCGGCATGATCCGCAAGCTCGCCGCCGGCCTCTACACCTGGTCGCCGCTGGGCCTGCGTGTGCTGCGCAAGGTGGAAGCCGTGGTGCGCGAGGAAATGGACCGCGCCGGCGCTGTCGAGCTGCTCATGCCCACCATCCAGCCCAAGGAGCTGTGGGAAGAAAGCGGCCGCTGGGGCAAGTTCGGCCCGCAGCTGCTCAAGGTCAAGGATCGCAAGGAGCAGGAGTTCTGCTACGCGCCGACCGCCGAGGAAGTGATCACCGACTACGCGCGCAATGAGCTCAAGAGCTACAAGCAGCTGCCGGTCAACTTCTACCAGATCCAGACCAAGTTCCGCGACGAGATCCGCCCGCGCTTCGGCGTGATGCGCGCGCGCGAATTCCTGATGAAGGACTCGTACTCCTTCCATCTCACGCAGGAATCGCTGCAGCAAACCTATGACGCGATGTACCAGGCGTACTCGCGCATCTTCACGCGCCTGGGCCTGACGTTCCGCGCTGTGCAGGCCGACACCGGCGCCATCGGCGGCAACGCCAGCCACGAATTCCAGGTGCTGGCCGATTCGGGCGAAGACGCCATCGCCTTCTCCGATGCGTCCGAGTACGCCGCCAACATCGAAAAGGCCGAAGCCCTAGCGCCCACTGCATCGCGCCCTGCAGCCTCGGCTGAACTCACGCGCGTGGACACGCCCACGCAGAAAACCATCGACGACGTCGCGGCCTTCCTCAAGGTCTCGCCGCAGCAGTGCGTGAAGACCATCCTTGTGCGCGGCACCGAAGGCCTGGTCGCGCTGTGCGTGCGCGGCGATCACGAGGTCAACGAAGTGAAGGCCGGCAAGCTCGAAGGCATGCCCGGCGAATCCGTGCTCGCTACCGAGGAAGAGATCCTCGCCCTCACCGGCACCCGCCCGGGCTTCATCGGCCCAGTGGGCCTCCCGGCGGAAATCCCCGTCATCGTCGACCGCGATGCAGCCGTGCTCGCCGATTTCGTCTGCGGCGGCAACCAGGACGGCACCCACTACACCGGCGCCAACTGGGATCGCGATGCGCGCGTGACGCGCGTGGAAGACATCCGAAAGGTGGTCGAGGGCGATGCCTCGCCGGACGGCAAGGGCACGCTGCACATGGCCCGCGGCATCGAAGTGGGCCACGTGTTCCAGCTTGGCAGGAAGTACGCCGAGGCGCTGAAGGCCACCGTGCTCGATGAGAACGGCAAGGCACAGGTGATGATGATGGGCTGCTACGGCGTGGGCGTCAGCCGCATCGTGGCCGCCGCCATCGAACAGCGCCACGACGAGGCCGGCATCATCTGGCCCGAGCCCATGGCGCCCTGGCGCGTGGTCGTGTGCGTGATCAATCCGAAGAATGCCCCGGAAGTCGCCGAGGCTGCCGAATCGCTCTATCAGCAGCTGGCCGCACGCGGCATCGACACCGCGCTGGACGATCGCGGCCTGCGCCCCGGCGCCATGTTCGCGGACATGGAGTTGATCGGCATCCCGCATCGCGTGGTGGTGAGCGAGCGTGGCCTGGCCGCAGGCACGCTCGAATATCGCGCCCGCAACGAAGCCGAAGCCCGGGCCGTGACGCCGGACGAGTTGTTCTCGCTGCTCAGCTGAGGGCTGGCGAAAGAACCCGAAGAGGCGGCCGCGCAAGCGGCCGTTCTTTTGTCCAGCGCTGACATGGCCTGAAATATGGACTTTGGGCCGTATTGGCCATTATCGGGCCGTCAAACGCCAACAATTTTGTCGATTTGCCGTATTTTCGCTTTGCAACAATTCGAATCATCGGTAAAAATCAATAATCCAAAAGAGGTACTGCCTAAGTCGCAGTACTCAAAGTCAGCAGTCACACTCATCCCGGGAGTTACGCATGGCAGTTGATCTCAAAAGTCTCAACCATAACCAGCTCAATGACCTGATCAGCAAGGCGCAGAGTCGCCAGCAGGAGCTGCGCAAGGAAAAGGTCGTCAAGCTGCGTGAGAAAATCCACGCACTCATCAAGGCCGAGGGTTATTCCTTCGAAGACATCTTCGGCAACGCACGCGGCGGCAAGACCCGTCGCAGCGGCGGCACGGTGGCACCGAAGTATCGCAATCCGGCAGATCCCGAGCAGGTGTGGTCCGGCCGCGGCAAGCGTCCGCGCTGGTTCAACGATGCATTGAAGGCAGGCAAGAAGGAAAAGGATCTGGCGATCTGATCGCTTTATCCACGCAATAAAAAAACGCCGGCCCAGGGCCGGCATTTTTTTATTCGCGTCGCCGATTTTCAGAGCGAGCGACGTGGCGCAATCAACAGATCGCCAAACAGCAATCCCGCCACCAACGCGATCAGCAAGGTGATCAGCAGCATGGTGCTGTCCATGCCCAGCGTCGTATCGCGCTCCAACATATACGACACGCTGCGAAATCCCACGCTTCCAGGCACCAACAAGATAATTCCCGGTTCACGGATGATCGCGCCCGGCCGATGCACGAAACGCGCGTAAAGATTGGCCACGCTGCTCAAGATCAATCCACCCAGGAACACGCCAAACGGCGCCGCCGGCAACTTGCCCGCCAATGCACCGCCCCAGCGCGTGGCCAGATAACCCAGCACCACCGCGGCCATCACCACCAGCCAATCGCGTCGTGCCGCGCGGAAGGAAATGGCGAAGGCGAAGGCACCCACCAGCAAGGCCGGATAATCCGTCCACGATGGCAATGGAGGCAGCGCGTAATCGCGCCCTTCGATGCCGAACGCACTGCACAGCTGCGTGGCAGCGACGGTACCGAAGGTGAGTTTGATCAGCGTGGCGATGGCGCCGCCCATGCGCGCCACGCCGGCCACCAGATGCTGGCTGGAGATTTCGCGCACGGCCGTGGTGAGCGCCATGCCGGGCATCAATACGATCAGTCCCGCCAGGATCACCGATTTGATCGCCAGCGGCACCACGAATTGGCTGACGACAATGGCAATGGTGGTGGCGACCAGCGCGCTGATCGCTTCGCTCGCCACCGCCAGGCGCGGGCGCGTGGCCGACAGCACGGTGATGGTGCCGATGATGAGGCCGATCAGCGCTGCCGTGACCAGATCCGCCCACGAGCTGTGCAACAGCAGCGCCACCACGCTGGCCGCAGCCAGTCCATAGCTGCCGATCACGCCGGCCTGCGTGCGGCGCGTATCCGGCCGCCCCAACTCGCGCAACAGGCGAAAGCCTTCGCGCAATTCGATATCGCCCGCAATCACCTTGTCGGCGATCGCATCGGCATCGCTCAAGCGCGCGAGGTTCACATCGCCGGGCGCGAGGCGCATCACCTGCGTGACCTGCGCCACTTCGTCCTCGCCCTGGGTAAGGTCAGTGAACGAAATGATGATGGCCGTGGGGCTGGACCACACATCCGCCACCAGCCCCAACCGCTGCGCCGCACCCCAGATGGCGCCCTCAAGGCGCGGCGCCGCCGTACCGTACTGGTGCAGGCGACGGGCCAGTTCCAGCAGGAACGCGATGCGCGTGTTGAGGGGTGCGAGCGCGAGCGGGGTGAGGACGGCGGGAGGGTTCATCGCGGCGCGGTCCGCATGGCGCAGGCGGCGAGTGGTTTGGAGTGGGACATGTGCGGGGCGGCTGGCATGGTTGTAGTAGAACTGATTTGGATGGCTATGTCAGGGGGATGCGTTCAGCGATTGAGTGGTGGTTTCGCGAATGCCGGGAGCTGTGCGCGCACTTGCTGCGCTGTTGCGATGTTGAACGCTTGCTATCAGGGCGTTCTTTTGTGTGCCGTGACCAGAGTGCTCGCCTGCGGCGGGCTTCCGTCCTCCTGCCGGAGGCCGGGTCAATTTCTCTTGCTTGCCCAAGAGAAAGTAACCACCGAGATGGTGGCAATGCCAAAAGAAACGGCACCCCGGATGACGCGCCTTCCGTCCGATGGACGGAAGGTACGCGGTCGGGTTGCGGGGTTTTTCGACAGGACATCCGTGTCCTGTCGAAAAACTGGCCCTCTCCATGCGGCCACCCTGCGGGCTTTCCTCCACCCGCCCGCCGCTGTCATACGGGGACCCGAAGAGCCAAGAGCAAAGCACGAAGTAGCAACGCTTCCGCAAGCACCCGCCCCCCTCTCCCCAACCCTCTCCCACAAGGGGAGAGGGAGAAGTGCGATGCATCGCGTATGACCTTGAAGAACGAAGCCAAAGCAACGGCCGATGCGAAGCAAGGCTCCGCTTTAAGTCCTCTTCGCATCGACGCGTTGCGGTGTAGCCGTATCGCTGATTAGAGAGATCGTGACGGCCCGGGCTCCAAAACCGTCAAGGCTTGTATCCATCAGAACGCTATGAGCCTATTGCTCTGAAGGCCATTTTCTTTGGGTTACTTTTCTTTTGGGCCAGCAAAAGAAAAGTGACTCGAGCGGCGGCAGCCGATCGAAACGCCCGCCGCGCAGGCGGCCAGATCGCGGCAGCGCTGCAAAAGCGCGGGCAAGGGAATCGCGATAACCAAGAGCAAAGTCACTCGATGACCAGCCATTCGGCTGTTGAAGAAGCGCCTCCTGCCTTCGCAGGAATGACGAGCGAGGAAGTCATCAGCCGCTGAAAGCCCCCTCCCCCTCTCGCCCCCATTGAAGGTTCGCAGGAACAACGAGCCAGGAACGCACGCCAACCTCACCAACCCACAATGAAGCGTCACACCCAACGAGCGCCTACTCAGCCACCTTCACCAACAACGTCGTCCCATCCACCCCCACCACCTCCACCATCGCCCCCACCGGCAAATCCGGCCCACTCACCAACCACAAGCTGTCCCCGACCTTCGCCTTCCCACGCCCGTGAACAATCGGCTCCACCAACACATACCGCTGGCCGATCTTCTGTTCGCCGCGACGATTGAGCAGCGCATCGCCCGGCTCATCGCGCATCAGGCGTGGACGCAGGCCGTACCAGTACGCCGCGCACGACAGAAATGCGAGCACCACGAACACGACCGCCTGCCCCAGCAGCGGCAGCTCTGGTGCCGCCAGCACCACCACGCCGGTGATACCGGCGGCAATGCCGATCCACAGCATGAAATAGCCAGGCAGGATCACTTCGATGGCGATCAGCACCAACGCAAGGATCCACCAGAGGTAGTGAAGCGCGATCTGTTCCATCGTCGTGGTGTCTCCGCGCTCAGGTCATTGACGGCGGCGTGCGGCGGACCGTGGTGCTGGCCTGCTGCTGGCTGAGCGAGTCCTTGGCCAGTTCGGCGATGCCGGCCAGCGAGCCGAGGATGCCGGTGGATTCCATCGGCAGCAGCAACATCTTCTGATTGGGCGAATTAGCCATTTCCTTCAGCGCCTCCACATACTTGGTAGCGACGAAATAGTTCAGCGCGTTGACGTTGCCGTTCGCGATGGCCTCGGACACCATCGCGGTGGCCTTGGCTTCAGCTTCGGCGGAACGCTCGCGCGCCTCGGCAGCGCGAAAGGCAGCTTCCTTCTCGCCTTCGGCGGCCAGGATCACCGATTGTTTTTCGCCTTCGGCCTTGAGGATGGCGGCCTGACGAAAACCCTCGGCGTCGAGAATGTTGGCTCGCTTCTCGCGCTCGGCCTTCATCTGGCGGGCCATCGAATCGACCAGGTCACGCGGCGGCGCGATGTCCTTGATCTCGATGCGGTTGACCTTCACGCCCCACGGATGGGTGGCTTCGTCCACCACCTTCAGCAGTTTTGCGTTGATGGCATCGCGCTGGCTGAGCGATTCGTCCAGATCCATCGAACCGAGCACGGTGCGGATATTGGTCATGATCAAGGCGAGTGCGGCCTGCTCCAGATTGGCCACCTCATAGGCAGCCTTCGATGCATCGAGCACCTGGTAGAACACCACGCCATCCACGCGCACCACAGCGTTGTCCTTGGTGATCACGTCCTGCGAGGGAACGTCGAGCACCTGCTCCATCATGTTCATCTTGCGCCCGATGGTGTAGATGAAGGGCACCAGAAAATGCAGGCCGGGCGACAGCGTGCGCGTGTAGCGGCCAAAGCGCTCCACCGTCCATTCGTAACCTTGCGGCACGATGCGCACCAGCTTGGCGAGCACGATGACCGCCACCACGATCACCACCAGAGCGAAAAGCTGTCCCATTGCCTGATCCCCGTTCCATGAAGGTTGGACCGAGTATAGGCGAGCCTGACGAGAGCGGATAACGGGCTAGCGCGGCCCCAGTGGCAGGAGAAGGCTGACTCGCAGACCGCCCTCTTCCCGGTTGGCCAGCGCAATGCGACCGCCGTGGGCTTCCACGATCTCGCGCGCCAGCGCCAGGCCCAAACCCGTACCCGAGCGCTTGGTGGAATAGAACGGCAACAGCGCCTGCGCCAGCACGGTTTCGCTCATGCCCGGCCCGCGATCGGCCACTTCGATGCGCACGTCACGGCCGATCACCGCGAGCGACAGCGACACGCCCTCTTCCACGCTGCCCGATTCGTGCGCGTTCTTCACCAAGTTGATCAGCACCTGCTCGATCTGCGCCGCATCGAACCAGCCCGGCTGCTCCGGCAAGCTGCCGCGCAACTGGAACTTGCAGTGCAACGACAAGGCGTCGAGAAAGGGCTTCCAATCGATCGATGACGGTTGCGGCGCGGGCAGCTTGGCAAAGCTCGCGTAGCCGGCAATGAAGCCATGCAGATGACGCGCGCGTTCGCCGATGGTGGCGAACACGCCCGGCAGCCGCGCCGTATCGCCACGACGCGCCAGCTCCGCGCCTGAATGCGCCAGCGACGAAATCGGTGCCAGCGAATTGTTGAGCTCGTGGCTGATCACGCGGATTACGCGCTTCCATGTCGCCACTTCCTGCCGCGACAACTCGCGCGTCATGCGGCGGAACAATTGCAACCGATGCGGACGGCCATGCAGGCGGAAACTACGCTGCGAAAGATGGAACGTTTCTTCGCCGCCGTCCATTTCCACGGTGAGCAAGGCATCTTCGCCGCTGTCCACCGCGCGGCGCAGCGCCTCAGGGCTGTCGCTGATGAGATCGGCAAAACTCAGGCCGTGGAGCGTGCGGCCCTCGTTGAAGAGATGCCGCGCGGCGATGTTGGCGTAGGTCACGCGGCCGCTCGCATCGGTGAGCACCAGGGCCACGGGCGTGTTCTGCACTACGGTGTCCAGCAGCAGTTCGCGCTGCGCGAGGTTCTGCCGCTGCTCGCGCAAGGTCTGGCCCAGCGCGTTGTGCATGCGGATCAGCTCGCCCAGTTCGTCACGACGCGTGGCCGCGATGGAAAAACTGAAATCGCCGTCGCGATAGCTGGCCACGGCGCCTTCCAGTGCACGCAGCAGCTTGGTGATGGGCGACATCACGCGATGGCCCAGCCACAGCGACAGCGGCAACAGGAACGCGAGCGAGACGATCAGGCCGCCGTAGAAACCGAAATGCGCGGGCGTGCCCAGATCGATGCCGAGGTCGTGGCGCATCCACACCAGCATCTGCGGCAACGGCCATTGAGTGACGCCGGCATAGATGAGCGCGCCCGACAGGCCGGCAAAGCCCAGCAGCATCACCATGCGCGACTCGAGCGAACGAAGGCCCAGCCGCATCAAATTTCTCCTCCGTGAGACATCGACATCAGTGACAACCTGCCCCAGGCCCCATCGGCACGCAGTTCACATGCGGCCCGTGGCCGTTGTTGATGATCACGCGGATCGGCGACTGGTCTGGCGGCGCGTTGTCCTTGGCCGGGTTGGCGCTGAAGTTGAAGCGCTGCGCGTTGACGGCGGCCGTGCTCAAGGTATCGCGATAGCCGTCCGCCACCGTGCTCGCCGCGGCGGGCGGCAGCGCCGGCAACGAAAGATTGGGGGCTTTGGAGGATGCACCGCCCTGAGCCCACGCCGCGGCGCTCAGGCAGTACAAGCCGATGACGAGAAGCAGGTGACGGTGTCGCATGGCAGACTCCCTCGGCACGGCAGACATCATCCTCGGCCTTGGGCATGTCGGCAACGTGGCCCGCCATGCGTCACGCCTGCGCCAGGCCGTAGCGCTCCATGCGGCGATACAACGCCTGTCGTGACAGCCCCAGCGACTGGGCGGCACGACTGACGACGCCGCCGGCCTTGTCCAGCGCCGCTTCCACCGTTTCGCGGCTGGGCTCGTCCAGGTTGCGTGCGCCCGCCGCGGCGATCTGCGGCAAATTGAGCTGCTCGGGCGTGATGCGTCCGTCGCTCACCAGCAGCGCCGCGCGCTCGATGGCGTTCTTCAGTTCCCGCACGTTGCCCGGCCACGGATAGCTCAGCATCGAATCGCGTGCGGCATCGGTAAGTTCGGCACGGCCGTCGAGGAAGAATTCAGCCAGCGGCAGGATATCGTCCACGCGATCGGCCAGCGGCGGCAGGTTCACTTCGATCACGTTGAGGCGGTAATACAAGTCTTCGCGGAACGTGCCCGCACGTATCATCGCCTTGAGGTCGGCATTGGTGGCGCTCAGCACGCGCACCTTCACCTGGCGCGTGCGGCCCGAACCCAATCGTTCGAACTGGCCGGTTTCCAGCACGCGCAACAGCTTCACCTGGCCCGACAACGGCAGGTTGCCGATTTCGTCGAGGAACAGCGTGCCGCCATCGGCCATTTCGAAACGGCCTTCGCGCGCCTTGTTGGCGCCGGTATAGGCACCGGCATCGGCGCCGAACAATTCGGCTTCGATCAGTTCGCCCGGCAACGCGCCGCAGTTCACCGCGATGAACTGGCCACGCTTCACCGCCGAATTGGCGTGCACGATGGCGGCGATGCGTTCCTTGCCGGCGCCGTTGGGGCCGGTGATGAGCACGGGCACATCCGAACGCGCCACCTGGCAGGCCAGGTCCAGCGTGCGTGCCATGGCTTCGGAGGCGAACACGATGCCGTCCAGGTCGTAGCGGCGCTGCAGGTCTTCGCGGCGCTTGCGGCGCTCGTTGCGCGCGCGCGTCACTTCGCGCGTGGATTCGGAAAGCTCCAGCAGGTTTTCCACCGTGGCGAGCAGCTTGGCGTCGTCCCACGGCTTGGCGAGATAGTCCGCCGCACCGGCCTTGACCAGTTCCACCGCCGTTTCCAGGTGAGTCCATGCGGTGAGCAGGATCACCGGCATGTCCGCATGGCGCTGGCGCAGCTCGCGGAACAACGCGATGCCCTCTTCGCCCGAGGTGGTGTCGGCGGTGAAATTCATGTCCTGGATCACCACGTCCACCCGTTCGGTCTCGAGCATGGCCAGGCCCTGCTCCGGCGTGAGCGCGATCAGCGGGCGGATCTCATGCAGGGAGAGCGCCAGGGACAGCGCCTCGCCCACGGCCGGGTTGTCGTCGATGATCAGTACGGTTCGCATTCGTCGCTTGCACATGTAGACGTGGATGCATCTCCACGCCAAAAGGTTGCCATCAATCGATCGATTCGTCGCCTGGATTAACCGTCATCCCGGCGAAAGCCGGGATCCAGTGCCTGTCCAGGGCACCTAGGCGCTGGATTCCAGCGTTCGCTGGAATGACGGTCCTGAACTTTCAATGCCTCAATTATTGACCGGGTGTGCCGGCGCCTTGCCCGCCTTTACCGCGGCGATCCAGGCATCGGTACGCGCTTCGAGCACGTCCAGCGGCAAGGCGCCGCCACCAAGGATTTCGTCGTGGAAGGCGCGGATGTCGAACTTGTCGCCCAGTTCCTTCTTGGCGTGCGCACGCAGCTCTAGGATCTTCAGCTGGCCCATCTTGTACGCCAGCGCCTGGCCCGGCCAGGTGATGTAGCGGTCGGTTTCGGCCTGCACGTCCGGCTCGTCCTCGCTGGAGTGCGCGTGGAAGAAGTCGACCATCTGCTGACGCGACCAGTGCTTGTAGTGCACGCCCGTATCGAGCACGAGGCGATCCGCGCGCAGCAGCTCATCGGAGAGATGGCCGTAATAGGAGAGCGGGTCCTTGTAGAAGCCCACTTCCTTGCCCAGCTGCTCGGCATACAGCGCCCAGCCTTCGATGTACGCGGTGTAGCCCGCCTGCTGGCGGAACGGCGGCAGCTTGGGCAGCGTCTGCGCGATGGAGATCTGCATGTGATGGCCCGGGATGCCTTCGTGATAGGCGGTGGACTCGATGCTCAGCACGCTGCGGTTCTGGTAGTCGCCGGTGTTGACGAAGATCTGGCCCGGACGCGAACCATCGGGCGTGCCCTGGTGGTATTCGGCCGCGGCGGCTTCTTTCTCGCGGAACGCTTCCACCGGCACCACTTCCACCTTGGTCTTGGGCAGCAGGCCGAACAGCTTGGGCAGTTCCGGCTGCATGCCGGCGAGGTAGCCGCGATAGCGGTTGAGGATGTCCTCACGCGAGGTGGCGTGCACCTTCGGGTTGGTCTTGAGCGATTCGCGGAAGCTTGGCAGATCCTTGAAGCCCTGCTGCTTGGCGATCTCGGTCATCTCGCCTTCGATGCGCTTCACTTCCGAAAGGCCGATCTCGTGAATGCGCTCCGGGCTTTCCTTGGTGGTGGTCATCTGTTCCACCTGGAAGGCGTAGATGGCCGCACCATTGGGCAGCTGCCACACACCCGGCTCGCTGCGGCCGTGCGGGGCGTAATCGTTCTTCACGAACGTGCCGAGCTTCTGATACGCCGGACGCACCTGCTGGTCGATGGCGGCGATGATGGCATCGTGCAGGCGCTTCTGGTCAGCGGCGGAAACCGACTTGGGAAAGTGCTTCAGCGGCTCGGCAAACACGCTGTCCATGCCGGTCGGCTTGCCGATGCTGTCGATCTGCGTGACGACTTTTTCGAGCAGGTACTTCGGCGGCATCATGCCGTCCTTCAGGCCCTGCTGCGCCACCGCGGTGACCTGGTCGAACAGCGCCGGCACGGCCTTCAGGCGAGCGAGGTAGTCGTCGTATTCCTTCGTGTTGTCGAAGGGAATGGAGCTGATGAAACCGGCCAGTTGCAGATGCGCGCCGCTCATCTGGTCCAGCGGCATCTCGTCGAGCTTCAGGTCATGCGCCTTGAGCGCATCCTGCAGCTGACGAACCATCAGTTGCTGGTTGAGCTTATCGTCATCGGAAAAGCCCGTGGTGTCGATGGCCTGGAAGCGCTTGAGGAATTCCTGGGTCTTGGCCACCTCGGCGCGCTGGTGTGCCAGCGAGGCATCGGTCCAGCGGTTGTTGTAGCGCAGGTCGCCGAGGATGGTGGCGAACTCCGGCGAATTCTCCAGATTGTGTTGCCACTGCTCGGCCAGCAGGTCGTTCAGCGCCTTCTCGCGCGTGGAGACATCCGCCGTGGCGGCCTGCGTCGAGCCGGCACAGGCCGCAGAAAGCGCCAGACCGACCAGGAGCATGCGTGGTCCAATCTTCATGGGTACATCCTCGGGTTGATATCCCTCTATTCTGCACACCGCACGCCCGCCCGCCCGTGCCGAACCGCACGCCCTATCGTTCAGCGAGCCGGTCCGCCTGCCAAAACAGCAGGTTCTTGCTCGTTGTGCCGCTCACACCGATCGCGTCGCCACCACCGGCGGGACGCCGGCCGCACGCTTGGCCGGGGCCAGCACGGCGAGTTGGCCCAGCGTCCACAGCACGAGTGCGCCCAGCGGAAGGTAGTACAGCGGCAGGCGCGGCACTTCGTAGAACTTCATCAGCATCAGGTTGAGTGCGAACGTCATCACCATGCCGATGGCGATGCCCACCGTCACGATCAGGAAATTTTCCGCCAGGAAGTAGCGCAGGATGTCGCCGCGTGTCGCGCCGATGGCCCGGCGTATGCCGATCTGCTTGCGTCGCTGCTGCACCCAGAAGCTGGCCAGGCCCACTATGCCCAACGCCGTCACCAGCAGCAGCGCAACGATGACGCCCGCCAGCGTGCCGACCATGACGCGCGTCTGCCGGAAGAAGTCCGCGCGCAGCTCGGGCACCGTGCGGCTCTGCTGCAGATCGAGCACGGCTTCGGGCGCTGCCTTCTGGGCGGCGGCACGGGCCTCGCGAAGCACGCGCGAGAGATCCGTGGGATTCGCGCGCAGCGCGTAGACGCCATGGAGCGATTCACCCGGAATCACCGGCACGAAGATGGACCACTCGCCGGCGCTGTCGCCGTGGCCGCCGCCCGGATCCGGAGGCGTCAGGTGCGCCATCACGCCGATCACGCGGAAGCGGTACTTGTTCGCCCAGAACTCCTTGCCCAGCGGGTCCTGTCCTGGCCATAGGCGCTGGGCAAATGCGCGCGTGATCCACACCGCGTTGTTTTGCGGAAGCCAGAGTTCGGCCGTCTGGAAATCCTCCGCGCGGAACGCACGTCCCGCCTGAAGTTGCAGCCCCAGTGTTTCCACGGCGTCGGGACCGCCTGTGTAAAAGTGCGGCACGGCGATGAAATGTTCGCGATCGAGACTGATGCCGGCGTAGCCGGTCGGCTGCGAGAACGGCACGGCATTCACCACAGCCACCGACTGCACGCCAGGCACGGCGCGCAATGCAGTGGTGACGCGTGCGTTGAGGTCGGCACCCTTGCAGCCGTCGCAACCGAGGTTGATCACCGCCAGCGAGGATTCGGCCACGCCGCTCTCGATATGCAAAGCCCGCAGTTGCCCCACGATGAGGAAGCAGGCATTGCACAACACCGCGCAGGCCAGTGCGATTTCGAACGCAATGAGCGCCGTGGCAAGGCGGTGACGACGCAAGGCGGAAAAAATGGGAGCGAATTGCGTCACGGTTGGCCTCACAGGGACTTCAGTTGCCATGCCGGCACCACGCGGCACGCACGCACCGCCGGAAGGGCTCCGGCCAGCAGGCTGGAACCGATCGCGGCGAGGAAGGTGAGCAGGAACATCGACACGTCCAGGCGCGCCAGGTCCGCATAGGCCACCGGCTGCTGCCGTATGAACCACAGCCCCGCCAGGGTGAGCAGCCAGCCGCAGATGCCGCCGATGAGTCCGATCATGGCCGACTCCACCATGTACTGCGCGAACACGGCCGCGCGGCTGGCGCCGAGTGCGCGGCGCAGTCCGATTTCACCACTGCGGCGCAGGAATTTCGCCAGCAGCAGACCCACCATGTTGACCAGGCAAATGACGAGGAACGCCACCGCCAGCCAGGCCTGCAGCCGCACGTTGCTCGGCAATACGCCGTTGAAATCCAGCCATCCCATCAGGCTGCGCAGGCGCGTGTTGCCGGCATGCGTGAAACGACCGATCACCTGCTGCTGCGCAGCGTAATCCGCCACGAAGCGCCGGTAAGCGGCGACCCGGCTTGCATCGTCGATCTGCACCCACAGTGCCACCCACACGCACGGCGAGTCCTGCAGATGCCCCGGATGCGGCGCCTCCTGCCAGCAGGTGAACTGCTGGAAATTGCCGTCGTTGACGTCCAGGCCGGTGAAGAACGGGGTGATCACGTCCTCCGGCTTGGCGTAGAAATCGCTGGTGTCGCCTGCCGCAAAGCGGCCGCCACGCACGGCGTAGAACTGCGGCGAGGGTCGCCACGGCTTGAGCACACCGACGATGCGCACGTCGCTGCCGCGCAGACGCAAGGTGTGCCCCACGCTGTTTTCGCCGGCGAACAGCTTCTGGTTGAGGTCGTCGGTGATGACGGCCACCCGCGCACGCGCCGCGTCATCCTGCTCGCTCCACGGGCCGCCATAGCGGAACGGCACGTTGAACATGCTGAAGAAGTCCGCCGTGGCCGACAGCATCGGTATCATCACGGCCGGCTTGCCGGCATCGGCCGTGTTCAGGCGCACCATGCTTTGCACCAGCATTGTCTGCCGGTCAGCGCGCCGCGCGCTCCAGAGGTCGACCGCCGAACGGTAGTCCAGCACGTCCAGCGGTTCGTTGCTGTCCTTGTTCTTCGGGTCGGCATCCACCTGCGGATAGAAGATGGCCTGGCTGCGGCCTGGCAAGGGATCGCCGGAAAGCAGGTGCACCACCGTGAGCGTGGTCATGCACGCGCCGATGCCCACGGCGATGGCCAGCACCATCAGCGAGGTGAGTACCTTGTTGCGGCCAAGGCTGCGCAGCGCCAGGTCGAGGTAGTAACCGAACATTCCCCTGCCCCCTTGGTTACACCGAGCGCGTGGCAACCACCGGCGGCACCGCCGCGGCACGCATCGCCGGCCCCAGTACGGCCAACTGGCCGATGCCCCAGAGCAGCAGCGCGCCGACCGGGAAATAGATGCCGGGCAAGCGCGGCAGCTCGTAGTGCACCATCAGCAACAGGTTGATGCCGTAGGCCAGCACCATGCCCACGGCGATGCCGATGGTGGCGAGCAGGAAGTTCTCGGTCTGGAAATAACGCAGGATGTTGCTGCGCGTGGCGCCCAGTGCGCGACGCACGCCGATCTGCCGGCGACGCTGCGCCACCCAGAAACTGCCCAGGCCCACGATGCCCAGCGCCGTGACGATCAGCAACGCCACGCACACACCCAGCAGCAGCCCGGCCATGGCGCGGTCGTTCTGGAAGAAGTCCTCGCGCATGTTCGAGAGCAGGTGCTGCTTGAGCACGATGCGATGCGGATTGATCTCCTTGAGTTTCGCCACCGCCGCCTTCAACACGCGCTCGCGGTTCTTCGGATCGTCCACGCGCACGATGTATTCGTTGTTGGCCACGCGCACCGGCAACACCATGGTGTAGCTCTTGGCCGAGTCATCCCAGATGGACGGCCGGATCAGGTCCTTCACCACGCCCACCACGGTGAACGGGTAATCGGACATGTAGATCTGCTTGCCCAATGCCGACTGCCCCGGCCACAGGCGTTGGGCCAGGTTCTGCGTGATCACCGTAACGTGCGGAATGCCCTTGGCGTCCTTGGTTGCGGCGGCATTCACCACCTGGTCCATGTCCATATAGTCGTCGGCCTGCAGCTCGCGACCGGCGATGAGTTGCGTGCCCAGTGTCTGGGTGACGTTCTCGCCAAAGTAGTCGGTGGCATTGAGCGTGGCGATGCGCTGCTTGGGATCGAGCTTGATGCTGCCGTTGGACGAGGAATTGCCGAACGGCACCTGGTTCACCGAGGCCACCGAGACCACGCCGGGCACTTGCTGCAGCGCGGCCAGGTCTTCGTTGCGGCGCGCCTTGTCGTCCTTGGTCACGCCGATGTTGGTGAGCGCGATGTGCAGCAGGCGCTGCTCGTCCACGCCGCTCTGCCAGTGGATGCGCTCGATGCGCTGATCGATGATGAACACTGCGTTGCACACGATGGCGCAGGTGAGCGCGATCTCCGCGATCACCAGGAAGGCGGTGGTCTTGTGGCGGCGCAACGTCGAAAGGATCGGAAGAATATCCATGGTCACTGGCTCTTCAGTTGCAGCGCGGGAGTGATCTGGCAGGCGCGCCAGGCCGGCAGCAGGCCGGCAAGCAGGGTGGTGCCAACGGCCAGCAGGAAAGTGAGTGCCAGCATGCCCATGCTCATATGGGCCAGCGCGGCATAGTCGGAAGGTTGCTTGCGCACCAGCCACAGGCCAACGAACGCCAGCAGCAGTCCGCACACGCCGCCGGCAAGGCCGATCACGCCGGACTCCACCAGCAGCTGCATGAACACTTCACGCTTCGACGCACCCAGGGCACGGCGCACGCCGAGTTCGCCCGCGCGGCGCAGGAACTTCGCCAGCATCAGGCCCACCGTGTTGACCAGGCAGACCAGCAGGAAGCCCAGCGCGAGCCAGGTCTGCAGGCGCACGTCGCCCGGCACCACCTTGTTGATATCCATCCACTCCATCAGGCCGGGCAGCTCGACGTTCACCGGTCGCTGGAAACGGCCCAGCGTCTTCTGCTCCTGCGAGTAGTGCACGAGGAAGTCGTGATACGCGGCCACTTTGGCGGCGCCGTCGAGCTGCACCCAGAACTGCAACCAGACGCATGGCGACGTTTCCGCGTGCTCGTCGTCGCCACCGCCGGTGCCCCAGCAATCGGTGTTGCCGCTGTGCCCGAAATGCACGTCGCGCGAGGTCGTCAACGGCACGAACACGTCTTCGACGTCGCCGTAGCTCTCCATGTTGAGATCGTAGAAGCGCGGCACCGGCTTCCATGCGTCGAGCACGCCGATCACCTGGAATGCCGTGTCCTTCATGCGCAAGGTCTGGCCAGTGCTGTCCTTGCCGCCGAACAGTTTCTCGTTGAGCTTGCGGCTGATCACCACCACCCGCGCCCTGCTGTTGTCCTCGGCCTCCGTCCACGGACGTCCATAGAGGAATGGCACCTGGAACATCGGGAAGAAGTCGCTGCTGGTGTAGCGCGCATCGCTGAAGAACGGATCGATGTTCGACTGCGTGGGCTGCACCGGCACCGCGCCACCTGTCATCAAGGCCTGCCGATCGGCGCGCTTGGCATGCAGGAGGTTCATGCCGTCGGTCCAGGTGATCTGTTCCGGCGGACGCTTGCCCTCTTCATAGCCGTCCATGTCGCGCGGATCGACCTGCGGATAGAACAGCGTTTGGCTGCTGCCCGGCAGCGGATCGCCCGACAGCACGTGCAGCACGGTGAGCGTGGTCATGCTCGCGCCGATACCCAGCGCGATGGCCACCACCATCAGCGCGGTGAGGATCTTGTTGCGCCTGAGGCTGCGTAGCGCCAGGTCCAAGTAATAGCCGAACATGTGGTTATTCCTCTCTTAGCGCCATCCACGCGGTCACACCGATCGCGTGGCCTCCACCGGCGGCACGCGCGACGCACGAAGCGCCGGCGCAAGTACCGCACCCTGACCCAGCAACAGCAAGATCACCACGCCCACGATCAGGTACACCAGCGACAGCCGATGCATCTCGAAGCGGGTGACCATCCATAGATTGATCGCAACGGCGAGCACCGCACCCATCAGCACGCCGCCGCAACTGATGAGCAGGTTCTCGGTCATGAAGTACTGCAGCACGTCCTGCCGCGTGGCGCCCAGCGCGCGCCGCACGCCGATCTGCTTGCGGCGTTGGCCCACCCAGAAGCTGGTGAGCCCGACGATGCCCGCCGCGGTGATCGCCAGCAGCACTACGCAGATCACGCCCATCAGGATCGCCATGCCGCGGTCGCGCTCGTAGGCGCGCGAACGCACCTCGCTGAAGCTCAGCACGCCATCGTCCTCGTTGATCACGCGTCGCGGGTTCTGCGCGAAGAGCGCCTTGACTGCGGCCGGCATGCTCGCATCCAGTTGTCCCGGCTTGGTGCGCACGATGTAGAACGTGCCCAGCGAAGCGTTCAAGCGTTCGGGAATGATCACCGAGCGATAAGCGAAATCGGCAGCCCAGTGCTCCACGCTTTGCGCCTGCAACAGTTCCACCACGCCGATGACGGTCGCCGGGCCGCCGATCAGGTAGATCGTCTTGCCCACCGAGGTATCGCCCGGAAACAGTTTCTCCGCCAGCGCCTTGGTGATGATCACCACCGGCGGCGCCAGCTTGTAGCGCATGTCCATATGGCCGATTTCTTCCGCGCGGAAATTGCGTCCGGCGATGAGCTTGAGATCCAGCGTGTCGAGGAAATGCTCGTCGGCAAAATAAATGGTGGAGCCGGAGGTGTCCTGCACCTGGTCGGGCTTGAGCCGGATGGCATCGTCCCAACCGTCGCCACGCAGCGGATACGAATTGCTCGGCGTGGCGTCCTGCACGCCGGGCAGCTGGCGCAGCACCTGCAGGTCTTCGCGCATCTGCGCGTCGGCACGATCGGGTCCTGGCGCGCCGACCCACTCGCTCTTCATCACGAAGATATTGGCTTCGTCGATGCCGGTGGGTTCGGACAGGTGCGTCACGCGCTGCTGGATGATGAACAGCGCATTGCACACGATGGCCAGCGTCAACGCGATCTGCGCGGCGATCAGAAAGGTGCCCGCCTTGTGTCGGCGCAGCGCGGAAAGTATCGGCTTGATCTGCACGGTTCGCCTCTCCCCTCAGTTGGACTTGAGCTGCCAGGCCGGCTGCACTTGCGCCGCCCGCCAGGTGGGATAGAACGCCGCGATGACCGTGGCCGTAATGGCCACCAGCAAAGTCAGCAGCACCAGCGATGCGTCCAGGTGTGCGAGCCGCGCAATCTGCGGTTCGAACACCATGCCAAGGCCAAGCATGCCGATCGCCGTCAACACGAGTCCCAACGTGCCGCCGGCCAGTCCGACCATGGCCGCTTCGGCGAGGAACTGGCGGTAGATGTCGCCGCGCGACGCACCCAGCGCGCGACGCACGCCGATCTCCGGCGCACGCCGCATGAACTTCGCCAGCAGCAGGCCGATGGTGTTGACCAGGCAGATCACCAGGAAACCGAACGCCAGCGTCATCGAAATGCGGCTCTCCTGCGGCACCGCGCGTTGGTAGTCCAGCCACTCCCGCACGTTGCGCAGGCGATTGTTAGGCGCCCAGTTGAAACGGCCCGCCTGACGCTGTTCACGCGCGTACCCGTCCAGGAATTGGCGATACGCCTGCACGTCCGCGGCGCTGTTCAATTCCACCCACGGGTTGATCCACACGCATTCGCCGTGCAGCCAGGAATCCCAGGTGTCGCCGCGCTTGCCGTCGCTGCCGCAGTTGTTGTTGCCGCGGGTGTCGATGTGCTGCGCGATGGCGTAGGTAAAGGGAATGTAGATTTGCGTGGGATCGGCATAGGCGTTGCCGCTGAAGGTGTCGAAGAAACGCGGCTTGGGATCCCACGTATCGGTGACGCCCACGATGCGGTACTGCCTGTCGTCCAGGATCACCCGGCGGCCGACGCTGTTGCTGCCGCCGTAGAGCTTCTGGTTGAGCGCGCGGCTGATCACGATCACCGGCTCGCGCGCCTCGTCCTCGGCGCTGCCCCAGCCGCTGCCGTACTGGAACGGCACGTCGAACATGCTGAAGAAGTCGCCGTATGTGGCATAGCCCGGCGCCTTGAACGGCATGCGATGCGGATCGTCCGGCATGACCGAAAGACCCACTGGGTACACCATGGTCTGGCGCACGGCCTTGTGCGCACGCATCAGCGCCACCGCATCGACGTAGTTGAGTGCCGAAGGCGGCTCGCCACGGCGGTTGTACTGCGGCCCGCGGTTGTCGATCAGCGGCACGAACAGTTGCGACGACTTCTGCGGAATCGGGTCACCCGACACCGCGCGGAACACGGCAAACGTCACCATCGACGCCGCCACGCCAAAGCCGATCGACATGATCATCAATGTCGTCAGAAAGACGTTGCGCCGAAGGCTCGCCGTTCCCAGTCGCAAGTTGTGCACAAACATGCCGCTCATCGTTACCTCGTGTTTCCCAGCAGGCCCTGCCGTCCTTGTCTTGCTTCACCACGCGCCGGTCAGACCGAGCGCGTGGCCTCCACCGGCGACACGCGCGAGGCGCGCATGGCCGGCGCCAGCGTCGCGCCCTGCCCCAGCAACAGCAGCGTCACGACACCAACCAACACATAAATGACCGACAAGCGCGCCATTTCGAACTGCGTCACCAGCCACAGGTTCATGCCGACCGCGAGCAAGGCGCCAATCAGCACGCCCGCAATGCCGATCAGCAGGTTCTCGGTGAGGAAGTAGCTGAGGATGTCGTGCTTGGTCGCGCCCAGCGCGCGTCGCACGCCGATCTGCTTGCGGCGCTGGCCGACCCAGAAGCTGGTCAGGCCCACGATGCCCGCCGCGGTGATGCCGAGCAGCACCAGGCACACCACGCCCATCAGGATGGCCATGCCGCGGTCGCCCTTGTACGCGTATTCGCGCACCTGGGCAAAGCTGCGCACACCGCGCTCGGAAGGAATCACACGCATGCGGTTGGCCTTTACCAGCGCCGCCGGCGCCGCCTTCAGCACATCGGCCAGCTGGCCGGGCTTGGTGCGGATCAGGTAATTGGTGAACGCACTGGTGAGCTGTACAGGCTGGATCAGCGAGTTCTCGTAGAACGAGTCGGACCACGTGCCATTCCACGGCACCTGCAGGCGCTCCACGATACCCACGATAGTGCTGGGTGACTTGGAGTCGCCGATGTAGATGGTCTTGCCCAGCGCCGAACCTTCTGGATACATCTTGTCGGCCAACGCCTTGCTCACGATGATCACGGCAGGATCGGGCACCGCCTGCGGATCGGCTTCCACGATTTCGTCGGGACGGAAGTTGCGTCCCGCGACGAGCTTGAGCGCCATGGTCGGCAAGGCGTGTTCGTCACCGAAGTATTGCGTGGTGTGTGCCTTGGAGTTCTTCGCGTCCGGATCGGTGCGCACGCCAGTCGACCAGCCACCGCCGCGCAGCGGATAGGAGTTCAAGGCCACGGCGTCCTGCACGCCCGGAAGCTGGCGCAGCGCGACCAGGTCCGCCTTGACCAGGGGACCCGCCTTGGATTCCTCGATACCGACGAAGCGGCTCTGGATCGCCATCAGGTCACTTTCCACCATGCCGGTGGGACGCTGCACGCGATCCAGTCGCTGATGGATGATGAAGATCGCGTTGCAGACGATCGCAAGGGTCAAGGCGATCTGCATGGCGATGAGAACGGTGCCAGCCTTGTGACGCTTGAGTGCGGCGAGTATGGGCTTGATCTGCAGCATGGTCGTCGCCTCAATTGGATTTCAGCTGCCACGCCGGCTGCACTTGCGCAGCACGCCACGTGGGATAAAAGGCCGCCAGCACCGTCGCAAGGATCGCGAGCAACATGGTGAGGAGGATCAGCGATGCATCGAGCGTGGCGAGTTTGGCGATGTCCGGTTCGAACACCAGCGAGATACCCATCACGCCCAGGCCCGTGAGCACCAGGCCGATCACGCCGCCAGCCAGGCCGATCGCGGCCGCTTCGATCAGGAACTGCAGATAGATCTCCTTGCGCGTCGCCCCCAGCGCACGCCGCACGCCGATTTCCGACGAGCGCCGCATGAACTTGGCCAACAGCAGACCGACCGTGTTCACCAGACAGATCAGCAGGAAGCCCAGCGACACCAGCAGCGAGACCTTGGCCTCCTGCGGCACCACCTTCTGATAGTCGAGCCATTCCGTCACATTGCGCAGGCGCGTGTTGGGCGCCCAACGGAAACGGCCGGCACGCTGCTGCTCGGCGGCATAGCCATTGAGATACTGGCGATAGGCATCAGCCTGTGCCGTGGTCGGCAGTTCCGCCCAGAAGCCCAGCCATACGCACTCGGACTTGATCCACGCATCCCAACCCTTGCCCGGATCCTTGCTGCAGTTGTTGTTGCCGTTGGTCGTGGTCTGCACTTCCACGGCACGCGTAAAAGGAATGAACACTTCGATCGGGTCATCGAAGCCATTGGTGTTGATGACGTCGTAGAACACCGGCTCGGGGTTCCACTTGGCCGCCACGCCGACGATGCGGTAATCGCGGCCGTTGAGGTTGATGTTCTTGCCGACGCTGTTGGCGCCGTTGAACAGCTTGTCGTTGAGCGCCTTGCCGATCACCGCCACCGCGGCATGCGATGCATCTTCGTCGGCCGTCCAGCCATGGCCGTAGAGGAAGGGAATGTCGAACATCGGGAAGGCGTCGGCATACCAGGCGTAACTGGTTTCGCGGAACGGCAACATGGACGGATCCGCCGGCACGATCGACATCGCCGCCGGGAACAAGGCCGTCTGCCGCGCCGCGCGCTTGTCGCGCATCAGGTTGATGGCGTCGGTATACGTCATCGCATTGGGCGGCTCGCCTTTGTTGTCCGCCGTCGCTTCCGGGCCCCAGTTGTCGATCTGCGGCACGTACAGTTGCGAGGACTTCTGCGGAATCGGGTTGTTGGAGGTGGCGCGGAACACCGAGTAGGTGGTCATCGACGCCGCCACGCCGCAGCCGATCGCCAACACCATCAGCAGGGTCAACAGCGGGTTTTTCCGAAGGCTGCGCAAGCCTAGCTGGAGGTAATAGGCGAACATGGTCGTCCTTTACATGGCGGAAGCCGCCTCCCGCACGTGCGGGAGGCATCGGTGGCGGGGAATCAGGCCGGCGAGTTGGCGCGTGCCGAATGCACGGCATGGTGGAAGCGCGGGTCTTCCGCCAGATCCACCACCTGGCCGTCGATGATGTGTACGTTCCGCTGCGCGCGTGCGGCCAGTTCCGGATCGTGCGTCACCATCACGATGGTGGCGCCCTCGCGATGGATTTCTTCGAGCAGCTCCATCACGCCACGCGCCATCTGCGTGTCGAGGTTGCCGGTGGGTTCGTCCGCCAGCAGCAGGCGGGGCGAACCGGCCAGCGCACGCGCAATGGCCACGCGCTGCTGCTGACCGCCGGAGAGTTCGGCCGGATAGTGCTTGGCACGCGAGGCCAGGCCCACGCGTTCGAGCGCATTCATGATGCGTTCCTTGCGTTCGGCGGCCTTCATGCCGCGATAGCGCAGCGGCACTTCCACGTTGTCGAACACGTTGAGATCGGGAATCAGGTTGAACGCCTGGAAGATGAAGCCGATCTTTTCGTTGCGGATGCGCGAGCGCTCGTTGTCGTTGAGGTTGCTCACTTCCACGCCGTCGAGGTGGTACTGGCCACCCGTGAACGTTTCCAGCAAGCCGGCGATGGTGAGGAAGGTGGTCTTGCCCGAACCGGACGGACCGGTGACGGCCACGAACTCGCCTTCGTTCACGTTGATGTTGAAGTCGCGCAGCGCATAGGTCTCCACCACTTCGGTGCGGTAGACCTTGGACAGATGGGTCATCTTGAGCATGGTTGTGTCGTCCTTCGGTGGTGGTTAGTTGGAGATGGCGACGCGCTGGGCGCCCTTGAAGCTGTCGGTACCGGAGATCACGATGTTGTCGCCTTCCTTCAGGCCATCGAGGATCTCCACCTTGTCGATGCTGCTGGCGCCGACGCGGATGGGATGCTTCTCCGCCACGCCGTCCCGCACGAGGTAGGCATAGCTGCCGCCCGATTCGTCCACGAACGAGCCGCGCTGCACGGTGAGCACGTTGTCGCGCTTGTCGAGCAGGATGCGCACGGAGAGGCGCTGGTTCTGGCGCAGCTGCTTGGGCGTCTGGCCGTCGAAGCGCAGGCGGGCGGCCACTTCACCGTTCACCACTTCGGGCGAAATGGCGCTGACCAGGCCCTTCCACACGCTGCCGTTGCCGCTGATTTCGCCGGTCATGCCGATGCCCAGGTCACGCGCGAAACTTTCCGGCACCTTCATTTCCACTTCGAGCGCGGAGAGGTCGATCACGCTGACCAGTTGCGCATCCTTGGCCACAGTGGCGCGTTCGGCGATGAAGAGCTGGCCCACCTGGCCATCCACCGGCGACTTCACGTTGAGGTCTTCCACCTGGCGCTGCAGGTCTTTCACCAGCAGCAGTTGGCGATCGTGCGCGAGCTTCTTGGACTGGATGTCGAAGTTGAGGCTGTCGGTATTGGTGGCCAGGTCGGACTTGGCGTGGATCAGCGTGATCTTGGCTTTTTGCAGATCGTCCTTGGACTTGTCCACGTTCATGCTGGGCACGGCGCCCAGCGAAAACGCCTTCTGGTAACGGGCCAGGTCGCGCTCGGCGCCCTGCTCGTCGATCTGCGCGTTGTCGTAGGCCTTCTGCAGTTCGCCGCGCGTCTTGCGCGCGTCGATCTGCGCACGCAGGTAATCCACCTGCATGGCGTCGGCCGCGCTCATTTCCTGGGCGAGCTTGTTGGTGAGCTCAGGGCTGTCGATGACGGCGAGCACCTGGCCCTTCTTCACTGCGTCGCCCGCGTGCACCTTGAGCGTGACCGCACCGCCGTAAGTGGCATAGAGCGTGGGGCTGACCGCAGCGACGACCTTGCCTTCGGCCGCGATGTCGCGCACGAACGGCCCGCGTTCCACGGTGGCGAAGGCGAGGCGCGAAGCGCTGACCGACGCGTCGGCCGAGAACAGGCGGCCAATGCGCGGACCGAACACGGCGAGCAGCGCCAGTACGGCCACGCCGGCGCCGATCAGCAGCATGCGGCGCTTGGGGTTGCGTTTGACCTCGACCAGCCGGTCTTGTGCGGAAGTATCGCGAATCATCGATGGGTCCCTGGCCGCGGACAATGCGGCCCCTGACCCTACTGAGCAATCCGCGTGCCAAGCCGGAGCGGTCGATTTATTGGCTATTTTTCAGTGAGTTGGAAACACGCACCATCGCGGGACAGCTGTCCGCGGACACAAGCTCGGACAGACGGACAAACGTCCGCGGACGGCTAGTCGAACGCAGGCGCCAGCGCCACGGCCGCCGCCCTCGCCACGTCTCGGGCGATGCCGCGACCGAGCAACGAAAGCTGGTCCAGCGGCAACGTGTCCAGCACATCCAGCGTTGCCACGCGCGTGGTGCGAAAACACAGCAGTTCAGCGATGGCGGCCTTGCAGGCCACTTCTCCCGGACAGACCGGTGCGGCCGGCAAGGGCGTGCCGCGCGCGAGCAAGGCATCCCAGGCGAGGTAATCGGTATCGGGCAGCAGATGAAGTCGCGCGCAGAACGTGCCGGAGGCATCGAAGCAGTCGATCCATTCGCGCGGTCCGTCGGCGCCGATCATGCTGGAGGCGCGCAGTTCTTCCGTCTGCAACAGCGGGGCAAGATCCTCGCGCGTCACGAGCCAGCCCGGCGCGACATCGCTACAGGGACGCGAGGCAACCGAGGCCGGCAGATACAGCAAGCCGCCCAGCAGGGGAAGACGGGAGGCCAGCTCCGTGCCGGGCATCCGGACAGCGGTGCGGCTGATGGTCCACGCCGCCGTATCAGCGCAGGACCGGGCCGTAGCGAAGGCGTGCGCAAGCCAGCCAAACATCATCAGTGCTCCTTGGAAGGACCTGGCTGGCGTTCGACGAGAACCGCGTGGCGATAGGCCTGGAAAAATACCCCGGCGCGAAGCCGGAGGGAAAAGGCATCCATGCCCATGACGCTTCCCTCGGGGGACGGCATGGCCATCGGTGACCCGCGCCGCAGCGCGGGTCACGGCAACCCTTATTTGGTGAGGATCAGCTTGTCGTTGCGGGTAAGGCGCAGGTGGTACTCGTTGCCCTGGTGCTGGATCACCAGTTCACGTTCGCCCTTGAGCAGCGACTGGCTGGAAACGCGCCGCATGGGCGCCCCCGGCGAGGCGGGCGCTGCAGGCTTGAGGCTGAGCAGGCGGAACGGGCGGGCCAATGCGTCGGCACCCTGGGGGAGGGACAAAACCGTCGTGGTCATGATGGAGCTCCGCAGGAGAGTGGTGGCGACTCAGATGATAATAATTCTCATTTGAGTGTCAACACCCTGTTTTACGGGGCCCCACCCTTCCCTGCCTGCTCCTTGGCCAGCCTGGCGTCCAGGCTGCGACCGCCGACCGCAGCGTAGGCGCGACAGGCGTCCGGCTTGATGATCGGGTCGGGCTTGGCGCCGGCATTGCGCTGGGCCACATGTTCCAGGAAGTCGATCTGGTCGGGATGCGGCGTGACCAGGATGTCGCAAGGCAACGCCGCGATGACGGCCAGGCCGTGCCGATAGTTCTGCACGCGTTCCGGATGCGCCGGATCGCTGTAGCGAAAGCCCCCGGCCGTCAGGGCGGTAACGCTGTCCGCATAGACCATGTGCAGGCAGCGGTCGCCTTCGCACGACTGCCACGTCCAACTAGTGCTTCCCGGTGTGTGGCCAGGCGTGTAGTGCGCCGTGATCTGCACGTTGCCCAGACGTACCACGCCATCGTCCGCGACCGTGTCGACGTGCGCCACCGCGGGATAGTTCGGCGCATCGCCAAATTGCGGGTCGTCCGGATACTTGCCGCCCAGCATCAATTCCTTGGCACCGATCTCGCTGGCCACGACGCGGGCACCGGTGTCGCGAGCCAGCTGTGCGATGGCACCGGCATGATCGGCATGCGCATGCGTGTTGAGGATGAGCTTCACGTCGCTGAGCTTGAAACCCAGCGCCTTGATGTTGGCTTCCACCTGCGCCGCGTTCTGCGGCAGCGTGCCATCAATCAACACCAGGCCATCGGACGATTGAATCAGCACGGCGGTGAGTCCGCGCGTGCCGACGTAGTAGGCATTGCCATAAATGCGGAACGGCTTCTGTGGCTGCGTCCATGCCGGCGGCCCCGCGTGCGCGGACGCCATCATGGACAGGCCGATACAAACGCCGAGCGCGGCGCGGGACAGAGGCTTCATGCGTTGGTTTCCCTTGGAGACAGTCCGCGCAGCTTGGCAGCCGCCACCGGAGCGATGCGGCCAGCATCGGGCAGACCGAGGGCGAAGTCTGGCAACCCGCAGGCAAGGGTTGCCAGATGCCCGGTGGGAACACTTCGTTTTCAGGCCACCGCCTGCGCGATGTGTTTCAACACATCCGCATCCAGCCGCGTCAACAACGCCAACGCGCCGAGATTCTGCTCCAGCTGTTCCAGCTTGCTGGCGCCCAGCATCACGGTGGAAACATGCGGATTGGCCAGACACCAGGCAATCGCAAGCTGCGCCATGGACACGTCAAGCTCGGCCGCAATGGGCGCGAGACGGCGCACCTTCTCCAGGCGCGAGCCATCGTTCTCGAGCACCGCTTCGCGCAGCCATGCGTAACCCGGTTGCGCCAGACGCGATTCCGATGGCACGCCGTTGTTGTACTTGCCGCTCAACAAACCCGAGGCGAGCGGCGACCAGATGGTGGTGCCCATGCCGTACGTTTCATAAAGCGGTGCGTATTCCTGCTCCACGCGCTCGCGGTGCAGCAGGTTGTACTGCGGCTGCTCCATCACCGGGGCGAACATGTGGTTTTCGCGCGCCACCTTGTGCGCTTCGACGATGGCTTCCGCGGGCCACTCGCTAGTGCCCCAATAGAGCACCTTGCCTTGCCGCACGAGCGTGTCCATCGCCGCCACCGTTTCGGCAATTGGCGTATCGGGGTCGGGGCGATGGCAGAAGTAGAGATCCAGGTGCTCCACGCGCAAACGCTGCAAGGCCTGATGACAGGCCTCGATCACGTGCTTGCGCGACAGGCCGCGCTGCGTGGGCAGTGGATCGTCCACGGCGCCAAAGTACACCTTGCTCGACACGCAGTAGCTGTCGCGCGGAAAGCGCAGATCGGCGAGCACGTCGCCCATCAGCGTTTCGGCGACGCCGTTGTTGTACGTCTCGGCATTGTCGAAAAAATTGATGCCGTGATCGTGCGCCATCGCCAGCAGGTCGCGGGCCAGCGAGCGCCCCACCTGCGTGCCAAAGGTGACCCAGGCGCCGAACGAGAGCGCCGAAAGCTGCAGGCCGGATTTGCCAAGGCGTCGGTATTGCATGGGAGCGCTCCGATGAAGGGGGATGGGCCAGCATGCCAAGAGCGTGCGTCATTCGTCCATCATCGCGCTTTACACGTCGCGCCGACGCCGGGCGATCTAGAGTCAGGGCTTTCACCGCCATCACTCATCCGGATCGGAGCGACACCATGTCAACCATGCAAGGCTGGGCTGTCCAGGAAGCCGGCAAACCGCTGGTGCTTTCGGAGTTTGATCTGGGGCCGCTCGGCGCCGAAGAAGTGGAAGTGGCGGTGGACTATTGCGGGATCTGCCATTCCGACCTGTCGATGATCGACAACGAATGGGGCATGTCGCGCTTTCCCTTCGTTCCCGGCCACGAAGTGGTGGGCCGCGTGACCGCACTGGGCGCACAAGCGAAAGGCCTGAAGATTAGCCAGCGTGTCGGCATCGGCTGGACCTCGGCGAGCTGCATGCACTGCCATCAGTGCCTTTCCGGCCATCAGAACCTGTGCCCCGAATCGCAGGCGACCATCGGCGGTCGTCACGGCGGATTCGCGGACAAGCTACGCGCGCACTGGGCCTGGACCATTCCCCTGCCCGACGGCATCGACCTGCCCAGTGCCGGCCCGCTGCTGTGCGGCGGCATCACGGTGCTCAAGCCGTTCCTTGCCTACAACATCAGCCCCACCGCGCGCGTGGGCATCGTCGGCATCGGCGGACTGGGTCATATGGCGGTGAAATTCGCGCGTGCCTGGGGCTGCGAAGTCACCGCCTTCACGTCCAATGCCGCGAAAGCCGACGAGGCACGCAGCTTCGGCGCGCACCACGTGGTGTCCAGCCGCGATGCCAATGCCATCGCGGCCATCGCCGGCTCGCTCGACCTGCTGGTGATCACCGTCAACGTGACACTCGACTGGCCGGCCTTGATCGGCACCCTGGCGCCGCGCGGCCGCATGCACGTAGTCGGTGCAGTGCTGGAGCCGATTCCGGTATCGGCGTTCTCGCTGATCATGACCGAGCGTGAAATATCGGGCTCGCCCACGGGTTCGCCGGTGGACATCGCCATGCTGCTCGACTACGCCACGCGCCACGACATTCGTCCGCAGGTGGAAATGTTCCCCATGTCGGAGGTGAATGCCGCGCTCAAACATCTCGCCGATGGGAAGGCGCGTTATCGCATCGTGCTCGAAGCCAAGGCGGCGTGAGACGTCAGGGCGAAATCACCTGAGCGCGCAGTGCGAACATGCGATGGCCGCCATGAGCGACGGCCATCGCAGCAGGACACTCGCCGCCTTACGGCAGCGTATGGACGTCCATACGGTTTTCGATGCCCTGGTCGGCTTCGGGGCGCCACAGGGTACTCTTGAGCGGATCGCCCATACCCCACGCCTTCAGCGCAGCAATCAGCGGTACGTTGTCGCCGCTCTTGCGGACGTAGAAATCCAGGTGGCGGAAATCGTCGCAGGCGGTATCGCAGTGATAGCTGGAAAAGCCCAGCGCCTCGATCTGGCCATACTCGTTGACGATGATGGCGGCCGCGCTGCCGCCGCATTCGCGAGCCGGGCACGCGGTAAACAGGTAGCGATTGTCGGCCAGCACCTGCACCGTCGCCGACGAGCCGCCAAGCGCCGACAGCGCCTGCTCGCTCACCGAGCGGCTGCCCCGGAAATAGTTGACCTTGTTGTCGCCGACGAAATGCCCCAGCGCCGTCACGAAACCGCTGGCGTGCGCGAGCTGGTTGGCATTCGCGCAGGTGGACGGATCAATCATGCGGCACGGACCCGCGGGCGCTGCCGTGGCAGCGAACACCGAACAGGGCACGACGGACAACAGCAGTACGAAACACACAATGCGCATGAGTTTGCACATGACACCCTCCCCTTGGAGTGGAACTGCCCCCTAACACCGCATCAGGCGGCATCCGTTCCGGCTCCGGCGATCACGCCGGATGCGCGCGCCGCAGCCGGCGCCTGATGCAAAACACGTACTCGCAACTTCAGGAATGGACGCTCCACCCCGTAGTGCAGCAACGCACCAACCCCCAACACCGCCGACGCATAACCGGCAAAAGTCAGCACACCGTGGCCGTCCAACCGGCGACCCGCGGCGGATTCCATCACATGGAACACCGCCTTGTGCGACAGATACAGGCTGTACGAAATCGCAGCCAACCATCCGGCGCCCGGCACACGAAGACGCGCAAGCGCGCCGGACGCGTGGGCACCGCCCAACACCAGCAGCCCCAGACCGAAGGAAAGCAACGGATATCCCAGCACCGTGGGAATGAAGCCGGTCCGATCACGGAACAGCCAGATCGAACCGCCGACTACCGCTACCCCTGCAAGCAGAAAGCCGTTGGCGTGTCGCCCCCATCGGGACCAGAGGACGGGCCGGTAGACCCTGGCCGTAGCCAGCATCACGCCCATCAAGAGGCCGTCCAGACGGGACCACGTGGGATAGTAAATGCGCTCAAGGAAGGTTTTGCCATAGGAATTTTGGTCAAGCCCTGCCCACGGCGAGAGTTCGTGCCACCACAGCGCACCGCGCACCAGCATGCCCGCCAGCACGATGCCGATGCATACCACCGCGAACCGATGCACCGACGGACGCCGCGCGAGCCACCATGCCAGTGGCGGGAAAAGCAGGTAGAAATGCTCCTCCACGCACAGGGACCATACGTGCGAGAACGCCAGATGATCCTTGGCATCGATGAACAGGTTCACCGTGAACGTAAGAAACTGCCACAGCGGCTGGACGTCGCCCTGTTCCCTGATGGACGGCCAAATGAAATACGCCGCCACCACGACCAGGTACGCGGGGAGAATGCGGAAGGCCCGGCGCAGGTAGAAATCCGCGAACGAAAACCCCCGGCCCTCCGCCAGCGACTTGAGCACCTGCGAGCCGATCAGGAACCCGCTGAGCACGAAGAACAGGTCTACCCCCATCCACCCGTTCTTCTCGATGCCGCCGAAGTGGCCCCATCCGCCGATGAAGTACGAGTGGAAAATCATCACCCATACGATGGCGATAGCGCGCAGCAGATCCAGCCCAGGCAGTCGGTTCACGCAGTTCTCTCTTGGCATCCATGCGGCATCCGAGGCGAACGCGTCGGACGGAATCGCGGGCGGAAAATATATCGCGAAGAGCAGCTACTGCGGTGTCCGGCGCGTGGCAAAACCGGGGCAACCGTTACCGCTTATGCAGCGTGAAAGACGGCCGCGCGAACCAGCAGGGAGGAGTGCGGTGCATTGCATTGGCGATGCGATGCGAGCTTCGCTTTGAGCCCTCTTCGCATCGGCGCGTGGCGGTGTAGCCGCTACGTTCACTAGGAAAATCGTGACGATCCGGACTTCGAAGACTGCAAGGCTTGTATCCAACAGAACGCTACGAGCCTGAATCTTTTGAGGCCATTTTCTTTGGGTTACTTTCGACGCGAAGCTAGTCCCCGTGGGATCTTTTGGGCCAGCAAAAGAAAAGTGGCTCGAGCGGCGGCAGCCGATCGAAACGCCCGCTGCGTAGGCGGCCAGGTCGCGGGAATCCTGCATAAGAGCGATAGCAACGCTGCCGCCATAACCAAGAGCAAAGACGCTGGATGACCAGCCTTCGGCTGTTGTAAAGCGCCTCCTGCTTTCGCAGGAATGACGGGTTGGGGCGTCTTCGTCTACTGAAAAGATGCCTCCCACTGTTGCCGCCTTTTGGGGTTCGCAGGAATGACGAGCAAAAAAGCAAAGCCAGCGTTCCACCTCAACCCCAATGTACCACCGCCAAAACCCCCACCAACACCACAGCAGCAAAAACCCCCGCCACCACATCATCCATCATCACCCCCACCCCACCCTTGAGCTGCCGATCCAACCACCCAATCGGCCAGGGCTTCCAGACATCGAACAGGCGAAACAACGCAAACCCCACCACCACGCTCCACCACGGAGCCATCAATGCGGGAATGAGCGCAATCCACAGCCCGACGAATTCATCCCACACGATGCTTCGATGATCGTCCACGCCCATCGCACGCCCCGCCACGCCGCACACCAGCACACCCACGGCGAAGCCCACGACGATGGCGAACACGTAAAGCTGCAGCGGCAACGTGCACAGCAACAACCACGGCAGCAGCGCCGCCAGCGAGCCGAAGGTGCCTTGCGCCACCGGCGCTAGGCCAGAGCCCAAGCCGCAGGCCAGCCAGCCGGCGGGCGTGGCGAGCAGTGCGCGGCGTTGTTCGGGAGTGAGATTGGTCTTGTCGCTCATGCGAAGTGGTCCCAGCCATGATGGGTAGCGTCCAGCCATTGTCCCTGGGCGTCGCGCACACGCACGCCCGTGCCTTCCACCATGCGCCCAATACGCGTGGCTCCGCAACCGAGGCGCGCGAGATCGCTCTGCACCTGCGCGACCAGCGTGGGCGGCACGGTGAAGCACAGCTCGTAATCGTCGCCGCCGGCCAGCGCGAAATCGCGCACGGTCTCGTCGTCGAAGCTCGCCATCAGCATGGGGGAGCGCGGCAGCAATTCCGCTTCGATTTCCGCGCCCAGGCCACTTTCCTCGCAGATATGGCCAAGGTCGGCGAGCAGTCCGTCGGAGATGTCGATGCAGGCGCTGGCCCAACCGCGCAGGGCCAGCCCCGTCGACAGGCGCGGCGTGGGCCGGTGTAGCCGTTCGATCAGATAGGCCGCGCGTCCGTCGCCCTCGTCCACGCGCGCACCACGCTGCAGCAGGCGCAGGCCTGCCGCCGCATCGCCCAGCGTGCCGGTAACCAACACCACGTCACCCGCGCGCGCGCCTGAGCGCGTCAGCGCCTTGCCGGGCGGAGCAAAGCCATGCACGGCCACGCTGATGGTCAGCGCGCCGCGTGTGGTGTCGCCGCCGATCAGGGCGAGGCGATGCGGTTGCGCCAGTTGGGCGAAGCCTTCGGCGTAACCATCGATGAACTCGCGCAATTGCTCGGCGGGCTGCGCCGGCAGGGTGAGCGCCAGCAGCGCCCAGGCCGGGCTGGCGCCCATGGCGGCGAGATCGGAAAGATTCACCGCCAACGATTTCCAACCGATGTCGGCCGCCGCCGTGCCATGCAGGAAATGCACGCCCTCGACCATGGTATCGATGGCGATGGCGATCTCCTGCCCCGCCGGCGGCGCCACCACGGCGGCATCGTCGCCGATGCCCAGCTTCACGTCTTCGCGGCCCTGCGCGGTGCGTTCGCGGATGCGGTCGATCAGTCGGAATTCCATGGCGGTCCGGCAAGGAAAAACTGCGGAAAGCAGACCACCCGCAGCGCGCCCGCGCAAGCGCGAGGCTGAACGATGGGCCCATCTACCCGGTCATCAGTCATGGCTGCGGGTTTCCGGGCTGCTCCCTAGAATCGAAAGGCCCTTGTCCCACATCGGAGCCCGCCATGCATGCTCGTTCTTCACGGCTGTCGCGACTTGCCCTTGTCGCTGGCGCCGTCTTCGCCACGTTGGGCGTTTCCGTGGTTCATGCGTCTACACCGGAGGAACAGGCCGTGCTCGCGCCGTTCCAGGCACTGCTGGACGGCATCGGCAAGCGCGACCACGCGATGATGCGCGAGGCGCTGCTGCCCGGCGGCATGATCACGCTCAAGCGGGGCGACAAGATCACCCAGCTGCATTTCGACGCCTTCATCGATCACATTCCCACCACGGGGAACACGCAGCTCGCCGAGCGCATCCATGATCCGCTGGTGCGCATCGACGACGACATCGCCATCATCTGGGCGCCCTACGAGTTCCTGGTCGACGGCAAGGTAGACCACTGCGGGACGGACATCGCGCATCTGGTCAAGCACAACGGGAAGTGGCTGGTGGCCGGCATCGCGGACAACCAGCATGCGAGCTGCGCGGGAAAGTGAGGCCCTGGCCTCTCTGACATCCGGAAGGCCGCGCGCAGAACAACGCCTCCGTCACCTGATGCAGCAATGGCATCGAATGCGCCCGCGCTTCAGAGCCGGGCGCATGCAAGCCATCAACGCCGATACACGACCGTCGGCGCGTCGTGGTAAACCGAATCCATCCATTTGACGAACCCGGCCTTCTCCGCCACGCGAATGGAGGGGGCGTTCTCCGGCGAAATGATGCACACGGCCGTCATGTTCGGCAGGTGCTCGCTCGCCCATGCCAGCGCGGCGGCCACGGCTTCGCTCGCATAGCCCTTGCCTTGCGCATGCGGCGCCAGCGCCCAGCCGAATTCCAGCATGCCGTGCAGCGACGGCTCCATCTCGCGCTTCAGGTCGGCGAAGCCGACGTCGCCAATCAGGCGGCCCGTGGCTTTCTCTTCGACGCCCCAGTAGCCGTAGCCCAGCACGTGCCACAGCCCGATGTACTGCAGGAAACGCCGCCAGATTTCTTCGGCACCGAAGGGGCGTCCGCCGATGTAACGGGTCACCTCGGGGTGCGACCAGATGGCCACGCGCTCGTCGTGATCCTCCACGCGATGTGCACGCAAGCGCAAACGCGCCGTCTCGATCACGGGAATCACCGACGAATGCCCCGTGGCGCCGTCCATCAGTGACGCTTCTCCGTGGTGCGCAGCACGCCGGCGAGCTTGTCCAGCACGCCGTTGACGTAGCTGTGGCCGTGGTCGGCGCCGAAGCGCTTGGTGACTTCGATCGCCTCGTTGATGATCACGCGGTACGGCACGTCCGGACGGTACTTCAGTTCATACGTGGCCAGGCGCAGGGCGGCGCGCTCGATCGGGTCGATCTGCTCCACCTCGCGATCCACGTAAGGCTTGATGGCCTCGTCGATGGCCGCGACATGACGCTCGATGCCGTGCAGCAGATCCTCGAAGTATTCGAGGTCGGCCACTTCCATGTCCTGCTCATGGCGGAACTGGTCGATCACGGCATCCATGCGGCTGCCACCGATCTGCCACGCATACAGCGCCTGCAGTGCGCGGCGACGGGCACGCGAGCGTGCCGCCAGATCAATGCCTTCCGGACGTTGGTTCATCACAGCTTTCCGTAGAGATTGACCATCTCGAGCGCAGCCAGCGCGGCATCCGCGCCCTTGTTACCGGCCTTGGTGCCGGAACGTTCAATGGCCTGCTCGATGTTGTCGGTGGTGAGCACGCCGAACGCCACCGGCACGCCGGACGCGTAGGCGGCCTGGGCCAGGCCCTTGGCGCATTCGCCGGCCACGTAGTCGAAGTGCGGGGTGGAACCGCGGATCACCGCGCCCAGCGCGATCACGGCGGCGTACTTGCCGGAGTTGGCGACCTTGTGCGCAGCCAGTGCGATTTCCCAGGCGCCCGGCACACGGATCAGCTCGATGGCATCGTCCTTCACGCCATGGCGTACCAGCACGTCACGCGCACCGGCCACCAGGGGCTCGACGACGAAACCGTTGAAACGGCCGGCGACGATGGCAAAACGGCCTTTGGGCGTGGCGAAATCGCCTTCGATGATCTTCATGGGTATGCGTTTCCTGGGGGCTTGGGCCCGACGGGGCCGACTATTTTACGGGATTTGAGGGATCGTGCCCGGATCGGGCCGCGAAACGGCTCCGGACAGGCGCGGATGGCCGCGGAAGCTGAGGCTGGCCTGCCCCGCCGCCACGCGCAGGCGGCCCGGCACGCCGAACGGCAGGGTGAACTTGTCCGCCTCGTGGCCGAAGGGCAGGCCGCGGACGATGGGAATGCGCACCACGCGGGCGATCTGCTCGAACGCCGCCTCGGTGTCGTAACCGTTGTCGTAGCTGTGCGGCCGGCAATGGGTGAAATGGCCGAGCACCAGGGCCCGCTGGCGGTCCAGCACGCCGGAGAGATGTAGCTGGTACAGCAAACGCTCGATACGGAACGGCGGCTCGCCAATGTCCTCGACGAACAGGATGCCGTCGTCGATGGCCGGAAAATACGGCGTGCCCAGCAGGCTGCATAGCATGGCGAGGTTGCCGCCCCACAGCGGGCCTTCGAGGTCCAGCTCGGCATCGGTCGCGGCCTTCCAGCTCGCCGTGGCTTCCGGATCGCCCACCGCACGCCAGAAATGCTCCCACATGAGCCCGTTGAGTTCCGGCGCACCGAAATCGGGTCCCAGCATCGGGCCGCCGAAGGTTACCAGTCCGCTCTTCGCGTACAGCGCCATCTGGATGGCGGTGAAATCGCTGTGGCCGACGAGCAGCGTGTTCGAGCCGGCCAGCCGTTCCTTCAGCGCGTCGTAGTGCAGGTGTTCGAGCAGGCGCGCCGCGCCGTAGCCGCCACGCACGGCCAGCGCGATATCCGGCAAGGTGGACGTCGTGGCCAGCGCGTTGAGATCCGCCACGCGCGCCTCGTCCGACCCGGCAAAGCGATGCTCGACGCGATCCAGTACGTGCAGCCCATCCACCGCGCATCCGGCGACGCGCAGACGCGCCACGCCACGCGACATGGCATCGCGATCATGCGGATAGCCCGAAGGGGCGATGAGGCGAACGGTGGGAAAGGTCATGGCGAAGGTTCGTGGTGAAAGCCCGAGTATGCCGATAGCGGCATGGCATGGAAGTGGCGGCAACCTGCCACTTCGCTGCGGGAACGCACGAGGCGTCCCCGCGCCGGTTTTCGGTCAGACGTACTCGGTCACTTCCAGCCCGAAACCACCCAGGCCCACCATCTTGCGCGGCGTGCCCAATACGCGCAGCTGGCGGATGCCCAGGTCCGAGAGGATCTGCGCGCCCAGGCCCAGCTGGCGCCACTCCTGCTGCTGCGCTTCTTCCGGCGCCTGCGCCGAGGGCTGGCGATTGAGGCGGCGCAGCAGCGCGTCGGCGGTGTCTTCGCCCGACAGCACGAGCAAGGCGCCGCGCCCCTCGTCGGCAATGCGACGCAGCGCCGAGGTGACGGTGAGGCCAAGATCGTCGCGATGCAGATGCAGAACGTCGGACAAGGTGTTGCGCACGTGCACGCGCGTCAGCACGGGCTGGCCATCGTCCACGTTGCCGCGCACCAGCGCGAAATGCAGGCCGTGGCGGATGGCATCGCGATACGCCACCAGCTTGAACGCGCCGAATTCCGTATCGACGTCGCCCTCGTACACGCGCTGCACGGTCTTCTCCGTTTCCAGGCGATAGCGGATGAGGTCGGCGATGGAGCCGATCTTCAAGCCGTGCTTCTTGGCGAAGATTTCCAGCTCGGGACGGCGCGCCATCGAGCCGTCTTCGTGCAGGATTTCGATCAGCACCGCCGACGGTTCCAGCCCTGCCAGCGCGGCGAGATCGCAACCAGCTTCCGTATGGCCCGCACGCGTCAGCACGCCACCCGGCTGGGCGGTGAGCGGAAAGATGTGACCGGGCTGCGAGAGATCCTGCGGCTTCGCATCGGACTTCACCGCCACCTGGATGGTGCGTGCGCGATCGTGCGCGGAAATGCCGGTGGTGACGCCTTCGGCCGCTTCGATGGAGACGGTGAAGTTGGTCTGGTACGGCGAGGTGTTGTCCACCACCATCGGCCGCAGGCCCAGCTGGCGCGTGCGCTGCTCGGTGAGCGTGAGGCACACCAGGCCGCGCGCCTCGCGCACCATGAAGTTGATGTCTTCCGGACGCACCATCTGTGCGGCCATGATGAGGTCGCCTTCGTTCTCGCGATCTTCATCGTCGAGGATCACGACCATGCGGCCGGCGCGGATGTCTTCGAGAATTTCGGGGATGGTGTTGAAGCTCATGGGTGTTCAATCCGATCGCGTTTCATCTTTGCCGTCATCCCAGCGAAGGCTGGGATCCAGCGACTTTGTCGTGCGTTTCACGGCACTGGATCCCAGCTTTCGCTGGGATGACGAGCATTAGGCAAACCCGTGCTGCTTGAGGAACGCCTCATCCAGTTTCGGCGCATCGCCACTGGCGATCAGCCGCTCGATGTAGCGCGCCACCACGTCTACTTCGATGTTCACCGCGTCACCCGCCTTGCGTGCGTGGAATGCGGTGTGTTCCACCGTGTGGGGAATAAGGTTGACCCCGAAGCGATGCCCGTTCACTTCGTTCACCGTGAGGCTGGTGCCATCGATGCAGATGGAACCCTTGGCGGCGATATAGCGCGACAGCGCGGCCGGCACCTCGAACACCCAGCGCAGCGAGCGGCCGTCCGGCGTGATCGACACCACCTTGCCCACGCCATCGACATGGCCGGAAACAAGGTGGCCGCCGAGGCGATCGGCCAGGCGCAAGGCCTTTTCCAAATTCACCGGATCGCCGGCCTTGTGCTTGCCCAGCGTGGTGAGCGAGAGCGTTTCGTTGGAGACGTCCGCGCTGAAGCCGCGTGATTCGAGCGTCACCGCGGTCAGGCACACGCCGGACACGGCGATGCTGTCGCCCAACTGCACGTCGGCGAGATCGAGGTCGGCCGTGTCGACATGCAGGCGCACGTCACCGCCGCGCGGTTCGAGTCGCGCAATGCGGCCCACGCTCTGAATGATGCCGGTGAACATCAGCACACCTCCCGAACGGAGGCGGCAAAGGAATGGCAACGATGCTTGGACATGAAACGTTTCCCGCGTCGAAAAGTGCGAAAAACGCCCCAAGGCGTCAGGCAGGCACACGCCCGCGAAGGCATGCGCCATACCGTCTTCTCTCATCCGGACTTTCTGGCAACCATCGCTGGCTGCCAACCGTCGGCTCCGGCATTGGACCGGATCTGCTGACCTTCCGATGACTTGGAAGCGCTCGCGGGCTCACCCCGAAGGGCCTACCGCCGGTGGGGAATCGCACCCCGCCCTGAAGACGTCGTTTGTGGTTTGACCGGCGAACCGGCCCCGTCAGTTTAACACGCCCCAGGCGGGTGGCCCGGGGCTCATCGTCCCCACTCGGGAACAATGTGTCGCCGCAGTGAGTGCCCGCGGCGCGCCTCGAGGTTACATGCCGATCGCTTGCCCGGTTTCCCTGCGGTATTCGCGCAGCACCTGATCCATCACCCAGCTGGTGCGGGCGCCGCTCACGGCCGTCGAAGGACAGGCGCCCTTCTGTCCGGTCAGCTCGGCCACGATGGTTTCGATCAGCGGCTGCTGGATGTGCAATGGGTTGGCCACGCGGTATTCGTGCGAGCCGTCGACGTTCTCCACCTGGATCGGCCCGTCGCCGAAGGTGGCGAACGCGATGCGACCCTTGTCGCCGATCACCTCGATCTGGTCATGACGCTTGAAGCCATCGAAATTCCACAGGCCGGAGCCGAGCATGCCGTTGCCGAAGGTGAAGGACATGGCCACGCCGTCTTCCACCGGATAGGCGCCGAGCTGATTGCTCGCCTGCCCGCTCGCCGACACGATGGGCCCGAACAGCCAGTCGAGAATGTCGAGCGTGTGGCAGCCGATATCCATGAACACGCCGCCGCCGGAGATCTCCGGCTGCACGTGCCACGGCAGATTCGCCGCATCGTGATAGCGCGGATGGTGCGGCTCGTACAGCACCGTATTGACGATGCGCGGCTTGCCGATCGCCAGTTGGCCGAAGATCAGTTCGCGCACTTTCTGGAAGCGCGGCAGGCTGCGGCGGTAATAGGCAACGAACACCGGCACCTTGGCCTGCTGTCCGGCGTGGATGATCGCCTCGCACTCGGCGTGATCCATCGCCATCGGCTTTTCCACGTACACGGGCTTGCCCGCGGCGATGCTCATCAACGCATAGGCCTTGTGCGTCGACGGCGGCGTGGCGACATAGACCGCGTTGACGTCGGGATCGGCAATCAGCCTGGCCGCGTCGTCGTACCAGCGTGGCACGCCGTGGCGCTCGGCGTAATCGCGGGCCTTGTTGCCGTCGCGACGCATCACCGCCACCAGCGCGGAGTTGGGCGTCTTGCTGAAGCCCGGACCACTCTTCACCTCGGTGACGTTGCCGCAACCGATGATGCCCCAGCGAACCGCTGCCGTCGTCATGTGGTCTTGAACTCCTTGCGCAGGAACTGCTGGTGATAGGCGTGGAATACGTTCACTTCCGGATGGCGCGCACGCTCGACCAGATGCGCACGCAAGGCCTCGCGCACGCACGGCGCCAGCGAGGAGAGGTATTCCAGGCTGTATTCCGTGTGATCGAGCACGCCGAAATGCAGGGTCGGCGCATGTTGCGCCGAGTGGAAGCCCATGTGGATGGTGATGCGCTTGTCGGCGAGCACGCCACCCCAGCCGCGATGCACGGCGTAGTTGTTGTAGAACACCGCCTCGCCCGGTTGCAGCAGGATCTGCTTGCCGGCGGCGAGCTCCGGCGCATCGACCGGCGCCATCTTCTCGGTGTTTCCAAAAACCGCCCGTTCTTCCGCATTGAGCTGGCGACGATGACTGCCCGGCACGATCCACAGGCAGCCGTCGGTGGTGAGCGGCATGTTCATCTGCACGTAGTTGTAGTGATAGTCCTCACTGAACCAGTGGAGGTCGATCTCATCGTCCGGCACCTGCAGCACGTCGCGATGCCATCCCTGGCGATAGTCGACACCGGCCTCGCCATAGAACAGCGACGCGCCGTCCACGATGATGCCTTCGCCCAGCAAATCACGGCATACCGCCAGGATGTCCGCGTTGCAGATGATGTCCTGGATGCCGCGAATCGCCTTGCCCGGCTGCAGGAACTGCAGGTTGCTCATGCGCTGCCTATCGCCGCGTTCACGACGCGCTTCTTCCACGGCGGCGACGTAGCGGCCAACGCTCGCGTCGTCGAGCAGCTTGCGGATCAGGTAACCCTGCTCGCGAAAGGAGGCGCGCTCGGCGTTGCTCAGAACAGGCTGTTGCGAAATTTGCAGCGTCATGTCTTTTCCCGACCATCCATACGCAAGAAGTCCGACGCTTAAAGAACGGGCCGCATCAGCAGCCGCATGTCCTCGTCCAGCACGCGCCGATCGATGGTGCGAAGTTTCCAGCGCGAGGCCATGTCGGTCAGTGACGGCAATCCCAGCAACGGCTGCGCATTGTCGCCAAGCAACACGGGTGCGACGTAGAGCAGCAGTTCATCCACCAGCCCTGCGGCGAACAGCGATCCGCATAGGCTAGGCCCCGCTTCCACGTGTACCTCGCTGACATGGCGCCGCGCGAGTTCGTCCATCACGGCATGAAGATCCATCGCACCGCCCTTCTCCGCCACCACGGCCAGCTCCACCGCCTGAAAGCGCTGATCGACCGGCGTGTATTGTTCGTTGTGCAACACCAGCGTCGGCATCGCGCCATCGAGCACATGGCTGTTGGGCGGCGTACGCAGACGATTGTCGAGCACCACGCGCCACGGTGGCGTAAAGGCTTCGCCTTCGGGCAGGCGCACGGTGAGCCGGGGGTTGTCGGCCAGCACCGTGCCCGAGCCCGTGAAAATCGCCGAGCTGCGCGCACGCCAACGCTGCACGTCCGCACGCGCGGCTTCGCCGGTGATCCATTTCGACTCGCCGTTGGCCAATGCGGTACGGCCGTCCAGGCTCATGGCCAGCTTCACGCGCACCCACGGGCGACCGCGCTCGATGCGGCTGAAGAAACCGATGTTGAGTTCGCGCGCCGCATCGCGCATCAGGCCGGTGCCCACCGTGATGCCGGCGTCGCGCAGCTTGCCGATGCCTCGGCCCGCGACCTGCGGAAAGGGATCCTCCGCCGCGATGACCACGCGCGACACGCCTGCGGCGATCAGCGCGTCGGCGCACGGCGGCGTGCGTCCGTGATGCGCGCAGGGTTCCAGCGTGACGTAAGCCGTCGCGCCTCGCGCCTGCTCGCCCGCTTCGCGCAAGGCATGAACCTCGGCATGTGGTTCGCCCGCACGCCGGTGATACCCCGCGCCAACCACGCGATCATCATGCGCGATCACGCAGCCGACGCGCGGGTTGGGATGCGTGGTGTAGAGCCCCAGCCCTGCCAGGCGCAAGGCGTGGGCCATGTGGACGTGGTCGATGGCGGTGAACGGGGTGGCCATGCGGGACGCTTGCTGAGCGAGGGTGGCCTCAGTTTAGGCGATGCTTCCGCAAGATGGGCCCTTTGCTGCCTTCAGGTGACCCGCCCCGCTCTCCGGAGTGGGAGAGGACGAGAAGAGCGTCAGGACTTCTTGCGACGCGCCACCTGCTCGCCCAGCAGCGAAAGCTGCAACGCTTCCAGCTCCGGCAGATCGCGTTCGAGCTTCTCGATTTCCTCGCGAAACGCCTGCACGTCCTCGAACTTCCGATACACGGAAGCGAAGCGCACATACGCTACCTGGTCGAGCTTCTTCAGCTCGCGCATCACCAGCTCGCCCACCTGCCGCGAAGGCACTTCGCGTTCGCCGCAGCGGCGCAGGTCGTTGACGATTTCGCGCACGGCGGTATCCACCGAATCGGTGGGCACCGGGCGTTTCTGCAGGGCGCGCTCGAAGCTCACGCGCAGCTTGTGTTCGTCGAACGGCTCACGGCGCTCACCGCTCTTCACGATGGAGGGCAGCTTGAGTTCGGCCGTTTCGAAGGTATTGAAGCGTTCGGCGCACTTGGGGCATTCGCGACGACGACGCACCGTGGCGCCGTCCTCGGCGAGGCGCGAATCGATCACGCGGGTGTCTTCGTGCTGGCAGAAAGGGCAATGCATAGGTCTAGGAGTCAGATGCGAGGAGTGAGTATTCAGAGGAAACGCTTTTTCTCACTTCTCACTCCTCTTCACTCGCTTCTCGCTCTCACCCGTACACCGGGAACTTGTGGCACTGCGCCGTGACCTTCTCGCGCACCTTGGCGATGACGGCGTCATCGTTCGGTGCGTCGAGCACGTCGCAGATCCACTGCGTGAGTTCGACCACATCCGCTTCCTTGTAGCCGCGGGTGGTGACGGCCGGCGTGCCCACGCGCAGGCCGGAGGTGACGAACGGCTTGCGCGGGTCGTTCGGCACGGCGTTCTTGTTGACCGTGATGTGCGCCTTGCCCAGCGCTTCTTCGGCATCTTTGCCGGTGACGTCGCGGCCGATCAGGTCCACCAGCATCAGGTGATTCTCGGTGCCGCCGGAAACGATCTTGTAGCCGCGCTCGATGAAGGTCTTGGCCATCGCCTTGGCGTTCTTCACTACCTGTTCCTGGTAGGTCTTGAACGCCGGCTCCAACGCTTCCTTGAAGGCCACGGCCTTGGCCGCGATCACGTGCATCAGCGGACCGCCCTGGATGCCCGGGAATACGATGGACTGCAGCTTCTTCTCGATTTCTTCGCCGGCGTCCTTCGCCACGATGATGCCGCCGCGCGGGCCGCGCAGCGTCTTGTGCGTGGTGGAGGTGACCACGTGCGCATGCGGCAGCGGGTTCGGATACACGCCCGCGGCGACCAGACCTGCGACGTGGGCCATGTCCACGAACAGGTAGGCACCGACCTTGTCGGCGATGGCGCGGAAGCGCGCCCAGTCCATCACCTGCGAGTAGGCGCTGAAACCGGCCACGATCATCTTCGGCTTGTGCTCGACGGCGAGGCGCTCGACTTCGTCATAGTCGACCAGGCCCTGCTCATTCACGCCGTACTGCACGGCGTTGAACAGCTTGCCCGACACGTTGACCTTGGCGCCGTGGGTGAGATGGCCGCCGTGCGCGAGCGACATGCCGAGAATGGTGTCGCCCGGGTTGAGCAGCGCCAGGTACACGGCCTGGTTGGCCTGCGAACCCGAGTGCGGCTGCACGTTGGCGTAGTTGGCGCCGAACAGCTGCTTCAGGCGATCGATGGCGAGGCGTTCGGCCACGTCCACGAATTCGCAACCGCCGTAGTAGCGCTTGCCGGGGTAACCCTCGGCGTACTTGTTGGTGAGCACGCTGCCCTGGGCTTCCATCACACGGGGGCTGGCGTAGTTCTCCGAAGCGATCAGCTCGACGTGGTCCTCCTGACGGCGGGCTTCGTCGGCCATGGCCTGGGCCAGTTCGTTGTCGTAACCGGCGATCGTCTCGTGCTTCGGAAACATCCTGACCTCGTGGGGGTGGCGCGTAGGGGTTGGAACGCAAAAGTGTAGCCGTGATGTGGTAGTGCGGCCACCTTCGGACAAGTTGCGATCGCATTTCGTACAATGTACCGTACGATGCACGCAACTCAGACCACGGACTTTCGCCATGCCGATTCAGCCGTCCCGCGCCCACGCACATCCCCTGTCCCTGCTGCACGCTGTCGCCCGGTTTGCCCTGATCGTGCCCCTGCTCCTGCCACTGGCGGCGTTCGCCTCCGGTGTCACGGGCGTGGGCATCGCCGCCATCCAGATTCCCGACCCGGTGAGCGGCAAGCTCACCGATGGTGACGTGTTCTATCCCTCCGCCCAGGCCACCAAAGGCACTACCGCGCTGGGGCCGTACAACGTCGCCGCCACCCCCGACGCGTCGGCCATCCCGGGCGCCAAGCCGCTGGTAATCCTTTCTCACGGCAACGGCGGCAGCGACCTGGGCCATCACGATCTGGCCGTCTATCTGGCCAGCCACGGTTTTGTGGTGGCCACGCTCAACCATCTGGGCGACTACTTTCGCGATACCAGCAAGGTCGGAAGTATCGAAGTGCTGGCCGGTCGCCCGGTGCAGGTGAAGTCCGCCATCACCACCTTGCTCGACGATCCGAAGTGGAAAGCGCTGATCGATCCCAGCCGCATCGGCGTCGCCGGCTTCTCCGCTGGTGGCTACACCTCGCTGATGGTGGCCGGCGCCAAGCCGCATTTCGTCCGTTTCGTTGCCTTTTGCCAGCGCTATCCGGACGACAAGGACGTCTGCGGCCATGCCGCGGAGTTCAAGGCCAATGCCGCCAAGCAGGGCAAGACCATGGAGCAGGTGCTCGACGATATGCAGGGCCAGCTCGGCAAGTACGGCGACACCGCCGATCCGCGCGTGAAGGCGGTTTTTGCGATGGCACCGCTCAGCCTCATCTTCGACGACCACGGTTTCGACAACGTGCGCATCCCGGTCTTCCTCTACTACGGGCAGAACGACACGGTGCTGCCGCCGGAAGCCAACGCCAGGCACATCCAGCCGCTGATCAAGACGCTGTATGCCGTGAAGGAAGTGCCGCACGCCGACCACTGGGTATTCCTGCCGCCGTGCTCGGCCGAACTGGCGAAGGAGATTCCGCCCATGTGCGTCGATCCCGCCGGCGTGGACCGCACCGAGGTGCATGCGCAGGTGAATGCCGATGCGCTGGCCTTCTTCCGCAAGACGCTGAACGTGAAGGGCTGACCCGTGCCCAAGGCGCTCAGTGAGCAGGAAACCGAAGCCTTCCGACAACGCCTGTGCGAAGCGGCGGCGACGATCTACGTGGAAGAAGGTCCGGCCGCCGTCACCATGCGGCGCCTGGCCGGCGAACTGGGCGTGGGCACCATGACGCCCTATCGCTACTTCGACAACAAGGAAGAGATCATCACGGCCGTGCGCACGCGCGGCTTGAACCGCTTTTCCGAAGCGCTGGAACGCGCGCTGGAATCACCCGGCGATGGCCGCACGCGCAGCCGCGCCGTGCGCGACGCTTATATCGGTTTCGCCCGAACGAATACCGCCACCTACCGGCTGATGTTCGAATACCCGGAGACGCGTCGCGACGACCCGGCCTATCGCCAGGCATACGAACGCATGTGGCGCACCATCGCCGCGCACGTGGAGGTGATGATGGCCGAAGGCACCGTCGCCGCGGATGCGGACGCCCCCATCATCGGCCATCAGATCTGGGCTTCCCTGCATGGCGCCGTGATGCTGGAAATCGCCGGCATGCTGCCCGCAGGTTACGACGCCGCGTCGCTGCACACGCGCACCGTGAGCGCCGTGTTCGATGCGGCCAAGCCACCGCGCTGATCGACACGATTTATCGCTTTCGACGCGCCACCGCGGACACCAGCACGTAGCTGATCACCATCAGCAGGAGCCACGCGCCCAGCTTGTCCAGCGGCACCATGGCCCAGCCTTGGCGTTGCGCCGGATAACGCCACGCCGATGCGAACGTGCCCAGGTTCTCGGCGAACCAGATGAACACCGCCACCAGCACGAAGCCCAGCAGCAAGGGCATCCTGCGATACGCATGGCGCACGCGGAACAACACCCACGTGCGGCCAAACAAGACTGCCAGCGCTGCAAACAACAGCCAGCGAACGTCCGGCAGGAAATGGTGCGTGAAGAAATTCACGTAGATCGCCAGCGCGAGCCACGCCGTCGCCGCGAACGGGGGATGGCGAATGAAGCGGAATTCGAACAGCCGCCACGCGCGGGCAATGTAGCTGCCCACCGCGCCATACATGAACCCCGTGAACAGCGGCACGCCACCGATGCGCAGCACGGAAGCCTCGGGGTAGATCCACGAACCCATGGCGGTCTTGAACACCTCCATCGCCGTACCGACCAAGTGGAAGCACAGGATCACCTTCGCTTCGTCCCGCGTCTCCAGCCCCAGTGCGATCAGCACCACCTGCATGGCGAGCGCCGCCAGCACCAGGAAGTCGTAGCGCGCCAGCCGCACATCGGCGGGATACCAGGCCCAGGTGGCCAGCAACAGCGCCAGCATGCAGCCGCCGAACAGGCACGCGCGGGCCTGCTTGATGCCAAAGCAGACCAGCTCATGCAGTACGACGGCCCAGGCGCCCTGCCGGCGCGTCCAGCGAGCCACACGTTCGTCCAGCGTCGCCAGGGCGCGCCAGTCGCCCGTTGAAACCAGCATTCCGGTCCTCATTTCTTCCATCCCTGGGGAAAACCCCAGAGCCTGGCCGCCGCGCCGGGCAGACAGGGGGCGCCACATGGCAGAAGGCGGGCTGAAGCATCGCCGAGACCGGGCCATCGTCACCGGCGCGACCCCACAAACCGCTATAATGAGTGGTTTACACCCACTCTGATCGCACCGCCTGCCCTCCCGGCCGGCACCGTGCACGCCGCCGGAGGTTCCATGCAGTACATCTACACCATGAACGGGGTCAGCAAGATCGTTCCCCCGAAGCGCCACATCATCAAGGACATCTCGCTGAGCTTCTTCCCCGGCGCCAAGATCGGCCTGCTGGGCGTGAACGGCGCGGGCAAGTCCACGGTGCTGCGCATCATGGCCGGCGTCGACAAGGACTTCCAGGGCGAAGCCCGTCCGCAGCCGGGCATCAAGGTCGGCTACCTCGCGCAGGAGCCGCAGCTCGATCCGGAAAAGACCGTCCGTGAATCCGTCGAGGAAGGCGTCTCCGTCATCCTCGACGCGCAGAAGCGCCTGGAAGAGGTCTACGCCGCCTACGCCGAAGAAGGCGCCGATTTCGACAAGCTCGCTGCCGAGCAGCAGGAACTTGAAAACGTGCTGGCCGTGAACGACGCGCACGCGCTGGAGCGCCAGCTCGAAGTGGCCGCCGACGCGCTGCGCCTGCCGCCGTGGGACGCCAAGATCGGCCCGCTGTCCGGTGGTGAAAAGCGCCGCGTGGCGCTGTGCCGCCTGCTGCTCTCCAAGCCCGACATGCTGCTTCTCGACGAGCCCACCAACCACTTGGACGCCGAGTCCGTGGATTGGCTGGAGCAGTTCCTGCAGAACTACCCGGGCACCGTCGTGGCGGTGACGCATGATCGCTACTTCCTCGACAACGCCGCCGAGTGGATTCTCGAACTCGATCGCGGCCGCGGCATTCCGTGGAAGGGCAACTACACCGAGTGGCTGGAGCAGAAGGACGCCCGCCTCAAGCAGGAAGCCTCGCAGGAAAAGTCGCGCCAGAAAGCCATCGAGAAGGAACTGGAGTGGGTGCGCTCGGCGGCCAAGGGCCGTCAGTCCAAGGGCAAGGCGCGCCTCAACCGCTTCGAGGAACTGAACTCGGTCGAGTACCAGCGCCGCAACGAAACCAATGAAATCTTCATTCCGCCGGGCGAGCGCCTGGGCCAGGAAGTGATCGAGTTCAAGAACGTCAACAAGGCGTTCGGCGATCGCGTGCTCATCGAAGACCTGTCGTTCAAGATCCCGCCGGGCGCCATCGTCGGCGTGATCGGCCCGAACGGCGCCGGCAAGTCCACCTTCATGAAGATGATCATGGGCAAAGAGCAGCCCGATTCCGGCGAAGTGAAGCTGGGCCACACGGTCAAGCTCGCCTACGTCGACCAGTCGCGCGACGCGCTCGATCCGAAGAACAACGTGTGGCAGGAAGTGTCCGGCGGTTCGGACATCCTCACCATCGGCAACTTCGAGATCCAGTCGCGCGCCTACATCGGCCGCTTCAACTTCAAGGGCACCGACCAGCAGAAGATCGTCGGCCAGTTGTCTGGCGGTGAGCGCGGTCGCCTGCACATGGCCAAGACCCTGCTGCAGGGCGGCAACGTGTTGCTGCTCGACGAACCGTCGAACGACCTTGACGTCGAAACGCTGCGTGCACTGGAAGACGCGCTGCTGGAATTCCCCGGCTGCGCCGTGGTCATCTCGCATGACCGCTGGTTCCTCGACCGCATCGCCACGCACATCATCGCGTTCGAAGGCGACTCGCACGTGGAATTCTTCCCGGGCAACTACAACGAGTACGAAGCGGACAAGAAGCGTCGTCTCGGCGATGAAGCTGCGAAGCCGCATCGCGTGAAGTACAAGAAGCTGGCGTAAGAGCGAGAAATGAGCGAAGAGGAGTGAGAAGCGAGAGGCTGCTGCGCCCTTCTCTCACTCCTCACTTCTCTCCCCTCACTCCTGTTTGGAGAATCCGATGCACTTCATGCAATCCCTGCAACAGGCATGGGCTGACCATGACTCCCTCGTCTGCGTCGGCCTCGATCCCGAACCCGCGAAATTCCCTGCGCACCTCAAGGGCCGCGCGGATGCGGTGTTCGAATTCTGCCGCGACATCGTCGATGCCACTGCCGACCTCGTCTGCGCGTACAAGCCGCAGATCGCGCACTTCGCTGCGCTGCGTGCGGAAGACGCGCTGGAACGCCTGATCGCGCACATCCACGAGAAGCATCCCGGCGTGCCGGTGATCCTCGACTCAAAGCGTGGCGACATCGGCAGCACCGCGCAGCACTATGCCACCGAAGCGTTCGATCGCTACAAGGCTGACGCCGTCACCTTGAATCCGTACATGGGCCGCGATTCCGCGCAGCCCTTCCTCGATCGCGCGGACAAGGGCGTGATCCTGCTGTGCCGCACTTCCAACCCGGGCGGCGCGGATTTCCAGGCGCTCGATTGCGGCGGGCTGCCTCTCTACCTTCGCGTGGCCGAAACCATCGCGCGCGACTGGAACGCCCATGGCAACTGCGCGCTGGTCACCGGTGCGACATGGCCGGAAGAACTCGGCAAGGTGCGCGCCATCGTCGGCGACATGCCGCTGCTGGTGCCCGGCATCGGCGCACAAGGCGGCGATGTGGAAGCGGTGCTTGCACATGGCCGCACGGCGAACGGCACCGGCCTGATGATCAGCTCGTCGCGCGCCATTCTCTACGCCGGCAACGGCGAGGATTTCGCTCAGGCCGCGCGCGCTGCCGCGCAAGACCTGCGCGATACGATCAACCGTTTCCGCTGAAAGGCCGCTTCGATCGCGGTTGCATCATCTGATCGGTAGCGCTTGATCGGCTATCGGATCAAGCCGCCACGCAAGGCATCCACGGCATCCCCTGCACCCAGGTCGTAGGCGTCACGAACCGTGGCCTTGGGCGTGCAATCCCAGGTCGACACAGGAATGCGTTGGCTCGGCTGCCAATAGGTACGGCCTCGCCAGGTGAACATCGGCGGCAGCTTCGGATAGTGCCGTGTGAGCATCACCAGGGTCTTGGCGCGCTCGGCGTCGGACTGCAGCGGAATCGGTGCATTGTCCGTGTAGCCGCCATCGATGGCATGCCCGTTTCCGATCGCTCGCGCCGACATGATGGGCGGCGCCGACGCGGCGGCCACGAGAAGATTCTGCGCGGTTTCGACATCGCCACAATCGTTCAACACCATGAAGTCCTGGCGCAGCCCCAGCATCCGTGGAAGGCGGGGATGGATGCTGTTCCACAGGTATTTGTCGACCAGATAAGCCAGCGTTCCCGCCGCCACCGAACCACGCAGGCCGAGGAATCGCGCGGGGCGCGTGAGCGCCACCGTCAGCCGCGACGACGAACGACCCAGCAACGCAAACGTATCGGCGTTCAAGAATGCGTTGACCCAGGCCGGATAAATCTGTTGATGCGCAAAGGTCAGCCTGAGCTTGGCCAAGCCCGACCAGTCGAAGATCGCCGGGTTGTCCCGGTAGAGATTCTGGCAAGCCTGCAACGCCGTTTCAGCGCCCTTGACCAGGAAGGATGCCGCCACGCCCGCGCCCGCACTCGTGCCCACCAGTTGGGCCGGAAGACGCACGCCCGATTCCATCAAGTGCCGCACCGCGCCCGCCTGCCACCAGCAACGATTGCCGCCGCCGGCAAACACCAGCGTCTCGATCGTGCCGAAGCGGAGCTGCCGAACTTCGCCGACGTTGCCAAGCATGTCTTTCTTCCTTTGAAAGTGCCGCGACATCCAGGTGCTGGACGCAAGCCACGCGTGAAGGAAGATCTGGCGCCCTCGCCCGCCTTTCTCAAGTGGCCTGCACGCCCTGCTCCGCAGGCGCCAGTGAGGCCTGGGTGCCCACCTGCAACCTACGGCGCAACCATCGCTCGGCGGGCGTGGATGCGAAGTGTTCGAGCCCTTTTCCAAGCAGCCAGCACATGGGCAACGCGGGCAGGTACCAGAGAAAACCAAGCGACACGTTGCCGCCCATGGCCTTGAACAAGCGCACGACGCTGTACACCACGAACATGTGGGTGAGATAGATCTCGTAGCTCAGGCGTCCCCACGAGCGCAGCCAACCCAGGCCACGCCAGGAGGCGAGATGCGAACGCGACCAGGCGCTGGCAAGCACGAGGCACAGCGCAGCACCGGTCAGCACGAGCATGGAGCCGTCGTGCATCGCCTGCCACAACCACCTGCCCTCGAACATCACCAGGTAGAGGCCAAACGCACCGGCGACACTGAGCATCGCCGCGATACCGCGCGGCACGCTGTGCCATCGCTGCACCATCAGTGCACCGAGCACGCCGGTGGCGATCGCTGCCATGCCCGGCAGGTACGCCTTCTCCTGCCAGATCTCATTGTCCGCAAGCGCTCCGCGTGTCCACGGCAACGACAGCGCCAGCACGATCAGCACCGGCACGAGCACCCACGTTCGCCGGGTGAGCAGGCACACGATGGGAAAGCCGAGATAGAACACTTCTTCGATCGACAATGACCACAACACGTCCCAGTTGCCGGGCAGATAGCCCGTCATGCCTTCGTACCAGTTCAAGTGGAAGCCCAGCGCCGCCACGATGGCGCGCGGCAGCGACTGCCCTTCCCGGTGGATGACGTAGTCGGGCACGCTGGCCAGATGCAGCACGCTCAACACGGCCACCAGCAACAACAGGCAAGGCGCGATGCGCGAGAAGCGCCGCGCGTAGAACGCGCGCAGATCGATGCTGGCGAGCGAACCGCTTCGATGAAGCGCATTGCGGGTGATCAGGAATCCGGAGATCACGAAGAAGATGAACACCGCTTCGTAGCCGTTGAAGTTGACGGCTGTGAGCAGGCTCTTGGGCAGCACATCGAGCAAAACGGTCTTGCGCAACGGAATGCGCAAGCCGATGTGATGCAGCACCACCAGCAGGATGGAAAAGCCACGCAGCAGGTCGATGCCGGCGTTGCGTTGCGCAGGCGGATTCGTCGTTGCGTCCATCAGCCCAGTCTCTCCATCACAACAGCCGCGTGGTGGACCGCGTCGGCGCAGGGCGCGACACATGGCCGGTCGCGCACAGCGTGCGCTCCGGCCGGGAGATCGCGTTTACGGCGCGGCCGGCAGGTCGTGGATCATCTGCTGCGCCAGACCTTCGTAGTTGTAGTCGAAGTGATGGTCGCCGGTCTTTTCGTAGACCTTCACCCAGGACGGCAGGGCCGCATCGGCGCAGATGGTGTCTGCCTTGTCCTTGATGCCGTAGTAGCACATCACGGATGGACGGCCATTCAATGCCACCAGCGGCGGCATCGCATCGTAATGATGGACGGGGTTGAGCCACTGGAAGAAATCCTGCGTGTGCGTCTTCCACCAGCCTTCGCGCGCCGAGATATAGCCTTCCATCTCGATCTCGAAGTTCACGTCCTTGCTGGGCGAAAGCAGCACGATCTGCGCGACGCGTGCGCGCCCTTCGGGACTGAGCTTGCCCACGATGGTCGGCAGCACGTCGGCACCGAAGGAGAAGCCGATCAGCCACACTCGCTTCTTGCCGTTCTGCGCCAACGTGCGGGTGATCAGCGCGTCGAGGTCCGCCGCCGAAGCGTCCGCGTTCTTCTCGCGCCAGTAGTACTGCAGCAGGCTCACGCCTTCCACGGGAATGCCGTGCGAGGCGATGATCTTGCCCAGCGACTGGTCGAGATCGCGCCAGCCGCCGTCACCGGAGTAGAAGATCGCCACCACGTCTTCGCGCCCCGCCAGCGGCGTGACGCCAGCCTGCGCCGGCACCTGCACCAGCGACTCGTCCATGCTCGCGTGATGCCACGGCTGCCAGGCCCAGAGGCCCGCGCTGGCAGCGATCAACAGAACGAGAACCAACCACTTCCAGAATCGTTTCAACGGCGCACCATGCCTGAGAGTCCACCCGAAATGAGGCTCGCCACATTGGCGAACACCAGCGGCAACGCAATGCCGTTAGGCACCGCAAGATACCGAGGTTCCCACACCGGGTCGAATTTGTCCTTGTACTTGTGCAGGCCACGGAAGTTGTAGAAGCGCTCGCCGCGACCGAACAGCATCGCGCCCAGGCGGCTCCACAGCGGCGCGCTGCGGCGGTTCTGCAGGCCGGAGAACGGCGCCATGCCGAGGTTGAACCAGCGGTAGCCTTCCTGCTTGGACCACTGCATCAGGTTCACGAACAGGAAGTCCATGATGCCGGCCGTGCTGTCGGGCAGGTGCCGCATCAGGTCCAGCGAGGCCTCTTCCTTGTTGTCGGTGAGGAACAGGTTGGCGAACGCCACCAGTTCCTCGCCCTGCCACACCAGCGCCATCGGCGTGCGTTCCAGATAACGCGGGTCGAACGTGCCCAGCGAGAAGCCTTTCTCGCGCACGCCCTTGTCGCGCATCCACGCATCGGAAATCTTCTTCAATTGCGGCATCAGCGCGGGCACCGCATCGGCCGGCACGATATCCATGCGCATGCCTTCGCGGGTGAGCTTGTTGATGGTGTTGCGCAACACCTTCTTGGACTTGCCGTCGAGGTTGAAGCCGGCCAGTTCCACGCGGGCTTCCTCACCGATCTTGAGGAAGTTCATACCCACTTCCAGGTACAGGTCCAGATCGTCCTGGCGTACCTGGTAGAACAGCGGCCAGCCGCCCGCGCGTTCGCACTGGTCGCGGAAGGTCCACACCAGTTCGCGGCGTGCTTCTTCATTCTCGCCCACCGGGTCGCCCATGGCTACCCAGCTGCGGCCTTCAACGTCGTACATGATGAAGGCGCGGTTGTCCGCATCGAACAACAACGTCTTGTCGCCCATCAGCGCGAGGTGCGCCTGCGCGGAGTTGTAGTTCTTGATCAGCGGCAGCGCGCGCTGCAAATCCTCCTCGTTGGGAAGATGCAGGTCCGGCCGCGCGGGACGAATGAGGTTGGCCAGCGCAAACAGCAGGCCCGCCGCCGTGGCACCCACCAGCGCGCGCAACGCGCGCGGCGCACCACCGTGATAGAAGCTGAATTCCCACCACAGGTTGTTGCTGTATTCCACGTGCTTGTAGCTGAAGCCGACCAGCCAGCCTGCGCAACCGAGCACGGCCACGATGGCGATGATCCAGCCCCACGAGAAGCTCGCACTGAACATCGACGCGCGCCGATAGAACAGCTTGTGCGCCGGTGCGAGCGCGAGCGCCAGCAGTGACAGCAGCGTGGCTTCTTCGTAGTCGATGCCCTTGAGCAGGGACAGCACCGCGCCCAGCACCAGCAGGATCAGCGTAAGCACATACGCCGCATCGAGGCGCCGCTGCAGGCCGCGCGCAAGGATCAGCAACATCATGCCGACCACGCTGGACAGGAAGTGGGACACTTCCAGCACGGCCAGCGGCAACACATCGCGCAGAATCGCCATGCGCGCGGGCAACGCCGAGGTGGCGCCCGAGAACAGCAGCACCGCACCCGACACCAGCGTGAGGCCAGCGAAGAATGGCGGCAGCAAACCGGTGAACCACGGCGCCAGCAAGGTCTTCTGGCGCAGGCCGCGCGCCTCGCGCCACAACACCACCACGGTCGCCGCGAACAGCGGCAGGAAGTAGTAGATAAGGCGATACGCCGCCAGCGCGCCGAGGATGGGCGCTTCCAGACCCTGGTTTCCCTCCGCGCCGAAGCCGGCCAGCATCACCGCCTCGAACACGCCCAGGCCGCCCGGCACGTGGCTGATCAAACCGGCGATCTGCGCCAGCACGAAGATGGCGAGGAAGTGGCCGAAGCCCGTGTCCACCTGGTTGGGCATCAGCAGATAGAGGACGTAGGCGGCCAGGCCCCAGTCCACCGCGCCGACGAGCACCTGTCGCGCGGCGACCAGCGTGCTGGGCAGGCTCACGCGCCAACGCCACAGGCGCAGTGGACGTCCAAGCAGCCGGCTGCCCACGATCCACAAGAGCGGAATGAGCGTAAGCACCGCGGCAACCGGAAGACGCCAATTGGCCAACGGCAGCGACGACGGCACCGGCACCAGCAGCAAGGTGACGCCGGTGAGCGCGCTCAGGCCCAGCCAGAAACTCAGCGTGGTGTAGACCACCACTTTGGCCACTTCGGCGGTGGAAAGGCCGGCCTGGATGTAGAAGCGGTAGCGGATGGAACCGGAGATCAGCAGCGCCATGCCCAGCGCATTGCTGAAGGCGTAGCTGATGAAGGAGATCAGGCTGACCTGTGCGCCCGGCAATCGCTTGCCGATGTAGGCGAGGCCAAACCAGTCGTACAGGATCATCACGCCGTAGCTGCCGGCCGTGAGCAACACGGCCAGCGCGACGCGATAGTTCTCCAGCCCGTGGACGTAGCGGGCCACCTCGCGGTAGCTAACTTCGCTGGCGAGGCGGTGCAGCGCCCACAGCGCCAGGCACAGCATGGCCACCGAAAGCAGTGGACCGGCGAGCCTGCGCAACCTGACCATCAGGCCAGGGCGAGCAAGCACTTCACCGGGAATCGGGGCTTGTGCCCCTGTCTGCTCCACCACGCGTTTACCGCCTCCACATGACCATCGCGCAAGACATTCGCGACCGCCTAGGATAGCCGGTCAACGTGCTCTTCTGTTCGATCGTGGCATGCAGGCATGACATTCGGTCGCGCCCGCTTCAGGCAGGTCGCGACCGCGTGATTCAGGACTTGCCGGGCAGCCCGTTGGCCATGCGTGCGATCCAGCGGTAGAGGATGACCACGAGCACTACGAAGGCGATGCCGCCCAGCGGCTGCCCATACTTGTCGAATGCCGGCCCCACCAGCCACAACGGCGACGGATCATCCGGGTTCTTGCGCAGCCAGGCGAGGAGACCGGCAACTACCACACCCACGATGCTCTCGCCCACGATCAGGCCGGAGGCCAGCAACACGCCAAGTTGCTTGGTGGATTCCGGACGCGCGGAGCGATCGGCGAGCCGATCGTAGATCCAGCCCACGACCGAACCCACCACCACCATCAGCGTGCTGACCGTCGGCAGATAGATGCCAAGACCGACAGCGAGCGGCGGAATTCGAATGCTCCTGGTGGTGCGGGCCAGCATTTCGTCAAGAGCGATGATGACCACGCCGATGGCGGCGCCGATTTCAATTAGGCTCCAGTCGATGTCGCCCGTGATCACGCCTTGGGCCAACGCCGATATCAGGCCCGCTTGCGGCGCCGGCAACGCACTCGACGTGGCGCCGGGCATGCCGGCAAAACCATAGGCATTCTTGATGAGGTCCAGCACCGGTGGAATCACCGCTGCACCGGCGATCACGCCGATCACCAAGGCCACCTGCTGACGCCACGGCGTAGCGTCTACCAGCTGGCCGGTCTTGAGGTCCTGCAGGTTGTTGTTGGCAATGGCCGCCACGGTGAACACCACCGAGGTGATGAACAGCGCAAACGCCACCAGTGCCTTGCCCTCTTCCGGGCCCACGTATGGCTTGACGAACGCGACCAGCAACAAGGCGGCCGCGATCACCACCAGGATGCCCACGCCCGACAACGGGCTGTTGGACGAACCGATCAGGCCGGCCATATAGCCGCACACGGTGGAGACGAAGAAGCCCATCAGCACCACGAAGGCCACGCCTCCGATCGCCAGCACCGCCAGATGGTCTCCAAGGCCAGCCGTCGAACCGAAGTGACCGAGTAGCCAGCCGATGGGGACAAAGCATGCAACGGTGATCAGCCCCACGATGCCGATCGGGATGTCGCGTTCGGTGCGCGGCAGCGTGTCCGCCTTGCCGGCCTTGCGCACGCGCGCCGCTGCCATCGCGCCGGCGAGGCCGCTGAGCACGGGTTTCACCAGCTTCGCCAACGTCCAGATGGCCGACACACCGATCGCGCCAGCACCGATGAAGCGCACCTTGTGGCTCCACGTGCCGTTGGCAAGATCCGAAATCGAAGCGGACATGTCGCCCAGCATCGAGTAATGCGGCACGCCCCAACCCCAGCCGATGATCGCGCCAATGAGCATCGCGATACCCACCGACAGGCCCACGAGATGACCAATGGCAAACAGCGCGAAGGACAACTGAAAATCGAATCCGGTGACCGCGCCCTTGTCGTTGACGCGGAAATACCGCACGAAGTCGCTGGCAAAGACCTGCGTGGTCACCACCACGGCGTATAGCGCCGACACGATGGAGCCCCAAACCACCGCCAGCAGGCCGGCACGACCCTCCTCGATGCTGCCGGCGTCCTGGTCGTCACCTGCGCCCACCTTCAGCACTTCGGCGCAGGCCAGGCCTTCGGGATAGGGCAGATCGGAATTGGTGACCAGCGCGCGGCGCAGGGGAATGGAATACATCACGCCAAGGATGCCGCCCAGCGCGCAAACGGCGAACGAAACCCAGAACGGAAAGCCGGTCCACCAGCCGATCATGATCATGCCAGGTAGCACGAAAATGATCGAAGACAACGTGCCCGCCGCCGAAGCGATGGTCTGCACGATGTTGTTTTCCTGGATGGTCGAATCCTTGAACCAGCGCAGCAGGGCCATGGAAATCACCGCCGCCGGAATCGACGTGGCGAAGGTGAGGCCGGCCTTGAGGCCGAAGAAGACGTTGGCGGCGGTGAACACCACCGTGATGATCACGCCCAGGATGAGACCGCGGACGGTCAGCTCTTTGCGAATTTCGGTTTGGGAAAGATTGCCGCTCACGAAAGTCGTCCGGTCATGTGATGGGTCCCCTGGTGGCCGCCCTGCGGCAGCGTGAATGCGTCGGGCCTGCCCGGGGGCAGGTCAGCGCGTAGGGTTGCCGGATTTGGAGGGAATCGCAACGGGTTGACGGGGGTTGGGGCTGGATTCGCGGGGCTGACGGGTGGGCATGGGGTCTTGAAGGTGGCCGACGCTGGGTTGGCAGGACTTGCTAGAGGTGGGTGTTTCGGCTCAGCGCGCGTTTTCTTGTTTGTTGGTCCCGCAGGGGCGGGGCCGGCGCACGGGGGGGGGGGGCAAGAGCAGGAGGCGTGCCTCTGCAGGCGAAGACGTCCCAGCTCGTCATTCCCTGCGGAGGCAGGAGGCGCTTTTCAACAGCCGAAGGCTGGTCATCCAGTGACTTTGCCTCGCAGTTGTCGCGATTCCTTTACCCGCGCTTTTGCAGCGCTACCGCGACCTGGCCGCCTACGCAGCGGGCGTTTCGATCGGCTGCCGCCGCTCGAGTCAATTTTCTCTTGCTGGCCCAAGAGAAAAGTAACCCAAAGAGAATGGCCTGAAGAGCAAGGGCTCATAGCGTTCTGTTGGATACGAGCCTTGCAGCCTTCGGAGCGCGGATCGTCACGATCTCTCTAATCGACGTTGCGGCTACACCGCAACGCGCCGATGCGAAGGGGACTTAAAGCGGAGCCTCGCTTCGCTTTGGCTTTGGCTTTGGCTTCGCTCTCGGCTCTTCGGGGTCCCCGTATGACAGCGGCGGGCGGGTGGAGGAAAGCCCGCAGGGTGGCCGCAGGGATGCGGCCAGTTTTTCGACAGGACAGGGACGTCCTGTCGAAAAACCCCGTAACCCGCACGCGGACCTGGAGGGCTGAAAGCCCGGAAGGCGCGTCATCCGGGGTGCCGTTTCTTTTGGTTACTTTTCTTTGGGCAAGCAAAGAAAAGTAACCCGGCCTTCGGCAGGAGGACGGAAGCCCGTCGCAGGCGAGCCAGGTCGCCGTACCGCGACAACTAAGCGCAAAGTCACTGGATGACCAGCCTTCGGCTGTTGAAAGGCTCCTCCGGCCTACGCCGGGATGACGAACAAAAAGAAAATCGACTCAGTCGTCCGCCAAATCCATCCCCGGAAACAACACCTCGGTATACCCAAACTTGGTGAAGTCCGTGATGCGCGACGGATACAGCCGCCCGATCAGGTGATCGCACTCATGCTGCACCACGCGCGCATGAAAACCCTCTGCGTTGCGGTCGATCGGCGCACCCTTGGGGTCGACGCCCTGATAGCGGATCAGCGAATAGCGGTTCACCGCACCACGCAGGCCCGGCACGGACAGGCAGCCTTCCCAGCCCTCCTCCATGTCCTGCGACAGCGGTGTGATCACCGGGTTGAGCAGGATGGTGCGCGGAACCGCCGGAGCATCCGGGTACCGCTCGGACTGGTCGAAGCCGAAGATCACCAGTTGCAGGTCCACGCCGATCTGCGGCGCGGCCAGGCCGACGCCGCCGGCGTCGTGCATGGTGTCGAACATGTCGGCGATCAGCGCATCGAGCTCCGCACTGCCGATCATGGCGTCGGGCACGGGCGGGGCCACCCGCAACAGCCGTGGATCGCCCATCTTGAGGATGTCGCGGATCATGGACCAAAACCTCGCCTTGTCATGGGTTTACCGTCGCCGCAAGCCGCGCCGGAAAGGCCACCAGTGTACGCGCCGGCAGCCACGACGGAATGCGTCCCGGCGCCTGGACCATTCGACCAATGGCTAATGCAGGCCGGCGCAATATGTTGTTGACCCCCGCCGCCCCCGGGACGACCCTTGCTGGGGACTTTCCAGGAGCCAATGCGAATGTCTACCGTCGCCGTCAAACCAAGCCCCGCAGGAAAGATCCTGTGGGCCGCCATCGCCATCGTCGGCGCCTGGTGCCTGGGTGTGGTCGCCCTGCGTCGGGGCGAACCAATCAACGCGATCTGGCTGGTCGCCGCGGCCATCGCGGTGTTCGTGATCGGCTACCGCTTCTACGGCAAGTTCATCAACGACAAGGTGCTGCGCATGGACCCGACCCGGGCCACGCCAGCCGTGTTGCGCAATGATGGCCTGGACTATGTACCCACCGACAAGTGGGTGGTGTTCGGGCACCACTTCGCGGCCATCGCGGGCGCAGGTCCGCTGGTGGGTCCGGTGCTGGCGGCGCAGATGGGTTATCTGCCCGGCACGCTGTGGATCTTGTTCGGCGTGGTGTTCGCCGGCGCGGTGCAGGACTTCATGATCCTCGGCCTGTCGGTGCGACGCGACGGCCGCTCGCTGGGCAACATGCTGCGCGACGAATTGGGTCCAACTGCCGGCGTGGTCGCCATGTTCGGCGTGCTGGTGCTGATGATGATCGTGCTGGCGGTGCTGGCGCTGGTGGTGGTCAAAGCGCTGACGCACAGCCCCTGGGGCACCTTCACCGTGGCAGCGACCATTCCGATCGCACTGCTGATGGGCGTGTATCTGCGCTGGCTGCGGCCGGGCAAGATACTCGAAGTGTCGATCATCGGCCTGATCCTGCTGCTGGCCTCGATCTGGTTCGGTTCGCACGTGGCCGCGTCACCGACCTGGTCGACCGTGTTCGATTTCGACGCGAAGTCGCTGGCCTGGCTACTGATCGCCTATGGCTTCTGCGCCTCTGTACTGCCGGTGTGGTTGCTGCTGGCGCCGCGCGATTACCTTTCCACCTTCCTCAAGATCGGCACCATCATGCTGTTGGCGCTGGCCATCTTCCTGGCGGCGCCCACGCTGCAGATGCCGGCCATCACCAAGTTCATCGACGGCACCGGCCCGGTGTTCCAGGGCAACCTGTTCCCGTTCCTGTTCATCACCATCGCCTGCGGCGCGGTATCGGGCTGGCATTCGATCATTGCCTCGGGTACCACGCCCAAGCTGATCGCCAGCGAAGGCGAGGCGCGCATGGTGGGCTACGGCGGCATGCTGATGGAGGCTTTTGTGGCCATCATGGCGCTGATCGCGGCCGCCTCGCTGCATCCGGGTGTGTATTTCGCGATGAACTCGCCGGCGGCGCTGATCGGCACCACCGCGCAGTCGGCCGCGACCGCCATCAGCCAGTGGGGCTTCGTGGTGACGCCCGATGAGCTGCTCAACACGGCCAAGAACATCGGCGAGTCGAGCATCCTGAGCCGCGCCGGTGGTGCGCCGACGTTGGCGGTGGGCATGGCCCAGCTGCTGCACGGCATCGTTCCCGGCGAAGGCATGATGGCGTTCTGGTACCACTACGCCATCCTGTTCGAAGCGCTGTTCATCCTCACCACGGTGGATGCCGGCACGCGCGTGGGCCGCTTCATGATCCAGGAGATCGCCGGCCTCATCCACAAGCCGCTGCAGCACACCGAATCGTGGACGGGCAACCTGCTGGCCACCGCCATCTGTGTGGGCCTGTGGGGTTACTTCCTGTACCAGGGCGCGGTCGATCCGCTGGGCGGCATCAACACGCTGTGGCCGTTGTTCGGTATCGCCAACCAGATGCTGGCCGCGGTGGCGCTGATGCTGGCCACCGTGGTGACGGTGAAGCTCAAGCGCGAGCGCTACGTGCTGGTGCCCGGCATTCCGGCGATCTGGCTGTGCGTGTGCACGCTCACCGCCGGCTGGGAGAAGCTCAGCGGCCCGATCAGTTTCACCGCCGCTGCGCAGAAGTACGCGCAGGCTGCGGCTGACGGGAAGCTGCTGGCTCCGGCCAAGACGGTGGAGGAAATGCAGCGCATCGTGACCAACAACTATGTCGATGCGGCGCTCACCGGCATCTTCATGCTGCTCATCCTGACGATGGTCGCCTTCACCCTGCGGGCCATCGTCAGGGCCTGGGGCATCAACCATCCCACCGCGCACGAAGAGCCGTACGTCGCGCTGGGTACCGTGCCCAGCCGTTGAGGGCTGCCATCATGAAACTGCACCTGCAGGCCATCCGGAAGTGGGCGGTGCAAACCGCCCGCCTCTGCTGTGGCGTTCCCGATTACGACGTGTACGTGAAGCATCTGCGCGAACACCATCCGGACCGCGCCGTGCCCAGCTACAAGGAGTTTTTCCGGGAGCGGCAAATTGCCCGCTACAAGGGAACCGGCGGACGCTGCTGCTAGGCTGGGTTCGGTCGGCGCACACCAAAGGCCGTGTCCCGGCGGGGCATGGCCTTTCTCGTCTCTGAACGGGACTGGGCAGCCAGTGCCCTAGCCTTCATCATCGCGCCCAGATCATGGCCGCTCGCTACCGCACGATTCCCGATGACCGAACACCACCATCACCACCACCCTCGCCTGCAGCCCTCTTCGGAGATCGAGGCCCAGCACAGTCTCGGCCTGCGCATCATCGCCATCTACAAGGCGGTGAAGACGGTGTGCCTGATCCTGGTGGCCATCTTCGCGTTCCACCTCGACCGCGAGCAGAACTTCGAAAAACTGGTGCACTGGCTGGAACACCTGTCGCTCACCGACAGCAACGGCCTGCGCTGGCGACTGGTGGAAGTGCTGCAGTCGCTGGGGCCGAGCAAGTTCGTGGCCATTGGCCTCGTGGCGCTGGCCTATGCCGCCATCTTCGCCACGGAAGGCACCGGCCTGTGGCTGCGCAAGCACTGGGCGGAATGGTTCACCGTCATCGCCACCGGCTCGCTGGTTCCGCTGGAGCTGTACGAGACCATCCACAAGTTCGGCTGGCTCAAGCTGGGGGCTTTGGTCGCCAATGTGGCCATCGTGATTTATCTGGTGCGGATTGCGATGCAGCCAAGGCCACCCAAGCTCAAGAACTGACGACTGCGCGCCGGCAACAGCGCGCTCACACCTCGTGGTGCAGGCCTTCCGCCTTCACCGCACTGCTGCGCGGCGCCAGTTCCACCAGATACATCGCCGCCAGCACCAGCGCGCCGCCGGCCAGCATGCGCCAGGTGAGCGCGTCCTGGCCGAACGTCACGGCAAAGCCGGCCGCGAACACGGGCTCCAGCGTCATCACGATGGCCGCGCGCGTCGGCGAGAGATGCGCCTGCGCCCAGGTCTGCACCAGCATGGCGCCCGCACCGGCCGCCAGCGCCATGTAGACCACCGCCGCCCAGGCGCCGAGATCCGGCGGCAGCGTCGGTCCCGACGGCAAGGTGGCCAACAGGCAGATTGAAGCGATCACGATCATCTGCACCGTCGACAGCGCGAACGCGCTGCCCGGACGCGACCATGTGCCCAGCCCTACGATGTGCAGGCCATACAGCGCCGCCGACGCCAGCGTGAGCCACACGCCGTAGCCGATGCTCAGGCCATGCAGCGCGAGCAGCCCAAGGCCGCCCACGGAAAGCAGCACGGCAATCCAGGTCACCGAAGGCAGGCGCTGGCGCAACAGCACGGTGCCGAGCAACGGCGTGAACACCACGTACATGCCGGTGACGAAGCCGCTGATGCTGGCCGAGGTATGTTCCAGTCCGGACGTCTGCAACAGCTGCGCGATGCCGTAGATCGCGCCCAGCGCCATGCCTTGCCACCACTCGCGTCGACTCAATCGCCACAACGGACGATGAAACAACACGGCCATCGCCACCGCGGCGATCAGAAAGCGCACCGCCAGGAAATCGGCCACCGGCATGCGCGTCACCAGATCCTTGATCAGGAAAAAGGTGGAACCCCAGATGGCGGTGACGGAAACAAGACCTAGCGTGGCCCACGTGGCCGTTCGCGACGCAGGTACAGTCATGCGGCGTCCTGCGATCGCTTGCGCCGCATCAGCCGCCACAGCTGGCCGGGAATCTGCAGCAGGAAATGCGTCCAGATGCCCAGCCACACCACGGCGGCGACCCAGGGCTTGCGCGCATCCGGATCGAACTTGCGGAACCAGCGCCACATGCCGCGATGCTTGTGCCGGCTCACGAACACCGGACGATGACGGCTCGAACTGCCCTTGCCGTGCAACACGTGCACGTCGCCCGCCAGCATCACGTGATAACCCGCATCGCGTACGCGGCGGCACATGTCCAGGTCTTCGCAGTGCAGGAAGTAGTCTTCGTCGAAGCCGGCGAGGTATTCGAACACGCGACGCGGCATCAGCATCAACGCACCCGACACCGCCTCGGCCTCGACCAGCGCGTTGGGCATCGGCCCTTCGATGTTGATGCCTTCGCCGCCGCGCTTGAACAGCGTGTTCAATGCGCGGCGCATCAGAGGATCGCGGCGATAGGAGGCCGGATCGGGCGTGCCGTTTTCATCGCACACCACCGCGCCGATCACGCCGGCACGCGGATGCGCAGCCAGCATCTCGAGCATGCGCTGCAAGGTGTCATTGTCGATCAGGCAATCGGGATTGAGCACCAGCAGCGACTTGCCGTGCGACTGCGCGGCGCCGCGATTCACCGCGGGACCAAAACCGAGATTGGCGTGGTTGTAGACCACCCGCAGCCGCGCATCGCTTTCGTGCGCACGCGCGATCGCCTGCGGAATGCCGTCGTCCGACGCGTTGTCGACCAGGATCATTTCCAGCGGCACATCGCACGCCAGCACCCGCCGCACGCAGTCGCGCAGGCTGGGACCGCTGTCGGCCGCCACCACGATCACGCTGACCGGCAACACGGAGGACAAGGAAGGAGATGCGTCGTTGTTCACAGCCACAAGTATGCGTTGTCCAGAACGTCGTGAGTGCCCGAATGGCTCCATAGGGTTCGCACTGCCGTCATCGACGCGTCGCCCCGGGGAACATCCAAGTGTATGTCGATCCGCGACCCGATACGATTTCGCCGCTGGAAAACGCTAGGAGCGACCCTGCCCCAGCACTTCATGCAGCGGCGCCGGCACGCCATCGTTGCCTTGCGCCAGCCACGGCTGATCGCCGTCCCAACCGCTCAGCTGCCATCCTGTCAGGCGATGGATATGACCGCCGTGACGGTCCCACAGCACTTCGCCACGTCCGCCCGGCAGGTTGGCGGCGAACCATCGGCCACCCGGACTGATGCAGTAGCGCGGACTGGCCTGGTCGATGATCTGTCCTTGCGCGAACACGTAACGTCCCCGCCCTTCGCCGCTGGCCTCGAATCGCGCCACGCCTGCGGCATCGATGCATTCGCCCGTGGCTTCCTGCCAGTTCGCACGCGCCAGTTCGATGATGTGCGCAGGCGGCCCGATCGGCGCCATGGCCAGTTCGCTCCACTCGGGCGTCGCCTTCGCCGCGGGCGTGCGCCTTACCCGATGATCGAGCAGCGACTCCATCAGCACCACCAGCGAAAAACCCACCAGTGCCCCGAGCAAGGCCGCGCCCCAGGCAAGCAGGTCGCCACCCAGTGCACGCTGCACGGCAAACAACAGGCCCGGCAAGCCCCAGCGCAATGCACGGCGGCACCACTCCGCATAACGGACGACACGCCGGTCGAACACCACCGCACCGAAGGCCGACAAGAGCACCAGCGACAGGCCCAGCCACCACGGCAACAGCGCGACCACGCATGTCCACGCTGCTGCCGGAAGCATCCGCCAAAGCCAGCGTGCGACCGTAGCCACGCTAGACCTTTTTCACCGGCCCAGCGTGGCGGCAACGCATCAGCCGCACCACACCCGTGCGTTGCGGAACATGCGCATCCACGGCGAATCCTCGCCCCACTTCTCCGGATGCCAGCTCATCTGCACGCTGCGGAACACGCGTTCCGGATGCGGCATCATGATCGTCACGCGACCGTCGGCCGCGGTGAAGCCGGTGAGGCCGCCCGGCGAACCATTTGGATTCAGCGGGAAGTCTTCGGTGGGCTTGCCGCGGTTGTCCACGTAACGCAGCGCACCGCCCGCCTTGGACGGACTGCAGCTGTACGGGAAGCTCACGCGGCCTTCACCGTGCGCCACCGCCACCGGAATGCGCGAACCGGCCATGCCCTTGAAGAAGATGCTCGGCGAATCGAGCACTTCCACCGTGGCCACGCGCGCCTCGTATTGTTCGGACGCGTTGCGCAGGAACTTCGGCCAGTGCTGCGCACCGGGAATGATGTCCTTGAGCTGACCCATCATCTGGCAGCCGTTGCACACGCCCAGCGCGAAGCGCGAGGGGTCGGCAAAGAACGTGCTGAATTCCGCGCGCAGGTATTCGTTGTACAGGATGGACGTGGCCCAGCCGCGGCCGGCGCCGAGCACGTCGCCGTAGGAGAAGCCGCCGCACGCCGCGAAGCCGCGGAAGTCAGCCAGCTTGATGCGGCCGCTTGCGAGATCGGACATGTGCACGTCCACCGCATCGAAGCCGGCACGCGTGAACGCGGCAGACATTTCGACCTGGCCGTTGACGCCCTGCTCGCGCAGCACGGCGACGCGCGGTCGTGCGCCCTTGGCGATGTATGGCGCCGCGATGTTGTCCGACGGTTCGAACGTCAGCTTGGGATGGATGCCCGGATCGGCATCGTCCAGGCGCCATTCGTTCTCCGCATCGGCGGAGACCGGGTTGTCGCGCAGGCGCTGCATGGCGTGGCTGGTTTCATTCCACGCCTGGAACAGCGTGCGCCAATTCCACTTGAACAACGTGTCGCCGTTGTGGAACAGCTTGATGCCGAGCTTTTCCTTGGGACGGCCGATGCGATACGCCATGCCGGTGAGGCCGTGCTTCACCAGCAGCGCCTCGAACGCCTCGCGGTTGGCCGAAGCCACCTGCATGACGGCGCCGAGCTCTTCGTTGAACAACGCGCGCAGCGTGGCTTCCGCCCAGCCATCCAGATGGATTTCGAGACCGCAGTGGCCGGCGAACGCCATCTCCAGCAGCGTCACGATGACGCCACCGTCGGAGCGGTCGTGATAGGCCAGCAGCAGGCCGTTGGCGTTGGCTTCCTGCACGAGGTCGAACAGCGCCTTCAGGCGCTTGGCATCATCCAGATCCGGCGGCACGCCGCCGCCGCGGTTGAATACCTGAGTGAGTGCGGAGCCGCCGAGTCGATCGCGGCAGGCGCCCAGGTCGAGCAGCCACAGTTCGGAATCGCCACGATCGAGGCGCAGCTGCGGCGTGAGCGTGCGGCGCACGTCGGTGACGCGCGAGAACGCGGTAATCACCAGCGACACCGGCGAGACGGTGCGCTGCGTGGTGTCGCCGTCCTTCCACACGGTCTGCATGGACAGCGAGTCCTTGCCGACCGGAATGGAGATGTCGAGCTCGGGGCACAGTTCCATGCCCACGGCCTTCACCGCGTCGAACAGCGCGGCGTCTTCGCCGGGATAATTCACCGCCGCCTGCCAGTTCGCCGACAGGCGCACTTCACCCAGCGACGCGATCGGTGCGGCAGCGAGATTGGTGATGGCTTCGCCCACGGCCAGGCGCGCGGCGTCCGGGCTGCTGAGCAGCGCCACCGGTGCGCGCTCGGCCATCGCCATCGCCTCGCCGGTATAGCCGTCGAAGTCGGTGATGGTGACCGCGCAATCGGCCACCGGCACCTGCCACGGACCGACCATCGGGTCGCGCGCATTGAGGCCGCCGACGGTGCGATCGCCGATGGTGATGAGGAAGCTCTTGCTGCCCACGGTGGGCAGACGCAGCACGCGCATCAGCGCTTCGTCCATGCTGATGCCGGCAAGGTCGGGCAACAGGTCGACGCGCGGCTTCAGACGCTTGGCATCGCGATGCATGCGCGGCGGCTTGCCGAACAGCACGTCCATCGGCAGGTCGATCACCAGCGTGTCGGTGCGCGGATCGTGCACCACCAGGCGACGCTCGGCCGTGGCATCGCCGACCACGGCGTACGGGCAACGCTCGCGCTTGCAATAGCCCTCGAACTCGGCGAGATCGTCCGGCCCGATCGCGAGCACGTAGCGCTCCTGCGATTCGTTGCTCCAGATCTGCATCGGCGACAGCGACGGGTCGTCGCATGGAATGGTGGAGAGATCGATGCGGCCGCCCACGCCTGCGTCGTTGAGCAGCTCGGGAATGGCGTTCGAAAGACCGCCCGCGCCCACGTCGTGCACGCTGACGATGGGATTCTTGTCGCCACGCGCCCAGCAGCTGTCGATGACCTGCTGTGCGCGACGCTCCATTTCGGCGTTGTCGCGCTGCACCGAGGCGAAATCGAGTTCCTTGCTGGACGTGCCCGACGCCACTGACGAGGCGGCGCCGCCGCCCAGGCCGATCAGCATGGCCGGACCGCCCAGCACGATCACCTTGTTGCCCGGCTGCACGTCGCGCTTCTGCACGTGGTCCGTCCGGATATTGGCGAGGCCACCGGCGATCATGATCGGCTTGTCGTAACCGCGGCGCACGCCGGCTTCGCCGGTCTCGTGCTCGTAGGTGCGGAAATAGCCGCCCAACGCGGGGCGACCGAATTCGTTGTTGAACGCGGCGGCGCCCAGCGGACCATCGCGCATGATTTCGAACGCGGTGGCCATGTGCGGCGGCAGCGGGCGATCCACTTCCCAGGGACGCGGCAGGCCCGGGATGCGCAGGTCGGACACGGAGAAGCCGGTCAGGCCCGCCTTCGGCTTGGCGCCGCGGCCGGTGGCGCCTTCGTCGCGAATCTCGCCGCCGGCACCCGTGGCCGCACCCGGCCACGGCGCGATGGCCGTCGGGTGGTTATGCGTTTCCACCTTGATCGCGTAATCGATGCGTTCCGGGTGAGCGCGCCACACGCCGTCTTCGTCGGCGAAGAAGCGCTTGCCTTCGGAGCCTTCGATCACCGCCGCGTTGTCCTTGTAGGCGGACAGCGTGTAGGCAGGCGAATGCTGGTGGGTGTTCTTGATCATGCCGAACAGGCTCTTTTCCTGAGCCTCGCCGTCCAGCGTCCAACTGGCGTTGAATACCTTGTGGCGGCAGTGCTCGGAGTTGGCCTGCGCGAACATGAAGAGTTCGGCGTCGGTGGGATCGCGGCCCAGTTCGGCGTAACGCGCCACCAGGTATTCGATCTCGTCATCGGCCAGCGCCAGGCCCAGTTCCTTGTTGGCCTGGTCCAGCGCACCCTTGGGGTCGCTGCCCAGCGCGATGTAGACCAGCGGACCGGGCTTGCCGCCGAGGAACAGGCTCTTGGCCTGGCCCAGGTCGGTGAGCACCGATTGCGTCATGGCGTCGTGCAGTACGGTCACCACCGCGTCGTACTGCGCGCTGCCGAGGGCCGGCAGGCTGGCCACTTGCCAGGCCACGCCACGCTCCACGCGATGCACGTCGAAACCGGCGCCATGCAGGATGTCAGTGGCCTTGCTGGACCACGGCGAAATCGTGCCCAGACGCGGCACTACCCACAGCGAGGCGGATTCGGGCGTGCCTTCCTTGGCCTCCAGCACTTCCAGCAGGCGACGATGCTGCTCGCCCTCCGGCGTGCGGTCGGCGTCGATGAAATAAACGAACCACGACGCCTGCACACGCGTGCCACGATGAATGGCTTCCAGGCGTGCGTTGAGGCGTTCGAGGCGAAAAGGCGAGAGGGCGCTCTGCCCGTCGAGTGCGATCATGCGGGGAACGGGAGGTAGGCGAAAACGCCGATTGTACCCCATGGCGCATCAAGACTGCCGCGACGCAGCATCGCGGCTCATGGGGCGGTGCTGGCTTGCCCAACACCGATAAAATCACCCAAACGCCTGAATCCCATGAAAATTCAGGCCCGTTCAGACACCCAAACGGGCCGATTGGAAGAACTTCAGCCGCCCGACTTCAGCGCCTGCAGCAGCTGGTCCGGCGTCACGTAGCCGCCCAGCATGGCGCCATCGGCCCCGATGATGGTGGGCGTACCGGACACGCCGAGCTTCACGCCCAGCTCGAATTCGTCCTTCACCGGGTTGGGGCAGTTGGTGGCCTTGGGCGTCTTGCCCTGCTTGGCCGCGGTGAATGCCGCCTTGCGGTCGCTGGCACACCACACCGACACCATCTCGTTATAGGTAGGCGTGGTACGCCCGGCTTCGTTGGTGACGCCTTCGCGCGGCCAGGCCACGTACTCCACGGCGATGCCCGCCTTGTTGAAGTCGGCAATGTGTTCGTGCAGCTGGCGGCAGTAGGCGCAGTTGACGTCGGTGAACACGGTGACGCGGTAGCGCGGGTTGGCCGGCGAGAACACGATGCGATCGGCCTCGGGCACCTTGGCCAGCTCGGCCTTGCGGTAATCGGCCCAGCCGTCGTCGGTGATGTTCTTCTTCTTGGCCAGATCGATCAGGTCGCCATTGAGCATGTACTTGCCATCACTGGACACATAGACCAGATGGCCCGAGGCAATGACCTGATAGAAGCCCTGCATCGGCGCCGGGCGGATCGAATCGATGCTCGCATTGGGCACCAGCCCGAGCACCGCCTTGCGGATGGCCGATTCCGGACCGGCAGCGACGCCCGCCGTGCCATCGGGTGCGGCACAGGCATTGAGCGTCAATCCGCCGACGCACAGCGCCAGCAACCATTTCTTGAACATTGCGGACCTCTTGGACATGCATTTCCCCAGGGGGAAACGTGGGGGAAAGCCATTCTGGCACAGCCACATGAACGCGTATGCGGGCCGTTTGGCACAGCGGGCGTCGGTCAGCCGCGGGGATGGTGCTGGGCGTGCAGGCGCTTGAGACCTTCCTTCGCCACCAGGGTGTATATCTGGGTGGTGCTGAGTGCGCTGTGGCCCAGCAGCATCTGTAGGGCGCGCAGGTCGGCGCCGTGGTTGAGCAGGTGGGTCGCAAACGAATGGCGCAGCACATGCGGCGAAATGCGCTTGGACACGATGCCCACCTGCACCGCGTAACGTTTCACCAGCGTCCAGAACATCTGCCGCGTCATGCCTTCGCCGCGATTGCTCAGGAACAGCGCCGCCGGTTGGCGCCCCTTGGCGAGTACCGGACGCGCCGTCGCCAGATAGGCCTCGATGCGCTCCGCCGCCACCTCGCCGATGGGCACGAGGCGATCCTTGCCGCCCTTGCCGGTGACGCGCACCACGCCCTGCCGGAGGTTGAGCGAGGCAAGCGGCAGCTCGACCAGTTCGGACACACGCAGGCCTGAGGCATACATCAGTTCCAGCATCGCGCGATCGCGCAGGCCCAGCGTGCTGGCGATGTCCGGCGCATCGAGCAGGCCTTCGATCTCGCGTTCGGCCAGCGCCTTGGGCAGGCTGCGCGGCGTCTTGGGACGCTCGATCAACAATGTGGGATCGTCGAATCCCGGCTCGATGCGCGCCACGTGCGCGTAGTACCGGCGAAACGCCGACTGACGTCGCGCCAGCGAGCGCACCGCCACCGGCTGGCTGCCGTGATACGCCGACAGATGATGCCGCTGCGCACTGCGCAAACTCTGGCCTTGCGTGCCGAGCCAGCGCGCGAGACCTTCCAGGTCCTGGCGATAGGCTTCGAGCGTGCGATCGGAAAGGCCATCTTCGGACCACACGCGCTCGATGAAGGCATCGATGCTGCGGCGGTCGGCTTCGGCGATACTGGGTTCTTCTTGCTGCATGGACGCGATGCTCGCCGCCCGCCTCGCCACGTGCAAGCGTTCCTTTTTTACGGGCCACCGTTTCGATGACTTCCATCCCCGCCACCGATGTCTACTGCCCGCTGTGGCGTCGCCTGATCGCCCTGGTCTATGACCTGCTCGCCGTGGTGGCCATCGTGATGGTGGTGGGCTACGTGTGCCAGCGCGTGACGGACGGCACCTTGATCAGCACCGATGGACACGCGCGCATCGCCTGGTGGTACCAGCCGCTGCAGGCGCTGGTGGTATCGGCGTATTTCGTTGCGTCGTGGCTGCGCGGCGGACAAACGCTGGGCATGCGTCCGTGGCGCATTCGCCTGAGAAATGCGCAAGGTCTTGCCGTGTCGCCAACACAGGCGCTGGTGCGCTTGTTCGCTGCCGCCGCGCCTTTGTTTTTGCTCGCATTGGCGCCGTGGATAGGTACAAGGGCGGCACTGTGGGCGGTGGCCATCGCATGGATCGGCTGGTTCGGCGTAGCCATGGTCGATCCGCAGCGACGAGCTCTCCACGATGTGATCGCGCGCACGATTTTGTGCAAGTAAGGAAAGCTTCACATGAAAGTGAAGTGGTTTCAGGCAACACTCCTTGTATGCCGTCGCTTGCGCTTTCCCATCGCACCGCCACCGAACTGAATGACGTCAATCAGGCGTTCTACGATTCGCTGTGGTCGGGCTCGCGACTGGTGGACCCATCGCGTTTCAACACCTGGCCCATGGTGCGCGAACTGGCCATGGCCTTGCCTCGTCGTCTGGAAATTGCACCGGGCCTGCGTCCGCGCCTGCCGCTGGACGGCACGTACTTCGTCGACATCAGCCAGGCCGCCCTCGGCGAGCTGCGTTCGCATGGCGCCAGCGCCACGCGCGCCAGCATCGGCGCCCTGCCCTGTGCCGATGCAAGTTTCGACCTGGTTTGTGCGCTGGACATCCTTGAACACGTGGCCGACGACGACAAGGCGCTGCGCGAGCTGTCCCGCGTCGCAGCACCCGACGCACGCATGCTGCTCTCGGTGCCGCTGCATGAAGAGGCCTGGACGGCGTTCGACGAGTTCGTGGGCCACTATCGCCGCTACGAGCCCAGCCAGATCCTGCGCAAGCTGGAATCGCATGGTTGGGCCATCGAGCAAAGCGCCATCTACGGCATGCAACCCACCTCCAAGACCTTGCTGGGCCTAGGCCAGTGGTATTTGACACACCAGCGGGAACGCGCCCTGTGGTGGTACAACCGGGTGATCATGCCCTTGGGCCTGCGCCTGCAGAAACCGCTGCCGTGGCAGCGCGGCATGCCAGACTGCGATGGCGTGGACGAGCTGCTGCTGCTTTGTCGCCGCGCGTAAGCGTCTGATTCAGCAAGCCTGAGACAATGCGGCGGCGCAGCACGACCGCCTCAAACCGGGTAAGATGCCTGCCTCTGACGCCTCCCGGTTCCACCCCGATGCTTTATCAGATCCATGAGTGGCAGCGCGCTTTCCTCGGCCCGCTGAGCCATTACGCCGAAGCCAGCGCCAAGCTGCTGAGCGACATCACCAGTCCGCTTTCGCACCTGCCCGGCGCCCAGCGCATGGCGGCCGGCTACGAGCTGCTGCACCGGCTTGGCAAGGAATACGAGAAGCCCGCGTTCAATCTCCCGCAGGTCACCGCGCACGGCCAGGAAATTGCCGTGATCGAACGCGTGATGCTGGACAAGCCGTTCTGCCAGCTCAAGCGCTTCAAGCGCTTCAGCGACGATCCGGACACCATCGAAAAGCTGAAGAACGACCCGACCGTGCTGGTTGTGGCGCCGCTCTCCGGCCACCACGCCACGCTGCTGCGCGACACCGTGAAAACGCTGCTGCAGGACCACAAGGTGTACATCACCGACTGGGTCGATGCGCGCATGGTGCCGGCCAGCGAGGGCGCGTTCCATCTCGACGACTACGTGGCGTACATCGAGGAATTCATACGCCACATCGGCGCCGAGCGCGTGCACGTCATTTCGGTGTGCCAGCCGACCGTGCCGGTGCTGGCCGCCGTATCGCTGATGGCCGCGCGCGGCGAAAAGACGCCGCTCAGCATGACCATGATGGGCGGCCCGATCGAGCCGCGCAGCAACCCGACCGGCGTCAACAACCTCGCCACCAACCGCCCGCTCAGCTGGTTCCGCGGCAACGTGATCCATACCGTGCCGCCGAATTATCCGGGTAGCGGTCGTGAGGTGTATCCAGGCTTCCTGCAGCACGCCGGCTTCATCGCCATGAACCCCGGCCGTCACCTCAACTCGCACTGGGACTTCTATGAGAACCTGCTGCGTGGCGACCAGGACGACGCCGAAGCACACCGCAAGTTCTACGACGAATACAACGCCGTGCTCGACATGCCGGCCGAGTATTACCTCGACACCATCTCCACCGTGTTCCAGCAATTCCTGCTGCCGCGCGGCCTGTGGGATGTCTCGGGCGAACGCGTGAAGCCCTCCGCCATTACGAAGACGGCGCTGTTCACGGTCGAAGGCGAACTGGACGACATCGCGGGCCTGGGGCAGACGGAAGCGGCGCATGATCTGTGCACCAGCATTCCGGCGGATCGACGCGAGCATCGCGTGGTGGAAGGCGCGGGCCACTACGGCATTTTCAGTGGGCGCCGGTGGAGGCAGACGGTTTATCCGCAGGTGCGGGAGTTTATTCGTAGGTTTGATGCGCGCTGAGCTGGCGCGCGGCTCTTTCGGCTCTTTCGGCTCCGTTTTCACGACGGAGCCGAAATCCCGCTCTTTTCGCTCGTCATTCCTGCGAAGGCAGGAGGCGCTTTTCAACAGCCGAAGGCTGGTCATCCAGTGCCTTTGGTTTGCGGCTGTCGCGAATTAAATGATGGCCTTCGGTTGCTGTGTTCCCGCGCCCGGGCCGCCTGCGCGGCGGGCGTTTCGATCGGCTGCCGCCGCTCGAGTCACTTTTCTCTTGCTGGCCCAAGAGAAAAGTAACCCAAAGAAAATGGCCTCCAGAGCAAGGGCTCGCAGCATCGTGCTGGGATAAGCCCGAACGGTTGAGGATAGTTGTGGCGGGACACCCATGGGAGGCTACACAGCGAGCACTCCCAAGCGCTGCGCAACGCGCCCGAATCGCTGAGGACTTAAAGCGGAGCCTCGCTTTGCATCGGCTTTTGCTTTGGCTTCGCTCTTCAAGGTCATACGCGATGCATCGCACTTCTCCCTCTCCCCTTGTGGGAGAGGGTCGGGGTGAGGGGCGGGCTCGCGAAAGCGCGGCTAATTCGCGCTTTGTTCTTGGCTCTCCGGGGTACCTTTTCTTTTGGCATTGCCACCATCTCGGTGGTTACTTTTCTTTGGGCAAGCAAAGAAAAGTGACCCGGCGACCGGCAGGTCGTCGGAAGCCCGCCGTAGGCGAGCCCGGTGGCGATATCGCAACAACCGAAGACTGACAAAACTGCATCCCGCCCTGCACCGGAATGACGAACAGACTTTGTGATTCTATCCAGCGAGGCAAGGGCACTCCTCCTTTCCAAGGGAGGAGAAAGACCACCCCGCCAAGAATCAACCAAAAAACTGCCGAAACGCCGCAATAGTCCGCGCCACACCTTCATCATCGATATCCAGATGCGTCACCAACCGCAACGTCGGCAGATAACCGATGCTGATGCGAATACCGGCACTCCGCAAATGGACGTCCAATTCGCGCAGGCGATCCGCCGGAACATCGATGAACACCATGTTGGTGTGCTGACCCAACAGCTTCACACCGGGCAAATCACCCAGGCCTGCCGCCAGCATCACCGCCCGAGCGTGGTCGTCGGCGAGGCGATCCACATGATGATCCAGTGCGTACTGTGCGGCAGCGGCCAGCATGCCCGCCTGGCGCCAGCCGCCACCCGTCACCTTCTTCCAGCGGCGCGCCTTCTCGATCAACGCAGCCGAACCGACCAGCACCGAGCCCACCGGTGCACCCAACCCCTTGGAGAGGCATACCGACACGCTGTCGAAATGCCCGGCAATGTCGCGCGCGGGTAGGCCGCATGCCACAGCGGCGTTGAACAGGCGCGCGCCGTCCAGATGCAAACCCAGCCCACGTTCGCTGGCGAAAGCACGTGCCGCCTTCAGATAGTCCATGGGCAGGACACGACCGTGCCAGGTGTTTTCCAGCGCCAGCAGGCGCGTGCGCGCGAAATGCGGATCGACGGGCTTGATCGCGGCAGCCACCTTGTCGAGCGGCAGGCTGCCGTCCACGTCGTGTGCAATCGGCTGCGGCTGGATCGAGCCGAGCACGGCAGCGCCACCGCCTTCAAATTTGTAGGTGTGTGCGTCGGCACCCACCAGGTATTCGTCGCCACGCTCGCAATGCGACATCAACGCGATCAGGTTCGACTGCGTGCCGGTGGGCACGAACAGCGCCGCCTCGAAACCGAGATCGGCGGCCAGCCGCTGCTGCAACGCGTTCACCGTGGGATCTTCACCGTAGACGTCATCGCCCACGGCGGCTTCCAGCATGGCGGCACGCATGGCGGGCGTGGGACGGGTGACAGTATCGCTGCGCAGGTCGATGGGTTCCACGATGGACTTCCGTTGCGTTGAACAGGCCGAAAGCTTGATCGTTCGCCGAAGCGGGAGCAAGAGCCTCGAACACGTACATATGACACCGGCTTGGGCTAGCCTTGCGGCGACGTCTCCACATGAGGTGGAGCCACCAGTCGTTCGGGGCCACCATGTCGTTCCTGGGTCTGTACTTGCGCGTCATCGGCTTGCTGGCGCCGGAAAAGAAACTGGCCATCACCCTGGCGCTGGCAAATCTTGCGCTGGCTGGCGTATTTTTTCTCGAACCGGTGTTGTTCGGTCGCGTAGTGGATGCTCTGGGCAGCACGCACGAAGGCGATGCGCCGCGCCTGATCGCGCTATGGGCGGGCGTGGGTTTCGCCGGCGTGCTGGCGAACGTGTGGGTGTCGTTACACGCGGACCGGCTGGCGCATCGGCGACGGCTCGCCGCCATCGCACTGTTCTTCGAACACGCCGCGTCCATGCCCATGTCGTTCCACGGCGAATATCACACCGGACGCCTGTCGCGCATCATGAACGTGGGCGTGAGCAACCTGTTCAATCTCTGGCTGAGCTTCTTCCGCGAACATCTCGCCACCCTGCTTTCCATCTTCGTGATGGTGCCGGTGGCGCTTTGGATCAACTGGAAGCTGGCGCTGCTGATGATTGCGCTGCTGCTGTGCTTTTCCATCTTCAACGCCGTGGCCGTGCAGCGCACGCACAAGGCGCAGGGCGAAGTGGAAGAGCTGCACCACGAGATCGCCACGCGCGCAGGCGATGTGTTCGGCAACGTGACGGTGGTGCAGAGCTTCACTCGACTTGCGGCCGAATCGCGCGCCCTGCATGAACTGATGACGCGCACGCTCAATGCGCAATATCCGGTGCTGCGCGGATGGGCGATCCTGTCGGTACTCAACCGCGCCGCGAGCACGCTGACCATCGTGGCGATCTTTGCGGTGGGTGCGGCACTGCATTCGCGTGGCGAGATCAGCGTGGGCGGCATCGTCAGCTTCGTGGGCTTCTCCATGCTGCTGATCGGACGACTGGAACAGTTCGCCACCTTCCTCTCGAACCTGTTCTTCCAGTCGCAGTCGCTGCGTGACTTCTTCACCGTACTCGATCGCAAATCGGAGATCGCCGATCGACCCGGCGCGCTCGCCCTGCCCCGTGTGCGCGGCGAGGTGGTGTTCGAGGACGTCAGCTTTGGCTACGACCCCGTGCAGCCGGCATTGCATGGTTTGAATTTCCGCGCGCCACCCGGCAGCACCATCGCGCTCGTCGGCCCCACGGGCGCCGGCAAGAGCACGGCGCTGAGCCTGCTGTATCGCGCCTACGATCCCAGCGAAGGGCGTGTGACGGTGGATGGACACGACGTTCGCGATGTAACGCTGGAATCGCTGCGGCAGAACATCGGCGTGGTGTTCCAGGACGCAGGCATGTTTTACCGCTCGATCCTGGACAACCTGCGCGTGGGCAACCCCGAAGCGGAACCAGACCAGATCGAGGCCGCCGCTGCAGCCGCGGAAGCCGCGGCGTTCATCGCACGCAAACCGGAGGGACTGGAAACGCTGGTGGCCGAGCGCGGCCGATCACTCTCTGGCGGCGAGCGGCAGCGCCTGGCGATTGCGCGCGCCATGCTGAAGGACGCGCCGATCCTGATTCTCGACGAAGCCACCAGCGCGCTCGACAACGCCACGGAGGCGCGCATCCAGCGCGCGCTGGACCGGCTCACCATCGGCCGAACCACCTTCGTCATCGCGCATCGCCTGTCGACGGTGCGAAATGCCGATCTCATCCTCGTGCTCGATCAGGGGCAATTGGTGGAACAGGGCCGCTATGCCGAATTGATCGCACAAGACGGGCTTTTCGCCCGCCTCGCGCAGGAAGGCCAGTTCGCGCCCGATGCGCCGTCCGGCGAATGATCGACCCCGGAAGCACTTAGCGGTCTGTGCGCTTCTGCTCGTTGAAGATCGCCGAAGCCAGCATCGAAGCCTCATCGCGAGCCTGGATGACGCGGCCGTCAGTGAGGCGGACGTGCGAACGAATGCCGGCACCCGATGCCAATTCCGCAATCTCGCGAATATCACTGATGTGGGCGAACGCCACAAAATGCTTGCGACCAGCGTGGTCTGTGATTTCGATCATGGAACTGCCCCCATTGCAAATAATGCGTGTTGGTGGCTTGAAGCGCCGCCGAACCCGCGCATGGAAATGGACAGGACGCGGTCGGCAGGAATCAAACACGGGGGCCAAATATAGCGACGCCTTTGTCTGAAAAAGGCAGCTTAAGTCTTGCGCGCATGTCAGGAATCGCGCAGTTCATTTACAAACGTGTACCCGTTCCCACTTCGCCGCACACAGCGGCGAAGCGTCATCCGTGCTTGCGGAAATACACCCAGGCAATGACGGCCAGGATCACCGCGGGCAGCAGGTTCGCCACCAGCGGCGGCACGCCGTACACCGTGCCGAAGTTCACCATCGCCTTCTGCAGGAAGTACCAGCCGATGGCCAGCAGCATGCCGATGAACATGCGCTTGCCCAGGCCGCCAGAGCGCAGCGTGCCGAACGAGAACGGCATGGCCAGCAGCACCAGCACCAGCACGTTGAGCGGATACAGCGCGCGCGTCCAGAACGCCGAGGCATACACGCCGGGGTTCTGGCCGTTCTGCTCGAGGTAGGCGATGTTGCGGCGTAGGTCGCGCATGGGCAGGTACTGCGGCTGGATCACCGACTGCTCCAGCACCTGCGGGTTGAGCTTGGAATCCCAGGTCTGGCTGTCGGCCGTGCTGGAGTGCGTGCCGGCATCGTCGATGGTGGTGCTGCGCACCTTGCTCATCACCCACTGGCGACCATCATGCTCGGCCGTCTGCGCCCAGTCGAAACGCTTCACCTGGCCGTCCGGCGTGAGCGTGAACACGCGCACGTCGTGCAACTGCACGCTGCTGTGCGTGGCGGTGTGTTTGGCCATCCATCCCTTGGCGTTGATGACGCGATCGCCATCGCGCGCCCACAGGCCGGACTCGCCGCCCAGTCCCACGTTGTTGGACTTCAGGCGCAACTGCATGGCCTGCGCCTGCTGGTCGCCCCAGGGCGCCGCGGTTTCGCCAAGAATCACCACGCCCACCACGAGAATCGCCACCACGCCCACGGCCGACGCCGCAATGCGCAGCTTGGACAGGCCGCACGCGCGCAACGCGGTGAGTTCGTTGGTGGCGGCAAGGCCACCCAGGCCCAGCAGGCCGCCGATCAACGCCGCGTTGCCGAACATCTCGTACAGGCGCCGCGGGAACGTGACCAGCACGTACACCACCGCATTGGTCACCGTGTAGCCGTTCTTGCCCACGTTGCCGAGCTGGCGCAGGAACTGGAACACCGCGTCGAGGCCAGTGATCACCAGCCACACGGTGAGCATGGCGCCCAGCACGGTGGTGCCGACCAGCCAGTCGACGCGACGGATACGCAGGGCGGACATCATGCAGCCGCCTTGCGCGGTTTACGCGGCGAGTACTGGTTCTGGAACATGCGTGCCGCGATGGCGAGCACCATCAGGGTCACCATCCACATCGGGAACGAATGGTGCCAGTGGCCCTTGACGATCTGGCCGCGGCAGATGGCCAGCAGCAGGTAGTAGAAGTAGAACGTGAGAATGGCCAGGAACATGCGGCCAAAGCGCGGTTCGCGCGGACTCTGGCGCGACAGCGGCAAGGCCAGCGCCAGCAGCACCAGTGTCATCGCCGGCGCGATGGTGCGCCAGGCGAACTCGGCGCGCGTGTCCGGATTGTCGGTGCGCAACAACTGCGCAAGCGTCATCGAATGGGCGGGATCTTCGGCATCGTCGTCGGACTGAATGCTGTCCAGCGAGGCATCGTTGCGCTCGTACTTCATCTTGCGCCAGTTGTCCGCGCCCAATGGGATGTCGTACTGGAAACCGTTCCACAACGCGAGGAAGCGGCCGCTGCCGTCGGTTTCCTGATACAGCTGGCCGTGCTTTCCGGTGACCAGCTTGATGTGCGGCACGTTGTCGTGACCCATGCGTTCGGTGGCAATGAAGGTATTGCCCAGCGTGCTGCCGTCGCGGCTCAGTTCGTCGACGAAGATGATGCCGCCCTTGCCCGGCAGCGGCGTGAAGCGCCCCGCGTCCAGGCCCGCGGCGATCACCGAGCGATTGGCCGCAGCCACCAACTGGTCGGACGTGCGTGCGGCCCACGGCCCCAGCCACAAGCCCACGATGCCGACCAGGATGGCCAACACCACGGCAAGGATGGTCACCGGACGAAGCAGCCCGTCGGGGCCCATGCCCGAGGACGCCAGCACATGCATCTCGCTCTCGCGATACATGCGACCCAGCCCGTTGAGCACGCCCAGGAAAGCCGCCAGCGGCAGCAGCGTGGACAGGCCGTCGAGCATGTTCAGGCCCAGCACCTGGAACATCACGCTGGCCGGGAAGCTGCCGTTCGCCACCTGCTGCAGAACGTGCGCAAACGAGGTGCCGGCCATGACGGCCAGCAGCACGATGGCGGTAGCGGCAACGGTTTGCGCCAGCTCACGCAGGAAATAACGATCGAGGATGCTCAGAACCGGGCCTCAGGCATGCATGAACCCGCGCGGCCTGCGCGGGAGGAGAAACGACTGTGAAGTGTACGGGCTGGAGGGACAGTTTCTCGACATGCGATAAGATGAAAGGCTTGGCGCCGCCCCTTCCCGGGCGCGGCAAACCCCAAGTCTAGCCTGTCCGGGCCTTTCCGGACCTTTCCGCAGGACATTTCCATGACTCTCCAGTTCAGCCTTGGCTCTGCCGCTCCCGAATCCGTCGAAACCCCTTGCGTGATCGTCGGCGTCTATGAGAACGGCGTATTCACCAGTGCGGCCGCCCGTGTGGACACCGCGGCGCACGGCGCCATCAAGCGCCAGGTGGAAAGCGGGGACATCAACGGCAAGGCCGGCACCACGGCCGTGCTGTTCGCGCCGGAGGGCGTGGCAGCCAAGCGCGTGCTGGTGGTGGGTCTGGGAACGCAGAAGACGTTCGATGGTGCACGCTATCAGAAGATAAACATCGAAGCCGCGCGCGCCCTGGGCCGCCTGCCGGTGGACAGCGCCGTCTCCTACCTCACCGACGTGGACGTTCCCGGCCACGACGCCAGCTGGCGCGTGCGCACCGCGGCCCTCGCCGCCGACTACGCCGCCTACCGCTACACCGCCACCTTCAAGCCGCGCGAGAAGGCCGCGCAGCCGGAGCTGGCCGCCATCGCATTCGCCGGTGGTGACGACGCCGCTGCCGGCCTCGCGCAGGCCGTCGCCATCGCCGAAGGCGTGCGCTTCGCCCGCGAGCTGGCCAACCTTCCGCCGAACATTTGCAACCCGGCCTACATCGCTACGCAGGCCGAACAGTTCGCCGCCCAGCACGACAAGGTGAGCTGCAACGTGCTCGACGAGGAGAAGATGGGCGAACTCGGCTTCGGCTCGCTGCTGGCCGTGGGCCGCGGCTCGGCCAACAAGCCCAAGCTCGTCATCCTCGACTACAAGGGCGGCAACGAGGGCGACAAGCCGTACGCGTTCGTCGGCAAGGGCATCACGTTCGATACGGGCGGCATCAGCCTCAAGCCGGGCCCGGGCATGGAAGAAATGAAGTTCGACATGGGCGGCGCCGCCGGCGTGCTCGGCAGTTTCGTGGCGGCCGTGAAGCTCGGCCTGCCGGTGAACCTGGTGTGCGTGGTGCCGGCCGTCGAGAACATGCCCGACGGCGACAGCTACCGTCCGAGCGACGTGCTCACCAGCCTCTCGGGCCTGACCATCGAAGTGCTCAACACCGATGCGGAAGGCCGCCTGATCCTGTGCGATGCGCTCACCTACACCGCGCAGACCTTCCAGCCGAAGGTGCTGATCGACGCCGCCACGCTCACCGGCGCCTGCGTCATCGCGCTGGGCAAGCACGCCAGCGGTTTGATGAGCAAGCACGACGACCTCGCTGCCGAGCTGATTGCCGCCGGCGAATCCACGCTCGATCGCGCATGGCGCCTGCCGCTGTGGGACGACTACCAGGTGCAGCTGGAATCGGGCTTTGCGGACGTCGCCAACATCGGCGGCAAGAACGCGGGCGCCATCACGGCCGGTTGCTTCCTGGCGCGCTTCACCGAAGGCCAGCGCTGGGCGCATCTGGACATCGCCGGCACCGCGTGGGACGAAGGCCGCAAGGGTCTCGCCACCGGCCGCCCGGTGTCGCTGCTGGTGCAGTGGCTGATCGATCAGGCAGCTAAGTAAGATCCAGAAGTAAGAGGTGAGGAGTGAGAGTGGGCAACGCCGTCTTCTTTCATTTCATGGGTCGCATGCGCTTCTCGCCGAATCGTCAGAGCAGAAAGCAGTAACTTCAGGCGAGAGATGGCACAACCGCCTCTCTCGCTACTCACTCCTCTCCACTCGCTCCTCACCCCTATGCCTCGCGCCGACTTCTACCTGATCGACAAGCCGCGCTTCCGCGAGCAACCGCTGTTGCTCGTCTGCGAGCTGGCCAAGCGTGCCTATGCCGCACAACAGCCCACGCTGGTGCTGGCGCGCGATTTTGCGCAGGCGGAAGCCATTGAAGAGCTGTTGTGGGAATTCGACGAGGACGGCTTCATCACGCACCAGCTCGCCGGCGACGATGACGATCACATCAATGCCGTGCTGATCGTGCCGCCCGGCATCGACACGCCCGATCGCCCGATGGTGATCAACCTGCGCGAAGAATGCGCGCCAGGCAACTACGACCGCGTGCTGGAAGTGGTGGCCGCCGATCCCGCGGAACGCGAGGGTTCGCGCACGCGCTGGACCGAATACAAGCGTCTGGGCTTCGATGTGACCAAGCACGACATGTAACGGCGCGCCGCCCTCGTGCGGCGCCGTGACAACGCTGGCGATCAGCCATCAACGGACATGTGCGACGCAACCAGCTGCGTATTGATCGCGTCCTGTAGCTGCTCGCCGGTGAGCGGCTTGCGCAGGAAACCATCCATGCCAGCCTCGCGTGCACGCGCTTCCTCATCGCCACCCGAACGCGCCGTGATGGCCACGATGGGAATGCGCTGACCGGATTCCTCGCGCTGTCGAATGAGCCGGGCGATCTGGAAACCATCGATGCCCGGCAGATCAAGATCCAGCAGGATCACATCGCACGATGCCTGCGCCAGTTCCGCCAGCGCGGCGAGGCCATTGCCGACGTAACGCACGTCGTGGCCCTCCCGTTCGAGCAGGCCACGGATCACCGCAGCAACGATGGCGTCGTCTTCCACCAGCAGGATGCGCAGCGTTGGCGCATCGATGCCTTGCGCTCGCTGCGCGGCAGCGGCCACGGGTTCGTGCGTCACCGGCAAGGGCAGGCGCACGTGGAAGGTGCTGCCGAAGGCGACTTTCGATTCCAGTTCGACGCTGCCGCCCATCATCGCCACGAGTTCCCGACAGATGGCCAGGCCCAGGCCGCTGCCCGCGCGACGCTGCGGACCGATGACCTGCTCGAAGCGCTGGAACAGCCGCGCCTGGCTCGCTTCGGGGATGCCCGGGCCGGTGTCGATTACGCTGAAGCGCAGACCGTCGTCGGTGCGACGCACGCGCAAGGTCACGCCACCGCGTTCGGTGAACTTCAACGCATTGTTGGCGAGGTTGAGCAGCACCTGCTTGATGCGCAGTGCGTCGCCGATCATGCGCGCCGGCAGGTCGGCCGGCATGTCCAGATCGAAACGCAGGCCCTTGGCGCGTGCCTGGCCGAGTTCGAGTTTCGCCACGTCCTCCACCAAGGTGCGCGGATCGAATGGCGCGTTGTCCAGTTCCAGCTTGCCTGCCTCGATGCGCGCCAGATCCAGTGCGTCGTTCACGAGCTTCAGCAGCATGCCGCCCGAACGCTGCATCGCTTCGGCGTAATCGCGCTGCGCGCGGCTGAGCGGCGTACTGAGCAGGAGTTCGGCCATGCCCATCACACCGGTCATGGGCGTGCGTATCTCGTGGCTCAGCGTGGCAAGGAATTGCGTCTTGGCCGCGCTGGCCTGCTCGGCCAGGCGACTGCGCTGCTCGGCCAGTTGAATCTGATGCCGCTCGGCGAGTCGCCGGCGCCAGGCCTGCAACGCCAGCCACGCCAACAGCACGGCGAGCAACACATACGCACACCATGCCCACCAACGCATCCATGGCGGCGCCTGCACGTGGATCTGCAAGGGCTGCGGCAGTTGCGTCCATACGCCGTCCGCGCCGGCGGCCATCACTTCCAGCTTGTAGTCGCCGCGCGGCAATCCGGTGAGGTCGCGCTCGCCGTGACCGCCCGTGTCCACCCAGGCGTTGTCGAGTCCGGCAAGGCGAAACCGGTAGCGGTTCGCCGCCGGATCGACATAGGAAAACACGCGCGAATCCACCGTGAGGCCCGAATCGCGCCAGCCAATGGAAAGACGGCCCGACGCCGGAATCGGAAGCTCGTGCAAGGCGCCCTCACGACGCACGCTGATGCGCGTGAGCGCGAGGCGCGGCGGTTCGGTGGAGCGCCATACGCGGTTGGGATTGAAGCCCATCACGCCGCCCAGCGTGGGCGAGTAGATCATGCCGTTGGTCATGCGGCTGTAGCCGCGCAGGAATTCGCCGTTGCTCAAGCCGTCCTGCAGGCCGAGCTGGCGAAATTGCGCCGTAGCCGGATCGAAACGCCACAGGCCGTCGCGACCGAAGATCCACACGCGTTGATGCTCGTCGACGGCAAGATCGACCACGTTGACTGATGGCCAGCCGCGCGTGGCGTCGATCTTGCGATCGAGCACCAGGCCGCCGTCGCCATAGTGGTAATGCTCCAGTCCATCGGGACGCGCCATCCACATGCCGTCGTCGGTGAAATCGAACGCATCCACCGCCTGGCGATTGTCCACGCCGGGCACCGGTTCAAAATGATCGTGCGTGCGATCCAACCGCAGCATGCCGCCGTCGCTGGCGTACCAGAACGTGCCGTCCTTGAGCGTGAGCTGGCTGCCCCAGCGCGCTTTTTCCTGCGCGGGCTGCACCGGCACGGGCGTCACGGCGAGCGTGTCCTGGTCCACGCGGAACAGGCCTTCGCCGAAGCTTCGCGCGTAGAGCTTGCCGTCCGGGCCCACTTCCACCTCAAGCGGATGCTTCAGTCCGTGCGCATAGCCGTCCACCGCATCCAGCTTGCCGTTGGCGTAACGGAACAACGCGCCCTGCACGGTCACCCACAGGCGCGATTGCGCATCTTCGGTGAGGCCGAGCACGTCGCCGCGCAAGCCGGAAATCATGTGCTCCACTTTTCCCGTCGCCGGCCACAGCCGATCCACCCGGCCGCCGCGCTCGCCCACCCACACGGTGCCCTCGCGACCACGCGCCACGGCGTAGGCCACCGAGTCGCGCAGGCTGTTGTCGTCATCAGGAATATGCGTGAAGCGGCTGACGCTGTCCCAACCCGGCGCGAGGTAACCCACGCCGCCGTCGAACAACGCAATCCACAGGCCGCCTTCGCTGTCCGGACGGATGTGCCACACCCACGTGCCTGGCAGATTGCCGTAGAGCACCGGCTGATTGGTGACGGCCTCGATCCTCGCGCCATGCGCTTGCTTGAGGAAAAGCCCGTGCTGCGTGCCCACCCAAAGGCGGCCCGCGCGATCGCGCACGCTGCTGAGGATGTTGGTATCGGGAAGCTCGTTGGCGCCAACCTGCCGCGCCACGTCATCGCTGCCGATCACGAACAGGCCGTGCGACGACGCCACGCGAATCTCGTCGCCGTCGCCTTCGATGCGCCACGCATCGAGCGACTTCCCAGGCGATTCGGTGGCGATGGGATGGAACTCGCCCGCCATGTCGCGACGGAACACGCCGTTGTCGCTGCCCACCCATAGCTGGCCGCGCGCATCCACGTAAAGTGCGCCCACCGTGCCCAACGCTTCAGGCGTATTGCCCATCACCTGGACATGATCAAAGCCGCGTCCGTCCTTGCGCATGCGGTCCAGGCCCAGCGCGGTGCCGATCCACATCGAGCCGTCGCCGGTTTGCGCAATCGACCATGCCTTGTCGCTGCCCAGGCTGGTCGGATCGTTCGCGTCGTGTCCCCAATGATGGAACGTGCCCGAGCGTTCGTCGTAACGATTGAGGCCAGCCTCCAGGCCCGCGGCCCACAAGCGACCGGCGCGATCGAACATCAGCGCCGAAATGCCGTTGTTGAACAAGGACTGGGGATCGCCCGCCATGTGGCGGAACACTTTGAAATTCACGCCGTCGTAGCGCGCGATGCCGCTCTTGGTGCCGAACCACATCGAACCGTCCGGCGATTGCACCACGGTATAGACGCTGCTGCTCGGCAAGCCTTCGGCCGTGCCGAAGCGTCGGAACTGCGGCGTGGCGAGCGCGGCGTTGTCGGAGGCCGGTGCTGCGGCCGCCACGGGTGCCGTCGACGGCGCCACGGGCAAGGACGCCGCCACCGGCGTGGACGCGCCCATGGTCAGGACAACGCTGAGCAGCAAGCACGGCAACATGCACTTCCCCCGGAATCTTTCGATTTTGCCAGACCCTCCGTGCAGGGAGGAGCATGGCTTTTGGCCGACGTCACATGACGGGGCGGTGACGTTATCGGCCGGGAAACGATCCGTTTCAGTGCGACGGCTGGCGCGGCTCCAGCGGATCGTCCAGACTTCGCTCCATGCCAAGGTCATGCCGCCCCAGCCGCCTTCTGTTCGCCCTGCTGTGCGCCATGGCGCCGCTTGCCCCTGCAGCAGCCGCGCCCGCCACGTACACCTACGACACCACGCACAGCCAGATCCTTTTCAGCATCGACCACAACGGGTTCTCGCGCCCGTTCGGGCGACTGCATATAGCGAAAGGCTGGTTGCGTTTTGATCCGGATGACTGGACGCAATCCGCCACCGAACTGGACATCGACCTGGCCAGCCTGGACATGGGCGATGCGGAATGGAATGCGGCGGTGCTCAAGCCGGCCTATCTCGACGCGGAGAAGGCTCGCTATGCGCATTTCGCAAGTACTTCCGTGGAACGCAAGGACGACACGCATGGTGTGCTGCATGGCAACCTGACGCTGCGCGGCGTGACACATACCGTGGATATACCGTTCACTTTCAACCGGCACGGCACCACGATCTACGGCATGCATACCATTGCAGGCTTCTCTGGCACGGCGATGCTCAATCGTGACGATTACGGCATCACCGCAACGCCCAATTCCATCGGCCACGGCGTGAGCGTGTGGCTGGAACTGGAAGCCATCCAGGAAGACCAGGCCCACAGCAAGGAATCGCCATGAGTTTTCGCAACACCGAGCACCAATGGGGATCGGTCGCCAAATTCTTTCACTGGACCATCGCGCTGCTGATCATCGGCAACGGCATCTTCGGGCTTTGCATGGATCTCGCCCACGGCCCCATGCAGCAGATCAACTGGCTCGCCCTGCACAAGTCGATCGGCCTCACCGTGCTGGCGCTGTTCCTGTTGCGCGTGCTGTGGCGCCTCGCCAATCGCCCGCCGCGGGACGAACCCACGCCGCGCTGGCAGCACTACGTGGCGCACGGCGTGCACACCACGCTTTACGCGCTGGTGGCGCTGCTGCCGCTAAGTGGCTGGTGGTTCAACTCCATCGCCGGCAAGCCGCTGCAATTCTTCAAGCTGTTCAACCTGCCCGCGCTCACTGCCGCCAACGACGACACGCGCCGCCTGTGGCACAGCGTGCACGAGTACCTGTTCTGGTTCCTGGTGCTGCTGCTGGTGCTGCACGTCGCCGGCGCGGTGAAGCATCACCTGGTCGATCGCGACAACACTTTGCGGCGCATGCTCCCCTTTGCACGCGTGCGCCCGAACAACCAAGGAGAACGCTGATGAACCGCCTCGCGCTCAAACTCGCCGCACCGTTGCTGCTGGCCCTCGCCCTGCCCGGCCTCGCCAGCGCCGCCGACTACGCCCTGCAACCTGCCGGCAGCAAGCTCGGTTTCAGCGGCAGCTTCCAGGGACAGTCGTTCGACGGCACGTTCGGTACGTGGACCGCCGCCATCAGCTACGACGCAGCCAAGCTCGCCACCTCGAAGTTCGACGTGGAAGTGGACCTCGCCAGCGTGAAGACCGGCGACAAGGACCGTGACGGCGCCCTGCCCGGCTCGGACTTCTTCAACATCGCCAAGTTTCCCAAGGCGCACTTCGTCACCAGCGGCTTCCGCCAGAACGGTGCGCAAGTGATCGCCGACGGCAACCTCACGCTGCGCGGCGTGACCAAACCGGTGAGCCTCAATGTGACGTTCAAACCACAAGGCACCGGCGCCACCCTTGACGTCACCGGCAGCGTGAAGCGCCTCGACTTCGGCGTAGGCGGCGGCGATTACGCCGATACGTCGGTGATCGCGAATGACGTGAAGATCAACGCGCATCTGGTGCTCACTGCGAAGTAGACATACTCATCGAGAGGACGCGTCACCTGCGCCCTCTTATGCGTGTGCGCCCGAACTAGCGGATGTATTTCGTGCAATCAGGCCGTTCGGCATTCCTAAGGCGTGCGCCCATCGTCAACTCGATCGCACCGAGACCACGTCCTCTAGGCATCTCACCGGGACATATCAAGCAACTTAAGTTCATCCAGGGGCAATTCATGAATGCCCCCCGAGCCGTCCTCTACCAACGCGAAAACAGCGTCTTTTGCTGAACCATCATGTTCCAGCTCATTTTTCGTGCGAGCACATTTGAAACCGCATATGGTTCCCACAAGTGGCTGCTCTTTCGCCCCGCCCCACGTTACGGCGCCCCCGTACTCAAACGGCGCGTACGATTCAACCACTTGATAAGTAGCCACAGCATTCCATCCTCTGTCACGCCCCGCCTCTCCGCCGATGAAATAGTACCGATCTGCGCGTAGAGTTAAGTAGCCCGAAGTGATTTAAGACCCGCCTCAAATTCAAATCCACCTCGATAGCTAAATGAGACCTAATTGTTGCAATGCCTCTTGCCATGGTATGCGGCTTGGAAGGTGATGAATAACGCCCTCACGCGATACAAAAATGGGGCCGTTCCCGGCTAACGAGGACGTTATTTCTCTCGTACGAATAAATTCGGCTGAGTTAAAGAAGAATACCCAACCAAGCGTAACCTCTGCCGTTCTATCTAGCATTAGCTCAAATTCATCACCCACGGCGTTGCCGAGTCGCCACACCTCCGCGCGTGCAATTTCTTGGATTTCATCGAAACTCAAGTTGTTCACTGGTTGGTTCTCAGCAGCTGAAAGTTCTCGCCACCTTGAGTCACAGGAGACCTCCCTATTTGCCATATCACCTTCCGCTAGGGCTTCTACGGCGGCACCTCAAGCTAGCGCTTAAGCCTCAGACGGAAAGCTGATTAGTCGCGACAATACCGCAGATAGCTCATGTGGGTCGCGTATATCGTCAAAGTGTTGGCTGCTGACCACACCGCCATGATCATTGAAAATAAGCTCAGCCTCGCCCGACACCCAAATCATTAGGTCGATCTCTAGAGAGCCTGATCGTACATTGATATTGCAAGACGGCTTCGGTCCGTCAGGCCACCGCTCGAATCGACCGACCACGCCTCGTTTTTCAAGAAGCGTCCCAATAGAAAGCCAATAGACTTCAATAAAGCCCAATAAATTCATACTCAACTTTCATTGTTCATCTGGAAGGACCTCTTCCACAACACCGATAGCTATAGTCTTCATTTCCCATAAAGTGAAGTGACTACCAACTTTTAGCTCGTTTTTTATTAGAGATGGATTTAGCAAGATCACCGGAACCACTACCTCGTCTCCGGGAGATACAGGACCAGTTTGATCTAAGATAAGTCCGCAATCGAAGAGCTCACCTTTGAAACCGAGGAGGCATCTAAATATGTTCCTTGGTGTCGCTAGAAGCCTACCCCCTTTATCGGAAGCATAAAAGCGTACACGCGCAACGATATCAGCTCCACGCATAAATTTTTACCTAAGAGGTGGCATAGGGCTATAAGGCAATTGCTTTCCCGGGCTAAGCATTTCCAATTTCTCCGTAGGGATAGTAATTGTTGATATCCCGCGATCAACAGTCGCACGCATTTCTGGAGTGATGTATCGCGTTGGAATTGAGCTCCTTACTATTGTGTAGGGTCCCTCGTAAAGCGAGGTGCCATATGTTTGTTTCGCGTAGAATGAAGCGCCTTCGGCTGTTGAAGAAAAATACTTGCCTTGGATGCCTATCGGGTTACGGAAAGAACCGCCGCTTTCCACTATCTCACTTAGCTCAGCCGGATTTACCGCGCGATAAAGCGACGTCGCTCCAAAAAAATTTCTGGCCGTGCTGACCGCTCCACCCAATGCACCACCGGCACGTACGATGCCAGACGCAAAGACAGTTTCTGGCAGGGTAAGCACCGGTTCTACCGCGCCACTACCGCTACCCGCAGGCGCGTTATTACTGGGATTACAACCACAGAGCAGCATGACGCCAGCTTCGCCATTGCCATGCATCAGATACTCTCGCTCCGGATTAGCCGATCCGAAGACCTGCCGCCCGTCGGGATCGACATGAACGATTGGGTTGTCGTTCGCGTAAGCAAAGCGGTTGAATGACGGTAAAGCGCCAGCGTGCGGATCCATCGGATCTACACTCAAAAAACGCCCAATCGCTGGGTCGTAGTATCTGGCCTGCATGTACACGAAGGCCGTGTCCACATCATTCACGTGCCCCGTATAGCCCGGACCATCCGCCGCATTGGCCATTCCTCCGCCGGCATAAGCGCTGCCATAGGGTCGATAGTCGAAGTTCGCTATGACCTTGCCGGTCGCATCTGCTTCGACGAGTGGCGTTCCCTGCTGGTCGGTGTAGATGTATGTCGTTGTGGCAGCAACAGCGCCTTCCGCTGGAAAAAGCAGCGCTAGTGCGAATATCGCGCCGGCCGCCCCCAAGGCTGCGCGAACTGCCCCGATGCCTCTAGAGATCACGTCCCTCATGACTCCAACTCCCCTTGGACTTGCACTCTCACCGTGCCCTCGACCCAGCCCGAACAACCATTGGAATTGCAGGCGCGCACGCGATAGTCGTAAGTGCCGGCCGTTGTCAGGCGAACAACTTGCGAAGTGCCAGACGTCGTCATTGACTGGTCCAACATTTCCACTTCGTAACGGCTCGCCCCGGCACTGGATGTCCAGGAAATGGTGATCTGAAGCCTGGCCCCCTTGGCGAACTTAACGGTGCTTGGCGGACCCAACAGAGAAGGCACGGGTGGAAGCAGCGACACCGTCGTTTGTGCTGCTGCACTCCACGGACCACATCCGCCTGCGTTACAAGCCCGTACCTGATAGCCGTAGGTGCCAGTACCCTTGCCGCCAGCTGCCCAACTTGTGGCGCCGTTGCTCTGGACGTTTGCCCAACTGCCGCCATTCACGCGCTCCTGCAACGTATAGGACGAAGCGCCGGCAATGGCATTCCAGGACACCGTATAGGCGCCCGTATTGCTGGACGCAGGCGCACCTAAGACTGGCGCCGCCGTTGGCGCGACGGTGACTACCACCGCGCCGCTCGTTACATAGCCGCTGCAGCCGTTAGCGTTACAAGCCTTTACCCGGTAAGCGTAGCTACCTGTCGAGCCGACGGAGAACGTCGTGCTGGTGCCGGAAGCACTGTAGATAGCCACCCATACGCTGCCTCCCATGCTTTGTTCCAACACATAACCGGTTGCCCAAGAACTCGCAGGCCAACTGACAGTCAATGAACCGGTGCTCGTGGCAGGCGCACTTATTGATGCGGGAACTGGGGGAACGTGCACGATGGCGATGATCGCCGATGCTTTGGGGGCGCTACACCCAGCGGTGTTGCACGCCTGCACTCTAAATCCGTACTTGCCGTCCGGCGGACTACTCATGGTGAAGCTAAGCGCCGTTCCGCTGTAGACCTGCGCCCATGCCCCTGAGTCAACCTGACGCTCCAGCTTGTAGCTGCTCACACCCGAAACGGCAGACCAGCTGACGTCGATACGACTGAGATCAGCCGCCGCGCTGGCGGATATGGCGCCTGGCGCAGCGGGGGCGTTGGGCATGGGAGGAACAGCGAAGTTGCCCGAGGCACCAATCAGGGCGTTGTCATTGCCTACCGGAGAGATGCCGTGGACATATATGGCCTTCCCCGAATACTGCACGCGCGTCGCGTCAGTCAGGGCTATGCTGAATCGGAAACTACCCGACCCCACTCCACATGCCGTAGCGACTGCGGCTTCGCTTGCAAGATTTGCGTCGTATTGCCCGATGTAAGTTCCGGCTCCATAGGGGCCACCGACGTAAAGGTGGACCTTAATCGGCTGCGCGATGGTCGAGGAACATGCCCAGCCATTGATTTTGGCGTTCAGTCCGTTGGAATCGACGGCTACGCTGTCGATGTTGCCGCGAATCACCGACAGAGACCGCTCGTATCGGGCGATCAATTTACTGCCAAGATATACGAAGTCTGTCGCCTTGGCGGCAGTCGGCTCATACTGATACAGCAATCGCCCTGCGGAGTTGTAGAAATAGTAGGTGGCGCCTTTTCCGTTCGATGGCGATTTCAGCACACGCCGACCTGCACCGTCATACGCATAGCTGCCATAGCCGGAAATGCTTGTCAGCTGGTTCCTGTAGTCGAACAGCAACGCGTTGCCATTTTTGCTGACGACGTTACCCCGGTTGTCATACCCCAAGCTCGTCACACCCTTTCCCGCCTGAGTAATGCTGACTAGTCGATTTATCGCGTCGTAGTTGTAGTCGAACAACAGGCCGCCTGTTGCGCGACTTCGCATGTTGTTCAACGCGTCATATCGGAACGTCTCCGCACCCCACAGGGACGGCGCTTGCGCACTCGTAAGCCGGTTGAGCTGATCGTAGCCGAACACTTTCTTTCTTGGACCGCCAGCCAGGTCCGTGATCGTCGATATGTTGTCATTACCGTCGTAAGCGATATCTTCGCTAAGGTAAAAGGTACCGCCCTTTGCGTAGGTGAAGTTACTCAGCAACTGACGTGTATTTTTTTGCGCGAGGTATTCCGTGCCGTTGCCATAGATGAAATGAGCGACATCCCCGTCGGGTAGATAGCTAACGCTGCCCGCAAAGGCACCGGCCTTAGTAGGCCGCCCTAACGCGTCAGGAGCGTAGTCGACAGCGGTGCCATCGGGGTAAGTGATCACACTCAGGCTGCCATAGCCGTCATGGGCATAACGGACAGTGCTGGTTCCGTTGCCATTTACACTCAATGTCTCTGTCAACAGCTGGCCTCGTTTGTTGCGCTCGGCCGTCCAATGCGTGATACCTGAATCCGCCTGCTTGATGTTTCCAGTCGCGTCGTAAATGTATGTCGTACTCTGCGTGCCACTCGGCGGCTGCACGGCTTTGACACGATTCATCGCGTCGTACGAGCGCACAGTCTTTGCGGCGCCCGCTACCTGCTCCGCACCGCAGCCAGACCCAGTGATTGTTAGCCCCGAAGCCGTCCAACTCACGTTGTCGGCGCCATCGTAGGCGAGAATTTGGCTACCACTTTCCGGCTCAGTGGTTCGACATATTCTGTGGAAAGCATCGTAGTAGAAGTATTTGGTTACATCAGCGGCGTACCCGTTTGCCGTGCCCCACTGACGAATGGATGTAGGGTCGCCATAGACATTGCGCGCAATGGATTGATTAACACCTTCGGGCGCCTGGACTGAAATGATCGACTCATAACTTGGCTGATCAAAGACCTGATAACGCGTCGTCGTCGAATAACCCTTGGGATCGACCACCTGCCTACCTGCGCCGGAGAGATACGTCGTCGCAGTCGTTAGAAGCCCGGCTTCCGCCGACCTCTGCACCTTCGTCACACGCCCGAGCACATCGTAGGTCGTGAAATTGCCGCCACTAAGCGCACTGAGGGCCGGTTGCCCGCCTGAGGGATAGGATTCGAAGATTTTTCGACCCTGCCAGTCATAGTCCATGCGCGCACTAACATGGGAGCTGGTTACTGAGGCCATGAAAGTATCGGTCAATATGGGGCGCAGAAGAGCGTCAAAGTAAGTCGTGACCCTGGAGTCCCCTTGGGCGACCGTTCGCCGCCAATGTGTCCCGGAGATGCCGCGCTCGCTGCCGGTCACGAATTCGTACGAGAAACTTTGCGGATACCAAGACCGCTCGTCGCCGTCTGGATAAGTCACCTTGCTGATCCGGCCCACCGTGTCATAGTCGTATGACGTTTTATTGCCTGCCTGATCGGTGACTGTTCGAATTTGACCCAGGCTGTCGACCTCGCTCGTCGTTGCATATCCGTCGGGAAAAGCAATGCGTGTGGGTATGCCAAGCTTATAGTTCGAATACGACGTGCGATTCGCGTTTCCGTCGGTTACGGAGGACAAGTTGCCGGAGGACTCATAGGCATAGGAGGCCAGCTTCCGCCCAAATTGCCAGCGCTCGACTATTTGATCCCTACCGTCATATACGTTCTTTGAGATGACCTCGCCTGTGGTCGCGTTTGCCCGCAGCTCGAGCTGCCCGATGACCCAGAGATTTGTGTCATTGCGATAGGTCAGCGCCTCACTGAAGGGTATTTGACCGGAAATCGAATTTGAGCGCGTGATCTTTATGGGATTGGCGTAGGCATCAAAATCTGTCGCTTGCCACGTGTACGCATCTCCATCCTGGGCAATGACTCGCTTGCTTGGTACGCGAAGCACATTGTCTGCATAAATTCCGCCTGCCGCGGAGCCCACCGCACCAAGCGCTGTGAAAGACGACCATGTCGTCGTTTCCGTTCTCCGTATGGCTGACGGCGATGCCCCCGTCTCATGGGCGAGTAGCGCGCCCTCGTTGAGGTCGTTGTACTTGTTACCCACCGTGTAACGATCGACTGAGCCGTCGGGATTGGTGACCAGTACGCTTCGCGTCGATGGCGAAGCGCTAGTGCACGTGGCATTACCAGCAGCTGCCGAACCCGAGTAACAGCCATTGGAAGGACCGTAGTCGTACGTCCAGGCCAGACTTCCGAGGCCGGCGCCCGTCACATTTTTTCGCGTAAGGGCGACGCTGTCGTAGAAGGCCGGCGTCGTTGGCGTTGAGTAGCTTTTCCCTGGGGGCACGTTGCATTGGTAGGTAACGAAAGAGCGCCCAAATGTCACGGGCTTGAGCGTAAAAACTCCCATCGCACCAGAGGGAGTGCTAACAGTCGTATCAAACTGACCGTTGTACAAGGTAGGGGCAACGCCGCAGCCTTGCCTTGCACCGTTCCTCTTAATGTCGCCAGTTGTTGCCAACGACCAGACCGTTCCATCGGGATTGGTTACGCTGAGGCCGCGCGCGACACCCGACCCATCGATCGAGGACTTTACCTTCCATGTTCTGGAGCCGTCGGAAACAGTAACGTCATCTGTCGCATAGCCTCCGATGGTCAACCTGCGACCATCGTTAGAACTGATGACTAAGGCTCCATTTGCCGATTCGTACTTTACCCAATTTCCAAATCGATCCTCGATTCTGCTCACATAGAGCCGAATTTCCGCTCTCTGTAAAACGGTGTCCGCTCCCGATGTCGAAGGCTTTACCAGTGTGGTCGCGGAAGAACTAGCGGGGGAGTCGAAGTAATACTTCGTACCATCTGGGGAAACGCCAAGGAAGCCCTCTCCATTGATACCGGTTTGGGCCGGGCTGAGACACGAAAAATACCAGTGGTTCTTTGTTGTCCAAGGATAGGCTTTTCCATCCGTAGGCTTGGGAGCACTGGCGAGGATCTGCCTCATCAGTTCTGTCGAGCCATCTGGCATGACAAGTTGGTTGCCGTGCCAATATTCGTCGGGAAAGAACCTATCTGGCTTACCGCTCGTGTTTGGTACTTCGGGTGGGGCACCAAGTACTGGGGTTATCGAACAACGATTGGTTGTGCCCCCTCCATTGAGAGATGTTGCAACCCATCCCGTGCGGATACTAAAAACCCCGCTCACATAGGGTCGCGCCAGTTCCACACGATAGAAATAGCCATAGTCTTCGTATGGCGTATAGATGTATGTAACTTCCACAGGAAGGCTGTTGTTTCCTGGCAGGCTAACAACGGTGTGTTCGAAACGGGTATATCCAGTGGAGACATCCGTTCTGTCTCCGAACTGTCCGTCATCCGATGTCACGCGGTTCTGCGCGCGCTGGATCTGCGAATAATAGTCTTCGGGAATTAAGACTTGGGCACCTGTCTGCGCCATTCCCGTTGAGGCTAACAAATACATTGACGCAAACAGCAATGCGCGAGCCCTCGCGCAACGTCGAAACGACGACATGCCATCTCTCCCTGATTCCCCATGCCGCCAATTGACGGTTGGTTAGAGAATGGTTCTCTGAAGAGCTTTGGCACCATCGGCAGACGTAATTTTTTGCGCCGGATTTGTGGCCCGCCATTGCGTAGGCAAATGCTGCCCGGGCCGCTGAAAAAGCTATTGCTGGACGCTAAACGGCCTGATTAAGAAGCGACGAAGAAGCGCCGTACGGCGTCTGCATCAAACGGCCAGTCCAATTCCCGCCCATCCTCGCCGTCTCTCAGCACCGGCACACGCGTGCCGTAGCGCGCTTCGAGCGCGTCGTCGTCGTCCACCCATTGACTGTCGAAGTCGGGCGCGCGCGCTTCGGCCATCACGGCCAGCGCCTGGTCGCACAGGTGGCAATAGTCCCGCTGGAAAAGCACGTATCGCATTGGCATAGGGGCGGCAAGATACCTCGCGCCGCTGCCTGTGGGCGATGCCCTCTTCGATCGGCCAGCGCGCAACGGGCCAGCTTCAGCCTTCTGCGGCATCTCGGGACAGCGGGAGACTTGGCAAACACAAATGATAATGACTATCATTTGCGTCAGAAGGGCCAAATGAGCCCTGCCGGACGCCATTCACGCCCCGGCCTTCCCGATATCACACAAGACCAAAGGCCATCCCGATGCCCTCTCTCGCCTCGCCTGCGCGACGCCCGTTGCCGTACCGCAACTTGGTATTGGCGCTGTCACTGGCACTGTCCGCGCCGCTGCTGCACGCCGAAGACGTGCCCGATTCGACCGACACCACCAAGGTGAAGAACCTGGAAGGCGTGCAGACGACCGCCACCGTGACCGGCGATGGCGACTCGTACACCACCAAGGCCACCGAAAGCGCCACGCGCCTGCCGCTGTCGCTGCGCGAGACGCCGCAGTCGGTGAGTGTGGTGACCGAACAGCAGATGAAGGATTTCAACCTCACCAACATCAACGCCGTGCTGGACTCCACCACCGGCGTGAACGTGGAACGCGTGGAAACCGATCGCACCTATTACAGCGCGCGCGGTTTCGACATCACCAACTTCCTTGTCGATGGCGTAGGCCTGCCGTTCGCCAATGGCGAGCAGGAAGGCGACATCGACACCGCGCTGTATCAGCGCATCGAAGTGCTGCGCGGCGCCAACGGCCTGCTGTCGTTCACCGGCAATCCGTCGGCCACGATCAACTTCGTGCGCAAGCGTCCGACCGCCGATGCCGAAGGCAGCATCGGTCTCTCCGTGGGCAGCTGGGACAACCGCCGCCTGGATGTGGATCTGTCCGGTCCGCTCAACGATGCCAAGAGCGTACGCGGCCGCTTCATCGCTGCCGGCCAGGACACCGACAGCTATCTGGACCGCTACAACCTGCGCAAGCAGGTGCTCGGCGGCATCGTGGAAGCGGATTTGAGCAGCAGCACGCTGCTCAGCGCGGGCATCAGCTACCAGAAGAACAAGACGCACGGTGGCATGTGGGGCGCGTTGCCGCTGTACAACACCGACGGCACGCCGACCGACTACGACCGCGACACGAGCACATCGGCCGATTGGTCGCGCTGGAACGTGGCCGACACGCGAGCCTTCGTGGAACTCACCCAACAACTGGGCAACGACTGGAGCATCAAGGCGTCGCTCAACTATCGCCGCATCGCCGAAGACAGCGAGCTGTTCTACGTGTACGGCACGCCGGATGCGCAAACGGGGCTGGGGCTGTATTCCTACCCGTCGGCCTATACCAGCACGGAGCGGCAGTACTTCGCGGATGTCTACGCCACGGGCCCCTTCGACCTATTCAACCGCAAGCACGAACTGGTGCTCGGCGCGAACTGGGCCGAAGACAACGTTCATCAGCTATCCGGTTACGGCGAAGGTATCGGCACGCCGCTGCCGCCACTTACTGAGTGGACCGGCGATTACCCGGAACCACCGTTCGATGCGTCGTACGGCAACGGCGATTTCCACATCAAGCGCAAGACGCTCTACGCCACGGCACGCTGGAACGTCGCCGATGCCCTCACGCTGATCACCGGCACCAGCGTCACTCACATCGAACAATACGGCGCGAACTACGGTGTGCCGAGCAACTACGAGAAAACGCAGGGCACGCCGTTCGCCGGTCTGGTCTACGACTTCGCGGAGCACTACTCGGCCTATGCGAGCTATGCGCAGTTGTTCAATCCACAGACGCTCACCGACATCAACAACAAGGTGCTCGATCCCGTCACCGGCGCCAACGTCGAAGTGGGTGTGAAGGGCGAGTGGTACGACGGACGTCTAAACGCCACGTTCGCGCTATTCCGCGCGCGACAGGATGGCCTGGCCGAATACGCCGGCCACAACCTGGCCACCAACCAGGATTACTACACCGGCATCGACGCCACCTCGAAGGGTTACGAGTTCGACGTGAGCGGCCAGATCACCGACCACTGGCAGCTGAGCGGCGGCTACACGCAGCTGGGCATCACCGACCCCAACGGCAACAACGTACGCACCTACGTGCCGCGCCGCATGTTCCGCCTCGCCACCAGCTACCGCTTCGATGCACTGCCGGGCTTCAAGGTGGGTGGCACGCTGCGCTGGCAGGACCGCATCTACCGCGACCAGCAGGACGTGGCGCTGGATGGCAGCGAGATCTTCACCACGCAGGGCTCGTACGCCGTGCTCGGCCTGATGGCCGGCTACAACTTCGGCCAGCACTGGAGCACCACGTTCAACATCGACAACGTGACCAACCGCAAGTACATCCCCAGCCTGTACTGGTCGCAGGGCTTCTACGCGGCGCCACGCAACTACATGTTGAACGTGCGGTATTCGTTCTGAGTGCACTCCACGGCTCGTCATTCCGGCTTTCGCTGGGATGGCGAGCAACGAGCAACATCACCCTCCATACGCCCGCGCACCGTCGCATCGCTGCGGCGCGGCAACGCATGCCCGGCGTCACGCGTAGAATAGGTGGTTCTCCCCGCCCACTTTGCGTGTCTCCATGGCTGTCAGCGTTTTCGACCTGTTCAAGATCGGCATTGGTCCGTCCTCCTCGCATACCGTTGGCCCCATGCGCGCTGCCGCGCGGTTCGCCGAGCGATGGCTGGAAGAAAAAGGCGTGCTGGACCGCGTGGTGCGCGTGCGCGCGGAGCTGTACGGTTCGCTGGCGATGACCGGCCGTGGACACGGCACCGACAAGGCGGTGCTGCTGGGTTTCGAAGGTTCGCATCCGGATACGGTTGATCCCGACCACATTCCCGAGACGTTGCACCGCATCCGCACCACGCACCGCCTGCGCGTGCTGGGCAAGCACGAGATCGAGTTCGACGAAAAGCGCGACCTGGTGTTCAACAAGCGCCAGAAGCTGCCGTTCCATACCAACGGCATGCGTTTCTCCGCCTACGACGCCGAAGGCCACGAGCTGGCCACGCGCGATTACTACTCGGTCGGCGGCGGCTTCGTCGTGAACCACGACGAGGCGGCCGAAGACCGCATCGTGGCCGACACCACCGAGCAGCCCTATCCGTTCTCCTCGGGCGACGAGTTGCTGGCGCTTTGCGAGAAGAACCACCTCACCATCGCGCAGCTGATGATGGAAAACGAAAAGGTGTGGCGCAGCGAAGCGGAAACGCGCGCCGGCCTGCTCACCATTTGGAAGGCCATGCAGGATTGCGTGAACCGCGGCCTGCGTTCGCCGGGCGTGCTGCCGGGCGGCCTGAAGGTGACGCGTCGCGCGCCGCAGATGGCCGACGATTTGCGCTCGCAGCCGGAAGCCGCGCTGAAGGATCCGCTCACCATCCTCGACTGGGTGAACCTCTACGCGCTGGCCGTGAACGAGGAGAACGCCGCCGGCGGTCGCGTGGTCACGGCGCCGACCAACGGCGCGGCCGGCATCGTGCCGGCGGTGCTGCACTACTACCACCGCTTCTGCCCGAAGTCGGACGAAAAAGGCATCGTCGACTTCATGCTCACGGCGGGTGCCATCGGCATCCTCTACAAGGAAAACGCCTCCATTTCCGGTGCGGAAGTGGGCTGCCAGGGCGAAGTGGGCGTGGCCTGCTCGATGGCGGCCGGCGGCCTCACCGCCGCGCTGGGCGGCAACGTGCTGCAGGTGGAGAACGCCGCCGAGATCGGCATGGAACACAACCTGGGCCTCACCTGCGATCCCATCGGCGGCCTGGTGCAGATTCCGTGCATCGAGCGCAATGCCATGGCTTCGGTGAAGGCCATCAACGCCAGCCGCATGTCGCTCAAGAGCGACGGCAAGCATCGCGTATCGCTGGACAAGGTGATCGCCACCATGCGCGACACCGGCCGCGACATGAAGGACAAGTACAAGGAAACCTCGCGCGGCGGCCTGGCGGTGAACGTCATCGAGTGCTGACGCGGCTGATTTGATCCGGCCACGCCGGATCGTTCAGATCCGTCATCCCAGCGAAAGCTGGGATCCAGTGACTTTCGCGTGCGTCAAATCCGAAGGCGCTGGATCCCCGCTTTCGCTGGGATGACGGAGAAAATCAGGCCGAAGGCCATCTCTCGTCAGCCGGCCGGCGCCGATGCAGCGCCTGCCGCAGCGTCCACGCGCGCCTTCAGCTGCGCCAGTTGCGTGGGCGTGAGTTTCGCCGAGGCCTTCGCCAGATAATCCGCCGCGGTCTTGAGCTGCTGCTGGTTGTCCATGCGCTGCGCCAGCGAGATCTCGTACCAGCCTTCGGCCGGGTTCTCGGCGATGCCTGTACCCGTTACATAGGCCACGCCCATCGCGTAATGGCCCAGCATTTCGTTGCTGGCCATCGCCTTGCGCGCAAGCGCCACGCCACGCGCGGCGTCGACGGGCACGCTTTCCTTGCCGGTGATGAGGAAATACGCCAGCGTGCCCGCGGCCTTGGCGCTGCCGGCATCGGCGGCAGCCTGCAGCCAGCGCGCGCCGGCAGCGACATCGTGACGGCCGAACAGTCCGGTGATGTAGAACTGGCCCAGCGAGAGTTGCGCATCGACGTCACCCTTCTGCGCCGCGGAAGCGAGCAGTTTCTCGGCGAGGGCGACGTCCTTGGGCAAACCCATCTCACCGGACAGGCGCGCCATCGCCAGCACTTCCATGCCCTTGGATGAGCCCTTGTCGGCCGCTTTCTGCGCCCATTGCAGGGCTTCCTGCGTACCGCCGGTAGCCAGCAACGCCACCGCAAGCACGGCCATGTGATCGGCGTTCTGGTCGATGGCGACGCTCTTGCGCATCCAGTCGATGGCGGTGGGTACATCACGCGTCACGCCCACGCCGGCCATGGTGGACGAGCCCAGCATCCAGGCACCGTCCGCGCTACCGGCCTGGGCGGCCTTGCGATACCACTCGGTGCCGGCGGCCTTGTCGGCAGCCACCCCGTCGTCCTGCAGCGCGCGGCCCAACGCTACTTGCGCCTGCACGTCGCCGGCCTGGGCGCGCTTGGTCAACGCATCGCGGGTCGCATCGCCTGAAGCCGCCGTCGAAAGCGCTATCAACGTCGCACCCATCACCACCAGCCACGTCGCACGGATCATGGTGCGCCACCCTCGGGGGAAGTCTCGATACTAGCGGTCCGCTCCGCTCACGCCAATTTGCCGTACGCCAGATCGCCGCCAGCTCGGCTGGCGACCCGTTTCAGCCGTCGATTCAATAACCTGGGTGCTGCGCTGCGCCACGGCTCGCAAGGCCGGGCGGGCTGACAGCTCCCTGACCGGTCTGTCATGATCCGCCCCTTGTGTCGCCCCTAGGGGCGGCCGCCATATGTGTCGCCCCGGGAGGCGGCCCGTCGATCCACTGACCTGGGGACCTGCATGTCTCAATCTCCGATCCGCCGCGACGTCGGCCCGTTCGCCCTCATGCTTACCGGCCTGGGCTCGATCATCGGCTCCGGCTGGCTGTTTGGCGCGTGGAAGGCCGCTGGCCTGGCCGGCCCTGGCGCCGTCTGGGCCTGGGTGCTGGGCGCCGCGATCATCATGACCATCGCGCTGACCTACGCCGAACTGGGCGCCATGTTTCCCGAGTCGGGCGGCATGGTGCGCTACAGCCACTACTCGCACGGTTCGCTGGTGGGCTTCATCGGCGCATGGGCCAACTGGATCGCCATCGTCTCGGTGATTCCGGTGGAAGCCGAGGCCTCGGTGCAGTACATGGCTTCGTGGCCGTGGAAGTGGGCGCAGGATCTCTACATCCACATGCCTGATGGCCACGGTGAATTGAGCCTGCCGGGCCTGTACATCGCCGCGGTGCTGGTGCTGATCTACTTCCTGGTCAACTTCTGGAGCGTGAAGCTGTTCGCGCGCTCCAACACGCTGATCACCGTGTTCAAGCTAGTGGTTCCGGCGGCCACCGGCCTGGCGCTGATCGCCAGCGGCTTCCATCGCGAGAACTTCTCGGTGGGCGTGAATGGCGACGCACACGCCATCGACTTCGCCGCCGTGCTCACCGCCGTGGCGACCGCGGGCATCGTCTTCAGCTTCAACGGTTTCCAGAGCCCGGTGAACCTGGCGGGCGAAGCGCGCAACCCGGGCAAGAGCATTCCGTTCGCGGTGATCGGCTCGATCCTGCTGGCCACCGTGGTGTACCTGATCCTGCAGGTGGCGTACCTGGGTTCGGTGCCGCCGGACATGCTGGCCAAGGCCGGCTGGCACGGCATCGATTTCCGTTCGCCGTTCGCCGAGCTCGCCATCATCGTCAACCTGCACTGGCTGGCGATGCTGCTGTACGTGGATGCGTTCATCAGCCCCAGCGGCACCGGCATGACCTACACCGCCACCACCGCACGCATGATCTACGGCATGGAGCGCAACGGCACGCTGCCGAAGATCCTGGGCAACGTGCATCCGAAGTGGGGCGTGCCGCGTCCGGCGATGTGGTTCAACCTGGTCGTGTCCTACTTGTTCCTGTTCCAGTTCCGCGGCTGGGGCACGCTGGCGGCGGTGATCTCGGTGGCCACGATCATTTCCTACCTCACCGGCCCGGTGAGCGCGATGACGCTGCGCCGCACCGCGCCCAACCTCCATCGCCCGCTGCGCATCGCCGGTCTGCCGATTCTCGCGGGCGTGGCCTTCATCATGGCGACCGAGCTGCTGTATTGGGCGCGTTGGCCGCTCACCGGCGAGATCATCCTGCTGATGGTGGTGGCGCTGCCGGTGTACCTGTACTACCAGGCCAAGCAGCAGTGGCATGACTTCGGCCGCCAGCTCAAGGGCGCGTGGTGGCTGATCTTCTACCTGCCCGTGCTGGCGCTGGTGTCGTGGCTGGGCAGCGTGGATTTCGGCGGCCAGGGTTACCTGCCTTACGGCATCGACCTGGTGGTGGTCGCCGTCATCGGCCTGGCGTTCTATATCTGGGGCGTGAAGTCCGGCTGGCGCACGCCGTCGGTGGAAGAGGCGGAAGCCAATCCGCACCGGCACGACTGATCGGCACGGATCGTTCCGTGAAAACAAAAAAGCGCGGCGAAAGCCGCGCTTTTTTTGTGGATTCACGTAGCGGGAAGGAACTACGCCAAGGCGAGCACGTCGCCCAGCAACGCCTGCGCCGTCACTTCCGGACCCGCGCCCGGGCCCTGGATCACCAGCGGCTGCGAGTTGTAGCGCGTGGTGCTCAGCGCGAACTGGTTGTCGGTGCCGTAGAGGCGCGTGGCGGGATGATTCGCCGGCACTTCCACCAGGCCGACGCGTGCACGGCCGCGCTGGTTGAGGCGTGCAAGGAAACGCAGTGCACCGCCGCGTGCCTTGGCTTCGGCAAAACGTGCCGACAGTGGTTCGTCCAGTTCCTCAAGACGTGCGAGAAACGTTCCGACGTCCACGCCACGCAGGCTTTCCGGAACGAGGCTTTCCACTTCGACTTCGTCAGGGCGCAGTGCAAAGCCCGCGCAGCGCGCGAGGATCAGCAGCTTGCGCGCCACGTCTTCGCCGGACAGATCGCTGCGCGGATCGGGCTCGGTATAACCCAGTTCGCGTGCGCGACGCAGCAAGGCGGAGAACGGCTGGCTGCCGTCGTACTGGTTGAACAGATACGAGAGCGAGCCGGAAAACACGCCTTCCAAAGTCAACAGCGCATCGCCGCAATGGCGCAGGCGACGCAAGGTGGAAATCACCGGCAGGCCCGCGCCCACGGTGGCCGAATCGCCATAGCGTCCGCCTTGCGCCAGCGCCGCCTGCAACGCGCGCCAGCCCGGCAGATCGCCGCCCGCGAGCGACTTGTTGGCCGTCACCACGTGATAGCCACGCGCAAGCCACTCGGCGTGGCGCGACGCGAGCGTGCCGCAGGCCGTGGCGTCGATGATCACCTTCACCGAGGCATCGTTGGCGTCGAGTGCTTCAAGCAAGGCGACGTCGTTGCGAACGTCACCGTGCGTCTTGAGCTTCTCGCGCAAGGCGCGATCGGCCAGTTGCTCCGCCTGCGTCTGCTGGCGACGCGAGTTGGCTGCACCCACCAGGCGAATCGATGCGGCGGCGGGCGTATTGAGCAGCTTGAGGAAGGCGCCGCCCACCACGCCGGTGCCAAGCAGCACGGCGGCAATGGCGGGCGACGCCTGCGGTTTCGACGCGCTGACGCTTTCCGCTAGCACTGCGCTCATGCGAGCACCCGGCGTTTGGCATGGCTCACGGCGTCAGCGCGCAGCAGCGCGGCATCCAGATCGCGCAGCAGATCGTCGCCATCTTCGATGCCGACCGACAGACGCAGCAGCGTATCGGCGATGCCGGCCGCGCGACGCGCTTCCGGCGCCATGGCGGCGTGCGTCATCGACGCGGGATGCGCCACGAGACTTTCCACGCCGCCGAGCGATTCGGCCAGCGAGAAGTAGTGCAGTCCATCGACGAAGGCGGCCACCTGGTCTTCGCCACCTTCCAGTTCAAAACTCAGCATGGCGCCAAAGCCCTGCTGCTGGCGCGAGGCGAGCGCGTGGCCAACATGGTGTTCGAGGCCGGGGTAATACACCTTGCGAACAGCCGCATGGCCGTCCAGACGCTCGGCGATGCGTACCGCGTTTTCCTGATGCTGGCGCAGACGCACGTTCAAGGTGCGAAGACCACGCAAGGTGAGGAAGCTGTCGAACGGCGCACCGGTGAGGCCATTGCAGTTGCCCCACCACTTCAGCTGCTCGGCAACGGCGGCGTCACGCGCCACCACCGCGCCACCCACCACATCGCTGTGGCCGTTGATGTACTTGGTGGTGGAATGCACTACCACATCGGCGCCGAGCGCCAGCGGCTGCTGCAGGGCGGGCGAGAGGAAGGTGTTGTCCACCACCACCAGCGCGCCTACCGCGTGCGCGGCCTGCGCCACGTGACGGATGTCAGTGATGCGCAGCAGTGGGTTCGATGGCGTTTCCACCCACACCAGCGACGGCTTTTCCGCGAGGCCCTCGGCCAAGGCATGCGCGTTGGTGAGATCGACGAAGCGAATCTGGAAGCGACCCTTCTTTGCCCATGCATCCAGCAGGCGCCAGGTGCCGCCGTAGCAATCGTGCGCGGCGAGCACCAGCGAACCGGCCGGCACGAGTTCCAGCGCCAACGCCACGGCCGCCATGCCACTGGCCGTGACCACGGCGCCCGCGCCCTGCTCCAGTTCGGCCAGCGCATCGCCCAGCAGGTCGCGCGTGGGATTGCCGCTGCGCGAATAGTCATAGGCGCGCTTGCCGCCCAGCCCGGTGAAGGCGTAGTTGGTGGACAGATGCAACGGCGGCACCACGGCGCCGTGCTGGGTGTCCGATTCGATGCCGGCGCGCACGGCGCGGGTAAAGGGGCTGGGGGTGTCGCTCATGGTGAATCTCCGTGCGTGATGCTTGTGAATTCGGGTCAACAACCGGCCAGCGCGTCGCGCAGCAACGGCGCGAGGCGGTCGGTTTCCTTGAGGAAGGCGTCGTGGCCGTAGGGCGACTCGACCACTTCGAGCGTGGCCGGGCCATGCAGGCGGCGCTGCAGTTCGCACAGGTCGGCCAGCGGCACCAGGCGATCGGACGGGAAGCCGATCAGCGTGGCGGGCGCAGCGACCTGCTCCGGCGTCACGTCGTGCAGGTCGATGGATTCGGACAGGGCGAGGAAGCGCTCCACGTCGAAACGCTCCACGAAGCGGCGGCCGGCGTGTTCGAGATAGTCCTCGACCGGGAAATGAAAACGGCCATCGCGATATTCCGGCGCGGCGGTGAAGCGCCGGGCGAATTCCTCGCTGCCGCGATAGGTGGTCATGGCCAGTTGGCGGGCCAGCGCCAGCGCCTGCTCGGGCTGGCCGCTTTCCAGCCCCAGCCGCACGATGCCGCGCTGCACCGAACGCTGCGCCGTGGCCAAGGGATGCGGGCGATGCGCCCCGGCCAGCAGCACCAGCCGACCCAGCGAGTACGGATGACGCGCCGCAAAGGCCAGCGCCACCATCGCGCCGTACGACGAACCAATGAAGGCGTGCACGCGGTTGATGCCCAGCGCTTCCACCAAGGCGGCGAGCGCGTCGGCCTGGTCTTCGCTGGACACGGCCTGCACGCCGTCGAGATCGGCCGGGGTGATCCAGTCGATGGAGAGCACGCGGTAGCGGTCCAGATCGAGCGGCTGGCCGGCGCCCACCTGGGCCTGCCACCAGCCGGCGGCGGCTTCATCGTCCAGCGCCACCACGTCACGCGTGGCCGAGATGCCGCCCTGCACGATGACCGTGGGCGCATCCGGCGCGCCGCACCACAGGTAGCTCACTTCCAGCTCGCACGGCGCGCTGCCGTACTTGGGGCGGATGACGAGGCGGCGGGTGCAGCGCTGGGTGGTGAGGTCCGGCCGCATGCTGCCGATGACCGCGGCGGGAGCGGACACGGCGGGCGGGATGGGTTGCGGCTGGCTGGACATCTGGCTCTTCTCCGGTCGGCATCGACCTGCGGACCGGAGGGAGAGAGCAAGGCACGACCGGCCTGGGGCGCGGCGGTGCTGGCTTGCCCTCATCTCGCGGCTTGCGCCCGAAGCGCCGCCGCAGGAATTGGCACCGTCGCGGAAGGATTCCGCAGGTTGCCCCGGCTTCAAAGGGCCTGTCCCTCCGCCGGTCTCGATGAGTAAAGGGGAATCTAACGACCGCGAGCCATCGTGTCAATAGACGTCTAAACGTCTATGCATCTAGCCATCGACACTTTTTGCGAAAACCGTGACGGTTACAGCTGTAACCACGGTTATCCTGCGCCTGGGCCGGCCTTGGCCCGGGCGCAGTCACCACCGTCACTGCTTGACGGCAACAAACGCCATGGATCGGTTGCGCAGCTTGTCGTCGAAATGGACGTCCATCGTCTTTCCATCCGCGGATACGGTGGAGGTAAGCACGGCCACGACCTTGCCGTCGCGCTTGTCGGTTTCCACCATCGAATTCTTGCCGGTCTTCTTCACCGTCACGCTGTTGATGCCGGGGTCGCCCTTGTACGGCGCCTCAATGCCGTCCAGCTTCGCCGCATAGGACTGGCCTGTCGGCGCGCTCATCCGGCCCGGCCGCCACCTGTTTCAGGTCGGCACTGCCGGTGACCGGCGCGCCGCTGGAGTTGCTGCTGTCGCTGAAGTCGACCTTCGCCATCTTGCCGTCGGGCGCCACGGTGGTGGTCGAGGTGGCGACGACCTTGCCGCCCTTCTTGTCGGTTTCCTTGACGGTGTGCGCGTCCACCACCTGGATGGCCATCGAATCGATGTAGGGATGACCGGTGATCGCATGATCCTGCCCATCGGCCTTGATGCTCACCGGCGGCACGCAGGTCTTGCAGTCGTAGGTGCCGTCCTTGAGCACCAGCACGTCGGGCTTCTTGGGCATCTGCACCTTGCTCATGTCGACCTTCCAGGTGCCGTCGAACGGCCCATCGGCCATGGCGGCAAGCGGAAACAGCAGAAGCAGGCACAGGCCGGCGGAGAGTGGCTTGTTCATGGCATGACTCCCAGAGATTGAAATGACCGGGCCGACCCCTCCCCTGGTGCGACGTCACTGTCCTGCGGGCGATCCATCCTTCGGGCCCAGCTTTTCGAACCTACGCCGCACCCCGAACCCCGGCCACTGGCCGGAAGTGTTAGCCCCGACGCATTTGCCCCGTCGCACGCGGACTGCAACACTGCGCGCCTCTCTTGCCGCATGCCACCGCCGATGTACGTCGCCGCCCATCTCGTTGTCGCCCTCGTCGCCCTGCTCCACGTGTGGTTCCTGGTGCTGGAGATGTTCCTGTGGACGCGCCCCTCCGGCCGCCGCGCATTCGGCCTGAGCGAGGAATTCGCCAAGCAGTCGAAAGTGCTCGCGGCCAACCAGGGCCTGTACAACGGCTTCCTCGCCGCCGGCCTGTTCTGGGGCCTGTGGCAGGGTGTGGCGGGTCGGCCAATCGTGCTGTTCTTCCTCGGATGCGTGCTGGTGGCCGGCGTGTACGGTGGCTTCACGGCCAGCCGCAAGGTGCTGTGGATCCAGGCGCTGCCGGCGCTGGTCGGCCTGATACTGGTCATGCTTGCCTGAGCAAATCCGGAGCTGCCGTACTCCTGCATCGGTCGTCACGCTGTGCGATGCTTTGAAGCCTTTCCGGCGAACGCAGCCCGCGCATGAACCCCATTCACCAGGAAGCGGTCGGCAACCGCTTCGATCCACAGCACATGCTGCACGCACGCGAGCGCAGTTGGGCCGCGCTGCACGGCATCCGCGAGCGCATGCGCCCGGGCATCACTGAAGACGAAGCCAAAGCCGAAGCGGCCAAGGTGTTCACCGCGCTGGGCATGGAACGGCTGTGGCACCCGGTGATCATCCGCATCGGCAGCAACACCACCAAGACTTATCGCCAGCGTTCGGAACCCGTGCGGCTGGGCGAGAACGACATCTACTTCATTGATCTGGGACTGGTGTTCGAAGGCCATGAAGGCGATGTCGGCGACACCTTCGTCATGGGCCACGCGCCTGAACAGCAGGCCTGCGCCGATGCCGCCCGCGAACTCTTCCGCATGACCGCCGATGCATGGCGCCACCAGGGCCTGAGCGGCGAGGCGCTGTATGCGTTTGCCGAGCAGCAGGCCGACGCGATGGGTTGGCGTCTCAATCACGAGATCAAGGGCCATCGCGTGAGCGACTTCCCTCACTCGGTGCACAAGGCCGGCGATCTGGGCGAATACGGCGAGCGTCCATCCAACGGACTGTGGATCCTGGAGATCCAGATTGCGCACCCCACCGAACCCTACGGCGCGTTCTATGAGGATTTGTTGACGGCCGACTAAGCCGGGAACCCGTCCAACAAACCGTTACAGCGCATCCGCTAGCATGCACTCACTTACCCCCGAGTGCATCGAATGTCCCCTGAGTCCTCCCATCGAGTGGCTGACGCCGCTCGATCCTCGCATGCAGATGCCACCACGGATCGGCTCAAGTTCAACGGCGACAACGTGTTTCAACGTGAGCTGCGACGGCGCGTGGAGGCTCATTTCAAGCACAGCGGACAAAAGCAGCGCGATGGTGCACGCATCTACTTGAAGACGGCGATCATCCTCGCGACCTTCATGGCGTCGTATGTGCTACTGGTGTTTTTCGCGGCCACGTGGTGGCAGGGCTTGCTGATCAGCATCGTGCTTGGCGTGGCGACCGCGCAGATCGGCTTCAACATCCAGCACGATGCCGGCCATCAGGCGTTTTCGGAGCGCCGCTGGATCAACAAGTGCATGGCCATGACGCTGGACCTGGTCGGCGGCAGTTCCTACGTGTGGCACTGGAAGCACGCGCATTTCCACCACACCTACGTGAACATCGACGGCTATGACAGCGACATCAACCTCGGCGCGCTGGCGCGGTTCTCACCGCAGCAGAAGCGGTATGCGCATCATCGGTGGCAACACATCTACCTATGGGTGCTCTACGGCTTGACCGTGGTGAGCTGGCATCTGCACGACGACTTCCGCGACGTCCTCACCGGCACCATCGGCAAGCGTCGCTTTCCGCGGCCGCGCGGCAAGGATCTGGCGGTCTTCGTCATCGGCAAACTGGTGTTCTTCACCCTCGCTTTGGGCTTGCCGCTGATGTTCCATTCGCTGGGCGCGGTGCTGCTTTGCTACGGCGCGGTCGCCGTGGTGGCGGGCCTGCAGCTGGCACTGGTGTTCCAGTTGGCGCACGCGGTGGAAGAAGCCGCCTTCCCTGCGCCCAGCGAACCAGGACGCATGAACACGCCCTGGGCGATCCACCAGCTGGAAACCACGGCGAATTTCTCGCGCGACAGCCGCGTGATCACCTGGCTCGTTGGTGGCCTGAATTTCCAGGTGGAGCACCATCTGTTTCCGCGCATCTGCCACATCCACTACCCGGCCATTTCGCGCGTGGTTGAAGCAACGTGCCGCGAATACGGCGTGCCTTACCACGCCAACCGCTCCTTTGGCGCTGGCCTGGCCTCGCACTATCGATGGCTGCGGCGCATGGGCAGGCCTGATGCCATGCCGGCGCCGCTGGTGCTGGAGCCGCTGGCGCAGAACTGACCGCCAGGCGTGCCCGTGGGCCCGACCCGGCCCGCCAAAACCCAGGAGGCACAAGGTCTTGCTGTCGCCGAAACCGGCTGGCAGGCCGTTCCACGCTATCATTGGCGGCTAGCCTTCCTGCCGATTCGCCTGAATGTCCACGCATCTCACCGAAACCCGCCGCCGCCGCACCTTCGCCATCGTCAGCCATCCTGACGCGGGCAAGACCACGTTGACCGAAAAGCTGCTGCTGTTCGGCGGTGCCATCCAGATGGCCGGCTCGGTGAAGGGCCGCAAGGCCGCGCGCCATGCGACGTCCGACTGGATGGCGCTGGAAAAGGAGCGCGGCATCTCGGTGACCTCGTCGGTGATGCAGTTCCCGTATGAGGGCCGCATCGTCAACCTGCTCGACACGCCAGGCCACGCGGACTTCTCCGAAGACACCTACCGCGTGCTCACCGCAGTGGACTCGGCGCTGATGGTGATCGACTGCGCCAAGGGCGTGGAAGAGCGCACCATCAAGCTGATGGAGGTGTGCCGCCTGCGCGACACGCCCATCATGACCTTCATCAACAAGCTCGACCGCGAAGGCCGTTCGCCGATCGAACTGCTGGATGAAGTGGAATCGGTGCTCGGCATCGCCTGCGCGCCGCTCACCTGGCCGATCGGCATGGGCAAGCGCCTGAAGGGCGTGTATCACCTGCTGCTCGACGAGGTGCACGTGTTCGAGCAGGGCAAGAACTTCACGCGCCAGGATTCCACCATCTTCAAGGGCCTCGACGCACCGGGCCTTGAGGAAATGATCGGCAGCGAAGCACTCAACGAGCTGCGCGACGAACTGGAACTGGTGCAGGGCGCCTCGCATCCGTTCGACATCGAGCAATACCTGGCCGGCAAGCTCACGCCCGTGTTCTTCGGTTCGGCGGTGAACAACTTCGGCGTGCAGCTGCTGCTGGATTTCTTCGTGGAGCACGCGCCGTCGCCGCGTTCGCGCGCCACGCTGTCGCGCGAAGTGAACCCGGAAGAGGAAGCGCTCACCGGCTTTGTGTTCAAGATCCAGGCGAACATGGACCCGGCGCACCGCGACCGCATCGCCTTCATGCGCGTCTGCTCGGGCACGTACAGCGCCGGCATGAAGATGATGCAGACGCGCACCGGCAAGGACGTGCGCATCGCCAACGCGCTCACCTTCATGGCGAGCGACCGCGAAATCGTGGAAAGCGCCTATCCCGGCGACGTGATCGGCCTGCACAACCACGGCACCATCGGCATCGGCGACACCTTCACCGAAGGCGAGATGGTCAGCTTCACCGGCATCCCCAACTTCGCGCCGGAATTGTTCCGCCGTGCGCGCCTGCGCGATCCGCTGAAGATGAAGGCGCTGCAGAAGGGTTTGGCGCAGCTGTCCGAAGAAGGCGCCACGCAGTTCTTCCGCCCGCTGATGAGCAACGACCTGATCCTCGGCGCGGTCGGCGTACTGCAGTTCGACGTGGTGGCCTATCGCCTGAAGGACGAATACGGCGTGGACGCCAGCTTCGAGCCGGTCACCGTGGCCACCGCACGCTGGATCCATTGCGACGACGCGAAGAAGCTCGAGGAATTCCGCGAGAAGAACGCCAACAACCTGGCCATCGATGCGGCCGGCGAGCTGGTGTATCTGGCGCCGTCGCGCGTGAACCTGCAGCTGGCGCAGGAGCGTTCGCCCGCCGTCCGCTTCTCCGCCACACGCGAGCACGCGACGTCGCTCGATCTGTAAAACGCGTTCAAGCACTCAGCTAACCAGCGACTCCCTCACGTCATTCCCGCGAAAGCGGGAATCCAGTGCCTTCCCGCACCATGAAAAGGCGCAGGATTCCCGCTTTCGCGGGAATGACGGTGAGCTTGATGAGCTTTTGTGGGAGCGCACTTGTGCGCGACAAAACCCTGCCCCTGTAACAAGCTCCCACCCCACTGCTACCCTCCCCTCATCACCAGGGGGATACCACCTATGCCAGCCGCACAGATCGCCTTCACCACGCCTGCGAGTGCCACACCGTGGCAACGCTGGATGGTGTTTTCGCCCATGGGGCGCATCGTGTTCTTCGCAGCGCTGTATTTCGTGCTGTTCAAGCTGACCTCCGCCGGCGTTGGCGCAACAGGCTTGATGAGCGCAGGCGCGCCTGCACTATCGCGCGCCACCGGCATCCTCTTGATGCAGCTTATTCCGGCGGTGTTGGCGTACGTGGTTCTTGTGAAAGCCATTGAACGCCGCCCAATGCGGGAGCTTGCCGCCCGCGATGTACCCACGCTCGGGGTCGCTGGACTGCTCCTGGGTGCGCTGCTGATCAGCGTCGTCGTGCTGGTGCTGTGGCTTGCGGGCAGTTATCAGGTAACCGGCACTAACCCAGGCGTGAACTGGCTGCCTGCCGTACTGACCACTGGATTGGGCGCAGGCATCACCGAAGAAATCATCACGCGCGGCGTGTTGTTCCGCACGGTCGAAGAAGGCCTCGGCACCTGGTGGGCGTTGGCCATCTCGGCGCTGTTCTTCGGCGCGGCGCATATCTTCAACCCCGGCGCCACATTGTGGAGTTCACTGGCCATCGCCATCGAAGCCGGCGTGCTGCTGGCCCTGCTCTATCACGTGACCCGTTCGCTGTGGCCGTGCATCGGCCTGCACGCGGCATGGAACGTGATGCAGGGCACAGTATTCGGCATTCCCGTGTCGGGCACGGAGGCACACGGCTGGCTGGTGTCCAGCCGCACCGGCCCCGACTGGCTGAGCGGCGGCGTGTTCGGCGCCGAGGCATCGGTGGTGGCGCTGATCGTCTGCTCGGCCTGCTCGGCACTACTGCTCATCGTGGCGATACGGCGCGGCACCATCGTGCCGCCGGCCTGGCGCCGGGCCGCGATCCATACCGCCTAACGTCAGCTACCGCCTTCACAAAACTGCGGATACCCTGATGGGAACCGCCCCGGCCTGGCAGGACTGCCAGGCCTAAAACTGTGAAGACGTATGGCCGCCCCGAAAACCCGCTATTCCTGGCTGGCCCACCAGCCGATGCAGCAGAAAATCCTGGTCGCGATCGGCACCCTCGTGCTGCTGTTCGTGATCTGCGGCGTGGTCAGCCTGCAATCGCTTGCCCGACAGGACACGAGCGCGCAATGGTCCAGGCACACGTACGACGTGCGCGCCAGGCTCGACGATGTGATCGAACACCTGCAGGCCAGCCAGATGGCGCTGCGTGGGTACCTGCTCAACCCGGAAGGCCCGGAGCTGGCTGCACATCAGCAGGCCAACGCGGCGCTGGCCGCTGATCTGGAAAAGCTGCGTAGCCTGACCAACGACAACCCGCTGCAGCAGACCCGCATCGATCGCATCGAGTCGATGGCCGGCCAATGGCAGAAAGACGCGCTGCAGAACGGCATCGAGCCGATGCAGGCGATCCATGCGAGCGATGCCGGCGAAGCGGCGATGGAACGCGCACGCGTTCAAACCAGTTACCTGGCCCGTCGCACAATTTTCGTGGCCGATATTCTCGGTGTGCTCAAGGAGATGGACAACACCGAGGCCGGGCTCCTGGACGAACGCAAGGCCACGCAAGAGCGCGACGTGCGGGAAGTGCGCGCCATCACCTGGATCACCATGATGCTGAGCCTGCTGCTCGGCGGCTCGGTGGTGTACATGACCTTCCGCCTCGTCACGCGGCCCATTCGCCGCATGACCGACCTGATGACGCGCCTGGCCGAACATGACCACACGGTGGAAATCCGCCAGCTGGAGCGCCGCGACGAGATCGGCGAGATCGCGCGCGCTGCAGGTGTTCAAGCAGATGTCCATCGAAACCGCGGCGCAGACCTGGGTGAAGACGCAGGTCTCGCAGATCGCCAGCGACCTGCAGAAAGTGGAAACCGAGCGCGAGTTCGCCGAGCAGCTCACCGGCACGCTGGGCCCGCTGCTCGAATGCGGCGTGGGCGTGTTCTACCGTTTTGACGAACAGGACCGCCGCCTGCGCCTGCAGGGCAGCTACGGCTACCAGCAGCGTCGCCACCTGAGCACCGAATACGCGCTGGGCGAGGGGCTGGTCGGCCAGAGCGCGCTGGAACGCAAGCCCATCACGCTGCAGGACGTGCCCGACGATTACGTGCGCATCCATTCGGGCAGCGGTGAAGCCTCGCCGCGCGCCGTCACCGTGTTGCCGCTGCTGCTGCGCGACAAGCTGCTGGGCGTGCTGGAGCTGGCCAGCTTCCACCATTTCACCGAGCCGCAGCAGCGCCTGTTGAACGAGCTGTTGCCGATTGCCGCGCTGTCACTGGAAAACCTCGGCCGCGCGATCCGCACGCAGGACCTGCTCCAGCGCACCAGCGAACAGGCTGACGAGCTGCGTGCGTCGGAAGAAACCTTGCGTCGCCAACAGCAGGACCTGCAGGTCACCAACGAAGAACTCAACGCGAAGACGCACGAGTTGCAGGAGCAATCGCAACGCCTGCTCGCGTCGGAAGAAGAACTGCGCGTGCAGACCGAGGAACTGCAGGCCTCCAACGAGGAACTGCGCCAGAAGACCGACACGCTCAACCAGCAGAAGCTGGTGCTGGAAACCCTGCAGCGCGAGACGCAGGAGAAGGCGGAAGAGCTGGCGCGGGCCAGCCAGTACAAGTCCGAGTTCCTCGCCAACATGTCGCACGAGTTGCGCACGCCGCTCAACAGCCTGCTGATCCTCTCGCGCAGCCTCGCCGACAACCGCGAAGGCAACCTCGACGGCGAACAGGTGGAGTCGGCGCGCATCATCCACGATTCGGGCAGCAACCTGCTGCGCCTCATCAACGACATCCTTGACTTGTCCAAGGTCGAGGCCGGCAAGATGGACGTGGTGCTGGACGATTTCCCGCTGGCGGATCTGGAACGTGCGCTCAAGCGCACCTTCAACCACGTGGCACAGGACAAGCAGCTCGACTTCATCGTGAAGATCGACCCGGGCCTTCCCCAAACCTTGCGCACCGATGCCACCAAGCTCGAGCAGGTGGCCAACAACCTGATCGGCAACGCGTTCAAGTTCACGCGCCAGGGTTCGGTGACGGTGCACATCGGGCGTCCTTCCGCCGCCGTTGCGTTACCGCCGTCGCTGCAGGGCAAGGATGTGATCGCCATTGCGGTCACCGACACGGGCATCGGCATTCCGCCGGAGAAGGCGCAGAAGATCTTCCAGGCGTTCGAGCAGGTCGACGCCAGCACCAGCCGCCAGTACGGCGGCACGGGCCTGGGCCTGACCATTTCCAAGCGCATCGCCGAGTTGCTCGACGGCGACATCCTGCTGCACAGCGATGTCGGCCACGGCAGCACCTTCACCATCCTGTTGCCGCTGCAGGGGCCGTCCGGCGCGGCTGCCACGTACGCGCCGGCCACCGCAACCGCGACGCCCTCGGCGCGCCCCGCCATGACGTCGGCGCTGCTTCCAGAAACCATCGAGGACGATCGCGTAGAAATAACCGCAAGCGACACCGCCATTCTCATCATTGAGGACGACCCGGTGTTCGCACGCATCCTCGCCGACATGGTTCGTCGCAAGGGCTATCGCGTGCTCGCCGCGGCGGATGGCGAATCGGGCTTGCAGCTGGCGACGCGCTATCGTCCCACCGGCATCCTGCTCGACGTGATGCTGCCGGGCATGGACGGCTGGACGGTGATCGAGCGCCTGAAGGAAAACGCAGCCACGCGGCACGTGCCCGTGCACTTCATCTCCGCCGTGGACGAGGCCAACCGCGGCCGCGATCTCGGCGCCGTGGGCTTCCTCACCAAGCCGGTCAGCCGCGAAGCCATTGGCGAGGCGTTCGATCGCCTGCTGCATTTTGCCGAAGGCCGCATGCGTCACCTGCTGATCGTCGATGACGACGCCGATTCGCGCGCCGCCATGCGCACGCTGTTGCGCAACGACGAAGTCACCATCGAGGAAGCCGGCAGCGCCGAGGAAGCGCTGGAACGCATGGCCCATACCCGTTACGACTGCATCGTGCTCGACTTGGGCTTGCCCGGCATGTCAGGCGTCGAATTCCTCGAGCAGCTCTCCGCCAGCGGCAGCATTCCGCCGGTGGTGGTGTATTCCGGTCGCGAACTGAGTCGCGAGGAAAGCCTCAAGCTGCGCCAGTACACCGACAGCATCGTGATCAAGGGCGCGCGTTCGCCCGAGCGCCTGCTCGACGAGGTGAGCCTGTTCCTGCACAGCATCCAGGGCGGGCGCACGCGTCAGGTAGCTGGTGGCGTGGCGGTAGCAGTAGCGGCGCCGTCGCCCGCGCCTGACGCCGGCGAACTGCTCAACCGCAAGGTGCTGCTGGTGGATGACGACATGCGCAACCTGTTCGCGCTGTCCAAGGTGCTGCGTGGCTGGGGCATGCACGTGACGATGGCGCAGGACGGCCTGAAGGCGCTCAAGGCATTGGCCGACAGCGACGACATCGAACTAGTGCTGATGGACGTGATGATGCCGGTGATGGACGGCTACGACACGATCCGCGAGATCCGCGCGCAACCGCGCCTGGCCAAGCTGCCCATCATCGCGCTCACGGCCAAGGCCATGCGCGGCGATCGCGAGAAGTGCCTCGAGGCGGGTGCCAACGACTATCTGTCCAAGCCCATCGACATCGACAAGCTGTCGTCGATGATGCACGTGTGGCTGCATCGATGAGCAAGGCCGCCAGCAAGGCGAAAGCGACCGATACAGCGCTCGAGGACATCGAGATCGAGCTGTTCGTGCGGGCGCTCAAGCTGCGTCACGGCTACGACTTCACCCAGTACGCACCCGCGTCGCTGCGGCGGCGCGTGTTGCAGCTGGCGCATGCGCATCACGCCGACACGGTGAGCGCGCTCACCACCCGCTTGCTGCACGAGCCGGATTTCCTGCCACTGGTACTGGAAGGCCTGTCGGTACCGGTGTCGGAGATGTTTCGCGACCCGGATGTGTTCAAGGCGCTGCGCGAGCAGGTGTTTCCCGTGCTCGCCTCCTACCCGCAGATCAATGTCTGGCAGGCCGGCTGCGCGCACGGGCAGGAAGTCTATTCGCTGGCCATCCTGCTGGAAGAAGCAGGCTTGTACGAACGCACGCAGATCTACGCCACCGATTTCAACGAGGCGGCCTTGAAGCACGCCCAGGAAGGCATCTACCCGGCGAAGGAGGCGCAACTGTGGTCGCGCAACTATCTCGCCGCGGGCGGCAGCCACACGCTGGCCGACTACTACAGCGCGCGCTACGAGCTGATCAAGCTGGACCAGCGGCTGCGTCGCAACGTGATCTTCGCCAACCACAACCTGGTCACTGACGAAGTGTTCTGCGAAGCGCACCTGGTGCTGTGCCGCAACGTGCTGATCTATTTCTCCGATCCGCTGCAGGACCGCACACTCGCACTCTTTCGCGACAGCCTGGTGCGCGGCGGCTTTCTCTGCCTCGGCACGCGCGAAAGCCTGGACTTCGCGCCTTCGGCCACCGACTTCACGCCGGTGGATGCGGCACGCCGCATCTATCGCCTGGGGTCGCGCAACGCGGGCAAGGAATAGACATGGCCACGCCACAGGCGATCGTGATCGGTTGTTCGGCGGGAGGGCTGACGGCGCTGGAACACTTGCTTGCCGGCCTCGACCCCGCCCTGCCCCAGCCGATTGCCGTGTGCTGCCACACCGGCTCGGCCACGGTCGATCTGTTGTGCGAACTGCTGGCCAAGCACGCCACGCTGCCGGTGGAAGAAGCACGCGAACGCGCACCGATGCGCGGCGGCGTCATCCACGTGGCGCCCAGCGGTTATCACCTGCTGGTGGAAACCAGCCGGCGCTTTGCGTTGTCGGTGGACCAGCGCGTCAGCTTCGCGCGGCCGTCCATCGACGTGCTGTTCGAATCCGCCGCCGAGGCCTATCGCGAGGCGCTGATCGGCATCGTGCTCACCGGCGCGAACAGCGACGGCGCGGACGGACTCCTTCACGTGCGGCAGGACGGGGGACTGGCCATCGTGCAGGAGCCCTCGGATGCCGAAGTGCCCACCATGCCTGCCGCCGCGCTCGAGCGCGCCGGCGCGGACCATTGCCTTCCCCTGGCGGCCATCGCGCCGCTGCTCAATCGCCTATGCCTGCCATGAATCTGCCAGCCCCCAAGATCCTTGTCGTCGACGATACGCCGGCCAATCTCGTCGCCATGCGGCACCTGCTCGCTGACAGCGGCGCCGAACTCTACGAAGCCGACAATGGCAACGCGGCGCTGGCGCTTTGCCTGGACAACGAGTTCGCGCTGATCCTGCTCGACGTGAACATGCCCGAGATGGACGGCTTCGAAGTGGCGTTCCTGATCGGCGAAGACGAGAAGCTGCGCGAGACGCCGATCATTTTCGTCACCGCGGCCTATGCGGACGACATCAACCGTGTGCGCGGCTATCACTTCGGCGCGGTGGATTACATCGCCAAGCCCATCAACGACATGATCCTGCAGTCGAAGGTGCGTGTATTCCTCGAGCTCTACCGTGCACGCGCCGCGCTCAAATCCACGCTGGCCGAACTGGAGGAACGCAACGATCAGCTCAACTCGGAAATCACCGAGCGTCGCCGCATCGAGGCGCAGATCCGCCACCAGGCCACGCACGACATGCTCACCGGGCTGCCCAACCGCACGCTGTTCCACGACCGCTTGTTGACCGCCATGCAACGCGTGCCCCGGCACGGGCCCGGCTTTGCGCTGGCCATGCTCGACATCGACGGCTTCAAGGGCGTGAATGACAACCACGGTCATCCGGCCGGCGATGCCTTGCTCAAGGCCATCGCGGAACGACTCGGCGACCAGGTTCGCAGCAATGACACGGTCGCTCGCCTAGGCGGCGACGAATTCGCGCTGATCCTCGAAGACGTGTCGGATGAGGCACTGCTGATGCGCCGCTGCGAAGAAATCGGCGTAGCCCTCGCCGCGCCCTATCCACTCGAAGGACGCCACGGCGCGTTCGAGGCCGCCGTCAGTGCCAGCATTGGCGTGGCGATCTGGAAGGGTGACGGACAGGCCGACGAAGACCTGATCCAGGCCGCCGACCGTGCGCTTTACCAGGCCAAGGACGGCGGCAAGAACTGCTGCGTGATGGCAGCTTGAATCACTCCGCTTTGCGCGGCGAGACCCACATGTCGATACGGGCGCGGAACACATCCTCGCCTGCTTCGTTGCGCACCTTCACCAACACCGGCCACGCATAACCGCTGGACGCTTCCCGCGCCGGCGACTCGGGCTCGGCCAATGCCACCAGCGTGCCCTTGGCCTTGGCCAGGTATTCCACCGTCATGCCCTTGGGAATCCAGCGCATGCTCGAAGGAATGGTCACGTCGGTCATCATGCCGGCCGTGAGTTCGGCGGCATTGCACAGGGCAATGGCGTGCACGGTGCCGATGTGGTTGTGCACGCGGCGGCGGTCGCGAATGGCGACTTCGCAGCGCCCAGGTTCCAGCGCGAGAAAGCGCGGCGCGATGGTGGCGAAGTAAGGTGCTTTGAAGCAGATCAGGCGTCCGTAGAGCCAGCGGCCACCTGGCAGGGAAACCAGTCGACGATACAGCGACAGTGCCTTGTTCATGGCGAATCTCCCGCGTGGGGAGCGCCTGGGCGCCACCCTTTCGTGTGTCGATGGAATGCCGTCATTCCCGCGTTAGCAGGAATGACGGCCAGCGAAGTCAGGCCGCGTCGGCCAGCTTCTTGTTGCGGTCGGCGCGCGTCACCGCGGCGCCCAGTTCCGATGGATCGAAGTCGTCCACCGAGATGAACTCGAACACGCCTTCGCGCACGCGCTTGAGCAGTTCGAACTCGGCGGTGTTGATCACGCCAGCCTGCATGGCTTCGGTGAGCTGGCCCACGTAGTCGTGCGACTTGAACTGGCCCGACTTCTGCGCCTTGCCGAACTTGCGCTCCACCGGCTCGGCCGCGATCACGTCCGGCAGCAACGCATTCATGCGGCCGATGGTGTTGTTCGCGGTCGGCGTGAGGTACGTCCATTCGGTGAGGCGATCGCGCGCTTCGCCCGGCGCCGTGATGATGGCGGCGACGCGGCGACCCAGGCGGTCGGACGGCGGCACTTCGCGACGGCCCCACGGGAACACCAATACGCGCAGCAACCACGACACCGGCTTCACCGGGAAGTTGCGGATGGCGCCGTCAAGCGAGGTCTGGATGCGCCACATGCACTCATGGAACGCCCACGCCAGCAGCGGGCGATCCGCTTCCGGACGGCCGGTGTCTTCGTAGCGCTTGAGCATGGCGCTGGCAATGTAGAGATAGCTCAGCACGTCGCCAAGACGCGCCGACAGTTTCTCTTTGAACTTCAACTTGCCGCCCAGCACGCCCATGAACGTATCGGCGCACAGCGCAAGCGCGGCCGAGTAGCGATTGAGCTTGCGGTAGTAGCGGCGCACGTATGCATCGCCCGCGGTATCGCCGATGCGCGAACCCGTGAGGCCCAGCGTGAACGCACGCACCGCATTGGAGATGCCGAAGCCGATGTGGCCGAACAGCGCGCGATCGAAAGCCTTCAGGCGATCGCCATACTCGGGGATCGACAGCGCCTGCATTTCCTTCAGCACGTATGGATGGCAGCGGATGGCGCCCTGTCCGAAGATCATCAGGCTGCGCGTCATGATGTTCGCGCCTTCCACCGTGATGGCGATAGGCACGCCCTGCCATGCGCGGCCTGCGTAGTTCTTCGGGCCCAACTGCACGCCCTTGCCGCCGTGCACGTCGAGTGCGTCACCCGCGATGGTGCGGCCCCACTCGGTGGCGTGGTACTTGGCAATCGCCGACGGCACCGCCGGCTTCTCGCCGCGATCCACCGCCGCCGCCGTGGCGCGCGACAACGCAGCCGTGGCATAGGTCAGGCCACCGATGCGAGCGAGTGCTTCTTCCACGCCTTCGAAGCGGGCGATGGAAAGACCGAACTGCTTGCGCATGCGCGCATAGGCGCCCGTCGCGGCGACCGCAGCGCGCACGCCGCCCGTCGCGTTCGACGGCAGCGAAATCGCGCGGCCCACGGAAAGGCATTCCACCAGCATGCGCCAGCCGTGGCCGGCCATGTGCGGTCCGCCGATCAGCACCGACATCGGCACGAACACGTCCTTGCCATGCAGCGGACCGTTCTGGAACGGGATGTTGAGCGGGAAATGGCGACGGCCGATTTCCAGGCCCGGCGTCGAACGCGGCAGCAGCGCGAGCGTGATGCCGAGGTCTTCCTTGTCGCCCAGCAGCTTCTCCGGGTCGTACAGACGGAAGGCCAAGCCCACCACCGTCGCAATCGGCGCCAGCGTGATGTAGCGCTTGTCGAAGGTGAGCTTCATGCCCAGCGTTTCGACGCCATCGACCACCTGCTTGCACACGACACCGAAGTCGGTGATCGACGTGGCGTCGGAACCGGCATACGGGCCGGTGAGCGCGAAGCAGGGAATTTCTTCGCCGATGGCAAGGCGCGGCAGATAGTGATTCTTCTGCTCGTCGCTGCCGTAATGAAGCAGCAGTTCCGCCGGGCCAAGCGAGTTGGGTACGGCGACGGTTGAAGCCACTGTTGCCGACATCGTCGCCAGCTTCTGCAGCACGGCCGAATGCGCCAGCGCCGAGAAGCCGAGACCGCCGTACGACTTCGGAATGATCATGCCGAAGAACTTGTTCTTCTTGATGAAGGCCCAGACGTCCGGCGGAAGGTCGGCCAGTTCATGCGTGATCTGCCAGTCGTCGATCATGCCGCAGAGTTCTTCCACGGGACCATCGAGATACGCCTGCTCTTCCACGCTCAGCTCGGGCTTGGGCTGCTTGAGCAGCTCATGCCAGTCGGGCTTGCCGGAGAACAGCTCGCCCTCGAAACCCACCGTGCCCGCTTCCAGCGCGGTCTGTTCGGTTTCGGAAAGCTTGGGCGTCACCTTGGCGAAGATTTTCAGCAGCGGCGCGCTGATCTGCTTGCGACGGAAGCCATCCATCAGCAGCGGCACGGCGATGGCCAGCTCGATCACCACCAGGAAGAAGATTGTCCACGGCGCGCCGGCCATCAGGCCGACCACGACGGTGGTGATCACCGTGGCGATCGCCCACGTGCGCAGGCTGCTGCGGTGGTAGGCACAGGCGCCGGTCGCAATCAGCGCCGCCAGCAGGGTCAGTATCACGGACATCCAAACACCTCGTTACGAATGACGTCTTGGTGGAACAGGGGTTTCATCGGCTCATGCCGTGACCGCATCGCTGCGATCGGTGGAAGAAAGCTGGCCTACGAATCGTGCGATCTCGCGGGTGAATGCGTCGTTGGCGTCACCCGCCACCATGTGCGTGGCACGCGGCAATTCCACGTGCTCGGCGTGCGGCACCAGTTGCAGGAATTCATCGACGGTATCGCGCGACACCACGTCGCTGCGACCACCCGACAACAGCAACACCGGCACGCGCACCTTCGCCGCGGCCGACATCAGGCGCGGCTGGTAACGCTCGCTCTCGCTGACGAGGCCATTGAGCAGAGACGGGTCCCAGTGCCAGCGCAGTCGGCCGTCGTCGCCCTCGCGCATCAGTGGTCGCAACTGGTCTTCCGTCTTGCGCTCGGCGCGATGCGGCAGGTACTTGGCAATTTCCTCGGCGGCCTGCGCGTAGCTCGCAAAGCCATCGGGATGCGCCTGCATGAAGGCGAGGATGCGTTCCACGCCCTTGGTTTCCCAACGCGGCGTGATATCCACCAGCACGAGGGCGCGGAAAGCGTCAGGATCGATCTCGCCCGCGATCACCAGCCCCAGCAGCCCGCCCATCGATGCGCCAACCAGGATCGGCTTGCGCAGTTCGGCGTGGGCCAACAGGCGCAGATCGCCGACGAATTGCTCCATGTGGTAGTCGCCGCCGGCCACGTGGCCGCTCTCGCCATGACCGCGGGCATCGAAGGTAACGCAGCGGAAACCCTCGTCGGCAAGCGCCTCCGCCGTGCTGCGCCAGGCGCCACGCGTCTGGCCGAAACCATGGGCGAACAGCAACGTCGGATGACCCGATGGCTGGCGAACTTCAAGGGCCAGCGTCAGGCCATCCACGGCCGTGACGTGGGTGAGAGTCTTCTCGGTGGAGGGTGTCGATACCATACGCATGAGTATGGATCGCAACAAATGGCTGCGTCAATATGCGCTGCGGCAAGGGGAGTCCCCGCCGATTCAACGACTTGCCGCAACGCCAATTGCAAAGCCGTCGGCAGGGGCTACCATACTCGTATGAATGCAAGCGCCAAACCCGAACGCACCCGCCTTTCCGCCGAGGATTGGGAGGACGCCGCCCTCAGGCTGATCGCCGATCAGGGCGTCGGCGCCCTGGCTGTCGAAGCGCTGGCACGCCAGCTCGGCGTCACCAAGGGCAGCTTCTACTGGCATTTCCGCACCCGTGAAGCCCTGTTGCAGGCGGCGCTGGAGCGTTGGGAGCAATACGGCGAGAAAGAGGTGATCAGCCAGATCGAGGCCATGCCCGATCCGCGCGCGCGCCTGCCGGAACTGTTCCGCCGCGTGGCGCACGAAATCGCCCCTCATCGCGTTTATGCCGCGCTGCTGAAGGCGCTGGACCATCCGCAGGTGGTGCCGGTGATGGCGCGCGTCTCGCAGCGCCGCATGGAATTCCTCACCAACATCTACCGCGAGGCCGGCCTGGCGCCGGACGAAGCGCTCAACCGCGCCCGCCTCACCTACGCGGCCTATGTGGGTTTCCTGCAGCTCAATTTCACGCTGGGCCTGCCGCGCATCAGCCACGACGAATTCGATGCCTACGTCGAGCACATGATCCGCACGCTCACGCCGGCCTGACCTTTCGTCAGGCACCATCATTTGCACGAACGCCGCCCTCGGGCGGCGTTTTTTTTATGGCACCTAGCCACTGGTAGTCCACCTGGCAAAGTGGTCTGCAGTTGCATCTGTAACTATCGGGTTGGGCAGTGATTTCGGGGTGCGCCCAGTTGCATTTTGCTGCGTCGAGCCTTGCCATGCCAGTACACGTAAGTTAGCGTTTCTACTCTTTTTTGGCTTAAGACCAGAGTGAGGAAACGATGTCGAGCAAGCTGGCAGCGCTGCAGCGCTGGGTTGATGAGGTCGCGGCGCTGACCCGTCCCGCAAAGATCCATTGGTGCGACGGCTCGGAGTCCGAGTACCAGCAGCTGGTGCAGCAGATGCTGCAAACCGGCGACCTGATCGAGCTGAACCAGCAGACCCACCCGGGCTGCTACCTGCATCGCTCGAGCCCGTCCGACGTGGCCCGCGTCGAACACCTCACCTTCGTGTGCACCAAGACCGAGGAAGACGCCGGTCCGAACAACCACTGGATGGCGCCCGCCGACGCGCACGCCAAGATGGACGCGCTGTTCGACGGCTGCATGGAAGGCCGCACCATGTACGTCATCCCGTACTGCATGGGCCCCATCGACTCCCCACTCTCCCGCTGCGGCGTGGAAATCACCGACAGCCCGTACGTGGTCGCCAATATGCGCACCATGACGCGCATGGGCGCCGCCGCGCAGGCGCGCATCGAGCGCGAAGGCACGTTCGTGAAGGGGCTGCACTCCACCGGCGAGCTCGATCCGGAGCGTCGCTTCATCATGCATTTCCCCGAGGAGCTGACCATCAAGTCGTACGGCTCCGGGTACGGCGGCAATGCGCTGCTCGGCAAGAAGTGCCACGCGCTGCGCATCGCCAGCTACCAGGCCAAGTCCGAGGGCTGGCTGGCCGAGCACATGTTGATCGTGGGCATCGAGAACCCGCAGGGCGAAACGCACTACATCGCCGCGGCGTTCCCGTCGGCCTGCGGCAAGACCAACCTCGCCATGCTCATTCCGCCGGAGGCTTACCGCCAGGACGGCTGGAAGGTGTGGACCGTGGGCGACGACATCTGCTGGATGCGCCCGGGCGCTGATGGACGTCTATACGCGATCAACCCGGAAGCGGGTTATTTCGGTGTGGCGCCAGGCACCAGCGATGCCACCAACCCGAACGCGCTGTCGACCATCGCGCGCGACACCATCTTCACCAACGTCGCTGTCACCGCCGACAACCAGCCGTGGTGGGAAGGCCTGCCGGGCACGCCGGTCACTGATTGGCAGGGGCGTCCATATGACCCGGCGAATGGTCCGGCAGCGCATCCCAACTCGCGCTTCACCGTGAGCGCCAAGCAGTGCCCGACATGGTCGCCGCGCGCCGAGGATGCACAGGGCGTGCCGATCAGCGCCATCGTGTTCGGTGGCCGTCGTCCGTCACTCATCCCGCTGGTGTTCGAAGCGAAGGATTGGAAGCACGGCGTGCTGGTCGGCGCCGCCATGGGCTCGGAAACCACAGCCGCCGCCACCGGCGCGGTTGGCGTGCTTCGCCGCGACTCGATGGCCATGAAGCCATTCGCCGGCTACCACTACGGTGACTACTTCCGTCACTGGCTGTCGTTCGACCAGCCGGGCGCGAAGCTGCCGAAGATTTTCCACGTCAACTGGTTCCGCAAGGGCGAGGACGGCCGTTTCCTGTGGCCGGGCTTCGGCGACAACCTGCGCGTGCTCCAGTGGATGATCGATCGCGTGGAAGGCCGCGCCGCCGGCAACCACACGCCCATCGGCACCCTGCCCAAGGCAGGCGAGATCAAGCTCGACGACCTGCAGCTCGATCGCGCCACGATCGACACGCTGTTCCACGTCGACCAGGCCGGCTGGACCGCGGAACTGGCGGCTATCGGCGAATACCTGGACAGCTTCGGCGAGCGCATGCCGTCCGAGCTGCACGACGAACAGCAGCGCGTCGCCAAGGCGCTGCACGATGCGGCCGTGACGCCGCGCACGGCCGTCGCCTCCTGACGACGCCATGCCCGCCGGCCCCATGCGGCCGGCGGGACCTTTGCGGCGGCCACCTCCCGCCGCTTGCAGACGGGCTGCAAAACCTCCTCTAAACCTTGCCGCGCTTTGGCGCATCCAAGCTGGCAAGATGATCGCAGCCTGCCCCGCCACCGGAACCACGATGCCGCCGCCAGCGCCCGCCGCGGATCCCCACGACATGGACGACGTCCGGGCGGCCGCCGACGGCGATCGCCAGGCATTCCATCGCCTCTACCGCGCCCATGTGGATCGCGTGTACGGGGCCGTGCTTCGCCTGGCCGGTTACGACCACGCGCGTGCCGAAGATCTCACGCAGGAAGCATTCGTACGTGCGTGGCAGAAGTTGTCCGGTTTTCGCGGCGATAGCGCGTTTGGTACATGGCTGTACCGCCTGGCGGTGAATGTCGCGTTGATGGACATCCGCTCGCGCGGTTCGGATCCGGTCACCGTGATGGACGAGGACAACCTCCCCGATCATGGCGAAACGCCTTTCTGCGCCGCCGAACGCGACGAACTGGAACGTGCGATCGGCAAACTGCCTCCCCGAGCGCGCGCCGTTTTGGTGCTGCACGACGTGGAAGGTTGGCGACACGAGGAGATTGGTGCCGAACTCGGCATGGCAGTGGGCTCGTCCAAGGCGCAATTGCATCGCGCGCGCGGCCTGCTGCGGAAAGTTTTGGGAGAACGCTCATGAACGAATTTGAATGGCTCCGCCAGACACGCGCCTTGCGCGAACCGATATCGCCACGCCGCGACCTGTGGGCCGGCATCGATGCGGCCCTGGATGCAGCCGACGGAAAGACGACCGTGCCCACGGCGCGTCGGGCATGGCGCCAGCCGCACAACTGGCTGATCGCGGCCAGCTTCGTCGGCCTGTCGCTGTTCGCCGGCAGCCTGGCCGTGCACCTGCGTGACCGCACGCTCACCAATGCCACCGCCAGCACCACAGATGTGGGCCGCTGGCGCCCGAACGACCCGCGCCTTGCCGGCGCGGCGGTGGAACTCGATGCCGCCAACATGGAGCTGCGCCAGGCCATGGAGCAGGCACCCGATTCGCCGGCGCTGCAACGCCTGCTCATGCGTACCCAGAAACAGCAATCGCAACTGCGTCAGATGGAACACCAGGCTGGTTGAGTCCAGCGGAGCCTTCACCATGAAAACCGCACGCGTCATCCCACTCCTGCTCAGCCTGTCGATCGGCCAGGCCTTGGCCGACACGCCCATCAACCTCAGCCACGACGCGTCGCCCAACGCGCACGTGAGCATCAGCAACGTCAAGGGCGAGGTCACCGTGAGTGCCTGGGACCGTAACCAGGTACAGGTCACCGGCCGCCTCGGCGACGGCGCCAAGCCGCTGGCCATCGAAGGCAGCAACAGCAGCATGAGCATCAAGGTGGAATCGGCGGGCAAGTCCGGCTGGTTGAACTGGGGCAGCGACACTTCGATGGGCTCCACCACGCTGGATGTGCGCGTACCCAAGGGCGCATCGCTGGACGTGGACGTGGTCAGCGCACCTATGAACATCGACGGCATCGAGGGCGGCACCATCAAGGTCAACACGGTCAGCGGCAAGGCGCGCATCAATGCACGCTCGCCCAGCATCGATGCCGACGCCGTCAGCGGCAGCATCGAGCTGGCCGGCAGCGCGGACAGGGTGAACCTGCAGACGGTGAGCGGCGACATTCTCGCGCCGAACGTGGGCGCCGAGGCCGGCCTGCAGACCGTCTCCGGCCGCATCCGGGTCAATGGCGGCCCGTGGCGGAAACTCAATCTGAGCACCGTGTCGGGCGACGTGCAGCTGTCCGGTGGTGTCGCGCCCAACGGCGCCTACGATGTCGACAGCATGAGCGGCGACGTGCAGATCCAGGTGCCGTCCAATCTCTCGGCCGTGATCAAGGCCTCGACCTTCAGCGGCGACCTGCGCAGCGACTTCGGCACGGTGAAGAAACCGGAACATGGTCCAGGCAGCGACCTGCAGACCACCGTCGGTGCAGGCGGCGCCAAGATGAATGTGGAAACCTTCAGCGGCGATCTGCGCATCCGTCGCCAGGATTGATTCGCCAACGCGTCAAACGAAAACGCCGGGCAGTGCCCGGCGTTTTTCATGGTGCGTCCGATGGAACCGGCGCGACTCAGAGATCCTGGTGATATTGCACGTACGGCGTGCGCGACTGATCTGGCTCCGGACCCGCTGGCGTATTCACACCGTTGCCCGACGACCACAAGTTCTGCGCGCCGATGCTCAACTGACCCTGCCACGGCAGGCGCCAGGTCACGCCGAGATCGATGCTGTTCCAGCGGCGGTCCGGGTTGTAGCCGGCGCCACCCGGGACGCCCGCTTCCGGCGCCATGGTGCGACCTACGATGCTACCGCTCAACGGACCACGATCGACGCCGAAGCTCACGGCCTTCTGGTCGAGCGCATTCACGCCCAGCACATTGCCCGGCAGCAGACGCACACGACCGACGCTTGCGCCCAGATCAATGCCGCTCTTGCCGTCGAGCGCAAAGCGGCCGCGCGCGTTGACCTGCGTGCTGCCGTCGAAACCCGAAAGGCCGTTGACGCCCGGCATGGCGCCAGGCAACAGGCGCGGCAGCGTGGCGGCGCCCTGCACATTATCGGTACCCACGCTCAGGCCCAGCGAATAGCGGCCATCGCTGTACGTGGCACCCACTTCGCTGCCGATGATGCGCGGCGCCTGGTTGTTCGCCCAGTTGCGCTCGCTCACACCCACATGCGCCTGCAGGTTCGGTGCGATGCCATAGCGGATATCGGAGGACTGCACGGTCGCCGAATCGACGGCGCGGAACTGCAGGGGCGAATCCTGCTGCGAGGCGGCCAACGTATCGCTGTTCGACTGCAGCGCCAGCCAATGGCCATCGGCGCCACGCCACAGCGGCACGCCGTTGGAGGCGGCCTGCGAAGTCTCAGGCGTCTGCGACAGCAAGCGTCCAGCGGCGCTGTAGGAATCATTGGCCGCACTCTGCCCTGCCGCGACAAACGGCATGAACAGCAGTGGCAATGACAAGAACAGACGACGCATGAACGCGAAAACCCCCGCGATACCGTAGGTCAGGAACGAAATCGCCCCCTCCCAGAGACGAGTTAGGTCTAACGATATCACATTTTACTTTTTACTAACACCCAGATTCCCAATTTGTGAACCGTGCCCGGCTGGCCCTGGATCACAAATTTTTGACATCCGGGAACCGATTAGGTTCCCGGTTCATGGAGCCGGCGACAAAGCTGAATGGAGGCGATATATAGTCCATTCCTATCGACAATGCCGGATTCGCCCTGCGACTGATGACCTCGGTCCCTTCCAGCACTACGCCCACCTGGCCAGCGGACAGCGCTGTCGTGGCCATGCATGCCGCGGTGGAGCGACTCTTCCGCGCGGGCGATGCTGCCAGCGTGGCGGAGATCTGCGAGGTCATGCTGCGCGACATGGGCATCGAAGGCAGCCTCCATTGGCGCTTGCTGGGCGATACGGAACCACCGAACGAGCAGATCACCCAGCTCGATCTGGCGGAAGATCCGCAAGGCTTGCGTTCGCTCGTGCTGGCCTTGCCCACGGGCTCGATCTCGGACCCGACGAGAGAGAATCTCTCGTGGATAGGAAGACTGGTCGCCTGTCGCCTGCGCCAGTTGGCGGAAACCTCGCGACTCTACGAAGCCATCTCCCGTCTCGCGCTCGCCGAACGCCTGCAACGCGCGCTCTACGCCATTGCCGATCAGGCCGGCGCCGAGCACAACATGACCGAGATGATGCACTCGCTGCACGCCATTCTCGGCAGCCTGATGTATGCGGAGAACTTCTACATCGCGCTGTACGACGCGGCCACCGACACAGTGCGCTTCCCGTACTACGTCGACACGATGGACAAGGAACCGCCCTCGCCCGACGAGTCGGTGCCGCTGCAGGAAATGCGTTACAGCCTCACCTGGAACCTGCTGCAGAGCGGCCAGGCGATCATGGGCTCGGTGGCGGAGCTGACCGAACAGTTCAAGGGCCGCTTCGTGCTGCTCGGTCCGGTGTGCGAACACTGGTTGGGCGTGCCCTTGCTGCGTGACGGCCGCGTCGTCGGCGGCATCGTGATGCAGAGCTACCGCGAAGACACTCACTACAGCGAGCACGACCGCGAACTGCTCAGCTACGTCGCCAAGCACGTGCAGACGGCGCTGGAGCGACGCGAGGCGCACGAGGAACTGGAGCGCCGCGTCTCCAGCCGCACGGCCGCACTGCGCGAGGCCAACCGCGTGCTGCGCCAGCAGGTGTTGCAGCGCCAGCGCGGCGAGCGGCTGCAGGCGGCGCTGTTCCGCATTGCGGAGCTGGCGAATGCCTCCGAGAGCATCGACAACTTCTACGCCGCCGTGCATCGCGTGATCGGCGGCCTGCTCTATGCCCGCAACTTCTACATCGCATTGCTGGACGAAGAGCAGAAGACCCTCAGCTTCCCCTACTCCGTCGACGAATTCGATACGGTGCGCCTGCCGCGCGCACATGGCCGCGGCGTCACCGAGTACGTGCTTCGCCACGCCAAGCCGCTGCTGGCCGATCCCACGGAATTCGATCGGCTGCAGCAGATGGGCGAGATCACGCACCGCGGTTCGCGTTCGGTGTGCTGGCTGGGCGTGCCGCTGGTATGGGGCGATCGCGCCATGGGCGTGTTGGCCGTGCAGAGCTACTCGCCCGAGCACACCTACGACGTGCGCGACCAGGAGTTGCTCACTTTCGTGGGCTACCACGTCGCCAACGCCCTGCAACGCAAGCACACCACCGAATCGCTGAAACAGGCCTATGCGAGCCTGGAGCGCCGCGTCACCGAACGCACGCGGGCCCTCGCCCTGGCCAATCGCGACCTGCGCGAACAGATCGCCGAGCGCGAGCGCGTGGAGCGCCGCCTCAAGTACGAAACCCTGCACGATTCGCTGACCGGCCTGCCCAACCGCACGCTGTTGCTGCAACGCCTGGAGCAGGCCTTGCAGCGCTACCACGGCGACACGCAGGAACTGTTCGCGGTGTTGTTCATCGACCTCGATCGCTTCAAGGTCATCAACGATTCCGTCGGCCATCTGGTCGGCGACGACCTGCTGTTCCAGGTGGGCGGCCGCATCCGCGCGTGCCTGAAGACACGCGATGTGGTGGCGCGCCTTGGCGGCGACGAATTCGCCGTGCTGGCCGAAGGCATCACCGATCCGAAGATGGCGATGCTTATCGCCGAGCGCATCATTGACGAGCTGCAGACGCCGTTCCGCCTGGGCGCAAAAGAAATCTTCACCTCGGCCTCGATTGGCATCGCCCTGCCCAGCCCGCACTACCAGCGCCCGGAAGAATTGCTGCGCGACGCCGATGCCGCGATGTATCGCGCCAAAGACGAAGGCCGCCACCGCGCCGCCGTGTTCGACGACCGCCTGCGCCGCGAAGCACTCTCGTTGCTGGAAATGGAAGGCGACCTGCGCCGCGCGCTGAGCCGCAACGAATTCGTGCCGTTCTACCAGCCCATCGTGGCGCTGCAGACCGGCCGCACGGTGGGCTACGAGGCACTGCTGCGCTGGCGTCATCCGGATCGCGGCTTGCTGACTCCCGGCGATTTCCTCGCGGTGGCCGAAGAAAGCGGCTGCTCGGAAAGCATCGACTGGCAGATCTTTGAACAGGTGTGCGCCCAGGCCGAGGCCTTGGCGGGCAGCGACGGCTTCGTCAGCATCAACGTGTCGGGCCGGCACTTCCGTTCGCTGGACCTGGACAAGCGCCTGCTCGACCTCATCGAATCGCATCACGTGCCGCCGCGTTGTTTGCGCATCGAGGTGACCGAGCGCGCGCTGCTGGAAAACGCCATCCAGGTGAAGCGCATGCTGGACAACCTGCGCGGCCACGGCGTGAGCATTGCGCTGGACGATTTCGGCACGGGCTACTCGTCTCTGAGCTACCTGCACCAGTACCCGATCGAAACGCTGAAGATCGACCGCTCCTTCATCGTCGAATTGCCGCGCGAAGGCGGCCACGGTGCTGCCGTGGTGCGAGCCATCCAGGCGCTGGCCAACTCGCTGCAGATGCAGGTGATCGCCGAAGGCATCGAGGACGAGGACCAGCGCGAGGCGTTGCTGCGCATCGGCTGCCGCTTCGGGCAGGGCTTCCTGTTCGCCACGCCGAAGATGGCCGAGGTGTGGTTGCAGCGCGAGCATCATTTCGCGTTGCCGTAGAGCCTCCCGCTTCGCCCTTCCGTCTCCCCATCTTGTCTTTCCGGCGCAAGCCGGAATGACGCGCAAGGAAAAGGCCGGCACCTTTCGGTAGCCGGCCTTTTCATCGCATCGCAACCCGCTGGATTACTGCGCCGTATGCGGTGCGTTCGCCGCCGGTGTCACGCTCAGCAAGTGCTCTGCATCGACGCGGTCGAAGGTGTAGCGCTGCGCACAGAACTCGCAGATCACCTCGATTTCGCCTTCGCGGGCATCCAGCGCGGCTTCCACTTCATCGCGGCCCAGCGAGCGCAGCACGGATTCCACGCGCTCACGCGTGCAGCTGCAGCCGAAGGCCAGCGGGCGAGGATCGAACAAGCGCACGGACTCCTCGTGATAGAGGCGATACAGCAGCTGCTCCGGCGGCGTGGAAAGGAGTTCCTCCTGGCCCAGCGTGGCGGTGAGATGCTGGATGCGCGTCCAGGCGTCCTCATCCTCCACGGCATCGTGGCCGCCTTCGTCCGGCAGCTTCTGCAGCATCAGACCCACGGCATGTTCGCCATCGGCGGCCAGCACGATGCGGGCAGGCAACTGTTCGGACTGACCGAAGTAGTTTTCCAGCGCCGAGGCGAGATCCGGATGCTGCAGATCGACCAGGCCCTGGTAACGCTGGCCGCGCTCAGCGTTGCCGATGGTGATGGCCATGATGGCGTCCGGCAGCGCGGCGAGATCCAGCGTTTCAGGCAACGGATCGTTCCAGCGGGCCAGGCCACGCAGGCGGCCGCGATCGGTGCACTCGGCAAACAGCAGGCGCAGCCCGCCGCTGCTCTTCAGTTCCACCGAGAGCGCGCCGTCGAGCTTGATGTTGCCCGTCAGCAGCGCGCTGGCGGCCAAGGTCTGGCCGAGCACCGAACGCAGCGCGGCGGGATAGTGCGAGCGACCGGCAACTTCGCGCCAGGCCGGCCCGAGACGGACGAGCACGCCACGCACGCCGGCGCGCTCGAGCATGAAGCGATGCAGGACATCTTCGACTAGCACGGTTTCCACGGAATGGACCTCTCAAGAACAATCCCCCTACATGGGGGCGCCTGCATCCGGGCACAACGACCGCCGGCACGGGCTATCGGGGGATGGGCTGGGGCCTCCTATACTGCCGCCAATTCCGTCCAAGCGCCGCCATGACTTCACGACGCCCGTTCGCCGCCCGTCTGCTTCGATGCATCGTCCTGCTCATGATCTCCTGGCTGGCGCTGAGCTGGCTGGTGGTGGTCGCGCTGCGCTTCGTGCCGCCGTGGACCTCGGCGGTGATGATGGAGCGCCAGCTGGGCGCACTCGTCCGCGGCGAGAAGGATTTCCACCTGCAGCACCGCTGGGTGCCGTGGACCCAGGTGTCGCCGTACGTGCCGCTGGCGATGGTGGCTGGCGAGGACCAGAAATTCCCGTTCCACCACGGCTTCGATTTCGATTCCATCCAGAACGCCATGGACGCGGCCGACGAAGGCCGCCGCTTGCGCGGCGCGAGCACCATCAGCCAGCAGACCGCCAAGAACCTTTTCCTATGGAACGGACGCAGCTTCGTTCGCAAGGGGCTGGAAGCGTATTTCACCGTACTGATCGAGCTCACCTGGCCCAAGCAGCGCATCCTCGAGGTTTACATGAACATCGCCGAGTTGGGCGATGGCATTTACGGTGTGGGCGCGGCCAGCGATGCGTTCTTCCGTGTGCCGCCAGCGCGGCTCAGCGCGGCCCAGGCGGCGCGCCTGGCGGCGGTGCTGCCCAGCCCTCGCCGCTTCCATGCCGACCGCCCCACGGCCTACGTGCAAGGCCGCGCCAACTGGATCCAGCAGCAGATGGGACAACTGGGCGGCCCGGCCTACCTGCAAAGCCATACGCCACCGCGCGACACACGACGGCGCTGACGTGACGCATGCGCTCGCCCCGGGCGAGACGCTGCACTAGCATTCGCCCACGCTCCGGGGAATCTTCGCGCCAGCCATGCCACGCCTCACCGTCGTCGTACCTGCCTACAACGAATCGGCCGTGCTGGAGAGCTTCCACGCCCGGCTCACCAGCGTGCTGGCCGAGCTGCCGCTCGAATGCGACGTGCTCTATGTCGATGACGGCAGCACGGATGCCACCTGGCAGTTGATGAATGGGCTGGCGACCCACGATGGCCGTACCGGCGCGATCAAGCTGTCACGCAACTTCGGCAAGGAAGCGGCGCTCACCGCCGGCCTGGATCATGTGGATGCCGATGCGGCCATCGTGATCGATGCCGACCTGCAGGATCCGCCCGAGCTGATTCCGGCACTGGTGGAACGCTGGCGCGAAGGGTTCGACGTGGTCTATGCCACACGCAGCGCGCGCCGGGGCGAAACCGGCTTCAAGCGTTTCACGTCGGCGCTGTTCTATCGCAGCATGGAACACGTCTCCGATATCCACGTGCCCCGCGATACCGGCGACTTCCGCCTGCTCTCGCGCCGCGCGCTGGACGCCCTGCGCCAGCTGCGCGAACGGCAGCGCTTCATGAAGGGCCTGTTCACCTGGATCGGCTATCGGCAAACGGCCGTCTATTACCTGCGTGAGCCGCGCCAGGCTGGCGCGACCAAGTGGAACTATTGGCGCCTGCTGCAGCTGGCCATCGAGGGATTCACCTCGTTCTCCACCGCGCCCTTGCGGCTGGCCACCTGGATCGGTGTTGCTTCGTCGCTGCTCTCCTTCCTGTTCGGCCTGTGGGTCTTCGGCAAGGCGCTGTTCTTCGGCGACCCGGTGCACGGCTACCCGTCGCTGATGGTGGTGATCCTGTTCATCGGCGGCGTGCAGCTGCTGGCGCTGGGCGTGATCGGCGAGTATCTCGGGCGCAACTACGCCGAGAGCAAGCAGCGTCCGCTGTACTTCATCGAGGAACAGCGTTCGCCAGGCCAGAAGCACTGAATAGACGTTCCGGCTTGTCGCTTCACATCGGGCCAACACCACGTCCACGCGGCGGCGCTAGACTCTTCCCATGCGGCCCATCGGCGGCCTCCTGGGAGGTTGAAGCATGCGACAAGTCAAGCATTTGCTGGAAGGCAAGGGCACCGACATTTTCAGCATCGCACCGGACGCGCCCGTACTCGAAGCGATCAAGCACATGGCGGAGCGTCGCGTCGGCGCGCTGCTGGTGATGCGTGACGAACGGCTCGTGGGCATCGTTTCCGAGCGTGACTACGCACGCAAGGTGATCCTCCAGGGACGCTCCTCTGCACAGACCGCCGTCTCGGAGATCATGAGCAGCCCGCCGCTCACCGTAGGCCCGGACACCGACGTGTTCGACTGCATGCGCCTGTGTACCGACAGCCGCATCCGCCATTTGCCGGTGGTGGCCGGCGAACGTGTCGTCGGCGTCATTTCGATCGGCGATCTGGTGAAGGAAGTGATCGACGCACAGGCCGAGCAGATCGAACAGCTGCAGCGCTACATCACCAGCTGAGCATCGGCTCAGGCCTTGGCGGTTTGCGCCTGCGATTCCGTGCCGTCCGTCGCCTGCTGCTCCGGCAGCAGGTCGGGGGAATGACCAGCGTGCGCCGCTACCCATGTGGCCACCACGGCAACACCCGCACCGAGACCGGCCATACCGGTCGCTGCCATGCCCAGCGTGCCCAGCACGCTGACGCCGCTGGTGACCAGCACGTCGCCGAAACGCCAGATGGCCGTCTCCACGAAGTTCTTGCCCTTGTATCGCGTCTCGCGCGGCACGCGTGTATATAGCGCATCGACCGCGGGCTTGGTCATGCCATAGGCGAACCCACGCGAGCCGACCAGCATGATCGAGAGCATGGGCACCATGAAGCCGAACAGGTTGACGCTGCCGATGCCCACGATCACCAGCAGCACCAGCAGCACGAAGTTCACCACCGAGGGCAACACCAGACCCGGACCCGCGCCCTTGCGCACGAGCAGCCAGCGCGTGAGCGTGAGCTGCAGCACTGCGCCCAGCAGGTTCGCGTAAAGATCCAAGTCGTTGTAGAACGACGTACGCGCCACGCGATCAGGCAGGTGCGCCTTGGTGTAGTCGGCCATCAAGGCGTAGGCGAGCGTGCCGATGCCATCGCCCAGCACCATCAGGATGGCCATGTAGCGCAGGAAGGGTCGCGTCCACAGCTCCTTGATGCCCGCCCATAGCGAGCCGCCGATGGGCTCTTCGTTGCGCGCCTCGTCGCGGCAATCGTGGCGCGACGAAAGCGTCAGCAACAGGATCAACGCGATCACCAATGCCGCCGCCGACACCACCAGCAGCGAGGCTACGCCGATCATCTGCACCAGGAACTTGGTCACCAGCGGCCCGAAGATCGCGCCCGCCATGCCGCCGAGCGCAATCAGCGGGAAAACGCGCCGCGCCTGCACGCTCTTGAAGATGTCCGCCATGAAGCTCCAGAACAGCGACACCACGAACAGGTTGAACACGCTGACCCAGATGAAGAACCCCACGCCCAGCGCCCGGGCGCCGATGCGATCCTGCGCCATGAACAGCGGCACGAAGGCAAACAGGCAGGCCACGAAGAAGCTGTAGCTCCAGCCCAGCAGGCGCTTGCGCGGAAAGCGCGACACCAGCGCACCGAACACCGGCGTCAGCAGCAGCATCACGCCGAAGACGCTTGCGTAGAACAGGGGAAGCGATTGGGAGCCCACGGCGCCGCTGAGCTGGTCGCGCACGGGCCGGATGATGTAGTAAGCCGTCATCACGAAGAAAAAGGCCACTGCCGAGAGGATCGACGCGAGGCCTTCGTTCGCTGCGGCAGGTCGGGGGGTATTCACCGGCGTTTCCAGCGGGGGACCTACACAGACTAGCATGTCGATATGACGGTCACTGGCAAGGATCGGGGGATCGGGATGACATACGACATCATCATCGTGGGTGCAGGTTCGGCCGGCTGCGTGCTCGCCAACCGCTTGAGCGCGAATGGCAACAGGCGTGTGCTGCTGCTGGAAGCGGGCCCGTCGGACTGGCACCCACTCATCCACATGCCGGCAGGCATCGCGCGTCTCGCCAACAACCGTCGACTCAACTGGAACTACCGCACCGAGCCGCAGGCGGCATTGAACGGCCGCTCGCTGTGGTGGCCGCGCGGCAAGACGCTGGGGGGTTCCAGTTCGATCAATGCGATGTGCTACATCCGCGGCGTGCCCGGTGACTACGATCGCTGGGCAGAAGCCAGCGGCGACGCACGCTGGTCGTGGGATCAGGTGCTGCCGTGGTTCCTGCACAGCGAGGACAACACGCGTGGCGCGAGCAGCTTTCACGGCAGTGGCGGCCCGCTCGGCGTAAGCGATCTTCGTTATCGCAATCCGTTGTCCGAGGTATTCGTCGACAGCGCCGTGAGCGGCGGCTTCGCGCGCAACGAGGACTTCAACGGTGCCGCTCAGGAGGGTTTTGGCCTGTACCAGGTCACGCAACGCGGTGGCGCACGCTGTTCCGCTGCCGTCGCTTATCTGCGACCGGCGCGGGAGCGACCGAACCTGGAAGTGCGTACCGGCGCGCTGACGGCGCGCGTGGTGATCGCCCAAGGGCGGGCCATCGGCGTGCAGTTGCAGGGCAGCGACTCGCTCATCGAAGGCGGCGAGATCATTCTTGCCGGCGGCGCGGTGAACACGCCGCAGCTGCTGATGCTCTCCGGCGTGGGCCCGGCCGACCATCTGCGCGAGCATGGCATCACCGTGCTCGCCGATCACCCCGAGGTAGGGGCGAACCTGCAGGATCACCTGGACATCTGCACGCTCGACGGCAGCACGCAGAAGATCACCTACGATCATCTCAACGAGTTGGCGGCAGGCTGGCGCTTCCTGCGCCATCGTGAAGGGCCCGGCACGTCGAACATCGCCGAGGCCGGCGGCTTCGTACGCAGCCGGCTCGCCACGGACGAACGCTGCGACCTGCAATTCCATTTCGTACCCGCCCTGCTCGACGACCATGGCCGTCATCGATTGCCCGGTTACGGATACACGGTGCACGCGTGCTACCTGCATCCGCGCAGCCGCGGCAGGTTGCGACTGCGTTCGGCGAATCCGGCGGAACCCATCGCCATCCATGCCAATTATCTCGGCGATGCGGAGGGGCACGATCTTGCGCGCATGATCGAAGGCGCACGGCTATCGCGCGAGCTGCTTTCCCAGGCCGCATTCGCGCCGTTTCGCGGCGCGCCGGTGTTCCCGGAGCGCCCCGTCGCGAGCGATGCGGAGTACACGGACTTCATTCGCCGCAAGGCGGAGACGATCTATCACCCCGTCGGCACCTGCCGCATGGGCCGCGACGCCAGCGCGCCGCTCGACAGCGAACTGCGTTTACGTGGCGTGGAGAACCTGCGCGTGGTGGATGCCTCGGTCATGCCCAGCCTGCCCACGGGCAACACCAACGCGCCGGTGATCATGATCGCGGAACGGGCCAGCGCGTTGATCCTGAACGAAACCAAGCGCGCTGCGCCGTTGTCCCAGTAACACTTCCCGTCCATCCGCCATACGGGAAGGGGATTTTCCCGCATGCCTGCGGTAATCTCCGGCGGCCGTCATGGATAGACCAGGCTTGCGCGATCAAAGGCCCGGCTCTTTCCAGAGCTGTTTTTCGACCCGGCGTCACCGTGACGCCCCGCACACTCGAACAGCATGACGTTTCGCACGCTTCCACTGCTCATCGCCGCCACGCTGGGATGGGCCAGCACACTGCCCGCCGCGCATGCCGCGACGCCGTCAAGCGACGGTAATCTTGCACCCGCTTCGCAGCCGCAGAGCGTGCCCGCCGATCGCATGAAGGAAACGCTGGCGTCCTACCAGCAGTGGCTGGAGCGCGTGGACCAGCGCAACGTCGTGGCCGGTCTGGCCACTGCCGTGGTGGCGGACAACAAGGTCGTGTTCGAGGACACCATCGGCTACGCCGATGCGTCCACGCGTGAACCGGTGACGCCCGAAACCGTGTTCCGGCTGGCGTCGCTGTCGAAGGCGTTCGCCACGGCGCTCACCGGCGTACTGGTGGGCGACGGCAAACTCTCGTGGGACACCAAGCTCGCTGCCGTGCTGCCCTTCTTCAAGCTCAAGAGCGATAGCGCCGCGCAACAGGCCACGGTGCGCGACATCCTCGGCCAGCGACTGGGCCTGCCCAAGAACACCTACGACAGCATGCTTGAGGACAACGTGCCCTATGAAGAGCTGGTGCGCCGGCTCGACGAGGTCTCGCTTACCTGCGACGTCGGTCAGTGCTACGGCTACCAGAACATCGCCTTCAGCCTGATCGGTGACGTGATCTACGCGCAGACCGGCGACTTCTTCACCCGTCAGGTCGACAAGAACATCTTCTTCCCGCTGGGCATGAAGACCGCGAGCTACGGTCGCGAAGCGCTGGAAGCCAGCAAGAGCTGGGCGCATCCGCATCGACCGGGCAGCAACGGCTGGATTCCGTTCGAACCCAAGGACGCCTACTACCGCGTGGCGCCGGCCGCCGGCGTCAACGCCAGCCTCAAGGACATGGAACAGTGGCTGATCGCACAGATGGGTGGACGCCCTGACGTGCTGTCGCCCGCGCTGCTCAACACGCTGCACGCGCCCGAAGTATCCACGCCGATCGAGATGCGTTCGGCCCCCTGGCGCCGTGCGCGCCTGGAGGATGCCTCCTATGCGCTGGGCTGGCGCGTGTTCGACTACGAAGGCGAGACGATGATCTTCCACGCGGGTGCCGTCGAAGGCTATCGCACGATGATCGGCTTCCTGCCCAGGCAGCACGTGGGCCTGGTGATGATGTGGAACTCTGCCGATCCCCTTCCCGCCGGCCTGCTACCCATGGTGTTCGACAGCCTGCTCGGCCTTCCGCATGTGGACTGGGCCGGCGTCGAGAGCGACGCACCGGCTGCCAATACGGTCAAGGGCAAGACGCGCAGGAAGAGCAAGGGCACGACGACGGCGCGCGACAACCAGCGCTGAGCGATCCCCGCCTCCTCCACGACACAAAAAAGCGCCGCGTGTTTCCACGCGGCGCTTTTGCGTTGATGGCTCGCCGCGGACGCGGCGGGCCTGCCGTCAGTTGAGCTTGAACACGATGCGGCGCTTGTCCTGCGACGGCACCGGGTTGCCGTCCTGCGTCGCCGGCTGGAACTTCCAGCGACTCACCGCTTCGGTCGCGGCGCGATCGAACACATGGCGCGGTTCGGCATCCACCACCTTCACGTCGTCCACCGTGCCCTCCGGCGTGATGGTGAAAGCCACTTCCACCCAGCCTTCCTGGTTCGCGCGCACCGCCGTGGTCGGATAGCGCGGCGGCACGTTGCGCAACAACACTGCCGGGTGCGTGCCACCCGCGCTTGCCGTTGCTGCGTTGCTGGTGCCGGTACCTGCGGTCGAGGTCGACGCCTGCTGCTGGCGAGCCGCTTCGGCCTGTTGCTGCTGCGCTGCGCGAGCCTGCGCCGCACGCTGATCGGCCACTGCCTTCTGCTGTGCTTCGACTGCAAGACGATCCGCTTCAGCCTTGTCGGTCGCCGCCTTCTGCGCCGCCAATTGCTGCTGCTTCTCCTTGTCCGACGCCAGCTGCTGCTCGCGATCCTGCAGCTTGCGCTGGGCATCGAGCTTGGAACGCAGGATGGTCAGCGTGTAGTTCGCCGGGTCGGCTTTGGTCAACAGATCGATCTGGCGCTGGGCTTCATTGAAGTCGCGCTGGTTGATCGCCTGCTCGGCCACGCTTGCGCCCACCGGGAAGGTTTCGCGCAGCGCATCGGTGGCCACCGGGTTGCCAGGCTGCTTCTCCAGCACCTTCAGGTAGAACTCGAACGCGTTGTTGCCGGCCGGTGCAAGCAGGCGCTGTTCGTTCACCGCCTTGCGGGCTTCCGACAGCAGCTGGTTCATGCTCATGGCCGCCACATTGACCGGCGGTGGCGGCGCCTCGCCAGCCTTCACTGGCGTGGATGGGTGCGCGCCGACGTCGGCTTCGACCAGATCCTGGTGCGGCTTGATGATAAGGAACCACGATGCTGCGGCGAGTACGGCAACGACAGCAACAATGGCAATGGCAGCGGGCCGAATGGCCCCACGCGCGTAACGACGCGCATGACGTGTATATCGGGTATCCATGATCTCTCACCGAGTGGCATCAGATACCCGCGCTTTTTCCCCCTGTGAATCCAGGAGCGGCAGCCTCCCCAGGCTCCCGCGGCGCGGATGTGTGAAAGGTAACCGTAATGCAGCACTACGGCAAATCGGTCGTCGTGTCGGCGACTAGCCGCACATCGCATCGCTTTGGCCTTCGTCGTGTATCGCTGACGTCGAGCCGTCGACGCTAGGAAATTTTCCTACCCCAGAAACGAAGCGTCCCGGCATGGGCCGGGACGAGTCGCTCTTTCGAAGGACTCTCCCCGCGCTGGGCACCGCGGGGAGAAAAGTCGTTCTTGCTTGTTATTAAGAGTAAAGCTTGAAGCTTACTTCTTGGCCTTGGGGGCCTTTGCAGCCTTGGGGGCCTTCGCAGCCTTGGTCGCCTTGACGACCTTGGCAGCGGCAGCCTTCTTCACGGTGCGCTTCTTGGCAACAGCCTTCTTCGCAACCTTCTTGGTCGCGACCTTCTTAGCAGCAGCCTTCTTGGCAGCGGCCGGGCGCTTCTTAGCGACGGCCTTGCGTGCAACCTTCTTGGCAGCCTTCTTGGCGGCCGGCTTGCGGGCGACCGGCTTCTTCGCGGCGGCCTTCTTCACGGCGGTCTTCTTGGTCGCCTTCTTGGCGGCCTTCTTTGCAGTGGCTTTCTTGGCAGTGGCCATAGTTCGTCTCAGCTCCTCATCAGTTGGCAGTGGTTGCCCAGTAAAAGCATGTAGGAACGCCTCCACGAGCAGATCGCTATTGGTGGCGTGCCTTAAATTGTTCACCTGACGACGGGTGCGTTCGTCAGACAAGGGCCTCAGGACGTGCAGTGGAATCGAGACCGTGATCTTGCGTACTGCGCCGGCCTTTTCTCCATGATCGACATAAGGCTTGATGAATTTCGATGTTGCCATGGCACCCGTTCTCCGTGTTCCGATGCGAAAGCTATTCCTGAAGATTTCAACTGTCAATTGATTTTAACCATGAAATCAATCCGTTTCATCCACCTCGGGGAGGGTCCAAACCCCCGTCCCACAAGGCATTACAGGGGTTTGAAGGCATTTTCTTTTGGACGTCCATACATCCAGATGTAAATGCCATTTTGATTACCTCGATATCGACAAAACCGCTTAAAACAAGCCATTTTGCGTTTTCCGCGCACATCAGCTATGAGCGTGTGCGTCTCACAAGTCGAGACACATCAAGGACATGCCGGACCCCGTCCGACCATGCCCTCCAGGATGAACGAAAGGCGACTGAATTTATTTTTCGGGCACCCCGCCGGAAGGTCGCTCCGGACCTCTTCGGACGCGCTCGAAGGCGTCGAAGAGGGTCCACTCGCGACTCGGCCCCCACTTTCCGGAACGCCGACTTGGACATCTATCGGCATGGACGGCGAGAACTGCAACGCAAAAAACGGCGCGTCGATCACCCTGCGAATCGCTCCTTCGCGTATCGAAAAACGCAGCGGCCGCGACGCAAAAAGAAGCCGGCCGCTTGAGGCGGCCGGCTTCGGGCAAAGCATCGAACGCGGGGCTTAGTGGTCTTCGTTCTCGACCAGTTCGGCGTAGGCGTCGGCGTCGAGCAGCTCGTTGAGTTCGGCGCGATCGCTGGCGCGAACCAGGAAGATCCAGCCGTCGCCGAAGGCATCTTCGTTGATGGTTTCGGGCTTGTCGTTGAGGGCTTCGTTGACCGCGACGATCTCGCCGGAGACCGGGCTGTAGATGTCCGAAGCAGCCTTGACCGACTCGACCACGGCCACGCCGTGACCGGCCTGCACGCTCGCGCCGATCTCCGGCAGTTCGACGTACACCAGGTCACCGAGCTGGCCCTGGGCATGGTCGGAGATACCCACGCGAACCAGGCCATCGTCTTCGACGCGGGCCCACTCGTGGGACTTGAGGAATTTCAGATCGCCGGGAATCTCGCTCATGATCGGATCCAGTCGTTGATGTGGGTCGTGGGTGGAGCGCCAATTCTAGCCGCTTCACCCGATGGGCAAAACGGGCTGTGCCCGTCTTGCAGGGATGACTGATGTCAGATGCCTTCGCAGGGCTGGCCGTCACGCACGAAGGGACACTTCACCACGCGCACCGGCACTTCCTTGCCGCGGATGTCCACGCGCACGTTGCCCGGCTCGCCGGCCGGGATGCGCGCCAGGGCCACCGCCTTGTTGAGCGTCGGCGCGAAACTGCCCGAAAGGATCTCGCCCTCACCCTGCGCGGTGAGTACCTTCTGCCCGTGACGCAGCACGCCCTTGTCGTCGAGCACCAGGCCGACCATCACGCGCTTTACACCCGATGCCTTCTGCGCTTCGAGCGCCTTGCGGCCGATGAAGTCGCGGCCTTCGTCCATCGCGATGGTCCAGCCGAGGTTGGCTTCCCACGGCGACACGGTGTCGTCCATGTCCTGGCCGTAGAGGTTCATGCCCGCCTCCAGGCGCAGCGTGTCACGCGCGCCCAGGCCGGCCGGCGCAACGCCCGCGGCAGCGAGTGCCTGCCACAGCGCCACGGCGTGCTCCTGCGGCACGATGATTTCGAAACCGTCCTCACCGGTGTAGCCGGTGCGCGCCACGAACAACGGCATGCCGTGCGGACCCTGCGCGGCGGCCGCGGCAAACTTGCCGAGCTTCTTCATGCGCTCGTGATCCACGTCGGCCAGCAGGCCGATGACCTTGGCGCGGGCGTTGGGGCCCTGCACCGCGATCATGGCGAAGTCCGGACGCTCCTTGACCTCCACGTCGAACGCCTTGGCCTGCTTTTGGATCCATGCCAGGTCCTTCTCGCGGGTGGCGGCGTTCACCACCAGGCGGAAGAATTCCTCGCCGAGGAAGTAGACGATCAGGTCGTCGATCACGCCGCCCTGCTCGTTGAGCATGCAGGTGTACAGCGCCTTGCCCTGCACCTTCAGCTTATCGACGCTGTTGGCCAGCAGGTGACGCAGGAATTCGCGCGTGCGCGCGCCGTGAAGGTCCACCACCGTCATGTGCGAGACGTCGAACATGCCGGCATCGCGGCGCACGACGTGATGTTCCTCGATCTGCGAGCCGTAGTTGATCGGCATGTCCCAGCCGCCGAAATCGACCATGCGCGCGCCGAGCGCACGATGGGTGTCGTTGAGTACGGTCTTCTCGGTCATCGCAGGGGTGCTCTGGGGAAAGAGGCATTATCGCCGGGGGTGTGGATACATTCCAAGCGAGTGCGACCGCGGGCTCACCGTGCGTTGACGTATCGCGGTGTCGTGCAGCGCAGCATGGGAGAGAGCACCGTCGACGACGAGCGGCGAGCTTTCCCATTCGTCATTCCGGCGCAGGCCGGAATCCAGTCACGATGCGTTGGATCGTCGCCGTCACCTCCAGCGCGGGCTGCCGTGACGCGAACATCCGGCCATACCTCTACTGGATTCCGGCCTGCGCCGGAATGACGGCATGAAGGGTGTAGGTCACATCAGCGCGGTGTATGCCCCAGACCGGCGAGCAGTTGTTCGACCACCTGCTCCGCCAGCTGCTCGGCACGCAGGCCGGCGGTGAGCAGGTGCAGCTCCGCCTGCTCGGGTGCCTCATAAGGCGAGTCGATGCCGGTGAAGTTGAAGATCTCGCCGGCGCGGGCCTTGCGGTAGAGCCCCTTGGGATCGCGGCGCTCGCATTCTTCCAGCGTGGTATCGACGAACACCTCGAGGAACTCGCCCTCATCGAACAGCCCACGCGCGAACCTACGCTCGCTCTGGAACGGCGAGATGACGCAGACCAGCACGATCAGGCCGGCATCGACCATCAGGTGCGCCACCTCGGCCACACGGCGCACGTTCTCCACGCGCGCCTCGGCGGTGAAGCCCAAGTCCTTGTTGAGGCCATGGCGCAGGTTGTCGCCGTCCAACATATAGGTGTGGTAACCGAGCGAATGCAGGCGACGTTCCACCAGGTTGGCGATGGTCGACTTGCCGGCGCCGGACAAACCGGTGAACCACAGGCAGCGCGCCTGCTGGCCCTTGCTGGCGCTGCGCACTTGCTTGTCCAGGTCGGTGTGCTGCCAGTGCACGTTGGAGGCGCGACGCAGCGCGAAGTCCAGCATGCCGCAGCCGACCGTGGCATTGGTGGTGCGATCGATCAGGATGAAACCGCCCAGCGTGCGGTTGGTCTCGTACGACTCGAAGGCGATCGCGTGGTCGAGGTCGATGTTGCAGTAGCCCACCTCGTTGAGGTCGAGGCGGCGAGCGGCCAGTTCGGCCTGCGTGTTCACGTCGACCTTGTGCTTGATCGAGGTGATGCGCGCGTTGACCGTGTGGGCGCCGATCTTCAGCCAGTAGGCGCGGTTGGGCAGCAGCGGCTCGTCACCCATCCACAGCACATGGGCGGCGAACTGGTCGGCCACCGGCGCGGGGCGAGCGGCATCGGCGATCACGTCGCCGCGGCTGGCGTCGATCTCGCGATCGAACGTGAGCGTCACCGCCTGGCCGGCCATGGCTTCGGGCAAGTCGCCATCGGCGGTGACGATGCGTTCCACGCGCGCTCGCCGCATGGCGGGCTGCACCACGATCTCGTCGCCCACCGCGAGCCGGCCGCCGCAGACTGTGCCGGCATAACCGCGGAACGATGCGTCGGGACGGTTGACCCACTGCACCGGCATGCGGAAGTTCTCGCCCTGCGCAGCTGCGATGTCGGCGGACTCCAGCAGTTCCAGCAGCGTCGGCCCCCGGTACCAGGGCATGCGCGTGGAGCGATGGCCCACGTTGTCGCCACCGGGCGCCACCACGGGCAGGCAAAGCACGCTGGTGATGCCGAGCTGCGTGGCAAGTTCGCGGTACTCGTGGGCGATGGCGGCGTAGATGTCCTCGCGACAATCCACCAGGTCCATCTTGTTCACCGCCAGCACCACCTGGCGTATGCCCATCAGGGCACAGATGTAACTGTGGCGTCGCGTCTGCGGCAGCAGCCCCTTGCGCGCATCGACCAGCACCACCGCCAGCTGCGCGTTCGATGCACCGGTGGCCATGTTGCGGGTGTACTGCTCGTGGCCGGGACAGTCGGCCACGATGAAGCTGCGGCGCGGCGTGTGGAAGTAGCGGTAGGCCACGTCGATGGTGATGCCCTGCTGGCGCTCGGCATCGAGGCCATCGGTGAGCAGGGCGAAATCGAGCGCGTCCGGTGCGTCGGCATGCAGCTTGCGACTGTCGCGGGCGAGCGCGGCGAGCTGGTCTTCCGGCACCATGCCGGCGTCATAGAGCAGTCGGCCGAGCAGGGTGCTCTTGCCGTCGTCCACGCTGCCGCAGGTAATGAAGCGCAGCAGGTGGGTGTCCGCGGAAAGCATGGAGGTGGCGTCGAGCGTGGCCATCAGAAGTAACCCTCCTGCTTCTTGCGCTCCATCGAGGCGTTGCCGTCGTTGTCGATCACGCGACCCTGGCGTTCCGACGTGCGGGACGCGGCCATCTCGTCGATGATCTTGTCCAGCGTATCGGCCGAGGACTCCACGGCGCCGGTAAGCGGATAGCAGCCGAGCGTGCGGAAACGCACGTCGCGCATCTGGACCGTTTCGCCATCACGCAGCGTGAAGCGCTCGTCATCGACCATGATCAGCGCACCGTCGCGCGCCACCACCGGCCGCGGCTTGGCGAAGTACAACGGCACCACGGGAATGTTCTCGCGGCGGATGTAGTGCCACACGTCCATCTCGGTCCAGTTGGACAGCGGGAACACCCGCACGCTCTCGCCCTTGTGGATGCGGGTATTGAAGGTGTGCCACAGCTCGGGCCGCTGCTGCTTGGGGTCCCAGCGATGCTGTGCGTTGCGGAAGGAGAACACGCGCTCCTTGGCGCGGGATTTCTCCTCGTCGCGACGCGCGCCACCGATGGCGGCATCGAAGCCGTACTTGTCCAGCGCCTGCTTGAGCGCGACGGTCTTCATCACATCGGTATGCACGGCCGAGCCATGGGTGAGCGGCGAGATGCCCTGGCGCACGCCGTCTTCATTGATATGCACCAGCACTTCGACGTCACCGGCGGCGGCCACTTGGTCGCGGAAGGCGATCATCTCGCGGAACTTCCAGGTGGTGTCCACGTGCAGCAGTGGCATCGGCGGCCGGGCGGGATAGAACGCCTTGCGCAACAGGTGCAGCAGGACGGACGAGTCTTTGCCGATGGAATACAGCATCACGGGGCGCTCGAAAGCCGCCGCCGTTTCGCGAAAGATGTGGATGCTCTCGGCTTCGAGAGCGTCCAGATGGGACATGGAAGGCATGCGTGGCGTCACTGGTTCCTGGGCCCGAAAGCGCCGTTCGGCGCGCGGTCGATGGGTGAATCTAACGGAAAATGGCCGCTGCGACAGCGTCGGCGACAGCGAATGGCAAGGAAACGTGCCAACGCTCCGTGCGATGACTCCCCATCGTTTCGTCACCTGATCTGCGCCACACTCCACTAAGATCGTGCCCCATGAGTCCATCGATGGCGACAGGAAGCGCACAACTCGATGCCACCGCCACGCCGCCGCGCCTGCGCGTGGCCGGCGACTGGACCCTCGCCCACTACGCCACGCTGGAGCGTGCGGTCGAATCGCTCAGGCACCGCCTGCACACGAGCACCCCCATCGACCTGAGCGCGCTGGGTGCCCTGGATACTGCGGGCGCCGCGCTGCTGGCCGGCCTGCTTGGGGCGTCGCGCCTGAGCGACCTGGCCACTGACGATCCCACCCTGCCCGCCGCCCAGCGCGCGTTGTTGCAAACGGTGGGCAAGGCGATGGCCGGCTACGTCGAGCGCAAGTCCAGGCGCCGCCACAACACCGCGAGCGAAGTGCTGGCGCGCATCGGCGCGGCCATGGAAACCGTGTGGCACCAGCAGGTGCAATTGCTCGGCTTCATCGGCCTCACGCTGCAGACGCTGGCCCAGACAATCTGGCACCCGCGTCGCTGGCGCGTCACCTCGCTGGTGTCGCACGTGGAGCAGACCGGCCTGGATGCCGTGCCCATCGTGGTGCTGCTCACCTTCATGGTGGGCGCGGTGGTGGCGTTCCTCGGCTCGACCGTGCTCGCGGACTTCGGCGCCACCATCTATACGGTGGACCTTGTGGCGTTCTCGTTCCTGCGCGAGTTCGCCGTGCTGCTCACCGCGATCTTGATGGCAGGCCGCACCGCCAGCGCCTTCACCGCCCAGATCGGCTCGATGAAGGCGAACGAGGAGATCGACGCGATCCGCGCGCTCGGCCTCGATCCCATGGAGCTGCTGGTGTTGCCGCGCGTGTTGGCCATGCTCGCCTCGCTGCCCATGCTCGCCTTCCTGGCGATGATCGCCGGGCTGATCGGCGGCGGGCTCGTCTGCGCCATGGTCCTCGACATCCCACCGATCATGTTCATCAACCTGGTCAAGTCGGATATCGGCGTGCGCCACTTCCTGGTCGGCATCGCCAAGGCGCCGGTGTTCGCGTTTCTCATCGCGGTCATCGGCTGCCTCGAAGGCTTCAAGGTGAGCGGCAGCGCCGAATCGGTGGGCGAACACACCACCTCTAGCGTGGTGCAGTCGATCTTCGTGGTGATCCTGATCGATGCGCTGGCTGCCCTCTTCTATATGGAGATGGGCTGGTGAACGCCGTCGCGAAACCGCAAACCGCCGAGAACGTGATCGAGGTTCGCAACCTGGTGAACCGCTTTGGCGCGCAGATCGTGCACGAGCACCTGAACCTGGACGTGCGGCGCGGCGAAATCCTTGGCGTGGTCGGCGGCTCGGGCACAGGCAAGTCGGTGCTCCTGCGCAGCATCGTGGGATTGCAGCGCCCCACCTCCGGCCACGTCCACGTGTTCGGGCAGGACCTGCTCAGTCTTTCGCCTGAGCAACGCTCGCGCGTGGAACGACGCTTCGGCGTGCTGTTCCAGAACGGAGCCCTGTTTTCCTCGCTCAACATCGTGGAGAACGTGGCGATGCCGCTGATCGAACACGCCGGCCTCACGCGTCCCGACGCGCAGCAACTGGGCGGCGTGAAGCTGGCGCTTGCTGGCTTGCCGATGGGCACGGAAACCAAGTATCCGTCCGAACTTTCCGGCGGCATGGTGAAGCGCGCCGCTCTTGCACGTGCGCTGGCACTCGATCCGGAAATCCTGTTCCTGGACGAACCGACCGCCGGCCTGGACCCGATCAGCGCGGCGGCCTTCGACCAGTTGATCCTGACCTTGCGCGATGCGCTGGGCCTGACCGTGTTCCTGGTCACGCACGACCTGGACACGCTCTACACCATCTGCGATCGCGTGGCCGTGCTCTCGCAGAAGAAGGTGCTGGTCGTCGGTCCACTGGATGAAGTGGCGCAGTGCCCCGACCCGTGGGTGCAGGCGTACTTCCACGGCCCGCGTGGCCGCGCCGCCGAAGAAGCACACGAACGCGATTCAAATTCCGAGGTGAAGTAGCATGGAAACACGTGCCCATCACGTACTCATAGGCCTGTTCACGGTGATCGTGGTGGCCGCCGCGCTGCTGTTTGCGCTGTGGCTGGCCAAGTCCAGCTCGGACCGGCAGTTCACGGATTACCAGGTGGTGTTCAACGAGGCGGTCAACGGCCTCTCGCAGGGCAGCGCGGTGCAATACAACGGCATCAAGGTCGGCTCTGTCACCCAGCTCAAGCTCGACCCGCAGGACCCGCGCAAGGTGCTGGCGCGCATCCGTCTTGGCGGGGACGTTCCGGTGAAGCAGGACACGCATGCCAAGCTCACCCTGACGGGCGTGACGGGCCTTTCCATCATCCAGCTCAGCGGCGGTTCGCCGAATAGTCCGCCGCTGCAATCGAAGGACGACCAACTGCCGGTGATCGTGGCCGACCCTTCCCCGCTCAGCCAGATCCTTGCCAACGGCGAGGACCTGGTGACCAACATCAACGAAGTGGTGGCGCGCGCGAATATGCTGCTCTCCCAAGAGAACACCGAGCGCATCAGCCGAACGCTGCAGCATCTGGACCAGATCACCGGCACCGTCGCCGATCAGCGCGAGGACATCCATCAGCTGCTCCGGCAGTTGGCGCAGGCGAGCAAGCAGGCCAATGAAACGCTGACGCAGACCAATGCGTTGGTGCGCAACGCCAACGGCCTGGTCGACAACCAGGCACGCGCCGCCCTGGACAGCGCGCGCAACGCCATGGCATCGCTGGACCGTTCCGCCGCGGACATCGATCGCCTGCTCAGCGACAACCGCGCCGCCATCAACGGTGGCCTGCAGGGGTTCAGTGAATTGGGACCGGCCGTGCGCGAACTGCGCGATGCGGCCGGCTCGCTGCGCGGCGTATCGCGCCGCCTCGACGACAACCCGGCGGGCTTCCTGCTCGGCCGTGACCGCAGCAAGGAGTTCGTACCATGAGGTTGCGCTTTCGCCTTACTGCCTGTGCAGCCATCGCGTTGCTCGCCGCCTGTTCCGTGCTTCCCAAGGCGGAGTCGCCGGACGTCTACCGCCTCGCGTCCACGCCGCTGCAACGCGACAACGCGCCTGCGGTGAACTGGACCTTGCGCGTGGACACGCCCAACGCCGAGCGGATGATCGACAGCTCGCGCATCGCCGTGTTGCCGCAGGGCAACGTGGTGAGCGTCTACCAGGGCGCACGCTGGGCCGACAACGCCACCACCTTGCTGCGCAACCGCCTCATGGATGCGTTTCGCGACAACGGGCGCGTCGCCGGCCTGAGCAGCGACGAGACCAGCCTGCAGGCGGACTACTCGCTCGCTGGCGACCTGCGCTCGTTTCAGTCGGTGTATGAGAACGGGCAACCCGTGGTGGTGATCCGCTTCGACGCGCGCCTGGTGAAGAACAGCGGACTGCGCATCGTGGCCACGCGCCGGTTCGATGTCACCCAGCCGGTGGGCGGCACGACCGTACCGCAAGTCGTCGCCGCGTTCGGGCAGGCCAGCGATGCGCTGGCCGCGCAAGTCGTGAGCTGGACACTGCAGCAGCCGCTCGACGGCCACGACATGCGCACGAACTGAGGCGCCTAGCGTCGCGAGGCATCCACCCAGCGGAAGGTGAGGTTGATGCGCGGCCCTACCGCCGCGCTGGTCTTGGGTAGGTCGTGCACGTAACGTTGCTGCGTGTCGCCTGCCATGCGCAACAGGCTGCCGTGGCCGAGTTCGATCACATGCGTGTCGCTGCGCCCCGCGTCGCCACGCGGCTTGAGGCGAAAGCGCCTCACCGCGCCAAGGCTCAGCGAGGCGATCACGGGCTGCCCGCCCAGCTCGGGTTCGTTGTCGCTGTGCCACCCCATGGAGTCGCGACCATCGCGATAGAGATTGGCGAGTACGCTGTTGAGGCGCGCGCCGCACGCACTCGCCACGCGGTCGCGCAAGGCGCTCAGGGCCGGCGTCCACGGATGCGGATCGAAGCGCGTGCGCGAGTAGACGTAGCTGGCACCTTCGTCACCGACCCAGCAACTCAGGCGCGGCGAATCCACCTCGCGTCCGAAGATGCGGATGCGGTGCACCTCCCACGGAATCGTTGCGCGCAGTTCATCGAACAGCGCATCGGCTTCATCGCTGCCCAGCCATTGCGGCCACAGCGACAACTCACCGCCCGGCAGCGGCAACGGTTGCCAACCACCGGACGTTGTCTGATCGAACAGGCTCACGCCACGACCCTGCCCACTTCAACGAATGGCGGGATAGGCAGGCTCCACGTCGAGCGTTGCCGCACACACCGAGGCCAGTTCGAGCAGGCGCAGATCCGAGCCGCGCGCGCCCACCAGTTGCAGGCCAATCGGCATGCCATCGGGCAGATAGCCCATGGGAATGTTCACCGCCGGGCAACCGGCCAGGCTGGCGAAGCTGGTGAGATCGGCCTGCGAATCGGGCACCGCGGCATCGAGAGGGAACGCGCCTTGCGGCGTGGTGGGCAGCACCAGCACGTCGATCTGCGCGAACAGGCGGCGCATCTTCAGCGTGGCGGCGTCGAGCACGCGATCGGCGCAGGCGTAGTCCGCCGCGCTCTTTCCCGCCGCGTAGCTCAGCATCCGGCGGAAGTGTTCGGAGGCGCGCTGGTCGGTATTGGCGAGGTCGTCGGCAAACGTGCCCAGCATCTCCGCTTCCATCAGCAGCAGGCCGGCGCGACGCGTGCGGGCGAAGTCCCAGTCGGCGAAATCCACCGTGCGTCGCTCGCCCAGTTCGCGCGGCCATTTCGCCAGCGCCGCCTCGAATACCTCGACCACATCCGCATGTACGCCAACGGCGCGCAGATCAGGCAGGAATCCCGCACGCAGGCGGCCTGGCTCCCAATCCGGCGGCGACAACGCCACGCGTCGGCGACGCGAGCGCGCGTCATCGGCGTCGTAGCCCGCCAGCACTTGCAGCAACACGGTGAGATCGTCCGCACTGCGCGCGATCAGGCCCACCGTATCCAGGCGACGCGCCGCCGGTACCATGCCGCGCGCGGAAATCTCGCCGTGCGTGGGCTTGAGTGCATACACGCCGCAATAACTGGCGGGAATGCGGATGGAGCCCAGGCTGTCGGAACCCACCGCCGCCACCGCCAGCCCCGCCGCGACCGCTGCCGCCGCACCGCCGGACGATCCGCCCGCGGTGTAGCCATGGCGATGCGGATTGTGCGTCGCACCGAAATGCGGATTGTCGGTGACCGCGCCCAGCGCGCCCTCGTCCATGTTGGTCTTGCCGATCAGCACGGCGCCGGAGGCACGCAGGCGCGACACCACGTGGGCGTCGTCGCCCACCGGCTTGCGCCGCCCCGCCAGACCCGCGCTGGTCGGCCAGCCGGCCACGTCGAAGTTGTCCTTCAGTGCGATGGGAATGCCATCGAGACGCCCGATGACGCCGTCGCGGCGTCGGTGCTGGGCCGCCAGCGCCTGCTCCTGCAGCATCGCTGAACTCAGGCTCACATAGGCATTCAGCTGCGGATTGAGGCGCTCGATGGCCTCCAGATAGGTCTCGGCCAGCGCCTGTGGCTGCACGCGCTCCACCGCCAGCCAATGCAGCAGCTGGCACATGGTGGCTCGGCGCAGATCGAGTTCGCTGATCGGTGGCTGCACATTCATGCTCTCTTCCCTGTGTCGCTTTGGGGGGGATTATCGCTACCGCAGATGAAGGGTTTGCAAGGATTTGCCCACCGTTGCCCCCGATGGCCCGAACCCGGACAATGCCGGATTGGCCGTTCCATACGTCTGGGAACGGTAAACGTGCCGCACAAGATCAGCTGGAGTCCGCCATGAGCGACCGCGAAATCATGGAATACGACGTCGTCGTCGTTGGCGCAGGCCCCTCCGGGCTCGCGTTCGCCATCCGCCTCAAGCAATTGAAGCCGGAGGTGAGCGTCTGCGTGATCGAGAAGGCGTCCACCATTGGCGCGCAGATCCTCTCGGGCGCGGTGATCGAGCCACAGCCGCTGGACGCATTGCTGCCGGGCTGGCGTGACAATCCGCCGCCGATCTGCGTGCCGGCCACCGACGATGAATTCTGGCTGCTCAGCAAGGAAGGCGGCCGCAAGCTGCCGGTACCGCCGGGCATGAACAACCACGGCAACTTCATCGTGTCGCTGGGCGCCATGTGCGCGTGGCTGGCGCCGCAAGCCGAAGCGCTTGGCGTGGACGTGTTCCCCGGCTTCGCCGCGGCCGACACCGTTCACAACGAGGACGGCTCCGTGGCCGGCGTGCGCATCGGCGACATGGGCGTGGCGAAGGACGGCTCGCACAAGGCCGGCTACACGCAGGGCATCGACATCAAGGCCAAGGTCACCGTGCTGGCCGAAGGCGCGCGCGGCAGCCTCACCAAGCAGCTGATCAAGCGCTTTGCGCTGGACAAGGACAGCGACCCGCAGGGCTATTCCATCGGCATCAAGGAACTGTGGCAGGTGCCCGCAGGCCGCGTGCAGCCGGGCAAGATCGTGCACAGCTTCGGCTGGCCTGCCGACAGCCACACCTATGGCGGCAGCTTCCTCTATCACCTGGACAAGGATCGCATCGCGCTCGGTTACGTCAGCGGCCTCGACTACAGCGATCCCAACTACCAGCCGTGGGAAGCCTTCCAGCAGTGGAAGAACCATCCCTCGGTGAAGTCGCTGCTCGAAGGCGGCACCATTCTTTCCGCCGGTGCGCGCGCCATCGTCACCGGTGGTTACCAGTCGCTGCCGAAGGTGGAGATGCCCGGCGCGCTGCTGATCGGCGACACCGCCGGCCTGCTCAACGTGCCCAAGATCAAGGGCACGCACCAAGCGATCAAGAGCGGCATGCTCGCCGCCGAACACCTCATCGCCAACGAACTCAATCCGGCCGGCTTCGATGCCAAGCTCCGCGGCTCGGACGTGATGGCCGAACTGAAGAGCGTGCGCAACATCAAGCCTGCCTTCAAGAAGGGCCTGTGGTTCGGCATGATGAACGCGGCGTGGGAAACCGTCCTGCGCGGCGCCTCGCCGTGGACGCTCAAGAACAAGGCCGACTGGTCGTCGCTGCACAAACTCGGCGAGTACGAGGAACCCAAGCGCGACTACGTGCAACCACGTGAACTGCCGCCGCGCGACCGCCTTGCCGGCGTCTACTTCGCCGCCACCGAGCACGACGAAGACCAGCCCATCCACCTGCACGTGTCCGACACCAACGTGTGCGTCACCAAGTGTGCGGTGGAATACGGCAACCCGTGCACCCGCTTCTGCCCTGCGGGCGTCTACGAAATCGTGAACGACGAGGCAGGCAAGCGCCTGCAGATCAACGCCGCCAACTGCGTGCACTGCAAAACCTGCGATATCAAGGACCCGTACCAGATCATCAACTGGGTCACACCGGAAGGTGGCTCGGGTCCGAATTACCAGAACCTCTGACCAGAGGGCATTGCGCTGTCCGCCCGACTCACCTGGCGCTTCAAACGCCTGAATTACGCGCTGCAACGCTTCCGCGGCAGCGTGGCGCTGCGCGGCTGGCGCGGCACGCTCGCCCGTGTGCGGCAGGAATTCGAACGTCGCCCGAGCTTCGACGACTCGCTTCAAGTCGAGCCGCTGGATGTTCCGTTCGAACCGTTCGCCCTGCCCACTGCCGAGCAACCGCTGGTCTCCGTGGTCATTCCGGTGCATGGCAAGGTGGCCTACACGCTCGCCTGTCTGCGCTCGATCGTGCGACATGCGCCGGCTGTACCGTTCGAAGTGATCGTGGTTGATGATGCCTCGCCCGACGACTCCGTCGACAAGCTCGGCCGCGTCGATGGCCTGCGCTTGCTGCGCAACGAGCGCAACCTCGGTTTCGTGGGCAGCTGCAATGCAGGTGCGGAAGCCGCTCGCGGCGATTTCCTGCTGTTCCTCAACAACGACACGCAGGTGATGCCAAACTGGCTCGATGGCCTGCTGTGCTGTTTCGGCGACCGCGAGGACTGCGGCATCGCCGGCAGCCGCCTCGTGTATCCCGACGGACGATTGCAGGAAGCCGGCGGCCTGGTGTTTGCCGACGGCAGCTGCTGGAACGTCGGCAAGTTCGAACAACGCGACGCTCCTGCGTGGCGCAGCCGCCGCGAAGTGGATTACGTCAGTGGCGCGTCCCTGATGATCCGCCGCGACGTGTTCGGGCGCATCGGCGGCTTCGACATGCGCTATGCACCGGCTTACTACGAAGATACGGACCTCGCTTTCTCCGTGCGCGCCATCGGGCTGAAGGCTTACTACGAGCCCTCCAGCACGGTGATCCATTGCGAAGGCATCAGCGCCGGCACCGATTTGCATGCCGGCATGAAGCGACACCAGGTGACGAATCAGGCCAACTTCTGTGCCAAATGGGAGAAGGTGCTGGACAACCAGCCCCCCGTGGGCACCTCGCTGATGCGCGCACTGCGCTGGCGCCGCCGCGGCCGCATTCTCGTGGTCGACAGCATGACGCCAGAGCCCACGCGCGATTCGGGATCGCTGCGACTGAGCGCCATCCTCCGCCTGCTTGATGAACAAGGCTGGGCCGTGTCGTTCCTTCCGGACGATGGCCGCGCGACCGACGAAGAAATTCGCGCACTCGGCGCACTCGGCACCGAGGTTCTATGCCGCCCGTGGGTGTCCGATCTGCCGCACTGGTTGCGCGCGCATGGTCACGACCTGCGCGCCGTGATGCTGTGCCGTCACACCGTGGCCGGGCAGTACGTGTCGCTGGTGCGCAAGCTCGCGCCCAGGGCACGCCTGCTGTTCGACACCGTAGACCTGCACTTCCTGCGCGAACGTCGCGCCGCGGAGTTGAGTGGTAGCGCTTCAATGGCCCGCCAGGCGCTAGCCTCGCGCAAGAGCGAGCTGGCGTTGATCGAGCAATGCGACGTCACCTTCGTGGTAAGTCCGCACGAACAGGCATTGCTTGCCACCGCGTTGCCGCGTGCGAAGGTGGAGTTGCTCTCGAATATCCATGAAGTGCACGGCTGTCACCAGCCGCACGCCGCGCGTCAGGACTTCGTATTCATCGGCGGCTTCGGCCATCCGCCTAATGCCGATGCCGTAGGCTGGATCGCCACGGAGATTCTTCCCGCGTTGCGCATGCAGCTGCCCGATGCGCGCGTGCACGTTCTTGGTGATGTGCCCGATCCAGTGCGCGAGGAATTCAAGGTGCCCGGTCTGGAGCTGCATGGTCGCGTACCTGATCTCACCCCTTGGCTGGATCGCGCTCTGGCGTCTCTGGCGCCACTGCGTTTTGGCGCTGGCGTGAAAGGCAAGATCAACATGGCGATGAGTTACGGCGTGCCGGTTATTGCCACGCCATTGGCTGTCGAAGGCATGCATCTGGCGCAGGGGCACGATGTGTTGCTGGCGGAAACCGCAGAGGCCTTTGCGCAAGCCGCGCGGCAGCTTCAGCAGGATGGCGCGCTTTGGCAGCGACTTTCGCTCGCCTCCATCGACAACGTAAAGCGTCACTTTTCCTCGCGCCTTGCCTATGAGGCGCTGAAGCGCGCACTCGAACCAGCAATACGCTAAGCGAGCCTGCGTCGATGCCATCACTCGCCAAACTTTCCGCCTTCCTCCGCGACGCCATTCAACGTCACGGCGGTGGCGTGGCCGGTCTTCGATCGGTGGTGGGACGGAGCATCAAGGTCGCGCGCGCGTTGGGCATACGTGGGCTGCTGTGGCGCATTCGCGCGGCGCACCAGCGCAACGCCGCGCTTCCGCCGCCGGACACCATCGCACTGATCCCACCCGTACCACTCACGCAGGTGGAATTTAGCGTTGGCGTGATGGCACACGTGTTCTATCCGGACCTGCTCGACGAATTGGCCGGCTATCTCACACGCATCCCTCTGCCCTACGCTTTGATGGTGTCAGTGGTGGATGAAGCGGCGCGCGCACAGGCTGAGGCCACGCTTTCCGCACTGCCACGTCTTACCGCACTGCATGTCCGCATTGTGCCCAATCGCGGGCGTGACATTGCGCCGTTGTTGGTTACGTTCCGCGAGGAAATTCTGGCGCTCGACCTGATCTGCCATGTGCATACCAAGAAGTCCCTCTATGGCGGGCACGACCAGATAGGTTGGCGCAGCCATCTATTCGAGTCGCTGCTGGGTTCGCCGGAACGCTCGTCCTGGATCTTCGGCATGTTCCAGGCCAACCCGGCACTGGGCCTGGTTTATCCGGAGAGCTATGCCAACGTGCCCCTGTGGGGACATACATGGCTCAGCAACGCCGAATGGGGCCGGCAGCTAGGGGAGCAACTCGGCTTCGACATCGACCCGGCGGGATACCTGGACTTCCCGGCCGGCTCCATGTTCTGGGCGCGAACTACGGCTCTTCGCCCGTTGTTCGAGCTCGGCCTGCGCACCGAGTCATTCCCTCCCGAACAGGGTCAGATCGATGGAACATTGCAGCACGCCATCGAGCGCATGCTTTGCCTGGTGACCCGACACCAGGGCATGGTCGTCGGCATTCTGCCTACGGACGGCAGGCAGGCACTGGCGCAGGAAGGCGAGCGCAATCGCCAGCTCTATTTCGATGCACCTTTGCGCCAGAAAATCGACTATTTCGCGACGGATGCCTGCTGGCTGTCATTCGACATCTTCGACACGCTGGTACTGAGACCTTTCCTCACGGCCCACGGCGCTCGCGACTTTCTTTCCATGCTCGTGCGGAAGCGTTTCGGCATTGACGATTTCGGCACCCTGCGCACCCAGGCCGAGTCAAAGGCGCGTGCGCGTGCAGGCAAGGACGTCGATCTCGTTGGTATCTATCTCGTGCTTCAGGAAGACGCTGCCCTGCCGGCTGATGTTGTAGACGGCATCAAGGCCCTGGAACTCGTCACCGAGCGGCGCTTGCTTCAACCCCGCCACGCGCTGGTCACCACACTCGAGTCCTTCGCTGCCGAAAGCCGGCGAAAAGTCGTTGGCGTCTCGGACATGTATATCGCCGAGCCCGACCTTCGCGCGCTGCTGCCGCCAGACCTCGACCGTTCGCTGAGCCGCCTATACGTGTCTTGCGATACCAGCTGGCGAAAAGACACCGACGCCGGTTGGCAGGCGCTGCTCCAGGCCGAGCAGGCCGATCCCAAGCGCTGGCTGCATATCGGAGACAATGAACACTCCGATGTCATGCGGCCACTGCATGCGGGCATGCTGTTCCCCGTACACGTGCTGCGCCCTGCCGCCTATCTGGATGTCGTGCCGACGCTGCGCAGCCTACGTCCTTCGCCCGAGCAGCGTGGCCATTGGTCACATGAGCTCTGGCTTGGACTGATCGCCAATCATTTCGCTCAATGGGGCGACGTGCAGCCGGAGTGGTTTGCGCAATCCGTGCGGATCGAACGTCCCGATACGTTCGGTTATGTCGTTCTCGGTCCGCTGCTGGCGGACTATCTCGCATGGCTTGCCCGAATCGCGCTGCAACGCGGGTCGAGGAAAATCCTGTTTCTCAGCCGCGAGGGTTACCTGCTGCATCGCCTCTATCAGCGCGTGCAGGAGCGCGTCCCGGAACTCGCCGCTGTCGAAGGCCGCTATCTGCTTGCATCACGCCGCGGCGTCAACACGCCGGCCGTGCGATCCATGACCGACCTCGCGACCGTCTTCCGCAAACCCTATACGGGGTCGTTGTTCGGGCTACTCGATTCGCGCCTGGGCCGCGACGTAGCCATGGCGGCGCAGCAGGTGCTAGGCAAATCCAGCCTGGACGCCGAGGTATATCTGCCGGAAATGGCGACCGAGCTGATCGAGCGCCTGCGCCCCGCGGCGCCCGCATTGGAAGCGATCGCCCAACGCGAACTCATCGCCTATCTCGCCTATTGGAAAGACCAGGTCTCGGAAGGTGAGCGTCCCATTGTGGCGGATGTCGGTTACGTCGGCAGCATCCAGTCGCAACTGTCCAGGATCACCGGCGAATCGCTTGGCGGCGCCTATTTTGCAGTGACGCGCGACATCGACGGCGTACTGACGGATGGCCAATGGGCTGCCGCCCGTTTCCATGATGGTCGGCATGAGGCGGAGACATCGCCCGTGCTGCATTACCACCTGCTGCTCGAGTCGCTGCTCACTTCACCCTCGGGACAGTTTTCGCATTTCGAACAGCACGGCGCCGAACTCATTCCCCGATATCGCGACGATTCGGAACACGGCCGACGCTGGGCGCTCATCAGCGAAGTACAGGCGGGCGCGGAGCGATTCGTCGCGGACCTCCTGGACGTGGTCGGCGAAGACCTGCTGAAGTTCGATACCTCCCCCCTCGCGGTGCAGGAGCCCCTGCGGTGCGTGGGGAGCGGCCGCTGGCTGCTCGGCGGATGGAGCGCGTCACTGGCCGTCGACGACGGCTATACCGGCCGCGGCCAAGTCGAGACGCGACCCGGCGGCGCCTGAGCTGTCTGGTATCACCCGCAGCGAGACGTGATCGCACGCGGCAGCGGGAGGAATGAGGGCACCATTCGCGCCCGCATGGTGCCCTCATTCTGGTTAGAATGGACGTTCAAACAAACGTTCAAGCGCCCTGCGGGCGACGGCAACTCAAGGAAACGCTGATGAAAATTCTGGTCGGCTACAAGCGTGTCGTGGACTACAACGTCCGCATCCAGGTGAAGCCCGATGGCACGGGCGTGGTGACGGACGGCGTGAAGCTCTCCGCCAACCCCTTCGATGACATCGCCCTCGAAGAAGCGCTGCGTCTGCGCGAGAAGGGCGTGGCCGAGGAAGTGGTCGTCGTGGGCATCGGCCCGGCCGACCTCACTGCGCACCTCCGCAACGGCCTGGCCATGGGCGCCAACCGCGCCATCCATGTGACCACCGCGGACGCGGTGCAGCCGCTGACTGCCGCCCGCATCTTCCAGAAGCTGATCGAGAAGGAACAGCCGGGCCTGGTCATCCTGGGCAAGCAGGCCATCGACGACGATGCCAACCAGACCGGCCAGATGCTGGCCGCGCTGTGGGACCGTCCGCAGGCCACCTTCGCCAGCAAGGTCGAGATTGCCGACGGCAAGGTCACGGTGACGCGCGAAGTCGACGCTGGTCTGGAAGTGATCGAAGCGGAGCTGCCCGCCGTCATCACCACCGACCTGCGTCTCAACGAGCCGCGCTTCATCAAGCTGCCGGACATCATGAAGGCCAAATCCAAGCCGATCGACACGATCGAGTTCGCCTCGCTGGGCGTGGAGGCCAACGATCATCTCAAGACCACGCACTACGCCGCGCCGGCCAAGCGCAGCAAGGGCGTGATGGTGAAGGATGCGGCCGAACTGGTCGCGACGCTGAAGCAGAAGGGGCTTTTGTGATCTTCCCTGATCACATCCCGGCCATCCATGGCCGGACTCTTCACTAAAAGCCTTCCTGTCCCACGTTTGAGGGAACACTCATGTCCAAGATTCTCGTCATCGCCGAACATCTGAACGGCAACCTCAACTCGTCCACCGCGCGCGCTGTGAGCGCCGCCGCGGCCGTCAAGCCCGACGCCATCGACGTGCTGGTGCTGGCCGACAACGCCGACGCCATCGCCGCCGAGGCCGCAAGCATCGAGGGCGTGAGCCGCGTGCTCACCATCGCCCGCCCCGAAAACGCGCACCCGCTCGCCGCCGTGCTGGCGCCGCAGATCGCCAAGGCCGCCGCCGGTTACAGCCACGTGTTCGCGCCTTCCACCACCTTCGGTAAGGACGTGCTGCCGCGCGTGGCCGCCCTGCTCGGCGTCGCGCAGGTCAGTGATGTGATGAGCGTGGAGGGCAGCCACACCTTCAAGCGCCCGATCTACGCCGGCAACGCCATCATCACGGTGGAAGCCGATGCGGGCAGTACCGTGGTCGCCACCATCCGTACCGCTTCGTGGGCTGCCGCTGCCACGGGCGCGAACAGCGCACCGGTCGAGGCGTTGAGCATCGATGTCGCCCTGCCCTCGCACACCCGCTTCGTCGAACTGCAGTCGGGCAAGAGCGATCGCCCGGACCTGCAGAGCGCCAACAAAGTCGTTTCCGGCGGCCGTGGCGTGGGCTCGAAGGAAAACTTCGAGATCATCTACAAGTTCGCCGACAAGATCGGCGCCGCCGTGGGCGCCTCGCGCGCTGCGGTGGACGCCGGCTACGTGCCGAGCGACCTGCAAGTGGGCCAGACCGGCAAGATCATCGCGCCGGAGCTGTACATGGCCATCGGCATTTCCGGCGCCATCCAGCACCTGACCGGCATCAAGGACGCCGGCACCATCGTCGCCATCAACAAGGACGGCGAGGCGCCGATCTTTGAGATTGCGGATATTGGTTTGGTGGGGGATCTGTTCAAGCTCATCCCTGAGCTGGAACAGGCGCTCTAATTGCTGCGGACCGGTATGAACCTCAATAGCTTCAAAGCCTACGATATTCGCGGCAGGGTGCCAGATGAACTCAACGAGGATCTGGCACGTCGCATAGGAAACGCGACATCGCAGTTGCTCGATCTCGGCCCCATCGTACTCGGCCGCGACGTACGCCTGAGCAGCCCCGCGCTTCAAGATGCCCTTACGGCAGGCATTACTGCCTCTGGCCGGGATGTCATCGATATTGGGCTGTGTGGAACGGAGGAGGTCTATTTCCAGACGGCCCACCTGAGGGCGGCTGGCGGCATCATGGTAACGGCCAGCCATAATCCGATAGATTACAACGGACTCAAGCTCGTCCGCGAAGACGCTCGTCCGATCAGTGGCGATTCGGGCCTGTTCACCATTCGCGACGATGTAGCCAACGGCAATTTCGTGGAAGCGAAAAGCCACGGCCAGGTCACCCAGGCATTCGATAAGAGTGCCTATCTCGCCCACCTGCTCTCCTATCTCGACCATGCCGCGCTCAAACCACTGAAGATCGTTACCAACGCTGGCAACGGTGGCGCAGGTCTGATCATCGATGGGCTGGCACCCCACCTGCCGTTCGACTTCATTCGGATGCAGCATGAGCCTGACGGCCGCTTCCCCAACGGCATTCCGAACCCTCTATTGCCAGAAAACCGCAGTGCCACGGCGGATGCGGTACGCGCTCATGGCGCCGACTTCGGCATCGCATGGGATGGCGACTTTGACCGCTGCTTCTTCTTCGATGCCAGCGGTCGCTTTATCGAGGGCTACTATCTGGTCGGGCTGCTGGCGAAATCACTGCTGGCCAAGCATCCTGGCCAAAAGATCATTCACGACCCTCGCCTCACCTGGAATACGATCGAAATGGTGCAAGGAGCTGGCGGCCTACCAGTGCAGAGCAAAACCGGTCACGCTTTCATCAAAGAGCGTATGCGCGCAGAAAACGCCATCTATGGCGGCGAGATGAGCGCACATCACTATTTCCGTGACTTCGCCTACTGCGATTCCGGCATGATTCCGTGGCTGCTGGTCGCAAGCCTAGTTTCGCGCACAGGACAGTCTCTTTCGGAGATGGTCGAAGATCGCATGCGGGCGTACCCGTGCAGCGGTGAGATCAACTTCAGGGTCAGCAACGCTAAGGCTTCCATCGAACGTGTCATCGCGCATTTCGCCGAATTCAACCCTGTGCTCGACCACACGGACGGCTTCAGCGCGGATTTCGGCGACTGGCGCTTCAATTTGCGCAGTTCCAACACCGAACCGCTGTTGCGCTTGAATGTCGAAGCGCGCGGCGATGCCGAAACGATGCGCTCGCGCACCAACGAAATTTCGGCGTTGCTGCAGAAAGATTGACCCGATCACATCATTTGATTGAACTCGCCACTGTCAGCGTGTGGCATCAGCGAAAGCGAGCCCAGGAACGATGCGTGGTGCCACGATAAGTTCGCTGAGCACTAGGCGGTCGTGAAGCCGCAAGGAATCGAAGATGATCCTCACGCCTCGGGTGCTTACACCCGAGGCGTCTTTTCGCCACACGCAAAGCCCCGACCTCGCGTGCACCACAGAACCCGGAGACGAATCGACGGGACAAAACAAGCACGCGCTAAATCATGCTTTTCGCAAGACGTTTTCCCAAATCTTGCATCGGCAACTCGGTGGTTACATGCATGCCCCATGACAAAAAGACAACAATCACAATGCTCAGGAACCCCGACAGGTTCATGCCTAAGCCAAGATACGACCCAAGGACCAACAACATCCACGCGATGGGGACGTGAAGGAGGTAAAGCGGGTAGCTGACGCCACCGACCCAGCGAAGAGCTCTCAGCCAGCGTGTTTTTAGACCTGTCAGTATTCCGAACACAAACAAGAAAAGCGCAGTAATCCCATCGGTAAAAGACGCGCCTATTTCACGATGGGAATTTGCGCTCAGCTGAATATTCAAACATAGCCAGTAAATTAGAAGGGCAACAGAAATACTGACCAAGCCTGAAATCCAAGCCCGAGACAGGTACGCTCGATAAATGAGCGAACCAATCAGCATAAAGCTGATATGAACAAAGATAGAACCCCAATGATTCAATAAACGAACAGTTGAAGGTGCAAGCGAAAGCGCTAATGGTGATGCACACACAGAAACGAACAAAAGGCAAAACAAGCAACAGAAAAGCAAGCCGCTACCAGCAAGTCTTGAGGGCAGCACGACCGACATAGCAGCGATGAAAACATAAAAGGTCATTTCGACCTCCAGAGTCCATAGCACGGGCATGGTGGGAAAGTCGCCGTGATAAAAATTCATTGCCAAACTGGAAATGAACATGCCTCGCAACGAATTAGGCTGAGTTGTATGCGTCAAATAGCAGAAAACCTGGGTGATCAGCGCAACAAATACAACAGCCACCATGCAGGTTGGAACGATGCGAAACAGGCGCTGGACGAAGAACTGCTTCGTAGAGACTTTCTCAACACTTTGGACGATCACAAAACCACTGATCAAAAAGAAAAGCGCCACCCCAAGGCCTCCTGGATTGACGCCGAACGTCAAGGCCATGATGAGTCCTAACTTGCCATGGACGTTCTCCGCAATGCTCGCCTCACCAAAGATCGGCGATTGCACGCTTGGCACCCAGTTGTGGACGGTGGCCGGATCATTGATGCCGACCAACATCACGTGCCCCCAGACTACCAACAGGACGGCGATGGCCCGCAAGCTATCAACGAACATGAATCTCTGCGTTACAGCTAATCGCGCCGCTACGTCCGACATATGCTCCCCTAAAGTTGAATCAAATCTTTCCAGCTCGATCGCAGAGACATAGCTTGACAGGCGGCTCCGCACTCTCCCCGAATGGCTTAGCGTTCTAGAACGCGGTACAAGCCAGACCCAGGAGAAGATCGATGATGTGCGGCAAAGACTCTTGCATTCAGGCACTGCACGAGATGATGATTTGATCAACTTTAACGCACAATCAATAACTCGGCGCGCCAAATGCGAGGGTAGCGCCTGAACGGCGGCTCAAACCGCCCAATCAAAACGACCAAACGATTGTCTTGCGCTCGCTATGTTCGTGATGTTCGCCCATCTGCTCCTGCGTCGGCACCACGATCACGACCTGTCGCTCATTGCTGGCTCCGACTGTGGACTCGTCGGCAAACTGGCACAGAAGCCGCGCGCGCTCTTCATTTGGAGGCTGCTAAGGGTAGCTCGTTGATGAGGCAATCGACCCAAGTCGTCCACGCACTTACGCAATATGACGACACGACACCGATCGTGAAGTCTCGCACCGGACTAAGCTTCCCAATGCCCGTGAAGGGATCGTTTGGGTACCAGACCGATTTAAGGGCCAGTGCCTGCTCGCCAGCGCAAGCAAGAGCGTCGCGACTCACCCTATGGCCATTCAAAAGATGAAAAGGGGAGAGTCACGAACGTGACTCCCCCTTATTTTGCAAGCCTGTTGGTTCATCACTCGTAGAAATTAAACGCATTGTAACCATGACGCTTTACGAGCTCGTCGCGTTCCGCAGCCTTAAGATCCTCGCGCATCATCTCGGCGACGAGTTCCTTGAAGGTGATTTTCGGCTCCCAGCCCAGCTTCTTCTTGGCCTTGGTGGCATCGCCAAGAAGCGTTTCCACTTCGGCGGGACGGAAATACAGGGGATCGACTGCCACGATACAACGGCCCTTTTCGTCGTAGCCCTTCTCGTCTGCGCCCTCGCCGTCCCAGCGGACCGTCATGCCAATTTCTGCGGCGGCGGCGTTGACGAAATCGCGAACGCTGTACTGAACGCCCGTGGCGATGACGAAGTCTTCCGGCTGCTCCTGCTGCAGCATCAGCCACTGCATTTCAACGTAGTCCTTGGCATGCCCCCAATCGCGCAGCGCGTCTAGGTTGCCCAGGTACAAGCAATCCTGCAGGCCCAGCTTGATGCGCGCCAGCGCACGAGTAATCTTGCGGGTGACGAACGTCTCTCCACGCACCGGCGACTCGTGATTGAACAGAATGCCGTTACACGCATACATGCCATAGGACTCGCGGTAGTTCACCGTAATCCAGTAGGCATACAGCTTCGCCACCGCGTAGGGCGAACGCGGGTAGAAGGGAGTGGTCTCCTTCTGTGGGATTTCCTGCACCAGGCCGTACAACTCCGAGGTCGACGCCTGATAGAAACGGGTCTTCTTTTCCAGACCGAGGATGCGCATCGCCTCAAGCACGCGAAGCGGACCGAGAGCGTCGGAATTGGCCGTGTATTCGGGCTCTTGGAAAGAGACAGCGACATGACTCTGCGCGGCCAGATTATAGATTTCGTCTGGCTGGGTCTGCTGAATGATGCGAATCATGCTGCTTGAATCGGTCATGTCACCGTGATGCAGGATGAAGCGCCGATCCTTGACGTGAGGATCTTGATACAGGTGGTCGATTCGATTGGTATTGAACAGCGAGCTGCGCCGTTTGATACCGTGAACGACGTATCCCTTACCCAACAGAAACTCCGCAAGATACGAACCATCCTGGCCCGTAACTCCCGTAATCAAGGCAACCTTGCTCATTATTTCTTGAACCTCAGTCGGTTGAACTCAAAAATCAAACGGAGAGAATCTCGCGCAGAACCGGAAGTCTGCTATCCCACGAATATTCCCGCAGGCAGATATCTCGCGCCAGTCGTCCCATTTCCCGATTCCGCTCGGGACAGGTCAGAAGATCGATACACGCATTGGCGAACTCAGTAGCATTGCTCGCCAGGCGGATGCTAAGGCCCGGTTCGTACGCAAAGCCTTGTCCGGCCAGGGCTGATGCCACACAGGGCACTCCCTCAATGGCGTACTGATTGATCTTACCACGCATTCCGGCCCCACCCAGGGCGGGTGCAATACCCAGCCAGGACTGACTCAGCTCGTTCTCCAGCGAATGGACTTCCCCAACAATTTCCACGTTGTCGTCCACAGCCTCTGGCCGCCCGGACAAGCCGCGACCGACGACACGAAATCGATACGCAGGAACTGCGGCCTTCACCAAGGGATGGATCTGGCGCAAATACCAGTCGAGCGCGTCCAGGTTTGTCCGGGAACCGAAATAGGCCAAAAATACGATGGTCGGAGTCCCCAGCAACGAGCGCTGCGGAAGCGCCCGGAGACCTTCGGGAAACTCCTTGGGAGATATACCCGTCTCCACGGCACGCACGCCACCCCAGAACCGGAACCTCCTCAACACGTGTGCATCCGCATTTGACACACACATCACGCGATGTGCACGCCAGACTGCGCGCATCTCTCGCAAGGCAAACCGCACATCCCACAAGAGCCAGCGCTTCCAGGATCGCAAGGACATGCGCTGCTCGCGCAAGGCGAGCAGCGCTGCCCGGGCGTGGGATTCCATGGGCGACACCACCACGCGCGCAACTCCACTGCGCCGAAAGAAGTGCACGAGATCGCCGGCCTGCAAGAACTCCAGGTCCACTGCGTCGAATCGATCCTCCAGTACACCACTCGCACGAACGCCCGCCTCATTGAAAGCATCGATGGGCAGCTGGATGACACGCCCGAAAATCGATGCCAGCTCAGGCTCCAGCGCCTCGCCGTGATTGCACGTGAGGAGCGTTAGCTCCAGGTCCGGAATGCGCTCCGAGAGCAATCGGTACATGTCCAGAAGCCGAAGCCCTCCTCCCGTACCGCGTTCAGGAGGGTAATACGTCACCAGAAGCAGCTTTTTTCGGCCAGGAAAGCACAACTTACTCATGATGAGACTTCGTCTGCATTGCTATGTCGGAACACCCACATGCGCGATAACAGGAAGAGGCTAGTGGTGTAAACAATCGCTCCCACGAATTGGATCCAATACTTCGATGAGCCCATCCAGGCGATGCCTACATGAATCACTGCGGCGTTAAGGCCATAGGCCACTAGCGCTGCGACGACATAACGCCACGCCGAGCGCTTTATGGATGCCTGGCTACGGAAAGTCCAGATTCGATTGATCAGATAGCTAATGCAAAAACCAAGTGCATAACCGATGGCGTTGGCGAGCAAAGCCGGCACAGCTAACCAGTAGATCAGGGCAAAGATAACGACAAGCGTAAACAACGTATTGACTACGCCGATCATTCCGTACTTCACGGCCTCCACGAACCAACCTGGCAGCGGAATATCCCTAAATACCATTACACGCGCTTCTCAATGATGAATCGTGGTCGTCGCTTCGTTTCCAGATAAATTTTGGATACGTATTCGCCAATGACGCCCAGCGAGAGGAGCTGGACGCCGCCAAGGAAATACATGGGAATCACGGTGGAAGCCCAACCCGGCAAAACACGATTCGAAAACAAGCCAATGATCAGAGCCCAGATACCGATGCCGAAGCTCAGGAACGAAATGATCGTTCCCGCAATCGTGATCCAACGCAGCGGCATCGAAGAAAAGGAGGTCATTCCGTTCCACGCCAGACTGAGCATCTTGCCTAACGGATATTTAGACTCGCCGGCAAACCGCTCCTGGCGGTCGTACATCACCACGTCGCTCTTGAAACCGAGCTGCGGAATGATGCCTCGGAGGAACAGGTTCACTTCCTTGAACTCACGCAGCGCCTCGATCACCGCTCGACCAAGCAAACGGTAATCGGCATGGTTGAACACAACGTCCACGCCCACTGCGGCAAGCACTTTGTAGTAACCCTCGGCCGTGATGCGCTTGAAGAACGTGTCAGTGTCGCGCCGGTTACGGACGCCATAGACCACCTCACACCCCTCGCGAAACTTCAGGATCATCGCCTCGATCGCACCGAGGTCGTCCTGCAGGTCGGCATCGACGCTGATCGTGACATCGCCCTCCACGGTCATCAAGCCGGCCATCAGGGCATTCTGATGTCCTCGGTTGCGAGAGAGCTTGATGCCCCGGATCAGCGGGTTGCCTTCAGCCAGCTGTTCGATCAACCGCCAAGTCGCATCGCGCGAGCCATCGTCAACGAAGTTGATGCTGCTGTGCTGTGAGACGACGCCACGCGCCTGCAGGTCGCGAACGATTTCGGTCATTCGTTCTGCTGTGACCGTAAGCACCGCCTCCTCGTTGTAGCATGGAATAACGATGGCGACCGAAGGAGTGGCGGGCTCAGCACGCGTTGTGCCGCTCTGCTGTATCGTCATGGCGTCACCTGGACTTTGCAGTGGATGGTATTGGACCAAGCATTTCCTTCCTGCAGCAACGCGAATCGCGCGTCGACGACTTTCCCGTCGGACAAGGGGATGGCTTGTTCCCTGACCTTGGCCATCGGGAAACTAAACCCCACCGTTTGCCCCACATCCAGCCGGACCCGGTCGCGCACTCGAATGCTCTCGTCCCAGCGGAGCACTGAACCATCCGTCTTCAGCAGGTTCACCCCAATCGTCAATGGCAAGTTACCCGCATTGAGCGACCAGGGAAAATCGCTGCCATTGCGCAAGGTCAATGCAATATCGCCGTGTTCGTTGAATGCACATTGCAGCCCACCCTCAAGCTTTGCCATATCAATCGCAGCGATGCCCGATCCCTGCATCAGCTTGGCGGTGTCGACGAAGGCATTCGGGTATTGCAGAGCGGAGATTCGCACCTCTCCCGCTTCCGGGTGCTGTGCAAGGATATCCATCACACTTTGCCGCTTAACCTCCGGCGGCAGTACGTGCTCACTTTCAAACGCCTTCCTGTCGTTCACTACCAGAGTCGCCGGGGACCTGAAACTGGCGTCATACGACAATCGATAGCCAGGATCGGGCAGCGTAAAGAAAGCCAGTCGACTAGCCTCATCCTCAATGAGCCTTCCTGCGCCCACCTGATCCGCGGCCCGCTTGAGTCGCTGATACTCTTCGTCACCCACGACCATGCGATCGACCACCACGGCACGGAAACCGACTGCCGCCATTTCCGCTAGGAGCTGCTCTGGAGATTCTCCCGCTTCTCGCGCATGCCAGCTGTCGACCGGGGTGTTCTTGCTCGAACCGTTGCTCCAGCGCAATGCGTGCGAATGCATGTAGAGGCGGATCTGTCCATAAGCGCCCCAGCCGTAATAAGGGCTGTCCGATAGATACTGGGAGTAGGGATAGTTGTAGACCATCGAGCCGGTGGGCAGCGATGCTTCGATCTTGTGCACGAAGGCGCGCTCGGCCAGGAAACGCTCCCGGTCACTATCCTTCCCACGCCACGTATTGGCGGGTATCTGGTCGAGGTGGGCGAGTAATCCCACCGCCAATACCAGCACGATGCGAATCGAGCGCACCCTGTGGCTTGACGCACCACGGATGAATGCCGTGGCAGCAGCGGCTGCGCCCAAATAGAGGATCAATATAAGGAACACGCCCATGCGTTCATACGCACGGATCGACGGGTAGACGAACGCAATCAATGTGCCCAGGCCTCCCCCGATGGCACACAAGAAGGCCAACAGGGCCAGGGCTAGTGATATCCAGACCACTCTCGATAAATATCTGTCGCCATCTCCTCGCCCCAGCGATAGCGTCCACCCCGTAGCCTGCACGGCGATCAATGCAAAGCACAGGAAGAGTAAACCGGAACCCAGGACGCCCAACGGGATCACGTCACCTTGAGCATGCTTTCGGGCTTCGTTGCTGCTAGCCAGCAGCTTGTTGCCAATCTCGCCGAACAACGGAATGCGATGCGCACCGGGCAATGGCGCCACAAGCAGCTTCAGCGAGGTCGAATAAAGCTCTGCCTCGAAAGGGCGTTTCGACATCGACGGATCCAGCACACCACCGGGATAAAACTCGTCATGATGCGTGCGCTGGTATTCCTTAAGCGGCAGCATCATAGCGCTGGCTAGCCCGATCAGTACGAGGACGAGTGCCACCGGCGCAAGCAGCCGTCGCGGCTTGCACCAGTCACCACGCAATATTCGCGCACCGATCGCGAAGCCGAGCAGCAACAGCATGAAGAATGCGTAGTAGCCATCGGACAACACCGTCAGCACCGTGCACCCGGCACCCGCCAGAAACGCCCTACTAGCCAGCAACCGGTGGACGCGGCGACCTTCGGCATCGGCCTCGTCCGCGTAGCGGCCCATCATCGTCCAGTAAACGGGAATCAGCGCCAGTGGAATGCAAAAATAGTTGGGTAGGTACGAGTAGTACTGAAAGTTGAAGCGATACGCCAGAAAGGCAAACAGCGCCGCAACAATCAGTGCCGGAATCCGGCCAATACGCAGCACGCGCGCAGCACAGTAGGTCGATGCGGCAATGAGCGGGAAATTCAACAGGAAATAGACCTGCTGCACGCGCACGGCATCTTTGATAAAAATCCCGAGCAGCCACATCAACGCGGAGTGCAGCGAGCTTGTCTGCGGTGCGGGGTTCACGTACCACTGCGCGACAGCGGGCGCGCCCAGATAAGGGTTCTGCAGAATCCATCCGTTGTCTAGCACCGACTTGGTCAGATGCAGCTGCCACAACTCGTCGTAGGTAGGGAACGGATAGCTCCAAGGGACAGAGAGATCCCACGACCCGACGTGCATCAGGTGACAACCCAATATCGTGCTATACAGCACCAGCAACACTAACGGCCAGCACCGCCCCCACGTTAGCGCCGAGTCTTTCCTGCCCACCGCATCCTTCGGTTCACGCAGCATTTCAACGCCCCCGAAGCTTCGCATACGACCACGAGAGACCGCTCTTGTGCCATACCATGCGCGCTAAAGCGTAGAAGGGGCGCATGCGGTCAGCAAAGCGATTGAAGCGATCCAGACCGGGTACGACAGGCACTGCGGGCTCACCGTATCCGCTTAGCTTGTCGGCCACCGCCACAGCGGACGGCGACTCATGGAAAGAGTCATAAAGCGCATTGATTTCGTGTGTGAAGTTCGTCGGCATGTCGTACTGGAGGGCCCAGAAACCCCTCGCCTCGACCCGCGCGTGTACCGCTTGATAGTGGTGGAAATAACCCTCGCTGACGCGGAGCGTCAGATGCCGCGAACGATGGAGCTCAACCGCACCTTCGTTTGCGCGCAGCACTATCGCCAACGCCATGAGGACATCGAATCGGGTGAGCGACGGCATATCGAGCGCCGAAAGCGCCGCACGACTGAAGAACAACGTACCAACCTGATGCTCGGCAATGCTGTCGGCCGTCCAGCGATATAGGCCCACCGAGCTGCTGTTGCGCAAGATCCCCGCCGCACTCGCTGGCGCGATGGCCTTGAAGTCGTTGACGAAGAAGCCGGCCACGAACAGGGTCGGTTTGCCTTGGCGCCCCGCACCCAGCGACCACTTCAGTGCTTTCTCGAAGTAATCGTATTGCGGGAAGTCGAGTTGATTGAAGAATACGGCGTAGTCGCCTTCAACCGTCTTGGCCGCATCCGCCAGCTTGGCGCCCATGCGCTGCCTGCGCCATTCGACCATGTCTTCATCCGGCGGCAGGAAACGAAAATCGACGTTGGCCGGCAAATCGACCGGGGTGCCTTCGACCCAGCGTGGACTGCGCACGGTGATGCGTACTCGGTGGTGCGACTGGTTCTGCAGTTCCGCAGCTGCCCGCAGCACATGGACGAGGTTGGGGAAAACCTGCCCGCCCTTGGCACTGGACGAAGCCCATGGATCGTGATCGACGAGGACGACATCTACCAGAATACCGGCCCCGGCAGCAGCCAACGCATTGCGATGTTCGGCGTGGATCGACTCAAGGGCCGCATCCAGCTTGGTCTCGAACGAATACCGCTCCGCAATCAGCTTCTGCGCTTCGCGCACGCGCCGGTTGGCCTCGTCCGGATTAGCCAGGATCTGGTTCAGCGCCGTCTGAATCGAGTCGGCCTTTTCCTGTTCTGAGTCGCCAGAGAAGTAGTAGACCAGGTCGCCGAACTGCTCGATGACATGAGGATTGCGATCGGAAATGACCGGCGTACCCGAGACCAGACCTTCAAAGACACGCCCGGACGCCGTACGCGATTTCAGGTGCGCCGGGGATGATACGGCGAGCACCGCACCGTATTGGCGCATGGTTTCGAACATGCTTGCGCCATCGAACGGAATCTCTCCTCGATAAGAGGTAAAGCCCGCCCACGGATCAATACCCTCCAGCTTGCGCGGGCCATAAAAGTCCGCAATACCCCGTTCTTGCAGCACGTCAAGCAGGCCCTGTGCACGGCCCAACTTGCCGACACCACGCTCCCAGTTCACGCCACAGTAGAAGACCTTCGAGGCTTCGGCAGCAACTGCAGCGGCACCCAACGGATGCGGCGGCACGAGCGCACTGCGCGAAGCCGAGCCGATCAGCGAAAGCCCGTTGTCGCGCCACTCGCTGCCGAGCACTTGGCGGATATGTTCCTTCAACAGCGCCGACCCGTTGAACAAATAGTCATCGTAGGCACGTAAGTGCTGAATAAGGTTGACCCGGTAGGTCGACTGGAAATGCATGAATTCCAGCGGATTGGCCACCCACAGAAATGTGCGCAGGTTAAGGAACTTCGGCGTGTCGTAATGGAACGAAATGGCGAAGTCGTACCTGTCCGGCAGGAGCACGTCGTTGATGCACTCACCGGTCGCCACGTCGAACCCAAGGAAATCAACCACCGTGATGGCATAGCCGGTCTTCCTCATCTTTTCGATGAGCTCGTACTCGGCATTCTTGATCTTCGGCCACTGTGAGATGACTAGGACGCGCGGCGTAGCACTGGACATCACGAGGCATCCTCCTGGGCGACGTACCAATCCCAAGTCTTGCGAAGCCCTTCCTTCAGGGTGTTCTCGCTCTTGAAACCGGTCGCATGAATTCTGCTTAGGTCGTAGCCAAGATATTCACGGCCATTGGGCTTGCTTCGATCCCACTCCACGCGACCTTCCATACCTGAAACCTCGGTCAATGCCTCCACCATCTCGCGGATGGTGTAGACATTGCCGCTACCGATATTCACCGGGCCCTGCACGTTTTCCATCGCCAGGAACGCTGCCTTTGCCGCGTCCTCCACGAACAGGAAATCACGCTGCGCCGTGCCGTCACCCCAGACCGCGACCTGCTCGCCGCGTCGCTTGGCGTCGTAGAACCGCTTGATCAGCGACGGAATGACATGACCTTGCTCCGCATCGAAACGATCACGCGGACCGAACAGGTTGCACGATACGATGTACGTCCAATCCAGCCCATAACTCTCGCCGTAGGCACGGAGCATGCCCAGCATGGCGCGCTTGGCATGGGAGTAGGAGTCTTCAGACTTGTGCGGCTCGCCCATGAAGATCATATCTTCGGTAAAGGGCTGGGCCGGCGGCGGATACGGGTAGACGGCACCCGTGCCCATCACGGCGATCTTACGTACGCCGGCTCGATGGGCGGCATCCACCACACTCGTGTTGATCAACACGTTGTCATAGAACGACAACGCCTTGTTCTTCATATTGCCCATGATCCCGTAGACGCGGCCGGCACCATGAAAAACATATTGAGGGGCAATCTTTTCGAAGTACCGCCGCGTTGCCGGCAAGTCGGTCAGATCACATTCTTCGCGCCCCACCGCCACCACGTTCAGGTAACCCAATCCCCGAAGGTACTCGACCATCGCTGACCCGAAAAGACCACGCGCGCCCGTGACTGCAATCGTGTCTTCCTTTTTCATGACGTACCCCTCCAAATCGGCTATTCGAAACACACCCGCCGTCGCGGGCGTTATAAAAGTGATGCAATACAGGATGGATTTGAAAACCGTGAAAATGGAGCAAGAACCGGTAACCGACGCAGGTCACGCGCTTTCATCGCCGCCCAGGGCTGCCCCACTGATGCTCCAATTCCACCGCATCGCGATTCAGTTGAAGCGCGCTTATCCAACATCTCCGGACCGAGCGCGCTGCCGAAGCTCGACCAGTTCGGCGAGGGCCGATTCGAGTCGTGCCGTTCGGTCCGCCAACTCCTGGTTTGCCAGATTCAGCGCATCTGTGCGCTCGACTAGCAAGAATTGCAACGCCTCTGCGCGCGCAGCGAGCTCGTCCCGTTGAGCAATTGCGGCCTCCAAAAGCTGCGTGCGCTCTACCACGAGGTTTCGCGTATCCGTCAACTCATAGGTGCGGCCGACGATATCAGCCGCGACCTGCTCAAGTTGTTGGGTTCGCTCGTACAGCGTTGAACGCAACGAACCAAGGGCGATATCGCGTCCGCGTAACTGTTCCTGTGTATTGAGCAGATCCTGCGTGACGGTTGCATACTCCGCGGCAAAGCTGGCGTCCAGCACGCGTACGTCAATCGGGTCGTCCGAGGCCAGTAAATGGATGCCATTGGCGCAACGCGCCAGATTATCCCAAGCCAACGCGTACTCGCGGATACCGTCCCCATGATTGAAGAGGTTCGGATATTCCGGTAGCAGCAGTATGTCCTCGATACGAGCCGACAGCAGATGGCGTCCAACCCCAAGCCCTTGCGTCCACAATTCGCGGGCCTGCTCCTTGCGTGCCATCGCCAAAGCCAGCTTACCCGCCTCGTACCAGGCCGCGGTGGTCTTCGTCAGCAGGTGTACGCCAAACTTTCCGGCATCGAGCCCAGCGCACGTCACGAAGGCCACAAGCGCATCTTCGAAACGACCTTGCGCACGCAGTATCGTCGCCTTCACATAGGCCAGGGAAACATGCCAGCGCAGGGCCATCGGGCCCCGACTTTCCGTCTTAAGGTAGTCATCGATCTGCCCGAGCAGCGCCTGGACGTGGTCCGCCGGCGGCAGCGGCGAATCGAGCAACACATAGGCCTTCACGCATAGTGCCGCGCCGTAGTCTGCGGTTTCCTGCTCTTCCCGCTGGAGCACGGTTGAAGCATATTGCTCGCGCAATGCGGGAAGCGACGCGCGCTGCCCGATGGTGATCATCGACAGCCCGAGCCAAGGATTCTTGTATTCGTCCGCGTAACGTACCGAGGGATGCCCAGATGGCGCCACGTGCTCAAACACGCGCTCCTGGTACTGCGCCTGCGAAAATGGCGACTTGATACCTACCATCAACCACCACTCAGCACTCCAGGCGTCGCTGGTCTGTGGGTCGACTGGATACAGCTCTCGCTGCTTCCTCTCCCAGACGAGCCGCTGACCGACGACCTTCGCCTGGCTCGCCGATTGCACGTAGGCCGCCTCGACGTCGAAGTCGCTGGCAATCTCAGCTCGCAGGCGATCTAGGTCATAGACCTGGAGATGATAGGGATTGGGATCTTCGCCGCTTTCGTCACTCCAGTCATTGGGGACGCTGACGATGACGCGCCCGCCCGGTGTCAGGACACGCTGGAACTCTTTGAGCAGTGCGCGCGGTTCCTCCACGTGCTCAAGCGTCTCGAACGAAATGACCGCGTCGAAACTACCGTCAGGATAAGCGTCGAGTGCCTGCGGCAAGTAGCCGCAAACGTAGCCTCCGCGGTCGTGACCTGCGCCATAGCAAAGATTCGCATAGTCGATTGCATATTCACTGCCATCCATGCCGGTTACGCTCGACGCACGCGTGAGCGACCGCACCACATGGCTGCCGTAACCCAGCCCGCAGGCCGCGTCGAGTACGCGATCGTTCGGCCGGATGAAGTTGCATGCCCACTGGTACCGGATGATATGCGCGTCCGATCGCTCACCGGTATCGCGCATCATGTCCATATGCAGGCCGCGCTCTTCTTCCAGCGCCGATAGCGGATAGACCGTCAACGCCTCGTCGGAGATGCGCTCAAGCGCGACCAGGATGTTGCTTCCGTCATGATTGAGCGATTCGTAGGAGTTGATGCGGTAGTAGTGCGGATGCTTGCGGAAGCCGGCGGCAAAGAACTGGCGCTCCCACCATGCGCGCGCGCGCGCATCCTCATCGCCGGCGTTCTTCGATACGTCCAGCCTCAAAACCACGTAGCGTGAAGAGACTCTTCGAATCTCGGCCAGCGCTGTGCGCAGACCTTCTTCGTCCAACGTCTCCAGGCAACCGTCGGACACCACCACTTCGAATTCGCCATTGCCAAATGGCATCGCGCATACGTCGCCTTCAACAAACCGACCCGGCATTCGCGCATTGGCGTCCGCCACGAGCGCTCCATCCGGATCCAGGCCGCGCACGTCCACACCGAGGCGAAGCAACGCCTCCACCAAACAACCGGACCCCGCCCCAATGTCCAGCGTCTTGCCCAACCCGCAGGCCGCGACGACAGCCGCTGCCAGTGTCGCCTCATTTGGGCCTGAATGCCTTGAACGGCTGCCATTTGTTGTCATTGCGTCTTTCACCATGGCCACTCAGCTGCTCAGCCTCTGCCAGCCAGCCTTCATTCGAAGGTCCAGCACGCCGCCGAAGAAGTACTCCTCCTTGCGCATTAGCACCTGGAAGAAGGCCGCCTCATCAACCCAATGCAGCATGCGCTGGGCCATGTAGTCCGGCGTGTCCTCGTAGGAGACCGACGCCTGGACCTCATAGAGGTTGACTCCCAGGTCGCAATCGCATTCGAGCGTGATCTCGAAGCGCTCACCGGCGTGAATGGTGCGCTCCCAGAATTTTTCGGCAGCACTTCCGTCGGCGATGCGAACCATATCCTGGTTCAGCGTGCCCCAGGAGTAGATCTTGACCCCTTCCTTGTTCCGGATGCGCACGCCTACTGATAGCTTGCTGCTGGTGATCTGCGATTCGCAGACGACCTTGATCAGCAGCCGCTCACCCGGATAGAAAACCTTCGCCTCGCTGCCTGTGCCGTCACACGTAGTGACACCGACGATGCGAACACCACCGTCGCCGAAGGCGAGCCTGTCCGAACCGGTCATGGACGTCGCGGGGGCTTTCTCGACCCCGCTCTCCGCCGGCTGCTCGGGCTCTCGCTCGCTTTTCAGCATTTCGGTGAGGCCGCTGAAGTACGCGGCCTCTTCGTCGTGCAGCAAGCGACGGTAGTGCAGCACCACGCTTGAGGAAGTACCCCAGTCCAGCTGCCGGCCATTGCTCAACAGGAGACAGCGGTTTGTCAGCGTGCGTATGCTTTCCTGATCGTGCGACACGAAGAGCAGCGACATGCCGTCGGAGACCAGCTTTTCGATTCGCTGGAAGCAACGCTTCTGAAAAAGCGCATCGCCGACCGCCAGGGCCTCGTCCACGATCAGGATGTCGGGCTCGACTTGCACCTGCACGGCGAAGGCCAGGCGAACGAGCATGCCGCTGGAATACGTCTTGACCGGCTGGTCAAGGTGGTCACCGATATCGGCGAATGCGGCAATGGTGTCAAACTTGCGGTCGATCTCCTCGCGTGAAAACCCCAGGAGCGAGGCGTTGAGATAAACATTCTCGCGCCCGGTGAATTCCGGATTGAATCCGGAACCAAGTTCGAGCAGCGCCGCCACGCGGCCCCTAACGGCGACCCTTCCCAGGGTGGGCGCCAGAGTCCCTGTCACGATTTGCAACAGCGTGCTCTTGCCGCTGCCGTTGCGGCCTAGGATGCCCACGGCTTCGCCGCGACGGACATCGAAGCCCACATCACGCAGCGCCCAGAACTCGCGGAAATACTCACGCTCGGCTAAACCGGCAGCCCGCTGCAGGCGAGGCAACACGAATTGCTTCATCCGGTCTCGCGGCGTCTCATAAATTTCGTAGCGCTTCGAGACCGACTCGACGTGAACGACGATCTCTTCAGAGGACATCAGCGAAACCTTTTCGCGTTTTCTGGAAATACGCGTATCCCAGCAGCGTGACGGCCAGCCCCACAGCCATCCACGCGCCCCACTGCGTGAACATAGGCCAGCGCCCGAAGACCAGCACGTTACGACCGTCCTCGATGACGTAAGTCAGCGGATTGAGTGCAGCCCACGGCTGCACCCACAGCGGCAGCGACGCCACCGGATAGAACACGGGCGAGAGGAAAAGCATGATGCTCGAGAGCACACCCGTGACCTGCGAGATATCACGCAGATAGACGCCAGACGACGCCAGCAGCCAGGACACTCCTGTCATCAACAAAGCGAGCGGCAGAAACACCAGCGGAAACAACAGCGCCGTCCAAGGCACGCCCACTCCCAGGACGATCTGGGCAACCAACAGCACGACCATGCTGATGGCTAGGTGGAATAGGGCCGAGCCGACAAGCACCCATACGAGCGCCTCCAGCGGAAAGACCACCTTCTTCACGAAGTTAACGTTGGAAATGATGAGGCCAGGCGCCTTGTTCAGGCACTCGGCAAAGAAGCCGTGCACAGCTAGCCCTACGAAGGCCAGGATGGCGAAATTGACCTTGTCCACCGCACCGCTGGAACCGGTGCCGGCCCACCGCACTTTCATGACGCTGGTGAAGACAAAGGTATAGACGGACAGCATCAAGAGCGGGTTGAAAAAAGACCAGGCCGTTCCGAGAAACGAGCCACGGTAGCGTCCCAGCACTTCACGCTTGACGAGTTGGCGCAGCAGCTGGCGATTGGCAACAAGCGAACGCACCAGAGCGAGCGGACCTACGGGGGAACGGGCATGCGCGTCTATGTTCTGCGTGGGCATGACGGTTCAGGAACCCCAGTTCCCTGGACCTTCGCCATCAAGCGCGGATGAAAGCGCCTGCTCAAGATCCGCCTGCAAATCCTCCACGCTCTCCACGCCTACGCTCAATCGCACCAGCGCATCGGAAATACCCAGATGCGCGCGACGTTCGACCGGCACCGAGGCGTGCGTCATGCGCGCCGGGTGGTTGATTAGACTCTCGACGCCGCCCAGGGACTCGGCCAGAGCAAACAAACGAGTGTTTTCGCACAGCTTGCGCGCAGCCTCGAAACCACCCTTGAGCACGATGGACACGATGCCGCCACCACCCGACATCTGGTGCATAGCCAGCGCGTGCTGCGGATGCGACGTCAGGCCCGGATAGATCACTTTATCAATGGCCGGGTGATGCTCCAGCCACTGGGCCAGCATCTGGGCGTTTTCGCAGTGCGCCTTCATCCGCAGATGAAGCGTCTTGAGACCGCGCAGAGCCAGGAAACTGTCGAACGGCCCCTGCACCGCACCGGCCGAATTCTGTAAGAAAGCCATACGTTCGGCCATAGCTTCGTCCTTGGCCACGGCGATGCCGCCAACCATGTCCGAATGACCGTTCAGGTACTTGGTAGCCGAGTGGATGACCAGATGCGCGCCCAGTTCCAGCGGACGCTGCAACATGGGCGATGCAAACGTGTTGTCGACCACGACCAGAACGCCATGCTTTTGCGCTATGCCGGCAATGGCGGCGATATCGACGATTTTCAGCGTGGGATTGGTCGGTGTCTCAATCCACACCATTTTGGTATTGGGCTTGATGGCGCTCTCGAACGACGCCGGCGCCGACAGGTCGACATAATCGAACCGCAGGCCTGCACTGCGGCGGCGCACTCGCTCGAACAGGCGGAAGCTGCCGCCGTAGAGGTCGTCCATGGCGACCACGTGATCGCCGCTGTCGAGCAGTTCGAGCACCGTGGCGGTAGCGGCCATGCCAGAGGCAAAGGCAAAACCCCTGACGCCGCCTTCCAGGTCTGCGATGCATGCTTCGTAGGCACCGCGCGTGGGATTCTGGGTCCGCGAATATTCATAACCCAAATGCTTGCCGGGGCTCTCCTGCACATAGGTCGACGTGGCATAGATAGGCGGCATGATGGCACCGGTACTGGGATCTGGATGCTGTCCCGCATGGATGGCACGGGTCCCAAGCTTCAAGTGCCTATCAGATTTTTCATTCATCGTCAACAAGCCTTTCCAAGGCAGCCATCGCCGCGCTGTGAAAAAGGAAACGATTTTATCAGCTTCAGTTTCATTCGGTGCCCACATCCTAAATCGCCAAGGCCAGTCATTCATGATGACTAGGCTAGAGGGCTGCAACCCTTTTCCCGCCCTTATGCAATAACAAGAAGGGTCGCCTCGACCAAGGGCAGAAGGTCCAGACCCTAAAATGAGTGTGCAATGGCACAATAGCGGGTGATTTCTTTGCCAAGTCCCAGAATTTCATGCAGACATTGCTAGTCACCGGCGGAGCCGGGTTCATCGGTGCCAATTTCGTCCTGGATGCGGTGGCCGACGGCGTGCGCGTGATCAACCTCGACAAGCTGACCTACGCCGGTAATCTCGATACGCTGACCCGGCTTAAAGGTGATGGCCGTCACATCTTCATCAAGGGCGATATTGGGGACCGCGCCTTGGTGGCGCAGCTCCTCGGTGAATTCAAACCCGACGCCATCGTCAATTTTGCAGCGGAATCCCACGTGGACCGCTCAATCGACGGTCCCGCGGCGTTCGTGCAAACCAATGTCGTGGGCACGCTGGGCTTGCTGGAGTGCGCACGCGATTACTGGCGCTCATTGCTGGAGCCCACGCGTTCGGCATTCAGGTTCCTGCATGTATCCACTGACGAGGTTTACGGCTCGCTGGGCAAGGATGGGTTATTCACCGAGAACACGCCGTACGCTCCCAACTCACCCTATTCCGCCTCGAAAGCGGCGTCCGACCACCTGGTCCGCGCGTTTCAGCACACGTATGGATTGCCGACACTTACGACGAATTGTTCGAACAATTACGGCCCCTATCAGTTTCCAGAAAAGCTCATCCCGCTCGTCATCCAGAAAGCGCTACGCGGCGAGTCGCTGCCTGTCTACGGCGACGGCCTCAATGTTAGGGACTGGCTGTTTGTAGGTGACCACTGCCGCGCGATCCGCATAGTGCTGGAACAGGGCCGCACGGGCGAGACGTACAACGTCGGCGGCAGTGCCGAGCGGGAAAACATCACAGTGGTGAAAACCATTTGCGCCCTGCTCGATCGACTGCAGCCGTTGGCAACGGGCAGGCCGCGCGAATCTCTGATCACATTCGTCAAGGACCGCCCCGGCCACGATCGTCGCTACGCCATCGATTCGACCAAGCTTCAATGCGAGCTTGGCTGGAAGCCCTCCAAGACCTTCGAAACAGGCGTGGCGGCAACGGTCGACTGGTATCTGTCCAACCAACCCTGGGTGCAGCGTGTGCTGGACGGGAGCTATTGCATGGAAAGACTGGGCGCATGAGTACGCGTAAGGGCCTCATCCTTGCGGGCGGATCGGGCACGCGCCTGTATCCAGTGACGCAGGCCGTGAGCAAGCAGTTGTTGCCGGTCTACGACAAACCCATGATCTACTACCCGCTGTCTACGCTGATGCTGGCAGGCATACGCGAGATTCTGGTGATCAATACACCTCATGAACAGCCGCTGTTCCAGCGATTGCTTGGCGATGGCTCGCAGTGGGGAATCAACATCCATTACGCCACCCAGCCATCTCCAGATGGATTGGCCCAGGCCTTCTTGATCGGTCGGGAATTCATCGGTGGCGAACCCAGCTGCCTGGTACTGGGCGACAACATTTTCTACGGCGTTGGTTTGACGGAAAGGATCAAGCGCGCCGCTTCCCGTGACGCGGGCTCCACCGTGTTCGGCTATTGGGTGAAAGATCCAGAACGTTACGGCGTCGCAGAATTCAATGTCGATGGCCGGGTGATCGGGCTGGAAGAGAAGCCCGCCAGGCCCAAGTCCCACTACGCCGTCACGGGCTTGTATTTTTATGACGCACGCGCCTGCGATTACGCAGCCGCACTTAAACCCTCTCCGCGAGGAGAGCTGGAGATCACCGATCTCAACAAGCGCTACCTCCAGGACGGCCAGCTGCACCTGGAGCAGCTCGGCCGTGGTTACGCATGGCTTGACACGGGCACCCACGAATCGCTGATGGAAGCGGGCAACTACATCGAAACCATCGAGAAACGACAGGGCCTGAAGGTGTGTTGCCCGGAGGAGATTGCCTTCATCAATGGATGGATCGACCGGGAACAGCTACAACGGCTCGCAGCCCCTATGATCAAGACCAGCTACGGTCAATACCTGAGCTTGTTGTGCGAGCAAGGCGCGGTGCAATGAAGACCATTCCCTCGACGCTGCCTGGCACGTTGATCATCGAGCCGAAAGTCTTCGGCGACGCACGGGGTTTTTTTTACGAGAGCTATCACCGCGAAAAATTCGCACGGATGGGCATAAGCACCCATTTCGTGCAGTCAAACGTCTCGCGATCGACACGAGGCGTATTGCGCGGCCTGCACTATCAGTGGCCTCATCCGCAGGGCAAATTGGTCAGCGTGCTTGAAGGTGAAGTCTATGATGTGGCCGTCGATATTCGTCGTGGCTCCCCGACCTTCGGCCAGTGGACTGGTGTCATGCTGACGGCCGAAAATCACCGGCATTTCTGGGTCCCGGAAGGATTTGCACATGGCTTCTGCGTGCTATCCGACGCTGCTCTATTCACATATCAGTGCACTGCGGTCTACGACGCCTCGGCCGATCGCGCCATTCGCTGGGACGATGCAGCCATCGGCGTGGACTGGCCAATCTCCGCGCCACTCCTATCTGACAAGGACATGCGCGCGCGAGTGCTGGCGGACGTGCCGCCGGATTTGTTGCCCGCGTTCGAGCCATGAACATCCTGCTGCTAGGAGCCAACGGGCAGTTAGGGCGAAGTTTCGTTGAACGGAAGTCGCTCGCCGCACTGGGAAATCTCACATGCGCCAGCAGGGATGGCCATCGTTTTGACGGCGCCAGCATCGAAATCGCCGATCTCGCACAACTGGACACGCTCCCGCGCTTGCTCGATCGCATCCAGCCGAAAGTGATCGTCAACACCGCCGCCTACACTGCGGTGGATCGCGCGGAAAGCGATGAAGCCCTGGCACGCCGAGTCAATGGCGAGGCCATCGGTCGGATCGGCGATTGGGCGCGCGAGCATGATGCGCTGGTCATTCACTACTCGACCGACTACGTCTTTGACGGAAGCGCCAACCGGCCTTACACAGTGGACTCCGCTACTGCACCGCTTGGTGCTTACGGGCGCAGCAAGCTAGCAGGCGAGCTGGCATTGCGGGCGAGCGCCGCCCACCATTTCATCTTTCGTACGGGCTGGGTTTACGCCGCCAAGGGACACAACTTTTTGCGGACCATGCTGCGCCTAGGCACGGAGCGGGAAACACTCAAGGTCGTGGCGGACCAGCTTGGCACGCCAACACCCACCGGCGTGATCGTCGGCGGAACGATTGCTGCGCTGCAGAAGTGGCTGGCTGCACCCAGAGGGGGGCAAAGTCAGCTTGAGGGCACCTATCATCTGGTGGCACGTGGCGAGACATCCTGGCACGGCTTTGCATCGACCATTTTCGAGCTGGCGCAGCGGCGTGGAATAGTGAATCGCCAGCCGCTTGTCGAAGCGATCACCACAGCAGAATTCCCTACGCAGGCCAAACGACCGGCCTATTCGGTGCTAGACCCCGGCTGCTTCCAGGAGCGTTTCGCCATTACACTTCCCCTTTGGCGTGACGGCTTGACTGCCGTCATCGACGAACTTGCTTTCGAGGATAGTGAATCTCCATGTTGATCCCCCTCATTCTTAGTGGCGGCAGCGGCACACGACTGTGGCCGGTATCGCGCAAGAACCTCCCCAAGCAATTCTTGTCGCTAACCGGGCAAGGCACGTTGTTCCAACAGACGGTCCAGCGCACGCAGCTGCTGCCCGATGTCGCCGCTCCCATCGTCGTTGCTAGCGAAGATCATCGCTTCCTCGTCGCTGAGCAATTGCTCGAATCAGGCATCAACGATGCCACCATCGTGCTGGAGCCGCTGGCCCGCAACACGGCTCCCGCGATTGCGCTCGGCGCCATCCAGGCCGTTGAACGCGATGCAGAGGCCATTCTTTTGGTGCTGCCCGCTGATCACCTGATCGGCGATACGGATAGTTTTACTCATGGCGTACGACTGGCCCTTCCAGTTGCCTGTGACGGCTGGCTAACAACCTTCGGCATCCGCCCGAACAGGCCTGAAACCGGTTTTGGCTATATCCGTCGCAGCGAATCGATTGGCGAGGGCGCATACCAAGTCGCGCAGTTTGTGGAGAAGCCCGAACTCGCGACCGCCGAAGGCTACCTCGCCGATGGCGGCTACGACTGGAACTCCGGCATGTTCCTCTTCAAGGCAGCTCGATATCTGGAGGAGCTTGAACTCTACGCCCCGGAAATGCTCCAGGCCGTGCGTGTCGCGCATGCTTCGGCCAAGAGCGATCTCGACTTCGTGCGCATTGATGCGGAGACCTTTGCCAAGGTACCCGACAATTCCATTGATTACGCGGTGATGGAGAAAACCCGTCGCGCGGCGGTCATTCCGGTTGATTGCGAGTGGAGCGACATCGGCTCGTGGTCGGCATTGTGGATGGCAGGTATGCGCGACGCACAGGGCAATCTGCGCGAGGGTGACACCATTGCGATCAACACCACCAATTCACTCTTGCGTTCGCATGATCGCCACCTGCTCGCCACTGTTGGCGTGGATGACCTGATCGTGGTCACGACACCCGACGCCACGCTTGTGGCTCACCGCGACGCGGCACAGGACGTCAAACGCGTCGTCGATGAGCTCAAGGCCGCCGGACGCACCGAACACTCCTTGCACCGCATTGTACGTCGCCCTTGGGGCAGCTATGACTCTATCGAGTCCGGCGACCGCTTTCAGGTAAAGCGCATCGTGGTGAAGCCCGGTGCATCACTGAGCCTGCAAAAGCACCATCACCGCGCGGAGCACTGGATCGTCGTTTCGGGCACCGCTGAGGTAACCTGCGACGAGCGAGTATTCCTACTGGGCGAAAACCAGAGCACCTATATCCCGCTCGGCAGCGTCCATCGTCTACGCAATCCTGGCAAGGTCCCGCTCGAACTGATCGAGGTCCAGTCGGGCAGTTATCTAGGCGAAGACGATATCGTGCGCCTGGAAGACGTCTATGGGCGTTCCTGACCAAGACCTACGGTAAATAAACAAGGTATATCGACGCGTGGCCTTTTAGCCTGAAGCCGGCCACGCGGTACAAGCCGAGCTTCGGTCCGCCGACGGCCACTTTCGTGATGACTGCCTTACAGCTCCGTCCAGAATTTCATACACCACCACTGGCGTCGATCCGGCACTGTGCTCCACAGGCGGCTTGACTGAGGAAACGACGAGTACAAGCCCAGCCGCTAGACTGATGGAACGATACGCTTGGTGAGGTCGGGGCTAAGCCAGCCCCCCCTTCGGCAATGACCGGGATCTACCAGCTGCAAACTACGCCGCATGAAGCTCATTCAGCACAGCTCCGAAGTAGGCGTCCGTCACCGTCCTGGGATCACCCATCATGCGGATCTTGCCATGCTCCAGCCAGATGACGCGGTTGCACGTATTCATGATGAGTTCTCGCGAATGTGACGCAAGCACGAGGATCTGAGTGGCCTCAACCATACTTGCTAGGCGCGCTTCTGCGCGATGCTTGAATCCCTCGTCACCCACGGAGAGCCATTCATCCATCAGCAGGATCTCCGGGCGAAGGATCGTCGAAACCGCAAAGACCAGGCGCAGATGCATACCCGTTGAATACGTGCGCAACGGCATGTCGATGAAATTGCCCAGCTCAGAGAACTCGATAATCTCGTCGATATGCTCCTTCATCCTTGCGCGAGTGATGCCAAGGAGCGCACCGCGTGTATAGATGTTCTCGCGCCCGGTGGCCTCGTGATCGATACCGAGCGAAATATCGATGAGCGAGCCGACCTTCCCTTCGATACACGCACTTCCGGACGATGGCTCATAGACTCCGCTGAGCACCCGCAACAGCGTGCTTTTCCCTGCCCCGTTATGTCCAAGCAAGCCCACCCTGTCTCCATTGCGCAAGGAGAAGGTTAGGTCCTCGAGCGCGCGTACCACTACGCGACCGCGTCCGTCCGAACCGATCTGCCCGCCGGTGGCCATCTGGAAGAGCTGTTTCTTGAGGGAGCGGCCCGTTGCGTTGTAAATCGCAAATTCGACGGTCGCGTTTCTAAATTCAATGAGTGCCATAAGGTCACAATCAGTCAATGCAAGGTGGTTGGGTAGGGCATGCGCTTGGGGTCGTTACAACCAATAAGCGATGCGCCGCCGGAAGCGGCCATAGAAGAGCAAGGCCAATGCCCAACCGACGATCGCGAGCCCACCTGACACGACCCAGTTCAACGCGCTCGGCCACTGGCCAAGCAAGGGAGCACGCACAATTTCAAGCAAGTGATAGGCCGGGTTGAGATCCAGCAGGTACACCGACACATTCGCCGGCAGGCTCCGCGGAAGCCACATGATGGGCGTCAAATAGAAAACCACTTGCAGGATGCTGCTCACGATCTGGGACAAATCGCGAAAGCGCGCACATACCGCCCCCAGGATGAGCGCCATCCACAGCAGGTTGATCAGCAGCAACGCGAACCCGACGATGGACATGAGTATGACGAGGTGGACGGCTTTGCCGACGACCAGAAACACGATCGGCAATATCAACAGATTGTGGCCAAGGATAATCACGTTGCGCCACGTCATGCGCAGCACGTGAACGAAGAGCGGGATCGGCAGCTGCCTGATGATCGCGTCGGAGGCAATGAAGCTGGTACACCCCTCATTGATGACCGTCGATATGAAACCCCACAAGATGATGCCGCTCGCCAGCGTAGGAAAGAACTCCATCATCGGGCTGTTGAACAGCGAACCAAAGACGATGCCGATGGTCGCGATCATGACGCCCATGCTGATCGTCAGCCACAGCGGCCCGAGCGCCGACCTTCGATAGCGTTGCCGGACGTCCTGCCAGCCGAGAATGCCGACAAGCGGCATGCGCCGCGTTGCCGCCGCGATGTCTGACACTGCAGCTGCTGTTGAATACTTGTGCATGGATACTAGAAATTCGGCGGGAGTTGTCGGTGATTTGTCTTGCGCGGGGACGCATTTGTCGAAGCGAATTTATAAATCATGAGCATGAACCTTTTGCAGAATGATCCTTTCGACTGGCTTGCGTGCCAATGATTTGATGGGGCGGTCATGACCTCATCAAGGGATAGACGTTTGATGGGGCTCAGACGGAAGTCCCATGACAAAAGAATTTCGGGAACGGTTTCACGCAGCCTCCGCGGGAGGTGCTGCCGTGCTGGAAGACTAAGGCGCCTGATACGAAAGATAAGTGTGCCAAACACCATGCCCCGCCCGGAGGCGAGCCATCGACGCACTCGTCCGGCTTCAGCCGCACCAGCCTGCCTGCCGTGCCCGTGGGAGGGCGGCCTACTGAAGCGCCCGGCGTGTCTCCAGCGCAAGCTATTCAAAAGCGCCGATGCCGTTGCGGCGGCCCTCAAGGGCGCGTCTTGAGCGACTACACGAGTACCGGGCGAGGCGGCATGGATACGCCGGTCATGCTGCTCAAACTGCGTACGCGTTGCGCGCCCGAGGGAGCGCGAGCCGCAGTCTGCGCAGCAGCCGTCAGGCTGACGATGCTTGCCGACCCCGGGCAGGAACGGACCAACCATGACCCGGCTGGTCCATCCACTTCCAGCCACCCGTTGCTATCGACGCAGCGAGTAGCTCACTCCACCGTCACCGACTTGGCCAGATTGCGCGGCTGATCCACGTCCGTGCCACGCAGCACGGCGACGTGATACGCAAGCAGTTGTAGTGGCACGGTGAACACGGCGGGCGCGATGAAGTCGCCACCACCGTTGATCCGCAGCGTCACACCGCGGGCGCCGTTGCCTTCTAGGCTGGCTTCGCCGTCGGCGAAGACGAGCAGTTCGCCGCCGCGGGCGCGGACTTCCTGCAGGTTGGATTTGAGCTTGTCGAGCAGCGGGCCGTTGGGAGCCACGGCAATGACGGGCATGTCTTCGTCAACGAGCGCCAGAGGACCGTGCTTGAGCTCGCCAGCCGGATAGGCTTCGGCGTGGATGTACGAGATTTCCTTGAGCTTGAGCGAGCCTTCCAGCGCCACCGGATATTGCGCACCACGCCCCAGGAACAGGGCGTGCTGGCGATGGATGAGATGCTCGGCCAGGTCGATCACCTGCGGCTCAAGCTTGAGCGCGTCTTCGAGCGCACGCGGCAGATGCTGCAGCTGGGCGCACAGATCGATGTAGCGGGTGTTGTCCATACCGCGATGATGCGCAAGATGCAGCGTGAGCAGCGCCAGCGCAGCGAGCTGGGTGGTGAAGGCCTTGGTGGACGCAACGCCGATTTCCGGGCCCGCGCGCGTCATCAACTTGAGGTCGGCTTCGCGCACCACGGACGACTCGGGTACGTTGCAGATCGCCAGCGTGCCCAGGTAGCCGCGACGGCGCGATTCACGCATAGCGGCCAGCGTATCGGCGGTTTCACCGGACTGTGAAATCGCCACGAACAGCGTGCCATCGGGCACCACGGCTTCGCGGTAGCGGTACTCGCTGGCCACTTCCACGTTTACCGGCAGGCGCGCGTATTCCTCGATCCAGTATTTGGCGACGAGGCCCGCGTGGTAACTGGTGCCGCAGGCAATGATGTGCAGGCCGCGCACCTTGGCCAGCAGTTCGTCGCCATCCACGCCGAAGATGTTCGGCAGCACGCCGTGCGGGCCGATGCGCGCTTCGAGCGTGGCAGCCACGGCATGGGGCTGCTCGAAGATTTCCTTCTGCATGTAATGGCGGTATTCACCACGTTCCACCGCATCGGCGGAAAGTTCGCTTTCGTGCATGGAGCGCTCGACGCACTGGCCGTCGAGATTGAAAATTTCCACTTGGTCGCGCGTGATCTCGGCGACGTCGTCTTCGTCAAGATAGATGATCTTGTTGGTCACCTGGATCAGCGCCTGCGCGTCCGAACCCAGGAAGTGCTCGCCGATGCCCACGCCCACGAGCAATGGCGCGCCATGACGAGCGCCCACTACGCGGCCTGGTTCCTTGCTGCTGATCACGGCGATGGCGTAGGCGCCTTCGAGTTCGCGCACGGTGGCCAGCACGGCCTCACGCAGGCTCAGGCCCGATTGCACATGCTCGTTGATCAGCGCCGCCATCACTTCGGTGTCAGTTTCCGAGGTGAACACGTGGCCACGCGCCTGCAAATCGGCGCGCAGCGTGGCGTAGTTCTCGATGATGCCGTTGTGCACCAGCGCGATGCTGCCCGCCATGTGGGGGTGTGCGTTCGCTTCATTGGGCACGCCATGCGTCGCCCAGCGCGTGTGCGCAATGCCGGTGCCGCCGGGGAACGGGGCGGCGAGATAGAGCGCCTCCATCTCGCGCACCTTGCCCTTGGCACGCACGCGGTGGATCTCGCCGCGATCGAGCACGGCCAGGCCCGCTGAATCATAACCGCGATATTCGAGCGCCTTGAGGCCGGCGATGAGCAAGGGGGCCACATCACGCTGGGCGGCGGCGGCAACGATTCCACACATGAGCTGTTACTCCTTGAACACGGCGCGGCCAATGACAGCCGCGAAATCGCGACTCTGTACGCAACCGATTTCAGCAAACTTTCGTGGCGATGGGCGGGCGTTACGATGGCCTATGCTGAACGCCTCGTTGCCCAGGCTTCAATGCACCTTGCGGCGTAGATAGTTCAGCAGATCGATACGGGTGATCAGGCCCAGGAACTGTTCGCCGTCCACCACGATGGCCACGTGTCCGCGATCGAACACGGGCAGCAGCGATTCGATCGGCGAGCGCACGTCCAGCATATGCAGGCTGGTGATCATGGCGGTGGATACCGGGTCGCGGAACCGGCTTTCGTCCGCGTGCACGTGCATCAGCACATCCGATTCATCGAGGATGCCGACCAGGCGGCTGCCGTCCATCACCGGCAATTGCGAGACGTCATACAGCTTCATGCGCGTGTAGGCCGTCATCAGCAACTCGTTCGGGCCGATGACAACGGTGTCGCGCTGGGCGAAGGGGCGCAGCAACAGGTCGCGCAGGTCGCCGTGCTGCTCGCGTTCGATGAAGCCGTTATCGAGCATCCAGTAGTCGTTGTACATCTTCGACAGGTACTTGTTGCCCGTATCGCACACCAGGGTGACCACGCGCTTGGGCGCCGTCTGCTCGCGGCAGTAGCGCAGCGCGGCGGCAAGCAGGGTGCCGGTGGAGGAACCACCCAGAATGCCTTCCTTCGCCAGCAATTCGCGCGCGGCCAGGAAGCTTTCCTTGTCGGGAATGGCATAGGCCTTCTTCACGCGCGTGAAGTCACTGATGCTCGGCAGGAAATCCTCGCCGATGCCTTCGACCATCCAGCTGCCCGACTTGGTCGAGAGCACGCCGTCGTTGATGTATTGCGCGAGGATGGAGCCAACCGGATCGGCCAGCACGAAATCGGTGTTGGGCGAATGCTCGGCGAAGAACTTGGACAGGCCGCTCAGCGTGCCGGACGAGCCGCAGCCGACCACGATGGCGTCGACCTTGCCGTCCAACTGCTCGAGGATTTCCGGGCCCGTGGTGGCAATGTGCGCCGCCGGGTTGTCCGGGTTGCCGAATTGGTTGATGAAGTAGGCGCCTGGCGTTTCGCGCGCGATGCGCTCGGCCATGTCCTGGTAGTACTCCGGATGGCCCTTGGCTACGTCCGAACGGGTGAGTACCACTTCGGCGCCCATGGCCTTGAGGTTGAAGATCTTCTCGCGGCTCATCTTGTCCGGCACCACCAGGATCAGGCGGTAGCCCTTCTGCTGCGCCACCAGCGCCAGGCCCAGGCCGGTATTGCCGGCGGTGCCTTCCACCAGCGTGTCGCCGGGACGGATCTTGCCTGCCTTCTCGGCGCCTTCGATCATCGACATGCCGATGCGGTCCTTCACCGAGCCGCCCGGGTTGGCGCTTTCCAGCTTGAGGAACAGCTCACACGGTCCAACGTCCAAGCGCTGCGCGCGTACCATCGGGGTACGTCCGATCAGTTCGAGGACACTCTGGTGGACCGACATAAAAACTCCTTGCTGTAGGCAGCGGCTGCTTCGTGATGGCCGCTCGAAAACCGGATGATAACCGAGCCCGGTTTGCCCTTACCCGAACGCCAGAAACGACACAGCCCCGGAAGCCGTGAGGCGCCGGGGCTGCGTTCATGCGAAAACGTCGCAGATTCAGTTGATGTGGTGCGCTCGGTTGTCCCACATGCGCTGGAGCCGCTCCTTCGCGTGGAGTTTCTCCTTCTTCATGCCCGACAACGTCATGTCATCGATGGGAAGCACGCCGATTTCGGCGTCGTGCACCTTGCTGTCGAGTTCTTGATGGTGCTGGTAAAGCCGACGGAATTCGGCGTCTGCCTTCATCAATGCTTCGACATCATCACGCTGCTGGTTTTCAAACATGATCGAACCTCCTCTGGAGAGAACGGCAGGCGGCTGAGAGGGACGCCTGCTGACGAGGAATCACGCACACGCACCCGCTATCCATGCCGGTCGACCGGTCCATGGAGAACGATGAAGGAGAAGGATGGGCGCATGACTCAGGTCGGTGACCCAGGGCGCGAAGGTGCCCCCTGGGAACTTGACCCTACTCCCCGTTCTGGGGTCATGCAAGCGTCATATCGGCAGATATAAATGCAGGAACTTTCTGAAAAAAGACTGCCAGAACAGCCTTTTGCGGAAGGCGAACGCGAGCGTTGCGGAATTTGAACGCCAGCCGCCACGGGCCGCGTCACCTCGGCTGTTCATCGGACAAAGAAAAGGCCGACGGGGACGCCGCCGGCCTTTTCCGAACATACGGCGGGGCGGGAGTTACTTGCCCTGATCCTTGTTCGTCGAGCTGTCGCCCTGCATCTGCTGGCGCATCGCTCGGGCCGCCTGGGCAGCCAGGTCAGCCTGCTTCTTGGCGGCATTGGCCACCTTAGCCTGCGCCGCGGCGAGCTTCTTGGCCTGGTCGGCCTGCGCCTGGGCCTGGGCGGCGGCTTCGGCGCCAGCGGCGAGCTGACGAGCCGATTCTTCCTGGGCTGCCTGGTACTGCAGGCGCTGGCGCTCAAGTTCGCGACGGGCCATTTCCGTCTCGCGGCGGCTGCCGTCGAGCTGGATCTGGTCGTGTTCACGGTCGAGCTTGGCAATCTGCTGCTGGGCGTCCTGCAGCTGAGCCGTGGCGCGGGCGAGATCCACGCGGCGCTCGGCGATGTAAAGCGCATGGGCGTGATCACGCGAGCGCGCCTGGGACAGCTGGTTCACGGCGTCGTGGGCACGCGCCTGCTCCGCCTGGGCATACATGCCCAGGGACGGATCGCTGGCGAGTTGGCTGAGGCTGTTGTTCAAGCGGGCCACGTCCATGTCGTCCTTGGAGGACGCATAGGCGACGCCCGTGGCAGCCACGGCCACCAGCAACATGGAAAGGCGGAAGGTCAGTTTCATGGATGGCCTCCTTGGTCAGTGCTCGACGCAGGAGCCGGCTGGTCAGTGGGCGGGTTTTGCGGGTAGGTCTGGAAGCCCTGCCCCTGCGGGACAGGCTCACCCAGCGCGGAACTGGGCGGGGCGGGCATGTCCGCCGGCTGCTGTTGTGGCGGCAGGCTGGTGGCCTGGCTCTGGTCCTGCTGTTGCTGCTCGGACAGGGCCTGGTCGATCTGCTCGCGCAGCTGCTGGTTCGCTGACGTCTTGCTCTGGATCTGCGCCCGGGCGGCCCCCAGGCGGGCCTTGGCCCGGGCCAGCTCGGCGCTGGCCCGGGCTTCGTCGGCCAGTTGGGCGGCGACGTCGTAGTCGCGCTTGGCCATGGCGTTCTGGGCTTGCTGGAACTTGTCCTGGGCGTTCCCCCAGTCAATCGGGTCGTAGGCTGCGGCATCGGCATCCCGTGCCGCCTGCAGCTGCATCTGAGCCTGGTTCATGATCCCGTCCGGCGGCGGCGCCGAAGCGCAACCGGCCAGCGCCAGCGTCATGGCCAGCGTCAGGGTCGAAACCGCCAATCGAGCATTATTCATTTGTCGTCTCGGCGGGAAAAAGATGTGCACCATCACTCAGTCCTCTCGGAGTGTCGCAGCGTATTGTGGGCGGGCATAATCCACTTTAGCAATGCGCACGGAACTAGGGGATTCGAGTGGACATTGGTTATTTCCTCAAGCTAATGGTTGACAAGGGCGCGTCGGATATGTTCCTGACGACGGGCGCCCCTGTGAACATTAAGGTCGAGGGCAAGCTCTACCCGCTGGGCAATACCGGTTTGCCCAGCGGCATGGTGAAGAAAATCGCTTACTCGCTGATGGACGAAGGCCAGGTACCGCAGTTCGAGCGCGACCTGGAGCTGAACATGGCGCTGGCGGTGAAGGAAGCCGGCCGTTTCCGTATCAACGTGTTCAAGCAGCGCGGCGAAGTGGGCATGGTCATCCGTGCCATCAAGAGTGAAATCCCGAGCATCGACCAGCTGCAGCTGCCCAGCATCTTCCGCGAGCTGATCATGGAGCCGCGCGGCCTGATCCTGGTGGTGGGTGCCACGGGCTCGGGCAAGTCGACCACGCTGGCGGCGATGATCGACCACCGCAACCAGAATTCCTCGGGCCACATCCTCACCATCGAGGATCCGATCGAATACCTGCACCGCCACAAGAAATCCATCGTCAACCAGCGCGAAGTCGGCCTGGATACGCACAGCTATCACGAGGCCTTGCGCAACGCCATGCGCGAGGCGCCGGACGTGATCATGATCGGCGAAATCCGCGACACCGACACGATGGAAGCGGCCATTTCGTTCTCCGAAACCGGCCACCTCTGCCTTGCCACGCTGCACTCCAACAACGCCGACCAGACGCTGGAACGCATCCTCAACTTCTTCCCGGAATCGGCACACAAGAACGTGCTGATGAACCTGGCGCTCAACCTGCGCGCGGTCATCAGCCAACGCCTGGTGATCGGCAAGGACGGCCGCCGTTTGCCGGCGACGGAAGTGCTGCTCAACACGCCGCTGATCCGCGACATGATCCGTCGCGGCCAGGTGCACGACGTGAAGGAAGCGATGGACCGCAGCCTGCAGGAAGGCATGCAGACCTTCGACCAGTCGCTGTACCGCCTGTACAAGGAAGGTCGCATCGAGCTGGAAGAAGCGCTCAACAAGGCCGACTCGCGCGACGGCCTGGCGCTCAAGATTCGCCTGTCCGACAGCGGTGGCAATGCGGAAAGCACGGAACTGGTCGGCAACGATCCCTACGGTCTGGGCTTCTAAGGCCGATATCTCAAGCCGCGGGGTGCATGCCGCCCCGCGCACTTCGTCATTCTACGAACGCTCAGACCGGCGCCGGTGCGTCCGCCTGCGCTTCCGGCACGGCGCGCTGGAAGGCCACCAGCGACTGGCAGGCGTCGTGGATGCGCTGAATCGTTGGATAGTCATCCATCGGCAGCTTCCAGCGCACGGCGTTGTAGACCTGCGGCACCAGGCACGCATCCGCCATGGTGGGGGTATCGCCATGGCAGAACCGACCGGTCGCCACGTTGCCCGCCAGCATCGATTCCATGGCCTGCAGGCCCAGGCTGATCCAGTGGCGTGACCACACGCCCTTGGTCGCATCATCGACGCCGAGCTGCGACGTCAGGTACTGCAGTACGCGAAGATTGCCCAGCGGGTGCAGGTCGCAGGCGATGACCTGCGACAACGCGCGCACGCGTGCCCGACCTGCCGCGTCCGAGGGCAGCAGTGGCGGCTCGGGGTGCGTCTCGTCCAGGTATTCCATGATGGCCATGGACTGAGTGAAGACCTGGCCATTGTCGATCAGGCAAGGCACCAGCTCCTGGGGGTTCAACGCCTGGAAATCCGGCAGATGCTGCTCGCCGCCCTGGTTGACCAGGTGCACCGCCTCGGACTCGTACGGCAGGCCTTTCAGGTTCAGCGCGATGCGCACCCGGTAGGCCGCGCTGGAGCGCCAATAGCCGTACAACACCAGTTCCTGCCCCATACCTTTGTCCTTTCGGCGACATGTCAGGCCCGTAGGATACCTGTCACGCGGTTTGCATCACCGCGAAACGGGCAGGACAATAGGCGGTTCGCGCCCCAGGGCGCCCGCATCCATGCATCCAAACCGAGGGAGTTCCGCCGTGTCCGTTACCCGCATGAGCGATCTTGATCTGCGCGGCAAGCGCGTGCTGATTCGCGAAGACCTGAACGTACCGATCGAGAACGGCCGGATCACTTCCACCCAGCGTCTGGACGCTGCGCTGCCCACCCTCAAGGCCGCTCGCGATGCCGGCGCCCGCGTGATGGTGCTGTCGCATCTGGGTCGCCCGAAGGAAGGCCAGTTCGACGCCGAGTCCTCGCTGGCGCCAGTGGCCAAGTGGCTCAGCGACAAGCTGGGCCAGCCGGTGCGCCTGGTGGCCGACTACCTCGACGGCGTCGACGTTGCCGAAAGCGAAGTGGTGGTGCTCGAGAATTGCCGCATGAACGTGGGCGAAGGCAAGGACGACGATGCCCTTTCGAAGAAGTACGCCGCACTGTGCGACATCTTCGTGATGGACGCCTTCGGCACCGCGCATCGCGCGCAGGCTTCCACGCATGGCGTGATCGAGTTCGCCCCCATCGCCGCCGCCGGCCCGCTGCTGTCGGCCGAGCTGGACGCGCTGGGCAAGGCGCTGGAACACCCTGCCCGCCCGTTGTTGGCCATCGTGGCCGGCTCCAAGGTCTCGACCAAGCTCACCCTGCTCGAAAACCTGATCGGCAAGGTCGATCAGCTGATTGTGGGCGGCGGCATCGCCAACACCTTCATCGCCGCCATGGGTTATTCGGTGGGCAATTCGCTGTACGAACCCGACCTCATCCCGGCCGCCAAGAAAGTGATCGCCGAAGCCAAGCGCCGGAACGCCGATGTTCCGCTGCCGGTAGACGTGATTGTCGCGCCGGAGTTTTCCGCGCACGCGCCGGCCACGGTGAAGCCGGTGGATGAAGTGAAGGACGGCGAGCTGATCCTCGACATCGGTCCGGAGACCGCGCGCCGCTACGCCGAGATGATCGCCAAGGCCGGCACCGTGGTGTGGAACGGCCCGGTGGGCGTGTTCGAATTCGATGCGTTCGGCCATGGCACGGAAACGCTGGCGCGTGCCGTCGCCGCCTCGCCGGCTTTCTCCATTGCCGGCGGTGGCGACACGCTCGCCGCCGTGGACAAGTACGGCATCGAAAACGAGGTGTCCTACATCTCCACCGGCGGCGGCGCCTTCCTTGAATTCCTCGAAGGCAAGGAACTGCCGGCCGTGGCGGCGCTCCGGGCGCGCGCAGGCAAGTAATGCTCTGCCTGTTCGATCTCGATGGCACGCTGATCGATTCGGAGATCGGCATTCTGGGCTGCGTCCGCCATGCGCTGACGCAGCTGGGCGTGGTGCATCCCGCCGAAATGCGTCACTGGATCGGTCCACCGCTGCGGCACAGTTTTGCGCCGCTGCTGGACCACGATCACGACCGCATCGAACAGGCGGTGGAGCACTACCACGAGCGCTTCCACACCATCGGCTGGCAGGAACACACGGTGTATCCAGGCATCGACGCCATGATCGAGCGCCTGCAGGCGGCCGGCCACACGCTGGCCGTCGTCACCAGCAAGCCGGAGCGGCACGCGCGACCGATCATCGAGCACCTGCCCTTCGGCTCCGCGTTCAGCCGTCTATATGGTCCCGACCCATCCAGCCCGCACAGCGAAAAAGCCACGATGATCGCGGCGGCCTTGAGCGATTTCGGTGCTGAGCCCACACAAGCGGTGATGATTGGCGACCGCCATTTCGACATCGACGGTGCCGTGGCCAACCGCGTCCAGGGTATCGGCGTGCTGTGGGGTTTCGGCAGCCAGGCGGAACTGGAAAAGGCCGGTGCGCATGCATTGGCGCGCGATCCGGAACACCTGGCCCAACTGCTGGCCGCTTAAACGCCCTCTGCCGCAGCGCACCTTGTGCGCAATCACGACGCTGCATCCGCAGCGCGTCGTGGACTCATCGCTCACAACCCGCGTCCCGCAGGCGAACCATCACACGTCGGCAATCAATGTCGACAGATCTGTCGACCCCACGTCCACGCCTGCCTGCGTCAACAGCGTCGTCACCTGCCCGCGATGATGGGTCTGGTGATTGAAGAAATGCATGACAAGGAAGAAGTACGGCTTGCGGAACGAGTCGCCCCGCGTGTTCACGTACTCCAGCGCGTGGTCGAGGTCCATCTCGGTCACCTCGGCCACCCAGGCCTCGATCATGTGGTCGAGTGAACGTCGATGTGCGGCAAGGGCCGCAAGGTCGGCAAATGGCTGCGCGCCCAGATCGCGCTGGACCGGTAAGCCACGTAGCGACTGCAGCGACGCGTAGTGCGCCGGATGCGTGGCAAAGCGTTGCAGCCAGATCGTATCGGCCACGGCAATGTGCCCCAGCGTCGCCTGGATCGAACCGAAAAACGCCTTGCGATCGGCCACCACGTCGGCCGCCGGCAAACTCGCCGCCGCGACGTAGAGCTTGTTATTCATCCACGTGTTATAGGCACTCATCTGCCGAACGTGCGCTAGGCGTGAGAAAGTTTGAGCGGCCATGGAAACTTTTCTGTTGTGAGCTTCGGCTAGGCTAACCCAGGCAAGGAGACGCGGCACGGGCGCGAAGGCACGCGGCAAGAAGTTGCCCATCGCCAGCAGCCGGGCATCGTCGACATCGCAACAAAAAGCCGTGACACCGCAATGGCCAACGAGCGAAGCTAGCCACGGCACTGAGTCAGCCACGCCCCAACACTGAGGACTGCTCTTGGACGGCCACTACCACGGGCAACACGATGTCTGAGTCTTACGACCTCCTCATAGTCGGCGGCGGCATCAACGGTGCGGGTATCGCGCGCGATGCCGCGGGACGCGGTCTCTCCGTCTGCCTGTGCGAACGTGACGATCTGGCGGCACATACTTCCAGCGCCAGCACCAAGCTGATCCACGGTGGGCTGCGCTACCTCGAGCAGTACCATTTCAACCTCGTGGGCAAGGCGCTCGCCGAACGCCAGGTGCTGCTGCGCGCTGCCCCGCATATCATTTGGCCATTGCGCTTCGTGTTGCCGCATCAGTCGCACCTGCGCCCGGGCTGGATGATCCGCCTTGGCCTGTTCCTGTATGACCATCTCGGCGGACGGCGACAGGTCTTTCCCCGGTCGCGGCGTGTCTCGTTGAAGGGCCATGCGTCCGGTGCTCCGTTGCGCGATGAATTTCGCACGGGGTTCGTGTATTCCGACGCGTGGGTGCAGGACGCGCGACTGGTCGTGCTCAATGCCATGGATGCCCAAGAACGCGGCGCAACCATTCTTACCCGCACACATTGCGTGGGTGCCAAGCGCGACGCCAATGGCTGGACCGTCCAAGTTGCATCAGCGGATCACGGAACATCACACATTCGTGCGAAAGCCCTGGTCAATGCCACCGGGCCCTGGGCGGTGCAGTTCCTGGACCAGGTCGCCAAGGTTCGCCACGATCACGCGCTGCGCCTGGTCAAGGGCAGTCATATCGTTGTTCCGCGGCTGTTCGAGCATCGCTATGCGTATATCTTCCAGCAGCCAGATCGGCGCGTGGTGTTCGCCATTCCCTACGAAACAGACTTCACGCTGATCGGCACCACCGATGTGGACTACCACGACGATCCTTCGGCGCCACGCATCGCCCCGGACGAAGCGCAGTACCTCTGCGATGCCGTGAATCGCTACTTCAAGCGCCATGTCACGCCCGCCGATGTCGTGTGGAACTACAGCGGCGTGCGGCCATTGCTCGATGACGAACAAAGCAACGCGTCACAGGTGACGCGTGACTATTTGCTTGAAATGGATCAACAGGGCGCACCGCTGCTCAACGTCTTCGGCGGCAAGCTGACCACCTACCGCAAGTTGGCGGAAGAAGCCATGGATCTGATGGCGCCGTTATTTCAGCAAGCCACCGCGGCGTGGACTTCCGAGGGACCGCCGCTTCCCGGCGGTGATCGCCCCGATATCGATACGTGGCAAAGCGAGCTGCAGGCATTGCACCCATGGCTGCCTGAATCGCTGGCCAGGCGATGGGTGCGCAGCTATGGCAGCCGGTGTCGTCGCGTTATCGGGCCCGCGCGCGCATTGGCGGATCTAGGCGAACACTTCGGTCACGATCTGTATCAGGCGGAAGTGGACTATCTATGTACGGCCGAATGGGCCCGGACGACGGACGATGTGCTCTGGCGCCGCAGCAAGCTCGGCTTGCGCTTCAGTGCGCCCCAGGTGAATAAGCTGTCGACCTACCTTGCCTCGCGAGCGGCGGCGCGGGCGGGTTCTGCGTCCAACGAACACTCTTCCCTATAGGCATTGCCAGGCATGCATGCGACCCTCGCGCCGAGGTCGGCGCCCAGAACGCCAGCCGAGACGAACCATCGATATCGTTGCGAAGGAAAATGGGATATGCCGCTTCGTTCGGTTGTGTTTCACGCTGATTTTTCTGACGTGCCTCGGGGCGGGGAGAGGCGACCATGACTCGCCAGGGATTTGGAGAACTGATTTCGGAGGCGATGGCGACCTTCATCATCATCAGCCTCGGCAATTCGGTGGCCTGCATGTATACGCTCTATGACCCCAGCCCTTATGCGAATGCGTACTGGGGCGTCTGCATCGCCTGGGGTCTGTCCGTCACCATCGCGATCTATGTGACCGGCTCCGTCTCCGGCACGCACGCCAACCCGGCGGTGACCTTGGCCTTGGCGGTCTTCCGCGGGTTCCCCTGGAAAAAGGTGATTCCCTATAGCCTTGCGCAGGCCTTGGGCGCCTTCCTGGGTGCGGCCGTGGTCTACGTCCTGTTCTCACCCGTCATCGATCACTACAACGAAGCGCATCAACTCACGCGTGAGGCCGGTGGTGCGGCCGGCGTGTTCTTCACGCATCCCGGGTTGGCCATCACGCCGATGCATGCCCTGGTCGACCAGATCATCCTGACCGCATTTCTGTTGCTCGGCATCTTCGCCATTACCGAGCAGTACAACGAGATGGCTCCCGGCGCCAACGGCGGCGCGCTGATGATCGGGTTGCTGGTGGCTACCATTGGTGCGGCGGCGGGTTATCTGGAGGCGTGGGCGATCAATCCCGCACGCGATTTCGGCCCTCGATTGTTTGCCTACGTCGCCGGCTGGGGTTCGTCCGCGTTCCCTGCGCCGGAGAATTATTGGTGGGTTCCCATCGTCGGACCATTGATAGGCGGCGTGGTTGGCGCAGCCGCCTATCAATGGCTGATCTATCCGTTCCTGCCGGCAAGGCAACGCGCCAGCAAAAGCGCAAGCTGATCGAGGAACGCGCGCCGATCACGGTCGCGCTGCAGGGGTGGCTGTTCGACACCAAGCGCATTCGCGCCACTGATCCACCAGGAACCTTCCCATGGACAAGTCTTACGTATTGGCGATTGATCAGGGCACGACGAGCTCGCGCGCCATTCTGTTCGATCGCACGGGTGGCGTAGTCAAGATCGCACAGCGCGAATTCGCGCAAATTTTCCCGCAACCCGGATGGGTCGAGCACGATCCGCGCGAAATCCTGACCAGCGTGCTCAGCACCATCACCGAAGTGATGAACAGCGCGCAGGTGGATGCGCTCGCGGTCGCAGGCATCGGCATCACCAATCAACGCGAAACGACGGTGGTGTGGGATAGGCTCACCGGCCAACCCATCCATAACGCCATCGTCTGGCAATCACGACAGACCCGCGACATTTGCGATCAGCTCATCGCCGAAGGCCACGATGCGATGGTGCGCGCCAAGACGGGCTTGCTGATCGATGCGTATTTTTCCGGCACCAAGGTGAAGTGGATACTTGACCGTGTCGCCGGCGCGCGGGAGCGTGCCAAGCGGGGCGAGCTGCTGTTCGGCACGATCGATTCGTGGCTGATCTGGAACCTCACGGGCGGCAAGGTCCACGTCACCGATTACACCAATGCCTCGCGTACCTTGATGTACAACATCCATACGCAATGCTGGGACGACGAACTGCTGCAACTCCTGGACGTGCCGCGCGCCATGCTGCCCGAGGTGCGTTCGTGCAGCGAGATCTACGGCATGACGTCGAGCCAGCACTTTTTCGGCTACGAAGTGCCCATCGCGGGCATCGCCGGCGACCAGCAGGCGGCGTTGTTCGGTCAGGCCTGCTTTGAACCGGGCATGGCGAAGAACACGTATGGCACCGGTTGCTTCATGCTGATGAACACCGGGGAGAAGGCGGTGGCGTCCCGCAGCGGTTTGCTCACCACCATCGCCTGGGGCATCGACGGCAAGGTGGAATACGCCCTCGAGGGAAGCGTCTTCGTCGCCGGCTCGGTCATCCAATGGTTGCGCGATGGTTTGCGCATGCTCGGAAAGGCCGGCGACTCGCAGGCCTATGCGGAGCGCGCGGGCTCGAGCGAAGGTGTCTACATCGTTCCTGCCTTCGTCGGGCTGGGTGCTCCCTACTGGCGCAGTGATGTGCGCGGCGCGGTGTTCGGCCTGTCGCGCGGCACATCCAAGGAGCATTTCGTTCGCGCGGCGGTCGAATCCATGGCTTATCAGACACGCGACGTGCTGGCCGCGATGGAGAACGACGCGGGCATGCGCCTGAAGGAACTGCGTGCCGACGGCGGCGCCATCGCCAACCAGTTCCTTGGCCAGTTTCAAAGCGACATCCTCAACGTACCTGTGCTGCGACCGAAGGTGGCGGAAACCACGGCCTTGGGAGCGGCATTCCTGGCCGGTCTCGCCACGGGCTTCTGGGCCAGCCGCGAAGACATCAATCATTTCTGGGCGGTCGAACAACGCTACGAGCCGGCGATGCCGGAGGCGCAACGCGAGGCGCTGTATGCAGGATGGAAACAGGCGGTAAACGCCACGATGGCGTTCAAGGTCTAGGGCGCCGGGGCCCCGGAAGTGCTTCGGCACAAAATGGCCGGGGCGGAAGGCATGTGCGAAGCAATTGGGACACAAAAAAGGCCGCGGCACACGCCGCGGCCTTTTCATCTGATCGAACGCCGGCTCAGCCGATGACGCGCTTCACCGTGTCGACCACGTGGGCCACGGTGAAACCGAAGTGCTCGAACAGCTGCGGCGCCGGTGCGGAGGCACCGAAGGTGGTCATGCCGACCACATCGCCGTCCAGGCCGACGTACTTGCGCCAGAAGTCGGACGTCGCCGCTTCCACCGCCACGCGCGCGCGGCACCAGCCCGGCAGGATCGCTTCGCGGTATTCCAGCGGCTGTGCGTCGAACACTTCCGTGCAGGGCATGGACACCACGCGCACCGGCACGTTCTGCTGCGCCAGCGTGCGTGCGGCTTCCATCGCCAGTTCCACTTCCGAACCGGTGGCGATCAGGATGGCCTTGAACTTGGTGTCCTGCGGATCGGACAGCACGTACGCACCGCGTGCGATATCGGCCACCTGCTGCGCGCTGCGCTGCTGGTGCTTGAGGGTCTGGCGCGAGAACACCAGGCACACCGGGTTGCCCTTGCGCTCGATGGCGAGCTTCCACGACATCGCCGATTCCACGGCGTCGCACGGACGCCACAGCTGGTTGTTCGGGATGTAACGCAGCGAGGCGAGGTGCTCGACCGGCTGATGCGTCGGACCGTCTTCACCCAGGCCAATCGAATCATGCGTGTACACGTGGATGGCGTGCGCCGGAATCAGCGCACTCATGCGCACGGCGTTGCGCGCGTAATCGGAAAACACCAGGAACGTCGCGTCGTACGGAATGAAACCGCCGTGCAGCGACAAACCGTTGGCGATGGCGGTCATGCCGAACTCGCGCACGCCGTAGTACACGTAGTTGCCCTTGGGGTCGTGGCCGTTGCCGGCGTCGACGCTGCCCTTCCACTTGGTGAGGTTGGAGCCAGCCAGGTCGGCTGAACCGCCGATCAGTTCCGGCAGCAGCGGAGCAAACGCATCGATGGTCATCTGCGACGCCTTGCGCGATGCCACGTCCGGGCCATCGGCCTGCAGCTTGTCGACGAAGGCCTGCGACTTGGCCGCCCAGTCGGACGGCAGCTCGCCGGAAATGCGGCGGGTGAATTCGGCGGCGAGTTCCGGGAAGGCAGCCGTGTACTTGGCCACGGCGTCGTGCCACACGCGCTCGCGCTCGGCACCGGTCTTCTTGTGGTCCCAACCGGCGTAGATCTCGGCCGGGATCTCGAACGGCGCGTAGCGCCAGTCCAGCTCATCGCGCGCGGCGGCGACTTCGTCCTTGCCCAGCGCGGCACCGTGGCTTTCTTCCTTGCCCTGCTTGTGCGGCGCGCCGAAGCCGATGATGGTCTTGGCGCAGATCAGCGTGGGCTTGTCGGACTGGCTGGTGGCCGCGGTGATCGCCTTCTTGATGGCGTCGGCGTCGTGGCCGTCGACACCGCGGATCACGTTCCAGCCATAGGCCTCGAAACGCTCCGGCGTGTTGTCGGTGAACCAGCCATGCACTTCGCCGTCGATGGAGATGCCGTTGTCGTCGTACACGGCCACCAGCTTGCCGAGCTTCCAGGTGCCGGCGAGCGAGGCGACTTCATGCGAGATGCCTTCCATCAGGCAGCCATCGCCGAGGAACACATAGGTGTGGTGGTTGACGATCTCGTGACCCGGGCGATTGAAGTGTGCCGCCAGCACCTTCTCCGCCAACGCGAAGCCGACCGCGTTCGCCAGACCCTGGCCCAGCGGACCGGTGGTGGTTTCCACGCCTGGGGTTTCGCTGGCTTCCGGATGGCCGGCCGTCTTCGAATGCAGCTGGCGGAAGCGCTTGAGCTGGTCCATCGGCAGGTCGTAGCCGGTCAGGTGCAGCAGCGCGTACTGCAGCATCGAGCCGTGGCCGTTGGAGAGCACGAAACGGTCGCGGTTGAACCACTTCGGATTGGTCGGGTTGTGCTGGAGGAAGTCGTTCCACAGCACTTCGGCGATATCCGCCATGCCCATGGGCATGCCTGGATGGCCGGAATTGGCCTTTTCCACAGCATCCATGGCGAGGGCGCGCACGGCATTGGCGAGTTCGCGACGGGTTGTCATCTAGGGGTCTCCGGGGAAGGCGGCCATAAAAGTGCACATTGTCGCCGATCCCGCTTCCCCCTGTCGCCACTCGTGCCCTCTCACCCAAATGTTAAGAAAATTAACTCAACCTTAATAGTGAACTAACCAGTATTGAAACTAATGGGCACACCTACCATCTAAGTAAAAGTACCGGGTCCACAAGGTACCCAGCCGCGCCACACCGAACCCCCGGCGCCGCGGACTGGCCCAATAAGATGATGAGGAGTCCCCCATGAAGAACACCATTCTTGCTCTCGCCCTGGCTACGGCCGGTCTTGCGGCTGCTCCGGCGGCTTTCGCCCAGGATGCCGCTCAAGGCAACGCCCAACAGGGCTGGTACGTCGGCGCCAACGCCGGCTACGCCCAGGTGCAGAAGGGTCCCTATGACAACGGCAACTTCGCCGGTGGCGTGAAGGGTGGTTACCGCTTCGCCCTCAACCCCGACACCTCGCTGGGTGCGGAAGTGGGTTACGTCTACCTGGGCCGTGCTGATGCGCGTGGCCAGTACACCCAGAACTACGCCAACTACAACGGCGACAACGGCAAGTCCAAGCTGCAGGGCGCCACTGCCGGCCTGAACCTGCGTTACAGCTTCAGCCCCAACTGGTATGGCGAAGTGCGTGGCGGCGCCTTCTTCGCGAAGGGCTCGGGCCTGACCAACGACAAGACCAACCCCGAGATGGTCAACTTCAACAGTACCCGTTACTACGCTGGCCTGGGTGCTGGCTACAACATCAACAAGAACATCAGCGTGGGCCTGAACTGGGACTACTACGACGGCAGCCAGAGCGACAAGAACATCCACCTGCCGACCAACCTGTACAGCGTCAGCGCGGAATACCGCTTCTGATCTTCCAGGTGTAGCGAAACAAAAACGGGCGCCGCGAGGCGCCCGTTTTCTTTTGCAGCGATGGAAGACGATCGCTTACTTGGCGTTCCACTGACCCAGCGCGGCGAGGCCGTTGTCCTTGGCGCGTGCGAGCACGGTCTTCTGTGCATCGGCGTAGTTCGCCTTCATGTCCTTGGACCACAGCTTCAACGCGGCCTGCTGCATGGCGCGACCGTAGGAGAAGCTCAGCGGCCACGGGTGCGGGCCCATGCGGTTCATCGCATTGAGGTGTGCGGTGGACTGCTCGTCAGTCTGGCCACCGGAGAGGAACACGATGCCCGGCAGCGTGGCCGGCACGGTGGTCTTGAGCACGCGCACGGTGGCTTCGGCCACTTCTTCCACTTCGGCCTGCTCGTCCGATTCCTTGCCCGGAATGACCATGCTGACCTTCAGGATGGTGCCTTCCAGCATCACGTTCTGCTCGTACAGCGCATTGAACAGGCTGCGCAGCACGGCTTCGTGAACTTCGTAGCTCACTTCGATGCTGTGGTCGCCGTCCATGATCACTTCCGGCTCGACCATCGGCACGAGGCCCGCTTCCTGGCACAGCGCAGCGTAACGGGCCAGCGCGTGGCAGTTGGCTTCAATGGCGGTGGACGACGGGTTGTCTTCGCTGATGTTGATCACGGCGCGCCACTTGGCGAACTGCGCACCCAGCTTCACGTATTCGGCGAGGCGCTCGCGCAGGCCGTCGAGGCCTTCGGTAACCACGTCACCCGGGAAACCGGCGAGCGGCACCGGACCCTTGTCGACCTTGATGCCCGGGATGATGCCGTTCTTCTTCATCACCTGGGTGAACGGCACGCCGTCCTTGGTCGACTGACGGATGGTTTCGTCGTACAGGATGGCGCCGGAGATATGCTCGTTGAGGCCCGGTGCAGTGAGCAGCAGCTCACGGTAGGCACGGCGGTTCTCTTCCGTGTTGTCGATGCCAACGGCCTCGAAACGCTTCTTGATGGTGTTGGTCGACTCGTCGATGGCGATGATGCCCTTGCCGGGCGCAACCATCGCGAGGGCAACGCTTTCGAGATCTTCGATGCTCATGACAACTCCGGATACTTAGGCGGTGTGGGCCGCACAAGGTGATGCCGCCCGGAGGCGGCAAGGTCGTGAAAGGCCGCGATTATAGGTCATAAGCCCGCCCCAAGGCCCGGAAGCCCTCTGAACGGCGCCAGCGCTGGGCTCAGGCCCTCAGGCCTGCTCGAAACCCGGCAGCTTGCAGGCATCGATGATGGCCTGCTTCTGCGCGGCGTCGGCCGGCAGGTTGAACGGCACGATGTAGTAGGTGTTCACCGGTTCGTGCGTGCTGTTCTTGAGCGACGGACCGTAGCGCAGGTTGTTCACTACGCTCTTGGCCACGGCATCGAGGTCGCTCTGCGGCACCACCTTGCGCACGGTGACGTTCTGCGGAACGCCATCGGTACCGATCATGAAGCTCACGGCCACACAGCCGGGCTTGTCCATGTTGCGGCCGCTGTTGGGAATGTCGGCATCGACCTTGGTGTTGAGCATCAGCCAGTAGGACTGGATGTGCTCAGGCCCGACCATGCGCGCCTGGGATTGCGCCAGTGTCGGCGAGGTCATGCCAGCGAAACCCATGGCAATGGCCGAGCAGATCGTTAAAAGCTTCGTTTGCATGGTCATCTCCCGAACCGCGACGTGCGGTCTGCGCCTAGTTTAGCCTTCGCGGGCCTCGTCGACCGCAATGGCGACCGGCTGTCCTGCCGTTCGCAATTGCTGCAGATAGGCCGTCAAACCCCGTGCACCAAGCGTCAGCGCCAGACCCGCCACCGTGGCCACCACGTACTCCACGAACATGGTCTTTTCGTACGTGGGCGGAGTCATCGGCACGCCACCTACCATGATGTGGTTGTAGGCCAGCAAATTGAGGCCGTGCGCCAGCATGCCCGCAAGCCCCGTGATGAGCTTGTAGATACCCGCCACCGAAAATGCGATGTACTGCAGTTGGGTCGCATTGATATCGCTTTCGAACACGTCTCGGTGGGCGCTGCCCGCCGCCCACCAGGCCAGCAATCCGGGCTTGATCCAAAGGACAAAGGCGAGCAAGAGACCCAATCCATCCAACACAATAGCGTCGATCGCCAACTGTCCATCGGCACGAATGACGAATAGCCGTGGCCATTGCTCGACCATAGCCACAGCCATGAGCACGGCGCCGAGCCTGATGGCCATGCAAAGCACGCTGTAGAGCGTCGTTTTCATGCGTCCCCCTGATGGATTGCCTAACTAAAGCCTACGTAGACATTATCAGGTTGACGGAGAGCCCTCGCCCGCCGACCGGCCCACACCAGGTCGACGGGCGAGGCATCTCAACGATCGATCAGAGGTCGCGCAGGCACTCCACCACGCCTTCTGCGCCTACAGAGAGGAGCTTGAGCGTGTTGGTGCCGCCGCCCTGGCCGATGTGATCACCGTGGGTCAGCACCACGCGATCGCCCTCGGCCAGCTTGCCCTCGATGAAGAGCTGGCGCACCGCATCGCGCGCAGAGCCGGCCGGCGTCTGCGAGATGTGGGTGAACTTCACGGCCGTCACGTCGCGGAAGATGGACATGCGGCGACGCGCATCGTCGAACGGCGACAACGCGTAGATCGGCACCGCACTGCGATAGCGCGAGAGCCACTGCGCGGTGGCGCCCGACTCGGTCAACGCGACGATGGCGCGCACGCCGAGCTGGCTGGCCAGCACCATCGCGGCCAGGGCGATCGCCTGGTCGGTGCGATCCAGAAGATGCCCCTGCGTGGCGGGATCTTCCTTCGGCTCGAACTGGCGTTCGGCACCCAGGCAGATGCGGCGCAGCGCGGCCACGGCCTTGTCCGGGTGCGCACCGGCGGCGGATTCTTCGGAGAGCATCACGGCGTCGGTGCCGTCGATGACGGCGTTGGCCACGTCCATCACTTCCGCGCGGGTCGGGATGGGCGAGCGCACCATCGACTGCAGCATCTGCGTGGCGGTGATGACGGCGCGATTGCGCTGCACCGACTCGCGGATGATCTTCTTCTGCAGGCCCGGCAATTCGGCGTCGCCGATTTCCACGCCCAGGTCGCCACGCGCCACCATCACCACGTCGGAGGCGTCGATGATCTCGCCGAGCACCGGAATGGCGTCGGCGCGCTCGATCTTCGCGACCAGCGAAGCCTTGCCACCGGCTTCTTCGAGCAGGCGACGCGCTTCGTGCATGTCGGCGGCGGAGCGCACGAAGGAAACAGCGAGGAAATCGCAACCGATCTCGGCGGCGAGCTTGATGTCAGACTTGTCCTTCTCCGAAAGCGCGGTAACAGAGAGACCACCGCCCTGGCGATTGAGTCCCTTGCGATCGGACAGCTTGCCGCCGATCAGCACGCGGCAGCGAATTTCCTGACCCACCACGGATTCCACGGTCAATGCGACCAGGCCGTCATCGAGCAGCAGCACGTCGCCGGCGACGACATCCTTGGGCAGGTCGTAGTAGCTGACGCCGACGCGGGTGGTGTCGCCCAGCGGCGCACCCGGCGAGCAATCCAGCACGAAGGCATCGCCCACCTTGAGTTCGATGGGACCGTTGGCGAAACGTTCCACACGAATCTTCGGGCCTTGCAGGTCGGCGAGCACGCCCACCTCGCGGCCAAGTTTGGTCGCCGCGTCACGCACGGCCACCGCGCGGGCGCGGTGATCGTCCGGCTGGCCGTGGGAGAGGTTCAGGCGAACCACGTCCACGCCCTCGGCGATGATTTTTTCGAGCATGCCAGGCGCGTCGGTAGCAGGACCGAGGGTGGCGACAATTTTTGTGCGGCGCAGCGGATTTTCAGTAGTCATACATCGAGACTAGCAAAATCACGTGTATGTTCCAGAGGGTTGGCGCAGGCTTTTTTGCACTGCTTTCACTCGCCCAAGTGGACTGCTTGTGGCATGCGGACCACCGGCCTTCACTGGTATTGCGGATCGACGGTGAAAGTGGAGTCAACGCGAATAACTGGTCTGCTAGGTAGACGCACAGACGTCCAAACACTGGTGTCATGGCGCGCCGTCTTCAAATCCACTCCGGCGGTGTGGATCGATCTGGGAAGCCGACCCCGACAACGGCCTTCGCGAGCGCGGCGAGCACGGCGCCCTTTCATTCCGCACCGCAGCAAATCCGGCTAAGAAGTGCTCAGCCAAGGACGACGCACAGCGGTGTCGCAAGGAGTTGCGAGGATCCATCCGTCCTGCGCTAGCATCGCCACGCGGAGGAGGAAGCCGCGAAGGGAATCAGGGGAACGCTCATGGCAGCTCTCATCCGCACGGCTTTGATGGCGGCCTTTCTCGTCGCCTGCGTTGCGCCGACACAGGCAACATGTGCCGAGTCCGCAGCCAGCACCCTGACTACCGTCGCCGATTTCGTGCGGCCGCCCGAATTCACCGACGTGCAACTTGCACCCGACGGCAAGCACATCGCAGCGCTGGTGCCGAAACCGGATACGCCTTACGAAAACATGCTGGCGATCATCGATACGGCGACCGCCAAGCCCGTCGCGAGCGTCCGTTCGGGCAGCCGCACCATGATCGGGCACTACCAATGGGCCAACGAGCATCGTTTGGTGATGGCGCTCGCCCTGCGCATCGACAGCCTGGAAAAGCCCTCCGACACCGGCGAATTGATCGCCTTCGATGCCGACGGCAGCCGCGGCACGTATCTGTTTGGCTGGAGGGGCGGCACGTATGGCGACAGCAACCACATGTTGCGAGGCGGGCGCGTGCGTGAAGCCTATGCGCGACAGATCGACGGCGCGCCCATCCAGGATGGCCGCTACGCCCTGGTGCAGACACAGCCTTTCACCGACGATCCCGCCGGCAGCGTGCCCTCCATCGAACGCCTGGACGTGGTCAATGGCGACAGCAAGCGCGTGATTGGCGGCCCGGCGCCGAATACGGACATCGTGCTGGATCATCTGGGCGAGCCGCGAGCCGCCTCCGGCGGCACGTACCATCAACCCAAGCTGTGGGTGCGAGAGGCCGGCAAGGACTGGACACTGTTCAACGACGCCACCAAGACCCACGTCTCGATCGAGCCCGTCAGCTTTGCGCGCGACAACCGCCGCCTCTACGTGCGGGTGACGCATGACGAGGGTCCGCGCTCACTCGAACTGCTCGATCTGCAGACCGGCCAACGCAGCCTGGTGTATCGGGGCGACTTCAGCGATCCGGGTGCGGTGCTCGCCACCGCCGACCATCAGGACATCTACGGCGTGGTCACCAACGATGGCGTGCGCCGCGTGCACTACATCGACCCTGACAGCCGCGAAGCGCAGATCAGCGAGGCGGTGGGCAAGAGCTTTCCCGGACAACTCGTTCGCCTCACTTCGTTTACCGACGATGGCAAGCTCGCCATCGTCGACGTGAGCAGCGATCGCGATCCCGGCGATTACTATCTGTTCGATCTGGACAAGCAGCAGGCGCGCTATCTCTTCAGCGAACGCCGCTGGCTGCCGCCCAAGCAGATGCATCTGATGACGCCGATCGAGCTGTCGGCCCGCGATGGCGTGACCTTGCACGGCTACCTCACCGAACCGTCGGGCCACGGGCCCTTCCCCCTGGTCGTGCTGCCGCACGGCGGTCCGCACGGCATCGCTGATCGCTGGCACTTCGACGAAGAGACGCAGTTGCTGGCATCGCGTGGCTACGCCGTGCTGCAGGTGAATTACCGTGGCTCGGGCGGCTTCGGCTCGCAGTTCGAAGCGCGCGGCTATCGCGAGTGGGGCTTGACGATGCAGGACGACCTCACCGACGCCACGCGTTGGGCCATCCGCGAGGGCCACGCCGATGCCCGGCGTATCTGCATCTACGGCGCCAGCTACGGCGGCTATGCCGCGCTGGAGGGCGTGGTGCGCGAACCCGAGCTGTATCGCTGTGCCGTTGGCTATGCTGGCGTGTACGACTTGCGCATCCAGTTGGACAAGAGCGACACGCATCGCTCCGACGCTGGTGCGGATTACCTGAAGACGGTGTTGGGCGACGATCGCGCCGACCTGTTGCGCCGATCGCCCGTGGCCGGCGTGGACCGCATCAAGGCCAACCTCCTACTGATCCACGGCGGGCTCGATGCGCGTGCCCCTTACGCGCACTTCCGGGCCTTTACATCGGCGCTGGACAAACAGGGCAAACACTACGAATCACTCACCGAGCCGCAGGAAGGCCACGGTTTCTTCCTGCAGGAACATCGCCTCGCGCTGTACGACAAACTGCTGGATTTTCTCGACCGCAACATCGGCCCAGCCAGCAACGGCGCGGCAACAAGTGCTGCGCCGTGATGTTCTTTTCTGTGGGGCCGTTGGGAGCTCGCGCCCAACGGCGTCCACTCAGCCCTTGGCCAAGGTCAGGTTGAGCACTTCAGCCAGACGACGACCCGCTTCGCGCAAGCGCAGTTCGGCTACCGGCAGTTCCTTGTCCACGTAGGCCTGGTCGATCTTGTGGCCATCGGGATAGATGTCGCGCGAGATCGTGCACGACTCTTCGGCCCACTGGGCGTAGGCGTTGTCGAACGGCGGGATCGGCTCGGGCAGCGTCACCGTGCCTTCGGCTTCCAGCTTGTCGGCGTAGGCCTTGTATTCGAGGCCGCGCGTCTTGAGCAGGCCCGAATCCCACACGCTGTGCAGGTTGGTGCCCTTGTCCTGGAACTGCACCTGGTAGGCATTGCCACCCTTGTCGTCGCGCGAGCCGCCGTGCAGCGGCTGGTGTTCGTCGCCGATGAAGTGCACGACGAACTTCAGCGCTTCCAGCCGCGTGGCATCGGACTGGCTCTTGTCGCCCAGGATCTTCACGTAGTGGTCGATGCCCTCGACCACGCACTGGCCGTCCTTGCAGTCGCGCGGCGGCGTGTAGTTGCAGTCGCCGGAGGTGAAGTCCACGTAGTGCAAGGCACGCGTCTGCTTCCACAGCGCGTCCTTGGTGGGATCGTTGCGGATCTCGTCCGGCCAGCTGGCGATGTCGGCCAGCGACTTGGTGTGTTCCGGCGCCAGCAGGCGCTCCACTTCCGCCTCGGCCGCCGGGCTCAGGTGACGCTGGGCAATATCGGCCACCACGCTGTGGCCAAGCTGGCCCCACGCATGGACGGCGGGAGCCAGGGCGAGACAGATGAAAGCGGCAGCAGCGGTTCGACGCAGGAATGGCATGGTGGCTAAGGTTCGTGTCGGGGAAACCCCAAAGTCTGCCACAGCCTCATGACAGGTCCACGCCGGCTGCTCACGCCTGGCTCGGCAAGGTGAGCAACGTTCCGTCGCCATCGCGCAGGCTCACGTCCACGGCAATGCCCTGGCGCACGCTCTGCGTGACGATGCAGAAGTCCTCGAACTGCGCGAGCACGCGATCGAGGTGTTCGAGCACTTCTGCCTTGTCGGCCAATTGAAGGTCCACCCCGATGTGCTTGATGCGCAGCCGGCCATGTTCGTTGCGCGCCATGGTCAGCGTGGACTTTGCGCCGATCGCGCCAGGCGTGTTCTTGTACTTGCGCAGCGCGAACAACAGACTGGCCGCCAGGCAGTTGGCCACGCCAGCCGCGATCAGGCGTGAGGGGTTGGGCCCGGCATCGCGCCCGAGCGGCGAGGTTTCGTCGGTGATGAGGTCGGGAATGGCCGTGTCGTCGAAGCGAACCCGGAATTCATAGTCCGACACCTGCTCCAGGGTGATCCCGAAGGTCTGTTCTGCTTCGCTCATGCCAATCTCCTGCGCCGGGCGCTGCCCGAAAGAAAAGCCGATTCAAGCGCTTCTCGCCTCCCCTGAACAGCCCCACCCGGCTGATGAGGGGCCCGGATGGGAGTGCACGGCCGGTTCAGGCTAAAATGACGGTTTTACGGCGGCCCCACAGCCGCCATTTTCGTCATCTCACCGGAGGACGCTGTCCCATGGCAATCAAGGTCGCCATCAACGGTTACGGTCGCATTGGCCGCAACATCCTGCGCGCGCTGTACGAAGCCGGTCGCACCAACGAGATCCAGATCGTTGCGATCAATGACCTCGGCAATGCCGAGACCAATGCGCACCTGACCCAGTACGACACCGCCCATGGCAAGTTCCCGGGCACCGTGTCGGTGGACGGCGGCGATCTGATCGTCAACGGCGACCGCATCAAGGTCTGCGCCGAGCGCGACCCCTCCAAGCTGCCCTGGGGCGCCCTGGGCGTCGACGTGGTGCTGGAGTGCACCGGCCTCTTCACCTCCAAGGCCAAGGCCAGCGCGCATATCGCCGCCGGCGCCAAGAAGGTGATCATCTCCGCTCCGGGCGACAAGGACGTGGACGGCACCTTCGTCATCGGCGTGAACGACGACAAGCTCACCTCCAAGCTGGAAGTGATCTCCAACGCCTCCTGCACCACCAACTGCCTCGCTCCGCTGGCCAAGGTGCTGCATGAGAAGATCGGCATCCAGCGCGGCCTGATGACGACCATCCACGCCTACACCAACGACCAGGTGCTGACGGACGTCTATCACTCCGACCTGCGCCGCGCCCGTTCGGCCACGCACTCGCAGATCCCGACCAAGACGGGCGCTGCTGCGGCCGTGGGCCTGGTGCTGCCGGAACTCAACGGCAAGCTGGATGGCTTCGCCATGCGCGTGCCGACCATCAACGTGTCGGTAGTGGACCTGGTGTTCGACGCCGCGCGTCCGACCACCAAGGAAGAAGTCGACGCCGTGATCAACGAAGCCGCCAACGGCGCGCTCAAGGGCATCCTGGCCGTCAACACGCAGCCGCTGGTGTCGATCGACTTCAACCACAACCCGGCTTCGTCCACCTATGACGCCACGCAGACGCGCGTCATGGAAGGCACGCTGGTGAAGGTGCTGTCGTGGTACGACAACGAGTGGGGCTTCTCCAACCGCATGCTCGACATGACGGTCGCGATGATGGCGGCCAAGTAAGCCACTCGCCGTTACCGTGAAAACATGAGCCGGGCCCTGCCCGGCTTTTGTTTTTCAAGCTTGTGGCGGGCGCGCAGACGCAAAAAAGGCCGGAAGATCTCCGGCCTTTTTTTGCGTCTAGTAGTTCGACTCAGCCCAACGCAGCGAGCGCCGCGTCGTAATTGGGTTCGTGGGCGATCTCGCCAACGAGTTCGCTGTACACGACCTTGTTCTGCGCATCGAGCACCACCACGGCGCGCGCGGCCAAGCCGGCGAGCGGGCCCGATGCAATGGACACACCGTAGTTCTTCAGGAAGTCGTGGCCGCGCAGCGTCGACAGCGTCACCACGTTGCTCAAACCTTCCGCGCCGCAGAAACGCGCCTGCGCAAACGGCAGGTCGGCGGAAATGCACAGCACCACGGCGTTGTCGAGCTGGCTGGCGTCCTGGTTGAAGTGACGCACCGACATCGCGCAGGTCGGCGTATCGACGCTGGGGAAAATGTTCAGCACCTTGCGCTTGCCTTCGAAGCTGGCCAGCGTGACGTCGGCCAGGTCCTTGCCCACCAGCGAGAACGCCGGTGCCGCCTCACCCTTGGCAGGAAAATGACCATCGACCTGGACCGGATTGCCTTTCAGCGTGACTTGGGACATGGGACACCTCGTGAGATGGGGTCCACAAGTAGAACATGCCGAGGGTCACCAGGACGATAGGCCGTGCTCGCCCGGTCGCGGATCAGATCGTGCGCGAGTAGCGCGGCGTGCTGGCGCCCTTGCCCAGATAGGCGTCAAAGCACATCGCGATGTTTCGCAACATCGGCCTGCCGCGCGGCGTCACGCGTATGGTCTGGGCGCACAAGGAAACCAGGCCGTCATCGACCAGGGGCTGCAGGCCGCGCAGATCCTGGGCGAAATATTCGTCGAAGACAAATCCATGCCGGTCGCCAAACTGCTGCATGTTCACCTCGCCGTGACACATCAGTTCGCCGATCAACTCGCGGCGCACCAGATCGTCGCGACTCAGTTCGATGCCTTTCGTCACCGGGAGTTGTCCGGCATCCAGCGCTGCGTAATAACTGATCAGGTCGCGGGCGTTCTGGCTGTACGTGTTGGCGATGCGCCCGATGGCGCTCACGCCCAGGCCCACGATGTCGCAATCGCCGTGCGTGGAATAGCCCTGAAAATTCCGCTGCAGGCTTCCTTCGCGCTGGGCACGGGCGAGTTCGTCGTCGGCGCGTGCAAAGTGGTCCATGCCGATGTACACGTAACCGGCGGCAGTCAATGTCTCCCAGGCCCTGCCCAACAGCGCGAGCCGCAAGCTGGCGTCCGGCAGCTCGCCTTCGTCGATCTGTTGCTGCGCCTTGAACAGGTGGGGCAGATGCGCGTAACCGTAGATCGCGATGCGATCCGGCGACAACGCCAGCACGTCGTCCAGCGTCCGCGCAAAACCTTCGAGCGTCTGCCTGGGCAAGCCATAGATCAAATCCACGCTGGCCGACGTGAAGCCGGACCGGCGCGCCGCCGCCAGGACGTTCGCCGTCTGCACGACGCTCTGCACGCGGTTGACGGCTTTCTGCACGGCGATATCGAAATCCTGGATGCCCACCGACACGCGATTGAAACCGAGCCGGCCAAGTTCATGCATGTACGACGCATCGACATCGCGCGGGTCGATCTCGATGCCCCACTCGCGCGTGGGCGACCACTGCATGTCGAAGTATCGCGACAGCAGCTGGAACAGGCGCTGCATGTGTTCGATGTCGAAAAAGTTCGGCGTGCCACCACCCAAGTGTAGCTGCCGCACCGGCCGTCCGCGCTCGAACAACGGGCCGAGCAGCGTGAGCTCTTTTTCCAGATGGTCGAGATACTGCGTCGCCTTGCGCGCATCGCGGGTGATCACGCGATTGCAGCCGCAGTAGAAGCAGGGACTGAAACAGAACGGCACGTGCACGTAGATCGACAACGGACCGGCGTGTTCGTTGGATGCCTGCACGGCCCGGCGCAACGCAGCCTCGCCGAAGCCGTCGTGGAACTGCGGTGCGGTGGGATAGCTGGTGTAGCGCGGCCCCGCCACGTCGTAGCGGGCGATGAGCTGCGGATCGAATTCGGGCGCGGTCGTTGGCTGACGCATGCCGAGAGTATCGCCGCCGGCATGCGCGAGGCGCCTGATGAGCATCATCGAGGCGCGACACTTTGACGCCCGCCGCCGCACCAGGCGACGACGGGCACCGGCCTCAGCGCCTGAGCGCGGCGATGCTCTGCTCGATGGCGCCGAAGATGGAGGCGCCCGAGGCATCGATCACGTCGATGCGCAGGCTGTCGCCAAAGCTCAGGAACGGCGTGCTCGGCTTGCCGTCGCGCAGCGTTTCCACCGTGCGCTGCTCGGCCAGGCACGACGCGCCCTTGCCCGTGTCTTCATTCGCGATGGTGCCCGAGCCGACGATGGTGCCGGCGGTAAGCGGTCGCGTCTTGGCCGCGTGCGCGACGAGCTGCGCGAAGTTGAACTGCATGTCGACGCCGCACTCGGCTTCGCCGAACCACTTGCCGTTGAGCCAGGTGCGCATCGGCAAGTGCAGTTTCTCGTCCTGCCAGGCATCGCCCAGTTCGTCCGGCGTCACGAACACCGGCGACAGCGCGGAGCGCGGCTTGGACTGCAGGAAGCCGAAACCCTTGGCGAGCTCGCCGGGAATCAGGCCGCGCAGCGACACGTCGTTGACCAGGCCAACCAGCTGGATATGCGCAGCGGCCTGCGCGGGCGTCACAGCCATTGGCACGTCATCGGTGATCACCACCACTTCGGCCTCCAGGTCGATGCCGTAGTCCTCGCTCGGCACCACCACCGGGTCGCGCGGGCCGAGGAAACCGGCACTGGTCGCCTGGTACATCAGCGGATCGGTGTAGAACGATTCGGGCACTTCAGCGCCACGCGCACGACGTACACGCTCGACGTGCGGAAGGTAGGCGCTGCCGTCCACGAATTCGTAGGCGCGCGGCAGTGGCGATGCGAGCGCGTGCATGTCGAGCGCAAAGGCTTCCTTCGCAGTGCGGCTGTTCAATTCTTCGTACAGCGCATTCAAGCGCGGCGCCGTGCTCGACCAGTCATCCAGCGCAGCCTGCAGCGTCGGAGCAATGCCGGTGGCCTTGACCGCCTGCGTCAGCGCGCGGTTGACCACGATCAGCGTGCCGTCGCGACCGCCTTCCTTCAATGAACCCAATTTCATGCTATCGCTCCAAAGGCAGCACTCAGCTGCAACCTTCCACGTAATCGATTTGTGGCGTGACGCCCACGCGCCACGCCTTGACCTTGCCGTCGGCGCCGATGTCGAAGATCAACACGCCGCCGCCTGAACCTTCCACGCGCAACTGGCTGGCACCCGGCTCGTACTTGGCTGGCGACTCGGTGCCGCCCGTGCCATACAGCGCGAGCACCTGCGCTTTGTCCATGCCAACCTTGCCACCGCCCGGCGCCGTTTCCTTGCCGCCGCGCACGTCGTAACGAACGAAGCGGCCATGTTCGAGCATGAAGGCCAGCTCTGGCGGCATCCTGGCCCACGTCGGCGCCAACATCGCACAGTCGGAACCCGACGCGGCGGCGCCGTTCAGTTCGCCGCCCCACGCCTTGCGAAACGCGGCCTCGTCCATGCCGAACCGCATGTCGCCAAAGCCGCTGTAAGTGGCCTGGCTCAAGCTGCCGTCGCCACCAGTCGCGGATGCGCTCGCCGCAGTCACGGGTGCCGTGGTCGCTGTTGCGGGCGCCGATGTCTCGTCATGCGACTGACACGAGGCGAGCATCACGCACAGCGGCAACCACCCGAACCGGCGCAGCGTCATCACCTCAACCTCCGGCGAAATGCTTGTGGATGCCCTGCCAGCATTCGAAGTAGTTGCCCTGCAGTTCCGGCGATTCCAGCGCTTGCTTGGTGGGATGGATCACGCGACGCGTCTCGAACATGAAAGCCATCGTGCCGGTGATGACGTCGGGCTGCGAAAGATCGCGCGTCGATGCCTTCTCGTAGGTGGCCGCATCGGGACCGTGCCCGCTCATGGAGTTGTGCAGCGACGCGCCGCCCGGCGAGAAACCCTCGGCCTTGGCGTCGTACTCGCCGGTGATCAGCCCCATGAATTCGCTGGCGATGTTGCGATGGAACCACGGCGGACGGAACGTGTGCTGCGCCACCAGCCAGCGCGGCGGGAAGATCACGAAATCCATGTTGCTCACGCCTTCGCTGTCGCTGGGCGAGTGCAGCACCAGGAAGATGCTGGGATCGGGATGGTCGTAGCTGATCGAGCCAATGGTGTTGAAACGGCGCAAGTCATATTTGTACGGCGCGTAATTGCCATGCCAGGCCACCACGTCCAGCGGCGAGTGATCGATGGCCGCGCGCCACAGGTTGCCCTGGAACTTCGCCACCAGTTCGAACTTGCCTTCCACGTCTTCGTACGCGGCCACCGGCGTGAGGAAATCGCGCGGGTTGGCCAGGCCGTTGCTGCCGATGGGGCCGAGATCGGGCAGGCGCAGCATCGTGCCGAAGTTCTCGGCGATGTAGCCGCGCGCTGTCTCGTCCAGCAACTCCACGCGAAACCGCACGCCGCGCGGAATCACCGCAATTTCCAGCGGTTCCAGCTCGATGATGCCCATCTCGGTCGCCAGTCTCAGGCGCCCTTGCTGAGGCACGATCAGCATTTCGCCGTCGGCGTTGTAGAAGAAGCGGCCCTTCATCGAACGGTTGGCGGCGTAGACGTGGATGCCCACGCCAGTCTGGTCCGCCGCGCCGCCGTTGCCGGCCACGGTGAAAAGGCCATCGATGAAATCGGTCGGCTCGCTGGGCAGTGGGAACGGACTCCAGCGCAGCTGGTTAGGGTTGGCCGGCACCTCGTTGAAGCGGTTGTGGAAACGGCCGGCCGGCATCGCTTCGAACGGATGATGCATGGCCGCCGGGCGGATGCGGTACAGCCAGCTGCGGCGATTCGCATGACGCGGCGCGGTGAACGCGGTGCCGGAAATCTGCTCGGCATACAGGCCATGCGGCGCGCTCTGCGGCGAGTTCTGCCCTTCAGGCAGCGCGCCGGGCAAGGCCTCGGTGGCGAATTCGTTGGCGAAACCCGACTGGTACTGCTGATGCTTGCTGGCTGACATAGAAGCTCCGCGATCTGCCCAAGAGGCGGGGACGTACACGACCCCCGCGATCCTATTACTCTTGCCGAACGACTGTTGGCCGCCTCACTCGATGGAAGAGGCGTTGTTCTCTACTGCAACGACATCACAAGGAAACCGCATGTCCGACTCGTTCTCCTCGCTGGGCCAAGCCACGGCGAATCACTCCATCCAGGATCTCAGCCAACCGCTTGCCTCGGGCAAGGGTTGGATGAAGTTCGTGGGCATCATGTTCATCATCCAGGGCGCCGTCACCGCCATCACCATCGTCGGCATCGTCGTCGCCTGGCTGCCCATCTGGACCGGTGTGCTCCTGATGCAAGCCTCCAACGCCATCGAACGAGCCCAGATGAGCGGCGATTCCACCGCGTTGAAGGAATCCCTCGCCCGCCTTCGCACCTACTTCATCATCCAGGGCGTGCTGTACCTGGTCGGCATCGCCTGTTTCGTGCTGTACATCGTCTTCTTTGGCGCGATGTTCGCCGCGATGATGAAGAACGGCACGTTCCCGCATTGACCGTCGTGCATGGTGGCCGTCCTGCGGCGGCCACCATGCCATGTCTCACAGGAAGCCGCGCTTCATCTGGTCGCGCTCGATCGATTCGAACAACGCCTGGAAGTTGCCTTCGCCGAACCCCTCATTGCCCTTGCGCTGGATGATCTCGAAGAAGATCGGCCCGATGTTGTTCTGCGTGAAGATCTGCAGCAGCTTGCGCTGCTTGGTCTCCGGGTCGGCATCGATGAGGATCTTGTTCCTGGCCAGGCGCGGCACGTCTTCGCCATGGTTGGGAATGCGCATGTCGATCACGTCGAAATACGTGTCCGGCGTGTCGAGGAACTGCACGCCCTGCGCGCGCATCGCTTCCACCGTGTCGTAGATGTTGTCGGTGAACAGCGCGATGTGCTGGATGCCTTCGCCGTGGTACGCGTCGAGGTACTCGTTGATCTGCGACTTCGGATCGCTGGACTCGTTGAGCGGAATGCGCACGATGCCGTCCGGTGCGGTCATGGCCTTGGACACCAGGCCCGTCTTGGCGCCCTTGATGTCGAAGTAGCGGATCTCGCGGAAGTTGAACAGGCGCTCGTAGTAATCGGACCACTTCTGCATGTTGCCGAAGTAGAGGTTGTGCGTGAGGTGGTCGATGAAGGTGAGACCGAAACCCTTCGGGTTCTGGTCGGCGCCGGCGATCGGCTCGTAGTCACCGTCGTAGATGCTGCCGTTGTCGCCGTAGCGGTCGACCAGGTACAGCACGCAATCGCCAATGCCCTTCACGGCCGGCGCCTGCACGGCCTTGGTAGCCTGCGCCTTCTCGCTCACCGCTTCGCCGCCGTTGCCGAGCACCACGTCGAACACGTCCTTCGCCGGCTTCTGGAAGCGGATCGCGAAACCGGCCGCGCACGGGCCGTGGGCCTGGGCGAATTCCGCGGCATAGGATTCGGGGTCTTCGTTCACCAGCAGATTCACGCCGCCCTGGCGGTAGACCGTGATGGGACGCGACTTGTGCTTGAGCACGGCGCTGAAGCCCATGTGCTTGAACAGGGTGTGCAGCTCGTGGCCGCGGCCCGCGGGGGCGGCGAATTCGACGAACTCGAATCCGTTGATGCCCATGGGGTTTTCGAAGGTGGTGACCTGCATGCCAAGATTGGGCTGGGCGCTCATGGGATTCTCCTGGTGGAACGGTGCTCGATGGCCCATGCCTAAGCGTGCGACCATCCTCATAATCCTCGCGTTATAGTTACATATGAAACCATTTGCAAGGAGCGCCGCAGCAGTGCCCGACGAACACCACCCCGATCACGCACCGCTGGAGCTGGAAAATTTCCTGCCTTACCGGCTTTCCATCCTGTCCAATGCGGTCAGCCAGGCCATTGCCGACGATTATCAGCGTCGATTCGACCTGAGCATGACCGAGTGGCGCGTGATGGCCGTGCTGGCCCGTTTCGAGGGCCTGTCGGCGCGCGAAGTAGCCGAGCGCACCCTGATGGACAAGGTGGCCGTGAGCCGCGCCCTGGCCAAACTGGTGGAAACCGGCTGGGTCACCCGCGCCATCCACGATGGCGACAAGCGCCGCTCCGTGCTGGGCCTGAGCGAAGCCGGCTGGGCCATCCACGAAGTGGTGGCGCCCATGGCCCGCGAGCACGAGCGCAACCTGCTGTCCAAGCTGGACGACGAGGAACGCACCTGGCTGTTGCGCATCCTGGACAAGCTTCAGGCGATCGAGCCGAAGTGAAGCAGTAGTGAGGGAAGAGGAGTGAGAGCGAGCTGGCCAGGCTGGCGCCTTTCTCTCACTTCTCACTCCTCGCCACTCACTCCCGCTCTATTTCACGCCATGCATCAGCCGGTTGATCAGCGGCGCTATCAGGAACAACAGCGCGCCCGCCCCAGCCAGCAGCCAGAAGCTGAAAGTGAAACCGCTGAGCGCCGAGGCGACGGTCATGCCGGTCTTGCCGCTCACGTGGCCGGCGAAAATGCCCGACAGGTTGTTGCCAATGCCGGTGGAGAGGAACCAGCCGCCCATCGCGAAACCCACCAGGCGCACCGGCGCCAGCTTGGTCACCATCGACAGGCCGATCGGCGACAAGCACAGCTCGCCCAGCGTCTGCAGCACGTACACCAGCACCAGCGGCCAGAACGGGATGAGGTTGCGGCTGTCCACGAGACTGGAGAGCGCATACATCAGCACCACGAAAGCGACCGCATTGCCCAGCAGGCCCAGGCCGAACTTGCGCGGGATCGAAGGCTCCATGTTGCGCTTGTCCAGCCAGCCCCAGGCCAGCGACACGAACGGCGCAAGCAACACCAGCGACAGCGGCGCCACCGACTGGAACCAGCCCACCGGGAATTCCCAGCCGCCGAACATCTGGCGATCCACGATGTTCTGCGCGAGGAAGTTGAACGAACTGCCGGCCTGCTCGTAGAACATCCAGAACAGCACGTTGAAGACGAAGATGATCAGCATCGCGATCACGCGATTGCGCTGCACCTTGCCCTCGCGAAAACCTTCCACCAGCAGCAGCAACGAAAGGCCCACGAACAGCACGCTCAGCATCCACTGCAGCACGATGGCGCCGGCCTTGGCCATCACCAGGTACACCAGTGGGATGGCCAACACGCAGCCGATCAGCACGTAGACCACGCGCATGCGGTTGGCCTGATCCGGCGCCGGGCGACCCACGCCCTTGAGCTGCCGGCGCCCGATCCAGAACCACACCAGGCTGATCAGCATGCCGATGCCCGATGCCAGGAATACCAGCTTGTAGTTCTGCTGCATCGGCATGTCGGTGAAATAGCTGGCCATCCAGCCCGTCACCAGCGGCGACACCAGCGCGCCCGCATTGATGCCCATGTAGAACAGCGTGAAGCCACGGTCGCGACGCGCATCGCTCACGCCGTAGAGCTGTCCCACCATCGAGGAAATGTTGGGCTTGAACAGGCCGTTGCCCACGATCACGGTGGAAAGCCCGAGCAGGAAGATCTGCTCGTTCGGCAACATGATCATGAACAGGCCTGCCGACATCACCACGGCACCGACCAGGATGGAGCGCTGGTAGCCGATGATGCGGTCGGCCACGTAGCCGCCGAACACCGCGGCGGCGTAGACCAGCGCCAGGTAGGCGCCATAGGTGCGGCTGGCAAAGCCTTGTCCGGACGGATCGCCGTGGAAGAACTCCGCCACGATGTACAGCGTAAGTGCCCAGCGCATGCCGTAGAACGCGAAGCGCTCCCAGAATTCCGTCATGAAGAGCATCCACAACGGACGCGGATGCCCCATGGTCTGCGGGTAATCAGGCGCCGTCGATGCGGTGGCGGTGGTCGTCTCGCTCATGCAAACCCCGGGAAGGTCGGTGAGGCACTCGCGTGCCGGTCGAAAGTTTTTGCGAATCCGGACATGTAACCGGCCGCCACAAGGCTCGTCAAATGCACCGCACCATTCCCAGTTTCACAACGCAGCTCAACGTATGCCGTGCATCAGCCGGTTGATCAAGGGCGAAATCAGCAACAGCAACACGCCTGCGCCGGCCAGCAACCAGAAACTGAAAGTGAAACCCGCCAGCGCAGACGCCGCCGTCATGCCGCTTTCGCCGCTGATGCGACCGGCCAGCAGGCCGGAAAGATTGCCGCCGACCGCCATTGACAGGAACCACCCGCCCATCGCCACGCCCACCAGTCGCGGCGGCGCCAGCTTGGTCACCATCGACAGGCCGATCGGCGACAGGCACAGCTCGCCGATGGTCTGCAGCACATAACAGGCCGTCAACGGCCAGAACGGGATCAAACCATGGCTGTCGACCGAATACGTGAGCGCGTACATCAGCGCCGTGAAACCCAAGCCGTTGAACACCAGGCCAAGGCCAAACTTGCGCGGAATCGACGGTTCCCTGTGGCGACGTGCCAGCAACGACCATACCTGCGTCACCAGCGGCGCCAGCACGATGATCGCCAGCGGACTCACCGACTGGAACCAACCCACCGGGAATTCCCAGCCACCGAACATCTGGCGGTCGACCATGTTGGCCGCCAGGAAATTGAACGACGTACCGAGCTGGAAGTAGAACATCCAGAACAGGATGTTGAAGGCAAAGATGATGAGCATCGCGATCACGCGATGCAGCTGCACGCGGTCATGCCGCACTGCCTCGACGATGAGCATCGCAGCCACGCCCACGAACAGCAGGCTCAGCAACCACTGCAGGCCATTCGCGCCGATGAAGGCCAACAGCAGATACACCAGCGGTACCGCCACGGCCACGCCCAGCAACACCCAGATCACGCGCGTGCGACTGGCCGCTTCCGGCGCCGGACGACCCACGCTGTGCAGGCCGCGACGACCAAACCAGAACCACAGCAGGCTCAACACCATGCCCACGCCAGCAGCACCGAACACGATGCGGTAGTTCTCCTGCGTCGGCGTATCGGTGAAATAGCTGGCCAGCCAGCCCGTCAGCAGCGGCGCCAGCAGCGCACCGCCATTGATGCCCATGTAGAACAGCGTGAAACCGCGATCGCGGCGTTCGTCCTTCGGGCCATACAGCTGGCCGACCATCGACGAGATATTCGGCTTGAACAGGCCATTGCCCACCACGACCATGGCCAGGCCGAACAGGAACAACTCCTTGCTCGGCAACATCACCACAAACAAGCCAACCGCCATCACGAGCGCGCCGATCAGGATCGAGCGCTGATAACCGATGACCTTGTCCGCCACGTAGCCGCCGAAAATGCTCGTGGCGTAGATCAGCGCCGTATAAGCTCCGTAAATTTTGCTAGCCCACGCTTCGCCCGACGAATCGCCGTGATAGAAATGGGCCACGATGTACAAGGCCAGAGCCCAGCTCACGCTGTAGAACGCGAAGCGCTCCCAGAACTCCGTCATGAACAACATCCACAGCGGGCGCGGATGCCCCAGCGTCTGCGGAAAATCAGGCACCGGCGCGCGCGCGGTTTCAGTGGTGTTGCTCATGCATGCCCCTTTGCAAACAAATGGCGCGAACGCCAGCGAAATTTTTTGAATACGTGTTGGTCGGCAACTTTCCAGACTCTCCTCACCGTCATTCCCGCGAAAGCGGGAATCCAGTGACTTTAGCTTTTCCACTCAGACTGAACATCGAAAGGCGCTGGATTCCCGCTTTCGCGGGAATGACGGTGCGTTACGTCCCCAACTCTGTCCTTACATCCAGCAATTCCGGGAAAAACTCCAGGTCGAGCGCTTTCTTGAGGAACGCCACGCCGGAGGAACCACCGGTGCCGCGGCGATGTCCGATGATCCGCTCCACGGTTTTCATATGGCGGAAACGCCAAAGCTGGAAACTCTCCTCCACATCCACGAGCTGCTCGCACATGTGGTACTCGGGCCAGAAGGTCGAACGGTTTTCGTAAATGCGCTTGAGCACGGGCAGCAAACCATCATGCCGTCGGTAAGGCTGGGACCAGTCGCGTTGCGTCAACTCGGCCGGCACATCGTGCCCGCGGCGCGCGAGATGGCAGAGGAATTCGTCGTAGAGGCTCGGCGCTTCCAGCACCTCGCGCAGCGTGGCCTGCGCCGCAGGATCGTACGCAAACACGGCCAGCATCTGCGCATTCTTGTTGCCGAGCAGGAATTCGATCTGCCGGTATTGCAGCGACTGGAAGCCCGACGAGGCACCCAGCACGCCACGGAATTCCAGGTATTCGGCCGGCGTCAGCGTTTCCAGCACCGCCCACTGCTCGAACAGCTGGCGCTGCACCTGCTTCACGCGCGCCAATATCTTCAGGCATGGATCGATCTCATCGCGGCGCAGATGCACCAATGCCGCTTTCAGCTCGTGAATGATCAGCTTCATCCACAGCTCCGCCACCTGATGCTGGGTGATGAAAAGCATTTCATCGTGATGCGGCGGGTCGCTCAGCGGCTGCTGGGCGGTAAGCAACTGGTCCAGGCGCAGGTAGCCGCCATAGGTCAGCCGGCCGTTCAGGTCGAGTTCGATGCCGGCCTCGAGGTCGCGCTGGTTCTCGGTCATGTCAGTCCGGGAAGCGGGGAAAACCCGCATGTTACCCGGTGTGAAGACCATCGCCGTACCAGTGCGCATGCTGCACCGTGCCTTGCAGCGCAACATGCCCGCCTGTAATCATTTCCGTCTTGCTCAGGGCGTAAGAGCCAGTTCGAACAGGCTCTTAGTCGCGCCGCCGGCCCCACTGGATGGGCCGCCGCTGCCCCGGCACCCCACTTTCTCATTACTCACTCCGGGAGCGAGTCGTGTCTATCGCCGCCAAGTTTGAAATCGAATACCTCCAGTATCTCGATGCTGAAGGTAAGCAGGTTCGTGACGACCTGCCTGAATTCGCCAAAGACCTCAACCACATGGTCGAGCTGTACAAGCTGATGCTGTCGACCCGCGTGTTCGACGCGAAGTCCGTCGCCCTGCAGCGCACCGGCAAGCTCGGCACCTATGCCAGCTGCCTGGGACACGAAGCGGCGCATGTGGGCATCGGCAGCGCCATGAAGCCCGAAGACGTGCTCGCGCCCAGCTATCGCGAATACGGCGCACAGCTGTACCGCGGCGTGCAGCCGCGCGAGGTGTACATGTACTGGGGCGGCGACGAGCGCGGCAACGATTACCAGAAAGAACCGGCACGCCACGATTTCGCGTGGTCGGTGCCGATCGCCACGCAGTGCCTGCATGCCGCCGGTTCCGCGCTGGCGTTCAAGATCCGCAACGAAAAGCGCGTGGCCGTGTGCACCATCGGTGACGGCGGTTCGTCCAAGGGCGACTTCTACGGCGCCATCAACATCACCGGCGCACAGAACCTGCCGATGGTGGCGGTGATCGTGAACAACCAGTGGGCCATTTCGGTGCCGCGCAAGATCCAGTCCGGCGCGCCGACGCTGGCGCAGAAGGGCATTGCGGCTGGCCTGTTCTCTATCCAGGTGGACGGCAACGACATCATCGCCGTGCGCAAGGCGATGGAAGACGCGCTGGACCGTGCACGCAACGGCCAGGGCGGTTCGGTGATCGAAGCGGTGACCTACCGCCTCTCCGACCACACCACCGCCGACGATGCGCGCCGTTACCGCGGCGAGCAGGAAGTGAAGGATGCCTGGGCGAAGGAGCCGATGAAGCGCCTGCGCAACTGGCTGGTGGCCAAGGGCGTGTGGGACGACGCCAAGGAAGAAGCCTGGAAGGCCGAGTGCGACGACTGGATGGACAACGAGGTGAACGCTTACCTCGAAACCAAGACGCAGCCCGTCACGGCGATGTTCGACTACACCTTCGCCGAAGTGCCCGCCGATCTCGCCAAGCAGCGCGATCTCGCCATCCAGCTCGACAAGAAGGCCCATTAAGTCATGGCACAGATCACCCTTATCGAAGCCGTTACCCAGGCACTCGCCTATGAAATGGCGCACGACGACAGCGTCGTGGTGCTGGGCGAAGACGTCGGCGTCAACGGTGGCGTGTTCCGCGCCACCCAGGGCCTGCAGGAAAAGTTCGGCGAACTGCGCGTGCTCGACACGCCGCTGGATGAAACCACCATTGCTGGCGTCACCGTGGGCCTCGCCGCCCAGGGCATGAAGCCCGTCGCCGAAGCGCAGTTCGAAGGCTTCATCTATCCGATGATGGAGCAGATCGCCTGCCACGCCGCCCGCATGCGCAACCGTACGCGCGGCCGCATCACCGTGCCGGCCGTGTGGCGCGCACCGTGGGGCGGTGGCATTCGCGCACCGGAGCACCACTCCGAAGCGAACGAGCACCTGTTCACCAATATCCCGGGCCTGCGCGTGGTGATGCCGTCGTCGCCGGCGCGCGCCTACGGCTTGCTGCTCGCCGCCATCCGCGACCCGGATCCGGTGATGTTCTTCGAGCCCAAGCGCATCTACCGCCAGTACAAGGAAGAAGTGCCCGATGACGGTGAGGCACTGCCGCTCGACGTGTGCTTCGTGCTGCGCGACGGCACCGACGTCACCCTCGTCTCGTGGGGCGCCCAGGTGAAGGAAGCGCTGGAAGCGGCCGACGCGCTCGCCGAGGAAGGCATCAGCGCCGAAGTCATCGACGTGGCCACGCTGACCCCGCTGGACTTCGACACCATCGCCGAATCGGTGCAGAAGACCGGCCGCTGTGTGATCGTGCACGAAGCCCCGAAAACCGCGGGTTTCGGCGCCGAAATCGCCGCGCGCCTCGCCGAGGAATGCATGTACGACCTGCTCGCGCCGGTCGAACGCGTCAGCGGCTACGACACGCACATCCCGCTGTTCCGCCTGGAAATGAAGTACATGCCGAGCGCCGAACGTGTGGTGGAAGCCGCCAAGCGCGCGCTGGCAAACAGCTAAAATCTTTCCGCGCTCGTCGTTCCCGCGAAGGCGGGAACCCAGCGCCTCGAATCAAGACACTGGATCCCCGCCTTCGCGGGGATGACGACCAAACAAATTCGCGAGAATCAACATGGCCGACATCAAGACTTTCTACCTGCCCGACCTCGGCGAAGGCCTGCCCGACGCCACCATCGTCGAGTGGCACGTGAAGGAAGGCGACACCATCAAGCTCGACGCACCGCTGTGCTCGATGGAAACGGCCAAGGCCGTCGTCGACGTGCCTTCGCCGTACACCGGCAAGGTGACCAAGCTGCACGGCGCCGCGGGCGACATCATCGAGACCGGTTCGGCGCTCGCCGAATTCGAGCCCGACCCGAACGCCAAGCAGCGTGCCGAAGCCGAGGCCACCGGCCACCACCACGGCCCGAAGAAGGGCGCCGGCAGTGCTGCCGCCGAACCCAAGAAGGTCGTCGCTTCCGATGAAGGCGGCGAGATCGACAGCGGCAACGGCAAATCCGAGCGCGAAGACGAAGGCACCGTCGTCGGCGCCATGGTCTCCGGCAGCCACGTGCATGTGGAGCAGGCTTCCAGCGTCGGCGGCGTGAAGGCCGTGCCGGCCGTGCGCGCGCTCGCCAAGAAGCTCAAGGTCGACCTCACCCGCGTGCAGCCCTCGGGCGCCGACGGCGTGGTGACCATGGCCGACGTGAAGAACGCCGCCGCCAACGGCAGCGCCCAGCTTGGTGCGGCACCTGCCCGCGCGGTACACGAAGATGCTGGTCGTCACCTCGCCCCGCGCCTGCCCGAACCGGAGCCTTCCCGCACGGCCACCTCGCTCGCCGGCAAGCCGGTGCGCACCGCGCCGCCGAGCCAGCAGGCCAGCGGCCAGCCGGAGCAGCTCAAGGGCGTGCGTCGCAACATGGCCCGCGTGATGGCCGACGCCCACGCCAACGTGGTGCCGACCACGCTGGTGGACGACGCCGATCTGCACGCATGGATCGGCAAGCAGGACATCACCGCACGTCTCATCCGTTCGATCGTGGTGGCATGCAAGACCGTGCCGGCGCTCAACGCCTGGTTCGACGGCAAGAACCTCACCCGCACGCTGCATCCGCACGTGGACATCGGCATTGCCGTGGATACGGAAGAAGGCCTGTTCGTCCCGGCCCTGCGCAACGCCGACGTGCTTGACGGCGCCGGCATCCGTGCCGCGATCAAGCGCCTGCGTACGTCGGTGGAAGACCGCACGATTCCGGCCTCGGAACTCTCGGGCTACACCATCAGCCTGTCGAACTTCGGCATGTTCGCCGGTCGCTACGCCACGCCGGTCGTCGTGCCGCCGTGCGTCGCCATCATCGGCGCGGGCAAGCTGAGCCACGACGTGGTGGCCGTGATGGGCGGCATCGAAGTGCATCGCCGCATGCCTATCTCCATCACCTTCGACCATCGCGCTGCCACCGGCGGCGAAGCCGCGCGCTTCCTCAAGGCGCTGCTGGACGATTTGTCGCTGCCGAACTGAGTGCAGTAAGCGTTGAAGAAAAGCCCCGGCCATGCCGGGGCTTTTTTTGCTGCATGACGACGTCAATAGCGGCTGACGAAATGCGCCATCGTGTGATCGAGTGCCTTGCGCCAGCGCTGTTCCAACGCAACATCGAACTCGGGATCGTGCTCGCGTATTGCCACCAGCAGGCTCTGCGTCCAGTACGGATAAAGCGCTGGCGGCACGGGCGCGCGACCGCCGCGACTGTGCGCACACGCCATCTGTTCCATGGTGCGCTTGGTCAGCGTGCTGCCGCCCGCATGCGCGATGGCCGCGCTGATGCCGCGTCGCAATGCGACGTGCTGCTTGCTGAAGTCGGTGTCCTTGAACAGCTCCGGGACATCCGGATGGCTGGCCATGAATATCTCGTAGAAGCGGGCGATGAATTTCCCGTGCTGCAGGCAGCGGCCATAACTCGTCTGCAGATCATCGAAGGTGTCGCTCATGCATGCCTCGACCATGGACGAGAGTCGTCCGAAGCGTTGGCACGCTAACACGCAGCAGCGGCCTCCCTGCCCTGCCATGTCGCCGCAAGGACACGACCTGCCGCAGGCCTCCTGCGTTGACGGCGCATCCACCTGGCCACGCACTACGATCGGGTGACACCTGCCAGTGGATGATTGCCATGCATCACAGCCGACTGTGCACCATCGTGATCGATTGCGAGACCGACGACCTTGCCGGCGCCGCCACCTTCTGGAGTCATGCGCTGGGCAAATCCATCGTGACGCTGGATGAGGACGGCGACGGCAAATACGCCAGGCTGGCCACGGCGGACGACGAGCCCATCATCCTCTTGCAGCGCGTGGCGCACGACAGCCGCGTGCACCTGGATATCGAATCGGACGACCTCGAAGCCGAAGTGCAGCGATTGGAAAAACTCGGCGCCACGCGCGTGAGCCATATGCACGATCGCTGGTGGGTCATGCAGGCACCCAGCGGCCACCGCTTCTGCGTGGTTCGTCCGCAGCGCGAACGCTTCGGCCCGCACCTCAATCGTTGGGAATGACGGGCGACGCTACGGCGACTGCTTCAATAGTCGCGAATATCGAGCGCAACGAATCCGCGCACGCTGTAGCCCGCCTCGGCGGCAGGCCACGGCAGCGACGCCAGCAGGCGATCACCCGCGGGCCAGGCGGCGTTGTCCAGCAGCGCCTCAGCCGTGACGGTGCCGTCGTCGGCACGTCGGTAGAACAGCCGCACCCAATGCAGTTCCGGATTCAACGACTCGTTCTGCAGGGCGGCCCGAAGCTGCGACATCAATTCGGCAGGCGGTTCGATGCCGTCCTTGCTCGAGAGCCACGGACCCACGAAGACATCCCAGGTACGAATGCCGAAGTCCCAGCTGTGCAGCTGCATGCGGCGATCGTCGGTGACGTACCAGCACGCTGCCAACAGCACGTGGAACACGCCGTGCTCGAACGCGCGCAAGGCATCGAGGCAACCGGCTTCACCGCCGCCGATGCCGGCAAAGCTTTCCTCGATGTGACGGTCTTCGCTCAGCACCACGTCGACGTCCAGGCGTCCGGGCTCACCCGCTGCGCCGTCGAACCAGCTGGCGCGCACGGCGGGAAAATCGCCGTCGGTCATCAGCCACTCTTCATCCGGCTCCAGCTCGACGTCATGGCGTTCGAACAGGCGCAGGAGGTAACGCTGGAGATCGGTGTCTTGCATCATCGTTTCCTGTCTTCAGCGCGCGTGCGGGCGCCACACCAGCTGGCGCACGATCAGCGCCAGCACCAACACCACCACGCAGGCGCCATAGCCGTAGAGCGCCGGCAGCACCTGCTGCCAGATGGCGCCACTGGATGGGCCGTACTGACCCACCGTGGGAACCGTGGCCGTATCGAAAGCCGTGCTCGCGCATTCCACGGCAGCGAATGCGGCGAGCAGCAAGGCCGCCACGTCGAAGTAACGGCGCAGGCGAGTGCGCGGCAGGTTCTTGGGATAGGACCAGAACGCCCAACCCAGGATCAGCAGCCACGGCGCGAGCAACAGGATGGCCAGGTAACGCATGCGTCAATTCACTCCACGAGAGCCAAGCGCGCTTTATTCCTGCGCGGCCAGTTGATCGAGCGCGCCGCGCAAACGGGTGAGCGCTTCATCGCGTGCCTGCTCGCCGTCGTAGTCCGGCGTGGCACCCACTTGTTCACCATCGATCTCGAGCACCAGGGCCTGCGGCTGCACCTGGACCACGGCAGACAGGCTGCCCAGTTCCTTGATGCGCTTTTGCATGACACCGGCGGCCTTGGGATCGGCGAACGAACGCGACAGCAGCAACTCTTCCCCGTCAGCGGAAAACAGCCGGAAGCGAAAACTACCATCGGCATCGCGGAAACTGGCGAAGCGCGCTGATTTGCCGCCCTTTGACGCTGGTGCCTTCGCGCCGTTGGCCTGCGGCGCCACCGACACGCCCGAGCGCAGGCCGATCGCATCGCGCAGCTCGGCGATCTTCGGCGCGGCGATGGCGCGCGCCTTCTTGGCGCCTTCCTGCAGGATCTCCTCGATCACCGCGGGGCGCGCGATCAGTGCGTCGTAGCTTTCGCGCATCGGCGCCACGTCCACTTCCAGGCGCTCGAACAACACCTGCTTGGCTTCACCCCAGCCGATGCCATCGACCAAAGCCTGTCGGAACGCAGTGGATTCGGCTTCGCTGGCGAACGCGCGGAAGATGGTGAACAGCGAAGAGCTGTCCGGGTCCTTCGCTTCGCCCGGCAGGCGCGAATCGGTGACGATGCGCATGATGGAATCGCGCAGATGCTTCTGGCCACCGGCGAACAGCGGAATGGTGTTGTCGTAGCTCTTGGACATCTTGCGGCCATCGAGTCCCGGCAGCGTGGCCACCTGCTCCTCGATCACCACTTCCGGCAGCGCGAAGAATTCGCGTCCGTAAATGTGGTTGAAGCGCTGCGCGATATCGCGCGCCATCTCGATGTGCTGGATCTGGTCGCGACCCACCGGCACCTTGTTCGCGTTGAACGCGAGAATGTCGGCAGCCATCAGCACCGGGTACATGTAGAGGCCGGCGGTGATGCCGGCATCCGCGTCTTCGCCCGTTTCGGTGTTCTTGTCCACCGCCGCCTTGTACGCATGGGCGCGATTGAGCAGGCCCTTGGCGGTGACGCAGGTGAGGAACCAGGTGAGCTCCGGAATTTCCGGAATATCGGACTGGCGATAGAAGGTGACCTTCTGCGGATCGAGACCCGCGGCCAGCCACGTGGCGGCGATCTCCAGGCGCGAACGTTCGATGCGCGCCGGATCGTCGCTCTTGATCAGCGCGTGATAGTCGGCCATGAAATAGAACGCATCCACGTCGTCGCGCTTGCTCGCCGCAACGGCCGGGCGGATCGCGCCGACGTAATTGCCAAGGTGCGGCGTGCCGGTGGTGGTGATGCCGGTGAGTACGCGGGTCTTCATGGTCTCGCTTCTTCGTATCGTTGTTGTTGCCGATTCAATCGGAGGCGCTTCAGCGGATCAGCGTGGATTTACCGAACAGCGATTCGACAAGATCCACCGCAAGGCGCGCCGTCTGGTTCTTCTTGTCGAAGGCGGGATTGAGTTCCACGATGTCCAGCGAACCGACGCGGCCGGTGTCGGCAATCATCTCCATGCACAGCTGCGCCTCGCGGTAATTCGGGCCGCCGCGCACCGTGGTGCCCACACCGGGCGCAATGCTGGGGTCGAGGAAATCCACGTCGAAGCTGATGTGCAGGTGCGTGTTCTCATCCACGCCGGCCAGCGCTTCTTCCATCGTGCGCTTCATGCCCACTTCGTCGATGTGGCGCATGTCGAAGATGCTCACCTGCGATTCGCGCACGAGACGCTTTTCGCCTTCGTCCACCGAGCGGATGCCGATCTGGCGGAACGCTGACGGCGACGCGGCCGGCACATGGCCGCCCATCTCGATCAGTTCCTTCGGACCGTTGCCGCACAGGCATGCCACCGGCATGCCGTGGATGTTGCCCGAAGGCGTGGCATCGGCAGTGTTGAAGTCGGCATGCGCATCCAGCCACAGCACGCGAAGCGTCTTGCCGGTCTCGCGGCAATGGCGCGCCACGGCGCTGATCGAACCGATGGCCAGGCAATGGTCGCCGCCCAGCATGATCGGCAGCCGGCCATCGGCAAGTTCGGCGTGGATGGCTTCGTGCACCGACTGGTTCCACGACACCACCTCGGGCAGGTGGCGATAACCGTTCACCGGCGGCTGCCAGGGGTTGAGCGGACCCTGCAGGTTGCCGCGATCGACCACGTCCAGGCCACGCTTGGTGAGCCGTGCGGCGAGGTTGGCCACGCGCAGGGCTTCCGGACCCATCGAAGCGCCGCGATGCCCCGCACCGATATCGGTGGGAACGCCGATCAGGGAGAGTGCCTTGTTGACCATGAAAACCTGCAGTGTGAAAACCGGAATACGAGTCGTCTTAGTGTGCCAGAGGCAGATGACGTTGCCGCCATGTATCTAGGCTGCCGTCCAGCAGCCGCACATGGGTGTAGCCCAGCGATGAAAGCGTTTCCTGCGCCTTTGCGGCACGCTTCCCGGAGACGCAATACACCACGATCTCGCTGTCACGCGGGACACCGAGCACGCCGGCACGCGAGGCCAATTGATCCACGGGAATATTGAGCGCACCGGCAATGTGGCCATCGCGGTACTCGTCAGCGCCTCGCACATCGAGCAGCACTGGTGCCTGCCCGGCCTGCTGGCGCTGCAGCAGTTGCCCAGCGTCCAGCGGCGCGTCCGCCGCCGTGGCGGAACACATGCCCGCCAGCATCAGCAGTGCGGCCAGGAGGCCCTTGAGCATGCGGGAAACCCTCGATTTGGTGCCGGCAGCAGGAGTCGAACCCGCGACCTACTGATTACAAATCAGTTGCTCTACCAACTGAGCTATGCCGGCGAAGAAGTGAAGTCTAACAGGCCCCTATGGGCCAACGCCAAAGGCCGTCAGAAGCAGCCGGTGCTGTGGGAACCCACGCCACGCACGCGGTTGCGCCAGTCAGCGTGGCCGTTGTCGACAATCACCACGTCCAGCCAGTACTCGGCCACGCTTTCGGTGCGCTCGCTCATCTGCGCGGGGAAGCCGGCGGCCACCACCTGTTCGCGGCGGCGACGCGCATTGGCGGGGTCCTTGAACAGGCCCAGCGAGATGGTGTTGGACTGGTCGCCCGAGCTGACGATGAAGTATTCGCCCACGTTTGCTGCAGCGAGGCGGCGACCGAGTTCCAGAGCCTTGTCGCGAGTGCCGCCGCCCGGCAGATAGACCCACCAACCGGTGGTCTGCGTGGTCTGCTCCTGGCGCTGGCGCATGCGCGCTGCCTGGCTGCTGAGTGCGGCGCGTGCGTTGCGCATGTCGGTCTGCGTGGCGAAGGGGCCCAGCGCCATGCAGGTATAGGTGTTCGGTCGCGATGGCGGCGACGGAAGCGCCGGTACTGGTACTGGCGCCTGGGCCACGGGCGCCGCGCTGGACGCCGGGCTCGTTGGCGTGGCGGCGGCCATGGATGTCGCTGGCGTTGCCGGAGCCGGCGCGCTGGACGGTGCCGGAGGGCGCTCGCTCAACAGATGCAGTTCCGGCACGCCGGCATCGGTGGCGGCGCGACCGTGCACGTCGTCCTGGCCAAGCAGCAGCCATGCGCCTACCGCGATATTGAGTGCGATCAGCAGGACAAAGAGCAGGCGCAGGAACATCGGCGATCCGTCAGGCCATCGGCGGCGAAAGAGCAGGCATTTTAGAGAGCCTGCTCAACGGGTGAATGTGCGTCGGACCACACGGACAATCCACGCAGCACGCTGTCCTGGCTGAGCCGCGACGGATGGGCAATCAACGGCGCCAGCGATTCTGCGTCGCCGCCGCCAAGGATCAACTGCGGCGCACCACCCAACGGCCCGGACATATGCGACACGAAACGCTCGACCAGCGCAGCGGCCGCCTGCCAGCAGCCGGAGGCAACGGCGTCCGGCGTATTGTCTGCCGCTTCCAATACCTTGCCCGGGCGGTCGACCAGCACGCGCACCGTCGCGCCCAGCAGCGACTGCTGCATCAGTTGAGGGCCCGGCGCGATCAAGCCGCCCAGGTGATTTCCATTGGCGTCGAGCGCGTCGAGCGTCAGTGCCGTACCGACACCCGCCAGCACGCAGGGCGCGAGGCCTTCGGCACGGGCGGCCACCATGCCGAGGAAACGGTCCACGCCCAGGCGACCCGGTTCGGGATAGGCGTTGCGCACGCCACAGGCTTGCGCCGGCGTGCGCAACCATGTGGTCGATCGGTCGAAGCAGGTCGATACCACGGCGGCGATCTGCGCTTCGCGCGCGCTGTCCACGACGGACGCACCGAATACGTCGCGTGGTATCGGCAGGTGTCGCCACGCTTCGTGCAGTACCAGCGCGACCTCGTCGTTCCACGCCACGGCGCCCTGCTCGCTCCAGTGCGCACCCTCGCGCAGCGCCCATTTCAGGCGCGTATTGCCGAGATCGAGCAAGAGCCTCATGCGCGACGCACCGTCACGTCGGCGCTGTCGATGCGATGCATGCCGTCGCCGGCCTGCAGCAGCAAGGCACCGCGCGCATCCACACCGGCGCCCGTGCCTTCCAGCGTGCCCAGCGCGCCCTGCACGTGCAGCGGCTTGCCGCACAACAGGTCGTAGCCTGCGTACTCATCGACGAAGGCCGCAAAACCCTCGCGCTCGAACTGGTCCAGGCCTTCCGCCAGGGCGGCGACCAGGGCGGCGGTCACGCGGTTGCGGTCCGGCGCCTTGCCGGCAAGCGTGGCCAGATCATTCACTGGCTGGCCGGCCTGCTCGCGCAGCGCCGCGGTGAGCCGCACGTTCAAACCCACGCCGATGATGGCTGCGCATGGCCCCTGATATTCACCGCCAAGCTCGACCAGGATGCCGGCGAGCTTGCCGCCGTCGCTCAGCACGTCGTTGGGCCATTTCAGCCCCGCGCCCCTTATGCCCAACGAGGCCAGCGTGCGCATCACAATCACACCCACGGCCAGCGAAAGCCCGGACAGCGCGGCAAAGCCCCCATCGAAGCGCTTGAGGCACGACAGATAGACGTTGAGCCCCGGTGGCGACAGCCATTGCCGGCCGCGCCGGCCGCGCCCTGCGGTCTGGGTTTCCGCCAGCACCATGCTCAGATCTGGGAGATCGGACTGCCGGCGCTGGATCTCACTGGAGGTCGAGTCGATCTCCCAGTGGAGTTCCAGCATGCCCAGGCGTTTGCGCACGTCGGCAGGCAACGAGGCGCGCACGGTGGCGACGTCCAGCAACTGGACGGGCCAGGGCAGGCAATAGCCCGCCGTTCCGCGCGACTCCACCGGCACGCCGCGTGCGCGCAGGGCCTCGATCTGCTTCCAGATGGCGGCGCGGGTGACGCCCGTACGCTCGGCCAGCTGGGCACCCGACACCATGCCGCCATCCGCCAGCGCCACCAGCAGCTCCTGCGCCTGCATTACGCCTGGCTCCGGAGTGCTGGGCGCGCAAGGAGGAAAAGAGATGTGGCCAGGAGACGTGACATCCATCGATTCTAGCCTGCCGGCATGGCGCATCGCAGGCCACGCGGACGGCGAAGTCCCATGACTTCTGGGACTCGCAACCCTTGCGAGAGGGTTGCGCAGGCACTGGTATCGCTGGGATTTTTCTGCCAGCATCCAGCTCTTGGATTGCGGATCAAGGGGTTGAGCCGCCATGGGCGTCGGGAAGTTCTTGATTGGCTGTGTTCTATGCGTCGGCAGCGTTGGTGCTGCATCGGCCATGGACGCGGACGCCCAGGATCTCGGTGCCATGCAGCGCTCGGTCGACAGTGGCTCCGGCAGCCACGACGGCGCGGGCGGCAGCGGGGGCGATGCCCTTGGCCTGTCGCGCGAAGCCAACAGCAACCCGAGTCCGGCTTCCTCCTCATCCAGTGACAACTGCCCGACCACGACTCCGGCCCGCGCGCCGCGGAGCCGCCAGAACCGCATCGGCTGGCAGTCGTTGTTGCCGGGCTCCATCCAGTAACGACGGCAACTCGTGTCGGCTGCCTGGTGGCGGCGCCTCCGCGCCTATGTAACCCCTCCCCCGCTTGCTGCAGAGCCCTGGCGCATCGCGCTGGATGGCTGTCCGCTTGCGCAGCGCCTTGATGCCTCCCGCCAGAACGAACTGCGCCGCCTGGTCGGCGTGTTCCTCGCGCGCAAGCGTTTTCTCGCCCTGGCCGGTGCCGAACTCTCGGATGCAACGTGCGCCCTGATCGCCATGCAGGCCTGCCTGCCCGTGCTGCGGCAGGGTCCACGCACCTTGCGCGGGTGGCGCGACATCCTGGTGTATCCGGGTGAATTCCGCGTCAAGCGCAGCCACCACGATGATCGCAGCGGCGTGGTCACCGAAAGCGACGACGTCCTGATCGGCGAGGCGTGGGAGTACGGCCCGCTCGTGCTCTCGCTTGCCGACGTGCAGCTCGACCTCGCGCAACCATGGGACGGCTACAACGTCGTGGTGCACGAGATCGCCCACAAGCTCGACATGCTCGACGGCCCGCCTGATGGCGTGCCTCCGCTACCGCCGAGCATTCCCCGCCGCCAGTGGATCGTGGCCTTTCAGCGCGCCTTCGACCTTCTGTCGAACGACGTGGCACGCGGGCGCGACACGCTCATCGACCCCTACGCCGCGGAAAGCCCCGACGAATTCTTCGCCGTCGTGAGCGAACTGCATTGGTCGCAACCGTCGGTATTGCGTCGTGCTGACGCGACGGTGGCCGGATTGCTCGAGGCCTACTACGGGCCATCGTCAGCACCGGCGTGATGGGTTCAATCAGCCCGGCGGAAACTTCACGCTGAAGCGCGCGCCATTGAATTCCGGCGAACGATCGACCACCAACTCGCCGCCATAGGCGCGAATGATGTCCTGCACGATGGAAAGCCCGATGCCGTGCCCTTGCACGCGCTCATCGCCACGCACGCCACGTTGCAGCACCGTCTCGATCTTGTCGTCATCGATGCCCGGGCCATCGTCTTCCACGCTCAACCACAGGCCCGGCCGCTGCCGCCCCGCGACAGGACGCATCTTCACCACCAGCAGCACGCGATGGCGCGCCCACTTGAAGGCGTTCTCCAGCAGGTTGCCCATCAGTTCGAGCAGGTCGCCCTGCTCGCCGTAGAACGCGGCGTTGTCGTCGATGTCGAATTCGCACAGCACGTTCTTCGCGGCGTAGACCTTTTCCAGGCTCTGCACCAGATCTTCGGCGTGGCCGGCGATGGGAATGGCCGTGGTGGCAAACGTCTGACGTCCCGAGGTCGCCGCGCGCGCCAACTGGTAAGCCACCAGTTCGTCCATCTTGCGCACCTGTTCCAGCACGGGATCACGCAGCGCCGATTCGGCAATCGCGCTTTCCAGGCTGGAACGGATCACCGCCAACGGCGTCTTCAAGCTGTGGGCAAGATCGGCCAGTGTGTTGCGCGTGCGCACGCGCTGCTCGCGCTCGCTGTCGATGAAGGCATTGATGCGTTCGGTAAGGCCGGTGAGTTCGAGCGGATATTGATCGCCCAGGTGCTCGCGCTCGCCGCGCTCCACGCGCGACATTTCGTTGGCGACCTTGCGCAAGGGCGTGAGACTCCAGCGCAGCAACAGCATCTGTAGCAGGATGAGCATCACGCCCAGCGAGGCGAGCCAGAAGACCAGGCTGCGCCGGAATACCGCGTTGCGTCCTTCGAGCTGGTCTTCGGTCTGCGCCACCATGAAGGTGAGATGCACCGACTTCTTTTCGGACGTGTCGAGCGCCACGCCGTAGATGTAGTAGTACAACCGCCCCATGCGCGTATCGACGGGGCCAACGAACTCACCTTCGCCCGGCGCCAGCGGATGCAGGAAGCCGAAATCGCGACCGATGGCCGAGGGCGATTCCCATTTGAAGCCACCGTCGCCAATGGCCACGGCATAGAGGCCCGAACCCGGACGCGAGAAGCTCGGGTCAGGCGGCGTATCGGGCAGCAGCACCTTGCCGGAGCGACCGACTTCGGTGCCGGCGAGGTAGGCCACGACGAAATTCTGCAGACGATCCTGCAGGCCCTTCAGCGAACTGTCGGCTGCGGTGCGCGTGAGCGTAAGACCGACCACGCCCAGGAACGCAGCCAGCACGAAGCCAGTCGCCAACGCCGCGCGCGCCGCCAGTGACAACGGGCGGCGCGGCGGCGGCGGATCATTCGTCTTCGGCTTCGCTGCGAGGGATGGCAAAGCGGTATCCGCGTCCACGTACCGTCTCGATGGGCTTGAGGTTGCCTTCCGGGTCGAGCTTCCTGCGCAGACGGCCGATGAAGACCTCCAGCACGTTGGAATCGCGATCGAAATCCTGCTGGTAGATGTGCTCGGTGAGGTCGGCCTTGGAGACCAGCTCACCGGCATGCAGCATCAGGTATTCGAGCACCTTGTATTCGTAGCTGGTGAGGTCCACCGCCTTGCCTTCCACCGTCACGGTCTGGGCGGTGGTGTCCAGCTTGATCGGGCCACAGGCCAGCACCGGCTTGGACCAGCCGCTGGCGCGGCGCACCAGTGCGTTGATGCGCGCCAGCAGTTCTTCGACATGGAACGGCTTGACGAGGTAGTCGTCGGCACCGTGCTTGAGGCCTTCCACCTTGTCCTGCCAGCCGCCACGGGCGGTGAGGATCAGGATGGGATAGCGCTGGCCGGCTTCACGCAGCGACTTGATCAGGTCCATGCCCGACATCTTGGGCAAGCCAAGGTCGATGATGGCCAGATCGAAGGGCACTTCGCGTCCGAGGTACATGCCCTCTTCACCGTCCTGGGCCGCATCGACGGCAAAACCATCGCGCTTCAGGCGGGCGGCGAGGGTCTCGCGCAGCGGAGCCTCGTCCTCAACCAAAAGAATGCGCATCAGTGTTTCTCCTTGTTGCTTCCACCGTCACTGGACGGGTTCTTGGTCGGATCGCCGGAGGCCGGCCCTTTGCTGGCATCCGTAGTCACAGTCACCACGCGCACGTGCCCGGTAGGCGTGAGCACTTTCACGCGATGCTCGAAGGAACTGCGGCCCCGCCGCACGGTACTGGCGGACAACACTTTGCCGCCGGTTTCGTGCTGGACCTGGGTGACGGCCTGCTCCAGCGACATGGACGGCTCGCTGGACTGGGCCGCCCAGGCGCTCGCGCCTGTCGACAGTGCCAGCAGCCATGCCAAAGGGCGCAGGGTCGTCTTCATTTTGTTGAACAAGCCCGGGGGTATCGGCGGGGAGCGGTATCCATCGGCGTTCAGACTATGGAATCGCGGCTGAATATAGGCCGGACGAACCTGAACGGTCACGCGGCAATCCGGGGTTGCGCGACGGCCTGCTCAATAAGCGCCCAATCGGCGCCCGGCAAGTGGGCGCCCTCGCTCAATCGGCGGCGGAAGCCCCGCGCCCCGGGCTCGCCCTGGTACAGGCCCAGCAGATGGCGGCTGATGTGCTTAAGCGCGGTACCCCGGGCCAATTCGGCCTCGATGTACGGGCGCATGCGACGGAGTACGTCGTCACGCTCCGGCATCGGCTCACCGTAAAGCGTGGCCTCCACCCGGGCCAGGACGTAGGGGTCGTGATAGGCCGCGCGCCCCAGCATCACGCCATCGACTTGCTCCAGGTGCGCCTGCACCTGTTCCACGGTGGTGATGCCGCCATTGATCACCACCACGAGTTCAGGGAATTCGCGCTTGAGGCGATACACGCGCTCGTAGTCGAGCGGCGGAATCTCGCGGTTTTCCTTGGGGCTCAGCCCCTGCAGCCAGGCCTTGCGGGCATGCACCACCAACACCTCGACGCCGGCGGCGATCATGGTTTCGGTGAAATGCTGCAGGTCGGCGTATTCGTCCTGGTCGTCCACGCCGATACGGCACTTCACTGTGACCGGCACATCCACCGCATCGCGCATGGCCTTCACGCAATCGCCCACGAGGGTGGGCTCGCGCATCAGGCATGCGCCGAAGCGGCCGGACTGCACGCGGTCGGAAGGACAGCCCACGTTGAGGTTGATCTCGTCGTAGCCCGCCTCAGCACCGTAGCGCGCGGCGATGGCCAGTTCCGCCGGCTCGCTGCCGCCCAGCTGCAAGGCCACCGGATGTTCCTGCTGGCTATGTTCGAGCAGGCGCAGCTGCTTGCCGCGCACGAGCGCGGCGCTGGTCACCATTTCGGTATAGAGGCGCGCATGCGGCGAAAGCAGGCGATGGAAGTACCGGCAGTGCCGGTCCGTCCAGTCCATCATGGGGGCAACGGTGAGGCGCCAATCGTTCTTTTCGATGGGCGGCTTCGGCGAGGAAATCGAGGTCGACATGAAGGCATTGTACCGGCTCGCCGGGGCCGACAAGCCGCGAATCGAGGTGCTTACACCTCCTAAGCGCCATGACCTACAGAACCCCTGGCCACGAATGTCCAACATGTGGGGAACCATTTACCAGGACGAGTTCCCCCCATGGATTTGAAGAAAACCCTACTGCCGGCGCTGCTGATGATCTCGCTGGCCGCCTGCGACAAGACCGGCAGCAACAGCACCCCGACCGCCGACCAGCCCGCCGCGACGCCGGCTCCGGCCTCGACCGCGGCAGCGCCGGCCGCCACCGAGCAGGCAGCTCCTGCCGCGACCGCCGATGCCGGCGACGGCAAGATCGGCATTGCCGAATGCGACGACTACATCAGCAAGGTCAAGGCTTGCCTGGCCAGCAAGGTGCCGGAAGCCCAGCGCGCCATGTTCGACCAGGCCATGAACACCTCGGCCCAGCAGTGGAAGGCCGCCATCGCACAGCCGGGCGGCAAGGAAGCGCTCGCCGCCCAGTGCAAGCAGGCCAGCGACATGGCCAAGCAGACCTACGCCTCGTTCGGCTGCGATCTGTGATGTGAATCTCCGGACAACACGCGTCCCACTTTGCCGTGGCTCGTCGAACTGACGGTCGGCGCGGTTGACCAAACCCTCCCCGGCAGCCCCTAGCTGCGGGGAGGGTTCTTTTTTTGGGGCTGCATCAGGCATGCAGCCCTGCGCGTCCCGCGCCGCATGCCCCACGCACAACGCCCGGCCCGCAAGGGGCCGTGACGAATTGCCCGCCGCCGCGCGCCCCACCTTCCATGAACGTGAGGCGAGGGCATGACATAATGCCGCCCTTCGCTGCACCTATGGCAGCACTCGTCAGGCGCAGCGGGTTCGCCTTCCCCACACGAGTCCGGTACCGGCATGGTCGGTGCCTTGCCCGCAGCTTCCCTGATATCCCTAGGACGGTAACCGGCAATGGTGGCATTGGCGACGGAGCACGTGATCGACGTGCACCACTGGAACGACAGTCTTTTCAGCTTCCGCACCACGCGCGATCCCGGCTTCCGCTTCGACAGCGGACAGTTCGTGATGATCGGCCTGGAAGTGGACGGCCGCCCGTTGATGCGGGCGTATTCCATCGCCAGTGCGAATTACGAGGAACACCTGGAGTTCTTCAGCATCAAGGTGCCCAACGGCCCGTTGACTTCGCGCCTGCAACACCTCAAGCCCGGTGACCCGCTGATCGTCAGCCGCAAGCCCACCGGCACGCTGGTGCTCAACGACCTCAAGCCCGGCAAGCATCTGTACCTGCTGGGCACGGGCACGGGCCTGGCGCCCTTCATGAGCCTGGTGCGTGACCCCGAAACCTATGATCGCTACGAGAAGATCGTCATTGCGCACGGCGTGCGCAACGTCAACGATCTTGCCTACAAGGACTATCTCGAAACCGAGCTGCCGCAGCACGAATATCTCGGCGAACTGGTGCGCGAGAAGTTGATCTACTACCCCACGGTCACGCGCGAAGCGTTCCGCAACCAGGGCCGCATCACCGACAACATCGTCGATGGCGCCATGAGCCAAGCCATTGGCCTGCCGCCGCTCGATCCGGCCACCGACCGCGTGATGCTGTGCGGCAGCCCGTCGATGCTGGACGACACCTGCGCGCTGCTCGATGCACGCGGCTTCCAGGTATCGCCACGCACGCGCGAGCCGGGCGACTACGTGATCGAGCGCGCGTTCGTCGAGAAGTAAGAAACTCCGCAAGACGCGAGCGCATGCACTGCGCTCGCTTTTTTATTTATGCGCTGGGCTATTCCCAGATCTTGTAGATGCGCCCCGTCCCGACGCCTTCCACGCTGCGTCGATACACCTGCCCCACGCGCGCGCCAGGTACCGCCGGAAAGCCCGGAAAATACGGGCCGTAAGCCTCGAATGCCTCGGTGAGCAAGGTGGCGCTCACCGCATTGATGCGCAGGCCGCGCGGCAGTTCGGTGGAAGCCGAACGCACGAAACCCTCGATGGCCGCATTCACCGTGGTGGCATTGGTGCCCAGCTTGATGGGTTCGTCCGCGGTGATGCCGCTGGTCAGCGTGAACGATCCGCCATCGCGCAGATGCGAAATGCCCGCCATCACCGCATGCACCTGGCCCATCAGCTTGTCCTGAAGTCCGGACATGAACTGGGTCGGCGTGGTATCCACCAGCTCCCCGAAGTGAACGCTACCCGCGGCCGTGACCACCGCATCGAGCTGGCCCACTTCCGCATACATGCGCTCAACGCTGGCCATGTCGGTGAGATCCACCCGCAGATCGCCCGAGTGGCGCCCGGCGCGGATGAGTTCGTGATGGGGCGCCAACGCCCCGGCAACCGCCTGTCCGACGGTGCCGCTCGCACCGATAAGCAGAATTCGCATGAGAGACCTCAGAGGTGCGTCCCGGGATGGAACGCCATGTCCCGCAGTGTCCGTCCTGCGCGGGTCACAATAAACGTGCCATCATTCGACCCATTCCGAACCATAGGTTTCTAATCATGGATACCTTGGCGAACATGGCGATGTTCGTGCGCGTGGTGGACACCGGCAGCTTTGCGGCGGCCGCCGAAGCCAGCGGCGTGTCGCCCACCATGGCAGGCAAGCACATCCGCGCGATCGAACAGCGACTGGGCGCGCGCCTGCTCCATCGCACCACGCGTCGGCAACAACTCACCGAAGTCGGCAGGCTCTACTACGAGCGCTGCAAGCTCGTGCTGGCCGACGTGGAACTGGCCGAGCGCAGCGCCCACGAATTGCAGGCCACGCCGCGCGGCCGATTGCGCATCACCGCGCCCATGAGTTTCGGCAGCCGGCGATTGACGCCCGCACTCACCGATTACCTGCAGCGCTATCCCGATGTCAGTGTCGAACTGTCGCTCGACAATCGCGTGTACGACCTGGTCAGCGAAGGTTACGAGCTGGGCATCCGCATCGGCGCCGTCGACGATCCGCAACTGGTCGCGCGTCCACTGCAGCCTTACCGCATGTTGCTGGCCGCGTCGCCGCAGTACCTCGCCAGGCACGGCAACCCCACGCGCCCCGAAGAATTGACGAACCACACCTGCCTCGGCCTGACCAACTGGCGTCGCCGCGACCAGTGGCGCCTGCTCGGGCCCAATGGCGCGGAATGCGACGTGCCTGTGCAAGGTCGTCTCTCGGTCGATCATGGCGACGCGCTGCGCGTGGCGGCCCTTCATGGCGCCGGCATCGTGCTGCAACCGGAAGTGTTGCTGGCCGATGATCTTGCCGAAGGAAGGCTGATGGCAGTGCTGCCGGAATGGGCGCCGCCTTCCACACCCATGCATCTGCTCTATGCGCAGGACCGCCGGCCGACCGCGAAGCTACGCAGCATGATCGAGTTTCTACTGGAGCGCTTTGGCGCGAATGCTTCCTCGTAGAAAAGCCGCACTTCACTCGCGCGTGCGGCCCTGTCCTTCGTTGTCCCAATAACCGAACATGCGCCGCGCGACGAATTTGTAGAGACGCTTGCCGGTGGCGCGCCACAGCAGCGCATGCGGCGCCGGCGTGGCGAGGATGGCGCGCTGGCGTGCCGTCAGTGCATCGGCGCAATACGTGCGCTTGTGCTTGAGCAGATGACGCAGGTCTTCACGCGCCAGCGCGCGGAACAAGGCGCCGCGTTTGCCGCTGGTCCATGCAATCTGGAAATCGACCAGCGCTGGACGTCCATCCACGCAAACCAGCCAGTTCGGTTCCTTCGCCAGATCGTTGTGCACGATGCCGCGACGATGCAGCCGCGCCAGCAGTCGCAATGCATCGCGGTAATACGCTCGATCGCAGGGTTGCGCATGCTGCATTGGCGCACCGTCGATATAGCCGCGCAGCAGTTCGCGTCCGTTCCATCCCAGCAAGGCGGGCACGCCATCGATGCCGTCGAGCCTGGCCAGTGCGCGCGCCTCGCGCGCGGCGGCGTGGCGCGCCACGGCTCGCGCCCACCAGCGGGCGGCGGCGACGTCGCGACAGATCACGCGCACGCCGTTTCGCTCGGTCATTTCGATACGGCCGAGTTCGTCGCACTTCAAAAGCCTGTCGCGTGAGGTATCCACGCATGCCTCTTCGCTGTCACGGCCATGCCATTGTCGCCGAATCGACGGCAGCACGATGTGCCGCCGTGCCGATATGCTGAGCCGTCGCCGATGGAGATGTTCATGCTGGAGATCGCGCTTTACGTGCTGGCCGCGCTGCTGATGATCGGTGGCCTCGCCGGCAACATCCTGCCCGCGTTGCCGGGCATCCCTATGATCTTCGGCGGCATCTGGCTGGCGGCGGCAGTAGATCAGTACCGGCACCTGGGCACGTGGTGGCTGGTGATCATCGGCTTCCTGGGCGCCATCGGCGTCGCGCTGGACTTCGTGGCGGCGTCACTGGGCGCCAAGCGGGTGGGCGCCAGTCGGCCGGCGATCTGGGGTGCGGGCATCGGCACGGTGGTGGGCATGTTCTTTGGCCTCGCCGGGCTGATCGCCGGCCCGTTCGTGGGCGCCCTGCTGGGCGAACTGAGTTCGGGCACCAGCGTGCTGCGCTCGGCCCACGTGGGCGTGGCCACCTGGCTGGGCCTGCTCTTCGGTACCTTCGTGAAGCTGGTGATTTCCTTCGTGATGATCGGCCTGTTCGCCTTTGCCATGGTGTTTGGCTGAGGGCGCGACCTTCGGCACATGGCGCGGCCCCGTCAACGCCCTATAGGCTCAGGGGACTCCACCTTCAGGGAAGTCCACATGTCCAAACGTCTCGCCCTGGCACTGGCGGTTTCGCTGGTCGCCGTTGGTTCCGCCCAAGCGGAAACCAAGTCGCCCGCCTGGATCGAACGCAGCAACACCGACGCCAAGGTGCTGCTCGACGTGATGGCGAAGTTCAACCCGGAATTTGCTTCGCAGATCGGCGTGCCCGGCTTCGACGACAAGGTCGTCGACCTGAAGCCCGACGTCGACGCCCGCTCGCGCGCGGCCTTCGTCGACGCGAAGTCCAAGCTTGAGAAGATGCTGGCCAGCGAGAAGGACGACAACGTCCGCCAGGATCTGCAGATCATGATCAAGGCCGTCGATCAGCAGATCGAGGGCATCGATCTCAATCACAAATACATGCTGCCGTACCAGGACGTGGGTCAGCTGATCTTCCAGGGCGAGTTTGTGCTGCTCAAGGACGATGTGGCAGCCAACCGTCGCCCGGCCGCGCTCAAGCGCCTGGAATGCTACGTAGGCAAGGCCCCGGGCTGCACGCCGATCGTCGACCTTGCCAAGGCGCAGACCAACGCGCGCATCGGCGAGAAGGACCTGATCGGTCCCTACAAGAACGAAGTGGAGCAGAAGCTCAGCAACACGCAGCGCTATGCGCAGGGCATCCGCCAGCTGTTCGCCAAGTACAAGCTCGACAACGCCGAAGGCAAGGCCGCGCTGGATACGCTGGACAGCCAGCTCAAGGATTACGACAGCTGGGTGAAGTCCACCATCGTGCCGCGCGCACGCGCCGACTTCCGCCTGCCCGAACCGCTGTATGCGTACAACCTCAAGCAGGTGGGCATCGACATTGCGCCGGAGCAGCTGATCAAGGAAGCGCAATTCGAATTCGTCGAGCTGCGTTCGATGATGCAGATGATGGCGCCGGTGGTGGCGAAGGAAGAAGGCATCCAGGCCACCGACTATCGCGACGTGCTGAAGGCGCTGAAGACGCAGCAGCTGGGCAAGGATGACGTGGTGCCGTGGTACCACGAGATCATCGGCAAGATCGAAGACACCATCCGCCGCGAGCACATCATCACCTTGCCCCAGCGCAAGATGCAGATGCGCCTGGCCTCGGAAGCCGAAACCGCGGCCGTGCCGGCGCCGCACATGGACCCGCCGCCGTTCATCAACAACCACGGCGAGCAGGGCACCTTCGTGCTGACCATGGGCAACCCCAGTGGCGGCAAGTCCGATTCGTATGACGACTTCACCTATAAGGCCGCCGCTTGGACGCTCACCGCGCACGAAGGCCGCCCGGGCCACGAACTGCAGTTCGCGGCGATGGTGGAGCGCGGCGTATCACTGGCACGCAGCCTGTTCGCCTTCAACAGCGTGAACGTGGAAGGCTGGGCGCTGTATGCCGAATCGGAAATGCTGCCGTACGAGCCGCCGTCGGGCCAGTTCGTGGCCTTGCAGGCGCGCCTGCAGCGTGCGGCGCGTGCGTATCTCGATCCGATGCTCAACCTCGGCCTGATCACCAAGGAACGTGCGCACGATGTGCTGCGTTACGACGTGGGCCTGTCCGAAGCGATGACGCAGCAGGAGCTGGATCGCTACACCTTCAACAGCCCGGGCCAGGCCACCGCGTATTTCTACGGTTACATGCGCCTGCAGCAGACGCGCCTGAACACGGAACTCGCCTTGGGCAAGGACTTCAACCGCCAGGCCTTCAACGACTTCGTGATCGGCCAGGGCCTGTTGCCGCCGGAACAGCTCGCCGAAGCTGTGCGCACGCAGTTCATTCCGTCGCAGAAGAAGAAGTAATCGATCGGGGCGAATCGCCCGCTTGCATCAACGAGGCCGCGCTCTCGGGCGCGGCCTTTTCTTTGGCGGCGCGGGTGCGTGGCCACTGCGTTCCAGCCACAGGGCGAAGCGCGCGGTATCACGACGCAACGCAGGCGGCACGAGGATGTAGTCGCGGCTGGGCGGTTCGTCCGGTCGATGCTGGAAACGGGCTGCGCCTTCCATCGCCAGCAATGCGGGTTGATCTGCAGCGGCCAATCGCAGCGCAAGTCCCTGGGCACATAGCCATGCACACGGCTTTTCGTCGAACCAGGCCATCAGCCCGCCGAACATCGGCTTGAAACGAAGATCGTGCGGACGCCCCAGATGCGTGGCGGCGTCCTCCAGCTCCTTCCGCAGCGACTGGATGTCCGGGTTCACACCGGCGCGTCAGGCAACACGTAGAGCAGCACCGCGAGGTAGTGCAGCACGCTGCCCGCGAGCACGAAGAAGTGCCATACCGAATGGTGATACGGCAGCTTGCGCCACAGATAGAACGGCACGCCGAGCGTGTACGCCACGCCGCCGGCCAGCAACAACACCATGCCGCCGGTCTGCAGGTGCGCGAGCAAGGGCTTGAACGCAATCACGCCCACCCAACCCATGCCGATATACATAAGTACCGCCAGCTTGCGGTACTTCTTCAGCAAGCCCAACTCCAGCGCGCTGCCCATGATGGCCAGGCCCCAGACCGTGCCGAACAGGCTCCAGCCCCACGCACCCGGCAAGGCGATCAGGGTGAAAGGCGTATAGGTGCCTGCAATCAGCAGGAAAATCGCGATGTGATCCAGTGTGCGCAACACGCGCTTGGCCAGCACGCCGGGAATGGAGTGGTAAAGCGTCGACGCCGTGTAGCAGAGGATCAGCGTGGTGCCGAACACGGCGCTGGCCACGATGGCTCGTGCGTCGCCGTACAGAGCTGCGAAGGCCACCAGGGTGGCCAGGCCCGCGATGCTCAGCAGGATGCCGATGCCGTGGATGACGCTGGCGGCGAGTTCGTCGCCAAAGGCATAGCGCGGAAGAACCGTGCCGGAGGTGGCGGACATGGGGCATTCCTCAAACGGAACGTACTGGAGCGTACGGCCCCGCCACCTTAGGACGCCGGGCGCGATTGAACAAGGGCGCCTGTTGCCAGGCCTGCGCAAACGCAAGGCCATGCGACGCCACGGGCGCCGCGCGCAAGGTGCTATTCGATGATGAAAGCGCCGAACGCCACGCCCAGATCCCAGCCCTTGCCGGTACCGCTGAGCGCGAGCGAGACATTGCCCTTGGTCATCACGCGAGCACCCGCGGAGTTGACCGCACCGGCGTGCGCACCCGCGTCGGCGTAGTGGCCCTTGATCTCGCTGATGCTGCCGATGCCGGAGAACTTGCCCACGCCGTTGGTGATCTGGCTCTTGCCGAAGGTGAGGCCGCCGCCCTTGACGCGCAGATGCACCGACATGCTCTGTCCGTTGCTGCAGTGAACGGTGCCGTTGCCGGTGGCTGTCTGATAGAACACCGACCAGCCCGCGAGATTGAAATTCATCTTGCACTCGAGCTCACCGGCGTGTGCCGGCACGGATGCCATCCATCCGGCGAAAGCCAGCACCGACGCACCTGCGCACTTCCAAACGTTCATGGCGTTTCTCCCTGGAAATCCCCGACCGCCGATACGCGGCGAACAAGTCATTGTGGCCATCGTCAGCCCTCTGCGGCGTGAATGCTGCTTTCACCCGGGATGTACGTCAAAGCAAGCCGCAAAAGCAAAAAATGGCATAACCGGGCATCCCCTCTCTCTCCCCCGATGTCCCGGCCTTACCGCCCCGCCATCCTGTGCGGGGCTTTTTTTGTGCGCCAGCAACGCACGCTACACGGCCACCGACGGCAGGCTCTATGCTGGAGACGGACCGGGAATCGGGAGAGCCGACATGTCATGCATCGACTTGCTGTTGCATCTGGACCATCTGGACCTCGGCGTTGCCGCACCACGCGCCGCCATGGCCTTGGCGCAACGACTGGGCGCACGGCTCGACGCGCTGTATGTCGCCGACCTTCCCGCCACCGCTTTCAGCCTGCCCGAAGCCGTACCCGTGCAACTGGAGGAAACGCAGCGCCGCGTGGCCGAGGCACTGACCCATGACGGCCTCTGGCAACAGGCGCTGGCTGCCCGTTCGCTCGACGGCCGCTGGCGCGTGACCCAGGGCGATACCGTGCAGACGGTAAGCCAGGCCGCCTCCGGCTACGACATGCTGGTGATGGAACGCAGCCAGAAACGCAGCGATGCGCCGGTGGGCTTCGGCTCCGTGTCGCGTTGCGTATTCGCCAGCGGGCGACCCGTGCTGGTGGTGCCCGATGTCTCGCCCGTCCCCTCGCTCGGCGCCAACATCCTGGTGGCGTGGAACGGCAGCCGCGAATCCGCACTCGCCCTCGCCGCCGCCCTGCCGTTGTTGCAGAGGGCGGACCAGGTGCGCGTGCTCGACGGCAGCGAAATGAATGCCGACATGTTGCCCGTGCTTCCGCCGCCCGGACTGGCCGACTGGCTGCAACGCCGCGGCATCAACGCCCGCATCGACACGCTGGACAGTGGCCCCAGCCACGCCGCCGGGCCTGCCGTGCTGGAGGCGGCCCACGCGCAGGGCGCCGACCTTATCGTGATGGGTGCCTGGAGCCGTTCGCGGCTGGCGCAAATGGTGCTCGGCGGCACCACCCGCCACCTCTTCATGCATGGCGATGTGCCGATGCTGGTGGCGCACTGAAAAACCCACTTACGGACGTTCCGGGGTACGCCGCACAGAATAGCCTTCCATACGGCTACTTGCGCAAGTCTTTTTTTCGGGCTTAGGCTGGACCTGCACCGGCACGATCCCTCCGCGTCCCCACGCGGCGTGCACGGGCTGGAGCCTGCTCGATGTCTTAGCGTGGTACGCGCCGGGAGCTGTTTGCCCGCACGCCGAGGAAGAACGAGGGAGTGTATGTCGATACACGACCGAGTGATGACGCCGGCGTACGGGCAAACAGACCCGGCCCGAAGGGTTGAGTCAGTGCGCCCGCCAGAAAGCGACGCGCGGCTCGACCTGACGGCCAGTCAGGCGCTTCGCCACGCCTCACTTTCTGGCGAGCGCACTGACTCAACGCGTGCCGCGCTAAGACATCGAGCAGGCTCCAAAACTCACATCGCCGTTACGTCAGGAGGTCGCTTATGTCGTCCGCAAGCCTGGCTGTACCCCGTCACGCTCATCCGGACCATGTCCGTATCGCCGCGCTCAGTGTGGCGATAGCCCTCAACCTTGCCGCGCTGCTTGTCCTCATGCGCCCCATGGCACCGCAGTTGGTCGCGCAGGCGCAGCGCATCGTGAGTACGCCGGTCACCTGGATCACGCCAGCGAAGGAGATTCCCCCGCCGCCGCAAATCGAGCTGAAAAAACTGCAGGATCCCAAACCCGTTCCCCACACGCCGTCCGTACCGCACCCGTTGCCGGTGACGCCACCCGTGGTCAACACCACGGACCAAGGCACCGCTCCCGCGGTCGTCACTCCACCGACGATTGCGCCGCCCGCCACCGACATCACCAGCGCACCGGTGGAAGCCACGCTCGCCTATCGCGCAACGCCGCTGAAATACCCCGCGCAGGCATTGCATTCGCGCATCCAGGGACAGGTGATCCTGAAAGTGCTGGTGGACGAGAACGGCTTGCCGCAGGACGTAACGATCGAACAAAGCAGCGGCTACACCCTGCTCGACCGCAGCGCACGCGAGCAGGTGCTGAAAGGCTGGAAGTTCGAACCGGCGATGGTGAACGGTCACGCCGTGCGTGCGTGGGCACGCGTGCCGGTGACGTTCAATTTGAACGAGCTGTGAGCTGAGTCGCCGCGAGTCGGCGACATCGAGGGGAAGGCCCGGCCTGCATCCAGTGGCAGGTCCGGGCCCTTCCACGGCAAACGAAACGATCAGCGGGCGTTGACGGGCGCGGGGTGCGCCGGGCCGCGCGCTATGCGCACGATGGCCCATACCACGGCCACGAACAGAATCAACGGCAGGCACAGCGGCAGCAGCGCAAGCGCCACGATGGGCGCCATCACCAGCAGGGCAATGCCGCCGAATACCACGCCGAGCAGCGCGCCAATCACGCTGAAAAGACCACCGATCAAGGTGAAGGTGAGCTTGAACACCAGGCCGATCATGGCGATCGCAAGCCACACACCCACCACCAACATCAAGAGCACGCTCATCGCAAACATGATGTTTCTCCTCCCGGCGTCACTGCCGGTGACCATGGCGCATCGCATCGAGCTTTTGAGGCAGCTGATGCGACTTTCAAGGCCTTCTTGCAGATGATCGTGCGCTTTTGCGGCATGCCGCGCATGTCGCGAAAGTCATGCCTCTCCCCCGGGCAAACATCGTCCCCGTGTTACGGGACTTTAACGATACGCGTGCTCCACTGCGCGCCGGTTTCCATGAGTGACTTCGCATGGCCAAACACATGCAACACCTCAAGGCGCTGCGTGATATCGCGTTTGACTATGGGGTAGGCGAACACCCGGATCTTGCCTCGATGGCAAGAGAACTGAGCCGTACGGTTTATCAGAGCAAGCAAGCGCTGGCAGGCGACTTGGCCGACCTGCGGACCCGCAACAGGGGTTTCGAACGCTGGTTGGTGGCGCAGCGCAACAAGCCGGACATCAGCGTGCTGGTGATGGCCTGGCCGGCCAACTACGCCACGCCGATCCACGATCACGCCGGCCTCTGGGGCCTGGAACTGGCGCTGCATGGCGCGCTTGAAGTGGAGTCGTGGGACCGTGACGAAAACAGGAAGAACCTGCGACTGAGCGGCCGTGACTGGCTGGGTCCCGGGGACGCCACCTGGTTCGACGCCGACAACCGCCATGCCCATCGCTGCCGCAACCTCTCCCGGCACGAAACGGCCTTGACGCTTCACGTCTACGGTGGCGATCTGGCACAGTACCTCACGTACCAACGAGCTGGCGAAGCCGGCCAGTGGACCGCAAGCCCGCAGCGCAGCGCCCTTGCTGGTCGCCTGTACGCTTGAAGCCACATACGTAGAGACGTTTTTTTAAGGGAGTGGCATGTATCGACGGGTCGCCATCATCGGCGGCGGTGCTGCAGCGGCAGCGCTGCTGAGCGAGCTGCTGGAACGCCAGCTGCCGCAGCCGTTGCATCTGGACTGGTACACCGGTGGCGGTAATTCGCCGCGGGGTGTCGCGTATGGCACGCGGTCCGACAAGCATTTGTTGAACGTCCGCGCGGCGTCGATGAGCATGTTTGCTGCCAGGCCGCACGGATTCCTGGAATTCGCGCAACGCGGCGACAGCACCATCGCCGGCACCGATTTCCTGCCGCGCCGCCTCTACGGCGATTATCTCGAGACGCAGGTGGAACGCGCGCTCGAGAGAGCATGCGCCGCCGGGCATGACGTGCGCGTGCTGCCGTTCGCGGTGGACGCGATCGTGCCGGAGCATGACGGCGTCAATGTCATTCACGGTGAAGAAAGCGCACGCGTCGACGCCGCCGTGCTGGCCATCGGTTCGCTTCCGCCGCAACCATTGAGTGGCGTGAGCGATGCCGCCCTGGAAAGCGGCCAGTACGTGACCGAGCCGTGGGGTTTCCTCGCACAGGCCAAGCCGGATGCGCGTCCACGCAAGGTCGTACTCATCGGCCTTGGCCTTACCGCCGTGGACGTGTTGCTGGAACTCTCCGCGCTGTGGCCCAACGCCACCTTCGAAGCCATCTCGCGCCATGGCCTGTTGCCGGAACCGCACCTGCAACATGCTTCCGCACCGGCAGACGACAGCAGTGAGCTGATCGAGTCGATGCGCGACGAACCCTATATCCGCACCTGGATACGCCTGCTGCGCGAAGCGGTGGCACAAAGCGCCGACTGGCGCACGATCGTCGACAGCCTGCGTCCGCACACGCCGTCGTTGTGGGCGTTGCTGCCGGAAGTGGAACGTTCGCGTTTCCTGCGTCACGCGCGCTGGGCGTGGGAGCGCGTGCGCCATCGCATGCCGCCTCAGGTCATGGTGGCCATGAAGGCGCTGGAGGATGCCGATCGGCTGCATCGTCGTCGTGGCCGTCTCCAGGCCGTGGACGTGGCCGGTGACAAGCTGCACCTGGATATCCGTCGCCCGCACGGCAAGGGTGTCGAGACGATGGATGCGGACCTGGTGATCCAGACGGTGGGCCTCAATACGGATGTACGCCGCACGCATCACCCGCTGATTCGCCAGTTGTCGACCAACGGCCACGTGACGCCCGATCCGCTGGGCCTGGGCGTCACCGCCACCACGGAAGGTCGCGTCAAGCATGGCGACCACACCTGGCCGCATTTCTACGCCATCGGCACGCTGCTGCGCGGCACGCTGTGGGAATCCACCGCCATGCCGGAAATACGTCAGCAGGCACGCAATCTCGCCGACCGCTTGTTGAAAGGCGGATAGGAAAAAGGAGCGCCAGGCGCTCCTTTTTTATGGATCCTGTCCAACATTCCTCAGCAGACACCCGATCCCCTCACGGTCATTCCCGCGAAGGCGGGAATGACCGTGAAGCTGATCCTTGGTGAGAAACCGCGGACTGGCCCTCCGCATGCTCAGGCGATCACCAACCGCTGAGCACCACTTTGCCGATGGTGCTGGCGCTTTCCACCTGTTGATGGGCGCGCCGCAGGTTGGCGGCGTTGATCGCCCCCATGTTCTCGCGCAACGTGGTGCGCAACACACCGGCGTCGACCAGGTCCGCCGCCTCATTGAGCAACTGGTGTTGCGCCTGCATGTCGTCGGTGTGGAACAGCGAGCGCGTGAACATGAGTTCCCAATGCAGCGAGATGCTCTTGGGCTTGAGCAGGGTGACGTCAATCGGCTTGGCTGGATCGTCGATCAAGGCCAGTTTGCCCTGCGGCTTGAGCAGTTCCACCAGATTGGCGAAGTGTTGCTCGGTATGCGTGAGGCTGAGCACATCGTCCACGCCTTGCGGTGCCACCGCCTTCACCGCGGCCACGAGATCGCCGTGATGATCGACCACGTGATGCGCGCCGAGCTCCTTCACCCAGGCCTGCGTGTCTTCGCGCGACGCGCTTGCGATCACCGTGGCGTTGGTCAGCCGGCGTGCCAGCTGGATGGCCATGGAACCCACGCCGCCCGCGCCGCCCATCACCAGGATGACGCGATGGCGCCCGCTGCTGCCACGCGGCACGTTGAGCCGGTCGAACAGCATTTCCCACGCCGTGATGGTGGTGAGCGGCATCGCCGCGGCCTGCGCGAAATCCAGCGTGGAAGGCTTGCGTCCCACGATGCGTTCGTCGACCAACTGGAACTGCGCATTGCTGCCGGAACGATCGATGGCACCAGCGTAGTACACGGCATCGCCGGGCTTGAACAGCGTGACATCCGCGCCTACCGCGACCACCGTGCCGGCGGCATCCCAACCCAGCACCTTGTCGGCACCTGCTGGATCGGTACGCCGACGTACCTTGGTGTCCACCGGATTGACCGAGATGGCTTCCACCTTCACCAACAGGTCGCGCCCTTGCGGAACCGGCTGGGGCAGGTCGACATCGATCAGGCTCTGGGGATCGGTGATAGGCAGGATCTGCCGGTACGCAACAGCCTTCATGCAACTCTCCTAGCGAATGCGAAAACTCAGGGAATGATCTTGCGCCGACGAAAGTCGTCAAACAGTCGCGTAAACATGGCCTTGGTTTCCACGTGTTCGTGGAAACCGAAGCGACGCGCCTTGGAGCCGTCGCCAAACATGTCGTAGTCCCACGAAAACACGAAATCGGCGAAACCCCAAGACGATACCTCGGCATACGCATGCGGCGCGAGGCCATGCCGTTCGCCCATGGTGCGCCACAGCGGTTCCTTGTCCGCCATCACGGTGGCCAGCGACAAGGGCAGCGGCGGCGCCACTTCCAGATCGAAGTAGTCGGCGATGAACGGCCACATCTCGTTCCAGCGGAACAGGTCGCCATTGGTGATGTTGAACGCCTGATTGGCGCAGCCAGGCTCGGTGGCGACCCATACAGTGGCGCGCGCGAGCAGGCCGGCGTCGGTCATTTCCAGCAGGCGGTCGTAAGCGCCGGGCTTGCCCGGAAAACGCAGCGGCAGACCGAGTTCCTTGCTCATCGACGCATACATGGCAATCGCCAGCGCGAGATTCATCGGATTGCCCAGCGCGAAACCGCCTACCACGGCCGGACGAATCGCCGACCAGCGCCACGCCTTGCCCTGCTGGCGATGTTCCAGAAAACGCTGCTGGTCGTGCATGAATTCCGGCGGCATGAAAGCCGCGTCGGTTTCACGCGCGGGCGTCTTGAACGGCCCGAGGTGACCGCCGTAAACCTTGTAGCCCTGCATCAGGCTGATGTGTTGCAGCCGCGTCGCCACTGGCTCGAGCGTGTCGACCACGTTCACCAGCATGGCGAGATTCGGCGGCACCAGTTCGGCCCAGCTGGGGCGATCCTGGTACGCCGCATAGAACACATGCGTGACGTGGCCGAGCGTGCCGAGTTTCTTGCGCGTGTCTTCGATGTCGAGCAGATCGACGGGGATGTGTTGCACGCGGCCTGCTTCGATGCCGCCGCGGCGCGACAAGCCGATCACCTGCCAGTCGTCGAGCGTGGACAGGTGATCGATCAAGTTGCGGCCAATCACGCCCTGCGCACCAACCACCAGGGCGACGTTCGCTTGTTTTGTCATGACGATCCTTCGTGCATTCGTGTGAGCAGGATCAGGCGCCGACCGCACACGCCGCCACGCTGCTTGAGCGGCGACGTTCTAGCGCTGCGCTCGCCAGCGTCACCAGCAGACCGAGCAAGGCCACGACCGCGCCGGCAACGCTCACCGAAGGCAGGCCCAGGCCCATGCCGATCATCGAGCCGCCGATGAACGCGCCAATCGCATTGCCGAGATTGAACGCGGCGATATTGAGCGTGGACGCTAGATGCGGCCCTTCGCTGGCCTGCTGCACCACGCGCATCTGCAGCGGCGGCACCGTGGCGAACGCCGCCACGCCCCACACGAATACAGTGACGATGGCGGCAATCGTGTTGTGCATGGTCCACGCAAAGGCCAGCATGATCACCGACAGCACCACCAGCACGCCGACCAGCGACGGCATCAGGCGCCAGTCGGCGAGACGGCCACCCAGCATGTTGCCGATGGTGGTGCCCACGCCGAACAGGATCAGCACCCAACCCGTGGCACCCACGCTCACATGCGACACCTGCTGCAGGATCGGCGCGATATAGGTGAACACGGTGAACACGCCACCGAAACCGAGCACCGTCATCAGCAAGGCCAGCAGCACTTGTGGCTGACGCAGCACGCCCAGCTCGCGCTTCATGTGCGGCGACGGCAGATCCGGCAACGATGGCACCAGGCGCCACACGGCGATGGCCGCGACTACGCCCAGCCCGGTGACGGCCATGAAGGTGGAACGCCAGCCAGCCCACTGGCCGAGGAAGGTACCGAACGGCACGCCCAGCACGTTGGCGAGCGTAAGGCCGGTGAACATCAGCGCGATGGCACGCGCCGCCTGCCCCTTCGGCACCACGTGCGAGGCCACCACGGCGCCAATGCCGAAGAACGAGCCATGGCAGAACGCCGCCACCACTCGCGCCACCATCAGCACGCCGTAGTTGGGCGCCACGGCACAGAGCGCGTTGCCGAGGATGAACAGGCCCAGCAACAGCAGGAGCGCATTGCGGCGCTCCATGCGGGCTGTGAGGGCCGCCAGCAGCGGCGCACCGGCCGCCACGCCCAGCGCGTAGCCCGACACCAGCAGGCCGGCCGAGGGAATGCTCACGTGCAGGTCCGACGCCACTTCGGGCAACAGGCCCATGATCACGAATTCGGTGGTGCCGATGGCGAATGCGGCCACCGACAAGGCCAGCAGGGCCAGCCGGGAGGACCCGGCGGCCGCCGTATCGCTACGTTCGGCGGAAAGGGGGGAGTTCATGGGAAGGTTCCAGAAGGAAACGGCCGCCACTTTGCGCCTTGTGAACCTTTCCGGGAATTGAGCAAACTAGAGAGGCATCTTTTCCTGAAAGTTAAAGATGCGCGGCAAGCGGCACCCTCGCAGCCCCCACCATGGCATCCGGAAGATGGTCGATTTCGAAGACATGCGCCTGTTCGTCCGCGCCGTGACCGAAGGCAGCCTCTCGGCCGCCGGGCGCGAACTGGGCCTCTCCCCGGCCGCCGCCAGCAAACGGCTGACCCGCCTGGAGACTTCACTGGGCGTGCGCTTGCTGCAACGCAGCTCGCGCCGGCTGGTGCTCACCGAGGAAGGCACCATCTACTTCGAGCGCTGCCAGGCCATCATCGCCGACGTGGACGACGCCAACTCGGCCGTCGGCCTGCGCCAGCTGGAGGTGCGGGGGCAGCTGCACCTGTCTGCCTCGGTGGACATGGGGCGCCAGTACGTAGGCCCCATTGCCGCGGACTTCGCCGAGCAGCATCCCCAGCTCCACCTGCGCCTCACCAACTCCGACGCCATGCTCGATCTGTTCGAATACGGCGTGGACGTGGCGGTGCGCGGCGGCAGCATGGTCGATTCGCGCCTGGTGTCGCGCCTGCTGGCCAACAATTTCCGCGTGCTGTGCGCCTCGCCGGACTATCTGGAACGGCATGGCCATCCTCGCACCGCCGACGAGCTGCAGCACCACCGCTGCCTGATGCTGCATCGCCCTGGCCACGGCGTGCTGCCGTGGATCGTGCAATCGCCCGACGGCCCCCGCCCGCTACGGGTGGAAGCCGCCATGACCTGCGACAACGGCGACCTGATGCGTGCGCTGGCCGTCGCCGGCCACGGCATCGCGTTCAAATCCGCCTGGGACATCGCCGAGGACGTGCGCGCCGGCCGGTTGGTGCCGCTGAAGAACGAGGTGATCCTGCCCGACGCCCACATCTACGCCATCTATCCCAGCCGCGCCTACCTGCCGGCACGCATCCGCCTGTTCGTGGATCATCTGCAGCAGGAATTGAAAGCGCGCGAACAGGATGTGCTCGATACTGTGCGCGACGCCATGCGTTGACGACAACGGGAGACGCCATGCCTGGCCAGGTTCGCCGCACTTGTATCTTCACCCTCGGCTGCATCGCATGCTGACCACCATCGTTGGTACGTTGCTGCTGTTCCTGCATATCGCCGGCGTGCTCGCCGCGATGCATGCGGTGATGAATACGCGCACGCCGCAAGGCGCGTTTGCCTGGGCGCTCGGGCTGGTACTGCTGCCTTACATCACGCTCATTCCGTATCTCTATCTCGGCCGCAGCCACTTTCACGGTTATGTGGATCTGCACCGCGCACGGCGCGATCAGATGCACGCGCTGGCGGACGAGCAACTGTCCAACGGCTCCTCCTCGCCTGACGTCAACGAACGCTATGGCGAAATCGCGCAGATGCTCGGCGCGCATTTCCACGAGGGCCAGCGCCTGCAGTTGCTGGTGAATGGCGAGGCCACGTTCGAGGCCATCTTCTCCGCCATCGACGCCGCACAGCGCTGCGTGCTCGTGCAGTTCTTCATCTTCCACGACGACATGCTCGGCAAGCGCATGCAGCAGGCGCTGATCGACCGTGTGCGCGCCGGCGTGGAAGTGTGCGTGCTCTACGATGGCATCGGCAGTCATGCACTGCCGCGCGAATACGTGGAAACACTGCTCGAAGCCGGCGTGAGCATCCATCCGTTCGCCACGCAGCGGCGCAGCAATCGCTTCCAGCTCAACTTCCGTAACCATCGCAAGATCGTGGTGGTGGACGGCGTGCGCGGGTTTGTCGGCGGCCTCAACGTCGGCGACGAATACCTCGGCATGGAGCCGCCGCTGTCGCCCTGGCGCGACACCCACCTGGAAATCGAAGGCCCCGCCGTGGCGGACCTGCAACGCAGCTTTGCCGAAGACTGGCACTGGGTGACGGGAGAACTGCCGCCATTGCTGAAGCCCCAACCGGGCAACGGCACCGCGCACACGCTGATTGCCGCCACCGGCCCGGCCGATCGCCAGGAAACCTGTTCGCTGTTCTTCGTTTCGCTGATTCATGCCGCGCGACGCCGGCTGTGGATCACTACGCCCTACTTCGTGCCTGACCAGGCGGTGATGGCCGCGTTGCGGCTTGCCGTGTTCCGTGGCGTGGATGTGCGCGTGCTCATTCCTTCGCGCCCCGATCACCACACCGTGTTTCTCGCCACGGGCCTGTATGCGCACGACGCCGTGCTCGCCGGCATTCGCGTGTTCCGCTACGGGCCGGGCTTCCTGCACGAGAAGGTGCTGCTGGTGGACGACGACACCGCCGTGGTGGGCAGCATGAATCTGGACAACCGTTCGTTCCGCCTCAACTTCGAGATCGGTGCGTTGAACGTGGATGCGGATTTCGCCGCACAAGTCGAAGCCATGCTGTGCAACGACTTCGACCACGCGTACGAAGTGACGGAAGCGGAATACGAAAATGCACCCTACGTGCGACGCCTGGCGATGCACGTGGCGCGTCTGTTCGATCCGGTGCTCTGACCCGCGTCAGCCGGTCGCCTTGTTGCCGTAGACGACATAGAGGCAAGCGGTGAGCACCACTGCGGCAAGCGACATCATCGCCGCCACCACGAACATCGGGCCGTAGCGCCCGCCTGAGGCGATCCAGCCGCCCAGCGGTCCGGTGACGCCAAGCGCCACATCGATGAACACGGAATACGCCGCAAGCGCGGCGCCACGATTGCTTCCGCTCACGCGCTCCACCGCCACCACGCCCAGCGCCGGAAAGATTAGCGAGAAACCGATGCCACTCAATGCCGCGCCCAGCATCGCGATGCCGGGGTGGTTCGCCATGGCCAACACCACCAGGCCCGCGCATTCCACCAGCAGCGAGACCATCGCGGTGCGATAGCCACCAAAGTGCGCGATGGTCCATCCCAGCACCAGCCGAACGCCGACAAAGCACACGCCGAACACGCTGAGCGTTGGCGCCGCACCGGCCCAGCCCTGGCTGGCGTAATACAAGGTGATGAACGTTGCGATGACGCCGAAGCCCACCGAACCAAGCGCGAGCCCCGTGCCATAGGGCGCCACGCGGCCGAACACGTGATGCATCGGCATGCGCTCGCCGCCTTCCACGCGCACGGCGGGGCGACGCCACGCCAGCAACAGCCCCAGCACCATCAGCGCCACCGCTGCCACGCCGATGCTGGCGAAGCCGGCGGCATGGCTCAGAACCACGCCGAGCGGCGCGCCGACCGCCAACGCACCATAAGTGGCGATGCCGTTCCACGAAATGACCTTGGCGGTGTGTTCCGCACCTACGCGGCCAATCCCCCACACGATGCAACCGGTGGCCACGCAGCTCTCGCCCATGCCCAGCGCCAGTCGTGCCACCAGCATCACGCCGATGGACACCACGCGCCATTCGCGCAGCAACGCCGCCCCCATGAGCAGCAGGCCGCTGGCCGCGCACGCCGCCAGGCCAATCAGCGCCGCGCGCTTGGGGCCCGCCGTGTCAGAGGTGCGCCCGGCAAAACCGCGGCTCAACAAGGTGGCCACGTATTGCGTGCTGATCACCAGGCCGGCGAGCACGGCGCCGAAGCCGAGATCGTCATGCACGAACGGCGGCAAGACCGCCAGCTGCATGCCGATCACCAGATAGGCCAGGAACGTGAAAAGGACGATCTGGACGATGCGCAGGGTCAGCGGCGTGCCGCTGGCGCCCGGTTCAACGTGAGTAGTCATGGGTACAACATCGGGGAAGGGATAAAACTGCGGAAGTCGTCGGCGCAGACGGGGAAACGCCGACGCCCCGTGTCAGGTGGACGACCGTCGGCGCGCCACCAGCAGCCAACCGATGAAGACGCCCACGGCAACGCCCACGAATTCGAAGAACACGCGCGCGCCGAGGTTGTCGGGGTCATGCACTTCGGCCAACCGCACTTTCAGCAATTGCAGCGATTGGACGCGTCCGTAGTTGAAATAGACGAGGTTCCACATGTCGCTGCCGCCGGCCAGGATCATCCCGCCCACGCAGGCCCAACCGACCTCGATGCCCAGGCTCCAGCCTTGGGTGCGGCCATACAGATGCAGCAGGACGAACAGGACCAGCCCGATGGCCAGGGCGATGGCACCGGCCTCCAGCGCACCGACGATTCCGTATCCCATCCACGACTGGTCGAAAAACATGTGCAGGTTCCGCTGGTTGCCTGGAACTCATTATGCCTGCGACGCTGCCCCGACTGGGTGCCAACCGCCGATCTCGCAGGAAATTTCCTAGCCTGAACACTGTCTATGGATGACAAATCACCCGCCGAACGCGTCACACCATGATTCCCGTTGGCCGACTAGACTTTACGACGCAACCTTTTACGAGACCCGACGCGACCATGAGCCCATCCCCATGAGCCCAGCCATCAGCCGCCGCGCCGCCCTCATCCTGGTCGACGTCCAGCCGGACTTCATGCCCGGTGGCGCACTGGCCTGCCATGAGGGGGATGCCATCGTTCCCGGCATCGACCAGTTGCTGAAGCGGGACGTGTTCGAGCACGTGGTGGCCACCCAGGACTGGCATCCCGCCGGCCATATCTCGTTTGCCACCTCACATCCCGGGCGCGAGCCGTTCGACCGCATTCCGCTCTACGGCCACGCGCAAACCTTGTGGCCGCCACACTGCGTGCAGGAAACGCCGGGCGCCGCGCTGCATCCCTCGATCGACTGGTCGCACGTGGATACGGTGATCCGCAAAGGCGACGACCCCAGCGTGGATTCCTATAGCGGCTTTCGCGAGAACCATGGCCCGCACGGCAAGCGGCCGTCCACCGCCCTGCACGGCTGGCTGCGCGAGCAAGGCGTGGACGAAGTGTATGTGTGCGGGCTGGCGCGCGACGTGTGCGTGCTGTGGACCGCGCAGGACGCCGTCGAGCTGGGTTATCGCACGCATGTGCTGTGGGATCTCACGCGACCGGTGTCGCCGGAGACCGATATCCCCACGCGGCTTCGCTTCGAGAATCTCGGCGTGAACGTGATCGATTCGTCCACGCTCGCCTGAGCGTCAGCCCTCGTTCTCCGATGCCACGCTGACCTGGGGATCGCCGTCCTCGTCGAAGCTCACGCTGATGTTGATAGGACGGCAGCAGACCTGGCAGTCCTCGATGTAGTGCTGGCTGTCGACGGAGCCATCGACGAGTATCTCGATGGCTTCGCCGCAGTAGGGACAGTGGATGAAGACTTGATCGAGCATGGCGCCCTCCTCTTCTCCCCTGTCAAACCATCGCTCAGCGCTTGGCCAGCGACAGCGACGAACCCCACTTGTTCACCTGCACCAGCGCGGTTTCGCCGGCTGCCAGGTTGGTGTCGACATGCGCGTCGTTGCTCACCTTGTGGCATGCGCCGGAATTGCGCAACGACACGGTGTGGGCACCGCTGGGCAGATAGAACGTGGCCTGCTCGCCGGGTTCCATCGATGCGGCGAACTTGTCGTCGACCAGGATCTGGCTGGAGCAGCCGCCGCCGAAATAACCATTGCTGCGCACCACCTGCAGCGTCGCATTGCCATCGCCCGGCGCCTGGTAGAGGAACTGGCGATTGGACACCACGTCCTTGGTGATCTTGTCGTGGTCGTTGGTCACGCCGCAGCCGGTCAGGGCCATCAGGCCCAAGGCCACCCACACTGCACCCGCTGCGTTCTGCATGATCTTCATGGTCGTACTCCATCTTGGATAGTTAGCATCGCGAACACCCGATCAATCGCTTGTGAAGCGTACGCTCAGGGCACGGGTGGTTCCCATGCCGAAGGACACAGAATGCGGAACCAGCCCTCGCGCGCCGTGCGCCGGGCCAGTTGCAGCAGCGCCTTGTCCTTGCTGAGCAGGCACTGCGCACCCGACGCGAGCGCCAGTTCGAGGAATTTCTGGTCGTCCGGATCCGCGCAGCGCGGGAGTTTTATCTCCGGCCGCGACATCAGGGCCGCTGGCTCAAGCTGCGTCACCGCCTGGTCGAACGCGGCCACGGCCTGCTCGCGCGCCGCCTCGGTGAGGCCGAGCTGGGGATAGTCCAGCACCGCCAGCCATTCCGCACGGCAAGGCTCATCCACCACCGCGACCACCTGCGCCCGCTGCAGCGCGTCCTGGAGGCGTGCGCAGGCGGGATCGCGGAACACGAAAAGATCGAGTGCGACGTTGGTGTCGAGGACGAGTCGGGGCACGGAAACGGACATGGCGCGCATGGTGGCACAGCCGCCCGGTTAAAATGAGCGTCCTACCTGGTGGAACACCGACATGACCGATCGCCTCTTCGACCATTACACGGTCCACGCCACGGCGGTTGCCGAGGGTTCGCGCTTCACCGCCTGCATCGTGGTCACGCCGCGCGAACGCAGCGGTTTTCCCGTGTATTTCGCCATTTGCGAGAACCGCAGCTTCCGCGACAAGTCACTGGCCGAGGAAGCCGCCGCCAAGGCGCTGGCCGCCATCGAATCGCTGGAAGACGACGGCACGCCGGTGTTCCCGGAAGGCTACACCGGCTTCGACGACGAACCGCCCGCGGCATGACCTCGCTGAAATACCTTGGCGGCTATCCACCCGCACTGCTGGAGAAGGTGCGTCAGCTGATCGAGCGCGACGAGCTCGGTACGTACCTGGACAAGCGCCATCCCGGCCGCCACGAAGTGCAGAGCGACAAGGCGTTGTATGCCTATACCAACGCGCTGCGGCAGGAACACCTGCGCAACGCGCCAGGCATCGATCGCGTGTGGTACGACAGCAAGCTGGACGTGATCAGCAAGGCGCTAGGCATGCATACCGCCATCTCGCACGTGCACGGCAGCCGCATGAAGGCGCGCAAGGAAATCCGCATCGCATCGCTGTTCCGCGACACGCCGCCCGAATTCCTTAAGATGATCGTGGTGCACGAACTGGCGCACCTGAAGGAAGCCGAACACAACAAGGCGTTCTACCAGCTGTGCGAATACATGCAGCCCGATTACCACCAACAGGAATTCGACCTGCGCCTCTACCTGACCTGGCGCGACGTGCAGGCGACACGCTCCGCGTGAGCTTCGCGCGCCGCGATAGAATCGCCACGCCCCTCACCCGCTCGGTATCGCTCCATGCGCGCTTGGTTTCATCAGTGGCTCAACCGCCCTCGCACCATCCAGATCGGCGGACGCCCGTTCGTCAGCGAGGGCCTGACGCAGCGCATCTGGGACGACATCTACCACTTCGCACTCACCATCCGATGGCCCACGTTTTTCGGGCTCGCGGCGGCCGCGTTCCTGGCCCTCAACACGGTGTTCGCCGCCCTGTACCAACTGGGCGACCATGCCATCGCCAACCAGTTTCCGCGCAATTTCGCCGGCGCCTTTTTCTTCAGCGTGGAAACGCTGGCGACGGTGGGTTATGGCGACATGCACCCGCAAACGCTGTATGCCCACATCGTGGCAACGGTGGAGATCTTCGCCGGCATGTTGAGCATCGCCTTGGTCACGGGCCTGGTGTTCTCGCGCTTCTCGCGCCCGCGCGCCAAGATGTTGTTCGCCGACCATCCGGTGATCCACCTGGTGCATGGCAAGCGTACGCTGATGATCCGCGCGGCCAATGCGCGGCAGAACGTGATTGCCGAAGCTTCCGCAAAACTGCACCTGCTGCTGCGCGAAACCTCACCGGAAGGTTTTCGCCTGCGCCGCATCCACGACCTCAAGCTCATGCGAGACCGGCACCCGGTGTTCACGCTGAGCTGGAGCCTGATGCACATCATCGACGAGACCAGCCCACTGTACGGGCTGAGCCGCGACGACCTGGCCGCCACGGAAGCCACGCTGATGCTGTGCATCGAAGGCGTCGACGAAACCACCGCGCAATCCATGCTCGCGCGCCGCCAGTGGAGCCATCGCGAGTGGCGCTGGAACTACCGTTACATCGATCTGGTGCACGACGACGAACAAGGCGTCAGCCACATCGACTACGGCGTGTTCCACCACGTGCTGCCGGTGGAAGAGAACGAAGACATCGACCGGTTCTGATATCCCTCAGAGCGTCAGCAGCACCTTGCCGATGGCGCCGCGGCTTTCCAGGAAGGCGTGGGCGCGGGCGCCGTCGTGCAACGGAAAGCGTGCGGCGATCTGCGGCTTCACCGTGCCCTGCCTGATCTGCTGGAACAACGCCGCGGCACGTTCGCGGCGGGCCTCCGCACCCGTGAGCACGTTCCACAGGTCACCGCCGGTCAGGGTGAGCGAACGATCCATCAGCAGGCGCGGATCGACCGGATCCGGATCGCCCGCCGCCATGCCGTAGAACACCACGGTGCCACCGATGCGGGCGGCAGCGAGGCTGTCGGAGAGGGTCCGGCCGACGGAGTCGTAGACCACGTTGGCGCCGTGTCCGCCGGTGAGCGCGCGCGTGGCGTCCACCCATTCCTCATAGCCAACGGCCACGTCGGCGCCGGCGGCGATCACGGCATCGCGTTTGGTCTCGCTGGAGGCGATGCCCAGCACCACCGCGCCCAGCGCCTTGAGCATCTGCACCAGCAGCAAGCCAACGCCACCCGCGGCAGCGTGAACCACAGCCACGTCACCGGCGCGCACCACGAAGCTGTCCGAGACGAGGTATTGCGCTGTGAGGCCCTGCAGCAGCACGGCGGCGGCCGTGTCGGCGTCGATGTCGTCCGGCAGCGGGATCAGGCGATCGCGATCCACCGCCACCAGTTCGGCGTTGGCATGCGGCATGTCGGCGAAGCCCACCCGCCTGCCCGCCGGAAACTGGCTGTCACCGGCCACCGGCACCTCGATCCCGCCCGCGCCTTCATAGCCCAGTACCCAGGGCGCCGAGCCGCTGAGGTGGTAGTTGCCGTTGCGGCGGTACACGTCGGCAAAGTTCAGGCCGACGCTCTTCATGCGTACCAGCACCTGGCCGGGGCCCGGAATCGGGTCCGGACGCTCGGTCCAGCGCAGGACGTCGGCAGGGCCAAAACGGTCGAAAGTGAGTGCGTGCATGGGCGTGTCCTGTGCTGGGCGCCGAGAGAATGACAGGTTTGGCGCCGCCGTCCCTGGCCCGGGTCTCGAAAAAAAAGTGACAAATCTGTCGCTTTTTCCTTACGGGAAGCTGTATTTTTGGTCAACGCAACGAGAAATCACGCGTTATTCACCGCCATTGGCCAGGACGTCGCGGCCACTGTTCAGGGAGACAGCGCCATGCGGCGAACGTTTGTCGTGGGTTGCCCACGTTCGGGGACCACTATTGTCCAGGCTTTGCTGGCACGACATCCTGCTGTCTATACGCTGCCGGAAACCGCCTTTTTCGAACAATTGCACGGCGACCTGGCCTGGCGCTGGGGCGATGCCCGGGTGCAGCCCCGTCGTCGCCGCTGGCGCCAGTCGCTGGGCCTGACCCGCCGCCACATCCGCGACGCCTTTGCCGCCTTGCACGTGCAGTTGGCCGGCGCCCGCCCCCCGATGCCCTCGGCCTACCATTGGCGGACGCTGTCCGGCCGGTTCCTGGCCCTGCTCGACCGCTCCGCCGCCGCGGCCGGACGCTCGATGTGGCTGGAGAAGACACCCAACCACCTGCTCTATATCCCCGAGATCGAGACGCTGGCGCCTGACGCCCGCTTCGTTCACGTCGTGCGCCGTGGCATGGATGTATTGGCCTCGCTGGCCGACGTCTACCTGCGCTTCGAGAACGACGACGCCTTCGGCGGCGGCACCGTGCACTGGGCGCGCCGCTGGAACCGCGCCATGGACATCCACAGCCAGCATATCGGCCGTGCCAACCATCACTTCGTGTTCCTCGAGGACCTGGTGCGCCAGCCGGACATCGAATGGGTGCGTCTGTGCGCCTTCCTTGACCTGCCGCCAGACGCGCCTTTGGACAACGCCTGCCAGCAGTCCATCGCCAACCTCTCCGACGAACCCTGGAAGATGTCGGCCATCGAAGGCCAGGTGCGCGAGGCCGACCGCAAGGTGGATAGCCTTTTCGGCCCCAAGATGCAGCGCTGGCTGCACGGGCGCCTGGCCTCCTACGAAGACCTGCGCGCGCAGTGCCAGGCGGTTCGCGCACGCCCTTCGCCGCGTCCGCGCAAATCACGCAGCGCCCAGGTCGCCGGCGTCGGCTGAGCCGGCTGGTACACCTCAGCCCGAAAGCACCGCCACTTCGCTGGCGCGGTTGAAATCACCGATGGCTTCGACGAGGTCCGTCACCGCCACGCGCTCGACCTCGGTCAGGTCAGGGTTCCAGCTGTCCATGATCACCACCACGCGCGTCGTGTCGCTGCGATTCCACGCCTCGTGCTCGAAGGTGTCGTCGAACGTGACGCAGCGACCTTCCTTCCATTCGTGCAACTCACCGCCCACATTGATCGCGCAATCGGGCGGCACGATCAGTGGCAGGTGCGTGACCAGCCGGGTGTTGGTCACGCCGCGGTGCGGCAAGATGTGCGTGCCCGGGCGCAGGATGGAGAACAGCGTCTCCGGCGCATGGTCGCGTATGCGCACCAGCGGCACGCGCTCCAGCACGGCCGACGTGCGCGGGCAGCTCGCGTGATGGTCGTCGAAGCGATCGCCGTGGCGATAGAAGAAATAGGCGTCCCACGCCGCAGGCTGCACACCCGAGGAACGCAGGTGGCCCTGGAGCTCCTCCGCCGACTGCTCGCCAAGGAAGGGCTCCAGCGGGCGATTTTCCGTCAGCACGGACATGAGCTCTTCGCGGATCACGTCGGTGGCGGCTTGAAGATCGGCCTGCCAGGGAAAGCGCTCCGTGCCGTAGTAGGGCTGACTCGGTATGCCGGGAAAATAGAGAAACTTCGGCTTCTGCCGCGCATCAGGAATCTGGGCCTGGCGCTCACCCAGATAGATGGCCAAACAGTCTTCCACCCGCGACAGCTCTTGGTGCCCGTACCGTTCGCGCAGCGGCTGCAACACCGCATCGAAAGTGCGGCGTCGGCCCGCATCGATGAAACGCATGGCGTGCTTCACGGACTGGCGAAGCCCCGGCGCCGTGCTGGCGTCGCTCATCCATCGACCCTCGGCCTGCGCGGAATTGACGGCACCAAAATAGGCAAGCAGCGCACCATGCATGTCGCCCAATTGCTCCAGCGTCATGCCAAGACGCAGGCGCGCCACGAACATGTTCGGCGCTATGTCCACGGAACGCCGCAAACTTGCGGCGGCGCCCTTGAGATCGCCCGCGATGCTCTGTACCACGCCGAGCTGATGCAGCAGATCCGGATGATCTGGGTGCGAGCGCAGAGCCAGGGAAAGCATAGCCAACGCACGACCGGCGTCTCCGCGCGCCACGTGACGGCTCGCCAGGAACTGCAGAGCCTCGGCATCGTCCGGGACCTGCTCCAGCAGGCGGGCGAAATACTGCTCGGCCAGCGCCGCATCGCCCTGTCGCAATCCGTTGAGCGCCATCTCGCGCAGCGCCGACGCTGTCACTCCCACCCCGGTATTCATCGTTGCTCCCACCGCTTGCGACATCATGTATTCGTTTGGAGGCCACGGTCCCCACCGCGGCGCATACGGGCATAATAGACGCGTTTCGACGGGCCGCACGCGCTTTTTTCATCCACGGGAAACGGCGTCGCGGGAATCGTTCCCTGGATCGGGCCACTGATGAATTCGCGACTGCAAGGGCTGGGACCAACGGCCACCCAACAAGTGATGGTCGCCGCACAGGCGCTCGACGCCGGGCGCGCCGACGACGCCGACCGCCAGCTCGAACGCGTGCTGACGGCCTATCCCAACCACCCCGAAGTGCTGCGCATGAAGGCCGGCATCCACAGCCTGCGCGGGCAGCACAACGATGCCGTGCGCCTCATGCAGCGCGCATTGACGCTGCGCCCCCAGGACGCGGGTTACCACAATACCCTAGGCTCACTGCTCGGAGCGGCCGGCGACTATCAGGGCGCCATTCGCGCACTGGAGCGTACGTGCGAACTCGAGCCGGGCCTTGCCATTGCCTGGTACAACCTGGGCGTGATGCTCACCAAGACGGTGCGCAATGAAGAAGCCGCCGAAGTCCTGAAACGAGCCGTGTCGCTGGCGCCCGGCCATGCAGGTGCCCGCGCCTTGTTGGCTGACCTGCTGCGCACACGCGGACAAGTCGAGGAGGCTGCCCTCGAGTACCGTCGCCTGCTCGCCGGACGCCCCACCTTCGGACTCGCATGGTGGGGGCTGGCTGACTTGCGCACACAGCGTTTTGATGCGGAAGACATAGTACAAATGCAATCCGCGCTAGAGCGCCCGGATGCAACCGAGCAAGATCGCATCACCATTGGCTTCGCGCTCGCGAAGGCCTTCGATGACGAAGGACGGTACGCCGAATCGCTCAATTCATTGGCACGCGCCAACGCAACCGCCCGCCGCCAGCAGGCTTGGGACGCGGCGCGTTTCTCAGCCGGTGTCGCCGCCGTCGCCGAGGCCTTTGTACCCACGCCGGCAAGCAGCCCTGAAGCGCTCGGAAGCGAAGTCATCTTTATCGTGAGCCTACCGCGCTCCGGCTCAACATTGGTCGAACAAATCCTCGCGTCGCATTCGTTGGTGGAAGGCGCCGGCGAGCTGCCGGATCTTTCGCAGGTGCTTGCAGAGGAGACGCAAAGGCTGGGCGGCAAACCAATTCCCCAGTGGGCTCGCGAGGCGACACCCGCTGATTGGCAACGACTGGGAAAGCGCTATCTCGAACGCACGTCTCGATGGCGCCGCGAACGCCCTATTTTTACGGACAAGCTACCCAGCAACTGGATATATATCGAAGCCATCCGCGCCATGCTTCCAGCAGCGCGTATTGTGGCTGTGCGACGAGATCCACTTGAGACATGCTTCTCCTGTTATCGCCAACCGTTGGCGGCCAATAGCGGTTACAGTCAGAGCTTCGAAGATCTGGCGAGGTTTTGGCACGATTTTGACCGCAGCGTGTCGCGCAGTGCCGCGCTGCATCCGGGACATGTCCGCGAGCACAGTTACGAAGCAATGGTGACCAATCCGGAAGGGGGTATCCGCGACTTGCTCGACTTCTGCGGCCTGCCCTTCGAAGAGGCTTGCCTGAACTTCCACGAGAACCGACGCGTGGTTCGTTCGCCGAGCGCGACGCAGGTGCGGCAGCCGATGCGCAATGACACTGCAAGGGCTCAACGCTACGGCAGCCTTTTGAATCCGTTGCGCGCCGCACTGGGTTTGCCGGCCTACGAGGCACAACAATTGCCATGAGCGCCGCCGGAAGCGTGTCCGCATTGCTCACTGCGCTTGCGTCGCAACCGGAAGGAGAGTGGCTCGCACAGGGGCGTGCGCTAGTGTTGCGTTCTGACAATGCTGGCGCGCTTGCTGTTTTTGCCGCAGCGGCGGCACGTTTTCCCGATTCGTCGGAGGTCCGACTCGGCCTAGCGGGATTGCTTTGGCAGAACGGGCAATCCGAACAGGCGGAACAGTTGCTTCAAGCGTGGCTTGGCGGTCATTCCGGCGATGCCGGTGCGGCATTCCTGCTCGCAACGCTCCTTCGCGAACAGGGTCGACTCACCGCTGTTAGCGACACGTTGCTCGCGCTGTTCAAACAAGGCCGGCAGGATGCAGACATGGTCATTCAAGCGGTGGAGATGCTCGATGATTACGGACGTCCTGGAGACGCCCTCACGATCTGCGAAAACGCCATCGCCTCGGGTCTCGACGATCCACGCCTGCATACCTATGCCGGCATGCTTAGCATCCAATTGGGCCGCTTTGAGCAGGCCCGTCAGCATTACAGCCGGGCACTGGAGCAAACGCCAGAAGCCGTGAACTGGAACATACCCCTAGGGCTGGCGGGACTGCAGCGTTACGACAAGTCCGACCATCCCGATTTCTCCTTTTTTCACGCCTTGCTGCGGCGTCCCGATCTCAGCGATGAAACGCGGCGAGGGGTGCTCTTCGCACTGGGCAAGGCATACGACGACGTGGGCGACATCGCCGCAGCAGCGGACTATCTGCGCCAAGCAAATACGGCGGCCCATGTAGTCAGTCGCTGGTCGCGAAAACACTGGAAGCGAGCCATCAAGGCACGCCTAGCGGCCCCCATGAACCCGGTGACGCGGTCTGCCCAACAAGATTGGACTCCGGTATTTATCGTGGGCGTCCCGCGTTCGGGCACCACATTGCTGGCACAGCACTTGACACGATTCCCGGAGGTCAAGAATCGTGGCGAACTTGGCTGGCTGCAGTTCTGGGAGCAACGGTTTTTTGCTGCGACGCCATCGCGCGAGCAACTGGATGAGGCCTCTTCGCAGTATTCGAAACAATTGCTCCAGGATGATCAACGCGCGCGGTGGTATATCGATAAGCAGCCACTGAACCTGCTTCGCATTGATCTGGCAATGGCCTTGTGGCCGAACGCGCGCATCATTTATTGCGAGCGGGACCCACGCGATATCGCCCTCTCGCTATGGTCGCAATCGTTTCATGATTCTGCACACGACTACGCCTACGATCTTGGCGACATCGCTACCGTCATCAGCGATTGTCGACGGCTGGCCGCGCATTGGCGCGCCCGCTATCCCGCATCATTCAACACCGTGATCTACGAGCAGTTCGTCAACTCTCCAGAAGAAACGCTGGATGCCGTGGCGGCATGGCTGGGATTGGGGGGCGACGCCGTGGCCGCCCCCGAGCGGGCGACCGATAGCATTGCCACCGCCAGCGTGTGGCAGGCGCGGCAGGCGATCTACCGGAGCTCTGCGGGACGCTGGCGCCGTTACCTGCCTTATTTGCCGGAATTGGCCACCATCGACATCCATTGATCGCAGCCACCTCCGGGCCGGTGCCTCAGGCAGTTGTCACCGCGTAACCCCAATGGCGTAGCATCGGCTCGAGAATGGGAAGCAAGGGCTCGAAGTGCTCGCGATATCGCTCCCAACGCCCTAGCCCCTTGCGGTTGACGGGCTCGATGACCTGGGAGTAGCTCGGCGTGCCGATAAATGTCTTACCGCGCGCATGACGATCGAAGTGCAGCATCGGTTCGGCCTCATCCAGTTCGAGGAACTGGGCAATGCGCCCCACCTGCTGAACAAAGTCATCGACTAGATCTTCATAACGGGACACCATCACCGTCGGCTGAAAGATGCGTACGTCGTCCAGCCAGCGATCCATGGTTTCCACGTAGGCACGAGCCAGGCGTTCGAGCGTGCTGCAGGCAGCCGCGAGACTGCTGGAGCGAAAGCTCTGCATGTAGCAACTGAGAATGACGTCACAGGGGTGACGTACCGCAAGCAGGAATTTCGCTTCCGGAAAAAGTCGCTGGATTACCGGCAGCCACAACATGTTCAAAGGGTTTTTGTCGACGAGCCGGGCATTCCAGTTTCGCTGGATACGCTCCCCTACCATCGTGTGGTAGCGCTTGCGCAATTCGTCGCAGTCGTACTGCCTCAACACACTCAGATCGTCAAGGATGCGCCGATCATGATTGCCAAGCAGGCCGGCAAGGCGATTGAAGAATGGATTCTCGTCCATTGACTGCAGCGCCGGATGTGCATCCAGCATTTGCTCAAGCAAGGTTGTCCCCGACCGGGGGAAACCCACGACGAAAATTGGCGAATCGATCATTTCTGGTGCAATCAGGCGCGGCCATCGCGCGTATTGCTCGGCAGGCACGCGCGGCGCGCCGACCGGCATCGCCGGTGCATCGGGCCCAAAATATTCGGGCGAATCGATGCGGCGCTCGCGGCTCTCCAACTCGTGCGCGATGTGCAGCGCATTCATTGCTGCCCTGGTATCTCCTAACTTGTCGTACACCGAGCCAAGAAGAAAATAATGGCCAAAGCTGTTGTCGGCCTCAGGACCCGTCGACTCCAGCAAGTCCTTGGCCACCTGCAAGTCCTTGCGGCGCAGAGCCAGTGCCGCCAGCACATGGTTTGCCTCTTTGCGCTGGATTTCCGACACGCTGGCACCAGCGCGGGTCACCGGTTGCAGCACAGCTTCCGCCTCGGAGAGCTTGTTGAGGCGCTCGTAGAGATTGGCCAGCAGCAGCCGCGCGTCATGGTGGTTGGGTTGACGCGAAAGTAGATCCTCGAGCAACGCGCTGGCATCAGGAATGTCGCCCTTCATGGTCAACACCTGAGCAAGCCCGAGCTGAAGGTCGTCGTTGTTCAGCGGAATCCACTGGCGCCAATGTCGAAGCAGGTCCGAAGCGCCGTCCTGATCCTGGCTATGGCAACAAGCCCGTGCTGCATCGATACGCAGTTCGATGGCTTCGGGTCGTAAAGCCACGGCATCCAGCAACACGCTCCTGGCGGATAGATAGTCCTGCATCTCGATCAGGAGCAACCCCATCTGGCTCTTGGGGAACACATTCTGCGAGTCGAGTTCAATCGCTTTTGAATAGGCGGAAACGGCCTGTTTCAGCAGGCCCATCTCGGCCAACAGTGTCGCGTAGTTGCTCCAGTTCCCGCTGCTGCCTGGATTCAACTCGGTAAGGCGGCCGTAGACCAAGAGCGCGTCCTGCAAACGATGCTGGAGCTGCAAGCTGATGGCAAGCAACAACAGCAGGTCTTCGTTGTCCGGCGTGGCCGCCAGTGCTTCGCGGCACAGCGCCTCTGCTCGAACAGCCTCGCCGGCGCTAATGGCTGCGGCGATAAATGAAATGTCGTAGTTGGCCATGTCGTCACAAAAAGAAGGGCCGCGTGAACATCCACGCGGCCCCCAAGGTTAACGCTTATATCAATGACTTAGAACTTGACTGTCACGCGAGCCCACCAATAACGGCCCATCAGGTCGAAATCGCTTGGGTCGGTGTTGGCGTTGAGCGTGTTGTTCGCGTACAGCATGGGCGGCTGCTTGTCGAACAGGTTGTTCACGCCGAAGTCCAAGCGGGTGTTGATGATGGCCAGGTTGTAGCCGATCGACACGTCGTTGTAGACCGTTGCACCGTACTTCAGGATCGTGCCCGACTCACCGTTCGGGAAGCTATCCTGCGGCGAGCCCGTGGCGGCACCGTTCTGGAAGCGACCGATGTAGCGCATGCGCCACTGGGCACTCCAGCCACCTGCCTGCCAATCCACAAAGCCCTGTGCACGCCAGCGCGGGAACAAGCAGACGCCGACGTTATCCGGGCAAGCAGCCGCTGCAGCCGAACCGAACGGCAGGAAGTGACCAGCGTTCTTGTAGGTCACGTTGCCTTCGGTGCCCGGTGCCGTTTCCAGGTCGTAGTACTTCAGGTAGGTCGCGTTGACACCAATGTTGAACTGACCGAACGAGAACTGCGGCAGCTTGTAGTTCGCCGACCAGTCGATACCGCTGGTGTTGATGGCGCCGAGGTTGCCGGTTGGCTCCACCGTGGAGGCGGCCAGCTGGCCCGCGTTCACGCCGCTGGCCACGCGATGGATGTACTGGCAATACACCGTCGAACCGTTCGCACACAGGTCAAGCAGGCTCTGCAAGCCAACCGAAGTGATGGTGTTCTTCAGGTTGACGCGCCAGAAGTCGACGGTCGTCGACAGGCCCGGCACATACGACGGGCTGTAGACCAGGCCGAAATCATACGACTTGCCGTGTTCCGGCTTGACCGGGAAGCCAGCCACGCGCGCACCCTGCGTGACCGTGGTGGCCTGCACGTTGTTTGCGATGTTCTGGTTCACGAACGAGCCATCGGTCGGCACGTTCTGGCAAGCCAGAGCCAGCGGCGAGCCGGCCGGTGCACCGGTGTAGCCAGTGCAGGGATCGCTGTGGATGTTCGGCGCATCGGAGCCCGAGTTGTACAACTCAGCCAGGGACGGCGCGCGGAACACGTCTTCCATGGTGCCGCGGAGCAGCAGGTCGTCGATCGGCTTGTACTCCAGCGCGAACTTGAAATTGTTCGTGCTACCGAAGGAACCGATCTTGGAGTAGCGGTCGCCAATGGTCAGGTTCAGCGCCTGGATGCCCGGCATGCCGGCCAGGATCGGGATGAACGTTTCGGCGTACAGATCCTTGGTGGTGTAACCACCCTGCACGGCGCTAAGGCACTGGCTGCCCAGATCGCAGGTACCAGTGGTGGGATCGATCACCAGCTGCGGTGCCGGGATGGCGTGCTCGTAATCCTTACGCCACTCGAAGCCACCCGCCAGCTGCACGGCACCCGCCGGCAAGCTGAACAACTCGCCACTGAGGCCTGCGTGCCAGGTCTTTTCGATGATGTAGAGATTCGACGGCGCGACCACGTTGGCTTGCTTGAGGGCCGCGACGGTGCCTGGCGCATTCATGTCAAACGGGTTGAACTGGCAAGCCGTCACATTCGCGCAGTTCGGGCTGGTCGCGAGGCCATCCGGACCAATAGTCGAGTCGCCGGTGTAGAGCTTGGTCTGGTCAACCAGGCCGCCGGTCGTGGTAACGACGCTCTGGTGGCCGTAGTTGAAGCCCACGTCCCAGTTCCAGTTCTTGTCCAGAACGGTGAAGTCGCCCTTGAAACCCGAGTTGATCTGGGCGTCCGTCCTGCCCGTCGAGGCGGTACGAACACCATTGCTGACCAGACGGGAAGCGAACAGGTTGCCCGACGAGCTGAAGTTCACGCCGAACGGGTTGAACGCGTTGCCCTTGCTGATCACTGCGCCGGTCGAGCTCGAACCGTAAACGGCCGGGGCCAACTGGAAGCTGGACGACGTCTTCTGATAGACCGCGTCCACATAGGCCGTGACGTGATCCGCCAGATGGTACTCACCGTTGATGAACCCGCCGGTACGCTCCTGGGGGGTCATGTCAAGGTTGATGCCAGCGTAGTTATAACGATCGGACGTGCCGAAGCAGTGGTAATTGTCCGGGGTCACGACCTGGCTGTTGCCACCGGCGTTCAGGGCGACCTGGCCCGAAGCGCAACCCGGGAAGTTGGTAGCAAGATTCGGGGGCAGCTGAATGCGGCCCACGCCCGACGACGGCGAACCACCGACAACAACGCGATTACCAACCAGGCTGAGCGCATTCTTGGAGAAGTCACGGTTGGCCGCCAGCACGCCATCCTGCTTGTTGTAGCTGATGCCGGCCATCAGGCTGCCCTTATCGGACGTCTGGCCGAACGTGAAGGTGTAACCGCTCTGCTCACCATCGTTGCGGTCAGACTGACCGACGTTCGCGGTGAAGGTCGCACCCTGGTAGTTCTTGCGCGTGATGAAGTTCACCACGCCGCCGATCGCATCCGAACCGTAGGTCGCCGATGCACCCGTGGGGAGCACTTCGATACGCTCGATGGCCTCGGCCGGAATGGCGTTCGGATCCTTGCTCAGCAGACGCTGACCGTCGATCAGGATCAGGGTACGGCGCGAACCCAGGCCACGAAGGTTGATGGACGAAACGCCGGTACCGCCACCGTTGTTGGTCTGCGGGTTAACGGCGCCACCGGTCATGGCCGGCAGTTGCTGCACCAGGTCGCCCAGCGTCTGCTTGCCGGTGGCCTGGATCTGAGCGCGATCAATGGTTACGACGGGACTGGCCGTCTCGACGTCTACGCGGCGAATCAGCGAACCGGTCACGGTGACCGTTTCGAGGGTCTTGCTCTTGGCCTGATCAGCGGCCGGAGCCGGCGTAGTGGACTGCGCATCCTGCGCGAAAGCGGCAGTGCCGTACGTGCTCGCTGCGAGCATGCCCAGCGACAGAGCCAGGCGCACCGACGTGCACAGTTTATTTTCCCCGAACTTCATGAGAACACCCTCCCGTTATTTATATTGACTGGGTTTGAAAGATTTCCCCGCCTCAAACCCGCGCCCGAGTCACCCAAACAAAACAGGCGTAGACCTACAAAATTACGGCCTACAGCGCTCGGCATTTATCACGCTTTACTTACAGATAGTCAATAAAATCTATACGGCAAGAAATCACCATGTCGCGACAGGTATCGTGTTTTTTTGCGAAAAATCCCGTTCCGACCCGTGCCCCCACCGGCCTGACAGCGTTTGCTGCGGCGCGACGAACATCCCTGGACAGGGGTGAAGCCACGGTGAAAGAAAGCCTGGCAAGCCGCCCTGCGCCTCGCCAGACCCCTGATTTGACGAGGGTTCAATCCGCCGCGCTGTCGTCCTCGAAACGCAGGTGCTTGACGCTGCGCCCCCTGCGGCGCACCAGTTTCAGCGCCTCGATACCGATGCGGATATGGCGTTCAACAAATTGCGAGGTCACGCTGCGGTCGCTTAATTCCGTCTTAACGCCCTCGGGGATCATGGGCTGGTCGGAGACGAGCAGGAGCGCTCCGCACGGGATCTTGTTGGCGAAGCCCGCCGCGAAGATGGTGGCCGTCTCCATGTCGATGGCCATGCAGCGCGTGCGACGCAGGTAATCCTTGAAGGCGTCGTCGTGCTCCCAAACCCGGCGGTTGGTGGTGTACACCGTGCCGGTCCAGTAGTCGTAGCCCAGGTCGCGGATCATGGTGGATACGCCGCGCTGCAGCTGGAACGCCGGCAGCGCCGGCACCTCGGGCAACAGATAGTCGTTGGAGGTGCCCTCGCCACGGATCGCGGCGATGGGCAGCACCAGGTCGCCGATAGCGTTCTTCTTCTTCAGGCCGCCGCACTTGCCCAGGAACAGTGCGGCCTTGGGATGGATGGCGCTGAGCAGATCCATCACGGTGGCCGCGTTGGGGCTGCCCATGCCGAAGTTGATGAGGGTGATGCCGTCGGCCGTGGCATTGGGCATGGGCCGGTCGCGGCCGCGCACTTCCACGCCATGCCATTCGGCAAAGAGTTCCACGTAGTGCCCGAAATTGGTCAGCAGAATGTGCTGGCCAAACTCCTCCACAGGCGTGCCGGTATAACGCGGCAGCCAGTTGGAGACGATCTCCTGCTTGTCCTTCATTGAGACCCCTTGAGGTCAGCGCAAGGTGGGTTCCCTCGCGCGTTACCGGCGACGCCACGCCGGCAGATGCCAGATCAGTGGTGACATCTTAACGGGTCGGAGGCCGCAGCTGACCAGTTCGTTGTCATTTTCTTGAGCCGCGCCTGCTCACGATGGGCGCCATTCACAGGAGAGCCTCATGCTGCTGATCGGTTGGATCGCCGCCCTTGTCGTCTTTCTGGGCTTCGCCTTCGTGGGTCGCGGATGGCTGGCCTGGGTATTGGCGCTGGGCGTGCTGTTTCTTACCTGGATAGTGCGGGGCGTCGACTCGCCACTCCTTCTCTATGGACTGCTATCTGCCACCGCGTTGGTTGCACTCGTAACCGGTTTGCCGCCGCTGCGCCGCGCGCTGTTCGCCCGCGCCCTGCTGCCGATGCTCGGCAAGGTGATGCCACGGCTGGGCGAGACCGAACGCATCGCACTCGAAGCGGGCACCGTGTGGTGGGATGCGCAGATCTTCTCCGGCATGCCCGACTGGGATTTCCTGCTCCGCTTCGAATGCAAGCCGCTGAGTGCGCGCGAGCAGGCCTTCATGGATGGGCCAGTGACACAGCTGTGCGCGATGCTTGACGACTGGCAGGTGGAACAACAGCGCGACCTGCCGCCCGAGGTATGGGACTTCATCAAGCGCGAGCGTTTCTTCGGCATGGTGCTGCCCGAAAGCTATGGCGGGCTGGGCATGTCTGAAATCGGCCATTCCCGCGTGGTCACGCGCATTGCCACGCGTTCGGTTGCTGCGGCGGTGACGGTGATGGTGCCCAACTCGCTGGGCCCCGGCGAATTGCTGCTGCACTACGGCACCGAAGAACAGAAGCAACGCTATCTGCCGCGACTGGCCGACGGCCGCGAAGTGCCCTGCTTCGCACTCACCGGGCCGGAAGCCGGCTCCGATGCGGCCGCCACGCAATCCGAAGGCATCGTCGAATGGGGCCAGTGGGAAGGCAAGGAAGTGATCGGCCTTCGTCTCAACTGGAACAAGCGATACATCACGCTGGCCCCGGTGGCGACCCTGATCGGCCTGGCGTTCCGGCTGAAGGATCCCAGCGGCTTCCTGGGCGGCGCGGTGGATCGCGGCATCACCTGCGCGCTGGTTTCACGCGATCTGCCCGGCGTCGTCATCGGGCAACACCACGATCCGATGGGCGTGCCGTTCGCCAACGGGCCCACCGAGGGACACGACGTGTTCGTGCCCATCGACGCCATCATCGGCGGCGTGGAACAAGCGGGACACGGCTGGCGCATGTTGATGGAAAGCCTCGCTGCGGGTCGTTCCATTTCACTACCCGCGCTTGCCGTGGGCGCCGCACAAATGGCCACGCGCATCTGCGGCGCGTACGCCACGGTGCGCGAACAGTTCGACACGCCCATCGGCCGCTTCGAAGGCATCGAGGAACCACTGGCGCGCATCGCCGGCCTCACTTATCTGATGACGGCCACGCGCACGCTCACCTGCGGCGCGCTCGATGCCGGCGAGAAACCGGCGGTGCTCGGCTCGATCGCCAAGGCCTATCTCACCGACGCCATGCGCGAAGTGGTGAGCGACGCGATGGACATCCGCGCCGGTGCCGCCATTCAACGTGGACCGCGCAACGTGCTCTCGCACATGTGGATGTCCGTGCCCATCGGCATCACCGTGGAAGGCGCCAACATTCTCACGCGCTCAATGATCATCTACGGACAAGGCGCCATTCGTTGCCACCCGTGGGTGCAGAAGCTCATCAACGCGCTGGCGGCGAAGGACCTCAAGGCCGTCGACACCTGTACGTTCGGCTACATCAACTTCGTGTTCACTCGCGGCGTGCGCGCACTGTTGCTGGCGCTCAGCGGCGCGCGCCTCGCCAAGTCCCCGGACAGCGAACTGGCTCGCTGGTACCAGCACCTCACACGCTTTGCCTCGGCCTTCGCGTTCGTGTCCGACACCTGCATGGCCACGCTGGGTGGTTCGCTCAAACGTCGCGAGAAGATCTCGGGCCGGCTCGCCGATGCGTTGGCCTGGCAATACCTGGCCGCCGCCACGCTCAAGCGTTACCACGACGGCCCCAAGCTCGCCTCTCATTACGACCTTGCCCGCTGGGGCGTGGCGCTGGCGCTGTATCGCACGCAGGAGGCATTGCGCGGCGTGTTGGACAACCTGCCGTCGGGTTTCGCCGCCGGCCTCGCCCGCGTGCTGGTGTTTCCCTTGGGCGCGCACTTCCGGCCGCCATCGGATCTGTTGGGGCAGCGCGCGGCGCGCGCCATCCTCGAAGACCGCGAGGCGCGCATCCATCTCACCGGCGACATCCATGTTCCCGGCCCGCAAGAGCCTGGACTGGGCCAACTGGAAGCCGCGCTGGACAAGGCCGTACGCGCCCTGCCTGTGGAAACCAAACTTCGCGACGCCATACGGGCGGGCAAGCTGGACCGCGCCGCGGGTGAAGCGCTGGGACGCAACGCGCTGGCCGCAGGCATCATCACCCAGGCCGACTACGACGCGCTCAGCGAAGCCGATGAAGCGCGCAATGCCGTGGTGCAGGTGGATGCGTTCGACCCCGACACCTACCGCCAGTTGCGCTAGGGCATCCGCCCGCACCGCTCTGGGCCTGGGAATGCGGGCAGACTCATGGCCCAACCGTCAGGGTCGGCACCTGCACAGGTGCGTGCTATGTTGGCGGCGCTTGTCATAGGGGAGTCATGATCATGCGGATGGGTTTAGCGATCGATGCCGCCTGCGATCTGCCGCAGGCCTTTCTGCAGAAGCACAACATCGCGGTGATGCCCATCACCATCCGCATCGACGATGAAATCTTCATGGACAACCGCAACCAGGTGGAGCTGCATCGCTTCCTGGATCGCAACCTCGGCAGCCGCAGCCATTCGGCCGAAACCATCCCCTGCTCCGTCGAAGACGTGCAGAAGCTGTTCCTCGAAAAACTGGTGCTGGAGCAGGACTGCGTGTTCTGCCTCACCATCACCGCCACCCGCAGCGCCATCAACGATCATGTGGTCAAGGCCAGCTTCGCGGTGCTGAAGAACTATCGCGAGGTACGCGAGAAGAACAACATGACCGGCCCGTTCCTCATGCGCGTCATCGATACGCGCACGTTGTTCGCCGGTTCCGGTCCGGCCATCGTCGAGGCCACGCGACTCATCGCCGCCGGCGAAGTGCCCGCGGCGATCCGCGAACGGCTCACCTATATCGCCAACAATTCGTACGGCTACATGTTGCCGCGCGACCTCTACTACCTGCGCGCGCGCGCCAAGAAGAAAGGCGACCGCAGCGTGGGTCTGGTCAGCGCCATGCTCGGCTCGGCGCTGGACATCAAGCCGTTGCTGCGCGGCTATCGCGGCGAGACCGGCCCGGTGGGCAAGGTGCGCGGCTTCGAGCACGGCGCGGAAACCTTGTTCAACTACACGGCGCAACGCGTGCGCGCCGGCCTGCTGGTGCCTGCGGTGTGCGTGAGCTACGGCGGCGATCTTGCCGAACTGGCCAAGCTCCCCGGTTACGCCGGCCTGCGCAGCACGTGCGAGGAATGCGGCGTGGAACTGATGGAAGCGCCGATGAGCATCACCGGCATGGTCAATGTGGGCGAAGGTGCGGTGACGCTCGGCTTTGCAGCCGAGGAACACGTCGCCGAATTCTGAGTCGACGCGCCACGGGAGACATCGCATGGTCCGCCTGTGCATCCTGTTCCTGCTCGTGGTGGCGAGCCTTCCCGCGGCGGCTGGCACGGCCTATCAATGCACGGAAGCCAGCGGCAAGGTGTCATTCCAGGACAAACCCTGCAGCGGCAACCAGCGCCAACAGGTGCTGCAGCTCGACGATTCCCAACCCGCCATGCCACCGCCGCCGGAAGCAACCGACACCACGGTCGCGGAACCTTTACCACCGCCCCCGCCACCAAAGCCGATGGCCGCGCTTCCCAGCATGTTCGCCTGCGTGCGTGCCACCGATGGCAAGCCTTACACCAGCGACAACGGCGATCCACAGCCCTATCAGGTGCCCTACGGCATCCTCGGCGCATCGCAGTTGCCGCTGTCCCAGGTCTACGGTGGCCGCAACGCTGCAGGCGCATCGGCACCCGAACTCAACCGCGGACGCGTCACGCCCGGCCTCATCGCCAACAACTACGTGTGGGTGCAGGACCAATGCCGCGAACTGACCCGCGCTGAAACCTGCCGCGCGCTGCGCGATGCCTACGACGACAACGCCGACAAACTGCGTCGCGCGTTCAAGAGCGACCAGCCGCCGCTCGAACGACGCGAGCAGGAACTGCAGGCACAACTGCGGAACTGCTGAGCGCACTGCGCAAAGTTTGCGCAATGTCATGCAAGTGTGCGCCACGCAACGCGCGTGGCGAGTTGTCCACAGGCTTGTTACCAGGGTTTCCCCAGGTGCTGTGGAAAACGTTGCGGGCGGTGGTGATTGTTTGCGCAGGGTGCTGAAACTTTTGTGGTGGCGCGGGGTTGGGTGATCTATCCACAGGGTTTTGTGGTGATGATCCACATGGGCTGTGGAAAAGGGTGCGTTTGCCTTTTGCTTGTCGTCCCGGCTCAGGGCGGAGGCGCTTTACAACAGCCGAGGGCTGGTCATCGAGAGCCTCGTTGTTTAGTTGTCGCGCTATCGCGATCTGGCCGCTTACGCAGCGGGCGTTTCGATCGGCTGCCGCCGCTCGAGTCACTTTTCTTTTGCTGGCCCAAAAGAAAAGTAACCCAAAGAAAAAATGGCCTTTAGAGCGACCGGCTCATAGCGTTCTGCCGGATACGAGCCTTGAAGGCTTCGAGGCCCGGATCATCACGATCTCTCTAATCGACGGTACGGCTACGCCGCAACGCGCCGAGGCGAAGAGGGCTTAAAGCAGGATGTCGCTGCGCTACCCCATGGCTACGATCGTTGGATCTTCGCCAAGCACTGCACTTCTCCCTCTCCCCTCGTGGGAGAGGGCTGGGGCATTGCCACCTTTACGGTGGAGAGGGGGCGGGTGCTCGCGAAATCGTTGCTACTCGAGCTTTGGCTTTCGCCATTGCTTCTGCGCTTGGCTCTTCGGGGTCCCCGTATGACAGCGGCGGGCGGGTGGAGGAAAGCCCGTAGGGTGGCCGCATGGATGCGGCCAGTTTTTCGACAGGACATGGATGTCCTGTCGAAAAACCCCGTAACCCGCCCGCGTACCTTCCGGGCTTCGCCCGGAAGGCGCGTCATCCGGGGCGCCGTTTCTTTTGGCATTGCCACCATCTCGGTGGTTACTTTTCTTTGGGCAAGCAAAGAAAAGTGACCCGGCCTGCGGCAGCAGGTCGGAAGCCCGCCGCAGGCGAGCCAGATCGCGGCATCGCGACAATCAAACGCGCAGCCACAGGATGACCAGCCTTCGGCTGTTGAAAAAGCGCCTCCTGCTTCTGCAGGAATGACGACGACCAGGAACGACAACCCTAGATCCTTCGTCGTGCCCAGTTCCCGCAACCCCTAGAACCCGTAATTCAAGAACCCGCCATCCACCGCCAACACCTGCCCCGTGACATAACTCGCGGCCGGCAGGCACAGGAAAGCGATGGCCGCGGCGACTTCTTCCGGCTCGCCGATGCGACGCAGCGGTGTGCGGTCCAGCACTTCGTCGAGATATTCGTCGTTCGCCAGCGCAGGCTCGGAGCGTTGCGTGCGGATGTACCACGGCGCCACGGCATTGACGCGAATGCCATCGGCGGCCCATTCGGCCGCGAGATTGCGCGTGAGCTGGTGCAAGGCCGCCTTCGACATGCCGTAGGCCGAACCGGTGCGCACATGCGTGATGCCCGATACGGAACCCACGTTCACGATGGCCGCGTTCGCGTGCTGCACCAGTTGCGGATGCGCCAGCCGGCACATCTCGAAAGCGGAGAACAGGTTCTGTTCGAAGATCGCGCGGTAATCGTCTTCGCGATAGGCGAGCGTGGGCGCCGGCTGGTTGCCACCGGCGTTGTTGACCAGCAGGGACAGCGGCGCGCCAAGGTCGGCGACCCAGTCGAACACGGCGAGGCGCTCTTCCTGCTCGCTGAGGTCGGCACCGAAGGCCAGCACCTCAATGCCGGGAAAGTCGTCCACCAGCTCGACGCGCACCTGTTCCAGGTAATCGGCGTCGCGGGCCACCAGCAGCAGGTTGGCGCCAAGCGCGGCCAGTTCGCGGGCGGTGGCGTAGCCGATGCCCTTGCTGGCGCCGGTGATCAAGGCGGTGTGTCCCTGCAACTGCCAGGCGTCGATGCGTGCGTTCATGCGTTGAGCTTAGAACGCGACCACGTTTCCCGCCAAGCGTTGCCCGCTACCATGCAAGCGGGAGCATCGGCTCCATCCATCACCGAGGCAATGTCATGAAACGGTTCGCTCCCCTGCTGTGCCTGCTCGCCCTCGCTGCCTGCTCCGGCAAGCCGCCTGCCCCGGAATCCGCACCGGCCGCGGCCAGCACCGCGCGCGTCGCGACACCGTGGGACGACATGGAGAAGGCCAAGCAGCGCGCCGCCGACGTGCAGAAAGCCAGCGACGAGCAGGCGAAGAAGCAACAGCAACAACTTGACGCGGCGGGGCAATAAGCTGCCCTTCCGACAACAGGACTTGGCAAATGGACGTCCGGACGTGCATGGTGTCCGGCATGAACGTCCACCACGATGAACTTTCCGCCGCGCCCTTGCTGGATATCGACGATGCCAGCGTGATGCGCGGCGAGCGCCTGATCCTCGACCGCTTCAGCCTGCGCATCGGCGCGGGCGAACACACCGCCATCCTCGGCGCCAATGGCGCGGGAAAATCCACGCTGGTGCGGCTGATCACGCGCGAGCTCTATCCGCTGGCACGCAGGGATGGCGTGGCCGCCATGCGCGTGTTCGGTCGCGAACGCTGGCATGTATCCGATCTACGCGGACTACTGGGGATCGTCTCGCCGTCCCTGCAGCACGACTGCACCAGTGATGCCACGCTGGAAGTATCGGAGGCCGTGCTGTCGAGCTTCTTCGCCGCGCAACGCCTTGGGCTGAATCATCACGTCACGCCGTCCATGCGCGAACGCGCGCACGAAGCACTGGAACAGGCAGGCGCCACGCATCTGCTCGGTCGCACCATGGCCAGCCTTTCCACCGGCGAAGCGCGCCGCGTACTCATCGCACGCGCGTTGGTGCATCGGCCTCGTGCCCTGCTGCTCGACGAACCCTGCGCGGGCCTGGACATGGCCAGCCGCCGACGCTTTCTGGAAAACCTGCGCAATCTCGCGCGCCACGGCACCACACTGCTGCTGGTGACGCATCACGTGGAGGAAATCCTCCCCGAGATCCAGCAGGTGGTGCTGCTGCGCGACGGCCGTCTGCTCAAGCAAGGCGACAAGGCGGAAGTACTCACCAATGCGCTGCTGTCGGACACCTTCGGCATGCCCGTGTGCGTGGAACGCCACGGCGATTACTTCAACGCTGCCATCGCGTAAAACCATCGGACATAAAAAAGCCGCCGCCGGAAACCGGCGGCGGCTCAATCATTGAACGTTGCCGCGCGTCAGCGCGGTGAACAGAAACAATAGGCGTACACGTTCGGCCGGCCAGACTGCGCCGTGCGCAGCAGTTTCAGTTCCGGCGCGAATGCATCGACATGGGCCATCCACGACGGCAGTTGCACGCCGTACGACTGCGCCATCTGCACCATGGCGTTCTCGTTGAGGCTGATCACGAACTGCTCGAAGCCACCCAGCGGCTCTTCGACGTAACGCACCGGCGCATCCTTGGCGAGCTTGGCGCGCTGCTGGGCATCGGCGATAGCGTCGCCCAAACCACCGAGTTGATCGACGAGGCCGCGATCGAGCGCCTGCTGTCCCGTCCACACGCGCCCCTGCGCAATGGTGTCGACGGCGTCGTACGGCTTGCCGCGGGCCTTGGCCACCTGGCCCACGAAATCGCGGTAGCCCTTTTCGATGGTGGCCTGGATCACCGTGCCGACCTTCGGGTCGAGCGGACGCGTGATGTCGAACGCACCGGCCAGCGGACTGGTGCCCACGCCGTCGCTCTTCACGCCGATCTTGTCCAGCGTGCCCGGCACGGTGAGCACCATGCCGAAGATGCCGATGGAGCCGGTGATGGTGTTGGGTTCGGCGTAGATGCGATCGGCATTCATCGAAATCCAGTAGCCGCCACTCGCGGCCACGTTGCCCATCGACACCACGACCGGGATGCCGGCTTCACGCGTCAGCGCCACTTCGCGTCGCACCTGCTCGGCGGCATACACCTCGCCACCGGGCGAGTTCACGCGCAGCACCAGCGCCTTGGTGCGCTTGTCTTCGCGAGCGGCGCGGATCAATGCGGCAGTGGAGTCGCCACCCACCGTGCCTTGCGGCTGCTTGCCGCCGGAAATCTCGCCCTCGGCCACCACGATCGACACGCCCGGCGTGGTCGAGCCGTTCTCCGAAAGCGTCGCTTCATAGCGCTGCAGGGACACCTGGCGGAAGCCTTCGCCCTTCTTGCCGGCGGGTACGCCTTCCTTGCGCATCATGGCGATCACTTCCGCTGGCGTGGCAACGCCGTCCACCAGATGCTGGTCGAGCGACAGCTGGCCCAGATCACCCTTGGCGCTGGCGATACGCTCCGGCAGCGAGTCGATATCCGAACGCAGCGTGGCCGGATCGAGCTTGCGTAGCTTGGCCACTTCGTTGATGTAGGTGTCCCACAGGCCGCCCATCCAGAAGCTGTCCGCTTCCTTCGCCTCGGGCGAGGCGTGGTCAAGGATGTACGGCTCGGCCGCGCTCTTGAACTGGCCGACGCGGAACAGGTGCACGTCCACGCCGAGCTTGTCGAGCAGATCCTTGTAGAACAGCCGGTAGTTGGCCAGGCCGGTGATCATCACCCCACCCTGCGGATCGACCAGCACGCGGTCGGCATGCGCGGCGAGGTAGTACTGGCCCTGGTCCAGGCTGGGCGCCCATACGATCACCGGTTTGCCGGCGGCGCGGAAGCGGTCGAGCGCCGCACCTACCTCGCGCAACGCGGCAAAGCCGCCGCCCTGCAGTTCACTGGGTTCGAGCAGGATGCGCGTGATACGCGCGTCCTTGGCGGCGCCGTCGATGACGCCGATCAGATCGCGCAACTGGATCTGCTTGGGCGGATTGCCCGACAGGCTGGCCAACGCGCGCTGCATCGGCTCGATGCTGTACTGCTCGACCAGCTCGCCCTTGGGCTGGATGACCAGCACGCTGTCGCTCTGGATGAAGTGCTCGGAACGCGCCCCGGCGAAACCGACCAGTATCACCAGCAGCACGATGAACAGCAGTGCAAAGAAAATCAGGTTGAGGATGGTCAGCCTGACGATGTTGATGCCGCGCCCAAGGACGCAGAGAAAGGCCCAAAAACCGTTGGGGCGGCGCTCCGTCATTGCCTAGTTCCTCAGGATGTCCCTGACAGCGTAGCTGTTCGCGCGGCGCAGGTCATGTGGGGCAAACGGCACATGGCGGCGGTCACCATACGCGTTCGCCCGCCGCGTGAAAAAGCGCCCGGCCCGGCTCAGGCGGGGCGCTGCCAGCCGTGGTGAAACGCGCGCCGGCAGAAGCGGGTGAACAGCAGGATGGCGGCCATGGTGAGGCCGGCGATCAGGCCGATCCACATGCCGCGCGCGCCCATGTCCTGGCGGAACGCCAGCCACCAGCCGATCGGCATGCCCACGCCCCAATAGGCGAACAAGGTGATCACCATCGGCACGCGGGTGTCTTTCAGTCCACGCAGCGCGCCGTTGGAGGTGACCTGGATGCCGTCGGAAAACTGGAACAGGCCCGCCAGCACCATCAGCTGCACGGCCAGCGCGATCACCGCGGCATCGTGCGTATACAGCCGCGCCAGCACATGCGGGATGGTCAGCATCACGGTCGACGAGACGATCTGCACGCACACCGCCAACCCGACGCCGCACAGTCCCGCGTAACGCACGCCTTGCGCATCGTCGCGGCCGACGGCGTTGCCCACGCGCACGGTGATCGCCATCGAAAGACCCAACGGCACCATGAAAGCCACCGTCGCCACGTTCAGCGCCACCTGATGACTGGCCTCCACCGTCTCGCCCAGCGTGGCGATGGCCAGCGCCACCGCCACGAACAGGCCGCCCTCGGCGAGCAGCGTGATCGCCATCGGGCCGCCGATCTTCAGCAGCTCGAGGATCATCTTCGGCTTGGGCCAGGCCAGCCCGGCGCGCAGGTGGGCGTCGCTGTAGGCGGGGTGCTTGATGACGAACCACAGGAACGCCAGCATCTCCAACCACAGCACAATGGCCGTGGCGATGCCGCTGCCCAGCGAACCCAACGCCGGCAATCCCAGCTTGCCGTACATCAGCACGTAACCCAGCGGCGCCAGCACGGCCAGGCCGCCAAAGCTGAAGTACATCGAAGGACGCGTCATCGACAGGCCTTCGGACAGGCCGCGTATCGCGAAATAACTCGTCATCGCGGGTGCGGCCCAGCTGATGGCATGAAGGAACCGGTTCACGTCCGCGCGCAACGTGGGCACCACGCCGATCCAGTCGAGCAAGGGCGTGGCATGACGCACCAGGAACCAGAGCACGATGCCCATGGCCCACGCCAGCCACAACGCCTGTATGAATACCGCGCCGGTTTCGTGGCGGCGACCGGCACCGTCCAGCTGCGCCACCGTCGGCGGCACCGCCATCATCATGCCCAACCCGCTCACCAGCGCCAGCGCCCAGATGCTCACCGCCGTGGTGACCGCCGCCTGCACGTGCGCGCTCAGGTGCCCCGCGAGCACGGCATCGACCACGTTGGGACCCACCGCGCCAAGCTGCGCTGCGATGAGGGGAAGGGCGAGACGCACCGTGGCGCCCACCTCGCGCGCCACCCTGGCGCGATCGGGGCGGAAAGACAGCATAAATAGACTCCTGGGCCGCACAGTCTAACGCACCGGCGTCGCGCGCCTTCCGGCAGGCATCGTGGAAAGAGCCCCACGGCAGCTGTCTACGCAGGCGGCTTGTGCCAAGATCGCCCGCTGATTCATCCGGGGGAGGCGCATGAAGAAGGAAATCGTGTCGTTCGAAGGCGTGCACTGCGCCAATTGCAGTGCGCCCATGCAGGGCGAGTTCTGCCACGAATGCGGGCAGTCCATCCACACCGTGCTGCGCCCCATGCATCACATGGTGGAAGACACGCTGGATATGGTGCTGCACGTGGACGGCCGCGTGATCCACACGCTGCCGCCGCTGTTCCTGCGCCCCGGATTCCTCACGCTCGAATATTTCTCCGGTCGCCGCCAGCGCTACGTGGCGCCGTTCCGCCTGATGTTCGTGCTGTCGCTGCTGGCGTTCTTCATGTGCCACCTGGTGGTGGCCAACATGGACATCATCCACTTTGGCGCAAAATCGAGCGAAGGCACCGGACAATACGCCGCAGACGCCACGCCCGACGCCGTGCGCACGCACTACGCACAGGCCAGCGATGAGCTGCTCAAGGCCAAGAACCAGCAAGGCACCGGCAAGAAGACGTACAACAAGCTGGTGGAAATCGAGCGCGACCACGCCAACCACCGCCTGGGCGAACTCGGGGCGCCGCCGATGCCGGCGACGATGGACCTCGACGACATGACGAATCTGCCGACGGTGCAGGTGGCATGGCTGCCCGAGACCATCAACCACAGCCTCAACCGCTCGGTCGCCCGCGCCCGCAGCAACATCAGGGCCATGATGAGCGGCGGCGAGCAGGGCGCAGAGGCCACGGAACGCATGGTGGCCTCGGTGTTCCACGTGCTGCCGCAGACCATGTTCGTGCTGATGCCGCTGTTCGCCCTGCTGCTGAAGGTCACCTACATCTTCAAGCGGCGGCTCTATATGGAGCACCTGATCGTGGCGCTGCACAGCCACGCCTTCCTGTTCCTCAGCTTGATGCTGGGCATGATCGTGTACATGCTGCGGGCCTGGCTGGTGCCGCACGCCGCCTGGCTGAACGCCCCGCTGTGGACGGTAATCTGGGCGCTGTGGGCGTGGTCGCTGCTCTACCTGCTGCTGATGCAGAAGCGGGTCTACCGGCAGGGCTGGTTCATGACCTGGGTGAAGTACCTGTTCGTGGGTTGGTGCTACACCTTTCTGGCCTGTTTCGCGCTCGCCTTCGCGGCCGTATTGGGCATGACGAACTGAACTACGGCGCCGCCCGCGTTCTGTGACACAAATCACACACATATCGCGCATTGGCGCCGCCTGGCGAATACCCGGAAGCCCTTTCAAGCGGGGTTTTGCACAGCGTCACATGGCTGTCAAGGCAAGTCTCGTGCCTGTGGCAGTTCCATGAACCCCAGCCGAGCGAGAAATTCAAGTCACTGTATTCATGGGTGTTTTTAGGCTGGCTAAAACTTGAACAGCGCGTACTGAAGGGCGTTTTCATGCGCCTTACAGGCCTCCCTCAACGGACCATCCACAGAGTTATCCACAGACCTTGTGGATAAGCTCAAAAGACCCCTGCCAATAGTCACTTAGCACCCTTTCCTAGATGACGGGGCAGCAAGGACCTCCAAGCCGTGGTCTGCTCGTCAAACAGCCGGGCGACACATTTCACCCGGCTGGAATCCCGCTCGGCGGAACGGCCCGGTTACACTGTTGTGCCGAGAGGTATTCATGCCCGCCGTCCTTCGCGTCGCCCTGCCGGTCCCCCTGCCCACGTTGTTCGACTACCTGCCGCCGGCCAGCGGCGAGGCGGTAGCGGGCAGCCGGGTGCTGGTGCCGTTCGGCAAGGGCAAGGCGGTGGGTGTGGTGGTCGAGGCCAACGTCGAATCGGCGGTGGGCAACGCCCGGCTCAAGCGGGTGCTGCGCGTGCTGGACGACGCCCCCCTGCTCGACGCCGAATTGATGGCCACCCTCGCCCGCGCCGCCGACTACTGGCTGGGCGCGCCCGGCGAGGCTTACGCCAATGCCCTGCCGCTGGCCTTGCGCGAAGACCGCCCGCTTCCCGACCTGCATGAAGAAGCGTGGACGCTTACCGATGCCGGCCGCAGCGCGCTCGACGCCGGAAGTCGGCGTGGCGGCAGCCGTGCGCTGCTCGACGCCCTCTCACGCGGACCGCAAACCGCCGAGCTGCTGCACGAGATGCTGCCGGGCTGGCGCGATGCCGCGCGACGCCTCGAGCAGGCCGCACTGATCGAACGCACCCAGGCGCATGCCGCCGAACCGCCGCGCGTTACCGCCGCGCCGTCGCTGAGCGAGGAGCAACAGCAGGCGGTCGACGCCATCGGCGAATCGCTGGGGAAGTTTCAGCCGTTCCTGCTCGATGGCGTTACCGGCAGCGGCAAGACCGAGGTGTATCTCGCGCTGATCGAAAAAGTGATCGCACAAGGCAAGCAGGCCTTGCTGCTGGTGCCGGAAATCGGGCTCGCTCCGCAGACCGTGCGTCGCCTGCGCGATCGCCTGGGCGTGGCCGTGCAAGTGCTGCATTCCAATCTCGCCGAAGGCGACCGTGCGCGCGCCTGGCTGCGTGCGCGATCCGGCGAGGCGAAGGTGATCCTGGGCACGCGCTCGGCCATCTTCACCCCGCTGCCGCACGCCGGCCTGATCGTGGTGGATGAAGAACACGACAGCGCCTACAAGCAACAGGAAGGCTTCCGCTATCACGCGCGCGACCTGGCCATCCTGCGCGGCCGCGCGCTGAACGTGCCGGTAGTGCTCGGTTCCGCCACGCCGTCGCTGGAATCGCTGGCGAACGTGCAGGCCGGGCGTTATCGCGCGCTGCACCTGCGTGCGCGGCCGGGGGCGATTCGCGCGCCGCAGGTGCAGATCGTGGACATGCGCGCGCAACGCCTCGACCACGGTCTCTCCCCCGCCCTGCTGGCCGCGGTGGGCGACACCGTGGCACGCGGCGAACAGGTGCTGGTGTTCCGCAATCGCCGCGGCTATGCACCGGTACTGCTGTGTTACAGCTGCGGTTGGCATGCGGAATGCCCGCGCTGCGAACACCCGATGACGCTGCACGCGGGACGTCGCGTACTGATCTGCCATCATTGCGACGCGACAACACGCGTGCCGCCGCAATGCCCCTCGTGCGCAGCGCCGGATCTGAAACCGCAGGGACAAGGCACCGAGCGGTTGGAAGAAGCGCTCACCGCGCAGTTTCCCGACGTGCCGGTGCTGCGCATCGATCGCGAGACCACGCGTCGCCGCGACTCGTTCGAGCAATTGCTCGAAGGCTTGCACGAGGACAAGCCTGCCATCTTGGTCGGCACGCAGATGCTGGCCAAGGGCCACGACCTTCCCAACCTCACGCTGGTCGCCATCGTCGGCGTGGACGAAGGCCTGCTCAGCGTGGATTTTCGCGCGAGCGAACGGCTGGCGCAGCTGGTCGTGCAAGTGGCCGGACGCGCCGGACGCGCGAAGAAGCCCGGACGCGTGCTGCTGCAGACGCATCACCCCGAACATCCGCTGCTGCGCCAGTTGCTCGCGCAAGGCTATGCGGCATCCGCCAACACCTTGCTCGACGAGCGCCGCAGCGTGCAGTTGCCGCCGTTCGGGCACCAGGTGTTGCTGCGTGCCGATGCACACCAGCGCGACCACGTGGATGCATTTCTCGGCGATGCGGCGCAGGCGCTCGCCGGCCTGCCGCTGCAGCTCGCGGGCCCGATGCCGGCGCCGATGCCGCTGCGTGCCGGGCGCCATCGGGGCCAGTTGCTGATCGAAGCGGACACGCGCAGCGCCTTGCATGGCGCGCTGCGCCCCTGGTATCCCGCATTGTCGGCGCTGCCTTCGGCGCGCCGTGTGCGTTGGTCGCTCGACGTGGATCCCATCGATCTTTATTGACCGCGGGACGACGCCGGCACCGTCACGATACTCACCTTGAAAGGAGCATCCGATGGAAGGCAACGCAACGTCCGATCCACGTCCCCATGTCGTCATCCTCGGCGGCGGCTTCGGCGGCCTCGCCGCGGCGCGCGAACTGGCTGATGCGAACGTCCGCGTCACGCTGATCGACCGACGCAATCATCATCTGTTCCAGCCGCTGCTCTATCAGGTCGCCACGGCGGGACTCTCCGCGCCGTCCATTGCCGCGCCGCTGCGGCAGATCCTGCAGAACGACAAGCACGTGACGGTGCTGATGGATGAAGCGCTGGACGTCGACCTCGACCGCCGCATCGTGATGCTCGCGCAGGGCGAGCTTCCTTATGACGCGCTGATCGTCGCCACCGGCGCCACGCACGCCTATTTCGGCCATGACGAATGGGAACGCTACGCGCCGGGCCTGAAGACGCTGGAAGACGCCTTCACCATCCGCCGCCGCGTGCTGCTCGCGTTCGAACGCGCCGAGCGCGAGGACGATCCGGAAGAACGCCAGGCATGGCTCAACTTCGTCGTGGTCGGCGGCGGTGCCACCGGCGTGGAACTGGCCGGCACGCTGGCGGAAATCGCCCGTCACACCTTGCCCCGCGAATTCCGTCGCGCCGATCCGCGCATGGCGAACATCCTGCTGGTGGAAGCCGGGCCGAAATTGCTGCCGGCGTTTGCGCCCGATCTCACCGAAAAGGCGCGTCGCCAGCTGGAGAAACTCGGCGTGCAGGTGCGCTTGAACACCGCCGTCACAGCCATCGACGAACACGGCGTGATGCTCGCGGACACACCGTACCCTGCACGCACCGTGCTGTGGGCCGCGGGTGTCGCCGCGTCGCCCTTGGGCCGCCGGCTGGGCGCACCGGTGGATCGCGCCGGTCGCGTGCTGGTGGCGCCCGATCTCAGCTTGCCGGGACACCCGCAGGTGTACGTGGTCGGCGACCTGGCGAGCGTGACGCAGGCCAACGGCAACGCCGTGCCCGGCGTCGCGCCCGCCGCCAAGCAGATGGGACGCCACGCCGCCCTCGCACTCAAGGCGCGCTTACGCGACGGAAGCGCCATCAAGCCGTTCGCCTACCGCGACGATGGTTCGCTCGCCACCATCGGGCGCATGGCGGCCGTGGCGCAGTTTGGACGCCTGAAACTCTCCGGCCTGCTGGCCTGGTGGGTCTGGCTGATCGCCCACATCGCCTTCCTGATCGGCTTCCGCAACCGCTTGGTGGTCATGCTGGACTGGGCCTGGGCCTACTGGACCTACCAACGCCACGCCCGCATCGTCACGGGCACGGACGAGCGAACCAACACGCAGACTTTGCCCCGCGACGCTTAGGGTGGAGAATCAGGGTTTTCCCGCCATGCCGGATACCGCCGTGTCTTCCCAACTCGAACAACTGCGCCAGTACACCACCGTCGTCGCCGATACCGGTGATATCGAAGCCATTGCCCGTTGGCGCCCGGTGGACGCCACCACCAACCCGTCGCTGCTGCTCAAGGCCATCGAGAACCCTTCGTTCGCGCCGGTGATCGACGAATCGGTGGCGTGGGCCAAGGGCAAGAGCAATTCGCGCGAGCAGCAGGTGATCGATGCCAGCGACCATCTCGCCGTGGCGGTGGGACGCAAGATTCTCGACATCGTGCCGGGCCGCGTGTCCACTGAAGTGGATGCGCGCCTCTCGTTCGACGTGGATGCCTCCATCGCCAAGGCCGAGCGCCTGGTGGGCCTGTACGAAGAACACGGCGTCAAGCGCGACCGCATCCTGATCAAGCTGGCATCCACCTGGGAAGGCATTCGCGCGGCGGAGCAGTTGGAAAAGCGCGGCATCAACTGCAATCTCACCTTGCTGTTCTCGTTCGAACAGGCCGTGGCGTGTGCGGAAGCCGGCGTGTTCCTGATCTCGCCGTTCGTCGGCCGCATCATGGACTGGTACGTCGCCAACACCGACACCAAGAGCTACGCACCGGAAGAAGATCCGGGCGTGAAGTCGGTGCGCCGCATCTATGCCTGGTACAAGGAGCACGGCTTCAAGACCGTGGTGATGGGCGCCAGCTTCCGCAACATCGGCCAGATCCAGGCCCTCGCCGGCTGCGACCGCCTCACCATCAGCCCCGACCTGCTGGAAAAGCTCGACCACGACAACTCGCCACTGCCGCGCGCCCTCAACGACACCGGCGCCACCCAGCCCAAGCCCGCGCCGATCACCGAAGCGCAGTTCCGCTGGGGCCACAACGAAGACGCCATGGCCACCGACAAACTCGCCGACGGCATCCGCAAATTCGCCGTGGACCAACGCAAGCTGGAAAAGATGCTGACGGCCAAGCTGTAAGAGCGACAAGAGGAGCCAATCGCAAGATTGGCTCGTCTCCACCGCGAAGGTGGCCATGCCGCCGTGAAGGTGGCAATGCCTCGGCCCTCCCCCGCAAAGGGAGAGGGAAAGATACGATGCACCACGCATTGCTAAAGCAATGCGAAGCGAGCGCCGCCTTAAGTCCTCTCCGCTTCGGCGCGTTGCGGTGTAGCCAAAACGTACATTAGGGAAATCGTGACGTTCCGGGCTCCAAAACCTTCAAGGCTCGTATCCACCAGAACGCTACGAGCCTATCGCTCTAAAGGCCATTTTCTTTGGGTTACTTTTCTTTTGGGCCAGCAAAAGAAAAGTGACTCGAGCGGCGGCAGCCGATCGAAACGCCCGCTGCGTAGGCGGCAAGCTGGAGATATCGCGACAATCGCGGCGCGAAGTCACTGGATGACCAGCCATTCGGCTGTTGAAAAAGCGCCTCCTGCCTTCGCAGGGATGACGAGCAAAACCACGCTGCGCCAAGACGCCGAATCAGGCCCAGAGAATCACTTCAACCCTTGCGCCTTCGCATCCGCCGCCAATTGCCTCGGCGCAATCTCATCCCCCGACCACCCACCACCCAACGCCCTCACCAACTGCACACTCGCGCGCAACTGATTGGTCTGCAGCGCCAGCAGGCTCAAATGGGCATTGAGCGCATCGACCTGCGCCGTCACCACGTCGAGGTAGCTATTCGCGCCCTGCTTGTACAGCGCGGTCGAAAGCTTCAGCGTCTTGTCGGCCGCATTGGTGGCGTCGTTCTGATCCACCAGCGCATTGCCGAAGTTGTTGATCAGCGACTGGTTGTCTTCCACCTGCTGAAAGGCGCTGAGTACCGTGCCGCGATACTGCGCGCTCGCTTCGTCGAACGCCGCATGCGCCTGCGCCACCTTGGCGCGACGCAGGCCACCATCGAACACGCTCAACAGCAGGTTCGGGCCCAACGCCCACATCTGGCTCGGCGCATTGAGCAGGTTGCCCCAGGCACCGCTGGAATAGCCGCCCGTCGCGCTCAAGGTCAGCGACGGGAAGAACGCCGAGCGCGCCACCCCGATCTGCGAGTTCGCTTCCGCCGTACGGCGTTCAGCGGCGGCAATATCCGGACGACGCTGCAACAGCGTCGACGGCACGCCTACCGGGATGGTCGGCAGCGCCGGCAAATCGGTCTTCGCCTCGATGGTGAAGCTGGAAGCCGACTGTCCCACTAGCACGGCAATCGCATGCTGCAATACATCTCGCTGCGCCTTCGCCTGCGAGAGCTCGGACTTGGTGGACGACAGCTGCGTCTGCGCACGATCCACATCCAACCCGGATACCGCACCGCCGGCATGCAGCGTAGTGGTGAGCTGCAGCGCGCGTTGATAGGCGTCCACCGTGCTCTGCAACAGACCGATCTGGCGATCTTCGCCCAACAGCTGCAGATACGTATCGGCCAGCGTCGCTTCCAGGCTCAGGCGGGTCGATGCAAGATCGGCGGCCGACGCCTGCACTTCCGCGCGACCCGCTGCCACGTTGTCGCGTACGCGGCCCCACAGGTCCACTTCGTACGAGGCCTGCAGCTGGACCGAATTCAGGTTGTAGTATTCGGGTGACGTGACACCGTGCAGCGGTGAATTCAGCGACTGGCGATTGCGGGTTGTGCCAGCACCCGCGGAAATCTGGGGAAACAAATCAGCGCGAACCTGCGCCAGCACGTCCCGCGACTGCCGATAACTGGCCAGTGCGGCGGCGAGATCGGCGTTGTGCGCGATCAGCTGGTCTTCGAGCCCGTTGAGTCGGTCGTCGCCATACAGCTTCCACCAGCCTTCGCGCGGCAACTGGTCGGCCGGCTGTGCCGGCGTCCACGGTCCGCTCTGCGGCTGATACTGCTCGGCCACCGGCGCATCCGGCGTCTTGTACGTCGGCGCCATCGAGCATGCACCCAGCGCCACCGTGGCCGCTATCGCCACAGCGAGTTTCGTGGCGATGTACTTACGCTTTGTCATGAGACTTGCCCGCCTGCGGGTTCTTCGCAATGCGCACTTCGTCGCCGTCGGCCAGGCCATCCGGCGGGTTGATGATCACGCGATCATTCCCGACCAGGCCCGAACCCACTTCGATGGTCTTGCCGTAATCGCGGCGGATCGTCACCGTCTTGAAGTGCACGTGGTCAGTGGCATCCAGCGTGGCAACATGCAGGCCCTTGTCGTCGAAGATCAGCGCCTCGGCCGGCAGGCGCAGGCCCAGCGCGCCGGAGCCGATCTTGAATTTCACGCTGGCATAGCTGCTCGGCAGCAGCTTGCCGTCGGGGTTGTCGACCAACAACTGCACCAGCGTGGTGCCCGAGGTCGGCGTGATGGAGCGGGCATCCGCTTCCACCTTGGCGGTGAACGATTTACCCGGATACTCCGGCACATCGAGCGTAGCTTCGTCGCCGCGATGAATGGCCGGCGCATACACCTGCGGCACACGCACATACACGCGCAGCTTGCTGGTGTCGGAGACGGTGAACAACGGAATGCTCGTGCCGGTGCTGTCCGCGGTGATCAGGGCGCCCACGTCGGTGTTGCGCGCGGTGACGCGACCGTCGAACGGTGCAACCAGACGTGCGTACGACTTCAACGCCTTGAGGCGATCAAGATTCGCCTGCGATGCATTCACCTGCGCCACCTTGGCGGCAAGGTCGCCGTTGAACTGGTCGACCGACTGCTGCGACACCGAATCGGGATCGGTCTGGCGCAGTACCTGCCAGCGCTTGGCGGTGGTGGCCGCCAGCGCGGCATTGGCCTTCGACGTAGCGAGGTCGGCCTGCGCCTGCAGCAGCTGCTGATCGAGATCGGGCGTGTCGATGGTGCCGAGCACGTCGCCCGCCTTCACCGGCGCGCCGATGTCCTTGTCCCACGACTTCAGGTAGCCGCTGGTGCGCGCGAAGATCGGTGCGTTGGTGAACGCATCCATCTGCGCCGGCAGTTCAAGCGGCGAGGAGCCGTTGGCGGATTCGGGTTCGGAGATGACGACGGTGGGAATGGCCTGTTCGTCAGTCCACTGATGCAGGGTGCGCGCCTGCACGATGCGGGTGGTGACGCCGATCACCACGATGGCGCCGAAGACGACGGCAGCGATCGCGGCGGCCAGCCGCAGGCGACGCGGCGACAAGGTGACCTCAGGAAGCTGGGTATGTTCAGACATGGGCGGGTACTCCGGCATGGTCAGCCGAATCAGCGTCAGGCGCGTGCTTGTAACGCGCATGCACAATGGAGAAAACGACGGGAACGAAGATCAGCGTGGCCGTGGTGGCAAACAGCAGGCCACCGATCACGGCGCGACCCAGCGGTGCGTTCTGCTCACCACCGTCGCCGAGGCCAAGCGCCATCGGCACCATGCCGATGATCATGGCCAGCGCGGTCATCAGCACCGGACGGAAGCGCACGAAGCCTGCCTCACGCGCCGCCAGCGTGGCGTTGCCGTGGACGGCCAGACGCTCGCGGCAGAAACTCACCACCAGCACCGAGTTGGCGGTAGCCACGCCCATGCACATGATGGCGCCCGTCAATGCCGGCACCGACAACGTGGTGTGCGTGACGAACAGCATCCACACGATGCCGGCAAGCGCCGCGGGCAAGGCGGTGATGATCACGAACGGATCGGTCCACGACTGGAAGTTCACCACGATCAACAGATACACCAGCACCGCCGAACCCAGCAGGCCGAACAGCAGGCCGAAATAGGCGTCGTGCATGGTCTGCACCTGGCCGAGCAACGCGACGTTCGCGCCCTTGGGCAGGTCCTTCTTGGTGTCGTCCAGCACCTTCTGGATATCGCCGGCAACGGCGCCGAGATCGCGACCCTGGATGGCCGTATAGATCTCCACCATCGACTGGATGTTGTACTGGCTCACGATGGTGTTGCGGTGCGTACGCGTGATGTCCGCCAGTGCGCCCAGCACCTGCGCATTGCCGCCGCTCTTGGCGGTGATGGGCAGATTGCTCAGCTGCGCCAGCGAATCGAGCTGGTACTGCGGCACCTGTGCTGAGATCGGATAGGTGACGTTGTTGTCCGGATTCAACCAATAGGTCGGCGCCACCTGCGCGGTACCGGAAAGGTCGGCGATCAGGCTGTTGGTCACGTCGCCTTCGGTCAGGCCCAGCAACTGCGCACGCGTGCGATCCACATCGATGCGGAACGCCGGCTGCGCCTGCGACTGCTGCAGTCGTGCATCGACCACGCCGGGAATCTGGCGCAGCTTGTTGAGCACTTCGTTGGCGTAGGCGAAGTTCTTCTCCAGGCTCCTGCCGCGGATCTGCAGATCGATCGGCGCGGGTGAACCGAAGTTCAGGATCTGGCTGACGATGTCCGCCGGCGGGAACGAGAACGTGGTGCCCGGGAACAGGCGCGGCAGCCTTTCGCGCAGGATCTTCACGTACTCCGCGCTCGGGTGATGGTCTTCCTTCAGCGAGATCTGGATATCGCCGTCGGACTCGCCCACTTCGCCGGTGTTGTTATAGATCGTGTTGATCGAGCTGGAATACTGGCCGATGTTGTCGATCATGGCATCGAGCTCGTCCGGCGGTATCACCTGGCGGATCGCCTTCTGGATGTCCGCAAATTCCGCCGCCGTCGTCTCCACGCGCGTGCCCACCGGGACGCGTGCATGCACCAGGATCTGGCCACCGTCCACATCGGGGAAGAAGTTGCTGCCAAGGCCCGGCAGCAGCGCGAACGACAACACGACGAAGCTGAGGAAGCCAACCACGAACACCTTGCGATGCTCCAGCGCCAGATGCAGCACGCCGCTATAACCGGCGCGGAACGTCTCGAAGCGATTGACGAAGCCCTGCTGGAAGCGGCCAAGGAAGGTCTTCGGCGCCGGCTGCTCGATGTGCTGGCCGTGCTCGTCCACCGTGGCCGGGTGCGCCTGCAGCAGGTACTTCGCCATGGTCAGCACGAGCGTACGCGACAGGATGAAGGAGAAGATCATCGCGAAGATCACCGCCTCCGCCATCGGCACGAACAAATAACGCGCCACGCCCGGCAGGAAGAACATCGGCACGAACACGATGCAGATGCAGCACAGTGACACGAACGCCGGCACGATGATCTGCGCCGAGCCGTCCACGATGGCGGTGATGACGTCCTTGCCCTGCTCCAGGTGCCAGTTGATGTTCTCGATAGTCACCGTGGCTTCGTCCACCAGGATGCCCACGGCGAGCGCGAGGCCGCCCAGCGTCATGATGTTCAGCGTCTGGCCGATCGCCGACAGCGTGAACACCGAGCCGAGCACCGCCAGCGGAATCGAGGTGGTGATGATCAGCGTGGAGCGCCAGCTGCCCAGGAACAGCAGGATCATCAGGCTGGTGAGCGCCGCGGCGATGATGCCTTCACGGATCACGCCATCGATGGAAGCGCGCACGAACACCGACTGATCGCCGATCGGCTTGATGGTCAGGTTGTCCGGCAGCGAGTCCTTCATCTCCACCAGCTTCTGGCGCGCGCCCGCCACGATGGCGAGGGTGGAGGTGGAGCCGTTCTTCAGGATCGACAGCATGGTCGAGCGCACGCCGTCCACGTGCACGATATTGGTCTGCGGCGGCGCGCCGTCGCGCACGTGCGCCACGTCGCGCACATAGATCGTCGTGCCGTTGACCATCTTGACCGGCAGGTCTTCCAGCTCGTCCACGTGGGTGGCTGCGTTATTCAGCTCCATCACGTATTCGTACTTGCCGATCTTCTGCGTGCCGATCGGGCTGATCTGCTGCTGGTTGGCCAGCGCGTTCGCCACGTCCTGCGTGGAGAGACCGCGCGCCTGCAGCGCGGCCGGATCCACGTCCAGCTGCACCTGGCGCGTCTTGCCGCCGAACGGATAGGGAATGGCCGCGCCCGGCACCGTCACCAGCTGCGGACGCAATTGATTCAGGCCAAGGTCGCCCAGCTGCTGCTCGGACAGACCCTTGCCCGACAGCGCCACCTGCAGGATCGGTACGGTAGAAGCGTTGTAGTTGACGATCAGCGGCGGCGTGGCACCGGCCGGCATCTGCTTCAGGATCGTCTGCGCAATCGCCGTGACCTGCGCATTCGCCGTGGCGATGTTCACGCCCGGCTGGAAGAAGATCTTGGTGATGCCCATGCCATTGATCGACTCCGACTCGATGTGCTCGATGTCGTTGACGGTCGTGGTGAGCACGCGCTCGAAGGGCGTGTTCATGCGTCCGGACATCTGGTCGGGCGTCATGCCGGTGAACTGCCAGGACACGGCAATCACCGGAATGTTGATCTCCGGAAAGATATCGGTGGGCGTGCGCGCCGCCGACATCACACCAAAGATGAGAATGGTCAGCGCGAAAACAATGAATGTGTAGGGCCGCGTAAGCGCGATCCGGACGATGCCAAGCATGCGGGGGATTTCCGTGCGCGAAATGATGCGTCGCGACAAATTTTCGCACGCGGCCGATGCGGCCCATAGGGCTTAGCGGATGAAGATAATTTCATGTTGTTTCATGAAAGCCCGACGCGCGTGCAGATGAAGAAATCTTCATGCGCTGGTAGCCCTGACTGGATGGAAACGCGCGTGCTTCCCTCATCATCCGTCGCGTCCTCACCGTCATTCCGGCGAAAGCCGGAATCCAGTGCCTTTCATGTGAGTCGCAAAAAAGTCACTGGATTCCAGCTTTCGCTGGAATGACGCTGAGGGAATTGACATGCTGCCGGCAAGCTGTGTGCTGGAGAAGACCCAGCACTTACGCCGTCATCGGCGTGACTTCCGGCACCGATCGCGACAGGCACGTGCCTGCTTTCTCGTCCGCCGCCAGCGGGTAGCAGTACAAGGTGAGGCGCGCACCGTTGCTGGTGGCGTCGCCGATGTCGAGTGCGTAGCCGTGCAGACGCACGATGGCGCTCACGATGCTCAGGCCCAATCCCGAGCCACCGGTGGTGCGGCTGTTGTCGCCGCGATAGAAGCGGCGCGTCACCGCGTCGCGTTCGTCGGCCGGAATGCCCGGGCCGCTGTCGATCACGTCCACGCGCGGGCCGCGCTTGTCCATGCTCGCGCGCAGGCTCACCTTGCCGCCGGATGGCGTGAACTTGATGGCATTGCCCACCAGGTTCGCCAGCGCCTCGAACAACAAATGCGCGTCGGCACGCACCGGCGACAGCGACTGGATGTCGATCTCGAACGACTGCCCGCGATCTTCCGCCAGCGGCGCGTAGAACTCGTGCACCTGGCGCAACACCTGCCCCACGTCCACTTCGTCGAAGCAGGCCGCACGATGACGGTCTTCCAGCTCCGACACGCGCAGCAGCGCGCGAAAGCGCGTCAGCACTTCGTCGATGTCGACGATGCACGATTCCACCAAGGCCGACTCGGGCTCGCCTTCCAGTTGTTGCTGCGTGCGATACAGGCGGGCGCGCAATCGCGTTAGCGGCGTGCGCAGGTCGTGCGCGATGTTGTCGCACACGCCCTTCACCTCGTTCATGAGCCGCTCGATCTCGCCCAGCATCGTGTTGACGATACCGGCCAGCTGATCGAGTTCATCGCCGCGACGGCTGATCGGCAGGCGCTTGGACAAATCGCCCTGGCGAATGGGACCGGTCGCCTCCTGCAGGGCGCGGATGCGTTTCTCCGGGCCACGGCGCAGCAGGAAACCGCCGAGCAGGCCGGGAATGATGGTGAGCGACACGCCCCATAGCAAGGCGCGCCGGATGATTGCGCCGATGCCGTCGATGGTGCTGATGTCCTTGGCGATCACCAGGATGTCGCCATTGGGTAGCGTGGCAGCGAGACCGCGCGCGCGCACGCGTTCCGCATCGCGATCGGGACGCGGCAGGCCATGCCTCAGCAGATGCACCTGGCCGTCGCGCAGCAGCGAGGACGGCAAGTGATCGATGTTGCCGGCCACCGGCTGATGGTCCTTGTCGAACAGGCCCACCGACATGATGCCGTGCGGATCGATGGCGGCGGCGGCATCCACCGTGGCGGCAAGCCGCGCAGGATCGGTCGATGCGATGTAATGCATGCGCTGCTGCAGCATCTGGTCGATGACGCTGTTGAGGTAGCGCGTGGTTTCCCACTGGATCACGCCGACGAGCACCGCGCCCCACACGACGAACAACGCGCCGTAGATGAGGATCAGCCTCGACGTGGTCGAATGCCAGCTGTTGGGACGTGCGTTCATGACACCACCGGAGCAGTTTCGTTGGCGGCCGAGATCATGTAGCCGGTGCCGCGCACCGTATGGATCAGCGCCGGCTGGCCGGTGCCGTCGATCTTTCGCCGCAGGCGCGCGATGTGCACGTCGATCACGTTGGTGCCGGGATCGAAATGAAAACCCCACACCGTCTCGAAGATCATCGTGCGTGTAAGCACCTGCCCCGAATTGCGCATCAGGAATTCGAGCAGGCGATATTCGGTGGGCAACAAGGTGAGCGGCTGACCACCGCGGTAAGCGACATGGCTCACCAGGTCCAGTTCCAGATCGGCCACACGCAGGCGCTGCACCGATTGGGGTTGGCGACGGCGCAGCAGCACTTCCGCGCGCGCGGACATTTCGTCGGGCGCGAAGGGCTTCGTGAGGTAGTCGTCGCCGCCGGCACGCAGGCCGCGCACGCGTTCGTCCACATCGCTCAGTGCGCTGATCATCAACACCGGCGCGTCGCTGCCGGCCCGGCGCAGTTCCGCCACCACGTCGATACCATCCATGCCGGGCAGCATACGGTCCAGGGTGATCAGGTCGTAGCCACCTTGCAGCGCGCGGGTCAGCCCGTCGCGGCCGTTCGCCACCCATTCGGCCAGCATGCCGTGCGCACTCAACTCCGCGATGATTTCGCGCGCGGTGGTTTCGTCGTCTTCGATGACCAGCACTCGGGACATGGGGGCAATGACACGCAGTGATCCTGTGAGGGAATGCATGGGTCAGCCGTGACCCCGCAAAGCCAAACGGCCCCGGGAGGGGCCGTTGGTCATCTTACGCCGACGATGAAGATCAGGCAGCGAAGAGGCCGCGCATCTTCTTCATGGCGTTGGCCTCGACCTGGCGGATGCGTTCGGCGGAGACGCCGTACTCGTCCGCAAGATCCTGCAGCGTGGCCTTTTCTTCGTTGAGCCAGCGACGCTGGATGATGTCGCGCGAGCGCTCATCCAGATTCCGCAGCGCGGTCGACAGCGTATCGAGCTGGTTGTCGGCCTGGTCGGCATCGGCCACGTTGTCGTACGGGTCGGCGCCGTCGTCGATCAGGAACGCTTCCGGTGCCGGCTTGGCATCGTCCTCGGCGTCGGCCGGGGCTTCGAAGCCGATGTCGCGACCGGACAGGCGCGATTCCATCTCGCGCACCGTCGCTTCCGGCACGCCCAGATCCTTTGCCACCGTGCGCACTTCCTCGGCGTTCATCCAGCCCAGGCGCTTCTTGCTCTTGCGCAGGTTGAAGAACAACTTGCGCTGCGCCTTGGTCGTGGCGACCTTGACGATGCGCCAGTTGCGCAGGATGAACTCGTGCATTTCGGCACGGATCCAGTGCACCGCGAAGCTCACCAGGCGAACGCCCTGGTCGGGGTTGAAGCGCTTGACGGCCTTCATCAGGCCGATGTTGCCTTCCTGGATGAGGTCGGCCATCTGCAGGCCGTAGCCGCTATAGCCACGGGCCACGTGGACCACGAAACGCAGGTGCGACATCACCAGTTTGCGGGCGGACTCGAGGTCCTCCTGCTCGTTGTAACGGCGCGACAGCGATTGCTCCTCGTCCTGGCTGAGCACCGGAATCCGATGGACCGCCGAGATGTAGGCATCCAGACTGCCGACGACACTCGGCACCGGCAGGTTGGCGGTCACCAAAGCTTGAGACATGTGTGGAACCTCCTGAATAGGGGATCAGCTTAGCACTCGCATAGTGGGAGTGCTAAAGGCCCCGAAAGGTTCCGGGACCTTTGATGAACTGAATAGTACAGGAATTTGAGGCGCCTGTCCAGCAGGGCACCCCGGGGAGGGTCCACTATGCGTTTCCGGCGGTTCAGCAGCCGTGAAAAGCCTGTTTCAGGCCAGTTCCGACCGCTTCGGCAGAGACCAGTCGATGGGGGCGACGCCTCGGCTCTCCAGATACTGGTTCGCGGCCGAGAAGTGCCCGCAGCCGATAAAACCGCGATGCGCTGACAACGGAGATGGGTGCACCGAGCGCAAAATGCAATGCCGGCGCCCGTCGATCAGCTGGCCCTTCTTCTGGGCATACGAGCCCCACAGCATGAACACCAGCCCTTCCCGCTCGCGGTTGAGGGCGTCGATGGCCGCGTCGGTAAAACCTTCCCAGCCCTTGCCCTGGTGCGAGCCGGCCATGCCCTGCTGCACCGTGAGCGTGGCGTTGAGCAGCAGCACGCCGCGATCGGCCCAGGGCGTGAGGCAGCCGTGGTCAGGCGCACGGAAACCCAAATCGCGCTGGATCTCCTTGAAGATGTTCTGCAACGACGGCGGCGCCGGAATGCCCGGCCGCACGGAGAAGCACAGCCCATGCGCCTGGTTCGGGCCGTGGTATGGGTCCTGCCCCAGGATCACCACCCGCACCGTGTCGAACGGCGTGTGGTCGAAGGCCGCGAAGATCTCCGGACCAGGCGGATAGATCACCTTGCCGGCCTGCTTCTCGGCGCGCAGGAAATCGGACAGCGCACGCATGTCCGGTCGCGCCAGATACTCGCCGACGCGTTCCTTCCAGGACCGCTCCAGCTTCACGGGATGATCGGTCACGCCGCCTCGCCCCGCTCGCGCAGGTGCTGGGACACGCGCAGTTGGAACAGCAGCTTGGTCATCAGCAGTTTTTCCTCGATGGGCTTCTCGACCAGATCGTTGGCACCGGCGCGCAGCAGCGCAGCCTGGTTGGCCGGATTCTCGTCGCCCGTCATCACCAGCACGGGCAGCCGGCCCTTGCTGTAGTGGTATTCGCGGCGGATGCGTTCGAGCAGGTCGCCGCCGGTGAGTTCGCCCTTGAGGCTGACGTCGGTGAGCACGATGTCGGCGCCCACCTTGCCTTCGTCCTTGGCCTTGTCGAGCAGGACCAGCGCATCTTCCACGCTGACCACGTGATAGACGGTGAGGCCGTGCTTTTCGAGGATGCGACGCGTGGCCAGCGCCACCACGCGACTGTCTTCCACGTACAGCACTTCGCCCTCGGCGGAATCGGAAGGCTTCACGTAGCCACGGATGAATTCCGCCAGCGCCTGGAAGCCCAGCGACTTGTCAAAGTAATCGGTGACGTGTTCGCCCAGCGTGCGATTGTGCAGGCGATCGTCGACGTCGCCCGACACCACCACGATGGGAACATAGGCCTGCGCGGCGGATTCGCGCACGTGACGGGCAAGCTCCAGCCCATCCACGTCGGGCAGGCGCAGCGAGATGGTGATGAAATCGAACGCACCGCCGTCCAGCAGTTCCTTGGCTTCCGCGCCGCTGCCGGCGCCCACCACGTCGCTGTCTGGCAGCTCGGCCTTCAACACGCGGGCGATCAGCTGGCGCACCACCTTGGAGCCATCCACCACCAGCACCCTGGGCGCCGTTCCCACCACTCGACTGCTGAAACTTCCACTCATCCCCTGTCACCCACGTGTTGGCCAGCGTTCCCTGCCGGCGCCATGCCGGTGCTTCCTCCGAGCACCCGGTAACCCCGAGCAGGCATGCTGCACCATCCCCACCAACCTTGCATTACAACGTCACTGCGGCCGTGAGCCGGCGCACGGTTCATGCGGCCTTGCGCAATTGCCACGCGCTGACCAGACGCGCACCCAGCCAACCCAGCACGGCGGCGGCCACGGGCACGGCGCCAAGCAGCCACAACGGCAGCACGTCCACCTGCAACTTGCCGGCATACACCTGACCCAGGCGCTGCACGGGTTCGGCCAGCGCCAGTTCCACCAGCACGGCGAAACCCACCGCCAGCACGCCGGCGAACAGGCCGTACCAGATGCCCGCATACAAATAGGGGCGACGCACGAATGCACGGCTCGCACCTACCAGCATCAGCACGCCGATTTCCTCGTGACGGCTGGCAATGTCCACGCGCACTGTGTTTCCCACCACCAGCAGCACTGCCACCGCCAGCAGACCAGCAAGAATCATCACGATGCGCTGGCCCACGCCGAGCAACGCCTCAAGACGCTGACGCCACGTGCCGCCGTCCTGCACCTGATCCACGCCCTGCATGTCACGCATGTCGGTGACGAGTTGATCGACGCTGTCAGCGCTCGCCCCCGCCTTCGGCTGCACTTCCAGCACGAACGGCAGCGGATTGGCCTCCAGCGTATGCAGCGCACCGGAGAAGCCCTGCATCTTGGCCAGCTCGTCCATGCCCTGGTCGGGCGACTTCACTTTGACGCCTGCCACTTCGCCGCGTTCGCGCAGCTTCTTGGCCATCATGTCGGCCGAGGACACGCTTTGCCCCGGCTTCAGGAACACGCTGACGGTCTGGTTCTGCCCCAGCGCATCGCCCATCTTCTGCAGGTTGCCCAGCAGCAGATAAAAAGTGAGCGGCAGCGCGAGCGCAATGGCCATCACCGCAACGGTGAGCAAGGTGCCCACCGGGCGCGACATCAAACGACGCAGGCTCGAGGCCGCGCTCCAGCCGTGATGCTCGCGCCAGCTCGCCACCGGACGCGGCTTGGTGCGGATGCCGCGCGACTGATCGGACGTCAGCGGGCTTTCCATCGGAAATTCAGGCTGCGTGCTCATAGCACCTCCTGTGCGGCCACGTCAGCCACCAGGCGACCGTGATCGAGCACGATCACGCGCTTCTTCATGCGCTTGATCAACGGCAGGTCGTGGCTGGCTATCAGCACGGTGGTGCCCACGTTCTGGAATTCGGCGAACAGGCCCATGATCTCCACGGCCAGGGTGGGGTCGAGATTGCCGGTGGGTTCGTCCGCGATCAGCAGCGTGGGCTTGGCGACGATGGCGCGGGCAATACCCACGCGCTGCTGTTCGCCCGCGGAAAGCGTGGCCGGCAGTTGGCGTTCGTACGCAAGCAGGCCCACCTTTTCGAGCGCCGCGCGAACACGCTTGCCGCGTTCGTTCGGCGCCATGCCGCCGATCATCAGCGGCAGTTCGACGTTGGCGAATACGGTGCGGTCCATCAGCAGGCGATGATCCTGGAAGACCATGCCCAGACGACGACGCAGTTTGGGTATGCCGGTGCGCCCCACCTTGGCGAGGTTCTGGCCTTCGAGCGTGATCACACCGTGCGACGGCCGCTCAATCAGTCCCAGCAGTTTGAGCAGCGTGCTTTTGCCGGCACCCGAATGGCCGGTGACAAAGGCCATCTCACCCGTCGCCACTTCAAAGGAAAGTTGCGACAAGGCCTCGTGGCCACCTTCATAGCGCTTGCTGACTTGGTCGAAGCGGATCACCGCGTGTCCCCGATCCTAAAGAGCCTGCCCAATATCTTCCAATAGCCCGCGTTGTCCACCTGCGCTCACCGGAAAGTGGAGCGTGGCGCCGCACCTGACTGGTGGTCAGGTCAAGCCGCGCGCCGCTTTCCGGTGAGCGCAGGTGGACCACCCTTTGGGCCGGGTCTGTTTGCCCACGAGCCTGCGTCATCACTCAGTCGTGTATCGACATACACTTCTTCGTTCTTCCTTGACTCGCGGGCAAACAGCTCCCGGCGCGGGCCATTGGAAGATATTGGGCAGGCTCTTCGCGGCAAGGATAAGGGATGCACGCGTGAAGGTCAGTCGCTTTGTATCGCCATGCTGCCGCGGGTTCAGCCCGCGACAGCTCGTGGCAAGCCGATGGCTTAGTGACCGAACAGCGCGCGGCTGATGCGGCGGAACAAGCCCAGCTTCTTCGGCGCGTCCTGCTCGGCCGGCTTGCCGGACGTGATCGCCACATGACGCGACGGACGCGAGTGGTTGCTCTCGCCGTTGCCATTGCTGCGTTCACGCGGCGGACGACGCTCGCCACGCGGTGCGCGCGTGCCTTCGGCGGCCGTGTTGGCGGCGCCCTCGGCGACGGCCACATCACCACCCTCGCGGCGACGATTGCGACCGCCGCGGCGACGGCGACGCTTGCGCTCGCCAGCCTCGCCCGTTTCCGCCTGTGCCGGCGCGGGCGCGGCTTCCTTCGTCACGGCGACCTCGGCAGCTTCGGCGGTCGCGGTTTCGACGCGCGGCTTCCGCGGTTCACGCGGCTTGTCGCCACGCGGGCGATCGCCGCCACGGCCACCGCCACTGCGCGAACCCTTGCGAGGCGAACCATCCTTCTCACGCTGCTCGACCTTGTCGCCGAACGCGGCGCTGTCGGCCGCGGCATCGGCCACGAACTGAGCGTCCTGCTCGCGCGGCTGCGGCATCACCAGCAGTTCCGGTTCGATGTTCGCCACCGGAATGCGCTGGCCGATGTACGTTTCGATATCGGGCAGGCTCATCGCGTAGAGGTCGCACGCGAAGCTGATCGCATCGCCCTCGGCGCCCAGGCGCGCGGTACGGCCGATGCGGTGCACGTAATCTTCCGCGTCCTGCGGCAGGTCGTAGTTGAACACGTGGCTCACGGCCGGAATGTGCAGGCCGCGCGCTGCCACGTCAGTACACACGAGGATGTCGAGCTGGCCTTCCTGGAAGCGCTGCAGCAGCTTCTGGCGCTTGAGCTGCGGCACGTCGCCCGAGAGCGCGCCCACGCGGTAGCCGTAGCGCTTGAGGCGATCGGTGATCTTCTCGGCCGCCGCCTTGGTGTTGACGAAGATGATGCTGCGCTCGGCCTTGGTGCGGTCGAGCAGGTTGAGCAGCAGCGGCATCTTCTCTTCCTTGGCGGGGAAGTAGACCACCTGGCGCACGCGGTCGGCGGTGACGTTTTCCGTCTCCACTTCCAGCTTCTCCGCGTTGTGCATGTGCTCGTAGGCCAGCTCCAGCACGCGATGGCTGAGCGTGGCGGAGAACAGCAGCACCTGGCGCTGCTCGCGCGCCGGCAGGCGGCGGAAGATGAAGCGCACGTCCTTGATGAAGCCGAGGTCGAACATGCGGTCCGCCTCGTCGATCACCATCACTTCGACAGCGTCGAGACTGAACACGTGCTGCTTGTAGTAGTCGAGCAGGCGGCCCGGCGTGGCGATGATGATGTCGCAGCCGTCCTTGAGCTGCTGGCGCTGCTTGTCGTAGTCCACGCCGCCGTAGATCAGCGCGCTGCGCAGGCCGGTGTAGCGGCCGATGGACTTGGCGTCCTTCTCGATCTGGATGGCCAGCTCGCGCGTGGGCGCAATGACCAGGGCGCGCGGGTCGCTGTCCTTGCGCTCGGCCACGGCCGGCGTGGTGAGCAGGCGATTCATCATCGCCACCAGGAAGGCGCAGGTCTTGCCCGTGCCCGTCTGCGCCTGGCCGGCGACGTCGCGACCCGTGAGCGCGACCGGCAAGGTCAGCGCCTGGATCGGCGTGCAGCGGGTGAAGCCCGCCTCGTCGAGGCCTTGCTGGAGCAGCGGATGGAGATCGAAATTGGTGAAAAAGGTATCGGTGAGAACAGTTTGGGACATTAGATGAGTGGGTACTTGGTGCGGGCGGCGCGTGTGCGTGCCCGGCTCCCCGGCAATGAGACGCTCAAGGGAACAGGTGGATGGTCGGCGTGACCGGGAGGTGGCGGCAGCGGAATCCATGACGGATCGCGCATGCGGCGGCACGTGTCCCTGGCTGGCGCCGGCGGGAGCGGCGGCGTTCGACAGCTCCGCTGGCATAGGTCAAAGGACTGCGTGGCTAAGCCACTGACAGACAAGGAAAACCCTTTCACCTATGTCAACGGAACCGTCCCTGGCCGCCCTTGAATCGCTTGAATCGCGCCCCGAATTACGTTGGAATGAAGTCCTTGCCGCAATGGCATCAGACTTCCTTTCGGTACGACCCCGCGCTTCATGGGCACCCCAGTGTAGCCGATGCTGGGCACGCGGTCGTGAAACCCCTACCCGCTACCTTCGGAGATCCCGGTGAGCGACCTGATTACCCACGTGAGCGATGACGCCTTCGAACAAGAGGTGCTCAATTCCGATACCCCCGTGCTGCTCGACTTCTGGGCCGAGTGGTGCGGTCCCTGCAAAGCCATCGCGCCAATCCTGGACGAGCTGGCCCAGCAGTATCAGGGCAAGCTGCGCATCGCCAAGATCAACATCGACCACAACCAGAAGACGCCCCGCAATTACGGCGTCCGCGGCATCCCGACCCTGATGGTCTTCAAGAACGGCAAGGTCGAAGCCACCCAGATCGGCGCCGTCAGCAAGGGCGCGCTGACCCAGCTGATCGACAAGGCCATCGTGGCCCCGGTCGACAAGGCCGTCTAAGGCCCTTCAGAAAAACTTTTCTGAACTTTACCGGCCGCGGCGCTTTACGTCGCCGCGGACCCGGTGCTAGATTTCTTCTCGCCTGTCGGGACTGTCCTGTCCCCCGCGCCATCCGCGCAACGCAACCTTCCCTCCTTTTTCAACGGCGCCCCGCAGAGGTTTGCCCGTGTCTGATATCGAAAGCAAAGAATCCAACGACGCCAAGAGCGCCGACGCCAAACCTGTGGCTGAACCCCGTACGCGCGCACCACGCAAGTCCGCTGCCGCTGCTGCTGCCGAAAAGGCGGAGAAGCAGGCCCAGTTGGACATGCCGCCGCTGCCGCCAGTGGAACGCGCCGCACCGCCCGCCGTTGAAACAAACCATGCCCCCGCTTCCGCGCCGGCCGCCGACTCGGCGTCCAACGACGGTGGCCAGCGCCCGCCGCAGGAAGCCCGCGAGGGCGGCCAACAGCAGGGAGGCCAGCAGGGCGGCGGCAACCCGAATTTCCGCAACGATCGCAACGACCGCGGCCGTCGCCGTCGACACGAACGCAACAACCAGCAGCGCGGCCCCGGTGGCGGCGGTGGTGGCAACCAGCAGCATCCGCGCAACAACAACGGCCTGCCGGTGGACGACGACTACGCCGATGCCGGCAGCAACGACCGCCTGATCAACCTGACCGAGCTCAAGCGCAAGAATGCGCTGCAGCTGCTGGAATTCGCCGAATCGCTCGGCGTGCAGGAAGGCGTAGCCCGTGCGCGCAAGCAGGACGTGGTCTTCAACATCCTCAAGGCGCACGCCCGCTCCGGCGGCGGCATCTGGGCCGAGGGCGTGCTGGAAATCCTGCAGGACGGTTTCGGCTTCCTGCGCTCGGCCGATGAGTCGTACCTGGCCGGCCCGGACGACATCTACGTCTCGCCCAGCCAGATCCGCCGCTTCAACCTGCGCACCGGCGACTACATCACCGGACGCGTGCGTCATCCCAAGGAAGGCGAGCGCTACTTCGCGATGCTCAAGGTCGACGACATCAACGGCGATCCGCCGGAAGCGTCGAAGAACAAGATGCTGTTCGAGAACCTGACGCCGCTGTTCCCGCGCAAGGCGTTCAAGCTCGAGCGCGGCAACGGCTCCACCGAAGACATCACCGGTCGCATCCTGGACCTGGTGGCGCCGGTGGGTCGCGGCCAGCGTGGCCTCATCGTGTCGCAGCCGAAGTCCGGCAAGACGATGATGCTGCAGAACGTGGCCCAGGCCATCCAGTACAACCATCCGGACGTCCATCTGATCATGCTGTTGATCGATGAGCGTCCCGAGGAGGTGACGGAAATCGCCCGCACCGTGCGTGCGGAAGTGATCTCCTCCACCTTCGACGAGCCGGCCGTGCGCCACGTGCAGGTCGCCGAAATGGTGATCGAGCGCGCCAAGCGCCTGGTCGAGCACAAGAAGGACGTGGTGATCCTGCTCGACTCCATCACGCGCCTGGCCCGTGCCTACAACACCGTGGTGCCCAGCTCCGGCAAGGTGCTCACCGGTGGTGTGGACGCCAACGCGCTGCAGCGCCCGAAGCGTTTCTTCGGTGCGGCCCGTAACGTGGAAGAAGGCGGCAGCCTGACCATCATCGCCACCGCGCTGACCGACACCGGCAGCAAGATGGACGAGGTGATCTACGAAGAGTTCAAGGGCACCGGCAACATGGAAGTGCACCTGAGCCGCCGCATCGCCGAGAAGCGCGTGTACCCGGCCATCGACATCAATCGCTCCGGCACCCGCCGCGAGGATCTGCTGATCGAACCGGACATGCTTTCCAAGATCTGGATTCTGCGCAAGCTGCTGCATCCGATGGATGAGCTGGCTGCCATGGAATTCATGCTCGACAAGATGAAGAACACCAAGTCCAACGACGAGTTCTTCAATTCGATGAAGCGCTGATCCGCCCATCGACACGCAACGCAAAGGCCGCCTTCGGGCGGCCTTTGTCGTTTCAGGATGCCAAAAGGGCCGGCCTATGCTGTTTGACCTATTTTCGCGCCGCCGCCACGCGGCAACATGATCGAGCCGCCCGGCGTTACCCAGGCAGATGCATCGTGACGACCGCAGGCTCAGGCCACGGCACACGATGTGCGAATCAGCCTGGCGACCTTGCGGAGCCGGCCACCCATGCCTTCGTGCCCGATATCCATTGCGGCCTGTCATGAGGCATCGCTCGTCCATCGCGCGTCGCCTCGCCATCTCATGGGCCACCATCGAGGGCTGAAGCCAACGAAGCATCGCCGCTTCGAACCATCGCCTTACTCGCCCACCCATGGCCGCCCTGTTGATGCAAGCCATGACGCCACGGCGTGACCGTGGCGCCGACCCACCGACCTTCCCATATCAACCGGGGATTTCCCCAGAGGAGCACGCGATGAAGCACACCACGCTCGGGCTGGCACTGGCTCTGCTCTTTAGTTGCACCACCGCCGCGCTGGCCGCCGACAATGCAAAACCCATGGTCGTGCGCGACTACACCGACTGGGTGAATCCCGCCGATCAGGAAGCCTACGAGGCCGGCATCAAGGCCTTCAACCAATGCCTCGCCCAACACGGCTTCAAGTACAACTGGACCGCGTGGTCACACGAAACCGGTGACACCTATTCGTACTCCTATGTCACCGACCCGTTGCCCTGGTCCGCCTTCGACACCATGCGCACGGCCGGCAAGGCGTGCGACGCGACGCTGCGCACCAGCGTCAACCCGCACCTGAAGAGCGAGATCAGTGCCTTCATGGAGTTTCATCCCGAGTTGAGCCACATGGCCAAGGGCCAGACCATCAACGCGCCGTATATCGAAGTGCTCTACTTCAAGCTCAAGCCCGGGCATGAGGCGCGCGAAGCATTCATCGACGTGGTGAAGAAGATCACCGCGGCCGCGGAGAAATCCAAATGGCCGAACAACTACGTCACGGCCGAAGCGCGCGATGCCGGCGGCGAGAGTCCCGACTTCGTCGTACTGATTCCCTCCAAGTCATGGGAAGAGGTGGGCAAGGATCCCGAGACGCCGCTGTGGACCATGATGGAGAACGTGTACGGCAAGGCCGATGCACAGGCCATCCGCAAGTCGCTCAACGATGCCGTGCAGGAACAAAGCGCTCATGTCGACAGCTACAACGCCGAGCTGACCTACAAGGCCTCCGGCAAATAGGCGAGCGTTGCCGAAAGCACGCGTCGGAAAACGGCAAAAACAAAGGCCGCCCCAGGGCGGCCTTTGTGATGGAACCTCCCAGACTCCGGCAACAGGCTCAGCTGCTGCCGGCACCGCTCGCACTGGCGGTATTGCTGGAAGCGCCGGCGAAATCCGTCACCAGCGACACGCGACGATTGGGCATGCCCTGCTCGCCCGTCGCACCCTTCACCACCTGGCGATTCTTCACTGCGCCATAGGCCACGGCACGCACCTGATCGGCGTTGAGACCACCGTTCTGCACCAGGTAGTCACGCACCGCCTGTGCGCGTTTGAGCGCGAGCTGCTGGTTGTAGCCGGCAGAGCCGGAGGGGTCGGCGAAGCCTTCAGCGGTAATCACCGCGTTGGTATGGTGATCGCGCATCACCTTCGCGAATTCATCCAGCCGTTGCTTGTCCTCGTCGCGCAACGTGCTCTGGTTGGTATCGAAATGCGCAATGGTGTCCACGCTGATGCGGCCTTGCATGGCGGTGATCTGCGTGTCGTACTGCGCAAACTTCTGGTGCATCTCCTGCGTGATCGCATCGATCTCCTGCTGTTGCTTCTGATCGTTGCTACGCAGCTCTGCGATGGTTGCATCGTAATCGCTTTTCTTGACGTAATCGGTACAGCCGCAAAGCGCGACTATCAACAGCCCGATGACGCCACGACCGATGCGAGAGCTGGTACTTGCCATGTGGATTCTCCTCTCGTTAGCGGTGCGCAAGCGCCAGCCGCCGTGGGCGGCAAGCGCATTCGCACAAGGAGTATGCACGGCGAGCGTCAAGCTGGCGCCAATACGCGAAATTACCTGTTTGGACGTCTATTCGCCTAACTCAGGCACACGAAAACCGCAGCCATACCCCTGATGGCCGCAGTCCATTGCACCATGCGCCAAAAAACCAAAACACCGCATGAATATGGCCGACAATAATGGCCGTCGATCGGGCTCAGGAACCCCCGCCCACCTTGCGGAAGCGACGTTCCTGCACCACCCACATGGCAATGCCGTAGCCCGCCCCCGCAAGCGCACCCCACAGGAAGGCCGACTGCATCACCGTCAGGCGCGGATGCGGAATCACAAACGTCATGATGAGGAACATGGGCAGGCCATAGAACAGCACGCCGTTCAACAGCACGTAACGGAGCACACCCTGCTCACGGATCCTGGCCCAACGATCGAATTCCCTGGTCTGCATGCGCGCCCCCCTGAAGCCTCGCTGTGAAAGTGGAACCACGCTTGGAACGCGCGAGCGCCCCATGCGTTGAATCCTTTCGCTGGATTCATTCAGGCGGCCACCTATGACTTTCTACTTAGGTGGCAAAGGCTGGGCCCCTCGCCGCTGATGCCGTTCGCCCACGGGCAAGCCAGACAGGCCGAGTCAGGCATCGCGACGGCTATGCATCACCGTCAGGCGATGTGTTCGATGCCGTCCGGCAGCGCGACCCATGGATGCATGCATTCCTCGAATACCGAGACGGTCGGTGCGGGAAAGTTCGCGTTGGAAAACGCGCCAACCGGCACGCCGACCAGGCCTTCGACCGAATCCAGCCGGTAGTACACCGTGGCGCCACACACCGGGCAGAAATGGAAGGTGGCCGAGCCACCCGTGTCGCCGTGACGCACGTACGCCGTGGCGTTGCCGCGAATCACCACCGCACTTTCGCGAAAACGCGCCTGCACGCCGAACACACTGCCCGTGCGCCGCTGGCACGCGTTGCAATGGCAGATGGAGACACGCAAAGGTTCCTCCGTGGTGCGCAGCATGAGCTGGCGGCAACTGCAGGTGGCAACGCGCTGTGGCATGGCGGTGTCTTCGGTGACGAAGGTGGATGCGCGATCAGTCATCGCGCAGAACAAGGTGAAGGCCGTACACCTGCAAGTCGCCCTGCGCGAAGTCCAGCTCGTGGGCGCGCTGGAAACCCATGCGCTCGTACATGTTCCATGCCACGCGCATCGCATCGGTGGTGTGGAGCACCACGCGCGCGTGCCCATGGTCGCGAGCCAGCTGCAGGCAAGCCTCCATCAACTGCCTGCCCACACCCTGTCCGCGCACCGACGGGTGAACGGCGAGCAATCGGATGGCCGAAGTGTCGACCATGCTCATCGTCATCGCGGCGCCGTATTGCGTGATGTCCGCGAAATAGACCACGCCTCCCACCACCTGCCCGCCCGCGTCCACGGCCACCAGTACCTTGGCCTGTGGAATGCGGGTGAAATCGCCGATGTTCGCCAGCATGTCGTAGTAGCGCGGCTGCTGCGTGGGCGTGGGAAAGCCCGGCAGGTTACCGTAGACGTGCACCATCAGCTGGCCAAGCGCCCGATGTTCGTCGGGATGGATCTCGCGTACGACCACGGGCGCAGGCATGCAGATTTCCGAAAGAATGGACGCGCGAACTATACGCGCACCGACGCACCCGCAGTGCCTCATGCGCGAAGGCCGTGTTACGGTCGGCCTACTTCAGTACGGAGCCCAACCATGTTCCTGTCCCGCAGCTGGCTTGTCGCCACCTTCTTGCTCGCCTTCGCCAGTTTTCCGCTCGCCGCGCAAACCCTGCGCGTGATGAGCTTCAATGTGCGCGTGCCGGTGGCCGCCGACGGCCCCAACCGCTGGGAAGCACGGCGCGACCTGATGGTGCGCACCATCCGCGAAGAGCATCCCGACGTGATGGGCACGCAGGAACTGCACCAGGAACAAGGCGACTACATCGTCTCCAAGCTGCCGGAATACACCTGGTTCGGCATCGACCGCCGCGGCGGCCACAGCGACGAGCACATGGGCGTGTTCTATCGCAAGGACAAACTCGCACTGAAGGACACGGGCAGCTTCTGGCTGTCGGATACGCCCGAGGTGCCGGGCAGCATCAGCTGGGGCCATCCGCTTCCGCGCATGGTGACGTGGGCCTTGTTCGAGGACAAAACCACGCATCGCAGTTTCTACTACTACAACACGCACCTGCCCTATCGGGAACAGGACGAGCCGGCGCGCGTCAAAGGCGCGAAGGAGATCCTGAGCCGTCTCGCCGCGCTGCCGGCGAATGCGCCTTTCATTCTCACCGGCGACCTCAACACCGATGCCAGCAGCCCCACCTATGCGCTGCTCACCAAGGCACTCACCGATACGCGTGCCGTTGCTCCGACGGTCGAAGGCCCCGAGAAGACCTTCCACGACTTCACCGGCAACCCGAGCGAACGCATCGACTTCATCCTCGAACGCGGCTTTACGCCGACGCGCTTCGCCACCATCACCACGCAGCAGGACGGCCGCTATCCGTCTGATCATTTCCCCGTGATGGCTGACCTGCGCTGGAAGTAGCGCTGCGTTCTGCAGAAAAGAAGTGAACGCCGGGGCGGCGCATCACCGCCCCAGCCTTTCCCGCTTCGCCCGCATCACCTGCTTCGCCATCGCACCGAACTGACGACCCCGCTCGCGCTGTTCGCGCAAGGTCTGCTGGGCACGCAGCCCCTCGCGCAGCAGCTTGCGATAGTTGGCGAGGCGGCGCGCGTCCAGCGCACCATCGGCAACCGCCGCTTCCACCGCGCACCCCGCATCACCATCGTGGTGACAATCGCGGAAGCGGCATTGCGAGGCGAACGCCACCACGTCCTCGAATACCGCATCCAGTTCCGGCTCGGCTGCGGCAAGCCGCAATTCGCGCATGCCTGGCGTATCGATCACCCAGGCGCCCGATGCGGTCGGGAACATCTCGCGCGCCGTGGTGGTGTGCCGGCCGCGGGCGTCGTCTTCGCGGATGCCGGACGTCAGTTGCGCGGCTTCGCCGATCACGCGATTGGTGAGCGTCGACTTGCCCACGCCCGAAGAACCGACAAATGCCACCGTCTTGCCTGGCGCCAGCCAGGGTTCGAGCTGCGATACCGAAGCATCGTCCAGCGCATTCACGGCCACCACGGGGACGCCGAACATCAACTGTTCCGCTTCGGCGACGTAACCGGCGACGCCTTCGCCGATGTCGGCCTTGGTCAGCACGATCACCGGCGTCACGCCCGCATCGAGCGCGAGCGTGAGGTAGCGCTCCAGGCGTGAGGGATTGAAATCGTCATTGCACGACGACACCACGAACAACACGTCGAGGTTGGCCGCAATCGACTGGCGCTGGCGATCGCCACCGGCAGCCACGCGTTCCACCAGCGATTGCCGATCGAGCACGCAACGCACGCGCTCGACATCGTGCTCCACCAGTACCCAATCGCCCACGGCCACGCCAGCGTGCGCATCGACAATTTGGTGCGGCAGCACCACGGAACCGTGCCCGCGAGAAGAAAGAACGGCCAGGCCGCTGCGATGCACGGCGGTGACGCGTGCGGGATAGCCGGCTTCGAAATCGGCCAGCGTCAACTGCTGTGCGTACTCAGCGCGCCAGCCGAGCTGGTGCAGCGAAAACGTCTGAAAAGACATGGGGACACCCTGGAGACAAGGAAAACGACGGCCACGCGAGAGGGGCCGAACGAAGCGCCGGGGTGCGAAACGAGGAATGAAGCGCATGCCAGCCGAGGGCTGGCAGAAACATCAGAAGCGCGTCGACCCGGCAGAGGCTGCAGCTACAACAATCATTGTTCTTTCCTCCTAAGGCTGGGTTGATGGGAGGCGCAGAGTAGCCACGCGCAACGGGCGTTGCAAGTGCTGATTTTCGTTAGACGTTACGCATAAACAGGCACGATGGTGCATATAGCAACACAATCGCCGCCACTTCATTTTCAAAAACGCACGGCCCAGAAGCGCAGAAGGCCGGCTTACCGACCGGCCTTCTCCATCGACGATGCTGCCGTGCGGCGTGGCGAGCGCTACATCTGCTCCACCGGAAGCACGCGCCGCCGCGAGCGTTCGCGCAAAGAACAATCACGCAGCGTATCGGCCATCGCTTCCAGGTTCGGGATGCCGTAGAGGTATACCGACGTCATGCCCGCATCGGACGAATGCAGGTGCACGGTGCTGAAGCCGAGCATGCGCTGTCCCAGTGGCTTGTGCAGGTCGATGTGGTCCACGCGAAACAGTTCCAGGTTGTCCTGCATCTTGGAGAACAAGCCCCGCTCGATGCGCACGCGCTGCGTGGTGATGGTGAAGCGTGTGGAGAGACTGCGGATCCAATAGACCAGCCAGGCAATACCGATGGTGACCACGATGAGCACGTACTGCCCGGCCGAATACACCACCGCCGGATGGCCTTCGAACAGCGTCTTCTCCACCGTGGCCTCACGCGCTGCCACATAGGCGTCGATATCCGTGCCGCAGAACCGGCATTTGTGCGCCGAGGCCATGATGAGTTCACCACAAGCCGGACACGGCTTTCGCTGCTCGTCCATCTCACACCCCACAGGTTGGTCCCGCGGGGATTATGCGGCCTGCGGATGCAAACTGTCTGACTGGCGCCCGCGCACGGCGCCGCTCCGGCAGCGGCGCCAGGCCAAGACCTACGTGCAGCGCAAAGTGCCCGCTACCCCGGCAGCGGCAGGCATTCCATGATTTCCACGGAATCGCCGGGGAAGATCGTGAAATGCGGGTGGCCCTCGAACAGCTTGGCAGCAGCCTCTTGCGATTCGGCCTGCACTACGGTGAAGGCCGTCAGTGGATTGCGGATGCTCTCGATGCCGCTACGGGACACGCGCAACGTCTTGCCCAGCGGCGTACCCACCTCAACGATGGCGTCCCGGTGCGCCTGCACCCAGGCGCCCCAGGCCTGCACGCCTTGCTTCTGCCGTGCCTCCCGATCCGCCTCGCTCAACGCATCCCAACCGGATGCCTTGTGCGCTGCCTCGGTGCCGATATAGACCGCGAGAAACTGTTTCATGCTTCGCTCCAAGGTGAGTGCTTCAAGCGTGTGCCAACGCAGACGCCTTTTTCATCGACGTGTGCGGCCAGGGATCGGCCCAGGCCGGCAGACGCATCAGGCCATCGAGCCAACGGATCACATTCGGATAGTCACCCAAGGGCATCTCCGAATGACGCCACTCGCAGGCCATCGACGCCAGCTGGAAGTCGGCGATGGTCAGGCGATCGCAGGCCACGAAATCGCGTTGCTCCAGATGCGCATTAAGCACCGCAGCGAGCGCTTTCAGCTCGGGAATCACGGGGGTGATTTCCGTCTGGTCGGGTTCACCAATGTGGAAGATCGCCTTCACCACGTGCTCGAAGTAGAACGGCGCCACCGCGCGCATCCAGTGCTGATCGTTCCACGACAGCCAGCGCAGCACTTCCACCTGTTCCGCGGGCTCGTGCGCTGGCCACATGTCCGAACCGTGCTTGATGCACAGATAGGTCATGATGGCTGAGGACTCCCACAGCACCGTGTCGCCATCGACCATGGTGGGCGCCTTGCGGTTGGGGTTGAGTGCCGCATACTCGGGCGTCTTCAGGCCGCCACCCATCAGGTCGATCTCCACATATTCCGCATCGATGCCAAGATGCTTCACGAGCGCCAGTACGCGACGCGGCGCCTGGGCCTGGAACCAGTAGATCTTCATGCCTTCCTCCGGTGCGTTGTCCCTCTACCGGGGCCTCAGCTTACGCGGCACCAAAATATGTTAAAGAACATAATTTGAGCGCCTGCTATACCTGTCCTACGGAGGTTCGCAGCCATGCCATACAGTCCTGAACACAAGGTGCAGACGCGCGCCCGCGTGGTCGAATCCGCGCGACGCCTGTTCAATCGTCATGGTTTCGAGCAGGTCACCATCGACCAGGTGATGGCCTCCGCCGGACTCACGCGCGGCGCGTTCTATCACCACTTCGACAGCAAGGACGAGCTCTACGCCGCCGCGGTGGCCAGCTTCACCACCTGCAATCCGTTTGCCGTGAAAGCGGCGCAGGCGCCAGAGCTAATCATCGACGATCCCAGGCAAATGGCAGAGATGCTGATCGATCTCTACCTGAGCGACGAAGTGCTGGAGAACATCGACATGCAGTGCCCGCTCTATGCGCTGCCTTCCGATGTGGCACGCGCGGGGCTGGAGCCGCAGCAGGCGTATACGGATTTGATCCGCGGCATGCGCCACATCTACGGCGTGGCGCTCAACGGCATGCGCGATGCAGACATGCGCGCCGAAGCCATGGTGTCGCTATGCGTGGGCGGCATGGTGCTGGCACGCACCACCAACGATCCGCAATTGCGCCGATCGCTGCGTGCTTCGGCACGGCATCAGGCGCTGGCGTTGCTCAAGGCGGAGTAGCGGTGCCTTCATCCTTGGGAATGTTCGCGTCGATCCACTGGATGATGAACTCGTCGAGCGCCACGCGCTCGGGAACGTCGATCTCGGTTTCGCGCACGAACGCCGCCGCGGCCTTGATCAGCGACTGACGCGAAATGCTGCTGGCCTGGCGCGCCGCCGCCTGCTTCTGCCGCAGCTGCACGATATGCGCCGAAGGCTTCCCGGGTTTGGCGTACTTCTGATAGCGGCGCAATTCGTCCGCGGCCATCGTCGTATCGAACGCCGCCTGCAGCGTGGCCTTGCGGGCGTGCAGCAGCGTGGTCAGCGACGTTGCGGCGATATTCCATGCCTTGGGCTCGCTCGCCGTCAGCAGCAAGCGCACAAGCAGCGGCGAGAGATGGACAGCTGCCTCTGCCGCGACGGGCTCGCCGGGCCGCCCCAGTTGGTCGAGAAAGCGCGCATAGGGAAAGCGCATGGTCGTGGTCATGGAGAAGCCTGCAGATCGGGGACAACGTCATGGTCCCCTACAACCATGCTGGCAGTCCATGGATGACTAGGCCCACCTCACGCGAACGGGTGCCCCACATCGGCAAGGGCTGACAGGCGACAAAGCTTGCGTTTGCTACTTTCGAACCGTCACTCGCGGCGTGCTTTTCCGGGCAGCGCGAGTGGCCATGGCAGCAATGTCATGAGACGCGGGCCGCAAGTGTTAGCAGCACCTACGGCCCGCTAACCATCGCCAACTACACGAGAGTTGATCATGGCTGTCCACGATCATACGGCACCCGCACGCCCGTCGCGTCCCACGGACGACACGTTCACCGCACGCTCCACCGCCGGCTCACCGGCGTCCGGTTCGACACCTTCGCTCCGCCTTTCCACCCTCGACGACATTGCGCTGGCGCACTACGCGCTGGCACAACTGTGGTTCGAGGACGAGCGGTTCCGCGTGGCCCGGGAAATGCACATCCACGCAGAACCGATGGCACAGCCGCTTGCGCCTTTGTTCAAGGAAGGCGTGAGCATTGCCATCCGGTGTCTCGAACAGTACGCAGGCGAGCTTGCCGCCCAGCGGAAAGTGAACGCGTAGGCGGCCCGGATGATCGTTCCCGTGGCGTATCGCCTTCGGGCGGTACGCCACACCCGGATGATCACCGACATACGCAACCGGCCGACCCCTACGCAAATTCGTGTAGTCGCGGGCACGGCGCAACCGTGCAATGACAGGAAGTCCCCGTTGAAGCTGACGACGATCGATATCCACGTGCACGTGGATCCATCCTTGCCCATACGCCGCCCTGGCGACGTCCTGAGAACCGACTTTCTGCTCCCCCGCGACTTGAGCATCGCCGCCCTCGCCCGCTACACCGGCATAAGGGCGCAACGCATCCACGGCATCCTGACCACCGGCACGCCCATCGGCGCCGGACAAGCCGTGCGCCTCGCCCCTGTGCTGGGCACGAGCGCGCTCTACTGGATGTTGCTGCAGGCCCAGTACGACCTGGCGCGCGCCATGGCAAACCGCGCGCCGGGGCAACAGCTCAAATCACTCTGACGCTTCGTTTCCCTGCGTTCCCGGCAACGTCAATGCAGGACGATCGACGTTGCGGTCGACCTTGGCTGATACGAGCGTCGCTCAAGCGAGCAAACCGAGCGCGCCGCACTCAACCCAGCTCGTTACCGCGATGCAGGTGAATGCCCAGCTCCGGCGCCAACTCGCGCATCGGTTCCACATCGCGACTCAACGTCATCCAGCCGGCCACACTGTCATCGTCCGTATCGCGCACCCATAGCGTGTAGCCGTGCGGCGCGAGATTGTCGTAAGCCGTGCCGAGCAAATCCGACGCGTCGATATCGGCGTGGAATTCGTCGTCGTCCGTATCGCCATCCCAATCGATGGCCAGATTCCAGCGCGCCGCCAGCTCGTCAATCGCCTGCACCAGCGCACGCGTGTCGTCGGCATCCACATGGAACGTGGCCCGCCAATCCGCCACCTGCCCCACCACCTGCGCCACGTCGATGTCGTCCTCCGGCGTATCGCCCACCGCATCGCGATACCCCGCGAACTGCTGAAACGCCGCGTCGTCGTCGCCCGGGTTGATCAACAACAGAAGCTGCCAGACCTTGGCGTCCAGCGAGTCGTCGTCATCGTCGAAGGCGTGGGTGGTGTCGAAATCGTCGTCGGAGGAGTTCATGGCAGGGCCTTCCAAGGTCAGGCAGGAATCATCTCACTCGAACGCGCCTACGAGAACTGGCAGATGTAAGCCGTTTGGCCAGTCAGCCGCACGCTGGGGATGCCATATGCTTAGCATGAGCTCAAGGGGGAAGCCATGACATCGGGGAAGCTGACGTTTTATGCACTGAACGAGCGCATTGACGCGCTGCCTGACCACGAAAGCCTCGGGGTGGCACCAACAAAACGTCAGAGATGGGGCTATGCCATCGGCTTCGGCGCAGGATTCCTTGGCCTTATCGCCGGCAAGGTGCTGCCGAGCACCATGGCAACAGTCATATTTACTGCAACCATGCTGGCGGTTGAAAGCGTCGCACTGGTTATCGCATTCATTCCTCGCCGGCCTTGGCGGCTTCCCAGTTTTACCTCGGAACGACGCGAGTTCGCAGAGCAGCTAGATTTCGATCTGCACCATTACGACCAACTCATTGCATGGCTCAGCACCTTTTCAAAGGAACAGCTTGAGGCCATGGCGAAATATGCATCGCAGCGCCACGAGCGACTCAAAGACAAGTACCCACTTGTTTCCGGTGGGGTGGAGAAACTAGGCGCGCTGCCCGTTGTCGCGGCGCTCTACCTGCAATTCAAAGACCTACATTGGCCACCACATCCAACATGGTTAGAACTCATTCTTGGCATCACGCTAGTGGCGCTCTACTGGGCTAGCTTGTTGCTAGTGAGTGTTCGCCTTCGCGCGCAGCTTTTTGTCGTGCTGCTAACTGAGGCCTCTGAGTACGCGAGTACCTATGACGAGCCTGAGTTAGCTCCGCAACGGACGGAGGCAGGCGAAACGCAACTGTCTTAACAGAGCGAGGTTAGCGTGCGCTCCAATCCCAGAAGGAGACCTCGCTGCACGAAGCAAATGAACATTAGAACGGCTACCCGTCGAGAAACTTTAGTGCCCCGGAAAATGGCGCCAAGGGGAATTCGTCGGTCTCCGATTTCGAGGCCCCTGCAACTACTTACAACTTAGGAAATATCGTTTCACTCCAAAACCGGGTGATAGCGTTGCGCGCCACACTGGCGCATTGCATTTCCACCTGATGGGAGATGGGACATGACGACCCTCTATGCCTGGGCCACGCCTGCGTTCTCGACAGACTCGCCCGTTGACCACACGTTTGTCACCGATTATGACAACCGCGTTGATGACTACCCATCCATTGAGAAAGTCGAGCAGGCGCAAGCGAACTACTGGTACTGCTGGGGCATTTTTCACGCCCAAGGCGACAGTTCGCAGCAACCCCAGGGATATCTGGGCAGTGCCAACGGCAGCTTCTCGCTGGCGCAGTGCCTATGCCTTCCCAACAAGGCGTCGGACAGTATCGATCCGCATATTCGACCTAATGCCTGCGGCACCATCTACCACTATGGCCTGGATGGGGTCTGTCACCAGCTTGCCAACCAGGTGCTATGGGCCACCGGCAGCGCGAGCACCGCGCCGTTGACGGTAGCGCTGGCGCGAGGCTACCGTGCTAGCAGCTTCATCTACGGCACCTACGGCATCCTGCATCTCGACTGGAAGGCCAATATCTCGCGCTGCGCGGCAGCTCCGCCTTCTCCATCGTCTCCAAGCGCGGTCACCACCATGAACGCCAACGACGACTTCGCCATCCACGCCCAACGGGTGTTGGCCGCGCTCAATGCGTCGGACAAGCTCGCGCCCCTGCTGGCGTTGCGCGACAGCGTGCGTGAAGAGCAGCTGGCTCAGAGGGAGACCCTTCTCAGAGGAGCAGTGATGCCCTCGGCGGAAGCACTGAACGCGCGCAACCAGGCCTACTTCCGGCGCGCTGCAGCGTTGCTGAGCAGCGCGGAGTTCGAGGCTGTGTTCGGATTCGCGCCCAACCGGACGATCGACCTGGTCGATGCTGATATTGCGAGCAAGCCGCCAGGCGGAACCATAACGGGGTAAGGACGCATGGAAAACAGTCGAATGAGTCGGAGGGTCGAAGAAACGTACCGGCGCGTACGTTTCGACCCCTGCGAACATTCGGTTGCGTAGCGACCCACGGCGAAGCGTCGGAAAGTACACGCCGATCGATATTTCGTTCGACATCCGATGTGTTTTTACGACTTACTAAGACTCTTCTGATGATCGCGCAACAATCGGTCGCTTAATCTGAACTTGCTCCCGAGTTGTCTGGACGACTCGGCCAAGCATGCGACCGCCCTGCTGGCGGAGCACCAACGGTCCGCCGAGCACGGCGGAACTGGCTGGACTGATGGGCGGTTGCGCGAGCACCGCCCATTTCCTTTTCTGGTGCCGGCGGATGTGAGTTCGCCCTACCCGCCCTCGGCAAGCAGCGCTTCCAACCGCGACTTCGCGAAGTCGACGAAGGGGACGCTTTCCATGATCTGGCAGCACGCAGACCCGATCATCCTGCGCTGGATCAAACCCGCAGCTTCCGCCTCAGCGCCGATCTGCGGAAAGTATTTGCCGTTGTCGTCGCCCACGTCCGGGGCTTCCACCCAAACGCGTTCGTTTCCCAGCAGGCAGGGAAACCGACGCAGCTTGGTTCGATGGTTGGCAACCAAGGACTCGGCGTAATGCAGGAACGAGTTGCGATTGTGGCCCACGCCAAGCAAGAGAATGTGGGCACCCAACCGATACATTCGCTCGAACGGCGAATCCTTGCCCAGCGCATAGACCAAGGGCTGATCGGCGGTGATCTCACGAGCCTTGGCGCCGATGGCCGCAACAGAAGCTTGCGGATGGCGGCCGCGCCACCGTTCGGGATGGGCCAGAACCGCGTTGGGGATGGCACCCATCGGCGTTGGCAAATGCTCGTGGAAGAGCGGCACGCCCTCTCTGTCGCCAGCGATCTGCGGATCATCGAACGAAAACGACGACGGGTGAGGATCGGATACTTGAGGAGTGAAGGTCGGAACGACCAGGGTGCCTGAGTCCCCGACGCCATGCAGGAGTGCGTCGATGATGGCGGAAGCTCCGCCGCTCACTGCACCAAATGCGGATAGCGAGGAATGGACGACGACGGTAGCGCCGCGTGGCACGCCCAGGCTTTCGAGTTCTTGCTGGATGAATGCCGTGTCGATGCGCTCGGCCGTGGTGTTCGCCATAGTCTCTCCCACTCCGTTGCAGTCAGGAAATGGCAGCCAGGATCGCCTTAATCAAACTCAGTTCCTGAGACATGCCCAACTTTCCTCCCAGAGCACAAGAAGGCGGCTACGAGGAATGAAATTCAGTGGGACGCCTCCCTAAAAAGTCCACTCTACGTTCCATTTCCTCTCAGTAGCAAAGTTGGAAATTGTCACTGGCACCAGTGTTGCCCTAAAGAAAGTGGCCTCTGGTCCAAATACTCTCGATTCGCGATGGTCGCTAACAAAGCTAACTCAAAATCCTGACACGCACTGAGGACTTGCGCCCTGCCTCTCAGTCGATTGTATGGGCTAGAAGGACATGGTGATCAAGCGATTTGTCGCTCGATCCGTCCATTCCAGAAGACCCGCGCAAGGATTGAATCATGGCTGTCGCGCCCCTCCCGAATCGCATACTTCCTTTAGCCGTGGTTGGAGCTCGAACCAACAAGGGCACTCTACGTGAGAAGGCGTCAGCGCTTCAGTGGATCGAAGGCAACCAGGTGGCTTGCGTCGACGACACCTTGATCGATCCTGTCGACGGAGAGATCGCCATTGTCACGCGATTTAGCTCCATCAAAGACGATGGAAAATCTGTCGCTGCATTGGGGAACGCACTCAGTAATGGCAGTTTTATCGTCGATACAGGCCAGGGTTACGTTTACTGCGTGGAATATGGGGATCGTTGCGGCACGATGCCCGCAGCAAGGGATGCATTCGCAATGAGAAGCTGCGTATGACGCGTTATGGAGGAATCCGGCTTGGCGATGCCCATACCGGTGGCGGCACCATGGTGGAAGCAAATGGCTTCCCCGTGAATGGCATAAATCTCTGCGTGATTGGTGACAAGGCGTACTGTCCTACGCATAACGGCTCTTTTCCGCTGGTCAGCACGGGCAATCCCTTCGGCTTCACCCTTAACAACCGCCAGGTGGTGTACGAGCCGGCAAAACTCGCCTGCGGCTGTTCTGTCATTTCCTCCTGTCGCGATTTCTTCGCTTGGGTGGAAGAGGGCCAAGCGCGGGGCACCGAAGTGCTTGTGGGTGCCGCCAGTGCTGCGGCTACCGGACACCAGCGAGCTTCCGATGACGAGGCGAACCACGCATACGACCGCACGTTCATCATTACCAATGATCAGACGGCGAAGCCGCTGCCGAACACCAGATATCGGCTAACACTTGAGAATGGCCAAGTCGTTGAAGGGGAGACGGACGAGCGCGGTATGACTCAGCGCGTATCGGCCAACGAAAGGCAGAGTGTGAAGATTGAGGTGTTCGTATGACCGAACCCCAGAATAGAGCTGGCTACTCCCCGGCTCCAGCATCTTCCACTCCCGCAACGCCTGCTGTTGCAGCATCCAATCCTTCTCCATCTCCCAATCAGGGGGAAGCGTCGCAGGTGCATCAAGGGGAACTAACCCCTTCCAACGATAGGACGCCAGGGCAGGTCGTCGCCAATTGTCCTACGTCGGACGAAGTGAATGTTACTTATGGATCCACGGTCGATAGAACTGGAATAAGCGACAATGCTGAACTGGTGCTTCGGCAAATATGTTCACGGGCGTGTATTCGCGCGGTCACCATCAGCAGTGGATCGCGCAGCGTGGAGTCACAGGCCCGAGCCATGTACGAAAACGCGCAAAAGTTGGGGGCGGCGTCCCAACGCACCCTTTATGGGCACGTGGCGGATCGCGTATTGGATGCATACGAGCAAGGCATTTCACAGCACAAAGATCCCGCTCAAATTCAGGCGGACATGGCTCAACAAATCAATGCTGCAGGGCCAGGAAACATTTCACATCATCTCTCGCAAGGCTCGGCAGTCAGCACCTTTGACGTTGCTCCAAGCTCCATTGCTGGTGATGAGGCGAAAGCCCGCTTCGTCCGTGAAGTGCTGGCAGACGGAAGGGTTCAGCGATTTTTCCAGCCGCCTACCGATCCCGGCTATCACCTTGAGGTAACTAACTAATGATCATCCACGGACTGCTGGTCGCTAGTTTGATCGGCATGGCGTCGCCAGGTGCCGATTACCCCATGCGGCCGCCACCGCTTGATGTCGCAGCTATTCGAGCATCAAGCGATGTCAAGAGCTTCGTCATTGCGCCGTCAAAGCTGTCCGCAAGCATCCTATTGAAGGACGGCTCAAGCGTCCGAGTGATCAATATGGGTTGTCAGCACTCAGGGAGTTTCGCTCGGAGTTGGGTTATGAATCCTGCACCGCTAGGTGATAGTGCGGCGTGGATTCAAGAGGCCGATAAAATTGCGCGTATTGTTTTTACGCCAGGTGAGGCCAAGTCATTTGTGGCATGGGCTGCGAACGGCCAACTCCAGCGGACAGATGACAGTCGCTTGGTGCTCGACGGAACCGGCCATGGCGACCTGTCGTACTCCATCGAAGTTGAGCCCATGGGCATGGGCATGGGCGCGTGGTTGACTGTCTCGTATGCCTACCCATGAAAAGGCTGAAAAAAAGTAGGGGGAGGGGGGGGCAAAAAAAGGGAGCCATCTCAGAGCCTACTTTCAATAAGGGGGTGCATGCCGCCCCTGTTTTTTTGGATTTGTCTCCGACACTCCCCGCCTTCGCTCAGGCCGCCCTGGCTGTGCGGGCCGATTGCTGCGCCTCGCGGATCAAGACGTAGACACAGCCACGATGTCACTCGTTCGAAGCAACAACCCCTGCCTCGGCACCCCACTCCAAAGCAATCGCTCGTCGCAACCAAGTTCTGGCCTGAGCACCTGCTCGATCGAAAGCGTCATCCTCCCCCTTCCCTCTAGCGAAAATTGTCCCGGACATCTCTTTAGTTTTTCGGGCGCCCATGCTTTCACACCCACGCGGACTCCTGTTGCCCCAACTCGCTCAATCAACAAGCGGACGATAGGCGCGCACCACAGGCTTTGCCCTCTCGAGGTCGTAGCGCGCCTGAAGTGCCAGCCAGTAGAAGGCGGTGGTGTCGAAGGCGAGGGAGAGGCGGAGGGCGATCTTGGGGGTGATGGGGTGGGTGTCGGCGATGAAGGCTTTGATGTGGGTGGCGGGTATGCCGGTGCGGCGGGCGAGTCGGGCGGGGTTGAGGGCGTTGGGGATCAGGTAGGCGTGCAGCAGGATATCGCCGGGGGCTCGCAGGGGTTGCGAGGGGTCCACGTCCGAATGCGGGGTGAGCTGGATCAGTTCCATCGTGGTCTTCCCTTGTCGGGCACGGCCGCGCGGCGGATAGGCGCTTACAGCGCTCCGTGTCAGTGAATGCTTGTTGGCGTCGTCGGTGATCGCCCGAGTGCGGCGCATCGCCATGCCGGCCGATGCGCCGCCACGGCGATCATCAGCGGCGTGTGGTGTTCACTCGATGCTCATTACCGAGCAGGCGGGCGAGGCCGTGAATGGCCGTGTCCAGGCTGGCCACGACGGTCACGGGAAGCGGCCATAGCAGCGGCCTGCCGGGGAATCCCCGCGCCTGCGCGTCGCGGCACTGCTCGCTATCGATACGCAAACGTGTGAGGGCGAGCACCGCCAAGGCGATGTCACCGCGCGTGCGTAAACGCAGGGCTTCGGGCCACGCCGCACGCGTGCGCGATGCGTCGCCAGGTGCAGGAGTGAAGGTGTCGTCAGGGGGAACGGACGAGCGAATGCGTACCGTATGATCGCGGATAGCCATGATCAACTTCCGTTGAGTTGGTGATGGTTAGTGGGTCGTGGGTGTTGGCGCACTCACGGCCCGCGCCTCATGACTTGATCGTCATGGTCATTCGCGAAGCCCATCAGAGAGACAGCGCGAATGACAAACCGACCCTAACGAGCAGGGTTTGGATCGTCTGTCAGGGATCGGTGAGATGGGTGTCCACCTGCGCGAGGTGGAGCGTGACGGCGCCGGACTGACCGAATGTCAGCAGCGTTCCCTTGGATGATCCGAACGCAGTGCGCGCGCTCAAGAACGCGCGGCTGACCTAAGAAGTTGTCCCTGGCACCTTTTCATAGCGATTCCTTTCTGATCTCTGCGGCGGACGCCTGCGGCCGATGAATTGAACGCTGTCAGTCCGCGAGCCAAGCTTTAAATGCGCCTTGGCATCGCGGAGCAAACATGACGTGCGGTAATCCAAATTGCATCCCATGCAATCGAAAGCTCAAAGCGGCAGCTACGTCGCCCCCGGTCAGTACTGAGCCCGATCTCTACCGCGCTTTGCTCCGTCTCGTGTGCGACGGACAACCAGTGGGTGCCGTTGAATACAGCCTCCTTTTCAACGACGGCACGCGAATGGAGGGCATCACAGACAGTGACGGCCTGTTGACACCGGTGGTTCGAGAGCGGCCGACCCGGATTATCCGCGTCACGCTCACTCCAGGTAGCAGCGGCACGTGTTGCTCAGCACCGAATCAAGTTGTGGAGGCTCCGCGGATCTACATTGGTGACGGCGCCACGCCGGTGGCAACAACGGTGCTAACGAGAACGCAGCCCCCGGTGACCATCGTGCCGCTATCAAAGGGCGAGGACCGGGGACTCACGCGGGGCGAGGAAATGATGGCCCGAACCGTGTTTGGCGATGGCATCAATTACGGCACGGTGCGGGTGAACAACCACGGGTATCGATTGTTTTTTGGCCTCCAAGATCCAAACACGGCCGTGACGCCTAATGGCCAAATGTACATGCCCCCAGCGTTGTACCGAGACGACTACTCGGACAGCACGGACGCGGACCGGCGTTTGTTCATGCATGAAATGGTTCACGTGTGGCAGAACCAAATGGGATACCCCGTAAGGCGCAAGGGGCTGACTGTGACCAGTCGCGGCGCCACGGCTTACGCATACACGCTGACGCCGACAAGCCGACTCAGCGATTTCAACATGGAACAACAGGGCAACCTGATGTCCGACTATTACATGATATGCATCTATCAAGCCCCGGGCTCCGCCTACAATCCCGCGATGAACCCGATCTACCTTCGCCAGGTCATGCTGCCGTTTGTAAACCCCAAAGACCCACAACATCTGCCGAGCGATACGCTTTGATGAGATGCTTTAGAGCTTTGCTAGCAAGCGCGCTTGCACTGCCGGGTGGCGCGTTAGCGCAAGGGACGGCCCCTCTCGGCCTTCCATCGTTGCGCATCACCGAATTGAATGGTGAACCCGCGGCCTGCCTGCCACCCGGCAACCCACCATTGGAGCTAGTCGGAGTAATGGTGGCAACACTAGACGGCGACTGGCCGCCTGAGCAGTGGGGGATCAAGTTGAACGCTGGCCATCTGCCCATGACCCTTAAGCCAGGGCAGTGTGTGAGGTATCACCAGTCGTTGCCGGGCTACGCGCAGGAGGGGCGCGACTTACCGCTTAAAGACGGCGAAACCTATGGATTTGCCATGCGGCGCATGCACAGTGAGGGCCATTGGGCGGACGGTTTGTATCTCAGTGTCTTTTGCCTTGAGCGGGGCGCGGATGGCAAGCGTCACGTGCGCCCGTACATACAACATGAGGATGAGTCGACGACTTACCCAACCTGCGGCCGTTACATCGGATGGAAGCCTGCGCCCGATGGGATTATGCCGCCGGGGTACTCTCCGCCGGTCGATTAACGATGAGCGCAGTTCTGCCCTCCATGGCGCGAAGAGTGGCTCAATCGCTATGAAATAGTCCCTGGCACGTTTTCAGCACTTTTTCACCTTTTCGAAAGACGCACGGCGCCAGCAACGGCAGATAACGATCAGGAGTAGTTGACGAGGCATGGATCCGTTGTGGAAGCAGAACTCAGGCATGATTCGTCTCCGCCGTCGTATTCGCGAGATGTGCGAACGTCTGAAAGCTTCGTATTGGTGGGAGGCTCAATCAGCCCGTCAGGAAGCTAAGGCGCCAATCGATCCCTTTACGCGCGCGAACCAAATCTTTGAACGCCTGCCGAAAATGGAGCTTCGTCTCGTCAAAGCGTGGTCTTGGTCCTTTTGCGTCCCCGGACCTAGCTACGACGTCACAATCCACCGGAGCGACGGACTGAAGGTTGGTTCGCTCGACCTCGGCGTCTCGCCACTTCGTGACCGAATCTATATCCCTGGAATCGACATCTATACAGAGCACCGGAGACAAGGCTATGGGACGGCTGCACTGTGGAGGCTGGCCCGCGCCTACGACGTGCCAATCACCCCAATCCACGTCGTGTATACCGCTCAAGGCTTCTGGTCTCGAGCAGGGCATCTCGCTCCGCTGGGGTTGACCATCACCGGAGAATTGCGCTTAGGGCATTTGGACCAAGAGCGAAAGCGCTGGCGACATCTGCCCGGTTGACCGCAGCGCACCTGTCTTGCTCTCGTCGAAGATGGCGGACTATTGGGCGAAGGATGTCGGGGACAGTGCCCTTTGCCCGCTCACCTCCAAGAATTATCCCTGACACCATTTTCGAGTGCTTTTCTACTGAGAAAAAAGCACTCTGACCCCGGTTTTGGTTTTCATTTCTGAACCTCGACTTTTGGCTCGCTGATTAGAGCGCTCGCCACGTTAGATGTACCGAAAACTCTCCATACTCGATGCCATTTAGTCCAAAAAGTGGCTCTCCCATAGATGCTCGAAACTTGATCAGCTCTAGTTCGCAGAGTACTTTGACCATGTGCAATCCTAGGCCTTCACCGTCAGCACCACATCTACCTGCGTTCGATCCGCGAAATCCGCGCTCGAAAATCTTCGGCAGCTCATGTTCGGCGACCACTGGACCAATTGATGTAACGGAAACATCAATTTGACGACCAACCACTTCGTCAAATTTCACAGTAATGGTTTGATCTTGAGGCGAATATTTAACGGCGTTCTCTAAAATGAGAAACGGAACAAGCTCGAATGCTCTACTCGCCTCGAACGAAGTATGAGATGCGCCAACGATTCGGTAGTTGATATTCTTTTCTCGCAACTTCGTTCTAAGAATTCGGCTCGCCTTCTCAAACTTCTTGTATAACCCGATTCGAACCTTCGCCTGCTGGGAGGCAAGCTGCGGATCAAGTTCAATATCGACATAAGCCAATCGAGCCGCGAGCATCCCGCTCGCGTAATAGACGTTGTTGTTTATATCAACAGAGAAAGTGTCAGTCGTCCGCATCAATCTACGATCAAGCTCCTCCGAGTTAGTCGAGATGATATCGCTAAGGCGACGTAGATCATGCAACGTGCCATGAAGCAATTGCCTAACAGAATTTAGCTGTCCACGTAAATCGGACGACAATCCAGCTAATCTTTCACGATCAGCATGGAGAGCTACTATTTTTCGATTTGCTTTGTCGTAACTTTTCATTCTCCCCCCGGAGAAAAATCAGTGCAAAGCCTTGATGACCTCAACGACCGCTGTAGCCGTGAACTTAACTATCAAGGGCGCCAACCCATCGGGCAACGACTTCAAGAGACGCTCCGATTTTAAGGGCGCCGCATCCTTATTTTTGATGGACTTGATGTAGGCCTGCTCTAATTGCAGAACCGTAAAGGTATCGTATCCACCTGTTAACAAGAAGCTCCTCATCCGAAACCATCGTTCTCTCGGATCACCCACCGTGTTAAGAGCTTTTTCGAGGTACTGAATCCAGGAGTTAAGGTCGACCCCTTTTGTCGTCCTTAAATCTGCAGCCTTAAGCATCTCGCTGTATAACGCGTTGTGCGAGGCTCCAGTGAAGGCTATCAGATATTTATCTGGATATGCCTTCCGTATCTCGGAAATCACATGGGCACCTTGGTAGTCGCTACCAAAGCTCTTTCCAACCCCTTCAATATCACACCCAATAATCGAGTAGGGCTCTACTTGCTCAACTGAATTAATATCGTCTATCTTTGTAATTCTGAATCCATTTGCCTGCAGAGCCTCATGACGCTGAAAAGGCTGATCGTCAATGATCAGTATTTTTTCTCTTGATTTAAGTTCAAGATCTGAGCTTTTGAATCGAATCAGCTCTTGTACAGACGCTGGCTTTCCAAGCGTAAAGAACATGCCTACCCCCATTAAGATGATGCTGAAAAGCAACGTTTTCGAATGAAATCTATCAGAAAAAAGGCGACCAAAAGGTCGCCTTTTTTACTTAAAAACGTCGTTTTTCAGCCACACTTGGAATACCCACAATTCAAACAAGTCTGGCACCCGTCCATCAGCACCAGCGCCTGCGTGTTGCACTTGGCGCAAAGGGTGGCGCCGGCCGGGAAGCCAGTGTTCGATTCGGTGGTGGCAGTTTCCGTGGTGGCGGTCGTGGCCTTCTTGCCGCTCGCGGCGGCCTCGTAGGCGGCGCGCTTCTCGGCGACCAGCTTGCGGGTGGACTCGTCCATTTCCGGGTCGTGGATGAGGCCGATCATCTTCATGTGCTGCTCGATGACGGCGCCGATCTCGGCGACGATGGAGGGCATGTAGACGCCGCCGGCCTTAAAGTAGCCGCCGCGCGGGTCAAAGACCGCCTTCATTTCTTCCACGAGGAAGGTGACGTCGCCGCCTTTGCGGAACACGGCGGAGATGATGCGGGTGAGCGCCACGATCCACTGGAAGTGGTCCATGTTCTTCGAGTTGATGAAGATCTCGAATGGGCGGCGCTGTTCGTACTGGGTGCCGGCGTTGAGCACGATGTCGTTGACGGTGACGTACAACGCGTGTTCGAACAGCGGGGATTTGATCTTGTAGGTGGAGCCGACGAGCGTTTCGGGGCGCTCCAGGCTCTCGTGCATCTGGATCACTTCCGCCTTGGGCGCTTCTTTGGAAGCTGCCGGCGTGGCGGCGAGTGCGGCGGCGGACGCGGCCTTGTCCTCGGGCTTGACGACGTTGTAGCCCTTGATCTTCTTTTCGATCTTGATCGCCATGGTGTGTTCTTCCGACGGGTTTGGCGGCGCGCTGCGGCCTGGGATGGCTGACTGACTGGTGCCTGGGAGGGACTCGGGTTCGAGAGCTCTGGAGGCACTGGATTCCAGCTTTCGCTGGAATGACGAACTAAAAGCAATGACGAGCTAAAAACTGAGGAGCTGAAAACTGGAACGACGTGCCTGGGAACGATCCGGCCCGGCGTGTTGAGCGCCGGGCCGGGTCGCGTTACGGCTTACTTACGGCGTGCGGCTTTCTTGGCCGGCTTGCGCACGGCCTTCTTCACGCTCGCCTTCTTGCTGGCAGTGGACCTCTTGACCGCCTTGGCGGCGGTCTTCTTACCAACGGCCTTGCGGGCCGTCTTCTTGACTGCGGCCTTCTTGGCCGTCTTCTTGCTGCTGACCTTACGAACAGCCTTCTTGGCAGCGGTCTTGCGCACTGCCTTCTTGGCGGCCTTCTTCACCGCCTTCTTGGCAACCTTCTTGGCGGCAGCCTTCTTCACCGCCTTCTTGGCGACCTTCTTGACAGCCGCCTTCTTGACCGCCTTCTTCACGGTCTTCTTGGCAGCAGCCTTCTTGACGGCCTTCTTCGCGGTCTTCTTGGCACCGGCCTTCTTCACCGCTTTCTTGGCGGTCTTCTTTGCAGCTGCCTTCTTGGCCGGAGCTGCCTTCTTGGCTGCGCTCGACTTCTTGGCACGAGCCTTCTTGGGCTTGGCTGCCGGGGTCACTTCGACCACGGGAACCTCGACCGGCGCGTCAACGACCTGGACGTTCTCTTCTTTCACTTCAAACTCGGTATCGATGGACATGCGTGTAATCCCCTCCGACGTGGATTCTGGAACCTATGTTGAGCCTTGCCGCAAGGTATACGGTGGTGCTCTTGGCAGTGGGCTGACACCCGAAATCAGGTATCGGCGGTTAGTTTAGAACTTTCCGTAATACCCTTCCTTCAAGGCATCGAACAGGTTGGCGGCGGTATGCATTTCGCCGTCGTATTCCACTTCTTCGTTGCCTTTCAGTTCGACAACACTACCGTCCTCCAATTCGAAGCGGTAGAGGGTGCTCTCAAGGTCGGCCTCTTTGACGAGCACGCCCTGGAACGCCGCGGGGTTGAAACGGAAGGTGGTGCATCCCTTCAAACCCTGCTTGTACGCGTAAAAATAGATGTCTTTGAAGTCTTCGTACGGGTAGTCAGTGGGGACGTTCGCCGTCTTGGAGATGGACGAGTCGACCCACAGCTGCGCCGCAGCCTGGATGTCCACGTGCTCCTTGGGCGAGATGTCGTCGGCGGCCAAGAAGTACTCGGGCAGCTTGGACTTCGGATCGTCCGAGAAGGGCAGCGCGTCGGCGTTGATGAGTGCGCGGTAGGCGAGCAGCTCGTAGCTGTACACCTCGACCTTTTCCTTGGTCTTGCGGCCTTCGCGGATCACGTTGCGCGAGTAGTGGTGCGCAAAGCTCGGCTCGATGCCGTTGCTGGCGTTGTTGGCCAGCGACAGGGAAATGGTGCCGGTGGGCGCGATGGAGCTGTGGTGGGTGAAGCGCGCGCCGGTTTCGGCAAGCTGGGCCACCAGGTTGGGCGCCACGCTGGCAATGCGCTGCATGTAGCGGCTGTACTTGGCGTGCAGCACGCGGCCCGGGATGGCGTCGCCCACTTTGTAGCCGTCGGCGACCATTTCCGGACGCTTGCGCAGCATTTCACCGGTGACGGTGTAGTCACGGGTGAGCACGGGCGCGGGGCCCTTTTCCTTGGCCAGATCCAGCGCCACTTCCCAGCCGGCCACGGCCATCTCACGCGACACTTCTTCAGTGAAGGCCACCGACTCCGACGTGCCGTAGCGCATCTTGAGCATGGTGAGCGTGGTGCCCAGGCCGAGGAAGCCCATGCCGTGGCGACGCTTGGAGAGGATCTCGTTGCGCTGCTGCTCCAGCGGCAGGCCGTTGATCTCCACCACGTTGTCGAGCATGCGGGTGAAGATCTTCACCACTTCGCGGTATTCGTCCCAGTCGAAGCGGGCCTTGGGGCCGAAGGGGTCGCGCACGAAGGTGGTGAGGTTCACCGAGCCGAGCAGGCACGAGCCGTACGGCGGCAGCGGCTGCTCGCCGCAGGGGTTGGTGGCGCGGATGTGCTCGCACCACCAGTTGTTGTTCATCTCGTTGACCTTGTCGATCAGGATGAAGCCCGGCTCGGCAAAGTCATACGTGGACACCATGATCATGTCCCACAGGTGACGCGCGCGGAGGTGGCCGTAGATCTTGCAGGCGACCAGGCCGTCTTCGCGTTCCACGTAGTTTTCGTGGGTGGGCCACTCGCGCCACACGATGGTGTTGGCGTCGTTGAGGTCGACCTCGTCCTGTTCCTTCACGTGCACCGGGAAGACGAGCGGCCAGTCCTGGTCGTGCTCCACCGCCTGCATGAAGCCGTCGGTGACGAGCAGCGAGAGGTTGAACTGGCGCAGGCGGCCGTCTTCGCGCTTGGCGCGGATGAATTCCTTCACGTCGGGATGGCTGACGTCGAACGTGCCCATCTGCGCGCCGCGACGGCCACCGGCCGACGACACGGTGAAGCACATCTTGTCGTAGATATCCATGAAGGACAGCGGGCCGCTGGTGTACGCACCGGCGCCCGACACGTACGCGCCGCGCGGACGCAGCGTGGAGAACTCGTAGCCGATGCCGCAGCCGGCCTTCAGCGTGAGGCCCGCTTCGTGCACCTTCTCCAGGATGTCGTCCATGGAGTCGCGGATGGTGCCGGACACGGTGCAGTTGATGGTGGAGGTGGCGGGCTTGTGTTCCAGCGCGCCGGCATTGGAGGTGATGCGGCCGGCGGGAATGGCGCCGCGACGCAGTGCCCACAGGAAGCGCTCGAACCAGTGTTCGCGCAGCTCGGGTGTGGCTTCCACCTCGGACAGGGCGCGGGCAACGCGCTGGTAGGTTTCGTCGACGCTGCCGTCGACCGGTGCGCCCGACTTGGCTTTCAGGCGGTACTTCTTGTCCCAGATGTCATAGGACGCAGGCTGCAGCGGAATGGCGGCGGTATCGCGGGTTACGGCTGGTGCACGCGCGGTGCTCATCGGCTTCCTGACCTCTCGGTTTGGCCTCACGGCCCCGTGTTGGCGTTTGTTCTGTTCGGCTAAGCCGCTCGCATCGGGTCACGCCTGAAAAAGCAAAAGCCGCGCGTAGTGCCCGATCCTTGCGTTCCCTGCCCGACCCTTCGACAACTCCCCCCTGAGAGTGTCCTGTGACACCAGCTCTTGGGTTGACTCCCGGCTTGGTCACACAAGATGTTGTGGTCGCGAACGGAAGAGAAAGTTACCCCTGCCCTTTCACGATGTAAAGTAATTTCGTCAATGGCGAGGATGGAACCGCCGACACCGTGCTGAGTCGAATGAGCAACGATTCAACCCGTGACCAAGGAGCCTCCATGTTTGTCCGTTTCATCCGCCGGCTGGCCGCTGCGGCGCTGATACTGACGGCCGCGACACCGCTGGCCAGCCACGCCGCCATCCCCACCGCTATCGATGGACAACCGCTGCCCTCGCTGGCACCAATGCTGGAGAAGGTGACGCCGGCGGTGGTGAACATTTCCACCAAGACGCGCGTGCAGGTGCGCGATCCGTTCTTCGACGATCCGGTGTTCCGGCAGTTCTTCGGCCTGCAGGGTTCGCCGCGTTCGCGCGTGGAGCAGAGCCTGGGTTCGGGCGTGATCGTGGATGCGGCCAAGGGCTACATCCTCACCAACAACCATGTGGTGGGCGGCGCCGACGACATTACGGTGACCTTGCAGGACGGCCGCGACTTCAAGGGCAAGCTGGTGGGCACCGACCCGGACACCGACGTGGCCGTGGTGCAGATTCAAGGCAGCAACCTGCAGGCGCTGCCGCTGGCCGATTCCTCGCAACTGCGCGTGGGCGACTTCGTGGTGGCCGTGGGCGATCCGTTCGGGCTCGGGCAGACGGTGACCTCGGGCATCGTGTCGGCACTCAGCCGCTCGGGCCTGGGCGGCACGGGCTACCAGAACTTCATCCAGACCGATGCGTCGATCAACCCCGGCAACTCCGGCGGCGCGCTGGTGAACCTGCGCGGCGAGTTGGTGGGCATCAACACCATGATCTTCTCGCCCTCGGGCGGCAACGTGGGCATCGGCTTTGCCATTCCCACCAATCTCAGCCGCGAGGTGATGCAGCAGCTGGTGACCAACGGCAAGGTGAATCGCGGCAACCTGGGCGTGGAAACGCAGGACATCACCCCGCGCATCGCCAAGGTGCTGGGGCTGAAGGACAACAACGGCGCCGTGGTCACGCGCGTCACCACCGGCTCGGCCGCCGACAGTGCGGACATCCAGGTGGGCGACGTGATCACCGCGCTCAACGGCAAGCCGATGCGCAGCGCGCAGGAGCTGCGCAACGCCGAAGGCCTGATGCCGCTCGGCAGCACCGTGAAGCTCACCGTGCAACGCAACGGCGCCGTGCGCGACGTCACCGCCAAGCTGGTGCCTGAGAAACTCGCCACCGTGGATGGCGCCAAGCTCGACGCGCGCCTGGCCGGTGTGACCTTCAGCGAACTCTCGCAGAACCTGCGCGCGCAGGGCATCGGCGGTGTGGGCGTGGGTGCCGTGCGTGCGGGTAGCCGCGCCGCGCAGGCCGGGCTGCAGGCCAACGACATCGTGATCGGCATCGGCAACCTGCGCATTCCCGACCTGCGCACGCTGCAGCAATTGGCTGGCGTGAATCCACGTCAGTTGGTGCTGGTGGTGTCGGGCGATGAAGGCGTGAGGTATGTGGATATTCGCTGAGGCGCCTGCGCCAAGGCTTGCGTCACCGATGGCGCTTGCTTGCCGTCATCCTCGATGAGCACACGGCGCCGGTGAAAAGGTCGATGAAGCGAGTCGTTGGATGACTCGCTTCATCGCAACCAACACGAAAACGCTCCGTGTGCCCATCAGGCGAGGCTGGCAAGCCACGGTGCGGAGAGAAGAAGTAGGCGCCCTCCGTCGCATTCAATCTGCGACACGGGCGCATTTGGCCTCGGCGGACTAACGGGGGATGAACGCAACCGCGATGCGTGCCCGGCGTCGCGTTTTTCCTCGATGCAGGCCCGCAAATACGCTTGCGGTTTGTGCGGTAGCTGGCTGAAATAGACGAGTTACACACCTGCACGCGCGCCCGTTTAAGGCGGCTCGCGAACACCATCATCATTACTCGGGGTTCCCAACCGCCATGTCATCACGCATTTCCCGCCTGCTCATCGTTGCGCTGCTTACCGCAAGCGCAGCTACCGGCGCACTCGCCGCCGGCAAGACCACCAAGTCGACCAAGAAGCCGACCACCCCGCCGCCCCCGGCCCTGGTGTGGCGCGGCGACTACGCCACGGCACGCGGCGTGGTGGAAGACGTGAGCAAGGCCTGGGAAAAGACCGGCAAGGGCCGCATCGACATGCAGCCGTTCAACACCGCCTCGGGCCTGGACGCCGTGGCGCACGGCCTGGCCGACGTGGCCGGCAGCGCCCGCAACAGCGCGGGCGGCAGCGAGAGCGACCTGGTGTTCACGCCGGTGGCGTTCGATGCGCTGGTGATGATCACGCATCCGTCCAACAGCGTGCCCAACCTCACGGTGAAGCAGCTGCACGACATCTACTTCGGCAAGATCACCAACTGGCGCGACGTGGGCGGCAAGGACGCACCGATCAACCTGTATGCCGTGGCCAGCCCCGGTGACGGCGTGGAATACAGCCTGCGTCGCCTGATCTTCGGCCGCGGCAACCAGCCGGTGGCTGCGCCGCGCCTGTACGTGAACACGGCGAAGCTGGAAGAAGCCGTGACGCTGGACCCGAACGCACTGGGCGTGACCACGCTCTCCGGCGTGGCCAGCAACAGCAAGGTGAAGATGGTCAGCGTGGACGGCGTGCGCCCGAGCGTTTCCACCGTCACCGACGGCAGCTATGTGCTGTACACCCCGCTCTATCTGGTCACCAACAAGGAAAGCCCGAAGGCCGCGCAGGTCACCGCCTTCATGGAATTCCTGCACACCGACCAGGTGCGGGCGCTGGCGCGTTCGCACCAGCTGGTGCCGTACAGCGATGCGCCGCAGCTGGCCGCGAACGACAAGGCCCGCCGCGAGAAGCTGCTCGCCGAGAACAACATCAAGATGGACGTGGTGGCTGATCCGATTCCGGTGGCGACGCCGGTGACCGCGCCCACCGCACCGGCTGCCGCCGACGTGCCTGTGGCCGCAACGGAGAAGACTGCCGCCGCTGCCGGCCAGACCCACACCGTTTCCAAGGGCGACACGCTCGGCACCATCGCCAAGAAGTACTCGGTGACGGTGGCGCAGCTGAAGGACTGGAACCATCTCTCGAACGACAACGTGAAGTTGGGCCAGGTGTTGCAGGTGAGCGGCAACTGATCCTGCCCCACGTGCGCATCCGCGCCCTGACGCTCGACCTGGACGACACGCTCTGGCCGGTACTGCCGGCCCTCGAGCGTGCCGACCGCGACCTCGACGCGTACCTGCGCAAGCACTATCCCGACGTGGCGCGCGCCTGGCCCATCCCGGCCATGCGCGCGTTGCGTGCCGAGGTCGCCGCCGAGCGCGCCGACCTCGCGCACGACTTCACCGCGCAACGCCACATCACCATGCAGCGCGCCTTCACGGCGTGCGGCATCGACGAAGCACCGCTGGAAGCGTTGTGGGAGGTTTATTTCTCCGCGCGCAACAGCGTCGAGCTCTATCCCGACAGCCTGCCCGCCCTGCAGCGCATCACCCGCCGCTGGCCGGTGGTGAGCCTTACCAACGGCAACGCCGACCTCGACCGCATCGGCATCCGCGCGCACTTCACGCATCACGTGTGCGCACGTGACGAAGGCGTGGCCAAACCCGACGCCCGCATTTTCGTCGCCGCCGCCGGACGGCTTGGACTGGCGCCGGAGGAAATTCTCCACGTGGGTGACGACCCGGAACTCGACGTCGTCGGCGCCCGCGACGCCGGCCTGCGCACCGCATGGATCAACCGCGCCGGCCACCCATGGCCCGGCCTGCTCGGCACCGCACCGGATCTCGACCTGCGCGATATGAGTGCGTTGGTGGATTGGTTGGAAGCGCAGGGCTAGCCTCCCCGTCCCGTTGCACTTTCTGCGCAAACACAGACACAGCAACTGCGGCTTCTATGCCGCAATAAGACAAGAGCCTCGCCTGGCCACCGTGAAGGTGGCAATGCCCATCTTCTTCCCGAAAGAGGAAAGGGAGTGCATGCCTCGCATTGGCGAGGCGAAGCGAGCCCCGCCTTAAGCCCTCTTCGTTGTGGCGCGTTGCGGTGTAGCCGAAACGCATGTCGGACGATCGCCACGCTTCCGAGCCCCTCAACCGGCAAGGCTCGTATTCAACAGAACGCTATGAGCCTATCGCTCTGAAGGCCATTTTCTTTGGGTTACTTTTCTTTTGGGCCAGCAAAAGAAAAGTGACTCGAGCGGCGGCAGCCGATCGAAACGCCCGCCGCGCGGGCGGCCCGGTCGCGGAAGCGCCTCAAAAGCGCGACCAAAGGTATCGCGACAACCTAAAACCGAGGCGCTGGATCCCGGCCTCCGCCGGGATGACGAGCCAAAAGGCAAAAGCCGCCACGCCTCGGCATGACACCAAATACCGTCTCGCCCCCGCCCCCAAAAACGCGCATCATTAACCATCATCCTCCTGCCACCGCGGCCCGTGCACGCGCCGCGCAAGGAACTCCATGTCCGTCCTGATCGAACGCAAAACCAGCGACCGCAACAGCATCGCCATCGAAACCACCGACACCCAGCACCTTGCCGCCACCAAACGCCGTCTCACGGCCGCGCAGCGCCGCTGGGTGGCCGACTCCGCCTTCGAGGCGGCGCCCGGCACGTTGGCGCTGATTGCGGATGAGAGCGGCAAGCTGGTGCGTGTACTGGTCGGCGTGGATGCCAGCGATGCACTGAGTGCGCTGGGTGCACTGCCGCGCGCGCTGCCGGAAGCGACCTATCACCTCGCCGACGAAGGCGTGCTCAAGGACAAGCTGCAGGCCGCGCTGGGCTGGGCGCTGGGTGCCTACGAATTCACCCGCTATCGCAAGGCGCGTCGCGCACCCGCCAAGCTGGCGATTGCCGCCGCCGACCTCGCCACGCTGCAGCCGCTGGCCGAAGCCACCGCGCTGGTGCGCGATCTAGTCAACACGCCTACCGAGGACATGGGGCCCAAGCATCTGACCGACGCCGTGAAGCAGCTAGGCAAGACGCACAAGGCCAAGGTGCGCGAATGGGTGGGTGATGAACTGCTCGACGCCAACTTCCCCACCATCCACGCCGTGGGCCGCGCCAGCCATCGTTCGCCGCGATTGATCGAGCTCACCTGGGGCAAGAGCAGCGATCCGAAGATCGCCGTGGTCGGCAAGGGCGTGTGCTTCGACACCGGCGGCCTGGACCTCAAGCCCGCTGACGGCATGCGCTGGATGAAGAAGGACATGGGCGGCGCCGCGCACGCGATCGCGCTGGCCGGCCTGATCATGCAGGCGAAGCTGCCGGTGCGCCTGCAACTGCTGATTCCCGCCGTGGAGAACGCGGTGTCAGGCGCGGCGATGCGCCCAGGCGAAGTGATCACCACGCGCAGCGGCATCACCGTGGAAGTGGACAACACCGACGCCGAAGGCCGCCTGGTGCTGTGCGATGCACTCACCTACGCCAGCGAGCAGAAGCCCGAACTGCTCATCGATTTCGCCACGCTCACCGGCGCGGCGCGCGTGGCATTGGGCCCCGACCTGCCGGCGCTGTTCGCCAACAACGATGACGCTGCCGATCGCGTGATCGCCGCCGGCCGCGCCACCAACGATCCGCTGTGGCGCCTGCCGCTGTGGCGTCCGTATCGCAAGATGCTCGAATCGTATCTGGCTGATATGGCCAACTCCGGTGCGTCGCGCCATGCCGGCGCGATCACGGCTGCGCTGTACCTGGAGCGTTTCGTTCCCGACACCACGCCGTGGCTGCACCTGGACACCTATGCGTGGAACGACAACGACCGACCTGGCCGTCCGCGCGGTGGCGAGGCGCTGGGGCTGCGTGCGTTCTTCGCGTTCCTGCAGGAGCGTTACAAGCGCTAATCCTCGCGGCTGGTCGAGAGAAAAGGGCGACGCGAAACGTCGCCCTTTTTCGTGGCGGGAAGCCGTGACTTCCGGCGATGACAACGGCGCGTTCCGCCTGTCATTCTTGGGCCTGGTTCCCTTGCCAAGCCGATCCATGACCAGCTCGCGCCTGCTTTCCCTGGCCCTTTGCGCCGCACTCGCCACCTCCGCCCACGCCGCTGACGACGCGACATCCGCGCAACCGCCGCTCACCGAACAGACGCAGCGCTCCGGCGGACAACTTCCCGCCGAACAGCAGCGCGTCGACTTCGAACAGGCGGAATTGCACTTCAGCGTTGGTCCGTCGCAGCAAAGCCTGGACGCCGAAGCCATCCTCACCTTCGGCGCCCGTGAAGCAACCGATGCGCTGCTGCTCGATCTCGATCCGCACTTCGCCATTTCGAAGCTCAGTGTCGATGGCAAGACGCTGCCACCCGGCCAGTGGAGCAATCCGGATGGCCGCCTGCGCATCACGCTGCCCAAGCCGCTCGCCAAGGGCGGCAAGGCCGTGGTCGACATCCGCTATGGCGGCAAGCCGCACGTGGCCAAGAAGGCGCCGTGGGATGGCGGTTTCGTGTGGAGCCACACGGACGATGGCCAGCCGTGGATCGCCACGGCCGTGGAAGGCGAAGGCTGCGACCTGTTCTGGCCGTGCATCGATCATCCGCAGGGCAAGCCTGCCCTGGTGGACACCTATGTGACCGTGCCCAAGTCGCTGGCGGCGCCGGGTAACGGCGTGCTGGTGGACATCAAGGAACGCGGCGATACGCACACCTATCACTGGCGCGCGAAGCACCCGACCACGTACGCCATCTCGATCAACGTCGGCCCGTTCGATGTACTCAAGGGCGACTATCACAGCCGCTACGGCAACACGATACCGATGCAGATGTGGTATCTGCGCGGTCACGAAGCGCAGGCCAAACAGTTGTTCGCCGAGTTCCCGCGCATGCTCGATTTCTTCGAGCAGGAAATTGGCCCCTACCCCTTCGGCGACGAGAAGATGGGCGTGGTGGAAACGCCGCATCTCGGGATGGAACACCAGACCATCAACGCATACGGCAACGGCTATCCACGCAGCGAATACGGCTTCGACTGGCTGCTGCAGCACGAGTTCTCGCATGAGTGGTTCGGCAACCAGATGACCAATGCCGACTGGGACGACATGTGGCTGCACGAGGGCTTCGGCACCTACATGCAGCCGCTGTATGGCCAGTACCTGTACGGCGACATGCCATATTTCTCGATGCTGCAGAACGAGCGCAGCATGGTGAAGAACGCCTTCCCCGTCGTGGCCGGCCGCAGCCAATACGAAGAGGATGTGTACGACGCCAAGCGCGGCCCGGGCAACGACATCTACTACAAGGGCTCGCTGATGCTGCACACGCTGCGGCAGATGATCGGCGATCAGGCATTCTTCGAGAGCATTCGCCGATTGGTGTACGGACGCCCCGATCCCAAGCCCGGCAACTTCACACCGCACTACGCCACCACGCACGATTACATCGAGATCGTGAACCAAGTAAGCGGCCGCAACCTCAACTGGTTCTTCGACGTGTACCTGCGCGAAGCCGCACTGCCAAAGCTGGAGACACGACAGGAAGGCAATACCCTCACCCTGCACTGGCAGGTGCCGCACGACAAACCGTTCCCGATGCCGTTGGAAGTGCAAGTGGGCGACAAGCTGCTGACCGTACCGATGATCGGCGGCAACGCCTCGGTGACGGCACCCGCGGGAACGCTGGTGATCATCGACCCACGCAGTAAGGTGCTACGCGACCTCCCCCACTTTGCCGATTACCAGCAGTGGAAGAAGGAACAGGCGGACAAGAAGGCCAAAGGCGCGAAGTAATCGTCGAGCCAAGAAAAAAGGCGGCCATTGGCCGCCTTTTTTCATAGCGCCCTGATGGGCGTACAGAGACCAGATTAGCCCTCATCCACAGCGCCGCGTGGCCGAAATGCAGTGCGCCTCGAACTCAGCGTCGATGCGAAGCGAGCCCCGCTTTAAGTCCTCTTCGCGTTGGCGCGTTGCGGTGTAGCCGCAACGTTGATTAGAGAGATCGTGACGTTCCGGGCTCCAAAACTCTCAAGGCTCGTATCCCACAGAACGCTATGAGCTTGAGGCTCTAAAGGCCATTTTCTTTGGGTTACTTTTCTTTGACTCCGGGCATCCTGCCCTCCGCCCTTCGGGCCGGCTTCGCCGTTCGCATGCGCTCCTGCGCATGCGTGGGCCAGCAAAAGAAAAGTGACTCGAGCGGCGGCAGCCGATCGAAACGCCCGCTGCGTAAGCGGCCAGGTCGCGAGAGCAGTCAAAAGGGGCGAGATTCCTGCTTTCGCAGGAATGACGATCCAAGAGCGGCACTCGCGCTCCAACACGAATAACGAGCCCCAAAAGAACACGCAGCTCCCACCCACAAAAAAAGGGCGGCCTTCCGGCCGCCCTTTTCATCATTCAAACCGAACCTCAGTGAGCCTGCGCCGGCGCCTTCTCCGGCGCTGCCGCCGCCGTCGTGGCGCTGATGTTCGAGTACTTGCCACCATACGGCAGCACTTCCGCCGCCAGCTTCGAGTCGCTCTTGATCAGGCCCACCGCGTCGAACAGGATGTGCGCGGTTTCGTCCAGCTGCGGATCCGGCGCCTTCTTGGCGTCCTTCTCCTGCTTCAGCTCGCTCTTCAGGCTGCGCTCGTTGGCGTTGAGGCCATCGTCCACGGCCAGCGTGTCATCGTCGTCCGTCGCGTTGCCGTCGATCGCCTTGTGGCGGGCGCGGAAGTCGACTTGGATGGCGTCCAGATCCTTGCGCTCGGTTTCGCGCTGGGCGAAGTTGAGCGAAATGGTGGTCTTGTCGCGCATCTTCCGGTACTGCGCCAGCTCATCGAGCATCAACTTCCACGCCGGCGACTTGGTCGCACGCACGTCGTGCTTGCTCTGCAGCTGGCCGAGGTAGGCCTTGAGGTCGGCGACCGGCTTGTAGTCGGCCGGCGCGATCTGCGTCCACGGCAGCGCGTTGTCGTAGGTCGACTCGCCGAAGTCCTTCTCGTCGCCGTTCTTCGGGAACTGGATGTCCGGCGTCACGCCCTTCAGCTGGGTGGAACCGCCATTGATGCGGAAGAATTCCTGGATGGTCATCTTCAGCTCGCCGAACTGCGGCTTCTCGCTGTTGTTGCGGGTGAAGCGGTCCAGGTCCACCAGGTTCTGCACGGTGCCCTTGCCGAAGGTCGGCTGGCCGATGATCAGGCCGCGACCGTAATCCTGGATGGCTGCGGCGAAGATTTCCGATGCCGACGCCGAACCACGATTCACCAGCACGGCCATCGGACCGCTCCAGGACATGCCCGGCTCGTCGTCACCCTGCACCTGCACTTCGCCGCGCGCATCGCGCACCTGCACCACCGGGCCCTGGTCGATGAACAGACCGGTGAGCTCGTTGGCCTCGGCCAGCGAACCGCCGCCGTTGTTGCGCAGGTCGATCACCACGCCTTCGACGTTCTCGGCCTTGAGTTCGCCGAGCAGCTTGGCCACGTCGCGGGTGGCGCTCTTGAAGTCCTTGTCGCCTTCGCGGCGCGCGCCGAAATCGGAGTAGAAGCTCGGCAGGTCGATCACGCCGATCTTGCGCGTGACGCCGGCATCCTTGATCTCGATGACCTTCTTCTTGGCGGCCTGCTCTTCGATGCTCACCTTCTGGCGAACCAGGCTGATCATCTCGTGCTTGCCGTCCACGCCCGCATCGGCCGGAAGGATTTCCAGGCGAACCGTGGTGTCCTTCTTGCCGCGGATGTGCTTGACCACGTCGTCGAGGCGCCAGCCGATGACATCGGTCATCGGGCCGCTGGTGCCTTCGCCGATGGCCACGATGCGGTCGCCCACGTGCACCTTGCCCGACTTGGCGGCCGGGCCGGCCGGCACGATTTCGCGGATGGCGGTGTACTCGTCGCGCGCCTGCAGCACCGCGCCAATGCCTTCCAGCGAGAGCTTCATGGATATGTCGAAGTTCTCCGCCGCGCGGGGACCGAGGTAATCGGTGTGCGGGTCGGTGGATTCGGCATAGGCGTTCATGAAGGACTGGAACGCGTCTTCGCCATCGAGCTGCTTCACGCGGTCGATGTAGCCGGCGTAGCGCTTGTCGAGCGTCTTGCGGATGTCGTCGTCGGTCTTGCCGGCGAGCTTCAGGCGCAGCCAGTCGTTCATGGTGCGCTCGCGCCACAAGGTGTCGAGCTCGGCCTGGTCCTTCGGCCAGTCGGCCTTCTTGCGGTCGTAGTTGTAGCTTTCCTGCGTGTTGAAATCGAAGCCCTGCTTCAGCAGGCCGCGCGCGTAGGTCATGCGCTCGATGGCACGCGTGATGTACAGGTTGAACATCGAGAACGGGCCGCTGAGGTCCTGGTTCCAGATGGCGTCGTCCATCTGCGTCTTCAGCGGCGCGAACTTGGTGAGGTCGGCCTGCGTGAAGAACACCTTCTCGCCGTCGAGGCTCTCGATGTACGCCTTGTAGATCTTCTGCGACATCGCATCGTCAAGCGGCTTGGCGTCGTAATGGAAACGCGTGAGGAAGCGTGCGGAAAGCTGCGCTGCCTGTGCCTGCGTGACGGAGGGCTTCAGCGGCAGCGTGGAGAACTTGCGCGGCGCGCTGCCGTCGGTGAGGTCGGCCGCCGATTGCGCATAGGCAGCGGCGCCGCTAACGGCCAGGGCAAACAGCAGGGCAATCGAGGGGCGCAGTTTCATAGTGTTTCTTGGGCCTCTTCAGGCGTTCTCGGTGACGCCCGCGGCGTGAGCCTGCAGGTCAGCGTGGTAGGACGAACGCACCAGCGGGCCGGAGGCAACGTGATGGAAACCCATCGCTTCACCGGCTTCGCGCAGTTCGTTGAATTCGTCCGGCGTCCAGTAACGGACCACCGGGTGATGGTGCGGCGTGGGCTGCAGATACTGGCCGATGGTGATCATGTCCACATCGTGCGCGCGCAGGTCGCGCATGGTTTCCAGCACCTGCTCCATCGTCTCGCCCAGGCCGAGCATGATGCCGGACTTGGTCGGCACGTCCGGATGCTGCGCCTTGAAGCGCTTGAGCAGGTCCAGCGACCACTGGTAGTCCGCACCCGGGCGCACTTCGCGATAGAGGTGCGGCACGGTTTCGAGATTGTGGTTGAACACGTCAGGCGGGAAATCCTTCAGCACTTCCAGCGCGCGTTCCATGCGGCCCTTGCCGCGGAAATCGGGCGTGAGGATTTCGATCTTGATGTTCGGTGCCGCATGACGCGTGGCTCGGATGCAAGCGGCGAAATGCTCGGCGCCGCCGTCGCGCAGATCGTCGCGATCCACCGAGGTGATCACCACGTACTTCAGGCGCATGTCGCGAATGGTTTCGGCCAGGCGTGCCGGCTCCAGCGGATCGGGCGCAGCCGGACGGCCATGCGCCACGTCGCAGAACGAACAGCGGCGCGTGCACACCTCGCCGAGGATCATGAAGGTGGCGGTGCCCTTGCTGAAGCACTCGTGGATGTTCGGGCACGAGGCTTCCTCGCACACCGTCACCAGCGAGTTCTCGCGCAGGCGCGACTTCAGCTGCTGCACCGCATTGCCTTGCGGCAGTCGCACGCGGATCCAGCTCGGCTTGCGCAGCGTCGGCACGTTGGTGTCGAAACCGGCGCGGTTGAGCCCGATCTTGTCATTGCCGAGCTGCTTTTCGACGGGCGTGCCGCCAACGACGCTGATCGGGATGACCTTGGAAGAGGAAATTTCGCTCATGTAGGGAAGCTCAGACCGCTACGCGAGCGGGTAGTTCAGGGAGTATGGGGGGCGCCGCCTCGGCGACGAATCCGAACTGGCGGCAGAACTCCTCCACCAGGGCGTCCTCGACATCCGACAGGCGCGACGGACCGCCCAAGTCTAGCACTTGCGTGACCGCCAAACCCTTGTAGCCACAGGGATTGATGCGGTGATAAGGCTCCAGGTCCATGTTCACGTTGAAGGCCAGGCCATGGAAGCTGCAGCCGCGGCGCACCCGCAACCCCAGCGCCGCCACCTTGGCACCCGCCACGTACACGCCCGGAGCGCCCTCCAGGCGGTCCGCGCCGATGTTCCAGTGCCCCATGGTGTCGATGATGGCTTGCTCGATCTTGTGGACCAGCTCGCGCACGCTGACGCCGGCGCGGCGCAGGTCGATCATCGGATAAGCCACGATCTGGCCGGGACCGTGATAGGTCACCTGGCCGCCGCGGTCGACGTGGATCACCGGGATATCGCCCGGCGCCAGCACGTGTTCGGTCTTGCCGGCCTGGCCGAGCGTGAATACCGGGTCGTGCTCGAGCAGCCAGAGTTCGTCGGGCGTGTCGGTGCCACGGTTATTGGTGAATTGGCTCATCGCCTCCCAGGTCGCCTCGTAGGGCTGGCGACCGAGACGACGAACTTTGAGCGGCAGGGACATGGGGAATGGCCTGGGAGCGGAGCTGATTATCTGCGGCCGTGCGAGGGCCCTTGCAAGGGCTGGAAGTCACCGTTGCCGGCGGGCACGGTCGGCCCGCCAGCCCATGGGGGCGCCAGGGCGCCCCGGGGTTGTCACAGCGTGTAGCGGATGTCCGGGTCGGCGCGCAGCGAGGCGTGCGCCTCGTCGTACTGCTCGCGCGTCTCGGCGCGGAAGCTCACCGTCACCGAGATGAAATTGCCTTCGCGCGAGTGACGGTGCTTCACCGTCTCATGCAGCACATGCAGGCCGATGCCTTCCAGGATCTGCGGCACGCGGGCCTTCAGGTCCACGGCGGCATTACCCATCGCGGTGATTTCGAATTCGCCGGGAAACTGGAAACCCTGGCCTTCTTGCTGGGCTTCGATGGAATCGATATCGCGCATCAGAGCACCTCCCTCACTTCTTCTCGTCGGGCTTCTTGTCGCTATGGAACCACAGCATGATGCTGTCCCACAGGCGACCGAAGAAACCGGCCTGCGGCGCGTCGGCGAGCGCGATGAGCGGCACGTTCTGCACCGGCTGGCCATCGAGCGTGACACGCAGCGTGCCCACCTGCTGGCCCTTGGTGAACGGCGCGATCAACGTGGCCGGCACGTCCATGGTGGCCTGCAGCTTGTCGTAATCGCCGCGCTTTACCGTCACCAGAACGTTATCCGCCACGCCCAGCGGCAGCTGGTTGGACTGGCCCTTCCACAGCTTCGGCGTCGCCAGCGGCTTATTGCCGTCATACAACTTGTGCGTCTCATAGAAACGGAAACCGTAGCTCATCAACGCCATGGCGGCGTCGGCTCGGGTCTTCTCGTTGGTCGAGCCCATCACGATGGCGATCATGCGTGCGTCGCCCTGCTTGGCCGAGGCGGCCAGACAGAAGCCGGCGGCCGCGGTGTGGCCGGTCTTGATGCCGTCGACGGTCGGGTCGCGCCACAGCAGCAGGTTGCGGTTGTGCTGCTTGATGCCGTTCCACTCGAAGTCCTTGATCGCCGAGATCGCATAGTCCTCGGGGAAGTCGTGGATCAGCGCGCGCGAAAGAATCGCGATGTCGCGCGCCGTCGAGTAGTGATTGGGGATCGGATAGCCCGACGCGTTCTCGAAATTCGTGTTGGTCATGCCCAACTGTTTGGCATAACCGTTCATCAGGCCGGCAAACGCCTGCTCCGAGCCGGCGGTGTGCTCGGCCAGTGCGATGGCGGCATCGTTGCCGGACTGGATGATCAAGCCGTACAGCAGGTCCTTCAGCGGCACCTGGCTGTTGAGCTTGAGGAAGCTGGTGGAACCGTCGGTGCCTGCACCGCCGCTGCGCCATGCGTTTTCGCTGATGTTCACCGGGTCGGTCATGTGGACCTTGCCGTTGGCGACCTCGGCCGAGACCACGTAGTCGGTCATGATCTTGGTGATCGAGGCCGGCTCCACGCGCAGGTCGGGTTCCTTCGACGCCAGCACCTGGCCCGTGGCGTAATCCATCAGCACCCAACTCTTGCCGTCCACGTCCGGCGGCGGCGGCACCGGGGCCTCCGGCGTCACCGGCCGCGGCACCGGAGCGGGCTTGGGCGGCGTCTGCTGGGCAACGGCGGTGCCGACGACCAGAGCGGCGACGGCGAGCGAGGAGAGGGTACGGCGGATCAGGTTCATCGTTCGATTCGGTCCAATGGCAATCGCGACGCCAGGGCGCCGCAAGAATTTCAATACGTCAGTCTACCGCGACCTGCGGCCTGGGCAGCCCCATGCCCTCGATTCGCGAGGTCACATCGTCGGCCTGGTCCACGCTGGCAAGCGGGCCAACGCGCACGCGCCGGATATTGCGACCGTTGATTTGGGCATCCACCACCTGTACGGGCGCAAAATTCGCGGTGCGCAGCTGCTGCGCCACGCGCTCGGCATTGACCACGTCGGAGAATGCGCCCACCTGCAGATAAATACCGGGCCCCGGGCTGGCAGGTTTGGGCGCAGGCGGTGGCGGCGGCAAGGTTTGCGCCGTGAGCGGCTGCGACGGATCGATGGCGCGCACTTCCACCAGGCCCGTGCCCTTGGGCCACACGCCAATGCGTACGGCAGCGGCGTAGGAAAGATCGATCACGCGGTTCTCGTGGAACGGGCCGCGATCGTTGATGCGCACGATCACGCTCTTGCCGTTCTCCAGGTTCGTCACGCGCGCATAGCTGGGGATAGGCAGCGTCTTGTGCGCAGCGCTGAACTGGTACATGTCGTAGTCCTCGAGACTCGACGTCTTGTACCCGTGGAACTTGTTGCCGTAGAACGAGGCGATGCCGCGCTCCACGTAACCGTTCGGCGAGGCCAGCACGTTGTAGGTCTGGCCCAGCACGGTGTACGGCGACTTGTTGCCATAGAGCGCGCGCGGTTCCACCTTCGGCACCGGCTCGGGCAGCTTGGCGATGACTTCCGGCGGCGGCCCCTGCGGCACGCTGTCCACGTCATCGCGATAGCGACTGCTCTGCGGCCGGCTGGTGTCGTCATTGACGCCGCCGCGTGACGACGATCCGCTGCCGCCGGACGAATAAGGGCCACGCGAGGACGCGCCCTGACTCGTCGAAGGACGGGTCTTGCCGCCACTGCAACCGGCCAGCAGCGCCATCAGCAGGAGTGGCAGCGCGAGCCGCCAAGTCATTGCGTGGCTTCCATCCTGTCGGTTCCCTGGCCGTTGGCCCCTTGCGCGATCGCCTGCGCCAGCTGGTGCACCGCCAACGCATAGAGCGGACTGCGGTTGTAGGTGGTGATCACGTAGAAATTCTGGAAGGTGAACCAGTACTCCATGCCGTCCGCACCCTGCAGTGATTGCAGGCTGGTCGGCTGCCCGGGATTGAGCGACTGCAAGGGCGCATAGCCCCATGCTTCGAGCTGCTCGAGCGGCCATTGCGGTTTGGAGTCCTTGACGGCTATGGGCTTGGCGGCGCCATCGGCCTGCGCCGGCGCGGCCACCAGGCCGCCGGTCTGCCAGCCATGCTTGGCGAAGTAGTTGGCAACGCTGGCGAAGATATCGGGCAGCGAATTCTTCAGATCGATGCGGCCATCGCCATCGGCATCCACGCCGAAGTCGCGGATGCTGGACGGCATGAACTGTCCCCAGCCCTGCGCACCCGCATACGAACCCGTGAGCGTATCGACGGGACCTGCCAGGTGATTGTCCGGCAGCTCCAGCAGCGTCTTGAGCTGCTCGCGGAAGAACGTGGCGCGCGGCGGGTAATACAGGCCCAGCGTCACCAGCGCATCGAGCACCTTGTACTTGCCGGTGATGCGTCCGTACGAGGTTTCCACGCCGACGATGGCCACGATGTATTCGGGCGCCACGCCGTATTGCTTGCCGATGCTTTCCAGCAAGGCACGATGCTCGCGATAGAACGCGATGCCGTCGTTGATGCGCTGGGGCGTGAGGAAGATCGGCCGGTAGTCCTTCCACGGCTTGGCTTCGGCGGGCCGGCTGATGGCATCGAGGATGCCCTGCTGCTTTTTCGCGCCATCGAGCAAGCTGTTGAGCGACGCCGCACTCTTGCCCGTATCGCGGGCCACTTCGCTGACCAGCTGATCCTGTCCGGGATGGGTTTCTGCGAGGGCCGGCATGCATGCCGTGGCGAAAAGGAGGCCCAGCGTGGCGACGAGGCGACGAGTCGGGAGCGACGCGGGAATCGAGGGCATGAATGACTTCGCTGTCGAAAACGGCTACGCGGCAAGCCTAGCACGCGATGAGACGAAAACCGGCCTTTTGCCGTGACTTTTCAACGCATGCCGGTGCCGCCGATGCAGGCACCGCGCCACCGGCGGAACGACGAAGGCGAGCTTACTTGTGGATCTTCCGGTTCGCGTAGATCGACATCAGCACGCCGAAGCCCGTGAGCAACGACACCGCCGACGTGCCGCCATAGCTGATCAACGGCATCGGCACGCCCACCACCGGCAACATGCCGGCCACCATGCCGCCGTTGACGAACACGTACACGAAGAAGCTCATGCCGATGGCGCCTGCGAGCAGGCGCGAGTACGTGTCGCGCGCCTCCATCGCAATCCACAGGCAGCGGCCGATGATGAAGGCGTAGAGCAGCATCACGCCGATCACGCCGACCAGACCGAATTCTTCGGAGAACACGGCGAAGATGAAGTCGGTGGTGTGCTCGGGCAGGAAGTCCAGGCGCGACTGCGTGCCATGCTGCCAGCCCTTGCCGAACACGCCGCCGGAACCCACGGCGATCTGCGACTGGATGATGTGCCAGCCGTTGCCGAGTGGATCGGATTCCGGATCGAGCAGCGTGCGCACGCGATTGCGCTGGTATTCGTGCAGGAAGTGCCAGGCCACCGGGATCATGCCGCCCACCACGGCCAGCAGGCTGCCGATCTTCCACCAGCGCATGCCCGACAGGAACAGCGCGAACGCGCCGGCGGCGGACACCAGCAAGGCGGTGCCCAGATCCGGCTGTTCCGCGATCAGGCCCGCCGGAATCGCGATGAGGATGCCTACGGTGATGATGTCCTTCCAGCTCGGCGGCAACTGCCGCGGATGCAGGTACCACGCCACCATCATCGGCATGGTGAGCTTGAGCAGTTCGGACGGTTGGAACGACATGACGCCCAGGTTCAACCAGCGCTTGGACCCGCTGCGGATCTCGCCGATGCCGGCCACCACCAGCAATAGGAAAACGCTGCCGGCGAAGAGCCATGGTGTCCAGGTGCGCAAGGTCTGCGGCGGAATGCGCGAGATCAGCATCACCAGCACGCCGCCCATGACGAAGCGCGCAGCCTGCCCGCCGATCATCGCCATGTTGCCGCCGCTGGCGCTGTATAGCGTCACCAGGCCCACGGTGGCGAGCACGATCAGGCCGAAGGCGAGCGGAATGTCGATGCGCGGCCGCGTCATCACGCGACGGATGAAGCGCACAAGGCGCGCCTGGAGCTCGTCGATCACGGGTTGCCTCCGTCGTCAGGTGGCGCCGTGCTGGAGCTGTCGGCGGGCATGGCAGATAGATCGGCCGGCGTGGCGACCGGTGTGTCCTCAGGCAACTCGGAGACACTGGACGGCACGGCAGGACCACCCTCCGGCGTATTCGACGGCGGCACGGGGCCGCCAGTCGAGGCAAGCCACGCCTCCATCACCTTGCGCACGATGGGACCGGCATCCAACGCGCCCCAGGCGCCTGACTCGAGCATCGCCACCACGGCAATTCGTGGCGCATCGGTGGGCGTGTAAGCGATGAACCATGCGCGGTGTCGCGTCGCGAGATAGGCGAGGTTCTTGTTGGTGTCGTATTCGTTGCTGCGGCGAGAGAAACGTTCCGCCGTACCGCTCTTGCCTGCGACTCGAAGCGGAAATCCTTTGAAGACGCCGGCCTGTTGTGCCGTACCGCCCACGCCGTACACCACCGCTTCCATGCCCTCGTTCACGACGTTCCAGTCATTGGGCTTGCGGATCACCGACGGTCCGGCAGGCGGATTTGGCAGGGGCGTCGGGCGTTCCTTCACCGCGGCCGTCGCCATCACCAGTCGTGGCGAGTAAGGCGTGCCGTGGCCCGCAAACGTGGCGGTCGCGTGTGCCAGCTGCAACGCGGTGACGTTCCAGTAGCCCTGGCCGATACCGGCAATGACCGTTTCACCCTGGAACCACGGATATTTGCTGCGCGTGGCCTTCCACTCGCGCGACGGCAGGATGCCCTCGGCTTCGCCCAGCAAATCGATGCCGGTCTTCTTGCCAAAGCCGAGGCTGCCCATCCAGTTGGCAAACCGATCGATGCCCATGTCCAGCGCGAGCTTGTAGAAATACGTGTTGGTCGATAGCTGGATGGCGCGAATCATATTGACCGTGCCGTTGCCGCCGCGGACGTCATCGCGATAACAACGCTGCTGTCCCGGTATGCAGAACTCGCCCGTCGACAACACGGTGTCCTCGGGCCGGCGAATGCCCAGCTCAAGTCCGCCCAGCGCCAGGAACGGCTTCACCGTCGAGCCCGGCGGATACGCGCTCTTGAGTGCGCGATTGAGCAGCGGCTTGTCTTCGGCATTCATGTAGCCGGTGTAGTCGGCCTTGCTGATGCCGTTGACGAACAGGTTCGGATCGAAGCTCGGCACACTGACCATGGCCAGCACCTGGCCATTGCGCGGATCGATGGCCACCGACGAACCCGGGCGTCCCTCGAATGCATCGTTGGCCGCCTTCTGCACGCGAACATCGATGCTCAAATAGAGGTTCTTGCCGGGCGTGGGCGCGTGGGTTTCCAGCACACGCTGCACGCGGCCATCAGCATTCACTTCCACCAGCTCGTAGCCGGGCTCGCCGTGCAGCATGTCTTCGTAGGAGCGCTCCAGGCCGCTGCGCCCCACATGACTGGTGCCCTTGTAGCGATCCGCATCCAGACGCGCCATGTCATCCGCATCGATGCGGCTGACGTAGCCCACCACATGGGCAAACAACGCACCGTAGGGATAACGGCGGGTGAGATATGGCACCACGTCCAAACCCGGGAACCGCCAACGGTTGATGGCGAAACGCGCGATGTCGTCTTCGGTGAGATGCAGTTTCAACGGCACGCTGTCGAAGCGCCGGTTCTGCTTGAGCTGCTTCCTGAAGGCATCGATGTCGCCATCATCCAGCGGTATGACCTCGCGCACCGCGGCCAGCATGGCCGGCATGTCCTTCACCTGCTCGGGCACCACTTCCAGGCGGAAGGCCGGCACGTTGTCGGCCAGCAGCACGCCGTTGCGATCGAAGATGAGGCCGCGTGCGGGTGGGATGGCGCGCGGCTTCACGCGATTGTTTTCCGAGCGCAGCGCGAATTCGTCGTGACGCTGCACCTGCAGGTACTGGTAACGCGCCACCAGCACGCCCAGGCCCAACAGGATCAGGGCGAAGCCCACCATGGCGCGCACGCGGAACAGCGCGGCTTCGCCACGCGTGTCCTTGATGGATCGTCGCCGCAGGGCCATGGCGTTACTGGATGCGCAGGCGCATGCGCAGGTCGTCCATGAGCAGGAACAGGAACGGCCACAGCGCGGCGCCGACAAACGGCGAGATCCACCAGGTTGCCGGCGGCAAGGCGTCGCCGGCAAAGGTGCGCACGATCAGCAGCAGCACGCGGTCGTTCAACAGCAAAGCGAGCACAGCCAGGGTCTGCTGCCACATCGGGAAGAAACGCAGGCGCGAGCGGAAGCGCAGCACGATGAACACCAGCGCGCACAAGCGCATAGCCTGCTCGCCCAGCAACACGCCGTCGAGCAGGTCCGCGCACAGGCCGATGATGAAGGCCAGGCCCAGCGTCACGCGCTCGCCCGACTCCAATGCCCAGTACAGCAGGAACAGTGCAGGCCAATACGGCTTGAACGGCTGCAACGGCGCTGGCAGCGGAATCAACATCGACAGCACGGCGAACACCAATGTGCCCACGAACCAAATCAGACTGACGCGTGATTTGCTCATGGCTGCACCGGTGGATTCGTGGTGGCTTGCGGTGTCTGTGTCTGCGCCGGCGTCGCATCGGTACGCGGGGGCGCGGCCGTGCTGGCGGACGGTGCGGGAGCGAGATCGGCCGGCGGCCCAACGGGGGCAGCCGGTGCAGGCGGCCCGGCCGGTTCGGCCAGATCGTGCAGCAGCAGCACGTTGTCGCTGCGATCCAGATCGGCGGTGGGACGTGCGCGCCCTTCCAGGAACATGCCCGAGGCCGCCGGTTCCACGCTGCGAATCTCGCCCACGGGGAACCCAGGCGGGAAACGCCCACCCAGGCCGGATGAAAGCAACTTGTCGCCCGGATGGATGTCGGCCGCCATGGAGATGTTCGGCAGGCTCAGCAGGTCGCCATCACGCGTACCGTAGGCCACAGTGCGAAGGCCCGTGCGCTCGACCACCACCGGAATGGCGTGATCAGGATCGGTCACCAGCATCACCAGCGAGGTACGCGGCATCACTTCCACCACCTGCCCCATCACGCCGTGCGCATCGATCACCACCTGCCCCGGCTTCACGCCATCGTGCGAACCCACGTTCACCAGCATGCGATGGCGATACGAGCCCAGGTCCACGTCGATCACGCGGGCCAGCTGCACGTTGAGGTCAAGGCTGTGCTGCGTGTCGAGCAGCTGCTTCAGGCGCTCGTTCTGCTCGGCCACGGCCGCCATGCGGTTGAGCTTGGCGTTGGCGAGCAGCAGGTCTTCGCGCAGGCGCTGGTTCTGCTCGGTAAGCATCTTGCGGTCGGCGAAGGCCACGCTGAGCGTGTGCATGCCAGAAGCCGGCAGGCTGGCCAGTCGATACACCGGCTCCACCAATACCGAGGTGGCGTAGCGAAGGCGCCAGATCCAACCGTTGCGATGGTCGAGCACCATCAGCACCATGGCCAGCGCAAGATAAAGAATGAGCCTGAGGGTACCGGCGACGGTACCGGCAAACAGGGGCGAGGATTCCTCGCGCGCAAGCGCCATGGCCTAACCCCTGTCGCTAGGTTTATTCCGGGGCGAAGAAATCGCTGCCGTGCTGATCGATCAGCTCCAGCGCCTTGCCACCGCCACGGGCCACACAGGTCAGCGGCTCGTCGGCCACCTGCACGTGCAGGCCGGTTTCCTCGGAGATCAGGCGATCCAGGTCGCGCAGCAGCGCGCCACCACCGGTGAGCACGATGCCGCGCTCGGCGACGTCGGAGCACAGTTCCGGCGGCGTCTGCTCGAGTGCCGACTTCACCGCGGCCACGATGCCCGACAGCGGCTCGTGCAGCGCTTCCAGCACTTCGTTGGAGTTGATGGTGAACATGCGCGGCACGCCTTCCGCCAGATTACGGCCGGAAATCTCGATTTCCTTGACGTTGGTCTGCGGGAAGGCGCAACCGATCTCGAGCTTGATGCGCTCGGCAGTGGATTCGCCGATCAGCGTGCCGTGGTTGCGGCGCACGTAGTTGATGATGGCCTCGTCGAAGCGGTCGCCGCCCACGCGCACAGACTGCGAGTAGACAATGCCGTTGAGCGAGATCACGGCCACTTCGGAGGTGCCACCGCCGATGTCCAGCACCATCGAGCCGCGCGCCTCGTGCACCGGGATGCCGGCGCCGATCGCAGCGGCCATGGGCTCCTCGATCAGGAATACGTCGCGCGCACCGGCGCCTTCGGCCGATTCCTTGATGGCGCGACGCTCCACCTGGGTGGAGCCGCAAGGCACGCAGACCAGCACGCGCGGGCTCGGACGGAGCATGCGCGACTTGTGCACCTGCTTGATGAAGTGCTGCAGCATCGCCTCGGTCATCGAGAAGTTGGCGATCACGCCATCCTTCATCGGGCGCACCGTGGCAATGTTGCCCGGCGTACGGCCCAGCATGCGCTTGGCCTCGGTACCTACGGCGGCCACGGCACGAGGGCCACCCGGACCACGGTCCTGGCGGATAGCAACCACCGACGGTTCGTTCAGCACAATGCCCTGTCCCCTTACATAAATAAGGGTGTTGGCCGTGCCGAGGTCGATCGAAATATCGTTGGAGAAAAATCCGCGAAACTTCTTGAACATGGGTCCGCCGCGTGCCGGCTGTGGCTAAAAAGTAAGCGCGCCAGTCTAGTCAGCAACCCACAGGACCGCAAGGACATTCTCGTTAAGAAAGCCTTTGTTTACGCTGTGATATGAGACTTTCGTGCGTTCTTTTTGTGGCTTTTGCGGGTTCTTCCGAATCCGCCGTGGCCCGCAAGAAAGTCGCGGCCGGCCCAAGTTCCCGGTATGATCGGGAACTTTGAGCCAGGCTGGCGTCACGCTGCCCGGACTGCCTATTCATCTGCCAGGGATCATCCTCGCATCATGTCAGCCGTCATCTGCGGATCGCTTGCCTACGACACCATCATGGTGTTCCAGGATCAGTTCAAGAATCACATCCTGCCCGACCAGGTGCACATCCTGAACGTGTCGTTCCTGGTGCCCCGTATGCGTCGCGAATTTGGCGGTTGCGCGGGCAACATCGCCTATAACCTCAAGCTGTTGGGCGCCGATCCGCTGCCGGTGGCAACGGTGGGCCAGGACTTCGGCCCGTACCAGGCCCATATGCAAAAGTGCGGCATCCGCATGGACTACGTGCGCGTGTTCGATGACCAGTTCACGCCGCAGTGCTTCATCACCACCGACCTGGACAACAATCAGATCACCGCCTTCCACCCGGGCGCCATGCTGAGCGCGCACACCAACCACGTGCGCGACATTCCGGAGATCAGCTTCGCCATCGTGGCGCCGGACAGCCGCGACGCCATGCTGCAGCACGTCGATGAATTCGCTGCGCGCGGAGTGCCCTTCATCTTCGATCCGGGTCAGGCCATGCCGTTGTTCGACGGAGCCGAGTTCCGCTCGATGATCGAAAAGGCGACGTATGTGATCGTCAACGACTACGAGTCGCAATTGCTGCAGCAGCGCACCGGCTGGAGCGCGCAGGAGATCGCCTCGCGCGTGAAGGCTTATATCGTCACGCTGGGGCCGCGCGGCTCGCAGATCTATACCGAAGGCACCACGCACGAGATTCCGCCGGCACGCGAGCGCCAGGTGGTCGATCCCACGGGTTGCGGCGACGCTTATCGCGCCGGTCTGATCTTCGGCATCATGAAGGGCAAGGACTGGCCGACCGTGGGCCGTATGGCCTCGCTGATGGGTGCGCTGAAGGTTGAGCACCCGGGCACGCAGAACCAGCGCTTCGACTACGCGCAATTCTCCAAGGAATTCGAAGAACAGTTTGGTTACGCGATCGACTGATCGTTCGCCTTAACCGCAATTCGGATGAATTGATACGACGAGGCCTCCTATACGGAGGCCTCGTTCGTTTTCAGCGCGTGCGAACGCTCGAGGCGCAGTGGCCGCATCTTCTTGGCCGCGATGGAAATGATTCGCGCATCGCCTGGTCAGTGCGCCGCGGCCTTCTCGCCCGGCTGCATGATGCGGTCGATAAAAGCGAGCGCGAGCGCAGACACCACGAACGCCAGATGCAGCAGCACCTGCCATTTGATGGTTTGCGCATCGAGCGAAGCTGCCTTGATGAAGGTGGCAAGCAGGTGGATAGACGAAATGCCGATGATCGCCATCGCCAGTTTCACCTTCAGCACCGTCGCATTCACGTGCGAAAGCCATTCGGGCTGGTCGGGATGGCCTTCGAGCTTCAAGCGCGACACGAACGTTTCGTAACCGCCCACGATCACCATGACCAACAGATTGGAAATCATCACCACGTCGATCAGGCCAAGCACGGTAAGCATGATCGTCGTTTCGGCGCTCTCCGCCGTCGCGCTTGCGTCGAAATGCCCGAACAGCGTGGCATCGACGAGATGCCAGAGCTCGCGCACGAACTGCACCACGTAGATCGCCTGGGCGACGATCAGGCCGAGGTACAACGGCAGCTGCAGCCAGCGGGAAGAGAAGATCAGATAGGAAAGCGGACCGAGGCGGCTCTTCTGAGGAGTCGTCATGCGCATCACATTGTCGATGGTGGGCTACCGATATTCGCAAATTCATGCGACAAACGGCATGTCACTTCGCGTATTCGTTCAGGCTCAGGCAAGCTGCGCGCACTGACCACGGCCCCCTCAGGCCAACCGCGATCACCAAAGCCCGAATCCATGTCGACTGCGTCTAGACGTCCAGAGTTTGGCCGTCCAAATCCAACCGCGCCACTCGTCCAAGATTTCGATTTGCACAAAGACAAACGCCTTCCCGTACGGGAAGGCGTTTGAGGGATAAAGCCCCTGGCGGTGACCTACTCTTGCATGAGGATTCACACTACCATCGGCGCAGC